>QFCE01000031.1_pt1 | contig 1879417 bp, 1766 predicted proteins | sample 5346091 | NCBI WGS metagenome assembly QFCE01 (sample SAMN09062252, study PRJNA434731) | Human gut metagenome, whole genome shotgun sequencing project. | isolation source: stool timepoint A chromium assembly | host: Homo sapiens | collected 2015 | reverse complement strand
AAATCGAAGTTTTCAAATGATTTCGATACTTCATCATAATCAGCGCCATTTGTAATTTGTTCAACGTTTAAAGATGATCCATCTAAATTTGTAGATCCTGTCTCAATTTGAATATTCGTATCTTTATTTTCAAATTCATTTATAATTGAATAATTTACTTTTTCATAAGAATCCATTTTATTAACCTGTAAAATACTATTTAATGCTTTTGAATCTTTATAAACATAAAATTTAGTAATTAATCCAGTATCCAAATTATAATTATATCTTCCATAAACTTGTTCTACCACTTTAGGTATGATGACTGTTTTCAAATTAGAGCAACCACTAAATGCTCCAACATTTAAATTTAAATCAACATCACTTAAAGATTTACAATCTAAAAATACATTTGACCTTAGTGTTTTTAAAGAATCAGGAAGTTTAATAGCTTTTAAAGTATTGCATCCAGCAAAAGAAGAATCACTTAAATTATTAACTTTTGGTAATGTAATATCTGTTAAGCTATTACAATTAGAGAAACCACCATACATGATATATACAACATTATTAGTATTTATGGATTTTAGATTATTACACCCACTAAAAGCCATTGAACCTATTGTTTCAGTTTCATCTCTTACAGATAAAGAATTTATTTTATTATCTAACTGTTTAATTAACATCTTATAATCTTTTGTATAAAAAGCATTATCATTTACTATATATTTTTGATTGTTTGAATCAATAGAGATATTTTTTAAATTATTACAATTTTTAAAAACATAGTCATCATAATAATCTTCGTGTAAATCATTTATGTTTTGAGGAATATTTATTGTTTCCAAATTAATACAATTTTCGAATCCATTCAAACCAATTTCAGATAAATCACTTGAAAATTGAACTTTCTTTAAAGAAATACAGTTTAAAAAAGCATATTGTTCTATTTTATTCACTTTTTCTAGATTTATATTTGAAATATTTTTACAATTTGCAAATGCACCATACATAATTTTTGTTACATTATTAAAGTTAATATTTTCAAGGTTATCACAATATTCGAAAGCTGAAAGACCTACTTCACTTGTTTGAGCACTTATGTTTGCAGTTTTAGTGTTTCTATCAAACCATTTAACTAATCTTTGATAATCATTTGAATATAAAGCATTATTTAAAACTGCATATACCGGGTTATTTTCATCAACAGTAATATCTTTTATCTTATTACACCCTGCTAAAGCATAACTGAAACATGAATCTTCATTTAATGTTGTAACATTTTGAGGAATGTTTATTTTTTCTAAGTTAATGCAATTACTCAACCCATTAATACCTATTATATCTAAAGTATTAGGTAGTTTTAATTGTTTTAAATAAATATTATGAATATCTCTTATTTCTTTAATACCTTCTGGAACAGTATAACTTTCTTCCTTTTTCTTAGCAGGATAATTGATTAAAATATCATTTTCAAATAATACTCCATCTATACTTTTTAATAATTGATTCGACTCATCTACAGTAATATTTTCCAAATTTTCTAAAGCAGAAAAGTGCATAGAATCAATGTTATCTACTGAAGCAGGTATGAATAATTGACTTAATGATTTTGAATAAATTGAAGGCATTGATTTTAAATTGCTAGAATAGTTAATTTCTTCTAGTTTGTCACAATAAATATATGTATTCTTTAATTCATTAATTTTATCTCCAAATTTAATATGCGTAATAGATCCAGAATAAATATTTAAATAATTAGAGAAATGTGTTAATGAAAAATCAATTTCTAAATCTTTTAATGTATCCGAAGTAATCCAATTTGGCATATATACTTTATCAAGTGTTTCAGGTATAACCATTTTTTCTAATTTATAATTATACATATTTGAAAGATTAGCTATTTTTGTTTCGGATGGAATCAATAAATTTTTAAGATTAGTAGGAATAAAATAAAGAATTGATTTATCTTTATTATAAATACATCCATCCTCATCATTAAAATTTTCATTATTTTCAGAAAATTCAATTGAATTTACGTTATTAAACATTCCCATATATTCATTATTAGGCAATGTAATTTCTAATAAAGAACTTGGTAATACTAAAGAATCAATGGTATATGTTTCATAATATCCAGGTCCCGGTTTTTGTGCCAAAAAGTCTCCAGATAATTTTGTAACTTTATAGCCATCAATTTCATTTGGAATTGTTATATTTGTCATTGAACCATAATATGAAGTAACTGTAACTTCATCATTTTCTACCGTGTAATTAAAAAATCCTAAATCTTCTTGCGCATTAACTTTTATTAAGGATCCTGTAATAATCATTATATACACAACAAAAATTGCTGTTAGTTTTTTTAACATTATTCCTTCCCCCCCCTTTCTTATTAATCTTTTACATAATCAATAATTTCTTTTGATTGCTTTGATAATTCAAAACTTGGTTGATCATGTATTTTAAATGCTAAGTTATCTGTTTCTTTTTTTAATTTATTTAATGTTTTAGGAACCTCTTTTATTTTTCCTATATATTTATTTTGCATTGTTGAATCATTTTGATAATAATCTAAACAAATATATAACATGTTAATGTAACTATCATAAGCTTCTATATTATATCTTTGTAAGTTTAATGATTGTTCTTTATAGTTAATCATTTGATCGTAATTATGCTTCTCCATTTCATTTAAAGCATAAACGTCATAAATGATGGATAAATTTGAATTAGATTTTTCAATACTTTTAGCCAGTTGTGTTCCTTCTTTTATATTTTCAATATTTTGTAATTTTGCTACTTTTGCTTCTGTATAAAAAGGTAATAATTTAATAGATAAATCTGTTAAATTAAAATATTGAAATGACATAGATACTGCTAGATATAAAGAAAAAACAGTACTTATTGCTATAAAGGCATTTCCAATGATTTTATAGTCTATAGAGATGAATTTTGTTTTCTTCCCATCATAAATATCTATACAAAGAATAAGAATTAAAAAGATTGCTATGTATTGTAAATCAAAATCAAATAATGAATGAGCGATGATTAAACCTAAAATTATTTTATTTTCTTTTTTTACGTTTTGAGAAAATAAACTGCTTATAATGATATATATAAACATGATACAAGGAATAATACCTATATCTAAAGCAATCTGTAATAAATCATTATGAATAAAACGTATACTATATACACCTGTTTGTATTGATGGTTCTAGAAAATAATATCCTAGATATCCTAGTCCTAAGGGACGTGATAATAAAACTTTGATTCCATCTTTGTAATAAAGCATTCTTCCAAGTAAAGTACTTGATGAAAAAGAAAATTGTGTTAATCTTTTTAATACTTTTATATCTATTTTTAATAAATTTATTAAAGCTACTATTAAAATCAAAGTTGTTACAAAGATTAATATTTTCTTTATATACTTTGGATTATTCTTCATTACATAAATCAACATAATTGCTGTTAAGATATATATTGCTCTACTACCCGTTAAAATAATTCCAATTAATAAGATCAATAAGAAAATATTACTATTGGTATAAAAATCTCTATGCATATATAAAACAACGCATCCAATAAGTAAAAAAAGAGCAAATGTATTAGGATATTGAAAAAATCCTCCTATACGACCATTTATAATAAAGAAACTCTTCATTACTGGTATAAAATATCCCATCATACTTATCCCAATCATCAATATTCCTAAAAATGGTATTAAAAGCAATAACTCATTTCTCTCTTCTTTATCAAATTGCATCAAAATGATAATAAACATTAATATTGATAACTGTTTAAAAAAACCAATCAGCGCCATTCCTTTATCAATAGCAAAAAAACATACAAATAAATACATAAAAACGATAAAAATCATCAATATAAAATGAATATTGTCATAAACAACAATATCTCTTCTATAAAATAAATATCCTAAATAAACAAATTCAAAGAATAAAAACAAACATGCCATAAATTCATAAAACAAACCAATTAAAAAGAAACTTAAAATAAATAATATTTTTAAAATTTTATTTTCTTTAAATAATGCTTTCATATAAATTTTCCCATTAATAAAATAAGTTCATTTGGCAATTCCAAATGAACTTATCTATAGACTTTATTTATTTAGAATCTCTCTTCTTTTACTAACACAATATACAATTGCTGCTAAGACAATACTGTCAATTGCTAAAAGTCCATACATAGAACTATTCGAATCATCTCCAGTTTTTACTTTGTCATCTTTTTTAGCAGTAGTTTTATCTTTATTAGTAGTTTGATTTGTTTTTCCATCTGTAGCAGGTTTTGCTGGTTGAACAGTTTCTTTTTTAGTAATAACAGCTACTTCTTTTTTACCACATACAGAGCAAACTCTTTCTTTTGAACCTTCTTCAGTTTCAGTAGCTTCTTTTGTTACTGTCCATTGACCATATGTATGATCAAGCATTGGAATTTCTTCTGTAACTTCTTTTCCACAATGTTTACATGTTGATATCTTAGTTCCTGTTTCTGTACATGTTGGTTCTTTTGTAACAACCGCTTCTCCATAATCATGTCCTAATGCTGCGATTTCTTTTGTTTCTGTTTCACCGCATACTGAACATTTTCTTTCTTGTGTCCCTTTTTCTTCACAAGTTGCTTCTTTTGTTGTTGTCCATGCTCCAAACTTATGATCTACTGTTGGAATTTCTTTTGAAGATAAAGTATGTCCGCATAATGTACAGACAACATCTTCTTGTCCTTTTTGACTACATGTTGCTTCTTTTACAACACTAGTAACTGTTTCTGCATGTGTACATTTTAATTCAACATCTTCTTTATCAGTTGTATTCGAAGAAATTGATTGTTTACCATCTTCAGAAGCAATATTCCATTTGTCTAATCTAATACTATCATCAGATAAATGTTGTCCATCTAATAAAGAAAATGTTAATGTCATTAATATATAACTATCTTTATGCTCAATTGGATACGTTGTAACAACTTTAGCGGCTACTTTTCCTGATTTTTTAGTATTGGTTATTATAACTACTTGTACTTCTTCTCCATCTGGATCAAATGCTTTAATATCTTTAATGAAAGCAGATTTCACTAATTGTACAGTTTCTGTATCATATGCTAAATCTATAGAATATCCTAAAGAATCATAATTTGCAGGAACTGAAACTGTAGCAATAATTTCGTTTCTTGATTTAACATCAATATTTAATTTAGCTACAGGATTAGAATCCGCATTAACTTGACTTGGTACCATTAGTGTTACTAATAAAGTTACAAAAGCAATCGCTAATTTAAAAAATTTTTTCATAGAATTCATTATATTCTCCCCCCTTTCTTATTCATTATAAGTCGCACTACTATTTATTTTTAGGTGTTCCAAAAAGTGTGACACATTATTCGCCTGTTTTTTACATATTTTATCGATAATTTAAGCATTCACTTGTTATTTTGGATTTATATTTTCTAATAATGACATATTCCTCACTTAGGCTATTTTGATGATTTTATAATTGAGTAAATTAAAAAAGGAAGAGAATAAAATGGAGCATCAGAAATTTGCTAATATTTTAAAAAATTATATCAATGAATCAAAATTAACTATTTCGTCTTTATCAAGATATTCAAATGTTAACAGAACACTTATTCAAAAGTTTATTGCTGGTTCTCAATTACCATCAAACTACGAAACATTAGAAAAAATCTTGAATCATTTAGCATTAACATCATCTCAAAAAAATCAATTAAAGCAATTATATAAAATAGAAAAAATGGGATTAGAAAAATATGAACAATTAAATATGTTAGATGACTTTATTAACAATATTTCATCATATCATCAAAATCATTCAAACTATTACATTCAAATCAATTTAAAACAACAATTAAATCAAGCTAAAAATCGTGAAGAATTAAAATTGTTACTTTATTCATTTTTAACTTCTATTGAAGATGAAACATTAGATTTACTTCTTAATATTGATGATGTGTTATACCCTGTTATTCTTCAATTTATGAAACAAAAAAAATTTAATATACGTATTATCTTATGCTTATCTAATCAGTACAATCATTATTCTTTTAATTTATTACAATTAAAAAAATTATTACCATTTTTAGAATTCAAAAATATAGATATCCATTATACCTATTTAGATAATCCTAATCTGTATTCACTCTATCCATTTTCGATTAGTTCAAAAAAACAATTACTGCTTATTAATCATTCAATATCACAAGGGTTATCTGTAAATAACTTTAATTTTCAAAAAGAATTTGATTATAAATTTATAAATACACACAATTTAATTGAAGTATTTCATGATAATATTTCTAGCTTAAAAAATATACTTAATTTTAATGATCCAAATCAAAAAGCTATTTATTATTGTGGAGATTTATTTCTTCTTCCTTATTTTGATGAACAATTATTAGAAAGTCATTATATTGGTAAAGAAAAATATAAACATGAAGTTATAAACAGTTTCATAAAATTTAAAAAGCATATTCACGAAAATATCATTAAAAATGGGCTTTGTTTATATTGTCAATTACAACCTATCTTAGATGACTATTTGCCATTAGGATTAACATCTCAATTGTTTAAACCATTTAACAAAAATGAATTAAAATCAACCTATCATAATTTATTAAATGATTTAAATACAAATTCCAAAATAGAATTTATCACTTTCAAAAAAAATAACATCTTTGCAAAAGATATTATTATTCAAACAAATCGAACGAAAACTCTTATAAAAAATAATTATTTATCATTTAATATTTTAGAATCTTCTATTAATCAAAATTTTAAAAGACTTCCATACTTATTAAATGAATTTAAAGAAGTTATCTATACTAATGAAAAAAGCATACAATACTTATCAAACTACATTAACAATTTATAAAAGGAGAGGAATTTATGTCATATTTTTCTGATTTATTATCTTTATATATCAAAGAATCACCCTATAATATCAAACATCTAGCAAATGAGAGTCAACTTGATAGAACTATTATTCAAAAATATATTTCAGGAAATCGTTTTCCAAGTTCTTATTCAAATATTGAAAAAATAATTTCTCATTTAACTTTAACAAATCAACAAAAATGTGATTTAAAAAAAGCCTATCACATTGAAAAACTTGGTATTGAGCAATATCAATACCTATTAAAAATAAAATCTATTATAGAAAATATGCATCTTATAGAACCAATCTCTTTTTCTACCGAATATCAATTTGAAATCAATAAATCATTTGCTCTCAATTTAGAAGAATTATTAACATTTACACATATGTTATTAGATGATGCTCAAAAGACAAATCATAAACTTAAGATTTGTTTACCAACATCCAATAAACTTTATAAACTTATTAAAAATGCAGTATGCCTTAATGATTCATTATCATTAGATCACCTACTCTATTTAGAAAATGATACTTTAAAATATAAAAATATGTATAATTTAATACAATTTGAAAATTGTTTTCCAACTTTATTATCAAATAAATGTATTATTAAATATATGTATCTACAATCAATTTCAACTTTAGAAACAAAAAATATGTATCCTTATTCTATACATAGCCAAAACTATTCTTTGTTAATTAACAGTCAACTAAATTTAGGAATATTATTAAAAAATGATATAAATCAACATTTACATCTACAATTCGATAAAACATTTAATAATGCCTATTTTTATAATCATTATTATCAATCAAATTTAGGATATTTAAGTTTGCATTCATTATTCAATAATAAACTTCATACATACTTTCTTTTACAAAGAAAACCAGGAATATTATTTGCTCTTGATAAAGACATGATTGATCGTCACTTTATTAGTAATAATGATCAATATCAAGAATTATTAAATTATTTAAACCATTACAAAAAACATATTACAAATATTTTATCATCCCATGAATTACATTTCTATTTTACTAGAAGTGGCTTGCTTGAATTTATTAAATCTGGTATTAGTTATGATTTACCTTTATCACTAATGACACCATTTGATAATGAAGAAATTAACTTTATTTTACATAGACTTGTGAATATTAATAAACATTATCATAATTTTTATTTACATCTTATCAAAGAAGATTTTAAAATTCCTTCACATTGTTCAATTGCTTATCAACAAGATAATGAAATATTATTTATTTTAAAAGATGAACAACACTATCATGGCTTTATTTTAGATGAAACAACAATTAAAAAAGAATTTTTTAATTTGAAACATTTAATGGATATAGAAAATTTTGTCTACTCTGAAAAAGAAACAATTCAATTTTTAAAAGAATTTATTTAAAAAGTAAGCTATTTGCTTACTAAAATATATCTATTATAAATTTGTTTAAAATGATCCTTTTGACTTCTACTAATAGGAAGAATTTGATTATTATTTATCTGGACACTATTATGCTTAATATCTTTAATATAATCCATATGTACTATAAAACTCTTATGACAAACACAAAAAGAATCATTTAATAAACAAACTAAGTCATTGATTTTCAAAGAAGTCTTATAAACTTCTTTCTTCGTATAAACATAAGATACCCTTGATTTTCTTTCTATGTAAATAATATCTTTTTGATAAACTTCATTTTTTTGTTTATTCCAAGATATGTACAAATACTGAGATTTTAGATGATTAATATTTTCTTTTGCTTTCTTTATTGCCTGTGGAAAATATTTATCTAATTTTTCTTTATCAATAAAATAAGTATGTTTACTTTGATAAACATCACTTACATATTGCATATAAGCTGTAATATAAATTATTTGAGTATAAGGTGTTACCTCATTAATTTTTAAAGCAAGATCTATTCCATTTTCCTTTCCTAGTTCTATATCCAATAAAAGAATGTCAAACTCCAACTTTTGATTTATTACGTCATAATCAAAACTTTGCGAATCTCTATAACATCTAATCTCATCCTCTTCTTGTTTATAAGCATCTAATTTTATTTTTAATAACTCTAAACAATGAACATCATCTTCAACTATCCCTATCAACATTATTTTCAACTCCTCTATACTTTAACATCAATGTTGTTTCAAAAAAATCATCATCATTATTCCAATCACAAGTGCCTTCATTTTCTTGAATAATATCTTCAACAATAGAAGTTCCATATCCATGCATTCCTGATTGATCTGTATTATTTGTTTGATAATTACTATTTTTCATATATACCAAAATAAAGTTATTGGTATAATTGATTTTTAAATAAATAAATTTCTTATGCGTTTCTTTACTTGCTTGAATTGCATTATCTAAAATATTGAAAAGAATCGTTGGTAACACAAGCACATCTAATGATAGATTATTTGGTAGAAGTATTTGACAATTAAAATCTATTTTATATTTATCCATCAAACTCTTTTTATTAGAAATAACAGCATTAACATAGGCATTATCACAATATGTCTGTGTATAATTAGATTTAAAGTCATCATATATTTCTAAAAAAGATTTTTCAGCCTGCTCATATCTATCACAATCTATTTGTTGAACAACATCATTTATTTGTTTTACTATCTTTTCTTTATTCTTTTGTTCTTCTTCAATCACAAATTCAATATCTTCTTTTTGCTTTCTCTTTATATCATTTAATTGGATTAATAATTTAGTTTCTTCTTCTAAATGTATATATTTTACTAAACGATAAAAAATAAACAAATAAGTAAATATAAAAATGAGATACGATCCATAAAACAAAAATACAATAATTTTACTATTAATCTTTTGCACATAACTTCTTAAATAAACAGCTATACAAAAAGATGCTTGTGATAAAACCATTACCAATATCAATACATATTTCATTTCTTGCTTTCCTCACTTTGATAACTGTCTTTCATTGATAAAAGATATTCTTTTACATTCTCATCATGATTTTTCAACATATTAAGTACAACTAAACAATGATTTTTAAAATCATGATTACCTCTTCTAATATTTCTATAATGTTGATCAATTGTTGTCATATCTTCAATCTGTACATTTAAAATTTCCTGTTTTGCTTTATTTTTTATACTTTCTTTTTTCAATATTTGATATTTATTAATACCTTTGACAATAATGAAACTAGCGATGATGACAATAATCCAGCTTCCTATTGCTGCTATCATAAAAGTATTTTTATCCGTTGCATAAATGATATTTAAAGTCGTAAACACAAGAACAAGTGGTAAAAAACATATCTTAATAATTTGTTTTAGTTGTTTGTTCGCTACATTTTTACTTATACTTTCAATATATTTGATTACCAAAAAAACAGATAAAACGGCACTTATTAATCCAATTAAATAATAAATTTGATTGGTTTTAAGAATCGCATTCAAAAATATCTCATCTATATTAAAAATAAAACTGAAAATAAACATCAAACAAGAAGAAGATATCATTTCTCCACATATATTAATCGCTATTAAAAATAAATAATAAATCAACCTATCTTTTAAAGAAATCCCATAAAGAAAAGAACTTAAAAAAAACAAGATATAACTCATTCCACTCGTTTGTAAAGCACTCTTTGATTTCAAATAGGGATAAATAATAGCCCCTAATATTTGTATAAAAATAATTAATATAAATCGTTTTCTATGAATATTTTCATGAAAAAATATATAGTAAAAATAATTTGATGTTTGTACATATAAAAAAAACCCAATAACACTTAAAATATAAAAAAATAAATTCATTTTCCTCACCTATAAATACTTTATATTTTTTAATATGACTATTTATAGTATATCATATTATTTTAAACAATATCTATAGTATATAGCACGAATGATTAAATGTTTATAGACTTTTAATAGGTGATAAAATGGAAAATATTAAATTTATTATTGGTCAACGTATAAGAAATTATCGTATTCAAAAAAATCTCAGTCAGGAACAACTTTCAGAACTAGCTAGCTGTCATCCAACTTATATAGGACAATTGGAAAGAGGAGAAAAGAATGCTACATTAGAGAGTATCCAAAAAGTTGCTCAAGCTCTTGATATTCCTCTTTCGCAATTATTTGAAAAAATAGAAGAAAAGCAAAATGAAGAGAGTATTCCTTTACAAATATATGATTTTTTCTCATCAAAGAATAAAAAAGAGCAAAAATATTTATATCAAATTCTTAAAGAAATTGATGATTATAAAAACAACAATCTAAAATAAAAGCCCTTTTGCAATAGCAAAAGGGTTATTCATTTAATATATATAATTTTTTTACTTATTATCACCTAATAATTGAAGAATATCTAAGAAGATATTAACAAAGTCTAAATAAAGATTAAATGCTCCATAAATACTTAATTTTTCTAACATTTCTGGATTAGATGAAGCATAATTATAAAGTTGTAATGATTTTTGCATATCATATGCCGTAATTCCTGCAAATAATGCAAGTGAAATAAGTGGCATAATAAGTGTTCCCACACCTAAATGAAAAATCATCACAATAACTGAAAAAATAATATAAACAAATAATCCTGCTAGACAGATTGTTCCAATTCTTGTTAGATCCATTTTAATCACTGTTCCTAATACAACAAGCACACCAAAGTAAATAGCTGCTACTAAAAAAGCCAGTGCAACACTAAAGGAAGTATAGCTTGCAATAACATAAGAAAATGTCACACCAGTAATGACTGAATAGATCATATAAAGAACTTTTGCCGTAATTGGTTTCATTGTCATTAAACGTCTTGATAAACCAATAACAACCGCAAATTGAAAAATAATTAAAATGAAAGGAAGCATTCCTGCATAAGACATAAATGATGATTTTTCTAAAGCAAAAGCCGTCACAAAAGTTGTTAAAACACCTATAATCATCCATTTAAAAATATTGTTAATGTATTGTTGTATCGTCATTGAACGATCTTCAACATATTCATAAGTTTTGTTATCCATATTCATTCTCCTATCCTTGAATAATACGATTTTCTAAAATTTTCTTTTCAGGTAAAGCTTTTTCAACATATCCTAAAATACAACAACCAACACCAACATAATCTTCTAAATGCCATTTTTGAAGATATTGTTGACCCTTTTCTAACTCAAACATTTCTTTACAACGATTGATCCAACAAGAACCTATATTTAAAGCATAAGCTCCTGTTTGCATAGCACCAATCACTAATGAACCATCTTTTATACCATTACTTTCATCTTTTGGGACAAAGATAAAACATACTGTTGGTGCCCCATAAAAAGGATCAACATCTTTTCCAAAAATAATCGCATTAAGTTTTGAAAGTTCTTTGATTTCTTTTTGATTTTGAACAACCACAATTTTACTTGATTGTTTATTTTTACCACTAGGGGCATTTAAACCACAAGCTAAAATCATTTGTAATTCTTCATTTTTAATTTGTTCTTGTTTAAAACTACGACAACTTCTTCTTGTTGTAAGTGCTTCGATTGCATCCATTTTTATCTCTCCAATCCTAAAATATAATTGATAAATTGTTGAGCAGTTCTTCCTGAAGTTCCACCATGAGATAATTCCCATTTATTGGCTTCTAATAAAAGTTCTTTTTCATCCATTTCTATATTATTTTTATGTGCTAATTCTAAAACAATATGATTAAATTCTTTTTTCATTGGTTTAGAATAATTGATTTTAACCCCAAAACGATTAACTAATGAAAGTTTTTCTTCCATGGTATCTGATTGATGCATTCCATTTTCTTGAACAACATCATTACGATCAGACCAGTTTTCTTTAATAAGATGTCTTCTATTACTTGTTGCATAAATAAGAATATTTTCAGGTTTTGTTTCAACTCCACCTTCAATTACTGCTTTTAAGAATTTATATTCAATTTCAAATTCTTCAAATGATAAATCATCCATATAGATAATAAAACGGTAATTTCTATTTTTAATCATCGCAATAATATTTGATAAATCTTTAAACTGATGTTTATAGATTTCAATCATTCTTAAACCTTGATCATAAAATTCATTTACAATTGCTTTAATACTTGTTGATTTACCTGTTCCACTATCCCCATAAAGTAAAACATTATTTGCTTTTCTTCCTTCAACAAAAGCTACCGTATTATCTAATAACTTTTTCTTTTGAATTTCATAACCAACTAAATCATCTAAAACAACTTCATCCATATTATTAATTGGTTTTAATTCTACATAGTTTTCATGACTTGTCGCAATTCTAAAGGCTTTATTTAAACCAAACATACCTACACCATAATCTTTGTAGAATTGCGTTACAACATCAAAGAATTCTTGTTCATTCTTTGTTTCTTCTAATTTTTTAGAAAGTTCTTGGACTTTTAAAGAAACATTCTTATTGTACATCAATTCTGGTTTAGATAAAGCTTTATAATCAGCAAGTGTTGAAAAACAATCAATATTTAATTCTTTTTCAATACTCCTAAAATCATAATGGAAAAGATCATAAAATACTTTAAAATCATTTAAAGCAAAATGATTAACAGTTCCTTCTCTTGCTCCTTGTTTTTCACAAGTCATACTAAATGGATTTTCATTTGTCATTAATAAATAAGTTAAATAATTATGCCATAAATTATCATTAAATCCATATTGAGTTGCAAGTTCTAATAATCTTTTTATTTGTCCATAAATTTCTTGACGAAGTTCATGATTTGATTTTTCATCATCTGATAACAACTTAGCAAGTTGTACTAAAATTTCATCCTCTGGTAAATTCCCATAAAGAATTAAGTTTGATATTAATTCATACATATATATAATCCCCCTAATTTTCTTTATTTTACCGCATCTTTTAGGAAAATGAAATAAAATGATGTATAATAGTTTCAATGAGGTGAAAAAAATGGAAAATGGTGTTTTATTACAAGGGTTTCATTGGTATATAAAACCTGAAGAAAAACTTTGGAAACAACTTCAAGAAAAAGTAAAATCTTATAAAGAAATGGGTTTTTCAGCTATTTGGTTACCACCTGCTTATAAAGGCGTTGGTGGCATCAATGATAATGGTTATGGTGTTTATGATCTTTATGATTTGGGAGAATTTAATCAAAAAGGAAGTATTGAAACAAAATATGGAACAAAAGTGGATTATTTAGCGTGTATTCAAGCTTTTCAAAAAGCAGGAATTGATGTTTATGGAGATATTGTCTTAAATCATAAAATGGGCGCTGACGGTACTGAAATTGTTAACGCAAAAGAAGTCAATCGTCAAAATACTAATGAAATCATTTCTGGTGATGAACAAATTAAAGTCTATACTCTTTTTACTTTTCCTGGTAGAAATAAAAAATATTCTGATTTTATTTGGCATTGGTATCATTTTGATGGGATTGATTATGATGAAAAGACCCATCGTAATACCATTTTCCTTTTTGATCAAAAAAGTTGGGATCAAGAAGTCGATGATGAAAATGGCAATTATGATTATTTAATGGGAGCGGATTTAGATTTTGGAAATGAAGAAACCGTTCAAGAAGTTACCTCATGGCTTTATTGGTATATAAATTTAACTAAAATCAATGGCTTACGTCTCGATGCTGTTAAACATATTCCCGCTTCTTTTTATAAAAGCCTCTTGCCAAAAATATATCACGATTTTAATAAAGAATTATTTACGGTTGGTGAGTATTGGCACGGAGATGTGTATCATTTAGAAAAGTATTTAAAAGAAGTCAATTTTGAAATGTCTTTATTTGATGTTCCTCTTCACTATCATTTTTACGATGCAAGTCATAATGAAAATTATGATTTTTCTCATATTTTTGATCAAACGCTTGTTTCCATGTATCCTTCAAATGCAGTTACTTTTGTCGATAATCATGATACGGAACCAAGTCAATCATTAGCTTCTTTCATTCCTGATTGGTTTAAAGGACATGCTTATTGTTTAACTCTTTTAAGAAAAGCAGGGTATCCTTGTGTTTTCTATGGTGATTTAGAAGGTATTGATTATGAAAATGTTTCTTCAAAAAAAGAAATGCTTCAACAGCTCCTTTCTTTAAGAAAACAATATAACGAAGGAAATCAAGAGGATTATTTTGATCATCCTCATTTAATTGGTTGGGTAAGATGTACCCAAACAAAAGCAATGGTTGTTATTATGACGAATTCAACTGGTGGTATTAAATCAATGTATGTTGGTAAAGAAGATCGTCATTGTTATTATGTCAATGTCTTTAATGGTTATCAAAGAGTTTTTATTAATGAAGATGGTTACGGTGATTTTTATTGTGAGGATAAAAACTTTGCTGTATACGTAAAAGAGTAATGATTCAGTTTTACTGATTCATTACTCTTTTTTATAATTATAAAATTAGTTTTTTTGTCATCTAATCTAGTTAAATTCAATTCAATCTTTACAACAGTTTCTTTTATATCAATATTTTCAAAATCATTCCCACATGTTATTGCTTCTGGAACATCAGAAAATGAAACCAAATATCTTCCATCATCTTCTTTTAAGAAAATGACAGGATAATATAATTTCATACTCTTTCTCCTTCTTATATTTTTCATTGAAATTATTTTTGTACTTAAACCTCTCAAAATTTATTCTTTCCTAAAAAAAACGGGTGTCTTACCCGCAAATTGAGGGACCCTGGTCTTACGACCAGCCCAATTAACAGATTACTATTGCAAGTAGAGTGTACCATAAATCTATCTTCTTTTCATACATGTTTAAAAAAAGAAGGGTTTCTCCTTCTAATATTGTAAAAAGATTTCTCTTATTTCATCACGGTCATGTGTTTGTGTTAAAGCAAGCATTAGAATCAATACGTTAACTAAAACTTTATTTTTCCATAGGAATTTTACTTATTTGCGTATAGAAGTATACTTCTTAATTTTGCATACTAACGTAGTCTTTGGGCAAAAACATCAATAAGTTATTGACTTTTCCACTTTCTGAGTAAATCGTATTAGAAAATAATGCAAGAATACCTCAATTATAGGATTCTCCATGACATACTAGGCAAATTACTTGATAAAGATTAAATGAATCTACTAGATGCATTGTTCTTGTTATTATTACTATATTTTAACCAATGATCTCTTTTATACAATCTTTAATTAATAAATCAATCCATGAATTAATATTTGAAAATCTAAAACCTAATTTTTTAGCAAGAGCAGTATTTATTTGATAACTTTCTACATCATTGTACGGAGCAATTTCTGCGCTCTTTCTTAAAAACAACTCAGAAATGTTTTTATCAAGAATATTTTTATTCGGATCAAGTATTGATAAAATCTCATACATTGATAAAACCCCATTGCTAGCAGCATTAATACATCCCTTAAAATCATTTACATCTTTTAAAAATGCTAGAAATTTCCCAGCTTCTTTAGAATCTACGAAACTCATCTTATTTTTTATATTATTTACATATAAATTTTTCTTTTCTCTATAACATTTTATATATTTAATCAATCTTCCTGTATAATCATCTTTTCCTATAACAAATGGGAACCTAACACAAATATAATTTATATCATTAAATTTTTGTAATATTGCAGCCTCAACAAGACGTTTCCCTTCTGCATATTCAACTTCATTTCGTTTACAATTAATATATGGATAAGTTATTGAATCAAAATCAGTTTCTTTTACATCTCCTTTTAAAGGATTATAAACAGATGTAGAAGATGTAACAACATATTTTCCACAATGAATATGTGGTAATAATATTTCTATATCATTGGAACAATATGCCAAGTTATCATATATTACATCAAAATATTTATCACTAAGGTTATTAATTATACTTAATTCATCATGCCTATCCAATCTAATTCTTTCAACTTTATTTCCAAAAGAATCACTAGTTAACCCTCTAGTTGCTATTGTTACATCACAATTACTTTTTAATAATTCATCAACCAAATGAATCCCAAAAAATCTTGTACCACCTAAAACTAAAACTTTCATCACGCTTTCTCCTTTATATAAAAATATAGAGTTAATGTTTTTTAAAAGATTTTATATATAAGCACATAATTTTCAAATTGTATTTTTAGTACTTAATTTCTTAATTATTTCTATTTCACGAAATAAAGTTTCATCCAAGGAACAACAATTATTTAACATTTGATCATAATCATCAATATCAATACTTTTTCCTTGCAAAATCATATACTTTAGTATGCAAATTTGTGCTTTATGTTCCCCAATCCCTTTAAATTTCAATAAATTATTTTTTAATTCAATAAAATTAGTTACTTGAAAAACATTATTTATATCTTTAAAATCATATTTTAAAGTGTCAAACGTACTATCTAGATAATCTATCATTTTATTAGGAAATCTGTGTTTAATGCCTTGTTTATAAAATAAATCCGTTAATTCTCTTTCAGTACATATATAGTTCTTTTTTTCCAATTCTTCTACTAATTTAAGACTATTTTGTAGTGTAGTATTTGTATTTTGTGATTGATGAAATATCGTTGATATTAAAAGATAATACATTTGTTTTTTATTTATTTCTTCCATTTTCTCTTTATATTTTCCTTTTCCATTTTTAAAAATGCATCATACAAATCAATTTGTAATTTATTAGCTATTGAAAATAAAACTATTAATACATCCGCAATTTCTTCTTCAATAGAAGAATAATTATTTATTTTGCATCTATCAATTGGTAACCTTGTCGAATCCTTTCTAATAGACTTTGCTAGCTCACCCACTTCTTCCATTAATAACATTAATTTTAATTCTATTGACTGATTATTGAACCCTCTAATTTCTAAAACATTATTAATATAATTTTGTAGTTCCACTAATGATGTATCTTCTTTAAATCATTGAAATATTCTTCTTGAGTTTTCATATTCCTCTCCCCCTTTTTCACATAAAATTAAAATAATACTTTTCCTTATAAATTCATTATACTCCAGACAATGCATAAAGTTGAAAAAATAACATAAAATAGTTTTTTATCTAAAAAGTTGTCTTACCGTTAATTGATAAATGTTGATCTAATATCCACCAAAAATAATTGATTTTATCTAAACATAAATTGTATCATAGCTATCAATTATTCTTACCTATAAACATTTTTAATTTTATATTAATACTTACTAAAAATAAAAAAAGAAGGATTTCTCCTTCTAATATTGTAAAAAGATTTCTCTTATTTCATCACGATCATGTGTTTGTGTTAAAGCAAGCATTAATAAAACTCTCGCTTTTTGTGGCGATAAGGTATTTGATGAAATACATAAATGATGTGGATCAAAGATTTCATCATCAAAAACAATTCCTTGTGAAATACGTGAAGAACGTACAAAAATTGTACCCTTTTCAGAAAGTTCTTCGATTGCTTTTAACCAAGCTTGGCTATAATTTCCACTTCCTGACCCTGCAATAACAATCCCTTCATGATCACTTGCAAGATCATATAAGATTTTAGCATCCGCACCACTGTAATAAAAAGCAATCGCTACACTTTTAATAGAATCAATACGTTTGTTAAAACGTGATTTTATCGTATGAATCTTACTTGTTTGTGTATAGAAATAGACTTCTTGATCTTGCATATATCCTAAACATCCAAGAGATCTTTGATCAAAGGCATCAATTTTAAAATTATTAACTTTTTCAATATCTCTTCCTGAATAAATTGTATTAGAAAATAAAGCAAGAACCCCACGGTTATAAGATTCTCCATGACAAGCTAAACAAATAGCTTGATAAAGATTAAATGGACCATCTGCACTCGTTGCTGTTGCTGGACGCATTGCTCCTGTTAAAACAACAGGTTTTGGGGTATTTAATGTTAAAGTTAAAAAATAAGCTGTTTCATCTAAAGTATCTGTTCCATGAGTAACAACCGCACCATCAATCGTATCATCCGACAAAATTTCTTCAATATTATTTTTTAAGATCAACCATTTTTCATGAGTCATTTCATTACTATCAATATTCATTAATTGATATTCTTTAATATGCGCCACTTCATTGATTTCTGGAATTGTTTCAATAATTGAATCAATATCAATTTCTCCTGCATGATATGCTGCAGTTTTCCCTTTTTTTCCAGTACCAGCAATTGTACCACCTGTTGCTACAATAGCAATTGTTTTCATAGTTCCTCCTTAATATCGTATTTCAAAAGATTTTTCATACTCTTTTATATTTAATAAATGATAATGGATTTGTTCTATTTCAATAAATGGTTGTTGATAGAGCTTTTCAATCATTCTTTCTATTTGCATTCCTTCTCCTTGAACTTCCATAGAAACCGAACCATCATATTCATTTTTTACAAACCCCGTTAATTTTAATTCATTTGCGATAGAAAAGCAACGAAAACGAAAACCAACACCTTGAACTCTGCCTTTAAATAAATACTTTCTTCTTTCCATAAAAAATAACCGGTTTCCCCGATTATTTTAAACTATCTAAAATTTCTTTCATTTTAAAGGCAAGTCCTTGGCATTTTTCTACTGATAAAGAACATAAAGCAACACGAATACCTTTATTGACTTTAATTGTATAAATATCTTGAGCAAGCATTGCTTCATGGAATCGTGTTAATAAATCATCATCTTCCACTTTTAAAGTAACAAAGAAACCTTCTTTATATGGATAATAAGTTAAACCACATTCATCTGCTTCTTTTTTAAAGACTTCACATCTTTGTCTTAATAAATCAACATATTTCCCTTTTTCTTCGTTAAATTCATCTTTATGTTCAGTTGTAACTTTAACAAAGTTTTCCATTGCTGCATTAGGAATATTTGACCAAGAAGCTCTTGCATGTTTTTCCATTAAGATTTCAAGTGCTCGAACATCTTCTTGATTTCTTGCTAAAATAACAGCACCCCCACATCTTAAACCATAAGATGTAAGTGTTTTAGAACAAGAGAACGCTACAACAATCATGACTTGATCATTCATACGATTAAATGCATTCATATAATCTCTTGATCTTTCTAAGTTATAAGAATAGTCAATATAAGCAATATCATCTAAGATAATAACAGGTCCTTCATTTGATAATTCATTACAAAAATCAATCACTTGATTCCATTCTTCAACTGTCATAGAATATCCTGTTGGGTTATGACATGGGTCATTGATAATCGCTAAAACTTTACCTTGTCTTGCCATTACTTCACGACAAGTTTCTTTAAAGCTTGTAATATTGAATGCATCTCCATCAAACATTTGATAGGCTTGTACTTTACAATTAGCAATCGTTGCCATTGATTTATAGTTACCCCATGCAATATGAGGAATAATTAAAGTTTGACCTTCGTCTAACACGTTTAAAATCGTTGAACTTACGGCTCCTGAACCTCCAGGTGTTCCAATAACACTATGACATAAATCAAGTTTTGTGTCTTGTACGACCCAATTATAAACTTGTTTTCTAAAATTTGGATTTCCACTAAAACTAGAAGCATATTTTGCTTTTGTTCTATTATCTAAACTGTTATACGTATTAAATACGGTATCTAATGCAACTAAATTTCCATCTTCATCATATAATGAACCAATTGTCGCATTGACAATATTTTCTTTTCCTTTTTTAGCAATTGCATCATTTGCTAGATTTACAATCTTAAAAACATTATCAACAATTGGTTGATGATCAATATTTTCTCTAATAAATTTTTTCATCACACATACCTCTTCATATTCATTATTACTTGTATCTTATCATACTTTAATAAAAAATTCTCTAATTTTAAAGATTTTTTTAATTAAATACAATTTATCTTATTTCTTTTGTTCCATCTAAATCTTGATAAATCATCCAAATTTTCTTAACTAAACGATGTGGCAAAACCTTCATTCCTAAAATTTGTATTCGATTGATTGTTCCATATAAAGAAACATCCTTAGAACTTTCCATATCTTTGATAGCTTTTTTAATAACATCTTTTGCTTTATAAACTTTTCCATAACGAATCACAACAGGCTTTTTATCTTTTTCAACTGCACGATCAAAGAACTCTGTTTCTACCCAATAAGGACATATAGCTAAAACATGAATTTGTCGATATTTTAATTCTTCATTTAAAGCTCTTGAATAACTTAAGACAAATGCTTTGGTCGAAGCATAAATATTTAAATAAGGGATTGGCATATAACCACTACATGAAGCAAGATTGACAATATAGCTTTTTTTATGCATATAAGGTAAAACACTATTGACCATTTTAACAACTGCAAGCATATTTAAATTCATCATATTTTCAATAACTTCAATTGACATATTTTCATAATGATCTAATTTTCCATAACCTGAACAATTAATCAATGCTTTTACTCTAGGTTTTTCTTGAAATAAAGCTTCTTGAATAATTTCAAAAGATTCTTTTTGCGTTAAATCTAAAGCAAAAATTTTTACCTTTGTTTGTAGTTTTTCCTTTAAACATTCTAATCTTTCTTTTCTTCTAGCAATCACCCATATTTCATCTACTTGATACTTCTTTTCAATTTGCATAGCAAATTCTCTTCCCATACCTGAACTTGCTCCAGTTACAATTATTATTTCTTTCATTTTTTATCACCACTTCTATTATAAGTTTCTTTCGAAGCAAGTCAAAATATTCTCCTTTTTTTCATAATATAAAAAAGCGCTTACAATTATTCTTTTTATGATAGAATATAGATAAGTTATTTATATTTAAACATACAATATGATTATTATTTAAGGAAGGAAATGTTTATGAAAAAAAATCGTAGTTTAAACTTGAAGTATGCTGGTAGCCAAATTTTCTACTTTGCTGCTTTTGCTTCTATGATGGGTTATGCTTCTGTCTTTTTATTAGATAAAGGATGTACAAACTCACAAATTGGTATTGCTCTTGCCCTTTCAAGTATTATCGCTGTTATATTACAACCAATGCTTGCTTCTTTTGCAGACAATCATAAAAATATTGAAATGCGAAATATCATTGCACCAATTGTTTTATTAGTCATTGCTTTATCCGCAATTCTTTATTTAATTCCAGGAAGTGCTTTATTTGTTTTATTTTTAGTAGTTACTATTTTTTCAATCATGTCATCAATCATGCCCCTAATGAATTCTCTTGCCTTTGTTTTTGAACAACATGGTATTGAAATCAACTATGGTCTTGCTCGTGGATTAGGTTCTGTAGCTTATGCAATCGCTTCTCTTGTTTTAGGACATGTTGTCGAAAGTTTTTCACCAGGTATTTTACCTCTATTCTATATTATTTTTACAGCTTTATTATTTGTTGTTGTTAAAATGTTTGTTTTACCAAAAGGTTATGAAAAAGAAGTAGTCAAAGAAGATACAAAACAAGAAGAAACAGAACAACTTTCTTTTGGTAAGTTCTGTATGAAATATAAAAAATTTATTTTATTTTTAGTTGGTTTTGTACTTGTCTATTTTGCGCATACAATTATCAATAACTTCTTTATTCAAATTATTACAAATATCGGTGGAACAAGTGCTGATATGGGAAATGCTGTTTTCGTTGCAGCAATGTTGGAACTTCCAACAATGGCTTTCTTTACAAAGATGTCTGAAAAAATTAATTGTGGAACACTTATTAAATTTTCAATTTTAATGTTCTGTGTAAAACATGCACTTACATATTTTGCGACAAACATGATTATGATTTATCTTGCCCAAGTATGTCAAATGTTTGCCTATGCTTTATTTGTTCCAGCCTCTGTTTATTATGTTAACGAAAAAATTGCTGTTGCCGATCGTGTTAAAGGACAATCGCTTGTTACAACTTCAATGACTTTATCAGGAGTATTTGCAAACTTCGCAGGTGGAATTATGCTTGATGCTTTAGGTGTTGGACATGTTTTACTTGCTGGTGTCATCTTATCGATCGTCGGTGCTGTTATTGTTATTTTAACGACAGAAAAAGTTTAAGCGACTCAATATTGAGCCGCTTTTTTTATGAGCTTATTTCTTTCTTCTTTATTTAAAGGACGTGACATACCTTCTGATAAGTTTTCATCCAAAAGAATTTCATCAAATGAAATTCTTTTTAAAGAAACAACTTCATTCTTCAATGATAAAAACATCTTTTTGATTTGATGATATTTTCCTTCTTCTATTGTCACATATCCGTGATAATCATCTATAATTTCAAGTTTTGCTGGTAAACATTGAATCTTCTGATCAATGATGATTCCCCTTTTAAAAGCTTCTTGATCTTCCTTATTAAGTCTTTCTTTTGTTTCAACAAGATAGGTCTTCTCTACATGATTTTGTGGTAACAATAATTTCTTTAAACTTTTATCATTAGTAAGAATCAAAAGTCCTGTCGTATCACGATCTAATCTTCCTAAACAAAAACAATCTGGATAATCAATTAAATCAACAACACATTTTTCCTTTTCATCTTTATTGGCACAAAGATAACCTTGTGGTTTATTGAGCATAAGATAATGAAATGGTTGACTCTTTAACATTTTTCCCTGATAAATAAGAACATCCTCTTCTTGGATCTTTCTTTTACAATTGGTTTCAACAACACCATTCACTTGGATCAAACCATGTTTAATAAGTGTTTTACATTCTTTAACATTACCTAAATTATTGTACATTAAAATATAATATAAATCTTTCATACTAATCCTTATAATTTTCTTCTAACCAACGTGCTACCGCATCTTGGTCGTGACGACCAATAACACCTGTTGCTTTTTCTTTAAGCTCTTCACAGGCATTTTCTACCGCATAGCTTTCATCCGCTATTTCAAACATCGATAAATCATTTAAACCATCGCCAAACACAACAACCTTCTCACATTTTAGATAGTCTTTTAATTGTAAAATAGCATGCGCCTTGGTTGCTTTTTTAGGTAAGATTTCAAGCCACCAATCTTGACTATAAATATCTTTAGAAAATAAACATTGATATCGATCTTTTAAATCATGATAAAAACTTTCTAGTTGTTTTTTGGAAGCAATACATGAAACATAGAAAACATCGCCTTGAAAGAGATTATTTTCAACTGGATTTTTTCTTTTATCATTACGTGTACTTATAAAATCTAGTTGTTGTTTCGTTGATTTACTAGAAATGTAACTAAATTTTTCTTGTTCATTTATAAAAGCATAAACAATAGGATAAAAGTCTTTTTGATTAAAATAATGAGCTAAATCATTGACTTCTTCTTTTAAAAAGAAATTAGATACTAAAATTTCTTGGCTTTGATTATCAATAATAAAGGCGCCATTATAAAGAATCAAAGGAATTTTTGCACTTAAGCCTTTGGTTGCTGGTTTGGCTGAATAATAAGATCTTGCGGTTGCATAAGAAAACAACATTCCTTGATCAACAAGTTTTTCAATTGTTTGATTAGTATAAGTTGATGTTTGTTGTTGACTATTTAAAAGCGTACCGTCTAAATCAGAAACATACAGTGTTTTCATTTTAACGAATAAAGTTTGTCGTTCTCTTTTTATTTTGAGGAACTTCAATTCCTGCTTTTTTACCAGCTTCAATACATTTTAACATCCAAGCCATATTTTTGCCTAAAGCATACATTGTATCTAATCCCTCTCTATCTTGTTCAACATCACTTGGTGTATGTCCATGCACTTCATTCCAATAGTTTGATGTGACAATAGGCATTTCAGAAATACTTAAATGCTTGTTTAAAACATCCATACTTGTGACACTTCCTGCTCTTCTTGATGAAGAAATCACAGCTGCTGGTTTATGAACAAATGCAGATTTAGCACTATAAAAAACACGATCCATAAAGCTTTGAATTTTACCTGTTGGATGTGCATAATAAACAGGTGTTCCAAAGATAAAGCCATCAGCATCTTTTGCCATTGAGGCAAATTCATTGACACAATCATCAAAAACACATTTACCTGTTTTAGCGCATGATCCACAAGCAATACAATCTTGTAAAGGAACATTTGGAATATGATAAATAAGCGTTTCTATTCCTTCTTCTTTTAATGCTTTTTCTACTTCTTCTAAAGCACGATTTGTACATCCTTTAGGATGTGGTCCTCCATTAACTAATAATACTTTCATTTCCTTTTTCCTCCTGTTTTTATTGTAAAACACTCTTTATAATATGACAAATAGTTATTTGTTATAACTTGATATAAGAAAAAGAAATCACTAGGATTTCTTAAATCTTAAAATATTTTCAATGTGAAAGGTATGTGGGAACATATCTACTGGTTGACAATTCGTAATTGTATACCCGTGTTCATTCAAATACTTAGCATCTCTTGCTTGAGTGGCTACATCACATGAAATATAAATAATTTCTTTTGGACTTGCCTGTATGAGATGTTCTAAGAATTCTTCTGAGCATCCTTTTCTTGGAGGATCAACAAAAACAACATCTAAATGGGTATTTTTCTTAACAAGCTCGACCATATATTTTCCAGCATCATCACAGACAAATTCTGCATTATCTATTTTATTAAGTAAAGCATTATTTTTAGCATCTTCAATGGCTTGTGGAACAACTTCGACTCCGTAGACTTTCTTTACATGCTTTGCAAGTGAAAGGGTAATGGTTCCAATTCCACAATACGCATCTAAAACAGTTGATTCTTTTGTAAGATGTGCTAAATCAATCGCTGTTTGATAAAGTTTTTCTACTTGAATAGGATTGATTTGATAGAATGATTTTAAGGAAATTTTATATTGATTGCCTAATAATGTATCATAAATATAACCTTTTCCATAAAGTATCTTTTCTTCATCACCTAAAATAACATTATCATGTCTTTCATTGATATTTTGAATAATGGTTTTAATATGTGGAAATTCTTTAACAAGTGTTTCAACAATTTGATCAATATGTTTAATTGTCTTTTGATAAGTAATAAAACATAGCATAAATTCTTCACTGTGATAGCCTTTTTTAGTAAGAACATGTTTAATATTACCTTTATGTGTTGTTTTATCATAAGGTTTAATATCATATTTTACAAAGAGTTCTTTCACTCTTTGAATCACTGCATTTGATTCTTTATTTTGAATAAGACATTCATCACAAGCAATAATATCGTTTGTTCTTTGTTTATAAAAACCTGTTACTAATTGACCATTTTTATCATAACCTAAAGGCATTTGAACTTTATTTCGATAATACCAAGGATCTTCTTGCATCAAACAAGGTTGTACATCAACTTCTAAATGTCCAATTCTTTCCATACAATCCTTTACTCTTTTTGTTTTAAATTCTTGTTGTCCCTTACTTGATAAATGCATTAAATGACATCCACCGCATCCTTGATAAATATGACATTTAGGATTCACTCTTTCAGGTGAAGGTTTTTGTAATTCAATTAAACGTCCTACCCCATAATTTTTTAACATTTTAATACATTTAATTTGTCCAACTTCCCCTGTAATCATGCCATTTACAAAATAAGTAAATCCTTCATATTTAACGATTCCTTTTCCATCATGAGATTGATCAACACATTCTCCTATAAAATAATCATTTTTCTTCATTTTTTCCTCCAAAAAAACGAGCTGAGCTCGTTTATTGATTATTATTTGCAGCAGCTTTATTTGCTGCATCGACTTCTGCTTGTCTTTGAATTGCTTTATCTGCTGATGCTTGGTCTTTAACATTTTGACCTGTATAGGTAATTGCATCAACACCTGCATGTTTTGTTCCAAATAATGGGAAATCACTTTCACCATTAGATTTTACAATAATTTCTAAATCATATTGTAAACGTCCATTTGCTTTATTTAAAAGTTGTGACCATGCAGCACCATCTTCTTTACTTTGTCCCATTGCATCATCAAAAGTATGCAAAGAATTTTCAACTAAAGATTTAGCAGTATCAACTTGAATATTATCTGATAATTGATAAGTAAGCTTAATTGTACGACAACTAACTTTAATTGCAACATCTTGAATATTTTCATCTTGTTCTATTTGTGATTCAACTTGAGTAATTGCATTTTTATCAACAGATAATAATTTCACACATCTTTCTCCATAAACAGGTCCATTATTATTTCCTGAAAAAACAAAAATATAAAGGAAAAAAGCAACTACTGCAACAACAAATAAAGTTAAAACAACATGCCATATTTTAAGCTTTCTCTTTTTCTTTTTTGGTTTAGCCACCTTTTTCTCCTTTACTTCATCATCAAATGTAAATTTCCCTGTATGATTTGCATGAATATCATTATTTGGTTTTAATTCATCTTTATCAAATTCGATTGTATCATCAAAAGAAAATCTTTCTCTTGCCATTCTTTCACCTTCTCTTCTACCATTGTATCAAATGTCTATCATTAATACAACAATGTACTTTGTGCATCCTTTCCAGCATTTTTAATCACAACAGCTTTCAATCCATCTTGATCATTAATCACTGCATAACTATCAAATCCAGAAAAATGATTATCCATTTGGTCTGCAACTGTTTCTACTACATAAATAAGTTCTGTATAACTTTTTACACTCGCAGTAATTTGAATTTTTAAACTTTGAATTGAACCATCTTTATATTTCCCATAACCTACAACACCAACAGCTTCAGTTGAAGCATTTTTTACATTGTTTTTAAAAACCGAAAATTGTGAATATAGAGCTTCATCTGCTTTATTTGCTTCATCACTTGTAAAAATATAAGTAGCATAATCTAAAGATTTAATATTTCCAACTTTTCCATTTTGACAATAACTACTATAAATAAAGCGTCCATTATAACTATTTTCTTCACTGTCATTTTGACGATAAACAGCAATAAAAGTAGGAATATCTTTCACAGATTTTTTTGTTTGTAAGTACTTATATAATCTAGAAATCGTTTCTTTTGCGTAACTGTCTATACTTCCTTCAGATAAAGTTGCATTCGTTCCACCTTTTGGATCTAGAATAATCGCTATAGACATTCCTTTTAAAGTATACTTATCTCCACTTTTTTCATAATAATCTTGTTCACTAATATTTTCTACCATCTTATTAATTTCTTGACCATCAACTAATTCTCCATTTAATGGTTGTAAAGAATATTTTTCTTTCTTTAAAAGTTGATTTTTATCATTTTGAACAAGTTGTAGACCCTCAGACATATAATAATCTGAAGTAGAGAAATAATCTGTCGATAAAGCTTGTAATTCTCTTCCTATTGTTTGAAAATCTTCAGAAGAAGAAAAATCTTGATAAAAAGTTTCTCTTACAAGATTCGTTCCTAAATTAACAATAGGATAAAATGAATCATCTAAAGAATCAGTAGATGATGTATCTTGGCTACTTTTTGTTTCTTTTTTACTTGTTTTTGACGTACATCCTGTACAAAGAAGTAAACATAATATAACTGTAAATAGTTTTTTCATGAGCACCCTCCTTTTTTGGCACATTATAGCATAAAATTATGATTTTATCATTTCCATAAACATTTCTTCCGTTAAAACTGGAATATTTAAAGATTGTGCTTTTGTAAGCTTACTACCTGCATTTTCCCCTGCTAATAAATAGGTTGTCTTTTTAGAAACGGATCCAGAAACTTTACCACCATTATTTTCTATTAAAGTAGCTGCTTCTTTTCTAGATAATGTAGGAAGCGTTCCTGTAACAACAAAAGTCATATTTTCTAATATAGATGAACTTTGAGTATCTTCAATTTCCATCTTTAATCCATAGTGCTCTAATTTATGAATGATTTCTTTATTCTTTTCATCTTTAAAATAATCAATTAAAATTTGTGCACTGGTATCACCAATATCATTGACTTCAACAAGTTGTTCATAAGAAGCATTCATCAATTGATCCATCGTTTTAAATTTCTTCATTAAAGATTTTGCAGCCGATTTACCAATATTTGAAATACCTAAAGCAGTTAAAACCTTCGTTGCATCATTTTCTTTACTTTTTTCAATGGCATTTAATAAATTATCTGTACTTTTAACAAGACCAATTACCTTTTTATCTAAAAGTTCTTGTCTTTTATCTTTTAAAATATAAATATCACTGACATCATGAATATACCCTTGATCTATTAAAGTTTCAACATACGATAAACCAAAACCTTTAATATCCATGGCATCTCTTCCTACAAAATTAACAACATTTCTAACTAGTTTACTTGGACATGTAGGATTAGAACATTTAATATCAACTGTCCCCTCTTCTTGATACGTTGGTGCCCCACATACAGGACACGTATTTCCTATTTGATAAGGAACACTTCCTGCAGGTCTTTTATCTTTATTGACACCTTTAACTTTAGGAATGATTTCTCCTGATTTATAAACAATGATCGTATCGCCAAGACGTACATCTAAACTATCAATAAAATCTTGATTATGAAGCGTTGCTCTTGAAACCGTTGTTCCACATAAACGGACTGGTTCAAAGATAGCTGTTGGTGTAATTCTACCTGTTCTTCCAACTGAAAGTTCTATATCTAAAAGCTTTGTTTCTTTTTCTTCTGGTGGATATTTATAAGCCACGGCCCAACGAGGCACTTTGGCTGTTTGCCCTAATTGTTGTCTTTGTGCATAGCTATCAATTTTAACAACTGCTCCATCAATATCATAGCCTAATTGATCTCTGCTTTCACCAATCATTTCAATTGCTTTCCATACTTCTTCAAAATTGTGACATACTTGATAATTATCAATTACCTTCATGCCTTGAATTTTTAAATATTCATAGCCTTGACTATGACTTGTAATTTCTTTTCCTCGAATATCTTGAATATTAAAAATAAACATAGAAAGATTTCTTTGTTTTGTAATACGACTATCTAATTGACGTAATGTTCCTGCCGCACAGTTTCTAGGATTTGCGAAAGTTTTTTTATTATTAAGCTCTTGAATTTCATTTACTTTATCAAAGGCCTCATTTGTCATATAAACTTCACCACGTACTTCAAGATATTCAATAGGTTCCTTTAATTTATTTTTAACATCTTTGATTACTTTAGCATTAACGGTTACATCTTCTCCTTGAATGATTCCATCTCCACGAGTAATAGCCGTTGTTAAAAGACCATTTTCATATCTTAAAGCCATTGAAAGACCATCAATTTTATATTCAACAACAAACACAGGATCAACTAATGTTTCTTGCATTGATTTTACGAAGTCTTGGACTTCTTCTTTAGAAAAAACATCTTGTAAAGAAAGCATAGGAACACGGTGTCTTACTAAAACTCCTGCTTCTCTTTTAGCACTTCCTCCAACATGTTGTGTTGGTGAATTTGGTGTGACAAATTCAGGATGATCCTTTTCTAGTTTTTTAAGTTCTTTCATCATCATATCATATTCATAATCACTTATTTCTGGATCGTCTTGGTTATAATAACGATCATTATGATATTCAATTGTTTTTACTAATTCTTCATATCTTTTTAAATCATCCATATTCTTACTCCTTTTTAAAATCTTTTTTATTATAACAAAATAATACTAAAAAGAGAATTCTAAGAATTCTCTAATTTGTAAGTTTTTTTAATGCTTTATGATTGGCCATTAAAGACTTCAGTCCTGCTGGAAGCTCAAAAGCAATATCTAAAATATTCTTATTGACCTTAACAACAACACCCTTACCAAAAATATCATGATTTACAAGGTCTCCTACTTTCCAATCATCAACTTTATTATCTCCAATTAATTCTGCTTTAGACACTGTTTGTTTAGGTATATAATCTGTTGTTTTAAAACGAGGCTTACTTCCGCTATGAACAATTCCTTCATTTCCTACTTCATCAATGAAACGACTAGAAATTTTAGGTGAATCTGTTACAAAACTAAATCCTTCACTATCTGTTAAGAAAAGCTGTTTTCTCGCTCTTGTAAAGGCTACATATGCGAGTCTTCTTTCTTCTTCAAGACCATCATCTCCATCTTCAGCTAAACTTCTAAAGCTTGGGAAAATTCCTTCAGATAAGCCTAAAACAAAGACATAATCAAATTCTAGACCTTTAGCCATATGAATAGACATTAAAGAAACATATTGCCCTTGATCAATAGAATCATTATCTGTATATAAAGAAATATCTTGTAGATAATTTTCTAAAGTTGGTGCATCTTCATGGGAAGCTTGAAAATCATAAATTGAACGTTGTAATTCATGAATATTATCAATACAATTATCTTCTAAATCATTTTTGAGCATTTCAATATAACCAACATCAATCATTAAATTTTCAAACATTTCATGTAATGGTAAAGTTGAACGTCTTGCTTTTTCAATTGCTTCAACTAAAATTCGCACTTCTTTTTTTGATTTATTAGAAAGTCTAATTTCATCACTATGAAGCGTTAAAGCATCATAAAGTGAAATTTGATGATTAAGTGCTACTAATTGAATATTTTCTAATGTTTTTTTACCAATACCTCTAGCTGGTGTATTAATAATTCTTTCAAAAGCTAAATCTTCTTGATTACAAACAAGTCTTAAATAGCTTAAGGCATCTTTAACTTCTTTACGATTAAAGAATTTTAATCCCCCAAAAATACGATAATCAATTCCTTTACGAATCAATACTTGTTCAATCGTACGTGATAAATAGTTTGCACGATATAAAATTGCAATATCACGATAATTAACCCCATCTTGATTATTTACAATATCTTCGATTTTATTAGCAATCCAATTAGCTTCCTCTTCTTCACTTTTAGCAACATGGTGAATCACATCTTCTCCACCTGTTTGCTTTGTAAAAAGATTCTTTTCTAAACGTTGACTATTTTTACGAATTAAATTATTTGATACTTTTAATATATTTCCAGTTGAACGATAGTTTTGATCAAGAATAATTGTTTTATTAGGTTTGAAATCTTTATCAAAATCTAAAATAAAATGAACATCTGCTCCTCTAAAGCTATAAATTGTTTGATCAGGATCTCCAACGACACAAACAATGGCATATTTTGATAATAATTGAACTAAATGATATTCAATTTCACCTACATCTTGGAATTCATCTACATGAATATATTGGAATTTTCTTTGCCATTTTTCTAATATATCTGGATAATTATCCAAAATATAAACTGCTTTTAATAATAAATCATCAAAATCTAATAAGAAATGATCTTCTTTATAGTTTTCATAGGCTTCATAGACTTTTGCTTTTTTGAGTTCTCCTGAAAATTGTCCAGCTAATTCAATAGCTCTTTGTGGAGAAACTCTCGCTGTTTTATATGAAGAAATTGTATTGATCATGCTTTTAATAGAAATAACTTTTGCATCTATTTCTAATTGTGTATAAAGCTTTTTAATAAGTGCTTTTTGATCTTCTTCATCCATAATTGTAAAATTACTTGGATAATTTAAAACATTAATATGTTGTCTTAAAAATCTCACACATAAAGAATGAATCGTACAAATAAGTGTTCCACTTCCATGAATACCTACAACTTCATTCACTCTTTCTTTCATCTCGTTAGCAGCTTTATTGGTAAAAGTAATTGCCAAAATAGAACGAGGATCAATTCCTACATCCTGTATTAAATGTGCAATACGATAAGTCACGACTCTTGTTTTTCCAGAACCTGCCCCCGCAATAATTCTTAAGTGACTATCTAAATACGTTGCTGCTTCTTTTTGATTTTTATTTAACAATGTATCTAAATCCATTTATTTCACCCCTATTTATCTTATTATATTACATGGATAATGATAGAAAAAGAGAAATCTTTCATTTCTCTTTTTAATATTGATGTGATAAGCCAACGATATCATTAATATCTTCAACACCAAGTTTTTCAAGTTCTTTTGGTAAATCTTGAATAATTTTATAACAAGCATATGGATCAACAAGGTTTTGACAACCAATCGCCACAGCGCTTGCGCCTGCAACCATCATTTCAATAACATCATGGGCACTTGAAATACCACCCATACCAATTACTGGAATCTTAACAGCTTTACTTACTTGATGAACCATACGTAAAGCTACTGGGAAAATAGCTGGTCCTGAATAACCACCTGTTCCATTAGCGATAATCGGTTTTCCAGTTTTGATATTAAAACGCATACCTACTAAAGTATTGATCATTGTAATTCCACCTGCTCCAGCTTCTTCTACAGCCTTTGCCATTTCAACGATATCTGTTACATTAGGAGAAAGTTTAACATAAACCGGTTTTTGAGAAACGGCTTTTACTTTACGTGTAACATCCGCAGCCATTTGTGGATTTGTACCAAATTGAATACCTCCACTATGAACATTTGGACAAGAAATATTAAGTTCTAACGCTCCTACCATATCATGTGTTGAAATACGTTTTGCGGTTTCAACATAGTCATCAATACAGCTTCCACCAATATTAGCGATGACTTTATCATTATAACATTTACGAAGTTCTTCTAGCTCATGAGACATGACCGCATCAACACCGGGATTTTGGAGTCCAATTGCATTAAGCATTCCACTTGGCCCTTCCGCAATACGTGGTAAAGGATTTCCATAACGCGGTTCAAGCGTTGTTCCTTTGATCATGATACTTCCTAAAACATTAATATCATAAAATCTTGTAAATTCATATCCAAATCCAAAAGTTCCTGATGCTGGAATCACTGGATTTTTCATTTCTAAACCTGGAAGTTTAACTTTTAAATTAACCATTTACAATAACCTCCTCACTTAATAAAATTGGTCCTTCTACACAAATACGTTTATAAGGTTTTGTTTTCACTTTACATGAACATCCCATACAAGCTCCAAAACCACATCCCATTCTTGCTTCAAAAGAAAGTTGTCCGTTTTCTGGATAATTTAAAGCAAGCGCATCTAACATTGGTTCAGGTCCACATGTATAATAATGATCAAATGTTAAATTAGCTTTTTTAATAACATCAATAACTGTTCCTTTAACACCTAAAGAACCATCCATTGTCGCAATTAATACATCTCCAAATTCTTGGAATTTATCAATATAGAAAACATCTTTTTTAGAAGAAAATCCTAAAACAGTTGTCACTTCAATTCCTTTTTCTTTTAATTTTTTACCTAAGTTATAAAGAGGTGGTGTTCCAAGTCCTCCACCAATAAGTAAAGCTTTTCCTTCTTGAACAGTAAAACCATTTCCTAAACCAATTAAACAATCCAATTGATCTCCAATTTGTTTATTCTTTAAAATTTCTGTTCCTTGACCAACAACTTTAAAAACAATCACAATTGTATTTTCATCATAATCAGAAATAGACATTGGTCTTCTAAGATAAGGTTGTAAACTTTCATTGATCTTAATGTTTATAAATTGACCAGGTTGACTAATATATTTAGCCCCTTCTCCCTTTAAAGTCATTTCATAAACATCATCTGCAATGTTTTCAATTTTTGTAATTTCCATTAACCCTTGATAGTTCATAAATTCCTCCTATAATTTTTCTATTTTTCCATCTAAAATATGATACTTCACTAAACCAAAACATTTTGTATCTAAAAATGGTGTATTCTTTGCTTTTGAATAAATATTATCTCTCGTAATCGTATATTCTTCATTTAAATCAATGATAGCAACATTAGCCTTTTTACCAACAGCCATATCATGATCCAATCCAATTACTTGACTTGGATTGACTGTCATACATTTTAAAACAGTTTCTAAATCTAACAAATTCTTCTTAACTAAATATGTATAAACAAGACTAAAAGCATGTTGATTACCAATAATACCAAATGGCGCTTGATCAATTGGTTTTAATTTTTCTTCATCACTATGAGGTGCATGATCTGTTGAGATACATGTCACTGTTCCATCTTTAAGTCCTTCAATTAAAGCATCTAAATCTTCTTTACTTCGAAGTGGTGGATTCATTTTATAATTTGGATTTAAGTTTTTAATATTTTCATCTGTTAAAATCAAATGATGTGGACAAGCTTCTCCTGAAACAGGAAGTCCTTGTTTTCGATATTCTCTTAATCCTGCCACAGTTTCTTTAGTAGAAATATGACAAATATGATAACGATTACCAATTTCTTTAGATAATTGTAAATCACGTAAAGCATGATTATATTCTGAAGCATTATTGATTCCTACAAGACTATTTTCTTTAGAAACACGTCCTAGGTTAATACATGCTCCTTTTTCAAGTTCTCCTTCATCTTCACAATGAGCAACAATAATACTATTGATTGCTTTTGCTTCTTTCATGGCTTTTGCCATCATTTCTTTACTTTGAACACCTTTTCCATCATCAGAAAATCCTTGTACAATATCAAAAGCATTATTTTCTTTAAAATCAACAAGCTCTTGTCCTTTTAAATCTTTCGTAATAGCACTATAAGTATATGTATGAATAGAGCTATCTTTTTGAACTCTTTGAATAAAATCTTCAATAGTTTCTTTATCATCCATACATGGATTTGTATTAGCCATCGCTACAATATGCGTATATCCTCCATATTTAGCAGATAAAGTTTCTGTTTTAATAGTTCCTTTATGTTCAAATCCTGGTTCACGTAAATGAACATGAAGATCAACAAAACCTGGTGTTACTAAAAGATCTGTACAATCAATTATATTTTCACCATCTAAATCATGACCTATTTGACTAATTGTTTCACCATCAATTTCTACATCTAATTTTTGAATTTTATTTTGGTAAAAAACATTTCCATTTTTTAATACAGTTTTCATAGTTTCTCCCTTTTTCGATTAAAAACATCTTTATTTTTATCATATAAAGTATACTAAATGATACTTATTTTTTCAATGAAAAAACGGCATAAAAAAACAGCCAAGAAGGCTGTATTTTTATTATCTTTTTTTATTATTTTTTCTTGCTGCTTCAGATTTTAATTTTCTTTTTAATCCTGGTTTAACATAGAATTCTCTTTTACGAGCTTCAGCAAGGGTACCTGTTCTAGATACTTGTCTTTTAAAACGACGTAAAGCGTCATCTAAAGATTCGTTTTCTCTTACTACAGTTTTTGCCATGATGATTCCCCCCTTTGACTCTTAATTTACAAAAGTATTATATAGATAATCTTTCCTAATTGCAAGAAAATATTGTTATTTTTAAGTATAAATATTAATTTTTTGCGTATAATATCCTTTTTTGCCCTATTTATGCAAAAAATCACTAGAATTTGGTAGTTTTATCAACTTCTTTTCAATATAACTACAAGATGGAATTATTTTCAAAGAATTGTCTTTTACATAGCCCATCAAAGCATCAAAAAGCTTTCCTGCCATTCCTTGACCTTGATATTTTTCATGAACAACTGTTGAAATAACATCAATCACATTTTCTTCTTTTCTAACATATTTAATATAACCGACTTCTTCATCCTGATCTTTTAAAACAATAAGACCTTCTTTATATTCTATTTTCATATATGTTCTCCTTTTTATTTCTTTAATAATTTATACACTTTACATGTTTTATCCTTCTTATTTTTTAAAACAAATCTAACATATTATCTAAATAAATAGCTTCTCTTACATGTATTTGATATTCAGGTTTTACCATATAATAAAGTAAAAATTCTAACACTAAAGCACTTCCTAAACTTCTACCTTCTATTTTAAATTGAGAAAAGCCTTTTGGTAGATAATTATTTTGAATATCTTCAACACTGATAAAACTCGAATTTTGCATAGCTTTAGAAAAACGATACCCTTCATGAGAATTCATAGCTTTGCATACATGATCTAAACAATCTTCTCCTAGATTTTGACGGCTAACCGTTTCATAACATTTCTTTCGTTCAAGGCAGCCTATAAAACAGCATTCATTACATAAAAATTCAACTTTATCCTTATCTTTTTGTAAAAGATTTTCTAATTGTTGAACTTTATTTAAACGAAAATCAGGAACAACATATAAAAAGTCATCTCTCTTTAATTCATCTACTAATTGTTCAAATTTTGTAAGAACTTTCGTTGTTGAAGAAACAAAATAAAAACGTGGAAATTGTTTTTTTAAATATTCTAGTAACAAATCAGAATGAATGATAATCCCACTTTGAACCTCACTTTTTTCAAATAAAGCACAAAGATCATTACATCTTTTATCTTGAAGATGCTTTTCTTGAAGTAATGAATTACTGAAAGTAAGTCGCGAAGAAATATGATATTTATCCATAAGTAAAAGAACTTCATAAGGATTTTGATTTCCTTCACCAAGACGTCCTCCACCCCATAAGCAATCTTCAGGACTTCCATAAATAGAACCTATTTCACACCAATCATAAAAATATTCACGATGATGATAGAATAATGGTAAAAAGACTTTATATAATTCATAAAATTCAAATAATCCTGGTAAATGAAAATAAGCTTTTTCCTTTTTTGACAATTCTATCACCTCTTCCTATATTTATTCTTTAAATGTTATCTAAAAATTTATGAGCCCCTTGTAAAAACAATTCATATCTTTTTTGTGTTACCTCATTATTTTCTTCATTCCAGACTTCAAAGATATATTCTTTATTATTTTGAATTATAGAGCATAATTGTTTTGCCGTATAATAATCATCATTTAAGTTATATAATTTTATAATTCTTTTATCTAAAGTTTTATTATAAACATCTTTACTTGTATATGTGTTAATGGATCTATACATTGTTCATGATACTTTTTACAAGGTTTACAAATATCATCTCCATCAATTGTTAGTTTTAAATCAATAGATGGGTTATCGATTATTTCATTAGCAACCTTATAAAAATCATGTCCCATTTTTTCATCAGGAACAAATCTATCTATCCCAGATCCGTATAATTTAATAATATCAATAAAATGATGTGGTTTAATTAAAATTGAGTTCATTAATTAATCTTCCTTTCATTAATTCTTCTAATATTTTTTATAGCAATTAATTCACTTATTTTTGGAAACAACATTACTCAATATAGTTCCTACAATTAGTGTGATAACACCTAAAATTATTGTATCATTCATACTAATAATAGAATAAGCTCCTAACATTAAAATGATAGCAGTTATATCAAGTGTCATTGCTAACATCTTGCATAATCTCATCTTATTTATTTTTTCTTTATCAACTTGGCTCAAATCATTATATCCAGCAATCATATTTGAACCTTTTCCAAAATATAAAGGAATAGAAATAACTATTAATAAAATCGCACATAATAATACCGGCATTTGCATATCAATAATTTCCTCCATTCCTTTTATTCTACATTAAAAGTTAATTATTATTTAATAATTCTTCTAATACTTTTCTTACATTATGCGCAGCATCTTCTTGTATTTCGATAATTCTTGCTCCTCTAGCTTTCGCAACTTCTCTTAAATCAACAGATATTCCTGTATGAAATGAACATCCCACTACCAAAAAAATATCTCCTGGTTGTAATGTATAAACCATTTCATAAGCTTTTTGATAATTTGGTGCTGGATCACCATAAAGTACTGGTTTATTATATAAAGAATACGCAATATCCATTTCATCATCTTCTGGTAAACCACCATGTAATTCTAAAGCATCACTTCCAGCAAGTTTATGCAGTCCATCAATATTCATAGTAATAATTGGTACATGATATTCAGCCAAAGCAATATGAGCATCATTGGGTTTAGCACCATTCATATTGGCTTTAAGTTGTTTGATTACCTCATTATATTCTTCGTGATGACTGTTGGCATAACTTCTAAATAATTTTTCTCTTACATCTGGTCTTTCCATAAATGTTGGTATATTACTTTGTTTTGATATTCCAGCTCCTGTAAATGCAATTATTTTCATTTGAATCATCTCCCTAACTTAACAAAATTATATCATATATTTATAGTTGTAATGTTTGAAAATATTTAAAGTTATATTTTTCTACATCTATCTATTCATTTTTTTATTTGTTAAAATAATTAAAAGGAGGTTTTCTTTATGAATATTCTTATTTTTGAAAATAATGATGATGATTTCAATCATCTAACTTCTTGTATAAAAAACTATTTTACAAAAGAGAATATTGATTATCATATTCATAGATGTAAAAACAAAGAAGAGTTATTAAAAACAATTCAACAATATAATCTACTCTTTTTAGATATAGAATTAGATGAAGATAATGGTATTGATTTGGGAATGGAATTAAAGAAAAGCAATCATGATTGCCGCATCATGATTACAACAAACTACGCTAAATACGCTATTGATGGTTATAAAATTAATGCTGATCGATATTTTATCAAACCTATCAATCAACAAGAATTTAATATTGAAATAGATTTTGTCATAAACAAATACAATAAAGATAATATTTACTTTTTCGATAAAAATATATGTAATTACAAAATCTATGTTAAAGATATTATTTATATTGAATTCATTAATAGAAAATCAGTAATTCATCAAATAAATGGTAAAAAAATAGATACTAATTGTACATTAAAATATTGGTATGAAAAACTTAATTCTCTTGCTTTTGCTTATTCCTATAAGGCATTTTTAGTTAATTTAGAATATGTTGTGGCGTTATACAAAAACGATTTAAAAATGATCAATGATGATATAGTTCCACTATCGAGACATTATAAAAAAGAATTTGAAACAAAATATCTAGATTTTTTACAAGATACATTATGATAATTTTTAATATTCTTTCTTTTTTAATACTAATAACTTTAACAAATTCTTTTTTTAATGCGAGGTATAGCAAAAATAAAACTTTAACATTTTCAATCTTAGTAGTCATTTTACTAATTTTTATTACTTATAATCTTAACTATTTTTTTATTTTGATACTGTATATCCTCTCTATTTTTATTTTATATAAAGGCCAATGTATTCAAAAATTGATTATGATTATTCCCTATTATATCATTCAAATACTATTAGAAATTCTTATAACCTATTGTTTTACTTTGTATCATTCAACAGTTACAACACTTGTTATTATTGAAATTATCTTATTTGTTTTATTTATTGCTTTGTTCATTCATTCTTATATTTTTATTATAAAACGCATAAAACAAATCTATTTGTCAAAATATACCTATTTCATTTTTATTTTTCCTTTAATTACGATTTATTTATCTGCTGATATTAATTATAAATTTATAGGCTCTATAACATTTGATGAAATCATTTATTTTATTTCCTTAACATTATTAAACCTATTATTTTTTGTGATGTCTTTACTTCTTATCAACTATCTCTATGCATTACAAAAAGAAAAAATAATGAATTCAAACTATCAATTACTAGAACAACACTATAAATACAATTTTAATTTTTTACATGACTTGCTTCATACATGTAATGTACTTAATACTCAGCTTAACAATGACAACTATTTAGAAGCAAAAGAAACTTTAGAGCATCTGACTCATAAAACTTTCAAAGAATTCAATGCTATTTATAGTAATTCCATCATTTTAAATTATGTCATCAACAATCATCTTCATACGCTCATTGAAAATAACATTGATATTAAAACAACCGTTGAAACAAATTTTGATATATTAGACTTACAAGTACAATTTGAACTCTTTGAATACTTATTAGATTTATCAATTAAAAATTGTATAAACAACCAAACACAAAATAAATACATTCTTGTTAACGCTAAACAAAATCAAGAATATTCTTTATTGAAGGTTGTATTTCCTTGTTCAAAGCTTGATGAAGAAAGCATTCAAAATGTTTTAAATCATATTTTAAAAAGGTCTTCCTTTTCATTAAAAATAAAAAGTATAAATTCAAAATATACTAGTATCTTTCTTGCATTGAAAAAGTAGTCAATCAAATTTGACTACTTTTTACTTACATACTTTTTCTGATTATATTTTATCATTACTAATGATAAAATATGTGTCAGCATTAAAACAATACTTATATTTAATATTGGAAATTGGTTAACTCCCTTAAAAATCAATGAAACAATAAAAATAATCATAGGATGAAACAAATAATAATATTTAGAATACTGATTCCATTTTATTTTTAAATTTATATGATTTGTTATATAAATTGTAGAAATAAACAAATAATAAGTAACTGGTATACACGAAAGCAATATATTACTATCTAATCTATGAAAATCATGTAAGATAATAGCTTCAAAGGCCAAGAAAAAACAAGATATAACTAATTTAACAAAACAATTCTTTGTATACGTTTTCTCTTTTGAACCCATTTTGTATCCTAGTACAACATAAAACAATCCAAAAAATAAAAAGTTACGTGTTGTAAAAAAGATATTATAATAATATGTAACGAGTTCTTTAATCGATAGTGGCAACACACCATAATACGTCTCCGTCGCTCCAAACAACAATAAAAAGAAAGAAATGATGAATAAATAATTTAATTTATATTTTTCTTTCCATTTTTTTAGTACAAATAAAGATAACATCACGGCTGGAAAATACCATAAATGATAATATACACCACTATAACATAACGTAATAATCAATAGAATCGGTAATAATACAATCACTAACAAAATAAATAATAGTATAGGAACATTTATTTTTACTAGATATTCATTAATTGTTGGTAAATATTGAATAGCTGTCATTAAAATAACAGGTAAATAGATCAAGCTCCATGTTAAATAAAGCGGTATTGTACGTTTGATGTAAGTATCAATATAATGACTTTTCTCTTTTTCCTTTTTTGCCACAAAATAACCTGTGATAATAAAAAACATAGGAACACAGATCCTTGATACAATATTATTAAAAGCCAAGTCTAATTCATTGGAATAATAAAGAAATGGTCTTAAATGTAAAACAATGACCAAAATAGATAATATGTATTTTAAAATATTCAAATTTTGATAATAGACTTTTTGTTGTTGATAATTATGATCTATGTTTTCTTGAATGGAAATAGTAATAAAACTAAAAAAAGCAATCATACTTGCCATTACAAACGGATTGGCTAGTTCATTTTCATACTGTAATACATTAATGATTCTTAAAAAGAAAATCAATAGAGTCATAATGAATATAATAAATAATTTGTTTTTCAATTTCATAATTTATCCTCTTAACCCTCATTATATAAGGGATCTTTTATGTGTACAATACAAAAACATCTAGCGTTGTTTTATAACTCTAGATGTTTGTAGACTATTTTAAATACTCATTGAGTTTTTTTCTATTAATACCATGAATAGAAAAAATAACAGAGATAAAAGTCATTAAAATAACATATAAATAAATATAGAAAATAACATTTCCATTAAACATCAATGATAAAAAATTGAATGTTGAAATATATTTCAAATAAGCCATTCTTATCATCCATAAACAAAGATATCCAATAATAAAAGAAATTGTTGAAATCAATAAATGTTCTAAAAGAATAATAACTATCACATCTTTTTTGCTTCTACCTAAAGCATATAAAATAGCAAGTTCTTTATTACGCTTTCTAATATATCCCTTATTTAAAAACAAAATAATAATACCTAATATACCTACAACTAGAATCATAATTCCAACATTAATTAAGACAGTTTGAATATATGAATCTCTAAACTCACCGTTTTTGAATTCATATTGTGACATTAAACGAAGATGCGGAAACAATTTATTTAATTGCTTTGTTACATTCTTTATATCCTTTGTTTCTTTACAAACAATCACCATGTCATCAAGTCCTGTTCCTACTGCTTCTAAATAAGAATTATAATCTTTAAAAACTGTTTTATTAATATCATGTGTTCTATTTTCTTGGTTAAAATCATTTACTTGGTTATTGTAGCTTTCTTGTGTTTGAAAAAGTTCTAGGAAATCATAATTTTGATAACTTGTATAAATATATTCTGTTAATCCAAGATTATTTTCATAATTCGTTTTATAAATACCTGACACTTTGTATTTTTGATTTTCTTGATTTCTTTTTTCGTTAATAATTGGTAATTCAATTGATTGACCAACAAGTGTATTTATCTTTTCAGTTTTCAGATAATTATAAGCAAGAAAATCAGGAACTAGAATTTCATTTTTTATTGGATAATTCCCATAAAGAAGTTCTACACGCTTTGGATTATAATGTTTGATATAAGAATAAGGAACCGTCAATGTTTTAAATTCCATTTGAATTTTATCTGGAAAATGCATATAGCTTTTGGTTTTTTTAATTTTATTTGAAAATGAATTCTTATCTAAAATAAGATTAAGTCCGTTTCCTTTACTATCGTTACTTGTTTCGACATTACCGTTATATAATTTAGCCTCTTTAACTCCTGAAATATTTTTTACATCTTCTAAATCTTTGTTTGAAAAACTAATTCTTTTACCATCATTTGAAATAATAACATAATTATTTTTTGAACATTCATTTAAGTATTTTTTTGTATAATGCGTTGTTGATACATAAATTGTTTTATTATCAATCCCTGAATAAAATTCATAAAGATCATTAATAGAAATACTGTAAAGAAATAAAAAAATGGTAATAAATAACATAAAAATAATAGAAACTGGAATATAATTAACAACTAGATCCTTTATGTTTCTTTGAATAGATTTAAATACATATCGCCAATTGCTTTTCTTTTTAGAATAAATATCCATTTTGTTTTCTAATAAACTATCATTAGATTGAGTTATTTTCTTTTTCAAATGAATATTATGATTTTCTAAAATATAAATATTATCACAATAATCAATAATGCGATGATCATGCGTTACAATAAAAATCATCATACGTTCATTTTTTAATGACTGTATACACTCCATAATCATATTTGCATGTACATCATCCAAATTTCCAGTTGGTTCATCTAATAATAATACTTTAGGATTTCCTATAATTGCTCTTGCAAGTGCAAGTCGTTGTTTTTCACCACCACTTATATTTTTTACTTTTGTATTTTCTAATTTTAAAATATCTAGTTTTTTTAATGCACTTCTTGCTATATCCTCTTTACAATTAAGAGTAAGTAATAAATTTTCTAATACTGTAAAATTATCAATTAATTTAAAATCTTGAAAAACAATATGAATATCCTCTTTTCTTATTTTATCCCATTGATTATTATTAAAAGATTTAACATCTTTATTTTCAATTTTATATGTCCCTTCATAGTCAGTATCTAAACCAAAAAGAATATTAAACAATGTAGATTTACCACTTCCACTTTTTCCTATAATTCCATTAATTTCATTAGTATTATCAAATTGAATATTCATATTTTTAAAGATAACTTTTTCACCATATCTTTTTGTAATATTATTCAAGTTCAACATAAATAAAACCTCCTTTAATAATGTAATTTCATTATATAAAAGAGGTTTTATAGAGTAAATTCAACTTGTTCAACAGGTATGATTTAGTGATTAAGAGGTTACTTCATTGAATGACTTCATATAAAAAAGTTTATTTTTTTGATTTTAAATAATCATGAATTCTTATTAGCCCCACAAGGAAAAATATAAATAATACCTATCCTTTTTATTAAACTTGACACTCCCCCTGTCTTTAGACATGGGGAGTGTCAAATGTCTTATACGCATAAATTGGTTAATTATGTTTTTTCTATCTTCAATTGCAATTTTTCTAAGCTTTATTGTATCAAATTTTCTCATTGCATTTTTATTGAAAAAAGATTTATAATAAAACTTACCCATAAGGAGGAAAATCAGATGAAAGAATTTCAAAACAAACTTATTGTACACGGTTTAATGAAAATCAATGATAAATACCTTATCATTAAAAGAAGTATTATCAAAAGAGGAAAACCAAATGTATATCCTGAATATTGGGATATCCCTGGAGGTTCTGTAGAAGACTTTGAAACACCTGTAGAAGCTTTAATTAGAGAAGCCAAAGAAGAAGTTAATTTAGATGTTGAAGTAAAACAAATCATTCATGAAGATAGTAATTTTGACAAAGGTAAAAATACGATGTTTACCCGTCTTGTTTATATTTGTACTTTAAAAAATACAAATGATTATGTAATTCAATTAGATCCTGAAGAACATAGTGAATACCGTCTTATTTCTTCTCTAGATGAAATGTCTGATGAAAAAGTTGTTCCATTTTTAATTGATATCTTATCTAATAAAAATCTCTAATAGAAAATAACTCTATTAGAGATTTCTTTTATCTTTTTTTAATTGGAATCCATATTTCACAATAATAATTTTCATCCAATGTACCTTTAAGATATTTTGTTGGATCATCATAATATTCTACACAATATCCAGCAGCAAATTCATAATCTTTTAACGCCGGTAACCACTCTGTAAATATTTTAATATTTACATCTTGCAAGGCTTTAGGCATTGCGCCAACACATGGAAAAATTGCCCATTCAAATTCAGGAATAGTTTCTAACACAAAGCCTTCTGGAATAACTTGTTCTTGATAAGGATCTGCAATTAAATAATCAAAGTTTTCTTGCCCCATTTGTTTATCAATGTTAATTCCATAAACTCCTCTAACAACTTTTCCTTTACCTGTTTGATAATGTTCTTTCCAAAAATCAGGAATGACTTTTTTAGAATTTTCATAAGCAAACGTTTTTTCATTTGCGATAACTTTAAACGCTTTTTTTCTTTCAATCTTGTAATCCATAAGATATCCTCCTTCTAAAGCTATTGTTAGTTTCAGTGGAGCAAAGGATTTCAAAGTTGTATGCTTCTTACGAGCAACTGTTGGTGTTACACCATGAAAACGTGTAAAAGCTTTGGTAAAACTATCTGGCGAATCATATCCATATTTTATGGCAATATCAATAATTTTTATGTCACTTCCTGCAATTTCATTACCCGCAAGCGATAATCTTCTTTTACGAATATATTCACTAATAGTAAATCCACATAACATAGCAAATCCTTTTTGAAAATAAAATTCAGAAACATGAACATATTTTGCAACATCTTTCACTGTTATATCTTCTACTAAGTGGTTTTCAATATATTGAATTGCTTTTTCAATTGCATTTACCCAATCCATATCTTTTCTCCTTTTCTCTACTGTACTTGTATTATAGTTAAGAAAAAAGATTTTCTCCCGACACTATTTGCCTTCATTTGTCTGTTTTAATTTTTCATAAGCTTCTAATAACCAAGTATGAGGCATAAGAAGTTGATGTGTTTCAAATTGATAACTTATAAACCAATAGCATCCTTTATCTAAAGAAATATTGACTGCATTTTTTAATTGCTGATAATAAGGAGGTATTCCTCCTTGATCCCATGCAAGCTTATCCGCTAAGAAAATAATTTTATTATAATCATTTATTTCTTTTTTCAAAGTTGTATGACATTCAATTGCTGATAAAATATCTTCATCTTCAATATGAAAATAGTTACGTGCTATTTCCTTAGAAATTCTTTGATGCAATAAGAAATGATATTTTTCTTCACTTGGATCTATTTGATACCCTAATTCTTTAGCATATTTATACATATCCTCTGGTGAAAGGATTGCACTGATATCATGCAACAAAGCAGCTATCATACATTTTTCAATATCTAAATGATATTGAATTGCAAGCTTTTTAGCTTCTTTGGCTACATTTTCTACATGATTCCATGTTTTTTCTTTATGATATTTTAAATAAAGATTTTTGATTTAATCGTATAATTCGATATTCATTTTATACCCCCCTATTTTAGATATTTAATAAAGCTATAACCTTTTTTAGAATACCCTTGTTTTTCATAAAAAATATGTGCTGTTTTTCTAGAAATCCCACTATTCAAAGTAATCGCAGCTAAATTATTTATTTTGGCATATTTTTCAACCTCTTGTATAAGTTGTTTTCCAATCCCTTTGTTTTGATAATTTTTATCAACAGCAAGAGCATTTACCCTCATTATTTGTTTTGGAAGTTCAAAGACATAACTTACTTCTATTCCAATAAAACCAACAACTTTATTTTCTATACAAGCAACATAAATCAAATAATTATTTTTTATCATTTCTTGTACTCTTAAAACAAACAAACTATAATCAACTTCATACCCTAATTCATTTTTTAATAATTCATAAATAGGTTTTATATCATTTTCTTCAAAGCATCTTATTTTCATATTTGCTTACCCTATTTTCTTTACCACTAATTTATTCATAGCATGAAGATGCTTAATACCATTTTCATGTTCATCATGAAATTTTTTATTTTCAAACATTAAGGTTTTCCAGTTTGTATAATAATCTTTAATTTCTTCGTTTTTAAAGACACCTACCATAACATCTTTTAAATCATCTGGAATAGGTTCTTCATCTGTAAATAAAGCAATAACATGATATCCATTTACATTTGTCCATTTCTTTAACAACTCTATTACTTGTGGTTGTTTTGTTTTATCAATAAATTGTAAAACACCATGAACAATGATTAAATCATAGGAATATCTAAAGGGATAATCTAACACATCACATACCCATGTATGAATATTTAAATTATTCTTTTGTTTTAAATAATCTATTTTTTCAATCGCATTTTTTGATAAATCAAATGCATCTACTTGAAAACCCAAGCTTGCAAGGTATAAAGCATGTCTTCCATCGCCACAACCCACATCAAGTATCTTTGCATCTTTCTTTAAATACGGAACAAATTCTTTAACCTCTTTACTTGGATTTCCAAATGTTGATTTTTCTTTATTTAAATATTCATCTTCCCAAAATGGTTTCATTTTTTATCTCCTTATTTCCACATCACATTCATTTTATATTTATCATCGTAAAACGATTCACTTTCTCAATCTTTTAAAGATTACATGCAGGTTCTAATAGTGTAAATGTCTTTTTATCTAAATCTAAACGGCAACGCACTCCGTAAGGGATGACAGCTATAGGAAGTGCATGCCCTATATTAGCATTATATAAAATTGGTAGCTCTGGATGATGCGCTTCTATCCCAATAACCCTTTGATAAACTTTTTTATAAATTTCATATTTTTTTCTTCGTGATGGTTTACCAACAACAATACCATTTATCACATCAAAAAGACCTTGTACCATGAAATTTCTTAATATCCAAGCTAATTGATATTCTGACATATCTACTTCACTTGTTTCTAAAAACATAATTTTACCTTTCCATTTTTCTTTATCCGGCCATAACTCTGTTCCTAAAACCTCTATAAAAGTATCCAAACAGCCACCTAACAATTCACCTTCAACAACACCATTTCCTTGAATGACCTCATATCCATTTTCATCTTTATGATATTGTCGTAAAACATTTATATTGTTTTCATCCCATCGAATCATTTCATCATCGTCATCGTAGTAATAAGGTGCTTTGTATATTTCCAATTGTTGTACTGGTTCGAATAATGTTTTTCTCATCATTTCCAATGAATAATCATCCATTTTGACATATTCAGATAAAGTTGTTAGCACCGCTAATCCATAATAAGAAACCAACCCTGCTTTATACATCATTAAATGATTAATTGTTGTATCAGAATATCCTGTAAATACTTTAGGATGATTTCTTATAACTTCAAAATCAATATATGGAAGTAAACGAATCGTATCATCTCCACCAATCGCATTAAAAACAGCTTTTATAGAATCATCTTTAAAAGCATCCATTAAATCTTTTGCTCTTGCTTCTGGATGTTCATCAAGATATTTAATACCCTTCAACGTATTTTCCATAACAACCACTTTTAAACCAAAATCATTTTCTAATCTTTCTTTCGCGATATAATAACGATGAATAGCCCATTTTTCTCCTAAAGTTCCTGCCGATAAACTTACAATAGCTACTTTATCTCCTTTTTTAAACGTTGAGGTTTAATCATTTTTTATCTCCTTATTTCCACATCACATTCATATACAACTCATTTTGTTTTTCCCATTCAGTTTCATTATGATGACCTCCAGGAATTATATTGATATAACTTGTTGCACCTTTAGATACAATATAATCATTAAACTCTTGAATATTTTTAATAAAGCGTTGTGGTCTTTTAAATTCTTCCGTTCCTAAAGACATATAAATACGTGTATCAGGATTTAAATTTTGAGGAAGATCTCTTTCTAAACGTTTTTTACATAAGCCAAAGGCTGGTGATAAACAAGCAGCTTTAGAAATATATTGGTTGTATTTGATAACTCCATAAAATGCCATCAAACCACCCATAGAACTTCCTGCAATGGCTGTACATTCTCTAAAAGGATATGTTCTATATTTTTGATCAATCATCGGCTTTAGTTCATAAACAAGCCAATCTAATGTTTGAATACCTTTTCCTTGAACACGTCCAAAATAACGACTATTTAAGTTATAAGGACAATACTCACTTAATCTTTCATTCCCTTCATGATTACACTCAATCCCTACAATAATCAATTTCTTATCATAATGATTTAAAAATTCAGCTAAGCCCCATGATTTACCATAAGTAGCATCACTATTCAAAAACAAATTATGTCCATCAAACATATAAACAACTGGATATCTTTCATCACTTTGATAATAATCATTAGGTAAATAAATATGCAATGTTCTTTGACAGTTAAATGGTCTTAAATAAACATCATATTTCTCTAACATTGAAAACACCTCTTTTATAATGAAATAACTTCATCAAGATCACATTGATTTATTTGATTTTTACCACCAATAATACATATTCCACCTTTTTCTAAAGTTTCATCGATTTCTTTCGCAATTTCTAATAGCTCATCCTTATCTACATTTAAAATAGCTTCCAATTGTTCTTGTCTTGCTTTTTCATCTTTTTGATTAAAATAATACAAATCACCATATTTGCCAATATTATAAGGCATCATAAGTGGCATTAATCCTGAAAGTGTACCAATAATAAATCCTGTTAAATCATGATTTTCCTTTAAATAATCTTTTAAAAATGTTCCACATTTTTCATATTTCTTTAAAGATTCCTGACCACTAGGATCACGATAAGAATAACAACATGTAAATCCTGAAGCACGCGATACTAAACCAGTCCCATAAGCTCCTCCTTGTACTCTTACTACATTCCATAAATACGCTAAAGAAATAATGTTTGAAGCAAGTGGTGTTATTTTAGAAGTCTCTAATAGATAACCTCCTTTAGAGGCATAAGCAATATCTGAAGGAATAATAATTCCTTCTTTTTTAATAGAAAAAGGTTTTATGATTGCTTTTTCTAAAGCATCAGAGATTTTTAATGTTTCCTTTAAATAAAGAGCTTGTTTTTCTAAGTTTGTATCATCATTTCCAGTAAAAGATAAAGTTAAACGATTATAGAAACAAACATTTTGATAAACACTTTCTAATTTTTGTTTTAAAGCAACAAAATCAAAATGATCATCTAATTCTTTTAGCCATTTATAATAAGCAATTCCACTACTATATTCATCAATAACACCCGAAGAACTTACCATTGCTAAAACTCTTTTCATTGATAAACTATGTCCTGACATAGTAATCGCTTGTTTTAAGGAAATAATACGTTGTTTTAAAATATCATGAATCATTTTTTCTTGATCAAAAACAGATTCTTGTAAGATTTCAACAAGAAGTTGTAAAGCTTCTTGTTCATTTTCTTCTAAAGTAGAAAATGAAGCTTTGAAGTAAACTTGATTTTCTTTATTAGTTTTTTCATATGTATTAATAGAATAATTCATTGTTCCACAAAGAAGTCGAATCTTTGTAGAAAGATCTTTAGCACTATGTTTTATTGTAGAGATATTTCCTAATAAGGAACAAATAAAAGATAAAGTACTGATTTGATTTAAATCTAAATGATCTATATTAAAATAAAGAGCATAATAATAAATACCATTAGTTTCTGTTGAATGTTTTAAAACTTTGCATCCTTCTAAATCTATCAACTTTAAAGGAATCTTTTGTACTTTTGCTTCAATATCTTCAAGATTTAATTTTGGTAAAGTATTTAAGTTTTCTAAAGTGTCTGGTGCTTGTTGGAAAGCATCTAATTGTTTTTGTTCTATTTGTAATTGTTGTTTTTGAACATCTGTCATAGAATTTAAAACATTTGTTAATGTCTTTTCTTCTTTTTCACGACGAATCTTTCCTAACTCTTTTGAAGGTTTTAAAACAATTTCACAACTATGATTATTTTCTAAAAGAACTTCTTGGATAAGATTTTCAAAATACCCTTCATTTACTTTCTTTTTCAAATCATCAAAGATCTTTCCATATTCTAAATGGGCTTCTGGTTTTCCTCCATAAAGCCAACTTTCTAATACTTGGAAACCAAAAATAATTCCTTGAGGATAACCACCAAAATTTCTTTCTTTTAAATTTAATTCTAAATAAGCAAGTGTCGCATCAAGTTGTTGACGATCAATACCTTTCTTAATCAATGTTTGAAGCGTATCAAAAACAATTTCTTTAACTTGATCTAAGTTTTCTTCTTTTATATGATCAACTTCTAATTGACACCAATTTTGTAATTCACCATCATTAATCGCTAAATAAACGTTTTCAGCTAGTCCTTTTTCCAAAAGGGCTTTATTTAAAACCGCTTGGTTATCACCACATAAAACATCACTTAATACTTGCATTGCAATGACTTTTTCATAGTCTTGATAACTTCCAATCACATTTCCCCAGGCCATGCGATATTTATTTTCAGCGTTTTCTTCTTCCCCTATTTCATAATCTACCACTCGTCTAGAAACTTGAACAGGTTGTTGATAAATTGGTCCTTCTATTGGTAAATTAGCTTCCATTGATGAAAGATATTCTTGATTTAAAAGTTCTAAAACATCATCAAGTGGGACATCTCCATCTAAAAAGACAAAGGCATTCGAAGGATGATAATATTTTTGATAAGTTTGTATAAATTGTTCATAGGTTAAACCGGTAATAGCTTCAGGATCACCTCCTGAAACATATTGATAACAGTTGTCTTTAAATAAAGCTCGATTCAACGCATTCATCATAATTTCACGAGGACTTGAAAAAGCCCCCTTCATTTCATTTAAAACAACCCCTTTATAAGTTGGTTTTTCTGTAGCTTCAATATGCCAGCCTTCTTGTAAAAAGATTTCTTTTTTATTTAAAATCAAAGGATTGAAAACTGCATCTAAATAAACTTTTGTTAGATTCATAAAATCTTGATTATTTCTAGATGAAATAGGATAAAAGGTTTTATCTTCAAAGGTCAAGGCATTTAAAAAAGTACTCATTGAACTTTTCATTAATTCTACAAAAGGCTCTTTGACAGGATATTTTTGAGATCCACATAAAACCGAATGTTCTAAAATATGAAAAACCCCACTATCATCACTTGGTAAGGTTTTAAACGCAATACCAAATGTTTTATTTTCTTCATCACGTTTTAACCAAGCAAGTTTTAAATGGGTTTTTATATGTTCCATTTCATACATTGTTGCATTAAGTTCACTGACTTCTGTCCTTTTTTTAACGACAAAGCCATGTTTTGATTCATTTATTTTCATTGTACTACCTCATTTCTTTACACCTTATTTTACCTTTGAATAAACGTTTTGTAAACGAAGATGATATTTTAGTAAATATTGATTTCAAGTTTACTAAATGATAAAATAACCATAGATTGGAGATTCTTATGGCAACAATAAAAGATATTGCTGAATTAGCGAAAGTATCAAGCGCCAGTGTTTCACGTATTTTAAATAATGATCCTACTTTGTCTGTTCCTAAAGAAACAAGACAACGTGTTCTTGATGCAGCTAATCAGCTTGGTTATAAAAAGAAAAATAAAAAAATCTATGATACAGTGATGACATTAGGAATCATTCAATGGATATCTCCTATTGAAGAATCCAATGACCCTTATTATTTAAGTATTCGTCAAGGAGTAGAAGAATATTGTTTTAAAAACAAGATTGCTATCAAACGTGTTTTTAAAACAGATGTTGATTATTTAAATCAATTAGAAGATATTCAAGGTTTAGTTTGTATTGGGAAATACAGTCAAGAAGATATTGAAACATATAAAAAGATATGTTCAAATGTTATTTTTTTAGATATGAATATTGATCCTATTCATGAATGTTGTATTTTACTTGATTTTAAAAATGCAGTTAAAGATGCGGTTTCTTATTTAAGTCAAAAACATACTTCAATTGCCTATTTAGGTGGTAAAGAAATAATTCATGATAAGCTCTATCATGATCAAAGAAAAGAATATTTTGAATACTATTGTAAAGAATACAACATTGATTATTCTATAAGCGAAGAAACGTTTTCAATTGAATCTGGTTTTAATATGACTTATGAACTTATTAAAAACAAGAAACTTCCTTCCGCCATTTTTGCAGCAAGCGATCCTATCGCTATTGGTGCCATGCGTGCTTTAAAACAATATGACATCAAAATACCTGAAGATATATCAATCATTGGTTTTGATAATATTGAAACAACCAATTATACCGATCCACCGCTTACAACAGTCTTTGCGCCAACGTTTGATATGGGCTTTATGGCTGCTAGACAACTTTTTGATGCTTTTAAACATAATGAAAATATTTCACCGATTAAAATTCTTTTACCTTGTTTTTTAATTGAAAGAAATTCGTGTATTTAAAAATCTCTAGATTTTTTCTCTAGAGATTTTTTATAACTTCAAATTTATAAGATGTTTTTTCATCATAAGTGTCGCCTGCTTTTAAAATCGTACTTGGGTTTTCTTCTAGATGAATCGCATCCGGCATATTTTGTGTTTCAATACAAATGGCATCACGGGCATTGTAATGTTGTCCATATTTACCAAGACGACCATCTAAATAATTCGCTGTATAGATTTGTGCTTGTGGTAAAGTCGTTGAAACGGTTAATTTTCTTCCTGTCTTTTCATGAACCAATTCAACTTGGTTTTCTTTTGTATTAAAGATCATTGGATGATCAAATCCTTTACCAAGTTGTAATTGTTCATCATCATTATCGACACGATCTCCAATATAGGCAAATTCATTGAAATCAAAAGATGTTCCTTTAACATCTTTTATTTCACCTGTAGGAAGTCCATCAGGATCAATGCAAGCAAAACGATCAGCATGAACTTTTAATAAATGTTGATATACATTTTCTTTTTTGCCAGATAAGTTAAAATACGAATGATTCGTAATATTAATAAGCGTATCTTTCGAAGTAGTTGCATGATAATGCATGGTAAGTGTATCGCCTTCAAGTGAGTAGATTGCTTTAAAATCTAACTCACCAGGATATCCTTCTTCCCCATCTTTAGAAACATAATGGAATTCAACACTTGTTTCATCAAGCACTTGATAATCAAATACTTGATAAGAAAAGCCTTTGATTCCTCCATGTAAGGAGTTAGGTCCATTATTAATTGGTAAATGATAAGTTTGACCGTTTAATTCAAAAGTTCCTTTTTTAATACGATTAGCAACTCTTCCAACAAGCGCCCCAATATAGGCATCTAATGTTTGATAAGATTTAAAATCATCATATCCTAAAACCACATCGTCAACATTTCCTGCTTGATCTTTCATCAACACTTTAACAAGTGTACATCCATAATTAGAAACAACAACTTCTAATTCATCATTTTTAAGTGTAATTAAATCAATATTATTTTCTACTTTCTCTATTTTAATCATCTTAAAGTACCTTCATTCCACCAAATTTTCTTACTTTTAAGACATGACAGGAACCTTCACCAAAATACTTTTCAATTTCTTCTTTATAATGATCAACGTATTCATCTTCCACAAAGGCTTGGATTGTTCCCGCAAATCCACCTCCATGAACACGGCATACACCATGATTTTCTAAAATACCTTCTGATAAAGCAAGGGCCAAAGAAACAGCTTGATTATCTGGATATTTATTTGAATAAACGTTTTGTAAGTATTTATATGAAGAATCTCCTGAATCTTTAATAATTTGTTTAAACGTATCAAAATCATTATTTTTTAAAGAAGATACTGCTTTTTCCACACGTTTATTTTCATTAAATAAATGAATTGCTCTTAAAATCGCACGATCTCCTACTTCTTTTCTTACTGCGACTAATTGGTTATAAAAATCTTTTTCATCCACTTCTCTTAAAAATTCTTTGCCAAAGAATTGAGCTACTTTTTTCATTTCATAAGGAACAGCTGCATAATCATCTGTTAAATCTGCATGAGACGCATGGACATCTACGATACATAAACTATGTTTAAATGAAGAAAATTCAACATCTACTTTTTCGACAACAGGTTTACTATTATCCTTAAAATCAATATGAATCAAACTTCCTACTGAACAAGCACTTTGATCCATTAAACCACATGGTTTTCCAAAATAGACATTTTCACTATATTGTCCCACTTGTCCAATCACGACAGGATCGACTTTCATTTCATTATAAAGACCTGAAAGAATGGTTCCAATCATAACTTCAAAGGCTGCTGATGAAGATAACCCTGAGCCTTGTAAAACATCACTTGTCATATAGCCGTTAAATCCACCAATGGCATAACCTAATTCTTTAAAACGGGCAAGAACTCCTCTCATTAGTCCTTCAGATGTGCCCACTTCGTCTTCTTTTTTTGATAAATCATCTAAAGAAATAGGTTTTAAATCATAATCATCCGATAAAACTTTAACGACATCATTTTTAGAAACAACCGCAATTATATCTAAGTTGATGGCTGCCGCTAAAACTTCACCATTTTGATGATCCGTATGATTCCCACTGACTTCACTTCTTCCTGGTGTACTATAGATTTCAATTTCTTGATCTCCATAAAGTGAAATAAATTTTTCAATTGCTGCTACATATCTTTGAGGTTGTTTTTCAATACGACTTTCATCAATATAGACTTCTTTTAAAACATCATTATAAGTTCCCTCTTGAATTTCTTTAATCACTAAACTTGCTTTTTTCATTCTTTTTCTCCTACCATTTCTACAAATTTAATAAAAGCTTCTTTCCCTTCTTCATTCATTTTAAAGACACCCGCATCTTCTAATACATTAACGAATTTATGTGTTAATTCTTCTTTTAGTAATTGATCCACTGTATCTTCATTAAAATCATGGCTCTTTAATTCATTATACCATGCCACATGCTTTTTCATATTTGAAATTTCTAAAATATTCTTTTTTCCTAATAAACATTCTTTTAAAACTTCTAATTCATCTTTTAATCTTGCCGGTAAAACCGCAAGTCCCATCACTTCAATTAAACCAATATTTTCTTTTTTAATATGATGTAAGTTTTGATGAGGATGGAAAATACCATCAGGATATTTTTCACTTGTTCGATTGTTTCTTAAAACAAGATCCATTTCATACAATCCATTTTTCTTTCTTACAATTGGAGTAATCGTATTATGTCTTGTTTCATGGCTATAAGCGATAATATCCAATTTTTCATTAGAATAATTGATCCATTTATTTAAAGTATCTAAGGCAAATCGAATCATTTGTTCATCATTTGTTGAACGTACACGAATGGTTGATAAAGGCCAATTTAAAACACTGATTTGTAAATCAGGATATTTGTCTAAAGATATATCTTTAACAACTGTCGCTCCTTCTATTGGAAAGATATAATGTCCTCCTTGGAAGTGATCGTGTGTTAAAATAGATCCTCCTACAATTGGTAAATCCGCATTTGAACCTAGCATATAATGTGGAAATTGTTTAACAAATGAAAATAATGATCTAAACGTATTTTCATTAATGACCATTGGTTGATGGTTTTCATTAAAAATAATGCAATGTTCGTTATAATAAACATAAGGTGAATATTGCATGTAATAACGATATCCATTTAACATTAATGGGATAATACGATGATTTTGCCTTGCGGGATGATTAAAGTTTCCTGCAAAACCCACATTTTCTTTACATAAAAGGCATTTGGGATAACCACTGGCTTTGATTGTTTTTGCCTTCATGATTTCTTTTGGATCTTTTTCTGGTTTAGATAAATTAATGGTAATTTCAATATCACCATATTTATAAAATTGTTTGAAACGAATATTTTTATCTGTTCTTGTTTTTCGAATATAATTCGATGCAATAGATAAATCATAGAAATACTTTGTTGCTTTTTTAGAATCTTCTTTATAATACTCTTTAAATGTTTGAATCACTTCACTTGGACGAGGCATTAAACAATTCATAATGCGCGTATCAAAAAGATCTCGTTCTGTAATATTATTTTCAATGAAACCTTCTTGACAAGCATAATCTAACATTTCTTCTAAAATATCTGTCGCCACTTCTAATTCTTCACTCATTTCTTCTTTAGTAAAATGATCTAAATGAAATAAATCTAATAATAAGTTCACTGCATAAATTTCATCATCTTCGCTAATTAAATGATGTTGTAAACCAAAATAAATAAGTCGATTAATTTGATGATTCATTTTCTATCCCCCGTTCTTTCTCAATCTCATTTTATCACTTTAGTAAACTTTATCAATATATTTTACTAAATATTAGTTAATAAAATGTATTTTTAGTAAAAAAGATAATACTTCCGTATTACCTTTCAATTATTTCTTTATCATTTTTAATCATTTCACTTTGATTTTTATAAGAAGGAAGATACCGAAACACTATAAATTCTACAACCTCATCTGTTTGATTTTCAAAAGTATGAATATCTTTATCAACAGAAAGCAAATCCCCCTGTTTTAATTTTAAAGATTGTTCCTTATTTGTTTCATCTAAATAACGATAAACAAGCTCTCCTTTTAAAATAAAAATATTTTCTGAAATACGATGATGTCTATGCCATTCTTGCAATGTACGAGGATTAATTTTATTATAATGAATTTCAGCATCATTTAATAAATAATAGTCCACCTTGGTGCCGTTTGTTTTATCTACATGAATCGCCTGATCTTTCCTAATTAATTTCATACAATTATTCTCTCGCAAATGAATTTACATATAAAGCCTTTAATTCTTCATCATCCATTTCATCAACTTCTAAATAAAAATGTTTGATCCCTACTGCATCATAATAACCTATCACACGATCTTTCATCTCTTCTTTACTGACTTCTTTTTTTACACCATTAATTGTTACTTCCATAATTATTCTCTCCTTTTCTCTATTCTATCAAAAAAATGGACTCTTCGTCCATTTTTACGACAATTATTTCTGTTTCATAAATCGTTAAATCATCCATAATTTTCCTCCATAGCTCTACTCTAACAAAAAGAAAATATTAAAGATGTTTTTATCTTTAGTTAAACCACAAATAAACGTATTTAAATATGATTTGTATCTTGAATAATTTTTCCATCTTCAATCGTAATAACACGATCAGCAATAGAGGCAATTTCTTGATCATGAGTTACTAAAATAACCGTTTCATGATATTTTCTTTGGGCGATTTTTAATAAATCAACAACTTCTTTAGAACTTTTAGCATCGAGGTTCCCCGTAGGTTCATCCGCGAAAATAATCGCTGGTTTACTTGCAAGGGCTCTTGCAAGGGCAACTCTTTGTTGTTGTCCTCCTGAAAGTTCATAAATAAAAGAATTCTTCTTTTCTTCTAGACCTAATAGATTAATAATTTCATTTAAATAATCATCATCAATCTCGCCATCATCTAAATGAATTGGTAAAACTATATTCTCTAAAACATTTTGTGTGGAAATAAGATTGAAGAATTGAAAGACAAAACCCATTCTTCTTCGTCTAAAACGCGTTAAAGTATGATCATTCATTTCATAAAGAGACTTTCCTTCTAAATAAACTTCTCCTTTTGTTGGTTTTACTAAACCTGCCAAGATATGAAGAAGTGTACTTTTTCCACTTCCACTTCTTCCAACAATGGCTACAAAAGAGCCTTCTTCTATTTGTAAATCAATATGATTGGTTGCATAGATTTTATTATCTTCATAGCCATATGTTTTAACAATATCTTTCGCTTCTAAAATAACATTCATATTAGTCATCTTCCTTTCTTATTTCTTCATTTTGATGTGCTTTTAAAACAATTAATAAAGGAATATTATAAACACATAAATAAACTAGAAAAATAATCCCTACTAAAAGTATTAATTGCGCTATTGGAAAATAATGATCGATACTTCCTCTTAATAAAATCAACTCATAAAAACCACAAGGAATAAGTGTATATAAAAACATCTTTATTGATTTCCATACTTGTTTTATTTTAATTTCTCGATAACTTAAACCTATAATATGATACATAAGATAATCTTGATAATTATTTTCAATATGATTGTAATTTAAAAACATCATTAAAATAAAACCTACAGCTAATGCAAGTATTAAAAGATGTTTAGGAATATTTAATGTAGAAAACAAACTTACTGAAAGTTCATCACTTGTTACCATTTCATAAACTCTTGCTTCATAATGTTTTTTCATGAACTTTTCTACTTTTATAACATCTTTTATTGGATACCAATGATATCCCGAATAATATTCATCACTTGTATTGAATCGTTTTAAATCATCTTCAAACATATAAATCATTGAATCATTATAATATTCATTTTCATTGATTCCAACAATGGTATATTCTTCACCTGCAATTATCACTTTTTCATTGAGTTTTACTTCATCAAGAGCAATCTCATAATTGTCATCTCCTAAATAATTTCCTTGATCATCATAAGAAGATGTTGAACTTTCTACTCGATATTTCTTTCCTTTAAAAGTTACTTGATTCGCTTCAACTTTAAGATTTGGATACCGTTCTTTTGAAAGAATAACATGATTAAAATGATTGCCTACGACAATTTCATGACTTTTTTGGGGAAATCTTCCTTTTAAATCATCTTTATTACTTTGATAATAATAAAGTTGGCAAAGTTCATAAACAGATTGAGGAATTTCTCGATAGGTCATAGTTATTCCTTCATCAATATAATGATGATTAATAATAATGTCATTTTGAGAAAATTCTTTTAAAAATAAATTTGCTTCTTTTTGAGTCGCCTTAATAAGTTCTACTTGACTTTGTTCATTTTGATCTTTTGTTTGAATGGGATGTCCTTGATAGAAATAAACAAGCCCATATAAAGAAAGTATTAAAACAAATACATAAAAACAGATATTCATTCTTTTATTTACCCATAACTCTCTCGTAGCTAAAGAAGCAAGTGTTTGTTTCTTTAATTTTTTATACCTTACTTGAATATAATTAAACTTTTTGCTATCAAAAATACCTATCAAAGCATTCTTAGAGCTTGAATAAACGGGAATAAGAATCGTTATAAAAATACAACTCATCAATACCAATACTAAAAAGAATATTTCTTTAAATGAAATTTGATAAATAAATGTATGATAGGTTTTACTTTGAAGATAGAGATAGCCTAAAGATACACATACACCTATTAACAATCCTATTAAAATAGAAAAAAAAGAAATCAGCATGTTTTCTTGCATGACCATCATCATTAATTGATTCGTTGTCATTCCTATTCCTCGATAAAGAGCCATTTCTTTCATTCTCTTCTTTAGGGAAGTAGAAGTTAAAGCGAATAAAACAAAAAGTGTAATTATAATAAATTCAAACGTTTGTTGGAGCTGATTGGTTGCTTTTTCTACTTGATTATGAATTTCATTATGATCATAACCATAAGGATTATAATCATAATAAATTTCTATTTCTTGATAGTTATTTCCATCATTAAATTGAATATAATGATTATCTGATAAAACAGACATATTCGAATAATAATCTTTTGTTTGATACGTCTCTAAGTTTGTATAAATATCAGGTAAGTTTTTATTGGCGGTTTGTATAATACCAACAATCGTATAATTTTTTCCTTCTATTTCTATTTGATCATAAAGTTTATACTTTTTAGAAACTTTTTGATTGATTAAAATTTCTTGATCATTTTGTATTTTTCTTCCTTTAATAATTTTTACTCGACACAATGAATAAATATCCTTTTCAATATGACCTATTTGGTAATTATCATATTTTCCTTGAAAATCTACATAACCATATTTAATAATATCTTTAAAATAGTCTTTGCTGTAGATTTCAATTCCTTTTTGAGTTTGTTCATCAATATTTTCTATTCGTGTATACCAAGAACCATAGGTTGAAATATGATAGTTCTTTTTCATTTGATACAGATTATCAACAATAAAAAAACTTGAAAAAATAAAAGTAGAAACAATTAAAAGAACGATTAAAACAATAAGATAATGATTTTTATACTTTTGAATATTTCTTTTTGCGAGCATATTGATCGTATGTGACATATTCTTTCCTCCTCTAACTTTATCTTACGATTCAATCATGAAAACTAAGTGAAATTAGATTTTTTTCTTCATTTTCATTTGAGGAAGTACAATTTCAAAGCAAGCACCTTGTTGATTATAAGCTTTTATAAAACCGTGATGAGCCTCTATTATTTCTTTAGCTATATAAAGTCCTAATCCTGTCCCTTTTGAATTTTCCCCACGATAAAATCTTTGAAATAAAAAAGGAAGATCTTTTTTCTTAAAACCATTTCCTTGATCTTGAATCATCATTTTTAAAGTTGTTTCATTTTCATAAGCAAAAATAGAAAGAGGTGTAGAATTTTTTTCTAAACAATTCTTAATAATATTTTCTAATGCTTCTATAAACCATTTTTCATCACATAATACTTTTATATTTTTATTTAAATGAATTTGCGGATTTAGGTAATCTAGATCTTCTTCTATTTCATCAATAAGCGTTTGTAAATCATATTCTTTAAAACAATATTGGATATTATGAGAATCTAATAAGGCGATGGTTTGTAAGTCATTGACTAAAAGTTGTATTCGTTGTATTTGATGTTCTATAGAATACAACTTTTTATTTTGGTTTTCTTCAAGTAATAATTCTGTTTGTATGCGAATAGAGGTAATCGGTGTTTTTAGTTGATGAGAGATATCTTCAATATAGTCTTTTAATTTGAGTTGTTCTTTTTTAACAGCTTCTAATGATTGATGATATCTTTTATTAAGCACATATAATTTATTAGATAATAGACTTTCTTTAGATTCACCATCAATAATCGAAAAATCTTTTTGTTCAATAATAGCATCACAACATTGTATTAAATAATTCATTTGTTTCTTTTTATGATTTTGATTCCACAAATAAAAAATAAAGTTTATAAAAATAAAAATATTCAATAAATTTAATCTCATTAAAAAAGCATATATTTCCATAAACATAGCTAATACAATTGAAACCATGAAATACATATGAATATTCTTTTCTTTTTTTATATCTTCCATCGATACCCTACACCCCTTAATGTTTCAATATATTTTTGGTTTTGATATTCCCCTAAAGTCTTTCTGAGTCTTTTTAAATGAACAGTTAACGTATTATCTTCTACTACATGTCCTGTTATCTCTTCAATCATCATCAATAAATAATCCCTTGTAAGTACTCTTCCATGTCCTTCGACAAGTGCTACTAATAAAGTAAAAGTAATAGCACTCAATTCTAATTCTTGATTTTCTTTAAATACTTTATGTTTTAAAGTATCAATAATTAAGTCATCTATATAATAGATTCCTTGTTGTTTTATTACCTTTCTAAGAGCACATTCAATTCTGGCACAGAGTTCTTTAATTCCAAAAGGCTTACAAACATAATCATCGCCACCTTCATTTAATCCTTTTACAATTGTTTCTTCATCATTTAAACAACTTAAAAAAATAATTGGCATCTCATACTTTTCTTTAATTTCTTTACATAAAGAAATTCCATTACCATCAGGTAATTGAATATCTAAAAGAATGAGATCAATATATTCATTTAATTTCTCTAAAGTTTCTTTTTTAGAATAAGAAACTTCCACAATATAATCCCTATTCTCCAACATTTCCTTTAAAGAATCTGCGATACTTTCATCATCTTCTACAATTAATATTTTTTTCATAATTATCACCATCTCTATCATACCATGCTTAAATGAAAAAAAGATGAAAGTAGCCACTTTCATCTTAAAATTATTTTTCTAAAACAAATATTTGTTTCTCTTTAATATAAACAAGTAAATGAACTAAAAAACAAATACAAACCATTTTCATAGCAGGTGAACTTACTAACATAGGAATAATAAAAAAGCCATATAATACAAGATCCATAAAAACGATTCCAAATAATAAACCTGTATTTTTCTTTAAATCAATACTTTCATGATGCCCTACTTTATAAATAAGCAACAAGATATAAAGAATTCCCACAATAAAAATCATACAATAAGCGATTTGATAAATATTTTCAAAGATTTCTATTTTATGTGTTACCATAAAACTATTAAAATACATGGCACTCATTGTATAAATTAATTCAAAAATATAAATAAGATAAATCAAATACATGCCTAACTTTTTTTTCATAAGACTTCACCCTTCCTTTATTTAAGTATATAAAAGAAATGTGTAAATCTTGTGAAAAAAAGAACCAAAATGGTTCTAAAGACGTTTTTTCAACATTGTAATATTTTCTCTTGCCCAAACTTCTTTAAAGCCTAAATCAAGAAAAAGATTTTTGGCTGGATTATTTGTTTCAATATCATCACATAAAAAGCGAAGACCATTTTCTTTAGCTTGTTGACATAAAAGTTCTAAAGCCTCTTTCCCTTTACCTAAATGACGATATTTAGCTTCAACAATAATATTAAGAACATACTCACGATATTCTTCTTCAAAATAGTAAGAAACTTCTCCAATATATTTTTTTAAAGTATCATCATAAATATAGGCATAGTAATATTTAGCATCATTCATCCATAAAGCATACCAAGGTTGCCAGATTTTTTCATTGAAATCAACAGTTCCCCCATTGTTTTTATTAAAGGCCATGGTTTGAGGATCTTTTAAGAGCTTTTTACGGTATTTTAATTCTTCAATTTGAGGTTGTACTAATTTAATCATATTCTTCTCCATAAACAAAAAAATCCTTTATTAAGGACTTTATCTTCACTAATGGGGCGGACGATGAGAATCGAACTCACGAATGCCGGAGCCACAATCCGGTGCGTTAACCACTTCGCCACGTCCGCCATGGACTATTATTATACAGTTAAAAAATGGGGCGGACGATGAGAATCGAACTCACGAGTGCCGGAGCCACAATCCGGTGCGTTAACCACTTCGCCACGTCCGCCGTATCAACTGCATGTATTAATTTACACTATTTCATGAATTTTGTAAAGTATTTTTTACAAAAATATCTACATTCTTTTTAAGATTTATTATACAATAAAAAAGAATATAATAATGAAAAGGATAAGTGTATGAATGAATTAGAAAATTATTATGGAAAATTTTGTGAAGACAAACGTCTTTTAAGAAAACATGGACAAGTAGAATATCGTACTTCTATGAAATATATTCATGATTATTTAAAAGCTGGTGATCGCATTTTAGATATCGGTGCTGGTACAGGAAGATATTCTGTCGCTTTAAGTCAAGAAGGTTATGAAGTAGACGCTATTGAACTTGTGAAATATAATCTTGGAATGTTAAAAGCAAAGAAAAGTAATGTGAAAGCCTATCAAGGAACTGCTTTAGATTTATCACGCTATCAAGATGAAACTTTTGATTTAACACTTTTATTTGGACCAATGTATCACCTTTTTAGTTACGAAGATAAACTTAAAGCATTGTCTGAAGCTAAACGTGTAACTAAAACAGGAGGAGTTATTTTAGTTGCTTATGTCATGAATGATTATAGTGTACTTGTTCATGGCTTTAGAGATGGTCATATTAAGGAAGCTTTAAAAAGTGGGAAAATTGATGAACATTTTCAAACACAAACCAATATCGATGATCTTTATAGTTATGTCAGAATCGAACTGATCAATCAATTAAATCAAGATTTGAATTTAAAAAGAATTAAGATTATTGCTGCTGATGGACCAGCAGATTATATGCGTCCTATTTTAAATAAAATGGATGACGAAACATTTGAACTTTTTATGCAATACCATTTATCTACTTGTGAAAGATTAGATATGATTGGCGCAAGTTCTCATACTTTAGATATATTAAGGAAGGTGTAGTTATGGCAATTATTAAATTAAATTATTTATCAAAAGCATTACTTAGAACTGTTGATGTTACTGTTGTTTTACCAACAGATACATTAGATATGGATACAATGACATATAATCAAAAGAAGGAATATAAAACACTTTATTTATTACATGGTATCTTTGGTGATCAAAATGATTGGCTTTATGGTACCCGTATTCAAAGATTTGCGAGTGAAAGAGGATTATGTGTCGTGATGCCAAGTGGAGAAAATATGTTCTACGTTGATCAAGAAAATACGCATAATTTATACAGTCAATTTATTGGGGAAGAACTTGTAGAAATGACACGTGCAATGTTCCCTCTTTCTCATAGAAAAGAAGATACTTTTATTGCTGGTCTTTCAATGGGAGGCTATGGTGCTATTGTCAATGGTTTAAAGTATTACAATACTTTTGGTTTTATTGCCGGTCTTTCAAGTGCTTTGATGTTAGATGATTGGGTAGATTGTAAACCTCCTATCATTCAAGGGGTTGACGCTAAAAAATATTATGAAAGTTTATTTGGCGATATAACAAAATTAAAAGAGAGTGATAAAGATTACTATGCTTTAGTAAAGAAAATCCCTCATGATCAACTTCCTAAAATGTATATGTGTATTGGAACGGATGATTTATTACTTGCCACAAATCGTAAATATCGTGACTTTTTACTTGAAGAAAAAGTAGATTTAACTTATGAAGAAGGACCTGGAAATCATGAATGGGATTTCTGGGATCGTTATATTTTAAAAATTTTAGACTGGCTTCCTTTAAATAAAAAAGATGAAGGTTTAAATAGTGGCCACGTAAGCAAATAAGAGCAGGATAACCTGCTCTTATTTTAAATCAACGTTTGATTAAGTCCCCAATGATCAAATTCATGGAAAATAACATAAATATTATCAGCTTCGATTTTCGTTGTTTCATGAATCATTTGAATCATCGCTTCTGTTAATTTTTTCTTATCATCAAATTCTGCACTTTTATAAAGATTGATTTCAATCATCATACAAGGAGTTTCTTCTCCTTTAAAATACATAATTTGATCATCTTCCATATGAATCATCAAAGCTTTTTCTGTTTTACCAGGAATAAGTGAAATGAGTTCCCCCGATTTTGATTTAATTGTATTTTCTTGTCTTAAGGTTAATTTATGATTTGTTTTAAATGATATATATGGCATAATAATTCCTCCTCTTCTTTCTATTCTATCATTAAAAAAATAAATTGAAACTGTTTACAAAATATTTTTTGTAATGATATAATAGATATGCAAAGGTTTTATATGATTTTCCAAAATATCTCAAATATGAGGAAGTTGTATTTCACTTTATGTACACAATCTCATATTTGCGATTTTATACATAGAGTATTTCCATTTGTAATTTTTATAGGAGGTACCAGACATGGCTGTCGGAAAAGTAAAATGGTTTAATGCCGAAAAAGGATTCGGATTCATCACTAGTGAAGAAGGAAAAGATATCTTCGTTCACTTCTCTGCAATTCAAGCTGATGGATACAAAACATTAGAAGAAGGTCAAACTGTTGACTATGATGTAGTAGAAACTGATCGTGGTCCACAAGCACAAAACGTTGTTGTAAAATAATGTATAGAAAAGAGATTGCTGATGCAATCTCTTTTTTTATCTATAAACAACGACTGGTAAATTAACATAAATTTGTGAATATAAGCTTCCAGCAAATCCTGTTGGTAAGTTAATACATCCATGTGAACCGCTATTAATATAAATATCTCTACCAAACGTACTTCTCCATGAAGCATCATGTAGCCCTATACCTTTATTAAATGGCATCCAATAAGAAACAGGTGATTCGTATTCATATTTCCCATTTGGTTGTTTTGTTCCTCTTAAAACTCTATTTCTTTCCTTATTATAAATATAATATGTACCACTTGGTGTAAGTCTTGTAGGATCACTTTCTTTACCACTTACAAAATCACTTTCTAAAACAACACTTCCATCTTTAACAAACCATAAATGTTGTTTTGTAATATTGATTTCTAAATAAGTCGTTCCTAGTCCACCATTTTCTCCTGATGGAAGTTGTCCTGTATGTTCAGGTATTCTATTATTTTCACTTTTATTTTCATTGATCATTTTTAATAATGCACTTACTTCACTATCAGTAGAAACTCTAAATCCATAAGTTCCTCCACTGACTGTATGACTTTGTCCATCTTTTCCAGTAAACGTTCTTGTTGCACCAATGGAATTATATTGACTTGCAAGTTCTTTAACAAAGGCAGTTAATTTTTCTTTAAAAACACTTTCATCTTTTGTATAACTTCCATCATCTTGTTTACTTAACCAAGTAATAAGTGTACTTCCATCTAAAGCAATTTCTTTTCCTTTAGGTGTTGTATATGTAATTGCTGATAAACAATATTCATTTGCTGCCTTTAATTGATTATTCAAATCTTGATCATCTTTGTAAACATGAGGTTTAACATAACCATTTGCTTTTGTAACATCTAATTGTTGTTTTCCTTCACTTAAAGCTACCTTGATATTTTTAACTAATTCTTCAATATTAAATTTTGATCCTAACGTTTCTTCAATAATTGAAAAACTTCCATCTTTATATTGAATATAGGCATCTGTTGGTGCAATTTGATTTTCTTCTTTAGCATGTTCCATTGATGCTATACCATTTGTTAAGTTTTCATCACTGATTTGTATTAAATCAGTTAAAGTATTTTTTTCATTTTTAAAGAATCCTATAAACCAAGCCCATTTATTTTGATTTTTCATTAATTGATTCAATGAATTATCTTTATTATAAGATACACCTAATTGAGCTGATTGTAATACTTCACTTTGTCCATCATTAAAAATCAATTTTAATGATTGTCCATTTACTTTCTTAGATAATTGATCATTTGCTTTTTGTAATGTCATTCCTCCAACATCACTCCCATTGACCATTGTTCCATTTAAAAACTTATCATTGTAATATAGCATTCCTGCTAAATAAACAATAAGAAGAACCAAAACAACGATTCCGCAAATTAAAACAGGCTTTTTATGATTTGAATACCAATTATTCTTCTTTTTTGTCATAAATATTCTCCCTCTCTTACATTTCTGCACCTATTTTATCACAAAATATTTACAGGTAAAGAAAAAGTATGGTATTTATCATAAAAAATGATAATCCATACTTTTATAAGATATTTTCTATATATTTTTCTAATTCTTGTATATTTTGATGATAAACAAAGCCTTTCATACCAACTTTTATAGCTGCATCTATATTTTCTTTTAAATCATCAACAAAAAGGCATTCATTAGCTTTTAGATGATAACGACTTAAAAAATCTTGATAAATATCTAAATTTGGTTTTATTTTTTGATATTTTGCAGATGTATAAAGCTCTTTAAAATGTTGAAAAATAGATTTTGATTGATAATATTGATAAAATTGCATTGAACAATTAGACAACAAATAAAATTGATATCCTTTACCCTTATATCTTTTAATAAATTCTTCCATTTCATCAAACTGATCAAAATAATCAAACCAATGTTCAAAAGCATACACTATTAAATCCCTTTTTTCATCAGGAATTTGTTCAATTAATTGTTTTTTGGCATCTTGTAAAGAAAGAACCCCTTGATCAAGTTGTGCCCATTGTTTTGTTTGGAATAAATGTTTAATAATATAATCTTTTTCTTCTAAAGAAGATGCAAGCTGACTTGCAATATAGGAAACATCCCATTTACAACAGACATTCCCCATATCTAAAACAATATTTTTTATCATATGTAAAAAATAGGCAAACTGCCTATTATAATAAAGGATTAAGTTTTTCTAAGATAACATCTTTTCCAACAAAACCACTAATTTGATCAACGGCTTGACCATCTTTAAAAAGAATTAAATGTGGAATAGATTGAATTCCATATCTTCCTGCTAATGAAGGATCTTGATCAACATCTACTTTTGCAAATGTAACTTTTGGTAACTCTTGAGCAACTTCTTCTAAAACAGGAGCTAACATTTTGCATGGTCCACACCAATTAGCAAAGAAATCAATCACAACAACACCTTTAGAAATAACTTCATCAAATTGTACATTTGTAATAACTTCCATAATTTCACCTCCATTATATTATGCCAAAACTCTTTTTTTTTACAAGTGATATGCTTATATTATTTGAATTTTATCGCTATAACTGTTATTATGCCCGTCTTTAGAAGTTATCACTATATTTTTTAGAACTACATTTAAACCATTTCTTTCAATATGTCGATTTTATCGGCTTTTTTTATACTTTTAATTTTTTTATATTATTTTTTATGTTATAATTTATATAGTGATAGTAGTGATATATTATTGGAGGTGTTTCTATGGCTTTTTTCCTTAAAAAATCTACTCTTAAAGGTCGTACCTATCTTTCCATCGTTGAAAGTTATTACTCCCCTCAAAAGCATGGTGGTGCTCATCGCACCTATAAATCACTTGCTTCTGTTGAAACTTGGAAAGCCAAAGGTATCGATGATCCTATTGCCTATTTTCAAAAAGAAGTGGATGAACTCAACAAAAATAATAAAAACAAGAATTCTCTTAAGATTTCCGATCATTCTCCTGAACTCTATCTTGGATATTTTCCATTCATATCCATGATGAATAAAATGGATATCAAAAAGTATGTCGACTATTTCAATCTGCATAATTCTTTTGAGTTTGACCTTTACGAACTTCTTTCATCTCTTATCTATGCTCGTCTTGTTAATCCATGCAGTAAGCATAGAACTTTTCATGAGGTCCTTCCTCAACTAAGAGACGGCGTTCACTTTTCTTATGATCAGCTTCTTGATGGTCTTGAATTCATCGGCAATGACTACGGCAAGTTTATCGAAATCTTTAATGAACAGACAAAGAAATTCTATGATATCAATACTTCCAAGACCTACTTTGACTGCAGTAATTTTTATTTTGAAATAGACAGAGAAGATGACTTTAGAAGAAAAGGTCCTTCTAAAGAAAACAGAAAAGATCCCATTGTCGGCTTAGGACTGCTTCTTGATGCAAATCAAATTCCTATTGGCATGGAACTGTTTCCTGGCAACGAAAGTGAAAAGCCCATACTGAGAAATGTCATCAAAAAACTGAAAGCTAAAAATCAAATCAAAGGGAAAACCATCCATGTTGCAGATAAAGGATTGAACTGTGCACAGAATATCGCCTTTTCCAAAGAAAACGGAGATGGCTATCTCTTCTCAAAATCAGTAAAATCCTTACCTGAAAAAGAAAAGACATGGATACTGTTGGATAATGATGATTGGAAGGATGTAAGAAGCAGAGATGGCACACTGTTATACAGATATAAATCATGTGTCGAAAAATTTCCATACACTTTTGAAATAGATGGTAAAAAGAAAACCCTCTGCTTTACAGAAAAAAGACTTGTTACCTATAATCCAAAACTGGCCTCAAAGAAAAAATATGAAATAGCCAAACAGATTGAAAAAGCAAGAAACCTCTGTTACAGTCAGGCAAAACGATCAGAATATGGAGATTTAGGAAAGTATGTCGATTTCATTGATGAAGACGGAGAGAAAGCCAAGGCCTCAATAAACGAATCAATGATTGAAAAAGAGCTAAAGTTTGCAGGATACAATATGCTTGTTACTTCAGAAAAGGATATGGATGATATTGATATCTATAATACATATCACAATCTATGGAGGATAGAAGAATCCTTCAGAATAATGAAGTCTGATTTAGATGCACGCCCTGTATTTCTTCAAAAAGAAAACAGCATAAAAGGACACTTCCTGATCTGTTATCTTGCCGTACTGTTAGAAAGAATATTCCAGTTTAAGATATTGGATAATCAATACAGCACACATCAAATCATGAAATTCATTAGAAGCTTTAAGGTGGTCAAAGGTGAAAGTAAATATATCAATGTAACGCCATCAAGTGAATTTATAAAAGAATTCGAAAAGATTACAAATCTTCCACTTACAAATTACTATTTGACAGAGCGGCAAATTAGACAGATATTCAATTATAAGATTTAAACGAAAAAGCAATAGAGATTCTATCTTGAATTCCTACTGCTTTTTTACTATCACTATATTTTAATGCTGGATACCAAAGTCAGGTATTATGCCAAAACTCTTTTTTTTTACAAGTGATATGCTTATATTATTTGAATTTTATCGCTATAACTGTTATTATGTGCTTGTGATTATACTAGAAATGGAGTGGTATTATGAAAAAAGTCGCAGTTGTGACTGATAGTAATGCAGGTATTCGTCAAAAAGAAGCAAAAGAACTTGGTATTTTTGTTTTGCCAATGCCTTTTACTATTGATGATCAAACATACTATGAAGATATAAATTTAACTCATGAAGAATTCTTTGAAAAACAACTAAATGGTGCAGAAATCTTTACTTCTCAACCTGTTGTAGGAAACGTTAAAGAATTATGGGATCAAATTTTAAAAGATTATGATGAAATCGTTCATATTCCAATGTCTAGTGGATTAAGTGGTTCGTGCCAAACAGCTATGATGCTAGCACAAGAATACGATAATCGTGTTTTTGTCGTAGACAGTCAACGTATCTCTGTTACTCAAAAATACGATGTCATTGATGCTAAAAGATTAGCTGATCAAGGAAAATCAGGACAAGAAATTTGTGATATTTTAACTGAAAATAAATTAAATGCTTCTATTTATATTACTGTTAATACACTTGATTATTTAAAAAAAGGTGGTCGTATTACCCCTGCTGCTGCTTTATTGGGTGGGATGTTAAAAATTAAACCTATTTTACAAATACAAGGTGAAAAATTAGATTCTTTCGCTAAAACTAGAACAATGGCTAGAGGAACTAAAATCATGAAAGAAGCAATCGCTAAAGATATTAAAGAACGCTTTGATGATGACTATCATAACGTGCATATTTGTGTCGCTTACACTTATGATGAAGCACCCGCTTTAGAATTAAAAAAAGAACTTGAAGAACTTTATCCAGGTGAAAATATTATTTGTGATCCTTTATCATTAAGTGTTTCTTGTCATATTGGACCTCATTCTCTAGCAATTGCTATATGTAAAAAAATTTAAGATTCTCGTTTGAGAATCTTTTTTATTTTTGGGTATAATAATTTGACTTTTTTCATTTTGATAGTCTATAATACATTTTAAGTTTATGCTATAATAAAACAAAAAAATATAAGGAGGTCATTTATGCAAGAAAAGCCAATCCATAATAAATATAATGGCAATAAAAATACAAAAAATAAAAATTTTAATCGTCATAGATCAACACATAAAAACTATAAAAATACAAAACATAATAAAACAATCGATACTAAAGTTTATGCTTTAGGTGGTTTAAATGAAATTGGAAAAAATATGTATTGTGTTGAACACGATAATGAAATTGTCATTATTGATGCTGGGGTAAAATTTGCTGAAGAAGGTTTACCTGGTATTGATTATGTCATTCCAGATTATAGTTATTTAAAACGTAATGAAAACAAAATTAGAGGATTATTGATTACTCATGGTCATGAAGATCATATTGGAGGAATTCCTTTTTTACTACAAGTTGTAAAAATACCATTCATTTATGCTTCTCCCCTTGCTTGTGCGATGATTACAAGAAAGTTAGAGGAAAAGCGTTTAACAAATGCAACGCACTTGATTCGTATCGATGATGAATATCAAATAAAAACTAAATATTTTAATATTGGTTTCTTTAAAACCAATCATTCTATTCCTGAAAGTTTAGGAATTATTATTAATTCTCCTAACGGACGAATTGTTTCAACAGGTGACTTTAAGTTTGATTTAACACCTGTAGGAGATCCTGCTGATTTCCAAAAAATGTCGTTTTTAGGTGAAACTGGTGTTACTTTATTATTAAGCGATTCTACCAATGCTGAAGTTCCTACTTTTTCTAAAAGTGAAAAGCAAGTAGCATATGCTGTTCAAGAAGAATTTAGAAAAACTGAAGGACGTTTAATTGTAGCAACTTTTGCTTCCAATGTTCACCGTGTCCAACAAATCGTAGAAGCAGCAGTTAAATTTAATCGTAAAATTCTTGTTTTTGGTCGTTCAATGGAAAATAACATCCAAGTATCAAGACAAATGGGTTATATTAAAGCACCTGATTCTTTCTTTATCAGTAATAATGAAGCAAAAAAATTACCTGATAATGAAATCTTAATTCTATGTACAGGAAGTCAAGGAGAAGCTTTGGCTGCGTTAAGTCGTATTGCTAATGGAACACATAAATTCGTTAAAATCAAACCTGGAGATACTGTTGTCTTTTCATCAAGTCCAATTCCAGGAAATGCATCAAGTATCAATGTTGTTGTTAACCGCTTATTTAGAGCAGGTGCCAAAGTTTTAGTCAATACAGCGTTCAATAATTTGCATACTTCGGGACATGCAAGTCAAGAAGAACAAAAATTAATGTTATTACTTACAAAACCAAAATATTTCTTCCCAGTGCATGGAGAATATCGTATGTTGAAAATTCATGCTGAACTTTCTCAAGAAGTAGGCGTTCCTAAAGAAAATACATTTGTTTTAAGTAATGGAGATACAATTTTACTTAATAAAGGAACTGCTCGTTTAGGACCAAGAATTCATGTAGATGATATTTATGTTGATGGTAATGATCTTTCAGGTTTATCAACTGCTGTTTTAAGGGATCGTCAAATCTTATCTGAAGATGGTATGGTTTCTGTTTTAATTGCTATGGATTCACATGAAGGAAAGTTACTTACAAAACCTGTGATTATTTCTCGTGGATTTGTCTATATGAAAGATAGTTTTCCAATGATTCGTGAAGCTGAAAATTTAGTCGGCCAAGCTTTAGGTCAATTACTTGCAGGAAAAACAACTTTTGGTGAAATCAAAAATACAACAAGAGATGTTCTTTCTCAATATTTTTATCGTAAAACAAAAAGAAATCCAATGATTATTCCTGTTATTATGAATAAAAAATAATGAAAAAATTAATCAAGAAATTTAAAAAACTATTTCTTATTGTTCTTTGTGTTCTTGTTGCTTTATGTATTTTTCAATGGTATGAACAAAGCCAAGATCGCTGTTCAATTACAAAAACAACATTTACAGAAAATTCATTACCGAAACAATTTAATGGGTTTACAATTGGATATCTTTCAGATTTGAATTTATCTGAAAAAAACGATTTAACAAGATTAAACAGTATTATTCAAGATTTAAACGCTAAAAACTTAGATATGATCCTTTTTGGGGGCGATATTTTTAATGAAAGTAGTTTTGAAAACAATCAAGTTTCAAAAGTATTAAAGAAACTTCAAAGTCATTATGGAAAATTTGCAGTACTAGGAGATAAAGATCAAAATGATTCTTCTACCTGTTCAAATATTTTAACAGAAGCTGGTTTTGAAGTATTGCATAATGAAGTTAGAAATATCTATTATAAAGAAGATATTATTCAATTAATTGGTTTAGAAAATACAGGAGATTGTTCTGGTTTGATTAACGAAACCAACGAAAAGAGTTATAAAATAGCACTTATTCATCAACCTGATTATTTTAAAGAAATAAGTCAGTACTCCATTCAATTACAATTATCTGGGCATACATTAGGTGGTTATTATAAAATACCATTTATTGGTGGGATTGAGACGAAGGATAAAGGTAAGAATTATGTAAATGGAAAGCATACAAAAAATAAGACAACTTTATTGATTTCTAATGGTTTCAATAAAGAAAGTAGTGAAAATCATCGTTTTTTAACGCGTGATGAAGTGAACATAATTACATTAAAAAGATAGAGAATTAACCATCCCATACAACATTTAAAAAAGCGTGAAAGCCACTGATATCAACGGTTTTCACGCTTAACTGTCAAAAACGGGATTTTATCTTATTTTTAAATATTCATTTTGTATCTTCTTTATAATTGGATGCATTTCATCAACACCAATCACATCGCTAATTGCCTTTTTAATTCCCTTTTCAAGGATAAGATTTTGAATCTTTTTTGCTGATATGTCTTCTTTATAATCGTAACTCATGCCATACGCAATTGCTTTAATCAAATTTGGACATTCAATATTATTTTCCATACAAATCATCGCTATTCCCGTTAATCTATCATTTCTGGATAGTTTTCTAATTGGATCCAATGCAACTCTTGTAATATATTCCCTTTCTTCTCCATTTGGTTTCGGTGCATCAACAAAATCATCTAATTCTTCTGCTGTAATTTCAAACGAGGATAAAATACCTTTTTTTGCTTCTAAAACACAAGCTTCCATAATTGTTTTAATATCTTTATTTTTACTCGCTTCTTCAATAGTTTGATATCCGTGCTTATAACCAACATACGCACATGCTGCATGCGGTGAATTATAGGTAAATAATTTAATATCTTTCATCATTTCCAAATTATTATTCAATTCAAACCATTTAAATTTAGAAACATCAAAATAGACAGGACTTTGTATTAATAACGTTTGTACTATCTTCGTAGTTAATTGAACAGCATCTTTTGCATCTGAATTAGAACTTCTTCTAATAATCATGTCCCGTAGCGCAACATTTGAACAGTACCATTCCTTTTCGATTTTTAGATCATCTAATAAGAAATTTTCTAATTTTGACATCATGTGATTTTTATTTGTTCCACATAAAATTGTTAATTTTTGTTCATAATTACTTTTTATTCTCTTTTGTAAAGAAAACTTCAATTTACTTAAAGCTTCTTTTATATCTTCAGGATATAATGCCAAAACGATAACATCAGCATTAAGGATAGATTCATAACTATTAGTGTAATCATCAATAAGATATGCATGATAATGATCAATAATATGTTTTTCGTTATAATTTTCATATAGGGCTTCAACTATATAACTATTCTTCTCGTTTAATGAATTAATAACGTTTTCATCTTTATCAATAAAAGTTATATTCCATTTATTTTCATAAAATATATCACCAAATGTTCCTTTTCCTTCCTTACCTGCCCCTACTATCACTACATTTTTCATCCTATAAAACCCCCACAAATGAAGCCACTAAACAAATAGCTACAATTCCAATAGCTAAAACTCCATAATTAACTTTTCCTTTTTTTAAGAAATAATAAATACCAAACACTGCACACAAAGGTAGTAAACCTGGTACAATACTATCTAAAATTTCTTGGACAACTAGCGTTTGCCCTTTTGCTATTTCAAAAGATAATGGTGTTATTATTTTAACAAAATTACTTGTTAATGCCCCCATCATGAATAATCCTAAAATACTTGTTCCAAAAATAAGTTCCTTGATCCATCCCTGTTGTAATATAGATTTTACTGAATCCTTTCCAACAGTATAACCGAAATTCGTTAAATACCTACCAATAATAAAAGTTAAACATGTAAATACCAAAGGAATAAATGCCCCTAATATATTACCCGATGATGCGAAAGTAACAGCAATACCATAAATGATTGTTTTTAATGTGCCCCAATCGATTGTGTCACCAATTCCTGCTAATGGACCCATCAATCCTGTTTTTAACGATGTAATTGCCTCTCCTGGTATTTGCTTAGTTTTTGCTTTTTCTTCTTCCATAGCAATTGCAATTCCTAAAATTGGTGAACCCCAAGTTGGTTCGGTATTAAAAAAGTTTAAATGTCTCTTAACCGCCTCTCCAAATTCTTCTTTATTTGGATATAATTTTTTTAAAACAGGAATGATACTATAACAAAACGATAATGATTGTAGTCTTTCGTATGAATTTGACATCTCAGCTGAAAGCCAATATCTAAACCATGATTTATTAACTAATTTTTTCATATCTTTCTCAACAGTTTTGTTTTTTTCTACTTCATCCATATTAAATAGCTCCCTCCATATTTTTTTCTCTTCTCAATAAAACAATTAACAATGCAATACAAGTTCCAAAAATAGCAGCGGCCATTACATTAATTTTTAAATATTGAACCATGAAAAATGCAATAATGAAAAATGGTAAATATTGTTTTTTTCCAATAATATAAATTGTCATTGCAAATCCCATTGCTGGTAAAATACCTCCTGCAACACTTAATCCATGTGTAATCCATTCAGGCATAGAAGCTAAAATATTTTGCACTGTACCAGCACCTGCATATGTAATCGCAAATACAATTGGGAATCTTAAAAAGAATCCTAAAATTACTGGATACACAATTGCACAACGTTCAATCTCTTTTATGTTTCCAACCTCTGCCATTTTATCTGCTCTATGAAGAAAAACAGCATTGATAATTCTTCTAAGTTGATCTTGTAAAACTCCAATTAATCCAAAGGGCATCGCTAAAACAACTGCTTGTCCAGGATCCATTTGACTAACTAAAGCAATTGGAATTGCTACACATCCAGCCAAACATTCATCAGCCGGTAAATTTCCTCCATTTCCTACTAATCCTAAATATACCATTTGAATACTTGCAGCAATAATCATTGCTTGTGATAAATTTCCATAAATCAATCCAAATGGTAGCGCCATTACTAATGGCTGACATAAAATTGCATGTAATGTATATCCCACTTGTGTTCTGGCAATCCAATACCATAATCCAGCACAAATCGCTAATGATAATTCCATTTTTTTATCCCCCTTATTTTATCATTTTCATTAAATCAGATTTTGTATCTTCTGGTATAACCTGCATATCAATATACACACCAGAATTGGCAATGTCTCTTAATTTATTAATTTCCTCTTCATTAAGAAAAATAGCTTTGTATATTGCTTTTTTTCCTACACCGCTTGGTAATCCTCCAAGTTGAATATGTTCCATTTTAAATTGTCTTAAGTAAAGTTCATAAACTGTTTCAATGTTTTTTAATAAAATTAAAAGTCTTTTATTACTATATTTATGAGTGCCAGTATTTTTCATAAAATCATCAATGCTTAAAATTTCTACAATAATTCCATTGGGAGCAGAGGCCTTATATATTTCTGACATAAAACTATCTTTTGAGAGTTCATCATCAACAACAACAATAACATTTGCTTTAGAATAATTTAACCATTTTGTAATAACTTGTCCATGGATAAGTCTACTATCTACCCTAATTAATCCTATTTCCATTTTAGTTTCCCCTTTCCATCATTTTTCTAAAACTATTTCTCTTAAATTAAATATACTATTCTTTTTAACATCAACTGCAATATTCACGAGTTCTTTAAGTGTTTTTATATCTCTATTAATTAATACTTCCAACATCATCGGCAAATTCAAACCTGTTACACATTCAAAATCTAAATTATTTAAATTTGCAAATGATGCGTTAGAAGGAGTCCCCCCAAACATATCGGTAAGCACTAACACACCTTCTTCATTTTCCAATTCTTTAATTTTATTTTTCACTTTACTTTTAAACATATCAAAATCATCTTCTACAAATAAGCCTAGCGCCTCAATATTCTCTTGCTTTCCAGCAATCATTTCTGCACTTTTAATTAATTCGTTACCAAAATTTCCATGAGTTACTACTAAAATATTTATCATGCACTATCACCTCCATCTCTATTTCAAAATAAGTAAGAATACATAATGATTATTACCATTTTTTACCCTCCTTCTACATTATTCTATTCTTATAATCCTTACTTTCCTTACAATGTGATTTTATCACAAATCAGTTTTTAGATATTTACATACTTTTTCCTAAAATTAATGAAACAATTTGGTTGTATTTTTTTTCAAAAATTTTATGAAAAACAGTGCAATAAAAATCAAATTGTAAAATCTTTTCTCTATTAAGGTTTATGATATAATAAATATACTTATAATATTATTAGATTAGGAGGTATTTTTTATGCTCACCAAACGTCAAATTGAAATATTATTAAATTTATTTTCAAACTTAGATGCACCTGTTTCTCTACAGGTCTTTACAGATCAGTTTCATTTAAGCCTTCGTTCTATACAAACTGATATTGCTGAAATAAAGGAAACCATTAAAGAACATGGTTTATATATCGAAAATAACAAAAATTGTATTTGTATGTCTATCACTAATCAAGAAACTGCTAATATATTTATGAATTCAATCATACAAGATTATAACCTTAATCAATTTTTTGAAGATCAATCTTCTCGTATTTCCTATATAATTTCTAGGTTGTTAGATTCAAATGATTATTTAAAAAGTGCAGATTTAGCAGATGAAATGTATATAAGCCGTTCCCAAATATCCAATGACATTAAATTAGCTAAAAACATGTTATCTTCATATCATTTAACTCTTATATCTAAACCTTATTATGGTATTAAAATTATTGGCAAAGAAAATGATATTCGTAATTATATTATTCAAGAAAAATTAAAAATTAAAAATCTGGTTTGTGATGAGATTACACATTCTTTTAGTTCACATGAACATATTGATGATATAAATAATATTGTTATTAAAATTCTCACTCACTCACATTATATAATTTCTGATATTGCCCTTCAAAACCTTATCTTGCATATTGTTACTGCTGTTAATCGTATTAAGTCAGGTCATCTTATTCATATGGATTCACTAAACATATCGCCAGTGTATGCACATGTCATCGAAATTTCAAAAAATATATTAGAAAAATGTGCAGATATATATAATTTTGAGTTTAATGATGATGAAATCTTTTTTCTAGCTTTAAATTTATATGGTAAAAGAGAATTTGATAAACAAGAATTTATTACTGATGAAATTAATAATTTAGTTTTTTTAGGCTTATATAAAATCAAAGAAATATTTGGTTTAGATTTTACCTCTAATCTCAATCTACGAATATCATTAGGTTTACATATTTTACCTCTTTTAACTCGTATAAATACTAATATGCAGTTAAGAAATATTATGACATTCAATATTAAGCAAAAATACACACTTGCATATGATCTAGCTTCTACTTTCACCAATACAATTATACCAAGTGATAAAAAAATTTTAGATGATGAAATTGCATATGTTGCTTTACATTTTGTAAATTATATAGATGAAAATTCTCCACAAAAAAAGAAAAGAATGTTAATCATTAGTTCTTTAAGAAGGAGTGAGACTATTTTGCTTCAAAATAATATTTTGAGAAATTTTCCATCAATAAAAGAAGTTAAAATTATTTCTAAAAATTCGTTATCAACTACTAATGTGAATAATTATAATGTAATATGTACAACTGAAAATGATATATTCATTAATAATAATAAAATACAAAAAATTTCTTATTTTTTAAATGACACTGATATCAAGAAAATTGAATTACTTCTAGATGGGTTCAATGGTCCAAAAGATATTTTGGATTGTTTTAGTGAAGATTTGTTCTATTATGGAGATGCTCCATCTAAAAACGCCGTTATAAAATGGCTTTATGAAATGGCTTATAAGCAAGGCTTAGCAGATGAAAAGCTATATCATTCAATTATGAATCACGAAAATGTTACTTCCACTTATTTTGGTAATTATTTAGCAATACCACATCCTGAAATTTTTTTAAGTGAAACATCTTTCATTTCTGTTGCTATATTACCAAAACCCATTTTATGGGATGATGAATATGTAGATATTGTTTTTCTTGTTTCAATACAAAAAAATAATCCTAACGCCTTTAAATTATGGTCTTACTTATCATTTTTAATCTCAAATAACACAACATTAGAAGAAATCAAAAAAGAACCTACTTTTCAAAATCTTTCTAAAGTCATTTCAAAAATATATGAAGATTTATTTTAGACAAATAACTATCCACCGGTTTAGCCGGTGGTTTTACATTTGCGGGCATAGCCCTACTTTCTAAGCGCATGTCTCAAGACACTCCTTATGCCTACAGCTACCGCGTGCACTCTGTATTTACTTAGTTTTTCCCTTTTCCTTTTTTAAACAGGTCTTCCAAATCCAGTGTCAGCTGTTCACTTTCCTGATCATCTTTTAATTGACTCACTATATAATTTTTTATTCTTTTCGTATTCTCTCCTACTGTATCTTTTTATTGTGGTAGATATATAAGCTCTCACCAACCTCATATATATCAACCCTAAAGTCTATATTCAGGTGGAACGGAATATTTTTTATCTTTGTATGATATGAGATGTGTTGATGGTACATTCTGGCGTAAATGTTCATTTATATATGAATCAAGCACTATCTTGTTTGACAATGGTTTTAGATATTCTTTGTCTTTTTCAAAAATAGTATTTTTTGATTGTATGCCTGTCCTTTTTTGTACTTTCTTGAAAGGGCAGAAATGTTTGGTTTAATGTTTAGTTCTTATGTAATTCTTATTTCTCCAATTAAATTTTTTTCCATTATGATTAATCATCCTAAAGAGATTGTATCAAAAATAAAAGATAACCTTTATCTAGCTGTAGTATTTTCACCATTATTGGTGATTTTTACTACGCCCGAATTGGTTATCTTTATATTAACCTTATTATTCAACATTATTTTCTTCCAAAGAAAGAGATCTCATGATAATATCTTTAATAGGGATTAGCCTCCTCTCATGTATGATTTTAGTAGGCAAAACAATCATATCATGAGAGGCCTTTTTTATATGCAATAAGGGTACCACATAAATATTTAAAGGGTACCCCTATTTAAATAGAGTAGAGGGAGAATAATTATTCTCTCCCCTCTCATTGCACCGTACGTACAGGTCTCGTATACGGCGCTACATTTATATGGCAATTCAACTACCCTAGATAGTATTTCATGGGATTGACCAAACCTGGTCTTTCCCTTTTATTTATGGCTAGTATGTCCGCATTTATCAAGAAATTAACTACACTTCCATTTGCACGTTTGTACCAACCTAATCTTGAATTGGCCACTGCATATATTTGTTCTTCACTGAACTTGTATGGCAATTTCTTGTTTAATAGTTGCAGACTCTTGTATACTCATGTTGTTGTTTCTTCCTTCATTTGTAAATATATTTGAAACCATTCCCTCTACCTTCATCTCCTTGGAATTACGATTTCCAATTATAAGATTATCCTCGATTTCGAACTGTTCAAACATTGCTTATGATAAACAAACATCATATAAACATTAGGTCCTTCAGTATTTGGTGTTATACCTACTATGACCTCAGCTGACTTCTTGTGATAAACCTTTTTCGACCAACGGTACCATCACTGCTTTTAAAGTTTACTGGACTTCGTTGTTCACAAGACCTCCCGGGGTAATTCACTAATCCTATTTCCTTTACAACGTCTTGATTTACTGTCTTGGTTTTACGTTTACCTTTTGGATTTCGATTTGTGCTGCAATCTCATCCACCATTTAGCCTTATATCAAGTTTCTGTTCGTACGCTCAAAGGAATCACTACACCACTTCTTTCATCCTTGCCATCACTGACAACAACTTGTGGTTCATTACACTTGGCGGTAAATACCTGTGGTTGGTTTATTTCCAACTGAATTAGTGCCATGCACGACACACAATGATAAAAAGATAGTGCTTTCGCACTATCTTTTTATCATTGTTCCAACACCCTTTTTAGTAAAGATTTCTATTAATAAGCTATGTTCTAATCTACCATCTAAAATATGAACACGCTTAACATCATTTTGTACTGCCTCTAAACAGTTTTTAAGTTTTGGAATCATACCGCCGGTAATAATACCACTTTCAAATAATTCTTTAGCTGATTCAGTATCAATTTTTGAAATCAATGTTTCTGGGTTATTTGGATCTTCTAATACACCTTCAATATCCGTTAAGAAAACAAGTTTACTTGCTTTAACAGCGCGTGCAATTGCTGTAGCAACATCATCGGCATTAATATTATAAGCATGATATTTTTCATCAAGACCAATTGTTGAAACAATTGGAGTATATCCTTGATCTAATAAAGTATTGATAAGTGTTGTATCCACATGAGTAATCTTTCCAACAAAACCAATATCTTCACCTTGAGGCATCACTTTTTCTACTGTGATCATATTGCCATCTTTTCCAGATAGACCAACAGCATGTGTTCCAATTTGTTCTAAATGTGTTACAAGACCTTTATTGATTTTTCCAGATAAAACCATTTCCGCAATTTCTAAAGTATCTCTATCAGTAACTCTTAGACCATTTTTAAACTCACTTTTAATTTGTACACGGTCTAACATTCTATTGATGTCTTTTCCCCCACCATGAACGATAATTGGTTTTAATCCAACTGATTTTAAAACTGCAATATCTTTTAAAACGCTCTTTTTGATGATTTCATTTGTCATTGCACTTCCACCATACTTAATAACAACAATATCACCTTCATATTTTTGCATATATCCAAGCGCTTCTACTAAAATTTCCGCTTTATTAATTTCCTTCTTAAACTCTTGTTGCATCTCTTTTCCCCCTACGAACGATAATCAGCATTGATTTTGACATAATCATAAGTCAAATCGCATCCCCAAGCTGTTGCCTTTGCATCAGCAATTTTCATTTCAATATTTGTTTTTACATAATCACTCGATAAAATCTTAGTTGCAAATTCTTCACTATAATCTGTAGCCATCCCATTTTCTACAAGTTTTAAATTGCCAAATTCACTTTCTATATATAAATCTACTTGATAAGGATCAAATTCTTCCCCAGAATATCCCATCGCACATAAAAGTCTTCCCCAATTTGCATCATTTCCAAAAATAGCTGTTTTTACAAGTGGTGATGTGCAAACACTTTTAGCAATTACTTTTGCTTGTTTAACATCTTTTGCACCATTTACATTTACTTCTAATAATTTAGTAGCCCCTTCTCCATCACTTGCAATACATTTAGCTAAGTATTCATTAACATAATATAAAGCTTCTTTAAATGTTTGATAATCTTCATCTTCTTTTACAATTTCATCATTACCAGCTAAACCATTAGCGAGTAATAAAACAGTATCATTTGTTGAAGTATCTCTATCTACAGAAATCATATTAAAAGTATCTGGAATAACTGATTTTAATGCTTTATTTAATAATTCTTTAGAAATATTTAAATCAGTTGTAATAAATCCAAGCATTGTTGCCATATTTGGATGAATCATCCCTGAACCTTTACAACATGCTCCAATAGTTACCGTTTTTCCTTTTACTTCAATTTCAATAGCTAAATGTTTTGGTTTTGTATCTGTTGTCATAATTGAAGTAGCTACATCAATTCCTGCTTGATGATCATCTTTTAATTGTTTTAAAGCTTCATCAATCCCTTTTTCAATTGGATCAGTAGATAATTGTTTACCAATGACTCCTGTTGAACAAATCAATACTTTTTCTTTTTCTACATTTAAAGCATTTCCTACAATATTTGCGAATTTTTCATTTGCTTCTTCACCAAGTTTTCCAGTACAAGCATTGGCAATCCCACTATTAATCGCAATAGCCTTTACTGTATCACTGTTTTCTACAACTTGTTTATCCCATAAAACAGGAGCCGCTTTTACCATATTTGTTGTAAAAGTTCCTACTGCTTTTGCTTCAACATCAGAAACAATTAAAGCAAAATCTTTATTTCTCTTTTTAATACCAATATGTAATCCAGCACCTTTATACCCTTTTGGATTAGTAACTGTTCCATCTTCTATTATTTTCATACTCTTTTTCCCCTTATAAAACTGCAGGTGCTAACATAAGACCTGTCTTTTCATCTAAACCAAACATAATATTCATATTTTGAATTGCTTGACCAGCAGCTCCTTTAACTAGATTGTCCATGGCTCCCATCATAATCACTCTATGTGTACGAGGATCTACTTTATAAGCAACATCAACAAAGTTTGAACATTTTACATTTCTTACTTCTGGAACATTTCCTTCTTTTAAGACACGTACGAAATATTCATCTTTATAAATATCATACGCTTTTTTAACATCTTCCTCACTTACTCCTTTTTTTAATGAAGCGTAAGCTGTAATTAAAATTCCTCTATTCATTGGAATAAGATGAGGTGTGAAGTTAAGTAATACTTTTGATGAAGAAGCATACCCTAATTGTTCTTCAATTTCTGGTGTATGACGATGACTTGCTACACCATAAGCTTTAATACTTTCATTCACTTCACAATAAAGATTTTGAACTTTTGCTCCTCTACCAGCACCACTTGTTCCACTCTTTGCATCAATAATCAACGTATCCATATCAATAAGTCCTGCTTTAGCAAGTGGATAAATCGATAAAATAGAACATGTTGGATAACATCCAGGATTAGCAATCAGTCTTGCATTTTTAACATCTTCTCTATTGATTTCACATAATCCATAAACAGCTTCTTGAATAAATTCAGGTGAAGCATGTTTAATTCCATACCATGATTCATAAGTTTCAACATCTTTAATACGATAATCCGCAGATAAATCAATAACCTTTACTTTCTTTAAAACATTTTCATTGACCATCTTTGCACAGACCCCTTGGGGCGTTGCAAAGAATACAACATCAACATTATCTAAATATTTTTCAATATCTTCATCTACACACTTTTGATCTAATAAAGTGAAATAACTTTTATAAACATCACTATATTCTTGATCACTATATGTTCTTGATGAAACCCATTCAATATTGACATTGGGATGTGTTAATAAAAATCTTACAAGCTCACATCCTCCATAACCAGTTGAACCAACAATTCCGACATTAATCATTCTACTTTTCCCCCTATAAAAAATAAAAAGCCGTCTCTAAATAGAGACGACTGATCGCGTTACCACTCTAATTGTTGTAAGTTGACCTTACAACCTCTTTCATCTTTAAGGCAGATCTACCAAAAGATATACTTCTATTTCCATCTTTTCTCTCGTAAATGCGCTTCATCTTTACTTCCATTCCTATCTTCCATCAACATAGGATTGCTCTTATTTCCATAAAGACTACTCTTTTAGTCTTCGAGTTTAAAACCATTATATGACAAATTTCCATTTTGTCAATAATGATTTATTAAGAAAAAAATTTTTTAATATATAATAAAGATGGGGCTTACTTTTTGGGTCTACAACATTTCGACAAGTATATTGCATATTTGAAAAAAGTAGTTTATGATAATAATAATTTATAAGATAAAAAATAAGGGGGAAACTATAAATGAAAGAAAAAGTTGTTTTAGCTTATTCTGGTGGATTAGATACAACTGCGATCATCCCATGGCTAAAAGAAAACTATGATTGTGAAGTTATTTGTTGCTGTATTGACGTTGGTCAAAAAGAAGAATTAGACGGTCTAGAAGAACGTGCTAAAGCTTGTGGTGCAAGTAAACTTTATATCAAAAATGTGGTTGATGAATACGTAGAAAATTACATTATGCCTACTGTTCAAGCAGATGCTGTATTTGAATACAAATACTTATTAGGGACTGCAACTGCTCGTCCATTAATTGCCAAAGTACTTGTTGATGTTGCTCGTCAAGAAGGTGCAACAGCAATTTGTCATGGTGCCACTGGTAAAGGAAATGACCAAATTCGTTTTGAATTAGGTATTAAAGCTTTAGCTCCAGATTTAAAAATCATCGCTGCATGGCGTGATCCAAAATGGACAATGGATTCTCGTGAATCTGAAATCGAATATTGTAGAGCTCATGGTATCAATTTACCTTTCTCTGCTGATAATAGTTACTCACGTGATAGAAATATTTGGCATATTTCTCATGAAGGATTAGAACTTGAAGATCCATCATGTGCTCCAAATTATGATCACTTATTAGTATTATCAAATTCTCCAGAAAAAGCTCCAGAAGAAGATGTTCACTTATCAATTGATTGGGAAAAAGGTGTTCCTGTTGCTTTAAATGGTGAAAAGATGTCTCAAAGAGAAATCTTAGAAAAATTAAATGAAATCGGTGGGCAACATGGTATTGGTATTATCGATATCGTTGAAAACCGTGTTGTTGGTATGAAATCAAGAGGTGTTTATGAAACACCAGGTGGAACTATCTTAATGGAAGCTCACCAACAATTAGAAGAACTTATCTTAGATAGAGAGACACTTAAATATAAACGTCTTGTTTCTGTTGAATTTGCTGAACTTGTTTATGCTGCTAAATGGTTCTCACCACTTAGAGAAGCATTAACTGCTTTTGTTGATAAGACTCAAGAATATGTAACAGGTACAACAAACTTTAGATTATATAAAGGAAATATTATTAAAGAAGGTACAACTTCTCCTTATTCATTATATGATGAAGATATCGCATCATTTAAAACTGGTGATTTATATGATCATCATGACGCTGAAGGATTTATTACTTTATATGGTCTTTCAACTAAAGTACGTGCAATGAAATTAAATAACAAAAAATAAAAAGAGCCCACTGCTCTTTTTATTTAAAGGAGGAAATTTATGAATTTATGGGGTGGAAGATTCACTAAACCTACAAACCAACTTGTTTATGATTTTAATGCTTCTATTAAATTTGATAAAACTTTTGCCAGTCAAGATATCAAAGGAAGTATCGGTCATGTAAAAATGTTAACAAAACAAGAAATCTTAACACAAGAAGAAGGTCAACTAATTGAAAAAACTTTAAAAGAAATTTTAAATGAAGTTGAAAATGGAACATTAGAAATTGATGAAAACTTTGAAGACATTCATAGTTTTGTCGAATCAACATTGATTGATCGTATTGGTGATACTGGTAAAAAATTACATACTGGTAGAAGTAGAAATGACCAAGTTGCTTTAGACATGAGACTTTATACAAAAGATCAAATCGAAATGTTGAATACTTTACTTGTTGATTTATTAAAAACCATTCATGAAATCATGAAAGAACATATCGATACCATCATGCCTGGTTTTACCCATCTACAAAAAGCACAACCAATTACTTTAGCTCATCATATGGGAGCTTATTTTGAAATGTTTAAGCGTGATCAATCACGTTTACATGATATTTATGAAAGAATGGATTATTGTCCATTAGGTTCTGGGGCTCTTGCTGGAACAACTTATCCCTTAGATAGAGAATACAGTGCTGAAATTTTAGGTTTTAAAGGACCTTGTTTAAATAGTATTGATGGCGTTTCTGATCGTGATTATTTAATCGAACTTTTAAGTGCAATGTCTACGATGATGATGCATATGTCACGTTTATCTGAAGAAATGATTATTTGGAATACAAATGAATATCAATTTATTGATTTAGATGATACATTCTCAACCGGTTCTTCAATCATGCCACAAAAGAAAAACCCTGATATTTGCGAATTGATCAGAGGGAAAACAGGACGTGTTTATGGTGCCCTTATGGGATTTTTAACAACTATGAAAGGTCTTCCTCTTGCTTATAATAAAGATATGCAAGAAGATAAAGAAATGTATTTTGATGCTTTAAATACAACTAAAGGATGCCTTCAATTATTAAGTGATATGTTAAAATCAACAACATTTAATAAAGATAAAATGAAAAAATCAGCTACTGGTGGTTTTACAAATGCAACTGATGCTGCTGACTATCTAGTAAATAAAGGTGTACCATTTAGAGATGCTCATGGTATTATTGGTCAACTTGTTTTATATGCAATTAGCCAAAACAAAGATCTTGATGAACTTTCTCTAGAAGAATTAAAAAATATCTCTGATGTTTTTGAAGAAGATGTTTATCAAGCAATTGATGTCAACACTTGTGTCAACAAAAGAAATACAATTGGTGCCTGTGGTCAAGAGATGATGAAAAAAGTCATCGCTTTAAATGAAGAATATTTAAAACAATTTTAAAAAGGGCGTTTGCCCTTTTTCTTATACTCTTCCATATTTTATATGATAAAGTGCTTCTAATAATTCAAAAATGTACGTAATCGAAAACTTACCAATCAAAGATAAATGATCTGTTCCTACTTGAATAATCATATCAAATTGCTCTTGATATGGTATATTTTCTACTTGAGTAATACATATTTTATGTGCTTTACTTTTTGCAATCTCTCTTAACATATCTGGATGATCTTGCCAATAACCTCCTGCAATCGAAGAAACAATAATCAAATCATTTTCTGTTAAATCATGAACCACTTCTTTTTGACTTTGTAAAGGGTACATTCCTGTACATTTCTTTCCTAAATAAGATAATTCAATTTGTAGTTGCATGGAAACTGACTGAGTAAAAAAGTTTCCCGCAAAACAAATTTCATTACTTTGATAAATAAGATCTACCAGTTTTTCTAATTCTTCAAATTCAATCATTTCATAAGTTGATCTTAAGTTTTGTACAATATTTTCAAAATGATCGCTAAATAAATCTTTGGTTGTTTTTCCTTCAATAGGAAAAACAGGCAATTGATGATCAAATTGCATACGCATGGAATCATGATTAAAATAACGTAAATTCATGGTGACATCCATTTTAAAGTCACTAAAACTTTCATAATTTAATTTTCGACACAACCTTGAAATCGTCGCTGTAGAAACAAAACACATTTCTGCCACATCCGTAATATTATATTCTGGTATTTTATTAATATTTTCTAAAATCATCTTTGCTGCATTGGAATAAACATCATCTACTTTTGATGTATTGATAAAATTAATTAAAGCATAAAAAGCACTACGCATCGTTTACCTCACTCATTTTAAGGACAAATACTTGTCCATCATCTAAACAAATACAATTAAGTTGACCTCTTTCTCCTAAAGCAAGTCCCCCATCAATTCCAATTTTATTATGAAATTCATCATCATACCAAACATTAAAACTTTGATCTCTATTAATAAAACAAAGTGGGGTATGACCAAAAATATAAGTCTTATTTAAATCACATTCACTTAAAAAGAAATAATCACGAATCCATAAAAGAGTATCTTCTTCTTGATCATCAAGATTTCTTTCAGGATCAATTCCAGCATGAACTAGAACATAATCTTTATTATTGACTGTTAATTCTAAATACAAAGGTAAGTTTTTAAGATAATTATAGAGATTTCTTAAAAAAACATTTCTTACAATGGTGTAATCACAATGATACAATTTCTTTTTACGTAGATATTGGCGAATATTTTCAATCGTTTTTTCTCCGCCATTTTGTGACCAAAGCTTAAATTCACAACTTGGAAAATCAAAATCATCGTGATCAATGGCTTCTTTTAAAGCCTCTTGCATCATATATTCATGGTTTCCTTTGAGTAAGGTAATATTATCAAATTTTTGAATATAAAAATAAATATCCAAACTACAAGGTCCACGATCACAAATGTCTCCAAGTATATAAAGTTGATCATGACTATTAAATTGTATTTTATCTAACATTCTTTTGAATATTTCAAAATTACCATGAATGTCAGAAAGTACATATGTCTTACCTTTCATGATGATCACCTAAAATTATCATAGCACAAAATTAAACAATTTGCTTAAAAAAGAGTTAATTTTAAAAAGATGCTTACGCATCTCTTCCAATTGTCGCTACCATAACTGCTTTAATTGTATGCATTCTGTTTTCAGCTTCATCAAAAACAACAGAATTCTTTGATCTAAAGACTTCATCTTCAACTTCACGAATATCGATTCCTTCGTCATGTTTGGTTTTAGCAACAGTTGTTTCAAAATCATGGAATGATGGTAAACAATGCATAAATAATGTTGAATCTTTACCTGTTTTACTCATCATTTCTTGAGTAACTTTATATGGTGACAACATTTCTACTCTTGGTTTATACAAGCTTTCATCTTCACCCATACTTACCCAAATATCTGTATAAATAACATCTGCATCTTTTACTGCTTCATCTACATTATCTGTCACTTCAATTGTTCCACCCGATTTTTTAGCTTCTTCCTTACAATAATCAAGTACTTCTGGATCGATATGTAATGATTTTGGACCAAGGCAAACAAAATGCATTCCCATTTTAACAGCTCCATACATTAAACCATAACATACATTGTTACGAATATCTCCAGTAAAGACAAATTTAATATCTTCTAATGGTTTATCTAAATGTTCTTCAATTGTAAGAAAATCAGCAAGTGTTTGTGTTGGATGATCAACATCAGTTAAGCCATTCCAAACTGGAACTCCTGAATATTTAGCAAGAGCCTCTACTGTTTCTTGTTTAAATCCTCTAAATTCAATACCATCATACATTCTACCTAATACTTTAGCTGTATCTTCAATGGATTCTTTTTTCCCCATTTGTGAGTTACTTAAAAATGTAGCATGTCCACCTTCATCTAAAGCAGCCACTTCAAATGAACAACGTGTTCTTGTTGATGTTTTTTCAAAAATCAAACATACATTTTTCCCTAATAAATGTTGTCCAATTTTTCCTGCTTTTTTATCAGCTTTTAATTGATGTGCTAAGTCCAATAAATATCTAATTTCTTCTTTTGAATAATCTTTTAATGTTAAAAAATGTCTATTTTTAAGATTCATAATAATCCCCCTTTTAATAACCATTATTTTATCAAAATATTGATATTTCTTCAATATTGATAAATAATTATTATTTTGTTTAAAAATAAGACAAATTATATATAATAAGGAACAGGGAGAAAATGAAAGATGAGAAAAATTGGATTTAGTAACGAAAAATACATTGAATTACAATCAAAACATATCAAAGAACGTATCAAACAATTTGATAACAAGCTTTATTTAGAATTTGGTGGTAAATTATTTGATGACCACCATGCATCTCGTGTTTTACCAGGATTTGAACCTGATAGTAAATTAAAAATGCTATTAGAATTGAAACAAGATGCAGAAATTATTATTGTCATTAACGCCAATGACATTGAAAACAATAAAATGCGTGGTGATCTAGGAATCACCTATGATTTAGAAGTTTTAAGATTGATTGACGCTTTCCAAAACATTGGACTTTATGTTGGAAGTGTTACAATTACACGTTTTGAAAACCAAGTACATGCTATTGCTTTTCAAAAGAAACTAGAAAACTTAGGAATTAAAGTCTTTAGGCATTATCCTATTGCAGGTTATCCAAATGATATTGAAAAAATCGTCTCGGAAGAAGGATTTGGAATCAATGATTACATTGAAACAACAAAACCACTTGTTGTCGTAACAGCGCCTGGTCCAGGAAGTGGAAAAATGGCGACTTGTTTATCACAACTTTATCATGAATACACTCATGGTATTAAAGCAGGATATGCAAAATTTGAAACATTTCCTATTTGGAACATTCCTTTAAAACATCCTGTAAACTTAGCTTATGAAGCAGCTACAGCAGATTTAAATGATGTCAATATGATTGACCCATTCCATTTAGAAGCTTATAACAAAACAACTGTCAACTATAATAGAGATGTTGAAATCTTTCCGGTTTTAGAATCAACATTCAAAAAAATCATGTCAACTTGTCCTTATAAATCACCTACTGATATGGGTGTAAATATGGCTGGAAATGCAATTATTGATGATGAAGCATGTAAAGAAGCAAGTAAACAAGAAATCATTCGTCGTTATTATCAAACAAAACTTGATTTTAAACGTGGTCTTGTTGATAAATCAGCAATCTCTAAAATTGAAGCCATCATGCTTACTTTAGATTTAAAAGCTATAGATCGTAAATGTGTCAATCATGCATTAGAAATCGAAGAAAAAACCAACGAACCAGGATTTGCGATTGAACTTAATGATGGACATATTATCACTGGTAAAACAACATCTTTACTTGGAAGTGCTTCAGCATGTTTATTAAATGCATTAAAATATCTTGCCAATATTGATGATGATATTTTACTAATTGAACCTGAAGTTATTGAACCTGTTGCTAAACTAAAAAAGGGAATCTTAAAAAATAAGAATCCTCGTTTACATACAGATGAAATTTTACTTTCATTAGCTATTTCTGCAAATAATAACGAAAACGCTAAAAAAGCTTTATCATGTATCGAACAATTACAATACTGTGAAGCCCATTCATCAGTCATCTTATCTGAAACAGATATTGATACTTTAAAACGTTTAGGTATTCGTTTAACTTCAGAAGATAAATTCCAATTTAATCGTATATATCAAAAATAAGCCAATTTTGGCTTATTTTTTAATGTTTTAAACAATAATGTAAATAGTTCTTTATTTCTTGTTTTCTTGCTTCTATTTTCAAATAAATACTCTTTTCTAAGTATTCTATTTCTTTTACATAACAATGTTGATGTAAATATTTAAAATCTTCTCCTTGACTATAAGGAATAGAGAGTTCAAATACTTCATAATCTTTAAAGAGAAGATGTGAGATTTCATCTTCTAATAAATCAAGACCTCTTTTATATTTTGCTGAAATAAAAACATAAGGTGATTGTGGTTGGATATAAGCATATTTATTTAAATCAATTTTATTATAAACATAAATCATTGGTGTATTTTCAACCCCTAATGATTTTAAGACTTCATTGGTTGTTTCTATTTGCATTTGATAGTCTTCAAAACTTGTATCTACAACATGTAATAAAAGATCTGCTTCTTTTACTTCTTCTAAAGTGGAACGAAAAGCTTGAATTAAATGATGAGGCAATCTTTCAATAAAACCAACAGTATCTGTAAGTAAACAATCATGATTTTTTATTTTAATATGTCTTGTGGATGTTTCTAAAGTCGCAAATAACATATCTTTTTCAAAAACTTTCTTTTGTTTATCAGGACATAACGTATTCAATAAAGTCGATTTTCCGCTATTTGTATAACCTACTAAAGCAATAACCGGAATTTGGTTATTCTTTCTTCTTTGTCTTTGTACTTGTCTTTGTTTGACGATTTCAGCCAGTTCTTTTCGAGAGCGGGCAAGCTTTCTAGCAATGATTCTTCGATCAAGTTCAATTTGTTTTTCACCTGAGCCCCTAAAACCAGAACCACCTTGTTGATGAGACATATGTTCTTGCATTCCCACAAGACGTGGTAATAAATACTTATCACGAGCAATTTCTACTTGCAATTTAGCTTCTTTTGTTTTAGCACGCTCATCAAAAATACGTAAAATCAAATCTGTTCGATCTGTAACTTCTGTTTCAAGTAAATCCGTTAAGTTTTTAACTTGTAGTGGTGTCAATTCATCATCAAAGATAACCATTTCATCTTGAAGTTTTAATTTAATTTCTTCAATTTTACCTTTACCAATATACGTTGCTGGATTTATTTTTTCTAATTTTTGAATCACAACATCAATCACTTCAATATGACACGCCTCACATAAAGATTTTAATTCTTCTTCAAAAAAAGGATTTGTTGATGTTAATACTAAGATTGCTTTCATTCTTTCACCTCTTTAAGTATTCTACCAATTAGGAGACGCTATGAAAAGATATAATGACTATTTTACTTTACTCTTTGTCACATTTTTAACACTTTTTTCTTTTTTTCATATGTCAACAATTGTTGATGTCAGCCATGATGTCATTACCATTGTCTTTAAAAATCTTCTACCCTCTTTACTTCCGTTTATGATTCTTGTTTCACTTTGTTTAAATCTAGGTATTTTAGATATCCTTGCTTATTTTTTACAAATTCCTTTTTATAATTTATTTTCATTGACACCAATGATGTCCTCTCTTTATTTTGTCTCCTTTTTTTGTGGTTATCCAACCAATATCAAAATTATTAAAGAAGCTTATGAACTTCATTATATCGATCTTGATGAACTTCAACATCTTCTCTCCATTGCTTCTTTTAGTTCCATCTCTTTTATTTTTGTTTCCTTAAACACACCCTATTCTCTTTTGATTTTTATTTGTCATCTTCTACCAAGTCTCATACTTGCCCTATTTTATCACCATCCTCAAAAAAAACTTACCTTTAAACAAGTACGACAAACTTTAAAACAACCACATCTTTCTTTTGTAAAAGCCTTTAAAAAAAGTGTTCTTTCCAGTGTCTATGCTTTCCTCTTTATTTTAGGATATATGTTGATTTTCCAATTTTTTGTTTCTTTTTTACAAGATGTTTTTCCTCAATTATCTTTTGATTATCTTAAAGGAATTTTAGAATTTAGTAGTGGCTCTTTAAAGATCATTCATCAGTCCAAAAAAATGCTTCCTTTTGTATGTTTCTTTCTCTCTTTTAGTGGTTTTTCCGTTATGATGCAAGCTGATAATCTCTTAGAAGCTATTCCCTATTCTTTTAAAAAATATTTTCTTTCTCGTCTCTATCATGGAATTCTTTCTTTTATTCTTTGTTTACTATTTCTTCAGCTAAAGTGAAAAGTTAAATTCCACTTTAAAAAAATGAAAAATAAAAGTAGAATTTACTCTTTCAGAAAGCAGATTTTATAAGAATATTAGGTGATTTGCCTAATATTCTTTTTATTTTGATGGTTGAATTTAGTCTTTCATGTGATTGAAAACCAAATTTTGTTATGAAAGAGTACTATTTTGGGGCACATTAAAGCTGTGCATTTTTGTCAATTTTTTTGAGTGTAAGACTAAAATCCACTTGAATAAAGTATTGAACTGTCAATCTGTATACCCATTTTCATACATTCTCTGAATGATTTTAATCTTTTAATAAGTAAGGTTTTAAAACAATATTGTCTTTATTGATTCTTTCAATTCCAAAATCTTTGAATTTTTGATAAAGTGCAGGATTCATAAATTCCATTACTTCTAATGGTGATTTACCTTTTAAATGTTCTTTTGATTGAGAATTGATATGTGAGACTATTAGATTTGCTTTTTCCTGACTGTTAAGTCCTAAATCTTTTAAATCATTTTCTTTTGGACAAATATAGCGGATTTCTTTATGATTGTTTTCTAAACTTCCTTTTTGACCAGAAGCCATTGGATCACAATAGAAGATTCGTGTACGTCTTGATTCATTTTCTTCTTTTTCAAACCCTTCAGCATCACAAAATTCACTTCCTCTATCAGTCTTTATAATGGCAACTTCTTCACTGAAAAGGTCTTCCCCTAAGATCTTTTCTAAAAGGTCGACTCCTTCGACCATTGATTTCGCCGTTTTTTCTTCTTGATAGACGATAAACATGAAAGAATAGTCTAAAAATTTAAATGTTTGCATGAAAGGACCTGTAGAACCATTATTGTAGACCGTATCCATTTCAACAACGCTTAGATTTTTATTTTCTGCTGTATAATTAATAAAGTCATCGTATGTACGACCATTCAAATACTTTTTATCTTCTCTTTTTTTATATTTATTAGAAGCCTTTTTGGTTATTTTTCTTTTTGTTTTGATTCTAAGATCGATATCGAGAAGTCCAAATTCTCTAAAGATACCATTTTCAATATAGTTGTAGAGCGTTTTTTCAGAAATATTCAATTCAGGATGATTGGTAACGATATGATAGGGAGAATGCCCGGCTTTAATAAGCGGAACGATAATATCAGCCATAGCTTTGCATTCTTCATATGACATATTGATACCAGTTCTAGAATCAACAAGGTCTTCTCTATATTTTTTATGAGAAAAATCAGCCTTGTATCTATACTTATCATAACGACAATACGTATATTTAGAACAGCCGTTACATGCACCAGGAGAACGATCACGACGATTGCAGGTGAAAGGTTTAAAATCAGCACAATTGTCACAGACATGATTGTGAGAACAGTTTTTCATATTAGCACAATTAATTTTATAAGAAGATTTGTGAACAAGTTCTCTATGTTTTTTGATTTCTTTACCAACAGTAGACTTGTCCTTGCCGATGGTAAGAGCGATAGCAGCTTTAGTAGAGCCGTTTTCGATACCTTTTTCAATGATGATTCTTTCTTGAACAGTAAGATGTAAATTTTTATTGTTAGAAAACATGATAATCTACCTTTCATGAAAATGGAAAACAGATATCAGGTAAATTATACAGGTGAAAGAGTAAATTCCACAAAAGAAGTGTAAAAGTAAGTTCAACTGTAAGAGTAAATTCAACTGGAAGCTTGTGAAAGACTAAAATCCACTTTGTCATATCTAAAGTGGAATTTAACTTTTCACTTTAGATACTATTTCTTCAATTTGGATTGATTTGACAGATGTATGGTATTTATTTATAATAATAGTAACCATTACTATTAGGAGAAAATTATGAAAGAAATTAAGATTCGATACTCTAAACAAAGAGAGCTCATTTTCAACAATTTAAAACATAGATACGATCACCCTACTGCAGAAATGATTTATCAGGACTTAAAAGTAGATTATCCCCATTTAAGCTTAGGAACAGTATATCGTAATTTAAATCAACTTGTTGAAACAAAACAAATCAAGAAACTCGATTTAGGAGATACCATGGTTCACTATGATGGCAATATTCAACCACATATGCACTTTATGTGTAACTGTTGCCAAACAATCTATGATCTTGATAATAATGATAAAAAAATTATTAAACAATTTGAAAAAACGTACAAGCATCATATTGATGTTATTGATATCAATATGTCAGGTATCTGTGAAAAATGTTTAGAAAAAAAGGCAGCTTAATTGCTGTCTTTTAATTCACTTTAGATGGATTATAAACACTTGGTCTTTTTAAAGTTTTAACTAGTATATCACATTGTTGCTTATTTAAATCTATTGCGTCAATATGATAATAATATTGACTTGCTGCTTGAATCCCATAGTTCCCTTCACCTAAATAAGTAATATTCAAATACATTTCTAAAATTTCATCTTTACTATAGTGATCTTCTAAATCTTTAGCGATAAAGACTTCCGCAAATTTACGTGAAAGATCTTTTTTAAAAGAAAGACAAAGATTTTTAGCAAGTTGTTGTGTAATAGTTGAACCACCCTCTTTAAAAGAAAAGGTTGTAATATTTATAAACATGGCACGTGCTAAACCATAATAATCTACAGGACCATGTTGATAAAAACGTCGATCTTCGCTTTCTAATACTGCTTCTTTATATATCGGTGAAATTTGATCAAGAGTTACATAATCTTCTTTACTCTTTAGTTGATTGACTCTTTCAGATAAAGATTGTTCTTGGATTTTATCTTGGTAAATTTGATAGCCTAAATAACCATAGTACCCACAAAAACCAGTAATAATAACTAATAATATTATAATCATTTTAAAAAGTAGTTTTTTCATAGAATACTCCTTATGTTATAATCACGTAGAGGTGAATTTATGTCTTTTATTTATAAAATTTTTCTTTTATATCCTTATTGGTTTATTAAAACACTTATTCATTGGATTTTTCAATTTTATAAAAATATTTTTTGTTTACATATCAATGAAAATAAAATTGATCAACTTTCTGGCTTTGAATTTGAGTTACTGATTCAAAAATTGCTTATTAAAAGCGGTTATCATTCTGTCAAAATCACTCAAGCAAGTGGTGATTACGGCATTGATCTTCTTGCCAAAAAGAATCAAGTTTCTTATGGATTTCAATGTAAAAGATATCAAAAAAATATTGGTGTCAGCGCTATTCAACAAGCATATGGTGGTATTTCTTACTATCATTTAGATCGAGCAATCGTTATTACCAATTCTTATTTTACAGAAGCCGCTTATCAATTAGCTGCTGTCAATGATATTTTATTAATTGATCGTCAAAAGCTTTTAAAAATGCTTAAAAAATCCAAACTCTTTTCTAGTCAAATACCTTTTTATTGTTATATTGTTGATATCTTCATTATTGGCCTTTTTTACTATATATACTTACAATTGCGTGATCTTATTTATTTGAGTATCTGTCTTTTTCATCTTCTTTTACTTATTTATATGTTTTTTAAAACATTACGTTATAAAAAATATAATCAAATTAAAGAGTATACGATTCATGATTATCAATAGCTAGAATCGTTTTTTGATAATGTTGATAGATTTTATAACAAATAAATGCACTGAATAAAACAATAAAAACAATCAATATAAAACAATGCATAAAAAAGTTTTCAGGCAAAATATTAATAATTGGATCTAGACGAGGATTAAAAAGCCAATAATCATTACTAAACACCAATTGATGAAACATCACAAATAAACGATCAAAATCAATAAAAGCAAAGAAGCCTAAAATCAAAGGAATGACAATCGTTAAAATGGCTGTCAATTTAAAAAAGCGATATTCTTTTTGTTTAATTTGTCTATAAACCAAATAAGAAGTTGTACAAAAAGTAAGCAAACATACTATTTGAATTATTTCAAAAATGCGTTTCACTTCTTCAAAATGAATACGTCCACCTTTTGACATGATAAAATCTTTAAAAACAAGTTTTCCTTGATAAAAGATAGATTGATAATGTATTAAGATTTGATAATTTTCTTTAATTTGTTGATATGTATAATGTGTATTTTCAACAAGTTTTAAATGATGAATATCAAAATAATAAAGTGGTTTAAAAAAGGCAACAAAAACAACAGAAAAAGAAATGATAAATAGCATGAAAGATATACTTGTCAGTATATCTTTTTTACTATAAGTCATATAAAAATTCTTCACCTTTTTGAACTTCTACTTTAGAAAGGTTTGGATAATCTTGTTGTCTTAAAACTTCATAAATCGTAAGCGCTGCACAGTTAGATAAATTAAGACTTCTTACTTTATCTGACATTGGAATACGTACACAACGATCTAAATTTTCTTTTAAAATTTCTTTAGGAATTCCATCATGTTCATGTCCAAAGAATAAATAATGTTCCTTAGAACTATCACTATAATCTTGATCCGTATAACAAAGTTTTGAATAGCGTGTAAAAAAATGATATTCTCCTGGGTTTTTAGCTTTGAATTCTTCATAAGATTCATAGACATGTAAATCTAAATCTTTAATATAATCAAGCCCCGCTCTTTTCATTTTTTTATCATCTAATTCAAATGACATAGGTTTAATAATATGTAACGCTGTATTGGTTGCGACACATGTTCTCATAATATTTCCAGTATTTTGAGGAATTGCTGGGTGTACTAATACAATATGGTTCATTTTTATCTCCTTCTATAATTCTTTTAAAATTGCATATAATTTTTTGAGTGCTTTAGCACGGTGTGAGTATTTATTTTTTTCTTCTAAAGTCATCTCTGCACTTGTTTTTTGACAAGGTGGGAAATAGAAAATTGGATCATAGCCAAAACCATTGACCCCGGCAATATGATCATGAATTTCACCTTCAAATGTTTCTTGAATCAAGATAGGTTCTTGATCTGGAATACATAAAGCTAGAGCACATACAAAGCGGCATGTTCTTTCTTTACCTTCAATTGCATCAATGATTGCTTGATTGATAATTGGATAAGGGGTATCTTTTCCTAAAAAGCGAGCAGAATAGATTCCTGGAAGCTTTCCAAAAGCATCGATTTCAATGCCACTATCATCCGCTAAAACAATTTTATGTAAATCATCAGCAACATATTTTGCTTTAATCAAAGCATTTTCTTTAAATGTTTTTCCATCTTCAACAATATCTGGAACATCATCATAAACATCTTTTAAAGATTTGACTTCAATATTTAAATCCTTTAACATTGCTTGAATTTCTTTAACTTTTCCTTGATTGGTTGTCGCCACTATGAGTTCTTTCATATTTTCATCTCACTTTCTTTGTATGTATTTTAGCATTTTTTGTATCATAGTTCACTTATTTTCTTTATAATATCTTTAGGAGGTTCATTATGATTAAAAAATTAATTGTTAACGCTGATGATTTTGGTTTATCAGAAGGTGTATGTTTAGGAATTTTAAAAGCACATAGAGATGGTATTTTAACTTCAACAACTTGTATGATGAATATGGAAAATATTGAAAAATATTTAGAAATGACAAAAGCGTATCCAAATTTAGGTTTAGGAGTTCATTTAAATATTACCGTTGGAAAGCCTTTAACGAAAGTTAGCTTTATTGATGAAAAAAGAAATTTCAAATCAAGAGATACTTATAAAAATCGAGAAGCGATTGTATTACAAGAAGAACTGTATCAAGAATGGAAAGCCCAAATTGAAAAGTTCATCAAAATTACAGGGCATAAACCAACCCATTTAGATTCTCATCATCATGTTCATTTACTTAAAAGCAACAGGGATGTCGTTTTAAAACTGGCCCATGAATATGATTTACCTATTCGTCAAGAAACGTACTTACAAAAAGACTTTGAACCGGTTTATTTTGAAGAACTTTTCTATAATCAAGATGCAACTTTTGAAATGATTAATATGATTTTACATAAAAATATTGAAAATTATGAATTGATGTGCCATCCTGCCATGATTGATTGGAAACTTTACCAAATATCTTCTTATCATTTAAGACGTGCTCATGAATTAGATCTCTTATGTAGTCAAAAAGTTAAAGAAATGACGAAAGATATTGAATTCATTAATTACCATGCTATTAAAAAAATCTAGCTTATTCGCTAGTTTTTTTTGGTCGAATCATTAAATAGATTGGTAAGCCAAGAAGAATGCTTCCCCCAATAATATTTCCTAAAGTCGAAAGTAACATATGTAATCCTACTCCACTCCAAGATATGCTTGTACCCAAAGCGGTAAAGGTCATAGAAAATGTTCCCATATTCGCAATGCTATGTTCAAATCCTGGTAAAACAAATGTCATGACAATAATCATCATAATAAATGTTTTAGCCATTTCTTCTTTTAGTTTCATGCCAACAAATGCAGCCGCACATACAATAAAATTACATAGAATTCCTTTAATAAAAAGTTCTAAACCATCAAAACTTAATTTATTAGAAACGACGTTTGCAAGATATTGATTCATCGCTTCATGATTGACACCACTTTTAATAAATAAAAAACAAATCAAGGCAATTCCCACGAAGTTTCCTACATAACAAATTCCCCACATTGGTAAAATATCTAAAAATTTTAATCTTTTATGGTAAACTGGAAACATCGTGGTAAAACAATTTCCCGTAAATAGCTCTGATCCAAGTAAAACAATAATCACTAAACCAATTCCAAAAGCTCCCGCAAATGCAATCTTAGCCGCAATTACATGATGTTCTACAAGTAAAACTGCCAATGTATAAGATAAAATGGTCGCAAGACCTAAATAAAGACCTGCCACAATACTTCTTATAAAAAAACGAAACGGATCTTTTTTAGACATTTCATATTTTGTCATGGCAGCTTTCTCTAATAATTCATAATCCATAAAATTTCCTCCGTTTCTTACAATAACATAAAAAACATATAAATGTAACCACTTTCATTGTTTTTACTTATTTTACATGTTATTTTATCTATGAGGTGGTCTTATGTTCAATCATATAATTCAAGAACTAATTACAAAAGCTATTGAAAAACAAGCAGAAAAAATAATTACTAAAAAAACATCAAAACAAATACAAAAAGATGCAAATACTTTTAATAAACCCCATCTTTTTGTTTCTGGATATTATCAAGCTTATGCATTTTTACTTGTCCTTCCTATTTTAATTATTGTTTTATTATTATGTATATTTATTCAATTTCAAATACATCATTTTGATATGGTTGCTTTATGTTGCATTTTAATGATTTTCTTACTTTATGCTACTTATAAAAGAGTCCATAAAATGTATTTACTTGCCTATTGGCAAGCAGGCTTAACTTTTTATGACCGCAAAGGAAACCAACTTGTACAAATTCCTTCATCCTATTTAAAAAATGCTACTTCAAAAACCAACAAACTTATTATTCCCTATCATAATGAAACTTGGATCATAGAAAAAAATAAAAATGATAATTTAAAAGAAGTAGAAAAAATGCTTTCCTATTTTAAAAACGACTCATTTTGTTATGAATGCCAAAATTTGTACCAATAAGTTATCAGTCTTGACTTCTAAAAAAAGAAGCATAAAATATAGTTTGAATCCAAACTATATAGGAGGCACTTATGTTAGAAGATCAATTTTATTTTCAATTACTTAAATGTTCTAATCATCAAAAAAGATGGATCAATCAAAGAACAATACAAATCGATGTTTTACCAGGACAAAGTAAAGTCCTTCAATGTTTAGATGAGCATGGTCCCTTGTCTCCTAAAGAAATAGGAAAACTATGTATTGTAGATAAATCTACAACAACCTCTTTACTTAATAAGATGGAAAAGATGAATTATATTGAAAAGAAAAATCAAAATCATGATAAGCGTTCTATTCTAATTCATCTAACTAAACTTGGAAAAGAAAAAGCAAAACTTGTCAAACAAATTTGTTTAGAAAGCGACCAATTTATTTTACAAGGACTTTCTAAAAAAGAACAACGAGAAATTATTAGTTTGCTTAAACAAATGAATAATACCTTAGAAAAGGAGGATACACATGGAAACACAAAATAACTTTGCGATAGGAAGTATTCCTAAACATATTATGTCAATTGCGGGACCAATGATTGTCGCTTAACTCATTAATGTTTTATACAATGTTATTGATCGTATTTATATTGGACGTATACCTCATGTAGCGACCCTTGCTATGGGTGGTCTAGGAATTTGTTTACCAATTATTTCCATTGTCATGGCTTTTGCAAACCTCTTTGGTATGGGTGGTTCCCCTCTTTGTTCAATTGCGAGAGGTCAAGGTAAAAATGATGACGCTGAAGAAATCATGGGTAATTCATTTTCTTTACTTGTCATCTTTGGAATTATTCTTACGATTGTTGGTTTTATTTTCAAAGAAGATATTTTATGGGCTTTTGGTGCCAGTAAACATACTATTAGTTATGCTTTGGATTATTTATCTATTTACTTAATTGGAACTATTTTTGTTTTAGTAAGTCTAGGGATGAATAGTTTTATTAATAGTCAAGGTTTTGCGAAAGTCGGAATGATGACAGTTCTTATCGGTGCTATTTTAAATATTATTTTAGATCCTCTATTTATCTTTGTTTTACATATGAATGTTAAAGGAGCTGCCATTGCAACCGTCATTTCTCAAGGTATTTCTGCTTTATGGACCTTACAATTTTTAACAGGTAAACAAACTATTTTGAAACTTAGAAAAAAATATTTTAAACTTAATTTCTACTATGTAAAACGTATTTTTTCACTTGGTACAGCTGGCTTTATGATGGGGATTACCAATTCTGTTGTGACGATTGTTTGTAATTCGACTTTACAAACTTACGGTGGAGATCTTTATATCGCCATCATGACAATTATCAACTCCATTCGTGAAATTGCTCAATTACCCGGTCAAGGAATGGCCAATGCCTGTCAACCAGTTTTAGGTTATAACTATGGGGCTAAAGAATATAAACGTGTTCTTACAGGTATTAAGTTTGTCACAATTGTTTCTTTTATAATGATGTTTGTGATATGGCTTGCAATTACCCTATTCCCTGAATTTTTCATTCAAATCTTTACACATAATCAAAAAATCATTAGTCATGGTATCACATCTTTACATCTTTATTTTTTTGGTTTCTTTATGATGACTTTCCAAATGGTTGGACAATCAACTGCCGTTGGTTTAGGAAAATCAAAACAAGCGATTTTCTTTTCAATCTTTAGAAAAGTAATCATTGTTGCTCCTTTAACTGTCATTCTACCAAAATTTATTGGTATTAATGGTGTCTTTATTGCTGAAGCTATCAGTAACTTTATCGGTGGTGGTGCTTGTTATATTACCATGTGGTTGACGATTGGTAGAAAACTTCAACAAAAATGCAAGGAAGAAGCCGTATGAATACCCCAACATTAAACACACGTAGATTGATTTTAAGAAAATTCAATGAAAATGATTTAGAAGCTTTTTATGATATTTTTTCTGATAAGGAAATCACCCAGTTTCTTCCTTGATTCCCTTTAAAAAATCTAGATGAAGCTAAAAGCTTTTATCAAGAAAGATATGCTTCTATTTATCAAAAGGAACAAGGATACGCTTATGCTATTTGTTTAAAAGAATATAATCTTCCTATTGGTTATATCAATATTGATTTAGATGAAAGTCATGATTTAGGCTATGGTCTAAAAAAATAATACTGGCATCAAAGAATTGTGAGTGAAGCTGTAAAAGCCATTATTCAACAAGCTCAAAAAGAGGGGCTTAATTATTTAACTGCTACCCATGATATTAAAAATATTCATAGTGATCATGTTATGAAAAAAGCAGGTATGCATTATTGTTATTCTTATAAGGAACACTAGATGCCTAAAAATATTCCAGTTATTTTTAGAATGTATCAAATAAATCTTGATGGAAAGAAACGGATTTATCAAAAATATTGGAATCAATATGAATATTTTATTGAATAAAATGTGTAAAGGACAAGTCATTTAAAACCTGTCCTTTTTCCTATATAACGATTAACTTGTTGATAATAACGAAGATATTCTTCTTTAAATTCTTGTTTTAAAAAAGGTTCTTCAACATATTTGATTTGTAGATGAAACATCATAATCGTAAGAAATGTAATAATCAATAAAATCGTATTGAAAAACATTAAACACATTCCTAGATAAACAAGATTAAAACCTAAAAAGGCTGGATTACGACTAATTTGGTAAATACCATCTGTAATCAAATCTGTTTTTTCTTCATAGCTCACTCCTACACGCCAACTATCTTTCATTGTTAAAACAGAAGCAATAAAAACAATATCTCCTATGATTCCTAAAAATATTCCCATGATGCGAATTATCAATGGAAAAGTCGTTGTATTTAAATAAATACTTAGTATTTCTATGATAAAAGTAGCAATCGTTGCTCCTTTCATCATTATTTCTATCTTCTTTTGAATTCCTTGTTTTCCTTTTCCCATATGATCTGTTTGAATTCCTTGTTTTCTTTGTTGAAACATCTTTATAAAATAACAAAGATAAAAGACAAGCAAAATCATATATCCTACTATTTGCATCTTAATTCCTTCTTTTACTTATTAAATCTATAATGATCATCACGACACCATATAAAACACCAGCTATTGCCCAAATAATCCAACTATATTGTATTTGTCCATTACCATTTTCACCAAAAGTATAATAAAGAAAAATAGCAGTAACAACAAGCCAATAGATGGCACTTATTTTTGATTTTAAAGCATTTTTCTTTTTTTGTTCAGGTGTATAATCCCCTGTTTGTAGAATCTTATCTAAAGCATTTTGATAAGTTCCTGCTAAAACAAGAAAAAAACAACCAATACTTACAAACAATAAAAGAAAACAAACAGCAATACTTTCTAAAAATTCATAATTTAAAAAGATAAAAATAGGTAAAACTGATAAAATACATAGAGCAATGCCTAGAATTTGATAACGGTGATAGTGATCTTGATAAGCTTCTTTTTCTTTAACTGCGTATTCTTTCACACTATTTTCAAGAGAAAAATCTTCTTTTTCTAAAAAATCATATTTTTTTACTTTAAAAGCACATAAACAAAATAAGATAACTGCTATCGTAATACAAATAACTAAAAAACTAAGACCTATACTTATTGCTAAATTTTCTGCCATATAAAATCGTTGGTACTGACATAGCGTTGTAAAACCAATTAATGGAATAGGTGAAATCACACATAAAAAGGTTGCAAATGCAATTTTTAAAGATGATTGTTTTCTAATCTTTAAATATTCTTGTACTTGTGTCAAAGATAAATAAATCCCTGTTTGAATGTTCCCTTCATTTTCCTGATCTAATAATAGATAATCTGTCGTTACATGAAAGAGTTGGCTAAGTTGAATAATTTTATCGGTATCAGGCATCGATTGACCTGACTCCCATTTTGAAACAGCTTGTCTTGAGATTTGAAGATGGTTAGCCAGTTCTTCTTGTGACCACCCTTCTTTTTTTCTTAACATCATTATTTTTTCTGATAAATTCATAACTTCCCTCCTGTTTCTATCTTAGAACAATTATCCAAAAAGTACTACCAACTCTACTTTTCGTTTTGTCAACTATCAGTTGACATTTAGATATTTGTTTTAAAAAAGCTTATAATTCCTACAACAATTAATAAAACAAAGGCAAAATAAAGCAAACCACATGAGACCATCACCATTAAAGTAATCGGCAATAAAATAATCGTTAAAACAAATTTTGAAAGTCCCCAAGCTGCCTTTAAGCCAAAGAAAAATAATTTTCCAAAAATGTAAAACATCAAAATCATAAATAAAAAATAGAACATTTTAATCTCCTCTTATCCTAAAAAAACATCCATTAACATCATGATCACAAAACCACTCAAAACACCAAAAGTTCCGACATGACTATGTTTACCAAGCTGTGCTTCTGGAATAAGTTCTTCTACTACAACATACATCATCGCTCCTGCAGCAAATGACAAACAAATAGGTAATATTGTTTGCATAATATGAATTGTAAAACCAGCAATAACTCCTGCAATAGGTTCAACAATTCCTGAAAGACTTCCATAAACAAAAGCCTTTGTACGTGACATTCCTTCCTGTTTTAAAGGAAGAGAAATAGCTGCTCCTTCAGGTAAGTTTTGAAGTCCAATTCCAAGAGCTAAAGCAAGTGCAGAAGCAAATGTAATACTCGAATTACTTGCTGCAATCGCAAAAGTCAAACCTACCGCAAATCCTTCAGGAATATTATGTAAAGTGACTGCTAAAACAAGCATGGTATTTTTCCCCAACATACTTTTAGGTCCTTCAGGCTTGTCTTCATTTAAGTGTTGATGTGGAATCACATGATCTAAAAAAAGCAAGAATAAAGCTCCAATGATAAATCCTCCACCTAAAATAAGCGCACTATTTTGACCATTAGTTTCTGCCATTTCCATGGAAGGAATCAATAAAGACCAAACAGAGGCTGCAATCATAATGCCTGCCGCAAATCCTAAAAAAAGTTGTTGATAAAAATCTTTGATTTCATCTTTAAAGAAAAAAACCAACGCACTTCCTAAAGTAGTCATTAAAAATGTAAATAAGGTTCCAAGTAATGGATATAATAATGTATTCATAAATTTCTCCTTCTTCTTTTATTATAAAGATTTTGAATATTTTGCATAATGATATGCTAAAATAATTATGTTTTTGTTATAATAAGGACAAATGGAGGAATTTTATGAAAGATGGATATATAAGAGTTGCCAGTGCATCAATTGATACACTTATTGGCAATGTTAAACATAATGCTAATGAAATTAAAAAGGTCTTAAAAGAAACAAGAGAAAAGAAAGCACAAGTGGTTGTTTTTCCTGAACTTGTTTTAAGTGGTTATACTTTAGAAGATTTATTTTTACAAAATCGTCTTTTAAATGAATGTCTTGTTCAATTAGAAGAAATTATGCATGATACAAAAGGACACCAACAAATTGTCGTTATTGGTTTACCTTTTCATTATCAAAATAATTTATATAATGTATCTGCTGTTTTATATGATGGAAATATTTTAGGAATTGTTCCTAAATATCATATTCCAAATTATAATGAATATTACGAAGGCAGACGTTTTACATCTTGTTTTGAAGATAATATTGAAATTGAGCTTTTTGGACAAATTGTTTTATTTGGTCGTAAAGTAGTTTTTGCTTGTCAAAATTTACCAAGTTTTACATTAGGTGTAGAAATTTGTGAAGATTTATGGCTTCCAAATGCGCCAAGTAATGAACTTGCTTTAAATGGAGCAACGGTCATTTGCAATACATCTGCCAGCAATGAATTAACTGCTAAAAAAGATTATCGAAGAAACCTTGTTTCAATGCAATCAGCAAAACTTGTTTCAGGATATGTTTATAGTAATGCAGGAAGTGGAGAAAGTACAACCGATGTAGTTTTCTCTGGGCATCATTTAATTTGTGAAAATGGAACGATTATTAATGAAAGTACTGGTTTTGATGCTGAAGTGATTTATGGTGATTTAGATATTGAAAAACTTATTAGTGAAAGAAGAAAGATGACAACTTATCAATCTCATCATGATTATGACTATGTTTACTTTGATATGGATTTGATTGATATTGAAACAAATCATTACTATGATCCTCATCCTTTTGTACCAAGTAATCCTGCCCTTCGAGAATTACGTTGTAAAGAAGTCTTTGAAATTCAAACAAGAGGTTTAATGCAAAGATTAAAAGCTACTCATATAAATAAAGTCGTAATTGGTATTTCAGGTGGCTTAGATTCAACACTTGCACTCCTTGTTTGTGTCATGGCATTTGAAAAATTAGGCTATGATAAAAAGAATATTTATGCAATTACCATGCCTTGTTTTGGAACAACATCACGTACAAAAAATAACGCTTTAGGTCTCATGGAAGAACTTGGAGTGACAAGTCAAACTGTCAATATTGCTGAAGTTGTAAGAATGCAATTTAAAAATATTGATCAAGATGAAAATGTACATGATGTTACTTATGAAAATGTTCAAGCCCGTGAACGTACTGAAATCTTAATGAATAAAGCAAATCAAATTGGTGGACTTGTCATTGGAACAGGTGATTTAAGCGAAGTTGCTTTAGGTTGGTCAACTTATAATGGTGATCATATGTCCATGTACGCTGTCAATGTTTCGGTTCCTAAAACACTTGTGCGTTATCTTGTGGACTATGTTTCTTCTCTTTATAAAGGTCAAGTTCTTGAAACAATTTTACAAGATGTTTTAGATACTCCTGTATCTCCTGAACTTCTTCCTCAAGAAGATGATAAAATTGTTCAAAAAACAGAAGATATCGTTGGTCCTTATGAACTCCATGATTTCTTTATTTATCATATGGTACGTTTTGGTGATGAACCTCGTAAACTTTATAAAAAGACAAAACTTGCCTTCAAAGATAAATATGATAAAGATACAATTAAAAAATGGTTACGTTTATTCTACTGGCGTTTCTTTAGTCAACAATTTAAACGTAGTTGTATCCCCGATGGTCCAAAAGTTGGATCTGTCGCTTTATCACCTCGTGGTGATTGGCGTATGCCAAGTGATGCCAATGTTCAAATATGGCTTGATGAAGTCGAAAGAATTTAGAACTGCTTGCAGTTCTTTTTTTATTAACTCCGTATTTTATCCTTTTAATAAGAGTTTTCACTAAATATTTAAATCTATCTATGATAAAATAAAGCAAGAGGTGACATTATGCATATTTATAACTCAAATCACTATAGTTCAACAATAAAACAAATCATAAATGATTGTTTACACTCTGCAAAAGAAAATCCTTTTGCTATTCATTACATCATTGTTGATGATCCTAAATATTACGAAGAAATTTTCTTAAAATGTACAGATACCCTTTTTAATATTGAACTCATGACATTATCGTCGTTTTATCAAAAGCTTCTACAAATATATCATCAAGATTTTAGAAAAAAAACAGATATTCAAAATCTTTTAGAAATTATTAAAATGAATAAAGAAGATACCTCTTCTTTATTTCATTTAAGCGCTAATCATGTTTTAACAGCTAAACAAATATTAGATATTTTTAAAAGTTTCTATCTTTATAATATTCAAGAAACAACAAAAGAGTTACCAGATTTATCAAAAGAAAAAATTAAAACACTTTTCAATTTATATCATCAATTTGATCAAACTCATTTTTTAGAACATGATCTTATTTATTCACTTATTGATGAAAAGTGCCACAATTATTATTATTTTCTAACAAATCAAATAACAATTCCTAAAAATCAAGCACTTATTCAAAAGCTTGATCAATATGGTCATGTTTTTATTTATCAAGATACAAAAGAAAATGAAATTCTTGATTATACAGGTTATGTCACAAATCATTTATTTGATTCATCACATACAAAAAGTGATTTTGAACATCCTTATCAAATCTTAAAAGCATCAACGATTCAAGAAGAAGTCAAACAAGTTGTTTTTGATATTAATACATTACTTAAAGAAAATGCTTTACGTGATTTTGTGATTTATTACCCAAATGATGATTATTATCGTCATCTTTGTCGTATTTTAGATCAATTTAACCTTGCATATAATCGAAAAGAAACAATCACTAATCAAGCTTTTCAAGTCGTTAATATGCTTTTACAATATTGCCTAAGTAAAGATGAAACATATCTTTTAGATGCAATCAGTTCTTTATATTTATTAAATTTTCAAGATCATCAATATGTATCTTATTTAAAAAATTTATATACTTTACAAGGTTTTATTGATGATGAAAATTATCTAGCATTAAAAAAAGCAGTTTTAAAGATTCAAGGTCATGATTTATCATCCTATTCTTTATCTTTGATTGATTTTATTGAACACTCTTTTTGTAAAAATGAACTTGTTTATGCTTTACTTTCAAGTTTAAAACTTGAAGGAACTGAACCTCTTTCTTTAAAAGAATATTTAAGTTTACTTCAAGAAATGTTTTCTAAAAAAACACATTCTCTTAAGGAAAGCTATGACAGTCTTTATTTACTTAATTACAATCAACCTTACAGTGAACTCTTACAAGCAACATATGTTTATTGTTTAGGTTTAAATGAAACAATTATTCCTCAAGAATTTAAAAATACCAATTTACTTTTAAATCAAGAAGCACTTGCATTAAAGTATCCTACAACCTATGATGCACTAAATAAACATCAAAATACTTTAAGACATCTTTTTTCTTGTCACCATCAAAAAATCATTTTAAGTTATGCATTAAGAGATTTAAATGGTGGAGATTTGGTTGTTTCATCGATTATTCAAAAATTAACGAAATTATTTACGATACCAACTTTTAAAAAACATATACTTATTCATCCTTCATTAAAAGAAGATTATTATTTAAAAGGACATCAAGATGATTCATTATCTGTTTTAAATCATCATCTATTGGTTTACAAACAATCCCATCATCAAGTATTACCAATGCATATCAATCATCAACATAATCCTCTTTCCGCAAGTAAATTAGAGGTCTATAACCAATGCCCTTATAAATACTATCTACAATATATGTTAAAAGTAGATTCTATAAATAATTCTTTAATACAAAGTAATGAAATCGGTACTTTAGTTCATTATGTTTTAGAAAAAAATCATCATTATTTCAATAACTATCAAGCTAAAAACTTTGATTTCTTAAAAGAAGATATTCATTTAAGTATTCAAAACTATTTAAAGACTCATATGTTAAAGAAATATACTTTGAAAAAAAATCAATTCTTTTTAAAACTGATTGAAGATGATTTATATAATACAATTATTGTTCTAGCAAAACAGATGCAACATGGTTTATTTGAACTCTCTGCTTGTGAAGAAAGAGTTTATGATAAGATTCAAGATATTGAACTTAAAGGTTTTATTGATCGTGTAGATTTATATCAAAATTATTTAAAAGTCATTGATTATAAATCTTCGAATAAAGAATTGAATTTAGAACTAGCACGTTTAGGATTTAATATGCAAATGTTGATTTATTTAGAAATGTTATCAAAGAATAAAAACTATGATAAAGGCGCTGTTTTGTATTTTAATACAAAGAAAAGAATGTTAAAAAGTGAGATTTCTATTTTAGAAAAACAAGATCCTGAAAGTTTTTTTAAACTTTATAAAATGGATGGCTATAGTGTAGATGACACTTATTTAGAAATTGATCATGAAATGGAACAAGAAAGTGATATTATCAAGATCAAACTTAAAAAAGATGGTAGTCCTTATAGTAACGCTAAAATTATTTCTCATGATGAATTAGATACCCTTTTACAAGAAATCACTTTACACATTCAAAGTCTTTACCAACAAATGATTACTGGAGATATTCGTATTTATCCAACACGTAGTGATAATCCAAACATTGATATGCATATTAATCCTTGTCGTTTTTGTCATTATAAAGCCATTTGTAATTATGATATTTTCTATAATGAAGATCATCAAATTGAATTAGGAGGTCAAAATGAAGAAAGATAAAAGTTTAAATGATGAACAAAATCTCGCTGTTTATAGTCGTGGAAGTTCTATTTTAGTTTCAGCACCTGCTGGTTCTGGAAAAACAAAAATTCTTGTTAATCGTATGATGTCTTTAATTGAAGATGATCATGTAAGTGTAGATTCTTTACTTGTTTTAACTTTTACGAAAGCAGCTGCTTTAGAAATGAAACAAAGACTCGTAGAAAGTTTAAATAAAAGAATTCATATTGTTGATGATTCTTTAAAAGTACATTTAGAAAAACAAAAGATATTATTAAATGATGCTTATATTACAAATTTTCATTCTTTTTGTAGTGATTTATTAAGTCAATATGGCTATACAATTCATTTGGATTCTAAGTTTGAAATTCTTGAAAACCCTACTTTAATTAAAGAAAATATTTTAAATCAATGTCTTGAAAAATGGGTTCAAGAAAAAGAATTTTATGATTTTTATCAAGAAAATTATACTGGTTATCAATTTAATTCTTTTAAAGAAATTCTTTTTCAATTAGATAATTTATCACATACTGTTTATCATTTTGATGATTATTTAGATCAAGTGAAAATAAAACTTTATGATCGTGTCATCAATGATCAAACAATTGAAGATACGCCTTTTGAAAAACCATTAAAAAAAATATTACACGAAGCTTTTCAAGAAGCCTATGATAGTTATTTAAAGCTTGAAGATTATTGTCAAACATATGGTTTAGGTTTTTACTTTGAAGAAACAAAGAAATTACCTGCACCACATACTGTTTTAGAAAATTATTTTCAAAATTTAAAAGAATGTTTTAATCAAGGAAAATATTTTTCAATGGGTATAGAAATTGAAAAACATCGTATGGCTAGTTATAAAGATGTTGATGATTCAATCAAAGAAACATATAAATCCTTATTAGATCAAACTAAAAACACTTTTAGTAAAGCTTATCAAAAATGTATGCCTTCTTCGATTGAAGAATTAAGTGAGGTTTTAAAAGTTTCTTATCGCCATTTAGAAATCTATTTAAAATATCTTAAAGAATTTCAAAAAGAATACCAAGCTTATAAAAAATCTCTTTCTTATTTAGATTTTAATGACCTTGAACAATATACCCTTCAATTATTAAGTGAAAATCAAGGGGTTGCTCAAACTCTTTATCAACAATTTCATGAAATTATGATTGACGAATACCAAGATACAAATGAAATTCAAGAAAATTTGATTTTATTAATTTCTCGTTTTCAAGAACCTGAAATTAATCGTTTTATGGTTGGGGATATGAAACAATCGATTTATCGTTTTAGAAAAGCGGATTTAGATATTTTTAATGAAAAATATCTCACTTATGGTCTTGAAGATAATAATCAAAGAATCGATTTAAAATTCAATTATCGTTCAAATAAAATTGTTTTAGATAGTATTAACTATATCTTTAATGCGATTATGGATCGTCGTTATGGTGGTTTGGAATACGACAATGATCCTCATGCCCAACTAAATTACGACTTTTTACGAAAAGAAAAATGTGATACTGATGAAAAATTACAACAAGCCATGTTACGTTACGATCAAGAAAAACGTTTCGATAGTGAAATCATGCTGGTTTTAAAACCCGAAGATGAAACGGTGGATATGATTGAATATGAAGCAAAAATGATTGGAAAAAAAATTCATGAGATGGTTGGTCATCTTGAACTTGATTTTTATACTGGAAATCGTTTGGCAAAGTATCAAGATATTGTTGTTTTGATGAGAAATGTTGCTAATTTTATAACTTATAAAAAGGTCTTTGATGCTATTTCTATTCCTAATTTAATTGTTCTTACTAAAGGATTTTTTGAAAGTAATGAAATTTTAGATTGTGTTTACTTTTTAAAAGCATTAGATAATTGTTTAGATGATTTGGCACTTATTTCATTGCTTAAAGGAAATTATAAAAAAACACACTTTGATGAAAACTGGCTTTACCTTCATAAAATAGAAAATACATCTATGTATGAATCTTTAAAACAAGCAGCCGATCAAGAAGCGATTGATTTTTTAAACTATTATCATAAAATGCAAGAATTTGCTAGAAATCATCCAGTATATGACGTTTTAGAAAAATTTATTAAAGAAAACGAATATGATCTATTTATCAGTTCTCTTTATAATGGTAAACAACGCTATGCCAATGTTCAACTTTTAATTGAAATGTTGAAAGCAGATGAAGGTCTTTCTTTATATCAAATCGTGCATAAATTTGAACAAACAATGACTTTAGGAATTGATTATAAACCTGCTACCCTTTCAAGTGATGGTGATGCTGTTACTTTTATGACGATCCATCAATCAAAGGGACTTGAATTTCCTATCGTAATCGTTAATCAAATGAACCATCAATTTAATTTTGCTGATGGAAAAGCACCTTTAATTCAAGATAAAAATTTAGGAATCATTTTAAATCCTCATCAAAAACAAGATTTAGGAGATTTTCAAAATGTCCTTATTGAATATCCACATCCTTTACGTGGTATCTTTTCAACAGTTCTTGATAATGAAACCATTAATGAAGAAATGCGTATTCTTTATGTAGCTCTTACAAGAGCATCTCAAAAGTTGATTTTAACGGGGGGTTTAAAAGAGATTAATATGATTGAAAAATGGCAAAAACAAGTCATTGATTATGCGCTGGATGCTTCATGTCATCTTTTACCTGCAACGATTCGTAAATCAAATCAAATGTTGAATTGGATCATGCTTGCTTTAATACGTCATCCTGATTTTATTCAACAATGTATTGATTTATCATTATTTGATGAAAAAATTAAAAATTATTATGATTTGGATCAAGTAAAAAATAACGCTTTACAATTAAAACTTTATCAAGAAAACACGATGCAACTTAATACCTGTCATTCTAAATTTCATACATCAATTATTGATGTTCATACAATTGATGAATATATCTATCCAACAAGTCAAATAGAAAATAATGATCGAGAACTTTATTTAAAAAATAGTCAATTTAATTATCAAAACAAAGCACCTTTTGATAAAACAGTAGCAGTTACTTCTATTATTGATGATGGAAATCGTTTTTTTGAAAGAGATGATGAAGAAAATGAATCATCAATGAAAGCAACTGATCGAGGAACTCTTGTTCATTTATTTTTAGAATTATATCCTTTAGATAAAGAATTAAATTTTGAAGAATGTTTTCAAAATATTATACAAAGATCTTTATTTAATGAAGAAGCGAGAACTCTTTTAAATCAATATAAGGTTCATTTAGAAAGCTTTATTGAAAGTGATATTTATCAATTGATGTTAAAAAGTTCATATTGTTATAAAGAAAAAGAATTTTCATTTTTAAATGAAAATAAACAAATTATTCATGGTATTTTTGACGTTTTATGTATTAACGAAGACAAAATAACAATCATTGATTATAAGACAGATACATTAGCTAAAAATAGTTCTGATGAACTCTTAAAAGAACTTCATCAAGGTCAAATGTATTATTATAAAAAGATTATGAAGCAAATGTTTCCAAATAAAGAAGTGGAAGCTATTGTTTATTATTTACACATTCATCGTTATGTTACACTTTAGGAGGTTTCTATGAAAATATTAATTGCAAGTGATTCTTATAAAGGAAGTTTATCTTCTTTAGAAGTATCTAAAAGTATTCAAAAAGGATTTAAAGAAGTTTTTGAAGATGTTTCTTTTAAAACGCTATCAATGGCTGATGGAGGAGAAGGAACAACACAAGCTATTGTTGAATCCTTAAATGGTCAATATATAACAATTGACTGTCATAATGCCTTACAAGAGCCTATTCAAGCAAGCTATGGTATCACTAGTCAAGGAGCTATTATTGAAATGGCAAGTGCTTCTGGACTGCCTCTTGTTAAAGAAAAGAAAATTAGAGAAGCAAATACAAAAGGAACTGGTGAACTTATTAAAGATGCACTAGATCGTCATTGTCAAAAAATCTATCTTGGAATTGGCGGTTCAGCTACCAATGATGGTGGGATTGGAATGGCTCATCATTTAGGAATTCGTTTTTTAGATAAAAATCACCAAGTTTTAGAACCTATTCCTGAAAACTTACCTTTCATTGAAGATATTGATACTCATCAACTTGATTCTCGAATAAAAGATACACAAATCATCGTCATGTGTGATGTAACAAATCCACTTTGTGGTAAAACAGGTGCCAGTGCTATCTATGGCCCTCAAAAAGGAGCTAATGAAAAGGATATTCAATTTTTAGATCAAGGATTAAAACATCTTGTAGAAATATGTATTAAAAAAGGCTATCAAGATTATAGTGAAGAAGCTGGTTCTGGAGCTGCTGGTGGTTTGGGATTTAGTTTAATGACGTTTTTAAATGCTAAACTACAAAGTGGAATTGAAACTGTTTTAGATGTTGTTCATTTTGATGAATACGTCAAAGATTGTGATCTTGTTATTAGCGGTGAAGGACGTATTGATCATCTATCAATGTATGGAAAAGTACCTACTGGAGTGAGTCAAAGAGCAAAAAAATATGGTGTTGACACAGTTTGTATTGTTGGCTCTATTGGAGAAAATGTTGGTGATATTTATGATTGTATTACCACGATTGAAAGTTGTATCGATCATTGTTGTCCTTTAGAAGAAGCTTTAGAAAATGCTGGTGAAAATGTTTATAAAGCTGCTTTTAGGCTTGCAAGAAGTATCCAATTAGGGCAAAAGATGCGTCACTAAACGCATCTTTTTTGTTTCATAAAATTCCAAAAAGCAACTCCAATGATAATTATATAACCGATTACACTATAAACATCAGGTACTTGATTTAATAAGAAAAATCCAAGTAGAGCTGCAAAAATAACTTGTGTATAATCATAAATCGATATTTCTTTAGCAGGTGCATATGTATAAGCATTCGTAATTGAAAATTGTCCTCCTGCTGCCATTAATCCTGCCATGAGTAAACAACCAATTTGTTGAAGTGTCATAGGTTGAAAATGAAAAATTAAATAAGGTACAACAGATAAACATGAAAATAATGAGAAAAAGAAAACAATTTTTGCTCCAGCAACACCTTGTTGTCCTAATTTTCTAACACAGGTATAAGCAATCCCTGCTCCCATCGCTCCTAAAACTCCAATAAACGAATTTATATTACTTACAAAATGAATAGAAGGTTTAATTACAAATAAACTTCCTATAAAAGCAATCACAACTGTTACTTTTTGAATCGTATTTGCTTTTTCTTTTAAAAATAATGAAGAAAAGATAATAACGAAAAATGGTGATAACTTATTAAGCATAGATGCATCACTTACTAATAAATGATCTACTGCATAAAAATTACATAAGATACCTATCGTTCCAAAAGTAGAACGTAAAAGCAACATCGGTATATCCTTCTTTTGATAGGTAAAACCTTCTTTACTTTTAATTAGAATAATAAATGCAAAAAGTGCTGCAATTAAATTACGAAAAAAACTTTTTTGAATAGATGATAAATCACCTGATAACTTAACAAAAACATTCATACTTGCAAAAAAGAATGCTGCCATCATAATAAATAACATTCCCTTTTTTGTATCGTTCATAAAATACCTCCTTAAAACAAAAGAATAAGGACACTGTCCTTATTCAGTAATTTTAACAACTTGATGTGCTTGAAGACCACGATCTCCTTCAAATAATTCAAACTCAACCTTTTGTCCAGGATCAATTGTTTTAAATCCTTCTTGAACAAGTTGTGAATAGTGGAAGAAAATATCTCTTTCTTCACCTTCCATGTTGATAAATCCAAAACCTTTATCTTTGTTAAAATTCTTTACAATACCAATAGCCATGAACACTTCTTCTCCTTCTTTTTTATCTACTTAATATTTTACATCATATTGCTTATCTAGACAACCACATTATTCTAAAATTAAAACATTTTTCACCAATTTTTTTTCTACAAGTTCTTCTATTAAATCTGTTGGTGAAATAATACGATATTTAAAAACTTGTGTTTGTTTAGAAAGAGTGATATTCATTTTTTTTAATGAACAAACCACCAGCTCACTACAATATAATTCTTGATCACTTGATAAATCCATTTGATAATCATAAGGATAATTTAAATAATCTAAAGAATTTTTCAAAAAATCTTTAATAAAAGTATTCTCTTTTAAAAAACGAAAACATGTCATGGCTTTTAAATAAGACTCATTTTTTAAATTAGCCATTTGATCAAAGGTACGTATCTGTACACCTCCAACATTTGCATCTAAAACAAGTATTTCCTTTTGCGTTTTATACATCTTCATGATTTTTTCATAATATGGAAAAGAAGTATCCAAAAGTTCTTGAACTTGCTTTAAACTTCCTAAATAGATAAGTGTATGTTTCCACCTACCAGGAATCGCAATATTTGAAATATAATGACTATTTTCAATATTAATAATATCCCCACATTGCAACTTTGAAAAATTTTCTGAAACCTCTTCGTAACTAAAATTTTCCTTTTGAGTTGATACCTCGATATCTTTTTTTTGTGTACATCCCACAAGACATAAACATAATATCAAAGCATATATTCTATACACATCATCACCTAGATCATACTTAAACTTACTCTTTTTTTATTTAAATCAACATCTATGACATTGACTTCTACAATATCCCCTATACTTAAAACATCTAATGGATGTTTAATTCTTTGTTTTGACATTTTTGATATATGCACTAAACCATCATTTTTTAAGCCAATATCCACAAAAGCTCCAAAATCAACAACATTTCTAACAGTTCCTTCTAAAACCATTCCTGGTTTTAGGTCTTCTATATGAAGAATATCTTTTTTTAAAAGTGGTGTTTGATATTGATCTCTAATTGAACGATTTGGTTTAATTAAACAATCAATAATATCATCTAATGTATATTGGTCAATTTTTAAAGTTTCTATAACTTCTTTTTTATTAATTTTTAATAATTTATCTTTAAGTTCCACTGTTCCTAAATCAGCTAATGATAATTGACATAAATTTAATAAATCTAAAGCTTGTTGATAATTTTCAGGATGAATAGCAGTAGCATCTAATGGATGATCACCATCTAAGATACGTAAAAAACCTATTGCTTGTGTATATGTTTTGGCTCCTAATTTTTTTACATTTTTTATTTCATTTCGATTATGAAATTTACCATGTTCATTTCGATATAAAACAATTTGTTGTGCTACACCAGCATTTAATCCTGCAACATATTTAAGTAATGACTTAGAAGCTGTATTAATATCAACACCTACATTATTTACTGTTTTTTCAACAACGAAATCCAATTGTTCTTCTAAATCTTTTTCAGGAATATCATGTTGATATTGTCCAACTGAAATTGCTTTGGGTTCAATTTTAACAAGTTCAGCAAGTGGATCTTGTAAACGTCTTGCAATTGATACTGCAGATCTTTCTTCTACATGATAATCTGGAAATTCTTCTTTAGCAATTTGACTTGCTGAATAAACAGAAGCACCTGCTTCAGAAATAATAGCAAATTCTACATTCAAATGATGTTCTTGAATAAGTTTGGCAATAAAGGCTTCTGATTCTCTTGAAGCAGTTCCATTTCCAATAGCAATAATTTCAATTTTATATTTTGAAATAATATCTAATAAAGTTTTAATATCTTTATCATAATTATCTTTAGGTAAAGTAATAAAGACTTTATCAATGTGTAAGACTTTACCTGTTTGATCAACAACTGCTAATTTACATCCTGTTCGATAAGCAGGATCAACACCTAAGACCATTTTATTTTTTAATGGTGCTTGTAATAATAGATTTTCTAAATTGACTGAAAAGACTTTTAATGCTTGTTCATTAGCTTTTTCTGTTAATTCTTTTCTTATTTCTCTTTCAATAGAAGGGAATAATAATCTTTGATAACTGTCTTCTACTGCTTTTTGAATATATGGTAAAAGATTTGTTTCTCTATTTTTTGTAACACCTCTTGTAATGTATTGTAAATAATAATCTTTATCTCCTTCTATATTTACATTGATTACTTTTTCTTTTTCAGCTCGATTGATTGCTAAAATACGATGTGATACTATAGTTTTTACTTTTTCTTGATAGTTATAATACATTTCATAAACTTTATTTTCATCATCATGTTTTTTCTTTTCACTTGTTTTTAAAATACCACCTTTATATAGCATATCTTTTAAAAACTTACGATATTTAATATCATCAGCAATATCTTCAGCAATAATATCTAAAGCTCCTTGAATGGCATCTTCTACATTTAAAACATCATCATTTAAATATTTTTTAGCTTCTACTAAAATATCTCCTTTATTTAAAGCTAAGATCCATTTAGCTAAAGGTTCTAATCCTTTTGCTTTAGCGGCTGTTGCTTTTGTTTTTCTTTTTTCTTTATAAGGACGATAAAGATCTTCAACTTCACTTAATTGTGTAGCTTTTAAAATATCTGTTTTTAATTTTTCATTTAACATTCCTTTTTCATCAATTAAACGAATAACATCTTCTTTTCTTTTTAATAAATTCACTTGATATTGATAATATTTATCAATTGTACGTATTTGATCTTCATCTAAAGCACCCGTCTTTTCTTTTCGATAACGTGCTATAAAAGGAACTGTATTACCTTCTTCTAATAAAGATAACACTGCTTCAATTTGATGTACTCTTACATTTAATTCTTCACTAATTGTTTTAATAATTTCTTGATTCATATAAACCTCTTTAAATACTTGTATATTCTTTTAACGTATAGATAATATCTTGGTAAATTTCATCACATAAATAATCTTTTAATTCATCAATTGGACACCATTTATAATCCGTATGTTCAAAAGAAATAGAAACATGATCATCATCTGTAGATGCTAAATAACCAATACCTACTGTTTGATAATCCTTTCTTATTTTGGTAAAAGTATATGCTGGTTTAACAACATCGATCGTTAAACCCGTTTCTTCTTTCAATTCTCTTTTTAAAGCTTCATTCGGTGTTTCCCCATATTCTAAACCGCCCCCAGGAAGCTCCCAATATCCTAGTCCATCACTAGATGGTCTAACTCTTTTCATTAATAATACTTTTTGTTTAAAAACAACAATTCCTTTTACTGTAATATGAAATCTTATATTTTCCATTGATATTTCCCCCTATACTGTCTTTATCATAACATTATTTTATCAAATATGTTTAAAAATTATTATGAAAAATGTATAATATATGCTGAGGTGATTTTAATATGATTAACTTTAAAGAAGAAGTCGAAAAAAGAAAGGAACAGCTTATTCAAGATATTGAAACATTATGTGCAATCCCTTCCGTTTATAATGAAAAAACAATTGGTGAAAACCAACCTTATGGAAGTGAGTGTAGACAAGCTCTTGATGCTATGTTAGCAATTGGAAAAAGAGATGGTTTTGTTGTACATGATGAAAATGGTTATGCTGGACATATAGATATTGGTGATCAAGAAGAAAGTTTTGGTATTTTAGGTCATTTGGATGTTGTTCCTGTTGATTCAAGAGGATGGGACAGCGATCCATTTAAAGTGGTTCAAGCTAATGGTAAACTTTATGGTAGAGGTGTTGCTGATGATAAAGGACCTTTACTTGCTGGATATTATGCTGCTAAAATCATTCATGATTTAGATTTACCTGTTAAAAAGAAAATTCGTGTTATTTTTGGTTGTGATGAAGAACGTGGATCTTCTTGCGTTGAACATTACTTTACTAAGAATCCATATCCATCTATGGGATTTACTCCTGATGCTGAATTCCCTGTTGTTTATGGTGAAAAAGGAATTGTTCGTTTCCATATAACAGGAAATGTAAAAAAAGATGGATTGATTGCAATGGTAGCTGGTGATCGTGTAAATATTGTTCCTGGTGAATGTGAAGCAATTATCGAAGGCAATCATAAACAATATGAAGAATCATTTAAACAATTTTTAAGTGATAATCATGTAACTGGTATCATTGAAGAAGAAGGAAATTGTACAAAGCTTGTCTTAAAAGGAAAAAGCGCACATGCTTCTTTACCAGAAGAAGGAATTAACGCTGTAAGTTTACTTGCAACTTATTTAGATACTGTTATTAATAATAAACTTGTACATTTTATTGCAACTTATTTAAATGATTATTATGGAAAAGGTTTACAAATTAATCATGAAGGATTAATGGGTAAATTAACAATGAATTTAGGTGTTGTCAAATATGTTAAAGAAGATGCTGATATTGAATTAGACTTACGTTGTCCTCATGAAATTGATTTAAAGGAAATGTGTGATGGTGTAAAAGAATTATGTCAGTCTCTTGGATTAAATTTAGAAAGTGATATTCATGAACCACTTTATATCGATCCAAACAGTGAACTTGTTCAAAAACTTCATAAAGCTTATGTTGAAGTTTCAGGTGATACAGAAAGTCAACCACAAGCAATTGGTGGAGGAACTTATGCTAAATCAATGCCAAATTGTGTAGCTTTTGGATGTGAATTCAAAGATGAAGATAACGCAATTCATGGTAACAATGAAAACATAAAGATTGATTCATTATTAAAATCAACAGAAATCTTTGCTAAAGCAATTTATGATTTAATTAAAGAATAGAAATTTCTATTCTTTTTTTATACAAAAAAACTTATCTTTAAAGATAAGCTTATCAACTCTATGGTGCGGCCGACCGGACTTGAACCGGCACGGCATAAGCCATAGGTCCCTCAAACCTACGTGTATACCAATTTCACCACGGCCGCATCTAACATATTTAATTTAACACATTTTGAAGATAAAAACAAGACGACTATTTGTTAGTCGTCTTCATTTTTAATAAATCATCTAAGTTATATGGTGTATTTTGATATACATAATAGTTAAGCCAATTTGAAAATAATAAATAGGCATGACTACGCCACTTAACTAAGATTTCATCATTGACATCATCATTTTTATAATAGTTTTTAGGCATTACACAATCCCCACCTTTAGCTAAATCACGGTGATATTCCTTATCTAATGTATCTGGATCATATTCTGGATGTCCTGTAACAAAAAATCTTGACCCGTCCTTTTCTGCTACCAAATAAACACCCGCATCGTTTGAAGAAGCTAAAATATCTAATGAATCAATTTTTTCAATATCTTCTTTTTTAACAGCAGTATATCTTGAATGAGGTGCATAAAATTGATAATCAAAACCTCTTAGAATTCTTCTTCTCATCTTTTCTGGATTTGTATGATGATGATAAACACCTGTTAATTTTTCTTTCAATTGATATTTTTCAATACCATAATAATAATATAAAGATGCTTGAGAAGCCCAACAAATAAAGAATGAAGAAAAGACATTTGTATTGGCCCAATCAAAAATATTTGTAAGTTCATCCCAATAATCTACATCCTCAAATTTTAATTTTTCAACAGGAGCACCTGTTACAATCAAACCATCATACTTATTATCTTTAATTTCATTAAAGGTTTTATAAAATTCCATTAAATGTTCTTGTGATGTATTTTTAGAATTATGACTTTCCATACATAACCAATCTACTTCAATTTGTAAAGGTGTATTAGAAAGCAATCTTAATAGCTGTGTTTCTGTCACGATTTTAGTTGGCATAATATTAACAATAATTAATTTTAATGGACGAATTCTTTGTGATAAAGCTCTTGTTTCATCCATAACAAAGATATTTTCTTCTTTTAATATTTTACTTGCTGGTAAATCATTTGGTATTTTTATTGGCATATGTAACTTCCTCTCTATGAAAATGAAATAAATTCATTGAATATTTTTAATATATAAGCATCTGACATTCCTGATAAATAATCTATAATACTTTTAGCCATTGCATTTTTATCATGTTCAAAATCATAAATAATATGATTTTGATATAATGGATTTCTATTAAAATGCTTCATTTGACTATACTTTTCTAACCAATGCATGTATCCTTGAATAGTTACAGGATATTTTTTTTGATCTTTCTTTAAAGCTTCTAAAACATTTATTTGATTATCATTTGCTATCTTATCATATTTATATAAAAATTGAAAAATAGAATTTAAAATAAGTTGTACATAATTTGTGTGGACTTCTATACGATCAATTAGATAAATATTTTGATAATTGAATTTCATAATATACTTCATGACTTCAAAAGCTTCATCTGATAAGCATATTCCTTTCTCTATAGAAGAATTTTGACAAACATCTAATATAAAATAATTAACAATTGTTCCATTATTAATAGCATCAAAATGAGATTTTGTTAATTGATTTAGATGATTTCTTAAATCTTCTACAAGCTGTTCATCAATAATATTTAATCGTAAAGCATCTTCAATATCCCTAGCAAGATAAGCAATTTTATCTGACATTTTAACAACACAGCCTTCCCAAGTATAAGGATTGTATTGCCCAGGATATAAATAATCTTTTAAATCAATAGATTCATTCCTTTTAATAATTGCTTTTTGATTCATTTCTCCACAATGAGAAATAATTCCATCTCTTACAGCATACGTTAAATTTAAATTTCTACGAACATGATGATCATCTTCCAAAGTTTCAATTTGATCTACAAAATATAAACTATTTTTTTCATGCCAAAAATCTTGTAGACCATGTTCTTTAGAAATCTGATTAATGATCTTTTCTCCACCATGTCCAAAAGGTGCATGTCCTAAATCATGTCCAACAGCAATTGCTCTTGTAAGTTCTGTATTTAATCCTAAATAATGAGCAATGGTATAACTTACTGAATCTACAAGATTTACATGCTCACTTCTTGTACAAACATGATCATCCTCAACTGCAAAAAAAACTTGCGTCTTATGTTTCAATCTACGATAAGCAAGAGAAAAAATAATACGATTATAATCTCTAGAAAAAGGACTTCTTAAATCATTTTTTCTTTGATAAAGTGCTTCATTTCTTAAAATTGCTTGTTGATATTGAGGATGATTTTCATACATTGCTTCTTTTAAAAAACTATTTTTTGACATTTTTTATACCTCGCTTTTTCATTATATAAAAATTAAAAAAAAAGATAAAGAAAAAGATTATCTTTCGATAATCTTTTAGAATTTTAAGAATCTTCTCATTGAAACAAAACTTCCAATTAAACCTACTCCAGCACCTAAGCCAGCTAAAATAAATGAGAAATATCTAATAAATGGCATTGGGGCTTTTAATACAAGCATTGATGACATTAATGAACCACCTGTATAGTTATATAACGCTCCATAACCATAAACAAGAACAAGAATTGGAATAATTGCTCCAAACAATCCAATGAGCATACCTTCTAACATAAATGGAATACGAATGTACCAGTTACTTGCTCCAACCATTCTCATAATTGAAATTTCAGTAGATCTTGCTGTAATTGTAATTTTAATTGTATTAGATATCATGAATAAGGCGACAATAACTAAACCAACAATAAAAACTGATCCAGCTTTTTGTATTGTATTCAATGTTGTGACCATACTTTGTGTAGAATCACCACCATAATTAACAGAATTTACATTAGGAATATCTTGAATCTTTTTAGCTAAACTTGCAAGTTTTGTTGGATCTTTTGCTTCTACTTCATAAGCAGAACCTAAAGGATTATCTTCACGATAAGACTCAAATAACGTCTTACCATCTTTACCTTGTTTATCGATAAGTTTATTCAACTCTTCATCTTTTGATGAATATGTAACAGATCCAACACCTTTAAGTTTTTTGATTTGATTCCCTACTTCTTTTTCAGCATTTTCATCAATCGATCTTTCTAATTTAACATAAATACGCACGCCATCTTCAATATTTGCTGAAATATCTTGAACATTAAGTGCTAAAACACTAATAACACCAATAAGTAATAAAGTAATTGTTACAGCAAAAATTGAAGAAAAAGACATTGCACCATTTCTCCATAAATTAACCAATGATTCTTTAAAATGTTTTGGTAAATTTTTTATACAACTTATTAATTCTTTCATTATAAATCATATCCTCCTAAAGATGTATCAGCATTAATGCAACCATCTTCCATTAAAATTGTACGTTTTTTATGTTCTTGTACAATCTTTTGATCATGAGTTACAACTAACACAGTTGTCCCTTGTTCTTCATTAATACGCATTAATACATTAATAATTTCTTTTGAAGTTTCTGGATCCAAGTTTCCTGTTGGTTCATCAGCAATTAAAACTTTTGGACGATTTACAATTGCTCTAGCAATTGCAACTCTTTGTTGTTGACCACCTGATAATTCATGAGGGAAAGCATTGACCTTATCTTCCAAACCAACAAGCTCTAATGTTGCTCTTACACGTCTTCTGATTTCTACACGTGGTGTATCAATAACTTCTAAGGCATAGGCAACGTTTTCAAAAACTGTTTTTTTAGGTAATAATCTAAAATTTTGAAAAACAACACCTATATTTCTTCTAAAATAAGGTACTTTACTATTTTTAATTTTAGAAACATCTTGTCCCACAACTTCAACTTTTCCTGAAGTTGGTTTTTCTTCACGATATAATAACTTAATAAAAGTAGATTTTCCTGCACCAGTTGTGCCGATAACATATACAAATTCTCCAGGTTCAATTGTAAGATTTACATCATTAAGTGCTCTTACTCCTGTTTTATAAATTTTTGTAACATTTGTTAGTTTTATCATTTCTATTCAGCTCCCAGGAGTATTATAGCACAATTTGTAAGTTTTGTTTGAATATTGAGTCTATTAATTATGTTTTTTCATGTTATAATATGTTTATTGAAGGAGTGGCTAAATGAAAAGAATATGCCCTAGATGCAATAATGAACTATCTACAAATTGTTATGTAAAAGATAAAGGAATCAATACTTTAAGCTATCTAGAATTAATTATAAAAAAAGATCAATTCAATAAAAAACATAAAGAAATTAAATCATGTTACTGTCCTAAATGTGGTTATGTAGAACTTTATGTTGATGTCAATCATCAAAATCAACATTTAAAAAAGGATGATGATTTAAATTCTTTAAGACAAACTGTAAGGCAATATGCTATTGATTATCATCAACACATAGAATTAGAAAGAAAAAAGACTGAAGAAAAAGAAATTCTAGATAAAAAAAGGAAACTTGAATCTCTTATTTATCAATCACATATACAAAACGATAAAAAAAGAAAACGTAAAAAAACTTTACGTAAAACACATTTACTAAAAAAAGTGCTAAGAAAATAGCACTTTTTTTATAAATCTATATTAGGTAATGTAAATCCTCTTCCTCTTACATTATGTGTCTCATTTGTAATAATAAATGCTGCCTCATCAATTTTTAAAATTTCATTGGTAAGTGTCACTAATTCTCGGCGGCTGACAACAGACATCACTGCATACATATCTTGTTTTTTATAACCTGTGGTAATATTCATAAGCGTACATCCTCGATCTATTTGATCATAAAGAATACTTTGAATCTCATTCCATTTTGGTGAAATGACCAATACTTGAATTTTAGATTCACCTAATAAAATCATTTTATCCATGACCAAAGCAGTAATCAAAACAACTAAAATACCATAAAGAATTTGTTCAACATTTGAAAAAGGAACTTGTAAAGCTAGGATAATACAATCAAAGCCATTAATAAGAACAGTCGTAGAAATACCTGTTTTTTTATTTAGAACTAATGGTGGTATATCCATTCCTCCGGTACTTGCTCCCATTCTTAAAACAAGCCCTAATCCTCCACCTACAAAAATTCCTGCATAAACAGAGGATAAGAGTAAATCGTTTGTAAGATGTGTAACCCCCGGAGTATTTTCAAATATTGTTAAAAATGTTGGGAAAATAATTGTACTTAATAATGTTTTAGCTGCAAAAGATTTTCCTAGAAAAAAATAGCCTGCAATAAACATAATAATATTGATTACATAAACAACAAGCGATAAAGGAATTCCTGTTATTTGTTTGACAATTAATCCTAACCCAGAAGCACCACCAACAATAATCCCATGAGGGGTAATGAAAGCACAAATTCCAAATGCTAGAATAGCATTACCAATAACAATCACAGCAATTTCTAAACATTTTTTAAAAAATTTATTCTTCATGACTACCCTCCTGTATACGAGATTTCAAATACGCATAAATAAAATCATCTAAGTTTCCATCTAAAACATCTTTAGGATTATTAGACTCATATAATGAACGATTATCTTTTACTAAAGAATATGGATGTAAAACATAAGAGCGAATTTGTGAACCCCAAGCAATTTCTTTCTGCTCACCTTGTATTTCTTTTAATTCTTTTGCTTGTTTTTCTTCCATTAAAGCAAATAACTTACTTTTTAACATCATCATCGCTTGTTCTCTATTTTGAATTTGGCTTCTTTGACTTTGACAAGTAACGACTGTTCCTGTAGGAATGTGGGTAATCCTAACTGCTGAATCTGTTTTATTAATATGTTGTCCACCTGCTCCACTTGCACGATAAGTATCAATTCTTAAATCTTCTGGTTTAATGTCAATTTCAATTGTATCATCTAATTCAGGGATAACATCAATGGATGCAAATGAAGTATGACGTCTTTTGGAAGAATCAAATGGAGATATTCTAACAAGTCGATGAACACCTTTTTCAGCCTTTAAATGTCCATAAGCATATTTTCCTTTAACCAAGAAAGTAACTGATTTAATACCTGCAACATCTCCATCTAAATAATCTAAAACTTCTATTTTAAAATCTTTCGACGAACAATATCTTTGGTACATACGATACAACATTTCTGCCCAATCTTGGCTTTCTGTCCCTCCTGCACCTGGATGAATTTCTACGATGGCATTAGCACTATCATACTTTCCAGATAAAAGTAAAATTTTTTCAAATTCACCCATTCTTTGTTCAAAATCTTGATAATCACTTTCTAAAATAGTTTGAAATTCTTGATCATCCGTTTCTTTAACTAATGTATATGTTTCATCTAATGAATTTAATGATTGACAAAGACTTTCATATTCATCAGTAATTTTTTTCATATCATTTAATTCGTCATAGATCTTTTTAGCTTTTGTTGGATCATCCCAAAAGTCATCTTGCATTGTTTGATATGAAAGACCTTCTATTTCTCTTAATTTTTCATCAATTTGTGCTGATTTTCTATATTCGTCTATTAATAAATGGGCTTTATCAAGCCCATTTTTTATTTCATATAATTCCATTATTTAAATTCTACTTCTAATTTTAAATGAGGAATATTTTCTTCTGCTGAACTACCAGGACGAATACCCATATGCACAATATTTTTAGAAATCATATCAACAATAGAAAGTTTCATTTGTTCAAACATATAGAACGCTTCTTCTGTATATTCAGAAAGTGGATTCTTTTGTGCATACGCACGTAAATAAATACCATTTCTAAGTTTAGTCATTGCATCAATATGATTGATCCAAGTATAATCAATAACTCCTAATAAAACACTTCTTTCATAATTAACGATTTTTGCATGATCAATATCTTTATTTAATCTCATTTGATATTGAGAGAAGCAAATTTCTGTTAAAGTTTCTAATAATTTCTTAGAATCATTTTTAACAACATCTTTATTCTTAGCATCAATTTCAGCAAGTAACATATAATTTTTAGCTACAAAATCTAAAACAGCATCCACATCAACTTCATCATGTTTACCATGAGTTGTACATCTATTGATTGTCATTTCAATTGCTTGATTGAACATACCTTTGATAATATCATCTAGATTATCTAATGACATGATTTCATCACGTTCTTTATACATAATTTCACGTTGTTGTCTCATAACATCATCATATTCAAGAATATGTTTACGTGAATCAAAGTTTTGACCTTCAACACGTTTTTGTGCATTTTCGATAGCTTTTGAAACCATTTTATTTTCAATAGCCATATCATCATCTAAATAATTACTAAATGATTGTAATTTTTCACCAGCAAATCTTTGCATTAATTCATCATCAAACGAAACATAGAATACAGAATATCCTGGGTCACCTTGACGTCCAGAACGTCCACGTAACTGATTATCAATACGTCTAGATTCATGTCTTTCAGAACCAATAACTGCTAAACCACCAATTTCAGGTACACCTTTACCAAGTTTAATGTCAGTACCACGACCAGCCATGTTTGTAGCGATTGTCACCGCACCTTTTTGACCTGCTCTCGCAATGATTTCAGCTTCTTTAGCATGATTTTTCGCATTTAATGTATTATGTTTAATTCCTCTTTTATCTAACATTTTTGATAAAATTTCTGAAGTTTCAACCGATACAGTCCCAATTAGAATTGGTTGACCATAAGCATGTCTTGCAACAACTTCATCACATAATGCTTTAAATTTATTTGTTTTTGTAGAATAGATCTTATCATTACGGTCATCACGAATAACTGGTTTATTTGTTGGAATTTCAATAACACGCATGTTATAGATCATCATAAATTCTTCTTCTTCTGTTTTTGCAGTACCAGTCATCCCTGCTAATTTATTAAATAGTCTGAAGAAATTTTGATATGTGATTGTTGCTCTTGTTTCTGTTTCTTCTTTAATTGGAACACCTTCTTTAGCTTCAATTGCTTGATGTAACCCATCAGAATAAGCACGTCCTGGCATAACACGTCCAGTAAATTGATCAATGATCATAATTTTTGCATTACGAATATCTCTTGTACCATCTTCTGTCGCAATCATATATTCAACATCACGAGTCATCGCATAGTTTGCTTTTAATGCTTGATTGATATGATGAACTAATGAAGTATGTTGAATATCATATAAGTTATCAATCTTAAATCCTTTTTCTGCTTTTTCGATTCCTTTTGGAGTTAATGAAACCGTTTTTGTTTCAATATCAACTTCATAATCTTTTTCAGCAATTAATGATTTAACAAAACGATCTGCTTGTAAATATAAAGCAGCTGTATTTTTCTTACCACCTGAAATAATCAATGGTGTTCTTGATTCATCAATTAAAATAGAGTCAACTTCGTCGATCAAAGCATAGTTAAGTCCTTTAACTAATACTTTATCTTCCATTGAAGTAACCATATTATCTCTTAAATAGTCAAAACCTAATTCAGCATTTGTTGTATAAGTAACATCACAACCATGTGCTTCTTGTTTTTGTTGAGGTGTTAATTCTCTTTTATTTAATCCAACTGTTAATCCTAAAAATTCTAATACTTTACCATTATTTCTAGCATCACGTTCAGCCAAATAGTCATTAACAGTAATAACGTGAACTCCTTTTCCAGTTAATGCATTTAAATAAACTGGGAAAATAGAAGTTAATGTTTTACCTTCACCTGTTTTCATTTCAGCAATATCACCATTATGTAATGCAATACCACCCATTAATTGAACTTTAAAAGCTTTTAAATGAATTTGACGCCATGCAGCTTCTCTTGCAACTGCAAAAGCATCAATTAAAATATCATCTAATTCACTACCGTTATTTAATTTTTCTTTTAATACATTTGTTTGATTTGCTAATTCTTCATCAGACAAAGCACTATACTTATCTTCTAAAGAAATAATTTCTTGAGCAATCTTATCTAATTTTTTAAGTTGTTTTCTTTCATCATCGAAAACACCTTTAATTTTTGAAACAAAGCCTTTTTTTGTTTTTTGAGGTGTTGTAGAAAATGGAATAACTTCTCCATTATATTCTTCATTTTTAAAATCTTCTACATGTATATCTTCACCTTGTTGATCTTGTAAATCAACAATATTTTTAGCTGCTTCAACATCGATTCCTAATTTAGCGTTTTTCTTTTTAATTTCTTTTCTTATTTCTTGCTTTCTACTAGCCATACATACACGCTCCTTTTACGCTTGTAATCGAGTTTAATTATATCAAATAATTGTGATTATTAAAAGCAAAATTTAAATATCCCTACTTAAAATAAAAATCTAGAGATTATCTCTAGATTTTTACGACATGTTTTGCCTGCATACCGCGTTCGCTTTGATATAATTCAAACTCAACTAATTCGCCTTCATTAAGTGTTTTATATCCATTTTGAACAATTTGGCTATAATGAACAAAGACATCTTTTCCTTCTCCTCGATCAATAAATCCAAATCCCTTTTCGGCATTAAACCATTTGACTCTTCCTTGCACTTTCATCATCCTTTCCTTGTCTATTTCAGTATATTTAATATTTTATAAAAAAGTTATCATTTTCATTCGACAAATAAATTTTACGTGTCATTTATAATAAAAAAATGTCATCTCTATTGTCAAATAGTTCACACTATTTTACATATTTGTTGAAAAAGTAATAAAAAACATTTCTAGCAAAAGCATAAAGCTTACCCTTACTATTGGTTAGTGGTTTTCTTAGTGTCTACAATAGAATTGATTATTTTTTAAAATAATCAATATGAGGGCAAGCCAATACTAATGCTTTTATTTGTTTAGGGTGATATTTTTCTACTTGCTGAAATGCTGCTTGTAAAGTATTTGATGAAGTCATCACATCATCAAATATTAAAACATTCTTCTTATAAAGAAGATTTCCCTCTTTAATAGATAATATTTTCTTTACTTGGCTTCGATCTTTTTGTTTTGTCTGTTTGTAGTCTTCTTTTTTATACAAACCTGTAAAAATATGTCGAGAAAATGTCTTAACAATTTCAACATTAGGACAAAAGCCACGTCTTTTATTATCTTTTTGACTACTAGGAATAACAACAATGATATAATTTTTGTAGGTCCTTTTTAATTCTTGAAATGATTCTATAAAACAATCTTTTAAAGCATAATCATCTAATGCTTTATATTGAAAAAGGAGTTGTCTAAAAAAATCATTATATTCATATAAAACCTTGACATGATATCCTTGAATCCTTATATCACTATTTATTATTTTAAATTTTCTTATACAGCTTAAACAAAGAGAAGAATTATTCACCAAGTGAAAAAGATCTTGTTGTTGACTTAACTCTTTATGGCAGATAAGGCATTGCTTTGTTGAAGATCCTTGATACATTCTTTAATAGCCTTCGTTTGTCTATTTGTATAAATGATAATATCTCCATTTGTATAGGGTACTTTTCGCCCTGTTCGCCCTGCTATTTGAATAAGTATTTCTTTATCAAAAAGGGGATGTTCACCATGTAAAATAATAACTTGTACATTTTCAACAGTCATTCCTCTTTCTAAAACTGTTGTACATACAATAACATCTATTTCATGGGATTTAATCATTTCTAATGATTGATGAATATTTTTTTCTTTTGACGTAGCACAGTGACTTTTAATAGAAAAGAATTTAAGAAATTTTTGTACTTGTCTTGTCATTTCAATACGTGGTACAAAAAGAAACACCGGTTTTTTATCTTTTTGATACTTTTTTAATTGATAAACAAGATGACACAACATCATAAAGTTTCCCATTACCTTACAAGTAGGAATTGGTAATGGTTGATGATGAAACCTTTGTAAGACTTGTACATCTCCACTTTCAATCGTTGCAGACATAAACACATAATTTCCCTTTATACTATTCATTAATATATTTTCCAAAACTTCATTATCACGATATGGAAAAGCATCATACTCATCTAAAATCAATAAATCAAACATTCGTGGATACCGGTACAGCTGATGTGTTGTACAAATAATAAATTGTCCTTCTAAACACTCTGTATGTCCTCCATAAACAAGAATGGGCTGAATATTAAAAAATTGTTTTTGAATTCTCTTTGCTAATTCTATAACCAATTCTTTTCTTGGCATCGTCAAACAAACATGATGTCCTAAATTCAATGCATATTCAATGACACCATAAATCATTTCCGTCTTTCCTGCTCCTGTTACTGCCTTTAATACTGTATTTTGATGATTTTGATATCTTTCTATCAATAATCTTGAAGTTCTTTCTTGTTCTAAGTTTAATGAATAATTTAAATGATAGTATATTTTCTTTTCATTTTTAACAGGTTTTAAGTTAACTGTCTTTGTAGAAAAAGCAATACATTTTCTACAATAAATATGCCCATTGTTTTCAAAAAAATATTGAACATCTTCATTTTGACATCTCGAACATTTCATCTTCTTCACCCACATCTATTTTAATACATTTTACAAAATAATTCGTCTCGAATTTGTTTCACATTTGTCTCATTTTTGTCTCAAATTTGTTTCACATTTGTCTCACGATTTTTTCAATAAAATCATTTTTGTATTTCTTAGAAATAGGAATAACTTGTTTATTTTTAGTGATACAATTCATTCCTTCTATCCTCTCAACATATTTTAAATTAACAATATAGCTTCGATGACAACGACAAAAAGAATCATCTAATTGTAAAGCTATTTCTTTTAAACTGAGATAATTTCTTTTTGCTATATCATTTTGATGAATCATAATATGGTGTTGATAAGCTTCTATATAAATAATGTCTTCATAAGGTATTTTGTGAACTTCTTTTTTAAACTGATAAATAAATGTCTTAGAATGTTGATGTAATAAAACGCGATCAAGTATTTTATATATTTCTTGTTGATCAAGTGGCTTTAATAAGTAGTGCATCGCTTGTACTTGATAACTTAATATCCCATAATGTGTATTTTTTGTTTGAAAAACAATCGGTATTGATAAATCTTTTTTTCTTAAGATCTTTGCAAATTCAAAACCATTGATATGTTTCATATCTAATTCTAAAAATACAAGATCACAGTTTTTTAAACATTTTGGTAATTGATAATAAAGCTGTTTATACCAATGAAAATAGATTTCTTGTTGTCTTTCTATACCCCATTTTTCAATAATCGATTTTAAAAAAACATAATCTTTTAAATTATTTTCTCCAATAAAAATATTCATTTGATCACCTCTTTATCAGTGTATATGATTTACAATCTACTCTATGATTTTAGAACAAATTGGACTAAAAAAATCGCCGAAGCGATTTATTGATCTTGATATACTTTTTTTAATGCATCTTCAACACACTCTGGTACTAAGCCTGTAAGTGGCTTATGATAACTAGCTATTTCTTTAACGACAGATGATGAAATAAAAGAATGTGATGGCTTTGTCATTAAATACATTATTTCTATTTGACTATTTAAATATTGATTAGATTGTGCATATTGTAATTCATAATCGAAATCTGTTGTTGAACGTAAGCCACGGATAAGCACTTGTCCATTGACTTTTTTGACATAATCCATAAAAAGTTCATCTGTTGAATCAACAATTACATTTTTTAAATGAGATGTTGCTTTTTTTAAAAGTTCTTTTCTTTGTTCAATCGTAAACAAGCCTACTTTTGTTGGATGAATAGCTACCGTTACATATAATATGTCAAATATCTTTGCAGCACGTTCAATAATATCTAAATGTCCATTTGTAACTGGATCAAACGATCCATTATATACAGCAATTTTCTTCATGATTTAATCCTCATAATAAAAAATATTAAGAGCTGTAATTCCATACTCTTTTCTTTTATTTAACTCAATTCCTTCTATTCCTTTAAACTCAACTTCTTTTAATTCTTCTACTACAATACACGCTTGTGGATTCAACATTTGATGATCAACTAAATATTGAAGAATATCATCAACAAGTCCTTTTCCATAAGGTGGATCTAAAAAAACATAATCAAACTTTATACCTTTTTCATACAAATATTTTAAAGCTTTTTTATAATCCATTTTCAAAGGAAAACAATTTTCCAATTTTAAAAGAGAAAAATTTTCTTTAATTGTTTTAAAAGCTTCGTATTGATGATCCACACTATAAAGTGTATCACATCCTCTAGAAATCGCTTCTATTCCAAGTCCACCACTACCTCCAAATAAATCTAATACCGTTCCTCCTTGAAAATATGGTCCAATCATATTAAAAAGGTTTTCCTTATTTTTATCTGTTGTCGGTCTTGTTAATTGACTCTTAGGAACTTTTAATTGTCTTTTTTTATACTTTCCTGCAATCACTCTCATAATTTATACCCTGATGTATCTAATGAATCACTAATATCTTTAAAAACAATTTTTGTTACTTCATCGAGTAATTCATTGATTTTATAATAACTTTGATAATATTTTTGAATGTTTTCATTTTGTGACATTCTTTTTCTTACTTCATTTAATTCTTGTCTTTTCTGTGTCAAATCAATATATTTTTCAAACTTTTTCAAATCATCTAATTCTTGTAAAAGATTTTGATAATTATCTAATAATTCTTTTGTTTCTTGATTTAATAATTTTAAAGATTGCTCTTTAAATTGTAGATAGCGCTTATCTTCTTTGATAGCATCTATTAAATCATATATTGTTTCATTCATTGTAACATCTCCAACATACTCATTAGTATTGATATTCTTTCTAGCTTTTCTAAAACTGTACTTTGTTTTTTTTGATGTATTTCATCTAATAAATCATCATATTTTTCTGGATAATGACATAATGTAACATACCAAACAGGATGCTTACGTATATAATCTAAAACTTCTTCTTTCATTATTTACCTTCTTTATTTTTATCTAAAAGATTAGAAACAATTCCTAAAACTTTTTCGATTGATTGCAAAGAAGAAGATAATGCTTCCAAATCGACATTTTTGATAATTTCTAAAACATTCATATTTTCTATTGGATGTTCCTTATACGGTTTGAAAAAATGATCATCTTCTCCATACATTGTATAGATTTCATATATTTCTTGCCAAGTATAGCGATGATTTAATACATCTTCTTTAATACTTGGTATTGTCTTTAAAAAAGCTTTAAACTCTTTTAAATTATCCATCAAATCACCTAATATATCATATGAAACATTTATAATTGTGTGTCTGTTTTTTCTAGTTGTTCTTTGTTGAACTTGGAAATAATTGCTTGGGCAATACCTATTGCTATTAAAGCAGCAATCGTTGAAGATCCCCCAGATGATACTAATAATAATGGAACACCTGTCATTGGAATCAATCCTGAAACGCCACCTAAATTAACAAATAAATGTAACATAAAATAAGAAGCTATTCCTATCAAAATAACTCTTGATTTATTATTTTGAATTTGATCTGCATATTTTAATAATCTAAAAATAATAATAGCTGTTGGAATAATCATTAAAGCCAACCCAAAAATACCAAGTTCTTCATAAATAATGGCCCCTATAAAATCATTATGTGCCTCTGGAATATAATCATATTTTTGAATAGAATTTCCTAATCCAAGTCCAAAAATACCACCATCTGTAAAAGCAATCAAAGAATTGACAAGTTGCCATGAACTATCATAAATATTTTCTATTTTTAATGGTTTTAACCAAGAATCAATACGTTGTAATTGATATCCCTGTAAAACAGCTGTAATTAAGAATCCTAAAATAATAACCGCTACAGCTAAAGCAATCCAAACGAGTTTTTTATATTTTTTATAATAATCTCTTGGTGTTGACATAAAACAAACAAAACAAATTGCTGCTAGAATAAGAGAACTTCCTAAATCCTTTTGTACAATAACTCCTATTCCAAATGCAAAAACCATAAGAGCTAAAGGGAACAAAACACATTTGTTAAATTTATCTTTATAAAATTTACTTTTTAATTCAGCTGTTCTAAATTTTCCTTTTACTACAAATGCTGAATCAGTTTCAGTAAGCATATAAGATAAAATAAGAACCATACCAATTTTCATAAATTCTGCTGGCTGTACTGTAAAAGGACCTAAATGAATCCAAGCATGTGAACCTTTGGTCGTCCAAAAAACACAGCCACACATTGAGATGATTCCCATAATATATACAACCATTGAACTTCTGTAATTAATCATTTTTAATTTAAAGCCCTTTGTAAGAACCATCATAATAAAAACACCTATTGCTACATAAATAGATTGTGTAATCATATTTTTTATTGCAAATGCCGTTCCTTTTGAAGAGACCGCTCCAATTGATGCTGAACCAATCATTACAATTCCTAAACAAATCAATACAAAAACTGCAAAAAAGATAGGCTTATCTGCCCCTTTTTTTCTAAAAAAAGCTTTTATTCTTTTTGTCATTATAATTTGATCCAATCATTTTCTTGACTTGCTTTAAAAACTTTATAAATAGAATATCCAGAAACATCTTGGAATTCTTTATCAATTTGCTTTTCTTCACTCTTTGTCCCAACAACATTTTTAAATTTTCTATAAGCATTTAAAAAATCTGTTTTACTTATTCCTTCTTCATATGCTTTTTCTACTGCATTATATAAAGACATAACATCAATAATATCTTCTGTTGACCATGTATAGTCTAGTGGATAATTATAGTCCATCATTTACACCTCATTTCAGTAAAATATTATAACTTAAAAAAGTATAAAAATAAATGACTTATGATAAATCCCCCATACAATTATTTGAAATCATAATATGGTAATAGTAAAGGAGGGATAAACAATGAACTGTGATTATAACTGCAATGGATATGTCAATAATCCATTTGGCTGTGGTGGATGTAACACATGCGGCTATACACCTATTATGGGTGGCTTTGGTTGCAACAATACAGGATGTAGTTGGTTTGCAATTGTTTTAGTTGTTTTCTTATTATTAATCATTTGTGGTAATTCAAGAATTAGACCTTAGATATTTCAATCACCTCAAAATATGTTATAATAACCACGAATGAGGTGAAAAAAATGTTATTAATGAAAGATATTATAGATGATTCAAACGAATTAATTAGAACAGTGTCAAAAGAGGTTGAACTTCCTCTATCCAAAGAAAATCATGATTTACTCATGAAAATGCATGAATTTTTAGTTGCAAGCCAAGATGAAGAACTTTCTGAAAAATATGATTTAAGACCTGCAGTAGGTATTGCAGCTATTCAACTTGGTATTCCAAAAAGAATGTGTGCCATCCATGTTTTAGATTATGATGAAGAAGGAAATGTAACAAAATCTACTGATTATGCTTTAGCGAATCCTAAGATTGTTTCTTATACACCTAAACAATCTTATTTAAAAACTGGAGAAGCATGTTTATCAGTTCCTGAAGATGTAAAAGGTTATGTTCCACGCCATGCTAAAATCACTGTTGAAGGATTTGACGTACTTACAAACAAAGATGTAAAAATTGTTGCTCGAGGATTTTTAGCTATTTGTTTACAACATGAACTTGATCATTTTGATGGTGTTTTATACTATGATCATATTAATAAAGAATATCCATTAGTACCAATCGAAAATGCTATGGTTATTGAATAAATAAAAGGTTCTTTCGAACCTTTTATTTTACTTTAAAATAATGAATTGTTTTGGGCTTTAATACTATTTGTCCTTGATTTTCAATTTCTTGTTGATCAATTAAAGAAATAAGATTTTCATTTAAAGAAATGGTAAATTCTTGATCATCTAAATTTAATGCTACAATAATTCTTTCTTGTTGATCATTTCTTTCAAAAACAAATTGTTTATTTGTTAAAACCAATTCTTTAAACTCACCTTTTTGTAAAGCAGATGATTGATTTCTAATAGAAATCAATTTTTTTATATATTTTGTTAAATCATTAGGCATTGGTTTGGTAAACTCTGGTCTTAAAGAATCATCACTTCCCTGTTCTTTCTTTCCGGTTTGTCCCCATTCACTTCCATAATAGATACATGGTATTCCTGGTAAAGAAAATAACATACCATAAATAAGTGGTAATTTTTCTAAATCTGTTAATTTAGATGCTATTCTTTCTACATCATGATTATCAACAAAACTAAATAATGTTTGTCCTCTATACATTTCTCCATAATTACGTTTTATTGTATGAGCCATTTCAAACATATTTAATGAATTAAACGAAGACCAAAGTCCTTTAAAACCAGGATAATCTGTAATACTATCTAAATGTGCTTCACTAAACATATATCCTGCATTATCACCTAAAACTTCACCTAACAAGAAAAAATCCGCCTTTTTTTGTCTACAATGATCTTTTAACATTGCCATAAACCATCTTGGTAAACTATAGGCAACATCTAAACGAATACCATCAATATCAAAGGCATCAATCCAATAATCAACAGCACTTAATAAATAATTTTGAACATCTGGATGATCTAAATTTAATTTAACTAATTCATAATGTCCTTCCCATCCCTCATAATAAAAACCATCATCATAAGGTGAATTGCCGTTAAAATCAATTCTAAACCAATCTTTATATTGACTATTTTCTCTATTATTTAAAACATCTTGAAAAGCAAAGAAGCCTCTTCCTACATGATTAAAAACACCATCTAAAACAACACGCATCCCTCTACCATGTAAATTTTTACAAATTTCAATAAAATCTTCATTTGTTCCTAAACGTTCATCAATTTTACAATAATCTCTTGTATCATAACCATGATGATCACTTGAAAATACAGGATTAAAATAAATAGCATTTATTCCTAAATCTTCAAAATAATCCATAAAATCATTCAATCTTAAAATACGGTGTTCCACAATTCCATCATTATCACGAGGAGCCCCACAAAAATTAAGAGTATAAATTTGATAAAATACACTTTCATTAAACCACATTATAAAAAGCCTCCTTATACATCTATCTATTATTATACACTATTTAGTTAGAGTTATTTAAAAAATATGATATAATATACTATATATAAGGAGGTTCTTATTATGACTCAAAAAATTATTACTATTACAAGAGAATATGGTTCTGGAGGAAGATTGATTGCTAAAAAAGTAGCTGAAGCCTTAAATATTGCTTTCTATGATAATGAACTTATTGATGAAACAGCGCGCCAATTAGGTATTGATATTGATACAATTCGTAAAGCATCTCAAGAAAAATCATCAAGTTTTGCTTATTCACTTAATAATGGTCCTCTTGTTTTACCAATTAATGACCAAGTTTATGCTACACAAGCCAAAATCATTAAACATCTTGCTGAAAAAGAAGATTGTATTATTGTTAATGGATGTGCAAACTATATTTTAGAAGACTATCCCCATGTTTTAAGAATATTTGTGTATGCTCCTTTAGAATCTAGAATTGAACGTGTTGAAAAAGATTATAAAGAAGAACACGAAAATACTAAAAAATATGTTCAAAAAAGAGATAAACAAAGAAAGAGTTATTATAATTATTACACAACAAATACATGGGCAAATATGAAAGACTATGATTTATGTATTAATAGTGATATGGGAATTGATGAAATCGCTCAATTAATTGTTAAAGTTTATCAAAACGGAAAATTATGGAAATAATATAAAAAATATTCAGGACACCCTGAATATTTTTTATTCTGGTAAAAATTGAATTGCTACTCCTAAAAGTCCTGAACCAAGATAACAAGATAAAGCAGCACCAACATGACCATCGATTATATATGTAAATTGAGGAAACCTTTCTTTTAACATTCCTTCCAAAATATTTCTTTCTTCCAAATTATTAGCATCTGCAATAGCCAATGCAAATTTTTGATGTGGATTTTCTTCAAGATGACTTTCTATTAAATCTATCAATTTTGATTTTACTTTCTTTGAACCTCTCACTTTAGCTGGAACATAAATTTCTCCATTTTCTTTTTCAAAAGAAAGAATTGGTTTAATCTTTAGTGTTGTTCCTAAAAATGCCGAAGCCTTACCAATACGTCCACCTTTTTGTAAATAATTTAAATCATCTATTGAAAAATAAGCATAATTTTGATGGCACAAGAAATCTGCAATTTCAATTAATTCATCAAAAGACTTTCCTTCTTCTCTATATTTAGCAAGACTAACAGCAATAACTCCTAATCCCACTGATGCACTTTGACTATCAACAATATGACATTTTAATTTCTCATAAGTTTGACAAAATAACCTCATTTGATTACCTGTCCCAGATATACCACTAGATAAAAATAAACCAATAACATGAGTATATCCTTTATCTTTTAGTTGATCTAATAAATTAAACAAATCTTCTCCAACTGGTGAAGAAGTTTTAATTACTTTTTCATCTTGAATCGCATAAATATCATTAGAAGTAATATCTACACCATCTCTATAACTCTTTCCATCATATTGAATTTGTATTGGTAAAACATGTATATCATATAACTCTCTATATTCTTTTTTTATATCACTACATGAATCTGTTATAATTGCAATTTTTTCCATTTGTATCTCCTTAAAATTATTTTGAACTTCATACTAATGGAACTTATTATAACTATTTGTATATAAAAAGCAAGATTTTTAAAAAATAAGTATCGCATCAATGATATGCGAAACACATTGAACTACTACCGATCCCATCATTAATGCTCCTAAAATGATTGTAACTAATCCCTTATTTGATAATTTTTCCATAATAGTTCCTCCTTTTGTTTCTTTAATTTCAACTTTTAAAATTTATTTTTATTAATGTATCTTTTTAAGACACTTATAATATAACTCCATCTCTAAGTTTCGTCAATACTTTTGTGTCTTTTTTAGATATTTTGTTTACTACATAGTCTATAATATGGTAATATTAAGACACAAGGAGTGATTAGATGACAGGTGAACGTATTAAAAAATTAAGAAAAGAAAAGGGTTTAACTCAACAACAACTAGGAGAAATGCTCGGTGTTCAAAAATCAGCAATTGCAAAATATGAAAACGGACGTGTTCCAAATTTAAAAAAGGAAACACTTTCCCGACTTGCAGAAATATTTAATGTTACTCCTAATTATTTATTAGGTATTGATGAGCCAGCCTATCATGGACATAGTCATAATATAGATATTCCCTTATATAGTGATGTTTGTTGTGGAGATGGTATTTTTGTTGAAGACAATATTGAAGAATATATTTCTTTACCTGAATCTCTATTAAGTTCTCGAAAGGATTACTTTTGTCAATATGCTGATGGAGATAGTATGATTGATGAAAATATTCAATCTGGGGATCTTATTATTTTTGAAAAGACACAGCAACTTAATAATGGTGATGTGGGATGTTTTGGCATTGAAGATAATATTGCAACATGTAAAAAATATTTTAATGATTCTAAACAAAATTGTATTATTTTACAACCTGCAAATGATAAATATTCTCCAATTATTATTAATGAATATAATTATCATGAGTTTAAAATCATTGGAAAACTTGCCCTTGTTATTTCTAAAAGAAACTAAAATTAAAACTCCGTTTCAAATGAAACGGAGCTTTTTTTATTAATTTTAATTATTTTACTGTAATTAATTCTAAGTAAGAAGTAGTTCCAGCAACACCTGGTGTACCAGCAGTAACAATGATTTGTTCACCTGGTTCAACTAAGTTTTCTTTAGCGATAACTTGAGCATATTCAATCATAGCAGCTCTTGTATCCATTTGTTTACATAATACTGATTTAACACCCCAGTTAATAGCTAATGCTCTTGTAGTTTGTTCATTTGGAGTAGCAGCAATAATCATAGATTTAGTACGATATCTAGACATTTTTCTAGCTGTAAATCCTGAATCAGTGAATGCAACGATTGCAGCAACGTTGAATTTAGATGCGATTTCAGCAACTGACATACAGATAGCTTCACTTTGATCTAATGAAGCAGTTCTGATTGCTTTTCTTTGTAATGAAGCATAATCTAAAGTTCCTTCAGTTTTTAAAGCAATTTTAGTCATAGTTTCAACAGCTTCTACTGGATATTTACCTTGAGCAGATTCACCAGATAACATGATTGCATCAGTACCATCATAGATTGCGTTAGCAACGTCAGATACTTCAGCACGTGTTGGTCTTGGGTTTTCTTGCATACTATCTAACATTTGAGTAGCAGTGATAACGATTTTACCTGCAGCACGACATTTATTGATTAATTCTTTTTGAATTAATGGTACATCTTCAGCAGGAATTTCTACACCTAAGTCACCACGAGCAACCATGATACCATCAGCAACTTTTAAGATTTCATCCATGTTTTCAACACCTTCGCTGTTTTCGATTTTAGCGATGATTTGAATTTCAGGACGACCGTTTTCAATTAATAATTTTTTAACATCTAAAACATCTTGTGGACGTCTTACGAATGATGCAGCGATGAAATCAACACCTTGTTGACAACCAAAAGTTAAATCTCCGATATCTTTTTCTGATAAGTAATCGAATCCTAATTTGATTCCTGGAACGTTGATTCCACGTTTGTTTTTAACAACACCATCGTTAGCACAGATACATACGATATCAGTACCATCAACATGATCAACTAATAATTCTACTTGACCATCGTTTACTAAGATGAAACCACCTGGTTTAACATCTTTATATAAATCTTTATAAGTGATTGTAAATCTTTCACTTGTTCCTTCAATATCTTCTACACAGATAGTAGAAACTTGACCTTTTTTGAATTCAGTTTTTCCACCAACGAAATCACCAGTTCTAATTTCAGGTCCTTTAGTATCTAATAAGATAGCTACGTTTTTGTTTAATTCTTTGTTGATTTCTCTTAAAGTTTTAATTCTTCCCCCATGTTCTTCGAAATCACCATGAGAGAAGTTTAATCTCATTACGTTCATACCAGCTTGAACTAATTTAGTTAAGACTTTTTTATCTTCAGAAGCTGGCCCAATTGTACACACAATACGTGTTTTCTTTTTTCTTTCTTTTTCTAATACCATCCTAATATCCTCACAATCATATTTTCATTTAAGTTTATATTAACGAAGTTTAATAGCATCTTCGTAAATACTAAAGTCAGTTTCACGTTTATGTCCTAATACTTCAGTAATTGGTAATCCTTTGATTTGACCATTTACTTCACTTACACATAAACCACCTTTTCCAGCTTCAAGTAATTCAACGGCATAAACACCCATTCTTGAAGCAAGAACTCTATCTCTTGCTGATGGTCTACCACCACGTTGCATATGTCCTAAAACGTTTGCACGAGTTTCAAAACCAGTTGCAGCTTCAACTTTTTTAGCTAATTCATGTACATCTGTAATATGTTCTGTAATAACAACGATTGCATGTTTTTTATCAGATGCTTTTGAAGCTTTTAATACTTCAATTACTTTATTTTCATCAAAACCAATTTCACTAGTGATTACCATTTCAGCACCATCAGCGATACCAGCATTGATAGCTAAATCTCCACATCTACGTCCCATAACTTCAAGAATAGTACATCTTTGATGAGAACTTGATGTATCTCTTAATTTGTCTAATGCATCAACAATTGTATTTAATGCAGTATCAAATCCAATTGTATGATCAGTATCAGGAATATCATTATCAATTGTTCCTGGAATACCGATACAGTTGATACCCATTTCAGTTAACTTTAATGCACCATTGTAACTTCCGTCACCACCGATAACAACTAAAGCTTCCATTCCTACTTCTTTCATTTTTTCAATTGCTTCTTTTCTTACTTCAGGATCTTTGAATTCAGGGAATCTTGCTGATTTTAACATAGTACCACCAATATTAATAATGTTACGTGTGCTATGACGATCAAACTTAATAAATTCTCCATCGTGTAATCCTTTATAACCAAGTTTTACACCATATACTTCAATTCCTTTATTTAAGCATGTACGCGCTACTGCTCTTACAGCAGCGTTCATTCCTGGAGCATCTCCTCCAGAAGTTAAAACTCCTATACATTTAACCATAATGTTCACTCCCTATTTCATAACATTTCATACATAGTGATTTTAGCACAAATCATGACTTTTCTACAAGAATTTTTACACATTTATTATGCTAAATCTTATTGTTTTATCATAATTGGCATACTCATTGTAAATATTGTGTTAAGTAAGCGCTCTACTTTTATTTTTTCGCGGGCATCTTTTTTCAAAGTATAGATTTTAATTAAATCATCTTGGGTGTATTGACTGGTAAATAACGTTATCTTTTTATTTTGATTACGATATGTCAATACAGCTGCTAAAACTTCATCTCTTGACCAGCCTGTTACATTTTCTCCACCTAGATCATCAATCACTAAATAATCTACATTACGAAGTTCCTCTATATTATTATCATTTCCAAATTCATTAAAAGAATTCTTTAAATCGATTAAATATGTAGGAAAATGCACATATCCTAAATGATACCCTTGTTTAGCAAGTGATCTTGTTAAAAAACCAGCTAATGTTGATTTTCCACAACCAGATGGTCCACAAATAAATAAACCTTTTTTTGACGTATTCGATAAAAAATGATCAATTGTACTTGCAAGTTCTTTGTTCATAATATCTTTAATTGATTTTAAATCAGATAATAATAAATCATCACTCACATTTGAAACAGTAATATGACTTAAAATATTTTGCTTTTCTAATATTTCTTTTCCATACTTACAAGGGACAAGTACTGTTTTTAAATGATGATTTTCAACATGAACCGCTTGCTTCATTCCTTTAGAAACTTTATGACATTGATAAAGCCCCATACAATCTTTACATTTTTGCACATCTTCTTGAAAATCTAAAAATTCAACCCAATTTTCTTCTATAAAATCTCGTCCTACTTGTCCATCAGATAAAACTTTCATTATGTAAGGATCCTTTATAAGTTCATTGATACTTTCTTCTTTTTGTTTTTGAAAATTTTGATCATCATCAAATAAATGTAAATCTTGTAAACTTTGCATTTTTTCTCCTCCTAGTCATATTTTTCTAACATTGCAAGAGCATCTTCATCAATATTATCAGCTGTTGATTTTTCTTGAGAAACAATTTGAATATCTTTTGTAAAATCATCCCAGTCATGATGTTGTTGATTTTGATATTTCAAATAAGCTTTTCCTTCTTCTATCGCTTCTTGAACTGTTTTTATTTTTTTTCTTTTCCATTGACTTCCTAAAGCTTCTATAAAATTTTTAGGTAATGATTGATTACACTTTTGAAGTGTTGTTTCTATTAAAACATTGACAACTCCTGGCTCTAATTGTAACGTTGTTAAAACAGATTCGACAACTTGAAGATCTCTTTTTAATGGTTCTTTACCACCCATTTTATCTTTTAATAAATCATAAGGTGAAATATTTTCTAAATAATAAATATGTTTTTGTAAAGAAGATTCTCCGTGTTTTTCACTTTGAAGCAAAGGTGATTGCTTATGAAATACCTCTGTAAATTTTTCTGGCATTTTTAAATCATAATAGTTTCGGCAGTTTTGAGCCAATAACCGACTATTTAAATGATTTTCAATCATTGATTGTTTGACAAGATCTTGCATATCTAAAGCATTGATATGATATAAGATTCCTAATTGTTGAATTATTTTTTCATCTTCTTGATCAAACATTTTCTTAGATAATTGTAAATTTTCAATACCTTGATAAAACAACGTTAGATCATAACTATTTTCAATAGAATTATGTATTTTTTGTTTATATTTTTTTTCTTTTAATATATTTTTTTCATGATGATGAATTTCAAAAACATCTGTAAACGATGCTGTCATTTCTTGATAATCATTTAAATTAACATTATACGTTTGAAAAATCGCTATTGTTTTTTCATATTCATCTTTCAATCTATCTTTCAATAAACGATTAAGAATTTGATGATTAATAAATTCTTGAGGTGATAACGGCATTTTCAAATCAAAAAGATAACGATTATCATTCGTTTGTTTAACATATGAACATACAAGTCCTACAGCTTCTAACTTATCAAAAGATTCCTGTAAAGAATTTAATGAAAATCCTGATAATTTACATAATCTAGAAATCAAAGAAGGACTTTTTGTAAGTGTCATTTGATCCAATTCACTATTGAGTGTTAGATAAAGAGCAGTAGCTTCCATCCCAATCAATGGTTGATAAAGTTGTAAAACTGTTTTATAACCTGTTAAATCAAGCATATAACTACTTCTTACTTGATAAACATCACTCGTTAATAATTTCTTCATGACTGATCCTTTCTATAAATTCATCAATTTGTTTATATAACTCTTCTATCCCTTGATTGTTATCAAAAACAATATCGGCCATTTCTCTTTTCTTTAAAGAAGAAATTTGGTTATTGATAATTGTATAAGCATAACTTTCATCAATATGATCTCTTGCCATCAATCTTTGAACTTGTCTTTGTTCATCTAAATAAACAACAATAATTTCATCACACAAATATTCTAAATGAGACTCATATAATAAAGGAATATCTAAAAAGATACAATCTCTCTCTTTATTTTTTTCAATTTCTTCCTTCATTTTTAAAATCACATAAGGATGTATAATAGCCTCTAACTGTTTTTTAGCATTTTTATCATGAAAAACAATTCTTCCTAATGCCTTTCGATCAACAATTCCATCTTTAACACATCCAAATAACTCTTGAACCTTCAAAATACATTCTTGATCAATTGTTAGAGCATTTCTTGAAATCAAATCCGCATCAACAACAAGATAACCTCTTTCTATTAAATAATGTGTGACTGTCGATTTCCCACATGCAATACTTCCTGTTATTCCGTATACTTTCATCGTTTTGCCTTTTGACATATTGGACAATAATATGTTCCTCTTTCATTAATCATTACTTTTTTTATCTCATGTCCTAATGGGCAATGCTTTTGCATATGCACTTTTAATTGCACTTGAAACAAACCATCAATTCCATTAGCACTAAAAGAATGAATTGTCGTTCCACCTTGTAAAATAGCCTTATTTAAAATCTCACAAGCAACATCCACTAATTCTTTAACTCTCTTTTTACTTAAAACATTGGCTTTAGTATAAGGATTTAAATGCATTTGATAACAAATTTCATTTGCATAAATATTTCCTATCCCTGTCATAATACTTTGATCTAGAAGAACTGTTTTAATCGCTTTATTTTTCTTTTTAAGTTTTTGATAAAGCTCTAAGTAATCTATTTCAAAAGGTTCAGGGCCTAATTTACTTAAAGGCAGTTGATTTTTATAATCATCATGATCCACCAACTTCATTCTTCCAAACTTTCTAACATCATTATATCTTAACTCCATGCCCTCATCTAATACAAAGATAACATGGTCATGTTTAGAAAGTATATCCCCTTTTTTACATATTTGATACTTTCCTTCCATTCTAAGATGAGAAATAAAGGCAACATCCTCCAATTTAAAAATCAAATATTTCCCTACACGATCAATCTCTTTAAAAGTCTTATTTTTTAAAGTTTGCACAAACTCTTCTTGATCATCATCAATGATTTTAGGATATAAAATTTTTATATCTTCAATTTTTTTATTTAAAATAAAATTTTCTAATGTTCGTCGAACCGTTTCAACTTCTGGTAATTCTGGCATTTTTTCACCTACTTTAACTCATACCAATTTTTAGCGTATGTTCCTTCCGCTTTTAATTCCACTTTCATTTGATAGGCACTTTCCATTCCTTCTTTTACAAGTTTCATCATTTTATCCAATTCATCTTGATAAACATCAAAAATCAACTCATCGTGTACTTGTAAAATCATTTTTGATTTCATATGATTTTCTTTTAATAATTGATCCACTTTGATCATTGCAAGCTTGATAATATCAGCGGCTGATCCTTGAATTGGAGAATTCATCGCTAATCTTTTTCCAAATTCTTGTCTCATATAATTCTTTTCATTGATTTCTGGAATATATCTTTTTCTATTTAAGACAGTTGAAACATAACCATTTTCTTTTCCAAAAGCAATGCTTTTATTCATATAGTCTTTAATCTCAGCATATTTTTCAAAATATTTTTCAATAAATGATTTAGCTTCTTTAACAGTGACACCTAATTGTTCAGCCAAGCCATAATCAGACATTCCATAAATAATTCCAAAGTTAACAGCTTTTGCATTTCGTCTCATTGTTGATGTAACCTCTTCTTCACTTACACCAAAAACAACACTTGCGGTATGACGATGAATATCTTTATCATGATTAAAGGCATCTATTAAACTTGCGACATTGGCTAGATGAGCAAGTACACGTAATTCAATTTGCGAATAATCAAAAGATATTAAATAATCATATTCAGGAACAAACGCTTTTCTAATAAGTTTTCCTGCTTCTGTTTTGACTGGTATATTTTGTAAGTTAGGATCTGTTGATGATAAACGTCCTGTTTGAGTTAAAGCTTGATTATAAATAGTATGTGTCTTTCCATCAATAAAGATTTGTTCTTGTAACCCAATAATATAAGTTGAATAAAGTTTACTTAATGTACGATAATTTAGAACTTTATCAATAATTGGATGAACATTTTTTAATTTATTTAAAACATCTACTGACGTGGAATAACCTGTTTTTGTTTTCTTACCATTAGGTAATCCTAAATCCTCAAAAAGAACTTCTCCTAATTGTTTAGGAGATGAAATATTAAATTCTTTATGTGCCAATAAATAAATTTCTTTTTCTAATTGATCAATTTGTCCTTTAAAAGTATCTCCTAATTGTTTTAAAACATCTTTATCCATTTTAGCTCCTTGAAATTCCATATCCGCTAAAATATACGCTACAGGCATTTCAACATTTTTGTATAAATCAAATTGTTGATCTTTTTTCAATCTTTGTTCTGCTTCATTTTTTAATTCATAAATTGCTTTAGCTTGTAAAACATAATGTTTCGATAAGACATCTTCTTCAGGAACATGTTTTTTAGCACCTTTTCCAAAAACTTCCTCATCAAATTGTAAATCAAAATATTGATAATAATCACAAACGATTTTAATTTCATCTTTTAAAGAAGGATTTAAAATATAAGAAGCAAGCTGTAAATCAAAAGTATACCCTTTAACTTCTAATCCATGCCAACGACAAGCATTGATACATTTTTTTATATCATAACCATATTTTTCAATCTTTTCATCTTTTAAGAAAGACTTAAAGTTTTCATCATGCATAGCATTTTCTAAAGAAATATAATAGGCTTCATCTTTATTATAAAGACCAAATCCCAAAATAGCCGATTTATGATAATTCGTATCATAGACTCCTACAATTAAAGCTGTATTCTTTTTAATATTTGGCAAAGTTTCAACAATTTTATATTCTAAAGGTTTACTTTGTTTTGTTTCTGTAGAAAGAGACATTCTTTTAAGTAAAGAATTCATATCATAACGTCTGTAAAACTCTGCAAGATCATCATTATATTCTTGTCCTTCATATTTCCAAGCATCTAAATCTAATTCAACAGGTGCATCTGTTATAATTGTGGCAATCTTTTTAGATAAAAGGCCCAATTCAATATTCGTTCTAACTTTCTCACCCATTTTACCTTTTAATTCATCCATATGTTCCTTTAGATTTTCTATTGTCCCATATTGATTTAATAACTTCAAAGCCGTTTTTTCACCAATTCCTGGAATTCCTGGAATATTATCAGCACTGTCTCCCATAAGACCTAAAAGATCTCTCATTTGATCAGGTTCTAAATTATATTTTTCTTTAAAACTTTCAACTGTAATAACTTCATAATCATTGGTCTTTTGAGGCTTTTTGTATTGTTTAACATTTGAATCGATCAATTGCATCATATCTTTATCATTTGTATAAACAGCTACTTCCATGCCTTGACTTGACGCTTTTTTAGAAATCGTTCCAATAATATCATCACCTTCATATCCTTCTTTTTCAATATAAGGAATATGATGAGCTTCTAAATATTCTCTAATTATTGAAAACTGACAAACAAGTTCATCCGGTGTTGGCTTTCTTGTCCCTTTATATTCTTCCAATAGCTCACTTCTAAAAGTCTTCCCTTTTGCATCAAAAGCAACCACAATATATTCAGGATTTTGTTTCAATAAACTTTCTAATCTATTAGCAAAACCATAAACTGCATTGGTTGGTACACCATCTTTATTGACCATTAAATTCCCCATAGCAGCTGTTGCATAATAACAACTAAATAACCAAAAATTCCCATCTATTACAACTAATTTTTCCATTTTATACCTCATTTACTTCTTTAACATTTTGTACCACTAAAGAAAGCTTATCTCGATAATTCATCTTTCCTTCAATACATACAATCTTATTTTTTTCTAATAATGTCTTATATCTTTGATACGTTGAAGAAAAAACGACTCCCTCAACATTTCCTGTTTCATCAAATCCTTCAATAAAACACATTTCATTTCCTTTTTTATCAACGATCACTTTGACCCTTAATAAAGATAATAATACTCTCACATTTTTTGAGACATACTCATTTAAATTTGCGACTGCAAGAATTGGTTGATTGATTTTTTGTTTCATATAAGCTAAAGGATGTTGTGTTAAATACACACCTATCGCTTTCTTTTCTAATTCTAAACGCACCATTTTATTTTCTTTAATAATTTCTAAAATAGGTGGTTCATCAATACCAATCATATTTTTTAAATGTGCATACTCTGTAATCTTTTCTAAATTAGCTTTTAAAGTCGCACGATTAAGTCCAAATTCATCAAAAGCACCCGCATCAATTAAACTTTCTAACATTAAACTCGTGATTTTCTTTCCTTCCATTCGCGAAACAAAATCAAAAATATCTTTAAACAAGCCATTCTTTTGTCTTTCTTCAACAATTGCTAGATAACCTGCCTGTCCTACATTTTTAATAGCTAATAAAGAAAAACGTAAATCACCTTCTACTTGTTTAAAATAATGTTCAGAATAATTAATGGATGGCGGTAAAATTCTAATTTGATATTTTTTAGCTTCTGCAATATATTCCATTTTATGAACATCACTATTTTGTTCATTAGAAAGAATTGCTCCATAAAAAGATAAGGGATAATTAGCTTTTAAATACGCAAGTTGATAACCAATTAAACCATACGCAATTGCATGAGCTTTATTAAAGCCATAATCCGCAAACTTTTCAATTAATCCAAAGATATATTCCGCCTGATTTTTTTCATAACCATTTTTTAAAGCACCACTTATAAATTCCTCTTTCATTGATTCCATTAACCCAAGTGTCTTTTTAGAAGTTGCTTGTCTTAATATATCTGCTTTAGCAAGTGAAAAACCAGCAATTTTTTGTGCTACTTGCATTAATTGTTCTTGATAAATAATAATACCATACGTTGATTTTAAAATATCTTTTAAATCATCATGTGGGTATTCCACTTTTTCTTGATGAAATTTTCGAGCAATATAATGAGGAATTTGTGACATAGGTCCTGGTCTATATAAAGCATTGGCAGCTCCAATATCTTCAATACTGCTTGGCTTTAATTTTCTAAATAAATTCTTCATCCCTGGTGATTCTAATTGAAAAACACCTAACGTATCTCCATTTGATAACATCTTAAATGTTTTTTCATCATTTAAAGGAATCGTATTTAAATTTAAATGAACACCTTCATACTTTTCAATATTTTTTAAAATATCAGAAATTACAGTTAAATTCTTCAATCCTAAAAAATCCATTTTTAATAAACCAACACTTTCAATATAATTTTTAGAATACTGTGTCAATACATTTTGATTAGGACCTTTCGTTAGAGGAACCACTTCATTTAAACAATCTCCTGATAAAACGACTCCTGCAGCATGCATTGAAATATTACGTGGTAAACGTTCTACAAGATAGATTGCCGGTAAAATCTTTCGTAACATTTCTTCTTGATTGACCATACTTGCAAAAGCATAGGAAGATTCATAAACTTCTTTTACTGTTTTTCGATTTTTTCCTTGTGTTGGAATATACTTTGACATCATTTCTAATTTAGGTAAAGGAACTGAAACGACTTTTCCTAAATCTCTTAAAGCAACCTTAGGCCCATAGGTGGCAAAAGTAACAATTTGTCCAACATGTTCTTGTCCATACTTTTCTGTAACATATTTAACAACTTCATCTCTTTTATCATCTTGAAAATCAATATCAATATCAGGCATTGAAACACGCTCTTCATTTAAAAAACGTTCAAATAATAAATCATATTTTAAAGGATCAATATTCGTGATTCCTAAAACATAACTCACTAAACTTCCAGCAGCACTTCCTCTTCCTGGACCGACTTGAATATCATGTGTTTTCGCAAATCTTACATAATCAAAAACAATCAAAAAATAATCATTGAATCCCATTTTAGCAATGACTTTTAATTCTTTTTTTAAACGTTCTATATAAGTTCTAGGAACTTCTTTTCCTTTAAATCTTTTCTTTAAACCAACAATACAAAGTTGCTGTAAATAATTTTGGCTCGTCACATTTTCAGGTAAAGGATAGTGTGGTAAATGCATTTGGTTGGTTTCAATAGTGACATTGCATCTTCTTAACAAATCATTTGTATTTTCTATAATTTCGCGATCAAACAATAAAGACATCTCATAAGCATCTTTTAAATACATCTGATTTGTTTGTACTTTATAATTTCGATCAATTTTTTCGCCATGGATACTTGCTTGCATTAAATCAACCGCTATAGCATCTTGTGGATATAAATAACGTACTTCATTCGAAGCACAAACCTTCACTTCTTGTAAAGTGGCAAGTGCTTTTAAACGTTCATTTAAAAATGATTGCATTTTTAAATGATGATCTTGAATACAAATATAATAATTATCTTTAAACATTTTTTTAAATAACGCAATATATTTTAAAGCCTCAGATTCTAACTCTTTTAAAACAAGCCTTTCAACAATTCCTTCTTTACATCCAGAAAGAATAAAAAGATGTTCACGATATAAAGATAATCTTTCTAATTCAATCGCTTTACGTTCACTTAAATTAATATCACTACATATTTTCATTAAATCATGATAACCAATTTGATCTTTTGCATAGAATAAAAAAGGATAAACTTCTTGATCAATAAGTACATCCCCTTGCATTCCAAAAATAGGTTTGATGTCATAATGATGACAAGCATTAGAAAATTCAATCGCACCATACATATTATTGATATCTGTTAAAGCCAATGCTTCCATATGCAATTCTTTCGCTCTTTTACATAAATCTTGAATCAAAATCGTACTATTTTGAAAACTATAACAACTATAGATATTCAATTCACCAATCATGTTGCCACCACCTTTTTCCATATTATACGCTAAATCATCCTTGATTAAAAGAATTACAAAAATGTTTTCAAAGATAATAAAATTAAAATCAAACCAACATATAAAGTTAAAAATAAATACAACATTTCAAAAAAAGAATACGTTAAAACAAGCATAACAAACAACCTATAGATATATAAAATAACTGCATAGTAATGATAACGAATCTGTAAAACACAAAATCTTCTTTGCCAAATGATAATGACAATAGATAAAAACATCGCTATAAAATGAAAAGGTAAAAATAACGAAGACAAAATAATTTGCAAAATCAAACAAATCCCTACTAGAAACTGCATTTTTTTGATTCTAATTAACATAACACCACCATTTTATTTTATGAAAAAAACAAAAAAAGAGCACTTATTTAGCATGCTCTTGTAAACTTTTTGCAAGCTGTGCTGGACAACTTGTTGGTTTTGCTCCACATTTGATGTCTTTTAAACGTTCAATAACTTCATCAACTTTCATACCCTTTGCTAGTGCAGCAACTCCTTGAGTATTTCCTGAACATCCACCTGTAAAGATAACATTTTTAACAATCCCATCTTCAACTTCTACATGGATATTTCTTGAACAGACACCTCTTGGTGTATAATCGTATTCCATTTTTATTCCTTCTTCCTATTTTCTTGTAAGTTTAGCAATTGATGTCACATATGATTGATACATATGACTATCTACTGCTTTGATCTCTTCTACTTTATAATATTTTGATAATTCTTGCAAATCTTTTGCAAGCATAGATGTAGAAGAATTCATATAAATGACTGTTTGTACTTTTCCAAGTCTTAAAGTATCCTTTAATTCATTAGAAATCCCATTGACTCCTTGAATAATCACTGTATCATACACTTTCTTTTTTGCAAAAGTAACCATTTTCTTAATTGGTTGACCATAAACAAATTTAATATTTTCTTTTCCTAATAATTTAGCATTATAAGTAGCACTTTCAATATTATCTTTCTTTTCATCAATAGCAACAACTTCTTGATCTAAATTTATTTCTAAAATACCATTTTCACAATTAATAGAAATAATCTTTTTACTTCCTTTAACCATTGTTTTAACAATTTTATTTCTAATTTCAAAAGATTCTAAATGATCTGGTAAAGTTGTTTTAACAGACATAATATATTTTTTACCATCACAAATAAATTCTTCTTTCGTATTTCCAAAAATCTTCTTATAACCTTGACTTTCAAAATCTTGATATTTAGAAGTATTAATTGACATAAATAAACCATTGACTTGTTTTAGTTTTTTAATATCACTTACCACTTCATCTTTTAAACCGTCTTTCCCTGTAATAATGATGACTTGTACTTTATCTTGGAAAACACGTAATTTAATAAATCTTAAACCTGTTCTAAATTTATCATTATATGTTTTACATTGATGATTATTAAAAACTTCTTCTAATTGTAATAATGTTTGATTAATTAATGGATGTTGTTTCATACACCCTGTCATCACTGTTAAATATTTTGTTTCTCTTTGATAAATTCCAAAAGTAACTTTTCCTTTAAAATCTACAATAGGTAAATTGGCTTGTGTAAGGAAACCATTTTTTTGATTCATCCCAATAATTTGATCAATCTTAATTTGTGAACGATCTAATTCTGTATACTTCTTTAAAGATTCTTTAATTAAATCTTTTTTATGTTTTAATTGTGCTGGGTAAGCATAATGTAATAAATTACATCCCATACATTCTTTATTCGCACGACATGGATTTTTAACACGCATTGGTGAAGGTTTAATGACTCTAATTAAATCACCAAAATAATAATTTTTATTATTGTATTGTTTGGCATCAATTTCTACTTCTTCATTTAATAATGCCCCTTTAATAAAGACAATTTTACGATTAATGTAACCAATACCTTCTCCATTGATTCCCATTTTTTTTATTTCAACTGTTGTTTTCATATAGCCTCCTTAAAAAAGGAAAAGCATCTTATTGATGTTTTTCCTCTCCTTCTTCCTCTTCTTTCATTTCATGTATTATTAATCTAAGAAGTTCAATTCGATTCTTATGCATCTTTTCGATAATAATTGTAACTCCTGGAAATTCAATTTTATCTTTTATTTTAGGAACACCACTAAACTCTCCTAAAACAAGACCACCGATTGATTCAAAATCTTCCGATTCAAAATGAGTATCAATTTCATCATTGACCTCATTTAAATTTAAACTACCATCTACTAAATACTCATGATCATTGATTTTAACAATATCATCACTTGCATCATCATATTCATCATCAATTTCACCAACGATTTCTTCAACAATATCCTCAAAAGTAACAATTCCACTCATAACACCATATTCATCTAATACAATAGCAAGTGTTGCATGTTCCTTTCTCATTGAAGCAAAAACATCATTGACTTGATTAAATTCATAGACCACAAAAGTCTCTCTCATATACTTTTTAACATCAAAATGTTGTTTATCAATATCGATAAACAACAAATCTTTCATATTTAAAACACCAATAATTTCATCAAAAGACTCATCATGAATAGGATATCTAGAATACTGTGCATCATGATAAACATTCATTAATTCATCATATGTACAATCATCCGGTAAACTTTCAACATGAATACGTGGTGTCATAATCTCTTTGATTTCAGTTTCACCAAATTCAAAAACATTATGTATCATTTCTTTTTCTTCTTTTTCTAGAACACCTTCTTCGTGTCCAACTGTTACAATTGTTTTCAATTCTTCTTCAGTTAAACTAGGGCCATGTTCTTGATTACCACCTAAAAGTTTAATAATAAATCCTGTAATAATATTCAACACAAAAACAACTGGTTTAGTAATTACACAAACAAAACGAATAAATGGTGCTAAAGCAAAAACTAATTTATCAGCGTTTTGAGTAGCAAGAGATTTAGGAGTGATTTCACCAAAAATCAAAATACACAATGTTACAACACCTGTTGCGATTGCAACTGTTTGTGCACCATCTCCAAAAATAGCCATAATCGTTGCTGTTGTAAGTGACGAAGCACCGATATTTACTAGGTTGTTTCCTACTAAAATAGCACTTAATAAACGATCTTGATCATCTAATAAAGACTCTACTAATTTTGCTTTTTTATTTCCTTCTTCAGCAAGTGTACGTATTTTAATTTTACTTACCGATAAAAAAGCTGTTTCACTACAAGAAAACAACGATGATAAAATTAATAAAATGATTAATGATATGATATTCATTATCTGGGCAGAATCCACTTTTACATTTCTCCTTTGATTCTATTATTGAAAATTATAATAGTATAATTACAAAAATTTGTCAATATTCCATTATTTTTGTATAAAGTTTATGTAATGATGATAAAAATCATCAATATCTTCATCATATACAATTAACACTTTTTTACCTTTGATTCCTAATTGATAATGACCAATTTCAACAACTTGATCAAAATACATTGATTTTCTTTTTTTAAATTTCTTTAAAACATTTTGATACATATTATACCCAATTTCATCGCTACGCCATGAACCTTTTTCTTCAACGATTTGGTCAATCTCTTTATCACTTGGCATTCTTGTTTGTCTTTCACGTTCAAGAACCAATTCTTTAAAAATATTTTTTGAAACAAAAGTATTTAAACATTGATAATAACCTTCAAAAGAATAAATTGCTTCTCCATCATCTTTATCTTTACCGATTTTTTGAATAAAAGTTGTCGTATCAACAAGTAAATTTGAATTATTTTCATCTATCCTTTTATTTTTTGGCAAAGTAATCGTCATTTCTTGTTTATCTAATTTCGAAAAATCAATTTCATTATACAAAAAGTAGACTCCTACAAAAACAGCAACAGAAACAATCACTGCTATTTTCTTTTTGATTGGATTTTTAATTAAAGGAATTTTTGTATTAATAATTGTCGCAAATAATGTAATTAATATAAAATAACCCGAAAAGCTTAAAAGTGAACTTAAGTTATTCATTTTCAAGACAAATAACATTCCAATCATCAAAATAGCTAAAATATCTATAACAATGCGAACAAACCCATCTAAATATTTAAACTTTTGATAAGAATATGTTCTTTTCTTTAAAGCACGTCTCTTTAAATAAATAAACAATGCTGCAAATAGCCATAAAAAACAGCCTACATAAATAAGAAACAAACTAAAACAAACATTCAAATTTAAAAATATCGACCCCCAAGAAAAACGGTACAACCAAGAAAAGAAACTTGTAAAACCATAAAAGATCATAGCCGCAAGAATGCACATAGCAATTGCCCATGGTTTAAACATTTTTAATTTTGCCTCACATAAAACATCTTCATCACTTGATAAATCTTCCGCATCTAAATTAACATTTCGATAAATATGCATATCTTGCATACAACAAACATGTTCATATCCTAAATGGTCTAAAGTTTCTAAATAGTCATCCGTTAATGGATTATAGTCAACTTGATATTTATAAACTTGTGAGGATTTTTCAAACTTAAAAAATGAATTAACTGATACAAGATTCCATCCTTTTTTAGACATTTTATCTAGATAAGGAATTAATATTTCATCATAAAACAATCTATTTTTTAAAAATGTATACTTATATTTCATCTTCATAATCCTTTTTCATAAACAAAATAATTTGTTTTTGCATCTTTTCCTTTTCTAATTCAAGTCTTTCTTTTCCTTTTTGAGTAATTATGTATATTTTTCTTTTATTTTCTTCTTTTAATAATTGAATATATCCTATATTTTCAAAACGTGGCAACAATGCATAAAGTGTTCCAGCACCAACGCTAACATCACCTTCCGTCATTTCATTTACTTTTTCCATAATTTCTAAACCACATAAGGGCTCATATAATGAAAGTAAAATATAAAACATTTGTGGCGTTAATGTTTCAAATTCTTTTCTCGCCATTTTCTCACCTCTTTTATCGAATATCGATAAATATTTCAATCTCATTATATCGATATTCGATAATAAAAGCAATATAAAAGCGGACTTTTGCCCGCTTAATTTCTAACATATGCTTTAATAACTTTTATTATTTCATCATTTAAAGGTCTAATTGTATATTCTTTAACATTTGCAGGAACAGTAAATGTTTCTGCATAATGTACTGTATAAGGTTCAAATTCATTTTTAGGACTTTCAACAAGTGCTGTTTGCCCTTCAACTAAATTTAACATATTAAATCCATGGTCTGTTTGATGCTTACTTGTAAAACGACGTGTTTCTATAAATTCTAATTCATGTAAGCCTGTTCTTTCTTCAAGATAATCATCTCCATCATGAATCACTTCAACATGATTTACTAAATTATCTTTAACCCAAGATGTTGTTCTATTCCATTGAATATTTTTTTCACCATCTTCAATATGAATCGGTCTAGGTAAACCATCTAACACTAGACGATCCCAATTCCATAATTTAAAAGTAAAAATATAAGGTGTAGCACTAATTTCTAAAACCATACAATTCTTAGAAGAACAAGGAATTGTTCCTGCAGGTATTAAGAAATGATCATGTTTTTTAGCATGAAACTTATTGACATACTTTTCAGCATCAAATGAAACACGACCTTCTTGAGCACATTTTAAATCTGTTAACATTTGATTTTTATCAATACCTTCTTTTAAACCTAAATAGACACCACCATCATCTTTACAATCTAATAATAATAACTTTCATCTTGAGTATAAGTCATTCCAAAATGAGGTTTAATATATTCAGTTAAAGGCTGCACTTGTAAACTTAAATTTTCTCCATCAATTGTATCTAGAAAATCAAAACGAATAGGAAATTCAGCACCAAAGCGACAATAATTTTTCATTCCTAACAACTCTACTGGTTGATACAAAACCTAATCCATCGCTGGAATTTCTATACGTGTATCTCCAAATCTAAAATAAAGACTATTTTCTTCTGGAACACCATCAAAACTCCAAGCATAGTTATTTTGTTTTTCATCAAGGTCACAATTCTTTTTCATCCATTGTCCACCCCAAACTCCTGGATCAAAGTAAGGAACAAGTCTAAATGGTCGTTGAGTTGTCTTTTTTAATGCACTTCTTAAGGCATTTCCAGTAACAATTTTAGGGTTTCCTTCTTGATTACTATCAAGAAAATAATCAATATTTTCGAAAATATCCATTTTATGCTTATCAGCAATTCTCCATTCAATAAAGAAACTTCTCTTTATCTTCTTTAAAACATCTTCATCATCATTATCTTGTTTAAAATTAGGCATACCTTTTCGATATCTCAATTGAATTTCCCAACAAGCAAGATCACAATAAATCAAAGTATCACCTTTATGAATGTAACTCGCTCCAACACCATAAACCAAAACTCTACCTTTATGACTAGCAAGTGATTGATATTGAGCCAATTTTATATCATCAATAAAATCATCCATCTTTCCATAATACATGACTCCTCTTACACGATCTTCTGTTAAAAAAGGGTTCATCATTTTATTAAGCTCATCTTTTTCATGAAATACATCTTCACTTTTAATCACGAAATCAGGTTTATAAATTTCTTTAATTAAATCAAAGATTTCGTCATCGACGCCAGGATAACAATCTACAGTTAAACAATAATTCTCTTCTTATCCTAAATTTTCTAAATATTTTTTATTTCTGTTTTGCCTGTACAAGCTTCATTTTCATATCCACTTATATTTATTTTTGGAAATTTATCATAATTCATTACTATCACCTAAATTCCTTTACACTTGTTATTTTATATTTAAATTATATCCCATATCATCATATGAATCTACAAATCTCAAAACATATTATTCCCCTAACATAATAACAATCGTATCTCCTTCTTCAACATACTCACCTTTTCTTGGCAATTGATCAATGACCTTATTTCCTTTACCAACAAAAGTAAAGCGTAAAGAAATATTTTGAACTTCACTTCTTTTTTTACCAATATAATTTTCTACTTTGATTGTTCTTTTATCCATTATAGAATATGATTTTTGTCTTTGAGATTTTACCTTTTTGACATTTAAAGCAGGTAAAATATCAACAAACATCTTTCTAGCGATAGGAGCAACTGTTGTTCCACCATATTGAATACAGTTTTTAGGATTATCCATTGCTACATACAAAACAATTTGTGGATCATCAATAGGAGCAACGCCAACAAAAGAGAGAATATAACCACTTCCAACATAGCTTCCATTAACCGCCTTTTGCGCCGTTCCTGTTTTACCACCAATACGATAACCATCTATATAAGCATTTCTACCTCCACCATCAGTCACGACACTTTCTAGCGCATCTCTTACTTTTTTAGATGTTTCTTCTTTAATAACCTGTCTTTTTACTTTCTTTTTAACTTGTTCAACAATTTCATTATTTGAACTGTTACTGATTTCTTTTAAAATATGCGGTTGTAACAAATAACCACCATTGACACAAGCACAAATAGCAGTTACCAATTGTAAGGGCGTTACAGATATGCCTTGTCCAAAAGCAACGGTCGCTTGTTCAAGTTCATGAAAGTTTTTATAATCAAACATAATCCCACATGATTCTCCAGGTAAATCAATTCCCGTTTTTTCAGTTAAGCCAAAATTTTGAACATATTGATACAATCTCTTTTTTCCTAATCTCCTACCAATTTCTACAAATCCTGGATTGGATGAATTTTGTAAAACTTCTCTAAAAGTCTGCAAGCCATGCCCTCCTTTTTTCCACGATTTGATTCTTGCGCCTGAAACATATTCATACCCTTTATCATAATAAGTATCTTTATCCATATCAAATAAATTTTCATTTAAAGCACTTGAAAAAGTTATGATTTTAAAGGTTGATCCTGGTTCATAAGTTTTCCAAATAGGAATATTTTGATTATAAATATCTTTATCCTCATTTTGATAATCATTAGGATTAAAGTTAGGATAACTGGCGATTCCTAAAATCTCTCCATTTTTAGGATTCATCGCTAGTGCCCAAATACCATCTGGATGATACGTATCATAAGCATTTGATAATTCTCTTTCAATGACATCTTGAACTCTTTTATCTATGGTCAAAGTGATATTCATTCCACTTTGACTATACGTATAATGACTTGGATACATTTTTAAATTATGACTTTTAGCATCCATATAATAATCAATCGAACCGTTTTTTCCTTTTAAAAACGAATCATATTCTAACTCCAATCCTAATAATCCTTGATTATCAATTCCAACAAAACCTAAACAATGACTTAAATAATTATTTCCCGGATAATATCTTTTTGTATCTTTAATCAAATAAACACCTGATAAATGCAATCTTTGTATTTTACTTGCAACTTGATTATCAAGTTGTCTTCCTTCTGGAGAAATTCTTTGAATCGACACCTTTTTATTTAATTTTTCTTTTAAAACATTGACATCTAAATTTAAAATTTTACTTAATTCTAAAGCTGTTGTTGCTTGATCCTTTATTTGACTCGGTACAACAACCAAAGAAGCCGTTGTAAGATCTGTTGCCAGTACATTTTCACTTCGATCATATATTTTCCCTCTATTAGCTTGTACAGGAAAAGACCTTTGCCAAGACTCTAATGCTTTATCATAAATATTTTTACGATCAATGATTTGAATATACCCCACTTTAAAAATAAGCGCTAAAACAATGAGATAAATACACATTTTAATGATTTTGATCTTATTAACAGATTGTTGAAACAACATAAATCTCACCATTATAAACTATGAAAAAAAAGAGGAATCATTCCTCTTTTAAGATATTGCTACTGTTAAACTATCACCGCTATGAACAACTGTATTCTCGCCAACACTTTGAGCAGTTACATGTCCACTTGTGCCATCAATCGTTAATTGAATACCAGCAAGCGAAGCATAAGTTTGTACTTCTTTTTTAGACCATCCTATTAAATTAGGAAGTGTTATATCTTTTCCTTCTGTTTTGATAAATACTTTATCACCACTTGTCACTTTGCTTTTAGCAAGTGGATATTGTTCAATAACAGAACTTCCATTACCGATAATTTGAACACTTAATGATTTTGATTCTAATTTAGATTTTACATAATTAACAGATTGATTTGTATAGGAATCTAAAGTACAGCTTTGATCAACTGCTGTCGTATTTTTAGCATTATAGCGATTTACTACTTGAAGTGCTTCATTCATTGTTTGTTTAACAATATTTGGCATATATTGAGCATATGAATCTCCTGATTTAAAAGTTAAAAACATCACGACTTGAGGATCATCATAAGGAGCAATCCCTACAAATGAATGCATATATAAAGTTGTACTATAACCACCATTTTCAACAACTTGTCCTGTCCCTGTTTTACCAATCATACGAACATCATTATCCAAACGATAAATCTTCCCTGTACCTTGTTCATCTTCAATAACACCTAACATTAAATCTTTTACTTGACTGATTGTATTTGTTGAAAAGATTTGTTTTGAATATTTCGGTGTTGCTTGATAGACAACTTTATTTGTTTCAGGATTGACAACTTTATCTACAATATGTGGTTGAACCGTTTTCCCATCATTTCCAAAAACACTATATGCTTTTAAAAGTTGATAAGGAGTGACCGTAGAACCTTGACCAAATCCTGTCGTTAAATATTCAAGTCTTCCAGCATTTTTTCTTGTATAAGCATTGATTGATGATGAACATGTAAGTCCATCCATTGTATCACCTTGGAAAAAGCCTAAATCATTTAATTTCTCTGTTAAAACATCTTTTGTAACATAACCTTGATCCAATAAATTACAAATAGCTACGTTACTTGAATGATACAATCCTTGATCATAAGTAATTGTACCCCAACCTTGACCACCATTATGATCTTTAATTGTGGCTACTAATTTATTTCCATAATAAACATTATAACTTCCTGAATTATAATAAGCATTATGATCATATTTACCTTCTTCAATAGAATCAGCATAAATAAATGGTTTAAAAACAGATCCACATTCAATTGTTCCTTCTAAAAAATAATTATTGAATGTTGATATATTTCTTTCATTAGGATTAAAAGATGGATAGGTTGACATTGCTAGAATCTTTCCTGTTTTAATTTCCATCACTCCAGCAGTCACAACTTCAGCACCACTTTCACTATAAGCATTAGACATCAAATAATCTAAATTTCTTTGAAGACCACTATCAATCGTTAAATAAAGATCATTTCCATTGGTTGGATCTTTCTCTCTTAAAGTTCCATCTACTAAAGCATATCCATTAGCGTCTGTTTGATAAACCTTATAACCATTTTTACCTTTTAATTGTTTATCATAAGAAAGTTCAAGTCCCATTTCTCCAACCATTTTCTTAACACTTTGATCATTATAACTTTTTGCATACCCTACAACATAGCTACAAAAATCACCCAATGGATAATATCTCGAATTAGACTCTACAAACTCTATTCCCGTAAGATTACAATCTTCTATTTGTTTTTTTACTGACGCTGATAAATTATTTCCTTTTGTCCCAAGTTCAATTTGATAACGTCCTTCATCCTTTGCTGTTTGTAATTTAGATGTTAATTCATTGACATCTATTCCTAAAATAGGACCTAGTTGACTAGCTGTTTTATTAACATCTTTAACATAAGCAAGATTTTTACCATAGCCTGTTCTTTGAGATGAAAGTACCAAAATAATTTTATACTTTTTAACATTAACAGCTACTTTTTCATGGTCACTTGTATAAATTTGCCCTCTTTGAGCATATTCAACAACTTCTTTCTTACTTCTATTTTTCGCAAAAGAGGCAATGTTCTCTTCACTGATCAAGTGTTTTCCCGTTGCCCCCAAGTATAAAATATTAACTACCAATGAAAAAATAAGTACTGCAAAAATAATACCCGTTATCTTTGCACTTTTGTATTTCTTCATTATTGCTGAGCTCCTGTTGTTGATGCTGTTGCATCATTTTGATAAGTATATCCTTTAGAAGTTGCAACTTCAGCAACACGATTGAATGAAACTAATTCTTGTTTTTGCATTTGTAAACTATCTATATCTGATTCAAGTGTGTCTATTTCATTTTGTAATTTTTGAATGGTTCTATTATATGAAGATTCAACTGATTTAACCATAATAATTCCAAAAACAAAAACAACAATTGTTACAATTAAAAACACTTGTGCAAAAGATTCAAATCCTGTCTTTCTCTTTTTCATAAAATAACCCTCTCTATAACTCTCAATTTAGCTGAATGTGCACGATGATTATGAGTCAATTCATCATCCGATGCTATAATCGGTTTTCTATTAACCAATTTAAATTTAGGTTGCATTTCTAAAGGAATAACTGGTAATCCTTTAGGAACATCTTTTAATTTTGAAACTTCATTAAATGTATATTTACATATTTTATCTTCTAAACTATGGAAAGTAATAACCGAGATTCTTCCATTTAAATTTAAAAGATCCAATGCATCTTTTAAAGCAATATCAAAAACATTTAATTCATCATTAACCGCAATTCGAAGTGCTTGAAAAGTACGTTTTGCTGGATGTCCGCCTTTTCTTCTAGCATAAGCAGGAATTGCTTCTTTAATAATATCTACAAGTTGAAAAGTTGTATCAATAGGATGTATTTCTCTTTCCTTTTCAATTTTTCGAGCAATTTGTTTTGCAAATTTTTCATCCGCATATTTATATAAAATTTCTACAAGTTGTTCATAACTATAATGATTAACAATATAATGTGCATCCAAAGATGCCTCTTGGTTCATTCTCATATCTAATCGAGCATCATAGTTATAACTAAAACCTCGAGCCCCATCATCAAATTGAGGTGATGAAACACCCAAATCAAATAAAATTCCATCTACATGTTCTACACCACGAAGATGGAGTTCACTTTTTAAATTTTTAAAATTGGATTGGATAATTGTAAATTGATTACCAATTTTCTCCAACCTTTCTCTTGCAGCTTCAATCGCATGAATATCTTGATCAAAACAATATAAATGGCCGGTTGTTAACTGTTTTAAAATCAAACTTGAATGACCAGCTCCTCCAAGTGTACAGTCTACATAGATACCATCTGGTTTGACATTCAATCCTTCAACTGCTTCATTTAATAAAACTGTAACATGGTTGAACATTCAAAATCCTCCTATAAACTAAAATCATCTAAAGATTCTAAAATATCATCATAACTATCTTGATTGTCATTATAGTATTGATTCCATTTTTCTTGTGACCATATTTCACCATGGTTTCCTGCCCCAATAATGACACATTCTTTTTCTAAGTGTGCTAAAGTGCGTAAATTTGTAGGAATGTTAATTCTTCCTAATTTATCAAATTCGCACTCACATGCACTTGAAATGGTAAAACGAATTGCTTTTCGAACTTCTTTTTTATTAGAAGGTAAAGAAAGGAGTTTCGCACAAAACGGATCCCATTCTTCTTTTGTATAAAAAGCAAGGCATCCATCAAATCCACGGGCAACATAAACAGAACCTTGACATTGATTCCTAATTTTAGATGGAATCGTCAAGCGTCCTTTTGCATCAATTGAATGCTTAAATTCACCCATGAACATCACTATCACCCACTTTTTACCACTTTTATATTCACTTTTACCACTTTATACCACCATTATATACTTTTTAAATCACTTGTTCAATAAATAGATGTGAATAAAATATAGAAGTTCACATTTCTTGTGAACTAAAAAAAGGTAAAAAAAAATCACCCTTTGGGTGATCTTCTTATTTTACTTTTACACCTTTGTAAGTTCCACAATGTTTACAAACTCTATGAGACATTTTGTATTCTCCACATTCTGGACATACAACTAAAGTTGGTGCAGATAATTTATCATGTGTTCTTCTTTTATTTCTTCTTGTACTAGAAACTCTTCTAAATGGTACTGCCATCTTTATATCCTCCTATTGTTTAAAATAATCTTTCAATTTTGCTAACCTTGGATCAATGTATTCTTCATCATTATCCTCTTGACCATCGAGTATCTTCCAACCCTTACCTGATTCCTTGATGTTAGCATCATCTTTTACGACCCTCATGGGCACTTCTAACATGATATTTGAAAATACGACAGGCGTAAAATCAACAACATCTTTCTTTGCTTCATGAACGTCTTCAAGCGGATCAGGCTTTTCAAATGAAAATACTTCCGTCGAATCGATATCAAATGGATAATCAACATCTTCCAACGTTAACGCACACGGAAGAATCATTGTTCCCTTAATATTTAAATCAACATATAATCGTTTATCTCTTGTATCAAGATTCCCGGTACCTGAGACGATGACGTCTTTAAGGCCGTTAATATGGGCATACTTTTCAAACATTTCACATGGAAAAGTTATTTCTTCTTCAAAATCAAATGTTCCTTTGTGTTTAATAATCCACTGCAAACTATACTTCATATTAATCACCTTTCCATAACCGCAGAATCTATTATATAGAAACTCACATCATAAGTCAATCTAAAAATGGCCTAAAACAACATTTTTCACTTTTTAATGAAGTTCTTCTCCATTATAACAAAAACTTTAACTAAATCAACACTATTTTAAATCATTTTTTCAACATCATTTAAAACATCTTTATTTTGCATAATTTTAATCAATTTATCAATCTTTCTTTGATCTAAAGATTGATTTGTTACTTTTGCAACCGTTTGAATAAAATCTCTCATATCTTTTTCATTATTCAAATCTTTCTTTTGTAAATCGTTTGCTAATTTAAAAATATCTTCTTTTTTCACATTTGTTTTTTTAGATACACGATCTACAAGTAAATCTTTATCTTTCATAATATCACCACTATATACTATGAAAAAAATAAATAAATGTTAAAAAAAGAGACTTAGTCTCTTTTTCTACAAATGATATGAATTGGTGTTCCTTCAAACCCAAATGCTTCTCTTAATCTATTTTCTAAGTAACGTTTATAACTAAAGTGTAAATATTGTGGATCATTTGAAAATAAAACAAATGTCGGTGGGCAAACTGCTACTTGATTAGCATAGAAGATTTTTAATCTTCCACCATTAAATGTCGTTGTTGGATTCATTAATTGTGCATCCACTAAAACATCATTTAAAACGCTCGTTTGCACTCGTTTTCTTGAATTTTCATAAGATTCTTGAATTAATGGGAAAATTTGATCCACTCTTTGACCTGTTTTAGCTGAAGTAAAAACAATACGTGCATAATCTAAATATTTAAATTGTTCATAGATTTCTTTTTGTTTCTTTTGCATTGTTTTTTCATCTTTATCAACTAGGTCCCACTTATTATAAACAATGACAACGCCTTTACCTGCTTCATGGGCATATCCAGCAACATGCTTATCTTGTTCTCTAATTCCTGTTTCACCATCAATAACAACAAGAATAACATCACTTTTTTCAATTGATGTCAAAGCTCTTAAAATTGAATATTTTTCAATATTTTCATAAACTTTACCTTTTTTTCTCATTCCCGCTGTATCTACAACACGATATTTTTGTCCATCTTTCACAAAAGGTGTATCAATGGCATCACGTGTTGTTCCTTCAATATTAGAAACAATAACACGTTCTTCCCCTAAAATAGCATTTGTAAGAGATGATTTACCAACATTTGGTCTTCCAATAATTGAAAAACTGATTTCATCTTCATTAGTTTCTTCATCTTGTAAATCTAATTGATTAATAATTTGATCTAATAAATCTCCAATTCCAATCCCATGTGAACCAGAAACAGGAATAGGATCACCAACACCTAATGCATAAAATTCATATATATAATCTCTAAATTGATTATCATCAATTTTATTAACAACTAAAATAATTGGTTTTCTTGATTTTTGTAAAAGACGTGCTACATACTCATCTTCTTTAGTAATACCTTCTCGACCATTAACAACAAATACAATAACATCTGCTTCTTCAATTGCAATTTCTGCTTGCATTTTAATTTGTGTTGTAAAAGAAGCATTTTCTAATTCAATACCTCCTGTATCAATTACACTAAACTCTTTTGTAAGCCATGAAGCTTTAGCATAGATACGGTCTCTTGTTACACCTGCAACATCTTCAACAATTGAAATTCTTTCTCCAACCATACGGTTAAAGATTGTTGATTTTCCAACATTAGCACGACCAACAATTGCAACTACACCTGCCATATTATTCCTCCCTTGTTTTATTAATTAAAGTTAACACTTGATCAACAACTTCTTCTAACGTCATATTCGACGTATCAAGTTCAATTGCATCATCCGCTTTTTTAAGTGGCGAAATAGCACGATGCATATCTTGATAATCTCTTTGTTCAATTTCTTTTTTGATTGTTTCTAAATCAGCCTCTAAGCCTCTTTCTTTATTTTCTAAATAACGTCTCTTCGCACGTGTTTCTACACTTGCTATTTGATAAATTTTTAAATCTGCATGTGGTAAAACAACTGTTCCAATATCTCTTCCATCCAAAATAACATTCCCAGTTTCAGCCATTTTTCTTTGCTCATCAACTAGAAATGTTCTTACCGCTTGATATTTAGAAACACAGCTAGCTCCAAGTGAAACTTCATCTGTTCTAATTTGAAGGCTAACATCTTCATCATTTAAATAAACTTTATTATCAGCTGTAAGACGTATTTGAATATTTGAAATTGCTTGTTCAACAGCTTGTTCATCATTTAAGTCAATGTGATTTTTTATACAATAAAATGCAACAGATCGATACATTGCACCCGTATCAATATAAATGAAATTTTCCTTTTTAGCAACCATTTTTGCAATTGTACTTTTTCCTGCAGCACTAGGCCCATCTATTGCAACTGAAATTTTTTTCTTCATAAAATAAACACCCTCCTAAAAAAACTAAGGTCTTCCTTAGTTAAAAAAAACTTTGATATAAGATAACTCCAAGTAAAGCAATGAAAATAATGACTAAAATAACAATAATGACATTCATAACCTTAACAACTTTACTTTCACCTTTATTTTCAATAATCTCTTCTTCATCTTCAATAAAAGTATCATTTTCTTCAATATCTTCTACTGGATTTTCTTCTATCGTTTCAACGATTTCTTTCGTTTCTGTTATTTTTTCAGCTTGTTTTTCTTCTACTTCTTCAGATTCTTGTTGTAAAAATTCTTCTGCTTTTTTCACATCTTCTTCTGGTGACATCGCAGCTAATTTTTCCATAAAAGTCATTTTTTCTTTTGGCTCTTCTTCAACTTTATTATTTACAAACATTCCTTTAGCAAATTCTTGTGTGGCATAGCTTTCAACTGAATCTATCTTAATTGTATTTTTTTCAGGTTCTCTAATTTTACTTAAAATATCCATTCTTGTATTATATTGATCTTGTTTACCAACACTTTCTTTCGCACTTTTAAGAGCTTTATCAAGTTCAGCTGAACCTTCTTCTCTCATTTGTTCAAATGTTTTAGTTTCTGTTAAAGTATCTTCTAAATTTACTTCTTTTTCTTCCTTATCCTTTTTCATAAATGACAAAAAATCATCATCGTCACCATCATTTTGAACTGGTTCTACATACTTTTCTTTAGAAATGCCAACTTCTTCCTTAAGTCCATCTCTTAATTCTTGGTATTTTTTTACTCTTGAATACGTCATTTTCCCACCATCCCTCGCCATTATAACATAATAATCACTATAAAAAAATAAAAGAAGCCTAAGCTTCTTTAATATATTTACTTTTAAATCTTTTTTCAACCGGTCTTACAAGATAATAAACAGTTCCTGTAATAATTCCTTTAATAAAATTAAAAGGAAAATAAATAATAAAAATAGCTTGTCCATAAGGTGATAAAAAAGATAAAAATTTCGGAATTGAAATATTTGAACCATATTGTTGATTAAATGCTTGAATATCAACTGCAAAAGGTAGATTTGTATACCATGTCGGTTTTTGCATTAAATAAGTAGGTGTCACAAAGAAATAATTGATGACAAACATAATAAAAGCAAAAACAAGCATCGTTAAAACCATATCCAACAAATAATTCTTTAAATTCTTTTCTGGATCAATTTTTCGAGCAAGCAATGAATATGTTACACAAATTGATAACGATGCAATCAATGCTGCAATTTGCCCAATAGCCATTGGTCCAACAGGTCCTTTAAATAAAATTGAAACAAAAAACTTACAAATACAAACAAATAAAGCTGGAACAAATCCTAAAGTTGAAATAGCCACCAATACGACAATTTCTGATAAATCCAAATTCAACCAAGGTGCAAAGGGATAAGGAATCTCAATCAAATTCAAAATCATCCCAAGAGCTGCCAGCATAGCCGCTAAAACCATTTTTTGTGTCTTAGTACTTTCCATAATAATTCTCCTTTAAAATAAAAAATATCATGAAAATACTAATCTCCATGACTAAAAACATTATTTAAAAAAATGTCTTTCTTCCATCTAGACTCTACTATCGGTAAAGGAATTACACCTTTTCTGCATCTGCTCGTGGACTATCACCACCGGTCGGGAATTTCACCCTGCCCTGAAGACTTTCTTTTCGCTTATTATTTTAACATTTCAACAGAAGAAGTCAAATCATATGATTTGATTTCTTTAGTCATAAGGTTTATATTCAACTGTTTTCTTTTTAAAATCAATAAACAATTGAAAAGCCTTTCGATCTTCATCTTCATCCCAAATTTCCACAAACTCAGGAGTCACTTCTATTAAAATTTCACTATCAACGTGAGAATAAGCATTATAACTTTGCCATAAAAACTCTTTATATTTCTTTTCAAAAACTCTTCCTGGTTCATCAACGACCAATCCTTTATTAACAGCAATCCCTTCAACTTGTGTTCCATTAAAACACATTGCAACACGATTATTTTTAAACAACTGCTGTGTCTTTCTAAAGTTCTTATCTGTCTTAAAATAGATTTTATCATTATAAAAAAGACAACTGACATTTCTCACCATCGGATAATTATCCTCGCAACTGGCAAGTGCCATAATTTTCCAATCTCCCATTTTTTGTTCCATAATTTTTTTAGCTTCTAAAAATTCCATCTTATTTCCTCCCTATATAATTCCTTGATATCCTAAAACAAATAAAATCATTGTCACTAAAACAACACCTACGACAAAGACATAACCTTTATAAACACTTCCTTGTCGATTTGATTTTTCAACCAAATGACTTCTTCTTAATATTTGAACCACTGGTTTATATAAGAAAAAGACAATGGCAGCATTCATCGTTGCTTTAATTAAATTAAAAGGTAATATTCCTGGAAGCAACATTGGTACAATAGCACTTCTTGGCATTCCATAATAAATAGGTGTAATGATATAATTCCAAATAAGCATAGATATTGTTGTACACATAACACCTAGAACAAGTCCTAAAATAGCTCCTTTTTGATTATGTACTTTTTTATATACAAAAGCAGCCATACAAGCAAAAGAACACGTTGAAACCATATTCATCAAGACATCTAAAATGTTGCCTCCCTTTAACATGATTTCAAAAATCGAACAAATAAAACTCATTAATAATGATGTCATTGGTCCATAAATAAATCCGCCAATAACAATTAAAATATCCTTGGGATCATACCTTAAAAAAGATACCGCTGGAACAATTGGAAATGAAATAAATACATTAACGATCATTGCCATGGCACAAAGCATCCCTACTGTTGTTATTTTCTTTGTACTCATTTTATATACCTCCTTTAACAAAGAAAACGCACCTAAAATAATCTTCTAGGTACGTTTTTGTATATAAAAGTATTACAAAAAACACTTCTTTCATCCAGACTATAACTGTTGCTACTGGAATTTCACCAGTTCGGCCATCTTTAGCTCTCGGCCATCTTTAGCTCTCGGCCATCTTTAGCTCGCGGAGTTTACCGCCAGTAGAGAATTTCACTCTGCCCTGAAGTATTATTTTATTGCTTCTTTATTATATAATAATTTTTCTTATTTTTAAAGGTCTATCAAACCATAATGTTTTAATGCATAGGCAATACCTTCATCATCCACATCTTTTGTCACAAAATCAGCAATGCTTTTTAACTCATCTCCCGCATTTCCCATAGCTACGGCAAGAGAGACATGTTGCAACATTTGCATGTCATTTCCCCCATCACCAAAAGCCATCGTATCTTTTAAATCAAGACCATAATATTCTAAAAATTTATCAATTCCTAATTGTTTTGTTCCACCTATTGGTGAAATATCACAAAAAGTTGGATGCCATCTTGCTGAAATACAATGAGGCATATGACTTAAGATTTCTTTTTCTTCATTTTCATCAACAAAACACATAATTTGATAAATCGATTTATCAATAACATGACTACAATCTCCGGCAGGATGATCATCATTATGAGTAATAGCATGAATTGCATCAACACGCTCATCACGATAGTTGAAGTATTTTGTATTTTCTTCTGTAAAGCCACAAGGAACTTGATGATCTTTTAAATAATCTAATAAAGCTTGTAGATCTTCTTTTTTGATTGTATTTGAATAAATAATTTGATTATTTGTATAACAATATTGTCCATTTAACGTAATATAACCATCAAAAGGAAAATCATTTAAAACATCTAATCCATCTTTTCCTCTTCCTGTTGCTATAAAAAGCTTGATTCCCTTTTCTTTTAACTCATATAAAGCATCAAATGTAGATTTAGGAATCTGATGATTTTTAAAACTGACAAGTGTTCCATCGATATCAAAAAAAATTGCTTTTACCATGTTATATACCTATATCTTTCATATTTTTTAAACGTTCTAAATAGCGTTCAATACGTTTTAATTCTTCACCGCTTACTCTTTTAGCAGAATAATAATATTCAACAGAACTTTCCAAATTTTCTAATTCAATATTTTTCATTAAATAATTAATTGTTCCTCTATTACCATCTAATAAATGGACATGCGGTAATAATTGATGAAAACTATCTTTAAAATAATTAAAATGTGTACATCCTAAAACAAGAGAACCATACTCTTTAAAATCAAATTTCGAAAGTGCCTCTTTTAAATAAGCAAGTACTTCATCACTATTAAACTCTTGTTTTTCAGCAAAGCGGACAAGTTTTGGTAAAGCAACCAAATCAACTAAATGATCTTTATCAACTCTTTCTACCAAGTCCAACATCTTTTTACCTTTAACTGTAATTGGTGTCGCACACACCAATACCTTTTGATTTCCATATAAATCAACTGCTTTTTTTACTGCAGGTTCCATTCCAATGATAGGAATATTATATTTTTTTCTCATCAAAGCAACTGCTGCACTGGTTGCTGTATTACAAGCAATGACAATGGCCTTACAATCATGATCAATCATAAATTGAATAATTTCATCTACATAGCCAATGATCTCTTCTCTTGTTTTTTCCCCATAAGGAACATGTTTTTCATCAGCATAATATATAAATTGTTCATGAGGTAAAAGTTGCATTGCTTCATATAATACTGATAAGCCACCTATTCCTGAATCAAAAATACCTATTTTCATATAATTCCTCTTTCAATCATTCTACATTAATTATAAAAAAAGATATTGCGTTAAGCAATATCTATTTTTCTTGAAGCGTAACTTCAATTGTTTTTTCTGTGCCACTACGATTAACAACAACTTTTACTTTATCTCCTGCTTTATGTGAGTAAAGTGCTGTTAAGAACGATTTATAAGTAGTAATATCTTTACCATCTAATTTAACAATAACATCACCTTGTTGGATTCCAGCTTTACTTGCAGCACCATCACTTGTTACTTTAACAACATAGATACCTTCATCAACAGATACTTTAACACCATATCTTTGAAGTTCATATGAAGAATAATCATTTAAAGAAACACCTGAAATACCGATAACTGGATGAGATACTTTACCATTTGTACGAATTTGTTCTGCAACTGTAATAACATCATTAATAGGAATAGCAAATCCCATACCTTCAACGCTTTCATCAGAGAACTTCATGTTCGTAATACCTACAAGTTCACCTTTCATATTAACAAGCGCTCCACCACTATTACCTGGGTTGATAGCTGCATCTGTTTGGATAACATTCATATCCCAATCATCAACATTATCATCATTTAAATCAACAGAAACTGTACGATCTGTTGCTGAAACAATACCTTGAGTAACAGTTCCTGAATATTGAATTCCTAATGGTGAACCAATCGCTAAAACTGTTTCTCCTTTATCTAATAAATCAGAATCTCCTAAATCAATAACACTTACATCAAAGCTTGGTTGACATCTTAAAATAGCGACATCACTATATTCATCACTACCTACAACTTCTGCATCTACATATTCATTATTTGAAAATACAACTTGTACTTTGTTTGCACCATCAATAACATGGTGATTCGTAATAATATAGGTATATTTACCAGCTTGATCATAAACGACCCCACTACCACTTCCAGATTGTGTTTCACTCGAAGAACTTGAATTATCACCAAATCCAAAAGCATTATTTGTTGTATTTTTATAAACAACAACTCCTACAACACTATCACTCGCTTTTTCTACAACACTTGTTGTATCTGTTTTAACATCATAATTGACTTGTTTTACAGTTCCTTTATTTGTAACGGTCGTTGTACTATCATTCGATGATGACATCATATTATAAAAAACATAGCCATTCATTACAAAGGAACAGACAATAGCAACTACTAATAAAATTTTTACTATTTTTTTCCATTTCTTTTCTTTAGGTTTATCTTCATCAACTAATATAAAATTATTGTTATTATCTTCGTTCATAATATTTCCTCCTTTTGATGCTATTATCATAAAAAATAAATATGTCTAAATTATATCCTCATTGTGGGAAACTTTGGGATTTATAGGCAACTTGACAGTAAAAGTCGAACCTATCCCTAAAGTACTTTCAACATCGATCGTTCCTTGATTCAATTCGACGATTTTTTTAACAATACTTAAACCAAGTCCCGTTGATATCTTTGAACTTCTTGATTTATCTACTTGATAAAAACGATCATAAATATAATTCAACTTATTTTTAGGTATACCCATTCCTTCATCTTGTACACTTAAAACAAACATATTATTTTCTTTTTTAGTTTTAATTGTAATAACACCCTCATTAGAGTATTTAATTGCATTAGAAATAAAATTACTTAAAATTGTTTTAACCGTTGAATAATCTAAAATAACAGGTTTTTCTATTTTATTATGATAAATAAGAGAAATATGTTTTTCTTTAGCCATTGGCTCAAATAAATCAATACTTTCTTTAACAACAGCTTTGACATCTAATTCTTTAAAATCCAATTTAACTCTTGTTTGATCTAATCGTGATAATTCTAAAATATCATTAATGATATTTTGCATACGATAACTTTCTTTCAACAAGATATCCATAAACTCTTGAAATATTTCTGGTGAATCTAAACCATCCCTTTTTAATATTTCTACACTTCCAATAATAGCTGACATCGGTGTTTTAAGTTCATGAGAAACATCTGACAAAAATTGTTTTTGCATATCTTCAATTTCTTTCATTTTAGAAACGTCTGTAAATAAAACAATCGTTCCATCAAAAATAAGATGTTCTTTATCAGAAAAAACAGGTGAAGATTCTACTTGATAATATCTCGACTGTATTTTTACAACCGACGATAACGGTCTTTCAAAAACATAGCATTGATCTACTAAATCAAGCATCTCACCTACAAATATATCTTTATAATATCTTCCTTTTAAATGTGGTATTTCAAAGCCTTTTCTAAAACTTTGATTGGTAAAAGCTATTTTCCCTTCTTTATCAATAAATAACATCGGTAAATTCATTGATCGAATCAGTTGACTTAATATCTTTTCATGATATTTATTTTCAATTTCTACTTCCTTTATTTCATTATCCTTTTCTCTTTGAAAAAAGCGTCCCATTCGTTGATAATGACTTTCTAATTGATAAGCATTGATTGCACATACAAAGATAAAAAGAAGCATGATATAAAGACTGTAAGCCTTATTAAAATAACAAAGTAATAAAGCAACAACTCCCATCAATACAACTTTCAAATAACTTTTAGTCATCTTTTTTCACCAACTTATATCCAACTCCCCTTACAGATTTAAAAGAAACTCGACTTTCTTTTAACTTTCCTTTTAATTTAAAAACATGAACATCAACAATACGTGTATCTCCATCATATTGAAATCCCCATATAGACTGTAATAAAGTTTCTCGGGAAACAGCTTCTTTAGGATGTTCCATAAACATTTTTAATAAATCATATTCTACTTTTGTTAGAACAATAACATGATTATCAATTGTCACTTCTCGATTTTTAGTATTCATCATAACATCTTCAAATTTAATTTCATCTAAAAAATGTTTATGATGTCTTCTTAAATGAGCTTCAATTCGCGCTATTAAAACTGCTGATTGAAATGGTTTTGTTAAATAATCATCTGCCCCTGCTTCTAATCCTTTAATAATATCTTCTTGTTCACTGCGTGCCGTTAATAAAATAAGTGGTTTAACATAATCATTTTGTCTTACTTCTTTAATAATAGAGACACCATCTTTATATGGAAGCATCCAATCAATCAAAACAAGATCATAATCATTTTCTAAAATCTTCGAAACAGCCTCTTTTCCATCATATAAACTATCTACTAAATAACCTTTTTTTTTAAGTTCATAGGCAAGTATCTTATTGATGGACATATCATCTTCAATTAATAATATATTATTCATTATTCCCATCGTATCTTTCTATTATTCTTTGAACAACAGGGTGTCTTACGACATCCATCGCTGATAAATGAATAAATGAAATCCCTTTGACCCCTTCTAAAATATCTAATGCACGAATAAGTCCAGAAGTTGTATTTCTTGGTAAATCGATTTGTGAAATATCTCCTGTTACAATCATTTTTGATCTGAATCCTAAACGTGTTAAAAACATTTTCATTTGATTATCTGTTGTATTTTGCGCTTCATCTAAAATAACATAAGCATCTTCTAAAGTACGACCTCTCATATAAGCAAGAGGTGCAATTTCAATAACACCTTTTTCCATAAGCTTTTCAGTTTGTTCAACACCTAACATATCGTATAAAGCATCATATAAAGGGCGTAAATAAGGATCTACTTTTTCTTTTAAATCTCCTGGTAAAAATCCCAAATTTTCTCCTGCCTCAACAGCTGGTCTTGTTAAAATTATTTTTTTAACTTCATTATTTTTTAAAGCTGCTACTGCAAAAACAACAGCTAAATAAGTTTTTCCTGTTCCCGCAGGTCCTATTCCAAAAACCACATCATTATTTTTTAAAGCATAATAATAACTCTTTTGTCCTAATGTTTTAGGATAAATAAGTTTTCCATTATATGTTCTAGCTATTTTTATATGATAAAGTTCAGATAATTGATCCAACTTATCTTTTTCTACAAGTTTTTGAGCATAAATAACATCTCTTCTTGAAATAGAAACCCCTGAAACAATCAGTTTTAACAAAGAATAAATGACTTTTTTAGTTTTTTCAATTTGTTGTTGACTTCCAACAATTGACATTTCATCTCCTCTTAAAGAAATTTCAACTTGAAAATGATCTTCTAAAACTTCTAAATTTTCATCTTTTACTCCAGATAAATTAACAAGTTGTTCAATGTTATAAGCTTCTAACTTAACAATTTCTTTCATGAATCCTCCCTAATTGCAATATTCTCTATAAAAACATATTGCATCTTTAATACATATTTCTTCTTTATTATATCATATGATAGTACTTTTTCCCTGTCAATTTTTACATCCTTTGGTAATTGACTTCTTATTTTAAAAAGCAAATACGCAAATATATCTTTATCTTTAACATTTGATGACGAAGCCTCTATATATTGATAAGTATAAGCTTCTACACTTCCTAAAGTGGGAATCATTTTTATTTGTTGTTTCGTATCTTCAATTTGATGTGAAATCAAAACATCTCCTTTTTTTACATACTGATTCACTTTAACTAAAACATTTCCTTGTTTGACATCCAATTGACGAATAACCCCATCTTTTTTAGCGATATAATCTTGATATTTTAAGACCGTCTTTTGATTATGACTAGCGGGTGTATATTCAACATGTAAAATACTTCCCTTTTGATAAACATTTAAATAATCAATTTTGCTTTGATATTTTCTTTTTAAATGATCATAAAGTTTATTGATTTGAGGATAAGTCAATTTAGGATGCATCATTTGTATTTGTTTATTGAGGTCTTTTTGAAGTTGATTGTTCACGATAGAAAGAGAGCCTGTTATTTTATAGTCATAAATATAATGTGGTAAAATAAAAAGTGTGCTTATAAAAGCAAGTGTAAAAATGATTTGTGGAAATTTAAAGATAAGAAATAAATAATGAAGTAGGCCTATACTTTTTTGAATAGGTAAATGCATAGAAGATGTGATATATCTTTGATAAATAGGAACGTAAAATGAATAACGTAATGCATCAAGTTGATGTAAATGAAAAAGTGTGAGCTGATGTTTTTTGGTTTCTTTTAAAAATGAAACAATATCATTTGTTTCAATAACAATATAATCATAGCCTAAATTCATGAAAACATAATTGATGTAAACTCACCCATTAACATAATTTCATCTTGACTATAGTAACGTATTTCAATATTTTTTCCTTTTATTGAAATAATTTGTTGATTCATTTTACATTCAAAAATCGTTGATTCTAATGTAATAATCAACTGATAATATTTAATTAAAATTCTATTTTTTTGTATACAAAGCATTCTATCACCTATTATAAGCTATGATATTTCCTTTTCATTATGTATAGAATTTTATGATTCGATCTTTTTATAACATCAAAAAAGTCAACTTGTAATGTTGACTTTACTTATTTTGATCTTTTCTTCTTAATAATTCATTTCGATAAACAACGAGATCTTTATAAATATCACTTAATGTTGAAAAAACCCATTCTACTCTTTCATCAGGAATACGATTTCTATAAATAGAATCTAATTCATGATGAAATTGTTCATGAACTTTCAAAGCTTCTTTCCCTTGATCTGTTAATCTTAAGTAATAAATACGTTGATCTTGAGTAGATTTTTCTTTAATAAGAAAACCTTTTTCTACAATTTTTTTAACAGCTGTCGTAAGAGTTCCAAGTGTTACATTCAAATGATTCGCAACAGCTGACATTGAGGGACTTGATTCTTTATCAACAGCTTCTAAAACATGCATTTCAGACATCGAAAGTTGTTTAAAAGGTCCTTGTTTTAAATATAATTCCTGTATATCCATCGCAATATTAAAAACATCAACAACTGTTTCTATCGTATCTACTCTTTGTGTCATCTTTTTCTCCTTATTACTCTTCGTATTTTCTAATATATTGATAACCAATACCACCAATACCCATATGAGCTCCAACTACAGCTGGTAATTCTCTTACAAGTATTTCACATTCTCCAATTTGTTCAATCAATTTTTGTTTCATTTCTAATGCTAGTTCTTCATTTAAAACATGTTCGATTGCAAAAACATAATTCTTATTGTTAACCTTACATTCATTGACCATGTGATCAATAATTTTTAAATTTGCTTTTTTAGTCGTTCTTACTTTACCAAAACTATCAATTTTACCACCTAAACTATAGTTTAATTTCATAATTGGTACAATTTTTAAAAGTCCAGCTAACGCTGCAACAGCAGGAGTAATACGTCCTCCCTTTTTTAAATGCTCTAAATTAGGAACCATAATAATCGTTGCTGAATCTTCTACAAGTTTTTCTAGAATATCTTTTATTTCTTCTGGTGATTTTCCCTCACGAGCAAGTTTTGCTGCAACTTCTACAAGATATTTTTGATTACTCGCTGTTCCTTTTGTATCCACTAATGTTACTGGCATTTCTAACATATCACACGCAAGCTTCATTCCATTCATGGTTGAAGAAAGTCCTGTAGCGATAGGTAAACCAATAACATGACTATATCCTTGATCTTTGATTTTTTGAACTGCTTCTTGCAGTGAACCTGTTGATGGTTGAGAAGTCATCACCATAATATCGTCTTTTTCCATACGTTTAAAAACATCTATACTATGAATTTCAATATCATCTAAATAACTTTTACCTTCCATAGTGATTGTTAGTGGTGCAATAAATATTCCTTCATTTTCTCTTGAATCTACAGGAATTTGACATCCACTATCCGCTAATATAGCAATTTTTTCCATACTCTCCACCTCTTCCTCATATAATATAACAAATTATGGATTATTTTTAAAGTTTTATGTTATCATAAAAGTCGGAAGGTGAAAAAATGAAATCTATTGAAAAAATAACTGAACACACATTAGTCATTAAAAAATCAGAGTTTATTTGTACGCTCATTCCTTTAAATGATGAAGAAAAAATCAATGAAACTATTGATTATTATAAAGAAAAATATAAAGATGCTACACATAATTGTGTTGCCTATCTTGTAGGTACAAAAGAAAGAGCCAATGATGATGGAGAACCATCAGGTACTGCAGGTCTTCCAATGCTCAATGTTTTAAAAAAACAAGAACTCAGTAATATCATTGCAATTGTTACAAGATATTTTGGAGGCATTAAATTAGGAGCTGGAGGTTTAACACGCGCCTATAGTCAAGCTGTGGCTGATGCTTTAAAAGAAGCTAATATTGTTGAAAAACATTTAATCGATGTCTATGATGTTTCTCTTGATTATAGTTTTACTAAAAAATTTGAGCATCTATTAAAAGTAAATGACATTGATTGTATAAATAAAGAATACGATGAACAAGTCACTTATCGTCTTTATATTGATGATTTGTCTTTCTTTGATACAATTCAAGATTTAACAAGTAATCGTTACAGTAAAGAATTTATAAAAAAAGAATATGTTCCTGTAAAATAAATATGTATTTAGCCTGTTGACAAAACAATTTTGTTGACAGGCCTTTATTGTATAAGAAACAATTATTCAATGGACTATCCGTCCATTGAAAGAAAAAGGGACATTGTCGTAAAAACAGATGTTGATGGTGTCTATGGTGTCTGTTGTATCTTCAGTATCGAACACCAAAGTACGATCGATAAGAATATGGTGATTCGATATGGCAACTATGAAATGACGGAGTATTTAAAACAATTAAAAAACAAAAAACTTAAAAGATTAGTTCCTCAAGTTATGATTGTTTTTTATACAGGAGATAAGAAATGGAATACCCCTTTAGAATTAAATATTACTTTGATATACCAGAAGAATTAAAAGAATATGTTGATGATTGGAAAATCAAAGCTGTCGATGTCAAAGAAATAGATACCAGTAAGATCAAAGATGAACAAACAAGAAGCCATCCAAGAGATGTATAAAGGAAACTATGAGGGATTACATCGAAGAATAAAGATGAATAGAGATAACTTTATTTATGCAGCCATCGTTACAGGAAGTTTAGATTTAATTAGAGACTTACCAGAAGGAGATGAAATCGATATGTGTGAAGAACGGAAAGAAGGCGAAAAACGAGAAAAGAAAACTGTATTATCATTATTGAAAGTAAAATTAGGAAATGTATCAAATCAACTCGAACAAGCAATACCAAATAGTTCAATTGAAAAACTTAATACATTAACACTTTCAATTTTTGCTATCATAAACGAAGATGACGTTTTAAAAATCATTAATTAATAAGTTAATATATAAACAAGAAAAAGCAAGTCATTTTATTTGGCTTGCTTTTTTTATAAAAAAGAAAAGTACGGTTTTGTCGTACTTTTCTTTCGTTTATTTTTTTGATAACGTTTCAATAAACTCATTTAAACGATTAAGCCATTGATCATGTTTTTTGATTTTAATTGTTATTTTATTATCTAAAGATTTAAAGGCTGGCTTTGTAAAAAGTTGATTAGCAAGCAAGAATAATTTATCACCTGAAATTGTTTCAAAAGCATTTGGTGAAAAGATAATTTCTAGTTGTTTACCAGAATCTTTAATATCTTCAATAATAGAATAATGTGAAAGAATTTCAAGTTTTCTCTTTTCAATCAATGTTAAAATAGCTTCCGGTAAATTTCCATAATAATCATCAAATTCCGCTTTTAAACTATTAAGTTCACTCATTGTTTTTGCTTTATCTAATCTTTGATACAATTCAAGTTTTTCATAATCACTTTCTACATAGTCATCAGGAATATAACCATCTACACTCACATTTAAGTTTTTAACTTCTTCTTCAGGCTTTTCATCTTTATGCATTCTTACATTGATGGCATCTTGTAAGATCTTCATATACATTTCAAAACCAATATCATCAATAAACCCAGCTTGTTTACCCCCAAGAATATCTCCTGAACCACGAATTGATAAATCACGCATGGCAATTTTATAACCACTACCAAGTTCAGTAAATTCTTTAATCGCTTTTAAACGTTTTAATGCATCATCTTGAATAGACTTATCTTTTTTATAAAGAAGATAAGCATAAGCGCCTCTTTCACTACGACCTACACGTCCTCTAATTTGATAAAGTTGGGCTAAACCAAATTTATCAGCATCTTCAACAATCATCGTATTGGCATTAGGAATATCAATTCCTGTTTCAATAATTGTTGTACAAATAAGAACATTAAATTCTTTATTCATAAAACGAAGCATAACATCTTCTAGTTCATTTTTATCCATTTGGCCATGTCCTATAGCTACTTTTGCATTAGGAACAGTAGAAGAAATTTTATAAGCTACATTAGCGATTTGATCTGTTCGATTATAAAGATAGAAAACTTGTCCATCCCTAGCGAGTTCTCTTTCAATAACTTGTTTAATTAACGTATTATTTTTTTCAACAACATAAGTTTGTACAGGTAATCTATTTTTAGGTGGTGTATCGATTTTCGATAATCCTCTAATTCCCATTAAAGACATTTGTAATGTACGAGGAATTGGTGTAGCTGAAAGAGAAAGAACATCAATGGTTTCACGGTATTCTTTGATTTTTTCTTTTTGTTTAACACCAAAACGTTGTTCTTCATCGATAACAAGTAACCCTAAATCATTAAACGCGACATCTTTTGATAAAATACGATGTGTTCCTATTAATAAATCAATTTTACCCTCTTTAACTTCTTTTAAAATACGTTTCTTTTCTTTAGATGAAGTAAAACGATTGAGTAAAGCAATTTCTACAGGGAAATTTTTAAAACGTTCGGTGGCTGTTTTAAAATGTTGCATTGATAAAATAGTTGTTGGACAAAGAAAAGCTACTTGTTTATGATCTAAAATTGCTTTAAAAGCACCACGTAAGGCCACTTCAGTTTTACCAAAACCAACATCTCCACATAAAAGACGATCCATTGGTTGAGGTTTTTCCATATCCAATTTAATCTCATCAACACTTCTTTGTTGATCAGTAGTTAAAGCATAACCAAATTGATTTTCAAAATCGATTTGTAATTCATTATCCTTAGAAAAAGCAAACCCTGGTGAAGACATTCTTTTAGCATATAATTCTATTAATCGATCAGCAATATCATCAATTTTATTTTTAGCCTTTTGTTTAGCTTTTGTCCATTTGCTACTTCCAAGAGCATGGATCATTGGTACTTTACCATCAGCACTTGCATACTTACGAATCATTTTAAATTGTTCAACTGGAATATAAAGCGTATCATCTCCAGCATAAGCCACATATAAATAATCTTTATGATATCCTTTAACATCAAGTGTTTTAATTCCTAAATATTGCCCTATTCCATAGCTATCATGAACAACATAATCACCAACATTTAATTCTTGGAAGTTACGTAATGTTTTAGCATCTTTAAATCTAAAATATTTTGTTTTAGAAACATTGACTTCTCCAAATAATTCATAGGCTGTTAAAATAACTACTTTTTCTTCAATAAGTTCTAATCCTGATGCAAGTTTTCCTACATAAAGATTAATACCTGGATAAATTACTTCATCAATTCCTACAAGTGTATATTTCATTTCATGACGATCAAAAAGTTCCACCATCAATTGAAGTTGATGTTTATTTTCTAGAGAAATTAAAATTTGACTATTCTTTAAATAATCATTGATTTGTTGGATGACACGTTTTTCATCATCTCGATTAAACATCACATCGTGACTTAAAAAGACAACATCATCTTTATTTGTTGTAAAAGTATTAATAGCTTGATAGTTATCTTTAATAATGCTATCAAAGTCTTGATAAAGTTGATTATCTTTTAAAAAGCGTCCACTTTGGCTTAATTCTTGATAATAATAGAAGTTTTCTGAAATATAGTTTTTGATTTGAAAATGAATATCTTCTTCTTGACATAAAATAGTAATTGGATCATCTAAATAATCTTTAATACTCGTCACATTTTTAAAGAGATGATAATACGCATATTGACTACTATCTGTAGCATGTGCTTTTAAGTTTTCAATATCGATCATGATTTTTTCTTCAAAATCATCTTTAAATAAATCATCCATCTTTTGATATTGTTCTTCAAAAGAATCTTTGATTTGTGTAACAACTGAACCTACTTCTTGATCTAAATAAAGAAGATCGGTAGCTGGAATAATTTCAATTTCATCCACTTTTTCAATCGTTCTTTGTGTTTTTTCATCAAAAAATTTAATATAATCAATTTCATCATCAAAGAAATCGATACGAATAGGATGGTCATATTGCATTGAAAAAATATCAACGACTCCCCCACGTTTAGAAAAATAGAAAGGTTGATCAACACGTGTTGTATGCATATAACCTGCTTGCACTAAAAATCTTTGTAAATCATAAACATCAATATGATCTCCTACTTTTAAAGTCATACAGTTTTTCTTAAAAACATCAACAGTTGGAACATATCGCATCACACTATGACCATGACTGATCAAAAGATGTGGACCAGGTCGTGTAAGTTGATACATCGTTCCTAATCTTTGTCCTAATAATTCTCCTGAAGCGGCCAAACTTTCAATACGATAAGATTCATCTACAGGAAAATAAAGGGCTTCATCAATCATTTGAGAAACTTGTTTATAAAGAAGATTAGCTTCATATTGGTTTGATTTAACAATCAGCATATCTTTTTTTAAAGTCAAAAATGCGCTAGCAATCAGTAGCGCTTCGCTGTTGGAAGAATTGACAACGATATTTTGTTTATTCAATAAAGCATTAAATGCTTTATTATCTTTTAATAAATGTAGTATCTTTTTCATATGTACCTCTAATTAAAACGATTCATTGCATGGTTAAATCCATGATCCAAATAATCAATGACTGCATCACTGGCATTTTCAATCCCTTGATTGATAGCATCTTGTTCATCTTTTGTAAAACGTGATAAAACATAATCAACAACTTTTATATATTTACTACGATCAATACCTACACGAATACGATTAAAATTTTGACTTCCAGTATGCAAGATAATATTTTTAATACCATTATGCCCACCAGCACTACCACTTTGTCTTAAACGAAGCTTCCCTACTGGCATATCTAAATCATCATAAATAACTAAGATATCTTCTTGATTGATTTTAAAGAAATCCATAACTTGTCTAACAGATTCTCCAGATAAATTCATATAAGTTTGTGGTTTTAATAAAATCACATCTTCACCTTTATATTTACTTTTCCCATAAAGTCCTTTAAATTTGTTTTGTGTCATTTCAATATTTAATTTTTCACTTAAACGATCCAACACCATAAATCCTGTATTATGTCTTGTATTTTCATATTCTTTTCCAGGATTACCTAAACCAATAATTAATTTCATTTTTTACCTCTTTAATCCAAATATTTTCATCGAAATAGGAGCTAAATATGTGCGTGATTCATGATCATTATAAATCACTTCATATTCATCCATATCATTTATTTCAAAATCATAATACGAAGGATTAAAATATGCAACAATCTCTTGATATTTTCCTTTATTTTGTTTCACACAATATCTTAAAATACGATAATCAAAATGATTTGTACTTACATATTCATTTACTTCTTGAATTGTCTCATACTTAAATCCACCATTTTCTTTTCTAAGTTGAATCATTTGTTTAAGAGTTTCAATATCCTCTTGATTTTCATCAACTAAAGACCAATTGACTGCATTAATATGATCTAATGTATTATACGTATTTCCAAGTCCATCTTTACTACGATAGAACTCTTGACCACAATGAATAAAAGGAATTCCTTGTGATAAAATAAGCGCAACATTCAACATCAATTGTCTTTTCTTACGAGTTTCAAGTGGTTCATCTCCATTACTAATTGCAAATTTATCAAATGTTGTCGCATTATCATGACATTCAACATAATTAATACTTTGATCAACATAGCTGTAGCGATTTGTATTTTTCATACATTCACCACCAATTTCACAATTATACATATTCCCCGCAAAATAACCTTTATCCTTTAAAGCAGAATCTCCACTTCCACCCTTTAAAGTTTCACGATAATAATCATTAAAGAAGCCAATATTTAACATCTTACGATGATTATCTTGCATTCCTTTTTCATGATCATCCATAGCTGTAGGCATATTCCATCCTTCGCCATACATAATAAAACTATCATCTATTTTTGAAGCTTGATCATAAACTTGATTTAAGGTTTCAATATCAATAATACCCATTAAATCAAATCTAAAACCATCTACTCCATAAAGTTTTTGCCAACGCAAACACATATCTTTAATATATCGTCTTACCATTTGATGTCTTGATTCCAAATCATTTCCACACCAAGAACCATTAGACATTTCTCCATATTGATTCTTTCTAAAATAATACCCCGGTACTGTTCTTTCAAACGCACTTGTATAATAATCATACATATGATTATAAACAACATCCATCACCACTCTTAAACCTTTTTGATGAAGTGTTGAAACCATATGACGACATTCTTTAACTCGAGAATAACCATCTTGAGGATCTAAAGCATAACTTCCTTCAGGAACATTGTATTGAATTGGATCATAACCCCAGTTATACATCACTGTAGGATGAAGTTCATCTACTGTCGCAAAATCATACATTGGCATGATTTGAACATGAGTGACACCTAAATCTACAAGATAATCAAACCCTGCTTTATTACCTTGTGGTGTAACTAAACCACTTTCTACTAAAGACATAAAAGTCCCTGGATGTGTTGCGTTAATTGTCTTAGACATAGTAAAATCACGAACACTTAATTCATAAATGATCGCTTCTGTTTTTCTTTTCATATGTTGTAAGTTTTCTAAATAAAGTGGTTCATTGATTTTATCAACATCAATGACAATATTACTATTACTATTAGCATTAGAAGCATAAGCATAAAGATCTAATGTTTCATGAAAACTTTTATGATGACGAATCAAATAATTATATTCTTGATTATCCAAATCTCCTTGGATCGTTACTTCAAAAACCCCTTTTTCTTTTCTTTCCATTTGATAAGCTTCATTTCCTACTTTAACCATGACTTCTAAAGCCGTAGGCGCCCATACTTTGAAAGTTGTCTTTTCTTTTTGATAAAGAGGGCCTAATTTTCCATCATAATAAAATAATTCATCAAAATCATCCAATTCAGAAAGTCTTACATATTGTAAAATAGCACTTAAACCATAATTATCTACCATCTCATAATGATGCGTTAAATCAATATGAACATTTTTAAAATAATATTTAACACAAATATCATCTTCACATGTTTCAGCAACAGGAATTTCTACAAGTGTTTCTTTATTTAAATCTCTCAAATAAAATTTTGGAGAAATTCCCCCATAATTTTTTTTTGAAAGTCTTACTTCTATTTTATTTAGCTCTATTAAATTGGCGAGCATACGTATTTTGCCTTTTTCCATTTTTAATCACCTAATCGTATTATACGCAAAATATATATTTTATTCAAACATCTTCCTTTTTGCTTTGATGTTCAAATTTTATGATATAATACCCTCGGTGATATAAATGAAAGTTGGTTTAGTATTAGAAGGTGGCGCTATGCGTGGTTTATACACAGCGGGTGTCATCGATACATTTTTAAAAGAAAAGATTGATGTTGATACAATTATTGGTGTTTCAGCGGGAGCTTTATTTGGAATGAATTATAAATCAAAACAAATAGGACGTGTTTTGAGATATAATAAAGCTTACGTTGGAAATAAAGATTATATGGGTGTTTATTCTTTTTTAAAAACAGGAAATGTCATGAATGAAGAATTTTGTTTCGAAAAATTGATTGATGATTTAGATCCAATTGATTATCAAAGTTATCAAGAATCTCCTGTTGATTTTTATGCCGTTGTGACAAATTTACAAACAGGAAAAGCAGAATATAAGTTGTTGGATACTTTAGATAATTATGATCAAGTTGAATATTTAAGAGCATCAGGTTCAATGCCTTTTGTATCTCATATCATTCAAGTCAATGGTCATGAATATTTAGATGGTGGCTGTAGTGACAGTATTCCTATTAAAAAAATGTTAGAGATGGATGTTGATAAAATCATTGTCGTTTTAACAAGACCTTTAGATTATCGCAAAAAGCCATCCAATAAACATCTTAATAAACTCTTTTATCATCAATATCCTCATTTTGTAGAAACCTTAAATAATCGTTATTTAAATTATAATGCGTCTTTAGATTTGATTACAAAATTAGAAAAAGAAAAGAAGATTTTTGTTTTAAGACCTAGTCAACTCATCCCTATTGGACGACTTGAAAAAGACAAAGAAGTCATTCAACAAATGTATGACTTAGGTGTAAGTGATTGTAATAATCAATTAGAAAACTTAAAAAAATACTTAAGAGGCTAAATTAGCCTCTTATTAATTGGTATTTAATTAAAAGTTCTTTAATTTCATCTGGTGAAACACATCCATTTTCACCTAGATGAATTGCTGGTTTCGTTTTACCATGAAAATCACTTTCACAAGTAAATCAATATAACTTTTATTCATTATTCATCTCTCCTATCATTTGATTCTTTCCTATTTGAAAAAGTCCTTCTTTAATTAATGTATATAGTTGATTAATTTTAATTATTTGAGGTTGATGTTTTAAAGGAATCGTTGGTAAAGATATTTGTATGTCTTTTAAAACATCGCTACAAATACCAATAGCTTCTGGATTTAAGACACAACATAAAGTAACAATCTGTTTTTCTAATAATTCTTGAGGAGCATCTTTTAATAAACGCACTTGTTGTAAATGATCATAAAAAGGTAAGCACCGAAGTTCTCCCGCAAAATGACTAAAGCCATTATAAAGTTTCCCTTGAATGATCATTCCACAGCCTACATAATCAACCGCAGGCTGATAAATCAAAGCACTATTTTGATAGTGTGAATATTGATGATAAAAACCAATGCTGGCACAATTGACATCATTTTCAATGATTATTTTTTGTTTGATTTCTTTTTTTAAAATTTCTAATATATTTTTATTTTGAAAATCTTCAAAATCACACAAATCAATCATTCCCTGATCACAAACCCCTGGCAGTGATAAACAAATGACAGCAATTTCTTGATCTTTCTTTAATACATCTTTTAACATCTTTAAAAACTCTTCAACTGTTCCTTTTAAAGAAGAATAATTTTTTTGATAAACAATTTGATCATATAAATCTATGATTTCAAAAATAAATTCATAACTCTTCTTATTCTTCTTTAAAACTATTTTTAACAGATGCTTATAATCCTTATATAACTGATATTCTTTAGACTTTCTACCACCCGTTGACTTAGAATCACTTACATATTCAATTTCATGACTTTTCAACATTTCTTGTAAAATATTAGTAGTTGTCGCCAATGAAAGACTTGTTTTATACGCTAAGTCATTTTTTGTCCAAATTTGTCCATCATAAAGACATTCTCTTGTTTTTATTTTATTTTCTTGTTTTAAATCATTTACTTTTGACACTCTATCACCTAACTTTCATCAACTTTTGTCGAAAGATATTATAGTACAAAAGGTATAAAAAAAGAATGACCTTTCGATCATTCCTTATTTTCTACCATAATAAATATCTCGATCAACTGCTTTATTCATTGAAGCAACAACTGTTGTACATACTGCATCTCCAGTAATATTAACGGCTGTTCTTGTCATATCTAAGATACGGTCAATTCCCATAATTAAAGCAATTCCTTCTACTGGTAAACCAACGGAATTAAAGACCATGGTAAGTGTAATTAATCCAACACTTGGTACTCCTGCTGTTCCTATTGAAGCAAGCGTTGCTGTTCCAATAACTGTAGCATAATCCATCATAGATAGATGAATTCCAAAGGCTTGAGCTGTAAAGACAACCGCAACACCTTGCATGATGGATGTTCCATCCATATTGATTGTTGCTCCTAATGGAATTGTAAAGGATGAGATCTTTTTAGAGACACCCATTTTTTCAGCTAAAGTATCAATATTCATTGGAATTGTTGCATTGGATGTTGATGTTGAAAAGGCAAAAGCCATTACTGGGAAAAAGTTTTTAATAAAGATAATTGGATTTAATCCTGAAAAAATCTTTAACATTGACATATAAACCCCAAAACATTGAACTCCTAATGCAAGTAATACACAGAACATATATTTTAATAATGGGATGAAAACATCAAAACCTATTTCTGCAAATGTTTTAGAAATCAAACAGAAAACACCTATTGGTGCTAACTTCATAACAACCATTGTCATTTCCATCATAATATCATTAAATTGACTAAAGAAGTTTTTAACAATATCTACACGATCTGACATATTTGCAAGAATAACACCTAAAATAAGCGCAAACAAGATAATTTGTAACATTGTTCCATTTGCAAGTGATTCAAAAATATTTGTTGGAATAATATTTAACAATGTTTCTGTCACACTTGTTGCTTGTGTTGACTCTGTTACTTTTGAAGTGATTTTAATTGCTGACATATCTAAACCAATACCTGGATTAATAACATTAGCGATACATAAAGCAACAACAACGGCAAGTGCTGTCGTACATAGATAAAAAAGCATTGTTTTAAGTCCTACAGATCCTAATTTTTTAGTATCTCCTACTGCCATACTTCCACAAACAATTGAACAAAAGACAAGTGGTACAACTAACATACGCATTAAACGTATAAATCCTTGTCCTACAACATAAAATAAACCACTAACAATAAAATCATCAACGATTTTATTACTAGGAATACAATAATTAATAATAATTCCTGTAATCGCACCTGCAATAAGTGCTATAAAAATCAAAGTTGTTAAACCTAACTTCTTTTTATTTTTCATTATATAGACCCCTTTCTTTAAAATATTCTTTTAAAGATTCTTTCCATGAAGGAAAAGTATAAACTGGAGTCATTGACATAATAAAATTATCTAAAACACAATAAGCTGGTCTAACTTTAGAAAAATCAGATAAATGAGTAGGTACTGCCTTCATTTGAGCTTCTTTTCCTGTAAGTTTTAAAATCTCATGAGCGAATTCATATCGACTACATACCCCTTTATTTGTCGCATGATATGTTCCATATTCATTTGTATCAATCAAATGTAAAATAAAACGTGCAAGTTCTTTAGCACTTGTAGGTGATCCAAATTGATCAGAGGCAATTGCTAGAGATTCACCTTTATTTACTTTTTCTAATAAATCATTAATAAAATTATTTCCCAAACCATAGACCCATGTACTTCTAATAATAAAATGCTTATAAGTAAATTCTTTAACATATTGTTCTCCAGCTAATTTAGATTTACCATAAGCTGTTTGTGGTCTTGTTTGATCAAACTCATTATAAGGTTGATCACTTTTCCCATCAAAAACATCATCTGTAGAAATATGAACCAATTTAGCTTCTAATTTTCTAGCAATAATAGATAAATTTCTAGCACCTAAAGCATTAACTTTATAAGCTTTAGAAATATCATTTTCACATTCCTCTATATTTGTAAGTCCTGCACAGTTAATAATAATATCTGGTCTATTCATTTCCCCAAAACGTAAGACCTCATCTGTGTCTGTAATATCCAAATCGTCTATGTCAGTATCAAGAACTTTGAATTCAAGTTTATCAATAATTTCATTGATTGCTTGTCCAATTTGTCCTTTAGCACCGCATATCCAAATTTTTCGCATAATTTCATCCTCCTTTAAATCTTGAATATTATATCTAGAGGATTATTTGATGTCAAATTCAAACCTAGTTCATATTTCGTGATATAATAGTATTGAGGTGATTTTTATGAATGATTTATCTAAAATGTATCAAGTTTACGTAAATAAAGAATTACAAGTAAACAAAAATGAAATTTTAAATGTCGCTCGACTTAAGCAAAAAACATTATCTTTCTTACATGATTTAGGAGAAGTTTGTCAGGATTCAAGATGTTTTATCTTTTGGGAAAAAGAAGAAGCTATTCATCACGATGAACTATTAGAACATTATTTAGATGGTTTAAAAATGTTAATGTCTATTGGTTATGAATTAAGAATTGATACTATTAAAAATCATACTGAAATTCCTAATCGTTTATCTTTAGAAGACTTATTTTTAAAAATTTATCAATCAATGATGAATGTTTCATCAACTTATTCTAGTCAAGATTACCAAAATACAATTGATGACTATTTCTCTTTAGGATTTCAATTAGGTATTGATTTAGATGAAATTATTGATCATATTTAATTTGTGAGATGGAAACATCTCACTTTTTTATTGCATATGTTTATATTTAGATTTATAATATAATGATTTAAAACTTTTTGTTTTAAATGGCATAAAAAATAGGAGGAATAAAATATGAACCATTTTGAATATGTTTCTAAATCAAAATACATGCCAGTAAAAAAAGAATTAATCAAAATAATAAATCAAGTTCAAGATGAACTTAGAGAACAATTTACATTTGATTATAAGTTTATAGGAAGTTCTAGCCGAAATATGATTACTTATGATCCGAAAACAAATAAAGGATATGACTTTGATATCAATATTGAAGTAAATGATTTTGATGAATACTACAGTGCTAAAGAATTAAAAGAGATACTTATGAATACATTTAATAAAGTTCTTAGATCTAACTATCATTTTCCTTGTCAAGATAGTACTCGTGTATTTACTATAAAAGTATACGAAGAAAATCCATATTGGAGAAACATCACTAATTTAAAAGGTACAAAAATAAAATATAGTTGCGATTTTGCAATCGTAAATACAATTAATGATTATCAACAAGAATATATACGTTTTAATAAAAACACACACGAATACAGTTGGCAAATGCAATGTAAAGGATATTTATTATCTAAAAAAGAGGCATATATAAAAAAGAATAAATTAACTAATGAATTACGAAAAATCTACTTAGATAAAAAGAACTTCAACACAAACCCTAATAAAAAATCAAGAGCACTCTATGCTGAAGCTGTTAATGAATTATATAATACCCATCATTAAACAAAAACGATTTGATGTATTATTTCAAATCGTTTTTTTATTATGTTTATTCAAATCTATATTTCTTTAACATAACTGTTAGTAAAACACTTAAAAACGCAAATAATGAATAAGTACCTATAGATGTACTATCTCCTGTTTTTACAGCTGTTGTTTTTTGAGATTTTTTATTATTATTTATTTTATTCGTTACTTTATCTTCTGTAGTAGGTGTTGTAACTGTTTCATCTTTTTTAACAGTTTCTTCTACAACAGATACTTCAATTTCTTTTTCTAAAGAAATATCATGTTCTGTATAAGCAACTATAACGTTTTGTTTTCCTATTTGAGTCGCATCATACCCTTTAATTTCTACTTCATCAGTTATATCTCTTTTATATGTTTCATTATCAGGTGTTGTATAAATACCTGTAACACTTAATTGAAGATCATCACCTTTTTTATAAGATGTTTCTCCTGTGATTTCAATATCAGTAAGTGTTGAAAGCTCTGGTGTTTCTTGTTGAGGTCCTCCTCTAATACCTGCAATTTATTTTAATCCCATAGCTTGTAATGAAATACTTTCATAGCCTTCATGTCCTGCTTTGTAACCAGCATTACTAATAACATCTAATAAATTATCCCCTGCATCATAGGCTGAAAGTAATAATTGAGAATAATATAATAAACATCCTCTTTGAACATGATAATCACTTGTAACAATAGCCAATGATTTTATTGTTGGATATTTTTCTCTTGAAATAGCATATGTAAATTGAGCATTTTGAACTGTAGATTTAGATTTATTTTCAACAATAAGTCTATTTTCATCTAATCCATTTGCAATCATCCATGCTGCCATTTGATCTGCTTCAATTGCATTTGGATTATTTTTAGCAGTTCCACCACCTGTAACAGCTACATAAGCATTTGGATATTTTTGAGCACTTGCAAGTGCCGTTTGCAATCTTCCAACAAGTTCATCTTTCATTGTACCAACATCATTTAAAGCAAACCCTAAAACAGTAATACATAAACTATCATCATTTGGTAAACCATCTGGTAAAACATCAACATTGACATTCATATCAGTATTGACATAATCCCCATATTTCATGATTTTTTCCCATTCTTCCCCTTTAGTTGAATTAAGAGCTTTTAATTTTTCAACTAATCTTTGAATATCTGTTTTTGCTGTACTTTAATAAGTACTGTAATAGCTAATCATTTCATTAATAATATCAGTTTCGCCACTTTCACTAGCAAAAACAGGTATTGAAAAAGAAAATGATAAACATAAAGAAACAACAACCGTCATAACAAATTTAAATATTTTTTTTCATAATGTCTCCTCCTTGGATATATTACGCATCACTTGTAACCGCTTACTTTAAATGTTTAATTTATTACATAATTTTACAATTTATAAAAAAGTGTTGCGATAACCGCAACATTTTTTTATTTTTGACAGATGCCACAAGGACTGTATCCTTGTTGTTGTAATTTTTTTGAAGTTGAAGTAACTACTTCTTTATTTTGTTCGCTCATTTTTGAAACACTTGAACAATTTGGATCATGATATTTTTTATTTTTTATATTAATAACATACTTTTTACTTTTATTACTTGACTTATTATGATAATCAAATGGATCTTTTGCTTCTTTGATGCCATAAGTTGGTTCTCCTTCTTTGGCTTTTCTTGAAGTTCCATTTTGATAATCAATAGTAACACCCGGTTGTACATTATAAATGTAAACACAAAAACGAATCGTTTCATCTTCGACAGAAGCTGCTTGTAAAATCAAGCCTCTTGCTACTAATTCATCTTCTTTATATACAGGAATGGCTTCATATAAAACATGATGATTCATATTTTTAATATAATCTCTAACCTCTTCTTCAAAAGGCAACATACCTGTAACATTAAAATAACGTGTTCCCGTCATTAAATTTCTTTCTTCAGCATTTAAACCACTTAAAGCAAAACCAATTTGATGACAACGATTATATAAATATTTTGTAGAAATCAAATCATCATATCTTTGTGTTTTCCATCCTGACGGTTTAACCATTCCAATAGATTCCCTTTTATTTGTTGGAAGTGTTTCAGGACCTAAACAAGCTTGATCTTTTTGAGTACGTCCATATTCATCCAAATCATTTAATTGAATATATGTTTTTGTAGTATATTCATTTTCTTTAAAAGTAGGAGTATTGTTATTGATTTCAATATATGGTTGTCCACTATATTCTTCTATTTGATTTAAAATATCTTGAACATTATTTTCATCAAAAGAAACCTGATCTGTTTCTATTTGTAATTGGTTTTCTATATTTGTAATTTGATAATGTAAGGTTTCTTTAGAGTCTACATAAAACGATTTTTGAGTTTCTTCACCATCTTGTACAACTTTTAACTCATGATTTCCTTTAGTTAACTTTAACTCATAAGTTCCTGCACCTTGACTTTTTAAAGTATCAATTTGATCTTGATCAACATAAACATCTACATCCTGACTACTTGTTTGTTCTAAAGAAAGTGTTACACTTTGCTTAGAAGATGCTTTTTCTACTTGTTGATTACATCCTGTTAAAGTAAATGTCATCAATAATGAAAGTAATAATAAATAGAGTTTTTTCATCATAGTTCCTCCTTGGAGTACAAGTATATCATAAATTTATATTTTTTCTTTTCTATTTTTTTTAAATAGAAACCTATTTCAAGGTTTTATTGGATAAAATATAAAAAATAGAAAACATGATCAAATACAAAAAGTATCATGGCAATCTACTTTTAATCATTGCTAAATAAAGATTAACGTATTAAAATAGTAATAAAAATATTATCTTACTTAATCAGATAATTAGGATAAAAGAAATGATAGATACTAAAAAAATTAGAAATAAACATGGTTTTACGCTTGTTGAAATAATAGTTGTTCTTGTCATTCTTGCAATTTTAGCTGCTGTGGCTATTCCATCCGTTTTAGGATATGTAGATGAAGCAAAAAAAGCAGGTATTATACAAGAAGCACATGGGATTTATGAAGCAGCGCAAATTGCTGCTACAAAATGCTATGCAACAGATGAAGATGAATTTAAAAAACAATCAATTTTTAAATATAACTACACATTACCTGCAGATTTTCCTTATAAAAAGACAACAACAAATTCAGTTGGAAGAGTGTCTGATTCTTTAATGAGTCATGGACAAAAAGAGCCTGACAAGTATCTTAGTGATAGCTATTCTGGCGCATCATATATTGATAAAGAAATTGTAAAAAATGTATTACATTTTTTACAAAGTGAAAATAAAAACTCAGCTATTTATAAATACAAAGTACTAACTGACTGCCTCAACGGTCAATCCCTTAACGATTATAATCCTAGTAAAACCAATGGATTTGCTATTAATATATTCTATAACCAACAAGGTAAGATAGAAGCTATAAATTTTGCGAGAGATAATTATATGGTTACTATTCATAATGGAAAATTAAATTGTGTTAAAGGTGGTAAATCAATAAAATCAATAGAAAAGAAATAGTATAAAAAATAATTTTTATGTAAAAAAGGGGATGTTACGAAATAATTTAAAATCGTAACATCTTTTTTGTTATAAATTCTAACTAAAAAATAGGATATTGATATCTTACCAATGATATTTATTTCCTACTAATTAATTTCTCAACGATAACGTTTGAGGAATTATTGTAATTAGAAACAATTGCTTCTTATAGTAGAATAATTTTATTATATAGATATTTAAAATTATTATTTTTAATATATTTTTATTTTACAAAAGAAAAGGCTGTATGAAATTAATTATTTAATTTCGTAACAGCCTCTTTTTTATATGGTTTTAAATTTTTTATGATATAAGATATAAGCTACAATACTTGCAATTGCTTCAGCAATAACAAATGATAACCAAATACCTTCAATCCCCATGATATTTAATAAAATGTATGCTAATGGTACTGTAATCAATAATTGTCTAAGTAAAGAAACTATTAAAGAATATTTTCCTAAACCTAGAGCTTCAAAAACACCTGACATTAAAACTCCAAAAGATGAAACAATAAAACTTAAAGATAAAATTCTAAGCCCTGTTTCTCCTATTTCTAACATGCCACTACTTGCATTAAATAAAGAAAGTAAAACATTCGGAACTATAAAGAATAATAATGTTCCTGCTCCTAAAATAGCAGCAATGACCAAACCAGATACTTTTAAAATTTGATGCATTCTTTCTTTTAACTTAGCTCCATAATTATAACTCATTAAAGGTCTCATCCCTTGTACAATTCCTGATGTTGGCATATAAATAAATGTTTGTAACTTATAATAAACCCCGAAGAAAGCAACTGCACTTTGTGAAATAGATGAAAGTATACCATTTAATAAAGAAACAAGAACAGATGGTAAGCACATCATCACACTTGAAGGAATAGCTATACTATAAAGTTGAGAAATAACATGAAAATCTACTCTGAATTTCTTAAATGAAATATGAAGATGTGTATTGTATTTTTTAAATAAGACAAATGCTAAAGAAGCTGCTGAAAATTGACCAATTACTGTCGCAATAGCTGCTCCAGCAACACCAAAAGCAGGTAATCCAAAATAACCAAAAATCAAGATTGGATCTAAAATAATATTAATAACAGCTCCAAAGATTTGCATGATCATGGGCATCATCATGTTTCCAGTTGCTTGAAACATCTTTTCAATAGCTAGATGAATAAATTGACCAATAACTAATGAGACAACAATCATTCCATATTGCATTCCATAGTTAATTACATTTTGATTTGTTGTAAACATATTTAAAAATGGTCGAATAAAAAATAAACCAATAATTAAAAATAATAAAGAATGTGCAAGTGACATCACAATTCCTTGAGTTGCATAATAAGATGCCTTATTATCATCTTTAGCTCCTAAATGTCTTGCAATAAAGGCATTCATCGCAATCCCTATTCCACAAGAAATAGCTAATGATAAATTTTGTAAAGGGAAAATCAATGATACTGCTGTTAAAGCTTCTTCTCCAAGTTGAGAAACAAAGATACTATCTATAATATTATATAATGATTGAATCAACATTGAAATCATTGGCGGAATCGCCATTGACATTAATAAAGGAAATACAGGCTTGTATTCCATTGGGTTTCTATTTTCCATATAAGTCTCCTTTCCATAAAAAAAACTATAGATGTCTATTTATGATCAGAAATAGAGAAATCTATAGCTTCCCTAAGCAATATTCAATTTGCATGTCTATATTAATAAATATCTTTATCTTTGTCAATTGTTTTAAGCAGAAATTAATTCTTGATCCAAAGCTTCTAAAGCCATAATAGCATCCCAACAGAAACTTTCTTTACCAACATATTCATCAAAATGATTACGTTTAAATTGAATCATCACTTCTTCTTGAACACCACTGAATTTAATGATACAGTTTTGTGCTTTTAAACGATCAACGATATCAAAGAATTCATGAATCCCTGAATCATCAATAGAAGGAACACCTCTCATTGAAAAAACAATAGCTTCTAATGAATCATCTAATTCATCTAAAACATGTGTCATTTGTTCTTGTGTTCCAAAGAAAATAGGTCCACTTAAATACATAATTCTTGTTTTTTTATGATGATGTTTTAAATCTTTTCCTACACGATCTTTATCAATATCACGTACTTCTATATGTAAATGAGAATTATTTAAAACAAATAAGATAATTGAAACCATGACTCCAATAACAATCGCAACAGTTAAATCAAAAACAACAGTCGCACACATTGTAATTAAATATTGTGAAATATTTGTTTTAACTCTATTATGAAATAATGTTTTAATTTCTTGCCAATCGTTCATACGCCAAGCAGTAACCATTAAAACACCAGCAAGTGCAGATAAAGGTATACGTGACATAAGTGAACCAAGTAAAAACATCGAAATCAAAATAACAATTGAATGGAAGACACTGACTAATCTTGTTTTTCCACCTGCTTTAATAGCTACAGATGTTCTAGCAATCGCAGCTGTTGCAGGAACACCACCAAATAATGGAATCAACATATTTCCAATACCCTGTGCCATTAATTCACGATCAGCATTTAATTTTTCATTTTTCATTTTACCAGCACTTGCTCCACATAAAAGTGATTCAATCATCCCAAGTGCAGCAATACTTAAAGCAGGTAGCATCAATTGTGTAATTGTACTTAAATGTAATGAAGAAAAGGATAATCTTGCTTCTGGAAACAAAGTACTTGGAATAGTCCCTACTTCATGAACCGGTAAATTTAAACATAATTGACAAATTAAAGCAATAATAATCCCTGCTAATGATGAAGGACAATATTCTCCCCATTTTTTAGGCCAAATAATCATAATCACAACAACTAAAATCCCAAAGAAAACAGTTGGTAATGATACTGGAAAACCTAATTTTAAATATGAAAACAGTTTTTCTAAAGCACTTGAACCAACAGATGTTGTCCCAAAGAAATTATCAATTTGTCCTAATGCAATAATGATTGCAATTCCACTTGTAAAACCAGTAATAACACTAGTTGGAATAAAAGAAACAATTTTTCCAAACTTAAATAATGAAGCAATAATCAACATACATCCAGATAAAAAGCTTGCGATGAAGACACCTTGTAAACCATATGTTGTTGAAAGTCCAATTAAAATAGCTGACATAGCACCTGTTGGTCCAGAGATTTGGTAACTTGCTCCCGATAAAACACCAATCACTAAACCAGCAATAATCGCTGTAATTAACCCAGCACCTGCATCAGCCCCACTACTTACACCAAACGCTAAGGCAAGTGGTAAAGCAACAGCAGCTACTGTTAAACCAGCTAAGATATCTTGTAAAAGAGTTTGCATGTTATAACCTTTAAACTCATTTTTCAAGTCTCTTATATAATCTTTAAACATAAAATCCCCCTTTTTTACCCCGTGTCATTATACACATTAAACTGTCTTTTGTTAAGTTTATGTAGAAATAATCCTATTAAAATTATAATAATAAATAGGTTATAGCGATTTAATTCGTTATAACCTATTTTCATTAATGAATGATTTTTAAAACATCTTCTTCACTATTGATGTTAAAAATATTTAATGTAAGTTCATTCAATTTTTCTAGCGATGTTGTTGTAAGTTTTTCTTCTAAAGGATTTGATAAAGTTCCTAGTTTTACTTTAAGTTGTTCTTTTAAAGTGTTTCGTTTTTCTTCTTGTCTACCTTTTTCAATTCCTTGATTTTCAAATTTTTAAAATAATTGATCCATTGCCTTACACATGTTGATTTCATTTCCTTCTGGTAAGTCTTCTTCTTTAATGTCCGTATGTGTCAAGATGGATGCCATCTTATAATTTTCTACACTGATCATACGGTTTGTCCTTAACTTTTCATAGTCTCCTTCAAGCATGCTTTGACGGATCTCTACCACTTCTTTTAATCGTCGACTTTTAAGAATTTGAGGATCCATTTTTTTTAGTTATAAGACTGGTAGTTTCCAGTCATTGATATACTTTTCCATCTCAGGTGGTATTTTTAAGCTTTCTTTTAAAGATTTTGGATAGCTCCATTCCTTATCTCTCGTATAAAAGACAAATGTTCCTACAGGATATACTTCTTTTCCTCTTTCTACCTGATTGATATAAAGCTGGGCATCATAGTTGAGTATACGAATAATCATATTTTTATCTAAACTACTTTGATGCTCTACACCAATGATCATATAATCCCCATTGATACTTGCTTTTCTGACGATATCTCAGTATCTTTTTGTTTCCATTGGTAAGGGTTCTTTACCTATCAATGTTGAGACATCATCGCTTTTTATCTCTTTTTTTAATATTGATGTAAGGAGCTTTCTTGATTTAATTGTATCATATGCTTAAAGATAATTCGTCTCATATTTGTTTCACATTTAATTCACAAATATTTCTTTTTTATTATTTTATCTTTCTCTTTTCCTTCTTTCAATGGACGGATAGTCCAAAAAAAGAGACTGCATACTATCTGCAGTTTCATCTTAACTATATAATTTTTTAGCTATGATAAATTTCTTTATCAAGCATTTTTTCTTTTTTAGCAACGATTACAGAGGTTGCTGCATCTCCTGTAACATTGAGGGAAGTTACAAGCATTTCAATTGGTCTATTGATTGCAAGAATCAATGAATAAGCAAGTAAAGCGGCATCATTTGTATAACCCATACCTGTTAAAATTGTAAAGAGGATAACAGCTCCTGCACCAGGTGCAGCAGGTGTTCCAATAGAAGCAATTAAAGCTAAAATAGCAATAATAGCCATTGACATAAAAGTTACTTTATAACCTGAACTAACAGCTACAAACATGGCTGCAATAACTTGCATAATTGCTGTTCCATCCATGTTAACTGTCATACCTAGAGGTAAAACAAATGAAGCAATTTGATCATGTACCCCTAATTCTTCTACTGTTGTTTTTCTATTTAATGGTAGTGTTGCTGCAGATGAAGATGTTGAAAATCCAAATAAAGCAACTTTAGCAGCTTTTTTCATAAATGGTTTAGGATTAACCCTAGCCATTGTCATTAAATAAATTGGATAAGCGATAAATAAATAAGCAAATAAAGCAATAATAACTGTTACTACATAAGCTAAAGCCGGTTTTAATGAATCAATTCCATAAATAGCAAATGTTCTTGTAAGTAAACAGAAGATTGCATATGGTGCAAATTTATTAATTACAAACGTTAGAAATAAACTAATAACTTTTGAAACTTCTTCAAATACTTTTTTTAATGTTTTTGTTTGTTCTTCAATGGTATTCATAGCAAGTCCAGTAACTACTGCTAAAAATACAATTGCTAGGACATTCCCATTTGTTGTAAAGGCACTTACAAAATTGTTTGGAATAATTGATACAATAATATTTAATGGATTAGATCCTGTTGTTCCTTGTTGAACAGTAATCTTTCCTGCATCTACTGAATTAAATAATCCTAAATGATAGATAATTGTACTTACAATACCAGCAAAAATCAAAGCACATATTGTTGTCGTAAAGAAAGTTAAAATTGTTTTAGAAGAAATTCTACCTAATTTCTTAGTATCAGTAATTGTACAAATAGCAAGTGTAATAGAAACAAAAACCATTGGTACTATAATTAACTGTAATGCATTAACAAATAATTGACCTATAATATAGAAAATTCCGATAGCACTTGTAGCACCTTCTGCTGTAATATCTTGGAAAAAGATATTATTAATCGTTTGCCACAAGTCTCCTTGACCATTTGAATTTAAGTGTTCTCTCAATAAAATACAACCAAATCCAGCAATTAAACCACATATTAATGCAATCAACATTTTCTTAGCTAACTGCTTTCCACTATTTTCTTTCATAACCATCCTCCTAAAAGTTCCCAAATTGCCAACATTATACATTATTTTTTTTAAAATACAATCCCTTTTATAAAAAATGTTAAGACCCAGCGATTTTGTCACGATAAAATTCAGCGAAAATGTCACCATCATTTCTCTTTTCTAATCTTCTCCATTATCATGTTATATGAAGGAGGTTTTTATATTGGACAGATTGTCCAAAAAAATAATTGGTCAGTATGACCAATTATTTCGGTATATTAAATTATCCGGTGCTTAGAGGTTCGCTCTAAATTATTAGGCGGAGTACCCTCTAAATTATCGTGGGGATGTGAATCATCCCCTTTTTTGATACAATTTTACTGTCTGGTCCTGATTAAATTATTATTATGAACAACGAATTATTAAAACTATTTGATATCAAGGATGATGTTGTTGAAACATTTACTGTAGATCATAAAGAATCTAATTATGAAATCGATATTAGATTCAAGCCATCTAGATTTTCATGTCCTACATGTGGCAGCACTCATTTCATTAGTAAAGGCAATAAGAAAAGATCTATTGTATCTGTACCTGTTAATGATAAACCTGTAAAGATGGTTACTTATGTTAAAAGGTATAAATGCATTGACTGTAATGCTTCTTTTTCTGATGTAAATCCTATTGCTTATGGTGATTGGTCTTTTACTAGAACAGCTATCATTTCTATTCTAAACAGGTTAAAACCTTATAATGCTACTTATGCTTCCATTGCTAGAATCTTTGGTGTTTCTTCTACCAGAATCATGGAAATATTTGATACTTTTGTCAGAATTAAAAGACATAGCCTTCCTAGAGTTCTATTGATTGATGAATTTCATTTCTCTAGAAACTCCAAATATAAATATCCTGCTATCCTTATGAACTTTGAAAACAATTTGATTATTGATATCGTTGAATCCAGAACACATGATATCATGTCTGACTATCTATTTAAGATTGATTTGGAAGAAAGAAAAAAGGTCGAATACATATGCACTGATATGAGCTTTATATTCAAACCCTTACTAAAGACATATTTTCCAAATTCGACCTTGCTTGTTGACCATTTTCACGTTACCAGACTAATAAATGATCAACTCAATCATACTCGAAAAAGAATTATGCGTAAATATGTTAAAAATAAAAAATCCAGAGAATACAGATTATTGAAACATCGTTACAAGATACTGTTAAAATCCAAAAATAACATAGACAATGAAACGTTCAAGTATGATAAGATAATGGAATGTCATGTAACTGAAAACATGATACTTGAAACTTTACTAAGCTTTGATGATGAACTTAGACAGGCCTATAATGCCAAAGAAGAATATTTGATATTCGATCAAGTTTCAAAAGGAGAAGTCAATAATTCTAATAAAAGAAAGGAACTCGATGCAGTAATTAAAAAATTCAAACATACACATGTGGAAGAAAGTATAAGTGTTGCAGTGACGCTTGAACATTGGAAAGAAGAAATACTAAACTCTTTTACATGGATAAATGACAGACGTATATCTAATGGACCATGTGAAGGTAAAAACAATTATGTAAAGAAGATCTTATCCAATGCAAATGGTATGTCCAATTTTCAACGTGCAAGAAACAGAATCCTATATTCTCAAAACAAATATGAAACTTACACAATGAATGAACATACAGACAGAATAAAACGTATAGGAAATCCTAGAGGAGCCTACAAAAAATAAAATAAAAATAGAAAACAAATAAAAGGAGGAAAACCAGGACCAGACATCATCCTAATTTTCCTCTTAAAAAAGCACAGAATATTTTAGAGGGAATACTGATTCCACATCAATATCCCCCTTAATAATTTAGAGCGAATTTCGCTAAAGCACTCGATTATTTAGAGCGCCATTATTTCATATATTCTTTTAGTTTATCAGGAATAGCTTCTATTAAATAGCTAACTATTTCTTCTTTTTTGATAGGTATATCATTTAAGACCCATTCTACTGTCATATCTACAGAACCTCGACAATACATATTTAATAAAAAATCTATATCTGAAGATAATGTCTTTCCCGTATTTTTATAAATATAATTTTTATAAAAATCATAGATACAACAAAAATCATAATGAATTAAATTATTATAATCATTTGATTTAAAAGCTTCTTTAAAGAAAGCATGTTCTTGTTCAATAAAAGCAAACTTTAAATTAAGTGCTTCTTGTAACGAACCACCTTGATTCATTTCTTCAAATGATTTTAAAACTAATTTTTCAAAATACCAATTAACTAAATCATATTTATCTTGAAAATGTCGATAAAATGTTTGTCTGGTTTTTCCTGCTGTTGAAACAATATCTATTACAGTAATTTTATCTAAAGGCTGTTTTTTTATTAAGCTTTTGATTGCTTTAGCAAACAAAAATAAAGTTTCTTCGTTTTTCATAATAAACCTCTATAATAAATAATCATATTTTTCTATTTCATCAGTTTGTGCTAAAACAAGGAAAGTATCATTTAATTCTATTTCTAAATTAGGATCTACAGGAACTTCTAACTTATGTGTATGAGGATTTCGTTTACCTAAAACATTGATACTATAAAGTTTTCTTAAATCTAGTTGTGATAATGTTTTTCCTACCCATGCTTGAGGTACTTTCATTTCAACAATACAATTTTCTTCATCTAATTCAATTAAATCTTTAATATTTTTTCGAAGTAATGTTCTTGCTACTTTTTCTCCCATTTCTTTTTCAGGACGGACAACATAATCAGCACCTATTTTTTCTAAAACAACTTTAAAACGTTTGTTTTTAGCTTTAACAATAACATAAGGTACTCCCAGTTCTTTTAGATTCATTGTAGCTAAAATACTATCTTCTAATCGATCTCCAATAGCAACAATTCCTACATCCATATCATCTAATCCTAAATCTGATAAAAATTGAAAATCTGTGACATCACCAATAACTGCTTTAGTCGCAAAATCAGCCACTCTTTGTACATTTTCAGGATTTTTATCAATTGCAATGACTTCTCTACCATATTGAGAAAGTGTCTTTACAAGTGTAGAGCCAAAAATTCCAAGCCCTAATACAACAAATTGTTTTTCCATCTCATTATCCTATTAAGATATGTTCTTTTATATAGTTCACATCTTTTCCTTTCTTAGCGTTATATTTTCTTACAAAAATCAAAACCATAGTAATAGGACCAATACGTCCTATATACATCAAAATAATTATAACAATTTTTCCAACAAATGTCAGTGTTGGTGTAATACCCGCTGTTAATCCTACTGTCGCAAAAGCAGAAAAAACTTCAAAAAGTAGATCAATAAAATCTGCCTGCTCACTTATTGATAAAATAAATAAACCTGTTAAAGCAATCGCAAAACTAATCAACATAATTGTTAATGCTCTTTTAACAATTTGATCATCAATTGTTCTTTTAAAAACATGAATATTTTCATCACCACGCATTAATGCACGGACGTATAACAATCCAATAACAAAAGTTACCGTTTTAACACCACCAGCAGTTCCTGCAGGAGAACCACCGATAAACATAATAATAGACATAAAAAACTTCGTTGCTTGATGTAAAGAAGCCATATCTACTGTCGCAAATCCAGCTGTTCTAAGTGTTACTGATTGAAAAAAACTTGCGAGTATCTTTTGTGAAAATGGTAAAGATTTTAATGTCAGCGGATTTTGAAATTCTAATATGAAAATAACGGTCATTCCTCCAAAAATTAAAACAAATGTAGAAATCAATGCAATCTTTGTATGTAAAGATAAAGATTCTAAATACCTTTTTATTTTAAAATATTTAAAATGTTCTCTATAATGAATCAAAGATAAACGTAAATCGATCCACACAACAAAACCTAAACCACCAGCAATAATCAAACCACAAATAACTAAATTGATCCAAACATTGCCTACATAAGGAACCATTGAATTATTTCCTAAAATATCAAATCCAGCATTACAAAATGCTGAAATTGCATGAAATAAACTATAATAAATTCCTTTAAGGATTCCAAATTGTGGAATAAAAACAAAAGCAAGACAAATTGCTCCAATAAGTTCAAAACAAACTGTATATTTAATAACTCTTTTAATATAAATACCTGTTTCATTTAATGAATTTCTATTTAAAGCTTCCTGCATGACAATCTTATTAGCGTAGGTTAGTTTTCTTTTTAAAAGAACAAAGAACATCGACATCAGTGTTAAAAATCCTAACCCACCTATTTGAATCAATAAAATAATGACTATTTGTCCAAAAAGCGTATATTCACTAGCTGTTACATGAGTCACTAAGCCTGTTACACAGGTTGCTGAAGTTGCAACAAATAGATGATCTAAATAACTACTTGTTGAATGAACACTATGACTCATTGGTAAACTTAATAAAATTGACCCTATTAAAATAACCGCAAAAAAGCTAAAGCCAATTCTTCTAACTGCTGATATACCTAGTTTTTTATATTGTTTATGAAGTGTTTTTCTTTGCATATTTTCCCTCGGTTCTATTAAAAAAAGACATGTTTCCATGCCAATTTAAAACAAATGATAATAAGCCAAGTTCTGTATTAGATAATCATTTATCTACGTTTACACGTCCTCTATCCCGTTCAATTTCGTTTTAAAGGTTCCCCTACCAAATTTGGGTTTCTGCCTTGCGGAGCTTTCCTCTTTTCAGCCATAGTTTCCTATGGAATTGTCTCTGTGGAGCCATTTATGAAGTTCTACCATAGTTGCCCTTAGGTTTTCCTTCTGTCGTTAGTTTACACTACCCTCACTTATTGATTCGTGAGGCACAAACACTACAATCATCGCAGATTGTGGCAGCCTGGACTTTCCTCTACTTCAATGAAGCAGCGATTATCTGTCATTTGTTATTTATTTTGAAATACTGCTTTTTCTAATAATGATAATCTTTTTAAGATATCTACATTGGAAGAAACATTATCTTCTAATGCTCTTAAATTATCATCTTGTAAAGCTTTTTCTCTTTCTAATCGAGCTATCATAGCTTTTTGATCAGCAAGACGTCTTTCAAGCTGTTCTATTCTATCATAAGAATTGTTCAATAGTCCAGCAAAAGCTTCATAATCTTTTACAACTTGATCTAAGAAGTGATCAACCTCATCCGCATTGTACCCTTTAAAATCAACTTTAAATTCTTTACTGACAATTTTTTTTGGACTTAATACGACTTTATATTCCATGCTTTTCAACTCCTTTACCTCATTGTACCAATTTATTTCCTTTTTTCAAGATAAAATATGATTTCTTATCAAAGAGTTGTTATCACAAAAAAAATATGTGTTATAATACCCATATATATGCAAATAAAAAGGAGTTTCTATGGTTAATTATCCAAATAAGAAAAAAAATAATCATTATACATCTATGATTGAAGGTAAACATAATACTGCTCACCGTGGAATGAACTTAGAAGAAGATATTAACTTAACAAATGAATATTATTTATCACATGATATTGCAGTTATTCATAAAAAACCTACCCCTATTCAAATTGTCAAGGTTTCTTATCCAGAAAGAAGTTCAGCAAAAATAGTAGAAGCTTATTTTAGAACCCCTTCAACAACAGATTATAATGGTATTTATAAAGGAAAATATATTGATTTTGAAGCAAAAGAAACAAAAACATTATCTTTTCCCTTTACGAACATTTCTTTACATCAAATTAATCATCTCGATAAAGTCATTCATCATGGAGGAATTGCTTTTTTAATTATCGCCTTTACAAAAGTGAATGAAGTTTATCTCTTAGATGCTTCTTTTATGGTAGAAGCATATAGAAAAAACGATCGTAAATCCCTTCGTTATGAAACAATAAAAGAAAAAGGTCATTTGATAAGGCAAGGATTTCTTCCTCGTCTTCATTATTTAGAAATTATTGATCAATATTATTGTGAGGTATTTAAATGAAAAGACAAACAAAAAAATTAAATTCAAAAAAAATCATTCAAGTAGTAACAATGCTTATTCTTTGTTTAATCTTAGTTTTTGCATGTATATTTGGTTATAGTGTATATAAGGGTACAGCTGCTTTTGATTCAAAAAAACTTTTATCCTCTGGAGCAAGTGTCATGTATGACAGTAATGGCGATATTATGTATACTTATGGTAGCCAAGAAAACGGTACACGAAAAAATGTTACCTATGATGACTTACCACAAGTTTTAGTAGATGCCATTGTAGCTGCTGAAGATTCTCGTTTCTTTGAACATAATGGTTTTGATTTACCACGTATTGTTAAAGCGGCATTATCTAACTTAAAAGCTGGAGGAATCACTGGTGGTGGTTCTACAATTACTCAACAGTTGATTAAAAAGACTTATTTCCCTGATGCACAAAAAACGTATTCTCGTAAATTAAGTGAAATAATTTTAGCCATTCAAGCTGATAAAGCTTTAAGTAAAGAAGAAATCTTAACCCTTTATTTAAATAAAATCTATTTTGGTAGAAGTACAAGTTCGATTGGAATTGCTGCAGCAACTAAATATTATTTTAACAAGGATGTAAGTGAATTAACACTTCCAGAAGCAGCCATGCTTGCAGGTAGCTTAAATTCACCCTATAACTATGATCCATATTATTGCCTTGATAAAGCAACTGCTAGACGTAATACAATTTTAAAATTAATGGTTACTCATGGCTATATTACACAACAAGAATATGAAGAAGCAAAAGCTACCAAAATAGAAAACACGCTTTGTGCTTCACCAACAACAAATAATAACACACTTGCTGCTTATGTTGACATTGTAACTGCTGAAGTTAAAAAACGTACTGGTTTAGATCCTTTAAAAACACAAATGAATATCTATACGTATTGTGATGTTGATACACAAACATTAGCAAGTGCCATCGGTAACGGTGAAAAATATGATTATAGTGATGAAGATATGCGCATGGGTGGTGCCGTCCAATCAAGTCAAGATGGCCGTATCGTCGCTGTCATTGGTGGACGTAATTATAATTTTGGAAATTATAGCTACGCAACAAGTAAGCAACAACCCGGTTCTTCTGTAAAACCGTTTTTAGATTATGGTTTAGCTTTTGAAAACTTAGATTGGTGTACTGGTAAAACATTAGAGGATACACCTTATTCTAAAGGTAAATTTACTCCTAAAAACTGGGATGGACAATTCCATGGAACTGTTACACTTACAAGTGCTCTAGAAAATTCTTGGAATATCCCAGCCATTAAAACTTATGAAGAAGTGACTAAAGAAATTGGTAAATCAGGCGTTACTTCCGCAATGGCATCAATTGGTATTGATATGTCTAGTGAAAGTAATGTAACCAATTTATCTTATGCTATTGGTGGATGGAATAAAGGAATTTCCCCTCTTGAAATGGCAAGTGCCTATGCAACGATTTCTAATAATGGACTTTATACAGAAAGTCATACAATTAATTATGTAGAAGTTGTCCAAACTGGTGAAACTTTTGAAATTGATAAAGAAATTCAAAACAATGCAAAACAAAGTGATTATTCAAAAGCGAGTGCTTTCATGATTAGACATGTCATGCTTGATTATACTAAAAATGGTAGTGGTAATTACGCATACCTATCCGGTCTTTCTAATGTTGGAGCTAAAACAGGAACATCCAACTGGGGAAGCAGTGCTAAAAAAGGTATGGCTGGAAAAAGTCGAGATTTATGGATGACTGCTTACACTTCTAATTATATTTGTTCAGTATGGATGGGATTTGGTCAAGAAGGTATTGAAAAAGGAAAAACAACCAGTCGTTATAAAGCTTATCCTGGTAAAGTTGTTCAAAGGTTATTGAAACATTTACAAAGTAAAGATGGTAAAAAATCATATCCAAGTCAACCATCAACTGTTGTACAAGATGGAGATGATTATTATAAAAAAGGTTCAAAACATGAATCTCATGCTTCCGTAAGTGAAGAAACAACAGAAGAAACAACAGAAACAAATGAAACCCAAACAACAGATGATAACCAATCATCTCAAAATAATTCAAATAATCAAAATAATAATAATAATAATAATAATTCTAACAATAGTCCTAATAATAACTCTAATAATAACTCTAATAATGATAATAACGGTGATAATACTAATGGTAATAACAATAATGGCAATAACACGGGTGGTAATACCGGTGGAGATAGTCAGCCTTCTCAAAACCAAGGAACCAATCAATCTCAAAACCAAGGAGCAAATCAATAAAAAGTCAACTTCGGTTGGCTTTTATTTTTGCTAAAATTTGCTTTTAATATACAAAATAAGGTATACTTGTATAAGAAAAACATGGAGGTATCTTATGTCTTCGAAAAAAAATAAAACTCAAAAGAAAATAAATAAAAAGAAAGTATTTATCGCTCTTACTATATGTATCTTAGTTGCTTTAATTGGTGGTGTGAGTGTTCTAGCCTATGGTGTCTATAAAGATACAGAAACCTTTGATGCAAAGAAACTTTTATCATCCGGTGCAAGTGTGATGTACGATGATCAAGGGCAAGTTCTTTATACTTATGGTAGTGAAGAAAACGGAACAAGAGAAAATATCACGTATGAAGATCTTCCACAAGTTCTTGTCGATGCTGTTGTCGCTGCTGAAGATTCACGTTTTTTTGAACATAATGGTTTTGATTTGCCACGTATTGCTAAAGCAGCTATGTCTAATTTAGTAGCCGGAGGTATTAGAGGTGGAGGTTCTACAATCACCCAACAATTGATTAAAAAAACTTACTTCCCTAATGCTGAAAAAACATATACGAGAAAGTTTAGTGAAATTATTCTTGCTATCCAAGCGGATAAAGCTTTAAGTAAAGAGGAAATTTTAACACTTTATTTAAATAAGATCTATTTTGGTAGAAGTACACGTTCAATTGGTATTTCTTCTGCTTCTCGTTATTATTTTAATAAAGACGTTAGTGAATTGACTCTACCAGAAGCAGCTATGCTTGCAGGAAGTTTAAATTCACCATACAACTATGATCCTTATTATTGTTTAAATAACGCTACGAAAAGACGTAATACAATTTTAAATCTTATGGTGAAGCATGGTTATATCACTCAAAAAGAATGTGATGACGCCAAAAATGTGAAGGTTGAAAACATGTTATGCTCATCTAAAATTACAAACAGTTCCGTTAATGCAGCTTATGTAGATATCGTCACAGATGAAGTAAAGAAAAGAACAGGATTAGATCCTTTAAAAACACAAATGAATATCTATACATATTGTAATAGTGAAACTCAAGCTTTGGCTGCTGCTATTGGTAATGGTGAAAAATATGATTATAGTGATGAAGATATGCGTATGGGTGGTGCTGTTCAATCAAGCCAAGATGGTCGAATTATTGCTGTTATTGGTGGTCGTAATTACTCTTATGGGGATTACAACTACGCTACTAGAAAACAACAACCTGGTTCTTCCGTAAAACCATTTTTGGATTATGGACTTGCTTTTGAAAATCTTGATTGGTCTACAGGACATTCAATTAATGATGATGATTACTATAATGGTAAATTTAAAAACTGGGATCGTCAATTCCATGGTTTAGTGACAGTTGAAAACGCTCTTGAAAATTCATGGAATATTCCTGCTATTAAAACATTTGATGAAGTAGAACAAAAAATTGGTAGTGATAAAATCAAAGAAGCCATGGAATCCATAGGTATTTCAATGGAAAAAGAGAACATTGGTCTAGCAAGTGCCATTGGTGGTTGGTCTTATGGTATTTCCCCACTTGAAATGGCAGGAGCTTACGCTACTATTTCTAATAATGGTCTTTACACAGAAAGTCATACGATCAATTATGTAGAAGTTGTACAAACTGGAGAAACCTTTAATATCGATGAAGAAATCCAAAATAATGCAAAACAAAGTGCTTATTCAAAAGCAAGTGCTTTTATGGTAAGACAAGTCATGCTTGATTATACAAAAAATGGTAGTGGTAATTATGCTTACGTTTCTGGTATTAATAATGTCGGGGCTAAAACGGGAACATCTAACTGGTCAAGCAGTGCTAAAAATGGTATGGCTGGAAAAAGCCGTGATTTATGGATGTCAGCTTATACATCGGACTATATTTGTTCTGTATGGATGGGATTTGGTAAAGAAGGTATTGATAAAGGTAAAACAACGAGTCAATATAAAGCCTATCCTGGTAAAGTTGTTCAAACACTTTTAAATCATTTACAAAGTAAAGGAAGTCAAAAATCTTATCCTGATCAACCAGATGATGTTGAACAAGCAGCGATGGTCAAAGGTATTTATCCATATGTTTCACCAAGTGAAGGAATGAGCGAAGATATGATTATTCAAGCTTGGTTTAAAAAAGGAACTGCCCCTACTCAAAGTGTTGATAGTGATGTCTTTAATTTAAGTGAACTTACTTCATTTGATGTAAATCTTAATGGTCAAAGTCTTTCATTTAACTTTGCTCCATATAGTCCAGAAAATGCTGTTACTGATGAAAATGCTACCGAAGGAACAAAAACATTTGGTAAAGTTGTTTATACAGTTGTTGTAAGTGATCAAAATGGTCAAGAGCTTCACCGAGAAAATTTCTCTACTGCATCAGGAACACTTAACTATGCCGTTACATCTAATCTTAAGATTACTGGTTTCTATAGTTATGAAAAAGCACCTGATCGTACATCAAATAAAATAGAAAGAGATTTATTGCAAAACTTATCAAATATTAATGCCTCTCTTTCATGTGCCAGTGGTCAAATTAATGATGGAGCAACAATTACAGCAACTTCTGTTCAGGCAAATATTTATACTCAAAGCCAAAGTAATACGGTAACAATTACAATCTATGATCGAAATGGTAATGTTTTATCATCTGTAAATCATGCAAATGCCACATTTTCTAATTTATCTCATGGTCAACAATATTCCATTAAATTTGTTGAATCAAATGGTTCTTCTTCTACAGAGAAAACAATACATTTTTATGTAAATTAGCCATCCATTAAATGGATGGCAATGGAGTCAACTTAAGAAGTTGGCTCTTTTTTTACCTTTTTAACTCATATAGATTTCTAAATATATATTTGTAGTTAAGTATTTGTAGACTATTTATATTTAATCATATAAATATTTAATATATAATGTAGTTAAGAAAGAAGGCGATAATATGTTTGTTAGAACTGTTAAAAATAATAAAGGTAAAAAAGATACCTACTTTTGTTCACTCGTTGAATCTTATCGTGACGAATCTGGTGTTCCCAGACATCGTGTTCTTATCAATTTTGGGCAAGTTGATAAGGATGCCGTTCCTTATTTGAAGGCTGCTTTTGCTAAAAAGAAGCCTCGTCTTGTTTATGATGATGAATAATGTAGTTAAGTCTTCTGAATTATCTCAACTTTTTTGTGATTTCAATTCTATTATACAATCTGACATCGTCAACATGATTTGTCGTAAACGAAAAAAGGATTTTACTCGTAATAGGAATATGAATTTCTATTCTGTCATCTATTATTTTATTTTTCGAAATAAAACTACTACGAATGCTGAACTTACTCATTTCTACTCTTCAATAGATAAATTTGAAAAAAGAATAAGTAAACAAGCACTCAATAAAGCTATAAAAAAGCTCAATCCTAATGTTTTTACATATCTTATCAATCAATTTGCTTCTATTTATTATGCATCTTCTCTTCCTAAAAAATATAGAGATCATTTGCTTATCGCAGAAGATGGAACATACATGGAAATCCCATATAATGTTTACAATATAAATGATTTCCAATTCTGTATGAATCAGCATGTGCATGATATTTTTGATGTTAAAAAAGTTCAGTCCAAAGCAGGTGGACTTTATGATGTTACCAATGGTTTGTTTATTGACTTTTCATTGAAGCCTGCTCCATATTCAGAGACTCCTTTGGCTTTTGCACATTTATATAGGACAAAAAAGATCCTGAAAAATCAAAAAATCATTTATCTTGCAGATAGATATTATGGTTCAGCTGAAATCATATCTCATTTGGAGTTTCTTAAATATAACTATGTTATTAGAGGAAAATCTAATTTTTATAAAAAACAGGTTGCTCTCATGCAATCTGATGATGAATGGATTGAAGTTGAAGTCGATGATAAATGGCTTAAAAGATTCAGATTTTCACTAGAAGCCAAAGAATTGAGAAAAGAAAAACCAATTTTCAAAATAAGAGTTATAAAAAGAGTTTATAAATATACAGACATTAACCATGATATTCATTGTGAAAACCTTATTTATTTTACCAATCTAAGTAAAGAAGAATTTTCAGCAGATGAAGTCATTGAGCTATATTCAAAAAGATGGGATATTGAGGTTTCATATAAGATAATGAAAACAACTCAGGAAATAGAAAGGCACATAAGCTCAAATGGAGATGTTGCACGAAATGATATATATGCAAAGGTTCTGTTTCATAATATTGTTGGAGTTTTAAGAAAAGAAATAAATCATGAATTGGAAAAGAGGCAAACCGAAAAAAAATATGTCGTGAACATAACACAATTGCATGTCATAGTTCATGAAATCAATTTTTTAAATTGTATGATGTATAATCTGAAAGAAAAAATCAAAAAGAAAATAGATAGTATCATGAAGATCATAGACAAAATAAAAGTGCCTGTTCGCCCAAACAGACACTATCAACGTTGGGGAAGAGTTATGATGTCGGCACCGTCATATCGATTTAGACTCGACGGAAGAAATAATCCGAAACTTAAAAAAATCGGATCCGTTCTCATGACCACATTCCCGTAGTTAAGAATACATATATATTTTAACACAAAAAATTTAAAAAAATAGGTAATATTAAAAGGGATTTTATGCGCTTTTTTATTGCACAAAAATATTGATAAAATAATTTTAAATTTATTTTCATAATAACAAAAATAGCGCCAACTTAAAGAATGCATAATTCCTTAAGTTGACGCCATTGCCATCCATTAAATGGATGGTTTTTTTATTTATTGATTTAAAACAAAACTATCTGTGATATGATATCTCTATCAGAGAGGAAAAGACTAATGGATAATGATAATTATAAACTATATACAAAAGATGTCTTAAATTTAATTTTTAGTAATCAAGATATCGATCAACTTATCCCTTATTTATCTAAAGATGTTAAAGCCATGGGATTATATACAGAAGATGTCTTAAAATACAATGACATTATTAATCATATAAAAACCTATAAATCAAATCATTTTACTTTTTATATTGATCAGTTTACATGCACTGTTATTTATCAAAATAATTCTGTATGTATTACTGAAGGTGTTTTTTACCTTAATATGGAAGAATATCAAACAAGAACTAAATATTTTTATACAATTGTATTTAAAGATCATCAAATAGAACTTCTTCATACCTCTATTGGAAATACACCAAAGGACTTAAAAGAAGCACCTTTTATTCTTGCTTCATGTTCTTTTAAATTAGATGAACAGCTTTCAATTGTTGATATTAATGATAATCTATTAGAACTTTTATTATATGATAACAAAGAAGAATTTTTAAATGATATTGATTACCATTGGATCAATTGTATTCATAAAAATGATATTTTTAATGTTATAAAAGCACTTTCTGAAAATGTTTCTGCTTTAGAAAGACACCACTTAGAATATCGTATTAAAAGAAAAGATGGTAGTTATTTATGGATTTATGATCAAGGACATTTCATTTTCAATAATCAAAAAAATTTAATTGTTCAATGTTATTTAAGTGATATTTCTTCTATTAAAAACAGAGAACTTGCTTCATCTGTTGAAAAAGAGAAATATCAAATGGCTTTAAAAGATAATTCTATTTCTATTCTTGAATATCATATTCAAGATGATCGAATGATTATTGATATTTTAGAACAATCTAAAAAACGAATTTATGATCATTATCTAGATTATGTTTCTTCTTCTAAATCAACTGTTTTTGAAGAAGATAAACAAAAAATTGTAGATTTATTTACTCAAAAAATAAATGGACCTATTATCTATCGTGAATATTATAGAGGTTCACAAGAATACTGTGTTAAAACACTCGATGCAACAGTCATCTATAATTCGAATGATGAAGCAGAAATCATACTTGCAACAGCTTCTGATATTACTGTTAATTGGCATGAACAAAACTCTTTAAAACAACAAGCTCAAAGAGATTCTCTTACTCATTTGTATAATCTTGAAGCTGGAAAATATATCATTGATGAATATATTAAAAAGAATCCAAAGCAACAAAACGCTTTAATTGTTTTAGATATTGATCATTTTAAAGAAGTAAATGATACTTATGGACATTTAGTGGGAAATGAATTATTGATTGCTCTTGCAAAATATTTGTTATTTCATACAAATCCAAATGATATCGTTATTCGTATGGGTGGCGATGAATTTGTTGTTTTTTTAAAAAATGTACATGATGATTTGACTTATCCTTGTAACCAATTAATGTCTCATCTAAATGAAATTTCTCTTTCTCATCACGGGATACATTTTTCAATAAGCATGGGAGTTTATACATTTTCTAATGAACAAAATTTTGATAATATTTTTAAAATAGCTGATGATGCTCTTTATCATTCAAAAAGAAATGGTAGAAATCGTTATACAATTAAATATCAAAAATAAGGGATGAAATTCCCTTTTTTTATATTATAATAAGGTACAAAGGGGGAAAAATATATGTCTTGTACAACATTATTAGTGGGGAAAAACGCTTCTTATGATGGCTCAACAATGATTGCTAGAAATGATGATTCTGGTGCTGATGGGTTCACTCCAAAAAAGTTCGTCGTTATTTCTTCAAAAGAACAAAAAAGAAAATATAAAACTGTTATTTCGCATTTAGAAATTGATTTACCTGATAATCCAATGTCGTATACAGCTATGCCAAATGCAGTTAAAGGAAAGGAAATTTGGGCTGCAAGTGGTATTAATGAAGAAAATATTGCAATGACTGCAACCGAAACAATCACTTCAAATCCACGTGTTTTAGGTGCTGATCCACTTGTTGAATATGATGAAATCAATCATATTTCTGGAGGAATTGGTGAAGAAGATATCGTTTATATTGTTTTACCATACATTCATAGTGCACGTGAAGGTGTTGAAAGATTAGGAAGTCTTTTAGAAAAATATGGAACTTATGAAATGAATGGGATTGCTTTTCAAGATCATGATGAGATTTGGTGGTTAGAAACAATTGGTGGACATCATTGGATTGCAAAAAAAGTACCTGATGATCACTATGTAGCTATGCCTAATCAATTTGGGATTGATATTTTTGATTTAGAAGATGCACTGACTTCCAAGAAAAATCATATGTGTTCTTCAGATATGAAAGAATTCATAGAAAAATATCATCTAGATCTTTCTTTAAATTCTAAATTTAATGCTCGTGACACATTTGGAAGTCATGATGATTCAGATCATGTCTATAACACACCTCGTGCTTTTGATATTGAAAGATATTTGAATCCACATACATTTACTCATCAACCATATGATGATGATATTCCATGGTCACAAGTACCAGAAAAGAAAATCACTGTTGAAGATGTTAAATATGCTCTTTCTTTACATTTTCAAGGAACTAATTATGATCCTTATAAATCTTATGGTGATTTATCTCAAAAAGGAATGTATCGTCCTATAGGAATTAATCGTAATGACTTTTTATCAGTTATTCAATTAAGAAATGATGTACCTAAGTCTTTCCAAGCAATTGAATGGATTGCCTATGCATCAAATGTCTTTAACGCATTGGTTCCTTTCTATGGAAGTATCAGTGAAACACCAGATTATTTATCTAATACAACAGATACTGTTTCTACAGATAATTTCTATTGGTCAAGTCGTTTAATTGCAGCTATGGCAGACGCTTCCTATAAGAAATCATCTATTCATATCGAACGTTATCAAAAAACTGTTATGGCTAAAGGGCATCACTTAATAAACATCTATGATGAACTTTTACAAAAAGAAAACGATTTAGACAAACAACTTCAACTTAAACATCAAGCCAATCAAAAAATAGCTGATATGTTAAAAGAAGAAACAAATAAAACAATTTCACTTGTTTTAAACGAATTAAGTCTTTCAATGAAAAATAAATTTGAACGTTCAGACGCATAAAAGAGGTTCATTCGAACCTCTTTTAACTCCTATTTATTTTCATAAACAGCAATAATTTCACCAATATATCTTTGATGATAATCTTTTTGTGGATACCATCTTTCATCTAAAGATGAATCAATAAATTGTTTAGGATCAATCATATCACTATAAATCTTTTTACATACAAATACCATCTTACCTTGTTTAAAAGTTGGTTGATTTTCTACTTCCTCTATATCAAAAGAAACTTCAGCAATTTTATCGCCATCTCTACCAGATTTAGAACCTAAAACACCTAATTCCTTTTTATAACCATCAAATAGAGTAACTGTAAAATAATCTCCGGCATCTACAAATTCTTTCGTATATCTTTGAGGTCGAATATAAACAGTCATTACATTTTTACCCCATAAATGCCCAAGTTGTCCCCAACTTGCTGTCATTGTATTAACAACTCCATCTTTTTTAGCTGAAATAAGTACCCAATGATTACTAATTTCATCAAAAGGATTAAACTTTAAATCTTGAATATTTACTTTTTCAAACATAGTATTACCCCCTAATATCCTAATTCTTCATTTATAACAAGCACCGTCATTCTACTTAACGGTTGCCTTGCAATCTTCACATAAGCACTACATATACGATCATCACTTTGACAATCTACGCATTTTCCAACTTGAACACATGGTGTGCTCTTATGTAAACGTAATGCATTGGCTGGACATGATATGTTTTTAATATGTTGAATAGCTGAATCTTCATCATCAAAAATCTTATTCATGCCAACAATCACAATCACTTTTTTAGGACCATAAATCATTGCTGCTACTCGATTTCCATTTCCATCAATATTATAAAGATTTCCATTTCTATCGATTGCATTTGAACTTGTTAAATAAACATCAGCGAGTAATGATTGATGAAAAACATCTTCAATTTCATCTCTAGAAAGACCTTCTTGATAACGATCTAAAAAACGAACAGGTTTATTTCTTAAATAATTAATAACTCCTGTTTCAAATAAAGTCATTGAACCACCAACACCTACTGTTTGATCATCTTTAAGTAAAGAATCTAAATAATTTAATAATTCTTGTTTGTTATCTAAAAAAAGTAATTCAATATGATTTTGATTAAATGCTTTTTGCATTTTTTTATTTTTTATTTCTAATATTTTTTGAATATTTTGATCCATGCTTATTTTCTCACTTCTTTTATTTTATCTTTACACATATCATATAAATGACATTCTTTACAATTTGGATTTTGTGCTTTACAAAAATATCTACCAAAGAATATGAACTGATGATGTGCTTTATTCCATCTATCTCTAGGAATAGAACGACAAACCTTTCTTTCAACATCATTTACTGTATCATCTTTTTTAGCAAAACCTAATCTTTTAGAAATCCGTTCAACATGTGTATCTACAGCAAATGCAGGTTCATCAAAACCAACAGATAAAACAACATTCGTTGTTTTTCTCCCTACTCCTGGTAAACTTTCTAATTCTTTTCTTGTTTTTGGCACTTCACCATTGTATTCTTCAAGCAAAACCTGTGCCATTTTCTTTAAATTTTTAGCTTTATTTCTATAGAGCCCAATAATTTTAATATCATCTTGTAAATCTTCTAAAGATGCTAAAGCAAAAGATTCAACAGTAGGATACTTTTTAAAAAGTGAAGCTGTCACTTGATTGACTTTTTTATCAGTTGTTTGTGCTGAAAGCATGACAGCTACTAAAAGTTCAAAGACATTTTGATGATTGAGTTCACAATGAGCATCAGGAAAGAGTTCTTCAAAGTAATCTAATACTTTGTTTGTTTTTTCTTTATTCATCTTCCCACCAATGATAATGACTTTCTTTTACTTTTCTTTCTTGTGGTTTTTCATCAATATATCTTTCTTTAACTCCATTTTGAGCCCAATTAATTAAAATACCTTCAATATATCTTAAAGTTAAAACTTGACTTTTAACAGCTTCTTTTAAAGCTTTTAAAATCATTTCTTCACTATAACCGCTTTGAACCCACTCTTTAATACTATCAAATTCCATCGGTGTTAATGGTCTACCAAATTGTTCTTCAAAAACATCAATCATATTCATTTTTTCTTCTACTGGAGCTTCTTTATTTTCTAAAAGTTTTTCTTCAAAATGATTTAAACATATCGCTCCATTTTTATTAAAAATCCATTTTTTCTTTAAAAGAGAATCTAAAATATGATCCATTTCATGAGGAGTAAGTGATGAATATTTTAATAATAATGAAGGTGTAATCATTTTTTTGTGCAACGTAACAAAAGTATCAATCAATAGTAATATATGACATTCTTCATCTGTCAAAGAGAGTTCTTTCCCTCTTAAAAGTAATAATCTTTCTAAATTTATACATTCTAAATCTTTTAAATATTTAATCATATCTTTTTATAATTTATATGCTTTCAAAAATTCTCCATTATCTAAAGAATAAAACGCATATAATAAAGTATCCTTTCCTTTATAAGTTAAACAATAAACAAATTGATCATTTTCATATCCTATCTCTACTTTTGTTGGATTTACTTGATATTTTTGAACAAAAGCATTCTTCACTTCTTTTTTAGAAATAGTTTTACCTTCAAAAGTATCCACCTTTTTTAATTTTTTATTACATACAACATACATTGTTTTCTTTTTATTTTTCACTTTAACAATATAATTTATTTTCTTATTTTGATAAGCATTAAAATAGTCATCATAGTCATAATGGTATTGACTACATATTTCTTCTTGTATACTTACTAAATCATTTTTATGCTTTGTGTAAGGAACATGTACCCAAAGCATGTAAAAACATATATATACAAAAACAATAACTAAAAATGTTAACACGATTTTAAAACGATGTTTTCTAAAAAAAGCTTTCATACATTATTCCTCCATGCCACCTTATTATAACCTTTTTAAACAAAAAGAAAAAGCCTTTTGGCTTAGTCTCTTCCTCGATCATTTCCTAAAACAACTAAGACAATTCTAAGCAATGAAAGAAGGGTCGATAACATTCCTGCAACATAGGTTAGCGCTGCAGCTGTTAACATTTTTTTAGCTCCAAAATATTCATCTTGAACTAAATAACGATCATTTAAAATACTCAAAGCTCTAGAAGATGCATCAAATTCAACTGGAAGGGTAACAATTTGAAATAACAACATTAAGCTTGTAAGTAAAACACCAATCCAAGCAATAGATGTTCTTCCCATAAAAAGACCAATCATAATAGCAACCCATCCTAAATTATAAGAAAAGTTACATACAGGAACAATAGCATTTCTAAATGTCAATGGTCTATAACCTTCTTGATGTTGAAGTGCATGTCCACATTCGTGAGCAGCTACCGCAAGTGAAGCAATACTTGTCCCATGATAAATATCACGAGATAGATGTAATGTTTGGTTACTTGGATTATAGTGATCACTTAAACGTCCTTGAACTTCAAAGATTTGAACAGAAGACAAACCATGTTGATCAAGAATTTCTCGCGCCACATCATAGCCCGTTAAATGTCTGCTATTTTGAACCTTTGAATATTTATTATAAGCACTTGAAACTTTCATTTGTGCAAGTGCCATCAAAGCAACACCAACTAGAACAAGTATATTCCCTAACATATAATAAGAATTTGTATAATAGTAATAATTAAACATTTTATTCACCTCGATTTATAGTTTACACTTCTATTATGAACAGAAAATGAAAAAGATGCTTAATTCATAGCATCTTTTAATCTGTTACTAGGTTTAAATGTCACTGTTTTACTAGCAGGAATAATCATTTCTTCTTGAGTTTTAGGAGAAATTCCTTTTCTAGCTTTACGATCATTGACTTTAAAAGTACCAAATCCAGAAATAAGTACCTTATCTCCTTCAACAACGCTTCTAGTAATCGTATTAAACACAGTATCTACAAGTAGTTCTGCTTCTTTTTTTGTTAAATTACGTTCTATTGAAACTGATTCAACTAATTCTTTCTTATTCATTTTCACACCCCGCAATAATAAAAATACTAGGTTAGTATAGCATCTAAAAAATGTTGTTTCAAGAGATTTTTAAAGAACTTTTTTAAAAAATTATAAAACAATTGCTATCACATTTGATTTACCTTTATTTACAATTTTTGACAATATATCATGTATTTTTAAACTTGCATTTTCTGGAATCATATTCAATTTATAATACATCCCTTCTTCTATTAAATCACCTAATTTTTTGCCAAAAACATCACATGAAAAAATAGCTTCCTTATCATTTCCATTATGATTTAAATAATCAATAAAGCTTTCCGCTTGTTGCTTTGAACCAATAATTGGTTCAAATGTACTTTCAATATCAATTTTAATCATATAAGTGGTTGCTGCTTTACTTTTTAACTTCATTCCATATCTAGAACCTTGTTTAATAATTTCTGGTTTTGATAATTCTATTTCTTCTAAACGAGGAATCGCATAACCATAACCTGTTTGTCTTACCATACTAAGGGCATTCGAAATACCATCATATTCATCCTTGATAGTCATCAATTCTTGTAACAAGGCAAGAATAGAAGAACGATCTACTTCATAACCAACAATATTTGTTAGTAATTCATCATATAAACCATTTCTTTCTTCAATGCGAATCGTCGCTGAAGAATGAGATGTATCGACACTTTTTAAATAAGCTCTTTTAACAAAGTCATACGATTCAATACCTTCTGTAAGATGTTTGACATCTTTTATTTTTTTGATTTCTACTAATGAATTTTTTAGTGCTTCATCTAATGTTTGTTTTAACCAATGTTTTTGATTTAACATTGCAATATAACGTGGAACTTCAATTTTCACTTCATGAATTCCAAATTCATTAAGTGCTTCTTGTAAAAGATGCACGATTTGAGTTTCTAACATGTTGGTTGTATCAATAGCAATGATTGGTACATCGTATTCTTTTTGATAACTTTCAACAACATTTTGACACTTTGAACTTGAAGGATCTTTACTATTGACAATCACAATAAATGGTTTCCCTATATCTTGCAACTCTTGAATGATTTCTTTTGTTGCACTGTGATAACTTTGTTCATCAATATCTAGAAAACTACCATCACTAGTAACAACGATTCCAATCGTTGAATGATCTTGAATAACCTTTTTTGTTCCAATTTTAGCTGCTTGATCAAAAGGTATACTTTCATTATACCATGGTGTTTTAACAAGACGTATCCCACTGTCATCTTGATAACCACTTGCCCCTTCAATCACATATCCTACACAATCAACTAAACGTACATTGATTTTAAAATCATCTTGTAAATCTATCTTAACGGCTTGATTCGGTATAAACTTAGGTTCTACAGTCATAATCATTTTGCCTTTTCCTGATTGTGGAAGTTCATCGATCGTTCTTATCTTTACATCAGGATCTTCAATATAAGGAATAACCGCCATTTCCATAAATCTTTTAATAAAAGTCGATTTTCCACTTCTTACAGGTCCAACAATTCCTAAATAAATATCACCTTGACATCTTTTACCAATATCTTTAAGAATTTGTTTCGTTTCCATTATCATAACTCCTTTTATTCCAATATATTAAAAATTTACGAAATCATTCCTAAATAATAAAAACAAAGCATAAAAACAAATGAAAGAAAATCTAAGAAAAAGCCTAACCATAATGTATAGCTATACTTCTTTAAATGAATACTTCCATAATATAAAGAAACAACATATAAAGTTGTATCACTTCCAGTTTGTAAAATTGATCCCATTAAACTATAAAGATGATCTATTCCATAATGATCATAAATTCTTTTTAAAATAATAAGAGAAGTTTGACTACTTATTGGTCTTGTAAAAGCCATTAATAATAAATCAAGAGGAATTGAAAAAAATCGAATAAAGAAAGTACCTATTAAAGAGATAAAACCACTACTTAAAAAAAGATTGACCCATAAAGTAAGAAGCATTAAAGAAGGAAAAAGAATCATTAAATAATGCATTCCTTCTTTGACTCCTGTAATAAATTCTTCATAAATAGGTATTTTTTTATAAGCACATTCTAAAAAACTCCATAAAATAATAAGTAGAATTAAATTAGACATGTTCAATCACCTTAATAATAACAATTCCTATAATTGTAATTGAAAAACCAATAAATAAACTATAAGGATAAAAAGCTAAAATATTTTGACTATGATAATTTTGTCTAATTGTCATCATGGTAGTTGGTAAAATAGAAAAGCCTGCCGTATTAATTACTACTAGTATTTTTATTTGAAGAGGATAATTCTTTTCTTTTAATTTAGAAATTGCTTGTAAACCACTCATTGTAGCAAGTGTTCCAAGTCCTAATAGATTAGCAATCAAATTTGAAGATAGTGCTTGATAGATTTGTTCATCTTGAATACATCGTCCATAGATCCAACGTAATAGTGGTTTAAATAGAAAATTTAAATGATTCACCATATTTGAAGCCTGAATGATTTTTAATAAACCATTCCATAAACAAATACTTAAAATAAGTGTTTTACAAAGTTCAAAGACATCAAAAGGTGTTTGTAAAAGAGCTTTTAACATGGCTTCTTGTTTATTAAAAATCAAACCAACAATAATAAAAAGAATAATTCCATAATGAAAGATCTTATTCATAAACTAGATCCTTTAAGATCATTAAATAAAAATCTCTAAACCGATATCTCTTTAATTTAATTTTTTTAATATACGTTTGATTTCTATAAATAAACATTTCTTCATTATGAATCAAATAACTTACACTTTCATCCTTTTCTTTTGACATCAACAAATCATTTTCAAACAAGTACCAGTTTCCTTTAATATTTCTAACCCCTTTATCAAACAACACAAGTTTTTCATAATTTTTAAAACATTCCTCATACTTTTTTTGATGAAACTCAAAATCATTTCCACAATTAAAAGTAACAATAATTAAATCAACTTGTTTTTTTATAGCTCGTGTAATTAATGTTCTTTTGGCTTTTTTGGTATAACCTGTTTTACCACCAACACAATAAGGGTATTCTTTTAAAAGACGATTTTTATTATGCCAATAACCTTTTCCATCTAGTCTTTTATACTCTTTTGTTTTAACAATTTGATTAAAAAGAGGATTTTGACAACAATAACGATAAAGCATCGCCATTTCTTTAACTGTTGATAAATTTCCTTCATCTTCTTCATCTAAACCTGAAGGATTCGAAAAATGTGTCTGTTTCATCCCTATATCTCTAGCTTTTTCATTCATCATTTCCACAAAACGATCAACACTTCCACCAACACTTTTAGCCAGCATTAAAGCACAGTCATTCCCACTTCGAAGCATTAAACCATATAAAAGATCTTGAATCGTAATTTGATCTTTTATATGTATATAGACACAACTCCCATAAGCTTTATTAATCGTTTCATCAACTGTAATCTTTTTATCTAAGCGACTATTTTCAATAACAACGATGGCAGTCATAATTTTAGAAATTGAAGCAACACTTTGTAAATAATCTATATTTTTGCCTTCTACAACATATTGATTTAAACTATCATATACAATATAACTCTTTCCATAAAACTCGACATTGGTACAAATCATTTGAAAAATCATCAAAAAACTAATCAATAATTTCATTATATCACCTATATCATTCTATGTTTCTTCTTTCCATTTAACACAAATAGATTAAATACACCACATAGGAAAGTAACATCAAAAGACCACCTATTCTATTTAATTCATGTCGATAAATCGTTAAAAGCCATAATAAACAACCACTTCCTATAGCTACAAACATATCTACAATAAATTTACTTTCAAAAGGTACTGGACAAATTAAAGAAACACCTCCAGCAATAAATAAAATATTAAAAATATTACTTCCGACAATATTTCCAATCGCAATACCCACATGATCTTTTCTAGCTGCCTGTAAAGAGGTTACTAATTCAGGCAATGATGTTCCAAAAGCAACAATCGTTAAACCGATGAATCTTTGAGAAAAATGTAACCAATAAGCTATTTGAGTGGCTGCTTTAACAACCAGTTGACTACCAATCATAACAAAAAAGATGCCTAAACCAATCAACAACACACATCCTATAAAAGAGTATTGTGGAGAAACTTCCTCCTCACTTTCTTTTTGTGACAGCCAAAACAAATAAAGTAAATAAATGATAAACATACCTATTAAAATAAGTCCTTCTTGAAACGATACAACTTGTTGACTTTTTCCCATAACAAGTAAAACAAGACTTGAAAGCAACATATAAGGAATTTCAATGAACAATGTTGATTTTTCAATCTTTATTTTTGTAATCAAAGCGCTCATTCCTAAAACAATCAAAATATTTAAAATATTACTTCCAACAACATTCCCAATGGTAATTCCTGAATTTCCTTTTAACCCGGCTACTAATGAAACAGCTGCCTCTGGCAAACTGGTTCCCATCGCACAAATCGTCAATCCAATAACTAATTGAGAAACATGAAAAATACTTGCCAGTGAAGATGCTCCATCTACAAACCAATCCGCTCCTTTCACTAAAACAAAAAAGCCTGCTGTTAGTACAATAAGCGAATAAATCATTTTATCCCTCCTGTTTTCATTCTATTAAGATTTATTCATTAAATGAAAAAGAAGGGTAAATTTCCCTTCTTTCAATGATTATCGCTTGATTGAAATAAAATGACTTCTATCTATATATCTTATTTTCTTTTGTTCAAAAAGACCAATTATTTGTAAAAAACGTGCATCTTGTTTACATTCAAAAGAATATTGTTGATTGCTTGTTGTTACTAACATACAAACTACCTTTTGTTTTAAAGATAGATCAACTTCATAAAAATCATCATAGTCTATTTCAAAAAGCTTATGTTTTTCTATATCATAACATTCAACTTTATCACTTGAAAAATATAAATATTTTTCAAAATCTTTATCTTCCATTATTTCTTGATGAATACCAAAGAATAACCCAGAAAAACGAAAGGCTTTTTTATATTCCTTATATGCTTTTTCTAATTGATCAAGACTTAAAATAAGTTTTACTTTCACCATTTTTTCTCCTTATATAAAATACTATCGTTATAATTAAACAAATAACTACATAAAAATCTATAGCAGGTAATGGAAAAGAAAGTTGAACTTGATTTCCATGAAATAATTTATTAAAGATAAATAAGATAATAAGTAAAATTATATTTTTTCGATAATCTATGACATCACTATTCCATAAGGCAATAAAATATAAAATAGGTAAAAAATAAAATAAACAATAAATAATAAAACTAATATGAATACTAATATATCCTAAAGAATTTAAAGAATTTGTAAGTAAGCTTTGACCACAAACCATGGTCATGATCATAAAAATTTCCATTAAATAATCAAAGACCCATACTTTATCTATTATCTTCATATAAATCTCACATTCCTTTCTACATATATTCTAATAAATACTTTATTTGACTAGAGATGTAATTTATCTTTTCCTTACTTTTATTATATTATTATATTATTTGTATATCAATATTATTTTTATTATTTTAATACAAAAAAGATCTAAGAAATTCTTAGATCTTTAATCGTTGATAATATTTAATATATTTAGAAAGTGGTAATCCTTCTTTGTTATTGATATAAAAAACTTCTTGACCCTTTAATACAACATATTTTTGTTTATATTTAAAACATAAATCACTATCTTTTTGAGTTATCAGAGGATATTGCTGAATAATTTTTTTATAAGCTATTTTATTTTTAAAAATATTTTCTACTTGATATTCAAAAATACCTTTTGAAATAGCTGCCGTATATCCTTTATAATAGCCTTCCATCATTCCATGATCCCCTTCAATAGAATATCCTTGATATAACATTCCACCATCTTCATAGCTATAAGGTTGTTGCAAGCTTTGGACAGGTTCAATAGCGCTATAAGGATCGCCATCTGCTGGATGGTCATACAAACTTAAAGCAATTGTAGCAATAACACAAAGATAAACAATCGCATTAGATTTTTGATGTTTTTCTTTATAAAGATGTCCAAGATAACCAATTAACCAAGAAATGAGTAAAATCAGAAATGATTTGAAACCATTTTGTTTTAATAAATCTAATAAAATCAAAATAATCCCAACATAAAGATTTATTTTAGATAAAGTATTAAAAATATTTTCTAAATAAAAGGGCTTATTTTCCATTACTTTTTTTAAATGTGATAGATTACATAAGCCAAAAAAGAACAAAGAGAAGCTTATAAGACTTACAGCAGTATAAAATAAATAAGTACCAAAATAAAAAGTCAAATAAGGTAAACTTGGCAACCCATGTATTTTAAAAGGTTGATAAGCAATTAATAAAACAATGGCCATGATCATTAAAAAATAATGAGTTGTAAAATTATAGATCGTTGATAAGATTTCTTTTTTATCACCTACATCTTGTTTTAAAGGTTGAGCAAAAAGATCTTCAACTTCTGCTACTTGTAACCCGAAATAATTAACAATAATACGGCATCCTGCTTCTTTTATATCTTTATTTATTTGTTTATAATATATTTTATAATGCTTTCTTTGTGGTGTTCTTTTTTCAAATGTTAAAAAATTTAGACTTATATTTTTTAAATACCATCCTTCTAAAGCTTTATTTTCTAATAAATCAATAAATTGATCTTCATTTACTAAATAATCTTTTGTAGATATTCTTTTATATTTCATAAACATCACCCATCTTTATTATATCAATATATTATATTTATTCAATAAATATTATTTTTATTATAAAGTATATAAAAAGTTGCCTAAGCAACTTTCTATGGTAGTGGTTTTTCACTTGCAAGATAGAGATCATACCATTCTTGTCTTGTAAGCGTAAAATCACATGCTTTAATTGTTTCTTTTAAATGTTGAGAGGATGTTGTTCCTACGATTGGTTGCATATGTGCAGGATGACGAAGTAACCAAGCAATCGCTATTGCTGGTTTAGTTACTTGATATTTATGAGCTAATTGTTGCATAACATCATTTAATTTTTGATAATTTGGATGATCAATAAAAGTTCCTTCCGCCCAAGAAGCTTGGATTGAACTCCATGGTTGGATCGTAATATCATTTAAACGACAATAATCTAAAACACCACCATCTTTATCTTGCGCAAATGCTTCTTTCATATTCATATTTAATCCTGAATCAATCATTACTGAATGAACGATTGATAATTGTAATTGATTAATAATAATTGGATATTTTAAATATTTCTTTAATAATTCTATTTGTAAAGGTGTGTGATTAGAAACACCAAAATAATGAACTTTTCCAGCTTCATATAATTCATTAAAAGTTTCAGCAACTTCTTGAGGATCACATAAAGCATCTGGTCTATGAAGCAAAAGAATATCTACATAATCTGTACGTAATCTTTCTAATGATTCATTGACACATTTTAAGATATGTTCCTTAGAAAAATCATATCTTTTTCCAGGAACAATACCACACTTTGTTTGAATAATCATCTGTTTTCTATATTCAGGATGTCTTTTTAATACTTCACCAAATAATTCTTCTGATTTTCCTCCACCATAAATATCTGCATGATCAAAAAAATTAATTCCTGATTCTAGAGCAGTTTTGACAAGTTCTTCCACTTCTTCAATGCTTTTATCAGCAATTCTCATACATCCTAAAGCAATCTTTGATACCTTTAAATCCGTTTGTGGTAATGTTAAATATTCCATAGTTAGCTCCTTTATAATTTTAATAAATTTAAACCAATTTCTTCATCAAAGTAACGATCTACTTGTCCATTGATGACTTGAATAACCATTTCACATGTTGCTGAAACAATTGCTTTATTTAAATGACCACCAAAAACTTCTCCTTGATCATTTCCAGCAGATAGATGCATATGACTATAATATTCACCATTCATTGTATTAATAGTTCCCGTAAGAGATACAATTTCATAATCACCTTTAAATTCATTAGCATAATATTTCTTTTCCTTTGTTTTAAAAACACCGACTGTAAAATCATTAATTGCACCTAAAGCTTGAATACTTGCAAGTTTGATATTTTCTTTTAAAGCAATATTTTTAACTTGTTCAACAATATCTTCACCCTTATCAATTCTTGCGATAATTGTATTTTCAAATTTTTTATATTTCATTTTCTTTCCTCCTATTGATAAACCCGATATTTCCATTTTCCTTTCAAAAAACGTGTTGATAATAATAAACATCTAGAAATATTATCTAAAACCATCATGATCCAAACACTTTCAAGTCCAAATGAAAAGACATTGATCATGAGCATTGAACCAAAAATCCTTATTCCCCACATCGTAATCAAAGAAAATACAAATGGTGCTTTGGTATCCCCCATTCCATTAAAAGTTCCTTCTAGAATAATCAAGATACCATAGATTGGTTCACTAATAGAAACAATCCTTAATACCCTAGTTCCTAAAGCGATAACTTTTTGATCAGGAGTAAAAATCGACATAATATTTTGAGCATTTATGAATAATAAAACACCAGCAATAGCCATGATACTTAAAGTAATTGCACATGTAAGATACGTCATTCTTTTAACTTTAGATTCATCTTTTTCACCAACAGCATTTCCTACAAGTGTACTTGCTGCTGATTGGAAACCATACCCCGGTGCATAAAACGCTTGTTCTGCTTGAATTGCTATCGAATGTGTTGCCAAAGAAACAACTCCTAATTTAGCAATCAACGAAGCAAAAGTAACATGTCCTAAACAAATAACACTTCTTTCCATAACAACAGGAATAGAAATTTTTAAACATTCTAAACATACTGGTTTATGAAAATGAAATCCTGTATGTTTAAAATCAAAGATTTTATTTTGATAATAATGTCTAAACATCAAAATTCCTCCAACAATATAAGAAATAGCTGAAGCTATCGCTGCTCCGGCTACAGATAAACCAGCTCCATAAACAGTTATACCAAATATCTTTCTTGTCGGATAAATTAAAAAGAAATTTAAAATGATATTGATTATATTCATATAAACATTGATCATCATTGGTGTTTTCATATCTTTAACAGCTCTTAAAGTTGAAGAGAGAATAATAATAAATGTTCTAAATATAAATGGTGCTGATACAATTAAAAAATATAAAAAAGCATCATGCCTTATTTCTTTGGCACCATTGAGCCAACCAGGTAAAAATGGAGCAATTATGATACTAATAATAGTTGTTATCAATCCTATAATAAAAGAAATAAATAAGGCTTGTTGACCCGCAATCTGTACTTTTTTATAATCTTTAGCGCCATCTGATTGAGCACATACGGCTAAGACACCCACTCCAAAGGCAACCGAAATACTTCCTAACAACCAAGTAACAGTAGATGTTAAACCAACTGCTGCAGAAGCTGTTGCTCCCATAGAACCAACCATCGCTGTATCTACATAAGTCACTACCGTATTCATTGCTTCTTGAATAATAGCAGGCCATGCAAGATGACATATATTTTTTATCTCATTTCCATATTTCATCCTATAACCTCCAATAATTCTATTATACAAACAAAAAAAGGAATAAACAATGTTATTCCTATAATTCTTGATACATTCTTGTACGTTTCACATCTAAATATTTCCAATATTTTCTTTCCCTACCACCTACAGCTATTACTAAATCATCACTGTATCCAAAAACTCTGGCAATTGTTCCTTTTTTCACTTTAGAAATATGAGTTAATTTTCCATCTAATATTGCATACTTCATAATAGCTACCCCCTTTATCTATCTTTATTATAGATAAATAAAAGAAATATTGTTTTCATAAGTATGTATTAAACACCTAAAAAACGTATTTATGGTATATATACATAAAAAAGAGGTCCTCTATTTAGGACCTCATTTATTCTATTAGAAATCTACTTCTGTATCATAGTAGCAAGCTTTTAATAAAGCAACCATTTCATCATGGTTTGGAATACGTGGGTTTGATCCTGTACATGCATCAGCAATTGCATTATCAGCAATTTCATCAACACGTGCTAAGAAGATATCTTCTGGAACAAATCCAGTTTCAGCTGGCATACCATCTGCGCCATATTTATTGATTCCATGAGGAATATTTAATTCATCATTCATACCTCTTAAATATTTAATTAATAAAGCAACTTTTTCATCATCATTTGCTCCACCTAAATGCATGTAATCAGCGATGACACCATAACGTTTTTTAGCTGTTGGATCTTTGGCATTGAAAGCAATAACTTTTGGTAAATACATTGCATTAGCTGCACCATGAATAATATGTCCACCTTGATCAACGAAAGCAGCACCTGTTTTATGTGCCATTGAGTGAACGATACCTAATAAAGCGTTAGAGAATGATTGACCAGCTAAACATTGAGCATCATGCATTGTATCTCTTGCTGCCATATCTCCATTATATGATTTTACTAAGTTAGCTTGAATTAATTCAATTGCATGAATAGCAAGTGGATCTGTATAATTACAGTTTGCTGTAGAAACATATGCTTCAATAGCATGAGTCATTGCATCCATACCAGTATGAGCAACTAATTTAACTGGCATTGTTTCAGCTAAATCAGGATCAACAATAGCAACATCTGGTGTAATTTCAAAGTCAGCGATAGGATATTTAATTCCTTTATTATAGTCTGTAATAATTGAGAAAGCAGTAACTTCTGTTGCTGTACCACTAGTAGATGGGATAGCACAGAAATGAGCTTTTTTACGTAATTTTGGAATACCAAATACTTTGCACATATCTTCAAATGTGATATCTGGATATTCATATTTAATCCACATAGCTTTTGCTGCATCAATTGGTGAACCTCCACCCATGGCAACAATCCAATCTGGATTAAATTCTTCCATAACAGCTGCACCTTTCATAACAGTTTCAACTGATGGATCTGGTTCAATACCTTCAAATAATTTAACTTCCATTCCAGCTTCTTGTAAATAGTTAACAGCACGATCTAAGAAACCATTACGTTTCATTGATCCTCCACCAACACATACAATAGCTTTTTTTCCTTCTAATGTTTTAAGGGCTTCTAAAGCACCTTTTCCATGATATAAATCTCTAGGTAATGTAAATCTTTGCATAACTTATTCTCCTCTTTTCCTATCTCTAATGATAGCACTTACATTTATTTTTGGTTAGATACTAAAAAGGCATAGTGATATGCCTTTTTTTATATATCAAGTTATTTTTTTCACATTACATGTGCATTTTTTCACTTCACTTGTTCGATTCCATTTTTCAAACATTCTATAAAATTTTGATCTTCTTTTGATAAAACATATCCTTTTCGATAAATTAAGTAATCAACATAGGGTATTTTCTTATCTTTACATGCTTTTAAAACAAAATCATTTTGTTTTAAAAGCTTTTTAGGCATTGGGGCAACCCACATATAAGTTTCTGGAATCTCACTTAAAAGTTCAAATTGTATTCCTCTTTCATAAATGTTCATATGCTTATGATTATGATGATCTTCTTGAATATGAATATCTCCATGTTTTAATTCAATTTGTTTCTTTAAATCTTTCATATAGATATCTTTATCTTTAAGAGGATTACCTTTTGAAATAAGAATTTGATAATCAAAAGCAAATAGTTTTTCATAAGTCAATTCTTTTAAATTTAAAATATTGAAATAATAATCTTGATCTCTTAAAGGAAAACGTACAATTCCTAAATTATTTTCTCCATCATAAACATTTTGAATCGTATCAATTGAATTCGTTTCTCGATAATTTAGATTCAATTCCTTTTTCATATTATTATCCATTTTTAAATATTCAATAAAAGCTTCTGAGATGTAACTTGAACGAGGGACACAAATATCTAAATTCAATTTATGAGGATCATCCTGATACATATTTTTTAAATAATCTACTTCTTGAACAATTTTTTTAGCCTGTGATAAAAATTCTCTTCCTTTAGTTGTTGGAACAACCCCTTTATTGTGTCTTTCAAATATCTTTATATTAGCTTCTTCTTCTATTTCTTTAATAATTTTAGATAAACGTGGTTGATTAATATAGAGATGCTGTGCTGCTTTAGAAATAGATTCATATTTTTCAACTTCTATTAAATATTTTAAATGTAAAAAATTCATCTTCAAGCTCCTTAAATATAATGTAACTATTATATCATTTCTATAAAAAAATTCTATGCAAAACATAGAATTTATAAATAAGTTTCTTTAATATAATCAATTGTTTCTTCTAAATTACTTTTAGATAAATGAACTAACATATCTTTAATCATTGCATCTGTTTCTTGATGAATGACATAATAACCATGTGTCTTATTATAATAATCTAAAGGAGCCGATACATCAAAATTTTCTCCACGGTAAACCATTGTTGCTGCTACTCGATCACAAAACATTTCCACAACATACTTTGTAGGCATTTTGGCAGGAACAACCCCTTCTCTTGAAAAATCAACCCAATATTCCCAATGATGTTTATTTCTTCCTTTATGATGAAGCCAAGCGGAAGAATAACCAATCGTTTCTCTTTCAATTGAATTAGGTGAACGCGTCCCTACCCAATATTTAGCACCTGTTTTTAGTTCAGTTGGCGAATATTTTGATAAATCATGTAGTAATCCTTGTTTATATAAACCACATTTAAAACAAAGCATTGTTACATAGTATTTATGTTTATTAATTGTTTTTAAATGATTGATGAGTTTCACTATAAATCCCTCTCTTGATATTTCGTTTTAAATATATCTTCATCACTTTCTGTCTCTACAACATCACCAAGTTCTGGAAGTTCATCTAAAGACGCTAAAGAAAAAGCATCCATAAATTCATCTGTCACCCCATATAAAATAGGAAGTCCTGGACTTTCTTCTCTGCCTACTTCTTTAATAAGTGCTTTAGCAATGAGTTTTCTAATCATGCCATCACAACCAACTCCTCTAATATCTTCAACTTTAGCACGAGTAATTGGTTGATTATAGGCAATAATAGCGAGTGTTTCTAAAGCTGCTTGAGAAAGTGTTGCTTTTGATTGTTCTACCATTTTTTGATAATAAGGAAAATATTGAGGATTCGTTGCAAGTTTATATTTACCACCAAAATCAACAACTTGTAGGCCATCAAAGCCTCTTTTTGAATAAGCTTCTATAAAATGATCCATAGCTTCCACAGCTTCTTTTTTAGAAATTTCTAAAATCAGTGATAATTCTTTTATATCAATACCTTCATCACCTTTTAGATAAAGGATACCTTCTATAATATTATTATAATCTTCCATTACTCTTTCCCCTCTACATAAATATCATCAAACAATCCTTCTTGGATAATTTCAACTTCTTTATCATTAGCTAAAACTAAAATCGATAAAAATGTCACGATAAAATAATAGCGATCTCCTCTATCAAATAATTCATCTAATTTTACCCTTTTATTAACTCTTACTTTAAAATAATTTCTAATTTGATCACTTCTTTGTTCAATGGAAATATCTTTTTTAGAAATATGTGTATCTAATGGTCGTGATAACATTTTTCTTTGATACATTTTTTGCATAGCCTTCATTAAATCATATACTTCTAACCCCTTTGGAATCATTGTTGAAGTATCAATGACATATTCTTCCATATTATTAGAGGGTTTAATCAACATAGATTGTCTTTTTTCATATTTTTCTTGAATCTCGTCTAAAACATCTTTATATCTTTTATATTCAATAAGTCTTCTAATGAGTGCTTCTCTTGGATCTTCTTGATACTCATCTTCAATTTGTACTTTTTCTTTAGGTAAAAGCATTTTACTTTTCATTTCAATAAGCTGTGCAGCCATGACTAAATATTCAGACATCACTTCAAGTTGTGATGATTCCATCATATGTATATATTGTAAATATTGATCTGTAATAACTGATAATTCAAGTGTTTGTAGATCCATCTCTTTTTCTTTAATTAAATGTAACAATAAATCTAAAGGGCCTTGAAAATCATCTAATATAACTTGATATTCCATTGTTTCACCTCTTAGGTATTATAACATAAATTTATATTTTGTATTTATTATGTTGATTATTTCCTATATAATACGCCTGAAAGGGGTTATAAAATGTTTTCATTATCATCAATTATATTAGCTTTTTTTGCAGGAATTTTAGGAACACTAATTGGTGGAACACAAACCTTTATTTGTACAGGTTTTGTCGGTCTCCTTATATTTTTATTAGAACATGTTGGTGTTAATACCACATTTTTAAATGAAGCTTTATCAAATAATTTATTTTTACCATGTATTATCTTTAACGCTGCAGGACTTGCAACTGCCTATGCAGGAACAAAACATGAAATAAGAGGCGTTGAAACTTCTAGATCACTTGCTTTTACCAATGATCCAAAGGTTTTACTCGTAGGTGCTATCGGTGGGGTTTTAGGTTATTTGATTTTTGCTTTTGAAAATTATTTTTCATTTCCGGTAGATACCGGAGCAGTTTCGGTTATTCTTGTAGGAGTTTTAGGAAGAATCTTATTCAATCAAGAAGATACATATAATGAAAAGAATTTAGATTTCTTAGAAAAAGCATCTCCTTCATTTTGGGGATTTCAATTTTTAATTGGTTTAGCTGTATCAACAGTTATGGCTTATTTTGCAAAAGAAACAGGTCTTTATACAATTGGTTTTTCAATTAGTGCTTTAACACTTATCTTTGCTTTAAGTGATCCTGCTTTCCCTGCTACACACCATACAACTCTTGTTGTAGGTTATGCAATGGCACAAACAGATAATATTTTGATTGCTGTTATTTTTGGTATCATTGCTCATTTTATTGGATTAATTTTTGGGATGGTGCTCAATACAGATTGTGGTACACATATCGATCCACCAGCTGTTGCTATTGCTACATGTAGTTTAATTATTTTTACTTTATTTTAAAACAGAGGTTCATATTTAACCTCTGTTTTTTGATAAACTATAATCATTTGATTAATTTAATAAAATTTTTATTTCTTAGGTTCTCTAATAATGAATTGGAGTAAATCTTTTCCATTAAAAGGAATTAATGGATAAAGATAGGAAAAGCCAAAAGGTTTTAATGATATTAAATACATATATAAAATAACTTGATAAGCAATAAAGCCTAGCCAACCAAATAATCCTGAAAATAGAATCATAAATATTTTTACATATTTATTGGTTAAAGATAATTCATAATTAGGTGTGGCAAAACCACAAACATCTCCAATAGATACAAATAAAAGAATCTCTCCTGAAAAAAAACCGAGTTCAATCGCAAATTCTCCTAGTAAAATAGCAGCAATCATCCCCATCGTATTTGAAATAGAATTGGGCGTATGAATGGTTGCAATTCTTAAAAGCTCTACTGCCAGTTCAACTAAAATAATTGAAAATAATTTTTTTAGACTGACACTTCCTTGATTTACAATCAACATCCATAAAGGAACCAAATAAATCGAAAGAAATACAGCACTAAAACGAATTAAACGAATAAAAGTACCAATAATAGGTGTTTGTCGATGTTCTTCAACATGTTCTAGAATTTCAAACAAAGTTGTAGGTAACATCATAACAGAACTTGAAGTATCGCATATAATGGCAAGATAACCATGATGAATATGTGTAGAAACCACATCTGGTCTTTCACTGTATCTTACAAGGGGAAAAGGATTATAACTTTGGTCAAAAATCAATTCTTCCAAAGCACGATCTGTCATAATTAAATCTTCATTTTTTATTTCATTAAGTCTTTCTTTAATACTTTTTAACATGGTTTGATCTATTTCGCTTTTTAAATAACATAAACAAATATCTAATTTATTTTTTTTACCTACCACAACTTTTTCCATTACTAAATCTAATGTACGAATACGTCTTCTAATCAAACCTGCACAATTTAATAGATTTTCATTAAATCCATCTTTACTTCCTCTAACCGATTTTTCTGTATCTGGTTCTTCGATTGAACGTGTAGGAAAATGTCTTGTATCTAAAACATAGACTTTACTTTTATCTATATCTTTAACGATTGCACAACCTGTAAGCATCGCATATTCGTAATTTTCTTTATTTAATTCTTCTTTGACATCTCCATTATTTAAACAATCTTTTAAAGTTTTTCCTTTTGCATTTGTAATTCCTTCAACCAAATAAGCAATCAATTCATCAGAACATAAACTAGAAATATAATCAATTTCAATTTTTCGACCATCAAAATCTAAATATCTAACATTTAAATCAAACGAAGGGTTTTTCATGATTTTGGTTTAAAGAAAAGAGCAATAATAAACGCAAATAAAATGGCCGAAGAAATTCCTGCTGCTGTTAAATCAAACATTCCCATTGCTAGACCAAAGACCCCGTATTCTTTTGTCATTGCCATGGCCCCATGCATTAAAGAATGGCCAAAACTCGTAATGGGAAGCATTGCCCCTGCATGAAAAATTTTAATCAAGCGATCATAAATATGAAATAAATCTAACAGTGCTCCTAGTACAACAAAACTACATGTAATATGTCCTGGCGTTAATTTAGTATATTCATAAATTAGTTGAGCAACAGCGCAGACAAACCCACAAAACAAAAAGGATAAGACGTAATTCATTTGACAACCTCCAATACATAGCCATGACAAACACAAGGAATCGATAATTTTTGATTTGTCATCACCGGATTTAACAAAGCCCCTGTTGCTAGAACAAGCACACGTTGATACTTTCCTTTTAACATCATCTGATAAATATAGCCAAAACTAACAAGTCCATTACAAACAGGACCACTTCCTCCTTGATAGACATTTTGAGTAACATCATAAAGTAAACAACCACAATCATCATACTCGTTATACTTTTGATTTTCTTCTTTTAAAAGATCTTTCATAATTGTTTTTCCATAACGAGAAAGATCTCCGGTTAAAATTAAATCATAATAAGTACCATCTCTCTTTAGATCTTTCATATGTTGTAAATAGGTATCTAAAGCTGCTGGTGCCATGGCACGCCCCATATCATTAGCGTCATATTGATCGAAGTCGATGACTTTTCCTAAAGTAATAGATTCAATTCTTATTTGACTTGGTTTATTTGATAAAAAGACAGCGACACTTCCTGTAGCCGTAAAAGTCATCGTTTCTTTTCTTTGTATACCATATTCTAAAGGATATCTAAATTGTCTTTCTGCTGTGGCGTTATGAGAAACTGTACAAGCCATAGCACTATGAATATTATGATTTTCAATCATAATTGAAGCATTTGCTAGAGCAAGTCCAATCGTACTACATGCACTATATAAGCCAATAAAAGGTCGATGTAAATGATTAGCGTAATAATAACACGCTGTAATTTGATTATTTAAGTCTCCTCCAAAATATAAATCAATTTCTTCTTTTTTTACTTTTCCTTTTTTTAAACAAATAAGGATAGCATCTTTCAGCATTTCAATTTCTGCCTGTTCATAACTTGCATGATGATGATAATGATTAGGATAATGTTTATCAAAATAATGTCCTAAAGGCCCTTGATGTTCAACAATTCCTGCTGTTGTCCCAACACTTTGAATATAAACATCTTGAAAAACAAAACTACTACCAGAAATAGGTGATGACATAACGAATTCCTCCTAATACAAATGAAGCAACAATTCCAAAAGTAATCACCGCTCCACCAAGTTTAAAAATATTAGCCCCTATTCCCGTCACGAAACCTTCACTTCTTGCCTCCATTGCACTTGAAGTCATCGCATTTGAAAAACCTGTAATAGGAATAAAAGAACCTGCCCCTGCAAAATCACCTAAACGGTCATAGATTCCTAAACCCGTTAGTATTGCTGCAATTAAAATAAGAGTAATCAACATAATAGGGGTGGCTTCCTTTTCACTAAAAGAAAATAATTCTTTGTAAAGATTTAAAAAAAATTCTCCTATCATACCAATCACTCCACCCACTAAAAAAGCACTTGCTGTATGTTTTAATACTTGCTTTTGTGGTTTATTTTTATCTGCAATTTCATTATATTTTTTTATATTCATAGATTTACCTCCACATTTTTAGGATAGACAAAAACAATGAATATAAACATTTTAATTAAATTATCGATATTCGATATAACTAACAAAATAAAAAGGCAAGACTTAGCTTGCACTTTTATAGTTCATTTGTAAGTGATTGAATATATTCTTTTAAAGGTTCATCTGCTTGACTTCCATGTTCTTTAATAATATTAACAATTGCACTACCAACAATGACACCATCAGCATATTGTTTAAACTCTTTTACTTGTTCTGGTTTATTAATACCAAAACCAATAGCTACTGGTGTATTTGTTACTTGACGAATATGTTCAATAATTTCTTCAAGATTATTAGCAAATGAAGTATTATCTCTTGTCCCTGTAACACCCATTGACGATACAAGATAGATAAATCCTTTTGCTTCTTTTGCAATCATTTCAACACGATCTTTACTTGTTGGGGCAATCATTGAAATTAAAGTAACATCATAATTATAACAAACATCTTTGACTTCTTGGTTTTCTTCATAAGGTAAATCTGGAAGAATAATACCATCAATGCCAACTTCTTGACATTTTTTAAAGAATTCATCATAACCGTAATGGAAAACAACATTTAAATAAGTCATAAAACATAAAGGAATATCACTTTTTTCTCTTACTTTTTTAACCATTTCAAAAACATCATCTGTTGTAACTTTTTTTTTAAAGCACGTACATTTGCTTCTTGAATGGTTGGTCCTTCAGCAATTGGATCAGAAAAGGGAATACCAATTTCAATCAAACTAGCCCCTGCTTGTTCCATATCTAAAATATAGTCTACTGTTTTATCTATTACAGGATCTCCTGCTGTTAAAAAACCAATGAAGGCTTTTTTATTTTCAAAAGCTTTATATATTCTATTCATAGATTTCTTTCCCCCTATATCTTGCAATCGCTGCAACATCCTTATCTCCTCTACCTGAAAGACAGACAATTAAAATATCATCTTTTTTCATAGTTGGTGCTATTTTGATTGCATGTGCAATCGCATGTGCACTTTCAATAGCACAAATAATTCCTTCAGTTTTTGCAATGTATTCAAAAGCATCCACTGCTTCATCATCTGTAACTGGTACATATTGCGCACGTTTTGTATCATGTAAATAAGCATGTTCAGGTCCAATACCTGGGTAATCTAAACCGGCTGAAATAGAATAAACAGGTGCAATTTGACCGTATTTATCTTGACAGAAGTAAGATTTCATTCCATGGAAGACACCTAATGATCCTGTCGCAATTGTTGCTGCTGTTAAAGCTGTATCGACACCTTTACCAGCGGCTTCACAACCAATAAGTTTTACATCTTTATCATTGATAAAATTATAGAACATTCCCATCGCATTACTTCCACCACCAACACAAGCCATCACAGCTGTAGGAAGTTTACCTTCATATTCAAGAATTTGTTCTCTTGCTTCTTTAGAAATCACACTTTGGAAATCTCTCACCATCATTGGAAATGGATGAGGTCCCATCACAGAACCTAAAACATACATCGTATCATCCACACGTTTTGTCCATTCTCTCATTGCTTCATTGACCGCATCTTTTAAAGTCATTGTCCCTGTAGTTACAGGATGTACTTTAGCTCCTAAAAGTTCCATACGATAAACATTTAAAGCTTGACGATCTGTATCTTCTTTTCCCATAAAAATTTCACATTCAAGTCCAAGCAAGGCTGCTGCTGTGGCTGTAGCTACACCATGTTGTCCAGCGCCAGTTTCAGCAATAATTCTTGTTTTTCCCATTTTTTTAGCCATTAAAGCTTGTCCTAATACATTATTGATTTTATGAGAACCTGTATGGTTTAAATCTTCTCTTTTTAAATAGATTTTAGCGCCACCTAAATCTTCTGTCATCTTTTTCGCATAATATAATAAAGATGGTCTACCAGCATATTCTTTTAATAATGTATTAAGTTCATCATTAAATGCTTGATCATTTTTATAAAATTCATAAGCCTCTTCAATTTTATGAATTTCACTCATTAAAGTTTCAGGTATGTACTGTCCCCCATGTATTCCATATCTACCTTTCATTTCTAACTCTCCTTACGATTTCCTTAATTTTTTCCCTATCTTTAAAACCATCTGTTTCAACACCACTTGAAACATCTAATCCATAAACATTCAGTTTTAAAGCTTCATCAATATTAGAAAGATTGATTCCCCCTGCCAAAAATACAGACTTATTGACTTCTTTCAACATAGACCAATCAAAACTTTCCCCAGTTCCTCCAGAACCATGATCGAAAAGATAATAATCAACGTCATAGTCTACATTGAAAGAATCATCATTTTTAATTTGAATTGCTTTAATAATTGGAACATCTATTTTTTGTTTTAAAATCTTTATATATTCATTTGTTTCTTGACCATGCAATTGTACTAGATCAATAACATCATTTTTAACTAATTTTTCAACAAAAGAAATATCCTCATTTACAAAAACACCTACAACTTGAATCGAAGATAAAAGACCTTTTTTTAATTCTTTTGCCTGATCATAAGTAATCTTTCTTTTTTTTCCCGCAAAAACAAAGCCAACATAATCAGGTTGATATGTATTTACATAATCAACATCTTCGCTTCTTTTTAAACCACAAATTTTAATCTTCTTCATCAATACCTTTTAAAACTTCTAATGTATGTCTTTTATCATGGCTTTTCATCATAGCTTCACCAATTAAGACAGCATTTACATGATGTTTTTCTAATAATTCAATATCTTTTCTTGTTTTAATACCACTTTCAGAGACAAAGATAACATCATCATCGACCATATCTCTTAATTTTAATGTTGTATTTAAATCAACACTGAAATCTCTTAAATCTCTGTTATTTACACCAATAATTTTAGCGCCTACACGCAACGCTTTTTTTACTTGCATTGAACTGTGTGTTTCAACAATTGCTGACATACCTAAATTATGTGCTAAATTAACACAACGCATTAATGTAATTTCATCTAAAACACCTGCAATTAATAAAATTGCATCTGCTCCTAAGATTTTAGCTTCATAAACCATATATTCATCTACAACAAAATCTTTTCTTAAAACAGGAATTTTCACAATACGTTTGATTTCTCTTAAAAAATCATCATCCCCTTTAAAATAATCAGGTTCAGTTACTACTGAAATAGCATCTGCTCCAATCATTTCATATTCTTTCGCAATTGCTTTAAAATCAAAAGTGGAAACAATTTGTCCTTTTGATGGTGAATGTCTTTTAACTTCTAAAATATAAGACATTCCATCTTTTTCTAAAGCTTTTTTAAAAGGAAAACTTTGGTCAATAGGCATTGCAAAGGCTTTTTCTTTTAATTCATAAATTGAATGACGTTTTTTATTTGTTTCAACACGTTCTTTTGTACTTTCAACAATATCTTCTAAAATCATAATATACGCTCCTATTTGTTTGATTCTTTTATAAATTCTTCTAGTTTTTCATTTGCCTTTCCACTATCAATCAACTTTGCTGCTAAATCAATTCCTGCTTGTAAAGAATCAACTTTACCACCAATATATAAACCTGCCCCCGCATTCATTAAGACAGCTGTTCTAGGTCCACCTTGTTTACCATTTAAAACATCTCGTGTAATTTGAGCATTTTCTTTGGGAGTTCCTCCAACAAGTTCATCTTTTAAACATCTTTGTAAACCAAATTGTTCAGGTGAAATTGTATATGTTTTAAATTGTTTCTCATTAATTTCACAAACAAAAGTTTCATTAGATGCTGAGATTTCATCTAAACCATCTCTTCCATAAACCACCATAGCTCTTTTAACCCCTAAATTACTTAAAACTTGAGCAAGTGGTTCAACTAATGATCCATCATAAACTCCCATTACTTGATAAGTCGCTCCTGCTGGATTCGTAAGTGGTCCTAAAATATTAAAGACTGTACGAATACCTAGTTCTTTTCTTACTGGTGCAACATATTTCATCGCTAAATGATAGTTTTGAGCAAATAAGAAACAAATATTAATATCGTTTAATAATTCCTTACTTCTTTTTTCATTGATTGTAATATCCACTCCAAGAGCTTCTAAACAATCTGCTGCGCCACTTTTTGAACTTGCTGCACGATTTCCATGCTTAGCAACTTTAACACCACCACTAGCAATCACAATAGATGAAGTTGTAGAAATATTGAAAGAATTTGATCCATCTCCTCCAGTTCCTACAATTTCAAGAACATCTTGATCATTCAATAACTTCACACAATGTTCTCTCATTCCTTTAGCACTTGCAGTTATTTCATCAATTGTTTCACCTTTTAATGAAAGTGCTGTTAAATAAGCAGCCTTTTGAATATCAGAAGCTTGATCATCCATGATCTCATTCATACATTCATAAGCTTCTTGATATGTTAAATCTTCTTTTTTTGATAATTTAATAATTGCTTCCCTAATCATTTTGTATCTCCTTTAAAAAATTTTCAACTATTTTTTTACCTTCTTTTGTTAAAATCGACTCCGGATGAAACTGTAACCCATAAACAGGATAGTTTTTATGACTGATTGCCATGATTTCACCATCATCGCTTTCCCCTATAATCTTCAAACATTCTGGTAAATTTTCTTTTTTAGTAGCTAAGCTATGATATCTAGCCACTGCTGTCTTTTCCCCGATTCCCTTAAAAATTGGATTTGTAGTATCTACTTTAATTATTGAAGACTTTCCATGCATGACGCTTTGAGCATAACTTACTGTTCCTCCAAAAGCTTCAACAATTGCTTGATGCCCTAAACAAACTCCCAAAATAGGATATTTCGTATAACATTTTTGAACAACTTCTTCAATAATACCCGCTTCACTCGGTTTCCCTGGACCTGGTGAAATAATAATACATGATGGCTGAAGTTCTTCTATTTCTTCAACTGTCATTTCATCATTTCTTATAACCTTGATATCTTCATCGATTGAACCTATCAATTGATAAAGGTTATAAGCAAAACTATCATAATTATCAATGAGTAGAATCATAATCAATACCTCCATCTGCCATCTTGATTGCTTCAACAACCGCACCTGCTTTATTTAAACATTCTTGATATTCATTTTCAGGAACACTGTCATAAACAATTCCTGCACCACTACAAATAGAAATTTCATTATTTCTTTTATAAGCTAAACGAATACCAATACATAGATCCATATTTCCTGTAAAATCTAAATAACCAATCGCTCCTCCATAAATACCTCTTTTACTTTGTTCTAATTGATTAATGATTTGACATGCCCTGATCTTTGGTGCTCCTGATAAAGTACCTGCAGGAAGTAAAGCATCAACTGCATCTAAAGCATCATATTCTTCTTTAATTTCACTGCTAACAACACTTGCTATATGGATAACTTTTGAAAACTTTAAGATATCCATATAAGATACCACATGTACACTATTGAATTTAGAAATTCTTCCTAAATCATTTCTTCCTAAATCAACGAGCATATTATGTTCAGCTAATTCTTTTTCATCTTTTAATAAATCATCTATTAATTGTTGATCTTCTTGATCATCTTTTCCTCTTTTTCTCGTTCCAGCAATTGGAAAAGTTGTTAACTTTGTTTCCTCCAATTTAATTAAAGTTTCTGGAGAAGCTCCAGCTACTTCAATATTATCACTTGCAAAATAGAACATATAAGGTGATGGATTCGTTGTTCTTAAAACACGATAGCTATCAAATAATGAACCTGTTGCTTTTGCATAAAGTCTATTTGATAAAACAACTTGGAAGATATCACCTTCTTTAATATAATCAATACCTTTTTCAACCATTTGACAATATTCTTCTTTAGAGAGAACTGGTTTAAAATCTTCTAATAATTTTAATGGTTGAACAAGTGTTTTAACATGTTTTCTAATAATATAATCTAATTCATCTAATTCTTTGATTCCTTTTTTATAATTCTTTTGTAAATCATTTGTTCCAATATTAACAATTAAAATCAACTTTTGCTTAAAATGATCAAAACAAATAACTTTATCAAATAACATTAAATCAACATCATTAAAACCATTATCTTTTTGATTTTTAATAATTGAAGGTTCGCTATATTTGAAATAATCAAAACTAAAATAACCAACTAAGCCTCCTGTAAAAGTAGGAAAACCCTCTAATTTTAAACTACGATGTTCATTTAAAACTTTTCTAATATATTCTTTGGGATGTGTCACTTTAAAAATCTTATCATCCACTTTCATCATCTTGTTATAACAAGTAATTTCGCTTTTAGGATCAAATCCTATAAAAGTATATCTTCCCCATTTATTTTTATCTTCATGACTTTCTAACATATAAACATGTCTAGAATATTGTTTTAATTTTCTCATTAATTCTATAGGTGTAATCATATCACTATAGATTTCTTTTTTTATTGGAACTAAATCATACTGACTAAGATCCATTTCTTCTAACATTTCTAAACTTGGATAATACATATAATTCCCCCTAATAATTAAAAAAACCGTCTTGAAAGTTAAACTTTCAAGGACGGTTATGTCCGCGGTGCCACCTTGATTCATGATACACTCATGCACTTTACTAGATGCTATCACATCTATGACTACTTACGTAAGCCTTACGTCAAAAAATACTCAGCTAATGCCTTTCCTTTTGCCCTCAGTGGTCCATTTAATAGACTGCGTTCTGTTTGCTTCCACCATCCAAACTCTCTATAAGTGCACGTTCTATTTTTATCTCCACTTCATCGGTTTCACTTATTGTATGTATTATAAATCGGTTTTAAAAATAAAGTCAACATTATTAAATAATGTTTTATTTTTTGTACACTTAGGCATACCCTTTTATTTTACAAAATATGTTTGATATACCAATTCTGCAAACAATGAATTAGCCCATGCAAACCAAAATCTTGTATATTCACTTGGTTCATCCTTATTAAATCCCTCATGACATAATCCTTCATTATTACTTGTTTCTAAAATCAAATTAATCATTTTTTTAGCTTCTTCTTTAGTCCCTGTTAATCCTTGCATTGATAAAGCAATATGCCAAATATAATTTTTAGAAGTATGTGGACTACCGATACCACTTGCACAGGTTCCTTGATAATAATAAGGATTATGATGACTTAAAATAAATGATCGTGTATGTTGATAAAGTGTATCCTCCTTTTTACAATAGCCTAAATAAGGCATAGAAAGTAAAGATGGTACGTTAGCATCATCCATCAAACAATAATTACCGAAGCCATCCGTTTCATAAGCGTATATTTTCCCAAACTGAGGATGTAAATAAATTCCATAACATTGAACTTGTTTATTAATAAGTCCAGCAATTAGATCTGATAATTCTTAATCTTGAGCTACAAAAGGTAAATAGTGATTCACTTGAGCTGAAGAATCTCTTAACCACATGGCGGGAATGTCTCCTGTAATGATAAAAGTTTCATCATCATTCATCTTTTTTAAAGTTGTTTCAATTGTTTAAACATTTTTAATAATTGGGGATTGCCTTTTAAAACATAATCTGCCTCTTTTAATACTTTTTCTATTTGTATTGTCCTATTAATTTTCTCCTCTTTTTCTTAGTATATAATGAAATAAAAAAAATATATATTTTAAATTATTGGTAAAACATCATCCTTTTCTTTATTCAATCAAATTTTATTTTATAAAATAAAAAAAGACCTTTGGGTCTTTACCTCAAGTCCATGTACAAATTTAGAATGTTGTTGTCAAAAAAATATTTAAGGAAGAAAAACCTGTTCATGACTTGTCTACAAAACTTATTATATTTTTTTCTTTTTAAAAATCAATTTTATTGTCATAATTTAAAAAATAAAAGCGATTACATCTCCTAAAATTTAAAAAAAGTAGTTTTTATCGCTATTTTTTAGGATATATAAATAATAAGTATGGTATTTATTTCTACAATTATTTCATATAGAAATAAAAAAAGACCATTCGGTCTTAACTTCAAGTCTATGTACAAATTTAGAATGTTGTTGTCAAAAAAATATTTAAGGAAGAAAAACCTGTTCATGACTTGTCTACGAAACTTATTATATTTTTTTCTTTTTAAAAATCAATTTTATTGTCATAATTTAATAAATAAAAGCGATTACATCTCCTAAAATTAAAAAAAAACCGCTTTTATCACGGTTTTTTAGGATATATAAATAATAAGTATGGTATTTATCTTTTAGCTTTCTTTAACATTTTTTGAATTATTTGTATTTGATTTTGATAATCATCAAATGAAGTAAGTTTATAAGACCAGTTATGTGGACCTACTGTCCCTGGTAAATTAATACGAGCTTCTTTGCCATAGCCAAGTAGATCTTGTAAAGGAACAATAGAAATCACTGCATCACATTCAAGTGTATATGCAAGCATATCTTCCACAAGATTTTCTCCTATATATCCTAGCCCCTTCATAATTTCTTTCATTCTTTCTTTATCATCTAATTCTTCATACCATTGTTTAAGAGTAGCATTATCATGTGTTCCTGTATAAACAACACAATGTTGAGGAATTTTATATTTAACTTTTCTTTCATCTTCTCCAAAAGAGAATTGCATAACTTTCATTCCTAATAAATCATAATGATCTCTCAGTTCATGTACTTGTGGACGTAATTCTCCTAAGTCTTCAACAATCATATTAAGTTTAGGCAATTGTTTATAAACTGAATCTAAAAAATGATAACTTGGTCCTTCTATCCATTTTCCTTCTCTTGCTGTAGCACTTCCATAAGGAACTGACCAATATGTATCAAAAGCCCTAAAATGATCAACTCTTAAAATATCAAAAATTTCATTATTCCATTTTAATCTTTTGATCCAAAAATTATATCTTGTTTTCTTTAAATAATCCCAATCATATAAAGGATGTCCCCATAGTTGGCCATCTTTTGAAAAATAATCAGGTGATGCTCCAGATACGAATTTAGGATAAAATTTATCATCTAATTGAAAACATTTACGATACTCATAAACATCCGCAGAATCATCACCTACATATAAAGGTAAATCTCCCATGATAGATATTCCTTTTTGATGTGCATGTATTTTTAATAAATTAAATTGTTTTACAAAAATATATTGAAGAAATTGAATATAATCAATTTCTGCTTCTAATCCTTCATTACTTCCTTTAATATTTTGATCTTCATCATTCCAATCTACCCAAGGTAAACCTTCGTTTGCTTTATTTAAAGCCATAAAACGCGCATATTTTTTTAACCAAAATGTTCCTTTAACAAAAGTACGATATTCTTTCTTTAATTCTTTATCTTTTAAGAAAACTTGATAAGCTTTTCTTAAATAACGATTTTTAAATAAACGTACGCGTTTATAATCAACTCTTTTTAAATCTTGTAAATAGTTAGGAACTTCATCTAACAAATGCCAATCTTTTAAAAGTTCTAAAGAAATATATATTTCATCACCAGCAAAAGATGAATAAGGAGTATAGGGTGAATTCCCGGAGCTTGATGGATTTAATGGTAAAATTTGCCAAATAGAAAAACCTGCTTGAGCAGATAAGTCAACAAATTCATAAGCTTCTTTTCCTAAATCCCCTATTCCATGTTTTCCTGGTAAACTAAATAACGGTAACAAAATACCAGCTTGTCTTTGATCAAGTGCTTTTAATTTCATGATTTTCACCTCTTCTTTAAATATACCATAAAAAAAGCGTCTTCGCTTATGAAAACGGCTATCTTTTTTTGTTTTAAAATGAAAAGGTTCTATTTTCTTAATCTTGAAAATAGAAACCTTTTATTTTAGTCTTCTTTTGTTCTTTTTCTTAAAGATACATAAACGATTGCTGCCATTAATGCAAATGTTGCAAATGTCCATGCAGATGTTGAATCACCTGTTTTCACTTTGCTATTTGTTACAACTTGAGGTTTATGAGCAGGTTCATTTGTATCTGTAGTGATTGTTGGTGCTTTTTCTAATGCATTAATAGCATTTTGTAATTCACTTACAAGGGCATCGACTTCTTCTTGTGTCATTTCTGATGAATTTTCTAATTTCTTAGAAATTTCAGTAACAACATCTATTAATTTAGAATAAGATGCTTCTGTATATTTTTTACTATCTAATTGTTTAATTTGATCTAATAAAACATGGATACCATCTAAATTACCACGTTTAACAAGTTTTTGAGCAGCTTCTTTTAAAGTATTAGTTAATGCTTGAACGTTATCACTTGTGTTTTCATTTTCTAAAGCAGCTTTAACATCATTGTAAACTTTTTCAAATTCTTTCCATGATGATACTGTATAATCTTTTTCTTGATATTGATCCATTAATGCTTTTAATGCATTTACTTCATCATCTGTTGCTTTTAAAACTAATTGTGTTCTTGCATATTGTAATTGTTTTAAAGCTTCATCTAATTGTTCTTTTGTTGCATCTTCTTGTTCGATTAATGTTTGTGCATTCTTTAATGCTTTTTTAAATGAATCAGCAGTAGATGTTAAATATTTATTTGTATCTAACTTATCTAATTCATTTGATGCAATATAATCTTTTAACTCTTTTTTACTTACTGATACTTTTGTTACTAATTGAGCTTTTGCTTTTTGTAAAGCATCTACCATATCAATAACTTCTTTTTCAGTAATTGTTGTTTCATCCTTTTTAATGAATTCTTGAGCAAGTTTCACTTGATCTTGTAAAATAGTCCATGTTTCACTTGTATAATCTTTTTCTTTTAACTTGTTAATTGTATCAAGTTCATCTTTAACACTTTGAATATCTCCACGTTTAACAAGATTTGCATAAGAAACTTCTAATTCAGCTTTTGCATTTGTAATAGCATCTAATTCACCCGCTTGTTTATCTAAAACTTTTTGAGCTTGTTTTAATGCCTTTTCAAATTCTTTATAAGAATCTGCTGTATATTTATTTTCTTTAACATCTAAAGAATTAATATATTTTTGTAAATCATTAGCTGCTGTTGAAGCATATTCATCATCATTTAACATAATAACTTCTGAAATTGTTGGAATTTTATTTTCATCCCATTCAATCTTTAATTCATAAACGTTTCCTTCAGGCATATAGAATTCATTTAATGATTTTTTAAGAGTTCCAACTTGAACCCATTTCTTTCCATTTTCACCATCTACAAGAACAGATACTCTTGCATTTGAAATTTCACCTTTTTGAATAATATGCATTTTCTTAACATCTAAATCACTTGATAATGTATAAGTAATGCTTCCAGCTTCTTTAGAACCTGGTCTATAAGCTGTAGATAAATCTCCATCAAACATATATTGAGGAATAAATCCATTTGCTTCTACAGTTGAAGAAGTATATGTTGGATCATTTGAAACTGGTACATATTCTCCATCATTGATAACAATTTCATTGAAAACAACAGCTCTATTATTATTTGTTGCTGTCATTAAGATCTTTAAGTAACGTGCTTTAACATTATTAGCAGTTCCTTCTACATAGACTTTATTTGGATATGTGCTTGATGCTTTATAACCTGCATCTGAATCAATACATTTAACCCCAGCATCATTTGTATTTTCAACACCATCTCCAATAGTAATAACTTTTGTCCAGTTTTCTAAATCATCTGATACTAAAATATCAGCATCTCTAATATAGTTAACTGCACTATCTTGGCAATACATTTGAATTTTAGAAATTGTTCTTTCTTGTCCTAAATCATAAATAATATATTGTCCTCTTTGTGGAAAATCACCAAATTCTGTTGTTGAATCGATATTACCATCAAAAGCAGCACCATTATTTCTAGTATCTTCACCAACACCCCATGAAGGATTAATATTCATAGTTGCTTTATATAAATATGGTGCTGTAATTTCATTTGAATGTACTTCAAAATGATTAATTGTTAATTTAATAGCTTTGTCTGTTTTATTAATTAATCTTACATATCTTCCATCTGGAAGTTCTTTTTCTTGACCTGTTACAGTTGTCCATTCAACACCATTTTTTGAAACTTGTAAAGTTGCTCCTTGACCATTTTCATAATCAATATTGAATGTACTTAAATCTTTGATTCTTGATAAATCAACACCAACGTATTGACCTTTTTCTAAAGTAATTTCTTGATTATAGATCAATTCTGTAAGTGCTTCTTCACTTTGTGAAGCTAATCTATAATCTGTATTTGTATAAACATTAGCATTATTGAAATCTTCATCTGGATTATAAGCTTTTACAGAGAATTCAGAGAAAATAACCCATACAGCTCTCTCTTCTTCATTCACTAAACGTACATAACGTGCTTTTAAACCATAGAAGTTTTCTTCAACTGTATCTTTACCACTAGCTAAACCTTGATATGTTTTATAAGTAGTCCAGTTTTGGTTGTCATCAGAGTATTGTAAACTATATTTTTTCCACTTATCTCCAGCACTACGATTTCCACCGATAACTGCATGAATTTTACCAATAGCTGTTTCTTTACCTAAATCCCAACCTATATAATCACCTTTTCTTGTTGTATCACCTGAGGTACTAAAATCTAATGCTGTTGAACTATCACCATCTGTTAAATTATCTACTGTTCCTTGATAAATTCCCCATGTATCTGTATACATAAATGTTGCATTCATTTGTCCTGGATCAGCCATTTTAAATGTATTGACTTTCCACCAATATCCTGCTGTATTACTTTTTAAATTTAATTCTAAGTTTCTAATACGAACTGCTTTTGCTTTAATATTTTGACTTGATACATCTAATTCAACAGAAGCATCACCATTATATTCTTTTAATACTTTCCATGTTTGACCATCCGTTGTATATTCGATGACATATTTTTTTGATTTATCTGTTCCTGCATCTTGTCCAAAATAAATTGTACCTAATGTTTTTGCTTTTTTGAAAGTTAATGTAATACTTGCATCAACTGGTAAATAATCTTTAATTTCTCCACCTTTATAAGGACTTTCAGCAAAATGAGCATAAGTAGCATTACTGTCATCTAATAAATTATTTAAAGAACCACCTTTAAGTGTCAATTTATCGACAGATAATGTACCTGGATCTTCTTCAGTTACTACTTCATCTGCATTAACAGCAATATCTCTAATACCTAACCAAGTATTCGCTTTATCTTCAGTAGCAATCATGCGAATACCTTTAACCCCTTTTAAATTTAAGTCAGTTAAAGCTACATCATTTGGTAAAGTATATTCTTGATTATCTAAATCGACCCATTTTTTACCATCTGTTGTATATTGCACTTTAGCTTTAGAAAAAGTATCTTTTGAATTTGAATTTGTTCCTAATCTAAAAGTCACTCTATCAATATCAATTGCTTTTGAATAACTAACGCCTACATAAGTTCCTTTACTAATTGTATTTGGTGTTTTATAAACAATTTCAGTATTGGCTTTATTATCGAATACATTATCAATATTACCTGTTGGACTATCATTACGATTTGTAATAAATTTAGTGACTTGTTTATTTGGATCAACAATAGTTGAAACAATATCTCCTAAATAAGAATCCATTGCTTTAATAAATGGTACGATATGTTGTACTCCTACTTCTGCATATTCTAAATGATCAACATAATTGAATCCATATGTTTTTGATTTTTCAAAAGCAGCTTGTCCAGTAGAATATAGATCCCAAATCTTATCATTAGCTTCTTCATCTTGTACAGCTTTAACAGCTTTAAGATAATTTATTGCTGCATCTGCTGTATCATCCCAACAGTTTAACCAATATACAATTTGATCTTTTATTCTTATATCACCTGCTTGTGCTCTATATGTAGCACTAGCATTTTTTAAGATTGTAAATTCATTGATCAAATCTTTAAATTGCTCATCACTGATTGTTGTTCCATTTGTAAGAGCTTCTTTGAAGCTTGTTAAACGATCTTTTAAATCTACTGATTCTTGTAATGCTGTTACACGACCATCCATATTTTGATTGATCATATGTTTTGAAAGTTCTCTTAAAGCAGCTGATGCTTGAGTTTCAATAGCGCTATTATGATCGACATATTTAAAGGAAGCATTCCAGCATTTTTGAGCTTCTTCTTCATTTTGCCAAATATTCCATGAGTAACATGCATTCCCAAAAATTGCAACTTTACTTGGCTCAGATTGTTGCATTGGATTTAAAACGATTCCTTGAATCTTATTTGGATCTACACCAGGGTGTAAAAATGTTGTATATCCACCCATAATTAAGTGTTTTTTAGAGTTATCTGTACATGGCCAGTTGATCCACATATAAGGGCCACGCCCTACATTATTTGTAAAAGTTGTTGTGAAGTTATTTGTAACTTCTCCCCATACTCTACCACCAGTCATAACGATTTGAATATTTGCTGGGAAATTTTGATAATAACTTTCACCATTATACATATATTCTTGTGTACAGAATGGTAATGTTAATTTTAAATCTGGATATGTTTTTTGCATTTCTTTTAACCATGCTGTCATATCAGTTAATGTTTTTGTATAGTTAGCACCACCAACATTTCCAGCATCATCTGCTAAAATAGCAATTTGACGAACACCTGCTTTAATAACTTGTTCAAATTTAGCTTGTAATACTTTTAAGTCTGCTTGATAGTTTTCTTCACTATTATACCTGATGGCATTATACATATATGGATGTAATGCAAATACAAAACGACATTTTGATTTATTTCCTGCTTCAGCAAGAGGTTTGATTTTTGTTTCAATTTCTTCATCTGTATAAAGTTCACGCCATTTGGAGTTATGTTTAGGATCATCTTTAGGAGCATAGAAATAAGAATTCAACTTGTAGTATCCTCCCCATTCCATTAATTTCATACGATCCGTAGTAGACCATGGATTTCCATAATAACCTTCAATAAATCCACGACTAGCAACATTAGCATAATCTTCCATTGTAAAATTACGGATATTTGTTCCGTCTAATTGTTTAAAGATATGATACAAACTTGTAAGACCATAAAAAGCCGCATCTGTATCTTTACCTAATACTGTAATTGTTCCATTATCAACTTTTAATAAGTATGAATCTAATTGATCAAATAATTGGGTTGTTTTTACTGAATAATGTTCACCAACATATTGATCAACATATTGATTTGAATCTTTAATACCTACTAAAATGTTTGTTTGGTCTTCTTTTACTTCTTCAGAAGTACTTGCTTTTATATTTTTAATAGCTAATACTTCATTCATTCTATCCTTTGTATATTTATCAATACCATCTTCATAGACAACATTGACAGTAGATGTCATATCAAATGATCCATCTTGATAATCCATCATATGAGGATTTGGATAGACTTCATAATCATTTTCCAAAGCACTGACGATTGGATAAGAGTGAATACATCCAATTGACATTAAAAATGCAAGTGCTAGAGAAACAATTCTCTTTACCTTTTCTTTCATATTCTTCTTCCTTTCTTATTTACATTACTGCTCCCTTAAATGAATAATGTAATCTTAATTTGCAAATACAAATCAAAAAATAAAGACCAAACAAGATACACTAAAAAAGTGTAAGTTATTTGGTCTTGCCTACTTAAAGTAACAATCCGTATTTACATCCTGTATTGTAACATACACTCTTTGTCTATGCAAGGGCTTACAATAAATTTGTCTAGACAAAATAAATACCACTACTTAATAGTGGCATCTATTTTTATAATTCTTCTTTTTTTACTTTTTTAATACCTAACCATGACATGAAAGCCATTAATACAAATAAAATAATATTTGTTTCATCACCTGTTTTAGCAGTTGAAGATCGTTTTTTATCATTTTTAGTAGTAGAAGTAATTACTTGATTATCTTTAGATGAAGTATTTCCTTTTGAAGTATTATCATCTTTAGTAGATGAATCTACTTTTTTAAGAGCATTCATAGTTTTTTCTAGATTAGAAATAGCTTCGTTTATTTCTTCTTTTGTAGCATCTTCTTTAGCAGATACTTCTTTTGCTTGAGTTAATGCTTCTACCAGTTGTTTCCATGAATCTTTTGTATAATCTTTTTCTTGAAGTTGATCAGCTTTACTAATCAAATCAGTTAATCCAGATTTATCATTAAGTATAACAAGTCCATTATAAGCATCTAATAATTTTTGATACATATCATTGATTTCATCTTTTGTAGCATCAAGATTACTTAAAACATCCTGTGCTTCTTTAAGAACAGTTTGGAATTGTTTCCATGAATCCTTTGTATAATCTTTTTGTTCAAGATTTGATAAATCATCAACGAATGATTTTAATTTTTCATTATCAACAGATAATACAAGTTTTACCATTGCATCTGTTAATTGACGTTTCATAATTTCAATTTCATTAGCGTTAGGATTTTCTGCATTGACTAAACCTTCAGCAGCTTTAATTGTATCCTGTAAATGATTCCATGAAGTAGATAAATATCCAATATCTTCCATAGCTTTAGCTTTATTGATAACATCTTTTAAACCATCAACATCTGCTGGTACATCTGCACGATGTAATTTAATTTCTGCAGCACTTCCGTTATTATTAACAGCTTCTACGTAGTATAAACGAAGATGTTTTGTTTTTACTGTATCAAATTCAATGACTTTTGTAGATGAATCACTTGATAAATTACCTTCTTTAACTGTTTTCCAATTAACACCATCATCACTTATTTCAATACGATATTTTGTAACATTTCCATTTTTACCAGTTTGACGAGGAACATATGTTAAACCATTGACACTCATTTCTTCTTTATTTTCAAAAGCAATCCAATGAGGTGTTGATAAATTCCAATCTGTATGCCACATTGTTGATGGATTATCATCTAATACATTTTTAGGATCTGATCCATCATGTTGATAAGATGAAGCAGTTGCTGTAAGTTTGCTTTTATCAATGTAATTGACATTAACTTGTGATTTTAATTGTAGTTTAGTAAGTGCTTTTGTAAGTTCTACTTCATATTGATCGACTGTATCTTGCATTGATTTAGGTAATTCTCTTTGAATCATATCAATAACAAATTGCAAGTTTTTAACAGAATCTTCTGTATAAATAGATAAATCTTTTGGAATTGAATTTAAATAGTGATCTACTCTTGTATAATTTGCTTTTTTGTAATCAATTCCATTTACTAATTCTTTAATTTCATCTGTAAGAGTTGAAATTGTTTGTTCATTTGGATCATATTCTTTTAAAGCAACTTTTGCTTCTTTTAGTTTTTCTTGTAATTGTTTATTTTGTGATTCTTCTGCAATATGACTTGCACTTGTCACTAAATAATCTAATTCCATTGTTGAAGCAAATGATTTTTCTGAACCTAAACGAATATCATCTACATATCCTTTAAAGGCATGTTCTTTACTTCCAATTCTTTCCATTGGAATCATCATTGTTGCTTTTAATGGTCTACCATTTGCTTGTTCATCATCTCCAAGTGTATCTACAAATTGACCATTTACATAAAGATCAATAACTTCTTTTCTATTTTTAAATTCTAATTCAACCCATTGATTAACAGGTAATTCATAATTAAATGAATAGTCATGATTTTCTCTACTTAATCCAACTTTACCTGTTCCTTTTTGAACAGCTTTAATTGAACCATAGCTACTTTCAAATAAAATTTGTTCTTCTTCACTTGATGATTCACGTTTTACTTTTACACGTAAATCATTATTTAAACCAACTGTATCTAATGAAGTTGTTGCATAACTTGTATCTCCTAATAAATGCAATGCATCATGACTATCTAATGATGCAAGTTCGATATTTTCATGGCCTTTTAATTGATTAAGATTATCTAAATCATAATGAGCAATCATACCATTTTCATCTTTAGCTGCTTCATAACCAAAATTTGTACCTGGAGCATCCCCTAATGTTGTTCTTAAACTATTAGCTTGATCTAATGTTTTATCTCCTTTACCCCATAATTTAGCACCAAATAATGGAATTGCATTTTGTAAACGATCATAAACATCATATTCACTAATACCATTTTCTAAATAGTCTGTCATATCGTTCCATACAGCAATAGCGCCCCCTAACATTTGTTCATCACCAGCAGGAATTGTGACACCACTAATCGAGTTGATTGCTTGATTATATAAAATGTTGCTATTTAAATAATCATAGTAATATCCAGCATTAGGAACAATATAATATTGTGCATCATTACAGTTAATTAAATCATAACCTTGTTCATACATTTGATCCATATTCGCATAACCAAAGTTCCATAAATTCATTTGAACATCTTTACTTCTAACCGGAGTTTTTCCTGAACATTGAGTTAAACTTCCCCAAATACGTGCTGTTCTTCCTGAATTTTGTACATATTTTAACATATCATCTGAGAATCGACGATAAGCTTCTTTGTCTGCATTATATTCATCTGCACCCACATGAACTGTTGTTTGTTCATCGAAAATAGGATCACTTGTTGTCATATATTCATCAAAAATACTTTGTACAAATTCTAATGATTCATCATATTTATCTCTTAAAGCCAAATGATCGTTTTCACGTCCGTTTGTCCCATGTCTTAAATCAGGTCTTACTTTTGTAAGTGCTAATGAATGGGCTGGTGTATCGATTTCTGGTACAATATCTACCCCATAATCTCTTGAATCCTTAATAAAATCTTTAAATTCTTTTTTTGTATAGAATAAATCTGTACTTGTTAAATCTTGTTGATTTAAGCCATTGTTTCCACCTTTTTTAACATCTGATTCTAATCTAAATGCTGAATAACCTGTCATTGGATCAGCTAAACTTTCAATTGGAATTAAGTTATCATTTAAGTGAACTTGGAAATCGTTCATTTTATACCATGACATTTGTTTAACAATTTGTTTTAAATAATCCATTGTAAATGTTTTACGTCCAACATCTAAAATAAAACTTCTTACTTTATAAAGTGGATAATCTCTTGTTGTCCCACAAGGAACATTTCCTGATTGTTTAATACTTTGTAAAATCGTTCTGGTTGCCCAATAAGCCCCTGTTGTTGTTTCAGCTTTAATATTGATTGAATCATCAATATCCATTAAATATCCTTCATCTTGTAACCCTAACGATTTATCTTTTGTAAGAGCTAAAGTAATATCTCCTGTTTTGCTTTCGCCTTTTACAACAGCAATACTTTTTCCAGTAATATCTTCATAATCATTAGCAAGTGCTTCTGCAGTTTTTTGAAGTGAACTATCTTTATAAACAATTCTTGCTCCTTTAGAAACTGTATAGTTTCCATGTCCACCATTCCATTCAGCTAATTCTGGTAAAACATTTGGTGCTTTATTCGCTGTTTCATCATTTTTTTGACTACCTGGAACTGTAACAGCAATTTCTTTGAATTTATAATCATTTGTATCATTATCTGTAATCTTGAATGATACTTTAACATCTTTATCACTAATAGGTTGATAAATTGTTAAATCTTCATCAATGATTTGTTCAAAATCAGTACCATTATATTCAACAGTATAACCTTCAACTTCTGGTAAAGTGACTTTTAACTTTTTATCTCCAGTTTTTGGTGTTTCTACTTGAATTTCATTTAAAACATCACTCATTGACATTTTTTCATCAGGATTTCCACCATAAACTTCTAATTCATAAATAGAAATCGTATTCCAAGCAATACCACCATCTGGATCTTCTGAAGTATGTGAATCAACATATAAACGTACATATCTTGCTTTATAGATTTGATCTAAAACAATTTTTTCTGTTAAAGATTTTGGACGATCTTTAAATTCTTTAACTGTTTGCCAATCACTTTCTTGAGGCGTAGATTCAGTATCAGCAATTTGAATCTCATAAGCTGTTGCTTTACGTGTTTCCCAGAATACCTTAACCGTATTGACATTCATTCTTTCACCTAAATCAACATAGATCCAATCTGGTCCATTTCCAACATCACTTCCCCAACGAGAACTACGTGATGATGTATTACCATCTACTGCATTTGCTGCTTTAACACTCGCTGCTTCTTCAGAACTTGCAACTGCAGTTTTCTTTAAAGCGATATTTTCACTTGGATCTTGTACTTTTTCATCCGTATTAAAGATTTTAAATTCTCGACAAGATACATTTGGATAACCTTTAACTGCTGTTACTTCTAATTTAACATATCTTCCACTGACTTTACTTCCTAATAATTCTTCACTGATAACATTTTTATTATCTGTTCTTGAAAGTACTGGTTCTCCCCAATTATTAGGGTCATTTGAAACATAAATATTATAATTTGAAGCATAATTACCTTCATTTTCCCAAATCATTTGGAATTTATTCATTTCAAATTCTTGACCTAAGTCTACATAGGCCCATTGAGTTGGTGCACTTTCAGTTGACCAGCGTGTATCATCATCACCATCTGTTAGGTTTTTTCTCGGCAATGTTCCATATTCAGCTGAAACATAAGCTGTTTTGTTTAACGCTAAGTTTTGTTGCGCTGACTCTGCAAAAACAGGAACCATCGATAATACTGAACCCATCGACATCGATAATGTTAATACAGCTGCAACACTTTTCTTTTTCAATTTCATATTTTTCTTCCCTTTCTCTTTAAAAAGAAAAGACCAAACATAAAAACAACATTCAAAAATGCCGTTAATATATCTGGTCTTGCCTACTTAAAGTAACAACCCTTGTCTATACAATAGCAAAAAAATACCTCTATTGTCAAACGCTTACATTTTAAATATGACAATTCTTTTTAATATGTATACATAGATATGTCTGTTCATCTGGAGTTAATAGATAATGATATTTATTTTCTATTCGTTTTTTTATTCGATTAATGCATAAGGATAAGCGTATATTTTCTTTTAGCATATCTCTAATATTTTCTGTCGTATCAATATTATTTTCAACATCATTACGAAAAACTCTTTCAGCTAAAAATTTAAGATGTGTTGATAATCTTGCATAATTAATTGAATCTAATTCTAATTGAACATTCATTGTCTGTTCAATCACTTCAATGACATCTCTTACAAAGTTAACAATTTTAGAAGTATTTTGTGAACTATTCTTAGTAGAAAAATTCACTAAATGTAAAGCTATATATCCCGCTTCAGCTTCTTCTAACTGTATACCTATTTTTTCTTTAATAAGTTTTATTGTCCATAAACCTAATTGATATTCATTTTTATAAATTGCTTTCGTTTCCGATAAAACAACATTAGGTAAATCAATTTTTTCTTTTTTTCGTTTAATAGCAAAAGCAATATGATCACAAATTGCTAGAAAGATTTCCCCATAAAATTGGGTATTCAATTGTTCTGTTGCTTTGCTTACTAATAAACTAGTAATCTCATAATAAATAGGTTCAATATCATTGATTCCTCTACGTATACGCTTTTCAACTTTTTCTTTAAAGATATACGTTTTTTCAATCCGTGATTCATCAACTAAATCACCTATCTTTTTTTGAAAGCCGATTCCTGATCCTGTTAAAATAATATCCCCTAATTCATCAGATAAAGCAGCAATACTATTATTATTAAATATTTTTATAATCTTCAATTTCATTTCTCCTACATTAGTATTTCATTTAATATTTCAGCAATAAATTGAACTTCAGTTCCTATAATGATTTGTATTTCATGCTCACTTGATTCAACAATATGAGAAAAATTCATCTTTGATAGAGTCTGTTTATCTATTAGTGAGATATCTTTAACTTCTACACGTAAACGCGTAATACAATGATCAACACTTATAATATTCTTTTTACCACCTAATGCTTCAAATAATTGAATAGCAATTTCATCAAAATTATTTTCGACTTTCTCTACTTTCTTTACCTCATTCTCTTCTCTTCCAGGTGTCATAATATTATAACGTGTAATCAATACTCTAAAAACAATGTAATAAATCAATCCGCATAGAATTCCTAAAGGAATTAAAAATAAAATATTATTAGCAAATGGTGATTTAAAACTTAAAACATAATCTATAAGTCCTGCAGAAAAACCAAACCCTGCCATCCATTTAAAAGTTGCTGCAATAAAAAGCATCAATCCTGTAAGTAAAGCATGGATAAAATAAAGTGTTGGTGCTACAAACATAAAAGCAAACTCAAGAGGTTCAGTCACACCTGTAAAAAATGAAGCCAAAGCAGCTGAAAATAAGATAGCACCTACTTTTTTCTTATTCTCTTTTCTAGCACAACGATACATAGCTAGAGCAGCTCCAGGAAGACCAAACATCATTACTGGGAAAAATCCCGCTTGATACATTCCTGTTACACCTTTAACACCACCGGAAATTGTTCCCCAGAATTTTCCAATATCATTAATACCAGTAACATCAAACCAAAATACAGAATTGAGGGCATGATGTAAGCCTGTTGGAATCAATAAACGATTTAAAACACCATAGATTCCTGCACTTATAGGTCCAAAATTAGCGATTTCTTTTCCAAACCAAATAAAAAAGTGATAACACATTGGCCAAATATCAATAAATATTAAAGATATCAAAAGTGTAATTCCTATAGAAATAATGGAAGCAAATCTCTTTCCATCAAAAAAAGCTAAAAACTGAGGTAATCTTTTTTGATCAAACTTTTGAAAAGAAATAGCCACAATCAAACCTACCAAAATACCAATAAAAGCACTTTGCGTATTATGAAAAGCTAAATCCACAGCATATTCTGGAATTTGCAAAATTAATGCGATGCATTTAGATGATAGAATTGTTGTCATCATCATATAACAAGCAAGAGCACTTAACACTATTGCTGTATCTCTTTTTTTAGACATTTCCATGGCAACAGCTATCGCAAATAAAATAGGAAGGTTATCTATAATTGCTCCACCAGCAGCAATGAGTAAAGCAGCAATTGGGTTATGTATACCCCATCCAGTAGGATCAATCCAATACCCAATTCCTTTAAGTAGTGCTGCTATGGGCATGATTGAAACAGGTAACATGAGTGATTTACCTAATCTTTGTAAATATTTCATAGCGAACTCCTTTAGTAGACGCTTACGTATCATACCAAATAATGCTAAGCAGACACATACGGTAAAGATTATTATACACTTGTCTAGTCAAAATAGCTAATAAAAAATACTGCAAAAGCAGTATTTTTTACTTGAGCCATTTTTCTATTTTTATACCATAATAAGTATCAACTATATTATAAAATTGTTGTAATAAATTTCCTAAAATCATCGAAATAGAAAATAATAAAATAGATTTTCCTATCTTTCCTTGAGTTAAATCTCTTTCCATAAAATCACCTTCCATTTCTCAATTAATTTTTCAAGTGAATACATGGCATTCGCTGGTGAAGTAGAAGGTAATTGAATAACGGGTAAATTATAATCAAAATATTGATGATAATAACGATTGGCAGCTTTGCCATTAGTAATGATTTTTTCAACAGGACAATTTTTAACAATTAAATCTAAATCATTGACTTTAACATTCGTAATACTCGCATCACTTGATCCTTTAATTTCACAACTTTCAATAACATCCCATAAAGCAAGATGATTTCTAAGTAAAAAAGTTTTCTTCTCTTCAATTGTTTGTGGAACTTCTTCTTGAAATAAAGCAGCTAAAACTTTCCAAAAACGATTTTGAGGATGATGATAAAAAAACTTAGCTTCTCTTGATTTAACAGATGGAAAAGATCCTAGAATAAGAATCCTAGAATCTTGATTATAAACGGGTTCTATATTATGCTTTGTCATCTTTTTTAACAATAACATCTATTAATTGATCAAGAGAATCATAACATCCTACAGTTAAATCAAGAATATCTTTAGAATGATGAATCAAATCAGGAATACAAATAACAGGAATATTTCCTGCATGTGCTGCTAAAATTCCATTTTTACTATCTTCTAAAACAAGGGCATCTTCTTTACTTACCCCTAGTAACTCAACTGCTTTTAAAAAAATATCTGGGGCTGGCTTCCCATGTTGGATTTGGTCACCACCAATAATGGCATCAAAATAATAATCAACTTTAATACTCTTTAAATTAGATAAAACACGTTCATAACGTGTTGAAGAAGCCACTGCCATTTTAATATTTTTCTTTTTTAAATCTTCTAATAAATCATATAAACCTTTTTTTACTTCTAAAGGATGACTATTAAAATATTCTTTTCTTAATTGATCTCGATAATCTTTAATCTTTTGATAAGGATAATCTTCACCAAAAACACTATGATAATAAGCTTTTGATGTCTTTTCATTTGTACCAATCAAATGATAAAACATATCTTCAGTAATTTCATAACCAAACCTTTCATGAGATGTTTTCACTAACATCTTTCCTACAGGTTCTGTATCAATCATCAAACCATCCATATCAAAAATAACAGCATTTAATTCTAACATACTACACTCTCACTTTCTTAGGCATTCTAAAGAAAAGTGTCACTACAAAAGCAATCGTAATTCCTGCAAATAAGAATAAATAGAAACCATTCATTCCTATAGAATCAATAATTCTACCTCCAATTAATTGGAAAAGCATTGCACCTACGCCTTTACCAAGCATAGCTTGAATTCCATAGGCTGTAGAGACATATTCTTCTTTTACTAAAACCATTACTAATCTTACAGTAATCATCGTAAAGAGTACAGTAGAAAAACCTTTAAATACAAAAACATAAATAATCATATTAACAGAAGGTAAAGTTGCATACCATGCAAAATTGATCATTGACATGATAATCGCAAACATCATGATATAACGATAAGGTATCTTTTTAATGATATAGTCTGTTGCTAGAATCATCGGAATTTCAAATAATGTCGCAAAAAGTTGGTAGGTTCCTACTTGTGACGCTGTTCCACCTTGAGATTTAATAAATAATGATAAATAGTTAAAGTTTGTGGAGCATGCTCCCCAAAAGAAAAAGGAAATCACTAGAAAGAGCATAAATGGTATATTATGAACAAGCTCTTTCATAACAACAACTGTCGATAATTTATTTTCTTCTTTTTCAGGAACTTCTGAAAGCTTTGGATCAGAAACCATATAAATACAAATAATGGTAATTAATGTTCCTAAAATACCAGCTATGAAGTTCGCAAATGGTGAAATATATTGATATAAAAGTCCACTGACTTGTGCCATAATGGCATAACCTACAGAACCCCATAAACGAATCTTACCAAATTGATAAGGTGAAGAAACACCAATACGATCTGTTAAAGGAGTAACAGCATTCATAAAAGATACTGCTAGACCCGATGATAAAAGTAAAATCCAAAAATTACGACTAATTGCAAAAATAAACATGCAAACAATATTTGCAAATGATAATAAAATAGATACTTTTCTTGGTGATTGCCACTTATCTGCCAAGTATCCAAAAAATGGTTGTGTTGCAATAGATAAAAGTGGTGCAAAGGATACAATGTAAGCAATTTGTGAGGCTGACATTCCTATATCTTGACAATACATTGATAAAACAACTGTAAAGGCACCATACCCTAAATAAAAAAACATGAAATACCTGCATGAAATAAATAATGATCTCTTAATTTACTCATATAAGCCCTCCCTATGTAAAAGACATTATATAGAATATCTTTAAAAGAAAAGAAGTCTTTTCATTTTTTGAAAGACTTCTTTATTTATTTAAAGATTTAACATAGTTACAAATAATATCTTTGATTGTTTCATTCCCTAATTTACAATCTAAACATAAATCATAGTTTGATTTATCACCCCATATTTTATTAGAAATAACTTCATAATAACTTTTTCTAGAATGATCCGATTTATGAATATATCGAAGAGCATCCTCATGACTATCATGATAAATTTCCATTACTTTATTTAGACGATATTCTAAAGGAGCATATAAGAAGATTCTTACTAATTTTTCATCTTCTTTTAAAATATAATCTGCAGCTCTTCCAACAATAACACAATTTCCTTTCTTAGCAATTTCTTTAATAACATTTGATAAAAGAATAATTGAATTTTTATTGATGTCTAATGATAAGAATTGACTATAAATATAATCTTCACTTTCTTTATTACTTACAAATCCATGTTTAAGAGCAAATTCTTTGATTCTTTCTTTATCATAAAATTCAATGTTTAATTCTTTAGCGACTTGTCTCGCAATTTCTTTTCCATTTGTGCCATGTTCTCTTGAAATAGCAATTACTAAATTATTTGTTATACTTTCATTTTTAATAGGACTTATTCTTTCATTATATGATTTTTTCAAGATAATAAGTGAAACAATAACTGTCAACAATTCAGGAATTGGAAATGTCCACCAAACAAGCGTTGTTACATTTTCTGTTAAAGTAAAGAAGTAGGCTATTGGAAATACAAAAATAACCAAGCGAAGTAAAGCAATAATTAAAGATCTAATGGCATAACCAATAGATTGTAAAACACCTTGAATCGCGACAGAAATACCCATAAAAACAAATCCCAGACTTGCTATATGTAAAGCTGTACTACAAATATCAATCATTTCTTGTGTACTTCCTGATAATCCAAATAATTGTGATAATGGATGAGCAAGAAGTTCAAATAATAAAGTAATCATTAAAGAAACAATGATTGTATCAACAATACCAAACTTAATACATTCATCTATTCTTTTTCTATCTTTCATTCCATAATTAAAAGATAAAATAGAAATAATTGTATTAGACAATCCAAATGCTGAAAATAAAGCAATTTGTTGGATCTTATAGTAAATACCAAAAGAACCAATTAAAATAGCTGGATCAACTTGAGCTAATCCTAATATAGCATTCATTCCTGCCATCATCACTGCAAGTAAACATTGCATTAAAGCAGCTGAAGCACCAATCATATAGATTCCTTTAATTAGAGAAGCATTCGCCTTGATATAACAAATATTTCCATTAATTTCTTTATTTTTATAATAATGAAAATACATTGCTACAAATAAAGAAACAAATTGTCCAATAATTGTTGCTAAAGCGGCTCCCGCAACGCCCATCTTCATAGGATAAATAAAGATATAATCTAAAACAATATTTGTAAGTGCTCCTGATATTTGAGCAATTGTTGAAAAGTGTGTTTTACCTGTTGATTGTAGAAATCTTTCATAGACGGTAAAACCAATAGAACCATAAGAAAAACAACAACAAATTTTAAGATAGGTTGTTCCCATTTCAATAACCTTTTGATTACTTCCAGCAAACAATCTTATAAATTTTTCTGACCCAAATAATCCAAACACTAAGAAAACAACATAAATACAAATACTTAAAAAGATTCCTGTTCCGGCAATCTTATTAACTTTATCTTTATTTTGTTCACCTAAACTTTTAGATAATAAAGCATTAATACCAACACCAGTTCCTACACCAATAGCGATAATTAATAATTGAATAGGAAAAGCTAAAGTTAAGGCTTGATTAGCAATAACTCCATCACTTCCCATGTTTGTTATAAATATACTATCTATAACATTATAGAGAGCTTGTAAAACCATTGATATGATCATTGGTAATCCCATTTTCAAAAATAATTTTTTTAAAGGCACTACGGCCATCTTATTTTTTTCCATCATTTCCTCCTTTTTTGTATAAAAAAATGCGCAAGTACCAATCTCCAAATAGATTGGACTTACGCATTTAGCTACACATCATTTTTACAAAAGCATTATAACAAAAAATTAAAAATGATGTAAGAATTTTTTAATCTAATTCAAATTGTCCTGTATAAAGTTGATAATAACGTCCTTTCTTTTCAAGCAATTCATCATGACTACCACGTTCAATAATTTGTCCATGATCCAAGACCATGATGGCATCAGAATTTCTAACTGTAGATAGACGATGAGCAATCACGAAAACTGTTCTATTTTCCATTAAACGATCCATTCCTTTTTCAATCAACTTTTCAGTACGGGTATCAATCGAACTTGTTGCTTCATCTAAAATCAATACAGGTGGATTACAAATAGCTGCTCTAGCAATCGCTAAGAGTTGTCTTTGCCCTTGTGAAAGATTTGTTCCATCACTAGAAAGCATTGTTTGATAACCATTTGGTAATCTTCTAATAAAGCTATCTGCATTAGCTAGTTTAGCGGCTTCAATAACTTCTTCATCACTTGCATCAAGTTTTCCATAACGAATATTATCCGCAATAGTTCCCGTAAATAAATGAGTGTCCTGTAAAACAATAGAAATCGATTTTCTTAAATCATCTTTTTTAATCAATTTTACATCAATACCATCATAAGTAATTGACCCTTTCGTAATATCATAGAAACGATTAATTAAGTTAATGATCGTTGTTTTCCCAGCCCCTGTACTTCCAACAAAAGCAATTTTTTGTCCCGGTTTTGCAAAAAGATTAATATCTTTTAAAATTGGATGTGTTTCATTGTAACCAAAAACAACATCATGGAAACGAACATCTCCTTTTAATTCAACAAGTTCAATGCCATTGTCTCTTGGATGTCTCCAAGCCCAATATCCTGTATAATGGTCACTTTCTTGCATTGAACCATCTTCTAAGATTTCTACTTGTGTTAATGTCACTTTCCCTTCATCAACTTCTTCACTTTCATTCATTAAATCAAAGATTCTTTCGGCACCTGCCATGGCAGCAAGAATAAAGTTTAATTGTTGTGTAAATTGATTAATAGGCATTGCTGTTTGTCTTACAAAGACAAGATAAGATGATAAACTTCCTAGATCCATAATACCATTAATAGCAAATAAACCACCGATACTTGCGACAAGAGCATAGTTGAGATAAGAAATAGAAACAACAGTTGGTATTGTTCTTCCTGAATAAGTTAATGCTTCTACTGCTGAATCATAAAGTTCTTGGTTTCGATAATCAAATTCAATTGAGTTTTCTTTTTCATGGTTAAAGACTTTAACAACTTTGATACCATCAACCATTTCTTCAATGAAACCATTTAAATAACCCATCGCATTTTGTTGTTTCTTAAAGTATTTTTTACTTCTTTGACTTAAATATTGAATTAAAAAATACATTAAGATCATACAAGCAAATACAATCAAGGATAATTCCCAACTTAATACAAAGATCAAAAAGAGTGTACCTACAATCATAATAAAACTTTGAATCAATGTATCAAAACAGTTATTTAAAGCATCTTGAATCGTATCTAAATCGTTGGTAAAGCGACTCATGATTTCTCCATGAGGGTGTCCATCAAAATAAGAAATAGGTAATTTTTGCATTTTCGCAAATAAATCATTTCTTAATTCTTGGACAATACTTTGAGCAGTATGTACCATTAATTGTTTATAAATAGCTGTAGCAGTAGCTCCTATAAAATAAACAATCGCCATTAAAATAATAAATGAAACGAGTCCATGATAATCATTTTTTAAAACATAACGATTAACGACTGTTTTAATTTGATAAGTCCCCCATAAACTAATCGAAGTCGAAAGAATAACAAGCAATCCAATAAAAACAAAAGCGTATTTATGATTACCAATATATTTCTTAAAAGATGAAAGCGTCTTTTTCATATTTTTTGGTTTCGCATTTGTAAGTTGTCTAGCCATTATAAATCAACTCCTTTCAATTGAGAATCATAGATTTCTTGATAAATTTCATCATTCTTTAATAACTCTTCATGATTTCCAATTGCATGAATTTTTCCATTATCTAAGATAATGATTTGATTAGCATGTTGAAGTGAAGAAATACGTTGAGCAATAATAATCTTTGTTGTTCCTTTTAAAGAAGCTAAAGCTTCTTTAATACTTGCTTCTGTCGCTGTATCAACTGCACTTGTTGAATCATCTAAAATAAGAATTTTAGGATGTTTCAATAATGCTCTAGCAATACATAAACGTTGTTTTTGTCCACCAGAAACATTGACACCACCTTGTTCTAGATACGTATCATAACCTTCTGGAAAGTTTTCAATAAATTCATCCACACAAGCTTGTTTACAAGCCCATTTAATTTCTTCATCACTGGCTTCTTTATTTCCCCATAAAAGATTTTCTTTCACTGTTCCAGAAAATAAAGTATTTTTTTGTAAAACCATTCCTACTTGATCTCTTAAATATTCTAAGGAATAATCTTTGACATTATGTCCATCAATCAATATTTCTCCTTCACTTACATCATAAAGACGAGCAATCAATTGAACTAAACTTGTTTTAGCTGAACCTGTTCCTCCTAAAATACCTACTGTAGAACCTGGTTCAATATGTAAATTAATATTACTTAAAACATTTTCTTGAGAACTTTCTTTATATTTAAATGAAACATTTTTAAATTCAATTTCACCTTGATTCATTTCAATTATTGGATCAATTGGATCATGTAAATTATTCACTTCATCTAAAACATCTACAATACGTTTACAACTTGCAAGTGAACGAGTCAACATTAAGAAAACATTTGAAATCATCATTAATGCATTTAGAATTTGTAAGACATAACTTAAAAATCCGGTAAGTTGTCCAACTTTCATTTCACCAGCAAAGATCATTTGACTTCCAAAGAAAAGAATACAAACGATTGTGGTATACATCATATATTGAAATAAAGGCATGTTGAGTACTGAATAACGAAAAGCTTTTTCACTATGAGTTCTAAGTTCTTGATTGATTTTTTCAAACTTTTCGTTTTCATAATCACTTTTAACATAAGCTTTTACTGTACGAATCGCAATTAAGTTTTCTTGAACAACTGTATTGACTTCATCGACATTACTTTGCATAAAGCGAAATAATGGTCCGACTGTTTTAACAATAAAAAATAAACCAATTCCTAAAATAGGTGCAACGACAATAAAAATCAAAGCAAGTTTGGCATTCATCTTAATTGATAAAAATAAAGCCATTGAAAACATAAATGGTGCTCTTACAAGTGGTCTAAAACCATTACAAATAGCATTTTGAATAATCGTCACATCACTTGTAAGTCGTGTAATTAAAGAGGAGGTTGAAAAATGATCTGTATTTGAAAAAGAAAAGTTTTGTACTTTTTCAAATTCAGTTTTTCTTATTTCAAAACCAACCCCTTGACCAGCAACAGCCGCATAACGTGAATAAAGGATTCCTAATACTAAAGCAATTAAAGCACAAACTGCCATTAAAACACCTTGCATAATAATATAATGTTGATCTTTTTGAGCTACTCCAATATCAATAATATTAGCCATCAATACTGGAATAACTAATTCAAAGACCGTTTCTCCTACAACACATAAAAACGCTAGAATAAACGCTTTTTTATATTTTTTTGCAAATGGTATTAAACGTTTAATCATAAAATAACTCCCCCTATAATTCTTTATTTGTCAGATTTTTATACATACGATTTAAAAAATCTTCAAATTGTTCCTTTTCTTCCTCATTAAAATCTTTCAAAGAAATATTTTCAATTTCAATACAGTGAGCATTCCATTTTTTTAAAGACTCTTTTCCATATTCTGTAATATTTAATTGATAAGCTCTTTTATTTTTAGGATTGATCTCTCTTGTCAACATTTCCTTTTTCTCTAAGTTATCAATCATCTTACTGACAGTAGCACTTTCAATATCGCATTCATCCGCAATATCTTTTAATTTACAGTCTTGATGAGCATTTAAATACCTCAAAACCTTAGGTTGTCCTGGTGATAGATGATACTCATCCATCGTTTCTCGATTCTTTTTACTTTGAGCATGTTGTGTTTTAAACAACATCAAATAAAATGGTGTCTTCATAATACCTCCTATGTTAGCATCCTAACTATTAGTATCCTAACATTATTCCTATAAAGAAAAAAAGTCAAGAAAAAAGCTTTGGAATTTTCCAAAGCTCATACCTACACTTTTACTATATAACAATATTTTTTATAAAAAGAAATCCCGTATCCTTTTACATGTAAATAACCATCATTGATAATTTCATCTTCATATTTATTATCAATGATTTGCTTTGCTCCTTCTTTTGCGTCACTTACAAGTTCTTTAACACTCTTAGAATGTTTACATTCTAAGATAAGCGCCGTTTGAAAGATTTGTTTAGGGAGAATACATAAATCAAATCTTCCATGCATAGCTTCTCTATTTGATTTGATCTTCTTACCACTAAAGAGTCCTACTAAAAATCCATGATAGAAAGATTCTTGGTTATCAAAATAACTGATACTTCTTGATAAGATATCCCCTAGTATTTCATTAGCTTGATCAACATCTTCTCTAACAAGACATTGATAGAGATCTTCTTTTCTTACAAAAGTATAATCTTCAAAATAACTCATAAAAGATTGCTTATAGATTTCATAGACTTCTTTATTTGGAATAATCAGTTTATATTTGTTTTCTCCTAAATCTTCAGCAACTCTTAAATAGCCTGTAAGAAGTAGAAAACTATAGATATTATTGATATTATCCATTTCTCGATAAGTAAGTTCTGGTTTGATGTATTTTTCTAAAGATTGACCTTGAATGAGTTGTTCAAATTCTTCATGAAGTTCATCACTTCCATTTTGGATATAATTGACTACAAGATCATTACCACTGGTATTTGCCCAAAAGGAAACAGGCTTAAAAGATTGATCCTGTATTTTATTTTTAACATACATCAATGTACTCCAAGGATTATAAATTTCTGTATTTCCAAATAGATAGCCATCATACCATTCTTTGACTTCATTCATATAAGATGATAATTGATAATCTTCTAATAACTGTTTGACTTCATTTTCATTAAAGCCAAAATATTCATTACCTATATTATTTAATATAGAATAAGAAGTAAAATTATTTAAACCAGTAAAGATACTTTCTTTAGAAATACGAAGACATCCTGTCATGATTCCTTTTTCTAAAGCATCATTTGTTTTAAGTGCTGAAGAAAAGACACTTCTTAGAAAATCGACCATTTCGTCATAATAATTATTTTGATAGGCTGATTGTAAAGGAACATCATATTCATCAATAAGGATAATCACTTTTTGATGATAATATTTTTCTAAGCATATAGAAATATTTAATAAAGATTCAGCAAGTTCATTTTTAGAAGCAATTCCCATATGATATTTATTTAAAAGCGTCTTTTCTCTATCATTGAAAATATCATAATCAAGTATATCCTCAAATTGATCTAAAAGACGTGCAATTATAGATGAAAAATTTAATAGTTGATTCTCCATGCTTGGTACTTTCATATCTTTTAAAGAAATAAATATTGTTGGATACTTATTTTGATGTTTTAAAGCATCTATGTTTTTTGAAATATTTAAATGATTAAATAAATAAGAATTTTTCTTTTCTTTAATGGAAAAGAAATAATAAAGCATGGACATATTAAGTGTCTTACCAAATCTTCGAGGTCTTGTATATAAAACAACTTTTTCATTGATAATATTTACAATAAGATTTGTTTTATCAACATAATAGTAATCTTTATCTATTAATTCTTTAAAGTTTTCTATTCCTGTAGGTATTAGCTTCATATAATCAACTCACTTTCTTATGTGTATTATTATTCACTAGTAGTATTATACCATGATATAATACTTTATTTCTATTGGATTATTTGTCACATAAAAAGAAAAAGCTTTGGACAATATCCAAAACTTTATCTAATAACTTTTTGAATCATTCGATTCATTGTATATACAATGATAATACCTACAGGTATCATCACACATGATTTTAAAATTCTTACAAATTGTGATGCAAAGAATGGTATTCCATACATTGTTTGTAACCAATATGGTGTTAAAAACATCGTTACTGTTAGTTCAATAGCCACAACTGATAGAATACTTAAATGAAATAAGCGTAAATCTTTTTCTTTGAGTTTATTTTTATAATATCTTATAAAAATAAAGAGAATAGTAAGCATTGCTGCAATGATGACAAAGATTGTAAATTTAATTGGTAATGTTACTTGATATGAAGATCCTGAAATATTAACTTCATTGATTTTAAAAACATAAAGACATCCTAGTAACGAAATAATGACCATTACTATTTTTACAATTCTTTCTAATAATCTTTCATTTTTTTCATTTAAATAAATCTTTAATAGACATGGTATTTCAGTTTGTAAAACCGCATTTAAAGTAAATCCTAAGAAAGGAAATCCTCCAGCATTTGCTAGAACAAGACCTAGAAAATCTGTGGCAATAGAAACTATAAAACAATACCCTGGTTGTAATGTTAAACCAGCAACGATTAAAGGTAATACCTCTAATGTAATTTTTAAACTTGGAAAGCCAAGAAAAGGTACCATCACAGCTAACCTTTTTAAAATAATAGCTAGAATGACAAATAAAGCCCCCAATGTCATTTGTCGCACATCGCTTTTCATTGGATATTTATAAAAAACAAATATCCCAATCGAAACAATAATAACCCCTAAAATAATTTGAATCATCGTTTGATTGCTACTTAAAAAAACCAATTGTTCCTGCTTCGTCCTCTTATAAGTCCACAGGCGTTAATTCCGGTAAGAAACCGTACATATGTTTTTTCCCACTTCGTCCTCTTTCTAGTCCATGGGCGTTAATTCCGATATAAAACCGTACATATGCTTTCCCGCTTCGTCCTCTTGCTAGTCCACGGGCGTTAATTCCGATATAAAACCGTACACAATTGCTACTAAAAGTAGACTCCTCCTTCTTTATTATTTGCTATGAATCTTTTGTAATAAGTATTTCCTTACTTCAGAAATAAAATACAATGATCCCGTAATCAAAAATGTTCCTTCTTGTAAATAAATATCGTCTAAAGCTTTTCTAAAGTCCGGTTCAATTTTTACCGGATAGTCCCCTGCTAATAATTTTGCACTTTGACTACGTGGATGTTTAAATTCACAGACGGTTATATCATACGTCAAATCTAATAATCTTTCAATCATATAGTCCGTATCTTTATCTCTTAATGCTGAAAAGATGATTTTTAAATTATGTAATTTACGTGCAGAACGATAGAGTTCATCAACACCTTCTCGATTATGGGCCCCATCTAAAATAATCAGTGGTTTTTCACTTATGATTTCAAAACGTCCTGCCCACTTAGCTTCAAATAAACCTTCAACAATTGAAGATTCATCTAATTCAATAAAATGATGTTTCTTTAAATATAATAAGGTTTCTAATGCTAAAGCACTATTTTCAATTTGATAAAGAGCTGGTGTATTTAAAACAATATTATAATCCTTATATGTATATTTAACATTTTCACCATCTTGTAAATCATGAATACGATCTAAACGAATCAAATGACTATGACGCTTTTCACAAGTATCTCTAAAAATATCAACACATTCTTGTTTATGTTCTCCGGTAATAAAATCAACATGATCTTTAATAATTCCCGCTTTCGCTCTAGCAATACTTTCATAGCTATCACCTAAATAATCCATATGATCTAAACCAATATTCGTATTAACACAAACCATTGGTAAAATAATATTCGTTGCATCTAATTCTCCACCTAAACCAACTTCATAAATAGCATAGTCGACTCCTTGATAAATAAAATAAAGAATAGAAATAAAAACTTCTATTTCAAATAAAGAAATCTCATACTTTAACCAATTATCCACATATCTATTAGCAACATCAACAATAAATTGTTCCTTGATCCATTCATCATTGATACGTACGACATCTAACCTAGAAATAAGTGCTGGTGAAGTAAAAGTTCCTACAATATACCCCTGTTTTTTTAAAACTTCTTTCATGTAATTAACAGTCGAACCTTTCCCATTTGTTCCACAAACATGGATACATTTTAAAACATGTTGGATATTATAAAATTCTTGCATATATTTTTTAAAGTTATCTAAACTATAGACACGATCTTTTTGTTGATGAATAAAGTCATAGACTTCTTCATAGTGTTTAAATTGTTTTTTTGTTTTTATTTGTATGATTTTATTTTGATAAACGATATCTTTTAGAGCTATTTTTTTAATGACTGCTATTAATTGTTGTTTAATTTCATCAGTTCCTAAACAAAGTTCTATTTCATTTTTGATAACATCAAAAATAATAACCCCATTGATATTTTGATTTTCATTGATATAAATAATCTTTTGATTTTGTTTTAAATATTCTTTTGTTATTTCTTCTTGATGGATAAATTGTATTAATTCATCCATTCTTTTTTCATTTAATAATTTGATAGACATAATTTCACCCACAAATATTATAAAGGATTAAAAAAAAAGGACAATGTCCTTTTTCTAAAATTTTTCAAATTGTTCAATATCTAATACAAAAACTGTTGCTCCACCAACAAGTACATCTACCATGATTGGAGTAAAGAATTCTCCCATTTCAGTAGGTGGAACAGTAGGTTCTTTTTCTACACGTTTTTTAGAATTTTCTTTAATAATACCTACAGCATGTTCAACTTTATCATCATTTGTTCCAATAAAGAATGTTGTATTTCCTTTCTTTAAGAATCCACCTGTTGTTGATAATTTTGTAACGAAGTATCCTTCTTCTGTAAGTGCGGCTTGTACTGATGAACTATCATCAGAATTTACGATAGCAATAATTAATTTCATAAGCCATCCCTCCTGTATATTTATATTTTACACCAAATAAAATAATTATTAAAGTTTTTCACCATGAAGAATTGGTAAAAACTTTCTTTCATAATCATTTAAAACATAAGTATCCGTCATCATTGATAAATAATCAGAAACAATCAAAGGATTGGGCATATTTTGATAATTTTCTACCATCTTATTTTTAAACTTAACAATATTCGAATCTTGATCATTATTTTCCAATTCTTCTAAATAAACATCAAAGAGTTCTTTAACCATTCTTGAAAGTTTAGCATTTTCTTTTTCAAGAACAGGATGATGATGGACTTTTTCTCCTAAAAAGGAAAGTAGGGATGATAAAGCTTCAAAGACTTCATGAGAAAAACGTAAATATGGTTTTTGATAACTATGAATCATCAAATCACCAATTAATTTATTCATAATTGATTTATTATTATCTCCTAATACTTTTACTACATTTTCAGGAAGATCTTTCTTTTGTAAGATACCTACACTCATAGCATCTTCAATATCTTTTCCAATATAAGAAATCACATCTGAAATACGAACCACACATCCTTCTAAAGTCATTGGTTTTAACTCAAGACTGGCATTTTCTTTATGCCAACAATCATGATACTCTTGTAAGAATTGTTTTTTTGTTTTTTTACGATCTGGTTCATATTTTTTAGAAAGCATTTCACCATTATGACACAAAATAGCATCTAAGACTTGTAAAGAAACATTATAGCCTTTCCCATTTCTTTCTAAATAAAGAATATTTCGTACACTATTAGCATTATGACAAAAATATCCAAAACCTTTTTCTTGTAGTTTTTCATTCAACGCTCTTTCTCCTACATGACCATAAGGAGCATGTCCTAAATCATGTCCTAAAGCAGCCGCTTCAATTAAATCTAAATTTAAATTCAAACCTTTTCCTATTTGTCTAGCAATACGTGAAACCCATTGAACATGGATGGAACGTTTAGAAATATGGGCACTTTGAAAAAATGAAAGAGCCTGTGTTTTATCTGTGTAACGTTGATAAGATTTACAATATAAAATACGATCAATATCTTCTTCAAAAGGCCAACGAATATCAAACTCTTCATGTTCACTTTCTTCTTTTCTTAATTTTTGGCATTCACTTGTTTTACAAGCATAGGGAGAAAGTGTTCGATCATATTCTTTTGTTCTCTTTATAGTATTTTTTATAATTTTTTCTTCTTCTTTCATACTTGTCACCTATTTCATTATATACTTTTTTCAAAAGAGATGCTCCAACAATGTTTTAAAAGCAATTAAAATCAAAACAATGCCCCCAAAAATAAGTGCCTTATTTTGAAACTTATTGTTTAAATAACGTCCAATTTGTAAAGCAAACAAACATAATAGAAAAGTAATAATTCCTATAATCAATAAAGCTTGATAAATAGCTACTTCTAAAAAAGCAAAAGTCATACCAATAGCAAAAGCATCAATACTTGTTGCAAAAGCGAGAATTGTTAAATCTAATAATTTAAAATTATAATTTGTTTCTTCTTCACTAAAAGCATCTTTTAACATATTGATGCCAACAATCATTAAAAAGATAAAAGCGATATAATGATCATAGGCTTGTATCTTTTTTGAAAATACACATCCTAAATGATATCCTAAAAAAGGCATCAATGCCTGAAAAAAGCCAAAATAAAAAGCAATGAAGCTTTGTTTCTTAATATTTCCTTTTGGCATAGAAATACCATACATCATCGAAACAGTAAAAGCATCCATCGCTAATGAAATTGAAATAACAACAAGTTCAAATAATGACACATTATCTCTCTCCTTTGAGTAATACCTCACTACATTTCAAACCATCAATTGCACTTGACATAATACCTCCAGCATATCCAGCACCTTCGCCAATTGGATAAATCCCTTTAATATTACTTTCCATATTTTCATCTCGATAAAAACGGATTGGTGCAGAACTTCTTGATTCAACACCAAGTAATGTGGCATTACTTGTAAATCCATTAATCTTATTATTCATTAAAAGAAGTCCTTCTTTTAAATTTATATTCAAGGTTTCAGGAAGTAATGCATTGAGATTAGCATTTTTAACTCTTTTTAAACTTGTTTCAATATTTTCAATACCTTCTTTATTTTCCAAATAATCTTCTACTTTTTGAACAGGTATTGAATAATCACTTCCACCGAGTTCAAAAGCTTTTTCTTCCAATTTTCTTTGAAAATACATCCCAGCAAGAGGATGTGAACTACCAAAATCATCAGGTGTCACATTGACTAAGACAGCACTATTAGCGTATTTATTATCACGTTTGTAATTAGACATACCGTTAACAACCAGTCTTTTTTCTTCACTGGCTGCATTCATGACATAACCACCAGGACACATACAGAAAGTATAGACTCCTCTTTTTTGACTTGTATGCACCGCCAATTTATAATCAGCCGCTTTTAATGCAGGATGATCATAGAATTTTCCATATTGGCTTTTATTAATAAATTCTTGACTGTGTTCAATACGCATTCCTACTGCAAAAGCTTTTTGAGAAATTTCTAATTGTTTTTGATAAAGCATTTCATATGTTTTTCTCGCACTATGACCAATAGCCAATACCAGTTGATCTACTTTTTCTTTATATGTTCCTTCATTATTTTCTAAAACAACTTCTTTTAATTGATTATCTTCAATAATGATATCTACTAATTTTGTTTCAAAACGAACATCTCCACATTTTTCAATATCTTTTCTGATATTTTTAACCACATTAATTAAAACATCTGTTCCTAAATGTGGTTTATTTAAATAAAGAATATCTTCACTTGCACCATGTTCATAAAAAGTATTCAATACAAATTGTTTACGATAATCCTTAATACCTGTCGTCAACTTTCCATCAGAGAACGTTCCTGCTCCTCCTTCTCCAAATTGAACATTACTTTGAGTATTTAACTTACCTGTTTCTAAATAAGTATCAATGTCTTTTTTTCTTTCATCAACACATTTACCTTGTTCAATCAAGATTACCTTTTGCCCACTACGCGCTAAATTATAGGCACAGAATAATCCTGCTGGCCCACTTCCAACAACCATAATTGTTTGATTATTTGGTGTTAACTTGTCATAATGATATTCTTTAACTTTACTTACTTGTTTACTATGTGTTTTTAATAATTGATCTTCATCGACATATTCAAAAGTAAAGCCCATATTAAAATGTACTTTATTCTTTCTTCTTGCATCGACTGCCTTTTTAGCAATCTTTACATTCTTTACTTGTGATTTTCTTATATTTAATGTATTCGCAATAACTTTAGCATAATCTTTTTCATCTAAAGAAACTGCAATATTACTTACTTTTAACATACCTTCTCCTATCTCTTTATTTTCCAATATCCTTTTTTGTTATTTCCAACTCTTTCAATAATTCCTAAATCCTTTAACTTTTTAATATTATTTGAAATACTCTTTCTACTCATTTTCATAATATTTGCAAGTTCGGTAATTGTATATCCAGGATCATCATATAGGGATTCTAGTATCTTATTCATTGTATCGTTCACCCTATCGTTCACCCTATCGTTCACCCTATCGTTCACCCTATTAGTCACCTTTGAAAAGTTATCAATCACCAATCTTTGAGGTGCATCAAATTCAATCATAATATCCGTAGGATTAATATAATATTTTGGCATTGGTAAATCATTTTCTATACATGAATCAAATATTTTTTCTATACCTCTTCCCCATGACTCAATATGTCCTGCTAAATAGAAAACATGTGCAATATTAGGATTATAGGGCTTAGAGCCATGTTTTTGATAAAGAGTTTCTTCTGTCCAATGATCTGGAAGCTTTCCAACATTTGTAATATAGAGTTTATCTTTATAAACACTTATTTGTATTGGTACACCAGATTCATATTGTTTATGAACAATAGCATTTAATATAGCTTCTCTCATACTTGCTTCACTTACAAAGTATTCTTCAACTCTTTGAAGTCCATCATATGAAATCTTAGCTTTCATATATTTAAAAAAAATAAGTTCTATAACTTTGTCAATTTGTTCAAAAAGTGATCCTCTTACTTCATCTTGATAAATTAAATCAGCATCTGTTTCAAAAAATCCTACTTTTATAAAAGCACCTGTAAAATATCTCTCTGGATCTTTTGAAAACAAAAGTAAGGCAGCATTTGTAAGATAACCATTATTTATCAAATGAAGTTTATCTAATAATGTTTCCGTATCTTCTTCTAAAATCGTATCATCTATTCTTTTTTTACGAATTGCAAGTTCTTTAAACTTTTGAATAGCGTTTTGATCTAAATCTTCTATTTTTACTAATGGGTGTGGAACGTTATCCCAAGTTGCTCCTCTTTTACGTAAAATAAAACTTTCTAATTCAATACCTGTCAACTTTTGTGATGTACTCCCACTTCTAAAATAATAGTTTCCTTTACAAGATATAGCTATTGGATAAGACGGAACATCTATTTCTATATATTCCAAATTATTTTCTTTACATAAATTAATATCTACTACGATTCCCATAGCATCTCTTATTTTACTTGGTAAGGATTCTAATAATTTTTTTGAATTTTCCACACCAATAATTTTACCATTATCATCTATACCAATAAAAAATTTACCACCTTGTGCATTGGCAAACGCACATATACCAACTAAATATTCATCTTTCCAAACTGATTTCCATTCTATATTGTGCTTTTCTTGACTTTCCATAGTTAGCTCCTTATTATTTGGTAAATATAGTTTTTCCACTTATATATTCATTATAACATTTCTATTTAAAACACATTTACTACTCTTTTATTTCTTTATCGATTTTGCCACATGTACACCACTTGCAAAAGCAAAATGTAAATTGTAACCTCCACAATCACCATCAACATCCAAAGCTTCTCCACAAACATAAATGCCTGGATATTTCTTAAGTTGTAAATTTTCATCTACTTCTTTTAAAGAAACGCCTCCATGACAAACTTGTGCTTTTTCAATTGACATGGTATCAAGAATTTTTATTTCTATATGTTGAGGATCAATATTTTTTTCTTTAAAAACCTGAACTATTTTTTCATGAAAGAATCCTTCCAAACCATAGTGTTGAAATTCTTCTTTTTCAATGTCAGGCAATAAATTTAAAACAAGTTTTGGATTTTTTAAATGCTCTAAATATCTAGATAATTGCATAACACAAATACCTGATAGACCATAATCTGTAAACATGATTTCTCCTGTTTGTTTTTCAATCAATTGATTTTGATCATAAAGCATTGCAATTCCCTTTACTCTTTGTCCTTTTAAAGCTTTAAAAACGGGTTTTGTTTTTACTTGAACAAGACTTGGTGTAAATGGAATCATGGAAATATGCATTTTTTCTAACATTTTTAAATTATTTTGTCCTGATAAATGACTGGCTGGTGATCCTGTCGCAATGACTATTTTATCCGCTTGATAATGACCATTAGTCGTAATAATTTCATATGTTTTAGCTTTTTTTATTGCTAGAACCTCACAATTATCGATATACGATACATTATCCATATTTTTCATTAAAGCATTTTTAACAGATAAACTTGAAAGTGAATATGGATAAACAAGGTTCTTTTCATAACGTAGTTTTAAAGAAAGTTGTTTAAAAAAATTGACAACATCAAATTCTTTAATTAATTTTTCTATTAAAGGGTCTTGATGATTATAGTACTTAATATCCATATTCAAATTTGAAACATTACATCTTCCATTACCGCTAGCAAGTATTTTTCTAGCTGCTTTATTAGATTGTTCCAAGACAATAATATTATATTTATTTGTTTTTACTAATTCATTCATACATGCAAGTCCACTTGCACCTGCTCCAATAATAACAATTGTTTCCATCTTTATCCCTCATTTGCTTTTTCATTATACATGAACAAAACTCGTTTGTCATTTATATTAAACCTTGAAAAACCTCGATGTATTCGCTATAATAACCAAGTATTGAGATTACATACAATTAAGGAGGCTTTTTTATGGGTAGAGCACATGAAGTGCGTAAAGTTGCTATGGCAAAAACTGCTGCAGCAAAAGCAAAATTATATTCTCGTTATGGAAAAGAAATCTATTTAGCTGCTAAAGCTGGTGGTACTGATCCAGATGGTAACTTAGCATTAAGAAGAATTATTGCTAAAGCTAAAAAAGAACAAGTTCCTGCTGACGTTATTAAACGTGCAGTTGATAAAGTAAAAAGTGGAGCTACTGAAGATTATCAAGAAAAAACATTTGAAGGATATGGTCCAAGTGGTTCAACTGTTATTGTTAAATGCTTAACTGATAATATTAATCGTACTATTTCTCAAGTACGTCCTGCATTTACAAAATCTAAAGCTAAATTAGGAAATGAAGGTTCAGTATCTTATTTATATGATACATATTCTATTTTAACTTTTAAAGGATTAGATGAAGAACAAACTTTAGAAGCTTTAATGGAAGGTGAAGCCGATTGTCAAGAAATTGAAACTCATGAAGATGGTTCAATTGAATTGACTGGTGCACCAACTGATTTATATAAAATGAAAGATGCTATTGAAGCAGCTTGTCCTAATGCTGAATTTGATGTAGAAGAAATCGCTACAACACCTCAAGAATATGTATCTCTTGAAGGTGAAGATATGGAATTATTTGAAAGATTAATGAATCTTTTAAATGCTTGTGATGATGTAGATAAAATCTACCATAACGTTGAAAATTATGAAGGAGAATAATTCTCCTTCTTTTTCTTTATAATGAAAAAATGAAAGATGTTTTATCTCTTTCATTTTTTTATTTACTAACAACTTTTATCCCGTGACATTTGCCAAAATGCAAGTTCATATCTTGAACATACTACAAAGATATCAATAAGATGTTGAATTTGTTTTTCTGTATAATCTTTAGTAAGTTGATTCATTGTTTCTATTAAAATAATATTACCACTAGCATATTCATTAGAAGCATAGCCTTTGATCCAATCCCCATAAAATTCATCATTGATTGAATTTGGATTATTTTCAACAATCTTTTTCGCAATAACTTCATAACTATAAGCACAAGATAATATAGCTGCCAAGATTTCTGCTTCTCCTTCTTCATAAGCAACACGTAGCATATAAGAGGTATAAGATAAATTATCAAGTGATGGTTTCATATCATCTATTTCTTCTTGGCTTACATTAAATTTTCCCATATAACCACTATGAACATCTAATTCACCATTCATTACAGCAATATATTTAGCAAAAAGATTTGCTGTTTCTAAAGTTTTTGCTTTAGCAACTCCAATTGCAAAAACTTTAGCGTATTCTTTTAAATAAAGATAATCTTGCATAATATAATATTTAAATTTATCTTTATCTAATGAACCATCTTGTATTCCTTTAACAAAAGGATGTTCATTATAAGATTTCCATAGTTCTTTTGTTGCTTCTAACATCTTATCTGTTGTTTTCATAATCTTCCTCTTTTCATTACTTTAGAGTAATCACATATCTAGTTAGATTTTTTTATATTGAGATCCTTCTTGTAATTGCTTAGGAGTCATATTATAAATAGCATCAATAATATAATTTCGATAACTTGCATTACCATCTAACGCTGTTAATCTTTCATGTGCGATTTCTCCAGCAAGACCCATGGTACATACTGCAGCAACTGTTGCTTCAAGTAAATAATCAGGATTTGCGGAAACAAACGAAGCCGTAAGTGCTGATAATTGACAACCTGTTCCTGTAATCGAAGACATCATTTCATGACCATTATAAATTGCATAAGCAATATTTTCATTGCATACTAAGTCAATAGCTCCTGTAATAGCGATAACTGCTCCTGTTTTTTTAGAAAACTCTTGAGCAAAACTGACAACTTCATGGATATTTTCTGCTGTCACTTTATCTGCAAGATTAGCATCAACACCCTTCGTTGTACCACTTCCTAAAGCTAAAGTTTTGATTTCTGAAATATTTCCACGAATAACTGAAAACTGAATTTCTTTTAATAACTTTAAAGCTGTTTGAGTTCTTAACGTAGATGCTCCAACTCCTACAGGATCTAATACAACTGGATGATGAAGTTCATTAGCTTTTTTCCCAGCAATGACCATTGATTCAATCGTACGCATATTAAGTGTTCCAATATTAATATTAAGTCCTGTACAAATCGAAGTAATTTCAGCAACTTCTTCTTGATCATCTGCCATAATTGGTGATGCTCCACATGCAAGAACGACATTAGCACAATCATTGACTGTAACATAATTTGTAATATTGTGAATGAGTGGACTTTTTTCTCTAACATTTTTTAACATTTCTTCTAACATATTTTCTCTCCTTGTTTTTTACAAGTTATTTCATAAATATGAAGATGACCAAACTTACCCATCATCAAAAACATAAACTTCGTTTATGAAATAACTTTATGGTAGTTCGGTCGATACTTTGTGGTATCCTCTCACGCTGGAACACAGCTTCCCTTCGCTTAATACAAGATTCAAGGCGCTCCCCTTCAATCCGCCACATATGTGGATACTTCTTTTTAAATAAAAAACAGGAGACATGCTCCTGTAAAAAAATCGAAATGTTGACTTCCTACGATGGCATTATCCATATCAGGTTAAAGGGTCGAAGTTTGATGACTTCCTCTCAGCCTGCATACAAGCTCCCCTGTTTCTATTTACATATTTAATGATACTCTTTATTTTTTTAAATACAAGTTTTATTCAATTTCTTCAATTTCATATTTACCTAAATAAATTAAAATATTATTCATAATAATATCAATGGCCCAATAAAAGATAACAAAGACCGCAAGTCCAACAATAAATGCATATCTTAAAATTGTTACCATATATAAAGCCGGTATAAAGGCAATCACAATAGGAATAAATCCTACTCCTGAAGAAAAATGGATTTGATAAATACTATGACATTCTTTACATTCTTGTCTACCCTTATAAGCAAAAGCAGAATCTTTTATTTCATGACTACAATGATAACATCTCATTATAATGTACAAATCATTACTGTCATTGTTCCATCAAAATCAACTTCTTTTTGATCTGAACAAACTACAAAATGATCTCCTTTTTTCACTTCTTTTCCTTCTACTGTTCCTTGTCCTTCAATGATTGATACAAGTTGGAATGGTTTATCATTCTTTACTTTATTATAGCCTGTCATATCATATTTATTTAATGTTAAATAGTTAGATGATACAAGCTCTTTTCTTGTTCCATTTTCTATTGTCTCTTCTACTTGTTTAGCTAGATCATATGGTTTATAAGGTACTGTTGTCACATCGATGGATTGTTTTACATGTAGTTGTCTTTCATTTCCATCCTTATCTTTTCGATGATAATCATATACTCGATATGTGATATCTGATGATTGTTGTGCTTCATAGATCAATGACCCTTTACAGATAGCATGGATCGTTCCACTTGGAATATAGAAGAAATCTCCTTTTTTGATATCAAACTTATTTAATAATTGATCATAATCATCATTTTCAATAGCTTTTACAAGTTCTTCTTTGGTTTTAGCATGATGTCCCATGACCATCTTTGTATCTTCTTTACAGTCTAAGACATACCAGCATTCTGTCTTTCCTAATGAATTTTCATGAAGACCAGCATATTCATCATTTGGATGAACTTGTACAGATAAATCATTACAAGCATCAATGATTTTTACAAGTAATGGAAATTGTTTATCTTTGATATTTCCAAAAAGTTCACGATGTTCATCAAAGACTTTTGATAAAGTTTGTCCTTTGAATTCACCTTCTTTGATTTTATTATCACCATTTGGATGTGCTGAAGGTGCCCAACATTCTCCTGTTTGATCACTTGGTATAGCATAGCCATACTTTTCTTTAAGTTGGTTTCCTCCCCAAATCATTTCTTTAAATACAGGTTCTACCCATAAAATATGTCCCATTTTTACTTTCCTCCATTTATTAATTTTAAAACCTCTGTTACTTCATTTTCACTATAAACTGCAATTCCTTTTTCTTTTAACATCTGTACAAAAATACCATCACCTTCAACAAGCTGATGTGAAAATGTTCCATCATAAATATGATTTTTTCCACAGCTTGGACTTTTAGCTTTTAAAACAGCTATTTTAATATTTTTTTCTAAACATTTATCTAAAGCAATTTTAGCACCTTGTGTATATTCTTTTGTACGATCAATTCCTTTTTGATCAATCACTTTTTCTCCAATAACTTCACAAGGTGTTCTAGGAATTGGTAAACCACCTAAGACTTCTGGACAAAGTGGTAACACTAAACCTTGATCATAAAGTTCCTTTATTTCCTTACAAAGATTATTCTTTCCAGCATATGTACAATTTTCACCAATTAAACATCTCGATACTGCAATCATTTTAGAATGTCCTTAATATCACTTGGTTTAGAAACAGTATAAGTTGCTCCAGCTTGAACAAGTTCTTCTTTTCCTCTAAAGCCCCATTCACACCCTACAGATTTAATTTTAGCATTGATGGCTGTTTCAATATCTACATTACTATCACCAATCATCAATGTTTCATTTTTATTACTTTCCATTAACTGCATAGCTAGTTGTACTAAACAAGGATGTGGTTTTTTTGGTTGATAAACTGTATTTCCAAAAACATACATAAATTTACCAGGAAATAAATGATTTACAATTGTTACTGCATTTATTTTTGGTTTATTCGTTACAACTGCTAATTTATACCCTTGATGATAAAGTTCATCAATTAATTCTTTCATTCCTGAATAAGGTTTTGTATGTTTTAAACAATTTTCTTTATAAATTTCATCAAAACGTGTACGATATTTTCTCACATCTTTTTTATATTTTTCAGGTAAAGCACGCTCTATTAATTTATCAACACCATTTCCTACAAATTGTTTATATGTATCTAAATCATAGGTAGGAAAATGATTTTCTTCCATTAATATATTTGTAGATAAAGCTAAATCTTCTATTGAATCTACAAGTGTTCCATCTAAATCAAAAATCAACGTATTATACATAGACTTCCCCTTTCACTTTATCTAGATTATAGCACAACTTCTATTTATTGTTTATTGGTTTTTGTTATGTTAGAATAGTTCTTGAGGTGAAATTATGAAACAACAACAAAAAGATGTTTTCATGACATTATTAACAGGTTTAGGAGCAGCATTAGGAATCATTACATATTTTTTATGTACATTCCTTTTCCATAAATATGAAACAATTGGTGCTTTATCTATCTTTGGTTTAGCCATGATTTTTAGAGTAATTGGTTATTTTTTTGATAAAATGCTTGCTAAAAAGTAGATTCATGCGAATCTACTTTTCTTTTGTATATATTATTTGACATCCTGCTTGTTCTATCTTTTCTCGATAAGTATCAGGTAACCAATCAACAACAAGAACATCAATATCTTGAAAAGCTAAAGCTTTATAAGAACTTTTTTTATTAAATTTACTATGATCTACAACTAAGCAAACTTTTTGACTTCGACTTGCTACCTTTTTTTTAATCATAGCATCTTCAAATTCTTCAACATAAACACCATCTTCCATCACAGCTGCTGCTGCTACATAAGCTAAATCAAAATAAATTTGATCAATCATATTCAACGTTTGACTTCCATACATATAACGATTCTTTTTAAAGTAAGTTCCACCAATCATCTGACATAAACAATGATTCGATAATATTTCAATATTATCTAAAGAATGACTATAAGCTTCTATATCACTTTCTACATATTGACATAAAGCTGCAACAGTCGTTGAAGTATCAAAAAAGATCACTTTGTTATTTTCAATCAAAGAAACAGCAGTTTTGCCAATTTCATTTTTTATCTCTTCATTTTCTTGTTTTCTTGTTTGATAATTTCCAATTTGATGTACATCATTTAAAGTAATACCACCATGTGTTCTAACAGCTAAGTTTTCACTTACAAGACGAACAATATCTCTTCTTGCTGTATCTCTAGAAATATGAAATTGATCCATAATTTCTTGATTGGTCATTGTCTTTTTAGTTTTTAATATTTCTAATATTTTATAAATTCTTTCTTCTTGATACACCTTATTCACCTACTAAATTATCTAATGCATAAACGATTCCATCTTCATCATTAGAAAGCGTATGTGTTGGAATACTTTCTAAAACACCTTGCGCTCCATTAGCCATCGCAAATCCTTTTCCTGTTAAAAGAAGCATATCTAAATCATTATAGTTATCTCCAAAAGAAACTGTTTGATGAAGACCTATTTTCATTTTATCACATAAAAATTGAATTGCACTGGATTTTGATACCGATTCATCCATAATTTCTAAATAAGTATCTTTTGATTTATAAATCTTTAAACCACTAAATTTTTCTTTTAAGCTCATTTCTAAACGATCAACAATTCCTGCTTCAGCAATCACTAATAATTTATGAACCTTTTTAACTCCATTTAAATCCAATTTTTCAGGTTTTAACCCTGTAATAATGCTTTCCTCTTCAATTCCTTCATCTATTTCATCGACCATCCAATGATTCTCAACATAAAAACTAACAGGAATTTGATAATAATATTTAATATATTTATAAAGTCTTTTCGCCATTTCTACTGAAAATCCTTTTGAATAGATAACTTTTTGATTTTCATCTAAAATCAAACCTCCACTATAACTTACCATTGGTGCCTTTATTTGTAATTCATCTAAAAAATAATGCATTCCTTTAGGCATTCTCGCTGAAACAAGAACAAAAGGAATATTTTGTATAGCTAACTGTTGTACTTTCTTTTTTGTTTTTTCACTTATTTGATGTTTTGAATTCAATAATGTTCCATCAATATCACTAAATACGCATTTATAAGTCATATCACTCACCTCTCGCTTATATTATACGTATATATAAGTATATGTCAATATATTTACTTATATATACATATAATAATTAAGCATATATAAGTAAAAAAAGTAGGTTTCCCTACTTTCTACGATTTCTTTGTTGACGTCTTTTTTTACGTCTTTGTTTAATCATGATTTTTCTTACTAATAATAAAACCACAAGAATGATGACAACTGCCATTACACATGGTAAAACAACATTTTTCATTTTTCTCATAAAAACAACAGAACCACTTTCATCTACTGCTTGTGTTGTATTAAGTGAAATTGTTTCTAATTTAGTATCTCGATAATAAACATCCATTGTTCCTGCTTTTTGATCTTTTTTAACAGGAGCTGTTAAATCTTTTAAATGATATTTATATTTTAAATCAGATGGATTGTAATTATTTGGTAAAACAGCTTCGATATCTTTTTCTGTGATGACATCAACTTTATTTGTTTGACCATTTTTTATTTTAACAGAATTCATTTTTGCATCTTTTTTAATAATATTCGCAACTGAATAATGATCTTTTACATAATTACCTAAAGCAAGGGTATCATTTACTGTACAATGATTATAACCATCACTATTTTTAGAAAAGCCAACAACACAAACATAATGATGATCATCAATATTCAATAAACTAGATAAAGTACTTTGGGCTTTACTTGTGTAACCGCTTTTACAACCTTCAATCATTGATGTATCAATATGGTCTCTTTTACTTTTATAAATAACTTTTTTGACCCATTGATGTTGACCATCACTTGACGTATATTGATATCTATCAAAGACTTCAACAAATTTTTTATTTTTTAAAGCATATTGGGTAATTTTAGCCATATCATAAGCTGTTGTATAATGATCATCATCATGAATTCCTGTTGTATTTACAAAATGAGAATCTTTTAATCCTAATTTGTTTACCAGTTGATTCATTTTTTCAACGAACTTTTCTTGACTACCACACGTATTATTAGCTAGAGCACGACAAGCATCTGCACCTGAAGGTAACATTGCTCCCATCAACATATCTCTATAAGTGACAACTTCTCCGACAGTAAAGTCTGCAGAAGTAGCTCCTGTTTCCCAAACTGTATCTATATCACTTTGAGTAATAGTGGCTGTTTTATCTAAATCATCTAACATTTCAATAGCAACAATACATGTTAAAATTTTTGTAATACTTGCTGGATACATTTTATCATGGGCATTTTTATTGTATAAAACTTGTCCGGTATCTTTATCGATGACAATTCCATATTGTCCTACAATATTGACTTCTTCCCCTTCAGCGAAAACTGGTACGAATGATGTAAAAATCATCATCAATGATAAAGTTATTGTAAGTAATTTTTTAATCATTGTTTTCCTCCCCTATGTAAAAAAGATAACTTTGTTTCTGATATCAAAACCGAAATAAAAATAATCATAAATCCTAATCCAATTTGAAGTGTCATTATTTCTTGTCCAAATAATATGGAAAAGAAAACTCCAAAAACAGATTCTAAGCTTAATAATAATGCTGCTATATTTTCATTAACAAATTTTTGTCCCACATTTTGAAATAAATAACATAATGTAGTTGCAAAAAATGCCAGATATAAGATTTGAAGATAAATACTTGAATCAATATGGAAGACAACTGAAATATCTTCAAATAAAGAGGCTGCTATAAATGAAAAAATAGAAGCAAATGCAAATTGTAAGGCAGTAATAATAATTGGAGATGTCTTTTTCATTGCTTTTTCACACACAATAATATGAACAGCATATAAAAAACCACCAATCAAAGTATAAAGGTCACCTAAATTCACCTTTAAGGAACTATCTAAAGAAACAAAACCAACTCCAATAAAACAAAGGATAGCCGCAAATATTTGTGCTTTATCGGGTTTCTTTTTAAAATAAAGCCAACTTAATAAAGGAACAATCGTACAATAAACGGCTGTTAAAAAAGCATTTTTACCAGGTGTTGTCAATTGCAAACCAAATGTTTGAATTGAAAAAGCACTAAATAAGGCTAGCCCTGCTAAAAAACCACCTAATAGATCTTGTTTTTTGATTTTTTTTATTTTATTAAAAAATAAAATAGAAATGAAAATTGTACTTAACACAAAACGTATACATAATAGCGTAAATGGAGAAATAAAATCCACAGCATTTTTCATAACAATAAAAGAACTTCCCCAAATAAGAGCAGACATTAATAGCATACATTTACCTAATATTTCTTTTTTCATATACTCCCTCACCTACAATCTCGTAAATAATAACACAGTTCGCTTTATTTTTCATTACAAAATTGTTTTTTAAAAAGAAAAGGATGTATCTTTCGATACATCCTGTTATCTGCTATTCAGCTACACGATGAGCTACACTTGCACAACGTGAACATAATTCACCATTCATTTCATCTTCATCGAAATAGTTCCAACATCTTGGACATTGTACACCGTTGAATTTTTCAACTTTAATGTAGCTAGTTTCATATTCTTCTAAAGTTGTATCATCAACTAATTCAACTTTAGCCACAATAAATAATTGTTTTAAATCATCTTTTAAGTTAGCAATATCTTTATATTCATCTTTTAAAGATAATGTTACTTTTGTTTCCATGTTCGATTTAATTAATTTTTCATTTCTTAAACCTTCCATAGATTTTAAAACATCTTTTCTTACTTCCATAAATTTAGAAAAATAAGCTAAAACTTCTTCTTCATTTTCAATATCAAATAATTCATATTTTGGTTCTAAGAAGATAGATTCTGCTTTAGTTTCATCACAATGGAAATGATCATGTAATTCTTCAGCAGTAAATACAAGTACTGTTGATAATAATTTCATCATTGTTTTAGCATGATGATATAAAACAGTTTGAACTTGTCTTCTACGTGGAGAATTTGCATCTTCAATGTATAAGATATCTTTTGTGAAATCCATATAGAATGAACTTAAAGTATTTGTAAAGTAATTTAAGATTTCTTGGTTGGCTGTTGCAAAGTCATAATTTGCATAAGCTTCATCATAAGCTTTCATTAATTCATTTAATTTAGCTAACATATATTGATCAACACCAGGTAAATCTTTGATTTCTACTAAATCACTTGCTTTGAAGTCATTTAAGTTACCTAAAACGAATCTCATGGTATTACGGATTTTACGATATCCTTCAGCCACTTGTTTCATGATTTCATCAGAAATACGAACATCTTGTTGATAAGCAACAGAAGTAGCCCATAATCTTACGATATCAGCACCATATTGGTTAACAAGTTTAATAGGATCTACTGTATTTCCTAATGACTTAGACATTTTATTTCCTTTACCATCTAATACGAAACCATGTGATAAGACAGTTTTATAAGGAGCTTTACCATGAGCAGCAACACCGATAATTAATGATGAGTTGAACCATCCACGATATTGGTCACTACCTTCAAAATAAAGATCTACTGGATAATTAAATCCTCTTTCTACCATCACACCTGTATGTGAACTTCCTGAGTCAAACCATACATCCATGATATCTTTTTCTTTTTTGAAGATACCATTTGGTGAATGTTCATTTGTATATCCTTCAGGTAATAAATCTTTTTCATCTCTTTCAAACCAAACATTTGAACCATGTTCTCTAAATAATTCAGAAATATGATCAAATACTTCTTGTTCAATAATTGGAGTTCCATCTTCACAATAGAAAATAGGAATTGGTACACCCCAAGTACGTTGACGTGAAATACACCAGTCTCCACGATCTCTAATCATGTTATAGATTCTGATGTGTCCCCATTCATTTAACCAGTTAACATTATCAATTTCACTCAATAATTTATCTCTAATTTTATCTAATGAACAGAACCATTGATCAGTTGCTCTAAAGATAATAGGTTTTTTAGTACGCCAATCATGTGGGTAACTGTGTGTGATGAATTCAAGTTTTAATAAAGCTCCAATTTCATCTAATTTCATAGTTACTGTTTTATTAGCGTCATCAACATATTGACCAGCTAACCATTCACCACAATCTTCCATCATACAACCATGTTCATCAACGTTACAATAAGCTGGTAAGTTATATTTTTGACCTACAAAGAAGTCGTCTGCCCCAAATCCAGGTGCAGTATGAACACATCCAGTACCAGAATCAGCTGTTACGTGATCTCCTAAGATAACTAATGATTCTCTATCATATAACGGATGTTGGCATGTAATATATTCTAATTCAGATCCTTTATAATGATTAACAACTTTGTAATCAGTAATTTCAAATTTAGCCATTAATTCATCAACTAAAGTATCTAAGACAATTAATTTTCCTTTTTCAGTTTCTACTAATGCATAGTTATAAGAAGCATTTAAGCAGATTGCTAAGTTAGCAGGAATTGTCCAAGGAGTAGTTGTCCAAATAACGAAATTAACATCATTATCTAAGACTCCTTTACCATCTTTAACTTGGAATTTAACAAAAATTGTTGGTGATTTGATATCATGATATTCAACTTCAGCTTCAGCTAAAGCAGATTCACTTGATGGTGACCAGTATACTGGTTTTAATCCTTTGAAAATCAATCCATCCATCGCCATTTTAGCGAACACTTCAATTTGTCTTGCTTCAAATTCATGTTGTAATGTTAAATAAGGATGTTTGTAATCCGCAAATGTTCCCATACGGATCAATTGTTCCATTTGTTTATTTACTTGTTCATGAGCATAAGCATCACATTTTTCTCTAAATTTAGCTGTAGGCATTTCTTTACGATTAACACCTAATTTTTGAATAGCATTTTCAATTGGTAAACCATGAGTATCCCATCCAGGAATATATGGTGTATAGAAACCATTCATATTTTTATAACGACAAATAACGTCTTTGATGACTTTGTTTAACATATGTCCCATGTGCATATTTCCATTAGCATATGGAGGACCATCATGGAAGACAAAGCTGTCTTTTCCTTCGTTTTGTTGGATAACTTTGTTATACATGTCGTTTTCTTGCCAACGTTCTACATACTTAGGTTCTTTTTTTGGTAAGTTTCCACGCATTTCAAAGTCAGTTTTTGGCATTAATAATGTGTCTTTGTAATTCATTTTTTCTTTCCTCTCTTTAAAAATAAAAAAACACATCATCCTAAGGACGATGTGATCGCGGTACCACCTTAATTCGTATTTTCATACGCTCTTGAAATCTTAACGCGATTAACGTCACCTTCTACTTAATTCAAAGGGCTACTCCAGAGTGATACATTATAATCTTTGTTACTGATTTACACCAACCATCAGCTCTCTTAAAACTCTAATTATAAACTGTCTCCTTCATCGTATTTATCTTCATTAATTAAATTGTAAACTTCAGATTGATCAATAGACTCAAGGATATCTTTTGACATTTTTTCTACCGAAGCTCTAAATTTAACAGCTTGCGCCTTAAAGTCGCTCATCTCACCAGACAACGAACGAACATACTCTAGCGATTCGCTCAGTATCATATTAGCATTCTTTTTCGCTTTGTCAATAAGTTCGCTTGCTTCTTTTAATGCAAGACGTGCAATTTCTTCATTTGTTTGTTCTTGGATGTTTACACGATGCTGCAATAATGATTTTTGATGTTCTAATTGTTGATAATCTTCTTGTAATTTTTTAATTTGATCATTCAACTGTTTTATTTCATTATCTTTTTCATTGATCAATTCATCAACTTGTGACTTATTATAACCAAATACTTGTTTTTTCAATGACATCATGTTCACTCCCTACTTATAAAAATACCCTTCAACCACATAATTATCAGAGCGTGTTTGTTTATTACAATCAACAAACATCACTCTACCATGCTTTTTGAATGATATTATGTCTTTATTATTACATAAATAATTTATTTGTTCAACCGGTTTATGATTAACTTTTACATGACCAGCACGAATAAATTCTGCTGCTTTTTGTCTTGAAATTTTATAAAAAGAAGAAATGATCTTATCTAATCGAAATGAAGATACAATAAATGATTTTACTAAATAATCATTTTTTACTTCTATTTCTTCATCCCATTCAACAAACTTTACTTTACTTCTTTTAATCATTGATAAATGATCTTTTAAATATTCATAAATATGTCGATCAACAGCTAAATAAAAATCTTTGTCTTTTTCAACAATATCTCCAAATAACTCTCTTTTAATCCCTATAGACATTAAAGCACCTAAAATATCTCGATGTGTTAATTTTTCAAAATTTTTTGCATAAATAATCTTACAAACAACGATTTCAAAATCTTCCTTTTCTATTTCATAAAAATAAGGAGCAATAATCATTCTTTGACTTTCACTATGAATAAAACCACCATTTTCTAAAACTTGAACTTCATCTTGATGCCCAATAACACTTTTAACAATTGATTGATGATACGGATCTAAAAATTGCGTTAAAATAAGTCTTTGTTTATATTGTACTTGATCCAAATAATCAAGTACCTTTTTTACAAAGACTTCTTCCCCTTTAAAATGTTCAAACATAACTTAAAAAAGTATGGAAACCATACTTTTTAATCTTCTTGTTCATCTTCATCTAAATCAATTGTTCCTGCAACAGAAATATTACGAGGTGTACATAAGAAAATTTTTGGTCCAATTCTTTGAATGTCACCTTCAATAGCGTAAATAACACCACTTAAGAAATCAACAACACGTTTAGCTTGATCTTTTTGTAAACGATGTAAATTAACAACTGTTGCTTTTTTTGTTTTTAAATAATTTGCAATATCTTGAGTTTCTCCAAATGAACGTGGTTCAAATAAAACTAAATGACTATCTTTATTCATATTTAATGATTTCACAGCTTCGCTTGTTTTAGAAAATTTTGCTTGTTCAAATAAGCTTGTTTTAGGTTCAGTATCAACCTCTACAGCATCATAATCTTCAGCAATATCTTCTCCATCCCCATCTTCATCAAAAAACCATTTTTTTACTTTTTCACCGTAACCCATGAAGTCATCCTCCTTTTATTTCCTCAATATTATACCATACATTTATTGATTATCAAAGGTATCAACAAGGAAATCTAGCTAAACCTGTTCAATATTCACTAAAATCACATCGCCTTTTAAAGAAATCACACATTCAATCGGAATAACTAAGACAGGAGGCTCTTTAAAAAAACAAAAAAAATGAAAAAAATTCATTTTTTCGACAATTAAAGCACGTATACATTTTTGACACCAATCTAATTCAATATCCGCAATATACCCTATTTTTTTACCATCATAAACATTAATCACATCTTTTGATTGTAATGATACAAATCTCATACGATCACCCCTATAAAATATGCTTTAGACTAACTTTTTATGTAATTTTTCTAAAGCTTTTTTTTCAATTCGAGAAATTTGCGCTTGTGATACAAAAAGCTCATCTGCTATTTCACATTGCGAATAACCCTGATAGTATCTTTCTTGAATTACTTTCTTTTCTCTTTGATTTAAACAATCAAAGGCATTTTTTAAATCAAGGTGATCATGATAATGCTTCAATGTTTCTGGATCTAGTGAGATAATATCTGATAATGATAATTCATTTTGATCATCATTTCCTACAGCATCTTGGAAAGAAGCAATGCTTTGAGTAGATTGCATTGCTTCTATAATATTTTGTTTTTCAATATTTAAATTTTGTGATAATTCTTGAATCGTTGGTTCTCTTTGATATTGATTTAAATATTTTTCCTTTTCTTTTAAAATAGCATAAGCTAAATCCTTGATTGGTCTAGAAATCTTAACTTGTGTATTATCTCTTAAATAACGTTTCATTTCACCAATGATCAAAGGAACTGCATACGTTGAAAACTGTAATTGATAATTGGTATCAAAATGATCGACTGCTTTTATTAGACCAACGATGCCTACTTGAAACAGATCTTCATAATGATTTGATTTTTGGTAAAACCTTTTCATTAGAGATAACACTAATTTTGTATTAGAAAGAATAATCATTTCTTTACTTTTTTGATCATGATTCTTTTGATAATTTTGAATCAAAGTATATAATTCTTCTTTAGAAAGTGTTTTTTGAATAGGGATAGCGCTCATAAAACTTTCTTTTTCCACAATAATCACCAAAATTAGTGTGGCTTTTTTTGATAAAAATATACTATTTCACTTCATCATAATTTAATTGACTTCTCAATTTTTTTATAATCTTTTTTTCTAATCTAGAAATATAAGATTGTGAAATACCTAATAAATCAGCAACATCCTTTTGTGTCAATTCATCATTATTAGATAAACCATATCTTAAAATCAATATTTCTTTTTCTCTTTCATTTAATTCTTTTAAAGCTTCATAAAAAATTTTCTTTTGATCACTTTTCAACATTTCTTGTTCAACAAGATCATCATCAGTTCCTACGATATCTCCTAATAATAACTCATTACCATCATAATCAATATTTAAAGGTTCATCTAAAGAAATCTCATAACGAATCTTATTATTTTTTCTTAAGTACATAAGTATTTCATTTTCAATACACCTTGAAGCATACGTAGCAAGTTTAATATTTTTATCTGCCTTAAAAGTATTGATTGCTTTTACTAAACCAATTGTGCCAATACTAATTAAATCTTCCAAAGGACAATTGGCGCTATTGTCATATCTTTTAGCAACATAAACAACCAATCTTAAATTATGTTCAATCAATAAATCTCTTGCTTTTTGATCCCCAGAAACTGCTTTTTCAATTATTTCCTTTTCTTGTTGACCTTTTAAAGGAGGCGGTAAAATATCATGTCTTCCTATATAATAAAGATACTGTTTTGTATTTAAAAACTGTCTAATCATTTGCCACATCAAATAATCCCTCCCATCAATTCTTTATTTAATAAACAATCATAATCTAATTCATCCAATACACCTATATAAACATTTCTTAAAGATTGCTTATTTACTAAAACTTGATCAACTAAAATAATATCTATTTTTCTTTTTTTTAAGCCATCAATAATCAATGTATCTAATTGTTGATAAGTATCAATTTTACTTTTTTTAATAAAAATAAGTGGATAACCTAGATAGTTTGCATGATTACCACTATCTAAAAACCCTGAAAGATGATAAATCTTATTATTAAAAATAAGTGTTACATCATATAGATCATCTTTTTGTTTTATTTTTCTTTTTGTATAAATCAAATAAATTGTTTCAATAATTAAAAAAACACATGTCATAACAACAATAACTATATCTTTATAATTTATGGGAGTAATCAAGATTCCGTTGTATATAAATGATTCTTTTATTAGGGTATTGATAAAGAATAGTATTGAAAAATAAACAATTAAAAAAACTGGAAAATATAAGAAAAATTGTTTTTTAAAAATAAATAAAAAAAGGACAATCCAGTATAAAAAACTTATATATGGTAAATAGTCTATATAAATGAGAACAATCGATATATTACTTAAAAAACTCAAGAAAAGGATTTTCAAAAATGACCAATTAATATTAAGCAATAATGAAATCATTTCATAAGTCATGATAAATAAGATACCATTCATACAATAAGTTAATTCAACATAGACCTCCATCTTGCTTACCCCTTTATCATCATATATGATGGCAAGTAAAAAAGATGTCAAAAAAGATTGGACATTTAAAAAAGTATGGACAAAAATCCATACTTTCTACACATTATTTTTTTGAACGATCGATTGCTTCCATCACAGCGTTTCTAAAATTATTTTCTTCTAAAGCCTTAACACCTTGAATCGTAATACCACCTGGAGAACAAACTTGATCTTTTAAAATACCTGGATGTAATTGTGTCTCTTTAACCATTTTTGCACTTCCTAAAACAGTTTGGCTGGCAAGCTTATAAGCCAAATCACGAGGCAAACCATTTAAGACTGCACCATCTGCTAAAGCTTCAATAAACATATAAACAAAAGCTGGTCCACAACCACTTAAAGCACCACCGGCAACCATTTGATAATTTTCAATAAGATAAACCTCACCAATGCTTTCAAACATTGTTTGTACATAATTTAATTCTTCAGCTGTTAAAGTATTGTCTTTTTCAAATAAAGTCGTTCCTTCTAATACCTTAGCTGGTGTGTTTGGCATAATTGTTAAGTGATGTGTTCCCGGTAATAATTCTTCATATTTATCATTTCCATAACCAGCAACAATTGAAACGATCACTTGTTGATCAATGACTGATTTTATTTTTGAAATAACACTTTCTACGACATTTGGTTTGACCCCCATCACCAAATAATCACAATTTTTAACAACGTCTTGTTCACTTGAACATACATGAATACCAAAATCTTGTTCAAACATCATCAGCTGTTGACTATTTATATCATATCCATATACCTCACTACCATCAATAAAATCACTTTTAATAAGACCTTGGCAAATTGTCCCGGCCATATTCCCTAATCCTATAAATCCAATTTTCATTTAAATTTCCCCCTTTATAAAAATGAGCTAACATCGTTAGCTCATCTTATTAAATTCTTCTATTTTTGATAAATGCTGGTGGAAAACCGTCATCATCATCTTCGTCATCATCATATGATTCAAAAGTTTGAGGTTCTTCACCTAAAGGTCTTGCTACTGAAGGTTGGACAGTTACTTCTTCCTTTTCTTCCTCGAATCCTGTTGCGATAACAGTAACAATAATTTCATCATCTAAGTTTTCATTAATAGCAATACCTAAATAAGTATTAATGTCATCTCCAACTTCTTGAGTAATTGTTTCAAGAGCAATATTAGCATCATATAATGAAATATTTGGTCCACCTGTAACGTTAATAATAGCGTCTTTAGCACCTGCTACGGAAACTTCTAATAACGGTGAAGAAATTGCACGTTTTGCAGCTTCTTTTGCTTTATCATCTCCTGATGACATGCCAATACCAATTAACGCATTTCCTCTATTTTTCATAACTGCACAGATATCTGCAAAGTCAAGGTTGATAAATGCAGGAACAGCAATTAAATCAGTAATTGTTTGAACACCTTGTCTTAATACATTATCAGCTTCTCTAAATGCTTCTTGCATTGGACGTCCACCAATTAGTTGTAATAAACGGTCATTTGAAACCACAATAATACTATCTACATTAGAACGTAATTCATCAATACCTTCGATTGCTTGTTTTTTACGTTTCATTCCTTCAAAAGTAAATGGTTTAGTAATAACACCTACTGTTAGTGCTCCTAATTCACGAGCAATCTTAGCGAAAACAGGTGCTGCACCAGTACCAGTTCCACCACCCATACCAGCAGCAATGAAAACCATATCTGCACCTTCAAGGGCAGTTCTAATATCTCCTTCAGATTCTAAAGCAGCTTTCTTTCCTACTTCTGGATTACCTCCTGCTCCTAAACCTTTTGTTAAATCTTTTCCTAAAACAATTTTATTTTCTACAGGCGAACGACGTAATACTTGTACATCTGTATTTGCGACAAAGAATTCTACTCCTCTAACGCCTTCTTCAACCATGCGGTTAACAGCGTTGTTTCCTCCGCCACCAACACCGATTACTTTTATTTTTGCAACTTGTTCAAAATCTAATTCTTCGTTCATGATTTACCCTCTCTTTTATCTATTCTTCTTCACCAAAGAAAGTATCTAGTAATCTACTAAATCTTCCAGTTTTCTCTTTTGTATCTTTTACTTTCGTAAGTCCTTTAAATCTCACAGCCATTGTATTAGAAATATCCGGTAAAACAACAGATGTTTCATAAGGACCAAGATATTTAGCACGATCAGACATATAAAAAATCATTCCTACAGAAGAAACAAATGCCATATCTCTAATGCCAATAATATCTGGACGATAAACTCTCACTGGACCTTCTAAAACACGACCAGCAACTTTATCTAGTAGCTCAAGTTCTCCTCCGCCACCAACAATCAGTGTTTCATAATGTTGTCCATTATCGATAACACCCATTTTTTCTTTAATAACATTTAACATATCAACTGCAGCTTCTTCTAAAATACCCGCAAAATCTTTTTGTGTATAATCTTTACGACCATCTGGAAGCTCAGTTGTATGAATAATATCCTCTTGTCCAACAGTATAATCCAAAGAACCATATTTGACTTTATATGTTTCAGCTTGATTCATAGAAATTTGTAAATGTTGAGCAATTGCTCGAGTCAAATTATAACCCCCAACTGAACATACTGTTAAATATTTTAAATATCCATCCTTGTAGAAAGATATTGTTGACGTTTTATATCCCATATCAATAATCAATGCACCTTCTTGAAGATAAACTGCATCAAAAGCTTCCTTTGCACACGCAAAGGCATTGATACAAATATCCATAATTTCTAAACCTGCCTTTTCAACAGCCATAATATATGGATATAAAATCTGTTTTTGTGAAGTAATAATCAATGTATCAATAATTAAATTTCTTGAAGCTTCTCCTATAGGAGGTACTTGACTAATTCCAAAATCACCATTAAAGCGAACTGGTATTACACAAACCACCTCTTCTTCATGAGATTTTTTGAATTTAGTAGAAAGTTTTAAACCTCTTACAATATCATCCTTAGAAATCTTATCATGATCACTAAGTGATACACTACTATTACTTTGATAAAGTTTAGAACGAATAGTAGGGATTGTAAGACCAACTGCTTTGATTTCTCCATCTAGAAAATCATTAGCTTCTTGAACAACTCCTTTGATATCATTTACTAATAAATTTTCATCTTCAATGATGCCTTTTTTTACACCATGACTAGGGACCTTTTTAGAAAAAAGAACATGTAAATTAGAATTGATAATTTCACCAACTAACAATTCAATTGAAGCACTACCTATATCCAATACTGCATAAACTTCATTCATGTCTATCTCCCCTTACTACATATATCATTATATTATCATAAAAGCTACGATATTTAAAGGTTTTAGTTTCAAACACGTAGCTTTTTTCATACACTATTTAATTGTATACATAGACATTTTTTCCTAAATAATCATAGTATTTATAATCAGGATAACTTTGAATAACCAAGTAATAATTTGTTGATGTAAGTTGTTTTTCCATGTCTTCAATACGTACATAAAAAACCTTACCATCATCAAGTTCCAACTTACATTTGGTTTGATCTTTTTCATCAGGTTCAAAGACAATACTAGAGATTTGATTTTGAACAACTGATGGTAATTTGACATATGCTTTCACAAATGATTGGAAATGTTCTTCGTCAAAATTCATCATTTGTGGACAACGTTGTACATAAGAAATCCATTTTTGTTGTTGATCTTGTTCAAAAATTCCATCTTGATCTGCAACATATAAAATATTATTAATATAGCCATATAAAGAAGCATTGTTTTCTTTAATTCTTATCTTTATATTCCCTATCAAATCTTTCGTTACAGTTGCTTTTTCAACAAAGATCATTTTTTCAACCTCTGTTTCAACCTGTTTTTTATTTACTTTAAAAAAATAAGTTTGTTTTGATTTAACCGGTAATCGTTCAATAATCTCTTCAGCAGAAGTCAAATGACATCCTGAAACAGTTATTTTTTTTACTTTAGACATATCTCCAAATAAAAAAATCACTAAAAATATCAAAAACAAAACAATAAGTACAAAATTAATTCTTCTTTTTCTTTTTTTCTTTTTTAATTTATTTCTCATTGTTAACACTTGATTTTCATCATGTTCATTATATACATACGTTGTCATCTTAAGACTCCCAATTAATAAAACGTACTTCTGGTTTTAATAAAACACCATACTTTTCTTGAACTGTTTTTTGGACATAAAAAATCAAATCATGAATATCCTTAGCAGAAGCATAACCATTATTTACAATAAAGTTAGAATGTTTTGGAGAAACTTGTGCTCCACCAATTTCATAACCTCTAAGACCTGCATCATCAATATATTTCCATGCAGCTGCACCTTCTGGATTTCTAAAAACACTTCCTGCACTTGGTTTATTCCAAGGTTGCGTAGACATTCTTCTTTCTTTTCTTTTATCTAAAGTTTCATTAATTTCTTCAACACTTTTATTTTCCAAAACAAAAGTAGCTTCCAAGACAATCCATTTAGGATGGTCTTGAATGATAGAATGTCGATATGAAAAATCCATTTCATCTTTAGATAATTCAACCACTTTTAAACATTCATCTAATACTTTTACTGATTTAACAACTTCACTTAAACATGATTTATAGGCCCCTGCATTCATAAAAATACCACCACCGATATTTCCAGGAATTCCTCCCATAAATTCAAAACCACTCAAACCAATTTTAGCACAATCATAAGCAAGTTTAATCATTGTAACACCACATTGGGCAGTTACTTCGCTCCCATTGACATGGTATTGATTCATATCTTCAAGGGAAATAATAATTCCTTCAAAACTTTTATCTGAAAATAATAAATTTGAACCTCTTCCAATAACAAAAAGTTGAATACGATGCTTACGACAATACTTTATCACTTCAATCAACTCATCGACATTTTGAACTTTTATAAATAATTTTGCTGGCCCACCTACACGATAAGTTGTATGTTTATATAACGGTTCATCTTTAAGAACTGTTCCAACATCTAATTGTTTAAGTTCTTTATAATATTTTTCAAACTTCATCATTAGTCTCCTAACATCGAAATAATTTCTTGATACATATCTTCAACTGCATTTGGCTTTCCTAACTTTTTAGCGTTTTCTGTTAAAATTTGAAGTGCAGTTTGATCATTAATAACACTATCAATTGTAGAAATCAATTTTTCTCCTGTTAAATCTTTTTCAAGAATCATTTTAGCAGCATGATTATTTTCTAATTCACGTGCATTATATTCTTGATGATTTGCTGCTACATAAGGACTAGGAATCAAAATAGCTGGTACGCCTAAAGCTGTTAATTCGGCAAGGGTACTGGCTCCTGCACGCGAAACAATAAGATCTGTCGCATGCATTAAAGAAGGCATATCATCAACATAAGGGATGATTTTTACGTTTTCATTTTCATAATCTTTCATTGATTCATAATAAGGTTTCCCAGTAACATAAAGTACTTGATATTCTTTACCAACAAATTGATTCATCGATTCCTTCATCGTTTGATTAACTGTCTGTGATCCTAATGATCCCATAACAATCGTAACAACTTTTTTATTTCTATCTAAACCATATTTATCATAAATATCTTTAGGAACTTCATGACTGACAACACTTGCACGAGGATTTCCAAGCAATAGTGTTTTTTCTTGAGGAAATTCTTCATACGCTTTTTGATAACAACAAATGATCTTATCTACTTTTTTTATAAGAATTTTATTTGTTAAACCAATAATTGAGTTTTGTTCATGAATCATCGTTTTAATTTTTAAACTTGCAGCAGCTTCTAAAGCTGAAGCACTTGGATATCCACCAAAACCAACAACAATATCAGGATTAAATTTTTTTATAACTTTTTTTGCTTTTCCAATAGATTTAACAAATAACAAAGCTGCATGAGCTTTCTTTAAAGGATTACCCGCTAATCCTTTAACATTTAAACCAACATAATCATATCCAAGTTGGGGAACAACTTGAGATTCCAAACGATCCTTTGTTCCAATAAATAAAAATTTTGAATTTGGATCTTGTTTTTTTATATATTCAACTAATGCAAGAGCAGGGTATAAATGTCCACCTGTTCCTCCAGCAGCAACAACAACTTTCATCTTTACTCACTCCTTAAAGTTTATTATACTCTTTTTCTCTATTTTTGAGAATTGATAACTCTAAAATAGTGCCACTCTTTATCAAAAAAAGCAACACTTTTTAAAAAAAGATTAATCATTCGACTAATCTTTCTTTTGAATAATAAAACTTACACCATCAACTCTATTAACAGCTTCAACTTTATATCCATACATTGTTACTGTTTTATAAACAATAGATAATCCTAAACCAAATTGTCCTTTATGTCCTATTTCATAAGGTTGAAATAAAGATTCAGGATTTGAATTATCTATAGGTTCACCATCATTAAATATTTCTAAATATTGATCTTTTAAAATAATTTTAATTTCATGGTGTACATAACGAGCAGCATTTTCTATAATATTTTCAATACAAATACGCCAATAATCATCTTTTCCTTTAAAAGATGAATCTTGTAAATCTGTAATAATTTCTATTTGTGGATGCATAGCTGTTAATTGGAAAACAATATGTTCAATCAATTCTTTCATTGAACATGTTTCATCTCCAATTTGTCCACTTATGTAATCTAATCGATTTAAATATAGTAAACTTTTTACTTTCTTTTCTAACCGATCTGTATTTTCTAAAATAACATCCACTGATGAATCTTTATCTCCATAAGGATAAATATCATCCTTAATACTTTGAGCATATGTTTGAATTAAAGCAATGGGTGTTTTTAAATCATGAGAAATGTTATGAATCATTTCTTCTTTAATTTCATTTTGTCGATCTATCTCTTCTTTCATTTCTATTAATGAAGAAGATAAAACACCTATCTCATCTTCTCTTTGAATATGCAATTCACTTTCTTTATCATTTTTTATATCATCTATATAATTTTTAATAAGTTTTAATGGTTTTATTAAAGATGAAACCCAAATAAACAAAGCAAGTCCAATAATTAAAAAAGCAATATAAAAGATATCAATAACTTGATCCTTTAGATTATTAATCAATGTTTTAGAATAATCACTATAAACAAGTGAAATAATATAATTAGAATCATCCGCTTTTACAATTTGATAATATACTGTTTGGTCTTGCATTTTAACCTTTTCTTGTAATTTCTTTTTATTTTTCTTAACCATCTTATAAAGATCATTTTGAAAAACATAATCTAATATTTGATATTTCTTAGCAGAAATATTTTGCGCTGTTGTAAGCGTATCTTCATTAATGTTATAAGTAAAATGATAAATTTGTTTATCTGAACCTGCATAATCAGGAGAAAAATCATATGAGTAAAAATCATTTTGTGAGCGTGTCAAAACATCATACATTTCATTATCAATAACATGTGTTAAGTTGTTATCAATAATAGGCAATAGAATTGCTAAAACACCTATCGCAATAATTGAAAAAATAATAACAAGTTGTTTTTGTAAAGAATATTTCGTAAGCATTAATCTAAACGATATCCAAATCCATAAATCGTACGAATATTAATTTCTGGCATTTTTTTACGCAATCTTCGAAGTGTATCATCAACGACACGATCACTACCAAAATAATTTTCGTCCCATACTTTTGATAAAACTTGTTCTCTTGAAATAGCTAATCCTTTGTTATTTAAAAAGTAAACAAGTAGATCATATTCTTTTGTTGTTAAAATGATTTCATTATTGTTATAGAAGACTCTTCTTTTTTCTAAATCAATATCATAACCATCTATTTGTATCTTAGATGGATTATCATAAGCACGTTTTAATAAATTATTAATTCTTAAAATAACTTCTTTAATATTAAATGGTTTTGTAATATAGTCATCTGAGCCTTTTTCTAAACCAATAATACGATCAAATTCTTGATCTCTAGCTGACATAAATATAATTGGCATTTTAGGCTTACTTGCCTTTATTTCATTAAACAATTCAAAACCACTTGCCTTATCTAACATAATATCTATAAGCCATAGATGTACATCATCATCTTTATGAAGTAAAGCTTCATCATACGTATAAAATGAGCAAACACTATAGCCTTCTTTTTCTAAATAAGTTCTTACCAAATCATTTAGATTTTTTTCATCATCTATAATATTAATTTTAAATAACATCTTCTTCACCTCATTTGTATCCTATTCTATTATGACCTATTATAGTTAAAATATTGCCATAATATATGGTAATATTTTGTGATAATATGTGATTTTATCTTTCAATAACAAATCCGCGTTCTTTCATTTTAGAAATGATATAATCTACAGATTGTAAACATTTTTCATTTGTATCCGCTTCAACCATAACACGTACAACCGGTTCAGTTCCTGATTCACGAACAAGAACACGTCCTTCATCACCTAACTTATCTTCAACTTCTTTAATGACTTTTTGTACTTCAACATCATTTTGAGCTTCTTTTTTATCTCTTACATATACATTTTTCATTAATTGAGGATAAATTGTTACAGGTTCAACTAATTGAGCTAATGTTTTTTTACTTTCAATAACTGCTTCCATAATTTTTAAAGATGTTAAAATACCATCTCCTGTTGTGGCATGTTTAGAGAAAATGATATGTCCTGATTGTTCTCCACCAATACAATGACCATTTTTCACCATGTTTTCATTAACATATTTATCTCCAACAGCTGTTTTTTCATATTTAATACCTTCTTTATCTAACGCTTTATATAAACCTAAGTTAGACATAACTGTTGTAACAATTGTATCATTAGATAATTCACCATGTTCTTTTAAATATTTACCACAAACATAAAGAATTAAATCACCATCAATAACTCTTCCAAACTCATCAACAGCTAAACAACGATCAGCATCACCATCATAAGCAAAACCAATATCTAATCCTTTAGATTTTACTAGTTCTTGTAATGATTCAATATGTGTAGAACCACAGTTTGTATTAATATTTAAACCATCTGGTTCACTATGAATCACATAAGTTTTTGCTCCTAAAGCATCGAAAACACTTTTAGCAAGATTAGAACTAGCACCATTAGCACAATCTAAACCAACACGAATATTTTTAAAAGCACGTGTAGGAATAGACATTAAATATCCTAAATATCTATTTCTACCTACTGAATAATCTGTTGCACATCCAATTTCATCTTTTGTAGCAAATGGAATTTCATCTACTTCACCATCAATGTATTGTTCAATTAAATTTTCAACCTTCGCATCCATTTTATGACCATTACAATCTAAAACTTTAATTCCATTATCATAATATGGATTATGTGAAGCAGAAATCATAATTCCACAATCAAAACCATCTGTTCTTGTAATATAAGCAACACTTGGTGTTGTTGTTACATGCATTAAAGAAACATCTGCACCACTTGCTGTAAGTCCAGCAACAAGTGCATATTCTAACATATAAGAACTTCTTCTTGTATCTTTCCCAATAACAACTTGAGCATGATCTTTATTTCTTCCAAAATACCACCCAATGTATCTTCCTACTTTATAAGCATGTTCAACCGTTAAATCTTTATTAGCTTCCCCACGAAAGCCATCTGTTCCGAAATATTTTCCCATTTTAAATTTCTCCTATTTCTTTATATTTACGCGAATCTGTTCATCGCTATCTAAACGATATGTTAAAGTTTCGTCACTTAATTCTACTTCTAATTTCACATTATGTCGACCCTTTTTTAACCCAACGACATCTACATAGACCTTAATGTCATCATTTGTAAGAGCATTAATACGATCACTTGTACCAATAACTGTTAAATTGCATGTATCGCTTGACATAGAAACATTGCTTTCTTTGCCATTTTTTATTTGAATTGGTATATCCGTAAATTGTCTTTGTTCAGAAGGAACAAGCGTAATTGTTCCATCCACTTTAGTAAATGACATCTTATTAACTCCTGAAACACTTAACAATTTTAAGTCTTTAAATGTACGACCTTCTTCCAAATCACTTACATCCACTTTAACTTTAATATTATTAATATCCTTTAATTTACTTTCATCACCATAAATCTTTACTTTATCTTTTGAAAAAGTCATTTGATCTATTGCATATCCATTAGCCACATTTCCTGTATATTCAGGTACAAGTGGAACTGTCTTACTATAATTAGACAATGAACAATCCACTTTAACAATTGAAGGAATAACACTTACATTTAAAGCTTTTCCACTTCGATCAAAAGCCTTTACTTTACATTCTTGAGTAAACGAATCTGTCACTCCCTTTAAATCAATAATTGCTTCAACAGAATAAACATTATCAATATTATCTTGTGAACCCCTTACTTCTACTTCACTATGTTCAATACTATCTACTGAAACAGAATGTTTATCCTTTAAGCTATCTTCATTTTTAAAACGATATCCTAAACTAAACGTTTTAGTTACCTTTTGTGAAACTGTTACCGTTACTGTTTGAGGAACAATGAGAACTTCTAAATCATTAGAGAAATTTCTTGATTTCAATTCTACTGTCTGTTCACCTTCCCCTATTCCCGAAAAATCAGCATATATTTCATAATTTTTCATCAATTTAGCATTATAAATATCAATAGAAGGACCAACTAAGCCTACACTTACAGTCTCTGGCATTCCAGCAACAACAAAATCATCTTGTAAATTTTCTATTTTCACAGGGACTTGTTGAATATAATCTCCTGAATTAGGTGTTGAAAATAAATTTTCAAAATTACCTCCATTAACTGTAAATAGTAAAATCGTTGCTAAAATAAATGATAATATTTTTAAAGATAATCCTGATTGTAACATTCTATCTAAAGTAGAATTAATAAAATTCATCACTTTAATAGCACCATTTACAAAAGCTCTTCCCCTTAAATCTATTTCATCATTAATAGATTGAGGAGTGATATGTTTTTCTTCTGTTTTTGGTTTTTCTTTTTCTTTTGAAATAAAATTTAAGAAAAAATCAGTTGTTGAATCACGATGTTCTTGATTATTTTTACTCATCTTCATCACCTTCTTCATCTTCTGATTTAAACCAACCTAGTTCATTAACTAAGCTTGCTCTTAATTCCTTTCTTGGAATTTTAATAAGTTCTCCTTTGATAGCAAAAGAAATCGTTCCTGTTTCTTCAGAAACTACAACTGTTAATGAATCAGTAATTTCACTTATTCCTAAAGCGGCACGATGTCTTGCCCCATAAATAGGTGAAAGATCCTTTTGAGTTGGTGGGAAAAAGGCAGCTGCACAAACAACACGGTCATCTTTAATAATAACTGCCCCATCATGTAAAGGTGTTCCTTCCCAAAAGATCGTATTAAATAATTCTGATTTAATATCGGCATTGATTTTAGTTCCTGTATTAATATAATCTATTAAAGATTGTCCTCTTTCAAAAGTAATCAAGGCCCCTGTTTGTGTTTCTGATAACTTTGTCACTGAATCAACAATTTCATCTAACAAATGTTCCTTTTGATCATTTGATAAACGTTCCATATGATAATCTCTTTTAGTTTGTCCCATTTTTTCAAGTAATGAACGAATTTCTGGTTGAAAGATTACAATTACCGCAATAATTCCCCAAGTCAAAACCGTATCTACTAAATAAGACATTGTTGAAAGTCCTAAAACACTTGTTACTAATTTAATTAACAAAATAATGAGAACCCCTTTAAATAACTGCATCGTTCTCATATTTTGTTTAAACATACTAATTCCTAAATATAAAATATACCACACTAATAATAAATCAATAATTGTACGAATAATGTTTAAAATTAATGATAGATTAACTTCTATACCTGCTATCATTTTATCCCCTACTTTCTTCAAACATATTATACTTGATGTTTTCTATTTTATAAAGAAAAGATAGATTTTTATTCAAAATCTATCTTTTCATCTTTATTATTAACAAATCTTTAAATTCTTCAATATTAATTTCTTGACCTTGTTCTTTTTTCTTTAAAGCTTCTAAAACATCTTGATATCTTTTTTTCGTAAGTGGATTTGTCATCATACAAATAATAGATAAAAGTAAACACATACACGTCACACCTATAAATAAAAGAGCAATTCCATGTTGTGTTGCTAAACTTTGGGTTGCTAATTGACCATTATAACCAATTTTATCCATACAGTTTCCTAAGATACTTACCCCAATAGCTGCTGCTATTTTTTGTGAAACAGTAGCCATTGAATAAAAAATACCATCTTTTCTAACCTTATTTATCAAACAATCAACTTCTACGCAATCACTAATCATTGCATAAATCACTTGATATAAAGCATTAAGTCCAACTACTAAAATACTTGTCATGATAACAGGACCAATAGCTGATTTTGGTTTTAAGATAAATAGAGGAAATACAATCATACATACAAACCAAATCCCCATCGAAATACACCAAGCTTTAGCTTTAGAATATTTGATGGACCATTTATTAATAGGAAACACCCAAAACAAAGCAACAATCCACATAATAATATTGACCATCGACACTTGCATATTATTTAATTGTAAATTATAAGTAAGGTAATAAACTAATACGCCTAAAAATACAGCTTGTGCTAAAATAGCAAAAATAAATGCTGCTGTTAAATGTAAAAAAGCTTTATTTCTTAATGGTCCATTTAATAAATCTTTAAAAGTTACTTTTTCTTTAATGATGACTTCTTGATTTTCATAACCTTTAGAAACTTTCCAACCAATTAAAATACTGATTGTACAAATAAAACCAAAAATAGCAAAACAAACAGACCAAGCATTCTTTATACTTCCTACAAAAGGAGCTAAAAAAGAAGTATATGCCATGATACCACTTCCTAAAGCAACCCCTACGATAGCCCAAAATGTTCTAATAGTGGCTAATCGACTTCTTGTATCATAATCATTTGTAACTTCACCACTTAAAGATGTATAAGGAATATCTATTAATGTTTGAAATGTATAAAATAAAATGGCAACAACAATAAAATAAATCTTTTGTGTGGTTTCTACAAAATTCCATGACGTAAATAAAAGCCATGTAACAATTCCAAAAGGAATGGCAAAAGCAATTAAAAATGGTCTTCTTCGTCCTTTTTGAGGATCTCTTGCATCAGAAATCATTCCTACTAGAGGATCTGTAATGGCATCCCAAACAGTCCCAATAGTCATAATAAAACCTGCAAAACTTCCTGAAAGTCCTACAACATCTGTAAAGAAATATAAACCATAAGTCGTAAACATTGTAAATGTAAACAATGTTGCAAGACCAGGTAAGCCATACAAATACATTTGTTTTTTAGTCATCTTTTTCATCTGTCATCCCAGCTATCTTATAAGTATAAGGTTTAAAATAAGGTAATAATTGATCAATAACTGGTCCATAAACAAAAACTGCAATCAGTGTTCCTATCCCCCAAGAAGCTCCCATAAAAACTCCCAAGGCAAATAAAATACAATAAGAAACTGATAAACCTATACCATAACTCTTATGTAATAAATCAGCCATTGCAAAAGCAAAAATATCACTTGATTGATATCCAAGACCAATAGGAATATAGTAGGCTAGAGTAAGGATAATGATTAAAGATCCAGCAATAATGCAACCTACTTTTAAACCAAATGACATCGCATCTACAGGTGGTAATATTGGTGCCAAAAAATCTAACCAAACATTTTCAAATGGACCTATTAAAAAGCACCAAGCTAATGTTCCTAAATGTACTAAATCTCTTCTAATAATTAAAAATACAAAGAAAACAATTCCTTCAAAAACAAGTGCTGCTGTTCCTAATTGAACATGAAAAACATTAGATAGTCCTATTTCAAAAGTAGTAAGAGGATCGCTTCCCCATTCTGGTGAAACAAGTAAAGCGACCCCTAGAGCACAAAAGAAAATAGAAGGAATAATTGCAAGTAATCTACGTGTATATCCTAGAATAATCTTTTTATCCATCATTAATCCTCCCACTCAACAGCAATTGCTCTTACTGGTGAACCATCACAACCTACAACTTTCATTGGAATAGCAATAATATAAGGATTTTCAAAATCAATTCGATCAAAATAAGCCCAGTTTTCTCCAATCATTAAGCGTTTTTCAGAAAATAAATCATGAACTGGGAATTCTGTTCCACCTGTTTGATCAGCATTAATTGTATCAATTCCAATAAATCTAACACCTTGTTCTACTAAATAATGAGCAACTTCTCCATTAACATAAGGATGATGGAAAAATTCTTCTGTTCCTCTTTTTTTATACCAATTTGTATTAAATAAAACAATTTTACCAGGTATAATTTGTTCTTTATAAGGTTCAATATCTTCCATTGTAATTGCTTCTTCAGCTTTTTTATCAGTGACTCTTACAACAATAGCATCTCCTAAAAAGAAATCTAACTCCATTTGATCAATTGTTGCTCCTTCATTAGAAAAATGATAAGGGGCATCTACATGTGAACCTGTTTGTGTTCCCATTACTAATGTTGATAAATTATAACCTTCATTTTCTAAAGTTGTTGCTACACTAACTGATGGTTCAGGATCTCCTGGATAAATTGGTGTATCAGCTGTAAATTCCCATGATAAATCAACAATTTTTTTAATCTTATGCATTTTCTTTTTCTCCTTCATCTTTATAAGCTTTTTTTAATAATTCTAAGTAATCTTCTTTATGAATTTCTCTTGCATTATCATTTGATAAAACATTATCTGCTGATCTTTGAGCAATTGCATCAAACTTATCTTCAGTAATCCCTTTTATTTCTTTAATTTTAGGAATATTTAATCTTCTATTTAAATCTTTTACATATTGAACTGCACTATATGCATACTCTTGATCATTCATACCATTTCTTTCAATACCTAAAGCATCAGCAATATCTACAAATCTATCTAAACATGCAGGAATGTTGTATTCCATAATATATGGTAAAAATAAAGAATTAGCGACACCATGTGGTGTATCAAACCACGCACCAACTGTTTCAGCAAAGGCATGAACAGCACCAACATTAGAGCTAATAAATGACATACCTCCTATTGTACTTGCTATCATCATATTTCTTCTTGCTTCTTTATCATGACCATTTACATAAGCTTTTTCTAAATTTTGAGCAATTAATGAAATTCCTTTTAAAGCAAGCGCATCTGTAATTGGTTGATGAACTTTAACTGTGTAAGCTTCTATACAATGTGTTAAAGCATCCACTCCACAAGATGCTGTCAGTGATTGTGGTAAATCTAAAGTAATTGTTGGATCACAAATTGCAAGTGTTGGAATCATATGAATAGGATCCCCAACTGTCATTTTATACATTCTTGCTGTATCTGTAATGACTGCACACCATGTAACTTCACTTCCTGTTCCAGCAGTTGAAGGAATACAAATAAGTGGTAAAATTGAATGTTCTAATTCTACATCTCCCCATTCAACAGTTGTTTTTCCGTTTGTAACAATTGCAGCAACTGCTTTTGCTTGGTCCATTGCTGACCCTCCACCTAAAGCAATGATGGCATCTACCTTGTCTTCAATAGCAACTTTTGCCATTGCATCACAATCTTCTGCTCTTGGATTAGGTTTTACGTTTGTTTCTAATAAATATTCAATTCCTTCTTTTTCTAAACTTTCTTTTAATACTTGATAATGAGCTGATTTAGATAAAAAATCATCTGTAACAATCAACACTTTCTTAAATCCTAATGCTTTTACTTCATTCCCTGTTTCATTTAAAACACCATATCCTTCTACAATACGTGTTCCATGAAAAAAATTATTGACTTCTAACATATTTTCCTCCTGTTTCTTAACTCTACGTTTATTTTATGCTATATTGTAACTATACAATCAAGTGTTATTTGTGAATTTTTTAATTTAGGAAAGGATTAGCTAAAAAATGGATAATTTTTATGTTTCACCAACAGAATTTGCAAGTATTTCAGGAGTGAGTCGTCAAACTTTAATTTTTTATGAAAAAAAAGGTATCTTTTTACCTGCATATAAAAACGAAAAAGGCTATAGATTTTATTTAATGTCTCAATTAGACATTATAGCTACTATACAGTCTCTTCAAAAGATAGGACTTTCTTTAGAAGAAATCAAAGATTATATTGAACATCGTAATGCTCAAAGTACGTATGAATTATTTTCTAATAAGATGAATACTTTAAAAGAGATTATTACTACCTATCATAAAATGATCAATATGATGGAAACAAAATGTCAACTTATTACCAAAGCTAATCAAATATTGACAGATATGGTATATATCGAATATCGAGATGAGATTAAAATTATTAAAAGTGATTATATTCCTTTTAATAGTAAAGAAATCAATCAGTATAAAATTTTAGGAGAACATATTAAATATAGAAAAAAACAAAACCATTCCTTAGGACATGCTATTAGTGGAATGGTTGAATGGAAAAAAATGTTAAAGTCAAAAAGAAAGAAAACATTTTATCAATATTATTACACAATTTTAGATAATCAACTAGAAGATGAAAATTATGATATTATACCTTCTGGTAACTATTTAGTTATTTATCATAAAGGAACTTATGAAACATCTTATCAATCCTATCATCTTTTTTTAGATTATGCTAAAAAAAATCATCTAGTATTAGATGATATTGCTTATGATGAAAGTTTAATTGATGAACTTACTGAAGCAAATCCACAAAATTATATTACACAAATTAGTGTCAAATTTAAAAAAGAGCTCGAATGAGCTCTTTCTTATCCGTTATTTTTTCTATATTGTTGTCTTCTTTCGTTTTCAGTTAAATAGCGTTTTCTTAAACGAATATTATTTGGTGTTACTTCTACAAGTTCATCTTCATTAATATAATCTAAACAAGATTCTAGATTAAATTGACGAGGTCTTTTTAAAACAACTGTAGAATCTTTTGATGATGAACGTGTATTTGTCATTTGTTTACCTTTAGTAACATTAACAGTTAAATCATTATCTCTACTGTGTTCACCAACAATCATACCTTCATAAACATCCACACCAGGACCAACGAACATAACTCCACGATCTTCAACACTTCCAAGTGAATAAGCTGTAGTTTGTCCACTATCAATTGAAATTAAAACTCCTAAGTTTCTCTTACCAACTGTTTCACCTTCCATTGGACGGTAATCAATAAATGAGTGAGAGATAATTCCATATCCTTTTGTCATTGTTAAGAAGTTTGTCATAAATCCAAATAAACCTCTTGATGGAATTGTATAAACAACACGTGTTTGTCCATCACGAGAATCCATTGTTTCTAAGACACCTCGACGATATCCAAGTGATTCAATAACCGCTCCAATACAATTATCAGGTGCTTCAATAGTTACTTCTTCATATGGTTCACATAAAACACCATCGATTTCTTTCATGATTGCTTTAGGTTTAGAAACTTGTAATTCATAACCTTCACGTCTCATATTTTCAATTAAAATAGATAAGTGTAATTCTCCACGTCCAGAAACGATCCATTCTTCTCTATTTTGAATTCTTTCAATTTTTAATGAAACGTCTCTATTTGTTTCTTTAAATAATCTTTCTTCAATTTGTCTAGCAGTCACAAATTTACCATCTTGACCAGCAAATGGTGAAGTATTTGTTCCAAAAACCATTTGAATTGTTGGTTCATCAACATGTAATAATGGTAAAGCTTCTTCTTGACCAGTTGTACATACTGTTTCACCAACACCAATATCAGCAAGACCAGCAATAGCAACGATATCTCCTGCACTTGCTTCTTCAATTTCAATACGGTGTAATCCAATAAATCCATATAATTTTTGAATTCTAAATTGACTATGGCTTCCATCAGCTCTTACACAAGTGACTGATTCATTAACATGAATCTTACCTCTTTGAATACGTCCGATTCCAATACGTCCTACATAATCATTATAGTCTAATAAAGCTGGTTGGAATTGTAAAGGTCCATCAACATCTACTAATGGTTCAGGAATTTCTTTGATAATCATATCAAATAAACAATCCATATTTGGTACTTGTGTTGAAATATCAGGATCTAAACTTGATGTTCCTTGTAAAGCTGAAGTATAGATTGTTGGGAATTCTAATTGGTCATCATCTGCGCCTAATTCCATAAATAATTCTAAGACTTCATCCATAACTTCATCAATACGTGTTACAGGTCTATCTACTTTATTAATAACTACGATAGGTTTTACTTTAGCAGCTAAAGCTTTCTTTAAAACGAAACGTGTTTGTGGCATTGTTCCTTCATAAGCATCTACTACTAATAAAACACCATCTACCATGTTCATGATACGTTCTACTTCTCCACCAAAGTCAGCATGGCCTGGTGTATCCATGATATTGATTCGATAATCTTTATAATTAATTGCTGTATTTTTAGCAAGAATTGTAATTCCTCTTTCTCTTTCAAGGGCATTGCTATCCATCGCACGTTCACTAATTTGTTCACGGTCTTCTAATGTTCCAGATAGCTTTAATAATTGGTCTACTAATGTTGTTTTTCCATGGTCTACATGGGCAATAATCGCTATATTTCTAATATTCATACGCTACTCTCCCTTCGATAACTTCCTCATTATATCATAATAATTTGAATTGTCATTATTTATTTTTTATGTCAAGAATTATTTTTCAATGTAAGAGTTTACACTCTATAATTCATTCAATACTTCTTGTTTGATCACCTCTAAAACACCTTGATGATCATTACTTTTAGCAATGCCATAAGCAATATCTTTAATACGTGGAACAGCATTAGCCATAGCATAACTATATTTTACCGCTTTAAGTAAAGTATAATCATTCATTTGATCACCAAACGCCATACATTCTTCAGGTTTGATATTTAATTTTTTTTGTAATAACTTGATAGCTACCCCTTTATTAATATCTTCATTTTGAATATCAATCCATTCATTGCCTGAAGTTGTTGCCTTAACACCTTTATCTAATCCTCTAGCAATATCATCAGCATAACGGATAATTTGATGACTAGGATCATAGATTGCTATTTTCATAATTTCGTCATCAATTTCATCATAACTTTCTACAAATTGATAATTACAATAATATGTACGAACAACTGATTCTAAATGTTTAAATTCACTTAAACAATACGCACTTTTTACACCACATAAAATCATATTCAATTCAGGATGTTTTTCTACTAATTGAATAACTGCTTGTACTTGTTCCTTTTTTAAAGTATTAGTTGAAATAAGTTTTGCTCCTTTAGCTATATAACTCCCATTTTCACCAATAAAATACATTTCATTAGAAATTGGTAAAAATTTTTGATATAAACGGAAATATTGATTTCCTGAAGCAATTACAAACTTAATTCCTTTTTTTCTAAGTTCAGCAAAAATATCAAAAAATTCCATTGAAAATCTTTTAGAAGAATCTAAAAAAGTTCCATCCATATCTGTTGCTATTAATTTAATCATTCACTTCTCCCCTTTTTCTTCAAAAATATATTAAAGAAATATAATTTATTTTTCAATATTAAAGCAAAAGAAAAGTACGATTTTTCGTACCTTACTTTCCTATTATTCTCTTTATTACTTCTAAATCTTCATTATTTAATAACATATCAAAGATTTCATCATATTGTTTTTCTGTGAGATTTTCTAACCAACTTATATCTTCATTTGGATATTTCATTTTATAGAACTTTATGACATGCGATTTCGATTTTTCTTTTTTTCCTTCAGCTCTTCCTTCAGCCTTTCCTTTAGCTTCTCCATCGACATAATGAGCTATCTTATCAAATTCAGCCTTTTCATAAGCCCAGGCTTCTTCTCTTTCATTTAAATCATGCCAAAATTTATCATCTCTATCCATCATTTAACCTCCTCGTTTAAAAATCATAACAAAATCCACTTTCTTTTTCATTGGACGAATTGTCCAAAAGAAAAGCACGATTTCTCGTACTTTACTTTCCTATTATTCTCTTTATTACTTCTAAATCTTCATTATTTAATAACATATCAAAGATTTCATCATATTGTTTTTCTGTGAGATTTTCTAACCAACTTATATCTTCATTTGGATATTTCATTTTATAGAACTTTATGACATGCGATTTCGATTTTTCTTTTTTTCCTTCAGCTCTTCCTTCAGCCTTTCCTTTAGCTTCTCCATCGACATAATGAGCTATCTTATCAAATTCAGCCTTTTCATAAGCCCAGGCTTCTTCTCTTAAATTCATATCTTCCATAAACTTATCATATTTTTCTTTCATGATTTGTCCCACCCTTGTCATCTTTATTCTATCACATTCATTACCTTTTTCAATGACATAACAAAGCTCTTCTAATTCATTTAAATGATCTTTTCCCTTTTCTTTAACTATTTTTTCAATTTCTTTTAAAAACACATAATAAATATGTATTAAACTTCCTTTATCATCATGATATTTATTATCCATAATACTAAATTTTCTTATTAATTCATGATATTCCTTATCTTCTTCATGATATAGAATTATTTGATATACCGGTTGTAACTTTCGATATTCATCCCCACTTTTTATTTGTAAAGCAATATTTTTAAAAGCATAATATTGAAATCTTCGATGCAAACTTTCAAATAATCCCGTTGATTGCACTTCAATATTGATATACTCTCCTTCTTGGGTTTTTACTCTAACATCTAAAATAGATCTTTTTTCCCGATAGTGATGTGTCATTAACTCTGAATTAATAACATAAAGTTCTTTACAGCGAATAGGTGTTATTTCTTCAATAATCTTTTTTAGAATATACTGGCATCCTTCATCTTCATTATCATAAACAAAATACTTAAATAATAGGTCATTATAAAATGGTATGGTTATCTTCTCTTTCATCTTTTGATCCTCCTATTATTTATATTGTATTTTTTCATACGTTTTTCTTTAAAAAAAGGATTTATTTGTTTTGATACAAATAAATTCCTTCTTTAAAACGATCTAAACCATCTTTTAATCTTTCAAATGGGCAAGCTACATTCATACGAATAAAAGCTTTTCCATTTTCACCATATTCTAGACCATCACTTACATAAAGACCTGTTTTCTTTCTTATAAAAGAAGTGAGTTCAACACTATCTAAACATACCTTATGACAATCGATCCATAAAAGATAAGTTGCTTCTGTAGGCACTACATAAACATCTTTGATTTCTTTTTGAATAAATGAAATCGCATAATCTTTATTATTTTGAATATATTGATTTAATTCATTAAGCCAATCTTCACTTTGATTAAAAGCTGCCTTTGTGGCACAAATCGCAAAACTATTTGGTTCTGCCACTTCATCCGTATTAATTCCTCGATTGACTTTATGTCTTAATACTTCATTTGGTACAACAATACAGGCTGTTTGCATCCCTGCCATATTAAAGGCTTTGGTTGGTGCAATACACATAATTGTATTTTCTAAATTTGTTTTTGAAACGGAAGCAAAAGGAATATATTCTTTTTGAGGATTGGTAATATCACAATGAATTTCATCACTTAAAACAATAACATGATGTTTTGCACATAAATCACCAATTCTTTGTAAAGTTTCTTTATCCCAAATTTTACCTATTGGATTATGGGGATTACAGAAAATCATTAATGTTGTTTGACTTAAAGAAAGTTTTCTTTCTAAATCTTCAAAATCAATATGATATTCTTTTCCATCAAAAACAAGGTCACTTGATAAAACATGTCTTCCATTATTTAAAATAGAATTATAAAAAATATTATAAACTGGTGACATAATCAAAACATTTTCACCTACTGTTGTCACCTTTCTAACTACCGAAGAAATAGCAGGAACAACTCCTGTAACAAACATCATCCAATCTTTTTCCATATGAAAATGATGTCTTCTTTCCCACCAATTTTGATAAACTTCAAAATAATCATCAGGTACCGTATTATAACCAAAGATTTTATGATCTATCCTATTATGTAAAGCATCTATAATAGCTGGAGCTGTTTCAAAGTCCATATCAGCTACCCACATAGGAAGTTCATTTTCTTTAACATCCCATTTATATGAATTTGTATTAAAACGATTGGTCATCTTTGAAAAATCGTACATCTTTACATCTCCTTTAATTGAATCTTTGTTTGACTTGGATCAATGATTTGATCATCAATAATCATTTCACCAATACTCTGTGCACTAATTTTACCAGAAATAGGATTTGTAATACTATCAATATGACTTACAATTTGTGCATCAATATCTTTGCAGAATTCAAAAGCTAGAGTGGTATTAATTAATTTACAATTTACCATCTTTAATCCTTCGATATAACATAATCCTTGTAAACTTTCAATTGTACAATTCACAAAAGTAATATTTTTCGTATTCCATGCAAGATATTCACCAATAATTACTGAATCATAAACCGTTACATTTTCACAATTCCAAAAAGCATCTTTTGAAACAAGTTTTGAATTTCTAACAATAATATTCTTACCACCATCAAAGCAATAATTTCCTGATAAATTCAAACCATCAATTTCAATATTTTCACTATTCATTCCAAAGTAATCACCTTTAGCAACCACATTATATAACTTAATATCACTACATTTCCATAAGGTTTCTTGAGCATTGACCATATTAACATTTTCTAAAGAAATATGTGTCCCTCTTCTAAATGTTTTAGGCGCATCAATCACGCTATCTTTAATATTAATATGATGAGTATACCAAATACCTGATCTAGCAGTTTCAAGTAAGGTACTGTTTTCTACATTGATATGATTACAATACCATAGTGGATATTTCCACTTAAAAATACTTCCACTAATATCTATATGATCACTTTCTTTTAAAGGCGATTCTCCATCTGCAAAAATACTATCTTCTACTTTTAAATCATGACTTTTAAATAAAGCTCTTTCACCTTTTAAATAAGCTTGTTTAACTAATTCCATCTTAATCCTCCTTCATTTGTTTCTTTAACGTATATATTAAATAATCTAAACAATCTATTTTCTTTTGTTCCTCATGCAATTTATCTAATAAACAACAACGATGACACTGTAATGATTTTATCAACATCTTCAAATCATCATTATTATATTTTTTAATACACTTTGTAATAAGTTCTTCATCACATCCTGCATCTTTTAAATTCATAATTAATTCTTCAATTACTTCTTTTCCCAAAGCTCTCACCACTTTCCTTTATTATTGTAATTCTTTATCTCTATATTATCAAATACCTATAACAAATACATTTCTATACTTGCAAGGCATAATAAAGATGATTAAAATAAGCATAAAGGATGTGAAATCATGGAATTTAGACTTCTACAATATTTTCTTGCGATTGCAAGAGAGGAAACAATTTTAAAAGCGGCTGAAAGCTTAAACGTGACTCAGCCCACTTTATCAAGACAAATGAAAGAACTTGAAGATCATTTAGGAAAACAACTTTTTATTCGTGGTAATCGTAAAATTACTTTAACAGAAGAAGGTATTTTACTTCGCCAACGTGCTGAAGAAATTGTCAGTTTGGTTGAAAAAACAGAAAGTGAAATTATGCTATTCGATGAAACTTTAAGTGGTGAAGTATGTATTGGTAGTGGTGAAACGTTAGGCATCGAAATCATTTGTAAAGCCATTCAACGTGTACAAGAAGATTATCCACGTATCCAATTCCATTTATTTAGTGGTAATGAACAAGATGTGACAGATCGTCTTGAAAAAGGTCTGATTGATTTTGGTATGATCATTGAACCCGCTAATATTTATAAATACAATCATTTATCTTTACCTTATCAAGACTTATGGGGCATCTATATAAAAAAGGATCATCCTCTTGCTTTAAAAGAATCAATTACTCCTCAAGATTTAATTGATGTTCCTCTTCTTTGTTCCTCACAAGAATTAAAATATAAACAAATAGAAAATTGGGCCAATTCTTATTTTTCTAAGTATCATATTATTGCAACCTATAATTTAATTTATAATGCCAGTATTTTAACAAAGGAATGTAATGGAGCCGTGATTTCTTTAAAAAATCTCATTGATACAAGTAGTGAAAGTTCTTTGTGTTTTAGACCCCTTGAACCGCAAATCACCTCATCACTTGCCTTTATTTGGAAAAAATATCGCGTTCTTTCTAAACCTGCACAATATTTTTTAAAAGTATTAGAAGAAGAAATAAAAAAAAGCTCATAAATGCCCACAAATTAATAAAAATATGATAAAGTAAAAATAATCATTCATTAAAGAAGGGGGTGCCTATGAAAAGAAAAAATAAAGGATTTACTCTTGTAGAAATAATAGTAGTTCTTCTAATTATCGCCATTCTTGCAGCTATCGCTATTCCAGCTTGTCAAGGATACCTTGAAGAAAGTCGCGAATCGCATGACCTCATCAACGTTCGTGCTGCTTGTACAGATATCATTGCGATGGGAAAAACAGGATATAAAACAGATATTGTAAGAAAAGTAGAACTTACACAAAAGAAAGATGATTGGCAAGCTTTTGATTCTGTAACTATTGCTGGTATTACGCACAAGAAATCAGATGGTGACACTGATAACTGGAAAGGAATTCCTAAAGACGGTGGTGTTTGTGAAATCTCATACAATAAAGAAAAGAATACTGTTGTTTTTAATTGGAAAGAAAGTAAAACAGAAGAATCCACTATTGATTTTACATTGGGTTTACATCAAGCGTTAGACGCCAGTGGCTTATTAACCGGTACTCTAAAAGATCTGCATTTTTTTGAAATTGATTCAACATACAGAAAATCAGATATGGCTAAGGAAATAAGAAAGTACATTAAAGATAACAGTTTGTTAAACCATGGCACATGGGCCTATTATGGAGATGCAACGAAAAAACCTGAAAGATATTTATTTTGGACTTCATTTGATTTGGATAAGGATAAATCTCTTGCTAACAAAGAGATTCCTGTTATTATTAGTACAGCTGATGGAAAATACTACGTTTCATCATCAAAGGCTACTCAAAGAAATTACAACGGCGTAACTTATATAACTATTGTTGATAAAAAGGGTAATAGCAGTCAATACAAACCATACATAGAAAAAGGGACAAAATATGACTCACTTGAAGATGCTTATAAAGCTTATGCTAATGTTGTAAAAAATGATTATCCTAAATACAAAGATACTTTACCACAATAGTAATAACAAAGTAATAAAAGAGCTCAATTGAGCTCTTTTACTATTATTTTAAATCTTCTCCATTTGTTTCGATGACTTTTTTATACCAATAGAAAGATTCTTTTCTTCTTCTAGCAAAATCTCCTGTACCATCATCATATCTTTCTACAAAGATAAATCCGTAGCGTTTTGCCATTTCTCCAGTTGAAGCAGAAACTAAATCAATACATCCCCAAGGTGTATATCCTCTTAAATCAACACCATCTAAAACAGCTTCATGCATTTGTTCAATATGACTTCTTAAATAATCAATACGATAGCTATCTCTGACTTTACCATCTTCATCAATTGTATCATAAGCCCCTAACCCATTTTCTACAACAAAGATTGGTAATTGATAACGATCATAAATTTCATTTAGTGAATATCTTAAACCAACTGGATCAATTTGCCATCCCCAGTCAGATGCTTTTAAGTATGGATTAGGAACTCCACCTAAGATATTTCCTTTTCCACCTTCTTTTGTTTTATCAGCAGTTTGACAGTTTGACATATAATAAGAACATGTATAGAAATCTACTGGACCAGTTGCAAGAATTTCTTCATCTCCTTCTTCCATTTTAATTTCAATATTATTTTCTTTAAAATATCTCTTTATGTAGTTTGGATATTTACCACGGCATTGAACATCACTGCAGAACCAGTTCATTAAATGATTCTTTTGTTGATTTTCAATTTGATCATCTGGATTACATGTAAGACCATAACTTGTGGCCATGATTTGCATACATCCTACTTGATAGTTTGGATCAATTTCATGTGCCATTTTCACTGCTAAAGCACTTGCTACAAATTGATGATGTAATCCTTGGAAACGGTTTTGAGGAACATCTACTTGATCCATAAATTCCATTTCTTTAATCTCATTTAAAATACCTTGTCCTAAAAATGCTCCCATTGCTGTTGTTGCACTATTGATTTCATTAAATGTTAGCCAATATTTTACTTTTCCCTTATAGCGAGTAAAAATAGCTCTACAGAAATTTAAGTAACAATCAATCATACGACGATCTACCCATGAATTCCATTTTTTTGTTAAGTTAAATGGTACTTCATAGTGAGAAATTGTAATGAGTGGTTCAATACCATATTTTAAACATTCATCAATTAATTCTTCATAGAATTTTAAACCTGCTTCATTAGGTTTATCTTCATCACCATTTGGGAAAATACGTGTCCATGCAATAGAAAAACGATACATTTTAAATCCCATTTCCGCAAATAACGCAATATCTTCTTTGAAGCGATGATAATGATCAATCGCATCATGACTTGGATAGAATGTTCCTTCTTCTAATACTGGTGTAATTCTTTTACTTTTTGTAGCAGTTCCTCCTGTACAAATATCTGGACAAGAAATACCTTTACCACCTTCTTGCCAGCCTCCTTCTAATTGGTTTGCAGCTGTTGCTCCACCCCAATAAAATCCTTTTGGAAAACTCATTTTTCTTCCTCCTTGTTTTGATATACAAAATTTCAAAATTCATTATAGTTTATCCTTTGAAAAAACACTTACTTTTTTCAGTATTGTAAAATTACTTGACAAACACAAAAGGTGAACCTTAATCCACCTCACTTGTTTTCTTTACAACGACCGAACGCTTTGATTTCTTTCCTTCATACATCAATTTATCGGCTTTTTTAATTGCATCATTGACTTTTGAATTTCCATAAATACCCCCAACAGTAATTGATAATGATAAATCTTCATAATCATCTACTTTTGTTTGTTTTACGCATTCACTAATTTGATACAACCGAGTTGTAAAAGTATCATAATGAATATCTTGGAAAACAAGTACAAATTCATCTCCACCATAACGTATAAAGATATCATCAGATCGAATGCATGATTGAATAGCTTTAGAAACAGCTTTGATTGCTTGATCGCCAGCATTATGACCATATTGATCATTAATTGCCTTAAAATTATCGGCATCGATCATTGCTACTGCTGATACATCATTGATGTATTGAACGTATTCTTCATAATAACGTCGACTATAAGCACCAGTCAAAACATCTGTATAGTATTCTTTATTATAAGTTACGATATTTTCTAAGAATCGTGTTTTTCCATGAGCTCCTAAAATAATATCTTCTTTTGTTTTATAAACAAGTTCTAAGACCCAAGGACGCTCATCCACTTCTACATACTGCGCAATAATGGCATAAATGTCATAATCAACAAATTCTAATTTAAAAGCTTGCCCTTTTTTGATATACGCTTGCTTAGAAATACAATTGACACAAACATCTTTTCTTTTCCAGTAATCATAACAATTGCCTTCAATAATTTCTATTTGATCATTCTCTGCTTTTGCGGATTGATGTTTTCGAAAATCAATCAAACGAACAACCGTAAAAATATCTTTTAAGGATTCAATAAAATCTTTTATTTCAGTATATGTATATTTTAAAGAACTATTTTCTTGAATATTATGTATAACTTGAATATTGTTGTCTTTAACTAGTTTTCCAACAAATCCTTTATAAACACTTCCATCCCATCGCGTACTTGCTTGTAAATGATACCATTGTTTTTGTTTTCCAACTTGTGCATAAATCTTTAAATCAACCTCTGGATTTAAATGTGTTGTTTCTTTGAGTTTATCCTTAAGTAATTTCATTGTTGATTTATTAAAAAAAGAAAATTCATGATTTTTTGGGTGATAAATTATTTCATCAATTCCTAGATCTTTTGCTGCTTGTGAAGAAATATAAACAGCATCTTTAAATGCATCGTATTCAAATGTCATTTCCTGAAAAAATTTTCTGTTTTGAGACTCATTATTTTTTTCTTTAGGCATTTCACTTCTAAATTGTTTAATAACTAGCTCATCTGTCATCTTTGAAACAACTGCTTGATCTGCATAATTTTCATTTTCAAATAAAGAAGCTTTCATTTCTTCACTAATATCATAAAGACATTCTAATAACAGGGGATTAAAAACCCCACATTGACCATCAATAATCATCTTCATAGCTTGTCCATGACTATATGCTTTTTTATAGCAACGTTCACTCGTAAGAGCATCATAAACATCCGCAATTGAAACAACTTGTGCTGAAATAGGAATTTGATCACCAACTAATCCATCAGGATAACCATGTCCATCATATCTTTCATGATGCCAACGACATATTTGATAAGCATACTCCAATAAATCATTATTATTGTAGTTAGGAACTGTTTTCAACATTTCTGCGCCAATCAAAGAGTGTTGTTTTACGATTTCAAATTCATCTTTTGTAAGTCGTCCCGGTTTATTTAAAATCTTTTCATCAATTGAAATTTTTCCAATATCATGTAAAGATGAAGCTGTACTAATAAGTAAGATATCCGCATCACTTAACTTATATTCGTGCGATTTTTTACCCATTTGTAATAAAAGCATTTTTGTAATTGTTTGAATATGTTGTATATGTAAACCACTTTCGCCATTTCTAAATTCAACGATATGTCCTAAGACATTGATTAATGTCGTATTATTGTTTACTCTTTTTTGAATTTGTTGTTCTACTAAATGAACCAGTTTCTTTTGTTTTTCATAAAGCATTAAAGTGTTTTTAATTCTTCGATTAATAATATAACTTTCAAAAGGTCTCCTGATATAATCAGTTGCTCCAAGTTCATAAGCCTTTTCCATAGAAGTCGTATCTCCTTCTGAAGAAATAATAATAACAGGAAGATATTCTAAATAACGTTGTTCCTTCATCTTTTCAAGAACTTGATAACCATCCATATTAGGCATTACAATGTCTAATAAGACTAAATCAATCGATTTATCTTCTTTTATCATTTCTAAAGCTTTTTTTCCATCTTCTGCTTCTAAAATTTGATATTGATTCCTCAATAATTCGCATAAAATTATTCGATTAATCTGGGCATCATCAACAATCAATATTTTTGCTTTTCTTTTTGGCATACACATACTCCTTCCATGACTCATTTTTATCACTTTTTCACATTTTTATTTAGATACATATAGTGATCTGCTTTTTCAATAAATTTTGGAATATAATTTAATGACTCATCATATTTAGCATAACCAATACTCACACTAAAATCTGGTAAACCTTCATAAGATTGTTGAAATAATCTTTGTAAATTATTAAATACAGGAGTTATCTCCTCATTTTTATCTCTTTCACATACCATGATAAACTCATCTCCACCATAACGTGAAATAAAACAATTATGTAAATATGCAATTTGTTTTAAAATATCAGCTGTTTTTAAAATGATTTGATCTCCAACAACATGCCCAAGTTCATCATTTATCTTTTTAAATTGATCAATGTCTAATAAAAATAAATAAAGATCTTTTTTTTGATGATTTTCCTTCATTTTCATTGTTAAATAAATATTCAATTGTTCTCGGTTATTGATTTTGGTAAGCGGGTCTAATGAAATAAGGTTTTGTTGAAAATAATTATAAACAATAAAAATTGAATATGTGAGTCCTAGATTAAAAATAAGTAAATGATCCACTGTAATTTGAATTAACGCAGTAATAAAAGGAAGAAAAGAAAAACGAACAATCACTTTATATTCCTTTTGATATAAGTAATTCTTTGCTTTTTTAGATAAATATCCTGCTTTTATTGAAAGATAAAGGATATAAGCAAATAAAATTAAAAAATAGAATGGTAACAATTTGCCACGATGATAGTTTCCTGCTTGATCAATAACAAATAATCCATGTGTCCAATAAGAAAGCAAAGAAGATCCTATAAAAAAGATGAGAGGAATAAAAGTAAGCACTAATATTTTTTTATGCTTCAAAACAGCTGAATGAAGTGTTTTTTGGACATAAACATACCAAGAACAAACAAGCATTGCTAGTGAACAAAAATAGAAGCTATTAAATATTCCACTTTGAATCTTACTAAAAGTAAGAAAATGTTTTACATTCATGATCCAAATTGCATCCATAAACAAATAAACACAAGCCCAAGCAATGGTATAATAAAAATAGTTCCAATGATCATTTTGTTCACGATTGATATACATTTGATATAAAATTCGAATCAATAACAATAAACAAAAAACATCCATTTCTAAACTCATTATTTCACTACTCATAATACACCTTCATTCATATCAATATAGCCTTATTATACACTATTTACTAATGCAAAAAAACACCGTTAAACGGTATTTATTCGCCAAATGTAATCCCCATTTTTTTAGCACTCGAAACAACTTCACACTCAGGATCAACAAATTTTAATTTACCTGCTGTTTCACTTAAAGGAATTGCTTTGATTTCATTTTTATCAAAAACAACAAGTTTTCCAAAATCTTTGTTTAAAAGAAGACTTGCCCCATATGCCCCAAAGCGTGTTGCCATAAAACGATCATAACCACAAGGATTTCCTCCTCTTTGAATATGTCCAGCTAACGCCACACGAATTTCATTAGGAATCAACTCTTGTAATTGTTCAGCGACTTCATAAGCAACCGAACGTCCTTGACGACTTGCAACTTTTGCTTTGTATTTTTTCTTTGATAAAAGACTATCTTCTTCACTAATCGCTCCTTCTGCACAAGCAATGATTGTATATTCTTTCCCTGTTTTTTGATTTTCTTTAATTTTTTTCGCAACCACTTTAATATCATAAGGAATTTCTGGAAGTAAAATCGCATCCACTCCTGCTGCAATACCTGCCTGTAAGCAAATATGTCCTACTTTATGTCCCATGATTTCTACAACGAAAACTCGACTATGACTTTTAGCGGTTGTTTCAATTTCATTTAAATAGTTTGTTGCAATATCGACCGCACTTTGAAAACCAAAAGTATAATCTGTACCCCATGTATCATTATCGATTGTTTTAGGGAGTCCTATCACATTTAAACCTTCTTGTGCTAACATATTAGCCGATTTTAAAGAACCATTTCCTCCTAAAACCACAAGACAATCAAGTTTCAATTTCTTGTATGTTTTTTTCATAGCTTCAACTTTGTCAAAACCATCTTCAATAACACGTATTTTTTTAAAAGGACAACGTGAAGAACCTAAAATCGTTCCACCAACATTTAAAATATCTTCAAAATCACTTAAAGACATCTTTTTATATTTTTCATACATCAATCCTTGATAACCTTTTAAAAAGCCAATAATTTCAATATCTTTTCTTTGTTGGTAAAGTACTTTTACTAAACCACGCATTGTTGCATTAAGTGCTTGACAATCACCACCACTTGTAAGAATTCCAACTCTCATAAAACTCCTCCTATTTCACATCATTTTTAAAAAAGTATTCTTGACTATTCATTTCTCTATTTTTATTTTTTATACGTTTGTATTTACCATTATTTTCTAATGAACATGCTTTTACATTATCACGAAGCATACAATCAAACATTGTTAGTAACTTATGTTTTAATTTTTCATCTAATACAGGCGCTGCCACTTCAACACGTCTTTCAAGATTTCGTGTCATTAAATCAGCTGAAGAAATATAAACAGTTGGATTATTTTTACCGAAAATATAAATTCTAGAATGTTCCAAATATCTTCCAACAATTGATAGAACTCGGATATTTTCCGTTGCTTCTTCAACACCAGGAATAATACAACAAATTCCCCTTACAACCATATCAATTTGAACCCCTGCTTGACTTGCTTCAATAAGCTTATCAATCATCTTTTTACTTGTTACCGAATTACATTTAAAGCCAATATAAGCTTCTTTTCCTTGTTTAGCAAGTTCGATTTGTTCATCGATATACTTAAAGATATGACTGATCATACAATGTGGTGCTACCATGAGTAAATCTGTATGATTTTCGGTTTCACCTAAACATAAATGATTAAAGACTCCATTAATTTCTTCTCCGATTTCATATTTAGAAGTCATTAATGATAAATCTGTATAAAGTCTTGATGTTTTTTCATTATAATTTCCCGTACCAATTTGGCTAATATATTGAATTCCTTTTTCATTTTTATACGTGATTAAACATAATTTAGAATGCACTTTTAAACCATCTAAACCATAAATCACACGACATCCGGCCTCTTCTAAACGTTTCGACCAACCAATATTATTTTCTTCATCAAAACGCGCTCTTAATTCAACTAAAACAACAACTTCTTTTCCATTTTCTGCTGCTTTAATTAAAGATTTTACGATTTTAGAATTCTTTGCTACACGATAAAGTGTCATTTTAATACTTACCACATTTTTATCATTACTTGCTTCATCTAAAAGTCTTAAAAATGGTGACATAGATTCAAACGGATAAGAAAGTAATAAATCTCTTTTTAAGATTTGTTTAATCATTGGTACTCTATTTTCAACGAATGCATTATTTCTTGCTTCTAAACGTTTATAGAACATACTTGGACAAATATATCTTAAACGCTCTCTTAATTCACCCACAAAACCAAAATCAAGAGGTGAATTATTAATGAAAACTTGATTTTTCTTTAAATTCAAGAAATTCATCAACATAAGTACTTCAAGTTCGCCTAATCCTGGCGTCATTTCTAAACGCATTGGCGAAAGTTTTCTTCTTTGTTTAATTAAGTTTTCCATCATTTCTCGATAATCTTCATGTCCTTCTAATGAATGATCATCTTCATCAATATCCGCACTTCTTGTTACACGAATAAGTGCTTTTTCTTTTACAGTATATTTAGAAAAAATACGTGAAACAAAATGTAAAATAATATCTTCTACTAAAATAAATTTTTGTGGTTGACTTGGAAGTGCAATCAGTCTTTCATCCATCGCATTAGCACAAGAAATAATTCCCATTTTTCTTTTACCTTTTTTCGATTCAAGGCGTACAACGACATACATTTCACGATTGTTGATAAATGGAAATGGTTGTCTTTTAGAAATAACTTGTGGTGAGATGAGTGGTAGTAATTCTCTTTCAAAATAATCAGCAAAATAACGACGGTCTTCCTTGCTTTCAATATCTTTATATTTTATTACTGACCATCCTGATCGTCCAAGTTCTGACATCACATTTTCATAAATACGATCTTTCTTTTTATTAAGATAATGGACTTTTTTTAAACAGGCTTTTAATTGTTCTAAACCCGTCATTCCTGTTTTATTGTCTTTGGAATCTGGATAAAATAACATTTGGTCATAAAGTGATCCTATACGTACCATAAAAAACTCATCTAAATTCGTTTGATAAATTGAAATAAAGCTTAACTTTTCCGCAAGTGGTACTTGTGGATCTTTTGCTTGCATTAAAACACGATCGTTAAATTTAAGCCATGATAACTCTCTATTTTCTCGGCATACGTTCATTTTTATTCCTCCAATGTATAATTTATACACTCTTTCTTATTTAATATAAAAACATTTTATACTTTCAACAATCTACCATCTATCAAGTTTATGTAAAATTCCAAAAAGAAGAATTATTTCTTCTTAATTTGTCGATTATAAAACTCATCTTCTGGTGCTGGTTTTCCAAAAAGATAACCTTGAATATAATCTGGATTTAATTTTTTGATTTCTTGAAGTTCTTCTTCCGTTTCAACACCTTCAATACATACATTCAATTTCAAAGAATGTGCCATTTCAATAATATAAATCAAAATACTTCTTTCATAATTTGAAGAAAGTGCTTTTTGGGTTAAAACACGATCTATTTTAATATAATGCGGTGTTAAATCACTTAAACGATATGCATTTGAATAACCTGTTCCATAGTCATCCAAAATAAGCGTAATCCCTTCTTCTTTCAATGATGACCAAAGTTTTTTATAATGATATGTATTTTCTAAATAACCTGATTCTGTTACCTCAATTCCTAACAAAGCAGGTTTTAAGTTAAAATCTTTTAAAGCTTGTTTAATTTCATCTAAGATCTTACTTTTAATAATTTGTACATAGGACAAATTAACATTCACCTTAAATTCAGGAATAAATTCTTGCCACTTTTTACAACAAGCAACCGCTTGTCTTAAAATCCAACGACCAGCAGGAATAATTAAACCAGATTCTTCTAAAATAGGAATAAATTCTGCTGGTGAAATAAATTCAATTTGTTCATTTCTTTTCATTTTAAAACGCATTAAAGCTTCTGCACCTATAAGATTTCTTGTATGTATATCAATAATTGGTTGGTAATAAACATCAAAATTCTTAAAATTGTGATCAACTGCATTTTGTAATTCAACACGAATTTCTCTTCTTCGAATGAATTGTTTATATTTATCTTGTGTAAAGAAATAACAACTATTCTTTCCTTTTTTCTTAGCTTCGTTTAAGGCAAAGTTTGAATATTTAATAAGTGTATCATAATCTTTCATTTCTTTATCAATCTCAACAATCCCTACTGAAATCGTATAAACCACGCGATATACATTCTCTTCTAAAGCAACCTCAACTGATTTTTTTAATTCATCATAAAGTTCTAAGATATCTTCTTTTGAGTGATTTGCTAAGTCCATAATTATAAAGCGGCCATTTCCCAATTCGTAAATCTTTTGATTTTCATTGATACACGATTGCATACACATAGAAAACTGTTTTAAAATTTCATCTCCACACTTTAAACCAAAACGCCCATTGATTTCGTCAAAATCATCAATACCAATTTGCATAAAATAACCTGTAATATTATTTTTACTTTTAGAAGAAACATACTCCTCTAAACTTGGTTCTCTTAAAAGTCCACTAATATTATCTGCTTTTTGTCTTTTTCCAATTTCATTAACACAACCAATAAGGTATAAAGGTTTATTAAATTCATCTAAAATCACATCACCTCGACAATTGACCCAAACTGGATTATGTTGTCGATCTAACCAACGATAATGTAAACTATGCTCGGTAATTTCTCCCGATTTAATTTTATTGAACTCATCAAATAATAAAGGAAGATCGTCTTCATAAACAAAATAATTATGGGCTTTTGTTGCATCACAAAAATGATAATTTGGCAAACAAAAACGACTTACGGCATGTTTTGAAATACTATAATAATCATTTTGAATATCAAAAAGATATAAATAATCATCCATACTTCGATTAAATAATTGAATAACTTCTTCCAATTGTTCTCTTGAAAGATTTATTTTATTTTTTTTCAAAACAGTTCCTCCTTATCCTTTTTTTCCTCTTTGTATATGTTTTTCCTTTTTTCTTTCATACATTAATGTATCTGCCAATCTAATGGTATGATTTAAATCAAAAGGACTATTATAGTCAAAGACACTTATTCCATAGGATAAACTAACATAATAAGGTAAATGATATTTTTTATTAAAGTATTGTGTTCTTTCTTGAATTAATGAATCAATTTGAATAATAAAATCTTCATTTTTACAAGTAAACGCAATACCAAATTCATCGCCACCTAAGCGTCCAATAACAGCATGTGTTTGAAAAATATCATTTAGTATTTCACATACTGTTTGAATTGCTTTATCTCCCTGGTCATGTCCAAATGTATCATTAATATATTTTAAATTATCTAAATCTCCTATAAAGAAATAAAGATTTTTGGAAAGTTCTTTATATTTTTTATAAAGAACTTTAATATTTTGAATAAGTCCTCGTCGATTATAAATATGAGTTAATTCGTCTGTATTAGAAATACTATTTAGTTCTCTAACAATGGCATTGACATTTAAAGATACCCCAATTTGATTAGAAAGATATTCAAGTGTTTCTAAATCAAAATATGTACAATCCGTCACCAAAAAGCCATAAAAATTTTCATTAGAGTAAATGCTTGTAAGTATTTTATAAGGTTGCTTTGCAAGATTTAAAACATCTTTTAGTAACACATGTGTATTTTTAATAGGCTGTCTTTGACCATTTTCTACATTTATAATTAATTCCATTGTTTTTGGCATGATAAATGGTCTAAATTCATAAGTCATAACAGGTGTTTCAAAAAGATAAAGCTGTGCATTATGAATACCTAGAGAAGGTATATTATCCGCAATAGCATAAATATCATCATTCAATGATTCAAACAACATCCCTTTATTCACTTGTCCAATACTTCTCATTCTCCTTGTATAGCGCTTTTCTTTTAACAAAAGAAGATAATTATAACTACTAATCATTTGTAAATAAATATATTGTTTAAAAGATTGGAGTTTTATTTTATCTTCCATGTTGAGGTAGTTTTCAGTATTTATTAAAAATGATAGACATAAAAAGAGTCTTTCTAAATCCAAATAACGAATATCATCTTCATTAAAAATCAAATTAATATAATCTCCTATTTGTTGATAAACGCGATGTTTCGTACAATCTTTTACCGAAAGATCCAATAAATAAGTAAAGAAACTCCATACAGTTTTTTGATAATTGGAACTATAAACCAATTTATTATCAAAAACATATTGTGTCATTCCTTGAGCTATATATTCATTACTTTCTTTTTCAGCTCTACAAAAACGAATAAATTCACCAATTTCAGTTTCTTCATGGTTTTCACAATCAACAGAAAGACGAGGAATAAAATGGGCATCAATGTATTGATTTTGTGTAGAACCATTTTTATAAAGATCATAGCCTTGTTTTATTCCTAAATAAGCAATAAAAGAAGCATCCGCATGACAAGAAGCAAGTGGTGGAACCATATGTGTTGATTCTGGTTTATCATCAAAACCAGACACCATAATATCTTTACCTACACGTTTTCCTATTTTTTCTAATTCACGATATAAATAATAAGCAATATCATCCGTCACGCACATAATTCCATCTAATTCAGGATTTTCTTGAAGCCATTTATTCATTAAATTCCCTGAATCAATATTATAACCCGGTGTTGATAAAATATATTTTTCTTCAAAAGGCATATCATGACTTGATAAAGCTTCTTGATAACCTGCAAGTCTTTGTTTGGCAGTAACCCCGCTATCATAACCAGTAATAATTCCAATATGTTGACAATGATTTTTTTCAATCATATAACTTACAGCATTATAAACACTTTTTTTGTTATTATAGATAACAAAAGGATAATCTTTTATTTGTGAATTTAAAGTAACAACTGGTATATGAAAATATTTTGGAAAAGCTTCTCTTGTTTTTTGATCCGTACGACAAATACTTGAAGCAGGAATAACTAAAAAATCTAAATCCAAATAATTTGCAAAAGCATAGACATTTGCTTTTTGATAATCAGAAGATTGTACAAACTTTACATTTGGATCAACTGAACCACCAAAAAAGATAACAAGTTCTATTCCCAGTTCTTTACACGCTTCATTTGCTCCTCGACATATTTCCATATTATAATCAGAGGCACTTGTAATCATAAGTCCTGCTTTAATTGAGTGTTCCATTTTTTCACCTCTTTTCATCAATTATAACACAAACCTATAAAAAAGATAAAAAAAAGACCAAATGGCCTTCAGATAAATTCTACAAGTCTTGTACAAATTTCAGAATGTTATTGTCAAAAAATTATTTAAGAAAGAAAAACCTGTTCATGATTTGTCTATGATGTTTATTATATTTTTTCTTAAATAAAAATCAATTTATTCTTATCAAAAGCAAAAATAAAAGCGATTATATTGTTAAAAACTTATATATGATAAATAGTCTATATAAATGAGAATAACTGATATATTACTTAAAAAACTCAAGAAAAGGATTTTCATAAAAGACCAATGAATATTAAGCAATAATGAAATCATTTCAGAAGTCATGATAAATAAGATACCATTCATACAATAAGTTAATTCAACATAGATATCCATCTTGCTTACCCCTTTATCATCATATATGATTACACTAAAAAATGTCAAAAAAAGATGTGATTTTTAAAATCACACCTTATTCATCCTCTAATAAAACTTCTCCATTAGATTCAATTATTTCTTTATAACGATAATAAGAATCTTTTAATTTTCTTTCTAACGTACCATGTCCATCATTAAAACGATCTACATAAACAAATCCATAACGTTTTTTCATTTCACCAGTACCAGCTGATACAACATCAATTGGTCCCCAATATAAATACCCTCGACAATCAACACCATCTTCAATAGCATCATTAACATTCTTTAAATGTTCTTCAATATAATGAACTCTGAAATCATCATGAATTTCACCTTTTTCATCAATATTTTCATCTAAACCAACACCATTTTCTACAATTAATAATGGTAAATGATAACGATCATATAAAACATTTAAAGTATAACGTAATCCTACCGGATCAACAGCCCATCCCCAAGGTTGAGGTGCTTTATCTTTAAGATATGGATTATCACGGCATGTAAGTCCACCTGTATCTACTTTTAAGTTCACATCACGATCAAATGTTGTTGAACGATAATAACTAAATGATAAGAAATCAACTGTATTTTCTTTAATCAATTTTAATTCTTCATCACTAAATTCTACATTTACTTGATCTTCTTTCCATACTTTCTTTAAATAAGTTGGTACAATACCTAAGCAGAATGGATCTGCCATAAAGAAAATATTCATACGTTGAGCATCTAAAGTTCCAACAACATTTAAAGGATCACAGTTATATGGATAAGTAGCTACTGATGAAGCTGTCATCATACAGCCAATTTGGTAATCTTCACTAATTTCATGTCCTAATTGAACTGTTTTCGCATTTGCGACTAAGATATTATGATAAGCATCCCATTGATCTTGTTTTGTTGTTGAACCAATTGGATCACTAGGATCTTTAGGATCTTTGATTGTAAGAACCCCACCAGCAACAAGCGGCATTCTAAATAACGCATTGACTTCATTAAATGTAAGCCAGAATTTAACTTTTCCTTTATAACGTGTAAAAACAGTTTTTACATAACGTAACCAAAAATCAATTAATTGAGGATTAGACCATCCACCATATTCAGTAATTAAATGTAATGGTGTTTCATAATGTGATAAAGTAATGACAGGTTCCATTCCTAATTCATTCATGCATGCAAACATATCATCATAATAAGCAAGACCTGCTTCATTTGGTTCAAGTTCATCCCCATTAGGGAAAATTCTTCCCCAAGCAATAGAAGTTCTAAAACTATTGAATCCCATACCTTTCATTAATTTTAAATCTTCACGGTAACGATGATACCCATCTACGGCATCATGTGATAAATAAACTTTATCAGGATTTAATTTCATTTCATATTTTTTCTTATCTTCATTCCATTGAATACCAGGATCTTTAGACATAATACCTACAAGTACATCTGTAACGTTTGGTTGTTTCCCATCTTCCAACCAAGCACCTTCATATTGATTAGCAGCAATAGCGCCACCCCATAAAAAATCTTTTGGAAAACTCATTTTCTCTACCTCCGTTTATCTAGGAGATATTATAGCACTTACAAAATGCAAGATTTACTCGTTTCATATTTTGAAAAAAGTAAAAAAAGAAGAATCATTGATTCTTCTAATATTTATAAAAGCCTTCACCTGAAGCCATTCCAAGTTTTCCTTCGTCAATATACTTCTTTAACATCTTAGCCATACCTTTAAAATTATAAGGAGCTAAAAATGATGGAACCTTCAAATACATAGAAACAATATTATATGCAGTTGTAAGTCCTACTGTATCCAATATTTGGAAAGGTCCTTTAGGAGCACCTGTACCAAGTGTCCAAGCTTTATCAATACTTTCAGGATCGCTTATACCATTAACATAAAGATCCATTCCTGAAAATAATAAAGGAACAAGCATTGAATTTAATAAATAACCTGATTTTTCTTTTCTTACAGGTAATGGAATCATTCTTATTTCTTTAGCAAAATCCATAATCAAATCAAAATATTTTTGATCCGTTTGTTTTTGTGCCATGACTTCTGTCATATTATTTTTCCAAATACTATTTGCAAAATGTAATGATAAATATTTTTCTGGACGTTTTGTATATTTAGCGAACTTCGATGGTAATAATGTAGATGAATTCGTAACGATAACTGTCTTTTCAGGTAATAAATCTGCCATTTTTTTATAAATATCTATTTTTTGTTCTACATTTTCAGCCATTGATTCAATAATTAAATCGGCGTCACTGACTGCTTTTTGTAAATCTAATTCTAATTTAATATTTTCATAGGCCTTATTAGCTTTTTCTAAACATTGTTCTTTATCAAAATCTTCATAATCACTAATACCCATGGCCCAATTTTGAGGTGTCTTTCCTTTATCGCTATCCATTAAAGTAATCGTATCATGATAAACCTCTTTTAAATGATCTAATTTAGGCTGACATCTTCCTATACTTCCTTCACTTCTAAGCCAAATCGTTACATCAAAACCACAATAAGCTGCTTGATAAGCAATTTGACTTCCTAAAACGCCTCCACCAATAACAACAACATTTTTAATTTCCATAGATTCATCCTCCTACCTTTATTTTACCATTTTGTTAAAATGTTCACAAAAGATATTTTCGCTTTTAGTTTGAACTACATATAAAAAAGAACCCTATTTCTAGGATTCCTTTATACTATTCAGCTTTTGTTGAATTTACTTCTTCAAACATTTGAGGAATTGCATGTTTATCTTCTTTGTTTTTATATTTGAAGTAAACAACTGTTAATAATGAACATACTATTAAGATTCCTGCAAACACTGCAATTTCAACTGAAATTGAAGGAGCTGTCATACTAATTGTTTTTCTAAATCCATCTACACTATAAGTATATGGTACAAATTTATGAATAGCTTTGTAGATAGCTGGACCTGTATCTAATGGATATGTACCAGCAGAACCACCTAAGTTAACAATCATGAATACAAGTAATAAGAAGTCACCAATAAATCCAGTTGTTAAACTTAATAACATGACAAGTGACATAAATGCCGCCGATATGAGAATTGCAAGTAAGTATGTTAAACCTAAATTAACAGGTTCAAATCCATTAATTAATCTTAAAGCAGTAACCATTACGATAGCTGCTAATGTAGAAACTGTATACATAACAGTTGCTTTACTTGCCCAATATTTCCATGCATTTTCAGCTTTTTTAATACCATGTCTAATTGGATACATTAAAGCAAATGCTAAGCATGTTACATATAAACCAACTGACATCATATAAGGAGCCATTGCATGACCGTTATTTTCAACTTTAGAAGTTTCTTTATGACTTGTTTCAACAGGAGTAGCTACCATATCAGTAGTTTTATCTGTTGAATCAATCTTACTTTCTTCTGCACCAGATTTTAATGCATCATTTAAAGTAGTTACACCATCAGCTGCACTCTTAATTCCATCACCTAAAGTATCAGAACCAGCAGCCAACTTACTAGCACCATCACTAATTTGACCAGCACCATCAGATAATTGATTAGCACCATTCATTAATGTAGCATTATTGCTTACTAATGTTGAAGTACCTGTAGCCAATTGATCAACACCACTTGTTAAAGCTGTAATTCCTTTAGTTAATTCAGGAACATTACTGTTTAATTTTGAAGTACCATCAGCTAAAGCAGTAGCACCACTTGTTAAAGCTGTATTGTTATCAGCGATTTGTGTTAAACCTTTTTGTAAACTATCCACACCAGCTGTATAAGCTTGAACACCTGCAACTAAAGCATCTTTAGAATCAACAGTTACTTGTTTAATATTTCCATCATTGTCAACAGTTACATATTTACCACCATTAACTTTTGCATTCACTTCATTTAATCCAGCTTGGACTGTTTGAGTTCCACTTACTAATCCTGTAGGAACTTTTGTACCATCTGTTAAAGTTCCACCATTAAGAGCTGCATCTAAATCATTTAAACTTGATTTAGTTGAACTAGATAATGTATTAATTGCTGTAGATGCACCTGTTGTATAAGTAGCAACCGAATCCATATATGAAGCTACACCGTCTTTATATTTATCTACAGGGAAATAATTTGTTAAACCATAAGCATCGATTTCTGCTCTTGACATTCCACTAGTTAATAATTTACTAGCAATTCCTTGTTTTTGAGCATCACCACTTGCATTTAATGTTTTAATTAATGTAGCATAATTATCTAATGATGTTTTTCCATCAGATAATTGAGTCAATGAATCTTGACTTGCTGCCATAGTTTTTTTGGAAGTTTCAAGATTTTCTTGTAATTTTTTTACACCATCAACTACTTGTTGATTTCCTGCAACTAATTTTTCAGCACCTTCACCTAATGCTTTAACACCTGCATTTAATTCTGTGTTATTTTCAACCAATTGATTTGCACCAGCTAATGCTTGACTTACACCTGCTGTATAATCACTAACACCTTTATTTAATGCTTGAGCGCCAGTATTTAAATCACTTACACCACTAGCTAATGTAGGAGTAGCACTACCTAAAGTACCAACACCTGTTTTTAATTGGTAAATACCATTATTTACTGTAACAACACCATTTGTGTAATCTTTTAAACCTTTAGTTAAAGTATTTGTACCATCTTTAAATGTTAAAGAACTACTTGCTAATACTTTTAAGTTATCACTAATAGTTTTGTTACCATCTTCTAATTGAGTCATACCATCAGATAATTGTTGAGTACCATCGCTGGCTTCAGCAAATCCATCTGACATTGTTCCAATTGAAGTAAAGATTGTTTCAGCATATGTTTTTGTTACTGAAGATGAAACTTCAGCTTTAATTTTTGCGATTGCTGAATCATCCATTTTTGATGCAACATAGTTTGTACCTGGGTTTGTTGTATAATTTAAAACCATCTTTTTAGGATTTTTATCCAACAAAGTTGTTGCATTTTTGGAGAAATTGCTTGGAATCGTAATGACCATATAATAGTCACCATTTTTTAGTCCCTTATTTGCTTCTTTTGAATTTACAAAATGGAAATCTAATGAATCGTTGTCTTTTAATTTTTTGACTAATTGATCACCAACGTCTAATTTCTTATCGTTGTATTCAACTGCCTTATCTTTATTCACGACAGCGACAGGAAGATCTCCACTGTTTCCATATGGATCCCACATAGATCCAAGGAAGACAACTGTGTAAATACTAGGAATAAGAATAAGAGCAACTAAAACGATTTGAATCCAATGATTTTTTAAAATGTTTTTCCACTCTTGCTTAATCATAAATATCCTTCTTTCTATCTTCTATAGACATTTTACATCTATAGATATATAATGTCTATAGAGTATTATAATTTTTTCAATATAAATGTCAATATTCTTACATACAAAATATAAAAAATTAGTTATAATAAAAAAAGGGAAGGGATTACAATGAGAATTAGAAAAAGTTTTGAACAAGCAATTTGTATTTTATTGCTTATTGGTACAAGTGAAGGACCACTTAAAAGTCATGAATTAAGTAAAATGTTAGATGTTTCTGATTCATATTTAAAAAAAGTAACTAGACAACTTGTAGTAGCTGGTCTTATTACCTCTAAGGCAAGTAAGCTAGGTGGTTTTATTTTAAACAAAAAAATGAATGATATTTCTTTTTTAGATATTTTTGAAGCAATTGAAGGAAAAGAAAAATTTATTGAAACTACACATTTAGTTGATAAAGTCTTTGATCCAGCATTAAATATTCAACATACAGAAGATATCATTATCAATCATTTAGATGCTGCTGAAAATCAATATAAACAAAAACTCAAAGAAATCAATCTTGGTGAAATTACAAATTATGTTCATCAAAATTCAATCTAAAAACAGGCTTGGGAATTCCCTAATAAGCCTGTTTTTAATTTAATCTATTTATTAAATAACAATTCCAATAAATGAACACCATTTCCTTTTCCTAAAAGAATTCCTTTTAAACAGCGATTACAAACACAAATAATTTTCTTATTATAAAATTGTTGAACATATTCTTGCATGTATTTTTCTTGTACATCTTTAGGATAATGTGATAAATGTGTATCATCTAACTCTTTTGATTCATAATGGAGTGTTCCACAAAAAATAGAATTGTCTTTATTATTTTTCATTTCAATAACTTCGATATTCATTTTCTTTAAAAGACTTCTAACAGCTTGATGTACTTCAGGATGATTTCTATCACGAAAACAATCCTGTAAATACATTTTTTGTCCATGATAATCAGGAAAATCAAAATTATCTAATTGATCAAAATATTCCCAAACAGACATAGTCTTTACTTGATTCTCTATTTGCTTTCTACAAGCTTGACATACATATAAACCAATATCGCCTTTTTCAAATTCTCTTTTATCAATTTTACAACATCTTGCAATCGGCATTTGTTTTTCAAAATAATCTCTTACTTTTTTTGCTGTTTGAAGATGCATTGTAGCAAAGTTACAACTTGGATAATAAATATACATTCTCTTTCCTCCTAAATTATTTGAATAACTACTTCACTGATTCCTGCAAGAACCATAACTAAGATTGGATTCATTTTATATTTTCTAAGTAATATTAAACAAATAACAAAAACAATCATTGCATGATATCTTAAATAAGATATCCCAATAATAGATTCTTTAAAAAATGAAGAAATTAAAATACTTATACCACTAATTGCAATCATTGAAACAACTGCTGGTCTTAAATAAGCTAAAATTGTTTTCATTACTTCCATATTTTTATATTTTACATATAAATAAGCCAGTAATGAAACAATCACACATGAAGGTAAAATACATCCAAGTGTTGCAATCAATGCCCCTGGTAAATGAGCAACATATTGTCCTACGAAAGTAGAAGAATTAACTGCAATTGGACCAGGTGTCATTTGAGAAATTGTAATAAGATCTGTAAATGTATTTTGACTGATCCAATGATAGGTGGAGATTACTTGTTGACTAATAAGTGGTAAAGCTGCATATCCTCCACCAAAGCTTAATAAACCTATTTGAAAAAAGGCCCAAAATAATTGTAAATAGATCATGCTTTTTTCCTCCTCATCACTAAATCAATAATAGCAAGTAAAATACATCCTAAAATAATGTACATAATATTAATATTAAAGAAATAATTCAAAACAAATGAGACAATCATAATTAAGATATTTCTACCTTGATGTTCATCCATGACACTTAAAGCCATATCATAAACAACACTTACAATAATTGCTCCAATTCCTGCACGCATTCCAAGTAACATCGCACTTATGATTTTATTCGTAATAAATATTTTATAAAAATAAGCTATCACACTAATAATCACAATAGGAGGAATAATTGTCCCTATCACACAAACAATAATCCCTAAAATTCCTGCCATTTTATATCCTAAAACAATCGCTCCATTAACAGCTATTGCTCCTGGAGCACTTTGTGCAATCGCTACTAAATCCAACATTTCTTTTTCATCAATATAATGAAGTTGATCCACAAATCTTTCTTTTAATAAAGAAACAATCACATAACCTCCACCAAAAGTAAATGCTGATAAATAAAGTGTAGAGGTAAACAATTCCATTAATAATTTCCTTTTTCCCTTCATTTCTATCACCTATTTCATCTTAATACACATTGATTCATCTGTAAAATATTATATAATTATATTATACATAGGTATTTACCTATATAAGGAGGCATTATGACATTTAGACATCTAGAAATCTTTATGAGTGTTTATCAAAATCAAAGTATTACTAAAGCATCCAAAGAATTACACATTAGCCAACCTTCTGTTTCATTAGCCATTAAAGAATTAGAAGAAAAATATCAAACACCCTTATTCGATCGTATGAACCGTCAAATTTATCCTACAAAAAAAGCTCATCTTTTATATAATCATTCATTACAGATTCTTTCATCTCTTGAAAATATGGAAAATGAAATGTATGAAGATCATGTAGAAAATATTTCTTTTGGTTGTAGTGTCACTATGGCACAAGTTTTTTTACCTCAATTATTAAAAAAATTAAAAATGATTTATCCAACTATTCATTTTCATATTATCGTTAATAATCTTGAATATATAGAAAATTTACTTTTAAAAAATGAACTTGATTTTGCTTTAATTGAAACAACACCGCTTCATCAATTAAAAAAAATTGCTTTCTATCAAGATGAACTTGTTATCGTTGTTCATCAAAAGCATCCTTTATTAAAAGTAAAAGATTTAAAAGAATTAGAACATTTTGATTATTATTCACGTGAAAAAGGAAGTTCTATTTATGAACTTGTTCATAGTTATTTTATAAGTCATGATTTAGATATTGTGCCAACTATTGAATGTACAAATCCTCATGCTTTAATTGAACTTGTTAAACAAAATGATGGTTTTACGATTCTTCCTTATTCTTTAGTTAAAGAATCAAAAGAAATAACTTATTTAAAAAATAATGATTTTCAAATACAAAGAACGTATCATATTGTTATGCATAAAGACAAAAAACTCCTTCCTCTCTATCAAGAAATATTTGAGCTTATTAAAAAAAAGGAATAATGACCAAAAATCATTATTCCTTTTATTATTTAGCTTTAATTGCCCAACGCATTTTTGTTGATTTAGCTCTTGAATTTCGATGACATTCTTCTTTAGTTGGTCGTATTACATTTCGACATACATCTTCATAAACACCACTATTTTTCATTTCTTTAAAAGCCTTTTTAACAATACGATCTTCACCTGAATGGAAAGTTAAAATAGCTACTCTTCCTCCTGGTTTTAAAATATGAGGTAGTTTTTCAACAAATTCATATAAAACTTCAAATTCTTGATTGACTTCTATTCTTAAAGCTTGAAAAACTCGAGCTGCTGTTTTATTAACAATATCTTTTCTATTTTTATCTTCAATAAAATTTAATGTTTTATCAATGATTTTATAAAGTTGACGTGTTGTTTCTACTTCCATTCCTGAACGAATAAAAGAATATATGTTTTTAGCTAAAATATCAGCATAAGGTTCATCAGAGTTTTCTAATAAAATATTTTCTAAATCTTCTCTAGATAACTCTTTTAATATCTGAGAAGCGGGTCTTCCAGCTTTAGGATTTAATCTTAAATCTAAAGGTCCATCTTTTTTATAAGAAAAACCTCTTTCTGGATTATCAATTTGCATTGATGATACACCTAAATCTGCTAAAACAAAATCAAATTGTCCATATTTTTCGCTTACTTCATCGATATTTCTAAAATTCGTTAAGACCGATGTAAAAATATTTTCATCAAATCCTTTATTTCTTAATCTTTGTGTTGTTTTTTCAATTTCAATTGAATCAATATCTAATCCATAAACGTGACCTTGACCTTCTAATTTTTCTAACATTTTAGAAGTATGACCACCATAACCTAATGTACAATCTAAACCAACTTGTCCGGGTTGAATATCTAAAAAATCTAGAATCTCATCAACCATAATAGAAATATGCATTCCTGCTGGTGTACTTCCTTTAGAAATAACTTTTTCAATCGTTTCTGGATATTTTTCTGGATTTAATTCTTTGTATTTATCTTCAAAATTTCTAGGGTGTGTCCCTTTATATCTTTTTCTTCTTTTATGTATTTGTTCACTCATAATTATTCCTCATCTCTTTACTCTTTATAATATAACGAATAATCTTTTAAGAAACAATAGAAAGATAACAGACTTATTATTAGCAGTAGTAAAAATATTTTTTCTATTTTGGATATATAAAAAATAAGTTTTTATTCTATTGGTTGTTGATAAAAACCACCATAAAAATTTTCAGTTTTTATAACATTAACTATCAAATCAGGATCCACATCTTTCATTAAGTCTATAATATCTTGGACTTCATAACTTGAAACCACTGTATGTAATAAATTCATTGGCTGTTTTGAATATCCTCCAATAGCCTCAACACAAGAAATACCATGACGATAATATTGGATATAGGCCTCTACAATTTCTTTTGATTTTTTTGTTGTTATTTGTAATGTTACACGTTCATAACGATGGTAAAAAGAATCGATTGTTTTTGTTGAAATAAATTGAAATAAAATAGAATATCCTGCATGGATCCAACCAAACATTGATCCAAATATCATAAGAATTAGAGTATTAAAAACAAAAACATATTCCCATATAGATTTACCCTTTTTATTAGAAATATAGAGAGCAATAAAATCTGTCCCTCCAGTGGAAGCATTTCCTCTAAGTACAAGAACTGCCATTAATCCATAGGAAACTCCCCCAAAAGTAATATTTAATAAAATATCATTAAATAAAGGTTGAAATTGACACACTTTTAAAAACAAACTCGCTAAAAATACTTGTAGTAATGAAAAAAGTGTAAATCTAGGGCTAATATTTTTATAGCATAAAATAGCAACCGGTACATTTAAAACAATCATGCCTAATGATGTTGAAAACGAAAAGCCAAAATAAGTAGAAGTAATTTTCTCAATAAGAATAGCTACCCCTGTAAATCCACTTGATAATAAATTTGCAGGTTGAATAAAGACTTGAATGACATACGCTTGACTTAACGCAGAAATCAAAACACAAAGAAACGTTACCAATGTTCTTGCTTTTTTATTTTTATTTAGTTTTTTTATCATATATACTTTTCACAATTTTTTCAACTAATTCCTTAGAGACAACATCATAATCATTTTCATGAGGAACAGGGGCATAAGCATAAGAGACCTCATGTCTGTGTGTTGTTGCATCATTGACCCAATCTTTACAAGAACTATGAACTTGATTAATTCCTGTATACTTCATCATTTCTTTGGCGTTACTTGCATTCATGCCACTTCCTGCAAGAATTTCAATTTGACTTCCATATTTTTCTTGTAAATTTTTAATTAGATCTTTTCCATCTATTGCTTTAGGTTTTAACCCACTTGTAAGAATACGATCCACTCCTAATTCAATTAATAATTCTATCGAAGTATAGGGATCTTCAACACAATCAAATGCACGATGAAAAACAACTTCTCCTTGATAACTTTTTATGATTTCTATCATTTCTTTTGTTTGTTTAATACAAATAGAACCATCTTTATTTAAACAACCAAAAGCTATTCCATCGGCTCCATTTTCTAATAAAGACTTTGCATCTTCTTTCATCACTTCAAATTCAATCTCGTTATAACAAAATCCTGCTCCTCTTGGTCTTACCATCGTAATTACTTTTAAGTTTGTATTCTTTTTTGTAAGTTTTAAAGTTGCTAGAGATGGTGTTAAACCGCCTAAATGTAAAGCATTATTAAGTTCAATGCGTTTTGCTCCACCATGATAAGAATTTAAAGCATCTTCATAACTTCCACAACATATTTCGATTATTCTTTCCATACTCTCTCCTATAACATTCCTAAATAATAAATTCCTAATGCATATATTTTTGCATTTGTATTCAAATCCTCAATTTTCATCCATTCATTTGGTTGATGTCCAATACCTTTTTGACCCGGAAAACTTGGACCAAAAGGAACAATATGAGGCATTAATTTAGCGTAAGTTCCTCCTGTAGTGGTAACAGGTGTTCCATCTAAATGCGTTATTTTTTCATAAGCCTTAGACAACAAAGAAACCATTGGGCAATCTTTTTCAAATTTTACAGGAAAATAATGTTGAACACATGTTACTTCCATGTTTTTTGCTTTTTCTCTAATTGTTTCAACAATTGTTTCTAGCGTCATATTTGCAGGATAAGAAAATGTGACCGAAAAAACAAGTTTACTTTTTTCATGTTTCAATACAAAATTACGCATTTCATTTATACCAAATTCTTCATCTTTAAAATCTAAACCGAGTTTTTCTGCATTCGTATTAGCATTTAAAAAATAGTTATTAATAAACAAAAAAAATTCATCAACTTGTTTTTCTTTAGCACTTATTTCAATAACAGCTCTTCCTCTTTCTGCATAAACCACAGGATACTTACAGTCCGGTGTCCACCCCATGACTGGCGGCTTTTCATGTTTTAAATAATACTCTAAATCTTTAAATCCAGTTTCTTCATCACAGCCAAAAATAATTCTTACAGGCTTATGAAGTTTAATATTTAGTTCTTTAATCGCATATAATGCATACAAGCATGTCATAATTGGACCCTTGTTATCTAATATTCCTCGTGAATAAATATATCCATCTTCTTCATACGCACTAAATGGGGGATGTTTCCAACCTAAACCTGTAGGTACAACATCTAAATGTCCAATAATGCCAATATAATCTTCACCTTTACCATATTGTGCATATCCTATATAATGATCTAAATTTTTTGTTTCAAACCCTAAAGATTGAGCAATTTCTAAAACCTTGTCAAGTGTTAAAGCAATATCTTTACCAAAAGGTGCCCCTTGTTGAAAAGTTCCTTCAACACTTGGCATTTTTACAATCGTTTTAATATCCTCAATCATTCTTAAAGAAAGCATATCTATTTTTTTTATAATTTCTTCTTCCATACTATTTTTCCTCTAAAGGTGCCATCCTTGTTTTCATATAATGATCAAGCCATTCTTGACTTGCAACTTCATGAATACATTTTCCATCTTTATTTTTTGTAAGATAAACAATTGGTTCTTGATTTTCCGTTGCCACCGCAAATGAAAATCCTTCAATATTAGTTGCAACTCCCCATTCTCCTTTATTATTCATTGCAATTAACGATAGATCCCCTGCATGACCTCTTCTTTCTTTTAAACGATGATCAAGTTGATTAACTGCTTTTTCACAAGCTGCTTGAGGGTGCATACCTTCTGCCATTAAGCGAACGATTTCATAAGAAATACATCCTTTCATTAGATCTTCTCCCAATCCAGTTGCTGAAGCTCCACCTACACTTGAATCAACATAAAATCCTGAACCCGCTATTGGTGAATCTCCAACACGTCCTTTTTTCTTCATAAATAAACCACTTGTTGAAGTTGCTGATGTCATTTTCCCTTGTTGGTCAAGACATACCATACCAACTGTATCATGTCCTGCATAAGGTTTTATTTCTTGTTCACGGACTTCTTTCACTCTATTTCTATAATGAATTTTAGCGCGGTCTGTAAGCATATTTTTACGTTCAAAGCCTTCTTTATGAGCAAATTTTTCAGCCCCTTCTCCAACTAAAATATTATTTACTTTTTCTTTAGATAAGCGTCTAGCAATTGATACCGGATTTGCAAAATCTTTAATAGCCGCAACTGCTCCAATACTTAATGTATTTCCATCCATATAAGCTGCATCTAACTCTACTTCCATTTCTTCATTAGGAAGTCCTCCATAACCAACTGATTTATAATAAGGAAAATCTTCAACTGCTTTTATTGCTGTTTCTATTGCATCTCCTGCATCTCCTTTTTCTTGTAAAATATGGCTTGCTTCACTAATTCCTTCAACAGCCATACGCCATGTTGCTATTATTCCCCACATTTTCTTTCCTCCTAGTAGAAAGGATGCTAAACAGCATCCTAAAAACAAAATTTTTCTTTAAATTCTTCAATTTCTTTTTCTTGGTAAAGAGCCTTTGCAAGAACACACATTCCCTCTAAAGACTCATTTAAACCTATACCACCCTTTTTAGGTGTTTTAATAATACATAATTTATCTTTATATTCGTTAATCGTTTCTTGATTATCATCTGACATGGCCGCAATTGCTTTAGAAGATGTATTTTGATTAATATCGTAAGCAATTCTTGCTGCCATTTTTCCATAATTCAAATAATTAAAACAAGGACCACACATTACAACATCAGGTTTTAATTTATTCACCATTGCGCATAATTTTCGACTTACTTCGTCAGGATTTTTTAGATACGTCCCGTCTCCACAATAAAGACATGCCACGACTTTTCCATCTACTTTCTTTAAAAATGGTTCCATCATAACTGCCGGACCAACAGCTTCCTTTTTTGCTCCTAAAGGAATATCATGATCGTCTTTAATACCAGCACCTGATTGAATTTGGTCATAAATCATGATTATTTTCATAAATTTTCATCTCCTACAAATCATCAAATGAAAGATCATCTAATGAAATATCATCCTCTTCTTCTTCATCATTTTGCATATTATTTTCTTCTTCAAGATATTGTTTATCCATTATTTTAATAAATGGCATATAGATAAAGATTCCTAAAATTAATAACAACACTTGTAAAAGAGCTCCTGCCCAATTTGTTGCAAGGAAACCAGAAATAACAATTGGTGTTGTCCAAGGAATATTAATTCCAGAACAAATTGGTACTAAATTCATAGCCATTGCAAAATATGAAATAACAATATTCACTGTTGGAACTAATACAAAAGGTATTAATAATGTTGGATTCAATACAATTGGTAATCCAAAAACAATTGGTTCATTAATTCCAAAAATACCAGGAACAAAAGAGAGTTTACCTAAATTTGTAATACGTTTTGATTTACAGAATAAAAGCATCGCAATAACTAATGATAAAGTAGATCCTGCTCCACCAAAAGTAGCAAATAAATCTTGGAATTGTTGGCAAATAATATGATGTTCACCAGCAATATTTCCTGCTGATAATGTTTGTAAAATTGGATTGAATACGGCACCAACAACCGAACCACCATTTACTCCAAAGAACCAAAATAAATGTAAGAAAATATAAGCAACAACCATTGCTCCTAATGTATCTCCTAAATTTAATAATGGTGTTTGTAAAAATTCAAAAATAATTTGGAATACATTTGTACCTAAAAAACCAAATAATAAGTTAATTGTAAAGAATACGATCATTACCATCGCCGCTGGAATTAACGCAGCAAATGATTCTTCAACTGTAGGTGGAACACCTGCTGGCATTTTAATTGTCCAACCTTTACGTTCCACATATGTATAAATATGGACTGATAAAAAAGCACACATAATTCCAACAAAAATACCCTTTGATCCTACCCAACCTAAAGGAATACCACTTAAACTTACATCAACTGCTTTACCTGCCACATCAACACTACCGCTAATTGAATATGGCATAATTAAAAACCATGAAACAACGGCAACGGCTGCACCAAATATCTTATTTGTATTCATTTTTCCAGCAAAGGAATACGCTATACCAATTACAGCAAAGATTGCCATAATATCAAAAGTAGCCCCTGCTGGTTTTGAAATAAAAGATGCTAATGTCTGTCCTGTTGAAGAATTAACCACAGTTGTTTCTAAAAAATTAATCCAACCTTGAATTGGAAAGTTCGCTATCAATAAGAAGATAGAACCTCCAATTAATAATGGAGTTGAAACAAGAAAACCATCACGAATTGACATGAGGTACTTATTTCTCCCAATCGCCTCCGCTAGAGGCATTAGTATTTTTTCAAGTTTTTTCATCATAAGACTTGTCCTCTTTCTATTTTTTATTTGATTTAATCAGTTTAATTGCTGATTTTAACACTTTTTCACCATTCATCATACCGTAATCCGCTTGATCAATGACCGCAATAGGAATACCTGTATTTCCAAATTGTTCAACTGTTTCTTCATACATATATTTCACTTGTGGACCTAGTAAAATACAATCAGGGGTATCTTTTTCTATAATTTCTTCAAGTTTATTGTGTGAAAAAGCTGCCACTTTAATAGGCAAATTGTGTGCATTAGCGACACTTTGCATATTACTCGCTAACATACTTGTTGACATTCCTGCACTACAAAATAAATAAATTTTTTTCATTCTCCTTCTCCCTTCTTATTTTTCTAACGAATAAAGACGTTGGTTCAATTTTATAATTTCAAGAGCCATCATTTTAATTGTTTCAGCAGACATAAGTTGATCTTCTGCATGCATCAATAAAATATTTGGTACAACTTTTTCACCATTTGCTTCTTTTTGTATCAAACCTGCATGTGCTTCATGTCCTTTTACAAATTCCTGATCTCCCTCTTTTATTTTTGCTTTAGCTAAATCAAAATCACCTTTTTCAGCAATTTTCATTGCTTCAATATAAAATGATTTTGCTACACCTACCGCAGAAATAATTTGAAAACTAACTAACTCTAAATTGTCCATTTTTGTTCCTCCAATATCTTTACATCTATTATTATAAATATTTCTTTATCTTTAGGCTGATAGAGACGTTTCCTAGCAATAGGAAATCAAACACTTACAACCTTTGTATTTCCTATATAGTCATGTATTGCACGATGTTCCTTGGTAAAAATAATCATCAACGTACTTATTCCTCCCACAACAAACCCAACATACATCATCATTGAAACAATATTTACGTGTATGCATAAAGAAACAAGTTGATGCCACAATGCACTTGCACTCACAAAAATACCTTCAATTACAATCATTCCTAAACCTTGTCTTAAAACCAATGATTTTAACGATACTTCTTGATTATTATTTTGAATAATTTTAACTTTACATATTCGTTTTCCTACAGTCTGTCCTTTATAAACAAAGAAAGGAATATAAATGTAGTAAAACAAAGCAAAAATTACTCCTATAATCCCCGCAATAAATCCATAAGGTTGTTGAATTTTTAATAAATTTTGTTTTAACATTGTTCCATACAATTTTTGTGAAACCACAGCAATTGGAAAAGCAGCACAAAGTGCTCCTAAATACCAATCAATAAAATAACTAAGCACTCTTCTTGTTAAAGGTGCATTTATATATATATTTCTTTTTGTCATCTTCATTAGCTCCTAAGCGATAATTTCTTTCATAAATTCTTCATAATTATTTACTTCTAATAATTGTTCAAATTTCTTTGAATTAGCGACAATACTTGATAACCAATCAAAAAATATTTTTAATAAATGATTATCTGTTTCTCTAATTCCCAATAAAATAATAAATTTCACATCAAATTCTCCCCATTTCACACTTCTATCTAAAATCAATACAGAAATACATGATTTTTTGGTAGATACTTCTATAGAATGTGGAACAGCAAAACCATACATAAATGAGGTTGCTGAGACTGCTTCTCTTTTAAAAACATCTTCTTTGTATGCTTTTGTAGCTAAATCATTATCTATCAATTCATCACATAAATAATTTAAAATTTCTGTTGTATCATGAAATGTTTGATGAACATGAAATAAATTTTTTTTAATAAGTTTTTTTAACATCTTCACCACATCATTGTGATAAAGCTTATTATCTAATTCATTAAGAAGCTGAAATACTTTACTTTCATCTTCGTTATTTACAAATAAAGTTATTTGAAGAGTTGGTATGTCAAGTTGATGTTTTAAGGGAACTGTTGTTAAAATGAAATCTGGTTGACATTGTTCAACCTGCAATTCTTCAAAAAAATGAAATATCTCAAGAATTTCCATTCTCTCCCCAAATCTATTTTTTAATTTTTCTACACAAGGTATAGATAACATTTGATTGTGAGGAATGATGACTATTCCCCGATGACGATACATACTTTGGCTTCTTTCATAAGCTGCTCCCAAATGTAAAGCAAGAAATGCCAGCTCGTTTTCGTTAATAGTGTATCCTGTGCATTCAGTAATAACCTCACCAGAATGTACTGCCATTTCAAAAACCAAAGGGTATTTTCTTTTAATTTCCTTTAAATAAAGGTTTGTAACTTTAACATTATTCACTTGTCTTTCCAATAAAGACTGTAAATGTGTAATTAATCCAAGTTTTAAATCATAATCATTTGAAAGATCTATACCAAAATATTCCTTTATTTTATCTATAATTGTATAAAAAATATATTTCAAATTTTCACTTTCTTTTCTATTTCTATTATAGAATTTTCCACTTTTCCCCAATAAAAGATACGAAAATAAAACCACTTCATCTTCAATAACGGGTATATGTATCACTTGCGAAACTTTTGAAAAAAAATCTTTCGCCACCTTATATTCTAAACTATCCTTCAGTTTTTCATTATAAGTTTTATCTTCAATATAGTTATGATTAATAATTCTTTCTATTGAAACACCTGCATGTATCATAATCATAGGAAAACTCACATCTCTAATATAGTAATCATTCATTTCACAAACTTCTTCTAATATATCTTTAACTTCTAATAAATCAAAATTTTCCCATAAATCAGCAATAGAATTTAAATTCATAAAATTCCCTTTAGTTTCTTCTGTCAGCAAATCTTTGTAAAGTTTTCTTTTATCTGCTTCATCTCCTACTAGATAAATTGTATTTTTATTACGAACAATTTTTAAACTTGAATAACTACTAATCATTCTTCTAATTTTCTTTAAATCATTATCTATCGAATATCCACTAATAAAAACTCGATCTTGCAATTGAATTAAGTTAATTTCACTTTCTTTAAACAATAATTCCTGTATTAACCAAACACATCTTTCATGTGATGTTTGTGGAATAATTTCCTTGGGTTCAATATCTTGTTTTGATAAAAGTGTTTGATCAATATGATAACCTTTCCTTTTATCAGCACTAATTAACAAACAATCGTAAAATTGATTAATATTCTCTATATCATTACGTATCGTACGATCTGTAACATTTAGAATATGCGCCATCTCTTTTCCAGTAATCCATTTTTTATCATTCAATAGATCAATTACATGCATTTGTCGATCATTTAACATATCTTTTTTCCTCCATTTATTATCATTATAACAGTAATTTTTTTTACACAACATTAATTGTGTTTCCTAATTGTTAGGAAATAAAAAAACAAGGTTTCCCTTGTTAATCTTTAAAATAATAACCAACACCTACTTCTGTGACAATAAAATGAGGATGATTCGTATCTTTTTCTATTTTTCGACGAAGAGTAGCCATAAATACTCTTAATGCATTTTGATTAGAATGATCTTGATAACCCCAAATTTCTTTTTGAATATAATTATGTGTTAATACTTTACCACGATGTTCAATTAAAAGCTTTAAAAGATTAAATTCAATCGGTGTTAAATGAATTTCTTCTTGATCTATTAATACCTTTCTAGAAATAAAATCAACCTCTAAATAATCCTTTTGATATTTCTTTATTTCTTCATCTTCTTTTTTAGATAATCTTTTAGCAACTCTAATTCTAGCTAAAAGCTCTCCCATATAAAATGGTTTTACAACATAATCATTTGCTCCTAAATCAAGTGCTTTGATTTTTTCTTGTTCTTCTAATCGTGCAGAAACAACAATAATAGGTTTTGAAGAAATTTTCCTAATTTCTTGAATTACTTCAAGACCATCAATATCTGGTAAACCTAAATCTAAAATAACGATATCAGGTTGATGACTATAAAAAAGACTTAATGCTTCATGACCCTTTGTTGTCATTAATATACGATATCCTTCTTGTTCAAAAGACATTTGCAAAAAATGAGAAATATATGGATCATCTTCTACAATCATAATTAAATCATTCATTATACATTCAACTCCTTATCACTAGGAATAGTAAAAATAAAACATGCTCCATCTTTTTCATTCTTAGCCCAAATTTTTCCACCATGAGCTTGAACAATTGCTTTACAAATAGCTAACCCTAAACCAATTCCTTTTTGACTATCATTAGAAACATTGGTATCTGTTACAAATTCTTCAAAAATATGATCTAAAATTTTTTTAGAAATTTCAGATCCTGTATCTTTAATCATAAACTGTACTTCATCTTCTAATTTCTTTACATGAATCGTAATTTGATCTTTTTCTTTTGTATACTTGATTGCATTATTTAAAATATTAATAAATACTTGAACCATTAATTTACCATCTACATTAATAAATAATAAATCTTGAGGTACATCTACAACCATATTTCTTTTTTCTAATTCAGGTAAATGTTGTATTGCTTCATAAATCAAATCATCTACAACTTCTAAGTTTTTATGTAAAACTAAATTTCCACTTTCTATTTTAGACATGTTTAAAATATTTTCAACGATTTGAGTAAGCCAATGTGCTTGATCATGTATGTCTTTTGCAAGTGAATAAACATCCTCATTTGTAAGATGATCTTGATTCATCATGAGTTGACTTGCTCCAACGATTCCTGTAAGTGGTGTTCTTAAATCATGTGAGATACTTCTTAACATACTGTTAAGCATATGTTCTCTTTCCATCGCTACCTTTATTTTTTCTTGTTCTAAATAAGTAAGTTCTCTTTCTAAAGCATTTCCTAATTGGTTAGCAGCTGCTTTAATGATAATCATTTGATCTTCATTGAGTCCTTGATGACTTAATATTTCAATACTTCCTAAAACTCGATTCATTCCTATAATAGGAATTACATTTTTACTTTCTTTTTTTATTTCCAAGGAAATATTTGTTTTTATTTGAATACTTTCTTCAATATATTGATTTCCTTTTAATAAAATATATTCGATACCTGAAACATTCAATAATCTTTCTGATAAGCTATATAATTGTTTAGAAATACTTTCATTCTTTTTAGAAATAATAATTTGTTTTTGAAAACGATCCGTTAAACTACAGGCAATAACAGAAGTCATCAAAAAGAAAAGAATAAGCATAAAATCATTAGGATCACTAATATGAAAATCATAGTTAGGATCAATATATAAAAAGTTAAAACATAATACACTAATAATAGATGCTAATAAACCATAAAAATATCCTTTAGTAAATGTAGCAATTAATAAAACTCCTACAATAAATACCATTAAAATATTTTCTTTCCTAATTCCCATTGAATTTAAAGTAAATGAACAAAATAATTCAATCGAAATAATAATACCAAAATAAACTAAATACCTTAATTTTTCTTTCATAAAATCACCAAGATCATCATGACATACATTTTAGAATCATATCAACATCTTTTTTCTTTCCTATAACTAAAAGATGATCTTCTATATTAAAAACATAATCTACCGAAGGTAAAAAATCTGTTTTATTATCTTTTTTGATTCCTATGATATAAATATGAAAAGCTGCTCGAATATTAATTTGTTTAATTGTTTTTCCTAACCATTGACGTAATGCAGGAATTTCATAAATAGAATATTCATTATCCAATTCAACATAATCATACAAATTATCATTACTTACACGCACTGCTAATTTTTCAGCACTGTCACGATTAGGATAAATAACCTCATCCGCCCCATTTTTTAATAAAAATTTAGCGTGTATATCTCTTGTTGCTTGAGAAATAACATACTTGGCTCCTAATTCTTTGAGCAAACTTGTAATTTCCAAACTACTTTGGAAATTTGTTCCAATACAAACAAAACAAATATCAAAATTAGCGACACCAAAACTTTGCAAAACATCTTCATTTGTACAGTCCCCTATTTTAATATTCGAAATCAATTTTGTTAGATCTTCTAAACGAGATTCATCTTTATCTACGATCATCACTTCATTTCCAAGTGAAATCATATTACTTGCTAGATGGTGACCAAAACGTCCCATTCCTATAATTAATACTGTTTTCATAACTCCTCCTACCCAATAGCTATTTTTTCTACTGGATTTTTACAATTTGAAATTTTCTTTTTTCTTGAAAGACTTAAAGCTAAAGTTAAACTTCCTACTCGACCACAATACATTAATAAAACAATCACAATTTTAGAAAGCATTGTCAGTTGTCTTGTAATCCCTGTTGAAATTCCTACTGTTCCAAGTGCTGAAAAGATTTCAAAAAAAACATCTTGCATTGGAAGTTGAGGTTGCATATCAAAAAGTGCAATTGCACTTATAAAAATAAATATAAAATTTATTAAAAAAACGGAACATGCTTTTTTTATCGTTTTACTATCAAAACGACGATTAAAAGCATTGGCTTCACTTTTATTGGTCATTGTAGCGTATACAAAAATAGTCAAAACTGCAAAAGTCGTGGTCTTAATACCTCCAGCTGTTGACCCAGGACTACCACCAACAAACATTAAAAACATCATTAATAAACTTGTTGAAGGTTTTAAATGAGAAACATCAACTGTATTAAAACCAGCTGTACGACAAGTCACAGATTGAAAAAATGAAGCTAAAATCTTTTCTTCTTGAGACAAGGAAGAAAGTGAATTTTGACATTCAAATAAATAAAATAATACGGCTCCGCCAACAATTAAAATAATTGTCATTATTAAAACGATTTTTGTTTGTAAAAGATATTTTTTAAACTTAAACCCTTTTTCATAAATATCTTGCCAAACAATAAATCCTAGACCTCCTATAATAATCAATGCCATAATTGTTATATTAACAATTATATTAGAAGCATAAGGAGTTAATGAACCATAAGGTTCTATTATTCCAAGTATGTCAAATCCTGCATTACAAAAAGCAGAAATCGCATGAAAGATTCCTAAATAAATACCTTTTAATAAACCAAAATCTTCTATAAAAACAAGACTTAAAATAATTGCGCCAATTCCTTCAAATAAAAAAGTTCCTTTTATAATATGTTTAACAAGTTTGACCCCACCTGCTAATTTTAAAGAATTGACACTTTCTTCAATCAAGCCTCTCTGTCTTAAACTAATTTTTTTCTTAAGATAAGTGGCTAGAAAAACCCCAATCGTAATAAAACTTAAACCACCTATTTGAATTAAAAGTAAAATCACGATTTGTCCAAACAATGTCCAATGTGTTGCCGTATCATAAACAACTAACCCTGTTACACAAGTGGCACTTGTCGCTGTAAAAAGCGCATCTAAAAAATCCGTATGATCACTAGAAACAGGTAACAAAAGTAAAAACGTTCCAACTAAAATAACAATTGCAAATCCTAATGCAATGATTTCAACATTTGTTCTTCTTTTGATCATATAAATGTTTTATTAACCTTTCTATGTCTTCTATTGTTTGTAACAATTCAATATTTTCTTGATATAATTCTTCATACTTTTGTTTTCCAATTAAAGAATAAACTTGGACATCTAACATATCTCTATGAATACGATAATTCATTAATAAGTTATAATAATCATCTTCACAGCATAAAATGACATATTGATAACTTTGTTCAAAGTGATATATTTCTTGTTTTGGTATACATTTGATTGTATCATTTTCATATTTTTTTGCTATTTGATATTGATCATCATAAATGATAAGAATTGTTGGGTATTCTATACTTTCTATAAGCTCATCAAAACAACTCATTTGTTTATATACCATAAACAAAACAATTATCAAAATAATCACTAATATAAAATCTACCATAATACTCCCCTCATTATTTCTATTATAAAATGGGAGGTATTAAGATAGTGTTAAGATACTTTGTATATACATTAATAAAACATAAATAAAAAGGATCAAGATAATTCTTGACCCTACCAATAATCTCGTTGTTGATCTGTAACTTCCAAAGTTTTTGTATTCACTAAATAAAAATCAACAAGACTTTGCGTGCTACTTTTTTTGATATACTTTTCTAAAACAATTTCATAATCTTCATCATTATTTTTATATTTATTAAATACAAGAGATAATGTATATTCATCATTTGTACTTACAACTGCATAAGGATAACCTTTAGCGTCATATTGATAATCAAAACAAGGGTTGTCTAATTTATTTTGTGCTATTAAAAGGTCATACACTTTTTCAAAATAAACTCTTTCTGGATCATTTTCTAAATCAGTAGTATCACTTTCTTGTGCTGTTGTTTCTTGATTTGCTTCCTCTGTTTGATTTTGTGACTCACTTTCATTTGTATCCTCATTACTTGTTTGAGAGTTAGACATTTCAAAAGGGTCTGGAGCAAAGTAAAATTTTAAATCTCTATCATTAGAAAGCTCATAGACTCTGATATCTTTTTGTTTTTCTAAAATATAAATAAAGTAATAATCCTTTTTATATTTAAAATAAAGCATATGATTATTGATTCTATGCAATTTCACTATTTTAGGTGAACTATTTTTTTCAAAATAAGCTTTATCATCTCCAATAGTTAAAGTATAGTGTGTTGAAATATGCGTTTCTAAATAAGTTTGATTTTTAATTTTAGAAACGAATTTATCATTTTTAGCTTCATTTTCTAAAGAAATCACTTCTATCTTTTGATTTTCTAAAATATAGAGCACACTTTGATAATTTCCCACTTCTGCCTTATTTGAAACATTCGTTATTTGTCTTTCAAATTTTCCATAACCTTTTTTATAATGACTATAAAGTGTAAGCTTTTGATTTTGTCGTGTATAAGCCATGTCATTATCTAAACGATGAATATCATTACCCATAATAAAAGGTAAGGCAATATAAAGTACAATCAATAATAAACTCACATAAAGGCCTATCCCTTTTTTAAACTTCTTCGCTACAAAAAAGATAAGAGCGACTCCTAGTATAATACTTGTTATTTGAATAATAGGTATAAGAATCGTTGAAAGTGAAATCATTTCAACATGATTTATATAACTATAAATACTCCCTAATACAAGATTACCTAAACCTAATGAGAAAAATACAAAAAGAAGTGCAAAACAGCTAACAAATAATCTCTGTTTTTTTCCATTAATTGGTTTTTTATTCTTCACAAATTGATTTAAATAATCATAAAGATTTTCATCTTTTTCTATCACAATAGAATAATCTATAAAATTCAAAGTTATTGTTTCTTTTGAAAGAACATAATTTTCTAGATCTTTCATTTCAATGAATAGATTGTTATAAAAGAAACGATGATCTTCATCAATATAAACTAGGTCATATCCTAATATTTTTTTCTTTTTTCTGAAATTTAAATTGATAATGGCCATAGCAGCCACAAAAAGAATAATCCATACATAATCGAAACCATATAAAATACTTTCTAAAGCAAAAACTAATAATAAGACATATAAAGATAAAACAACTAATTGTCTATAAAATTGTTGTTTGATTATATTCTGATATTCAAATTCTTTAATATGTAATTCCATAGATATCACCTCTTTTATTTTAAGTTATTGATGTTTATCTAAAAAAGCAATGATTGTTTGATAAACATCTTCATTATAAAAAATACTTCTTCCATGATCTGCATCATGAACTCTACCAAAGATTACATCATAGTGATATTCTTTAAGTTTTTCATATAGTTCTATACTTTGGGTAATAGGTACAACATGATCTTTATCTCCATGAAGAATGAGAAATGGTGGTAAAGACATATTTTCTTTTAAATAGGTCATTGGTGAAGCTTTTATTAAAAGTTCTATATCTAATGATCCTAAAAAATCAGTCACATTTCTTTCTTCATGCCAGTCATATTTACTATACCAATTATTAAATGTCATAAAGTTTGTGACTCCATATAAATCAATGATTCCTTTAAAATTATACCTTTCTTGTAAAGCTACAAGTAAGGCAATATGTCCTCCTGAAGAATCCCCACTTAAAAATACATGTTTAAAATCAATAGGATAATTTTGATAGTTTACTTTTAAATATTCAATCGCTTTTATAACATCATCTACTTGCGTTGGATATTTATATTCAGGAGCACCATGGTATTCAATAATTGCATACACATAACCTGCTTTGACAATCGGCATAAAATCAAAAATATGATCATTCATATCTTGTTTATACCATCCAGAACCTTGTACATGAATCACTAATGGATATTTTCTTTCTTCATCTAAAATCGTATTTGGAAATAAAAAACGAATCATACAACCTTTTTGATATTCTACATCTTTCATCCGACATCTTAGATTTTCTTTATTTCCTTTTAATTCCAAAGCACCATCTATGTTGACTGTATATCGTGGAAAAGTTTCATAACTATAATCTTTAACTTTCATAACAAACCTATTTTATACTTTCTACAATTTTTTCAACAAGTTCTTTTGAAACAACATCATAATCATTTTCATGAGGCGAAGGTGCATAGGCATATGAAACTTCATGCGTTTTAGTTGTTGGATCATTGATCCAATCTTTACATGAACTATGTACTTGATAGATTCCTGTATCCTCCATCATCTTTCTAGCATTACTTGCATTTATACCACTTCCAGCCAATATTTCAATTTGATTACCATATTTATTTTGTAAATCTTTAATTAATTCTTTTCCATCCATTGCCTTTGGTTTTAAACCACTAGTAAGAATACGATCCACACCTAAATGAATCAATAATTCAATTGAAGCATAGGGATCAGCTACACAATCAAATGCTCGATGAAAAACAACCTCTCCTTGATACTCTTTAATAATATCGATCATTTCTTTTGTTTGTTTTTCATTAATTGAACCATCTTTATTTAAACATCCAAAAGCAATCCCATCTGCCTTATTTTCAAGCATACAACGTGCATCTTCTTTCATAACTTCAAATTCAATATCGTTATAACAAAATCCTGCACCTCTTGGTCTTATCATTGTAATAATTTTTAAATTTGTATTCTTTTTTGTTAATTTCAAAGAAGCTATTGAAGGTGTTAAACCACCTAAATGAAGAGCACTATTTAACTCAATACGCTTTGCCCTTCCATAATAAGCATTTAAAGCATCTTCATAACTTCCACAACATATTTCAACTAATCGTTCCATAAACTTCTCCTTTAATTTTTCTTCTTTTATTATAGCCCATAAAAAAAGATCATCCTAGATGATCTTCTTAAAATTTTTCAAATAGTCTGTTATCTCATTAAAAGGCAGTGGCTTACTATAATAAAACCCTTGAATAAAGTCGCTTCCCATTTCTAATACTTTATGAAGTTCTTCTTCCGTTTCAATTCCTTCAATACACATATTGACCCCAACACTATGAGCCATGTCGATCATATGCTTTAATAATAAATTTTCATAATCATTACTTAAAGCATTCTTCATAAGTCCACGATCTACTTTAATACAATCTGGTTTTAAATTATATAAATAATGAAAGTTAGAATACCCTGTACCAAAGTCATCTAAAGCTAAAAGAATACTATTTTCTTTTAATTGATTACAAAAATTAACAAAAGAGCGATCTGATTCTATAAAGCCACTTTCTGTAAGTTCAATAACTAATCTATTTCGATCAACATTATATTTTTTCATTATACTTAAAATATCATTTAAAATCGCTGATTTTAAAACTTGCACATATGAAATATTAACATTTACTTTTAATTGAGATTGATATTTTTTTAATGATAAACATGCTTGAATTGCTTTTTCTAAAACCCATTTACCTACAGGAATAATAAGACCACTTTTTTCAAGTAATGGGATAAACTCCATTGGTGATATTCTTCCAAATTCATCGCATTTAAAACGTAGTAATGTTTCTAAATGTGTTACTTCTTTTTTATTTACATCGACTATAGGTTGAAAATACACATCAAATCCTTCGTAATCATGATCAATAGATTGGTGTAAATATCTAATAATCGCTGATTCTCTTTGAAATTTTTGATAATCACAGTTATCAAAAATATCATATGTATTTTTGCCACTTTCTTTTGCATTATTTAAAGAGAATTCTGTCCATTTCATAATTTCAATATAACTAGCTGTTGGATGACTATAAAAATCTAGGATTCCTGCTGAAAAAGTATAATAAATTTCATAGTTTGTAGACTCAATAAAATCAAGTGTTCTTTCTTGAATCTTTTTATAAAGATAAATTGCATCATCAACTGTCCCATTTGAATCAAATATAATAAATTCATCAGAAACAATATGATAAAGTTTTTGATACTCATTTAAAAGATCTTTGATATACTTTCCTGCTCGTTTAAGAATCTCATCTCCAAACTTTAATCCATAATTTTCATTAATATTCTTAAAATTATCAATTCCTAGTCTTAAAACAAAACCCTTTTCAAAATCATCATCAATTGGATAAATAAAATTTTTAAAACTTTCTTCTCCTAACAATCCACTTACATTATCAGCATACTGTTTTTTACCAATCTCATTAATACACCCAATTAAATATTTTACTTGATGATTTTCAATAATTGCCTGTCCTCGACAATTGATCCAAACAGGTAAACTTTCATCATTTAGCCATCTATACTGCATATTGTGATAGGTCTTTTCTCCAGATAAAATCTTATTTAGATCCTCTACAACTAAATCATAATCTTTATAATAAACAAATTTTTTAAATTCTTTAACAGGATTTTTAAAATAAGCATTATCCATTTTAAATCTTACTGCAGCATGAGGTGAAATAAAATATTCATCATTTTCAACATCTAAAATATATAAATAATCATTTACACAATAATCTAAAGAAACAATAATATCTTTATATATTTCTATTTTTTCCTGAAAATTCATAATTATCCCACCTTATATATTATCCATCATTCTAATTTTAGTACCCCCCCCCCGATGATTTCAACACTTTTCGACTTTTTTCTTACATTTTATTAACATTCTTAATTGACCATCTGAAACAGTTGGTGATTAGGTGTAAAGTTTTGTACATGTAAAAGCCATAATTTTACTTATAAAATTATGGTTTAAATTTTATGAATTCAAATCTTATTTAAAAAGATGTGTCAAATGGTTTATTAAGAAAAAAATTACGAAACGAGTTTGTTTCGTAGTTATTTATAAATAATTTTGTATATTTTGCGATAGTTCTTTTTCAATTTCAATAAGTTTTTCTGTCACTTCTTTTATTTTTGATGAAGCATTTTCATATTGATGCAAATATTTATAAAGTGTTTCTATTCCCATAGAACATCCTTCAAAAAGAAGTGAAGCAATTGTTTGATCATCTTCATTCATTTGTATTTTAAAATTCATTTTTAACCATGACATGCTTTTTGCGAGTAATGAAGGTTCTTTTTCTTGAAGATGATGTTCTTTTAATAAATGATCTACTTCATTTTTTAAAATTTGATGTTTATTTTTTGAAGTAATACAGATTTCTTTGAATTTTTGATTTTTTATCACATCGAGTACCTCATCTAAAGAAGAAATTGCCATTTTTAATCCTGAATCACATTCTTTAAGTAATAAAATTGTATCATTATTCATTATATATGTTCCTTTCAAAAATAGGATTCCCCTTTTAACAAAAAAAATTCTAGGTTTTCACCTAGAATTCATTATTATTTTAAAGGTTTCTTCAATAAAGCTAAACCAAACATTCCAACAACTGAACCAACAGCTAAGGCAAATAAGTATCCAAGAGGATTAGAGATAACACCGATTACAAAGATACCACCATGAGGAGCCATTAATGTACAGTTAAAGAACATTGATAAAGCACCAGCAACTGCTGAACCAGCGACACATGCAGGTAAGATATGTAATGGATCAGAGGCTGCAAATGGAATTGCTCCTTCAGTAATAAATGATAATCCCATAATAACATTTGTAAGTGTTGTTTGTTGTTCTTTTTTAGTAAAACGATTTTTAAAGAAGAATGTTGCAAGCGCAATAGCTAGAGGTGGAACCATCCCACCAATCATAACAGCTGCCATGATATCATAGTTTCCTGAAGCAATCGATGCAGTTCCGAAAACATAAGCTGCTTTATTGATTGGACCACCCATATCAATAGCCATCATACCACCAAGTAACATTCCTAAAATAACTTTACTTGAACCACCCATTGAATTTAAAGCATTTGTAAGAGCTGTATTGATAGCAGCAACAGGTGGATTGATAATAAATGTCATAAGTAATGCCATTAATAATAATCCAAAGAATGGATATAAAAGAACTGGTTTTAATCCTTCAAAAGCATCTGGTAAATAATCAAATAATTTACGTAACCCCTTCATTAAATACCCAGCAGCAAAACCAGCTACTAAAGCTCCTAAAAATCCTGAATTTCCTTGGTTTGCTAAGGCTCCACCAACAAATCCAACAGCTAGACCTGGACGATCTGAAATTGACATTGAAATATATCCTGCAAGGATTGGTAACATAAATCCAAAGGCTGTATCTCCTGTTGTTTTAAAGAAAGCAGCTAATGGTGTATTTTTACCAAAGTTACTTGGATCAATTGTATAATCATCAAATAAGAAAGCTAAAGCAATTAAAATACCTCCACCAATAACAAATGGTAACATATGACTGACACCATTCATTAAATGTTTATAGATTTGACGACCAACACTTTCATCACTTTCACTTTCAACTGTTGTTGATGCATGATCTGTATGATAGATTGGAGCGTTTCCACTTAAAGCTTCATTAATTAACTCTTCTGCTTTATTGATCCCATCTGCCACTTTGACTTGAATGACAGGTTTTCCATCAAAACGAGCCATTTCAACATTTTTATCAGCTGTAACAATAATCGCTTCACATTCTTCAATTTCTTTAGCAGTTGGAGCATTTTTAGTTCCACCACTACCATCAGTTTCGACTTTGATTGTAATTCCCATTTGTTTTGCTTTTTCTTCTAAAGCTTCAGCTGCCATATAAGTATGCGCAATACCTGTTGGACAAGCAGTTACTGCAAGCAAACGATAAGTTCCTGTAAATTCTTTTTGCGCTTCTTCTTTTTCTTCTTCTTTAGCTTTTTGTGCAGCTTCTTTTTGATTGATCAAATCCATAAATTCTTCTACACTTTGTGCATTAATTAAAGAATCTTTAAAGTCTGTATCCATCAACATTTGTGACAACATTGCAAGAATTTGTAAGTGTTCGTTTCCACCTGTTTTAGGGACCGCAATCATAAAGAAAAGTTTTGCTGGTTGATTATCTAAAGATTGATAATCAACACCATCTTTAACAACCATGGCCGCAAGTCCTGGGGCATTTACAGCTTCACTTTGAGCATGAGGAATCGCAATTCCTTCCCCAATTCCTGTTGTACTTAATTCTTCACGGGCATAAATTCCTTGTTTATAAACATCTTGATCATTTAAGTTTCCTTGTTTTGCCATTAATGAAACTAATGTATCAATGGCTTCATCTTTATTTGAACATGTAGCATTTACATCAATTGAAACATCTTTTAATAAATCTAAGATTTTCATTTATAGTTCCTCCACTTGTAATTGTTTATAGACTTCTTGAATCATGGAAGCTTCGGCTAAATCTTCGCTAAAAGCAGTAGCGCCACCACAAGCACTTCCTAATTTTAAAGCTTCATCATATTTTTTATCTTTTAAATATCCAGCAATGAATCCAGCAACCATACTATCTCCACTACCAACACTATTTAATAATTTTCCTTTAGCACCAGCACAATAATAAACATGACCATCTTCACTTACTAAAATAGCACCATCTTTTCCAAGAGAAACAAGCACATTGATTGCTCCTTGTTCTTGAAGTTTTCGAGCATAGTGAATTAGATCTTCTTTATTTTCAATTTTAACATTGAATAATTCTTCTAATTCACGATGATTTGGTTTAATTAAGAAAGGATGATAAGGTAATACTTTCTTTAATAAATCATTCGTTGCATCAACAATGATTTTAATTCCTTGTTGATCGAGTTTTTTCATAATTTGTTCATAAATATCATTAGGTAATGATGATGGAATACTTCCAGCAAGAACTAAAATATCATTTTCTTGTAATTGATTTAATTTATCAAATAATTCATCTAGTTTTTCTTGAGGAATATCTGGACCACTTCCATTAATTTCAGTTTCTTTAGCCCCTTTCATCTTCACATTAATTCTTGAAAGACCATTTTCTAACTGACATAAATCACAAGTAAATCCTCTTTCTTTTAATTCTTTAACAATTTCTTCACCTGTAAATCCTGCAACAAACCCTAAAGCTGTTGTTTCAAGATTCAAACGACTTAAAATTGTTGAAACATTGAATCCTTTTCCTCCAGGATAAATTTCTTCTTGCTTTGAACGGTTTGTTTCCCCTTCTTCAAAACAATCAACATGCATAATATAATCCAAAGATGGATTAAAAGTAATTGTATAAATCATTAATCTCTAACCTCCACAACTGTCGCTTGTTCTTTAATTTCTTTTTCACAATGATCTGTAATAATCACCGCATCATTTATTTGACCAAAGGTCACATGATATACCTTATTAAATTTACTATGATCCGATAAAACATAACTCATTTGACAACGTTCCATAGCCAATTCCTTAATAGCAGCTTCTTCACTATCTGGTGTCGTAAAACCATTCATTAAATCAATGCCATTTGTTCCAAAGAAACCTTTAGAAAAATGATAACGACTTAATGACTTCATCGTATTAGCACCCACACATGCCCCTGTAATATTTCTCACTTCTCCACCAAGACATACTACATGAAATCCTTTAAGGGTCAATTGTTGAGCTTGCATTAAACCATTAGTAATATAGTGTGCTTCTTTTTGATCTAAATATTCTATCAACTCTAAAGTTGATGAACCTGCATCTAAATAAACCACATCATTGGCTTCAATCATTCCTGCTGCATACTTTGCAATTTTTTTCTTTTCATCAGCATTTAATAATTGTCTTTTCCCTAATGGATCTTCAATCGTTTGTGTTACCTTAGGAATAAGGGTTGCACCCCCATGAACTCTTTTTAAAAATCCCTGATGATCAAGTTCTACTAAATCTCGTCGAATACTTGATTCACTCGCTCCTGTAAGTTCAACAAGGGAAGCTACAGTCACATTTCCTTTTTTATCTAATTCATTTAAAATAATTTGATGGCGCTGATTATCCATACTGATCACCTCTTACGCGTTCATTATATGACCGTTCAATCATAAAGTCAATTATATTTTGAATGTTTGGTCATATGTTTTGACTGAATGATAATTTAATTTACATTTTCTTAAACAATCTTTTACTCTATTTTGATTTTTGATTATTCTGATCTCCTCTATAATTTCGATAGAAAAAGGAGAAAATTTATGAACAAAAAAAACAAATTAATTGCATTATCTGTATTATCAGCGATGTCATTGACATCCGTTTCACCATTAGCTATTAACAGTTTTTCAAATGTTATAGCACTTCAAGGTGATCAAACAGTCAACAAAGGAACTGTTGTCATGAATCAAGACACAACAATTAAATATTTAGATACAAACACTGATCCAGCCGATGGTACACAAGCCAAAGATAAATGGGGACAATATACAGGATGGACACGTACTTATAAAGATGGCGATAACGCTTCTTTAAATGGTCAATACAATGACAATGAATGGAAAGAACAAACAGGAGAATTTTCTACAGAAAAAGGAACATTAAATAAAACATCTCGTGCTTATTTCTTTAGAGGTTATTTTAATGTTGATCAAGCAAGTGCTGTCAATGGTATTCATTTAAGTTTTAATTATAAAGATGCTGTGATTGTTTATATCAACGGTCAACAATTAACTGCCTTAAATGTACCTGATGAAGGTTACCGCAGCCAAGATGGTGGAAATGGTAATCATAAAGATAACATGGGATATGGAAGTAAAGAAACTTCTTCAAGTGTAAAAACTGCAGATCTCTATTTTAGAGATATTAAAGATATGCTTACAAATGGTAAAAATGTTATTGCCTTTGAAATTCATAAAAGTAATGAAACCAGTGAAGGATATTTTAAACTTAATGAATTAGGAATCAATCCTGATGAAAGCTTATTACCTGAAAGAGAAAGTCTAAAAGCTATTTCTTTATCTGTAGGAAGTACACCAACTGAACTTAATTTAAACTGGTTTTCAACAGATAGTACAAATGGACAAATTCAATTTGCTAAAAAAGCAGATATGACTGGAAATGAATTTCCTAAAGCTAAAGCGAAAACAGTAAACTCTAAAATTGAAAAAGCACAAGCTGATGGATATTACGCTAATAAAGCAACAATGAGTGATTTAGAAGAAAATACTGCTTATGTTTATCGTGTTGGAAATAATGGTCATTGGTCAGATACTTATACAACAACAACGAAATCTAAAGGTGATTTTAGTTTCTTATTTGCGGGAGATCCACAATTAGGTTCTTCTGGTGATTTAGCCTCTGATAAAGATGGATGGAAAAACACTTTAGATTTAGTCAATACAAATCCATTATTTAAAGATGTACACTTTATTCAAAATGCTGGTGACCACGTAGAAGCTGGTAAAAATGAATCTCAATATGATGCTTATCTATCTAACTATCAAGGAAGTGTGGTTTACTCTACACCATTTGCAAATGCTGTAGGAAACCATGATTATGCAGGTACTGCTTATAATGATCACTTTAACTTACCAAATGTCAGCAACTTAGGAAGCAGTGGTCAAGGAAATGCCCAAGGGGATTACTATTATATTTATAACAATGCATTAATGCTTGTTTTAAACTCAAATAACAGAAGTACTGCTGAACATGAAGAATTCATTAAAAATACTCTTGCTAAAACAAAAGATAATCAAGATATCAAATGGAAAATCGTTGTCTTCCATCACTCAATTTATTCATCAGCATCTCATGCAAGTGATAATGATATTTTAGCAAGAAGAGATACTCTTGCTCCTATGTTTAGTCAAAATGGTATTGATTTAGTTTTAATGGGACATGACCACGTTTATACACGTAGTATGTTAATGGATGGTACAACTGCTTTAAAAGATGAATCATTTGATCAAAATGGTAATCCAATTCATGAAGTCACTGATCCTAAAGGTCTTACTTATATTACTGCTAACTCAGCAAGTGGTAGTAAATATTATGAATTTACTTCTAATTTAAGTGGTGATTATATTGCTGTTAAAAATCAAGAACATACACCAAATATTACAAAATTAGATGTTAAAGATAATCAATTAAAGATTGTAACTTATCGTACTTCTGATTTATCTGTTGTTGATGATTTTACAATCAATAAAACATCAACTGAAACTGTTGATAAAACAGAATTAGGAAAATTAATTAATGAATGTAGTCAAATCGATGATTCAACTTATACAAAAGAATCATTTACTAAATTACAAGATGCTTTAGTAGCTGCTAAAACAGTTCTTAATAAGAATGATGCTACAAATCAAGATGTTGAAACAGCTTATAACACTTTAAAAGAAGCTAAAGATCAATTAGTTAAAAAAGAAACAAATCAATCTGTTTCTTCGACAACTGATAAAAAAGATAATACTTCATCTACAAATAAAAAAGATAACTCAACATCTTCTAAAGTAAAAACTGGTGATGATACTCCACTTCTTGCTTTAGAAATCGCCTCAACAATGTCCATTATTGCTGGAGCTATCATTGTTATTAAAACAAAGAAAAAAGAAAACTAATTATTTAAAATAATATATATTAAAACAGGACCTGTTTATCATAAACAGGTTCTTTCATAAGGAGATATCATGTTAAAAAAAATTCATAAATGTGATCTTGTTCTTCTCATCATTACTTTTATTTTTACACTTGGTGTCTATTTTTTTCATAGTCAGGTTTATAGTCCTGTTGCAATTCAAAATTCGTCATCTTTAAGTTATAGTAAAGCTAAAGTACTGCGTGTAATTGATGATCAATCAAAAAAAGATGAAACAACAAATAGATATTATGGTGTACAAAGTTTATATGTTGAGATACTGGATGGATCTTATAAAAATAAAAAAGTTTATATCGATAATTATCTTTCAACAACACATAATGTACGTCTTAAAAATGGAGAAACATTTATTGCTTGTATTGATAATCCCGAATCTGATAATACTTTAATTACAGCTTATAATTATTATCGTACTCCATATATTTATGGTTTTGTAGGTTTACTTTTAATCATTATTTTAATGATTGGCAAATCAAAAGGAATGCGAACGATTATCAGTTTAGCCTTTACTCTCTATGCCATTGTAGGTTTATTGCTGCCAATGATTTTTAGTGGCTTTTCACCAATTATTTCAACTATCTTTATTGTTATTTTAACAACCGGATATTCATTATTCATGCTTAATGGAGCTTCTATAAAAACTTGGGTAGCTGTAATCGCCACATCGCTAGGTGTTATTATTAGTGGACTTTCTTTTTTAGTATTAAGTCAGCTTATTCATATTTCAGGATTTAATACTGATCAAGCTGAAGCCTTGATTATTATTTCTCAACAAACAGGACTAAAAATTAATGAAGTTTTATTTTCTGGAATCTTAATTTCTGGATTAGGAGCAGTCATGGATGTAGGTATGTCAATCGCTTCTTCTTTATATGAAGTTAAGGCACTTAATCCACAAATTACTAAATCACAATTATTTAAATCTGGTATTAATATTGGAAAAGATATGATTGGAACGATGTGTAATACATTGATTCTAGCTTTTACTGGAAGTTCAATGACAATTTTACTTGCATTTTTTGCTTATCAAATTCAATATCCTCAATTAATGAATTCTGATTTTATTGCAATTGAAATAGCTCAAGGAATTACAGGAACATTAGGTATTATTTTAACCGTTCCGATTGGTGCACTTCTTTGTAGTTTACTTTATCATAAACATTTAAAAGCCTCTTAAACGAGGCTTTTAAATGTAATAATCGATAGCAGTAACAGTTTTCATCTCTGGACCTTCTTTTAATAATCTTTGATGTTCTTTAGAAGTTGGATAAGCTTTCAAATCAGCTTCATCTTTAAATTCAATAATTTGAATAATATCCCCAAAATGAGGTCCTATCGCTGGTTGTTTACTGATATTGCACCCAACTTCACTGTTTACAATAAGTGAACAATCATTTCCTACTTCTTCTAATAAAGTAATAAAATGATCTATTTTCATTTTATCTTTTAAAGTAAATACTGACACATGTTTAATCATCTTTTTTCCTCCTATGCAATATGCATTCCACCATCAATAAATAGTTTTTGTCCTGTTGTATGACTTGCTTCTTCACTACTTAACCATAAGACAGCGTTCACGACTTCTTGAGTCGTCGCTAGTTTTTTCATAGGAATCACATGTTCTTTCAACATTGCTTCTTCATGAGGATTAGTTGAAAGTGAATTTTTGGTAAGTTCTGTTCCCATGGTTGGACCTGGACAAATGGCATTGACACGAATACCAAATGCCGCATTTTCTAAAGCTGCCATTTCTGTTAAAGCAATAACTGCTGCTTTAGCTGGACCATAAGCAGCAAATCCAGGAGCCATTTTATACCCACCAATAGAAGCCGTATTAACAATTGTACCAAAACCTTGTTTTTGCATTTGTAATAATTCGTATTTTAAACAAAGAAAAACACCTTTCATATCCACATCAACTACTAAATCCCATGTTTTTTCAGAAATTTCTGTTAATGATTCATAAGGCATACGTACACCATCTGGTCCAATACCCGCATTATTAAATGCACAATCAAGACGTCCATATTTTAAAACAACTTCTTCAATAGCTTTTTTTACATCTTCTTCTTTAGAAACATCACAATGAATATAAGATGCATCATTTCCTATTTCTTTAATAGCTTCCTTACATACTTCTTCTTTATCTACAGTAAAAGCAACAACATGGGCTCCTTTTCTTGAAAACTCAATAGCTGCTTGCTTTCCAATACCACTTGTTCCTCCGGTAATTACAACCACTTTATCTTTAAAATTCATTTTTCTTTCCTCCTTTAAAAGCAAAATATTGACTTAAAATAACAATATTAATATTAAACATTAAAAAAATCAAAACAAACAATGCACCTCTATTTGTCCCATCATATAAGTTTGTTCCTTGTTGTACAAACGCTAAAATAGTTGCTGTAATGGATGTTCCTATTCCCCCTGAAAGTTGCATCAATGTTTGTAACGTAGCATTCCCATCTGCCTGTAGATTTTTTGGTAAATGAGACATCGCAGATGTCATGGTATTACCAACAATTAAACCAATGCCTAAACTATAAATAAAATAGAATAAGATACATGATTGGTATGTAAGATTTTTAAAAAAGAACAAGAAACAAAATGTGGCAATAAAGCTACAGCATAACCCTAGAACAATTGGCTTTTTAGCACCAAGTCGATCAAGTATCAATCCACCTATTGGCGCAAACACAGCACCAACAATGGCTCCTGGAAGTAAAACGACCCCTGCATCTGTTGCTGGTTGTTTTAAAACAATTTGAACAAATGTCGGTAACAATAAACCATATCCAAGTGTTGTCATTTGTAGAAACATAATAGCTAAAGTATGAAACGTAAAACCTTTATGATTAAATATTTCTATACGAATTAAGGAATTTTTAATATGCAGTTGTCTTTTAGTAAAATAATATAAACTGATTATTCCAATAATAAAGCAACCCAAAACAAATACTAAATCATCAACTATCTGATTTAAATTAGAAAACCCTATAATTAAAGAAACAAAAGCTAACGCTACCGCTATAAAACTTAAAAGATCAAATTTTTCATGTTTATTAATTATTTGTTCACTCATACAAAAATAACCTATAAAACTTGCCAGAACAATAACTGGTAAAACGCAAATAAAAATATAGCGCCAAGTAAAATATTGTGTCATAATTCCCCCAAAAGTTGGTCCAATAGCGGGTGCTGCAGCCGTCACAAAAGAACCACATCCCATCATTAAACCAAGAAGCCTTTTCGGTGATTCTTCTAAAATGATGTTGTACATCATAGGAAGCGCAATTCCTACACCTGCTCCTTGTATCAATCTTCCTATAAGTAATAAAGTAAATTGCTGTGCAAAGACATCAACAATCAACCCTATTGAAAACAAGAATCCCGCTGTCAAAAATAATTTTTTTGTTTGAAATCTTCTTTTTAAATAAGATGAAATAGGAATCATAATACCCATCATCAATAAATTTCCTGTTGTCATCCATTGAACAAGTGATGTTGAAATATGAAACTCATTCATCAATGTAGGAAAAGTAATATTTGTCGCAGTTTCAATTAAAACACCACAAAACGAAAACAAACTTGCGGCTAAAATAGCGAATAATTGTTTAATAGTTAATTTTTCTTCCATAAGCCCTCCTTATGGATTACTTTACTTTAAAATAAATAAATTTCTTTTCTTTTTTATATTTCATAAACTTTCTTGACAAGATGAAAAAAATGTGCCTTAAGCACATTCTAACTCAAAGTAACGTGATACCAACATATCTATTAAATAACGAAAAAGAAGTCTTCTTTCTTTCATTTCTAAATGATCGATAGATACAAGCAAAGTCCCTTCAAAAGATTTCAACATTGTTTGATCAATCAATTGGGTTGAAAGCAAAAGTTTATTTCCTTGATTTCTTAAAAGCTTTCGTAAACAACGTGAAGATTGTTTACTTAAAGCATCTTCTTCTACACCAATAACAATCAATAAATCATCCTCTTTTAACCGATCAATAGCTACCTCATTTTCATCTAAAACAAGAATATTTTTTTGAAAAAGATCTCCTTCGTATTGAACATATTGACAAAGTAAATGTGAATAAGCAACTCCATAAAGATAAATATGCTTAGCTTCTTTTATTTTTCTTACAAAGTAATCGATTTGACTTTGTTCAATCTTCATTAAATTCTTTTCAATCCAAGATAATGAATCATGAAGGTGCTTCTTTGTAAGAAAATAGTTGGTATTTGTTACTTGTTTTCTAATTTCTAATTCTAATAAACAATCATCTTTAAAGGCAATATAATTATCATAACCTAATTTTTTGATAAATTTAGAGATCTTTGCTTTTGAAACATAGCTTTTTCTTGCAAGTTCTTCAATGGACATAAAAGCAACTTCTTTTAAATTCATTTTAATATAGTTACAGATCGTATAATCGATACCACCTTGTTGACTGTTATTTAAAATTGTATTGATTTTATTTGTTATCATAATATCACCAGATAAAGTATAACATAAAAACCGCCTAAGCGTTTTTTTGTATGAGTTATAGAGAGTTTTTATATTTGAAGGAAAACTGATCAACAATTTTATTTATGTTTTTCTTACCACTGTAAATAGCCTTTCCAACAAGGATAATCGCTAATATAGATATTATTATTAATATGATTGCAAAGATTTTTACAAATAGGATATTTGAAAAATAATACATCAATAAGACTCCCAGAGAGGAAAGGAAGAACAAATTGCGTAACCATTTTATAAGATTATGAATCATTTTCTTTTGATAGTTAATTTCATCTATATATCCTTGTTTTTCTTGACTATTCATTTTTTTCTCCTTTTAATAAGATAATCCTGGATTGAAGAATCCAACAAATACACCAATAAAGGCAACAACAACTAATAATAACATTACTTTAATTGGTGACATTTTCTTTTTAGATAATAAATACCAACATCCAACAACAAAGACAGCTGTTAATAATCCTGGATAAACACCATCTAATGTTTTTTGTAAATCTAAGAAAGGTTTTTTAGCTCCAGCTGCTGTCATCGTAAATGAAGTTGTTACGGAAATCCATGTTGCTGATACAGCACCGATAACAATACCACCTAACATTGTGACTGATTCTCTTAAAGCTTCCCCTTGAGGACCAACTAAGAAATCAACCGCTTTTCCACCTAATTCATATCCTTTGAAATATAAGAATTTCATTCCAAAGTAAGCAAATAAGTTCCATACAATGATGTACATGATAGCTCCAAGAGGAGAACCTCCTGTAGACATACCTAAAGCAATACCAAGTAAAATAGGAATAACTGTTCCTACAACTAGGGAATCCCCAATACCGGCGATTGGCCCCATTAAACCAGCTCTTAAACCGTTGATTGTTTCATCATCAACATCTTCTGCTCCGTTAGCACGTGCTTCTTCTAACCCCGCTGTCATCCCAACAATAACAGTACCAAGTTGAGGTTCTGTATTAAAGAAAGCAGTATATGTTTTCATTGATCTTGCTTGATCTTCTTTTTTATCATAAAGTTCTTCTACTACTGGTAACATAGAGCATAGATAACCAAAAGTTTGCATATGTTCTTGAGAGAAGCATGTTAAGTTTCCATAATACCAATTGTGGAAGGATTTAGTTAATGTTTTTTTAGATAGTTTCTTTTCCATCTTAAATATCCTCCTCATCTTCATCATCAAAGTCTCCTGCAGGTGCAGCTACTCTTTGATTTTGTAACATTTTTAATTTGTAGTTAATTAAAGCAAACATACCAGCAATCACTGTTGCTGCAACTAAATTGATTCCCATTGAAGCAGCAAGAGTAAATCCAAAGAAAAATGGAATGAAATCAACTGCTTTTGTAACGATTTGTTTTAATAAGATTGCAATTCCGACACATGGTAATAATGATCCAACTGTAAATAAAGTTTTCATAGCTAAACCATCCATAGGTAATGTTGTTTTAATAAGTTCAACAACATCTGCCCCTAATTTACACATAATTAAGGCTGGAATAAATGAACATAAAATATGTGAAATCCAAGGTAATACCATATCTACAAGATATAATTTATGATAATCCCCTTTTTCAACAGCTTTCCATCCTACATGTTGCCATGCTAAGTTGATAGTTGCTGTTCCATAGAATAATACTGTACCTAAAGTACCAACCATTGTTCCAAATGAAGTTGCAAGAGCTGCTCCTTCTTTTGTGGCAGCTGATAAACCATAACTATTTAACGCTACCATTGCAAGTGGAATCCCAATGTAACTTACAGCACGAACGTCTGCTGAAACGGTTCCACCTGGAGTAACTAATGCAATGTAGACAACTTGCATTGCTGCTCCTACTAAAATACCTGTTTTGATATCTCCTAAGATAATCCCACAAACAAGTCCCCCAATTAAAGGACGACCTAATGTGTAGTTACCAAAGGAAGTACCACCTAATCCTGGCATACTTGATAAACAAGCAAATAAACCAAGTAATGCCGCTTGTAACCAACTAATTGTCATAATTTTTCTTCCCCTTTTTATTTATTTGTTAAAAACCAAATTTATCTTTAAAATCATCCCATGTTCCAATTGAAACATCTGGTAATAAAGCAAATTTGATTGTATAACCTGCTTTAGCTAAAGCTTCAAAAGCTTCGGCTTCTTCTTGTGTAATGGATTGATTGTTTCCTAGTTTTGTTGCCCCTTCACGATCATTACAAGGTCCAACAATAACTGTTTTAATACCACAATCAAATCCTTGATCAACAAGAATTTTTTTCATATCAATAGGATTTTTAGTAATTAAGAAATATTGATCTTGACTATCTAAAACCTTTTGACTTTTCTTTTGCCAAGCATCCATTGTCCATACAAATGTTTTCTTTCCACTGGCTGATTTGTAAGCTGCTTTTAATACTGAATTATTTGCTGCTTTATCGTTTACAGCCACCAAACCATCGCATGGGTATTCTCTTGCCCAACGTGTACATGTTTGACCGTGAATCATACGATCATCAATTCTAATAAATGATACTGACATCTTTCTTCCTCCTTAAATATCATCTTCGTCGTCTTCTACGACTTTAAATTCTTGTAAAGCTGTTGTTGCTTCACTTAAGACAGCTTGTACAAAGGAATCCCCTTGTAAAGTATCTTTCATTAATACTGAAGTAAGGGCTAATGGTAAATTCATCCCACCAATTGTTGTTGTCTTTTCCATTAAACCTTTTTCAGCTAAAACATTTAAAGCAGTTGTAAGTGGTGATCCTCCTACAATATCCGCTAATAAAACAATTTCATCATCTTCATGAATGTCCTTAACACTTTCTTTAAAGATTTCCGCAAATTCATCTGCTGTCTTTCCATCAGGTAAACCCGAAGCAATCACATCATCTCTTTGTCCTGCCAACATCATTAATGATGTTTTTAAACCAGCTGCAAATTCACCATGACTTACCAATACTAAATATTTCATGTCCTTCCCTCCTTGCACCTATAGAATACCAAATATGAAAGCACTTGCAACGTGTCTTCAATCATGACTTTTAAGTGACAAAAATCATAAAAAAATTGACAAATATCATTCCTACTATGACATTTGTCATAAATAAAAAAGATAGCCAAAAGCTATCTATTTCAATTCATTTTCTAATTTCTTCTGTATCTTATTAAGATCATTATCAATCGTTCCTTGATCAATACTTTGATTAATCAAATAATCTGCTTTTTCTAGAATATTTTCATATTCTTTAAACTTTGGTTCTACTAACGTGTTTTCTAAAATCTTATTTAAAACATCTGAATCTAAAGAAGCATAGGAAACTGTATCTTTTACTAAGATTTCCTTTGTTTTCTTTGATAACATGACCTTCTTTAAAGGAGAGGCTCCCTTCGAATTATCAAGTAGGGATTGTTGAATATCTTCATCCATCGTCAACATTTTTAAAAATTCCCACGCTATTTCTTGATGCTTTGTTTGTGAAGACATTCCTATTAACGAAGTGTCTAAATGTGTTGTAATCGTATTTGATTTTGTCCCCGGCATTGAAATACAGCTCCATTTAAAAGATGTATATTTACTAATACGATAAGGATAAGGTTGGTAGGTACGATATTGAGCAAAGGTCAAAGGACAAAAAGCAACTTTCCCTTGATCAAAATCTTCTGATGAAACTTGATAGCCATTTGATAAAGCTTTAAGTTTTGTCAAATATAAAAACGCTTCTTTGACTTCTTTTTTATCAAGATGACAATTATCTTCTTTAAAAACTTGTAACCCGTAACAATCAAGAACATCTTGCCAATCAAAGCCATAATAGCCATATTGATCGATGACACCATCATTATTTGTATCCTTTGTAACTTGATTACTAATATTATAAAAATCATCAATAGTCCAATTACTTGAAGGAATAGCAATACCTTCTTTGGTAAGTAAATCATGATTGATACACATAATTGTTGGATTGATTTCATAAGGAAGTGCATATTGACTTCCATTATTTCCAGCAAATAAAGCACTTTGATAAAAAAGAGAAGTATCTATTCGTTCTTCTTTAATAAGTCGATCTAAATTCTTCAAAATACCAATAGAAGATAACGTATTAAAATCATCAGGAAGTACCATAAACACATCAGGTATTGTTCCTTTGGTAATTTCATTAGCAAGCCATGAAGAATAATCATCTTTTATAATTCCACTTTTATACTCAACATGAACATTGGGGTATTTCTTTTCAAATTTCTTGATTGCTTGATCAATAACTTGATAACTTTCCCCATTAGGCACATCCCAACTACTTCCAGCATAAAGTCCTAAAGTAAGAGTAATATCACGACTTGGATCATTGATCAAACAATAAATAAGAACTAAAGAAAGACTTACTAACGTAAGAATACCCTTTTTTATTCTAGTCATTATCGTCACCAAATTCTTGCATTGTAACCCCTGTTTGAACAGCCCAGATGGCAAGTTGCGTACGATCACGTAATTCTAATTTTGACAAAACAATGCTAACATAATTACGCACAGTTCCTTCTGATAAATAAAGTTTTTGAGCAATTTCTTTATTAGATAAACCAAAACCAACTTGTTGAATGACTTTCAATTCAGCCTGTGTCAAATCTTTTGATAAAGAATCATCGACTTGGATAGCATAATTACTCATAGACATCTTGGAAAAAAGTTTAAATACTTTTGTCGCAATATCAGGATTGATCATCGCTCCACCATTATAAACTGTACAAATGGCATGATAAAGTTCATCCATGCTGACGCCTTTTAATAAATAACCGCTTGCTCCATATTTTAAAGCACTAAAGACAAATTCATCATCATCAAAAGTGGTAAGGATAATGATTTTAATATCTGGATATTTTTCTTTGACCGCCTTTGTACAATAAACACCGTCCATTTCTGGCATACGAATATCCATTAAAATGACATCTGGCCTTTCTTTTTTTATACTCTCAAGAACTGCAAAACCATTTTCAACAGCATCTACGATTTTTAAATCTTCATGTGTTGATAAAACAATTTGTAAAGACTGTCTAATAAGTTCTTGGTCATCTGCAATCATCACTTTAATCATCTTTTTTTCCTCCTATTTTTGGTATTTCTACAACTGTTCTAAATCCTTCTTCACTATAAAAATATATCGTTCCATTTAATATGGCAACACGTTCATGCATTTGTTTCAAGCCATATCCATAATGTATTTCCTTACAGCCACTTCCATTATCTTGCATAATAATCATATATTTTTCCTCTTCGTCAAAAAGATGAATTTCAATATGAGAAGCATGTCCATGTCTTAAAGCGTTTGTCATCGTTTCTTGAATAATTCTAAAAATAATATCTTCTTTCGTATTTTCAAAATCAACATTTTCCCATTCATAATACAAGTCAACATTTAAATGAGAAACACTTTGAAATTCCTCAATCATTTTAATCAAACCATCTTTTAAAGTTCTTTGATCAAGTGCTCCCGGTCTTAACTTATATAAAGAACGTCGAACATCTTTAATACTTTCACGAACAACATTACTAATTACCAAAAGTTGTTCTTTTGACTTTTGTGGATCAATATCAATCAAAGCAATACAAGCATCAATTCCCGCCGAAATACCTGTTAAGGCATGCCCTAAAGTATCATGTATCTCTCTTGAAATTCTTTTTCTTTCTTTATCTTTTGCCATTTTTTCAGATAAAGCAGAATACGTTTTTAATTCATCATTGACTTTTGAAGCAAGTTGAAGTTCTTTACTGATTTTCTTTGTTTCTTCTTGTTGAACTAAAACTTGGCAAATAAGATAAAGAATAAAAATGACAACATTTAATGAAGCTAAAATATTTTTAGCAAATAACATAAATGTACGACTTGAATTTGGATAAAATGATAAATAAGATTCAATACTTGGCATATGTATAATATTTGATAAAATATTAAAATCTGAAATCAGTAATAAACCAAAGGCAATTAATAAAAGTAAAGCCATATGTTTAATATTTCTCATATTATAAAGTAAATCAGCAAAAACAAAGAGTAAAATTCCATTATAGGAACCATTTAAACGAATAATTAATAAAAATGAAAGAATAATTTCGATATAAACAAGACCATTCGCCATTTTTAAATTATCTTTTTCTCTTAATTTCATTAATAAAACAATAATGATAAAAAGAAAAATAGATTCAAAAAAGATATTTTGTGGTGTTCTAGTAATATAAGATACTTTATTTAAGAAATCACGTGCATAATAATGCACTGAAATATATTTGGTAGAAAGTAAAAATAAAGAAGCATTATAGATAATAACAACCGCATTAATAAACAATAATGAATCTTTTAACTTTGTAACATATTCTCTTGTAAGATGATTCATTATTGCCACCCCGTTATATCATATTCTTCTATATTTTCTTTGGTAATCAATTTTGTTGGAACAATAATTGAGCGTTTATACTTTTTATGATGTAACATCTTATAAGCCACCTTGATTGTTTCTTTTCCTAAAGAAGTAGGTGATTGTGAAGATGTCCCCACAATTGCTTTCGTTTCTGCCAACAATTTCTTAATATTTGGTGAACCATCAACTCCATAAATAAAAACATCATGCCCTAAATCATTTTCTTTTATAGAAGCCAGTGCTCCTAAAGCCGTTGGATCATTCAAACAAAAGACAACATCAAAATCAATTCCTTGTTGAATAATTTTATTTAAAGCAGGTAAAGCAAGTTCCGTTTGTCCTAAACAATCTTCACTTCCTACTATTTGATAATTCTCATTTAAAGCAACTGTATCTTTAAAGCCGTTGATACGATCAACCGCTGATAAGGCTTTAGAATGTTCAAGTAAAGCAATACGTGCATGATCAAAGCGTTGCATCATATCTTTAGCACACTGTACTCCTGCATCATAATTATCTGAAACAACTGTACAATCTGCAATTTGATCATCACTAATAGGAGCATCGACTACAATAATTTTAATTCCTGCTTTTTTGACTTCTTTTAATGTTTTATTAATACTCGAAGATTCAACAGGATTAATAATTAAAACATCGATTCCTAAAGAAACAAGGTCTTTGATTTGTTCATTTTGTTTTTTAGGATCCAAAGCTGGATCTCTGGTATATAAAACATCCCCATGATTATTAACAACATTTTCTATTTCATTATTTACAGCTTTATAGAAGGTATTATTCATTGTCATATAAGTTGTTCCAAATTTTATTTGTTTAGTATCAGTGTTTAAATAATGGTGATAGACAAAACAAATCATAATAAGGCTTACAATACATGTTATTTTTAAAGCTTTATTTTTATAAAAAGGCATGCGTTTTCCTCCTATTCTCCCTTTATTTAATTTTAATGATTTTTGTCATCTATGTAAATATGACAAATGTCATAAAAAAACAGTTGACTCTATTTTTGAATCAACTGTTTTGCATATTTTATAATACTACTTCCATCTAACAAACCATAATCTTTTAAAGAAATTACGCCTACTGGCACTTTAACCACCTTTTTAATTTCCTTTAAATCTTCACATCTTTGTGGTGTAAGTAAAACCACATCGGCCTCTTGTAAATGCTCATTTAAAAACACTTCAATATCCATTAATTGACTTTTAGCTACTTCTTCTATTTTACGAACCAGCATATTCCCTGAAAAACCTGGTTTTGACAATAATGTTATCTTCATATAAGACCTCCAAACACATAGTACTAATATAATAAATGAAATAGCTAAAATATACAATATCTATTTTAGCTGTTTATTCTCGGATTTCTTCTTTCTCTATTTTGTCTTAAGTAACTCTTTTGACTTATCAATTTTTATATGAATTTTTAACTATTTCATCAAATATTTTTTCATTTCTCTTTAATAATTCTAAATTTCTTTGTGATAAACAATATATTTTTTCTGACAGTTGTTCTTTACATAAATATCTTTCAAGAATATATGCAAATGCACAAATTGCATGATAATCCTCATATTTTTCAGATAACAATGGATTTTCTTGATTTCTTTTGTAATTCTTTCTTTTCTTAATTTGGTTTTGCTTGGAACTCTTTTCAAATAATCATAGAATCCTAATCTGCTTACATCTAATTTTTTCAGCACACTAGAAATAGAAACAGTAGAATCTTTTTGCTTTTCTTCCTTAACTGCTTTATAGATATCTGTTTTATTTATTTTTCCAGTATGCCAATAGCCTTTTTTAACACTTCTAACGCATCCTGTGTATCTTTTAATTCCTTTCTTAATCTTGCAATTTCTTTAGCCTCATCACTAGAAAAATTACCGGATCCTCGAGATTCAATTTTATTGCCATTGTTGTTTGCATCTTTTATCCATTTATGAATTGTACTGTCTGCAATACCAAATCTTTTAGCAATAGAAACTTTGGATTCTTCAGGATGTTGGTTAGCATAATCTACAACTCCTTATTTAAATTCATCATCAAATACTGGTTTTGTCATAGTCTTTCTCTATTTCTTTTTTTACTTATGACATTGTACCAAATGATGTTTAATTCTTCCATTTAACTTGTACAGTTTTTATACTAACATCAGCCGCACCTTCAGTTCACATTTTGTTTCGGCCTGATATTTCGTCTACAGGATTTCTAGCTTCCATGACGCATTTCAAGTTTATAGCTAACTATCTTGAACAATCATTTGTAAATAGAAAATTTCATGTTCCTGTAAACATGACATATAAGCGACTGCCTGTCGCACAAAAAATTGAGGATTCATTCCTCAATTTTAGTTTATGAAAATAAAAAGATAACAATCCCTAGAACAACAAGAACAATTCCTGTTGCTCTATTTAAGGTTTTAGGAGTTGCTTTATTCGCAAATAAAGCAGCAATTCTTGCCCAAATAAGAGTAAAGAGAATACATAAAATCCATACTGTTAAATTAGGAAACCCGCCAATCATAAAATGTGAAATAGCTCCAGTAAGGGCTGTAAAGGTCATAATAAAAACACTCGTACCTACTGCCGTTTTAAGTTCATATCCCATGACTGTTGTTAAGATAAGAAGCATCATCATGCCTCCACCTGCTCCAACAAAACCACAAATAAAACCTATGCAAGTTCCACAAATTATAGATTGGATTGCTCTTTTTTTAGAAGAAACATTATTCATCGCTTCTTTCGTTGTCATTACTGGTCTAACAATAAATTTAACTCCTAAAATAAAAGTCATAAAAACTGAAAAACTTCCCATTGTTGAAGATGGTAAAAGACTTGCCGCATAACTACCTACTACCGTAAAAATAAGTACACTTACCATCATCAATAAACCATTTCTAATGTCTAAATTTTTATTTTTTCCATAAGTATAAGCTGAAACCGCACTGGCAAGGACATCTGATGACAAAGCAATACCTACTGCCATATAAGGGTCCATTTTCAAAAAAGCAATGAGCATTGGGCTAATAACAGCAGCCGCTGACATTCCTGCAAAACCTGTTCCTAGACCTGCTCCCATTCCAGCAAAAAAGGTTACAAGAATAATAAATAAAATATTTGTTTCCAATTTATTTTTCCTCCAATAAACAATCTATATTTTTTTCCATAAGTTCTAATGTTTCTTTAAATATCTTTTGATGCTTTTCATCAATATCTGAAAAAAGTGAAGAAAAGAAATGGTTTTGAAACGCTTTTCCTTTTTTTATAACATCATTCGCTTTTTTATTCAAAACTAATTCAACTTTTCTTCGATCTCCTGGAACATCTATCCTAGATAAATATCCTTGATCAACTAACTGATCCACATGAATTGAAACAAGGTTTGCTTTGATTTTTCTTATTTCCACAATATCTTTAGCATGTTTATATTGGGGGTTATTTCCCAAAAACATCAAAATATCAAACCCTGTTTGCTTTAGATGAAATTCATTACATAGATTTTTACATTGTTGATGATAAGCAAGTTCTAATTTTCTAGCAAAATCAATATTCATATTATCACTTCCTTCATTTTTAGATAATTCATTTTTGAACTATTTTAATAGATAACTTTATAAATGTCAAATATTTATATAAAAAGCAACTCATTCGAGTTGCCATCATTTATTTTATTCAATTCTCTTTTTTTTAATATAAGTTAAAACAACTAAACTTCCTATCAATAATAAAACAACACCTATAATATTTTCATCATCACCTGTTTTTACTTTTTTAACTTCTTCTTTATTTTCAGCTTTTACCGTTGTCTTTGTTTCTTCATTTATAGTTGGTTTTACTGTTTCTTGATTATTTGATGTTGAATCTTTCCAATTATTATCATCTTTTGTTTGTTCTTTGATGAGTAAAGTTGTTGTAGCTATACCATCTTCAAATGTTACTTTTACATGATATGTTCCTACAGCAAGTATATTTAAATACATATCACCAAAAGTAATGATCGTAGAACCTTTTGTTACTTTATAATGTACTTTATCAACTTCTTGATCATCTACTTTTACATTTTCTGTATATTCATGATCTATTCTTATTGAAATATCTTTTCCACTTTCTTTAACAAAAGTTTCGCCTTCAGTAACTTTATAATCTTTATTTTTCTTTGTAAGTCCTTCAATCGCTTTATTAATAGTATCTGCATAGCTATCTACTATTGCTTGTTCTTGTTTACTTTTGTTCCAATCAATTTGATAAAGCACTTTTTCTACTTTATTATAATTTTCATATAATTCTTTATCTATAGAATTTACCCTAGAAATAGCTTCATTAACTCGACTATAATCAGCAGCAGGAATACTTATTGTATAAACAAATGTACTTACTTGACTCTTTTGCATTCCTTCTTTAGTAGCTATAGCTTTAATTGTAATAGATGTATTTTTGCCTTACTCCTATAAGATTTATTGGCTCTGTGTATTTTATACCGGTTGTTTTACTTGGCATGCTTCCATCCTTCGTATAATAGATTGTTGCCCCTATTGTTTTAGAAGTAAGTTGAATTGTTTTATTTTCTTCATATTGACCTTCTTTTAAATTAGAAATTGGTTCTTTTATCATCCTTAATAATAAACACAGTTTACTTTCTTTTTGAATATTATAATCAGCTAATGTTCTTCCGTCTTCTAGAAGTTGATCATTAAAATAGAGATATTGTTGATCAGGGGGAAAACCTTTTTTATCTTGAATTTTTTGTTTAACATTATCAATACTATCCCCTGATTCAACCTCAAGTGTTAAATAGGAAATATATTGTTCTAAAGGTGGTATTTCTTCTTGAGGGGGAATATGTATAAAAATACTAATAGCATAATAAGCAAATACACAAGAAGCTTTTTCTTCTATAGGGGTATTTTCTTTCATTATTTTTTCGAAACATCGATAAACGTCTTCTCTGGCATATTGTGCAGCAAAGGCATCTCCTAAAGTTAAATTAGAAAATGTATAGAGCATGTCTGCCGATAAGCGTAATATAACATCTTCATGATTTAAGTATTTTTCTACGATTTCTACACATTCTTTGGCTTTTGCAGAAAAGAAATAATACTCAGCCCAAGCAATTTGTGTAAGTTCTTGATCTTCTATTTCTTCAATTGTTTCTTTTGCTTTTCCTGGCAAAAAGAAACTTCCCACTAAGGGAAGAACGACTCTTTTTGACGATAACATTTTCGTCACCTCTTAAAATTTATTTTCTTTAATATATCCTATAAACAAAAAAAAGATGAAATCTTTTGAAGATTTCACCCTTACATCTTTTATTCAATCATAATTGTACTTGTGTTTTCAATTTGTTTCATATCAGATTTAGGAACTGATAAACGAAGTACTCCACCTTCATATTTAGCTTTGATATCTTCTTTTGGAATATCTCCTAAATAGAAGCTTCGTGTCATATTTCCAACATATCTTTCTTGTCGGATATAACGTCCATCTTCATCTTTTTCATTTTTATCTAATCCCTTGCTTGTAGATATTGTCAAATATCCATTTTCATAGTTGACATTGATATCTTCTTTCTTGAAGCCTGGTAAGTCAACATCTACTTCATATGTCGTATCTGTTTCTCTGACATCTGTCTTCATCATATTTCTTGCATGTTTTCCATATAATGGATTTTTCTTTCCAAAGAAATCTTCATCGAAATCATTAAAGAAATCATCAAATAAGTTTTCTGTAAATAAGCTAGGCATCATCATAAGTCATTTCCCCTTTCAATATAAATGCTTAGTCATTAGCATCGTTACTTCAAGCGGTGTTAACTCTTGAAACTAGGTTCTTTATTAATACCTTTCCTAATTTCTAAATACATTATAGCTCTTGGTTTTAGCACTGTCAAGAGATGAGTGCTAAAAATTATAAACTTATACTTATACTTAAAATCAACCCAAGGATTCCTACAACCATAAAACATAAAGAGATTCCTGCTGCTTTTTTTCTTTGAATCATTTTTGTTTTTTGATTAGAATCAATAGAATTTATAGGATAGTTTCTTCTTCCTATCAAATAAAGTAATAAACCACTTGAATTATTTCCATTACTTGCGAGTAATCCCCATAGTTTAGGATGTTTTAAACCACGAATTGTGGCATCAATCACCGTTAATTGATAAATTTGATAAACTGTTTCAATTCCCCCAACAAGTGCAATAGCCGCACATATAATCGCTAAAATACTTTTTACTTCCATGATCCGTTCCTCCTTAAATACGTTTAATCATTTGATAAAGCAACAATGATGAACTCACAATAGCAAGACAAAAGATCATCACTAAATAATAACTTTTACTTGGTAAAAACATTCCTAGTGTAACCAATAAGATTACCACAATAATATTTAAGATAATCGCTCTCAATAGTTTTTGATTACTTTTAACAACGTTTGTGCTTTCTTGTAAATGTTCCATCATTGCATCGTCCCCTTTCAATAAATCATCAAGACTTATGGAATAAAGGTTGCTTAACTCAATGACACTTATAATATCAGGATAAGATTTTTCATTTTCCCAATTGGATATTGTTTGACGAGAAACATTTAGTTTTTCAGCAATGACTTCTTGAGTCAAATCCCTATTTAAACGTGCCTCCTTTAGTTTTTTACCTATTTCCATATTTTCTTTCTCCTTTCATTTTCATTTTTTCATAATCTATTGATAGAGTCTATCAAACATCTTTTACATAGGACTTTTTTCTTGTCAAAATTATTTGACATAGAAAAAAAGACGCTTTAAAAAGCGTCAAATACTATAAAATAAGTTCAATCATTACTACAACAAAGCATCCAATACAAGCGACTTGAATGAGACTTAATTCTTTATAAGACGCATAAATAATAATGATTGTCGCAACGATTCCAGAAATCAAATGACCTGTTGAATAAAAAATATCTGGGAAGGTCATCGCTGCAAGGACCGTATAAGGAATATAATCCAAAAAGGATTGAATGGTTGGGTTCGTAATTTTTTTATTAATAAAGACAAGTGGTATCGCACGAATAGCATAAGTAATAAGCGACATGATTGCTAAATAAATATAAAACTGTTTATCCATGTGCTTCCCCCTTATTAAATAACACAGCGCCTATAAAAGCACTTGAAAGTGCTGAAATCGTCATCGCAAAACCACTTGATAATTGATTGATGATGGGTAAGTAGTAAAAACCTGAACGGATAATAATTGCAAGAGCTACTACTTTAATTATATTTTTATCTTTTTTCATTCCTGGAATAATAATTGCGATAAACATTGCGTATAAAGCAATTGATAAAGCATTACTAATGACCGTAGGTACAATAGAGCCAAGCATTGCCCCTAAGGTTGTTCCAAGCATCCATCCTGCCGTAGAAATTGAAGCAAGCCCAAAGAAGTAAGTACGACTCACATTTTCTTCAAGCATCGATAAGGCAAAGATTTCATCGGTAATAAAAAAGCTTAAGAGCCATTTATAAATTCCTTTAAACTTTTCATCTACTTTTTGGGAAAGTGAAAGTGACATAAACGCATAACGAATATTCACGGTCAATTCCACGATTGCCATTTCTAAATAGGTCCCTTGTCCTGCAATAATTCCTAGTGAAGCAAATTGCCCTGCTGAAGTAAGATTCAATAGCGAGATCAAAACTGCTTGTATCACGCTAAATCCCATTGATACAGCAATCGCACCAAAAGAAAAAGACACAGATAAATAGCCTAAAGCAATTGGTATTCCATTTTTCATTCCTCTTTTTATTTCTTTCATAACGTGTCCATTATACAAAAAAATCCTCGATAACTCTACAATTACCGAGGAATATTTTAGGCAAATTTTTCAACAATTGGTTTTGATACCAATTTATTCCATGTACTAATTAATGGACCTGTTCCAAACATTAAAATAATTGTCGCAATTCCTAATGGTCCACCTGTAATAAACCCAATTAAAACACAAACAACATCTGTCATAATACGACATACTGGATAAGATGGTGACATCACATCTGCCATATAAATAGATAAAGCATCATAACATCCTGTTCCCAGATCTGATGTGATATATAAAGAACATCCAAGTGTAACAAATAAAATACCAATCGCTAAAACCACGAATTTCATTGGTAATGAAAATGGTATAACATCTGGTGAAGAAACATTAAATAATTGACAATAAACATTATTAAAGAATTGTACAAAGAAACCAAGTAAAAACATATTAATAATGGCACCAATATTTAAATATTTTAAATTACTTCTACTTAATAGAATTAAAACTAAAAATAAGACCGCATTAACACTTCCTTGAAAAACACCTAAAGGTATATTTAATAAACCACTAATCCCTGTTGTCATTGATGTAAATGGATCAATTCCCATTTGTGATATACGACATGTTGAAACACCTATAGCAATAATAATATTTCCAATTAAAGAAATAATTGCTAGTTTGATTGAAAACTTAAATTTCATACCTTCATCCTTTCAAAAGTATTATACTTATTTTTTAATCTTTGAATTTTATTTTCAAATTATGAAAAACTATCTCAAAAATGAGATAGTTTCATAAATCATAAAAATCATTTCTGTATTGATTATAAGAAGAAGGAGAAAGAGTAAAATCCAGGGAATAACCTTTTTAATCATTTTCTATTTTCTTAGGAAAGATAATTGTTGTCTTAAAGAGATCACCATCTACATTCACTTCAAAAGTTCCACCTTGAACCTCCACAAAGCTTTTACAGATGGCAAGTCCTAAACCAGATCCTTCACTTTTACGTGAAGCATCTCCTTGTACAAATCTTTCTGTTAAATCACCTGGATTAGATATTTCTTGGGCTGAAATATTTTTGAAAACGACAATGATTTGTTGATTCGTTTCAATGATTTGTAAATAAACTCGTGTATGTTCTAAAGCGTATTTACAGATATTTTGACATAAATTTTCTAAAACACGATAAGTTTTTTCACTGTCTAAATGACAAATGATTTTTTTATTTTCATAATCATTTTTTAGATTTAAATGATGATGTTCAAATTGTTCTTGATATTCAAAGAGAACTTGTTGTAATAAGGCATGAATATCTAAATCTATAGGATTTAATTGAATATTACCACTATTGACTTTAGATACTTCAAATAGATCTTCAATAAGTGTTTTTAATCTTTTAGTATTACGATCTAAAATATCAATATATTCATCTTGTTGTTCTTTTGATAAATCTTCATTTTTTAATAAATCAATATAAGAAATAATAGATGTTAAAGGTGTTTTTAAATCATGAGAAACATTGCTAATCAATTCTGTTTTCATCTTTTGTGATGCGACTTCTTTACTTACCGCATCTTTAAAACCATCATTGATACAATTAAGTTCATCTTTTAAGGAATTAAATAAACCAAGATCTCGATTGATTTTATCATTAAATTCACCTTGAGCTAAATGATTGGCTGATTGTAAAAGAACTTGATAATCATTGCTTACTTTTGAAAGTAACTTTTTAGAAATCAACATAATAATGATGGCACAAACCAAAGAAACAAAACAGCTAAAAACAAGATAAATACGTGGATTAATATAATAAAGATTTCCTATAATTCCCATAAAAAAATAAACAAATAATAGAATTCCTTCAATACAAATGCCACTGATTAAACCTATTTTAAGAATGATATTTCCTTTTTGATTCTTTAAATCAAATTGTGTTAAGCTTTTAATTTCATCTTTAAAATAGTGATAAGCACTACAAACAAGCGTATGTTCTTTAATAAAGTCTTTACCAAAAACAAGAATAGATTTGATATAAAAGATAAAATACATAATCATGGCATAGAAAACAAACCAACCACCTACATTGATAATCGGTTCAATCGCAACACCGGCACCAGCCATTCCTCTTTCTCTTAGCATCCAAGCAAAAGTTCCTTGCCAAGAGGCCCTTAATACTTCTGTCATGACAGCAAGCCACATTGCAATTAAAATAATATAAATAAAGAACATAAAGAATAATTTAACTTTAACAACTGTTTTAAAAGGTTCAATTTCAATCAGTTTTCTGACTGGCACAAATAACATAAAAATGACAAGAGCTACAACAATGATAAAGACATAGATTATTAAAACATCAGAAATGGATCCTTGTTTAGAACATAATTCTTCTAAATAACAATTTGTTGGTAATTTTTTAGGTATCGCAATTAATACTTTAATGTTTGTTGGATTATTGATGGTTATTTGATTAATAATATCACTATTACCTTCATCTAAATAATTATTTTTAAAAAGTTGATCAAAGGAAGTATTGTAGAAGGATCCTTCCCAATCGCTGGTTTGATTTCCCTCAAGAGAAACATTTCCATTTTCATCATAATCAATGGTTGTATACCATTGATAGTCATTTAATACTTTTTTATCTTGAGTTTCAAATGCTTTTTTTAAATTCTTTTTAGAATTTGTGAAAAAGATTTTTTCATCTGTTTTATCATAAACATAATATTTGATTCCTTTTGTATCATGATTATTTTCATCTTCTAAATTATAAATATAATCTTTAAAAACATCTTTTAAAGAATAATCGCCATAAACATTTAGTTGATCAATATCATCACCTTTAACATAATAATGAAGTAAATCATAATTTCCTTTTCTTCTTTGAATTCTCATATCTAATAAAATACTTTTACTTGTAAGTATTTCGGTAATTCTACTTCGATTATTATCAAGATCAAGTTTAGTCGAAGTCGTTTTTTCTTTTACCCCGTAACTTAAATAAGTGACTAATGAGGCAATAATCAATACAGAAAATAAAAGTATTTTAAGTAATCTGTTTTTATTTTTCATGTTTCCTCCTATTATTTATCAATTTTATATCCAACACCCCAAACAACTTTTAAATATTGTGGTTTTTTAGGATTAATTTCTATTTTTTCTCTTAGATTACGAACATGAACCATCACTGTTTCACTATTAATGGCTTCTTCATTCCAAACACGTTCATAAATATCATCGGCAGAAAAAACCTTTCCCGCATTTTTCATTAATAATTCTAAGATTTTAAATTCGATTGGTGTTACTTTTACCTTTTTGCCATCAACTGAAACAGTTTTAGTATCTACATTCAGTTCAAGACCACCACAAAGATAAATAGAATCACTTTCTTTGGGTGCTGTCGCATCTAAATAACGTCCATAACGTCTTAGATGGGAACGAACACGTGCCATCAATTCCATCGGTACAAATGGTTTGGTAACATAATCATCACCACCTAAATTAAGTCCCATGATTTTATCAATATCTTCTGATTTTGCTGAAAGAAAAATCACTGGAAAATCATATTTTTCCCTTAACTTTGCGACCATTGTTAGACCATCCATACGTGGCATCATAATATCAACAATGGCAAGATGAATTGTTTCTTTTTCCACAATTTCTAAACCTTCAAGGCCATCATTTCCAACATACACATCGTATCCTTGATTTTATAAATAAATTTTAATTGCATTGGCAATTTCATTGTCATCTTCGACAACTAATACATGATATTTTTCCATTCCCTTTTTAACTCCTTATCTAAGCATTGAAAACAATGCAAAACTAATACATATATAACCTGCATATACACAGCTTATTAAAATGATTTTGTTTATTCTTTCCATCTTCCTCACCTCTTGCCTTAAAGTATAGAGATGATTTATAAATATTTTCTTTTTATATTTCTAAAGATTTTCTTAAGATTAAAACTATCTCTATTGTACATAATCTTTTGTAAAAAAGGAAATCTCTTATAAATATAAGATTATTTGTCTATTTTTACCTAAATTATTAAAATAACTCTTATGTAACATGAGAGTTTGATATAATGAATTTGAGGTGAATACTATGAATAATGATTATTTAAGTATTGGTGAAATGGCCAAAATGAATCATATCACGGTAACAACATTAAGGTTGTATGATGAACTTGATTTATTGAAGCCTGTTTATGTTAATCCTGAGACAAATTATCGCTATTATGATATTAAACAAAATGCACGTTTGGATTTGATTCAATATATGAAAGAACTGCAAATGAATCTTAAAGAAATTAAGGAACTTCTCGATAAAGAAGATATTAATTTAATTGAAGCAATTCTAATTAAAAAAAAGCAACAACTTTCTATACAAATCAATGATTTACAAAGAACTAAAGATGCTATTTCAAGAACGATTTATAGTTTGGAAAGATATCGTAAATCACCCCCAAGCGGGACAATTACTTTAGAATATATTGATCGAAGAAGGATCTATGTCATGCATACTAATATTAATTTCTATGAACATGATTTAAATGTTTATGAATATCTTTTAACCCAATTAAAAAATGATTTGATTGCACATCATTATCCCCAAATTTATTATTGTAATGCGGGAACTTTTCTTAATAAAGAACGATTTTTAAAACAAGAGTTTATTTCAGATCGTATTTTTGTTTTTGTGGATGATCATTTTCCTGAAAAAGAAATACAAGTGATTGAAAATGGAATGTATGCTTGTATTTATCTTGATGATTTTCATCAAGAAATCAATTATGCCAAACGTCTTCTTGATTATTGTAAGATGAATCATCTTACAATATGTGGGGATTATATTTGTGAAGTCTTAAGTGAACTCAGTATTTTTGATCATCATGAACGTTCCATGTTTTTAAGATTACAAGTTCCTGTTTCTTTTGAAAAATAGTTGACTCTCTTCCTGGATAAGAGTCTATGATGTAAGTGAAAGAAATAGGAGGCATGAATTATGGAAAAGATTAAAGTTGTACAATATGGTTGTGGAAAGATGGCAAAATACATCATCCGTTATCTTTATGAAAATGGAGCTATGATTGTTGGTGCTATCGATACAAATCCCGCAATTGTAGGAATGGATATTGGTGATTTTGCAGAACTTGGTGTTAAAACAGGAATATGCATTTCTGATCAAGCAGATAAAGTTTTAGATGAAACAGATCCTGATATTGCCGTTGTTACTTTATTTAGTTTAGTCAGTGATTGCTTCGATCATTATGTAAAATGTTTGTCAAGAGGAATTAGTGTTATTTCTACATGTGAAGAAGCAACATATAGTTGGACAACAGATCCAGTTCGTACAAATCAATTAGATGTTATTGCAAAAGAAAATGGATGTACTTTTGTTGGTAGTGGTATGGAAGATGTCTTCTGGGTAAATATGGTTGGTTTAGTAGCCGGTGGATGTCATTCTATTAAAAAGATTGAAGGTGCTGTAAGTTATAATGTTGAAGATTATGGATTAGCTCTTGCCAAAGCTCATGGTGTTGGTTTAACTCCTGAAGAATTTGAAGCAAGTATTGCCCATCCTGAAGTATTAGAACCTTCATATGTATGGAATTCAAATGAAGCCTTAGCAGCACGCATGGGATGGACAATTAAATCTCAAACACAAAAATGTGTTCCTTATTTCCATGAAACAGACTTATATTCATCAACTTTAGGTGAAACAATTCCAAAAGGAAACTGTATTGGAATGGCTGCTGTTGTAACAACAGAAACTTTCCAAGGCCCTGTTATTGAAACACAATGTATTGGTAAAGTCTATGGTGAAGATGATGGTGATATGTGTGATTGGAAAATTACAGGTGAACCAGATACAGAGTTTCATGTTGTAAAACCTGCAACGGTTGAACATACATGTGCAACAATTGTCAATCGTATTCCAACTGTTTTAGTTGCACCTGCTGGTGTAGTTACAGTTGATGAATTAGACCGTTTAGATTATTTAACTTATCCTATGGAATATCATATTTAATGTAAAAGCAGAGCCTAAGCTCTGCTTTTTTGATAGAAAACAATACTTTCATAAGGTTTAAGAGTTCCCTTTTGATGCTTTTCATAGTTTTTAATTAATATTTTTTCATCATTTAGAATAGAGGTATCATAACCAACTTCTTGATTACTAAAATTACAATAAACATAAAGTTCTTCATCTTTATAAAGTCGTTTGTATGCAAAGATATTTTCATCATCTTTCATTATTAACTCATATTTACCTAAAGTAATGATTTCATATTCTTTTCTTAATTGAATTAATTTTTGATAAGTATGAAAAATAGAATTTGTATCTTTCATTTCTGCTTCAGCATTGATTGTTTGATAATTTGGATTGACCATGATCCATGGTGTTTGATTACTAAATCCTGCATTTTTACCTTTGTTCCATTGCATTGGTGTTCTAGCGTTATCTCTACTTGATTTTCTCATATAGCGTAACATATCTTCATGACTTACCGATTTTTCTATTTCTACAAGTTGTTTGTAGCTATTGAATGTTTCAATATCTCGATAATCATCAAGTGAATTAAAAGGTACATTTGTCATCCCCAATTCTTCCCCTTGATAAATATAAGGTGTCCCTTGCATCATATGTAAACATATCGCCAACATTTTTGCTGATTTTTCATGACACAAAGGAGAAGAAGTATCACCAAATCTTGAAACACATCGTGGTTGATCATGATTATTCCAGAACAAAGAATTCCAAGCCTGTTGATACATTCCTACTTGCCATCTCGACATAATTTGTTTTAAATCTTTTAAAGAAAATCTTTGATCTGTCCATTTATTAACTTCTGCACCATCAACATTCATTAGTTCAAACTGAAAGACCATGCTTAATTCTTTATTATCTAAAGGAGCATATTTTTTAGCATCCTCGATTGTTACAGCAGGGGTTTCTCCTACTGTTAAAAGTTCTTTTCTAGAAAATACTTTTTGATTCATTTCTTGAATATATTCATGAATATGTGGTCCATTTGCACATACTTGATGACCTTTAATAGTACTGTCTACATAGTATTGACTTTCATCCTTACTAATAAGATTAATGACATCTAAACGAAAACCATCAACACCTTTATCTACCCAGTAATTCATAATATCAATACATTCTTGTCTTACCTTAGGATTTTGCCAATTTAAATCAGGTTGTTTTTTAGAAAATAAATGCAAATAATACTCATTTGTCTTTTCATCAAGTTCCCAAGCTGAGCCTTGAAAGCAGCTTGTCCAATTATTTGGAACATCTCCCTCATTTTCTTCTTTCCAAATATAATAATCTCGATAAGGATTATTTTTAGATTTTTTACTTTCTTGAAACCAAAAATGTTCATCACTTGTATGATTAAAAACTAAATCAAGAATAATTTTGATATCTTTTTGATGCGCTTTATCTAATAATTCCTCAAAATCACTCATTGTTCCAAATTCACTTTGAATACTTCTATAATCAGAAATATCATAGCCATTATCATCATTTGGAGATTTAAAAATAGGGGTTAACCATAATACATCAACACCTAATGTTTTTAAATAATCAAGTCTTGAAATAATACCTTGTAGATCTCCCACACCATCATTATTACTATCTTGAAAGCTTTTTACATAAATTTGATAAACAACACTCTTTTTCCACCATTCCATATTGATTCCTCCTGCTTTTATTATTCTCTTTTTATAAAGTAAATTCATTGCCTTTTTTAACAATTTATAGTCAATTATTAACTTTTCGATATTTTGTTGGTGTTGTATGATATTCTTTTTTAAAAACATTTTCAAATGATTTTACATTTTTAAATCCATGATTTAAAGCAATATCAATGATTTTCATGTTAGTATGTATTAAATCATAATAAGCATGTTTTAATCTTATTTTTTGTAAATATTGATAAAAGGAAATCGTTGTTTGTCTTTTAAATAATCGTGATAAAGAATTAGGATGAAAGTGAAATTGTTCAGCTATAATTTCAAGTGTTAAATCTTGGTTATATCTTTTTTCTATTTCTTCTATTATTTTATAAATTTCTTTTGTGTTTTCTTCTTGTTTTTTATCTAATAAACAATCCTGTATGAGTTTTTGATAAAGTTGATACATTAAAATATGTTGTTCTATTGGTAAAAGATGGTGAATATATTTCATTTCTAACCAAGGTTTAAACCATTCTTTGTTTGATGGAGCTTTTAATTTAAAGAAATAAGATTGAATTTGAAATTCTTTAAAGACATCAACTGACAACAAATATGTATATAAATGTGTAAATTCAGGAAAATTGAATTGATGTACACTATGTGAGTTAATAATAAACATTTCCCCTTGATAAAATATTTCTTTCTTTCCATCAATACATGCTTCTACTTTTCCTGAAACGACATATACAACTTCAATATCTTGATGATAGTGGGAACTTACTGGTCGACTTTTATTAAATTGATGATTATAAAAAACAATAGGATATTTAATATTTGTTTTAACAATTTCTAGATGATGATCCATTTTATTCACCTCTTTTTTATTATATAAGAAAAAAGCCTACATCGTAGACTTTTTGATCATATTTATAAAATACTGATGAATTGAATCATCTTCATCAAGTTCAGGATGAAATGCAAGTGCTAATTGTTTTTTATATTGAACAGCAATAATATTGTCATTCACTTTAGAAAGAATATCAACACCCTCTTGTACACTTTCGATATAAGGTGCTCGAATAAAAGTCATAGGTACTTTTCCTATTCCTTTCATTTCTTCAATGGTGTGAAAACTTCCTAGTTGTCTACCATAGGCATTCCTTTTTACCATCATAGGTATTGTTGAAAAATAAGTTTGATTTTGATTTTCTATTTCCTTAGCTAATAAAATGAGTCCTGCGCATGTAGCAAGTGTTGGTAAGCCATCTTGAATACGTTTTTGTAAATCATCAAACATATCTAATTCTTTTAAAAGGTTTCCTTGAACCGTACTTTCGCCTCCAGGTAATACGAGTCCATCAAAATCTTGATCAAGATCACTTTTTTGTCTTAATTCGATACAAGTCGCTCCTAATTGTTCTAACTTTTTTTCATGTTCAATAAAAGCTCCTTGTAAAGCAAGAACCGCAATTTTCATTATTTACCTCTTTCAGCCATTAAAATTTCAATTTCTTGTTCATTAATACCAACCATTGCTTCCCCTAAATCTTCAGATAATTTTGCAATCAATTTAGCATCCGTATAATTTGTGACAGCTTTAACGATTGCTGCTGCACGTTTTTCAGGATTTCCTGATTTAAAGATTCCTGAACCAACAAAGACTCCTTCTGCTCCTAATTGCATCATTAATGCGGCATCTGCAGGTGTTGCAACTCCACCAGCAGCAAAGTTAACAACTGGTAATTTTTTATGATTGTGAACATATTCTACAAGTTCATATGGTACTTGTAATTGTTTTGCAACTTCGAAAAGTTCATCTTTTCGAAGAGCCGAAATTTGAGCAATTTGTTTATTCATCATTCTCATATGACGAACGGCTTGAACGATATCTCCTGTTCCTGGTTCTCCTTTGGTACGAATCATGCTTGCCCCTTCATTGATACGACGAAGTGCTTCTCCTAAATCTTTAGCTCCACAAACAAATGGTACTTCAAATTCTCTTTTGTTGACATGATAAGCATCATCAGTTGGTGATAAAACTTCACTTTCATCAATATAATCAATTTCAATTGCTTGTAAAAGCTGTGCTTCTACAAAGTGTCCAATACGACATTTTGCCATAACTGGAATACTTACTGCTGCTTGAATTTCTTGAATCATTTTTGGATCAGACATTCTTGCAACTCCCCCTGCTGCACGAATATCTGCAGGAATTCTTTCAAGTGCCATAACAGCACATGCTCCAGCTTCTTCTGCGATTTTTGCTTGTTCAGGTGTTGTTACATCCATAATAACACCACCTTTTAACATTTGTGCTAATTGTTTATTTAATGCATATCTTTCATTTGCCATTTTTTGATCTCCCTGTTTACTTTTGTTATGGCTTTTATTATACTTAAATGTGAACATATTAAAATATTCAATTTAAATATATTCAATAAGGTCAGTTTAAGGAGGAATCAATTATGTTAACATATAATCTTACAAATATAGGGTCAGATTCTCTTTATGAATATCTTTATAAATGTATAAAAAAGGATATTATTTTAGGAAATATAAAACCAGGAGAAAGACTACCATCTAAAAGACCTTTTTCAAAAAATCTTGGGGTAAGTATCATTACTGTTGAAAATGCCTATAGTTTACTTATGTCAGAAGGATTTATTTATTCATTACCAAAAAAAGGTTTTTATGTCACTGATCTAAAAAATATTCCTTCTAAAAAACAAATGAATAAAGAGAAAGTGATTTTAACAAGTGGTCACAATCACTACTTAGCTGACTTTTCTAGTAATCAAACTGAAAGTGATATCTTTCCCTTTACTACCTGGATCAAGACCATGAAAGAAGTACTAAGAGATAATCAAGAAGAGTTAATGATCAACTCACCTTGTGGAGGAATTCTTGAACTAAGAAAAAACATTGCGAATTTCTTAAAAGATTTTAGAGATATGAATGTTAAACCCGAACAGATCATTATTGGTGCAGGTACAGAATATCTATATAGTTTGATTATTCAACTTTTAGGAAACGATGTTAAATATGGCTTAGAAAATCCTGGTTATCCAAAAACTGCGCAAATTTATAAAAGTATGAATGTTGATTTTGAATATGTGGATATGGATGAATATGGAATTGATCCAAATGAATTAGAAGAAAAGAAAATTGATGTAATACACATCTCCCCATCTCATCATTTTCCTACAGGTATTGTTGTGCCAATTTCAAGAAGATATGAACTTTTAGGTTGGGCAAATAAAGTTGAAAAACATTATATTATTGAAGATGATTATGATAGTGAATTAAGATTAGGAGGAAAACCAATTCCTACCCTACAAAGTATCGATGTTTCCGATAAAGTCATCTACATGAATACCTTTACTAAAACTCTATCATCAACCATCCGTATGTCCTATATGGTATTACCAGAATCATTAGCTGATGAATATTATAAACGTCTTTCATTTTATTCATGTACCGTTTCAAATTTTGAACAATATACACTTTCTAGATTTATTGAAAACGGGCATTTTGAAAGACATATTAATCGTTTAAGAAATTATTATTTAAAAAAACAAAATACAATCTTAAATGCTTTCCAAACAAGCAGTCTAAATAATAAGATTGAAATTTATAATGAAACTACCGGTGTTCATTTTTTAATGAAAATAAAAAGTGAAAAAGCAGAAAAAGACATTATTAACAATGCCTACAGTAAAGGAATAAAGTTAAGTCCACTTTCTCAATATTACAAAAATAATGATGAAAATAAAAATATTTATGTTATGAACTATTCCTCATTAGATAGTGAAAAAATAGAACTAATTGTAGAAAAATTAAAACAATGTATTTAAAAAGCCTAACAGATTGTATTAGGCTTTTTTAGTTAACAAACATAAAAAAAGAAGGAACTGGCAACGAGCTATTTTCGCACAATGTACTATCTTCGCCGCGATGATGCTTAACTTCTGTGTTCGGAATGGGTACAGGTGTGTCCATCATGCTATCATTACCAGATTCTTCTTGTCAAGTGTCTTCAGGACACTCAAAACCAGACAGTAGTTTTTCTTCTTTCAAGCTCGCTTGCCTTTTCGGTCAAGCCCTCGACCTATTAGTATCAGTCCGCTTAACATGTCACCATGCTTACACTCCTGACCTATCTACCTTATCGTCTTTAAGGGGTCTTACTTGCTTGCGCAATGGGAAATCTCATCTTGAAGTGGGTTTCACACTTAGATGCCTTCAGCGTTTATCCCTTCCGCATTTAGCTACCCAGCTATGCCACTGGCGTGACAACTGGTCCACCATTGATGCGTCCATCCCGGTCCTCTCGTACTGAGGACAGCTCTTCTCAAATTTCCTGCGCCCACGACAGATAGGGACCGAACTGTCTCACGACGTTCTGAACCCAGCTCGCGTACCGCTTTAATGGGCGAACAGCCCAACCCTTGGAACCGACTTCAGCTCCAGGATGCGATGAGCCGACATCGAGGTGCCAAACCTCCCCGTCGATGTGAACTCTTGGGGGAGATCAGCCTGTTATCCCCAGGGTAGCTTTTATCCGTTGAGCGACGGCCTTTCCATTCAGCACCGCCGGATCACTAAGCCCGACTTTCGTCCCTGCTCGACTTGTGGGTCTCGCAGTCAAACACCCTTTTGCCTTTGCACTCTGCGCTTGGTTTCCATCCAAGCTGAGGGTATCTTTGGGCGCCTCCGTTACTCTTTGGGAGGCGACCGCCCCAGTCAAACTGCCCGACTGACACTGTCCCGTCAACGGCTCTACGTCGTCCGGTTAGAAATCCAATACAACAGGGGTAGTATCCCAACAGCGGCTCCTTGAATACTGGCGTATCCATCTCTTTGCCTCCTACCTATCCTGTACATGCTGCATCAAATCCCAATATCAACCTGCAGTGAAGCTCCATGGGGTCTTTCCGTCTAGTCGCGGGTAACCTGCATCTTCACAGGTACTAAGACTTCACCGAGTCTACAGCTGAGACAGCGCCCAAATCGTTACGCCTTTCGTGCGGGTCAGAACTTACCTGACAAGGAATTTCGCTACCTTAGGACCGTTATAGTTACGGCCGCCGTTTACTGGGGCTTCAGTTCAGGGCTTCACTTGCGTTAACCCCTCCCCTTAACCTTCCAGCACCGGGCAGGCGTCACCCCCTATACTTCGCCTTGCGGCTTAGCAGAGAGCTGTGTTTTTGGTAAACAGTCGCTTGGGCCGTTTCACTGCGGCTCATATCTCTATGAGCACTCCTTCTCCCTAAGTTACGGAGTCATTTTGCAGAGTTCCTTAGCTATAGTTCTCTCGCTCACCTTAGGATTCTCTCCTCACCCATGTGTGTCCATTTTCGGTACGGGCCATATATACTTAACGTTAGAAACTTTTCTTGGAAGTTCCTCCACTGCCTTCCGTACTCGCCGTAGCTTTCCGTACGCTTCACGCCTTCTCGTTTCGGATGGTGGATTTGCCTGCCATCCCGATATCTCGCTTGCACCAGCTCTTCCAGCCGCTGGCTGCAGCTTCCTCTCTCCGTCATTCCTTCACATATATACGGGTACAGGAATCTCTACCTGTTGTCCATCGACTACGCCTTTCGGCCTCGCCTTAGGTCCCGACTTACCCAGAGCGGACGAACCTTCCTCTGGAAACCTTGGGTCTTCGGTGCGTGGGATTCTCACCCACGTTCCGCTACTCACACCGGCATTCTCTCTTCCATGATCTCCACACGTCCTTTCGGTCGTACTTCTCCGTTCATGGAACGCTCCCCTACCATCCCTTGGGATCCATAGCTTCGGTAGTATGCTTAGCCCCGGTAAATTATCGGCGCAGAGTCATTCGACTAGTGAGCTGTTACGCACTCTTTAAAGGATGGCTGCTTCTGAGCCAACCTCCTAGTTGTCTGTACATCTCCACATCCTTTTCCACTTAGCATACATTTTGGGACCTTAGCTGATGGTCTGGGCTGTTTCCCTCTTGACAACGGACCTTATCACCCGCTGTCTGACTGCCGAGCATGTTGGCGTGACATTCGCAGTTTGATTATGCTCAGTACCCCGAGATGGGGCCATCACATATTCAGTGCTCTACCTTCACGCAACTTACCTCGACGCTAGCCCTAAAGCTATTTCGGGGAGAACCAGCTATCTCCGGGTTCGATTGGAATTTCACCCCTAGCCACAACTCATCCGCCAACGTTTCAACGGGGGTCGGTTCGGTCCTCCATCGGGTTTTACCCCAACTTCAACCTGGTCATGGCTAGATCACCCGGTTTCGGGTCTACTGCATGCAACTCTCGCCCTCTTAAGACTCGCTTTCGCTTCGGCTCCGCATATCCTGCTTAACCTCGCTCCATACAGTAACTCGCCGGTTCATTCTACAAAAGGCACGCCATCACCCTTTAACGGGCTCTGACTTCTTGTAGGCATATGGTTTCAGGTTCTCTTTCACTCCCCTCCCGGGGTTCTTTTCACCTTTCCCTCACGGTACTGGTTCACTATCGGTCACTCTCTCGTATTTAGCCTTGCCGGATGGTCCCGGCCGATTCAGACAGGATTTCTCGTGTCCCGCCCTACTCAGGTGTCATCTCTCTCCAGTCTCTCATTTCGAGTACGGGGCTCTCACCCTCTCTCGCTCACCTTCCCATGTGATTCCTCTATGATCCTCTGTCAGATTTATCGATGATCCTACTACCCCGATCCTAAGATCGGTTTGGGCTCTTTCCCTTTCGCTCGCCGCTACTCAGAAAATCATTCTTATTTTCTCTTCCTGCAGGTACTTAGATGTTTCAGTTCCCTGCGTCTCGCCTCATCATGTCTATGTATTCGACATGTGATACACGGATATGACTCCGTGTGGGTTCCCCCATTCGGATATCGACGGCTCTTCACGTGCTTACCGCTCACCGTCGCATTTCGCTGTTTGCTGCGTCCTTCTTCGCCGGAGTGTGCCTAGGCATTCCCCATACGCCCTTTCTTGCTTTACCTTCTAGGTTTGCTTGCTTGAACTTTTTTTCGTTTACACTTGCTGTAAAATCTTAGTTACTTTCGACTTTTCGTACTAGACCTTTTCTTTAATGTCTAATCTCTTCTTTATCGTTTTCGCAATTTTTTTTACTACTATCCAGTTTTCAATGTCCTCTTGAATGTCTAAGACATTCAAAACCAAACAAGAAAGCACAACTTTCTCTCCCTAGAAAGGAGGTGATCCATCCCCACGTTCCCGTAGGGATACCTTGTTACGACTTCACCCCAATCATCAGTCCCACCTTAGACAGCTCCTTCCTTGCGGTTAGGCCACCGGCTTCGGGTGTTACCGACTCTCATGGTGTGACGGGCGGTGTGTACAAGGCCCGAGAACGTATTCACCGCGACATGCTGATTCGCGATTACTAGCGATTCCATCTTCGTGCAGTCGAGTTGCAGACTGCAGTCCGAACTGAGAACAGTTTTATGGGTTTCGCTCCACCTCGCGGCTTCGCTTCCCTCTGCTCTGTCCATTGTAGCACGTGTGTAGCCCAGGTCATAAGGGGCATGATGATTTGACGTCATCCCCGCCTTCCTCCGGCTTGTCACCGGCAGTCTCGCCAGAGTCCCCAACTTAATGCTGGCAACTGGCAACAGGGGTTGCGCTCGTTGCGGGACTTAACCCAACATCTCACGACACGAGCTGACGACAACCATGCACCACCTGTCTTCTCTATAGCTATCTCTCCATCTCTGGAGCCTTTAGATCGATGTCAAGACCTGGTAAGGTTCTTCGCGTTGCTTCGAATTAAACCACATGCTCCACCGCTTGTGCGGGCCCCCGTCAATTCCTTTGAGTTTCATTCTTGCGAACGTACTACTCAGGCGGAGTACTTATTGCGTTAACTGCAGCACTGAGCTTTGACACCCAACACTTAGTACTCATCGTTTACGGCGTGGACTACTAGGGTATCTAATCCTATTTGCTCCCCACGCTTTCGGGACTGAGCGTCAGTTATGCGCCAGATCGTCGCCTTCGCCACTGGTGTTCCTCCATATATCTACGCATTTCACCGCTACACATGGAATTCCACGATCCTCTCACACACTCTAGCTCTACGGTTTCCATGGCTTACCGAAGTTAAGCTTCGATCTTTCACCACAGACCCTTAGTGCCGCCTGCTCCCTCTTTACGCCCAATAATTCCGGATAACGCTCGCCACCTACGTATTACCGCGGCTGCTGGCACGTAGTTAGCCGTGGCTTTCTTATAGAGTACCGTCACTTGGATATCATTCCCTATATCCACCGTTCTTCCTCTATGACAGAAGTTTACATAACGAATTACTTCTTCCTTCACGCGGCGTTGCTCGGTCAGGGTTTCCCCCATTGCCGAAAATTCCCTACTGCTGCCTCCCGTAGGAGTCTGGGCCGTGTCTCAGTCCCAGTGTGGCCGGTCACCCTCTCAGGTCGGCTACGCATCGTCGCCTTGGTAGGCCGTTACCCTACCAACAAGCTAATGCGCCATAAGTCCATCATCTACCAGTCCCGTAGCACTTTTCATATAGAGTTCATGCGATCTCTACACCTATGCGGTCTTAGCTGACGTTTCCATCAGTTATCCCCCTGTAGATGCCAGGTTACTTATGTATTACTCACCCGTTCGCCACTCTTCACCGAAGTGAAGCGTTCGACTTGCATGTATTAGGCACGCCGCCAGCGTTCATCCTGAGCCAGGATCAAACTCTCCATTGTCTTATTTCTTTCAGACAACTTTGGTCTGTTTAGCTCTTTTTTTGTTTTCTGTTTATTTCTAAACTCTCATTGACGTTGTGTTTTATTCTTTCCTGTTCAGTTTTCAATGTCCTCTCACTCGTCTCTCTCGTCGAGTGCCCATTTATATTACCATCCTCTCTCCCTTTTGTAAAGCTTTTTCTTGTCCTTTTTTTATTTTTTTCTCTATTCCCCTCTTTTTCTGCCTTTATATCGTTGTTTTTTTATCTGTATTTTTTTGTCATGATTAAAAGAAACGACCTTTACAGAACGTTTCTTTGCCTTATGACTATATGATTTCTTTACTGTCCAGGATGATCGTTGTTGGTCCATCATTGATCAGTGAGACTTTCATCATCGCTCCAAAAATTCCTGTTTCTGTATAGACCCCTGCATTTTCTAATGCTTTATTAAAATATTCATATAATGGTTTTGATATTTCTGGTTTAGCAGCATCTAAAAAACTAGGTCTCCTTCCTTTTTTACAATTTGCATATAAAGTAAATTGTGAAATAGAAAGAATTTCTCCTTTGATATCCATCAATGATAAATTCAATTTTTCATTTTCATCTTCAAAAATTCTTAAATTAATAAGCTTATTAACCATCTTATCAACAATTTCTTCATTATCATCATTCGTAATACCTACTAATACCATAAATCCTTGTTTGATTTGTCCATTTATTTTCCCTTCAATTTCCACGCTTGCTTCACTTACTCTTTGTACAACTAATCTCATATTCATTTCTACCTTTCTTTTTATAAAAGTGTTATAATCATTATAATTCATTTTGTATTAAGGAGGAAGATTTTTTTATGAGTGGAACTTTAGCTTATAATATGAGACCTCAATCTCTTTTAGATATATTAGGGCAAAAACATATTATAGGTAAAAATGGTTTATTTACTAAATTTGTAGAAAAGAATCATCCAATGTCTGTTATTTTATATGGCCCACCAGGTTGTGGTAAAACAACTCTTGCAATGGCTTTGGCTCATGATTTAAATATGCCTTGTCGTACTTTTAATGCATCTACAGGAAATAAAAAAGAAATGGATTTGATTATTGAAGAAGCTAAATTATCTGATGGTCTTTTTGTCATTATCGATGAAATTCATCGTATGAATAAAATGAAACAAGATAATTTACTTCCTTATGTAGAAAGTGGTCTATTGATTATTGTTGGATGTACAACAGCTAATCCTTATCATTCAATCAATCCTGCCATTCGTTCAAGATGTCAAATCATTGAAGTTAAGCCTTTAACTCAAGAAGATATTATTCAAGGTTTACATCACGCTTTAGATAGCGAAAAGGGCTGTCATCATCAATATCAATGTGATGAAGAAGTCTTGCAACATATTGCTCGTCTTTCATCAGGAGATATTCGTTTTGCATATAATTGTTTAGAAGTATGTACAATTATTTCTCATGATAATCATATTACTATTGAAGATGCTAAAAATGCTTTAACACAAGCCAATGGTCAATTTGATAAAGATGAAGATCAATATTATGATACTTTAAGTGGTTTACAAAAATCTATTCGTGGAAGTGATCCTAATGGAGCTATGTATTATTTTGCAAAGTTGATAGAATATAATGATATTGAATCTTTAGAAAGACGTGTCCTTGTTTGTGCATATGAAGATGTTGGACTTGCTAATCCAAATGCTTGTATGCGTACTGTTGCTGCTTTTCAAGCTGCCAGAACAGTAGGATTTCCTGAGGCAAGAATTCCTATTGCAAGTGCTATTATTGATTTATGTCTTTCACCTAAATCTAAATCATCAGAAGCAGCTATTGATGCTGCCTTAGCTTCTTTAAGACAACAATCTTTGCCTGCACCTGAATATTTAAGATTAACACCTGTTGGTCTAGAAGAGGATGAAAAATATAATTATGATCGTCCTGAGTTATGGGAATATATTCAATATTTACCTGATCAAATCGCAAATAATCAATTCTATGTACCTTGGATGACAAGTCAATATGAAAAAGCTTTAGCTGAAAATTATCGACGTATTTTAAAACATGGTCGTACAAGTAATATTAAAAAATTAAATCATACAAAAAAATCCTAAACTTTTAGGATTTTTTCTATATCATCTGTTACTTGTTCAATGGTTTGTTCAAAGTTTTCTAAATTCACATCATACCAATGAACATCAAATTGGTTTTTAAACCAAGTATACTGTCTTTTAGCGTATTGTCTTGAATGTTTTTTTATTAACTCTAAAACATCATTTAAATCAATTTGATGATCATAATAATCAAACCATTCTTTATAACCAATCGCTTTCATACTTTGATGATTTCTTGTAAGTCCTTGACTATAAAGACGCTCCATTTCTTCTTTTAAACCATTTTCCATCATCACATCAACACGTTTGTTAATTCTTTCATATAAAACATCTCTAGGAAGCGTTAATCCCACAAAATAAGCATCATATAAACAAATATGCTCTTGTTCTTCTAACATTTCACTTTTTCTTTTACCTGTTGTTTCATAGATTTCAATAGCTCTTAAAACACGTCGACGGTTATTGAAATGCAATATTTTTGCACTTTCTTCATCGATTGATTTTAAATGATCATGTAATTGTTCATTTGTATAATCTTTATATTTTTCATTTATTGCATGATGATCATTTTCCATTTCATCAAATTGATAATCATATAATGCTGCTTTTATATATAAGCCTGTTCCTCCAACAATTATTGGAACATGTCCTCTTTGGGTAATTTCTGTTATCTTTTTTCTTACTGTTTGTTGAAAATCATGAACACTGTATGTTTCATCAGGATTTAAAATGTCTACACAATGATGAATAATACCTTCTTTTTCTTCTTCTGTGACTTTAGCAGTTCCTATATCCATCTGTTTATAAATTTGCATAGAGTCTCCACTAATAACTTCTCCATTGAACTTTTTAGCAAGAGCTACTCCCATTTTTGTTTTACCAACACTTGTTGGTCCAATTACAACAATTACTTTTTCCATTATACGACCCTCTTAAACAATTTTTCTAATTCATATGCTGAATAATGAATAATCGTTGGTCTTCCATGTGGACAAACATAAGGATTATCACAACGCATTAAATTATCAACAATTGTTTGCATTGACTCAATTGATAGATGACTATTTCCTTTTAAAGATGCTTTGCAACTTAATGTTGCTATAGCATGTTCTTGTAAAGAAAGTAAATCAATTTTATTATCTTTTAATATCTGTTGAATCATATCTTCAATAAATAAATGTTCATTAATTTGATTCATCCACATTGGCAGTTGTTTAATAATAAAACCATTACCAAAAGGCTCTAAATCAATGCCAACTTCTTTTAATAAGTCTTTTCTTTCTTCAATCATCATACATTCACTTAAAGGATATTCAACTGTAATAGGTACTAATAAATCTCTCATTGTCATATCTGGATGACTATATTTTTCCAGAAAATATTCATAATTGATTCTTTCTTGTGCAGCATGTTGATCTATCAAATACATTCCACTATCATCTTCACCTACAATATAAGTTCCATGAATTTGTGCTTTTACAAATATTTTCTTTTTCATTTTTTTTAAAGACACTTCAACTTTTTCAAGTTGGATAGATTCTTCAACAAGCTTTTCTACAGGTTCTGTTATATATTCATTTTTTTCTTCATGTACAAATAGTGGTTGTTTTTTTTCTTGAATAAATGAAGCTTGTGGTTTTTCTTGAACTTTTGTAGGAATTTCTTGTCTAAAATCAATATCTAGATCCATTTGATCTAGTTGTGGTTTAAAGATTGGTCTTTCTTCTTTAACTTGATAGGTTAAATTTACATTTTCTAAAGTTTTAGATACCGCATCAAAAATTAATTGTTTTAATTCGTATTCTTTAGAAAACTTAACTTCTAACTTGCTTGGATGAACATTGACATCCACTAAATAAGGATCAATTTCAATATTGATGACTGCAATAGGATAACGATTATCTGCTAAATATTTACGATATGCTTGATTAATAGCATCGATTGCTACTTGATTTTTAACAATACGATGATTGACCATCGTAACAATATGATTCTTACTTGCCCTATTCACTTCAATTTTACCAATAAAACCTTCTATTTGAAATTCATCATTTCCAGCTTTTAAATTCAACATATTTTTAACCACAGATAACCCATAAATCTGATGAATAACTTCTAATAAATTTCCATTTCCATTTGTTTTATAAGTCATCTTATCATTATGTATTAAAGTAAAAGCAATATCTGGATGAGATAAAGAAAGTCTTTCTACATAATTTTGTATATGTGCAAATTCAGCATTGACAGATTTTACATATTTTAATCTTGCTGGTACATTTTGAAAAAGCTTTGAAACAGAAATATTTGTTCCTCTATTAAGATCACTTTGTTTTTGTTCAATAAATTTACCAAATTCATAAATTACTGTTGATCCTTGACTTCCATCACTGGTTTTTAAAACAAAACGAGAAATAGAAGCAATGGAAGGAATAGCTTCGCCTCTAAAGCCTAATGTTTGAATACAAAATAAATCTTGATCATTATAGATTTTACTTGTTGCATGTCTTGAAAAACAAAGACATGCATCTTCTTTATCCATTCCTGATCCATCATCAATAATTTGAATTAAATTCATTCCTCCTTCTTCTATAATAATATCTATTTTAGAAGAAGAGGCATCAATACTATTTTCAACTAATTCTTTGACAACATTTGCTGGTCTTTCAATGACTTCACCAGCTGCTATTTTATTTGCTAAAATATCATCAAGTTGTTTTATTTTCATAGGCCACCTCTACTTTACTAATTTCTTTAATTCGATTAAAGTTGACAAAGCATCTAATGGTGATAAAGCCATTGGATCAATTGTCTTTAAATATTTTTCAACTTCACTTTCTTTTTCAATAACTTGAACTTGTTTTTCTTCAATTAAACAATCTTCTACGTTATTTTCTTCAAGTGTTTCTAATACTAAATTAGCACGATTGATTACTTCATCTGGTAATTTAGCAAGTTTAGCCACATTGACCCCATAAGATTTATTAGAACGTCCTTTTTTAATTAAATATTCAAATACTAAATGATCATTATCTACTCTAGCACTGGCATGAACATTTTGGATACCAAGACCTTTATCTTCTAAAAATGTAAGTTCATGGTAGTGGGTTGAAAATAATGTCATACAATGAATTTCACTGGCAATATATTCAATCATTGCCTGGGCAATAGCCATTCCATCAAAAGTTGCTGTTCCTCGACCAATTTCATCAAATAAAATCAACGATTTTTCACTAGCAAAACGTAAAGCATTATTCGCTTCTAACATTTCTACCATGAAAGTTGATTGACCACTAATTAAATCATCACTTGCTCCAATACGCGTAAAGATTTGATCAAAGATTGTAAGATTCGCATATTTAGCAGGAACAAACGAACCAATTTGCGCCATAATAACAATTAAAGCTACTTGTCTCATATAAGTCGATTTACCACCCATATTTGGCCCTGTAATTAAGACAACTGGTGAATTTTCATCAATTGAAACATCGTTAGGTACATATTTACCATGCCCCATGACTTTTTCAATGACACCATGTCTACCTTCTTTAATATCCATGATTTTTTGATCATTAAAGACAGGTCTTACATAACTATTTTCACTTGCTAACATTGCAAGAGATTGATAAACATCTACACGTGCGATAATTTTCGAAACATCTTGAATCAAATGGACTTCTTTTTTGATTTCATTTCTAACTTGAGTAAATAAAACATATTCTAATTTTTGAATTTTATCTTGTGCCGATAAAATCTTACTTTCCATATCTTTTAATTCAGGCGTAATAAATCTTTCTGCATTCGATAAACTTTGTTTTCTTGTATATTCGAATTCATCTTTAACAAGATCTAAACTTCCTTTTGTAACTTCAATATAATAACCAAAGACACGATTATACCCAACTTTTAAGTTTTTAATACCTGTTTTTTCTCTTTCTTTTTGTTCAAAATCAACTAACCATTGTTTTCCATGATCTCTTAAATAACGTAATTCATCTAATTCTTCATTAAAATGATCTTTGATAATATTTCCTTCTTTAATCGTAAGAGGAGGATTATCAATAATAGCATCATCAATGAGTTTTGTAATATGTGATAGATCAATGATTTGATTGGCTAATTGATCTGTTAAAGGTTCATTGAATGAATAAAGTTGTTGTTTTAATTCTGGTAAGACTTTTAAAGAAGAAGCAATCCATTTTAAATCTCTTGCATTAATGTTTCCAAAAGCAATACGACTTGATAGTCTTTCTAAGTCATAGATTTCTTTTAATATTTCTTTAATACTTTCTCTTTGAATAAATTGTTGAGTAAAGATTTCAACAATATCTAATCTTTCTTCAATGGCTTCTTTTTTTAAAAGTGGTCGATCAATATAATTTTTTAAAAGTCTTGCTCCCATTGCTGATTTTGTCATATCTAATAACCAAAATAAGGAACCATATTTTTCATGATCTTTAGAATTTTCAGTTAATTCTAATGATTTTTTAGTATAAAGATCCATTGTCATAAAATCTTGATTATTGATTTCTTCAATCATTTGAAGATGTTCCAAGTCTCTTTTTTGTGTTTCAATTAAATAATTTAATAATAAAGTAGATACTTTGATTTCTTTTAAATCTTTTATATTATGAAAAATATCTCGATATTTTTCATTAAATGTTTCATTATCATAATGAGATACCATAATTGAATCATTAAAGTTATATGTACAATCACTTTTAACAACAATTTCTTTAACTTCCATCGAAGCTAATTGATTATTTAAAAGATGATCCTTTTTATCAATATTGATGACTTGAAATTCACCTGTTGTAATATCACAAAAAGCAAGCGTATAAACAAAATCAAAAATCATCATACACGCGATATAATTATTTTTATTCTTTGTCATCGATTCATCAAAAATAGTACCTGGTGTGACAATTTGAACAACACCACGTTCAACAATACCTTTTTTTCCAGGATCTGTTAATTGTTCAACAATCGCGACTTTATGTCCATTATCTACTAATTTTTGAATATATCCACTCGCACTATGAAAAGGAACCCCACACATTGGAACTCTTTCTTTAGCGCCGGCATTTTTCCCTGTTAAAGCAAGTTCTAGTTCTTTAGAAACAATCATCGCATCATCAAAGAACATTTCATAAAAATCCCCTAATCTAAACATCACAATAGCATCTTTATTTTGTTCCTTGATACCTAAATATTGCATCATCATTGGACTGTATTTTTGTTTCATTTTTACACCTCATTCTAATTCGTTGATTATTATAACATAGAAAGAAACATCTTTCTATGTTATGAAATCGGGATTAATTTTCATTTCAAGTTCTTCATCATTTGTTTTACTTTCTACAAGAATTGTTGTATTACCAATGATTTTTAAAGACATTTGTTTTTCTATTTCGATGTGCATTGTTTTATTTTCTAAGGTTGCATGGATACATCGAGGTAAGTATTGACTTTCAACAATAATTTGATCATTTTGACTGAGTTGATGATCTTTCATATTTAAATCAATAGCATCTTGGTAATGCACTTGTTGTTTTAATAAATAACTTTCATTTAAATGACTATACCAAATATGCAAATCAAAACTTCCTTCTATAAATGGTTGATGCTCCCTAATGATTCCTTGATATTGATGATTACAAATCCAACATCCTAGTATTTTATCAATCTCATTAACAACATAATCATATTTAGAAATCGTTTTTTTCGTTCCTTTTGATAAAGTTGCCTTGGTCATGATTTCATACACTTTACCAGCCATTTTGTCACCCCATATAACAATATGTCTAAAAATAAAAAAAAGACTTCAACGAAGTCTTATTTTTGTTCTTTAGCGTCTTTTAACACAACATCATGTGCGCCACCTTCAACAATCGAAGTAGCTGATACTAAAGTGATTTTAGCTTTTTGTTGTAATTCAGGGATTGTTAAAGCACCACAGTTACACATTGTATGTTTAATTTTTGATAATGATAAACCAACGTTATCTTTTAAACTTCCAGCATATGGTACATAAGAATCTACGCCTTCTTCAAAAGAAAGTTTAGCATCTCCACCCATATCATAACGTTGCCAGTTACGAGCACGAGCAGAACCTTCACCCCAATATTCTTTCATATATTGTCCATTAATTTGAACTTTATTTGTAGGAGATTCATCAAATCTTGAGAAATATCTACCTAGCATAATAAAATCAGAACCCATCGCTAAGGCTAATGTCATATGATAATCATGAACGATACCACCATCTGAACAAATTGGTACATAAATTCCTGTTTCTTTAAAGTATTCATCTCTTGCTTTAGCTACTTCGATTGTTGCTGTAGCTTGTCCACGACCAATACCTTTTTGTTCACGAGTGATACAAATTGATCCTCCACCGATACCAATTTTAACGAAATCAGCATCACATTCAGCTAAGAATCTAAATCCTTCTGCATCAACAACGTTACCGGCACCTACTTTAACAGTATCACCATAATTTTCTCTAATCCAATCGATTGTTAATTTTTGCCATTCTGAGAATCCTTCAGATGAATCGATACATAAAACATCAGCACCAGCTTCTACTAATGCAGGAACACGTGTAGCATAGTCACGTGTGTTGATTCCAGCACCAACAATGTAACGTTTATTTTTATCTAATAATTCATTTGGATTATTTTTTCTATTTTCATAGTCTTTTCTAAATACGAAATAATGTAATCTTTGTTCAGCATCTACTACAGGTAATGAATTTAATTTGTTATCCCAAATCATATCATTACATTCTTTAAGAGATGTTCCTAAATCTGCACAAATTAGTTTATCATATGGTGTCATAAAAGTTTCAACTTTTGTATCCATTGATAAACGAGAAATACGATAATCTCTTCCAGTAACAACTCCTAATAATTTACCGTTAGCAGTTCCATCTGCTGTAACTGCCATTGTTGAATGTCCAGTTTTTTCTTTTAAATCTAAAACATCTTTTAAAGTTGATTCAGGTGATAAGTTTGAATCACTTGGAACGAATCCAGCTTTATAATTTTTAACACGTCTTACCATAGCTGCTTGGCTTTCGATTGATTGAGATCCATAAATAAATGAAACTCCACCTTCTTTAGCTAAGGCAATTGCCATATTGTCATCAGATACAGCTTGCATAATTGCTGAAACTAATGGAACATTTAGTGATAATGCAGGTTCTTCACCTTTTTTAAATTTAACTAATGGTGTTTTTAAACTTACGTTTTCAGCACGACACTCAGCTGATGAGTATCCTGGAACTAATAAATATTCATTAAAAGTACGCGATGGTTCTTCAAAGTAAAATGCCATTTTTTTATCTCCTTATTCTTTCTATATTTTTGAAAAATTATAATCCCCAAATTTAAATAAGTCAATAATAAAAAGAAAAAGTAGGTTTCCCTACTTTAAAGCATTATTCATTTGTTGATTGATTGTTTGTAAGATTTCATTCACTTCATTTTGTAAATATAAATAATTAACAACTAATGGATGATTTTCATAATATGCTTTTTTTTCTTGATATTCTTGAATTGTTTTTGTAACTCGATCATCCTGTTTTGCTTTTTGATTGACAATCTTTTTTTGTAATACTTTTAATTCTTTTTCTAATTGTTTAAGTTTTTCATCATTTAAAACAAGTTTTTCATACTTTTGATATTCTTGAACAACTTCTAAAGCTAAAATTTCTTGATTTAATTTTCTAGCAAGCTCTTCAATTCTAGTCAACTTGTTCACCTTTTAAAGCCCAAGTTTTTACTTCTGTGACTTTTACAGGCACAATTTTACCAATATCTTCTTTACGCCCTTTGAAGTTGATCAATTTTTGATGTGCAGTATATCCTGTCATCATTGTTTCATCACGTTTAGATGGACCATCTACTAAAACATCCACAACTTGATTTAAGAAACGTTGATTTTGTTTTAAAGCTTTTTCTTTAACAACTTCATTTAATCTTTCTAAACGGTCTTGTTTTTGTTCAAATGGCACATTGTCTTGCATTTTAGCAGCAGGTGTTCCTTCACGAGGAGAATAGATAAATGTATAGGCTAAATCGTATTCACATTCTTCATATAAAGAAAGTGTATCTTGGAATTGTTCTTCTGTTTCATTTGGGAAACCAACAATAATATCTGTTGTAATTGAACAATCTGGCATCACTTCTTTAATCATGTGGAAAAGTTCTAAATATTGTTCTCTTGTATATCTTCTACCCATTAATTTCAAGATTTCTGTATTTCCTGATTGTACTGGTAAATGGATATAAGGCATGATGTTATCATATTGATTAATGATTTCAATCATTTCTCTAGAGAAGTCCCATGGATGACTTGTTGTAAAACGAATACGTGCAATTCCAGTTTTAGCAACTTCTTCTAAAAGAGTCGCAAAATCATAGTCTTCTTCTAAATCTTTTCCATAACTATTGACATTTTGTCCAAGTAAAGTGATTTCTTGATACCCATCTGCTTTTAATCCTTTAACTTCTTCAATAATATCATCCATTAATCGAGAACGTTCTTTTCCTCTTGTATAAGGCACAATACAATACGTACAGAATTTATTACATCCATACATGATATTGACCCATGCTTTATGTCCATTAGCACGTGTAACAGGCGTATTTTCAATAACATCCCCTTCTTTAGACCATACTTCTACAACCATTTCTTTACTAAACATTGCTTCTTTTAATAAAGTTGGTAAACGATGAATATTATGTGTTCCAAAGATTAAGTCTATATGTGGGTGTTTTTCTAATATTCTTTTAATAACAACTTCTTCTTGTGCCATACAACCGCATAAACCAAAAATAAGATTTGGTTTTTTCTTCTTTAAGTTTTTAACATAACCTACTTTCCCAAATACTTTTTCTTCTGCATTTTCTCTAATAGCACAAGTATTTAATAAAATGACATCTGCCTCTTCGATTTCTTTAGCAGCTGTATATCCCATCATTTCAAAAATACCTGCTAATGTTTCACCATCACGTTCATTCGCTTGACAACCATAAGTATGAATATAATAAGTTTTTCCTTTACCTACACTTACCATATCACTAGGTATTTCAAAAGCATCTTTTAAATGATCAACTTGTTTTCTACTTCTTTTTTGAGCCTCTTTTAAATTTGGCCCTTTAAAATATTCACTATAATCTTTCATTTTTTCACCACATTTCTTTCCTATTATATACATAAAGTTATCTTTTGGCTAGAAAAAAATAAGGACTTATCAGTCCTTATCATTTTTATCTTATCCAAAGAATCCGTCTGGTTGAATTGAGAAGTATAATACTTTACCTTCTGGAGTTCCTTTAAATACTCCTTTACAATGACCTGCTGCTTCTTCAGGTGATAATTCAGTTTCACATTCAAATTCAGCTTTGATTCCTACTTTTTTAATATATTTACATGATACTTTATCATCTGAATATCCATCAAAGAAATCAATAATTTTTTGAACTTGTCCTGTTTGCATTAATAATTTACATTTTGCCATTTTAAAAAACCTCCATTTACATGTCAGTATTATACAATGAATTTTTAAAAAAAGAAACCCTTTTCACTAAAAATTAACGTAATTCTATTACAAGTCTTAAGGCAGTAATCCTTTTATCATCGACCATTAAATCATGAAAAGAAGGAACACAGATAAGCTCTTTACCTGTTGGTATAATATATCCTCTAGCAATTGCAATTGATTTAATTGCTTGATTAAGTGCTGCTGCACCAATTGTTTGAATCATAAGTTTATCTTGTTCCCTCATTAATGATGCTATTGCTCCTGCAACGTGATTAGGAACAGATGTTGAAGATACTTTAATTATTTCCATATTTTTGCCTCCTAATTCACTATATGAATTATCATTAAAAAAATAACAAAAAAAGCATCCTAAGATGCTCGATATAGGTGATCATCATTGATCAAAACTCTTTCAATAGAGATAGGTTGGTGTTTGTCATTAAATTCAATCACGACACCTGCAAACTGTCCTGAATTTTCAGAAATTAAAAATTTTGAACTTAAACCTCTCATACGCGTAATCACACTATCTAAATCACACCCTAAAGAACTTAAATAAGGTCCTGTCATTCCTACATCAGAAATAAATGCTACTTTTTTATCAATAATTCTTTCATCTGCTGTTTGTACATGTGTATGTGTTCCTAAGACAGCTTGTACTTTATCTTTACAATAATAAGCTAAACCTATTTTTTCACTGGTTGCTTCTGCATGAATATCAATAATATGAATATCTTGTTCAAGGTTTAGATAATCATCAATATGATCAAAAGGATTCGAATAACGGTTATCCATAAAGACACATCCAAGTGCATTGGTTACTCTTATTTTTGTACCTTTAACATTAAATACTCTTGTATGGACTCCTGGTAAAATACTTGGTTGATTGAAAGGAACAACAAGGCGATCAGCTTCATCAATAAAATCAAGAAGTTCTTTTTTATCAAAAGTATGATTCCCCATTGTCATACAATCAACACCTTCAAAAGTAAAGAAATCATAATGTTTTCTATTTAATCCTTTACCATGTGTTGCATTTTCAACATTTGCGATTACAAAATCAATTTGATAATCTTTTCGAATACGATAAAGATAATCTTCTATCATTTGTCGTCCTACATTTCCAACGATATCTCCTATAAATAAAACTTTCATTTTCTTTCCTCATTTCGTAAAGACATTTTAACATATATAAAAAAAAAGGGAATTGATTTCCCTTTTATTTTGCAATTTCACTCGCACGAATTTCTCTTATAACAGTAACTTTAATATGTCCTGGATAAGTTAATTCTTCTTCAATCTTTGTCTTAATATCACGTGCAATCTTATGACTTGCTAGATCATCCACTTTATCAGGTTTTACAACGATACGAATTTCACGTCCTGCTTGAATTGCATAGACACGATCGACACCATCAAAGCTTTTAGCCATTTCTTCAAGTTTTTCAAGTCTTTGAATATAATTTTCAATTGTTTCACTTCGACTTCCTGGTCTAGCAGCTGATAATGTATCAGCAGCAGCTACTAAAATAGAAATAACACTTGTTGCTGGCACATCCCCATGATGTGAAGCAATTGCATTAATAACAGTTGGATGTTCTCCATGTTTTTTTGCGAATTTTGCACCTAATTCAACATGGCTTCCTTCCATTTCATGATCCATTGCTTTACCAATATCATGTAATAGACCTGCACGTTTAGCTAATTGTTGATTTAATCCTAATTCAGCAGCCATAATTCCTGCTAAATGTGCAACTTCTAATGAATGTTGAAGCGCATTTTGACCATAGCTTGTACGATATTTTAATTTACCAATTTGTTTAACAATTTCTTTATCAATACGAGAAATACCTAATTCAAAAATTGCATTTTCTCCAGTTTTACTAATAACTTCATCTAATTCTTTTCTTGTTTTATCAACAACTTCTTCGATTCTTCCTGGTTGAATACGTCCATCTCTAATTAAAGTTTCTAATGATAAACGAGCAACTTCTCTTCTTACTGGATCAAAGCAAGAAATCGTAATTGCTTCAGGTGTATCATCAATAATTAAATCTGCACCTGTTGCTTGTTCGATTGCTTTAATATTACGACCTTCACGTCCAATGATACGTCCTTTCATTTCTTCACTTGGAAGATCAACAACAGTTACTGTTCTTTCAGTAACTTCTTCTTGAGCGTATCGATTAATTGCATTGGCAATAATGTCTCTAGACATATCAGCAGCTTTACTTTTAGCTTCTTCTTCTTGTTCTTTTATGTAAGCAGACATTTCTAATGAAATTTGTTGTTCAACTTGTTTGAACAATTCTTCCTTAGCTTCTCTTGCTGACATAGCGGCAACTTTTTCTAATTCAACAACTTTAGAATCAATTTTATCTTTTAATTCAGCCTCTAATTTATCTATTCCAGCTTCTTTAATATCTAATTGTTTAATTCTTTGTTCAAGAACGTCTTCTTTACCTTGAACAGCAATATCTCTTCGTTCAATACCTTTTTCACGTTCTGAAAGATTATTTTCAAGTTCAGTAATTTCTTGTTTTTGTTCTTTAATTTCTTTTTCTGCTTCTAATTTTAATTCATAAGCTTGAGTTTTAGCATCTAAAATAGCTTCTTTAACTAGATTATCAGCTTTACTCGTTGCATCATCAATAATCTTTTGAGCACTTACATTAGCTTTTGAAATATTTAGTTTTGCATATACAAAATAAATAAGAACCCCAACAGCGACAGCTAGAACATAGGATAAAATAGTGGCAATATTTAAACCTGGCATATTCCACCCTCCATTTTCTCTATGCACATTTTTTATGATTAATTATCCAATCATTCACCGGTTGTTTCGGTTATAATAATTAATATTTACATAGTCTTTACTATGTTTATTAAACGTGTTTTGCGCACAAGTATATTATATGTCAAATTACTTATTTTGACAATAACAAGTTAAAAAGAGGAATTTTTACAATTCCTCTTCTTCTACAGGCATTAATGAAGCTTTAATTGCTTCCGTAATTTCATTCATTATATCAGGATGTTCAACAAGATATCGTTTTGCATTTTCACGTCCTTGTCCAATCTTTTCACCCTTATAAGCATACCAAGCACCGGATTTATCAACAATATCTTTATCAACTGCTAAATCCAAGACTTCACCATCTCTTGAAATACCTTTACCATAAATAATATCGACTTGTGTTGATTTAAATGGTGGTGCCACTTTATTTTTAACAACTTTGATATTGACTTTATTCCCAACAATTTCCGTACCATTTTTAATTACTTCACTTCTTCTGATTTCTACTCGCACAGAAGAATAGAATTTTAAAGCTCTTCCTCCAGTAGTCGTTTCTGGATTTCCAAACATAACACCAATTTTTTCACGTAATTGGTTAATGAAAATAATTGTACAATCTGTTTTATTCATAACCCCTGAAAGTTTACGTAAAGCTTTAGACATCAATCTTGCTTGCAATCCCATTTGTTGATCAGCCATTTCGCCATCTAATTCCACTTGAGGAACAAGTGCAGCAACAGAGTCAACAACTACTAAGTCAATAGCTCCAGAACGTACAAGTGTTTCAGCAATTTCTAAACCTTGTTCACCACTATCTGGTTGTGAAAGAATCAATTCATCAATATTAACTCCTAGATTTTTAGCATAAACAGGATCAATGGCATGTTCGGCATCAATAAACGCAGCTGTACCACCTTGTTTTTGCACTTCAGCAATCGCATGTAATGTAAGTGTTGTCTTACCACTTGATTCTGGACCGTAAATCTCAATAATTCTTCCTTTAGGATAACCACCTATTCCTAAAGCCATGTCAAGTGTTAAAGAACCTGTTGGAATAACAGCCACATCAACAGCTGCACGATCTCCAAGCTTCATAACAGAACCTTTTCCAAATTGCTTTTCAATTTGTTTGATTGCATCATTCAATGCTTGTGCTTTTTTAGCATCTTTTGTTTCTACTTCTTTTTTTCCAGCCATAAATAATACCTCCTATTCCTATATATGCTTTATTTTTCATTTTTTCTTTTATTTTTTTAAAATTTTTTCAATTACTTTCTTTTGAGCAAAATCTATTGCCTTTAAAGCAATCTCTTTTCGACTACCTTCTAAATTCAATTTATAAACAACAACATCTTCATAAGCAATACCAATATAGACTTCTCCTACTGGTTTTCCTTCCATTGCATCCGGTCCAGCATTTCCTGTAAAAGAAACACATAGATCAACATCTAAAATACTTTTACCATTAACACACATTAAAGTAGCAATTTCTTTAGAAACAACACCGTACTTTTCAATCAATGGATGTTCAATTCCTAAAAGCCTTTCTTTCGTTTCACTTTGATAAGTGACTAAAGAACCCTTATAAACCTTAGAAATGCCAGGAATATTTCCTAGCATTGTCGCAAAATTTCCTACTGTAAAACTTTCTACAGTTCCAATAGAAATATTATTTTTTATTAATAATTCAGCAAGTTCATTCATTACATTGACTCCGTTAACATATCTTTACTATCCATAAAATAATCAATACCACTTACTATTGAAATCACGCAAGCAATCCATACACTTATTTGACCAATTGGTAAATGAATGAATGAAAAAGGAAAATCATTTAATAATAAGAATATCACACTGATCATTTGTGTCACAGTTTTTAATTTTCCTAAATATTTTGCTGCAATAACAACTTGTTTATTAGCAGCCACCAAACGAATGGCATCTACGATCGTATCCCTAGAAATCATAATAATAGGAATAATGATAGAAATTGTTCCATCACTTGCTAGTAAAAGAAAAATCGTATTAATTAATAGTTTATCTGCAATCGGATCAGCAAACTTACCAAAAGTCGTAATTAATTTAGATTTTCTTGCAATTTGTCCATCAAAATAATCAGTTAACGAAGCAACTGCAAAAATAATAAAGATAACAATATTAACAAGTGAAATATCAGCATTCAAAATATGATACATAGGTACATTGATTCCAAACGTTGCATAAGGAAACATATAAATAAGAATAAGAATTGGAACAAGGATTATTCTTGTAATCGTTAATTTATTAGGTAAATTCATTATTTGACCATCGTTAATTTAAATGTTCTTACTCTACCATTAGAGCTTGTTCCATAATGATCATTTTCTTCTAATGGAATTTTTTGATCATTAATATAATAACGATGTCCTAAGTTCCAACTATATGAAAATTCCAAATATTGGAAATCATTCACATTAAATTCTAATTCAACACTTTCACATGCAGAATCATCTTTTAAAGCATCTGATGCTGAAATATTAGCAAGATTACTACTATAAACACCTTTTTTAAATGTATCAGTTTGATAACTGTTAGGATCACCATTAACATGTAGATCAACAGTTGTCGCAAATGTAAAGTCTACCTTTAATTTAAAAGTTTCTTGATCATATCCATCAGGTAATTTAAAACTATAATCACCATCAGCATTTTTAGTAAAAGTTATTTCAGTAGATGTTTGTTCATCTTTTTTCGTTGTATCAGATTTTGTTGTTTTCTTTTTATCTGTTTCTGTTGTTTTCTTCTTTAAAGTTTCACTTGTTTCTGTTTTAGATGTATTACTATTTTTAAATGATGAATCATTTGATTTCATAAAGACAAATGAATATCCAAGTACAATAATAATAGCAATGACAATAATAATGACAATTGCATATTTAACATATCTTAAGATATAGTGATCTTCATAAACTCCCTTTCTTGTCGGTTGTTTTTTAGTTGGTTGAATATTTTTTACTTTATCTACAAAAGTAACAGATCCTATATCTTCTTTTTTATTTTCTAAATCTTTTAAATCAGCCTTTTTAATTTCTCTCGTAATTGCATAATAATCATCAGCAATCGTCTCATCTATTTCTAAGTATCTTGCTATTTTCTTAAGATACATTTTTACATAAAGCTCGTCTCCAACAAATCGTTCAAAAGCACCGTCTTCTATATCTTTAATGATATTAACAGATAACAATGTTGCTTCTGCGACTTCCTCTATTGTAACGCCTTTGGCAATGCGGGCTGCTTTTATCTTTTCACTTATTTTGTCCATAAAGACATCCTCCTTTACACTTAGGCATAATTAAACAAATAAATTATAGCACAAATGTTTTATTTGACAAATACAAAAGCTCATTTTATTTCTAATATATTATATACATAAAAAATGTCTTTTTTATGTCCAAAAAGAAAAAAAGCTTAAAAAAGCTTTTTTATAACGTAATAATTCCAAATGTTGATAAAATATAACTTAATAAAATAATTAATAATGTTGGAATACAAATATATTTCATCACAAAATTATAGACTTTTTCTCTTTTAAAAGCAGATGATATTTTAATTTCATCTGAAATTGTTTTTAATTTTGTTACAAAAATAATTAATAAAGCTGTACATAACGCTGAAATTGGCATCATACATGAATTTGTGACAAAATCAAAGAAATCTAATAAAGTCATTCCTAATGGTTGAATCCATCCTAAAACACCATAGCCAAGTGAAATAGGAATTCCTAAAGCCAACATTTCAATAATCATTGCTAAAGCTGCTTTTTTTCTAGAAATATGGAATTGTTCCATTAAAGTTGCGACTGAACATTCCATTAAAGAAATAGCCGATGTTAAAGCAGCAAATAAGACAAGTAAAAAGAATACACCACCAATAAATCCACCTAATTGAAGTGAATTAAATACTTTTGGCATTGTAATAAACATTAAAGACGCTCCAGCATTTAAACTATCTTTTCCTGAAAATGCAAAGACTGCAGGAATAATCATTAACCCCGCTAAAAAAGCAATCAACGTATCCATAATTTCTACTTGAGAAATTGCTTTTTCCATATCAACATCTTTTTTCATATAAGAACCATAAGTAAATAAAATTCCCATTCCAATCGATAAAGAATAGAACATTTGCCCCATCGCAGCAATGACTGTCATAATACTGAATTTAGAAAAATCAGGAATGATATAATATTTTAAACCTTCAATAGCCCCTGGTGTCATTAAACCATAAATTGAAATAAAAATAGCTATCACTACTAAAATAGGCATTAAGATCTTACTTACTTTTTCAATTCCTTTTTCTACACCTTTAATAACCACAATAAAAGTTAATACTGCAAAAACAACTAACCAAAAAGCTGGACTAATTGGATTAGCAATAAAATTTGAAAAATAGGTATCTTGTGTCAAGATTTGACTTGATCCTCTTAAATATTCAAATAAGTATTTACATACCCAACCACCAACAACACAGTAATAAGGAACTATCAACATTGGAATAATTGAATTCAACCAACCACCAATCTTTAATTTTTTTGCTCCTAAGATTTTATATGCTTTGATTGGATTGTTTCCGGTCTTTCTTCCTAATGCTGTTTCACTTACAAGTAAAGCAAAACCAACTGTTAACGCTAAAATAACGTAAGTAAATAAAAAAGTACCTCCACCATATTTAGCCGCAAGATATGGAAAACGCCAAATGTTTCCTAATCCAACAGCCGAACCAGCAACCGCCATAACATATCCTAAACGGCCTGAAAAACTTGATTTTTTATTTTTTTCCATCGAATTTCCCCTTTTTAACATGTAAAAAGAATTATATTGAAACCTCATAAAAAGTCAACTTTATTGTGAAATTAATAACAAAATTTTCTTTTTTTACATTTTAAAACAAAAAAACAGTCCTCATTGAGGACTGTCTTATTATTATAATAATGATTTATATAATTCTTTGATTTCTTCTACACTTGTATCTCTTGGGTTACCTGGACAGCAAGCATCAGCTAAAGCAGATTCACTTAAGAATTGTAAATCTTCTTCTTTAACGATTTCTTTTAAGTCAGCTGGAATACCAACATCTTTAGATAATTGTTTAACTGCATCTACAGCTGCTTTACGATATTCTTCTTGAGACATACCAGTAGTATCTACACCCATTGCTTCTGCAATGTCTTTATATTTTTCACCAGTATATGGTGCATTATATTCCATAACTGTTGGTAAGATGATAGCATTAGCAACACCATGAGGTGTATCATATAAAGCTCCAAGTGGATGAGCCATTGAGTGAACTAATCCTAAACCTACGTTAGAGAATCCCATACCTGCAACATATTGACCTAAAGCCATACCTTCTCTACCTTCAGGCGTATTTTCTACTGCACCTCTTAATGATTTAGAAATAATTTCGATAGCTTTGATATGGAACATATCTGACATTTCCCAAGCACCTTTAGTAATATAACCTTCGATAGCATGAGTTAAGGCATCCATACCTGTAGCAGCAGTTAATCCTTTAGGCATTGATGACATCATATCTGGGTCAACGAATGCTACAACTGGAATATCATGTACGTCTACACATACCATTTTACGATCTTTTTCAACATCTGTGATTACATAGTTGATTGTTACTTCAGCAGCAGTACCAGCTGTTGTAGGAACTGCAAAGATTGGTGTACAAGGATTTTTAGTTGGTGCAACACCTTCTAGGCTTCTTACATCAGCAAATTCAGGGTTTTTATCAATAATACCTACTGCTTTTGCTGTATCCATTGATGAACCACCACCAATAGCAATCATATAATCTGCTCCAGCATCATGTAATGCTTTAACACCTTGTTGAACATTTTCAATTGTTGGATTCGGTTTGATATTAGAATATAGTTCATAAGCTAATCCTGCTTTATCTAATAAATCAGTAACTTTTGCTGTTACTCCAAATTTTACTAAGTCTGGATCTGAACATACTAAAGCTTTTTTGAATCCTCTTGCTTTTGCTTCTTCAGGAATTGATTCAATTGCTCCTTTTCCATGATAACTTGTTTCATTTAATACAAATCTGTTTGCCATAATTAAATCTCCTCTTTTCTAACTACACATATTTTAGTATCATGTGAAAATAAAAACAAGTTACACATAAGGCTATGTGTAACATTTCACAAGTTTTATTTAAAATATTTTTATAATATGTCATAATAATAAACATGGAGGAATATCATGAAATATTATGCTGTAAAAAAAGGAAGACATCCAGGTATTTATACTACTTGGAAAGATTGTCAAAAAGAAGTCGATCATTTTAAAGATGCTAAATTCAAAAGCTTTGATTCTAAAAAAGAAGCTTTAGCCTATTTAAAACAAAATAATCAAAAAAGTTCATTACATTCAAAACAAGAAACAACAAATCAAAGAAAACAAAATAAAGATAAAATATCATTAAGTAAAGATCAATATAAAGCTTATCAACAATTATTATCTGGAAATAATGTTTTTTTAACAGGTGGCGCAGGTACTGGTAAATCTTTTGTTTTACAACTTTTTATTAATGAAATGGAAAAACAAAATAAAAATGTTATTGTTTGTGCTCCTACCGGTATTGCTGCTATTAATATTCAAGGTGTTACTATCCATCGTTGTTTTCAAGTATCTCCAGAGCCTCAAGTAGTTAAACATATTAAAAAAGTTCCTCAAGTGGTAAAAGAAAGTGACATTATTGTTATTGATGAAATTAGTATGTGTCGTATTGATCTATTTGATTTTGTTGTAAGAACAATTATGAAAGCAGAAGAAAACTCATTATCTCGTAAACAAATCGTCGTTGTTGGAGACTTTTTCCAACTACCTCCTGTTACTACAGATAATGATTTAGAAGTATTAAAAGAAATTTATGAAAATTATCATAAAGGTTATGCTTTTGAATCAACAAATTGGCAAGATCTAAATTTTCAAATAGTTGAATTAAAACAAGTCATACGACAAAAGAATCCTGAATTTATTCATGAACTGAATAAAGCACGTATTGGTGATTATTCATGTGTTCATTATTTTAATACGCATTGTCAAAAGACTCTTTTTGAAAATGGTATTATTCTTACAGCAACTAATAGAAAAGCTGAACAAATCAATCATGATAGACTTTCCAAAATACCTTATAAAGCTAAAGTCTATCATTCAAGAATTGTTGGTGATGTTAAAAATTCTGATAAACCTACTCTAGATGAACTTCATTTAAAAATTGGTGCTCGAGTGATGGTTTTAATTAATGATACAGAACAAAATCTTTATCAAAATGGTTCATTTGGAAAAGTTTATAAATTAGAAGATGAAAGTGTTACCGTTCTCTTAGATACAAATAAAACACTTGTAACCTTTGGTTATCATGAATGGGCCATAGAAAACTATGTACTTTCTAAAAGAAAAGAAGGAGATATTGAAGATAATCATTTATCTAAAGAAAAAGTAGGTGCTTTTTATCAAATTCCTTTAAAACTTGCTTACGCTATTACAATGCATAAAAGCCAAGGTCAAACTTATGATCAAGTCAATCTTATTCCTTATTCATTTGATAATGGTCAACTCTACGTTGCCTTAAGTCGTGTTAAATCTATTGAAGGACTTTGTTTAATTAATCAATTAAGACAAGAAAATCTTATTTGTAGTCAGGAAGTAAAAAACTTTTATCATATTGGTTCGTCTAAATCAAAAGACAAGCTAATCTATGAGTTAGGTAAAAAAGTTTTAAATAGTCATTTAACTTATCCAAAAGAAATACAAGATTTAATTGATTATATTCATAAAATGAGTTAATACGTAATCATTTAAATTCTTCTAAAAGCAAAAGAGAACTACGTCCGATAGTTCTCTTTTAGACTGTTGATAAATAACGATTGGCTAATTTTTTATAATACACTAACTTAATACATATTATTTTAATAAATCTAATAAACAATATTCCCCTTTAGGAATTTTTGTAATTCTTTGATACTCAACAATTACATTTAACAAAGTTTTAGGATTTCTAAAATAGTCCTTTACAAAATCATATGATTTTACATCATGCATACGTAAATCTTCTTTACAAAAATCACTTTACTTTTTCCAAAAATGTTTTCCTAATTATCATTTTAATATATTAATTACTTTTCATAAAATTAATCAATATCTATCATAAAGAACTCTTCAGAAACTTCCATGCCTTCAACATTTACATATCTATAATTATGATTCAATTTAATGCGCCCGTTTTCTTTTTCTTTATATCCAATAGATATATACTTACCTGTATCCGTTTCAAATAATAGATAACCATCTGCTTTATTATTAGACTTAATATCGTCATCTGATACAATTTTAACAAATGAATATTGTGATATAGCTATTCCTTTTCCTAAAATATTATTAAACTCATTTAATAAAATTAAAATTGTTCCAAGAGATACTACAACGACCAATAGAATTGTACTAATATTAATCTTATACTCTTTTAATTTATTCTTTACTTTATCATAAATCTTTGAATTATCATCTAATTCTAAGTTTTCTTTAAAATCACATAATGTAATTGCAAATAAAGCTAGAAATATGGCTGAAACTATACATATAAAAAATGCATATCCTATACTATCAAAAAATTTTGACAAAAGCACAACATTGATAATTTCAATTATTATTAATGCTATTAAACTATATTTCTTGAAAATACTTTTCTTCTTTACTATTTCATATATTTTTATAATAATATATATTCCAATATTTATAAACATATCAAAAATACCAAGTTTGAATGTATCATTTGTCAATTGTATTCCTGCTTGTCTAGAAACAGCAAACATAAACATCATTACTAAAAAATTAGCAAAACAAACACATTCAATAATACATAATATTTTACTATTTTTGATTTCTTTTTTTGGTTTTGCTTTAACCATAAGCACATAATATGAAATTATTCCACCATAAAATAGGATACTAAAAAATACTGCTGAAATTTGTGGCTTGATAATTATATTGTTTAATCCTAATACTTTAGAATAGGCTTTTTTTAACCAATAATACATGGGAAAAGTACTTATGAAAAACGAAATCATGGAATAAATTCCATATGAATTCAATCTTTCTAAAATATTTCTTTCATCTTTCTTTTGTATATTCATTTTTTATTTCCTCCTACACTATCAAGTATAGTAGTAACAAATATATTCGCATTTTTTAGAGTGATTTAAACACCTGTATTTTGGATTTTATTTACAAAGTATAATTAATTATTTTAGAAGATAAACATTACAAAAAATGTACCATAAGCAAAAACATATTGATTGCCTTACACACTTCTAGACATTTTATAAATTAGAACAGCCGTCTGTATATAATTGTTTTGTTTACTCTTACTAACAATACCTTTAAAAGTAGAAAAGAACTACATTCTATAGTTCTTTTCTATTCTTATAAATTATCAATATGTTTATTTATTTTTTAATTCAAGTTGTTCATTAATATGTCTATTTATTTCTTTTATGTTCCTAAGAGAATACTCTTTATCTATTTTTTTAAAATATAATTGTATTTGATTTTTTTCAATCAAATTATCCGAAGGCTCTAAAAAAGAATACCCATTTCTAGAATTAATCCATGGATCTTCTTGATGCGTTATTTCTTCAAGTACTTTCCCACTATAATTTCCAAATGAATTCAGAACTAACTGAATTACATTTCTTTCTTGCTCCGTAAGTTCTTCAAAACGATTTTTTAAAATCATGAAACGATCATCATCAATTGGATTATACTTAAACTCCTTAAATAAATTATAAACAGAATTATAAACTGGTCCATGTACCCAAGCATAACAATCTTCATCAAATAAAGGAACATCATATAAAGCAAGATAAATACCTTGTATAAAATAAAGTATTTTTTGCAAAGCAAGTGGCGTTATTTCTAATGATTCTTCAAATATATATGAAATAGTAGAAAGCATTTTTGAAGAAATATTAAACATTTTTTCTAAATTTAAAGCACATTTTTCTGCCTTTTCAAAAGCATTGGCTGCTATTTTATTTTTATTTTCAATCAATTTATTCAACATATATTTTGGAGATTCTAATGCATTTTTTATAATATCTGAATATTCTTTCGAGGGAACTTGTCCTTTTAAATATCTTGTAATCGTTATTTCTCCAAACCCTAATCCAAGAGATAAAGGCGCTTTCCCTATATCATATAAAGTCATTAATTTTTCTATCTCATCAATAAATACAATATTTTCTTTTTTTCTATATTGCTCATCAACTTCTTTCATTTGTAAATCTAATAAACCTGGTACTTCTATTTCTTCACCACATTTTTCACAATATGCAACTGTAATATCAAAATAATATTCCTGATCTCTAATTATATATTTTCTTTTTTCTTTCCTTATTATGTACCCTGTATATGTTCGGCATTCTGGACAAATAATCTTTTTTTTATTCATAACGATTCTCTCCTCTTTATATCATTATTACTTGAAATATTTATTTATTGGATGTTCTAATTCATGAAAAGAAATTGTAAAACAAAAACCGTCTTCTAGTTTATTGAATTTAATATATATTCCTACTAATTGCTCATCAAAATCAAATCTTTTTATTAACTTTATCTTTTTTGAAAAAACATATAGTTTTTCATTTGAATAATTCTTATGATCATTATTTCTTACATAACAAAAATCATCTACTGTTAAATTATATATGATTTCTAATCTCTTTTTTTCATCAATAATATAATCTATAAATAATTTTTTATTCTTTTCTCTACTTGAAAAAGTATATTTTTTATCACGTATCGCTTTTTTTACTTCACTTAAATAACTAGAAATTTCTTCTTTACTAAAAATACTACTATCTTCATTCATTGTTTCACCGCCTTATATAATGATAGCATATTTTAAAATTCCTATCACCATAATATCAAATGATAGAAAATTGTCAATATCCTATCATTTGATATTCAATAAAAAAGAAGTGCAACATCGTTACACTTCAAATAGATACTATAATTCATTAACAACATTATAAGCTTCTGCTGTAGCATCTAGAATTCTTCTAGGTGATGAAGCATCTCCTACAACTTTTACATCATATTTTTTAGATAATTCTTCAGCAAGTTCATTTCTTGATTTATATCCAGCAGCAATAACAACATAATCACATGGAACAGTTGTATTTGATAAAACAACTTCGTGATTTTTAATTTTTTTTACTGTTTCACTTGTTTTTACATCTACTTGATACTCAGCAAGTTTTGCAAACATATGTCCAATAAATGTAGCTCCAATACCATCAGCAATATTATCTTTCATTTCTACTAATGTAACATGAGCTCCCTGATTTCCTAAATACTTACAAGTTTCAGTTCCTACTAAGCCGCCACCAATAACGACAACATTTCCTTTTAATTCTTTTTGATTTTCTAGTACATCTTCTGCTTGTAAAACAAATTCTTGATTAATTCCTTGAATTGGTGGAACAATTTGTTTTGAACCAGTTGCTAGAATAATTGTATCAGCATCAAATTCATCATCAGCTTTTACTTCTTTATTGATGATTTTGATACTATATAAAACTATTTCTTTTCACTAAAAATAATTTTTAATTCATCTATTTCTTTTTTTATATCATCCGTTTTAACAGATAAAGCATAATAAAATGGCTGAACTTGACTTTTTACATGATTATTTTGATTTAACATTACTTTTTTGTTCATTAAGTTTTCCTTGGATAAACCAGGGTAATCATCCTGAATATTTTTATTTTTCTTAAAAAAAGCATCTATGACACAAGCAATTCCATAACAATTTTTTTAATTACTAATGGACTTTTAGAGATTTTATGCAATTTATATTCAATCCAAACTCTAACTGATATTAATATTAATATCTTTGTAAGACATAAATTTTCAAAACTATGATCTTTTAAATCATTTATATAAAAATTTTTCTCAATATAATCAATTAAAAACTTATTTGTACATCCCTTGTAGTCCTTGGCTTTATCATCTAAAATTATAATTTTTCCATCATAATGTAATATAGAACTTAAATAATCATTAGGATCTTCATCATTTCTTTTTTCCACTAAAGATATATATTTTTTTGTTTCTTCTTTTCCATTACCTATTAGGTTATCAATAAATAAAACATTTGATTTTCCTTTACATTTCATTCTATTTGATAATTCATTCATAATAATATTGCCATCAATTCTATCAAAAAACATATACTCATAAGCTTTTCTATTCTGAGAATTTATTACATTAATAACATCTGGATTATGAGTAAAAATAAGAACATGCTTTTCTTGTGTAGAAATAATTTTACATAAATGAAAAACAATATGATATTGATTAACTAAATCATAACTACTAATTGGATCATCTATTACTATTAAGTCTTTTTCTTTACCTAAAAAGCCAAATAATTTTGTAATAAATAATATTATATTTATTTCACCTGTACTAAAAGTATCTACATTTCTTTTAAAAGTGATTGTTACAATTTTTTTATTTTCATCAAACTCAACTTTTGCATCAAAATTATTTTTTAAATAATCAGTATAAATTTCTTTTTGATTTGTTAGTGCCTGAAAAAGTTCTTCCTGACTCTTTAAACTCTATCATATTCTTTAATTAATACTTGTTTATTTTGAAAAGTATTATTAATTTTATTTTTTCTTCTTCATTTCCATCAATTATAAAATAATCTACAACCTTCATCTCATCTATTTCTTCTACAACGCTTAATATTTTTTTAAATTCTTTTTTTATATTGTCATCATCTAATTCAATATCAAATTCCCTCATAAAAGAATTTAAACATTTATTTTTAATTTGAGAAAGAGATGATAATTTTTCTTGTATAATATTTTTTAAACCATGAACTTTCGCTCCACAAACAGGACAAATATTTATATCATTTGATATTTTAGGTTCTATAATTTTTAAAGCTTTTCTTAAATAATTCTTGTCTATTAATTTTAATTCTTCCTCAATATTAGTAATAGATTTTAAAGCTTCATAGTTTGAAATAATATATTTTACATAATTATTTACATCATTTAGTATTTCAAATTCATTTTCTGACATATCTATATTTGAAAAATATTTTTTATTATATTTTTCACTTAATTTTATTGATATGTCTTTAGCTTTTGTTTTACTTGAAATTCCTTTATTTTTTAACTTTGTTTGTATCGATAGTATATCATCTGATTTGCGACTTTTGGATTACATTCCAGCCTGATTTGTGAACTTTGTAATTACATTCCTGCCTGTATTGCTACCTATATATAATATAGCTATGTATTTATCAACACTTTCAAGGTATTTCTCTTTCTAGCTTATTGACGATTTCCGGTGTTTCCAAAATTTTTAAGTTGGGGAATGATTTTGAGCATTTGTTGCTGGATTTCAATTTCATTTTTTATCATTTGGGGAATCCTTTTTGATTTCTTCCTCCATTATATTATCCAGAACATGCGTATAAATGTTTAATGTAATGCTGATACTCGAATGTCCCATCAACCTCTGGACAACCTTCGGTTCCATTTTCTTTTCAAAAGCATCTTGTAGCAAACGTATGTCGTAAACTATGTGGGTGGAAGTCCCTGATCTCTCTTGGCTCTCTATTTTCCTGTACTGCCAGAACTCCTTCTTTTTCTCTCATTGACTGCTTGGTCATCGCTAAGATTTCTTACAATACATGGCATTGTCTCTTTTCCTGCCATTTCACTCGCCATTTTTCTGCGGTGTCCGGAAATCATTTCATACCCACCTGTTGGCTTCTCTCTGACAAGGGCAGGCACTAATACACCATAATCACGGACACTCTCAATTGTTTCCAACATCTTATCGTCCATTTTTACCTTAAACGGATGATTCGGGAAATCTGTAATTTCATAAATAGAAATATCTTTTACATATTCCTGATTCTTCTGGTCTCTTTCTTCCTGCGTTGTAAAAAGGGCATCGACTGAGGGAAGATTCATGTTTATTTCTCTGCTTTTCGCCACACTGAATCACCTCCCTCGTAAATTCTGCATACGCCTTTGCAACAGTTCCATTCTTGTCATACTCATAAATACTCTGTCCTGCTGCACTGCTTTCTGCTGCTGTGATAGCCACTGGAATAATGGTTTTGAAAATTCGGACATGCTTCCCATAATTTTCTCTAAGGCTATCCGCTGTTGTCCTTGCTAGCTTTGTCCGCATATCGGCAAGTGTCAGTAAGGCTCCTTCAATCTTCAGATTAGGATTTAGCTGTCTTTGTACCTTACCGATTGTTTTCATTAACTGCGTCATGCCCTTTAACGGAAGATAATGAGCCTGCACTGGAACAATTCCACTGTCTGCGGCAGTCAACGCATTGATAGTCAACATTCCCAAACTAGGCATGCAGTCAATTAAGATATAATCATAATCCTTTTTCATATCTGCCAGATACAGCTTTAAAGTCTGCTCTCTGCTCATGGCATTTACCAGTGAGATTTCCATTCCCGATAGCTCGATGGTGGTTGGAATAATATCTACTCCTTCTTCATGGTGTAAAATACCTTCATTATACACAAACGGTTCGTCTTGTAATATCTTCTTCAGCTGTGTTTCCAATGTAATAGGAAGGCTGTCTGCATTCGTCCAACCCAATGCAGTTGTTAAATCTCCCTGTGGATCAGCATCGACCAATAATACTTTTCGCCCCTGATGTGCAAGACCAATTCCCAGATTTAATGTCGTTGTGGTCTTGGCTGTCCCTCCCTTCTGATTTGCAAGGGCGATTACTTTACACTTGGTCATATGGTTTCCTCCTTCCTCGAAAAATTTAATAGCCAATCCTTTTTACGGGACTGGCTATGTATAAAAATGAGCATGAAAAAAGCCGATTGATTCCTGATTGAACCAATCGGTTATGTATTTACTCTATGCATATGGAACGAACCATTTAAGCGCTTACTAAAAAATAGGGAGTATACCACAATCAATTGGTAGTGATAAACTCCCTATGTATGGATTGATTTCTTCCTACATATTGAAAATAATTATTGCAAGTATAACTTTGTCAAACAAAACTTAAGCTGTCTGCGTAAAACAAATAGTTTGCTTAGGTTTCCTATTTCTCGCTATTCTCCTGTAATAAATAATTTTCGCCTTCCAACTTGTAAAAAACATTATTTTTGAACTCTTCCGGATATGTGTCTATTCCAGTTGTTAATATTATTTGATATTGGGTTTTCATTTCTTTCGTATATTTATCAGCCTCTGCTAATAAACCAATATTTTTAATTAAATTTTCTTTGTCAATTCCCTCCTTATTGGGTGTATCAATCATTAAAAATTTGGGGAAATGAGCTTCATTTTTTAAACTTTCAATCAACATTGTCAAAAAATACATTAACCTTTTAGGAACAGCTGCACTTCTTTCACGATAGGCTCCCAAATTTATATGAGGCATATAATCCTCTCCTATATACGCAGAATAACAGTGTTCATCAGCACGTTTCATTAGACTAAAATAAACTTCGTCAAAATCCTTCTTCTTATTCAACATATCTTCTCTTGCAGCATTAAGGAAAGAATCTACCCTTATTTTTAAGCCTTCTACCTTATTTCTTAGCTGAATCACTTGAGAAGCAAGTGTTTCTCTTTTTTTGGCCAAATCTTTTGCCTGTTTTAACTCCAATATTATTCCATTTAATTCTCGTTCTCGCTCGTCAAGTTGACGAATATATGCTGAATTATAATTTGTTGCAATATCCTTCGTCAATTCATCAATATAAAGCCTTATTTTTTCAATAGATTGTTCTGCTTTTTCAATATGACCAATTATTATTTTCAATCGTTGTCTTTTTCTTTCTAACAACTGTTCAAGTGACTGAATAGACTTTTTCTTTACTTTCAAAATGTCTAAGTATTCTTCATCCGTATAGAAAAATTTTTCATACTGTTCTTCTTCAATGTCGTTTCCACATATACATTTCCCTTTTTCACGTTCTACTTCTCTTAAACAGTAAGGGCACGTATTCGGAGTAAACAATTTCAACTTTTTATTAACAAGCCTAATTTTTTCAATTTCACTCAGTTCTTTTTCTGATTCATCAATCAAATACAAAATTTTATCAATAGATTGTGCTGTTAAATTTTTTGCAGATTCCCACTCTTCCAACTTATGTTGGTTTAACATTAACTCTTTTTTTTGTTGACCTATTAGTTGCCAAATTTCATCTGAATTACCTTGCTCTCTTGAAGCAATTTCTCGTTCGATTTGAACTTTCTCTATCATTTCCTGATTTTCTGATATCATTGAATTAATATGAACAACATTCGCCAAATCATAGTCTAAAACTTCTCCAAGGAATTCATCATAACTATCCATAACTGCTTGTGCTTTCTCAAGCTCTTTCATTGTTAATTTATACTGTCCCAATGTTGAATAATAATCATTGTACGTCTTCCCAAGCAAAATCTCGAATATTGCTTTCCTAATCTCAAGTGAATCTGACAAAAAATTAGAATTATCCGCTTCTTTATAAACTTTATCAACCTCCGTTTCTTGATCATGATAAACCAATCTCAATAAATCAGTAAAATTAAGTTTAAAGCTTCTTGTCCCTTGTACAATATCAAAAACGTTTATATTTAATTTTCCTAATATCCAATCAGAAAAAACCATAGTATGTTCATTACTTTGATTTCTTAATACACAAGTCTCCCTGACTTTCTCATCTTCTCCAACTACAAATATTAAGTTGTCTCCTATATAGCGTGTTAGCTCATATTTTTCATGATCAATTTCAATTAGTAATTCAACGTAATTATTTGTATCATAAAATATCTCATTATGTTTTTTTGAATCATTGTCATCATTTTTATTAAATGCTTGTATTCTTCCTCCCAATCCATAATAAATCAAATTCATGAACGTGCTTTTTCCATGCCCATTTACGCCTTCCATTATTACGATTCCATCATTCAAATAAGGAGATTCGAAACTATATTTATCTCCACTATACACAACTCTTCTAATAGCTAATCTTCCCATTTTGACACCTCATCATATCCGAACACCTTTTTTTGCAATGTTTCCAATTTCAAACTTCTTATTCTAGGAATTAGTTTTCTTACAGTAAAACATCTATTTAAATCCTCATCCAATATTTTCATTTCTATCAGATTGTTAAATGTTTCGCTCTCTTTTAAAGTGACATTAATATTACTATTTTTAATACTTCTGGTCAGCTCAACCATATTTTGTTTTTCCAAAAAAAAAGAGAACTCTCTTTATTACAGAAACATTTAATCTTGAATCGCAAAAAAACTTAATCGCTTTATCATTATCAAAAATATTTAGTTGACTATGATGTATTAATTTCTGTAGAAATATGATATTCTCTTCACTTTTTATAGCTTCTAATACTATTCCTAATTTTCTATAGTCTTCAAATGGTTTTTTATCACAATCCAGAGCCTTTAAAATTGAAAGGAGTTTTATTGTAATAAAGTAATAATCTTCTTCAAGAATGAACATCATTCTTTTTTTATTATCCATTTACGTTTTCCCCCTTCATCTAATGCCAAATAGCACTCTTGAAACAATATAATTATTGTTTTTCTTATCATATCCTGATCTTCAAAAGCTACATCGTATGTTTTAGCTTTATCCTGGATGAACTCATATGCTCCATATGTTAACTCTTCAATAAACACTTCTATTTCATCTTGTGTAAAAGCACCGTTTCGCTCCTTCAAGAATTTCTTTATTTTCTTCTGGCACGCTTTATATACTCTGTAATTATAAGCCTTTACCTGTCTATGATTTTGATGATGGCTTTGCTCATATGCACCATCAATATATTCCTCTTCCAGTTCTTCCAAAGAATCTTTTTCAAAATCTGGACATACGCACAAAAACTTTTCATTTATATTTCTTACATCATCACATTGTATATCATCCCATTTTTCGTACATTGGATCTAATTTCTCTTGTATTTTAGCTTCTTGTGCAAATTCTAAAAATAAAGATTTGATCTCCGCGACATGTACAATACGACATAAAAAATCATCTTCAAACTTTCTGGATTCTATCATATCCAGCATTTGTGCGACGATTGCAGGTATATATTTTTCATTCACATTATATTTAAGACATATCTCTCCCACTAATCTTTCGACATTTTTCCTAATTTCAATCTCATCAGCCTTTCCAAAATTCCATTCTATCAAATCAAAAAATTTTTCCCATTTTTCTTTATCCATAGAATCTAATATTTTTTCAAAAAGTTCTATATCTTCTTCTTTGTTGATATGCTTTTTATGTTGTTCTAAATAATATGCCCTAAAAACAGGCAGAACAAAAGGAAACGCTTCATCATATTTCTTTTCACACAACAACTGAATTAATGGTTCTTCTGGCAACGTCTCTTTTATTTTTTTTAATTCGCCAACTTTCTTTTCTTTTTTTATATTTGTATTTGTATAAAAAACAAATTTGATACTCTCAGACACTTCAACTGTACCATACCAAGTATCAAAGAAGATTCTTAAAGAATTCTTTACTTCATGACTATTCATTGAAAAATCTGTTGAATACGATTTATTTTGTTCTGCCGTATAATTAGTGGTTTCATGCTCTACATCAACCTCTAAGACATCATCAATATGTTCAATAGTACAAAACACAGCCCTCTTATTCTCTAAAAGGGCCCCTAACAATCTCTCAGCAGCACGTATCTTTTGCAAACCAATGCCTTTGATACTTGAATCTGCATCTGTATTAATCTGTTCTGTCTGAAGTACTTCCTTAATCATCTTCTCACCTTTATATGTACATACTTTTACTGTTCTATTATGCTATTCTTATCATATCATAAATCATAAACAAAATGAATACATCATAACACCAATTATATCAATAGAATACATATTATTTTCTAAGTATCCCTCACAAATCTAATCATTATCTTGCATATATACCCTTACACGAATTTAGGTCACAAATCCGATTCGCATTATTCCGTCCAAACCGTGTTTTATATCCAAATTATATGGAAATATGGATCAAATGGACGTTTCAGCACTGAAAATGACTTGAAATCAGATTAAGAGACAGGTATTCTATAATATACCTCACCATCTAATTTTTCTCTTTTATAATCTCAATTTCTCTTTTAATCAATCGGGAAATATTTCTATAACAAATTACGAAAAGTTATTGAATCTCACGCTAACATGCATCAAATATTGTGGAATTATGCTACTCCCCAACAAAATAAAACGGGTAATCTTCGCCTATTTATTTTAGAAGAATGAGGAGAAGTTTCACACGCCCGTTGGGTAATCGAAATTCCCCAACTCACTCCCCCAATTTTTACCCAATTTGAGCTAATATGAGCGGTAATTTACAATAATTCAAATTTTATTCCCCAACACGCAAAAAAACCTTGAATTATCCCATTTTCATAGGAGATTCAAGGTTTTTTGTTGATTTACATGATAATAATAATACAGTTCAAATTCTTATGCGAACTGTAAGATTATGTGTTCATCACATTGTGCTATCTTTTGCGATAACTCTTCTAGTTTATTAGCTCCTAATGATAATTCTATTTTCTTCTTATTCTTTTTGAACAAACCCTTTGTTTCCTCATAATCAAGATAATCAAAATCTTTATATTTATTTTTTAATGCATGATAGATTGTGGTTTTACCTATTCCATTCGATCCAAATATTATCAAATTCTTATTTGTATCAATTGTTATACCTTTATCAATACTCATAAAATCAATATTTGCATCTTCTAGCAAATTTTTAATACCTATTTTCATTTTCGTTACTCCTTTTTTGTATCCGTTTTTATTTCTATAAAAAAAGAAATAGATAACACTTATTATTATACAACTTGTGTTATCTATTTACTGTTTTCGTGCGTGAACGACATATATTTACTTTTATTTACATCTTTTTTCTTAATATTCTATTACTTATCAATATACCTATTAAAAAACCTAAACTATTATGAATAATATCATCAAACTCAAATAAACCTCTACATAAAACTAATTGCAATAACTCAATAGAAAAAGAAATACTAATACCTATCAATAATCCAATCTTCCAATCTATCTTTTTACCATATGCTAACGGTAAAAAGATACCAATTGGTAAAAGCATAACAATATTTAATATATTTTCTAATAATAAATCATATCTAGAAGCTGTTCCTAATCTCCCTATAGGATGAATAATCTCTTTCCAAGACCAAAATACTTCTAGTTGATATTTTCTAGTACTTGGTAATCTAGAAAATACTGTTGATCCATAAACATGTAAAAGATAAATAATAAATAAGATACTAAAACACATTTGTGTTTTAGTTATCTTATTCTTTTTATAATATCTTTCTAATATGATAAAACTGATAATCATTACAATAATTACAGTTATTAATTCTATTTTACTCCATTTAGGATAATGAGAAATAATGGTTTGAAATATATCCAATGTTTTAACTACTAATATACTGTATATTTATACAATATACTTTTTCCTTTCTGCCAACCCTAGTTGTTCGTCATTATTTGTATCCTATTATTGTACAAGATACAAATAATGTAAACATAAAATTTAGATCAAATAGCAAAAAAGCAGCCTCTAAATTTAAGGTTGCTAACTTATTTTATTCATTAATAATACTTTGTTTGTAATTACTATTCCTATTAAAAAACCCAAACTATTATAAATAATATCATCAACATCAAACATTCCTCTACATAAAACTAATTGCATCAACTCAATAGAAAAAGAAATACAAAAACCTATCAATAAACCTACCTTCCAATCTATCTTTTTACCATATACTAATGATAAAAAGATACCTAAAGGTAAAAGCATAATAACATTTAATATATTCTCCAAGAACAATTCATATTTTGGATATGTAGTATTCATTGAATTTAATATTTCTTTCCATGACCAAAATACTTCTAACTTACATATTCTTTTACTTGGTAATCTAGAAAAAACAGTAGATCCATAAACATGTAATAAATAGATAATAAATAAAATACAAAAAAACATTTGTATTTTATTTATTTTATCTTTTTTATAAAATCTTTTTAAAATAATAAAACTTATAATCATTACTATAACTACAGCAATTAATTCTATTTTACTCCAATGAGGGTAATGAGAAATAACCTTTTGATATATATCCAATTTAAATTACCTTCCTATCACTACTTATTATTGACAATATCTTGAATATGTTGACTTACTTGATCATGTAAATCTTCTCTATCTAATGCAAAATCTATTGTTGCTTTGATAAATCCAAATTTATCCCCTACATCATATCTCTTTCCTTCAAAATCATACGCATACACTGCTTGTCTATCTAATAATCTTTTAATGGCATCTGTTAATTGGATTTCTCCTCCTGTTCCCTTTCCTTGGGTTTCTAAAAGTTCAAAGATTTCAGGTGTCAACACATATCTTCCTAAGACTGCTAGTTGACTTGGTGCTTTCTCTACTGCTGGTTTTTCTACCATATCTGTTAGTTTTACCAATCTTCCTTTTGCTGGATGTGATTTTGATGGTTCTACGATTCCATATTTGCTGACATCTTTTTTATCAACTGTTTGTACTCCTATTACAGACGCTGAGGTCTTTCCATATTGTTCTATTAATTGTTTTAAAGCTGGTTTCCCTTCTTTATTGACAACCACATCATCTCCTAGTAGTACTGCAAATGGTTCATCTCCAATAAACGATTTAGCACATAGGACTGCATGTCCTAATCCTTTTGGTTCTTTTTGTCTGATATAGTAGATATTGGCCATATCTGCTATATCTTGGATCATTTTTACTTGTTCTAGTTTTCCTGATTCTTTTAATCTTTCTTCCAGTTCATAGTTTTTATCAAAATGATTTTCCATTGCATGTTTATTACTGTTTGTAATAATCAGGATTTCTTCTATTCCACTGTCTACTGCTTCTTGAATGATATATTGGATTGTTGGAATATCTACGATTGGCAACATTTCCTTTGCAATAGCTTTTGTTGCTGGCAGGAATCTTGTCCCTAATCCTGCTGCTGGTATAATTGCTTTTCTTACCTTCATAACTTCCTCCTAAATATAATAATCAACAGTTATAAATTATTATTTTTTATTTTTTTGACATAAAAAAATAAAGTAATGTCGTTGAGTAAAAAATACTGCTGTTTAGTAATGATATAAATAAAAAGTTTTGTTTTTTTACTTATTATCGAATATCGATAATAAGTAAATGAGCTAATTGTATGATGCAGAAAAAAGACAAAATAAATATGTTGGAAAACTTACATACTTATTTTGTCTTTTTCATATTTTGAAGTACTTAAAAATTATAAGTCACTATTTTATAGTTCTAAAATTAAATATTTTTAATCAGTTAAACCTAATAACCAGTCTCTTGCATTAATACGTCTAATACCATCATATTGAATTTCTGGATCTTCATCCATTGTTAAAATAACTTTAGGATAATGATCACGAATAGCTTGGAGTGGTCTTAATTCTCTTTGAAGTGTTTTTTCATCTCTTACAGTAAGAGCTACCTGATAATAAATTGTACCTTTATGATTTTGTGCAACAAAATTAACTTCATAATTATCAATTTTACCAACATATACATCATATCCTCTTCTCAATAATTCTAAATACACAACATTTTCTAAAATATGTCCTGTATCCATCATTTTAGAGCCCAATAACATATATCTCATCCCAATATCCACAATATAATATTTTTCTAGTGATTTTAAATACTCTTTTCCTTTAATATTATATCTTTTAGCAGGATATATAATATAACTTTCACTGAAAGCCTCTAAATACTTTTCTACGGTCCTTGAATTTATTTTTCTTCCCAATGATGTCATTGTATCTGAAATTTTTTTAGATGATAAAGGATTGCCTATATTATCAAATACAAATTTTAAAACGCTCTTTAACATCATTGTATCTGTTATATTTTTTCTATGGACAATGTCTTTTACAACAATTGTATTATAAATACCTTCAAGGTATCACGTATTTCTTCAGGTTGATTCTTTAACTGAAGAGCATATGGAAATGAACCATTTTGTAAATACTCTGTATATTTTATTCCTCTATCATTCATATTTCCTGTACTTTCCATATATTCTTTAAAAGATAACGGCAACATTTCTATTTGAATATATCTTCCTGAAATCATTGTCGCTATTTCACTTGATAACATATAAGCATTAGACCCTGTTACATAAATATCTACATTATCTTTAATATAAAGACTATCTAATACTTTTGGAAATTGATCTACATTTTGACTTTCGTCCAAAAAGATATACGTTATTTTATTTGGTATAAGTTTTTCTTTTAAATAATTATATAATTTTTTATAATTTGTTAATTCTTCATAATCCAAATCTTCAAAGTTAATAGTTACAATTTGACTTTCTTTAACTCCGTTATTTTTTTAATAATCTTGATACATTTTTAAAAGTACTGATTTTCCACATCGTCTTACCCCTGTTACAATTTTAATCAATTGTTTATCTTTCCATGTTATTAACTTGTTTAGATACTCTTTTCTTTCGATAATCATAAATGCATCACCTCTTTATCACATTGCAATACAATAAATATTTAAAATTAAAAAGTTTTTGTACTGTGATACAAAAACTTTCAAAATTATACATTCTATTACATTATTATCTATTAACCTATTTCATTAGCAGCATGATAAGCTGTTCTAATAGCACTTGCAATATCAGCTGTTCTTTCACCAGAACAATCACCTACACATACATGAGGAATTGTAATAGATGAATCATCAAAGATATTTTTCTTTGATCCTAATGCATTAATAATTGTATCAGCTTTGATTTGATCATTTGCTGTATAGACAATATTGTTTTCAATATGATCTACTTTTGTATTTACTAATTGTTTAACATTATGATCAGCAAAGTCTTTCATCATTAATGGTAAAACAGTTGTAGATTCACCAGCAGCAATTTTATCCATCATTTCTATAATTGTTACTTGATGACCTTTATTTGCTAGATATTCAGCAGTTTCAGCACCTACTAAACCTCCACCAATAACCACACAATCACCAGTAACTTCTTGTCCGTTTAAAACATCCCAACTTGAAACAATATTGCTGTTATCATGAGGAATTGGCATTTCCATATTATGTGCCCCTACAGCAATAATAGCATAATCATAACTATTGATATCTTTTGCTTCTTCATTTAAATGAATATCTACATTTAATGTAGGTAATACTTTTTGATAATATTCAACACTTCTTAAGATTTCATTTTTTCTTGGTGGAACAGAGGCAATATTGATTTGTCCTCCTAAATGATCTGCTTTTTCAAATAAAGTCACCGTATGTCCTTTAACAGCAGCAACTCTTGCTGCTTCTAACCCAGCAATTCCTCCACCAATAACAACAACTTTTTGAGGATTATTTGTTGGTTTAATTGAAACAGTAGCTTCATTTCCATTTTCAGCATTTAAAACACATGAAATATATTGTCTATTTTGAATTGCATCAACGCATCCTTTATTACAGTTTAAACATTCTCGAATGCATTCACCTTTTTTCACTTTTAAAGCAATATCAGGATCAGTTAATAAAGAACGTCCATAACCAATCATATCAGCGTCTCCATCATTTAAGATCTTTTCACCAGCTTCTACACTTACTACTCTACCTACTGTTGCTACTGGAATAGAAACAACTTCTTTAACTTTTCTAGCAACTGGTAATGTCCAATTATAAGGAACATCTCCCATTGGCGGAATCGTATCACCCATATTTCCTGTATGGTTGGCTTGAGCTACTTGAATCATGTCAACGCCTGCTTCTTCTAGTTTTTTCGCAAAAGCAATTCCTTCAGCTTCTTTTAAACCACCTTTACCTCTCAAACTTCCATCTTTATTTAAAGTAATAATTGGAAGTTTATATTCAATTGTTAAATCAGGTGCAGCTTCTTTAATTGCTTTAACAACTTCTAAAGCATAACGAATTCTATTTTCAAAAGAACCACCATATGCATCACTTCGATGATTTAATACTTCAGAACATAAAGAACCTAACAAACGATCGCCATGAACTTCAATCGCATCAATACCAGCAATCATTGCTTTATGCGCACAACTCGCAATACTTTCTTTAATTTGATTTAATTGTTCAACTGTTGCTTCATTTACAAAATGTTGCATATCATGATGTAATTTAGCATAAGCATCTTTGGTCATCTTTTGTGCTAATTCAGTTTGTTTTACAGCTTCTTCTTCATTTCCTTCAGCTTTTGCTTTAGCCGCATTTTGACGAGCTATTCCTGCTTCCATAATCATTTTTCCAACACCAGGAACATCATATTCTGGATGGAAGATTTGTAAAGCCACTTTACAATCATATTGATGTAATGTATCCGCAAGTTTTTTAAAGGCTGGTATTTGTTCTTCACTATAAAGTTTTGGTGTTGGTGATGCTGTACGTACAGGAGCTACGTCACCAATAACAACATAAGAAGCTCCACCTTTTGCTAATCTTTCATAAAAACTTAAACTTCTTTGTCCAATAGATCCATCTCTTTCTTCATACCCTGTTGTAAGAGGTGGAAACATAATTCTGTTTTTTAATGTCATTTTCCCTACTTGGATTGGTTCTAATAGTTTCATATTATTATATCTCCTTTGTTATTTGATATGCATTTGTAATAGCATCTTTTAATGTTCCTACTTTTTGACAATCACCAATTAAATGCGCATTTTCAATTGGTGAAGCAACTGGATTATAACCAACTGCAAAAACTAATGTATCAACGTCATCTAGAACATATTCTTGATGATTCTTTTCATATTTAATAGTATTTTCATCAACATAAGTAATCTTAGAATTTAATTCAATTTTCACACCTTTTTCCATCATTCGTCTTGTAAGCAATGATTTCGTTGCTCCAGATTCCCCTGTCATTAATCCTTTAGTCATTTCAATTAAAGTAATATCTCTATTTGTAGGGAATAAATCATTAATCAATGGTGCTAAATAATCTGCAGTTTCACAACCAACAGAACCACCACCAATAATTACGATCTTTCTACCTGGGAATTTTTTACCAGATAAAATATCATCAGCCGTCATTGTTTGTTTAAAGACTTTATAAGGTTCGATTTCTTTAGGTGTTGCTCCTACTGTTGTAATAATTTCATAATCTTTAAATTCATTTTCAATCATTTCTTTAGTCACAGTTGTATTTAAACGAACATCAACACCTGTTAATTGACTCTTCATATATTTAACTACTTTAGTAATTTCTTGTTTGCCAATAGGCACACAAGCAATATTTAATTGACCACCTAAACGATCACTTTGTTCACATAAAACAACTTCATGTCCACGTTTTTTAGCGACATAAGCAGCTTCCATTCCTGCTGGTCCACCACCAACAACAAGTACTTTTTTCTTAACAGGAGCTTCATCAATTTCTTCTTTTTCAACAGCTGGATTGACTGTACAACTAATTGGTTTACCAAACATAATTCCTGTTAAACATCTTCCACAACCAATACATGGTCTAATTTCATCTGTTTTTCCTGCTTTTGCTTTGTTCGCAAATTCACTATCACATAAATTAGGACGACCAATCATACACGCATCACAAACACCATTAGCGATTAACTCATCTGCTACCCAAGGTTCGTTGATACGCGAAACTGTTGCCACTGGAATAGATACATGTTTTTTAATTTCTTCACTTGCATGTTTATGTGGTGCCGGAGCTGTTCCACTTGCTGGCATTGAACTTCCTTTTTTAATGGTATTTCCTCCAGAAACATGAATAAAGTCAACGGTTGCTTTTTCTAATTGTTTAGAGACATAGATCATATCATTAAGTGTTAGACCACCATCACTGTATTCATCTCCTGAAATACGCACATCAATGATAAAATCTCTACCACATTGTTTTCTTACTTCTTCAATAACTTCTAAAGTTAAACGTAATCTTCCATGAATATCTCCACCATATTCATCTGTTCTTTTATTATATAAAGGCGTTAAAAATCCTCCTAATAAACCATGTGCATGAGCAGCTTGGATTTCTACACCATCTCCCCCTGCTTTTTTAAAACGTAAAGCAGCTTCTCCAAATTGTTTAACAATTACTTTTAATTCTTCTTTTGTTACTTCTCGAGGGGCACTTTTAGCATAATATGGTCCTACATTAGAAGGAGCTATCAATTGTGGTGTCCCAGGAATTGGAAAAGCCATATAAGCTGGATGAAAGAGTTGTGATAAGATTTTAGTATCATATTGATGTACTGCATCTACAAGTTTTTTCCATCCAGGAATATAAGAATCATCATAGATTGACATATCTCCTGGTAAATATGTATATGTAGGTTCTACAGTTGTAACTTCAGTTACAATAAGTCCTACTCCACCTTTTGCTCTAGCTGCATAGTGCTTTACTAACGCATCTGTTACATAACCTTTATCTGCAAGATTAGTTGATAAAGGTGGCATAAAAATACGATTTTTTACTGTTGTATTTCCTATTTTAATAGGTGTAAATAAATGTTCATAAGTATTCATAATACATCTCCTTTTTCCTCATGTTTATTTTATCACAAGCATTTTCCAAAAACGTTATCATTTCTAGCTATTTACATCTGTTTTTTGTCATCAAAAATAAAATCAAGGACAAAATATCATCCTTGCCAGCAAATACCATTAAGCTTCAAAATATTTTTTTATTTCTAAAACTTCATCTTCAGAAACTTTTAACAATTCAACTGCTTTTGAAAACGAAATACTTAAGCTATTCATCAAATTTGTTATTAATTCAATATTTTTCTTTCTTCTTTCCAATTTTTGTCCTTGTTCAAGCCCTATAGAATGTCCTTTTTCTATATTTTCTCTGGCTATCATTTCTCCTAAATTACACATCTTTTTAACCTCCTTCTCTATTTCTTCAAATCCATATTCTTTCATAACTTCTTTCTTTATCAAAAGATCGTATGTATTATTTAAAAATATGACTAACGGTGTCTTTATGCAATCACTATCTTCATACTTATCTTTGATATCATGATCTTTATTTAAGTATATCATAATCTGTTCGCTTTTATCATAACTTTCTAACCTTTCAATAGTACTTCCACTGATATTTTCTAATTTAGAGTTTATGCGATTGACATGTCCATCTCGCTTTTTAGCAGCTTGTGGAAGTATCCATATGACATAGGTCTTTTTCATCCCATCATAGTTTCTATAATCATATTCCTTTCCATTTTGACTGGTAATCATTCTTGAAAGATAATCATTTCCTCTTGTTAGTGGGGCATAGCCGGGATTCTCTACATTTTGTATCTCTACATCTAGATAAATTCTTTTCATTGTTCCATCAGTTTGTGGCAGATTGATACAGCAGAAATAATCGAATTCCACTCTTCCATGATGAGCAATATCGATGACATTATTTAGCTGTTGGAAATAAGAATTCCCTTTCTGATCCTTCTTTCCTTTAACAAGTTCAATGATTTCTTCTAAAGATACATCCTTAGCTTCTTTAATAAAACCTTTAATGATTCTTCCTAAGATTTCAGGATGTCCTAATATTCTTTTACAGAGTTTATCAATCATGATAATATGATCATTTGATGTGATTTCTAATACTTTTTCCATTTAGTTTTTCCTCCTATTATTATATAGACAATTTTTTGATCTTTTTCTTTTTATTTTTTAAAAAAAAGTAAAAAAAATAACAATAAATGATTGTTTTTATTGTTATTTCTTTGGTTTAATAGTTAAAATGTTATTTTCTTGTAATAAAGAGAGTTGATCTATATTTTTAAATAAATATATGCTTTGTTGATTTTCTTTATCTATATCAAGATATTCATCTTGATATAGATGATGATCATTTATTAAATGTTGAATCAAGGCAATTTGTTTTTGATCCAAATGCATTCTTTGTTCCTTATTTTCCTTATTATATTTCAAGTTTTTTTGAAATTGTTTACGATAAACACTTGGTGTAATCCCATATAAATCTTTAAATGCTTGACTATAAGCCTTTGCAGACATTCCACAAGAAAATGCAATCTCATCAATTGAATCCTTTCCTGCTAACAGTTTTTCTAATGAATGTCGTATTCTTACCATTGATAAATATTTTACAAAACTAACACCTGTATATTTTTTAAATAAACGTGAAGCATAGGAGATACTAAAAGAAAGATTTTGAGCAACATCTTCTAAATGAATATCTTCTTGGTAATGTTGATCAATGAATAAAATAGCTTTCATATAATTTTCATGATTTTTAGAAGAAAGTGGTAAATTTTCTAAAGAGAATTCTTGATTCTGACTAATCATGTAAATTAATTTTGATATTACTAAATTTAATAAATAGATGTTATCTTTGTTTTCAATAAAATGTAAAAGTAAGATGCCTAATTGTTGTTTTATTTGAAATAATAGAGATTTATTTTGATTTTCTCTACAAATAAGAGATTGAAAACTATGATCTATATCTCCTACCATATAATGAGGTAAATAAGAAAAATCAATATGTAATGTTAAAATAATACTTTCTTTTTCATTCATCTTTAACATATGAATATCATTAGGAGCAATAATAGCTAATTCATGTTCATAAATAACAGTCGACATTTTTTCTGTAATAACTTCATAACTTCCTTTTAAAACATAAGAAATTTCTAAAGAAGATTGTCTTGAAAAAACTTGTCGATCAAATTGATTAATACTTAGACTTAATGGATATTCAAATTTTTGACCCGAAAAGTCATAATAATAATTCATATTTTGCATAGTCTCATCTCTTTTCATTAACATTATTATACCATAAAAAAATGGTTAGCTTTCAATACCAACCATTTCATTTTCATAAAAATTCGCTTTATTTTCATACATTTTAGTATCTGCTTCTTTGATGAGTTCATCAACATCGTTTATATTATAGCACCAAGAAACACCTACAGAACACGAAATACCATTTTGTTCTAAATACTTCTTTGATTGTTCAACTTGCTTTATAAAACTAGCTTCTTTAACATCTACTGAAAGAACAACAAATTCATCCCCACCAAAACGATAAGCTTTTCTAGGAAAACACTCATTAATCAAATAAGCAGTTTTCTTTAAAACGGCATCACCTTCTAAATGTCCTTGTAAGTCATTGATCTTTTTTAATCCATTTAAATCAAAATAAGCAATACCAATATCCTTATTTTGACTTTCTTTAATCTTATCAATTCGTTCTATCAAAGCATTACGATTAAAAATATGTGTCATTGAATCTAAATAACTCATTGTTTTTAATTTTTGTTCCTGTTGTTTTCTATTCATACTCTCAGAAACAAAGAAAACAGCCGAAGATAATAAGCTACTATTATCACATCTTCTTCGTGGATTATCAACACCCAAAAATCCAGTAATAATTTCATTTTCTATCAAAGGCACTGCAATAAGACTCGTTATATTTTGTAATTTTAAAAGACGATAGGTTTCAGAATTTTTATCAACCTCCTCTTCTAAACTTTTTATATAAAATGTTCCATCAACCTTAAAACGATCTAACCAATATTGAATAGTTTCTAAAGAAACGTTTTGCAAATTATTTATTTCCGGAGTTGCCCCTTCTTCTGTATACTCAAAAAGATTAGATGTCGTATTTTGTTCATAGTCTATTTGAAAAATATAGGCACGATCACCTTGAAAAAACTCAGTAATAAGACATAACAAATCATTAATAGCATCATCGATTTCACTATGATAAGTTAAAGCATGAATACATCTATTTAATGTCGTTGCTGCAAGTAAAGATTCTTTTAATTCTATTTGACTTTTTTCATACTTTTTTGACATTCGATAATAAATAATTACAAAAATCATCACAAGTAATAAAACAAGCATAAAAATAACAAGTAACGGATATTTTTCTATTGCTTCAACTATCATACTAACAACCCCTTTCATTATAGATTATATTCACATGTCAATTAAAAAAATGTCGGTTTTAGACTAAATAATTTTATAGTTTTTCCTACATTTTTATTTTATTCTTTACAGCAACCATCAATATTTATTACAAATATAAGTGTCTGCTGCAAATACATTAGCAGGCACTTGTGTAAAGATTATCATAACGTAAGTATACTTGCCATTATTTTACTTATCCTTACATTCATTTTTTCTTTTTTTGCTCTGGTATTTAAAATAGATTATAGTAAATAATTCCATGTACATCTTTATTTTACTATTTATAGCACCTTATTTTTAAATTAGGTGCGAAATGTCGTTTTTGAGGTGTGAAATGCAAAAAATAAATATCATATTTTTATGATAAAAAAGGGACAAAATAAATTTTGTCCACATGGTAATAATCTTTAAAGATTATTACCTTTTTAGTGCTAGTCTAAACTCTATACTTCTTGTGGTACCAAAGAGGCTAAATTACGTGCTACTCATATTTCCTCTATCGCACTCGATGCCAAGCACCGTCATATCGTCTTTACCATTTCAAAACATCTAGGAGGTTATTTCATTAAAGACAAATCCCTTTTGAATCTTCTTTTTATTGCTGCCAGAAACACCCTTGCCTGTGTTTTTAATGATGCAAAGTACAGAAAAATCAAAATGCCCCTACTCCTATAAAAACGACAGAAACAAGATCGTTTTCGGTTCTGTTTTGACTTTACATACTTTTGGCAGAGATTTGAAATGGAATCCCCATATCCACTGCCTTGTTTGCGAAGAAGCTTTTGATACCAAAAAAAATAAAATGAAGAACTTTTCTTTTATTTCCTATGAAAAACTCAGAAAGACATGGATGTATCAGGTCCTTGATCTTCTTTCTAAACAAAAGCTCAAACATTTTCGTTATCTTAAACAGAGATTCTATGATGAACTTGTAAACGGCTTTTATGTCTACGCTAAAAAGAAAGAAAAAGACAATGACGACAATAATGTTGATGATTGCGTCAATTACATTACCAGATACACTTCCAGACCTCCCATGGCTGAAAATCGCATCATCAAATATGAAGATGACAAAAAGATGATCAGATGGTGGTACAACCGTCATGAAGATGAAAAATATATCGAAGTATATGAAAGTGTTGAAAACTTTATAAACAATCTTATCCTTCACTGTCCTGATGAAAACTTTAAAATGATCAGATACTATGGTTTCTATTCAAACAGGAATAAAAAGTTGCTTGAAAAAGTATATGAACTTTATGGAATAAAAAAGAAAAAGTGTATCAGAAATCTGAAAGAAAAAAAGATTTAAAAAACAAACTTGACCATCTAAAATACCGCACACACATAATAGAATCATTTCAAAAAAATACTCTTTTATGTTCATGTGGCAATCTTATGAAATGTGAATATACATAGGTACCCCTAATGACAGACTCTACAGTGAAAAATGCATCAATGATTGCAGGATAAAAAAATTTATACCAGATCACACAAATATGTCATGGTATTTTAGTATGAATTTTTATATGCTATTTCCCACGCATTCAAATTCTTAATAAACAAAAAAAGAGTCATGAATGACTCTCTTAATTACAATTACTGGCGGTCTGGACGGGACTCGAACCCGCGACCTCCGCCGTGACAGGGCGGCATTCTAACCAGCTGAACTACCAGACCAAAAGATAAAAATGGCGGAGATTGAGGGATTCGAACCCCCGCAGGACGTTAATCCTCTGCTGGTTTTCAAGACCAGTCCCTTCAGCCAGACTTGGGTAAATCTCCGTAATAAATAAATTGGTGGAGCCAAGCGGGATCGAACCGCTGACCCCCTGCGTGCAAGGCAGGTGCTCTCCCAGCTGAGCTATGGCCCCAATTTTTATAAATGGTCGGGAAGACAGGATTTGAACCTGCGACCCCCTGGTCCCAAACCAGGTGCACTACCAAGCTGTGCTACTTCCCGAAAAAAATGGCGCGCTAGGCAGGAATCGAACCCACAACCTCTTGATCCGTAGTCAAGCACTCTATCCAGTTGAGCTACTAGCGCATTTTCACAAATGGAGGTTCCTACCGGACTCGAACCGATGATGACAGAGTTGCAGTCTGTTGCCTTACCAACTTGGCCAAGGAACCATCCCTTGCTTTTTATTAACTTAAAGCTTGTTTATTATACTAATATATCAGCATAAAGTCAATACACATTTACTGTTTTTATAATTATTTTTTGCAATTATCCACAAAATCTTTAAATAGTTTTAAATGATCATCACTTTTTTTATAAATCATTTCTGGATGCCATTGATATCCTATCACATACTTTTTATCTGGTAGATAAACAGCTTCTACTAATCCATCATCAGAATAAGCCATTGGCTTTAATGCTGGAGCAAGTTGACAAATAGCTTGATGATGACAACTATTCACCATTAAAGTTTCTTGATTTAAGATGTCTTTTAAAGGTGTATTTTCAACAATTTTTACTTGGTGACTTGGATGATCATAAGGAGCAGGTTGTCGATGAATACATGTAGGATGAAATTGTTGATCTAAATCTTGATAGAGTGTTCCACCTAAACATGCATTTAATAACTGAATACCTCTACATATTCCTAAAACAGGCTTATTGGCTTCTAAAACAGATTTTAATAGCTTTGGTTCCATTTCATCTCTTTTTTGATTTAGCTTTCCACAATATTCTGCTTTTTCTTGATGATAAATTGCTGGATTTAAATCTTCCCCTCCTGCAAAAATAAATCCATTAAAATAATGTGATGTTTCTTTTAAAGAAACATCATCATTAACTAAAGAAAGCATAACAGGAATACCACCTGCTTCAATAACCCCATCCATATACCCTGGAAGCATCCATAAACTTTCTCTTTCTTCATCATATAAAGGAACAATAGCAATTACTGGTTTATTCATTAAAGTACCTCTTTTTCATCTTTTTTAACATTATAGCATAACTTATGTTTTATGCTATAATAAAAAACGAGGTGAAAAAAATGATTGATCAAGAACAAGCTGCTAGAACATTGATCAATTTGATTGATGTTGTTCATCAAGAAAATTGGGTCTTATTAAATAATGAAGATATGGCAAGTAAAACTGAAGAGTATTACATCAACTTCTTTAAAGAACATCATTTAGAAGAAGCAATCGATGAAATTAAAGCTGTGACAGAAAAAAACAAATCTTTTTTTCAAAGATTTGTTAATCATGAAGAAGTTGACGCTAAAGAAATGCGTGATTTTATGGAACCTTATCGTTTTATCAAAAGTAAATATATATTAAAGAAAAGCTCAAAATCCTAAGACCTTGAGCTTTTATAATTAAAATTTACATTTTTCTAAATGCCAAATATCTTCTACATATTGTTCAATTGTACGATCAGATGAGAAGAATCCACTCTTAGCAATATTTACTAAGCAAATTCTAGCCCATTTAGCACGATCTTGATATAATTCTACAACATGGCTTTGTGCATTAGCATATGATTCGAAATCAGCTAATAAGAAGTATTCATCATTTTTATTCATTAATTCATCATGAATAATTTTAAATTCTTCTGGATTACTTGAGAAAGTACCATTAGTCAATGAATCAATAGCACGACGGATTTTTAAATCATTATTATAATAATCCCATGCACGATATTGATTATTTGCTTTTAAGTTTTTAACTTCTTCATCTTTTAAACCAAAGATTTCACAATTATCTAATCCTACTAATTCAGAAATTTCTACATTAGCTCCATCTAAAGTACCTAAAGTAATAGCTCCATTCATCATGAATTTCATATTACCAGTACCACTTGCTTCTTTACCAGCAGTAGAGATTTGTTCTGAAACATCTGCAGCAGGCATAATTTTTTCTGCCAAAGTAACACCATAGTTTTCTAAGAAAACAACTTTTAAGTATTTATTTGTTTCAGGATCATTATTAACTACATCTCCAACTGCATTAATTAATTTAATAACTTTTTTAGCGAAGTAATAAGCACTTGCTGCTTTTGCTCCAAAGATGAAAGTATGTGGATAAATACGGAAATCTGGATTAGATTTCATTTCTTGATATAAATAAATAACATGTAAAATATTTAATAATTGTCTTTTATATGCATGTAATCTCTTAACTTGAACATCAAATATACTATCTACATCTACTTCAATACCATTATGTTCTTTAATATAATCAGCTAAGATTTGTTTTCTTTCTTTTTTAACAGCTAAGAAACGATTTTGTAAAATTGGATCATCAACATGTTCCATTAAATTTTCTAATTGAGCTGGTTTTTTGATCCATCCTTTACCAATTGTTTCATTAATTAATTCACTTAATTGTGGATTACAATAAGCTAACCAACGACGATGAGTAACCCCATTTGTTTTATTATTAAATTTATTTGGATAAAGTACATTGAAATCATGTAATTCTCTTTCTTTTAAGATATCTGTATGAAGTCTTGCTACCCCATTGACACTAAAGCTTCCAGCAATTGCAAGTCTTGCCATATAAACAGTACCATCTCTTAAAATCATTGTACGATCAACTAAATTTTGATCATGATTACTTACTTCTTTAGCAAAACCTACAAAACGACGATGAATTTCTTCAATGATTTGATATACACGTGGTAATAATGTTTGCATTGTACTAATTGGCCAAGTTTCTAAAGCTTCAGCTAAGATCGTATGGTTTGTATAAGCAAATGTTTGTGTACAAATATCCCAGGCATCTTGCCATTCATAATTATGTTCATCAATTAATAAACGCATGAATTCAGGAATACATAATACTGGATGTGTATCATTTAATTGAATAACATGTTTTTCATGGAAATTATCTAATGATGGATAATTTCTTAAGTGCGCTTTGATGATTGCTTGGATACCTGCAGAACAGAAGAAATATTCTTGTTTTAAGCGTAACATTTTCCCTGCTGGTGTTGAATCATCTGGATATAAGTTTTGACAGATGCTTCTTACATCTTCAATATATCTTTGGAAATCATGATTACTTGGGAAATCTTCACTTGGTTCAGCTGACCATAAACGCAAAGTATTTGTATTTACTGTATCATTTCCAATTACAGGGACATCATAAGGTACTGCATAAATTGTTTCAGCATCAACATGTTTCCATTTTCCTTCATTTTCATCCCAAATCACTTTACCAAAGAACTTAACTGGTACTCTATGTTTTGGTTTACGAACTTCCCACATAAATCCAGTTTTCATCCATTGATCAGGTAATTCTACTTGATAACCATTTTCAATTTTTTGTTTAAATAAACCATATTCATAACGAATTGTATTCCCATGTCCTGGATAATCTAATGAAGCAAGTGAATCCATAAAGCATGCAGCTAAACGTCCAAGTCCCCCATTACCTAAACCAGCATCACTTTCTAATTCTTCTAAATCATGAATATTGATTCCATAATCTTCTAAACCTTCTTTAGCGATTTCATAGATTCCAAGATTCATCATGTTATTTACTAATAGTCTTCCCATTAAAAATTCCATTGAGAAGTAATGCATTTGTTTTTGTTCATTATTTTGAACAACTGCTTTACTTGCTGCCCAGTTAACTGAGGCATAATCTCTTACCATTGTTTCAAGAACCATGAATTTTTCAGTAATATGGGCTTCTTCTACAGTACGCCCATAAGACTCAATAATTCTTCTTGAAAACTCGAATTTAAATTCTTCTTTATTTTTAAACATTTTCCCGTCTCCTCATAATACATTTACGTGTTCATCATACTTTATTTTGATATAATTGTCACGTTTTTAAAAATTTTTTATAGCGATGAAATCGCAACTTTTTCAAAAAAATAGAGTATCTAAACATCCGATGCTCTATTTTTGAACAACCTATTTTGTTTTCTTAACTACTTTTTTACGTGTTTTTGTTGAGGTTTCCTTTTTAGGCTTTACTTCAAAGATACATGCACTAAATGGTGCAAGTTTTACTTCAATGTAATGATCTTTATTTAACAATTTTGTTTTTTTATTTGGTTTTGTTTTCTTAGAGCGAATTGCTCTTGGATTAATGATATTCTTTCCAGAATATATAGCTTGATCCGTATTTAAAATTTCTTTATAACTTCCTTCAATATTAACTGGTACTTTGTATTTTTCATGTGTATTACCAACAAAATTCATCACTGCGATAATCGCATTTCCTGCTTCATCTTTTCTTTCAATTGCGAAAACACATTGATCATGATCATCAACAACAAGCCATTCAAAGCCTTTTAAATCATAATCCATTTCATATAAAGCTGGATATTTCAAATAAATTTCATTGAGTTTTTGAGCGAAATGATGGAATGCATCATGATCAGGATATTTTAAAATATCCCATCCTAAAGATTTAGATTCATCCCATTCTTTATATTCAGCAAGTTCATTTCCCATGAAATTTAATTTCTTACCTGGATGTAACATCATATAAACATAAAGTGCCTTCACTTGCGCTAATTTATCACCATGTAATCCCCACATCTTATTAATAATCGTAGCTTTTCCATGAACAACTTCATCATGTGAAAATTCAAGTAAGAATCTTTCTGAATAGAAATAAGCCATTGAAAAAGTAATAAAACGACTATCATATTGACGATAAACAGGATCTTCTTGGAAATATTTTAACGTATCATTCATCCAACCTAAATCCCATTTATAATCAAATCCTAAACCATGTTCACCTACCGGTTTAGTAACACCAGGATAATCTGTTGAATCTTCCGCAATCATCATAACAGTTGGATGGTACCCAGACATATGTCCATTTAAACGTTTCATCCATTCCATTGCCCCAATATTTTCACCTAGATTTTTATTTCCTTCATAGTAAATTAAGTTACTAACCGCATCAAATCTAAATCCATCAATATGATAATATGTTGCAAAGAATTCTACAGAAGATAATAAGAAACTTCTTACTTCATTTTTACCTAAATCAAAATAAACACTATCCCATGGACTATAACGACGATTATAATCATTATAGTCATAAACAAATCCACCATCATACATATGTAATCCATGTGAATCTTTAACGAAATGTGCTGGCACAAAGTCCATAATAACACCAATGCCTTCTTGGTGGCAGGCATCAATAAATTTCATTAATTGTTTAGGTTGACCATATCTCGATGTTGCACTATAAAAACCAGTCGCTTGATATCCCCAAGAACCATCAAACGGGAATTCAGTAAGTGGCATAACTTCTAAATGTGTATAGCCCATCTTTTTTACATAGGGAATAATTTCATCTATTAATTCTTCATAAGAATAATATTCACCATCGTCCCCTTCACCTTCACTTTCTCGCTTCATTTTCCATGAACCAAGAGAAGCTTCATATATATTAAGTGGGCGATCATAATTTTTAGTTCTATTTTTTACCCATTTGCTATCATGCCAACGATAACCTTCCATATTATAAACCTTTGAAGCAGTTCCTGGTCTTAACTCACTAAAATAAGCATATGGATCTGCTTTATCAATAATATCTCCTTGAGGAGTTTCAAACCTAAACTTGTACATGTCAAATTCTTTGACACCTTCAACAAATATTGTATAAATACCACCATTATTATATTTTTCCATATAACAAGGTGTTTCACCCCATTGGTTAAATTCTCCTACAACTTGTGCACTTCTAGCATTCGGCGCATATGTTGTAAAACGTACACCTTTTTTACCTTCATGAGTTTCAAAATGTGCACCAAATATTTTATAAGCTTGTAAACAATTTCCATCATGGAAAGTGTGAATTAAAAAATTATCAAACATATATTTATCTCCCCTTTATGTCATTTATTATAACATATAAATGACCAACATTCACTAAAAAGTTAGCGCTTTCATTTTTGTTTGCTAAACTTTTTATCAAATAAAAAAAGAAGCTAACAGCTTTCCGCTATTTCTTCTTTTTTTCTACAATTTCTTTAATATAAAAAGCTAACATATACGGCATTTTTTCTTCAAATGAATCCAATTGACATTCTGTCAGTTCTTTTATCTTATTAAGTCGATAATTGATAGTATTACGATGCATATATAAGCTTTCAGCCATAGCTTTTTGATTACTATCGAATTTTAAATACTGATAAAGCGTTTCTTCTAATTGCATATTATGTTTTTGATCATAATCTATCAAAACACCTAACATACTACGATACATTTGTCTTAAAATACCTTGATCTTCAATAATAAACAATAATTGATAAACACCCATATCATCAAAATAAATTTGTGGATAATTAAATTGTTTAGCCATCTTACAAGCCGCAATAGCCCTTTTATAACTTAAAATCATATTTCTAAAATCCACCATCTTTGAGCCAATTCCTAAATGTAATGTATAATGCAAACGTTTTTTAGCTCTTTTATACATTTCATTAATAACTTCTACAAGAGCACTATCTTCTAAGTTATTAAAAATCATAATATAATAACCATCAAACCAGAAAAAACTATAATTTCCTTCAACTTTTTCAAAACATAATTCTAGCTGAAACTTAATACTTCTTCTTTCCATCATACCTAATTCTTCATCGGTTTCTACAGAAATAGCCATTACTTGAAAATCATTTTCCACATCAAAATCACCTGCTAATTTATTTCTAGACTCTTCAATAATTGCTGGATTAATCAGTGTGTCCATAACAGTTTGATTAATATACTTATCATCTCTTTCTGCACGTAAACAATGATATGAAAAATCTTTGATCATATCTGCAATATGCACTTCCCAAGGAACCACTAACAAAGGAAAACTTAATTCATTACAATAATCAATAATTTCTTGATCGATATCAAAAACATATTTTCCCGTATTGATAACAAGTCCCACACTATGATATTTAACAAGTTGTTCAATGAATTCTTTTAATTTCTTTTGGCTTTGAAATCCTAGACCTGTTGTTACAACTAGTTCTTTACCCCAAAGTTGTTGTAAAATCGTTTTATCTTCGACCATTTGTACCCAGGTCATGGCATTAGAACATCCATCCTCACCTGCAAGTAATGTCATTTTATAATTCTTTTTAAATTCTCTTAAAGCATCATCTATTGTAAATCCCATATCATCACCACTTTCTATTTTACACTATTTGTGCACATTGCACAAATACTTACGATTCATTTTAGGATACTTGTCTCTACTCAATTCGTCATATTTCGCTATAATAAATGTGTAATAAAAAATGAAATGTAAATAAAAGAGATATCCCATAATATTTATATCTCTCATATATTTTACGATTTTCAGTAATAGTTTCCCAATATATTAATTTTTTATTACTCGATTCCCTATATATAAATAAAGAAGATCATTCCCCTAAATGATCTTTTTTATTTGTTTATGATTATTATCCTAAAAACACATTAGTTATGTTTCTAATGTGTTTTTTTATTAAAAAACACTCTAAAAACCTTATAAACTGTACATTTTCAACAAACTCATTTTGACATTAGCGTCATTTATTAAAAAAAGTAAGCGCTTTCTATGGATTTTGTAACATTTTTTTTGTATCATTATATGTAGGGAATCCAAAGGAGGTATATTATGGATACATTGAATATCGAAAAATATGGTTTTAATCATACGGGAAACATTTTTAGAAACAATCCGCCTGGCGCGCTTGTAGAAAAAGCTTTACTTAATAAAGAAGGAAGACTTTCACGCGCTGGTGCTTTATGTATAGAAACTGGAGAAAGAACTGGTCGTTCTCCAGATGATAAATATATTGTTGATACACCTGCTGTTCATGATTTAATTGCTTGGGGAAATGTTAATCGTCCTGTTTCAGCAGAAGTTTTTGACCAAGTTTATGATCAAATGATTCAATATTTAAATGATAAAGATTTATATATTTTTGATGGCTTTGCAGGAGCTAATCGTAAATATCAATATGGTTTTAGAGTTATCAATGAAAAAGCAAGTCAAAATTTATTTATTAGAAATTTACTTATTCGACCTAAAAAGGAACAATTAAAAGATTTTAAAGAAGACTTTTTGATTTTAGTTGCTCCTGGATGTAAAGTAGATTATAAAAAATTAGGATTAAATAGTGAAGCCGCTATTATGATCAATTTTGAAAAACAAATTATTTTAATTGCGGGCACAGGGTATTCTGGAGAAATCAAAAAATCTGTCTTCTGTGTTATGAACTATTTACTTCCACAAAAGAAGATTTTTACAATGCATTGTTCTGCCAATATGGGAATCGATGGTGATACAGCTTTATTCTTTGGATTATCAGGAACTGGAAAAACAACACTTTCAGCCGATCCAAACAGACGATTAATTGGTGATGATGAACATGGTTGGTCTAGAAATACAATCTTCAACTTTGAAGGTGGATGCTACGCTAAATGTATCAACCTTTCAAAAGAACATGAACCTGAAATTTGGAATGCCATCCGTTTTGGTGCTGTAACAGAAAATGTTAAATTATTTGAAGATACACGTATTATTAATTTTGATGATGGTTCTATTACAGAAAATACACGTGTTGGTTATCCAATTGATTATATTCCAAATACTGTTTCATCAGGAGTTGGACCTATTCCACGTACTATTTTCTTTTTAGCAGCAGATGCTTTTGGAGTTTTACCACCTATTTCTAAACTTGACCGTAACGCTGCTATCTATCACTTTGTTTCAGGTTATACAAGCAAACTTGCTGGAACTGAAAATGGTGTTACTGAACCAGAAGCAACATTTTCAACATGTTTTGGAGAACCATTTTTCCCATTAGATACAGCTTTATATGCTCACCAATTTGGACGTCGTGTAGAAAAATCAGGAGCTAATGTTTTCTTGATCAACACTGGATGGACTGGTGGCTCTTATGGTAAAGGGCATCGTATTCCATTAAAATATACACGTGCAATGATCAATGCTGCTTTAAATGGTGACTTAGATTTTGTGGAATATGTCAAAGAACCATTCTTTAATCTAAAAATCCCAAGAAGTTGTCCAGGTGTTCCAGCAGAAATGTTGAACCCTAAAAATACTTGGTCAAACAAACGCGAATATGATAAAACAGCTAAAAAGCTTACAAAAATGTTCCAAGAAAACTTTAAAAAATACGATTTACCTAGTACTGTTGTTAAAGCTGGACCTGGTATTCCTAAATAAAAATAGCGGATATCTCATGAGATATCCGTTTTTGTATCATTTAATCATTTCTTTAATTATTTGTAAATTTTTGTTTTCTATTAATGCTTTAAAAATCTCGTTATATTGTGACAATGTTAAATTTTCTAACATTAAAATATCTTCTTGAGGATATTTACTTTTAAAAAGCATCAATGTATTTTCTTTGGCTTTAAGAAGTTCTCCTTCTTTTAAGCCTTCTTCTTTACCTTCTTGTCGTATTCTTATTTTCTCTTGATGATGTTGTATTTTGACAAGCTGTCTTTTACTCGCTGCTAATACTAGTTCTTCATCTTCATTGAACTGATCCATCTTTTCTTTCATCATGATAACCACCTCACTGTTTAATGACATTATATCATCTGTTATCCCATGATATAAAGTATAAATAGCTAGTTCTATTCTATTTAGATTCTTAAGTCCTTTCTCTCTTACAACAGCATCAATAAATGGAAGATAGACATTATGATGAGTCAGCAGATTACATTTTCTGACATGGTTTAGTTGATTACGTGGCATATAAGTATCAATCAAGAGAAGATTGTCTCTGTCGATATCATTGACAAAGAGAATGGTATAGACTTCATGGACATTTTCACTGTATAAGAGATCTCCTCGATTGACTTGATGATCCATCATTCTTGCTCCATAGATTTGAAAGAGATAATGAACTTCTTTAGTAAGAGCACTGTTTTGCATTTCAATATCAATTAATTTTCCTTCATCCGTTTTTACTCTGACATCTAAGATCATATCTTTATCACTTAGATGTTCAGGATTGACTTCACTATTTAAGACAAAGAGTTCCTGACATTTAATACCCGTAATTCCTTCAATAATGACTTTAAGTAAATAATAACAGCGAGAATCATTGAGATCACTCAACATGAATTTAAAGACAAGATCATTTTTAAAATCGGTAATTCTTTTAGGTTTGATTTTTGTTTCCATTGTTCCTCCTTTCATTATTTATATGGACAACAAAAATCATTTTTTCTTTTAAAAAATTAAAAAAACGAAATAATTTTCTTATTTCGTTAACATCTTTTTAGCTGCTTGATACATTTTTTCATAATTTACAGTTTCACAAGTTCTACAATATCCTATTTGTAAATCCATATTTTCAGAAATATCAGATAATTTCTTTTGTGAAAACATTCTTAGAAGTTCTTCTTTTCTTACATAAGCAAGTTCCTTAGACATCATATGATTAACAAAACATACAAATTCATCTTGATCAACACGCCCTAATATATCTATATTTTTAAAATTCATGGAAATGAAATCACTCATTTCTTTTACTAATTTATCTCCTCGATGACTTCCTTCTTGTTTGTACACTTCTTCTAAACCCTTTAGCTTAAATACAAACAAAATTTTTTGACCTGTTTTATTTTCATCTAATTTTTCATCAATAAGCCATTTAGCAGTATCAAATTTATATATCTTTGTTAAATCATCAATTTGTTGATTATTCATTAAAGATTCTCGTAATTTCTTTAATTCTTTCAATCTTAAATAATTACTTGCTGCATTTTTTACTCTTTGTAAAACTACTTCTTCATAAATAGGCTTTTGAATACAATCATAGATACCATAATCAAAAGCTTGTATTAAATCTTTAGGATTATCACTTGCTGTTAAAGCAACGATAGGAACTTGTGACAATCTTTTATTCTTTTTTATTTGTCTAATCAAATCCATTGTCCCTGGCGTAATTAAATCAATCAACATAACATCAAATTGATAATCTTCATCTTCAATTATTTTTTTAGCGTCAGCTATATTTTTTGATAATGTGATTTGAAAGTCATTTTCTAATAATTTTTGTAATAAAATCATATAAATCGTAGCATCTTCTACTAAGAATAATTTCATAAACATCACATTCCTCTCGCCTTTATTATATATCAAAAATATACTTTTTATAAAATAATTTAAATTAGTTTACATATAATAAAACGGTGGTAACTATGAAAAAAAGAAAAATACTTCTTATTGTATTTATTATTCTATCTATCGGTTTATTAATGGTCTATAGTTCTTCACATATATGGGCGCAATATAAAGAAAATGACAGCTTCTATTATTTTAAAAGACAAGCTATTTTTGTAATAGTCGGTCTTCTTTTACTTTTTTTCTTTTCTAAAATAGATTATCACCTCTATCAAAAACATAGTCTTAAAATTATTATTCTTGCTACAATTCTTTTAGTTCTAGTACTCATTCCTGGAGTAGGTATTGTCAGAGGTGGTTCAAGAAGTTGGTTTAATTTAGGACTTTTTGCCTTACAGCCTTCTGAAATCTATAAAATAGCGCTTATTATTTATGTCAGTGACTATATCAGCCATCATTATCACCAAATGAAAAAACTACGTTATTGTTTAAAACCACTTATTGTTATGGGAATCGGCTTTTTTCTTATTATGTTACAACCTGATTTTGGAAGTGGCTTTGTCATGTGTTGCAGTATTCTTTTAATGATTATTATTACCCCTTTCCCGTTTCGATATATTATTTTTTTAGGATTATCTGGAATTTTAATGATTATTTTAATGATTATTTCTGCTCCTTATCGAATGAAAAGAATTTTTGCTTTTTTAGATCCTTTTCAAGATCCATTAGGATCAGGATTTCAAATGATTCAATCACTCTATGCTATTGGTCCTGGAGGAATTTTAGGAAGTGGTTTTGATCAAAGCATTCAAAAACATTTTTATTTACCGGAACCACAAACAGACTTTATTTTTGCTATTTATTTAGAAGAATTCGGTTTTATAGGAGGGATTTTATTAATTCTTTTATATGCTTACTTATTTATTACTTGTTTCAATTATGCAAAAAAAGTAGACGATCTCTTTGGAAGTTTTTTAATGATCGGTATGACTTCCATGATTGGAATACAAACTATCATTAACTTAGGGGTCGTTGTTGGATTATTTCCTGTTACAGGTGTAACTTTACCTTTAATGTCTTATGGAGGGACTTCTTTACTTGTTACTTTGATTGAAATCGGTATTATGTATAATATTATCAAATCTATTTAAATATGGTATGATTTGAAAGAATGGATGTGATAATATGACAATTAAACTTTATGACAAAGATGCTTATCAGACAATTTTTGAAGCTCAAGTCATAACATGTACAAAAAGAGAAAATGATTATGATATTGTATTAGATCAAACTTTATTTTTTCCTGAAGAAGGTGGTCAAACTTGTGATCATGGTACTTTAAATGATGTTGAAGTCATTGATGTACAAATCATCAATCAAGAAATTCATCATTATACCAATGCTCCTCTTTCAGGAAGTGTTAAAGGAAAGATTGATTTCAATTATCGTTATAATAATATGCAAAATCATAGTGGTGAACATGTTTTATCAGGACTTGTAAAAAGCATGTTTGGTTTTGATAATAGTGGTTTTCATTTAAGTGACCGTGAAATTACAACGGATTATAACGGCTTTTTAAATGAACAACAGTTACAAATATTAGAAGCTAAGGCCAATGAAGTGATTTTAAATAACAAAGTCATTCATTGTTTCTATCCAGAGGATGCTGATCTTTACGATTATCGAAGCAAAAAAGAAATCAATGAAGCAATTCGTTTGGTAGAAATCGAAGGTGTAGATTGTTGCGCTTGTTGTGCCCCTCATGTACGTTCAACAAGTGAAATTGGCATGATTAAAATATTAAAAGCCATGAAACATAAAAATGGAATTCGTCTCTATTTTGTATGTGGCCATCGTGCTTTTGTAGATTATCAAGCTAAGCACCTACAAGCAATAAATATTTCTCAAAAGCTTTCATTACCACCTGATGACCTTGTAAAAGGTATTGATCAACTTTTAAACGAAAACAATCAATTAAAACAAGAACTTTCAAGCTTAAAAAAACAAATAATTGATCAACAAGTACAATCATTACCTCAGCAAGATCATTATTTAATTTTTACTAATGATCTAGATCGTTCTTTACAACAATATTATTTAAATCAATTATTTCCATTGTGTTCTAATTATGTAGCTATTTTTGTAGGAAAAGATGAAAATTATCGTTTTATAATTGCAAGTAACAATGACTCTAGAGAGCTTTTAAATAAGTTAAAAGATCACTTTGAAATCAAAGGCGGCGGTAAAGCAAATATGGTTCAAGGACAAATCAAAGGAAATCAAAAAACAATACAAGATATTTTAGAGAATAACTAAGGTTATTCTTTTTTTGTTGTAACCGCTTTCTTATATAAAGAAATCATTGTATAATATAAATAGTTATATAAGAAAGGGGAATGTCTATGAATTTATATCACTCAAATAATATTGGAAATGTAGCTGTTTTAGGACATCTTGGTTCAGGAAAAACAAGCGTTATTGAAGCCATGGCAAAACGTGCAGGAATTTCTCAACAAATAGGAACTATTAGTCAAGGAACAACTATTTCTGACTATGACGTTGAAGAAATTAAACGTCAATCTTCAATTAATTTATCACTTATTCCCTTAGAATGGGATTATTGTAAAATTAATTTATTAGATACTCCTGGTAATTTTGATTATGTAGGAGAAGTAGAAGCTGCTTTACACGTTGCAGAATCAGCTGTCATTGTTGTTCCTTCTTATAAGGATATCAGTATTGGTACAAAGCAAGCCATGTTTAGAGCAAAAGATAAAGCTAAAATTATTTATATTAATGGCTTAGATAATCCAGATGCCAATTATAAAGAAAAATTAAATCAATTGAAAAAAGCCTATGGTAAAGGAATTGCACCAATTCAAGTTCCTATCATGGATCATGATAAAATGATAGGTTATATTAACGTAGCTAAAATGGAAGGTCGTATTTTTAAAGGAGAACATACAGAACCTTTCCCTATTCCTGAAGATATGATGGATGAAGTTATGCCTATCAAAGAAATGATTGATGAAGCTGTCGCTAATACAAATGATGATTTATTAGAAAAATTTCTAAATGAAGAACCTTTTACTAAAGAAGAAATTTCATGGGCTTTACGTCAAGGAGTTATGAATCAAACATTGATTCCTGTTTTATGTGGAACAAGTAATATTGGTATTCAAATTTTATTAAATTCAATGGTTGCTTTCTTCCCTGCTGCAGGTGATACATGTAATTCTATCATTGTAGAAAATATTGATACACATGAAGAAGATATCATCGGTTTTAACGAAAGTCTACCACCTTCTTTATTCATTTTTAAAACAATTGTTGATCCTTTTGTAGGAAGAGAATCACTCTTTAAAGTTTGTACAGGTCATATTCAAACAGGAATGTCTTTATTAAATGTCAATAAAAATGAAGTTGAAAAAGTGAATAAACTTTACATAAAAAGAGGAAAAGAACTTATTGAAGTTGATGAATTATGTGCTGGTGATATTGGATGTATGACAAAGCTTTCTCATTCTTCAACAAATGATACCTTATGTACATTAGATTATCGTATGAAATACCAACCTATTCATTTTTCTAAACCATATTATGGTAAAGCTATTCAACCTATTGGTAAAGCAAATGAAGAAAAGATTGCTAGTGGTATTACAAGATTATTAGAAGAAGACCAAACTCTAAAATTTGAAAATAATCATGAAACAAAACAACAATGTATTTATGGTATTGGAGATATTCATTTAGAAAGTGTTGTTGCTAAATTAAAATCTAAATTTAAAATTGATGTTAAATTAAGTAATATGAAAGTTTCTTATCGTGAAACAATTCGTAAAAGTTATACTCAACGTACAAAGTTTAAAAAACAATCAGGTGGTCATGGTCAATATGGTGAAGTAGAAATTCTTTTTGAACCAACAAAAGATTATAGTCAATCTTATACATTTAAAGAAAAAGTATTTGGTGGGGCTGTCCCAAAAGCTTATTTCCCTGCTGTTGAAAAAGGATTGATTGAAAGTGTTAAAGAAGGAGTTATTGGTCATTATCCTGTTTTAGGTATACAAGCTACTTTATTAGATGGTTCTTATCATAGTGTAGATTCAAGTGAACAAGCTTTTAAAACAGCAACTATGATGTGTTTTAAAGAAGCGATGAAACATCTTGATCCATGTTTATTAGAACCTTATGTCATTTTAAATATTTATATTGATGAAGAATATTTAGGTGATTTGATGTCACATGTTAATAAAAAACGTGGTAAAGTCCTTGAAACTGATAGTTTAGACGATGGTTTAATCAAACTTGTTTGTCGTATTCCTCAAGTAGAAATATTAGAATTTGCGATTGATTTACGTTCTATTACTCAAGGTCAAGGATTGTATGATTATCATTTTGATGGATATGAAATCGTGAATGATGATTTAGTAGAAAGATTGTTAAAAAAGTAAAACTTGATAAACGTATTTCAAGAAGTCCTAAGGGACTTCTTTTTTTGGACTATCCGTCCATTGAAAGAAGGAAAAGAGAAAGATAAAATAATAAAAAAGAAATATTTGTGAATTAAATGTGAAACAAATATGAGACGAATTATCTTTAAACATATGATGCAATTAAATCAAGAAAGCTCCTTACATCAATATTAAAAAAAGAGAGTATGCTTTGTACTCTCTTATTTTTCATTTACATATTGTTTGAAAATTCTTCCTCTTTCTTCATAACCCTTGAATTCATCAAATGAACTTGTTGATGGAGAAAGTAAGATGATATCTCCTGGTTCACTTATTTCAAATGCTTTATTAACAGCATCTTTTAAAGTTTCTTCATAATAAGCATCTTGATGATGCATATCTTCTTTAAAACGTTTACCTGCTGCTCCAAAAGTCACGAGTTTTTTAATACATGAATTATAAGTAGACATTTCTTGTAAGTCTAATCCTTTATCAAAACCACCCATTAATAGAATAACCGGTTGTTTAAAAGCTTTTAAAGCAATAATACTTGCATCTGTATTTGTTGCTTTTGAATCATTATAAACTCTAACACCATTATATTCTCTAACGAATTCAATACGATGTTCAACCCCTTTAAAATGACTCACAACATCTTTAATCACTCGAGGACTTACTCCAGCAACTAAACAAATAGTAGTCGCAATCATAATATTTTGGACATTATGATCTCCTACAATCTTAATATCCTTTAAATCAATAATATGTTCCCCTCTAAAATAAATCGCTTGATCAATAATGCTACAATCAGCTGGTTTATTTAAAGATTGTGTTAAAACACAACAATAAACATGATATCTTTGTAAATATTCTTGTAAAGTTTCATCATCAATATTATTAACAAAAACTTCATCATCACTTTCACAATTTTCATAAATACGCATCTTAGAAGCATAATATTCATCTAATGAAGCCATATAATCTAAATGATCAGGTGTTAAATTAATAACAGTTGAAATTTCTGGTCTAAATTTATCAATATCTAGTAATTGGAAATTAGACATTTCAATAACAATATAATGATTTTCTTCTTCTAATAAATTATTTTCTAAAACAACATCACATAAAGGTTTACCAATATTACCTGCAAAATGAACATGTTCATATTGTGCTTTTAATATTTCATAAATCAAAGTAACAGTTGTTGTTTTACCATTTGTACCTGTAACAGCAATATAATGTTGTTTTTTAGCTACTTGATAAGCCAATTCAATTTCTGTATAAACAGGAATACCTCTTTCCTTTAATCTTAAAATAAAAGGTTTATGATAATTAATTCCTGGATTTTTAACAACAAAATCAAAGTCTCTTTCAAAAAGCTCATCAGGATGTCCCCCTGCTACAATTTCAATACCTGCATCCAAGTATTCTTGATATCCTTCAATCTTTTCTAATTCTTTTCCTTCATTGATTGTAATTGTTGCATTTAACTTTTGTAATAACTTAACTGCTGCCTTACCACTTCTAGCAAGACCAATCACTAAAACCTTTTTCCCTGTTAACATTTTACATAACTCCTATCACAATAGCGATAATACCACAAATAAATCCAATAAACCAAAATGAAATCGTTACTTGTTGTTCAGACCAACCTAACATTTCAAAATGATGATGAATTGGTGCCATTTTAAAGACACGTTTTCCTCTTGTTTTAAAAGAAACAACTTGAATAATTACTGATAAAGTTTCCATTAAGAAGACACCACCAACAACAATTAACAATAATTCTTGTTTTGTTAGGATTGCTAAAATAGCTAAAAATCCACCAAGTCCAAGAGAACCAACATCTCCCATAAAAATACGTGCCGGATGATAATTAAAATACATAAATCCAAGTAATGCTCCAACCATTGCTGTAGCATAACTTGCAATCGTATAATCTTTAATCATAATAGCATAGATGATAAATGGTGCAATTGCAACCATTGAAAGACCTGTCGCAAGACCATCCAAACCATCAGATAAATTAACACCATTACTTTCACCGGTAAACATAATAAATACTAAAACAGCATAGAACCAACCAAAATCAATATTTACTTTCACAATTGGAATAGTCACTTCTGTTGTAAAACCAGGTACAAAATTTTCTAGATACAAATAACATCCTACTGCCAAAATAGCTTGCATCAAGAATTTTTGCCATGCTTTCAATCCTTCATTTTGATGTTTTAAAATAATTAAAGCATCGTCAATAAATCCAATTAAACTATAACCTACTAAAACAATTGTAATTAAAATCAAATTAGGATTTGTTATATTTTTATAATTTACAACAAACGCCGCAATCACTGCCGCTAAAACAAAAACAACACCACCCATTGTAGGTGTTCCACCTTTTTTCTTATGTGATTCTAATCCCTCTTCTCTTTCTACTTGTCCAAATTTCATTTTATGTAGAAATGGGATGACTTTAGGCATTGCAAGTAAAACTAATAAAAGTCCAATACCAAATGCCAACATTAACTTTATAAAGTTTTCCATAAACTTCATTCCCCTTCACTCTTTATTTCTTTTACACTATACCACACTTTTTTATCTCCTTCAAATTTCTAAAAAAAACGTTCTCTTTTTTTGAAAATTATCATTTTTCTTATAAAGACATATTAGAATTCACTACCTTTTATTAATAAGGGGGAAATTATAAAAGAAAACAACACAAGTATGGAAAATCTTTACAAATTAGATGGTAAAGTTCCAATTTTAAAAGCAATTCCTTTTGGATTGCAGCATATCTTAGCAATGTTTGTTGCTAACCTTTCACCAATTACTTTAATTGGTCTTGCATCTGGTTTAAAACAAACAGAAATTGCATTTTTATTACAAAATGCAATGTTTATTGCAGGAATTGCAACTTTGATTCAATTATATCCTATTTGGAAAATCGGTTCACGTTTACCTATTGTTATGGGTGTCAGCTTTACTTTTGTAGCTATCTTAACCTATGTAGGTGCTACTTATGATTCATGGGTGCAGTTTTAATAGGTGGACTAATTGAAGGTTGCTTAGGACTACTTGCACGTTATTGGAAAAAAATTATTACACCAATCGTTGCTGCATCTGTTGTTACGTCCATTGGTTTTTCACTTTTTTCTGTTGGAACACGTTCTTTTGGTGGAGGTTACAGTGAAAGTTTTGGTTCTGCTAAAAATTTACTTTTAGGAATTATCACTTTAGCAGCTTGTTTATTATTTAATATTTTCGCAAAATCATATTGGAAACAATTATCTGTTTTATTTGGTTTAATTGTTGGCTATATTCTTGCTATTTTTATGGGAAAAGTAGATTTATCTATTATTTTTAATGGTGGATTGATTACTTTACCTCATCTACTTCCTTTTAAAATAAAGTTTGATCTTGGCGCGATTATCGCTGTCGTCGTTATTTTCTTAGTTTCAGCTGCTGAAACGATTGGTGATACTCAACCCTTGTAAACTCAGGATTAAACCGTGAAGTTACAGAAGAAGAAATTTCTGGTTCTTTAGCTTATGATGGTTTTTGTAGTTCTATCGATTACTTCTTTTAGTCAAAATGTTGGTTCAATCAATATGACAAAATTCGTCAATCGTTTTACGATTGCTACAGGAGCTATTTGTATGATCTTAGCTGGTTTCTATTGGTAATTTCTTTTCATCATTGCCTGCATCTGTTTTAGGTGGTTGTACAATTATGATGTTTAGCACTTATTCTTACAATTGGAATTGAAATGATTTCTAAAGCTGGATTTAATCAAAGAAATGTAACAATTGTTGCTTTATCATTAACTGTTGGAATTAGATTTACTTCAGGAACAGAAGCTGATATTGGGCATATTTTTCCACAAATCATTCAAGATGTTTTTGCTGGAAATTGCGTTGCTGTTGTTTTTGTTGTTTCAATTATTCTAAGTCTTGTTTTACCTAAAGATATGGATATTAAAAAGATAAAATAAAAATACGCTTTTGCGTATTTTTATTATTGGATCGTTCCAATTTCAAGTGATTTGATTTTTTCAACAATCATATCCATTGCTGTACCTTCATCTTCACCTTCTACAACAATTTCAATTTTTGCCTTATGAGGAATTCCAAGAGACAAAACACCCATTAAAGACTTCATATTTACTGATTTTTCATTATAATTGAGCGTCACATGACTTTTATAAAGTTTAACCGCATCCACTAATTCAGTAGCTGGAGAAGCATAAAGACCTACAGGATTTGTAATTTCAATATTCACTTTTTTTGCCATAATAATCTCCCCTTTTCTATATATTTATTATAGCACGTTTTTACTGATTTGATTTACCTTTTTTCAATAATAACAACATATGGCGAATTGTTTTTATTCATCATCTCAAACTTTGCTACATTATATAGTTTATGATCTAAAGTACGAAAATATGCATCCAAATTTGTACTTTCTTTCCCTTGATCATGTCCAATATAAACAACCACATACAAACATCCACCTTTGACTAAATGTTCCAAAGCTTTTTTTATTGTTTTTAAGGTTATTTCATACTGTGTTACACATTCATGATTGCCACCTGGTAAATAACCTAGATTAAAAATTCCAACCTCAAAATCTCGAACATCTTCATCAAAATATTCATGACTTTTTAAAAATAAAGTAATATTCTTTTTTCTCTTTACTAATTCTTTTGTATTATTTAACGCTAATGATTGAATATCATAACTATAAACATGATGACAATAATCACTTAAAAACAGTGTATCATGACCATTTCCCATCGTAAAATCAATCCCGTTTTGATATTTATGTTTTTTTATCCTTTGATGTACAAACTCAATCATAGATTCCATTTTCTTCACCTCTTATTTTTTACCATAAAATCCTTTTGGACAATCCACCTTAAATTCATATTTCTTTTTAGTAACAGGATGAATAAAACCAAATGCATGTGCATGTAATCCAAGCCTTCTCAGTGGATTCGTTGTTGCTCCATATTTTTTATCGCCAACAATTGGATGATGAATATTTGATAATTGAACTCTGATTTGATTTTTTCTACCTGTATCTAATTGTATTTCTAAAAGGGTTTGGTTTTTCATTTCTTTAATAGCTTTATAATGCGTAATCGCAAGTTTCCCTTTTTCTTTACTTGTAACATAAACTTGTTGACTTTTACTTTCTGCCAAATAGTTTTTTAATGTTCCATTTTTTAAGCCTTTACCTTCTACTAAAGCCATATAGCCTCTTAAATAAACGATTTTATTCCAATCTTTTTGTAATAAATCTCTTATTTTTTCATTTTTACAAAACATTAAAACACCAGATGTTTCTCGATCTAAACGATGAACAATAAATACTTTTTGTTTTCTGTCTTGTTTTTTTAAATATTCACTTACATAATGATAAGCTGTTTTTTCTTTTTCTTTACCATCTGACATGCTTAATAAACCAGAAGGTTTATTGATTACAACAAATTCTTGATCTTCATATAAAATCTCTAATGAAGATGTATTTTCTTTTTTGATTTCTACTTGGTCATTTTCATGTAATAAATAATCAAACTGACTAATTTGTTGGTTATTTACATAAACTTGTTTATATTTTAATAAGTTTTTAGCATTTTTGCGATTATAAGATAATAATAGATAATCCATTAATAACATTTCTTTTTTTACTTTCATTTTTTTCTCCTAAAAAAATGCAAAGAAATCTTTGCATTTTACATTCTTACAATATTTTGTGAATTCAATAAAACAAGTATTGATTCTAAAATATAAATTAAACAAGCTACCCACCAAGAAATAAATGAAATAACTGCTAATAATACAACAAGCAAGCTAATCACAATCCCAATAAAAGTATTTCCAATATTAATACTCTTTTGTTTTCTAGCTATTTTTAATAAATCAATAATTGTATCAAAATTAGAATCCGTCAACATAATATCACTATTACGTTGTACTTTTTCATTATGCACACCACCACGAGAAATGGCAACAGAAGCCTTTTGAAGTAAAGCAATATCTTTATCACAATCTCCAATATAAGCAACAGGTCCAGCAACAAGTGTTTTATCCATAACTTTTAATTTTTGTTCAACACTATAATTGTTATAAATTGTATATTCATCATTTTCTAAATCAACCGGTCCGTCATTAAAAATAATCAATGATTTATGTAATCCTTTGATTTTTTCAAAAAGATCCATTTCTTCTTCTGTTGTTTCAATACCATCAAAACGATCATAGATAATTGTTGTACATGTATTTAAATCATCCAACCCGCTATTTTCTTTAATCGCAATTTTTTTAGAGAATGCTTTAGCTATTCCCGCAAGTAAAGTAAAGGATGCTCCTTGAACATAGGCAAAACTTCCAGAAACAGTCAACATAATAATTCCTAAATACATATATTTTAAATTATCTGTTAAATTTATTAATGGTAAAACAACACAGCATACTAAACCAACAATAATTAAAGCTTTAGAATAAACATCAGAAACTTTAAAAATAATTTTTTCTGTATGTGATGAAGACATTGGTGCATTCATCGCAATATCTAAAACTTTAGACATTGCTGAATCTTCATATAAAGCTGTTGTTTTTACATGTAAATATCCTTCTGTAACAACAGTTCCACTATAAACTTCATTTCCAATTTTTGATTTAATACATACACCACTACCATCAATGGCATAAACATCCAATTTAGCATTTCCCTTAATAATTTTACCACCTAAAGGAATGGTTTCACCCTCATTGACAACGATAACATCTCCAATATCAAAGTCACCTAAAGGAATCATTTCTTCTTTTCCTTTACGCAATCTTCTTCCTAAGTTTTGATGTGCTACTAAATCATCGATTTTTTCCATAGACCATTGTGTTACTTGCATAATCAATTGTTTACCAGCTTGATACATGATAGAAACAACCAACGCTTCAATAAATGCTCCATAGATCCATCCCATAAAACAAGCTAATAAAAAGATATTATTTTCTGATAAATAATTTTTTAACTGTAAATCTCTTTTAGCTTCAACAAGTACTTTTTCATTACAAATAAGTAAAGCTATCATCCATCCTACATAAGTTAAAAATGAAGTATCTCCAAAAGTAACCAATCCAAGTGCAATACCTACACATAATAAAGCAATTCTTGCATACTTTTGTACATATTTTTCATTAAATAAATCTTGTGATTTAAAGGGCTTTTTCCATTGTTCTACTTGTATTTCAGGATTAACATTTTCAACAATACGTGAAATACGAGGTAATGCTTTTGCTGAAGTTGTTAATGTTAAAAGTTTGTTTTGAAAATCTAATTGAACATTTTCATAAACACTATATTTAGAAAGAATGTTTTGTATTTCGTGTGCATCTTCTTCACTTTCCAAATTCGTAAACATGAAGATTTTTTCTACTTTTGCTTGATTAGAAACATACTCTCTTTTCTTTCGATTGACCATTTCTTGAAGTACATAATCCATCTTTGATTCATCTAAATAGTTTTGTATATTATCTGGTCGTGCACAATTAAACGAAATAGAATCCTTATTTATTTTAATATGTGACACTTCTTGCATACTATTTAACTTTAAAGATAAAGCATTAATATCATCATTACTTACATGATCAATATAATATACACGTTCCATATTCTTTACTCCTTTTTATGCAATTTATTTTATCATACTTCTTATAAAATTCAAAATTTCTACTTTCCTTCATTCGTCTTTTTATGTTTGATAATCAAAAAATTTTGATGGAATTCTTTTTCTGTACAAGATAAAGTGAACTCATCACCATATACTTTATAATAAAGTTGTTCATTTATTTCTCCTTTAATAACACAATCATAGATTGCTCCTTTTTCAAATAAAGTATTTTCTTCTTTTCCAATAATGATGTTCATTGACTTTATACATCTACATAAACATCTTTTACCTGAATTTGCGATGATGATCACCTCATTTCTTTATTATTGTACATCAGCTTTCTATTTATGACAAACTTCCTTTGAATATGATATAATAAATGATGAATAAGCAAAGGGGGCATTTTATGAAAATAAAAAAATTATTTATTTTTTTTATTTCTACAATTACATGTCTTTTTTGTATTATCGGCTGTTCAAACAATGATTCAAAAAAGGAATCAAAAAAATTACGTGATTCATCTCCACAATTATATTTACCTTCTACCGACTATCAAGTTACTTATCAAAAAAATAACGTAAGTGTTGATGCGTCACATACATCTTCAGGATATATTATGGTTAATTATAGTGGACATAATGAAAAAGTTAAAATACAAGTAACCTCTCCTGATCAAAATAATTATACATATCCTGTTACGTATTTAAATCAATTTGTTACATATCCTTTACCAGGAGGAAATGGTACTTATAAAATAACTGTTTTAGAATCCGTTGATCTGACTAAAAATCTCTATGCAACTTGTTTTACACAACAAATAGATGTCTCTTTAGAAAACGAGTATCTACCATTTCTTTATTCTAATTATTATATTTCATTTAATAAAGATTCTCTTTGTGTCAAAAAAGCACAACAACTCGCTAAAAAATGCTATTCATCTTTAGATGTTGTTTCAAATGTTTATAATTACATTATTAAAAATATAAAATATGATAAAGAAAAAGCAAATAATGTACAATATGGTTATGTCCCTGATCCTGATCAAACATTAAATGATAAAACAGGTATTTGTTTCGACTATGCCTCTTTAACTTGTGCGATGCTTAGATCTCAAGGAATTCCTACAAAACTCGAAGTAGGTTATGTTGGTGAAGTATATCATGCCTGGATTAGTTGTTATGTAGATGAAACTGGTTGGATAGACAATATTATTGAATTTGATGGCAAAGACTGGTCTTTATTAGACCCAACTTTAGGAGCGAATAATAAAAGTAAAGATGTAAAAAAATATATCGGTGATGGTAGTAAATATATAGTAAAATATACATATTAGAGGGGATGATATTTATGAATAAAAAGAATGAAGTACTTACAAATTTAGAATTATCTAGCTTTTGTAAACAAATGTCTATGATTTTAAAAGCTGGTATTTCACCAATAGAAGGTATTTCTATGATGATAGAAGATAGTCAAAATGAAAATGAAAAACAACTTTTAGAAAAAATCTATGAAGATTTAACAATGACATCTTCACTTGCTATATCTTTAAAGAAAACATCTGTTTTTCCTGATTATATGATCCAGATGCTAGAAATCGGTGAAGAAACTGGAAGAAATGATGAAGTTATGGATGCATTGTCTCATCATTATCAAAGAGAAGAAATGATTTTACAAAGTATAAAGAATGCTATTACTTATCCAATGATCATGATTTTGATGATGGTTGTCATTATTGTTATTTTAATGACAAAAGTAATGCCTATTTTTAATCAAGTTTTTCAACAATTAGGTCATGAGATGACTGGATTATCTAAAGGAATTCTTTTACTTGGAAATACTTTATCTAAGTATGCTGCTGTTTTTATTATTATTTTATTAATTGTAATTGGTTTTATCTTTTATTTATTACACAATAAAAAAGGAAAAGAAAAATTTAAAACTATTTTCTATCATTTTAAAGGTATAAAAAATTTATTTCATAAAATATATGCTTGTCGTTTAGCTGGAGGAATGTCTCTTTCTTTAAAAAGTGGGCTCCCTTTTGATCGTTGTATCGAATTATCCAAAGAACTTATTTATGACAAACATTTTCAAAAAGAAATCAATGATTGCCAAAATCTTTTAGATGAAGGATCGAGTCTAGCAAAAGCTTTTCATGATAGTCATATTTTTACTGGTGTTCAAGCTAGAATGTTGAATATTGCTGAAAAAGCCGGTCAAGTAGATTCTATTATGGATGATATTGCTAATCAATTAGAAGATGAAATTGATGAAAAAATAAGCTCGTATATTAATATTTTAGAACCAACACTTGTTATTATCCTTTCTATTATTGTTGGAGTTATCTTATTATCTGTCATGTTGCCACTTTTAGGAATTATGTCAAATATATAGGGGGGTACTTTTTATGAGATTCACAAATCAAAAAAGAAATCATCCTTTTAAAAATATTGTTATTTCTGTCATTATTTTTTTAAGTGTTGCTGGTCTATTTAATTATGGTGTTCAATCTATGTCTAAACAATCTATAGATGAACAACAAACCAATTTAGAAACGGCAATTGAAAGATGCGTTAGTCAGTATTATGTTCTTGTTGGTCACTATCCAGAAAGTTTAAATGTTTTAGAAAAAGAATACGGTTTAACTTATAATAAGAAAATCTTTTTTGTAGATTATCAAGTGCTCGGTGAAAATATTGCTCCTGATATCGTTGTCATCAGGAAGGAGGGAGCATATGAATAAAAATAAACATGTAATTGATATGATTTTTCCAATTGCTTTATTCTTTGTTTTTATCAGTAGTTGTTTTATTGTTTTAATTCTTTCTTTTCATACGTATAGAAAGACCGTTCAATTAGAACAAAGTAATTATCAAACACGCACTGCTCTATCCTATATTACTCAAAAAATACATCAAAATGATTTGATAGACAGTGTTTCATTACAACAAATTGATCAAAAAGATGTTTTGGTATTAAAGTCATCTTATAGTCAAGGCAAATATACAACTTACCTTTATGAAGATAAGGGTTATTTAAAAGAGTTATTTATTTCTAATCAACTTGAATTTGATAAAGATGATGGTAAAAAAATAATGCCTGTATCACATTTAAAAATGCAACAAATCAATCCTTATTTATACCATTTTTCATGTATTGTAGATCATAAAGAAATTAATACAAATGTTGCAATCCAATCAAAATAAAGGAGGTCTAAAATGAAAAATATTAATAGACAAACACATATTTTTATTTTCGAATTAGTAATTGCCATTGCTTTTTTTGCTTTAGCATCAAGTATATGTGTTCAATTTTTCGTTAAAGCCCATTCTTTATCTAAAGAAACAAATGATATCAATATTTCTATGAATTTAGCAACAGGCTATGTAGAAGAATTTTTAAATGATCCTACAATTTATCAAGTTAATCAAGAATATATTCATTATTATGATAAAAACTGGAAAGATTGTCATAAAAAGAATTCAACTTATTCTATTAAAATTTATTGTAGTGATAAAGACTCAATAGAAACAATTCATGTAAGAGTCTATCATTACCACAAAAAGATTTATTCTATTACAAGTGATCAATATATAAAGGAGGATAACCATGAATCATAAAAAATCTTTTCCAATTATTAATATGGGAACTTCTTTATTACTTGTTGTTTTTATTGTTATTTGTTTAATTGTTTTTGCAACACTTTCTCTGTCTAGTTCTCTAAGAGATCAAAAATATACAGATAAAGCTGTTTTAAAAACTGAAAATTATTATTTAGCTTATTCTCATGCACAAAAACAATTAAAAGAAATTGATCAAGCAATCATTAGCCATAAAGATTTATCTTCTCTTAAAAATATAGAAATTTCTTTAAAAGATAATAATACTTACATTTCATTTAAAGAAAACATTGATCAATATCAAGATTTAGATGTTGAAATTCAATTAACTCAAGATCAAGACAGATATAAAATTATTAAATGGCAAGAAGTAACTTCCAAAGAATGGAAAAATGAAAGTACACTTCCTCTTTTAGGAAGTGAATAGGAGAGTATTATGAATATTGTAAATTTATTAGAAAAAGCTGTCGAAGCACATGCTTCAGATATATTTATTGTCGCTGGTTTGCCTATCTCTTATCGTGCAAATGGTTCTATTCATCATGAAAATGAAGAAAAACTTATGCCACCTCAAACAAAAAAATATCTAGAAGAAATATATGAACTTGCTGGCAATAGAGATATTAATATTCTAGAAGAAAAAGGTGATGATGATTTTTCCTTTGCATTACCAGGAATTTCTCGTTTTCGTGTAAGTTCCTATAAGCAAAGAGGTGCCTTATCTGCTGTTGTAAGAATCATCACTTTCGATTTACCACAACCTGAACTTATAGGTATTCCTCAACAAATTATTGATTTTTCTAAATTGTCTAAAGGTCTTGTCTTAATTACTGGACCTGCAGGAAGTGGGAAGTCAACAACACTTGCTTGTATTATTAATGAAATTAACAAAACACAAGAAAAACATATTATTACACTAGAAGATCCTATTGAATTTTTACATAGACATCAAAAAAGCATTGTAAGTCAAAGAGAAGTAAAAGTTGATACTAAAAGCTATGTAGTCGCATTACGTGCTTCACTACGACAAAGTCCTGACGTTATTTTACTAGGAGAAATGCGAGATTATGAAACAATAGATGTAACTATGACAGCAGCAGAAACCGGTCATCTTGTTTTTTCTACCTTACATACAATTGGTGCAGCTAACACAATAGATCGTATTATTGATGTCTTTCCAGCAAGCCAACAAAGACAAATTGCTGTACAACTCTCAATGGTATTACAGGCCATTGTTACTCAACAACTCGTTCCTGATATTAATGGAGAACTTATTCCTGTCTTTGAAATTATGACAGTCACACCTGCAATTCGTAATATGATTAGAGATCATAAAATACCTCAAATTGATGGTATCCTTTATGCATCTAATAAACCTGATATGATTTCAACTGATATGAGCTTACTCAATCTCTATAAAGAAGGAAAAATCACAAAAGAAACTGCATTGAACTACGCTACAAATGAAGAAATGTTAAAAAAGAAATTGTAAAATTAGAGCCCATTTTCTAAAATGAAAATGGGTTTTTATTAACAAATGATTCTTAAAACATCTTCTTCATTATTGATGTTAAAGATATTTAATGTAAGTTCATTCAATTTTTCTAGCGATGTTTCTGTAAGTCTTTCTTCTAAAGGACTTGATAAAGTTCCTAGTTTCACTTTAAGTTGTTCTTTTAAAGTAAATCGTAAAGTATTTAGTTTTCCTTTTTCAAGTCCTATAAGTTCTCCTTTCTCTAATCCCAATACTTCTCCTTCATCTCTCATTCTTTGAAATAATTGATCCATTGCCTTACACATATTGATTTCATCTCCTTCTGGTAAGTCTTCTTCTTTAATGTCTGTGTGTGTAAAGATAGCTGCCATCTTAAAACTTTCTACACTGATCATTCGATTTGTTCTTAACTTTTCATAGTCTCCTTTAAACATACTCTGACTGATCTCTACGACTTCTTTTAATCGTTGATTTTTAAGCATTCCAGAATCTATTTTTTGAAGCTCTAAGACTGGTAGTTTCCAATCATTGATATAGTCTTTCATCTCAGGTGGTATTTTTAAGCTTTCTTTTAAAGATTTTGGATAGGTCCATTCCTTATCTCCCGTATAAAAGACAAAGCTTCCTACTGGTCGTACTTCTTTTCCACTTTCTACCTGATTGATATAAAGCTGTGCATCATAATTGAGTATACGAATAATCATATTCTTATCCAAAGTACTTTGATGCTCTACACCAATGATCATATAGTCTCCATTGATACTTGCTTTTCTGACGATATCTCGATATCTTTTTGTTTCCATTGGTAAGAGTTCCTTACCCATCAATGTTGAAACATCATTTTCTCTTGAAACAAGTTCTTCAGGTTTAATGATCTGTTTTCCTTGAAAAAATGCATAATTACAGATATCAGCAAAACATCCATCATCTCTAAACAGCTTTTTACAAGTACTATCACTTGCATTTCTTATTTGGCTCATTTTTTTACCTCCTTACATGAGTGTTTTATAGTTAGTAATCATCGCTATTTAAATCTTTTTTTAATATTGATGTAAGGAGTTTTCTTGATTTAATTGTATCATATGTTTAAATATAATTCGTCTCATATTTGTTTCACATTTGTCTCAAATTTAATTCACAAATATTTCTTTTTTATTATTTTATCTTTCTATTTTCCTCCTTTCAATGGACGAATAGTCCAAAAAAAAGCCCATGATAATGGACTTCTGAAACTAACATCTATTTTTTAAATTCTACTTTATGTAACAAACTTCCTAAAATTTCTAATAATAGAATAAATGCTATTAAACAAAATAAAGCAATTTTACCACTACCTGTTGTCAAAGATTGTGCAATACCACCAATGACAGGAATTGATAAAACAACTTTACCCATGTAATTATTATAATTTACAGGGTTCATATCTTTTGTTTGATTTGCATCTCCTTTTGTAATAAATTCACCAGAAAGTTTTTTATTCGTAACAACTCTATGTGTCACTATAGAAGAGGCATCTTTAGCACCATAAAATGCAATAACATCTTTTTTTTGAATTGTTTCAGGTTCTTGATACTTTACATAAACAAGACTACCTACAGGAATTGCAGGTTCCATACTACCACTAATGACAGTATAAATATTATATCCAAATGCTTTAGGAACAGTTAATGGTATACACCCTAATATTAAAACAATTAATAAAATAGTACCCAGCAAGCTACATACTGTAGCTACTGGGTTCTTTTTCTTTTGTGACATTAAACTCTTTTCTTTCTAATTGTCATAAATGCTACAATAATTCCTACAATTGCTGCAAGCGAGATTGCTATACCTGCATAAATTGGTGTTGAACTATTTTTTTCATTATTAACTGAAATATTAGATTTTGGTGTATCTTCATCATCTAAATCAACTAAACCTTGTGGAACATCTTCATCTCCAGCTGTTGTCGTATCCCCATCATTATTTTGTGTTACGCCTGTTGCATTTCCTGTTCCATTATTACCTTGATTTGCATTTGTTGAAGGTGTTGTTGAAATAACTGTTGTAACAATATTTGTATTTTCTATTATTTCACCCGTTTCACCTGGTTTATAAGTAAATGTGAAGACATTTTCTTTCTCATTTTCAACAAGTGTTTTTGTAAGAGCATAGGATTGAGGTATATAACTATCAATATATTTATAAGCTACAACCGGTTTATCTCCTACATTTCCATATAAAACGGTATCTTCAGATAATTGCTTACCATTTTCATCTACATAACGTATCGTATAAGAAACCTGATTACCTTTTACTCCATAAACAACAACATAATCTAAATCACCATTAACTACAAAAGTTGCAGGATCCAAATTATCAACACTATCATGCCCACTCAAACGAATACCTTTAACATAGTATTTACTATCTTGAGGTAATTCTATTTGTGATAGATCTAAAGAAACCATTTGTCCTTTAGAAACATTTATACTCATTTCATTTTGACTATTAATTGTTCCTTGATTACCAGTATATAAAGTAACTTTATATCCATATGCACAGACTTGTGTATAAGCAAGAGAAAGGAAAACTGTCAAAGACATCATCATGATAAATAATTTTTTTAATCGCTTCATCATTTATTCTCCTTTCTTTTCATCTTTTGATTTTTTCTTAAAGAAAATTGCAAGGATAATGAGTAACAAACCACTTACTAAACCTAATGCACAATACCATAAAATATTTGTACTATCTCCCGTTTTAACAGTAGAATAAACATTTTTATGTTCTATTTTATTAACAGTTACTGCTGGATTAGAGACGTTTTCTACAGCGAAATTCATTTCCAATTGTGCCATTGTCGCTTGATAACTATTCCCTTGTGTTTCTCCATCAACACTTAGTGTAAGTGTGACATACCCAACATCATTTTTAGCCAATCTTCCTAAATAGAAATAATCATCAAGACCTTTAATTTCTTTTAACCCTTGTGAACTATCTCCTCCAACAGTAGAACTGTCATAAATTAAAGTTTCATTATTTTGACTATCTACATAAGCTAGACGATATTCATAAGCACCATTAGTTGCCTTTGATCCATCTTCCAATGTCTTAATAATTTCATTTGTCATATACCAATCAGTATATTGACTATTTTTATTTTCGATTTTAACTTTTAAAGTCATTGAATCTCCAGGCTGAATATTACTTAATTCATCATTCATTTGATCTTTACCAAAATTAGTTGTCATTTGGCTACCATCAAATGAAACTTTCCAATGATCTTTTCCTACTAATTCTTTAGCTTGAACTGTTGAAAAAGTACCAACCATCATCATAAGTGCCATAGCAAGGCACAAAATTCTTTTTTTCATCATCTGTACCCTCCTATCCTAAACTCAATTCAGTTTCACCGTCATTAACATTCACATCAATTCCCCAAGCACTCTTAATAGCATCTTTCGCATTATGAGTTTGTACTGCATCAACTTCTGCATCTAATGTAAATGTATATCCATTATAAGTATACTGATATTTAATTGTTTTTTCATCTTCTACTTTCGTATACATTGTTGACAATTGGTTACTAATACGAATAGTTTTCATAAAATCCGGTGTTGTTTTCTTACTTTCAACTACCTTTGTATAATATAAAACAACACGTTCATCTGTCGATTGAGCCTCATTAATGACCCATCCATCTTGATTAAATCCTAATTCAATCAATGCTGGTGATAAATCAACATTTTTCCCTTCTTTATCTTGCCAACTCTTTGTTAAAACAACTCTTACAAAAGTATCAATATTACCACTGTTTTCTACAGCTAACTTTTCATCATAAGTTTTTCCTAAAACAAACTTTTCATCCTCTTTTAATAAATTTTGAAGAAGTTTACCTTCACCATTAGTTGTTGCATCTCCTTGATCATCATACGTCTTTGAACTAACAACCTTTCCATTCTCCTTTAAAGAAACTCCAATTGTAGACATATCCATAGAAGCTGAATATTGATCACTATAATATGTGAGTGCTGCACGTGCACTTCCTACACCACTTCCAAGTAATAAAACAGCAGCTATACCAAGAAGGATTGTAGGTTTCATAAAAATCGATTTCACTTTTTTCATTACCATAACCTCCTACTCTGTTTCATAAACTTGTTGCCAATTAGCAATTAAGTTTCCTTGATCATCATAAACAACCGGTGTAAATTCTTGAATAACAACGATATTATAATCTTTATCCTTATTATCATCATTTACTTCAGGTAGTGTATATTTAATATTTAATTCACTTGTTTTATCTTTAGAAGAAAGCACTTTATTATAATAAATATACCCATCATCACTTTCTTGCCAATTCTTACCTAAATTATATTTAATTTTAAGGTTATCCGCTGCAAAAACTTTAATTCTCACAAAACAATCATAATCACCAACATTAGTAATCACAACATGTTTCCCATCTTTATCAACATCTTCTTCAATCTTTGTATCTGTAAAACCTAAATTCATTTTATATCCACCAGTTGCATTCGTATGAGTCGTAAAATATCCCAAAGCCTTACCAATACCTAAAGTAGAAATCATCACAAGAGCAACAATAGATAATACTAATTTTTTGTTTAATTTTCTCATATCTCTATCCTCCTACTCTTGAACTGTCTTATTTTCTTTACTTTGTTTAACTGTATAATCTTGAACTTCTTTTGAATATTTATAATTATTAACAATTCCATAACCACCATGAATTTCATTAGAAGCTTTATTTTCAAAACTTGCCGTTGCAATCTCTTGACTATCTTCATCTGCCACTAATGATTCCAAAACTTTTTTAGAATCACCAACAATTTCATAACCAGCTCCTGTATAAACTTCCGTAACAGTTACTTTTGAACCTGCTGGAATATCGGCAATTCTAATTGTTTTCTCTTTTACTTCATCAAAATTTAATGTAATAAATCTTGTTTCTTTTTGATTTTCAATTGTTTCAATATCAACTTGATAAACAAATGTTGCATTTGTTGTTAAAGTTGTATTTTGACTTGTTAATTTTTTAGTAATTTGAATAGAACTCATTCTTAGTTCTCGATCAGCTTTAATACCAATAGCTTTCGAACCAACTAAATCATAATACCATGTATCATCCTTTTTAGTTGTATAATAATAATTATTTGGAAGAGAAACTAAATAAGGTGTAAACTCATAAGAATAATATTGACTATTCATATCATTAACAACAATTAAATAAAGTCCTGTTTGTAAATTTGTTAGCTTAACATATCCGCCTTTTAAAGTTGCTGTATAAGCTGGAGTCGCATCTTTAATGACTTTAGAAGCTTCACTTGCTCTTTGTTTCCAAGTCTTCGCTGATTGAGTTGCATCATATTTAACAGTTGACCAATCAATGTCTTTAAATGCATCTAAACCTGTATAATTGCCACCTTGGCTAATAGAAGCAACCTTATAAAGATCCACCTGAACATCATTTTTCGATAAATCCTCAGCATAACTATGAGAGCTAATTGAAATTTCTAAACTACATTTTTTATTAACATCTACAGGTAATGCTGCTTCAACATTTGGTAAAACAACAACCGTAAACATCATTATCAACGCTATAAAGATAGCCGATAACTTACAAAATTTCTTTTTCATCCTCATATCCTCCCTTATTTCTTTTTATTAAAAACATATCTCATTATAATAATAACAAGTATCGTAATTGATAAACCTAAAACTAAAATCAACATATAATAGTTTTTAATAGACTCTAACATTCTATCTCCAACAGATTGTTTAACATCTTCTTCACCATTATATTCAACACGATGTCCTCTTACAATTAAACGATGACTATTCACTCCATAAGGTGTACAAGTAAATAATGAAACATAATCTTGACCCTCAGTAATAGACAAAGCATTTTGTAAAGTTTGATGATCATCTTTATCAACCATTGGTAAAATTTGATCTACTTCATAAGCTAAAACCTTATCTAAAATATGCAAATAAAATTTATCACCTGTTTGTAGTTGATCAATATCAGTAAACAATTCTGCACTAGGAAGACCTCTATGCGCTGCTAAAACACAATGTGTACTTTCACCTCCAATAGGAAGTTTAGACCCATTAATATGACCAACACCCGTTTGTAAAACATCATCACTTGTCCCATGATAAATAGCTAATTTAATATTGATTTCAGGAATAGAAATATATCCCATGATTCCATCATTATTCATATTTAAAACTCGATTATATTCACTATTTTCACTATCCTTGGGCTTTTCACCAAACACATCAGCAAAAACATTATTCCCACTTATTGTTTCATTAAATGCTTGTGCATTTTGCCATTCTTGACTAAAGTCTTCATCAGACATATCATCAACTATTTTTTCATAATTACTAATCAATTTATTTTGTCGATAAGTATTCCATTGATTAGAAACAGTGGGATAAATCATAATACCCAACCCAACTAAGAATAACAATCCAACCAAAATACTCGGTAATCTCTTTTTCATATAACTACTCCTTAGATCTCATCTTTTTATCCTTTTTATATAAAATAAAGATAAAACCACCAGTAACAGCTAAACCAACAATAACCCATAACAAATAATTCGTATGAAGACTTGTAAAACCATTTTTCTTTTCCTTATTTACAACAGATTTGTTATAAGAAACACGATGACCTGTTACAATCAAACGTTGAGTATTCACACCATAAGGTGTACATGTAAGCAACGAAACTAAATCTTTTCCCTCTTGAACAGCCAAAGCTGATGTATCATCAGGTTCAGTTTCAACAATACTACCAACTTCATAACATAACGTTTTTTTCAAAACATGGACCAAAAAGTGGTCTCCCTTTTTAACTTGATCCAAATCAGTAAACAATGTTGCACTTGGCAACCCCCTATGTGCAGAGATAACTGCATGCGTATCTTTACCCCCTACAGGTAAAGAACTTCCTTCCAAATGTCCAGCAGCCTTACTTAATACTTCTTCACTCGTTGTATGATAAATAGGTAACTTCACATCTATTTTAGGAATTTCAACAATAGCCATTATTCCATCCCCAGCAAGATTTAAAGCTGAAGTATATGACTTATCTTCTGACTTTTGATTTTCTGCTTTAATAAATGAATCCGGCAAAATATGTGGTGCTAAAGCATCATTATATGCCTTGGCTTTTTTCATTTCTGCATCATAATCTATTGAATTACTTTTCTGACTTACTATCTTTTCATAGTTACTGATTAAACGATCTTGTCTATAACTATTCCACTTATTGGCAACAAATGGATATACCAATAAGGACAAACCAGCAACGAATATCAAGATTATAACTATATTGCTTAACTTCTTTTTCATCTGGTCTCTCCTTATTCTTATATCATTTTAAGAATCAGAGGCTAAAAGCCTCTGATAATTATTTTATTTTTCATGTTTCTTTTTATTCATAAAGAATAATGCAGCAGCTGCAACCATAATTGCACATCCACCTACTGTAAAGATTGTAGTACCAATACCACCAGTTTCAGGTAAAGCACCTACTTCTGTATCTCTCATATCTGCATCAGCAGTAAATTCTGCAGTTGCTTTATCACCAGTAATTGTTAAAGTAGCACTTGAATTAGTTTCATTAATAGAATATCCATCAGGAGCAGTAACTTCTTTAAATTGATATTCACCTTTATCTAAACCTTTAACTACTAATTGACCATTTGCACCAGTTACAACTTCAGTTACGACACCAGTAGTTACTGTTTGATCTTTAGCTAATACGTAATTATTATTACCTTTATCGACAAATTTAAGAACATTTCCATCTTTATCTAATACGTTGAAGCCTGCACCAGCTAATAATTTTTTATCACTTTCTTTTTCATAATCATTTGTTTTTGTTAAAGTAATTGCACCTTCATATAAATCTACAGAATCACTTGAATAATTTTCTGAACCTGTACGACTTACGTTAGCCGTATTTTTTACTTTATCATTTTCAGAAGTTACTAATACATCATAAGTAATTGTAACATCTTTTCCAGCATTACTGTTTGTATCATCAATGAAAGATGATAAATCTAATTCAAATGAATTAGTTGCATCATCAAATGTAGGAGCAATATTTATTTTACTATCCCCTAATTTAACAACAACTGTATCTTTTTTGTATTCTGCACCTGTTAATGCATCAGTTACTTTAAATAACTTATTTGTTGCAGTTGGATCAATTGAAGGAACTTTTACATTGATTGTATAAGTTACTGTTTGACCATTGTGTACAGCACCATCTGCATCGTTAACTGTTTTAGTTAATTTTGTTTCAGATCTTTTTACAGCTAATTCAGCATTTTTTAATGTTGCTGGATTATTAGCATATTCAAAATTAATTGGAGCGGCCATAACGTTATAAGTATATTTATTTGAGTTATCTACAACTTTAACAACATATAACCCTGCACCATCTACTTCAGTTTTTCTTCCAGCGTTATCTGTAAATTTAGTAAATCCATTTAAATTTCCTAATCTAGCTAACGCTTTAGAATGAGCAGCACTATTAGCTAATGAAGCTAAAATAGCTTGAGCATCATTTTTTTTATACTCTTCTTTAAAAATTTTAGTTACTTCATCGCTAACAAAAGCCCATCCTGTTTTTGTAGTTTTATCTTGTTTAACAACTTTTAAATAAGATAATGTTACATTTTCGTCTGTAGCAATGTTTTTTACTGTAATTGTTGGATTAGCGGCAGCTACTGGTACTACCATTGCTAGTGCCATCAATAATGAAACCACCATTGCTGAAACTTTTTTAAATAATTTCATATTCTATCTCCCTTTCTTTTTTTATATATATAAGAGTTATGAATAAATAGGAAAACTATTTGTTCATATACTCATAATACCTTTTTCTATATATAGCAACTGCTGCTACCATCATAAGCAACATACCACCTGTCATATACCAATAAATTCCTGTTCCACCTGTTTCAGGTAAAGTATATTTCACATGTATTCTATAAATACCATATTCAGATTTATTCTTTTTACAATTTTCAAAATCAGTAACACATTCTTTGTCATTACCATTTTTACCATCGTTAATAGCATATCCTATATTAGATTCACTATTACCAACCTTATTTCCATTGGTATTTGTGTTACTTTCATCAGTAGCACTACCACCATCATATCCTACTTTTAAGAAGAAATCCGTTCTACCATCTGGTTTAACTTTAGAAATCTTATCTTTCGTAGTTTCTGATGTACATTGATCATCAGTATACCATTGTATAGTTAAATCGCCTTTTGTAATTTTTTCAAATTCTTTCGTTGATTCATTGTACTTATATACAATATTACCTTTACTATTAACAACATTTTCTATATCAAAGACTTTACTATTTCCAATATTAGTATCATCAACTGGAACTGTCTCACCACTATTGATCCAAATATCATCATTAGTGGTTGCAATATCAACTTTTACATTCACTTTAGGTTGAGGTAAAACAGCTTCACCAAAACCTGTCGTTATTTTTGAATCTGGACTTACGTTAGTTGGAACGTTATTACCACCTATATATTTGTCACGTGCTTTAACAGTTATTGTTGTGTTCCATTCACCAGTATTAACATTTGGAATCGTTTGGTCAGTCCATCTAATTGCTTGGGTATTATTAACTTCATCATAATACGCCATACCAACTTTGCCATTAGTTCCTGTAATTTCTATTTCACCTTGCTTAAGTTCATCATCTGTTATAACATTTCCATCATTACCTACTAGTTGGAAACGTGGATCAATTACATCAACAATATTAGCATTTTTAATATCAATATTTTGTGATATTGTTTGTTGAATTTTAGCAAAGATTACCTTTAATTCATCAACATTTGCTGCTGTAAAAGCACAATTTGTTGATGCAATATTTTCAGATAACCAATTAGATGTTTCATCATTCAACTTTAATCCAACTGTATATACCGTTATACCCGATTCTCTTAATTGTCTTGCTATTTCTTTGGAATCATTTTTATCCGTGTCTTCAGAAGGTGCCCCATCTGTAAATAAAATAACATATTGAGGAACATCTGTACGTTTAGAATTAGCTAAATTTGTTTGTGCTATACTTAAGCCTTTTTGAGGAGACGTACCACCAGCTGCATAGATACTTGCAATTGTTTGTTTTAAGCTATTTTTATTATCTCTTGCATTTACTAGATTGCTTAAATTATTTCCATAAGCATTGAATGTTGCAACACCAATTCTACTATTTTCTGAGGATTCTGCTGTTGCTGAAATAAATGCTGAAGATGCTTCTTTTAATCCAGTTAATCCACTATCCAATGTATAAATTGTTGTGTTGTTATCCATTTTATTTCCATAATAACCTGAAATCTTATCTGGTATATTTACCCAACTACTTCCGTTATAATATTTCCATGTATCATTTATATAAATCATTGGATATTTAGCATTTTTATAAGTATATGAATTACCATTAGTATGCTTATATGAAACATCTGTTAATGTATTACTATAATAATACACTTTATTAACATCTAAACTATTTTTTACATCACAGTATTTTCCAACAGTTCTAAATCCTCCATTATCTGTAGGATTGTTACTATTCCCATTGTAAAGCATACTACCTGAAATATCTAAAACCATCATAATATCAGCTACTGCTTCTTTTTGAACTACGCTTGAACTTGTAGATAAAGATTTAGCAGTAATGTTAATATCATATGTTCTTTCATCCCAATCTTTTACTTTTGCAGTCTTGTCATATTGTAAAGAGTTTTCAATAATTTCTTGAACCTTTTTATTTTCAATTTTATATTTACCATTTGTTTGTGCTACTTCTTGTTCTTGATCATCTTTAACCAAGTAGAGCTTTGCAACTGCATTATTATTGCTATCAACTGTAACTCTTACTTTCCATGTATCATCAGAAACTAAATAGCCATCTGGAGCACTTACTTCTGTTAAGGTATAGGTACCTTCTTTTAAACCACTAAAAGTAATATTTCCATCACTAGTTGATTTAACTCTACTTGCTTCTTTTGTTGAATCATTTTCTAACTTAAATACTGCATCACTTAATCCATTTCCGTTTTCATCAACCTTTTGAAGACGCAAATCAGCTTTTGGTTTTTCTGTAACATCAACAACTTTTGCATTTGGAAGAGTAAATTCCATTTGACAATTAGATTCTCCAGCGCCACGTTCCATATAAAGAATTGTTAATTTATGCGTTTGATTTTTTTGATCTTCTGTTAAACTTCCAGGAGTTAAGCCTAATTTACTCCACAAATCAACACTATCTGTAGCTGCAGCATGAATTCCACCTAAATCAATAATGACATTGGTATTATCTAAAACCACCCACATATCATCATCACCGGTAAATTTATAAGTCAAATCACCGACATAATCACCTATTGCGAATTCAACATCATATCTCATTCCAAAAAAGTAATTTGGTGTTCCTTCTGTAGAATAATCATTAAGTGGGAAGAAATTTGAACCACTTGTTGTCACTTCTTTATTATTTTGTGCTGTATCAATAACTGAAGTTAATTTATAAGTATCACCTGTTTTATGAAATTTCAAATTCATACTATCTATATAACGTCTAAGATAAGTTTCTTTTCCATTGATTGTTACTGTTTCATTACTCTTAACAAAGAATCCTGGTTCAGTATAATTAAATTTTACATTTCCATCACTATCTATACCATTCAACAATCCTTTAATTACTTTGCTGCTTCCTGTATAAGCATTAACATCATAGTCATCTTTCATCAATTCATAAGAATATGTTTCATAATTGTTTCCTGTACCTAAATCACTTCTACTTTGATATTCAATATTTTGCCATCCATTCCAATAAACACCTTTCCATGAATTTCTAGATGTACCAGATGTCAATCTTTGATTAGTATTATCTCCTAACATATTAAAAGAATAATAATTTCCATTTGATTCACCAGCTCTTACTGTGTAATCATAGAAAGAAGTATCTCCTAATACATCTGTTTCTTTGGCAGTGTAATTCACTACAACCGTTGCACTTCCAGTTCCTGTCAATTCAATATAATTTTTATTTGATACGGCATTTCCATCAACAGTTACACTACTTACATCCCAATTTATTGCTTTAGCGTAATCGTTGATTTTTGATCCATAAGATAGAGTTTTCACATCATCTAAATAGATTTTTTTGCTTCCATTATAATGTTGAATTGTAACTGTAATATCTTTTTTATCGCTACTTTTATTTTCTATTACATAACTAGAAGCAGTTGTTTGTGCTGTTGCACTTCCTGTAGTAGTACCACTTCTTTCATTAGCAGAGGCAATAATTGCACTACTAATAACTACTGCTATTGCTAGAACAAATAAACCAATTCTTCTCATACGTTTCAGCATAATTTTTACCTCCCATTTTAATATATATATTCACCATTTTATTAAATATTCCTATAAGACGGTAAAAAGCCGCCTATTCTTTTTTTGAATTGGGCGGCCCGGCAATCATATATTTTTGTACTTAGACCCGTAACTTTGCGTCATTAGCTTTCACTAATTTTGCTATTATCCTTCACTAGAATCCTATCATAAAATCAACGCTTTTTCAATTTTTCAAAAGCCATTTTTTTTAACAAATTTTCCTAGTTTTTCACATATTTTTTATTTAATTTTATTATTCTATATCCTTATTCAATTTTTGACAACCCTACAAAACCAAACGACATTTTTTAAATCTAAACTGCATTAATATTCCTTTCTCCGTTCTATCTATTGACATATTTATTATAGAAAATATATGTTCATAAATATATAAGGGGTGTCCGTCATAGTTACAAATCTTTACTTTTTCAAACTTTTTTCGTTCCTTTTTATTATTGAGACTATGAGTATCATTCACTTATATTATATAGATTCATTCTTTGCTTGTCAATTTTATATAAAAGAAAAGTGGGATGAAATTCATCCCACACATCTGATAATTTAAAAGAAACAAATTATTCCCTTCTTTTTTCCTTTAAGAAGATAAAGATACACACTAAAGAAATAAACAATAAAATTACATAAATAACAATATTTGTATTATCTCCTGTTTTTACAGTTGTCACATTTGTTTTATAAACAACTTTTTCTTTAATTTGTTTAGAATTATATAAATTAAATGTTTGATCATCTACAAGTTGAGCATCTCCAGAAATCTTCGTTACAATACCATAATCATCTAATTTAAATTCTGTATCACTTGCTTTTACATAACCTGTTGGAGCTTCAACTTCTCTTAAGATATAAACAGTATTTACATTTAATTCTCTTAAAGTGCTAAAGGTATCCGCTGTAGAAACCCAATCACAAATAACTTTTCCAGTTTCTTTTTCAAGAATTTGTAAATGTGCTCCTGTTAAATAATTACCTTGATTATCTACTTTTGTTACGTTTAATTTAGTTACTTCATCTGCTACTCCAATAGCTTCTAAGTTCACACTTGTATCTTCATTTTCTAATAGTGCTATTGATTGTTGTGCATATAAGTTTAAACTATCCTCTTGTTTTTCTTCTTCTAAATCTTCTTTTTGACCATCATAAATTAATTGATAAGAAATTTTACCATTTTTATGACGTAGCCATTTAATTGTAAATGTCTTTGTCTTATATTCATCAACTGTATGTCCATTAGGTGCAGAGATTTCTTTAAAATAATATTGATATTCAGGAACAGCTTTCATAAATGTCATATATCCTTCACTATTAGAAGTTTGTTTTTCAATAAGAATATCTGTTCCTTTTTCATTTACTTTATATAATCCATAAACAGCACCTTCCAAAGGATCTTTCGATAAATCTTTAGAACGTTTTTGAACAGTTAATGATAACGGATGATAAATATTATTAAATGTAACATCATCCACTTGTTTATCATCTAATAGATATTCTACTTCAGCTTGTAAATTATTACCGTTTCTTGAAACATCAATATTGACTTGATAAATAGATTGATCATATTCAACAAATGGACCATTATCATTTATATGTTCTTGAATATAATAAACATAATGTCCTTCTTGATTAAAATTCAATGTATTAAAGTAAATATTACCTTGATCATCATTTGTTTGTGTTTCAATAACTTCATTATTACTATCTAATAAATCAAATTGATACATACCAGCAGATAAGACTTTACCACCAACTAAATTCTTTTTAGCAATCAATTGAACATCTACTGCCGTTGGATTGATATAAGTATTTGTAATCGTAATACTACCATCTTCATTTTGAATATATTGTGTCTTATAATAATCTACTTTATCTTCTTTAACAGTATAAACGTTTAAATTTCCTTGACTATCTTTTATTGGTAAATTATCAAACGAACTACTCCATTGATTATCATTTGATAATACAATAGATTGTCCTTCTACAACTTTACCATTTTTAACTAAATGCACTGTTACAGGTTGGATGGTGTCACTATGTCCTTGATCATTCCATACCTTATTTACTTTTAATGATTTAACAGCTTGGTTTGTAAGTGATAAATCTTGTGAAGTCTCTACAACTACCGATTGATCTTTAACAACTTGATTATTTTCATTCGTTACTTTAACCGAATCAACATTCAAGCCACCTTTACCATCTTTATTTACAACAGCTTCTACATGATATTGATGATTTGTATAAGCAATACCAGCAACTTCCTTACCAGCATTCATTTCTTCAATCGTATAATGATAAGTACCCGGTTGATCAATTTCTACATCATCAAAGCTATAAGCTCCTACTGTATCATTTTTAGCAGTATCAATCATATTACTTTGTTCATTATCATTTCCTTCGTATAAACCAAATCTAAACAAACCATCATCCATTATAACGGATTGCCCGGCACTGACAGTTTTAATACCACCCATCGATAATAAAGCTACTTTATATTCAAAAAGTCTATTAGTAAAGTTAAGTTTATCTTGATCAATATGTTCATTTTGACCATTCACAATATCAACTGAAATATCAAATTGTTTACTATCATTTGCTTTTACATCAACTTTTACAATATATTGAGTTGTATCATAAGTGACCTCTAAATTATCACGTACTTCACTTACACGATAATAATATATTCCTGCTTTTTGATAATGAATTGTTTTAAAATGATAATTACCATCTTGATCATTTTCAACTGTTTCACTATATCCATCTTTTTTCAAAGTCGCTCCATCTTGATCTAATTCTTCAATTTTAAACTTGAAATCACCTGCATCAAAAGCTACATCTTGTCCATCTTGATCAATAAAATTCTTATGTCCACTTAAATCAATCTTTCCAGTAGCTTTAAATTCATTTTCAAATTCAATACCTTTATTTTTATCTAATTGATGTCCATCTTGGCCATATAACGTATTAGTTACTTTCAATTGATTATCTTCAAATACAGCTTTCGCTTCAACATAATAAACAGTTTCATCATATTGAATACCTGTTTTCTTTTTATCAGCTTTTTCATAAACCTTATAATAAGTTGTACCAGCTTTTCTAATATCTTGAATATCAAAAATAAATTGACCTTCTTTATTTGTTGTTTCTAACTTTCTACCATTTTCCTTTTCTTTACCTTGAATACCATCAACTTCAACTAATTCAAAAGTAAACTCATCATCTACCAATTTCTTTCCTTTTAAAGACTTCGTTCCAATAATTTGTGTTTCACCACTTGCATTATATTCATTTGTAAAAATTATTTCATCATGATCAATAATTCGATAAGAAACATCATAATTACCATCTTGTTGATCACTTACAGTTACTTCTATAATATAAGCATCATTATTTTTATTATAGGTAACACCATCTTTCGTCAATCCACTATTTTCTTCATCAATTTGATAATAAAACGTATAACTATCCTTTTTAGAAAAATCTAAATCTTTATAAGAAATATTAAATTTAAATTGTCCGTTTTGATCATTTTTAACGGTTTCTTTTTCAATCGAATCTAAGATTTCTCCTTTATACAAACTTCCTTTTTCATCATTTACTCTTGTAATTTTAAACTTAAATTCTCCACCGCTTAATACTTGACTTACGCCTTGATCAAGTAATACTTTCTTACCATCAATCCTTACCTTTCCTTGACCACGATAAGTATTTTTAAAATTCATTTCATCAACAGAAGTATTATCTTTAAGAATTTCTTTTGATACTTCTAAACCATCATCACCATTTTCAACACTTACATGAATGATATATTCTTGCTTGTCATAATCAATATAAGATAATTTATTATTAACTTCTTTTACAACATAATAATAATCACCTGTTTGATGATACTCATCAAAATTTATAAATGAAAAGTCTCCATTTTCATCATTTGTTGTTGTCATCAATTGCTTTTCAACAGTATATTTATTGTTATTTTTATCATAATCTATTTTAGAAATACTAAAAGTAAACATACCTTCTTCTAATTTTTTATTGATTAATTTTTTATGACCTACTACTTGAATACCTACAGCATTTTTAAAAGTTAAATTTTCTTTTTCCTCACTTGTAGGTTTTGTCATTTCATCTACATAAGAAATACTTCTAGAAACTTCTTTTATATTTCCTTGTCCATCATCTTCCGTCTTGATCTTTATTTGATAGACAACCGAATCATACGTAACATTTGACTTATGATTATTTACTTCAGAAACCGTATAATAATATGTCCCTGCTTGATTAAAATGAATCACAAATTGACCTTGACCTAAAGAACTATTTGTTACTGTTTGGCTATTACCAACGGTCTTTTTAAAGTTTTCATCCGTTTGTTGCAATTTAAACTTAAACATATTTGCTTTTAAAGTACCACCTGTTAATTGTTTATGAATAATTAACGATGTAGAACCTTCAGCTTGATACGTATTTTTAAATTGAATATCATTATTTTCAACTGTTCTTTCAACTGTGGCTGTACCATCTTTTTGATCAGTCACAACCACTTTTATTTTATAAACTTTTTGATCATAACTTACACCTTGATAAGTTCCTTGTAAAACAGGATTAACTTCTTTAATAATATAATAATGTATTTGTTTTTCGCCATAAGTTAAATCTCTATAAGAAATCTTTCCAAAGTTAAAATCACCTTGACTATCATTTGAAACTGTCTTGCTTTCACCAATTGCTGTTTGATAATCTGATTTTGTTTCTTGAAGAACAAAATTAAATTCATTTGCATTTAAATCTCTACCTTCTAATATTTTATGACCTTTAAATGTCGTAGCAGCATTTGAAGAATACGTATTTTCAAACGTAATAGAATCTACATTTTGTCCATTAATAGTCATTGTCTTACTAACAACTAATTGATCTTTCGATTCATCATATTGTACATCAACTATGATGTTATAAATTCTTTGATCATAATCAATTCCTTTTTTCTTTGTATTCTTTTCTTTTAATTGATAATAATGTTTACCAATATCGTTTTCATCATAAGAAAGATCAACTTGAATATTTCCCTTTTGATCATTTGTTACTTCTTTTTCATGTCCTTCTTTTGTTGAGTATTCACTATCTTTATATTCTTGTAATCCATAAGTAAACTCATCATTTTCAAGTTTCTTACCATTTAATACTTTTTTACCAACAAGACTTAAAGAAGCATTTCCTTCAAACTTAAACTCATTACTAAACTCAATCTTTCCACCTTCAACAACAGGATCATCTGCAATTAAAGCATTATCTTGTTTTTCTACATGAATACTTACTTTAAAAGTATGGCTATCATATTGAACATGATTCTTACCATCATTTACTTCTTTAACTATGTAGTAATAATCACCTGGTTCTGTATAAGTTAAAATATCCTCGTCACTAAAAACAAATTGACCTTTTTCATTATTAGTAGTTACAACAGCTTCACCATCTGGCGTACTATAACTACTATCTGTATATTTTTGTAATTCAAATTTAAAATCATTGCCTTGTAATTCTTTTCCTATTAATTTCTTTGTTCCACTAATAGTTTGTTTAGCCTCTAATTTTTCTGATGCACCATTATTAGACATAGATAAATAATTATTCACATTGACAACTTTTTCTTTTTGATGAATTTCATTATCATGATTATATTTTGCTGCAATTACTTTTCCACCAATAGTTCCATTATGATAAAACTCACCCGCAGGTAATAAGAAAATACCACCATTTTGATTAGCTAATGTCACTTTACCTGTATAAGGTTGCACATCACCATTATTTACTGTATAAAAATTCCAAATAACACCTGTTTCCAAGTTATCAAAATCTGCATCTAATTTCACACCATTTTTCGTATAATCACCTGTAATATCAATCGTACTTTGTCCATCTTGCACTTCAATATTGACAACTGCCCATTTTTTTGAAGTATCAAAATTTAAAGAACCTACACTCTTTAAATAATCGGCATTATAATGATAAACTTGCACATCATTTGAATCTTGTGCATGCACTAAATTCTTTGAGAATGTTTTTAAATTATCAAATTCTTGATCCCATGCAATAGGTTGAAATCCATTTGTACCCGCTTTAATAATCTTTACTTCACCATTATTATAATAAGTTACCCCAGCAGGTACATTTCGATAATTATTTTTACCTTGATTGATAGCTTCTTTATCAACCGCGTTCCAATCATCTTGATTTTCAAGAACAACAATACTGCCATTACGAGGTTTAAAAATACTATGATTTTTAACTTGTCCAAATTGACTCACATTTTGGAACCCAGATTCCAAATGAATCAAACCACTATGATCTGCATTAACTTCTATCTTATTTCCATTTTCATCAATATAAGATGAACCATCAGGAATAATTTCCTTTTCAACACCATCTTCATTTACAACTTCTTTCACTTGATAGTCACCATCTATAAAAGAATATCTTTTATTTGAACTACTATCTTTCATCCCATCAAATACAAATTTAGCATTTCCATTGCTATCTGTTGTTTGTGTCATTACATCAATCAAAACAGATTGACTACTATCCATTCGATAAAGTCTCAAAGTTACATTTTTATTTGCTTGAGGTTGATTATTGATCATAAATGATTTACTGACTGTCAATTGATTTTTATAAACTTTTGTATTATTCCCTGAAAAGTTATAATCAGCGCCTAAATCAGCATATTTAGCAGCAACACTACATTCCAAATCATTATGTGACGTCGCATCTAATGAAAATAAACCATAGTTTTTAGCAACACCTAAACCAGATTGAATCGTCGCATCAGACACTGCTTGATTACGTGTGATTTCTGAAACATTATTATCAAAAGCATAAGCCTTTATTTGAATATAAGCCACAATCATAGTAATAGCTAAAATAAATGCTGTAACTTTTTTATACATTTTTTTCATATGAAAGGTTTTCATTTTTCATTACACTTCCTTTCTATGTTTTTTTCTTTTTAAAATAATTACAATAACAATGAGAAATGCTAACAATCCAGCAACAAGATAATATACTTGCGATGAACTTGACTCTTGGCTTTGAGCATCTATATTTGCTTGTGGTACTGCTTCATCTTCAACATTTATACCATCAACCGATGAGGTACTTCCTTCATTACTATTATTTTCACTACCATCTCTATTTTCAACACCAACCGTTGAAAAAGATCCTGTTTGATTATTTCTACGATAAATTGTTTGTCCACCAATAACAGAAGATTGTCCTTCTACTTCAATAACTTCTTCACGAATAATTTCAGTATCAACATTAATAGGGTCATTAACATTTCTATAATAGATCGTATAAATACGTCTAGGAGAATAAAAACTATGATTAATCGTTATTGATTGACCATTGACTAAAACATATTGTTGTTGATTAACTGTTAACTCTTTAACGATATCTATTGTTGTATCTTCATCTTTTTTATTAATTTCTATTTTTTGTGAAGCAATTGTTTCATCAGTTGCAATATTTTTATATTGCACTTCTACAATATAGTTCTTTGGTGCTGTGTATCCTTTGGGATTATAGTAAACATAACTTACATGTTCACTTTCACCATAACTATGCTTTAATACCTGTGACATACCTTGATCCACTGTATAAACATTCCCATCGGAATCTTTGTATTCTTTTTCTACTTGATATTCAACACTTTGACCAGGTTGAACTTCTAATTGTACTACTTTTCCAAGAATCTTATTTGTCGAAGCATCTACTTTATAGATAGACCATTTATAAGAAGCATTTTCATCCATTTTCTTATAATAAACTGTATACTCCCTAACATCACTTGAAACTGCATGATGAATTATATTTTCTTGATTTTCAGCTAATCCATAATAAATATCATTGATTTTCATTGTTTTTGGAAGCACATATGTATAATCTTGATTATTTACATGAAATGATTTTTGCATCAATAAATCATTCGTTCCTTCTTCAACATATTTTAAAGCGACATCATAATCCGTTGTATTATTTGGATTATAATAAGTAATTGAATACGTATTATCACTTGGGTCATTATAATAAACTGACTTAATTTCACTTACTTGCCCTGGCATTTTTAAATAAGTCACATCACCAATTGTATAACTATCAGGCACAGCATATACTTGAGGGGTTTCAACTGTTGCTGATGAATCAATATCAAAAGTATCTTGTAAAAGAATCGTTCCTTCTTTTGTAGTAAACTGTACTTTTCCTTTAATCGTTATGGGTTGATATGTTCTATAAACAAAAATATATTGATCTTTACCTGCTTCTACTTTTTGACTTTGTTCACTCACTAAATCAAAATCCCCATATTTTTTATCAAAATAAGTCGTTCTTACTTTGATCTCACTTCCTATTTCAGAAGTAAAATCTTTATTTTTATACTTTACTTGAGCAATTTTATTTCCACTAGCATCTTGTAAATCATAGATAATAGAATAAGTTTGTGTACTCTTTGCTTGAACTGGCATTATAAAAAACAGTGACACAAAAAACACTAATGAAAATATTGCTATTTTCTTTAGACATTTCATAATATCTTCTCCCTTTTTATATTAAATTTCTTCCCTTTTTTCACTAAAAATTATAGCACTTTACCCTTATCGTGTGTAGAAAAGGACATATTTTTTCAAAAAAAAGAACTAAAAGTTCTACTTTTAGTTCTTAGAAAATTCCAATAATTCTAAACCTTTATTTTTATCTTGAGCCCATCTTACGCCCCAATCATTAGTGAACAATAATAATGGTTGCCCTTTTAAATCTTGAACTTTTCTTGTATCAGATGAAAGATTTAATGATTTTAAATCAGTTCCTTCTTTGACCCATCTTATATATTGATAAGGTAGAGGAGATTTATGAATTTCTACATTGTATTCATTCTTTAAACGATGTTCTAAAACTTCAAATTGTAAAACACCAACAACTCCTACAATAATTTCTTCCATACCGCCACCTAATTCAGTAAAGATTTGGATTGCTCCTTCTTTTGCAATTTGTTCAACACCTTTAACAAATTGTTTTCTTTTCATCGTATCTTTATTACGAATCATTGCAAAATGTTCTGGTGCAAATGTTGGAATTCCTTCAAAAGCAAAATGCTTTTTACCTGTTGTAATAGTATCTCCAATAGAGAAAATACCTGGATCAAAAACACCAATGACATCTCCTGCATAAGCTTCATTTACTTCACTACGTTCATCTGCCATTAATTGTTTTGACTGATTTAATTTGATTTTTTTCTTACCTTGATAATGATAAACTTCCATCCCTTTTTCAAATTTACCAGAACAAATTCTAAAGAATGCCATTCTATCACGATGTCTAGCATTCATGTTCGCTTGAATTTTGAAAACAAAAGCTGAGAAATTTTCTTGATAAGGATCAATCACTTCACCATCTGCCGTTCTAGGAGTTGGTGGGGTTGTCATATTTAAGAAATGTTTTAAAAATGGTTCAATCCCAAAGTTAGTAAGAGCCGATCCAAAACATACAGGTGATAACTTACCAGCACGTACAGCTTCTAAACTAAATTCATTTCCTGCCATATCTAATAATTCAATATCTTCTTGTAATTTATCATAAAGTTCATCTTCCACATACTCTTTTAATTTTGGATCATCCGCTTTTAAAATTTCTGTTTCAACTTCTTTTTTTCCACCATCTACAGGAATAAAACGAATGACTTCTTGATCATTTCTTTCATAAACCCCTGCAAAACGTTTTCCAGAACCAATTGGCCAGTTAACAGGACAAGTTTCAATTCCTAATTCTTGCTCAATTTCTTCCATTAATTCATAAGGATCTCTTGCTTCCCTATCCATCTTATTAATAAAAGTGAAAATTGGAATATGTCTCATTGTACATACTTTAAATAACTTACGTGTTTGATCTTCGACCCCTTTACTCGCATCAATGACCATGACTGCACAATCTGCTGCCATTAAAGTACGATATGTATCTTCTGAGAAGTCTTGATGCCCTGGAGTATCAAGAATATTAATACAATATCCTTGGTAATTAAATTGTAATACTGAAGAGGTAACTGAAATCCCTCTTTGTTTTTCAATTTCCATCCAGTCACTTGTCGCATGCTTACTATTTTTCTTTCCTTTAACAGTTCCTGCTTGTTGGATAGCTCCTCCATAGAGTAAGAACTTTTCTGTTAAAGTTGTTTTACCAGCATCCGGATGGGAAATAATCGCAAATGTTCTTCTTTTTTCTATTTGTTGTCTTAAATCTTCCATTGCATCCTCCCATAATCTATATTTATTTTTTAATCTTTTATTTCAACAGTACAATTATTACCACAAAATGAACAGAATTACTACTATTATTTAATAAAAAAGAAAGCTCACTCACCTCTTTTACTAATTAAAAAGTGGGGAGCAATCCCCACAGATCATTAAAATACAAAATTTCCATTTTCAAAGATTTTTACATGTCTGCCATCTTCTAAAATACCATCAATCATTAAATCTTCTGTTCCCATCATAAAATCAACATGAACTAAAGAATCATTGACCCCTTTTTCAAACAATTCTTTTTTATCCATATCAATCCCACCTTTAATACATTCAGAAAATCCAATACCTAAAGCCATATGACATGAAGCATTTTCATCATATAAAGTATTATAAAATAATGTTTTTAATTCATTAATTGGTGAATGATAAGGAATTAAAGCAACTTCACCTAAACGTTTACTTCCTTCATCACTATCAATAATTCCTTTTAAAACCTCATATCCTTCTTTAGCTCCAAAATCAATCACTTGACCATCTTTAAAACGTAAATAAAATTCATCAACAATATTTCCACCATAACTTAAAGGTAAAGAACTAAAAACAATTCCTTCTACATCATCCTTATTAGGTGATGTAAAGATTTCTTCTGTTGGTATATTAGGAAAATTGTAAACACCATTTTTTAAATAACTTCCCCCACCAGCAAATAAATAATCATCATTCAAACCAATTGTAATTTCAGTCCCTTTACTATTTTTATAATAAAGTTTCTTTAAATTTAGACTATTTAAATAATTAACACGTTTTTCAAAAGAACGACGATGTTGATTCCATAATTCGACAGGATTATGTTCATCATCAATCTTAGCTGCTTTAAAAATAGCATTCCATAAACTATCTAACGCTTCTTGATTTGACATATCAGGATAAACTTTATTCGCCCATTTTTGCGTAGCTCCACCTACGATACACCAAGCATTTGTCATATTATCGGATAAATCAAAATATGTCTTACATGCCTTTTTAACTGCTCTTTGCCAATTAGAAATCTTTTTAGGTTCAATGCCTGCAAGCATTTCAGGATCTTCATCATCAACATAAAGAAAACAAGCATTCATTAACGCATAATCATTTCTAAAAGATGAAAACCAAGTAGGTACGTGATTAAAATCTTCTACTTCCATATTTTCATATTTCATACGTGTGACTTCTTCATCACTATAATGAACAACAACTTCTTTAGCACCTACAAGATAAGCTTGTTTAGTAACCGCTCTTACAAGTCGATAACTTTCAATAGATGCACTAATGACAACGGTTTGTTTTTCTTGAACATTCAAACCTGATTGAACAATTAATCTTGCATATTTTTCTAATTTTGTTTCAAAACTCATTTTTCCACCTCTAATTTATCTAATTCCTTTTGCGCTTCAAGATATCCTTCTTGAAGTGCTAATTGATAATATTCTTTAGCTTTTTCTAAATCTTTAGAAATACCATCACCATAATGATACATATAACCTAGCATAAAGCTGGCTTTTGAATAATGATAATGACTAGCTTGTTGATAATATTGCATCGCTTTATGCTTATCTTCTTTTTGTCCTATCCCATAAAAGAACCATCTACCTAAATGATAAAAACCTTCTCTATTTTGTTTTTGACAAGCTAATAAATAATATTCATAAGCCATCTGATAATCTTTTTCTACATAAATTCCATTTTCTAAATAATAAGCATATTTTACAAGTGCTGGTGAATAACCTTTTTTTGCACTTCTTAAAAGATAATCAAGCATTTCCTCTTTACTGACTTCTATTCCTTGTTCACCATAAAGTGCTAATTGATACAAAGACTGTTCCTCATCTTCTTTTAAAATTGCTAATTTAAAATGTTGAATTGCTTGTTGATCATCGTGCTTTTCTTTAAAATACTGTCCTATTAAATAAGCTGCAACAGGATACTGATCTTCTATTTTAATTAAGCAAGCAATCCCTTTTTCCTTATCCTGTAAAACACCCTTTCCTTCTAAATAACAAACACCTAAATAATAAAATGCTTCTCTTTCTCCAAGATTGGCTGCTTTTTGATAAGCTTCAAAAGACTTCTTTTCATCTTTAACAGTTCCAATTCCTTGACCATAGTAATAAGCCACAGCCAACATTGATTGTCCATCTCCTTGATGACTCGCTTTTAAATACCAATAAAAACTATTTTTTTCACTTTCTGGATATTCACTATGCATTTCATAAAAATACCCTAAACAAAATTGCGCATTCATATAGCCCATATTCGCTGCTTTTAAATAATACTCTAAAGCTTTTTGACTATCTTTTTCTATTCCTCGACCAAATTCATAACAGGTTGCCATCGCTGTGATTGCTACTTCTAAACCATCTTTTGCTGCTTCTTGATACCAATGAAAAGCTTTTGGATAATTTTCATTGCAACCATAACCTAAATCATAAAAACGTCCTAATTTATATTTGGCAAGACTATTCCCTTCATAAGCTGCTTTTTCATAATAATGTAAAGCTCTTTGATAATCCTGTCTTGTTCCTTGACCATATTCATAACATTCACCTAGAGCACAAATCGCATCATTATGTCCTAAGGCTGCTGCTTCTTCATAACGTAAAAAAGCTTCCTCTAAATCCTGAGTTACACCATACCCATTTTGTAAAAAATAAGCCGTTGAAAATAAAGATCTTGGAAATCCTTCATCGACTCCTAAAGAATAAAGTTCAAAAGCTTTTTCATAATCTTGGTCAACATCTATCCCATATTCATAAAAATAAGCAAGATTACAAGAAGCAACAACATTCCCTAAATCACTTGCCAGACGATAATATGTCATGGCCACTTGATTACTTTGTTTGACCCCTTGTCCTTTTTCATACATATAACCTAACACACATAAACAATCAGAATCTTCACATTCTTCTCCTAAATGGAAACATTCTAATGCTTGATCATATTTTTTTTGGTCATAATAATATAATCCTACTTGATAATATTGATCAGGTGTTAATTCTTCTAAATCTAATTCATCATAATGATGATTATAAGTAAGTGCACATAAATCAATTCCTATCACTTGATGTTCTTCATTTTCTATCAAATATTGTTCAAATTCATGATAATCTTCATAAGTTTCCATCATCATTTGAATGGAATCTACTTGTTGTTGTAATTCATCAATACTTGCATGATGTGAATAAATAGAAATTAATTTAATATAGGCAATTGATTGTTGATAATCATCTTTTTTTACACGAATTAAAGTTTCTAATTCATAATCATTTAGAATTTCATCAATATAATAATGATGAAAAAAAGGTTCATATAAGTGAATTCTTTCTTTCATACCTTCACCCCCAATACAACTTGGAACGTTATTTTTTTTCATTTACTATTCTACTGATTTCATCAGAGAACTTTCCTAAAATAACAGTAACTTTGCCTGTAGCTTGAATAACACCACTTGCACCTAATTCTTTTAAAACATTTACTTTTACTAAATCATCATTTTCTACAAAGAAACGTACTTTACTTCCTTGACTTTGGCTCTCTTTAATATTATCAATACCCCCTAAAGCATGAATTAAAGCTTCTAAATCAATAGGAATATCTTTCAAAGTAACTTCTTTAGGTTTTTTATTTTTTAATACCTTTGCAAAAATAAACCATACTCCAACAATTACAATAATTGCAATTAAAACATAAATAAAATAATCTGACATATCTATTTCCTTTCTTAATAAACATTTTCTTTTATGATATATTTATAGTATACTATAAATCACTAGGGGTGACAAAATGAAAAAATATTTAGATTCTACAATTTGTTGGCCACTTGCCATCATTTTATTTATTCTATGTCTTATTAGTTGTTATACAATTAAATGTGCAGCTGGCTATATTACTTATCCCAATCCTACAGGTTATTGGAGTAAACAACTCCTTTATTATATGATTGGTGTCGGTTTGATTTTTTTAATCAATCGTTTTGGAAATGATCGAATTTACTCGGGAATGTGGATTTTTTATGGAATCTTGATTGTCTTTTTAGTCGGTCTTGTTATTCAAAGATTTGCTATTTATAAATTAGGAATGCAAATCATTCCCTTTGCGAAAGATCTAAATGGTGCTACATCATGGTATAACTTTCCAGGATTTTCATTCCAACCTTCTGAATTTATGAAAGTTGTAATGATTATTTGTATGTCTAAAACTGTTTCTTTACATAATGAAAAATATTTAATTCATACATTTGATACCGATTTACAGTTAATCGGTCGTGTAGCAGCCATTGCTCTACCACCAATGATTCTAACTTATTTACAAAATGATGCTGGTGTTACTTTGATTATGGCTTTTTCAGTGGTTGTTATTTTATTTGCATCAGGAATTAATAAGAAATGGTATATTGTAGGATTTGCTTGTTTAGCAGTTGTTCTTATAATTTTTACTTACTTATTTATTTATCGTCAAGATATATTTTCTTCAATTATCACAGGACATAAACTTGATCGTTTTTATGGCTGGGTCGATCCTGAAGGAACTTATCAAAATCAAGGATACCAACTTTATAATGCGATGATGGCTTATGGAACAGCTGGACTTTTTGGTCATGGATTTGACACAGTGATTATTTCTTTACAAGAAGCTCATACGGACTTCATCTTTTCTGTTATTACTTTAGGCTTTGGATTCGTGGGAGCCATCATTACGCTCATTGCTATACTAGCGTTAGATGTTTGTATTTTGTATGTTGGTTTAAAAGCAACGCATCAAAGTGATAAATATTTTATTGCTGGTATTTTTGGATGTATGATTTTCCAACAATTTTGGAACATCGCTATGATTTTAGGAATACTCCCTATTACTGGTATCACATTACCGTTTCTTTCATATGGTGGGTCTTCACTTTTATCTTACATGATTGCAATTGGAATGTGTTTTGATATCCATCGCCAAACAAGTATCGCTAAATATAATCAAATAGATTAAAGCTGTAACACAAAGTACAGCTTTTTTGTGCAAGTATGTTAATTAATCGAATTGTATTAAGAAACGGAGATTAGTATGACAAAAAAAAGAGATGGATCTTCATCAACAAAATCGTTTTTCAATTAAAATCAATAAAATACTTCAAGATAAAAAAAATAACCAACAATGTTTAAAATTAATTGCCCCTAAATATATGGACGTTTATGTCGTTGACTTAAAAAAGATATCTTCCGTGATATTATAGGCCCTTCCTATTTTTTAAAACTTGGAAAAGAACAACATAATTGTTTTTCTGTAACAATGAAACTTTATAATAATCTATATATTAGCGAAAACAATCAACAAAATATTGCTCAATTTATTAATTTCAACACTATTATCGAAAAACTTTCTAAAGATAAAAACATTGAACAAAAATACAAAAAAAGATGGCACACTCATTAAAATATCTATTCAACCCTATTCATAAGATCTTAAAGATAAAGATCTTACTATTTGGATGTTTACCAATGAAAATAGTGTAGATGCTGTCTATGGTTCATTAGGTGAAGCTAGATGGTCTATGGAATGTGATGAAAATGGAAATGTCCTTTCTATTTGGTGGAATGAAGGAACTTGTCATTTAATGGGCTATGACTACGATAAAGAATACTTTCAAACATTACCTCCATTTACCCATCTTCACGATAAGATTCAACAATTGAGATAAAAGAGGTATCTGGACGACCGCTATTATTTTTTACAACTTTTACAAACATAACATCACCATCCTATACTACAAATATATAATAAATATATTTAAATTAAAAGTAATAAGATTATATACCCTATACTACACAAAAAGAAATATTTGATACTATTATAAAAAAAGGATAAAAATAAAAAGACATGAACCTAAGATTATATCTTAAGTTCATGCCATTTGGAGATTAACTCTCCTTTTTATAATGTATTTTCTGATGGATAAAAGGATGAATAAAACTAATTTCAACACTATCCAAATAAAACAATTGATCTTCATTTGATCCATAAAGAAGATCTCCCACTAAAGGGTGACCAATAGAAGCCATATGTACTCTAATTTGATGGGTTCTTCCCGTTACTAATTTGCATTCTACAAGTGTTTGATTATTTTTATGCATTAAAGATTTATAATACGTCTTAGCATACTTACCATGATCATCAACAATTCTTTTAATAGAATCATTACTTTTTAAAATAGGTCGCTCAATAACGCCTTCCCCTTCTAAAATTCCTTCAACTAAACAATGATAAACACGTTCTACTTGTTTAATATCTTTAGAAAGCAATGCATGAGCTTGTGATGTTTTAGCAACCAACATATATCCTGATGTTTCTTTATCTAAACGATTTACTAAATGAATTGTACTTTTTAAACCAATTTGTTGATAGTAATACATTAAAGCATGGCATAAAGTATGGCTTTGATATCTTTTAGTAGGAATACAAGGCAGTTGGCTTTCTTTATCAATGATTATATAATAGTCATCTTCATAAATGATTTTTAAAGGAATATTTTCTGGTTGAATATTTGAGTTTTCTATTGGAAAAATAATTTCTAAACAGTCTCCTTTTTGAAGTAAACATCTTACTGTTTGACTTTTTCCATTGACTAAGAAATCACCTTCCCTTTTAATCCTTTTAATCATTGCTTGACTAATTGGTAATTCTTTCAAATAATCTCTTAATAAAATCGTTTGTTCAATTTGATAACTCATGAATTAATAAATGCCCTTCTTACTCTTTTAATAAAAGACATTTCTTTATATTCAATAAAACGAACATACTTACGCCCAATCGTAATCTCAATATTTTCAACATCCTCTAATTCTAAATGAATATGGTCGATCCCAATCAAAGAATGATTAAAATGATTTCCAACTAATTTAATTGTTTGACTTTCATCTAAAATCAAACTTGAACCTAAAGAACGATATGCATTATGATGAATTCCTGCAACTTCTGTAAGTTGCATCAAAGGAATACCTGGATAAATGATAGAACCACCTAAAGATTTATTATAAGCAGTCGATCCAGAAGGAGTTGAAACACATAAACCATTCCCTCTAAAAACTTCTAATAAAACATTACCAATATACACATGAATAACCTGTGCTTGTAACCCTTGATCTAATCTTAATTCATTTAAAGCATAATATGTTTGAAAAGAGTCTTTTTTATTAATTTTAATTTCTAACATATATCTTTTCATCGTCTTAAATTGTCTAGAAGTCACATCTTTTATAAATTGATCCACTTCATCAACTTGGTAATCTGTATAAAATCCTAAAGTTCCTGTATGTATACCTACAAAACAACAATCAACATTTAAATATTGATGTACAGCTTCTAAAATAGTTCCATCTCCTCCAATTGAAATAACAAGATCTGGATTTTTTTCATCATAAATAAAAAAGTTTTGTAAACTTTCTTTAATTTTCAAAGCTGTTTTTTTAGAAAGATCATCATTTCTAACCATTAATGCATATTTCATCTTTCTTCCCTCCATATAGATGTATTATAATATATCTAGAGCATTTAAGCAAAGAGGTATCATATGGAACATCTAGAAATTGAATTTAAAATGTTATTAAAAGAAAATATATTTAAAAAAATATTATCTGATTATAAAAATCAAATCAAAGACAGTTATCAACAAACCAATTATTATCTTTTTCATCCTCTATTGGAAAAGAAAAAATACTCACTCAGAATTAGAGAAAAAAAAGGTCATTACGAACTCACATTGAAAAGACCTTCAACTATTGGTCTGAATGAATTAAATATAGATATTAATAAAGAAATTAAAGATGCTATTTTTAATCATCAACATATCAATAATGAAATCTTTGATATTTTGGAAAAAGAAAATATTTATATCAAAGATTTAACATGTGGATATTATTTAAAAACAACACGTCATGATATTATTTTATCCGATGGTGTTTTATCCTTAGATGAAAATGAATATAACCATCATCATGATTATGAAATAGAATTTGAAGTGGAGGATTATGATCAAGGACTTCAAACATTCAAAAAAATCATTCAACCTTATCATTTAGAATATAAACAAAACTGTTTAAGTAAAATCAAACGAATGTTAGAAACATTAAAAAACGAATAAGTCACATACTTATTCGTTTTATATTTCATAGCTTTCCATAAACACACTTAAAGAAACCGGCCTACCATAATAGAATCCTTGAATATAATCTGGCTTTAATAACATAATACGTTCAAGTTCTTCCTTTTCTTCTATTCCTTCAATACAAATCTTAACACCTACGCTATGAGCCATATCCACCATATGTTTTAGCAACATATTTTCATACTCATTTGAAAGCGCATTTTTCATCAATGTTCGATCTATTTTTATATAATCTGGTTTTAAATTATAAAGATAGTGGAAATTAGAATATCCTGTTCCAAAATCATCTAAAGCAAGTAAGATATTTTCTTTCTTTAAACCATTACAAAAATCTATAAAGTTTTTATTAGATTCAATAAAACCACTTTCTGTAAGTTCTATAACCAATTGATTATTTTCTATTTTATAATTTTTTATAATATTTAAAATATCATTTAATGCTGGTGTTTTTAACACTTGAACATAAGACATATTAATTTGTACTTTAATATTTGAAAACATACTTACAGCTTTTAATGCTTGATCTAAAACCCATCTACCTACAGGAATAATCAAATCACTTTCCTCTAATAATGGAATAAATTCTAGTGGTGAAATTTTACCAAATTCATCACATTCAAATCTAAGCAATGCTTCCATACTATGAATCTTTTCTGTTTTCATATCAATAATTGGCTGAAAATAAACTTCAAATCCTTTAAATTGTTGGTTAACTGCTTTATGTAATTCTTTTGTTAATTTATTTTTTCTTAAAAATTCTTGATAATCTTCCTGCTTAAAAATCGTATATGTATTTTTTCCATTTGTTTTCGATTGATTTAAAGCAAATTCTGTCCATTGCATAATAGAATTATAACTTTTATTAGGATAATCATGAAAATCTAGAATACCTGCAGAAATCGTTAAATAAATATCATAATTAATAGATTCTACATAACATGTAATACTTCTACGTATTGCATTATAAAGAGCTCTTGCATCTTCTTTACTGCCAACAGCATCCATCACAATAAATTCATCAGCGACAATCCTATAAAGTTGTTGATTTTTAGTTAATAACTTTTTAATACAATTTCCAACTTGTTTTAAAACAACATCACCATATTTTACACCGAAATTTTCATTAATATTTTTAAAATCATCAATATCAATTCTTAAAATAAAACCCTGTGTAATATCTTCATTAATAGGATAAATAAAATTTTTAAAACTCATTTCTCCTAATAACCCACTATCATTATCAGCAACTTGTCTTTTACCAATTTCATTAATACAGCCAATAATATATTTAACATTCCCATCATAATCCTTAATCGATTTACTTCGACAATTGATCCAAATAGGAATACCGTCTTTTCCAATCCAACGATATTGTAAATTATGAAAATTTTTCTTTACCGAAACCAACTTATTCATATCTGATGATAACATTTCTAGATCATCTTCATATACAAATTTTTTATGTGCTGGTAAAGAATTACTAAATTCATAGCTTGGAATATTAAATCTTTTCATAGCATGTGGTGAGATAAAATATATATCTTTATCAAGATCCATTACAAATAAATAATCATCAATACATTGATCTAAAATAAGTATAATTTCTTTATACGTCTTTATAGCCTTTGCATCTAATCTATCCATAAATACCCCTTCTTTTTATACTAGTAATAATAATGATAACGATTTTTCTTTTTTAAAAAAGCATTTACAATTAATAAAATAATACCTACAAAGAAATAACTAGCTCCACATATATACATATATTTAATAGAAGTTAACTGAATTGTCATCGTAGAAGATGCCATTGCTGTTAATCCTAAAATTATCGTAAAAGAAATCAAGAATGTCATAATTCCACAAACCATATAACTTACTGATAAACATTTTGTAATCAATCTCTCTTGAACTGAAATAAAAATAAGATAAGCTGTAGAAATAACTAATAAAATAGCACTCACAATAATATGTGTAGAATTTTTAAAGCTATATACTTTCTTTACAATCTTATATGTTTCTCCAGATTGTTCCATCGTATTTTCTACTCGACTTAATACTTTATCTTGTAAACCTTGTAAATCCATTTGATTGATAGCTTGATCATAAAGTGTTGTAAACGTTTCTTCATTTATTGAAGGATTCAAAATAGAATATACCTCATTTTTTTTATCTTCTAAAACTTGCTTTAATAAAGTTTCATCTAGAGTAGATGATTGATTATTTAAAACAGTATCAATATATTCATTAACAAGTTCTTGCGTTTTTTCATCTTGTTGTAAAGAAGAAACAAGTGCTTGACTTTGGCTTTCATCCATATTCATCATACTTAAAACATTTTGACAAGTATCTTCTAAAGCATTTGTTACAGCTGTTGATTTAACAACTGTTGGTACCATATCATTAATAATCAAATGATTCATAAATAATGAAATTGCTAGATAAAAACATGAACAAATTAAAACAAGTGTCATTATAACTTTTAATATTTTTTTCATATTGTCTCCTAAAAAAGAATCCATCTATTGACTTGATTCCTTTTCTCTATCCCTTTCATATTCTTTTTTAAAATTCAAACAATCTTTATTGCTGAATTGTGGACAACGATCCATATCATGACATTCAGCTAACTTTCTAAGTTCTTTAGGAATAAAGACTCTTATTTCTTCAGAATTGTAACCAACTTGAAATCTTCTTTCATCAATCATAATTGGTCTTTTTAAAACTGATGGATTTTCCTGTATAAACTTAATTAAATCATTGATTTTCATTGAATCAATATCAATATCATTTTCTTTAATAATTTTGCTTCTTTTGGAAATAATATCATCCGTACCATTTTCACTACGTTCTAATAATTCTCGAAGTTCTGATTCTTTTAATAAAGTAGAAAAAATATTCTTTTCTACATAAGGTATTTGATTTTCATTTAACCAAGATTTTACTTTTCTACAAGAAGCACAACTTGGGGCGGTATATATACGTATCATACAATCACTCCTTTGTAAATAATTATACAACAATTTTAAACTTTGTATATCTTTTTTTAAATATCTTGATTTTTATAGATGAGCTCATTATAATGTTTTTAAAGACTTTGAAGGAACATAAGTAAATTATATTAAATGTTATAGAAAGCTTATGGTTGATGGAAATAAGCCATTGATATAATAGAAATTGGGGTTCTGGAGTTACAAAAGGCACGAGTCTTTTGTCGCTAATCGCGTTAAGATCAAGAGCGTATATTTATACGAATTAAGGTGGTACCGCGTTTATAACGTCCTTTTTTAAGGACGTTTTTTATTTTAAGGAGGAAAATTTATGAAAAGAATGTTGAGTGGCATCAAGCCAACAGGAAGAGTAACTTTAGGAAATTATATAGGAGCTATTAAACCTTTTGTTTCTTATCAAGATGAATATGAAATGATTGTTTTTGTTGCTAACTTACACAGTATGACAATTTATCAAGAACCAAAGAATTTAAGAAAAAATACAAAAGATTTGATTTCTTTATATTTAGCAGCTGGATTAGATCCTAAAAAAGTCACATTATTTTTACAATCTGATGTTTTAGAACATGCTCAACTTGGTTGGTATTTAGGATGTATGGTGTCAATGGGTGAATTATCACGTATGACTCAATATAAAGATAAAGCAAGCAAACTTAAAAAAGATGAATCTATTGGAGCTGGTATTTTTAATTATCCTTCATTAATGAATGCTGATATTTTACTTTATGATCCAGATTATGTACCAGTTGGTGAAGATCAAAAACAACATTGTGAACTTGCTAGAGATATTGCTGAAAGATTTAATAATCGTTATAGTGAAACTTTCAAATTACCTGAACCACTTGTTCCAAAAGTAGGTGGACGTATTATGGACTTACAAAATCCTACAAAGAAAATGTCTAAATCTGATGAAACAGGTAAAGGATGTATTTATATTTTAGATGATATTAATGTTTCTAAAAAGAAAATCATGTCTGCTGTCACTGATAGTGATAACGCTATTTACTATGATGTTAAAAATAAACCTGGTATTTCAAACTTGCTTACTATTTATTCTATTTTAAGTGGTGAATCTATTGATGCACTTGTAGAACGTTATCAAGGTGTTGGTTATGGTCAATTTAAAAAAGATTTAGCTGAAGTTGTAGGTAATGAATTACAAAAAATCCATGATAAATATAATGAAATCAATCAAGGTAACTATATCGATACAATTTTAAATGAAGGTGCTGATAAAGCACGTTATATGGCAAGAAAAAAACTTGCGAAAGTTGAAAGAAAAATAGGAATTACAATTAAGAAATAAGCATTGCTTATTTCTTTTTGTATTCCTTTTTAGTAAATTCATAGAATAGGATTTCATGTATAAATGTATAGCCCTTAGCTATTTTATTTTTTAAATGATTATATTTTTGGATACTTTGTGCATCTTCGATATTTAGCTGTCTACATAACATCAAAAAATCATCATAATTTTCCATATAAAGTTCATCAATTCTTTGTTCAATAAATTGTTTTTTTAACCTTTCCTCTCTTGTTAGACCATATTCTTTCATTTCTCCTTCATCATACATTTGATAATGAATATTAGACAGTTCTAAAGCAGCAATCTTTTTATTCATTTTATCACGATCACAAAAATCAAAAACACTTCGATAACAAAGCTTTCCTTGATCATCTGTTTCAATCGCTAAAGCATAATGACCATCTCCTATTGCAAATACTTTTTGACACAACTTTTGATCAAAAATGTGTAAACATCCATAAATAAAATCATGGAGTGTTTTTTGATCTACTTTAAAACATGAAAGTGTTGAAATGATTTCGATATCATCACCATTTGACCATTCATATGGCTCTAATAGTTCTTCATCTTCTTTAACCCAATTAACAATCATTTTCTTCCTCCTTTTTCTTTATTATATGTCATCTCCATTAAAAAAATGTTTTTGTATATTTTTATAATATTTTCATATATAATGGGTGACGAGGTGAAATTATGAGTTTAATTAAAGATATTATTGTCTATGCAATCTTAGGTGCTATTCAAGGTTTTAGTGAACCTATTCCTATTTCAAGTAGTGGACATTTAGTTTTATTCCAAAGTATTTTTGAAAAACTTGGTTTAATGGTTCCACAAATGAATGATGTTACTTTTGAAGTTATTGTTAATACTGGTTCACTCATTGCTATCATGTTTTATTATCGCCAAGATATTATTCGTCTAATCAAATCCTTTTTCGGGTATATTGCTAAACCTCAAGAAAGAGATGAACTATTACCTGATTTTAGATTTTGTATGTTATTAATTGTTGCTACAATTCCTGCAGCAATTGGTGGTGTTCTTTTTAATGATTATATTGAACATGCTTTCTCTAATCCTAAATTAGTAGGTTGTTGTTTACTTTTAACTTCTTGTTTTTTAATGCTTATTCACAAATTTGGATATAAAGGAAAAAGAACAACAAAAAGCATGAATTTATGGGATGCATTAAGAATGGGATTTTTCCAATTACTTGCTTTACTTCCTGGGGTTTCTCGTAGTGGATCAACACTTACTGGTGGGATGCTTGGTGGTCTTGATCAAAAAGCAGCAAGAGATTTCTCTTTCTTTATGTTTATGCCTGTCAGCTTTGGAGCAATCATTTTAAAACTTAAACATTTTTTAACAAGTTCAACTGTCGCTGCATTATGGCTTCCTTATTTAATTAGTTTTATTGTCAGTGGTGTTGTTACTTATTTAGCACTTAATTTATTGTTTAGTATTTTAAATAAAAGAAAATTGAATTATTTTTCTTACTATTGTTTTATAGTAGGTATTATTGCAATTCTTTTCTTATAATATACAAAAAAGAGATTTCAAAAACGAAATCTCTTTTTTAATTATTTTTTAGCGATAACTTCTACTTCAATTAAAGCTCCTTTAGGAAGTTTAGCAACTTCTACAGCAGATCTTGCTGGATAAGGTTCTACAAAATATTCAGCATAAATACCATTTACTGTTGTAAAATCATCCATGTTATCTAAAAAGACAGTTGTTTTAACAACATTTGAAAATGATAATCCTTGGCTTTCTAATAATCCTTTCACATTTTTTAAAGCTTGATGAGCTTGTGCTTCGATTCCTTCTGGCATTTCACCTGTACTTGGTACTAGAGGAATTTGTCCTGAGAAAAAATACATATCCCCTACTTGTATTCCTTGACTATATGGACCAATAGCTCCTGGAGCTTGATCTGTTTTCACTACATTTTTCATTTTTTAATCCTCCTTGCCATATAATTATAACAAACTCTTCATATATTAAAATGATAAAGTTGTATTTTTTTTATGAAAAAGTATAATTATTGAAAAGGATGTGTTTTTATGAAATATGGATTAGTTTTATCAGGTGGCGGTTCTAAAGGAGCCTATGAATCAGGATGCATGAAAGCATTACAAGAATTAGGGTATCATTTTGATATTGTTACTGGTACGTCTATTGGTGCTTTAAATGGGCTACTTGTAGCTCAAGAAGATTATCAAAAGCTTTATGAATTATGGGATACTTTATCATTAGAAAAGGTTTTAAAGCATCCTATTCAATTTGATTTTTCAATTGAAAATCTAATGAACAATTCTTCTAATATAGGTCCTTTTTTAAAGTCCTATCTTGATAAAAAAGGTGCTGATATTGAACCACTTGTTCAATTAATCAAAGGTCTTTATAATGGCAAAAAAGCGAAAAGTTCACCCATCAAATATGGTTTATGCACTGTTGCTTTTCCTTCTATGAAACCATTAGAAATCACAGTAGATGATATGAGCGAAGATAACATTGTAGAATATGCTATTGCTTCAGCCTCATGTTTTCCTGCATTTCCTATTCATTATATAGATAAGCAAGGATATATTGATGGCGGATATTATGATAATTTACCTATCTCTCTTGCTTTAAAAATGGGAGCACAAAAAATTATTGCAATTGAACTCAATCAAGAAGCGACCCATCCCTATTTATTACATCGTGAAAATATCACTTTTATTAGACCGTCTAAGCATTTAGGTGGCTTTCTTGATTTTAATCGAGAGCTATTGGATCAAAGAATACGCTTAGGTTATCTTGATACTTTAAAAACATTTAAAAAATTAAAAGGGCATCGTTTTGCTTTTTATCCTGAAGAAAATATTCAAGAAATAGCTTTATCTTTTCATAATCAAATTTTAAACTATGAAAATCAATACAATCATCATTTACTTACAATTTCAGATGAAACACCCATTCTTGATTTATTAAAAGAAAATACGTATTTAGATTACTTAAAATTAGAAGATTATTTTATCTTAGGTTTAGAACTTTATATGAGTGAACATGATTACGATGATTTAAAGGTTTATCATTTTAAAGATATTATTCAAGACATCAAAAATCAAATTAAACCTGATTTAAGAGAAATAGAAAGAATTGATTTTAAAAATATCGCCCAATCTTTTAAAGATCTCACAAATCATCAAATTCTTAAAAATTACTTATCTTATTTTATAAATAAAAAAGAAGAACATTTAAATTATGAAAATCTTTTCTTAAAAGAATTTGTCCTAGCGATGTTTATTACTTGTGTCTTAAGCTATGAAGTCTCATAGCTTTTTTTGACATCCGTATTGTTTTTCTATAAACTAGTACTGATAGAAAGTTGGAATATTATGAAAAATATATTAAAAATCATTTTATGTGTTCTTGTTTGTTACATAGCAATCGGACTTGGCTGGATGACAAAAGACATCATTATTCATGAAAACGGTAAAGATGGAATTGCTATCTTAGGATACCATGGTGTCGTAAGTGAACAAGAAAAAAAAGAAAACTATGCATCAAATCCTTATTTTATGTCTATAAGTGAATTTGAAAAACAAATGAAATATTTAGCGGATAATAATTATCAATGTCTATCCATGGAAGATGTTGAAGCCTATTATCACGGAAAAAAAGAAGTATCTAAAAAAGCTGTATGTTTAACTTTTGATGACGGATATAAAAACTTTAACACTATTGTTAAACCTATTATAAAAAAATATAATTTGCAAGCTACAAACTTTGTCATTGGTTATAAAACCAAAACCAATAATCCACTTTACTTACAAACAAATGATTTGAAAAATGATCAATATGTTGAATACTACAGTCATTCTTATGATATGCACCATATTGGCCATTTACCCTATAAAAAGAAAATAGAAACCATGACAACAAATGAAATAAAAAAAGACTTTGAAAAAAACAAAGGCCTTATTTCAACAGATTACTTTGCCTTTCCATATGGTGTCAGTTGTCAAAATGCACAAGATTATCTCAAATCAAGTTCTGTTAAACTAGCCTTTAGTTACAATCAAAATAGACATATGACATGCAATGATAAACAATACTTGCTTCCACGTTATCTTATGTTTTCTAATATGCCCTTCCCCCTATTTAAATGGTGGATAGAATAAAAGAACTATACGAATGAATCGTATAGCTCTTTTAATTGATAATTTTTAAAACATCTTCTTCACTATTGATATTAAAGATATTTAATGTAACAACATTTAATTTTTCTAACGATGTATTTGTAAGTCTTTCTTCTAAAGGATTTGATAAAGTTCCTAATTTTACTTTAAGTTGCTCTTTTAAAGTATTGAGTTTTCCTTCATCTCTCATTCTTTGAAATAATTGATCCATTGCCTTACACATATTGATTTCATCTCCTTCTGGTAAGTCTTCTCTTCTAATATTTGTACACGTAAATGTTGCCGCCATCATGAAGCTTTCTGTTTCAATTTTACGATTTTCTCTTAATCTATCATAACTTCCTACAAACATACTTTGATTAATTTCTACGACATCTCTTAATCTTCGATTCATAAGCTTTCTTGCATCCATTGTTATAAGGTCGACAACAGGTAGTCTCCAATCATTGATATTAGGTTCCATCTCTGATGGTATACTTTTCAATGTTTCTGGCAAGTTCCATTCTTCATCTCCCGTATAGAACACAAAACTTCCTACTGGATAGACTTCTTTTTTACTTTCAACTTGATTGATATAAGTCGTCGCATCATAGTTGAGTATGCGAAAAATCATATTTTTATCAAAAGTGCTTTGGTGTTCAACTCCAATAATCACATAATCTCCATGAATACCTGCTTTTCTTACGACATCCCGATATCTTTTGATCTCTGTTGGATCATCTACCTTTCCTATCAAGGTCGACAGATCATTTTCTCTTGAAACAAGTTCTTCTGGTTTAATGACCTGTCTTCCTTGAAAAAAAGCATAATTACAGAGATCAGCAAAACATCCTTCATCTCTAAGCAGTTTTTTACAAGTACTGTCACTTGCATTTCTTTAATGCACATCCGCTTTCCTCATATAAATTTTTTATATTAAGGTTTCATACATCGCTTTTTGTTTGTATTTTTTATAATATTTATAAGGAGCTTCCTGATTTAATTGTATCATATGCTTAAAGATAATTTGTCTCATATTTGTTTCATTTCTATTATCATTTTATCTTCTTTTTTCCTTCTTTCAATAGACAAATAGTCCAAAAAAAGAAGTCCCTTAGGACTTCTTGAAATACCTTTATCAAGTTTTATTTAATCACTCTTACATTAATAATTCCTTCAGCTGCTTCGATACGTTCAATAATATCTTGACGTACATCATCATTTGTATCAATTAATGTATAAGCATAATCCCCACGAGAACGGTTCACCATATTTTCTATATTTAAGTTGTGATCAGCAAATAATTTAGAAATACGTGCTAAGATATTTGGCATATTTTTATTGGTAATACATAGTCTTACTTTTGATTCTCTTGGTTGATTAACAGCTGGGAAATTCACAGAATTTTTAATATTTCCATTTTCTAAGAAATCTTTTAATTCTTGAACAGCCATTTTCGCACAGTTATCTTCACTTTCAGGAGTAGAAGCTCCTAAGTGAGGTAATACAATAATATTATCTTTTCCAATTAATTCTTGTGAAGCAAAATCAGTTATATATTTACTTAATTTACCTGATTCAACTGCTTCTAATAAATCCTCGTTTACAACTAAGTCCCCTCTAGCAAAGTTCAATAAACGTGCTCCGTCTTTCATTAATGCAAACTTTTCTTTATTTAACATACCCTTTGTATCTTTAGTACTTGGTACATGGACAGTAATGTAGTCACATGTTTTAAATATTTCATCCATATCTTTTGCTTGACGTACATGTTTTGATAAAGCCCAAGCAGAATTGACAGACATAAATGGATCATATCCATAAACTTCCATTCCTAGTTTATTAGCTGCATTTGCAACTAAAACTCCAATAGCACCTAAACCAATGACCCCTAATTTTTTACCTTCGATTTCAGGTCCTACAAAGTTTGATTTTCCTTTTTCTGCTGTCTTTCCTACATTTTCATCATCCTTTAAAGTATTGACCCATTCAATACTTTCAACGATCTTACGACTTGATAAAAATAAAGCACATAAAACAAGTTCTTTTACCGCATTCGCATTTGCCCCCGGTGTATTAAAAACAACAATTCCTTTTTCTGAACATTTTTCAACAGGAATGTTATTGACCCCCGCACCAGCTCTCGCAATCGCTTTAACATTTTTTGTAAATTCATATTCATGTAAAGATGCACTTCTAAGTAAAATAGCATCTTCATTTTCTAACGTTTCCCCATATTCATAATCTTCATTAAAATAATCCAATCCTACTGAAGATATTTTATTCATCAATTTAACCTTATACATACTTGACTCCTTATCGATTATTTTCTTCAAATTCTTTCATAAATGCGACAAGTTTTTCAACACCTTCATATGGCATTGCATTGTAAATAGAAGCACGAATTCCCCCTACAGAACGATGACCTTTTAAATTTGTCATGCCTGCTTCGATACTTTCTTTAACAAACTTCGCATCTAAATCTTTATTTGGTGTTGTAAAAGTCACATTCATAAGTGATCTATTTTCTTTATCACTATGTGCTTTATAGAAAGTCGATTGATCTAAATAGTCATAAACTAATTTAGCTTTCTTTTCATTTCTTTCTTTCATAACTTCTAATCCACCTAAAGAATCGATCCATTCAAGAACAAGTCCTAAAACATAAATTGCATAAGCTGGTGGTGTGTTATACATTGAATCATTTTTGATCATCAATTTATAATCTAATAAAACAGGTGTTGTTTTGGCAACATCTTGAAGTAAATCTTCACGAATAATTGCTACTCCTAATCCAGCAATTCCCATGTTCTTTTGAGCACCCGCATAAATCATCCCATATTTACTTACATCTACTGGTTTTGATAAAATATTAGATGACATATCCGCAATAATTGATACCCCATTTGTTTCAGGTACATATTTCCATTCTGTTCCATAAATTGTGTTATTGGCACAGATGTGTAAATAAGATGCATCTTTAGATAAATCTAATTCATCTTGTGTTGGAATATGTTTAAAATCATTGCTACTACCATCATAAACAATATGAATATCCCCATATTTTTTTGCTTCTGCAGCTGCTTTTTTACTAAAAGCACCTGTAATCGCATAATCAGCTTTCCCATTCTTTAAAAGATTTAAAGGAACCATTGAAAATTGTTGAGTTGCTCCCCCTTGAATAAAAACAATTTTATAATTTTCAGGAACATTCATCACTTTCTTTAATAATCCTTTTGTTTTTTCAAAGATATCTAAGTAGGAAGAGGATCTATGACTCATCTCCATTACAGACATACCACTGCCTTCATAATTCAACATTTGTTTTGCTGCTTTTTCAAGTACAGCAACAGGCAACATTGAAGGACCTGCTGAGAAATTGTAAACTCTTTTTTCGGTCATATATAAAACCTTCCTTTCTTATTTGTATTGCTAACATTATATTGTATACAATTTTGTTTGTCTAGTGATATTGTATAAATTCATACAATTTATAATTTGTTATCAAATAGATAAAAAATTATAAATAAAAAGACAGATTACTCTGCCTTATATATATGCCAAACAAAAAGAATCATGCCAATCATTAAAGATACCATTGCCACAATCAAATAAGAATCAATACTTATAGATGAAATAGGAATATTTAACATCTTAATATAAAAAGATTTTGATATTTCAATTAATCCTATCATCATATAATCAATCAAGGCTTTTACTAAAAGAACTATTGAAAAAACCAAAGAAAAACCTGATTTATTTAAATTATATAATCTAAAAAAACATAATAATATCCACAATAAAATAATTATTCTAAAAAATATTGATTGCATAATCGAATAAATAAAAACAAAGATTTTTGAAAAAGAACTTAACTTATTTTTCATACGATGAATCATTTTGTTCCAAAACTGATTTTGTTTTAAAATATTCATAATTTGTTTTTCTTCAATAGATATATTCAATTCATCTTTGATCATTTTTTTACATGATGTAGAAAATTTTTGTAATTCTTTTTGATCTAATTTTATTTTATTTTTATTGGTATTTCGCATAGATTGATCAAAAGCATATCTATTTAATTGATAAAGAGCATCACTCTTTTTTATTTTATTTTGTAACTGATTTATTTGTTGAAAATTTGCATCTGTTTCTTCGTCTATAATTAAATCAATAATTTGATTGACAATAAGTGAATTAATATAATTATCACTGATTGTCTTTACACAAATTGTTTGAAATGTCATGGAGATCGTTAGTAGACACATTAAAACGACAACAACAATACAAGTTTTTAATTGTCTCTTTTTTTGCATTAAACTCACCTTATTTTTATTATACCTAATAATACAAAAAAAGAAACTGTTCTTTAAAGATGTAAAAAACAATTTCTATCATGATGATTATAAATCCCAATTGCTTCTAAATAAGAATAGATTGTAATACTTCCTACAAATGACATACCTTTTTTCTTTAAATCCTTAGAAATTTGATCTGATAACGTACTCGTTGTTTCATTTTCTTTTTTTTCATAAATAATTTTATCATTTGTATAAGCCCATAAATATTTAGAAAAAGAACCATATTCTTTCTGTATTTCAATAAATATTTGTGCATTTTTAACTGCTGCTTTAATTTTTCTAGAATTACGAATAATCTTTGGATTATTCATTAGCTCATTTATTTTGCAATCATCATACATTGCTATTTTATTAACATCAAATTGATCAAAAGCCTCTTTAAAAGCTTCTCTTTTATGTAAAATAGTGATCCAAGAAAGCCCTGCTTGAAATGTCTCTAATAAAAACATTTCATACAATTTTTGATCATCATAAACAGGTTTTCCCCATTCATGATCATGATAATCAATATAAAGAGGATCATCATTGACCCATGAACATCTATGCATTTTTAACCTTTCTAAAATCAGTTAATTCAATTTGATACTCTTTAAGCCAATCTTTTAACCATGATGAACATAGAAAATCACATTCCATTGCCCTAATAAGCGTAAAAGATGAATGTGTTAGAATATATTGATCTAAATACCCTGGATGGAAAACCATCACGGATACATCATGATTTCTAATAAATTCTAAACTGTTTTCAATATATTCTTTTGGATCATAAAGCATTTGTTCATTAAGCTTGGCCATTGCAATACCATAAATATTATTTTCTTTTTCAAACTCTTGATCAAATACAACATTTTCATAAAAAAGGCCATATTTTTTAGCCACATTTCTTAAAGCTATAAAAAAGTTTTGTGAAATAACAGCATGACATTCAAAATAATCAGGATCTTTTCCAGTGATTTCTTTAAAACGTAAATATTGTGCTTCAATTTCCATCTCAGCTTCTTCAATAACTACTGTATCTTCTTTTCTACTTCTAATTTCTCTTGATGAACAAAATTCACCATTTTCTTGAACTAAAGATGGTATAAGCTTAGGATCAGTTAAGGGTCTTCCCGCACAAATATTTGTATGTTGCCCTAAAGCAATATCAAAATCTTTTACAAGTTCATACCCATGGTTTGCATGTTCCATATTTGTCATCATCCCAACACTTGTAATAACACCCTCTTTAACTGCTTTATAAATTCCTAAATTGACTGCTTCACTAAATCCTAAATCATCAGCTCTCATAATCAATTTCATACTTTTGTCTCCTTTTCCTATCTTTAAGATAACTTTTAGCTTTCGCATATGTTTTTATATTTTTTTCTTTAATTGTTCTAATATGTTGAATAACATCTTTATTTAAAACAATACTTCTTTCTTTATGATAAGGATTAATGATAATTCCATCAAGTTTATCTTGATTTAAACACATTCTAGAATAATCATCAAAACTATAAACTGAACCTTTTTTATTTTTACATTTTTGATCTTTATTCATTTCTAATTGACTTGTATAAATTGGATAATATTTTTTATCATTTATTTGATAAATAGGAAAATCTTGATAATCAAATACAGCTAAAAAATAAGCTCTTGTCGCAAGTTGTTCAAATAAAATATCTAAATAATCATAGTGTTGACGATTAACTTGGTCTAATAAAAATTGAAGATAAGGATTATAAACTTCTTCTCGAGAAGAAGCTAAATGATTATTTTTATTCGTAAAGATATAACCTTGATCTATTTCTTCTTGAAAACATTGATCAATCAATAATGCATAATAGTTTTGCTTAGAATCTACTTCTATCCATTCTTGAATCTCTACTTTTTCTTCATAGCCATAAGGACCTATCAAAAATAAAGAATCTAATTTTTGTATAATTCCATCAACTATTCCTAAAACAAACAATTCATCATTTTTATGTTCATAAATTCCTTCAACACAAAAAGAAAAGTACTCCTCTTTTTCAATTTTACTTTCTTTCTTAAATAATTTCATAGCATCACACCCTTTAACTATTATATTTATTTTATTTGTATTTTACATGAACTTTAGATACGCTTTTAAAACTTTTAAATGAGCAGTTGATAAAGGTAAAGCCTCTATTTCCTCTAAAGTATACATTCCTTCTATTTCATGTTCTAAAACAAAATGATAAACATGCATAAACCATATACGATGACTAAAAACATGTTTAATGTCTTTAATATGTGCTTGAATTATTAATTCTTGATGATACTTTTCTTGAAAAGAAGAAACAAAACTATAGGGACTTTCAACATCATATTGTACAAAACCATAAAAATTTTCTAATAATCCCCCTGGTGGATTTTGAATAAGTAAATATTTATCTTGATAAGTGATGATTCCTGTAATATAACTTATCTCTTGTTTTTTTATTTTTTTTATATTAATAGGTAAAACATCCATTTGTTTATTTTTAAAAGCTAAACATTCTTTTTGAATCGGACAACGAGAACAAAGTGGATGGACAGGTTTACAAATCGTTGCTCCTAAATCCATCATTCCTTGATTAAAAGCAGAAGCATCTTGATTTAAAATCAATTCTTGAACTATTTGATAGATTTTCTTTTGTACTTTTGTTTCTGCAATATTTTCTTTAAGCAAATAATAGCGACTGATAATTCTTAAAACATTGCCATCTACAGCTGGAACTTGCTTTCCATAAGCAATTGAACTAATAGCACCGGCAGTATATTCTCCAATTCCTTTTAAAGATAAAATATCATTATATTCATAAGGAAATTTCCCTTGATATTTTTCAACAATTATTTGAGCACTTTCATGTAAATGCTTCGCACGTCGATAATATCCTAAACCTTCCCACATTTTATAGACTTCTTCTAAAGAAGCACTGGCAAGTGCTTCAATTGTAGGAAAGTTTTCTAGAAAACGCTCATAATAAGGGATAACTGTTTCTGTCGTTGTTTGTTGTAACATAATTTCACTGATCCAAATATGATATGGATTTTGGTCTTTTCTCCAAGGAAAGTCTCTTTTATTTTGTTGATACCATTGTATTAATTGTTTTTGCATTCTTTTCACCTTTATTTATTTTAAAGGATATTATTTCTTTTGAAAAGAAAAATATGGCTTTCGCCATATTTAAAGTAACATTAATAATGTTCCACCAACAAGAATCAAAAATCCAATCAATGATTTCTTATTTAATTTTTCATGGAAGACAACATATGAGAAAATAATTGTCACAACAATACTTAATTTATCAATTGGTACAACTATACTTGCTGGTCCTTCTTGAAGAGCCTTGTAATAACAAAGCCATGATAACCCTGTAGCAATTCCTGACAAACAAATAAAAAGTAATTCATGACGGTCTATCTCTTTGATGGTATGTTGTTTTCCTACAACAAACACAACGACCCATGACATGATTAAAACAACTACAGTGCGAATAGCTGTTCCCAAATTAGAGTCAATATTTTGCATACCTACTTTTCCAAGTAAAGATGTTAAGCTTGCAAAAACAGCTGAAAGTAAAGCATAAATCAACCAACTTTTATGATGTGTCGTTGTTGAACTTTCTTTTTGATCAATCATTAAATACGTACCTGCACCAATTAGAATAACACACATCCATTTTAATAAAGTCATATCTTCTTTTAAGAAGATAAAAGCTAAAACAATTGTAAGAATTATACTTGATTTATCAATCGGAACAACTTTATTAACATCTCCTAATTGTAAAGCTTTAAAATAACAAAGCCATGATAATCCTGTCGCAAAACCAGATAAGATTAGAAAAATCCATGTATTTGTTGAAATTGTTGAAATCTGATTTTGACTATGTACAATAAAAACCATTAACCATGAAAAAATCAAAACAACAATTGTACGTAATGCTGTTGCTACATGAGAATCTGTTTTTTTAATTCCACACTTGGCAAGAATTGATGTAATTCCTGCAAACAAAGCTGATCCAAACGCATATAAAACCCACATAAATAAATCTCCCCAAAAAATTATAGTTCTTTATGCTTATTTTGTTAAGAATGCAATCTAAATCATAACAATTAATTAACATTAAATATATTTCTTTAAAACTTGAATAACAATATTCATGTCAATTGGTTTAGCAATATGATCATTCATTCTAAATTCTAAAGTTTTCTTTTTATCTTCAGCAAAAGCATTGTCTGTCATCGCAATAATTGGAATATGTGATCTAATAGGATCATTCATTCTTCTTATTTTTTGAGTAGTATAATAACCATCTAAAATAGGCATTTGAATATTCATTAAAATCAAAGAATAATAATCTGCGGGCTGTTTTTCAATTTGTTCAATACACTCTACACCATTTTTAACACAATCAATAAACATTCCTTCTTCATTTAAAAGTTCTATTGCTATTTCAGCATTTAAATCATTATCTTCTACTAATAAAATTCTTTTTTATAATTATTTTGTAAAATAAATGTATAAATTGAAAGGAATAAAGCAGCTACTAAAATGGTAAAAATAATTTTCCACCCTAAACGATGTTCTTTTTTTGAATTATTATATAGATTTTTTTTATTTTCCATAACTGCCCTCCTACAAAAAAACAGGAAAAATATGCACAAAGGTATGGTTTTCCTGTTTAATATAGTTGCAACTGGCTGTCATTTTAAAGACCCTATAGCTTTGCGTCACAATTTTTCAATTGCTTTGCCTATTAAGTTATCTTCATTATATTTTACCCAACAATCTATGTCAATTTATTGAAAATAAAAACGAACACTAATTCAGTATTCGCTTTAAAAAGTGTGATTTTTCAATAATCTTTTGACAATGTTTTTGATATAATTCATGTCCTTTGACCCATTCTTTAATTCGATTTGATGATTCCATCAAACAAATCGCACCAATAATAAAAAATGGTACTTGAGGAACAACAGGAAGCAATAATCCAACAAATCCTAATAATATAAAAAATACTCCTATAACAAATAAAAGACTACGATAAATGTATCTTAACTTCATATAACTGCCTCCTTTTTACAAACAAAAGAATAAGAAAGTTATATGAACAAGTCGTGAACTAATTCTAAACAATTCTTAAAGATATTCTGGACTATTTCTTAAGAAATAATAATTGTTAAAAATTTTGTGTATGATTTATCAAAATCAATCATGTTACTTAAAAACATAAATAACCATTCATTATATTATTGAAAATCTTAAAGTAACATCAGTAAATCTATTGGGTTTTCAAAAGTATATTGACTAGGAATATCTTGACAAGCAACACTTCCCCATTTAGCTAGTCCAAAATCAATATTGGCATTTAAAGCAGCTTGATAATCTGAATAGGCATCTCCAATATAAATCACCTCATCAGAATTCAAATTTAATTTTTCTATACATTTTAATAAAGGCTCTGGATGAGGTTTATGATGCGTTGTATCATCTTCTAAAATAACAGCTGACATATATTGATCAATGCCTTTAGAAACAATATCAATTTCATATTGATCTCTTAACTTTGAAGAAACGATTGCTTGTTTAATTTTATGATTTTTAAATGTTTCTAAAACTTCTTCAAATCCTTTATAAAGGGTAGCTTTATCTTCATAGTCATTAACATATTGAACCCATCTAGCATAGGTTTTTTCTTGATCCTTAACACCTAATTCTTCCATGACCTTCATACCTGGATAGGCTGCAAATTTTAAAACTTGTTCAAAAGTCCAATCTTCTCCCGTTTCTTCTTTAATGATTTTCATCAATGGATACATGTTCATATTCAATGTATTTAACAAAGTTCCATCAATATCATAAATAATTGCTTCATATTTTTTCATTTCTTTCAATCCTTTCCTTTAATAAATAAACAACCCCTCTATAAACTAATCCATCAAATAACATAGAAGAAACATCTTCATGAAAATAAAGATTTTCAAAACAACTTTGATTTATTTCATTTAATACTTTTTCAATAATATTTTTTTCATATCGCCATTTTAAATCTAATGAGAGTTCTAAACGCTTTGGATCAATCATTGTAAAAACTATACTTAGCAACAAACTAAGAATCTCATTAAATTCTTCTTGGTTTTGACATTCACGAATTTGTTGATTGATTGTTTTCCCTTTTAAAGATATCAACCCTATTTCCCCCATGATTCCACTTCTTCCATAAAGTGGTTCATCTTTATAGAAATAAGAACTTCCTATACCTACTTCATTAATATACAAATAATAAGTAGAATCTTGTTGATAAGTAAAATAACATCCTTGATGAATCATCTTAACATCATTTTGTAATTGAAGAGGAATGTTTATTTCTTTTTTGATATCTTTTAACCATTGATGTTTTTCAAGAACATTATGATGATCCGTCACATAGACATCTTCATAAACAATACCTTCTACTGCTATTTGACAACAATGTATCTTTTCTTGATTAATTAAATCTTTGATAGTCTTTTTCAATTCATCCTCACTTTGATAAAATAGAATACTCTCTTTTTTTATTTCATTAAAGTTTCTTAATTGATAAATAACTTTATCTACTTGAACATAAAGACAAAGAATCAAATAATTATTTTCATTTAATGCAAAGCGTGTTGGACATCTTCCTCCACTTGATAAATCATTTCCTACTTCTTGAATCAATTGTTTTTCTTGAAGCGTTCTTACCATATTACGAATACTTGGTTGGGATAATTGTAGATTTTCTACCAATTCATTCATTGTTGAACTGTTATGAAGATAAAGATATTTTAAAATAGCTAATAAATGTTTTTTCTTTGTTTCTTTTAATGCATTCATATTCTCACCTTTACTTTTATTATACTATAATAAAAGTAAATTAAAAGAAAAACCAGAATCATCTGGCTTTAGGCTTAAAATAATATGTCATATCCACACCTTCATGTTTTAATAAAGCAATTTTTTTATCAATACCTCCTGCATATCCCGTTAAACTGCCATTTGTACCAACGACACGATGACAAGGAATAATAATTGAAATAGGATTATGCCCTACAGCATTTCCCACTGCTTGTCCTGACATTTTTTCTTTATGCATTTTTTGAGCTACAACTTTTGCAATTTTTCCATAAGTTGTGACTTCACCATAAGGTATTTCACAAAGTATCTTCCACACTTCTTGTCTAAAATCACTACCTTGTGGTTTTAATGAGAGTTCTTTAATATTTGGTTTTTCTCCTTTGAAATAACGATTTAACCATTCTTTTGTTCTATGCAGTATTTCTATTTGATCATTAATAATGGGGTCTTCTTTTAATGTTGCTTGAAAATATTTTTGCCCTTCTAACCACAATCCTATTAAATTTTCTTCATCACTTACTAAAAATAAAGTTCCTACGGGTGATTTATATGTTGTTTGATAATACATAATCTTTTCTCCTAAATATCTTGTATATTATTTTGATGACTAAAAAGCTGTTTTTGATAGTGTTTTGGTGTAATGCTCATTCTTTTTTTAAGCTTTGAATAAAATGACTGACATCGTTAAAACCAACTTCTAAAGCAATTTGTGAAATGGTTGTTTTTTCTTTCCCTAATAGTTCTAAACTTTTTTTAATACGATAATTGATTAAATATTCATACGGTATTGTTTGAAGAACTTGCATAAAAAGTCTTTCACAATGACCAACACTCATATTTCCATAAGAAGCAATTTCTTCAAGAGAAATATTTTCTTGATAATGTAAATGAATAAAAGCGAGACATTTTGTAAACTATGATGATAATCTTGTAAAGTATTTTCTTCATGGTCTGCTTGTAATAAAAGATAATACATAAATTGAACAAGTTGTGTCGCTAAATAGTATTCTTTATGTTTTTCTTGATAAAATTCAAAAGATACATGATTGATGTTTTTAATAATGTCGATTATTTCTTTTTGTTTTAAAAGACAAATTCCAATGTTCATTTGGTGAACTACTCCGACTTACACTTCGTTTAGAAGTCGGAGCTTCTTGCTTCAACCACTACAGCCTCTAATGACAATACATTATAGGTCTTACACAGTGTCCACAAGCGTATAAGTTTGGCTCGTCCCAAGCCTACTTTTATAATTTATCTATAAGGACTGAAGAATCCTCAATCCTTCTGTAAGTATATTGATTGCTGCATTATGGTCTCTGTCTCCAGTATAGCCACAATCACATGTATAAACTCGGTCTTTTAGGTCGAGTTTTTTTACACTTCCACAGCAATGACAGATTTGGCTAGAAGGGTATCACTTGTCAACTTTTACAAAATATTTACCTCTTTCTTTAAGCTTGTACTCAAGCATATTAAGGAACATTTCATAACTGTTGTCAAAGGTCGCTTTTCCATTGCCAAAACCTTTATTTCCAATAGCTTTCATATCTAAGTCTTCGATACATACGATATCATACTGATTGGCTATCTCAGTAGATTTCTTATGAAGACTGTCGAGACGTTGATTCGCTATTTTTCTATAGATTCTGTTTACTTTTCTCATTTGTTTAAAATAGTTGCTTGATTTTGTTTCATTCTTTTTAGAACCTGCTTTTCGTGAAAGTCTTCTTTGTTCTTTAGCAAGCTTCTTATGACTTTCTCGATAGTATTTATGAACTCCTGCTTTATTCCCATTACTGTCCATATAAAGTCCATCGGATTTATAGTCAAGTCCAATAGCATTTGTACTTGATTTGGAAACAGATGGAATGTCTTCCTGTTCATATTCGAAAAGAACGGAAGCAAAATAGTTACCGACACTATCTTGAGAGACAGTAACAGATTTAAGCTTCCAATCATCTTTAGGCAACTTATGAATAACAGCTTTGACCATTCCAACTTTAGGAAGCTTTATGACATTTTTACCAATAAGAATATTGTTGTTGGTAAAATTTGTTGTATACGACTTTTTAGATTTTCTTTTGCTTTTGAATTTAGGAAAATGATTTTGTTTTTTAAAAAATCTGTCATAGGCGTCTGCTAAATGAAAAACGGCATTTGAAACAGCAAATTTATCTATTTCTTTGAGAAAATCATAATCTTTTTTTAATGTACGAGTAGCGAACTCATTTGATTTAAGCTTAGAAAGATGGGATTCTCCATCTTTGTATCTTTGTTTTTGCAGGGCAAGTAATTGGTTATAAACAAAACGACAGCAACCAAAAGTTTTTGCAAACATGACTTTTTGTTCATCATTTGGATAGAGTCTATATTTAATTGCCTTGTTACTTTTGTTTGCTTTTGACATATATTTTACCTTCCTTGCGTTTGAATATATTCCTTAATGATATCTACGGTCACCCCACCTGTAGATATCAAACAATAGCTTTGTGACCAGAACATATCCTTCCATAAATGTTTCTTGATTTCTGGATATTCTTTTTTTATAAGTCTACTGCTTGCTGATTTATAAGCATTGATAAATTTAGAAATCTCACTATTAGGCTGTCCTCTGAACAGTACATGAACATGGTCTTTATCGTGATTCCATTCTTCCAACGAAATATTATAATTAAGGCATATGTTTTTAAATATCTCTTTAAGCCGTAATGAGATAGCATCATCAATAACATTATTCCTATATTTGACACACATAATTAAATGATAATTAAGCATGAACACTGAATGATTATTAGTATCAAGTTCCATAGCAATATCCTTTCTAAAATTAAGTACGACTGAACGTCTTTTATACTTATAATGTATCACAGCTACACGTCTAAAACAACATCTATTATAAAAACTATAAAAGGAGCTAGACCCCTCCCTACGCTTCGCTTAGAGGAAGGGGATTGCGCTCCTATTTTTGTTCAATTTCTTTTTCCATAGGACCTTTTTCATAAAAATTAATAAAACTTTTTGGAAAAAGAAAAGAACGATAATGTGCTGTTTCTACTTCGATAAACTGATGAAATACTCTTTGAGAAATAAAAACAGCTTCTCCTTGATGAACTTCTATCGTTTTTCCAAGTGAAATAATTTTTATAATTCCTTCTAAAACATAAGTTATTTGCATATCTTCATGCCAATGCATTTCTTGAAAACGCATACGCGGTGGAATTGTTTTTTTATTATTACAATCAAGAGCAAGAAAAGGAAAATTGGTATGAATACGTGGATTTTTTACAAATAAATCATAAGAGTTATAATCTTGCATCCAATCACCCCTTTTCTTTTATTTTAATCTATTTATTTAAAAAATTCATTAAAATCTTTTGGTGATTCTTTTCTATTTGATAAAGTATATGTACGTTTTGATTACACCACTTTTCTTCATTTTTCCTCCACATTTGGTAATAACATTGAACAAGCAAGAGCAATTGCACAAACAATTGTCATAATAATAAAAGCATAATTTAAACCATAAGCATCTGAAACATAGCCAAGAACAGGACATAATGCTGCGCCAATACTTACCGCTAAACCTAAAATAATACCAGATGCAAATCCAGTATGATTAGGTAAATACTTTTGTCCTAAAACAACCATTGGACTATAAGAAAGACTTTCACCACATGACATGAAAATAAGCATTATTAAGGCAATCACGAAATGACTTGTATTAGTAAAAATAAAGATTGCAGGTAAGAAGATACAAAAACTAAGACGTACCATTTTACGATGTCCAAAACAATCGGCAATTCCTCCACCTAAAAGAGTAATCGATCCTATTCCATAAAAAACACTCAATAACATACTTGCGAATGAATTTGGTTTAGAAAATTGTTGAATAAAATAAAACGCTAAGAATGTGGAAATTCCATTAGAAAGAATAGAACGACTAAAAACAACACCACATAATTTAATAAAACCACTCCAATCATCCTTTTGTTCACTTTTTACTTCTTCTTTCTTTTCAACTTCTAAAACATCCAAATTTTCAAAATCTTTATTAAAGAAAGAACAAACAATTCCAAAAACAATACCAGGAATCAAGAAAAGAATTGTTCCTTTCATCCCAAATAAATTCATTAAAAAAGCTATATAAACTGTTCCTAATGTAAAACCAACCTTACCACCAAAAGAGAAAATACTCATTCCTTTTCCTTTCGCATTTTTACTAGAAACACTATTGAAAAGTTTGGCAGCTTGAGGATGGAACATCGCTACTCCAATTCCACTAATAATGACTACAATACATAATCCAAAGGAATTAGAAATAAAACCCGTAACTGCCATTCCACCTGGTGCAAGTAATACGCCTAATGTCATATATAATAGTTTATTCTTTTTATCCGATAACATCCCAATAAATGGTTGAACGAAAGCTCCAAAAACATTTGATACCGTAACTAACATGGCAGCTGTTGTATAATCATAATGATATGTTGCAATTAAAAATGGTAATACAGCAAATAAAATACTTTGATTAATGTCTGAATATAAATGTCCTAAAGATAAAACATATTTATAGGGAGATATCCACAAAAAGCACTAAAAAATATAACAATATCAACATTTATATAAGAATATAAAAAAAAGATGCCGAAGCATCTTTCTCATTAATAATTTTCTGCATGAACTTCAAAGTATGCTTGTGGATGATCACATACTGGACAAACATCAGGTGCTTTTTCACCAACAACGATATGTCCACAGTTACGACATTCCCAAACTTTGACTTCACTTTTAGCGAAAACTTCTTGCATTTCTACATTATGTAATAAAGCTCTATAACGTTCTTCATGATGTTTTTCAATTTCTCCAACTTTGCGGAATTTAGCAGCAAGTTCTGGGAAACCTTCTTCTTCTGCAGTTTTTGCGAAACCTTCATACATATCAGTCCATTCGTAGTTTTCACCTTCAGCTGCAGCCGCTAAATTTTCTGCTGTATTTCCAATACCATTTAATTCTTTAAACCACATTTTAGCATGTTCTTTTTCATTATCAGCTGTTTTTAAAAATAATGATGAGATTTGTTCAAAACCTTCTTTTTTAGCTTTTGAAGCAAAGTAAGTATATTTATTTCTTGCTTGAGATTCTCCCGCAAATGCTTCCATTAAGTTTTTTTCTGTTTGTGTTCCTGCATATTTATTAGCCATATTATATCTCCTCTTCTCTATTCCTTGTTAGGAATAATTCCTACTTATATATTAATTCAACTCATCCTATTTGTCAATAAAAATGAATAGAAATAAAAGTGATGCTATTTAACCTCACTTCGTTCAACCCATTTAATACATACATCTTTTCCATATTATAAACTTTTTTTAAATCTTTATTAATATACAAAAAAAATCTAACATTTGATTGTTAGATTATTTGACACCGTGTGTTGTATTTTCATCATAATGATATGTATCAACCATTTGATGAACTTCTTTTCTAATATTACTATCTTCATCATAAGCCACTTGATAAAGATGATCTAATTGATCAAAGAAATCATGAGATAACTCAATAGGTTTACCAATATGAATCATCTTATTAGGTGTTGTTTGCATACCTTCTTCTTTCATCAACATTTCTTCATATAACTTTTCACCAGGTCTTAGACCGATAAATTTAATTTCAATATCTACATTTGGCTCTAATCCCGATAATTTAATTAAGTTTTTAGCCATATCTAAAATCTTAACAGGTTTTCCCATATCTAAGACAAAGATTTCCCCACCATGAGCATAAGCACCTGCTTGTAATACAAGTGAAACAGCTTCAGGAATCGTCATAAAATAACGAATAATATCAGGATGAGTAATTGTAATTGGTCCTCCATTTTGAATTTGTTTTTTAAATAATGGAATAACTGATCCATTAGATCCTAATACATTTCCAAAACGTACAGCTACAAATTCTGTTTTTGATTTCTTATCAAATGATTGAACAATCATTTCACATAATCTTTTTGAAGCACCCATAATATTGGTTGGGTTAACAGCTTTATCTGTTGAAATTAAAATAAACTTTTTAACTCCATATTGATCCGCAGCTTTAGCAACATTTAAAGTTCCAAAAACATTATTTTTAATTGCTTCATGTGGTGCATCTTCCATTAAAGGTACATGCTTATGAGCTGCTGCATGATAAACAATATCTGGATGGTAATAAGCAAATAAATCATTGATCTTATTTTGATCTCTAACAGAAGCAATCATTGTTTCTAAATTTAATTTAGGATATTTACGTTGTAATTCTAATTGAATATCATAAGCATTATTTTCATAAATATCTACAATAATTAATTGTTTAGGATGACTCTTAGCAATTTGTCGACATAACTCACTACCAATAGATCCTCCACCACCAGTAACCATGACAACTTTATCTTGAACATATCCCATAATTTCTTCTAAGTTTACTTTAATAGGATCTCTTCCAAGTAAATCTTGAACTTCTACATCTTTTAATTTTTCTAAAGTAATTTCATCATTTAAGAATTGATAAATACCAGGTAATTTTTTTAATTTACATTTAGTTTCTTTACAAATATTTAAAACTTCAGAAACTTCTTTATCATCAATAGAAGGTAAAGCAATATAAATTTCATCTACATGATATTTTTCAGCTTGTTGCAAGATTTCATTTCTTCCTCCAACAACAGGTACATTATGGATTCTTCTTCCTTTTTTAGATAAATCACATCAATAAAACATACCACTTCTTTATTGATTTTTGGTGTAACTAATGTTTCTCTTAAAATCTTTTCACCAGCTGAACCAGCACCAATAATCATGACACGACTTTCTATATGTTCTCCTCTACCTAATAAATGGTGTCTAGAAGCATATAATCTTAAAAAACGATATCCAAATCTAGCTCCACCAACAAGCATAAGCAAGATAAGTAAATAAAGGAACACCGTACTAATAGGTGGTGTCATCGGACAAATCGTACATAAAATACAATAAACAATCGTACTTAAAAATGATGCTATAATAACATTTAATAATTCATTGACAGAAGCATATCTCCATAAACTATCATATAGACAAAAAAGATTAAGCTACTAACAATTAAACCACTTAATAAATAATAAGAATATCGTAAAAAACTTAATTCTATATGACCGTTATAAGCAATAATAGATGATAAAAAGAAAGCAATAATGACACTTAAAATATCAAAAGCGACTAAGCAAGTTTTTCTTATTAAAATCTGACTTCTTTCTTTTGTCATAAAATCCCCTCTCTTAATTTTTGACATTTTTATTTTCACTTTCTAAGTAGAATAATAAAACATTAACTATAATCATTATAATGTCCAAAATAAAAATAACAATAATTATTTTGTTCTTTTTACTAAACGACATTATTTGACACTCAACGACACTATCATTCATTTTTTGTATTCAAATACTACCATATCAATATTCTTAATACAATTCATTTCTATTGATTTTTCAAACTAATTGATAGATAATATCAATTACTATTGGAGGAGATTTCATGTCTTTTATTGATATACATGGTCATTATGCTTGGAATATTGATGATGGTATACCATCTTATGAAGATGCAAGAAAAGCTTTAGAGCTTGCTAGAGAAAATAGAATAAGTGCAATCGTTGCTACACCACATGTAACTCCCGGTGTTCATACTAAAGATGATATTCATGATTTTATTCAAAGAATTGATGATTTAAGAATGCTAGCAACTGAATATAATATTGATATATTAGATGGCTGTGAATTATTTCTTAATCATGATTATCAAAAAGCTCTAGATCAAAATCTTTTTATTCCTATCGAAAACACACAATATGTTTTAGTAGAATTTGATGTACGAAAAGAAATAGGAAATGAACAAGAAGTAGAAGAAAGATTATATGATGTACAATTTAAAGGTTATACTCCTATTATTGCTCATGTTGAAAGATATTTTAAAAATGGACTAGATATTGAAAGAGTAAATGGTTTTATTGAAAGTGGTTGTATTATTCAAGTAAATGCTACAAGCTTTTTAGGGTATCATGGTAAACAAGCTAAAAAAATAGCTTTTCAACTATTAGATGAAGGCTTGATCCATGTAATTGCTACAGATACGCATCGAGCTACTGGTTCTCGAAAACCTTGTTTAAATAAAATATTTTATTTACTTGAAAAAAAATATAATTATCATGCTATTCATACTTTAATGTCAGAAAATCCTTTACATATTTTAAAAAATGAATGGTTAGAACCGGTCTATGCAAGAGAATCATTTTTTAAAAAATTAGCTAAAAAACTTAAATCTAAATAATTCAAAAGGAGTCAACAAAGACTCCTTTTATTTATTCCTATAAAAACTTAAAAAGTAAGTGTCAATTTATAAGCATAGAATAAAAGAAGTTTAACAACTTTTATTGTTTAAACTTCTTTTGTAATTTATTAAAATACTTTTTTCTTTTTTAAGATAATAATTGCTAGTAATGATACCAAACATCCCATTGTAAGTAATTCAACTGGTGTTTGATCACCTGTTTTTGTACTCTTTTGAGTTGTATTTTTGACAACAGTTGTCGTAACATTATTTGTTTTGTTGTTTGCATCATCTTTTTTATCTGTTGTTGGTTTTTGACTTGAATTGTCATCTTTTCCAGTATCTGGTTTTGAATTATCATCTTTAGAATTACTAACTGTAAATACTGTTTCAACATTTCCTAATGTAGAAGTAATTTTGATCGTATATTCTCCATTATCTAATGTTTTTAAATATTCTTCACTTAAAATAATGTTTACTTTGTTAGAAACATTTTCAATTGTATAGTATTTTGTATCTAATTCTTTACCATTAACAAATACTTTTAAAACATTTCCTTTAGAAACATTCATTGTAATTTTCAATGGTTTTGAATCTTTAACATCATATTTACTATTTTCACCCGCAATAATTTGTGCTCTTTCTTGAACATTAATTAAAGCTGTTCCAACTTTACCATCAATTCCTGAATATTTAACACTTACTTCTTTTGTATCTTTTGTGATTTTTTCTTTTGGATTTTCAAATACCCAACCTTCAGGTAATTTAATTGTATCTAATGTATCACCAACGAAACCATTTAATTCTAATCCAGATTTTTCTAAATCTTTTTCGAAAATTCTTTCTTCAACTGTAAGTAAAACTTCTCTTCTTGTTCTTGCAGCTGTTGTATTTCCTTTTTCATATACTGTGTAATATAAATTATATGTTCCTGGTTTTAATGATTTTAAGGCTTCTTGATCATCTTTACCTGTACATAATAGTGATACATGTGTATTTCCACCAACATTTGTGAACATTGGTTCATCATTAATAGAGTAATCAACAACAGTTCCTTCATCAACAGTAATACCTGCTAATAAATCTGGCATGTCTCCTTCTGTCATCGTAACATCTTTTTCACCACTAATTTTATAAGCATTTGCATAGAAAGTATCCGCATCTTTTTGTTGTTGTTCATTTCTAGCATAGCGAACATAATCTACTTCAAATTTTGTTCCTGCTAAGTTTTCACCTGCAGCACCAGGCCAAGCTCCACCTAAAGCCAAATTAAATTCAATATATTGCGGTCTATCGATACATTCTAAAGCTCTTTGATCATCACTATAATCAACTGTTCTTACAATTTGATCATCTACATACCATTCAATTTTTCCTTTTGACCAATTGATTCCAAAAACATGATAATCATCATTAAAGATACCACTTGGTAATGTATAACAAGTACCATGTCCAGCATACTTTCCATCATCTTCACCATTAGTACCATAATGAAGTGTTTGATAAACTTGTTTATTACCATTAACCCCACCAGCAGTTCCATTACCAATTAATTCCATGATATCTATTTCACCACTATCGGGCCATCCAATACCTTGAGCAATGTTACCATCTAAATGAAAATCAGAACCTAAGGTCCAAAACGCTGGAAATACTGCTTGACCTTTAGGTAATTTAGCTTTCATTTCAATTCTTCCATATAAGAATTCTTGTTTACCATGAGTTCTTACACTTCCTGAATCATAAATAACTTTTCTTGTTGTATCTCCTTGTGTTACTTCATATTGATCTTCTGTTTTTCTATTTGTTGCTTTAATAACTAAATTTCCATCTTCAAGATAAACATTATCTTTACTATTTGTATAATGTTGTTGTTCTAAACCACGAATATGTCCTAATTCATAACCCCAATTCTTTTTATCTAATTCACTTTCATTAAATTCATCAGCCCATACAAGATTATAATTGTCATCTTCATTTGTCACTTCTGTTAAAGAAACATTATCAACAAATACTTTTCCTTTATATGTAGCATCACTTGTTGATTCAGTCCATTTCATAAAACAAACTGTTAAATCAGTAGAATTTTTACCATTAAAAATACTTTCTTGGTCTCCTGTATCGATATCTAATTCAATATCTTGATATTGTCCTTTATTTTCTTCTGTACATTTTACTGTAACTTCATTGTTATTTACAAGATATTGTGCATTCTTTTTTAAGTTGACAAACATTGTTTGTCCTACTTCTGTTAATTGCACTTTTGCCTTTAGTTTATATTTTGTATTTTTCTTTAAATTAACTGTTTGAAAAATATTAGCATTTCCATTATTTTCTGGTAAAAAACCACACCAGCTTCCTTCATATGAACATCCTGGCCATTTTGTAAATCTTGCATTTGTAACTTGCCATGATGTACGACTATTTATTTCATATCCTGATGAAGGATTTGTACCATTTTCAAAAGAACCATTTTTAATAAGTTCTCGATCTAATTCAATTAAATCTTGTTTATCGTTAGGTAAAACAGTAAGTATAACTGCTCTTCTTGTTGATGGTTTTGTAGAATCAGTACTACTTCTAGCTGTATAGTATAAGTTATATTTACCTGGTTTTAATTTCTTTAAACTTTGTTTATCATTTTTACCTGAACAAACTAAATCAACAGAAGTAAGTCCACCTTTTGATTTAAATGAATATTCATTATCAATTGAATAATCTAAAATACTATCTTGATCAGAAGTCACACCTTCTAATAAATTAGGTGTTTCACCTTCTGTCATTGTCACATCATGTTCACCATTGATTTTGATTGCATTTTCATAGTATTCCTTAGAATCTGCTTTTTGTTGAGCATTTTGACCATAATAAACATAATCAATTTCATATTTTTGCCCTGCAAGATTATCTCCAGCATCTCCTGCCCAGTTTCCACCAGTTGCTAGATTCATTTGAATATATTGTGGTCTGTTAAAACATCTTTTATATTCTTCATTATTGCTATAATCAATAGACCCTACAATTTTATTATCAACATAAAATTCCATTTTATTTTTAGACCAATTAAGACCAAAAATATGATAATCATCATTAAAGATTCCTTCTGGTAATGTATATGTTGAAATAGATTTTGAATGATCTACATCTGTAGCTGAACCAGCATGTAAAGTTTGATAAACTTTTTTATTACTTTTTCCATTTAAATCTTCATTTTCTGCACCAATCATTTCCATGATATCGATTTCACCGCAAACTGGCCACGAAGCACCTTGTTCACTGCTAATTCTACCATCTAACGTAAAATCTGAACCTAATGTCCAAAAAGCAGGGAAAGCACCTTTTCCTTTAGGAAGTTTTGCTTTCATTTCAATTCTTCCATATAAAAATTCTCTTTTCCCATGAGTTCTAACACTTCCTGAATTATAAATAACTTGTCTATTTCCTCTTGGATTTTTATATTGATCTTCTTTATCACGATTAGTTACTTGTAATACTAATTGACCATCTTTAACATAAACATTTTCTGGATCATTAACATAATGTTCTTGTTCAACACCTCTAATAGAACCTAATTCATAATCCCAATTTGATGTATCTAATTGATTTTCATTAAAGTCATCAGCCCAAACCATTTCATATTGATCATCTTCTGAAGCATCGCTTACTGCTTTAACTGATACATCATCGATCCATACTTCTTCATCAATAATATCTTGATTTCCATTTCTTTCTGTCCATTTAATAAAAGCAATAGATCCAGAAGTATTATCACCTGAATTAAAAGTAAATTCTACATCTTGATATTGACCTGCTTTATCTTCTGATGAAGAAATCGTCGTTTCAATCGTTTTTCCATTATTATCTTTTAATCCTGCACTTAATTGACCATTTTTTACTGCTAAAAATACTTGACCTTTCGCATTAGAAATTTTTACTTTTCCTTTAACAACATAATCTGTATTTTTCTTAAAACTTACTCCTTGATAAACTGCGGCATTATTAGAATTTGATGATAACTTTCCATAATAATTTCCATTATCATTTCCAAATGTACCTGTACCTGTTTTAGACCATGAAGCACCATTATTATCAAAACTTCCATTAACAATTAAATCACCATTACGATCTAATTTAACTAAATCATACTCATGGGCAACTTGTGAAGTTGCACCCTGAGTCGTATTTTCAGCAAAAACCATTGCTGAATACGAACTAAGCATTGACATTGACGTCAATACAGATAAAACAACTTTACTTATCTTTTTATTTTTCATATTATTTCCTTTCCTTGCTTATCTAATAATTGTTACTCTTTTTTTAACAAAAAATAAAGACCAAATAAGATACACTAAAAAAAGTGTAAGTTATTTGGTCTTGCCTACTTAAAGTAACAATCCATATTTACATCTTGTATTTTAACATAGAGTTTTTGTCTATGCAAGGGGTTACATTTAATTTAAATCAATTAAAAAAGTTGAGTTTCCTCAACCTTTTTATAAATTTTCACCATTAGAAGCAATAACTTTCTTATACCAATCATAAGAATCTTTTTTGCTCCTTTCTAATGTTCCATTACCTTCATTATCTCTATCTACATAGATAAATCCGTAACGTTTTTTCATTTCACCTGTTGTAAATGAAACACAGTCAATACATCCCCAAGGAGTATATCCCATTAAATCAACACCATCTTCTTCAACAGCTTTTTTCATTTCTTCGATATGAGCTCTTAAGTAATCAATACGATATGGATCATGGCATGAACCATCTTCTTCTTTAACATCAATTGCTCCAAAACCATTTTCTACAATAAATAATGGTTTTTCATATCTTTCATAGAACATATTTAATGCATATCTTAATCCTTCTGGATCAATAGCCCATCCCCAATCTGATTCTTTAATATATGGGTTTTTGACTGAATGTTCACTTGAACCATCTGTTGATTTTGAAACATCTTTTGTGACTGTTGAATCTACAACATTTGTCATATAATAACTAAATCCAATATAATCAACAGTACCTTCAGCTAATGCTTTTTTATCTTCTTCAGTGATATCAATATTGAATCCTTTTCTTTCAAACATTTTTAAGGCATAAGCAGGATAATGTCCACGACATTGTACATCGCAGAAGAAGAAACGATCATGCATTTGTTGTTGTGCTAATACTTGATCAGCTGGACGACAACTAAATGGATAAATTGGAACCATTGCAATCATATTTCCAATTTTGAAATCAGGATTGATTTCTTTACCAATTTTTACTGCTTTAGCAGATGCTACTAATGTATGATGTCCACAGATATACATTGCTTCTTCTGGATTATCATAGTTTCCAAAATGAGCTCCACTGTTTGTCCAACCAAAGATATCGTTTTTAAAATTCATTTGGTTATTAATTTCATTGAATGTCATCCAATATTTAACTTTATTTTTATATCTTTTGAAACATACTTCTGCAAATTTAACAAAGAAATCAATTGTTTTACGGTTCATAAATCCACCGTATTCTTTAGCTAAATGATAAGGCATTTCAAAGTGTGATAATGTGATAACAGGTTCAATACCATATTTTAATAATTCATCAAAAACATCATCATAGAATTGTAATCCTTCTTCGTTAGGTTCTTTTTCATCCCCTAATGGGAAAATTCTTGTCCAAGCAATAGAAGTTCTAAAACATTTAAATCCCATATCCGCAAACATGGCGATATCTTCTTTATAATGTCCATAGAAATCAATACCAACATGGTTAGGATAGTATTTACCTTCTACTACACCATCAGTGATTTCTCTAGGTACACCATGTGCTCCTGCAGTCATGACATCCGCTACAGAATATCCTTTAGAAGTATTTAATACTCCCCCTTCAAATTGATGAGCAGCTAACGCTCCACCCCATAAAAAGTCTTTTTGTAAAGCCATATACTACCTCCGTCTTCTTTTTTCATCATTATACCATAAGGTTATAAATCTATAAAATATTCTCTTATCATTTAAACCAACATTTACAAAAATCAGCTTATAAAAGTAATCATTGTAAATAATATTTACAAAAAAAGCTAGAGAGTATTCTCTAACTTTTAAAATAAAACATAAATATATTGATAAATAAGAATCTTTAATGATGAATTATTTTCTTGAATCAATGTTAAACACTCTTCAACATAATTTCTAATTTCATCTAATTCCTCTTGTAAAATCACAGTATTTGAATAAGCTGCTTTTAAAGCGATATATCGATAATTATTTTCTATTTCTGAATTATACTGTTTTAATTCATTTAAATAATCATAATAAGCAATATATTTTTTATTTATATTTTCTTGAGATAAAAGTTTTTCTCTTTGTTTTAAAAGATATTTTCTTCTTAAAACAAGGATAATAGTTGCAATAACAAAGAATAACACAAAGATTATCACAATAAATATAACTTTATGATCTTCACTTTGGTTTTGTACTTCTTTTTTCTTTATATCCTTTTTAGTCTTTTTCTTTTTTTTCTTTTCTGTTTGCTTATTTTCACTATTACTTTGTGTATTACATTGTGATTTTTGTTCTTTATTTTCAGGATTTGGTTCACTACTTTGTGAGTTTTGTTGACTACTTTGACTTCCACTACCATTTGAACCTTGTTGATCATTTGAATTTGATTTTTGTTCTTCAATATTTTGTTGATTCGTTTCTTCCGCTTTTCCAGCTGCCGGTTCATCCATCGGCTCACTTCCAGAAGCACCACCAGATCCCGGAGTCGCTTCAATCATTACCCAACCAACACCTTTTACATAAACTTCGACCCAAGCATGTGCTTTTGCTTGAGTAACAGCAGCAACATTGCCCCCTTTAAAATCACTTTCATCTAAAACAAATCCCGTCGTATAACGAGCTGGAATATTTATAGTACGTAATAATAAGGCTGCACTTGAAGCAAAATGCATACAATAGCCTTTTTTATTTTCTAACAAGAAATATAAAACAGGGTCTTGATCACTTGGACAACTACCTGGATGTAATGTATAAACACATTGACTAGCAAGTAGATTTTTAACAAGTGTTACTTTTTCATAGATTGTCATTTCTTCATGATAACCCGCTTGATTTAATAAATTTAATAATTGATTTTTTATATCTTGTGAAACACCTAGATAATTTTCTTCTACAAATTGATCATATTGAGGTGTTGTATAATCCCCTGAAGCATTTAATAAGTCACTAGATGAAACACCTATTTTTACATTCGTATGTCTTGATGAACTTTGACCTTTTGAATAGCTATCTAATTTAAACGTTTCTCCATCATAACTATAATAAGGATAATATTTATAAGGAACTCTTTTGAAATGTAAATAAGCTAAATGATTTCTTTTAGCGATAAAATGTTCATGTGTTTTTTCAACATCTACATGTCTCATTCCTGGTAAAGAAATGACTAAAGATAGAATTGGTAAAATAAGTAAAATATATGTACAAATAAGCAAAGAATAAACAGATGTCGTTAAATATAAAAATAACACAACGCCTAATATACTAAAGTATTTGATTCTACCATTTCTCATATTTTTATTTTTGGTTCCTTTACTTCTTTTAAAATACTTTTAATAACGTCTTGAATAACCACACCTTTAACTTTTGCATCATAGGTTAAAATCAAACGATGTGACAATACATCATAAATAACTTTTTTAATATCATCAGGAATAACATAATTTCTATGATCCATATAAGCTATTGCTTTCACCATTTTTAATAAAGAAATAGATGTACGTGGAGAAGCCCCTTGTTGAATCAATTCATGATCACGTGTTTTATGAATAATTCTTACAATATAATCATAAATCTTATCATCCACATAAACTTGATCTACTTGTTTTTGTAATTCTATTATATCTTGCGGTTTACATACAGATCGAATGATATCTAAAGGATTTTCTTGACTTTTTCTTTTTAAAATTTCAATTTCATCTTCTAATGAGGGATACCCCATTGTAAGTCTCACCATAAAACGATCTAATTGTGAATCTGGTAATAATTGTGTTCCTGCTGATCCATAAGGATTTTGTGTAGCTAGGACTGTAAATGGTTGTGGTAATTGATAAGTGATACCATCAACTGTTGTTCTTCCTTCTTCCATTACTTCTAATAAAGCAGATTGTGTTTTAGGAGATGTTCTATTTATTTCATCTGCTAAAAATAAATTACACATGATAGGTCCTTCTTTATATTCAAAATCATTGGTTTTTTGATTATAAATAATAAAACCTGTAACATCTCCTGGTAAGACATCACTTGTAAATTGCATACGATGAAAATCTAAAGATAAAGCTTTAGAAAGTGCTAACGTTAAATTTGTTTTCCCAACACCAGGTATATCTTCTAATAAAACATGACCCCTTGCTAAAATACAAGCCAATATTTTTTTAATATGTTCATCTTTTCCAACGACCGCCTTTTTGACCTCGTTAATTACTAATTCTAATTCATTCATTCTTTTTTCTCCATATTGCTTTCATCATAGTCTCTTTCAAATCACTAAAAAAAAAGAAAACCTCGAGAATATCCCAAGGTTTTCTATCAATGATTGTGAGTATATTTTGATATCCTATAAATTAGAATACCCCATTAAATCTTCATCAACTGCACGTGCCACTTCACGTCCTTCTCTAATTGCCCAAACAACTAAAGATTGACCTCTACGCATATCACCAGCAACATACAATTGTTTTTGATTTGTTTGGTAATTTTCATCTGCCACATTTCCTCTTGGTGTAAGTTTTACATCAAAAGCTTTAGCAACATAATCTTCGCAGCCTACAAATCCTGCAGCAATTAAAACAATATCTGCATCTAATGTTTTTTCGCTTCCTTTAACAGGAACCATTTGCATGCGACCTTCTACTTGTTTTGATTCAAGTGAGACAATAACGACTTGTTTTACATTTCCTTTATCATCTTTAATAAACTCTTTAACAGTTGTTTGATAAAGACGAGGATCATGTCCAAAGACAGCAATAGATTCATTTTGTCCATAATCTGTCTTTTTCACACGTGGCCATTCAGGCCATGGATTTGAATCCAAACGTTCATGAGGTGGTTCTGGCATCATTTCTAATTGAATAACTGATTTACATCCTAAACGAATAGCTGAACCCACACAATCATTACCAGTATCTCCACCACCAATAACAAGTACATTTTTACCTTTTGTTTCAACAAAAGTTTGATCTTCTAATTGACTATTAAGTAATGATTTAGTAATTCCAGTTAAATAATCAACCGCAAAGTAAATACCTTTGGCATCTCTCCCTGGTGCTTTAATATCTCTAGCCTTTTTACTACCACAAGCAAGAATAACACGATCAAATTCTTTATATAATTGTTGAACTTGTTTTTTATTTTCAATACCGGCATTTGTTTTAAAAACAACACCTTCTTCTTCCATTAATTCAATACGACGATCAATAATATGTTTTTCAAGTTTCATGTTAGGAATACCATACATTAATAGCCCTCCTAAACGATCTTCTCTTTCAAAGACTGTTACTTGATAACCTCTTTTATTTAATTGATCGGCTGCTGCAAGTCCTGAAGGGCCTGACCCAATAATTGCTATTTTTTTATCAATACGATGTTTAGGTGGATGGGGTTGCATCCAATTGGAAGCATAAGCTGTTTCAATAATTGCATTTTCATTTTCTCTTACGGTAACGGGATTTCCATTTAATCCACAAGTACATGCTGCTTCACATAAAGCAGGACATACTCTTGATGTGAATTCTGGAAAATTATTTGTTTTTAAAAGTCTTTTTAAAGCGGCTTTATAATTTTTATGGAAAATTAAATCATTCCATTCAGGTATCAAGTTGTTTAGTGGACAACCTGATACCATTCCTTGAATCATTTTTCCATTTTGACAGAAAGGAACTCCACAATCCATGCAGCGAGCTCCTTGGCATGATTGTTCATCACGAGATAATGGTTTATGAAATTCATTAAAGTTCTTAATACGTTTTAATGGTTCAACTTCTGTTGATACTTGTCTTTCTATTTCTAAAAATCCTGTTGGCTTTCCCATAATCTACATTCCTTTCTTAAAAGCATTGAATGCTTCTACTTTTGCTTGTTCATTTGTAAGTCCTTGTTGTTCAAATGAACTAATAAGTGACATCATACGTTTATAATCATGAGGAACAACTTTTTTGAAGTGTGCAACTTCATTTCCAAAGTCATCTAAAATCTTTTTCGCAACATTTGAATTTGTATATTGATAATGTTTTTGAATCATTTCTTTTAATTGATCTTCATCATAACGTGATTTCACATTTTTATATTCTACGAGTTCTTTATTGACATGTTCATAGAATGTATTATCTGGATCATAGACATAAGCAATACCTCCAGACATACCAGCAGCAAAGTTACGCCCTGTTTTTCCTAAAACAATAACCATACCACCTGTCATATATTCAAGACCATGATCTCCAATACCTTCAACAACGGCATGTGCTCCTGAGTTACGTACGGCAAATCTTTCACCAGCAATTCCATTGATATAAACTTCACCAGATGTTGCTCCATATAAAGCAACGTTACCAATGATAATATTATCTTCTGGTTTAATTGTTGAATCTTTTGGTGGTACCACAATTAATTTACCACCTGATAAGCCTTTTCCAAAGTAGTCATTACTATCTCCATAAAGATGTAATGTTAAACCTTGAGGAATGAAAGCACCAAATGATTGACCACCTGCTCCATAGCAGTTAACTTTGAAAGTATCTTCTTCTAATGATGTTCCATATTTCTTCGTAATTTCTGATCCAAAGAGTGTTCCAAATGAACGATCGATATTTGTAACATGGACATCAATTTCTTTACCTTGATGTTTATCTAAAGCTTCTTTAAATTGTTTATAAAGAACTGTTGTATCTTTGACTTCATTTAATTTGAAATCATATTCATTATTCTTTTCATGATGACTATGTTTACTAGAAGTAAATGGATTATTTAAGATTTTTGATAAATCAATATTTTTAACATCATCCTTAGGTTCTAATAAATCACTACGACCAACCATTTCATCAACTGTTTTGAATCCAAGTTGAGCCATATATTCTCTTAATTCTTGAGCAATGAAACGCATAAAGTTTTCAACATATTCAGGTTTACCTTTAAAACGTTTTCTTAAAATAGGATTTTGTGTAGCAACCCCTACTGGACATGTATCTAAGTTACATACTCTCATCATAACGCATCCCATTGTTACAAGTGGTGCTGTCGCAAAACCAAATTCTTCTGCTCCAAGTAAAGTAGCAATTGCAAGATCTCTACCTGTCATGAGTTTACCATCTGTTTCAATAACAACACGGCTTCTTAAATCATTCATGATCAATGTTTGATGAGCTTCTGCTAAACCTAGTTCCCATGGAAGACCTGCATTATAAACTGAGTTTTTAGGAGCAGCCCCTGTTCCTCCATCATATCCTGAAATAAGGATAACACCTGCACCTGCTTTAGCAACACCGGCAGCAACTGTTCCAACACCAGCTTCTGATACAAGTTTAACTGAAATGCGTGCTTCTTTATTAGCGTTCTTTAAGTCATAAATCAATTGTGCTAGGTCTTCAATTGAATAAATATCATGATGTGGTGGTGGTGAAATTAAGCTAACCCCTGGTGTAGAGTGTCTTGTTTTAGCAATCCATGGATAAACTTTACCACCTGGTAAGTGTCCACCTTCTCCTGGTTTTGCTCCTTGTGCCATTTTAATTTGAATTTCATTGGCACTACATAAGTATTCACTTGTTACTCCAAAACGTCCTGAGGCAACTTGTTTAATAGCTGAACATTTACTATCACCATTAGGAAGTGTTTCAAATCTTTCTGGATCTTCTCCACCTTCACCACTGTTAGACTTACCATGTAATCTATTCATTGCAATCGCCATTGTTTCATGTGCTTCTTTTGAAATTGATCCATAAGACATCGCACCTGTTTTAAATCTTCTAACAATTGATTCCACAGGTTCAACTTCTTCAATTGGAATTGATTTTGTCTTTTTAAATTGCATTAAACCTCTTAAGTTTAAATGCGCTCCTTCTTCATCAATCATTTTTGAATATTCTTTAAATAATTGATAGTCACCTAAACGTGTTGCTTGTTGTAATTTATGAATCGTTGCTGGATTATATAAATGTTCTTCTTTTCCTGATCTTTCTTTATGATCACCGGCGCTGTTTAATGAAATGTCTACATCTAATCCAAGTGGATCATATACTTGATCATGTCTATATTCGACATCTTTTTCAATATCTTTAATTGTTTTTCCTTCAATACGACTTACTGTTTTAGAAAAATATTTATTCACTAAATCACTTGATAAACCGATTGCTTCAAAGTTTTGTGATCCACGATAAGATTGAATTGTACTAATTCCCATTTTAGAAGCAATTTTAACAATACCATGTAAAATACCACTATTATAATCATCAACGGCTGCATAATAATCTTTATCTAATAAACCTTGATCAATTAAATCAAAGATTGTATCTTGTGCTAAATAACCATTGATAGCTGAAACACCATATCCAAGTAATGTCGCATAATGATGTACTTCTCTTGGTTCAGCTGATTCAAGAATTAAAGCTAAACTGTTACGTTTTTTTGTTCTTACTAAATAAGAGTTAACAGCTCCAACAGCTAATAATGAAGGAATTGGTAAATGGTTATCATCTACTGCCCTATCTGATAAAATAACAATATTACATCCTTCATGATAACGTTTATCTACTTCTACAAAAACACGATCAATTGCTTTTTCTAATGAAGTATTTTTAATATATGTAATATTAACTTCACCTACTTTAAAGCCTTCTTTTTTCAAGTTTTTGATTTTTAAAATATCTGTATTACTTAAAATAGGGTGATTGATTTTTAATAAATGACAGTTTTCTGGCTTATCTTCCAACATATTTCCATCTCGACCAATACAAATACTTGTTGAAGTAATGATTTCTTCACGAATCGCATCGATTGGTGGATTGGTTACTTGTGCAAACAATTGTTTAAAGTAATTAAATAATGGTGGATGTTTTGTTGATAAAGCTGCAATTGGTGTATCATTTCCCATTGCTACAATATTTTCATTACCAGTTAAAGCTAAGTTTTTAATATAGTTTGTATCTTCGTAACTATAACCATGAATCTTTTGTAATTTAGTTAATTCTTCTCCTTCGTATCTTTCTACTCTAATACTAGGAATTCTCATATCTTTTAAATTAATTAAATTGCTTTCCAACCATTCTCCATAAGGTTGTTTTGTTGCATACGTTTCCTTTAAAACATCATCTTCAATAAGTTCACCTTTAACAGTATCAACTAATAACATTTTTCCAGGTCTTAGTCTTTCTTTTAAAACAATATCTTTAGCTGGAATATCTAATGATCCTACTTCTGAAGATAATACTAAATAATGATCTTTTGTAATGTAATAACGTGATGGTCTTAAACCATTTCTATCTAAGATAGCCCCCATGATGTCTCCATCACTAAATAAGATAGAAGCTGGTCCATCCCAAGGTTCCATAAGTGTAGCATTATATTCATAGAAATCTTTTTTTGCTTGTGACATGCTTTTATCATTTTCATAAGGTTCTGGAATACACATCATGACAGCTCTTGGAAGTTCCATACCTGACATTACTAAAAATTCCAATGTATTATCTAACATAGCTGAATCGGAACCATTGACATCAACAACAGGATATACTTTTGAAGTATCCACAACATCTGTTTGCATGTTTTCTTCTCGACAGAGCATGTTATTCGCATTCCCTTTAATTGTATTGATTTCACCATTGTGAACAATAAATCTATTAGGATGGGCTCTTTTCCATGATGGCATTGTATTTGTTGAAAAACGTGAATGAACTAAAGCAATGGCACTTTTATAACTTTTATCTTGTAAATCTTTAAAGAATAATCGAAGTTGTTGTACTAAGAACATTCCTTTATAAACAATTGTACGACTTGAAAGTGAACATACATAAGTATCTTCAAATTGACTTTGTTCAAAAATTCTTCTCACTTGATATAATTTTCTATCAAAATCTAAACCACAATTTACGCCATGAGGTTTTTTAATAAATGCTTGGACAATATATGGCATGGCATCTAATGCTTTTTTCCCTAAAACACTAGGTACAGTTGGTACAGCACGCCAACCTAAAAATTCTAATCCTTCTTTTTTAACAACTGTTTCAAACATTTTTTTGACACGTAAACGTACTTTTTCATCTTGAGGCATAAAGAACATTCCAACTCCATAATGTCCTTTTTGAGGTAATGTAAAATCTTTAATAATCTTTTGAAAATATTCATCTGGTATTTGTGTTAAGATTCCTACACCATCTCCAGTTTCCCCTGCTGCATCCTTTCCAGCACGATGTTCTAATTGTTCAACGATTTTTAAAGCATCATCTACTGTTTTATAAGTTTTTAATCCTTTGATATTAACAACGGCCCCTATTCCGCAGTTATCATGTTCAAATGACTGATCATATAAACCTACATTTTCTTTGTTCATAAAGGTTCCTCCTTTTTTTGTACAGTTAGAATAGCACATTTAGTAATATGTGTAAAGATTAGCGTTTTTTTTATGATTTTCCTAAAAAATAGCTAGATTGTATACATTTTTTAATGTTTTATCAATGATTTGATAATCTTTTTTTAGCAAATTAATAAATTTATTACAAAAGTGAGAAAAAATTTTTTTATTTTTTTTTATTTATTGGCATTAAATGATAAAAAGAGTAGAATAAATGTAGTATTAATATATGGAAAGAGGAGAAAAATATGGAAGGTATGTTTATTGTCGAAACTTCTGCTAGACATATTCACTTAAGTGATAAAGATTTAGCAACTTTATTTGGTGAAGGTCATCAATTAACAAATAAAAAAGATTTATCTCAACCTGGCCAATTCGCTTGTGTTGAAAGAGTAAAAGTAATTGGACCTAAAGGAGAATTAAATATGTCTGTTTTAGGACCTACAAGAAAAGAAACTCAAGTAGAAATTTCTTTAACTGACGCTAGAAGCATTGGTGTTCAAGCATTAATTAGAGAATCAGGAGATATCGAAGGAACTGCTGGATGTAAATTAGTTGGTCCTGCAGGAGAAGTTGAAATTCCTTGTGGCGTGATTGCTGCAAAAAGACATATCCACTTAACACCTGAGGATGCTGAAAAATTTGGAGTAAAAGATAAAGAAATCGTTAAAGTTGAAATTAATACAGATGGACGTTCTTTGATCTTTGGTGATGTTGTTTGTCGTGTAAGCGCTTCATATGCAACAGCTATGCATATTGATACTGATGAAAGTAATGCAGCAGCTTGTGGTAGAGAAGTTTACGGTAAAATCATTAAATAAGAAAAAGAATGGTTTTAGATATAATTTCTAAAATCATTCTTTTTTTATACCTATAATATCTTACTTCGACAAATTATGATATAATCTTCGTGGGTGATGACATGAAAATATTAGATACTCTTGGAAAGTCAAAAAAGGCTATTGGTGGTGTTATAGCAATTATCGTTTTAGTTATTGCAATCTTTTTTGCAGGTGTTCATTATGCAAGTGGTAGTAACAATAATAAAATTACTTCAACAACCATTAAAAATCAATTAACTGAAATTAATGAGCTTGCACTTTATTCATATGATTATAGTAAGGTAGGCAAATTTTCTAATAAATTATCTTTTAATGGTTGGAAAATTCCTTTAACACAAAAAACTTTTATTATTACATATAATGGATCTATTAAAGCAGGGATTGATTTAAAACAGGCTAAAATAAGTATTGATAATGATCAATTAAATATTACTTTACCTGCAGCAAAAATTTTAAGTCATGAAATTGATGAAAAATCTATTGAAGTATATGATGAATCATCAAATATTTTTAATCAGATAAGTATTAACGATTATAAATCTTTTGCAACTAAAGAAAAGAAAAAAAATGAAAAAGAAGCTATTTCTAATGGTATTTTAGAAAAGTCTAAAACAAAAGCTGAACAAACCTTAACCACATATCTACAGGCTATTCCAGAAATTAAAGATCATTATAAATTAAATATTACAATTGAAGATGCAAAAACCGATGAGTAACAAACTCATCGGTTTTCTATTATTATTTATTAACAGCTTTTTTTAATGCAGAACTTGCTTTAAATGCAGGTGCTTTACTTGCAGCAATTGTCATTGTTTCACCAGTTCTTGGGTTTCTACCTGTTCTTTCACTACGAGTACGAACTTCAAAATTACCAAAACCTTTTAAAGAAACTTTATCTCCTTTAGCTAAAGCATCAGTAACAACTTCAACTAAAGCAGTTACTACTTTATCTACATCAGTTTTTGTTAATTCAGTGCTTGAAGCAATAGCTTCTACTAATTCAGTTTTATTCATTTTTATTATCTCCATTTCTCGAAATTTAGGATAATAAATCCTAGTCATATTCTACTACGTTATCTATTTATTTACAATAAGATAGTATGTATCAATTATAATTCTTCTATAAATTGTTCACATATTTCTTTGGACGTTGCCCATGATGTAACTAGACGTATACATGTATGTTGGTCATCTATTTTAAACATATACGTTGTTATATAGTTTTTATTTATTTTTTCCAACGTTTGTTGATCAACGATTGGAAATATTTGATTAGAAGGACTTTCAATATACATCTTATAGCCTTTATCTTTGAATCCTTTTCTTAATATATCAGCACATTCATTTTCATGTTTTCCTATTTCTAGATATAAATCATTTTCAAATAAAGCATTAAATTGAACTCCTAATAATCTTCCTTTAGCAAGCATGGCACCTTTTTGTTTAATATGATATCTAAAATCGGTTTTTAATTCATCATTAATAATAACTAAACATTCACCAAATAAGGCTCCCATTTTTGTACCACCAATATAGAAAACATCACTATAAAGCGCCATCTCTTGTAAAGTTGGTGCATCTTTCAAGACAAGTGCACTTCCAAGTCTTGCTCCATCTATAAATAAATATAAATTATTTTGTTGACAGCATTCATAAATGCCTTTTAATTCTTCTAAAGTATAGTACGTACCATATTCTGTTGTTTGTGAAATATATACCATTTTAGGTTGCACCATATGTTCATCAGGATGTTCACGCATGATTTCATCAATCATTTCAGGAATCATCTTTCCATCTTGATGTGGCTTTGTTAAAATCTTATGCCCGGTAAATTCAACAGCTCCTGTTTCATGAACATTGATATGTCCACTATCAACAGCAATAACAGCTTGATAATCTTTTAATGCTGAAGAAATCATAATCATATTTGTCTGTGTACCACCTACTAAAAAATGAATATCTACATTTTCATTTTCTAATATAGCTTTTATTTTATCTTTAGCTTTTTGACAATATTGATCTTCCCCATATCCTACTGTTTGAATAAAATTTGTCTTATTTAAAGCTTCCATCACTTGTGGATGAGCTCCTTCTAAATAATCACTTGCAAAGTTATACACCTTAACCTCCTAAAGAAAATAGGAAACATTGTTTCCTATAATTCTTCTCCATTTGTTTCAATTACTTTTTTATACCAATAATATGAATCTTTTTTGTATCTATTTAAAGTACCTGAATTTTCATCTTCTTCACGATCAACATAAACAAAACCATAACGTTTTTGATATCCGTTTAGCCAGCTTAATAAATCAGTATAAGACCATGTACAATAAGCAAGAACACGACAACCATCATCACATGCTTTTTTAAGTTCTTCGATATGACGTTTTAAATAATCAATACGATATGGATCATGAATTTGTCCATCTTCTAATTTATCAAATGCACCTAAACCATTTTCGGAAATAACGATTGGTAAATCATAACGCGAAGTAATTTCACGACAACACATTCTAATTCCCATTGGATCAATTGTCCAATCCCAATCTGTTGTTGGTAAAAACTCATTTTGTGGTTTTTTATAAAGACCAGGTACACCTTGAACTTTAGCGGTACCTTTTTTACCAGTGTTATTCATTGTATGATCACTACCAACACCATTAATATCATTATATTCAACAACACATGTTTGATAATAGTTCACACCCATGAAATCAATAAGTGAAGCTGCTTTTTTCATTAATGCTTCATCACCTTCTTCGAAGACAGGAGCACATCCTAATGATTTTAAATATTGAATAGCAGCACGTGGATAACGTCCATAAGCATAAGCATCCATCCAATAATAATTTTGTAAATCATCATAGTCCGCTTTAGCCATTGCATTTTCAGGTTTACGATCATAAGCATAACTTGGACTATAAGCAAATGAAGCCCCTACTTTTGCTTCTGGATGAAGTTCTTTTAAAGCTATAACACTTTTAGCATGTGCAATATTGGCATGATGATTGACTTGATAGAATGTTTTCATATCATCTACTTTTCCTGGTGGATGCATTCCTTCTAACCATCCATGTCCTGTAAAGATATTTTGTTCATTCATTGTAATCCAATATTTTACACGATCTCCATATCTTTTAAATAATGTTGTGGCATAATTTACATAATCATCAACAATTTTTCTGCTTTCCCAACCATGATATTGGTCTTCTAAAGCTTGTGGCATATCCCAGTGATAAACTGTAACCATAGGTTCAATTCCATATTTTAATAATTCATTGATAAGATTGTCATAAAATTCTAAACCTTTTTCATTGACTTCACCATTTCCATTTGGATAAATACGTGTCCAAGCAATTGAAAAACGATATGTTTTCAATCCCATTTCTGCCATCAACTTGACATCTTCTTTGTAACGATGATAATGATCAACGGCCTTATCACCTGTTGTTGCTTTAAAAGTCTTTCCTGGAATTCTTACAAATTTGTCCCAGTTGGAAACACCTTTACCATCTGCATCCCAGCCACCTTCTACTTGATAAGCAGCAGATGCACTTCCCCAAAGAAAATCTTTAGGAAATCCTTTTGTTTCTTTAAAATACATTCTTTTTCTCCTTATTTCATATATTTTTTGATAAACTGACTTAATGTTTGTTTAAAGTCATCGTTTTCAACAAGTTCATATAAGTATTTTTCATCTTTTAAGACAAACAATACTTTTTCTCCTCTATTTTTATTATATAGCGGATAAACCATCTTTAATGGTACAAAATCGTCATCTTTTGCATGAAAATACAATGTAGGTATATCATTGTGTCTGACATATTTTGTTGTATTTTCTTTTAAATCAATATGCACAGCTTTTTTTATATGGCGTGCAATAATTGAAATTGCTGGATATTTTGAAATCTTATAATCTGCTTCTAAACGATATCCAATAATATCATATGGTGACGTATAAGCCCCATCTGAAATAATAGCTTCAACATTTTTTAAAACATGTCTACCTGAAGCATTTAAAATTGTATTTGCTCCTTGTTCTTTACCATACATTAATATTTTATGATCTTTCCCATAAGTTTCTAATAGGTACTTATTCCAACATACTAAATCATTGACATCCTTGATTCCAAATCCTCTAATATAACCATCACTTTGTCCATGTGCACAAGCATCTATTAATAAGATTTGTGCTTCTGGCAAATGGTCTTCAAAATATGGAACATATAATTGCATATCTTTTGCCTGTAAACCAAATGGATGTGAAATTAAAACCGTCATTTGAGGGTTTTCTTTAGGAATCAAAATTCCTCTTAATTGAATATCTTGATCATTTTTTATATAAATATTTTGACTATTGAATTTTGTTTCTAAAATACTTGGTCTATCTTCTTGTTTATGATGTCTGTATAATAATTTTTTTGCATATTTTTTGGATAATGTGTAAACAGATGCTGCTGCAGTAGAAACACCTCCTAAAACTAATAATCCTTTAATTGCTGTTTTATTATTCTTTACCATTTGAATATTCCTCCTTATATTCTTCCATTAATAATCTATTAATATTAGCTACCTGTTCAAATGAAGTAAGACGATATTCATCATGATTCATCCTTGCTGCATAGAAACGAATTGCTTTTTCTAATTCCAAACGCATAATTTCTTTATATTCTGGTGGAAATGTTGAAATTGGAAAACATACAAATAAGAATGTATTATAATCTTTTGAAAATAAATCGATAAGTAAATCATATCCTTCTATTTCTAAAATTCTATTTCCTATTTCTTTTTGTAAATCATGATTAGCAAAAGTCAACACATCATTCATTACAAAACGTAGAATATCTTCACATGCATCGATATATTGTTCATGATTATTTTTATAAAGTGATTTGAGATATGAAATAACAATATTATTTTCTAACTGATCTGGATTTAATCTTTCAAAATGATTAAATAATCTTTCAGCAACTTCCTTATTCAATAAAATAAGGTTTCCAAATTCTTTTATAATTGAAAGTGTAAATCTTGGCATTTGACATAAGCGCTCAAAGATTTCTAATAATTCATCTTTAGTTGATTTAAAAAATCCATCTATATGATTTGTCATTTTCTTTATGGTCTCTTTAAAATATTCTAAATGAAATTGATATTCAGTATCTAAATATTTTGCATTTACTCCATCCCATTCATATTCATATAAAATTTTATCTAATAAAAGAGCTATTGAATCCATAAATTTTTTATAATTTTTATTATATAATAATCTATCTAAATATGGATTAAAAAATGTATAAAATTCATCAACAGTTTCTTGGTTTGTACCAGAATGATATTCTAAGTAATCTAGAATATTTCGATAATCTAAAGGTTCTAGTATTGTATCAACTGTATGTGTTTCAATAAAATGCTCAAAAACATGACAATGTAAAATTGTTTTAAATTGATTAAAATAAAGAATCTTATTTAAAGCATCTTTTATAATGTATTCTTGTTCTTGTTCATGAAGATTAACAGAAAATGTTGGTACGATTTCATCTCCAGAATAATCTATAGTAACAAATACATCGATTGCTTTAAATTGAATATCTAAAATATAATAATGAAATTTATGTTCAAATTTTTTTGTTTGTACTGCACTATGACACCTGTATCTTCCTATATATGTGCTTTTATGGGTTTCTAAATATTTTTCAATACATTTTCTTGCCATCATTTTTTCTCCTTTATATTCTTATTTTACCATTTTTGATTATTGATGAAAACAAAAAAAGGAAATCAATCAATGAGTTTCCTTTAATTATCATCTTTATAAAAGTTTCTAATTATATCGGATTATAAGAACTATAATCTATTTCCTGGGAAATATAGCAAATATTGTTTTATTTATAAAAAACTTCATGTAAATATAGTCCTTGTGGTTTAGCTTTAAATAAACACTTTTTTTGTCCTTTACTTTCTAGTAACTCTTCTAAAAATTCTTTAGTAATTCTGTGTGCCCCTACTTGAATCAAGCCACCAACTAAATGTCTTACCATATATCTTCTAAATCCATTACCTACAAGCTTAAAAGTAACAATACCTTGATTATTTTCAATTTCAATTTGATAAAGTGTTCTAATTGTATTGCCATATTGATCAACAGCACAAAAGGATGCAAAATCGTGTTCACCAATAAAAATTTTTGCAGCATTCCTCATTGCTTCTATATCTAATTCTTTTCCATATTGATAAATATAATTTGTTTCGAATGGAGAATAATCATTCATACTTAACATATAATGATATTCTTTCTTAATAGCAGAATAACGACTATGAAAATTTTCATCAACTAAGAAACTATCAATAATATAAATATCATTAGGTAAAAAGTGATTAATAGCCCTTTTCCATTGTTTTTCAGGCATTTCCCTTAAAGTATCAAAGTGAAAGACTTGTCTTCTACCATGAACTTTAGCGTCTGTTCGACCACTTGCATGAATAACAATATTTTCATCTTTACAAATATTTTTTATAGCTTTTTGAATTTCACCTTGAACTGTTCTAAATTGATTTTGAACTTGAAATCCGTGAAATTTACTACCATCATAACTTACAATACATTTTATTCTATTCATTACATAAAACTCATTATAATCACACCACAACATACACCTAATGTTATTAACATTGATAACGTATCTAAATGCGTCCATGTTAAAACTTTGTATTTTGTACGTGTTGCTTCTGGATTATAATTTCTACTTTCCATAGCGTTAGCAAGTTCTTCTGCCCTTTGAAAAGCAGAAATAAATAAAGGAATAATTAATGAAATAATTGATTTTATTTTTTCCATAAAAGATCCCTCATTAAAATCTGCACCTCTACTAGCCTGTGCTTTCATAATCCTTTTCGCTTCATCTAATAAATCAGGTATAAATCTTAATGCAATTGAAATCATCATAGCAAGTTCATGCACTGGAAAATGAAACCTTTTTAATGGATTTAATAAACTTTCAATAGCTAGTGTTAATTCTAAAGGCTTCGTTGTAGAAGTCATTAATGTTGTTAAAGTAATAATCAATACAAGCCTTATAAAAATATAAGCAGTTTGTAATAAAGCACCTGAGTAGATACTAATACTTCCTATTTTTATTATAACATCACCAGTTTTCATTAAAAATATATTAAAAATCATCAAAAACAACATCATAAAGACCATCGGTTTTATTGCTTTTAAAATATGAGAAAGTTTAATTTTAGAAACTAACGAACATAATAAAACATAAATTGCTAAGATACCGTATCCTATAAATCCCGCATCAAAAAAAACAGAAATTAAAAATATGAAAACAGCACATATTTTTAATCGTGGATCTAAACGATGAATTATTGAATTCCCCGGTATATATTTACCAAAAGTCATATTATCCATGAAGTTCACCACCAATCGCTTCAACTAAATCATCAATATCATTGATAGATGTATCTAGATGATAGCATTTTAGATTTAACTGAATAATAAGATTTGTGATTAAAGGTAAATCTATTCCTAAATTTAATAAATAATCACTATCTAGAAAAATATCTTTTACTTTCCCAGATTTTTCAACTTGTCCGTCATTCATTACAACAACATTGTCACAATATTCTAAAACATGGTTCATATCATGAGTTACTAAAACTACTGTTTTACCCATTTCATGAATTTTTTTAAATAAATCCATCATTTCTTTAATCCCTGATGGATCTAATCCAGCTGTTGGTTCATCTAAAACAAGAATATCTGGATCCATAGCAAGTATTCCAGCAATCGCTACCCTACGTTTTTGACCACCTGATAAATCAAATGGGGACTTTTCTAAATAAGTTTCATCTAAACCTACCATTTCAAGAGATTTTTTAGCTATTTCTTTAGCACTATTTTCGTCAATTCCAAAATTCATTGGACCAAACATTATATCTCTTTCGATTGTTTCTTCAAACAATTGATATTCTGGAAATTGAAAAACAAGACCTGATTTTTTTCTAAGACTTTTTAAATTTTGAGGCTTATTATTTTGTGAAATAATATAATCATCTATTTTTATTTCTCCACTTGTTGGTAATAATAAAGCATTTATATGTTGGATAAGTGTCGATTTCCCACTACCTGTTTGTCCAATGATAGCTGTAAATGAACCCTTTTCTATTTTTAAATTCACATTTTTAAGTGCATAATATTCAAAAGGCGTATTATATCCATATATATGATCTAAACTTTTGCATGTAATTGACATAGTTGTTTCTCCAATTCTTCTACATCTAATGTATCTTTAATTTGATAACCTTTTTTTTGTAATTTTCTAGCAATTTTTAATGAAAAAGGAATATCTAATTTTAATTCTTTTAATAATTTTTCATTTGTTAATATTTTTTGAGGTTTATCGCAATCTACAATCTCTCCTTTATTTAAAAGAATAACTCGGTCAGCATTTTTTGCTTCTTCAATATCATGCGTTATTGAAATGATTGTCATATTATTTTGTTTCTTTAACTCTTTTACTAATTCATTTATTTCTTTTCTACCTCGTGGATCCAACATACTTGTTGCTTCATCTAAAATAATGATAGATGGACTCATCGCTAAAATACCTGCAATCGCAACTCTTTGTTTTTGACCACCGGACAATTTAGTTGGTTCATGATCCAAAAAATTCTCCATTCTAACTACTTTAGAATACCTATTAATAAGTTCATCCATTTGTTCTCTTGGTACACAAATATTTTCTAGTCCAAAAGCTATATCATCTCTAACAGTAGCACCAATAAATTGATTATCTGGATTTTGAAAAACAATTCCTACTTTTTCTCTTATTTTATATAAATTTTCTAAATTTAATTGATAATCATCGATATAAATTTCACCAGATTTTTTTTCTAATAATCCTATAAGTAATTTAGCAATTGTACTTTTACCACTACCATTATGTCCTAAAATAGCTACATATTCACCTTTATGGATTTGAAAAGAAATATTGTTTATTGTTTGTAATCCAGGTTCGTATTCAAAACATAAATTTTCTACCTTAATTATTTCTTCCATTGTCTTCTCCTCATGAACGTGTTTAGTTCATTCTATAATTTATAAGGAAACAAGTCAAATAAAAAAGGACTGAATTTCTTCAGTCCAACATCATTATTTAGTTAATGATAAGATTGCCATTGGTGCATTATCACCTTTACGGTTATATGTTTTTAAGATAGTAGTATATCCACCATTAACATCTTTGAATTTAGGTGCAACGTCATCAAATAAGATTTGAACAGCTGTTTTTCCAGTTGCTTCATCAACAACTTTGTGCATATCTGCAGCAGCTTGTCTTCTTGCATGTAAGTCTCCACGTTTACCTAAAGTAATTAATTCATCAACAACACTACGAACTTCTTTAGCTCTTGTTACAGTTGTTTCAACTTTTCCGTATACAATAACTTCAGTAGCTAAACTACGTAACATAGATTTTCTAATATCTGAAGTGCGTCCTAATTTTCTATTTTTAGCCATGAGATTAACGCTCCTTTTCGAGTATTCTGAATTAATCGATAGGTTTAAATCCTAAACCTAATTCAATTAATTTTTCTTTAACTTCTTTTAATGATTTTTTACCTAAGTTTCTTACTTTAATCATGTCATCTTCTGATTTAGAAGCAAGATCTTGAACTGTTTGAATACCAGCTCTCTTTAAACAGTTATATGAACGAACAGATAAATCTAATTCTTCGATAGTCATATCTAATACTTTATTTGTAGTATCATTTTGAGTTTCAGACATAACTTTCATATTCATAGCCATATCAGTTAATTCAACAAACATATTTAAATGTTCAACTAAAATTTTTGCTGCTAATGAAATAGCTTCAAATGGTTTTAGCGAACCATTAGTTTCAACTTCTAATACTAATTGATCATACTTAGCACTTTCTCCAACACGAGTTGGTTCTACAGAGTAAGCAACTTTTTCAATTGGTGAAAAGATTGAATCTGTTGGAATAACACCAAGAGTGTTAATATTTACTTTATTTTGATCAGCAGATACATATCCACGATCTTTTTTAGCAAATAATTCCATATATAAGTGACCACCTTCTGCAACATGTGCAATTACCATGTCATTTGAAATCATTTTGACTTCAGCTGGACATTGAATATCAGCACCAGTTACAGTAGCAGGACCTTTTACATCAATAATCATTGTAGCAGTGTCTTCACTGTCTACATCAAAAACTAATTTCTTAATATTTAAAATCATTGCTGTGACATCTTCAACGACACCATCAATTGCGGAAAATTCATGGATTGCTCCTTGAACTTTGATTGCATAAACAGCAGAACCAGGTAAAGAAGAAAGTAATACTCTTCTTAAGGCATTACCTAAAGTAATACCAAATCCTCTTTCTAATGGTTCAATGACGAACTTACCATAATTTTCAGTTTCGTCATAATGATCTATATTAAAGTTTGCTTTTTCGAATTTATGCATATGTTCCCTCCTCTATAGGAATGTTTTGTATTCTAATTTACTACAATAATACTATCCACGAGGACGTTTTGGTGGACGACAACCGTTATGTGGAATTGGTGTTACATCATTAATTGAAGTAACTTCTAATCCAGCAGCTTGTAAAGCTCTAACTGCTGCTTCACGTCCTGGTCCTGGACCTTTTACATTTACATCTACAGTTTTTACTCCATGTTCCATAGAAGCTTTAGCTGCAGCTTCTGATGCCATTTGTGCAGCAAATGGTGTTGATTTTCTTGATCCTTTGAAACCTAATGCTCCAGCACTTGACCAAGTTAATACATTACCATGTTCATCAGTAATTGTTACAATAGTATTATTGAAAGTAGAATGAACGTGTGCAACACCTTTTGCAATATTTTTTCTTACACGTTTTTTACCACGTGTTTGTTTTACTCTAGCCATTTCCTTTCAACCTCCTATTATTTTTTCTTTCCTGCGATTGGTCTAGCTTTACCCTTACGAGTTCTAGCATTAGTTTTAGTTTTTTGACCACGAACAGGAAGTCCTTTACGGTGACGCATACCTCTGTAGCTTCCGATTTCCATTAAACGTTTGATGTTTAATTGAACTTCTCTACGTAAGTCACCTTCAACTTTAATTTTTTCAACTTCTTTTCTGATTTTTGTAACTTCTTCTTCAGTTAAATCTTTAACTCTTACATCTTCACTGATACCAGTAGCTTTTAAGATTTCTTTAGCTGTAGATTTACCGATACCATATACATAAGTTAATGAGATAACAACACGTTTATCACGTGGGATATCTACACCTGCAATACGAGCCATTTTGTTTCCTCCTAAATACTAACCTTGTCTTTGTTTATGTTTTGGGTTTTCGCAAATAATCATTACGCGCCCTTTTCTTTTAATTACTCTGCATTTATCACACATTGGTTTTACAGATGGTCTTACCTTCATCCTGTCTACCTCCTTTTGGAAGATTTTTTATTTATGTCTAAATGTAATTCGCCCACGTGTTAAATCATATGGAGATATTTCAACGGTAACTCTATCCCCCGGTAAAATGCGAATGTAGTGCATACGGATTTTACCAGAAACGTGAGCAAGAATTTCCACTCCATTTTCTAAAGCCACTTTAAACATTGCATTTGGTAATGTTTCTAAAACAGTAGCTTCTACTTCAATAACGTCATCTTTTTTTGCCATCGTTCTTCAACTCCTTTTATTAAAGTTTTGTAAGAATTCTATAACCGTCATCAGTAATGACGATTGTATGTTCATAATGAGCAGCTAACGAATGATCCTTTGTAATAACAGTCCACCCATCATCAAGAGTAACTGTTTCTTTTGCTCCTAAATGTGCCATTGGTTCAATAGCCAAACACATACCTTTTTTTAATCTAGGACCTCTCCCAGGAGCTCCGTAATTAGGAACAGCGGGATCTTCGTGAACGTTTGTTCCAATCCCATGACCAGTATAATCACGAGGAGTAGTACATCCGTTTTTAGTAAGATATTCTTCAATTGCATGTGAAATATCAGAAAGTCTAACTCCTGGTCTTACTTGTTCTAATCCAGCAAATAAAGCACCTTCACAAACATTCATAAGTCTTTTTGTTTCATTGCTTACATTTCCTACTGCATAAGTCCAAGCACTGTCACCATGATATCCTTTGTAACATGCTCCAACATCAACTGAAATAATATCTCCATATTTTAGCTTTCTATTACTAGGTATTCCATGTACTACAACTTCATTAATTGAAGTACATACACTATTTGGAAAACCATAAAGATGTAGAAAGGAAGGTGTTGCACCATGTTCCCTAATTATTTTATCACAAATTTGATCAATTTCGTTAGTAGTTATTCCCGGTACAATAACTTCTTTCAATTTTTCATGAACTAAAGCAACAATTCTACCTGCTTCAGTCATTAATTCAATTTCTCTATCATCTTTAGTAATTATCATTAATAAACCCCCAGGCTTTCATCGATATCATAAAGACGTTAAACATAACTTCTTAACTTTGATAACTGCTTCTTCAAAATTAATTTATTTCTTTAGATATTTATGAATCCATAAAAGAAATCATTATTATTTACGAATATAACCATGATATTCTTTTCTAGTAATATATGTTTTGATTTGTTTTACTGTTTCAAGTGCAACTCCTGTAACGATAATCAAACCAGTACCACCAAGTGATAGGTTTGCATTTTCAGTTTGTGTCCAAATAATTGGAGTAATAATTGGAATTGCAGCAATAATACATAAAGTAAGCGAACCAGCAACAGTTACTTGATTAAGAACTCTTTTAATGAAGTTCTTAGTTTCAATACCAGTTCTTACACCAGGTATTGATCCACCATTTTTCTTCAAATCATCACTAATTTTTTCAGCATCAATTTGTAAGTTTGAATAAAAGAAAGTAAATCCTATAATCATTAAAATATATAAACAGAAACCAACAGGTTCTTGATAATTAAATATAGTATTTATCATCTTAGTTGTACTAGATGCTTTCATGAAACTTACTATTGTTCTTGGTGCTGCTAGTACTGAAGAAGCAAAGATTACTGGTAAAACACCTGAACTATTAATTTTAATAGGCATATGTGTTTGTTCCCTAGTTCTCATTGTTACACTTGTACTAGATGCATAATTGACTGGGATTTTTCTTATTGCGCCTTCAGTAAATACTACAAAGACTACAATTGAAAGATAAACCACAACAAATAATACATACCAAGCAATATCTAACCACATTCCACTATCATAAGTGACGAGGTTATCATAAGTTGTTAAGAATGCATTTGGTAAGTTTGAAACAATTCCTGTAAAGATTAGTAATGAAACACCATTACCAATTCCTTTTTGAGTAATTTGATCACCTAACCAAATAGCTAACATACTTCCAGCCATCATAATGAGCACTACATAAATATATGACCAGATTGAAGTATCAACTAATATATTATAACTTGTATCAAAGGCATAAGTTAAAACTCCACCTTGTAACGCAGCTAATAATAAAGTTAATACACGAGTAACACGGTCTTTTTTCTTCTTACCTGTGTTACCTTCTTTACGCCAGCGTGTTAACGCTGGAATAACATCCATCGATAATAATTCAATTATAATAGATGATGTAATGTATGGTGAAACACCTAAAGCGAAAAGAGAAAATCTTTCCAAGGTACCTCCACCAAGTAAATTCATGATTCCGAAAATTCCATTTGTAGCATCACTACTACTTAATGAACCTACATTAACACCTGGAATTGTAATTCCTGCACCTAAACGGTACACGAATAAAATTCCAAGTGTGAAAATGACTTTTCGACGAAGCTCACCCTTTTTGAATACATTCTTCAAAAAAGTTAACATCTTAAATCACCTCAGTTTTTCCACCTGCAGCTTCAATTGCGGCAACAGCTGATTTAGAGAATTTAGCAGCTTGAACAGTTAATTTCTTTTCAATAGCTCCATTTCCTAATACTTTAACACCATCTAATTCTTTTTTGATGATTCCTGCTTCTTTTAACGCAGCAGCGTTAACTGTTGCACCATCTTCAAATTTATTTAAAGTTTCAAGATTTACGATAGCATATTCTTTACGAGTAAAGTTTGTAAATCCTCTTTTAGGTAAACGCATGAATAATGGAGTTTGTCCACCTTCGAATCCTGGTTTTTTACCTCCACCAGATCTAGCTCCTTGACCTTTTTGACCTCTACCTGCTGTTTTACCATTTCCTGAACTTGTACCACGTCCAACACGTTTTCTTGCTTTACGAGCACCTTCAGTATATTGTAATTCGTGAAGTTTCATTGTTACACCTCCTATTATTTTTCTTCAACTGTTACTAGGTGTCCAACTACTCTAATCATACCTTGAGTAGTAGGGTTATTTTCTAATTCAACAGTTTTATTAATTTTAGTTAAACCTAAAGCTTTAAGAGTCTTTCTTTGATTTGGTAAGCAACCAATTGGACTCTTTTTAAGTGTAATACTTACTTTTGCCATTTTGTTTGCCTCCTATCCAAAAATTTCATCAACAGTTTTTTCTCTTAATTCAGCAACTTCATTAACTGTTTTTAATGAAGCTAATCCTTGCATTGTTGCTCTTACCATGTTGATTGGTGTTCTAGAACCAATACATTTAGATAAGATATCACGGTAACCAGCTAATTCAACAACAGCACGAACTGGTCCACCAGCGATGATTCCAGTACCTTGAGATGCTGGTTTAATAAATACATTTCCTGATCCGTAAACACCGTTTACTTCATGAGGAATAGTACCATGTACAGAAGGTACTTTGATAACATTACGTTTAGCATTTTCACATGCTTTTCTGATTGCATCAGGTACTTCGTTAGCTTTACCAGTACCAAATCCAACTCTACCTTTTCTATCTCCAATAACAACTAAAGCAGCAAAACGCATTCTACGTCCACCTTTTACTACTTTTGTTACACGGTTAATAGTAACAACACGTTCTTCAAATTCTTTTTCTTCTCTTCTTGGTGCTCTTCTTTGACCATTTCTTCTTGGTTTTCTTTCACCATTGTTAGTTCTTGGTTTACGTTGTTCCATATTGACCTCCTTCTAGAATTCTAATCCAGCTTCTCTAGCAGCTTCTGCTAATGCTTTTACACGACCATGATAAATATATCCACCACGATCAAATACTACATTTTTAATTTCTTTTGCAATTGCTCTTTCTGCAATTTCTTTACCTACTGCAGTTGCAGCAGCAATGTTTCCACCGTTTTCTAATTTCATTTCAACGCTTGATGCGCTAACTAATGTAACACCATTGACATCATCAATAATTTGAGCGTGAATATGAGCATTTGAACGGAAAACATTTAAACGTGGACATTCTGGAGTTCCACTAATTTTTCTACGAACTCTAGCATGACGTTTTAAACGTACATCATTACGAGATTGTAATTTAGCCATAAAGATAGCTCCTTTCTTACTCTTAGACTACTTCTTACCAGCAGTTTTTCCTTCTTTTCTGATGATTCTTTCATCACTATATTTGATACCTTTTCCTTTATAAGGTTCAGGTTTTTTCTTAGATCTAATTAATGCAGCCATTTGACCAACACGTTCTTTATCAATTCCAGAAACTACGATAGTATTTGGATTTGGAGTTTCAACTTTAACTCCTTCTTCAGCTTCGATTTCAACTTGATGTGAGAAACCGATATTTAATACTAATGTATTTCCTTTCATTTGACCACGGTATCCAATACCAACGATTTCTAATGTTTTAGAATATCCATTATGAACACCTTCGATCATGTTAGCAAGTAAAGCTCTTGTTGTACCATGTAATTGTTTTACATGTTTTTCTTCACTACTTCTTACTACAGTAATTTCATTACCTTCTTGTTTGAATGAAATTGCTGGAGAAAATTGTTTCACTAAAGTCCCTTTTGATCCAGTAACTGTTACTGTGTTATCATCAGCGATTTCAACAGTTACTCCTTCAGGTACAGTGATAATTTTATTACCGATACGAGACATCAGTTATACCTCCTGTATAATTTTTTTATTACCAGATATATGCTAATACTTCTCCACCAACTTGTTTAGCTCTAGCTTCTTTATCAGTCATTAAACCTTGTGAAGTTGATAGAATAACAATACCTAAACCATTTAATACTCTAGGAATTTCGTTTACTTTTGCATATACACGTAACCCTGGTTTAGAAATTCTTTTTAAATCAGTGATTACTTTATCTTTTCCTCTATATTTTAAAGTGATAATAATGTTTGATTCAGCACCTTCGCCTTCAACTTTATATCCTTTAATGAACCCTTCATTTTTTAAGATTTCAGCGATTCCAACTTTTAATGTTGAAGTAGGAATACTTACTTCTTCTTTTAACGTATTATTTGCGTTACGGATTCTTGTTAACATATCTGCAATTGGATCTGTCATTACCATTTGCGTGTCCTCCTTCCAATACGGATTATTTTATCATTACCAACTTGCTTTTTTTACACCAGGAATTTCACCTTTATAAGCTAATTCGCGGAAGCAAATTCTGCAAAGTTTGAACTTTCTAATTACTGAATGTGGTCTACCACAACGTTCACAACGTGTGTATTCACGTACTTTATATTTTTGAGGACGTTGTTGTTTCACTTTCATTGATGTTTTAGCCATTTATTAAGTCCTCCTTATTTATGGAAAGGCATTCCTAATTGAGCTAATAACTCATGACCTTCTTCATCAGTTTTAGCTGTTGTTACGAATACGATATCCATTCCTCTTAATTTGTTTACTTTATCAAAATCAATTTCAGGGAAGATTAATTGTTCTTTAACACCTAAAGTATAATTTCCTCTTCCATCGAATGAGTTATTTGATACACCTCTAAAGTCTCTTACACGAGGTAAAGATACATTTACTAATTTATCTAAAAATTCATACATTCTTTCACCACGTAAAGTGACTTTACAACCGATTGCTTGACCTTCTCTTAATTTGAAACCAGCAATTGATTTTTTAGCTCTAGTGACAACTGGTTTTTGACCAGTAATTAATGTTAATTCATTAACTGCATCATCTAATAATTTTGAATTAGATACTGCATCACCAACACCAATATTTAATACGATTTTTTCGATTTTTGGTGCTTGCATTTTAGAAGAATAATTGAATTTTTCCATTAACGATTTAACTACTTCGTTTTCATAACGTTCTTGTAAACGATTCATTTGCTATCTCCTTTCAATTATTTCTTTTTCTTAGAATCAACTTCTGCACCTGTTTTTTTGTTAACACGTACTTTAGTTTTCTTTCCATTTTCATCTACAGATACTTTATATCCTAATTTAACTGCAGATTTTGATTTTGAATCATAGAATGCAACATTAGAAACATGAATTGGAGCTTCTTTGTTAACGATTCCACCTTCAGGATCAGCTTGTGAAGGTTTAACATGTTTTGTTACCATGTTTACTCCTTCAACGATTACTCTTTCTTCTTTAGCAAGAACTTGTAACACTTCACCTGTCTTACCTTTATCTTTACCTGCGATAACTACAACAGTATCACCAACACGGATTTTCATGTGCCACGCCTCCTTATAATACTTCTGGAGCTAATGATACGATTTTCATGAAATCAGCATCTCTTAACTCTCTTGCAACTGGTCCAAAGATACGAGTCCCTCTTGGAGACTTGTCATCTCTGATAATAACACAAGCGTTATCATCAAATTTGATGTAAGATCCGTTTTCACGTCCTACAGCATATTTAGTTCTAACGATAACAGCTTTTACTACTTCACCTTTTTTAACAGTACCATTTGGAGCTGCTTGTTTAACTGTTGCTACAACAACATCTCCAATACTACTTGTTTTTCTATTTGACCCACCTAAGTTACGAATTACTAATACTTCTTTAGCACCAGTATTATCAGCAACTTTAAGTCTACTTTCGTTTTGAATCATTCCGGTTACCTCCTTTTAGAGTCTATTAAACTGTTTCTGCTTTTTTTACGATTTCTACTAAACGGAAACGTTTTGTAGCAGATAATGGTCTTGTTGACATGATTTTAACTGTATCTCCAACTTGAGCAGTGTTGTTTTCATCATGTGCATGAAATTTTGTAGATGATTTCATACGTTTACCATATAACTTATGTTTTACATGTGTTTCAACTAGCACTGTAATAGTTTTATCCATTTTAGTAGATACAACTGTACCAGTATAAACTTTACGATTATTTCTTTCCATTTGTATCTCCTCCTATTGGTTTAATTCTCTTTCTCTAATCACTGTTTTAATACGAGCGATTGTTTTACGAACTTGTCTAATACGTGCAGTGTTTTCTAATTGTCCTGTAGCTTGTTGGAATCTTAATCCAAAAAGCTCTTTTTTGTATTCTTCAACTTTAGCTAATAAAGCTTCAGTATCTAATTCTCTAATTTCTTGCGCTGTCATAACTATTCACCCTTTCCAATGATTTTACATTTAATAGGTAATTTATGAGATGCAAGTCTTAAAGCTTCTCTTAATGTAGCTTCATCTAAACCAGCAACTTCAAATAATACTCTACCAGTTTTAACTACTGCTACCCATTCTTCTGGAGAACCTTTACCTGATCCCATACGTACTTCTAATGGTTTTTTAGTTTTAGCTAAATGAGGGAAAATTCTAATCCATACTTTACCACCACGGTTCATATAACGGTTGATGGCAATACGTGCTGCTTCAATTTGACGAGAAGTAATCCAAGCACCTTCAGTTGCTACTAAACCAAATTCACCAAATGATACTTTGTCTCCACCTTTAGTTCTACCTTCGTAGCTAACACGGTGAGGTCTTCTGTATTTTGTTCTTTTAGGCATCAACATGATTATTTATCCCCTTTCTTTTTTTCAGGAAGGATTTCTCCCTTACAAATCCAAACTTTAACTCCTAATTTACCATAAGTTGTATCTGCTTCTGCAGTCGCATAATCGATATCAGCTCTTAAAGTATGAAGAGGGACATTCCCTTCAGAGTAACCTTCAGCACGAGCCATATCAGCTCCACCTAAACGTCCTGAAACATTAGTTTTAATTCCTTTAGCTCCAGCTCTCATTGCTCTTTGAATAGCACGTTTTTGAACAGTTCTAAAAGATGCACGATTTTCTAATTGTTCTGCAATATTGTTTGCTACTAATTGAGCAACAACATCTGGATTTTTAATTTCAACAATGTTAATGAAAACTTGTTTACTACTTACTAATTTAGATACTTCTTTTCTTAAAGCATCAACTGCTTCACCATCTTTACCGATAACTACACCAGGTCTAGATGTGTGAACAAAAATTGTTACACGATTTTTTGATCTTTCGATTTCAACTTTTGCTACTGAAGCTGTTTTAAGTTTTTTAAGAATATAATCACGAACTTTAATATCTTCATGTAATAAACCAGCGAAATCTTGATCATTTGCGTACCATCTTGAATCCCAATTACGGTTAACACCAACACGTAAACCTACTGGACTTACTTTTTGACCCATTCTAGTACCTCCTATCTTTCATCAACCACACAAGTAATGTGGCATGTTCTTTTTAAAATTCTTGTTCCGCTACCTTTAGCTCTTGCAGCGAATCTTTTTAAAATTGGACCTTCATCAACGAAGATTGCTTTAACATATAATTTTTCTGCATCTGCATCATTGTTGTATACTGCATTTTGAGCTGCAGATTTAACAACTTTTGAGATTGCAGGAGAAGCAGCTTTATTAGTATATTCTAAGATACCAAGTGCTTCTTTAACTGTTTTACCTCTTACTAAATCAACTACTAATCTTGCTTTTTGAGGTGATACACGAATTGTTTTAGCTACTGCTTTTGCTTCCATGTTCTATTCTCCTCTCTATTTCTTTCCTTTTTTATCGTCAGCATCATGACCATGGAAAGTTCTAGTTGGAGCGAATTCTCCTAATTTATGACCAACCATGTCTTCAGTAACGTAAACAGGAATATGTTCTTTTCCGTTATATACTGCAAATGTATGTTCGATAAATTGAGGGAAGATTGTTGAACGTCTTGACCAAGTTTTGATAACTTCTTTTTTACCTGATTCATTTAACGCTTCTACTTTTTTCATTAAATGAGCATCAACAAATGGTCCCTTTTTTAAACTACGTGCCATTTTTTCTTTCCTCCTTATTATTTACCATTGCGACGACGTACGATTAATTTAGTCGAAGCTTTTTTGTTCTTTCTAGTTTTAACACCCATAGCTTTTTTACCCCAAGGAGTCATTGGTGCTTTACGTCCGATAGAAGTTCTACCTTCCCCACCACCATGAGGGTGATCATTAGGGTTCATTACAGAACCACGAACTGTAGGTCTAACACCTTTCCATCTCATACGTCCTGCTTTACCATAGTTTACTAAACCATGATCTTCATTTCCTACTACACCAACTGTAGCTCTACATACTGATAATAATTTTCTAACTTCACCAGATGCAAGTCTTACAGTTACATATTTTCCTTCTTTACCTAAGATTTGAGCAGACACACCAGCAGATCTTGCGATTTGTCCACCTTTTCCAGGTTGCATTTCAATATTGTGAATTACAGTACCTTCAGGCATATTTCCCATTGGTAATGCGTTACCAACTTTGATATCTGCTTCTTCACCAGAAATGATTTCCATTCCTACTTCTAACCCTTTTGGAGCTAAAATATATCTTTTTTCACCATCTACATAGTTAATTAATGCGATGTTTGCTGATCTATTTGGATCATATTCAATAGTTGCAACTTTACCTGGGATATTATCTTTATTTCTTTTGAAATCGATAATACGGTATTTTTGTTTGTGTCCACCACCATGATGACGAGTTGTGATCACACCTTGGTTGTTACGTCCACCGTTTTTAGATTTTTTTGCAACTAAAGATTTTTCAGGTTTATTAGTTGTAATTTCTTCATAAGTTAATGAAGTCATATTACGACGACCGTTTGTCACTGGCTTATATGTTTTAATTGCCATCTTTAGTTTCCTCCTGTTTTTCTTATCTGGAACGAGTTATTCCAATATTTTATCAATTAATCTTCATCAAAGTAATTGATTGAGTTTCCTTCAGCTAATTTAACGATAGCTTTTCTTCTTTTGTTAGTTTTACCTTCATATCTACCCATTCTTTTAGCTTTAGGTTTAACATTCATGATGTTAACTTTTTCAACTTTTACATTGAATAATTTTTCAACTGCGATTTTAACTTCTGTTTTGTTAGCGTCTAAATCTACATCGAATGTATATTTATTTTCTTCAGTTTGAAGAGCTAATGACTTTTCAGTAAGTACTGGTTTTTTTAATACATCTGTCATGTGTGCCATTATGCTAATACCTCCTCAACAGCTTTAATTGCAGCTTCAGTCATAATTAACTTATCGCTGTTTAAGATATCATAAACATTAACATGTTTAGCATCTAATAACTTAACTCCTGGAATATTGCTTGCTGATTTTTCAACATTTAATGTGATTTCATCAACAACGATTAATGTTTTTACTGGAGCATTTAAGTTTTCTAATACTTTAACCATTTGTTTAGTTTTTGGAGCTTCGAATGAAATTCCATCGATTGCTGTAAATTCATTATCTTGAACTTTTGAAGATAATGCTGATTTTAAAGCTAATCTTCTAACTTTACGGTTTAATTTGAATTTATAACTTCTTGGTGTAGGACCGAAGACAACTCCTCCACCTCTCCATTGTGGAGCACGTGTTGAACCTTGTCTAGCTCTACCTGTACCTTTTTGACGCCATGGTTTTCTTCCACCACCAGCAACTTCAGTACGGTTTTTAACTTTATGTGTACCTTGTCTTAAAGATGCTCTTTGTAATAAGACCATATCAAACATAGCTTGTTTATGTGGTTCAATACCGAAAACTGCTTCATTTAATTCTAAGTCTTTAACTTCTGCACCTTCTTGGTTAAATACTTTTACGTTAAGCATTCTCATTTCCTCCTTCTTCAAATTATTCTGCAGCAGCTGCTTCTACAGCTTCTTCTACTACAGTTTCTTCAACTTCTTCTGGAGTGTAATCTACTAATTCATGTACTGGATTTACTTGACCAGCTTTTTTGATAGCAGTTTTAACAACAACTAAACCTTTTTTAGGTCCTGGTACTGAACCTTTGATTAATAATAAGTTGTTTTCTGGATCTACTGCTACAACTTCTAAGTTTTGAATTGTACGAGTTACATGTCCCATTTGTCCTGGTAATTTTTTACCTGGAGCGATTCTGTTTGGAGCGATTGGTCCCATTGAACCAACAATTCTATGAGCTCCTGAACCATGTCCTTTAGGACCAATGTGTTGTCCATGTCTCTTAATAACACCTTGATAACCTTTACCTTTTGAAGTTCCTGTTACATCTACGACTTCACCAGCTACGAAGCTATCAACAGTAATTTTATCTCCAACTTCATAACTCATCATTTCGTCATAACGAAATTCTTTAATGAAGCGCTTAGGAGCTGTGTTAGCTTTGTTTGCAATTCCTTTTTCAGCTTTGTTTGCTAATTTTTCTCTTTTATCTTCGAAACCAACTTTTACAGCATCATAACCATCAGTTGCAACTGTTTTCTTTTGTAATACTACATTTTCAGTAGCTTCTACAACAGTAACTGGGATTAAAACACCATCAGTAGTGAAGACTTGAGTCATTCCAATCTTACGACCTAAGATTCCTTTCATGAGTTACACCTTTTACCTTTCTTATAATTTAATTTCAATATCTACACCGCTAGGTAATTCTAATCTAGTTAAAACATCAACTGTTTCTGGTGTAGGATTCACAATGTCGATTAAACGTTTGTGAGTTCTAATTTCAAATTGTTCACGTGAATCTTTATATTTGTGAACAGCTCTAAGGATTGTATATACTTCCTTTTCAGTAGGTAATGGTACTGGACCAACTACTTGAGCACCTGATTTTTTTGCAGAAGAAATAATTTTTTCTGCTGACGCATCTAGAATTTTATGATCAAATGATTTTAATCTAATTCTGATTTTATTATTTGCCATGATATTCTCTCCTTTCAAATTCTTATAGGATTTGATTCACTCGTTACGAATTACCTGAAACATGCCGTTTCATGACAACGCTTTTCGGTGTTTCAGCAACCTCGCACTTCTCCGTGACATCAACATGGGTATTATATGATAATTATACCTATAATGCAATACTTTTTTTTATTTTTTTATAAAAAAATTTACAAAGAAATAATTTTGGATAAATAACCATCTTATTAATAGAATAGATACTAATTTTGAACTTCTAGCTTTTATTATTTAATAAAAATAATCGTTCATAAATGGATAGTTATTAAAGCAAGTTACCTCTAAATGAAATAATCAATAAAAAATAGATCAATGCTTACATTTGATCACTATAAAAAATAGAATATTTAATATCAATGATCAAATACATACTAAAAAAGTCATACCACAATGGTATGACCTGTCAAGGATCATGTAAAGACATAAAAAAAAGAAGGAACTGGCAACGAGCTATTTTCGCACAATGTACTATCTTCGCCGCGATGATGCTTAACTTCTGTGTTCGGAATGGGTACAGGTGTGTCCATCATGCTATCATTACCAGATTCTTCTTGTCAAGTGTCTTCAGGACACTCAAAACCAGACAGTAGTTTTTCTTCTTTCAAGCTCGCTTGCCTTTTCGGTCAAGCCCTCGACCTATTAGTATCAGTCCGCTTAACATGTCACCATGCTTACACTCCTGACCTATCTACCTTATCGTCTTTAAGGGGTCTTACTTGCTTGCGCAATGGGAAATCTCATCTTGAAGTGGGTTTCACACTTAGATGCCTTCAGCGTTTATCCCTTCCGCATTTAGCTACCCAGCTATGCCACTGGCGTGACAACTGGTCCACCATTGATGCGTCCATCCCGGTCCTCTCGTACTGAGGACAGCTCTTCTCAAATTTCCTGCGCCCACGACAGATAGGGACCGAACTGTCTCACGACGTTCTGAACCCAGCTCGCGTACCGCTTTAATGGGCGAACAGCCCAACCCTTGGAACCGACTTCAGCTCCAGGATGCGATGAGCCGACATCGAGGTGCCAAACCTCCCCGTCGATGTGAACTCTTGGGGGAGATCAGCCTGTTATCCCCAGGGTAGCTTTTATCCGTTGAGCGACGGCCTTTCCATTCAGCACCGCCGGATCACTAAGCCCGACTTTCGTCCCTGCTCGACTTGTGGGTCTCGCAGTCAAACACCCTTTTGCCTTTGCACTCTGCGCTTGGTTTCCATCCAAGCTGAGGGTATCTTTGGGCGCCTCCGTTACTCTTTGGGAGGCGACCGCCCCAGTCAAACTGCCCGACTGACACTGTCCCGTCAACGGCTCTACGTCGTCCGGTTAGAAATCCAATACAACAGGGGTAGTATCCCAACAGCGGCTCCTTGAATACTGGCGTATCCATCTCTTTGCCTCCTACCTATCCTGTACATGCTGCATCAAATCCCAATATCAACCTGCAGTGAAGCTCCATGGGGTCTTTCCGTCTAGTCGCGGGTAACCTGCATCTTCACAGGTACTAAGACTTCACCGAGTCTACAGCTGAGACAGCGCCCAAATCGTTACGCCTTTCGTGCGGGTCAGAACTTACCTGACAAGGAATTTCGCTACCTTAGGACCGTTATAGTTACGGCCGCCGTTTACTGGGGCTTCAGTTCAGGGCTTCACTTGCGTTAACCCCTCCCCTTAACCTTCCAGCACCGGGCAGGCGTCACCCCCTATACTTCGCCTTGCGGCTTAGCAGAGAGCTGTGTTTTTGGTAAACAGTCGCTTGGGCCGTTTCACTGCGGCTCATATCTCTATGAGCACTCCTTCTCCCTAAGTTACGGAGTCATTTTGCAGAGTTCCTTAGCTATAGTTCTCTCGCTCACCTTAGGATTCTCTCCTCACCCATGTGTGTCCATTTTCGGTACGGGCCATATATACTTAACGTTAGAAACTTTTCTTGGAAGTTCCTCCACTGCCTTCCGTACTCGCCGTAGCTTTCCGTACGCTTCACGCCTTCTCGTTTCGGATGGTGGATTTGCCTGCCATCCCGATATCTCGCTTGCACCAGCTCTTCCAGCCGCTGGCTGCAGCTTCCTCTCTCCGTCATTCCTTCACATATATACGGGTACAGGAATCTCTACCTGTTGTCCATCGACTACGCCTTTCGGCCTCGCCTTAGGTCCCGACTTACCCAGAGCGGACGAACCTTCCTCTGGAAACCTTGGGTCTTCGGTGCGTGGGATTCTCACCCACGTTCCGCTACTCACACCGGCATTCTCTCTTCCATGATCTCCACACGTCCTTTCGGTCGTACTTCTCCGTTCATGGAACGCTCCCCTACCATCCCTTGGGATCCATAGCTTCGGTAGTATGCTTAGCCCCGGTAAATTATCGGCGCAGAGTCATTCGACTAGTGAGCTGTTACGCACTCTTTAAAGGATGGCTGCTTCTGAGCCAACCTCCTAGTTGTCTGTACATCTCCACATCCTTTTCCACTTAGCATACATTTTGGGACCTTAGCTGATGGTCTGGGCTGTTTCCCTCTTGACAACGGACCTTATCACCCGCTGTCTGACTGCCGAGCATGTTGGCGTGACATTCGCAGTTTGATTATGCTCAGTACCCCGAGATGGGGCCATCACATATTCAGTGCTCTACCTTCACGCAACTTACCTCGACGCTAGCCCTAAAGCTATTTCGGGGAGAACCAGCTATCTCCGGGTTCGATTGGAATTTCACCCCTAGCCACAACTCATCCGCCAACGTTTCAACGGGGGTCGGTTCGGTCCTCCATCGGGTTTTACCCCAACTTCAACCTGGTCATGGCTAGATCACCCGGTTTCGGGTCTACTGCATGCAACTCTCGCCCTCTTAAGACTCGCTTTCGCTTCGGCTCCGCATATCCTGCTTAACCTCGCTCCATACAGTAACTCGCCGGTTCATTCTACAAAAGGCACGCCATCACCCTTTAACGGGCTCTGACTTCTTGTAGGCATATGGTTTCAGGTTCTCTTTCACTCCCCTCCCGGGGTTCTTTTCACCTTTCCCTCACGGTACTGGTTCACTATCGGTCACTCTCTCGTATTTAGCCTTGCCGGATGGTCCCGGCCGATTCAGACAGGATTTCTCGTGTCCCGCCCTACTCAGGTGTCATCTCTCTCCAGTCTCTCATTTCGAGTACGGGGCTCTCACCCTCTCTCGCTCACCTTCCCATGTGATTCCTCTATGATCCTCTGTCAGATTTATCGATGATCCTACTACCCCGATCCTAAGATCGGTTTGGGCTCTTTCCCTTTCGCTCGCCGCTACTCAGAAAATCATTCTTATTTTCTCTTCCTGCAGGTACTTAGATGTTTCAGTTCCCTGCGTCTCGCCTCATCATGTCTATGTATTCGACATGTGATACACGGATATGACTCCGTGTGGGTTCCCCCATTCGGATATCGACGGCTCTTCACGTGCTTACCGCTCACCGTCGCATTTCGCTGTTTGCTGCGTCCTTCTTCGCCGGAGTGTGCCTAGGCATTCCCCATACGCCCTTTCTTGCTTTACCTTCTAGGTTTGCTTGCTTGAACTTTTTTTCGTTTACACTTGCTGTAAAATCTTAGTTACTTTCGACTTTTCGTACTAGACCTTTTCTTTAATGTCTAATCTCTTCTTTATCGTTTTCGCAATTTTTTTTACTACTATCCAGTTTTCAATGTCCTCTTGAATGTCTAAGACATTCAAAACCAAACAAGAAAGCACAACTTTCTCTCCCTAGAAAGGAGGTGATCCATCCCCACGTTCCCGTAGGGATACCTTGTTACGACTTCACCCCAATCATCAGTCCCACCTTAGACAGCTCCTTCCTTGCGGTTAGGCCACCGGCTTCGGGTGTTACCGACTCTCATGGTGTGACGGGCGGTGTGTACAAGGCCCGAGAACGTATTCACCGCGACATGCTGATTCGCGATTACTAGCGATTCCATCTTCGTGCAGTCGAGTTGCAGACTGCAGTCCGAACTGAGAACAGTTTTATGGGTTTCGCTCCACCTCGCGGCTTCGCTTCCCTCTGCTCTGTCCATTGTAGCACGTGTGTAGCCCAGGTCATAAGGGGCATGATGATTTGACGTCATCCCCGCCTTCCTCCGGCTTGTCACCGGCAGTCTCGCCAGAGTCCCCAACTTAATGCTGGCAACTGGCAACAGGGGTTGCGCTCGTTGCGGGACTTAACCCAACATCTCACGACACGAGCTGACGACAACCATGCACCACCTGTCTTCTCTATAGCTATCTCTCCATCTCTGGAGCCTTTAGATCGATGTCAAGACCTGGTAAGGTTCTTCGCGTTGCTTCGAATTAAACCACATGCTCCACCGCTTGTGCGGGCCCCCGTCAATTCCTTTGAGTTTCATTCTTGCGAACGTACTACTCAGGCGGAGTACTTATTGCGTTAACTGCAGCACTGAGCTTTGACACCCAACACTTAGTACTCATCGTTTACGGCGTGGACTACTAGGGTATCTAATCCTATTTGCTCCCCACGCTTTCGGGACTGAGCGTCAGTTATGCGCCAGATCGTCGCCTTCGCCACTGGTGTTCCTCCATATATCTACGCATTTCACCGCTACACATGGAATTCCACGATCCTCTCACACACTCTAGCTCTACGGTTTCCATGGCTTACCGAAGTTAAGCTTCGATCTTTCACCACAGACCCTTAGTGCCGCCTGCTCCCTCTTTACGCCCAATAATTCCGGATAACGCTCGCCACCTACGTATTACCGCGGCTGCTGGCACGTAGTTAGCCGTGGCTTTCTTATAGAGTACCGTCACTTGGATATCATTCCCTATATCCACCGTTCTTCCTCTATGACAGAAGTTTACATAACGAATTACTTCTTCCTTCACGCGGCGTTGCTCGGTCAGGGTTTCCCCCATTGCCGAAAATTCCCTACTGCTGCCTCCCGTAGGAGTCTGGGCCGTGTCTCAGTCCCAGTGTGGCCGGTCACCCTCTCAGGTCGGCTACGCATCGTCGCCTTGGTAGGCCGTTACCCTACCAACAAGCTAATGCGCCATAAGTCCATCATCTACCAGTCCCGTAACACTTTTCATATAGAGTTCATGCGATCTCTACACCTATGCGGTCTTAGCTGACGTTTCCATCAGTTATCCCCCTGTAGATGCCAGGTTACTTATGTATTACTCACCCGTTCGCCACTCTTCACCGAAGTGAAGCGTTCGACTTGCATGTATTAGGCACGCCGCCAGCGTTCATCCTGAGCCAGGATCAAACTCTCCATTGTCCTTCTATCTCTTCAGACAACTTTGGTCTGTTTAGCTCTTTTTTTGTTTTCTGTTTATTTCTAAACTCTCATTGACGTTGTGTTTTATTCTTTCCTGTTCAGTTTTCAATGTCCTCTCACTCGTCTCTCTCGTCGAGTGCCCATTTATATTACCATCCTCTCTCCCTTTTGTAAAGCTTTTTCTTGTCCTTTTTTTATTTTTTTCTCTTTTTCACTCTTTTTCTGCCTTTATATCGTTGTTTTTTTATCTGTATTTTTTTGTCATGATTAAAAGAAACGATCTTTACAGAACGTTTCTTTACCTTATGACTATATGATTTCTTTACTGTCCAGGATGATCGTTGTTGGGCCATCATTGATCAGTGAGACTTTCATCATCGCTCCAAAGATATACTTATTTCTATAAAAAAAAGAAGCCTAACATTAAGTTAGACTTTTAAATAACATATTAGAGCTTCTTTTTATAATTAACCAATTTTTTTGTAAACATCAACGAATTCTTGAGCTAAGTCAATGCATAATAATGATGTCATTAAGTGGTCTTGAGCATGTACCATTAATAAGCTTAATGGTGCTTTTTCTCCTCTAATTTCAGCTTGAATCATTTCAGTTTGTGAATGATGAGCTTCATTAACTGCTTCTTTAGCGTTTCCTAAAGATTCTTCAGCTTTTTCGATATCTCCAGCTTTTGCATATTGAATTGCTTCGATAGCTGAACTACGTGCGCTACCAGCATTAACAATTAAGTTAATTACGATTTGTTCTTGTTGATCCATTTTTATTATCTCCTTCTATAAACAAATATTCAGACTACTTACATCTGCACTATTATTTTATCAAAGTCATATCTATTATTCAAGCGCTTTCGTTAGATAAAGCACTATTTTGAACAAAAAGTCATTTACTACAAATAAGAAACATTCGTAATAAAAAATGCTTAAATATAAAAAGGTCCTGAAGGACCTTTCGTTAAAATTATTATTCAATAATTTCAGAGATGTTTCCAGAACCTACAGTTCTACCACCTTCACGAATTGAGAATTTAGTTCCTTGTTCAATTGCGATTGGGTGAATTAATTCAACTGTTAATTCTACAGTATCTCCAGGCATTACCATTTCAGTACCTTCTGGTAATTCGATTACACCAGTAATATCAGTAGTTCTGAAATAGAATTGTGGTCTATAGTTAGCGAAGAATGGTGTATGACGTCCACCTTCATCTTTACTTAATACATATACTTGACCTTTGAATTTAGTATGTGGATGTACTGAACCAGGTTTAGCTAATACTTGTCCACGTTGAATTTGATCACGGTTGATACCACGTAATAATACACCGATGTTATCTCCAGATTCAGCATAGTCTAATAATTTTCTGAACATTTCGATACCAGTAGCAACTGTTTTTTGAGTTTCTTTGATACCAACGATTTCTAATTCGTCATTTAAGTTTAATTGTCCACGTTCTACTCTACCTGTAGCAACAGTTCCACGTCCAGTGATTGTGAAAACGTCTTCTACTGGCATTAAGAATGGTTTATCAACGTCTCTAGTTGGAGTTGGGATATAAGTATCTACAGCTTCCATTAATTCGTCGATAGCTGGAGTCCATTTAGGATCTCCTTCTAATGCTTTTAATGCTGATCCTCTGATTACTGGAGTATCATCACCTGGGAAGTCATATTCATTTAATAATTCACGAACTTCCATTTCTACTAAGTCGATTAATTCTTCGTCATCAACCATATCGCATTTATTTAAGAATACGATGATGTATGGAACACCTACTTGACGAGATAATAAGATGTGTTCTCTTGTTTGTGGCATTGGTCCATCAGTAGCAGCAACTACTAAGATAGCACCATCCATTTGTGCAGCACCAGTGATCATGTTTTTGATGTAGTCAGCATGACCTGGACAGTCAACGTGTGCATAGTGACGAGTTTCAGTTTGATATTCTACGTGTGCAGTGTTGATTGTGATACCACGTTCTTTTTCTTCTGGAGCAGCATCGATTGAAGCATAATCCATTGCAGCAGCTTGTCCTTTTTTAGCAAGACAAGTAGTGATTGCAGCTGTTAAAGTTGTTTTACCATGGTCAACGTGACCAATAGTTCCGATATTTACATGCGCTTTAGAGCGGTCAAATTTTTCCTTAGCCATTGTTAAGGTTCCTCCTATTTTTTAATTTTTTACAATAAACATTCTAGTTTATTTGTTCGAAAAAATCAATATTTATTTGATTTTAATGTAGATTATACATTTCCACCATTTTTCTTAATGATTTCTTCTCTAATTGATTTAGGTGCAGCTTCGTATCTATCAAATTGCATTGTATAGTTTCCACGACCTTGAGTAAATGATCTTAAATCAGTTGCGTATCCGAACATTTCTGATAATGGTACAGATGCTTGAACTGAAATAGCATTTCCTCTTTCTTCTTGTCCTTCGATCATACCACGTCTAGATGAAATATCACCCATAACGCTACCTAAATATTCAGAAGGAGCAGTTACTTCTACTGCCATAATTGGTTCTAATAATACAGGACCACATTTTTTAGCAGCATTTTTAAGTGCTAAACTTGCAGCTACTTTATATGCCATTTCTGATGAATCGACATCATGGTAAGAACCATCAAATAATGTAGCTTTTACGTCTAATACAGGGTATCCAGCAATCATACCAGTTTCAAGTGCATCTTCAAGGCCTACTTTTACTGAGTTGATATATTCTCTTGGGACAGCCCCACCAACGATAGCATCAACGAATTCAAATCCTTTACCTTCATTAGGTTCAAATTTGATCCATACGTGACCGTATTGTCCACGACCACCAGATTGTTTTACATATTTACCTTCACATTCAGCTGCTTGAGTGATTGTTTCACGGTAAGCAACTTGTGGAGCACCAACGTTAGCTTCTACTTTGAATTCTCTTTTTAAACGGTCAACGATTACGTCTAAGTGTAATTCACCCATACCAGCGATAACTGTATCTCCAGTTTCAGGGTTAGTAAATGTTTTGAATGTTGGATCTTCTTCAGCTAATTTAATTAAACCATTACTTAACTTATCTTGATCTTGTTTAGTTTTTGGTTCGATAGCTAATTGGATAACTGGTTCAGGAAATTCCATTTTTTCAAGGATAACGAAATTCTTTTCGTCACAGATAGTATCCCCAGTTGTTGTGTTTTTGAAACCTACAGCTGCAGCGATATCTCCAGCGTAAACTTCATCAATTTCATTACGTTTGTTCGCATGCATTTGAAGAATACGACCTAAACGTTCTTTTTTATCTTTTGTAGAGTTTAATACATAACTTCCTGATTGACATGTACCTGAATATACACGGAAGAAAGTTAATTTTCCTACGAATGGGTCAGCCATGATTTTGAATGCTAATGCTGAGAAAGGTTCATCATCTGATGCATGTCTTTCTACTTCATTACCATCTTCATCAGTACCTTTGATTGAAGGAATGTCAGTTGGTGCAGGTAAAAAGTCAATTACTGCATCTAACATTGGTTGAACACCTTTATCTTTGTAAGCTGAACCACATAATACTGGGAATAATTCTACAGCTAATGTTCCTTTACGGATTGCTGCTTTAATTTCTTCTTCAGTAACTTCTTCACCTTCTAAAACTTTCATTAATAGATCATCATCATAAGTTGCTGCTTGATCTAACATTTTAGCACGGTATTCTTCAGCTTGAGCCATATATTCTTCAGGAATTTCTTTGTAAATTACATTTTCACCTTTTGCTCCTTCAAAATAAACAGCTTTCATTTTAATTAAGTCAATGATTCCTTCGAAAGTATCTTCAGCACCGATAGGTAATTGAATTGCAACACCTTGTACTCCTAATCTCTTTTCTAAAGATTCTAATGACATAATGAAATCTGCACCTGTTGCATCCATTTTATTAGCGAATACAATACGAGGTACACCATAAGTAGTAGCTTGACGCCAAACTGTTTCAGTTTGTGGTTCTACACCAGCTTTTGCATCTAATACAGTTACAGCACCATCTAATACACGTAAAGAACGTTCTACTTCGACTGTAAAGTCTACATGGCCTGGTGTATCGATAATGTTAACACGATACCCATTCCATTGAGCAGTTGTAGCTGCTGAAGTGATTGTGATTCCACGTTCTTGTTCTTGTTCCATCCAGTCCATTTGTGAAGCACCTTCGTGAGTTTCACCAATTTTGTGGATTTTACCAGTGTAATAAAGGACACGTTCAGTTGTTGTTGTTTTACCAGCATCAATATGAGCCATGATTCCGATATTACGAGTCTTTTCTAACGAAAATTCACGAGCCATTTGTTTTCTCCCTTCAAAATTTTAGCCGTTATATTACCAACGGAAATGAGCGAATGCTTTATTAGCTTCAGCCATTTTATGAGTATCTTCTTTCTTCTTAACAGAAGCACCTGTTCCGTTTGAAGCATCAATAATTTCGTTTGCTAAACGATCAACCATAGTTTTTTCGTTTCTTAAACGAGAGTAGTTTACTAACCATCTTAAACCTAAAGTCATTCTTCTTTCTGAAGAAACTTCAACTGGTACTTGGTAGTTAGCCCCACCAATACGTCTTACTTTAAGTTCAAGAACTGGCATAATATTGTTAATTGCTTGATCAAAGACTTCCATAGCTGGGTTTCCAGTTTTTTCTTCTACTTTTTTAAACGCATCATATAAGATGTTTTGAGCAACACCTTTTTTACCATCTAACATAATGTTGTTGATAAGTTTAGAAATAGTTTTAGAGTTATACACTGGATCAGGTAGAACGTCTCTTTTAGCAACTCGTCCTTTTCTTGACATATATATTTCCTCCTATAAGTATTAATTAAGCTTTTGGTTTTTTAGCACCGTATTTAGAACGTGCTTGTTTACGATCGTTAACTCCAGCACAGTCCATTGTACCACGGATAATATGGTAACGAACCCCTGGTAAGTCTTTAACACGACCACCACGAATTAAAACAACACTATGTTCTTGTAAGTTGTGTCCAATTCCTGGAATATATGCAGTTACTTCCATACCATTTGATAATCTAACACGGGCATATTTACGTAAAGCCGAGTTAGGTTTTTTAGGTGTCATAGTAGCAACACGAGTACACACACCACGCTTTTGAGGTGATTTAGTTGATGTAGCTTTTTTAGCTAATGAGTTATAACCTCTATTTAAAGCAGGTGAATTTGATTTTGTTGTTTTATCAGTACGACCTTGTCTTACTAATTGGTTAATTGTAGGCATTTCTTTCTCCTTTCTTGATAACACACAATACCGGGTGTTTCATATTTAATCAATAAATATTGCACCCAATCAGGGCACTGACAATATATTATAGTATTAAAATGATAATGTCAACAAAAAAAATTAAAAAATATAAAAAAAACTCTAAAGTGAAAAGTTAAATTCCACTTTAGATATGACAAAGTGGATTTTAGTCTTTCACAAGCTTCCAGTTGAATTTACTCTTACAGTTGAACTTACTTTTACACTTCTTTTGTGGAATTTACTCTTTCACCTGTATAATTTACCTGATATCTGTTTTCCATTTTCATGAAAGGTAGATTATCATGTCTTCTAACAATAAAAATTTACATCTTACTGTTCAAGAAAGAATCATCATTGAAAAAGGTATCGAAAACGGCTCTACTAAAGCTGCTATCGCTCTTACCATCGGCAAGGACAAGTCTACTGTTGGTAAAGAAATCAAAAAAACATAGAGAACTTGTTCACAAATCTTCTTATAAAATTAATTGTGCTAATATGAAAAACTGTTCTCACAATCATGTCTGTGACAATTGTGCTGATTTTAAACCTTTCACCTGCAATCGTCGTGATCGTTCTCCTGGTGCATGTAACGGCTGTTCTAAATATACGTATTGTCGTTATGATAAGTATAGATACAAGGCTGACTTTTCTCATAAAAAATATAGAGAAGACCTTGTTGATTCTAGAACTGGTATCAATATGTCATATGAAGAATGCAAAGCTATGGCTGATATTATCGTTCCGCTTATTAAAGCCGGGCATTCTCCCTATCATATCGTTACCAATCATCCTGAATTGAATATTTCTGAAAAAACGCTCTACAACTATATTGAAAATGGTATCTTTAGAGAATTTGGACTTCTCGATATCGATCTTAGAATCAAAACAAAAAGAAAAATAACCAAAAAGGCTTCTAATAAATATAAAAAAAGAGAAGATAAAAAGTATTTGAATGGTCGTACATACGATGACTTTATTAATTATACAGCAGAAAATAAAAATCTAAGCGTTGTTGAAATGGATACGGTCTACAATAATGGTTCTACAGGTCCTTTCATGCAAACATTTAAATTTTTAGACTATTCTTTCATGTTTATCGTCTATCAAGAAGAAAAAACGGCGAAATCAATGGTCGAAGGAGTCGACCTTTTAGAAAAGATCTTAGGGGAAGACCTTTTCAGTGAAGAAGTTGCCATTATAAAGACTGATAGAGGAAGTGAATTTTGTGATGCTGAAGGGTTTGAAAAAGAAGAAAATGAATCAAGACGTACACGAATCTTCTATTGTGATCCAATGGCTTCTGGTCAAAAAGGAAGTTTAGAAAACAATCATAAAGAAATCCGCTATATTTGTCCAAAAGAAAATGATTTAAAAGATTTAGGACTTAACAGTCAGGAAAAAGCAAATCTAATAGTCTCACATATCAATTCTCAATCAAAAGAACATTTAAAAGGTAAATCACCATTAGAAGTAATGGAATTTATGAATCCTGCACTTTATCAAAAATTCAAAGATTTTGGAATTGAAAGAATCAATAAAGACAATATTGTTTTAAAACCTTACTTATTAAAAGATTAAAATCATTCAGAGAATGTATGAAAATGGGTATACAGATTGACAGTTCAATACTTTATTCAAGTGGATTTTAGTCTTACACTCAAAAAAATTGACAAAAATGCACAGCTTTAATGTGCCCCAAAATAGTACTCTTTCATAACAAAATTTGGTTTTCAATCACATGAAAGACTAAATTCAACCATCAAAATAAAAAGAATATTAGGCAAATCACCTAATATTCTTATAAAATCTGCTTTCTGAAAGAGTAAATTCTACTTTTATTTTTCATTTTTTTAAAGTGGAATTTAACTTTTCACTTTAGCAAAATATAAAAAAAATAGGCCTAAGCCTATTTTTTTATAATTGATCTCCAAGATTTTCATGATTATCATCTAATAAATCATATTTAGCAAGTTCAGCTGCTTTTGCTTCTTCAGCTTCTTTTGCTAATGTTTCAGGTGATTTTAAAGGACCTCTAAATCCTGTACCAGCTGGTAATAATTTACCAATTAATACATTTTCTTTTAATCCTTTTAACATATCTTTCTTACCTTTAATTGATGCATCAGTTAAGATCTTAGTAGTTTCTTGGAATGATGCTGCAGATAAGAATGAATCAGTTTCAAGAGATGCTTTAGTAATACCTAATAAGATTGGTCTACCAACAGCTGGATGTTTTCCTTCTTTTAATGCTTCTCTATTTAATTCAGTAAATTGAGTTACATTAACATGTGTTCCAGGAAGTGTTCCAGTATCTCCACCTTCAACAATTCTAATTTTCTTCAACATTTGTCTTACGATAATTTCGATATGTTTATCAGAAATTTCGATACCTTGAATACGATATACTTTTTGAACTTCTTTAATAATATACTTTTCAACAGCTTCTGTATCAGCTACATTTAATAATTCTTTTGGATCAATAGAACCTTTAGTGATTTTATCACCAATACGTACTTCATCACCAACATTAACTCTTAATTTTGCACCATATGGAGTTAAGTAACTTTTTGTTTCTAAATCGTTAGAAACAACAACTTCCATTCTTCCTGCATTATCAATAATATTTGATACTTCACCATCAATTTCAGAAATAATTGATTTAGCTTTTGGATTACGTGCTTCAAATAATTCTTGAATACGAGGTAACCCTTGAGTGATATCGGCACCACCGGCAACCCCACCATCATGGAAAGTACGCATTGTTAACTGAGTACCTGGTTCACCGATTGATTGTGCAGCCATAACCCCAACAGCTTCACCTAATTCAACAACATTACCTGTTGCTAAGTTACGACCATAACATTTTTTACAAACTCCGCCTTTAGCAACGCAGCCAAGAACTGAACGAATTTCAACTTCTTTAATACCTGCATCACAAACAACTTTAGCGTTTTGTTCAGTAAAGATTTCACCTGCAGCAACTAATAATTCTTTAGTTTCTGGATGGTAAACATCTTTTTGTGAATAACGACCAACTAAACGGTCATATAATGGAACAATTACAGTATTGTCATCTGTATTGTATAATTCAGTAACAACGAATCCTCTATCTGTTCCACAATCTTCTTCAGAAATAATAACTTCTTGAGCAACGTCTACTAAACGTCTTGTTAAGTAACCTGAATCGGCAGTCTTTAAGGCAGTATCTGTAGAACCTTTACGGGCACCGTGTGTTGAAATAAAGAATTCTGATGCTGTTAAACCTTCACGGAAGGCAGACTTGATTGGTAACTCGATTGTTTCCCCTTTTGGATTTGACATCAATCCACGCATACCTACTAACTGAGTGAAGTTAGAAAGTGATCCACGGGCACCTGAATCAGACATGATGAAGATTGGGTTACGATCATCAGCTTCGAACTCTTGACGAACGACTTCTTGGACTTCATCTTTAACACCAGTCCATAATTTGATTACGCTTTGGTATCTTTCTGCTTCAGTTAATTTACCTTTATTATAGAAAGTTTTAATTTGTTCAAGTTTTTGATCTGCTTTATCAAAGATTTCAAATTTAGCTTGTGGCACTTGGATATCATAAGCAGATACTGTAATACCAGCAATTGTTGAATATTTAAATCCTTGGTCTTTTAACTTATCAAGCATTAAACTTGTATCAGTTAATGCAGATTGTTTGAACACTTCATCAATGATGCTTCCTAATGCTTTTTTACCTAATGGTTTAACTGGTTGTTGAGCAGCAATATGTGCTTTAATATCAGTTCCCATTGGAACAAAGTATCTATCAGGTGTTCCAGATAAGTTTTCTTTACCTGGTTCATTGATAAATGGGAATTGTCCATCAAAGATATCATTAAAGAAAATTTTACCTACAGTAGTAATTAAATAACTGTTATTTTGAGCTTCTGTAAATGTTGCATTGTGTAATGCAGATGCTTTAATAGCAACTCTTGTATGAAGATTTACAGTTTTAGCAAAATATGCATGATCAACTTCATTTCTATCAGCAAAGACAGTACCTTCACCAATTGCTCCAACATCTTCTAATGTTAAGTAGTAGTTACCTAACACCATGTCTTGGGATGGAGTAACGATAGGTTTACCATCTTTAGGACCTAAGATATTTGTTGATCCTAACATTAATTGTCTTGCTTCTTGAATTGCTTCTTCACCTAATGGTACATGGACAGCCATTTGGTCCCCATCGAAATCGGCATTGAACGCTGGAGTTACTAATGGGTGAAGACGAATAGCACGTCCTTCTACTAATTTAGGTTCGAATGCTTGGATACCTAATCTATGAAGAGTTGGCGCACGGTTTAATAATACTGGATGTGCTTTGATAACTTCTTCAACGATTGGCCAAATTTTATCATCCATTTTATCAATTAATCTTTCAGCTGCTTTAATATTTGTAGCAATTTCTTGATCAACTAAACCATGGATAACAAATGGTTTAAATAAGCTTAATGCCATTTCACGTGGAATACCACATTGATACATTTTTAAGTCTGGTCCTACAGCGATAACTGAACGTCCTGAATAGTCAACACGTTTACCTAATAAGTTTTGACGGAAACGTCCTTGTTTACCTTTTAATGTATGGCTTAATGATTTTAACGCACGTCCACCAGCACCAGTAATTGGTTTAGAACGACGACCATTATCAATTAAGGCATCAACAGCTTCTTGTAACATACGCTTTTCATTTTGAACGATAATAGAAGGTGTTCCAAGTTCTAATAATTTTTTCAAACGATTATTACGAGTAATAACACGTCTATATAAATCATTTAAATCACTTGTCGCAAAACGTCCACCATCTAATTGTAACATAGGTCTTAAATCAGGTGGTATAACTGGTAATGCTTCAAGAATCATCCATTCAGGTTGATTATCAGAAGATCTAAATGCTTCAATAGCTTCTAATCTCTTCAATAATTTAGTACGTTTTTGTCCTTGAGCTTCTTTTAATTCTTTAGATACAAGTTCAAATTCTGCATCTAAATCAACTTGTTTTAATAAAGTTTGAATCGCTTCAGCCCCAATTTGAGCTTCAAATGTATGACCAAATTGTTCATAACATTTACGATAATCTCTTTCAGATAATACTTGTTTGTATTCTAAAGGTGTAGTTCCTTTATCAATAACAACATAAGAAACAAAATAAATAATTTCTTCTAGTTGTTTTGGTGACATATCTAAGATTAATCCCATTCTTGATGGAATACCTTTTAAATACCAAATATGTGCTACTGGTGTAGCTAATTCAATATGTCCCATACGTTCACGACGTACTGCAGATTTAGTAACTTCTACACCACATCGATCACATACAACACCTTTATATCTAATTTTCTTATATTTTCCACAACTACATTCCCAATCCTTAGATGGTCCAAAGATTCTTTCACAGAATAGACCATCTTTTTCAGGCTTTTGAGAACGATAGTTAATCGTTTCAGGTTTTTTTACTTCACCATAAGACCATTCACGAATTTTTTCAGGAGATGCTAATCCAATTTGGATTGATGAAAATTTATTAGTATTTGCCATTTTCTATTCCCTCCTTATAATGATTCACTTTCTTCAGTTTCAACTAATTCTTCAGATTTCATAGCATCAGTAACAACTTCTTTTTCTTCGTTTACATCTTCTTTTTCAATTGATCTTGGGAAACGTCTTTCTTCATCTTCGATATTTCTTTCATCAATTTCTTGATCATTTTCATCTAATAAACGAATATCTAATGCTAATGCTTGTAATTCTTTCTTTAATACTCTAAATGATTCAGGTAATCCTGGTTCTGGCATTGGTTGTCCTTTAACAATAGCTTCATATGTTTTAACACGTCCAACAACATCATCAGATTTAACAGTTAAGATTTCACGAAGTGTATAAGCAGCACCATAAGCTTCAAGTGCCCAAACTTCCATTTCCCCAAATCTTTGTCCACCGTTTTGAGCTTTACCTCCAAGTGGTTGTTGAGTAACTAATGAGTAAGGTCCTACTGAACGTGCATGCAATTTATCATCAACCATGTGTGATAATTTAACGAAGTACATAATACCTACAGATACAGGAGAATCAAAATATTCACCCGTACGTCCAGAAATAACAGGTTGTTTTCCATCTTCATTCATTCCTGCTTCTTTCATTAATGCTTCTAAGTCTTCACGATGTAAACCATCGAAAGCAGGAGTAGCAATATATAAACCTAATTGTCTAGCTGCATAACCTAAATGTAACTCTAATACTTGTCCGATATTCATACGAGATGGAACCCCTAATGGATTTAACATGATATCTAATGGTGTACCATCTTCTAAGTGTGGCATATCTTCGATTGGTAAGATTTTTGAAATAACCCCTTTATTACCATGACGTCCAGCCATTTTATCTCCTTCAGAGATTTTACGTTTTTGAACGATATAAACTTTAACAACACGGTTAACACCTGGTTGTAATTCATCACCATTTTTACGATCAAAGATTTTAATATCATGAACGATACCAGCCCCACCATGAGGAACTCTTAATGAATTATCTTTAACTTCTCTTGACTTTTCACCAAAGATTGCAAGTAATAATTTTTCTTCTGCTGATAATTCAGCTTGACCTTTTGGAGTAACTTTACCAACTAAGATATCTCCTTCTTTAACTTCAGCACCAATCATGATGATACCATCACTATTTAAGTTTTTACGTGCTTCATCCCCAACGTTAGGGATATCTCTTGTAATTTCTTCAGGTCCTAATTTTGTATCACGACATTCAATTGAATATTCATCAATATGAATAGATGTATATACATCTTCTTTTACTAATCTTTCAGACATAATAACGGCATCTTCGTAGTTATAACCATTCCATGTCATGAAACCAACTAACACGTTTTGTCCTAATGCTAATTCACCTTGTTCCATTGCTGGACCATCAGCTAATACTTGACCAACAACAACTTCTTCTCCAACTTTAACAATTGGTTTATGGTTGATACAAGTTCCTGCATTTGAAATAGCAAATTTTGTTAAACGATATTTGTGAACAACTGCTTCATCATCCACGATTTCAATACGTTTAGCATCTACATAACTTACAGTACCGTTATGTTTACTTACTAAAGCTGCTCCAGAATCTCTTGCAGCTTGATATTCCATACCTGTCCCAACAAATGGTGTATGTGGATTTAATAAAGGTACAGCTTGACGTTGCATGTTGGCACCCATTAAAGCACGAGTTGCATCATCGTTTTCCAAGAATGGAATACATGAAGTGGCAACAGAAACGATTTGTTTTGGAGAAATATCGATAAAATCAACATCTTCTCTTTTAGCCATAATATTTTCACCTAAATGACGGGCGATAACTTGTTCATCTAAGATTTCACCTTCATCAGATGTTTGTACATTTGCTTGTGCAATAATGTAATTTTTTTCTTCATCAGCAGTTAAATAACGTACATCGTCTTCATCGATAACACATTTATTAACTTTACGATATGGAGTTTCAATAAATCCATATTCATTGATTTTAGCATAAGATGCTAAAGTTGAAATTAACCCGATGTTTGGACCTTCAGGAGTTTCGATTGGACAAATTCTTCCATAATGGGAAGCATGTACGTCACGGACTTCATATCCTGCACGGTCTCTTGATAAACCACCTGGCCCTAATGCAGATAAACGACGTTTATTTGTTAATTCGGCTAAGGGGTTAATTTGATCCATGAATTGTGATAATTGTGATGACGCAAAGAATTCTTTCATTGCGGCAGTTAATGGACGAATATTTGTTAAAGATTGTGGTGTTACTGAATCCACTTCAGATAATGACATTCTTTCTTTAACAACTCTTTCCATTCTTGATAATCCAATTCTGAATTGGTTTTGAATTAATTCACCTACAGAACGTACACGTCTATTTCCTAAATGATCGATATCATCTAATAAACCTATACGAGCCATATGAGATACTCTATCTTCAGGTGCTAAATCATAAGAATTGAAAATATCAACTAAGTTTAACATATATGAATATGCTGCAATCATGTCAGAGATTGTAACATATTTACAATTTAATGATAAATCTGTACCAATTACTTTCATAACTTTAGTACGTGATTCATCAACATAAACATGAACTACTTGTAATACACCATTACTTTCTAATCTAGGATTAGTTTTCATTTCAACAGTGTGTGCACCTGCTTCAAAAACAGGTCTTAATGTATCAATAACTTCATTTGTAATAACTGTTCCTTTTGTACAAACAACGTTACCATCAACATCTTTAACATCTTCAGCAAGAACACGTCCTGCAATACGATCTAATAAACTTAATTTTTTCTTAAATTTGAAACGACCAGCTTTAGCTAAATCATAACGTTTAGGATCAAAGAATCTAGTATATAAAAGGCTTGTAGCACCTTCTAATGTAGCAGGTTCTCCTGGTCTTAATTTATTATAAATTTCAATTAAAGCTTCTTCTGTGTTTGTTGTATTATCTTTTGCTAAAGTGTTCAAAATAAATTCATGATCACCAAAAACATCAATAATATCTTCATTACTAGAAAGTCCTAAAGCACGTAATAAAACTGTTCCTGGGATTTTTCTATTACGGTCAATACGAACATTTAAAACATCTTTTGCATCATTTTCGAACTCTAACCAAGTCCCTCTTGATGGGATAATACTACCTTCAAAGACAGTTTTACCACTTTTATCAATGGCATCAGCAAAGTATGCCCCTGGTGAACGTACTAATTGAGATACAATAACACGTTCTGCCCCATTAATAATGAAAGTTCCTGAATCAGTCATTAATGGGAAATCACCCATAAATACTTCTTGTTCTTTAATTTCACCAGTTCCTGAATTGATTAAACGTAAAGTAGCACGAATTGGTGCTGCATAATTTGCATCACGATCTTTACTTTCGTTTACGGAATATTTTGGTTCATCAAAGGCACAATCAACAAATTCTAATGATAAAGTTTCATTAAAGTTTGTAATTGGGTAGATATCATCAAATACTTCTTTAATTCCTACTTCTTTAAACCATTTATAGGAATTTGTTTGAATTTCTACTAAATTTGGTAACTCTAAAGATCCTGAAATCCTAGAGTAATTACGACGAGTAATCTTGCTTTTTGCTGTAGTTGTATGCTTTTCCACGAATTAACTCCACCCTTCTTTATCTCTATTAAACTGTTTTTGAGCGCACAAAAACGCTTGATTTTAAATATTAATAGTCATTATTGTATTTTAGATAAAGGTTTCAAAAAAGTCAATACCTTTTTTTATAAAAAATAAAAAAAAGAAATATTATCTTTTTACACTATGTAACAAGTAATATCCCTTATCTCTTTTAACAATTTCACAATTCCCAAAAACTTCTTCCATTTTCTTTTTAGCCGAAGGAGCGCCTTGTTTCTTTTGTAAAATAACCCATAAACTTCCATTTTCATTAAGATGTTCAATTGATTCTTGTAAAATTGTAGTTACAACTTCTTTACCCGCTCTTACTGGTGGATTTGTTACGATCACATCATAACTTCCTTGAACATTTTCATAAATAAAGCTTTTATAAATATTTGCATGAATATTATTATTTTTAGCATTTAATTTGGCAAGTTCAAGTGCACGATCATTGACATCGACCATATCCACATTTAAATGTGAATAAACTTTATTAAGACATATTCCGAAAGTTCCATAGCCACATCCTACATCAAGAAGTGTTTTTTCATTTGTAATTTCGATATTGTCTAATAAAACACGTGATCCATAATCTATCATGCTTTTAGAAAAAACACCATTATCACTTGTAAATAAAAGATCATATTTATGAAATCTAAAAATAAATTGTGATTGTTCACTTTTTAAATCAGTATTATCTGTAAAATAATGTTTCATTTGTATTTCCTCTATTTCCTTTTTCTTTATTATACAAATAAATAGAATTTTAACCAATAAAAAAAGAAGAATCGTAAGATCCTTCTTTTAAATCAAAGTTATAATTATTTAACTTCTACTGTAGCTCCAGCAGCTTCTAATTTTTCTTTGATTTCTTTAGCTTCATCAGCAGATACTTTTTCTTTGATTACTGAAGGTGCTTTGTCAACTAATCCTTTAGCATCAACTAATCCTAATCCAGTGATTTCTCTTACAGCTTTGATTACAGCAACTTTAGTTCCACCAACTTCAGTTAATGTTACGTTAACTTCTGTAGGTTCAGCAGCAGCTCCAGCATCAGCAGCAGCAGCTACAGCAACTGGTGCAGCAGCAGTTACATCAAATTTTTCTTCGATTGCTTTTACTAAGTCATTTAATTCTAAAATAGTAGCTTCTTCTAAGTAAGCTAAGATATCTTCATGTGTTAATTTTGCCATGTTTATATTCTCCTTTTCATTAATTCTGCTTATTCAGCAGCTTCTTCTACTTTTTCTTCAGCAGGTGCTTCAACTGGTGCTTCTCCACCATTTTCTTCTCTTGCATCTGCTACAGCTTTTACAACTCTAGCGAATTTGCTAACTGGTGCTTGTAACATACCAAGTAACATTGAGTACATTCCTTCACGTCCAGGTAATTTAGCAATTTCATTAATTTCTTCTACTTCTAATACTTTTCCTTCAACAATTCCAGCTTTGATTACTAAAGCTTCATGATCTTTAGCAAAGTTAGCTAAAACTCTTGCAGGTGCAACGGCATCACTATGACCGAATGCAATAGCGTTTGGACCTACTAATTTATCATTGATTTCAGCATATCCAGCGCTTTCAGTAGCTCTTTGAACTAATTTGTTTTTGTAAACTTTGAATTCAACATCTTCTTCACGTAATGCTTTACGTAATTCAGTGACTTCTGCTACTGATAATCCACGATATTCTACTACTACAGCAGATTGTGAATCATTAAATTTACCAGTGATTTCTTCAACAACGACTTTTTTCGCATTGATTGCTTCTACTGACATTGCTACACCTCCTATAAATTTTTATATATGCAACAATATACGCGCTATATTTAAAACTCCCATACGTAGATAGGAGTTCAAGTTCTTCATAAACTCAACACCTCGGTAACAAATTAAGGTTCCCCAGTTACTGTCTACGGTATATTGATTGCGACATTTTTTACAAACTATTTAGTAGTTTGAACTTTGATTGCAGGTCCCATAGTTGATGAAACTGCAATATTTTTAATATAAGTACCTTTAGCTGATGTTGGTTTTAATCTTACGATTAAATCATAAATTGTGTTGAAGTTTTCAACTAATTTAGCATCATCAAATGATACTCTACCGATTGGTAAATGAACATTACCTTCTTTATCAGTACGGTAAGTTACTTTACCAGCTTTTGTTTCTTGAACTGCTTTAGCAACATCCATAGTTACTGTTCCAGTTTTTGGGTTAGGCATTAAACCTTTAGGTCCTAAGATACGACCTAATTTACCTAATTCAGCCATCATGTTAGGAGTAGCGATCATAACTTCGAAATCTAACCATCCTTTTTTGATGTCTTCTAAAATTTCTTTACCAGCAACGATATCTGCACCAGCATCTTTAGCTTCTTGAGCTTTTTCTCCTTCAGCTACAACTAAAACTTTTTTAGTTTTACCAGTTCCGTGTGGTAATACAACAGCTCCACGTAATTGTTGATCTGCTTGTCTAACATCTAATCCTAAATTGAAAGCAACATCGACACTTGCATCGAATTTTACATTACTTGTTTTTTTAACTAATTCAATAGCTTCTTCAGCTGAATAAAGTTTTCCATTTTCAATTAATGCAGCTGCTTCTGTATATCTTTTACTTTTCTTTGCCATTTAATTTCCTCCTTAGTGGTTATAACGGATTATCCTTCCACGTGATGCTTACGCATCGATTCCTTCAACTTTAACACCCATGTTTTTAGCTGTACCAGCAACGATTTTCATTGCAGCATCTAAATCATAAGCATTTAAGTCAGGCATTTTGTATTCAGCGATTTCTTTTAATTTGTCAGCTGATAATGTTCCTACAGTAGTTGTTCCTGCATTACTAGAACCTTTTTGTACTCCTAAAGCTTTTTTAATCATTTCTGAAGCTGGAGCAGTTTTTAATACAAAGCTGAAATCTTTGTCTTCATATACTGTTAAGACAACTGGTACTGTTTCTCCCATACGATCTTTAGTTTGATCATTGAAAGCAGTACAGAATTTAGGCATTTGGATACCTGCACCTGCTAATGCTGGACCAGGTTTAGCTTGCCCTGCTTTGAATTGAATTTTCATAACTCTAACAACTTTCTTACTCACGCGACATTTCCTCCTTGTAAAAATTTGTCCGTGTTGTGGTCAAATGGGTGTTACCCTTCCACACAACAATGAATGCGCAATTAACCTATTGCGTCGACAACTAATTTACCATTATCTCTTGATAAATGCAATACTTTTTTATATTTTTTTGCATTTTATCAAATAAATTTAAAAAAAAGAAAAACTCTAGGAATTTTCCTAGAGTTTAAACAACAATTAGTCTAAAGCAGCAATCATTGCTTTGTATGAATCTTCAACTAATGAAGCTCCACCAACTAAAGCACCATCAATATCAGGTTGTTCTAATAATGCTTTTAAACCTTCAGGTTTAACAGATCCACCATATTGAATTCTTACTTGATCAGCAACTTCTTGTCCGTATAATTCAGCAACTACTGAACGGATGTATCCACAAACATCTTGAGCGATTTCGTTTGTAGCAGTTTTTCCAGTTCCGATAGCCCATACTGGTTCGTAAGCGATAACGCTTCTAGCAGCACATTTAGGACAAACATCTTTGTAAGCAGCAACTACTTGAGTTTTAACAACATCTTTAGTAGTTCCAGCTTCATATTGTTCTAATGTTTCACCAACACATACGATTGGAGTCATATCATTTTTAAGAACTTGAAGCATTTTAGCGTTAACTGTTTCATCAGTTTCCCCAAAATATTGTCTTCTTTCAGAGTGACCTAAGATAACCCATTCAACTCCGATTTCTTTTAACATTTCAACAGATACTTCACCAGTATAAGCTCCGCTATCTTTGAAGTGTACGTTTTCAGCAGCTACGATTAAGTTTTTAGCTCCTGCTTTTGCAGTTTGTAAAGCTAAGTATGGAGTAGCAATTCCCCAGTCAGCTTTATCAGTTACTTCTGGATCAACAGCTTCTACAAATGCTTTTGTAGCAGCGATTGTTTTATTCATTTTCCAGTTTCCTACGATAATTGGTTTTCTCATGATTACAAATACCTTCCTTATTATTTATCATCAATTGCAGCGATACCTGGAAGAACTTTACCTTCCATATATTCTAATGAAGCTCCACCACCAGTTGAGATGTGAGAAACTTTATCAGCATATCCAAGTTGCATTACTGCAGCAGCGCTATCTCCACCACCAATGATAGTGTTAGCACCTTCTAAACCAGCTAAAGCTTCACATACAGCGATTGTTCCTTTAGCGAATGGTTCCATTTCGAATACACCCATAGGTCCATTCCATACAACTGTTTTAGCACCAGCTAAAGCAGCTTTGATGTTTTCTACAGATTTAGGTCCGATGTCTAATCCCATGTATCCATCAGGTACATCTTCACCACAAACTTTAATATCACCTTCTGCAGCAAATGCAGTATTGATTACAGAATCAACTGGTAAGATTAATTTATCTCCAGCTTTAGCTAAGATATCTTTAGCTACGTCAATTCTATCATCTTCAACTAAAGAGTTACCGATTGAATGACCTTGAGCTTTAGCGAAAGTATAGCACATACCTCCACCAACGATAACTTTGTCAGCAATTTTTAATAAGTTTTCGATAACTAAGATTTTATCAGAAACTTTAGCTCCACCTAAGATAGCAACCATTGGTCTTTCTGGATTACTTACAGCTTTTCCAATGTAGTTGATTTCTTTTTCTACTAAGAAACCAGCTGCTGATGGTAAATGAGCAGGGATTCCAGCTGTAGAAGCATGAGCTCTATGAACTGAACCGAATGCATCTTCAACAAATACATCACCTAATGAAGCCCAGTATTTTCCTAATTCAGGATCATTTTTACTTTCTCCAGCTTCATAACGAGTGTTTTGAACTAAGATAACTTGTCCATTTTCAGCGTTTTTAACAGCTTCTTCTAATTCAGCACCACGAGTGCAATCTACGAATTTTACATCTCTACCTAATAATTCAGCTAATCTAGGAGCAACAACAGCTAAATTGTTTTTAGCTTTGTCTTCTTCAGTTTTCACTTTACCTAAGTGAGAGAATAAAACGATAGCTTTTGGAGATTGTTCTAATAAATATTTGATTGTTGGTAATGCAGCAACAATACGATTATCATTAGTGATTTCTCCTGTTTCTTTACTTCTTGGTACGTTGAAGTCAACACGAACTAAAACAGTTTTTCCAGCGACTTCAATATCTCTAATTGTTTTCTTATCCATTTTTATAATTCCTCCATGGCTGAATTATATCATCTATAATCATTGTTTTCAATTAATTTCATATTATATTATGAGGTGAAAAATATGAAAAATACGAATGTAATCCCTATCCAAAAAATCCCATCTATGTTAGAGAATGATTATCAATTTGTCGATTTAAGAGATCCCTATGAGTATAAGAAAATTCATCTAACAAAATTCACAAATATTCCCTATGAAAAGTTCAATCTCAATCAGTATCATTTTTCTAAAAAAGAACCACTTATTCTTATCTGTTATAGCGGAGCTAAATCAAAAAAACTAGCAGATGATTTATGTCAACAAGGTTATGATGCTTACAGTATTGAAGGTGGATTCTATTCTATTTTGCATCAAAAGACATAAAAAAATTAACGAGTGCATACTCGTTAATCCAATGGTTTATTATAAAAACGTCCTATAAAGTTTTCAACTTTAGTTACAGAAACAATAATCTTTGGATCAGTTTCCTTTAAAGCTTCTAAAACATCTCCGACTTCATAACTTGAAACAATTGCTGTTAAATAGCTTACAGGATGATGTGAATATCCTCCATAACCATCTAAAGCAGTGATCCCATGATGGAATTTTTCTAAATAAGTATCCACCACTTCGTCTTTTTTTACAGTATAGATGTGTAACATAACACGTTTATATCGTGTATGGAAAGTAGAAATTGTTTTTGTTGAGATAAATTGGAACAAAATAGAATACCCTGCTTTATCAAATCCAAAAATAACTCCAAAAACACATAAAATCATAGCATTAAAGGCAAAAACTTGCATCCAGATTTCTCGTCCATTTTTATTAGCAAAATACAAAGCAATAAAATCTGTACCACCTGAAGAAGCACCCGCTTTTAAAGCAAGTACAATACTCATTCCCCAAATATATCCACCAAATACAACATTTAAAACTTGTTCATCAAATAATGGATAATTTGGAATAATTTGTAATAAAAATGATGTTAAAAAGACTTGTAATAATGAAAAGAATACAAATCGTTTTGATATTTTCTTGGCACAAATAAGCGCAACAGGTACATTTAAAGCAACTAAAGTGAATGCTGTTGGAATTGATTTTCCAAATAAATCAGCAATCATATCTACAAGTAAGGCAATACCCATAAACCCACCTGACAATAAGTGCGCTGGTCTTACAAATGTTTTAGTTGTAGCAGCCATAATCAATGAAGAACAAAATACACAACCAAAACTAATTAAATCTCTTTTTTTTATCTTTTTCATGATCTTTCTCCCTAAATTCCACTACATTGTACTCTTTTAGAAACAATTTACAACAGTCATTTACCAAAAAATAAAGTTAATTTATTAACAAAGAAAAAGGATTAAATTCACATCTAATCCTCTTACCTATTCTTTCCGTTTTTATGATAAATATTTTCAAAAAAATCATACAATTTTAATTCATCTTGTTCAAAGAAATCAATCACTTCATCACTTGCTTGGATATCAATATTCTTATTTCTTAATATTTGATAAACCATGTTAGGATTTTCCTCAACTGATTTTCCCATATCAATGACAAATTCAAATCCATCTTGAAAAATAAAACTAAATTGCATTACATAAAATGTATATAATCCCTGATGTCCTCCACCACCTTTTGTAAAATAAAGTTCTATTTTTACTCTTCTTAAATCCTGCCAACTATATTCCTTATTTTCATTATTTTCTTTTTTAGTTATCAAACTTTTTAAAATAGATTTTCTACTTTGATAGCGATAACTACAAATTGAAATCTTATTATCTGTTAATTCAACATATTCTAATTTAGTTTCACAAATAACAAATATAATCAAAAGAATAATAAATGAAATACACATAGAAAGAATGATGAGTCTCCCTGATGCTTCATAAAAAGATATTTGAAAATGTTGTACTGAATTTTGTGTTTGTTCGTTAACATAAGATATCATATTAGGAAATGCTAAACCTATTAAAATTCCAAAAATAGCAGCAATAAATAAAGATAAAGCACAAATACCTAATAGACTCCTTGGTATCGACTTATAACCAATGACCACTGTTTGATCTTTCTTAAAATAATCAAATACTTTCTTTAAGTCTCTCTTCTTAACTTTTTTATCTCCTATTTGATTATCTTCAATTACTTGATCTAATAGAGGTATATTTTTTTCTTTTAAATCTTCACACATATTTTTTATATATTGTAATGATTCTATCTCGATATTCACTTTTTCAATATGATTTTCTAAGACATCTTGAAATGTGACTTTATTATCTAAAATATCTTTGATATCTTCTATTGGTACATTGATATCTCTTAAAAACATGATTCTTTCTATTTTATGAATATCTTCTTCATTATAATTTCGATAACCATTTTCATCACGATAAGGTTGAATGAGTCCCATCTTTTCATAATATCTTAGTGTATAAGAACTGATTTTTAGTTTTTCTTGAACCTCTTTTATTTGCATAATTTTCACCTACCTTCATTATTTCATACATTCAACTAAATAGCCATCATCCTTTAATAATTGGATAATTCCTTTTTTACCATAGAGATGTTTACATCCTACACCTATAAAATCATGTTTATTATTATGAATACCATCAGCTAAAGTATCTTTCATATGAATGTTTCTATTATATGCAAGTATATTCCAATACTTTTCATACTTTTCTTTATCACTATCATTTAATTGTTCTAACTGATTTAACAATAAATTTTGTTCATCTTCATAATATTGTGTATTACCACTATAATAAGCATCTAAATCTTCTTTAGCACTTTTTATTACCATTTCTTTATTTGCTAAATTATCTAATATCGTCTCTGAGTAATCCCCTGATAATTCAGTTAATAGCTTCATTTGAAATTCAATACCTTCTACTTCTTTAAAATTCTTTTTCTTTTGAGCATACTCATAAATATAATTATCAATTGCACTAAATTTACTTATATTTGCCTTATTCAATACTTCAGGATCACTATTTATAAGTGAGTTTATTACAAATACATTATAGAGTGCATAGCCAGGTTTTCCTTTCAAACTTTTGTATTGTTTCATTAGATTTTCATATTTATCTTCTAGACCTAAATCACGAATTGAATTGTACCTATTGTATTTAGTGATTTCTTCTGTTTCTTTTGACGATGGTTTCATATCACATTCTAAATAAATTGAATCACTTTCATCTAATGCCTTTTCTGTTACCTTATCCAAACTTTTAATAGGATACCTTCCTGGATGACATGTTCCAAACAAATATGAATATTTACCTTTTTGATCAGATACTTTGTAAAGAAACATACTTGTATCGATGATTCTTGTGTTTTCTTCTTTCTTTTGAGTCGTACACCCACCTGCCATCAATAAAACAATGATCATGACTAATTTCACACTCTTTTTCATTTTATTTCCCTTCTTTCTAATCAAAACATACACGTTAGAGTTACTATAAGGTCAATAAGTACTCTTTATTTTTTAAATATTCTTTTAAAATAATTTTTTCATTTTTAGTAAAACCTAAAATATCTATCGCCACATCAAAAGAAATATTTAGATTTTTCATAATATTATAAATAGCTCTGACATTATTTTGTCTTGTAACTTCTCTTGTCACTTTTCTGACTGTCTTTTCTTTAATATCCATTTCTATAGCTTGACTTAAATTACACATTATCTCTAATTCCTTATCTATTTCTTTATTATTTATGTATTTTTTTATTAATCTTTCTTTATACTTTGCACCCATTCGATAACTTAAGATGATGTGCATTAAAGTAAGAATTTCATTATGTTGTTTACATTCATTATTTGATCGATATCGATTTGAAATATAAATCCTGGATTTATAAATGTTTAGTTGGGAATTTATATTCATTAAAACAGTTCCATCATCATATTCTAAAGATCGGGTTATAAAATATAAATGATATACTTTATGTTTCTTTCTTTTATTTACATGTGCGTCTTCTTTATAGTCTAAATTTAAATAGATATTGATTTGAATACATTCCTTTAAATTAAAATAACATCGTACATCTTGTTTATTATTTTTATCTCTTTTCTTTGAGTAAATATATTCTTCTAATGAAGACATTTTAATACCATAAATATGTTTACTTATTTCTTCAATTGTCATTTTCTTTACTTCTTCTACATATTCTTGAATAATTCTTTGACAACAATAATCATACATACGTTTTTTATTTTAAATCCCATTCATATTTTTATCCTCCACAATATATATTCGTCATGTTGTCTCCTTTTTTCTTCAAAAAACAAAAAAAAGACCAAATATTTCTATTTGATCTTTCATAAATTATTTATTTTTTAAATCAGATTCATCAAATGCTTTAGAAATAGCACCACCTGGAGCAACCATTGGGAAAACTTTATCATCTTTACCAATCATTACTTCAATTAAAACAGGTCCATTTGTATCTAAAGCTTCTTTAATAGCTGGAGCAACTTCTTCTTTAGTAGAAACACGAATTGCTTTACATCCTAATCCTTCAGCAACTTTACAGAAATCAACTTTATCATCTAAAATCGTATTACTATAACGTTTACCATAGAATAATGTTTGCCATTGTCTTACCATTCCTAATACCTTATTGTTGATAACAACTTGAATAATAGGCACATTGTAACGACTTGCTGTAGCAAGTTCATTCATATTCATTCTGAAGCATCCATCACCAGCAATATTGAATACCGGGAAATCAGGATTTCCATATTTAGCACCAATTGCAGCACCTAAACCAAATCCCATTGTTCCAGCTCCACCTGAAGTAATTAATTGACGTGGACGTCGATAATGATAATATTGAGCAGCCCACATTTGATGTTGCCCAACATCTGTACAAATAATCGCATTACTATCTGTTAAATAATCAATTTGTTCAAGGACATAAGGTCCTGTAAGAGTAGAATCATCATAGTTAAGTGGATAACGATCTTTTAAATCACGAATTTGTTTTAACCATTGTGGATGATTTTGTCTTTCTAACTTATTATTTAATTCATTTAAAATACATTTAGCATCACCAATAATACCTAAATCAACTTGAATATTTTTATTGATTTCAGCGGCATCTACATCAATGTGAATAATTTTAGCATTAGAAGCAAATGTTTGAGTATTACCAGTAACACGATCAGAGAAACGTGCACCAACTGTAATTAATAAATCACATTGGCTTACCCCAAAGTTACTTGCTTTTGTTCCATGCATTCCAAGCATTCCTGTATAACGAGGTCTTGTATTATCAAAAGCCCCTTTACCCATTAATGTTTCACAAACAGGTGCATCAATTTTTTCTGCAAATTCTTTTAATTCTTGACTTGCACCAGATGAAATAACACCACCACCAGCAAAGATAAATGGTTTTTCACTTTCTTTGATTATTTCAATTGCTTGATCTAAATCTTCAACAGTATATGTTTCAGTTTTAGGTTCAATAGCTTTTGGTTGAAGTGGTTCAAATTCCATCTTTTCTGCAGTAACGTTTTTAGTAACGTCTACTAAGACAGGTCCTGGTCTACCTTCTTTTGCAATATAGAATGCTTTACGAATTGTAGGCACTAAATCTTTAATATCTTTAACGATAAAATTATGTTTTGTAATTGGCATTGTCACACCAGTAATATCAATTTCTTGGAAACTGTCACGCCCTAAGATTTCAACACCAACATTTGCAGTAATAGCAACAAGTGGTGTTGAATCCATATAAGCCGTCGCAATTCCAGTAACAAGGTTTGTTGCCCCTGGTCCTGAAGTAGCCATACAAACACCAACTTTTCCTGTTGCTCTTGCATAACCATCAGCGGCATGAGAAGCACCTTGTTCATGAGAGGTCAAAACATGATTGATTTTATCTTGATAACGATAAAGTGCATCATAGACGTTAAGAATAGTTCCTCCCGGATAACCAAACACTGTATCGACACCTTGTTCAATTAAACATTCACATATAATTTCTGAACCAGTTAACATCATTTTGTTTTTCCTCCTTTTATTTTTTTTCTTCTGGTGCTTGTAATACAGCACCTTTATCTGCAGATGTTACTAAAGAAGCATATCTTACTAAGTAACCTTTTTTAATACGAGGTTCTCTTGGTTGCCATTTAGCTTTTCTTGCAGACATTTCTTCATCACTAACACGTACATTCATTGAATGATTTGTAATATCAATATCAATAATATCTCCTTCTTCAATGAAAGCAATTGGTCCACCTAAAGCAGCTTCAGGTGCTACGTGCCCAATTGAAGCTCCACGAGTAGCTCCAGAGAAACGACCATCTGTAATTAAAGCAACATCTTTATCTAAGCCCATACCAGCGATTTCTGAAGTTGGTGATAACATTTCACGCATTCCAGGTCCACCTTTAGGTCCTTCATAACGAATAACAACAACATCACCTTTAACAATTTTTCCTTCACGGATAGCAACAATGGCATCATCTTCACAATCAAAGACACGAGCAGGTCCGGTATGTACCATCATTTCTTTAGCAACTGCTGATTGTTTAACAACGGCACCATTTGGACAAATATTCCCTTTTAAAACAGCGATACCACCATAAGGTGAATATGGATTTTCCACTGGACGAATGATTTCAGGATCTAAGTTAACACATCCTTCAATATTTTCAGCCACTGTTTTCCCAGTAACAGTTAATAGATCAGTTGATAATAAACCTAATTTATTAATTTCATTCATAACTGCATAAATTCCACCAGCTTCATTTAAATCTTCCATAAATGTATCACCAGCTGGAGCTAAATGACATAAGTTAGGTGTTTTCTTAGAAATTTCATTCGCAATTTCAAGATTTAAAGTAACTCCTGCTTCATGAGCAATAGCTGGTAAATGAAGCATTGAGTTTGTTGAACATCCTAGTGCCATATCCATTGTTAGAGCATTGATAAATGCTTTTTCAGTCATAATATCACGAGGACGAATATCTTTTTTAATAAGTTCTACGATTTGCATACCTGCATGTTTTGCAAGTCTAATTCTTTCTGAATAAACTGCTGGAATTGTTCCGTTTCCACGAAGAGCCATTCCTAAAACTTCAGTTAAACAGTTCATTGAGTTTGCTGTATACATACCTGAACATGAACCACAAGTTGGACATGCTTTTTGTTCAAATTCATGAAGTTTATCTTCTGTCATATTCCCTGCATTGAATTGTCCTACAGCTTCAAATAATGAAGATAAACATGTTCTTTTACCATCCATTTTACGACCAGCTAACATTGGTCCACCAGAAACAAAGATTGTTGGAACATTGACTCTGGCAGCAGCCATTAATAATCCTGGTACATTTTTATCACAGTTAGGAATCATAACTAAACCATCAAATTGATGTGCTTCAGCCATGGCTTCTGTACTATCAGCAATTAATTCACGTGTAACAAGTGAATATTTCATACCTGTATGGTTCATGGCAATACCATCACATACAGCGATTGCTGGAATTTCTACGGGTACTCCACCAGCAAGATAGATTCCTTTTTTTACAGCTTCACAAATTTTATCTAAGTTCATATGTCCTGGAACAATTTCATTGAAAGAATTGACAACCCCAATTAATGGTCTTTCTAATTCTTCATCTGTATACCCAGCGGCATTAAATAATGATCGATGAGGAGCTCTTTCAGTTCCTTTTTTTACAAAATCACTTTTCATCCCTATATCCTCCTATAAATGACTTACAATAAGGTCTCCCATTTCACGAGTACCTACTAATGTTTTACCTTCAGACATGATATCTGTTGTACGATATCCTTCTTTTAATACTTTTTCAATAGCATCTTCCACATCTTTTGCTTCTTGATCTAAATCAAAAGAATAACGAAGCATCATTGCTGCTGATAAAATAGTTGCAATTGGATTAGCAATATTTTGTCCAGCAATATCTGGTGCACTACCATGACTTGGTTCATACATACCAAAACTATCTTCTCTTAAAGAAGCACTTGATAACATTCCAATTGAACCAGTAACCATACTTGCTTCATCTGATAAAATATCACCAAACATATTTTCAGTTAAAATAACATCAAATTGTTTTGGATCTCTTACAAGTTGCATTGCACAGTTATCTACTAACATATGTTCTAAAGTAACTTCAGGATATTCCTTAGCAACTTCTTCAACAACTTTACGCCATAAACGAGAAGTATCTAAAACATTTGCTTTATCCACACTTGTTACTTTTTTATTTCTTTTCATTGCAATATCAAATCCACGTTTAGCAATACGACGAATTTCACTTTCACTATAACTCATTGAATCACGAGCAACCATTTGATCTCCTTCTTTTTCAGTAGAACGTGCACCGAAATAAAGACCACCAGTTAATTCACGCATGATCATCATATCAAATCCACCTGCAGTTAATTCTTCTTTAAGTGGACAAGCCCCTTTTAATTCATCATATAAATAAGCAGGACGTAAATTTGCGAATAACCCTAATTCTTTTCTAATTTTTAATAAACCTGCTTCTGGTCTTAATGATGGTTCTAATTTATACCATGGTGAAGTTGTCGTATTTCCACCAATAGCCCCTAATAAAACACTATCACTTTTTTTAGCAATTTTTAAAGCTTCATCACTTAACGGCACACCATAAGCATCGATTGAACAACCACCCATTAAGATTTCTGTATAATTAAATTTATGATTGTATTTTTTAGCAACAGCATCTAAAACTTTCATCGCTTCTGTAACGATTTCAGGCCCGATTCCATCACCTTTAATAACCGCTATATTCTTTTCCATTTTTTATCCCCTATTTTTTAGAATTTACATAATTTACTAAACCATCAGCATCAATCATTTTTTGTAAGAATTCTGGGAATGGTTGACTTTGGTAAGTTTCATTTTTTGTTTTATTTGTGATTACACCTGTTGAAAAATCAACTTCTACTTCGTCACCTTTTTCAATTTTATCAGCTGCTTCTTCACATTCCATAATTGGAAAACCAATATTAATTGAATTACGATAGAAAATACGCGCAAAGCTTTTTGCGATAACACATTTAACCCCAGCAGTTTTTAAACAAAGAGGTGCATGTTCTCTTGAAGAACCACAACCAAAGTTTTGACCTGCTACAATGATATCTCCTTTTTCTACAGTTGAAGCAAAAGTAGGATCAATATCCACCATAGCATGACTTGCAAGTTCTTTTGCATCAAATGAATTTAAATAACGTGCAGGAATAATTACATCTGTATCTACATTATCTTTATATTTATAAATTTTCATTATTCTTTACCTACCTTTTCAGGATTTGCGATATATCCAGCAATCGCACTTGCTGCAGCAACTTGTGGAGAAGCTAAATAAATAAGTGCTTCTGTATCTCCCATACGACCTACGAAGTTACGGTTTGTTGTTGAAACACATTTTTCACCTTTAGCCATAACACCCATATGACCACCCATACATGGTCCACAACTTGGTGTATTGAATGCACATCCAGCTTCTACAAAGATTTCAGCTAAACCTTTTTGAATACATTGTAAGAAGATTTTTTGTGTTGCTGGTACGACCATCACACGTACATTGTCTGCAACTTTTTTACCTTTTAAAATTGCAGCTGCTTTTTCTAAATCAGATAAACGTCCATTTGTACATGATCCAATAACGACTTGATCAATATAGATTTTATCCATTTCTTCAATTTCATCAATTGTATGTCCATTTCCTGGTAAATGAGGAAATGCAACAGTTGGTCTTACTTCACTTAAATTGATTTCTACCACTTGTTCATATTCAGCATCTTCATCTGCTTCAAAAACTTCATAAGGCTTTTTAGAATGTTTTTCAATATAAGCAATTGTTTGATCATCAACAGGGAAAATACCATTTTTAGCTCCTGCTTCAATGGCCATATTACAAATTGTAAAACGATCATCCATTGTTAAATATTGAATACCGTCTCCAACAAATTCCATTGATTTATATAAAGCCCCATCAACACCAATTTTATCAATAATATGTAAAATAACATCTTTCCCACTAACATATTCACTTGGTTTGCCAGTAATCACAAATTTAATAGCACTTGGTACTTTAAACCATAATTCACCAGTTGCCATTCCAGTAGCAATATCTGTTGTTCCTACACCTGTAGAAAAAGCTCCTAATGCCCCATAAGTACATGTATGACTGTCTGCCCCAATAATACATTCACCAGCCACAACGATTCCTTTTTCTGGTAAAATAGCATGTTCTACACCACATTTACCTTGTTCCATACGATGTGTTAAACATTGTTTGTTTGTAAAATCCAAAATTGCTTTTGAATTTTCTGCAGATTTAATATCTTTATTTGGTGTAAAGTGATCTGGCACTAAAACCACTTTATCTTTATCAAAGACTTTATCTGCCATTTTATCAAAAATTGGTAATGCCATAGGCCCTGTAATATCATTTGCCATTACAACATCCAATTTTGCTTCAATTAATTGTCCCGCTTCAACATGATCTAATCCCGCATGCTTGGCTAAGATCTTTTGTGTCATTGTCATTGCCATTTTTTAAATTCCCCCTTCATTTTTAACCTTAGTAGGTTGTCATTAGAAAGTCATGACTTTCCAATGACAACACACTAAAGTGTGTTGATTAGTTATTAATTAATTTATCTTCATCAGACCAAGAATATAATTTTCTGATTTCTTTTCCGACTTTTTCTGATTCATGTTCTGCAGCTAATTTTCTCATTGCTTTGAAATGTGCTTGTCCTCCAGCTGCTGACATGTCTAATAAGAAGTCTTTTGCGAATGTTCCATCTTGGATATCTTTTAAGATTTGTTTCATTGCTTTCTTTGTATCTTCTGTGATGATCTTTGGTCCTGTAATATAATCTCCATATTCTGCTGTATTTGAAATTGAATATCTCATTCCTTCAAATCCTGATTGATAGATTAAGTCTACAATTAATTTCATTTCATGGATACATTCAAAGTATGCATTTCTTGGATCATATCCTGCTTCTACTAATGTTTCAAATCCTGCTTGCATTAAAGCACATACTCCACCACATAAGACTGCTTGTTCTCCAAATAAGTCTGTTTCTGTTTCTGTTCTGAATGTTGTTTCTAATACACCTGCTCTTGCTCCTCCAATTGCTAGTGAGTATGCTAATGCGATGTCTTGTGCTTTTCCTGTGTAGTCTTGTTCTACGGCTACTAGACATGGTGTTCCTTTTCCTGCTTGATATTCACTTCTTACTGTATGTCCTGGTGCTTTTGGTGCAATCATTGTTACATCAACATTTTTTGGTGGTACGATTTGATTGAAATGAATATTGAATCCATGAGCAAACATGAGCATGTTTCCTTCTTCTAGATTTGGTTCAATTGATTCTTTATATAATTTTGCTTGTAATTCATCGTTGATTAAGATCATGATGATATCTGCTTTTTTTGCAGCTTCTGCTGATGTACAAACTTCAAATCCTTGTTCTTCAGCTCTTTTCCATGATTTTGATCCTTCGTATAATCCTACGATGACTTTTACTCCTGATTCTTTTAAGTTTAATGCATGTGCATGTCCTTGTGATCCGTATCCAATGATGGCTACTGTTTTCCCATCTAATAATGATAAGTCACAATCTGATTCATAAAAAATTTTTGCCATTTTTAATATCCCCCTTAATTTCCTTGGCTTCCTCTATGCATTCCAACGAGTCCTGTACGAGCAATTTCTGTCACGTTGAATCCGTTAAGCATTGTTAATAACTGATTGACTTTTCTTGTATTTCCAGTAACTTCTATAATTAATGAAGTTGGTGAAACATCGATAATATGTGCTCTAAAGATATCAACAATTGAGTTGATATTTGTTCTTTGATCAGCATTTGCATCTACTTTAATTAAGACAAGTTCTCGATAAACTGAATCATCTGGTTCAAGTTTTTCAATTTCAACGACTTCTACAAGTTTCCCTAATTGTTTTTCAATTTGCGTTAAAATTTGTTCATCACCAGTAGAAACGACTGTCATACGTGACATTCCTTTAATATTTGTTTGTCCTACTGAAATACTTTCAATGTTATATCCTCGTCTACTAAATAAACCAGCAACACGGTTTAATACCCCTGGATTATTTTCAACAAGCAATGATAAAACAAGTCTATCCATGTTTTAATCCTCCCTATTTTTTTAATTGTTTATGAATTCTATTCATAGCTGAAATAATGGCTTTAATTGTAGCTGTTGTAATATTTGGATGTACCCCTACTCCATATTCTTGAACAGCACTTCCTTTAACTCTTAAATAAACATAAGCAGCTGCTTTTGAACTAGATCCTGATGATAATGAATGTTCACTATAATCTAAGAAATGTGTATAAACAAAGCCATTTTCATTAAATGCATCTTTAACAGCATCGATTGGTCCATTACCATAACCAACAATCGTTCTTATTTCTCCATGATCTTTTAAAGTAATTTCTGCTTTTCTTTCAAATTCAGAATCATCTTCAGAAATATCAATTAATTTTTGTTTAATAAATTCATATGGTTCTTTAATATCTACATATTGTTCAATAAATGTATCGTAAACTCTTTCTGGTGAAACTTCTCCTTCTTCTTCAGAAATATCTTGAATCACTTTTGCAAAGTCTACTTGTAATCCTTTTGGTAAATGATAACCATACATGCTTTCCATAACATAAGCAACGCCACCTTTACCAGATTGTGAATTAATACGAACAATTGGTTCATATTGTCTACCTAAATCACTTGGATCAATTGGTAAATATGGAACTTCCCACATTTTCGAATTTCTTTCTCTTAAAGCATGCATTCCTTTATTGATTGCATCTTGATGACTTCCAGAGAAAGCTGTAAAGACTAATTGTCCAACATATGGATGTCTTGGTGGAATATCCATTTTTGTACATTTTTCATAAACATGTTTAATATCATTAATACTTCCTAATTCTAATTGTGGATCAACTCCATGAGTGAACATATTTAAAGCAACAGTCACAACATCAACATTTCCTGTTCTTTCACCATTACCAAATAACGTTCCTTCAACACGATCAGCACCCGCTAATAAAGCAAGTTCAGTTGAAGCAATTCCACAACCTCTATCATTATGAGGATGAACAGAAACAATGACTCTTTCACGATCTTTGAAGTTACGACACATCCATTCGATTTGATCAGCATAAACATTTGGTGTATCCATTTCTACAGTTGAAGGTAAGTTGATAATCACTTTATTATCTTTACTTGCTCCCCATGTATCCATAACGGCTTCACATACTTCCATTGCATAATCAACTTCAGTTCCTGTAAAACTTTCTGGTGAATATTCAAGAATCACTTTTCCTTCAAATTCTTTTGATAAGTCTTTTACTAATTGAACACCATCAATTGCAATTTGTTTAATTTCATCTTTATCTTTGTTAAAGACAACGTCTCTTTGTAAGATAGAAGTTGAATTGTAAACATGAACGATAGCTTTATCTAATCCTTTTAAAGCTTCAAATGTTTTTCTAATTAAATGTTCTCTTGCTTGAGTTAATACTTGAACAGTCACATCATCAGGAATTAAATTTTCTTCAATTAATAATCTTAAGAAATCATATTCAATTTGACTTGAAGAAGGAAAACCTACTTCAATTTCTTTAAATCCTAAGTCTACTAAAAGTTGAAACATTTCCACTTTTTCTTCTATTTTCATTGGTGTAATTAATGCTTGATTTCCATCTCTTAAATCAACCGAACACCAAATTGGTGCTTTTTCAATTGTTTTATCAGGCCAAGTACGGTCTTTTAATTTAATTGTTTCAAATCTCTTGTACTTTTCGTAATTCATTTCCATTTCCTCCTTAATACTATAAAAAAACTCCCGTCTCAAAATAGCCAATCCGGCCATTTTGAGGACGAGAGTTATATTACTTCGTGGTTCCACCTCAATTTGTGAATAAATCACTTTATCCACCTCGCTAAGTACGCTACATAATAGTTCATACTCTTACAAAATAACGGTTGCATACCGTAGCCACCTACTTAAGTTCAGCGCTCCACTCAAGGATGAGTTCAGTATTACTCAAACAATTCTTTCCACCAACCAGAATCTCTCTACGCCTTGAAATAGTACTTACTAGTTCCTATCGAAGTATTTATTTTATGGTTACTTGTAATGTTAGACTTTTTTTTTACTAAAGTCAATGTCTTTAAGTTAATTTAACTAATTTAAAATATATTATTATTTTAATAGTTTTTTATTATTTATCAAAAGCAAGTTTAATGACTCTATCTAATAATTCACTATAAGAAATACCAAAATCATTCATTAATTGTGGATACATTGAAATCTTTGTAAATCCAGGTAAAGTATTAATTTCATTTAAATAGATTTGATTTGATTTCTTATCTAAGAAGAAATCAACTCTTGATAGACCATGTCCATCAACTGCTTTAAATACTCTTAAAGCATATTCACGAATCTTATCTTGAATTTCTTGATCAACTAAAGCAGGAATACATGTTTTACTTTCTTCATCTTCATATTTAGATTCAAAAGTATAGAATTCACCATGAGGCATGATTTGTCCAACACGTGAAACGATTGGATCATCATTTCCTAAAACAGCCGTTTCAAGTTCGATACAATCAACACATTCTTCAACGACAATATGACGATCATATTTTGAAGCTTCAATAAGTTTTGTCATTAAATCTTCTTTATGATCACAACGATAACATCCTACACTTGATCCAGAACGACTTGCTTTAATAAAACATGGGAATCCTAATTCTTTTTCCACTGTTTTTTCAATATCTTCAATTTCATCAAATTGTTTATTGACAACAACAAGTTTTCCATCATATCTTTTTTTAACATATAAAGATTTTACTTGTGGAATTCCTGCAGTTTCTAAAATCTTCTTTGTATAGATTTTATCCATTGATACTGCTGAAGCTAAAACACGACATCCAACATAAGGAACACCTGCTAATTCAAATAAACCTTGGATTGTTCCATCTTCTCCAAAAGCACCATGTAAAATTGGTAAAACAACATCTTGTTGTTTTAATACTCCAAAAATATCTTGAATAACTTGAGAATTTTCTAACCAAGTATCTTGAGCCAAATCATCTTGACCTTGATCTAATAAATACCAAGATCCATCTTGATCAATTCCTACTAATGTCACATCATAATGTTCTTTATTTAAATTATTCATTACTGATGTACAAGACATACGAGAAACAATATGTTCACTCGATTGTCCACCACAAACAACCATCAATTTTTGTTTCATAATAATCTCCTTAACGATATAATTCTAACCAATCATCTACTAAAGTAGTATCTTCATAATATCTTAAAACATGATATACATACTTACTATCTCCATAGACTGATACGTTATAATCCTTTTTACATTTCTCAGAAAAATCTATAGCATTTTGATAAGTATATTGCTTGTCTGTTTGTTCAACGTAATTCATATATCCAATACCATAATTATAAGATTGTAAAGCTAAAAATATTCCTTTTTCATCTTTCAAAGAACTTACATTTGCCTTTTCTAAACATTTAGCAAAGTATCGAATACCTACTTGAATAGAATATTCGGGATCACTAATAGCATTAGGTTTCTTTTCAAACTGTGTATTAAATTCACATTCAGATGATTGCATTGGATCATTTCCTTGTCCTCCAGATTCTTGCATCATCATTGCCTGTAATAATCCTAAATACTCTTCTATATCATTTTCCCTTGCATATTTTAGCATTAAATCTTCATAATTCAATACCTGAGTTGAAACCAATTTATTCTCTTGCTTAAATTGATTTTTTATAAGTTGAAAGAATGAAAAAGCCAATAAAAACAATAATGCTGCAAGAATTAACTGAAAGGGTCTTTTTAATCTTAATTTTTTCTTTTTTTTCATAACTTATATCTTTTCTACAATTTCTTTTAAATTCATAGAGTGGCTTCCTTTAACTAAAACCACATCATCATTCTTTAAAAATTGATCTAATTGTTCAATAACTTCTTGATTAGAAGTAAAATAATAAACATTCTCCATTTTTTCTTTTGCTTTTTGATACATATACTTTGCTTCTTTTCCAATACAAATCAAAACATCTATTTCTTTAGTAGCAACATAGTTTCCCACTTCTTCATGAAGTTGTTGACTATAACTTCCGAGTTCTAACATATCCGCTAAAATAGCAACTTTACGTTTTTTATAATTTGCGAGAACATCTATACTTGATTTCATTGAATCTACACTTGCATTATATGTTCCATCAATAATTGTTTTATGATTTTTTTCAAGAATATCCATTCTATTTTTAGTTAATTCAAACTCTTGTATACCCTTTTTAATATCTTCTAGAGAAATATCTAACTCTAATCCTACTGCAATTGCAATTAACGCATTAAAAACATTATGCTCTCCTTGAACAGGAACCCAAATTTTTTCACTTTGATCATGATAATGAACAATAAATGTACTGTGATCTTCAAATAATTCAATATCACTTGCTTGAATAGAAGCCCCTTCATTTTTTCCAACTCTTACAACATTTAAACGAGGTAAATCAACAGTCTGTAACATATCATTATCATTATTAATAATTAAAGTAGATTGATCTTTCATACCATCTGTAATTTCTAACTTTGCTTTTAAAATATTTTCACGACTTCCTAGTTCACCAATATGTGCTGTTCCAACATTGGTAATACATGAGACATCAGGATGAGCAATCATAGATAATCTTGACATTTCATTTAAATGATTCATCCCCATTTCTAAGACCATGACTTCTTCATCTTGATATCTTAAAATTGTTAATGGTAAACCTATTTCATTATTATAATTATCTTCTGTTTTTAAAGTTTTATATTTTTGTTTAACAACACTATAGACCATATCACGTGTACTTGTTTTTCCAACACTTCCTGTAACTCCCACAACCTTTACAGGGCGATGACTTCTTAAATAAATGGCCATATCTTTTAAAGCTTGATAAGTATCTTCTACTTTAATCACAATTTTATCTGGATAACTTACATCTTTAGCGGTAATAATTGCTGTTGCTCCTGTTTGAAAAGCACTTTCAATAAAATCATGTCCATCAAATCTTTCACCTTTTAAAGGAATATACATTCCTCCATTTTTCATTTGTCTACTATCTTGACTAAAGAAACAAATATCATCTTCTTTATTTCCAGAAACTAAAATACCTTTTGTTGCCTCTAATATTTCATATACTTTCATATTATTCTCCTATGCATCTTGTAAATTTTCAAATTCTTGTGCTGTATTTTCATTTAAAGCTTTATATTGCCCTTTAATATTGAAAACAATATATTTGACTCCACTTTCTTGAACATATCCTTTGGTAAATAAATCAGATCCTAAAACTTGTAAATCTGATACAACGATATTCTTAAATAAAATCTGATCATCTTTCCCATTTAAACTCATCATTTTAAGTTGGGTTCCTGTTGCATAGACAATTTTATTATTGACTAAAGCAATGGCTCTATTTTCTACTTTTTTGATTGTTTCTTGTTTTAATGTTTTTTTATTGATTTTTATAATTTGTGAATTATCAGTAAGATATAAATCTTTGTTATCAAGAGCGAATGTACATTGTTTTTCATAGAGTGTTTCTATATTTTCACCTGTAATTGTCATTCTTTTTAAAGCATATTGTTCATCATTTTTAGCTAAATAATAAATATATTTTCCATCTATTGTAATATCATAAGATGTTTCATCATTTAATTTTTGATTTGTTTGATCATCCAATGAATAACGATATAAACTTTCATGATCTTGATCTAATTGATAATAAATAACATGATTTTTTATAATTGGATAATACACATTTTCTAATATTTGGGTCGTTGTTTTTGTCTTTAAATCATAAGCTTGATAATTATATTGAGAATCACAATAATAAAGAACATGATTTTCAATACTTAAATAGCCCACACAATCATCTATCAATACTTCACTTGTTTCTAATTCATCTAAATCACTTACTAAAAGTTGATTATTGATAACATAATAAAGATGTTGATTATCTTTTAGATATTGGCCACCTGCTTGATTATTAGCAGAAACATTATACGTACTCACTTTGCCTTCTAAGACATAATTTTTTTCTTGACTTGACATTGATTGTAAAGGATGACTTGTCATATAACTTCCTAGAAAAACAGCTGATAAACATAAAACAGCTGAAAGTATCCAAAAAATTGGCTTTTTCCAATATCCTTTATAAGGATCTTCTTCCACTACTTCTTCTTGTGCTTGTCTCATTCCACAAGCTGGACAGACTTCTTCATTTTCAGTTAATGGTAACTGACAACGAATACAAACTTTTTTTATTGGTTTTAACTGTTTTCCACATTGAGGACAAAACAGCATATCATCTTCAACATATGTCCCACATTGACTACAATACATTCTTATCACTCCTAGTGACCTTATTCTACCACAGTCATAAAATAAAAAGAATGACTAAATTGTCATTCTTCGAAAGGTGCATATTCACCATCATAGCTACTGATAAAATAATGACGCGTATAATCATCATTATAAGTAAAGAAAATCACTTTCTCACCAATAATATAGAAATCTCTGGCATCATCATATAAAGCATAACTATCATCATCGAAATAAGCATTTAAAACATTATCATAGTTTTCACCATAAACAATGACTTTTTCATTTTCTTCATCTTGACCTACCCCAAAACGATAAATATCACTTGCTGCTTGTACAAGTTCTCCCTCATCATTACTAAAGTCTGTCTTATAGATTCCATCATATTCTCGATAATATAAGAAACCATCAATAAAATAACCATCTTCATAGCTATTCATTTTATTTTTTAAAGTTGTTCCATTAAAATCAATCAATTGACTTTCATAATCTGTATTTGTACATAAAATACGTTGATTTTGATCATCTACTGTAAACTCATAAATATTATCTTTGATTTTTTGATTATCAATAACATTTATATTTTCATCAATAGTTAAACAATAAAGAGTTTCATCTTTAATATAAAAGATTTTTTGATCTAAAACATAACAATGACTGACTTCATTTAATAGAGTTTTTCTTTTTCCATTGAAATCTAAAAAGACAAAATCACTATCATTTTCATAAAAGCATCCACGATCATCTACATAAATATGATCACAACTGCTTTCTTCTAAAACTTCTGAATTTTCAAAATGAGCATCATATTTTATTAATTGTCCATTTAAAGAAATATAGAGTTTATTTTGATAAACAAAAGCTCCGCCATCACTATTTGTAAAATTTTGATTATAATCGCCTCTAGAACTATCTTGGCTTAAATTAAAGCTTGTTAAGTCTGTATTTCCACTATCATCAAAAGATGTTGTCTCACCTGTTTCTAAATTATCTCCTATGATTCCAATAATTGCTCCTGCAATCGGAATAATTAAATTAAAGGCAACAATAATTCCTATAATTATCTTAACAATTCGTTTATTTTTTCTTACATTTGGGTGATTAAACGTTTTTTTATTTTTTTGAATGGGTACATACTTATTCAAATTTTTAAAAGGCTTTTTATAATCATATGCATTCTTTTTATAATCATAGCTTTCAGAAACCGTATGATAATTATGACTTGCTTCACTATGTACACTTGTATCAGGGGTTACTTTTTTTATTGGCTCAGACTTACGATAAATTGTAGGACTTCCACAATTAGAACAATAGTCTTGATAAGGATAAATAAGTTTTGAACATACTGGACACGTTGTTTTCCCAATTTGTTTATGTCCACATAAATGACATTCAATGCTATTTCCTATTTCTGCTCCACAATATTTACATTTCATATTCCCACTCCTTTTTTCAATCATAACATAAAAAAGACCGCTTGGGTCTTTTAAGATAATTTTTTATATAAATGATTGCCGATTGTTTGAATAATTTGTACAAAGATAATTAAGATGATACTTGTAACAACAAGATAAGGAATCTTATAAGCTTGATAGCCATAACGAATCGCTATATCTCCAAGTCCTCCTGCCCCTAAGGCACCACCCATCGCACTATAACCAATAATACTAATCATTGTAAGCGTAATTCCTGATAAAATAGCAGGAAAAGCTTCTTTTAAATAAATACGATAAATGATTTGAAAATCACTAGCTCCAAATGATTTAGCTGCTTCAATTAACCCAACATCAACACTTCTTAATGCACTTTCAATGACTCTAGCAACAAAAGGAATAGCTGAAATTGTAAGTGGCACAAGAGCTGCTGTCGTTCCAATCGCTTTACCAGCAATTAATCTTGTAAGTGGAATCACAATGACCATTAAAATAACAAATGGGAAACTTCTAAAAATATTAACAAGAATATCTAAAATTGTATAAACGACCTTATTTGGTTTTAATCCATCCGGTGCAGTGAGTGTTAAAATAATTGCTGGAACAAAACCTAAAATAACAGCAAAGAAAGTTGATCCAATGACCATATATAACGTTTCATACGTTGCTTTTAAAATAACATCACTCATACAATTTCCTCCCATGTAATTTTTTCTTGATCTAAATAATTTCCTACTGCTTGTAGATCTTTTTCATCAATATTGATAATAAGGCTTCCCATCATGGAACCTCTAAAGTTTTCAAGTTTTCCTTGGCAAATATCAAAGTTGATATCAAGTGTTCTAGCAAGTTGTGTAATCGTATGTGATTTGGAATTATTATTTGTAAAGAATAATTTAATATTTTTACCAGTTTGTGGCAGAATTTCAATATCATCGCCCACAAATTTTTGAATTTCTTGATTTGGTGCCACAAAAAGTTCTTCCGGTTTACCCACTGATAAAACACGTCCATCTTTAAGAAAAGCGACTTTATTACAGATTTGTTTAATAACTTCCATTTGATGTGTGACAACTACAATCGTAATATTCATCTCTTTGTTGATTTTTAATAATAGATTTAAGATATCTCTTGTAATTTGTGGATCTAATGCTGATGTAGCTTCATCACATAAAAGAATTTCGGGATTTAAAACAAGTGCTCGAGCAATCGCTACTCTTTGTTTTTGTCCTCCACTTAATTGACGAGGATAAGCTTGACTTTTTTCTTCTAATCCCACCAATCTCAAAAGTTTTTCAATTCTCTGTTTATTTTCTAAACTATGAGGATCTTGTTTCCAAAACTTTAATGGTAAAGCAATATTATCATAAACATTTAATCTATTTAAAAGATTAAAGTTTTGAAAGATCATACCCATTTCTTTTTGAATATTACTCATTTGTTTTTTATTTAAAGATGAAATTGCTTGTCCATCAACAATCACTTCTCCTTTTTGAAAATTCTCTAGACCATTGAAACAACGTAGCAATGTTGACTTACCTGCTCCACTTTGTCCAATGATTCCAAAAATATCTCCTTTTTCTATCTTAAAAGAAATATCTTTGAGCACTTCTAAAGAGCCATAACTTTTATACAAATTTTTTATCTCAATCATAAACCTCTTCCTCTCAACCAAAAAAACATTTTCCTATATGGCAATATCCTTGGGGATTCTTTTCTAAATATTTTTGATGATATTCCTCTGCTTCATAGAAATTATCGAGTGGTTGTATCTCAACAACCACTTTTTCTTGATAATTTTTTTGAATTTCATTTGTTTTATTTTGAATAATTTCTAAGTCACTTTCATTTGTATAATAAATACCTGTACGATAAGAAATACCTTCATCTTCACCTTGTTTATTTAAAGAAGTAGGATCAATTATTTTATAATAATCATCCAATATTTGATTTAAACTTCGAAGACTTTCATCATATTCAATTTTTACCGTTTCAACATGTCCCGTTTTTTCCGCTTTAACATCTTCATATTTTGGATTTTCAGTATGCCCATTAGCATAACCTACTGTTGTTTTTATAATTCCATCAAATTGATCAAAATATTTTTGAACGCCCCAAAAGCATCCGCCAGCTAAATAAATAACACTCATTTTAAATCTCCTTATTTTGTAGGATCTGTAAAGACAGCTTGAACAGAACCTTTATATTTTTTGATATAATTTTTCACTTTTTTAGATTGTAATGCTTTCTTTAAAGCTTTTGCTTTAGCTGTATTTTCATTTCCTTCTTTAACTACTAAGTAATTGATATAAGGTTGTGCTTCTTCATCTGTAAAACTTTCTGTTAATAAAACGTTTGTGCTATCTCCTAAATTATGTTCTAATGCATAGTTACCATTAATAACTGCAACATCTACATCTGGTAAGTTGTTTGGTAAATTGGCTGCTTCTAATTCTTCAATTTTATAATTATGTGGATTTGCTGTAATACTTGATGCTGTATAAAGTGTATCATCGTTTAATTCAATTAAGTTATTTTTAGCAAGTAAAGCAAGTGCTCTTGATTCATTTGAACCATCGTTTGGTACAGCAATTGTAGCTCCATCTTTTAAATCATCTAATGATTTTAAGTTTTCTGAATAGAGAGCCATTGCTTCATAATGAATACCGGCTACGGCTTTTAAATGTAATTTTCTTTCTTTATTTTGTTCTTTTAAATACGCTAATGTTTGGAAATAGTTAGCATCTAAATCTCCATCTTCTAATGAAGTATTAGGTGTTACATAATCTGTAAATTCAGTCACTTCTAATGTATAACCTTCTTTTTCTAACTCATCTTTAACGACATCATTTAATATCTCCGCATGCGGTATAGCTGTTGCTCCTATTTTAATTGTTTTATCATCGTTTGATGATCCATTAGCACATCCTGCAATTGATAATGCGAATGCTGCTGATAATAATAATTTTAATCCCTTTTTCATTTTTCTTTTCCCCTTTTTCTTTTATTACAATACAACAAACAAAAAACTCGTCCTTTATACAAAGGACGAGTTACCTCGCGTTACCACCTTAATTTAAAATAACCTCACGATTATTCCCTCATCGAGTACTATCATACTCTATCACTTTAACGGGTGAATCCGTCATAGCCTAACCAACTTGGCTCGGTATGCAACTCCAAGGCCATTTTCATTTATTTTCCATGTTTCTTTTCCACCAACCAAGAACTCTCTAGGTATTTTCAATAAATTACTTTCCTTTTCAATGTCTTTTTGTATTGTTGCTATCATAGTATACCTCTATGAATTAGATGTCAATAGTTTTTATTCATTTTCATCTTTTTCTACATAATTTACATCAATAACATCGTCACTCCCATTACGGTAAGCTTGACCTGATTGATAAGCAGCTTTTTTCTCTGCGATTTCTTTTTCAATTCTTTCATTATATTCTTTCAATTGTTTTTCATATAAGTATCTTCTAATAAAAGAATAAATCACAAGAATAGCAATAATGATCCATGTAATAGGACTGAATAATAAATTTAATAATAAACTTAAAACTAAAATAACAACTGCAATAACTAAAATAATTTGATAAATTGGCATTTTTTTACTCCTATTTAGAAAAATTAAATAATTCCTTCACTTCTACTTTCAAACCATCCGCTAATTTTGAAATAGCTTTTAAAGAAATATTTCTCGTACCTCTTTCAACATCTGAAATATAATTTTTAGATAATCCTGAACGAAATGAAAGTTCTTCTTGAGAGATATGTGCTCTCACTCTTAATTCTTTAATTCGTAAACCAAATAAAATGTGAATATCTTTATTCATTTTGCATTTGCATTAATTGTGCTGCTTGTTCACTTAATTTTTTAAAACGATGATGCAATCCCGATTTACTAATCGTCAGACCTGTTTCATCTTGATAAGCATTACACAATTCATTTAATGTATAATCTGGATATTTTTTACGAATCAAAGCAACAGTTCTTGTTTTTTCATCAAGCATATCAAGTCCCATAAACATCTCAATAATACTGATATCTTCTAATTGTTTATTAGAAGAAGCCATTGATTTGACCTCATTAGCAATATCACAGTTATTCCATCTGTTTACAGTATTTGACATACTTCGATCAATACGAGTACTTTCAAAGTTCATCACCGATTGGCTCGCACCAATGGCTCTTAAAAAGTCTCCTATCTTCTCTGCCGATTTTAAATATATAACATATTTGTTTCTTCTTTTTGTCATTTTGGCATTTAAATGAAAATAATTCATTAATTCTTGAATAAATAACGCATATTCTTCTTCATCAACAGATAACTCTAAATGATAATTCGATGTTTCTGGGTTATTGACAGATCCTCCAGATAAAAAGATACCCGCTAAAAATGCTCTTTTACAACATTCTTTTTGAATTATTTTTTTATCAGGAAGTGTATGGAAACCTAATCCATTCATTAAACCTAAATCATCTAAGATTTCTCTTGCTTTTGAGACTTTAAGAATATAGACATTATTTTTTTGTAATTTCATTTTTCTAGAAACAAGAAACTCTATATGAGGATGATACACTTCTTTTAACATTTTATGAACTTTAGATGCTATTTTTGCATTTTCTGTTCTTATTGTAAGTAATAAACCTTGATTTGATAAAGAAAGTGTTCCATTGACTTTAATAATCGCTGATAAAATAGCTTTTTGACAACAAATATCAAAATCATTAAAAACAACTTCCTCTTTAACTTGTCTAGCAAATGATACTTTCATTAATGAACAGCATCCCTATGTAGACGATGAACATGATACTTTTGACTATAGTGATCTGCAAAATAATTTGTTAAGCTCACTGAACGATGTTGTCCACCAGTACATCCAATACCAATGACAACATGCGTCTTTCCTTCTTTATCATATTCTTCTAATAAATAATCTAATAAATCTGTCATTTTTTGAATAAAGACTTGGGTTTCAGGTTTATCTATTACATAATCATAAACTTCTTTATCGTTTCCAGTAAGATTTCTAAGTTCCTCTATATAGAAAGGATTTGGTAAAAAACGCACATCAAAAAGTAAATCTGCATCTTTAGGTATACCATGTTTATATCCAAAGGATACAAAACTTATTCTAAATGGATCTATAGATTGGTGATTAAATTGGTTTTCTAATAACTGTTGGAACTTATTTCCTTTTAGATTTGTTGTATCAATAACCATATTTGCTTCTTTAGAAATAGGTCTTGCTAATTTTCTTTCATATCCAATAGATTCTACAAGTGTAGAGGCTTTATTAGAAATCAAAATAGGATGTGTTCTCCTTGTTTCTTTATATCTTTTTAAAATAATATTATCATCACAGTCCAAGAAAATAACCGACACATTTAGCCAATCTACATTATTCAAAAAACGAATGGCTTTTGGCGCATCAGCTAAACTTACTGCCATTGCTATTCTTTGATAATTCGTATTATCCTTTAAAAATTCTGAAAATGCTCCTAATAAAGCAATTGGATAATTATCAATACAACAATAAGCCATATTTTCAAAAGCGGCCATCGCTGTTGTTTTTCCAGCACCTGACATACCTGTAACAATGACAATCTCAATTTTATCCATAATACCTCTCCTTTCTATTTTTCGTATCTATTCTATCAAAATTCATCTATAAATAAAAGCCAGATGTAACCATCTGAACTTTTATTTTAATGAAGCAATGTATTGTCCAGCAATAGCACCATCATTTGTAGCCGTAACAACTTGTCTTAATTGTTTATTTCTTACATCTCCTGCTACAAAGATTCCTTTAACAGCTGTTTCCATATTTTCATTTGCATCTATATAACCTGCTGAATTGACAATTCCTAATGATTTTGCACATTGTGTCATAGGATCCAAACCAATAAATGGAAAAATACCATTGACCATTAATTCTTCTTTTTCACCTGTCTCACTATTTTCTAAAACAAGACCTTTTACTTTGTTATCTTCTTCTAAAATCTCAGCTGGTTTTCTTTTAAAATGAACTTCAATATTTTCACTTTTTAACAAACGATCTTGAATAATTTTATCAGCTCTAAAAACATCTCGTCTTACAATTAAATGTACTTTTTTACATAATGTTGCAAGATACATTGCTTCTTCAAGCGCTGAATTTCCACCACCGATGACAGCAACTTCTTGATTTTTAAAGAAAGGACCATCACAGACAGCACAATAAGAAATTCCACGTCCAACAAGTTCATTTTCTTTTTCAAGATTCATTTGTCTTTCTTTTGTACCTGTCGCAATTAAAACATATTTTGTTTGATATGTTTGTTTAGCAGTGACAACTTCTTTGTAATCTCCGTAATCTTTAATATCTAAAACTTCACCATATTCCATTTTTGCTCCAAAACTCAAGGCACTTTCATACATTGTAAAAGCAATTTCTGGGCCTGGTGTTGGTTTAAGTCCAGGATAGTTTTCAATTTGGGCAGTAACATTTAATTTACCACCTGGAGCTGCACTATCAAATATTAAAACATCTAATCCCGCACGACTCGCATATAAACAAGCACTTAACCCCGCAGGTCCAGCACCAATAATTATTAAATCTAACATTTTTCTTTCTCCTTTATATAATTTATAAATTCTTGATAATCATTAATTAACAAATCTGGATGTTCTTTTTCTATAAGAGCATATCCTTTAGGTGACCATTTCACTCCTACTGTTTTAATTCCCGCATTTATACCCGCTTGAATATCAGTTACATTATCACCTACGTAATAACCTTCTTGACAATTTAATTTTTTTAATGCACACAATATTCCTTCAGGATCAGGTTTTGAACGTTTCACATCATTTTCTCCAATGATGACATCAAAATATGGTGTTATATTAAATAAATCCAATCCTAATATAGCTGCTTCTTTATATTTTGTTGTAACTACAGCTAGAGGAAAGTCTTGTGCTTTTAAATATTTTAACATTTCTTCAACATATGGATAAATTGTGACATAATCTTCATGATGTGCATGATTATATTCTCGATAATATTGAATTAATTCATCCACTTGATCTTCTTCTACATATCGACTAAAGGTATTTTTTAAAGAAGGCCCTAGAAATGAAAGCAGTTCTTCTTCACTTAAAGTATAACCTGGTTTATATTTTTTAAATGTGTGTATAAATGATTTTTTTATTAATAAATTTGTATTTAAGAGTGTTCCATCTAAATCAAAAATAATTGCTTTTTTCATACTTTTCTCCTTAATGTAAATTATTATATCTATTTTACAAAAAAAAGATAGTCTTATGCACTATCTTTCCTCCAATACATCTTGTCCTTTAAAATGACAATAAATAAATCCTATTAAACCAACAATAACAAATACAATAGAAACAAGTTGTGCTGTTTTTAATCCAAAAACATATAAACTATCTGTTCTAAATGCTTCTATGAAAAAACGAATAACTCCATACCAAATAAAATAAGTAAAAAACTGAATTCCTTGTTTTTGTTGGTACTTTCTAATAATAAAGAAAATAATTAAAAAACCAATCACACATCCTAAGGATTCATATAAAAATGTAGGTTGATAATATTGACCATGAATATACATTTTATCAATGATAAACTGTGGTAAATGAAGTGCTTTTAAGAAACTTAAATCAACTGCACTTCCATAAGCTTCTTGATTAAAGAAGTTTCCCCATCTCCCACATGCTTGGGCAATAAGGACACCTGGCATGATGGCATCCCCCGCAACAAGAAATGAAATATTTCTTTTTTTAAAGAAGAAATAACTATAAATAAGTCCTGTGATAACTCCTCCTTGAATAGCAAGTCCTCCATGATTGATCATAATGATTTCCATCGGATTATTGGCATACAATTCATTCCACATAAAAATCACATACCAAATTCTAGCACCAATGATTCCTACAAATAATAAACCAAAAACATAATCAGAAAGTATTTCTTTTGAATAATCTAATTTTTTAAAATGATATTGCCCTAAAAAATAAGCAATTGCTGCACCTGTCAATATACAAACTGCATACCATTGTATAGAAAGTGGTCCAATTTCTATAAAGGTATTAAAACTTGGGAAGAATCTCATTGTTCTTGTTTATTATGATCAATATTTTTAAGAATACGTTCAACAAATTCTTTACTTGAATCAATACCTACGTCACGTAAACGCATATTCATAACTGCCGCTTCAATAATAACCGACATACTACGACCACTTGATACAGGAACAACTATTTTAGGAATTTTAATTCCTAAAACATCTTCTGAAATATCATTTTCTTCAACCCCTACACGTGTATATTCACGTGATGGTACCCAACGTTCTAGCTGAATCACCAAATCAACATCATTTCTATCTAAAATAGCAGAAATACCAAACATCTTAGAAACATCAATAACCCCAATTCCTCTAATTTCTAATAAATTAGCAAGAACAGCAGGTGCTTTACCAACGATTTTTTGTCCTATACGATAAAGTTCTACAGCATCATCAGCAACTAATAAATGGCCTCTTTTAACAAGTTCTAAAGCAATTTCTGATTTACCGATTCCACTATCCCCTTTAATAATGACACCTTTACCATGAATATTTAGAAAAACACCATGCATTAATGTTTCTCTTGCAAGTTTTTCTTCTAAGGTATTCATAAGTTCACTTGATACAACACCTGTAATCATTTCTGTTTGAAAAATTGGAAAGTTTCTTTCATCAGCAATATTTTTTAATACTTCAGGACAAGGATGTCCTTTACAAATTACAATACAAGGTACTTCTTCATTAATTAAACACGGAAAGATTTCTTTTTGTCTTTCTTCTGTCATCTCAGCAATAAAAGCCATTTCTTTATCACCAAAGACAATAATTCTTCTAAAGTCACTATGTTTAAAGAATCCTGCTAATTCAAAACCTGGTCGATTGATTTCACCAGTTAAAATAACTCTTTTTAAAGATTCTTCATTTCCTGTAACTTGTTGATAATTTTTATTATTCCCTAATAATTTTTCTACTGTAATTGATTCCATCTTTTTTCTCCTTAAAGCATTGATTTTAAGAACTGACCTGTATAACTTTTTTCACACTTTGCTACTTTTTCTGGAGTACCTGTAACAACAATTGTTCCTCCTCCAGCTCCACCTTCAGGTCCTAAATCAATGATATGATCTGCTACTTTAATAACATCTAAATTATGTTCAATAACAATAATTGTATCTCCTTGATCAACAATACGTTGTAAAACATCGATAAGTCTTGCAACATCATGACTGTGTAATCCAGTTGTTGGTTCATCAAGAATATAAACAGTTTTTCCTGTTGACTTCTTTTGTAATTCACTTGCAAGTTTAACTCTTTGAGCTTCTCCACCAGAAAGAGTTGTTGCACTTTGACCAAGTTTAATATAACCAAGACCAACATCATAAAGTGTTTGGATCTTATTTCTAATTTTTGGTAAATTATCAAAGAAATCTACCGCTTCTTCTACTGTCATTTCTAAAACATCATAAATATTTTTATCTTTATAAGTCACTTGTAAAGTTTCTTCATTATATCGTTTACCTTCACATTGTTCGCAAGGAACGTAGACATCTGGTAAAAAGTGCATTGAAATTTTCTTTAATCCATCACCTTGACACGCTTCACAACGACCACCTTTAACGTTAAATGAGAATCTTCCTTTATCATAACCTCTCATTTTCGCTTCATTTGTTTGTGCAAATAAATCACGAATATCATCGAAGACACCTGTATAAGTTACTGGATTTGAACGTGGTGTTCTTCCAATTGGATCTTGTGAAACTTCTATGACTTTATCAATATTTTCAATTCCCAAGATTTCTTTATGTAAGCCTGGTCTCTCTTTTGATTGATAAACATATCTCATTAATGATTTTCCTAAAATATCATTCACTAATGTTGATTTACCACTTCCTGATACTCCTGTAACGACATTGAATTTACCAAGAGGAAATTTAACATTAATATTCTTTAAATTGTGTTCCTTAGCCCCTTTGACTTCAATAAATAAGCCATTCCCTTTACGTCGTTTTTGAGGAACTTCAATCTTTCTATTTCCAGATAAATATTGTCCTGTAATAGAATCTTTACAATTCATAACTTCTTCTGGTGTTCCTGCACAAATGACTTGTCCACCATGAACACCAGCTCCTGGACCAATATCAACAATAAAATCTGAAGCTCTCATTGTATCTTCATCATGTTCAACAACGAGAACGCTATTTCCTAAATCTCTAATATCTTGTAAAGATTTGATAAGTTTTTCATTATCTCTTTGATGTAAACCAATAGATGGTTCATCTAAAACATATAACACTCCCGTAAGACGTGTTCCAATTTGAGTTGCTAGACGGATACGTTGAGCTTCTCCACCAGATAATCCTCCTGCACGTCTAGCAAGTGTTAAGTAACCAAGACCAACATTATTTAAGAATGTAAGACGATCATTGATTTCTTTAACAACTAATCGAGCAATATTCATTTCATAGTCTGTTAATTTTATATTTTGAATAAAATGTAAAGCATCCTCAATTGATTGTTCTGTAAATTCAGCAATATTTAAACCACCGACTCTTACAGAAAGAACTTGATCATTAAGTCTTCTTCCCTTACATGTAGGACAAGTATGTTCTGACATAAAGGATGCATACCATTCTTTTGACCATTTTGAAGTTGTTTCTTCATATCTTCTTGCAATTAATGTTCTCACACCTTCAATAAATTTTGTTGTACGTGAGACATTTCCACTATCTGATACGATTTCATAACTAATAGGTTCTCTCGAACCATCAAGAATATAACTTAATTCTTGTTTTGTAAAATCTTTTAATGGTTTATCTAAATCTATTTTATATTTCTTACAAAGAACTAAAAATCTTTGCCATTCAATACGATTTGTTCCGACTGCTGTTTTAAAATAACGAAGTCCACCTTCATTAATTGATTTACTCCAATCTGGAATCAATAAATCAACATCCACTTCATTTTTAATCCCTAATCCACGACAATCCGGACAAGCTCCTAATGGATTATTAAATGAAAATAAACGTGGTTCTAATTTAGGAACAGAAAAACCACAAATTGGACAAGCAAGATGTTCACTAAAAAGTTCTTCTGTTTTTGTTGTTAAGTTTTGAACAATGACTTCTCCACCCGTTAGTTTCAAACCGACTTCTAAAGAATCTACTAAACGACTACGATAACCTTCTTTTTTGATAATACGATCAATAACGACATCAATATCATGTTTTTTATTTTTATCAAGTTCGATTTCTTCATCCAACATGTAATTTTGTCCATCAACAACCACACGTAAATAACCATCTTTTAATAAGTCCGCAAAATAATCTTTAAAAGTTCCTTTCTTTCTTTTAACAACTCTTGCGACAACCATTAAACGATTGCCATCAGCGTATTGGTCAATCGTATCTGCCATTTGTTTAATTGTTTGACTTTCAATAACAACATCATGTTTAGGACAATAAGCTTTTCCTACACGTGCATATAACAATCTTAAATAATCATAGATTTCTGTAACTGTTCCTACAGTTGAACGTGGATTGTTAGAAGTTGTTTTTTGATCAATTGCAATAGCAGGTGATAAACCTTCAATCGCATCAACATCTGGTTTTTCCATATTGCCTAAAAACTGTCTTGCATAAGCACTTAGTGATTCTACATATCTTCTTTGTCCTTCAGCATAAATTGTATCAAAAGCTAAAGATGTTTTCCCTGAACCAGAAAGACCTGTCATAATAACAAGTTTATTTTTAGGAATATCGATATTAATGTTTTTTAAATTATTTTCTCTTGCTCCTCGAATAATTAATTTATTTTCCATCTTTTCTTCCTTTCAATAATTGAATAACACTTTCTTTGTCATGCCCTCTCATTTGTAAATCATAGGCCCAATCAAGTAATTCTTTAAAATCTTGATTAGGTTTAAATCCTAATTCTATTAAGAGTTTACCATCCACAAAAGGTTTTAATGCATGATTTCCACATCTTGAAACCTTTTCTTCAACATAAGTATCTAATGTTGAAATTGTTTCTGGACGATTTGCAAGTCGTCCTAACTTATCACATTTCGACATACATACTAAATCGTTTAAAGGAAAAATTCCTTCTATTCCTTTTAATAATTTATAGTAACTATAATCTTTGCTTTGATTTCTTACCATATTCATCAAATGCATATGATAATAGATCATTGTACGAATATATTTTTTCATTTTTTTATTTGTAAAAAAATGACTAAAATATTGATTAAAAACTTTTACACCACTTTCATTATGCCCTGGTGCTTTTCCTTCAGGAGTTGTTACTAATGGTTTTCCTATATCATGAAGTAAAGCACTCCACATGAAAGCAAGTGGCCAACTTGTTTTATCTTTACATAAAGCAGCTAAGTCAACAACTAATAAAGTATGATTCATCACATTTCCTTCAGGATGAAAATCTAATCTTTGAGGACATGTTGCTAATGTTTCTAAAGGACGAATAAGAGCATTGAGTTCTAATAAGAATTTTAAACCCATTGATGGATGTGAAGACATCAATAACTTATTATATTCTTGTTGAATTCGTTCTAAAGATAAATATTGTAAAACTCCTTCATTGACCATTTTTTGACAAATCTCTTTTGTTTTTAAATCCACTTGAAATTCAAAACGAGCCATAAATTGAGCTAATCTTAATACTCTTAAAGGATCTTCATAAAATGTTTTTTCATCAACCATTTTTAAACATTTATTTTTAATATCTTCTTGTCCTTGATAATAATCTATCAGCTTTTCATTTTGATAATCATACATCATTGCATTAATTGTAAAATCTCTTCTACGACATGCTATTTTCATATCTAAATTTTTATGAACTTCTACCTCAAATTCTCGATGTGTTTGTCCTTTTTTTCTTTCAATACGAGGTAAAGCAAAATCAAAATTTGGTAAACAATCCAATTTTAAAATACCAAAACTTTTACCTACCTCGTTTACTTTTCCATATTGAGATAAAATATCAATAATCTCATCTATTTCTAGATCATAGATTTCTACATCTACATCATGGTAATCTACCTTTTGATACATCACCATATCTCTAACAATACCACCTACAAGATAAACTCGACCCTTTTTAGATAAAGAATCTAAAACACTTTTTTCTAAATGATTAAACTCAAACTTCACCTTGCAACTCCAACATCATATCTCTAAGTTCCATTGCTCTTTCAAAATCAAGTGCTTTTGCTGCTTCTTTCATTTGTTTTTCAAGTTCTTTAATAAGTGTTTCTTTATCTTTCTTCTTCGCTTTCTTACCTTTTTTAACAAGAGAAATGGCTTCATCCACATTTTCTTGTCCATGGATAGCTTCTCTAATTTCCTTTTTGATTGTTTGAGGAATAATACCATGTTCCTTATTATATTTTTCTTGTATTTCACGACGTCTTGCTGTTTCATCAATGGCCTTTTGCATAGAATCAGTAATTTTATCACCATACATAATAACTTTACCATGACTATTTCTAGCAGCACGTCCAATAGTTTGAATCAATGATCTTTCCGATCTTAAAAAACCTTCCTTATCAGCATCTAAAATACAAACAAGAGAAACTTCTGGTAAGTCTAATCCTTCTCTTAACAAGTTGATACCCACTAAAACATCATATTTTCCAAGACGTAGGTCTCTTAAAATTTCTGTTCTTTCTAATGTTTTAGTATCACTATGCAAATAAGCAACTTTTAACCCAAGTTCTACAAGATAAGCACTGAGGTCTTCTGCCATTCTTTTAGTAAGTGTGGTAATCAATACACGTTCATTTTTTTCAATACGTTGATGAATTTCATCAATAATATCATCTACTTGACCATCAATAGGTCTTACTTCTATGATTGGATCTAATAGCCCTGTTGGTCTAATAATTTGTTCAACAACTTGATGATGAACCTTATCTAGTTCATAATCACCTGGCGTTGCAGAAACAAAGATAGCTTGATGAATCAAATCTTCAAACTCTTCAAAAACGAGTGGTCTATTATCCAAAGCACTTGGAAGTCTAAAACCATACTCTACTAATGTTTCTTTACGAGAACGATCCCCATTATACATTCCTCTAATTTGTGGAAGCATAACATGACTTTCATCTACGACAAGTAAAAAATCTTTAGGAAAATAATCAATCAATGTATAAGGTCTTTGACCTGCTTTTCGTCCATCGATATGTCGTGAATAATTTTCAATTCCTGGACACATTCCCACTTCTCTTAACATTTCCACGTCATGTCTCGTTCTTTGATCAAGACGTTCATACTCTAATAGCTTTGTTTCATCTTTAAAATACTGTAATCGTTCTTCTAATTCCTTAGAAATCGTATCACAAGCTTTTAACATTTGTTCCTTTTTCGTTACATATCCATAAGCAGGATAAATAGTATACGTATTATAAGAACCTAAAATATGTCCTGTAAGGGGATCTACTTCGCAAATACGTTCTACTGTATCTCCAAATAATTCAATACGAATCAAATAACTTTCACTATGTCCTGGAACAATTTCAATAACATCACCACGAACCCTAAAAGTTCCTTTAGTTTGTTCAATATCATTTCTTTGATATTGACGATCGACTAAAAATGTCAATAATTCTCTACGATCAATATCTTGATCAACACGTAATGAGAAAATCATTTCTTTATACTGTTCAGGATTTCCAAGTCCATAAATAGAAGCAACTGAAGCAACAACAATGACATCTTCTCTTTCAATAAGTGAATTCATTGCTGCTGAACGCAACATTTCAATTTCATAATTTGTTTTTGCATTTTTATCAATATAGAGATCTCTACCTGGAATATAAGCTTCTGGTTGATAAAAATCGAAGTTTGAAATAAAGTACTCTACTCTATTTTCAGGAAAAAATTCTTTTAACTCTGAATATAATTGTCCTGCTAATGTTTTATTATGTGCTAAAACCAACGTTGGTTTATTATATTCTTTGATAACATTAGCAACAGTAAATGTTTTTCCTGTTCCAGTTCCCCCAAGTAAGACTTGTTCCTTTTTACCTGCTTTTAAACCATCTACAAGTTCTTGAATAGCTTGAACTTGATCTCCCATTGGTTGAAAAGGAGAAACGAGTTTAAACTGAGACATAGTTTCACCACCTTATTTTATGATTTTCATTAACTGATCATACTGTTTATCATTTTCATGATTATTGATATAAATCATCATTCTTGCAACAAGCATTTGTTTATCACTTTGACTATACTCTCCATCTACGTTTAAATGATTATCTGTTTCAAATTGTTGTAATGCTGCTTGTGTATTAACTGAAAAATAACCATCTTCTCGATCAACAGAATATCCTAAAATATTGAGCATCTTTTGCATAGATTTAATACGTGTATTTACACAATCAACTTTTAAGGTTTCTTTTACATCTTTTGTTGTAATTCCTGATAATGAAACATTATCAACTTCTTCATCAGGTGTTAGACCCTTTCCATTAATACATGTCCCATTAGGAATCATCCATTTAGCATACGTATACTTTAAAACTGATCCATCAGAAAGTGTTTTTTGAGTTTGTGCACTTCCTTTTCCATAAGTTGTTTTTCCAATAAGTTGATATCCTTTTTCACTTTGTAAAGCTCCTGCTGTTAATTCAGAAGCACTTGCTGTATTTTCATTTACAAGAATATAACCATTTTCAAATTCATATTTTTTATCTGATTCTGCATAATATTTTTTTGCTGCACTATTTTTTTCTTTCATTTGATAAATTACTTCATCTGAAGTAAAGAATAAATCTAAAATATCTGTAGCAGCTGTTAAATAGCCTCCACCATTATCTCTTAAATCAATAACTAATGTTTGAATATTTTTCTTTTTAAACATTTCTAAGGCTGTTTCTACTTGCTTAGCAGTATCTGTTCCAAAAGTTGATAATTCAATATATCCAAAAGATACATTTCCTTGTTTTCTTATTTCATAAAAAGCAGAAGTATCTAATGCGCCTCTTGTAACTGTCACATCACTTGTTTTTTGATTACTTAAAATCGTTAATGTAACTTCTGTTCCATCTTCACCTCGCACGTAGTCTCTTACTTGATCAGTACTTGCTTGTGCTAATTCATTTCCATCCGCTTTCGTGATAATATCGCCAACTTTTAAGCCTGCTTTACTTGCTGGTGAATCACTATATACTTTAGTAATCATGGCCCCTTGTTCTACCATAGAAAAACCTACACCGATGCCTTGATAATTTCCAGCAACTGTTTGATTAAATTCAACAGCTTCTTTGCTTGTTAGATAACTTGAATGAGGATCATTTAATCCTGCAACCATTCCTTCAATAGCAGAGGTATTTAAACTTACATCTTGATCATTCGTATTTACCCAATACTTATCTAAAGTATCATAAACTTCATTAATAATACTGCTATCATTTTTACTTTTAACAATAACATTCTTTTTTGAAACATAGCCTGCAAAATACCCAATTGCAAGACAGACAATAATCAAAATAACAATTAAAACTTCTTTGATTGGTCTTTGTTTTGTTTCTTGTTTTACTTCTTTTTTTGGCGGTCTAATAAAATCATCCATCATTTTCACCTCACCATAACATATTATCATATTTTAAAGTGCATTAATATCATTTATCAAAACCTATTTATTAGTTTCTTTTTTAGACACATTATATCGTTTTTTTATTCATAAGTCACGCTTTTTGCATAGCTCATTTATTTTTTTGGCGTATTTTTTGAGTAATTGTCTTCATATATGAATGAAATGGTTTCACCTTTTCTTGATGACCACCAACATATTCTTTAAAACATTCTGCAAAATATTCTTTTTTTGTCTTTTGATTAAATAATGTTCTATATTTCTTATATAACTTTGTAAACTGTTTAGAAGAACTAAATTGATGTTTTTCATCAAAATAATGACCTAATTCATGAATAATTACTCCTTCACTTGTCACATTATCAAGATGTGGATGAACTAAACGAATCGTTTTAGGAGGAATCATTTCCCCTGAAATAATCAAATCATTCTTTTTAATACTGTAGTTATAAAGTTCTATCTTCCCGCCAGTATTAAAAAAGATTTCTAAAAACTGTTGATCAAAATGATAATGGTATCCTCCTTGGAGTTCTTCTTTAATATAGCTATCACCAAATTCATTAGTTTCTAACCAACTATCTTTAAATTCTTTTTCTACATAAACATGTTTTTGGATTTCTATCATTGATGTTTTAGAGGAACACCCTGTAAAAAGTAATAATAAAACACATAATATTTTTTTCATTTCTAACTCCTTTTATTAAACTATAAATAAAAAAGGTATCTCTACCTTTTATAATAATTGATAAATCATAATCATGAATGGCATCGTAATAATACTAAAAATAACCCCCATTACATTCATAATACTTGCATACCCTGGATGTTTATTATAGAGTTGTGCAAATTGTGTAATTGTTGCCGCTGGTGGTGCAGATGCAGCTAAAATTGTAATCAACAAAATTTTGTCAGCATCAACTGTTAAACGAGACATACCTGTAAATTTAAAAATAAGAATCATAATTAATGGAAAGACAACTAATCTAAATAAAGAAATTAAATATGTTCTCTTTTCTACAAAAATACTCCTTAAATCCATTTCTCCAATAAGCATTCCAATAACAATCATCGCTAATGGTCCCATCATACTTCCTACTTTAGAAAAAGTATCAACAAGTAAAGATGGTAATTGTAATTGAAACATAAAAAGACAAATTCCAATAATGATAGCAATAATATTAATATTTAATAGAATCTTTTTTATATCAAATGATGGTTCATTACAAACAAGACTTTTAGCATGTGTCCATAATAAAATAGTTTGTATAACCATATAACCACTTGAATAAATGACCCATTCATTTCCTAAAATGGCTCCTACTAAAGGAATAATTAAATTACCAGAATTTGAATAAATAAGTGTTGCTTTTTCAATAGGTGTAAAACCAAAAATTTTTCCTAATAAATTAGCAAATGGAATAAAAATGATATGTACTAAAATAGCCCCTAAAAAAGATATTCCTAAACCAATCAACTTATCTGATGTAAAATCAATCATAAAAGAATTGATAATGGCACAAGGGCATGCAACATATAAAAGTAAAATAGATAATACTTTACTATTTTCCGCTGTTAAAACTCGACCTCTTACAAGCAAAAAGCCAAAAAAGATCATAATAAATAATTGACATATTTGTTGAATTAACAAAATACTTAATTCCATTATATTCACCTCAAGGGATAGTTTATACTAATTATTTTAAATATGTAAAAGCTTTCATTATTTGAAAATAAAAAACCACTTAAGGGAAAATTCTTAAAACATAAAAAAAGAAGGAACTGGCAACGAGCTATTTTCGCACAATGTACTATCTTCGCCGCGATGATGCTTAACTTCTGTGTTCGGAATGGGTACAGGTGTGTCCATCATGCTATCATTACCAGATTCTTCTTGTCAAGTGTCTTCAGGACACTCAAAACCAGACAGTAGTTTTTCTTCTTTCAAGCTCGCTTGCCTTTTCGGTCAAGCCCTCGACCTATTAGTATCAGTCCGCTTAACATGTCACCATGCTTACACTCCTGACCTATCTACCTTATCGTCTTTAAGGGGTCTTACTTGCTTGCGCAATGGGAAATCTCATCTTGAAGTGGGTTTCACACTTAGATGCCTTCAGCGTTTATCCCTTCCGCATTTAGCTACCCAGCTATGCCACTGGCGTGACAACTGGTCCACCATTGATGCGTCCATCCCGGTCCTCTCGTACTGAGGACAGCTCTTCTCAAATTTCCTGCGCCCACGACAGATAGGGACCGAACTGTCTCACGACGTTCTGAACCCAGCTCGCGTACCGCTTTAATGGGCGAACAGCCCAACCCTTGGAACCGACTTCAGCTCCAGGATGCGATGAGCCGACATCGAGGTGCCAAACCTCCCCGTCGATGTGAACTCTTGGGGGAGATCAGCCTGTTATCCCCAGGGTAGCTTTTATCCGTTGAGCGACGGCCTTTCCATTCAGCACCGCCGGATCACTAAGCCCGACTTTCGTCCCTGCTCGACTTGTGGGTCTCGCAGTCAAACACCCTTTTGCCTTTGCACTCTGCGCTTGGTTTCCATCCAAGCTGAGGGTATCTTTGGGCGCCTCCGTTACTCTTTGGGAGGCGACCGCCCCAGTCAAACTGCCCGACTGACACTGTCCCGTCAACGGCTCTACGTCGTCCGGTTAGAAATCCAATACAACAGGGGTAGTATCCCAACAGCGGCTCCTTGAATACTGGCGTATCCATCTCTTTGCCTCCTACCTATCCTGTACATGCTGCATCAAATCCCAATATCAACCTGCAGTGAAGCTCCATGGGGTCTTTCCGTCTAGTCGCGGGTAACCTGCATCTTCACAGGTACTAAGACTTCACCGAGTCTACAGCTGAGACAGCGCCCAAATCGTTACGCCTTTCGTGCGGGTCAGAACTTACCTGACAAGGAATTTCGCTACCTTAGGACCGTTATAGTTACGGCCGCCGTTTACTGGGGCTTCAGTTCAGGGCTTCACTTGCGTTAACCCCTCCCCTTAACCTTCCAGCACCGGGCAGGCGTCACCCCCTATACTTCGCCTTGCGGCTTAGCAGAGAGCTGTGTTTTTGGTAAACAGTCGCTTGGGCCGTTTCACTGCGGCTCATATCTCTATGAGCACTCCTTCTCCCTAAGTTACGGAGTCATTTTGCAGAGTTCCTTAGCTATAGTTCTCTCGCTCACCTTAGGATTCTCTCCTCACCCATGTGTGTCCATTTTCGGTACGGGCCATATATACTTAACGTTAGAAACTTTTCTTGGAAGTTCCTCCACTGCCTTCCGTACTCGCCGTAGCTTTCCGTACGCTTCACGCCTTCTCGTTTCGGATGGTGGATTTGCCTGCCATCCCGATATCTCGCTTGCACCAGCTCTTCCAGCCGCTGGCTGCAGCTTCCTCTCTCCGTCATTCCTTCACATATATACGGGTACAGGAATCTCTACCTGTTGTCCATCGACTACGCCTTTCGGCCTCGCCTTAGGTCCCGACTTACCCAGAGCGGACGAACCTTCCTCTGGAAACCTTGGGTCTTCGGTGCGTGGGATTCTCACCCACGTTCCGCTACTCACACCGGCATTCTCTCTTCCATGATCTCCACACGTCCTTTCGGTCGTACTTCTCCGTTCATGGAACGCTCCCCTACCATCCCTTGGGATCCATAGCTTCGGTAGTATGCTTAGCCCCGGTAAATTATCGGCGCAGAGTCATTCGACTAGTGAGCTGTTACGCACTCTTTAAAGGATGGCTGCTTCTGAGCCAACCTCCTAGTTGTCTGTACATCTCCACATCCTTTTCCACTTAGCATACATTTTGGGACCTTAGCTGATGGTCTGGGCTGTTTCCCTCTTGACAACGGACCTTATCACCCGCTGTCTGACTGCCGAGCATGTTGGCGTGACATTCGCAGTTTGATTATGCTCAGTACCCCGAGATGGGGCCATCACATATTCAGTGCTCTACCTTCACGCAACTTACCTCGACGCTAGCCCTAAAGCTATTTCGGGGAGAACCAGCTATCTCCGGGTTCGATTGGAATTTCACCCCTAGCCACAACTCATCCGCCAACGTTTCAACGGGGGTCGGTTCGGTCCTCCATCGGGTTTTACCCCAACTTCAACCTGGTCATGGCTAGATCACCCGGTTTCGGGTCTACTGCATGCAACTCTCGCCCTCTTAAGACTCGCTTTCGCTTCGGCTCCGCATATCCTGCTTAACCTCGCTCCATACAGTAACTCGCCGGTTCATTCTACAAAAGGCACGCCATCACCCTTTAACGGGCTCTGACTTCTTGTAGGCATATGGTTTCAGGTTCTCTTTCACTCCCCTCCCGGGGTTCTTTTCACCTTTCCCTCACGGTACTGGTTCACTATCGGTCACTCTCTCGTATTTAGCCTTGCCGGATGGTCCCGGCCGATTCAGACAGGATTTCTCGTGTCCCGCCCTACTCAGGTGTCATCTCTCTCCAGTCTCTCATTTCGAGTACGGGGCTCTCACCCTCTCTCGCTCACCTTCCCATGTGATTCCTCTATGATCCTCTGTCAGATTTATCGATGATCCTACTACCCCGATCCTAAGATCGGTTTGGGCTCTTTCCCTTTCGCTCGCCGCTACTCAGAAAATCATTCTTATTTTCTCTTCCTGCAGGTACTTAGATGTTTCAGTTCCCTGCGTCTCGCCTCATCATGTCTATGTATTCGACATGTGATACACGGATATGACTCCGTGTGGGTTCCCCCATTCGGATATCGACGGCTCTTCACGTGCTTACCGCTCACCGTCGCATTTCGCTGTTTGCTGCGTCCTTCTTCGCCGGAGTGTGCCTAGGCATTCCCCATACGCCCTTTCTTGCTTTACCTTCTAGGTTTGCTTGCTTGAACTTTTTTTCGTTTACACTTGCTGTAAAATCTTAGTTACTTTCGACTTTTCGTACTAGACCTTTTCTTTAATGTCTAATCTCTTCTTTATCGTTTTCGCAATTTTTTTTACTACTATCCAGTTTTCAATGTCCTCTTGAATGTCTAAGACATTCAAAACCAAACAAGAAAGCACAACTTTCTCTCCCTAGAAAGGAGGTGATCCATCCCCACGTTCCCGTAGGGATACCTTGTTACGACTTCACCCCAATCATCAGTCCCACCTTAGACAGCTCCTTCCTTGCGGTTAGGCCACCGGCTTCGGGTGTTACCGACTCTCATGGTGTGACGGGCGGTGTGTACAAGGCCCGAGAACGTATTCACCGCGACATGCTGATTCGCGATTACTAGCGATTCCATCTTCGTGCAGTCGAGTTGCAGACTGCAGTCCGAACTGAGAACAGTTTTATGGGTTTCGCTCCACCTCGCGGCTTCGCTTCCCTCTGCTCTGTCCATTGTAGCACGTGTGTAGCCCAGGTCATAAGGGGCATGATGATTTGACGTCATCCCCGCCTTCCTCCGGCTTGTCACCGGCAGTCTCGCCAGAGTCCCCAACTTAATGCTGGCAACTGGCAACAGGGGTTGCGCTCGTTGCGGGACTTAACCCAACATCTCACGACACGAGCTGACGACAACCATGCACCACCTGTCTTCTCTATAGCTATCTCTCCATCTCTGGAGCCTTTAGATCGATGTCAAGACCTGGTAAGGTTCTTCGCGTTGCTTCGAATTAAACCACATGCTCCACCGCTTGTGCGGGCCCCCGTCAATTCCTTTGAGTTTCATTCTTGCGAACGTACTACTCAGGCGGAGTACTTATTGCGTTAACTGCAGCACTGAGCTTTGACACCCAACACTTAGTACTCATCGTTTACGGCGTGGACTACTAGGGTATCTAATCCTATTTGCTCCCCACGCTTTCGGGACTGAGCGTCAGTTATGCGCCAGATCGTCGCCTTCGCCACTGGTGTTCCTCCATATATCTACGCATTTCACCGCTACACATGGAATTCCACGATCCTCTCACACACTCTAGCTCTACGGTTTCCATGGCTTACCGAAGTTAAGCTTCGATCTTTCACCACAGACCCTTAGTGCCGCCTGCTCCCTCTTTACGCCCAATAATTCCGGATAACGCTCGCCACCTACGTATTACCGCGGCTGCTGGCACGTAGTTAGCCGTGGCTTTCTTATAGAGTACCGTCACTTGGATATCATTCCCTATATCCACCGTTCTTCCTCTATGACAGAAGTTTACATAACGAATTACTTCTTCCTTCACGCGGCGTTGCTCGGTCAGGGTTTCCCCCATTGCCGAAAATTCCCTACTGCTGCCTCCCGTAGGAGTCTGGGCCGTGTCTCAGTCCCAGTGTGGCCGGTCACCCTCTCAGGTCGGCTACGCATCGTCGCCTTGGTAGGCCGTTACCCTACCAACAAGCTAATGCGCCATAAGTCCATCATCTACCAGTCCCGTAGCACTTTTCATATAGAGTTCATGCGATCTCTACACCTATGCGGTCTTAGCTGACGTTTCCATCAGTTATCCCCCTGTAGATGCCAGGTTACTTATGTATTACTCACCCGTTCGCCACTCTTCACCGAAGTGAAGCGTTCGACTTGCATGTATTAGGCACGCCGCCAGCGTTCATCCTGAGCCAGGATCAAACTCTCCATTGTCCTTCTATCTCTTCAGACAACTTTGGTCTGTTTAGCTCTTTTTTTGTTTTCTGTTTATTTCTAAACTCTCATTGACGTTGTGTTTTATTCTTTCCTGTTCAGTTTTCAATGTCCTCTCACTCGTCTCTCTCGTCGAGTGCCCATTTATATTACCATCCTCTCTCCCTTTTGTAAAGCTTTTTCTTGTCCTTTTTTTATTTTTTTCTCTCTTTCACTCTTTTTCTGCCTTTATATCAACGTTTTTTATCCCACTCTTTTTTTACCTTTTTCTCTTCTTTGTCTAATATACTGTGTTTTTACAACAAAAAAAGACCTTTTTAGGGGTCTTCTTTCAAACTGTTAACAAATAAAATGTTAATAGTCTGAAGGACCTATTTCCTCAATAGGCCCTTATTTTTGAATAAACTTTTGATCTTCTTTTGGTATTCCTGTTTCATCTAAAAAATAGCGTTCAACTTTCATATGTAGATGATATTTGATTCTTAGTTCCATTATTTGATCCATGATGCTAGAAGAATGATGTAAATCAATTGCTTCTTGATTATCCCAACTATCCACTAATAAAACCGTTTCTTCATCTTCTACTGAAAAGAAATATTCATAACGTCTATTTCCTTTTTCTTTTTTAATTTCATCAACAAGACCACTTGTTAACATCTCTTTGACAAAAGCTTTTGCACTTCCATTTTCTCCAGTATAGTAAATATGAACAGTAATTGCGTTATTCTTTTTCAAGACTTGATTTCAAATTTTCAATACGTTGATTGATTTCATCAATCTTTTGAACAACTGGAGCAGCTTTTTCATCAAAGACATTGTCCTTATTTAAAACTTCATAATACAACTTTCCTAATTCAATGAATTGATCATCCAAATCAGCTTCTGCACTTTTAATACTTACTTTTGTTTTTGCAGTATCTACAAGTTCAGAAGATTTTTCAATTGTTTTTTCCGTAAACTTTGCTGCTTTCTTTGTTAAATCATCAAATAATGCCATACTTTTCCCTTCTTTCTTTCCATAATTTTATCATATTGACCTTTATAATTAAACATTTATAATTAAGACTGTTTGGAGGTATTTATGAATCATCGATTAGAAAATGAAAAAGTGTCATCACTTTTATTCTCGCTTGCTTTACCATCCATTTTGGCACAGCTTGCAACGCTTATTTATAATATGGTTGATCGTATTTATATTGGTAGACTTCCCGATGGTGGTTTATCCATTGCGGGAATTGGTTTATGTACATCAATTATTACAATCATTACTGCTTTTAGTAATCTTTTTGGTCGAGGTGGTGCTCCACTCGCCTCTATTAAATTAGGAGAAAAGAATCCCAAAGAAGCTGAAAGAATTTTAGGAAATGCTTTTAGTAGTTTAATTTTAACCTCGCTTATCATTATGTTCTGTCTTTTTGTTTGGGGTGATAAAATTCTTATTCTTTTTGGAGCAAGTCAAAAAACACTTCCTTATGCTTTATCTTATTTAAGAATTTATGCAGTTGGAACTGTGTTTATCCAATTAACAGTCGGTCTTAATTATTTTATCAACACTCAAGGTTATGCGAAGTTTGGCATGATGACTTTACTTATTGGTGGTATTTTAAATATTATTTTAGATCCTATCTTTATCTATGTTTTACATATGAATGTTGCTGGTGCTGCCCTTGCAACCATTATTTCACAATTTGTCTCATGTATTTGGGTGTTATCTTTTTTATTTGGTAAAAAGACAATTATAAAAATAAGAAAAGAATATCTTTTATTTGATAAAAATATTATGAAAAAAATATTAGGTTTAGGTTTTACTCCTTTCTTTATGTCATCAACAGAAGGAATTTTACAAGTCGCCTTTAATAGACAGCTTCTTCTTTATGGTGGAGATTTATCGGTAAGTGCTATGACAATACTTCTTTCAATGTCACAAATCCTATCTCTTCCTATGGAAGGAATTGCCCAAGGAGCACAACCTATTATTAGTTACAATTTTGGCGCAAAAAAATATGATCGTGTAAAAGAGACTATTAAAATTACGATCAAAGTAGCTTTAACCTATTCAATTATTGGTGTTTTGCTAATGGAAGCATTTCCTCAAGTATTTGTTTCCTTATTTGCTAATAATACTCAGTTAATTCAACTTTCTTATCAATTATTAAGAATCTATATCTTTGGCTTTATTATCATGGGTGCTTTCTCTACTTTTCAACAAACCTATAATGCATTAGGTTGTGGAAAAAATGCATTTTTCTTTGCATTCTTTAGAAAAATCATTTTATTAATACCTTTGATTTATCTGTTACCATTTATTTTACCAAGTTATGGAGTTTATGCTGTTGTTCTAGCAGAACCGATTTCAGATTTAATGACAACAATTCTTAATGGTATTTATTTCAAGCATTTTGTAAAAAAAACACTCGCTTAAAAAAGGGGCTGTAAAGAAACCTAATCTTTTGGATTAGGCATTCTTTATAGCTTTTTTTATTTTAACGCAAAAAGTAGCTCGAGGAATCGAACCTGGAGCTACTTTTTTGGTAATATATTACTGTTCACATAATAAATTACATATGTATTCTATCACACGTAATGTATTTTTTATACCTTCCTACGCTATTGGAGCGAAGGAAATGGAAAAAATAGATAAATTATTTAATATCTTTAAGAAATCTGGAGTATTTGATTTAATAGATGATGTTTATTCAAAAGAATATCACAAAGGTGGCAGACCTTTAATTGACAGACACAAGCTAATAGTTTTAATTGCTTATGCGTATGCATTTAGACATACCTCATTGAGAAATATGGAAACTTTTTGTAAATTTGATCTAAGAGCTATAAATATTATGGATGGCGCTATCCCTTCGCATACTTCTATTGGTAAATTCTATAATGAGTTTATTGTTCCAAATCGTGATAGTCTATTCAGTAAGATAACTGATGCTATTAGAGATGAATGTAATATAGATTTTAATACAGCTTTTTTAGATGGCAGTAAGTTTGAAGCTGATGCAAATAAGTATAAGTTTGTTTGGAAGCCAACAAAATACCATCAAAAGTTGAGTGATAAAATAAGGATTATATTATCAAAATATGAATTAGTAGAAATGTTCCTGAAACTGGAATCATACCGGCTACTACTATTGCAGACAAAATCACAAAATTTAATAATTTGATTTCAAACATAGATATATCTGATAAATCAAATAAGGAAATATTTAAGGATTATGAATTTTTAAAATCTGCTTTAATAAAATCACTAGAATATGAAGAAAAGGAGAAAATATGTGGACCAGATAGAAATTCATACTACAAAACAGATCATGATGCTACTGCTATGTGTTTGAAAAGAGACTATTATTCTGGATTGGGAACGAATACACATGCTGCATACAATACACAAATTATCGTTTGTAAAGGGCTGATTGCTACATATTATGTTTCTCAATCAAGATCCGATTTGAAAGATTTGATACCTGCTTTAGATAAATTTTATGAATCCTACAGTATTTATCCAAAATATCTATGTGCTGATTCAGGATATGGTTCATTAAATAATTATCGGTACTTACATGACCATAACATTGGAAACTATGTCAAATATTTTTCTTGGGAAGGAAATATAAGCGGAAGAAATCCATCACAATATGTATTGATAAATGAAACAGCTATTAGATGCTTAAATGGCAATATCGGTCATATTGTAAAATTAGATAATAGGCATCCAAAAAAATCAAATTCAACATTCTTTAGAATAGACGGATGCAATTCCTGTGATTTTAAAGATTACTGTAAGAGATGGATGAACAAAAAGGAAGAAAATTTTAAAATATTTGAAGTTGTAATAGAACTTCAAAAATATATAAACCAATCAGAAGAAAATTTATTATCTCCTAAAGGAATCGAATTGAGAGTAAATCGAAGTATCCAAGTAGAAGGAACATTTGGAATGATAAAACAAGATATGCCCTTTGATAGATTTACAAGGACAAGTCTGGATAAGGTATCGACGGAATTTATGATGGTTTGTCTAGGTTTGAATATTAGAAAACTATTTAAATTTTATGATGCAAAATCAAAAAATAAATTTTGGATTGCACCTAATGATTTACAACCAGAAACAAAGAAAAAACCAAGTGCTAAAAGATTATCGAATAAAGTAAATAGAAAAAAGCTAAAAAAAGAGGCTGATGAACCTAATCCAAAAGATTAGGTTTCTTTACAGCCCCTTTTACTCTAATTAAAAATATCTTTTTTTACCTTTAAGCTCATTATTTATGATTGAAAGTATTTTTCTATTTCTTTAATTTCTTTTTCTGGTATTTCCAATAAACTAACTGCTTCTTTAAATGACATTTGTAATCTTTCCATTAGTTTTCTTACATATTCTATATTCTTTTCTTTACGTTCTATTTTTTTGCCTTGGTTGATTCCTTGACTGATTCCTTGACTGATTCCTTCATTTCTTGCTTTTCTTTCTAGATAGTTTGCATAATCACACATTTCTTTGACCTCCCTTTCTGTTTCCTTAAATCCATATCCTTTAATAATCTCTTTCTTCCCTTGATAGTCTATTCTATTATTTAAAAAGACTACTAATGGCATGAGTACTTCATCATGTTTGGGATACTTTTTTGTAGTATCATGTTTCTGGTTCAAGTATATCATAACAAGTTCTTCCTTGTCATAATTTTCGTTGTTTTCTTCTTTTCCATTCTTCCTTCTTTCTTTTTTTAACTTGTAAACATCTACATCTCCATCTTTTCTTTTTGTTGCTTGTGGCATGATCCACAATGAATAAACTTTCTTCATTCCATCATAGTTTTTATCATCATATTCTCTTCCCAATTGTGTTGTTAATATCCTTAGTACATACGCTATTCCTCTTGTTACAAGTGGATAACCTGGATGAATATTATTTTGTATTTCTACATTTAAATAGATTCGTTTATTGGTTCCATTTAATTGAGGAAGATCAATACAACAGAACATATCAAACTTCACTGTTCCATAGCTTGGTATCATATTTTCATTATTGAGACACCTAAAACGCTGTTCATCCTTGATGATTTTCATAATTTCTTTAACACTTAAATGTCTTGCTTCCCTTACAAATTCATGAATCATTCTTGCTAGCATCTCCTGATTTCCTACGATTGCTTTACAATGTTGATCTAACATGATTTTATGATTGGTTATTGTATTTTGTATTACCGTTTCCATAAGTAGTCCTCCTACTTATTTATTCGCTCTTTTTTTGCTCTTTTCTTCTTTTTTATAAAAAATGTTGAAAAATTTATTTTTTCCCAACACGATCACATTTTATAATTATTCACTTTTTAAAGTATCTATTATCTTTTTTGACAAATTATCCAAGTATAAAAGATATTCTTCTCTTTCCTTTGTTGAAGCATTTATATTTTCTAATACCTTTCTTTTTTCTAATGCTTTATGATCTTTTACAAGAGAGTGCAAATCAAATTTTATCTTTATCAACAAAGACTTTAGAAGAAATGAAAAGTGATACTTTAGCGGGTCCACTTTATATTGGAACAGGTCAAACAGATAATCTAAAAGAAGTTGTAAAAATGATGAAACTCTTTCAAGAGCGTTATCCTCATATTCAATTTCATTTACTAAGTGGTGATAAAGAAACATTATTAAAACAATTAGAAAGTGGCATTCTTGATTTTGGTCTTTTTATTCGTGATTATGATCATAATCTTTATGAAGGAATCCCTTTAAAGAGTACAAATTCTTTAGGTATTCCTGTTTTTAAAAATCATCCTTTTGCTTCTAAAAAAGATAATCAAAGCAAATGATCTCAAAGAAGAAAAAATAATGGTAGCTAGGCAAGCAATGCAAGATCAAGAAATACCTGATTTTATTGAACATAAACAAATCGTTGCTGTTTTTGATTTACCCGAAAATGCAAAAACAATGGTGAAGGAAAACATGGGCATTGCCTTGCTTCACGATACCTGTTATCAAGATCCTGATTTAAAATTTATTCCTTTAGAAAATATGCCTTTATATCATTGGTATCTTATTAAAAAAAAAGAAACCTACTTCTTTATTACAAAAAAATTTTATAGAAATACTAAAAAGCGAGTACTAATTAAGTATTCGCTTTAATAATTTCGATTTTTCTATAAATTTTTGACAATGCTTTTTATAAAGGGCATGTTGTTTTACCCAATCTCTAATACGATTTGATGATTTCATTAAACAAATTGCTCCAATAATAAAGAATGGAACTTGAGGAGCAACTGGAAGCAATAAACCAACAAATCCTAATAAAATAAAGAATAGTCCAATAATAAATAAAACACTTTGGTAGATGTAACGTAACTTCATAGATGCCTCCTTTTGTTAAAAAAAGCATAAAAAAGTTATATGAACAAGCCGTGAACTGTTTCTAAAGAAAAACTAAATAATTCTAAAAGAAAAATTATTTTTTTAATAATCGCAATAAGTCCTTTGGTTGTTTGAAAACCAAAGTGGCTGGTATTTCTTGCGTAGCGACACTACCCCATTTTGCAAGACCAAAATCAATGTGTGCATTTTTAGATGCTTCATAATCCGAATGTGCATCTCCAATATAAATGACTTCTTCAGGTTTTAAATTTAATTTTTCAATACATTTTAATAATGGTTCCGGATGAGGTTTATGAAAAGTGGTATCATCTTCTAAAATAACAGCTTCCATGTATTGATCAATTCCTTTAGAAACAATATCAATTTCATATTGTTCTCTAAGTTTAGAAGAGACAATTGCTTGTTTGATTTTTTTGTTTTTAAATGTTTCTAAAACTTCTTCAAATCCTTCAAATAAAGTAGCTCCCTCTTCATAGTCATTAACATATTGAACCCATCTAGCATAGGTTTTTTCTTGGTCTTTAACACCTAATTCTTCCATGACCTTCATACCTGGATAGGATGCAAATTTTAAAACCTGTTCAAAAGACCAATCTTCTCCTGTTTCTTCTTTAATAATTTTCATAAGGGGATACATATTCATTTTTAAAGTATCTAAAAGTGTACCATCAATATCATAAATAATCGCTTTATATTTTTTCATCTCTTTCAATCCTTTCTTTCAATAAATAAACAATACCTCGATAAGCTAATCCCTCAAACAACATTGAAGAAATATCTTTATGAAAATAAAGATTCTTAAAACAATTTTCATCTATTTTATTTAATATATTTTTAATAATCTTTTCTTCATAATTCCATTTTAAATCTAAGGATAGTTCTAAACGCGTTGGATCAAGCATTGTAAAAATCATACTTACCAATAACCCCAGAAGTTCATTAAATTCATCTTGACTTTGACATTCGCGAACGCGTTGATTAATCGTTTTTCCTTTAATAGATATCAAGCCTATTTCACCCATGATTCCAGTATTTCCATATAGCGGTTCATCTTTATAAAAATAAGAGCTTCCTATTCCCACTTCATTTATATATAGATAATACGTAGCATCTTGTTGATACGTAAAACAACATCCTTGATGAATCATCTTGACATCATTTTGAAGTTGAATTGGCAAGTCTATTTCTTTTTTGATATCTTTCACCCAATGATGTTTTTTTAGAATGTTTTGATGATCAGTAACGTATTCATCTTCATAAACAATTCCTTCAACCGCTATTTGACAACAATGAACTTCATTTTTATCTACTAATTGTTTTATTGTTTTTTTTAATTCTTCTTCGTCTTGATAAATTAATGTATCTTCTTTTTTTATTTCACTAAAACTTCTTACTTGATAAATGACTTTATCCACTTGAATATAAAGACATAGAATTAAATAATTCTTTTCATTTAATGCAAAACGTGTTGGACATCTTCCGCCACTTGATAAGTCATTTCCTATTTCTTGAATCATTTGTTTTTCTTGAAGTATTCTTACCATATTACGAATACTTGGTTGAGATAATTGGAGATTTTCTACTAATTCATTCATTGTTGAACTATTATGAAGATAGAGATATTTTAAAATAGCTAATAAATGTTTTTTCTTTGTTTCTTTTAATGCATTCATATTCTCACCCTTACTTTTATTATAGTATAATAAAAGTAAAATAAAAGAAAAAACAGAATCATCTGTTTTTAGGTATAAAATAATGTGTCATATCCACACCTTCATGTTTTAATAAAGCTATTTTTTTATCAATACCACCTGCATATCCCGTTAAACTGCCACTTGTGCCAACGACACGATGACACGGAATGATGATTGAAATAGGATTATGTCCTACCGCATTTCCTACGGCTTGTCCTGACATTTTTTCTTTATGAAGTTTTTGAGCTACAACTTTAGCAATCTTTCCATAAGTTGTGACTTCACCATAAGGTATTTCACAAAGAAGTTTCCATACTTCTTGTCTAAAAAGACTTCCTTGTGGTTTTAAAGAAAGCTCTTTAATATCTGGTTTTTCTCCTTTAAAATAACGATCTAGCCAATTTTTGGTTTTTTGAAGTATTTCTATTTGATCGTTATTGATAGGTTCTTCTTTTAATGTTGCCTGAAAATATTTTTGTCCCTCAAGCCACAATCCTATTAAATTTTCTTCATTACTTACTAAATATAAAATTCCTAAGGGTGATTTATATGTTGTTTGATAATACATAATCTTTTCTCCTCGTATATCTTGTAAATTATTTTGACGATGATTAAAAAGTTGTTTTTGGTATAATGTTCATTCTTTTATGGTAATACAGCAAATTAAATGCTTTCTAAACATAAATAGCCTAAAGATAAAACATATTTATAACATTTATTCACTTTCATCCGCTTTTCTTTGACAGCTATTATTATACGAATAAATATTTTTATTTATGAAAAGAGCACAAAAAAACTTAAAAAATATTCTTATATTAAAAAAGATGCCAAAGCACCTTTCTTATTAATAATTTTCTGCATGAACTTCAAAGTATGCTTGTGGATGATCACATACTGGACAAACATCAGGTGCTTTTTCCCCAACAACGATATGTCCACAGTTACGACATTCCCAAACCTTTACTTCACTTTTAGCGAAAACTTCTTGCATTTCTACATTATGCAATAATGCTCTATAACGTTCTTCATGATGTTTTTCGATTTCTCCAACCATACGGAATTTAGCTGCAAGTTCTGGAAACCCTTCTTCTTCTGCAGTTTTTGCAAAACCTTCATACATATCTGTCCATTCGTAGTTTTCACCTTCAGCTGCTGCTACTAAATTTTCAGCTGTATTTCCAATACCATTTAATTCTTTAAACCACATTTTCGCATGTTCTTTTTCATTATCTGCTGTTTTTAAGAATAAAGATGAAATTTGTTCAAAACCTTCTTTTTTTGCTTTTGAAGCAAAGTAAGTATATTTATTTCTTGCTTGTGATTCTCCTGAAAAAGCTTCCATTAAGTTCTTTTCTGTTTGTGTTCCTGCATATTTATTAGCCATTTGTATTTCCTCCTTTTATTCCTTATTAGGAATAATTCCTATTTATATTTTAGTCTTTCTTCTTTCTTTTGTCAATTAAAAAAGGAGAAAAAGAATTTCTCCTCCTATCACTAATATGATTGCAATAGAAAATGAACTCATATATGGAGAAGGCTTAGTGATAGACACATTCAATGATAAGCCTTGACATATATCAATAATACCTTTTGTATCTTTTTCATTTAACCCTAATCGAGATAAAAAATTAGAAACATAGGCTCTATTTCTATGAATCGTCCTTTTTTGAAGCCATTTTTTTAATCCTTCATTACTTAATTCTAAGTCTAATGGTAAAAGATATTGTAAATTTTGATTAACAGTATTAATCAAAACTTCTAATCCATCATTTGTATTTTTTTATGAAATAATCAACTTTATACTAATATGATAATATATTTCTGCTATTTTTTTATAATATTACAATATCGCTTAGGTATTTCATAAAAATCAAAAGGTTCTGAATGATATTTATCATAATCAGAACCTATATGTAGTATTAATCTTTTTTTGTAATAACATGCTTGATTTCATCATCTTTCCAGATAATTAAGTCACAATCAAATCCTTCTTTAATCATACCTGTATTCTTTAAGCCTAATACATTGGCTACATTTTGAGTAAAGAATGGTAAAGCTTCTTCATAACCCATTTCATTCTTAAGAGAAATGAATTCTTTCTTTAAGTTAGATACAGGTGTAATGCCTATTTCTTTGATAGAACCATCTTCATTATAGGTAGACCATGAACCTTGTGCATCACTTGAAATAGTGACTTTAGAAGTATCCTTAAACTGTTTAATAAATTCCAAAGTCTTTCCATCACCTTCACATGTCAAATCAACTGTACCACCCATTTCTGCAAACTTCAGTGCATCCTTAAACAAGTGTGGATTACGACTACAATGTGTTGGATGGAATAAAGAAACAGGAATATCGGCTCTTTCTAATGCATGAAATACAGGATTTAATCCTGCTTTTTCATCACCCATATGAAGTGTTAAATTAGCTTGTTTTCCAGCAATAAGGCTAGCTGTACGGATTTGAGAGGCTAAACGAACAAGTTCATCCTCTGTTATATGACTAGATCTATGATCACTTAAAGCAAGCTTGACACCTAATATACTATCAATAAATACAATATCATCTTCTACTGAATCAGTGAGTGTATAGGTAGGATATGTATAGCTTCCTGTTAGAATATAGGCATGAACTCTTTTTTGAGTCAATTCTTTTGCCTTTGCGAATAATTCTTTTGTGTTTCTTGTATAGCCATCTGTTCCTAACAGTCCAATCACAGTAGTAATACCTGCATCTAGTATTTCGTCTACTTCAATAGGTCTTGCACGAGAAATAAAACCAGCTTCTCCCCCACCACCTGTGATATGAACATGGCGGTCAATAAGACCAGGAGTAAGGATACAACCTGTACCATCTATTGTTTCAATAGAATAAGGAAAATCGATATGATTATCTATTTTTTCTATTTTATAATCAGAAATCAATACATCTTTAACGCCTAAATCTTTAGGGGCATAAACTTGAATGTTTTTAATTAGTTTCATACTTTTCACCTGTTATGAAATGACCGTTGTCAAAACGTAAATAAACTTCTACTATCCAATTTTATCATCAAGGGCATAGAAAGCCCCCAAATCATATAGATTCTGCGGCAGTTAACCATCTTGTTATTCGTGGATTAGGTACCAAAAGGTTAACGGTTCGTCGATAGCTCTATAATCTCAATGTGTGGATCAATGTTTTTATAATTCGACAAGATCGCGACTTCTCATCAAAATTCGCATTGCCTTCAGAAGTGGAGCCGAACCTGTTCTATTCCTTTGAGGCCCATCTATACCTTTGATGTTTGTTTATTTTTTCTTTTAAGGCCTTTCACTTTTCCTTTCCAATTTTTCGTATTATTCCTTTTCCAAGATATCATAATATTAGTAAATTTAATAGTACTTACCCTTTTGTAAGTATCTATAATCTAGCTTTATAGTAATAGCCAAATTCTTCCATTGATTTTAAAACATTTATTAACTCTTTACCAAGATCACTCATTCCATATTCCACCCTTGGTGGATTAGTATGATAATCCTTACGATAAATAATACCATCATCAGCTAATTCTCTTAAACTTGTTGTTAATACTTTTTGAGATATGCCCTCTAATGATTTTTGAAGTTCATTAAAGCGATAAGGTCGACTTGATAAGTTTCTAATAATAAGTAGTTTCCATTTACTTCCAATCAATGAAACTGTTGTAGCTATTGGACACTCTGGTAATTCTTCTTTTCTTTTCATTTTCTTCACCTTCTTGTAAAGGCATTATAACATACTTTTAAAACATTACACAGTTACAAAAAAGTGCGTACTACAAAATGATTGCGTACTTATATATAATAATGACGTAGAAAGTTATTCTACTTAAATGAAGGAGGATTATAAAATGTCTAAATGTAAAAAAGTAAATATTTCTAATAAAGCTAGAATGGAATTACATGATGCACTATCTTTAACAGGTGCAGAAATTAGTATCAATACTCTACCAGCTGGTGAATGTGTTCCTTTTGTTCATTGTCATAAAAACAATGAAGAGATATATGGGATCATATCTGGAAGTGGTAAAGTCATCATTGATGGTGACGAAGTTCAATTAATTGCAGGTGATTGGTTAAAAATTACACCTACACAAAAACGTCAATTCTTTGCAAGTATCAATGAATCTATCACTTTTGTTTGTGTACAAGTCAAGGAAAACTCTTTAGAAACATTTACAATGAGTGATGCTGAAGTTATTCAATAATATAAAAAGATTTTAGATTTGAATTCTAAAATCTTTTTTTGTTCTCTTAAATTCTAATTACCTTTCTATTAAATATATTTTATTCTTTATCTTCACTAAATAACAACCAATTTAAAAATTCAATAACATCCAATCTGATTCCAATGTGATAATGTCTCAATTTCGGTTGACACTGTTTTACATCTTCATACTTAATCATTCCATTTATATTGAACAAAATACAACTGATATAAGTGCTAAACCAATGGAAAGATAATTTTCTTTCTTCAATTTCTCCTTAAATAAGAATCTTGATACTATAGTTAGAAAAATAATATATATTGAAGAGTATAATGGTGAATATAACGATACATCTAACCTAGCTAATGCTTCAAAAGAAAACAACATTCCAAAACAGCCAATGACTGTTCCAATTGCCACAAAACCATAATATCTAAAATCAATATTTTTTGTTAGTATTTTTAATGATTGTTTAGAACGCTTTATAAAAAAACAAAAACCAATAAAACTAGTGGAAACATAATGATATTGATCCACGATAAATATGATGAATTTGAAGTAGAACTATTACTTAGTGTAAATAGTTTATTAATACTATTCACATGACCACTTACTAAAAATAACAGTATACAAATGATGTATCCAATCTTTGTTGTTTTATCATTTTTTATTTCATTATAATTAAATATAAATGGCACAAAAAACGCTAATAAAATGAAAACAATGCCTATTATTGTTGTAGTAGATATTTTTTCATTTAAAAAAATCATTCCAAATAAAGTTGGCCAAAGTAAATTGCCTGCATTCGTAGAAACCGTAACCATTGTTAGATTAACATTTGCCATACATATCAATGTTAATATTTGACAAGCAACTATAACCAAACAAGCCATTAAAGCATAAATAAAAGACATAGTATCTATTTGAAGATTGAAATCAGCTAAAATATAATAACAGATAGCTGCAAGAAAACTCATTACTAATAAATAAATATAATGACTCACCAAGGTATTTTCAACATTTTGCTGATAAAACTTATTAAAACACATTTGTCCTCCAGATGCTAAAACAAACAATAGTATAAATATTATTCCAATGAGCATATGACTCCTCCTTGTTTTGATATATTAAAAAACAAGATTTTTATTTTCAAGAATCTAGTTTTTTTATTTGAATTCATAATCAATAAGTTATTTAAAATTATTCAACATATGTATTTTATCTTTTGACAGAAATTAACCCTCTATCTATATAACTTTGAATAGCTAAATCTATAGTTTCAAGATTTGTATATTTTGGTTTATATTCTAATAATCTTTTTTCCTTTTCAATGCTAAATGTTCCACTACGTATAATATGATAATAAGTATGCTCACACTCTTCTTTGTTTCCTTCATATTTACACCACTCGTTCCAACCCAAGAATTTAATCTTTGGTTCATGACCAAAGAACTCATATAAATGTTTAGCATATCCATATAAAGTAATGCTATTTTCAGCTTCGGCATCAAAACTTTCTCCTAGTGATACATTTCTATGTGTTATAGCATTCATAAAGACTTGTGCAACATCATATCCATGCACATGATGAATAATTTCCATCCCAAAGTTTGGTAAAGCAATTTCTTTACCATCTGCAATATCTTGAATAACTCTCATAGAAGTATTTCCCCAAGGATTGATAATTGTCCATCCTGGTCCTGATATTTGTCCTGGCATTACAATCGTAGCAGGGAATCCATTTTTTCTGTATTCTTCCTTAAGATACATTTCACTAGCAAGTTTATCTTTACCATATTCGTCTAATGGAACTTTATTCATATCATCTTTATTAAATGGTAATATTTCTGCCATCCCATAGGCCCAACAAGATGAACAATATAAATAGTGTGAGACATTTGATTTTTTGATAGCTTCTACCATTTTTTTAGTATCTTCAATATTAAAATTAACAAGATCAATAATTATATCTGGGTTCATAGAAATAACCTGTTCCTCAAAGTTTGAACATTTATTTCTATCTAAAAATACACTTTCTACATCTTTCCACGCATAATCATCTTCATAGGGTTGACTATTTCCACGTGTAATACTTACAACCTCAAATCCATTTTTTACAAGCATAGGGCATAAATATGTTCCAATATGTCCCTTCCCGCCAATGACTACTGCTTTCATAACAAACCTCCTCTTTTTCTTTTTTTCACCATCATTATATTGATACGCATCATAGAGTAAATACATTGAAAATATAAAAAAAAGGCTTTCTATAATTCCTTATAAAAATCCTTTAAATTATAAAAAATCTTTCTAATCTGATATTTCATCAATAATAATATTTGTTTTCTTTCTTTTTTCAGTTGATTCAGCCACTTTTGTTTTATAAGCAAAGTGATTATCAAAGTTACTTGCAAAATAGCATGAATATAGTATGTCTAAAACCAAACTAATAGATTCAATTGTAGAAAATCCTGCTATCTTTGTATAAGACTTCTCCCTTGTTGTCAAAGACAGCTTTACATTTGAAATCTTAGATAAATCATTTTCTCCAATACTTGTTATAGCTATAATAGGAACATCATTATTTTTTAATAATTTAGCAGTTTCTATAAGTTCATTAGAAACTCCTGAATAAGAAATACAAATAGCACATGTTTGACTATCTGACATTATAGCTTCTTGATACATCATATTGCTATAAGAGTAAGTTTCACATTTTTTTCCAATGTGTCTAAATTTAAAACAGGCTTCCTCGGCCAAAAAACACAAGTTGGAAATAGCAAAAATCTTTATAACTTCACATTTTTCAATTAAATTAATTGCTTTCCTTAAATCATCATGATTTATTAAAGATAATGTATCCTCTAAACTTTCAGTTTTTAGTTTTGTAATCTTATTGGCAATTGTCATAATATCATCATTAGCTTTAAAAGGTTTATTGGCATCAATATTTTTAAACCTACTTTTTAAATAAGTCATTTCTTCCAAATAAGCATCCTTAAAAGCTAGATATCCATCATAACCTAATTTGTTAGCAATTCTAACCAATATAGATGGGGATGTATAAGTTTCTTTAGCTATCATTGTTGTAGTATAATGTCTTATATTTTCTTGCTTATTTCTTATAAACTCAATTACAATTTTTTCATTTGCAGTCCAGTTAATGTCATCAATTCTTTCTTCTATTAACACATTAATCGCCCCTCTTTAAATTTATTTTATCACAGAAACTTTATTGCAACAATTAGATATAAAATCATAAAGAAAAGACATAGTAGCAAAGCTTTATTCAATATAAAAACGAGTGATATTACTATTCTAATAATAGTATTACTCTTTCTTGAATCAGTTTTTCTAATTGTTTTAAACGTTTATTTGATAATTTATATCTTGTATTTCTATCAAACTTAAAGTTAATTAATTTTCTTAATTTATCTTTTTATCTAGATGTCATTAAAGGTTTTACAAATCCTATAAAATCCTGATAAGTTGCAGGTAGACGAGTTGAAACATAAGTATTTATATCATTAAAATCGCTGTCCATTGCATAGCATAATAAAGATAATCCATTATCAAAGATTGGTGCAGGAGCTATTATCTTGTTTGTATGACTATCAACTAATAATCCAAAATTACCAAAGTGTCTATCTTCATTTAAGATAACAGCATCAAAAACCAGCATATCTATAAGTTCTTGATAATAATCTTCACCTAGATTCTTATAGTAATCGATAACGGCTTCAATACCGCCAGTTTTTACTAATTTCTATAAAAAAAGAATACATAAGTATATGTATTCAATCAATTACTTTTATGAATTTAAGAGTTAATATAGATGTCATTAAATGTATTTTTAGCTTTTCAAAAAAGTAATTCAGCACCATATATAAAATTCTTACAATCACTTTTGCTGCATATATTAAATCGAATATTTAATTTTTAAACAAGATTAGTATATCATATTAAAAATATACTAACAAGAATTCAGAACCCTCATACTTCTTTAATTTAACAAATAGAAATAACTGATTACTTTAATCTGCTTCAGGAAGTGTCTGTGGTATAAATTCAATTGTTTTATGTGATCCACCCGTTCTCCTTATTAATTCCTTTGATCCTATAACTCGTACTAGATTTCTTATCAATTTACCTAATTCTTTTTTATCATCGTTGCTTTTTCGATGGTAGTATATTTTAGTTTGTACATTATCATTACATATTAATAATTCCAAAACATCTTTATCAGTTTTATCTAGTGAATGACCGAAAATATAAAGTTCATATGGATAATTTGAATTTTGTCTTATTTCATCTACCCATTCCATATAAGAACTGTCTGTTGATTTAAAAATTCTTTGATAGAATTTTTTAAATGGTAAAAACTCTAACTTATTATCTCTATCACATTCTTCTAGATACTCATCAATTCCAAGAACCAAATTACAAGTATTTACATTATTAGTTTTATCCGCTTTACCATGGATATAATCATATTCAACTTTATTTGATTGACCATATATTCTTTCATATGTATTAGAATAATTAAATGACAAAACACAATCTGGATTAATGTCTTTGATATCATCATTTTTTTGTAACACTTCTATTTTATTTATAAACTCACTAATATATATTTCTAATGCTCTTATTAATTTATCCAAATCTACAGTCATTTTTTTAATATATACATCAAAAAGTTTTAAATTTGTATACATATCTTCTAGATCTAATTCTTTAAGTCCTTCAATTTCTGTTGAAATATTCACAAAACCCTTTACAACTTCTAATTTTATGACTTTGCTCCCTTCACCTTGTTGTATACGTTCTCTTCTTTCTATATTATCTCTTATGCATTCAAATGCTTGTATTATATTTGAAATTTCAGATTCAAAATCTATCCAGTTTTTTCCAAGAGTATATCTAATATTTAAAAAATAATTTATCCAAATATTGTCTTTAATATTATCATATATCTCAATAAATAATTTATTTAGATTATTATTTGTATTTTTATCCCATTCATACAACTTGGATTTTATAGAATCATCTATATTCCAATCATTAAGCTCATTTGTCTTATAACCCTTTTCATTTATTCCTGATTGAAAATTAAATTTCTTTTCTACTTTATCACAAAAATCAAGAAAATAACTATATGATGTTGGTAACCCATGTGCTAAATCAAACCCATTACCAATCAGTAGTATTTTTCTTCCTCTTATCTCTATATTCATAATGTTCCTCCCATCTGTTTATGGTAATTATTAAATATATTTTACTATATTTAATAAACATTTGCATTCATCTAAAAAAATTTCTAACTTATCTGATTTAATAGGAGTTCACATTTTTGATCATCTATTGTTTCTATTTCAATCTTGTCTTTTTTCACGACAATTCTATCAATAAAAACTGCAAGATCTTCTTGTGTCATAACAGTATGTTCATTGCTGTTTTTTTCTAACGTTTTTAATAGTTTTTCCTGTCTGCCTTGCTTTAATGCATTGTATTTGTCATCAAGCTTTTGCAGTTCTTTTTTAAGCATTTGTTTGGTTTGATAACATTGTGCCAAGTGTTCCTCAATTTGACTTTCGTCTTGAACGCCTCTGGCAACAAGTAACATTCCTTTATCTAATAATTCGTTTATTTGTGAATTCACATTTTCTAATTCACAATTCAGTTTTTGTTTCTTCTCAATAATATCTTTTGGATTTAAATATTCCGATAATTCTTTAGCAAGTTCAAGTCGTGTTTTTTCTTTTGATTTTGTTTTTCCATTGATCAATGATGTCAAAGCATCCAGTAATGGCTTTTCTTTTAAAGTCACACTGTTTGGACAGATTGCTTTTCCATTCTTCAACCTGTTTGAACATCTCCATACAGGTTCTTTTTCCTTATTTCTTTTTGTCCAGACAGTCCTTCTATATAAGGCGCCACACTCTGAACAGATGATTTTATTACTTAAAGGATTTTTTGATGAATAGCGATTCTGATGGTGACTTTCCACAACTTCTTTTTCATCATTTGATTTCATGTTCCTTTTTGTTCTTTCTACTTGAGCTGCTTTGAATACTTCTTTGGTCACAATCGCAGGATGACTGTTTTCCACAAAGTACATTTTCTTCTGACCTTCATTTTTATACCGTTTCTTATGAAGAAAATCTATGCTGAATGTCTTCTTTAAAAGAGCATCCCCACTGTACTTTTCATTTTGCAGCATCCTGCCAATTGTTCCTGAATCCCATTTTGTACTCCCGTTCTTCTTGGGGACTTTGTTTTCCGTCAGGTACCTTGCTATTTTACTTTCGCTCATTCCTGAAAGATATTTAGAAAAGATCTCTCGAACAACTTCTGCTTCTTCTTCAATAATATCAAGTGTTCCTCTGTTTGACTTATAGCCATACATGTTGGCAGCATAAACTTTTCCCTTTTCAAACTGCCTTTGATATCCCCACTTGATACTTTCACTTTTATCTTCACTGCTTTGTTGAGCAACACTTGAAAGGATCGTCAGCAACATCTCATTTGCTTCCAGACTGTGAACATTCTCTACTTCAAAGTAAACATCGACATTGTATTCCTTGAGGATTCTCAAATACATCAGTGAATCAACAGTGTTCCTTGCAAATCGTGTAATACTTTTAGTAATGATCATATCTAATTTTCCTGCTCGAGCATCATCAATCATACGCATAAAATCTGATCTTTTATTGGTTGATGTACCCGTTATTCCTTCATCTGAATAAATGGCAATAAGTTCCCAGTTTTCATGACTGCCTATGTAGTTTTCATAATATTCACACTGTGTTTCATAACTCAGTTCCTGTTCGTCAGAATCCGTTGAGACCCTGCAGTATGCTCCAACTCTTATTTCCCTGTTTTGCCTGTCATTGTATGATGGCTGAAACTTCTTTCTTGGAGCAATCACTTTAACCTTCGGTGCAGTTGTTTCATGTTCTTTGTCATCTCTGATAATATAGTTCACAATCTTGCCTCCTTTCCTTAATAATTAATAAAAAGTTCAAGACCATTATTGAAAATACTCAGTATTCCTGTTTCATATACCTCAATCTTTTCAATAATATTCTTGAATTCACATTTTTCTATATTGCTTTTTAACTTCACATTTTCATATTCCTGTGAACTTTGCTGATTCAGATAGTCACAGATAAAGTTCTTGTAGTCACTTTCTGTATTCATATTTTGAAGTGCATTTCTGTTCAGTATTTCAAAATACTGTTCACTTGATTCACTGTTCCATCCTTGTATGTATTTGTCTTTCATATTGATAACTTCTTCCAGCAACAAATTCACATTCTTGACCAGAACACTTTCTTCTATTCGATATTTCTGATCTTCACTTACATAGAAGCATTCATTTTTTCGAGATCCATTCTTATCTCTTTTACCTCTGTAGATTTTTCTTTTTAAAGGAATGCTGTCAATTCCCCAAAAGATCTTGTTTTTAAAAAACTGCTGTATCATTCTGTTTTCTTTTGCCTTTTCTTTATCCATTAGAACTGTTTCCTTTCTACTTTTAACTTAAGATCGTTTTTCAATGTGAACTGGATATCCAATGTTCCCACTTCAATCGAATCAACTAAAGTATTGAAGATTTCTTCATCCAGTGCAGTGATTTCTTTTGCTGATTCCAAACATTCAATGATGATCTGTGTCTGTATCACTTCAAACCTTTGATAGATTTTTTCATTGAGTTTGCACTTTTGCATTTCGAAGACTGATTTGTCTACCAGCAACTCGTTATGCTTTTTCTTATAATCCTCCAGACTGATAAGATCTTTCTGATAATATCGAACAAGTGTATTGATAGAACTGCTTACTTTTTTAAGTTCACGATTAACGAGATCAAGTTCACATCTGTCATCGTCATTTGTCGTAAAATTCACAATATGTTTTTTATAGGCTTCCAAAACATGAATATTTTCTTTGAGCTTATAAAAGATTTTTAAAAATGCATCTTCTATTTCATCCGTTTCAATCATTTTTACTTCACATTTCTTTGCTGAAGCAACATGATTACTGCAACTCCAATATTCTTTATTCCTCGACACCCTTCTTTTGAAAGTTCCACCACAATGTTCACATTTGATTTTTGATGTCAGCAGATATTCTCTATTTCTATCTGTCTGATTTTTATTGAACTTCAACTTGTTGTTCACAAGTTTTTCATTTGCCTTTTCAAAAAGTTCACGATCAATGATTTTTGGAAACACATCGTAAACATAATACTGTGCAAGTTCACCTTTATTTGTGACTAACTTATAAGGAAAGACATCAGGTGAATATCTTTTTTGAAGAAGCATGTCTCCACAATATCTTTCATTTTTAAGCATTGATGAAACTGTGGACTGTGACCACTTTTTCTTTTTGAAATAATGTTTATTCAGATAATCTACAAGTTTTGTTACCGAAAAATCTTTATTCACATATTTATTAAAGATATCTTCAACGATTTTTGCTTCATCTTCTATGATTTTTACTTCACCATCTATTCTTTGATATCCATATGGCAGTTTTGGTTGATTGTATCTTCCTTCTTTTGCCCTTGTACGAAATGCCCATTTTTGTGCATTTGAAATTGCTTTTGATTCAATTTCAGCACAGGCAGCATAAACAGCAAGCATCATTTCACTTCCCATTTTTGCTGTATCAATTTTTTCTGTCATAAAATAAACGGAGACACCTATTGATTTCAGTTCTCTTACTACTGAAAGTGTCTCCGTTATATTTCGTGCAAATCGACTGATCGATTTAGTTATAATTGTATTTATAAGACCTTTTCGACAGTCCTCAATCATTTGAAGAAAACCGTCTCTCTTGTCCATTCTTGTTCCAGTTATTCCTTCATCTGTATAGATCTTAACCAGTTTCGAATTTTCAAGACTGTTGACATAGGATTCATAGAAATCAACCTGATTGTTATATGAATTAAGCTGATCTTCACTGTCTGAACTGACTCTTGCATAACAGCCAACAAGATTGATTCTGTTTACAAATCTTTCCAGTGGTTCGATAATGCGTACTTGTTTTTGAGCTTGAGCCATTCTAAAAATCCCCTTTCTTATCACCACACACAGTACCACAACTCTTTCGAACTATCCATGACATTATTCACTTTATTTTGTGAATTTAAAAATGATATCTGACAAGTGGATTACATTCTTCTTCATACTTTTTCAGAACTTTATTGGCAACATTTTTAGTGATCTTTTTATAGGTGACAAGTTTCTTCAGGCATGTATATATGTAATAGTAATCAAAGATATCCATTCAATCAGTTAACCATGCCTTTCATCTGTAATGAAATTTCAACTTCTGGCTGTGCATAGTAACTGTCTACTTTCAGATTATTTTCCAATGCAAAGTCAACAACATCCTGTTGCATTTGTTTTGAAAAAGAATCAGGTTCAATAAGTACCAGATGGTCACACTTTTCATTTTTTATGACATCTCCAATCTGTTTTTTAAATTCTTCATTCAGATTTGAAAGTTGAATAACAACAGCATGATCCAAGTCATACTTGGATGCATATTCTCGTACACAATCATGAGTGGCTTCACTGTTTGAATTGTTTGTTACAAACAGTGGTTTATTATTAACAGCCGATTCTAATGCTCTGTTAATTACAGCTTTCAAAGTGTGAATCTGTCTTTCGTTGAATTCATTGAACACATCCTGAATAAGACGACCACTGTCACGTTCATAGACTTCAAAGCCATTATCTTCAAATGCCTTAAGCAGTCTTCCATCATTGAATGCATTAGCAAACACGATGCATTCACCATCAGTAACAAATGTTCTGCTTGTCGTAAGATCCTTTATTGTATTTACAAACTTCTCTGGTTCATAAAAAGCATTGGAAAAATGAAAATGCAATTCTCCAGTAAGTTCATAATTGTTTTTAGCAGCAAACTCCATATATTCCTCTAACTGCTTCGAAGAAAGTTTATTTTCTTCTTGTGTTAAAATATGTACTTTTTTCATAAGATCAATCCTTTCCTTTATTAACACAATGATGACACCTGCATTTTTTTACAGGTGTCACGATCTATCAATAAACGTATCGGTTCAAGTCTGTTTTCCATTGTCCAAACCAGCTTCTGTATAGGATCATCAAGAACATACGACACACGTGTCAAAGACCACTCCTCAATTGTTGCGACGGTTTGTTCACGCTCGACTGTTGAATAGAGTGAAGTATCATTTACGTTTTCATATCGGCAAAGGTCTATCCCTACCTTTTTATGATCAGTTGTTTCTCGCTCCAATACGAAACAGAGAAAAAAGTTCACATTTTATTGTGACCTTACATTTCTCTGTTCACATATTCTCTTGGCGCAACTATCAACGTGCTAGAAAACTTTTTGTTGCTGATTCAGACTATTCTGTTTTCAATGTCCTCCTGAGAGGAGATGCTTAATAACTCCCCTCATATATAACTGGACATTTTTTTATTACTTGATAACCTTATTAAAAAAAAACAAGTTACTTTTTTGACTTATTTTTGATATTTTCTATTATTCTTTTTTTACGTTTATGTATTGCTGGTTGAGAAACACCCATCAATGTAGAGAGTTCTCTTTCTGTTTTATTCTTGATAAGAAGATTCGTAATAAGATTCCTATCTTCTTCTGAAAGTTGATTAATGATGTTCATTACATTTTCAACTTCTTCATTGACATTAAAAATATCATATTGGTTCTTATCATCAGCAATCTTATCTACAAGCGCTGTATTATTATTATCTAACTGATCTAAACTGGATACTTTAAACTCACTTCTCTTATTTCTCTCACGTTCTTCTTTTTTAAATGAATTGTAACAAGTTTTATATACTTCTTCCGATACCTCATGGTATTGACCTTTTATTTTAAAATAATAGTGTTTGTTTCCTTCAAGATCTTTTTTGATCCAAAAATAGTTTTTGTTATAATCGTTTTCCATTTTATCTTCCTCCATTGTATTTTTTGGCTGAAGATAATCAGGAGGAGATCTGATTTTATTCACAAATATATCCCCCCTTAATAGACAATGTCTAAAGCGGGGTATAAAAAAAGTAGTGCTTTAGACTTCGTCTAATTTCACTACCGATACGATTATTAATTTTTCATAGTAATTTACGTATTAAAAAAGGGTACAAATTCAAAAAAATAAATTTGGTTGTACCCTTGATAACTGAATTTTATATTTTTAACTACTTATTCATTTTTAAGAACTGGATCACTATAGCTTATTGCATCTCCATGAATTTCTCCATTAACCATTGATAAAGCAATCTCAAAAGATTGGGTATATTTTCTTTCTAAAACATCTAGAAATTCAATAACTACATTAACCATACAATTTTCGAAATTTTTAGCATCATCAAAGCACCATGTAGTTGTGAATTCTTGATCAACCTTTATAACAGGTGTTCTATTAGGTTCTACTCTTTTAAAACTAACAGTTTTATTTAAAATATTTGTTTTACCATTTGATTCCGGATATGTTCTAAAAGATTTTTCTAGCCCATCATTTTTAAATGTTAAATCTATAAAAAATAAATTATTTGATAATGAAGAACGATTTGCTTCTACAAATGTGAAATATGGTCTTTCATGTAATCTATCCTTATCTTCTTGTGTTAATACTGCATTCTTTGGAACATTATCATTCATACACTTAATCTCCTCCTTATAATAGTCATAATTAATAATCACTTTTTTTATAAAATATAAGAATTGTTTCATTTCCTTTTCTTCTTTTTTTAAAACACTTAGTAAGAAATAGGATTCAAATAAATTATATATATAAATTAAAAATCTGTATGATAAATAAACTACTAGGATTACAAAGAAAATTGCAACTGCAATAATTAAAAGATCATAACCATTTTTAAAACTAAAATCTGATTCATTTAGAAACCATGTAAAAAAAGCAGTTACAAGAATTGTTAAAAAAGAAACATATGTACCAGAATTTGATGTGTTAGATATTTCTAATGAAATATTATTGATATCATCTCTGGTGAATTTATAAATATTTATTATTTCTTCTTTAGAATATGAATTCATATTTTTCCTTACAAATTCTTTTCTCTTTTTTTCTAATAAATTTTCAATTGTCTTATTGACATTTGGTATACGAATCGTATTAAAAAACAATTGATAACCTGTTTGTGTTATATCATTTTTCTTTTTTATTTTTTTAATCAGGATTACTTCACCTACTACTATAATAACAATTGCTACAAACATAAATGCTATCAAAGTAACTACATAATGCCAGATTGCTTGTGTGCTGTTTAAACTAAATTCTTCAAAATTAAAACCATTTTTTACAAATTTATATAAGTAATAACCAATTACAATTAAATAAATTAGTGCTACCTCTATATAATAAACATATGGGTATAATTTTCCTAATTCATTTATGACTGCCTTTTTTGTACAAGTTTCATCAAACTCTTTATAAAAATCATCTACATTTTTTAAGTCTTCATTCAAATCAAATTCCTCCTTCTTCTTTATTAAAACTACTTAATTCAAATATCTATTAACGATTTAAAAAGCATTATTTATCAATAAAATAAAACATGGGTCTCTTCTTTTTCAATATTTTATTTTTTGATATCACTTTTTATTTTTTAATTCAAAAGAATATTTAAATTTGTATTTCCCATTTTTTAAACAAATCTTTTTGCTTGATAATCCATGTAAAACTAAGGGAAGCTTCATAAATAATTTTCTTAATAACTAAATATCATCAATGTAAAAAACACTGATGATATCGAAATTAACATACACTCTAAATAAAATTAACACTTTTTATATCGTGCCAAACTATCTGGTTCCTTTTCTTGTCCAAATAAAACAGCACAAGCACTATTAACAGATGAAATAGCTAAAAATGATAACAAAAAAGCAAATGTTTTTAAAAAATATTGTTTACAGTTCTTCATGACCGACCCTTCCTTTCAAAAAAAGAATAACATCTATTAATGTTTTCTTAAAGTGATTATGATTATGATTCATCTTTTTTTACTAAAGTGCAGTTACATTTGTAATAATTGTATTTAACTATACATTTTTAATATATTTTGTATAAATTAAACCATTTTAACAAATTTATGTATATTACAATTAAATAAATTCAAAATATACTATATCTATAATCAATTATTAATAAGGTGATATACATTATGACAAACATAAATAAATCTGGTCTACAAATAGCAAGAGAAAACAAGAAAATGGAAACACTTGAACTAGCTGCCCTATTAAAAATAAACGAGAGTGTATTAAAAGGTTGGGAAGCTGGAGGCGGAACAATTCAATTAGATAAAGTAATAAAACTTATGAATATTCTCGATACTTCTTCTGAAATGATTTTATTCAATGAAAGTAGAAAGGGCTTAAATATTGAAACGCTCACAGAGGAGCAAAGAAATCTTATTTTCGAATTATACAAACAAATGAAAAACAATAAGTAAGGATAATTATTATGGATATAGCAGATAAAATAAAATTTTTAAGAACAAATATACTAGATCTAAGTCAAGAAAAATTTGCAAAGAAAATCGATGTTACTAGAGGAACTATTAATAACTGGGAACAAGAATTATCAGTCCCAACAATTGCTCATATAACAATGATTGCATTAGTGTGTAACATTACAACTGATTATTTAATAGAAGATAATCACCCTTTAGAATTATCTGTTCGTGATATAAATGATAGAGAATATCAAATTTTATTACAATTAATAAACTATTTTAATGATATAAATAACAAGGAAAAATATGAATAAAATAATTTTTAACATTTTAAAAAAAAATAACATTGATATTGCCGAGGATTTATATCACTATGGTTGGTCAATTTTTGTACATTATTTATTTTATCTAATTATAACTTTAAGTATAGCTGTATACTATCATTGCGTCTTTCAAACAATTATTTTCTTATTTCTATATATTCCTTTACGTAAATATATTGGCGGTTTCCACTTTTCAAACAATATTGTATGCATACTTATATCGACAACAGTTTCTATAATACCTGTTCTTTTATCTAGGTATTATAATATTAACATTTGGATAATTATTTTAACTAGCATAATTTTAATAATAGAAACAATCTTAATTGCACCTATTGATCATCCAAATAAGCGACTAAATGATAAGCAATTAAAATTATACAAAAAGACATCTCTTTTCATTGAAATAATATACATAGGAGTTATTGGTCTAGCCAAAATATATACATTTTCTACAATATTAAATTTTATTTTTTTTGCTAATATCATTTCTATATGTAGCCTTAGTATCTCTTATATTAAAAGAATACTTTAATATTTATATTAATTTGTTACAATATTATTAAGAGGTGTTGAAGTTTATGATACATATATTAATTTATGAAGACCATCAAAAAGATATCGATCATCTTTTACTTTGTCTAAATAATTTTTTTGAAAAAACAAAGCAAAATTATGAAACTTATATTTGTAAAAACAAAAAAGACTTAATCCAAAATATTACGAAAGCAGATTTGCTTTTTTTAGATATGGAAATCAATAATGAAAATGGAATTGATATTGGTTTAGAATTAGAAAATATAAAACATGATTGCAGAATCATAATAACAACAAACTATTCAAAATATGCCATCGATGGTTATAAAATCCATGCTGATAGATACTTTATCAAACCAATTAATCAACTTGAATTTAATATAGAAATGAATGCAATAATAAAAAAATATATAAAAAAATCTCTTGGCTTCTATGATGAAAAAATAAGTCCTTATAAAATCTTTGTTAAAGATATATTATATATAGAATTTTTAAATAGAAAATCAAACGTACATACAATAGGTGGAAATATAATTACTACTAATTGTACATTAAAGTATTGGTATGATAGATTGAATACATATGGTTTTGCCTATTCGTATAAAGCTTATTTAATAAACTTTGAATATATTAGTGCATTTAATAAAAATGAAATTGTTTTAATCAATAATGAGACAATTCCACTTTCTAGACATTATAAAAAAGAATTTGATCAAAAATATAATGATTTTCTACATGAAATGCTATGATTATTATTTCTAATGTTATCGCATTTCTTTTAATTAGTTACATTGCAAATTCTTTTTTATCATCTAAATATTCTAAAAATAAATATTTGGCTATTTTATTCATTTTTATTACACTTGAAAGCTTTATCAATCATACTGGAGCATCACCATTTAAAGGTATTTTTTTATTAATCATGTACTTTCTTTATGTTTTTATTCAATTTGAAGGAAAACCAATTCAAAAAATTATGATTATTGTACCATTTTTCTTAATACAAGTAATATCAGAAATACTTGTTGCATTCTGTTTAAATAATATTTTATTTATAGAAATAACTCGCAATGCTTTTTCACATGGTTTTTTGCTTGGAACTATCTTCTCTAACACTATTTTAGCAATTTTTGTGTTTTTTTATGTTAGAATTTTAAAACTTATCCAAGCAGACAATTTGCCAAAATATACTTGGCTTGCACTTATTCTTCCTATTATAAGCATCATTTTCTTATTAGATTCAGATGACTATTTTGATTTATTGAACATAAGTCCGCATGTCTTACTAACAACTGCAGGATTAGCAGTATCAAATATTATTCTATTTATTATTTTCATATCTGCTATTAATTCAACAAACATGAAACACAAACTTCAAATTGCAGAACAAAAAGAAGAATTAATAAATTCTAAACTTGATTTATTATCTCAACATTATGATTATAATTTTAAATTTTTACACAATCTCCTTCATACTTGTAGTCAATTAAATTCTTTATTTAACGATTCAAATTATATAGAAGCAACCAATGTTTTAAATAAATTATCTGATACAGCTTTTAAAGAGTTTAATGCAATATACAGTAACTCATATATTTTAAACTATGTTATAAATAATAATTTAACAAAAATTATTGATTATAACATTGACATTAAAACTGTAATTAAATATAGTGATTTCAAAAATTTAGATTATTATACACAACTAAATCTATTTGAATATCTCATTAATTTATCTATCGATTCTTGTTTACAAGTTGCTACTTCTGATAAAATTATAATAATAAAATCGGTAAAAACAGCTAATAAAATTATTCTTAAATTATTTTATTCTGCATCTTCAATTGATAAATATAATATCGAAAAAAATATAAACGAAATCTTGTTTAATAAATATAATTCTTTAAGCATTAGAAATATTGATAATTTGTTTATCAGTATTCTAATATCTTTTGATATTCCTAGTTAATTTTGAAACAACCATACATATAACAAAAAAAGAGATTCTCGAAAACCTTACAATTCATAATGGTTTTTTATGATTCTCTTTTTATTTTTAATTATTAACTATAATTAAAAAAATGTTTTCATGTATCTTAATAATACCATAATAAAATAACAAAGTACTATACCATCTGTTTTTTTATATTTTAAACATGTTATTAGTATAAGAAAAAAAACAATTAATAGACTGAGTTTATCTAATATAATAAGAAAAAATAAATCAACACTATAGTATGGAATTAAAAAAGAAGAAATTATTAGTAGTATTATTCCACCTATCAATTTTTTCAAAATAATTGCATAGTACTTTTTTTTCTCTATTCTTACAGTAATAAAACATTCTAAATTAATATAATAATAAGTATAATCAATTAAAAACATAATATCAGATAGCAGTACTAAAGACATTATAGAAAAATGAATAATATTTAACGGACATCCTTGACTGAGTAAAATATAATACTTACTGGTTGGAGTAATCGAATATATAAGTATTTTTAGAACAAAACTCAAACATAAAAATCTATACTTTAGCACTTTTCTTCTATTTTACCTTTTTTTATTTCAAGGACTCTATCAAAAGCTATATTTTCAACTCCGTCATGAGCACATATTATAATTGTTTTTCCTTCTTGCTTCAGCTCTTTTATTAAATTATCAAATTGATTCATGCTATCATTATCTAATCCTCTAGTTGGTTCATCTAATAATATTACATTTTGATTTTCCATAACTGATTGAATAATTGCTGCTTTTTGTCGCATTCCTAAACTGTATTTTTTTATAGCAATTTTTGAATTAAGATCTAATGAAAATAAATCACAATATTTTTCGCATATATCGTATGAAAATTTATTTTTCAAATTATATAAAAACTTTAAATTATATAATAATGATTCATTTTCAATAAATGATGGATTCTCAATAACTGCACCTATATTACAGTCTTCACTATAAGTAATATCTCCATCATCTGCTTTTAATATTCCTGCTAATATTTTTAACAAGGTCGTTTTCCCACAACCATTATTTCCAACAATTCTAATCAGTTGTCCTTCATCTATATTTAGATTAATATCACTTAAAACTTTAGTTTTGTTAAATTCTTTAGATACATTTTTTAAACAAATCATGATCAGTTGCTCCTTTAAATTAATAATAGAATTGAAAAAAGAAAATTTGAATAGCAATATTTATTACAAAAGGTAACAAAAATAATAATGTTTTTAAATATTTGTTAGTGATTTTCACATATAAAAAAGTGATTGCCATATATAGCGTAAATAAAAAATACTGAACTATGATAAATGTAATATAACGATAATAGCTATAAAATTTATTAAAATACAAAAATATAGGTACTATATATCCTAATATTATTGTTAATAGATTTGTTCGAAATAATCTTGATATTACGATCTCATCAAATTTCTTATTTCCAATTCGAACTATAATAAAATTTTTTATTGAATTATAATAATTAATTGTTTTAAATAACAAACATATATATATATTATTCAAAACAAAAGAAAAGATATTTGAAGTTACAATTAAAACATCAACAACAAAAAAATTATTAAATAAATATAGCCATAAAATTAATAAATTTGATAATATAAAAATTAATAAACTTTGTTTTAATGTTTTAACCATCGTATTCCATCCTATATTTAATGGCTATCGATATTGCTGTAATAGTTAAGATAATATATATAATTGCTGCTATTGAGAAATTCAAAAAACCATACATCATAAATCCCATACCTGGTTGCAATAAGCTTGTTACCATAAGACTTTGACCTATTGTTTTTATTAATTCAGTTGATTCGAATAAATTTTGAATAATAATGCTAAAAATATTAGATACTAAAATTGTAATAAATAATAATGCTATCGAAGTAAATCTATATAAATAAATATTTTTTACAAATGAACTTAACGAAAATATAAAATAGTTCAATATCATTAATCCAAAGGAAGATATTATAATAAATAAAATAAGGTTGGTTAATGGATTACTACTAAATAATTGATATTTAAAAAGTTCAATGTTAGTAGATGTTCTATAACCATATCGTATCAAACAATACAGTAACATGATTCCATGTAGTAGATAATAGTAGCAGAAGCTTTTTAAACATATTGTTGAAAATTCTTTTTTGTAAAAATTTTTATATCCTATTCGTGTAATAACATATCTATCAAAATGATTATATATTTTTTTGTAACTATCCATAACACATAACTCATGAAAAATTGCCAAGAATACTAGTAAAAAAACAATATTCAAGTTTCCATTCCATAAATATAGGTAAATATCTGTAAAAAAATCTTCTTCGACTCCGGTACTCATATAGCTATCAATAAAAAATATTCCAAATATTACAATAAAAAGAATCATAATGATTTTTTTTAAATTTCTTTTAATCATTAATTTCACCTCTCTAATAGAAGTAAAGGAAAGTAGTTTTAATAATAGTTATTTAATTGTCAGCTGAGAATTTTATAGAAATTCTTGTTCCAGCAGATGGTTCGTAATTTGATCCACATACTCTAGCTTTTACAGATGAAATTGTTTTTTTCGCATTAGCATCTGTGTAATGAATTCTTGTTTGATTATTTAAATAAATTTGATAATATGATTTTGAAATTCTTCCACCCTTATAAAAATCTCCATATTTCGCAAAAGTTGAGTTATCTACTGTTTTTTCTATATATCCATAACTACATGTTTTTGTTTTATTTTTTGAAGCTGATGTAGGACTACTCATAGCACCCCAAGATGGTACAGTTAACGATTCTGATGAACTCCATGATAATGCAGAAGTGCTTCCTAAAAACATTAAGCACATTACAAATGATAATGTAATAGTTGTTATTATTTTTTTCATATTAGTTTTTCTCCTCTTCTTACTTTCCTTCACAACTTCATTATTATTTATCTATAAAAAGAAGTAAACACAACTTGTTCAACAGGTATGATTTATGTTTAACATGCAATTTTATGTCTAAAAATATATAATTAAATCTCCAAAATTATTTTTAGTTTTACTTTATTCAATTAAATATATTAAATTCTAACAATCAAATAAGTAGCATATTTTTATATAGTGCAACCTTCTATTTTCTTATATAAATAAAAAGAGAACAAAATTAGCAATTGTTCTCTTTTTTCTTAAACTTTTCTTTTATAATAGCCATATTAATATAAACAAAACCAAAATTAGTTATTACCATCTTTCTCTTTCGATAAATCATCTCGAACGGCTTTATCATACGTTTGAATATTTTTAATGATTTCACTAATTTGCTCCGTTTCTTTTGGATTGAATAAGTACTCTACTATCTTTGTTGGAATAACAATAATTGCACTAATAAATGAAATAACCGCTGAAATTGTTGCCAACGGTTCATTACGGAATGCAATAATACAAACCACAACAGCAATTATAACAAAAATAGCAATCATTGAATATATAACATATTTTTTCTTTATTCTATTTTCGTTTAAAGTTTCTTCTAAATATTTAGAATAATTATTTAGTATTTTTGTATATACTTTATTTCTCTCATCTAATTCTTTTTCATCTTTTCTATTATGTGGTAGTTCATCTATAGAGTCAGCATTTTCTAATTCTTCTGAATCAAAATCTTCAGAAAAATCATTTAGTCTATTTTCATTAGACATTTAATACTTCCTTCATTCGTATACGAACAGCAGTTTTAGGTGCATTAAACGCATCAGATAACCCTTGAACAATAATATTCTTATCATCTATATTATTAGATAATTCTGAGTAAGCTTCTTTAAAAGATTCCTTTGGCATTAATAAAGAAGCAGCAAAACGATTTGCTCTCATTTCTTTAGCATTAATAGCCTCATTTGTTCTATACGTATTTGAATATTCATTATGAGCATTACTTTCATAATCATAAATATAATGTGCTAACTCATGACATAAAGTAAAAAGAATATGTTCATCTGTATCCTGATTATTTAAAATAATAACCTTATCACTTTTATATCGATTAACTAATTTTTTAGAAATACCAATTGTTCCTGAAAGATTTCTATCTTTGAATTTTGCTGTATAGATTTTAAATCCCATTATTTTAGCAAGTTCTATAATCGGTACTTTTCTTTTATCCAATTTCAAGTTATAATTCGGATTACTCAAAAAATCGTTTAGTAAAGCTTCAGCATCATCATCGATTTGACTACTATCAAAATAATTGGAAAAATCATAATTATGTTCTTGCTTATATTTTTCAATTTCAATGCACATCCAAATCATCTCCTTTCACCTCCACCAAGATTATATATCTTGGTTAACAAAAAAAATGTAAAACGAATGCATTACTTATAGTGATTGACAACGGCTATACGTGTTTAATAATTTCTAGTATATTACCATTAAAGTTTTACAAATTAATTATTGAGGAAACATCTCTAATATCATTATTGATTATATCAAGAATTAACGGAGTTGTAAATATACCAGAAAATCGTGAACATGTAAAGAAAAATTTTTATTTTATTCCATTTTTACTTAATTTTATTTTAAATCAATAAAATTTCAAGAGAATTTATTAATTTTTAACATAAAAAAACTTCTCTCTAATGAAGAAGCTTTCCTTAAAAAAATTTACTATTTATTAATAATAGCCTATATTTTTTAATTATCTTTTGATGTATATCGTATATTTTTTGCTGCATCCATATCATATTTATTATTAAGCTTTAGTTCTATTTCTTTAACCATTAACGTTGTAGTTTTTACAAATAATTTGAAGTTTTTACTATTGTTTTTTGATGAATAACAGCCGCACATATTATGATACAGATAGTATTCCATATCTAAATTTGTAATAACTATATTTAATAAATTTAGCTTATAATCAAATTTATTAAACTTAATATAAAACTCTGTAAAAGATATAATTGCAGTTAAAATAATTACCAGACCTCCATTTAAAAAATTCCAAAAAGTGAAAACTGGTATCAACAATAATGATATTGCTCTTATATAAGAACTTATTTTTAAACACTTTTTCATAGAATTTTCTTGATCAATATAATCATCCCTTGTTTTTGTTAAGTCATTCAAAAATTTTATTTCTATATCTTTGTTCATTTATTACTTCCTGAATTCGATTGAGAACCATTTGAACCATTTGGTTCAAACACCGGTGGATACCTATTTTTATTATTATTACCTGGTAATCTTCTACTATGATGTATCCTACCATTTCTTGAAGGTGCTTCATAATCATCACGTTTTTTTGTTGGTTGTTTTCTTTTTTCTGCTACTGCAATTGCCATCGAATATTCCTCCCTTTTTTATTTAATAGTAAAAATATCAATCATTTTAAATAATAAAAAATAATCGCACCTACTTTTTTATTAAATATGACTTTTTTCTATTTTTTTCTTGTTTATATTAATATTACAATTGCGCTGTTACAAAAAAAAGATTAATTGATTAAGTGGTTAAAAATCCGTTTAACATGCATGAATACCAACTACAATTGTTAACCGATTTATCACTTATATTATATTTATACAATTAATAATTACTTTTCTGTAATAATTTTTAGTCAACTAGTTACAGGGATGTCTTAACTGCACCATCCCTATGCACTTATATAATTACAGTTATCCCAAGATAAAGATCAATTAAAAAAATACATGTTAGATGTATTTCTGTTATTTTCTCTTTTTCTTGGAATTTTTATTATGAGTTCTTCTTCTACAAGTATCTTTATTTGCTTTCTTACTGTTCTTTCCGAAAGTCCTGTATCATTGACAATTGTTTTAACTGACGGAAAACAAGACCATGTTTTCCTGTTTGCGTATCGTAGTAATGCTCTATAAACCATTCTCCCTGCTGGAGTTACATTTGCACTTGATACTTTTGTATAAAAATACATATAATCCTTATTCAACTTTGACACCCGCCTCATTTATTATTTTTTTAAGATCAAATTTTATATTGTCATCTTTTTCAAACTTATATTTTAAAATTGATGTAATCTTATTTATATCTGCATATTTTACTTCTCTTTGTATTCTTGGATTGACTTGATATTCCTTGTCCAACTTTATCTTCCACTTAATGAATAATCTTAATACTGTTTTCATTGGATGCATTCCTGTCTTCATCAAAATAAAATGACCCTTTGGCATACTCTTTAATTCATCTGTTGTCATAAGAGGTCTTTCTATCATTTGTAAAGACTGTGATGGATCATTTTTCCCTTTACTAACTGATCCACTCATAACAGTCTTTGATCCAAGATTTTCACTCATTACTTTCGCTGTTTCTGAATTAGGTGCAAAACCGCCAAATAGTGTATCTTGACAGTTATCCACAATAATACTTGCTCCTTCTTTTCCATAATTCTTCTCTAACTGTGCCAATGATTGAATAATTGCTACTATGGAAATATTTCTTGATCTTGATGCCGAAAACATCATTTCTGCTGATTCGATTTTAGGGATAGTTCCAATTTCATCTAGATACATAATGACCTTTCTTTTTAATCTTCCACCTTGACTATCAGCAAAAGCCAACATTTCTCGATAATACTGTTGAATAAAAAGAGAAATCAAAAAGTGTTTTGTATTATCTTCTTCAGGCATTACTAAAAAGATTGCAGATTTTTCACTGCAGAATTTCTCTATATCAACTGTAGTTTCGAAACACAATATCTGTTCAATTTCAGAATCAATAAATGCATTTAAACGAGATAAAACAGTAGAAAGAACAGACATCATTGCCTGTTCTCCTGTATTCAAAGCAGCTCCAGCAAACCACTTTGCTTTATGGTTATCAGGCAAATAATCAAGCAGGATCTGAAACTGTGTTTTCCCTTTTATTCCAGAAGGTTTCAACAGATCCTGAACAAGTTTAAATACACTGACAATATGTCTTTCTCCGTCATCGCAAAATTCAGAAATAATTAAAATGATACTTGTAAGGAGTCCTTCCGCTGAATCATAAAAGAATGAATTCTGACCATAGCTTGATGCACTTTCTCCATCAGAAAAGATAATTGTTTTAGCAATTATTTTGGCGTACTTTTCTGTCTTGGCTTTTAAAGACAAATCATTTCTGTTTTGTTTGTACTGATCCATATATTTATTGACCATATGAAGCATATTGTTCCCATCTGAAAAAAGGGGGTTTCTTAAGTCAATAACTGAAATATTGTACCCATAATAATCATGAGCAATTCCACCATAATTACGATACAGATCACCTTTTGTATCCGTTGTTATAAAAGAGACACCACTGGCACAGGCATATTCTAAATTTGGATATAAAAAATGGGCTGTTTTTCCAACACCAGCAGCACCAATCATCAATAAATGAATATCATCACAATCAACATATCCAAATGTTTTTCCAAAGTTTATTTTACTTCCTACAACCAATCCCTGTGATTTCGGAAGATCAATACCTTTTCTCCAATTCACACTGTCAAATTCAATATATTTCAAACTTTGATGAACCTCTTTATCTGTCGCAAATCGAGCTGTTCCATATTGTCCATCACCGACTGTTTTCGATTTGATCTTATTCAGATTATAGTTTCCATTAAAATACATAGCACATCCTATAAAAAGAAAAAATAAAATACCAAACGCTATAAATATTCCTTGTGATTTTGTCATTGTTTTTTCTCACCTTCTTCACCTATTCATTCAAATCCTTTCATTTGAAAAGACTCCTCATAATTTTCAACTGGTTCAACATATTCACTGATAATATTCAAAGCCTCATCATAGCTTTTCGCATTGAAAGTTATTCTTTCAAACATCTCGTTGGCTTTTTCTTCATACCCTGCACTTTTCAATGTTCTTGAGGCAATACCCATAAGATTAAAAATATTTCCATCTTCACCTATCATCTTTGCCTTTGGTCGTTCTTCTTCAAGAAGACCATATGCCTGTTTATTTTCCATAGCTTTATAAATCTCCCTTCTATAATGAACATCCATATAAAAAAGACCTGCAGATAAATTTCTACAAGCCTTTACTAGATTATTTCTGTTATTTTCTTTAACACAGTTTTTATAGTCAGCTACTGACTGACAAACATTTTCAAACATCTTTTTTGTATTGCCATTGTCCCTATAACTTCTATAATCCTGTTTTAAATATGACCAGACTGGTGAATTATCTGATAATGGATGAGAGAATCCTAAAAGAGAATGCTCATGGATCATTGTCATTTTTAAAAGTCTATCCAACTGTGCCTGAAACTTAAAATCATCTCGTGGTTCTTTTCCATTAAAAGAATAATAAAACTTGGCAAAAAGCGAATCAAATTCATCTTCTTGAAATTTGTCTTTTACAATTGTTTTAAAATCACTTTTGATATTTGAAACATATTTCATTGCTTCCTGATATTTGGGACTGTCCGTTGATTTAATAAATTCAACATTATTTTGTTCTTTCAGATCTTCATTAAAATCTTTATTTCTTGCTCGAATACATGAAATAGTGTAACTGCCTTTTTCATTTAGAAAATCACTTATTCTCTCTGCTCCTTCGATACCTGCAATATCATGATCCAGACACAAATAAATTTCATTAATATTTGGGTGAACATCTAAAAAATGATCTAGTCCTATTTTAGAAAGTCCATTCAAAGCAATATAACTGTTTTCCATCCAATTCGCTTTGTTTAAAGAAATATAGGAAAGCATATCAATAGGTGCTTCAAAAACATAGACCTTGTTGGATGATCCTTTATAATGAAACGGATATAATGGATCAGAGCCTTCTATATTTCCTCTAAATGACTGATTTTTACCATAAGTTGCAGTACCTCTTTTATGCCCATGACGAGCCACACCATTTTCATCCAAACCAACAAATACAGCATTGTGATATTCCTTATCTTCGTAGATCAAACCTTTTCTTACAAATTCATCAATGACTTCCTTATCAAGAAATCTTGTTTTCAAAAGATATCCATAGACCCTGTTTAAAGTTTCATTTTTTTCAGGAAGTTTAAATTCTGCCTTCTCAGTTTTTTCATAAGGAACTGACATTTGAAGATCACCCACATTAGATAGAAGAAATTCCACAGCCTGCTTAAAATTATAGTTAAAATATCTTTGAACAAACGCTATTGGATAACCACCTGCTTCTGCCTTCCAATCATAAAAGCGATTACCTCTTACAGTAATACTTGTATGCCTTGCCCATCTCATATCCTTTCCTGATTTTATGAGTGCTTCACCTTGCATTTGAAGAAAAGATGCAATATCAACTGAATTAGCCATTGCAATCTGTTCTTCACTGAACATTCTTGCCATTACTGATGCCTCCTTGCTTTTTTCTTTTTATTTTGCTTTTTGCCTTTGATTGACTTTACTTTCATAGACTCATCTTTTTGTATATGCGTAATGCTTTTAATTTTATCCTTCATATCTTTCACCTTTTTCTTCAAATTAAAAACGAAGTGAATGATCATCTTCCCTATGACCCGTTGCACTTCGTTTTCTTATTAATTTCTGTTTGAGTTTATGTTCGACTCCTGTAAGAATCGTATTTCTTATTGGCAACTCATTTTCAATGATTCTTCCAATATGACGAAACATTCTTGTTGTCATCATACTTAATGGAACTTCTTTAATATCATCTATATGATCTAAAAAATATTGAGCGTATTCATTTCCATTTTCAGCGGCCAATGTTAATAGCTCTATAGCTCTCTCTTTATCCTTTTCAACATCTTTTCCTAAAAGGTACATTTTGCCTAAATAATACTGTGCATATTCATTTCTATATTCACAGGCTTTATTCAAATAATAAATTCCTTGCTCTACATTCTTTTCAGTAACTTCACCTTCAACAAGAATTTTACCGATTTTAAATTGTGCTACTGAAAAATTTTCATCTGCCGACTGATAAAGATAATGAACATACAAATCATTATCTCCTAATTCCCTATAGATATTTGCTAGTCGGTTATAAGCAAATTTGTTATCACCACTTTGTTTATAACACTCTATTGCCTTATCCAAATCACGATCTACATAGAATCCATCATGATAGATTTTACCAAGTATATATTTAGCTAATGGAAGTTCACATTTTTCAAGCCATTCTATACTTTCTGGAATCATTTCAAATTCATTGTTTTTAATTGCTAAATTGATATCACCTATTTTTTTATAGTCACGTCTTATTTTATATTCTTCTAACAAACTATTTTCTTCATTAAATTCCATACCTGTTTCATTAGTCACATCATCCAATTCACTATTGCCGAAATTATGAATATCTTCAAAATCCTGAATGACCATATTTAAAATCATATTCTTGATGCTTTTAAATTCTTTTTGTTCAAGAAGTGGTAAACGTTCAAGGACAGTGTCATTATATGTCTCATTGACTTGTTGTTTATACAGATACCATTGTTCATATAGCTGCGCTATATTTTCATCCTTTTCAAGTTCTCTTAAAATATCGTTGATAATCTGCTTTGATTCCTTTGGAATATAGGCATACATCATTCTTCCATGATAATCTTTCAAACTCATTTTTAGTTTTAAAAGGTCATTAAAGATCTGCGAACTGTCAAAATGTTCATGATCCATTCCATTTAAAATTTCAACGACTTTTTCCTTACTGTATTTTTTTATTTCATCTCGATTGGCAGTCTGATTTTCATAAATATGTAAAAGATCATTTTTAAAAATACTTCCAGCATACTGTTTTCTGATTGACTCTATTCCTTTTTTAGTTAAATAACCCTCTTTAGGATTCTTTGAATAGGCAACCATATGAATATGAGGATGATGACCTTCATTATGAAAAGCAGCAAACCATTTGAGATTGTTCGGATCTATCTTCATTGCCTTTGCCAGATCATTTCTTTTTTCCTGACAAAGTGACATCCAGCTTTGAACTGAATCAAAGCCTAAACGGGTAGCATCCTCTCTTTTTATAGAAATGATATGTGTCCAGACGTTGCCTTCATGTTCTCCTATTTCTTTGACAACATCATTCAGTTCAAATTGAAGACCTGCATCTGAAAACAGACCATGCTCACCAAGTTTTTCTACTCTAGGACGATGTGAAATATAATCTATATAATTTTCCTTTGTTGTAATATCATCAAGATTAGTATCAATCACACTCGATATAAATTCACTGGCATTTTCTCTTGTTGGATTTTCTTTGAAATCATTATATTCAAACATTCCTGTTGCAGTTGGATAATCCTTTATAAGCTGTTGAATAAGTTTCTGCTGTTTCTTTGTTGCCTTCATATTTCCATAATCACTTTTAAACTTTTCTACACCTTCTCTGGTAGCAATATAATTCACATAATATTCTTTATGACTTTTACCTTTCATATACCCTGACTTAACAATAATTCTTACCATAATCTTTACCAAATAAAAAAGGAAACCTTTTTAAAGTTTCCTAACATATAATTCCTATCTTCTATTAAAAAATACGTCTGCAAGATCATATCCTAAATACAATGCCTCTTTAAAAACTACTATCTCATTTTCAAGTTCTATTTCTGATGAACATCCTATCCATTCCTCATTTATTTTGTTTGCTTCTTCCTCACCATATACCTGTATCAATGCCTTCATAATTTTTTCATGAATTTCATCTCGGATTTTATTCAATTCACATTTTTTTGAAGAATCCTTTCTAGTATTTTCATAGAATAGGTCATCTCCATAATAAAGCTGTTTTATAAATTCATCCTGTTTTGACATGTCGACCATTCCTTTCTAGGCGACATACTATCACAACAGTTTTTATATAGCTATTATGAATCATGAACCTTTTTGATATTTATTTATATCTTCAAAACTTATCTTGCCATTGGTTGCTTTAACTTCGTTCATACACTTCACTCTTAATTTTTTTAAAGTATCATTATCAACATCAGCTATTGCTGATAGAACATTCATGACCATTGAAAGCTCTACAGTATTTTTATATAGCAATTTTGAAATACGATCTTCACTTGATTTAACAGTTCCTTGAACTGCACTTGAAATAGCAACAGGCAAATACTGATTTTCCAACGTTGAGCGATTGTAACCATCATAAAACTTAATTGCTCTTTCAATAAACTCACTTCGACTTTTGCTGTCATCTGTTTTTGTCATTTCATCCAGTCTGTCCATCACATCTTGACTTAGCCAAATCGTTGTTCTTTTCTTATTCACATTTTATTTTCCTCCAATAAAAAAAGGATACCTTTGTATCCGTTTTTCTCTATTATATATAATTTTAAATTTATCAATTTCATTATTCTAATCACAATTTTACATTCATTTTTTCATCAAATATTCTTGAATTTTCAAGCAATCAGAAATGACCCCATTTGTGTCGTAGGTAGTGCATAGGTAGTTAATAGGTAGTTATTCTCAATACACTGGTATATTGACTTTCAGTTTTGTATAAACTATAATGTAGTTGAGAAAAGGAACTGCCAGTAAGCGGTTGTCCTTGGATTTTGTATTTTTGTTAAAATAACTAACTCATACTTTTCCAGAGGCTGAGGTAGTTATTTTTTTTCACTTTTATCAATTATGATAAGAAGTAATTTAATAACAAGCATCATTAAAGACACGACAAGTGTTAAACAAGTTAACACTACCATGACTGTTTCATATGTTGTCATTCGCATCACCTCCGTTTTTCATATTTTCCCAAAACTTCTAGGAATGTGAATTTCGAAGGATTGCGTACCTTCGTCATGACGACCAAGGATAACCACCTACCGTATACGGCTGTTCCATTTATGATTATAACATATCACATATTTTCAAACTACATTTTTCGTCAAAATTCTGCTTACGCTGTTTTTGACGACCTGTTATCTCCTGCTGTTTCTAGGAGAATATTTAATATACAACGCCACTATTGACGCACTGTCTTCAATAATGACGTTGTTTTTCTTTTGTGAACTTCTTTGAAACAACGGGCATTGCCCGTTGTTGTAAGGTGAAGCGACGTCGCTTCTTTAACCTGCACACGCCACATCTTTTAAAAGTTACCCTTATTTTTCAATTCAAATTGGACATTCTATCCATCTATTTTTTAAAACCTTTAAAATAAGGGCACACGTTTTTAAACAAATAAAATTGGCATACTTATTCCATATTTCTATAAAAAGCGCACACGATCAAAATTTACCGCCAAACACTCCTTGATACATTGATTTATGGATGTTCCTCAATGATTGTTCTGGGCTTTTTACTAACGACCGGTTCATCTCCTTCTAATTCTTCAATGAATTCTCTGACCTCTGGTTTGACGTGCTTTTTATAGATTTGATTCAAGCTTTCCATAATTTCTACTTCAATTGTTGTATTTTTCTTTGCAAGATTTGAGTTGATTGCTCGAACTCTTGCTTCAGGATATTTTATTTTTATCTCTTTTTGTTTAACCATTTTTAAAACCCCCTTATCGTTATTTCAATTTTTTCAAACACTTCTTGCTGCTCGATTTCCTCTAATTCATGAAATCTTTCTTTATATTCATTGACCTGTTCATCGGTTAAAGAAACTAGATCTTCTGATCCATCATCTCCTGCAATAAAAAAAGTGCCAGCAATAACATCTCTGCCAACACGTCTGTTTGCCTGTAAATTCATGAGTTTTCCTTCCTCGTTACAGACAAGAACAGTATTATCATTCAAGTCGATTTCTTCAATTAGACCGCCAACAACTCTTTGCATACCATCCAATGTATTTTCTATATATTCAACTTTTGGTTCTTTCATCGGCTCAACAACGAGTACACGTATTTTTTCATCGGCTTCTCGTATTTTCTCCTGATTTTGAACACTTTCAATAACATAGAAGCTGTCTTCACCTACAATAAGACCTAAACTTTGACCATTATCCCACTTCATATGGATCGTTCCCATATCATCAACTGTTTCTACAGTTCCTAATGTTCCAGTGGGAACAGGATGATGAGGATCGTCCATAGAATTGAGCATAAGCCTTGTTCCCTTTGGATATTTCTGTTTGATTTCCTTAATTTTATCTTGATTCATTTTCCTCACCTCCTTACATTTGCAAACTAAAATTTATTTTATTTTCCTGTTCAAGATTCAACAGATCAACTTGAAAGTTCTCCTTAATAAACTCATTGACTTTGCTTGTTGGATGTCCTATATCTCCATCATCAAAATCACTTTGAAGTTGCACAGCAACAGAATTGATAAGTTCCATAAGATAATCTCTAGAATATTCTGTATTAGGAAACACCTTATTGATATAAATACCATTTGTATCAAACAGTACCAAGCCATTGTGCTTTATAGAGATTTCAAGATCACCAAACATCCCTGCATTCTGTACAAAATTTCCAATTTCTTCATACTGAAGATCTATACATTTTTCATGATCCGTTTTTAAACAGCCAACATATTCTGTATGCAAGTAGTTCTTTATAAATTCATTTTGTTCATTCATTGCTATCGTCCTTCCATCATATTCAGTCTGTAATAACCACTCCAGTAAGACACAGTATTCATGGCAACATTACTGTCGTTACTGTTTTCATGTATCCACACGGCTTCGCCTTTTGCATTCTTTCCTGCATAGATTCCTACATGAGTTGTCTTTCCTGATTTGTTAATCAAAAAGGCAAGATCACCCGCTTTGAGATCTTGCTTTGCTATTTTTTTGCACATTTTTATCTGTCCTGATGTATTTGTATTGCCAAGATTATTGTTCATAACTGTCCAATAGACCCAGTCTACAAAATGTGAACAGTCCAGTCCTTTTTTATTTCTTCCTTTGCTGTCTGGGGCAACAGTTACTCCAAAATCATTACCATCATATCCTGCACACTTGGCAGCACCACCCCAGTAATAAGGTATCTTTCCAACAGCATCCGCAGCCTGCATCACTATTTTCTTTCTGATTTCACTTGTATCTTCAGGCATATTTTTTATCAGTTCATCCATCTGCTCTTTGGAAAGTGTTGTGACTGTTTTTCCATCATTTCCAATCAATGCACCATAACAGGTTTCCATTGACTTTCTTGTATCTTTCAACAGCTTTTCATTCAGGTTCTTTTCTAGACTGGCATAGATGACGGCATTTACAGAAGTAGGGACTTTGACTTCTTCACCCTCTGTAAAACTGTTGACCCATGCCTCTGCCATTTCATCTGAAAATACTTTATGCTGTGAAGAAACCATATAGCCAATAAAATACCCTTTGACCTGATAAACATTAAGTGATGATCCATTTGAAAAAGTCTGATTAATTTTGTCAATATGACTGTCAATCAACACAAGTCCATCCTGTATTTCCTGAACATATTGCTTCATTTCATCTGTAAGTTCACTAATTGGATTGCCTTCAAACAGATCCGTTACAAGATTGTGATTGAATGAAATACCATCTGAAAAAATAGCACCAATTAAAACAGTAATAGCAACAAATGGTGAAACAATAACAACAGCTACATTTCTGACAAACTTTCTGCCATCATCACTGCTAAAAAAAGACAGAGCTAACTTTATAAGTTTTGTTTTCATTACTGTCTGACATCTCTATAACCATAAGGATACATTGCTGCTTCTGTTTGATTTAAAACAGTTTCATTCATTTTTTCAACAGCCTCATCTAAATACTTTTCATCAAGAGAACAGTCTTTATATCCTTGCTTGATTATTTCATAGTATTCCTTACCTGGTACTCCATATTCATAACCATCATTCATCACATAAACCATCGCCTCAGTTGTAATTGTTCCATTAGAAATTCTCAAATTTTTCTTTTCGTAGAGGTGTGGATAACCTTCATAGCGATCAAGGAAATGCTCATCATTTTCTGAAATTTCCCAAATACCTACAGGTACTTCCATTCCCTTTTTTGGTTCTACAGTCGCAACTGCATTGTTTTTATTTCCTCTAAACACCATTTCATAATTTGACAGCATACCCGTTCCAACCAGTTTAGCATCTGGACATCTGTGTGCCATCTGCTCCCTGTTTAAATTACTGCCATAAGCCACATAATATTTCATCTTTTTTTGTTCCTCCTTTACATCTGTTGCATGTGCATTCCAATTTCTTCTTGAACATCTTCCAATGATTCATTGTTTGTTTCCTGTGCACTTTGCAATCTTTCTCTTTGCATAACTGCCTGCTGTGGATCTTTCCATGCAATACATCCATCTAGATTTTTTAAAAGATGATGTCGTGCTGTTTTAAATTCATCGCCAATAAGTCCAAGTCGTAAAAGCCAAGTCCTGAACGTATATTTCTCATTAGACGAATGTGTCTTTACCCTGCTTGCTTTATTTTGAACCAGTGCCTGATGGGATATAGCCAAACAAAACTGGATATAGGTCTTGATTTCACCTGCATGAAGTGTTCCATTAAACATCCGAAATTCTATTGTTCCTTTTGAAAAAACACTATGAAAATTTAAGGCATGATACCTCGAATCATCATAGTGTTCGTATTTTCTGCTGGTATTTCCGTCATACCAGAGATTTTCAACTTCCTCAATATCCTTTGGCTTTTTTCGATTGAGCATTTCTAAAAAATCATCATCTATTTTCTTACAGAATCGTACTTCTCTTTGCGGTCTTACCTTTAAAGCTTTAAAGATAAGATCCTCTTTTGAATACATAATATTTGCAATATTTCTTAATGATCTGGCAGTGTGTTTTGAAGCATCCACATGAATGTGAATTCCACAGCTTTCATTGACTTTAGCATGACCATTCCTTCTTAATTCACGAACAATGCTCTGTATCGTTTCAATATCTTCATAATGACAGATAGGCGAAACAACCTCGACTTTATAATCAGGATCATAATCAAATCGATTTCCACATTGCGGTGTAATACTTGCATCTCGCACAATTTTCCATTTTCTTCCGTCTTGATCACAGACAGAATAGGTATCATATACACCACGTTCATGCCTAAAACCTGTATCAAAATGTTTAGCAATAATCAAAGCAGCGCTTCTTCTTGTTAAACCTGTCATTTCTATTTCTATTCCAAAACGCTGACTTTTCATGGATATTCATCATCCTATCTTCCGCCTTTATCACCAAACAGTTTTGATTTATAATCTGGTGCATGAACAATAAGGTTGTATCTTTCACTTCCACATTTATAAAGACAGGCACCTCTTTGCGGATATTTAATAAGTTCATACTCACTTTCTTCAAGCTGTAACGTATCGATATAAAACCTTGCATCCGTATTTCCTGCATTGAACAGGAACGTATGTGTTGGTATTGAAAACAATGGTTTTGTTAGTTCTCTGATTCCTTCAATATTGAAATCTTCCAGATTTTGAGAAGCTAAAATAACAGAACTTTCCTTTTTTCGAACACGCTTCATAAAATTTCTAATGTATTCTACTGCTGTTGTATTTGTTAAAAAAAGATAAAGTTCATCGATTGAAGCTACTGTATACCCTCTTTTCAACAGCTCATTGGACATATAGGAAAGGATATTAAAAAGCATCGCATCTTTTAAAGACTTATTTGCCTGTAAAAGATCCTTAACACCAAAAGTCACAACCTTTTGTGAATGAATATTGGTATGCCCATTAAAGAAACGACTGTCACTTCCCACACATATTGAATTTAATAAAAGCAATATTTCACGCAGTGATTCTCTTGTATAAATGTTATTTCTGTTTGTGTTGTAATGTTTGTATTCTTCATCAATGTAATCATAGAGATCACTCAATATAGGGTAGTCGTCATGTTCTAGAACACTAAGATCCGTCTTTTCATTAATGTTGAATCTTTGATAGACCTTTACCAACATAATTTCTAACGTATCGATTTGCTCTTCTGTAAACGCCTTATATGTCTTGAAAAAATCCTTTAAAAAGGAAATATGCTGTGCAAGAACCGTTGATTGTTTAAATGCAACAGGAACATCATCTTCGCCTGAATCTTCTATATCTTCTGACCATTGTTTTGGTTCAAGAACATTAATGATATATCGTCCTGCCATCATATCAATAAAAACACCGCCAAGATTATAGGTTACTTCTTCATATTCATGTTCAGGATCTAGCGTTATTAAAGACATTCCCTGTTCTCTTAAATTCAACAGTAAAAGTTTTAAAAGATATGATTTTCCCTGTCCTGAATTTCCAAGAATAAGAGCATTGGCATTTGTTCTGTCGTCACTTCTTTCATTGAAATCAACAATAATATTGCTTCCAAATTTATCGTGACCTATATAGATTCCATGAGGATCTGTCTTACCTGAATAGTTAAATGGAAAAAGATTTGCAACACTTGATGCTGGAAGAACACGTTCAAACTGCTCCTTGAATCCATCATATCCCGATGGAGTAACCGCTAGAAATCCTTCTTTCTGTCTTAAAAGAAGACGATCAACATTCAACTTGCTTCGCACAAGTTCTGTCATCATTTCAGTCTGAATAAGTTTAAGCTCATCATAGCTGTCAGCAATCAACTCAAAATAAACAGCACAGTGAACAAGTGGTTCTCTGTTTCGATGCATATTGGCAATCAGCTCAATAACATCATTAAGATTGCTTTGAGCAGTTACTGTTTCTTTTAGATCTTGCGTATTGCTTTGTCTGAGCCTGTTTTTATTAGCTGCATTTCCAATAATCTTCTTTTCTTCTGCAGAAGTGACCTGTCTGGCATAAATATGCAAGGTGACTCCGTCTTTTTCACCCATATAACGTAAAAGTGCCTGTTCATCTGTAGAGGTTGGATACTCTCGTAATGCCCAGACACTTCTGTAGCTGTTTCCACAAATAAAATATTCTGTATAGAAACGTATTGTTGAAGGTGCAATCATATCAAGATAATCCTGCACTTTGATTTCTTCTTCATCTTCAACTTCACTCTTTTTGAATTTACCAAATAATTTATTGAATGCCATCATACCACCTCTTTCCATCATAATCTTCAAACTGACTTGTTGTAACATTCTGTTCAAAATAGACAGCCAACATTCTTTTAATCATTTCCTTGTCTGCTCGTGTTACAGAGATATTTTGCATACGAATGAGTTTTTCAATACGATGGATCAAAGAATGTACTTCTAACTGATCATCAGGTTTTATACGAACAGCGATCAGGAAAAGTCGTGCTGTTGCTGTCTGTGTTTGAATCTTATCCAAATGATACAGATCTTCTTTAAGAAGCTTGATAACAACTTCTTCTGTTTCTTCCTGAATTCTTTTTTTCAGAAAATATTTGTTTTCTTCAAAATTATCTCGACTGTTCAGACAGATAATTTCAATATCATTTAGTCCTTTTACAACATTTGTAAGTGCAAATATCTTTGCACCTATGTTTTCTTTTGACATAACAGAAAGATTTTGTGGCTGAACAACAAAAAAGACGACTTCCTCTCCATTAAACAGTTTTAAACTGTAATCGGTAATCGTCTTAGTATTGATTAGCATCCTTGTACTGGATACTTTTTTATTTTTCTTTGTTTTCTTTTTCACGGTATCTTTCTTCTCTGTTTTCTTCTTTCTTTTCATCATAGCCTCCATTTCTTTTTCCTGTTTTCTGTATTCAAGGGTGTTTTTATTTCACCTGTAAAATGCCATTTATATAGCTGTTGTGAAAATATAAAGAAGGCAAAGGCATATGATAAAAAATCAAAGATACTGGTATCAGCCATACGGATAGTTAAAAAAGCATAGCACCCTACTAATGCCATTGGCATATAAAAATTGGCATGAGAAATGGCAATCACTCCAATGATTGCCCCCACACCTACGATTCCAATATCTCTTAAATACCATAGCCATAATGTTGCCTTCCCTTTTAAATTATCGGGATACATATACATTTTAGTTCAACCTCATTTCATCATTCATTTTTCTATCGACCTGTATATAGGTCATCCATTTCTTTTCATAATAATGCTGTTCAAGATAGCGATACAATAACAGATTCACCCACTCATCATATTCTGGAACTTCTTCATAAAGAATGATTGGCTTTGAACATTGCTGTACGATTTGAACTTTTTCATCACAAATCGCATCAAAAACACAGTCCTGCCAGACACCCTTTTCTTCTGTTTCTTTTACAAGTTCATCATCAACTAAAATCATTCCACTTAACAAATTTGTATTTAAATTATCAACATCATATGTAAAACAATGCTTTTTCCCAACGATACCTTCATACTTGCATGTTGCAACAAACCATTTATATTTTTTCAGTTCTTCGATAGTCATGCTGTACCTCCTACAACAGAAATACCAAATAAGCAGGAAAAATGCAAGATGATTATTAGCTTCTGTTCATAATTGTTTTTGTAATATTCATAGCTGACTGAGCCGCATAAACAGTAGACATGATATTTGCTTTCATGCTTGTATCAAGTCCAAACTGTCCTGCAATTCGTGGAATTTCACTTGCTGCCAGTATCAAGCCGATTCCTAAAAGACAGTTTTCTTTCATAACACCCAGACCTGCAATTAAAATGACTGCCTGTAAAAATGCAGTAAGACATATACCAATGATCTGCTTGCACCATTGAATAAAACCATCTGTATAGCCACGCACAATTGAAAACATATAAAGCGATCCTACTGCAATCATTACTAAAAGGATACCTCCTCTTTTTAGATTTGCGAAGAACACTTTGATAATGGAATAGCCCATCATAATCAGCAAAAAGATAAGCAATACCGTTCCAAGCGACAGCTTTTGCATATACGACAGTGACTTAATTGCCGAATCACCTACGGACTGACTTCCTACAAGTTTAGCAAGTCCATTGGACATGGTTACCTGTAAAGAAATACAGAATTTATACAATTCTACTGGCAATACAGTAAACAAAGACACAGCCATAAACCCTTTCATAGCATTAAGACAGGCATCTTTGATACTGCCACGACCACTTTGATATTCAACAGCAATTTCAAATACTGTAACGACCATTCCTGAAACAAACAGCGCCCATCCAAAAAGTCTAAACAGTTCAATAATGGCTCTTACAAAGTCATAGTCAAACAGATCTGCTCCCATTGATCCCATCATGCCAAAGAATTCACCTAAAAATTCAAGTAGCTTACTGTAGATCCAGTCAACGATCTGACCCATGACCTTATCTGCGACAAAATCCCATAAAAACATAATCTATTCCTCTATAGGACTTTCCAGATATAGTTTGGTGCAATCAAGGAAAATGTTAAACACGCAAACAGTATTGCTGGTGTTGTCCAATCAAACTGTCCTTGTTTTCTGTAATCAAAATATGCCATTGCAAGTTTAGCAAAGAAAAAGACAGCAAGTATGATATCAATAACAGGAAACACAACATTGTTGACAATATTTTTAATCTGCGACTCCATTTGTTTCCAAGCCTGCTGAATAACACTTGAAACATCTCCTGCCGCATAAGACTGTTTCATTGTTAATACAAGCATTATTAAGATGATCATCAAACAGATAATGACCTTTACTTTTTTATTCTTTAAAATTTGTACCATTGTTTCCTCCTTTTCTAAACAGCTTCTTCGATTGTCTGTTCATTTAATAAATCTACAAGATCATTTGCAAATAATCCTAAATCCACATTTTGCTTTAAAAGACAGGTAATCATATCTTTTCCTAAATAGCTCAACACATACTGTGGATTGGTAATGACCATTTGTCCCTGTTCAACGATGATTTGAATACTTTCATAATCCAAATGACACATATCAAATACCCTTTTGGGAATGCAGTAAAAATCTTCATCGAACAGTTCTTTTTCATTTTCTGCAGTTACTTTAAAGCACTTGTCCTTGATACCATCTTCCTGAATCAAACAGACTGTTTCACCTTTTCTTAACAGCAACTTGTTAACCAAACTTTCAGGAAGGGTCACTTTATTCCCTTCCTCAAGTTTCATCTGATACTCATTCATCATTTTCATCACCTCCATCCTGCTCAAATAAATCAAGCTGTTTCTGTATTCCTGAATTCTTCATGGGATTATAGTTGGAAATCAACACTTCTGGAAACTGTGAATCCTTATCATAACGAAGAGCCATATTGTTGATTCTTGAAAATCCTTCAATATAAAAATCCTTGTACAGATTTCGTACAAATTCACAGTCATTGTAAGATAGCAGGAACTTTCCCTGTAATTTCTTTAAGGTATCCCTTAAGCGAATGTGATCTTCCTTTGTGAATACGACAGAATAATGTCCTTCCGTTTCATAGTAGGGAGGATCCAAATAAAAAAAGGCATCTGATCGATCATATTGAATAATCAGTGCCTCAAAATCCTTGTTTTCTATAACTGTATTTGCCAATCTGTCGCTGATTTGCCAGACCGTATTAAATGCTTTACGTACATCATAAGGTCGACATCCAAAAGTTTTACACCCTGAACCATAGGAATATCTGACAAGCTTAAAAAATGCAACAGCAAGTTTTACATCCTGTTTTTCAATTCGTTCTTGCTTCATGATTTCCATGATTTCTTCTTGCTGAAGCTCGGTAAAATAAACCTTTACCTTTTCCATTTCTTCCTGTAAAAATTTATCTTCCACTCTTTGCTTGGTTATAATTTCTTTATAAAGATTAAAGATATTTCTTCCGTTTTCAGGAAGATAACCAAGTTCCTGAATAAAAGCCAATGGCTGATCTCTTACAACCGCAAACATATTTGAAAGGTTGTTGTTGAAGTCATTATAGACCTCAAACTTATCTGGCTTTTTTCCAAACAGTACCCACCCTCCTCCACCAAACACTTCAATATATCTTCCATAGTTTTGTGGAAATCTTGCATAGATTAGATCTCTAATAGACTTCTTTCCACCTACCCATGAAATCAAACTGTTCATTTTCATCTTATAGTCATCACCTCCTTCAAAATTATTTTTCTTTGTTACAGACAGATATTCTTAAATGGAAACCATTCAATATCTGCAATCCAGTATTTATAGACAATGTAAAGAAAATAGGTAATGAAAATGACTAACAGCATAAACATTACCTTCTGATTTCTATTCATCTTTACCTCTTTTGATTTTACAAATCACTGCTGCAATTAATAATCCACTGGCAATTAGTAACGCACTCAATGATTTATAGTCTGTATCATCACCTGTTTTTACAACAACAGGTTTTGCTTCATCTTTCATAACTACTTTTTGAACTTCTCCTGTATCAGAGATTGTAAATTCAACATCACTTGCAACATTGTAGCCTGCAGGTGCTAAATCTTCATGAAGCACATAAGTTTTTGAAACAGTTAATCCTTCGATTCGATGTGGTTCTTTTCCAGAAGTCCATGATTCAACTACTTCACCTGTTTCCTTGTCTTTTAAGGTAAGTTTAGCTCCTTCAATTTCTTTTCCAGTTGTTGCATCTACTTTTGAAATATCTACCTTTGTGATTTCATCTTTCATTTTAACTTTAGTCACACTTCCATCTTCATTTACTGTAAATGTTACATCACTTGCTGTTGCATATCCTAATGGTGCAAGATCTTCATGCAAGATATATTTTTTACCTGATACAAGACCTCTGATAATGTGAACATCTTTTGTTGATGTCCATTCTTCTACAAGATTTCCATCTTCATCTCTTAATGAAAGCTTTGCACTTTCAAGTTCTTTTTCATTAGTTGCATCAACTTTTGAAATTTCAGTTGCTGTCTTTTTATTAAGAACATCAAGTTCTTTTGAATAGATGATTTTATCTGTGTGATCATAGCTTAAGTCAATGTCATAGACCTTATTGTTTTTAACATATCCTTCTAATTCTTGTACTTCTTTCAATTCATATTTTCCAAGTGGTAGTCCTGAAATATGAATTTCACCTAATTCATTAGTCACATAATATCCGTTTTCTGAAATATCCATTGAAACAGCTTCACCTTTTTTATAAAGAAGTGTATTTCTTCCATCAAGTGAATAAATGTCTTCTTTTGCTGTTAATTGGAAAGTAACACCTGAAAGATCTTCTAATGTATCTCTGTCTCTTTTTTGTACATGGATTTCACCATGAGGTGCAATGTTCGTTACATTCTTTGTAATGACATATTCTTTAGTTGTTAGATCTTTTTGTTCAAGATTGATTTGATGTACTTTTTCTGAAAGCACATATCCTTCATTTGTTAAAGTTTCCTTTAATTCATATTTGCCCATGAATAACGAATCAATGACAAGTTTTCCATTGGCATCTGTTTTTCCTTTAGCAACAGTAGCTCCTTTTGCATAGCGTAAAGTACCATCAACTGCACTGTAGATATTTTCTTTGGCAGTTAATTCATATTCAACATCAGCTAGTGCTTCATTTGTAGCCTTGTCTGTCTTTGTTAAAATAATTTTTCCTTTTGGCTGTGCATTTTTAACTTTCACAGTTAGAATTGGATCTTCATCCTCATCCTTGTCATAATCTCTTGTATTTGTAATTGTAAATTTTACAGATTGTTCTAGTTGCAAGAAGCCTTTAGGTGTTTCTACTTCTTCGATAGAATAATCTCCTGCTTCTAACTGTAAAGGAAGTGTTACTGTTCCTTCTTCAGCATCCTTTACTGTAACAACGTTTTTAGAATTAGTTGTAAATGTGTCATATTTTTTACCGCCAACTTTTTGTACAACATAGTTTCCTTTTGAATCTTTGATTTTAAATGATGCACCATTTAATGTGACTTTCTTTCCTGATTCAGCATCTAATTTAATAATTTTAAGTTGTGATGAAAATGGTCGGTTATTCACATTGACACGTTTTACCTGTTCAACATCTTTATATTCACTGTAATCATCTGTTACTGAAATTGTGAAATCTGGTGCTGTAATATAATCTTTAGGTGTCTTTGTTTCTTTGACGATATATTTCCCGTAAGGAAGATATGGTGTATTTGCTTTACCATTTGTATCAGTTGTGATGACTGCATAAGTTGTAGCATTATCCCATCCAACATGGTTAACTTCACTGTACAATTTGAACGTGAACTCTGCTCCTTGTAATCCTTTAACAAGACCTGAAATACTGTCTTTTTCTCCTGACTTGAAAACTTGGATCTTTTGCATATTCACTCTGTTAGTACCTTTTGCACTTCTTAATACTTTTGAAACTGTTTGTCCTTCATAATCAATTGATACACTGATCTTTGCATTATTGAAGACCAATGAATCATTTGTCTTTGATTCTTGAATGTAATATTTTCCTAATGGCAATTCACTCCAAGCAATCTTTCCATTGGCATCTGTTTTCTTGCTTGATACCAATGCACCTTTTTCATAGTAAGTTTTTGTTCCAGCCTGATTTGTAATCTTTTCACTTGCATGTAATTCAAAAGTTACACCTTCAGTAGTAGCATCACCTTTTAGACCATTTGTTTTAGAAGTATCGATTTCTTTTTGAAAATCAATGTTTCCTTTAGGTTCATCATCTGTAACACTCAATACTGTTGTCTTATCTTTTTCTACTTTGACTGTAAAAGTATCTGTATTTAAAAGATATCCATGTGGTGCTTCCGTTTCCTTGACTTCATAAGTTCCAACCAATAGATCATTCACTTTGATTTTCCCATTTTTTACAACAGTATTTTCGTTATAACCGTCATATGAAACAGATTTGATATTGAATTTTGCACCATCAATTAAATCTTGATTTGTATTCTTTTTAGTCAATTCTAAAGAACCAAAATCAAGCCATTCAATATTTAAATAAAGACGCGCATCATCTGGATCCATGTTCCAAGTTCCTTGTGCTTGAGTTCCTGCACCTCCATCATGAATAGCTAACGCTGTAAATCGTTCACATCCGCTTCCGCATACATTGTCACTCACAAAATTTGATGGTGAATTTTGACATGGCGCTGTGAAATAGAAGCTTTGTCCACCATACACTTTCGCAGTACCACCTGTTTGTGTCGCAGAAGTTCCAGCAATGTGAATTGTCACATTTGAAGCCAATGGGATATTCACTTCAGCAGATGAAGCACCATTTAACTTCACAGTATTTGTGACTTGTTGCTTATTTGTCTTATCATAGCTTGCTTTAAACAATGCTCTGTTTCCTGATTTGTTGCCTTCCCAAGAAACACCATTACCTGGATCTGGCAATGAAATGATTCGACGATAGATGTTCATGATATTTGTACCATAGTTGCTTCCGAATGTTTGGTTGAACAAGTTTTCATCAAATCCTTTCCATTGTCCTGAATAAGCACCACTTAAAAAGATATGTGTCAAAAGATATTTGATATCATCATTTGTAAGTGGATCGTCTGGACAGATAGCTGTCTTTAGATCTGCATCCGCAGCAAATTCACCATAGGCTGCAGGACCTCCAAAGCCATAGTAAAGTAGCTTTCTTACGTTTTCATTATTTTCAATAACCTGTGCAGGATATTTACCACTTGCAGGTGTCTTCTTTTCTGCTTCCAAACAGAAAGCCCATTTACCATCGTATTTACATGAATACGTTGACCATGAAGCAATGGATGGAATCTTTCTGCCCCACCATTCTGGATACTTGATATTTTTCACTCTTGTAAATTCTTTAGGAACGGATGGATCATAAGCATTTACGACACTCATTCCAAGCGTATTGAAACACATTGAAAATACCATTCCTACTGCTAAAAAAATCTTATATAGTTTAGAAAGTTTATTTTTCATTTTACTTTTTCTCCTGTTATTTATTGTTTGCAATGCAAGTTTCAAACATTGCCCTACTTCTTTTGTTTATTAAATGCAAAAAGGACAATCTTTCGATTGTCCTATGGCTTGAATACCCATTTATTTAAATACATATATTCCTCCAACAAAAAAAGACAGATCATATCGACCTGCCTACTTATAATATTAAATGGATAAAGAATGAGAGATTTTTATAAAAATTTGTTGGTAATATTTTGAGTAATTATCTATGATAAACTATTTACTTATTCTTTATCCGTATTTAATTCTATCATGTTTCTACATAGTTTGATAATGATTTACTTATAAATCCAATTTTCATTTGTGCCATAACGATAATGCGAAGCACCACATACTTCTTCATTTCCTGCACAATGTCCTTCATCTAATAATTGGTTAATTAAAATCTTTACTGAGTAATCGTTGCTATTATAGTAAGACTCATAATCTTTATAATCTATTGAATGTGTCAATTCTTTTCCACAATCACATTTAACCCAATATGTCACTCTTAAAATCTTTGTTTGTTCTTCCTTTTGAGGTTGTTGTTCATTAGTAGCATTTCCATTTGATGCTGGCTGACTTGGTGTTACAGAAGAAGGCTGATTGCTTTCAACAGGTTGTACTGGTGTTTGTTTTGTTTCAACTTTCTTTTGCGTTTTATTTTCATTAGTATTTTGATTACTTGTTTTCTCTTGAGTTTGCACATCACTTTTTACAGATTCTTGTTCTTCCTGAATCGTATTTTCTTCTGCTGTTTGTTTGGATGTATCATTTACAGTTTTATCACTTTCATTGTTTTCATCCTTTGATACATCTTTTTTCTTTGATTTCTTTTTTGATGCCTCTTTTTGTGAAATAACTACTTCTTTTTTGTTTTCTACATGGTTGTTCATTGGTAGTGCATTACAAACAACCAACAGTGTAGATAACGCTAAAACTATAATATTGCTTTTTCTCATATATTCTCATCTCCTCTACTCATTATCATCATTAAATTTGTACAAAGTCTATACTTGTATTTATTACTTATCAGAGCTACCATTACCTTTATTGATTTGGAAAAAGCACATTGTAGCAATTCCTATAAATGCACCAATTTGCATTGAAACAATAGATATGATTATTTCTTTCATTGTACCACCTTCTTTCATAAAAAAAAGATAGTAAATCTTCTGATCTACTATCTCATTATTCATATTCACTTTTAAAAACATTACACTATTTCAATCCAACATAAATAATCGGCAATCTTCACTTTCATTCCATCCAAGATATGTACTCTTTGTATTGGACTTACTAACGATTCTAGTGTTCTCCAAAATACTTTTTCACTTAATTCCTTGTTGTTAATATAAAATTTCATTTGGTTCCCTGCTTTCCTTTAATGACATCCATTTTACCTCATCACTGAAGTAAAAAATAGCGATTTTTAGGTAGTGACACCCTTTTATATGGGTGACATCCACGTAAATCACTATTTTTCGATTCTTTAAAATATCTTAAAAAACGTTGATTTCATCGGTGTTTTTTCGATGACATCCATTTTAACTCTTAATTTTGGTGGAGATGGCGGGAATCGAACCCGCGTCCAAAAGCAATTCCTCCAAAGCGTCTACAGTTTAGTCCATTGAATAATTTAACTTGGCTACAATCAACGAACAATTTTACACCAAGCGATTCTTTAAATTTTCGTGGTTAAAGTCAAGACTCCTTCAACCCTTATCCTAAAAGTTATAATACTAACAAATAGCTATAGGCTCACTAAATGTTAGCAGCTTTCATGTCTATGTCGACTAAGCGAAAGCGTAATTAGTTTGTCTGTTTCCAGTTATTTTTTGTTTGAGTTTAACGTACTCCAACGACTGCAGCTAAGGTCAAACATACCCCTGTCGAATCCAAGACATCCCCAGATTAGTAGTAATTTTTAAGAGACTTTTCGATATCTCTTTTTGCAGCTTTTTCTTTTAGATCATTACGTTTATCATAAAGCTTTTTACCTTTAGCAAGCGCAATTTCTAATTTAGCTTTAGATCCACTAAAATACATTTTAGTAGGTACGACAGTTAAGCCACCTTCTTTTAACTTATTAGTTATTTTAAGGATTTCTTTTTTATGAAGCAAGAGTTTTCTTGTTCTTCTTGCTTCATGATTAAAGATATTTCCATGATCGTAAGGAGCGATATGCATGTTTTCTACATAAACTTCGTTATTTTTGATTCTTACAAAAGAATCTTTTAAATTCACATTACCTAAACGCACAGATTTAATTTCAGTTCCTTTTAATTCAATACCTGCTTCATAAGTATCTAACAAGAAATAATCATGATGTGCTTTTTTATTTTGAGAAATGATCTTCATACATATCACCACCTTTTCTATCTTCTTTTTCTTTTAAACTTTTGTTTTGGCTTTCTATCTCGTCGCTTATTTATTATAACAGTTTTTTTCTTCTTTTTGTTAGATTTCATACCAACAATTTGAAAATCTATTGTTTTTTCTCTTTTTGAAGCAGCTGAAACCTTAATTTTGACTTTATCAGACATCTTAAATCGTCTTCCAGTTCTTTTTCCAATTAATTGTAGATTTATGTCATCAAAATAATAGAAATCATCTACAAGATCTTCCATACGAATTAATCCTTCAATCGTATTTGGAAGTTCAACAAACATACCAAAGTTTGTAATTGAAGAAACAATTCCTTCAAAGGTTTCACCAATATGTTCTTCCATATATTCAGCCATCTTCATATCATCTACTTCACGTTCAATATCAATTGCTTTTCTTTCAAGCGAAGAAGCTTGATCAGCAACATTTTGCATAATAGAAGCAAAATGGAAAAGAGTTTCTTGATCTAATTTCTTTTTAAATAAATACGTACGTATCAAACGATGAACCATTAAATCAGGATAACGTCTAATTGGTGATGTAAAATGTGTATAATATTCATCTGCTAAACCAAAATGTCCTAAACATTGTTCATCATATCTTGCCTTTGCCATGCAACGAAGAAGTAATGTAGAAATAATCACATGTTCATCTGTTCCTTTACTTGCTTCAACGATTTTACTTAATTCTTTAGAATGAATATCTTCTAACGAACCTTTTATTGTATAACCTAGAGTTCTAGAAATTGTAGAGAATTTTCTTAATTTATCTACCTTAGGATTTTCATGAACACGATAGATAAATGGTAAATCAAGCCATTTAAAATGTTTTGCAACTGTTTCATTAGCAACTAACATAAATGATTCAATAATACGGTCACTTTCTCCACGTTGTCTTAAAACAACATCTGTTGGTTTACCTTTTTCATCAACTAATACTTTAGCTTCATTTGTATCAAAATCGATTGCTCCACGATCTTCTCTTGTTTTTTGTAAAATTTCAGCAAGTTCTTTCATTAAGAAAAATAAATCACATACATGGCTATACTCTTCTTGTAGTTTTTCATCCCCTGCAAGTATTTTATTAACATTATTATAAGTCATTCTTTCAGTTGAATTAATAACTGATTCAACGATATCATGATCAATGACTTCTCCTTGAGGGGTAATTTCCATAAAACATGAAATTGCAAAACGATCCACATGAGGATTGAGTGAACAAATTCCATTAGATAATTTATGAGGAAGCATTGGAATAACACGATCCACTAAATAAATAGAAGTTCCTCTTGCAAGTGCTTCTTTATCTAATTCAGATCCTTCTTCTACATAATAAGAAACATCAGCAATATGTACCCCTAAATAATAATTTCCATTCTTTAATCTTCTTAAAGAAATTGCATCATCTAAGTCCTTGGCATCATCACCATCAATCGTAACAATCGTTTCATTTCTTAAATCAGTTCTTGTTTTAGCTTCTTCTTGATCAATGTCATTTTCAATTGATTCGATTTGTTCATAAACTTCTTTAGGAAATTCAACATGTGCTTCATGTTGAGAAACAACAGATAAAATATCAACCCCTGGATCTCCTACATGTCCTAAAATTTCTACGACATTTCCTTTTAAATAAGGTTTATACGTTTTAATTTCAACAACAACTTTATGTCCAGCTACTGCACCATGACTATGTGCATGATCTATATAAATAGGTTGTGTAAACTTTTGATCATCCGCATCAAAGACAAGTTCTCTTTTAGCGTTTTTCAACAGCCCAACAAGTCTTGTTTGTCCTCTTTCAATAACTTTAACAATTCTACCTTCTTGACGCGATCCTGTTTGATGCTTTTTAAGTTCAACCATGACTGTATCCATATTAAAAGCATCTTTTAAATCTCTTGAAGAAATAAAAATATCATCACTTTCTTCATCAATAATGACAAAACCAAAACCTCTTTTATTAATATGTAAAACACCTACAATATAATTAGAATTTTCTATTAATAAATATTCATTTTTATCATTTCTTACAATTTTACCCTCATCTTCTAATTGATTTAAAGCTTTAAGCAAAACTGTAAAACCTTCACTATTATTTAGATCTAATACATGTTGTAATTCATGAATTGATCTTTCTTTATCTTTTAATATATCCAAAATTCTTTCTTTCATCTTCTCACCTCCAAAAAAAATAGGACGCCTTGCGTCCTATTATTCATTAATTCATACGTAGTAGAATTGCGATCACGAAGAAGGCAATACTCAAAATCATTGTCATTCTAGACATTACTAAATCAACACCACGTTCTTTTTGTTCAGCAAAAAGATTTGAACTTTGACCAGTTAATGCATTAACAATATCATCTGATTTTCCACTTTGTAATAAACATAATATAATAAGAGCAACGGAAATAATAACCATAGCAACCTTTAAAATTGTTTCAAACATATTTTTAACCTCCTTCGATTAATTTAATACATTGCATAGCAAATATTATCATAAAAAGCTCATAAAAACAACATAATTTTAAAATAACTTATGCATTATCTAACCCACAAACATAGTAACGATCTTCTACCCTTACAACCGTTACATTGACTGTCGAATTTAAGCCTTCAATTTCTTCATTAAACGTTAATGAAATCAAAATATTATAATAATCATTATCCTCTAATCCAGCAATTGTTACCTTTGAAGGTGAATAAGATATAATATTATATTTTAAAACCTCTAATTCTGGATATTGATTTTTATAACTATAAAATGATGTTTGTGCATATTGACTAAAGTTTTCCACCATTTCAGGATACATATAATCAACACCACCTATTTCATTTTTTTTCTTATCTACAAAAGTATAATAATCACACACAAAATAAGCAGCCACTAATTGACATTCATCTTCTTCATCTTTATTTTTATAACTTGTATCTAGTCTTGCATAAATATTATTTAATAGTTCGCTATCTCCAGATTTAGTGTATGGAGATTGTACTGTTTCAGTTTTTATTGGTAAAGGCGTATCTTTAGATGTCATAAAATAACCAACACCTACAATCATAAGTAAAAAACATAGCGCAATAATTAAATGATCTCTCATGGCTTTTTGAGGAGATCTTCTTTTACGATAACGATCTAAAAATTTAATTTTTGGTAATTTATCAGAATCAATAAAAATATTTACAATTGTTAAAATTGGTTTATATTTTCTAGAAATCATATTTGTTACTTCTACAAATATTTCAAACATAATCATTAAAGCAATAAATAAAATTGTTCCTGCAGTTGGATTATAATAATATAAATAAGATGAAAGCGAAAATAAGAAAGTGACTAAATAAAGCACTAAAACACTTTTTCTTTGTCCTAATTTTAATTTAAACATCAAATTATGATGTAAATGCCCTCGATCCGCTTCACTAAATTTTTTATGATGTATTTTTCTTCTTAAAATTGCTATTAAAGTATCCATGATTGGAACCATTAAAACAATAATTGGGGCTCCTAAAGTAAAAAAAGCAGAAGCATTGTATCCAAATCCTAATAAAGAAATAACTGAAATCATGAAACCTATATATAAAGCTCCACAATCCCCCATAAAAATTTTTGCTGGATGAAAATTAAAAAACAAAAAGCCCATAATACTTCCAGCAAGAATGAGTGATAAAGAAGCAATGTCACTTCTTCCAGATAATAAAGAAGTCATTGAGATAGTAACAAGGACAATAATTGAAATACCTGCAGATAACCCATCTAACCCATCAATTAAATTAATCGCATTAGTAATTCCTACAATCCAAAATAAAGTAACAATCCCTGAAAGAAATGTCATCGCATCACTTGGGAAATATCCAAATCCTTTTATATAGATTTCTCCATAAACAATGACAATCAACGCCGCAATCACTTCAAAAATTAATTTTACTTTAGGGGATAAATCATGACTATCATCATAAAGCCCTACCATAAAAATTATAAATCCTGCAACCATAATAGCATTTATTTGATGATCTGCTTTCAAAAATAAGGCTGATCCTATAAGTGAACTTAAATAAATGGCATAGCCACCAATACGTGCTATTTCATGTTTATGAACTGTTCTTTTATTCATATGTGCAACAATTCCTAATTGATTTCCAGCTTTAATTACAAGTGGAATCATTAAAGCTGAAATGATTGTTGTTACAACAAATGAAAGAATGACCGTCAGTGACATTTTGCCACCTCCTTTATGCCTATATTATTCATTATTTTTTAGTAAATTTCAACTTTTAAATAGCTCTATGACTTGTATTTGGACAAAAACTTGTCTATACTAGTATATAAGGAGGAATATGTTTATGCATAGTTTAGGAATCTCTGTTTATCCCGATAAAAGTGATATTAAAGAAGTTTATGAATATATGGAAACTGCCGCTAAATTAGGTTTTTCTAGAATATTTACTTGTTTTTTATCGATTCCAGATGATAAAAGAGAAAGTTATTTAAAAGAATTTAAAGGATTCATGGATAAAGCTCATGAATTAGGATTTGTTGTTGCTGCTGATACAAATCCAGAAGTATTTAAATTAATTGGAGCTACTCCAAATAATTTAAAACCATTTGCAGATTTAGGATTAGATATTATTCGTTTGGATGGTAACTTTGGTACTCAAGGAGATATCGCTGTTACTAGAAATCCTTATGGTATTAAAATCGAATTCAATGCAAGTATGGATGCTGGTGTTGATTTATTAATTAAAAATGGTGGAAATAAAGACCAAATTATTATGTGTCATAACTTCTTCCCAGAAAGATATACTGGGCTAGATTTTGATTTATTCCAACAATTCAATAAACAATGGAAAGCATTAAATCTTCATACAGCTGCCTTTGTTTCAAGTCACAATGATCCAACAATTGGTCCTTGGGAAGTTTTCTGTGGTTTACCTACAGTAGAAATCATGAGACCTTTACCAATTGAAGTACAAGCAAGATATTTATTAGCTACTGGTGATGTTGATGATATTATCGTTGGTAACTATCCAGCAAGTACAGAAGAATTAGAAGCATTATCAAAAATCAACTTCCAAGCTTTAGAATTACGTGTTGATGAAGTACCAGAAATTACTGATAATGAAAAATACATCATGTATGAATTTGCTCCACACTGGGATCGATACGATCATTCATCATTTATGTTAAGATCAAGTTTCCCAAGACTTCAATTCAAAAACCAAGCAACTGTTCAAGATTCAGGATTTGGTGATAAAAAAGAAGCTAAAGAAGACAAATCTATTCCACATCATGACTGTGGTAAAAAAGTATTTACGCGTGGTGATATCTTAGTGGTTAACGATAACTTAGCTCATTATCGTGGTGAATTAGAAGTTGTTTTAACTGAAATCCCAAATGATGGTGAAAGAAACTTAATTGGTAAAGTAAAAGATGAAGATTTAGGTTTATTAGATTTCATTAAACCAGGTCAACATTTCAAATTTATTAAATAATTTAAATGAGGTTCAAAACGAACCTCATTTTTAATCTATTGTTTTTAAATATTCTTCTAAACCATTTTCATCTACATGACCAATCACTTCATCAGCCACATCTTTTAACTCTTTAACAGCATTTTTCATAGCAATTCCATGACCTACATATTTAATCATTCCTAAATCATTTAAGCCATCTCCAAAAGCATAACTATGATCTTTATCAATATTCAAATGTTCTAGAACTTTTTCTACACCCGTTGCTTTAGAAGTATCTAAAGCACATATTTCAAATGAATTAGCTGTTCCGTGATGATCAAAATAAAATTTATCAGCAATATAATCAATAATTTTATCATGATCTTTTTTAGCACTTATTTCTATTTTTAAAGTACGATGCATTACTTCTTCTTTATCAAAATTTGTTATTAATTTTTCATGACGAATATCACAAATTTTAAAGAATTCAATAAAATTATGATAAGCAGGATCAATATAACAATCTGTTGCTGTTTCATAATTATATTCACAATCAACACTTTCTAACATTTTCATTAAACCAACCACTTTTTCATAGGGAATTCTATTTTCAAAAATAATTTTATGATTTAATTCCACATGCGCTCCATTACATAAGACAAAACCATCAAATCCAGCCTCAATAACTTGATTAGAAATAAACGCTAAAGGTCTCCCTGAAGCAACAAATAAATAATGCCCAGCATCTTTTAATCTCTTAAGTTCCTTTTTTACTCCTTCAGGGATTTTTAATTCACTATTTAATAATGTTCCATCTATATCAAAAAATAATACTTTTTTCACCATTTTCACCTCAGATGAGATTGTATCATTTTTAACTATTCAATTTGTATAATTTCTAGATAAGAAAAAACTGTTCAAAAAGAACAGTCTATTTCATATAATGTAAGTTTTCTAACATCACACCGCATCCATTAGCAACACAATTTAATGCATCATCTGCTACGAATACAGGAACATTTAATTCAGATTCTAATAATCTATCTAAACCAGTTAATAAAGCTCCTCCACCTGTTAAGAAAATACCACGTGATACGATATCAGCAGCTAATTCTGGTGGTGTTTGTTCAAGAACATGTTTAGTTTCTTTAACAATTGTTGCACAAGTTTCTCTAAGTGCTAATTCAGTTTCGTTTGATGTAATAGTAATTGTATGTGGTAATCCAGTTACTAAGTCTCTACCACGTACTTCAAATGTTTTATCAGATGATCCTTTTACAGCAGAACCAATTTCTAATTTAATTTGTTCAGCAGTACGATCTCCAATTAATAATTTATATTTATCTTTAACAAATTTAATAATGTCCGCATCCATGACGTCACCAGCAATTTTTAAAGATGAACTTGTTACAATATCACCTAAAGATAATACTGCAATATCAGTAGTTCCTCCACCGATATCAATAACCATATTACCTGTTGGTTTATTAATTTCAAGACCAGCTCCAATTGCTGCTACTTTTGGTTCTTCTTCGATAAATACCTTTTTAGCTCCACATCTTTCAGCAACATCTCTAATTGCTGATTTTTCAATTGAAGTGATGTTAGATGGACAACAAATCAAGATTGTTGGTCTAGCAAAAATTCCTTTTAAATTTAATTTATTAATAAAATGAGTTAATAAGATTTCAGTAATTCTAAAATCTGCAATAACTCCATCTTTTAATGGTCTAATTGCTTGAACCCTACCAGGAGTTTTACCTAACATATCTTTTGCCTCTTGTCCTACAGCTAATGGCTTTTTAGTTTCTTCATCTATTGACACTACTGAAGGTTCATTGACTACAATACCTTCACCTTTGACATAAATTAATATATTTGCAGTACCTAAATCGATACCAATTTCTTTTGATAATGCCATTATTTCTCCTCCTTGTATGTTTTTTCCTCAATATTGTATCACGATTTTATTGAATTACAAGGCAAAAAAACAAAAGACACTAATTTTTTTATAAATATAAATTTATCATGATGACGTCTTAATTTTTTCAATTTTTTGATTAAAATATTTATCAGGATTTACAGTTTTATCATCAATTGAAACAATAAAATGTAAATGTTTTTTTAATGTTGATTGATAAACATTATTTCCTGCTTTTCCAATAACATCTCCTTGTTTCACTTGATCTCCTTTTTCAACTTTAATATCATCTAAAGATTGATAAATTGTTTGAATACCTTTTTGATGTTCAATCGTAACAATCCATCCTAATAAAGAATCATTTTCTTTTCTAATAACAGTCCCACTTGCACTCGCATAAACATCAAAGCTTTCATTATCCTTTGTATAATCAATCCCATCATTAGGACGATAGACTCCTTCAAAATAAACAAGTGCTTCTTCTAATTTTTTATCATCTAAAGACGTATCATAAAAACCCTTACTTACTTTAACATCATCATTAACTGGTTTTTTTAAGATTTCACTTCCTTGATTTTTATTTTCATCTTTTGTTTCTACCGAAACTACTGGTACATCTTCGAATGGTTTTAAATTCTTAACAATTTCCTGAATAACACCAGCACCTATTAAAAATAATAAAAGTGAAGTCATAAAAATAAATGTTTTTTTATTCCTCTTCAATAATCCTTTCATGCTTTTCACCTCTTAAGAAGTGTAACCATAAAATCATTCTTTATTCTTTGAAATCTCTACTCCTTGATAATAGTGTTTTAAAATAGCTTGATAATTATATCCTTCCTTTGCCATTCCTTGTGCACCATATTGAGACAACCCAACTCCATGTCCACATCCTTTAGTCACAAAAATATAAGAATTTCCTTCTTTAACTATTTCAAAATCACTTGAAGACAATTGTAGTTTTTCTCTTACTTCCCTACCACTATATTGTTTTTGATTAATAAGAATAGATTTAACTCTCCCACTAGGATAGTGTTCTAAAAAACGATATTGAAACGAACCTCCAAAAAGTGAATTAAGCTGTGCTTTAGTATATTTTACTTTTCTTATAAACTGAGGATCATATTCTTGATCCCAATGTGAATCTACAGAAACCAAATACGGTTGACTTGAACCTTTAAAATAGTTTTCTACATTTTCGCTTTTTCCATTACTGCTTGAATAAAAAAGAGCTGAAATACACTTTCCTTGGTAAGTTAAGATTTCCCCCTTAGTTTCTACAATAGCTTTTTGAACTTTCTCTTTATATTCTTCATAATGATCACTCCATGAAACCTTCATCTTTTCATCATCTAGATAAACTTGTGTATTGGTTGTATTATCTACACTTAATAAACGCGAATAAACAAAAGTTCGACTTGCGACAACTTGTGCTTTAATTGCTTCAAGTTCAAAACTTGCCGGCATTTCTCCAGCAACGACCCCTAATAAATAGTCATCTAAAAGAATTTTTTGTGTATTATCTCCAACTTGTACACTTACATAAACATCTTCATTTTCTTTTCCTTTATATAAAGAATCTTTCTCTTTAGTTGGTTGATACAACAAAATAATCGCTAATAAAATAAATAGAATAAGTAATAATTTAAAAAAAATAGTTTTCATATTTTAATATATGAAAACTTAAATTAAAAATGTATTGTTACAAAATCTAAAATAAAAGATGCAAATAAATAACCCAAAGATACAGAAGCAACAAGATATAAACAATAAAATTGTTTTAATTTCCCCTTAAGAATATATTTTTCATAATGAAAACAACTTAACCCATACATTGAAGATAAAATAGAAAACAAATAAACAATTAACTTTAATATCTGATATGACATATATTTCTCCTCATATAACCCATTAATCTGCATATAATAAACAGGGTGATCATTTTGACAAATAAAACTTTACAATATCTTATCTATAATCGACTCTATTCAGCAAGTATGTACGAACTTCTTGCAACCCAAGCTCCTACAAATATATTACAAACTCAGATGAAACTTTACCAAGAAGAAACACTTAATAATGTTTCTTATCTTGATCGTTATTATCAAGAATTAAACACATCAAGTTATCATCCAATTGTAAAAGAGCCTGTTAATCAAGGAAGTTTTAAAAAAAATATATATTGGATGTTAGAGTATGAAGGATCAAGCACGAAAATATTTTGCAGTGAAAGTTTTAACGCGAATAACGACGAACAAATAAAAAACCTAACCTCCTATATTTCTTCTATAATTGATCAAAGAAACACAAAACTAACAAATATATATTTGAATATACTTGATGAAGAAATCGCAAATAAATAAAAAACATCACCGAAGTGATGTGATTTACAAATGGTGACTCGTACGGGATTCGAACCCGTGAATGCATGCGTGAAAGGCATGTGAGTTAACCGTTTCTCCAACGAGCCACATGGCGCTTGAAGTAGGACTCGAACCTACGACCGATCGGTTAACAGCCGATTGCTCTACCAACTGAGCTATTCAAGCCTATTCAATTAAATGGAGCGGGTGATGGGAATCGAACCCACGTAGTCAGCTTGGAAGGCTGAAGTTCTACCATTGAACTACACCCGCATTACTTAATGCTTGTTAATGATAACACATTAATCAAGTAATTGCAAGAACTTTTTTTAATTTTTTTATTTTTTAATGGAGCGGGTGATGGGAATCGAACCCACGTAGTCAGCTTGGAAGGCTGAAGTTCTACCATTGAACTACACCCGCATTGAATGGTGCCCAGGGCCTGAGTCGAACCGGCACGGATTTTAAGGTCCGCAGGATTTTAAGTCCTGTGCGTCTACCAATTTCGCCACCTGGGCTTATTCAGTTAAATGGTGACCCGCAGGCGACTCGAACGCCTGACCCTCTGATTAAAAGTCAGATGCTCTACCAACTGAGCTAGCGGGTCATACCTTATGGCTGGGGTAGCTGGATTCGAACCAGCGCAATGACAGAGTCAAAGTCTGTTGCCTTACCGCTTGGCTATACCCCATTCATTAGATAGATGGTGGAGAGGAGTGGATTCGAACCACCGAACCAAAAGGAACTGAGTTACAGTCAGCCGCGTTTAGCCACTTCGCTACCTCTCCATCATGGTGCCGGCTAAAGGACTTGAACCCTCAACCTACTGATTACAAGTCAGTTGCTCTACCAATTGAGCTAAGCCGGCATCTTCTATAATTTATTTCAAACACTATTTTAATGGTGGAGGCTAACGGGCTCGAACCGCTGACCCTCTGCTTGTAAGGCAGATGCTCTCCCAACTGAGCTAAGCCTCCTTGACTAGTGCCCAATTATAATAACATCTCTATACCTTTACGTCAACAGTTTTTTGTAATTTTTTTTATTTTTTTGTTAAATTTATTTTTTTACCTATTCTATTTTCTTTTTTCACCTTTTTATTATGTTATTATTTGTTATAATAGAATCGTAAAATAAGCAAGATGCTATGGAGGATATAAAAATGAAAGTACTCGTTGCTGGTGGTGCTGGTTATATTGGTAGCCACATTTGTGTAGAGTTATTACAAGCAAATCACGAAGTTGTAGTGATTGATGATTTCTCTAACTCAAAACCAGAAGTCTTAGGATATATTAAAGATATTACTGGAAAAGAAGTAAAGTTTTATGAATTCAATATTTTAGATGAAAAGAAAACAGAAGAAGTTTTTAAAGAAAATGATTTAGATGCTGTTATTCACTGTGCTGCTTTTAAAGCAGTTGGAGAATCTGTTGAAAAACCTATTGAATATTATACAAACAATTTAACAACAACTTTAATTGTTGCTAAAATGATGAAAAAATATCATGTCAACAATATTGTTTTTTCATCAAGTGCTACAGTTTATGGAGATCCTGAAGTGGTTCCTCTTACTGAAGATTGTAAATTAGGTGAAACAACAAATCCATATGGAGCAAGTAAAGCAATGATGGAAAGAATTTTAACAGATGTACAACATGCTTGTCCTGAAATGTCAGTTACTTTATTACGCTACTTCAATCCAATTGGTGCCCATGAATCTGGATTACTTGGAGAAGATCCAAAAGGTATTCCAAATAACTTAATGCCTTATATTATGAAAGTAGCTGCTGGAGAACTTCCTTGTTTAGGTGTCTTTGGTGATGATTATGATACACCTGATGGTACAGGTGTACGTGATTATATCCATGTTGTTGACCTTGCTAAAGGACATGTTCTAGCAATTGAAAAATACAACAAACCTGGATTACATATTTGTAACTTAGGAACTGGTCAAGGATATAGTGTTTTAGAACTTGTTCATGCTTTTGAAAGAGTAAATGGTGTTAAAGTAAAATACGAAATCAAACCTCGTCGTGCCGGAGACATTGCTACATGTTATGCAGATCCTACAAGAGCTAAAGAAGAACTCGGTTGGGTTGCTACTAGAGGCATTGATGAAATGTGTAGAGATACATGGAACTTTGCTAAAACAAGAATGAAATAGCCTCTGGCTATTTTTTTTATTGTTTATATAGGTGAAATTTGGTATTATAGAAAAGTATAAAAGGAGGAACTTCTATGGATTTTTTTAAAAAAATCGGGAAAGAAGTGAGCGTCTTTGGGCTTGTATTTGTAGTTTTTATTGCATTATTTGCTTATAGACAAGCAACACATGTTGAACTTTCAACAATTTCCCAAGATAAATTAGAAGAAAAAATCAAAGATAAAGATAGTTTTGTAGTCGTTGTAGGTAGTGATAAGGATAATACGACATTAAACTACAAAAATGTTTGCTTAAAATATTTAGAAAAAAATCATAGTGATAAAATTTATTATGTAAATTTAGCTAAAGAAAATAATGCAACAACATACATTCAAAAAACTTTTAAAACAGATGACGGAACAATTCCTTCAACATTCGTTATGAAAAACGGAAAAGTAAAAGTTCAAAAATCTGGTTCTTTATCATATTATAGAATTGCTGAATTATTTAAATAAAAAGCGAACTCATATTTGAGTTCGTTTTTTATAACAATTCTTTTACTTGTCCATCTTGAACATAGACCCTTGGTACACGTTTAGAAATCAAACATAAAACTTCATAAGAAATCGTATCTAGATCTTTCGCCATACTTTCAAGAGAAATATGTTCACCAAAAATTTCCACTTGATCTCCTATTTTTACATTTTCATCTACTCTAACCATCATTTGATCCATACATACACGTCCTACAATTTCATAATACTTACCATTGATATATACTTTACGTCCTTGATTTTTTCTAATAAAACCATCTGCATAACCAATTGGTAATGTTGCAATGTATTCATCTTCTTTAGCCGTATATGTTAAACCATATCCCACTTGATCTCCTGCTGGTATTTTTTTAATCATTGCTACTTTTGTATAAAGTGACATTACTTGTTTGAATTTTGTTTCTTTTTCACCATTTGGTGAACATCCATACATAGTAATTCCTAATCTTCCCATATTTGATTTTTCATCATGATGATAGGTCATTGCTGCTGAATTACAACAATGAATATATTTGAATTTACAATTACCTATCATTTCATAAAATAAACTTCTTTGTTTTTCAAAAGCAACATCATCTCCATCAGCTGTCGCAAAGTGTGTAAAGATTCCTTCTACATTAAATTTATCAGGATCAACTAGTTTTAATAAAGTTGATAATTCTTCTTTAGACATTAAACCAATACGATGCATTCCTGTATCTAATTTAATATGCACTTTTAATGTTTGTCCCTTATCAATTAAATGATCTAATAATTTTAAATAAGCAACTGAAACCATTGTTAAAGAAATATCATATTTAATAGCTAAATCAATATCTTCTTTACTTGTTGGAATAGCTCCTAAAATCAATATTCCTTTATTAATTCCTAATTCTCTTAACTCAATTGCTTCTTGAAGTGTTGCAACAGCAAACATTTCAATATAATCAATATCCTTTAAAAAACTAGCAACTTCTTTATACCCATGACCATAAGCATCCGCTTTAATCACAGCCATCAACGGTCTTTTAAATTCACTATGTGCTAATTCAACATTATATTTTAAATGGTCTAAATCTACAATTGCATACGTGTCACGCTTTAAATTCATAAAGACACCTCCAAACAATAGTATAATCCAACCCATTTCATAATTCAATTTGAAATCTCTTTATTTTGTCGATGAAGTTTGCATACTTGTCATGACTGAAAGCATTTCTTCTTTCGTTAAATCTTGTGAATATAAAGAACACATCATTCCATGATACATCATCGATAATTTTCCAGGTTGATAATATGCAAACCCATCTATTAAATCGATCACTTCATCATCAGAAAACTGCATTACTTGTTGATCATTTACTTGTGTTTCTACCATTGTAAAACTTTTATCACCACTAAATTTTAAAATATGATTTTTATCCCCTTCTATTGAAGACACTGTTTCACTTTCTAATTTAGCTCCTAATAGAGAAACTGGATATAAAACATCATTATTTGCGGATGTTTTGACATCCTTTTTTGATTCTTTCAATGCTTGATTTTGATTAAAATGTTTCTCTTTAAAATTTTTATTTTTATGAAATTCATTTACTTTACAAGTAACAATTTCTGTCTCATCTTGATCTAGACATAAAACAATCAATGGTTTTAATTTTTTATCAAAAATAACTTCTTGTTTAACAATTCTTGTATCATTAGGGTATTTCACCTTTGCTTCTACTTGATATCCTTTTTCAATCTTTTTAACTTTATTATTTTCTAATAATTGAATTAAATAATGATAAATATATGGTTTAGGACTATTTTCAGGCCAATCACTTTGAAATTTAAACATTTGATTAAGTGTTGGTGTTAAAACATAGACTCCTTTTTTATTTTTTATAATGATTTGTGATTGATTTAAACTTTTATCATAAAGTTCTACTCGATAATATTTTTGTTTATCTTTTTTTAAATAATCTACTTTTACTTCATAACTTTTAAGTTCATCATTTTGTGTCATTTCCATATCACATACAAGTTGATAAGAATTCATACTTTTAGCTTCTTTTAACGTTTCATCCAATGAATTATTTTTAAATTTAAAAAAAATAACAATACCTATTGCACAAATGACTAAACCTATAATGACAATATATAATTTTTTCAAATCTATCCCTCCATTATAAAAATATTCTTTATTTATTTTTATATGTATAAAATACAAATTTACGGGATAGACTCTATTTAAGGAGGTTAAGAAAATGAATGCATTACAAAAAACAGCACTTGTTTTTACTGTGATCGGTGCTATTAATTGGGGTCTTATTGGCTTATTTAATTTTAATTTGGTAGATAGTTTATTTGGTCAAAATAGTTTTTTATCAATGCTCATTTATATTGTTGTAGGAATAGCTGGACTCATTAATATTATGCTTTTCTTTACGGACTTAAATATAAAAGAGTAGCTAAGCTACTCTATTTCAAATGTGGACATATGTCCATCTTTAGTATCAATTTTAATACGATTTTTTACCATTTTTAACATTGGAATATCATGTAAAGAATCCGAATAGGCATAAGATAAGTCATAATCTATTTCTAGATTATGATTTTTTATCACTTCTTGGATTCTTTTTACCTTTTCTTCATTTTTACAATTTTTTCCAATCATTTGACTTGTATATTTACCATCTTTAATGTCTGTTTTAGTCCCTAAAATTTCATCTACTGGTAACTTACAAAAACGAAGATAAGCTTCTACAGAGGCACTACATATATAAATCGTATACCCTTCTGCCTTTTTCTTTTTTAATTCTTCAATGACATTTAAATAATAACAAGGTTCTAATACTTCTTGATAAAACTTTTCAATCTCTTGATCAGACATCTTATCTAATGGATATAACCATGCTGATTTTGCTTTATTAAGCGGTTCTATCTTTAATAGATATAAAGCATAATGATAAACCACTTTTAATAATTTAAAAACAGATAGTGGATGTTTTTTTAAATAATACTTTAAAAGTTTTCCACCAGAATCTCCATGAATCAAAGTATCATCAAAATCAAAAAATGCAAATTTAGTTAACACCTATGCAATCTCCAAAGCAACTTCCATCATTGCTGTGAAAGTTTTTTCTCTTTCTTCTGCAGTTGTTTCTTCATTTGTTACTAATGAATCTGAAACAGTTAATAAAGTTAATGCTTTTTTATCAGCGTAAGCTGCATTTGCAAATAATGCATAAGATTCCATTTCTGTAGCAAGGCATCCCATTTTGATCCATTTATCTGCTTTATTGTCTGCATGATAGAACAAATCAGAAGATAGGACATTTCCTACATGATAAGTTAAATTCTTTTCTTTTGCTTTTTCTACAGCTTTTTCTAATAAACTATAATCAGAAATAGCTGAATAAGTTCCTGGTAATTCATATTGATGTGCATAATTTGAATCTGTACAAGCACCTTGTACAATAATGATATCTCTTAAATGAACATCTTCTTTAAATGATCCACAAGAACCAATACGAATAATATTTTCTACATCATAAAAATGAAACAATTCATAACTATAAATCCCAATACTAGGCATTCCCATACCCGAACCCATAATAGAAACTTCTTTTCCTTTATACGTTCCTGTATAGCCAAACATGCTTCTTGTCGCATTAAATTGTTTAACATTTTCTAAATACGTTTCTGCTAAATATTTTGCACGTAAAGGATCTCCTGGCATTAAGACAGTTTTTGCGATATCTCCTTTATTTGCTTGATTATGTGGTGTTGACATAAACACTTCCTCCTTTATTTTCTCCTTAAAGTTTAACATATTCTTTTTCAATTGATAATAACTTTTAAGAATTTTGTACCTTTCCATCTTTTAAATAATAAAAAGTTTCAATATCTGCTGCTTCATTAAGTTTTTCACCTTTAATCGCATTAACAAGATGTTCAACATAATCATCTTCGTTTCCTGCTCCTAGAATAGCAAGGTAACCTTCTAAAAAGACCATTGGTCCATAACCATAATCATCCTCATTAAAATCAATAATTTGATCGATATGTTCTTGATAGCTTGCTTTCATTTCATCAAAAGTCTTTTCATCATCCATATCATAGGCTTTGATTTTGATATGTTTACCAAATTCTTTTTTAATTGCTGGAAGAACATTCTTTTTAAAATGTTGACAATTGGAACAATCTTTTAAATAAAAGTACGTTAAATGATATGTCCCCTTCCATTCATTCTTTTGACTTTGACATCCTACTAAAGGAATTAATAAGACTATAATTAAAAAAAGTTTCTTTATTTTCTTCATTGTTTCACCCTACCCTTTCTTAAATAATAATATGTTTCATTCTTTGATGCTTTATTCAATTCTTTTCCTTGAATAGCATTTACAAGATGTTCAACATAATCCTCTTCATTTCCTGCCCCTAATATTGCAAGATAACCTTCTAAAAAGACCATTGGTCCATAACCATAATCATCCTCATTAAAATCAATAATTTGATCGATATGTTCTTGATAGCTTGCTTTCATTTCATCAAAAGTCTTTTCATCATCCATATCATAGGCTTTGATTTTGATATGTTTACCAAATTCTTTTTTAATTGCTGGAAGAACATTCTTTTTAAAATATTGACAATTCAAACAATCTTCTACATAAAAATAGGTTAAATAATACGTATCTTCATACGTGTTACTTTGACACCCAACTACTAATAAAAGTAAAAATAGAATTAATATTTTTTCATCTTTTTCTCCTGTTTCAATGATTATACCGCATTTATTTTTCAATGAAAAGAAATGTGATGAGAGATAAATAATATTAATAATAATATATATTGAATAAAAATAATATATATAATATAATACAAGTAGAAAGGATGATAGCTATGGCATTTGTATGGTCAACAAATGAAATTTCAAAGAAAACAGTTACTATTTATAGTACAAATCTCACTTTAAACACAGCTGCTTGTAAACATTTTGAAAATGTTCAATATGTATTATTAGGAGTTGATAAAGAGAACAATTTATTAGGAATCAAGCCAGTTGATAAAACAGCAATAGATGAAGGAATTTATCCAAGTGATCAATTGCATCGTATTTCAATTGGTAAAAGTTATGGACGTGTTTCTAATAAAAATTTTATTGAAAACCTTGCTAGAGAATATCATTTAGATTTAAGTGATAAACAAGGTCTAAAGTATCCTGCAAATTTTGATGTTGTTCACCAAATATTAACAGTTAATCTATAAGGGAGGGATAGATCATGATGTTATGGATATGGCTAGGCGTTATCATTGTAACTGCTATTATTGAATTAGTTACAATCGATTTAGTAAGCATCTGGTTTACACTTGGTGGAATCGGTGCCTTAATTGCCTATGCTTTAGGTTTAAATCAAACCATTCAAATTATTATCTTTATCATTTTAAGTGTTATTTGTATTGGCATCAGCAGACCTCTTGCTAAGAAATACTTAAGAACACAAACAGTCAGTACAAACTATGATCGTGTTATTGGTCAACATGGACTTGTTTTAAAAAGAATTGATGCTGATACAAGAGGAGAAGTTAAGGTGCTTTCTATGGAATGGACCGCTTCTAGTGTAGATAATTCTACTTTAGAAGAAGGAGATTATTGTGAAATTCTTGCTGTAGAAGGTGCTCATCTTGTGGTTAAAAAAATTAATAAATAAAGGAGAAAGAAAATGAGTATTATTGGTTTAATTTTAATTATCATTGTTTTAATTATTATTGTCAGTGTTATTGCATTTGCAATTCGTATTGTTCCTCAATCAAAAGCTTATGTTGTAGAAAGAATCGGTGCTTATAATCGTACTTGTAGTGTTGGACTTCATATTTTAGTTCCATTTTTAGATCGTGTTGCTAATAAGGTTTCTTTAAAGGAACAAGTTGTAGACTTTGCGCCTCAACCTGTTATTACTAAAGATAATGTTACAATGCAAATTGATACAGTTGTTTATTATCAAATTACAGATCCTCGTTTATTCACATATGGTGTCGATCGTCCTATTAATGCCATTGAAAACTTAACAGCAACAACTCTTCGTAATATTATTGGGGATTTGGAATTAGATGAAACTTTAACATCTCGTGATATTATTAACTCACGTATGAGAAGTATCCTTGATGAAGCAACTGATCCTTGGGGAATTAAAGTTCACCGTGTTGAAGTTAAAAATATCATTCCACCTCGTGATATTCAAGAAGCTATGGAAAAACAAATGCGTGCTGAACGTGAAAGACGTGAAGCTATCTTACAAGCTGAAGGTAAGAAAACAGCTGCTATCTTAAATGCTGAAGGAGATAAACAATCAACGATCTTAAGAGCTGAAGCTGAAAAAGAAGCAGCCATCGCTAAAGCTGAAGGTCAAGCAGAAGCATTACGTTTAGTTTACGAAGCACAAGCAAAAGGTATTACTTATATCAACGATGCACATCCAGATCAAGCTTATGTCACTTTACAAGGTTTTAAAGCCTTAGAAAACTTATCTAAAGGTGATGCTACTAAGATTATTATTCCAAGTGAATTACAAGGAATTGCAGGATTAGCAACTACTTTAAAAGAAGTTGTAACTGAAAAGAAAGATAAGGAATAGTTAAAAACAGTCTTCGGACTGTTTTTTCATATTCTTTTTTTTATGTCATATAGTGTATAGGGTGAATAATGATGTGTGGAATTTTATGTTTATATAATCAACAAAGAAATGTCTTAGATGATTGTGGAAAATTTAATAAAATGCTCCATTTATTAGACCATCGCGGTCCTGATGATATGCGAACTTATTTTGATCAACATGTTTTATTAGGTCATTGCCGTCTTTCAATTATTGATTTAAAAGGAGGTATGCAACCTTTAGAATATACTTATCAAGATATTACTTATCGCATTATTTTTAATGGTGAAATTTATAATATGAATGAGTTAAAGAAACATCTTATTGATTTAGGTTTCCATTTTTATAGTCAAAGTGATAGTGAGGTTTTACTTGTCAGTTTTATTGCTTATAAAGAAAAATGTTTAAATATGTTAGATGGTATCTTTTCATTTGTTATATCTTATGAAAATAAAATCTTTGCTTGTCGTGATCATTTAGGTGTAAAGCCTCTCTTTTATTATTTAAAAGATGATGATTTAGTCATTTCAAGTGAAATTAAAGCTATTTTAATGTACATTGGAAAATGTGTTGTTGATAAAACAGGAATTAAAGAATTACTAGGTTTAGGTCCTAGTTTATCACCAGGAAGTACACTTTATAAAGATATTTATAGTTTAAGACCTGCTCATTATTTATGGTTTGATGGTGAGCATTTAATGATTGAAAGATATTGGTCTTTACAAAAAAAAGCACATCTAAAAAGTTATGAAGAAACTGTTCAAGATGTACGCTTCCTTGTAAATAAAAGTATTCAAAGACAATTATTAAGTGATGTACCTATTTCTTGTATGTTATCTGGTGGTTTAGATTCGAGTATTATTACAGCTATAAGCAGTCAATACGTCAATCATATTTCAACCTATAGTATTGATTACTTAGACCAAGATAAATATTTCCAACCCTATGATTATCAACTTACAAAAGATAGTGATTATATTGATTTAATGGTCAATCGTTATCATAGTCACCACAATAATGTCGTTTTATCACAAAAGAATTTAATTATTTTTTTAAAACAAAGTTTAATGGCTAGAGACGCTCCAGGAATGGCTGATATTGATTCTAGTTTTCTATTATTTTGTAAAGAAATTAAAAGAAATCATAAAGTGGTTTTATCTGGTGAATGTGCAGATGAAATTTTTGGAGGTTATCCTTGGTTTTATAAAAAAGAACTTTATAGTCTAGATTCATTTCCATGGATTAGAGATATTGATCAAAGATTAGAACTTCTTAATGAAAATATAAAAAAATTGAACATTAAAGAATATGTTCAAAGTAAATATTATCAATCACTTAATGAAATAGACTACCTCGATCAAAGCTTTTACGATACCAATAAAAGAAAGATGATTTATTTAAACATTGAATGGTTTATGCAAACACTCTTAACACGGAGTGATAGCCAATCTATGTATAACGCTGTAGAGCTTCGTGTACCCTTCGCTTCAAAAGAAATCGTTGAATATATGTACAATGTCCCTTGGACCTATATGTTTAAAGATCAACAAGAAAAAGCTGTTTTACGTGATGCTTTCAAAGACTTCCTTCCTCAAGAAATCTATAATCGTAAGAAAAATCCTTACCCTAAAACTCATTCTCCATTTTTCCTTACTTACATTAAAAATCTTCTCTTAGAAACACTTAACGATAAAAATAACATTCTTTATCAACTTTTTGATATTAAAAAACTTAAACACTTTATTGAAAACAGCGAAAGCATTGAAGTTCCTTGGTTTGGTCAACTCATGATGGGACCACAACTCCTTGCCTATTTTTATCAAATCTATATGTGGGGTAAAATATATCATATAGAATTAGAGCTTTAATAAAGCTCTAATTCTATTTCTTGACTATTTAAACGAATGTCTTGTAGATATTCGTTTTTTACTCTTATTTGTGTATTATTCACAGATACTTGAGGAATGTCTTTAACCCATTCTTGTAACATTTTAGCATAGTTAAGCTTTAAAAAACCATAACGTATACTTCCTTGACTATCAATAATAATATCTTCATTAACATAAGGTCTTGCATCTATGTGTATTTTAGTTTCAATTCCTTTATAGACTAAAACCATTCTTATTTGAATATACTGATCTATTTTTATTTGGATATCTTTTAGCTTTCCTTTTTCTATAAAGAATCGTTTATAAATGATCCAAACAAGTTTTTCTAAAGTTTTTACATCAATTTTCATAATCTCACCACTTTATTATATGTATAAAAAATCAAGAAGCTTAAGCTTCTTGAATATTTTTATGAATAATATCTAACATTTGATTCAATTCTTGATAATCAATTTGTCCAGGAGCACTTGCTTTTCCTACAGAAGCAAAAGTAATTGCACTACCGAATTGTTCCCCTACTAAACGTGAAGTAAGTCCAATAGATGACATTGACATTGTCACAATTGGTTTTTGAGCATATCCATGTTTAGCTTGAACTGTAAATGAAAGTAGATTTAATAAATCTTGATAATCTTCTGGCATAACTGCTACCTTCATAATATCTGCTTCTAAAGAATCCATTGATCTAAATTTTTGCATCAATGAATCAACTTCTGGTGTTCTATCAAAGTTATGACTTGACATCAACATATATTTACCAGCATCATGAATAAGTGTTCTTAATTCAATTGCCATATTTGTTCCTAACGCTAATTCAACATCGTAAATATCAAATGCATTTGCTTCAACTGCTAATTTATAAACATTGAAATAATCTTTAGGATCAATTTCAACTTCTCCACCTTCTGCAGCTGTACGAATTGTTAGAATAACTGGTTTTTGTATTTGTAAGGCAGCAATGTTTAAAAATAAATTTCTTAATGCATCTTCTTGATGAATATTTTCATAAAAATCTATTCTTAATTCGATCATATCTACTTCTAATTCATTAAATTCTTTTAATTTATTTAGAATTGCTTCATCATGGCTTTCTACGATAGGAACACATACTTTAGGTTTTCCCTCTCCAATGATGACTCCTTTAATTTCAATACTCATATTTACACCTTCTTTGATTATTTAATAATTCAACAGCATAATAATATCATATTTTTTTATTAGAGTGTTAATTTTTTTATAATTTGCAAAAAAAGCATTAAAATTAATTAATGCTTTTGATTTTTTATAACTTTTTGTCTTGAAAATTCTTCACGTTCTTTTTCTTCAAGAGATTCACTAATAAATTTAATTGTTTCTTCAAAACGTGGAATTGAAATATTTTTTAAGGCATTCGCACGTTTTTGTGTTTTTCTAATAGTATTTGCTAGACGATAAACTGAGTTTTCAACTTCTGCTAAAACAACAGTCAATTCTTTAACACGATAGAAACATTCATAAGCATAGTCTACTTTTGAATTAGAACGATCCATGTTATAACTACATACCATTGGTTGTTTATGATAAGTAATTTTAGGAATTTCTACACCCATAACACTTCGATAAGCAATACTGATTCCATAATCAATAGGTGTTGCTGTAACTAAGTCACTAATCAACCCTAAAGAAATATTTGCTTCTTGTAAAGCATCGTAAGCATTTTGATAAGCTTCCGTAATTTCATCTCTGACCATTTTAACATCATCTAATAATGACATCATTTCTTTAATAAGAACGTTTCTTTTCTTATCTAATAAATCATATCCAAGAACAGCTAATTGTAATTGTTTCTTTGTAGAAATTAAATTTCCTTTTGTTGGAACAACTTTTAAAGCCATAATTAATCACCTGCTTCTTGTAATTCTTTGATGATTGATTTTTCTTTAATATGGAAACGTTTTACAGCACGATCATGATCATAATGTTCATCTAATAATTTGTTATCTAGACGATCAAGTGCTTCTCTTGGTAAAACAGAAACTAAATCCCATCCTAAATCTAATGTTTCTTCAATTGATCTATTGGCATCGAAACCTTGATTTAAGAAATGTTGTTCAAATAGTTTACCAAATGATAAATATTGTTTATCTAATGGAGATAATTCATCTTCACCGATAACTGATGTTAATGATTTAACATCTTGTACGTGAGCGTAACATGCAAATAATTGGTTAGCAATGTCTTGGTGATCGCCACGTGTATATCCTTCACCGATACCATCTTTCATTAAACGTGAAAGTGATGGTAAAACATCAACTGGTGGATAAATACCTGCTGAGTTTAATTCAGGTGACAAAGTAATTTGTCCTTCAGTGATATATCCAGTTAAGTCAGGAACTGGATGAGTAATATCATTGTTAGGCATTGTTAAAATAGGGATTTGTGTTACAGAACCTTCTGCCCCTTTAATAATACCAGCTCTTTCATATAAAGAAGCTAAGTCAGAATATAAGTAACCTGGATAACCTTTACGTCCAGGAATTTCTCCTTTACTTGAAGAGAATTCACGTAACGCTTCACAATAGGAAGTAATATCTGTATAGATAACTAATACGTGCATATTTTGTTTATAAGCTAAATATTCAGCAGCAGTTAAAGCACAACGTGGAGTTAATGTACGTTCAATGATTGGATCATTTGATAAGTTTAAGAACATAACAACTCTTTCCATAACTCCTGCTTCTTTAAAGCTACGTTTAAAGTAGTTTGCAACGTCATTTGTAACACCCATTGCCGCAAAGACAATGGCGAAACCTTTTCCTGATTCATCAGCAACTTTTGCTTGTTTAACGATTTGTACAGCTAAACGGTCATGTGGTAAACCTGAACCAGAGAAGATTGGTAATTTTTGTCCACGAATTAATGTAGCAAGACAGTCAATTGATGAAATACCTGTATTGATGTAGTTACGTGGATAAACACGGCTTACTGGATTTAATGGTAAACCATTGATATCCATCATTTCTTCTGCATAAATTTCACCTAAACCATCGATTGGTCTACCAGCACCATTGAAGACACGTCCTAAAATTTCTTTAGAAACAGGTAATTCCATTGGTCTACCTAATAATTTTGTCTTTGTATTTTCTAGTGATAAATCATTTGTTCCTTCAAATACTTGGACAACGATTTTTTCACCTTCAATTTGGACAACACGTCCAGAACGTGTTGTACCATCTTTTAATTGAATTTCAACCATTTCGTCGTAAGAGGCACCTTTTACGTGATCTAAAACGACTAATGATCCATTGATTTCATTTAATCCTACATATTGTAGTGCCATTTTTATTTCCTCCTACGCTACAGATTTTAATGCATTATCAATATCTTGATAATAAGTATCTAATTTTTCAATATGATCATTTGGAATATCATATTTCATTTTAATTAATTGTTCAAAAATACCAGTTTCACTAATTGCTCGAACAACTTTACCTTGAGCAACAGCTTCTTGACATTTTTTATTTAAATATAAGATAACATCCATCATCTTTAATTGTTTAGCAAGTGGTACGTATGTATCATCCTTATGGAAGGCATTTTGTTGTAAATAACCAACACGAACCACTTTTGCGATTTCCATCACTAATTTTTGATCTTCTGGTAAAACATCAGGTCCCATTAAGTTAACAATTTCATTTAATCTTGATTCTTCAGCAAGAATGAATGAAAGTTGTTGACGATCACTGACGAAATCAGAACCAACATTTTGGTCATACCATTTTTCAAGATCATAAACATAATCACTATAAGATTGTGTCCAGTTAATTGCGAAATAATGACGAGCATAAGCCAAGGCTTTATCTAAGGCCCAGAAACATCTTACGAAACGTTTTGTATTTTGTGTAACTGGTTCTGAGAAGTCTGCCCCTTGTGGTGATACGGCACCGATGATTGAAACAGAACCTTCTTGTCCATTTAAAGTTTTCATGTATCCAGCACGTTCATAGAATTGTGATAAACGTGATGGTAAGTAAGCTGGGAATCCTTCTTCAGCTGGCATTTCTTCTAGACGACCAGAAATTTCACGTAACGCTTCTGCCCAACGTGAAGTTGAATCGGCCATGATTGCACAGTGATATCCCATATCACGATAATATTCAGCTAAAGTAATTCCTGTATAAATACTTGCTTCACGTGCGGCAACTGGCATGTTTGAAGTATTAGCAATTAAGACAGTTCTATCAGTTAATGGTTTACCACTCTTAGGGTCAATTAACTCACTAAATTCTTCAAGAACTTGTGTCATTTCGTTTCCACGTTCTCCACAACCAACATAAATGATAATGTCGGCATCACACCATTTAGCAATTTGGTGTTGTGTCATTGTTTTACCAGTACCGAAACCACCTGGAATAGCAGCAGTTCCACCTTTAGCGATTGGGAATAATGTATCGATAACACGTTGTCCTGTTACTAAAGGAATAGAAATTGGTAAACGTTCTAGAGTTGGACGTGCTTGTTTAATTGGCCATTTTTGACATAATGTACATTCATGAATTTGACCATGTTCATCTTCAATTTTCATTACGACATCATTGATTTTATATTGACCATTTTCTTTTACTTCAACAACTTTACCACTTAAAAGTGGTGAAAGCATACATCTGTGTTCAATTAAATCTGTTTCAGGACATGTTGCATAGATGTCTCCACCTTTTAAAACATCTCCTACTTTTACTTTCATTGTAACGTCCCATAATTTTTCAACATCAAGTGAATCAACATCGCTTCCGGCTTCAATAAAAGCACCTGATTGTTCAGCGATGGCTTTTAACGGACGTTCAATCCCATCAAAGATATTTCTTAAAATACCAGGACCTAATGTAACACAAATTGGTGATCCTGTAGAAATAACAGGTTCTCCTGGTTTTAAACCAGTTGTTGTTTCATATACTTGGATAGTTGTTAAATCTTTAGAAATTGAGATAACTTCACCCATTAATTTAGCATGACCAACATAAACCATTTCTAACATTGAAAAGTCTTTGGCATTTTTTACTTTAACAACGGGACCATTAATAGAATAAATTACATTTTCACTCATCTTTAATCCCCCTATTTAATCATCAATCCAGAAGTCTTATAGAACCAATCTTTTTGAGCTTCTAAATTTGAGTCTAATGATTCATCTACGACAACATTTGTTGTTTTATTTTCAATAATGAATCCACCTAATTGAATTTGTTGACCTTCTTCAACTTCAATTGGTAAAGCATATGCTTTCTTTAAATCATCAGCATATTTTAAATCTTCTTTTCTTACACATAAAACACAATCAGTCATTTGATATTCATCACTTACTGCTTTTACATGACTTGTAAGATATTCAAGATAATTAGAACTATTTACAAATTCAACAAGTTTATTTTTTACTTCTGTAAAAATTGTATTAACATATTCTTCTCTTTTTTCAACTAATTTTTTTAGTCTTTCTTCTAATTGAGCTGAAGCTTCAATACTTGCTTTAGAAGAAATTTCTGCTAATTCTTTATCTAATTGATGCTTAGCATCAATTTCAGCTTCACCTCTTAATTGGTTATAAGCTTCTTGTTCAATTGCTTTTGCTTCATCTAAAATTTCTTTTTCTTCAGCAGATGAAATTTTTTCAATTTCATCTTTGATATAAAGAAAGACTTGATCTTTTTTTTGCATAGCACTTTCTCCTATAACTTAACTCCAATTGCTTCTGAAACATATCTATCAATCGTTTCACCAATTTTAGAATTTCCATGTCTATCTGGAATTTCTACAAGCAATGGTTTTTGTTGTTTTAATTTTATTTCAGAAATAACATCAGGAGCTAATTCAATTAATTTCGTTGTAATTAAAATCACACCTATGGATCTATCTTTCATTTTTGTTTCCAAAACTTCAAGAAAATCACGTCTTTTATGAACAACTTCTCCTTCAATACCAACAAGTCTTAAACCCATTTCAGTATCGACATTGTCACTTATTAAATAAAATTTCATAAAAAATCACTCTCTAAATTAGATTTTGTTGATAATTAAGATAGAGATTAATAAACCATAGATTGCAACCCCTTCACCTAAGGCAACGAAGATTAATGATTTACCAAAGTTCTTTTCATTTTCAGAGAAAGCTCCGATAGCTGCTGGAGCTGCTGCTGCAACGGCAATACCTGCACCTAAAGCAGAGAAACCAGTTGATAAAGATGCTGCTAAGAATCCTAAACCTTGAGCAATTGTACCAGTGATTGTAGCAACTTCACCTGCTGCAAATACACTTGAATTTGACATAGCAACTAATAAGCATAAAACAACGGCACCAGCGAAACCACTGATATGAACACCTAATCTTCTTTTAGCGCTTTGAGCTGATACTTTTCCTGTAAATACTTTAATTAATGGTAATGTTAATAAAACTACTGCAACTAATGGTAATAAAATTTCTAATACTGTCATAATAAATTTCCTCCTTGAATTTAATCTTCCTTAATAGTTTTAAATGGAATTCCATTTCCTTCATAATAACGTGAAAACATTTCATAGAATTCAAGACGTAATACTTGAATACCAACAATCAATCCTTCAAGACACATTACAAAAACGTTTCCTAAAATCAAGACGATGATTTCACCAAATCCTCCTACCATTTCAGCAAGAGTATAAACAACAAGCATCATACCAGCATGCGATAAAACGAATCCCCCGACACGCAAGAATGACATTGTGTTTGTAATAAATGATAAGACTACTTCAAATAATTCGAAGAATCCTTCAACAAAGAATGCTCCAAAACCATTTGGGAACATTTCACCATGTTCTTCTAATTTTCTAATTAACGGTTCTTTTAAGAACATTAAGATAAGTGGTAATACAATTAAAATTAAAATATAGAAAATATTTACAAAATGTTGTCCTGTAAGCATTCCAAGTGCTGCAACAATAACAGCAACATAGAATGTAACCCCACATAAACCATTTTGACTTAAAATCGCTTCACCGATATTTTTCTTTTTAAAGTTCAAAACAATACTGAATGTCATTGAAATAAGAATTAAGACAATACCAAGTCCAATGGCAGCCATTAATAATGTCATTGTATTTTCTGGTGACATTGCATTAAAGAATGAGAAACCTTTGAAATATTCAGATAAGATTTCTTCATTTCCAAAGAATGAACCAAAGAATACACCGAAGATTGCACTGGAAATACCTAAACGAACTCCCACGCCACCTAATTTTAAATTAAATTTCTTTTCAGCAACAAGGCCTACTAAAGAAAGAATAATACCTTGTCCTAAGTCACCAAACATAATACCAAATAATAAAGTATATGAAATAGCAACTAATAACGTTGGATCTACATCATTGTAACGAGGTACACCATACATTTCGACGAACATTCTAAATGGTCTTGCAAACCATGAATTTTTAAGTCTTGTTGGTGGTTCTAGACGTACATCTGATGTAGCAGGTAAAACTTCAAGTTTAACACCATCGATACTTTCAAAAGTGTTTTTGAAATTATCTAAATCATTCTTAGGGACAAATCCATGAACATTTAATTTATCACCTAATTTAACAATATATTTTTGCATTGCATAAACTGAATTTAATTTTTTAGCAACACTATAAATACGTGTTAATTCTTCCATATTTTCTGAAATTGTTTTATCAATTCTATTTTGTAAATCTTGGCTGTATTGTTTAGCTGAATCAGATTCATTTTGAATTTCTTTTTCAGCTAATTCACATGAACCATGAACGAATTCAGGAATATGGATTTTTTCAAAATAAAGTGATGTAAAAACATTATCCACTTCAGGAGCATCTGTAGGTGTTGTCATATACATACACCATACATATTTATCATCTCTTTGAAATGCTTTATAAACAAATGGTAATGTTTCATAATACTCTAACTTTCCTTCATTATTGAGAGGAAGTTTACCGAATCTTATTTTTAAATATTGTGTTCCAAATAATTGATCAAAGTCAATATTAGAACCTTCAACATGATTCAAAGTAATGATAGCTTCATCATTTTCTTCAATCATCTTTGTCAATTCTTTTTTAACAGCATCAATACGGTCAATATCTAAAAATAAATCATCTAAAAATTCTTTAGCTCTAAATACATTAAGTTGCGAATCTGTTTCAACTTCAGGAACTTCAAAATGATATTTTGTTTTCATTTCTTCAATTCTTGATAACAATTCTTCATAAAGATTGTCATTGTTGTAAGCTGAAAGACCAGCAACACTATCCGTAAACTTGCTTGCTAGCTCGGGATGAAAATCATCTCTTTGATAAAGCTCAAGTAACACATCATTACAATTGTCTTTATCAAAATCAAGGCTAACCAAGTTTAATTTCGCTATTGCCATGACAGTCCCCCTTTACTCTTTGTTGATCTTTTTGTCACTTTTTTCACTAAGCTACAAACTAATAATAACGCAATGTTTATAACAAAGAATAATCCAATTTGCATTGCATAGTTTGTACCTACAACAAAGATTGAATTATAAAGTGACATACTATAGAAGACTGTTCCACTTAATAGTCCTCCTATTGTAACAGCAGCTCCTACACGTTGTAGTAACTTACTGATGTTACCTTTAATAATAAATGATAATAGAATAGCTAAAACACCTACTCCTAAATCACCAAGTAAAACAAGTGCTGAAAGCATCATAACCACACCAGCAATCACTGTTGGATCAAATTTTTCACCAGGTTTAAATGTGAATAAGCATTCAAATGGTTGGAAAAGTGTGTTGTTTTCAACATAAACAGGACCTTCAATTCCTTGATCTTGATATGTATCAATAGGAAGTTCATGAATAGTAATTCCAGGAACATTTACAATATCTTCTAATTCATTTTTATTAAATGAACTAAATGCATAAACTGCAGCTTTAGTTTTTAAATCAACTACATATTTACCTTTCTTGTATAACTCTTTCAAACGATATGTTTTCCAAAAGTCACCAAGTAATTGTTCTTCATTTTCTTCTTTCACTTTTTCAATACGTTGATCAAGTTCTTGAAGATACGCTTCCATTGTTTTATCTTCTGCTTTTAATTCAGCAACTGCTTCTTCCATTTTACCATGGGCAAATTTTGGAAGTTTTACTTCTTCAAAGTTCATTGAAGAGAAAATGTTATCAATTTCACCAATACTATGTTCAACGCCACCATAAACAATCCAAGCAAATTGATCTGTATGTGATAATTCTTGATAAACAAATGGATAACTGTCAAAATATTTAATTTTTTCAATTTGTGATAATGGTAATTTACCAAATCTTAAAGCAACATATTTTAATTCATGAATATCATCGATAGAAATACGATCACGATTTAAACATGAAATCAATTCAATTGCTTCTTGATTTTCATAATAATCTTTTTTAATTCCTCTTTTAATTTCATTAATATCATCTAACTTTTGATGAATTTCTGAAATATAATCTAAAATTTCACGAACATTTAAAAATGCACTTTGAACGGGTCTATCTACTCTTTCAATATGTAAGACATCCATCACATTATAAAGTTCGTCTAATACTTCGTTATATGGATTTCTATCTTCCATAGAAGTTGCATGATCTAAATTAGAAATCACTTTCTTCGCTTTAACTGGATAAATAGAATCTTGATGATTTTCAAGTTTCATCAAAACTTCCATATAATCATCTCTAGAGAAAACAATGTTATATAAATGTGTATTCTTAATCATTTTTTTCCCTCCTATGCATAGATCAATGTATTTTCAATTTTTGAAACAGGTTGATTATAACGAATACCTTCAACAATATGCTTCAAGTTATCTATTTCAATTCTTTGTAAAATACTATAAGTCATATAAACAAGTGGTGCACTGTTTGAAAAACGCATGTATCTTTTTGCGATATTATATTGAATACTATCTGCATAATATTCGATATAGGCAAATTCTTTATCATCCATATAGAAGTTATATTTAGAAGTTGATAATAAAGATAATACTTCTTTAGGACCGCTTGCACTAATTAAACGATTCATCATATCTTTTGGCAATCTTGAATATTGTAAAAAGAGTGAACTTCTGATTGAATCTTCTGATTCATGGAAATATTGTTTATAACGATAGATTTTTGAAATATTCTTTAATTCAATAGAAGTATAGAGAATATTTAATAAATCTTTTTGAACACTTCCTTTGAAGTGTTTTTTAATTGTTTCAACAATGTTTTCATAATAAAGTGATTGTAAGCACATATGAACTTCTTTAACATCAAATGGGACAGAGAAATCAATTTCTTTAAGAACTTTATAATATCTTGTTTTTGAAAGATATTGTAAAAGATCTTTGAATGATTCAATGTTTACTAATCCATCAATATTAAAACTTGTCTTTTTCGCTAAATAAGTAGGAATTGATAAATTAAAGCTATATTGTTCTTTTGCTTGTAAAGAAACAAGTTTATCCATAATTAAATTAATTTCTACTCCAATAATTTCAAATAGATAAAAATCTTCATCAGACTTAGGTGAATATTTCATCAACTTCGCACAACGATGATAATATTCTTGATTTAAACAATCTTCTATTTGACCACGATGAACATGTCTAATATTAATATCTTTTAAAGCATCTGCATAACTTGTTTGAGATTTTAAATAAGAAACAACTTCTCCAATTGTTTGTTTTCTTGTTAAATCAAGATAAACATTCTTATTTAAACGCCCACCATACATTGCTTTAGCTTTTGCACATAAGGCATTTGAAGATAAAGACATCTTTACACCTTCTATTTAGTACATCTCGTAAAGATTTCATCTACCCATTTATCTTTATTTTGAGTAAATAAATCTTCCATATTTTTCATTGATTTATGAAATTCATTTTCTTGTAATTGTGCTTCTTCTTTATTCTTATTCAATAGATCTTGTTTATGCTTTTCTACTTGATCTTGTTGACTATCAATATACTCACTATAAATTGTAGATTTTTGCGACATCATACTTGATTGAGCTTCTGCTTTTTTCTTTTTCGCAAGTTCTACTTTTTCTACGCATTGGCGATCGAATTCTATCAACTTTTGAATAATATCATCCATCTTATTTTCCCCCTTCTTCTTGTCGAGGATTATTGTACTCTCATTCTTTTAAAATTCAACAGATATAGCTTTCAAAAGCACTCTTTATGATAAATTTATGACGAATTTATAAGAATTTATCAAAAATCCTCTTTAAAGAATGTATGTAAAAACAAAAGCACCTCCCCTATTTTTGTGTTGTTCATGTAACTTCCTAGAGATGTGGCGCTTGCAATACATACCTTATTCTTTATTTCGCACGTTATTCTACTCCCACTTTTCAATATTTGTCAATAGACAAATTTTCACATTTGCATAAATCCGCCAAAACCTTAGCGTCATGCCACTTTTAGCAAGATTCCTTCCTAATTTTTTATTCATCTCTAAGTCTTTTCATTCTTGAAGGTAAATGTTAAAATGAAAGAACTTAGGAGGTCATTATGATAAATCAAAGAATTACAAAATTAAGACAACTTATGAAAGAAAGAGGAATCGATCTTTATATCATTCCAACCAGCGATTTTCACCAAAGTGAATACGTAGGAAGTTACTTTGAAGCTCGTCATTATATGTCTGGATTTAGCGGTTCAGCCGGAACTCTTATCGTAAGAGAAGATGAAGCTTATTTATGGACAGACGGTCGTTATTTTATTCAAGCAGAAAAAGAACTTGCCGATAGTTGTATCCAATTAATGAAAATGCGTACACCGGGTGTTCCTACTATTAAAGAATATATTGAAAAATATCCAGAAGCAACCATTGGTTTTGATGGACGCGTGATGCCTTATAATCAATGTCTTTTCACAAATACCATTCAAGCCAATGAAGATCTTGTAGATCTTATTTGGCAAGAACGTCCTGAACTTTCCCATGAAGAAATTTATTTATATGATACAAAATATTGTGGTGTTTCTAGAAAAGAAAAATTAGAAATCATTAGAGAAAAAATGAAAGATGCGAAATATCATTTAGTGACAACTTTAGATGATATTGCTTGGATCTTTAATATTCGCGGTAATGATGTTTTATGCAACCCTGTTGCTTTAGCTTATGCTTTAATTGAAAAAGAAAAAGCAAATCTTTATTTAAGAAAAGAAGCGGTAAGTCAAGAAGTCATTGATGAATTATTAAAAGACCAAATTGAAGTTAAAGATTATTTTGATATTTATGAAGATATTAAACATATTGAAGGAAAAGTATTATTAGATACTAAATCTGTTAACTATGCTTTAGTAAGTCATATTCGTCAAGAAAATATCATTGATCAAACAAACCCAAGTCAATTACTTAAATCAATTAAAAACGAAACAGAAATCAAAGCAACTAAAGATGCTCATTTACATGATGGTATTGCTGTTACTAAATTTATGTATTGGTTAAAAACAAATATAGGAAAGATGGAAATGGATGAACTTTCTATTTCGAATAAACTTTTAGAATATCGCAAACAACAACCAAATTTCAAAGATATTTCCTTTACAACAATCTGTGCTTATCGTGAAAATGCTGCTTTAATGCATTATCATCCAACAGAAAAACAATATTCTAAAGTAGAAGCTTCACATCTATTATTAATTGATAGTGGTGGACAATACTTAACAGGAACAACAGATATCACAAGAACCTTTGTTTTAGGTGAAATGACGCAAGAAGAAAGAAAAGACTTCACAATTGCTTTAAAAGCAATGTTCAGATTACAAAATGCTCATTTTATCCAAGATGTTACAACAGGAGCAAACCTAGACATCCTTGCTCGTGGTGTGATTTATGACTATGATTTAGATTATCGTTGTGGAACAGGGCATGGTGTTGGTCATTTCTTAAATGTTCATGAAGGACCTAATGGACTTCGTCCAAAAAGCTTATATGGTCATGAAGCATGTATCGTTCCAGGAATGATTACAACAGATGAACCAGGTGTTTATGTAGAAGGTAGTCATGGTATTAGACATGAAAATGAACTTTTATGTGTAAAACATACTGAAAATGAATATGGTACTTTCTTAAAATTTGAACCGATCACTTATGTTCCATTTGATATTGAAGGTTTAGATTTAAATTATTTATCAAACCATGAAATTGCTTCTATTAATGAATATCAACAATATGCCTTCGATCATATTAAAGATGCCTTAACTCAAGAAGAAAAAGATTGGTACTTAAATAACTTATTTATTAAATAACAAGAGAAATCTTGTTATTTTTTTAAAACCGATATAGTTTTAAGCTATATCAAACAGTGAAAAATATGTATTTTACAATATCACTTATGTTTTTTATACTTTTAGTAACAACAAGGAGGAAGTAAAAATGAACGCACCTTATAAATATGATATTGTTGGAAGTTTTTTAAGAGATAAAGAAATTAAACAAGCAAGAGAAGATTTTTCCTTAGGAAAAATCAATCAAAGTCAATTAGAAGAAATTGAAAATAAATCAATTGAAAATCTTGTTAATGAAGAAAAAGCTGTTGGTTTAAAAGCTGTTACTGATGGTGAATTTCGAAGAGCTTTTTGGCATTTAGATTTTCTATGGGATTTAAAAGGCGTAGAAAAAGTAGCCGTCGAACATTTTTCAATTGCCTTTAAAGGACATCAACCAAAAAGTCAAACTTTAGAAATTGTGGATAAAATCGATTTTCCCGAAGATCATCCATTTTTAAAACATTTTAAATTCATGCAAAGAGTATCTGGAGAAACAGAAGTTAAACAATGTATCCCTTCTCCTTCAATGCTTCATTTAATTTGTTGTATTAGAGAAGAAAACTATCAACCTATTGAAAAATATCAAGATAACGATGTTTTATTAAAAGATATCGCCTATGCTTATCAAAAAGCAATCAAAGCTTTTTATCAAGCTGGTTGTCGTTATCTTCAATTAGATGATACTTCATGGGGAGAATTTTGTTCAAAAGAAAAAAAAGAAGCTTACAAAGCAAGAGGAATTGATGTAGATGAACTTGCTAAAAAATATGTTGATATGATCAATCTCGCATTAGAAGCTAAACCTGATGATATGGTTATTACAATGCATATTTGTAGAGGTAACTTTAGATCAACATGGTTTACTTCAGGGGGATATGAACCAGTTGCAAAAACTTTATTTGGGAATTGTCATGTTGATGGTTTCTTCTTAGAATATGATAGTGAACGTGCTGGTGGATTTGAACCTCTTCGCTATATTCAAAATCAAAAAGTTGTCTTAGGTCTTGTGACTTCTAAAGATGCTAAACTTGAAAACAAAGATGAAATTATTAAACGTATTCATGAAGCAGAAAAATATGTTCCATTAAATCAATTAGCACTGTCTCCTCAATGTGGTTTTGCTTCAACAGAAGAAGGAAACTTACTTACTAAAGAAGAACAATGGAATAAAGTCAAACTTGTTAAAGAAATCGCTGAAGAAGTTTGGCAATAATAAAAGGAACTTTTCGTTCCTTTTATTATTTTATAACTGATTTTAATGTTTCATCTGTCATTGCAAAAGTTTCTGATACTTTTTGATAGATGATTTCTTCATCAATATTCAATTCTTTTAAAAGCTTAAAAACCTTTTTTAAATCCTCTTTTCTTGTTTTATCCATTGCATCATTCATTAAGTTTTCAAAAACATCAAACAAATTAATATCATCACTGGATTCATTTTCAATACTTTCTAACAAAATCGATTTCATATCACGAGAACGACTTCTTTTATCACGATATAAAATATAAGCCTTTGCTACTCTTACATAGCCTTCTTCAATTAAAATTTCTTCAACTGTATCTTGAACAAGTTCTACTGTTGGTAAAGTACTTTCTTTTTCTTCTAATCTTTTTTCTACATCATGAGCAATAGCATATACTTTCTTTAATTCTACTTTATCAAAACATGCACTAAAGGCTTTATAAAGCGCTCCAGCAATCTTGTCTACTTCAAAGTCAACTAAACGCCCATCTCTTTTTCTAATACTTTTAATCATACAAAGCCTCCTATCTATCTATAGTATAATGAAATTTTTATTTAATTTCATTAGATATGATATTTTTCTACATGGACTTGATAATTTTTATAAATTACTAAAATATAATCTTCTTTTAATTTTTCAACAATCCCATATCTAAAGACATCTTCTTGATTTAACTGATACTTTTCTATTAATCGATGTTTGATTTCTTTTTCGTTATCAATTCTTGTCTTCCACCATTTTTTAGGTTTGACTTTAGATAATCTTAAATAGTCTTCTATTAATTCATCTTCATATTGTTCTTTTAAATAAATATTGATATATTGGAATAATTCGTCTAATTGAAAACCAAAGAATTTAAACTGTTGAGCTTGGTAAAATTCACCCAAATCTAAAAAGAAATAAAATGGTGATTTACATTGTCTTAAGACTTTATTCATTGTTATTGGCATTTTCCCTGAATTCCAATATTTTTGTAACATATCTTCAGCTAAATGTATTTTTTCAATATCTTCTTTAGATAAATCATGACTCTCTATTAATTCATAAGGAGCATGTTTTTCATAAATATAACCATATTTATTAGCTTCTTTTCTTAAACTTGTTCCTCTTAAAAGTTTTAAGAACCCTAATTGTAATTCCTTAGGATATAATCTAAAAACATCATCAAATGATTTTGAGAATCTTTGTAAGTTCTCTAGTGGCAATCCTGCAATTAAATCTAAATGAAAATCTATTTTATGATTTTGTTGGAGTTGTCGAATAACATCACATAGACGTTCAAAGTTTTGATATCTTTGAACAACTTTATTTGTTGGTTCATAAGTTGATTGAATACCGATTTCAAATCTAAGTAAACCATCAGGTGCTTCTTCATTAATAAAATCAATAATTCTTTGATCTAAAACATCCCCGTTAATTTCAAATTGTAATTGTACTCCTGGATGACAGTTTTTAAAAACAAAGTCTAATATTTCTAAAGCATGTTCTGTTTTAGCGTTAAACGAGCGATCTAAAAGCTTAATTACTTTGACATCTGTATTTAAGATTGCTTTTAATTGTTGTTTTAAATAATCCATTGAAAAGAATCTTAATCCTTTTTCTAATGAAGATAAACAATATTGACATTGATAAGGACATCCTCTACTTGTTTCAAAATATAAGATCCTATTTTTCATATCTTTCATGTCTCTTTCTAATAAATAAGGAGACTCTAACGTTTCTAAATAACTTAAATCAACTGGTGGAATCAAGCGTGGATCTCGATGTTCTTTCATACTAATACCTTGAAGCTTGACTTCTTCATTATTTTCCAAAGCTGTCAATAATTGATTTAAAGCAACTTCCCCTTCACCTGCCATAATATAGTCAATTTCAAACTCATCTAAAAAATGATCAATTTCATAAGTTACTTCAGGTCCACCAATAATAATCTTTAACTCAGGTTTTCTTTCTTTTAATAAATGACATAATTTTTGAATATGATCTACATTCCAAATATAGACACTTAAACAAAGAATATCTAAATCCATTGATAAAAGATCATCTACGATATGATTTAAATCATCTTTAATGGTATATTCTTTAAAATCAATATCATGATCATCTTTACAAGCTACATAAAGAAGTCTTAACGCTAATGATTTATGGATAAATTTTGAATTTAATGTTGTGATTAATGTTTTCATAATAACTCTATATAAAAATCTAGAGAAAACTCTAGATTTTTAATCTTTCTTAAATTTTGGAATAACATTTTTATATAAACAATACTCTTCTAACGTCCAGTTTTGATCTTTAATTTCCTTAGCCACTTTTTTACCTACATAACGTAAATGCCATGGTTCATGAGAAATTCCTGTAATACCATCCGTTCCTTCTGTAAAACGAACAATAAATCCATATTTTGCACAGTTTTCAACAACCCATTTATATTCTGTTGTATCCCCAAAGACAAGTCTTTGTTTATCAACGACACTTTGAGAAGTCATATCAATACCAAGTCCTGTTTGATGTTCACTTGCTCCTGGAGTAGCTACATATTCAGCAGCATAAGCACCACCATATTTTTGTTCAGTTTCTTGATAGATTTTTTCTTGTTCTTCATATGAACGATAACCACTATTTAATAATAAATACATACCTTCTTTTTTAGCATCTTTGATCATTTTAACTAAAGCTTCGGCTGCAACTTTTCTAAGTTGTGGATGATCGCATGTTGGCGCTACATATTCACTATCTAATTCTACTAAATCTTTTGGTTCATAATCATTTAAATAGAATCCTTTTTTTACAAGAGTTAAATAATCATCTGGATTGGCAATATTATATTTAGCTTTTGTTTGACCATTACTTGAAACAATAAATGGATAATTAACAATATTAACGGCATAATTATAATCTTTAACAGTATTATATTGTGCTATATAATCATTGATTTTCTTTAAATCATATCCTTTTACTTTTCTAAAAGGAGCTGTTTGACTATTTGTAAGTTTATTGTCTATTAAAAATTGAAGATCACTTTTACCAGCACCATCTTTTAACATTGACCAAATTGTTTTTTCACTATAACCCATTGATTTTAATGAAGGCACTTGATTTTCAAAAATATAATTAACAATGTCAACGATATCTTCATAATCCATATCTTTATGTAAAGAATAGAATTGTTCATATTCATCATAAAGAGCTACTTTATTTGAATTATCGACCCATTTTAAAATATGTTTCATCTCATCATGTGATAACAATTCTTTTTCTTCATCATTATCAAATGAGCTCACTAACTCACTTGTTGTTGACCAAGAGTAACCTTTCATCAAAAATTGAATTCTATTAAAATTAAAATAAATAATAATTCCTAAAATAACAACCACTGCTGCAATTACAGCAATCACAGTACGTCCTACTTTTAAACGTCTTCTTGAACTACTATAAGAACTGTAATAACTATAATCTGTTTTTTTCTTAAATAATCCCATTTCTTTTTTTCACCTCTATTAATGTATCGCTATTATAGAAAATATAGATACTACTTACAATCCTTTTTTAAATAGTTTTTTCTACCAATTTCATATAAATCATTTCCTAAATGATCAATCACTACAACTAATGGCATATTTTTAACTTTTAACTTACGAATTGCTTCCGGTCCTAAATCATCAAAAGCAATCACTTCACATTCTTCTATACATGAAGACATCATCGCTCCAGCACCACCAATAGCACCAAAATAAACGCCATGATAGTCAACAATGGCTTTTTTAACTGCATCACTTCGATACCCTTTACCAATCATCGCATGTAAGCCAAGTTTAATAAGTCTAGGTGAATAAGCATCCATTCTTCCTGAAGTGGTTGGTCCACCACTGCCAAATACTTGACCTGGTTTTGAAGGAGTTGGGCCAACATAAAAAATCGTTTGATCTTGGATATTGAAAGGAAGTTCTTTTCCTTCATCCAATAATTGAATCAATCTTTTATGAGCAGCATCTCTTCCTGTATAAATCGTTCCACTTAAAAAAACTTCATCTCCAGCTTTTAGCTGTTTAATTTTATCAACTGTTAATGGTGTTTCTAAATAAATCATAGTGAAACCTCCTTATGACGTGAAACATGACAACAAATACTAACAGCGACTGGCATCCCTGCAATATGTGTAGGGAAAGTTTCAATATTTAAAGAAAGAGCTGTTGTCTTTCCTCCATAACCAGCAGGGCCAATTCCTGTTTCATTGATCATTTGTAATAATTCATCTTCTAAAGAAGCATATCTTTGATCTGGATGATGACTTCCAATTTCACGAATCATGGCCTTTTTAGCAAGCATTGCCACTTTATCAAAAGAACCTCCAATACCTACACCAATAACCATTGGTGGGCAGGCATTTGGTCCTGCATCATTGACAACTTTCATCACAAAATCCTTAATTCCTTGAAGTCCATCACTTGGTTTTAGCATCTTAATTTGGCTCATATTTTCTGAACCAAATCCTTTAGGCGCTAAAGTAATATGAAAAGTATCCCCCTCAACAATATCATAATAAATAATTGCTGGAGTATTATCTTTTGTATTAGTGCGTTCAAACAAAGGATCTTTAACAACTGATTTTCTTAAATACCCTTCTGTATATCCTTGTCTTACTCCTTCTTGAATTGCTTCATTTAAACTGCCACCTGTAATATGTACTTCTTGTCCCATTGTCACATAAACAAAAGCCATTCCTGTATCTTGACAAATAGGCATTTGTTTTTCTTGTGCCAACTTTGCATTATCCATTAATACTTGTAATGTTTTTTTGGCAAGTGCACTATCTTCTTCATCATGTTTTTGTGATAATGCTTTTTCAACATCTTGAGGTAAAATAGTTGCTGCTTCTATACACATTTTTTTAATTGCATCTGTAATTGTTGAACATGTTATCTCTCTCATATGTATCTCCTATTCAATAATATTATCTTTTACATCAGGATAATAAATAGAATAATATCTAAGTGACATTAATTCCATTGTTGTAAGTAAATTATGTTTACCTGTTTTTTTATATTTTGAATCACCTATTTCAATAATATAATTTGGTTCAAAACCAAAATCAAAGCTCTTATCATTGGTAATCACAACAACTTTCGCATTTGATTTTTTAATATATGAAATCATCTTTTGACTCCCATTAAAAATATGACCACTCACTGTTAAAATAATAGCTACACTATTTTCATCTAACTCCTTAGCACATTGAAGCTGACTTGTTTGTTCCATATAAGCCATTGTGAACTTCTCTAACATCAATAAATCAGTTTGAAAATGTAAAGCAACTGAATGTGAAAACTGTGTTCCAAAAAAAGCTACGTTATCACTATCATGAATCAGTTTTAAAACCTCATCGATTACATTCCAATCTAAATAAGAAGAAAGTTGACTTAAAGATGTACAAATTTGTTGACTATAATAAGCTGTACTTTCTTCTGGATGATCTTTCATCATATCTAAAGGAACATTAATTAAATTATTAAACTTTCTTGATGTTGAACTAAACCACGCACACTCTTGTTTTAAATGAGCATAATTTTCATAACCAAGTGTTCTACAAAAACGAGAAATGGTTGCTGGAGACACAAAACATTCGCTCGCAAGTTTAGAAATTCCCATATGAGCTACTTCTGAAATATGATGTGCCATATACCAGGCAATGTTATAATTTGTATCTGTTTCATTGGCGCTATCTAAATATATTAATAATCTATAAAATAAATTTTTCATGTCATCCTCCCCTATTCTACAATATTATACACTAAATTCATCTTTATGCTTATATAAATTTGTAATAACAAATCACATATTTTTTTACATTTGTAACTTTTTTTAACTGTTTTTTATTTATATATTAAATCTGTAGAAAGAAAATAGATTTTACTATTCATATTCCCTCTATTATCTTTCTATATTATTCTTATCCTCCCAAATAAGAATAACATAAAAGGCATCTTGATGTCTTTTTTTCTTTTTCTTATAATAAAGAAAAAGGAGATCAATAATAATGTTAAAAGAATTCAAAGAATTTGCCTTAAAAGGCAACATGATTGATTTAGCTGTTGGGGTTATTATCGGTGGTGCTTTTAATTCATTAGTCACTTCTCTTGTAGAAAACATCATTATGCCTATTTTAAGTTTAGTTACAGGTAAGATTGATTTTTCTAATCTATTTATTGCTTTAGATGGAAATACATACAAAACATTAGCTGCTGCTCAAGCAGCAGGAGCATCTACTGTTAATTATGGTTTATTTATTACTGGTTTACTTAATTTTCTTATCATGGCTTTTGTTATCTTTATGATTGTTAAAATGATGAACAAATTAAGAACTAAAACAGAAAAACCTGTAGAAGAAAAACCAACGAAGAAGATTTGTCCTTATTGTCAAAGTGAGATCTCTATCAAAGCATCTCGTTGTCCACACTGTACAAGTCAATTAGAAAACTAAAATAGCTTTCTGTAATGTCATTCATTACAAAAAGCTATTTTTTTATTATTATTTAATTTTAGCATTTATCGCAAAATCAAGTTTTGTTTCAATATCATAATTTTCTTCTTTGCCTGCAAATGTCGTGGCTTTTCCATAATAGTGCATGATTGTTTTTCCATTTTTTACAGATAAATCAAGTTGAATATCACTGCTTTGATAAGCTTCTTTTAAAAGTGAACATATTCCTTCATGTTGAAACTGAATTTCCACAATTTGTAATTCTATTTCAGGAGCTATTTCAATACCATGTCGTGTAGTATAAATTATTTGTGGTGCTTCTATTTTTAAATTATTCCCGGCTGTGCTTTCACTTACCTGAATATTGATTTCAGGATGACTAGCACACCATTTATAATAGCCAAAACCACAAAGAGTAATCACTAAAACAAATAAAAGGATATAAAGGTAAATCTTTTTGATTTTAAATGTTACATATTGTTTCATTGTTTCACCTACCTATTTATTTGATTATAGCATAGATGTTCTATATAAAACAAAAAAACATCGATTACTCGATGTCTCTTACATTTGGTGCGGGCGACAGGAATCGAACCTGCACGCCGAAGGCGCTAGATCCTAAGTCTAGTGCGTCTGCCAGTTCCGCCACGCCCGCATTGAAATGGTGACCCGCAGGCGACTCGAACGCCTGACCCTCTGATTAAAAGTCAGATGCTCTACCAACTGAGCTAGCGGGTCAAAATATGGTGCCGGCTAAAGGACTTGAACCCTCAACCTACTGATTACAAGTCAGTTGCTCTACCAATTGAGCTAAGCCGGCATTTAAAAAAATGGTGGAGGTTAACGGGCTCGAACCGCTGACCCTCTGCTTGTAAGGCAGATGCTCTCCCAACTGAGCTAAACCTCCAAAAATGGTGACTCGTACGGGATTCGAACCCGTGAATGCATGCGTGAAAGGCATGTGAGTTAACCGTTTCTCCAACGAGCCACATGGCGCTTGAAGTAGGACTCGAACCTACGACCGATCGGTTAACAGCCGATTGCTCTACCAACTGAGCTATTCAAGCAACTTAACAGTGCTCATTTATATTAGCATCCTTTTTCTAATAAATCAACCCTTTTTTATAATTTTTTTAAAAAAATTTATTTTATCTCAAAAATTGCTTCTTCTTGTAATATTATATATCATTCTATATTTGATTAATGGTATAATTATATAAACATATAATATAAGGAGGATTCTATGGACCAACAAAGAGAACAAGCAAGTCAAATCGCACATGAATTTATTGTTTATCAAGAAAGTGAACAAGCAGATATTGATGCAAAAGATCATCAATTCGATGCTTTATGGCAAAGTATATATGATGTATGTAAACTTATTAAATTTGGAATAATAGAAGATATTACTGAAGAAGAATTTGAGGAAGCCAACGCTTGGTTAAAAACCACTCAATCTCTTACAGAAGATTATCAAGAATTCGAATTAGAATTTTAAGGAGATCAAAAATGGAAAAATATTTAATTGTGACAGACACAACAAGTGCAATGGATCAAGAAATTGCACAAAAAAACGGAATCGAACTTATTTCATTAAGTGTCATCGTTGATGGCCATGAATATAAAGATCAAGTCGATATTTCAACTAAACAACTTTATGACTATTTAAGAGATGGTAAAATTCCTTCAACAAGTCAGCCAAATACAGGTTATCTTGTTGAACAAATGGAAAAATGGCAAGAAGAAGATTATGAAGCAATCATTATTATTACCTGCTCTGCAGATTTATCAGGAACAAACAACGGTTTCCATCTTGCTAAAGATACCGTTGGTTTAGATAATGTTTATATTTATGATAGTCGTCAAGTAGGTGCTCCTGTTATGGATATGGCTATTTGTGCAAAACAACTTGCAGATGAAGGGAAAACTGTTGATGAAATTTTTGCTGCTTTAGAAGAAAAAACAAATCATTCTTTTTCGTTCCTTTATCCAGATAACTTTAAACAACTTTCACGTAGTGGAAGATTATCACCAATGGCAGCCAGAATGGCATCGATGTTAAAAATCAAAGCTTTGCTTTGTTTAGATGAACAAGGTAAAGCCGTTGATAAATATACAATGTCTAGAACTGAAGTAAAAATCTTAAAATCGATTGTTGATAAATTCCATGAATTAGGTGTTAACGCTAAACAACACAAGATTTATATTTCACACGCTGATAATGAAATTTTTGCTAAAAAAGCAAAATTATTATTTCAAACAACCTTCCATGGTATTGATGTAGAAATCAATTATTTGCCTGCTGTTTTAACATGCCATGGTGGTCTTGCTTGTTGTGCAATTCATGCTACATATAAAATTTAAGGAGTGATTAATGATGAAAGTTGTTGATATGCATTGTGACACTATTTTAAAACTTTATGATGATTTACATCACGGTAAAGAAGGTTCTTTATTAGAAAATGACGGTCATATTGATTTAAAGAAAATGCAAAAAGGAGATTATTTACTTCAAAACTTTGCGATGTTTGTTGATTTAAGTGAAAATCCTCAACCTTTTTTAAAAGCAAATCAACTCATTAACTATTATTATCATGAAATAGAAAAATATCCTGAACTCATTAAACCTGTCTTTTGTTATCAAGATATTATCGATCATCAACAAGCAGGTATCATGTCTTCTCTTCTAACATTAGAAGAAGGTGCTGTTGTAGAAAATGATTTATCACTACTTGAACATTATTATAGATTAGGCGTTAGAATGATTACTTTGACATGGAATCATGCAAATGGCATTGGACACCCTAACCTTTCTAATATTTCTTGTTATGAAGATATGTTTAAAATCAATGATCACGATGGTTTAACACCTTTTGGTTTACAATATATTAAAGAAATGGAACGTTTAGGAATCATTATTGACGTTTCTCATTTAAGTGATGCTGGATTTTATGATGTTTATCATCATACAACAAAACCTTTCGTTGCCTCTCATAGTAACGCTCGTCAAGTATGTGGTGTCGCTAGAAATATGTCAGATGACATGATTTTAAAACTTGCTAGTCGTGGAGGCGTTATGGGAATCAACTTCTGTAGTGATTTTTTAACTACCGAAGGTACTCATCAAACAAGTTATGTTAAGGATATGGTTCAACATATTTTATATATCAAAAATCTTGCAGGTATTGATTGTATTGGTTTAGGAAGTGACTTTGATGGTATTGGATCCAAGCTTGAAATGAAGGATGCAAGTGGTTATCAAATGTTATATGGTGCTTTAATTGAAGCTGGATTATCTATTGAAGAAATTGAAAAGATTTTTTATAAAAATGTCTTACGTGTTTATAAAGCAGTTTTGAAATAGGATTGGAAACAATCCTATTTTTAAAAAAACAAAAAAATGCGTATCTCTATCTCATCATTTTAGAAAAATAATGTTATAATAGCTAAATGGGAGGGACTACTTATGTATATTAAAGATGATGAAATTAATAAGTATTTTAATGAGCCCAATTGGAAAGTAGCTCATAACTTATTTCAACATAATACAATATCTAACATGTCTGTTATTAAAGATGGTCAAATTTACCAAATCGTAGGAAGTACTAATGTTAATGGTAAAATTGATACTGCTACAATTCAAGTTGATACAGGAGGACATATCCTCGAATTTAACTGTGATTGTAATCACTGTAAGCCTAATGAACTGGCATGTGGACATATAGGTGCTATTTTATTAAAATTTTACGGTCTTGAAGCAAGTGATTTACCTTATTCTTTCAATCAAAAAGGAAATTACGCTGATCAATTACAAGCACTTCAAGCAAAAAAAGAAGCCGCACATTTAAAAGAACAAGCTAATTTAACTTTTTCATTAATTGAACAATATAAAAATCAACATCGTTTACATCAATTACAACTTAATCAACACATTCATTTAATACCACAAGTAAAAAGTACTTTTAATCGATTAAGTTTATCTTATAAGATTGCTAGCGATAGAAGTTATACAATTAAAAATTTAAATACTTTTATTCAAAATGTAAAAGCAAACGAAATTGTTGAATATGGAAATGCTTTAGTTACCGACCATAACTCTAAAGCCTTTGATAGTTCTTCATTAAAACAAATTCGTTTTATTAAAGAATATTTTCATTTAAAAGATGATGATCGTAGTATTAGAATCACATCAGACAATATTGATGATTTTTTTCTAACACATTATGATAATTTAGATATCAACATTAACTTTACAACAATTGATTTACAAAACTTCATTTTAGAAATCCAAAAAGATGAAGATTACACAACCATCAAATACAAAGAACCTGATGGTATTACTATCATCGGTCATCAATATATCTATTATTTCGATCACTATACCCTTAATAGATATTCAAAAGAATGTAGTGATGCGCTAAGACCTTTACTTACACATTTAGAAAATAATTCACTTACAATTCCAAATAACGAATTACCACGTTTTTCTAAATATATCATTGATTCTGTTGTTCCTTATGTCGAATTTACAGGAGATGATATCGATGAATATCTACCTATGGATATTTCTTTATTAATTTATGTCGATTTAAATAACAACAACGAATTATCTGTTACATTAGATTATCGAGATGATCAAGGAAATACAATCTTAGAAAACCCTAAAGATCTAGTACTTCCATTAAAATTAGATGGTGTTATTCAAACACTACAAAAATACCTAGAATATGATGAAATCACTCAAATGTATTATCTTTATAATGAAGAAGATATTTATGATTTCATTACTCGTGTTTTACCTTCACTTAATAATGATTGTGAAATTTATATTAGTGAAGAAATCAAACAAATGAATAAACCTAAAAATATGAAATTAAATATCGGTGTTCGTTTACAAAATGATTTATTAAAAATCGATATTAATAGTATCAATGTTGATAAAGAAGAAATTAAAGATATTTTATATGCTTATCAACACAAAAAGAATTATCATCGTTTAAAAAATGGGGAATTTATTAATTTAGATGATGATAGTATCAAAGATTTAGATTTATTATTTAATGATTTAAATATTGAATATAACGATTTAAAAGATGGTGAAGTTGAAGTTGATAAATATCATTCACTTTATTTAGAAAACTTTATGAACAGTTCATCATTACATTTCAACAGAGATCAACATTTTCAAGACTTGATTTCTCATATTGAAGAAAAAGATCCTGAAGATATTCAAGTTCCACAAAATTATTCTAAGATTTTAAGAGACTATCAAGTTCAAGGATTTAAATGGTTAAAAACAATGTCAGAATATGGCTTCGGTGGTATCTTAGCTGATGATATGGGGCTTGGTAAAACATTACAAGTCATGACATTGATTGAAGATGGTATCGGTGAAAATCATGTCAGTCTCGTTGTTGCTCCTGCAACCTTGATTTATAACTGGCAAGATGAAATCAAAAAATTCTCAAAGAAATTGAAAACAGTTTGTATTACTGGAAATATTGCTCAAAGAAAGAAATTAATTGAAAGCATTTCAGAATATGATGTTGTTATTACTTCATATGATTATATTCGTAGAGATTATGAATTATATAAAGATTATCAATTCTATTATTTTATTTTAGATGAAGCTCAATATATCAAAAATCAAAGTACAAAGAATGCCCAAACTGTTAAATTAATTAATGGTAAATATCGTTTTGCTTTAACAGGTACTCCAATTGAAAATAGTTTAGCAGAATTATGGTCAATCTTTGATTTCTTGATGCCTCAGTATTTATATAATTATCATCATTTCAAAGAAACTTACGAAATACCAATCATAAAAAATGAAGACCAACAAAAACAAGCAAAACTTAAGCAATTAGTTGAACCATTTATTTTAAGAAGAACAAAGAAAGATGTTTTAACAGAATTACCAGACAAGATTGAAAACAATGTCATTATTCCTTTTACACCAGAGGAAGAAAAAATATATCTTGCTAACTTATCAACAATTAATAGTGAATTACAAAGTGCTATTCAGGTAAATCATATTGATAAGATCCAAATCCTTGCAATGATGACAAGACTTCGTCAATTATGTTGTGATCAACGTATTTTATATAAAGATATTATTGAACCAAGTTCTAAACTTAAAGCTTGTATGGATATTATTGAAACAGCAAAAGAAAATAATCAAAAAGTCTTACTATTCTCTTCTTTTACTAAATCATTAGATTTAATCGAAGCTGAATTACGTAAAAAAGATATTTCTTATTATGTTTTAACTGGTTCAACAACAAAAATCAAAAGGCATCAACTTGTTAATGCCTTCCAAAACGATCAAACAACTGTCTTTTTAATCAGTTTAAAAGCAGGTGGTACTGGTCTTAACTTAACAAGTGCTTCTACCGTTATTCACTATGATCCATGGTGGAATATGTCTGCACAAAATCAAGCAACAGATAGAGCTTATCGTATTGGACAAACAAATAATGTTCAAGTTTATAAATTGATTATGAAAAATTCAATTGAAGAAAAGATTCAAAAACTTCAAGAACAAAAACAAGATTTATCGAATATGTTTATTGAAAACAATAATGGTTCTATTACCCAAATGTCTACTGCAGATATTATTGATTTATTTAAATAAAGAAAAAGGAGATTAAAGACGTTCAATCTTTAAATCTCCTTTTCTTATGTAATTCAATTTTCTAAAAGCTTTGTAAAAACTAAATGTTAAAATTGCTGGAGCAATCACATCTATCAAAATAAGTGGTATCCAATACTGATTTCCCATTACTTGAATCGCATCCAATAAACCTACAAGTCCTGCTGTTCCCATTCCTGAGCCAATTGCACTGCAACGAATATGAAGTAAGACCGTTGAAATAGGTGCTGTAATAATCGTTGTTAAAATTGTAGGTAACCAAATAACCGGTCTTCTAATAATATTTTTAAACTGTAACATACTTGTTCCAATTCCAATAGCAATAACATCACCAATATCATTATCTTCAATAGACATCATCGCAAAACCAATCATTTGTGCGCAACACCCTGCAAGTGCTGCCCCTGCCGCTAAACCATCAAGTCCTAACATAATACCAATAGCAGCTGAAGAAATTGGTGCCGTTAATGCCATTCCCATTAACACCCCTACAACAATTGACATAAATAAAGGTTGTAAAGAAACCCCATCATTAATAACACTTCCAATCCAAGTAATCATTTGTGTAAGATAAGGTCCTACAAATTGCGTTACCAAACCTGCTATACAGATAGAAACAAAAGGAACAAGTAAAATATCAATCGGTGTTTTCCCTTGAATAAGTCTTGTTACCTCAATAGCCGCTAAAACTGCTACATAAGCTGAAATTGGATTACCCGCTTGAACACCATTATTAAATGTTCCAGCTCCTATTGCTCCTGCAATAACCGCAGAAATCAAATTAAGTCCTTTTGCATCAATTGCATAGCCCATACCAATTCCAATGGCCGGTCCCATTAAATAACCTGCTACTGTCCCCCAGGTTACAAGTTGTTCAACATGAACTAATGTTCCTAATTGTTTTAATATTGTTCCAATAATCAAACTTGCAAAAAAGCCATAAGCCATTCCATTAAAAGTATTGATTACATAATTTCCTTTTCCTCTGCTTTGTGCCATATTTTACCCCCTCAATTGGATTATAGAGTATATTTATTTTTTTACAACAAAAAAACTGCCGAAGCAGTTAGTTTATTTATTGGTGGAGCCAAGCGGGATCGAACCGCTGACCCCCTGCGTGCAAGGCAGGTGCTCTCCCAGCTGAGCTATGGCCCCAATTTAATATTTACTTTTTCCACCATTTCATTTGTTAAAATGGTGGGCCTGAATGGATTTGAACCATCGACCTCACCCTTATCAGGGGTGCGCTCTAACCAACTGAGCTACAGGCCCACATCTATATAAAACAATTAATTAATGGTGGGCCTGAATGGATTTGAACCATCGACCTCACCCTTATCAGGGGTGCGCTCTAACCAACTGAGCTACAGGCCCATCAATCAACTGCCCATATAATATACCATGCATACAAGAATACGTCAACAGTTTTTCGTATATTTTTTTACATTTTTTTAAAAAAACAAAAATACATTGATAAAATCAACGCTTTTTTTATTGTAAAATTTTTGCTGTTTTTTTCTTTTTTTGAGTCATTATTCTTAAATGATATTTAATGAGCCCTTCTTTTACCTTTTGACATAGTTTTTTTTGATAATTTTTGCTTCTTAGTTGCCCACATTCATTATAATTTGATAAAAAACCACACTCAATTAGAACTCCTAATGTCTTAGTAGCTCTTAAAACTCTAAAACCACATCCACTAATTGGTTTTCTACTATTTGTTAACTGTTTTAAACTTTGATCAATATCAAAAGCCAATGCTTTTCCTTGTTTGCTTCTATAATAATAAAAAACTTGTGAACCCCATGCACTTCTATTACCAGAAGCATTTTGGTGAATACTTAATAAATAATCACATTTATAGCTATCTATCTTCCTGACCCTTAAATACATATCATCTTGTTTAGAATAATGATGATTTCTTTTCGTCATATCATAATCACCATCTCTTGTTAAATAGACTTTAGCACCACTTTTTTCTAATTCATCTTTCATTTTCAAAGCAATTTCTAAATTAATATTATCTTCATAATAACCATATTCAATAGCTCCATTATCAAAACCACCATGTCCTGCATCAATCACCACTTTTACATTTTTTAAAGATTTTTCATAAGCATCTACAGGAACCTCAAAGAAACACACGCCAAAAGCAATCATTATAAGAAAAATTCTTTTCATAACATCACCGTTGTATTATATGTCAAAAAAAAGATATCATGATTTTTCATGATATCTAAAATTTATCCATCAAGTAGTTTCTAAAGGCCTCATTAACTTCTTTTTTATATTTTCTACCAATTTCTAATTCATTTTTACTTTCTTCATTAACCATATTAATATGATTTTTATCTATACGATAAATATATTTCATATTAATTGCATAACTTCTATGTATTTGAATAAAACAATGTGCTTGTTTTACTTGTTCCATAAATTTCTTCAAAGTCATTTTAACAGCATATTCATGTTCATATGTATGGATAATCAATTCATGAGCATAACATTCTGCATAGATAATATCATCACTCATTAATGTTATATATGCCATTTGATTTTTATTCATTCCCTTATTCAGTTCAAAAATCAATTTCATTTCATTTTTACATTCTTCATTGTAAAGTTGATTAAAAACTTTAAAGTCATTATCAAGATGATTCTTTCTAATAAAGCATAACGCCTTTAATCCTTGGGTTTTAAAAATCAAACTACTTTTACTTGAAACAAAAACAATTTGTGAATCAAACTTTTCTTTAAACTTTTTCGCATAATCCACACCTGTCCCATTTTCAAATATCACATCTAAAAATAAAATATCGGGTACATGTTTTATCTGATCTAAATCAACCATTCCATGATAAACATCTACAACAGCATGGTATTCACTTTCTAATTTATTTTTTAAAGTTTCGCCAAACGCTCGGTCATCATCCATAATCGTAAAATACATACTCACACATCCTAACTACACATATTTTATTCACCATAAATTATAGCATATTTTACGCATCTTTTTTATTTTTATATTTTTTATGTTTTTTTCCAAAAAACGCCTTAGAAGGGATTTATATAGACTTAAAAAGGATCATTATTGAACACGAAGATATTTTTTTACTATGTCTAGTTCTTCAATATAAATACAATGATTTATTTTATTTTCTTTAACATCTTGATAACATTTTTCAAAATCCAACCATTTAACTTCACTTACTTCATGATCAACAAAAACAAAATCTTTTTCTTCTAAATCTTTCCATAAAACAAATATTTTACTTACTTGATTATCTTTAAATAAACGACCATGAAAAATTTCTTCAAAATGAAATCTACGATTTCCACAATCAATCAATTCACTTTCCCTTACAACAATTCCTAATTCCTCTTTCAACTCTCTTACCGCCGATTGACCATAGTTATCCCCTGCAGGAATATGTCCTGCACTTGAAATATCATAACAGCCAGGAAATGAATCTTTTTGTTCACTTCTTTTTTGTAATAATATTTGTATTTTATTTTCTTTTTTTCTTAAGATCCAAACATGAGCTGTACGATGTAAGATTCCTTGTTGATGTGCAATTTCTCTTTCTACTGTCTTTCCTGTTGGATTTCCTAATTCATCGCATATATCTAAAATTTCCATTTTATCATCTCCATTAAAATCATATTATCATCTTTCTTTACATTATAAAATGAGATGTTTAAAATAGATACGAAAAGAGGTAGAACAAATGAATAAATGTTGGTGCGGAAGTGGCTTAGACTATGAAGTTTGTCACCGCGAATTTGACAAAAAAATTAATTATTACAAAAAAAGAGGAGTGATGACACCTCCTAGATCAATGATTAAAAATCAACAACAAATTGAAGGAATCAAAAAAGCAGCTGTTGTAAATAATGGGTTATTAGATCATATCGAAAAGAATATAAAAATTGGTATGTCGACTGAAGATATCGATGTACTTACAAGAGAATATTTAAAGGAACACAATGCACATTCTGCTGATTTAAATTATGAAGGCTATCCTAAAAGTATTTGTACATCTATTAATGATGTCGTTTGTCATGGAATTCCTTCTTCTGATGTTATTTTAAAAGATGGAGATATTATTAACGTTGACGCTACAAGTGAATTAAATGGTTACTATGCCGATGCTTCACGTATGTTTATGATGGGAAATGTTTCAGATGAAGCTAAAAAACTTGTTAAAATCACAAAAGAAGCGATGTATGAAGGGATGAAAGCTATCAAGCCATGGAAAAGTCATATTGGAGATATCGGTAAAGCAATTCAAAGATATGCACATATTAATGGCTATAGTGTCGTTGAAGAATTCTGTGGCCATGGTATTGGAATGACCATGCATGAAGATCCTTATGTCTTCCATTTTAAAACAAAAGAAGATACTGTTTTGATTGTTCCAGGAATGGTTTTTACAATTGAACCAATGCTTAATCAAGGAACAAGACATGTTCACTTAAATTATAATGATGATTGGACAGTTTATACAGATGATGGAAAACTTTCTGCTCAATGGGAACATACTTTCCTTGTTACAGAAGATGGTGTGGAAATTATTTCAAAATAAAAAGTCAGAAAATCTGACTTTTTTATTATGCCGTTTTTTCAACATATACGTGCTTTTTTAATATACTTTCTTCATAAACAAGATGTTGATAACAATCCTCACATAAATAATGAGTCACAACATCATACCGATTTCTATCAACACGAATTCGATGCTCTTGATGAAGCTTTCTTAAACAATTACCACAATAACAATCAATAATACAGGCAATAGCTTCATCTTCATTCCCATCACACCAATAAATACCATTTCTACAGGTAACAATAATTTTCTTACAAGCATTTAAGCCTATTTCTTCATTTTCAAACATTTCAATTGATTTTTCAACAACTGAATTCATCCCTAGACCAATACGATGACAACTCATTTTAACAACCCCTTTCTAGGGTTATTTTAACATCCCATTTTTGTTATTTCATTAGACAGATAGTCCAAAAACTGTAGTCCTCACGAACTACAGTTTTCTCTTATAAATCACAAATACCTTTACCTTCTCCATAAACATCATACCAATCACTATTGAAATCATTCACTGCTTTTTCAATACTTGGATTCGCAAAGATTTGTTTTAAGACTTCTACTGGTGCTGTGATTGCTTGACTTCCATAATTGAAGGCATCTCTTACTTGTTGTACTCCTTTAAAGCTTGCTGCTAATATCTTACAATCATAACCATCTTGTACGATTCTATTAGATAATTCATTGATCAGTCCCATTGGATCATTTCCTAGGTTCCCTATTCTATTGACATAAGGTGCAATATAGTCTGCTCCTGCTGCCAAGGCCATATAGGCTTGCATCAAATCATAAACAGCTGTTGCTGTCACATTGACTCCTTCTGCTTTTAGTTTTTTGATGGCTTTGATTCCTTCATATGATACGGGTACTTTGATATAGACTTGATCATCGATTTCTTCTAGTATACGATGGGCTTCTTTTACGATTTCATTACATTCCTTAGAAATCACTTGAATATGAAGACTTCTTTCTTTTCCTATGATTTTCCTGACTTCTTTCATATGTTTAAAGAAATCTTTGGGACTTGTTTTTTTCACTATTGAAGGATTACTTGTTACTCCTACAATTGGCATATATTCTACTGCTTCTTTTATATCTTCTAAGTTTACTGTATCAATTATAAATTCCATTTTCTTTTCTCCTATAATGTTTGTTCAGTTCTTCCAATAATATCATCTTGTGTTGCTTTTGATAACACATTAAAGAATGCGGAATAGCCAGCAACACGAACAATTAAATCTTTATGCTTTTCAGGATGTGCTTGGGCATCTAATAATGTTTCTTTAGAAACAACATTGTATTGAACATGATAACCTTTTAATCGATTGAAGAAGGTTTTAATCAACATTTCAATCTTTTCTTTATTTTCTTCTTTCGATAATAACTGAGGTGTTACCTTTTGATTTAATAAAACACCACCAGTAATTTCATGTGTTGGTAATTTAGAAACAGATTTAAACACAGCAGTTGGTCCTTTTTTATCCATCGCATGAGCTGGTGAACATCCCTCAGCAAGAGGTGTATGTGCTTTTCTTCCATCTGGAGTAGCCATTGTGCCATAGCCTTGTCCAACGTTGGCAGAAATACTTGAAGTACCAGCATAACGAATCCCACCGATTGGACCTCTTCCATAACGAGTATTTGGATATTTTTTCATTTCATCAATATAAATATTATAAACATCAACTACTAATTGATCGACTTCATCAATATCATTACCATACTTAGGTGCATCATTAATTAACATTTCTTGAATTCTTTGACTTTCTTCACTTGTATAATCATCTAAAATAGCATTCCATAATTCTTCAGGTGTAGTTTTTCTTTCTTCAAAGACAAGTTTTTTAATAGCTGCAAGACTATCTGCCATATTCGCAATTCCTACTTGTAACCCTGAAATAAAATCATAAACAGCGCCACCTTCTTTGATTGTTTTTCCACGACCAATACAATCTTCTGTCAAGGCTGAACATAAAACATCAGGAACATCTCTTTCAAGTGCTAAATCAATCGCATTTTCAACAATCACTGACATACGTGTCAAATGACGCATTCCTTTTTCAATCGCTTTAAAGAGTTCATCATAAGATGTCATATCTTTAAAGTAACCACTACCTTCAAAGAATCGTTTTCCAGAAGTCATATCTACCCCATCATTCATTACCATTAATAAAATACGTGGGAAGTTCATATAAGACATCCCTGTACAACGATAACCCCATTTACCAGGAACTGCTGTTTCAACACAACCAATCGCTGAATAGTTATATGCATCTTCTTCTTTAACACCCTTTTCAATAAATGATGGAATAATGATTTCGTCATTATTGAATGCAGGCATTCCTGTACCAAGTTTCATAACTTCAATAGCTTCATCCAAAAAAGCTTTTGGCATATTTTTATGATATCGCACTGTTAAGTTTGGTTGTGGTAAACGTGTTTGGGCAACTGATTTTAATACTAAATATGAAAGTTCATTCGTTGCATCTTTTTTATCAGGTGTTTGTCCACCAATGGTTACATTTTGATACATTGGGCTTCCGGCACTTGAAAAAGTATGTGCTTGTGAACGCACCTTATTGATTGTTAGAGTTTTGATCCATAAGTTATCTAATAATTCAATAGCTTGTTCTTCTGTTATATTATGAAGATCTTTATCATGTTTATAGTAAGGATAAATGTATTGATCAAAACGTCCATAAGATAAAGAATGCCCATTCGATTCAATTTGTAGAATTAATTGAATAAACCATGTTGATTGAATCGCTTCATAGAAAGTTTCTGCTTTTTCATAAGGAACTTTCTTACAAATACGTGCAATTTCTTCTAATTCTTCTTTTCGTTTCCCATCAGTACTTTCTGCAAGTTCTAAAGCAAGATCACTGTAACGTCTTGCAAATGTTTTAACTGCATCAATGACAATTAAAACAGCTTTATAAAATTGATATTTATCAATATTTCCAGGCATACATAAATCAAGTTTTTCTTTTAAATCTTTAACTCTTTCTTCATATCCTTTTAAACCTTTTTGTAAAACTTGTTGATAATCTACCGCTAAATGCGCATCTCCAGAATTAAGCTTTCCTTCCATTCCAAAGAAACCTGTTTCCATATAAACACTCACTTCATCTGGAAGCAAAGCGCCTCCTTTACTTCTTAAATTATTATTTTCCCAAAATGGTGCAATAGATCTTAATTCATCTTTTGTTTCTTCAGTAATATAGAAAATATCTCCATCTCTTTTTTCAAATAGATCAAGTTCATTCATCACAAATTCCATTGTATATTCTGGAAAGATGGGTGCATCTCTATTTGATGAAGCTTGATTTCCTACAATCAAAGTATCTTCTTCAATATAAATAGGCATCTTTTCTAAGATGTTTTTTAACATATACGCTCTTTTCATAATTGGCGGTTCATTTAAATGTTCTTTATATGCCTCTGTCGCAAGGAGTGCTCTTTTTGCACAGATATATGGTTTTTTATCTAAGACTTCTTCTCTAAAATGATTCATTCTTGATGTAAGTTCACCAAAGTGTTCACTATTTTTCATTTTTCTTCCCTCAACTTTCATTCGTAAGTTTTAAATCTTTCTTTTGCAATTAAATTATATAATAAGCAAAAAATAAGTCAATATTATTTTCATAAATAAACAATTTTGGTTTCATTTGAAACTTATAAAAAGATATGTTAGGATATTAACGAGGAGAAAAACTATGGAAAAAGGATTAATATTTAATATACAAAAATTTAGTATTCATGATGGTCCAGGTATTCGTACGACCGTTTTCTTTAAAGGCTGTCCTTTAAAATGTAAATGGTGTTCAAATCCTGAATCCCAATTACATAAGCTACAAATACTTTATGACTTTGAAAAATGTGTTCATTGTAAGAAATGTTTACTTAACTGCCCAAAACAAGCAATTACTGAAAAAGAAAACCATATGATCTTTAATCATGATAAATGTATTGGCTGTCTACAATGTGTCAATCATTGTCCAACTAAAGCATTAAGTCACGAAGGATACTTTAAAGAAATCCAAGAAATTGTGGATGTCTGCATGCAAGATATTGATTTTTATGAAGAATCTAATGGTGGTGTAACTATCTCTGGGGGTGAAGGTATGGCACAACCTGAATTTCTAGAAGAGCTTGTTTTATCTCTTAAAGAAAAGAATTTACATGTTGCTATTGAAACAACGGGATATATTCAAAAAGAAACATTTCAAAAATTAGCACCTTTATTTGATCTTTTACTTTTTGATGTAAAACATTATAATCGACTTCAACATTTTGAAGGAACAGGTGTTTATAATGATTTAATTGTTGAAAATCTTCAATGGGCTATTCAACATCAACTTAATGTTTTACCACGCATTCCTGTTATTCCTGATTTTAATGATTCTTTAGAAGACGCTCAAGGAATAAGTGAATTATTAAAAGTATCAAACATTCAAAAGGTACAACTTCTTCCTTTTCATCAATTTGGTGAAAAGAAATATGACTTATTAAATAAAGAATATACTTTAAAAACTTATCAAGCATATCATGAAGAAGACTTGAAAGATTACCAACAAATCTTTTTAAATAAAGGTATTGATTGTTTCTTTTAGATATAAAAAGCTATCTATTTACTTACAGATAGCTTTTTATTTTTTATGAAGTTGACTCTTTATATACGTATTATACAAAATATTTAATACTACTTCAGAATTATCAAAAACACTTTGTTTTTTATTATTCTTTTCTACATTTAAGATATTTTTATTTTCTAAATTTTTCATATACTCTCTCCTGTTTTAGAAATAATCATTCTTCATTAAGAGTATATTAAAATTTATTTAAAATATTTGTCATTATTTATTTCACAATTCCGCCTTGTATAAATCCTTCATAAACTTTATATGTTTGATAATATATTTCTTCAACACCCTGAAAAAAATCAATTTTTCCTTGAATACGCAACAAGTAAAGATACTCCCCTTTTTGATAAAATAAAGGACCTCTAAAAGGCAATTCTTCATCAACTTGTAATAAAGCTTCTTTTAAAAAATCACCATTAAAGTTTTCCTCTATAACCCTTCCATAGTAATTCATAGACCAACATGGTTTTCCATCTTTATAAACAATTTCTTGTCCACTAAAATTTTCCGCACCAAAGAAAGAATCTAAATAAGTATAATTATTCTCTTGATATGAATAATCATGAGACTCTTTTCTTGAAGAATTGACTTTATTTGTTTTATTTGCATACGTTGCCTTTTTGGCTTTTACAAGAAAGCATGCAAGTTCACTTATTTCAATTTTATGAGTTTCTAATGTTAAACAATCATCCTCTTTAACTAAATAATCTATTGAAACACCAAAAAGATTTGAAAGTTTTATTAAATACTCAATATTAGGATAAATAGTTCCTGTTTCCCATTTTGTAACTGTTTGTCTTGAAACATTTAATTGATATGCTAGTTCTTCTTGCGTAAGCATGTTTTTCTTTCTATAATACACTATCTTTTCATTAAGCATTATTGTCACCTCCTAGAAAAATTATAACATTCTTACTTCTTATCACCAGCAACTTTCCTTTACATTTTTGCTACAAAAAATCCTAGGGAAACCCTAGGATCAAACTTTCTCAACTTGTATATGTTTTTCTTTAAAATATTCTTCAACTTCTTGAGGAATTCCTTGATCTGTATAAATACATGATACTTGATGTAAATCAATTAAATTAGAAACTCCTTTTTGATGAAACTTATCTGATTCAGTAACAATAATAACATGACTTGCTTGTCTTGCCATATCTTTAACAGCTTCACAACGCATATAATCATTTCCTGTAAATCCTGTATCAATACTAAAACCATCTGTTCCAATAAAGAGTTTATCCACAAAAAATGCTTCTGCACATTTTCTCATCATTGGTCCTACCATCACTTGAGATTCATGTTGATATTCTCCACCTAATAAAATAATTTTAATAGCTGTATGTTTACGAATATAATCTGCAATAAATGCAGAATTGGTAATCAGTGTGACATCTTTTTTTGTCTTTGCAATTTCTAAGGCTACTAGAGCACAACATGAACCTGATTCAATCATAATTGTTTCACCATGTTGAATCGATTCTACTGCTTTTTTAGCTACTTTTTGTTTTTGTTCATAATGATAAGCAAGACGAATATTCATATCATCACTTTTATTAAGAGTAGCATACCCATGTTCTCTAATTAACATACCACTTTCTGAAAGAGCATCTAAATCTTTACGAATTGTAACTTGTGAAACTCCTAGTAATTCAGAAAGTTTTGTAACTTCTACTTTTTTATTTTGTGTGAGTAATTCTAAAATCTTTGTTTGTCGTTTATTCATAAAATAATCCTTTCATTAATAAGAATATCTACTTTTATTTGAAAGCAAGGATTTTATTAAAAAAGAGGCCTTGCCTCTTAGTTATTATAATCATCTTCGATTGTACTATCTACATCGTCTTCTACTTCTTCAGATTCTTCATCTTCGTCAGTATAGATGTCATTCATATCGATGTGTACTTCATCAAATTTATGACGAGAACGTAAATCCCAGTTGTTTTCACCAATTGTAATGAAACGTCCATCTAAAGTAATGTTTGTATAGAATAAAGATTCTTTTTCATCTTTTTCTTCTTCATCAAAACCTTTTACTTCACTTACTTCTTGCCATAATTTATAGAAATTAACTGCTTTTTTCTTTTTAGACATTAATTCATAAGCGACATCAACCATTGATCTATTTTTATCCATCTTTATCTCTCCTTACATTTTTTCAGGTGCTTCAACACCAATTAAGTTTAATGCATTTTTTAATGTAATACGTGTTGCTTCTACTAAAGCTAAACGTTGCATTGATAATTCAATATTTTCTTTATCTATTACATAACAATCATTATAGAAACTATGGAATAATTGTGCAAGTCTTTGAATATAATTTGCGATTTTATGTGGACTTCTTGATTTTGCACTATCTGCAATTTCATTTCTAAATTCATTAATATGTTTTAATAAAGCCATTTCTTTATCATTTACAAGTAATTCAAAATGATCTGCAATTGTAATATCATTTTCTTTAGCTTGTCTTAAAATCGAACACATTCTTGCATGAGCATATTGTGCATAATAAACAGGATTGTCATTTGATTTAGATTTAGCTAATGTTAAATCAAAATCATAAGGTGTATTGGCTGCTTTAGCGGCAAAGAAATAACGAGTTGCATCAACACCAATATCATCAATTAAATCTTTAATAGTGATTGCATTTCCTGTACGTTTAGACATTTTAACAACTTCACCATTTTCCATCATTCTTACCATTTGTAGAATATCAATATTTAATTGATCACTATTATAACCTAAAGCTTGAATAGCAGCTTTCATACGATTGATATAACCATGATGATCTGCTCCTAATAAATCTACTAAATATTCATAACCTCTATCTAATTTATTTAAATGATAAGCAATATCAGGAGTTAAATAAGTATAACTTCCATCAGATTTAATTAAAACACGGTCTTTATCATCTCCAAATTCAGTTGATTTAAACCATAAAGCCCCATCTTGTTCATAAGTAAATCCTTTTTCTTTTAATTTTTCAATTGTAGGAACTACTTTATTTTCTTCATATAAAGAAGTTTCAGAGAACCAAACATCATGATGAACTCTAAATTCCGCTAAAATATCTTTAATTTTTTGTAATTCAAATTTAGTTCCTTCTTTTCTAAAGAAAGCAATCATTTCATCATGATCTGCATTTAAATATTTATCGCCAACTTCTTCTTTGATTTTAACAGCGATATCTTTAATATCTTGACCATGATATCCATCTTCAGGTAATTCAAAATCTAAACCAAAAGCTTCTCTATATCTTGCATATAAAGATAAAGCTAAATTATAAATTTGATTTCCTGCATCATTAATATAATATTCTCTTGTAACATCATATCCTGCAGCTGACATAATACGACAAATACTATCTCCTACTGCTGCCCCTTTAGCATGTCCTAAATGTAAATCTCCTGTTGGATTGGCAGAAACGAATTCAACATTATATTTAATTCCTTTTCCTGCATCACTTTTTCCATAATCATCTTTTTCTGCTAATACTTCTTTAATAATAGAAGTTAAAGCATCTTTTTTCATAAACATATTGATGAATCCTGGACCAGCAATTTCAATAGAATCGATATTTGCTTCCCCTTTATCAATTGCTTCGATTAATTGTTCTGCAATCATTCTTGGATTCTTTCTAAGTAATCTTGTAAGTTGCATAGCGATATTTGTTGAATAATCACCATGACTTTTTTCTTTTGGTATTTCTATTGTGATTTGATCTATTTCATAATCTTCTACAAAATTGCATTTAACCATTGCTTTTTTTAGTGCTTCTTTTAATGCAATTTCAATTTTATTTACAGCCATTTTTTACCTCCTTAAAAAAGATATTTAATCGTTTATACGTTACCATTAAGAGTACATAAAGTCAATGTTTTTTACCTAAAGTAATGGAGCAATTACACGTAAAATTGCTTCAAACCAACCCATAAATTTACCAGTTACAACTTCATCCAAGGTAATTTCATGAGACTTTTCTACTGTCGCTAAAAAATCTTCCTTAATATCTTTTAATATTTTATTGTTATATAAATAAATTCCATTTTCAAAATGAAGATATAAACTACGATAATCTAAATTGATTGTCCCTACTGTTGCACATTTATCATCCACTAAAAAGTTTTTAGCGTGAATAAATCCAGGAGTATATTCATAAATACGAATACCATGTTTGATCAATGTTTGATAATATGAACGTGTAACTCTAAAAACAATTTTTTTATCTGGTATTCCTGGTGTAATGATGCGTACGTCGACTCCTCTTTTAGCAGCATTGATCAATGCTGTTTGTAAGTTATCATCTAAGATCAAATAAGGTGTTGTAATATATAAATAATCATACGCTTGATTGATCATGTTTAAATAAACATTTTCACCTACATTTTCATCATCTAAAGGAGAATCTCCATAAGGAGTTACATAGCCATCTACCTCAAATTTTTGCTGAGAGCGCACATAATACTTTTCATAATCTTCTTCTGTATTTCTTGCTACATTCCATGATTCTAAAAACATCTTCGTAAGCGAATTAACAGCAGGACCATGAATCATTAACCCAGAATCCTTCCAATGCCCATATTTAACTCTTTGATTAATATATTCATCTGCTAAATTAAATCCACCACTAAAGCCTATTTCACCATCAATCACCACGATCTTTTTATGATCACGGTTATTCATCGCTAAAGATAAAACAGGTATAAAAGGATTAAATGCCACACTCTTTATGCCCATTTTTTCAAGTTGACGATCATAATGACGAGGCAACATCGTAAGTGATCCTACATCATCATACATAAATCTCACTTCTACGCCTTCTTTAACTTTCTCTTTAAGAATATCTAAAACACTTTTCAACATTTTTCCTTCATCAACAATAAAAAATTGCATAAAAATGAATTTTTTCGCATTTCTTAAAGATTCCAATAAAGGTTCAAAAGCATCATCACCTAATGAAAAATATTTAAGATCTTGTCCATAATAAGTAGGATATCTTTGTTGATTTAAATAATTCATTTGTCCTTTAATATAAGGATCAGCTACTTCTTCTATAATATCATTTTCAATAATACGTTGATTCTTTATTTGTTTTAAAAAAGCAAATTGTAACCTTTGACTTGGTTTTTTATCTCCTAAAAATACATAAAGAACACCACCTACAAAAGGTACAGCAGCTATCAAAACAAGCCAGGTAATCTTATAAGCACTTGCATCATCCTTATTTATAATATATAAAGCAGCAAGAACGCTAATAAGCTTGAACAAATAGACAAAAAATCTAGATGATCTATGAATCGTCAAAAAGGCAACAAAAACAATAATTAATTGAATTAAAATCAATAAACCTGAAAATAATATTTTATTCGTTAATAACTTCTTAGATTGCTTCATTTTCTTCTCCATAAAAATCATATTTCATCATCACGTAAACTTCACTTAATTGTTGATGCTCATCACTTAAAATATACTTCACTTTTAAATAACGATCATGTTCCATTGTAATAAGTTCTGTAAAGAGTTCTATCATCCCATAATCTGTATGATAATGATTTCCTATCTTTCTATGATAAGAAAGATTTAATAAAGAAGGTCCATTAGCTAATGTCATTTCTTTACCTTTTAAAATAATTTCTATCTTTTGATCATTGTTATAGAAAGTAAATTTCTCTTTATCAAATCCTTTTTCATAGATTCCATCACTTTTAAATTGAACTGTTTCATGATGATCATCATATTTAAATATACTCTTATAATTTACTTTAATATTCTTTTTCATTCTATCACCGTGCATATTATAACATAAAATGGCAAGAATAAAATCGGTGATAAAATGAGACAGTTTATAAAAAGAATTCTTTATTGTTTTATATTTTTCTTCACATTTCTTTTATTGATGTATGTTATTGCCTTTTGTGTAGGAAAACCTGAACTTAATAAAGATCGTTACATAAAGCTTTATGATGATCAAAATAAGATTTTTTATCAAAGTGTCAATAATTATAGTGGGCAATATGTTTCAATTGATGATGTTAGTCCTTATTTTTTAAAAGCAATTGTTGCTATTGAAGATAAACGTTTTTATAGTCATCATGGGTTTGATTATGTCGGAATTTCCCGGGCAATAAAAACAAATGTCCTAAAAAGGAAAACTTCTCAAGGTGCTAGCACAATAACCCAACAATACGCTCGTCTTCTTTATTTAACAAATGAAAAGACTTGGTCTCGTAAAGTAAAAGAAGCTTTTTTTACTTTACAATTAGAAACGCATTTATCAAAAAAGGAAATTTTAGAAGGTTATATCAATAATGTCTATTTTGGACATGGAATTTATGGCATTGAAAATGCTTCCCAGTATTTCTATGGTAAAAAAGCAAAAGAATTGACTTTAAATGAAGCAAGCATGTTAGCAGGGGTTGTCAATGGTCCCCAATATTATTCACCAATTTTAAACAAAGAAAGAGCTAAACAAAGACAAAGTCTTGTTTTAAAAGCTATGTATGATAATCAAATGATTACTCAAAGTATTTTAGAGGCCACTCAAAAACAAACTCTTAATTTAGCAAGTGAACATTCACTTAATGAAAATATGTCTACTTATTATTATAAGGATACTGTTTTAGAAGAATTAGAGGAATTAGGTTTTTATAATAATCAATATTTAAATAAAGGATTAAATATTTATACTTCTTTTAACAGTGAATATCAAAATACTTTAAATGATCTTATTAAAGAAAAGAAAATACAAGGTGATCTACAATGCGCTTTTACGGTTGCAAATCCTAAAACCAATCAATTACAAGCCTTGATTGGTGGTAAAGATTACGCTAATTCTCAATATAATCGTGCAATACATGCTTCTAGACAAATAGGAAGTACAGTGAAACCTTTTCTCTATTATTTAGCCTTAGAAAACGGATTTAACCCCTCTACACGTTTTCTATGCGAACCAACGACCTTTAAATTAAGTAACAATACAACTTACTCTCCTGCTAATTTTCATCAAAAATATGCTTATCAAGAAATCACACTTGCTCAAGCTATTGCTGTCAGCGATAATATTTATGCTGTAAAAACACATTTATTTTTAGGTACAGAAAATCTTAGAGATTTTCTTAAATCCTATGGAATCAACGCTAAAAACAACGCCTCTTTAGCGCTTGGAACAGTTAATACAAACATTTATAATCTTTCAAATATCTACTGTAATATTGCTTCTGGTGGTAAATATCAACATCTTTATACCATTGAAAAAATCGTTGATCATCAAGGGAAAACTATTTATCAACATAAAAATCAAAGAATTCAAAATTTGAACAAAGAAAGCTGTTTAATCCTCAATCAATTATTAACAGGAACCTTTAATAAACAATTTTCAACTTATTTAAATGCAACAATGGAAAATTATCAAACCAAATATAAAGTTGCCTGTAAAACAGGAAGTACAGATTATGATAATTTGATTGTTGCTTATAATCCTAATATCCTCATTAATGGTTGGGTAGGCTATGATGATAATCGAAAAATAGAAAACAGTCAGGAAAAAGTACTTGCTAAAGAAGTGGCGATTAATTTTTTAAATAAAGAAATCAAAAAAGAAAGTTGGTATAAATTAACATCTAAATTAAATGCTATCGCTATTAATCCTATCTCTGGAAATATTGATGAAACAGGGATTGTTTATTGGTTTAGAAAAGGGACTCCTTGATATCTTGTTCATTATCCTATAGAATGGATATGGTGATGAAAATGTTTAAAAATTCTTTTTGGGGAATATTAAAAAAAGGTTATTGGGATAGTGAAAATACAGATGAAGTTTTTGAACCAATTATTAATTTTTTAGTAAATCATAAAGATCAATATATTTTTGATTTTCATGATTTAATGTCTGAATTTCTATATGAATTAGATCGTAAAGAAATCTATGAACATAGTATCAATCAAGAACAATTTAATGAGGAAGATTTCTTAAATCAAAGAGCTTATGTTCTTACAAATGGTAATAAATATTATCATGATATCATTTCCCTCATTAAACCACTAGATGGTGAATTAAAATGTCCACAGCTTTTAACGCTTCCAGCAAAAGCTTGGTCTATCAAAAACAACAAATCTATCGAAAAATATCCACATACACCTAAATATAATATTCAAGCAAAAAGCAATACCAAATATTGGTAAAAAAGGGACAAAATAAATTTTGTCCACATGGTAATAATCTTTGAAGATTATTACCTTTTTCTTTAAAATGTTAGTTGGTGATTTTATGATTGATGATACTAACTATGCTGACTGTCTTACTTTATACAATTTTAATCATGTTGATAAAATCAAAGGCAAGGAATCTTTTTCCTATATCTTTAATGACAACATCAACTATATCCGCTCTCTTTATAATAGAGGCAAGATCAGAAACATTACCTATGATACCATCCAGAAAACTATTCTTTGTGGTTCCATCTATCTTGGCTATGATCTTTTTGTCTGCCCTCATTGCGGTAACGAATCTATCGTCCCTCACAAATGTCATTCCAAACTCTGTACTTCTTGTGGTACCAAAGAGGCTAAATTACGTGCTGCCCATATTTCCTCTATTGCCCTTGATGCCAAGCATCGTCATATCGTCTTTACTATCCCTGATCTTTTAAGAGGTTATTTTATTAAGGACAGGTCCCTTTTGAATCTTCTTTTTATCGCTGCCAGAAATACCCTTGCCTGTATTTTTAATGACGCAAAGTACAGAAAAATCAAAAAGAAAAAGATCTATCTTAAAAAAAACAAATGCCCTTACTCCTATAAAAACGACAGAAACAAGATCGTCTTCGGTTCTGTTTTGACTTTACATACTTTTGGCAGAGATTTGAAATGGAATCCCCATATCCACTGCCTTGTTTGCGAAGAAGCTTTTGATACCAAAAAAAATAAAATGAAGAACTTTTCTTTTATTTCCTATGAAAAACTCAGAAAGACATGGATGTATCAGGTCCTTGATCTTCTTTCTAAACAAAAGCTCAAACATTTTCGTTATCTTAAACAGAGATTCTATGATGAACTTGTAAACGGCTTTTATGTCTACGCTAAAAAGAAAGAAAAAGACAATGACGACAATAATGTTGATGATTGCGTCAATTACATTACCAGATACACTTCCAGACCTCCCATGGCTGAAAATCGCATCATCAAATATGAAGATGACAAAAAGATGATCAGATGGTGGTACAACCGTCATGAAGATGAAAAATATATCGAAGTATATGAAAGTGTTGAAAACTTTATAAACAATCTCATCCTCCACTGTCCTGATGAAAACTTTAAAATGGTCAGATACTATGGCTTCTATTCAAACAGGAATAAAAAGTTACTTGAAAAGGTATATGAACTTTATGGTAAAAAAAAGAAAAAGCGTATCAGAAATCTAAAAGAAAGAAAAAAAGATTTAAAAAACAAACTCGACCATCTAAAATACCGCACACATATGATAGAATCATTTCAAAAGGACCCTTTGTTATGTTCATGTGGCAGTCTTATGAAATGTGAATATACATATGATCCTTTTGAAGGAGGTACCCCTAATGACAGACTCTACAGGGAAAAATGCATCAATGAATGCAGACGACTGTCCTTGGACAGACGAAGAAATTGATAAAATGATTGCGAAGGATACACTTATCAAAATGAAATGTACTGCTTGTGGTCATATTGCCAATGTTCCTGACTGGATCATTGGTGAATTTGCGGAAGAAGATAGAATGTCCGGTAAACATGGTGAAGTTGAAATAGAATGTCCGGTATGCAATGGTCCTATGAGAAGAATCAGATAGCCATTGCTTAATTACAGGACAAAAAATTCATACCAGATTACGCAAATATATCATAGTATTTTGGTATGAGTTTTTATATACTATTTTTTCTGACGCATCCAAATTCTTAATAGATAAAAAAAGAGGATTTTTGAAATCCTCTTTTTAGATACTTCATTATATATAGACATTATTAAAGAATTTGGAGTGCTTGGTGTATGAGATGTGTATTTCTTTAACTTTTAATCGCAACAATTATATCTTGTCTATACATATTAAATGTACCATGTATAGACATGAATATCAATCGTTTTATAAAAAAAGAGAAGAATTTCTTCTTCCCTAAATAACATCATATCCTGCTTGTTTGACAGCAGATATGATCACTTGATCATCAACATCTCGATCATAGACAACATGTGCTTCTTCTTTTTTTAAGTTCACTTGTGAACTTACGCCTTCAATAGCATTAATTGCACGTGTTACATTAGCCACACAATGTTGACAAGTCATACCTTTAATTTTAAATACTTTTTCTTTAATAATTGGATTGTCTAATTTTTTATCTTCTAAAGCTTGATAGATTTCTCCACCACCGCCACAACAAGAACTTTCACCCTTCATGTGTTTTCTTGTTGATTTTAAAGCAATACCAACAACCACCACTAATATAAGAACGATAATAACATTAGCCATAATTACCTCCTGTTATTTTCTTTTCTTCTTAATTTTTTGAACAAGTGTGTAAATAGAAACACCTATTAAATAAATAACAAGTACTCCTAAAAACATATAGAAAGTCGAACCACTTACATTACCCATGATTATGTCTCTCTTTCATTTTCTTTTGATCTCTATAATAATCATCTAAAGGAGATGAACATTGACTACACCCTGCACAAATACCACTACACTTATGTCCATCTTTCTTTCTAAAGAAATGTGTATAGATGACCCATGCACAATAGGTAACAATTAATAAAACAATAATCACATTAGCCATAATAATACCTCCTTTAATTTATAAAAATCCGGAGTAATTCCGGATTTTATTATGCTTCAACTGATCTTGTAGAATAAACTTTTTGATCTTTATATGGATCAGGTCTAAATAACATGTATAACATGAATGCAAGAACAACGAATGCAACAACTGTCCAGAATCCAAATGTTCCATATAATACTAATGAACCAATTTGATATACCATTAATGAAACAGCGTAAGCAAATACGTTTTGGAAGATAATTGCAAACCAGAACCATCTTCTATCATTCAATTCGTTAGCCATTGTTGAAATAGCAGCTAAACATGGTGAATCTAATAAGTTAAAGATTAAGAATGATAATGCAGCCATTGCAGTTGGGAACCATTGAGCAACACCAGCAGCAACGTTAACAGCATCTTCAGTATCTCCAGCAACATTAGCTAATACACCCATTGTAGAAACGATTGCTTCTTTAGCTGAGAATCCAGTTAATGATGAAGCAACTGATTGCCAGTTACCAAATCCAAGTGGAGCAAAGATTGGAGCAATAACATTACCAATAACAGCGATTAAACTATTAGCAGTATCTTCTACCATACCAAATGATCCACCTTCAAATCCGAATGTAGATAAGAACCAAATAACGATACAAGCAACAACTAAGATTGTACCAGCTTTAATTAAGAATGCTTTTAATCTTTCCCATACGTGTAATAATACAGTTTTAACACTAGGAATATGATATTCTGGTAATTCCATTACGAATGGAGCAGGTTTACCAGAGAATTGTTTTGTTTTCTTTAAGATAATAGCAGAAACTAATACAGCAACAATACCTAAGAAATACATTGCAGGAGCAATCATTCCTCCAGCTTCCCAACCAGCAACTTTACCAGCCATAACTCCACCTAATAAAGCGATAACAGGTAATTTTGCACCACAAGGAATAAATGTAGCAGTCATAATAGTTAAACGTCTATCATTATCTTGTTCGATTGTTTTAGATGCCATAATAGCAGGAACACCACAACCAGAACCAATTAATAATGGAATAAAGCTTTTTCCAGATAAACCGAAATATCTAAATACTCTATCCATGACGAATGCAATACGAACCATGTAACCACAATCTTCTAAAATTGATAAGAATAAGAATAAGATTGCCATTTGAGGTGCAAATCCGATAACTGCACCAACACCACCGATGATACCATCAACGATAACAGCAGATAATAAACCACTTGCTCCAACTGAACTTAAGAATCCAGATACAGCATCTTGAATAGCTACAACAAAGACATCATTTGTCCAGTCAGTAACGAATGTCCCAACAGTTGTAACTGAAATATAGTAAACAATATACATGATTAATAAGAAAATAGGAATTCCTAAGAATCTGTTTGTTACAATTTTATCAATTTTGTCAGAAATTGTTAATTTTTCTTTTGGTTTTTCAACAGTTGTTGAAATTATTTTTTGAATATAAGTATAACGACCATCAGTAACAATACTTTCCATATCGTCATCTAATTCAGTTTCTAAATCTTTTCTTAATGCATCAATAGTAGTTTTAGCTTGAGCATCTAAAACAATATGATTCATTACTTTTTCATCATTTTCTAAAACTTTAACAGCATACCATCTTTTTTTGTTAGCAGCAATTGTTTCAGATAAAGCAGGAACAACAGTATCAATTGCTTTTTCAAGTTTTTCACTGAAAATAGCTCCTGGTAATTGATGTTCACCTTGTTTAGCAACTTTAACAGCTTCAGCAATTAATTCTTTTAAACCTGTTCCTTTTAAAGCAGAAGTTTCAATAATAGGACATCCTAATACCATTGATAAACGTTTAGTGTCAATTTTTAAACCTCTTTTTTCAATTAAGTCTGCCATATTTAAAGCAACAACTACTGGAACCCCAGTTTCAATTAATTGAGTTGTTAAATATAAGTTTCTTTCAATATTAGTAGCGTCAACTAAGTCAATGATGACATCTGGATCTTCATTTAAAAGAAAATCACGGCTGACAACTTCTTCTAATGTATAAGGAGATAAAGAATAAATACCTGGTAAGTCAACAACAGTAATATTATCTTCTTTGTTTCCTTTTACTTTTCCTTCCTTCTTTTCTACAGTAACACCTGGCCAGTTACCAACATATTGATTAGCACCTGTTAATGCGTTAAACATTGTTGTTTTACCACAGTTAGGGTTACCTGCAAGCGCAAATTTAATATTCATTTTTTACTTTCCCCCTCCGTTATTCAACTTCAACACATTGTGCATCGTTTTTTCTAACTGATAATTCATAACCTCTTACAGTAATTTCAACAGGATCTCCAAGAGGAGCAACTTTTCTAATATATAATTCTACCCCTTTAGTGATACCCATATCCATAATACGTCTTTTGTAAGCTCCATCACCTTCAATTTTCTTAACAGTGACAGTGCTACCAACTTCTACTTCATTAAGTTTCACAACACTTCCCCCTTTTCTACACCATGATACGTTTTGCCATATCTTCATTAATAGCAACGCGAGAATCCTTGATATTAACAATCACATTTCCCCCGATTGCCGAAACAACAGCAACTTCAGCACCAACAACAAAACCAAGATTATTTAAAAATCTTCTTGTTTCTTCGTTACCACCAATTCTTTTGATTTCACCGGTTTCTCCTATGTTTAACATTGTTAACGGCATCATACTTACCTCCTCAAGAATTTGTCCTCGCTAACCACATTAGGTTATGCTAATTTGATTAGTATTCGCTAACTATAAGATATAAAATATAGTTAGACTTCTCTAACTTCAAATAGAGTATACTTCATTTTAAAATGGATGTCAACCCTCTTTCAACAATTTACAACGTGCTTATTCATTGCTTATCTCGGTTAAAATATGATATAATAAAGTAAGAGGTGATGCGCATGAATTTACAAGAATCAGGAGAAATGTATTTAGAAACGATTCTCGTCTTATCGAAAAAGAATAAAGATGTTCGTTCTATTGATATTGCAAGAGAACTTAATTATTCCAAACCGAGTGTTTCTCGTGCTATTGGTTTATTAAAAAAAGATGAATATATTATCGTAGATAGTAAAGGTTATATCGAATTAACTGATAAAGGTGCCGAAATAGCAAACACAATTTATGATCGTCATGACACATTATCTTCATTTTTTGAAAGTATTGGTGTTTCCCACGATACCGCTGTTAATGATGCATGCCGTATTGAACATGTTATTTCTACTGAAACAATGAATAAAATCAAAGAACACATGAAACAAAAATAACTCTTCCTAGGAAGAGTTTTTATTTTATAAACAAAAAAAGGTAAGTAATCTTACCAAACTTTTGCTTCCTTTAATAATCTTATGATAGGAAAAAGGAATTTGGCTAATTTAAGTTAAATAAATCATAAGACAATTAAACGAATAGTATTGCAGCAACGATGACACTAATTTGTAAAGCAAGAGCCATCAAGCTGCGCTTGAATTTCTTTTTCATAGCTCTTAAACCTTTCTGTGGGTTATCCCTCGCTAACTACAACTATATGTTAGCATAGGCTAACCTATATGTCAATAAATATTACATACTTTTTTATATTTATTCTTTTTATCATTTATTGAACTAAAATCTTTATAATATATCTTTTCTAAAAAGATTCATGTATAATATTTATAATAAAACTCAATAAAGAAAGAGAGGTGAAAGTATGCCAAGACCTGGAACTAGTGGAGGAGGTCATCGTTCATCTGGAGGACATTCAAGTGGTCGTGTAGGTGGTGGACACCATGTTGGAAGTTCATCAAGGAGACCAACAGGAGGTTCTTCATTTAATAGAGGACCATCTTTTGGAGGTGGCTATCACCATGAACCCCCACCACCAAGACCACCGAGAAGAGGTTATTATGGTTATCGTAGAAATACTTATACACACTCATCGAGTGGCTTAGGAACATTAATTGCCTGTATTATTATTTTTGCAATCATTATTTTTAGCTTTTTTATGATAAGTAATGATCATAGTGATGTTACTTCGACTATTAATCGAGAAAAAATAGAAAATCCAGTTGCTTATGATAATAACTGTATTAAGGATGAACTAGGCTATATCGAAAATCAATCAAAGCTTTCTAAAAATCTTAAAAACTTCTACAATAAAACAGGAATTCAACCTTATATTTATTTAAAAAGTTATGATGAAAGCCTAACAAGTGATAATCAAAAAGATGAATATGCTCAAACATGGTATTCAGAAAACATCGATAATGAAGATACCTTCTTATTTGTTTACTTTGAGGAACAGAATTCTGATGAAATAGGCTATATGGCTTATGTCAATGGTAAACAAGTCACATCGGTAATGGATAGTGAAGCTATTGATATTTTTTGGAATTACATAGATCGTTATTGGACAGATAGTTCATTATCGACTGTAGATATTTTTACAAAAACATTCGATTCAACAGCTAAAACAATTATGAAAAAATCAACAACCTCTAAAGATATCATTAAAATTATTTGTATTATTGTAGGTATTGTCATTGTTATCGGTGGAATTATTTATATTTTACGTATGAAATTCAAACGTGATAAAGAAAAAGCAAAAGAAACAATTGAAATTTTAAAAACACCTCTTGATAAATCTGATGATTTAAGAGATAAATACTTAAATGAAGAAGGGAAAGAATAATTATGGGAATTTTAACAAGATTTACTGATATTATGAAAAGCAATATTAATGCCTTATTAGACAAATGTGAAGATCCAGCTAAAATGATTGATCAAACATTAAGAGATTTAAGAGAAGATCTTGCTGAAGTCAAAAAAGAAACAGCAAACATTATTGCTGATGCTAAAAGTGCTGATCGACAAGTTAAAGAATGTGAAGAAGAGATCACTAAATATACAACTGCTGCACAAAACGCATTAAAAGCAGGTAATGATGATGATGCAAGAACATTGATTGCTAAAAAACAACAATATGAAAGCAATCTTGTTTCATACAAAAAAACACAAGAACTTACTCATGCCAATGCTGATAAAATGCGTCAAATGCATGATAAATTAGTAAACGATATCGAAACATTAGAAGCGAGAAGAGATGCTATTAAAGCAACAGTTGCTTCTGCTAAAGCTCAAGAACATATTAATAAAATTGTTTCTGGTGGAGATAAAGCAAAATCTTCTATGGAATCATTTGAACGCTATGAAAAGAAAGCAGAAAAAATGCTTGATGCAGCTACCGCAGAAGCTGAATTAAATGCACATACAAGTGCTGCTTCTACTCTTGCTGATAAGTATACATCAAACGGTAGTGACGCTTCTGTTGAAGATGAATTAGCTGCTATGAAAGCAAAACTTGGATTATAATATAAAAACTGTAAAGATACTCATATTTTATTTATGAGTATTCTTTACAGTTTTTTATTTATATAAGATTCTTTATAAAATAATATACATGTATTATTTTTTCTTGCTAATTCTGCTTTCATTTTAAAGAAGCAATCCTTTGTGCATAATCATCACTATTAAATATATAACTTCCAGCAACTAATACATCAACACCTGCATCTTTACATTTTTTTCCTGTTGTTTCGTTGATTCCACCATCTACTTCAATTAAGTAGCGATCATTATTTTCTTTTCTTCTAGTATCTAAATCTTTAATTTTGGCTAAAGCAATTTCTTTAAAGGATTGCCCACCAAATCCAGGTTCAACAGACATGACTAAAACGACATCTAATAAAGATAAATAATCTTGGATTGTATCAACTGGTGTATTTGGTTTAATACTTATTCCTACTCGGACACCATTTTCTTTAATATGATGAATAAGTACTAAAGTGTCTTCTTTATTGTCCATTGCTTCAATGTGGAAAACAATAAGGTTTGCTCCACTTTTAATAAATTCATTGACATACTTTTGAGGTTCACTGATCATTAAATGAACATCTAAAAATAAATTTGTCACTTTAGAAACATCTTCTAAAATACTATATCCAAAAGAAATATTCGGAACAAAATGTCCGTCCATAACATCATAGTGAAGCCAATCAGCTTTTCCATTTTCAATTTTTTCTATATCATCTTTCAAGCATGTAAAATTTGCTGAAAGAAGAGAAGGTGCAACTTTAACCATATTATTTCTCCTTTTTCTCAATCTCTACATCGTTATTCTTTTAATGAATTTATAAAATCAGCTCTATTCGCTATTTTTTTAATTTCATTTATAATATTCTTATTCGATACAAGATCATATATTTCCAAAACAATTTGATTAAATTCAGACTCCATATTATTAGGAACAGCTAACATCACTATCATATCAACATAATTATTTCCCCATTTAATAGGATTTGTTAGGGTCATTATAATAATACTTGTATTAATAACAGTTGCCGGGTCCCCATGCGGTAATGCAACACTATTTTCTAAAACTGTATCACCTAGTTCTTCTCTTTTATATACAGATTCTCTAAATCCACTTTTAACTGCTTTATTTTGTTGTAATATATCAATCATAAAATCCATACAATCTTTTTTTGAATTTAATGCAGATTTAAAAAATAGATATTTTGGTTTAATATATTTTTTCAAAGTAGATAGTTTTATTTTATTACTTTTTATTGTTTCATTAAGCCTTGGAGTTTTAATAAAAACATTTTTTGCATATACATCAAAAATATTTGCATAATCTATATTATCTAAAAATGGACTTACTTTTACAACTGGTATTTGTGAATTAAAATATTCACTAGTTGTACTAATTATAAGATCTACATTATTCATATTAATCTGTTTCAAATTACTTAAACTGCAGGATTGAATATCATCATATTTAGGAAGGACAGATCGTAATCTATTAACGATATATTTTGATGATGCTATTCCATATGGACAAATAACTAGAATTTTATGAGATACTGCAGATTTATTAATAGCAATTTGAAAATATATAGTAATAAAAGAAACTTCATCATCTGTTAAAATACAGTCAAATGTACTTTCAATAATTGATAAAACATACCATGAAACTGTAAATAAAGGTAGATATCTTGTTTTTATCTCACATAAAATAGGATTAACAATATTAACACCATTTTTTAATCTCATAATCATTGCAGGAATATGTTGATATAATTGTTTTTCTAATTCATCTCTATTAGATATTACTATATTTTCTGTTTTTTCTAATCGATTAATTATTTCATTTATAAGCAGATGGTATTTGCTTTTATCAACATCTATCTTTGTCATTCTATACGATGCTAAATACTTAGTAAGAATTATTTTATCTTCACCTGTTAAATGAATATCCGCCTTTTCTTCTAAGTATTCAATAATTCTTTGTACAAATGGATAATCTGAAATAAACAACATTCCGTCTGTATTAATATATTCTTCGTCACCTATATGATAACCATGTTTATTTCTATAGATAAATACAAGTAAAGTAACAGTGAAAGCATTTTTATAATAATCAGTTATTTGAATATTATTAAATGAAATTATATCATTAAACACCTCTAAGATTAAATCATACAAATCATTTCCAAAAAAATCTACAAATGGAACTTTATGGAACGTAATTGTATTTAATAAATAATCTATTGCTGCAGATTGAATATTAAATTCTGAACCTACAGCAATAATTTTTTTATCTGTTGTTTTAAATGAAACATGAAATTGTTTTAAATAACTTTTTGTAAGATAATCTAAATCATTTAAAATAGCCGTTTTACTAACATAGTATTCTTCAGCAATATTTTGAAGTGAAACACCTTTTCCTTTTAAAATAATATTAATAAATAGATTTCTTCTACGAACATCTATGTCAAATTTATTGTCTGTTTCAATTTCTTTTAAAGTATTAGCTTTTTCTAATGCTTTATTGATATCTTGTTTTTTACCAATAACTTTTATTCCACGATAAGGCCTTTTATCTATTTCTAAATTATAGGATTTCAACTCATCTCGTAATACATTAATATCAATATAAATTGTTTTAGGAGTAACATCAAACTTATCTGCCAATATTTGAGCAGGAACATAATCATCCTGTACTAACAAATAATTTAATATTTTTAGTTGTCTCGTTTTCATATTTGCCTCCTCTATGTTAATATAATTAATATTTTACTTTCTAACTATTTACCAACATTTTTATTCAATCGATCACCAACTTCTCCACTAGGATGATTGACTAAAAATACCTCTTGTGAAAATGAAGTGTTTTTTTCAAGATAAATAGCAATAGCATCAAACAACGAAATAACCGCTAATGTACTCGCTGTTGCTAACATATTATAAGCATCTGGTTCTTTTTCAATTTTAACCTTTAAAAATAAATCTGCAACTTTACAAATACTTGAACTTTCATTTTCCCCAACATAAACCAAATAAGCACCTTTACTTTTAACATTTCCTACAAAAGACACAAGCTCATTCGTATTACCACCTTTTGAAATAACAATGAAAATATCATTTTTATCTACAACACCTAATCCTCCATGTACTGCATCCGAAGGATTCACATAAAATGCTTTTTGATTTATCACTTGAAATGTATGTACAATTTTTTTTGCAGCCATTGCTGATGTACCACAACCAGAAACAAATATATTTCCTTCATTATCCTTTATTTTTTCAATTAATGTTTCAACACTTCTATAATCTAAATAATGAGAAAGTTTTTTTAATTCTTCACTTTCAGCATCAATAACAAACTGAATATCTTTTTCTAACATTGTTTATTCCCCCATTACCATAATATTGCACATTCTATTTCTTTCTCTTGTCTGATCAAAATCCACAAAATAAATTGAACCTACTTCACCAATTAAAAGTTTACCATCTCTAACAATAAAACTTTCACTTGCTCCTAGCAAATCAGAGCGCAAATGACCATCTGTATTCAACATTGTCCACTCTAAAGCAGGATAATTAGGATCTGTTTTTGCCATTCCATATTTAATATGTTCTGGTCCAGGGCTATGATATTGTCCTTCGGTTGTTTGTGTCGGTATAATCTTTTCTAATACTTCATTTAAATCTACTTGTAATAAATCATCCCCATAGTAATTTACATCATGCATATATTCATCAAAATATACTGAACAAGTTGTATGAGGTGAAGAAACAATAACAACACCGTTATTTATTTGACTTTTTTCAAATATTTTTTTAACATCACTTGTTATATTATGATATGACGGTCTATTTGAAACTGTTTTTAATTTAAGTTGTTCATGCAAAAATTTCATTTTAAAATTTTCTCCTTTAAAGATACATACACCGCTTCAGCACCAAATCCAGTTAATAATTGTACGCCCATAATTACTTTATCCTTAATATCATCTGGAACTTGTGTTGTTGATAGTACAATATCATATTCTCCATTTTTTATAGATTCTAATTCTTGTCCAACAGCTGATTGTTTAATTTCCACTTGATTTTCTAATCCTTCTTCTTTTAACCATCTGTTAACTTTTGTTCTTACAACTGTTGAAGTAGCATGACCCGCTCCACACATAATAAGTAATTTTTTCATAATATTTATCCTTTCACGCAATTATTTTATGCATTAAATTTTTTTATCTTATTTACATAGAATAATAATCCTAAAATAACAACTGTAATAATTAAAATTCCTGGAAGTGAAAATACTTGTCCAATAAATACCATTAATGCATTTGGCCATAATCCTGCTAAAACATAAGATACCAGTCCACTTGATCCAACACTATATTGTGCTAATTGATAAGCTTTAGTTAATGCAGGAGCTAACCATGTTGCTAAATAAAGCATTGATGCAGAATAAATTCCACATCCAATAACTGATCTTAAAATATTTCCTTTAAATGCTGCTACCATACAAGATAATGCAAATACTAATGTTGGTAAATCGCCAAAAGGTAAGATTTTATTTCCTGGTAATACTACTGAAATAAAGAGTGTTACTGGAATTAATAATAGTGCTGTTGCCATAACTGCTGAGTTTCCAACTGTTAATGCTGCATCCATTCCAATATTAACAACTTTACCATGTAAATATTTTTTACAAAATTCTTGAGTTCCTTCAGCAATTGGAGTTAAACCTTCCATAAACATTCCAACCATTTTTGGAAGAATTTTTAATACCGCTGCCATTTGAACCCCTAATGTCATGAATCCACCAAAATCATAACCAGCTAATAAACCAATTACTACACCAATTACAAACCCAATAATAATAGGATCACCAATTAATCCAAATTTTTCTTGAATTGTTTCTGGATCAACATCTAAATCTTTTAATCCAGGAATTCTATCAAAAAGCCAATTTAGAGGTACTGCTAAAACCATACCAGACAATGCCATTAAATGCGTAATCGCAATTCCTGGGAAATTAAAGAATTTACTTAATAACGGTTGTGATAAATCCGCAAGTAGCAACTGTAATAAAAACCCTGGAATCATTGCAATTGCACCATATACATAATTACCTGTAATGCCCCAAACCATAACACCAATTAATGCTGGTTGCCATAAATTCCAAACATCTACATTTAATGTTTTTGTAATTCCTGTCCAAACTAAAATTAAATTTAAAATAAATGCTACAGGAATAATCAATACTCCTAATGTTGTAGAAAAGCTTAATGGTCCTGCTGTTCCACTACCCAAATCCATAATACTTAATGTCAAACCATAATTTTTTACCATAAGTTTAATTGCAGGTCCTAATACCTCTTGTAAAAAACCTGTAACCATATTTAAACCTATAAAACCAATTCCTACTGTAATACCTGCTATAATAGCTTTTGAAGGTTTAACTCTTACGATTAATCCTAAAATGATAATAATAATAGGAATAAACACAACTGAGCCTAAACCAATAAACCAAGTTACTGCATCCGCAATCATATTTATTTCTCCTTAACTATTTAATATTTTTTCTTTGTAATATATTTTTAAATGTTTCAATATTATCACATTCATCTAATTCTTTCATAAGCACTTGATCACTAAACATTTCCATTAATTTTGTCAATGTTTCTGCTTGTTCGTGAGGGGCAGACATAGCAATCATAAACACCAATGTGACTGGAATTTTCTCATCATTATTTGCCATATTTTTAAAATACACCGGCTCTTTTAATGAGACAAATTCTATTTGTGATCTATTTACATAATCTGAATCTGTATGAGGGATAGCTATACAATATTTTCCCGTATTCAATCCTGTAGGAAATTCATTTTCTCTTTTTAATACATTTTCTAGAAAATTCTTTTTCACTACTCCTCTTTGATATAACTCATTTGCAGCTATTTCAATCACTTCTTCAGCCGAACTAGCTAAAATGTGAAATTGTGCAATCTTTTCATTAAAAAACATGTATACTCCTCTCTTTTTATCTGCTAAACTGCGTCCAGTTTAAGTCTCCCGTCAAAATCTATGTACATTATTTTTTTGACACTTAAATCTTATCATCACTTTAAATTGTAAGCAATTACACACTAGGTTCATAATATTCTACACATTAAGAAAATTTCCATATTAAATGTTAACCTTTTTTTATTTTTATTTAAGATTAAGTACAAAAATAAATTTTATTACATCATAATTTTGTATTATAATATTTTCGAGGTGAAACCATGAATAAAAATAATTATCATACCCATACCACGAGATGCTATCACGCTAGTGGAAAAGATGAAGAATATGTAAAAGCAGCTATTAAAGCTGGCATCAAAGAATTAGGATTTTCTGATCATACACCTTGGCATTATGATTCTTCTTTTAAAGCAACAATGCGTATGCCTGAAAGTCAATTAGATGATTATATTGAAAGCATTCGTTATCTTAAAGAAAAATATAAAGATCAAATTTCTATTTTAATTGGATTAGAATGTGAATATTTTGAAAGATATATGCCTTGGCTTGAAAAGATGTTAAAAGATAAACAAATTGATTACATTATTTTAGGAAATCATTACTATGAAACAGATGAACTTCACCAATACTTTGGAAGTCCTGTCAATGAATACTATTTAAAAGCTTATGTAGATCATTGTATTAAAGCAATCGATACAGGTCTTTATAGTTATATAGCTCATCCTGATCTTGTTTACTATGATAAAGATTCAAAACTTTATCAAGAAGAAATGTCACGTTTATGTGCTTATGCTAAAGAAAAAGATATGCCTTTAGAATTTAATCTTTTAGGGTTTATGTCTGGTAGACATTATCCTAATGAATCTTTTTGGAAGATTGCAAGTAAATATAAAAACAAGGCCATCATTGGCTTTGATGCCCATAGCCCTGATGCCCTTTTAAAAGACGATATCTATCAACAAGCCTTCAATTATCTTTCTTCTTTAGATGTTGAACTGATTGATACTATTAAGACATTAAAAAAATAAGGACAATGTCCTTACAAAAAAACTATCAAGAATCTAAAACAGATCTTGATAGTTTTTATTTACAAGTTCAATTGCTTGTTTTCCTGAAATATGTTCAATAGTAATTTCAACACAACAAAGAATTTTCCATTCTTTTCGTATTTCTTTTTCTACCGCCACTTCATCTTCATTATATTTTAAACCAAGTGTTTCAATAGCATGATAAATTTCATTATCTTCTTGTAAGATTCTTGCTTTACCAAAAAGAATCACACTTCTAAAATAAGTTGTCAATTCTTCTTCAATGACATCTTCTTGATCAATAATACTCATTGATACTTTCGGATTATTCTTAATAGCATCTATTTTATGTCCTTCTTTAGCACCATGAAAATAGATTTTTCCATCTTCATAAACAAAATTCATCGGTACTGAATAAGGATAACCATCATCCCCTGATAAAGCAAGTGTTGCTGTTTTTGCTCGTCTTAAAATAGCTAAACATTGTTTTTCTGTTAGTTTTTGGTTTTTTCTTCTCATTTCTCTAAACATATCATCACCTATATTTCTAATGTAAAAAATTTATGTAAGATATCTTTAGTAACTTCTCTATTTTCTTTATTGACTAAAATGGTTAAATGATCACCTAGATGTAACACCGTATCTCCTCGCGGAACAATTTCTTCAATACCACGATTAATTGAAAGAATGACACATTCTTTAGGTAAACCTAATTCTTTAATTGGTTGATCTAAACAACATGAACCTAATTCAATAGAATAATGAAGAATTTCTTTTTCTTCGAGTGAAATTTCATGATTACCATTTTTAATCATACGATTTAATAAACTGTGATAAATTGGTTCACATCTTAACATATTAGCGACAATATACCCAACAAAACTACATACTGCAATAGGTAAAAATTGTGATAAACTTCCGCACATTTCTGCAATAAGAACGATTCCTGTAATAGGAGCACGGACAATACTTGCGAAAAGTCCAGCCATCGCAACCACGATAAAGTTATTAAAGTACATATTTGGTACCCCACAATAAGTTGTAACAACAATGGCATATCCACAACCTATTAAACTTCCAAGAACTAAGAGTGGAAAGAAAATACCTCCAGGAGCTCCTGATCCAAAAGAAATCATTGAAAAAATAAACTTCATAGCCAAGAGCAATAAAACAGAACCTAAAACCATATTTCCTTCATGGAGTAAATCAATAATATGGTGTCCCCCACATAAAACATCAGGATAGAAAAGCATAAAACCAACTGATACTAGTAAAGGAATAAAAATCTTTTGATTATTCTTTAAAAAAGTAATGTTATCATACATTTTTAAAGTAAACATTGTTGTTTTATTATAAAGCACACCTAATAAACCTACAATAATTCCTAAGATGATTAAAAATCCATATTGACCTAAAGGTAAACTTTCAATAAGTGGAAAATAAAGAGATGGTGTCATCCCAAAAATATTTTTACTAATAAAATCTCCTGTAAGTGAAGCGACCATAACAGTTACTAAGGCAAGTGGTGAAAAGTTTTTATGAATTTCTTCTAAGGCAAACAAGACACCAGCTAATGGTGCATTAAATGCAGCCGAAAGCCCTGCTGCTGCCCCACATGTCAAAAGATACTTTTCTTCTAATTTCATTCTTTTAAATACAGAAGCTAGTCCTTTTCCAATCATAGCTCCTAGTTGAATACTTGGCCCTTCTCTACCAAGAGATAAACCGCCAACTATTGAAAGTGTTCCTGCTACCATTTTAGCAAGGATGATCTTATACCATTTTTCATCTATTTGATCAATCATTTCAGCTTCTACCTGTGGTATTCCACTTCCTGAAATATAAGATTCATATTTTAATAATTTAGAAATAATAAATCCAATTATTAAAACACAAACGATCCAAATACATAAATGAAGTGTATTATTTTTAATATAATCAACAATAAAATAAGCTATCTTTTCTCCATAAGATAATAACAATCTATAAATAACAGCTACAATTCCTGCCAAAATACCTACAATAAATCCTTCTAATAAAACAATATTATCAAAACGGCTTTTTGAACTTAAAAAACGAACAATTGAAAATTCTTTCCTTTCCATAACTCTCCCCCCAATTCGTTTTTTATTATAACACTTTATTTAAAAAAAAAGAAACTGTACGAATATTTCGTACAGCTAATGAATATACTTATTCATAATGATCCAATAAATTCCTAATAGACTAAAACCAACGATAATCATATGTTTTAAATCTTTAATTCGATTTCCTGTATTTGAAGTACATGTGTTTGTCAGTATCGTGTTTTGTATAGTATTGGTTTTATAGTCAAATGAAGTAAAAGGAGTGTGATAAAATGCTATGACTGATTCTTGAAAAGTTACTTCATTTACTTTAGTTGCTATAGGATATGATGTTTGTAACAAGATATAATTTATATCTTTATTTTTAATAAAATCATTAATTATAAATATATTCATAATAAGTAAAAGACTCATCACTTTTTTAGCATTTCCTGATTCTCCTTTCTATATGATTAAAACAAATAATATTTTCTTATTTATTTCATGTTTATTATAAAAAAGAAGACTTGATAAATATATAAGGGACGTCCGCCATTTAAAAAGCACCTTTAAAAGATATCTTAGATTGTTGATAAATAAGTAAATATGTTTAATTTTTATATAAAACCTTAAATTTTGTATAATTGAAACAAACTTATCCATGATATAGATTTAATATCATCTATTTTAACTTAACAAAAAAGACTCTTGATTTTTTTATCAACAGTCTGAATATTAATTTATTAATTAATAATCTTTAAAACATCTTCTTCACTTGTGATATCAAAGATTGAAAGTGTTAAAGTATTTAGTTTTTCTATTGAACTATTTTGTATTGCTTCTTCTAATTGATTTGATACATTTCCTAATTTTACTTTTAATTGTGATAATAGTGTTATTTTCTTTTCTCGTTTTTCACCTTCCATAAGTCCTTCTTTTCTACCTTCATTTCTAAATCCTTCTGCCATTCTTTCCATTCCTTCACACATATCTATTTCATCTCCTTCTGGTAAGTCTCTAATTAAATCTAAGCTTCCTGTAATGATAGCTGCATAAATAAAGTTATCTCTATTCATCTTTACTTTCCGATGCAATCCTTCATAGTTTCCTTTATACATCTCTTGGATGGCTTCTATAAAATATCTTGTTTGTTCATCTTTGATCTTACTGGTATCTATTTCTTTAACATCTACTAAATAGATTTTCCAATCATTAAAGTAGGGTTTTAATTCTTCTGGTATATCAAAATAATTACTTAGTTTTACTGGGGCATTCCATTTCTTATCTCCCGTATAAAAAACGATCATAACTTGAGGAACTAATCTTTTGTTCTTTTTGTTTTTTAACTGTTTTAAATACTCCAACATTTCATAGATTCCACATCGAATTACCATTTCAAAATCAATCGTACTTTGATGTTCAATACTCAAGAGACAATAGACACCATTGATATCCGTTTTTACGACAATGTCCCTTCTTCTTTTTTTATTCTCTACACTCTTTGTATCATCGATAATAAATGATGTATCATTTTCATAACGTACAAGTCTTTCAGGATGAATGACTTGTTTGCCATCAAACAAGATGGCATTATATAAAGATGCAAAATGAGTATCATTACTAAGGAAAGTACGACAGGCACTATCGGGTGTTAATTTATTTGTTAGTATCAATTATTATTACCTGCTTTCTTATTGATTTGAGGTAACTTATCTAGATTTGTTACAAATAAATTGTATCATATGTCCTTCTATTTCTCGTCTCAAATTTGTTTCATATTTATTTCAGTTTTGTCTCAAACTTAATTCACAAATACTTCTTTTCTGTTATTATTATATACTTTCTTTTATTTTAATTCATTGGACAGATTGTCCAATGAATCACTATTCATAAATACAATAAAAGCCTGTCAACAAATTATTTTGCCAACAAGCTAAAACACATATTTAAAAGATATCTTTATTATAAATATTAAGTAAACCTATCCGTGATTTAACACCTGTTTTTTTATAAATGGATGAGATATATCTTTCTAATGTTCGTTTTGAAATATACATATTATTAGCAATATCTTGGACACTATCTTCTGTTGAAGTAAGATATTCAAAGACTTCAATTTCTCTAGGAGTAAAAGTATACTGCTCTTTGATTTTTAGCAACTTCTCTTCTTTTGAAAGTAAAACTATTTTACTTTCACCTAGTTTTTCAATCAAAACTTTTCTTTGTAAACTATATGTAGATGCAATAATAGTAACTATGACAAATAAACAAATAACTAAAACAACAACCATTAAATTTCCTTGTGAATTAATCAAAACCAATGAACTTCTAGATAAGATTACCGCTGCTAGATTATTCACAGCTCTTCCTAGCCCTGCCCACAAATCAGGAAATTTCATATAACTAGCAATCTCCATAAAACTCGCAGTAAAAAAGACAACGAAGAATCCAGATATCATATAAAAAATAAGCAAACCTATTAAAAGTGACTCTGAATACTTTAAAACAACAATACAAATTGTTGATAATAACATGACACAATACATGATCATGCTCATAAATCTACGATCTTTAAAATCAAAAATAATTCCACCAAGTAAGCCACTTAACGCTAACAAAACACGTGGGAATTCTTCTATGTTTACTTCCCCTGTAGCATGTAAAAATGTTACTGCATTATCAAGAGTACTAAAAACACATGACATCATAAAAACAAGTAAAATCAATAACCCACCACATATTTGTCTTTCTTTTTTGACCTTTGAAACATCTAAATGATGATTTAAGGTATTAGGAATTGTTGTGAGTATAAACATTAAAATACCCATAAATATATCTAAAACAATACTTTCTAAAAGTGGTAAAGAAACAAAATTATTATTTATAAATTGCAAAATAATACCAATCATATAAGAGATTCCTACACATCTAGCAAGATACTTTTGATCAGGAAGTATACATATGGCTTTATAGGAAGTAACACCACCTAATCCTCCTAAAAAAAGAAATAAAATAAGTCCTGTTATAAGTGTAATCAAGTAAGTAGGATGTAAATAGATAATTGTAATTAAAGCAACAATAATTATTGCACTTATACCTATACATATACGGCGAGATAATCCTTTAAAATAACGATTATATACGGGATATAAAACAAACCCTAGACAACTCGTTCCTAAGACATAATTTTGTGATAAAACAACTGTATTTTCAGACACTAAAAGAGAAATCATATCTACAAACAAATACTCTATCCCCAAAAAGATGAATGTAAAAATAGCCATCAACATAATTACTTTTATGTAATTTATTTTTTCTTCAGCTTTCATAATTTCATCCCCTTTTTTTAATATTAATGAAAATAAAATGTTAAATCAAGTTTATATAAACAAAAACACAAGAATTAATCTTGTGTTTCATCTTTTTCATCATAGTAATTTCTTACTAAAGATTGTGTTTTTCTAATATGTTTTTCTACATTTGCTTTTGCAAGTGCTTTATCTTTCTTTACAATCGCTTCATAAATTTCTTTATGTTCTTGTGCTGCTTCAATTAAACGATTTGGTTGTTTAATTGAATGTCTGGAAGTAACATGAATATAATAGTTAATATCTGACAATAATTGTTCAAAATATTGTGAATGAGTTGCTCTATAAATAGCTTCATGGAAATCAATGTTTACTTCTGTAAATCTTTCTTGATCATTTTTTTCAGCATAGAATTCTAATAAATCATAGATTTCTTTAATTCTATCTAATTCTTCTTGAGTAACACGATCAATAGCAAGTTGTACAGATAAACTTTCTAAAACAACACGAATTTCTAACATATCATCAATATCTCTTGATGAAAAACCTAATACATAAACTCCTTTATTAGGAATACTTTTAACTAATCCTTCTAACTCTAATTGTTTTAAAGCTTCTCTAATAGGTGTTCTAGAAATATTTAGTTCTTTAGAAAGAACAACTTCATTTAATTTTTGTCCTTTTTCATATTCTTCATTTAAAATCTTATCTCTTAAAATACAAAAGATACGATGTCCTAAGGAACCATGTCCTGCATTTTCTAAAATATTTTTTTTCATACTATAACCTATCTATAATTGCTTGCGTGAATTCCTTTGTAGAAGCATGTCCACCAATATCACGCGTTACAATTTTTCCCTCTTCTACGACTTTTGAAAGTGCATCACGTAGTCTATTTGCTTGATCATTTTGTCCTAAGGCTTCTAACATTAAAGCAAACGCTAAAAGAAGAGCACTTGGATTGGCAATGCCTTGTCCTGCAATATCAGGAGCACTACCATGAACAGCTTCATAAATACGGTATTCATCTCCAATATTTCCACTAGGAGCAAATCCTAATCCACCTACTAAACCTGCACATAAATCAGAAACAATATCTCCATATAAATTAGGAGCAACCAATACATCAAATGTTTCTGGTCTTAAAACAAGCTGCATACACATATTATCAATGATTACTTCTTGTTTTTCGATTTCTGGATAATCTTTACCTACATTTCTAAAACATTCTAAGAATAATCCATCTGTAAATTTCATAATATTCGCTTTATGAATGGCTGTGACTTTTTTTCTACCATTTGCTTTTGCATATTCAAAAGCATAACGACAAATTTTTTCACTGGCTTCTCTAGTAATTAATTTAATACCATGAGCAACATCATCACCCACCATATATTCAATTCCTTTATAAAGATCTTCCGTATTTTCACGAATCATGACTAAATCAATATTTTCATATTTAGAATCAATTCCTTTAAAAGAACGAATTGGTCTTACATTGGCATAAGTTGCAAATTTTTGTCTTAAAGCAACATTGACACTTCTAAATCCTGTACCAATAGGTGTTGCTGTTGGACCTTTTAATGCCCATTTATATTCTTTAATAGCATCTACAAGTCCTGGTTCAAAGACTTCTTTTGTTTTAGCTGCATATTCTGCACCTGCTTGGTATTCGACCCATTCAATATCTAAGTTCATGGCTTTGGTAATATCAACCACGCTTTGTGAAATTTCTTTTCCGATTCCATCACCTGGAATTAATACTGCTTTCATTAAAAGTCACCTCCTAATTCTTTAATTGCATTTAATAGACCACCATATTGAATCATTGTTTTTTCTCTTGGTGATAATTTTAATTTTGCGGTAATTGTTTGATTATTTGTTTTATTGATAACAGTAATATCTTTATTGTTTTCAACACTATCTAATAAATTAATTAATTCATATTCATCTTGATCATTAAAGAAATCGTAATCTTTTTGATTAATAACAAGTGGTAAAATACCATTATTAATTAAGTTCGAACGATGAATTCTTGCAAATGAAATAGCAAAAATTGCTTTGATCTTTAAATAATTAGGAACAAGGGCTGCATGTTCACGTGAAGAACCTTGACCGTAGTTATCTCCACCAACAATAAATCCTCCACCATTTTCAATACATCTGTTATAGAATTGATCATCTACTTTACAGAAAGAGAATTTAGCAAGATGTGGCACATTACTTCTATATGGGAGTAATTTAGAATCAGATGGCACAATATGATCTGTAGAAATATTATCTCCTACTTTTAAACATACTTTACCTTTAAATGTATCTGGTAATTTATCTCCTCGAGGAACTGGTTTAATATTTGGTCCCATATAAACTTCATTTTGAGGATCATATTCATCAATAAAGAAATTCTTATTCTTCACAAATGGTGTATTTTCAATATCGTCTAAATACATATCATCTTCAAATTCATCTGTTAAATATCCTTTGATTGCACTTAAAGCAGCAACTTCAGGTGATACGAGATAAACACTAGCATCATTTGTTCCTGAACGTCCTTTAAAGTTACGGTTGATAGTTCTTAAAGAAACACCTTTAGAAAGTGGTGCTTGTCCCATACCGATGCATGGTCCACAACCACATTCAAGAATTCTAGCACCAGCAGCAATCATGTCCGCTAAAGCGCCACATTTAGAAAGCATTGCTAGAATACTAGAAGAACCTGGAGCAATAACAAGTGATACATGAGTTGCCACTCTTCTTCCTTTTAAGATTTTTGCAGCTTTTAACATATCTGGAAGTGATGAGTTTGTACATGAACCAATCACTACTTGATTGATTTTCATTCCTCTTAATTCACTTACTGGTACAACTGCATCTGGACTATGTGGTTTAGCAGTTAATGGTACTAATTTTGATAAATCAACTGTGATTTCTTCATCATATGTAGCATCTTCATCTGCTTTTAATTCAACATAATCTTCTTCTCTTCCTTGTTGAATTAAGTATTCTTTAGTAATTTCATCTGTTGGAAAGACAGAAGTCGTTGCCCCTAATTCAGCCCCCATATTACAAATAGTTGCACGATCTGTTAATGATAATTCTTTTAAACCTTCTCCAGTGTATTCAATAATCTTATTAACTCCACCTTTGACAGATAATTGTTGTAAAATATATAAAATAACATCTTTAGCCGAAGCCCATTTTGCTTTTTTACCTACTAAATTCACTCTAACAACACTTGGACATTGTAAATAATATGTACCTGTTGCCATTGCTACAGCGACATCTAATCCTCCTGCCCCAATAGCAATCATTCCCATCGCACCACATGTTGGTGTATGTGAATCAGAACCTACTAATGTTTTTCCTGGTTTTGCAAAGTTTTCTAATTGCAATTGATGGCAAACACCATTTCCTGGTTTAGAAAAAGTAATTCCGTGTTTTTTTGCTACACTACGAATAAACTCATGATCATCCATGTTTTCAAATCCTGTTTGTAACATATTATGATCAATATATGCAACTGCCTTTTCAACCGCTACATGTTCAATTCCCATTGCCTCTAATTGTAAATAAGCCATTGTCCCTGTTGAATCTTGAGTTAATGTTTGATCAATTTGAATCCCTATTTGTTGACCAGCGACTAACTCACCACTTTTAAGTTTAGTACTTAAGATTTTATACGCTAAATTCATTATTCTACGTCCCCCTTATTACGATTGTATACAATTATACATTCCATGTGTATTATTGTAAATACATTCTAAGCAAATAAAGGTATTTTTTTACGTATATTCCATTAAAATTGTATATTGTATACAGTTATCAATCATTTAAAAAGGGGAGCAAAAGCTCCGCTTTTTTTATAAATCTAAGGCATATGCAATCGCAAGTTTTGTTGTATCTACGATTGAATCGATATGACAACGTTCTTTCCCATGTGAATTGATAACAGCCATACCAAATGCTGCAGCATAAACATTATTACCTGCACGAATTGCTGCATTAGCGTCTGTTCCATAATGGAAGAAAACATCAATACAATAATTTAAGTTTGTTTTTTTAGCTTGGTTGATAATTCTTGTAGTAAGTTCTCTATCATATGGAGAATAGTTATCTTTAGCACAGATACTTACTGTTTTTTCATCAGCATGATAATCAGGTCCAATTAATCCGATATCTAATGCAACATATTCTTCTACTTCTTCTGGTACATAAGCTCCACCATGTCCGATTTCTTCATAAATTGGGAAAGCTAATAATGTACGATATTTTGGTTTTAAGTTATTTCTTTTGAAGTAAGCCATCATTTCAATTAATGCAGCAACAGCAGCTTTATCATCAATATAACGTGAAACAACATATCCTGATGGTGTATATTCAAAATGAGGATCTACAGAGATCACATCACCATGATCAATACCTAAAGCCATAACTTCTTCTTTAGAATGAACATCTTCATGTAAGATAACTTCCATATGGTCTTCATCTCTTGGCATTGTTCTTGCATCTTCAAATACATGAACTGAGTGTGATTTACAAATAACCATACCTCTATATTTGCGTCCATCTCTTGTAATAAGAGTAACACCTTCACCTTCCATACTATGGTAGTTAACGCCACCTAATTGTCTTACAATTAGATGACCGTTATCATCAATATGACGAACAACTAAACCAATTGTATCTAAGTGAGCACCCAAACATACTGTTTTAGAATTATCTTCTCCTTCTAAAGTAATATAAGCTGTTCTTTTACGATCATAAGTCACTTCATAACCAAATTCAGCTGCTTTTTTTTCTAATAAAGCATCAACTTCTTCATAATAGCTTACTGGACTTGGTACATTAATAAATTCTTCACATAATTCAACTAATTCTTTTTTGTCAATATTCATTTCCATTTTATAATACCTCTTTTACTTTTTATCATATAAATGACATGCGCAGAAATGACCTGGTTCTACTTCTTTAAAATCGGGTCTATCTGTTTTACAAATATCCATTGCTTTCGGACATCTTGTACAGAAACGACATCCTTTTGGTGGGTTGGCTGGACTTGGCACATCGCCACCTAAGATTTGTTTATCTTCAATTCTTTCTTTTCCAATTCTTGGAATTGCTGAAAATAATGCTTGAGTATAAGGATGTAATGGTTTGGCATAAAGTGATTCTGTATCAGCCATTTCCATCATATTACCTAAATACATAACCCCTACTCTATCAGCAATATGTTTTACAACACTTAAATCATGGGAAATGAAGATATAAGCAATACCCATTTTTTCTTGTAATTCATTTAATAAGTTAATGATTTTTGCTTGAATTGAAACATCTAACGCTGAAACAGGTTCATCACAAATAATCAATTTTGGTTGTAAAGCAATTGCACGGGCAATCCCAATACGTTGTCTTTGTCCTCCTGAAAATTCATGAGGATAACGATACATGTAATCTAAGTTTAAACCAACTTGTTTCATAACTTCCACAACACGTGCATCACGTTCTTCTTTTGTTTTATAACATTTAGCGATATCAATTGGTTCAGCAATAATATCTTTAACTGTCATACGTGGATTTAAAGAAGCGTAAGGATCTTGGAAAATCAATTTGATTTTATCACGTGCTTCTTGTAATTCTTTACCTTTTAAGCTTGTAAAATCTTGACCATCTAAGATAACCTTTCCTTCAGTTGGTTCAATTAGACGGATAACACTTTTACCCATTGTTGATTTACCACATCCAGATTCACCAACAATCCCAAAAGTTTCTCCTATTTTAACATCAAAGCTAATATCATCTACCGCTTTAACAACGCTTTTTTTACCTCTTAAAGAAGATGATTTAATAGAATAATATTTCTTTAAATGTTCTACTTTTAATAAAACGTCTTGATTATTTTCCATTTTCTACATCCTCCTTATTCCATCTTTCATGATATTTCCAACAACGAACTAAATGGTTTTCACCATGTTCCATCATTGCTGGACATTCTTGATGACAGATTTCTTTAGCATGTTTACAACGTGGTGCGAAGAAACATCCTTTTGGAAGTTCATAAAGCATTGGTACAGAACCAGGAATAACTTCCAATTCTTCTTGATCATCACTATCAATATCAGGGATTGATCTTCTTAAACCGATTGTATAAGGATGTAAAGGATTTTTAAATAAATCTTCTACATTTGTATATTCTACGATCTTACCTGCATACATAACAATCACGTTATCTGCCATTTCTGAAACAACACCCATATCATGTGTAATTAATAATACGGCTGTATTTAATTCTTTTTTCATTTTATTAATTAATTTTAAGATTTGTGCTTGAATTGTAACATCTAACGCTGTTGTCGGTTCATCACAAATCAATAATGATGGATTACATGAAAGTGCCATCGCAATCATGATTCTTTGTCTCATCCCACCAGACAATTGATGAGGACAAGAAGCAAATACTTTTTCAGGCATTGGAATACCTACAAGTTTAATCATTTCTAAAGCACGTTCTTTAGCTTCTTGTTTACTCATTTTTTCATGAGTTAAAACAGCTTCCATAATTTGTTTTCCAACAGTAATAACTGGATTTAAAGATGTCATTGGCTCTTGGAAAATCATTGAGATTTCTTTACCACGAATATCTCTCATTTCTTTAGGAGATTTCTTTAATAAATCTTCTCCCTTATACATAATTTCACCAGCAGTAATTTTACCTGGAGGAGATGGAATTAATTGCATTAATGATAAAGCTGTCATACTTTTACCACAGCCAGATTCTCCAACAACTCCTAAAGTTTCTCCTGGTTTGATACTAAAACTTACTTCTTGTACAGCAGGAAGCGCTCCACGATCTGTAAAGAAGGTAATACCAAGATCTTTGACTTCTAATAATTCTTTATTTTCACTCATATCTTTTCCCCTTTTTACGATCTTAATTTTGGATCAAGCGCATCTCTTAATCCATCACCTAACATATTGAACGCTAATACTGTAATAATAATAGCTAAACCTGGAATTACTGAATAGTATGTTGCACTACGAATATATGGTTGTGAAAAACTAATCATTGAACCCCAGCTTGCCATTGGTGCTTTAACACCTAAACCTAAGAAGCTTAATGATGCCTCTGACATAATTGCATTTGGAATACCTAATGTTACAGTAACGATTAATGTTGATAAACAGTTAGGTAATAAATGTTTCATGATAATTCTAAAACTATTTCCACCGCTGACTTTACATGCATCGATGTATTCCATCTTTTTAAGACGCATAACATCCCCACGGATAAGTCTGGCTGTTGAAGCCCAACCTAAAAGACCGAGCGCTAAGTAAAGGTTAATTAAACCTGGTCCTAAAACAAACATGATTGCCATCGCAAATAATAAGAATGGAAAAGATGAAAATACTTGAATTAAAAATGAAATAACAGAATCTACTTTTCCACCATAATATCCGGCACAAACACCCATTGTATAACCAATAACTGTCGCGATAATTTGTGAAATGATACCAACACTTAAAGAAACACGGCATCCATAAATAATTCTTGAGAAAATATCTCTTCCTAAATCATCTGTACCAAACCAATGTTGTCCGCAAGGTTTCATTAAACGATCTGTAAGAACTTGTTTGTTTGGATCATAAGGAGCAATCAATGGTGCAAATAAAGCAATTAAGCATAAAAGAATAACGATGAATAAACATACCATTGCTACTTTATTTTTCTTGAAAATGTTCCAACTGATTGACCAATAACTTTGATATGTTTGATCTTTTTTCTTTTTAAACATTTTATGATGACTCCTTTCCTAAACGAATTCTTGGGTCGACTACTGTATAAAGTAAATCAACTACTAAATACATAATGACACAAATAACTGCAATATACATAACGCCACCTTGGACGATTGGTAAATCACGTGTATTAATACTATCTACTAACATTTTTCCAATTCCAGGAATTGAGAAAACTGATTCTACTAAGACAGACCCTGTTAAGATGTTTCCTAAATCAGATCCTGCAATTGTAATGATTGGAATTAACGCATTACGTAAAGCGTGTTTAATTGTAACAACCCAACCTTTTAAACCTTTAGCTTCAGCTGTACGAATGTAATCTTGTGATAAAACATCTAACATACTTGTTCTTGTAATACGAGCAATACTTGCTGCATATCTTGTACCTAAGGCAATACCTGGTAAGATAAATGATTTAAAACTATCAATACCTGATAAAGGTAATAAATTAAATTTCAAACAGATAACAATTTGTAAGATGATAGCAATCCAGAATGCGGGAGCTGAAATACCAAATACAGAAATTGTCATTAAAACTGAATCAACCCATTTACCATGATTAACAGCAGCCACAACACCTACTACTACTCCTAAAACAACAGCTAATATATAAGCAATACCAGCAAGCTTAGCCGTTACTAAAAATGAACTTGTTAAAATATCAATTACTGGTTTATTTTGGAAATATGATGTTCCAAAGTTTCCTTGAAGCATATTTCCTAACCAACTGAAATATTGAATATAAATTGGTTGGTCTAATCCCATTTCATGTGTAACACGTGCAATCGTTGCTTGATCAGCGAACTCACCTAACATGATTTCAACTGGATTACCAGGCACAATGTTTAACACAAAGAATGTGATTAACGAAATACAAAAAACGACACCAATAGCTTGTAATACACGTTTTAGTAAATACTTCGCCATATTTTTCCTCCTTTTTCCTACAATAAATATATGGAATGCATTGCTGCATTCCATATATGATTAACACTTATTTAATTTCATTTACTATTTTTTAGATAAATCAATATCAATGTTATATAAATGATAAATTAAGTTTCCTAATTTAGCATTTTTTACATATGGTTTAGCAACAAATTGTAACTTACCATAATATAATGGAATTGTTCCATAATCTTCACGAGATAAGATATAATCTGCTTTTTTGTATAATTCAACACGTTTATCAGAATCATTTGATTCTCTAGCTTCTTTCATTAATGAATCGAATTCAGGATTATTGTAGAATACACCTTTTCCTACAGCATTTTCTGAATAGTAATAAGTATACATTTGGTTATCAGCATCTGCATATAATGGGAACCAACCAAGAACTGTAGCTTGTAATTCACCAGCAGCTCTAGCTGAAGACCAAATACCTGCATCAATTGTTTCTACATTCATAGTAATTCCTGCTTCTTTTAAGTAAGCTTGTAATGCAGTTGCGATTTTTTCTTCGTTTTGTCTAACTTTGCAAGTAAATGTAGGGTTTGAAATACCTGCATCAGCTAAAACTTGTTTAGCTTTTTTAACGTTATGTTCATAAGTTTTTAATTTGTCATCATGACCAGGAACACCTGGGTTTAAGAATGATGAAGCTGGTTCAGCAGCACCATTTAATACAGTACTACATAATTCTTTACGGTTAATAGCTAATGAGATTGCTTCTCTTACAGCTTTATTGCTTAATACTGGATCATTATTTTTAACTGATAAGAAATATGTACCTAATGGCGTTACTTGAGTAATTTCATCTTTTAAATCACTATCTTTATATTGATCTAATAATGAAGTAGATAAGTCACACATATCAATGTTACCTTGTTCATATTCCATCATTTTTGTACTTACATCATCAATATAAACAATTTCTAAACGATCTAAGTTAACTTTTTTACCATGATAGTTTTTATTTGGAACCATTACAACTTTAGTTTGTTCATCATTTTCTTTAATTACATAAGGACCAGTACCAATTAAGTTAGTTCCTTTACCCCAGTTTTCACCAGCAGCAGCACATGCATCAGAAGGATAAATTGAAGCATAGTCCATACCTAAGTTAGCAACAAATGGTGCAAATTTGTAATTAATATGTAATTTAAAAGTGTAATCATCAACTGTTTCAAAACCACTTAATTCAGTAGCTTTTCCATCTAACATATCTTGAGCACCAGTAATCATGTTGTACATATATGTATTTGTACATCCTGTTGCTGGTGTAAACATTCTTTCGAATGTATATTTAACATCTTCAGTAGTTAAATCAGAACCATCTGAGAATTTAACACCTTTTTTAAGTGTAATTGTATAAGTTAATCCATCATCAGATACTTCTGGCATATCTTTAGCAAGAACACATTCTTCTTTGTTGTCATCCTTCCAACGATATAATCCTTCTAATACGTTGTCAGCAACAGAAGAAGCCCCTGAATTAGTGTTAGTTTGCATATCTAAACCAACTTTTGGATTAGATTGACCAAAGCGAAATACTTTTTCGCCACTTTCTGTACTTTTGCTTGAGCTACTTGAACCACCACATCCAGCTAAGGATACAGCCATTGCAGCAACAGCAAGAACAGATAAAGATTTCTTTAATAAGTTCATTTCCCTTTCCTCCTAGTTTTAACAATTCCCTACTTAAACTTTCTTAAAGTACCTTTGTATTATATCAAAGGGCTTTCTTGATTTCAACAGAATGTTGCATTTTTGTATACAATTAAGAACAATTATCTAATTTCATATCTTATTATCATACTTTTTTATGTTTTTTGCAAAAAATGTTCTTGTTTATGCAAAAAAACAATATCCAATCCACATGGATATTGTTTTTCATTTTAAAGCATACTTGTCATTCCACCATCAATAACAAGTAATTGTCCTGTTGTATAAGTACAAGCGTCACTTGCAAAGTAAATAAGTGCTCCGTTCATTTCACCTTCACGACCAAATCTCTTAAGAGCTACTCTGTTTTTTAAAACAAGAGAACCTGGTGCATCTAAAGCATCATGTGTCATTTCTGTATCATAGACACCTGGTGCAATCGCATTAACAAGAATACCATAAGGGGCTAAATCTCCAGCCATGGCTTTTGTAAGATTGACAACCCCTCCTTTAGCCGCAAAATAACTTACTTGAGCAGGTCCAGCTTGAATACCACCAACCGATGAAATATTAATAATTCTTCCATATTTTTGTTTCATCATAATTGTTGAAACTTCTCTTGCCATAAGGAAGACACCTTTTAAATCAGTATCTAAAACTTTATCCCATTGTGCTGTTGTATGATCATGAAGACCACTTGAGTATTCAACAACACCTGCATTATTGACAAGAATATCAATTTTTCCAAAATGATCTACGACAGCTTTAATCGCATTTTTAATACTTTCTTCATCTGTAACATCACATGAAACAGGTAAACAATCTTGTCCATTTTGTTTCAATTCTTTAGAAAATTCTTCTAATCTTTCTTTTCTACGTGCAAGGATAGCAACATCGCATCCTTGTTCACTCAATGCTCTTGCAAATTGTTGTCCAAGTCCACTTGAAGCTCCTGTAACAACCGCTACTTTTCCTGTTAAATCAAAACTAATCATCTTTATTATCTCCTATTCCATCACACGGATTGCATGATATCCCTCATGAATTGCAGTTAAAATTTTTCTTGGTGCAACAGCATCTCCAATAACAGCAACTTCATCATATTTTTCATCTAATAATTCTTCTAATTGATTATTAGGTCTAAATCCAACAGCATTTAAAACAGTATCACATTCAAGCGTCATTGTTTGTCCATCTCTTTCAAATGTAACACTTGTTGGTGTAATATTTGTTACTTTAGCGTTTGCTTCAACTTTAACACCACGATCTTTAACCATTTTTCTTAAATGTTGATCGTTGTTTAAACAATGGTTTGCTGTAAATAAGATGTCTGGACACATTTCTACTAATGTCACATCTCCATCTTTTCCAGCAATATCACAAGCAGCTTCTGTTCCAGCAAGACCAGCACCAATAACAACAACTTTTTTACCAACTGTTGCTTGATGTGTTAAATAATCACTCGCAAGAACTGTTGTATCAATACCTGTAATTGGTGGCATAGCAGGAGTTGAACCAGCAGCTAAAATAACTTTGTCATAATCTCCTTCAAGATTATCTTTTGTAATTGCTGTATTTAAATGAATATTAACTCCTAATTTTTGACATTGTGTTTCTAAGTATTTAATTAATTTTAAAACATCCGCTTTAAAATCAGGACCACCTGCAGGCCATAAAGTTCCACCTAATTTATCTTCTTTTTCATATAAATCAACATCAAAACCACGACGTTTTGCAGTAATGGCAGCCATCATACCAGCTGGACCTCCACCAATAACCAATACATTACGTTTTTGACCATTTGGAAGTGGTAAAGCATAAGCTTTTTCTGCATAACATAATGGGTTTACTGCACAATAGTAGTGTTTTCCACTAAATCCAGCAAGTAAACATTCATTACATCCAACACATGGAGCGATATCTTCTTCATGATGTGCTTTGACTTTTTTAGGCCAATATGGATCAGCTAACATTTGATGAGCAAGTCCTACATAATCTAAAATACCATCTTCAACAGCTTTTTTAGCCACTTCAGGATCTTTTAAGTTCCCATCACCTAATACTGGAACACTTACAACATCTTTAATTGCTTTTTGTACATCAAGTTTATATCCTTCTTTACTATAAACAGTTGTAATCGCTTGGAACCATTCTTCATAACATCCTGTATCAACATGTAAAGCATCAACCCTTGCTTTTTCTAAGATTTTAGCCATTTCAATACCTTCATCAATGGTTCTAAAGCCTTCTACTCTTTGATGTGGTGTAAATTTAACAAGTACAGGCATTGTATCTGGAACGTTCTTTTTAATTGCTTCAATACATTCCAATGTAAAACGCATACGATTTTCAAGTGTTCCACCATATTCATCTGTTCTATTATTCCATTGAACAGAATGGAATTGATCTAATAAATATCCTCCATACGCATGTAATTCAACGCAGTCTGCACCAGCATTTACAGCAAGTGAAGCACTGTACCCTACTTTTTCTACTAAATAATGAATATCTTCTTTTGAAAAAGGTTTACAAATTAAATTTGGGAACCAGAATGCACCTACACTACCCGCACTATAAGGTGGTGTAAAAGGATCGGTAAATTGTTGACGTCCTAAACCTGGTGATAATTGTACACAGACTTTTGCTCCATAAGCATGACATCTTTCAATTAACATATTTAATCTTTCTACATGATGGAAATCAGAAAGTTCTGTACATGGTCTTGGTTCATATTTTGTCGAAACAACGTTAGCACCTGTAATAATTAAACCAGCGCCACCTTTTGCTCTTTCTTCAAAATAATCAATACCTTCATTACAATAAGCTCCATCAGCTTCTCCTGTTGTTCCCATAGGTGACATGAAAATTCTGTTTTTTAATTTCATTTTACCTATGTATGTCTTATCAAATAAACTCTTAGCCATTTTCTTTTTCCTCCTCTACCATAGTAAATATTTATTTAACTCAAGTAAATTATATAACTGTAAAAATAAATGTCAACGCTTTCATAAAATAAAAGTGAATTTTTTAACAAACCTCTTTCCGTTAAATCTATGGTATATTATTTCTAAGGAGAATTTTATGAAAATAACAAAAGAAGAAATATCACAAACAGCTGTTCAGCTTTTTTTAGATAAAGGATATAACAATGTCACAATTCAAGATATTTGTAATGAATTACATATCACCAAACCAACCCTCTATAAATACGTCAATAATAAAGAAGAGCTTATTTTAGATCTTTATGATTCAACCATCGATCATCTTGTAAAAGACACGTATAAGCTAGTTGATAGTGATAGTCACTATCAACAATTACTTATTGTCTTTTCAACATTGATTAGAGATACAAAAAAATATGGTTATGATTTATTTAGTCAAATGTTCATCGCCAATTTAAAAGAAAATCGTCATAGTTTTGATATGCGTGATAATCTTACAAAACTTTGTATCATTATTATAAAAAAAGCACAAGAACAAAAAGAAATTCACAATTTATCAAATCCAGAAATCTTATATCAAGCTTTAGCCCATACCTTTACTGGTCATGAAGCTTTATGGTGTATTAAAAAAGGAGAAAAATGCTTCGATGAATCTTTTTATTTAAGCATGAATGCTTTATTAGAAGTAGATCCTGCTTATCAAGAATTATATAAAGAATATTTGTAAACAACTTATTTTATTGATAGAATAGTCGAGGTGATGAAAAATGCTTATAGAATGTTCAAATATAAAAAAATCATTTCAAGGAATTGATTTATTAAAAGATGTTAGTTTTAAAGTAGATGATCATGATAAAATTGCAATCATTGGTGTCAATGGGGCTGGTAAAACAACTATTTTAAATATCTTAATTGGTGAAGAAAGTTATGATAGTGGTGATTTATTTAAAAGCCGTGATTTAAATGTAGGTTATTTAAAACAGCATCATGATTTAGATATGAATAAAACCATTTATGAATGTGCTTTAGAAGTCTTTGATCCACTTATTAAAATAGAAAATCGTATGCGTGAATTAGAAAGTATGATGTCTTATGATCATAGTGAACAAGTCATGAATGAATATGATTCATTGACTCAAAGATTTAATGAAAAAGATGGTTTTAGTTATCCAAGTCGTATTGTTGGGGTTTTAAAAGGAATGGGTTTTATTGAAGAAGATTTTCAAAAATATGTTCATGAATTATCTGGAGGTCAAAAAACTAGACTTTGTCTTGCCAAGCTTTTATTAGAAGAACCTAAACTTTTGGTTTTAGATGAACCAACCAACCATTTAGATAGTCAAGCTATTTCCTTTTTAGAAAACTATTTAAAAGGATATAAAAATGCTTTAATTGTCGTTAGCCATGACCGTTATTTTATTGATGTTGTTTCTAATAAGATCATTGAAATAGAAAATGGTAAAAGTCATAGTTATAATTGTCGCTATGAAGAATATTCTATTCAAAAAAGAACACAACGTGCTATTGATTTAAAACACTATATCAATCAACAAAAAGAAATAAAAAAAATACAAGAAAGTATTGATACATTAAAATCATTCAATCGTGAAAAAAGTATTAAACGTGCTGAATCTAAAGAAAAACAACTTGCAAAGATTGAACGTATTGATCGACCAGAAAATTTACCAAGTGCCATCACTGTTCAATTTACACCAACTATTGAATCAGGTTATGATGTTTTAAAAGTCACTGATTTATCAATGCGTTATGATCAAATTGTTTTTGAACACTGTAATCTTGATATCAAAAAAGGAGAACGCGTTGCGATTGTTGGTGAAAATGGTGTTGGTAAGACCACTTTATTTAAAGCTCTTGTGGGTCAATTACCAATTGAACACGGTAAAATTCGTTTTGGTAGTCACGTAGAAATGGCCTACTACGATCAAGAACATGAATCTTTAAATTATAATAAAACGATTTTTGATGAAATCAGTGATTGTTATCCACGTATGACCAATCAAGAAATTAGAAGTACTCTTGCTATGTTTAACTTTAGAGGCGATGATGTCTTTAAAGATATCGCCATGCTTTCAGGTGGAGAAAGGGGACGTGTTGTTTTAACCGAAGTTTTATTAAAACAAGCTAACTTCTTAATTCTCGATGAACCAACCAACCACTTAGATATTTCTTCCAAAGAAGTTTTAGAAGAAGCTTTAAGAAGTTTTGAAGGAACAATTTTATTTATTAGTCATGATCGTTATTTTATCAATAAAATTGCGACTCGTGTAATTGAAGTACAAAAAGATCAATGTCTTTCTTATAATGGTAATTATGATGATTATTTAAATCAAAAAACACCTGTTGTTGAAACAACACAAAAAGTGGTTACCGAAGCTAAACAAAGACAGATCATTGATAAAAAAACAAAGAATGAAATTAAAAAACTTGAAAGAACCATTGATTCTTTAGAAAAAGAAATCAATTCTTTAAAAGAAGAACTCACAAGTGAAGAAGTTATGAATAATTATAAAAAATATAATGAAATTACAGATTCGATTGATGAAAAAGAAATGGAATTAATGGAAATCATGGAAAAATGGGAACAGTTACAAGCCTAACTGTCCCATTTTTTTCATAATATAAAAAAAATCAATATTTTAATATTATTTATGTATAATAGCCTTGAATTTAAGGAGGATATTTAAAATATGTTACACAAAACTTTAAAACCATTTCCTAAAGATTTCCTTTGGGGAGCAAGTACAAGTGCTTATCAAGTAGAAGGTGCAAGTTTAGAAGATGGAAAAGGTCCATCATGTCAAGATGTTAAAGTTGTACCAGAAGGAACTTCTGATTTAAAAGTCTGTGCAGATCAATATCACAGATATAAAGAAGATATCGCTTTAATGGCAGAAATGGGATTCAAAACTTATCGTTTCTCAATTTCTTGGTCAAGAATTATTCCTGAAGGAACAGGAGCTATCAACCCTAAAGGGATTGAATACTATAACAATGTGATTGATGAATGTTTAAAATATGGAATCGAACCATTAGTAACTATGTTCCATTTCGATATGCCTGCAGCATTAGATGAACGTGGATCATGGGGAAACAGAGACTCAATCGATTGGTTCTTAAACTTCGCAAAAGTTATGTTTGAAAACTTTGGTGATCGTGTTAAATATTGGTTAACAATCAATGAACAAAACATGTTAACTTTAGTTGGACCAGTTATTGGAACATTAATGATTCCTGAAGGATGTACAAATGTTTTAAAAGAAACTTACCAACAAAACCACCATATGTTAGTAGCACAAGCAAAAGCGATGGCTTTATGTCATGAAATGTTACCAGGTGCTAAAATTGGACCAGCTCCAAATATCTCATTAGTTTACCCAGCAAGCTGTAAACCAGAAGATGTTTTAGCTGCACAAAACTACAATGCTATTAGAAACTGGTTATATTTAGATATGGCTGTTTATGGTGTTTATAACAACTTAGTATGGGCTTATTTAGAAGAAAATGATGCATGTCCTGAATTTGGTGAAGGTGACGCAGAAGCATTAAAGAACGGTCATCCTGATTTCATCGGTTTCAACTATTATAATACTGCTACTGTAGAAGCAAGTGATGGAACTGAAAAATTAGATCCAGGTGCAGATCAACAAACTGCTCGTGGTGAAGCTGGTGTTTATAGAGGATATAAAAATCCTAACTTACCAACTACTGAATTCGGTTGGGAAATCGATCCTATGGGATTTAGAGCAACAATTCGTGAAATGTATTCAAGATATCGTTTACCTATGGTCGTTACTGAAAATGGTTTAGGTGCTTACGATACTTTAACTGAAGATGGAAAAGTTCATGATCAATACAGAATTGAATATCTAAGAAAACATATTGAACAAATTCAATTAGCGATTACTGATGGTGCAGAAATGATGGGATATTGCCCATGGTCAGCAATTGACTTAATTTCTACTCATGAAGGTATGGTTAAACGTTATGGATTTATTTATGTAGATCGAGATGAATTTGATTTAAAAACATTAGATCGTTATAGAAAAGATTCATTCTATTGGTATAAAAAAGTTATCTCATCTAACGGTGAAGATTTAACTGATTAATAATTAAGTATTTTAAAAAGAAGTTTAACTTTGTTAAGCTTCTTTTTCTACTATTATAAAGCAAAAAATTACGAATTATTTCTTCGTAATTTTTTAGTAATATTTTAATTATTTTGTTATAGATTTTTTATTTTTCTTGTGAATATACTCTGCCATTACAGCCATACTAATACTTCCTGTTACAACATATAAATAAACATAGTTTGTATCACCCGTTTTAACTGCACTTGTTTTATTAACTGGTTCATTTTTTATCGTATTTTCTACAGGTGTTTTTATTTCATTATTTAAAGATTGTTGAGCTGTCCATTGCCATAAATGTTCTCCATTATTTTCTGGTTCATTTTTAGCTGTATGAATCCAAGAACTATGTCCACCTGTTTCATATGTAGTTAATATAGCACCTTTATCTTTTAATAAAGTATAAACTCTTAATGCACTTTCTTCGTATTTAACTGTTGTATCATCTTTAGCTTGAATAACCCATGTTGGTATATTAATTGATTTTATCTCTTCATCTGTAATTATTCTACCTTCACCATATGTTTTTATGTTTTGTTGATCAATAGCTGGACATGTTGATACTACTGCAGCAAATAAATTTGGATTATGTACAACCATATCTAATGCCATATACCCTCCTGCTGAACATCCATAAGAGTATATTCTATTTGAATCAATATTATTATTTTTTATAATATTATTAATCAATTTTGTTGCATCATCAATATTTTCTGACCATTCATGTGGAGTTTGAGGCGCCAATACATATGCTCCATTAAAAATATTTTGTGCTTCATCGCTTGCTAAAGCAACAGCTCCTCTATTTGCTTTTAATTGAGAAAGATTATTATAGTGTAATCCTCTAAATCCAGATTCTCCACCTCCATGAAACCATACTATAAGTGGGTGTTTATTCCCATCATTTGCATTATTAGGTGTATAAAATTGATATTTTAACCCATTTGATTCACCTGCACTAAATTTATCAATTTCTTCATTTATGATTTTTTCATTTTGTAAAAATTGAATATTACTTAATTCACTTCCATCTTTTAATGGTAATCCCTCATTCAAAGTAATTGTATACTTTATATTTAATAAAGAATTACACCCTTTTAACGTTGTAAAATTTGCTGTAAAATCTAATGTGCTTTTCCCTTTTGTTTCTTCATCGGTCACTAAGTGTAAAATAATATTTCCATTTTTTTCTTCTACACTTTCAACTTTTCTTTCTTCATCATATAATCCACAATGTTGTAAACCAGATTGAGAATTAGGACCAAAAAATTCTTTTTCAAGTTGGCTAGAATATACTGTTGTTCCTGTTGCATGAACATTAAACATATCTTTTGTTATCTTACTATCATCAATTTCTAGATTAGATGTTTTCAAAACAACAGAATCTATAGCTTCTCCATCATCATAAACTATAGAATGTAAATCAAAATTAACGTTTTGTCCATCTAATGCATAAACTGGAATAATTGCAAAAGAGAACAACAACATTATACTAAATAAATAAGTTGTAATTTTTTTCATGATACCCTTCCTTTCTATATTTAAAATATATAGAAAATAATAGATAAATTATATTTATTTAGTGACTTTCTCGTCATTAATATGTGACTTTCTATATTGTCCTGGTGTCAATTTAAATATTTTTTTAAAAGAATTAATGTATTGTGTTTCGTTAGAAAATCCTGTATTAAACGCAATATCAGTAATTGTTTTGTTATTCAATTCTAACTCAATTAGCGATTTATTTAACCTATATTGAGTTAAATAATCTTTAAATGGCATACCTATTTCTTTTTTAAAAAATCTTGAAAAATACTCTCTAGAATATCCAAAATGTTTTGCTACCTCATATACAAGTAATTCTTCATTATAGTGGTTATTAACATATTCTAATATATCTTTTGTCTTTTCTGTTTTAATCATTTTACGTTCATTTTTACAATTTTCGTATAAAAAAATTAACATTTCCAATGTCACCATTAATATGTTCATATATTTGGTAGATTGATTACTTATATAAAAGCTATAAATATCCATCATATATTTTGTTATTTTCTTATTTAAAAACGGCTCGTCAATATTGAAATATATATTCTTAATATCAGGCATCATTTTCTTTAAAAATCCGTAATTTATATGCATTGTATATCCTACAATTTTTTCATCAAATTCTTTATATTGAGGTATAGAATAATGAATTTCTTCACAATTTGATATATTCACTTCATTCTTATAACGAATTCTTTTCATCCCATCATTAAAAAAAATAACTTTTCCTTCAAACACTATTGATAATTCTAAAGACCTATGCCAATGTGCTGTACAAATTTGACATGGACTTTTTTTATGAGGATAAATACTTATAGGTAAATTATTCATTGTTTTTGTTATTTCATAATATATTTTTTGCATTTTTCCCTCCGACTTAAAATTCAATCCATTGAGTTATTATTTTTAATAGCATTTTTTATATGTCTTTAATTGCAAGTTTTCTAAAACACTTATTACACGTCCTATATAAAAAGCTGAAAAAACAGTTCCTAACCCAATACCATAAATAGAACTACGGCAAACAAGACAGATAATTATTGTTGCTAGAATCATACTGATATCAAATATATTCTTACATAGAGAATAAGGTTTATGGAAAACTTCTGAAATACTTAATACCAAGCCATCTACAGGTGTCATAATTAAATCTCCTTTAATCATCAAATAAACTCCAATCGCACAACACGTATTTCCTATTAACAACACAAGTATTTGTGTATAAAGATTCAAATTTATTGTAGGTATTATGTATTGATATAAATCAACTAAAAAACCAAAGATAAAAGAAAACGGAATTTCTAAAATAAATTTCATACTAATTTTTCTTTCAAGAATCATTTGAATACAAACAAAGATTAAATAAAAAACAATATTTGCTTGTCCAAATGTTAAAAATGTTAAAAAACTTACTGCATAAGGAAGTGTACTAAAAGCCCCTACTCCTAAATTAGATAATGTATTACATGTAATCCCTAAAACTAATATATTCATTCCTAAAAAACAATATAAATATTTTTTCATATCATCCCTCTTTTCATCCTTATTTTATAAATCTATTTAATAACTTTCCAATATTATTATTTCATATTATAATAACTATAAGTTATGAGGTGATACTATGAATATTAAACAACTTGAATATTTTGTTGATTTAAGTCAAACATTGAATTTCACTAAAACTGCGCAAAATTTCTATATTAGTCAAACAGCTATTACTAAACAAATCCAATGTTTAGAAAAAGATTTAGGAATTCCTTTATTTATAAGAAGTAAGAAGTCTGTAGAACTAACAAACGAAGGCAATCTTTATTTGCCTTATGCCAGAAAAATCTTAGATAATGTTGCTTTAAGTTATCAAATTATCGAAGAATATCAAAAAGGTAATCAAGGAAGTATTTTTATTGGTTTTATTAAATCTTTAGATGACGAACTTCTTTTAAAGTTATTACAAAAAATAAAAGACCATTTCCCACACATTGATCTTCATTATAAAGCGTATTCAAGAAAAGAACTTTTAACATTATTTAAAGAAAGACAATTAGATGCCATTATTACTTTTGAATACCCAGAGGTTAAAGATTATTCACATCTTTTGTTACAAATATCTCATTTAAGAAAGTATTATCATCAAGCTTGTTCACTTGATTCTTTAAAACTTATTTATGATGTTCGTCAAGAATCTATGGAACAGTACGAAATAGAACAAACACTTTTAAAAGTATGTTTAAAAGAAGGATATGCCATTTTACATGATTTTATCGAATCAAATCAATATTCTAAATATCTTCAATATCAAGATTTAGATATTCTTTCTTCAATATCTTTATACTATCATAAAGATTCTACCAATAAGATTTTAAAAAATATTCTTCAACTTATAGAAGGATAGCTCTCGCTATCCTTCTATATTTGTAACCAATTCTACAGGTTGTTCATATTCAAAATATTTTGCTGTTTCTGCAACAATTTCTTTTCTTAAACCAATTAATCCAATTAAGTTAGGAATTGCCATACATCCATTGACAATATCCGCTAAGACAAAGATAAATTCTAAAGACATAAATGGTCCAATTGCAATAAATATAATATAAACAATTTTATAAATCTTTACTGCTTTCAAACCTTTAAGATAATACATGCATCTTTCCCCATAATAATTCCATCCAATAATTGTTGTAAAAGCAAAGAATACAAGACCAATATTGACAATATATTTACCAATTAATGGAATAAATAGTCCCACTGAAAATGCATGTGTTGTCATCGCTGCACCATCTAATCCTGTTGTATAAGATTGTGTCAACACGATAGCAAGACCTGTCATAGTACAAATCACAATCGTATCAATAAATGTTCCTGTCATGGAAACAAGTCCTTGTTCAACACAAGAGTCTGTTTTAGCGGCAGCGGCCGCAATTGGAGCACTTCCAAGTCCACTTTCATTCGAGAAGATACCTCGACTAATTCCCTTTTGCATCGCAATAACCATCGTAATTCCAGTTCCTCCACCAAAAACTGCTTGAGGTGTAAAAGCTGATTTAATAATTAAAGCAACGGCACTTGGTAATACGGTAATATGTGACACAAGTATTAAAACGACCCCTCCAATGTATAACACACACATTAGTGGAATAACTTTTTCTGCCACGGAAGCAATTCTTTTGATTCCTCCAATAGTAATAAAAGCAACTGCAATTGTTAGAAGAATTGCTGTTATGTAACGTGGAACATTAAGTGACATTGAAAGTCCATCAGAAATTGATTTTACTTGCGTAAATGTTCCAATTCCAAGTAACGCTACAGATACACCAAAGAAAGCAAAAATTTTTGCAAGCAAAGGACTATGTAGACCTTTTTCTAAATAATACATTGGTCCTCCTGCAATCTCACCATTTTCATCTTTTTGACGATAACGAATTGCAAGTAACCCTTCGGCATATTTAGTAGCCATCCCAAAAAAGGCTGAAATCCACATCCAAAATAAAGCACCGGGTCCTCCTGCCGCAATTGCAGTAGCGACACCGACAATATTTCCTGTCCCTATCGTTGAAGAAAGTGCAGTACATAAAGCTTGAAAGCTACTGACGTCTCCATCTCCTTCTTGTTTTTTAAAGATGCATTTAAAAGCTAATTTTAATTTTGTAAGCTGGATCAATCTTAATTTGAAGGTAAAGTAAATACCTGTCCCTAATAATAGACAAATAAGTGGTAATCCCCATACATAATCATTAATTTGTTTTAATATTTGTGTTAGTAATTGCATAAAAAAACTCCTCCTAATAAATTAGTCGGAATTAATAATGAAAAAATACTATTTAGCCACTGTCCTTTTACCTGAGAGTTTCACCCTAACGGGTTTGCTCCTTCGGTGTTCAATTGAATGAATCTCTCCAATGGTTCGTCCAATAGCGATCCTTTTACCTGAAATCTTTAATTCTTCGGTGTTCTTATAGAATCTCTTTCGCCATTATCATCCGATATACGTTCTCATTATACCAAATTGTATACAATTGTAAACATTTATTTTATAATTATTATTTGTTATAATGCACATATGAAAAAAAATAAATATTTAATACTTACGATACTTTGGATGATTTTTATCTTTGTGATGTCACAAACTCCAGGAAACGATTCTTCTAAACAAAGTAATTTTATTGTGGATATCATTATTCACATACTTCCAATTACAAGAGATACCCTTTCCTTCATTGTAAGAAAATGTGCACATATGACAGAATATGCCATTCTTGCATTCTTACTTTATAAAACTTTTATACATAAACAAAATCCATTGATAAAATCATTTATATTTACTGCTTTATATGCCTGTAGTGATGAATTTCACCAACTCTTTATTTCTGGCAGAGCTGGACAAATAAGAGATGTGTGTATTGATTCAACAGGGGCATTGATCATGCTTTTAATCATTTATTTTATACTTAAAAGAAAGGACAAAAAAATCGGTTCATAGAACCGATTTTTAATATATACTAAATACCAAATAATAAGTCTACATAAGTTGGAATTGGCCAATAAGAATCATCAACTAATTCTTCAATTGTATCAACTGTTTCTCTTAATGATTGCATCATTCCGAAAACATCATCTCTCCACATAGTAGCTACTTCGAAGATTTCTTCTTCGCTTGCTTGTACTTTTGCGATATTATTTTCTAATGTCGTTAATTTATCTTTAGTTTCTTGTAATAACGTTGCAAGTTTTGTTGCATCTTCAGTTAAGAATGCTGCTGGAATACCTGCTTCTTTTGCAGCAACAACTTCTGACGATACTTTAGCTAAATAATCACAAGCTGCTGGATAAATTTGTGTTTTAACCATTTTAACTGCAGTTAAAGCTTCAACTTGAATTGTTTTAATATAGTTATCTAATAAGATTTCATAACGTGAAGCGATTTCTACTTTTGTATAAACACCTTGACGATCTAACATATTAATATATTTTGCATCTTTTAGGCATTTTAAAGCATCAACAGTGTTTTTGTGGTTAGGAAGTCCACGTCTTTTTGCTTCTTCTTCCCATTCAACTGAATATCCATCACCATTGAAGATAATTCTCTTATGTTCAGAAATAAATTCTTTAACAACTTCTTCAAATGATTTTCCACCTTCAATAGCATCAGCCATTTGTGTCATTTCTTCAGCTAACATTGAATTTAAAATTGTATTTGGACCAGCTACAGATTGTGCAGAACCTACAGCACGGAATTCAAATTTGTTACCTGTAAAGGCAAATGGTGAAGTTCTGTTACGATCCGTATTGTCTTTAGAGAATGTTGGAACAACAGAAACGCCTGTATCAAAACGTCCAAGTTCTTCATGATCAGATTTTTTACCAGTACAAATATCTTCTACAACTTTATCTAATTCTTCACCTAAGAACATAGAAATGATTGCTGGTGGTGCTTCGTTTGCTCCTAAACGATGATCGTTTCCAGCAGAAGCAATTGACATACGTAAGATTTCAGCATATTCATCAACAGCTTTAATTGTACAAGCTAATGCAGCTAAGAATGGTTTATTTTCTTCAGGATTTTTTCCTGGATTAAATAAGTTGATTCCTGTATTAGTAATTACTGACCAGTTATCATGTTTACCAGAACCATTAACTCCAGCAAATGGTTTTTCATGTAATAAACAACGTAAACCATGTTTTTTAGCGATATCTTGAGCAATTTGCATTAATAAATGGTTGTTATCTGTAGTAATATTTACTTTTGCATAAACACAAGCAACTTCATGTTGTGCTGGTGCAACTTCATTATGTTTTGTTTTAGATGGAATTCCATATTTCCATAATTCAGCATCTAAATCTTTCATGAAAGCCGCAACTTTACGTTTTAAAGAACCGAAGTAATGATCTTCTAATTCTTGTCCTTTTGGTGCCATAGCTCCAAATAAAGTTCTACCAGTTAATTTTAAATCCATACGTTCTTGATAATATTTATCATCAACTAAGAAATATTCTTGTTCAGCCCCTACTGAAGCAGAAACTTTAGTTACCCCTTCAACCCCGATTAAAGGTAACAAACGACAAGCTGCTTTACTTAAAGCATCACATGATCTAAGTAAAGGTGTTTTCTTATCTAATGCTTCCCCTGTATATGAACAGAATAACGTTGGAATATATAATGTTCCATCTTTAACGAATGCAGGTGATGTACAATCCCATGCTGTATATCCTCTGGCTTCGAAAGTAGCTCTTAAACCACCTGATGGAAATGAAGAAGCATCAGGTTCTCCTTTTCTTAATGTTTTCCCACTAAATTCTAGAACAGCTTTTGACCCATCTGGTTCTAAGAAAGCATCATGCTTTTCAGCAGTTAATCCTGTCATTGGTGTAAACCAGTGAGTAAAATGTGTAGCTCCATGTTCAACTGCCCAAATTTTCATTGCATTCGCAATAACAGTTGCACATTCTTTTGATAATTCTTCGCCTTTATCAAGCGATTCATGGAATGCTTTATATGTTGATTTAGGAATTCTTTCCTTCATAACATCATCAGTAAAAGCTAGGCATCCATAATCTTCAACTAACTTGTTAAATTCCATCTTTGTATCCCCCTTATTTAGTATATAAATTATCATTTATATGATGTCATTATACAAACGAAAATATAGGTTGTCAATAACTATTGCAAAGTTTTTATCATTTTGATAATTTTTTATTTATTTTATACAAAAAAAGAGCTGCATACTATTGAGCAGCAGTTCTTTTAGCTTTCTTTTCTTCTTTTCTTCTTTTCTTTTCCCATTTACGATGAGTTTGGTTATATTCTTCAACTTGACAGTGAATTCTCTTATTTGAATGAACAACAGCATCTACAAATCCCATTTGATCTTTTGGAGCAACAGTTTGACGAGTTCCATCGTCCATATAGATTTCATATGAATGTGCATTTGTAATGATCTTTGTCATTTTAGCGATTGGATCAGTAATTGTTTCACAGTTCATTAAGTTTATTTCTTTTGTTTTTCCAATTCTTCTATGAATTTCTAAAGTTCTTCTTTTTACAACATATTTATAAGGTCTATATCCAAATAAATATCCAACAGCAACAACTCCTAATACAATAATTGCAGGTAAATCACTAAAATTACCTGAAACAATCATATACACCACATAGATTACATAAAATACACTAAAGTATGCAGCAGGTAAATTTAATTGAACTTTAAATTCTTTTTCAAATGGTGTTAATTCCGCATTTGATTCGACTTTTTTTGATTCCATAAAAACCCCTCTTTAATTCTATACTTTCAATATTTAATAAATATCAATTTTCTTTAATAAAGTCAACTCATATTCATTAAATATTTTTTTATAAAATAAGGGACGGGGAGGCCCGCCCTTATTTATTATCTTATTTAATTTATCAATATTAAGCTTCTGCAGCTTGTTTGTTTTGATATTTTTCGTAAGAGATTAAGAATGGTACATAGATAACTGTTGAAACAACAATTAAGATTGCTTGAGTTACTGCACCCATTACGTTAGCACCACATGCTAAGAAACCAAATACGATTGGTGGAGTTGTCCAAGGTACTGTTAAACATGCAACTGGACAGAATCCGATAACTGTTAATACATAACCAATAATGATTGTTACTAATGGAGCAACTACGAATGGAATACCTAAGATTGGGTTTAATACCATTGGAATACCGAATGTAACTGTTTCATTGATGTTGAATAAACCTGGAACTAATGATAATGTAGCGATTGCTTTGTTATCTTCACGTTTACCAAAGATCATGATTGCGATTACTAAACCGATAGTAACACCTGAACCACCGAATTCACCCCACATTTGTAATGCATAGATGTTGATGATGTTTGTTGGTTTTTCACCTTTGTTGAATTTTTCAACGTTTTCAAGTGCTAATGGTGTAAATAATGCTTCTTTTACTGCAGATAACATGTTGTTACCATGGATACCTACTAACCAGAATAACATGATTACTAAATAGATGATCATAACACCTGGAATTGTAGCACCTACAGCTCCTAAAGGACCTTGGATACCATTTTTGATAACATCATTTAAGTATAAACCAGTTAAGTTATAACATGCTGATCCAATACAAGCAGTGATGATTAAAGTAATAGTAGCTGGTACTAAAACTTCGAATGCACGAGCAACTCCTGGTGGAACTTGTTCTGGCATTTTAATTTTTAATGCATCTTGTTTTTCGAAGAAGCAGAATAATTCTACAGATAATACACCAATAATCATACCAGTGAATAAACCAGTAGCTCCTAATTCATTACCAGCGATACCAGTGAAAGCTTCTTTAGCTCCTTTTAATACATGAGAAGTGTTTGTAACTGATAACCATGCAGCTAAACCTACTAAACCTGGAATGTAACCAGCTCTTTCAGCTCCCATGTTCCAAACACCGATTTCTTGGGCGATACCAAGAGTGATACCAACTGTGATACAGCTGATTGTACAGAAGTTAACGGCTTGGAATGCAGGATTTAAGAAATCTAAAGCCATGATTGGTTTGAAGAACAATCCTAAACCTGTTTGGTCGTTAACTAATACGTTACACCATAAAACCCCGATTGCCCCAGCGATTGTTAAAGGCATGAAGTTTTGGAACGCATTTTTAATTGCAGATAAATATTTGTTTTGACCGCACCATGCACCAGCGCGACCTAAGACATCCGCCATTTTGTCCATAAATTTTTCCTCCCTTAAATATTTTTTTGACACTAATAGTATAATCTATTATGCAAATAAAAGTCAATGTTTTTTTAAATTAAAAGTACCATACTTTTAATTTAAAAAAACATAATCTTTAAAAAAACCGCATAAAATAAGGGTTTTTCAACGTTTTTGAAAACGGTTATTTTTTTGATTTTTTTGTTAAAAAAAAGAAAACGCTATCATTTAGATGGCGTTTTTTTATGTTTTTTGGCTATTGAACCGTTACTGTTTGAAGTTCAAAATTGTTGTAATGATATCTCGTAAATGAATATTCAAAGATAATCCCACTACTTAAATATGCCGTTTGTTCAACTTCAATATATGGTTCATATTCCTTCAATCCCAAATTTTCTTGTTCTAACGGACTCGATAGATGAGCACGTATAGTTTTATGCGTACTTTGTATCTTTAATTTTAATTCTTTTTCAATATACTGGTATATCGAGCCTTTCAAATGCTCTAATTTTAAATTTGGAATAATAGAAATAGGCATGTATGTGATTTCTAAACAATACGGTTTATCATCAAACACTCTTTTTCTAATAATATGATAGACAAAGGATCCCTCTTCTATTTGTAATTTTTTAGATATATGCTCATCACTCGGTATAACCGAAAATTCAATAATTTCACTTTTTAATTCACCTTTGCCTTTTAATTTTCGTGTTAAACCCAATCCTGATTGTTTAAGTTGAGTTGAATCTTCTGAAGAAGCATCATAATCCTTTACAAAAGTTCCTGCCCCTCTTCTTCTTACAATCAATCCTTCTTTCACTAATATATCCAAGGCTTTTTTCATTGTTTCTTTATTACAATGATAAGCAACACATAATACATATTCATAAGGGAGTTTTTGTCCATATGTATATTTTTTATCAAAAATCTTACTTCTAATATCATCTGCGATATCAATATATTTAACCATAGACTATCCCTCCTGCCATAACTAAAAATACCATACTTTTCATAAATTTGCACGGACTTTTTAACAAGAAGGTTATTTTTGTTTGACACTCCCCATGTCTAAAGACAGGGGATTCTTGCTACCTGCCAACATTGTTGACTGACCAGTTCATTTCTGATAGGTCGCAGTGCAAGATAGGGGTATGCCATTACCCCTCCTAGAGCAGAACCTATAGTTCTCTAGGCAGTATATCTGTTACCAATATACTCAGTTGAGTTGCATATATTTATAGCTCCAAACAGATCCCTGTGTGTATGATATCCACATCTGCATATATAATTCCTGTCTTTTGCATGATGAACACTTCCACATATCGGACAAATTTGACTTGTATACGCTGGATCTACATACTCAACTTCTATGCCTGCCAGTTTTGCTTTGTATTCTATAAACTGTGCAAGTCTATAGAACGACCATGTATGCAGGCTATGATTGTTTTTTCGACTTGTTCTTGTCGTAGAGCGTATGTTTTGAAGTCGCTCTAATTTGATTACGGATACGTCATGAGTTTTTGCTGTATTTACGATTTCACGACTTAGCTTATGATCTATATCTTTCATGATACGTTGTTCTTTGTTGTTGATCTTAACAACTGCTTTTGGCTTCTTAGCTTTTTGAAATCTTTTTCGAAGATTATTGTAGTGTCTTCTTATATATTTGTTTTTTCTACCATTTCCATAAAACTTGACACTTCCATCTGGACAATAGCTTACAGCAGGACATTTGATTCCAAGATCAACGCCCATGACATTGTCATTTGAAAAAACAGCATCTTCTTTGGCATCATAGACGATCTGTGCTACGAGATCATGTCCTTTTACAACAATGCGCATCGTTCCTAATTTACTGGATGAAAAAATTGATTTCTGTCTTTTGGATATTTTTGTTTTGACTGATATACGTTTTGACTTTCCATTGATGATTACTGGAAAGCTTATACAGTCATCACTGATTCTAAAATTTCGATTGTTGATATAACAGCACATTTTTTTCAAAACAGGAAGTCTTACTTTAGTATTTGAATTTCTTAAAGCCTTATTATATTTTCTTATGATGGATTTGGCATCTCGAATACATTGATTGCATCAAGAACAAGATGATTGACTGTAGAAATATACTCTGTCATCGTTACCTTGATTAATTCTATCTGATATTTATTTGGATAAAGCTTGACTGTTTCTGTTAATTGCATAGATATCACCTAAACGTTTTTTTGATCTTCAATATACTGCTTGATTACAGAAAGGGGTGCACCACCTACTGTAGATACAAAATAGCTATTAGTCCATAGCGTTGGGATCCTTGATTTCAACCAAGGAAATTCCTGTCTCAACACTCTAGAAGAATAGCCTTTGATTCTTTTAACTGCTTTGTGAATTCCATATTGTGGATCTACTTCCATAAGCAAATGTACATGATCGGGCATGATTTCCATTTCAATGATTTCGACATTCAATTGATCACAGGTTTCTTTAATCAACTCCTTTAAGCGATCATCAACACCATCTACAAGAACGGGACGTCGATATTTTGGACAGAATACAACATGATATTTACAGGAATAGATCACATTATTATTTGATTTGTACTTCATGGATACATTATACTGCTTAAGGTTATCTAACGCTATACGTTATTGATAAAAACTTAAAAAAGTTGCCTTATATCTCCACAGCTAAAGCTGGAAGCTTTACAGCAACATTTGGTAATTCACTAATCCTCTAACTTTTACAACGTCTTGATTTACTGTCTTGGTTTTACGTTTACCTTTTGGACTTCGATTTGTAATGCAATCTCATCCACCATTTAGCCTTATATCAAGTTTCTGTTCGTACGCTCAAAAGAATCACTACACCACTTCCTCCATCCTTGCCATCACTGACGACGACTTGTGGTTCATTACACTTGCGGTAAATACCTGTGGTTGGTTTATCTCCAACTGAATTAGTGCCGCCCGGCACACATTAAAAAAATCGCTTGATATTATCTATCAAACGATTCTTTCATTAATCTAATTGTATTTGTTTTACAATTTCATTATCAAATGTTTTAATTGTAAAACAGTCATTTTCATAAATACCATAACTGTTCGTACCTTCTTTAGGTAAAGAAATCGAAGACGGATTTAAAATATAAATACCGTTTTCTTTTTTAGCAAGTGGTTTATGAAAATGTCCATAAATCAAAATATCATTTTCATTTAATAAAGGAAGTTGATCTTCATTAAATAAATGTCCATGTGTCATAAAGAAATGATGTTGATCAACATCCATCAAAGCATAGTCACTACGCATAGGGAAATCTAAAACCATTTGATCAACTTCACTATCACAATTTCCTCTAACTGCAATAATATCCTTCTTTAAAGGATTTAATAAAGCAATAACCTTCTTACAATTATAATCCTTAGGTAAATCATTACGTGGTCCATGATATAAAATATCCCCTAAAATAATAAGTTTATCCGCTTTTTCTTCATGATATTTTTCAATAGCCTTATTTGCCCAATAATAAGAACCATGAATATCTGATATAAACATTACTTTCATACAATTACGCTCTTCTAATTGTTTTGATCACAACTGGTGTTGTTGGACAATCTTGGAAGTTTGTAGGGACATTGGCAATTTGATCTACAATATCTAAACCTTCAGTAATTTTACCAAATGCTGCATATTCACCATCTAAATGTGGTGCTGGTTTATGCATAATAAAGAATTGTGAAGAGGCTGAATCTTTGATCATTGTTCTAGCCATAGATAAAACACCTTCTGTATGTTTTAATTCATTGTTAACACCATTGCTTTTAAATTCACCTTTAATAGAATCACAATGTTTTTCTTTAAAATCTTTTGTATATCCCCCACCTTGAATCATAAATCCTGGGATAACTCTATGGAAAATTAATCCCGCAAAGAAATCTTCATCAATTAATTTTAAAAAGTTTTCTACTGTAATTGGTGCAACTTCAGGATAAAGTTCTCCTTTCATCACATCTCCATTTTCCATTTCAATTTCAATTAATACTTTTTCCATTCTCTAATTCTCCTTATCTACAACGTCTACATCAACAACCTTATTTTCAATAGATTGTTGTTTTTCTTTTTTCTTCTTCTTTAAAAGAAATCTTACTACAAAATAAACAAGTACAACTCCTGCCGCAATTCCAAATAACCAAACAATATTCTTTACTTGATCAAATTGATAAGCTGTCGCTACCACTAAACATAAGTTAATAATATTCATTGATCCTGCTAATTTATATTTTTGATTAACAATAAAATTCAAGGAAAGCGCAGATGAAGCAAATAACCCAACAATAAGCATAACTTCCATACTATGTACCTCCTTGTATCATTCTATCATAATAGAATCATTTTTGTTATATATTATTTAGTATGGACACTTGCATTAAGCATGTCAGTAATAGATATCATTGTAAAATTACTTCTATATATAACAAAAAATAACTACCTCCTGTCTCTAGAAAAGTGTGTGGTAGTTATTTCATCCAAGGTGAACCGTTTGTTGTTCTTTTTTCATATTCATTATAATTAATTTTTTAAACAATTCTATAAAATCTTATCTATCTAATTTCATATATAACAGCGGATAAGGGTTTTCTTCTTCATCTAATTCTGTTTTCTTGTATGTTTTAAATTCCACAGCTTCATCATTATCTACAACCATCAAATGTTCAACACTCTTTAATGCCATTGGAACATATTCTTTAATATGTTCAATTTCTTGTTCATTTAAAAATGTATGTGTGGCTTTTACAGAATCTTTCCAAACATTTACAAGTATATTTAATAGTTGATCATTTTCACCCTATTCTCTCTACCCATATTTATCATTGATTTCTTTCACTTCAACTATGATAATATAATTATATGAAATAGCCCTACCAAATAGGTAGGGTCATTTATTTTGTTAATATCTTTTTTATTTAGCAAATTGTTTAATTGCATTAGCAACAGCTGCTGTCACATCTTTATTGAAGATTTTTGGCATGATATTTTCTTCATTTAAATCTTCATCACTGATTGTATCTGCAATAGCTTTAGCCACAGCTACTTTCATTTCTGGTGTAATCGAAGGAACTCTTGCTTCTAATGCTCCTTTAAAAATACCAGGGAAAGCTAAAACATTATTAATTTGATTTGGATAATCAGATCGACCTGTCCCAACAACTCTTGCTCCTGCTGCTTTGGCTTTTTGATAAGTAATTTCTGGTTCAGGATTTGCCATTGCAAAGATAATTGGATCATTGTTCATTGAATGAACCATTTCATCAGTTACTAGATTTGGTTTAGAAACACCTACAAAAACATCTGCACCTTTTAATGCATCAGCTAATGTACCTTGCATATTATCAGGATTAGTAATATCACATAAAGCACGCTTATGAGGAATAAGTCCTTCTTGTCTATCTTTATATAAAATTCCAAATTCATCCACTGCAATAATTTTACCAACACCGGCTGTATGCATCATTTTAATAATAGCTGTTCCTGCAGCTCCTGGCCCATTTAAAACAACTGTAATATCTTTGATATCTTTTTTTGTCACTCTTAAAGCGTTATATAAGGCCGCTAAAACAACAACAGCTGTTCCATGTTGATCATCATGGAATACAGGAATATCTAACATTTGATCTAATCTTTCTTCGATTTCAAAACAATCTGGAGAAGCAATATCTTCTAAGTTGATTCCACCAAAACATGGTGCAATATTTTTAACTGTTTGAATCAATTCTTCTTTATCTTGTGTATCTAAACAAATAGGTACCGCATTGACATCTCCGAATTTTTTAAATAGAGCAGCTTTTCCTTCCATGACTGGAATCGAAGCTTTGGCTCCAATATTTCCAAGTCCTAAAACAGCTGTTCCATTTGAGACAACAGCAATTGTATTTGATTTTGTTGTATAACGATAAACATCTTCTTCATTTTCAGCAATCTTACGACAAGGTTCAGCAACACCTGGCGTATAAACAACAGACATATCATCCATTGTATTAATTTCACAATTTAATTCCGTATGTATTTTTCCTTGATGTTTTTCATGTAATTTCAAGGCTTCTTCATAATAATTCATTTTCATCACCCGCCACTATTATACCTATAAAATAGACAATTCGTCTAATCTTTTTTATCTAAAACATAACCATGATCCATCGGTCCTTGTCCTTGTCCTAAATCAAGCATTGCCGCAAGCGCTCCCGAAATATAATCTTTAGCTTTTTTAACAGCATTTTCCAAATTTTCACCTCGTGCTAAATAAGAAGCAATCGCACTTGATAAAGTACATCCCGTACCATGAGTATTATTGTTATTAATACGTTTTCCTTTAAACCATTGATAATTACCTTCTTTATAAAGTAAATCATTGGCATCATTGATTTGATGTCCGCCTTTAAGTAATACTGCACAATGATAATGATCTCCAATATATTTAGCTGCTGTTAACATTTCTTCTTCATTATTGATTTTTAATCCTGATAAAACTTCGGCTTCAGGAATATTTGGTGTTAAAACCGATGCGAGTGGGAAGAGATTTTCTTTTAATGTATCAATAGCTTCATCACTAATAAGTTTTGCCCCACTTGTAGCCACCATCACAGGATCAACAACGATATTACGTGCATGATATTGTTTTAACTTTCCACTAATAGATAAAATGACTTCTTTTTGAGAAACCATTCCAATTTTAACAGCCATTGGATAAATATCTGTAAACACACTATCCATTTGACTAGCCACAAAAGAAGCATCAACATCATAAATAGTATCCACTCCTGTAGTATTTTGAGCTGTTAGTGCTGCAATAACCGACATGGCATAAACACGATTAGCAAGCATTGTTTTTAAATCTGCCTGAATTCCTGCACCTCCACTACTATCACTACCTGCAATTGTAAGGCAAGTTGGCATTTTATTAGAGATAACTCTTCGAATTTTATCTTTTAATAGGCTACTTGCTTTTTGGATATCATTACTTCCAAAAATACTTGAAACGATAGCAACACCATCAATAGCAACCCCCATAAATTCTAAGATATTCACTTGATTAATACCACCAATAGCAACCACAGGAATATCAACTTTTTGACAAATTTCATTTAACGTTTCCATTGAAATATTTTGTGCATCATCTTTTGTTTGAGTTGCAAAAATAGCTCCGACACCTAAATAATCAGCCCCATTTTCTAAAGCTATTTTTGCTTCTTCATAATTATGTGCGGATACACCAATAATTTTATCTTCACCTAATATTTTTCTTGCTTCTTTTAAATTTAAATCATCTTGCCCAATATGGACCCCATCTGCATCAATTTCTTTACACAATTCAACATCATCATTAATAATCAAAGGAACATGATGTTTTTGACACACACTTTGAACATCCAATGCTTCTTGTTTAAATGCTTCATGTGTCATTTCTTTTTCTCTTAGTTGAATCATTGTTACACCACCAAGAATGGCTTCTTCAACTAATTCCGACATTTTTCTTCCTTTTAAATATTTTGAATCTGTTACTCCATACAATAATAAATCTTCTTTATTTAATTTCATCAAATTTCCTTCTTTCTTTACAATATTCTTTTTTTATTTCCCTGGAAATAAAAAGAGAGTCCTGTTGAACTCTGTTAACGTCTATATCTCCTACGTTGGCATTATCCAAATCAGGTTATGGGTCTAAGTCAATACTTACTCTCAGCAAAAAGCTCCCCGTTTCCTTTATTATAATTTTTTTAATAAAAATTGTCTATTTTTATTCATATTATTTATGCTTTTGTTCAAACTATAAAAGGAGGTGCTTTCATGAAATTATGTATTACAGCAGGTAACTATCACATTTTTAAATTAATGATTAAAAATCATAAAGATTCTCGCATTCAATTAAAAAACATTCATCCTTTAGATTTTGACCTTGTTTTTGATGTTTATACATCTTTAGATCAAAAAACAGTTATTTCTATACTTAGCCATGAATTACGTTATTCCCCTTTTATGTATCTATGCCCTGGTTTTAAAGTCATTCCTTTAAAAAAACGTCTTCCTCATGGTACAAAAGAATCAACTACTCCTTTAAATCTTTCTTTTAATTGAATAATTTATATTAAAAAACAGTTTGAGATAGCATCTATTTCAAACTGTTTATTTTTTAATTAATAATTTTTAAAACCTCTTCTTCACTATTGATGTTAAAGATATTTAATGTAAGTTCATTTAATTTTTCTAGCAATGTATTTGTAAGTTGTTTTTCTAAAGGACTTGATAAAGTTCCTAATTTCACTTTAAGCAGTTCTTTTTAAGTATTGAGTTTTCCTTCATCTCTCGTTCTTTGAAATAATTGATCCATTGCCTTACACATATTGATTTCATCTCCTTAGGGTAAATCTTCTCTTCTAATATTTGTATGCGTAAATGTCCCCGCCATCATGAAGCTTTCTGTTTCAATTTTACGATTTTCTCTTAATCCATCATAACTTCCTACAAACATACTTTGACTAATTTCTACGACATCTCGATATCTTTTGATTTCTGTTGGATCATCTACATTTCCTATCATTGTATCATATGTTTAAAGATAATTCGTCTCACATTTGTCTCATTTCTATTATCATTTTAGCTATCTCTCCTACCTTCTTCAATGGACGGATAGTCCAAAAAAGTTTCCAATAAAAAAAACCACGAAATCATCTCGTAAGTCTTTAAAGAATACATATTATTAAACCTGCTATTAACGAAGAAATACCCACAATTATAAAAATGATATATAGCTTTTTTTGCGGATTATTTTCTAAAATCAATATACGTTTAGGATTATTTTCCTCATACATAATTTCTAAGGAACTCCCTATAGGAAGTTCTTTACCATAACCAATAGAGAGTTTTTGTTTAATTTCATTTCCATGATCATAAAATTGAATTACCGGAAAATAGGAATAAGAAAAACTATCATCACTTTGCATTCTTTCTCTTATATTATCAATTACTTTAGCTAATGTATGAATATTACAATACTTTACTTTCTATTGCTTGTACAGGACATTTTTCATAACATAATCCACAATGTAAACAATGTTCTTGTTGAATTTGATAATTTGAAATACATTGTTGTGGACAATTCTTTTGACATAAGCCACATTGAATACATTGATTACTAATGATAAATCCCTTAGGTTTTATCTCTTTATTCATTGAAAAACTTTCTCTATAAATAGGTTCTTTGCCTAAATCAAAGAATTCTAGTTCACCTTCTTCAAGACAAAAGGCTTCTAAAATATAACGACTCTCATTTGGATAAACATTATTCATTGATGAATTATGTTTAAAAATACGATCTATCCAATATTTTTGATTTTCTAATCGTTTAACAGATCCATTTAAACGAACCATTTGATACTTTTTATTCATTCCTGTAATTGCAACGTATGGATGATTTTTTAATTGTTTATAAAAATCTTTTCCTCTTGCTGTACAAAAATATAATTTATTATCTTCAACCAACATCACATCTATAATTCTTACTTGGGGTTGATTATTTTCATCAACGGTTGCAAAAGCAACATCTTTGATTTCTCTTAAAATATTTAAACAAGTTGAAACATTCATTGTTGTACCTCCTTTTTCGTTTTTCATTATAATTTTATTTCTAATAAAAAAAAGTACGCACAATATTGTGGTATAGTTACTTCAAAGTAACTAATAAAAAAGCTACGACTTAAAATCGTAACTTTCTTGATTATTCAGTTTCGAATTGACTGTAATAAAGTTGATGATAATAACCTTGTTTTTGAAGCAATTCTTCATGATTACCAATTTCTACAATATGTCCTTGATCCATAACGATGATTTGATCGGCATTTTTAATCGTTGATAAACGGTGAGCAACAATAAAGGTTGTTCTTCCTTTCATCATTTCATCAAAAGCTTTTTGAATTTGTAATTCTGTACGCGTATCGATTGAACTTGTTGCTTCATCTAAAATCAACATTGGTGGATGTGTTAACATAATACGTGCAATACACACAAGTTGCATTTGTCCTTGAGACATATTTCCACCATCTTCTTCAACCATTGTATCGTATCCTTGAGGAAGAGACATAATATATTTATGCACACGTGCTTTTTTAGCTGCTTCAATGATTTCTTCATCACTAGCTTTTGTTTTTCCATAAGCAATATTTTCTTTAATAGTCCCTTTAAATAACCAACTATCTTGTAAAACCATACCGTACATTTTTCTTAAATCATCACGGTTCATATCTTCAATATTAACACCATCAATTGTAATTTTTCCACCTTGAGGATCATAGAAACGCATTAATAAGTTAATTAATGTTGTTTTTCCACAACCTGTTTTACCTACAATAGCTGTCATTGTTCCTGGTTTAGCTTCATAGTTAAAATCTTGAATTAATGGTTTACTTGGATCATAACTGAAATTTAAATGGTCAATGATAATATGTCCTTGTTTATTTTCAATGATTTTAGAGGTTGTTAATTCTTGGATTGTTTCTTCATCTAATAATGCAAAGACTCTTTGACTGGCAGCAATGGCTGTTTGCATTTCTGACATAACGGATGATATTTCGTTAAATGGTTTTGTATATTGGTTAGCATATGTTAAAAAGCTTGAAAGAATACCTACTGTAAATGAACCATTTAATACTTGAAATGCTCCAAAGATACCAACAGCAGCATAAACAATACTATTAACTAAACGTGTTGTGGGATTAATTAAAGCCCCATAAAATTGTGAAATAACCCCACTTTTATGCATACGTTCATTGATTTCATTAAACTTTTCTTCGTTTTGTTCTTGATAATCAAAAATATTAACAATTTTTTGATTACCTATCATTTCTTCACAATAACCATTCATTTCCCCTCTTAAAGCAAGTTGTTCTTGGAAATAAGAATGTGTTCTTTTAACAATCAAAGAAGCGACAAGTAAAGAAAGTGGTGTTAAAACAACCACAATTACAGCTATCGAAAAATGAATATAAGCCATAATCAAAATCGTTCCTACAATTGTTGCAATTCCTGTAAGCAAGGATGTAAAACTTTGTAATAAACCTTGTCCAATTAAATCAATATCATTGATCAATCTTCCTAAAATATCTCCATGACTTGTAGCATCAATATATTTTAAAGGAAGAACTTGAATTTGATCAAATACTCTATTTCTTAAATCATTCGTAATATTATAAGTAATTGTATTTGTAATTTGTCCCATGATCCATTGAATCAAAGAAATAATTAAAATAACAATTCCAATAAAAATAAGTTTGTTCAATAACGCTTGAAAATGAACTTGATTCTTTCCAACCAATAAATCTATTGTTTGACCTATTAAAACAGGTGTAAGTAAAGTAAAGACAACAGAGACAATTGATAAAAGTGTTAATAACATAATTAAAAAACGATAAGGTTTACAATATGTAAGCAATCTTTTAATTGTTTTTTTATCCATTGTAATCACCATCCTTACTATTTTGAGATTCATAAATTTCTTTATAAACCGTACAATTCTTTAATAATTCTTCATGACAATCAAAACCAACAAGTTCACCATGATATAAAACCATAATACGATCACATCTTTTTAAAGACGCTGTTCTTTGAGAAATAACAATTTTTGTCATTTCTTTTAATTCTTGTAATTGTTTTTGTAAAGCAGCATCTGTTGCATAGTCTAACGCACTTGAGCAATCATCTAAAACTAAAATATCCGCTTGTTTATAAAGCGCTCTAGCTATTGTTAAACGTTGTCTTTGTCCACCAGAGAAGTTTTTCCCTCCTTGAACAACAGCACTTTCTATTCCTTGAGGAAGACAACTTACAAATTCTTTAGCTTGTGAAACTTCTAAAGCTTTATTCATTGTTTCTTCTTGATAAGGTTTTGACATACAAATATTTTCTTTAATTGTTCCTGAAATCAATGATGTATTTTGTAAAACATAACTGATATGTTGTCTTAATGTTTCTAGTTTATAATCTTGAATATTTTTACCAGCTATTTTAATTTGTCCACTTCTAACATCATAATTTCTTCCAATAAGGGATACGAGTGTTGATTTACCAGCACCCGTTCCTCCAATAATTCCTACTGTTTCACCTTTATTGATCGTAAATGATAAGTTGTGTAACACATCTTTTTGAAGATATCCAAAGTTGACATCTTTAAATTCAATCATCTTTTCATCAGGAATAAGGGTTGAATAACTTCCTTGATTTTCTACTTGTGGTGTTGTTTCAAGTACTTCAAAAACTCTTTGATAACTTGCTGTAGCTTTATTGTAGATTGATAAAACATTCGCAAAGACAATGAGTGCTTGTAAAATACTATTCATATAGTTAATTAAGGCAATAACTTCCCCTTGAGAAAGACTTCCTACATTGACTTGGAAACCACTAGCATAAATAATAATAATGATTGCAAAGTTTACAATTAAATAAGTAAAGGGATTTAATAGAGCTTGTATTTTACCTACTTTTACTTGTTTATCTTTTTGATTTTTTGTTTCTAAATTAAATCTTTTTACTTCATGATTTTGATTTGAAAAAGCACGAATAACACGTACACCTTTTAAGTTTTCTCTTGCTATTAAAGCAATTTTATCTAATAACTTTTGAATACAAGAGAAATAAGGCATTGAAATAATCGTAATTGATAACATCGATACCGCTAAAATAACAGCTCCTACAACAAAGATCATTGATAAAGAACCACTGATCATAAAAGCCATAAACAATGAACCAATCATTAAAAATGGAGCTCTTGACGTAAGACGAATCGTCATCGCTACAGCTAATTGAATTTGTACCACATCATTAATAAGTCTTGTAACTAATGATGGTGCTGTAAGGGTATCTAAATTGGCATCATCATATTTATTGATTTGATGATACATGTCTTTTCTAAGTTGTGTCCCCACACTTTGTGATGTAAGGGAAGCATACCATTGACAAACAAGTGCAAATAAATAACCAAAAACAGCTAAACCAATAAGGACGAGCCCACATTTTAAAATATAATTGGTATCTTTATAAGCAATTCCTTTATCAATGACAGAGGCCATAACAACGGGAACACATAATTCTAAAGCAGCTTCAAAGATTTTAAATAAAAAGCCTAAAGTTGCTGAAAACTTAAACTCCTTTACATATTTTAATAGTTTCATATTCTTCACCTCTGCGTTATTATATGATAAGATTTATCTATATGTAAAATATATATATTATATATTAATTATATTTAATAAATATATTATTTCCATTTGAAGGAGTTTTATGATGGATATTAGACAAATGAAATATTTTAAAACTATTGTAGAAGAAGGAACGATTTCTAAAGCTGCTAAAAAGCTTCATATGGCTCAACCACCTTTATCAATGCAACTTAAACAATTAGAAGAAGAATTAAGTGTTATACTTTTAAAAAGAGGTAATAAACAAATTGAATTAACAGAGGCTGGTAATCGTTTTTATAAAAGATGTTTACAAATCTTAGATTTAACTGAAATTACTAAAAATGAATTAAAACAGTCTTATCAAGATGTTTTAAGAATTGGTATTACTTCTTCTAATAGTGGTTTAATTCAACAAGAAAGTATTCAAGAATTTATTAAAAAAAATAAACATGTTCAATATGCTATCCATGAAGGGTCTACTTATGAAATTCTTGATTTATTATTATCACATAATATTGATTTAGGAATTGTTAGAACACCTTTTGATACTTCCCAAGTAAATACTTTTTATTTAGAAAAAGAACCGATGATTGCTATTGGAAAAAAAGAATATTTTATAAATACTAAAAGAAAAATAAAAGATTTTAAAGATACTCCTTTAATTATTCATCAAAGATATCTGCCTTTAATCAATGATTATTGTTTAAATAAACTAATTCAAATTCAATTAAAAGTAACTTGTGATGATAGTAGAACGTCTCTTATTTGGGCCAATAGTGGTATTGGAGTAGCAATTTGTCCAATGAGTAGTTTAGCTTTACCTTATGACCATTCTCTTGTTTATACGATTTTAGAAGATAAAAATTTATATACAGGAATCGCTTTTATTACTAGAAAAAACGAAGAAGTTTCAGCTTTATTAAATGAATTTATAGAACGTTTTAAATAGAGGAAAAACAAATGATACAATACTAAAAATACCAATTACCTATTAAATTATTAGATATTTATTTTGAAGATCATCATACAAAAACAGCTAAACATTATCATACTAGTATTGAAATTTTGATTCCCGTTTTAGGAAAACTAAAATTATTTCTTACTGATAAAGAATTGATTATTCCTCAAGGAAGCTTATATATTATTAATAGTCAAGAAATTCATGGGATGCATCATACGGAAGATACTGATATCTATAAAGGATATGCACTTCAAATAAATTATGATTTTATTAAAAAATATTATCCAGCTATTGATAATTATCAATTTATTTAACCTAATCATAAAATCAAAGAAAAGATATTGTTAGACATTTTTAAAATTATTGCAGCTTATGATCATAGCAATCAATTTCAAAGAATAGAAATTGAAAATTATATTTTACATCTTTTATATACGTTGCTTTCAAATACTTTAGATAAAAAAACAAATTTAAATTTACAAACTTTACATGATAAAAGAATTATAAGAATGACACAATATATTGACTTACATTATAACGAAGATCTTTCAATTGATAATATAGCGCAACACTTTAATATATCTACAGGATATTTATCACGTTATTTTAAAAGTCATTTAAACGTGACAGTTAAAGAATATCTTATTGCTGTTCGTTTAAAAAAGGCAAGACAGGATGTTTTGTTTTCAAATTATACAATTTTAGAAATTGCTTATTTACATGGCTTTCCAAATTTAAAATCATTTATTAATGATTTTAAAAAAGTTTATCATGATACACCAGCAAAATATCGTGAAAAAGTTAGAAAATAACATTAAAGAAGTACGTTTTTAACATTTATGTAAGCTCTTTTAATGATAAGGTTTTACTTGTCAAAAAAAAGGAGGAAAAAAATGTAAAAAAAGATATTTAGTTTATTTGTATGTGCGATGGTGTGTCTCATATCAACAAATATTGTTTTTGCTGATGGAACAGTTGATATTCATGGAACATACAGTATTCACATTGGTGGTTATGATTGGGGAAGTGCAACTGATAATAAAAAAGCAGAAAATAATCCATCACAAGCAATAAAAACTGGAGATACTGCTCATGGTGAAATTTATGCAATGATCATGATGTTTGCTGCAGCTGGATATGTTTTCTTTAAACAAAGAAAAGGAGCTTAATTTATAGACTCATTAAATTGCTTATGCAATTTAGTGAGTTTTTTTATTTAAAAAAAAGAGGATATTTCTATCCTCTAGATAATATTAGTTATTAATTAATTTATCTTCATCAGACCAAGAATATAATTTTCTGATTTCTTTTCCGACTTTTTCTGATTCATGTTCTGCAGCTAATTTTCTCATTGCTTTGAAATGTGCTTGTCCTCCAGCTGCTGACATGTCTAATAAGAAGTCTTTTGCGAATGTTCCATCTTGGATATCTTTTAAGATTTGTTTCATTGCTTTCTTTGTATCTTCTGTGATGATCTTTGGTCCTGTAATATAATCTCCATATTCTGCTGTATTTGAAATTGAATATCTCATTCCTTCAAATCCTGATTGATAGATTAAGTCTACAATTAATTTCATTTCATGGATACATTCAAAGTATGCATTTCTTGGATCATATCCTGCTTCTACTAATGTTTCAAATCCTGCTTGCATTAAAGCACATACTCCACCACATAAGACTGCTTGTTCTCCAAATAAGTCTGTTTCTGTTTCTGTTCTGAATGTTGTTTCTAATACACCTGCTCTTGCTCCTCCAATTGCTAGTGAGTATGCTAATGCGATGTCTTGTGCTTTTCCTGTGTAGTCTTGTTCTACGGCTACTAGACATGGTGTTCCTTTTCCTGCTTGATATTCACTTCTTACTGTATGTCCTGGTGCTTTTGGTGCAATCATTGTTACATCAACATTTTTTGGTGGTACGATTTGATTGAAATGAATATTGAATCCATGAGCAAACATGAGCATGTTTCCTTCTTCTAGATTTGGTTCAATTGATTCTTTATATAATTTTGCTTGTAATTCATCGTTGATTAAGATCATGATGATATCTGCTTTTTTTGCAGCTTCTGCTGATGTACAAACTTCAAATCCTTGTTCTTCAGCTCTTTTCCATGATTTTGATCCTTCGTATAATCCTACGATGACTTTTACTCCTGATTCTTTTAAGTTTAATGCATGTGCATGTCCTTGTGATCCGTATCCAATGATGGCTACTGTTTTCCCATCTAATAATGATAAGTCACAATCTGATTCATAAAAAATTTTTGCCATTTTTAATATCCCCCTTAATTTTTATTACTCGATTTCCTTTTTCGTTACCCATTATACGTCTAATGTTGTCTTATGTCAATAGCGTTGTCTGCTCTCTTTGGACATTTTTTTTAACAATCATCAATTATTTCTTTTCTAACTTTAATTGATTGATTGCCCTTAAGATGTGTATACGCATGGCGCTTTTTGCCCCTTCTGCATTTCGATCATTCATAAATTCCATAATCATTTTATTATCTGAGATAATATCTTGATTAGATACATGTTCATATTCGTAAAGAAAAACCCCTTTTTGAATAGATTCTTGTAACACTGGTTCTAATCTTGACATAAATTCATTATGCGTTGCTTGTGCAATAGAACAGTGAAATAACATTTCTTGTTTTGCATAACTTTTTTTATTTGTAATACAGTCTTCAATTTCATTTTTGATTGCATTGATTCTTTCCAATTCTTTATCCGTTGCTCTAAGTGTTGCATAATAAGCAATTTCTGGTTCAAAAATCAAACGGATTTCGTAAAGATCATCTGCTCCCATTTTAACTTCCGGAGGAATATTGAACTTTTCAAAAGTTTGATTATCATAATCTTCTCTAACAAAAGTTCCTTTTCCTCTTTTAATTTCTAAAACATGTCGTGTTACTAAAATACGTATCGCTTCTCTTAATGTAATACGACTAACTCCTAATTCTTTAGATAATTCAATCTCATTAGGAAGTTTATCTCCTGGTAAATATTTCTTTTCAACGACGATCATCGAAAGGAGCATCTCAGCAATATCATCTGATAACCTTTTTTTCTTATCCATAGTTTCCCTCGATTCCTTAAATTACTTGAAATTCTATCACAAAAATAATAATTATTCTATGCCCTTTTGTCCATACATCTTTTTTTAATTCCTCATATAGTACAATGAAAGGAGGTTATTTATGGACAATATAGCCAATCAAGCCACTTTGCTTTACAACAATATGACAACTAATTCAAATACAGTAACAACTCAAATATTAAGTCTCTATGACTTAACTGCTACTAAAGAAGCACTTCTTGATACTTATACCCCTAATCAAACAATCACTTATGTAACAAGAGTAGAAAATACAGGAAGTGCTTCACTTTATAATCTTACAATTGTAGATGATCTAGCAAACGGTACACTTCAATACATTGATACAAGTATTGAAGGTTATTTAAATGGTTCACCAATTGAAGTAGATGTACAAAAAACAGCAAATACAGTCACTTTTAAAATAGATAATGTACTTAATCCTAATGACAATGTTTTAATTATCTTTGAAACAACAACACCTACGACAAATCCTGAACAAATTACCAATACCCAAACAATTACAGCTAATGGTGGTTCAACAACAGGACCAATTGTCACTGCTAAACCAAATCCTAGTGCAACTGTCACACTAGCAAATTATGTATCATTAGATATTACCAAATCAGCAAATAAAGCTAGTATTTATAGTGGAGACACACTTGTTTATACTTTCCAAATTATCAATAATGGTAATGAAACTGCAACAAATGTTTCATTTAGTGATGTTTTCCCAACAGGATATACAATTAATAGTATTTCTCTAACAACACCTGATTCACCTACACCTATTATCTATGATCCAACAACTTATGTTACTGGAACAACACTTACAATTCCTAATTTAGCTATTCCTGTAGGTACTAGTACGCTTACTGTTTCAGGAATTTATACAAATTAAAATGGATGCCATGGCATCCATTTTAATCGTATAATTGAAAATTTAAATGATAGACAAGAGAATCAAACATTTTTGTATTAAATCCATAAGCAATACAATCATCTACTTCTCCATCCCAATCATTATTTAATTGATCTAAAACTTCTTGTGCTTTTTCTTTTGTTATTTGACAAGTCGCAAAGAATTCAACAGCATCTTTTTCCATTTGTGATTCTTTGTAAGGAGATACTGAAAAATCAGGATAGATTTCTAATAATTCCTCTTTTACTTTTTGATAATCTTCTTCTTTTGAACTTGATATAACAACATATAATGTTCCTAACATTATTTCATCATCCTTTCTTTAAACTTTGATATATTTTCAAAATCATCATTTTGTCTTTTTTCTATATCATGATATAACTTACTTACCTTAAATGCAATCATGATAAAATAAAGAATAAGCATTACAATTAAAATGACAAACCACATAAAAATAAGCCAACCCATATTACATAACTCCTTTATCTAATTGATGTAAATCTTTATGATAAAAAATATAAAGCATGATTGCAGCAGCAGTCCAAGCAAGAACCTCTGCTAAATATATTCCATAAACACCCATATAATGCGGTAAAATAAGTGCTGCTGATACTCTCGTAATTAACTCAACAATTCCTGATACCATTGGAATAATCGTATTTTCCATCCCTTGAAGAGCACTTCTATAAGAATATAAAATATATAAAACTGGTAAACAAACAGCCATTGTAAATAAATAATCATAAGCATATTTTAAAACAATTTGTGTTTGTTTTGGTGTCGTAGATATAAAAAGTAATAATACTTTTTTACCAAAGAATAGAATAACGATCATAATAACAATGGAAATAAAAACAGATAAAATATTTGCTTGAAAAACACCGGATTTCATTCTTTGATATTTTTTAGCTCCATAGTTTTGTGAAACAAAGGTTGTAATTGCATAACCAAAGGATATAGCAACAACTTCTAATATTCCATAGAGTTTATTTGTTGCTGTATAACCAGCAATAAATAAGAAACCAAAGCCATTAACTACAGATTGTAAAACAATTCCACCAAAAGCAATAATCAAGTTTTGAAAAGCTAATGGTAAACCTAATTTAATGAGTTGATAAATAAGTTTTTGATCTATTTGAAAACTTTCTTTTTTAATTTTAAAGGGTAATTCTTTTCTTATTTTAAAATAACAAAAAGTAGCTGCAAATAATTGTGAAATCAATGTTGCTATTGCTGCACCAGCAATTCCTTGATGAAAGATACAAACAAATAATAAATCGAGTATAACGTTTAAACAAGCAGCAATGAGCATTGCAATAAGCGGTGTACGACTATCTCCTATAGCTCTTAAAATACTTGAAAAACAGTTATAAAAGATCACAATTAAGGCTCCACCAGACATGATTCTTAAATAGGTAATAGATCCTTGAATTGTATGACTTGGTGTATTTAATAGTTTTAATAAAGGTTCGATAATTATTTGTGAAAAAATGATAACTAAAATTGCTATTACAAAACATGAAAGATAGGACATCGCAATTGATTTTTCCATTCCTTTTTCATCATTAGCCCCTAAACAATTAGATACACGAATTGAAAATCCTTGTGTAAAGCCCATTAAAAGTCCTAAAATAGCCCAGTTGATCCAATCTGCTCCACCAATAGAAGCTAATGCATCAACACCTACAAAACGCCCTACAATCATGGTATCTACCATGATATAAAGTTGTTGTAAAAAATTACCGAACATTAAAGGTAAAGCAAAGAAAAAGATAAGTTTTAAAGGATGACCTGTGGTTAAATTTTTCATAAATTCCCTCCATAGATTTAATTATTAAGAGTTTTTAATATAAAGTCAATCATATTATTTTTTTATTTTTTGATTTTAGGTTATAATGTATAGAGGTTAAAGGAGAGAGTAGTATGGCTAATTGTAATCATGATTGTAATTCATGTAAAAGTACATGTTCAAAAAAAGATTTTTTAGCACCAATGAATGCACATTCTCATGTAAAAAAAGTGATTGGTGTTGTAAGTGGTAAAGGAGGCGTTGGAAAGTCTTCAGTAACTTCATTATTGGCGCTTGCTAAACAAAGAGAAGGATATAAAGTAGCTATTCTAGATGGTGATATTACAGGACCTTCTATAGGACGTATTTTTGGCGTAGAAAACAAACAAGTTTTATCTAATGGTAAAGAATTCACACCTGTTGAAAGTAGTCAAGGAATTAAAATTATGTCTACGAATTTATTATTAGAATCAAATGACACACCAGTTATTTGGCGTGGTCCCGTACTTGCAGGAATGATCAAACAATTCTGGTCTGATGTAATGTGGGGAGATGTTGATTATATGTTTGTTGATATGCCTCCAGGAACAGGAGATGTTCCACTTACAGTTTTTCAATCACTTCCATTAGATGGTATAATCATTGTGACAAGTCCTCAAGAACTTGTAGGGATGATTGTAAGTAAAGCTGTTAATATGGCTAAAAAAATGGATGTCGATATTATTGGTATCGTTGAAAATATGTCTTATGTTAAATGTCCTGATTGTGATAAGAAAATTTATATGTTTGGTAAGAGTCATAGCCAAGAAGTGGCTGATCGTTATCAACTTCCATTACTTGGTCAATTACCTATTGATAGTGAATTGACTCAATTATCTGATCAAGGTTATGTTGAAAATTATCATTCTGATTGGTTTGATGAGTTTTCTCAAAAAGTAAAAGATATTTAAAAAAGCACTCACGTGCTTTTTTAATTTAGTGGTTCATTATTACGATTCATGAAGTCTTTTACGGCATCATTTAAAACATCATTTAAATATCTACTAAATTCATCTTTATCTTCTACATTAGATAATTGAATAGGCATGTTTACAACACCAACGTGAACATTTTCATCAGCCATAATTTTTTCAATATCACCTGATTGTCCAAACATTTTTGATGCTGCTTGCATTGTTTTACAATGTGACATTGTCGCATAATATATATAATCTTCAATTGTTTCCATTCCAGCAACATCTTGAATTTGTTTAAATTGTTCTTCTAATAATTCCATTTCTTCATCATCAAATTCTAAAACAACTTGTTTCATCTCAATCACCTCATATTTCGTGTAATATATTATCACAAACTTTAAAAAAAGATAGTCTTTTTATTATTTATTTCTAACAAGAAATAAACTTATAGATCTAAAAAATCCCAATGTTAAAACATTGAAAACAGTGATCCAATCTCCATATTTAGGATAAACCTTTTTTATAATTTGATGTGAAATATAAATATTCATAATAAAAGAAAGTAAAATACATCCTAAAAATAATAAAAAGATAATTGTATCTAATGAACCTAATTGAGCATTTAAAGAGAGATAAAAAAGAATTGTTCCCATAATTTCAATCATCATTAAAAATAATCCTTCCTTTTCCAATGCTACTTCTTTTCCTAGAAGATATTTACTGTAATAAGGAATCCATGATTTCTTTGAATGTGTTTTATTATAAAGAAAAAGACTTTCAAAAATATAATTTTCAACAAGATAAAAGATGCTGATAAAGATCAAAAAAAGATATAACGCATAAAAAGACATAAATAAACCTAAAACTACTAACACACTTATTCCTCCCATAATCTTGCCTCCTAAAAAACAAATTCATAAACAATGCCAAAGATTTCTCTTACAAAATATGTAGGAAATAACCACCAAGCAGTATGAGCACTTATAGCATAACTTTTGATATTTAATCGACGAGCTATTGTTTGTGCACGATATTCATGAAATTCATTTGTAATAATCGTGATTGCTTTAGATAAATTTTCTTTTTTAATTAATTGATAAGAAAACAATATATTTTCTCTTGTAGAAGTAGACTTATCTTCTTGATATAAGCGATGAGGATCAATTCCTTTACTTACAAGATATTGATACATACATTTAGCTTCTGATATTTCTTCATTAGCACCTTGTCCACCTGATAGAATACATTGTAATTTAGGATTTTCATTTAAATATTGATATGTTTTATCAAGTCTTTCTTTTAATGCAAGACTTGGTTTTTTATTTTTAACACGACATCCTAAAACAACAACTGTTGTTTCTTCTTGAGGTAATATATTCATATTTGTAAGTATTTTATAAGAACACGTAGAAATAATTGTTAAAAGGATGATTATGAAAGATAATATTATTTTAGAAAAAATCAAATGATGTAATGGCTTATTAAAAAAGATAATAAGGAAACAACCTAAAGAAACTATCATTCCTGCTATATTTCCAATATTTAAGATTCCTTTTAATAAAAAAGGAAGTAAAAAAATAATAAAACTTATGATAAAAAATATCAGTAATAAATATTTTATAATTTTCATTGTTTCACCTACTTGGATTCATTCTAACAAAAAATAGAGATTTTGACATCTCTATTTAAAATATTGATCTATTTTATTTTTATTTAATTCTTCACCGATAACAATTATGACATCTTGCCCTTGATTGATTTCTTGTATAGAGGTATTTTCTTGAGTCATATTGATTTCATACCAGTGTTTTTCTTTTTGATAAAAACCTTTAACTCTCATGACATGACCACAATCTTGATCTTTAAATATATGATTTATTTTTTGAATAAATTCATCTTGATTGAATCTATTATTCATATAATAAAGAGATTGAAAAGCATCATTTTGGTTAAACCATAATTTTTCAATATAATCATTTGTATATTGACTATTTAATAATTCTTGATAATCTTCTTGGGTCATTTCATCCCATTTTTTAATTTTTAATCTTTCTTGTAGAAGAGGTTTTCCATGAAATAAAGCAAGTGCATCATTCATTTGTTGAATTGTTTCTACAATTCTTTCTTTACTTGTAGTATCTACTTTACTTAAAATAATTTTTCCTGCACTTACAATTTGGCTTGCAAGTAAATAAGAAGCTTCTTTAGATAAATTCTTTTCTAATGAGGCATCTACAATTGCAAATACATTTCCTATTTCATACCAATTTGTAAGAGGTTCTTCATGTAAAACATCAAAAAATTCTTCTACATCAAAAATACCTGATGGTTCTACCAAAACACGATCAAAGTCTCTCATTCCCATAGATATCAATTTTGTCTTAAAACGTCTTTGATGACAATCCTTATCACAAGCTCCTGCTACCATTTCTAATTCACAATTTTCTGATTCTAAATCTTGTAATAACATCATATCAACATTAACTGCACCAAAATCGTTTTCAATAATTCCAATTCTATATCCTTGATCAATTAAATATTGAGCATATTTTTTTATGAAAGTTGTTTTACCAGATCCTAAAAAACCTGTTATTAAATCTACTTTTACCATAATCTTCACTCCTTGGTTTTATTATATATCTAAAGAAAAAAAAGTCTAATAGAAAGACTTTTTAATCTGTTCTTAACGCTGTTACAGGATCTTCTTTCGCTGCTTTTTTAGAAGGAACAATTCCTCCAAGTAGAGTTAAAATCACGCTTAAAATAATTAAAACAATTCCTGCAACTGGTGGTAAAGAAGCATTAACAGCTGTTGTATCTGCAATATTGTGAATAACAATATTAGCTGGGATAAGAGCGAGTAATGTAATAATAATTCCAATAAGACCTGCAAACAATCCAATAATAAATGTTTCAGCATTGAATACTTGCGAAATATTACGTTTAGAAGCCCCTATGGCTCTTAATATACCAATTTCTTTTTTACGTTCTAAAACACTAATATACGTAATAACACCTATCATAATTGAAGAAACAACCAATGAAATACCTACAAAGGCTACAAGGACATAACTAATGACATTAACAATATCAGTTACCGAAGACATTAATGTTCCTACAAAATCTGTATACGTAATGACTTTGTCTTCTTGATTTGTTTTTTCCATTTTATGATTATACGTATCTAAAAAGTGAATCACTTTTTCTTTGCTTTCAAAGTTTTTAGGATAAATACTAATACTTGCTGGTTTTTTTAAATCAGCATATCCTAATTTCTTTATATTATTATCATATGAATCTTGTTCACTTGTCATCATTGATGAAATAATACTCATAAAATCATTTTCATCACCACTAAAGCTCATTGCTTCTGCAAAAGCATGACTATCAAATTGAAAAGCATTTTCCATTGATGAACTCATAGACATCATACTTTTTTGAATACCTCTTTGTAGAGAGGATGATAAATTTTGCATAGATGATTGCATATATTGAGACATAATTTGAGAAATTTGTGTTTCTATGTTTGTTGATTGTATAATAGTGTCATTTCTTGAGTTAAAATATTCTTTGCTTCTTGTGAATTTAAATAGCTCATTAAATACTCATTTATTTTTGTAATATCTAAATCATTTGCGCCTAATTGTTTTTTATAATCGTCTAAGACTGCATTGATAATTTGTTGCATTTCATTTTGATCAATACCATCTTCAATATATTTCTTTACTTGTTCTTCTATAACTTGACGTGCATGATCTGTTTGTAAGTAATTTATAAATTCTTGTGTAGCTTGATTAATATTTACTTCTGGATGATTTTTTTCATATTCTAAATAACCATTTAATAAAGAATTAGCTAAATGATCAAGTTGATCACTTGAAACATTAAATTGAATTTGATTAATTATTTGATTCATGTCTAATGTTGGAAGTGATAGATTTGTCAGTTCTTGATTTAAATTCGTAAAATCTAATTGTAAAGCTTGTGTATTGAACTTAAATGCTGATTGCATTTTGTTTTGATCAATTGTAAATAATGAACTTAAATCAAATTGTGAATTTTTTTCTTCAAAAGCCTTTCCTGTAAAAATATTCACATTTTTATTTTTTAATTGATCTTGAACAATTTGAGTTGTAGATGACTTTTCTATAATATGTTGTACAAGTGATGATGGATAATAAATTCCTGTTGATAACATGGTCGCTGTTTGATCATCTTTAGGTTGGACAATGCCTACAATTTTTAAATCTTCACCATTTTGAACAAGTTGATTCATATATGTTTGATCATTAGATTTATCTTTATATACATGATATTGTTCATCATATTCATAATAATCCGCCGATTTAACAAGTTTGAATGTTTTATTTAAAATATCTTGATAACTATAATCATCCTCTTTTAATGTCACATCTACATCTTCTTCATTAGCAAACTGTTGTACCATTTGATCTAATTCTGATGAATCTCTTAAACCAAGTGTATAAGCCATCATATCACTTATCTTTCCAGAGGAAGTAAGAACAACAACACATTCATTATATTTTTTTGGCCAATGACCTGCTTTCATATCATATTGCCCACTAAATAAGTTAGTATTTTTAGGCATGGATTTAAAGACATCTGTAGACATCATGGAAGACATCATACTATTTGAACTTGTGGATGATCCCATTCCTAGGGAACTAAATGTTTTATCAGGATTAACTTGTCTATAAGTATTATCTTGATAGCGATATATTTGTGGTGTCACATTATAAGTATATTCGATTGCATTGGAATAATTTTTTAATTGTTTTTGATTACTTTGAATATAACTCTTTAATGATTCTAAATCATTTGATCCAATTTTAGAAAACATTGTAGTCATCATATTAGCTACTTGAATATCATTTTTAGAAGATTGTTTTTTATCTTGATTATCATCTACTAACATTGATGACATATCTATACCAGTACTTGTAATTTGTAAAGGATATTCTGACAACGTATCTTCTTCGATTGTTTGAATATACGTATTAACACCATTTGATAAAGATAATATAAGAGCTATTCCTATAATCCCTATAGAACCTGCAAAAGATGTTAAAAAAGTTCTTCCTTTTTTTGTTTTTAAATTATTAAAACTAAGGGATAGTGATGTAAGTAAAGACATAGATGTTTTTCCCATATTACGATGTTGTGGGACAAAACTTTCAACATGATATGGGTTTGTATCATCTAAAATAACTCCATCTTTTAATGTAACAATACGTGTTGCATATTCTTTGGCAAGTTTTGGATTATGAGTAACCATAACAACAAGTCTGTCCTTAGCAACTTCTTTTAATAAATCCATAACTTGTATACTCGTTTCACTATCTAAGGCTCCTGTTGGTTCATCAGCCAATAAAATATCAGGATCATTAACCAATGCTCTTGCAATAGCAACACGTTGCATTTGTCCTCCTGATAACTGATTAGGCTTTTTATGAATTTGTTGTCCTAATCCTACCTTGGTAAGAGCATCAATTGCTTTCTCTCTTCTTTGTGCTTTAGAAACACCAGAAATAGTAAGCGCAAGTTCAACATTGGATAAAATTGTCTGATGTGGAATTAAGTTATAACTTTGGAAAACAAAACCGATTGTGTGATTACGATAAGAATCCCAATCTCGGTCTTTATATTTTTTTGTAGAGATACCATTGATAATTAAGTCTCCACTGTCATATCTATCTAATCCACCAATAATATTTAAAAGTGTGGTTTTACCAGAGCCACTTGGACCAAGTATCGACACAAATTCATTATCTCTTAAATTAAGGCTGACATGATTTAAAGCTTTTTGAATAAAATTTCCCGTTTTATACTGTTTACAGATATCTGTTATTCGTAACATCTTTCCCCTCCATATAGAATAAAATTATCATTTCAATTTGAACTTATTATTAATAGTATGTAAAAACATAAAAAAAAAGAAGGAACTGGCAACGAGCTATTTTCGCACAATGTACTATCTTCGCCGCGATGATGCTTAACTTCTGTGTTCGGAATGGGTACAGGTGTGTCCATCATGCTATCATTACCAGATTCTTCTTGTCAAGTGTCTTCAGGACACTCAAAACCAGACAGTAGTTTTTCTTCTTTCAAGCTCGCTTGCCTTTTCGGTCAAGCCCTCGACCTATTAGTATCAGTCCGCTTAACATGTCACCATGCTTACACTCCTGACCTATCTACCTTATCGTCTTTAAGGGGTCTTACTTGCTTGCGCAATGGGAAATCTCATCTTGAAGTGGGTTTCACACTTAGATGCCTTCAGCGTTTATCCCTTCCGCATTTAGCTACCCAGCTATGCCACTGGCGTGACAACTGGTCCACCATTGATGCGTCCATCCCGGTCCTCTCGTACTGAGGACAGCTCTTCTCAAATTTCCTGCGCCCACGACAGATAGGGACCGAACTGTCTCACGACGTTCTGAACCCAGCTCGCGTACCGCTTTAATGGGCGAACAGCCCAACCCTTGGAACCGACTTCAGCTCCAGGATGCGATGAGCCGACATCGAGGTGCCAAACCTCCCCGTCGATGTGAACTCTTGGGGGAGATCAGCCTGTTATCCCCAGGGTAGCTTTTATCCGTTGAGCGACGGCCTTTCCATTCAGCACCGCCGGATCACTAAGCCCGACTTTCGTCCCTGCTCGACTTGTGGGTCTCGCAGTCAAACACCCTTTTGCCTTTGCACTCTGCGCTTGGTTTCCATCCAAGCTGAGGGTATCTTTGGGCGCCTCCGTTACTCTTTGGGAGGCGACCGCCCCAGTCAAACTGCCCGACTGACACTGTCCCGTCAACGGCTCTACGTCGTCCGGTTAGAAATCCAATACAACAGGGGTAGTATCCCAACAGCGGCTCCTTGAATACTGGCGTATCCATCTCTTTGCCTCCTACCTATCCTGTACATGCTGCATCAAATCCCAATATCAACCTGCAGTGAAGCTCCATGGGGTCTTTCCGTCTAGTCGCGGGTAACCTGCATCTTCACAGGTACTAAGACTTCACCGAGTCTACAGCTGAGACAGCGCCCAAATCGTTACGCCTTTCGTGCGGGTCAGAACTTACCTGACAAGGAATTTCGCTACCTTAGGACCGTTATAGTTACGGCCGCCGTTTACTGGGGCTTCAGTTCAGGGCTTCACTTGCGTTAACCCCTCCCCTTAACCTTCCAGCACCGGGCAGGCGTCACCCCCTATACTTCGCCTTGCGGCTTAGCAGAGAGCTGTGTTTTTGGTAAACAGTCGCTTGGGCCGTTTCACTGCGGCTCATATCTCTATGAGCACTCCTTCTCCCTAAGTTACGGAGTCATTTTGCAGAGTTCCTTAGCTATAGTTCTCTCGCTCACCTTAGGATTCTCTCCTCACCCATGTGTGTCCATTTTCGGTACGGGCCATATATACTTAACGTTAGAAACTTTTCTTGGAAGTTCCTCCACTGCCTTCCGTACTCGCCGTAGCTTTCCGTACGCTTCACGCCTTCTCGTTTCGGATGGTGGATTTGCCTGCCATCCCGATATCTCGCTTGCACCAGCTCTTCCAGCCGCTGGCTGCAGCTTCCTCTCTCCGTCATTCCTTCACATATATACGGGTACAGGAATCTCTACCTGTTGTCCATCGACTACGCCTTTCGGCCTCGCCTTAGGTCCCGACTTACCCAGAGCGGACGAACCTTCCTCTGGAAACCTTGGGTCTTCGGTGCGTGGGATTCTCACCCACGTTCCGCTACTCACACCGGCATTCTCTCTTCCATGATCTCCACACGTCCTTTCGGTCGTACTTCTCCGTTCATGGAACGCTCCCCTACCATCCCTTGGGATCCATAGCTTCGGTAGTATGCTTAGCCCCGGTAAATTATCGGCGCAGAGTCATTCGACTAGTGAGCTGTTACGCACTCTTTAAAGGATGGCTGCTTCTGAGCCAACCTCCTAGTTGTCTGTACATCTCCACATCCTTTTCCACTTAGCATACATTTTGGGACCTTAGCTGATGGTCTGGGCTGTTTCCCTCTTGACAACGGACCTTATCACCCGCTGTCTGACTGCCGAGCATGTTGGCGTGACATTCGCAGTTTGATTATGCTCAGTACCCCGAGATGGGGCCATCACATATTCAGTGCTCTACCTTCACGCAACTTACCTCGACGCTAGCCCTAAAGCTATTTCGGGGAGAACCAGCTATCTCCGGGTTCGATTGGAATTTCACCCCTAGCCACAACTCATCCGCCAACGTTTCAACGGGGGTCGGTTCGGTCCTCCATCGGGTTTTACCCCAACTTCAACCTGGTCATGGCTAGATCACCCGGTTTCGGGTCTACTGCATGCAACTCTCGCCCTCTTAAGACTCGCTTTCGCTTCGGCTCCGCATATCCTGCTTAACCTCGCTCCATACAGTAACTCGCCGGTTCATTCTACAAAAGGCACGCCATCACCCTTTAACGGGCTCTGACTTCTTGTAGGCATATGGTTTCAGGTTCTCTTTCACTCCCCTCCCGGGGTTCTTTTCACCTTTCCCTCACGGTACTGGTTCACTATCGGTCACTCTCTCGTATTTAGCCTTGCCGGATGGTCCCGGCCGATTCAGACAGGATTTCTCGTGTCCCGCCCTACTCAGGTGTCATCTCTCTCCAGTCTCTCATTTCGAGTACGGGGCTCTCACCCTCTCTCGCTCACCTTCCCATGTGATTCCTCTATGATCCTCTGTCAGATTTATCGATGATCCTACTACCCCGATCCTAAGATCGGTTTGGGCTCTTTCCCTTTCGCTCGCCGCTACTCAGAAAATCATTCTTATTTTCTCTTCCTGCAGGTACTTAGATGTTTCAGTTCCCTGCGTCTCGCCTCATCATGTCTATGTATTCGACATGTGATACACGGATATGACTCCGTGTGGGTTCCCCCATTCGGATATCGACGGCTCTTCACGTGCTTACCGCTCACCGTCGCATTTCGCTGTTTGCTGCGTCCTTCTTCGCCGGAGTGTGCCTAGGCATTCCCCATACGCCCTTTCTTGCTTTACCTTCTAGGTTTGCTTGCTTGAACTTTTTTTCGTTTACACTTGCTGTAAAATCTTAGTTACTTTCGACTTTTCGTACTAGACCTTTTCTTTAATGTCTAATCTCTTCTTTATCGTTTTCGCAATTTTTTTTACTACTATCCAGTTTTCAATGTCCTCTTGAATGTCTAAGACATTCAAAACCAAACAAGAAAGCACAACTTTCTCTCCCTAGAAAGGAGGTGATCCATCCCCACGTTCCCGTAGGGATACCTTGTTACGACTTCACCCCAATCATCAGTCCCACCTTAGACAGCTCCTTCCTTGCGGTTAGGCCACCGGCTTCGGGTGTTACCGACTCTCATGGTGTGACGGGCGGTGTGTACAAGGCCCGAGAACGTATTCACCGCGACATGCTGATTCGCGATTACTAGCGATTCCATCTTCGTGCAGTCGAGTTGCAGACTGCAGTCCGAACTGAGAACAGTTTTATGGGTTTCGCTCCACCTCGCGGCTTCGCTTCCCTCTGCTCTGTCCATTGTAGCACGTGTGTAGCCCAGGTCATAAGGGGCATGATGATTTGACGTCATCCCCGCCTTCCTCCGGCTTGTCACCGGCAGTCTCGCCAGAGTCCCCAACTTAATGCTGGCAACTGGCAACAGGGGTTGCGCTCGTTGCGGGACTTAACCCAACATCTCACGACACGAGCTGACGACAACCATGCACCACCTGTCTTCTCTATAGCTATCTCTCCATCTCTGGAGCCTTTAGATCGATGTCAAGACCTGGTAAGGTTCTTCGCGTTGCTTCGAATTAAACCACATGCTCCACCGCTTGTGCGGGCCCCCGTCAATTCCTTTGAGTTTCATTCTTGCGAACGTACTACTCAGGCGGAGTACTTATTGCGTTAACTGCAGCACTGAGCTTTGACACCCAACACTTAGTACTCATCGTTTACGGCGTGGACTACTAGGGTATCTAATCCTATTTGCTCCCCACGCTTTCGGGACTGAGCGTCAGTTATGCGCCAGATCGTCGCCTTCGCCACTGGTGTTCCTCCATATATCTACGCATTTCACCGCTACACATGGAATTCCACGATCCTCTCACACACTCTAGCTCTACGGTTTCCATGGCTTACCGAAGTTAAGCTTCGATCTTTCACCACAGACCCTTAGTGCCGCCTGCTCCCTCTTTACGCCCAATAATTCCGGATAACGCTCGCCACCTACGTATTACCGCGGCTGCTGGCACGTAGTTAGCCGTGGCTTTCTTATAGAGTACCGTCACTTGGATATCATTCCCTATATCCACCGTTCTTCCTCTATGACAGAAGTTTACATAACGAATTACTTCTTCCTTCACGCGGCGTTGCTCGGTCAGGGTTTCCCCCATTGCCGAAAATTCCCTACTGCTGCCTCCCGTAGGAGTCTGGGCCGTGTCTCAGTCCCAGTGTGGCCGGTCACCCTCTCAGGTCGGCTACGCATCGTCGCCTTGGTAGGCCGTTACCCTACCAACCAGCTAATGCGCCATAAGTCCATCATCTACCAGTCCCGTAGCACTTTTCATATAGAGTTCATGCGATCTCTACACCTATGCGGTCTTAGCTGACGTTTCCATCAGTTATCCCCCTGTAGATGCCAGGTTACTTATGTATTACTCACCCGTTCGCCACTCTTCACCGAAGTGAAGCGTTCGACTTGCATGTATTAGGCACGCCGCCAGCGTTCATCCTGAGCCAGGATCAAACTCTCCATTGTCCTTCTATCTCTTCAGACAACTTTGGTCTGTTTAGCTCTTTTTTTGTTTTCTGTTTATTTCTAAACTCTCATTGACGTTGTGTTTTATTCTTTCCTGTTCAGTTTTCAATGTCCTCATCAGCAAGTTTGTTTCCTGCCGACTCGTATATAATACAATTAATTTTTAATAAAGTCAATAACTATTTATAATTTTTTTAATTTTTTTCAAAAAAAGAATGGATCTTATGGATCCATTCTAAATTTTCTACTATTCTCCACCTAAATCTTTTACATCATTTTCAGTTATCTTATCACCGTTTTCAACACAATCAATAAGTTTAGTAATCTTTTTAACATATGATGCGTAAGGTTTCATAACATAGATTGATGTACCATGCATTGAATAAGTTTGATCTGTCATATACCCTTTTCCATCAAGTTGTACATTGAAAACATCCCATTCAGCATTATCATCTAGTTGCATATTAATTAATGATTTAATTTCGTCAGAAGACATGTTTGTTTCAAAGCATCCTTCGATTGCTGTTAAGATTCTTTGAAAATTAGTAATAATCTTTGGTGACATTGCCTTATTCAACATTGCTTTTAATAATTTTTGTTGGTTACGTCCTCGATCATAATCTCCACTTGGTAAATTATATCTTTCCCTTACAAAACATAGCCCTTTATCACCATCTAATTCATTTTCACCTTTTACAATATGATAGTTACCATGTCTTGTTGTAAATTCATAATCAGAATCAACAGTTACTCCGCCTAATGCGTCAATAATATTTGTAATACCACTAAAGTTTGTTCTTGCATAATAGTTAACATCTAAATCTAAAAAGTCTTCAATCGTAGAAATAGTCTCTTCAACACCATAGATACCAGTATGTGTCAATTTATCCATTTTACCATTTTTATGAAGTTCAATTTCACAATCACGTGGAATACTTGTCATTAAGATTTGTTTAGTTTTTGGATTAACAGTAACAATTAAGTTAACATCACTTCTTGATACTGTTGATACAGAACCATATGTATCGATTCCAGTTACATATACATTAAATGGCTTTTCAGTTACATCTGTTACTGCTGTTGTTACTGATTTTGCTTTTTTATCAAATTCATATGTTTTTACAATTCTTGTTTCTTCATCAAAACCTTCATGATTTAACTCTAACATTGATTTATATTGTGTTCCAACAACAATTGCATCTACTTCTTTATTATAAAGAGCATCTGCTAATTGAGAATATGTATCATATGTCGTATACTTTTGTGTATCAATCGTTTCTTCCATTTGTGCTAAAGCTTTATTTAATGTAGCTTTTTCTTTTTCATATGATCTACCAAAATTAACACCTTTTAAACCATCAAGTGATGCTGTTCCATAATCACTATCTTTTAAAACAATGACATTGATAGCGTATTTTTGAGTTGTTGTTTGTACATTATTTAAGAAAGTATTTCCTCTTGCAGCAAAAGTACTTCCAATTACTAAAACAATTGAAACAATTAAACTCAACACTTTAGAAATAATAGTTCTTTTACTTGTTTTCCCTTCAACAATTTTTTTCTTTCCTGTTTGAATAATAATCCAAAACAATAAAACCAATGCTGCCAAAACAGCAGCTAAAATAGCAAAGTATTTAACAGGTAATAATTTTGTTAAATACACAAAATATAAAAGGACACCAGATGCGACAACTTGTAATGTCAAAATAAGTGCTCTGGATGTCATAAATCGCATAAATTTGTTTTGTTTCATAATCATCCTCCATATGTTGGTTAATTCTCGTTTATCATAGCACAATCGACATTTTATAGCAAATCGCCACTATTTTCTAGATAACATCCAAATATATACTGATTATCTTCTATTTTTGACAATTTTTTCCCATTATATTTTCTACATATTTCTTCTATCAAATATTCATTCTTCTTAAAATGATGATCAACGACAATCCCATTTTCAATCAAGCATCTTATCTTAATAATTGTATAATATCTTTGACTTTCTATCGTATAATGAATTGCTTTATGTGTTGTTTTTTGACTAAGAACAATCGCATGATCCAATAAAAATTTTAAAATAGTGGCTAAGTCATAAGAAGAAACACCTTGATAAATTTGATCAGAATAAGTTCCATAAAAATCAATCTGATGTTCCTTCATGATTTCTGTATACCGATTAAAAACATAATTTAACACAATGTTGTTTGTGTGAATAACCTCTGTCGGTATTTCTAATGATATATCTTGAAGTTCAATTTCCTGATTTTCTTTTAAATCTTTAACAAGCTTTTTATAATCATGAATAATTTTGTTATATTTTTTACTTTTTTGATTAGCAATTTCCACAAGTGTTTCTTCATACTGTAATGCTTGTTCATGAATTTTTCGATTCATTAAACGTTGATAGTACTGCGTCATTTCTGAACATAATATATAAATCAATACAATCATCATTAATGAAACTACATACAAACAAATAATCGATGATAAACGCATTTGATTCATCAGATATTCATTAAAAGTATAAAGATCTAAAAAAATAATAGCTACAAGTGTTATCATAACAAAAAACCAAATATGTTTATTTAATTGAAACTCTTCCTTCAAATACTTTTTTAAATAAAAATATTCTATCAACCATATTCCCTTAGAAATAAAAGTAATCAAATATCCTAAATATCCATCATAAGCATAAACAATATAATAGAGTGATTGTTGATTTAATAAAAACATACACAATCCATTAATAAGCAACATATTAACATTCACAAAAATAAGTTTAATTATCTTATTATAAATGTCACCATCATAAAAAAGATGAATATATATTAAGCTTATAATCAATAAGATAATGCCTCCATAACTTATAGCAAAATATTTATTCATCATTAAAGATAAAAAACTCATAAATACTATAAAGAATATTTTATTATACTTTACCTCTTCTCTATTTTTAAAGAATAAATCAAGATACATCACATAAATTAAATTTTCTATCAAAACATAAATAATATCTAAAAATAATTTCATCGTATTTTATATTCCTGATAAGCTTCTTTTACAGAATTTTTATATTTATAACTTAAAGGTAGTTGTATTTCATTTTCTAAAACCACCATCATTTCTTTTAGATTAATGTATTGAACATATCTCATATTTACAAGGATTCCATAAGAAATTGTAATAAAATCATTTTTCTTTATCTTCTTAATAAAATCTTTAAAAGTAGAACGTATTTTATACTCCTCTCTTCCATGAATTACAATATAATTTTTATCTGTATGTATATATTGTATATCATCATAATATATCGCAACAATTCGATTACCACTTTCTACAATAATTCGATCGTGATCTGATTCTAATTTTTTAAGTAATCTATTCATCTTATTGTGAATATCTTCTTTTAATTTCTTTTTTCTAATAAAATCAAAAATATCATAATCTATGCTTTTATAAACAATATGATCATATTTAGTAATGATGATTCTAATGTATTTACTCATTTGAGTTTCTTTAAAAAACTCAAATGCTGTCATATTTTCCATCTCATAGTCTATATAAACAACATCAAAATAATCAATTTCATCAATCAACAACTTTGCTTCTTGAAAATATGATACTTCAAACATTTCATACTCTTGTAAGCAATTATGTATTTCTTCTAAAAAGTTTTTTTCATCATCTAAAATTGCTACTTTATACATTATTTCATCTCTTGAACCATTTTTACATAATCCACAATTGTTTTATATGTTCTTCTTGTTTCTTTGTTTTTCATAAACTCTTTTGGCATATAAATATGGTCTTTAGCTTCTGCTTCTCTTTCATCTAATGGAATAGGTGTATTGACAACTCCTAAAATATAATCACATGAAACATTAAAAAATTTAGCCATTTCAGCAACTAAATATATATCTGGGATGGTTCTATTTTGTTCATAAAACTGTATTGTTTTCAATGATACCTTAAATACTTTTGATAATTCCTTTTGTGTCATTCCTTTTTCTAATCTTAAATATTGTAATCTCTCTCCTAACATTATTTTGTCCTCCATAAAAAGATTCTCGTTTGATAAATAAAGAATTGCGATATTCTACTATTTCAAATAGTATTATATACTTTTTAATCAATAACATTCTAGTTAATTTTCCCACTATTTCTTTAATTTTCCCTAATAGTATCAAATTTTATTTTTTTCTATAAAATAAAATTGAAATCAAGAAAGGAAGTATTATATATGAACCACCTTGCTAAGTATCTAACAATGAAAATAATTCCTAGAGAATATGAAAATGATTTAGATCAAATTGAACTTGCAATTTATGGAATGGAAGGATTGTTATGCAACCTTTCTACCCTTTTTGTAGCAATTATTTTATCATTCATTTTTCATACAACTTACGAATTCGTTTTATTCATTTTCTTTTTTATACCATTAAGATTATCCTATAAAAGTTTTCATTGTTCATCATTTCTACAATGTCTTGTCTTTTCAAACATGATCATTCTCTTTGCCTCATATTTTATTAAATATGTTACAAATATCCCTTTTTTAAGATTGATATGTTTGAGTTTAATAGTAGCCAATTACACTTTATCTTTTGAAAAAAACAAAAGACTTCATTGCATAGAAATATTGATTTTATACTTATGCTCTTTTATTGATTCATCTTTACTTGTTATTTACTTGATTTCTTTATTTATTAACACTATTTTAATTTTATTGAAAAGAGGTGAAAATCATGTTTAAAGGATTATTTGATTTATTAGTTGGTTTTGCAGCAGTTTTAGATGTACCTCCTTCATGGTGGATCTTATATGAGCCAAAGAAACCCCAAGCATTAAAAAACAAATAAAAAGATGATAAAAACTATCATCTTTTTATTTTCTATTTTATAATATTTCTATGGAAAAATATTATACAACAGGACAATTTGCGAAAATGGCAGGTGTCACATTAAGGACAATTCGATATTATGATAAAATAGGGCTTTTAAAACCATCGCATATTCTAGACAATGGATATCGTCAATATTGTAATAAAGATTTAATTACTCTTCAAAAGATTCTTGCTTTAAAAGAACTTGGATTTTCACTAGAAGAAATCTATCCTCTTATTATAGATAATGATAAAGATAGTTTTAAAGAATCTTTAAAACTACAAACTTCTTTGATTAACCAAAAAATGAATCATCTTAATAATTTAAAAGCAACCATTAAAAGCACTGAAAAAATTTTAGAACATGATCAAATTTCTTGGGAAAAGATTATTGAACTCATTAATCTCACAAATAATGATGAAAGCATTATTCAACAATATTTCAATAGTCAAAACTTATCTACACGTATTTATCTTCATGATCATTTTTCTATTAATAAGGAAAGTTGGTTTGAATGGCTCTATCATCAAATAGACTTTTCTCATGTTTATCAACTTTTAGAAATTGGTTGTGGAAATGGAAAACTATGGGAAAATAATACCTATAATCTAAGAAATAGAGAGATTTTCTTATCAGATATTAGCGAAGGAATGTTAGAAGATACCAGAAAAAAACTTGGTAATGATTATAACTATATTGTTTTAGATGCTCAAAATATTCCTTTTAAAAATCATTTCTTTGATACGGTGATTGCAAATCATGTTCTCTTTTATCTGCAAGATTTGAATCTTGGTCTTTTGGAAATATCTCGTGTTCTTAAGGATTATGGAATATTCTATTGTACAACTTATGGTAAAAATCATATGAAGGAAATTACTGAAATTGTTCATAATTTTGATTCACGTATTCAACTATCTAATAATAACCTTGTAGAACATTTTGGATTAGAAAATGGAAAAACTCTTTTAAGCCCTTATTTTAAACAAATTGAATTAAAGAGGTATGATGATTATTTAATAGTTGATGACGCTAAAGCGTTAATGAACTATATAATGAGTTGTCATGGCAATCAAAAAGAATATTTAGGATATCGTTTAAAAGAATTTCAAGCTCACCTTGAAAAAATCATTGATGAAAATAATGGAATTAAAATTACTAAAGATTGTGGTTTATTTATTTGTAGAAAGTAGTCATACTTTAAGTGTGACACTTTTTTTATTGATAAAATGAAGAAATTTTATATTTTGTATTGACACTTACGTAACGTCATGGTTTATTGTTTAGGAGTAAACAAAAGGAGGTACTTCTATGAAAGGTATCGTATTAGCAGGAGGATCTGGAACAAGACTTTATCCTCTAACACAAGTAACAAGTAAACAATTATTGCCAATTTATGACAAACCAATGATTTATTATCCTTTGAGTATTTTAATGGATGCAGGAATTAAAGATATTTTAATTATTTCTACACCTGATGATACTCCTCGTTTTAAAGAATTATTAGGTGATGGACATCAATTTGGTATTTCGCTTCAATATAAAGTGCAACCATCTCCTGATGGATTAGCTCAAGCCTTTATTTTAGGTGAAGAATTTATTGATGGTGAAGCCTGTGCCATGATTTTAGGAGATAATATCTTCCATGGTCATGGTTTATCAAAACGTTTAAGAAGAGCCGCAAATAAAGAAGATGGTGCTACTGTTTTTGGATATTATGTTGATGATCCTGAAAGATTTGGTGTTGTTGAATTTGATGAAAATGGAAAAGCTATTTCATTAGAAGAAAAACCAGCTCAACCTAAATCAAATTATGCTGTCACTGGTTTATATTTCTATGATAAACATGTTGTAGAATACGCAAAACAAATCAAACCATCTGCACGTGGTGAATTAGAAATCACTGACTTAAATAAAATCTATCTTGAAAAAGGTAATTTAGATGTTGAATTATTAGGTCAAGGATTTACATGGTTAGATACAGGAACTCATGAAAGTTTAGTAGATGCAACTAACTTTGTGAAAACTGTTGAAACTCATCAAAACAGAAAAATCGCTTGCCTTGAAGAAATTGCTTATAACAACGGATGGATTTCTAAAGATGAATTAAATACAGCATATGAACTTTATAAAAAGAATCAATATGGTAAGTATTTAAAAGATGTAATGGATGGAAAATTTATAGATCAATAAAAAGGAAGTAAAAAAGATGAAAGTTATTGAAACAAAAATTCCAGGTGTTTTAATTGTAGAAACAGATGTTTTTGGAGATCACCGTGGATACTTTACAGAAACTTATTCAAAACCTAAATATGAAAAATTAGGTATTACTGTTGATTTTGTACAAGACAATATGTCTTTTAGTGCACAAAAAGGAACTTTACGTGGTTTACATTGGCAAAACCCACCTTATGCACAATCTAAATTAGTATCTTGTACTAAAGGAAAAGTTATTGATGTTGCAGTAGATATTAGAAAAGGAAGTCCAACATTTGGTGAATGGGTTTCTGTTGAATTAAGCGCTGAAAATCATCGCCAATTCTTTATTCCACAAGGATTTGCCCATGGATTCTTAACTTTAACAGATGATGTTGAATTTAGATATAAAGTAGATAATGTGTATAATAAAGAATCTGAAGGTGGTATGCGTTATGATGATCCAACAGCTAATGTTGATTGGGGATCATTATTAAATGGTATTGAACCTGTTTTAAGTGAAAAAGATCAAACAGGACCAACTTTAGAAAATTCAAATAATCAATTTGTATACGAAGGAGATAAATAAATGAAAATTTTAGTAACAGGTGGTGCAGGTTTCATTGGTGGAAACTTTGTACATTATATGGTTAATAAATATCCAGAAGATATGATCGTTAACTTAGATAAATTAACTTATGCAGGTAACTTAGAAACTTGTAAACCAGTTGAAGGTAAACCAAATTATAAATTCGTTAAAGGTGATATCGCTGATAGAGAATTTATCTTTGATTTATTCAAAAAAGAAAAATTTGATGTTGTTGTTAACTTTGCAGCTGAATCACATGTAGATAGAAGTATTGAAGATCCTGAAATCTTTGTTAAAACAAACGTTATGGGAACAACTACTTTATTAGATGCATGTAATGAATTTGGTATTAAAAGATATCATCAAGTATCTACTGATGAAGTTTATGGTGATTTACCATTAGATAGACCTGATCTATTCTTTACAGAAGAAACACCATTACACACATCTAGTCCATATAGTTCATCAAAAGCTTCTGCAGATTTATTCGTATTAGCTTATCATAGAACTTTTGGATTACCAGTAACTATTTCAAGATGTTCAAATAACTATGGTCCTTACCATTTCCCAGAAAAATTAATTCCATTAATTATTTCTAGAGCATTAAATGATGAAGAATTACCAGTATACGGTACAGGGGAAAACGTACGTGATTGGTTACATGTTTATGATCACTGTGTTGCAATCGACTTAATCATTAGAAAAGGTCGTGTTGGAGAAGTTTATAATGTTGGTGGACATAACGAAAGAACTAACTTAGAAGTTGTTAAAACAATCTTAAAAGCTTTAGGTAAACCTGAATCATTAATCAAATTTGTTTCTGATAGAAAAGGTCATGATATGAGATATGCAATCGATCCAACTAAATTAGAAACTGAATTAGGATGGAAACCAAAATATACATTTGATACAGGTATTCCTCAAACAATTGATTGGTATTTAAATAACAAAGAATGGTGGGAAAACATCATTTCTGGTGAATATAAAAACTATTTCCAAAACATGTATGTAGATAAAGGAAGAGTTGAAGAATAAAAAACAAATGGATCTCGTCATGAGATCCATTTTTAATTAAACTGATATATATTTTTATCTAAATATTCACTACTTTTTTGTACTTCTTCATTAATATAATCTTGGCCATATTTTTCAATAATCGTTGGTAATTCAGAAAATAGATTCGTACCTAGTGCTAACTTATTCCCTTCTATATTGAATCCCATTGCAGCCAATGTTGTAGGATACATATCCATATGTGTAAATTGTCTATTTTTTATTTGATCAGTCGTCACTTTAGAATTAATAAAACAATTGTATGTCGTTCTTTGGTAATCTGACGGAACATCATTAACATATTGTTGTGCCATTGTTGGATGATCCCCAACTAAAACAATGGTTGTATTTTCATACCAAGATTGACTTTTACACCAATCAATAAAACTATTAATAAGTTTTGATTGACATGCATATATATTTTCATATCTATTTTCATATGTATCAGGGCAATATTTACATAGAAACCCCTTAGGCATATGACAATCTATAGTTGCCATCGTAAAATTGAATTTACCTGTTTGTGCAAGCTGCGTAATCTCATTCTTAGCTAATTCGAATAATTTATAATCGTCTAATCCCCATTGATTAAGTTCATTACTTTTAAATGAATATTCCTGTTTTAACGAATTAATATCACATATTTTATCAAATCCATGCTGTAAAAATAATTTATCTGTCCCAGCAAATTCTTTTTGAGAACCAATCATGAGTTCTTGTATATATCCGTTTTCATTTAAAATATCTCCAATTGTTTTAGCACCTGGCATAAATCGATTTTGTTGATCCATATCATTAGCAACTTCAACTTTTAAAGGTAATCCTGTAAATTGTGATGTCATGGATGCAATCGTCCAAGTTGTACCTGTAAAAGGTAATGCTCCACCTAGTTGGTCAGTATTAGAAAAATTAGTATTTTGTTTCGCTAATTCAGTTAATTCAGGTAAACAGTTAACATTCTTGATACCACCATTTTCAGTGTCTAAAAAAGTATTTTCAAATGATTCTAAATAAATATAAATAAGATTATTTGTATTATCTCCATTAATTTTAACATCTTTGGGATTCTGATAGATAATTGTACTATCTCCTATATATTCAGTATTTTTCTTTTTATGTACTTTCTTTTTTTTGTTATAAATTGTTGTTTTTTGAGATTGATAATTGAAATAAGCAGTAACATTATAACGGTTATTTGTATATAATAAACTTAATATCAATGTTATTACAATCAATAGAGAGCCCATGTACTTTAAATATTTGAAAGCTTTAGATGAACATTTTCTACGTAGATATAAAACACCAAAAATAAAAAGAATACTTAAAACAAATGATACAACAATTACTCTAATGATATAAGAAAAAATAACTGATGTATCTGTTCCACTCGTAGGTGATAAAAAAGTGAATAATATTTCTTGAAACTTTACATTTCCAAAATTATTATAAATCCAAATATTCGAGTTCAATAAAAGGATATTAATAAAAATAATTATTGTAAAAACTGTAAGTAAAATCTTATTTTTTTTCTTCAACAGGATCACCTCACATTTATATATAAAAAAAGAAGGAACTGGCAACGAGCTATTTTCGCACAATGTACTATCTTCGCCGCGATGATGCTTAACTTCTGTGTTCGGAATGGGTACAGGTGTGTCCATCATGCTATCATTACCAGATTCTTCTTGTCAAGTGTCTTCAGGACACTCAAAACCAGACAGTAGTTTTTCTTCTTTCAAGCTCGCTTGCCTTTTCGGTCAAGCCCTCGACCTATTAGTATCAGTCCGCTTAACATGTCACCATGCTTACACTCCTGACCTATCTACCTTATCGTCTTTAAGGGGTCTTACTTGCTTGCGCAATGGGAAATCTCATCTTGAAGTGGGTTTCACACTTAGATGCCTTCAGCGTTTATCCCTTCCGCATTTAGCTACCCAGCTATGCCACTGGCGTGACAACTGGTCCACCATTGATGCGTCCATCCCGGTCCTCTCGTACTGAGGACAGCTCTTCTCAAATTTCCTGCGCCCACGACAGATAGGGACCGAACTGTCTCACGACGTTCTGAACCCAGCTCGCGTACCGCTTTAATGGGCGAACAGCCCAACCCTTGGAACCGACTTCAGCTCCAGGATGCGATGAGCCGACATCGAGGTGCCAAACCTCCCCGTCGATGTGAACTCTTGGGGGAGATCAGCCTGTTATCCCCAGGGTAGCTTTTATCCGTTGAGCGACGGCCTTTCCATTCAGCACCGCCGGATCACTAAGCCCGACTTTCGTCCCTGCTCGACTTGTGGGTCTCGCAGTCAAACACCCTTTTGCCTTTGCACTCTGCGCTTGGTTTCCATCCAAGCTGAGGGTATCTTTGGGCGCCTCCGTTACTCTTTGGGAGGCGACCGCCCCAGTCAAACTGCCCGACTGACACTGTCCCGTCAACGGCTCTACGTCGTCCGGTTAGAAATCCAATACAACAGGGGTAGTATCCCAACAGCGGCTCCTTGAATACTGGCGTATCCATCTCTTTGCCTCCTACCTATCCTGTACATGCTGCATCAAATCCCAATATCAACCTGCAGTGAAGCTCCATGGGGTCTTTCCGTCTAGTCGCGGGTAACCTGCATCTTCACAGGTACTAAGACTTCACCGAGTCTACAGCTGAGACAGCGCCCAAATCGTTACGCCTTTCGTGCGGGTCAGAACTTACCTGACAAGGAATTTCGCTACCTTAGGACCGTTATAGTTACGGCCGCCGTTTACTGGGGCTTCAGTTCAGGGCTTCACTTGCGTTAACCCCTCCCCTTAACCTTCCAGCACCGGGCAGGCGTCACCCCCTATACTTCGCCTTGCGGCTTAGCAGAGAGCTGTGTTTTTGGTAAACAGTCGCTTGGGCCGTTTCACTGCGGCTCATATCTCTATGAGCACTCCTTCTCCCTAAGTTACGGAGTCATTTTGCAGAGTTCCTTAGCTATAGTTCTCTCGCTCACCTTAGGATTCTCTCCTCACCCATGTGTGTCCATTTTCGGTACGGGCCATATATACTTAACGTTAGAAACTTTTCTTGGAAGTTCCTCCACTGCCTTCCGTACTCGCCGTAGCTTTCCGTACGCTTCACGCCTTCTCGTTTCGGATGGTGGATTTGCCTGCCATCCCGATATCTCGCTTGCACCAGCTCTTCCAGCCGCTGGCTGCAGCTTCCTCTCTCCGTCATTCCTTCACATATATACGGGTACAGGAATCTCTACCTGTTGTCCATCGACTACGCCTTTCGGCCTCGCCTTAGGTCCCGACTTACCCAGAGCGGACGAACCTTCCTCTGGAAACCTTGGGTCTTCGGTGCGTGGGATTCTCACCCACGTTCCGCTACTCACACCGGCATTCTCTCTTCCATGATCTCCACACGTCCTTTCGGTCGTACTTCTCCGTTCATGGAACGCTCCCCTACCATCCCTTGGGATCCATAGCTTCGGTAGTATGCTTAGCCCCGGTAAATTATCGGCGCAGAGTCATTCGACTAGTGAGCTGTTACGCACTCTTTAAAGGATGGCTGCTTCTGAGCCAACCTCCTAGTTGTCTGTACATCTCCACATCCTTTTCCACTTAGCATACATTTTGGGACCTTAGCTGATGGTCTGGGCTGTTTCCCTCTTGACAACGGACCTTATCACCCGCTGTCTGACTGCCGAGCATGTTGGCGTGACATTCGCAGTTTGATTATGCTCAGTACCCCGAGATGGGGCCATCACATATTCAGTGCTCTACCTTCACGCAACTTACCTCGACGCTAGCCCTAAAGCTATTTCGGGGAGAACCAGCTATCTCCGGGTTCGATTGGAATTTCACCCCTAGCCACAACTCATCCGCCAACGTTTCAACGGGGGTCGGTTCGGTCCTCCATCGGGTTTTACCCCAACTTCAACCTGGTCATGGCTAGATCACCCGGTTTCGGGTCTACTGCATGCAACTCTCGCCCTCTTAAGACTCGCTTTCGCTTCGGCTCCGCATATCCTGCTTAACCTCGCTCCATACAGTAACTCGCCGGTTCATTCTACAAAAGGCACGCCATCACCCTTTAACGGGCTCTGACTTCTTGTAGGCATATGGTTTCAGGTTCTCTTTCACTCCCCTCCCGGGGTTCTTTTCACCTTTCCCTCACGGTACTGGTTCACTATCGGTCACTCTCTCGTATTTAGCCTTGCCGGATGGTCCCGGCCGATTCAGACAGGATTTCTCGTGTCCCGCCCTACTCAGGTGTCATCTCTCTCCAGTCTCTCATTTCGAGTACGGGGCTCTCACCCTCTCTCGCTCACCTTCCCATGTGATTCCTCTATGATCCTCTGTCAGATTTATCGATGATCCTACTACCCCGATCCTAAGATCGGTTTGGGCTCTTTCCCTTTCGCTCGCCGCTACTCAGAAAATCATTCTTATTTTCTCTTCCTGCAGGTACTTAGATGTTTCAGTTCCCTGCGTCTCGCCTCATCATGTCTATGTATTCGACATGTGATACACGGATATGACTCCGTGTGGGTTCCCCCATTCGGATATCGACGGCTCTTCACGTGCTTACCGCTCACCGTCGCATTTCGCTGTTTGCTGCGTCCTTCTTCGCCGGAGTGTGCCTAGGCATTCCCCATACGCCCTTTCTTGCTTTACCTTCTAGGTTTGCTTGCTTGAACTTTTTTTCGTTTACACTTGCTGTAAAATCTTAGTTACTTTCGACTTTTCGTACTAGACCTTTTCTTTAATGTCTAATCTCTTCTTTATCGTTTTCGCAATTTTTTTTACTACTATCCAGTTTTCAATGTCCTCTTGAATGTCTAAGACATTCAAAACCAAACAAGAAAGCACAACTTTCTCTCCCTAGAAAGGAGGTGATCCATCCCCACGTTCCCGTAGGGATACCTTGTTACGACTTCACCCCAATCATCAGTCCCACCTTAGACAGCTCCTTCCTTGCGGTTAGGCCACCGGCTTCGGGTGTTACCGACTCTCATGGTGTGACGGGCGGTGTGTACAAGGCCCGAGAACGTATTCACCGCGACATGCTGATTCGCGATTACTAGCGATTCCATCTTCGTGCAGTCGAGTTGCAGACTGCAGTCCGAACTGAGAACAGTTTTATGGGTTTCGCTCCACCTCGCGGCTTCGCTTCCCTCTGCTCTGTCCATTGTAGCACGTGTGTAGCCCAGGTCATAAGGGGCATGATGATTTGACGTCATCCCCGCCTTCCTCCGGCTTGTCACCGGCAGTCTCGCCAGAGTCCCCAACTTAATGCTGGCAACTGGCAACAGGGGTTGCGCTCGTTGCGGGACTTAACCCAACATCTCACGACACGAGCTGACGACAACCATGCACCACCTGTCTTCTCTATAGCTATCTCTCCATCTCTGGAGCCTTTAGATCGATGTCAAGACCTGGTAAGGTTCTTCGCGTTGCTTCGAATTAAACCACATGCTCCACCGCTTGTGCGGGCCCCCGTCAATTCCTTTGAGTTTCATTCTTGCGAACGTACTACTCAGGCGGAGTACTTATTGCGTTAACTGCAGCACTGAGCTTTGACACCCAACACTTAGTACTCATCGTTTACGGCGTGGACTACTAGGGTATCTAATCCTATTTGCTCCCCACGCTTTCGGGACTGAGCGTCAGTTATGCGCCAGATCGTCGCCTTCGCCACTGGTGTTCCTCCATATATCTACGCATTTCACCGCTACACATGGAATTCCACGATCCTCTCACACACTCTAGCTCTACGGTTTCCATGGCTTACCGAAGTTAAGCTTCGATCTTTCACCACAGACCCTTAGTGCCGCCTGCTCCCTCTTTACGCCCAATAATTCCGGATAACGCTCGCCACCTACGTATTACCGCGGCTGCTGGCACGTAGTTAGCCGTGGCTTTCTTATAGAGTACCGTCACTTGGATATCATTCCCTATATCCACCGTTCTTCCTCTATGACAGAAGTTTACATAACGAATTACTTCTTCCTTCACGCGGCGTTGCTCGGTCAGGGTTTCCCCCATTGCCGAAAATTCCCTACTGCTGCCTCCCGTAGGAGTCTGGGCCGTGTCTCAGTCCCAGTGTGGCCGGTCACCCTCTCAGGTCGGCTACGCATCGTCGCCTTGGTAGGCCGTTACCCTACCAACCAGCTAATGCGCCATAAGTCCATCATCTACCAGTCCCGTAGCACTTTTCATATAGAGTTCATGCGATCTCTACACCTATGCGGTCTTAGCTGACGTTTCCATCAGTTATCCCCCTGTAGATGCCAGGTTACTTATGTATTACTCACCCGTTCGCCACTCTTCACCGAAGTGAAGCGTTCGACTTGCATGTATTAGGCACGCCGCCAGCGTTCATCCTGAGCCAGGATCAAACTCTCCATTGTCCTTCTATCTCTTCAGACAACTTTGGTCTGTTTAGCTCTTTTTTTGTTTTCTGTTTATTTCTAAACTCTCATTGACGTTGTGTTTTATTCTTTCCTGTTCAGTTTTCAATGTCCTCTCACTTGACTCTCTCGTCGAGTGCCCATTTATATTACCATCCTCTCTCCCTTTTGTAAAGCTTTTTCTTGTCCTTTTTTTATTTTTTTTAAATTATTATTTATATAAGCCATTTTTTCTTCTATAATCATTACTTTTTTATAATTGTTTAAATAAATGCAACATTTTTTACATAATTCACATACATAATGGATGCGGAGGTAAAGATTATGCATAAATTAAAAAAATTAATTTTACTAATATTATCTATTTCTATAGCTCCACTCTATCTCATGTTTTCTAACTCTACAGAAATAGAAGCTTCAAGTAATGATAATAATTCAATAAATTACTTAAAATTAAAAAATAAAAGTACATCCCTTTCTACTATTTATAGTGAAAAATATCAATCTCTTATACATAATCAAATTAATAAACAAAAGAAATTAAATAATTATACTTTTCAACATCCTTTATTAATAAGGAATCCATATGGAACAAATACAATAGCTGTTTATATGTATTTTAAAACCACAGAAGAATTACAAGCAAGTTACACAATTCGTTGTGATAATTTCACAAACTTTGAATACTAATACATTAAGCGGTTATACAACAGAACATGAATATCTCTTAATTGGAGCAATTCCTAATCAAACAAATACGATTACAGTTACTCTAACAAATAAACAAGGTAAAGTTGTTGATACCTTATCATGGTCATATAATGCCCCTTCATTACAAGGCGGTGATCAATATCTTACAGTAGAATGCGATGATTCAAATACATCATCCTTATCTAACGGTCTTTATACTGTTCTTGGAAACGATGTTACTGAAGATAGTGAAGAACAAGCTTATATGAGACTTTATGATAATTACGGCATCATTCGTAGTGAAATTCCTATCGTTTCTTATAGAAGTCACCGTATTCTTTTTGAAAACAACACCATGTACTTTAGTATTTCTAATAAAAAAATAGTTGGTATGGAACAAACTGGTTATGTTTCTAAAATTTATGATACAGGTAATTATAAATTACATCATGATTACATCTTTGATAGCAACAATAATATTCTTGTTCTTGCAAGTGAAAAAGAAGCAAAAACAAGTGAAGATAAAATTATCATGATTGAAAAAGATTCTGGTAACATAACAGAACTTGTAGATCTTATTGATTTATTACCTGATTATTATTCAACAACTTCATTACCTGATGGTGCAGAAAATCTTGATTGGATGCATATCAATTCACTGGCTCTTGTTGATAAAACAAGTTTAATTATTAGTTCAAGAGAAACATCCACAATTATTAAATTAGATAATATCTATTCAAATCCAACAATTGATTACATGATTGGTTCTGATAACTTTTGGCAAGATAGTGGATATGATTCCTTACTCTTAACTAAAACAAGCGATTTTTCAATGCAAGCTGGTCAACATTGTGTCACTTATGTAGATGATAACTCCCTACCTCAAGGTCAATATTATCTCTATCTTTATAATAATAACCTTGCGGTAAGTACAACACGTCCTGATTATGATTGGAAAAGTGATTCAAATTATTCAAATACTTACTATAACTTAAAAAAAGGAACATCTTATTACTATAAATATTTAGTAGATGAAAATAATCGTACTGTTGAACTTGTAAGTAGTATTCCTGTTGCTTATTCAGGATATGTAAGTAGTGTTCAAGAATTAGATGGAAATGTAATTATCGATAGTGGTATCGCAATGTCTTGGAGCGAATACAGTCAGGATGGAACTTTATTAAGAACGTTTAAAACAACTGGTGGTAAATTTGTTTATCGCGTCTTTAAATATGATTATCTAGATTATTGGTTTCAATAATTAAAAAGGTGTAGTTTGTGCTACGCCTTTTATATTCCATTTTTATAAAGAATATATTGTACAAGATTTAAAAAGAATACTTGTAACTCATTCATACTTTTATCAAAGCTTTCTTGATTTATATTGTAGTTAAAATAAAGATGATTATCTTTAGGAGCAACTCCTATAAACCCAATTTTAGGTTTTATTTTCACATCTAAATAGTTAGCATTTTGATAAAAAACAGATCTATTTGTACAAAAATCATCATATGTTTCATGTAAACTTACAATAATAACCAAATCATCTTCTTTCAAGTGAAACTGATCAATAATTTCTTCTTCACTTCCAAGATAAACCGGTATCTCACAAGGATATCCTAAATATGTCAACGCTTTTTGACATAGTAACAATGCAAACCTATTTCCATCGCCTAATATAACAATTCTTTTACATACCATGATTTTTTTAAAAATTTGTGTTTGTATGTGAGGAAAATTATTTTTAATAACCTTTTTCATCTTTTTCATATCTACTTCCGCATGCATATATTCTTCGTACATAACATTTTTAAAATAAGAAAACTTATTAATATTAATATTTTTTAAATATCTGACCATCGAAGTCTTAGACACACCCACTTCTTCTATAAATCTATTTAATGTATAATCCTTAATATTACCTTTTAATTCCATTATTTTTTTACTAATTAAATATTCCACACTCTCTTTTGAACTACTATTTTGTATCATCATTATTTTTCCTATAATCATATTTTCATTCCTTTATATATAATTCATAGTATCTCGTTTTAATTAAATCAAATAGAAATAAAAAAACATAATGCATTTCATAATAATCATTATCCGTATCCATAGAAAAGCTGAAATCAATATATTCACTATTTATTTGAGATTTACTAAAAAGTATCTTTGTATTCTTTGTATCTAAAACAACTTCTTGAAATTTTGCATCACAACAGCCTAATAATCTTCCTGTTGCTGTAAAGAGACCAATAAGATCATTATTTTTTGGTACTAAAATTTTTCCATTATTTACTGAACTTAACAAAACCGTTTTATCAAATATTTTCATATCTACTTGAAAATCAAACAATAAATTTAAAAGTGTTGGTGACCCATAAGCTATAAATCTTTCATGTTCATTTATTTGTTTACAAATTTTATCTATTTCATCCATATTAATTAGATGATGTCTTAATTGACTCATAATTTGAATAATTTTATTTTTTTCAAAACTTTCATATCTATCTCTGATTTGTTTTAGTCTTACTATTCTTTCAAAAATAATCTCATCTTTAAACGCTGTATAATTTTTATATCCCAGTTGATTAAGATATGTTTTAAATTTAAGTTTTGATATATTTAAAATTGTTAAAATGTCTTCTAATGTATAGGTTGGTATTTTATTATAGTGTTCAAATATTTTTCTAGATATATATGTATCAATATTATCAAATTCTATATTATTAGATGCTTTTAAAATATATTCTATTTTTAAATTTGTTTTGCTCATAGATAGATCTCCTTATATAATCATACATATTTAATATATCATAAAAAACAATCCAAACAACTTATTTGTCACGTATTACATCGAATGTAACATTAGAAATATTTTATATAAAATTATACTCACTTTTTTATAAAAAAGAAACTTGCGATTAATTGGGTTATTAAAAAATATAAAGAAAAAGTTCAATTTTTTTTTAGAAAACTGAACTTCTTTATGCTTTTTTTATTTTAATATTATTCAGCTGTTTTTTTAATAGCAGTATAAGCACCTGCTGCAAGTAACATCATAATAGCATATGAACTCATCACTGTGTTATCACCTGTTTTAACACTGTTAGTAGTTTTATCAGTTGTTGGTTGTGATGGTTTTTGTGTATTATCTGTTTTATCATCTGTTTTTGTAGATGTATCAGTTACATTGTAATTTGCAGCCCATTTCCAAATACTTGTTCCATCAGCAGATTCTGGATTATTATTTAATGTATAAATCCATGACCAGTGATTACTGAATTCTACAAGAGTTTTTACATCATCTTGATCAAAATCTTCACCAAATTGTAATTTACCTGCTTCAGTTGTATCATATAAAGAAATTTTATATTTACCATCTTTTGTTTCAGTTGTAGTGAAATCAGAATCTAATGCTTGTTCATGTCTTGATTCTACAAGTTCTTGTCCATCAGTTAATGCTTTGAATAAACGTTTTGAACAATCTTCTGTATTAACTGTTCCATCTGTTGCACCTTGAACTAACCAAATAGCTGTTGGAGAATTTTTTAATGATGCTAATTCTTCATCAGTTGGTGTTTCTCCACCACGTTTAGTAGCAACATCTAAAGCTGGACAGTTGATCATTGCAGCTTTAAATAAGTTTGGATATTTGATTAACATACGTGTTGTCATATATCCACCTGCAGAACATCCTGAAACATATACTTTTTTAGGATCGATTCCTTTTTTAGAAATAACTTCTTGAATTTCATTGTATGCTTTTTCTAATAAACCATCTTTTTGTGCATAGTACCATGTATCTGGTGCTTGGAAAGACATAACATGTGCTTTACCAAAAATTTCTTGAGCTTCATCTGTAGCCCATGCAACTGTTCCTCTGTTAGCTAATAATTGAGCAACGTTATTTTGAGAACCTTTATAATCTCCTTCACCATTCCCATGGAACCAAACGATTAATGAATCTGCATCACCTGCATCATAGTATTGGTAATTAATACCATTGTCTACTTTTACAGATGTAAATTTAGCAGTTTCTTCATCTTCAACTGTGTTAGTACATGAATAAACAAAAGTGTCTTCTCCTAAATCTGTTCCATCCATTGCACTTACTTTAACTGGAGTATTTTGAGTAACTGTGTATTCAATATCTACAGGAATATTTCTAGCACCAGTAGCTAAATATGATAATGTTCCAGCAGCTCCATCATTTTCATCAAAATAAATTTCAACTTTTGTTCCTTTTTCTTCTACACGAACAATAGTTCTATCTTGATCTTTATCTCCATATGCTGTTTCATCAGCTGGTCTTTTCCCTTCTGTACTTGTTTTTGCATGTACAGTATATGTATCTTTATCTACTCCTGATACTTTAACATTTCCATAATCTAATACCATTTTATAAATTGCTTGCCCATTATCTTCGATACGTCCATAAAGTTGAGCAACAACTGTTCCAGCAGCTGAAACTGGAACCATACATAATGTTGCTAGTAATGTAAATACAGCAACAAACATCGCAAATGCTTTTTTCATTATTTTCATCATTCTTTTCCTCCCTTTCGCACTTTCATACTATCACCTCTACTTACTGTAAGCGATTACAATATTATATCTATTGTTTCTTATTTTTTTACTACATATTAATATTTTGTATTTGATATTTTTTTATGGTACTTTTTAAATCCTATTTTTACTATTATTTTTAGTTATAGTAGATTGCTATTTAGGTATTGTACTTTTATAATATTATCGATTAAAGTAAATTTGGGGGAGATTTATCATGAAAAAAACACTCTATTTAATGAGACATGGACAGACTTTGTTCAATCTACAACATAAAATACAAGGTTGGTGTGATGCACCTCTTACACCTTTAGGAATTAAACAAGCACAAATGGCAAAAGAATACTTTACAAATATTACTTTTGATCATGCTTATGCTTCTACTTCTGAAAGAGCATCGGATACTTTAGAAATCATTACAGATATGCCTTATACAAGATTAAAAGGTTTAAAAGAATGGAATTTTGGTGCTTTTGAAGGAAAAGATGAATGTTTAAATCCTAAACTACCTTATGGGGATTTCTTTAAACAATTCGGTGGTGAAGGTGAACTTGAACTTAGAGAACGTATGAATAAAACTTTAACTGAAATCATAAGTAAGGATGATCATCAAGTTGTTTTAGCGGTTTCTCATGGTGCTGCTTGTGCACAGTTCTATCGTGCTTGGGAAGAACATGCAAAAGTAAAGAAAACCGAAAGATTTTATAATTGTTGTATTCAAAAATATGAATATGAGGATGGAATCTTTACACTTGTAGAAATTTTTAATCGAAATATTACAGAATAGGAGAAGAATATGGATTCGATAAAACGTAAATCATTTAATGCAAATGTTGATTTGATTCATGGACCTATCTTTAAATCATTGATCATTTTTGCATTACCACTATTTATATCAAATATCTTCCAACAACTTTATAACACCGTTGATACCATGATTGTTGGAAACTTTTTAGGAGATGCTTCTTTAGCAGCCATTGGATCATGTACCTCTATTTATGACTTGCTTGTAGGTTTTGCCTTAGGTATTGGAAATGGTCTTGCTATTGTTACTGCAAGAAGTTTTGGCTCTAAAGATGAAAAATTATTGAAGAAATCAGTTGCTAGTTCTTTGGTCATTGGTATTGTTGTTTCAATTGGACTAACACTTATTGGTTTAATTTTCTTACAACCACTTCTTCATTTATTAAATACGCCTGCAAACATTATTGATGAAGCTTATAGTTATATTTTCTTTATTGTTTTATTTATTATTGTTATGTTTGCTTATAACTTATGTGCTGGATTAATGAGAGCCATTGGTAATAGTGTTATGCCTCTCGTTTTCTTAGTTATTTCATCTGTTTTAAATATTATTTTAGATTTAGTTTTTATTACTCAATTAAATATGGGAGTTCAAGGAGCTGCAGTCGCAACTGTTATTTCTCAAGGAACTTCCGTTATTTTGTGTATCATTTATATGTTTAAAAAGACACCTTTGTTACTGCCTAAAAAAGAACATTTTGAAGTTGATAAAGATCTTTATAAAGAATTATTAGGACAAGGGTTCTCAATGGGATTTATGAATTGTATTGTTTCTGCTGGTTCTGTCATCTTACAATATGGTATTAATAATTTAGGTTATTTAATTATTGCTGGACATACAGCTGCAAGAAAGCTTTATATGTTCTTTAATATGCCTTTTACAGCAATGGCTCTTGCTATTTCAACTTTTGTTTCTCAAAATAAAGGGGCTAATCAAAAAGATAGAATTAAACAAGCACTTCGTTATGCTTATATCTATGACATTGTTGGTGCTATGATTGTAACTTGTATTATCTTATTATTTGGTTCTTCTTTAGTTAAATTAATATCAGGTTCAAGTAAAGAAGTTGTATTACATAATGGAACACTTTATCTTACAATTGTTGGTCCTTTCTATGCCGTGCTTGGAATATTGATGCAAACACGTTATGCACTTCAAGGAATTGGTCAAAAACTTCTTCCTTTAATTTCAAGTGTGATTGAATTCTTTGGAAAGATTATCTTTGTTATCTTCTTAATTCCACGTTTTCAATATATGGCTGTTATCTTCTGTGAACCAGTTATCTGGTGTGTAATGACAGTGCAACTTGTTTATTCTTTCTATCATAATCCTTATATTAAAAATAATTAAAAAAATTGGACGGTGCCAAAGCATCGTCCTTTTATTATATTAAATTTCTTCACCATTAGATTCACAAACTTTTTTATACCAATAGAATGAATCTTTTTTACTTCTAGAGAAATCTCCAGTTCCATCATCATGTCTATCTACATAAATAAATCCATAACGTTTAGCATATTGTCCTGTTCCAGCTGATACTAAATCAATTGGTCCCCATGTTGTATATCCAATTAATGGTACACCATCTTCAATAGCTTCTTTCATTGCATGAATATGTCCTTTGAAGTAATCAATACGATAATCATCATGAATTGATCCATCTTCTTCTACTGTATCAAATGCTCCAAATCCATTTTCAACGATCATCAATGGTGTATGTGGATAACGATCATGTAATAAGTTTAATGTATATCTTAATCCATCTGGATCGATTTGCCATCCCCAATCAGATGCTTTTAAGTATGGGTTTTTAGCACCTTTTGACATATTACCTGCTGTTGTTTCTGCATTTTCATCTACTGTTACACAGTTTGACATGTAATATGAGAATGTATAGAAGTCAACTGTACCTTCTTTAATGATTTTTTTATCTTCTTCTGTAATATAAGAAGTATCAATATTATGTTCTTTAAAATATCTGAAGATAAATGATGGATATTCTCCACGTACTTGTACATCTCCACAGAAATTATTTTTAAAGTTATCTTCATCAAATGCAGCTAAGATATCTTTTGGATTTGGTGTTAGTGGATATAATGTTGTATGTGCAATCATGTTACCAATCATGAAATCTGGATTGATCTTATGACCTTCAATAACTGTTCTTGCACTTGCTACAAATTCATTGTGTAATGCTTCAAACATAATTTGTTCATTTGATTTTAATTCATTTAATGGAATTCTATGATCTGCATTAACATCTTCTGGATCCATTAATCCAAGTCCATAAAGGTTACCAATTCCACCTTCACCCATACATGCAATATTTATTTCGTTGAATGTTAACCAATATTTAACTTTGTCTTTATAACGTTTCATACAAGTTGTAGCGTATTTAACGAACATATCAATGACTCTACGATCTGAGAATCCGTTATATTTTGTTACAATGTTCCATGGAATTTCATAGTGACATAAAGTAACTAATGGTTCCATTCCATGTTTATGACATTCATCAAATACTTTGTCATAGAAAGCTAATCCTGCTTCGTTTGGTTCTTCATCATCACCATTTGGGAAAATACGCCCCCAGTTAATTGATAATCTGAATACTTTCCATCCCATTTCAGCAAATAAAGCGATATCTTCTTTATAATGATGATAGAAGTCTACTGCTTCATGACTAGGATAAAAAGCTTCTGGATCTGTTTTTGGTAAGAATGTTCTTGGTGTATTGACATCTCCACCTAATAACATATCTGGTACAGATAATCCTTTACCATCTTCTAAATATGCACCTTCACATTGGTTGGCAGCTACTGCTCCACCCCATAAAAATCCTTTAGGAAATCCCATTTTCATTACCTCCTTGTTTCCATTTGATTTTTTCTATAAACATTATAAAGGAAAATTATTAAAATTTCTTTCATAATATGAAAAAACTATTCAACATTTTCCCACCAATGTTCTTGATAAGTTTCTATTTTACTATAATCGACAATTTCACCAATCTTTGGTGTTGCTACATTTAAGTTTTCCTTTTGCGATCTTGTGGTAATTTGTTTAATTGGATCATCCCAAGCATGATTACAAATACAAAAGGCACCCCAATGAACAGGAACTGTCCACTTTGCATGAAGATCCTTCATTGCTTGAATGCCATCTTTGGGTAACATATGAATATTGGACCATGCTCGATCATATTGTCCATCTTCAATCATTAATAAATCAATAGCACCAAATTTTTCATAAACTTCTTCGAAATGATTTCCATAACCGGTATCCCCTGTAAAATAAGTTGTATATTTATCATTTTTAAAGACATAGCCACTCCACAATGTCGTATTGTTTCTCCAAGGAACACGTCCAGTAAAATGCCTACCTGGTGTTGAAGTAATCGTTAGTCCATCAACTTTTACTTCATCCCACCAATTCATAACGTGTATTTTCTTTTCATTGACTCCCCAACGAAGAAGATGTTTTTCTACACCTAGAGGAACGCAATATTCTTTGACTTTTTCATCTATTTGTTTAATTGTTTGATAATCTAAATGATCATAGTGATCATGTGAGATGGCAAGAACATCAATACTTGGCATATTTTCTATATCTATCGGTAACTTAGAAAAACGCTTTGGTCCAATAAAAGGAACTGGCGAACTATAGTTTGAAAAAACAGGATCCATTAAGACATTCTTTCCTTCTATTTGAAGCAATGAACTTGAATGTCCAAACCAAATCCACTTAAGTTCATCTTTCTTCGCTTTTTCTATTTTCTTCAACTTATAAACAGGTATTTCACCTTTAGGAACCTTTTCTTCATTTTTATATTTACTCTTTTGTCCTGTCATTAATTGAATTTCAGGATTTCCATGGAATATTCCCTTTTTATATAAAGAATTTCTTGCGTTATATTCTTTTTGATCTTCATCTGTTACACTTCCACCTAAGCTTGGCCAAAATTCAATAAATAACACAGCCACAATAGCGATACTTACTATCACAATACCTACAATTTTTAATATCTTTTTTATCATTTCTATTTATTCACTTCCTCCTACCATAGAATTGAATATTCATGAATTCTATGTTACATTTATCATAACATCTAAACTTAACTTTAGGTCAAGCATCAAGGAGGAAATCATATGTATTCTATTGGTGAAATCTCAAAAATGTTTCAATTACCTATTTCAACTCTTCGTTATTATGATAAAGAAGGATTATTTCCTCATTTAAAAAGAGTGAATGGTGTAAGACAATTTAGCGAAAGCGAAATTGAAACATTACGTGTTATTGATTGTTTAAAAAGATCCGGCTTAGAAATTAAAGATATAAAAGAATATATGTCTTTATGTTCTTTAGGAAATACCACGTTAAAACAAAGAAAAGAAATCTTTGAAAAACAAAAGGAAGAAGTTTTACAAGAAATGGAAAAACTTCAAAAAGTCCTTTCTATGCTCAATTATAAATGTTGGTATTATGATCAAGCGATTGAAAAAAATGATGAAGCTTATGTTCAAGCTCTTTCATTTAATCAATTTCCACCACAAATCCAACAATACTATAAACATAGTCATGAGGATTGTTAGAAGTGAAAAAGAAAATACTAATTACCTTATCAATTATTCTCATTCTTTGTGTTGGTGGTTTTGGTTTTTACGTCAATGATTATTATCACACACAAGGTGATGCTTTAGAAATCTTAAACCATCAAGAAGTAAAACAAGTAAATTCTAATCTTATTACTTTAACTGGTATATTGTAATTGACCCATCTGAGTAGTCATCTACAATATACATTCCTTTCTATCAATCTTATTTATTCGCGATTGATTACGTTTTGTGTATTCTGTAATATTGAAACATGTGAATGTGGATTTGTATTTTACTCCTTGTGGCTCGACTACTTTGAGGAGTTTCTTACCACACCTTATTCCTAAACAATGATTAGTTAGATGAGTCTTTGAATTCCTATTTTGAACCAGGTTTTGTGGTTTAAGTGTTGTGGACACCATTTCACATAATTTACTTTGAAAGGATTTTTTACATATGAAATTAATTGGCATCGACATTGGAAAAAACAAACATTTCTTTTGTGTCATGGATCAACAAACTGGTGAGATCATCTCTCAGCCTGTTTCTTTTTCTAATGACAAAGAAGGTTTTGATTTTCTAGTACAAAAAATCAAATCTTATCCAAAAGATTCTATTCTTATTGGTATGGAAGATACGGGACATTATCATTTTGCTTTGTTGAAATACCTTCTAGACTTACAATATACTGTTGCTTTAATTAATCCTAAAACAACTGATTTCAATCGTAAGATGCAAGGTGGTATTACTAAAAATGATAAGCTCGATACAATCAATATCTGTGATGTTCTTGATACTCCTGAGCGTAAAAAACAATATCGTATCACTAAAGTCAACAGCTTTGATCTTTATGAACAAAAACAGCTGACAAGACATCATCATAATTTGAAAGAAGAGGAAAATGTCTATAAGAATCGTCTTCAAAAATGTATCGATATCGTGTTTCCTGAATTCAATAAACTGTTCAATTCTAAATATGGCATTGTTTATATGAATATTCTTAAAATGTTTGGGAGTGCTGAAAATATCGCCAATACAGATATCAGAACCATCCGTAAATGCTTTGAAATCGAAGGCAGAGGCAATCGTATTTCTTTAACACCTGAAAGACTTAAAGAATGTGCCATATCTTCTATTGGGATTTCTTCATCAGCGGAAGTTATTCAAATAAAACATTTAACCGCTCAAATAGAACTGATTGAAGAACAGCTAACTGAAATAGATAAAAAAATAGAAGAGTTCTCCATCCAAAATAACTCTCCTATCCTATCCATACCAGGAATATCTCACTTCTCTGGTACTTCTATTCTAGCGGAATTAGGAGATATAAGCAACTATTCTAAGCCTTCTCAAATCATTAAATTTGCAGGAGTTGCTCCTTTACACTATGAATCAAGTCAGTTCAATGCACAACATACAGCTATTACCAAGAAAGGATCCAAATATTTAAGGAAGACCCTATATCAGATAATACTTCCTGTAATAAGACACAATCCTGTGTTCAATAAGTATTATCAGTTAAAGATTTCTCAAGGCAAAGGTCATCGTTGTGCTCAAGGACACTGTGTAAGAAAGCTGCTTAGAATCATCTATCATCTTTTAAAAACAAATCAACAGTTTGATCCTCAACTGTTAAGATAGCACTTGAAAATTTTAAAAATGGCCTTTCGAGGTCTTTTTCAGCATGTCCAAAATTACAAATCACTATTCACTTTTCAATGTTCTCTTTCATTTCTAACTGAAAATTCAAATTTTTAAATATTTTCAAACTTTTTCATAAAATCACTTGAATTTTATATAGTTAGCTCCTCAAAAGACAAGTGATGTAGGTATTATTTTCTATCCTGGAGCTAAAGTAGAAAATACAGCTTATCTTCCTTTACTTGAACAATTAGAAAAGAAGGGTTATAACTGTTACTTAGTCAACATGCCTTTTAAGATGGCTATTTTTAATAAAAATGCCGCCAATAAAATTATTGAAAATTATCCTAATATAAAACATTGGTATCTATGTGGACATTCTATGGGTGGTGCCATGGCTTCTTCTTATGTTTCTAAAAATAAAGATAAAGTTGATGGTTTGATTCTTTTAGGTTCGTATATTTATGGCGATGTTTCCGCTCAAGATACACTTACCATCTATGGCTCTTTAAATACCAGCGTAAAAAAGAAAATAGACTATAAAAAGAATATTGTTGTTATTCAAGGTGGTAACCATGCTAACTTTGGAAACTACGGGCATCAAAAAGGAGATGCCAAAGCTACTATTTCTCGTAAAAGCCAACAAAATCAAACAATTAAAGCAATAGATCAATTTATTAAAAAAGGGACAAAATAAATTTTGTCCACATGGTAATAATCTTTGAAGATTATTACCTTTTTCTTTAAAATGTTAGTTGGTGATTTTATGATTGATGATACTAACTATGCTGACTGTCTTACTTTATACAATTTTAATCATGTTGATAAAATCAAAGGCAAGGAATCTTTTTCCTATATCTTTAATGACAACATCAACTATATCCGCTCTCTTTATAATAGAGGCAAGATCAGAAACATTACCTATGATACCATCCAGAAAACTATTCTTTGTGGTTCCATCTATCTTGGCTATGATCTTTTTGTCTGCCCTCATTGCGGTAACGAATCTATCGTCCCTCACAAATGTCATTCCAAACTCTGTACTTCTTGTGGTACCAAAGAGGCTAAATTACGTGCTGCCCATATTTCCTCTATTGCCCTTGATGCCAAGCATCGTCATATCGTCTTTACTATCCCTGATCTTTTAAGAGGTTATTTTATTAAGGACAGGTCCCTTTTGAATCTTCTTTTTATCGCTGCCAGAAATACCCTTGCCTGTATTTTTAATGACGCAAAGTACAGAAAAATCAAAAAGAAAAAGATCTATCTTAAAAAAAACAAATGCCCTTACTCCTATAAAAACGACAGAAACAAGATCGTCTTCGGTTCTGTTTTGACTTTACATACTTTTGGCAGAGATTTGAAATGGAATCCCCATATCCACTGCCTTGTTTGCGAAGAAGCTTTTGATACCAAAAAAAATAAAATGAAGAACTTTTCTTTTATTTCCTATGAAAAACTCAGAAAGACATGGATGTATCAGGTCCTTGATCTTCTTTCTAAACAAAAGCTCAAACATTTTCGTTATCTTAAACAGAGATTCTATGATGAACTTGTAAACGGCTTTTATGTCTACGCTAAAAAGAAAGAAAAAGACAATGACGACAATAATGTTGATGATTGCGTCAATTACATTACCAGATACACTTCCAGACCTCCCATGGCTGAAAATCGCATCATCAAATATGAAGATGACAAAAAGATGATCAGATGGTGGTACAACCGTCATGAAGATGAAAAATATATCGAAGTATATGAAAGTGTTGAAAACTTTATAAACAATCTCATCCTCCACTGTCCTGATGAAAACTTTAAAATGGTCAGATACTATGGCTTCTATTCAAACAGGAATAAAAAGTTACTTGAAAAGGTATATGAACTTTATGGTAAAAAAAAGAAAAAGCGTATCAGAAATCTAAAAGAAAGAAAAAAAGATTTAAAAAACAAACTCGACCATCTAAAATACCGCACACATATGATAGAATCATTTCAAAAGGACCCTTTGTTATGTTCATGTGGCAGTCTTATGAAATGTGAATATACATATGATCCTTTTGAAGGAGGTACCCCTAATGACAGACTCTACAGGGAAAAATGCATCAATGAATGCAGACGACTGTCCTTGGACAGACGAAGAAATTGATAAAATGATTGCGAAGGATACACTTATCAAAATGAAATGTACTGCTTGTGGTCATATTGCCAATGTTCCTGACTGGATCATTGGTGAATTTGCGGAAGAAGATAGAATGTCCGGTAAACATGGTGAAGTTGAAATAGAATGTCCGGTATGCAATGGTCCTATGAGAAGAATCAGATAGCCATTGCTTAATTACAGGACAAAAAATTCATACCAGATTACGCAAATATATCATAGTATTTTGGTATGAGTTTTTATATACTATTTTTTCTGACGCATCCAAATTCTTAATAGATAAAAAAAGAAACACAATGTGTTTCTTAATAAAAAAGGCCTCAGAAATCTGAGGTCTTGTCTTTTATAAACACATTTTATAAATATTTAAACAATCTTCTTGGCTTAATGGTCGATAAGCTCTTGGTAAAGAATCTTGGCCATAACATGCTTTAACTTTTAATTCATCAAATTTTTCATCTGTAATATTCATTTCACTAAGTGTTGTAGGTAAATGAAGTTCATCTTTGATGAAGTTTTGTAAAGCTTTAATTCCTGCTTTTGCATTAGCCATGTCATTACCTTGATCTTGAATACCCATCACATTTAAACCAAAACGAGCAAAGTCTCTAGCAACAGTTTCATCTTTGTTTAATAAATATGTCATCCATTTAGGAGTAATAATAGCAAGAGCTAAGCCATGAGTCATATCATAAGTTGATGAGAATTGTTCAAGAGCATGAAGTTGAGCTTGTGTTTTATATCCTGATGTACAGAAACTATTTAAAGCCCATGAAGCAGCCCATAACATTGTTGCTCTTGCTGAATAGTTTTCTGGTTCTTCCACCGCAATTGGTAATTGTTGGCGAACTGTTCTTAATAATGTTTCTACAACATTGAATTGTAATGGATATTTATCGCTATTAACAAAATAGTTCATATCGAATAAGTGAGCCATGATATCAAATCCACCACAAGCTGTTTGCTTAGGTGAAACACTAAATGTATTTGTAGGATCTAAGAAAGATGCTCTTGGTCTTAAGATATCTCCATTGATTCCACTTTTAACACCTTTTTCTACATTAGCAATGACACATGATTTATCCATTTCACTTCCTGTTGAAGCAATTGTAGGCATAGCAAGTACAGGTAAAGCATCATGCCAAGCTACTTTCTTTTCTACTAAATCCCAAATATTATCAGTATCTACAAGAGTTAAAGCAGCAATCGCTTTAGAAGCATCAATAGTAGATCCTCCCCCAATCCCTAAAACAGCTGTAATATTGTTTTCTTTACAAATTTTTGCACCTTTATTGACAGTTGTATGTCTTGGATTTGGTTCTACACCAGCAAGTTCATAAACTTCTATATTATTATCTTTTAATTCTTTCTTGACTTTATCATAAAGTCCAATTTTTTTAATTGAACCGCCACCATAAACAACAAGGACACTCTTTCCATATTTTAAAACTTCTTCATGTAAATGACCTAATTGATCTTTGCCAAAATACACTTTTGTTGTGTTATGAAATTGAAAATCATTCATTTTATTTTCCTCCTACCCATCTTTCTAATTGTTGTCTACATTCACCTACATGACTTCCATGAATGCTTAACCCTTTATGAACGATACTGTTTGGACAAAGTTTTTTAAGATTACTTTCACTTCTACCCATACCGCTTCCTTCATGTGAACAAATAGGATAGATATGTTTATTTGTAAAGTCATAGCTTTCTAAGAATGTCATAACAATCGTTGGCATTGTTGACCACCAGTTTGGATAACCTAAATAAATCGTATCGTATTCGTCAATACTTTCTAATGGATCTAATATTTGTGGACAGGCATTATTTTTAAGTTCTTCACTTGCACGTGATGTACATTCATGATAATCAAAGGGATATGCATCCACTTCTTTAATTTGATAAACATCTGCATCAATCATTGTTGATAATGTTTCAGCAATGACTTGTACATTTCCTTTCTCTAAATTAACAATATTTCCCGAGAAATAATTTTCTTTATTATGTGAAAAATAAACAATTAAACTTTTACTCATTGATTTTTATCTCCTTTGTCATGTGATATGCTTTTTCTATTACATCTGTTTTTTCAATTGCGAATATACGATCAATTAATAACTTCATTAAACCATTAAATGTGTAAAAATACACCGGTGAAGCAAAGACGATTACTTTTGCTTCTAACATCTTTGAATAGATGGCTTGCATGTCATCTTTTTGTACACATTGTTTTGTTTTTTGACAGACATTACATCCTAAACAAGGTTTAATATTTTGATAGTTGACGTAGACCTTTTCTGTGGTATACCTATTTTCTTCTATGCTTTTTATAAAAGCATTTGCTAGACGTGCGGTATTTCCATTTTTTCTTGCATTAATATAAGAACTTGTGTAGTAATGTTTTCTTCTTTTTCCACCTATATAATAAAAAAAATTAGGACTTGAAACAATTTCAATTCCTAATCATCTTCATAAGTTTTACTTATTTAAAAGCTCTTTATACATTTTCACAAATTCTTCAATATAATAATTGGTATTTTCTTTAGACCAACATGCAAAATAATTTCTTTGAATTGGTTTTCCTTTATAATGCAAGGTAATTCTTTCAATACCTTCCATTGGTTTGGGTAACCAACCAATTTGGTCAATTGGTAAGTATCCTCTTTGACTTACTACCATTAAACGTGCTTGTTCTAATGAATTCGCATATAAAAAACGTCTTGAAAGATTGAGTGATTTTTCATAGAACTCTCTTTCTGAATCTTCTTTATCTTTAGAAACAACAAGAATACAAGACATATTTTTTAAATCATCCGTTGTAAGAACGTCTTTTTGAGATAGTGGATTCATTGAAGATATTTCTACAAAACATTCGCTATGTTTTAATTCATAATTGTAATAATCTTCATTAAATGTTCTTCTTTGTTCGCTGATTTTAACATCAATATGATGTTGGACTAAAAGTTCGAATAATTCTTCATGCGTACCACTTACCACCGAAATATTAACTTCTGGATAAATACGATTAAATTCAACAATGGCTTGATGAAGTTCACTGGTACTAAAGTTTTTAGGATAACCAATTGTTAGATTCAATTCTTGATCTTCTCCTCTACGAATCGTTTCTTCTTTAAAATCTTCAATTTCATCTAAAATTACTTTTCCATGACGATAAAAGTATTCTCCAGCTGGTGTCAATGAAAATTGTCTTTTATTTCTTTCAAATAAACGAATTCCTAATTCTTTTTCTAAAGCTTTGATTTGTTGAGAAATTGCTGATTGTGAAATAAAGCATTGTTCTGCCGCTTCGGTAAAGCTATGACAATCAACAATGGTAATAAAATATTTCATTTGTTTAAGTAACATGGTCTTCACCTCTTATGTACTATTTTATCGTATTTTATTCATTCTTTATAACAAAATTTGTTATAATTTGTATAAATAGAGGGAGTGAAAAAATGAAAAAGAAAATATTAAGTTTATTAGTTGTTGGTGTCATGGCATTAAATTTAACAGGATGTGCGATGTTTGAATCAGAAATCAATGATATTAAAGGAAATCTTGTAGGAAATGGCTATACTATTGATACTTTCGATAACTATGGAAAAAGAGTCATGACAACAACTGGAGATAAAATCAATATTCAAGGAAATCCCGTAGAAACAACTTCTTATGATAGTGATGGAAGTATTATTACAGGTTATGAATTATCTTCTGTTATTACTATTACTATTGATGGGCAAGAAATTGAATCTTGTGGAGATACTTGTATCTTTACACAAAAAGGTTTAGAACCTAATGTTGATTTTACTCAAGAAGACATTGAAAGTAATGATAATGGAAAACTTTCAAATAATACATATATTGCGAATATTATCAATAAGTATAAAAATAAGTTTGGTAAATCAAGAGTGGTTGTGATTAAATCTCAATTAGGGCAACCAATTACGGCTTATTCAGGGGATAAGGTTTATTGGACTGTTCCTAAAAAATTACCGAAGATGACAAAATTAATGATTGATGGTAAAGCTCTTTATATTCATCGCGCAAATTATCAAATTATTGATACATCATTACTAAATTAAAAGACGGGGAGCCCGTCTTTTACATTGTGAATAAACTTAAAATATCTTCTTTGGACATTTGTGATAAACCACCACTATTGTTTTCAACAAACATGTCAGCTAATTCCTTTTTGCGTTTTTGTAATTCAATGATCTTTTCTTCAACACTATCTTTCATCACAAGATTAAAGACTTGAACATTATTCTTTTGTCCTATACGATAAGCACGGTCTGTCGCTTGATTTTGAGCAGAAACATTCCACCATGGATCAAAATGAATAACGGCTTCGGCAGAGGTTAAGTTCAAACCTGTTCCTCCTGCTTTAAGGGAAATCAAGAATACTGTTGTATCATCTTTTTGGAATCTTGAAACAAGTTCTCTTCTATCTTCTTTATTGGTACTTCCAGTAAGCATATAATATGTAATTCCTGCTTTTTGACATTCCTCTGCAATTAAATCTAAAACGGAAGTAAAGGATGAAAATAACAAAACTTTTTGCTTATTTTCTTGCATTGTTTTAATAAGTTCCATACAAGCTTTTAATTTAGAAGAAGGTTGATCAATATCATCATATACAAGACGTGGTTCTAAGCAAAGCTGTCTTAATCTTGTAAGTAGCTTTAAGATTTGCATCTTATCAGAACCTTCTAAATCGTAAAGTTCTTGTAATTCTTTATTTGCTTCAGCAAGATTAGCTACATAAAGTTTTTCTTCTTCATCATTGAATGGAAGAATAATATTTTGTTCAATTTTATCTGGCAATTCTGTTAAAACTTCTTTTTTATTTCTTCTTAAAATAAATGGTGTAACTAATTTTTTAAGCTGTTTTGTTTTTTCTTCATCATTGTTTTTAACGATGTCATTTTCATATTGTTTTTGGAAATAATGATAATTAAATAAATATTGTGGCATCAAGAAATCAAAGATTGACCATAATTCTGCTAAACTATTTTCAATTGGTGTTCCCGTTAAAGCTAATTTATGTCTTGTTTTTAAGGTTTTAACTGATTGGGCATTTTTGGTTTTTTGGTTTTTGATATATTGTGCTTCATCTAAGATAACATATTCAAATTCAATTTCTTGATAAAGTTCAAAATCTCTACGCATATAATCATAAGAAGTTACATATAATCCTTGTTTAATTTCTTTAATTAATTCACTTCTTGTTTGTATATTTCCTGTAATACATGTAACTGGTAATTTATTAGAAAATTTATGGACTTCATCTTCCCAGTTATAAATAAGTGAAGAAGGACAAACTACCAAACTTGGTCGAGGCGTTTCTAATGAATCTAATAACGTAATGATTTGTAAAGTTTTCCCTAACCCCATATCATCTGCCAAAATCCCATTAAATCCATAATCTTTTAAAGTATGAAGCCACACATAACCTTCTTTTTGATAATCTCTTAAAATAGTATTATATTCTTTAGCGATAGGATATTCTTTTTGAGTTGCTGATTTAAAACGATCCAATGTCTCTACAAAAGATTCTTCTCTATCTAGTTCAACATATTCAAAATCATTTTCTTCATCAATAGCAAGCATTCTTTGTTTATTCATCGAGAATTCACCATCATCAATATCTTTGACATCAATATGATAATCATCCATAAATTGATTTAATTCTTCTAAATCGGGTGAATCTAAATAAAGCAATTCCCCATTTTTCAAACGATAAAATTTCTTCTTACGACGATATTGATTTAAAACCGCTTGTAGTTCTTTCTTTGGTATTTCATGCGAAGAAATATCAAATTTTAAAAGATCATTTTCAATACGGACACCTACATGTAAATTATAAGATATCTTCTTTCCTACTCTTTTTAAAGCTTCTGATACATAAACATCCCCATATTGTTTTAAATAATCTAAACCTTCAAAAATAAATTCATAGGTTGTTTGACTATTTGTATCAAAATAGGCACGATGTTTTTTTGTATCGATGGATGAAGCATAACGTTCAATATATTTTTCTACCAAATCTTGTTGATAAGTTGTCATCAATTGATCATTAAATCCATACACTCTATTTTGATTTTCATCCACATAGACTGGTTGAAAATAAATCATTTGATCATCATCAATATCTCCATAGATTTTAATTTCATCATAAGTTGGTATTTCTTCTTGGCTTTGATCAAAGACTTCAAAATAAGAAAGAATTGGTAATAAGACGTACTTATAGAAATCATGATATTGTTCCTCTAAAACAATCAGTTGTCCTTCATTTTCAATAATACTTTCTAAAAAACGGGCAATATTCCCCTCTTCATCAAGAACGATACGTTCCATATAAAACTTTCCATTATTCATTTCATAGCGATAACCATGTTTATTTCCAATAAACATTTCTTGATTGATACTTACTCTAATGACATAAAAATCTTCTTCTTTATTAATATATAAACGTAGCTCTGGTTCTACTTCACCAAAAGAAAGATTCTCTTTATTGATTTCATAAAGCTCATCAAGTAAACGTTTATCAATAGGGATGTTTCTTTTAATGGGTTCATAGTAATAGTTATAGTCTTCTATATCTTGACTTCTAAAGGAGATTGCTTTTTTCATGAAATCTATTTGTTTTAAGGCGTTTTCTGTAAAATTCTTTTCACTGTGTACAAATTCTAAAGATTTTCCATATTTATAATTTTCTTGATGATTGATTCGATCAATAAATTCTGTAATATTTTTGACTACATACTTCTTTTCATTTCCAACTCTATAGTCAACATTTATCTCATCATCTTGAAGATAAATAAAAGGTGTTAAATCATATTTTTCATTATTAATAGATAGTTGTAATTCTGTTTGATAATGATTTTTATTAAGATCAATGAGACGTGAGGATGTATGTGCCAGTTGTCTAAGTTGAGCTTTTCTTCTTTGTCTTTGATTTTCTTTTTCAATCTCTTTCATTTTTTCTACTTTTTCACTTTGATACTCAAAAGGAAAATCATTGATTTCTAATTCATTAAGTTTCATAATAACTGCCCCTAAATGACCACACATAGAATCTTGATCATTAAATGGACACGCACATTTATAAGAAACGACTTTATTATCTTTAATTTCTAATGAACATTTTTGTATGTGATTAAAAACTGAAACGACAGCATCAATATGATAAAGATCATCTTTTAAAGTAATATGCATACTTTCTACATTATCATAGTGATGATATCTTCTGGCAATCTCTAAGTTATTTTTACTTTTTACAACATTTAAATTTATATTAAATTTCAATTTCATCACCTTCTTCTAAACATTCATCTAACATTTCATGTATTTTCTTTTTTCTTGGATATTCTTTTTTGATTATATCGACAAACTCTATTTTTGATATTTTATCTAAATCAAGAAATAACTCATAAACATAATTTTTAAAATAATAATTTGAATTTCCTTTTTTAATATAATTTTTTAAACATTCAACATAAACCATTAAATACATTTCTAAACTATATTCTTTAATGATTTCTTTTGTTTGTTCAAAAAGTGTCATATTTGGTCTTTGAAGTAAAACATAGATCAAATATTTAACATCTTGACTTTGTTTAAACATTAAAGCTAAATCATAATCATCATAGATAGGTTTAATTGCATCCATAAAATCTAGTAAATAATCTTCAAACTTAATTCCATAAAATTGTTTTAAATCTACGTAATAAACAGGAATATGCGATGAATTATAATAATCTAATTTAGAATAAATATAATTCAAGTAGGCATCTTCATGTTCAGGATCAAGCAATGAATCAAGTTTTGCCTTGGTTTCTTTTTTTCTAATATTTTGTTCATGTTTTTTATAGTAAAGACGAGCAAGTCCTACTTGTTGGTGATCAACATAATAATGTATCATTTCTGTGATATAATCTTCATTGTTATTATAAATTTGAATATCATCTAAATATTTTTTCATATCTAAATGATGATCATTGATAATTTTAAAGTATGTATTTAGTAAAGAAACTTTTCTTTTCGTTAAAAGCATTTCTCTAATAATATCTATTTGATCATTGACATCTAATTTATAGATAATCATCATAATATAGCTAAATGCATTTTCATATCTTTGATATTTCATATTTTCTTTTAACCAGCGCGTTGTAAGTTCTTTATTATGTTCACTTGTAAGTAACTTACTATAACCTTGAAACATGATTTGAAGTATTTCATGACGATAATCGTTAGGATAATTAGAATTTAAAAATTCATCAATAACTTGTTGATAATTGGTAATATGAAAACTTCCTTGTTCATTTAATTGAATAATACGTTTTAAATATTTTTTAAATTCTTGATTGAATTCACGTTTTAACATAAAACTACTATGTGTTCTTCTACGAACATCTTTTAATAAAGCATTGATATCAATATATTGTTGTTCATCTTTAGGAAGTCGATCTTCAATCGCAAAATAAAGTGCCGCTTCATGTTTACAATGATTTCCTTCTTTAGCATAAGGACAATCACACGTAGCTGACATGACATCATAATGTTCATCTAAAGTGATTTTAGTATGATAAGCTTCATTTCCTAAAATAATTCCTGTATAGGTTTGGTTATCATATTGATTTACAGAAAAAACTCTATTTTGTTCAAAATATGTTTTTCCTCTTTTTAATATTGTCTCTGTAAAAAATGATTTCATAGGCTTCCTCTTTTCATATTCACTTCATTATACCAAGAAAGAAAAAAAGCACAAAACTTAATTTGTGCCTAAAATATGTTTATTGATAACTTCTGCAATCGCTCCTCGATTATTTGTTGCCTTGGTAATAATATCACATTCTTTTTTCATTTCTTCAACTGTATTTTGGACACCTACCCCAAGGCCTGCTACTTTGATCATTGATAAATCATTAAAATTATCACCTATTGCAATTGTATCTTTAATATCTACATGTAATAACTCTGCAAGTTTCTTTAAACCTTGTCCTTTATTAACTCCTTGATGATTAAACTCAATATAACGATTCGATGAATAACTTACATCCAAATCACTTGTTATCTCTTTTAAATCATTTTCAATTCCTTTTAAATATTGGTAATCTGTATTCATATATAACACTTTTACAATTTCTTGACCCTTTAAAAAATCAATATTATCATAAAAAATTTCTGTAACTTCCATTCTTCCTGCCAAATAATCTTTTTCTTCTTGGACATATTTATAAGCATAAACCATATCTTTTGTATAAACATGGATACAAACGTCATAATCTAAACCTCTTTTATAAAGTTCACTCGCTTTTTCAAAAGAAATTACTTCGAAATGAAGTAACTTACTTCCTTTATTTTCAGTAATGGCTCCACCATTATAAGAAATCACATATTCATTTTCTAAATCATACAATCCTAAATCTTTTAAAGTTCCACCAACGGTATTAAAGCCTCTTCCGGTTGCTGGAACAAACTTCACACCTAACTCTTTTGCTTTTTGAATGGCTTCAATATTCTCTTTAGAAATCGTACGATCATCACTCAACAATGTTTCATCTAAATCACACGCTATAATTTTATACATAGTATCCCTCTTTTCTTACTTTTATCTTATCAAAAAGGAATTAATATTTTCGTAACTTTCATGATATGAAATAAATACTTTCTATGGTATGTTTAATAAGGATGATGTTATGAAAAAACGTATTTATGAAATTATAGAAGTATCTAAAGAAGATGACACAACAAGTCATATTTATGATCTTGTGATGATGTTTACAATATTTATGAGTATTATTCCTCTTGCTTTTAAACAAGAAACAAAGTTATTTACAACACTTGATTTAATTACAGTTATAATTTTTATTATTGATTATTTATTAAGATAGGCTACAGCTGATTTAAAATATGATGATCCTCGCTTTATTTCTTACATAAAATATCCATTTTCATTTATGGCAATTATTGATTTATTATCAATTCTTCCTTCAATCAATTATGATAAATAAAGGATTTAAAGTCCTTAAAACAATTCGTCTTATTCGTACCTTTCGTGTATTAAGAATCTTTAAAAGCTTTCGTTATTCAAAAAATATTCAAATCATTCTTTAGGTTGGAAAAAACTCAAAGAAGGCTTTGATTGCTGTTCTTTATTTAGCTATTGGTTATATTTTTGTTTGTGCCCTTATTATTTTTAATGTTGAACCAGATAGCTTTAATACTTTCTTTGATGCCATCTATTGGGCAACGATTTCTCTTACAACCGTTGGTTATGGCGATATTTATCCTATAACAACTTTGGGAAGAATAATTACAATGGTTTCTTCCTTTATGGGAATTGCGATTGTCGCTTTACCAGCTAGTATTATTACGGCAGGTTATATGAAAGAAATAGAATCAGATAAAATTTGATTCTATTTTAATGAGCTATTTATCATTGGCTTATCATCATCGTTTTTCATAATAAAGAAAGTATACATATGATAAGGACATTCCTTTAATCCAAATAACATTGCATAGATGTTTTCTTCTTCTGTTTCTATTTCCTTATAAGCATCCAAATATTTTTTATAACCTAATACTTTTTCTAAATCTTGGTAGATTTCTAAACTATATCTTCCATCTACAAATTTATGTTCTTGTTTGAGTTTGTTTTGTATATCTTTTAGATAAGCATTTTTCCATTCAAGTATTTTATCAAAATCTACTTCCACCCATTTTCTAATTACTTCATTTTCTACTATATGATCTATTTCTAAACAATAAAGCATTTGAAATAATTGATCTTCAACAAGATTATTTGTATAAGCTTTATGAAAATGAATATTAAGTTCCCCCTCTTTTTCTTCTAAAGCAATTTCTTCTTGTTTTTCCCATTTTTTTAAACATGCATAAATAAGAATAAATTCATCTTGAGGTAGTTCATTTATTAATGAAAGTAAATAGGTTGTATATTGTAAATCCTGTGGCTGTTTATTATTGGGATTTATTTTTTTATAGTTAAGTACATGTTTTTTATGATCTTGATACAAGATCGTTGGAAAATGTGTTTTAAGCCTTTTTTGATAAAAGTAATAAAGAACAATAAGAATCATAGCAAAAACAAATAGTAATTCCATAAGATCATCTCCTTTAATTTATTGTATCAAAAAATGGAGGAAAATGAAGTGACCCTCCTAAGTTTGTCCAACTTTTTCGGTTCACTTCAAAATCCTCCATTTTTATTTAATTCTTACAAATCGATCTTTAATATCTTTGACCTTTACACCTTGTGTAACTGTCGCATTTTCATCACTATACTGTGATATAGTGCAATCGTCATCCATTTTATCTTCATAACTAATAACAAAATAAATATCTTTTTCACCATTATTGATTACTAAATAACATTCCTTTTCTTTATCAAACATCTTTGTTATATCAATCGCTTTATCTTGATAATAGAATAAACATTTATCTTCTTTTTCATCATAAACAATTTCACTATTATCATTCATACTTTCTGCAAGTTCATCACCACTCATTGGTTCTATTCCTGTAAGTGTTCCTTTTGATCCTGAGTGTGTTCCCATATCAATGACATTACCATCCTCATCTGTCGTATAGAAATGATAAACATGATCTTCCACTTCTTCATATTGAATCATTCTTTTTTCTCCATGAAACCATACCTCTATCTTACTTTGTATACCCCCTATATCGAAAGCATAAGCTACGGTAAATGTGGAAAGTAATATAATAAATGAAGTGACAAAAGTAATAAGGGATTTAGGTATTCTTTTTTGATTTAAGTTAACTTCTTTTTGATAATGAACATGTTTAAACGCTTGTTTATACGCTTCTTTATTCTTCATCGTTCCAGTTCTCCTTGAGTTGTTTTTTTAATAATTGTCTTGCTCTAGAAAGTCTTACTTTGACATTTCCTTCATTTAATTTTAATTGTTGAGCAATTTCTTTAATTGAATAATCTTCATAATAATATAAGTGAATCACAATACTATACTTTGATGGCAAAGCCATCACTGCTTGAAATAATTCTTCATCCTGTGATCTATCAAATGGAATCGTTGCCATATAATCTTCCATAGATACTTGTTTTCTTCGCCAAAACTTTCTTTGAATATCTTTTGCTTTATTAATTGCTACTTTATATAACCAAGATTCTATATGTTCCTTTGATTCAAAATCTTTTTTATATGTATGATATCTAAGAAAAGTTTCTTGAACAACATCCTCAGCATCATCAGGATTTTTTAACATCGTTAATCCTATCGCAAAAATACGATCTTTATATGTTGCAATCACTTGTTCTGTATCTATCTTCATAACATCCTCCTCAAGAGCTCTTTCACTTATAATACGTTTTATATAGAAAAAAGGTAACAAAAAGTCTATGTATTTCTACATAAACTTTTTATTACTTATTCATCTCTATGATAAAATGAACTTCTTCGTCTTGTACAACTTTACAAGTATAGTTGTGTAAATCTAAAATATTTCTAACAATCGCTAATCCCATTCCTGTAGAATTTGTATCATTTCTGGATACATCTGCTTTATAGAGAGGTTCAAATATATGATTAATATCTTTATTTTCTATTTTTGATCCATCGTTACTTATAATTATTTTTTCTTGTCTATAAACAATATTTATTTTTTTATTTGCATATTTAAAAGCATTGTTGATTAGATTGTCAAAGACAATCATCATCAATTGTTGATCACATGAGATATTGATTTTAGGATCAATATCAATCGTAATGATTTTTGATTCTAAATCATAATGTTTTAATACTTCTTCAATCATTAGCGAAAGATTATAATTTTGTTTATGCAACTGATAAGACTTTGTCGTTCTTGTATATATCAACATTTGATTTAAAAGATTATTCATATGCTTAGATTCATCTTCGATCATTCTTAAGTATTTATGTTGTTTTTCAGGATTAACATTTTCTATCAACATTTCTGTACTATTTAAAATAACTGCGTTTGGTGTCTTCATTTCATGGGCCATTGCATTGATAAATAAGTTTCTTGTTTTATTTAATTCTTCTCTTTCATTTTCAAGATACGTATATATAAAATAAATACATGATAGAATAATTTGTACTAAACTAAACATTAAAATAAATCTATCTTTTAGACTATCTAAAACAATATTTGGGGTATCGATAAACATATTAAGTTTTATACTATTTTCTTTATTTACATAATGAACATATATCTTTGATTTATCAGAAGAAATAGCACATGTTTCTTGTTCTACTTTAATATCTTTTTCTTTTGGATTCTTTTCTAGTGTTTGTTTTGAATTAAAAAACATTAATTCAAAATCACCAAGTCTATTTTGCTCGTTTGCTTTTTTATTTTGATATTTATACCATGAATAATAATTCATTGTTCCTTGTGAGTTACCGAGTTTATAAGTCATATGACTATTTTCATCATAAAAGACAATTTGATCTATGATGTATTGATTATCTTTTGAATGAAAACTCATCTTTTTTATAGTACAACCATCTTGATTTTGATTATAAAAGTCTAATAAATTATTTATCTCTTTTTTATTAAAAGATTTTTCTAGATTAAAAAGAGTATACTTATCATTTGTACTATCTTTAAAAAAGATAATAAAATTTTTATTATTTAATTTATATTTATCTTTTACTTTATATTCAAAAGCTATATTTTGTTTAATATCAAAACCATTACCATCATAAATAGTAGATAATACATCATGCATATTATTTTCAATATTTTTATCACTTTGCGTTATCGTTTTATTCGTAACATCACTTGCTAGTGACCACATAACAGTATCCATTGTATTAAGATTACTCGTGTACATCTGCCTACCTATAATAAAAACAATAATTAACACACTTTCAATTAATAAAAATCTTTTAAATTTCTTATTTTTAAAGGCAAGATAAAACATGCCTAATAATAAAACAATACTTAACGCTCTTAAAAAATCAACCATTTTCAAACACCTTCGTTTCAAAACAATAACCTTGTTTAATCACTGTCTTTATTCCCTTTTGATAAGGTCCCAAGGCTTTTCTTAATATTTTAATATGTGTATCAACACTTCTTTCCTGTCCTTTATAATCAAATCCCCACACTTTTAATAAAATCTGTTCTCTAGATAAGATTTGATTTGGATTTTTTATAAAATATTCTAATATTTTATAATCTATTATTTTTAAATTCAAATTTTGATTATTAAGATATGCTTGTTTTTCTCTTGTATTTAACTTTAATATACCTTTTTCTAAAAATTGATAATGTTTTCTGTTTGTAATAGCTTTACATTTAGCAAGTAATACAGGTAAGGAAAATGGTTTAATAATATAATCATCACAACCTAATTCATAACCCTTTAATTGATCAACTTCTTGTACTTTGGCTGTAATAAAAAGTATCGGTGTTTCTTCTTTTTCACGTACCTTTTGACATAAAGTAAATCCATCCATCTTAGGCATCATTACATCTAATAAAATAAGATCAAAACTTTCTGTTAAAAAGCAATAATAAGCATCTTCTCCATTATCAAAACTTTTTACTTCATAGTCATTTTCTACTAAGTAATCTTCTAGTATTTCTCTTAAATGATCATGATCTTCAGCAAGTAGTATCTTCATAACAATACCTCCCTTCATCTTTAATATACTTTCTTCATTTGTAATCTTTGTGTAAGTTCTTTAATAATTTAATTTTATATTATGATATCCTAAAGATTCAACTCTATTCCATCATATTTCATATAAAAAAGAAACAGTATCATACTGTTTCCCTCGCCCTAGTTATTATTATCTTTTTTTGGTAAATACCAATAATTATTGAACTGATATAAGAATGTTTTTGAACCCGGTGGCATTTCTACAAATGCATGATATACATTCATGAAATCTACTGCTGAATTTGCAACAACAAACATAGCGGCCATTCCTAAAAAAAACTTACATTTTGTTAATGAAATATAATAAGGAACTAAACCAAATAAAATATCAGGAATAAGATTGATAGCTATATATTTTTTCTTTGTAAACTCTGTTGTATATACTCCTGCAAAACCAACACGTGGTATTTTAAACATATAAATTTCTTTATAGAAATAAAACTGACATAGTTTTGAAAGAACTAATAAAATATTTGCGAGTATAAAATAGCTAAAAAGATTTGATAAATCCATAGAATCAACATCTCTAAAAAGAACATTTAAATATTCTGGTACAAACATAATACATATAATAATAAAAGTAACAATACTTGTTTGTATATTCTGTTTTTTTCTATCCGTTGGTTCATTAAATCGAATAGCCCCTTCTTTAAGCTTATTTGTTGGGAGTGGATTAGTTTCTGGATCTAATTTCCCCATATATTTTATCTTCATAAGTTGTCTCCCCATATATCCTGTTTCACTTTTATCTATAAATACATCATACCATACATATCACTATTTATTTTACTAAAACATAATACAAAAAAAAGAATGACATAACGCCATTCTCTTATAAGTTCTTAATATCTTGAACGACACGTTGTAAATCTTCTCTGATTTTAATAGATTGTGGACAAAGTTTTTCACATTTACCACATTTTTTACAAAATTCAGCTTGTGCATCTCCTAGATTTGTATAACGTCTTTTAGCTGTATCTTTAAGACCTAACATACCATATTCATTCCATAACTTGAAGTTACCTGGAATATCAATTCCAAATGGACAAGGCATACAATAACGACATCCTGTACATCCATTTTTAGTTTTTGCTTTAATCATATTAGCTACTTTTTCTACAAGTTTTTCTTCATCTTGATCTAATGGTTTAAAATCTTTAAAAGTAGCTAAGTTATCTTCTACTTGAGCATAAGTTGACATACCACTTAAAACAACTTTAACATTTGGAAGTGAAGCCACAAAACGTAAAGCCCAACTTGAAATGCTAACATTTTGATTATAGTCAGTAAAGACTTTTTCAATATCATCTGAAAGGCTAGCAAGAGCTCCGCCTTTAATAGGTTCCATAATAACTAATGGTACATTCTTTTCTTCTGTAAGTTTGTATCCTTTCATTCCTGCTTGGATATCTGTATCAATGTAATTTAATTGAATTTGACAGAAATCCCAATCACGATAATTAATGATTTCTTCAAATACTTCATAATCATCATGGAATGAAAAACCAAAGTTTTTAATTCTTCCTTGTTTCTTTAATTCTTCACAATAAGGAATGATATTTAAATCAATAACTTTTTTCCATGTATCTTTATTTAAAGCATGTAATAAATAGAAATCAACATAATCGACATCAAGTCTTTTCATTTGTTCTTCAAAGATTTCTTTTGCTTGTTCCAATGAATCAATTTTAAACATTGGTAACTTTGTCGCAAGATAAAAATCTTCTCTTTTATATTTCTTTAAAACTCTACCTATAAATGGTTCACTTTCGCCATCATGATAAGGATAAGCTGTATCAATATAAGTCACACCACTTTCAATAGCATAATCTAACATTCTTTCTGCTTCTACCTCATCAATAGTGCCATCTTCCTTTTTAGGAAAACGCATGCAGCCAAATCCTAATAATGAAGGATTGACATTAAGTTTATCAATTTTACTATATTCCATCCTTTTATCCTCTCTAAATTAACCTACATTTATTGTAAACCCTAAAGCTTGGTTTATGTCAAGATAGATTTAAACTTTACATTCTTGCTAATATGACAGACGACATTAGCAAATTTGTAAAGTAATCAATAAATAAAAAGGCATAAAAAAAAGCATAAATTAAAAGTTTATAAAATACTATTTTTATCCATTTACTTTACTGTTCAACCATACTTTTTCAACATAATTTGATATAATTGTTTTGTTATCGTCCTCCCTGAAAGGAGGTGATGTTAATTGTTTTCCGACTTAGTAGTATCTGTCGTGGCAGGTGTGTTAGTTTATTACATATGCAAATGGTTAGACAAAAGATTTAAGCGATAACTAGCCTAGTGTTAGACCACTCTAAAAGTTAGAAAAGGTAAGGATCCACCAATCCTTACCTTTTCGTTTTGATGCAATTGTTCTCCGACTTGCAAATAAAGTATAGCACATTAGTCCCCTAATGCACAAGTCCATATCTTTTACATATATTTTCTAAAAGTTATCAAGTCCTATTTTTATGATTTTCTAGCCAATGACTTGCACAATATGAAAAACATGCCGCACCAATAACACAAACATTTTCATCAAACTGTGCTTTAGGATGGTGTAAAGGATAATCGCCACGTTCATCCATAAATCCAGCCGTTAAAAGCATATAAGTTGTCGGTATTTTTTCAGAAATAATAGCAAAATCTTCTGATGCCGTTGCTGTACTATTAGGAATTTCTTTTAATCCTTCAATTCCTACTTGTGACATATATTCAACCATTTCTAAAGTTAACTGTGGATCACACATAAGTGGTGGTACTGTAGAAACCATTTCAATTTCAACTGTTCCACGATAGGTTTCTGCAATTTTATGGCATACTTCCTTCATACGACTTAATAAATTTTCTCTTGTAGAAACATTATTTGTTCGAAGTGTTCCTTGTAAAATAGCACTTTCAGGTATGATATTAGCTGCACTACCAGCATTAAACTTACCTATTGTAAGTGTGCATATATCTTGAGGATTTGCTTCTCTTGCAATAAGTTCTTGTAGAGCGAGATGAATATGTACACCGATATTTATAGGATCTATTCCTTGATGAGGATAGCCTCCATGTGTTCCTTTTCCATGAATGATTATTTTAAATTCATCAACAGAGTTCATCATAATGCCCCCTGCATTATACATATAAGTACCCACTTGATTTTTCCCTATCATCATATGATAAGCCATGGCTGCATCTGGTCTTGGATTATCTAAAATTCCATGTTCAATCATATCATTGGCACCTTTAAATACTTCTTCAGCATTTTGAAACATTAATTTTACTGTTCCTTGTAAATGATCTTCATCTTCTTTTAACATTCTTGCTGCAGTTAATAACATAGCTGTATGGATATCATGTCCACAGGCATGCATGTTTCCTGAAGCACAAGCAAACTCTTCTCCACTTAACTCATTAATTAGTAAAGAATCCATATAAATAGATGATAATTGCTTTTCACTTAAATTTTATTTCTAACATCTTGTACATCAACGCCTTTTATAAGTACATTTTGTGATAATCTTTTCGATTTACGTAGTTCTATGAGTTTTTTGTTAAAGTTCACGTTTATTTTCTAAGTTTTTAATAGTGTTATAAAAACCAATAAAATTTATCACAATCAACTACTCTTGGCAATTTGTCAACTTTAAATAACATTATGAAAAATTTTGTTTTTTAGTATTATTGATAAAACAAAAGCCCCGTTGTATTGGAACTTTTTGACAGCTTTTTAACACGCTTCTTTTTTTCGACACAGTTTGATATAATAACTTTGTTATCGTCCTCCTTGAAAGGGGGTGATGTATTTTGATTTCTAATTTTATTATTACTGTCACGGCAGGTGTTCTTACATATTACATTTGCAAATGGTTAGACAACTATTTTAAACGATAACTAGCCTAGTGTTAGACCACTCTAAAAGTTAGAAAAGGTAAGGATCTGCCAATCCTTACCTTTTCGTTTGATGCATTTTGATTTCCAATTTACAAGTAGAGTATAGCATTTATACTTGTAATATTCAAGTTTATACTAAAGAATTAATTTTATAAAAACTCCACATTCGTTTCGATAAATTTTTTTATACCAATAGAAAGATTCTTTTCATCTTTTATTAATCTTATAACTATTGTTTGATCTCTTTTCATGTTTATCAAACCTTTCTTTTCTCTCCCAAGCATGCCGAATTGTGTATGCAAATTGATATATATTTATTCACATATCTATTTATATGTTATATATGATATTTAATAATAAATATTGACATTCAGCTATTCGCTAAATAAAAAATAAAAGGCACATAAATACTTTTCTTCATAGTATTTACATGCCCTTTTAATTAAATTTGTATTCTTTTTGTGTCCGCGACACACTCTCGACACATTATATACCTTAGTTATAATAACTCTAAATGAGTATATAAGCATACATAAACCTAAAAAACATTGATTACATGCGGTTATTTAAATTTGTATAAATTTGTACTATTTGTTTCTTGGTTTCATTTGAGGGAATAAGATAACTTCTTGAATAGATTCTTGTCCAGTTAATAACATAACTAATCTATCAATACCCATACCCATTCCACCTGTTGGTGGTAAACCGTATTCTAGAGCTTCTACGTAATCTAAATCCATTTCGTTTGCTTCATCATTTCCTAATTCTTTTTCTTTTAATTGATCAGCAAATCTTTCATATTGATCGATTGGATCATTTAATTCAGTAAATGCGTTAGCATATTCGTTTCCACAGATGAATAATTCAAAACGTTGTGTGAAACGTGGGTCTTCTAAATTCTTTTTAGCAAGTGGTGAGATTTCAATTGGATGGCCATATACAAATGTTGGTTCAACAATTGTTTCTTCTACATATTTTTCAAAAAATTCATTGATAATATGTCCATAACCAAAGTGAGCTTCTACTTCAATACCATGTTCTTCAGCTAATTTTTTAGCATCTTCAAATGACATATGTTCATTGAAATCAATACCCGTTTTTTCTTTAATAGCTTCTGTCATAGAAACACGTTTAAATCCTGGAGCTAAAGAAATATGATGTCCTTTATAATCTAATTCATAAGTTCCATTAACTTCCATAGCTGCATTAGAAATAATACCTTCAGTTAAATCCATCATTCCTTCAAGATCACTAAATGCTTTATAAACTTCAATTGTAGTAAATTCAGGGTTATGAGTTCTATCCATACCTTCATTTCTAAATAAACGTCCAATTTCATAAACAGCATCCATACCACCAACAATTAATCTCTTTAAAGATAATTCAGTCGCAATACGCAAATAGAAATCAGTATCTAATGTATTATGATGAGTAACGAATGGTCTTGCAGCTGCTCCACCTAAGATTGGATTTAATACAGGTGTTTCAACTTCTACATAGTTTTTACTATCTAAATAATGTTGAATTGAACGAATGATTCTTGGTCTTGTAAACGCAATTTTTTTAGCATCTTCATTCATGATTAAGTCAACATATCTTCTTCTATATCTTTCTTCAATATCACTTAAACCATGGAATTTTTCTGGTAAAGGACGTAATGCTTTTGTTAAGTGTGTATATTCACTTACTTTAATTGAACATTCTCCAGTATTTGTCATAAATACTGTACCTTTAACTCCAATGATATCTCCAATATCACCTTTTTTAACGATTTCATAAGCATCTTCACCAATAGTATCTTTTCTTACATATAATTGGATTTGTCCATCTCTATCTTGAATATGCATGAAACATACTTTACCTTTACGACGTTTAGTCATAATTCTACCAGCTACAGATACTTCTACAGCCATTTCTTCTAATTCTTCATGAGTTTTTTCACCATATTGTTCTTTAATACCTTTTGAATAAGCAGTTACATCAAATCTTTGACCAAAAGGATCAATCCCTTTATCAATAAGTTCTTGCATTTTTTCTCTACGAACAAGTTCTTGTTCACTAAATTTTCTTTCTTCCATAATTTCCTCCTAAAATATAAAAAACTCTCCATCCCATGGGACGAGAGCTAAATCGTGTTACCACCCAAATTCATCAATAGGTCACCCTATTAACCTCAATAACTATCTATTAATAGTCTTGCCTATAACGTGGCTTACGTCATCTTATCAAAACATCCAAGATGCAGCTCCTAGTCTTTATTCATAATAGTTTCATTATCTTTTCCACCAACCAAGACTCTCTTTGAATGAAGGACTATTATTACTTGTCTATTCATTGCCTTTATTTCTACTTCGTTATCTTAACTTAATTCAAATTTATTGTCAATATAAGCGATAAAATTAGTTTTAATAATGAAAAAATGCACGTAAGTGCATTAATCATGAATCTTATTATTTAAAACCATTCTTACAAAATCAGGTTCAAAATGTTTAGCTCTTGATCCTGAATAACCCATATCTAATGATGAGATTTGTTTCATTTCTTCTTCATTTAATTCAAAATCAAAGATATCTATATTTTCTTTAATTCTTTCTACATGTGTTGATTTTGGAATAACAACGACTCCTCTTTGTACATTCCATCTTAGAATTACTTGTCCTACAGACTTATTATATTTAGCTGCAATTCCTTTTAACATTTCATCTTCAAATGGATTATATCTTCCTCCACCTAGTGGTGCCCATGCTTCTGGAATAACTTCATAATATTTCATTGTTTCTAATGCCTTTTCTTGAGTGTAATATGGATGGAGTTCTACTTGATTGACTACTGGTTTTACTTTAACAACTTCACAGAAGTTTGTAAGAATATTTGGATAGAAGTTAGAAACACCGATTGCTTTTAATTTACCTTCTTGATAAGCAGTTTCCATGGCTCTCCAAGCACTGAAATAATCACCACAAGCTTGATGTAATAAATATAAATCAAAATATTCTAAACCACTTTTTTCTAAAGAAGCTTCAATTCCTTTTTGGGCACTTTCGTAATCCATCATATCTTGTACCCATAATTTAGAAGTAATAAATAAATCTTCTCTTGTACAAAGACCATCAGCAATTGCTCTTTTTACAGCAGCTCCTACGGCATCTTCATTATAATAAGCAGCAGCTGTATCAATTAAACGATATCCCACTTTAATTGCTTGATAAACTGATTCTTCACATTCTTTTTTATCTGGTACTCTAAAAACACCAAAACCTACCATTGGCATTTTTAAACCATTATTTAATGTAACATATTCCATTATATGATCCCCCTTTTGCTTATATTTTAAATCATCTATATAAATCTTCAAATACTTATTAACTATCATCTATCATACATTTAAAGCATAAAAAAAGAACCTCTCGGTTCTCCTCTATTATTTTTTAGTAGTTTTTTTAGCAGTTGTTGCTTTTTTAACAACTGGTTTAGCTTCTTTAGCAGCTACAGCTTTAGCTGGTGCTTTTTTTGCTGGTGCTTTTTTTGCAGCTGTTTTTTTAACAACTTCTGGATATTCAGGCATAGCATTAACATCTAATTCACCTTTTAATTCAGAACCATCTTTTTTAATTGCTACAAAGAAAACTTTAGCAGTTTCAGGTAAGTAATAAATATTTAAAGTTTCAACTTCTGTTGTTTTTACACCTTGTTCTTTTAAAGTTTCTTTAACGTATTTATCTAAATCACCATTTTTAACATTCTTTTCTTGGTATTGTACTTCGATCATTGTTTTCATATTCTCTCACTTCAAAACCTCAGTTTTTACTTCCTCCTTGGTAAGTATTCTATACCATTTTTTTTATTTGTAAAGTGTTTTTCTTAAGAAAAAGCGCATGAAATCAACGTTTTTCTCTAATTACTTATCATAAGAATAAAATATTGTTTTATCTTCAAACCTTTTATCTTAATTTGTAAAAAAATAGAATTGGAAACCCAATTCTATTTCTTAGATTTTGAATCAATAATCATGATAAATTTAGTTTTAGCTTCTACACCATCTTTACTATCTGCAAATGTTTTATAATCATTAGCTAAATCAACAAGTTCTTGTGTTGTATCTACATCTTTTTTCACTGTATCATTTAAAACACTAGAAATCTTATCTAAACCTTTACTTTTAAATAAAGTTAAACCATCAACTAAAGCATCACTACCTTGAGCTAATTGATTTGATGCCGTTTTTAATTGACTACTTGCTTGTACTAAAGTATTAGATCCATCACTTAATGAAGATAATCCTTCACTTAATTGTTTAGAACCATCAACAGCACTCTTAGCTCCTTCTTTTAATTGAGCAACTCCATCTGTATAACTTTGTAATCCTTGATAGAATTTGTTATATGAATCTAATTGCGCTAAAGCTGTTTTGATTGATGGTTGATTTTCTGCTGGTAATTTTGCCATTAAACCATTTAAAACTGTTTGATAATTATCAATTGTCAATTCAATAGACATTCCTGTAGCAGCCAATTGATTATTAATTTGTGTTTGTGTTGTTGTTAATAAAGTATTAAATACTTGTTTTGCTCCACCAACTAATGTTGCACTTTGTCCATCTAAAGTAATTAATCCATTATAAAGTGTTTCGATACCTGTTGTTAATTTTTGTGATCCTACAAGAGCAGAAGCTGCACCCGTTTTTAAAGATCCTACACCTTGATCAAATTCACTGTATTTAGAAGCATATTGTTTTAAGCCTGATTGTAATGTTTGCCCACCTGCAATAATTTGATCAAATGATGAATTTAATGTATCTACACTATCATAAACATCATTTAAATCATCAAAATTAATATCTGTTTCAGATAATAATGATGGTGTTGCTACTGACATTAAACTATTTAATTTAAACTTTGTTGTATCATATTTAATTGTTACAGAATTTAATTTTTCTAAATCTTTATTATTATCATAGCTCTTTGATAATCCTGGAGCAGCAATTGCCATAATGATATTAGAAGAACCATTACTAATTACTTTACCATTTGTAACTTCAATATTAGAATTTGTTTTTGTTGGTAACATTGTTCCTGTTGTAACGACAAAAGGAACATAAAGTTCTTTACCATCAACAGTTTGTTTTTCATTATTTGTATAATCAATTTGAATTTCTACTTTACCCTTTTTACCAAGCATATCTTTTAACTTCGTTTTCTTACCATCCAATTTATAAGTTACTTTCATTGAAACAGGTAATGAATTTGTTGTTTTACCTTGGTAATAAATATCTTGTCCATCTGTTGTTTGCCATACCAAACTAGAACCATCTTGTTTAAATGTTTCTTTACCATTAACATTTTTAATATTTTTTAATGATGATTGATCATCTAATGATGTTTCATTTTGATCATTGATAAGATGTTCAGAAACAACTGTTGTTTTTTCTGAACCATTTGTTTTTAACTTACTATAAACTGTTTCTTCTTTTGAATAGGCAAAGGCAGGAACAATTGAGCTCATGACCATTGTCATTACAACTGCTGAAGAAGTGATTAATTTTGCTTTTTTCATCTTAACATTCCCCTTTTACATTATTTTTTAATTGTTTAAAACCGATAGAAGTATGAATAATAACTTTATCAAATACAAGTAAGATTGCTGGAATAACACAAATAACAATAAACATTGAAATAAGTGCTCCTCTTGACATTAAATTACATAATGATCCAATCATATTCAATTTAGAAATCATTCCTACTCCAAATGTTGCTGCAAAGAATGACATTCCAGAAACAAAGATTGAACCTGCAGAATTACTAATTGCATTATCCATTGCTTTAATCTTATCAATACCATTTTTTCTATTTTCCAAATATTTTGTTGTAAGTAAAATAGCATAATCAATTGTTGCTCCAAGTTGAATTGTTCCAATAACAATAGAGGCAACAAATGGTAAAACATCACCTGTGTAATAACTGATTGCCATATTGATAAAGATAGCAAGTTCAATTCCAGAAACTAACAATACTGGAAGTGAAACTGATTTTAAAACAAATAACATAATGATAAAAATAATTCCAATAGATGCAATACTTACATTCTTAAAGTCTTCATCTGCTATATTAACCAAATCCTTCATGCATGGACCTTCCCCTGCCATTATAGCATTTTTATCATATTTTTTGATAATATGATCAATTTTATCAATTACTTTATTTAATTTATTGGTTGCAATCTCTTCAGTAGAATTGACAAATATCATTTTATAACGATCACTTTCAAAGATACCTTTTACATCATCCGGGATCATTTCATCAGGAATTGCTAGATTTGATAACTCTGATGGTGATAAAACAAGATTAACAGATTCAACATTTTCTATTTCATTAACCATTTTATTTAAATCATTTTCTTTAATATCTTTATTTACTAAAATAACTTGTGAAGCAACTAAATCAAATTCATCACTTAATTCACTATTAGCGACACAACTTTTTAAATCTTGTGGTAAATCTTTTGTTAAATTGTAATAACTTTTAACATGTGCATTTCCATAATAAGCTGGATAAGCAATAACTAATGCAACTAATAAAATAATTTTATAATGTTTAACAACAAAATTTTTAACAACATTAAATGATGGAATAATTGGTTTATGTTTTGTCTTAAAGACAAGTTTATCAAATACTAATAAAAATGCTGGGAAAATTGTAACTGTTGAAAGAACCCCAATAAAGACACCTTTTGCCATTACAATACCAATATCTGAACCTAATGTTAATTGCATTGTACATAACGCTAAAAAACCAGCAATAGTTGTAAGTGAGCTACCTGCAATAGAAACAAGTGTATCACCAATGGCTAATGTCATGGCTTCATCATTTGTCTTCACTTTCAATTTAGCTTGTTCATATTTATGATATAAGAAAATTGAAAAATCTGTTGTAACTCCTAATTGTAAAACAGCAGCAATTGCCTTTGTAATATATGAAATTTGACCTAAGAAAATATTAGATCCCATATTATAAAGAATTGCTAGTCCGATGTTTCCTAATAATAGAAATGGAACAACATAACTATCTAACGATGCCATTAAAACAATTAAAACTAAAATAACAGCAACAATAACATAAGTAATAATTTCACTATCAGCAACAATACTTGTATCTAAAGTAGAAGCTGACATTCCACCAATACGAACAACTTTATCACTGGTGATTTCTCTCATTTGTGTAATTGCATCAATGGCTACTGTACTATCTTTAAAAGTAACCAACATCAATTCACTATTACCTTTTTTAAATTGTTTTGTTACATCACTTGGTAACATTTCTTTAGGAATTGTTGTTCCAATCATATCATTGGCTGATACAACTTTGACAACTCCCTCAATATCTTTATATTTTTCTTCTAAATCTAAGACATCTTTTGATGACATATTTTCGACAACACACATCGCAAAAGATCCCATATCAAAATCCTCAGCTAATATATCTTGTCCTTTCATCGTATCAATATCTTCTGGTAGATAAACAAGAATATCATAATTGATATCTGTATTGATGTATCCAAATAATGATGGAATACATAGAAGAATTGATGCAATAACAATTAGTATTCTATGTTTTACAACAAATTTACCAATTGCTTCTCCTAGCTTTTTCATAGTTCACCCTCCTAAATGACCTTTGGTCAGTTATGATAGTAGCATTTAAATGACCATCGGTCAATATATAAATGACTAAAAGTCATTTTTTTATATTTTTATTTGACTTTTCAAATTTTAGAACATAAAATATTTCTAAAAGGATGTGTTAAAATGGCAATTCAAGATATAAAATCAAAGATAAATGATAATAAACAAGAAAAAGAACGTAAGCTTTTAAATACCGCTTTACATTTATTTACTGAAAAAGGAATTAAAAAAACATCTATTCAAGATATTGTTCATGAAGCAGGAATTGCTAAAGGAACTTTTTATTTGTATTTTAAAGATAAATATGAACTTCAAGATGTTTTACTTGCAAAGACTTCTCATGAATTCTTTGCGAATGCTTGTAAAAAAGCCAATCAACATCACTTTGATCGTTTAGATGATAAAATTGTTTTTATTATAGATTCTATTATTAATGAATTAATTGATCGTCCTAACATTCTTAAGTTTATTCAAAAGAACTTGTCTTTAGGACTTTATAGTGAAAAGTTAACTGATTTATTAGATAGTGAAGAATTAGGAATTAAGGAATTATTTATAAGAGAAGTAAAAGAAAAGGATATTCCTTTAGAATATCCTGAAATGACTTTATTTATGATTATTGAACTTGTCAGTTCAACTGTTTTTACTTCAATTGTTGAAAAACAACCACTTCCAATAGATGAATTTAAACCTCATCTCTATAAAACGATTCGTTTACTTATCAATGAAAAGATAGATTAATTTCTATCTTTTTTTATTTGTTCATAAAAAGCTCTTGCTACTCTACTAAGTTGCTTTTTATAATGTATCTAAAAATTGTTCATAATCTTTAAGAATTTTTTCTAATTCTTCATACGTATTTACTTTTGAAAGTTCATTTTTAACAGCAGACGAATTTTTTAAACCTTTGATATACCAAGGAGCATGTCCTCTCATTTGTGACATAGCAATTCTTTCAGGTTCAATCGTCATCAACCTTTTAGCATGTGTTAAACACCATGCTATTTTTTCTTTATAAGTTGGTTCAGGTATATCTGTTCCATGTTCTAAACTTTCTACAACTTGTTTAATAAGCCATGGATTTCCAAGTGCTGCACGACCAATCATAATTGCATCACAGCCTGTTTCTTCAAGCATTCTTCTAGCATCTTCTACACTTCTAATATCACCATTTCCAATAACAGGAATACTAACTGCTTCTTTAACCTCTTTAATAATTGACCAATCAGCATGACCTTCATACATTTGTGAACGTGTTCTACCATGAACAGCAATGGCACTAGCTCCTGCTTTTTCAATTAATTTAGCTACTTCTACCGCATTAATATGTTCCTTATCAAAACCACTTCTAATTTTAACAGTTACTGGTTTACTTACGTTTTTGACAATATTACTGACAATATCATAAATTAATTGAGGATTTTGAAGAAGTTTACTTCCCGCATTTGCCTTTAAAACCTTATTAACAGGACATCCACAGTTTATATCAATAATGTCACAATTAGAATGTTGATCAATAAATTTTGCCGCTTGTACCATACTTTCTACTTCACCACCAAATAATTGAATACTTACAGGATGTTCTCCTTCATCTACTTGTAACATTTCAATTGTTTTTTGGTTTCCATAACAAATTGCTTTATCACTGACCATTTCAGAATAAACAAGACCTGCCCCAAATTCTTTCACAATTTTACGGAAAGCCATATTAGTAATACCAGCCATTGGTGCCATAATTACGGGATTTTTGATTTCTATATCTCTAATTTTCAAAATTTAATTCCTCCTGTATATAATTTAAACAATTGTACATAATATAAACAGATAACTTATATATTCCCTCTATTTTCCTCCCCTAAATAGATATAAGTTATCTTAATAAGAGTTGATTTCCTAGAAAAATAAAGGCATGAGCCTTTATTTTTCTTTACACGTTAAACCAGCATTTTCTTGATTTTTTAATGTATCTTGTAAAGAGATATACTCTATATCCTTATAACTTCCATTAGTACTTACAAGTCCTGCTTCTACTAAATCCTTCATATAATCACTATCGTATTGAATATCAACTGTATAAATCACTTTATTTCCTTTAACTTTTAAAGAAGCTTTAACACCATTTATATCTTTATAAAACTTATTACTATTTTTTATATAATCTTTGTAGTAAGAAATAGGATACATATCTGAAACATAATCACTGTAATCATATGTAACTTGTGTTTTTGTTTCTTTAACTTTTTCATCACTAGAAATGACTTCCACTTCTTCCGTTGTAATCATATCTAGTTTTCCTTTACAAATCGTTGTTTTCGTTAAATGACTTGTTAGATAGAAAACAAGTCCACCTACTAAGATAATAAGTATAATTCCTATTACTAAAGCTATTAATTTCTTCTTGTTTTCCATTTTTTCTCCTTTAAAAAATCACATTTTTCAATGTGATTATAAACGATTTATTAAATTTTGCAATTCTTCTTCACTAAATTGATATTTTGTATTACAGAATTGACATGTAATTTCACAACCATGATCTTCATCAATCATACTTTGAAGTTCTTGTTTTCCAATAGTTGATAAAGCATTGATCATCTTTTCTCTTGAACAATCACAAGTAAAGAATAAATCTTGTCGATCTGTAATTTCAACATCATCAAAAATCATTTTTAAGATTTCTTCTGGTGTTTTTCCTTCATGAATCAATGAAGAAACAGCAGGGAAATCTTTTATTTTTTCTTCAATATAAGAAATATCTTCTTCAGTAGCTTCTGGCAATAATTGAATAATAAAACCACCTGAAGATAAGATTTCATTTGTTTCATCAACTAAAACACCTACAGAAACAACTGATGGAGTTTGTTCACTTGCCATGAAATAATAAGAAAAATCATCACCAATTTCACCTGTTTGAAGTGGTACTGTTCCACAGAAGGGTTCTTTTAACCCCATATCTCTAATCACTTGTAACGTTCCTTGTGTTCCAACAGCCACACCTACTGCTAAATGTCCAGTATCATTATAAGTATAATGAACATGTGGATCACCTACAAAACCTTTAATATGTCCATCACCACGCGTAACAGCCATCATCGTACCAATTGGTCCTCCACCATTAATTGTGACAGTCATTTTTTCATTATTTTTATTCATTGCAGCCATCATAAGAGTAGCTGACATCATTCTTCCAAGAGCAGCAGATGCTGTTGGCCATAAATCATGTTCTTGTCTTGCTTTTTCTAATAAATTCGTTGTTTGGCAGGCAAACACACGACAATTTTTACTATTGACTAATCCTCTTACTAAATAATCTTTCATTTTTCTTTTCTATAAAAAGAACACGGAAGAAAATATCGGAATAATCATGCTTAAAGCGATTAAGATGATTACAATTCTCTTTGTTCGTGTACTCATATTTATCCCCTTTCTAAATGAAAAAAAGCGAAATTCGCTTTATTTCATTTCATCTAATAAATCATCTTGATCATCAATTGATGGTTTTTCTTCTTTAACTTCTTGAACAGGTTCTTCAGTTAAAGTTCCATCATGATGTTCTAACATTTTACCTGTATTGTATAAAGATTCAATATCTTCACCAGATAATGTTTCATGTTCAAGTAATGCTTCTGCAATACAAATAAGTTTTTCTTTATTTTGTTCAATAATATTTGTTGCTTCTTGATAACAAGCATCAATAATTTTACGTACTTGAACATCAATTTCATAAGCAATTTGTCCTGAATGTGTATTACTTCTTTGTGTATAATCTCTACCTAAGAAAACTTGTCCATTTTCAGAATCATATTGAATAGGTCCAAGTTCAGACATACCTAATTCAGTAACCATCATTCTCGCAATTCGAGTTGCTTGTTCAATATCGTTGTGTGCTCCTGAACTTACATCTCCAAAGAAGACTTCTTCAGCCACACGTCCACCCATATATCCTGAAATAGTTGCTTTTAATTGACTCTTAGTTTGGAAATATGTTTCTTCTTTAGGTGTCATTAAGTTATAACCACCTGCTTGTCCACGAGGAACAATTGTAACTTTTTGTACTTTATTGGCATCTTCTAAAGTTAAACCTATTAAAGCATGTCCTGCTTCATGGTAAGCAACTAAGCGTCTTTCTCTTTCCGTATATTTACGTGATTTCTTAGCAGGTCCACCCATAACACGGTCCACCGCTTCATCAATATCAGCCATTGTAATTAAATCATGATTTTGTCTTACAGCAAGTAAGGCAGCTTCATTTAAAACGTTTGAAAGTTCAGCCCCAGAGAACCCTGGTGTACGTTGAGCGATGTTATCAAAATTAACATCTGGTGTAAAACGTTTATTTCTTGCATGAACTTTTAAGATTTGACTACGTGCACGTTTATCTGGATTAGCTACTTGGATTTGTCTATCGAAACGACCTGGTCTAAGTAAAGCTGGATCTAAGACATCTGCACGGTTTGTAGCTGCTAAAACGATAATTCCTTCATTTCCAGAGAAACCATCCATTTCAACTAATAATTGGTTAAGTGTTTGTTCACGTTCATCGTGTCCTCCACCCATACCAGTACCTCTTTGACGACCAACTGCATCAATTTCGTCAATGAAGATAATACATGGTGCTGTTTGTTTTGCTTTTTTGAACATGTCTCTTACACGTCCAGCCCCAACACCAACGAACATTTCTACGAATTCAGAACCTGAAATTGAGTAGAATGGAACGTTTGCTTCACCTGCTACCGCTCTAGCAAGTAATGTTTTCCCTGTCCCTGGTGGACCTACAAGTAAAACACCACGTGGAATCTTAGCACCCATATCAGCAAATTTTTTTGGTGTTTTTAAGAAGTCAACTAATTCTCTAACTTCTTCTTTTTCTTCATCCATTCCAGCAACATCACTAAAATGTGTTTTAGAATTTTTTTCTAGTTTAGCTCTTGAATTACCAAATTCAAAGGCTTTATTATTACCACCAGCAGTATTTGACATCATCTTCAAGAAGAAGAACATTCCTCCAAATAAGATCAAGTATGGTAATAAGCTTACAATGAAGTTCAATAATTGATTTCTTTCAGCATCATTGACAACATTGATTTTTGTACCATTTTCATCTAACAAGCTAATTAAAGAATCTAATTCTGTTTCTGTTCTTGGAATAACAACAGAGAATTTAGTATCTTCTTTTTTACCATTGCTTGCTTTTTTAGAATATGTTCCACTCACATCAATGACTAATGATTTAGGAACGATTTCTACATCTTTTACTTTTTCTTTTTGAACTATCTCTATAAACTTATCATATCTAATTTCTGACGATTCACTTTGATTAAAGAAAGGAATTGCCACAGAAATAACCATCAGTACAATAAGCCATGGTAGGATAGACTTCAACAATCCTTTTTTATTTCCCATAAAATCTCCTAACTATTTTTTATAACAATCTTCTTTTAAAATACCTATATAAGGTAATTGACGATAACGTTCATTAAAATCAAGACCATATCCTACAACAAAGGCATTAGGAATTTTAAATCCTGAATAATCAGCTTTCATATCAAAAACACGACCTTCTTCTTTATCTAATAAAGTCACGATTTTAACACTCTTAGCATGTCTTTTTTCTAACATTTCTTTAACGTTATATAAAGTCTTTCCAGTATCTAAAATATCTTCTACGATTAAAACATTCTTACCACGAATATCTTCTTTAATATCTTGTCTAACAACTAATGTTTTAGATTCAACACCACTATAACTACTTACTGACATAAAGTCGAACTTAACATCACTTTTTAAATGTTTAGCAAGTTCTGCCATAAATGGAACTGAACCTTTTAATAAACCAACTAATAAAATTTCTTGACCAGCATAATCTTGATCAATTTGTTTTGCTAATTCATCACATTTAGCCTTAATTTCTTCTTCTGTATATAATATTTCTTTTATATCCTTGTGCATACCTTACACCTCACTTACATGTGTCATATTTTATCACAAAAACATTTGGTTTTGTATATAAATACTTGATATTTTTGGCGATATGTGGGATCAAAATGATCTCACCATGGCAATTTTCAACGATTGGCCATATTTTACGCTCATCTCTAGGAATTTTACGATCTATAAATAGCCTAGAGACCTTTTTTGTTCCTCCAGATGTTTTGATTGTATCACCATTTTTAAAACATCTGATAACTATTGGAAAGTCTTCTTTTGAAAGAAAAACACCATCGTGAAGATGTCCTTGATCTGTTAAAAAATAATGTAATTGTTGATCTTTATAAAAAGATTCATACTTTACATAATAAGTATCGTCAATTTCTTTTTTTCTAACGGCTATATTATTATACTTTTTTATGAACACAAAATTAACAGGTAATGATATTTCAATATTTGGTTTTTGTGAATGAATTTGTTTAATAATTTCTTGTACTAAGTTTTCTGTTATAAGTGGTGGATAGATATCTTTTTTTAACATATAATAAATGATTTGATCTAATGATTCTGTTGGTAACTTATCTAAATACAAGAAATGATTTTGATCATATTCTTGATAAACTTGTTGGAGATTAGCTTGTTGTTTTTTGTATTGTTGATTATGTTTACTTGCCTTTTCTAATAATTCTTGTTCACTATATTTTTTTAAATCGATATGTCTTACATGATTACGTGTATAACGTGTATCATAGTTTGTATAGTCTTCATGATATTCAAGATGATTTTTAGTACAATAATCTATAAGTTGTTGTTTTTTTAACTTTAATAAGGGTCTTACAACATGCATATTTTTAACATAAGATTGTTCTTTTATACCCAAATATCCCTTTGTATTATGTCTTTGTAATTGCATCACGATCGTTTCTAAATGATCATTTAAATGATGCCCTAAAATAATCGTATCAATTCCATTTAAATCACCTATTTCTTTATAAAAAGCATATCTTTTTTCTCTTGCTAACATTTCAAAATTGCCTTTTTGATATTCTTTTTTATCTCCTTGTCTTACATAAAAAGGAAGATGATGATTTTGACAATAACTACGTACGAGATTTTCATCAAGATCACTATCTTCTCTAAAATGATAATTATAATGTACAACAATGACATTGTATGCTTTTTTAACCAACATATCTAATAAAGCCATCGAATCGACGCCACCTGATACTCCTACAAGATATTTTCTATTTTTATCTAACAAACTTTCATCTAACATAATCTCACCGCTTGTATTATAGCATATCTCTAATTTCTATTGACCACTTTAATAACAATAATACTCATATCATCTAGATCTTTCTTTTGAAAAGATTTTTGAAAAAGAAAGGAAACAATTTCATAAACTGACATCTTTTCAATTTCTTCTTGATATTTTTTTAATAAATCAAAGAAATGTTCTCCTACTCCATCACTTGTAAGAATCAATATATCATTTTCTTTGATTTTCATATCATAAGAAACCATCTTCATTGTAGAAGCCATTCCTACTGGTAAAGAATGTGAATGTAAAACATCTATTTGATGATTTCTTATTAAATAACTTTCATAAGCTCCATATTTAATTACTTTTAATCTTGAATTCATTAAATTAAAATCAAATAAATCTAATGTCGTATACATATCTCCTTGATTCTTTATCTTTAATAACGTATTTAAAGTATTCAATGTATCTCTTAATTGAATGCCATTTTTAAGCAATTGACTTAAGACATCTAATGTCAATTTACTTTCCTTATAAGCAATATAACCTTGTCCCATACCATCAGATAAAGCTACATAATGATGTTCATCTAAACCAAAAGTAAGAATACTATCTCCACATTGTTGATCTAAAGCATATTGTTTTTTCGCTAGTTGTAATGTATATTTAAGTTCATGTTTTAATAAAATTGAAGTATAACCTATTTGAAGATGTTGTTTTTTAATAGAGACAAGATCTAATGATTCATTTAAATAATTTTCTAAAATAGGAATAAGTTCTTCTGTTACAGTTTTTTCATCTATATCTTCTATTCCTATTTCTAACATATAATTTTCATAATCTTTTTTTATTTTCTTTAAATAATACACTTCAAAATGATACGCTTTTAAATGTTCTAAGATTTTCTTTTCATTATCTTGTTCATCTATCTTTTTAGAAAAGTTTTGAAAAACATGCCCCATGATTGAAAACTCTTGAAATAAATCTTTTTTTAAATGATCATGTGCATGATTAACTTTTAACATCTTAAAATAACCTTTTTGATGATTCTTTAAACTCTTTAAATAATCATCCGGCTTTAAACAATGTTGATAAATATAATTATAATCATCTACCTCTAAATCTTTTTGAATCCCCTTAGAAATCAACTTACCTAAACGACTCATTCCTTCTTGACTATAAAAACAATATTTTTTAGAAGAACAATGATGACACACATCCTCATAAACATATCCCACATATTCAGATAAATGGGTTTCTTGATTTTCTTCTTTAAAAACTTCTGTGAGTTGATGAAATAAAGATGCAAAAGCATCTGCTTTACTTTTAAGTTGTTCTTGATAACTTATTTCTATAAATTCTGGATTGATCTTTATTTTTTTATTTTTAAATTGTGGAGAAATCATAAATAAAAAAACTGGAACAAGAATCACAAAGGCATAATAGAAGTAATTGTAATTAATAAAAAATGGTAGTGTAATATGTGATAATAAGAAAATAGACATGAATAGATATTTGTTTTTAGGTTGTATCATAAAAAAGAAACTCATTGGTAATATTAAGGATAAGACATCATCTTTTAATGAAGGAGCAATGAGCATTAAAAGAATAGAAAGATATAAAATAATAGGCATGACTTTTTCAATTGATAAATAGTAAATAGAAATCAATAAGAAATATCTTAAAAAAATCATTGTATATGTTGTATTAAAAGGAATAAAGCTAATAAATAATGTACAGACAACAACAATTAAAGCTTGTAATCTTTTTATATTTAAAACATTTTTATTTTGATGAATAATTAAAGGAATAATTTCTTGATCAAGATAACAATTAAATAACGTTAACATGACTAGAACTGTTGTTTGTAAGATGTTGTAATGATTCGCATAAAAAAATGGAATCAAAATTGCTGTCATAATAAAAGAAATATACTTTGTTCTTAATAGATGTGTAAAGTTAAGAAGATAAATTGTCAGTAATAAAGTAATGATGACAACAATTGTAAATGTATCTTGATTAATAATCGATATTCCTATAATCGCTGTTAAAAAGCATATAAGATACAGATATCCACTATAAAACGATACAATAAATAAAGGTAATAAAAAAGGCAAGGCTGTTTCTTGTATTTTAGCATAGCTTAAAATAATGGTACTAAAAAATATAATGATTGGTAAAATATAGTGCACGTGTTTTTGTTTATTGACGATAACTAAATCCATTTTATTTCCACCTCGTAATCATTATATAGAGTTTATTTTAAATATTTTGTCACTAAAAAAAAGACATCTTTAAATTGATGCCTTTTATTTTGATTTGTCTACTTAGCAAGACCACACTCATTTTAAGAAAAAATATGAATAATTCTATTTTCTCTATTTATTTAACATTTTACGATAAAGTACATCTTGGTAAAACCAAGATTTATGGATTTTATCAAATCCATTTCTTTCTAATAGTTTAATTGATTTTATATTATCTTCATATACATGACATAAACATATTTTAAAAGAATATGTTTCATGCATTGCCTTAAATACACTCTTTAATGCTTCACTTGCATATCCTTTAGACCAGTAAACACTATCTAAAGTATATCCTAAAGTAAAAGTTGTATGCCCATCTATTTCAATAAAAATATCTCCAATAAGCTGATTGTTTTCTTTTAAATAAAGACCAAATTGGTAGTTACCAATTTGTCCATGAAATGGATGTTTTTGACAATATTCAATACGGTTAATAGCCTTATTTAAAGGATATTCATCCCATGATTGATACATTGCAACTTCTTCTTTATCACGATATTCACTAAAACGTCTGGCATCATCTAATGTAAGTGGCTTGATTATGAGTCTTTCTGTTTCTATATTCATATTATTTTAAATTATAATAGATAAATAACATTCTATCTTTTCCATTAATATCTTTAATAATTTCAAAAGGGTAATCTCCAAAGAATTCCTTGATTGCTGTTTCCATCAATTCTCTTTGATCAAATCCCATTTCAAAAGCTAATAAAGCTCGATCATTTAATAAAGGTTTTACTTCTTTAAAAATCTTACGATAGAAATAAAGACCATCATTTCCTCCAAATAATGCTACATGAGGTTCATTGTCTTTAACCATTGCTTCAATATCTTGATCATTAGGAATATAAGGTGGATTAGAAACAAAGATATCTACTTTTTCATGTGTATCTAATAAAGGTTGTAACATATCTCCATTTCTAAATTCAACATTCGCCCCTAATGTTTTCGCATTATCTTGAGCAACAACTAAAGCTTCTTTAGAAATATCTGTCGCAATGACTTTTAAACGTGGTTCTTCTAAAGCAAGAGTAATCGCAATAGCACCACTTCCTGTCCCTACATCACATAAATGAATTTCTTTATAATCATTAAAGTAATCATCAATACGATATAAGATGTTTTCTACCAATTCTTCTGTTTCATAACGAGGAATCAATACATCTTCATTCACTTTAAAATCTCTACCAAAGAAACTTTCACAACCTTTAATATATTGAATAGGTTTTCCTTGATAATATTCTTCCATTCCTGCAAGAAAAGCTTTTTCTAATTCAGGTTTTACTTCTTCATTCATCATTAAATAAAGTTCATGAGGTTCTTTTTTAGCAAGATGATAAAATAAGACTTTTGCGACATTGACATCTTTATGTTCATCATCCAATTTACTTTCGGCTTCTTTAATTAATTCTCTAACTGTTTTCATTATTTTTGTCCTTCTAATTTAAGACGTTGATCTTCATTGATTAATGCTGTAATAATATCATCTAATTTACCTTCAATAATACGATCTAATTGTTGAATTGTAAGTCCAATACGATGATCTGTTACACGGTTTTGAGGATAGTTATAAGTTCTGATCTTTTCAGCACGATCTCCTGTACCAACTTTCGATTTTCTTTCACTATCAATTGCTTCTGTTTGTTGAGATTGGAAGTAATCATAAACACGTGCTACTAAAGCTTTCATTGCTTTATCACGGTTATCATGTTGAGAACGTCCATCTTGGCTTGTTGCCACAATTCCTGTTGGTAAGTGAGTAATACGAACAGCTGAATCTGTTTTATTGATATGTTGTCCTCCGGCACCACTTGCACGATAAGTATCAATTCTTAAATCACTTTTATTGATTTGTACATCAACTTCTTCCATTTCTGGCATAACTAAAACTGTCGCAGTTGAAGTATGCACACGTCCTTGTGTTTCAGTCTTAGGAACACGTTGAACACGGTGTGATCCAGATTCATATTTTAATTTACCATAAACACCATCACCAATCACATTGAATGAAATAAGTGAGAAACCACCAGCTTCAGATTCTTCAGCTTCCATAACTTCTACTTTCCATCCTTGGCTTTCAGCGTATTTTACATACATTCTATATAAATCACCTGCAAAGATATTTCCTTCATCTCCACCAGCAGCTCCACGGATTTCCATAATAACGTTTTTATTATCATTTGGATCTTTGGGAATTAATTCTAATTCTAATTTTTTAATAATATCTGGCATTCTTTCTTCTAATTCATCTAATTCCATTTTTGCCATTTCTTTAATTTCAGGATCATTTTCCTTCATTAATTCTTTAGCACCATCAATACCATCATTTACTTCTTTATATTCTTGAAACAAATCATAAGCAGCTTGTAAAGAAGCTTGTTCTTTTGTAACATCTGTCATTTTTTTAATATCAGTACCAATATCTGGATCCATCAACATATGACCTAATTCTTCATATCTATTTTCCATAGATACTAATCTATCTAACATACTTTCATTCATAGCTTTTACCTCCATTAATTTTTTATACTCATAGCACAATAATAATACATGAAATATACGATTTAAACAAGAAAAAATGGGCGTTAATGCCCATTTGGAACTTGATCTAATAATTCTTTTTCTTTAACTAAATCAGCATATAATAAGTCCCCTTGTAAAATAACTAAGAAAATAAGGGCACCCCAAATTGCACGATCTTTAAAATAAGCACATAAAACAGTTGAAAAAATTGCTCCAGCTATAAAACATAAAATCATACATAAATGTCTTAAAGAACGATTTAAATATTTCTTTTCATGTCTTTTTCTTAACCAACGAACAAAGAAACTTCCTGTTTGTCTGATATGATTTGTGACAAAAGTTGTTGCCATCCCAACCTTTTCTGCTTGTCTAAAAGTATTAAACTGCATAGCACAGATAAAGTTAATCGTTACTTGAAAGACTTGATCTGGAACACTACTTGGTAACAATCCAAGAATAATAACCGTAATAATTTCAATACCAATTAAAATAGTATCCCATCTTAATTTTCTATATTTCTTTATTTTTAAAGCTAAATATTCAGAAACCATGGTTCCAATAAAATAAGAACTAATAGGAATCAATAAATAAGCTGCTCTCGACCAATCCATATTTCCTAAAGCCATTCCAAATAAAACAATATTAGCCGTTTGGGCATTACAGAAAACGCCACCTTTAACTGAAAAAGTATAAGCACCAAAGAATCCACCTACAGTAATCAATAATAAAAAACAACGCCAACGTTCACACTCTAGAAAGCCTTCTTCTTCTTGTTCAAGCTCTTCCTCTACCTCTTCTAATTCATTTTCTAATTGTTCAACATTCTGTTCTACTTCGTCATAATCTTTCATATTTCTCACCGCGAATATTATAATCCTATGATAAATTGTTATCAAGATGGAATTCTATTAAAAAAGACACATTTCCATGTGCCTTAATCATAATTTTCATACTTTGTATCACTCATCAAATATTCATATTCCGATTCATGTTCTTCATCTCTACCAGCAGTATATTCATAACTAAAAATAATGACTTTATTTTTAGTCGCAAATGTTCCATAAACAAGTCCGCCTGCTTTTTTATTATTTTTATTTTTAAATTCATATCTATAACCTGGCTTATCTGTATTATCTGATTGATAACTTCTTTTTTTAACATTTTCTTCTGTATGATATGTTTGATATATTTCATTTTTTAAAAATGCATAAGCCTCTTTTCTTTTAGACATACTTTCAACATCTATTGCTTTTAAAGTAATTTTATTATTTTTATCTAGTTGATAACAATGATAATAGTCATTTGATTCATTACTTTGTTTATATTTTAAAGGAAACATGTAGGGAATTTTATCTATTTCGTAGTGATTCATTTCAACTTTTTTAATACCGCACCCTGTTAGTAAAACAACTAATATTAATAATATTATCTTTTTCATTTTTTATCACCTTGATCCTATATAAGTTGTTTTAATATTATTTTTTGTTACCACAATTTGATAATCTTTATTTGTATAAGTATTTCCTTTTTTCTTAAAAGATTTTATAGCTTGATCATATTTTTTATAATGTATTTTATTTGTATCAAATTGATAAGTATGATCATCATTTAAAAAATCCATATAAGCCTCATTTTCTCTTGTTTCATAATCTGTAAGAATAACAATAAACTTAAATATTCCTTTTTTATATAAATCCTTTTTAATCGTGATATTTCTTTCATAATAAACAATCTCTTGACCTTTTAATTCTTTAACATAATCTATGGTTTTTGTTTTAACTGTTTCACTTTCATAAATATCATCTATTTGTTCTAAAGTTTCATATTGATTTTTACTTTGATTCGTATTTATAAACAAAGATAATGTAAGAATGGCCATAAAAAGATATCTCATTTGTTTTGTATTAAATGTTGGACTTAATTTTTGTAATATACCAATGATAATAACTGGTATAAACATCATATAAAAAGCATTAGCACTTAATAAAGAAGTAACGATAATACCTATCAAATAAATAATAGAAATAGCAAAGATCAAATAATCTTTTATACCATTTAATTTCTTTAATATCCTTAAACTTTTATCATATTTTAAAGCATATAAAATGGACAAATTCAAAATAGATGACAACAAAATACCTATAGCTACAGTAAAAATCATTAATACAATAAAATATTTAGTAAATCCTTCATAATAAACAATTGGAAAACCAATTTCAAAGAAATCAATCATCAATAACTTACCAATACCAAATAAGAAATAAGCTAAAATTGGATAAATAAAATAGCGAATCTTTTTAAATTGATTGATTTTATTATTTTTATCAAAAACAAATTCTGTATTTAAATCAGGTGCATCTTCATCTTCATTTTCTAAAACTCTAAAATCATATAAAGCATTTTCTACTTCATGATAACCCATTTCTTTTAAAAGCTCTTGATATTCACTAGATACAGGCGTGTAATCTATTTGATACTTATAAACATGTTCATCTTTACTAAAACGATAGTAATAACCTATAAAGTCTAAACGCCATCCTTTTTTAGACATCTCATTAAAATAATCTTGTAATTCTTCATCTAAATACAAACTATTTCTTAAAACATATTTGTGTTTCATCGTCTTATCCTCCCTTATTGCTTGTATCTTGTAATAATTCTATTTTTTAATACTTTGATTACATATGTTCCATTGTCATATGTATTTCCTTTTTTATTAAAGGATTGAATAGCTTTTTCATAATGAACATATTGTGTTTTATTACTGTCCCATGAAACATTAGATTTTGTATTTACTGCTTTTTCAAAATTTTGATTATCTCTTGTATCATGTTCTGTTTTGATAATGATGTATTTAAAGATTTCATCTTTATACTTATCTTTTTTAATCAAGACATCTAATTGTGGATAGGTACATGTTGTATCTTTTATATCTTTTTTATAATTTGTGATTTTTGTTTTAACAGTGCTGCTTTCAAATAATGAATCATCCATTTGTACCTGAGGAAAAATAAGTCCACAAATAGCAATAGCAACAAAAGCAGCAATGGCACTGTTATATTTATTATTTTTAATAATACGTGATAAAACTACTCCTATAATACATGTAAGTAAAAGATAAACAATGACTTTTAAATCTAATATTATAAATGATTTTAATAAGTAAAAAACACCACTTATTAATAACAAAATATAAAATAGAATACTTAAATGATCTTTAATACTGTTTAGTTTTTTTAAACTTTTTAAATCTTTATCATTTTTTAATGCATATAAAATAGAAAAATTTAAAATTGTCACAAATAAGAGTACAAATGATAAAACAATAAAAACAATACCCATCAACAATGAACCAAATCCTTCATAATAAAGAACAGGTTTACCTATCTCTACAATATTTTTTATAAAAATCTTACCTAACCAAAATAAGAAATAAGCTAAAATTGGATAAATAAAATAGCGAATCTTTTTAAATTGTTTCATTTTATTATTTTTATCAAAAACAAATTCTGTATTTAAATCAGGTGCATCAACATTTTCATTTTCTAAAACTCTAAAATCATCAAATAAATTTCTTACTTCGTGATACCCCATTTCCTTTAAAATATCTTGATATTCACTAGATATAGGGGTGTAATCTATTTGATACTTATAAACATGTTCATCTTTTATAAATCGATAATAATAACCAACAAAATCTAAACGCCATCCTTTTTTAGACATTTCATTAAAATAATCTTGTAACTCTTCATCTAAATACAAACTATTTCTTAAGACATCTTTGTATTTCATATCTTTATCCTCCTATTTGATCTAATAATGAAATTTGTTTAAGCATCCTTTCTTTTTCTTTTTGTAATTTCTTTTTTCCTAGATTTGTAATTTGATAGATTTTTTTATTATTTTCTACTTTCACTAATTTGATATAACATTCTTTTTCAAACTTTGGTAATAAAGTATATAAAGAACCTGCTCCTACAGTGATTTCACCATTAGTAATCCGAGTAATTTCATTCATAATTTCATAGCCATGCATTGGTTGATGTAAAACAAGTAATACATAATACATTTGTGGGGTCAATACTTCCATTTCTCTTTTTGGCATTTATTTCATCTCCTATATCGTTTAACGATACTTTTTTCATTTTTATTATATATCGTTAAACGATATATAGCAACAAAAAAAAGAACAATGTTTCCATTGTCCTTATAAGGGGGCTATACAGTTTGTAAATTTCTACTTAATTTCATACGTTTTTTAGCTTCACGTTTCTTTGAAGTCATATGTCTTACTACTAACGATAAACCAAAGTTAATAATAAAGTAAATTCCTACCATATAAACAAAGATAAACATAATTTGATCTGCTTGGAAAAAATGAGCCATTAAACGTCTACCTTGATACATAAAATCAACTACACCAATTGTACTTAAATAAGAAGAATCTTTAAATATTGTAATAATTGTTTATAACAATTGAGGAATAACTAATTTAATCGTTTGGGGTAAAATAATATATATGATTGTTTGAACAAAAGTAAAGCCTTGAGACTCAGCTGCTTCATATTGTCCACGAGAAACAGACTCAATCCCACTTCTAACAACTTCACTAATATAAGCTCCATGATATAAAGAAATAATAATCATTGCAATTATTGTAGAATCTAAATTAAATCCTAAATAAGGTAAACCAATATAAACAGCAATAATACATGGATGAAATGCAACTTTTTTGATCATATTTTTAGAATCTGTTTGTGTAAATAATGATAAACCTGCACTCCACATAAAGATTCTTTGCGGTATTAAAGCAATTGAAGCATATAATAAACCAGTTTGCCCATAAATACTTTCTACAATTGGTAATCCCATAAATCCTGCATTAGAAACAATAGTCTCATATTTTAAAATAATTACTTTTGAATCATCAAAGCGATTATAAAAAATACGATTAAATACACTATAAGAAAGTTGAATAACAAAAGAAACAATAAAAATAATTACCATATCTCATATAATCTCTGGTGTTAATTTCATTATAAATGATTTAATAATGGCACAAGGCAATATAAGATCAATAATGATATCTGTTAGTTTTTTTCTAACTTCTTTAGTAATAATTCCCTTTCTAGCAAATATGTATCCTATAATAACGATGATGAATATCTCTAGTTGTAAAGATATTATTTTCAAATTACCACTTTCCCTCTAGTAGTTATTAGAATAGTACACTATTCAAGTGTATAAATCAATTATTTTTTATTATATTGATAATTATTTATTAGACGATATAAAAAAGAACACATGTTATCTCAACATGTGCCTTTTCTTTGTTTATATTAAGGGGAGGTTTTCTTTTACACCCTTATAATAATGGATCTATGTTAATTTATTGTGAACTTTTAGTTCTTCTTTTAATTTTTATAGGTTTGTTGACAACTTCATGACAATGTCTGCATCTTGGTTCATAATGATCAACTGCTCCTACTAAAACAACAGGATCATCAAAAGATGCTGGCTTGCCATCTACAAGTCTTTGTGTACGTGTAGCCGGTGAGCCGCATTTTGCACAAACAGCTGTAAGCTTTGTCACAAATTCTCCTTTTGTAAGAAGTTCAGGCATTACACCAAATGCTTCACCTCTAAAGTCTTTATCTAAACCTGCAACCATGACACGAACGCCTTTATCAGCAAGATATTCACAAACATCTACGATCTTTGAATTAAAAAATTGAACTTCATCAATAGCGACAACCTGTACATCATCTGTCACTTTATCTAAGATTTCTTCTGGATCATCAATTGCAAAACAAGGGACTTTTCTTCCTGAATGTGATGCAATTTCTATTTCTGAATAGCGATCATCTATTTTAGGTTTAAATACTAATATTTTTTGTTTCGCATAAGATAAAACATTGATTCGTCTAATCAATTCTTCTGTTTTTCCTGCAAACATACATCCACATATAACTTCTATATATCCTTCTCGATATTGGTGATACATTCTTTCTTCTCCTAACCTCTTACATCTCTTACACCCGCACTACTTCCATCAGGACCAATAGGTGCTAAATCTGTAAATCTACTAAAATTCTTTTCAAAAGCAAGGTTAACTTCACCTGTTGCTCCATTTCTGTGTTTAGCGATAATAATTTCTGTTAAACCATTATCTTCCTCTTCTTTTCCTTCACTTGCTTTATAATATCCTTCTCGATAAATAAAGGTAACGATATCGGCATCTTGTTCGATGGCTCCTGATTCACGCAAGTCAGACATCATTGGACGTTTATTTGGTCTTTGTTCAACTGAACGTGATAACTGTGATAAAGCAATAACAGGAACATCTAATTCTCTGGCCAACATTTTTAATTGTCTTGAAATATCTGAGACTTCTTGTTGTCTTGATTCTCGATTATTGGAACTTCCAGTAATTAATTGAAGATAATCGATAACAATTAATTTTAAACCATGTTCTTGCTTTAATTTTCGACATTTAGCGACAATTTCATTGATTTTAACTCCTGGCGTATCATCTATGTATAAATTACATTTACTGACTCTTTCAGCTGCCGCATAGTATTTATTTGCATTTGTTTTCAAGATTTCACCTGTTCTCATGGTAGAACCTTCAATTCCACCCATGGAACAAATAATTCTTTGTACTAATTGACTCGCAGGCATTTCTAATGAAAAAATAGCTACTGGATCTTCTGATTTAAAAGCAACATTATGAGCAATATTTAAGGCAAAAGCTGTTTTCCCCATTGCTGGACGTGCCGCTAAAATAATCAAGTCTCCTTTTTGAAGTCCTGATGTTATTTTATCCAAATCTCTAAAATTTGTACGAATACCTGAAATATTACCATCAATACTTTGTAATTTATTTAAACGATCCGTTACTTCTCTAATAACTTTTTTTACATCAACAAACTCTCCAGCATTACGATCTCTCGTAATGGCCAACATTGTTTTTTCACTTTCATCAATAAAACCATCAATATCTTCAATATCTCCAAAAGCATTTTCAGCTATTTTTGTTGTTTCATTGATGATTTTTCTTAAAATCGATTTATTATGAATAATCTTTAAATAATATTCACTATGAGCTAAAGTTGGAACTGAATCACTTAATTGTCTTAAGTATTCTACTCCACCTACTTTATCTAATTGGCTATGATCTAATAGATAAGAAGTAATCGTTGTAACATCAACAGGTATATTTTGTCTCGAAAGTTCACTCATTGCATTGAATAATACTTTATGTGATTCTTCATAAAAATCTCTATCTTCACACTTATTCAAAATATCTTGGCAAGCTTCTTTTGATATAAGCATAGATCCCAGTAAAGAACGTTCTGCCTCTAAATCATGTGGGAAAACTCTTGGCATAAATCTCCCTCCTATTTTTCAGATAAGTGAACTCTAATAGTAGCGATAACTCCTTTATATAGTTCAACTTTTAAGTTTGAATATCCTAATGCTCCAATTGGATGTGCATTGATAAATTTTCTTTTATCGACTCTAATATCATATTTTTCTCTTAATTGTTCAACGATATGTTTTGTTGAAACACTTCCAAACGTTTTACCATCTTTACCAGATTTTAAAACAAATTCTAATGTAATACCTTCAATTTTTTCTTTTAGTGCTTCCGCATTTTTCTTATTTTCAATATCTTGTAATCTTGCTTCTTCTTTTTGTTGTTCTAAAATCTTTTTAGCACCTGCTGTTTCCTTAACAGCTAATTTATTTTTAATTAAGAAGTTTTGTCCATATCCATCAGATACATTGACAACATCACCTTTTTTACCTACTTTTCTAACATCTTCTAATAAAACTACTTTCATCTTTTTTACCCTCTTTCATCCAAATATTGATCAATAGCTTCTTCTAACTTATCGATCGTTTCCTTAACAGTTTTTTCTTCAACCTGACAAGCAGCCATTGAAAAATGACCACCACCTCCAAGTTTTTCCATAATCAACTGTACATTAACCTCTGTCTTAGAACGAGCAGAAATAGCAATCTTATCCTTATCTACGCGTCCTGCAACAAATACCGCTTTAATTTCAGCAATATTTAATAACTCATTACCAACTTTCGCTAGTAGAGGTCTTGTATAAATTTCTTCTTCATTTCCATATGCTATTAGTATATCATTTCCAAAACGATATGCATTAGCTGAAATAGACATTTTTTCTTGTGTCGTTTTGTAATCATCTTGCAAGAACTCATAAGCTCTAGAAACATTCGCTTGTTTTTCTTTAAGCTTTGAAGCAATTTGAAAAGTACGTGATCCAACATGATTTCTAAAATAGTTTGTATCCACCAACATTCCCGCATACATAACAGTTGCTTCTGTTGGTAAAACTTCAATTTCAACTCTTTGATACTCAAATAATTCAACCACTAATTCTACAGTTGAAGAAGCAGCTGGTTCCAAATAAGTTAAAATTGGTGAATCAACAAAGTCTTCCCCTCGACGATGATGATCAATCACGACTATCTTTTCAGCCTTATCCAAAAGTTCTTCACTAATAGCCAATGCTGGCTTATGATTATCAACACAAATAAGTAATGCATCTTCATCAATTAAATCAATAGCTTTTGCAGGAGAAATAATTTTTCCTTTATATAAATCTTCTGCCATTAAACGACGTGCAATATTTCCTGTTTTTTCTTCTAAAGAATTTTCATCAACAATCACATAAGCATACTTTTCAAATGCTTTAACAAACTTAGCAACCGCTAAACTCGCTCCAAAAGAATCTAAATCAGATTGCTTATGTCCCATAATAAAGACATTTTGACTTTGTTTTACTAAACTTGCTAGTGTTTGTGAAATAACACGTGCTCTAACACGGTTCGCTTTTTCACTATTTTCACTATTTCCACCAAAATATCGAATTTCTTCATCTAATGTTTTTACTGCCACTTGATCTCCACCACGTGAATACGATAAAGAAATAGCACTAAAAGCAAGTTCATCTAATTCACGTAAAACTTTAGATCCTCTTCCTATTCCCATTGATAAAGACATCACGGCACCAATTGATTCCATCTTTTGTTTAAATTCATCTAAAATACAAAAATGAACTTCTACTTGTTTACGATAAATTCTTTCATTAAAAACAGCTAAATAACCATCTTCTTTATATCTTTTTAAGATAATTCCATTATCTTTGGCCCAATCAAAAATCATTTGTCTTGAAGTTGTTTCAATCATGACTGATTTTTGTTCATCTGCATATTCAATAGAATCATCATAATTATCAATTGTTAAATAGGCAACACATAATTGTTGATCATTATATTCCTTTTCAATCGTTGTTAAATCTGTTACATCTTTTAAAAATAATAAACGATTATTTCTAGAATTATAAACTTCATATCTTCTAGAATTAATATCTATTGTTCTAACATCTTCATCTTCAAAAAGTATTGCGAGTAAAGGTTGCCATTCAAGTAATTTCTTCCCTACGATACGAATACCAAGTTCGTGTAATAAATCACTGACCCAAACAACATTTCTATTTTCATCATATTTAATAAGCCCTATTCCACCAAAAATCAAAGCATTCTTTGATTCATTATTTAATGCTTCTTTAACACTATAAGTTGTTTCACTAAACATATTATGGAGATAATAGAGAACAATGATACAAACAACATTTTTTATTAAAATATAAATCATTAAAGCTAAAGTAACACGATTTTGTAAAAACATATAAGTTAATAAAGCTAATACAAATTCTATACCTAATAAAGCAACTATTGTATTTCTAAGTTGCATAAGCTTCTTAATCATGAAATACCCTCCTCTTTATTACCTTATATTATACATGAATTCATTTATTTCATCATCTTATTTTTATTCATTCGAAGGATAAATAGATTCGTATAAACTTTAATAATATAAACTTCTGAAAAAGATAAGACGATCCATAAAATAATAAACATTCCATTCTTTAAAAAATCACTTTCTAAAAAAGGAAAAAGTCCTACAATACTATAATAAATATCTTTCGCATCTGTAAAAGTATTTAAACCTAGTAAAGAATTCAATAAAAATAAAACAACAAAATTCTTCAACATACTATAAACTCTTAAAATCCATTTACCATCAATATTCTTTTTTATACAATAAATATATAAAATACCTAATGGTAAAGTAAAAAAAGAATACAAAGTAAAAAATAATTCACCTGTTAAAAATAAAATAAACGTACTTGTAAACAAGACAAGAACAGCCATCTTTGCATTAAACTTAAACGTATAATAAGCTAACGCAACTGTCATTAGATAAATAAAAATAATATCGAACATCGTTCCTGTATAAACATTTACAACCGATAACACGCCAAAAAGGGCTGCCATAAATGCTCCTGTTACAATTTGTTTTGTCTTTTCTCTATTCATTTCATCACCGTGATTATCATACAACTTTATCGCTTATCTGTCACTTATATAAAGAAAAAAGAGATTCCTTAGAATCTCTAATCTTCAAATAAACAAGCTCCATTTGTTTCAATAACATGTTTATACCAATCAAATGATTTCTTCTTATATCTTTTATAAGTACCATTACCTAAATCATCTGCATCTACATAAATAAATCCATAACGTTTAGACATTTGTTTTGTACTTTCAGATACTAAATCAATACATCCCCAAGATGTATAACCCATTAAATCAACACCATCTACATAGATTGCATTATACATTTCTCTAAAGTGAGCATCAAAATAATCGATACGATATTGATCATCTACTTTACCATCAATAAGTTCATCTTTAGCTCCTAAACCATTTTCTACAATAAACAATGGTTTTCTATAACGATCATATAAATCTACTAAAGAAACTCTTAAACCGATTGGATCAATTTGCCATCCCCAATCAGAACTTGGAATATAAGGGTTTTTAATCGCAATATTAGTATTAGCAGCTGTTTTCTTTAATCCAGCATCATCTTTAGCAACACAGCTTGATGAATAATAACTAAATGAAACAAAATCAACTGGATATTTTTTCATGATTTCTAAATCACGTTCTTCCATTTTAATATTTAAACCTTCATTTTTAAATTTAGTTAATAAATAAGTAGGATATTCTCCAAAGACTTGAGTGTCGCTATAACAATACGTACTTCTCATATCTTGTTGTGCTTGTAAAACATCTTCTGGTTTACAAGTATATGGATAATAAGTTAATTTTGTAAGCATACATCCTACTTTACAGTCTGGATTTTTTTCATGCGCAATTTTTGTTGCAAGAGCACTTGCAACAAATTGATGATGCATTGCTTGGAAAATAACTTCTGTAAAGTTTTTACCTTCAAAACGATCTCTTACAAGTCCTCCTGTTGTATAAGGATGTCGAATCATTGAATCAACTTCATTAAAAGTTAGCCAATATTTGACTTTATCTTTATAACGATCAGTAATAACATCTACATATTTAACAAACATATCAATAATTTCTCGATCATACCAACCATTATAATTTAATACTAAGTTGATTGGTGGTTCATAGTGTGACATTGTAACTAAAGGTTCAATACCATATTTATGACATTCATCAAAAAGATCATCATAGAATTTTAAACCTTCTTCATTTGGTTCTTTGTCATCTCCATTTGGGAAAATACGTGACCAAGCAATAGAAAGTCTAAATACTTTAAATCCCATTTCAGCAAATAATTTAATATCTTCTTTATAATGATGATACCCATCTGAACCATGTCTTTTTGGATAAAGACTTGTATCATCACTTTTCATTGCTTCTAAAATTTCTTTTGTAGAAATTTCATTTTGTTTAGCATAATCTTGAACATCTACATCTAAATGGTGACGGGCACAGTCTGAAACAGAAACACCTTTTCCTCCTTCGTTCCATCCACCTTCATATTGGTTAGCAGCAACAGCGCCACCCCATAAAAATCCTTCTGGAAATTTTTTTACCATTTTAATATCCTCCGCTTTTCTCTAAAACCATCTTAACACCTTATATAAAAAAGGGACAAAATAAATTTTGTCCACATGGTAATAATCTTTGAAGATTATTACCTTTTTCTTTAAAATGTTAGTTGGTGATTTTATGATTGATGATACTAACTATGCTGACTGTCTTACTTTATACAATTTTAATCATGTTGATAAAATCAAAGGCAAGGAATCTTTTTCCTATATCTTTAATGACAACATCAACTATATCCGCTCTCTTTATAATAGAGGCAAGATCAGAAACATTACCTATGATACCATCCAGAAAACTATTCTTTGTGGTTCCATCTATCTTGGCTATGATCTTTTTGTCTGCCCTCATTGCGGTAACGAATCTATCGTCCCTCACAAATGTCATTCCAAACTCTGTACTTCTTGTGGTACCAAAGAGGCTAAATTACGTGCTGCCCATATTTCCTCTATTGCCCTTGATGCCAAGCATCGTCATATCGTCTTTACTATCCCTGATCTTTTAAGAGGTTATTTTATTAAGGACAGGTCCCTTTTGAATCTTCTTTTTATCGCTGCCAGAAATACCCTTGCCTGTATTTTTAATGACGCAAAGTACAGAAAAATCAAAAAGAAAAAGATCTATCTTAAAAAAAACAAATGCCCTTACTCCTATAAAAACGACAGAAACAAGATCGTCTTCGGTTCTGTTTTGACTTTACATACTTTTGGCAGAGATTTGAAATGGAATCCCCATATCCACTGCCTTGTTTGCGAAGAAGCTTTTGATACCAAAAAAAATAAAATGAAGAACTTTTCTTTTATTTCCTATGAAAAACTCAGAAAGACATGGATGTATCAGGTCCTTGATCTTCTTTCTAAACAAAAGCTCAAACATTTTCGTTATCTTAAACAGAGATTCTATGATGAACTTGTAAACGGCTTTTATGTCTACGCTAAAAAGAAAGAAAAAGACAATGACGACAATAATGTTGATGATTGCGTCAATTACATTACCAGATACACTTCCAGACCTCCCATGGCTGAAAATCGCATCATCAAATATGAAGATGACAAAAAGATGATCAGATGGTGGTACAACCGTCATGAAGATGAAAAATATATCGAAGTATATGAAAGTGTTGAAAACTTTATAAACAATCTCATCCTCCACTGTCCTGATGAAAACTTTAAAATGGTCAGATACTATGGCTTCTATTCAAACAGGAATAAAAAGTTACTTGAAAAGGTATATGAACTTTATGGTAAAAAAAAGAAAAAGCGTATCAGAAATCTAAAAGAAAGAAAAAAAGATTTAAAAAACAAACTCGACCATCTAAAATACCGCACACATATGATAGAATCATTTCAAAAGGACCCTTTGTTATGTTCATGTGGCAGTCTTATGAAATGTGAATATACATATGATCCTTTTGAAGGAGGTACCCCTAATGACAGACTCTACAGGGAAAAATGCATCAATGAATGCAGACGACTGTCCTTGGACAGACGAAGAAATTGATAAAATGATTGCGAAGGATACACTTATCAAAATGAAATGTACTGCTTGTGGTCATATTGCCAATGTTCCTGACTGGATCATTGGTGAATTTGCGGAAGAAGATAGAATGTCCGGTAAACATGGTGAAGTTGAAATAGAATGTCCGGTATGCAATGGTCCTATGAGAAGAATCAGATAGCCATTGCTTAATTACAGGACAAAAAATTCATACCAGATTACGCAAATATATCATAGTATTTTGGTATGAGTTTTTATATACTATTTTTTCTGACGCATCCAAATTCTTAATAGATAAAAAAAGCATGATTATTTCATTTAATGAAAATAATCATACTTACTCGTTAATCATGTATTTTTTTAGCTAAACACATTTCCACAAATTCAACATCAAAATGTTTAGCTCTTGATCCTGAATAACCCATATCTAATGATGAGATTTGTTTCATTTCTTCTTCATTTAATTCAAAATCAAAGATATCTATATTTTCTTTAATTCTTTCTACATGTGTTGATTTTGGAACAACAACAACACCTCTTTGTACATTCCATCTAAGTAAGACTTGTCCTACTGATTTATTATATTTCGCTGCAATTCCTTTTAACATCTCATCTTCAAATGGATTATATCTTCCTCCACCTAGTGGTGCCCATGCTTCAGGAATAACATCATAATATTTCATTGTTTCTATTGCTTTTTCTTGTGTATAGTATGGATGAAGTTCTACTTGATTGACCATTGGTTTGATTTCTACTGTATTTACAAAATTGACAAGAACATGTGCATAGAAGTTAGAAACACCGATTGCTTTTAATTTTCCTTCTTTATACGCATCTTCCATTGCTCTCCATGCACTAAAGTAATCACCCATCGCTTGATGTAAAAGATATAAATCCAAATAACCCAAACCGCTTTTTTCAATCGATGCATCAATTGCTCTCTTTGCAGTTTCATAGTTTTTCATATCTTGTACCCACATCTTAGAAGTAATAAATAAATCTTTTCTAGTACAAACACCTTCTTCAATAGCACGTTTAACACCTGCACCAACCGCATCTTCATTAGTATAAGAAGCTGCTGTATCAATTAAACGATATCCTGCTTTAATTGCTTGATATACTGATTCTTCACATTCTTTTTTATCTGGTACTCTAAAGACACCAAAACCTACTATAGGCATTTTTAACCCATTATTTAATGTTTGATATTCCATTGTATTTCCCTCTTTTCTTACTTTTATTTTGAGATAAAAGTATGAAAATGTACAATATTGATTTTGCATTCTACTATGTTTTTTCGCATAGAAAAAACTTGGTTTTACCCAAGTTTTAACTTTCTTCAATAACACCCATTAATTCTAATAATCTATTTAAATCATCTGTGTCAGAGTATTTAATTGTAATAGACTTATCATCTACTTTGATTCTCGTACGATATTTTTTTCTAAGTAATCCTTCAACATATTGATATTCTTTAGATTTTTCAACCTTAGGTTTATTCTTTCTAGCTTCTTGAAGTTCAAAGCCTTTCACAATATTTTCAACATCTCTAACAGATAACTTTTCATCAATAACTCTTTTAGCAATCTTTAATGCTCTTTCTTTATCCAATGTAATTAAAGCTCTTGCATGTCCCATTGATAAAGAACCATCTAATACATATTCTTGAATCTTTTCAGGTAAGTTCAATAATCTAAGTGTATTTGTAATATGTGTTCTTGATTTTCCAATACGTTTAGCTAATTCATTTTGTGTAAGTTTAAGTTTTTCCATCATCGTTTGATAAGCTTGTGCTTCTTCGATAGCATTTAAATCTTCTCTTTGAATATTTTCTAATAAAGCAATTTCCATCATTTGTTGATCACTAAAATCAACAATAATTGCTGGAACTTCTGCTAAATGTGCCATTCTTGCTGCACGGCATCTTCTTTCACCAGCAACAATTTCATATCCTTGAACAGATTTCTTTAAAATTACTGGTTGGAAAATACCATGTTCTTGAATTGATAAAGCAAGTTCATTTAAAGCTTGTTCATCAAATACTTTTCTTGGTTGATAAGGATTAGGTCTAATTTCATCTAATTTGATTTTTTCTTGACTACTTTCAGGTGTATTATGTTCAATATCATCAATTAATGATGTAATATCTCCACCAAAAATAGCATCTAATCCTTTATTTAATTTTTTCTTTTTCTCAGCCATTTCTACTCAACACTTCCTTTGCAAGTTCTTTATAAGCTTGAGCCCCAACAGAAGATCCATCATAATCAAAAATACAGATTCCTGCACTTGGTGCTTCAGATAATTTAATATTTCTTGGAATAACAGTTTTATAAACTTTTTCTTTAAAATACTTTCTTACTTCTTGAGAAACTTCCAATCCTAAATTTGTACGTTGATCTAACATTGTTAATAATAAACCTTCAATAGAAAGTTTTTTATTAAAATGATTTTGAGTTAATTTAATTGTATTTAACAATTGTGTTAAACCTTCAAGTGCATAGTATTCACATTGTACTGGGATAAGTACTGTATCACATGAAGTTAATGCATTTGTATTTAATAAACCAAGGGCTGGTGGACAATCAATAAAAACAAAGTCATAATAATCTTTAATTTTATCTAATGATTGTTTTAAACGCACTTCTCTTCCTTGTTTTACATGTGCTAATTCTAAATCTATCCCTGCTAAATCTATTTCTCCTGGTGCAACATCTAGATTTTCAATATAAGAATGTTGAATTACTTTTTCTAAACCAACTTCTCCTGTTAAAACATGATATGTTGATAATTCAATATAATCTCTATCGATACCAATACCTTGTGTTGCATTTGCTTGAGGATCCATATCTATAAGTAACACTTTATAATTCATCTTCGCAAGTGCAGCTGATAAATTAACGCTTGTCGTTGTTTTACCAACACCACCCTTTTGATTTGTAATTGCTATAACCTTCGACATCTTTACACCCCTTTATGTCCTATCGTTTGTCCTAGTAATACTCTTGTTTCAATGTTCTCACTAGAATTATTTATAATATCATCATCTATTTTGACAGTATCTTTTTTCAATATCATTACAACTGTCGATCCACCAAATTCAAAATAACCTTTTTCTTCTCCTTTAGTAGCAATACTATGTTTATAATTGACAATTTTACCAACCATCATTGCTCCTACTTCCATTTGAATCATTCTACCAAAGTTATTTGAATCAATCACAGTGTACTCTCTACTATTCATTTTGTATATAGGATAATAATCATTTGCGATAGGATTAACAGTATGAAAAATACCTTTGATTTTCTTATGGGAAACAATTTGACCATCATCTACATAACTATAACGATGATAATCATCAACAGCTAAACGAAATACAAGACATATTCCACCATCATATTCTTTAGCTAATGTTTCATCTTGTAATAAATCTTTTAATTGGTATTTTGTATCCTTGATTTCTAAAATCGTATCATCATTTATTGGATAATAAGTAAGTTTACTATCAGCAGGTGCCATCAATACATCTTTAGAGTCGTCAAATGGTCTTTGACCATCCTTTATTCTTCTTGTAAAGAAATCGTTATAACTTTTATATTTCTTTTCTTCATATTGACTCATATCAATATCATTATTTTTAATAAACGAAGAAATACTTGTCTTTGAAAATGGTGAAGACATATATAAACCACCTAAGTGCGTAACAAATGGTGATACTAAGATTTTTAAAGCACATCTACCAGCAGATGTGCTATATAATTTTTTTAATAATTTATTTTGACCCTCTAATTCTTTAACGATATGTCCTTGACGATCTTTAATCATGAAAAACAAAGAATTTGCACAAGTTCTACAACAACTAGAACACCAAGTGCAATAAGTCCTTTCCCTTTTAATTTTGGCACTTTAAAATCAACAACAAATAAAATACCTGTAATTAACATTAAAGTTCCATATAAGTAATCTAAACCAAAAATAACATATCTTAAAGCAAATGCAAAAGGTAAAATAAAGGCTGAAGTTGTAACTGGTAAACCTTGATAATACTTTCTTTTTTCTGTTGTTTGTTGCTGTCTTGTTTCTTCAGTAACATTAAAATAAGCTAAACGAATAACTGCTGCTAATACATAAAGTATTTCAATAGCAAGCCATCCTACTGAAGATAATCCTAAATTATATCCTAGTATTGCTGGAAACACACCAAAAGAAATAAGATCACATAAAGAATCTATTTGAATACCAAATTTCTTTTCTTCCTCTGTACGATTCTTCTTACTTCTTGCTACCATTCCATCAAAAGTATCACAAATACCACACATCATTAAACAAATAAATGACCATTGATAAACACCTATGACAGATAAGTGAATTCCTACCATCGCAAAAACTAATGATAAATATGTAAGAATGACAGTGTAACTATAAAATCCTATCATATTCTACTCCCTCTATAATTAACGAAAACATTATAGCATAATTTTATCTAATTATGTAGTGTATATCGTCTTATTCATATTTTTGAAAATTTCTATTTTCATTCAAATCTTTATATAAAATAATTTCATCTTTTTCTAAACTTTGTTTAACATCTATAATTCTTTGATTAGACGATCCTCTAAACTTTAAACTTAAATCTTTAAGTTCTTCAATAAACTTACCATCTACTAGAACATCGATATAAGATAACAATTCATCAGTTACTTCACATCTTGCTCGACTTTCACTTAAAAGTTCTTGATCAAAGAGATAACCTGTATAACACCAAATATCCTTTTGTGGATAAAGTTCTTTCACTCTTTTAATAAACGGTAATAACGCTCTTTGATTACTTGGTTCCATTGGTTCTCCTCCAAGTAAAGACAATCCTGTTATATGTTCTGGTTTTAAATAATCAATAATTAAATCTTCTACTTCTTGATTAAACTCTTTTCCATATTTAAAATCCCATGTCATTTGATTAAAACAATTCTTACAGTGATGCGTGCATCCTGATACAAATAAAGAAACTCTAACTCCTAAGCCATTAGCGATATCAAAATTCTTAATTTCTGCATAATTCATTTCAATTCCTCTTTTCATATTTTCCTATTATACAACAATTCTTTATAGATTCTATTGATATAATAAAAAGGATGTATCATCCTTTAACATAAATCTCTATATTTTATAAGTTCTCCAATATTTCCTTGATATAAACACTCTAATTCTTCAAATAATAAATAATCCGATGGTTTCATTAAACAAGGAAGCTTAGGTAATTCTATAGCTTGACTATAAGCCAAGATTTCACTTACAAATTCTGAACAGAAATAATAATGATTTCTACGATATGGAACTTCCAATTTACATAAGATCAATCCCATTAAATTATATTTATAATCTTGAGAATGATTTAAAATAGATTCTAAAATAAATTTTGCCTTATAATATATCTCTTTCTTAACAGTAAGTTTATATAATGCACAAGGAATATGTTGATTTTTATTATAGAATCCCTTTTCAAATGACTCATTTCTAATTCCCGCAGGAATTGGAGAGTAAGTATATTTTCTAGCACAACTATACATCGGTTGTAAATTTTCTTCAAAAGAGATAGAGATATGTGTATAACTGTCTTGCGTCACTAAATAAATTGCTTTAGAAATAAAAGTATCTGATTTTGTTAGTAATAAATAAATGTCTTTCACCTTATTCTCCTTTCCTCACTTCTTTCAGTATTACATATTTTTTGGATATAATCGACATATTTTTACAAATTTATCAATTCATTAAATTTTTTTCATAATAAAAAAAGCGAGAATGTCTCGCCTTTATAAATCAACTCTTTTTTCAAAATCTGAATCTGGTTCAAATCTTCTACTTTCGATATCCATTTGAGATAATGCTTCATTCATTGATTCAACTTCTGCTTTTGTAAATTTGATTTCGGTTGCTTTAATATTTTCTTTTAATCTTTCCAACTTTGTTGTTCCTGGAATAGGTACAATAAAATCTTTTTGTGCTAATACCCAAGACAAAGAAATTTGTGCAACTATTGCCTTTTTTTCTTTTGCAATTTTATTAACTAAATCAACAACTACTTGATTCTTTTTAAGCGCTTCTTCACTAAATCTTGGTGCATTTAATTTTACATGAAAACTATTTTTATCATAAGCATCACTTAAAAATCCTTTACATAATGGAGCAAAAGGTACAAAACCAATTCCTAATTCTTCAAGTAAAGGAATATGTTTGTTTTCTAGTTCTCTCCACATCATTGAATATTCACTCTCTACGGCTGTTAAAGGACATATTGCATGGGCTTGGTTTCAATTCCTGCTTCTGATATCCCCCAATGTTTGATTTTCCCTTGTTTAATAAAATCCTTCATTAAATACGCAATATCTTCAATTGGTACATTGGGATCAACGCGATGTAAATAATACAAATCAATATAATCTGTTTTTAATCTTTTAAGAGAGCCCTCTAAAGATTTTTTAATACCTTCAAGATTTCCATCAACAACTTGTTTACCATTTTCCATTCTTTGGTTTTTGGTTAATAAATATAAAAAAAAGAGATGAAAATTTCATCTCTATAAGTGTAATACACGTTCTTTGATTTCTTGTGTTCTTCCTTGATTCCAGAATTGAGTTCCAATATAACCACATGTACGTCTAGCAACAGACATCATATCTTGGTTTTTATTTCCACAGTTTGGACATACCCAAATAAGTTTACCATTTTCATCTTTTTCAATTTGGATTTCTCCATCATATCCACAAGCCATACAATAATCACTCTTTGTATTTAATTCAGCATACATAATATTATTATAAATATGTTTCATAACTGCTAATACCGCATCAATATTATCTTGCATATCTGGAACTTCTACATAAGAAATAGCTCCACCTGGTGATAATTTTTGGAATTGAGATTCAAATGTTAATTTATCAAAGGCGTTAATATGTTCTGTTACATGGATATGATAACTGTTTGTAATATAGTTTTTATCTGTAACACCTTCAATTTTACCAAAACGTTTTTGTAAACATTTCGCAAATTTATAAGTTGTTGATTCAATTGGTGTTCCATAAAGTGAAAAATCAATATTTTCTTTTTCTTTCCATTTTGCACATGCGTCATTTAAATGTTGCATCACTTCAATTGCAAATGGTGTTGCACTTGGATCTGTATGTGATTTACCTGTCATATATTTAACACATTCATATAATCCAGCATATCCAAGAGAAATTGTTGAATAACCACCGTATAATAATTTATCAATTGTTTCACCTTTTTTAAGACGAGCCAATGCTCCGTGTTGCCATAAAATAGGTGCCACATCACTTGGTGTTCCTTTTAAACGTTCATGTCTGCACATTAAAGCTCTATAACATAAATCTAATCTTTCATCAAAGATTTGCCAGAATTTGTTCATATCTCTTTTTGATGAACAAGCCACATCAACTAAGTTGATTGTCACAACTCCTTGATTGAAACGTCCATAGTATTTTGGTTTACCATTTTCATCAATATAAGGTGTTAAGAAAGATCTACATCCCATTGATGGATAACATTGACCATTTCCATTTTGATCAACTTTTAATTCTTTCATTACTTTTTCAGAAATATAATCAGGAACTAAACGTTTTGCTGAACATCTTGCAGCAAGTTCTGTTAAATAATAATATTGACTATTAGGTTCAATATTGTTTTCTTGTAAAGCATAGATTAATTTAGGGAATGCTGGTGTAATATAAACACCTTTTTCATTTTTAACACCTTTCATTCTTTGTTTAAGTGTTTCTTCAATAATCATAGCAAGGTCATCTCTTAAACGTCCTTCAGGTACTTCATTTAAATACATGAAGACAGTAATAAATGGTGCTTGTCCATTTGTTGTCATTAAAGTAACAACTTGATATTGAATTGTTTGTACCCCTTTAGTAATTTCTTTTTTCAAACGTTCTTCAGCTAAAGCATTGATTTTTTCATCATCTAATTCTAAACCAATAGTTTCAAATTCTTCTTTAACTTCTTTTCTAAACTTTTGTCTACTTACATCAACAAATGGTGCTAAATGAGATAATGTAATACTTTGTCCCCCATATTGAGAACTTGCTACTTGAGCAATAATTTGAGTAGCTACATTACATGCAGTAGAAAAACTCTTTGGTTTTTCAATCATTGTTTCTGAAATAACTGTTCCATTTTGTAACATATCTTCTAGATTTACTAAATCACAGTTATGCATATGTTGAGAGAAATAATCAGCATCATGGAAATGAATCAATCCTTCATCATGTGCTTTTACAATATCTTCTGGAAGTAAAATTCTTCTTGTTAAATCTTTACTAACTTCTCCAGCCATATAATCTCTTTGTACACTATTTACTGTAGGGTTTTTATTAGAGTTTTCTTGTTTAACTTCTTCATTTGCACATTCAATCAAACTTAAAATTTGATCATCAGTTGTATTAGATTGTCTTGCTAGTGCTCTTTGAAAACGATATGTAATATACTTTCTGGCAACAGAAAAAGCATTTAATTTCATTAATTCATCTTCTACTAAGTTTTGAATTTCTTCAACACTCAATGCTCTTTTCATTTTTTGACATTTATATTTAATGTCATTTGTAATATTATCTATTTCTTCTTCAGAAAGTCTTTCTGTTTCAACAACTTCTTTATTAGCACCAATAATTGCATTGGTAATTTTTACTTCATCAAAAATTGCTTCTTGCCCATTTCTTTTAATTATTTTCACGCCAAATGCCTCCTTATTTTTATTTCGTATATGTATTATAACTAATCAAAAAAAAATATATATACTTTTATGCTCTATTGGCCCATACTTTTTTTTCGAATTATTTTACTTAAAATAATTCGACGTCCAATCCATTCTATCACAAATAATATTGATTTTATAGTTCTTTTACGTTTTTACAAAATAAAAAATCCAATGTTCATATAAACAAAGGATTTCATTAAATTAATATTTATGATTTTTATAAAACATACAAAATAATACATAAAAAATGTAAGATAGAACCAACTAAAATCCATAAATGCCAAATACTATGCATATATTTAATCTTATTTTGTAACACATAGAAAATAACACCAATTGTATAAGCAAGTCCTCCTGAAACAAGTAACCAAATACCATTCATTCCTATTGCTTGTGGTAAGAGATTGATTTTAAAAATAATACACCAACCCATCACTAAATAACAAATCATTGAAAAAGTTTGATATTTTTTAATATCGATTGCATTTAATGTAATTCCAATCACTGTCATGATCCATATGACTGCAAATAAAATCCAAGCCCATTTAGCATCAACTTCTCTTATTGAACAAAGTAAAACCGGTGTGTAAGTTCCAGCGATGAGGACAAAGATACTGCAATGATCCATAATTTGGAAAACTTTCTTTGCTTTAAGCTTAGGTGATAAACCATGATAGATAGCTGACATTGTATAAAGAAGAATCATCGAAATTCCATAAACAATCCCTGAAAATAAGCCATAACCATCATGACAAAAGATAATACATAAAACTAATGCGGCTATTCCCATCGCCCCACCTACAATATGAGTTACCATATTAAATATTTCTTCACCCTTTGTATAAACAGGTAAAACACGATCATCTAATTTTGTTCTTTTCATACACATTACCTCTTTTAACTATTTTATGTAGTATTTAATACTACATCTTATAATTTACACATATAATAACAATCTCCTTACCCTCTGTCAAGTGATGAAATTATTTATTTTCTTGTTTTCTTTTTTCCTCTATAATAGAGAAGTAAAAAGGAGAAAAATTATGAAAAAAATCGCAAAATTTGAAAAAGTATCATATAACCAATTTAAAAATGATTTCATGGATTCATTTCCTCAATATAATGAAAAAGAAGTAGAAGAAATCTATCATTCCATCCAACTTCCAAAACGTGCCACAAAAGGATCAGCTGGATATGATTTCTATAGTCCTATTGATTTTGAATTAAATCCAGGACAAACAATTAAAATTCCTACAGGTATTCGTGTACGTATTGAAAATGGTTGGGTATTAGGTTTATATCCTCGTAGTGGTTTAGGATTTAAATATCGTTTACAACTTAATAATACAGTAGGTATTATTGATAGTGATTATTATAATAGTGATAATGAAGGTCATATGTTTGTAAAACTTACAAATGATAGTAATGAAGATAAATCACTTTCTTTAAAAGCTGGACAAGGAATGGTTCAAGGGATTTTCTTTGAATTTGGAATTGTAGAAGATGATGATGTCACTGAAGAAAGAAATGGTGGCTTTGGATCAACAACAAAATAATTACGTTTATATTGTAAGATGTAGCGATCAAACCCTTTATACTGGTTGGACCAATCAGTTAGAAAAACGTATAGAAGCTCATAATGCTGGTAAAGGCGCTAAATATACAAAGGCAAGAAGACCAGTGGAACTTGTTTATTTTGAAACTTTTGAACATAAAAGCGAGGCTTTAAAAAGAGAGTATCAAATTAAACAATTAAAGAAATCAGAAAAAGAAAAACTCATATTAAGCAAAAAGAAGATCTAAACTGATCTTCTTTTATGCTTTTTCTTCACTTAATTGATAAATTACTAATCCTACAATAACTATCAAACAACCTAAAATCTTTGAAACAGAGAACATTTGATAAACAAAAGCATCAATCACCATCCCACTGACAAGTTGTCCAATAAAGCTTAATAAAGTAAGGATAACAGGTGATATTCTAGGAACAATAATATTTAAAATCAAGATATTAAAAACCCCTATGATTCCACCTAAATACATCATCAAATTCGTTTTATCTAAAGAAATATTTATATGTTGAACACCAACAATCATCAAAACAAGCATTAAAATCAAACTTGTCATAAAGCCTGTAAAGTAATTATAAAACGTTCCCTGATAAGCTCCCATTTTCTTAGAAAGCATCCCATTGACACTACGGCTTAAAACAATTGTAACTCCTGATAGAATAGAAAATATAATAGAAATCATAATAACATCACTCCTATTCCTAAACAAACAACTGCTAATCCTATGATCTTTCCTATATTTAATTTTCGAATAGATGTCGCTAGCCATCCCTTATTTTCTAACAACAAAGATGTCATCATTTGTCCTAATAATCCTAGTGCTGTCATTAAAGAAGCTCCTATCTTACCAATCGCAAAAACATTAAAAATAACAGTTAATACCCCAATACATCCTCCACAATACATATATAAAGGAATTTGTTTTTTAAAACAAACTTTCTTATCTTTGATTTTCATAATAATTAAAAAAGTAACTAAACCAACTAAATGAATGATAACTGTTGATAAATAGACCCCTGTATAATCTGATAATTGCCCATTAAATACATTCATTGTCGTTACAATAATCCCACATAATGTGGCTAATACAAAATCCATCAAGATCACCTCCAGAAAGAATTATAGTGATTACCTTGATTATAAATACGACATATGTCATATTGGTGATGGTGATTTAGATGAATTATTTAAATGAATTAAAAAAATTAGAAATTCTTCACGTTGATAATTATCAATATATTGAAATCAAAAAATTAAATAAAGACGAATATTTATTACATCAAGGTGAAAAGCTTAATTATATTTATATTCTTTTAAGAGGAAAAATGAAAGTAAACCATATTAATGCGAATGGAAATAGTATGTTATGCAGTTTTAATAGTCCCTACTCTATTATTGGTGATTTAGAATTTATCACTCAATCTCCTATTATTAATAATGTGATTGCTTATGAAGATTGTATTTGTGCAACTATTTCCCTTTCTAAATATCATGAAATATTAATGAATGATGTTTTCTTTATGAAAACCATCGCAAAAAATCTTGCCAGCAAGCTTTCTAAATCAACTCAGAATCAGTCTATTTCATTAAATTATCCAGTTGAAAATAGATTAGCGGCTTACTTTATTGTTTCTCATAAAAACTCTATTGTTCAAGATAATTTTGTAGTCGTTGCTGAATTGATTGGTTGTAGTTATCGTCAACTCCAGCGTGTTCTTAAATTATTTTTAGATAAGAAATATATAAAGAAGATAAAACGTGGTACGTATCAAATTATTAATTTAAATGCTTTAAATCTATTAGGTGAAGATGTTTATCAGCTTTAAAAACCTTGGCAATGCCAAGGTTTTACTCTAATGTAATATGTCTTTTTACTTTTTCTTCAGGATGAATATTATCTCTTCTTTTACCTGTCATATCTAATACTTTTACACGGAAGACTTCTGTCATGGTAGCGACTTTTTCATTGAATTTGAAATCTTCTTCATGATAATGCCTCATTAAGATTTTTAACGCATTAATCTTATTTTCATCTTCAACAAATTCTACAATACCATGTCCAATGACACTTTCATAACCCATTGTGCATGACATTCTTTCATCATACATAATAATATTATGTTCACAATCCATTTCAAAAGTAACTTTATTATTTTTTCTTATTAAATCAAGTTTTGTTCCTTCTTTGGCACTATGGAAATATAGATAAAGTTGTCCATTTTCAATATCTGTACCAAAATTTAAAGGAATGATATAGGGAAATTCATCATCAAACAGTGCTAAACGACAAGTATCACACTTTGCAATAATTTTCATCATTTCATCAAAATCAGTAATTTCTCTATCTTTTCTTCTCATACTCTTTTCTCCTAGTCAATAAGATTAAAATGTTTTAATCCTTTTAAAATTCCTTCTTTTTCAACATCATCACAAATATAACATGCATGTTGTTTTACTTCATCACTGCCATTTTCCATCACAATAGGATAACCTACGACATCTAACATTTCAATATCATTATGTCCATCACCAAAAGCCATTAATTCTTCTTTTTGATAACCAAAATGTTTTGAAACAGCTTGAATAGCCGCTGCTTTCCCACCTGTTTTGGGAACAATATCATAGGCATAGTCATGCCATTTTGTGACTTTGACATGTTTGGTATTTTTTATAATTTCTTTTATTCCTTTTTCATCTACATAAGGATCTACTTGGTAAATGTTATCTATATTGATTTGATTACTTATTGGTGGAATCATTGTTGAAATAGATGCTTGAGCATCTATGACTCTTTGATTTACATGAGTAATATACATTTGATTGCTCTCAATAAATAAACAAGGATAATTGTTTTCTTTTACAATCTTTACAATTTCTTTTAAATCCTCTTGAGGTATTTTATTATCATAAATAATTTGTGAACCTATTGTACAATAGCCACCATTTAATAAAAGATAGCCATCAAATTCAAACTGTTCAACAAGTTTTAGTTCTTCTAGCTCTAACATATGTCTTCCACTGGCTATAAACAATTGAATTCCTTTTTTCCTTACTTGTTTTAATCCTTCAATCACTTCTTTTTTTATAGAAGGTCTTTTCCCCGAAATCAATGTTCCATCAATATCTAAAAATATCGCTTTAATCATTTTCATCACCTATCTTTAATCATAAAGATTCAAAATAAACTAAGCAATAGAATTTATAAAAAAGATATATTGTCTAAAGTGAAAAGTTAAATTCCACTTTAGATATGACAAAGTGGATTTTAGTCTTTCACAAGCTTCCAGTTGAATTTACTCTTACAGTTGAACTTACTTTTACACTTCTTTTGTGGAATTTACTCTTTCACCTGTATAATTTACCTGATATCTGTTTTCCATTTTCATGAAAGGTAGATTATCATGTCTTCTAACAATAAAAATTTACATCTTACTGTTCAAGAAAGAATCATCATTGAAAAAGGTATCGAAAACGGCTCTACTAAAGCTGCTATCGCTCTTACCATCGGCAAGGACAAGTCTACTGTTGGTAAAGAAATCAAAAAAACATAGAGAACTTGTTCACAAATCTTCTTATAAAATTAATTGTGCTAATATGAAAAACTGTTCTCACAATCATGTCTGTGACAATTGTGCTGATTTTAAACCTTTCACCTGCAATCGTCGTGATCGTTCTCCTGGTGCATGTAACGGCTGTTCTAAATATACGTATTGTCGTTATGATAAGTATAGATACAAGGCTGACTTTTCTCATAAAAAATATAGAGAAGACCTTGTTGATTCTAGAACTGGTATCAATATGTCATATGAAGAATGCAAAGCTATGGCTGATATTATCGTTCCGCTTATTAAAGCCGGGCATTCTCCCTATCATATCGTTACCAATCATCCTGAATTGAATATTTCTGAAAAAACGCTCTACAACTATATTGAAAATGGTATCTTTAGAGAATTTGGACTTCTCGATATCGATCTTAGAATCAAAACAAAAAGAAAAATAACCAAAAAGGCTTCTAATAAATATAAAAAAAGAGAAGATAAAAAGTATTTGAATGGTCGTACATACGATGACTTTATTAATTATACAGCAGAAAATAAAAATCTAAGCGTTGTTGAAATGGATACGGTCTACAATAATGGTTCTACAGGTCCTTTCATGCAAACATTTAAATTTTTAGACTATTCTTTCATGTTTATCGTCTATCAAGAAGAAAAAACGGCGAAATCAATGGTCGAAGGAGTCGACCTTTTAGAAAAGATCTTAGGGGAAGACCTTTTCAGTGAAGAAGTTGCCATTATAAAGACTGATAGAGGAAGTGAATTTTGTGATGCTGAAGGGTTTGAAAAAGAAGAAAATGAATCAAGACGTACACGAATCTTCTATTGTGATCCAATGGCTTCTGGTCAAAAAGGAAGTTTAGAAAACAATCATAAAGAAATCCGCTATATTTGTCCAAAAGAAAATGATTTAAAAGATTTAGGACTTAACAGTCAGGAAAAAGCAAATCTAATAGTCTCACATATCAATTCTCAATCAAAAGAACATTTAAAAGGTAAATCACCATTAGAAGTAATGGAATTTATGAATCCTGCACTTTATCAAAAATTCAAAGATTTTGGAATTGAAAGAATCAATAAAGACAATATTGTTTTAAAACCTTACTTATTAAAAGATTAAAATCATTCAGAGAATGTATGAAAATGGGTATACAGATTGACAGTTCAATACTTTATTCAAGTGGATTTTAGTCTTACACTCAAAAAAATTGACAAAAATGCACAGCTTTAATGTGCCCCAAAATAGTACTCTTTCATAACAAAATTTGGTTTTCAATCACATGAAAGACTAAATTCAACCATCAAAATAAAAAGAATATTAGGCAAATCACCTAATATTCTTATAAAATCTGCTTTCTGAAAGAGTAAATTCTACTTTTATTTTTCATTTTTTTAAAGTGGAATTTAACTTTTCACTTTAGCAAAAGATATATTGTTACAAAAAAAATAAAATATTTCTTTTTTATAAGTAATAATGTAACTTCTTACTGTTTAACTTTATCAAATTTTGTTTTCTTAAAATAAATAAAGATCATTACTAAAGAAATCATTGTAGATAATGGGGCTGCAATTCCCATATGGAACAGTGTTACGTTTGGTATTTTAGAAAATAATAAAGTTAAAGGAATTCTTCCAACAAAAGTTGCTACTAAACTATGTACCATCGTAAAGACAGTTCTTTCGTAACCATTTAAATACCCATTAATACAGAATAAAAAACTTGTAAGTAAACAATCAATAGAATACGTTTTTAAATACAAGGCACCATTTTTAATACCATCTTGATTATTGGTAAAAATACGCGTAAGTATTGTTCCATCGATTTCACAAATCGTTGTTACAACAATTGCGAAGGCAAGAGATATCATGATTGCATACTTTAATGTTTGTTTAGCACGCTTATATTGTTTAGCTCCTACATTTAAAGCAATAAGAGAAGCTAAAGCACTTCCTAAGGCAATGGCTAGTAACATTAAAAATTCCATTAATTTTCCAACAACACCTAAAGAAGCAGAAGCAATTAAGCCCATTTGATTAACAATAATCGTAATAATTAAAAATGATATATTAACAAGTACACTTTGTAGTCCCAAAGGAAAACCTATTTGCATTATCTTTTGAATATATTTTGAAAAACAAATATCTTCTTTATAAAAGAATAACCAATTCCTTTTTTACATAAATAAACTAATGCAAAGAGAAAAGAAAACTCTTATGCTGATACAGTGGCAATAGCTGCTCCTTTAGCTCCCATATGAAAATATCCTATTAAAACAAAATCAACAATAATATTAATGATACATGCAAGAAAAACAAACAATAAAGGTGTTTTACTATCCACTAATCTTCTTAAAATACTACTGACAACATTATATCCGACAATAAAGATAATATACTTAATTAGCTTTTCGTTGCTTCAATAGCTTCTTTTGGTGTATTCATTAAAAGTGTAATTTCATTATTAAAATACAACATCACAAAAGTTAAAACTAAAGCAACGATTAAAAATAAAACAATAGCTCCACCAATGATCTTTGATAAATCACGATAAGATTTACTTCCTAGGTATTGTCCTAATAAAACCGTAACCCCTGTAGTAAGTCCTAAAATAAGATTAGTAATTAAAGCCACCGTTTGACTTCCTATCGAAACTCCTGAGACATCAAAGGTATGTCCAAACTGTCTTACAACAAATAAATCTGCCGAACCATATAATACTTGTAATAAGTTTGAAAACATATATGGCAAGGCAAATATCATTAATGCTTTAAACACATTTTCTTTTAAAAGTCTTTGTTCCATAATTTCCTCATAAAAAAAACTGGATAAGGTCTAAACCTTATCCAGCATTGTCTTCAATACCCTCTGGTGCTTCTATCTTATCATTTGTATCTTTATTGTCAAGTAATTGAAAAGCTTTTACAACATCTTGATAACGAGAAATAATATAATCATAGTTTTCTTTTTGATGTGGTAAAGTACATCCGCTACAATCTTTAATATTTCCTATCATTTTATAATGACCTTTACAATCTTTTAAAATATATAATGGGCAATAACAAAACAAACAATTAATTTCATCTAATTGATGACAAGGGTAATACTCACATTGTTTATGACTAAAGAATTTATAATGATCTGACATAGACTTTATACTCTGTATTTTGAATAATAACTTGATCATTTAAATCATAAACAACTTGTGACATCACATATTCACCACCATTAATATAGATTTCAAAAACATGATGATCATAATAAAGTTCAATATCATAATGTCCTTGTAATTTAGGTGAAATAACATCATTACATACTTTATTTTCTTGAATAGAGACTTCTTCTCTATTTAAATGGAGACAATCATCTTGAATATCAATTTTAAAACCACCAAGATTTAAAGAACTATCCTTATTAAGTGTTGTCTTTAATTGGAATGGTTGATCAAATGAAATATCTTGAATTTCTTGATTAAATGAATTTTTAATTTCAGGATAAAGTTCTTGAATAATCTTACCCTCTTTTTCTTTTAAAACTCTTGGCATAATAAACATCCCAACCCATTCTTCTCCTTGAACTGGTTTTCTCATTCTAAGCCAACCAAGTAAAATTCTTTCATTATCTTTTGATAAGAACGTTTGTGGTGCATAGAAATCTAAACCATGATCTAAGTAAGGCCAATCACCATGATCTTTAATAGTAAGAGTATCTTCATCAAAATCAATCGGCATATAACGCGCATTACTATTTGGTTTTGGTGGTTGATCCGTATTTTCTGGTGAGAAAATCATAAAGAATTGATCATTGATTTTAAAGACATCTGGACATTCCCACATATTTCCAATAGTTGGTTCTTGATAGCTGTTTTTATATTCAAAATGAATTCCATCTTCACTTTCATAAAAAAGAGCTTTTCCACAATAGTCATCTTCATAAGCGACTTTACTACCAATGACCATGGCATATTTTCCATCTTGTTTTTTCCAAATCTTAGGATCTCTGGTATGACGGTAATCGCCAAGATAAGCTTCTTGAATCATGGGAATAATTTGTTTTTTATTTTTAACATTATCAAAATGAATTCCATCACTACTTACAACGAGTGCTTGTGAGGCTCTTAAATCATCATCACTATATTGATTATGTACATTACTTGGATTTTCTTTAGCGTATTTAATAGCTGTATAATAAAGATAAAGTTGGCCATCGATTTCAATTGCTGATCCTGAAAAACATCCATTTCTATCAAAATCTTTAGATGGATATAAAGCAATTGGAAGATGTTCAAAATTGACAAAATCTTTTGTAATAGCATGTCCCCAATGCATTGTTCCCCATTTATTATCATATGGGAAATGTTGATAAAAGATATGATAGTTTCCTTTATAATAAATAAGTCCATTTGGATCATTGATCCAATGATAAGGTGCTGTAAAATGTAATTTTGGTTTCATAGTCTTCCTCCTTGTTTTAACGTCTTTATTATACAAAAAAAACAATGCTTACGCATTGTTTAATAGTTACCTTTTAAAATTTCTTTTATTTTTAAAATAACGCCATCATTTTCATTACTATCAATCACTTGATAAGCAACCTCTTTAACAGGTGGCATAGCATTAGCCATCGCATAACCATATTTTACTGTTTGTAACATTTCATAATCATTCATTTGATCGCCAAAGGCTCCTGATTCTTCTGGTTTAATCTTTAAGATTTCTAAAAGATGTGTTAAAGTTGTTCCTTTATTCACATCTTTATAAAAGATATCAAACCAAACATTACCTGTTGTTACTAATTTTAAATGTGGTTTTAGTTGTTTTTGAATCTTTTCAATTCTTTGTTCCATTTGATCATCAAAGCTTGCAATAGAGAATTTTAAGATATCATCTTCAATATCATCATAGCTTTCTACAAATTGAACATTTTTCATAAACAATGAAATAAAATCTTTTTTATCTTCAAAGCTTTTAGAAATATAAGCATGCTTGTCTCCTGAAACGACTAGCATACATTCTTGATCTTGTTTTAAAATGTCTAAAATTTCTTTAGCATCTTCTTTCTTTAATGCTTTTTTATAAAGTGTTTTTCCTTGATAAACAATCTTTGTACCATTTTCACAAAGATAATAAAGATCATTTTTTATTTCTTCATCAAATTTACAAGCAAGGGCTTCATATTGATTGCCTGAAGCAATCACAAATTGAATTCCTTGTTTTAACATTTGCTTATATAAATCATTAAATTCTTCACTATAGGATTTATCATCTCTTAGAAATGTTCCATCCATATCTGTTGCTAGTAACTTCATCTTAACCCTCTACTTATGTATTCTAATTGTAATAACATATTCATCTTCTAAATCTTCTGTTTCTTGTTGAAGTGATGTTCCTGTTTTTTCAATCATTCCAATTGCTTGTTGTAATGTATTTAAAGCAATTTTCACATTTCTTGAAATTGTTTTTTTAACATCGGCTGATGCTTTTTTCTTTTTAGGTTTTGGTTCTTTTTTAATAAGTCTTTCTGTATCAGCTACTGTTAGTTTTTTCTTTAAAACTTCTCTTAAGACTTCTTGTTGTTTTTCTTCATTTAATGAAAGCATTGCTCTAGCATGTCTTTCTGTTATTTGTTTTTGATTTAAAGAAAATTGAACATCATCACTTAATTTTAATAATCTTAATTTATTCGCAATCGTTGATTGTTTTTTACCAACAATATCTGCAAGCTCTGTTTGACTATAACCATATTCTTTAATTAAAGCTTGATAAGCTTTTGCTTCTTCTAATGGTGATAAGTCTTCTCTTTGAATATTTTCAATAATAGCAAGTGTTTGTGTTTGTTTATCATCATAATCTTCAATAATACATGGTACTTGTTTCATATTTAAAGAACAACAAGCACGATATCTTCTTTCACCTGCAATAATTTGGTAAATTCCATTTACTTTTCTTACAACTATAGGTTGTATTAAACCATTTTCTTCAATAGAAGCAGCTAATTCTTCAATTTTTTCTTCATTAAAAACAGTTCTTGGCTGATTCTCATTTGCTTGTATTTTATTAATATCTATATTTTTTAATTTATTATTAAACATGATACCCTCCTACAATGGACTCTTTTTTATTTTAGAAAACATTCTTGGATACTTCTTTGGTGTTTCTTTTACTTTTTTAATAATAATATTACTTCTAAAATCATCATGATTTGCAAGTGTAAAATCATGTGTACTTTCTATTTGTCCACCTAATAATTGAATACCTTTTTTAGCTTCTTTTACTTCTTCTGGTGCTTGTCTTCCTTTTAAAGATAAGAAATAACCATTCTTTTTAACAAGTGGTAAACAAAGTTCATCAAGAATATTTAAACGTGCTACCGCTCTTGCCATCACGATATCAACACTTTCACGATGATCTTTAGCGTATTCTTCTGCACGTGCAGCCACTGCTTGACAGTTATCTAATTCCAGTTCTTTAAATAAATGATTTAAGAAAGTAATTCTTTTATTTAAGGAATCAACGATTGTAATCTTTAAATTTGGATAAAGGATTTTTAAAGGAACTGAGGGAAAACCAGCACCAGCTCCTACATCAATCAAGGTTTGATTATTGAAATCAAAATCAAAAGCAATCGTAATTGAATCATAGAAATGTTTTAAATAAACATCTTCTTTATCCGTAATTGCTGTAAGATTCATTTTTTCATTCCATTCAACTAAGATTTCATAATATTTTTGAAATTGTTGAAGTTGATGTTCACTTACTTCGATTCCTTTTTCTTTAAGTATATTTTGAAATTCTAATTCATTCATTCTTATTCTCCGTTATATTTTTGTTTTAAATAAATTAATAAAACTGAAATATCTGCAGGATTGATTCCTGATATACGAGAAGCTTGACCAATGGTAAGTGGTCTAATTTCTGATAATTTTTGTTTTGCTTCTAAAGCTAAGTTTTTAACATCTTCATAATCAATATCTTCTGGAATATGTTTTTCTTCCATTTTGATTTGTTTTTGCGCTTGTCTTTTAGCTTTTTCAATATATCCTGCATATTTAATTAAAATAGTAATTCTTCTTCTTTGTTCCTCACTTAATTCAGGTGCATCAATATAAGGTAACATCATATCATAAGTGATTTCAGGTCTTGTAATAAGTTCTTTTGCAGAAACCCCTTCTTTTAAATGCGAAGAATTGTTTTGTTCCAACATTTCATTGATATCATCTTTTGGGGTAAAACGAATAGTACTTAAACGTTCAATTTCATCATAGATCCCTTTCATTTTATTTTGATATCTTTGATATTCTTTATCTTTAACAAGTCCAATTTTATGACTATAATCATAAAGTCTTTCATCAGCATTATCATGTCTAATTAATAAACGATATTCCGCTCTTGATGTAAGCATACGATAAGGTTCTTTTGTTCCTTTAGTAACAAGATCATCAATCATGACACCAATATAAGCTTCATCTCTTTTTAAGACAAGAGGTGCTTCATTTCTTACTTTAAGTGTTGCATTGATACCTGCCATTAAACCTTGTCCAGCAGCTTCTTCATAACCACTTGTTCCATTGATTTGCCCAGCAGTAAATAAGTTTTTAATGACTTTGGTTTCAAGTGATGGCCATAATTGTAATGGATCAATCGCATCATATTCAATCGCATAAGCATATTTTAAGATTGTACAGTTTTCTAATCCTGGTAAAGTACGAATCATTCGTTCTTGGATATCATGTGGCATGGATGTTGAAAAACCTTGTACATAGATTGAATTCATTTCTTTTGATTCAGGTTCTAAGAAGATTTGATGTTGTGGTTTATCTGAAAATTTAACAACTTTATCTTCAATGGATGGACAATAACGTGGTCCAATTCCTTTAACAAGTCCACTATACATTGCACATTTTTCTAGATTATCATGAATGATTTTATGTGTTGTTTCATTTGTATAAGTTAGATAACATGGTGTTTGTTTTTCAATAGGAACATATTCATCTGTGGTAAAACTAAAGGCTAGTTTTGCATCTGTTCCTGGTTGTAATGATGTTTTTGAATAATCTATACTATTGATTTCAACACGTGGTGGTGTTCCTGTTTTTAATCTTTGAATTCTAAATCCGTAATCTTTTAATTTCCCAGATAAGAATTTTGATTCTTTTTGTTGATCTGGTCCACTAGCATGTTTACTATGTCCAACAAGAATTTCTGCTTTTAAATAAGTACCTGTTGTTAGAATAACAGTTTTCGATAAATAAGTTGTTCCATCATCAAGAATAACTCCTTTAACTGTTTGATCTTCTATAACTAAATCTTCAACCATCCCTTCAATTAAATCGAGGTTTTCTTGTTCCTTAACCACTTTTTGCATATAACGAGGATATGCTTTTTTATCAGCTTGTGCTCTTAAAGATTGGACTCCTGGTCCTTTAGCGGTATTTAACATTTTCATTTGTAAGTAAGTCTTATCTGCTGTTTTAGACATTTGTCCACCAAGAGCATCGATTTCTCTTACAATGATTCCTTTAGCAGGTCCACCAATAGAAGTATTACATGGCATTGACCCAATATTATTTATATTTGATGTGACAAGTAATGTTTTTAATCCCATTCTTGAAGGTGCTAAACTAGCTTCAATTCCAGCATGTCCCCCTCCGACAACTATTACGTCATACATATCACTTACACTCCCTTTCAATTCTTTTCCATTGTACACCAACATTGCTTTTTTGACGAGGAAAAAAGATGAGTTTCGTACGTTTTATCACTCTTTTTTCATAAAAAAACAGGATTACCTCCTGTTTAAAATCCATTGTTTTATTCTTTGATCTTTTCCTTGTTCTAAAATATAATCGATCACATTCTTTTTAGATAAAACTTTATTAATGAATGATGAATCGATTTCATTTAAAAACTCAATAATATCTTTTTTACATAATTGATTTAAAGCTTTTATTTTCTTTGTATCTTCTTGTTTTCGCTTTGCATCTTTTAAAGGATACCCTATTCCAAAAGGTTCTTCAAATAATTGTTGGAGAGTTGCTTTTAAATTAATTTCACCAGCCCATCCATAGTTAAGACCTAATGGTAAAGAAGCCACATTACCATCATTGATTCTTCCAAATAAATAAGCATCCTGTGGTGTTGGTAAATAGCCACAAATTAAATTTGGTAGACTATTACAAGCAATCATCATTCCTTGTCCTGAAGAACATCCTGTCACTATAAAATCTACCGCTTGGCTTGAAATCAACAAACAAATTTCTAAAGCAATTTCAACATAGGAATAATTTTCTTCATCTTCAAAGCAACCAAAATTAATAACTTCTCCATAATCTTTTGTACATTCATATAAAATAGTATTTTTTTCTATTTGCGACGAAGCTTGAATAACACCTATTTTCATATCATCACCCCACAAAAAAAGTATACCTCATTTGAGATATACTTGTTATCTATTTCCAAAAATTCTTGCCACTACCAACAGATACGATTTCAAATTGTGTATTATTTGACGTACCACCTTTAAAGTATTTGCCAGCTTCTGTTCCATTAAAAATATCAATATGATTTTTCTTAATAGCTCCACCTCTATCAACAACAATACCATACGCTGTTGATTCAATACCTAAGTTGTGATTTGTAATCTTAATAATTGTTCCAAAAGGAATAGATGGATCTGCTGCTAAACAATAATAACTTCCACCTTTATAACTTAACTTTGCACTATGACTTCCTTTAACACCACTTGTTGGTGATAAAGAAATTCCTGATGATGAAGTTCCATTTCCTCCTGCACAATCGCCACCATAAGTTGTCAGTTTTCCAGTAAAATAAGCCCCAGGTTGAATTGTCCCATGTGCAATAATCGTATCTGTTTTTTCAGTTACAACTTCACTTGATAACAATTCTTTTTTGACGATTTTACCATTTTCATAAGTGACTTTCACTTTATTATTAATTTGTCCTCGTTGTCCTTGTTGAACAACTTCTGTTGTAAATAAATGTAAACCTGTTGTTTCAATCGTTTGAGAATCAACATACTGTATTTCTTCTACTTCTTCTTCGCTAATACGATTGACTTGAAGTAGATCTTTACTTTGTACAATATAAGCCATATCTTTATTGACTGTATCTTTAGTTCCTAAGTTTACATCTAATTCTTTTAATACATTTTTAACAGTATCTTGTCTAACTAAATAATCTTTAGCTTCTTGACTACCATCTTGATACTGAATTTCAATAGTTTCTTTATAACCTTTAATTTCTTGAGTTGCGCCTGATGTAACAGTTGTAGCCATAACCATTACATAGACAATCATAATCATTAATACCCCTTTCAGTCGGGGGTCTGCATCTGAAATGATTTGTTTAATTGTTTTCATTAATTTTCCTCCTATTTAATGCCAAATACTTTTTTAGCATTAAACGTTGTCTGACTTGCAACGCTTTCTATCTCCATGTTCTTTAGCTTCGCTATTTCCTGGGCAATATACACAACATTTGCAGGCTCATTTAAACTACCACGATATGGATGTGGTGTTAAATAAGGACAGTCGGTTTCAATTAATAAATGCTCTAAACCTATTTTTTCTGCCACATCTTTAGGAACTCTTGCATTTTTAAAAGTGACTGGTCCAGCTAAAGAAATATAAAAACCTAAATCAATAAATCTTTTAGCCATTTCCACTGATCCACTATAACAATGCATAATTCCTGGATGTCCATTTCTTTTAAGCACTTCATAAGTATCTTCATAAGCATCTCTACAATGAATAATAATTGGTTTTTGATGTTTTTTAGCAAGATCAACTTGTTGTTGAAAAATTTCTTTTTGTTTATCGCTAGGAACATCATCCCAATAATAATCCAATCCAATTTCACCAAGTGCTACGACTTTTGGTTCGTTTAAGTACTCATCGATGATTTGTAAATCTTGAGTAGTTGTGTTTAAACAGTCATTAGGTCCAATACCTACAGCAGCATAGATAAAGGAATGCTCTTTAGCAATTTCAACTGCCTTTTTGGAAGACTCAAGATCATACCCTACAACAACCATCATTTCTACTTGATTGTCTAAAGCATGTTTAATAAATTCATCTCTATTTTCATATAATTGTTCACTATTTAAATGACAATGTGTATCAAAGTACATAAATCTCACCCCGGTGAATACTAACAAAATATCTTTATTTTGTCAAATTTCTAAAAAAATACTCCTATTCAAAAATATTTTTTCTTCATTTTATCAACACTTTTTTGAATGAACAAAAATATATCTTGTCAATTTTTAGGATTTAAACAAATATATGCTTATAAATATGGTATTTTATGATATGCTCATTATAATATATGCCCACTTTTTAAATTTATGATACAAAAAAAAGAAATCCCGTAGGATTTCTCATTTCATATTATTCAATACTTATTGTAGAAGTATTTTCAATTTGTTTCATATCAGATTTAGGAACTGATAAACGAAGTACTCCACCTTCATATTTAGCTTTGATATCTTCTTTTGGAATATCTCCTAAATAGAAGCTTCGTGTCATATTTCCAACATATCTTTCTTGTCGGATATAACGTCCATCTTCATCTTTTTCATTTTTATCTAATCCCTTGCTTGTAGATATTGTCAAATATCCATTTTCATAGTTGACATTGATATCTTCTTTCTTGAAGCCTGGTAAGTCAACATCTACTTCATATGTCGTATCTGTTTCTCTGACATCTGTCTTCATCATATTTCTTGCATGTTTTCCATATAATGGATTTTTCTTTCCAAAGAAATCTTCATCGAAATCATTAAAGAAATCATCAAATAAGTTTTCTGTAAATAAGCTAGGCATCATCATAAGTCATTTCCCCTTTCAATATAAATGCTTAGTCATTAGCATCGTTACTTCAAGCGGTGTTAACTCTTGAAACTAGGTTCTTTATTAATACCTTTCCTAATTTCTAAATACATTATAGCTCTTACTTTTAGCACTGTCAAGAGGCGAGTGCTAAAATATTTTAATTATTTAAAAAAGCAGATTTCTCTGCTTATTGAATATAGGTTCTGTATTGTTTAATAATTCTTGTTAATCTAAAGGCAATAAAGAGATTAGATATTCCATTAATTAAAAATAATATACCAATCACAAATGAAGATGAAATCACTGTACTTGGTGCTAAAAAGAACATCGCAAGACCTGTAAATATTAAAATTGTGACAACAACATAATCAAAAGTTAAAGAATAACTTATCATTGATTTAATAAACGTATAGGTTTCAAAACAATATAAAGCACTAATAATAATATATAAACTAAAAATATAAGAGAAGAAAGTTGTCATAAGTGGTATATGTGTTAACACAAAGATTCCTAACAAACATTTTAGAAAACCACTTAATAATGTATTCTTCATAAAATAAATATCTAACCATCCATTAAAATAATAAATAAAATCAAGAATACCTGTTGCTGTAATAATTATTCCTGCAATAATCGTAATCATTTGAAATGATTCTTGAGGATTGATCAAGAATAAAATCCCAATAATAATTGCACTAAGTGCGTTGATCCAAATACTTGTTTTTACTTTATTTAATGTTTTCATATGTATCACTTCCTACTTATAATATAGTCCTCTTTTATTGATTATAAAATGGACAAAATAAGTAAAATAACCAAAAAAACAGACTTATAATAAAGTCTGTGAGGAGCTATCTATTAAATGATAGATTTTTTCTACAAATAATTTTAAATCATAATCTCCTTGGCATTCTAACCAATCAATTAAAATACCAATCATTAAACATTTATAAAAATGTGTTAATGTTTCCTTTTCATCTTCACTTCTTGATACATAATGTGAAGATTGTTTCATAAACATTTTAACAATATGTAAAGCGACATGATTCATATATGTAATAAATTCATCTTTTTGAGATGATGAATAAAGATGTTGGAAAGCTTTTTTATGTTTTATAAATTCTTCTACCAAAGGAGAAAGACACGTCATTGGTGAACCAAATTCATAATTGTTTTGAATGATTTCATCTGCCCATAATTTTACTGTATATTCAGCAAGATTTGGGATATCTTGAAAATGATAATAAAAAGTGTTTCTATTTAATGCACAACGTTCAACAATGTTTTGAACTGTTATTTTATTAAAGGGTTTTTCTTCTAATAATTGCCAAAAAGCATCAATAATTGTTTCTTTTGTTTTTTTCATATCATTACCTCATTTACCACATTATAACAAAAAAGAAATTGTAGATGAACAATTTCTTTTAAATGAATACTAATGAATATATTCGTATTTATCAATAACTATAAGAACAGTAAACCAATATTTATCTTCTTAAAAAGATATTTCAGATTTATATTTTTTTAAAGTTGATTTTACACTTGATAAACCAATTCCATGTCCAGACGTTCCTTTTTTACTTATGAGCTGAGGATTATATTTTAATACTGGATAGTTAATTCATATCAAAAACAATAAATAACAAATACTTAAATATAATTATAAACATACAATTATATAAAATGACAAATGCTATATAACTTAATGAAATCTGATATTTACCTTGTAATGCTATTCAATTATTATGATAATACTCCTGTAGAGCTACAAGTAAGCCTAACAGTTAATTTTTTTGTTTCATAAGCTGTATTATCATAGCTATGTTTTGCTGTTGCAGATGCTATTGCTGTTGCTCCTGATTTAGAAGCAGATTTACTCGAAATAGCCCATTTATTATTATATACACCTGACTTAACTGATGATGAAATACATTTTGCTGATCCATTCCCATATGAGAACGTTCCAGTTACAGTTACATACCATTGTTGAACGCCCGTACTACTATTATATCTAGCAATTTTACTAGCAGTTTTTTGAGATCTAGCATAATCATTAGATACAAATATAGTTGTTTCAATATACGAACCATCTTCCAAATATTCTATCTGTGAAATATTTTCATAATTATAAGCATTTACTTGTGAAGGTATGCATAAAATACAAAATAAGCTTAAAAATAATATAATTTTTTTCATAAATTTTCTCCTTTTATTTAATAATTTCTTCAGTAATATAACCATGTGTTTCTGATTTTGCTTCTTCATATAATTGATTTAATCTATACATTTTAAATCCCCATAATAGAGTTATTAAAATTAGAAGTGTTAAAAGAAAATATTGAAATAACTTTTTCCTATTTAGTTTTTTTATGAGTTCATTACTTTCCATATTTTCAATATAAGATCCTGCAACCTCATTAGGTGTACCAAATTCATTTACAATATCCTGATAAGTACATCTCTCTAAATCATCTGAAAATTCTTTTATTCTTTGAGATAATAATAAGATAAATTCTCTTTTATCTTTTGAATGGATAGGAATTATTCTTTTTACATATTTAATAAATTTTTTTGAATCTTTATTCATTTTTTTCCACCTCACCATATTCAATAATGTCGAATACACCTTTAATATTTTTTCTAAAATCAGTAATTGTTTTTTCTAGATAGTCTCTTCCTATAGGTTCAATATGATAATAAACTCTTACTTTTTTATTTACTATTTCATCTCGACTAGAAATGTATTCTTTTTTCAATAGGTTATGCACTACGGGATAAAGTGTACCTTCTTTTATATCTAATGTATTATTTGAAACTTCTTTGATTTTTTTTACTAATTCATATCCATAGCAATCACTTACTTTTAACAAACTTAAAACAAGCATATCAATATTAAAAAAGCTATTTGATTTTGCCATAATTTTATCACCAAAATAATTATAGCAGTATAATATTATAATTACCATACTATTATTATAAAGGTATTATTGACAATATAGTAATATAAGATATAATAAAATTAAGGTAGACGTCAACCTAAACTAATGAAAGGAATATTAAATTATGAAAAAAAATAAAATTAAATTATTTGTAACGTTAAGTTTCGCACTACTTATGGCATTTGGAAATGTAAACTCTGTATCCGCTGCTAAATCAACAACAAAATCAACACCATATGGTACATTAAAAGGATTTATATCTCCTTATAATAGTGGATCATCTAAATTGTGTGAAGGTGGTACCACTATTGGTCAAAATGTTAAATCTATCAAAATAAAAATAGAAGCTAAAAAAACTAGCACTGGTGCTAATATTGGTTCTACTCAAAACCAACATGCAAATAGTTCTGGTGTTGGAGATACATTAGAATGTTGGGGATATGCTGGAACTAAAGTTACATTTTATGGAACACATGATGCTATTCATACAACTGGATATCATGTTTATACATCTACACAATATTAAATTAATAAATATCATTTCTCGATAATATCTATTAAATATATCAGAAATGATATTTTCTATAGTGAGGTTAACTATGAAAAAAATAATAATAATTTTTTTAGTCATATTACTATGTGGTTGTCAAACCACAAATAATCATAAAGTAAAAACAGTTAAGAAAACTCAAGATTACCAACAATTATCAAAATATGAAATCATTGATTTTAAAATCATAGATCATAATTTAATATTCGTTTATAAAAAAAATAATCAAACATATGTTTATGATTATTCTATAGAAAAAAATAAAGAATTATTAAACACAATGATTTTTGATGGGCCTGTTAATAAAGCTAAAATACATGTTCTTCAAGATATATATGCTATTCAACTAACAGACACTTTATTCTTATTTCAAAATCATAAACTTAAAAATCATATTGATTTAAATAATTTTTTTGATGAATTTGAATATGATAGTTTAGCTATTTCATCATCTGGTCAATTTATTTCATGTGTAAAAATGAATTATGATACAGAAAGTGTTTTATTATTAGATAGAGATACTCGCTTAGTTAGCACTGTTCTTACTTTAGATGATACACCTAGAAAATTAAATGCTATATGGGAATTAGCTTTCACAAATGATAAAACCCTTATTTATACTGGTGGAACATATTTAAAAAAAGGTCAACAAACTTCTGGATGTTATGGAGTAATAGATATAGATCATCAAAATTATAGTTTATATAATAGTCCCCAAGTTACTTTAAGTTCTTTTAAAGATAAAAGTATTATTCATAATCAAGATGAAGGCTATGGTGCTAATAAAGATAAGATTGCTGTTTATTATGATGATGGATTTAATGATTTAGGACTTAATTATGAAAATTCTGTAAATTGTTATTTAAGTAATGGAAAGATTATTATTACAGAAAAAGGAAGTGTTGATGATTGGAAACCTTATATTATTTTCAATAATGTAAAATATGATTTTAATGAGCTAGATAATATTTTATTTGCTGAATATGTTGATCATCAATTATTTATTATAGGTAAACAAAATGAGAAAACTACTTTTATAAGAAGAGAGGTAACAGAATGAAAAAAATAATACTCAGTATGTTTTGTATATTTTTACTTGTTGGATGTAGTACCAAACAAGAAAATATAACAATCAAAAAGAATAACAATCAAGAAACAGTTGATTTAAAAGTAGGTTTTGGATTGCATCATATTGAAGATGGTTATAGTTTTGATGGTAAAGATGTAGATATTAATTATGATTATGAAGTTGTAGGTAGAGATGCAAATTTTGGTTTAATGATATTTATTAATGGTATTCCTCAAATGATTAAGCATGAAGATAAAGAAAGTTTAGTCTACACATTTAAAGGAAAAAAAGACACTAATAAAACTGAGCATGTTTCTATTATGCCTAATACTGGTAGTAAAGGTGATCATCTTTATATGCATGCTTTTTTAATAGCTGATTATGAAATTGTTGATTCTCTTAAACAACTTACTAATAAACAACATATGATGGCTTGTGGTACTACTTTTATTGATATTCATCAAGATACTGCTAATAATCCTATAGATTTAAATAATAATTATGATTTAATTGATTATACATCTGATTTATTAAAACATGATGAAGAAGGTTATTTTGATAATAATTTACTTATTCAATTTCCTAATAATCTAGAAGGAAATTTTAAGAAAAATAAACCTATTACTATAAAAATGAGTGGTATTTCTGATGATTATATTCTTTGGATATTAGAAGACTTAAAACCTGTATCTAGTTACCATATAGAACTTCCTAAAAATAAAAGTGCAGTATTAAGCTATAAACCAGGAAATAAAACAAAAAATGTAAAAGCTATTGCTATTCCTCTTTCAAGTAATCTTCCAGAAGAAAGTACTTCATTGGTGGTAAAGTAATGAATATTTATATAAATGATTTATCAAAGTATTATAAAAACAAAAAAGCATTAGATCATATTACTTTACATTTATCATCTGGAATCTATGGATTAATTGGTCCTAATGGAGCAGGAAAAACTACTTTTTTAAGTATTTTATGTGGACTTATTAAAAATGATAGTGGAACAATTGAAATTGATGAAGTTAAGTTTTTAAGTGATGATTTTTATCATGTCTTTGGATATGTTCCTCAATCTCCTGCTTTATATGTTGATCTTACTTGTAATGAATTTCTTGAATATATTTGTGCACTTAAATCAATTGATAAAAACCAAATAGATCATACTTTAAAATTAGTTAATTTATATGATCAAAAATATATCAAGATTAAAAAATTATCTGGAGGAATGAAGCAACGTTTATCTATTGCTCAGGCAATCATAAATGACCCTCAAATTTTATTATTAGATGAACCTACAACAGGTTTAGACCCTATTGAAAGATTAAGACTTAAAAATCTCTTAAGAAATCTTTCAAAAAATAAAATTATTATTATTTCTACTCATATTATTCAAGATATGGACCATCTAGCTAAATCTCTTATATTCTTTAAAAACGGACAATTATTAGATTTTAAAAGTCCACAAGAATTAATATTATCATTAAAACAATTCTTTTATGAAACGATCGTTTCAAAAAAAGATCTACAAAAATATATAGAAACATATCATGTTTCTTCTATTGTACCTATTAACGATGATTATAAAATTAAGTTTTTTTCTCATAAAGATGAATTATTCCCACATTGTAAAGAAATAAATTTAGAAGATATTTATCTTTATTATTATGGTGATGTTTATGATAAAAGGTGAATTATATAAGTTATTACGTTCTAAATCAATTAAAGTCTTATTTATTCTTTTACTTGTCTTAAACAGTTTACAAATCATATATGTCAATTATCAAAATATATATGGAGATATTAATACAGGAAAAAGAAAAATATTAAAAATAATTGAAGGCCCTATTTCTCAACAAAAATATGATTGGCTTGTTAATTATCATAATACGATGTTAGAACAAGTAAATAATGGTAACTATAATACCAAAAACAAGTCTAAAAATACTTTTTCAGGTTATGTTTTCGGTGATGAACAGATAAGTAATAATTTATTAGAAGATTATGAATATACAATCAATTATCATTCTTCAATTAAAAATAAAATCACTATTCTAGATGAAAATATTAAAAAAACTCAAAATAGTAAATGGGAAAAAGAAAATATAATGCTTAAAAAAAGATTAAAAAATAGAAATCTTAGCTACTACTATGATTATACTTTAATCAATAATTTTATGAATCAAGATTTTCAATATCTATTATCCCTTATATTTTGTATTATCTTAGTAATCAAATTATTCATCTATGAAAAACAAAAACAAACAGATTTATATTTTTATATTTCTAGAAAACAAATAAAGAAAATATTTATATCAAAGATATTAATGATCTTGTTATTTACGTTTATTTCTTCTTTATTATTGTTAATAGAAAGTTATCTTATTTATTATTTTTTAGGAATGAAAAATGGTTTATTTCAACCACTTTATGCATTATCTCATTTTATGTATGAACCCTATAATATTTCTATATTCTTTTATATTGTTTGTAATTATTTTTTTCGTTTAGTTGGGTGTTTATCTTTCTCTTATTTATTTTTATTTCTTTGTCATTTTTTAAACAAGGAATATAAAGGATTTTTTATTGCTATATTGATTATTTATATTTCAATTCAGTTATATAACAACAATCTATTAAGTATTATTAGTTTTTCATCTTTAAATGATTCTATATATAATCAAAGGATTTTTATGAGTTCCTTATTATTTTCATTTATCATTTTAAATTTAAATTTTTTTACCTATTTTCTATTTAAGAGGAGATATTATGTATCAATTAATTAAATTATATTTTCGTTTATTTTTTAAAAATAATAAAGGTTTACTCATTATTCTTATTTTACTTTTTACGTCTTTCTCAACTTTATATATAAATCTACATCAAACAAAAATAAACCGTGATACTACTACACAAATTTATGATCAATATATAGATAAATACTCTGGTATTCCAAATAATTCAAAAGAAAAACAAATTCTAAAAGAATTAGATTCTTATGAGAATAATGAAGATATTTTAAAAGAATATCAAAATCATCAAATTAATCAAAAAGAATATCTAAAAAAACAAAGAAAAAATAATTCTAATATTTTAAAAAAAGATGCATTAAATTCTTTCTACTTATATTATTTAAAAATTAAAAATACTCAACATAAGGAAATAGTTAATACAAGGTATACTGATTGTTTAAATTTTAACAATCTAGATTTTATTATCATTCTCTTTCTTTTCTTTCTTATTTATAGTATCTATTTAAAAGAAATAGATGATCATATATGGATTTATGAAAAAACAACATCTAATGGTATTAAGAATGCTAAAAAGAGTAAAATATTTGTATTTAGTTGTATATGGGGATTATTTTTAATTTTAATGACTATTGGTAAAATACTTATTTTTAAACATTTTTCTAGATTAGATTTTTCAATAATTAATATTCCTTGGTGTTCAAAAAATTGTCCAAATATTTCATTAATAACATTTATGTGCTTTTGTACATTTCTTTACTATATAGCGAGTTATCTTTTATGTAGTCTAAGTATTTTACTAAAAAAATTTATTCTTTCTAATATCTTTATTTTGCTTGTACTTTTTATTTTCGTCTATATTCCTTTAGCTTTCTTAGGAAATAGTATACATATTCTTTATTTTCCTTTTATTAGTTTTCTTGTTCCTGGTCGCTATTTTGCAGGTTATGGTGAAAAAATGTTAGGCATAGATTTTCATATAGTAATTATTGAATTGATTATTATCTTTATATTCTTTCTTCTTTCTTTTTTTAAAGGAAAAAGAAAGAACTTGATTTTTCTTTCTTTATTAATATTAATAACTGGTTGTTCAAGTAATCAAAATAATTCATCTAGTTTTCAATACAATAGTTATCATGAACTTAACTTTGCGGAAAATAAAGAATATTATTATTTTTCTAATAAGATAATAGATAAAAATGATTGGAAAGAGTATTCTTTAGTAAGAAATCTTTATGAATCTAGTAATAATTTAATTAATGTATTTCCTCAAAAAGATGGTTTTTTTTATACTATTGACGATGATGAAAGTGAATATTTATATCTCTTTAATAATGATTTTCAAGATGTTAAATTAAAAAAGTTATCTTCTTTACAAAAGAATTTTATGAATATAGAACAACAACATATCCCTATTTCAGATAAGAATATATTAGGTATTATTGGTAACAGGAATAGATATTATATTATTTATAGTGACAAAATAACTAATCAAAATAATAAAGTTGTTTATAAAGGAAAATTAACAAACCATTATTCTATTTATCATCAATATCTTTATTTTCTACAAGATGATTATACAATCATTAAAATATCTCTAGATACATTTAAAAAAGAAAAATTAGATACTCCATTATGTGATTATTTCTATATAAAAAATAATCATCTCTATTTACACAATATTCAAGATGATAAGTTATATTGTGATAATCAAATTCTATTTAATGAACAAATTGAAAATAGTGATATATATAAAGATAAACTATATTACACCCAAAATGATGGTTTATTTATGTATGATTTCACTTATAAAAAAAGTACTTTATTAACAAAAGAAAAAGTATATTCATTAAAAATATCAATAGATGGAAAATATTTATCTTATATAACAGATAGCACTAAAAAAAATAAAGAAATTAAAATAATCATTAAAGATTTAAAAAAGAATAAAATAGTATATGTTAGAGATGCATAAAAGTCATGGATAAACCATGACTTTTTAAATAATATAATCTGTATCTCCTCGATATCTTGCTAGAAACTGTTGTGTCCTTGGCATTTGAGGATGATCAAATATTTGTTTAGCTGTGCCACTTTCAACAATTTGTCCTTGATCCATAAAAATCACTTTATCTGATATTTGATGTGCAAAAGACATTTCATGAGTCACAATAATCATTGTGATATTTTCATCAGCAACACGTCCTTTAATATCCCTCATTTTAGTAATTTCAGTATTATATTTTTTAGTGATAATTGCTGGATATGAGTATGTATGTGGAATTGAAAAATCATATTTTTTCTTTCTTTCAGCAGTAATAGCCACTTGGTTAGTTACTAAATCATATTTATCTGAATCAAGTCCAGCAATTAAACTATACCATTTAACTTCTACAAATTTAACTTTGACCCCTAATTCTTTAGCAAGCGCTTCTGATACTTCTACATCATAACCTACTAAATTATCGTTATCATCATGATAAGAGAAAGGAGCAAATGTCCCTTCTGCTCCAATCACGATTTCTTTATTTTCTTGAATTTTATCCCATGTATTTTCTTATTTAGATGAAGCACATCCTGTTGTCACACTTGCTAGTAAGGTAAGTGCTAATAATTTAATCCCTAATTTTTTCATTGTTGTTTTCCCTTTATAATAGATGATATTCATGTTCCCATTTACTATTTACAAAATAATTAGCTGCTTTTTTAGCTTCAGCTAAATCCATGAATGTATAATTTCCACATTCTTCTTCCTTAGCCCCTGGAATCTCTTGATCCCAAGAGGCAATTTGACTATAAACATCTTTTACAACTTCTTTAATCACTTCTAAATCTAAATCTCTCACAATCAAATAAAAGCCTGTCATACAACCCATTGGTCCAAAATAAATCACTTGATCTTTATATTTACCATTTCTAAGTAATGTTGCGCCAATATGTTCAATCGTATGTGCTGCTTCTGGTTTTAAAGCTGGCTCAACGTTAGGTTGTGTCATTCGAATATCATATGTAATCAAATCCCCATCAATTCTTGATACATAAACTCCTTTAGTTAGTTTTCGATGATCAACACTAAAACTTGTAATTCTTTCCATTTTTAATTCCCCCATTTTATTTTGTACCAATTTATTCATTTCATATATAATTAATATGATATAAGAATATAACATTCACTTATCCATGTCAAGCAAAAGCTATGTGACTAAAAGAATTAAAATTTTTTATTTTTTTAAAGAAAAAAGCAAAAAAAGAGACGATATATATAGTAGGAGGTATATTTTATGGAAGGTATAATTGAAAAAAGTTCATCTAATCATAAACTAGTATTAGATAACTATTGTAAGTTGATTATTTGTCATGAAGAAATATTAAGTAGAATAGTTATATGTTTTGTTGATGAAGCAAAACATTTAACTCTGAATGAGATTGAAAGATTGATCAAAGAAAAGAAATCTTTTCAACATTTAGATAAAGAAAACTTTATTCCCTATAGTGGTAAAACGAATTATGATTTCCTTTGTACGATTGATTTATCACAAAGAATCTATCTAAATGTTGAAATACAAAATGACCCCAATCCAGGTTATTCTCTGATTACACGAGGTCTTACTTATATCTCAAGAATCATGACCACACAATGGAAAAATGAATATTATGACTATGATTATAATCATATAAAGAAAGTCTATTCAATTTGGATATTACCACAATCTGCCAAAAAGAATGATGGTCATATCAATGCATATAAGATAGATGAAATAAATATCAATGGAACAACAATAGAAAGAATAGAAACCTATGACAAAGGTGTACTTATTATGATATACTTAAACAAAGAACATGATACTAATGAAAAGTATATAATCTATGATAACATACTAACACCACTTGTTGCTTTTTTAAATAATGTATTAAGTTATCAAGAAAAAAGAAGAATCATGAAAGAATATGGATTTAATGTAATAGATAAGGAGGTAGAAAAGATGTGTAACTTAGGAGAAATGATTGAAAGAGAAGCAATTCAAAAAACGAAACAAAGTGAAAGAAAAAAAAGAAATATCATGGTAGTAAAAAATCTTATTCATAATTTAAATACTACTTTTTCTAACGCAGTAGAATTACTTGGATTACCTCAACAGGAAATTGATGAGATTAAAAAATATTTTCAATCATAAAGAAAATGTATCAACTTAAATCTATAAGTTGATACATTTTTATTGATAATTTAATACAAATAATTCTTCATTATTTTTTATAACATTTAAATCATAATCATAAACTTCTTTTAAAGTCTTTTGATTAATCACTTCATGAGGTTTTCCTTGAAACATCAGTTGTCCATTTTTCATTGCTATAATTTCATCACTATAATGAATTGCTTGATTAATATCATGATGTACCATAATAATAGTGATTTGATATTCTTTGTTTATTTTTCTTAATAAATTAAGTGTCTCTATTTGAGCTTTAATATCTAAATATGTTGTTGGTTCATCTAATAAAAGTATAGGTGTTTTTTGTGCTAAAGCTAAAGCTATCCAGACACGTTGTTGTTGTCCTCCTGATAAGCTATTTAACATTTTATTTTGATGTTCTTTAAGATTTGTGACTTCTATTGCCCAATCTATTATTTGCTCATCTTCTTTTGAAAGAGATTGATGATAATTAAGATAAGGTAATCTTCCATAACCTATGATTGTTCTAACATTTAAATCCCCATATACTTGATTCTTTTGATGTACAACAGCTACTTTTCTAGCAAATTCTTTAATTTTATAATCCCATATATTTTTATTATCTAACTCAATTGATCCTTGTTGTATTTTATAAATACGACTTAATAGCATTAAAAGTGTTGATTTACCACTTCCATTAGGTCCAATAATGGTTGTTATTTTTTGATCTTTAAACTGTATATTTATATCTTTCATATAAGATTGATGATTATAACTAAAAGATAAATGATTAACTTTCATATAAACTCCTTTTTAATAATAAGATAAATATTGGACCACCTATCATTGACATAATAATTCCTGCACTTATTTCATAAGGAGCCATCAATGTTCTACCTATTGTATCAGCAACTAATAAAATAATAGCTCCACATAAGGCAGTTGTTGGGATAAGATATTTATGTTGATTACCTACAAATAAACGTGCTAAATGTGGCACAAGTAAACCTACAAAGCTTAATATTCCAGCAATAGCAACAGATATACTGCATAATAAAACAGCTAATAAAGATAAAATAAAACGATATGTATTTACATTGATTCCTAATGATAATAATGTACGATCTTCTAATCCTAATAAATCACATGCTTGTGTTAAAAAAAGTAAGATTATTAAAATTGGCACAATATAAATCATTAAAAGAAATACATCATTCCATGAATATAAAGTAATTGTTCCTGCTGAAGATGAAATAGAAGCTGACATACTTTCTATAAGAGAAACAATGGCATTCATAGTATAATGAATTGCTACACCAACAAGAATAATTCTTGTGGTATTTAAACCTGATTTCCAAGATAAACTATAAATAATAATAAATGTTATTAAGCCTCCTAGACATGTAATCATTGGTTTAAATACATATAAATCAGGTAAAAAAATACCAACTAAAAGACTCACAATATTTGCCCCTGCACTTATTCCTATTAATCCAGGATCTGCTAAAGGATTTTTAAGAACAACTTGAAATAATAATCCAGATAAAGCTAATGCACACCCTACAAGCATTGTTACAATAACTCTAGGAAAACGTATTTGATAAATACTTGCTACATCTTTGTTATATTCTATAAATAAACCTTTCATTAGTTGTATAAAAGATACTTTAATTGATCCTATATTAATTGCTAGAAAAAAGCATATTCCTAAAATAATCATTAAACCTAATATAAATAATAATGGATTCTTTTTAATGATTTTCATATAAAATTCCTTCTAAATCTTCTAATCCCTTTTGATAATTAAAATTAGCACTCATTCCAAAATACTCATGATTTAAATCATATACTTTATTATTCTTAACAGCATCAAATTGTTGCCATGTTTCATTATTAGAAAACTCTTCTTGAAAATAAGCCATTACTTTTTCAGGCATTGCATGACTTGTTCTTAAAATAAGATCAGGATTTTGTTTTAACATATCTTCTACACTTACATTAACAAAATCTTCCCCATTTCCATCTCCATAAATATTCGTACCACCTGCTAATTTTACTAAATCTCCAACATAACTAGATTCAGTTGCTACAACATAACTTCCTCCTGGAAGACCCATTAAAATAAGTACACGTGGGCTCACATTGTTTTGATATTTTTCTCTAAAAGAAATCATATAATTTGTATAATCATCAATTAATTTTTGTGCTTTTTTTTCTTTATTGAAGAATTTTCCTAATTCTTCAATACTCTTATACATTCCTGATAAACTTTTTAAATTTAAAAAACTTGAACTTATTTTTATTTTTTCATATTTACTTGCTAAATCACCTTCTAATGAATTAGGACTTAAAATAAGATCTGGTTTTAATGTAGAAAGTTTTTCCATATCTGGTGACATTGCATTTCCTAATTGAGTTGCCTTTTTATATTTCTTAGGAACTGAATAACTATCACTTTGAGGAATACCAACAACCTGTTTTGCTGGTACATCTAATTGGTCTAATATTTCAGTTATAGAAACAGATGTAGCAGCAATTGTTACTTCTTCATTTGTTTGGACTTCTTGATTTTGATTAACACATCCAGTTAATAAAGAAATTAAACAAATAAAAATAAAACTATTTTTTAACTTTTTTAACATAAACTACACCTCCTATAACGATCACGCCTAAGACTCCAATAATCCATAAAGAATAATGAGAACTTGCTTTTTGTTCCTTTTGATTTTTCTTTTTTATATTTTTGATAGTTAATTTTAATTTTCTATCTACTTTTCCTTTTGAATTAATTAAATGATTACTTAATCCTGTCGCATTTTCCATTAATGATTCTTTTGTAATTGTCCCTACTGTAGCTTGTGACGCTTCTGTATTTTCAACAGCTTCTGGAGTTGTTTCCTCTTGTGCTTTTTGTTTTGGTGTTGATGATTGAGTTGTTGTACTTGATTGATTTTCTGTTGATGCTGTTGGTGCTTGGCTTTGTGGAATCATTTGTCTGTTATAAACACCTGTTCCAGATATTGCCGAGGAAATATTTGGTTTAATAAAAAATTGAACATCTCTCCCCATAGGACTTACATACATAATAGGACTAATATAAATATCTAATGAACTTACTTGTATTCTATAATGATTAACTGTATCTCCATTTGCACTACTACTTCCTGTTTTAGTTGCTGATACAGAAGACATAGCACCACTTGATGTCATGACTTTAAAACGCACATTACTAACATTAGAAGCTAATCCAAGTCCTATAGTGATATAATATTTTCCTCCCGTTTGTTCAAGTAATAATTGTCCTTCAACAATATTACCTACCATACTATCGCCTAAAGCAATATTTTCTCCACCATCTTCTGTTTTACCTGTAAGAGGATTAACATAACTTGTTGAACGACTTATTAAATAAGCGCCATCATTTAAAGCATTTACTGGCGATAAAAATAACAACATCATCAAAGCAATAATATTTATCTGTAATATTCTTTTCATAATTCCTCCATAGAAATAATGAGGCATATTTTATGCCTCATATTTTTTTTGTAAAACAACAAACATAAATAATGAAATCATACCTAATACACTCATCATTGTGATAGGGGCTTGATCTCCTGTTTTTACTGCTTGACTTTCTTGTTGATTATCTTTTTTAGTTTCTGTTTTATTTTCAGTAGCTGTATTACTTGCTTGATTTTGATTATTTTCTTTTGGATCTTCTTTTTTAGTATTTGTTTCTAATTCAGTTTTATCTGAAATATATGTTAATGTACTATAATCAACTTTAATTCTTGCTTCTAAATCCATATTACCCATCATAGCAACATGTGGATTCATCATTACATTGATATATTCATCTTCATGAGGTAATTCAAATGACCATAATGTTGGATTACCTTGTGTATCTTTTTCTATAATTGTAGCACTATGATTTTTATAATCTTCTTGAGCACTTCCAATATAGAATTCTTGTAAACTTGCTTTAATTGTTCCAAATGACATTTCTTTTGTAGAAATATACATTGTTGCTTTTCCATCTTTAACAATAATTTTAGCTTTAGAATCTAAAGCAGCAGCTGCCATAGATGCTTTATCACTTGTTGCATTCCATAATGCAACATCTACACTATATGTACCATCTTGATTAAATCTAGAAGGAATTACTTTTGTTAGATGATCTAAATCTAAAGATAATCTAGCAGTAGCACCTCTATTACTTCCGCCGTAATAGAATTTAACATTTGTAAGTTTTACATTTTGATCTAATTTAAATTGAACCTTTGTTGGATGTCCATTTTCTTCTTCAATAATTGTTGCTTCTTGATATGTTCCATCTTTTAATTGATATTCCATTTTATCAACTGAAGCTGTTTGACCATACATTGTCATTTCTTTTAATTTTAATGTAACAGTCACTTCATTATTGTTAACATTTATTTGTGCTGATTCAATTGCCTTAGCTGCCATTGATTGACCATCACTATTTTCTTTTAAAACATCAACTGGAACATTATATGTACCATCTTCTAAAACATATTCTTTTTGTAATTGTTGAACATTATCTAAATCTAATGTTAATGTTACATTTGTTGGATAATCCTTTCCTTGTCCCATAAAATAATTCATAAAATCAACTGTAATTGATAAAACTGTTGAATTATTTTCATCTAATTGAGGTAATTCAAAAGAAATTTTTTCTGGTACTTCTACTTCTAATGTTTCTCCACCCATTCCTTGTGTAGACTTTTCTACTTTTGTTGAAAGAGTTGTTCCATTAGCAATTGTTAGAACATTTGCATAATATTCTTTTCCTAAATTAATAATCATATTTTGTAAAGTAGCAATTGCTTGCATTTTTCCATCTTCATTTACTGTTACTTCTAATGAATCTCCAAATGCTTTTGCAAAAGCTGTTTGTACCGCTGGAATTGGTGCAGCACTTGTTAAACTTTTGATTGGAACTTGATATGTTCCTGCTTTTGATAAATCATTATTTAATGCATGTACTGAATTAAATGATGTAAGTTGTAAACATAATGCCATCATTAGGGCTAATGTTATTTTTAATAATTTTTTCATGTTGACCTCCCTTTTGTAAGTTAGCTTAAACTAACTAAAGAGAGTTTAGCATTTCTTTTCCATTTTTCAATATTTTATTTTGTTTCAGGTGTGTAACATAAAAGATACTATTTTATGATTATTTGTTGATATAACTACACTTTTATAGATGTTTTACATGTGAAACAAAAAAGCCTTCCATCAAAGGAAGACTTTTATTTTTTATATTATTTTTCGAAATCAAATTCTTGGAAAACATCACTTACTGGTAAATTATTTTCAATACTTTCAATTGTTTTAGCAAGTAATGAAGCTACTGAAACAACTTTTAATTTATCGAATTTCTTTTCTTCAGGTAAGATAATTGTATCAGTTACAACTACTTCTTTAGCTGAACAGTTTTTCAATCTTTCAACAGCTGGTCCTGAGAATACTGGGTGTGTACATGCAACAAATACATTTTTAGCACCTTTTTCAAGTAACATATCAATACCTGCTACAATAGTTCCACCTGTATCGATCATATCATCAATCATGATACAGTTTTTACCTTCAACATCACCTAATACACCCATGATTTCAGCAACGTTAGGTTTTGGTCTTCTTTTATCAATGATAGCTACTGGACAATCTAAAGCAACTGCCATTTTACGAGCACGAGTAGCTCCACCATGATCTGGTGAAACAACACAGATATCATCTAAGTTTTTATTTTTGAAATAATTACAGATTAATGGTAATGCTTGCATATCATCTACAGGAATATTGAAGAATCCTTGGATTTGTGCAGCATGTAAATCAATTGTTACAACACGATTAACACCAGCAGTTGTTAATAAATCAGCAACTAATTTAGATGTAATTGGTTGTCTAGGCTTTGCTTTTCTATCTTGTCTAGCATATCCAAAGTATGGCATGATAGCTGTAATTTCTCCAGCTGATGCTCTTTTTAAGGCATCTGCTAAAACTAAGATTTCCATTAAGTTTTCAGTAACAGGATTAGATGTTGATTGGACAATGAAAACATCTTTTCCACGAACTGATTCATCAATTTCAACTAAGATTTCTCCATCAGCGAAATGGTGAACTTTTGATTTTCCCATTTCACAACCTAAATTATCACAAATATCTTGTGCTAATTCTACTGATGATGATAAAGCAAATACTGTAATTTTGTTTTTCATTTTTTCTTTTACCCCTATTTTCCTATTTTATTTCTTTTTTCTTCTAATACTTTACTATAACCTTCTTTGTTCACTTGTCTACTTCTAGCAATTGCAAAAGCATCTTCATGAACTTCATCTGTAATTGTTGATCCAGCAGCAATAAATGCATTTTTACCAACAGTTACAGGAGCAACTAAATTAGAATTGCAGCCAACGAAAACGTTGTCTTCAATTACTGTTTGGAATTTATTTTTTCCATCATAGTTGCTTGTAATAGTACCACAGCCAATATTTACGTTTTCACCAACTGTCGCATCTCCAATATAGCTTAAGTGCGCAGCTTTACTTCCTTTACCAAAAGTTGCTTTTTTCATTTCCACAAAGTTACCCATGTGGACATTTTCTAAGATATGACAATGATTTCTAAGTCTTGCATATGGTCCGATATCAACACCGTTTTCAATAATCGAATCAGCAATAACAGAGAATTTAATTTCTACGTTATCTTTGATTTCTACATTATCAAATTCACAATAAGGTCCAATATGACATCCATTACCAATCACTGTTTTTCCTTTAATAATACATCCTGGTTCAATTGTTGTATCATGACCAATCACTACATCTCTACCAATATAAGTATTTGTCATATCTACAATATTTACACCATCTAATAGATGTTTTTTATTAATACGATATTGTAATTGTTTTGTTGCTTCTTGTAATTCAAACTTATCATTAATTCCACCAACTTCTGATAAGTCATCAATTTTATAACCACCAACATTTAAATTTTGATGATTCATAATTTCAATTACATCTGTAATATAGTATTCATTTTGAGCATTGTTATTTGTTACTGATTCTAATGCTTTAAATAAAGCAGCATTATCAAAGCAATATTCTCCAACATTCATTTCAGAAATATTTCTTTGTTCATCTGTACAATCTTTATACTCAACAATACCTTTAACTTGATCATTTTCTCTAATAATACGACCAAATTTCTTATTTAAGTCACAATCACATGTCATGACTGTTCCTTTCATTTGATGTTCATTATGATATTGAATTAACCCTTGTAATGTTTCTTTAGTAATTAATGGTGCATCACCATTTAAAACAATAGTTGTTCCTTCTTTATCTCCTAAAACATCTTTTGCTTGCATCAATGCATGTCCAGTTCCTAATTGTTCTTTTTGCATTACGAACTCAACACCATCAACAAGTTTCATGACTTCTTCAGCTTTATGTCCAACAATAACATAAATACCATCAACACCTAAACCTTTTAATTCATCAACGATATGACAAACCATAGGTTTATATAAAACTTCATGTACTACTTTAGGCTTGTCGGATTTCATTCTTGTACCTTTTCCGGCAGCCATTACTACTGCGTAAGTTTTCATCGTCACACCCCTCTACGACGTCATTCTAACAAAATATAACTCATAATTAAAGATGAATAAGACAATTTATTGCAAATTCCTACATCTTTTCAAAAAAAGAAAATCTTATCACAGATTTTCTTACTTGTTTAAAATTTTCGATTTTCTAACAAAAAAATAACGTTTTCTAAAGAATTCATATCCTTTATTCATAATTTCTTGATTTCTAGTAATACCAAATACACATGAACCACTTCCTGACATTAAAGCTCCATCAAAACCTAACTTCATCATTTCTTTTTTGATTTCTTTAATTTGTGGCACCATTTTAATAGAAGGAAGTTCTAATGTATTTTGTAGATTATCAATAACTGCTTGATAATCATTCATTTCAATTCCTTTTTTCATCTTTCTGCAATCTTGATGTTTTACCTTAGATAAATCTAATGAAGTAAATGCTTTTTGAGTTGAAACACCTTTTTTAGGTTTTACAAGTAATAAATAAGCTTCAAAAGGTTCATCAATAAATTGTAATTTTTCACCAACACCTTCAACAAAAGCTGTTTTTTCATAAATACAAAATGGAATATCTGCTCCTACTTCTTTTCCTAAAGCAGCCATTTCTTCATAAGATAAATTTAAATGAAATAATTTATTCATAGCTTTAATAACTGCTGCTCCATCAGCACTTCCACCAGCTAATCCTGCTTGCGTTGGAATATGCTTATAGACAAAGATCTTAACACCTTTTTTTAATCCGTATCTTTCTTGCATCAATTGTGCAACTTTATACATAATATTTCTTTGATCGGTAGGAACGATCTTACTATTTGACTCAATTTCAATTCCTTCATCAATGACATTAATATAAATGAGATCATGTAAAGTAATAGGTGCCATGATCATTTCTAAATCATGATATCCATCTTCTCTTTTTCTTACAACATCTAACGCTAAATTTACTTTTGCATATGCTCTTACTTTCATTTTTCATTACCTCGGATACAAATTTCTGGCAACCCCTCTTGTATCAATTCCACCAACACCTAATTGTTTAAAAGAGGTTTTCTCTATAACTTTTTCTAAATCAACATACTCTTTAATATTTGTACTTGCGATTTGAGTTGTGATAATAACAGGATCTAACGCATGAATATTTTTTCTTGAAGGACTTGATGCAAAGTTAGCACCACTCGCTACTAGAAGTTCATAGTATGACTGACACGCTCCTGCAAAGATTACTAATGCATCTTTGTCGGGTTGATATTCTCTAGCCTTTTTGATTGCTTCTACAAAATCTAAACTGTGCAAATAATCTTGACTATTTCTTTTATGTCCATTTTTTTTCAAAGCATCATGTCCTGTAATGACTAAAAGATGTGGATTATGTTTTTTTAATAGGTTGGTTATTTTACTAGCAAACTCTTCTTCTTTAAAATAATAACCATATGCTCTAATACCATATTCTTGATATTTTTTCATACACATCTTTAAATAAGAAGGATCTCCATCTAAATGTAAAACACTTCCCTTTAAACATTTTTCTTGTGGTAAATGCACATCTTCTATTACTCTTTTCTCTTGAACAAGCTCTAAATCATCTATTTCACTATCCGCAATCAAACGATACTCTATTCCTCTTAAATAACAAATATTTTCTTGTATATCAATGACTTCAAAAATAATATCTTGATGATATTTTTTTCTACTTACAATATCACCTATCTTCATTCTATCACCATTATATAGTATGTTTATATAATGATTTTGTGATAACCTGATAATCTTCTAATGTAAGTTGTTCACATCTTAATTTTTGATCTATTTGATTTTCATTTAAAACATCTAATGCATTTTGATATTCTTGTTTTAAATTATTATAAATCGTTTTTCTTCTTTGTTTAAAAGCACTATTTAATACTTTATATAAATCTAAATTAGCTTCCTTATTAATTGTAATCTTTAAAATAGCACTATCAATATGAGGTGCAGGAATAAAAACATTTTGACTTACTGTAAACATATATTCAATTTTACCCATATCTTCAATCATATACATCAGTGGACTTTTATAATCGCTTGTATATTTTAAAGCCACTTCTTTTTGTACCATCACGACAATTTCATCAATAACTTTACTTTCAGTTAAAACCTTTTCAATAATTTGAGTTGTAATATAATAAGGCAAATTAGCTACTAAAATAACTTTTTCATACTTATCCTTTAAAGTCATTAAATCCTCTAAATTTACTTTTAAAAAATCTTCAAAAACAATCTCAATATTTTCCTGATTTAAAAACTCTTCATAGACTCCTTTAAAACGTGTATCTATTTCATAGCTTCTTACATATCCTGCATAACGTGCTAATACTTGAGTTAAAGCACCAATTCCAGGTCCTACTTCAATCACTGCACATTTTTCATTAACACTTGAACAACGAACGATTTTTTCTACGACATGAGGATCAATTAAAAAGTTTTGCCCATATTTCTTTTTAGGATATAAATCATATTTATCTAATATATATTGAGTTGTACTTTTAGTCGCTATATCCTTCATTCTCTAACTCCTTCTCTATCATTTCCCTGGAAATACCCACCATATTTAATCTTTTAAACAAAGTCTTTGCATTGCCATATCCTAAATGAAATAAATCATAAACCTTTAATCTTTTCTTTTTATCTCCAATAATATCTAATTCTAAAAACTCTTTCCAAGAAATACTTTCTTCTTGATTTGAAAATGTAACAACATTTTCAATTGCTTTCTTTACAGCTTCTTTATTTGCTTCAGCAATACCTAATTTCTTTCTACCAATAGCATCTTTTCTATCAACAAAAGCATGTTTACAATTTTGTACATATTTTTCTACTTGATTTCTAATCTTTAATCCTGGATAATCTGGATCCGTTAAGACAATAACTCCTCTTGTCTTACTAGCTTCTTTAATAAGTTCTAATGTTTTTTCATCTAATCCTAATCCATGTGTTTCAATAGTATCAACATCATATAATTCTTTTAATAATTGACTATCTGTTTTTCCTTCAACAACTACTATTTCATTAATTCTTTTCATAACTTTACCATTTTAAATAAATCGTCTTCAATTGATCATTCGTGATATATTGAATATGATCTACCCCTTCTATTAAACGATAGGCATCTCCTTCTTTTGTTAATCTTTCTTTAGCATCATTATATACTTCATTTGAAAATTGCAAATAACATTCTCTTTGATTTTTATTTATTTTAGCTTTTAAAGTATTTAATTGATATAAATCAAAATACAACCCTTCTTCTTTAAAATAAGTATGTTTATCATTTTTGGTTATTTTATAATGATCATCTAAATCATACATTTGTTTCATTGTTTGACTATCAAACATCAAATAATTATTATTGATGATTTCCTCATCAGCTAATACTAAATCACCCCAGGTTGCATCTATATAATAATAATCATTGTCATATTTTATCATATTTATTGCATGTTTGTCTCTTCTTCCTTTTATTGTTTTCCCTGTTAAAAATGTTGCTTTAAAATGCAATTGATTGAGTAGATATTGCATTGTTTTTGCATAACCACTACAAACTGATTGATGATTAATAAGAACACTGATTATTTCTTGGTTATATTTTGCTTGTTCATTATACTTACAATGAGTAATAACGTCATCATAAATATATTTTATTTTTTGATAGGACTTTAAATCTTGTGTATCCTCTTTTAGTTGTTTGACAATTTTCTTTATCCTTTTTTGATCTTTAAGAATTTCTTTTTCTTTCATACTATATTCAAAATTAAAAAGACCTTTTGTATTAAGAGACCATTCCTTAATATAAAATAACTCTGGATGATCCTTTAAAACCGCATTAACAATTTTACTTACTTTATCTATCTCTTTTTCTTTAATATAAATATTTTGTTTTCTTGTATAAGCAATATTATAAATTATTTGATAGAGTTGTTTTTGTTTTTTATTTAAAAGCTGATAATGATATTTAAAGCATTGATCTTGTTTAAATTTATTTTCTATACTTTGGTAAGATTGTGGAAAACATCCACATAATAAAAATAATACAAGTAGACTAATCAGTTTTTTCATTTTAAAAAAAATAATCTAGCGAATGCTAGATTACTCTTCCCTCAATTTATATTCAAAATAACTCTTACCAAAATAAACTACACTACCTGCCAAGAGCATCATTAATAATCCTAAGCACATAATAAACATCCCCTTCTTATTCATATCATACTCTTTTATACTATTTTATGCAAATTATTTAGATTTTATATCCTTTTTTTACTTCCTTTTTTTCTACAATCTTTTTAAAACTATTATTATAAAATATTATTAGTAAAATAAATATTTTTAAACTTGTTCAATGATTTAAAAGGGGTTAAAATTATAATAAGTAGGTGATATGATGAATGCCGATAGATTATTTATGCTTGTTGATACATGTGCCAATATTGATGAAGTAAAACACGAATTTCCAAATTTAGATTTTTTAACTTATTTTTATGCTTTATTAGGATATTACTGTATTCCTACAATCAAGTTATATAATGAAACAAAAATTGATGAAAACACTTTGAATGGTATTCTTAATGGAAAAATTCAACCTCAAAGAGATGATCTTATTCAAATGAGTTTAGTTTTAAATATTGATTTAAAGAAAACAAACTTTATGCTTTCTCTTGCTGAATGTGAAACATTATCCTATAAAGAAAGTAGAGATAGTTTAATCATTTGTGCTATTAAAAATCATTATTCAATTAATAAAACAAATATGATGTTATCAACCTGCAATCTTATCAAAATATAAATAGTGGTTCAAAAATGAACCACTATTTTTCTATTTATTTAAGTTTTTAAATGCTGTTGAAAGCATTAATTTAATACGATTTAATTGGTTAACTTCACTAGCTCCTGGATCATAGTCAACAGCTACAATGTTACTTTGAGGATATTTCTTTCTTAAAGCCTTAATAGCACCTTTACCTGTAACATGGTTTGGTAAACATCCAAATGGTTGCATACATACAATATTTGGTGCTCCACTTTCAATAAGTTCAATCATTTCACCAGTTAAGAACCAACCTTCACCTGTTTGGTTACCAATTGAAACAACTTCTTTAGCTTTATCAGCAAGATGTTCAATAGAAGCTGGTGGAGCAAAACATTTTGATTTTTCTAAAGCTTTGATCATATCTTTTCTTAAGAAATCAACGGCTTTAATTGCGAATTCACATAGCTTAGTAGCTTTAGCTGTCGCATTGAAATGTTTTCTTTCAAATGTTGTTGAATAGAAACAATATTGGAAGAAATCAATTAAATCTGGCATAACCGCTTCTCCACCTTCTCTTTCAATAATATCAACAATTTGATTATTAGCAGTTGGATGGAATTTAACAAGGATTTCTCCTACTAAACCAACTCTTGGTTTCTTGATATCCAATAAAGGTAATTCATCAAAATCTTTTACGATTTGATAAACATTTTTCTTAAATTCTTTCATGCTACCTGTTTCAATATTTTTCATACATTTTTCTACCCATGATTGGTAAAGTCTATTGGCACTTCCTTTTTCTTTTTCATATGGTCTTACACGATAAAGGACTCTCATGAATAAATCTCCATACATTGCACCGATAATAACTTTCTTAGCAAGTGAGTAGGTAATTTTAAATCCTGGGTTCGATTCGATACCTTGTAAATTGGCACTAATTACTGGTACTTGTTCTAAACCGGCATCTTTTAAAGCTTTACGGATAAATCCGATATAGTTTGTCGCACGACATCCACCACCTGTTTGAGAAATGATCAAGGCTGTTTTGTTGACATCATATTCACCACTTGTTAAAGCTTCCATCATTTGTCCAGCGACAAGGATACTTGGGTAACATGCATCATTATTAACATATTTTAATCCTGCTTCTGTAGCTCCTTTATCTACTGATGGTAAAACTTTTAAGTTATAACCACTTTCTTGCATTGCCTTTTCAACAAATTGGAAATGGATTGGTGACATTTGTGGACAAAGGATTGTCCAACGATCATCTTTCATTTCTTTAGTGAATGGTACTTTGACTGGTTTATATTTTTTAGATAAATCAATTTCTTTATTTTCTTGTTTATCAATTGTTGCTTTTAATGAACGGATACGAATACGAATTGCTCCTAAGTTACTTCCTTCATCAATTTTAATAAGTGTATAGATTTTATTTCTCGCATTTAAGATTTCTGCCACTTGATCAGCCGTAACAGCATCTAATCCACAACCAAATGATGTTAATTGAATTAATTGTAAGTTTGGTTGAGATGAAACAAAGGATGCTGCATGGTACATTCTTGAGTGATATGTCCATTGATCCACAACACGTAATTCTTCTAATTCTTTATCTAAATGACAAACACTGTCTTCTGTTAAAACAGCCATGCCTTCACCAGTAATTAAATCAGCTAATCCATGGTTGATTTCTGGATCGACATGATATGGCCTACCTGATAAAACAACCCCTGTCATATTATTTTCTTTTAAGTAAGCAAGGACTTTTTCTCCTTCTCCTTGGATATCTAAACGACATTGTTGTAATTCTTCATAAGCATGTTCAATCGCTGCTTTTAATTCTTTATCACTAATACCAAATGATTTAAATTCATCTTTTAAGTTTGTAAACATTGTTTTACGATTACTTAAATCTATGAATGGATTTCTAAAGATGATTTCATTTATTTCTAAGTTATCTACGTTATTTCTAATAACTTCTGGATAAGAAGTTACGACTGGACAGTTGTAATGATTTCCTTGAGTAACATTTTCTTTTCTTTCATAAGCAACTGAAGGATAGAAAATATATTTAATTCCTTTTTCAATTAAGCTTTCAATATGTCCGTGTGATAATTTAGCTGGATAACATACACTTTCTGATGGAATAGATTCAATTCCTTTTTCATAGATTTTTTTACTTGAACGTGGTGATAAGACTACTCTGAATTTTAAATCAGTAAATAATGTATGCCAGAAAGGATAGTTTTCATACATATTTAAAACACGAGGAATTCCTACTGTTCCACGTTTTGCTTCTTTAGCCGTTAATGAACGATAATTGAAAACTCGACGATATTTATAATCATATAAGTTTGGTAATTGTTTTGATTTAGGAGGTAAGTTTGCTCCTCTTTCACATCTGTTTCCACTGATATGTTCACTACCATCATTAAATGAAGAAACTGTTAACATACAATGATTTGTACATTTTTGACAATAACGAATTGTACTTTCATAACCGAAAGCATCAACTTGTTCCTTATTAAGTAACGTTGTTCCTTGTCCTTGATATCTTTCTCTAGCAATTAAAGCAATACCAAAGGCTCCCATTAATCCAGCGATATCTGGACGAATCGCTTTGATTCCTGTTTCTTGTTCAAAAGCTCTTAAAACAGATTCATTATAGAATGTTCCACCTTGTACTAATACTGATTTACCAATACTTTCAGGCGAACGTAATTTAATAACTTTATATAAAGCATTTTTAATAACAGAATAAGCAAGACCTGCAGAAATATCTTCAATCTTAGCTCCTTCTTTTTGTGCTTGTTTTACTTTAGAGTTCATAAATACAGTACAACGTGATCCTAAATCAATTGGTGCTGTTGATTGTAAAGCTAGATTAGCGAAATCAGCAACATTATACCCTAATGATTTTGCGAATGTTTCAATAAATGAGCCACATCCTGATGAACAAGCTTCATTTAATAAAATATCTTGAATAATACCATCTTCGATCTTGATAGCTTTCATATCTTGTCCACCGATATCTAAGATAAAGGAAACATCATCTTTAAAATATTTAGCGGCTGTAAAGTGAGAAATTGTTTCTACTTCACTGACATCCATTTTAAATGCAGATTTAATTAAAGCTTCACCATATCCAGTTGACCCAGCATGAACAAGTTCTACTCCTTTAGGTAAGATTTCATAGATTTCTTTTAAAATCTTACGAACAACTTCAATTGGATTTCCTTCATTAGATGAATAGAATGTATATAATACAGAACCATCTTCATCAACTAATACAGCTTTAGATGTTGTCGAACCAACATCTACACCTAAGAAAGCTTTTCCTTGATATGTATTTAAATCTCTTTTCTTTACTTTAGTACGATAATGTCTATTTCTAAATTCAATACGATCTTCTTCTGTTTCAAATAATGGTTTCAAAGTATCAGTTTCATCGGAAATACCATCTTTTAATGATTCTAAAATAGTAACAAGTTGATCAATTGATGTTTGATTCACTTTATCTTCTCTAGCAAGTAAACAAGCTCCCATAGCAACGAATAATTGTGAGTTTTGAGGAAAGATAACATCTTCATCTTTTAAATTTAATGATTCAATAAAACGTGTACGTAATTGATCTAAGAAATAAAGAGGACCACCTAAGAAAGCAACTTTACCACGAATAGGTTTACCACAAGCAAGACCACTAATTGTTTGATTAACAACTGCTTGGAAAATAGAAATAGCAATATCTTCTCTTGCTGCACCTTCATTAATTAATGGTTGAATATCTGTTTTCGCAAATACACCACAACGAGAAGCAATTGGATAAATTGTTTCATAGTTTTTAGCTAGTTCATTTAATCCTGCAGCATCTGTTTGTAATAAAGAAGCCATTTGATCAATAAAAGCTCCTGTACCACCTGCACAAGTTCCGTTCATTCTTTGTTCAAGAGTTGATTCAAAATAAGTGATTTTTGCATCTTCTCCACCTAATTCGATAGCAACATCACATTCAGGAATATATGTTTCTACTGTCTTAGTACAAGCAATAACTTCTTGAACAAATTCTACATTTAAATGATTTGACAATGATAAACCACCTGAACCTGTCATAACTACTTTAACTGGTAAGTTTCCATAGTGTTCTTGAACTTCTTTAATTAGACTTTCTATTGCTGGTTTAACATCAGAATAGTGTCTTTGATATTTTGAATAGATACATTGATGTTCTTGATCTTCCACATATAATTTTACTGTTGTTGATCCTACATCAATTCCCATGTAATATAATTTATCCATTTTTTGACTCCTTTACTAAATTAAGTGTCATTTTAGAAATCGTATTTCTAAATTGTTTCACTTCTTTTTCATCAATTCCATTTAACATAATTTCTTCTAATTGAATCACATGATTTTCTATTTTTTCTACCGTACTATAAGCATGATCAGTTGCAGTAATTTTTTTCATACGCTTATCATTTTCAACAGGTTCTTTGATAATGTAACCATTCTTTTCTAATGAATTTAATAAACCTGTCGCTGTAGATCTTCTTATATTAAAATACTTCTCTATATCCTTTTGATAAACTTCTTCATCATTTTTACAAATATATACAAGAATTAAACCTTGGGGACCTGACAACAAACAATCTATACCATGTATATTATCTAAATAACGCCCCATATATTTAGATAAAACTCTTATCTCCATTCCTATCCTTGGCTCCATAAAGGCCTCCTTTTTGTTCGGCTGCTAACATTATACGCTTTTGTCACACTATGTCAAATTATTTGAAATTTTATTATTTAAACAAAAAAATAGATATTTTCATATCTATTTAAATAAAGCACTTCCTATTCTAATCATGGTAGATCCATGTTTTAAAGCTTCATGATAATCATTAGACATTCCCATTGATAACTGATCCAATTGATACATTGGATAATCTTTTTGAAGTCTTTGTAAGAGTTCTTGTGTCATTTTAAAATACTTTTCAGTTTCACTACTTTCAATATGTGGTGCCATCATCATAAGTCCTCTTACTTTCACATGAGGATAATCTTTTAAACTATTAAATACTTCATCAATTTCTTCTACTTCAAAACCATGTTTACTTTCTTCTTTAGCAATATTTACTTGAATTAAAACAGGCATTTCTAAATCTCTTTTAGCGGCTTGTTTTTCAATTTCTTTTAATAAAGAATAACGATCTACTGCATGAATTAAAGTTACTTTATCAATAATATATTTAACTTTATTAGGTTGTAATGTTCCAATAAATTGAAATTCACCATTGCCATGATATTTCTCATATTTTTCTAAGAAAGCTTGTACTCTGTTTTCACCAAAACATGTTACACCTAATTCTTCTAATTTTTCTATTTCATGAACATCTACATATTTTGTAGCTGCAACAAGTTTTGCTGGTTTTACTTCCTCTAATATCTTTTTAACTGCTTCTTCATTTACGATCATAAAATCATCCTTTCATGATAAATTCTTACTTTATTATAATTCAATCAAAAAGAAAAACAAGAACTTAGTCTTGTTTTAATCTTATTCTTTCTGATTCCTTTTTTAATACTTTCATTAAAATAGGTGCACATATTAAATAAAAACAAAAGTTTCCTACTGCATGAAAAGTATCAAATAACAATCCTGCCATATAATAAACAATATATAAAGAAGGACCACCTAACATTAATTGTTCTAGAGAAACAACAATACCAAAGACATACCCCATAAAAAAGGAAAAGATAGCCATAGGAAACAGTTTTGGTTCCTTATGTATCTTTTTTAAAAAATCTAATAAAACCTGTGTAATCAAACAAATAACAACCCACGCAAGTATTTGAAAGAAAGTCCATGTTCCCATGCCTAAAAACAAATTAGAAACAACAGTTGTAACAATACTTAATTTAACTCCAAAACCTAATCCAAATAACATGACAGAAATAATAATGATAGAAGTAACAGGTTTAATATTAGGTAATGCTTGTAGATATATACGAGAGGCAATATTAACAGCTGCTAATATTCCTATTAAACTAATTTCTTTTACTTTACTTGAATGCATATAGTCTCCTATTCATAGTTAACATAATACCAAACAACTTTATCGCCATCTTTTAAATTGTATTTAATTGCTGCCTTATTAGGCGCAACACCATTAACACTATACATCCATCCAGACATTGGCCCATGTTGCTTTTCTTTTAAACCACCTATTCCTGAAACATAATAATCACTACCCTCAACTTCTTTACCATTTTTAGCTGCTATAATTTTTAATACACTTAAAGCATTACTATTTTTATCAACATTTAAAGTACCAGCCATCATTGTATTTCCCATTCCAATTACTTGAATATTTATTGTAATTTTTTCATTAGTTGGTTGTTGATTCGATGAACTATTGGTTGATGAATTATTTAACTGATTATTACTTGTTTGTCCACTATTTGATTGAGATTGATTTGTAGAACTTTGAGAATGACCTACACTACTACTTTTACCATTGCTTTGAGTTGTAGATGATGATTTACTATTTGATTTACTTTCATCATTTGTTTTTGTTTCATCTGTTGATTGTGTTGATGATTGACTGTCACTTTGTGTAGGCTCTGTTTCTTGTGTTTGATCAGTAGTCTCTTGTTTCTCTTCTTTTTTAGTTTCCTTAGTATTTTTTTCTTTCTTATTTTTTGTAGTATCTACTTGTGATACTTGATTGGTCTTATAATTTCCAGTAACACCATTATAAATAGAAAAACTACCAATAAAAACAAAAGAAATTGTAATAAATAATATTACAATTCTTTTTGTTTTATCCATATTTTTTATTTTATTAATGAACTCTTTCATATTCTTTTCTTAATACTAAGAATAATCCACCAGACACCATTGATAATGAAACAAAGATAACAACATTAGTTTCATCTCCAGTTTTTACTGAAGTTGTTTTTTGATTTGTTGTTTCAACTTTATTTGTAGATTGGCTATCTTTTTTTGTATCTGTTGGTTGTGCTGGTTTTGTGTTATCAGGTTGTTCTGGATTCATCATTTTATCATAAGCTTTTTTTGCTTTTTCAAAAACTGAACCATTTTTATATGTACCTAATGTTTTAGCTACTTCTGCAGTTGTATATTCTGCATTATAACCACTTGGGAATGACCCATCGCTTAATTGTTTATTTAAAAGACAATCTATTGGATGAATAGTATAGCTATCATTTAATAAACTATTTGTATCATAGGCGAACATTCCTTCTAATACTTGTGATTGAGTATCTACATTATCAGCAGTAACCCATCCTGTTGTTGTCATTGTTGTATTATTTTTAATATAATCAATTGCTTTATTAATAGTAGTGGCATATTTTTCTTTATTAACAACTGCTAAACCTTCGATAACCCATCCTGTAGTATCATAGTCAGCATAGTAAACTCCACCCCATTCATAACCACAAACACTAGATGATGCTAAATCTGTATTTAACTTATCAGCAAGTAAATTTGTTTTTTCTGATGATGTAGCATATAAAGCATATAATGTCCAAATATCTGAAGAAGCTCCCCAGCTACCTTCAACATTACCATTTTCATCAATTTGGCTTTCTAATGTTTCTTTGTCTTCTGTAGGATCAATTCCTAATAAAACTTCTGTTACAATTTTTTTAGAAAGTGATGTTTTACTAAAATCTACTGAAGAAATATCAAATTGATTACTTTCTGCTTCTAACCCTAAAGATTCTACAGCAAGAATTTTATCTGCATTATTTAAAGTATTGTTATTTTTATAATATTCAACAACTTTAGAATAAACATCATTAATTTTTGATGTATCATAAGAAGCTGCCGATACACCAGAAATAGCAGTCATAAAACATAATACTGAAATCATAAGACTGCATACAATTTTTTTCATTTTCATATTCTTTCCCCTTTCAAATTAAATAACTCCTAAATAAAAACTAGGCATAGTTATCCTAGTTTATCTAGAAGAACTACTTTATACTCCGTAAAGTGTATCCTTAGATATAGGCAAGTATTCCGACTCTGTTTCATTGTTTAAGCGTCTTCCCAGTTTCCCAGTGACTTTGATGCTTATTCTCCACATTACGGCGGCGGGACCGTTCAGGTATTTCACCTGATTCCTTTTTAATTTAAATATATAATATTTAAAACCTATAAATATTATTCAATTTTACTTTGTACTTGGATATTATATTATAATTGATAAAAAAAATATAGACAGAATAGAAAAAAATCGCATGAAATCATGCGATTTTAGATTATCTGATTGTTGTACCTACTGGTAATTCTCCTGCATCTACAACACCTAATACTTTTTTATCTCCACCGGCAAGAACCATACCTTGTGATTCTACTCCTCTTAATTTAGCTGGTTTTAAGTTTGTTACAACAATAACTTTTTTACCAGTAAATTCTTCTGGTGAATAAACATCAGCAGTACCACTTACGATTTGTCTTGGTGTTTCTTCACCAACATCAATTTGGCTTACTAATAATTTATCAGCATTTGGATGTTTTTCACATTTAATAACTTTTCCTACTTTTAATTGAATTTTAGAGAAGTCATCAATTGTAATTTCTTCTTTTGTTTCTTTAGCTTCTTTTTCTTTCTTTTCTTTTACAGCTTTGATAGAAGCTTTTTGTTTTGCTTCAATAACTTCTACTTTTTTAGCAACTTCTTTTGGATCTAATCTAGCAAATAACATTTCTGGCTTTTCAACTACTTTTGTTCCTGATGCATAGTTTCCAAATTCTTTTAAGCTTTCAAAATCACGTTGATCTGTATTAATTTGATCTAAGATTTTTGTAGCTGTTGAAGGCATATATGGATATAGCATAACTGCTGAGAATCTGATTGCTTCAATTAAGTTATATAATACTGTAGCTAAACGATCTTTTTTAGTTTCATCTTTAGCTAATGCCCATGGCATTGTTTCATCAATATATTTGTTTGTTCTTCTTAATAAGTTGAAGATTTCATCTAATGCATTTGATGCTTTGAATTCATCCATTTTAGCAATAGATTTAGCTGGCATAGCTAACGCTAAATCTTTTAATTCTTGATCTACGTCTTCACATACGTTTTTGTTTTCTACAATACCACCAAAGTATTTATTAGACATAGCAATTGTTCTATTAACTAAGTTTCCTAAAACGTTAGCAAGATCACTATTAATTCTTTCTACTAATAAATCCCATGTAATACTTCCATCATTATCATATGGAATTTCATGTAATACGAAATATCTTACTGCATCAACACCAAAGATATCTACTAAATCATCTGCATAGATAACATTTCCTTTTGATTTGGACATTTTACTTTCACCTTGTAATAACCATGGATGTCCAAACACTTGTTTAGGTAATGGAATATCTAATGCCATTAACATAATTGGCCAATAAATTGTGTGGAATCGAACGATATCTTTACCAATTAAATGTAAATCAGCAGGCCAGTATTTTTTATATAATTCACCATGATTTCCATCTGCATCATATCCAAGTCCTGTAATATAGTTTGTTAAGGCATCAATCCATACATAAACAACATGTTTAGGATCAAAATCAACTGGAATAGACCATTTAAATGATGTTCTAGAAACACATAAATCTTGTAATCCAGGTTTTAAGAAGTTATTCATCATTTCATTTTTTCTTGAAACTGGTTGAATAAATTCTGGATGATCTTCGATATGTTTAATTAAACGATCTTGATATTTAGATAATTTAAAGAAGTATGCTTCTTCTTTAGCATCATGTACATCTCCCCCACAATCAGGACATTTACCATCAACTAATTGTGATTCAGTAAAGAATGATTCACATGCTGTACAATATTTACCTTCATAATGACCTAAATAAATATCACCTTTGTCATATAATTTTTTAAAGATTTTTTGTACTTGTTTTTCATGATATTCATCAGTTGTTCTCATGAATCGATCATATGATGTATCCATCATATCCCAAATATTTTTAACTACACCTGCAACTTGATCTACATATTGCTTAGGTTCAATTCCTGCTTCTTTAGCTTTAATTTCAATTTTTTGTCCATGTTCATCTGTTCCTGTTTGGAATCGAACATTGTACCCTTCTTGTCTTTTAAAACGAGCAATTGCATCAGCTAAAATAATTTCATAAGTATTTCCAATATGAGGTTTACCTGAAGTATAAGTAATTGCTGTTGTAAGATAATAATCTTTTTCGTCTTTCATCTTCTAATCTCCTTTATAAAAATAAAAAAACGCCCTTATAAAAGGACGAATAATCGCGGTACCACCTTTTTTACACATTGCTGTGTCACTCAAAACCTTAACGCAGTTAACGATTATTTCTAACTATTTGAAATAACTACTCCTGGGCCATCTCTTAAAGTTTAACATACTGATTTTCACCAGCCATCAGCTCTCTAAATGTCTTGCTTTAACATCTTCCATTCTTCGTATTTATTGTATCCTTATTAACTTTATCAAACCCTTAAATCAATGTCAATGAGTTTCATTGAAAGAAAATATGTTTCACGTGAAACAAAAATAGTATAGCCTAAACTATACTATTTATATTCAGAATGTCCTTTATATTTTAATAAATCTGATACAGTAACGAATTGATAACCTTCTTTACTTAATTGATCTAAAGCCATTTCTAATCCAGCAACAGAATTTTCATGAATATCATGAATCAAGACAATATTACCATCACCAGTTTTAGACTTAGCATCTCTAATAATATTATCACATACAATTTGAGCACCATTTGTTACTTTACTATAACGCCAATCTTCTGTATCTCCATCCCATAGAATCATACTTAAACCATAAGAATAGAATGCAGATTTAACTGTATCATTTTTTGCTCCATAAGGTGGTCTTATTAATGTTGGTTCTGTTCCACAGGCTTTAAAACATGCTTCTTGTGTTTTCTTAATTTCTTCATCTAAAGCAGTAGCATCTAATTTTGTAAGTTGTGCATGTTGATATGTATGACTTGCTATCTCATGTCCTCTTTCATAAACTGATTTAACAATATCTGGATAAAGATTCATGTTTTGACCTAATTCGAAGAATGTTCCTCGACCGTTATATTTTTCAAATGCATTCATTGCTCTTTCTGTTAATGTTTTATGTGGTCCATCATCCAATGTAATAGCAACCATTTTTTTCTTTGGATCTACTTTCATTAACTTAGGTGCTTTGACATCTAATGGTGCATTAGATGGAATATTTTTATTTGCTAATTTTATGTAATCTTTATTTTCTTTATAATTAATAGTAATTTTATTTTTTAGTTTTTGATCTGTAAAATATGTAAAACTATCTTGATCTACTTTAATAGAAGTTGATTCTTTATCATACTCACTCACTCCTAAAGTATTTAATAAATCACCATATTTACCATGTAAACAATCTTTTAGTGTTAACAATTGATTTGTTTTACAATCATATGTCATTATAGATTTTGTTGCTTTTGTTTTTGTCTCATCTTCATTAATACGCTTATAATCTAATTCAACAACAACATATTGTTTATAAATCTTTTTACAAGAGTAATCTAGATATAATATATCTTTTTGATCCTTTTTCTTTTTTTCCGATTTTAAATATGTGCTATATGATTCTTTAATAATTTTATTTAAATTCTTTTCTTTTAATTTAGGATAGTATAATGAAATGTAAAAATCATCATTTTCTTTTTCATAGTGTTGTACTGTTCCATATTGTTTATTTGTTTCATTATAAGTATTATAATCTTCATATTTATTTTTCTCATTAAATAGTAAAAAATAAATACCTCCCAATATTAATATCACAACCAATAATGTAATAATTACAGGTATGGATTTTAATCTTCTTTTGCTTCCATGTCTACCATAATTGTAGCTTTGTTTACTATACATATTTCCTTGTTCCTCCTGCTTATAGTATACCACAAATATATAATTTTATCTTTTGTTTCACGTGAAACAAAAAAATACCATTATTTAGAATGGTATTCTTGATAAACACTATTTTTATTAAGATTTCTTTGTTTAGCAACTTCTTTAATTGCATCTTTAGTAGACATTCCTTTTTCAATATACATATCTATGTCTTCCATGATTGTTGTTTCAAAAGTTATTTCTTCTTCTACTTCTTGACTACCTTCAACAACAATAACCATTTCTCCTTTTAATTCTTCTACAATAGAAATAATTTCAGAAATATGACCTCTGATGATTTCTTCATGTTTTTTAGTAATTTCTCTACATAAAGCAATATTTCTATCTCCTAGAATATCTAACATTAAATTTAATGTTTTTTTAATTCTATGTGGTGATTCATAAAAAACAATTGTTTCTTTATATTTTTTTAAATCAATTAATTCTTTTTTCTTTTTCTTATCTAAATGATCTAAAAAACCATAAAACATAAATGGTTGTGGTGCAATTCCTGAAACAACTAAAGCATCTAAACAAGCATTACATCCTGAAATAGGAACAACATTTATTTCATGTTCTATTGCTTCTTTAACTAATTCATATCCAGGATCAGAAATAGCAGGATAACCGGCATCACTTACTAAAGCAATATCATTTCCTTCTTCTAATAATTGTATAAGTTTAGGAATTGATTGTTTTATGTTATGTTCATGATGGGAAATAAGTTTTGTTGAAATTTCAAAATGATTTAAAAGCTTAACAGTATTTCTTGTATCTTCTGCAGCAATATATTTTACATTTTTTAAAGTATTAATAGATCGATATGTCATTTCATCTAAATTACCAATAGGTGTTGCTACTAAATATAATGTTGGTCTTTCATTTTCAAAACTCTTTTGTCTATTCATCTATCTTCTCTCCAAACATTCTTCTTACTTCATTACTGTAACTTCCATCATCATTATGTGCATATAATGGTGGTTCGATTTTTAATCCTTTTTTTCCTTTATACATTCCTTCTACTAATAAGATATGTGAATCTCTATTCATTTTAGGATATACAAAACGTATTCTTTTAGGTTCAATATCATATTTTTGCATAATATTTAAAATATCAATCATACGATCAGGTCGATGAACAATTGCAAATCTTCCTTTGTTGTCTAATAAATAAGCTGCCGCTGAAATAATACCTTCTAAATCAATTTTTATTTCATGACGTGCTATTGTTAAATATTCATTATCATTTAAATTACTATTTTCCCCTACTTTAAAAAATGGTGGATTACAAACAATCAGCTGTGCTTTTGGTAACTCTTTGACAACATCTTTAATATCTCCATGAACGATTTCGATTTGGTCATTTAAATCATTCATCTCGACATTTCTTCTAGCAAGATCAACCGCTTCATCTTGAATTTCTATACCTATAATTTTTTTAGGTGTTCTTTTTGAAAGCAATAATGGAATAGCCGCATTATTTGTACCAAAATCAACAATATTTTTTACATCTTTATTGATTGTACAAAACTGTGATAATAAAACAGTATCCAAAGAAAAGTTAAACATATCTTTTCTTTGGATAATTTTCAAATCATTATGTGCTAATAAATAATTAATGACTTCTTGGTTTTCCATTTTTCTTTCCTGCATGATTATTTTTATCAAATTTAATTTCGTCTAAACCAACGAATACAATTCCATTATTTGTTTCAATTTTAACAAGATCATTAATAACATTTAATCCTGTTACTTTTACATCTTTATCTTGATATTTTACATGTGATCCTATTTTAGGAAAACGTTCTTTTTCTAAAGAATAAATTTCATCTTCATATTTTAAACAACACATTAATCTTCCACATGCACCTGATATTTTTTCTATATTAATTGCTAACATTTGATTTTTAGCCATATTAATAGAAACTCCATTAAATTCTCCTAAAAGAGTTGAACAACATAATGGTAAACCACATGTTCCAATTCCACCAATTACTTTTGCTTTATCTCTTGGACCAATTTGTCTTAACTCTATTCTGCATTTGAAAACAACAGCTAATTCCTTTAATAGTTCCCTAAAATCAACACGATCATCGGAAGTGTACATAAAAATAACTTTTGCTTTATCTAATGTATATTCACAATTAGTAAGTTGCATATTAACATCATATCTTGAAACAATTTCTTTACATGTTACTAATGCTTGTTTTGCATCCCTAACATTTTTTTGATAATTTTCTATATCTTTTTTTGTAGCTTTTCTAACTATCTTTTTTAATTCTGTATCTAAATTAAATTCTGATATATCTTTTAATTCCTGTGATATTTCTCCAAGTTCTAATCCTCTAGCAGTTTCTACAACTACTCGGTCATCTTTTTTTAATTTTAAATTTGTGGAAAAATAATAGATCTTACCAGCACTTTTAAATTTTACACTTGCAAGTTTAATTTCTTCCATATAAATTCCTTTCTATATTCTATACATCATACTATCCATAAGTAATGGAATATTAGCATTTGTATCTAATAAGTATGATGTTTCTAATAATAATTCAATTTTCTTTATTATATCATTGTTATCATATGTTAGTGAATTAAAAAATTCTACGTGATTACAAAAAACAGCTTTTTCATTTTGTTTCACGTGAAACATATCCTTAAGTGCAAGAATAATTAAATTAATAAATAATTTAATATTTTCCTTTTCTTTATGATCTTTAAGCATATGAATTTGTGTGTTTATGATAAGATTTTCTCTATATAAAAATAAATCCTCAACAAAATTAATTGCTTGTAACATAATATCATCAAAATTATCCTGATTTAAATTTTCTAAATCATCTTCATCTTTAATAATATAAGATAAGACACTTGCTTTTTCTTCTTCATATCCTTTAGCAATCAATTTTTCTTTAAGTACTTCTTTATTATCTGGTTTTAATTCTATAACCTGACATCTAGATATAATCGTTGGTAAAATACGATTGATATTTTTAGTTGTAAAAATTGCATAAATACCTTCTGTTGGTTCTTCTAATATTTTAAGTAAAGCATTCATAGCTTCTTTGGTTGTTTTTTCAACATTCTTTAAAATATAAATTTTTGCCTTACCTTCAAGAGAAGACTTTTTGAAAGTTTCTTGTATATTTTCAATGTGTTTCTTTTTAATACTTTCCTCTTCTCCATCAATTTCTATAATATCTGCATATTGATGGTTTAATACTTTTTGACAATCTATACATTGTTCACAAGCTAAGGTTTCATTACATATAAGTGACATTGTTAGAAACTGTAATGGTTGATCAGTATTATTTCCAACAAGTAAAAATGCATGTGGTATTTTTTTTAAGTTAAATTCATTTTCAATAATTCTATAGAATAAAGGTTGATTTTCTTTTAAATAATCTTTGATCATAATATTTTCTTAATTTCCTTTAAGGCATCTTGTACAACATCTTCAACCTTTTGATCTGCATTGATTTTTACAATACGATCACTATATTGTTTACAAATTGTTAAATAACCTTCATAAACATTTTTATGAAAATCACTTTTTTCTAAATCTAATCGGTTGGTTTCTCTTTGATTAACTTTAATTCTTTCTAATCCTTTTTTATAATCAATATCAAAAAATAAAGTTTTATCTGGCATAACATCGTTTATCGCAAATAAATTCATATTATATACTTCATCAATTCCTAGATTTCTAGCAACACCTTGATAAGCAAGTGAACTATCTACAAAACGATCACATAATACAATATACCCTTCTTTTAAAGCTGGTAATACTTTTTCTACAAGATGTTGTCTTCTTGCTGCTGCATATAATAAAGCTTCTGTACGTGCATCCATTTTTATATTTTTCTTATCTAAAATAACATTTCTTATTTGTTCAGCAATATCAACCCCACCTGGTTCTCTTGTAAGTAAGACTTTATATCCTGATTCATTTAATATTTTTACAAGTTCTTTAGAAACTGTTGTTTTTCCACTACCTTCTGGTCCTTCTAATGTAATAAACTTTCCTGTCATAATACTTCTCTCCTCTTTCTTCATTATTATAACTGATTTTTCTATTTAAACAAGAAAAGACCTCTTGCAAGGTCTTATATTTTCTTTCTTCCTTCTAAAGATTTTAATAATGTTAATTCATCTGCATAATCAATATTACTTCCTATTGGTAATCCATTAGCAATTCTACTTGTTTCTATTCCTTTTTTCGCTAACAACTTAGCTAGAAACAATGCTGTTGTTTCACCTTCTCTTGTAGGATTCGTTGCAATAATCACTTCTTTAACTCCATCAAGTCTTTCAAATAAAGAATTAATATTTAAATCATCTATCGTTTTACCATCAATCATAGAAATCGTCCCATGTAAAACATGATATAATCCATGATATTCTCTTACCTTTTCCATAGCAAAAACATCTTTAGGACTTTCTACAACACAAATAACTGATTGATCCCTTGTTTCATCTTTACAAATTTCACAAAGTTCACCTTCACAAATATGTCCACATTTTTTACAGTAATGGATATTATCTTGAAAATGAGCTAACACATTTGCAAACTCTTGGACATATTCTTTATCCATTGATAAAACATGATAAGCTAATCTTTCTGCAGATTTACCACCTATTCCTGGTAGTCTTTTAAAACATTCAACTAAATCTGTAAATGACTTTGGATAATTCATAATACACTCCTATTCTTCAAATTCAACAATCTCATCACCAAACATATCAATCGCATATTGTTGAGCTTCTGTAAGTTCTACAACCGGTTCATGATATTCATCAATATGATGTAAAACAATTGGTTGTGGTTGTGGTAATTTTTTTTCTTTATTAAGTTGAATAAATTTTTGTCTCATATTTGGCCAATCTGCTTCCATTACTGCAATAAAATCATATTCTGATCCTAAAACTTCCTTTAAGAAATTTTTTAATGGATAATAATTTTCTGTATAGTTAATACTATTCGCTTCTGGTTGATATTTCAATGTCAAAATAAAACCTTTTTCGCCAGCAGCTACAGGTTTAGCATCACATAGCATATTTGCATATTTAGCAGTATTAAGATTATAACAATATCTTCTAATAACTGGCCATTTATCTTGAATATCATTTAAAACTGTTCTTTTCGCCTGTACTAAAATATTTAAAATGTCATTAAAGTCTACTTCTATTTGAGCTGTTGTTTTTACTTCTTTTACCTCTTCTTTAGCTTCTTCCACAGGAGTTTCTACTTGTTCAACTTTCGGTTCTTTCTTTTCTTCTACCTTTTCTTGTAAATCTTCTTGAGGTTCAATTACTGGTTCTTGTATCTTTTCTACTGGTTTTTCAACCACTTCTTCTTGTTGAACTTTAACCAATGTTTCATGTGAAACATTTTCAATAACTTTTGGTTCTTCTACAACAACTTCTTTATGTTCATTTTCAATTTGATTACATATCTTTAATAAAGCTAATTCAAAATATGTTGATGAATCTACAGCCTGTCCATAATGACTACTTGCATCCATAAAAATATCAATCATTTGAAATGCTTCTTCTACTAATATATAAGGAACAATTTGTTGGATATCGTTTTTATGCAAAACAAATAATAAAGATAAATCTTGCGTGTTTTTAAAAATAATAACATCTTTTAAAACATCTATTAAATCTTGTGTCAATCTCTTTAAATCAATACTTAAAGACATCATATGATCTAATGTTTTTAAAACATTCTTCATATCCTTTGTCAGTAATAATTTAATTAAACGTATTTTTTCGTCATTTGCTAATAAACCATAAACTTTATTAATATTTTCTACTGTTAAATGTCTATCATACGCTAAACATTGTTCTAAAATACTTAAAGCATCCCTCATTCCCCCATCAGCCAACTTAGAAATAATTTCAAGAGATTCTTCATCATATTCTACATTTTCTTCTTTTAATACATATTCCAAACGACTAATAATATCATGTTCATCCACACGTTTGAAATCAAATCTTTGACAACGTGAAATAATAGTTGGCAAAATTTTATGTGGTTCTGTTGTTGCTAGAATAAATACGATATGTGCTGGAGGTTCTTCTAATGTTTTTAATAGAGCATTGAATGCTTCAGGTGTCATCATATGAACTTCATCAATAATATAAACTTTATATTTAGCATTAATAGGGGCATATTTTACTTTATCTATCAAATCTCTAACTTCATTGACTCCATTATTACTTGCTGCATCAATTTCAATAACGTCAGGATGATCTCCTTGAGTAATTGCTTTACAGTTAGGACATTCATTACATGGAGGATGATCTCCTGTACAGTTAATAGCTTTAGCTAATATTTTAGCAATCGTTGTTTTCCCTGTTCCACGTGGTCCAGCAAATAAATAAGCATGCGCTATTCTATTTTCTTTAATTGCATTTTTTAATGTAATTGTAACATGACTTTGTCCAGCGACATCTTCAAATGTTTGCGGACGATAAGTACGATACAAGGCTTTATATGACATATTCTCAACTCCTATCTCCTACATTATACACGAAAAAAAGATATGAGTAATCATATCTTTTGACGTTTCTTTTTAAAATAGTCTTTTATTAACTTTGAACATTTATCTTTTAAAATATCTGATTGAATCATGGGAATATAATTAAGTTTAGGATCTGGTAAATGAATCAATTTATCTAAAGACATCCATCTTGTATCACTTGCACCATAAACAACTCTTTGAATATGACTTTGAATAATAGCTCCCGAACACATTAAACAAGGTTCTAAAGTTGTATAAAGTGTACATTCATCTAAGCGCCATCTTTCTATTTTTTTACAAGCTTCTTCAATAGCTAACATTTCTGCATGACCATAAGTTTGATTTAAATACTCTCTTTGATTATATGCACGGGCAATAATTTGATCATCTTTTACAATGATACATCCAATTGGCACATCATCATGTTTTAATGCTTTTAAAGCTTCTTGATAAGCTATTTCCATATATTCTTCATCATTCATCTTTTTTTCCTCTAAAAATAAAGACCATCACACATAGACGGTACTTCTTAATGCTGCTACCTTCCGGTCCTGACATGGTTCGAAGCCGCCTATTGTAATGGCAAGTATGATTATAGCGTATTTTAGATTTTTAATCAATATATAAATTCATTAAAAGTGCATCATAATACTTTTGATTGACATTAAACATTTGAGGATATCTCCCTATTTCTTGAAAATTAAACTTTTTATAAAGATTAATAGCTGATAAATTATCCTCTTTCACTTCTAAATCAAGAACTTTTAAAGATGTTTCTTTGATCATTTCTAAAGCTTCTTCCATCATCATTGAAGCAATACCCATATTCCAATATTCTTTTTTTACAGTGATTGCAAAATGACCAATATGTTTTAATCTTTCTTTTTGTTCACCTTGAATAGATAATAAAGAAACAAGTTCATCATCAATAAAACCACATAAAAGTAAACTATTCTCTTGATCAATAAAATCTTGAATAACTTCCATTTCTTCAAATTCATTTAAATAACATTCATTTAAACCATAAGTTAAGTTATCACTTTCTCCCCCAACCTGATTTAAATAATCAATAATCATTGAAGCATCCTCAATTTCTGCTTCACTTATAAATAATTCCATCTTTTTCTTACCTTTCTATAAAAAAGAGTCACCGAAGTGACTATTTTTTAGGAATAATAATATCTTTACCACCCATATAAGGACGTAACGCTTCTGGAATATTAATAGATCCATCTTCATTATAGTTATTTTCAATAAAAGCAATAACTGCTCTTGTTGAAGCTAAAACTGTATTATTTAAAGTAGAAACATAATAATTTCCATTTTCACCTTTAGCACGAATACCTAAACGTCTAGCTTGTGCATCTCCTAATGTTGAACAAGAACCAACTTCAAAATATTTTTGTTGTCTTGGTGACCAAGCTTCAACATCACATGATTTAACTTTTAAATCAGCTAAATCTCCAGAACAACATTCTAATGTTCTTACTGGAATATCTAAACTTCTAAATAATTCAACTGTATATGACCACATTTTGTCATACCATTCCATAGCTTCTTCTGGTTTACATAAAACAACCATTTCTTGTTTTTCAAATTGATGAACACGATAAATACCACGTTCTTCAATACCATGAGCACCTACTTCTTTTCTAAAACATGGTGAATAAGAAGTCATTGTAATTGGTAATTCTTCTTCTTTAACGATTTGATCTTTAAATTTACCAATCATACTATGTTCAGAAGTTCCAATTAAGTATAAATCTTCACCTTCAATTTTATACATCATAGCATCCATTTCATCAAATGACATAACACCTGTAACAACATCACTACGAATCATGAATGGTGGAATACAATAAGTAAATCCTTTATCAATCATGAAATCTCTAGCGTATGAAAGCATTGCTGATGATAAACGAGCGATATCTCCCATTAAATAATAGAAACCATTTCCACTTGTTCTACCTGAAGCTTCTTTATCTAAACCATTAAAACGAGCAATGATATCAGCATGATATGGAATTTCATACTCAGGTACAACTGGATCTCCGTATTTTTGAATTTCTACGTTTTCTGAATCATCTTTTCCAATAGGTACTGAATCATGAATGATATTTGGTATTTTCATCATGATTTCTTTTAATTCTTTACCATATTCTTCTTCTTTAACTTCTAAATTTTTTAATTCTTCTGCCATAGAAGTTACTTTTGCTTTAATTTCTTCAGCTTCATCTCTTTTGCCTTCTCTCATTAAAGCACCAATTTCTTTAGAATATTTATTTCTTAAACTTCTAATTTCACTTGCTCTTGTGACAACTTCACGATAATCTTTATCTAATTTATAAGCTTCATCTACTAATCCAACTTTTTCATCTTGAAATTTTTTCTTCATATTTTCTTTGACTAAAGTAGGATTTTCTCTAATTAAATTAATATCAATCATTTTCTTTCCCCTTATATTATTAATAACTGCCTTGATTATACATCAAGGCTATTTTCTTTGCAATTCTCTTTTAATCCAAGCCATAATCACTTGAACAATCATCTCTTGTTGACTGTCATTTAACTGTGTATGTGGCTTAATATGATACCACTTATATAAACACCCTCGACAACATGAAGCTGTGGCATGTTGAGCAATAAACACAGGATGATTTTTCATCGGTGTTTGCTTTCCATCATTTAAAATCACAGCCGGTGCTATTCTTTTAGAAATAAAATCTCTGGCGTGTTGTTCTATAACATCTAAGCCTTTTTCATTACAATAATCTTTATACTTTTTAGCAAGATGAAAAGAACTTCTAAACTTTGAATGATCTAAACGATTAAACAATCTTTTTAATTCTTCCCCATTCATTTCTAAAAGAGTCAGATTACTCTGACTCTTCTTCACCTTCTTCTACAACTTCTTCTTCATTTTTAGCAACAACTTCCACAGAAGAAACCTTGCTATCATGTACTTTAATAAGTCTTACACCTTGAGTCGCACGTCCTGCTGTTTTAACTTGTTCCATAGGTAAACGAATCACAATACCATCATCTGTAATAATTAATAAATCTTCATTACCTTCTACTGCTCTAATCGCTACAATTTGTCCATTACGTTCAGTAACATTAATTGTTTTAACACCTTTTCCACCACGATTAGAAACACGATATTCATCAATTGGTGACATCTTACCATAACCTTTTTCCGTAACAACCATAATTAATTGTCCTTCACGGTTTGTTGTCATACCAATAACTTTAGAACCATCAACATTAATACCTCTTACACCACTTGCACTTCTTCCCATTGGTCTAACATGACCTTCAGAGAATCTTACAAGTTTACCATTACTAGCAGCAATTAAGATTTCATCATCCCCTTTAGTTAATTTAACACCAACTAAAGAATCATCTTCTTTTAACTTAATAGCAATCTTACCTGTTTGTCTAATGTTTTCAAATTCTGAAATATCAACACGTTTAACTAAACCTTGTTCAGTTGCAAAGAATAAATACCAATGTTTATCTTCTTCAATCATTTTCTTATTAATATTAATTAATGATTTAACACTTTCATCTTTATCAAGATTTAAAATATTAACAATTGGTAATCCCTTAGCAGTTCTACCAAATTCAGGAATATTATATCCTTTCAAACGGTATACCTTTCCTTTATTTGTAAAGATTAATAAATCATCATGTGTTGACATATGAATAAGTGAACTAATGACATCATCTTGTGTTGTTGCCATACCTTTGACACCACGTCCACCTCTATTTTGAGATTTATAAGTATCTACTGGCATACGTTTTACATAACCATTATTAGTAAGTGAAATAATAACATCTTCTACTGGAATTAAATCTTCATCTTCAATATCAAATGTACCTTGAATAATTTCAGTACGACGTTTATCACCATATTTTTCTTTCATTTCTAATAATTCATTTCTAATGATTTCTAAGATACGTTCTTCATTAGCAAGAATATCTTTTAAATCAGCAATTGTAATTAATAAATTATTTAATTCTTCTTCAATCTTTTCTCTTTCCAAACCAGCTAAACGTTGTAATTGCATTTCTCTTACAGCTTTAGCTTGTTTATCAGACATTCCAAATTCATCCATTAATCTTTGTTGAATGATTTCAGTTGTTCTACTTGTACGAATTAATTGAATAATTTCATCGATATGATCTAAGGCTTTCTTTAAACCTTCTAAAATATGTGCTCTTGCTTCTGCTTTATTTAATTCAAATTGTGTTCTACGACGAATAACTTCTTCTTGATGTTGTAAATAATATTGAATTAATTCTTTAAGTGTTAAAGTTTTAGGTTCATTATTAACTAAAGCAATATTATTGACACCAAATGTTGTTTGTAAAGAAGTTAATTTATATAATTGATTTAAAATAACTTCTGCTTGAACATCTCTCTTTAATTCAATGACAATTCGAATTCCTTCACGGTTTGATTCATCACGAACATCACTAATACCTTCAACAACTTTATCACGTGCTAAATGCGCAATCTTTTCGACTAATCTTGCTTTATTTACTTGATAAGGAATTTCATAAGCAACAATTCTTTGTCTACCCTTATGTTCTTCAATTTCTGTTTTAGCACGCATAACAATAAGACCATTACCTGTTTCATAGGCTTTTTTAATAGCGCTCTTTCCTAAAATATATCCACCAGTTGGAAAATCAGGTCCTTGAATATAATTTTCCATTAATTCTAAAACAGTAATATCAGGATTTTTACTTACCGCAATAACGGCATCAATCACTTCACCAATATTATGAGGTGGCATATTTGTAGCCATCCCAACAGCGATTCCTGTTGTCCCATTGACCAATAAGTTAGGAATACGACAAGGTAATACCGATGGTTCTCTTTCTTCACCATCATAGTTTGGAATAAAATCAATCGTATCTTTATTGATATCTCTCATTAATTCCATTGAAATTTTAGACATTCTCGCTTCAGTATAACGCATAGCGGCAGCGCCGTCACCGTCAATTGAACCAAAGTTTCCATGACCATCTACAAGCATATAACGATATGAGAAATCTTGTGCCATTCTCACTAAGGCTTCATAAATTGAAGAATCTCCATGAGGGTGATATTTCCCCATAACTTCCCCAACGATACGCGCAGATTTCTTATACGCTTTATCACTATAACAACCAAGTTCATTCATACCATAAACAATACGTCTTTGAACTGGTTTCATTCCATCTCTTACATCAGGTAATGCACGTGCTACGATAACTGACATGGCATAATTCATGAAAGAAGTTTTCATTTCTGATGTTAATTGAATTTTTCTAATTCCTTTTTCTTGATTATCCATTTTCTACTCCTTCTAAATATCTAAATCAGTTACATATTTTGCGTTTTCTTGAATAAATTCTCTACGAGGTTCAACTTTTTCTCCCATTAATACATCAAAAATCATATCAGCTTCCATTGCTTCATCTAATTCAATACGATTTAAAATACGATGTTCAGGATCCATTGTTGTTTCCCATAATTGATCCGCATTCATTTCTCCTAACCCTTTATATCTTTGGATAGAATATTTTGCACCTTCACCTAACTTTGTTCTTAAATCATCTAATTCTTCATCACTATATAAATAATGTTCTTCTTTTCCATGTTTTAATAAATAAAGTGGAGGTTGAGCTGCATAAACAAAGCCACCTTCAATTAAAGGTTTTAAATAACGATATAAGAAAGTTAACATTAAAATACGAATATGTCCTCCATCGACATCGGCGTCGGTCATAATAACGATTTTATGATAACGTAATTTATTAATATCAAAATCTTCACCAATTCCTGTACCAAAAGCAGTAATCATACTACGAATCGTATCACTTGATAAAACACGATCTAATCGCGCTTTTTCAACATTTAAGATTTTACCACGAAGCGGTAAGATAGCTTGAATACGACGATCTCTACCCATCTTAGCACTACCTCCGGCAGAATCCCCTTCGACAATGAAGATTTCACATTCACTAGCATCTCTTGATGAGCAGTCAGCTAATTTCCCAGGCAATGATGTAATTTCCATTCCTGTTTTTCTTCTTGTCATTTCACGTGCTTTTTTCGCAGCTAAACGTGCATGAGAAGCAACGATTGCTTTTTCAACAATAATTTTGGCAGTATCAGGATTTTCTAATAAAAATTGATCCAATGATTTAGAAATAATATTTGAAGCAATTTTTCTTACTTCTGCATTTCCTAATTTTGTTTTTGTTTGTCCTTCATATTGAGGATCAGGATGTTTAACAGAAATAATCGCTGTTAAACCTTCACGACAATCTTCTCCTGATAAAGCATCATCTTTTTCTTTTAAGAAGTTTCCTTTTCTTGCATAGTTATTAATAACCCTTGTAAGAGCTAAACGGAAACCTTCTTCATGTGTTCCTCCTTCATGTGTATTAATATTATTACAGAAAGAGTAAATATTTTCTTGATAACCATCATTATATTGCATTGAAACTTCAATCTTAATATCATTTTGCATATCTTCTACATAAATGATTTCATCATGAATTGGTGTTTTATTTTTGTTGATATAAGCAACATATTCCTTAATACCACCTTCATACATATAATCATGTTCACGATTTTGTCCATCTCTTAAATCAGTTAAACTAATTCTTAATCCCTTATTTAAGAAAGCAAGTTCTCTAATTCTTTGTCTTAAAACTTCATAATCATAAGTTGTTGTTTCTTTAAAGATTTCAGCATCTGCTTTAAAAGTAACCTTTGTTCCTTGCTTATCAGTATGTCCTAATTCTTTTAATGGTGCAACTGGTGTCCCACCATTTTCAAATCTTTGATAGTATTCTTTTCCATCACGATAAACATTGACTTCTAGCCATGAAGATAAGGCATTAACAACAGAAGCACCTACACCATGCAATCCACCGGAAACTTTGTAGCCTCCGCCACCAAATTTACCACCAGCATGTAAAACAGTAAAAATTGTTTCAACTGTTGATTTACCTGTCTTAGCGTGTTTTCCAGTTGGCATTCCACGACCATCATCAATAACTTCAACTACATCGTCATCTTTCAAAATTACTTTAATATGACTTGCATACCCTGCTAAAGCTTCATCGATTGAGTTATCAACAATTTCCCAAACCAAATGATGTAACCCTCTAGATGATGTTGTACCAATATACATACCCGGTCTTTTTCTAACAGCTTCTAATCCTTCTAATACTTGGATATCTGACTCATCATAGCTATGTTGTACTTTATTTTCTTCTGCCATCATTTTTCCTCCCTATGATTAATATTAATTTTCTTAGCTTCTTTAATAACATGATGTTCTATTCCATCTATTGATGTTGTTGTAATAAACGTTTGAATACGATTATTTAAAATATCTAAAAGTTTTGTTTTTCTTTGATCATCTAATTCTGATAAAACATCATCTAATAAAAGAATAGGATATTCTCCAATTTCTTCTTTTATTAATTCTATTAAAGCTATTTTCATACTTAAAACGATTGTTCTTTGTTGACCTTGAGAAGCAAACTGATGTGCACTCTTATTATCAATAAAGATCTTCATATCTTCCTTATGAATTCCATAATAAGTACTTAAATATCTTGAATCTCTTTCAAATCCTTTTTGATAAAGTTTTAAAATATCTTCTTTATTAACATTTTTAATAAAACATTCATACTGCAATTCAACGATCTCATGACAATTTGCAATATTTAAATAAATATCTTTTACTTTTAAAGATAAACGTTCGATAAAATTATTTCTTTTTTCAATAATCTTAATTTGAACTTCAGCTAATTGCTCATCTAAAGTTTCTAGATATTCATCATATTTACCTCTTCTTTGATTCAATAATTTAAGATACTGATTTCTTTCCTTTAATAATCGATTATACTTAGTAAGATAAAAAACATAAATTGGTGAGATTTTAGATAACTCCAAATCTAAAAACTTTCTTCTAATACTCGGAGAACCTTTAACCAATGATAAATCATCCGGTACAAAGACAACCGCATTTAAATAACCTACATAATCTGAAATCTTTAAAATATCTTTTCCATCTACTTTTGCTTTTTTGGATTCCTTAGATAAAATAAGTTCTAATTGATGCATTCTTTCATTAGAAAAAACATTTCCTTTTACTTTTGCAAAGTCATGATCAAATTGAATCATTTGATCATTGATATGTGTTCTAAAAGATTTACAGACAGATAATAAATAGATTGCTTCGATAATATTCGTTTTCCCTTGAGCATTCCCACCAATTAAAATATTAATTCCTTGATCAAACTCAATAAAAAAATGATTATAATTTCTAAAATCAGTCAGTTCTAAATTATTGATGCGCATTTATACAATAAAAATTTCCTTCAAATTCAACTTGATCACCATCATGAAGCTTTTTTCCTCTTCTAAGTTCCACTTCACCATTGACCTTTACTTGACCATCTTTAATAATCATTTTTGCTTCAATCCCACTAGATACAAGATTAACAAATTTTAAAAATTGATCTAATTTAATATATTCATCTTTAATTGGTATTTCTTTCATACTTAACCTTCTTTTCTCTATAATTGTACTAAGTTAGTATATCATAAAAATCATAAAAATTCAAAATATTGCGCTATATTCGCTATTTTTATTTATGAATAGAAAAATACTTTTTTGATAAAAAAGCTCTTAAAATAAAAATTACTCCCCAAATAAACAATTAAAAGGAAAATTTACAAAAAAAAAGAAGCTTTCGCTTCTTAATATGTTCTAACTGGTAAAACAAGTTGTAATAATTCATCAGAATCAAAATCTTTAACGATGAATGGTTTCATTTCTCCAGTGAATAATATTTTTATTTTATCACCACTAAATGATTTAATAGCATCACTTGCATATTTACAACTAAATGAAATAGTAAGTGGTTCTCCTTTATAGAAAGAAGAAGCTAAATTTTCTTCTACTGAACCAATTTCTTGTTGATATGAAGATAAAATAACTTGTTCATTAGACATATCTAATTTCACAATATTATTTTGTTCATTTAATAATAATGAAACACGGTCAATCGCATTTAATAAATCAGCTCTATTAATATCTAATTCATAATCAAATTCTAAAGGAATCAATCGAGCTGTATCAGGATAAGATCCATCAATTAAACGTGTTTGAATAATATTTTTATCAAACACAAATAATACTTTACGTTCAGATACATATAATTCAATAAGTTCATCTTTTTCAATAATCTTACTAATTTCATCTAAACTTAATTTAGGAATCGTAATATTAAAAGTCACATCTTCATCAATAGAAATAATCTTTTTAGCTAAACGATAACTATCAGTAGCAACAACTTCTAAAACATGATCATGCGCTTTAAAATTGATACCAGTTAAAATAGGTCTTGTTTCTTTATCACTAGCAGCAAACTTTGTTTCTCCAATAATATCTTTTAATACAAGAGCATTCATCATAAAATGAGTTCCTGTTTTACTTAAATCAATACGTGGATATTCAATAGCATCAGTACCATTTAAGCTGTATTCAATTTGACTTCCTTTAATACGAGTAAGTAAACCATCAATAATTTCAATTTCAATATCATCACTATTGATCTTTCTTACAATATCAAAGATATAACGACTATTTAAAACAACTGCTCCTTCTTTAAGGATTACTAAATCATCATCTTCATCAATAATTGTTTGAATAGTGATATCACTATCACTTCCTGTTAAGATAAGCTGATGAGCTTGTAAATCAAATTTAATTCCTGTTAAAACAGGTAAAGGACTACGAACAGATACAGCTCTTGTTGCTTTAGCAAGTGCGTTTAATAATTTGATTCTTTTAATTCTAAAATGCATATTTGCCTCCTGTTATTTATATATTTAAAAATAAGTCATTATTACTATTAGCATGTGAACAATGTGCATAAATATAAAACATGTTGATTTTATCAATGTTTTTTATATGAATATCAATGTGCACATATTGTTGATATTAGTCACTACATTGTGCCTAACTTTTGTTTAAGCTTATCTACAGCGAGTTTATAATCTGGATCTTTTTTGATTTTTGTTTCTACTCTTTTACAAGCTTTCATAACTGTAGAATGGTCTCGATTGGAAAAAGTTGTTCCAATTTCACTAAAAGTAATATCCAAAAGTTCCCTCATTAAATACATACATATTTCACGAGGTGTTACCAAGTTTCTCGTTCTATTTTTAGAAATAATTTGACTAATGGTTAAATAATAGAATTCAGCGGTTGTTTTTAAAATGAATTCTTTTGTTAGTGGTTCTTGTGCTTTTTTTATAGTTTTTTGATCTTTAAAGACTTCAGATGCAAAATTCATATCTATGTAATTAGTTGATTCCATGATACTACAGAAGAATAGTCGTTTTAATTGACCTTCTAAAGAACGAATATCATTACAATAATTCATAACCATGAAGTCTAAAACATCATCTGTAATAACTAAATCTGTATTACCTAGATTTTCTATTTTCTTCTCTAAAATTGCCTTTGCTGTTTCAAATTCAGGTGGATCTATTCCAAAAGATAGACCTGATTTAAAACGACTAATTAAACGTTCTTCAATTCCTTGAAGTTCATCAGGCATTTTATCACTTGTAATAACAATTTGATGATTGTTATTAATGATTTCATTAAATATATGGAAGAACATCTCACTACTTTTTTCTTTTCCAAATAAAAATTGAATATCATCAATTAATAAAATATCAAGATTTCTATAATAACTATAAATCTCATCTGTTGTATTTGTTTTTATAGAATTAATAATTTCATCTACAAAATCCTTAGAAGTAATATATCTTACTAATAAATTAGGATTTGTTTCTTTTGCTTTATTTCCAATAGCATTTAATAAATGTGTTTTTCCAAGCCCTGGATGACTATATAAAAATAAAGGATTAAAGTTCATACCAGGTTTAGTTGATACAAGTAAAGCAGCATTTTGTGCCATACGGTTTGAATTTCCTACGATAAAATTAGCAAATGTCATATCAGGATGAAGATGACTATCGATTTTAGGAACCCTTTTTTGTTTAGATTTTTTATATTCTTCTACTTCTAATACTTTGATTTTTATTGGTTTAGAAAAAGAATTAGAAAGAATAGATTCTATTTCTGCTTGTTTTTCTAAAATAGCATCAATATTCCATTTTAATTCAGTGGTGATAATAACTTGATTATCTTCAATTTCTTCTAGAGTTGCAGGTTTAAATAGTGAGTCCAAGATGATCTTATCATCAACTATTTTATTTTTTTCTAAAGTTTCTACACAAGATGACCAGATTTTGTTTAAATCTTGCACAATTTTCAACTCCCTTTCGACTCAATTATATAAAAGATGTGAACTCTTTTAAAGGAAAAATACTGTCTGCACAATAGCTTCACAATTTTATTCACAAAAAATGTGAGAAATATCAATCATTTAGAGTACTTATTCACATTATTCACAACTTCATTTTTCGCTATGAATTTTATTAAATGTGAACTTAGTGCATATTGTATAGAATAAAAAACAATGTGCACATAGGTGTTCACAATAAAAAATACGCTGATATCAGTATATTTTTTACTAATTCACCCATATGAATAACTCGATTCACCACGTGAATAAGCATGTGCAAAACTTGTCAAAACATAAAATTTAACAAAAAATGAATATTCACAATGTGAATTTTAAGAAAAAATCCGATTTTTACTAGAAAAATAGAAGAAATGTAAGATAAAGGTTAAGATGAAATAATATTCACTTTAGGATGTGAATATCTAAAATAAAGAGTTTATTCACATTAGATTAGTGACTATTTTGAATATATTGTATAAATATTAATACAAAAGTACGTAAATACTTAGAAGTGCACACTTGATTTTAGGGGGAAAAACAAGGATTTATAAGGAGTTGGAGGAAAATGTGAATAAGTTTTTTTATGAGCTTTAAAGAAATTCACATGTTGTGTACGTACTTGATTGAAAAATGTTCACAAATAATGTGCATTTAATAAGAGTTATGCTTAGTGATGGTACTTTTTTTGATAAAAGTACTTATTTTTATACAATTTTCTATCTATTTCGATATATCATAAGATGTGAATAATAAAGTAAGGAAACTTATTCACAATAAAGAGAATTTTTCTAAATTAAAAAAGTTCACAAAAAAATGTGCAAATAATCATTAGAAATTGTTATTCTTATTATTTGTCATCATTAAAAATCATGAATTTAAGAGTAGAAATATAGAATTTAGAATTGACTTGTCACAATAATTCCTATAAGATATAGGAGCATATGTTATTTGTATAAAAAGATAAAAATTTTGGAGGTGTAAAATATGAAAAGAACATATCAACCAAATAAAAGAAAAAGAGCAAAAACTCATGGTTTTAGAGCTAGAATGGCAACTGTTGGAGGAAGAAAAGTAATCGCACGTCGCCGTAAAAGAGGAAGAAAAGTATTAACTGCTTAATGTAAAATCCACTTTTTCGGTGGATTTTTTTCTAAAATTTTATGAAAAAAGAATTTAGAGTAAAAAGAAATGAAGATTTTAGCAAGATTATTGCTAGAAAAAAGAGTTTTGCGAATTCTTGTTTTATTATTTATAAAGATGAAAATCAAATGGGCCACGGACGCGTTGGTATTTCTGTAAGCAAGAAATTAGGAAATGCTGTTACTAGAAATAAAATCAAAAGACAGTTACGCATGATGATTCAAGAATGTTTTCATTTTGATGAAGAAGTTGACTATATAGTAATTGTAAGAAAAAGATTCTTAGATAATACATATATAGAAAATAAAAAAGAATTAGAGTATTTGTACAAAAAAGTAAAGAGAAAGGAGATCAGCAAATGATCTTAGATAACAAAACTAAAAAATATTTTAAAATTATTTGTTTAGTTTTATTTGTTGTAGCCTTAACTGGATGTACAGCAAATCTTGATTCAAGTGGTAAACTGATTGCTAAAAGAGCAATTAATTTAAACACACCATGGTCTATGAAGTCAGGAATTTTTGATTTCTTATTAGTTATTCCTATTTCTAAAAGTATTATTTATTTAGGAGATGTTTTATTAAATAATATTGCTTTAGGTGTTGTGTTAATTACTATTTTAATTAATATTATCATTTTACCAATTATGATTAAATCGACAGTATCTCAACAAAAGATGCAATTGATTCAACCAAAAATGGAAAAAATTCAAAATAAATATAAAGGTAGAAAAGATCAAACTTCTCAAATGAGAATGTCTGCAGAAATTCAAGCTTTATATAAGAAAAATGATGTCAGTATGTTGGCTTCCTTTACAACATTCTTAACATTACCAATTATGTTTGCAATGTGGCAAGCGGTTCAACGTATTGAAATCTTATATCAAACAAATATGTTTGGTATTAACTTAGGTGCTAAACCAATCGATCACGTATTTAAATTCGAGATTGCCTATATTGTATTACTTGCCATTGTTGCTTTAACTCAATATTTTGCGATGAAAATCAATACAATCATGTCAAAAAGAAATCCAAAATATAGAGAAACATCACAAATGCAATCAATGAACATGATGAATAATTTCATGACATTATTTATCATTTACTTTGCAGCAATTATGCCTGCAGCAATGTCACTTTATTGGATGACAACAAACATTATTACAATTGTTAGAACATGGTATATTTATATTTACCATGTTGAAAAAGCACAAAAAGAAGTTGATCAAGCAAATACAAATTATTTAACAAAAAGACAAAATAAAAAATAAATAGAGGTATTTATATGAAAACTTATACTGGAAAAACAGTAGATGATGCTGTTAGTAAAGCATGCCTTGATTTAGGTGTAACAATTGATCAATTAAATTATGAAGTTACTTTAGAAACTAAAGGTTTATTTAGTAAAAAAGCTGAAATTGCTTGTTGGACAGTAGAAATGGTTCAAGAATATATTGAAAATCTTATAAGAAAAATCTTAACAGATATGCAATTTGAAGTAGAAACTGTTTCTTATGTTCAAGATGGTAGAATTTATTGCAATATTAATACAAGCAATAACTCTATTTTAATTGGTAAAGCTGGTGTCATTTTAAGAGCCATTAACTTAATTATTAAAAATGCTGTCAGTACAACATTTAAAAAACGTTTAGAAGTAAGCGTTGATATCAATGGTTATAAAGAAGAACGTTATAAAAAAGTTGCAAGTATGGCAAGACGTTTTGGTAAAACAGTTTTAAGAACAAAAGCTGATTTAAAATTAGATCCAATGCCTGCAGATGAAAGAAAAGTGATGCATCAAGAGATTGCAAAGATGGATCATTTAAAAACTGAATCTAAAGGTGAAGGAAAAAATAGATATATGACAATCTCATATGTAGATTAAGCCGCTTATGCGGTTTTTTCTTTAGGGAGGAAATAATGGAAAATTTAATTTTTAGTTTAAATGCGACGGTTCCTGTTTTTGCGATGATTATATTAGGGATGTTATTTAAAAAAATAGGAATTATTGATGATGTTTTTGCATCAAAAATGAATAAATTTGTCTTTTTAATACCATTACCAGTATTACTATTTAAAGACTTAGCGACATTAGATTTTAAGGAAATTTGGGATACGAAGTTCGTCTTATTTTGTTTTTTTATTACCATTTTTAGTATTTTAATAGTAACAATACTTTCTTTTTTATTAAAAAATAAAAAGAATCAGGGAGAATTTATTCAAGCAAGTTATCGTAGTTCAGCTGCATTACTAGGAATTGCATTAATTCAAAATGTATATGGAAAAGCAACAATGGCGCCTTTAATGATTATTGGAAGTGTACCTTTATATAACATTATGGCTGTCGTTGTCCTTTCTTTCTTTTCACCTGAAAGAAAAGGAATAAGTAAAGAAATGTGGATGAAAACTTTAAAAGGTATTATCACCAATCCTATTTTAATTGGAATTGTGATTGGACTTTGTTGGTCATTACTTCATTTACCAATGCCTACAATGTTAGATAAAACAGTCACTTCGATTGGGAATGTAGCTACTCCTCTTGGTTTAATGGCAATGGGTGCTACATTTAATTATAAAAAAGCTTTAGGAGATTTAAAACCAGCCCTTTGTGCTACTTTCATTAAATTATTTGGTTTCTGTACTCTCTTTTTACCATTAGCTATATTCTTTGGATTTAGACAAGAACAACTGATTGCTATTCTTGTTATGCTTGGCTCAGCAACCACAGTATCATGTTATGTTATGGCTAAAAACATGGGACATGAAGGAGTTCTTACAAGTACAGTGGTCATGTTGACAACTTTAATAAGTGGTTTTTCTATTACTATGTGGCTTTATATTTTAAAAACTTTACAATTCTTATAAAAAATGAGTGATTTTAGTCACTCATTTTTACTGTTGTGCAGTAGTAGGTTCAGCTGGAATTGTTGTTTCCGGTGTAGCTGGAGTTGCTTCAGGTTGTGCTTCAGGAGCTTGTTCAACTTTCATTGTACCCACAGCAATAATTGCTTCATGACCTTTATAATAACTCTTAGCTTCTTTTTTCTTTGAAAGTAATTTACCATCTTTATCATAAACTAAACGATAAGAAACGGCTTTACCACCATTAGATCCAGCTTGTTTAGTTACTTGTTGTCCTTCAGGAATAGTTGCATCATTTTCATATTTAGTATTATAAGCAACATCCCCTGTTCTTTCACTTGTAAACTTCACATAACTTCCATCAACATTAGTTCCAATAATTTTACATGTTAACTTACCACCAGCATAACTTGCTTCTATTTTAATTGGATAATCTCTATTATTTTTAAATTTAAAATCAGGACCACCCCAAGAAACAGTGGCATCTCTTCCTATTGGTACATAACTTGAAATATACGTATGATTTGTTCTTTCAGTTACTTCTAAATTAGCTAAAACAACAGCATTATATAATGTTGAAGAAGTTTGACAAACGCCACCTCCAACTTCTTGAACAGTTTCGCCATTTAAATAAGCTCCTGCTTCACCAAAACCATTTTCTTTTGTTCTTTTTCCAACTGTTTGATTGTAAGAAAATTCTTCACCTGGAAGTAAGATCACATTACATTTTTCACCAGCAAGTCTAACATTGTTTTTTCTTACAGATGAACCATTTACAGTTGTTGTATATTCACCTAAAACATCTTTAAATAAATTCTTTTCTAAATCTTCTTTAGTAATACTTGGAACAATAGCTTTTGCTTTAACTTCAAATTCTTTTCCTTCTTTAGCTTTATTAAAAGCATTAATTGAATCATCTAAATCATATTTAGCACCATATTGTTCAGCTACAATTTTATAATCATTATTTTTATCTAAAGTCGCATTTTTACCTTTCTTAGATAAAGTCTTATAAATTGTTTTCATAACACTTTCATCTTCTGAAACAGATGAAGGTTTAATCTTTAAAGTTTTATTAAAATCATATTCATTTAAAGCAGTTTGAATTGTGTTATAAACATCTTTTTGTTTAACTGCTTCACCACTTTTACCTTTAGTAAAGATAACTTTTGTTTTTTCAACTTTATAAGTTGTAGGTACTAAAGTTGAATAATCTAAAATACCTGATTTTTTGATATCTTTATTAAGTAGTTTTTGATTTTTAATATCTATAGAAATGTTTTCATTATGTTGTAGTAAGTAATGATATCCTTTTGTAAAGAAATTATTATATTTCTTTTGAATATTATTGACTTGTTTTTTAATATTGACTTTAACATTATCTTTCATATCTATTTGATACTTTTGATCATTCATTTCAAGATTTAATAATAATTGATTTTGATCTTTTTGATACTTATTTTCAAGTTTAGAAATGACCTCTTCTTTAGACATATTATTAACCTTTATGCCATTAATTGTCATATTTTTAATAAACCCTTTACCTGATGCTAGAAAACATAAAATGATATAAATAACCAATATCACTCCTATAACAGCACCTCCGATTATAGGAACTTTTTTATTCAGCTTTTTCATTTTTTCACCCCTATTTGTAAATAATAATATATGATTAAAATATAGAAATCAATCGAAAAAAATCATATATCAAAAATAAAAAATATTTGTTATAATGAGGGAGTTATTTATTGATAAAATCAACAAAATAAGATAGTATCAAAAAGAAAGGTGGTATGAAAATGAATGATGATATTATTGTTGCAGTAGCAACATCAAGACTAGAAGCAGCAATTTCAATTATCCGTTTATCAGGAAAAGATGTTATTGCATTTGTTCAACAGTTTTTTACAGGAAAGATTATAAATAAAGAGAGTCATACCATTACATACGGTTATATAAAAGATAATGGTGAAAAAATAGATGAAGTATTAGTAAATATCTATCGTGGGAAAAGAACTTTTACAGGAGAAGAAATGGTTGAAATCAATTGCCATGGTGGTGTTTATATTACAAATAAAGTAGTTGATCTTTGTTTACATCATGGAGCAAGACTGGCAGAACGTGGTGAATTCAGTAAACGTGCTTTTTTAAATGGACGTATTGATTTATCACAAGCAGAAGCTATTAGTGATATTATTACGGCTAAAAATAGTTATGCTTCTTCTCTTGCTTTAAAAGGAATTCAAGGAAGTATTAGTCATTTTATTAAAGATTTAAAAGAAGATTTAATTCAAATCATTACGCAAATAGAAGTCAATATTGATTATCCTGAATATGAAGATGTAGAAGAATTAACAGCAGATAAGCTTTTACCAATGTCTACTTCTTTAATTGAAAAGATGAATAAAATCATTGAAGATTCTAAAAATATTAAATTATTAAAAGAGGGAATTCAAACAGCCATCATTGGTAAACCCAATGTTGGTAAATCTAGTTTATTAAATGCGATGTTAAAAGAAGAAAAAGCGATTGTCACAAATATTGCTGGAACAACAAGAGATGTCGTTGAAGGATCAGTAACAGTAGATGGTATTTTATTAAATATGATCGATACAGCAGGAATTAGAGAAACAGATAATATTGTAGAAAGTCTTGGGGTTGAAAAATCAAAAGAAATGATTAAAAAAGCAGATCTTGTTTTATTAGTTATTGATGGAAGTAAAGAACTTGATCAAGAAGATCAAAAGTTACTTGAACTTACAGAAGATACAAATCGTATTATTATTATTAATAAAGCAGATTTAGGTAAGAAAGTTGATTTAGAAGGAATTGAAATATCGGCTAAAGAACAAGATATTTTAGCGCTTACTAAAGAAATTAAAAAGAAATTTAATTTAGGACTTATAAGTAATCAAGAAGAATATTATCTTACTAATGCTAGACAAACACAATTATTAGAAAAAGCAGCTTCTTCTTTACAAATAGCAATTGATGCGATGAAGATGTCTATACCATCAGATCTTATTGTAGAAGATCTTTATGATAGTTGGTCTTGTTTAAAAGAAATATTAGGAGAACAAGCAAAAGAGGATTTATTAGATGAATTATTTAAACGCTTTTGCATCGGTAAATAAGATGAATACAAATGAAATATTAGCACAAAGATTTTATCGTTTTTTTAAGTATACAAGGAATGTAGCATTAATTGCGTTTATTGTTTTCTTTATATTAAATGCAATTAATACAGGAAATAGTATTTTATATTGGATTTGTTATGGATGTTTAATGGTTTCTATTGTAGGAGCAATGCAATCAGTTTTGTTGTATGTTCTTTCAAAGTATTATAAAAAGAGGTAATTTGAATGGAAAAAATATTTGAACAAATTGATAATTTGTTTGTAAATGGGGTTATTAATGGCATTATTTCAATTGTTATTGCAGGGATTGTTTTAATTGCAATCAATAAATTATTAAATAAGTTTATTAAAAAGAAATGGCCTGATAATTATGTTTTACAAAAAAGAATTAAAAAGATTATTCTCATTACAATCTTTTTAGCAATTATTTGTAGTGAAGTGAAGTTTTTAAAATCATTTGCGACTGCCCTACTTGCATCTGGAGGAATCGTTGCCGTAGTTATTGGACTTGCCAGTCAAGAAGCTGCAGGTAATCTTATTAATGGTGCCATGATTATGGCTTATAAGCCTTATAAGATTGGTGATTTTATTGTTGTTACAGGGCATAATGTTAGAGGAACTGTTATTGATATTTCACTTAGACATAGTGTTATTGAAACATTAGAAAAGACACAAATGATTGTTCCTAATGATATTATGAATAAAGCAATTATTGAAAATATTTCACAAATCGAACATGTTAAAGCAAATTATCTTTATATCGATATTTCTTATGAAAGTGATATAGATCAAGCAATCAAAGTGATTCAAGATCTTGTTGTAAAACATCCTTTATTCATTGATGGAAGAAAAGATAAAAAGGATCCATTAGTCCCTGTGATTGTTTCTGATTTAAAAGATAGTTCTATCCAACTAAGAGCAACAATCACTAGTGAAGATAATGTACAAGGTTTCCAAATGCTGGCAGATATTCGTAAAGATTTAGTCACTGAATTTAAAAAGGAAGGTATTGAAATACCTTACCCTCATATGCATATTGTAAAATAGTGTACGCATATTTAATACAAAATAAAAAATAGAGAAAGTGTTGATTATATCAATGTTTTCTCTTTTTTTATGTTTTGTTCTAAAAAGTATATTTATCGAATTAACAGGATAAATATTGATATTGGACAAATCAGCCAATGATTTATAGATTAGAATAAGTTATAATTATTAGAGAAAATAATGCTCAGTTTTAAAATAGGATATTTAAGCAAGAAATGAATGATAAGTTATAAAGAAATAGTATACTTAAAATAGAATTGTTTTATGAATTAAAAAATAGTATTTGATTTGAAGGAGAAAAATTATGAAAAAGAGAATTTTATTTGTAGCAGGAGTATATGGTGTAGGAAAAACAACTTTATGTGATATCTTATCAGAAAAATATTTAATAAGTTCCTATTCATCAAGTGAATTAATATCCAAATGTAATCATGAAGAATATGGAAAAAATAAATATGTAACGAATAGCAATCGTAATCAAGAAATATTAGTGAATCAAGTAAATAAAATTAAAGACGAATCATTTATTTTAAACGGACATTTTTGCTTAAAAGAAAAAAATAATAAAGTTATTTTATTAGAAAATGAAGTTTTTAAAAAATTAAATTTGAGTTGTATATTATTACTATCGGCTTCAGTTGAAATTATTAAAGAAAATTTATTTAAAAGAGATAAAATTTATTATGATGAAGAATATATTAAATTACTTTTGAAATGTGAAGAGGAACAAGCTGAAAAGGTATCTAATCTATATAAAATACCTTTATTAAAATATAATATGCAGTTTAATAATAATGATGCAAAAAACGTAATAGAATTATTAAAACATATTGGAGGCTAGTAATAATGGAGTATATATTGTTGGATACAAATATTTTAATATACCGTGAAGGTGAAAAGAAACTAGATAAAGATATTTTAACATTATCTAGATTGTTGATGGATTCTATTGAATATAAATTGGTTATACATCCTTTATCTATTGAAGAGTTAAAAAAATATAAAGATAAAGAACAAAGAGATGTAATTATTTCAAAAGTATCTATCTATAAATTATTAGAAAATCCACCAAAAATTGATGAAAAATTTCTAGAAGAATGCGGAGGCGGAGCTAATAGTCATGAATATGTTGATAATAATTTATTGTATGCATTAAAGAAAAATTATGTTAGCTATTTAATTACTAACGATAAAGGTATTTTAAAAAAAGCGAAAAGATTAGGATTAAAAAGAGTATTGTCTATAACAGATGCAATACATTTTTTATCAAAAGATGAAGAACTAATATTATCTAGAATGCCACTAATAATTAAAGAAAAAGAATTATGCGAAATAAGTATAAATGATCCATTTTTCACTGACTTAAAAAAAGACTATGCAAATTTTGAAAAATGGTATGAAAAAAACAATTGCAACACAAAAAAGCGTATGTAGCATTCAAAGAAAATGGACAATTAGGTGCTTTTTTAATGTTAAAAATAGAGGATGAAAGGGAAGGATATGATGATTTTGATGTCCCTTTAGAAAGAGGAAAGCGTATAAAAGTTTCAACTTTTAAGGTAGTAGATAATGGAAAAGCAATAGGTGAAGCATTATTAAAAATTATGTTTGACTATGCCTTAGCAAATGGTATATATGAAATTTATATTACTATTTATGATAAACATAAAAGATTAATAGATTTGTTTAAAGAGTACGGGTTTGAATTTTGTACATATAAACTAACAGAAAAACAAATTGGTACATATGAAAAGGAAGGTGTTTATATAAGAAAAATCAGTAATGATAAAGTAAATTACCCTATTTTAAAAGTAGATGATCAATCAGTTTTTATTGTACCAATTCAAAATGAATATTGTAATATGTTGTTTCCTGACGTTTTGATTTCTAGTCAAATTTCAATGTCTGATTTAATGGGAACATCAACATATGGTAATGTAATCAAAAAAGCATATATTTGTACAAGATATTCTTCAAAGATGAAACCAGGAGATATCGTAGTTTTTTATGCGAGTAAAAGTATAAAGTCTATTGTTTGTATCGGGGTAGTCGATGATGCATTTAAAGCGAATGAACTCGATAGTTGTGATGCTTACAAAAAAGTGGTCAAAAGAAGAACTGTATATGAAGATTCTTATTTGGAAAATGCATATCAAAAAGGTTTTTTTACAATTCTATTTAAATATTATACTAAATTAGATAAATATATAAAATTGGAAGATGCTATTAGGGAAGGAATAATTAAAATGGCACCACAATCTTTACAATCTTTAGATAGAGAAAAATTTAAAAAATTACTTGAATTAGCTGGAACTGAAAATAAAATTAAAATATAATATTGAAACAAAAGAAAGAGGGATATATATGTGTAAAGTGTTAATGTCAATAAAACCGAAATATGCAATGCAAATATTAAATGGTACAAAAACATTTGAATATAGAAAAAATAGATTTAGAAGACAAAATATAGATTCTATTGTCATTTATGCAACCTCTCCAGTAATGAAAGTAATAGGTGAAGTGCAACTTGTAGGTGTATTAGAAGATGAGCCAGAAATAATTTGGGAAAAGACATATCATAATGGTGGTATAAATAAAGAAGCATATGATGAATATTTTGAAGGAAAAGAGAAGGCTGTTGCATATATTCTAGGAAAAGTAAAAAAATATGATAATGAAAAGCGACTTTCGGATTTTCATATAAATGTTCCACCACAATCATATTTTTATTTGGATTAATATTTAGCTTTACGGATAGATATTATCAAATAGTATCCACATATTTAATACAAAATAAAAAATAGAGAAAGTGTTGATTGTATCAATGTTTTCTCTATTTTTATATCTATTTTGTTGTAAAATAAAAGCACCTGATTAAAAAGGTGAAAAAAAGAAATATGGGTTAACCCCATACTTCTTCAGCTATTTCTTTAACAAGTTTTAATTTAGCCCATTGTTGCTTTTCTGTAAGTTTATTACCAATTTCACATGAAGCAAAACCACATTGAGGACTTAAATATAAACGTTCTAAAGGAATATATTTAGTTGCTTCATAAATTCTTCTTTTAACAAGTTCTTTATCTTCTAAATCAGGTTTCTTTGTTGTAATAAGACCTAAAACTACTTTCTTATCTCCTGATACTTTCTTTAATGGAGCAAAACCACCAGAACGATGATCATCATATTCTAAGAAATACGCATCTACATTTTCTTCACCAAAGAGTAAATCAGCTACACCATCATAAGCTCCTGAACTAAAGTAAGTAGAATGATAATTTCCTCTACATACATGAGTATTAATTGTTAGATCTACAGGTGCACGTGCAACAACTTTATTATTTAAATCTAATAATAGTTGTTTATATTTTTCTAATTCTTCTCCCTTTCTTCCTGTTAAACTTACAGCAAGTTCAGGATTAACCATACCACCCCATACACAATCATCAAATTGTAATTGACGGCAGCCAGCGTGATAAATTTCTTGAACAAATTCATTGTATGCTTTAACAACATCGTCAGCAAAAGCTTCTTCACTACCATAGAAACATAATGTTTTATCTAATAAATCAGCTCCTGTAAAGAAAGCATAGAATTGACCAGGTGAAGGAATTGTTTGTTTAGCTACAGTATTTTCATCTTCTAATGCTTTAACAAATTTAAAATGTTCTACAAAAGGATGATCTTTACAAGAAATCTTACCTGTCATAAAAGTATCATCAATCATAGCAGCTTCACCATCAAACGTTTGATTTCCATCTATAGTCTTTTTATGCTCAACCCCATTAAATCCCCACATAAAGTCTAAATGCCAAGTAGAACGTCTAAATTCACCATCTGTGATGGTATGATAACCTAATTCTTTAAGTTTATTTACCAGTTCTACAATACATTCATCTTCTACTTTTGTAAGTTCTTCTTTAGTTATATTATTTAATTCATAATTTTTTCTAGCTTCTTTTAATCTTTCAGGACGTAAAAAACTTCCTACAAATTCATATCTATTTAATTGACTCATATCATTCATTCCTTTCAAACTATGTCTTTATTTTATCAATCAAATAACTATTTTAAAAATACAAATAAACATAAGTTAGATATAGTTCTAAACTATATCAATATTTTTGCATAAAAATAAGTTAATTATAAATGAAATAATAATGTTTAAGAATATTAAAAAGTATTAATAATTTCATTATAGGTTTTAAAGTAATTCAATAAATAAAAAACAAAGTAATTGAGAGTGTTTTTAAAAAGAATGTAAGATATAATAAATTAAAGATAAGTTTTTAAGAAAATAAAAAATGCAGAATATTAAGGGAGAATTACTATGCAAAATATTTATGAGGTAGTGGGAATTATAAAAGGAATAAAATTCGATAATAAAATAAATGAAAAAGAAATAAGTTTTTTAAAAGAATGGACAGACCACAATAGAAATTTTGCAATAACCAAAAATCAAAAAAAACTAATATATATGATAGATAAAGCTTTAGAAGACAATGTACTAACTGATTTAGAAAGAAAGACGATATTATCAACAGCACAAACTATATTAGATGTTCAAAGTGTTGAAAATTTAGATATGTACATAGAACTAAATGGAATACTACGAGGAATAATTAGTGATAAAAAGCTAAATAATGAAGAAATAATAAAACTAAAAAAATGGTTTGATTTTCATAAAATAGAGATTAACAAAAATAATAAAGAAATTTTAATGAAAGTAGATTCTATATTAGAAGATGAAATTATTACTAACGAAGAACAAAATGAATTATTTATTTTAATAAAAGAAAAAATAGATAAATTAGAAATGGATGCCAAAATTGAATATGTAAAAAAATTAATACGAAAAAGAGAAAACATTGGAATTGAATTAATTAAATTATTAGACAATGAAGAAAGTATGAATTATATTCATTCATTAAGTCAATCTCAGATTAGACGAACATTAAATACATATAGCGGTATTATTTCGGATCCAGAAATAGTATTAATTTCTTTATCGATCATTGCTATGATGAACTATAATGGTTCTTTTTATGAGAGTGTTAGGAGAGTATACAAGGAATTATATAATGATTTTTCACAACAAAAAATAGAAGGATTAATAAGGACTTTGTTAAATAAATATAAAAACAAAACAGATGATTCATCTAGACAAAGAGTTATTAATGTTGCGCTGCGACAAGCAATTGTTCCTAAATATTTTTTAGCTAGTTTCTTTGATTTTATATATGATATATACAAAATCAATTTTGAATATCATTTAACTGATAATTTATATAAAGACTTTCGTTTTGTTTTTGATGGAATTAGGTTAAATTTGAGTACAGACGGAGATGTTGTGAATTTAAACGTTACACATAAGTCATATAAATTAATAAAGACTTCAAAAGATTTAGTAGCCAAAGAAAAAAATTATGATCCAATAATTAAATTAAGCATTATAGTTATACAGCTCATTGATAAGTACATATGGGATAAAGATGTAAATGTATATAGTATTTATTTAAAAGATGGATTTGAAAAATGGAAACTTAATTTTAAAGAAAAGGAAAGAATTTCCAAAAAAACTAATTGGAAATCAAAGTGGCAACCAAAGTTTATGCTGAATGAAGAATTAGTGAATTTGGTTTTACCAGCGCATAAAATAAAATCTAAATATGATTATAAAGATATTAAAATTATCATTAAAAATGGAAATGAAGTAATTTATGAAAATTCTATGCCTGATATTAGAGAAATTATAGGTGGATATCAGATTAAATCATTTAATGTCGTTATAGATAATCCTTTAGGAAAATTGAGGTATAGATTATTTGCTAAAGAAGAAGTTATATATGATTCAGAAGATAAATTATATAGACCTTACATATTATTTAAAGAAAATGGAGATGAAATAAAAAATAATACTAATCATTCAGGTATGATAATTCTTTGTTCAAAACAATTGCCAAATAATTTTTTAGAAATAAGAAAGATAGGAAGTTATATATTGTCTTCTAAAATTATAAAATTAGGTGAATATGAATATTTAGAAGGTTCTCTATTTAATTTTAGTAGTTTAATTAAACCAATAATTATTGGGGAAACATTTAAGGATGTATATATGAAAAAATTAAATGGAACAGAAATCCTTAAAGTATATAAAAAGATAGATTTTTTAATTTTTGAAGATGAGAACTGTGAATCAGATTATGAAATAATAATTAATTCTAGAAAATATATTCTAGAAGAACTATTGTATAAAATGGAATCAAAAAAAGGCAGAAATAAATATTTAGTTAGATTACCAATAGAAAGATCAAATATTTATACTATTTCTGTTGATAGATATAATTCTAAAATACGTAACCAGTTATATAAATTTACTTTTGTATATGATCCTGGATTGATTGGTACAGTAGTACTAAGAGAAAATAAATATATAGTATTTTCTATAAGTACTGGTTTAAAAATAAATAAGATAGAACAAAAGATTTATATAAAAGACTTTGATATTAACTGTTTAAATTTTAAATTTAATGGTGAAATTTATATTTATCGTGTTCCCTTAAATTTTGAAATTTATAAAATATCAAATTACGAGTGGTCTATAATTACAGAGAGTATTTGGGTGGATGATGTAAAACAAAATTCAGTTTTAGATATTTATAATTTAGACTATGATAGTATTATGATTACTTCTTCAGAAGGAACTGTTTTAGAAGAAAATATACCATTGGTTGATAAAGTTTTATATAAAGAGGTAAACATTGGATTCTTAAGTACATATAAAAAATCAGGGTCATTCATTAATATTTTTCTATTAAAAAATAAAAAAGTTGAACAAGTAATAAGATGTAATTCTCAATGTATGATACCAGATAATGGGGTTGATATATCATTAAATAATGGTAGTGGAGAAATATCTATTACAACAAGTTATATAGGTAAAGCAAAAATATACTATGAAATTATTGATAGTAAAGGAAATAAATTAATAAAAAGTAATTTGCTGTCATCAGATTCGACAGAGATATTTGATAATTTGAAATCTTTTGAAGATTATACGATAAATATATTTCAAAAAAATAAAGGATTACTGTTAGGAAATGACATATTACTTAAATCAATAAATAGAACATGGTATTTTAAGAGAGATTTGATAGATAAGGTATTTAAAATACAATATATCTATTATTATCAAAATAAAGGAAATAACTTTATAGAAAAGATAGAAAGATTATGTTAAATTTTATATCTAATTTTCGATTATCCGCATAAACACTATACTTTCAAGTATTTTGAAGTATAGAAAAAACTCATTTTACCACGAATTTACCACGATTGAATGAGCCTTGATATGACCTATAAAATAACACCCAAAAGACATCATTACACCTAAATGGTGTCTTTTTAAAAAGCAGTCAATCCTAAGACTAACTGCTTTGTGTGTATGGATATGAAATTGTCAAACTGGGATTTGTCTTACAACAATTTATATATGCATAAAAAGCAATATATTTATGAAAACACCCTAAATCCAAAATCTACTCAATTCATTTTTCCTTACATAAAATGTTCTCGTATATTTCACTTCCTCACCAAGTGTTTCCCCTATCAAAACTTCAAAATCATTGATATCAAATTCTGGAAAGAATGTATCTCCATCTTCAATATTTAAATCTACTTCTGTGATATACATTTTATCTACTATTTGCAAAGCTTCCTTAAATAGTCCATATCCACCAGATATGTATACATCTCGTCCTTTAGCCAATAATAATGCATCTTCTAATGATTTAACTGAAACTAAATTATCTCCTTGATACTCTGTTGTGGTGGAAACAACAATATTCATTCTATTAGGCAACGGATGACCGATTTCTTCATAAGACTTTCGCCCCATAATAACCACATTACCCGTTGTTAACTCTCTAAATTGCTTTTGTTCTCCCTTTATTTTCCATGGTATATTACCATTCTTGCCTATAACATTATTCTTTGACCTCGCAACAATCAAACCTATCATCTATTTCATCCTCCATAATATGATGTCGTACCTGTGATTCCATCAAGTGCACCACATCTTAACAAACTCAAAATTATCTCGAACTAACCAGCTCGACAAATTCTAGTTTGTCCGTTTCTTCATATCCACATTATATCATTTTCATATCTGCACCACAATAAAATTTTATGCACCGATAATCTTAGTGAACAGCTCTAACAAACACCATTTCATCACTCCAATCTGAAATTTAGGTATGAAAAAAGCAGTCAATCCTAAGACTAACTGCTTTGTGTATAGAGATATGAAATTGTGAAATAGAATTTGCCTATTTCAAATCAAAAAGAGAATTTTCATAGTCCTTTACATAGTATCGTATATTTTTACGCCCCTTTTGAATAATGGTATGTCCCTCTGCTTCTAATTTTTCTTTCTGTGCTTCAATACCATTTGGATATTTAGCATTTAATTCTCCGTTTGCTTTTAATGTTCTCCAATAGGGTGTTTCATCTTCGGAACGCTGATAACTCGCCCACGCTACAATAGAAACAAATATACCCGCTGTAATCGGCTCTGTAAAATCTGCACCACTCAATTTTGCAAAGTGTTCTCGTATTTTTCCAACCGTAATCACTTTACCATACGGAACTTTTTTCATTACTTTGTCATAGTCAATCGGGGGAGCAAAATACATTTTGTTTCCACCATATTTCTCAATACTTTTCTGGTCTATGATAATTTGAAATTTTGGCATATCCTTACTATCATGCAACATAGCATTAAAATCTTTTTTATCTTCATTTGCCATTTGTGCCACCTCCTACTTTAAGGATAGTCTGTTTCTTATTTCCATGCAATGAGGCTGTTTGAAAATTATTAACACTTTCAAATTTGTCGCTTTCTTCATATCCATATTATAACAGTTCCATATATCCGCCACAATAAAAATCAGCATACCCTTAGCATTTATGGAACAAAAATGCACACTTTTTCTTTCTTCCTCTTGATTACCCCACAACAGAAAAGAAAAAGCCCTGTCAAGAGCCTTGCCACCATTGGTGGTGCTTTGCACTCTTTACTGGGCTTTTTGTTTGCTGTATCTTCCATGCAAGAGGAAATTAAAGACCTCTGTTCCATTTCGCCTTTAGATAATCTTCATAGTCTGCTTCATTGAAGTCTACTTGTGGAGAAGTGTCGGGAATGTTGTTTCTGTTGTCTATATCCGCAAGCTGACGAAATATCCAATCATCATAAGGGTCATGGTATTTATACTCTTTGGGCTGTTCTCTGTATCGGTCTAACCCTCGCATTTCCTTATGCACTTTTATCATGCGTTCCAGTTTTTGACGCTGTATCAACTGCTTGATTTCCATAAGTTCTTCCAACTCCGTAACCTCATTGGTAATGTAGTTATGGATATACTGTATGAGTTTATATGCCTTGTAAAATGTGCATTCTTTTTCATCATCGAAAAATTCATTTTCAGACAGGTAATCTAAGGAAACATTGAAGTCTTGTTCCCGTTTGATAATATCCATGATATAGGGCTCGGTGTGGTCAATATACTTCCATTCTCCCGACAATAATTCATTGGGCGTTACACCCAGCACGTCCATTATCTTCTCTAACGTATCAAAGGTAGGATAATTCACGCCACGTTCAATCTTGGAAAGGCTCTGCATATTGATACCGATTTTGTCCGCAAGTTCCTGTTGTTTCATTCCTCTGTGTTTTCTTATGGTCTGTATGTTTTCTCCTAAGAAACTGATTTTCTTTTCATAATGCTCCATAACTTAGTATAACCGCTCCTTTCGTTGCTTTTCTTGGTATTTATAAGCATATCATACTTAATCTATATCTAAAAGTCAACAAAAACTTCTTGACAAGTAATTCTAATGGAGTTATTATCGTATTAGACAGAGTGATTAAGCACGCTAGGGTCAATCACACGCTTGAGTAAGCATATAAAATATATATTTTCACTTTGATAGCATGAATAAGCATGGACTATCAGACCGAAAATAAGGTTTCTGACTGGGGCTGTTCCGTTTAGCCACGAGCCTTACAAGGCTCGTGAGCGTTAAGAACGGGGCAGACACAGGAAGAAAGGGAACGCCTTTAGGCGTTCGTAAAGGGCGTATATGTAACACCGCCCTGCGTATACATGTCATAGTACCTAGAAACTGTGATAAATAAAGGAAAAAACACAATTTTTACCCCGCAAAAAAACGGGGCATACGAAAGGAGAAATGCACTATAACTACACACAAAAATTTATCCGTTAAGATTGATTACATCAGCATTGTATTTGATACTGTAACCGCTGAAGATGTAATCATGCACATTTTAGGTTTACCAACTGATATTTTTAATGTCTATCCGGCAAGCGTTAAATTCAAGACGTATCAAGCACGCTGGCAGATTGGAGATATTTATGTATCGGGGGACGCAAGAAAGACAGAGGACAACCCACAGGGGCTAGGCTGTTATCTTGTTATGACTGGCAGAGGTTGTGATGATATTTTCCGTATTCTCGACAGTAGGAATTATACCTTTGGGGATATGTTCCGACGCTGTGAGCGAAGATACGGACTGGATAATTTCCATTTCACAAGACTGGATATTGCCATTGATGATAAGAACGAAAAGCCATTCTTTACCATAGAGCAGATAAAGAAGAAATGCAAAAAAGAGGAATTTATCTCGAATAGTGAGGGCTACCACTTTGACGAAAGCAAGTTTGATGATTTCGACACCGCAAAGACCGTTTATATCGGTGCTGGTAAATCAGGATTGTCCTACCGCTTTTATGATAAAGATAAGGAAGTCTGTTCAAAACATAATAAGACACTTGATGAAGTCGGCAGTTGGAAACGGACAGAAATGCAACTACGTGATGATAAGGCTCATGCTTTTGCCATGACATTCAAAGACAGACCGCTGGAACTTGGGGAACTGGCTTTCGGACTGCTGGCAAGCAACCTACGCTTTGTCGTGCCAAACAGAAATGAAAGTAATAAGAGCAGATGGAAAACGTGTCGGTTTTGGGAACGCTTTTTAGGGGCTGTGAAAGTCTTAAAACTGCAAGTACCGAAACTACATAATTCTCTTGAAGAAACACAGCAATGGCTCACAGAGGGTGGCGTGATTTCCGCTGTCAAAAGTTTTTACTTTTTAGAAGAACATGACGCATTAGGTGGATTGGAAAAAGTGGGAACTATGCTTGATAAAGCAAGATACAGCAATTCCCTTTCCAGTAAACTAACCGCCCACTTACAGAGGATAGACCGCACCGACCTTATCCCCTATATCCAGTATGACACGAAACATGGGAAAGGGGGTATCTGATGAATAACAACGATATTCCTGTATGGAAAAAATACACCCTTACCATTGAAGAAGCGTCAAAGTATTTCCGTATCGGAGAAAACAAGTTAAGACGATTGGCAGAGGAAAACAAGGACGCTGGCTGGCTCATTATGAATGGCAACCGCATACAGATTAAACGCCGACAGTTTGAACAGGTCATTGACAAATTGGACGCAATCTAATGCAAATGAGCCTTGTATGTGTTATGATGAACACAAGTCATATCAAGGCTCTTTCCAACAAGGAAAGGAGCAGACACCATGAAAGAAAAAAGACGGGATAGTAAAGGACGTATCCTGCATACTGGAGAGAGCCAACGAACAGACGGGAAATACTTATATAAATATGTAGACGCATTTGGAAACACAAAATATGTGTATGCTTGGAGATTGACACCCACAGACCCAACACCAAAGGGAAAACGGGAAAAACCCTCACTTCGAGAACTGGAACAGCAGATAAGACGGGATATTGAGGACGGTATCGACAGCACAGGCAAGAAAATGACGCTTTGCCAACTCTATGCCAAACAGAACGCACAGAGGGCAAACGTGAAGAAAAGCACAATGAAACAACGGGAACAACTCATGCGGTTATTGAAAGAGGATAAGTTAGGTGCTAGGAGCATTGATACAATCAAGCCCTCTGACGCTAAGGAATGGGCGTTACGCATGAAAGACAAAGGCTTTTCCTACAATACCATTAACAACCATAAACGCTCGTTAAAAGCGTCATTCTATATCGCCATACAAGACGATTGCGTAAGGAAGAACCCTTTTGATTTCAAGTTAAATGAAGTCCTAGAAAATGATACCAAAGAGAAAGTCGCATTGACAGAGGAACAGGAACAAGCCTTATTGTCATTTATTAAGACGGACAATGTGTATCACAAGCATTATGATGATGTGCTGATACTGTTAAAAACAGGACTTCGTATCTCGGAACTGTGCGGACTGACAGTAGCCGATATTGATTTCAAGAATGAAGTTGTGATTATCGACCACCAGTTATTAAAGAGCAAGGAACAGGGCTATTATATTGAAACGCCTAAAACAAAGAGCGGAATAAGGCAAGTGCCATTAAGCAGAGAAACAATACAGGCATTTCAACGGGTTATGAAGAAACACCCAAAAGCAGAACCATTTGTGATAGACGGACGGAGCAATTTTCTGTTTGTCAATCATAAAGGGAAGCCCAAAGTTGCGATTGATTATAACGCCTTATTTGTTCGTATGATAAAGAAATACAACAAGCACCACAAGGATAATCCCTTGCCACATATCACACCGCATACGCTACGCCATACATTCTGCACAAGGCTGGCTAGCAAGAACATGAACCCAAAAGATTTACAGTATATCATGGGACATTCAAACATCAGTATCACAATGAACTGGTACGCTCATGCGTCCATAGATACCGCAAAATCAGAGGTTCAGCGTCTAATCGCATAAGAAGTAGTTACCACGATTTTAACCACGCTTGATAGCGAAAATATAAGAAGATAGACCTAGATATGTGAGGTTTACCACAAAAGCAAAATGCCCGTAGAGCCTATAAAATAAGGCTTTGCGGACATTTAAGAAGATATAAAAAGATAGTCAAAAAGACATATATAATTTAGAAAAAACTTATGTAGTATTTACTAAACAAATTAGTAATAATGTTTTTCAAGGAAATATTTATAACAAAAATATTGATAAGAATTTTTGGCTTTATAAAATAAATCCAGTTGAAATAGAAGTAAATAGTGACATTATTGATGAAACTATGGATATTTATATAACAAATGAAGGTGACGGATTACTCTTTGATAAAAAACACAAAAATATATTAAATGATTTAGAAGATCCTAAAGCACCGCCAATAGAAATATATACAATTAATTTAAGGAAGTGATTAATAAAAATGAAAAAATTAAATCCAGTTGAAAGATCAAATTATATAAATAAGCGATATAAAGAATATTTAAGTTCTACATTTAAATTTGATAATGATAAAACACAGAGTATATTTGAAAAAAAATTAGAAAATGAAAATTTGTTCAAAGGTCCTTATGTTGATTTGATCTTACCTTTTAAGAAGGGAAAAAATATAAATGAATTAATAGATGAAGGAATAATGTCACCTTTATTTAAAAAATTAGAAAATATTGATTATAATAGACCTTTATATTTACATCAAGAAAAAGCAATACGAAATATTAATTTTGGTAGAGGTGCCATTATTACAACAGGAACAGGTTCTGGAAAGACAGAGTGTTTTTTATATCCGATACTAAATGATATACTAAAAAGTATTGAGGAAGGAAATAATGAAATTGGTATAAGGGCTATATTTTTGTATCCAATGAATGCTTTAGTTAATGATCAAATAGATAGATTTAGAAGTATTTTATCAAAATATCCTAAAATAAGTTATGGATTTTATACAGGTGATACAGATGAAAAAGAAACAAATACACTAAGAGAAAAATTAAAGGAAATTAACGGTGTTGAAATTCCTCAAAATGAGCTAGTTTCTAGAGAAAGTATAAGAGAAAATCCGCCACATTTGTTATTTACTAACTACTCTATGTTAGAGTATTTATTAATAAGACCAAAAGATTCTGCAATATTTCAAAAAGAACGTTTAAAAAATTGGAAGTTTGTTGTATTGGATGAAGCACATACATATAATGGTGCATTAGGTATTGAATTATCTATGCTTATGAGAAGACTAACTTCGTTAGCAAACATTAAACCTAACTTTATATTAACTAGTGCTACATTGGGTGAAAAAGGAAAGTCAGAAAAAGATATAGTGGAATTTGCAAAAAAATTAACATCGACTAATTTTGAGGAGAAAGATATTATTTTCTCAGAGAGAATAGATTTAAAAAAACAGAAAGTTCTATATAGCACAAGTGGTACGGATTATATTTTATTAAAAGAAAATATTGATGACAGCAATACTATTAGAAAAATAGTAGGAAAGTATATAGACGTTAATACTGAAAATAATAAAGAAATAATTTATGAACTTTTGATACATGATAAAAATGTTTATGAAATTTACAATATTTTAAAGGAAAATTGTTTAGAATTTAAAGAATTATATAAACTAATGGGGTCTTGTTTAGAGGTAGATGAACTAATTTCTTTGATTGATTTAATCAATTTTGCTGACAAAAATGGAGAAGGAATATATGATTTGAAGTATCATTCTTTTGTTAGACCATTATCTGGCGCATATATAACATTGACAGATGATACGCAGTTAACATTAACAAAAACTAATTATATAAATGGATATAAAGCGTTTGAATTAGGGAATTGTCGTTATTGTAATACACCGTATATTTTTGGAAAAATAAAAGATAAAGATGGACTTAACTACTTATATCAAAATAATGAAATAGATATTTATGAAAATTATGGTGAAAATAAAAATTATATTATCGATTATTTTTTATTAAATAAGGAAGATGAAGATAATGGCACAGATTTATCTCAATTAGAGGAATATGAAATTTGTATAAAATGTGGAGAACTGCATTCAACGAATAATTTGAATGCATTAAAATGCGATTGTAAAAATACAAAGAGAGTAAAAATTTATAAAGTAAATAATTCTAATAGTAAAGGAATAAGTATCTATAATAATATCAATAGTTGTCCATGTTGTGGTCATAAATCTCATTCAGGAATTGTAAGAAATTTTAATCTTGGAAAAGATGAAGGCACAGCTATAATAGCACAATTACTATTTGAAGCAATTGATGAAGAAGAGAATAGTTATGAAAATAAAAAAGGAAAGTTATCTTTATCACTTTCTAATAATAAGGTGAAAAAAAATAAAAAGAAAGTAAAACAATTTTTAACATTTTCTGATAGTAGACAACAAGCAAGCTTTGCGGCGACTTTTTTTGATTCTAATCATGATAGAATGTTAAGAAAAAGACTTATATGGGAAATTATAAAGAAAAACAACTACAGGGATATAAGTATAAATGAGGCTGCTTCTTTATTAACAGAAGAAATCAAAAAAAATGAATTATTCAATAATAGTATGACAAGTCATAAGAATGCCTGGATTACTTTATTAACCGATTTATTAAAGGTGGACGGTTCATATGATGGCGAAGGAATGGGACTATATTATTTTGATATTGATTTAAGTGATATAGATAATGGTATATCTGAAGAAGATGTTGAAAATGAACTAGGAAATTATCATATTAATAAGCAAGAATTATTGACAATAATACAAATTATTTTAACAGTATTTAAAACTTCTTCAGCAGTTAATTATTCTAAATCAACACTTACCCCAGAAGAAAAGAAAGAATATTTAGATTACAGAAGATTTGATAATGCAATAATGTATAGCTGCCCTAGTACTATTAGTGGAATAAAAAGTTTTACACCAATAAAAAAACAACAAACTTTGCAACTAGATATATTGAAAAAGTGTGTAATTGCAATAAGGATGAAGCAATTGAGTTAATGAATATAATTTTTAATAATTTATTACTTAGTGTTTCAGAACAATTGGGAGAAAATGAAAGACTACTTATAAGTACTTCCAGACAAGGAGCGTATCAATTTAATGTAAGTAGATATATATTAAAGAATTATAAATCATCTAATTATTATCAATGTAAGAAATGTGGAACATTAACACCGTATAATGTACATGACAAATGTCCAGTTGATCATTGTGATGGGAAACTAATTAAGATCGATCCAGATAAAGTATTAGAGAATAATTTTTATAGAAATGAATATAAAAATAAAAAAATAGAAAAAATAGTGATTCAAGAACATACTGCTCAAATTGAAAGAAATATGGCAAAAAAATTCCAAAAAGATTTTAAAAATAAACTAATTAACATATTAAGTTGTTCCACAACATTTGAAATGGGGATTGATATAGGGGATCTTGAAACTGTTTTTATGAGAAATGTTCCACCTACTCCAGCAAATTATGTACAAAGAGCTGGCCGTGCTGGGCGAAGAAAAGATAGTTCGGCATATATTCTAACTTACTGTGGGACAGGATCTCATGATTATACATATTTTTGTGATCCTCAAAAAATGATATCAGGAACTATAATGCCACCTCTTTTTAATGTGTTAAATAAAAAAATAATATTAAGACATCTTATGGCTATTTGTTTAGGATATTTTTTTAGAGATAATCCACAATATTTTAAAAATGTTCATGAATTAGTATTTAATGATGGTTATCAAGAATTTAATATTTATTTGAGAAAGAAGCCAAAAGTTATACAAGAATATATTGATAGAAAAGTAATTCCAGAAAGTATTTATTCGGAATATCACAATTTCAAGTGGTTAGAAAAAATGGATGAAGAAGATAAAAAAATGGATCAGTTTGTAAATTCAATAAAAGAACAAAATAAAGACTTTGAAAATGCAAAAGATGATGCTATAAATGAAGGAAGATATAGAGATGCGGATAGTATAGAAAATCAAATTAAAAGAATTCATGATATGAAAGTAATTGATGCTTTATCGAAATATTGTGTAATACCGAAATATGGATTTCCAGTTGATGTTGTGGATTTAAAATTATATGTTAATGGTGTAATAGATAATAGATATGATTTGAATAGAGACTTAAGAATTGCAATATCAGAATATGCACCTGACTCTGAAGTAATTGTTAATAAGAAAAAATATACATCAAAATATATAACCTTACCTAAGGTTGGTGAATTAGAAAAGCGTTATTTTTGTTGCTGTCCAACATGTAAAAAAATAAATTTAACAATTGATAAAAAAATAGCTAATTATTGTGAATGTGGAGAAGATTTATCTGGAGAAAGAATAGAGTCATTTATTGAGCCAAGTTTAGGGTTTAAAACAGGGATTACTAAAGAAAGTACAAGAATGAAACCTAAAAGATCGTATTCAGGAGAAATTTCGTATATTGGTAAAGGAATAAAAGATGATGAAGAAATATTAATTCCAAATAGACTTATAATAGAGTCATTCAGTAATGATCATTTATTGGTACTTAATAAGTCAAATTTTTATACATGTCCAGTATGTGGATATAGTGAAAAAAGTACAAACAATTTAACACTTACAAAAAGTGCCAAACATAAGAATTATAGACAATATGATTGTTCTTGTGATGAGTTAAATTTAACGAGAATAGGTCATGTTTTTCAAACAGATGTGGTAAAGTTAGAAATACCTAGTTTAGAAATAAATGACAAAAATGGATTTGCTAAAGCATTATCGTTTATGTATGCTCTTTTGGAAGGAATTAGTATAGCAATGAATATTGAAAGAGAAGATATTGACGGGGTTGTTAAGTGGAACTACGAATTCGAAAGCTATGATATATTGTTGTTTGATAATGTTCCTGGTGGAGCGGGACATGTGAAGAGATTAATGGGTAAACAAAAAATAATAAAATCATTACAGATTGCATTAAATAAAGTATCAAAATCTTGTTGTGATGAGGATACATCTTGTTATAATTGTTTGAGAAATTATTATAATCAAACATATCATAGTCTTTTAAAGAGAAAATATGCTATTGAAGTGTTAAATAATCTTTTGAATGATTTAAATTAGAACAATATACAGTGTATTGAAGAACGTATATTTGTTTAAGCTTCTTTAATTGTTATATTGTGCATCATGCACAAATGTATACAGTATTCTCATTACATCAACACATATAATTTTTAAACTTTCTTACATATAATATAAGTAACAAAAGGGATACAAAATATTAAGGAGGAACAAAATCATGTGTGTAAATTACTATTCATATTTAACAACTAACCAAGCAGATGTACAACCAGGATGGGCTAAGAAAGACAGATTTGATTCAAGCAACACAACATTATCAAAAATTAAAAATCATGTTGTTAAAAACTATTTCTCTAAACTATTTAAATAATATATAATATTGAAAAAACCTGCACGAGATGCAGGTTTTTTAGTCTAATTATTTACAATATAGTCATAAATGTCTTTTCGAACTGGTTGGTCTAATTGATAAAGAATCTCACATACAGGAACATCATTAGCCATTGTTTCTTGTTTAATATCAATGATATTTCCTTGACCTAAATAATAAAATTCTTTCGATACTTTATCATCTTTATTCTTTCTAACAAAGATATGAATAAAAGTATTTCTTTCTTTTGCTTTATTAAAAATTTCCATACCTTTACTGTTTAATTTCATTTTACTTTTTGACATAGCAACAAGTGTTTGAGAGTCAATAAAATGGTCAGTATATTTTATTGTATCCGAAATATTTTCATCTTTATCATAATTAATAAATACAGGTAATGTATTGGTATGTTCATCATATTTATAACCACCAATATTAAGAGGTACAAGACTCTTTTCCCAGTTTAATAATTGACATACATCTTCATAAGTGTATTTTTTATAAAGACATAAATCAGTATCTTTATAACGTTCACTATATTCTTTTTTATATTGGTTAATTGCATAGTCAATGACTTCAATAATTTGTCTTTTAAATTCATTATTTACAAGAAGTTTAGAAAAGTTAGATGAGATATTATTATGTTCATCTATAATAGTAATATCTTTATATGTATCTTTTCCTGTTCCAGTTGCAAAGTTTTGAGTAAGTATATTTTGAATAGTTTCATAACCAATATCAGGAATAATTATGTTATATGTATTTTGCATTTCTTTTTTTAAGTAATTCATCAAATTAGCTTTCTTTTCAATTGCTAGACGAATTGTTTCTAATTCTTGAACTCTTTTTCCTGAAGAAAGTTTAGTAGAAATAAATTTTAAATAGTCTTCCTCTTGTTTTGAAAAAGTAACTTTATAATCTTTTTCATATTTTTTAAGAAACTCATGATAAGATCCTAAACTTTTATTTTGGAATATTCTTTGAACATCAATAGCTCCATATTTTTCAAAATCTTCTAATTCAGGAATTCTTCCAATTTTGGTCTTAAGTTCTTTATAACTATCTTTGATATATTTAATATCGTTGAATCTAGCAAGATCAATCGCATTAAATATTCTTTTCTTTGATATTTCATCAAATTGAATAGTAGAAGCACCTGGTATGATTAAATTTCCTTCACTAACAAATCTTCTTAAATTATCTTTATTAAAATTTGTATTACCACTTAAGGCAATTGGAATAAAGAAGTTCTTTTCATAATTACCAATGAAATCAATAACAACAACATAATCTTTTTCATTGTTTTTTCTAAGTCCCCTACCAAGTTGTTGAATAAAGATAATAGAGGATTGAGTTGGTCTTAACATAACAACTTGATTAACTTTAGGAATATCAATTCCTTCATTGAAGATATCTACTGTAAAAATATAATCAAGAGAACCATCTTCATTAGATTCCAAAGAATCCATAGCTTCTTGTCTTTGTTTTTCAGTAGCTTCACCAGTTAATGCACATGTATTAAAACCTCGTTGATTAAACATTTCAGAAAGCCTATGAGCTTCTTCTTTTCTGCTCACAAATATTAAACCGTGAACACGATCTCCTGAATAGCCATAGTCATTAATTTTATCAATGACATAATCAACTCTTTTTTCATCAACAAGTAAATTGAAATCAGATTTATCATCAATAACATGATCATCTATTGTCATATCAGTAATTCCATAATAATGAAATGGACAAAGCAAATCATATTCCATAGCTTGCTGTAATCTTATTTCATAAGCAATGTTATAATCAAACATTTTATAAATATCAAAATCATCTGATCTTTCAGGTGTTGCTGACATACCTAATAAAAATTGAGGTTTAAAATAATTAACGAGTTCTTGATAAGAATTGGCTCCAGCTTTATGGACTTCATCAATGATAATATAATCGAATTCTTCTTTAGAAAAGAGTTGTTTATTTTCAGGTTTATAAATTGTTTGAATTGTTGAAAAGACATAATCACAATTTATCTCTTTTGTATCTCCTGAAAATAATCCCATAGATTTATCTTTAATAATTGTTTTAAATGTTTCCATCGCTTTAAGAGCAATACTTCTACGATGAACAACAAATAACATTCTTTTTGGATGAACAGCTTTTACATCAAATGCTGCAAGATATGTTTTACCTGTTCCAGTAGCACTAATAAGTAGAGATTTGTCCTTATTATTTTTTCTTAGATTATCTAATGATTCTAAAGCATTTTTTTGCATATAGTTTGGTTTTATTTCTTTAGAGACATTGATTGTTTTATGTCTTTGAGGTTTTACATAAACTTTTTGATAATCTTCAATCCATTCATTTGTTAGAGGGATAGATTGTTTCCATTGTTTATTAAATTCATCTTCAACTTTTAAAACAATTTCTTTTTGTGTATCAGAAGAAAAGAATAAATTCCATTCTTGATTTACAGCTAGAGCATTTTGTGTAAGATTGCTGCTACCAATCATAATATCTGTTTGATCTTTTTTATGAAAGATATATCCTTTTGGATGAAATCCTTTGCCTTCAAATATTTTTACTTCAATATTTTCATATTTTAGTAGTTTTTTAAACATACTTGGAGCATTAAAACCTAAATAAGTAGAAGTAATAATTTTTCCAGGAATATGATGAGCTCTTAAATAATCAAAACATTCTTTAAGGGCAGCAAGACCAGAATCAGCAATAAAGGCAACAGATAATTCAAAAGAATCACAATTTTTAAAAAGTAATTCTAGTTCATGAGATACTTTTATATGCTCTTTATAATTGTTATAAACAAGACGTGGTTGAAATTCTTGAAGAGTTTCCATAACCCTAACCTCTTTTCTTTAATTCGTTAATTACTTCAATATCTGCTGGTACCCATACAATAGATTCATCATTATCTTGAGGATCAATCCATTTGCCATCTAAATGTTCTAATAAAACAAGATGATCATCTAATAAATGACAAATAAAACAATCCATTTCTAAAATAAAATCAGGATATTCATAATGTACATGATAAAAGAAAGAATCAACTTCTATATGAGCTTGCATTTCTTCATAAAGTTCTCTTTTTAACGCATCTTTAGGCTCTTCACCAGGTTCAATCTTCCCACCAGGAAATTCATACATTCCTTTAAATTCACCATAACCTCTTTCAGCTATAAAAATCTTATTATCTTTTTTTATTATTCCAGCAACAACATTAATTGTTTTCATATAATTCCTCCAACTGTAAAGTTATTTCAATTATAACATAAAAAATCTCATAGGCATAAAGCCTATGAGAAAGTGAATATTGTAAAGAAAAAAGCATTATATATAGATATTTATAAAAAAAGTTATAGAAAATTTTAATATTTACTGCATACACTAAAATAATTTACTAATAATTGTTTTTATACTTTTATTATCTGCATCAGACATTTTTAAAATCATAATATATATCATAGCTCTTGCAATTTCATATAAAACGCAATGAATTGATTTTATTTCTTCAGGATTTCCGTGCGCAATTTTATTTCTAAAATCAGCAAAAATTGTTCCAGCTTCATAAGCAGAAGGAAATGTAATATTATTATGTTTACATAATTGATCAATAACAGGTTGAAGATATTCTATATTATCGTTTAAAGCGTTTTTGTATTTATCAGCAAGACTGTAATCAATTTTAGAAAGTGAATCTTTTATTTTATTGAAATATCCATCTGTTTTTCTCTTTTTAGTTTTTGATGAATTTTTTACTAATTTTGTATATTTTTTATTTACTCCATCAATATATATTTGAAAAAAATCATTAAATGTAATTTGGTCATTTTGTATAGCATGAAATATAACATTTAGTTCATCGGCTGTTTTTACAAATATGTTATGTATCTCGGCATATGATTTATTATCTTCTTTTTTTGTTGGATATAATCTAGTATATTCACTTTCAAAACTTAATGCACAAGCAAGATATTTTTCATATGTAACAGTAGGTGCTTCTTTAGAATTTAGGGGTATATAAAAATTGTCATATATCTTTTGTGTTCTTCTTAAAGCAATTACACTAAATAACTTGTTCCAAAATTTAATACAATCTGTTGATATTATGCTATTATTTTCATTTCGATCAAAATCATCATTTATATTAGAATTAACATACACAGTTGCAATAGGATAAAATATATCATCTTTTTTTATTTGTAATGTTATTTTGTTAAAAATAATATTACGACGAAAATTTAAAAAGCAAAAGAAATCGTAAGCCATTAAATATATTTGAGGTATATATTTAATATTTTTTCCTTTTTCATATTCTAAAGAAAAATTTGGTATAGCTTCACCCATTGATGTTTTATCGTATTTCAAGTTGTGTCGAATAGTAAAAATTATAGCTAGTTTAATTTTGTCTCTCTTTAATTTTGCTTCTCCTGTAAAATTTATATCTTCCCATTTTTTTGGAATAATAGTTTTCATTTGATTTGATGTATCAGAACCTTTTTCTGATGTAAAAGCTCTGCCTGGACCTGCAAACGTGTTAACTGCTCTACCTTCAAAGCATATTCTATCAAATTTTGTTATTTCTGGATAAATTCCTGTATTATAGTCTGATATTATTAATGCTTTATATATCAAAATACAAGAATTATATCTGCAACCAATAAAAATGATTTCTCTGTTATCTGTAGTAGTACCTTTTACGATTTCTTTTTCTTTAATATTTCCTGGCATTAAAGATGCAAAAGGATTATCTGGGATCAAGTGAACTTTTTTATCTTTTAGATAGAATGGTATTTTTTTTCTTTCAATACGTATATATCCTGTATGTTCCATAATATCTTTTTCCTTTCTTTTTACAAAGCAAATATAATAACTATCAAATGTAGTAATATTAATTTTTTCAACTATAAAATTACTTTAATTATAGCATAAAAAGTTTCATAGTCATAAAACCTATGAGGCTGCATTATTTTAAAATCTGTCTTCAATTATTTGATCAATATTTTTATTTACTAATTCTTTTATTTTTGATTTTCTAACTATATAACCACGATTTTTTAGTTCATCAATTAATTCATCATCAGTATATCCTTCAAAACCATAACTTGTACAAGCAATTTTTTCTTTCCATTTATTTAATACTGGATTATAGATATATCGCCAATGATGATCAGCATCAATTGATCTATATTCCATTATACCTTCTTCAATATACGGCTTTAATGTATTTAAAAATGTATAAGTTCTATCTTCAAACCAAGAAAAAGTATATTCTTCGAGCATAATCACTTGATCTTCAATATTATAATCAATACTACTATTTAAGTTATCTAATTTATTTTTTAACTCTTTAATATTTATTCCATCTTTTAAAAATACTTCTCCATTACCATCTGCACAATATCCCATATTTTCCTCCTATAATATATTTAATTATTTATATTTCTTTTTTCACAAACTCTACAAATTCTAAATTTTTTTCTTTTATATTTTTATTATTTAACATCTCATTTATTGTCATCAAATAATAATGTTTATTTTTTATAATAAAGTCACTATTTATCATAATTGTTGGTAAATGTTACTAAATAAAGAGAATGATTATAAGTTCTATATTCATTATGACTTATAGAATATTTTCTTTGAATTTTAGAAGTAATATATTTGCGTGAAATCAAAGAAGTATTTATTTCTAAATCTTTACTAATGAAATTGATGAGATGTTGCTCATTGTCTTTATTTACGGTTTTATAATTTATAAAAAGTTTACATTTCCATCTTTGATCATCATAAAGAAGATATTTATTTTTATATTTAATAATGATAAGTGAATAATTATGTATCATATTATTAACTCTTTTTAATTCATTATAAATATATAGATCACTGAAACAATGGACAAATAGTCCAAAGAAATTATCAATGATATGAAACCTAAAATGAACAAAATCAAAGCTATTTTATATCAAATTTATGCTGTTTTTTGAGCATATATACATATGTGTGCAGAGGTCAAGTGCCAAAATCAATGGTTTATAACTAAAAATATGTGTGTTATGATGCTAAAATGATGACACATAATTAATAATTTTTTTCATTTCATAAAGTAAAAAAGCGGTCATAAAGACCGTTATTTATTTAATTTCTGATTGTGACATATTTTCTATTAAAATATTTTTGACATATTGTTCCATATATTCATAATCAATTTCACCTTTGTCATTTAAAGGCAGTAGGATTTTTTCTCTTTTTATTCTTTTGTCATTTATTTCTCTATTAAAGTTATATTTAGTTGATAATCTATTTAACATTGTTGCAACAAACAAATAAGAAAATTCATTTAATTTATTAGACTTTAGGCATGTAACATGGTCAGAAGCTATAAATTCATATTGATGATAAAAACATGCACCAACACTTCCAGAGTTAGCAAGTGTTAAGCAGTTATTTCCTTTTCTAACTTTTACATCATTAGATATAAAATTATTAACGCCATTAGAAATGCCAGAAGAAGATATATAAGGTGTATCTCCAATAATTTGTTTTGCCTTTGTTAACCTTTTCCCTCTATAAATATTATCTGCTTCAAACAATTCATCTATATTAAATTCTTTCCATTGTTTTTTATCAAGAGATACCAATTGTTCATCATATGTTATGTTATTATATTTGTTCTGTATTTTATATTTATAATTAGATTTTTTGTTAGTAATGATATTATTAATATAATTTATCATATATTCAAAATCTATATCTTCTATTGTAGGACTATTATTTGATTCATCAAATCCTTGTTTTAAGGGTAATAATATTTTTTGTTTTTTTACTCTTGATTCACTCATTTTATATCCATAATTAAATTTGCTTTTTTGTTGTCTTATTAAAGTAGTTATGAAGAGGGCAACACTTATATTACAAAATTTATCATATTTTGGTTTGAGAATTGTCACATCAGATGATGCAATAAGTGGATATTCATGATAATAAGATAAACAAACACCATTCCCATTATTATTTACGGTATAAACATTTTTATATATTGTTTCTTTTGAAGTTGGAATTACATTTTTATTAAACCCATTGTTATTATCTTTAGCAGATATTAAAGAAACATCACCTTCATCTTTTTTACTATTAATATTTTTAGCATTTCCTCTACAAATAATAAACAAATCATCTAAAGAAAATCCATGCCATACTTTTGTGTTATTCATTTTCTTCACCTTCAAATAAGTGTCCTCTATTATGTGACATCATATTGACCATAAATGTTATGTAATCAGCAACTGTTTTATCAAATTCTTCTTTTGTTGGAATTTCATCATTAAAATAATAAAAACTATGTAACCATTCATCATCAGGTTTAACAGTAGATTTAACACAAAACTTTGATTCAGCATCAATTCTATCAAACCATACATCAAGTAGATGTTCTTTTTTATCAATTGCAGATTCTGTTTCCACTAATCCAATATGTGGGAATACTTTATATCCATCATCTTCAAAATTAATAAATTTAACCAATTTATCCTCTGGATGAGGTTGATGAGCTGTGAATACAGCTATACAAGGAAGAGTTCCAACACCATAAAATGTATCTTTATTAAGAGTTATAACTCCTTCCAATGTATGTTTTTCTAAAATTTTTTCTTTTAGTGATGCTTCTTCTTCTGTTTTACCAGTCATACAAGATTGAGGAACAATTATTATTCCTTTTCCATCTTCCACCAATGAATCTAAAAGATGTTTTGCAAATGATAATTCATAAAGATTAGAATTTTGACTTGAACCTTGACTATATGGTGGATTCATCATACCAACATTTGCTTGTTTTAATTGTAATGTTCCTGATTCTTGAGAAAGGAAATTTTCATTTATAATATTAGATTTACCATCTCCTCTAAGAATCATATTTGTTGTAGCAATAGTGAACATATATGGTTGTAATTCAATACCATGTAGTTGTTTTTGCTTTATATTTTTAATTTTGTTTTGTTTAGAATTTTCTCCTATATTTGATTCTTTTATTTTTTGAACCATTTCATGCATAGCAGATATTAAAAATCCTCCTGTTCCACAACAAGGGTCAAGGACAATATCATCATCTTTTAAGTCTGCTAATTTGCAAAATAAATCAGTTATATGTTTAGGAGTAAGTACAATTCCAAGTGTTTGTCCATCACCACCAGAATAAGACATAAATTCACCATAAAATCTACCTAAATAATCTTCAGATGAATTATTAAATCTAATTGAATCATACAGTTTGTCCTTTAAAAAAATTGTAAAATATTTCAATGGTGTCATTCCCAATATACCATTTTTTTCATTTAGTATAGCAGTATCTTTAATGATAGAAAACTGATGAAGTAACTTATCTTTTTTTGTTTCAGGCTTAACATTGCTTCTATCTAAATTAGTTTTAATAGCTTCATAAATTTTTGTTCCATCTGTTTTAGTGTCATCTCCTGTCAAATTATCAACAGAAAAGTTTTTATATTCCATTTCCCTTAATGCTAATAAGATGCCAGAAACTATTAATGGCTTATCAATGTCTTTAAGGTTTCCATAATTTCTTAAATCTTCATGCAATATAGCTGCATCTTTTAATATTTCAGATAATTCTTTTTCTTCATTTGTATTTTCTTTGAGAACTTCTTTAATGTAATATTCATCTATGTTCATTTCATTAAATGAAATGAACGATTCAACGTCTGGTAATATCCTACAATATTCAGTTCCATCTATAAATAATGGAGTTATTTTATGTTTCTTTGAATTTCCAGAAACACCAAAAGCTATTATTTTTTTATATGATGTATTATCAAATAAATGTTTCCCATAAAAATATGCTCCATTTACAGCATAATCTGTAACATCTTTAACTTCTAAACTTATTACATCATTTTCATCCAATTTTATATGTTTTGAAATAGAAGCCTTGTCTTCAATAACTATCAAGAAATCTTTAACAACACAAATAAATTCTGGCTTACCTACTTTTCCTGTATTTCTTTTTGAGGCAGTTTTCAAGGCTTCGTTTATTTCTTTTATATCACTTCCATCAGCTTCATGCTTAATGTTTGCACTTGTTAATAAATCATGAACCCACATGTCTGTATTCTTTTCTTTTCCCATATTATATCCTCCTAAATTGTTCTTATTTTACATTCTATTATTTTCACCAATAGTAAATAAATATTATATTATTAGATATTTTTATTATGATGAATTTTTCCCATAAATATAGTAAAATATAAAATAATTATACAGGAGATTTCTTGTCATTGATACATGTTAGTGAAATTAATGAACAAGAAAGGATAAAAATTATGTCAAAAAATTATATTAGATGAATTAGTTGATCTATTTAGTAAGAATAAGCGTTTATCTAAAAATAAGGTTATTAAATGCCTTAATTGAATCTGGTAATTAAATAATTCTATGTCATCATTAAAGAAAAAACTTCAAAAATATTATGATGACAATATTGTTGAAAATTTATTTAAATATGAACTTATAAAATAAAAGTAATCTAATTTTTTTGATTGCTTTTTCTATTGGTGAGTTTTTAAAAATAGTTATATATTCATTCCTCATTTAGGCGGGAAGGGTAAGAAAAATAGAAAAAAATTGTATATATAAATAATGTAGAGGTAATTTTAATATTTGTAATAAATTTAGTAATATAGGTAATAAATACTAATGTCAATAAAAATGTTAACGTTCAGCGAAAATGTCACCAAAAATAAAACAAACATTGACAAGTAATATATAGATTATTAAAATGAAATTGCATAAAAAAATATATAAATATATTTTGTAAGGACCGTGTAGTAATACATGGTTCTATTTTTTTTACAATAAAAAGCCCTCTAGTTTATCACTAAAGGGCTGTTATTATTTTTTGATCATAATAAATTGATAAGGTTTTAAGGTTGTTGGGTTGTAGTTGTTGTAGTTATCTAACAAGATGTTCCCTTGAATATCAGGAATTGATTGTTCGTTGTTTGTAAAGTTACATAAACAAATAATTTCTTGTCCTTGATAAGTACGTTTATAACCAATAACATCATCTACAGTATTTACTTCTTCAAAATCTCCATAAACAAGAGTATCTTCTTGTTTTCTAATAGAAATCATTTTTTTATAGAAGCTATAGATTGAATTAGGATCGTTGAATTGATTTTCAACATTGATTTTATCTTGGCTTCCTGTCATTTTTAACCATGGTTCATGATTACTGAATCCAGCATATTCACTACTATCCCATTGCATTGGTGTTCTGGTATTATCTCTACTTCTAAGGTTAAGGAAATGCATCGCTTCTTCTTTAGTAAAGCCTTCTTCTAAGGCTCTTTGATATTGTCCATGACTTCCAATATCATCAAATTCATCAATGCTTTCTCTTTCAAAGTTTTCCATACCAATTTCTTCACCTTGATAGATAAATGGTGTTCCTCTTAAATTAAAGAACATACCAGCAAGCATTGTTTTAGAATAATAATTATGATTTTTCTTATCTAACACAAATTTATCGATTGCTCTAGGTTGATCATGATTTTCTAAGAAACTAGCAATCCATCCAAGTTTTTGTACTTCTCTTTGACTTGTAAATAAGAGTTCTTTAAATTGTTTAGTTGTCCAATCATTTCTTTTAAACCATTCTTCATCTTCGCTAATATCAAAATTACAATAATTAAAATCAAACATCATTGAAAAACATCCTTGTTCACCAATAAAAATACCTAAATCCTTATATTGAACTCCAACAGCTTCTGCAACAGTCATACAATTATGCTTTTCAAAAGTTTCTTTCTTTAATTCATCAAAGAATACTTCAATACCTGGTTGATTTCTAGAATAAGCAAAACAAGCACTTAAACCATCTTGTCCATCAACAGGACCATCTAAATATCTTTGATCTTTTTTAATAAAGTTAATTGCATCAACTCTAAATCCCGCAATTCCTTTATCTAACCACCAATTAATCATTTTATAAAGTTCTTGTCTTAAAGCTGGATTTTCCCAATTTAAATCAGGTTGTTTTTTAGAAAAAGCATGGAAATAATATTCATCTCTTCCTTCAACCTTTTGCCATACAGAACCTCCAAAAACAGATCTCCAGTTATTTGGTTCTTTACCATCTTTAGAGGATTTAAAGATATAATAGTCATGATAAGGACTATTTGGATCTTTTAGTGCTTCTTGAAACCAAGCATGTTCATCTGAACTATGATTGATAACGAGATCCATAATAATCTTAATTCCTTTATTTTTAGCTTTTTCAATTAATTCTTCTAAATCAGCCATTGTTCCAAATTCAGGATTAATATCATAATAATCAGAAATATCATATCCATTATCATCCATAGGTGATTTATAAATAGGACATAACCATAACAAAGTCACTCCTAAATCCTTTAAATAATCAAGCTTTTCAATAATTCCTCTTAAATCACCAATTCCATCTCCATTAGAGTCCTTAAAACTCTTAGGATAAATTTGATAAGCTATCTCTTTCTTCCACCATTCATTACTCATTTTCTTTTCTCTCCTTTAAAATATATAATTTAGAATAATAATCTCCAATACCATCCTTATTCTCACCACAAGAACTATCACTTATAATAAGTCCCACATTCATCAATTCATCTCCATATAAATCTAAATCATTAACATGATACATCTTATCTTCATCTAAACCTAATAAAGGTAAACGACGATAACCTACATTAACTTCTTGTAAAGGTCGATAGTAACCAACAATTGCTTGTGTTTTATCATGAGAGACAACCATCCAAGCTGTTTCGTTTGATGTAAATGGACTTTTTAAACGATAAAATGTTCCAAATTGAAATAAAGAACGATATTGTTTCATAAAACTAATTTGTTTTTTAATAATTTCTTTTTCTTCAAAGGTTAATTGATTAACATCTAATTCATAACCAAAAGTACCAAAATAAGCTACATTAGCACGTGTTTCAAGTGGTGTATTTCTAAATGTTTGATGATTAGGAATTGCTGAAACATGTGATCCCATTGAAGAAAGTGGGTAAACAAGAGAAGTTCCATATTGAATCTTTAATCTTTCTATTGCATCGGTATCATCACTGGTCCAACATTGAGGGGCATAATAAAGCATTCCTGGATCAAAACGTGCTCCTCCACTTGCACAGGATTCAAAGAGTATATCAGGGTATTTAGTTGTTAGAACATCGTATAAATGATAAACACCTAGGATATATTCATGCATGACTCTTCCTTGTGATGAAACATCATGAGTGCTTGAATAGACTTCTGACATACAACGATTCATGTCCCATTTAATATATGAAATATAGGAATCATCAATCACATTCATCATTGCTTGGGCAATGTATTCAACAACTTCATGATTAGAAAAATCTAAAATATATTGATTTCTTCCATGACAACTCTTTCTATGAGGAGTTTTTAATATCCATTCAGGATGATTTCTATATAAGTTAGAATCTTCATTGACCATCTCTGGTTCAAACCATAATCCAAATTTTAAACCTAAATCATGAATTCTCTTTGATAGACCACGAATTCCATGAGGCAGTTTATCTAAATTAGGGAACCAATCTCCTAATCCTTGATGATCATTATTTCTATTACCAAACCAACCATCATCTAACACAAATAACTCAATTCCTAATTCTTTTGCTGTATTAGCCATTGAAACAATCTTATCTTCATTAAAATCAAAATAAGTTCCTTCCCAATTATTCACCAAAATAGGTCTTACTTGATCTCGATACTTTCCTCTAGCAAGTCTTTTTTGATAAAGTTGATGATATGTTTGTGACATCTTATTCAGTCCTTGATTACTATAAACCATTACAACTTCAGGACTTTGAAAAGAATCTAAATGATCTAATAGATATTCAAAACAATGAGGATGAATTCCCATAGATACACGTGAGACATGATAATTATCGACTTCTACTTGGGCCAAAAAGTTACCACTATAAACCAAACTAAAACCTAAAACTTCACCACTTGTTTCTTTACAATTTTCTCTTTTTAAAGCAATAAAAGGATTAAATTGATGAGAAGAACAGCCTCTTAAAGAATAAATACTTTGAATACCTTCAGTAAGTTTTCTTGTTTTAATAGAACGTTCTCTTGCCCATGATCCTGTAAGTTCAATCATTTCATAATCTTGATCAGGTAAGTCTAAAGACATAGACATCATTTGATTAAGTCTTAATTTTTGTTTTCCTTCATTAATAATAAAAGCATTTCTTGTAATAACAGGTAAATCATGATAAATGGTATAACTTAACTGTAATTTTGTATCAATAACATCATCATATAGGGTAATGATTAATGTTTGTGCTTCATCTTCTTTTTCTACATAAGTTGCAGGTAAATGATCTAATTGAGGTTTACCTTGAATTATTTGATGATTTACATATTCAAAGTTTAAAATATGACTGCCATTTTCTTGGGTGATATCGATTGCTGGATGACGTAAATCACCAGAACCATAAACAGGATATTCTTGTTTAATATGTTCTAATGAAAAAGTGAGATCACCTTCATAGCTACAAGATGACATTGGTCGAGGACTTGTTTCAAAAAGATGATCAAAGTTATCTCGATCATGAATTCTTTTTCCATAATAGAGTTGACCTAATTGATTGTTTTTTAAGATTTTAAAGATATAACTGATTTGATCATTATATAAATGAAAAGTTTTACTTTCTTCATGAAATTGAATCATAAATTTCTCCTACTCACTAAATAAAATTTTTAAAACATCTTCTAATCCATCATCTACAATAGATTTACAAACAATATTTGCTTTTTCTTTTAAAACATCACAGGCATTTCCCATGGCAACCCCTACACGACAAAAATCAATCATTTCTAAATCATTTTCTCCATCACCAAAAGCGTATGTGTCATCTTGATCTAAATGATAATAATCAAGAACTTTTTGAATACCTGTTGCTTTTGAAATTGTTGGTGAATAGAATTCAAATGCATTGTCACTACCATGTTCATCAAAATTAATAACATAACCAAAATCATTTTGGATATAATTTTCTATTTTTTCACGATCTTTATTTGTGACATTTGCTTCTATTTTAATCGCTCTTTTTAATACCTCATTACGATCAAACTTTGTTGTAAATAGATCTTTAAAATGTCCATTTTGAACAAAGAAGTTATAAAGTTCTTTATAAGAAGGATCAATGTATAAATGATTCGCTGTCGCAATCATATAATCACAATGAAGTTCTTCTAACATATTTGCTGTCTTTAAACATAACTCATAATTCATTCTATTTTCATAAATAGATTTTCCATCAATTTCTACATAACCACCATTATTTAAAACATAACCATCAAAAGTACCATCCCACCACTTTTGATCTAACATGGCTTTGGGTCTTCCACTACAAATAAAGAGTTTATGTCCTTGTTCCTTTAATCTTTTTAGTTCTTTTTGTACACCTTGAGGAATTTCTTGAATACCACCATAAGACCATATTAATGTTCCATCAATATCAAAAAATAATACCTTTTGTTTCATAACGTTTCTCCTTTCTTTAATTATATCACAAAGTAATAATCAATAATTTTCAAGAAAAGAAAATAGACAAATACGTAAGAAAGTACGCAAGATAATACGTATGATAGTACGTATGAAAAGGAGAAGTTAGAAATGATTTATCAACCACTTTATACCATCACAAATCAAATATTAGCTTATGTATCTTCTATTTCTGAAAAAATAGGAAACATTTCAGCTACGCATAATTTAGAATCAAAGACCCATTTACGAAGGAATAACCGTATTAGATCAATTCATTCGTCTTTAAAAATAGAAGCTAATTCTTTGTCTTTAGGACAAGTAAGAGATGTTAAAAATGGTAAAATTGTTTTAGGTAAACAAAAAGAAATTCAAGAAGTAAAGAATGCTTTTGATGCTTATGAAAGAATAAAAGAAATAGATCCTTATGATATTGAAGAATTAAAAAAGTCTCATGGTATTATGACAAAATATGTTGTTGATATATCAGGTGAATTTCGTAATAGTGATGAAGGGGTTTTTGATGATCGAGGACGTTGTATTTTTATTGCGCCACCCCCATATCTTGTTCCTTCACTTATGGATGACTTATTTAATTGGATGCAAGATGAAAAAGATAATACGCATCCTTTAATATTAAGTTGTATATTTCATTATAAATTTGTTTTTATTCATCCCTTTTGTGATGGAAATGGAAGAATTGCAAGATTATGGCATACAACACTATTATCTAAATGGAAACCAATCTTTGAATATATTCCACTTGAAAGTCAAATAGAAAAATTTCAAGATGATTACTATAGTGTAATAGCTAAGTGTCATGTATTAGGAGAATCAACTTTATTTATTGAATTTATGTTAAGTCAAATAGATAAAATTTTAGATGATATTTCTAAACAAGTTAATGAAGATATTGAACAAATAGATCCTAATATAAAAAAATTACTAGATGTTATGGAAGATGATGTTTCCTATTCTAGTAATGAGCTTATGCAAAAACTTAATTTAAAAGCAAAAGAAGGATTTAGAAGAAATTATCTTCGTCCTGCGATAGATCAAAATTTGATTTATATAACAATACCGGATAAACCAAAAAGTAAAAATCAACGTTATATCAAAGTATAGTAAAAAAAGGAATCTTGCGATTCCTTTTGAATTAATCATCTAAAATAGAAGATCCATTTGTAGCAATCACTTCTTTATACCAATCATATGATTTCTTTTTAGAACGTTTATAAGTTCCATTACCATAATCATCAACATCTACATAAATAAATCCATATCTCTTAGACATTTGATTAGTTGAATTAGATAATAAATCAATTGGTGCCCAAGTTGTATAACCCATTAATTCAACACCATCTTCTTCAATAGCTTTATACATTTGTCTAATATGTTCTCTTAAATAATCAATACGATAATCATCATTAATAGAACCATCAGCTTCTACAGTATCTTTAGCACCTAAACCATTTTCAACAATAAATAATGGTTTTCTATAACGATCATATAAATCAACACATGAAATTCTTAAACCGATTGGATCAATTTGCCATCCCCAATCAGAACTTGGAATATATGGATTTTTAATAGCTGTTTCTGTATTACCTGCACTCATTTCTAATCCTTTAGTATCCGCAGCAACACAACTTGATGAATAATAACTAAATGAAATAAAATCAACAGGATATTTTTTCATGATTTCTAGATCTTCATCAGTCATTTTAATATTGAATCCTTTATTTTTATACATTTGTAATAAGTATTTAGGATATTCACCATGAACTTGAGTATCACTATAACAATAGATTTGTCTCATTCTTTGTTGTTGTTCTAAAAGATCTTCTGGTTTACAAGTATATGGATAGTAAGTTAATTTTGTAAGCATACAACCTACTTTAGCGTCAGGAATATTTTCATGTGTAATTTTTACCGCTAAAGCACTTGCCACAAATTGATGATGCATTGCTTGATATTCAACTTCTTCAAATTCTTCTGGTTTGAATCTTGATTCAATAAGTCCACCGGTCATAAATGGATGTCTAATGATTGAATCAATTTCATTGAATGTTAACCATAATTTTACTTTATCTTTATATCTTTTAGTAATAACATCAACATAACGTGTAAAGAATTCAATGGAACGACGATCATACCAACCATTATAGTCCATACAGAATGCTAGTGGTGGTTCATAATGGGACATAGTAACTAATGGTTGCATCCCATATTTTAAACATTCATCAAAGACATCATCATAGAATTTTAAACCTTCTTCATTTGGTTCTAATTCATCCCCTCTAGGGAAAATACGAGACCAAGCAATAGACATTCTATAAACTTTAAATCCCATACCTGCAAGTAAAGCAATATCTTCTTTATAATGATGATAAAAATCAATCCCATGGCGTTTAGGATAATAAACTTCATCATCTGTACTTAAAGCTTTTTCAATCATTTCATCAGAAATATCACATAAACCATGTGTATTTAATAAATCTTTCATAGATTTAGGATCAGTGAATAATTGTACATCACTACAACTTACACCTTTTCCGCCTTCTTTCCAACCACCTTCATATTGGTTAGCGGCAGTAGCTCCACCCCATAAAAAACCTTCTGGAAATTGTTTCATATTATGTTCTCCTCTTTTTATCTTATTTTCCTAATTTTATTATATCTAAATTACTTTTTATTTGTTTATTTTTTCAAAATATAAAAAGATATAAATTCTACTTATAAGAGGTGTTGTTTTCTATTTAAAATGATATGATTTGATAAAGGAAGTGGTTATATGGATCTTATTAAAATTGGTAAATATATAGCTTTTAAAAGAAAAGAACAAGGCTTAACACAAAAACAGCTTGCTGAAAAGTTAAATATGTCTGATAAATCAGTCTCTAAATGGGAAAGAGGTATATGTTTACCGGATGTCTCTGTTTATCTAGAATTATGTAAAATACTAGATATAAGTATTAATGAGTTTCTGGCTGGCGAAGATATACCTAAAGAAACAATTGAACAAAAAGCAGAAGAAAATATTATTCAGATTACAAAAGATAATAAAAACAAACAAAAGTATCTAAAGAAAATTATAAGATTATTAATAGTTATGCTTGTTGTTTTCATATTTATTACAAGCATATTTATCTACAAAAAATTAACACAACCACAAAACTATATAGAACCTTATTTAGAAAAAAGCACAGAAATGCAAACGGCAAATATGCTTTCTAGTCATCCAGGGAATATTTTGTTATTTCATTATAATTCAAAAAAGAATTATGATTCATTAACTATGTATTTAACCCAATATCAAAAAGGTAAAAAGATATCTGATAAAGAAATCTGTACATTTTATAATAATCCTTCAAAAGGAACAAATACCGGAAATATTGCTTTAGTAGTTGATTATGAAGCTTCTACTTTGAAGATTATAGATGCTTTTGAAGATGGGTATTATGTAGCTGAAGGTATTTCATTTTTAGAAAACATTAGTAACTATGATGTTTGGGATTATGATAAAATTGAAGAAAAAACATCTATTAAATATAGTAAAAAACAAATGTTAGTGGCATTATCTTATGGAAAAAATCATGTCACATCTCTTCCTATAAAAGGGTTAGAAACAAACAAAAAGATAAAGAATGATTATACATGTATTCTTTCAATTAAGTTTAAGTAAAAACGTCATCACTTGGATGACGTTTTTTAAAAATCAAATTTATTCTTTTTCTTCATAACAATAAAGACAGTTATACAAATAAGAGCAGATAAAATAGAACCAAGAGCGGGTGTAAGTCCCATTGGTAGTAATGTTTCAGGGAAAAGTTTAGAAGTAATATAAGCTCCTGGAACTCTTATAAGGGCTATGGAAATTACATTATGAATAAAGGAAATAATGGAATAACCATAAGCTGTAAAGAATCCACTAAAACAAAAATGAATAGAAGCAAAGACACAATCTAAAACATATCCTTTTAAATATTGACTACCATACATAATAACTGCAGCTTCACTTGTAAATAACGAAAGAATTTCCTTGGAAATAAATTGACAAGTAAGCGCAAAGAAAATTCCAAATCCTAAAGCAATAAAGCATCCATAGCGTAAAGTTTGTCTTGCTCTTTGATGTTGTTTTGTTCCAACACATTGTGCACAGATTGCCGAGATGGCAGATAACATACTTGATGGTACTAAGAATAAAAAGCTAATGATTTTTTCTACAACACCAACTGCGGCGGCAATATCAACGCCACGGCTATTGGCAATAATCGTAATAATGATAAATGAAATTTGAATCAAACCATCTTGCATAGAAATAGGAAAACCAATTTTAAAGATATCTTTAATAATCTTTTTATGTAATTTAAAATGGTGTCTATGGATGACAATCAATTTTCTTTTAATAATTGCAAATAAAGCAACAATTACACTAATAAGTTGTGAAATCACTGTCCCAAATGCTGCTCCAACGGCATGCATATTGAAATAACCAATGAAAATAAAATCTAACACGATATTAAAAAAACAAGCAACTGCCACAAAATACATAGGACTTTTAGAATCCCCTAATCCTCTAAAAATAGAACTAATAATATTGTAAGCAGTAATAAAAGGAATACCGATAAAACATATTTTTAAATAAATCGTTGTTTCTTGAATCGCTTCTACAGGTGTAGACATAATAGAAACAATCGGATTAATAAAGAATAATAAAATCAAAGTAACAATCAGAGATAAAATCATAAAGATAATGATTGTATTTCCTACAGTCATCCTTTTTTCTTCTTCTTTTCTTTCACCAACATAACGACCAATCATGACCGTTGAACCCATTGCAATTCCTACAAGCATAACAGTAATCATATGCATGACTTGACTTCCAATAGAAACCCCTGATAAAGAAGCAGCTCCATTGTATTGACCGACAATAAATAAATCAGCCATGCCATAGAATGTTTGTAAGAAATTAGCAAGTAAAAATGGTAATGAGAAAGTAATAATATTTTTTAAGGAACTGCCTTTTGTTAAATCTTTTTGCATAACATCAACTCCTTGCTTTGTATTATATAGGATAAATGTTAAAAGATAAAACGAAAAAAAATGCTTAATCTAGCACTTTTTTTCATGTATATGTTGCAATAATAGATTTAAGTTCTCTGATTTATTTTGTTTTAAATAAACAAGATCTATTTTTTCAAGATCAGCAAAGTATTTACTAATATCCTCTAAATAGAACTGATCTCTGTTTTCTACTTCTTTTGTAGGAAGGATTGAAAAACCTCTAGATAGATTAAGTAAAAGAAGTTGTTTAGGAAATTCTTTAACGTATTCTACTTTATTAAAAGTTGTATGATAAATTTTATAAAGTTCATCTTTACATAATTGATGATAGTTTTGATCTGTTGCTTTTGTAATATAGGGAACAGATTGAATGACCTTTTCTATTGTATGATATTTATGGATCAGTTCTTTTGAACAAACAAGAGAAACGTTTTCTTTAGATAAGGTTGTTGTTTCAATTGGATTGTTTTTGTAGAAAGAGAGCATGCTTGGAGAAATTAACGCATCGAGTTGATGCGCTTTTAGGCCTTCCATCAATTCATTTTCTTCAAGATAAGAATAAGAAATAGAAAGATGTGGGTATTTCTTTTCAAAGCTTTCAAGAATTTCAAAGTCTGTAAAATCTGTTGTTTTCATGCCTATATGTAAAGTATTCGTTTGTTGAATATTTTGACATAAAGTTTGATAAGAAGCATAAATGTTTTTCATTCCTTCATAGAACTGTTTTCCTTGTTTAGTAAGAGTTAATGTTCTATGTTCTCTTATAAATAGCTGTGTTTGGAGTTCTTGTTCTAAGACAGCAATGTATTTAGACATGGTTGTTTGTCCAATATGACAAGCGTTAGCTGCTTGCGTAAAGTTTTTATATTCAACAGCTTTAAAGAAATAATGTATTTTATTTAGATCCATAATATCACCTCTTTCATTATAACAAAAAAAAGGAGCAATGAAGCTCCTTTGCTCAATATTTATTTACGTTTGAATAATGATTTTAAACCACGAGAGATTACTTGAAAGAAACTAAGAGAACGAACCATATTATTTGGATCAACATAATTTCTAACAGCTCTTAATGTCTTTTTATTATCTCTTGTCGAAAAGATAAAGTTTCCGTTGTTTTTCGTAACAACTGCAAAACGAGGGATCCATTTTCCTTTAAACCTGACACTTGCCATGATTTCTGTTACTTCAGACCAAGGAATTTGAATATAATCATTGACGTTTTTATCATTGTAATATTCAAAAGCTTCATCCCCGACTAACACTTTACCATAGTTTGCCATTCCTAAATAAGAAGTAGCATTAATTGTTAAATCGACTTTTTTATTTAATGATTGTACCATATATTCCCTCCATAAATATTGAACTTTTTAAATTACATAATTCCAGCTAAACGAGCTAAGATACCAACGATAAATAATGCAACGATAATAACGATTGGTGAAACTTTTTTCTTTAATAACCAGCAGCAAAGTAATGTAAGTAATAATGCTGCAAGACCAGGAATTAATTGATCTAAGTTTTGTTGTAAAGTAGTAACTTTAATTTTATCTAATCCAGTAGCTCCAAGGGAAGCATATTGAGATAAAGCTGATTTAATACCTTCAGCCCCACCTTTGATTTGACTCCAATCAATATAAGCACCTTCAGATTGAGTAACTCTAGAAACAACAGGAGTAAATGAAATACTTACCCAACGTTGAACTAAAGAACCGATAATGAACATACCTAAAATAGAAGCACCTTGAGTAATTTTACCTAATAAACCACCAGATAAATCTTTTGCGATAGAAGTACCAACTTTATATCCAAATTCTTGAGTATACCAAATAAATGCCATACGGATAATATTCCAAGCAAAGAAGAATAATAATGGACCAACAATACTTCCACCTAAAGCAAGAGAAGCACCTAAAGCACCTAAGATTGGTCTTAAAGTGAACCAGAATACTGGATCTCCAACCCCTGCAAGAGGTCCCATCATACCAACTTTAACCCCTTGAATAGCTTGATTATTGATTTCAGCACCATTAGCTCTTTCTTCTTCTAAGGCTAATGTAACACCCATAACTGGAGCTGAAACATAAGGATGTGTATTATAGAATTCTAGATGTCTTTTTAAAGCATCTGCTCTATCTTGTGGATCTTTGTATAATTTTTTGATAGCTGGGATAATTGAATAACACCAACCACCATTTTGCATACGTTCATAGTTCCATGATCCTTGAAGGAACTGATGACGCCAAGCAACTGATAAACGATCTTTTTTAGTTAATTGAATTTTTTCTGCCATATTTCTTTCCTCCTTCAAGATTAATAGTCATTTAAAATATCACCTAATGGATCACCAGAACCAGTAGAACCACCATTACCAGAACCACCGTTTTCTTTTAATCCTAAGTAAATTAAAGCAATAGCAACACCTAAAGCACCTAAAGCGATTAATGTTAATTCGCTTAATGCAGCTAATACGAAACCGATAGCAAAGAATGGCCAAGTTTCTTTAGTTGACATCATATTAATAACCATTGCATAACCTACAGCGGCAACCATTCCACCACCAACAGTCATACCACCTGATAACCAAGCAGGCATTTGATTTAAAACACTAGTTACTGCTTCAGCAGGAACGATACATAGTGCAGCAGCAGGAACTGCGATTCTGACACCTTGTAATAAGATACCTAAAATTTGATAGATTTCAATTTTACGGTAATCACCTTTTTCAGCAGCACCATCCATTAAGTGAACTAATGGGATAGCGATTGTACGACAGATCATAGTTAAGAATAAACCAGCTACTGATAAAGGAATTGCAACAGCAATTGAAGTAGAGATAGCTGTTTGTGTATTAACAGTACCACCATTTAAACCTAAAACCATGATAATTGCAGAAGCAACAGAAGCTAAAGCAGCATCTGGAGCAACAGCAGCACCAACGTTTGCCCATCCTAAGGCAATCATTTGTAAAGAACCACCTAAGACAATACCTTCACTTAGATGTCCTGAAACTAAACCAATTAAAGTACACGCTACTAGTGGTTGATGGAATTGGAATTCATCTAAAATCCCTTCCATACCTGCTAATAATGCTACTAAAATAATTAACATAATAGTAATTGCAGACATTAAATTTTCCCCCTATTTCATATTTTGAAGTTCAGTCTTTGCTTTTTTAAGAAGACTGTCCATATTTTCTTTAGAATCAGCAGGTACTTTACGAACATCGAAAGTAACACCCATTTCTTTTAATTTTTCTAAAGTTTCAACATCTTTTTGATCCATAGCAATAGCTTTATTAACAACTACTTTACCAACTGAGTGAGCCATAGAACCAATATTTAATTCTTTAATATCAACGCCACCTTCAATAGCTCTTAAAGCATCTTGAGGAGTTTCAAATAACAATAAAGCTTTAGTAGCACCAAAACGAGGATCTTTAGCGACTTCAATCATCTTTTTGACTGGTACAACGTTTGCTTTAACACCTGGTGGTGCAGCTTGTTCAATCATTTGTTTACGTAATGCATCTTGAGATACTGCATCAGATACAACAATGATACGAGTTGGTTGAGTTGATTTTGTCCAAGTAGTAGCTACTTGACCATGTAATAAACGTGTATCAACACGAGCTAAGACATATTTAATATGTCCATCTCCAAGAACAGTTCCTTCAGGAATAGCCCCAGCAGGTGCTGGTTGTTCATCTTTTACTGCTTCTTCCTTTTTAGGTTCTAATTCTTCTGGACGAATGTTAACTCCGTCTCTAGCAACTTCACAGATATGAGTTGCGATTTCATGTGCGCTGTCAGTAGACATACGCATTGCATATGCTTCAATAAGCATTGGTAAATTTAACCCAGTAACGATTGCCCAATGATCTTCATGACCGTTAAGTAATAAGTTTGCTTGGTTGAAAGGAGTACCACTCCATAAATCAACTAAGAAAAGAACTTCGTCTTGATTTTCAAAAGTGGAAATAGCTTCTTCCATTTTTGCTCTTAAATCATCAGGACCTTCACTTGGTTGTAAAGTCACAGCTTTTACATCTTTTTGTTCACCGAAAATCATAGAACCAGATTGTAAAATTCCATTAGCGAATTCACCATGACTTGCAAGAATAATTCCTACCATATTTTTCCTCCCTCTCTTTAATTAACATTGAATAACAAAAAAGTAGGCCAACTATTTAAAAGAAGATACAATAAAGCTATTGCTCTTTTTTAAAATAGTTAATGCCTACTTAAAGTTACACACTATTGAATATTCAATTTAATTACAGTGGTATACTAACACCAAAAAATGTAAGCGTCAATCATTTTTTTACATTTTTATGTTCTTTCATTATTTTTTATCATACAAAAAATAATGAAAAGAATAAAATATAATATAAAACAATCACAATTTATCAATAAATAAAAAAAGGAGTGACCCCTAATTTTGAAATGCACTTGATAAAATTCTTTCCAAATGTAAAGCAAGATAACCAACTTCTGATGCTGGTAATTCTTTGTGAAGTACCTTTGATAAATTATCACACATCCTTATTGCTTGTTCATAAGCAAAAGGAAATTTATCTTTGGTAAATTCACTAATATCCATTTGTAATTGTTCATTAGTATTTAAACGAATGATTAGGAATTTAATATGATTCATTAAACGAGCATAAGAAATAGATTCAATATCAATTTTTACATTTAAATCCGTTTGTAATTTAATAATACTTTCATGAACAATACGAGCAGCTTCCATGGATTCTCCTACTTTATTAGAAGAAATTGCCGAGTGAATATGTAAAGTAATGAAACTTACTTCATCATTGTTGATTTCTTTATTAATAAAAGATTTAATTATTTCTTTTGATTTTAAAGCAACTTCATATTCATCAGGGAAAAGAAGTCGTATATCATAAGTAAATGGATTACTAGGCATGATATTTTCATCCATACGTTTGATTGTAAAATGAATATGATCAGCAAGTGGAATAAGAATATCATGATTTACTTTTTGAAATTTATTAGTTGCTTCTTTGATGATTTCAGCCGCAATTTCTAAATAAACTGGATTAATATAATCAATAACTTTCTTTAACTTATCTTTGGCTTGATAGTTTTTTTGCATCATATATTTTTTAGCTTGAGGTGGAATTTCAAAATGATCATTTACTTTTTTACCAAAACCAATTCCTTTAGCCAAAATAATAATTTCATTATTACCTTCTTTAGCAAGAATGGTATTATTATTTAATATTTTTAAGACTTGATACATTTTGTTCACCTACTCTCTTATTTTTAAAACTGTTTCGCCACTTTTTTTATTTCCATAAATCTTTTCAAGAGACCCTTGTCCTTTGGTTACGATCATTAAAAGACAATCATCTACCGCATTTTCTTTAATATAATGCAAATCTGCATTCCATAAAAGATCTCCTTTTTTGACCCTTTGGTTTATTTTAACAAGAAGTTCAAACCCTTGTCCATTTAATTTTACGGTATTAATACCAAAATGAATCAATAATTCCATTCCATTATCCAATTCTATACCAATAGCATGTTTTGTAGGATAAAGCATGGAAATCGTTCCATCACAAGGAGAAACCACTACACCATGAAGAGGGCGAATCATTAAACCATCCCCTAGAAGTTTATGGGCAAAGATATCATCACTACAATCTTCAATTGGTAAAACTTCGCCATCAACAATATTCCCAATTTCTAAATCTGTTGTATGATAAACAATTGTTTTTTCTTCATCATAAGCTTCAGGGACGTTTTCAAGATAATCATCAATCTTTGTTTTTAAAGAAGAAGCTTTAGGACCAAAAATAATTTGAATTGCATTTCCCTGTAATAATACAGCTGCAGCCCCTGCTTGTTTTAAAGAAGCTTCACTTACTAATTCAGGTTCTTGTAAGGTTGCACGTAATCGTGTAATACAACAATCTAGATCTGTAAAGTTATGGCGACCACCTAATCCTTTAAGAATCATTTGAACTTGAGGATCAATTAAGGATTGATCAAAAGAATAATCCATTTTCTTTTTATTAAAAATCGTTAATTTATTATCATCTTCTCTTCCTGGTGTTTTTAAATCAAATTTCTTAATTAAAAAACGGAATGAAAAATAATATAGGAAAAAATAAATAAGTCCAAAGATTACAATAAAAATCCAATGAGTTTTACTATTGCCTTGTAATACCCCAAAAACAAGAAAATCAATCAAACCACAAGAAAAAGTAAAGCCAATTGTCACTCTTAAAGCTTGTGCTAAAACAAAAGCCGTACCCGCTAAAAAGACATCCACTACAAATAACATAGGTGCTACAAAGATAAAAGTGAATTCAATCGGTTCAGTAATTCCAGTCAATATACCGGTAAGAGCCGCTGATAAAAAGAGACTTCTTACAACTTTTTTTGATTCATCTTTAGCACATTGATACATCGCTAAAGCAGCACCTGGTAAACCGAAAATCATAATCATAAATTCACCAGAGAAATATTTTGTTGCTTCAACACTGAAATGTTTTAGGTTTGGATCAGCTAATTGAGCAAAGAAAATATTTTGAGCACCATGAACTAAGACCCCATTAATTTCCATTGATCCCCCAATAGCTGTTTGATAAAAAGGCGTATAGAAAACATGGTGTAAACCAAAAGGAACAAGAGCTCGTTTAACAATTCCATAAACGAAAGTACCTCCATAACCACTACTGGCAATCAATTGTCCAATCTTAAAGATACTTGATTGAATACTAGGCCAAATATAAAACATTAAAAAACCAATAAAAATATAAACAATTGTTGAAATAATTGGGACAAATCTTTCCCCTTCAAAGAAAGACAAAAAATTAGGTAATTGAATTTGATAGAAATGGTTATGTAAATAACTCACACCTAAACCAACAATAATCCCACCAAAGACTCCCATTTGTAGTGACATTTGTCCATATACATTTATCAATGTTCCATCTACGGCATCAACTAAAACTTTATTACCATTAATAACACCATTAAAAGTAAGTAAACTATGAATTGTTGAATGCATCACAAAAAAAGCAATAATCGAAGATAAAACAGCGACTTCTTTTGATTTCTTAGCCATTCCTGAAGCAACAGAAGCGGCAAAAATTAACGGTAGATTATCAAAAATAGTTTGTCCAACAGCCATTAATAACGTTAATATTTGATTTAAAATTGTTCCATATCCCAAAATACTTTCCATACCAAGTGAAGCAATCGTTGCTTCATTTGTAAGTGAACTTCCAATTCCTAAAAACATCCCTGCAATTGGAAGAACAGCAATAGGTAACATAAAACTACGTCCTATTCTTTGTAAAACACCAAAGACTTTTTTTCTCATATATTTCCTTTCCCATGGTTTCTTTGAAGAAACTATATCACTTCAAAGTGCGTACTTATATAAATATCAGTAAAAGTATATACTTTTTTTATACAAAATGATAGGAGAAAAAAGATGATTGCAGTAGATTTATTGAGTGAAATTTTTATTTTAATTGTATTAGGAATTTATTTGAAAAGGAATAACGTTATTGATGGACATACAGTGGATCAATTAACTGATTTAATTGTAAAAATATGGTATACTCACATACAATTTTGGGATATGAAAAAGATAGAGTTAAGCGCTTACATGTGTTACTATATATCTAGGAGGATTTTTTATGGGAAAATTGGATAATAAAGTGGCAATTATTACAGGAGGAAATGCTGGCGTAGGTAAAGAAATCGCTAAATTGTTTGCAAGTGAAGGAGCAAAAGTTGTTATTTCAGCAAGACGTCAACAAGTCTTGGAAGAAGTAGCAAAAGAAATTGAAGCAGCAGGAGGAACTGTTTTATGTGTTCCTACTGATATTTCTAAAGTGGATGATGTTAAAAACTTAGTAAGTAAAACAGTTGAAACTTTTGGTCAATTAGATATTTTAATTAATAATGCAGGTGTTTTAGATAAAGGATTAAATGCGATTGATCAAATTGATTATGATGATTTAAATAGAGTTATTGATATTAATCAAAAAGGAACAATGTATTGTATGTCAGAAGCTTTAAAAGTGATGAAAAGTGGAGCTTCTATCGTTAATATCTCAAGTGTTGCTGGACAATATGGTGCTGGTGGTGCTGTTTATGTATCTACTAAAGCAGCAATTATTGGGGTAACAAAACATGCAGCAATGCGTTTTGCTAAAGAAAAAATTAGATGTAATGTTATTTGTCCAGGAAGTATTACAACAGATATGGCAGCAGGATTAACACCTGATACAATGGATATGAAAATGATGGGTGCTATGTCAGCTCATAGTGATTTAACACTTCAACCTTGTAGTCCTTTAGATGTTGCAAAAGTAGCACTTTTCTTAGCAAGTGATGATGCAGCACCACTTACAGGACAAGTTGTTGTAAGTGATTATGGAGTAGATTTATAATATGTGAAACCGCACAATGTGCGGTTTTTAATTGATTTGTTTTTTAATCATTGTATGAATGTTCTCCTCATGTCTAAAGACAGGAGATTATTGTTACCTGCCAACATTATTGGCAGACCAGTTCATTTCTGATAGGTTGTAGTGCAAGATAGGGGTATGCCATTACCCTTCCTAGAGCAGAATACAAGTTAGTGTATCTACAATTAATTTCATAATAGCAACATTACTTACCTTTTAATCATTAAATACGACTTCTTTATCCGCTACATTTTTCATGATTAATTGTAATTCTAACTTCTTTTTTCCTTATCTTCTATCAATTCAATATGCCCTTTTCCCATAATATTTTGATATTTCATAGAATATTGACAAGATGTTCTTCTTTCAACAAAATATATTAAATCGAGTTTCTTTCCTACTTTTGCAACATGAATGTTTATTATTATAAGTATAACAATAATTTAAATGAACAAAACACTGCCTTGATCTATAAAACCTAAACGGCAACATTAATTATTTTCAATGATTTCTTTTATTTAAATCTGTAATTTCTCGTTCTGTTCGTCGCATAACTATGCTCCAAAATGATCTTTTTTAAAATGTTTATAATAAATAATAAAGAGAAAGGAAGTTGTAAACCAAGTGATTGGATAAGAAATAACAACACCTTTTAATGTTGGATAATGAGGAGAAATAAAGGTTACCCAAGCAACACGCAAAACACAAATACCAATACAGACAAGAAGCATTGGTTTAAAAGATTCCCCACAACCTCTCATTGTTCCAGAAAAAATTTCTACACAACAGTAAGAAAAATAGAAAGGCATTAAAAAGAGTATTAAACTTTGACATTGATTAATGATGGCTGGATCAGATGAAAAGAGTTTTGTAATATAACTTCCCCCAAAACATAAGATCACACTTAAAGAAACTGCCATTGTTAAGGCAATCGCTAAAGCTGTTTTCGCTCCTTTTTGAATACGATCATAAAGATGAGCACCATAGTTTTGTCCTACAAAAGTTGTAATTGCGGCACCAATGGCTGCCATAGCCATCCAAAATAAAGCATCAATCTTTACATAGACTGACCAAGAAGCAATGGTTTGAGTTCCAAAGGCATTAATATGTGTTTGTAAGACGATATTGGCGATACTATACATTGTTGATTGAATTCCAGCAGGAGCTCCAATTTGGACAATTTTCTTTAATACAGGTAAATGAAATTTAATTTTTGATAATGTAAGTTGATAAACATCTTTAGAAAACATTAGTTGAATTGTGACTAAAATAGCACATACTGTTTGAGCAATAAAAGTCGCAATCGCTGCCCCAGCAATACCTTTATGTAAAATAACAACTAAAACAAAATCAAAAACAACATTAACAATACTACAAATAATTAAATAATAAAGTGGTCTTTTACTATCTCCTACAGCTCTTAAAATTCCTGAACCAATATTATAAATAGCCCCAGGAATCATCCCTAAAAAGTAAAGTCTCATATAAAGACTGGCATCATTTAAAATATCATGAGGAACACCTATTGCATCTAAACATTGATAAGAAAAGAATAAACCAAAAAGCATCATGATAATTCCACTAACAATAGCAAGCATATATGAAGTATGGACTGCTTGATGTATCTTATCTTTATTATGAGCTCCATAATATTGAGCAATAACAACAGAAGCTCCAGTTGATAAACCAACATAGAAGTTAACAACTAAGTTTGTCAAATTCCCTGTTGAACCAACAGCAGCAAGAGCATTTGTCCCACAAGCTTGACCAACAATAATGGTATCAACGGTATTATATAGTTGTTGAAAAAAGCTTCCAATTAATATTGGAAAAAAGAAAAAAAGTAATTGTTTCCAAATAACTCCCTTAGTAAAATCTTGTGTTTTATTCATAGATTCCCCTCCTATAATAAAAACACCCAAAGGTGCATCACTTGGAATAATGGTATCACATAATTTTTGACAAAACAACCAAAGAAGAAACATGAAAAAGTTAAATAAAGTTCATACTTCTTCTTTATGATATAGACGAAAGGAGAACAAGAACTTACTTAAACAAAACTTAATTATAAATTTCCCTTTTTAAAAAAAGATAATAATAGATTAAAAAACAGATTCTCCCCCTCCCTTTTGAATCTGTTTTTTGTTGTTTCTATATAATGAAAATGATAAGGTAGATAGAGAGAGGTATAAATCTATGTTATTTAATGATAAATTAAAAGAACCTGTTATTTATAAAGGAAGTAATAAGGCCACAGAAGAATTAAATCAAATACAAGAATATTTAAAAACACATACAAGTAAAGAATTAGAAAAGAAAGCAAGACTTATTCAATATGGGATTGAAGGAGAAGAAAATATTTTATTTGAATTAAAGAATAGTCATTTTCCAATGTATGTTTTACATGATATTTATATGGTAGATCATGATTTAAGTGCACAAATTGATTACATTATTATTACGCCATCAATGGTTTATTTTATTGAATGTAAAAATCTTATAGGGACAATCATGATCGATTCTATGGGAAATTTTACAAGAGAGTACACTTATAATGGAAAAATAATTAAAGAAGGTATTTATTCACCCATAACACAAAATCAAAGACATTTAGAGTTATATAAAATGTTACGTGAAAAGGATAAAGGATCAGTAATGAAATTTCTTTATGATAAGACCTTTTCAAGTGGTTTTAAATCACTTGTTGTCCTTGCAAATCCAAAGTCGATCTTAAAAAGCCGTTATGCTCCTAAAGAAATCAAAGAAAAAGTCATTAAAGCAGACCAGCTTATAGATTATATAAAGAAACATGAACAAAGTGCTTTTAGAAATCAAAAAGACATGATTGCTATGGCAGATGGACTTTTATCGTATCATCAAAAACAAGAAATACCACCAATTCAAGAAGAAAATACATTTGAAAGTATAGAAGCTAATAATGATGATCAATTAATTGAGTCTTTAAAAAAATATCGTATGAATAAAGCTCAAGAAAAGAATTTACCACCTTATTATATATTTAATGATATTACTTTAAATGAAATCATTGCTTATAAACCAACAACAATAGAAGAACTCCTTGCGATAAAAGGATTTGGACCAAAGAAATGTGATTGGTATGGAGAAGATATTTTAGACATAATAAGAAGTTTGTAATGAACTTCTTTTTTTATCCCACAATTTTTGATAAAACAAACAAGAAAGAAACATCAAAAAGTAAAATAAAGTTCATATTTCTTATTTATGATAATACACGAAAGGAGGAACAAGAACTTACTTAAACAAAACTTAATTATAAACTTCCCTTTTTAAAAAAGATAATAATAGATTAAAAAACAGATTCTCCCCCTCCCTTTTGAATCTGTTTTTTTGTGCAGAATATATAAACAACATTCATTGATTATGGTACAATAAATAAAAGAACATTTTGAATATAAAAGTAAATTAAAATGAAATAATTTTTGTATGAATAAAGTTTTAAAAAGATACAAAAATCGCAAATTCTAATGACTATAATAGGAGATGTTAATAAGAAAAAATGATGAAGTTAGAGTTTTAAATACGATATTATTTTAAAGATGGGAGAAGAAAGTATGAGTAAAAAAACAGTTCAAAAAAGTAAGAAAAGAACAACAAGAGCCAATAAAAAAAGAACAACGGGTGTAAAGGCCAATACGGTTGTTAAATCGGCACCAGTTACCAGTGAAAAGGTAACTGAAGTCAAACCAGTAGAAGTACCAAAAAAAGTTGATACTGTTGAATCAACACCAAAGACAACTGTTCAACCAAAAGAAACAAGTGAAAAAGTTGTTGCTGCTGAATCAGCACCAGCTGTAAAAACAGCGCCTGCTAAGAAAGCGACTACTAAAAAGGCTACAGCTGCTAAATCAACAACAGCTACAAGTAAAAAGACAGCTACTACAAAATCAGAAACCACAACTGAAAAAGTTGCTGCCAAAACAACATCAACAAAAAAAACAGCTTCTACTAAGAAAGCAACTACTAAAAAGACAACAACTGCTAAATCAACAACAGCTACAAGTAAAAAAACAACTACTGCTAAACCAAAATCTATAAAAAGTGAAACACCTGTTGAGGCTAAACCAACAGAAGTTATTCAAGAAGTTCCTGTTGAAAAATCACAACCAATTGATTTAGGACCTCGTAGAAGTGTTGCTTTTATTGGTTCAGAATGTTATCCATTTGTAAAAACGGGTGGATTAGGGGATGTTATGTCAGCTCTTCCAAAGAGTTTAGCTAAATTAAATATGGATGTTAAAGTTATTATTCCTAGATATAAATGTATCCCTCAAAAGTTCCAAGAAAAGATGGAATATAAAGGATCATTTTATATGGATCTATGTGCAGATGGAAAACAATATTATGTAGGTATTATGGAATATCAAGAAGATGGTGTTGTTTATGATTTTATCGATAATGATGAATTCTTCTCATGGGGAAATCCATATACGAATCTTATTGATGATATTCCTAAGTTCTGTTATTTTAGTAAAGCAGCTCTTGCGGCACTTAATTATTTAAATTGGACACCAGATATTGTACATTGTCATGATTGGCAAGCAGCTTTAGTTCCTCTTTATTTAAGAACAAGCTTTAAAGATACAAATGTAGGACGTGCAGGTGCTGTTCTTACAATTCATAACTTAAGATTCCAAGGTATCTATGATCGAAAAACAATTCAATATTGGTCAGATCTTCCTGATTATGTCTTCAATAAAGATTGTATGACACAAAATTGGTTAGATGCGAATATGTTAAAAGGTGGTATCACTTATTGTAATAAATTAACAACAGTAAGTAATACGTATGCTGGAGAAATTCAAACAGAAGAGTATGGTGAAGGTCTTGAAGAACATTTAAGATATCATAGTAGTAAGATTTTAGGAATTGTTAATGGTATTGACACAGATATTTGGAATCCAGCAACAGATAAACTTTTAGCTGCTCAATATGATAGCCAATCTGTTATCAAGAATAAAAAAGTAAATAAAAAAGCACTTCAAGAATCCTTAGGATTAGAAGTTGATGATCATAAAATTGTTATTGGACTTATTTCGCGTCTTACAAATCAAAAAGGCCTTGATCTTGTTAATGATGTTATTCCAAGTATTATGGATGAACATACACAAGTTGTTGTTTTAGGTACAGGGGATGCGATGTATGAAGATGCTTTCCGTTATTATGAAAATAAATATAAAGGAAACTTCTGTGCATATATTGCCTACAATGAAAATGTCGCTCACAATATTTATGCAGGATGCGATGCTTTACTGGTACCATCAAGATTTGAACCTTGTGGACTTACACAACTTATTAGTATGAGATATGGTTCTATCCCAATTGTAAGAGAAACAGGTGGACTTAAAGATACTGTTCAACCTTATAATCTATTTGATAATACAGGTAATGGCTTTACCTTTGATCGTTATGAAAGTGGACTTCTTTATGATGCAATTAATCGTGCTAAAACACTTTATTTTGAAAATAGAAAATCTTGGGATGAAATGGTTGTTCGCGATATGAATAAAGATGTCTCTTGGCAACAAAGCGCAAAACAATACAAAGATATGTATGTAGAATTAACACCAAAATATTAAAGCAATTAAAAAATGCAATGTTATTTAACGTTGCATTTTTTTATCCCATAATTTTTGACAAAACAAACAAGAAAGAAACATGAAAAAGTTAAATAAAATTCATAAAACTTATCTATGATAATACACGAAAGGAGGAACAAGAACTTACTTAAACTCAAAACTTAATTATCAATTTCCCTTTTTAAAAAATAATAATAGATAATAGTAATAAGCAGATCTTTTCCCTTCCCTTGGATCTGTTTTTTGTTGTAACAATAAAAATTGCATTGTAACAATCTAATTGTTACAATGCAAAAACTGATGTTACAATACTAAAATACCAATAAAATCAAATGATACACAACAAAAGAGGCAAGCCAAGCAATAAGGCATTGTCCAAAGACAACAATCAATGCCCATTTACCATTAAGTTCTCTTTTGATTGCAGCAATCGCTGCAATACAAGGTGTATAAAGTAAACAGAAAATAAGTAAAGATAAAGCAGCTGGTGTTGTAAGTGACATCAACAATGATTGGGTTGAACCATAAAGAATAGATAATGTCGAAACAACACTTTCCTTTGCCATAAATCCTGAAATAAGGGCTGTTGAAATGCGCCAGTCACCAAATCCTAATGGATTAAAGATTGGAGCAATATATCCTGCAAGAATAGCAAGAATACTATCTTTAGATTCAGTTACAATATTAAATCTTAAATCAAATGTTTGTAAGAACCAAATAACGATGGTTGCGACAAAGATGACAGTAAAAGCGCGTTGTAAGAAATCTTTAGCTTTTTCCCATAATAATTGACAGACGTTTTTAGCACCTGGCATACGGTAGTTTGGAAGTTCCATGACAAAAGGAACAGGTTCACCTTTAAAAAGGGATCCTTTTAAAATCAAAGCAAAGATAATACCTGTTAAAATACCAAAAACATATAAGAAAATCATTACCAAAGCACCTTTGCCTGGAAAAAAGACAGAGGTAAAGAAAGCATAAATTGGTAGTTTTGCTGAACATGACATAAATGGTGTAAGAATAATTGTCATTTGTCGATCTCTTCTTGATGAAAGAGTTCGACTAGCCATAACACCAGGAACAGTACAACCAAAGCCAATCAACATTGGAACAATACTTCTTCCTGAAAGACCAATTTTTCTAAGGAGTTTATCCATAATAAAAGCAACACGAGCCATATAACCACTATCTTCTAATATAGATAAGAAGAAAAATAAAGTAACAATAATTGGTAAGAAACTTAAAACAGTTCCTACCCCATTAAAAATCCCATCAATAATCAAAGAATGTAAAGCTACATTGATTTGTGCTTGGGTTAGAAGAGTATCAACATAATTTGTTACAATAGATACACCATTTTCTAAGATGCCTTGTAAAAAAGAACCAATAACATTAAAGGTCAAAAAGAAAACGATACCCATAATTCCAATAAATGCGGGAATACCTGTATATTTTCCAGTTAAAAATTGATCAATTTTCTGACTTCTTAATCTTTCTTTACTTTCATGAGGTTTCTTCACAGTTTGTCTACAAATATTAATGATTGAATGAAAACGATCACTGGCAATAGCAGCTGAACAATCAAAACTACTTTCTTCTTCAAGTTGTTTACGAATGTGTTCTAAAATTTCCTTTTCATTTTGACTTAAATCAAGTTGTTCTAATAAAAGAGAATCATTTTCTGCAAGTTTACTTGCTGCAAAACGTAAAGGAATTCTTGCTTTTTTTGCATGATCTTCAATAAGATGTTCAATTGCATTAATACAACGATCAAGAGCTTGATTATCAAAATGTTGTAAAAATTGAGGTTTTTCTTGATAATAAGCAACATGTAAAACATGACAGACTAATTCATCAATACCTTCTCCTTTAGCGGCTGAAATAGGAACGACAGGAACTCCTAAATGTGCTTCTAATTCATTAATAAGAACGGTTCCCCCATTTCCTGACATTTCATCCATCATATTTAAAGCAACAACCATAGGCATATTGAGTTCTAATAGTTGCATTGTTAAATAAAGATTTCTTTCAATATTTGTTGCATCAACAATATTAATGATTGCTTTTGGTTTTTCTTTTAATAAGAAATTTCTAGTCACGATTTCTTCACTACTATAAGGTGACATTGAATAAATTCCTGGTAGATCCGTTATAAGGGTATTTTTGTAGCCTTTAATCACACCATCTTTACGATCAACAGTGACTCCTGGAAAATTACCAACATGTTGATTAGAACCAGTTAGTTGATTAAATAAAGTTGTTTTACCACAGTTTTGATTACCAACTAAGGCAAAAGTAAGTAGATCACTTTCATGATAGATTTGGTGATTATTGATTTTATCGTAACTTGATTCACCATACCCTGGATGTTTTTTATTTTTAAAAATAATGTTTTCATTTTTTAACTCTTCTTTTTTAGTAATTTCTTTAACTTCTATTTTTTGAGCATCTTCTTTCCTTAAAGTAAGCTCAAAATCATGTATTTTAATTTCAATAGGATCCCCCATTGGTGCATATTTTACCATAGTTACTTCTACACCTTGGATAAGTCCCATATCTAAAAAGTGTTGTCTTAATGCTCCTGTTCCTCCTACAGAGACAATTACAGCACTTTTTCCTATAGCCAAATTATCTAATTTCATATTTTATCCCTTCTCTTTCTTTATAAGGGTAACTTTAAATAATAAGAAAAGCAATAAAATATATAATGTATACCCCTTTTTTTTACATAATTATTCCATTTTATAGATTTACTTTTTCTTTATATTGAAGATGGAGGTAGAAAGTATGATAAAAAACGCACTTTTAAGTTTAAAGAAAAACATAGGAAAAACGATTTTATTATTTGTAATAATTGTTATTATTACCAATCTCGTCATTGCTGGTTTATCCATTCAATCAGCAACACAAAAATCAATGGATCAAATTCGTAGTAGTTTAGGAAACGATGTAACTCTTTCTGTTGATTTTAGAAACATGATGAAAAATAGAGAACCAGGTGCAGCCGTAAGTAATGAGACATCATTAACAACAACCATGGCAGATAGTTTAAAAAATTTAAAGTATGTAGAAAGTTATAATTATCAAATATCTACATCAGCTGATAGTGATTCTATTTCAGCAGTAGAAAATAAATCGGATAATAGTAATAATCAGCAAGATACAAATAAGCTAAATGATCAACCAGAACAAGCTTCAAATCAAGGTGATTTTACAATCAGTGCTAATACTACAATGGAATATTTAGATTCATTTACAAACAGTAATTATACCTTAACAGATGGTCGTTTGCTTACAAGTGATGATGCAAATACAAATAACTGTGTCATTGAAACCAATCTTGCAAGTGATAATGATTTAAGTGTTGGTGATACTTTTACTATTACAACCACAGTTAATGATGAAACAATTATTCAAGAACTTACAATTGTAGGTATTTATGAAATTCAATTAACAAATGAAATTGGTGCTGCCCATTTCAATAATCCAGTAAACACGATTTATACTGATTTATCAGTTGGGCAAACACTTACTGGAAGTAGTGAAAACATTACATCAGCAATTTATTATTTAGATGATCCAGAAAATGCAGAAGCTTTTGTAGAACTTGCGAAAAAGAAAAGTGATATTGATTTTGATACATTCTCATTAGATGCCAATGATCGTCTTTATCAACAAAATGCTTCTTCTCTTGAAAGTATGCAATCATTCGCAAAGATGTTTGTATGGATCGTAGTGATTGCTGGTAGTGCAATTCTTTGTTTAATTTTAGCTCTAACAATTAGAAATAGATATTATGAAATTGGTGTTCTTTTATCACTTGGACAAAGTAAAGTTAAAATTATTGCTCAACAACTTATTGAAATAGGGTTAATTGCAGTAGTTGCTTTTGTGATTTCTTTAGGTACAGGACAATTAACGTCTCATTATTTTGGTAATATGTTAGAAAGTAGTTCTTCTTCAAATGTCATGCAAATGGATCAAAAAGGTGATCAGTCAAATGATAATCAACAAAAAAATAATACACAAACAAAAGAAAATTTCCTAGGAAATATGATGGAAGGACCATCAAATCAAGAATTAGATGTTTCAATTACAGGTGAAAATGTCGTTCAACTTGCCGGTGTTACAGCAGCAATCTGTATTGTTTCTATTGCTGTACCTGCAGCCTATGTATTAAGACTTACACCTAGACAAATCTTATCTAGAAAGGAAGGTTAAGATGGAAAAGTTATTAGAATTAGAAAATGTAAGCTATAGTTATCAAGATGGTAAAGAAAAAAATAAAATTTTAGAACATGTTTCTTATTCATTTGAAAAAGGTAAAATATATGCTGTTGTTGGTGCGAGTGGAAGTGGGAAAACAACAACTCTTTCCCTTTCATCTGGTTTAGATAAACCAGATGAGGGAAAAGTCTTATTCAAAGGAAAAGATATTCAAGAAATAGGTTTAAATAAATATCGTCGAGAAGATATCTCTATTGTCTTTCAATCATATAACCTCATTTACTATATGAATGCTTTAGAAAATGTTATGTCTGCTTTAGAAATTGCAGGGATCAAAAGAAAAGATAAAAAAGAATATTGTTTATCTAATCTTGAACAACTTGGACTTTCCAAAGATGAATGTAAAAGAGATATTCGACAACTATCTGGAGGACAACAGCAAAGAGTTGCGATTGCACGTGCTATTGCAAGAGAAGTCGATTTGATCCTTTGTGATGAACCCACAGGTAACCTTGATGAAAAGAATTCAATAGAGATCATGAATACTTTCTTAGATTTAGCACATATTCATCATAAATGTGTTATTTTGGTAACCCATTCACCTACTCTAGCAAAGATGTGTGATGTATCTTTAAGAATTAAAGAAGGAAAAATAGAAGAGGCTGTAACAAAATAAAATAAACAGCTAAAAATAGAAAAAGAATATTTTGAAGAATAATTTAAAAGTGGTAGTTTTTCTATCGCTTTTTTGTATTTTTAATCGCAAAAGTATAAGAAAATAAAAAGTTCTGCGGTTTGAAATCGCAAAACTTTACAAAATAGGTGAGTCTGGCGAATATATTCTTTAAAAAATATTAAGAATTTTCTTCCCTTCTTTTTAATAATTCTTTGTTATTTTAAATAAGGATGAAAATGAAACAAAAGTGGACCCCATGTCCATTTTATTATAAACGTAATCCTTTAATATCTTTAATACGTGAGAGAATAATATTACAACTACAACTAGTAACCCCTGGTAATGTATCAATAGTAGTATGTAAGAAATGTTCCATTTCACTATTAGAAGCAGCAACAGCATGTACATGTAATTTGTTTTTTCCTGTAACACGATAAATTTGAGTAACAATATTATTTTGGTTTAATATGTCTATAACATCAGTAAACGAATTTGACAATGTTTCAATTTCAAAATAGCAAGATATAGCGCCACTGATTTTTTGAGGATTGATAATTGTTGTATATTCTTCAATAACCCCTTTTTTTTCTAATGCTTGAATTCTAGCTTTTACAGCAACTCTAGAAATCCCTATCTCTTTTCCAATATCAGAGTAAGAAAGACGTGCATTTTTTATTAATAATTGAACAATTTTTTGATCTAATTCATCAAGTCCATTTAAATACATAATCATTCCTCCGTTAATCATTTATTTAATACTATCATGCTCCGTATTATAAGTAAATCTTTTAAAAATTAGAGATATTGACTGAAAATAAATAATTGATTATAATTCTTACGAAACGTAAGATAAATATTACGAAAGGAATACAAAAAATGAATAGAGATTTAACAAAAGGTTCAGTTTTAAAGTCAATGCTTCTTTTTTCAATTCCAATGATTTTAGGTGATTTACTTCAACAATGTTATAACATTGTTGATACATTGATTGTTGGTCAATTTCTTGGTAAAAATGCTCTAGCAAGTGTTGGCTCATCGTTTACCTTAATGACATTTATAACATCTATAATCCTTGGTTTATGTATGGGAAGTGGAGCGTTGTTTTCAATTAGATATGGACAAAAAGATGAAAAAGGATTACGGGAAGATGTATGTGCATCATTTTTCTTTATTGCACTCATCACGTTTATACTAACAGTAATATCTTATATTTTTCTTAATCAGCTTTCTGTTTTTTTACATGTTCCGCATGAAGTGTGGGGAGATATGAAAGGCTATCTTATTGTTATTTTTATAGGAATACCAGCTATTTTTTTATATAACTATTTTGCTTCTTATTTAAGAGCTATTGGTAATTCAATGATTCCACTTATATTTTTAGCTATTTCAGCAATACTTAATATTGGATTAGATTTATTTTTTGTAATTGTATTAAAATTAGGAGTTGAAGGTGCAGCTATTGCTACGGTGATTTCCCAATATCTTTCAGGTATTGGCATCAGCATTTACTCACTTATAAAAAATATACAAGTACGAGCAATTATGAAATTACAATATTTTCATTTAAAGAGGGTTCATAAAGTGATTTCGTTTTCAGTTCTTACATGTATTCAACAATCAGTAATGAATTTAGGTATTTTAATGGTACAAGGGTTAGTGAATAGTTTTGGAACTGTAGTTATGGCAGCATTTGCTGCTGCTGTTAAAATAGATGCTTTTGCATATATGCCAGTACAAGATTTTGGAAATGCATTTTCTACTTTTATTGCTCAAAACTATGGTGCAAAAGAAAAAATGCGTATTCAATCAGGATTAAAATCAGCAGTTTGTCTTTCTATGGGATTTTGCATAATTATTTCAACTATTGTATGTATTTTTGCTAAAGATTTAATGACTATTTTTATAGATGCAAAAGAAACAGAAATTATTATGGAAGGTGTCAAGTATTTAAAAATTGAAGGTGCCTTCTATTGTGGAATTGGTTGTTTGTTTTTGTTGTATGGTTTGTATCGTGCTTTAGGTAAACCTGGTATGAGTGTCGTTCTTACAATATTTTCTTTAGGAACACGTGTTGTGTTAGCTTATGTTTTATCAGCAATTCCAGCGATTGGTGTTACTGGTATTTGGTGGTCTGTTCCTATTGGATGGGCACTTGCAGATTTAATAGGATTAATTTATTATAGGTGTAAAAAAAAGGAATTGCTTTCTTTTAATATTTAGGGGATTATTTATGAACAACAAATGTGTTTTATTAAATGCTAAAAAAAATGAATTTTGATAGAAAATTAGATTTATCAATACTATCATCTGATTTAACAGTATACGATGAAACGACAATTTCCAGATTCTGTAAAATTAATTTGTGAAGCTGGAACAGGTTATAACAATATAGATCTTGATGCGGCAAAGGAAAAGAAAATTACTGTTTGTAATATTCCATCCTATAGTTCAAAGCGTGTTGCTCATACTGAAATCATGATAACTTTACTCATAATTTACAAGTCCCTCATGTTGAAGTTAATGGTAAAACGTTAGGTGTTGTAGGAGTTGGGCATATAGGTGAAAATGTGATTTAAATTGCACAGGCGTTAGATATTGTTAAAAAATGGCTTGCTCAAGGGCGTGAGTTAGATAAAGATTACTTAGCAAAAGATCTTGGTAACTACATAAAAACGCTTGAGCACAGTTGAAACCTTGGTTATGTAATTCTCTTACTTTTTCTTCTCTTTGACTCATCACCCTCACCTCACATCCATTAGTTTATTGATTTTAAAAAGTTTTGAAATATAAAAAAATGTAAACGGAGAGACATTTACATTTTCTAATTTATTATTTAATTTTTTTGTAAATAGAATTTACATCAAACACAAATACATAAAATAAAGTCCATAACATAAAAGCATAATGATTCCACAAGGTTTCCTTAATTCTTGATGTTTCATTGTACCAAACCAGAGAACTAATCCAGCTATTACTGCAATCATAGAATCGATCATAAACTTACTTTCAAAAGGAACACTACAAATAAGAGATGTTGTTCCAATAACAAAAAGAATATTAAAAATATTGCTTCCTACAATATTGCCTATCGCAATTCCTGCATTACCACGTTTTGCAGCTGTTACTGAAGTGACGAGTTCAGGAAGTGATGTTCCAAAAGCAACAATTGTTAAACCAATAAATCGTTCACTCATACCAAAATAACGAGCAATGGCACTGGCCCCACTTACCGCAAAGTCACTTCCTTTAACAACAAGGATTCCTCCAATGAGAATAAAGAGAAGACATTTCCAAACGGGAATATCTTTTTCTTCTTCTTGAGTTTCACTATTTTTTGCCATGATAAATAGATAAACAAGATAAGCAATAAAAAGAATCCAAAGGAAAACACCTTCAATAAAATTAATTTTCATATCTGTCATACCAAAAATCATGAGGATGATTGTTATAAAAATCATAAAGGGAATTTCATAACGGATGGTTGATTTTTGTATTTTTACATTGGTGATCAAGGCTGTAATACCTAAAATAATAAAAATATTTAAGATATTACTACCTACCACATTTCCAATAGTAATCCCTGCATTTTGTTGCATGGCAGCCGTAATACTTACAGCAGCTTCAGGCATACTTGTTCCCATAGCAACAATTGTAAGACCAATGATTAGTTGGGGAATACCCATTTTTTTAGCAATACTTGCCGCCCCGTCTACAAACCAATCAGCTCCTTTTACTAGAAAAATAAAACCTACTAATAAAATAATAATTTGTTGAATCATAACGATTACTCCTTCTTTTTATTTTGCAGTAGGTATAAAAAAAAGCGGACTCCTACTGCATTGCAGTAAAAGTCTCGCTATTCAATCACTTTCCGAGTTATAAATTTTATAACTGTACTGACGAAGAAGTGAACCAAGTGCTTGGCAAGCTACTCCCTTTTATGAATTTATTCTATCAAATAATATTTATTTAAGCAACTTTAAATTAATTTTAAATATTTAAAGGCATTGTATAAACCATCTTCATTTACATCATCAGTAATATAATCAGCAGCTTCTTTAATTTCAGAACCACCATTACCCATCGCAACATTATAAGCGCAACATTCAAACATCGACAAGTCAATTTTAGCATCACCAAAAGAAATCGTATCTTTAGGATCAGCATGTAAATAATCTAATAGGACTTCAATAGCATGTCTTTTAGTAATACCTGTAGGTCCTAAATCACCAAATAATGCAACTTCTCCTTTACCTCCCCAAGTATTCGCAACTAAATGAGGGAAGTCTACTTTAGAATCTAAATGGTCTTGATATGTTCTTAAAATGAAACTGATTTTATTAACATCGTCACGGTATAACTCATCTCCTTGTAAATGAATGAAACCATCAATAAAATGTTGAGCAGAACTTTTGGCATTCTCTAAGCTTGCTCCTTTACCTTTGGCGTATTTTACCATGGTTTCAGGTCCTTGTTCTAACATATAATCATTACAATACATACCACTATTAGCTTCTAAATAAAAACCAATATGTCTTTCATTACACCAATCAACAATATTTTTTACATCTTCTTTAGACAAACCTTGATGCATTACAACATGATTATTATCTTCAACATAAGCACCATTTCCACCAATCATTCCATCTAAATCACATAAATTTCTTTGTAAGATTTCTGCTTTTGAACATCCTGTACAAATATAAACTTTATGGCCATTAGCTCTAGCTTGATCAACAGCTTTTGTGGCTGAAGCAGGTAATTTTGCTTCATAATCAATTAATGTTCCATCGACATCTAAAAATACAATTTTACTCATACTTTTCTCCTTTTTCTTATAACTTCATTGTACTAAAAATGAAAGGGAAAGTCATTGACAATATTGCTACAAATTTAAAAGCATAAAAGAAAAGGTTAGAGCTGCAATTCTAACTCTTTCTCTTTAATAAGAACCTTAACATGTAAATATGAATTAACTATTTCTTTTAATAAAACCTGTAAAATTTTTAATAAAGTTTATATTTTTTTTAAAATGTGTTTTTTGACTATGATTTTAATAAAATAATAAAGACAAGCAATAAATACAATAAAAAGGAAAAAGAATGGAATAGGATCTATATTTGCAAATACAAAAAATGCTTGAATTGAATCAAAATTATATTTGATTGTTAATAATAACATACCTATAAAAAAGTTAGAAAAAAATACTAAAAAGTATATCTCGTCTCTATCAATCAATTTTCTATTTTCCATATTATTTACCTCATTTTTAAACTCTTCTATATGAACATTGTATAGGATATAAAATAATTAAAATAGAATTAAAAAAATATAGATATTATGGTATAATATAAGATTTAAAAGGAACTATTTATTGAATATTAAAAATGATAAAGTTTATATTTTTTATCGTAGATAGTCTTAAGATGCAATGCTATAATATTGATGAAATTAAAAAACATTAGATATCACAAAATGAAAAGGCTAGAGTGGCAGCTCTAACCTTTTCTTGTTTTTTAGCGTGAACATTTAACACGAGGCTAGTTATCGTTTGAAAAATCTGTCTAACCATTTGCATATGTAATAAGTCATTACGCCTGCCATGACAGAACAAACTAAGTTAAATACCATCTCCTGTCAAGGAGTGTCCGATAACACTTTTATTATATCAAAGTCTTTTACTCAATTTGTCTCAAATTTAAGAAGTGATATAATAGAAATACACAGGAGAATTATATATATGAGAAAAGATTTAGGAGATAAAATGCAATTTATGCCTTTACCTGTTTTAATGCTTGCAACATATGATCAAGATGGTAAGGCCAATGTCATGAATGCTGCGTGGGGTGGTGTTTATGATTATAATCAAGTTTATGTATCACTTTCTAAACATAAAACAACAGATAATTTAGAATTAAAGAAAGCTTTTACTTTATCTTTTGCGACAAAGAAAACGGAAAAGATTTCTGATTATTTTGGTGTTGTTTCTGGAAATAAAGAAGATAAGATTGAAAAAAGTGGTGTCCATGTAACACCTTCAAAATATGTAGATGCACCAATTATTGAAGAATATCCACTTACTTTAGAATGTACTGTTGAATCTTTTGAAGATGGAAACTTAATTGGAAATGTTGTGAATGTTTCTATTGATGAAGATTATTTAGATGAAAATGGTAAGATAGATGTAGATAAAATGGAAATTATTGCTTTTGATATGGTCAATAATACGTATCGTGTTTTAGGAGAAAATGTTGGTAAAGCTTTCAAAGATGGTTTTGATTTATAAAAAATAGTGCATCGTTTGATGTACTATTTGTAGTTGTGATAGTAGCGTTCTGGTAAAGGAGCGTGTTTTTTATAGTTTTGAATATATAAAGGAATATAAATAAGAGCTTCTTTTAAGGTTTGTTGGTAGATCTTATCAAGAATATCATTATATTTTTCCATTTCTTTATTATGATGGTAGTTAATAATTAAACCTTGGAGTTTATGAAAATTGAATGTGAGATGGAAACATCCATAAATAAGCCCCCTTTTTAAAAAGCTAGGGGCTTTTAATAAATGATCAATTCTTTTTAATCCTTTAAGAGCTTTTTTAATATCTAAATAAGATAGTTCAGGGAAAAAGGATTGAATAGTACATATTTCTTTTTCTTTAAAGCGAATATGTTCATAGATTTCTTTATGTAATGGATCTTGATGATTTCTTTTTAAAAGAAGACGATCGTAATCAGATTCTATTTCAAAATGATCCATATTTGTATTTTTAATCATCCTTTTAATATAAGGGTGCATTTGACTATCTAATAAATAATGACAAATAAAACCAAGAATATAAGCAAGTTGTGCTTCACTTTGAATAATATCTTGTGCCTTTTCAAAGAAAGTATTGGCTTTTTCTTGATGCATCTTTCTTGCTATTTTATTCCATCTTTCATAAAAGAAAATATCTGGACCATGAAGACCAATTAAAAAACAATTTTCATTTCTAAGTAATAAATCTTTAATATTTTGATCATCAAGATGTTTATAAACATCTTTACCAAAACAATAATGTGTATATCCAGCAGGCATTAGAGAAGTTCCTTATATTGTTCTTCTTTAAAACCAACAAGAACTTTGTCTTTCGTTTCAAGTATAGGTCTTTTAACAAGCATTCCATTAGTAGAAAGCAGTTCTAATTGTTCCTCTTCACTTAAAGTCGGTAAAATATCTTTTAAATGTTTTTCTTTATAAAGATTACCTGATGTATTAAAGAATCTTTTAAGTGGTAATCCACTCTTTAAATAAAGTGCTTTTAATTCATCTTTATTTAGTTTTTCTTCAACGATATGTCTTTCATCAAACTCAATTTGATGATCCGTTAAGAATTTTTTAGCTTTTTTACATGTAGAACATTTTGGATAACAAATAAATAACATAAATATCCCTCCTGTTTCCATCATATCAAAATTACTGATAAATGAAAAATAGCTAAAGTGAAAAGTTAAATTCCACTTTAAAAAAATGAAAAATAAAAGTAGAATTTACTCTTTCAGAAAGCAGATTTTATAAGAATATTAGGTGATTTGCCTAATATTCTTTTTATTTTGATGGTTGAATTTAGTCTTTCATGTGATTGAAAACCAAATTTTGTTATGAAAGAGTACTATTTTGGGGCACATTAAAGCTGTGCATTTTTGTCAATTTTTTTGAGTGTAAGACTAAAATCCACTTGAATAAAGTATTGAACTGTCAATCTGTATACCCATTTTCATACATTCTCTGAATGATTTTAATCTTTTAATAAGTAAGGTTTTAAAACAATATTGTCTTTATTGATTCTTTCAATTCCAAAATCTTTGAATTTTTGATAAAGTGCAGGATTCATAAATTCCATTACTTCTAATGGTGATTTACCTTTTAAATGTTCTTTTGATTGAGAATTGATATGTGAGACTATTAGATTTGCTTTTTCCTGACTGTTAAGTCCTAAATCTTTTAAATCATTTTCTTTTGGACAAATATAGCGGATTTCTTTATGATTGTTTTCTAAACTTCCTTTTTGACCAGAAGCCATTGGATCACAATAGAAGATTCGTGTACGTCTTGATTCATTTTCTTCTTTTTCAAACCCTTCAGCATCACAAAATTCACTTCCTCTATCAGTCTTTATAATGGCAACTTCTTCACTGAAAAGGTCTTCCCCTAAGATCTTTTCTAAAAGGTCGACTCCTTCGACCATTGATTTCGCCGTTTTTTCTTCTTGATAGACGATAAACATGAAAGAATAGTCTAAAAATTTAAATGTTTGCATGAAAGGACCTGTAGAACCATTATTGTAGACCGTATCCATTTCAACAACGCTTAGATTTTTATTTTCTGCTGTATAATTAATAAAGTCATCGTATGTACGACCATTCAAATACTTTTTATCTTCTCTTTTTTTATATTTATTAGAAGCCTTTTTGGTTATTTTTCTTTTTGTTTTGATTCTAAGATCGATATCGAGAAGTCCAAATTCTCTAAAGATACCATTTTCAATATAGTTGTAGAGCGTTTTTTCAGAAATATTCAATTCAGGATGATTGGTAACGATATGATAGGGAGAATGCCCGGCTTTAATAAGCGGAACGATAATATCAGCCATAGCTTTGCATTCTTCATATGACATATTGATACCAGTTCTAGAATCAACAAGGTCTTCTCTATATTTTTTATGAGAAAAGTCAGCCTTGTATCTATACTTATCATAACGACAATACGTATATTTAGAACAGCCGTTACATGCACCAGGAGAACGATCACGACGATTGCAGGTGAAAGGTTTAAAATCAGCACAATTGTCACAGACATGATTGTGAGAACAGTTTTTCATATTAGCACAATTAATTTTATAAGAAGATTTGTGAACAAGTTCTCTATGTTTTTTTGATTTCTTTACCAACAGTAGACTTGTCCTTGCCGATGGTAAGAGCGATAGCAGCTTTAGTAGAGCCGTTTTCGATACCTTTTTCAATGATGATTCTTTCTTGAACAGTAAGATGTAAATTTTTATTGTTAGAAGACATGATAATCTACCTTTCATGAAAATGGAAAACAGATATCAGGTAAATTATACAGGTGAAAGAGTAAATTCCACAAAAGAAGTGTAAAAGTAAGTTCAACTGTAAGAGTAAATTCAACTGGAAGCTTGTGAAAGACTAAAATCCACTTTGTCATATCTAAAGTGGAATTTAACTTTTCACTTTAGATAAATGAAAAATAATAAGGCTTATTATTGTATACTATTTAAAGATGTGATAAAATCTATTCAAATAAAGATAGAGGCGCAAGATGTTATGAGATTATTATTATTTGATGCAACAAGGTAATGAAGGAGGAGCACTTGCCGAAAGATTGTATCTATTGCATGAGGTATAATCTTGGGTGTCTAGGGAAGACCTATTCAACTGTCATTATCTAAAGGTAATGGGGAGCTATCATTGATAACGAATTTTTTTGTTGCAATGATACTCATTGCAATTTTTTATTTGTCACTTTTTATATGAGGGTGAATAAAATATAGGGAGGAAATTATGAACGATATTATTGAAGCTATAAGTTGTGAAAGAGAAATCATTCAACTTAAGTTATTAAATGTACCAAAACATCCTAAAATGATTGCGAAAATCTTTTCTATATTAAAAGATGAAGAAATTAATGTAGACATGATTTCACAAGTTACTGTTGATGATTTTGTTCAAATTGAAATTACATTAGATCAAGAATTCCAATTAAAACTAAATCAAGCAATCATGAAATTAAAAGATGAATTTAAACAAATTCAAATTTATCAAATTAGAAAATACGCTAAAGTTGCTGTTGGGGGGAAATTGGTGGAAACAACACCAGGTTTAGCAGCTGAAGTATTTGATGTCTTAGGACAAGCTAATATTCATTTTTATCAAATTACGACAAGTAAAAGAACAATTTCTTTAGTTATTGATAAAAAGAATTTAGATCAAGCAATTCAATTATTAAAAGAAAGATTTCATATCGAGGAGGATAAATAAATATGACAATTTTTGAAGGAAGTGCAGTTGCACTTGTATTACCAATGTTTGATAACGGAGACATTGATTTTGAAGGATTTAAAAAACAAGTTCAAAGAATGATTGATGGTGGTGTACAAGCTTTACTTGTAAATGGAACAACAGGTGAAACAGCAACCATTACAATTGAAGATGAATTTAAATTATTAGATCTAACATTAGAACTTGCGAAAGGAACAGGGGTTAAAGTTATTTGTGGAGCTGGTTCAAATGATACACAAACAGCTTTAAAGAAAGCACGTTATGCTAAAGAAAAAGGGGCAGATGCGATTCTTGTTGTAACACCTTACTACAATAAAACAAGTCAAAGAGGTTTAATTCAACATTATACAACAATTGCTGATGCTGTTGATATTCCAATGATTTTATACAATGTACCAGGAAGAACAGGATTAAATATTTCAGTTGATACCGTTGTTGAACTTGCTAAACATAAAAATATTCAAGCAATGAAAGATGCCACTGATAATATTGCTTATGCCATGGAAGTCTTAGCGAAAACAGCTGATTTAGACTTTGATTTATATTCAGGATGTGATGATAATATCCTTCCATTTATGGCAGCTGGAGGAAAAGGAGTTATTTCTGTTACTTCTAACTTATATCCAGAAGCGGTAGAAAAATTAACACAATTAATTTTAAAAGGAAATATTAAAGAAGCACAACCATTAGCTTATGCTTTAGATCCTATTTCACGTTTATTATTTATTGATGTAAACCCAATTATGCCTAAAGCAGCTCTTGCTAAAATGGGTGTTTGTGGAGAATGTTTAAGATTACCATTAATTACAACAACTGATGAAAATAAAAAAGCATTATTTGATGCAATGGATGAATTTGAAAAATTGGGGTATTAGGATGAAAGTATTATTATATGGATATGGTTTGATGGGTAAGAAAGTTGCTCATCAATTAAGAGAAAAAGATGAGTTTGATTTAATTGGTGTGGTTTCTTATGAATTTGATGAAAAAGCACCAGAAGCAATGTATAGTAATTTAACAGAAGTCCAAGATCGTGCGGATGTGATTATTGATTTTTCACATCCAAACAATCTTGATGATATTTTAGCTTACGCTAAAAAGAATAAAACAAAAGTTGTTTTTGCAACAACTGGTTTTTCTAAGAAAGAATTAGATAAGATTGAAGAAGCTTCTAAAGAAATTGCTATCTTCCAATCTTATAATACAAGCTTTGGAATTCAAATGGTGACAAAAATTTTAAGACAAGTTGCTAAAGAATTCTATGATAATGGTTATGATATTGAAATCTTAGAAAAACATCATAATAAAAAAATTGATGCCCCATCAGGTACAGCAAAACTTTTATATGAAGTAATGGAAGATGAAATTCAAGGAACAACACCTGTTTATGATCGTAGTTCACTTCATGAAAAAAGAAAAAAAGAAGAAATTGGTATTCAAGCCCTTCGTGGTGGAACAATTTTTGGTGAACATGAAATTATGTTTGCAGGATTAGATGAAATTATTGAAATTAAACATACGGCTTTATCAAAAGATGTTTTTGTTCAAGGTGCTTTGGCTGCAGCTAAAGCTTTACAAGATAAAGAAGCTGGTTTATTTACATTAAAAACACTTTATTAGGGAGAAAAGAAATGGTTTTACAAACTGAATTTGCACAAATTAAGGGAAATGATTTATACATAGATGATGTGAAAGCAACTGATTTAGTAAAACAATATGGGTCACCACTCTATGTTATGTCAGAAGGGCATATTAGAAAACAATTTAATACATTAAAAACAAAAATGATTGATAAATATGAAAATACATTACCATTATTTGCTTCAAAATCATTTTCGTGTAAAGCAATCTATAAATTAGCTATGGAATATGGAGTAGGAATTGATTGTGTTAGTGCAGGAGAAATCTCTGTTGCTTTAAAAGCAGGATTTGATCCTAAAAAAATCTATTTCCATGGAAATAATAAATTACCTTCAGAAATTCAATACGCATTAGAAAATGGTGTAGAAAACTTTGTTATTGATAACTTCTATGAAATTGAACTTGTTGAAGAAATTGCTTCAAAATTAAATGTCATGGTCAATGGTTTAGTCAGAATCACACCAGGTGTTTATGCGGGTGGACATGATTATATCCGTGTTGGAGCCAAAGATACAAAATTTGGTTTTTCAAGTCATGATAATACATACTTAAAAGCAATTAAAAAAGTTATTGATGCACCACATATCAACTTTGATGGAATTCATTGTCACGTAGGTAGTCAAATTGAAGAAATTCAAGCTTATGTACTTGCAATGAATAAATTTGTAGATATCGCTTATGAAATCTATGATATCTTTGGAATCGTTATTAATAAATTAAATGCTGGTGGTGGTTTTGGTATCCAATATACAGCAAGTGATCACCCACTAGAATTTGATGATGTTGTTTCAACAATCATGGATATCATCTATAAAGGTTTCGATAAAAGAGATATGAAAAGACCAATGGTCTTAGTAGAACCAGGACGTTATTGTGTAGGTAATGCTGGAATTACTTTATATACAGTAGGTTCTTATAAATATATTAGAGATATTAGAGATTATATTAGTGTCGATGGTGGAATGACAGATAACATTCGTTCATCATTATATAATGCTAAATACGATGCTGTTATTGCTAATAAAGCAGGAGAAGAAGCAGATCATTTAGTAACAGTTGCTGGTAAAAACTGTGAATCAGGAGATATTTTGATTAAAGATATTATGTTACAAGATCCTCAACCAGGTGATATTCTTGCAATGTTCTCTACAGGAGCTTATCATTATTCAATGTCTTCTAACTACAACCAATTACCAAAACCTGCTGTTGTCTTTACATACCAAGGTCATTCTAAAGAAGTTATTCGTAGACAAACTTTTGATGATTTAGTAGCTTATGATGTAGATTAAAAATATATAAATAGCCTCTAGGTTCATAACCAAGGGGTTTTTAATTTGGAATTGATTAATAAAATTTTTTTTATAGAATGAATATTAATAAATGTGAAAAAATATAATTATAAATTTTATATTAAAAAGCGATGAAATAAATACTATACAATGGTAAAATAGGGTATCTAATATATAAACTTTTTTGAGGAAAGGGGCTTTAGGAATGATAATAAAAAATATTACTAATCAATACCTTATTGAAAGTGAAGAAAATCAGTATTTTGATCGTAAAAGTGCAAGAATAAAACCTGTAGACATTCTTAGACATATAGTTGCTTTTGCAAATGCAAACGGTGGAGTTTTAGTTGTTGGGATAGAAGATAATGGAGAAATTACTGGTTTTGATTGCATGAATGCGCATAAAGTAAATGAATTTTTAGAAGCACCTTATTTAATTGATGGAAATGTAAAAATTAATTATGAAGAAAGGTTAATAGAAAATAAAAAAGTTCTTTTATTTGAAATAGAACCAAGCGAAAATTATGTAATAAAAACTAAAGATTCTAAAGTATATTTAAGAGTAGGCGATAAATCAAAACTATTAAATCATGAACAAATAATTCAATTAGAATATGATAAAGGTGAGAGAAGATTTGAAGATTTAGTAGTAGAAGAATCTACATTTGAAGATGTTGATACCGAATTACTTTCTAAATATAAAGAAATTTTAAATACTAATTTATCTTTAGAAGAAATTCTTGAAGCGAGAGTTCTCATGAAAAAAGGACATTTAACTTATGCTGGAATATTACTATTTGGAAAATTTCCTACAAAATATTTACCTAATGCGCGTGTTAGGTTATTAAAGTTTGAAGGAAATAAAATGGAAACAGGGAGAAGATTAAATATTATTAAAGAAATCAATTATGAAAGTGCAATTCCTAGAATTATAGAAGATATAAAGCGAGAAATGCATTCTCAATTAAGAGATTTTCAATATTTAGCAGAAGATGGTATGTTTAAAACAATTCCAGAATATCCTGAATTTCCTTGGTTTGAAGGAATTGTTAATGCGATAACACATAGAAATTATTCATTACAAGGTGATTGCATTAGAATTTCATTATATGATGATCATTTAGAAATTTTTAGTCCAGGGAAATTACCAAATATAGTAACACTTGAAAACATGAAATATACAAGATATTCTAGAAACCCTCGAATTGCAAGAGTATTAACAGAGTTTGGATATGTTAAAGAATTAAATGAAGGAGTAAAACGTATATATGATGAAATGCAAGAATCATTTTTAAAAGATCCAATATACACAGAACCTAATTCATCATCAGTTTTATTAACTTTAGAAAATAGTATTGTTTCTAGAAAAGCAAGAATAGAAGAGAATAGGAATATTACTTTTGATCCAACCACTCTACCAGAAAAACAACTATTGGTTTACGGTATTATATCTAGTCATCCAGGATTAAATGCAAAGCAAATTTCAGAAATATTAACATTAAAAAAGAGTAGTATAGAAACAGCTATTAAAGGATTAAAAAAGAAAGATATAATAGAACATACTGGAAGTAGAGCTTATGGAGGGTATGTGGTAAAAAAATAAATTAGTATTAGGACCGCCGAAAGACCGCCGAAAGACCGCCGAAAGACCGCCGAAAGACCGCCGAAAGACCGCCGAGATGAAAAATTTTGTTAAAGAGAATACGAATAAGTGTTCTCTTTTATATATTTATAACTTAATACATTGTAAAATATATGTAATAAATTGTTTAAGGAGATTCTTTTATGAATATTACAGGTTATAACTTAGAAACATTGAGGGAGAAAATAAGAAATTTACAAGAAGAAAATAATAAATTAAAAGAATTGCTAAAAAAGTCAAATATAGTATTTGGTGAAAATATAAATACTCTAACAAATGATATAACTGAATATAATGAAGATCAGGGTGCTTGTATAAAAGACCAATACATTACAAGTAAAATGGCTGCAATTTTTTTAACTATATTTCAAGGTAGAAGAGATGTTTATGCATTAAGAGGTTCACGAGGAGGTTATTTTCCACAATGTATTAATAGATGGAATAATGTTTGTCCTAAACAAAATAACATAAAAATATCATGTACAGATTGTCAACATAAGCAATGGAAAGAATTAAACAGAGATATTGGATTAAACCATTTACTTGGTTATAAAGATAATTGTACAGATGTAATAGGCATTTATCCTCTTTTAGAAAATGACACGTGTAAGTTTATTGTTTTTGACTTTGATAATCATGATGAAGAAAATATAGATAATAGTGATTGGAAAGATGAAGTGGATGCTTTAAGAAAAATTTGTGAAGAAAATAATATTGATATTTTAATAGAACGCTCTCGTTCTGGAAATGGGGCACATGCTTGGATAATATTTACAGAATTTATACCAGCATCTTTAGCAAGAGATTTTGGTTATCTATTAATAGAAAAAGGAGCTGCATCAATTAACTTAAAATCATTTAGATATTATGACCGAATGTTTCCTACACAAGATCATAGTCAAGGGCTAGGGAATGTTATAGCACTTCCGTTACAAGGTAAAGCGTTGAAAAATGGTAATAGTGCTTTTGTTGATGAAAATTGGAACGCTTATTATGATCAATGGTTGATTCTTAATAAATTTAATAGATTAACAAAAAATGATATCGAAAGATATATTAAAAAATGGAAGATTGAATTAGCAGAAGGTAAAGGATTGTTGATAAATCCTAATCGGGAAGCGAGGATTAAGCCATGGAAAAAAGAGGAGGGCTTTTATAAAGAAGACGTTGTAGAAAAAATGACAATTGTACTTGCAGATGGTATTTATATAGATGCTTTGAATTTAAAACCTAGGATTCAAAATCAAATAAGAAGTTTAGTTGCTTTTGATAATCCAATATTTTATAAGAATAATAGATTAGGTTATTCAAATTGGAATCAACCTATGGTTGTTTATATGGGAAGAGATGTTAATGATTATATTAAAATTCCTAGGGGATTAATGGAAAAAATCGTCGAAAAATGTTCACAGGCAAATATTTTATATGAGGTTGTTGATAAAAGAGAACGAGGAAAACCAATTGATGTAGAATTTAAAGGACAATTAAAAAACAATCAAGTTATAGCAGAAAAAGAATTATTAAAATATGATAATGGTATTTTAAATGCAACAACAGCTTTTGGAAAAACGGTTGTTGCGAGCCATATTATTTCAAAAAGAAAAGTAAGTACATTGATTATTATGCAAAGTGTCAATTTAATTAACCAATGGGTAGAAGAATTACACAAATTTTTAGACATAAACGAAGAATTGCCAACTTATCAAACCAAAACAGGAAAAATAAAAACAAGAGCTGATGTGATAGGAGTTCTTTATGGAAATAAAAATACATTAACAGGGATAATAGATGTTGTATCTGTTAATTCAATTTATGATAAAAATGGGAAAAGTAAGTTAAAAGATTCCTATGGTATGGTGATTGTTGATGAATGTCATCATGGGGCATCTACTGTATTTGAAAGTGTACTAAATAAGATAAATTCAAAATATGTTTATGGTGTTTCAGCAAATGATAAGAGAATTGATCGATTAGAAAAGAAAGTATATATGTTGATAGGACCTATAAGGCACCAATTTACAAGTAAACAAAGAATAGAACAACAAAATATAGATCATTATGTTTATCCACGTTTTACCCGTGTTATTAATTTAGGGGATAGTAAACAAGATATAAATAGTGCTTATTTATTAATAGCAAAAAGTACAATAAGAAATGAAATGATTATTTCAGATGTAAAAGAATGTATTAAAAATAAAAGAACACCCATTGTTTTAACTCGTTATAAAGAACATGCAAAATATTTATATGATGTTTTGAAGAAAGATGTGCTAGATAATACTTTTTTGATATATGGTGATAATACACAAAAGAAAAATGAAGAAGTAAGAAAACAATTGTTGGAAATAAATCAAAATGAATCATTTATTTTAGTTGCTACTTCACAATCTGTAGGTGAAGGGTTTAATGTTCCAAGATTAGATACACTCTTTATTACAACACCGGTTTCAGGAGAACCATTGGTAGAACAATTTTTAGGAAGAATAAATAGGGATTATAAATTTAAAGAAAGTGCTATAGTATATGATTATGTAGATTTACATATTAACTTTTTTAATAATATGTATAAAAAGCGGTTAAGAGCTTATAGGAAAATTGGTTTTGATGTTATTACAAATGTAGTAAACAATAAACAAGAGGTTCACCATATTTATAATTATAATGATTATTTTGAGATATTTGCGCAAGATATTCATGAAGCAAATAAAGAAATAATTGTATGTAGTCCACAATTAGATGAAAAGAAAATATTTGAATTTATTGATTTAGTAAAAAACAAACAAGAAAAAGGAATTACAGTAATAGTCATTACAAAAAATCCGAATGATTTACAATTTGATAACCCAGATTATGCAAATTATCTTATATGTCATTTAAAGCAAGCAGGGATAATTGTTGAATTATATGAAAATCTAGATAATCATTATGCTCTTATTGATCAAGAGATTGTATGGCATGGAGGAATTAATTTATTAGGAAGACCAGATATATATGATAATTTGATTAGATTAAAATCAGTTGAAATTGCAACGGAGTTATTAACGTTAGATAAAAATGAATAAGAGGGAATGTTTGGCTTATTTTCCCTCTTTACTTTATCTCGTCATCATTTTAATCCAAGCAGTACTGCCAAATTCAATTTCGTCTTCATAATCATCAAAGTCATTATAATAAAATAAATCATATTCTTTATTAGATGATGTATGTAGATAACCGTAAGTATAATTTTCTATATCTAATTGAAGAAATACAGTATAGTTAGAAAGATTCATTTGTTTAAGAAGTAATTGGATTTCTTCTTCATCTTTATTAGTAGATAAACAATGTATTTGATCATCTTTTAAATTAAATGGATTATTTTGATAATAGGGTTTGATTTGTATTTTTAATGTATTCATATGACACCTCAAAAATATTATAAGATATTTTTCATTTATTGAAAGTCATTTGAAAATAAAACAAAACAAAGTATAGTGTAATTGAGGTGAGTGAAATGAGACGATTTGAAAGAGAAGTAGTCGATTATAAATTAATAGAAGCTATGCTTCAAGAAATGAATATTATTAATGTGGGAATGAATGATGAAGATGGTTTTCCTTATGTTGTGCCAATGAGTTTTGGGTTTGAGATGACAGATGCGCATTTGAATGTATATACACATTTTATGAAAGTAGGAAAAAAAGTAGAATTACTTAAGAAAGATCCAAGAGTATGTATTGAATTTAGTATCTTTAATGATTTTCCTGATAAGAAATATAAAGGACATTATCATGATTATCGTAGTGTGATTGCGAAAGGGAAAATGAAGATGTTAGATTATAAAGATGATCCAGAAACATGGGAAAAAGGTTATAATTTGCTTTATACATGTAATGATCGTGCTATTAAACCATTGAGTGAAAGAAAAGTTATTCCAGGTATATATATTGGTGTTATTGAATGTGATTTAAAAGATGTGACTGCAAAATCAGAGTTTCCACTTAGAAGTGTAGAAGATGTTCCATTTTTAAATGTTTATGAACAAGAAGATGATGAAGTGCCATTTGATATTTCTGATATTATTGCTGATAGAAAAGCAAGAAGAGATAAATAGGAGCTTAAAAGTCTCCTTTTATTTTTAGGCAAAAGAAACAAAATGTTTGAATTTATGTGAAAAAATAATCGTTTTTTCAATAAATGTTTCTAAACAATATCTTAATATTTAGGATTCATGTATAATGAAATTGATATATTGTTTTTGATTTAAAACAATTTTATTGGAGAAAGGAATATAAAAAATGAGTATGAAAAAATATGAGGAGTGGAATGCAAACCATAAGCATGACAATCCTCCAAGAGAGAAAATTGTTAAATTAGGAAGAAAGATTACTGATGTTGCCGGACACATTTTCGGTGGTGTCAAAGTTGAAGATCCTGAATATTGGGGATTGGCTGAAATTGTCAGTGATGAAATGGCAGACATTGCTTTAGCAATGAAAAAGCGTACCCCTTATACATTTAAAGAAATGTGTGATTTATGTAAGGTTTCAAAAGATCAAGAAGAGCATTTCCAAAAAACTTTAGATGAAATGAGTTATTTAGGATTGTTAGAATATGATTATGGTTATCATTATGATCATCATGGACGCACAGCGCCACAAAGTGAAAGAAGATATATTCTACCAATGTTTGTACCTGGAAGTGCTGAATTATTTAATATGGAAGAATTACCAGATCGTTCAAATCCTCGTCTAGAAGATCATCCTGATGTCGCAGCATTTTTTGAACGTATGACTTATATTCCTCTTGCCGGTATTACACAAATGGTTCCACCTGGAGGGGCAGGAGTAGGAATGCATGTTATTCCTGTAGAAAAAGCTATTTCAATGGAAAATGAAGCTATTGATATTGAAAAGCTTTCTTACTGGTTAGAAAAATATGAAGGTAAAATTGGTGTAGGAAGATGCTCTTGTCGAGCTTCAAGAAAAGCCATTGATGATGGTTGTGCTGATGATGATTTTGGTTGGTGTATTGGTGTTGGTGACTTTGCTGATTATTGTAGAGAAACAGGTAAAGGACATGATATTACTAAAGAAGAAGCCTTAGCTATTTTAAAGCGTGCGGAAGATAATGGTTTTGTTCATCAAATTACGAATATTGATGGAGAAAATAAAATATTTGGTATTTGTAACTGTAATGTTGAAATTTGTAATGCTTTAAGAACATCACAATTATTTAATACCCCAAATATGTCACGTTCTGCTTACGTTGCTCATGTAGAAAAAGATAAATGTGTAGCTTGTGGTAGATGTGTGGAATATTGTCCAGCAGGGGCTGTACGATTAGGACAAAAATTATGTAAAAAAGATGGTACAGAAGTACAATATCCAAAACAAGAATTACCTGATGCTGTTAAATGGGGACCAGAAAAATACGATTTTAACTATCGTGATAATAATAGAATTAATACCCATGAAACAGGAACTGCTCCTTGTAAAAGTGCTTGTCCTGCACACATTGCTGTTCAAGGATATATTAAAATGGCCTCTCAAGGAAGATACAAAGATGCTTTGGCTTTAATTAAAAAACAAAATCCATTCCCAGCAGTATGTGGAGCGGTATGTAATAGAAGATGTGAAGATGCGTGTACACGTGGTAAAATTGATGAAGCTTTATCAATTGATGCCATTAAAAGATTTATTGCCAAACAAGATTTAAATGCTGATACAAGATATATTCCACCTGTAGTTATTCCAGCAAGTATTCATATGGATCATTTTGATGAAAAGATTGCGATTATTGGTGGGGGACCTGCTGGTTTAACAGCAGCTTTCTATCTTGCACAAACAGGATATCGTCCTACTGTTTTTGAAAAGAACGAACATCCAGGAGGAATGTTACGTTATGGTATTCCATCTTATAAATTAGAAAAAGATGTTCTAGATGCTGAAATAGATGTCGCAAAAGAAATGGGTGTAGAAATCAAAACAGGAATTGAAGTAGGAAAAGATGTAACAATTCAACAATTAAGAGAACAAGGGTATCAAGCGTTCTATATTGCCATTGGTTGCAGTGCGGGTAGCTTACCTGATATTAAAAATATAAATTCACAAGGTGTAATGACAGCGATTGATTATTTACATGAATCTAACTGTGGAAATATACCGTTTGATGGTAAAGTCGTTGTCGTTGGTGGTGGAAATGTGGCCATCGATGCTTCTCGTGTATCATCAAGAAATAAAGCAAGTCAAGTACAACAATTCTGTTTAGAACAAGAAGTAGATATGCCAGCTTCTAATGAAGAAATTGCAGAAGCAAGAGAAGATGGTGTAACGATTCATTGTGGATGGGGACCTCAAGAAATAATTGAAACAAATGGTAAAGTAAGTGCTATTGTTTTCAAAAAATGTGTTTCCGTATTTAATGATGAAGGTAAATTTGCGCCAGTTTATGATGAAAATACAACAGTTACAGTTGATTGTGAACGTGTTATCTTTGCCATCGGTCAACGTAGCGTTTGGGGAGATTTATTAAAAGGTGAAGATGTGAAGTTTAATGGACCAGCCATTGAATTAAATAAAGTCACTTTCCAATCAAGTGTTGAAGATATCTTTGCAGGTGGAGATGTTTATACAGGACCTAAATTCGCTATTGATGCTATTGCACAAGGAAAGATTGCAGCTGAATCATTACATCGTTATGTTCATCATGGACATATGGAAACAGGACGTAATCGTTGGGAATTTAAACCACTTGATACAGATGATATTTTAGTGGAAAGTTATGATCGAGGACCTAAACAAGTAGAAGGTATTAATTCAAAAGTAACTGATAAGTTTAAAGATAATGTTTTAGCACTTACAGAAGAACAAATTAAAAAAGAAACATCAAGATGTTTAGGCTGTGGTGCAACGATTGTTGATGCTAATAAATGTATTGGTTGTGGTATTTGTACAACAAAATGTGATTTTGATGCTATTAAATTACATCGTGATCATCCTGAATGTTCAACAATGACAGTAGCTGAAGATAAATTTAAAGCAATTATTCCTTATCAATTAAAACGTGTAAAAAATATTATTTTAAAGAAAAAGGTAGAACATTAAGATGCATGAATTAGGAGTAACCTTTTATGTTGTAAGAGATGTAAAAAAAGTAGCTGAAGAAAACAATGTAAAAAAAATAGATTATGTGACACTAGAAATTGGAGAAGTTTCTGGTGTCATTCATGATCAATTAGTAGATTGTTGGAACTGGGCAAGAAAAAAAGAAGCTGTGACAGAACATGCAAAAATCTATATTGAAACATTAGAAGCGATTACTTATTGTGAAGATTGTAAAGGACAATATAGAACCATTGATTATGGGAAAAAATGTCCTTATTGCCATAGTGAACATACTTATTTACTCAAAGGAAATGAGTTTAATATTAAGGAGATTGGTATTTATGAAGATAGTGGATCTTAAACAAAATATCTTTAAAGAAAATGAAGTCACTGCAGATAAAATTCGTGATGAATTTAAAAAACAAGGAAAATTAATGATTAATGTGATGTCTTCACCGGGATCAGGGAAAACCACAACACTTCTTCGTACCATTGAAAGATTAAAAGATACTTGTCGTGTCGGTGTTATGGAATGTGACATTGATGCCAGTGTTGATGCTCAAACCATTGAAGAAGGGGGCGCTAAGGCCATTCAACTTCATACAGGTGGAATGTGTCATATGGATGCAGCAATGACACAACAAGGTTTAAATGAAATGGGGATTGATGATGTTGATCTTATTTTCATTGAAAATGTTGGAAATCTTGTATGTCCGGCAGAATTTGATACCGGTGCAGGAATCAATATAACGATCTTATCAGTTCCTGAAGGGGATGATAAACCTGCAAAATATCCTCTTGTTTATACTGTATCTGATGTTGTTTTAATTAATAAAGTAGATGCTTTAGCAGTCTTTGATTTTGATAAAGAGTTGGTTGAAAAAAGAATTCATACTTTAAATCCAAAAGCACAAATCTTTTATATTTCTGCTAAAAAAGATGAAGGATTTGAATCTTGGATCAATTATTTAAAAGAAAAAATGAAAGAATGGGAGGAAAAATAGGTGTCAAAAGTAAGAGTCATAGAAGTTCATGAAAATGTCTTTAACGCTAATAATCTAGCAGCTGATGAACTTCGTGAAAGATTATCTGAAAAAAAGGTAACCATGCTTAATGTGATGTCTTCACCAGGTTCTGGAAAAACAACCCTTCTTTCAGATGTCATCAATAGAATTAAAGACCAATATAAAATAGGTGTTATGGATGTTGATATTGAAACATCTTTAGATGCTCAAAAGGTTGCGGATAAAACAGGTGTTCCTTCTATTCAAATTCATAATGGAGGTTTATGTCATATTGATGCAGAAATGACAACAAGAGCTATTGATGAATTTGGGGTCGATGATTTTGATCTTCTTTTTCTAGAAAATATAGGAAATCTTGTCTGTCCTGCAGAATTTGATACGGGGGCTCATAAAAACCTTATGATTTTATCAGTTCCTGAAGGAGACGACAAACCATTAAAATATCCTTTAATGTTTAGTGTTTGTGATCTTGTATTGATTTCTAAAATAGATACATTAGATTATTTTGATTTTGATATTGAAAAAGCAAAAGAAAATATCAAAAACTTAAATCCTAATGCAACAATTCTTTGTGTCAGCGCTAAAAGTGGTGAAGGCATGGATGAGTTTGTAGATTGGCTTAAAGAAACAATAACTAACTAAAAAGCAGTGATGAAATGAAGTCGTTTCATCAACTGCTTTTTTTAATTTCTTCATTAAGTATTTCTAAAAAGATTTCAATAGCTTTAGGAAAAACTTTATATTTTTTCCAAACAAGATGACTCCTTAAAGTAAGAGGAGGATTTAAAGGTTTAAAACAAATAGGACTATCATTTGATTCATTATAAAGATTTTTTAAAGTTAAAACATAACCAACATTTTCTTCACACATCAGTTTAGCGTTATAAAATAAATTATAAGTTGCTACGACATTTAAAGCTCTTTGATTACCACCAAGCCAACCACTAATACCATTTTTTACCATTTCTTGATTAGAAATAATCATTGGTTTATCTAATAAGTCTTTTGGAGAAATAGTTTCAAAATGTGCAAGTTCACTGTCTTTTTTCATGAGAACACCCCACGTATCAAGAGTCGGTAATGTAAGATAATCATACTTTGATAAATCGGCAGGATCAGTTACAATTCCTAAATCAAAAATACCTTGATCAAGTTGTTCTTCAACATATTGAGCATTTCCACTATAAATATGAAACCTAATATCAGGATGGTGTTGTTGGGTTTTACTGATTGCTTTCATGACAATACGATTTGCTTCACTTTCACTACAACCAAGATAAATATCACCACTAATATATTTATTAATATTCTTTAAATAAGAATCTGTACGATTTACTAAACTAATAATTTGTTTTGCTTGTTCCTTAAATAATCTGCCTTCTTCTGTTAAAGATAAAGAACGCGTTGTACGATTAAATAATGTTATCTGATATTCTTCTTCTAAATCTTTAATTTGTTTAGAAAGTGCAGGTTGTGAGACATTGAGTACTTTAGCGGCCTTGGAGAAACTTTGTTCCTTTGCAACTGTTAAAAAGTATTTTAAAACACGTATTTCCATAAAATCACCTCTAGTAAGAGTATATCACTATTTATAAATAAAAGTAATAAATATATATAATATATAAGTATTTGTAATTATAAATGATGAACTATACAATACAAACGAAAAAAAGGAGGTTATTTATGAATGCATTATCAACATTGTTTCCTGTGTTTTTTATGATTATATTAGGTATGATTGCTCGTATAAAAGGCTTTATTAGTCCTGAACAAAAAGAAGGAGCCAATCATATTGTCTTTAATGTATTATTTCCAATACTTATTTTCAATGTTTTATTTACTGCTAAGATAGAATCATCAGCTATTTTGATTGTTTTATATGTTTTAATTGCTTTTACACTGGCTTTGGTTTTAGGTAAATGTATTACTAAGTTTACAGGTAAGGAAGTAGGACATATTTTTCCTTATTTACTAACTACTTGTGAAGGTGGAAATGTTGCATTACCTCTTTATACTTCTATTGTAGGAGTTGCTTATGCCAGTAATACAGTTATTTTTGATATTGCTGGAACAGTGATTGCTTTTATTATTATTCCTGTTTTAGTTGCCAAAGCTACATCAGGTAATACCAGTACTAAAGAATTATTAAAGACGATTTTTACGAATTCTTTTGTAATTGCAGTGATGTTGGGATTAGTTTTAAATCTTTTAGGTGCCTATGATATGTTGAGTCAAACAGCGTTTATTGATGTTTATACAAATACCATTCAACAAGCGACAGCACGATTGTGAGTCTTATTTTATTGATTATTGGTTATAATTTAAAAATTAATAAAGATACTTTAGGATCATTACTAAAGCTTGTAGGTGTAAGAATTGTCTTCTATATCCTTGTTATTGTAGGATTCTTTGTTTTCTTCCCACATTTAATGGCAGATAAGATCTATATGATGGCTGTTCTCATTTATTTCATGTGTCCAACTGGATTTGCGATGCCAATGTTGATTTCACCACTTAATAAAAGTGAAGAAGATGAAGACTTTACAGCAGCTTTCATTTCATTATTTATGGTAATTACATTGATTGTTTATACATATGTGGTTTTATTTATTGCATAGAATGAAAATTTAATACATAAGACATAAAAATATTTTATAATAAAAATAATTTAAGGAGGAAAATCAATGAAATTTAGTGAAGATTTTTATTGGGGTGGTGCAGTAGCTGCTAACCAATGTGAAGGTGCTTGGAACGTGGATGGACGTGGAATGGCACGTACAGATGTAACGACAGGTGGAACAGTAAATACACCACGTATGGTTACTTTTATTGATAAAGATGGGAATAAACAAAAATTACCTAATCATGGATTTAAATTACCAGAAGGAGCTCATTTTGCTGTATTTGATGATGAACTTTATCCAAACCATGATGGTATTGATTTCTATCATCATTATAAAGAAGACATTGCTTTACTTAAAGAAATGGGATTTAAGATGTTTAGATTATCAATCTCTTGGTCAAGAATTTACCCAACAGGAGAAGAAGAAAAACCAAATCAAGCTGGTTTAGATTTTTATCGTAATGTTTTTACAGAACTTAGAAATGCAGGTATTGAACCACTTGTTTCTATTTGGCATTTTGATACACCACTTGCTTTAGAAGAAAAATATGGAGATTGGTTAGATCGTAAATATATTGCCCTTTATGAAAAGTACGTAACAACAATCTTTAATGAATACAAAGGACTTGTTAAATACTGGTTAACATTCAATGAAATCAATAATACAATCAATTTCTTACCAGATAATGCCAGTGATGAAGCATATCAAGAAGCTTATCAACATTTACATTATCAATTTGTCGCAAGTGCAAGAGCAGTACAAATTGGACATGAAATTGATCCTGAAAATAAAATAGGATGTATGATTTGTGGTATTACTTATTATCCATTAACATCTGATCCAGAAGATATCTTATTCAATCGTTCTAAATGGGAAAAAGGTATCTTCTATTGTGGAGATGTTCAATGTAAAGGTAAATATCCAACATTTACAAAACGTTTATGGAAGGAACATAATGTTCAATTAGATATTACTGAACAAGATTTAGAAGAACTTAAAAAAGGAACAGTAGATATGTATACTTTCTCTTATTACATGTCACAAGCTGTTACTACTCATAAAAATGATGATACAGTAAGTGGTAATATGTCATTTGGTGTACGTAACCCATATTTAGAATATTCTGATTGGGGATGGGCACTTGATCCTAAAGGATTAAGATATTATTTAGAAATGATTTATGATCGTTATGAAAAACCATTAATGGTTGTAGAAAATGGTTTAGGTGCTTATGATACTGTAGAAGAAGATGGAAGTATTCATGATAATTATCGTATTGAATACTATCGTGCACATATTGAAGAAATGGCTAAAGCTATTGAAAATGGTGTAGACCTTATTGGTTATACAACTTGGGGATGTATCGATTTAGTTTCTGCAGGTACTGGAGAAATGAGAAAACGTTATGGTTTCATTTATGTTGATAAACATGATGATGGAACTGGAACAATGGCAAGAAGTAAAAAAGATTCTTTCTATTGGTATAAAAAAGTCATTGCTTCTCAAGGAGAAGATTTAGACTAACATAGTAAGAACTATTCAATTGAATAGTTCTTTTCTATTTAATAATCGTTTTAATTAATTGCATCATAATTTCCTTATCTTCAGGTCTTGAACTCGCTACTAGGATAGTAAGTGTTGCAAGAGCGTCATTATTAATTCTTTCCATGCCATTTTTATAAAGAGCGTTATTCATGTTTAAAAAGTATAAAAAGATGGTTGCACCAATTTAGACGTGGTTTTTATTTAAGAAACAATTTTTGATTCTTCAAACGATAGTAACATGGTATTTTTAGGTTGTCATTGGACAGACTGTCCACTGGTATTAAGCATAATAAAAACACTACGTAGATGTAGTGTTTTAAGATAAATTTTTAACTATTATATTTTAGATTTTGTGATGACCAAAGACTTCATTATGTATATCTTCCATTTCATAATCAATATCTGTAATGCTTTTAGCACAATCTGATAAACGATTACGAATATCATCGGAAATTTCTTTATCATTTTTATAACGTAAATGATGTTCTAATGTTGCCCAAAAATCCATCGCAATAGTACGAATTTGTATTTCTACAGGAACCATTACTTTTTCATTCGCTAAATAAACAGGAACTTCTACAACAAGATGTAAACTACGATAACCATTTTCTTTAGGATTTTTAATATAATCTTTAATCTTTAATAAATGAATATCATCTTGTCTTAAAAGAAGATCAGACATACGATAAATATCTTTAATATAATGACAAATCACACGTATACCAGCAATATCTTCAATATTTCCTTTGATTGATGAAACTTCTACAGGAAGATTTCTTCTTTTCATTTTTTCAACAACACTATGGGGAGATTTTAAACGCCATTCCATATGATGAATAGGATTATGATCAAAACGATGATGAAATTCATCATCTAAAATTTCTAATTTTGTTCTTACTTCCTTAATACCTGCTAAATACTTTTGTTCAACGTTGACATATTCATGATAAAAATCTAAATGATCTTTCGCAAAGAAAAAATCATTCATTTCACTTTTTATTTCTTTTTGCATGATACGACTCATAAAAGTTCACTCCTTATGTTTATTTTTATTATAAACGAACATAATGAACTTGAGGTGAAGTTTATGAAAAAAATCATTATTTTTCTTTTAATTATGATGAATTTAACAAGCGTTTGTGCAGTAAATGAAACACCAAGATATAAGATCATAGGTTCTTCTTATCAACAAGAAGATATTGATGAAATGTACAAAGTAAAAGATCAACTTCTTTTAAATTATAAAAAATGGGTCAAAGGTGTTGATGATGTTTATCAAGTTTTAGCAGATCATCAAGATGATTTTAATGCAAAATATTATAATGGTCTTTATACGATTGTATTAGGTGAAGGTAAAGGTAAATCTTTAGAAGGAAAGTTACAAGTTTCTTATTGTACATCAAGTAAAGAAATTAAAAAGAAATCTTGGTTGATTAAGATGTTTTCTTAATGGTGTGTACTAATAATTATTAAGTTTGTACATACTATTATAAGGAAAGAGGTGAAGTCATTGTTGAGAGAATTTGATGAACAAGCACAAAAGGCGATTGTGGTAGCTGAAAGTTTATCTTTTGATTTTGGTCATCAAAATGTTGGAAGTGAACATTTATTGCTTTCATTATTAAAGATTCATGATAATCAATTAAAAAGATTATTACAAAAATATGATGTCAATGATGCAGCTGTAGAAGAAGATATAAAAAGGTTGTTTGGCACAAATGATGATCAACCTTTTTATATGGAATATAGTCAAAGTGTAAAAAGAATATTAGAGAGAAGTATTGAATACGCTAAAGATAAAAATCAAGATCAAGTGACTTTAAATATCTTAATTATTTCTTTATTAAAAGAAAAAGAATCAGTTGCTTATGAAATATTACAAAAATATCATGTAGATGTAGAAGAAGTTATTTATTTGTTGCAGGAAAAATCTGCTTTTGAAACACCGTTGGATCAAATACCAACACTTGTCAATATTAATAAAAAAGTGAAGACTAAAAAATATAAAATTATTGGTAGAGAAAATGAAATTGATCAAGTATGTACTATTTTATCTAAAAAAGAAAAAAATAATGTTTTGATTATTGGTGAAGCGGGTGTAGGTAAGTCAGCTTTAGTAGAAAAATTAGCAATGATGATTAATCAAGGAAAAGTAGTAGATTCTTTGAAGAATAAGATTATTTATGAACTTTCTTTATCTTCACTGGTTGCGGGTACAAAGTATCGTGGTGAATTTGAAGAGAAGTTTAAAAAGATTATTGATAAAGTAAAAGACTTGGATAATGTGATTATTTTTATTGATGAAATTCATAATGTCATTGGGGCTGGTGGAGCTGAAGGGGCAATTGATGCTTCTAATATTTTAAAGCCTTATCTTGCTAGAAAAGATATGACGGTTGTTGGTGCTACAACTATTGATGAATATTATAAACATTTTGAAAAAGATCATGCAATGAATAGAAGGTTTTCTATTGTCACTTTAAAAGAAAATACAAAAGAGGAAACATTAGAGATATTAAAAGGAATTAAAGGTTATTATGAAAGTTATCATCAAATTAAAATAGATAATGTACTTTTAAAAGAATTAATAGAATTAGTAGATTGTCATATTAAAAGTAGAACTTATCCTGATAAAGCGATTGATATCTTAGATTTATCATGTGTTAAAGCTAAATTTTATCATGAAAAAGAACTTACAAAGAATAGAATTGTAGAAACAATTGAAAAGTATTTAAATATTACAATTCATCATCAAATGGATTACCAAAAATTAGAAAAACAATTAAATAAAGATATTTTAGGTCAAGAAAAAGGAATTCATCAGATGATTGAAACATTTCAACATAAACAATTACCTATCTCCTTTTTTATTTATGGACCAACAAGTTGTGGTAAAACATTAACGGCTAAATCCTTAGCTAAATATCTAAATTATCATTATTTAAAATTAGATATGAATCATTATCAAGAAAGCCATTCCCTTTATAAACTTCTAGAAACATATCATGAACAACCAAGTCTTCTTTTATCAACTTTACAAAGTTATCCACATACTGTTTTATTATTAGATCATATTGATCAAGCATGTGAAGAAATTATTCATTTATTTTCACAAATCTTAGATGATGGTTATTATGAAGATCAAGCTAAAAGAAAGATTAGTTTTGAAAATGTTGTTTTTATAATGAGTCAAACATGTACGTCATGTTGTTGTATGGGATTTAAAAAAAGTAGACAAACTAAGTATTTAAAGCATGAATTGTTTGATAAGGTTGATCAAACAATTGAATATCAACCTTTATCTAAAGAAATAATAGAAAAAATTATTCATTTACGTGAACATATTTCTATTGAGAAAATACACAATTTATTAAAAGAGGAACATGTTCCGATTAATCTATCTAAAATGATGAAACAAATTAAACAAATGTCCTAAATAAGGACATTTTTTGTATTTTATTTACACTAAATTTTATAAAATAATAATACTTTGAAAATAAAATACATTTCCTCTAACAACTCTAGTTTCATGATATAATGACAGTATAATAATCATGAAAATAATGGAGGAAGAAAAGATGACTATTAAATTACCTAAAGATTTCTTTTTTGGTGCAGCAATGTCAGGGCCTCAAACAGAAGGTGCCTGGAATGTAGGTGGAAGATTACGTTCTTATTGGGATATGTATTCTGATCAAGAAATTAATGCTTTCTTTAATAATGTGGGATCATATGTTGGAAATGATATGTACCATAAATATGAAGAAGATATTAAATTATTAAAAAGTTTAAACTTTAAATCATTTAGAACTTCTATGCAATGGACACGTTTATTAGATCAAGATGGTAAATTAAATCCAGAAGGTGCCGCTTGGTATCATAAATTAATCGATTGTGCAAATGAAAATGGAATTGATATTTTCATGAACATGTATCATTTCGATATGCCTGAATATTTAGTAAAACGTGGTGGATGGCAAAATAGAGAAGTTGTTGAAGCTTATGCGAACTTTGTAAAGATTGCAATGGAAGAATTTGGAGATAAAGTAAAATATTGGTTTACTTTCAATGAACCTATTGTAGAACCAGAACAACAATTCTTACATGGTGTTTGGTATCCATATCAAAAAGATTTTAAACAATCAATCAACGTACAATATAATATTACATTAGCTCACTGTCTTGCAGTAGCAAACTTTAGAAAATTAAAAGCAGAAGGTAAACTTTGTGAAGGTGCTAAAATTGGTATGATCAACTGTTTTGCTCCACCTTATACAAAAGAAAATCCATCTCCTGAAGATTTAGAAGCCGTACGTATGACTGATGGATTACACAACAGATGGTGGTTAGATGTTGTTGCTCATGGACATTTACCACAAGATGTTTTAGATACTGTAGAAAACGATTGGAAAGTAGAAATCAATCGTCGTCCTGGAGATGAAGCTATCTTAGCTCAAGGTAAAGTAGATTGGTTAGGATTTAACTATTATCAACCAACACGTGTACAAGCACCCGATAGTAAGTTTGATGAAAATGGTTTACCATGTATTTCTAAACCTTATATTTGGCCTGAAAGAAAAATGAATGTATATCGTGGATGGGAAATTTATCCAAAGGGAATTTATGACTTTGGTATGAAAATTAAAAAGGAATGTCCTGATTTACCTTTCTTTATTTCTGAAAATGGAATGGGTGTTGAAGGTGAAGAAAAATATATGGATGAAAATGGAACAGTTCAAGATGATTATCGTATTGAATTTGTTAGAGATCATTTAGAATGGATTGCTAAAGCTATTGAAGATGGTGCTAACTGTTTAGGATATCATTATTGGGGTGTTATTGATAACTGGTCATGGTGTAACGCTTTTAAAAATAGATATGGGTTTATTCGTGTATGCTTAGATGATGGTTATAAACGTAAAGAAAAGAAATCAGCTGCATGGATTAGAGAAGTTGCTAGAACAAACGAATTTGAATAGTAATAAGGTGTCTACCAAGTGTAGGCACTTTTATTTTTGTCTATAAGAATGAAGTTAAATAAAACATGGAAGATATATTAAAAAGGCTAGAAAAGTATTACCATAAATACATACGCGGGACATTAAATATAAATCAATTTATATTTAATGTTTTTTTTGCGAAAATTGGAGGTTTGAGCGCTTTTTCAAATGCGGAAATTGGAGGTTTGAGCGCTTTTTCAAATGCGGAAATTGGAGGTTTGATGATTGATACAAATGCGATTTTTGGATATACTATGTTTATAGGAGGTATAAATTCATGTTCAAAAGAAAAATATATAATAAAATTAAAGAATGGAAAGATACTTCACAAGGTAAAACAGCTTTATTGATAGAAGGGGCCAGACGTATAGGAAAGTCTACAGTTGTTGAGGAATTTGCTAGAAATGAGTACAAGAGTTACATTCTTATTGATTTTTCTATTGCTTCAAATGAAGTTAAAGAAATGTTTGAGGATATGTCAGATTTAAACTATTTCTTTCTACAATTACAGTTACATTATCATGTGGAACTTGAAAATAGAAATTCAGTTATTATTTTTGATGAAGTTCAGTTATGTCCAAAAGCAAGACAAGCTATTAAATTTTTAGTTAAAGATGGTCGTTATGATTATATAGAAACAGGTTCTCTTATTTCTATAAAGAAAAATGTAAAAGATATTTTAATTCCAAGTGAGGAAAGAAAACTTCAAATGCATCCAATGGATTATGAAGAATTTTTATGGGCTTTAGATGATAAAACAACAATGAGCTTGTTAAAAATGGCTTTTGATAATAAAAAGAAATTAGGGGATCAATTAAATAGAAAACTTATGAGAAGTTTTAGACTTTATATGCTTGTTGGTGGTATGCCACAAGCTGTTAATGAATATATACAAACAAATAATTTTAAAAAGGTAGATGATATTAAAAGAGATATTATTAATCTTTATGAAGATGATTTTAGAAAAATTGATTCTACTGGAAGACTTGCACTTTTGTTTGAAGCGATTCCTTCCCAATTAAACAAAAATACGAAAGGTTTTCAGACAAAGAAAATATTAAATTCTTATAAAACAGAAGATACAACAATTCTAAGTTTAATATCAAAATTAAAAGATTCCAAAACAATATCAGTTGCTTATCATGCTAATAATCCTGAAATAGGTCTTTCTGCATATAAAGATTTAAATCTATTTAAACTTTATATGGCAGATACAGGCTTGTTTGTAACCTTACAATTTAAAGATAGAGATTTTACAGAAAATACAATTTATGAAAAATTACTTAATGATAAGTTATCTACAAATTTAGGATATCTTTATGAAAATGCTGTTGCTCAAATTCTAATAGCTAATGGACATGATTTATTTTATTATACTTTTAAAAATCTTGAACAAAAACGTAATTATGAAATTGATTTTATCATCCCTAAAAAGAATAAAATATGTCCAATAGAGGTTAAATCTTCAAATTATAAAAAACATACATCAATTGATGAATTTTATAAAAAATACTCATCAAGAATTTTAGAAAGATATATCATTCATACAAAAGATGTATCTAAAGATCAAGATATACTATGTTTACCAATTTATTTAACACAATTTATTTTATAAAAAATGATAATTTATGAGTGTATTTTGTAAAAGACTCACTATTTTTTGAAAAAACAGTGAGTTGTATGTATAGAAAATCACTAAATTTAAAAAAAACAGTGAAAAATAATTAATAGATACTTTATTAATGAGATATTTTTCTCATCTAAAAATGAAAGAATATTAGCGGATTATATTTTAAAACATCCAGAAGATATTTTAAAAATGTCATCTAAAGATCTTGGAAAAGCTTGTTTTGTTTCTACAGCAACGGTTTATCGTTTATGTGATAAATTGAATCTTGCGGGATTTTCTGACTTAAAAATAAAGATTACTAGCTCTTTAAATGATTATCTAAAAAGTAATGGAGACTTTAATTTTGATTTTCCTGTTAATCCTTATCAAACGCATTATGAAATTGTTCATAAAATCAAAGAAGATTATGAACAAACCCTTAATCTTACAGCTAATCTTTTTAGTTTAGATCAACTAAGACTCATTGCTTCTGCAATGAAAAAGGCAAAAGTTATTGATATTTATACGTCGGCAGGAAATATTAATTTTGCTTTAAATTTTCAATTTCAAATGAAAGAAATAGGCGTAAATGTCAATGTTCCTATTGAAGATTACCAACAAAGACTCAGTGCTGCCAGCAGTGATGAAAATCATCTAGCAATCGTGATTACTTTTGGAGGAAGAGGTATTTTATCAGATATACTACCTCGTATTTTAACTAAAACAAAAATCCCTATCGTTTTAATATCTTCTTATGATTATACCTTTAAAGAAGTAGAGGCAGATTATCAATTATATATTTCACCTTATGAAAATCACTATAAAAAGATCTCTTCATTTTCAACAAGATTATCACTTCTTTATATTTTAGATGTTTTATATACATGTTATTTTGAATTAGATTATCAAGAAAATATAGATAAGAAACTTATGTATTATCATAATATTGTTGAAGGAAGTATTAAATGAGAAAAGAATTCTAAATAATAAATGTAAAAAGAGAATTTTTGAGAAAAAAATTCTTTTTTTTATCTCTGAATTCTTTCAAATAGAAAGATTTTCTATGATATTTCTAGGAGGTATTTTTATGAACGTAAAAGCAATTATGTGTGATATAGATGGAACACTTCTTTCAAGTGATGGAGTGGTTACACCTAAAACAGTAGAAATGATTAAAAAAGCAAGAGAACAAAGAATATTATTTGGTTTATCAACAGGAAGAGATGTTAATAGTATTCAAACTTTATTAAAATCATGGGGAATTGATGGTTTAGTCGATATGATTGTAGGTACTGGTGGTGCAGAAATCTACGACTATACTTTAGATCTTGAAAAAGCACAATATCCATTAGATGGAAGATTAATTAAAAGTATTATTAAACATTATGAAGATATGGATTGTAACTTTGCAATTCCTGAAGATGGGATTTTATTTGTGCCTAAAGATGATAAACATATTCAAATGTTATCAAAGGCTGTTAAAATTCCTTATCAAGTGGTTAATTATGATGAATTCTTACAAAATCCAAAACCTAAACTAATTATTAATTGTAAACCAGAGGATATGGATAAAATCATTGAAAGATCAAAAACATTCCATAGTGATGAATTTAAATCATCATCTCATAAAACAGCAAGTGTACTTTATGAATATATGGATCCAAGAGTCTCTAAAACAGCAGGACTTATTGAAATCTTAAAACTCCATCATATAGATCTAAAAGAAATTGTGACTTTTGGAGATGCTGATAATGTCTACGATATGACTTTACATGCCGGTGTTGGTGTCGTTATGGCTAATGGGAGTGATAAAACAAAAAGTTTGGCTGATTATATTACTGATGATAATGATCATGATGGTATTGAAAAATTTATTTTAGGAGAACAAAAATGGATAAAGTTATTTTTATTGATATTGATGGAACATTATTAGATTATGAAAACAAATTACCTGCTTCAGCCGATAGAGCTATCAAAGAGGCAAGAAAAAATGGACATCGTGTTTATATTTGTACAGGACGTAGTGAAGTCGAAGTTTATGATTATATTTGGGATATTGGTCTAGATGGGATGATTGGTGGAAATGGTTCTTATGTTAAAGATGAAGATACTGTTGTCATGCATCAATTGATTACCCTTGAACAATGTAAACATATTGTAGATTGGTGTCATTCGAGAAACTTAGAATTTTATCTAGAAAGTAATAATGGTTTATTTGCTTCTAAAAACTTTGAAGAAAAAGGAAATCCAGTGATTAAAGTATATTATCAAAGAAAATGCCAGTGAACAAACTGTACGCACAGTTTTTCCTGAAATGATTTATGGTGGTGAACTATACCGAGATGACTGTAATAAAGTGAGCTTTATTTTAAATAGTTATCAAGATCATTTAGATTCAATTAAAGAATTTCCTGATTTAAAACCTGGTACTTGGGGTGGCGATGGAGAAATTGCTTTATTTGGTGATTTAGGTGTTAAAGGCATTGATAAAGCGCATGCCATTGATGATGTATTAAATCTTTGTTAAAAGTTTTTGTGCAAGCAAAAGCTTTTTTGTTTGACATCTTTTCTTTAATAGAGATATGCTTATGTTAAGTAGAGGGTAAAAAAATGGAAATAGAATTAATACAAGATGGTAAAGGCGTTGATTATAATAAGTATCGAGATGTAATAGAGAATGTGAAAGAATCTCTTTTTAGAAGAAATATGGGTAAAGAAACAAAGGAATGGATATATATAAGTAATTTTGTAGGTATTCTTTTTGATAAAAATCGTTTGATTTTATCTTTACCAAAATCAGTTATTATTAAAGAGGATGTTGATAAAGAAACGTTACTTTATAAATATGCAAGATTATTTGATTTATATTTTATGGTTAATGAAAAAAAGTGTGATTTGATAAATAAGTATGAGTCTATTGAAAATTGGTGTAATCAAGCAATAAAAGAAAATAAAACAACAACAATGACTCAAGAAATCATCACTTTTAAATTTGAAATGGTTTTTGAATGGATGATAGGAGAATTCTTTCATAATCAAATAAGTATTCAAAAAGGCGATGTTCTTTTTAATAGTCAATTATTAGATAAAGAAATAAATATTAATGATACAAAATATAATACTTATCATTGGAATGCGATAGGCAAACAAAAAAGAGATCATAAACAAAAACAAATTGTCAAAGAAAGAGAAAGTGTTTTTATCAATCAAAATAAAAAGAATATCCCAGATATCGTTTGTGAAAGAATCCTAGAAAATCCTAAATATGAAAGACCACAAAAAAGTTGTTGTATACTTGATGCTAAATATTATGGATGGGATTATGAAAAAGAAGCTTACTATTTACCAAGAAACCTAGACATTTATAAACAATTTTTCTATCAGGAACAATTTCAGCGTATTTATGAAAAGGAAAATGAGACGAATGTAGGTGTTTATAATTTTCTTGTGTTACCTGATTATCTAGGAGATACAAAGGATACAAAATGGGGAATTATAAGACAATGTGCGGTTATAGAATTTGATTATCATCAAAATCAAAAGATTGCTGTTTTACAAGTAGATATTGAGAAACTTGTGGATTTTATTTATAGTGGATTGGATATGAAAGAAGATGTACTTTCTGTTTTTTTAGGTAATAATCGTGTTGTACCGATGATTTATGGTAATGAAAAAGTCTAACTTTAAGCTAGACTTTTTATTTCCATAATTTTTCTGGATAAATACCTTGTTCAATAAGTTCATTAATAGAATCTTGGACTATCTGCTTATCTTCTGGATAAGTAACACCAAACCATTTATCAGTTGTTTCTAATACTTTTACTGAAGCTCTGTTTGTTTTAATTAATTGATCAACAATAATAGGTAATAAATATTCTTTAGTAAGTTCATCTCCACTATCATCTAATAAGAATTCTTTAAAACCATTTTCAAGATAATCAATAAAACAAGGATAACCAGCCCACATATTCATCGAAACGCGGTTATTTTCTTGAATGATGTCTTTGCTTTCTTCTGTATCACAATCAATTGTTCCTTGATTGTTTCTAATAATCCCTTTAGTTTCAATCACTCTATGTAAATAACCCGCTTCATCTTCTACACAAATACCACGAGTAACTGTTCCATTATCGCTTAAAGTATTTTTTAAGATAAAACCAGCCATGGCCATGGTAAACTCGCTATTTCTATGACTATCTTCAATTAAAAAATCATGAAGCTTTTTAAAAGCACCTTTTCCATAATAATCATCAGCATTAATAATGACAAAAGGTTCATTAACAATACCTTTACAAGCTAAAATAGCTTGACCAGTTCCCCAAGGTTTTACTCTTCCTTCAGGGACACTACATCCACTAGGAATATGTGTGATTTCTTGATATACATATTCAACTTGAATATGTTGTTGGATACGATTGCCAATAACTTCTTTAAATTCTTTTTCTATATCTTTTCTAATAATAAAAACAACTTTATTAAATCCAGCTTCGATCGCATCATAAATTGAATAATCCATAATGATTTCATCATGAGGACCAATTTTTGCAAGTTGTTTAATTCCTTTTCCATAGCGTGAACCAATTCCAGCCGCCATAATAATAAGTGTTGTATTCATAAAATTCTCCTTTGTCTAAATTAGATTATATCATATTTCTGGAAATATCTATGTAAATTTTATTATTTTATCACGGTGTGATAAAATAATCATGAGGTGAAAAACATGAACTATAGTTTAATTCTTTTATGTGCTGGAAGTGGCAAAAGAACAGGTTTGAAATATAATAAAATTTTTTATAAAATAAATAATCAAACTGTTTATGAAATGAATATTTCTCATTTTTTAGAGGATAATAGATGTAAACAAATTATTGTTGTAACGAAAGAAAATGAAATAGATGATATAAGAACATTAGTTAATGATTCAAGAATTGAGTATGTTTTTGGTGGTAAAGAAAGACAAGATAGTGTTTATGAAGGTTTACAAAAAGTAAAAGAAAATCATGTCTTTATTCATGATGGAGCAAGACCTTATGTAAGTAAACAAAGTATTAATGATTTAGTTGAATGTTTAAAAACATATGATGCTGGGTTATTAATGGTTCCTTGTAAAGATACTATTAAAGAAGTTAAAGAGGGTATTGTTGTTAAAACTTTAAAAAGAGAAACTTTGATGCAGGCTCAAACACCACAAGTATTTAAAAGTGAAGATATTAAGGTGGCTTATCAAAAGGCAAAAGATGAAGGATATGTTGCGACTGATGATAGTCAATTATTTGAAAGATATATAGATAAGGATATTAAGGCAGTATTAGGAGATTATAGTAATTTAAAAATTACAACACAGGAAGATTTAAAATGAAAGGTAAGCATATTAGAAAAGAGAAAAAGAGTATAGTTTGGATTTTAATTGCTTTATTTGTTTTAATAGGAGTTATTTTTGGATATTTTCATTTTAAATCTGATGATCAAGAAGATTTAAGTCAATATGAAACAATTGTAGGAACAATTAAAAATGTGGGTGATGAAACATTATTGATAGAAACAAATGATCATCAAAAGTATTTAATTTCTATTGCGGGAGCAATAGAGTCTAATAAAGGTCTTATCAAAGGAAATAGAATATATATTTACTATGAAGGAACATTAGATATAAAAAATAAAGATATCCAAAGTATAAAAGTAAAATCATATAAAGTATTGGAGTAATAAACCTAGAACAATACCTATTAAAGAAGGTATTGTTTCTTTTTTGTTTTCAATATTTATATTTTCTTTTTCATCTACTAACATCCATATAGAAACAAAAAACAAATCTACCCACATATCAAGATGTTCAAAAGTCTTACCCACAATAAAAGTAAAAAATGTATATAAAATAGTTTTTAAGTACTTTTTTAAATATTCTTTAAATAAGGGAGAATATTTAAAAAGTTTATTAAGATATTTTTGAATAAAAGAAAAATCATTTTTGATTAAATAATGAAATAAAATCATAAAAAATATCCAAAATAAAAATAATAGATAATTCATAATATCACCTCAATATAGCATATGAAAAAAATATGCCTATAAAGGGGTAAAATTACATAAAATAATCATTTTATTATTGCATAAAAGTAAACAATAAGATATAATGGACGAGCATGTAAAGATTATTTTACTGCCTGCTTACTAAAAAGTAAGCCAAAAGACCATAGGAGGTAAAAGAGATGAATAAATATGAAATTATGTTTATTGTAAAACCAGATGTTGAAGAAGAAGCTAGAAATACTTTAATTGAAAACTTCAAATCAATCTTAACTGCTAACGGTGGTTCAGTTGATAATGTCAACGAATGGGGATTACGTGATTTCGCTTACGAAATTAAAGATTACACAAAAGGTTACTATGTTGTAGTTGATGTAACTTGTGCACCAGCAGAAATCGCTGAATTCGAACGTTTATCAAGAATCAACGCTTCAGTTTTACGTCACTTAACTCTTCGTAAATAATTAGGAGGCATTTGACGATGATTAATAGAGTTGTTATGGTTGGTAGAATGACTCGTGATCCAGAACTTAGAAGAACTGGAAACGGGGCTGCAGTTACAAGTTTTACGTTAGCGTTAAATCGTAACTATAACTCTGCAGATGGGCAACAAGCTGATTATATTTCATGCGTTGTATGGAATAAAGTCGCTGAAAATGTTGCACAATATTGTGCAAAAGGATCTTTAGTAGGAGTTGAAGGTAGACTTCGTTCTAGATCTTATGATAATGCTCAAGGACAACGCGTATACGTTACAGAAGTTGTTTGTGACTCTGTTCAATTCTTAGAAACAAGAGCTCAAAGAGAAAGAAACCAAAGTTCTATGAACCAAGGTATGATGAATAATCAATATTCTCAACCTGCTCAACCACAAACAGATAATTTCCAAGATATGCAAACAGTTGAATTAGAAAAAGATTTTGATAATTCATTTAATATCATGGAAGACGATATTCAATTTTAGAAAAGGAGTATATGAACATGGCTTTTAAAAGACAAAGAATGGGTAGAAGAAAAGTTTGTTATTTTACAAAAAACAAAATTACTTACATCGATTATAAAGATGTTGAATTATTAAAAAGATTTGTTTCAGCTAACGGTAAAATCATTCCTAGACGTGTAACTGGAACTTCTGCTAAATATCAAAGACAATTAGCAGTAGCTATCAAACGTGCTAGACAAATGGGATTATTACCATACGTTGGTGAATAATAACTATTAAAAAACCTTGATGAATTCAAGGCTTTTTTGTTTTTTAAGAACATATTGACATCAATTTGACATCATTTGTATAAATTATTGAGTTTTTCTGATAGTGATTCTTTACTTTCGGCGTATAAATGGCTATATGTTTTTAAAACAGTATCTACCGTATCACCAATTCTATCGGCTACAATGGTTGGACTATAGCCTAAATCTATAAGTAATGAAACATGACTATGCCGAAAAGAATGTAAAGTAAATTCTTCGTTTAGGTTAGCTCTTTTTTGGGCTTTTTTTAATCTATCTCTAATTATTACATAATATTCTTTGAAAATTCTATCATCTTCGTTGAGAATATAATGCTTTTTTAGATATTCTTCTAATTGATCACATAAAAATTGTGGTATATCAACTTTTCGAAAACTGTTTTCGGTTTTAGGAGGACCAATAGTGTCTTTTGCTTTAATGCGTTGATATGATTTATCAATATTAATGATTCCATTTTTTGAATCTATATCTTTGACAGTTAGTGCAAATAGTTCTCCTTTTCTCATCCCTGTAAAATAAAGAATAGTAAAAATGATTTTTACTGTTTCATCCTGACAATTTTCTATTAGTTTATCAAATTCTTCTTTTGTATAAATAACTTTTTCTTTACTTTTGTGTTTTCCTATACTATCAACTGAATTACAAGGATTATTTTTTAGAGAATAGTATTTTTCAGCGTAGTTAAAAATGGCAATGAGTTGTGCATTGATTTTCTTTTGATAGGCAAGAGAAAAATTCATCTTAAGTATTTCGTTTTGCCATAAACGAATGTCAATAGCACCTATTTTATTCATTTTTTTATTTTCAAAATATGGGAGTATATGTTTTTTTATGATGTATTCTTTGACGAGAATAGTTTTAGGCTTAAGACGTGTTGACATATCCTCGTTGTATAAAACTAAAAATTGAGAAAATTTCATTTCGAGTGATTGTTGTTGTGTGGCTAAAAAATCTCTTTCAAACTCTTTAGCTTCCTTTTTTGTTTTAAATCCTCTTTTTCTTTTTTGCTTTTTATTACCGTTACTATCGGTATATCTAAATTGACAAAACCATGTTTTGGTCTTTTCGTCATAATACGTTGGCATTGTTATTCGCTCCTTTTCGTGGTAAAATTGGAGCATGAAAAATGATTGCTGTGGTAGGTAATTCTTTTTCATGCTTTACACTCTAGTTGGCGCTAGGGTGTTTTTTTATTATGTAATCTTATACTTATTTTTGAAATAGTAAGCCAAAGCAACTTTGTACATACCATCAATAGATTCTTCAGTTTCGAATTCGAAATTAAAATCATTATTAGGAAAAAGAATTTTATTAATAATTTGTTTTTTATAATCAGGATTTCTTTCCTTAAACTCGTTGATACATTCTTCGTTCATATATTGTGACTCATAGATGGTTTTTTCATATTGAAATCTAGTATCTATGTCAGTTCTTTCAAGTATATCTAAAATATCCCAACGAATATACTTGAGCTTTTCGTGATCAACTTCAACAAAAGTTTTAGCACGTAGTTCAATAAGTGCATTATAAAAATTATCAAACATGTCATGAACCTTCCAACTTTGTCTATATAACTCCTTACGATGATTATCGAATGTGTCTTTCATATACTCAAATTTTCCAGAATCATAAAGCATGATGCACTCTATTTCTGAGTGATCAATTGGATGAAAATTTCGTTCATATAATGGATCCCTATTTTCTAAGTCAAAGAATACAGATGGATTGATTCCTAATTCTTCAGATATTTGTTTGATAACATCAATTTTAGGTTCACGACCATTTTCGTAATTTTGATAAGTGGTATAGGGTATGTTAAGTTTTCTTGCTAATTCAGCCTTACTATAACCTTTATTCTCTCTTTCGCGTTTAAGTATTTCAGAAAACGTACTCATATTTCCTCCTTTCATTACACATTATAGGTAAATTTAGGGTTTATGTAAATATGATTTACCTAAAATAAGTAATAAATTACTCAAAATAAATAAAAATATGTTGAATATTAACCTAAATATGGTAATATTTGAGTGTAAGGTGACTTGAAATAGGTTGTTTACATAAGAGATGGAGGTGGAAAAAGATGTATATTAGTTCAGTTAAAATAAAGATTATTCTAGCAAAACAACAAATGAGTTTAAGACAGTTTTGCAAAATAAACAACCTAGCTTACAGTACAGTAATAGGCTTAATGAACAAAGAGAGAATAGGTAATTTACGTACAGTAGAAAAAATTGCACAAGCTTTAGGTGTAAAAATTTATGAAATATTGGAGGAGAAATAATTATGGAAAATAAAAGTGCGTATGTAAATGCTCATGAAGTATCTCAGTTATTGGGAGTAAGCCAAAGTAAAGCGTATCAAATCATAAAAAAGATGAATGATGATTTGAGAGAAGATGGTTATCTTACAATAGCTGGAAAAGTTTCCAGAGCATACTTTAATGAGAAATGGTATGGTGCAAGTAATGAGTGAATTAAAAAATAATGCATTAAATTATGCAAAAAAAGGATTTAAGATTTTTCCTTTAAAGCCAAATACAAAAGGAGAACAAGTGTTAGAATCGTGGAAATACGAGTCTACTACGAATTTGAATCAAATAGATTATTGGTGGAATAAAAATCCAAACTATAACATTGGTTTAGTTACTGGTAATGGTTTGTTGGTAATTGATATTGATGTTAAAAATGGAAAAGATGGATTACAAAGCATAAAAAAACATGGAAAAGGATTACCTACCACAGCAATTATTAAAACTCCTTCGGGAGGATATCATCTTTATTACCATGTTAATAAGACAATCAGTAATCGTGTTAATCTTTATGATGGCATAGATATAAGAGGAGATGGTGGCTACGTTTTAGGAATAGGTAGTAAAACAGATAAAGGAATATATATGCTTTATAAAGATGTTCCTATTGCAAATGCAAATGAGAAAGTTTATGAGTTTATTGAACAACAAAATAAAAAAGAAAAGTATGTAGAGAACTCACAACAAGTTAATGAAGGTGGAAGAAATGATTATTTATTTCGAATTGGGTGTTATCTTCAACAAAAAGGATTGAGTAATAGGACTATTCAAAAAAGTCTGGAAATTGAAAATGAAGAAAAATGTAACCCACCACTAGAAACAAAAGAAGTGATGCAAATTATTGAAAGTGTTTTTCGATATCATAAAGGATATATTGAAATAAAGAATAGTAAAAACTATGAAGGAACATATACTGTAACTGAGTTATTGGAATCAAAAGATCAAGAAGAATTGGATATTGTAGAAAATATGATTTCAATTGGTCTTACTTTATTTGGCGCACCTCAGAAAATGGGAAAAACATTTTTTTGTTTACAGTTATGTGATGCAGTTTCAAATGGAAAAGAGTTTCTTGGAAAAAAAGTTCAAAAAGGAACAGCTCTTTATTTAGCGTTTGAAGATAAGAAATTAAATATTAAAAAAAGACTTCAAACGATGCAAATTGAAAAACAAAATCAATTTATTATCGACATATTAAAACCAAATGTACATTATGACGTTGAAGAACGTATCAAAAGAGAACTGACTATTCATAGTAATTTAAAAATTGTTGTTATTGATACCTTTGCAAAAATAAGAAATTCAAAAGATAGAGATTATGAAAGTGAATATGAGGAAGCAACATTCTTTCATGAGTTAGCTTATAAATATCATATAGCGATTATTCTAGTAACACATGTTAGAAAAGAAATAGATATCAACCATCCATTTGATGCGATTTATGGAAGCAGAGGTTTGACTGCTGGATCAGATAGCATTCTCGTAATGTTTAAGAAAAATCATTTATCAAAAAATAGACAACTTGCTATTCAAGGAAAAGATATTCCAGATGATGAGATTACTTTATATATGAATGATTTTCAAGTTTTAGAATTGGGAGAAAATGATTTTGATGACGATGTAGATGAAAATTTAGTTAAAGTAATAAATTATATTGTCAAAGAAAAAACGTTTATAGGAACTCATGAAGAATTGTGTTCTAAATTACAACTTCCAATTCTTCATAGAAAACTACAATCTATTTTAAGTAAGAATGTAGATTTGTTAGAAAAGACATACATTACTTATGAAAGATTACAGAGAAAGAAGAATGCTCGTCTTATTAAATTAACTTATCAAGAGGATGATAGCTTATAGAAAGGTGACGGTATGACGTTTAAAGGGAATAAATTGATAATCGTCACACCGTCACACAATATTTAATTTAAGAAGATAAATTATTTAAGATTTTTGTATCAGCAAGCAACGTATTTTGTGCCCAAAATACAATCACAAGTTGGCAGCGCCAACTAAGAAAGAAGGTCGAATATGAAAAGAAATCATGAAATTAAAGTAAGATTGAATGATGATGAATTTAATGATTTGAATGGAAAAGTTATTAAAAGTAAACTTAGCCGAGAAGAATATATCAGACGTTGTTTTTCAAAATCATTGATTAAAGAACCTCCTGATCTTGATTACTTTCGTTTAAAAAATGAATTCAATCATATAGGGAATAATCTCAATCAGATTGCAAAATCATTAAATACTTATGAACAAGTTGATATACATTTTATAGAGATAACTGTTAATGAATTAAGAAACATGATTAAGAATTTAGAACAAGAAGTAAGAGGTGTTTAAGGCAGTTACTTCAATTTGGTGTGTTAAAGATCGACTTGATCACGTTGTTCATTATGTAGAAGATGAAGAAAAAACAGTGGATGCAGTTATAGATTATGTGAACAATGATAATAAAACAAATGAGAAAAAGTACGTTACTTGTATCAATTGTGATTCATTTGATCCATGCAAATCAATGATGAATACAAAGAAGTTCTTTAATGATCATAAACAGATCATGGCATTTCATGGGTATCAATCATTTGAACCTGGAGAGGTAAGTAGTGAAGTTGCACATGAAATAGGTGTTAAACTTGTTGAAGAATTATATGGTAATCGCTTTGAAGTTGTTGTCGCAACACATGTAGATAAGAACCATATTCACAATCATTTTCTTTTAAATTCAACTTCATTTGTGGATGGAAAAAGATTTTGTAATACCAAAAAAGATTATCAAATGTTAAGAGAAACATCTGATAAGTTATGTTTAGAATATGGTCTATCTGTTATAAAAAATCCAAAAAAATATACAAAGAAAGTAAATCAATATATCTTAAAATCGTTTATGAATGAAATAAAAAGAGATATTGATGCAACAGTTTTAGAATGTGCAAGATATGTAGAATTTAATGCAGTTATGCACAATAAAGGTTATTCATTCGGTGAAATAAATGATGAACCAGTTATTTATCATCCTTATTGTGAAGAACCGATTTATATAAAATCACTTGGTAATCAATATCATAGAGAACAAATAAAAGAACGATTAACAACAAAAGTCATTCCATTTCAAAATATGGAACAAAACAAATATTACTACCAATGCAAAGATTATTATCGACAATATAGACAAAAGAAACTTCCACAACTTGCTGGAATGTATGTAGCACGTTTAGTTTATTTGAATATACTTCCTCAAGTAAAACAAAAATTATCTAAGGAAACAAGACGTGAATTAAAGAAATTAGATCAATATACCAATGATATTGAATTACTAGCAAAAAATAAGATAGAAGATATTACTCAGTTAGATTCTTATCAAGAAAACAAACAAGATGAACTAGACTATCTCATTAAACAAAGACAACAATGTTACTACTACAGACGAAACTCAAAAGATGAAGATGAAAAAGAAATGTGGTCAACTAAGGCTAAAGAATTTACACCACAAATTAAAAGCTTAAGATTTGAAATCAAATCATGTAAGCGAATAAGAGAAAGAAGTATTCAAAAAGATATAGAAAAATTAGCGATGAAGAAAATAAAACAAAGAGAAAGCAGGGATGAAAGATGAAAGAAATAGAATATATTCAAGTTGGGGATTATCAATTACCAAACTTAAAAGTAGAAGAAATGCATTTAAATCGCTTTGGAAGAGCAAAGCTAGATTATTTAAAGAAACATGATTATGGACTATATTTCAAATTACTTACAAAAAATGAATTAAAAGATTATCTGTTAAAAGTACAAAAAGAAGCTGATGATTTATATGACAGATTGGTTGAAGAATATAAAGTCAAATGGAATGTTACTGAAGAACTTAAAAAAAAGAATCAAATTAAATGGGTCTTAATGATGAATAACATTAATAATTGTGTATATGAAATTATTAATAAAGAGATTATTAAAATTTAGGATAGTATAAAATAAAAACCAATTCGGATTATCCATGAATTGGTTTTTATTTGGTTACCCTTTTATTTTTGTTAATGCTAAGATAAATTTCCAGATGGGCTACATGTGAGTGTGACAGTTCTTGTAACGGTTACGCCTGGTGCATGTCCTGTAACACTAGCTATGGCTTTGTTGCCACTTTTTGAAGCTTTTTTATTACTTAATGACCACATAGAAGATGGCTTTGTTGTACTTACAGTAGCTTTTGTACAAGTACATGAAGAACCATTATAAGAAAAAGTTCCAGTTACCGAAATAGACCACATAACTTCTCCAGATGCATTTTTGTATTTTTCTGTTTTTGTACCGCTCTTGCTGCTTCTTGCTAATGTATTTATGTTTGAAACAATTGTTGTTTCAATATAATCACCATTTGATAAATATTCGATACTCATGTTTTCTTCAAGAGCATTTACTGGAATGATGGTAGTAATCATCATAAATGCAATGAAGATAGATGTAATTATTTTTTTCATAGTTTCCTCCATTTTTTAATTATCAGAAATGGTTGTTTCAATTTCATATATGATGGAATTTTTAGCATCTTGCATATAGCTGTACCAAAGAACCCCAAACCAAATCGCTAAAATTGTGCAGATTACTGAGAAGAATATAAGAAATTTTTGTAAAATTGTCTTTAATTTCATTCTTTTAATAAGATCGTTTTCATCGCTGCTTTGTATATATTCTACAACAATGTCTTTAGGTTCTCCAAATTGTTGAACAATATCGTCGTATGAACATTGTGGGTGATCATCTAAATATTCATTTAAGTGTTTTTTTAATTCACTTACATAAAATTTTTCCTTTTTAGTATGCATAGGCATAATTGTCCAAATATTTTTAATATATTTTTTAATATTATTCATAAGCTTCCCCAAAAGATTCTTTAATAACATTGTGAATACCATCAACAGCGTTATTAAACTCATTAATCATTTCTGATAATTTTTCTTTACCTTTTTCTTCTATGTGATAATAAACTCTTACCTTACGGTCGATTACTTTTTCGTAATTTGAAATATAATTCTCATCTTGTAATTTATACAAGATAGGATACATGGTCCCTTCCTTAATATCTATTAATTCATGGGAATATGTTTTAATTTGCTTTGTAATTTCATAACCATAACAATCTTGTTTGGCAATTATACATAGAAGTAACATATCTAATTTAAAAAAATTATTTTTTCTAGCCATATTAATACTTCCTTAACGTTAAGATAACTATATTATAATATACATTTAAAAAACATCAATACATAGATAAACTATGTACAAACAATATAATATGTGTTACTATATAAATGTGAAAACGTTTTCAAAAAATAGAGAGAAAGGAAAAAATAATATGAAAAAAAGAAACAAACATTACTTAAATTGATTAGTTCTTTTGCGATCATTGGTATGTCAATAACTGGAATATATGCAGCATCCTATAGTTATACACAAAGTGATACTGTTAGTTCAAGTGTTGGCTCAGCAAAAGTAAAATGCTCAGCTACCTATTATAGTAGTGGAAATACAAGATGGAATAGATCATGGGGAACTGTTTCTACAAATGGACTTAAAGCAACTTATATTTCTTCTACTATGACGATACCTTCAGATCCGTATATGAATACAACAGGGACAATTTCGATGACAAATTATAATTACAAAACTGCTAACGCAAAAAAAACATTTAAGTATAAATTCGATGGTTCTAAAGTTGTAGGTAATTATTAACAAAATCAGATACTTAAGTCATTAAGTATCTGATAAATTTTCTTCATAGACCACCTGAAACATTTATAAAGTTCGATTGACATAGTCGATTAAAAATTCTTGTATTAATATTGGAATTTAATTTTTAAAAATTATTTTTAGTTGTCAAGTGTGTCAGATGGTCTATGAAATAAATTTTTATATGAGGAGATGTCAAATGGAATTTAAATATAAAGATATCGTTTTTAATAATAAATTGGTATTAAATAAGGGATGCATAGAATTTAATAAAGGACAGATCACAATTATTACTGGTGAAAGTGGCAGTGGAAAAACAACCTTATTTAGGTTGATGACAAAAGGCAATGATGGTTGGAAAGATTTAGATTTATATCAAAATGTATCAACTTGCCCACAAGAACCTGTATTTTTAGAAGGACTAACGATAAGAGAACATATTGAATATATAGAAAAACTGACAGATTGTCATATAAGTCTTGATAATTATGTTGAAAAACTTCATTTGAATGAATTGATGGATATGTATCCTTCACAACTTTCTGGCGGAGAACAAAAAAGAGTAGCATTTTTATTGTGTATGGCTAAAGATGTAGATATTTATATTTTAGATGAACCAACATCATCTTTAAATAACGCCTATTCTAAAATATATTGTGACATATTAAATTTACTTATAGAAAAAGGGAAAGGTATTGTATTATTTACACATGATGAGAAGTTATTATCTATAGGAAATATAAAATATCATATCAAGGATAAAATATTAAACACAGTATCAAACGAGAAGAAAGAAACTGAATATAGCCTATCTCAACATATTAGTAAAAATCTTAATAAAACATCTCCTGCTTTTTTTACAATGAGAAAAAAGCAAAAAATATATGTAAAAATACTTCATTTTATGATTACATTTTCTATTGCAATGGTAGCTTTTGGTTATAGCTTTAGTAGGGATGTACTAGACATTCACCATTCATATTCACAAAAAATATCATCAAATGAAATAACTGTCTATAAATCAACAGCACAAGCTATTCATGATGGCGTAGCTGATTATACATTTAATCATGAGGTTCCTCTTAAAGACAAAGACATCAAAAAAATAGCAAATTTGGATAATATAGAAACGGTTGAATGGCGTTATGATTGTTTAGAACCTAATTATGAATTTAATGAAGATATTAAAGAAGTATCCTATGATCCCGAAAATGCAAAGCATGATTATACAATTTCAATCATAAAAAATGAACAAGAACTCGCACAAGTTAATATAGAAGATAATATTACAGTATCCACTTATATAAAAAATCATAAGCAATCAAAAAATATAGAAATAGATTTTAAAAATGAAGGTGTTTATATTTCTAGAAACGTTGCAGATATGATTAAAAAAAGTATTAATATTTCTAAAGATGATGAATTAAAAGGAGTGTACTTAACATTTGATATATCTGTACCTTTGTACAATACTCATGGAAGATGGATGGGTATAACAGATGATGAAGAGTCAATGTATATATATAGTGTAACTGTAACTCATGAATCAGTATCACTTCCTATAGCTGGGATTTTAAATTGGAGTTCTTTCGGATTAAATAACACTTATAGCAATTCTCTTTATGTTGAACGAGATATAGTTGAGAATATGATTGAAAAGCATAAAAAAACAGAAGATAGAAAATTATATGTTATAGGTGTAAATTATGATAAATATTATGAAAATGAACTTCCTAAAGATTTTGATGGTGAAGTCAATAGAGTATTTGAGGATAGCGTCTGGCAACCAACTGCTTTATCTGTTTATGTAGATGGTTCAGAAAATGTTTATACAGTTGCACAAAAATTATCTGATATGGGATATTATGTTGATAATGAATCTATCGATAGTGAAGCAATTAATAGAGGAATTGTATCATTGATGAATGTCTTTTATTATGGCTCGTTTATCATAAGTGCAATTATTGTTATTTATGCTGCAAGTATTTTGTTTGTACAAAGAAAACAAAATGCAAGGATCAACGAATATTTTAAACAGCTTGGGTTGAGTGAATTTGATATATTGAAGATAAGAAAACACTATTATTTATTGAACGTTTTTCATGAATTCAAAAAACTTATGTTAATATTGATTGTTTTATTTGGCTTAAGATCAATAAAAATACATGCTTTATTTTTTCCAAATATAATATCAATTATTTTAGCAATTGTTCTTCATATGATTTGCCACTATATCTTACCTCAATTATTTGACAAGTTGAAAAATGATTGAAATTAAAGATATTGAAATTGTTTATGATGATTATATCATATTAAATAAAACGGATATTGATATTCCTGAACATGCTATTACTTTAATAAGAGGGATTAGTGGCAGTGGAAAGACATCTTTATTATATCGTATAGGACTGATAAGTGAGGATGATCATTTTTACTATAATATATATGAAGACATCCAAGATGATGATAAAAAAAGTATTTTAAGAAGAGAATATATTAGCTTTGTTTTACAGGATAACAGTTTATTTGAACAGTATGATGTATTAGGAAATATGCAGTTATATGCAGCTTTTCATAATAAAAGATACAGTGAAGAAAAATATCGTCAAATTTTAAAAAGTGTTAATCTAGATATACCATTACACCAATCAATTCAGACATTATCAGGAGGGCAAAAACAAAGAGTCGCCATAGCCTGTGCATTATGTAAAGATACAGAAATTATAATTTTAGATGAGCCAACTAGCTTTTTAGATAAAGAAAATGAGATGCTGGTTTTTGATACTTTGAAACATATTTGTGATACTTATCAAAAAACGATTATTATTTCAAGTCATAGTGATTATGCTATGTCGATTGCAGATCAAATATATGAGATTCAAGATAAAGAAATTAAAAAAGTTAAACATGATAATGAGAAAGATATTTATATTCAAAAAACAAAAAAGCATCAGTTGAAATTATCGTTTTATATTTCTTATATCAAATATTTTTTAAAAAAATATAAAAAAATTGAATTGGGAATGGTATCTATTATATCAATAGCTTTACTATTAATGAATATATTGATTATCTATACTGATTATTCAACCAATAAAAGTATAGAAAGCTATCAAAGTTTATCAGAAAATCAGATGTTTATCACAAAAGATAATGCAAATACAACCATTGATTCATCTTTAGTACCTTTTATCTTTAAACTTGATAAAGAAAATACTGGAGTCTATCCTTATATTCAAACACAAGTTCAAATCAATGATAACCTATATCAAGTTGTGCCCTTGTTTGAACAAAATGATTTATCTCATCAAAAGCTGATTGAATATGATAGTCAATCTATATATTTAAGTTATTATTGTTATCGAGAATTAGCTGATAACAATATTAATCCTGAATCATTAGAAGTTAGTTTTGTTGTATCAGCAAACAACGATCTATATAAAGATACAAAAACATATCCTATAGGTGGAGTTTTAACAAAGAATAACAAATGTCACTATTTTAAAGGTGAAAATAGGTATGTTTATTGTAGCTTTCAGTTATTACAACAAATTTATAATGAGTGTCATATCGATAAATTAGATTCATATCAGGGATATACTGTTTTTGTTGATGATTATGATGGATATGTTACACTTTATGATGAATTGAAAGATAAAAGGATAGGTATTCATCTTTTCTTTGATAATATTGATGAAATAAATGAGTTGAAAAAAATAAATGTAATAATAAAAATGATTATTATAGCTATGAGTTTTATTTTAATAATTGTTTTATTCAATATTATAGAAATACAGTATTTTAGAAAAAGAAATAAAGAATTTATGATGTTGAAAATGAATGGGATAAGTCATAAGCAATTAAGAAATATGACAATGATAGAAATAATTTTTCAATGTCTTATAGCTTTATTGTTAAATATGGTAATTATTGGTATTTTATATAATATAACAATAACAATGAATGTCATATTATCGGTAGCTTGTGTTTTTGCAATAGTGATTATTAGTACATTTATTCAAAATTTATATATAAAAAAAATCTCAGTAGAAAAGATTTTAAGAAGTTAAAAAATGAGAAATTAATTAAAACAATGGATAATGATTGAACAAGTTGGATTTTAAATAAATAGATTTAGTCGAGATTCAGTTTAAATTCTTTAAAAGAATGACATCATTTTGACATCAAAAAATTATTAAAATAAAAATAATAGACAGAAATGATGAATAAAATGTGTAAAAATAGACAAAATATAAAGAAAAATAATACAAATAGAATATACGTTATCATACGTTGGTGAATAATTTTAAAGAGTATAATTACTATAAAAAATAAAGCTCATAAATGCTAGAAAACATAGTGTTTATGAGCTTTTCGTATTTATTTTTAACATCCTCTCATACGCCATATTTGGTCTGTACAATCTTCGATAGTAAGAGAAACTTTATTTTCAATGAAATTTAAAAAGTATTTTCATTTAAGTTTTCTTGTTCTAATGTTCCCATAATTCCAGCCATGCTGATACGATCAATGCCAAAATCATTCAATAAGTGAATTATTTTTCGTTGAGTTTCATTTATTTTTTTATGTTTTTTACCTCCTAACTCATTGCTAAATCTATCTAACCATTCCTCATAATTGTTGATTTTAGTATGGATGATAGGATCATAGTTTTCAATATAAATTTAAAACAAATAATAAAGAAAGTTGTTTTTGAATAGAGGACATTTCATAAAAGTCCTCCTAATATTATCTTTATATAGTACATATGTTGAATCTCCTTTCAACATATATATTCGCTAGAAAATAATAAACAAGAAGAATATAAAGAAGAAAAACCTGCCAAAAGAATCTATCAAAGACTAAAAGAAGTAAGTGAAGTAGACTATATACGCTTTGAATTAGAAGAAAAAGAAACACATATCTTTGATAGTAAAGTAGGTGGTGCTTATTATGTGCCTAGAGATCAAAATCTTCCAGTAAATCAAAAAACGGGAGCACCTTTATATTTATTAGCACAAATAAATTTTGAACAAATACCTCATATAAAAGATTTTCCAGAAAAAGGATTACTTCAAATCTTTATTAGTGGATATGATGGCGTTTATGGATTAGACTTTGATAATGAATATAGTCAATCAGGGTGGTGTTTACGTTATTTAGAAGAAGTACCAAAATTAGTAGATGAATCAAGTATTTATAAGTTTCGATATAGCGAAGATACAGAACTTCCATTAGAAAAAGATACAACTTTTTTATTAAAGGCTCATTTAGATAAACAAGTCATCACAATGAATGATATTCACTTTGATGAAGTTGTTGATACTTATTTAGATGAAAACTTAAAAGAAGTCATGCAAGATGATGAGGTAATGGATGAATTAAATGATTTGTTTACATTGATTCCTTGTCAAATAGGAGGATATCCTTTCTTCACACAATATGATCCTCGTCAAGAAGATAGTAATGAAGTATTGTTATTTCAACTTGATTCACAAGATCATATTTTATGGGGCGATTCAGGTGTCGGTAATTTCTTTATTTCAAAAGAAGATTTAAAAAATAAAGATTTTAGTCATGTTCGCTATTATTGGGATTGTTATTAGATGCATATTGTTTGCTTAATAGAGAAAAATAGTTTATATTATAAATAGGAATAATTACTACTTATAGAAAAGAGGAAAAGGCTATGAATCAAAAATTTTATATTTGTAAACACTGTGGAAATGTGATTGAAAAAGTAGAAGATAAAGGAGTCCCTGTGGTATGTTGTGGCGAAGTTATGAAAGAGCTTCAAGCAGGAGTTGAAGATGCAGCATTTGAAAAACATATTCCTGTTTATACAGTGGAAGGTGATACCGTTCATGTATTTGTTGGAGAAGTAGAACATCCAATGACAGCAGAACATTGGATTGAATGGGTTTCTTTGAAAACAGATAAAGGTATTCAAAGAAAATATCTAAAACCAGGAGAAAAACCAAGTGTTGATTTTAAAATCTTAGAAGGTGAAGAAGTAGAAGAAGTGTATGCTTACTGTAATCTTCATGGATTATGGAAAAAATAATGAAGCTATAAAAAGACCAAAAATGGTCTTTTTATATGTATTCTATTAACAGTTCAATTATAATTATCATTTGATAAATAGTTTTTAGTATATTAATTCTTAATAACATCTAAACAGATAATGGTAAGCTTGTTGTTCAATTTATGACATATGCTTATATACCAAATGTTATTATTCAAATGATTATGACTTTTTTAACAAAATAAGTTACAACAATGGCATTTATTATGATTAATATGAAAGTTATTACAACTATTATTGATGGAACGCACCAAATGAGTGCTTTATCAATTGTTTCAACATTCAAAAGTTTTAGTTCGATTATTTTCCAAGCTATTGCAGGTTATTTGATTGATTTATATTCATATCAATTTTTCTTTGGTTTCCTTTTTATTTGTGCAATCGTTGGTTTAGTATTATGTATGCTTTATAAAATACCAAGTGTGAATGAACATCGTTTATTTGATTAAAAAGAGCTTCGAATTGAAGCTCTTTAAAATGGACCCTGTAAAACGGACACAAGAAAAAAAGTACTTTGGTGCTTAGTCCAGTAACAAAATGTCAATAGTTTTTTAATCACTTTTTCAAAAAAAGGCAAAAAAAGAACGTATAGATTATTTCCATACGCTCTAAACGGGAAGTTGTAAATATCATTTTACATTTTTATATGAAATCACAATATGACTTGGTGCAAATAATACTGATGCAATAATCAATAGCACTGACCTACTCATAATCCCACTAAATAAGAACAACATTGAAGGAATAATAGAAAGTGCTAATGCTCTGAAAATGCTGTTTTTCTTAAAACATATAATCCAAATAGCACAATAAAGCATTACCAATATGGTATCTACAATCAGATATACTGCAAATGTTTCGTCAGACCACCACCCGAACCAAGTTCCCGGAATATTGATTATCATGAATCCGAAACAACCCAATCTCCCTACTTGTTCTGTGACCTCAACATATTTATTGTTCCACTTATTATCAAATCCATCTTTGCACTTAATCGCAAATACAACATTGGGTATCATAATGACTGCAATAAAAATCAGCCCAAAAACATTAAACCATTCCATATTATCTACCATCACAATCTTCGATTTTCTCAATTCTCCAAACTTGAATTTTCAAATTAGTCTTTGCAAATAACCTTTGAACCTTCACCGTCAATTACAATTCCCTGACGGTTGTTAATTGGGCATAGATTCAAATCCGAAAACTCAGTCATTATTTTCTCGGTAACTTTCTTAAATGGTGCTGTAAGATAATGCGGAAGAACATAGAAATCAATCAAATCAAGCCCTGCATCATCTTCTTGTGAGTAGTCCTCCGGCTTTTCATCCATTTGCTCGATATATTGGATGCTTGGAGCGCATATAATCGCACCTGCCGATTCACCAATCATCAGTTTTCCCTTTGCCAATTCTTTCTTCAACAGCTCATCCGTTCCCGTTTTACGGAGCTGGTCTATAAGGAAAAAAGAATTTCCGCCGGTAAAATATATCACATCCGCATCTTCAAAAACAGACTGTATCGTTGAATAAGCCTCCGTTGAAATATCAATTTCAGTTACGATTGCTCCCAACTTTTTGAATAATTTTCGAGCCGAGCCGACATAACCGGTGTAGCCTTCACGCAGCGAAGCTGTTGGAATAAATGCGACTTTCTTATTTTCAATTTCTTCCTTTATCAGACTTCCTACACTTGAAAAATGCGAACATAAAAATAGTTTCATCAATATTCTCCTTTATAAATTCCGATTTGTTACTCACAGGATATCATATTTTTTCTTCAATTACATCCACCTAATTTTAATACACTGCCTGTCAACTTGCTTCTGTAACCAGCATCCAGTTTCGTAGGCTACCTATATATATCCTTTTCATTTTTGCTTGCAAAAAGCCTTGTGATCACAGCACTTTTTTATCGTAAAAAGCGTTGATAATCCAGAATTACGCTTCCAATTGAAGATGGAGATTTAGAAATTATTAAAGAAGGTACGGTTGAATTCTTATCATTCTCTTACTATATGTCACAAGTTGTAGCTTCTAATCCAGAAGATTATGAAGGAGCAGGTGGTGGAAACTTATCGCTTGGTATTTAAGTGCATCTGACTGGGGATGGCAAATTGATCCAACAGGACTTAGAAATGCTTTAGATAGATTATATGATCGTTATCAAATGCCATTATTTGTTGTAGAAAACGGTTTAGGAGCATTTGATACAATTGAAGAAGACGGATCAATTCATGATACTTATAGAATCAATTATTTTAGAGATCATATTAAAGCTATGGATGCAGCTGTGAATGAAGATGGTGTTGACTTAATGGGATATACTATGTGGGGATGTGTTGATTTAGTTTCAGCTTCTACAGAAAAAACAGAAAAACGTTATGGTTTTGTTCATGTTGATAAATACGATGATGGTACTGGAGATTTATCAAGAAGAAGAAAAGATTTGTTCTATTGGTATAAAAAAATAATAGAATCTAATGGAACTGATTTAGATTAAAAAATAACCCGTGGGTCATAAGACTTACGGGTTTTTAATAATCATAATATTGATCTATTTTATCAATAAGTTCTTTATATTTTTTCTTATTTTCTTTAAGCATCACAACATAATAAGTGACATGGGCTTCTTCTTCATCAATTGGCAAAATAATACGATCAGACATCTTTCCTTCTCTTTTAATAGAAAGATTAGAAGTATAAGAAGGAAGAGTAGAAGCTTTCACGATTTCATTAAAAGTAAAACGTTCTTCTTGTAATAAATATTTTGTTTTTGGTGTTTTTTGCATATGTAAATCATGCCAAAAACCAATATTTGAATAAAGTAACATGGTTTGTCCATCTAAATCATGAAACTTAATAGTTTTTTTCTTTGTAAGAGGATGATTTAAAGGCAGTGATAATAATAAGTCTTCTTCTACATAAGGAATACAAACATATTGAGAGTCATCAACTTGTTCAGGTGTAATAATTAGTTGATACTCTTTTTCTTTTAATTTTGTAATTAAATCTTTTTGATTAATGACAGCTGTTTGAATTGTTATTTGAGGATAAAGTTCTTTAATTAAAGGTTCAATATCCCACATAGGTGCAGGAGAACAAGTTGCAATAGAAATACGATGAAATGATTGATCATAATCTTGTACATCATTTATCATTGTTTGAATACTTTTAATGATTTTTTGAGCATGCTTAACAGCTAATTCACCATTTTTATTAAGAACAATTTTATTTTTATAATGATCAAAGAGTTCTACTCCTAAATCACTTTCTAATCTTTGCATAGAGCGTGAAAGGGCTGGTTGTGAAATTAATAATTCTTTGGCAGCTTTAGAAATTGTTTTATTTTCAGCAATATAAATAAGTTGTTCCAGTTGATTAAGTTCTATCATATAATGACCTCCTACTATGCGTTTAAATTATAGCACATTTCTTTATTGGTATTGTACTTTTAAGTAATAAAAAAATAAAATATGTATGTAAAAAGGAGAAACTAAAAAATGAAAACATGGTTAATTACAGGATGTTCAAGTGGTATTGGAAAAGGAATTGCGAAAGCTGTTTTAGAAAGTGGGGATCAAGCAATTGTTACAGCAAGAAATAAAGATAAAGTGATGGATATTGTAGAAGCTTATCCAGAAGCGGCTTTAGCTGTTTCTTTAGATGTATGTAGTCAAGATAGTATTAAAAACGCTGTAAAAGAAGCATACGATAAATTTGGAACAATTGATGTTCTTGTTAATAATGCAGGATATGGTTATCGTAGTGCTGTAGAAGAAGGAGAAATCGAAGCAGTTCAAACTTTATATCAAACTAATTTGTTTGGACCAATTGAATTAATTAAAGCCGTTCTTCCTAAAATGAGAGAACAAAAATCAGGCTATATTTTAAATGTGACTTCGATTGCAGCAGCAAGATCTGCTGTAGGTTCAGGATATTATGCTTCAAGTAAAGCAGCCTTAGAATTACTTACAAATGGTTTAATGAAAGAACTTGCTCCATTAGGAATTAAAGCAATGGTTGTTCAACCAGGAGCTTTTAGAACAAGATTCTATGATGGTGAATCTTTACAAGGAACAAAAGCTCAAATTGGTGATTATGAAGCAGTCGTAGGTAAATCAAGACCAGGTAACTTTGAAAACAAACATCAACAAGCAGGTGATCCAGATAAAGCTGGTAAAGTCATTGTAGATGTTGTGCATAATGATGATTTACCAGAAATTTTAACTTTAGGTAAAGCAGCCGTAACAGCAGTTAAATCAACTTTAGAAGCAAAAATTGCAGAATTAGATAAATGGGCTGAAGTATCAGCTTCATGTGATTATGAGGAAGGAAAGTAGAAAGATGAAAAGAGTAAGACTTGGAAAAACAGATATGTATGTTAATGCGATTGGACTAGGATGTATGGGATTAACTCATGCCAGTGGACTTCCAACGCCTAAAGAAGAAGCAGTAGAAATTTTAAGAAAAGCACATGACATGGGATATGATTTCTATGATACAGCTGAATGTTATACAGGAGTTAATCCTGATGGAAGTACAGCTTATAACGAAGAAGTTGTTGGTGAAGCTGTTAAACCATTTAGAAAAGATATTATCTTATGTACTAAATTTGGTGTTAAACATATGGGTGATCACCTTGAATTTGATAGTTCACCAGAAACAATTAGAAAATCCTTAGAAGGATCATTAAAGAAATTACAAACAGATTATGTTGACGTTTATTATCAACATCGTATTGATCCTAAAGTAGAACCAGAAGTTGTTGCTGGTGTGATGAAAGAATTAATTGAAGAAGGAAAAATTAAAGCATGGGGTATTTCTGAAACAAATGAAGAATACTTAAGACGTGCTCATGCTGTATGTCCTGTAACTGTTATTGAAAACAGATATTCAATGATGGCTAGATGGCATGAAAATTTAATGCCTGTATGTAAAGAATTAGGAATCACTTATGTTGCTTTCTCTCCTCTTGCTAATGGGGCACTTACAGGAGCTTATCAATCTAAAAAAGCTTTCGGTAGTGGTGAACAAGACTTTAGACCTGATATGCCTCAATACAGTGAAGAAGGAATTAAAAAGACAAATGAATTATTAGAAGTTGTCTCTCAAATTGGTGAAAAACATCATGCTACAAATGCACAAATGTCACTTGCTTGGATGGTTAATAAATATGATTTCATTATTCCAATTCCAGGATCAAGAAAACTTGATAGACTTCAATCTAACTTTGAAGCAGGTAATGTTGAATTAAGTCAAGAAGAAGTTAAAACAATTGATGATAAATTAAATACAATGGAATTTAAAGTATTTGGAGGTCATTAATGATTCAATTAGATAAAAGGGAAGCTTTTCCCTTTTCTTCTAATCCTTTTGGATTGGTTTATGAAAATGCTATAACTGAAAATAAAGAAAATGAAGTTCAAATACATCCAATTACTTATCAATTAAATGGTATAAAAATTGCTTCTAATATCTATACACCAAAAAACTATAGTAAAGATAAACGATATCCTGCTATTGTTATCGCTGTTCCTAATGGAGCAGTTAAAGAACAAGCAGCTGGACTTTATGGACAAAGACTTGCTGAAAAAGGATATATTACAATTGTCTCTGATTGCATGTTTTTTGGTGAAAGTGAAGGAATGCCAAGACAACAAGATATTCCTTATTATCGTATAGAAGATATTAGAGGGATGATTGATGTTATCTTCTCATTTCCTGGCGTTGATTCACAACGTATCTATGGTTTAGGTATTTGCGGTGGTGGAGGCTATCTGCTTTCATGTGGACAAATGGATAAACGTTTAAAGAAAATAGCTACTGTCTCTATGTTTAATACGGGATCGGTTAGACGTGAAGGCTTTCAAAACAGCCAAGTTGATACCGTGTTAAAAAGACTTCATGAGGTTGCTTCTATTCGAGAAAAAGAATTAAATGAAGATACTTTGATTTATAATGCGAATATGACAGAGATGAAACCAGAAGTAGGGCATCAATTACCAATTGAAATGTATCAAGAAGGTTATGAATATTATGTAGAAACACATTTTCATCCTAATAGTCATTCATGTTTTTTACAAAGAAACTTGATGGATTTGATGGTTTATGATCCAGTTCAATTTATGTATCTTCTTGATCAACCCTTATTAATGATGGTTGGAGATCATGCTGATACAAATTATATGAGTGAACAAGCTTTTGAACTAGCGATTACGACAAAAGAAAAAGAACTTTATTATCTTAAAGATGCAACCCATATACAAACGTATTACAAAGAAAGTGTTGTAAAAGAAGCAATTGAAAAATTAGATATATTTTATAAATAAAGTTGGTGGAAAAATGCAAAAAGCAATTATTGTTTGTCTAAGCAAACAAAAAGATGAAATCATAAATCTATTACAACTTAATGATTATTCTTTTGAACCCTTATTATCAAATGAACAACTTTATTTGATAGGTGATATCGAAGAATATCAAATTAATTTATTAATTAATATTATTAAACACTATAAAATTATTAGAAATGAAACACAATTATATATAAGTTATAGGGAGATATAAAAATGAGTATTTTATTTATTAATGGAAGTCCTAATAAAAATGGAAATACTGTAAGACTTACTAAAAAATTCTTAAAAGATCAAGAATTTAAAACATTAAATCTAGTTGATTATAAAATCTACAGTTATGGTCAAAACTTTGAAGATGATCAATTAGATGAAGTTATTGAACAAATGAAACAAGCAGATACAATTGTTATTGGTTCACCACTTTATTGGCATAGTATGTCAGGAGCTATTCGTAATATTTTAGATCGTTTTTATGGTTATGTAGATGAAAGTTTATTACAAGGAAAAGATATGTATTTTGTTTTCCAAGGATATGCACCTACAAAGGAACAATTAGCTGCTGGTGAATATACAATGAGTCGTTTTGCTAAACTATATGGTATGAACTATAAAGGGATGATTACTGAATAAAAAGACTATAAAGAAACCTAGCTTTTAGGTTTTCTGTATAGCCTTTTTTATAGCTTTAAATATTTTGCAAGTTTGGTGAATTTTGGAATACATATAAAATGTTTATCAAGAAAATTCTTGAAAAAACTGATGAATGTTCCATTAAACAAAGCAACAATAATAGTTCCTATACCAATACCAACAATTCCATGAAATAAGAATAAAGACATGATAAAAGATAAAATAAGGAATGTACAATCAAAGCAAGTTTTAAATATTTTTAAAGTAATATGATATTTTTTTGATATTTCTTGAACAAAAAAATCATAGATTTGAGGATATAAATAAGATTTATAAAACATAGCGACAGCCATTGCTGAAAGTATAAAACCGATAAAAAAATAAACAATACGTAATTGAAAACATATTTCATTTTGAGTTTGAAAGAAAGGAATAATTATTTTCCAAATATCTGCCATTGTTGCATATAAAACACCGGTGATAAAAGAACTCAAATATGCCATTTTAAATTTCTTCATTAAAATACAAAAAACGATAAAAATAATTCCTTCAACAATATATTCTGCCTGACCATAAGTAAGTGAATAAACTTTTTCACTTAAAATATAAGCGGGTCCATTTATAGCAGATAGCCCCATGTTTGCAATAGTCAGTAAGTCTATTGAAAATGATAAAACTAATATTGCAATTAAATACAATATCTCACTATTTATTTTTCTTTTTTTCATTTTAATCACCTCACCATGCATTATAGAAGTATTTATCAATAAAATTAAAAATGTTTCCAAATTGGAAACATTTCTAAACATGTCTACAATTGGTAGATAGTCATTTTCTTTCTATTTCAATGAGGTTCATGTATAGTTAAAGTAGGAGGTGGTATTATGGATAATGATAGATTTGCTAGAACAATAAAAAATGCAAGACTTAAAAAAGGGTACACTCAAAGTCAACTTGCAGATTTACTAAATGTCAGCAACAAAACAATTAGTAAATGGGAAACAGGAGTTTCCCAAACAAAAGGATATTGAGAAATAACCTGTGTTTACCTGCTTGCAAAAATACTAATGTATAAGAGAACGACACTTGAAACAGAGTGTCTTTTTCTATGCAGTGTAACAGCATACTATTTCATTTTTGCTTGATTACCTCAATACTTATTAGTCTATAGTTTGTCAAGGGCTTGTTGCGTAAGCAATGCTGAATAGCACCCTTTACAAATCATGGACTGATAAGTGACTTTTGCAAAAGCAGAAAAGAAATGATGATATTGAAGTATCATGGTATAATGTACATAAAGATAAATTGGAAATTTTTAAGGAAGTGAAATAAAAATGTGTGTGGAATGTTATGTTGATGAAAAAAGAATAACACCGCTGTTAAATCCAATAGAATGTTTACAAAATCATACGCAATATATTTGTGGAACTTGTGGACGGTGTATCTGTATTGAAAAAGAGCCTAAGCGTGGATTGCAAAGATGGAATTTCCCTTTCAAGTCATTAGAAATTGAAAAAATGTATTTGCGTACAGCTGATTACAGTATGAAAAAATCTTGCGGTATTTATGAAATAGAAAGTCAAAATGGCAGACGTTCCTATAAAATTTTTACTAGCGATAATGATTTACAGTTGTACTTGAAAAAGAATAAAGGCAAATTTTGTAAATGTATGAAACCTATTTTCGCTGTCACAGAATATAAAGAATATACAAATACACAAATACGAAAATTGACTTCTAATGAAGTACAGCAATATATGTTAGAACGATAAATACGAATTTGAATAACACAATTTTATAGCCTCTTAGCAGAGGTTATAGTCTATCAATAAAATCCTCCAAAAGCCTTGAAAATAAAGGATTTATCGCAATGTGTTCGCCTTATCCCTTTATATGATTTCACACAAGTTTACTCTCTCCCTGACTGCTTATAAGGGCAAAATCAAGGGAAAGAAAATCCCATAACAAGATATAACAGAGTGTGGCAATCGGAGAACTGTGACATATGTGCGAATATATTATAGTGGAGGATTTTTTAATGAACAAGTATATTTATGATGAAAGCAATGGTCTTTGGTATGAACTGCAAAGAGATTATTATATCCCTTGCCTGACCTTACCAGCCGAAAAAGAAAACAAACCTATCGGTTTATGGGGGCAGCGACACAAACGATATTTACAGGAACATAAGAGGGCGTTTTACGCCACGCTACTCACAAGTGGCAAGTTGAATGCTTATCTTGCGGATGTCGATAAACAGGCGGAGGAACGCTTTGAAAGGATTGTAGAACAGATGAAGCAGGCATAGGGTATCACGGAACGCCTAAAGGCGAAAAATGCCTTAGAATGGGTTGGACAGATGAATAACATTCGGGCTTGTGCTATGGAGATTGTGGAGAGGGAAATTATATTCGCATAAGTAGACAAGGCGGCAGGGAGTAAATTCTCTGTCGCTTATTTTTACTGTATTTTCGTTACGAAACTTGACAAAAATCTCTCCCTTTATTATAATATATGTTATATAACAATAATTATAAAATGGCGGAGAGGTGAAAAATATGCCACCAAAGGTGAAAATTACAAAAGAGATGATTATAGATGCAGCATTTGAGATAGCACGAAGTGAGGGAGCAGAAAATATCAATGCACGAACTGTATCAAAAAAATTAGGCTGTTCCACTCAACCTGTTATGTATCATTTTAAAACAATAGAGGAATTGAAAAAAACTGTATATGTTAAGGCAGATGAGTATCATTCCGAATATATAACTAATATTCAGAGTGAAAATCCGATGAAAGATATTGGACTGAATTATATACGCTTTGCTGAAACAGAAAAAAATTTGTTTCGGTTTCTATTTCAAACAAATGAGTTTATAGGAAAAAATATTTCTGAGTTGATAAATTCTGAAGAATTACAGCCTATTATAGCTATACTGAGTAAAGAAGTAGAGGTCAATACAGAACAGGCGAAAACCATTTTCCGTTCATTATTCCTGATTGCACACGGATATGCAAGTATGTTTGCAAATAACGAAATGACCTATGACGAACAGACGATTATATCTGATTTAGACTTGGTATTTGACGGAACAGTTTATTCATTGAAAGGAGGATTATAATGTATCGTTTATATAAGAAAAATGAATTAAATTTCTCATTGGTTTGGATTATTTCCTATGTTGTTTTGTTTAGTGTTGCTGACAGCTTTTCTGCTTCGCTTGGCACTGAAAAAATAATTGCTGCACCCGTTGCTATAGTTTTTACATTGCTTCTTTTAGTTTTTGTGAGTAAACACAACTTAAAAGAAAAATACGGTCTGTGTTCTTTTAATGGACGCCTTAGAAATTTCTTATATTTTACTCCGCTACTTCTAATTATGAGTATTAACCTATGGAATGGCGTTACGATGAAGCTGTCTGTTTTAGAAACTGTGTTATATATTTTAAGTATGCTCTGCGTTGGATTCATTGAAGAAATTATTTTTCGTGGATTTCTGTTCAAAGCATTATACAATGACAATGTAAAGTTGGCGATTGTTATCTCAAGTGTTACTTTTGGAATTGGACATATTGTAAACTTACTGAACGGAAAAGATTTAATACCTACACTCTTACAAGTTTGTTATGCAATCGCAATAGGTTTTCTTTTTACAATTATTTTTTACAAAGGAAAGAGCCTTTTACCGTGTATTATTGCACATAGTTTTGTAAATTCTTCGAGCGTTTTTGCTGTTGAAAATTCTTCAATGAAGTTTCATATTATTTCAAGTGCAGTATTATGTATTATTAGCTTAAGTTACGCACTGTGGATATTGAAAAAAACAAAACAATTTGATGAATATGAAAATAATGATAGGCGGTGATGATATTATATGCCAACTATTATTTCAGAATGGATATATTGCCCTGTATGCGGCAATAAAACCCGTACTATGATACGGGAAGATACGGAATTAAAAAACTTTCCTCTCTACTGTCCGAAATGTAAGCAGGAAACAATCATCAATGTTCAGGATATGAAAATTACACTTGCAGACAGTAAATAATTATGTATACCGCCGCTATGGATAACACCATACACGGCGGTTTTTGAATGCCTATCGGCTATCTCTGTCAAAGGATTTCTTACGCTGTCTTTGGGGCGGTTTCTGCTTATTGCGTTCCTGTATCTCACGCAGATGTTTTAACACGCTTTGCTTTTCGGGCGGTCTGTACTGTGCCTTAGCGGTGGCTGTCGGTTTCCTGCTGACTTGACGTTCCCATTCGGCAAGGTCACGGTTATATTGTTCTACAACACTTTCCATTTCTCGGAAAGTACGCATAAACGCCTGCACATCGGGATAACCGTCCTCTTTCAGAATATCGGGCAGCTTATCCAGCTTAACGGAGATTTTCTTTTCCGTCTGCTGTATCTGCTCGGTAATCGTTTTACGCTCTTTGCCCTTGAAAATCCCTTTTGTATCGGCAAGCTGCGCTCTCAGTTTTGGAAGAATATCGTCTTGTAAATGACGGATTTCCTTTGCCCCCTCATGCGCTTTTATCATCAGGCTTCGCATATGGCGGAACTCTGCCATATCAATATCAAGTGTAGGCTTGGGCGGCATATCCTTTTCCCTGATAAGGCTTTGCAGAAAATCTTTTGCCTTTGCCACAATCCCACGGAACAGATTAGGTAACCAGCCTTTGCTCATGATTGACTGACTTGCTTTTTCGTGTATCTCGGTCTGCTTGACTTCTAAAATCTTTGCTTCGGAAATACCCGATAACAACGCCATATCCGCTGTCTTGTTCCATTCCTGCCTTGCGGTGTTATCCGCTTCAATCTCGGCGGCTTTGGGATTGTTCTTACCGATTTTCTTGGTGGGAAGATAAACGCTGTTCTTATCAAACACCTTTAACTGCTGTTCGGGATCGGAGATATGCCGATTGATAAGGTCGGTGTAAATCTCTTTTACCTCCCGAAGAAAAGGCTCACTTTTGAATTTATCATCTTTCACGGTAAAGAGGTGGCTTTCGTAAACCTCGCCCTTTTTTATGACGGTACAGCCTTTTCGTATCTGTCCGTCCTCCCCTGTGATTTCTTTCTTGGTGCGTACCCTTTTGCCTGTTTCATCATAGAACACGCTGCGTGTGGCTCTCTTGATGTCAGGTTCAGGAAGCAGTTTTCTTTCGCTGAAGATAAGGTGGATATGATAGTTTGTCTTGCGTTTGTTGTGGTGGAGGGCTGACACGCACTCCACACCATACCGCCTGTGGAACTCCTCCGTAAAATCTTCAAGGACTTCCTGCGGCTCGTATCTTGTATATACTTCAGGCAGGGCGATAATTAATTCCCTTGCTTCAATACATTTGCCCTCTGTACCGCTTCGCTTAAATTCCTGCTGGCTTTCCCTTGCAAGGTTACTCCAAAATTCATTGTCAGCGGTGCGGTAGGTGGCATAGAGATTTTCCTGTCTTGCGTGGCTTGTGATATAGGATATTCTTCCCTTGACATTGGGTAGCTTCGACATCTGTATAAATGAATGTCTTGCCATATACTCCTTTCTCCCGTGACGGGCATACTCTTTTTGCAACCGAGAAATCGGTTGCCGCTGTTTCGGCGGCGTAAGCAGACGGACAGCGAAGAAAACAGTGTGCTGTTTTCTTCTGTATCATAGCGGCGGTGCATTGTCCGAAGCTGTGATACAGTGCCCCCTGCAAGGGCGAAATACCCAGAGTACAAATCGAAGATTTGTGCGAGGGGTGTACTTCGCTCTCAAACGCCGAGGGCTTGGAGAACAGTTATTCTACTTTGCGGACATCGTTTTCATTGAGCAGGTTTCTTCCCTGATTGACACTCATAAATCGCTCTAAAGTATCCCTGCGGATAATCGCTTTTCTGCCGACCTTGAGGACGGGAAGTTTGCCCCAGTCTACCAACTTACGCATTGTATTTCTTCCGATACCCGTACATTCTGCTGCTTCTTCTATGGTTAAACCCATTTTGATGTTGCTCAATTTATCAACCTCCTTTCAAAATACGCATTTTGCAACTGTGTATCTGTAATTATACTTATTTTGCTATCTCTTGTCAACTTGTTTTGCAACTTATTAAGAAATATTTTTGCCTATTATTAAATTTATGGTTGCAAAATAAGTTTTTCTATGCTATACTATCAGCAATAGGAGGTGAAAACCTTGAAAAAAGAAATTACATTCACCGCAAAACAGGTCGGTGAACGAGTGAAAGAACGCCGAACAGAATTAAACTTAACAATGCCCGAACTTGGTAAGCGTGTCGGGGTAAACAAATCTACTATTCAGAGATATGAAGCGGACGGAGTAGACCCGAAGCGTACAATGATTATCAATGGACTGGCAGAGGCACTCCTGACCACTCCCGAATGGCTGACAGGACTTTCCGAAGATAAGGAATATGATAGCCGCACTTTATGTGCAAGGGATATGGAGGAACATATCAAAAAATATCTTGATACGGTTTCTTCTGTGGTAAAGGGAGAACCGCACCAACAGCTGCTCACGACATTCCTCGGAAAGATGATTGACCTCTATACGGTTATGGCTTATCACTTTGCAGACGCAACGGCTGAAGTTGACCGTGTAGCGGAGGACGAAGGCTTAAAGCAGTCCTTACGCCGCTATGCGATTGAGTCAAGGGCAATTATGGAAAGAGTTTACCGTAAAGAAATGGAACTTCCTATCGAGGATATGAAGCAGTTTTTAGATGGGATTTTACATATCTACGATGAGGGACGCACCGCTGTAAAGATGGGCGACCTGTTCGGGATAGTGACAGCAGCTGAAGAAAGGGTTGCTGAAAAAGAAAAATTCCGTGGCTCTTTGACAAGTGAAAACGATGACTGACACTCATCGGCATAAGTAACCTTATTACTTTACGCACACCATATGTCACAGTCCCGATTGCCACGGATAGAAAGGGGAAATTTATCTATGGCAAAAGGTTCTGTAAGAAAAAAAGGTAAAAAGTGGTACGCACGCTTCTACATCGAAGATGAAAGCGGCAGAAAAGTACAGAAAGAGTTTGTGGGAACAGAAAGCAAGTCTGAAACAGAAGCCCTGCTCAGAAAAGCAATCGCTGACTATGAGGAAAAGAAATTCGTTGCGAAGTCTGAAAACATCACGGTTGGTATGCTGCTCGATCTGTGGGTGGAGGAAGAACTGAAACCCGGCAATCTCAGCAATGGTACGGTAATGTCCTATCAAGGAACGGTCAACCGTATCAAACAGCACCCGATAGGAAACCGAAAGCTGAAAACCGTAACCGCCGACCATTTACAGGCGTATATAGACTTTCTCAGCTTTGGAGGCACAAATCCTGACGGTACAACTGCAAAGGCACTCAGCAAAGGGTATCTCCGATTGTTTTCGGCTGTTTTACAAGGGGCGTTCCGTTTTGCAGTATTCCCGAAAAGGCTGATAACCTTTAACCCGATGCAGTATGTGGTATGGCGAGGAAAGAAAGAAGAATACGAGCTGTTCTCTTACGAGGATGGGGAAACAACTTCCACACCAACGCTCAGCTATGACCAGTATCAGAGGTTAGAGGACTTCCTGAAAAAGAAAAACAATCCTGCACTTCTTCCTATACAGATAGCCTATTATACAGGCTTGCGTATTGGAGAGGTCTGTGGTCTGACTTGGCAGGACATCAACCTTGAAGAACAATATCTGACAGTACGCCGCAGTATGCGTTACAACGGGGCAAGGCACAAAACAGAAATAGGGGCAACAAAGCGTAAAAAAATCCGCACCGTTGACTTTTGCGATACGCTTGCCGCAATCCTGAAAACTGCGAAAGCAGAACAGCATAAAAACCGTTTCCGATACGGGGAACTGTACAGTCTTAATTACTATTTGGAGGTCAAAGAAAAAGACCGCACCTATTATGAGGTTTACAGTCTGCCGAGGGCGGAGGAAGTCCCAGAGGGGTACAAGGAATTATCCTTTGTCTGCCTTAGACCTGACGGGGCATTTGAAGCACCGAGTACGGTGGGGATTATGTGCAGGACAGCGAGAAAAAAGTTGGAGGGATTGGAGGATTTCCACTTCCATATGCTCAGACACACCTATACAAGCAATCTGCTTTCAAACGGTGCAGCACCTAAAGATGTGCAGGAACTACTCGGACACACTGATGTTAGTACCACAATGAACATTTACGCTCACGCTACAAGGGAAGCGAAGCGTACTTCCGCAAGACTACTGGATAAGGTAATCGGCGGAGCATAAAAAATTTCCCTTGTTTCGGCTCATAAGGGCAAAAACAAGGGAAAATACATAAGGTTTGAATATTTAATAGGCGATATGCCTTGAAAACACAGGGTTTACAGAGGATTGAATAGATAAATTAGAATTTGTGGAGGAACAAACATGACAAAGAATACTATGATTTTTATTTTTTTAAACATGATATACCTACTTATTTGGCATGCAACAAACAAAATAAGAAGCACTAAAGCTGGTAAAGAACTAGATAATGGGTTTGAATTTTACAATAGTTTAAACACTAGTGATAAAGAAAATTATAGGAAAGAAGATACTAAAATTTTAAATCTTTTCTTTGTGCTTTTCATAATATCTATGGATATTTCCGTTATTCTTCTTTTTAATGAAAATAATCTTTGGATATTTTCATTAGTTGCAGGATTAGTTATTTCATCAGTTGTTGCAATAATATTGAGTATTAATCTTAAGAAGAAATACAAATAAGTGAATAAATTATAGTTTAACCAAAAAATTCCAGTTTGTAGGTTTATTAGATGGGATAAATGATCTTGTAAACTGACGGAGTGATCCAGACACGGCGGTAGGAAAATCTCTTAGATTTTTTCATCGTTTTTAGTGGCTGATTCACTTCGTCAGTTGAGCGAGCCGTGGCGAGCGAACATCAAGCCCCCGTTATTCTAACAAGGGGGGCAGAAAAAACAAAAGACAATAGACATTTACAAGCGGAAAACGTTTTATTTACAGGGTAAAACCGCATTTTGCAATGCGATATTAATTATGCCATTATCACTTGAAAAAGACATAGGAAAGACAATTGATTTCAAATGAGAAATTGATTGTCTTTTTCTTTTGAAGAAATTTAAGTATAGGCAATTATCAAGATACGGTAGTTACCTTTTTTGATTGGAGGAATTTTAGAATGAATGATAAAAACTTTATTGAAGAATTAAGGCAAAAACGTGAAAAATACGGTGTAACACAAACTAGGCTTGCGGTTTGCGACAAATAAGGCAAATAAAACACCATACAGTTATTATGCTTGTAGTTACTACGGGCAGTTTGGCAAAGGTACTTGTTCTATGCACTATATCCGTTATGATGTGTTGTATCAAGCCGTATTGGAACGATTGCAGTATTGGGCTAAGGCAGTATAGCAGGACGAAGAAAAAGGCAAGTACTTTGAAGAAAGCCGAGAACCGTCAAGTAGATGAAAGTTTATTACAAGGAAAAGATATGTATTTTGTTTTCCAAGGATATGCACCTACAAAGGAACAATTAGCTGCTGGTGAATATACAATGAATCGTTTTGCTAAACTATATGGTATGAACTATAAAGGGATGACTACTGAATAAACAACAAGGTCAAACTTGTTGTTTTTTTATCTATTAAGAATTTGGATGCGTCAGAAAAAATAGTATATAAAAACTCATACCAAAATACTATGATATATTTGCGTAATCTGGTATGAATTTTTTGTCCTGTAATTAAGCAATGGCTATCTGATTCTTCTCATAGGACCATTGCATACCGGACATTCTATTTCAACTTCACCATGTTTACCGGACATTCTATCTTCTTCCGCAAATTCACCAATGATCCAGTCAGGAACATTGGCAATATGACCACAAGCAGTACATTTCATTTTGATAAGTGTATCCTTCGCAATCATTTTATCAATTTCTTCGTCTGTCCAAGGACAGTCGTCTGCATTCATTGATGCATTTTTCCCTGTAGAGTCTGTCATTAGGGGTACCTCCTTCAAAAGGATCATATGTATATTCACATTTCATAAGACTGCCACATGAACATAACAAAGGGTCCTTTTGAAATGATTCTATCATATGTGTGCGGTATTTTAGATGGTCGAGTTTGTTTTTTAAATCTTTTTTTCTTTCTTTTAGATTTCTGATACGCTTTTTCTTTTTTTTACCATAAAGTTCATATACCTTTTCAAGTAACTTTTTATTCCTGTTTGAATAGAAGCCATAGTATCTGACCATTTTAAAGTTTTCATCAGGACAGTGGAGGATGAGATTGTTTATAAAGTTTTCAACACTTTCATATACTTCGATATATTTTTCATCTTCATGACGGTTGTACCACCATCTGATCATCTTTTTGTCATCTTCATATTTGATGATGCGATTTTCAGCCATGGGAGGTCTGGAAGTGTATCTGGTAATGTAATTGACGCAATCATCAACATTATTGTCGTCATTGTCTTTTTCTTTCTTTTTAGCGTAGACATAAAAGCCGTTTACAAGTTCATCATAGAATCTCTGTTTAAGATAACGAAAATGTTTGAGCTTTTGTTTAGAAAGAAGATCAAGGACCTGATACATCCATGTCTTTCTGAGTTTTTCATAGGAAATAAAAGAAAAGTTCTTCATTTTATTTTTTTTGGTATCAAAAGCTTCTTCGCAAACAAGGCAGTGGATATGGGGATTCCATTTCAAATCTCTGCCAAAAGTATGTAAAGTCAAAACAGAACCGAAGACGATCTTGTTTCTGTCGTTTTTATAGGAGTAAGGGCATTTGTTTTTTTTAAGATAGATCTTTTTCTTTTTGATTTTTCTGTACTTTGCGTCATTAAAAATACAGGCAAGGGTATTTCTGGCAGCGATAAAAAGAAGATTCAAAAGGGACCTGTCCTTAATAAAATAACCTCTTAAAAGATCAGGGATAGTAAAGACGATATGACGATGCTTGGCATCAAGGGCAATAGAGGAAATATGGGCAGCACGTAATTTAGCCTCTTTGGTACCACAAGAAGTACAGAGTTTGGAATGACATTTGTGAGGGACGATAGATTCGTTACCGCAATGAGGGCAGACAAAAAGATCATAGCCAAGATAGATGGAACCACAAAGAATAGTTTTCTGGATGGTATCATAGGTAATGTTTCTGATCTTGCCTCTATTATAAAGAGAGCGGATATAGTTGATGTTGTCATTAAAGATATAGGAAAAAGATTCCTTGCCTTTGATTTTATCAACATGATTAAAATTGTATAAAGTAAGACAGTCAGCATAGTTAGTATCATCAATCATAAAATCACCAACTAACATTTTAAAGAAAAAGGTAATAATCTTCAAAGATTATTACCATGTGGACAAAATTTATTTTGTCCCTTTTTTATGTCTACAATTGGTAGATAGTCATTTTCTTTCTATTTCAATGAGGTTCATGTATAGTTAAAGTAGGAGGTGGTATTATGGATAATGATAGATTTGCTAGAACAATAAAAAATGCAAGATTTAAAAAAGGGTACACTCAAAGTCAACTTGCTGATTTACTAAATGTCAGCAACAAAACAATTAGTAAATGGGAAACAGGAAGAGGTTATCCTGATATTACCTTACTTGCTAAAATAACATCTGTTTTAAAATTAGACTATGAAGAACTCCTTCAAAGCAATGAATATATTATTCAAAAAAGAAAGAAAAAAAGAAAAGATATTTTTATCATCAGTATTGTTTGTTTTATTTTTGCAATTACACTAATTGGTATGTATAAAGTCCAAAAACAGCAAAAATATGAAAATAATTATAATAATATCATTCAAAGATTATGCAGTGATTATTATGTAGGTGACCAATTGGCTTTAGCTTATCGTGAACCTGCTTCGTTAGTGGTTATGTATTCGGGTGGGTTGACACAAAAGAAAGTTATTCAATTTTGTGATTATTTAAATATTAATGATTTTAAAAAGATTAAAACAATTAAAACAGAATTTTCAAATAATCCTACAATTTCTTATATTAATCAAGATAATCAAGAAAAACAATATGAATTTTATATTATGAGTCAAAAAGGTGATATAAAAGTAACGATTGTCATACTTAAAAATAATATCATTAAAATCCTTGATGATGAGAATCATCAAGTTCATTATTATCAAAGTCAAAATATAAATTATGAAAAACTTAATATAGATCATTTACCTTGGTAATACCAAGGTATTTTTTTATGAAAATGTTATAATTTTTGTAACATATGATACCTTTAAAAAGTATTACTAATGAAAGGAGGTTTTTGTATGGAAGAAGTGATTCAACGAGAAAAAGAACTGGTTTATCGTTTAGCTTTTAGTCAATGTCATCAAAAAGATCAAGCAGATGATATCTTCCAAAATGTGATGTATCGTTATATGAAAAGAAAACCAGTTTTTGAATCTTTAGAACATGAAAAAGCTTGGTTTATAAGGGTAACACTTAATTGTAGTAAAACATCTTTGAAGTCTTTTTGGCATAATAAAATAGATGAAATCGATGAACAAACTTATATTTTTGAAAAGCAAGAAATTGATTTGACCCCTTATTTAAATAAGCTTTCTAAAAAGTATAATGTAGTTCTTTATTTATTTTATTATGAAGGATATTCAACAAAAGAAATGGCAGAATTATTACATATCAAAGAAAATAATGTTCGTGTTTTATTAAACCGAGCAAGAAATCAATTAAGAAAGGAGATAGAGGCTGATGAAAAATAAATCATTTAAAAATTATTATGATGAAATTCAAGTTGATGAAAATCTTCTTCAACAAATTCCTATAAAAAAACATCATTACTATAAACCTATTTTGATTATTTCTTGTGTAGTTCTTTTATTTGTATTAGGTATTCAAAACAAAGAAACAAAAGATACATTTGAAATTCTTGCTTATAATCAAACCTATAATTCTATTACTATTCAAGCAACACCGATGGATTATTATTTAATTCATGATCAGGTCAATATAATGGATAAAGTGCAATTGAAAAAGAAATATGAAGAAAAGTATTTTTCTAAAAAAACAGATTTTAAACAATCGCAATTAGATTTAAAAAATTATGATGGAAAATATTATTTAGATGGGTATCTTACAACAAGTTATTTTACAGTAGATGTACAAAGTGATGAAATTGAATCAATTCGTATTGTTCAAGGAGGAAATCCTTTGGAGATTCATCTAGGTGGAAAAGTCTATCAAAGTGATACTACGATTTCTTATGATCTTTATAAAAAATATTATCATACAAAAAAAGGCTTAAAAGTTATTTGGAAACCAGAAGATTATCTTTTTAACTCTAAGATAAAAGATATTTCTGATAATTTTAGAATTGAAGTGAACTATAAATCAAAAGCAAGTAAACTTTTTGAAATAGAACTTTCTTTTAATCAAAAAGGACAAATGTTTGTTCAAAAAAGAAAAGCAAAACGTACAGAAATTAATACTGAATTAAAGCAATCAAAACATAAATACTTACGTTTTAGTACTTTAAGTGAATCAGAAACAATCAAAGAATTAAAAGAACTCCTTCCTCAAGAAGTTATAGATGAATTGATGAAAAATGGTTATGTTTATGAAGATAAAAAAGAAAATTATTTTAATTTCAGTAATGATAAAGATGAACCAACTTTAAGACTTGATGTTAGTTATGATAAAAATAACAAAATCATTCAATATGTTTCAAAAGAATATGGTTTTACAGATAGTATTACATCAACTCTTGAAAAAGACCCAATAGAAATTATTAAACATGCACAAGATATTTTGATGAATCAACAACTTCCTCTTACAGAAGTCATCCTTCCTAGTCATTATAGTGGAGGAAACTATAAAGCATATATTGATGATTCTTATCAATATGTTATTCAAACAGATATCAATATGCTTGTTCGTATAGAAAAAAGAGAAGAAAATGATATTGTAGAAAAAGAAGTCACTTCAAATATTTATAGCTATGATGATATCACTTCAGCAATTAATACAGTTATTAATTATTTTAATGAAAATTTTAAAGGCTGTACATTAAAAGAAATTTATTATGCGGGAGATAATGAAAATTATTTTAAAGAAATACTACAACAATATGGTGCAGATGAAGCTATTGTTTTAACATCAACATTTGATGTTGATGGAAGTGGTGGAGATGGTTCTTTAAATCCTAATAGTACTTATAAAGATTGGATTTGGTTACTTGTAAGAAATAAACAGGGTGAATGGAAACATGTAGATCATGGTTATTAAAATGGCATAAAAAAGATGAGCATCCATCAAGGATGCTCAATCTCTATACAAACATTACACTTCCAACATGGTTATTATAAACTATTTTATTGAATAAATTAAACAAAATAATTAAAAAAATTAATTTTCACATAATCCATTGATAGAAGAGTATAAAATAGAAAAAATAATTATTTTGATAATAAGTTTTTTATTATTTATTATGTTATTTTAGTTTGTAAAAATGAATCAGTATAATAATATAATTCCTTTTTAACAAATTATTTCCCAAGAAATAATTCATAAATTGGAAGATTTAAAATAAAGGAGAAAGATGATGACGAAAGAGAAAATAGAAAATAAATTATTTTGGCATTATTTATCAGGAGCTAACTATATAAAATTCAAGTGATTTTATGAAAAAGTTTGAAAATATTTAAAAATTTGAATTTTCAGTTAGAAATGAAAGAGAACATTGAAAAGTGAATAGTGATTTGTAATTTTGGACATGCTGAAAAAGACCTCGAAAGGCCATTTTTAAAATTTTCAAGTGCTATCTTAACAGTTGAGGATCAAACTGTTGATTTGTTTTTAAAAGATGATAGATGATTCTAAGCAGCTTTCTTACACAGTGTCCTTGAGCACAACGATGACCTTTGCCTTGAGAAATCTTTAACTGATAATACTTATTGAACACAGGATTGTGTCTTATTACAGGAAGTATTATCTGATATAGGGTCTTCCTTAAATATTTGGATCCTTTCTTGGTAATAGCTGTATGTTGTGCATTGAACTGACTTGATTCATAGTGTAAAGGAGCAACTCCTGCAAATTTAATGATTTGAGAAGGCTTAGAATAGTTGCTTATATCTCCTAATTCCGCTAGAATAGAAGTACCAGAGAAGTGAGATATTCCTGGTATGGATAGGATAGGAGAGTTATTTTGGATGGAGAACTCTTCTATTTTTTTATCTATTTCAGTTAGCTGTTCTTCAATCAGTTCTATTTGAGCGGTTAAATGTTTTATTTGAATAACTTCCGCTAATGAAGAAATCCCAATAGAAGATATGGCACATTCTTTAAGTCTTTCAGGAGTTAAAGAAATACGATTGCCTCTGCCTTCGATTTCAAAGCATTTACGGATGGTTCTGATATCTGTATTGGCGATATTTTCAGCACTCCCAAACATTTTAAGAATATTCATATAAACAATGCCATATTTAGAATTGAACAGTTTATTGAATTCAGGAAACACGATATCGATACATTTTTGAAGACGATTCTTATAGACATTTTCCTCTTCTTTCAAATTATGATGATGTCTTGTCAGCTGTTTTTGTTCATAAAGATCAAAGCTGTTGACTTTAGTGATACGATATTGTTTTTTACGCTCAGGAGTATCAAGAACATCACAGATATTGATTGTATCGAGCTTATCATTTTTAGTAATACCACCTTGCATCTTACGATTGAAATCAGTTGTTTTAGGATTAATTAAAGCAACAGTATATTGTAAGTCTAGAAGGTATTTCAACAAAGCAAAATGATAATGTCCCGTATCTTCCATACCAATAAGAATAGAATCTTTTGGATAAGATTTGATTTCTTGTACTAGAAAATCAAAACCTTCTTTGTCATTAGAAAAAGAAACAGGCTGAGAGATGATCTCACCAGTTTGTTGATCCATGACACAAAAGAAATGTTTGTTTTTTCCAATGTCGATGCCAATTAATTTCATATGTAAAAAATCCTTTCAAAGTAAATTATGTGAAATGGTGTCCACAACACTTAAACCACAAAACCTGGTTCAAAATAGGAATTCAAAGACTCATCTAACTAATCATTGTTTAGGAATAAGGTGTGGTAAGAAACTCCTCAAAGTAGTCGAGCCACAAGGAGTAAAATACAAATCCACATTCACATATTTCAATATTACAGAATACACAAAACGTAATCAATCGCGGATAAATAAGATTGATAGAAAGGAATGTATATTGTAGGTGACTACTCAGATGGGTCAATTACAATATACCAGGAGTATTAGCACTTATTTGGGTTTGTATAGAAATTGATATTTATCCTGTTAGAAATACTGATGAGTATTATTTGGGTGGATATAATCAATTAAGTTGTTTATGCTTGATTATTTTAGGAATTTTGATTTATAAAGTAATAAAGATCATCTCTTTGAAGAAACAATTAAAAAAGGCACAGTTGTGCATAGAGCATAAATAATGCTTGTTTGTTTTTTTGCGATAGATGCACAAGAAAAATATTTTTTCTTGTCTTTAAAATAAAATATCTCTAAAATACACCTAGACACTAAATGTCACCTTGCTACTGTCAAAAGGCGAGGTGGCATTTATTTTTTTAGGAGGAAATTTATGAAAAAAGAATTAAAAATGCCCAAAACAAAATTTGAAGCTATTGTTTTTACAGCTATTACAGCTTGGATGGTGGTTTATGTGATGAATTACATAAACATCACTGTGTTAGTGAAAACTATAAAGAAAGTATATTTCGTCGAGAAAAAATCATGGCTACTGATTTAGGTAATAATATTGCTATTCCTCATGGTAGTGAAAAAGAAATTATAAAATCTAAAATCGTTATAGCAACCTAAAAAAAACTATTTTATGGAATCAACATCAAGTACAGATTATTTTTATGATTGCTATGAATATGAAAGAACCTCAAGTAACTAAAAATACTTTAAAAGATCTTTATGCAGTTATGGATAATAAACAAGCCATGCAAGTTTTATTAGAAACCAAAGATGCTAAAGATGTTATTGAATATCTTAAAGCTTAAGAAGAAATTCTTAGGCTTTTTTCTTAATTTAGGAAATCCATTGTTTCATTTCATTGTAAAGATTATTGTAAAGATGAAATGGAGGCATAATGATGAAAAAAGCAGCAATTATAATAGCATCAGGTTTTGAAGAAGGTGAAGCTCTAACAATTGCAGATATTATAAAAAGAGCACATCTTCAATGTGATTTAGTAGGTTTTGAACAAGAGGTTAAAGGAGGACATGAAATCATTGTAAGATGTGATCACATCTTAAATGAGACACTTCTTGATTATGACATGGTTATTTTACCAGGGGGTTATGGTGGAGCAGAAGCGATGAAAAATAACCCAACACTTATTTCATATTTACAACAAATGAATGAAAAAGGTAAATATGTTTGTGCTATGTGTGCAGCACCTATTGTTTTAGAAAAAGCCAATTTATTAGTTGATAAAAAATTTACAGCTTATCAAGGCTATGATCAAAAGATAAAACAAGGAACTTATTTAAATGACAAAGTGGTCATTGATAGCAATATTGTTACAAGTAGAGGACCAGCAACAGCTTATGGATTTGCTTATAAACTTGTAGAATTATTAGGTGGAGATGATTTAGCAGTTAAAAAGAGAATGGTTTATTTTAATGCATTTGATGTCAAGGAGGATGAATAAAATGGGATGTGTTGCAGTATTAATGGCTGAAGGATATGAAGAAGGAGAAACATTAACAATTGTGGATTTACTTCGTCGAGGGGGATTAGAATGTCATACGTTTAGTTTTAATGAAGAATTTGTAAGAGGAATGCATGATATGTATGTTAAAGCAGATAAGCTTTTTAATGATGAAATTAAAAATTATGATATGCTTGTTTTACCTGGAGGAAGACCTGGTGGTCAAAATTTATTAGAAAATCAAGATGTGATTTCACTTGTTCAATATTTTAATGAGCATCATCAATATATAGCAGCAATGTGTTCAGGAACAGTTGTGTTAGAAAAAGCCAATGTCATTAAAGGTAAAAAAGTAACAGGATATACAGGTTATCAAGATAAACTTGTAAGTGGAGATTTTGTAAATGAAGTCGCTGTTTTTGATCAAAATATTGTAACGAGTCAAGGACCAGCAACACCTTATCCTTTTGCTTTTAAAATTTTAGAAGTCTTTGGTAAGGATGTTACTGAAATGAAAGAAAGACTAATGTATAATTTTGCTGGAGGAAGATAGAAAGAGAGTGATTGTATGCTTTGTGGAAAGTTACCGATTGTTTTTTTAAGTACTTTAGCGAGTGAAAAGAAAGATTCAACGAATAGTCAAATTGCAACGTATTTATTAAATCATTTAGATGATATTAAGGATATTGGTATTCAAGAGATGGCAAAGGAATGTTCTGTAGCGATGAGTTCTATTTCAAGGTTTTGTAAGGAAATAGGATTAAATGATTTTAATGAATTGAGAGAGTTATTGATTTCAACAAAGATGAATTTTGAACAATATTCTTCATCTTCTAAGGCTAAAAATCGTTTAGAAGAATATAGTTTAAAAGTTAAAGAAAGTATTACAATGGTAGAAAAATCAATAGATATGCAACAAATAAATGCCTTATGCAAAGAAATCCAAAAATATCAACAAGTAGGTATCTTTGGTTTATTAAAAGCAGGAGCAGTTGCTTTTAATTTACAAAGTGATTTATTGATGTTAGGAAAACAAACTTATTCACATATTTCCTATAAGCAACAATTACAATATATTTCATCAACTAATGAAGATGATTTATTGATTATCTTTTCTTATGCAGGATGTTATTTTGATTATCCTGATATAAGAACTTTAAAGAATAAATTAAAGAAACCACAAATTTGGTTGATTTCAAGTAAACAAGAAAGTTATCCAGATTTTATTGATCATGTGATTACCTTTGATTCTAAACAAGATCAAAACAGTCACCCTTATCAATTACAATTTATTGCAAGTTTAATAGCTCAAGAATATGCAAGGAGGATTTGATCCTCCTTTTCTTAATTTAGGAAATCTAATGCGTTAGAGATTATAAAGTTATATGTTTTTGTTGAGGTGAAAATTATGATCAATAAAAGTTATAAACATTGGATGATTGTTTTTTTATGTGTTGTTTAGCAGCCAGTTCTATTGGTTTATGTACCAATGCGATAGGTGTTTTTTATACACCTGTAGCTAAAAGTTTAAAAGTGTTAAAAGGAACTTTTGCGATGCATGCCACACTTTCAACTTTAGCGACAGCATTAACTTCATTAAAGATGTCAAAAGTGATTAAAAAATATTTCTATAAAGAGGTCTTACTAATAGGTGTTATTTTATCAAGTGGTGCAACTTGGTTGATGTCTTATAGTACATCTGTTTATTTATTTTATATTTTAGGTATTTTAAGAGGAATCGGTGTAGGTATTTATGGAATGGTTCCTATTACAGTTGTTATTACAAATTGGTTTGATAAAAAACATGGCTTAGCGACGAGTTTAGCATTAAGTTTTAGTGGACTTTCAGGGGCTATCTTTTCACCTTTATTAAGTTCATGAATTACTTGTTATGGTTGGCAAATGACTTATCGTTTCATGGCTATCTGTATTCTTGTTTTAGTTCTTCCAGCATTAATTGTTCCTTGGAATATTGATCCTCGAAAAGAGCATTTACTACCTTATGGTTATCAAAATAGAAAAGAAACAACTAAAGCTCAAAATAATAAAATAAAGTTACTAACCATCAGTTTCCTTTGTATGTGTTTATTTACTCTTTTACATACTTCAATTACAGGGATTTCTCAACATCTATCAGGTATTGCTGTAAGTATTCATTTATCAGTTACTATCGGAGCAACTTTCATGTCATTTACCGTGATAGGCAATATTAGTACTAAATTATTAATTGGATTTTTAAGTGATTTATTAAGTCCTATAAAAGCAGTAATCATGATGATTCTAATAAATTGTCTTTCTTTAGTTCTATTATTTTTGGGAGTGATTCATCAAGAAACGCTTTTACTTTATATCGGTTCATTGATGTTTGGTTCTATTTATTCTGTGGGTGCTGTAGGGATTCCGATGTTAACACGTTATTTCTTTGGAAATGAAAACTATGCAAGAACTTATTCTGTTATTGGTTTTCTTACAAATGTAGGAAGTGCCAGTTCATTAACATTAATTGGTTATTTATATGATTTTACACAAAGTTATCAAATTGTTTTTATTATCGCTTTATGTTTTCATCTTATAAATTTGATATTGTTAGTTGTTATTTGTTTACGTTATAATGGCGTAGGTGATAAATAATGAAATATTGTAGTGAATGTGGAACTAAACTTATAGAAAAAGAATGTGGCATAGATGGACTTGTGCCTTATTGTCCAACATGTAAACAATTTCGTTTTCCAATGTTCAATAGTGCAATTTCAACGATTATCTTTAATCCTACAAAAGATAAGATTTTGCTTATTAAACAATATGGAAAAGATTTCAATGTATTAGTAGCTGGATATATTACAAAAGGTGAAAACGCTAAAGAAACATTGATTAGAGAAATTAAAGAAGAAGTCAATTTAAATGTAGTTGATTATACATATAATGATAATGAATACTATCAACCATCAAATACTTTAATGCATAATTATGCAGTTGTTGTTGACAGTGAAGATTTTAAACTGACAAATGAAGTTGATGAAGCTCATTGGTATTCAATTGAAGAAGCAAGAAAACAAATCAAACAAGGCTCTCTTGCTCATTCATTTTTAGAAAGATATTTAAAAAAACAGCATTAGCTGTTTTTTTAATACAAATCTTCTCCATTTGTTTCAATGACTTTTTTATACCAATAAAATGAATCCTTTTTAATTCTTTGATAAGTTCCATTTCCTAAATTATCTCGATCTACATAAATAAATCCATATCTTTTTTTAACTTCACCTGTACCATTAGAAACTAAATCAATACATCCCCAAGTTGTATAACCTAGCAAATCAACTCCATCTTTTTCAACAGCATCTTTCATGTTATGAATATGTTGTCTTAAATAATCAATACGGTAATCATCATGAATAGAACCATCTTGTTCAATAATATCTTTCGCTCCTAAACCATTTTCTACAACAAATAATGGTTTTTGATAACGATCATAGAGTTCATTAAGAGTACTTCTAAATCCTAAAGGATCAATAGCCCAACCCCAATCACTTTCTTTTAAATAAGGATTTTTAGCAGAAGAAAAAATATTACTTTCTGATTGTTTTCCTTTAGATAAATCACTACTACTTACTCTTGATGAATAATATGAGAAACTTACAAAATCCACGGTATTTTCTTTTAATAGTTCTTTATCTCCTTTTACAAAAGGAATAGATGCATTTCTTTCTTCAAGCCATTTTAATGCATAATTATGATAATAACCTCTTGCTTGAACATCTGCAAACATATAGACTTCTCGATTATCACAAATTGCTTTCCAATAATCTTCTGGTTTACATGTTTCAGGATAATAAGAACCAGCAGCTAACATACAACCAATTTGATTATTTGAATCTATTTCATGAGCAAGTTTTGTGGCCATGGCACTTGCTAGAAGTTGATGATGAACAGCTGTAATCATAGCTTGTGTTTCATTTTCACCTTCTTCAAAACAAAGACCAGCAGCGACAAAAGGAAAATGTAAAATCATATTGATTTCATTAAAAGTCAACCAATATTTAACTAATCCTTTGTATCTAATAAATAAAGTTTTACAAAGCTTGTAGAAATAATTAATCATTTCTCTACTTCGCCAACCACCGATTTTTTTAATTAAATACATTGGACAATCAAAATGATTAATAGTAACAAGAGGTTCAATACCATATTTATGGCATTCTCTAAAAATATCTTCATAATATTTTAATCCTGCTTCATTTGGTTTTTCTTCATTACCATTTGGAAAAATACGTGTCCAAGCAATAGATAAACGAAAAGTTTTAAATCCCATTTCACCAAATAAAGCAATATCTTCTTTATAATGATGATAAAAATCAACAGCAGTTAAAGCTGGATAAAAATGTTGATCATCAAAATCATACATTTTCATTTTACCAGTACCAACTAAATAACGATCTTCACCTAAAGGCATAAGATCTACATTAGCAACACCTCTGTTTCCTTCATTTGCTCCACCTTCACATTGATTGGCGGCTGTCGCACCACCCCATAAAAAATCTTTTCTAAATCCCATTTGTTGTTTCTCCTTTACTTTTAATTACAAAGGTATTATAGAAAATATATAGAAATTAAATAAAAAAGTTTCCAAAATGGAAACTTAATACATCAAGATAAAATCAAGAATATGTCTTAATAAATAATCATTATATTTATCATTTAATGTTGGAATATACAAATAGTTCTTTGAAAAGTTTATATTATCTTTACAACTAATCAGCCATGTATTAACTGAACACTTTAAAATATGATGCACCACTCTTTTATCAAAGTAAAACGTATTTCCATTGATACTAATGAGTAAAAGAAGATCACTATCTTGAAAATTATATTCTTTTTCAAAATCAACATCACAGATAATAGTTTCTTTTTGTTTTGCGGAAAGTTCATTTTGAATATAGGTACAAAGAGTTCTTGCATGACCATGACCATAAACAAAGATACGTTTACTTTTCTTTATATCATTTACTAATTTTAATAAATTGATTTCATCAATTTGATTCATTGTATAATGTAATTCATCAATGATGTGATTTGTAAAAGATGAAAATTGTTTTTCTATACTATTCTGTAATGAAAATAAGGTTTTATTGGTTCTTTCTATACTAGAAATATTATCTAAACAAGCATCTTTAAAATCTTTCATAGTTTCATAACCTAAAGATTTTACATATTTAGAAATTTGACTTTTTGATGTATGACAGGAAAGAGCAATTGCATCAATAGACATAGTTGGAATATCATTTAAGTTATTTTTAACAAATGAACTAATAATATATTTAGGAGAAAATTCATCGTTAGAATTTAAAATAATATTTAACTTATCAATAAGCATCTTTATTTCCTCCCCTCAATATCATTTTATCATATTATTTCTATTTACCAACATTTTCAATAGATGTTTGAATTGTCTTTTCACCTAATTTCCATTTAGCAGGACAAACATTATTTCCGTGTTCGTATACAAACTGACAAGCATGTAAACGTCTTAAAAGTTCTTCAGCATTTCTACCAACATTTCCAGCATTGACTTCATAGACAACGATTTTACCTTCAGGATCAATAATAAAACTTCCTCTTTGAGCTAAACCATCATTTTCATCAAAGACATCAAAATCATAGGTCAGTGAATGTGTAGGATCGCCAATCATTGGATATTCTATTTTAGAAATGTTTTCAGAAATATCATGCCATGTCTTATGAGCAAAATGGGTATCTGTAGAAATGGCATAAATTTCACAATTTACTTTTTTGAATTCTTGATATTTTTCTTGTAAATCCTCAAGTTCAGTAGGACAAATAAAAGTAAAGTCAGCAGGATAAAAGAAAAATAAAGTCCATTTTCCTAGTAAATCCTTCTTTGTGACTTTTTTAAATTGTTTTTGATGATAAGCATAAACTTCAAAATCATCTACTTCTTTATAAAGTAAAGACACAAAATCACCTCCATCTAAAGTATGTGAATAAAAACTTAAGATTATCATCACATAATTCACAATAATTCTTTACATATTTGACACAAAAAAGTTGTATAGAGTTCACAAAAGCTGGGTATATTAAACATGTAAAAGATAAAACAATCTTTTACAATATGAATAGTTTTTCATATTCCCTTCCCAATTATATATATCAAAGAAAGCCGAGAGGCTTTTTTTGCGTTTGAAAAGAACTTTTCATAATTTCTATTTATTTTAAAAAGAAAAAGATAAAGACTTTTCAAAATGTTTTACATAAAAGAAATCAATTTATTTACTTGTTAGAATAAGTGTGTAGTTGAAGGAGGAATTTCAAAATGAAATTAATGTTAGTTTGTAATGCAGGAATGTCAACAAGCATGTTGGTATCTAAAATTGAAAGAGCAGCAAAAGATCAAGGAATAGAACTTGAAGTAGCAGCATTTCCACTTACTCAAGCTGAAAAAGCTATTAATGATTGGGATGTTGTCATGTTAGGACCCCAAGTAAGACATTGTCTACCACAACTAAAAAAAGCAACAGATAAAACACCTATTGAAGTCATTGATATGAAAGATTATGGGCTTATGAATGGGGCAAATGTTTTAAAGAAAGCATTAGAAATTGTAGGAAATAAATAATAAAGGGGATGATTCTTTTGGATGAATTTTATAAGGATTTATATATGGATATTTTTAAAAAATGGATTTGTCTCCAAAAAAGTCCAAATTATAGAATTAAAGAATATAAAGATATTGTTCAAATAGAATCATCGTATGGTATTGCTGAAGTGACTTTTAATTTATATTATATTATTGAATTAAAAGTCACTTCTAAAAAAAGAAAAGAACTTGATTTTTATTTACATTTTCAAATGAATACGCTTAAACATGCAGTTTCTTTATTTAATGAAATGATTACATGTTTATTAAAACTAGACTATGAAGCAAAAACAAAAGTTCTATTATGTTGTAGTGGAGGTTTAACAACAAGTTACTTTGCTCAAGAAATTAATAAGGCAAGCAAATTACTAAAAAATACAATAGAAGTTAGTGCGGTAGGTTATAACCAGCTCTATCAAATTGGTCAACAATTTGATTTCATTTTCTTAGCACCACAAATTTCTTATTTACATGCACAAGTTCAAAGTATTTTAAAAGATCAAGTTGCTATGAAAATACCTCCACTTGTTTTTGCTCGTTATGATGTAGGAACATTGCTTAAGATGATTGAAAATTCAAAGAGTAAAAAAATAATGCATGTTCAAGAAAAAGAAAATGACTTAAAGCTAGATATTAAGAATAAGCAACAAATAGCTTGTTTAACAATTTTTAAAAATAAAAACTTACTAAATTTCTGATTATCTTTTCATAAGTTGGTAAATGCCGATATATCCCGTATTTTAGGGCTTTATCGGTATTTTCTTTTTGGAAGATACCTTGCATAAGCTGGCATTTACCAGCATGAAAATGCAACCAAAAGTAGTAAATGAGTAGTAAATATAAGCTCCGATATTAACAAGCCAGCCTTTCCAGCTCCGCTTTTGCAGATTGAAATGTACCGTGTGCGTAATAACCAAGTGTCATGGTTATGTTAGCGTGTCCCATGAGATATTGCAGGGTGTTTGGGTTCATTCCTCTATTTGCCATATTCGTACAATAAGTATGTCTGAATGAATGTGGTGTGATGTTCGGTAACTTATCCGTGTGATATTTGTTATACTTCTTAATCAATCCTCGCACCATGCCCTCATAGTTTCCTGCAACTTTAGGCAAGCCCTCACGGTTTAAGAATAGGAAATTGCTGTAACCACCTACAATCAGCGGTTGTGCTTTTCCTCTGTTCTTTAGTATTCTTTGGATTGCTTGATATGCCCGTTCTGTCAATGGAAGTTCCCGTTTTCCGTTTTTGGTCTTTGGTGTTTCAATATAGTAGCCCATTTCGCTGTCTTTCAATAACTGGTGGTCTATATTGAGTATTCTGTTCTGCATATCAATATGCGTCGTCAGTCCGCAAAATTCAGAAATACGAAGTCCCGTTTCCAGCAGAAGCACAACCTCATCATAATACTTACTATAAATCTTGTCCTTTTCCATAAAGGCAAGCAGGCGTTCTTCCTGCTCTGGTGTAAGGATAACTTTCTGCTCTGTATCATCTTCCAGAACATCACTTAGCTTAAATTCAAATGGGTTCTTTCTGATACAGTCGTCTTGTATCGCCATGTAAAATGAAGCTTTCAAGGAACGCTTATAGTTATCAATCGTTTTATAGGCATATCCTTTTTCGCTCATTCTGATAGCCCATTCTTTAGCGTCCGACTGCTTAACAGTATCAATCGCCCTCATACCCAATGGGTCATTTTTCAGAGCATTCATAAGATACTGTCGTCCCTTTTCAGTAGCCCTTTTGATGTTCTTTCTTTGGCTGTTCTTCTTGTCGTAGAGTTGGCAGACTGTCATTTTACCGCCTGCTGTGTCGATACCGTCGTTAAGGTCTTTTTTGATTTGTGCTTCTTTTTCCCTCAATGAAATATCATCACGTTTTCCAGCAGGTGTCTTGTCTGTCGGTACAAGTTTCCAAGAATAGATAAATTGTGGCTTTCCGTATATATCGGTATATTTGTAAACGTATCTTCCGTCTTTTCGCTGGCTCTCTCCATTACGCAAATTGCGATTTTTACTGTCTTTTCGTTTTACATTAGACATAGTGTAAAGCTCCTTTCCGTCATGGAATGAGCCGTGATACGCTATATCTTATTATACCATATCTACGGCTCAATGACATTAGATTTCGTCCAATGTATCTATGATTTTTTCAAATTGTTTTCGCTTAATCTGAATACGATTACCGTTCACGATAACCCAGCCAGCAAGCGATATATCAATGACTATGTGCAGTATGTAAAATCAGACTTCTTGGCAGGGCTTGGCTTTGGAGCGACCCAGCAGTTAGGGGAAACTACGGGTATCTATATGGGCTATTCCGTTGATACGGGAAGAAATGTGTACCTGCAACCGTCTTTAGCTTCGCAGGGCGTAAAAGGTACAGTTACCAACGCTTTAGCGTCTGCTTTTGTCGGTTCGCTTGGCGGTGGAAAGTCGTTCTGCAACAATCTTCTGGTGTATTATTCGGTGTTGTTTGGCGGTCAAGCAGTCATTTTAGACCCCAAAGCCGAGCGTGGCAACTGGAAAGAAACACTTCCAGAAATCGCCCATGAAATCAATATCGTAAATCTTGCCAGCTTTTGACGGTGCAGGAGCTTCTTAAAACTGTCGTAACAGAAGCGGTAATACAGAAAAGCGACCAATGCACAAACACCAGTCGCTATCAGTATGGTTATGAAGTTGTAAGGGGAAAGCGTCAAGCCGTTTTCTAACAAGCTGAAATGCTCCCAATCGGTACGCATGAGCTGTTTGATATTGAGTAGCAGGAGAACCGCCACGAACACAAACAGAAGCGTCCCTATGGAAAAGTGGTAGACAAGGTGCTTGTCGCTGGCTCTGATACGGTGTCCTTTGTTCCAAATCTTACGCATAAATCAATCACTCCTTTCTGGGTGTGAAAAAGCAGTCAATCCTAAGACTAACTGCTTAAATACACATACATATTAAATTGATAAATTGTTTTTAGTTTTACTAATACCTTTGCAATAGGTAATCAATAACTTCCATGCACCTCGTCCTAATAAGAACAAGATTATCCCCGTGATTAGTGATAAGATAAATACTGGGATAGGGCTTAAAGCTGTATTTCCAAATTGAAAACCAATATAATCTACATAAGGAATATTCAAATGTAATAAATAATCTACTAATTTTATAATCCCTAATACAGCAGAAGCAACACCACACAGAATAAAAGTAGGTGCAACAATAACTAAAACTGGTATTACAAACAATCCAGAAAAACCTACTAAGCTATAAAAAGCACAAACTGTTAAAAATCTTTTCCAGCTAAAACCGTTTTCCTTTGCAAGTAAATCTCCAAGATAGGCTTTTGCAAGGTCTTTTGGCTTTCCTAATCTAGTTAAAATTTGTTCTGTTGAGAGGTTTTCGCTTTCCATTTCTAAAATAGAGCCTTTTATTTCCTTTACAATATCAACACGTTCAGAAGTTGGAAGTGGTTTCAAACATTTATCAATAGTATCTAAGTATTTTTCAAACGTAGTATTCATAATTTTATTTTCCTTTCAAATCAGACATAGCATTTAATAAATTTTCCCATTCAGTATTCATAGCGTCCAGATAATTTTTCCCGTCTGGTGTTAATGAATAATACTTACGAGGTGGCAAGCCCTCTGTGGACTCTTGCCAAGTTGATTGCAAGTAGTTTTCCTTTTGTAATCTTCTTAACAATGGATATACTGTACTTTCCGTAGAAGTAATTATAGGATATTTGCTCAATTCTTGTAAAATCTCATACCCATAATATACTTTTTTATCCAGCATTAGCAAAATACAATATTCCAATGTACCTCGCACTATTTGAGATTTCCATTTGTCTAAGTTCATGTTGTTCACCTCACTGTTTTCTTGATAGGTATATCGTACTACACAGTACAATGAATGTCAACAGTATATTTTAATTGAACAACACTTTTTTTTGAAAGGTATATCAATTACTATTTTTTCGGTTGTCCCTGTGTGTTATTATTCTGTGGATTGCCTGCGTTCTGGTTGCCTTTATTCTTCAACACAATATCCTCTGCCTTTACATACCAGTCCACATCTGCACCCGTATAGGTCTTTCTTGATACCGTATCGGCTACTGGATTGACAAGCTCCACGACTGCATTGTACGGAAATTCCCTTAACGGTACTTCTGGCGGTACAGACACGGGGATAATTCCACCATGCAGACTGCACTTCAAATCATAGATACGCTTTTTAAGCTGGGTACTCGGTGTCCCGTCCTCATTCTGTAAGAACACATCACGCACCGCTGTAAACTTTAATTCTCCAAATGTTTTCTCTTTGTCAATAACAAACCCGTTTGATAATCTCATAAATTCTTCACTCCTTTACTTTTCTTCAACTGCTACAATATCATCAGCAACTAATACATAATCGGTATGTCCCACATCCCCGATTGCGTAACCTCTGCCGTATAACTTCGGATTGACAAGTTTTACTTTCTGCTCATACTTGAACTTCTTTTCGCCAGCCTGCACGGGAATTTCTACCACAACATTTTCGCCTTTCTGTACGTCGGAATAAAGGTTATAGCTTCGTCTGGCTAAGACCCTGCGATTATTTTTATCTCTTTCAAAGACTGGCTCGCTTTCGCCTGCAAATTCAAGAGTTCCAAAAGACTGTGCCATATCTGGCACGACATATTTCATTTCCATATTGTTTTACCTCGTTTCTTTCTATATTTGATAAGTTTTTTAATTGTGATTTCTTATTCTGGCGGTTTGGGAAGTACCAGCAATCCCCCAGATAGTAAAGGGTAAAATCAATGCTTACGCACCCTTGACTATCCGTGTTCTTGCAGGTTGTAGGCAGACAAGCCAGAATAAGCGGAAAGTCTGCCGTTTGACAGCTTCGGCGGAGAGCGTGATTTTTCTTTCCTCATACCGTTACCGCCTTATGATTTCTTCATTTTACGGCGTTTGTAAAGATATGTTCCAGCCAGTCCACCAGCAGACGCAAGCAACATCACGATAAATGCCATTACATTTGTACTGTCGCCCGTTTTGGGACTGTCGCTAGGTCTGTTAGGCTTTTCCGGTGTCGGTGGTGTTTCGGGTTTCTCTGGTTCTTCTGGCTTTTCCTTAAAAGTAATCGTCTGTCCCTTATCCTCAATATCCTTATGCTCGGTAACTTTCTTCGGCTCGTCTGGATTGCTCAAATCATATAATTCTTCAAAAGTTACAAGCTGTTTGCCGTCAAGGGAAGTAGCGTCAAAGGTAAAGGCAACTTCCACTTTCATAGTTTCGCTGTCAGCGGTAAACATATAATCACTTTCCACACGCTTTCCATTGATAAGAAGCTCTGCATTTTCTTCTTTCAACATCTGCCAGCCCACAAGTTTGTACTGTGTACCGACTTCTAAGCCCTCTAAGGTTACGGTATCAATGATTGTAACGTCTTTTCCTGCTTCAAGTTCTTTATTGCCGTCCTTATCCGTAGCAGTCGTATGAATTTTGACGATACGCTCTGTGATAAGTACCGTTTGCCCGTCGTCCTCAATGTCTTTATGTTCCGCAACTTTTACGGGTTCGTCTGGATTGCTTAAATCATACAATTCTTCAAAGGTAACAAGGTTTTTGCCACCTAAAGCAGACGCATTGAATGTATAGGAAATTTCCACTTTCATTTCTTCATCATCAGCGACAAAGGTATAATCATTTTCCACACGTTTCCCGTCAATGATAAGCTCGGCGTTTTCTTCCTTTAACATCTGCCAGCCTTTGAGCTGATATTTTGTGCCTTTTGTAAGTCCGTCTAATTTGACAGTATCAACGATTGTAACCTCCTTTCCTGCAAGGATAGTCTTTTCGCCGTCTTTGCTGGTCGCTGTGGTATGAATAGAGATTTCTTTTTCGTATTCATCAGTCAGCGTTCCTAAATCAATCACAAGGTTATTTCTTGATACCACGATTTCAAAAGGTGGGATAAGTTCAAAGCCTTTGTTACTATCAGAGCGTAATTCTTCAATGATATAGGTATCATAAGGTAATGCCCCCTTGCTGTCGTCTGGTTCAGAAGTCCCAAACCACACACCGTCCTCACTGGTCTTGCCTGCGTTTGTATTGTGCTTATGAGAAGCCCAGTCGGCAGAAGTGGAGAATTGCCCGTTATCATCAGTTACCACTACATGATTTTCGCCCGTTGTCTTGCTTGTGATCCTAAAGGGAACATCAGCAAGACGCTTATGTGTGCCTGCACCGATTTTTACGCCCTCAATATCTCCACGCTTAATCTGATTATAAATAGAATGGGCTTTTTCTGTTAAGTCCACGATTTTTCCATTTTCTGTGATTGTAAAATCAATCGGTTTTGCACCGTCAGTTAAGTAACCGTCGGGAGCTTCACTCTCAACAATACGGAATTTTCCATAAGGTAAGAGGTCAGAAGAAGTAGAAGCGATACCCTCAATATCTGTACGAATAGTTTTTACGACTTCATTTTTCTTATATAGCTTGCCCTCAACTAAAACAGAATTATCATTTAAGGAAATGATGTCAAAGACAGTATCTTTCAGAGTGGCACTTCCTTGTGGCTTTGTATCGCCCGTTTCTAAATCTCGTTTCTGAATTTTGACACCGCCACGGATAACCTTGTCTGATACGGAAAACTGGTTACTTCCAGATAATACGGCAAGGTCTCCGTCCTCGGTAATCTGTGTTACATATAAGCCCTTAATCTGTTCGGACTTATCGCCAGCCTGCATATATGCACCGTCCAACAAGTAGCCGTTTGGAGCTTTTGTTTCCTCAATGGTTAGTGTCCCAAGTGGAAGAACCGCCTTACCGCCCTGCATATAGAAGTTGTCGCCAGATACCTTGTAAGCGTCCGCTAATTTTGTGATGTAGTGGGTTGTTCCGTCGCTGTCTGTTTCAGCGATTGTCTTTGTAACCCATGTACGAGTAACTTCGGCAGGGAGGTTGTTTTTGTTATAGAAGCCAGCATAATACTTCCATGTAAATTCCGCACCTGCTAAAGAAGCGTCCCCTTGCGGATTGTCTTTCTGTGTTTCCATATCAATCTTGAAAAGCTCAATCAAAGTGTCTATTACTTTTGGTGTATCTGATACTTTCAAGGTTGCTGTCTTTCCAGCTTCAACCTTTAAGGAATATACAGTTTTATCCACTTTATATCCTGCTGGTGCGGATAATTCCTTGATATAGACTGTGCCAGCCGTTACCTCTGCAACATCTGTATTTCCGTTTTCATCAGTCGTAAGGGTGGCAAGCTGTTTCGTGCAGTCCTTATCAGAAAAGACACCATAGGTTGCACCTGCAATAGAGTAATTCCCGTTACCGTCTGTAATGCTGGTATTACTGGAAGTCTTTTGCAGTTTCGCATTTCCGACATTCAGTTTCGCCCAGAATTGCCCTAATTCCTGCCCCTCGCCAGAGTAGATATAACCGCCACATTCATAGCGTCCTTTATTTTCTTTGACAAAGGCTCTTGCACCAGCGAAAACTTCGTCCTGCGTAGCCTTTGGTATTTCATCATAAGAAGCTCGCACGTTATCACATTGCCAGCCAAGATGTACGCTTAATCTCTGCCAGACCACACATTGTTCCAACAGATAGACTTGCTTGTAGTTCAATTCCTTGTGAGTTTCGCCATACTGTTTGACATACCCTAAGGATAACGCCACATCTGAAATCTGGTCGGCACTCATGCGTGAGCTTGCGTCAGCTCTGGTCTTGTAGCCGTTCTTAAAATCTGTATTGATGTCAATACAATAGGCAGTTTCGCCCTCGACTTTCATATAGCCCTCATTGAATGTCGAACCGATAGAACCGTCATTCATTACTTTTTCAATGATACCGACACGCTCCGCACTTTCCGTCCAGTATTGCTTGCTTTCTGCATGAACGGGTGTAGTCGGTAAAGCAGTAACGACAGTTGCAAGAGCTAAGAAGCCCATACACAATCGTTTCCATGTCTTTTTCATAAATCTAATGCTCCTTTCATTTTTGGTAATAAAATAGCCGTCCAATAAGAACGGCTGGAAATAGAAAAAGGAACGTCATTTTAGGCGTTCCATAGTCTATAAAATATTCAATTTTTTTCTTGTTTCAATACTGATGTGCTGTACCATATCTTTGCATATCTAGGAAAACTGGCGTATCAAGGCTCATTCAATGGTAGTAAATAAGTAGTAAATTGATGTATTTGTTCCCTTGAAAATGCTGATAGATACTGTGTTTTAGCGGATAATCAGATTTTTATTGTGTTTTTCTTATAAAGAACGTATTCATATTGCTTATCGTATTTATGTACAAGGGAAAGTTTTATTTCAAAATGAAACTATTAAATATAAGATTCATATCCAAGATATTTACGATTTGTTGGATACACTTATCATTCAATATCCAAAACTTTCTACAATTAGTCTTTCATTGCCAGGAATTGTTGATGCAGGAAAGGTTACATCAACTTATATAAGTGGTGTTGAAAATGAAAACATCGAAGAAAAATTGAAACAACGCTATAAGCAATCAATAAAATTATATAATGATATAAATACAGCAGCAGTTGGATATTATGCAACACATTTAGAAAATAAGAATCTCTTTTTCTTATTTCAAGCAATTTCTTTAAAAGCAGGTGCAGGACTTATTGTTAATGGTAAATTGATTGAAGGTTTTTGCAATTTAGCAGGAGAAGTTTCATATTTACCTTTAGAATTTTCACAAAAACAAGAAGAACTTTCTAAAACACCAGAAGGAACATTGGAAATAGTAAGTAAAATTATTCTTACTACAATGTATCTTGTGGCACCTGAAGTGATTGTAATCTTTAGTGAATTATTACCGGATTTTAAAGTATTAGAGAAAAAAATAAAGGAATTGATGCCACAACATCAAATTCCTAAATTAATTAAAGTAAATAATGTGATAGAATATATGTTAATAGGACAGATGTATTTATGTTTGAAGGAGGCAGATTAAATGTTTACAGATTATCATGTGCACACAGAATTTAGCGATGATTCTGATTATTTAATGGAAGATGTTATTAAAGATGCAATCAAGATGAATATGGATGAAATTTGTTTTACAGATCATGTAGATTATGGTATTAAAAGAGATTTTGATGATCCAAGAGGGATGCTATATAGAAAAGGTGGACCAGGTGAACCGGAAAAGATGCCCCTTGCAAATGTGGATTATCCAAAGTATTTTGAAAAAATAGCATTATTGAAAAAGAAATATCCTGAAATTGTTATTAAACAAGGTATGGAGTTTGGTATGCAAATGCATACGATTGATCTTTATCAAAAACTCTTTAATCGATATTCTTTTGATTTTATTATCTTATCTTGTCATCAAGTAGAAGATAAAGAATTTTGGACACAAGATTTTCAAAGAGGAAGAACACAACAAGAATATAATGAACGTTATTATAAGGAAATATTAGATGTGATTAAAAATTATAAAGACTATAGTGTTTTAGGACATTTAGATCTAATTTCAAGATATGATGAAAATGGTCCGTATCCTTTTGAAAAGATCAAACCAATGATTCAAGAAATATTAGAAATTGTAATTCAAGACGGAAAAGGAATCGAAATCAATACCTCAAGTCATCGATATGGTTTAAAAGATTCACAACCATCAAGAGATATTTTAAAGCTTTATAAAGAATTAGGTGGAAAGATTATTACGATTGGTAGTGATAGTCATAAACCTGAGCATTTAGGAGCTTATATTAATGAAGCTAAAGAATTATTAAAAGAATTAGGTTTTGAATACTATTGTACTTTTGAAAAGATGAAACCTATATATCATAAATTATAGATGAGCGAAAAAATCGCTCATTTAATCTATATAATTTTTAATTTTATATTCTAAATTCTTTTGATAATCTCTATTGAAATAACAAGCATAGATACAATCTAATAGATATTGTAAAGAAATTCTTGAAGAGAAAGAAGCAATCTTTTCTTCGGAATCTTCATAAGAAGAAAAGTAAAGATGATATTTCGCAAATTGATCAATCGGTGTATGAATGGTTGAGGAAATCAAAATAATGGGTATATTCTTTTGATTTAATTCTTGAACAATATTTTTAATTTGGGGTGTTCTTCCAGCATAACTAATAAGCATGACAATATCGTCTTCTTTACAAAGTTGAACATTCCAATGTTGATAGTAAGCTTCTTTAATCACATCCACCTTAACACCTATTTCTAACATACTTTGTTGGAAAGATTCTGCCATAAAATAATTACCAATAGAAGGGAAAATATAAATATTATTGGCTTTTTTTAAAGCTTGAACAATATGTAAGAGTTCATCTAAATCAATAAGATTAAAAGTGTTTTTTAATGTTTGTTCATAGAGTGATAACATTTGTGTCATGATTTGATGATGAGTATCTGTTTTTTGGAAAGGATAATTATAATCTATGTCTTTTGAATCTTTATTATTTTTTAAACTTTCAGATATTTGTAGTTTTAATTGATTTAAACCATTAATATCTAGTTTTTCCATGACGCGGTAAATCGTTGAAATAGAAACATAACTTGTTTTTGCTAGCTGTTGTAAAGAAAGTTGAATAACATCATAAGGATGATCAAGTATATATTGAATAAATATCTGTTCACTTTCTGTAAAAGAAGTTATACTTTTTATTTTAGTAAATAGATCCATAAATTTCCCTCCTAATAAACATGATTTTTATTCATTATAACATTATTTCTTAAAAAAACATTTTGCGAAATAAAAAAACATGTAAATACTTGCGATATAAGAAAGAGTCGTCTATAATGTGAAAGGTTTGGATATTTTTGGAAATTGAAGGAGAAAAAAGTGAAAGAAAATTATGATGTAATCGTTGTTGGTGCAGGTCCAGCAGGAATTATGACATGTTACGAATTATATTTAAAAAATCCTGAATTAGAAGTATTACTTATAGATAAAGGACATGATGTTATGAATAGACATTGTCCTATTAAAGATAAAAAGATCAAACAATGTCCAGTTCATAAAGATCGTGAACCTGGATGTATCCCAGCGTGTTCTATTACTGATGGTTTTGGTGGAGCGGGTGCTTACTCTGATGGTAAATTTAATATTACAAGTGAATTCGGTGGTTGGTTAACTGATTACTTAAGTAATGATGAGGTAGAAGATGTCATTCATTATGTAGATAACCTTTATTTAAAACATGGAGCTACTAAAGAAATTACAGATCCAACAACAGATAAAGTAAAAGAAATTGAACACCGTGGATATGCTGTTGGGTTAAAACTTTTAAGAGCGAAAGTAAGACATTTAGGTACAGAAGAAAACTTAAGAATTATGACAGAAATGTCTAATGAATTAAAACAACATATGGATTTACAATTTAAAACATCTGTTCAAGATATTCTTGTAGAAGACCATCATGCAACAGGAATTGTTTTAGAAAATGGACAAACAATTCACGCTAAAAAAGTTGTTTTAGCGCCAGGTAGAGATGGTTCAGCATGGCTTACAAAAGTTTTATCAAATCAAGGATTAAAACTTTATAATAATCAAGTAGATATTGGTGTTCGTGTAGAAACAAGCAATATTGTTATGGAAGAAATTAATAAGAACTTATATGAAGGTAAATTTGTTTACAATACTTCAGTAGGGACAAAAGTAAGAACTTTCTGTTCAAATCCTAGTGGTCATGTTGTTATTGAAAACCATAGTGGAACAATGCTTGCGAATGGACATGCTTATCATGATCCAAAACTTGGAAGTAAAAATACAAACTTTGCTTTACTTGTATCTCATACATTTAGTGAACCATTCAATGAACCAAATGAATTTGCCCATGAAATATCAAGATTAGCGAATAAATTATCAAATGGTTCAGTTATTGTTCAAAGATATGGAGATATCAAACGAGGAAGAAGAACAACATATAAGAGATTAAAAGAAGGATATACAGAGCCTACTTTACCAGAAGCAGTACCTGGAGACTTGGGACTTGTGTTACCATACAATACAATGAAATCAATTATTGAAATGATTGAAGCGTTAGATAATGTAACACCAGGGATTGCGAATGAACATACTTTATTATATGGTGTAGAAGCAAAATTCTATTCAGCAAGACCAAAAGTAAGAAATGGTTTTGAATCTGAAATTGATGATTTATATGTTGCTGGTGATGGTGCTGGTCTTACAAGAGGACTTGCCCAAGCAGGTGCAAATGGTATCTTAGTCGCAAGACATATTGTTGAAAATATTAAATAGTAAAAAAGAAAAACATGTTTCAAAAATGGAAACATGTTTTTTTGTCTTGTCAAATTATTTTAATTGAAGACATGAAAGTATATTATTTTTTCGAGGACAAAAAAGAATAGAGAAGAGATTCAAAAATAATGAGAACTTGTCCAAAGAAAGCGTTTGGAACAAGATTATCATGATAAAAAGGATTATAGTGACCGATGATAATAGGTAAAGTGGAATACTGACTTATTTTTGATTTTTCATTACCTGTGAAAGTAATGATATCAATATGATTGTTTTTAGCTGTTTCAACGACTTCTTCAAGTCTTGTTGTAATTCCTGAATTGGAGATGACAATGAGAAAGGTTGAGTCTTGAAAACTAGCATCCAACATTTCCATATGAACAACACTCATGGTACAAAAGCCATTAAGAGTTAATCTTTGTGAAATGTAATCAGCAATTGGAGCTGAAAATCCCATACCAAAAACAACGATTTTACTATTTTTATGTTTATTTAATAATTGAATAAAATGAGGTAAATAGTTTTCGTATTTTTGAGCAGGAGCATTATTATGAGTGTTGCTAGATAGATGATAAATCATATCACTATAACCACTAAATTCTAATTTATTACATAAACGATAGATGGCAGAAGTTGATGTAAAATTATCTTTTGCCATTTGTCTAATGGTAATATTTTTCAATTGTTTTTGATTTTTCTTAATATATTCCAATAAAGAGACTTCTAATTCATTTAAATCAAATTTATCTTTTAAATGATCAATATTCATAAGTTTCACCTCGCAATAATTATGTCATAGAAAAAATAAAGGAGCAAGAAAAATGGCAAAAGCAATGTACGACCCTTGGTCAAAAATCGTTACAAAAAATGGCTATGCAGGAGATGAGGTTATTTCTGCTTTGCAAAAATCAATTAGACGTGCCAAAGAAGAAGATGCATGTATGTTTGCTTATGAAATGTATATTTCTTCACCACAATTATTAGAAAAAATGTGGAGACGTTTACTTACAATTTCAGTAGAAGATATTGGAATGGGAGACCCAATGGCTGCAGTTCTAGTCAATAATCTCTATCAAATGTCTAAAAACTTTGAATATGCAGATGGTGATCAACCAATGTATTTCATTCATGCAATTCGTTACTTATGTAGCTGTCAAAAAGATCGTTCAAGCGATTTATTAAAAAATATTTGTATTAAATCATTTGCGATGGGTAAATTCCCAGAAATTCCTGATGTTGCTTTAGATAAGCATACAGTAAGAGGAAAAGCAATGGGACGTGATTCTTTCCATTTCTTACATGAAGCAAGTAAAGTTATTCCACAAATGGAAGTAGATAATGATTATAAAGAACGTTATGCAAAAATTTTAGAAGAATACGATCCAGAAAATGTCGTAGATACAGCCTTTACATTTAATGGTTGGCAATTTTAATAGATAAATTATATTTTGAGGGGAATATAGAATGATAGAAAAATTAGAGAAGGTATTAGAGCCTGTTGCAAATAAGCTCGCACAACAAAGACACCTACAAGCAATTTCATCAGGAATGATGATGCCACTTGGATTAATCGTTATAGGATCATTATTTTTGATTGTTGCGAATCCACCAATTAATTTAGATTTAGTCGATTTACATACAGGAAACATCTTTTTAAAAGCTTTAATAGGTTGGAAACAATTTGCGGTTGCTAACTATGATGTACTTACATTACCATATAATTACACAATGGGATTGGTTGGCTTAATTTCAGCTTTTGGAATTGCTTATTGTTTAGCTGAAAGTTATCAAATGAAATCAGCTGTTTATGGAATTATTGCTATGTGTACTTTCTTAATGGTGTCTGCACCATTAAAAGATGGTGGTATTTCTACAAGCTTTTTAGGAGCTGATGGCTTATTTGTTGCTATTATTATTGCTTTAGTTTCAGTAGAAATTTCACGTTTTGTAAGTAGTAAACTTGTTATTTCATTTCCAGCAAGTGTACCAAGTGCAGTTACTGATTTTGTAAATAGTTTATTACCGCTTGCTGCTAATATTATTATTATTTATGGTTTAAATGTTGCTTTAATGGCAGGAACAGGTAAAAATTTACCAGATTTTATTATGTCAATTTTAACACCAGCTATTTCAGGTGTAGATAATATTTGGATGTTTATGGGAATTTATTTATTCTCAAATATTTTATGGTTATTTGGAATTAATGGTTCTTCTATTGTCTTCCCAATTGTTTTTGCTTTATGTATTGCAAATACCGGAGTGAATGCTGAACTTGTTAATGCAGGAAAAGCACCAACAGCTATAATTAACTTACAAATGTTTAGATATGTATTGATAGGTGGGGCAGGAAATACATTAGGACTTGTTTTATTAATGTGTAAATCAAAATCAAAACATATTCGTTCAATTGGACGTTTAAGTGTATTGCCTGGTATATGTGGAATTAATGAACCAATTATTTTTGGAACACCAATCGTTCTAAATCCGATTTTATCAATTCCGTTTCTAATCATGCCATGTCTTTCGGCAGGTCTTGGTTATCTTGTTCAAAGTATGGGACTTGTTTCATTAGGTTATATTGTCGATCCATCATTTACACCATTCTTTGCACAAGGGTTCTTATCAGCATTGGATATTAGAAATGTTATTTTCATGTTCGTATTGATTGCTATTTCTGTGGTTGTGTACTATCCATTCTTTAAAGTATATGAAAAAAACACTTTAGAACATGAAGGTGAATAATGATGAGGTATAGGCTTAGGCTTATACCTTTTTTATTGAATTTACCTGTTTCTTCCTATATAATCATAGATAATATGAGGGGGACATATTATGATTATTAGTGGAAAAGAGATTTCAACAAAGATCAAGGATCAATTAAAAGAAGAAGTTGAACAAATGAAAAATAAATATGATCGTTTACCAAAACTTGCGGTTATTTTAGTAGGGGAAAATCAAGCAAGTCAAGTATACGTTAGAAATAAAGAAAGAGGCTGTTCTTATGTAGGAATGGATTCTTTAAAAATTACACATGATGCAACTTTTAGTGAAGAAGAACTTTTAAACGAAATCAAACAATTAAATGAAGACGAAACAGTTGATGGAATTTTAGTACAATTACCTTTACCAGATCATATTAATGAAGATAAAGTTTTAGAAGCCATTGATCCATCAAAAGATGTAGATGGTTTTCATCCAGAAAATGTGGCTAAGTTATTTTTAGGACAAAGAAGTTTAGTACCATGTACACCTAAAGGAATGATGGTTTTATTAGATGAAATCAACTATGATTTAACAGGAAAAGAAGTTGTTGTTGTGGGAAGAAGTAACATTGTAGGAAAACCAGTAGCGCTTTTATGCTTACAAAAAAACGCTACTGTAACAATCGCTCATAGTAAAACAAAAAATTTAAAAGAAGTTTGTCAAAGAGCAGATGTTTTAATTGCAGCTGTTGGTCGTGCTAAAATGATCAATAGTGACTATGTTAAAGAAGGCGCCGTTGTTTTAGATGTTGGTATTAATCGTGATGAAAATAATAAACTTTGTGGAGATGTTGACTTTGAAGATGTAAAAGATAAAGTTTATGCAATTACTCCTGTTCCAGGAGGAATTGGACCAATGACGATTACAATGTTATTACAAAATACTTTAGAAGCATTTTATCATCATCAAGGAGAATAATTATGGATTATCAATTAAATGATATTGTAGAAATGAAGAAACAACATCCATGTAAAAAATCAAATCAATGGAAGATTGTAAGAATGGGTGCTGATATTAAAATTAAATGTTTAGGATGTAATGCCATTGTTATGTTTTCTAGACGTGATTTTGAAAAACGTTTAAAAAAAGTTGTAGAACATGTAGAGTAGTATTTATGAAATTTCATAAATACTCTTTTTTTAGGAAGATTAAGAGCTTGATGATATAGTCATTTTTATTTAATAATTTGAATGATAAAAAGGAAAGGGGAAGAACTTGAAATGCTTCTTTTGAAAGAAAAAATAGAAATAATTAAATATGAACCAAAATATAAACAACAAGTACAAAATGTATGTATTTTTCAATCAACATCTAGATATAAAGATGATAATGCTAAAAAGGCAATATTAGCTTTATATTGATATTTAATACTTAAAAATGATTTAGATGAGGTATGTGGTTATATTTTATGTGCCAAGGATTTAAAGGTTTATGAAAAAAATGCATATCCTTATTATTTGACTTTAAAAGAATTAGATGAAGTAAAGGCAGAAAGATTTCCTAATGCTAATCGTGAACTAGAACGTTTTTATCCTGAATATCCAGCACATATTCATATTGATATATTAAAAGAATATACAGGTAATGGTGTGTGTTCAAAGTTAATGCAAGCTTTATTTGAAGTTTTAAAAGAAGAAAAAGTACCTGGGATATGTGTTTTAGTTGATACAAATAATAAACGTGCGGTTAGATTTTATGAAAAAATGGGATTTAAGGCATTTGAAGAAAATCCAGGCATTATGTTATGTAAGTTAGATTAATATAATAAATGAAAAAACCTGCCAAGCAGGCTTTTTTAATCTTAGATAAGATCAAGTTTTTCTAAAGCATAAGCAATACCATCATCTTCAATATCTTTTGTCACAAAATAAGCAATATCTTTCATAGCTTGTACACCATTAGCCATAACAATAGAATGTTTAACATAACGTAACATACTTTCATCATTGAAAGAATCTCCAAAGACATAACAATGATCTAAATCGCTTTTAAAATCATCCGCAACAGTTTGAATACCTGTAGCTTTTGAGTGATTCTTTGGTACGATTTCCCACATTTTTTCACTACGTTCAATAATATCAAAATCTTGAGAAATATTATCTCTAAAGTCTTGGATATCATGATCAAACCAAATAGTAAATTTATCAAAGGAAAGATTTGGATCTTCACTTGTTGAAACATTGAAACCATTATTTGTATATCTTTCTTGAATTCCTTGAACAAAAGAATTTTTAATATGAGTATTAAAATAAACATGATCTTTTGATTCTAAAACAGCATCAATTTCATATTTTTTTATAAGAGATGCAATTTCTTTACATCTTTCTTTAGATAATTGATGATGATAGATTACTTTGTCATGATAAGTGATGTATGTTCCACATCCACAAATATAACCATCAGGGTTTAAATCATGAATCTCTTGATCGATTGTAGAAATAGGTCGACCTGTATTAATAAAAATGAGATGTCCATTTTCTTTAGCTTTTTTTAAAGCTTCTTTAGCACTTTGAGGAACAGTATGAGTCTTTTCACTCAATAATGTACCATCAATATCAAAAAATAATAATTTTCTATCTTTCATTTTTTTACTCCTTCGTAAGTATTATAACGAATAATCGAAAAAAAGGGTATTTTGTTTCTCGCTCTTTATAAAAAATTATGATAGAATGAACCAATAAAAAGGAATGATGATATGAGTTTAATAATAATTTTATTTATTGTAATGTTAGTAATCTTTAGTATTTTATGGGGAAATCGTACTTTTTCAGTAAAAACCTTAAATCAAATGATTTATCACATGGTGGTTCCATGTGATGGAACAGACGAAGGTATTTTTAAAGATTGGTTTTTAAATTGTGCACCACCAGCCTTTTTAACAACTTTAATAGGAGTATTTTTATTATATAAAACACCACTTGTTTTTTTATTTGATTACCAAGGTATTTGTATTACTATTTTAATTCTTGGAACATTGCTTTACGCATTAATTAATTATCAAATTATTACGTATGTTTTTGATATGGTTAGAACATCTAAACTTTATGAAGAACATTATGTGGATCCTCAAAATGTTGAATTAGAATTTAAAGAAAAAAGAAATTTAATTCATATTTATTTAGAATCTGTAGAAAATACGTATCTTTCTAAAGAAGATGGCGGACAAGAAGAAAATAATTATATTAAAGAATTAGGTGAGCTAGCAAAAGAAAATATTAATTTTTCACATTCGAATAAAATAGGGGGTTCTTATACTATTGAAGGAACACAATGGACTATTGCTTCAATGGTTGCACAAGAAGCGGGAATTCCACTTTTATTTCCACTTTCTAAAGATAAATATAATGAAAATTCTTCATTTTTATCAGGATGTTATACATTGGGTGAAATATTAGAAAAACAAGGTTATCAAAATCGAATTTTAATGGGATCAGATGCTAACTTTGGTTGTACCTCTAATTTTTATAAACAACATGGAAATTTTAAAATAGAAGATACAACTTCTTTAAAGAAAGAAGGAAGACTTCCTCAAGATTATCATGTTTTTTGGGGATTTGAAGATAAAAAAGTCTTTGAATTCGCGAAAGAAGATTTAACAGAAATGGCTAAAAGTAATCAACCATTTTGTATGGAACTGGTGACAATTGATACTCATACACCAGATGGATATATTTGTGACGAGTGTAAACATGAATATGATAGTCAATACGCTAATGTTATTAGTTGTCAATCAAGACAAGTGGAAGCTTTTGTAAGATGGTGTCAAAAACAAGAATGGTATGAAAATACAACAATTGTTATTACGGGTGATCATAAAAGCATGTCTGAAAAATTCTTTAAGCACTTAGATAAAAGCTATTTACGTACTCCTTATAATTGTTTTATTAATAGTGCAATTGAACCTCCTCAACCTAAAAACAGAAAATTTGCTATCTTTGATTTTTATCCAACAATTCTTGCGAGTCTAGGAGTCAAGATCAAAGGTGAACATCTAGGATTAGGAACAAACTTATTTAGTGATGAAAAAACACTTTTAGAAAAATATGGGGTAAAGAAAATTAATAGTGAAGTCGCTAAATATTCTCAATTTTATCGTAAAATATTAATTAATAAACAAAAGAACGTGTAGGTGCACGTTCTTTTAAGATTGAAAATGTTTTTTCATTTCTTCTTTTTCTATACTAGATAAATCTAATAGGTCCATTGCTTTATCTAATGGTATTGCCATTTTTTTCATTAAATTTTTAATCGATGCAATTCTTTCCAATTTTTGTCCTTGTTCAAGCCCTATAGAATGTCCTTTTTCTATATTTTCTCTGGCTATCATTTCTCCTAAATTACACATCTTTTTAACCTCCTTTTCTATTTCTTCAAATCCATATTCTTTCATAACTTCTTTCTTTATCAAAAGATCGTATGTATTATTTAAAAATATGACTAATGGTGTCTTGATCCAATCACTATCTTCATACTTATCTTTGATATCATGATCTTTATTTAAGTATATCATAATCTGTTCGCTTTTATCATAACTTTCTAACCTTTCAATAGTACTTCCACTGATATTTTCTAATTTAGAGTTTATGCGATTGACATGTCCATCTCGCTTTTTAGCAGCTTGTGGAAGTATCCATATGACATAGGTCTTTTTCATCCCATCATAGTTTCTATAATCATATTCCTTTCCATTTTGACTGGTAATCATTCTTGAAAGATAATCATTTCCTCTTGTTAGTGGGGCATAGCCGGGATTCTCTACATTTTGTATCTCTACATCTAGATAAATTCTTTTCATTGTTCCATCAGTTTGTGGCAGATTGATACAGCAGAAATAATCGAATTCCACTCTTCCATGATGAGCAATATCGATGACATTATTTAGCTGTTGGAAATAAGAATTCCCTTTCTGATCCTTCTTTCCTTTAACAAGTTCAATGATTTCTTCTAAAGATACATCCTTAGCTTCTTTAATAAAACCTTTAATGATTCTTCCTAAGATTTCAGGATGTCCTAATATTCTTTTACAGAGTTTATCAATCATGATAATATGATCATTTGATGTGATTTCTAATACTTTTTCCATTTAGTTTTTCCTCCTATTATTATATAGACAATTTTTTGATCTTTTTCTTTTTATTTTTTAAAAAAAGTAAAAAAAAATAACGAAATAAAAATTTCGTTATATCAAATAAATGATCAATGCAATTAAAAAACCACAAAGAACATCACTTATAAAATGAACAGCACAAATGATTCTTGATAGCCCTACAATACATGCAATAATTAAAGCAATGATTCCTAAATGAATATTAATATTCAATAAGGCAAATGCAATCGCAAAAGCACTTACTGTATGACGACTAGGAAAAGATTCTCCTGTTTTATGACCTACAAGTGGTTCAATATTAAATGTCATACAAGGACGTGGACGATTATAGAGTTTTCTAATAAGTGTTACAATCAAAAAAGAACTTAATGGTTTAATGATTGTCAATAATAGCTTTGATGAATGATTAATAAATAATATGAGAAGTGTTAAAGCATAAAGCGCGGCTGTAAGATAAGGGGTTATTTTAGCTATTACAACGCATATTTTGTCTAAATGATGTTGACGGATGTAATTGAGATTGTTTTGATAAAATTTTTCCATTATTTTAAGATAAAGACTGTTTCTCCTTTATTAAGTGTCAGTATTTTTCTTTCAATTCTTGGATGTGAATATTTTTTTCTAACATAATTTAAAAGAATGGAAGAAGAATATCCATGAACAATTGTCACTTCTTTAACAAGAATTGAAGTTCCTTTTAAAAAATGATCTAGTTTTACTTTAGCTTCACTTTGACTACATCCGTGCAAATCTATTGTTGATAACATCCAATCACCTCTTTGCTATTATAAAATAAATTTAAATGAAAAAAAATGACAAAACGAAAATATTGCTTTTATGGGTATTTTTCATTACAATAAAGAGGTAAAAAAAGAGGAGTGAAAAAGATGGCATTAACAGCAGGTATTGTAGGATTACCAAATGTTGGTAAGTCAACATTATTTAACGCAATTACAAATGCGCAAGTAGAAGCAGCAAACTATCCGTTTGCGACAATTGATCCAAATGTAGGTGTCGTAGAAGTACCAGACTATCGTTTAGATAAATTAACAGAAATGATTGAACCTAAAAAGACAGTTCCAACAACTTTTGAATTTACGGATATTGCAGGTCTTGTAAGAGGTGCAAGTAGAGGAGAAGGATTAGGTAATAAATTTTTAGGAAATATCAGAGAAACGGATGCAATTTGTGAGGTTGTAAGATGTTTTAGAGATAAGGATGTAACACATGTTGATGGTGATGTAGATCCTATTAGAGATATTGAAACAATTAATTTAGAATTGATCATGGCTGATTTAGAAACAGTTGAAAAACGTATTGGACGTTTAGAAAAGAAAGCTAAATCAGGTGATAAAGAAGCTAAAGCTGAAATGAGTGTTTTAGAAAAATTAAAACCAACATTAGAAGCAAATAAACCAGCAAGAAGTATTGAATTTGATAAAGAAGAAATGTTAATTGTCAAACAATATACTTTACTTACAATGAAACCATTAATCTATGTAGCTAACTTAGGTGAAGAAGATTTAGAAGATCCAATGCAAAATCCATATTATGTTCAAGTTTTAGAATTTGCGAAAGAAGAAGGTAGCGACGTTGTTCCTATTTGTGCAAAAATTGAAGCTGAATTAGTAGGAATGGATAAAGAAGAAAAAGCTATGTTTATGCAAGATTTAGGTATTGAAGAAAGTGGTCTTGATAAATTAATTAAAGAAGCTTATAGCTTATTAGGTCTTAGAACATATTTTACAGCTGGAGTACAAGAAGTAAGAGCATGGACATTTAAAGAAGGAATGACAGCTCCAGAAATGGCGGGTATCATTCATAGTGATTTCCAAAGAGGTTTTATTAAAGCAGAAACATATAGTTTTGATGATTTAGTGAAATATGGTAGTGAACATGCTTTAAAAGAAGCTGGAAAAATTAGACAAGAAGGTAAACAATATGTAGGTCAAGATGGAGACATCATGTTGTTTAAATTTAATGTATAATGAAAAAAGCAATTAGATATATTTTATTAACTGTCTGTGTTTGTGTATTTTGTTATTCAGCATATAATTTAATTAATATTTATTTGAATTATAAAAAAATAGATGATGATTATGGAGAATTAGCTAAAACTTATACGGAAGAAAAAGAAGAAAAGGAAAGCTATTTACAAATTAATTGGGATGAGCTTTTACAAAGAAATAAAGATGTGAAAGCGTGGATTCAAATTCCAAATACAAATGTGAATTATCCTGTTTTACAAGGTGAAACGAATGACACTTATATTCATAGTGATATAGATCATAATGAATTAAGTGCAGGTAGTATTTTTATCGCAAGTGAAAATGAAGATCCATTTAATGATTTTAATACGGTTATTTATGGTCATAATATGAAAAATGGGTCAATGTTTAATAATATTAAATCCTATACGGATCAAAGCTTTGCGGATGAACATCCTTATGTTTATATTTATTTACCTGATGGTACAGTAAGTCAATATAAAGTGGTTGTAGGACATATTATTTCAGAATCAAGTGTTTTATATAGTACACAAATTGTTGATACAGCTTCATTTGTACAAGAAATGGTAAAGACATCTTCTATTAAAGTAGATTTTGATCAATCTCAAGTACAATCGGTAATTACTTTATCTACTTGTACTTCTGCAGGAAGTGAAAGTGGTAAAAGAAATGTAGTACATGCGATTTTACAAAGAAAAGGGATTGATCCTGTAAAAGAAAAAATGGAAAACTAGAGAAATCTAGTTTTTTTGTTGTTAATTGTAAATGAGCTTGAATTGAATAAGTATGTCCGATGTGCTAAAATATTTGCATGTTAAGAGGGTGTTTTAATGGTTAAAAAAAAGAAAAGAAGTTTTATGTCTAAGTTGTTTTCTAGACGTATTTTATTATTAATACAATTTATCGTTTCTATCATTTTTTTAGGATGTATTTATATATTAAAGATGTTACCAATGAAATATTATTTGATTTTATGTGGTATTATTTTTTTGTTATGGATGTTAAGTTCATTGCTTATTAAATCAGGTATTAAAAAGAAAAAGCGAGAAAATAAATATGCTAGATTGATTTTTGGAAAGCTATTATCTTTAATACTTAGCATTGCTTTAGGATTTGTTTCGGTAATGGCTTTTAAAGGAAATAATTTTTTATCTAATATTACAGGTTCTTTTACACAAACAAGAGTTATTTGTATGTATGTAAAAAAAGAGAGTGCTATTAAAAGTTTAAGTGATGTAAAAGGTAATACAGAAATTGGAATTGCTAGTGAAAAAGGCTCAAAGAATATTACATCAGCAATTGCTAAAATAGAAAATAAAGCAAATAAAGATTTTCAAACAAAAGATTATAAAGATTATTCTTTATTAGGAGATGCTATCATGGATGGAGACATTGATGTTATTGTTGCTGATAATGCTTATATGGCTTTATTAGAAGCAAATCATGAAGGCATTGATGAAAATCTAAAGAGTTTATATAAAGTAGAAATTCAAGAAAAATTAAATTCTGTGACACAAGAAACAAATGTGACTAAAAATCCATTTATTGTTTATATGACAGGAATAGATACTTATGGGACAGTTTCAGCAATTTCAAGAGCTGATGTTAATCTTGCTGTCTGTGTTTCCCCAATTCAAAAACAAATATTAATTGTATCTATTCCTAGAGATACACAAATTACCTTGCATAAAAATGGAAAAATGGATAAATTAACGCATTCAGCTATGTATGGTATTAACGAGACAATTTCTTCTATAGAAGATTTCTTGGATTTAAAAGTGAATTATTATGCTAAGACAAACTTTAGTGGAATTACTAATATCATTGATGCTTTAGGTGGAGTAACAATTGATTCACCTTATGAATTTACAACATTACATGGTCACTATCATATTAATAAAGGAATTAATCAAATGGATGGAGATAAAGCTTTATGTTTTGTAAGAGAAAGATATGCTTTACCAAGTGGTGATTTTGATCGAGGAAGAAACCAACAAAGATTACTTAAAGCCATGATCAATAAAGCTGTTTCTCCTAAAATCATTACAAACTATTCAAATATTTTACAAGCAGTAGAAGGATGTTTTGAAACTAATATGTCATCTGAAGATATAAAATCACTTGTTCAAACGCAATTAGATGATATGTCTAAATGGAAAATGTACAATGTTCAACTTACGGGAGATCCAGAAATCTCATATAAAACATATTCTATGAAGGGTAAAAAATGTTATACAATGAAACCTAATAAAAAATCTTTGAACGGTATTATTAATGTTATTAATAAAATTGAAGATGGTAAAAGAATTACTGATCAAGATGTAAAAGGATTACAAGGTGTTTAACCTGTAATCCTTTTTAAATAACAACTCTTAATTTAAAATGGTGTTGATGAGTAGAAAATTGACAATTTCCATGGAGCTTTTCAACTGTATAAGCAATACTTTGAGTTCCAAAGCCATGATCTTTTTCTTTAGATATAGGAATACCATCTATAAAAATAGGTTCATTTAAGTAATTATTTTCAATAGAAATAAGTAGCTTACCACATTTTTCTTGCATATTTAATTCTATAAAACGTTCATTTTCTAATAACATAACAGCTTTAAAAGCATTTTCTAAACCATTAGATAGAATAGAAGTTAAATCGATATCACTAATAGACAATTGTTGAGGAATATCTAAATGATAATGAAAATCAATATTTTCATCTTTCATTCTATTTTCATAAGATGTCATAATCATATTAACAGTATCATTTAAACAATATTTCTTTCTTACAGTTTGACCGATGGCATCAAATAAAGTATGAATATATTCGATAGCATGTTCATTTTGATTATTTTCAAGATCGTTTAGTATATTGTTTAAAAAATGACGCATATCATGTCTCATTAAAATAACCTTTTTTTCATTTTCTTCCATCAGTTTCATTTCTTTTTTTGATTGTGCTTGTTTCATATAAATAAGCTTATTGGTCGTTTCTATTTTTTGCTTTTCTTCATATTGTTTAAAATAAACGGTACAGAATACAAAATAACAGATACATAAAAGAAATGGTGTAAATTCTACAGTTGTTTTATTCCCAATATAAAGAAGCTTCGTATAAACGGTAGAAAGATAATCAAATATATAATAGAAAATTGGAATGATACCAAAAGAAATAAGTTCACGTGATTGTTTTTTTAATAATTGAGAAATAGGTAAATAAACAAATTTAATAATGAAAACAAAAGAAATAATGAGTGTTAAAGAATAGGTTATATTATCTATATTCTTAATAAAAGAGGAAACAAAGATTGTTGTCCAGTTACTTATTTGACAACATAAATAAGCACTTGTTATAGCAATTAAACTTGGAAATAATCGTTTTTTGAAAATTAAAACAAAAAATAATAAAAGTGGTAAATGGGTAATAAAAGGATATAAAGAAATAACAGCCGATAAATCTTTAGTAAAATAGAAAATTCCCTGAAGTACTAAATCAATATAAAAGAATAGAAAAAGACAAATGACATTCTTTTTATTGATTCTAATATCTAGAAATAGTGCAGAAACAAAGATACCGAATAATAAAGTTAAAGTATAACGAATAGATTCTAAAATAGTATAAATCATATGTTAATCACCTTCTTTAAACATATATTCAAAATAAGCTTCTTTAAAAGATTTAGCATAACTTCTTGCGATGGGAACTTTCTTGTGTGTTTTTGTTTCAATTTCTATAGAATTAAAATGATCAATAGCAGGCATATGAACTAAGTAACTTCGATGACATTTATAAAATGCATCATTTGTAGTTAATTCATTACTACAATGAACAAAAGTATCTAAAACTTCTAGACATTCACCATCATTTAAACAAAATAAAACTTTTTTATTTTGTGCTTCAACACATTCAATCAAATGATAATAAATTTTACGATATCCTTTATCTGTTTTAACAATAATAGATTCAGGTTCATAATGAAATGCTTGTTTACAATCATTTAAAAGAGAGCATAGTTTTTCATAAGTTGTAGGTTTTAAAAGATATCCACTTGCTTTAACATCATAAGATTCTAAGGCAAATTCAGGAGAAGAGGTTAAAAAAATAATTTTAACGACAGAATCATTTTTTCTAATTTCATGAGCTGTTTCCATACCATTTAATAAAGGCATTATAATATCTAATAAGATAACTTCGATATGACTTTTTTGATAACTATTAATTAAAGCATCCCCATGATTAAAAAGATAAATAGAAACATCTTCATGATGTTCCTTTCCCCATTTTTCTATCATTTCTTTAACTTGATTCATATATAAAAGATCATCATCACATATTGCTATATTCATATACATCACCTAATACTATTTTATCAAAATAAAAACACTTCTTATATACATTTCACACCCTAAAAACGACATTTCGCGCCAATTATAAAAAATAACAATTAAAAAAAGTAAAATAAAAGCATAGGAGGAAATGAATAATATTCAAAGAAAGGGGATAGGGAAAATGAAAATATATAAGAAAGTGATAGCATGTATACTGACATTAATGATGTTCTTTGCACAAATGCCAGTCAATGTATTTGCGGCTAATCAAAAGAATAATATACCACTTGATATTGTCTTGGTTTTAGATGTTTCAGGGAGTATGGAAGATCCTATAACTTCAACTGATAGTACTAAAAGGATTGCAATTTTAAAAGATTCAATTAATCAATTTATTGAGGGCTTTGCTGAAAATAATTCAAAGATAAATCAGGCAAATAAACAAAGTAGAATTTCGATTATTAAATTTGCTGGAGATAAATCAGATAAAGTAGGGAATGATACCTATACTGAAAATAGATATAAATATAATTATACGCAAATTATGAATGATTTCTTTACTGCCACAAATGAAAACAAAGAACAATTAAAAGATGTTGTAAACAGCATTAGTCCTGCAGGGGCAACACGTTCAGATTATGCAATGGAATTAGCGCTAAAACAAATTGAACAAAGTAAAAATGATGAAAGTAGAAAATATGCTAAAAGAATTGTTTTTTTTGTAACGGATGGTCAGCCGACGACTTTGAGTAATTTTGATGATGATGTCGCTAATAAAGCTATTACAACATCAAAGGAAATAAAAAAAGATGCAGAAGTTTATACATTTGGAATGTTTTCTTTAACTGATCCATCTATTACTGGACATGTAGGAAGTGGTAGTTGGTCAGATGCGGAAAAGTTTAATGCTTATATGCATGGAGTTTCTAGTAATTACTCAGCTGCCCAAAGTTATAAAAACTTAGGAACTAGAGCAGAAAATAGTGCTTATTATATGGGAGCTAAAAGCTCAAATGAGGCTAAAGCAATATTTAATAGTGTTTTAAATAAATTATTAAGTATGACATATGCTGGCGCAGATTATACAAAAGTAACTGAAGCAAAGAAAAGAATACCAAGTGATCTAACTCTTTATACAGATGAAACAGTACAAGCATTAGAAGATGCATTAAAAGATGTAAAATATGACTTAGATATTACACAACAAGATACAGTTGATGGCTATGTAGATGCTATTAATAAAGCAATAGCGCAATTAAAATATAAAGTTGCAGATTATACAGAAGTAGATAAAGCTATTGAAAAAGCAAATAAACTTAATAAAGAAAACTATGAAGATTTTTCAAAGGTAGAAGATGCTATTAAAACAGTTGTACGTAGTAAAAATATAACAGAACAAGATGAAGTAGATGCTATGGCAAAAGCCATCAATGATGCAATTGATGCATTAGTATTCCAATTAAAAATCAAATATGGTTCTAATGGTGGAACAGGAACAATGGCTAATCCAACTGTTGAATTAGATAAGGAATTTACTTTCCCAAAATGTGAATATGTTGCTCCAAATGGAAAACATTTTAAAGGCTGGCAAGTAGACAATACTGTTTATAAAGTAGGAGATAAAAGAGTATTTACTAAAGATGATCAAAATAAGGAAATTAAAGCAGTTTGGGAAGAACATACTTTTGATCAAAAATTAAAAGAAGTCAATGGAGTAAGTACTTTAAAAGACAAAGCAACATGTACAACAAATGCTATCTATTATAAAAGCTGTGCTTGTGGTCAAGTAAGTACTACAGAAACATTTGAAGATAAAGATACAAAATTAGGACATGAATATACAAAACAAATAAAAGATGCAAAATACTTAAAATCTCAAGGAAGTAACTGTCAAGAACATGATGTATATTGGTATGCATGTTCAAGATGTGATGTAAGTGCTAAAGATGATGAAAATGCACAAGATAAGTATTATGAATCTGCAGAAGTAGGAAATCATGTATTCTCTAAAGATTGGCATAAAGATTCTAATAATCATTGGCATTCATGCACAGTTCCAGGATGTAATGAAGTTTCAGATAAAGGAAATCATGTGTATGATCAAGAAGTTGAAAGTAGTGAATATTTAGCGACTCCAGCTACTTGTATGACACCTGCTAGATATTATAAGAGTTGTATTTGTGGAGCAAAAGGTACAGAAGCATTTGCAGCAACAGGTACTCATTTAGGACATGCTTATATAGAAGTTAAGAATCCACAATTTTTAAGAGAAAAAGCAACTAATTGTAAGGAACACGATACATATTGGTATGTATGTTCAAGATGTGGAAAAACCTCAAAAACAATCAATAAATATTATGAAGATAAGGATTCTAAAGGAGAACATATATCAAGTGATTGGATCATTGATCAACAACCAACAGTAGCTAAAGAAGGATCAAAACATAAAGAATGTACAGTATGTAAAGAAGTGTTAGAAACAGAAAAGATTGCTAAGTTAGAAAATGTGAAAACTGAAACAAAGAAAGAAGAAACAGCTTCTAAAAAAGAAATAAAAGTAGAAAGTAAAAAAACTGTAACAACAGGAGATAACACAAATAGTATTGTACCAATGGCTTTACTAGGTATAAGCTTATTAGGAATTTACATTATTGTAATGAAAAAATATGTTCGTTAGAAAGTAAAAGGGTAACCAAATAATTTAGGGGGAAAGCCAAATTATTTAGGGGACAACTTTAGGGGTTTTAAGAAAAACCTGTTGAAAGTTAGGGGGCACTTTAGGGGGCAACCTAAAAATTCAAAAGAAAATAAGTTTAAAGGAACAATCAAATAGGTTGTTCCTTTCATTTTGTCTAGATACATTTAACAAGTTATTTTTTAAATTTATATACTTCTTTTTTTGATTTAGGAATGGCTAAAATAGATTCATTTTTCCTGTTAGCCCAAATCAATCTGCTTCTTACATATTCAAAATTACTTAATCCTCTTGAATTTCTTTTGAAATCTTTAGGAGTCCTATTATATCCTTCCATAGGTCCATTAGATAGTCTTCGTTCATTTCCATTATTATCAGTTATATAAATAAATGAATTGATGATTTCTTGTTTATGAGCTTTTAATAGTTCAGAAAATTCTTTAAACATAATCAATGTCGAATGAGAATAACAATCAATAATATTGCTTAAAAGAGTATTGATTTTTTCTAGGTCCCTTTCTTCTGTTTTATTAAATTCAATATATTTTTCTTTTAGATGTTTGATTTGTACAAGGTTATCGTCTAATTGGAAAAACATTTTTTCATAGTCATAAGTATTTAAATAAGCTTTTAATTTGTGGTTGTATCTAACATTACTTTGATAGTCTATATTTTCTACATTTTGTAATATGAGCCATTTAAAATTATTAAGCAGATAGACTTCTTTAGATGTCGGCATATTTTTAAAATCTATAGGTCTGTTATTTTTTATACAAGAGTCTTCGTAAATCTTTTTATCTCTTATTTGGAATTTCTTTTTTAGATCATTGATATAGTTATTTATCTTTCTTATGATCCAAGAAACAACGTGAAAACTATCAATGATGGCAATACTGTTAGGAAAGTAACGCTTCGTATAGTTGATATAGGGATTTTACATGTCACAGATAAGGTATTTGACGTTTTTTCGTTCTTCCAATGGAATAGATAAAAAGTAGGCATTGGTCGTTTCTTCCCATCTGTTGGGAAGAATATCGGTAATTTCTGAGGAATCAAAATCCATGATAACCAATGCATAACGATGCTTATAGTCAATATCTAAAAATACTTCGTCGACAGAAATTATTTCAGGTAAAGGAAGACGTTTTATGTTCAAATATTGTAGAAATATATAATGTACGGAAGTATCAGAAATATTATATTTTCTAGCGACATCTGCAGTAGTAATATGTATATTCTTCATTTCATTAAGGATCATATAAGGAGTAATATTAGATGACTGTTTATATTTACTAATAAAGTTAAACTGATCATTGAGGTAAAGATTACATTGAGGATTGGTACATCTCCATTTTCTTTGAGTTACAATAAGTTTTAATTGATAGCCATCTTGTAGGATAGGATGATTTATTTTTCTAATATATTTTCCCTTTGAATGCATTCTAGAAGAACAGGCAGGGCAATATTCGACTTTGAGAGTCTTTTCTAAATAAATTATCTTAGTATTTCCATCAATTAAAATCTTAGAGATAATTATGTCTTTATCTTCAATGTTTAAAAATTTCATGATATCATTATTCATATAGTTCCTTTCATAGTATCTAGACAATATCAATGATAAACGAACTATAAAAAGAAACAACAGCCAGAATTCTAGCTGTTGTTTTTCAATGACAATTATTAGAAGTCCATCCCCCTAAAGTTGTCCCCTAAAGTAGACCCCCAAAGTTGAGACCCCTAAATTATTTGAATAGCCAAGTAAAAGAGAGAAGACTTGGTTCTTCTCTTTTTGTTATAATGGATAAGAGGTGATACATAATGCAGATAACAGTGATTATCTTTTTTATAATTATATTATTCATATTTTTATTTTTAAGTTTATCAAATGGTGAAGATCAAAAAAGAATTGCAGGGAAAGAAGGAGAATTACAAGCAAAGAAGATATTAAATCATTATTTAAATGAAAATGATTTGTTATTGAACAAAAATAGGAGCGCAATCCCCTTCCTCTAAGCGAAGTGTAGGGAGGGGTCTAGCTCCTTTTATAGTTTTTATAATAGATGTTGTTTTAGACGTGCATCTGTGATACATTATAAGTATAAAAGACGTTCAGTCGTACTTAATTTTAGAAAGGATATTGCTATGGAACTTGATACTAATAATCATTCAGTGTTCATGCTTAATTATCATTTAATTATGTGTGTCAAATACAGGAATAATGTTATTGATGATGCTATCTCATTACGGCTTAAAGAGATATTTAAAAGCATATGCCTTAATTATAATATTTCGTTGGAAGAATGGAATCACGATAAAGACCATGTTCATATACTGTTCAGAGGGCAGCCTAATAGTGAGATTTCTAAATTTATCAATGCTTATAAATCAGCAAGCAGTAGACTTATAAAAAAAGAATATCCAGAAATCAAGAAACATTTATGGAAGGATATGTTCTGGTCACAAAGCTATTGTTTGATATCTACAGGTGGGGTGACCGTAGATATTATTAAGGAATATATTCAAACGCAAGGAAGGTAAAATATATGTCAAAAGCAAACAAAAGTAACAAGGCAATTAAATATAGACTCTATCCAAATGATGAACAAAAAGTCATGTTTGCAAAAACTTTTGGTTGCTGTCGTTTTGTCTATAACCAATTACTTGCCTTACAAAAACAAAGATACAAAGATGGAGAATCCCATCTTTCTAAGCTTAAATCAAATGAGTTCGCTACTCGTACATTAAAAAAAGATTATGATTTTCTCAAAGAAATAGATAAATTTGCTGTTTCAAATGCCGTTTTTCATTTAGCAGACGCCTATGACAGATTTTTTAAAAAACAAAATCATTTCCCTAAATTCAAAAGCAAAAGAAAATCTAAAAAGTCGTATACAACAAATTTTACAAACAACAATATTCTTATTGGTAAAAATGTCATAAAGCTTCCTAAAGTTGGAATGGTCAAAGCTGTTATTCATAAGCTGCCTAAAGATGATTGGAAGCTTAAATCTGTTACTGTCTCTCAAGATAGTGTCGGTAACTATTTTGCTTCCGTTCTTTTTGAATATGAACAGGAAGACATTCCATCTGTTTCCAAATCAAGTACAAATGCTATTGGACTTGACTATAAATCCGATGGACTTTATATGGACAGTAATGAGAATAAAGCAGGAGTTCATAAATACTATCGAGAAAGTCATAAGAAGCTTGCTAAACAACAAAGAAGACTTTCACGAAAAGCAGGTTCTAAAAAGAATGAAACAAAATCAAGCAACTATTTTAAACAAATGAGAAAAGTAAACAGAATCTATAGAAAAATAGCGAATCAACGTCTCGACAGTCTCCATAAGAAATCTACTGAGATAGCCAATCAGTATGATATCGTATGTGTCGAAGACTTAGATATGAAAGCTATTGGAAATAAAGGTTTTGGCAATGGAAAAGCGACCTTTGACAACGGTTATGGAATGTTTCTTAATATGCTTGATTACAAGCTTAAAGAAAGAGGTAAATATTTTGTAAAAGTTGACAAGTGGTACCCTTCTAGCCAAATCTGTCATTGCTGTGGAAGTGTAAAAAAACTCGACCTAAAAGACCGAGTTTATACATGTGATTGTGGCTATACTGGAGACAGAGACCATAATGCAGCAATCAATATACTTACAGAAGGATTGAGGATTCTTCAGTCCTTATAGATAAATTATAAAAGTAGGCTTGGGACGAGCCAAACTTATACGCTTGTGGACACTGTGTAAGACCTATAATGTATTGTCATTAGAGGCTGTAGTGGTTGAAGCAAGAAGCTCCGACTTCTAAACGAAGTGTAAGTCGGGGTAGTTCACGTAAAGAATTTTAGTGGCAAACTTGTGGGAAATGAAGATGATCAATATTGGAATAAGTATAAAATAAGTAGAGGAAACAAAGAATATATAAAAGAAATAAGAAATCCTATTAAACAACTAAAAAGAGAAATATATTTGTTAAAGGAATATTTGAAGTATTATGGTGTTGATTTATGGATAGAAGGTTATGTTTTATTTGTAAATATGAATAGTCCAGTAGAAAGCGAATATACTGTTAATGATAAAAATGAAATAGATGATATTTTACATTTAAGAAGGAATCAAGTACTTACAAAAAATCAAATTGAAAAGATTATAAGTATTTTAAAATAAAGAGATGTCTTATATAGTACAAGACATCTTTTTGTTATTTATATATTTTATATAAAATAAGTGCAATGATTGCAGTGATAATATCCGCAATCATTTGACTACTAATAATACCATAATATCCAAAAATATTTGATAAAAGAAGAAGACAAATTGCAAAAACAATACCTTGTCTACCTATTGAAAGTAATAATGCAGGAAGTGCTTTTCCTTCTGATTGAAATAAAGTTGTAAAGACAAGAATAATCCCTACACAAGGAGAAGATAAAAGCAAAAATCTTAACATCAATGTTCCAGTTTGAATAATAGAAGGATCATTCATAAATATTTTAATAAATGATGGTGTAAATAAAGCTAAGATAATAGATGTAATAACTGCAAAAGTAATTTCTACAAATAAATCAAACTTAATAATTTCTTTTAAACGTTTAGTATTATGTGCACCATAATTATATCCAAGTAAAGGTTGTGCACCAAAAGCAAAACCAATCATGACAAGTAAAACAATCATATTGATTTTTAAAACAATTCCTATAGCTGCTACTTTGTCATTTCCATAAGTAACTAAATAATTGTTTGTCATCGCCATCGCAAAGCTAGACATTAAATTTGTAATAGAGGCGGGAATACCAATTGTAAAAATAGAAATGACTTCATTTTTAGGAATATGTGTATGTTTTAAAGAAATTGATAATTTCTTACTTTTCTTTAAAGTAAGATAAATAAAAACAAGGTCAGATGAAAAATAACCAATAATGGTTGCGATAGCTGCACCACCAGCTCCCATGTTTAAATAGAGAATAAAAATAGGATCTAAAATCATATTGATAATTGAACCAGTAATTGTTCCAATCATTGATTCTGTAGCTAATCCTTCTGTTCTCATGAGATTACTAGGAGTCAAGGAAACGATAATTAAAGTTGCTCCTAAAGCCATATAAGTATAATATTGGCTGGCATAAGGAAGTGTTGCCTGATTTGTTCCAAGGATTGTTAGAATTGGTTTTCTAGCAATCATCATAATAAGAGAAACTAAGATACCACAAACAATAGCTCCATAGAAACAAAAACCACTGACGTTCTTTCCTTCTTCATCTTGTTTTTGTCCAAATAAACGAGAAATAACAGAGCTACCTCCAATACCAAAGATGTCTCCTAAAGCTATCATTAAAGTAAAAATAGGCGCACATAAAGAAACACCAGCAACAAGATTTGTATTTTGTGTCTGTGCTACAAAAAATGTATCAACCATATTATAGACTAAAGAAATAACCATGCTTAATACAACGGGTAAAGCAAGTTTAAAGTATGCTTTAGATATAGGCGCTTTTTCAAATAAATCATTATTATTCATACAAATATCTCTCTTTCTAGGGAAGTATAACAAAATGATTTGTCAATTATTGTGACATGTGACACAATAGAGGTATGAAAAAGATCTATGATAAAAATTTAATAAATAAAGTAAAAGAAGAATATAAAATAGACAATTATTTTTCTAAGGAATATGAATTTATAGGGATTGAATATGAAGAAGATGAAACAATGATTAATCCTTTAGAAAAAACACAATATATTCAATTTGTATTAGAAGGAACGTTATTGATTTCTTTTATTGATCAAGAGGGAAGACAAACTGTAGTTTCTCAAAGTGAAGAATTATGTATTTTAGGTGATATGGAATTTGTTGATGATTTAAATCCGATGTTTTTTGCGGAAGCAAAAACAAAGGTCAAAACGTTGGCGCTATCTTTAAAAGATAATAAAGAAAAGCTTAATCAAGATATAAAATTTCTACATACACTTTTAAATTCAATCGTTTCTAAATTAAAACAATCATCAACCAATCAATTTGTTTATCAAAGTATTGAAGAACGTTTTTTATATTATTTGAAATATTATTGTTATGGTTCATTAAAAAGCATTGAAGAAGCCACAAATTATCTTCATTGTAGTCGAAGACAATTACAAAGAATCTTAAAGAAGCTTTGTGATGAAGGAAAAATGATTAAAGAAGGTAAAGGAAAGTATAAAATAAAGGGGTGAAATTTTTCACCCCTTATAATTAAGCATTTAACATTTTGTTAGCAAGTTTTTTAGCCACAACGACTAATAAAACAGCAACTGCAGCAAGAATAGCTGAACCAATGAATCCCATCACATAAGATCCTGTAGCATCAAAGAAACTTGCGGAAATCTTAGGACCAACGAAAGCCCCAATACCATAACCAATAAAGATCAAACCATAGTTTCTATTATAATATTTAGAACCAAAGATTGTTTTAACCATTGGTGCGAAAACAACAAGTAATCCACCAAATGAGAAACCAACTAAAGCAATGCATGCGACAAAGTATGCAAATGAATGAGCTACTGTTAGCATAAGCATTGAAATACCATTTAAAATCAAGACAAGAATTAAAGAATTCCATCCTTTTAACTTATCATAAATAACACCAAATGATAAACGACCAAACATATTAAATAAAGTCATTAAACTTACACATAAAGCCGCATCCATCGCTGATAAACCAATTTGAGTTTGAGCAATTGGTGATGTTGCAGAAACCATCATTGTTCCAGCAGCATTAGCGAAAATAAACATTACTAATAATACCCAGAAGATTGAAGTTTTAACCATTTGAGGAATATTATAATCTTTTGTATGTAATTCTTTGCTTTGTTGTGCACTTGGTACCCAACCTTCAGGAGTCCATCCATCAGGACAAGGAACGATCATCCAAGCAACAGCTCCAACACCGATTAAGAATACAACACCTAAAATTTTACAAGCCATTGGTGCTCCAAAGTTATCAATTAACATTTGAGCGATAGGTGACATAATGAAAGGTCCACAAGCAGCTCCAGCTTGAACTAAACCAGAGATAGAACCACTTTTATCTGGGAACCATTTTAACGCTGTTGGTAAACATGCAGGATAAATTGTTCCAGCACCAGCACCAGCAATGACACCATAAGCAATATATAAGAATGGAATAGATGAAGCAAAACCAGTTAAGATCCATCCTCCAGCAAATAAAACTAAACCAATATAAATAGCTACTCTTGGTTGTAATTTTTCAGCTAAAATACCACCAAGGAAACCTACTGCACAGTAGATAAACATATAAATTGTGTATGCCATTGAAAAATCTGAATTACTCCATCCAAATTGATTACAAAATGGCAAACAGAATAAACTAAAGAAGGCAGTGGCAGAAGTGAATAAACTTTGAATCCAAACTCCCGCAAAAACACGCCAACGTGTTGCTTTTGTAATTTTCATATTCTCTTTTCTCCCTTTATTATTGTAAAGTACCTAAATCAAGTGGTACACCTTGTCCGTTAAATTTACCAGCTTCTCTACTAGTTCCTAACCAATAAACCATACTAGCGATATCTTCTACTTCAAGGAATGGAACTCCTGCATACATTTCTTCAACAGATTTGAAATCTTTACCAGTTAAATCATTAATGAATTTAACATAATTCATTGTTTCACACATTGGAGTTTTAACTTTAGTAGGACATAAAGCATTAACGATTATTCCTTTAGACCCCACTTCTTTAGCAAGAGTTTTAGTTAATCCTAAAATACCCCATTTACTCATACAATAAGTAGCTAATTGAGGAGTACCATATAAACCAGAAGTTGATGAAATATTAATAATACGACCAAATCCTTGTTTTAACATATATTGAGCAGCATATTTATCAGTACGCCAAGTACCAATTAAGTTAATATCCATTACTTTTTCAACTTGTTCATCAGTTAATTCCCAAGTATAACCGAAGTTAATAACACCAGCATTAGCAATCACAACATCTAAACGACCAAATGTTTCCCATGCTGAAGCAAATAATGCTTCCATATCTTCAGTAGAAGTAATGTTTGCTTTTTTAGCTAAAACTTTTGCTCCTTTTGCTTCACAATTTGCAATTGTTTCTTTAAATGCTTCATGAGATGGATCTAACATATCAGCCAAAACAACATTAAATCCGTTTTCAGCATATTTGTAGGCATGAGCACGACCTTGTCCCATTGCTCCACCCGTAATAAGAACAACTTTTTTTTCTTCCATAATTTTTCTCTCCCTTTGTTATTTATTTAACATCACATGTTATTTTTTTAACAAAGTCATTTTAAACTCTCAAACGATTTGAGAGTCAAGGGGGTAAAAAAGTATCAAATAAGGTCAAAAAAGAGGAAAATATGTTATAATTTGGTGAAAACTTTAAAACAATTTGAAGGTTGGGGGATTATGTACAATACTTATACAATAGGAGAACTTGCTAAAATACTAGGAATTACAGCTGAAACAATTCGTTATTATGAAAGAAAAGGAATCATTGCGCCCATCCATGATCAAGAAACAGGATATCGCTATTATACAACTTGGGATCTTCATATGCTGATTCGTGCACGTTGTTATCTTGGCTTTGGATTATCAATTGAAGAAACAGCGGGAATACTCCAAAGTAAGTCTTTAGAAGAAATTGATGATTTATTAGAAGAACAAGAACAAATCATTCAAAAGAATATTATTTATCAAATGAATTTATTAAAAAGACTACGTACCAATCGAAAACTCATTAGTCGAAGTGAAAACTTAAACTTTACTTTACAAAAAAGACCAGGAATCTATCGTATTGATACACAAAAATGTTATACGATAGATTTAAAGAAAGAAGAACGTGAAGAACTTAAAGAATTTTGTCAAAAAATACCATTTGTTTTTTCTACGGCGCTTTTTCCTAAAGAACATATTGAAAATGAAAATAAGGAATTCTACTATGGAATAGGGGTAGAGGAAGAATTTGCGGGAGTACTTGATATCAAAGAAAGTGAATATGTTCATTACTATCCTGAACAGTTATGTCTTTATATGTGCGTTCCTTCTCGTTCGAGTCAAATACTGACATATGAGGTTTTACAGCCCGCCTTTGATTATATGGAAAAAAATAATCTCCAACTCGCAGGAGATGTGATTTCTCAAGTGGTTTCAATGTGGAAACCAGAAGAAGAATATTTTAATTATCATAATATTTGGATTCCCATCAAATAAAAAAGCAATTTCGACCGAAATTGCTTTTTATCTTGTTCTTTGTAATGATTTTTTAAGAATAGAATCATCGATAAAGCGAATATATGTTTCTAATGTCTTTTGTCCATAAGTAAAACGTAATTTTGTTTTCTTTGGATAAGTGACTCTTTTAATTTTTCTATAATCAAATAAAACACGACCAATTAAAACTTGTTTTTGTCCAAAGAAAATAATCCATTGAATCATTAAATAGAAAACAAAAGAATAAATTGTGAAAGCATTTAATGGTAAATAAACACTATCAACATCGCCACTTAATAAATGCGTAATCATGTAATAAATACAATAAACAAGCATTACTAAATAAATAACAATAATGATTGCATAGAATATTTTTCCTTGCATGTTTAAACCACAAACCATGGTATCATCTTTCTTCTTTGTTTTAATAATTGTAGCTACGAAATTAATGACAAGATAAGTAATCCACACTAAAATAACAGCTACTAAAATAGGTAATAAATATTTTAAATCTCCCATAAAAGACGCTCCTTTAAATAATTACCTTATTATTATACAAGAAAAAACAAAAATAGTATAGTAGGAAAAATACCTATTAATAAGGCAAATATGTTACAATGATAAAAAAGGAGAACACAATGGAAATTACAAAGGAAATATTAGAAAGTATTTTAGATGCTTATAGTTATGAAATTGTTTTTGTTGATCGACAACATATTGTGCGCTATATGAATAAAACAGCTAAAGAAAGATATGGTGAGCGTGTAAAAATCAATCAAAGTTTATTTAATTGTCATAGTGAAAACTCTAAAGTTAAAATTGAAGAATTTTTAAAAAGAGCCGATGCTGGTGAAGATGAAATGTTTGAAACTTATAATACTAAAACAGGTGAAAGAGAATTCTTTGTACCTGTTAGAGATTCTAATAAACACGTCATTGGTTATTTTGAAAGACATGAGATGCCTTGGGATGAAAGCAATCCTAAAGTTCCTGTAACTGAATATTGGAAACATAGAAGATAGCTTTGCTATCTTCTAATAGTTTCTAGCATAATATTCATCAAAAGTTAGACCACTTTTTTCTATTTTTTGGGCTAGGTCTTTTCCTACATAACGAATGTGCCAAGCTTCATAACTATACCCTGTTAGTTCTTCTTTATCTTTTGGATAACGTAAGATAAAACCATAATTACTTAGTTGGCTTAAAAACCAAGAATATTGAGGGTGATTTTCAACTTCTTCATATTTATATTGATCTAAAGCAATATCTAAGCCTAACCCCGTTGTATGTTCACTATGACCAGGACGTGAACAAGTTTCATCTGCTCTTTCTACACTATAAGTTTCTACCATATGGTTATAAATTTCTTTTTGCCAAACTGTTGAACGATAGCCTGAAGTCACATACAGTTCAAAACCTTTATTTATACAAGCTTGTTTTAAAGCTTGAAAATCATCATAAATCACTTTTCTAGCAGTATGTTTACTATAAGAACTTCCATAAGTACCTGCGTTTGTATTTATTTCAACAAGATCACTCGGTTCATAGGTTTCATCTAATTGATAATATTTATTAACAATTGTATTTAAATCATTAGGATGTTCTTGTTTGATGATTTTTCCATAAAAATCAAAATCACGATTCATATTTACAAGTGTAATAACTTCTTTTTTACTTAGATCTTGGTGTGCTTTTTGGTAGGTATCATATCTTTCTTTATATTCTTGATGATAAAAACTTATTTCAGGTGTTTGTTTCTTTTTTACCATTTTTACTTCTTGAGTATTCTTTTTAGGAAAGAAAAAAACAATACCACCAACCATACAGATTATTAATATTAATAGACTTATTCTTTTCTTCATATAAACCTCACATTTCTATATCAATATCATCATTACTAATCATTTGTTTAACATAATTTTTGAATTCTTTAATGATATCAGCTTGATCTTTTAAAATACTATGTTGACTAGCAAGAGTAGAAGTATATTCTTTAAGTGAATAAATAGTTACAACATTATCATTATAATGATTGACAAGAGGAACATATTGAATATTTTCAATACTGATTTCATCTTCTTTTTTAACAAAATCCAAACATACCATTCCTTCTAACTGATTATAAACATCTTTCATCGTACTTAAAAAATTACCTAAAGAATAAATAACAAGTGTATGATTGATTTTTTCAATAGGTTGAATTAAATGAGGATGATTTCCAATTACAACATCAACACCTAAATCAGCAAAATAATGAGCATATTCTTGTTGTAAATCAGATAATTCACTATGTCCTTCTTTACCCCAATGAACAGCTACAATAACTACATCACTTTGAGCTTTAGCGTTGTTTACATCTTCTTTAATTTGTTCCTTATTTAATTGTCCTAATATATAAGGATACGTTTTTAATTGTTTTTGAATAGATTTATAGTTGGTTGTTTCATTAACACCAAAAGTATAAGCTAAAAGACTAAAACGAATTCCGTTTTTTTTAATGACTCTTATTGTTTGCCGGTCTTCTTGATTTTCATATAGCCCAGAAAAGAGAATATCGGAATGTTGTTTCCAAATATGTGCAGATGATATCAAAGCATTTTTTCCTAGATCCATGGAATGATTTGTAGCACTAGAAACCATATTAAATCCTGTATCTTGTAGATCATTAATTAAAGATTCAGGAGAATTAAAATTAGGATAACCTTTAATTCCATAAGAATCACCAGCAATCAAAGTTTCTTGATTAATATAAGCTAAATCACGATCAGAAATATATTTTTTTATATTTTGATAACAAGGTTTAAAATTATAAGTTGTATCATTTCCCTGTTTTAAGGCATATTGATAAACATTTTCATGGATAATATTGTCTCCTACTGCAACAAAGGAAACAGTAGGGTAGGATGTGTTTTTTTTATTTTTTTTATGTATTGTTCTAGGTTGGATAGGAGTAGAATAATAAGAAAATATAAAATAAAAAAGTAAACATAGTGTTATTAAGAAAGTGATTGAAACAAAGAATATTTTTTTCTTATTTATTTTTTTCATATATTTTCCAGCCTTTCCTTTTGATTATAAATATATTATTATTAATTTAATAAAAAATAAACATCTTGGAGAAAAAAAATGAAAAACAGTGAAACATGTGAACGATATGAAATAGAATACCAAAACGCCGATTATTATGGTGAATATAAATATGCAGATTTATTATCAAAGCTTTCTAATCTTGCAACTAAAAATGCGATGGAAATAGGTTTGTGGAAGGAAAATTTTAATGGAAAATATGGTTGGGTATTAGTTAAGCAAACAGTTAAATTAAAAAGACCACTATTAGTAGGAGAGGAACTGATAGTTTCTACCCGTGCTAAAGGGGAAAGAAAAATTCAATATTTTAGAACCTATGATTTAAAAATCAATGATGAAGTTGTAGGAGGCATTTATTCTATTTGGACATTAATAGATATTGAAAAAAGAAGAATTGTCAGACCACAAAAAGTAGGAATTACAATTCCTGAATGTGAAGAATATTCGAGTTTTGTAGAAAAATACGAGCCGCTTTTAGATATAGAGACTCAAAAAGTTCAAACAAGAGAAGTCATGTATAGTGATATTGATTTAAATAAGCATATGAATAATGCAAGATATCTTGAATGGGTCATGGATCTTCTTCCTCAAAACGTATTAGAAAAATATTTTATTGGAGAAATGACAATGCACTATCAAAAGGAAATTGCTCCAGAGAGTATTGTGGATTTATATTATGGGCAAGAAGATGATCATTTTAAAATAGAATTTAAGATTGCAGAACAAATACATTTTGTTATATCAGGAAGATTTAAAGAAAAGAAAGAATAATGGATAAAGTTATATCATAATATACTAAGAAAAAAGTGATTCTCATTTAAAATAAGAATCACTTTTCTTATCTATTAAGAATTTGGATGCGTCAGAAAAAATAGTATATAAAAACTCATACCAAAATACTATGATATATTTGCGTAATCTGGTATGAATTTTTTGTCCTGTAATTAAGCAATGGCTATCTGATTCTTCTCATAGGACCATTGCATACCGGACATTCTATTTCAACTTCACCATGTTTACCGGACATTCTATCTTCTTCCGCAAATTCACCAATGATCCAGTCAGGAACATTGGCAATATGACCACAAGCAGTACATTTCATTTTGATAAGTGTATCCTTCGCAATCATTTTATCAATTTCTTCGTCTGTCCAAGGACAGTCGTCTGCATTCATTGATGCATTTTTCCCTGTAGAGTCTGTCATTAGGGGTACCTCCTTCAAAAGGATCATATGTATATTCACATTTCATAAGACTGCCACATGAACATAACAAAGGGTCCTTTTGAAATGATTCTATCATATGTGTGCGGTATTTTAGATGGTCGAGTTTGTTTTTTAAATCTTTTTTTCTTTCTTTTAGATTTCTGATACGCTTTTTCTTTTTTTTACCATAAAGTTCATATACCTTTTCAAGTAACTTTTTATTCCTGTTTGAATAGAAGCCATAGTATCTGACCATTTTAAAGTTTTCATCAGGACAGTGGAGGATGAGATTGTTTATAAAGTTTTCAACACTTTCATATACTTCGATATATTTTTCATCTTCATGACGGTTGTACCACCATCTGATCATCTTTTTGTCATCTTCATATTTGATGATGCGATTTTCAGCCATGGGAGGTCTGGAAGTGTATCTGGTAATGTAATTGACGCAATCATCAACATTATTGTCGTCATTGTCTTTTTCTTTCTTTTTAGCGTAGACATAAAAGCCGTTTACAAGTTCATCATAGAATCTCTGTTTAAGATAACGAAAATGTTTGAGCTTTTGTTTAGAAAGAAGATCAAGGACCTGATACATCCATGTCTTTCTGAGTTTTTCATAGGAAATAAAAGAAAAGTTCTTCATTTTATTTTTTTTGGTATCAAAAGCTTCTTCGCAAACAAGGCAGTGGATATGGGGATTCCATTTCAAATCTCTGCCAAAAGTATGTAAAGTCAAAACAGAACCGAAGACGATCTTGTTTCTGTCGTTTTTATAGGAGTAAGGGCATTTGTTTTTTTTAAGATAGATCTTTTTCTTTTTGATTTTTCTGTACTTTGCGTCATTAAAAATACAGGCAAGGGTATTTCTGGCAGCGATAAAAAGAAGATTCAAAAGGGACCTGTCCTTAATAAAATAACCTCTTAAAAGATCAGGGATAGTAAAGACGATATGACGATGCTTGGCATCAAGGGCAATAGAGGAAATATGGGCAGCACGTAATTTAGCCTCTTTGGTACCACAAGAAGTACAGAGTTTGGAATGACATTTGTGAGGGACGATAGATTCGTTACCGCAATGAGGGCAGACAAAAAGATCATAGCCAAGATAGATGGAACCACAAAGAATAGTTTTCTGGATGGTATCATAGGTAATGTTTCTGATCTTGCCTCTATTATAAAGAGAGCGGATATAGTTGATGTTGTCATTAAAGATATAGGAAAAAGATTCCTTGCCTTTGATTTTATCAACATGATTAAAATTGTATAAAGTAAGACAGTCAGCATAGTTAGTATCATCAATCATAAAATCACCAACTAACATTTTAAAGAAAAAGGTAATAATCTTCAAAGATTATTACCATGTGGACAAAATTTATTTTGTCCCTTTTTTATCTATTAATACATTGCAGGAGTTGGAACTTCGTTTTTAGAAGTATCTTTTGCATCGGCAATACCTGCTTCGGTTGTAATGAATAATGAAGCAATACTGCAAGCATTTAATAATGCGCTACGAGTGACTTTAGTTGGATCAATGATTCCTTTTTCAAACATATCGACCCATTGTCCATTTTTAGCATCAAAACCATAATTCTTTTGCGCAGTTTTTTGGCTTTCAACAATATCTTCTGCATTATATCCAGCATTTTCAGCAATTTGTTGAATTGGAGCAAATAAGGCTTCCATGACAATATGAATACCTTTTTGAACATCTACATTATCAGATTTTAATTGAGGTTTAACTTCTTTATATGCTTCTACTAAAGCAGCACCACCACCAATAACAATACCTTCTTCAACAGCGGCTTTAGTGGCATTTAAAGCATCTTCAATACGTAATTTCTTTTCTTTTAATTCGCTTTCAGTTGTTGCGCCAACTTTAATTGTTGCCACACCATTTGATAATTTACCCAAACGTTCTTTTAATTGTTTTTGATCATAAGAAGAAGTTGTTTTCGCTAATTGATTTTCAATACTTTCAATACGTTGTTTTAAATTATCTGATGGATTATTACCAGCAATCATTGTTGTATGATCTTTTGTAACGATTACTTTTTTAATTGTTCCTAATTGATCAAGAGTAACATCTTTTAATTCCATAGAAATATCTTTATTAATAAAGGTACTACCAGTTAAAGCAGCAATATCTTGTAATAATTCTTTTTGATTATCTCCAAATCCAGGAGCTTTTGTTGCGACAACATTGAATGTTCCTCTTAGTTTATTTAAAACAAGGGTTGAAATAACTTCGTTTTCAAAGTCATCAGCAATTAATAATAATGGTTTATTACTTTGAACGATTTGTTCAAGAATTGGAAGAATTTCTTGTAAATTATTGATTTTATGATTTGTAATAAAGATATAAGGATTTTCCATTTCAACAGTCATTTTATCATGATCTGTGACCATATAAGGAGAAACATATCCTTTATCATATTGCATACCTTCATTGATTTCTAAGACGTTGTCAAAACTATTAGATTCATCAACGTTGATAATTCCATTTTTACCAACTTTATCCATTGCTGAAGCAATCAATTGCCCAATTTCTTCATTACCAGCTGAAATAGTCGCTACTGAAGCAATATCTTGACTTGTTTCTACTTTATGTGAATTTTTCAAAACAACATCAGCAACTTCTTTACCTGCTTTTTCAATACCTTCACGCATTAAAACAGGATTAGCTCCTTTATCTACAGCTTTCAATCCATTCACGATCATATTTCGAGCAAGAATAGTTGCTGTGGTTGTACCATCACCTGCTACATCATTAGTTTTATTGGCTACTTCATATACAAGTTTAGCACCCATATTTTCAAATTTATCTTCAAGTTCTATTTCCTTAGCGATACTTACACCATCATTTGTAATTAATGGAGAACCATAACCTTTATCTAAGACCACATTACGTCCTTTAGGACCTAATGTGACACTTACCGCATCCGCTAAAACATTAACACCTTTTAACATTGATTGACGTGCATCATTTGAAAATCTTACTTCTTTACTCATAAATATCTGCCCCCTTATTCAAACTTAGCAATAATATCTTTTTCATCAATAACAATATAATCTTGATCCTCAACAGTCACTTTCGTACCTGAATATTCTTTGTAAATAACACGATCATTTTCTTTTAATGATGAAGTACATTCATCACCAACAGCAATGACATTTGCAATCGAAGGAACTTCTTTCTTTTCTGTTGATAAAACAATTCCACTTGCTGTCTTATTTTCTTTTTCTTCTTTTTTTATTAATACAAATTTATGCAATGGTTTAATCATACTATTCACTCCTTTAGCACTCACCATATCCTTGTGCTAATTTGTATTATAGACTCTTATGTTAACTGAATATGAATTGTTTAGCACTTTGGTAAATCAAGTGCTAAACATAGTTACAAAAAAGTGCCTACTTTACCAAATAAAAAAGATATTTTATGATGTTAGTGAAAGGAAGGATAAGAAATGATTAATAAAGAAAATTGGAAAGAAAATTATACACATATTTCAAATGAAGTTATTGATAATGAAAAGGTTTTAAGAGTTGTTAAAAGTGGAAAGATTAATGAATACGATGAAAATACGTACGCTAAATTAGTTGATTCATCATTTCATAATGGAATTATTGAAGTAAAGATGCTTAGTCGTTTATTAAAAGAGGCACCAGATTTTGCGAGAGGATTTATTGGTATTGCATATCGTATTCATGAAGATGATACAAAATTTGAATCATTTTATGTAAGACCTACAAATGGTAGACAATGTGATGACCCGGTAAGGAAACAACATGGTTGTCAATATTTTTCTTATCCAACCTATACATTTGCCTATTTTAGAGAACATGACATTACAAAATATGAAAATCAAGTAGACATTGACTTAAATGAATGGATTAGTTTAAAAGCGGTGATTGAAGATGAAAAAGCAATTTTCTATTTAAATGATGATCTTCAACCATTATTAGTGGTTGATCAAATGATTCATGATAAATCAATGAGAGGAAATATTGGTTTCTTTGTAGATATTGGAACAGAAGCTTTCTTTAAAGATTTAAAAATTACTTATTTTGATTAAAAGATAATTTCTAGAGGTCTAACAGCGTTAGACTTCTTTTTTGATGAGATTAGGAAAATTATTGCATTTTTAAATGTAGAAGGTTTCCTTTTGACAAAATTTTAATTTGATATAATAAAGATAGAGGAAGGTGGAAATACCAATGAGAATGTATCTAATTATGAAAGATTTTATAAATTCAAATATATATCTCTCACTAGATTACTTTGTTCAAAAGTATGATGTTTCAAAAAGAACGATTCAAAATGACTTATCATACTTAATGCGTATTTCTCCTCGAAAAGGTTTTACATTTCATAACAAAAGAGGTTCTGGATATCTCTTAGAAATAACAAATGAAGAATTGTTTAAAGATTTTATGGAAAGCTTAAATGAAGGTATTTATTTTCAGGTTAAAGAAAGACCAGCACAAATTTTAGCTTATCTTGCTATTCAAACTGGATATATTTCTATGAATAACATTGCAGATACTTTTCAAGTATCTAAGACTGTTATAAAGCATGATATGAATGATGTTGAAAATCTAGCAAAGAATTATCATTTTGAATTAGAAAGAAAAACACATTATGGTATTTTGTTACGTTATGAATTGACATCTTTTAAAAAGTACTTAGTTGAAGAATATTTAAATCAAAATGTTTTTATTCAAACGGCAGTAAATGATGTTATTGAAGAATTTAATGACATTGAACAAAAGTTAATTAGACAGTTGAATAAAGAAGGATTGAAAATCAACTATAATGAACTTTTAAATGTGATTGAGTATTTAAAAATTGTTATTTATATTGCACATAGACAAGATGAACAAAAAGAGGAATTTATTTTTGATAAAAATAATGAAATTCATCGAATTGTTGAATTCTTAGTTGGAATATTAGAAAAGAAATATGCTATAGGATTAAGTAAAAAAAGCATAGAAGAGATTTTAAAAGTTTTACAAAAAAATATAAAAAGAGAAATAGGTTCAATATCTTCTTTTATAAATTATTTAAAAGAAGACATTGAAGAATTTATAAAACAAATAGATGAAAAATATGATACGAAATTTCTTGAAGATGAAGACTTTAAGAAAATGTTGTTAACACATGTTTCATTGTTAATAGATAGATTACATAATAAAATTTCATATCAAAATCCATTAGCTAATGAGCTAAATATTACATACCCAATGATGTTTAATATCGCTCTTCAATTTTGTAGCATGTTACATGAAAAATACAACGTTGAAGTGACATTTGATGAAATTGGTTTTGTAGCGATGCATTTTGCATCACATATGGAAAAGGAAAAACAAGGTAAATTGTTATCTTATAATCGTATTGGAATTGTTTGTTCATCAGGTGGTGGAAGTGCTTATATGATCAAGATACAAATTGAATCATTATTTCCTCAAGCAGAGGTACAAACATTTTCATTTTTACAACAAGATGAATTGAAAACATTTCAACCTGATTTAATTTTTACAATCATGCCTTTATCTCAAGAAATCAAGGCACCAATTATTTATATTAAAGAACTACTTGATGATAGAGATTTAGTTAAGATTAAACAAATTTTACAATGTGAAGAATATGATCCTTATACTTTTATTCAAGATAATCCTATGTATTATTCATTCTTTTCTAAAGATTTTTTTAAATTTATAGAAGCAGATAGTTATGAAAATATTATTCGGATGATGGGACAAGAATTAGAGGAAAAAGGTTATGGTAAAAAAGGCTATACTGATTTGATTTTTGAACGTGAATCGTATGTAAGTACTATTTATACAAATGGAGTTTGCATACCCCATCCACTTGAAACAGATGCACTTAAAAATATGATTTCTGTAGCTATTTTAAAGAAACCATTTGTACAAAATGGCAAAGAAATAAAAATAGTTTTTATGATTTGTTTAAAGAAAGATCAAGTTGAAATGTATAAAGTAATAACTAAAAAGTTATATCGTTTAATGCAAAAGAGTAATTATGTTGAAATGTTAACGAAGGTTGATTCTTTTGAAGAAATGATGAATTTAATGAAAGAAATAGGAGGTGGAAATAATGAATAGTGAATTACTAAAAGAATTGAGTAATGCTGATAGTGTAGCATCAGTAGAAGATGAAGTAAGATCGATTCTCTATCGAGAATTAGCAAAATATAGTGATGAAGTTTTTAGTGATCGTTTAGGAAGTATTATTTTTCATAAAAAAGGGACTTCACCAAATCCTTTAAAAATCATGTTTTGTGCTCATATAGATGAAGTAGGTTTTATGGTAAGACATATTTCTGATATTGGTTTTGTATATGTAGTAGCTTTAGGTTCAGTTTTAAATAAAAGCAAAGAAATGCAAATGGTTAGAATTACGACGCAAGATGGTAAAAAAGTGGAAGGCTTATTAAATGTGACTAAAGATAGCAACGGTAACGTTAAAGAAATGTACGTTGATATTGGAGTTGATAGTGCAGATGAAGTAAAAGCTTTAGGAATTGATGTTGGTGACATGGTTTGTTTTGCTAGTGAAGCAAGACAGATTCAAGATAAAGTGATTGCTGGCAAGGCAATGGACGATCGAACAGGATGCTATGTCATGATAGAAGCGATGAAAAGAATTCATGGAAATGTTGAAAATGATATTTATTTTGTAGGAACAAGTAGTGAAGAAGTTGGTGTAAGAGGTGGTAAAACAGCGACTCATCTTATTGATCCTGATATTGTTTTTGCACTTGATGTTGCGAATAATCCAGAACTTGTTAAAAACTATACGAATCATCGTTTAATTGGTAAAGGGCCAATGATTGTTCATTATGACAAAACTCTTTCACCAAATAAAAAATTGATTAAATATGTTAAAGAATTAGCCAATAAACATGGAATACCTTATCAAAGCGATATGTTCGGCGGAGGAGGAACAGATGCTGGAAATGCACACTTAGAAAAAGGTGGACGTTTGGCACTTGTTTTAGGAATACCACTTAGATATTGTCATGGATCTTATTCATTTGTTCATAGTGATGATTTAGAAAGTTTGACACAGTTAGTTAACTGCTTAATAGATCATTTGACATATCAAGATTATCAAAATTTTATTAATTTTATTGGAGGATAAACAAATGACAGAAACGGAACAAATTATTGTAGGATTAATTTCTTCAGCTGGACAAAGCAAATCTTTAGCTTTTGAAGCGTTGAAAAAAGTAAAAACAGGTGAATATGATGAAGCAAGAAAGATATTAGAACAAGCTAAAGAAGCTGATTTACAAGCTCACACTGTTCAAACAAAGCTTATTCAAGCCGAAATGTCAGGCTCTGGAAATAAGCCAGAAGTTGGGTTATTAATGGTTCATGCACAAGACCATTATATGACTTCTCAATTAGCAAGAGATCTAATTGAAGAACTAATAAATGTATTTGAAGCAAAGGAGGGTAAATAATGAGAATTGTATTATGCTGTGCAGGTGGACTTTCTACAACAATGCTTATGAATAGTATGAAAGATACAGTACATAACAGTGCAAAATTAAATGATGCTGATTTTGATTTTATTGCTATTCCAATTGATATTCTACAATCTGAAGCAGACAATTGTGATGTTTTAGTTTTAGGACCACAAGTTGCACATAAATTAGATGCAGTAAAACCTATCATCGAACCTCGTAAGATTCCTTATGTTATTGTTGATCAAGAAACATATGGAAAAATGGATGGGGCAACTGTCATGAAACAAGCGTTAATTGCGCGTAGAAAAGCAGATTTAAAAAAATAATTTTATGGGGAGGAAAAAAACGATGTACTCAAAATTTGAGAACTTTATGAAAAAGTATTTAGCACCGCTTGCTGATAAAATGGATAAAGAAGTTCATTTGAGCGCTGTTAAAAAAGCAATGGTTGCAATGACACCATTGTTAATTATCGGTAGTTTTTGTTTGATTCCAGAAGCAATTCCAAATATGATTGGAGAAAAACATGTAATTTCTCAATGGATCTTAGCAAATTTGGATATTATCTATATTCCTTATAATGTAGGTATGGCTTTAATGTCAGTTTATGTTACTGTAATTATTGCATATCAATTAGCTACCTCTTATAAGTTAGATATTCCAGGATGTGTAACAATGGGATTAGTCTCATTCTTAATGTTAGTTGTAGAATTCACAGAAGATGGTGGAATTTCTAAAACTTATTTAGGACCTAAAGGTTTATTCTGTGCAATGTTTGCAGGATTTATCGCAGTTGAATTATTCCGTTGGTGTAAAAAGAAAAACTTTACAATCAAGATGCCAGATACAGTACCTGATTTCGTATCTCGTTCTTTTGAAATGATTCCTATTTCAGTAATCATTATTGGGTTCTTCTTAATTGTACGTATTGTTTGTGTCAATGTATTAAATACAATGCCACCATTAATCTTTACAGCAATCTTTGCACCATTAGTAGGATCTATGGATAATCCAATTGCTTATACTTTCTTAAAAATGTTACAAGCTTTAATATTCTTCTTTGGTATTCATCCATCAGTATTAAGCCCAATTACAAGTCCAATTTCGACTCAATTCTTAGCAGAAAATATTGCTGCTGTTCAAGCTGGTCATGTAGCAACTCACTTCTATGCTCCTGGACCTGAATCAGCATTTGGTAACTTTACAGGTAGTGGTGTTACTATTGGTTGTGTATTCTGGTGCTTAATGAGTAAGAATAAAGCTTTAAAACAAGTTGGTAGATTATCATTTATTCCAGCATTATTTGGAATTAATGAACCAATTCTATTTGGTGCGCCAATCGTATTAAATCCAATGTTCTTTATTCCATTTGTTATTTGTGGTGGTATTATTGGTTCATTAGGTGGATGGGCGATGTATTTAGGTATTATGAAATGTTCAACCTTTACACCACCATATGTAGGTGTATTCCTAGAAGGATTCTTAACGAATATGGATCCTATGTCTATAGTTGTTAATGCAGTACAATTAATACTATCTATTTTAATATGGTATCCATTTGTTAAATCATATGAAAAGACTTATGGTAATAAAGAAGAAGAAACTAATGCTATCAGTGCAGAAGATGCAGCTATCTTAGACGATTTAGACTTAGACTTCTAATTAATAGGCAAGTTTCGACTTACCTTTATTTGTAGGAGGATTAAAAATGGCAAAAAGAATAAATAAAATACAAGAATTTTTAGATGAAAAAGATATAGATGCTTTATTAATTAAAAGTAAAACAGTAAAAAAATGGATGAATACTATGACTGGTAGTGGTTGTCAAGTATTGATTACAAAAGAACATGGTTATTTAATTGTAGATGGGCGTTATATTACAGAAGCCAAAGAAAAAGAACATGATTTAGAAATTATATTACATAATCCACATTTAACGGGACGTAATTATTTAGGGACAGTAGAAGAAATATTAAAAAAAGAAAATTGTAAAACGCTAGGGGTAGAAGCGTATCAAGTATTAGTTAAGGAATATCATGAAATAGAAAAATTAGGGATAGAAGTTCTTTTATTGGATCAAGAAATTGCTCATCTTCGTATTGTTAAAGAAGATGAAGAAATTGAAGCTATGAAAAAATCAATTGCAATTACTGATGAAATCTATCAAAAAGTAATTGAACACATTCATGTAGGAATGAGTGAATATGAAATTAGCGCTTTAGTACAATATTATTCAATTGCATCTGGTGCACAACAAATGTCTTTTGATACAATAGTAGCAACAGGTGAAAGAACAGCCTTACCACATGGTCGTCCAACTTCAAGAAAAGTAAAAGCTCATGAACCTATTATGATTGATTTTGGTATTCAATATCAAAATTATCAATCAGATATGACACGTATGTGTTTTATTGGAGAACCTGATCCAAAAATCAAAGAAATCTATGATGTTGTTTTAAAGGCACAACTCGCTGGTCTTGGTGCTATTAAAGCAGGAGCTAAGGGAAAAGATGTAGATAAAGCAGCTAGAGATGTGATTGAGGCTGCAGGTTATGGTGAATATTTTAATCATGGTTTAGGACATGGATTAGGAATTGGTGAAGATGGTGAAGGACCAACTTTAAATTCAAAGAGTGAAACAGTTTTACAAGAACATATGATGATGTCTTGTGAACCAGGTGTTTATGTTCCTGGTGTTGGTGGTGTTCGTATTGAAGATGATGTTGTTATTATTGATGGTGTAGGTGTACCATTAAATAAAACAACAAAGGATTATATTATTTTGGAGGATAAATAAATGAAGTATGATTTTAATGAGGTTCATAATCGTTTAGGTACTTATTGTACACAATGGGATTATATACAAGATCGTTTTAATAAAAAGGATTTAATACCATTTTCAATATCTGATACAGATTTTATTATTCCTAAACCTATTACTGAAAAAATATTTGAAGTGGCACATCATCAAATTTATGGATATACAAGATGGAATCATCATGATTTTAAATCATCTATTACAGGATATTTTGAAAGAAGACATCATACACATATTGAAGAAGATTGGATCTTATATAGTCCTACTGTGATGTATTCAGTTTCCTTATTGATTCGTTTATTAAGTCAACCTCATGATAAAGTATTAACATTTGAACCTATGTATGATTCATTTTATACAGTTATCCAAGATAATGATAGACAATTAGTTGCTCATCGTTTAATATCAAAAGATGGGACATTTGAAATAGATTTCGATCTTTTTGAAAAACAAGTACAAGAATGTCAATTATTATTACTTTGTTCTCCACATAATCCAACAGGAAGAATTTGGACAAAAGAAGAAATGGATCAAATAATAAAGATATGTAAAAAATATCAAGTAAAAATTATTTCTGATGAAATTCATATGGATATTCAATTAAGAGATAGAAAACATATCCCTTTATTATCTTATATTCATGAATATGATGAACTTTATACAGCAGCTTCATCTAGTAAAACATTTAATACACCAGGATTAATTGGTTCATATTTAATGATACCAAATGAAGAAGTTAGAGAAAAATTCTTGATGCATACAAGAAGAAAAGATTTCTTAAATTCTGTAAGTATTTTTGGTATGTATGCGACAATGATAGGTTATACACAATGCGATGATTATATTGATCAACTTAATGATTATATTAAAGAAAATATGAAAATTGTAGAAGAATTTATAAAAGAAGAGTTGCCTGATTTTAAATTTAAAACACCAGATGGAACTTATTTAGCTTGGATTGATGCAAGAGATGTTCCATATACTGCTGAAGAAATACAAGATGCTTTAGTGAATGTTGGTGGAATTGGGATTATGAAAGGTGAAATTTATGGTGGCCCAAAATATTTAAGAATGAATATAGGGTGTCCACAATCTAAATTAAAAGAAGGATTGCGAAGATTTAAAATAGCAATGGATGCATTATATTCAAAATAGGAGGTATTTATTATGCATTATTTATTAATTAAAATTCAATTACTGTGGGCTAAACATACAAAATGGCTAGATAGAAATCCTGTAAAAGTTCCAGTAAGTAAACGTGTTATAGCTTATGCTATTGATTGGGCAGTTGGCGGTATTATTAGTGGTTTTCCTGCTGTTTTATTCTATGGGGGAGTTACTGGTAGATCAGATATGTTTAGTGATCTTTATGTTTTTCCTAGCTTAGGTTTTCCAACGTATTGGTCCTATCTTACAGGTATATTATGTATTGTTGTGGCTTTTGTTTATTATATTTATATTCCTTATAAGAAATATCCAGGACAAACACTCGCAAAACATTGGTTAAAAATAAAGATTGTAAATAATGATGATTATAGTGATGTGAGTTTAAAAACTTTGATTATTAGACAAGGGGTTGGATTATTCTTATTAGAAGGTTCGGCTATTGTTGTTACTAATTATTTAAGACAAATGCTTACACTAGCAACAGGTTTCTATTTTGACTATTATTTAAAAATGATTGGTATGGTTATTACAATGATTTCAGGAGTTTTTGTTCTAGGATCAGCTTCTCAAAGAAGTATCCATGATTATCTTGCTAAGACAAGAGTTGTGGGTGAAGATGAAAAACCAGCAAAAATAAAAGAAAAAAAGAATAAAAAAAATAAAAAGAAAAAATAATGCATAATAGTAAAATATAAAGAACAATGTCTTATCATTACATTGTTCTTTTTTTATACAATTTGAATGAAAAGAGAATTGATGACTTCAGTCAGTTGAGCACATGAAATGTGCGAAATAGAAAACCACCTGCTATGCGGGTGGTGCAATAATAAATAGTGGCTAAAAAAGCAAATTCTTTAGCACATCGTCTTCACACCAAAGTATAGACGAAAAGTGATATATAATCAACGAAGGAAAGATATAGGAGAAATATTGAGAACACTCTGCCGATATAAAGGGGTGGAGATAATAGAAGGGCATTTGATGAGTGATCATGTACATATGTTAGTAATGATACCACCAAAGTTAAGTGTGTCATCATTCATGGGATACTTGAAAGGGAAATTCGCATTGATGATTTTTGATAGACATGCAAACTTGAAATATAAGTATGGAAATAGAACTTTTTGGGCAGAAGGGTATTATGTGAGTACAGTAGGATTAAATGATCAAACCGTCGCAAAATATATAAGAGAACAAGAGAAACATGATATTGCAATGGATAAATTAAGTGTGAAAGAATATAAGGATCCGTTTGAAGAAAAAGGAATTCGAGAAGGAAATAGAAACCGCAGAAAAAAAGCAAAATAAAAATTCCCTTTGAGGGAAAGCGAGAGTCAAAAGCAACGCCTTTAGACGCGAGCAAGTAACAAAGGCTTATAGCCACAGTGAAAACCACGCCGTTTAGACGTGGTTTTTATTTAAAGATTTTTTCCATATCAAAAGGAAGTAAACATTCAATTTTTATTGTTTGATAAGTTAATGGATGAATAAACTCTAAACAATAAGCATGTAAAGCCATTCTTTTAATCATAGAAGAAGTTTTTCCATAAAGAGTATCTCCTATAATAGGATGATGTAAATGATTCAAATGAACTCTTATTTGATGTTTTCGACCAGTTTCAATTTGACATTTTACAAGTGTATAATTTCCTTTTGTTTTAATTTCTTTAAAATGTGTTAAAGCATCTTTACCTGTTTTAGAAATACACATTTTATTTTTACTATGACGGTCTTGACCGATAGGTAAATCAATAGTCATTTCTCTTTTAGGTAAATGTCCTTGAATGATGGCAAGATAGGTTTTCTTGATTTCTTTAGAAGCAATTAAAGCATCAAAGTAAGGTTGTAAAAGTGCACATTTACAAAACATCACAAGACCGGTTGTATCTCTATCTAAACGATGAAGATAACGAATCGGTAAATCTTGATAGCTTTGTTGGTAATAATAACTCACATAATTACAAAGAGTATTTTTTTTACTTTTATCATCAGGATGAATAATGAGGTTACTTGGTTTATTGACGACACAAAGCAAGTCATCTTCATAGATGATTTCTAAGGAGCTTTCTTCTTCGATAAAATCTCTGCCTTGTTCATAGGCTTTAATTGAAAGAATATCTTTATCTTTTAAAATGGTTTGATAATCAACATAAGTATTATTTAAAGTATAGTCTTTATTTTGACGAAGTAAGTGAATTGTTTTTTTAGAAAGATGCAGATAATGAAAGAATTCAAGAAGTGTCATTCCTTGAATTCTTTCATCGATTTCTATTACTAAATGATTCTTTTCTTTATGATAATGCATACACTGTTACTTTGATATCAATTGTGATATCTAAACCTTGTAAAGTATCTAAAACGCCACGTTTTTCTTTTTTAATATGATAATAGTGTGGTGTCATCATTAAAAGATTTAAAGCATCTTCACGATTAGAAATATGAACTTTTTCTTTAAAGTCATAACTTTTCACTTGATTAAAATCTAAACGAATATACTTATCACTCTTTACTTTGATTTCATCATAAATCAATTCTTTAATTTCAATTAAATGTTGATTATTAGCAGTAACATGAACAATATAACCATCTTCTTTTAATGCTCTTTTTAATTCATCTTGATTTACTACTGTAAATAAAGCACAGATAAAATCTAAACTATGATCTAAGATAGGAATATTTTTAGAATTTCCTACAAGCCAAGTAACATCTTTACGATAACGTGTCGCCATATCAATAGCAATCTTGGAAATATCTAAACCATAGATATCACTGTTTTCAAAATGTTTCTTTAAACCTTGAGTATAATATCCTTCTCCACATCCTAAATCTAAAATACTTAAATCATCTTGATGTTTGAATTCATCAATACACGTAATCACTTGATTTAAGATAGGATCATAATAACCTTTATTTAAATATGCTTTTCTCGCCACAAGAGATTCTTTACTATCTCCTGGATTATTGGTAGCTTTATCAGGATTTAATAATAAATTGATATATCCTCTTTTAGAAATGTCATAACAATGATTGTTTTCACATTTAAGTGTTTTGTTTTCTAAATGAAGTTGTTGATGACATTTGGGACAAGCTAATAATTTCATAGTATCACCTCGAATGTATTATAACAAAAGACAATCTAAAAATTAACTGAATTTATGATGAATTTGTGATACTATTAAGGGCAAGGGAGGAATGCTTGATGTTTTTTAGAAAGAAACAAAAAGTAGACTTAGATGCTAAGTTTAAAGAAGTATATCATGAAGTAAATAAAATTACAGCTGATGCCGGAAATGAATTAGATGTGACCATCAAATATTCACAATTGAAATTGGCTTGTCGTAAGTATGATGAATTGATTGATTTAATTCATCAAGGAGCTAATTTTGAAGAAAAACATTTTCTTTCTTTAAAAGAAAGTGTAGAAGAAGAAACAAAGAGAGTAGAAGGTTTATTAGATGAAGATTAAAGCATATAAGAAGGATTTTGATTATACCTATACTTTAGGAGTTTTTGAAACGATTGAGTTATTAAAGAATCGTCCTGATCTTGTTTTAAGAGTATATATAAAAAGTAATTCTTATAAGAATAAAGGAATTCCTATTATTGATGAAATTTGTAGAGAAAAACATATTGAATTGATTGAAAGTGATAATACAATTCAAAAATTATCAAAAAAAGATAATTGTTTTGCGATAGCAATCATTAAAAAATATGAAATGACTTTACAAGAAGGAAATCATGTTGTTTTAGTTAATCCTGGAGATATGGGAAATATGGGGACAATTATGAGAACGATGTTAGGGTTCAATTATTATAATCTAGCAATCATTCGACCAGGTGTCGATGTTTTTGATCCTCGTGTTTTAAGAGCTTCGATGGGAGCAATGTTTCATTTGAATATTGAGTATTTTGATAGTTTTGAAGATTATTTAAAAAGATTTCCAAGTCATGATATTTATACATTGATGTTAAAAGGAGCAACCAATATTCATAAGGTTGAATCCAAAGAAGGTTATCATTCACTTGTTTTTGGTAATGAAAGTAGTGGTTTACCTGATGAATATCTAGATTATGGGAAATCTATTTTTATTCCTCATAGTCATCATATAGATTCATTGAATCTTTCCATGGCTTTAGGAATGACGTTGATGCATTTTTCAAAAGATGAATTTAAAGATAAAGAAGTATTATAGGAGGGAAAGTATGTTTGATTTTGATGAAGTTGTAGATAGAAAAGGTACAAATTGTGCTAAATGGGATACCATTGAAGCCAATAATAAACCTAAAGATGTGTTACCTATGTGGGTTGCAGATATGGATTTTAAATCACCAAAGGAAATTGAAAATGCATTAGTTAAAAGAATTAAACAAGGCGTTTATGGGTATTCATTTGCGCCAGATGAGTATTTTGATGCGGTTATTTCTTGGATGAAAAGAAGACATGATTTTAATGTCGATAAAGAATGGATCATCCCAACACCAGGTGTGGTAACAGCTATTAAATTATGTGTAAATGCTTATACAAAGGAAAATGATGCCATCATTATTAATAAACCTGTATATTATCCATTTGATTTTTCAATTGAATTAAATCATCGTAAAATCATTGAAAATGAAATGGTTTATAAAGATGGTTCTTATGAAATGGATTATGATGCTTTTGAAAAAGCAATCGTAGAAAATGATGTTAAAATGTTTATTTTATGTAATCCATATAACCCAATTGGAAAAGTATGGAAAGAAGATGAATTAAAACAAATTGGTGAAATTTGTAAGAAACATCATGTTTTAGTTATTGTTGATGAAATTCATGAAGATTTTGTTTATGGAGAGCATGTACATATTCCTTTCTATAATGTAGATGAAAGTTATAAAGAATTCTCTGTTATTTTAACTGCACCATCAAAAACATTTAATTTAGCAGGGTTACAAACATCAAATATTATTATTGCAGATGAAAAATTAAGAAAAGCTTATCAAGAAACAATGAATCGTTATGGGGTTAATGAACCAAACTTTTTAGGTATTATTGCTTGTATGACTGCCTATAATGAATGTGAATTATGGGTAGATGAAATGTTGGAATATGTTTATGACAACTTTACTTATTTTGATGAATTCTTAAAAGAAAACTTACCTCATATTCATTTAGTAAAACCTGAAGGACTTTATTTATGTTGGGTTGATTTTAGAGAATGTGGTTTAGATAAAGATGAACTTGAAAAGACAATGTTAGAAAAAGCCGGTTTATGGTTAGATGAAGGATATATCTTTGGAACAGGTGGAGAAGGTTTTGAAAGATTTAATCTTGCAATTCCAAGAAGTGTTTTAGAAGATGCTTGTCAAAGATTATTAAAAGCTTTTGGAAAATAAGGTTTTTATGATAAAAACTATGGAAATTCTATATAAAAGATAGTATTATATAACCGAAAAAAAGAAAAGGAGATTTGTTATGGGATTAGTATCAGCAACAGAAATGTTAAAGAAAGCTAAAGAAGGACATTATGCAGTAGGTCAATTCAATATCAACAACTTAGAATGGACTAAATCAGTATTATTAACTGCAGAAGAATTAAAAGCACCAGTAATTTTAGGTGTTTCAGAAGGTGCTGCTAAATATATGACTGGATATACAACAGTTGCAGCAATGGTTAAAGCAATGGTAGAAGCATTAAATATCACTGTACCAGTAGCTTTACACTTAGATCATGGTTCATACGAAGGAGCTAAAGCTGCTTTAGATGCAGGTTTCTCTTCAATCATGTTTGATGGTTCTCATTATGGAATCGAAGAAAACATCGAAAAAACAAAAGAAATCGTTGAATTATGTCATTCAAAAGGTGTTTCAGTAGAAGCAGAAGTTGGATCAATCGGTGGAGAAGAAGATGGTGTCATCGGTAAAGGTGAAGTAGCAGATCCAAAAGAATGTAAATCAATCGCAGACTTAGGAGTAGATTTCTTAGCTGCAGGTATCGGAAATATCCATGGTAAATACCCAGCAAACTGGGAAGGATTAGACTTTGATGCATTAGATGCAATCCAAGCTGAAACTGGAAAATTACCATTAGTATTACATGGTGGTTCAGGAATTCCTGATGAAATGATCAAAAAAGCAATCACTTTAGGAGTATCTAAAGTAAATGTAAACACTGAATGTCAATTATATTTCCAAGAAGCTACACGTAAATACATTGAAGCTGGAAAAGATTTAGAAGGAAAAGGATATGATCCTCGTAAATTATTAGCACCAGGTGCAGAAGCTATTAAACAATGTGTTAAAGATAGAATGGAAGTATTCGGTTGCATCGGTAAAGCTTAATCAATTAAAAAAGCCTTCGGGCTTTTTTTTGTTTATGTGAAATCTCTTTATTAAGTTGTTTTTTTAATGAATTTATAATATAGTATTAGGGAATATAGATAGAAGAAAAGGGGTAAAGTCATGAGTGAAATTATTGCGATTGAAGGCGGACATAAATTAAATGGTACAGTAGAAATCTCGGGTGCAAAAAATGCCACTGTAGCACTTATTCCAGCAATTATTTTAGCGGATAGTCCTGTGACGATTTATGGTGTACCAGAAATCAGTGATGTGGACGCTTTAGCAGTTTTATTAGAAGAACTTAATTGTACAGTATTAAGAAGTCATGATAGTTTAATTGTTGATCCCTCTCGTATGGAAAATGTTCCATTAGTATCTGATGCTGTGGATAAATTAAGAGCATCATATTATTTAATGGGAGCATTACTTGGAAAATGTAAAAAAGTTGTGATGAAAGCACCAGGAGGATGCTTTTTAGGACCACGTCCGATAGATTTACATATTAAAGGATTTGAAGCATTGGGTGCCAAAGTAGAATTTGTTGATGGTGCGCATGTAATTACAGCAGATCGTTTAGTAGGTGCAAAAATATATTTAGATTTTGCTTCAGTAGGAGCAACAATCAATATCTTATTAGCGGCAGTAAAAGCTGAAGGTAAAACAGTTATTGAAAATGCAGCAAAAGAACCAGAAATCATTGATGTAGTAAACTTACTTACAAAAATGGGAGCTAAAATTAGAGGTGCTGGTACTGATACGATTACGATTGAAGGAGTAGAACATCTAAAAGGATGTACTCATGAAATCATTCCAGATCGTATTGAAGCAGGGACATTCTTAATTATGGCAGCAGCTGCAGGAGAAAGAGTTATTATTCAAAATATCATTCCACAACATTTGGAATCACTTATTTCAAAATTGAAAGAAATGGGAGTGAAGATGGAAAATGTTGGAGATAGTATTATTGTTTATGGTGATAACAAGAACTTTAATGCAGTCGATGTCAGAACACAGGTATATCCAGGTTTTGCGACAGATCTACAACAGCCATTAACAGCACTGCTTACACAAGCAAACGGACAATCACAAGTAATAGAAACAATTTATCCAGAGAGATTTAGACATTGTGAACAACTTAATAAGATGGGCGCAAATATAGAATTAGATGAATCAATGTGTTATATAAATGGAAAAACACCATTAAAAGGAGCAAAAGTAGAAGCAACAGATTTAAGATGCGGAGCAGCATTGTTAATAGCAGGGTTAATCGCTGATGGAATTACAGAAATTAGCAATGTATATCATATAGATAGAGGATATGCGAATATTGATCAAAAATTAATTACTTTAGGTGCTGTTATTAGAAGAATCAAAGTTGATGATTAAAATTATAAAAAAGGGCTTGAAAACGACATAATTTAATGTTAATATATCATAGCAACTTACTTTGTAGTGAGAAATCTACAAGGCGGAAGGAGAAATTAAAAATGAAAAAAGGAATTCATCCAAATTACAAAAAAGTAAAAGTAGTTTGTACATCATGTGGAGCAGAATTTGAAAGTGGTTCAGTATTAGATGAAGTACGTGTTGATACTTGTTCTAACTGTCATCCATTCTATACTGGAAAACAAAGATTTGCTAGTGCTGATGGACGTGTTGAAAAATTCAACAAAAAATACGGACTTAAATAAGAAAATGAGTACTTGGTACTCATTTTTGTTTTGGAGGAAAAAATGGAATATCATGTCTTAGCAAGTGGTTCTAAAGGAAACAGTATTTTCATTTATGATCAAGGAAACGGACTTTTAATTGATTGTGGAATTAGTAAAAGACAACTTTATACAAAACTTAATCAATTAAGATTTCATGAAAGTGATATTCATCATGTTTTATTAACCCATGATCATATTGACCATAATAAAAATATTAGTATCTTTGATCAAAGTATTGTTTATTGTGGAAAAGGATGCATCCCTGGTATAGATGAAAGTCATGAATTAGAAAATTATCAAAATATACAATTAGATCATTATATAATTACACCATTACCTTTATCACATGATGCAACATCCCCTTTAGGGTTTGTAATCAAAGGAAAAGATGAAACAATTCTCTATATGACAGATACAGGTTATGTTTCACAAAAGAATATGGAATATATAAAAAATTTAGATTACTATATTTTTGAAAGTAATCATGATATTGAAATGTTGATGAATACAAGAAGACCTTTATTCTTAAAAAATCGTATTTTTGGAGATAAGGGCCATCTTAATAATGAATATAGTGCACATGTTATGGCGCAGGTGATTGGTGAAAATACAAAAGAAATTTGTTTGGCCCATTTATCACAAGAAGCGAATACAAAGGAAATGGCATTAGATACATATCAAAGAGTTTTTGATGAAGAACATATTTATTTTGATAATATAAAGATTGCAGATCAAAAAGAAATTGTTTCTGGAGGACATTATGAAAATTAGGATCTTAACAATTGGTAAGCTTAAAGAAAAATATCTTGTTAATGGAATCAATGAATATGTCAAAAGATTGAATGCTTACTGTAAAGTGGAAATGGTTGAAGTACCAGATGAACCAATTCCTGATAATGCAAGTGAAAATGTAGAAAATATCATCAAAGATAAAGAAGCAGATAAAATTGTTTCTAAAATTAAAGATGATGAATATGTTATTGTTTTAGATTTACATGGAAAAGAAATAGATAGTGTGGCTTTTTCTAAGCATATTGAAGAATGTATGATTAGAGGAAAGAGTACGATTACTTTTGTGATTGGGGGTTCTTTAGGTTTAGGAAAATCTTTATTACAAAGAGCAAATTATCGTTTATGTTTCTCTAAAATGACTTTTCCACATCAATTAATGAAGCTAATCTTAGTTGAACAAGTCTATCGAGCATATAAAATCATGCGGAGAGAAACTTATCATAAGTGATGTTAACGTTCAGCAAAAATGTCACCAAAAATGAAGAAGGGTTCTATTAGTGTGAACCCTTTGTTTTTTTGTCCATTTCTTGAATGAGATTATTTAAATCTTTATGATCATTTATTAGTACCTGTTTGTTTTTATGTTTTGTACCTATCAATGTACAATCATAAATAATCCCAATATATTTCATTCTTACTTTATTTTCTAGCACAAAATATAAAATTGTAACTTCTGTTGAAGTTCTTATTTTTACTACTTATCCATTTTTATCATATGGGACATAATAATATCCGTTATAGGAAAACATATTGCCTTCTGCTATTTTTCTGGTATTTGAAACAGTGAACACTAGATTCAAATTGTAATTTTCTGTTAGCTCTACAAATTCATAAACAGGATCAACTGGAAGATGTGCAAATTTTTCATTCAGATATTTTATGTAAAAGTATTGAACCATATATTTAATTGATCGTAGTCTTTTATTTTGAACCTTATAATGTCATTGGGCAATCTTCTTTGAACTGTACCATTGTATCGTTCTATCAATCCTTTGGTTTGAGATGTATTTGCGAAAATCATTTCAATGCAAAGTTTATCCATCATAACACCAAATGATGTTATATTACCTTCAGGACTTTTGAAGATAGTATGTTTGTCTGAATAAATAGCTAAGGGAATTCCTTTTTTTCTTGATAAGAAGTTCCATCATCTTACAATATCCATACATGCATTCGTTTTTGGTAAACCAGCCAGCAAGGATATCATTAGTTGTATCGTCAACAGCCATATGGAGAGTAAAACGTTGATCGTTGCCAAACCAGTCAAAAGGAGTTCCATCGATTTGAACAAGCATACCAGCTCTAGGACTTTTTTCTCTCAGTAAATGTAAAGGAGAGTCTCTTTTATGACTCCTATGTTTAACGGGAGAAGACCATTTATATTCTTTATAGAGTCTTTGAAAGAACGAGATACTTCTAGGTTTAACATCAAAGTATTCGAAGATCACATGCAAGCACACTATTTAATTCGTGCAATGAGCAAATATCTGGAAAAAATGGACAAATATGTACGCCAACGATTGAGGATGTGCATGATTCATAAACATCCAACAGTAAAGAAAGTATATGGAATGTGTTATAAATGGAACATTGAATTCTTTGTGCGCATCGGTTTAATTCCCTCAAAATGGTGGTTCTACTACAAAATGTGGGGAACCTATACTATTGAGAAGTATGTAGAATACCACATGCATAGAAATAAGGTTGATATGGAAAAACGTATTCAAAAATTTAAAGAACTAGGTATAGCATTCTACACAAAAAAGAGATTAAAGAAAATGGACGATTCTTTATCAAGATAGTCCGTACACAAATTAAATAAATAGTAAATTGGTAAGCCGTATGCATTAATAGCGCACGTACGGTTTGATAAGGGGCTAGCCTAGTGATAGGTTAGCCTACTTTCTTAAGCACCTTACGTTTAGTAGAAGAAGGAATATTCAATTGTTGTCTATACTTGACAATAACACGACGTGAACAATGTAATTCTAATTCCTCTAGTTTTTTGAGAATCTGATTATCTGAAAGTGGATGTTCTTTATCTTCATCATCTACTAACTCAACAATAGCCTTTTTAATAGAATCACTGCTATCTCCTGAAGCAGTTTGAGAAACAAGAAGTTTTTTAAGAGGATAAGCCTCACCATTAAAGCTATAGTACTTATTATTTAAAGTACGTGAAATAGTAGATTCATGGAATCCTGTCTCACTTGCAAGCTGTGATAAAGTACATGGATATAATTCATCATCATATAAGAAATATCCACTTTGTATATTTACTAACGCATTTGCGACAATAAGAACAGTTTGATTTCTCTTTGTCATATTCTCCATTAAGAAATGTGCCTCATTAAAATAAGCTTTCATATTCTCATCATTCTTTACTTTCTCATATAGAGTGTCATTCACCATGAGAGCAGGCTGGTTAATAGGTGTAATAGTAATATCTGAATTCTCTACTTCAATGAGTATATCAGGAGATACATAGTCATCATGAAACGTATTATACATATTACAAGGGAATGGATTACAAGAACGTATTTCACAGAATAAATGATCTATTTCTTCTTTATTTAATCCTGTTGTTTGTTTAATAAGTGAATAATTCTGAGTTAAGATGACATCTTGATAATCTCTAAATAGTGTATAGGTTTTAGTTTTATTATTATTTTTTAACTGAATAAGAATAGAATCAATCGCATCAGAGGCACCCACACCATTAGGTTCAAATGAACGTAATATATCTAAATGTGCATCAAGCATATCTTGATCGATATGAAGGTCACTCATATATTGATCAAGATTATAAGATAAGAATCCACTATCATCCAATGATTCAATCAGATATGTCATTACATCTTCATTATAAGGATGTGTATAGGCATATAACTGATAATAGAGATCATCTTTTAAAGAACGTTTATTAGAAATACTTTCAATAAACTGCTGATTATCATAATTCTTTGATGATTTTAATTCTAAAAAAGGATTTGTTTCTAGTATATCCTGTATTGCTTTGTTGATATCATCAATGTTGTCAGTCAAGAAATCTAAGGATTTTAATAGTTTTTGATTCAATTTTAAAGTTTGTTTCAATGTTTGAATATATTGCATTTTCTGCTTCATGTTCATCACCTCTTATCAATATATAGCAAAATTCGTGCCAATTAATGTTTAGGTATTTACTTGAATAGTATACCGAATAACTAATGTTGCGTACAAGTTTTATTTGTTTTATGATGAATAATGAGGTGATTTCATTGGAAGAAAAAATAATGTTGTTGATTAATGGGAAAATGGATCAAAATTCATATGATGAATGTCAATCCACCCAATTATCAAAAGAATTAAAACTAAGTAGAAATCAAGTGATAAGATTATTAAATGAACTTTTTAATGAGAAAAAACTTATTAAAATTAAAGCAAGTCCTATCTTATATCTTTCAAGAGCTTCTCTTGAAAGTAAATATAAGAAGAAACTTTCGTCAGATGAATACAAATCATTGGATGAATTGGAAGCTGAATTAAACAATCAGACAGAGTTAAAGAACTTTGAAAAGCTTATTGGGTCTAATGAAAGTATGTATCAGATTGTTGAGAAGATTAAGGCAACAGTAGCCTATCCACCAGTTGGATTACCAATGTTGCTTTATGGACCAACTGGTACAGGTAAATCATTTATGGCTAAACTTACGTATGAATATTGTGTAGATACAGGTTTAATTGATGCGTCTAAGAATTTTGTACAGGTAAACTGTTCAGAGTATGCCAATAACCCAGAACTACTCACAGCAAACCTATTTGGCTATAAGAAGGGTGCATTTACAGGTGCAGATAGTGATAACTTAGGTTTATTACATTTTGCAGATGGTGGTGTATTATTCCTAGATGAAGTGCATTGTTTAAATGCGGAATGCCAGGAAAAACTATTCCTTTATATGGACCAGGGAATCTATCACTTAGTAGGTGATAATAATAAGTGGTATAAATCAAAATGTAGAATTATATTTGCAACAACAGAAGTACCACAAAAAGCATTATTAAAAACATTCCTTAGACGTATTCCTGTTATTCTTACAATTCCATCTCTTGCCCAAAGAGGAGAAAATGAAAAGCTGGAACTCATGTATAACTTCTTAAAGAATGAAGAGAAGCGTATCAACAAAACAATTCTTATTTCATCTAATGTCTATGAGTTGTTACTGAATCATACATTTGTAGGTAATATTGGTGAACTGACTAATACGATTCAGGCAAGCTGTGTGAGTGCATTATATAAAAGTAATTCAGATACGTTAGAAATTCATGCTTATGATTTACCTGACAGTATTAGAAATAGTATAGATGTCTCTTCTATGATTATGAAGAAACATAAGCTTGTGTCTCTTAATACACTTCTTCCTGTATCAGATCAGGGTATCATTAAAAATTTTTATCAATCATTAATTAATATAAAGAGAGATACTTCATTTGCGATAAATGCACAGAATACTGTAGATAGATATTTTGAAAAATTAATCTTTAATGATAATCGTGCAGGGTCAATTGATTATCTTACTAACTATCTAGAAAAGATATTTAATAATATCACTGAACATTATGGCTTTAGGACTTCACATAATGAGTTGATAGCACTCGCTACATATATCTCAGAATTCTCTAAGAATACATATTTGACTAATAACTGGATCAATGAGAATTATGATGAAGTGAAGAACTTAAAGAAATATCTTAAACTTGAATTCCATCGTGAATATGAAATAGGACAGGATGTTTCTCATTACTTAAAGAATAATATGAATCAGGATATTGATGACTTTGTAGAGTGTATTATCTGTATTTGTATGATTAAGTACTTTGTACATTCTGGTGAAGATCTCACAATTGCGATTATTATTGCGCATGGTTATTCAACTGCAAGTTCTATTGCGGAAGCAGCCAATAGAATGTTGAATAGTTATATATTTGATGCAATAGATATGCCATTAGATGTGGATGTACAAGCTATTACAAGAAAGATTAATGATTATATTGCATATGTTGGTAATATTTCAAAGCTTTATTTATTAGTTGATATGGGTTCTCTTGAAGAAATATATCAAGGATTAGATACAAGTAATGCGGATATTGCCTTAGTAAACAATATTAATACTAAATGTGCGTTAGAAATAGGACAGGGAATTAAACTTAATAAAACAGTGACTGAAGTCATTGATTCTATTCTTAAGGAAAACATCTATAAAACACATGTAGAACTTAAGAAAAAGAAAGAACCTATTGTAATCTGTTCTTGTGCATCAGGATTAGGTACAGCGCATAAGATCAAAGAAATTTTATTCAATTCTTTACCTGAAGATACTAATCTAAAGATTATTACTTATGATTATCCTGCTTTAATACGTAAACAGGTTTATGACCAGTTAATGAATGATTATGAGGTTGTATGTGTTATTGGAACACTTGATCCTAACATTGAATCTATGAAGTATATTGGTATACAGGAATTGATCATTAATGAAGGTCAAAATGCGATAGAGATATACTTTGGAAAGTATATGAAAAAAGAACAGATGGAGATATTTGAAAAGAATATCTTACGTAATTTCACATTATCCAATGTCATGAATAACTTAACTATATTAAATCCGGATAAACTACTTGAACATGTTGCGAAAGCAATTGACCATCTACAGAATATCTTACATAAAAGATTTAAAAATAGAACATGCTTTGGGTTATATGTTCATATCTGCTGTCTTGTAGAAAGATTAGTTACAAGACAGGCTATTTCAAACTTTACTGATCAAGACTTTAAAGAAAAGCATCAAGAGTTTATAGATCAAGTAAATATCTCAATGAAAGAAGTTAAGACATACTACAACGTTGAGATTCCAGATGAAGAAGTAGAATATATATACGATTATATTATTAATGATTAGTGTGCTATTAATTGGCACACTTTTTGCTTGAGTATAAGTGGAAGTTAGTTGTACAGATTGAACGTATTGATCTCTAAACTGGCACGAAGCTTGCTTGGGTATAAGTGGAAGTTAGTTGTACAGATTGAACGTATTGATCTCTAAATTGGCACGAAGCTTGCTTGGGTATAAGTGGAAGTTAGTTGTACAGATTGAATGTATTGATCTATAAACTGGCACGAAGCTTGCTTGAGTATAAGTGGAAATCAGTTGTACAGATTAAGCGAAAGAATTTATAAACTGACATGAAGCTTGAACTTAAATGAAAAAGAAAGGAGTGTAGAGAATATGGCAAAAATCATACTTGCATCACATGGAGGATTATCTAAAGGAATGAAAGATTCAGTTTCTATGATTGTTGGAGATTTAGCTAAGGATATAGAAACATATAGCTTGCTTCCTGGACAAAATCCTGAAGACTTTTATCAAGAAGTTTTGAAAGAAGCAAAAGAGTGTGAAGAACAAATCTTAATCTTATGTGATATTAAAGGTGGAAGTGTTCACACAGCATTATCTAAACTTGCAGTATTAGATAATGTAATGGTCTTCTCAGGAATGAACATGGGACTAGTATTAGATGCAGTAATGAAAGGCTTGAATGGAAAACTTGAATTAGCAGAAGCGAACGATTTGATCGAAGCAGCTAAAGATGGAATGACTGTTATGAATGGAATGACAAGCGAAGATGATGAAGATTTCTAATAGGAGGAGAAGAAAATGATTAAATTATTAAGAGTGGATCACAGATTGTTACATGGTCAAGTTGCTTTTTCTTGGAAAAATGCAGTTGAAGCAGATTGTATCTTAATTGCGTGTGATGCAGTTATGAAAGATGATTTAAGAAAAACATCAATCAAGATGGCAAAGCCAAGTGGTGTGAAATTAGTTATTAAAAGTATGGATGATGCAGTAAAGGCAATCAATAGTGGTGTTACAGACAAATATAAATTATTGACTGTAGTTGAATCTATTAAGGATGCTGAAAGATTATGTAAAGAGTGTAACATCAAAAAATTAAATCTTGGTGGTACTAAGGCAACTGCTGAAACTCGTAATATTTCTAAAGCAATGAATATTACACCAGCAGAAGAAACAATTTTAAAAGGATTATGTGAAGCAGGTGTGGATGTAACAATTCAGATGGTTCCAGAAGATAATCCAGTAAATGTAGAAAAAGTTTTATAGGAGGAGAAATATGTTACTACAAGCAATTTTACTTGGCTTGGTAGCAATGCTTGGAAATGCTGAGTATTTGTTCGGTACAAGTTTGCTATCAAGACCATTGGTTATGGGTACTTTAACAGGTATTGTACTTGGTGATATTCAAACAGGTGTTACTCTAGGTGCAACATTAGAATTAGCATTTATGGGAGCTTTCTCAATCGGTGCTAGTATTCCACCTGAAATGATTTCAGGAACTGTATTAGGAACAGCTTTCACAATTACAACAGGAGCTGGACCAGAAACTGCATTAACTGTAGGTTTACCAGTTGCTTCACTAGTATTAATCGCAAAGAACGTTGGAATGGTATTCATCTTACCTCCATTTGTTCACAAAGCAGATAAATATGCAGCTGAAGGAAATATGGCTGGAGTTGCTAGAATGCACTTATTAGGTGGATTCTTCGGTGTTAACTTAATTATCGGTGTAATCGTGGCATGTGGTTACTATGCTGGTGGACCTGCTGTACAGGCTTTATTAAATGTCATTCCTACATGGATTTCAAATGGTTTACAAATCACAATGGGCTTATTACCTGCAATTGGGTTCGGTTTATTATTAATGATGATTATGGAAAAAGACGTTGCATGTTTCTTCTTCTTAGGATTCGCATTAAGCGTATACTTAAAGATTCCAGTAACAGCGATCGCAATCTTTGGAGTCATCATTGCTATCGTATTAACTCAGTTACGTAGTAATTCAGCTCAAACAGCTATAGAAGGAGGAGTGGATGAAGATGACGACTTCTAATAAATTAACTAAAAAAGAATTAAATCAAGTATTCTGGCGTTCATTCGGTTTGGAATGGTCTTGGAACTATGAAAGACAAATGAATATGTCATACTGCTATAGTATGTTACCAGTTATCAAAAAGTTATATCCAAATAAAGAAGACCAGGTTGCAGCTATGAAGCGTCACTTGGAATTCTTCAATACAACGCCACAATTGGCAACATTAATCTTAGGTATTAGTGCTGCTATGGAAGAAAGTAACGCAAATGATCCTGAATTTGATACAGAAAGTATCAACAGTGTAAAAGTTTCATTAATGGGACCTTTAGCTGGTATTGGTGATTCATTCATCTGGGGAACATTACGTATTATCGCTACTGGTGTGGGTCTATCATTAGCAAATCAAGGAAATATCTTAGGACCTATCTTATTTTTATTAATCTTCAACCTTCCAGCTCAGGGATTACGTTATTATTTAATGAATACTGGTTATAAATTAGGTAGTGGATTCTTGGCTAAGATCCAACAAAATGGATTAATGTCAAAACTTACTTATGCAGCAAGTGTTTTAGGATTGATGGTTGTTGGTGGTATGACTGCTGAAAACGTAGCAATCAGTTTCCCATTGAAGTTTGGTTCTGGTAATGAAGCAACTACGTTAAATGATGTATTCAATAATATCATGCCTGGTTTAATGCCATTATTATTCACATTACTAGTTTACTACTTATTGAAAAAGAAAAATGTTAAGACAACTACATTGTTATTAATCTGTGTTGTGATCGGATTGATCGGAGCATTCTTTGGTATCTTAGGTTGTTAATAAATTTAAAATAAATGGAGGAAAAGAAAATGGAAATGATTAAATTTAATGAACAGGAAAAAATCGATAGCGTAAATGGCGCATTAGCTCTACGCCCTCAGATCAACGAAATCGTTGATGAAATCTGCGAACGTGGATATTCAAACATCTGCTGGTTAGGTGTTGGTGGTACTTGGGCAAGTGCTATGCAGGCTACAGTACATATGAAAGAAATGAGTGCTATTGAAACTTGGGCAGAAAATGCTGCTGAATACTTAACTACAGGAAACAAACGTATTACTAAAGATACAGTTGTTATTATCTCTTCTGTAACTGGAAACACTAAAGAAGTAGTTGATGCTATCAAAAAGATCAAAGCTGAAGTTGGCTCTACAGTTATCTCATTTGTAGATGCTAAAGAAGCTATCTTATTAGATTTAGGAGACTACAAGATTTCTTACCCAGTTAACGAACAGTTAAAGTTCTTCATGGTTGCTGACCGTTTCATGTTCAACAATGGTGAATTAGAAGACTACGAAGATATGTATGCTGAATTTGACAAATACTTAGCAGAAGCTTTAGTAGAAGTTGAAAAGAAAGCTGAACCATTTGCTGTTGAATTCGCTAAAAAACACTGGAATGATGAAATGCACTACTTTGTAGGTGCTGGAAATCAATGGGGTGCTACTTACTCATATGCAATGTGCTATTGGGAAGAACAGTTATGGTTAAAAACTAAATCAATCACATCAAATGAATTCTTCCACGGTATGTTTGAAATCGTAACTAAAGAAACTCCAGTTACTATCTATATCGGTGAAGATGCTCAACGTCCATTATCTGAACGTGTAGCTAACTTTATTCCAAGAATTTGTGAAAACTACACAATCATCGACTCTAAAGATTACGAATTAAAGGGAATTAGTGAAAAATATCGTAAACACTTATCTCACCATGTAATGCATGCTGTAAACAACAGAATCGATGTTCATATGGAAATCGAAACTCGTCACCCTATGGAAATCCGTCGTTACTACAGAAGATTAGAATACTAAAATATAAGGGGTGGATTCATTCCACCTTTTATATATTAATAATTGGGGGTATATTATGAATAAATTAACAATGCTTGATTATGTTAAAGAAACACCAGACGTATTAAAAACAAATATTGAACAATATACTACACTAGTTGATCCATTGATGAAAGAAGTGCAACAAAAAGAAATAAAACGTATTTTACTTGTTGCTTCTGGATCAAGTCATAATGCTTGTTATTGTGCGAGAAGTTTTGTGGAAAAAGTAAGTGGTTTAGAAGTAAGAATCATTATGCCATATACATTTACGTATTATGAAAATGACATTAAAGAGAACGACTTAGTTCTAGTGGTTACACAGAGTGGGTTAAGTACAAATGCAATAGAAGCATTAAAAATCATCAAGAAAAAAGAATGTAGAGCTATTTGTTTAACAGGAAATAAAAACAGCGATGTAAAAGATGTTGCGGATGTTGTGATTGAATATGGTGTTGGTGAAGAATTAGTTGGCTATGTTACAAAGGGTGTTTCTTCACTTGCGTTATTCTTAGATTTATTCGCAATTGCGTATTCTGGAAAGATTGAGTATTTGGATGAATTAAAGAAAGCAGTTGATTTAAATGAAGAAATGATTGATCAGGCTACAAGCTTTATTCAGCAACATTATAAGAATTTCTCATCTATGTCCTGGGTTTACAGTTGTGGAGCGGGTGCTAATTATGGAACAGCACTTGAAAGTGCATTAAAAATGGGTGAAACTATTCATATTCCAAGTTGTTGCTATGAAATTGAAGAGTATATCCATGGACCAAACCTTCAATTAACGCCACAATACAATGTGATTTTCTTTGATGGGAACGATGGTGCAAGTCGACGTGTAGAACAAGTATATAAGGCTACACGAAAAGTCACAAATCGAGCTTATTTGATTTCAAACAACCCTCAATTATCGAGAGATGGTCATGTTTTAAGTTTGAGTGATACGGTATCAAGTGAATTAAGTCCACTTGTATATCTACCATTTGTACAATTATTAAGCTTTATTGTTTCAAATGACTTACACTCTATTTATCAACATCCATTATTAAAAGAATTTAAGGCTATCGCAGCTGCAAAAACGGAGAATTTTGTGAATTATGATGGAGACGATTAAAGCGATTATTTTTGATATGGATGGTGTCATCTTTGATAGTGAAACCATGTATATAAATGATTTGATAAGATTTTTTAAACAGCATGATATAGAAATACAAGTAAGTGATTGTATTCCTCTTATTGGTATTGATAGTAAATTATATTATGAACAAGCATACACAATGTGGAACAATAAAACAGATTTCATTACATTTAAAAATATGCTTCAAGAATATTTTCGTTCATTTGATTGTGATTATAAAGCAGTCGTTAGACCACAGATCTATTCTGTTTTAGAAAGCTTAAGTGAACGTTATAAAATTGCGTTAGCGTCCTCTTCAAGTTTAAATACTATTAATACTGCATTAGATCAAGTTGATTTAAGAAAGTATTTCACATTTATAGTAAGTGGTGAACAATTCAAAGAAAGTAAACCCAATCCAGAAATATATTTACATACAATCAAAGAATTGAATGTGAATAAAGATGAAGCTATTATTATTGAGGATTCACCTAAAGGAATATTAGCTGCAAATAGAGCTGGTATTAAGGTATTGGCTTTAAAAGATGATAAGTTTGGCTTGGATCAAAGCCAGGCAGATATAAATATTGATGAATTAAATGATATTATAAAGTTGATTGAGAAAGGGGCATAAAAGTATGAATGCTATGTTAGTTGCTGTTATAGTGATTGCTGTTATTGGAATTATTCCAGTGATCATCAGAAAGAAACTTCTAAAAATCTATCTTACATTACTCCAAAACAATGATATTAAGGCAATAGAAGACTTAATAGCAACTAAACTAGCTAAGATATGTATTCCTTCATTTAATAGAGAATACTTACTTTTAAATGCTTATCTAAAACTAAATGATGATAAACAAATAGATACTCAAGTAAACAATATAATAGATCATGTTCCTATGAATTCTAAGCAGAAGTCTGTTCTTGCAAAATCAGTATTCTATATATATGTAGATAAGAAAAATGCACCTATGATTGATCGTTTGTTGGAAATGGTTAGCACGACAAATGATCATGCCCTATATAGACAGATGGATATGGTCAATGATACTTTAATTAGTGGTGGAATTAAGTATTTTGATGAATTAAAATCTGATCTAGAAAATACAGAATATACTAAAAACAATGCAGATACTCCCTATCTCGAATTCTTATTATCAGTTATCTACAAAAATATGGGTAATGAATCAAAAAGCAAGGAATATAGGAATAAAGCCTTAGAAGACAGTAAAGGAACTGTATATGAATCTTTAATTAAATCTCAAAATTAATAGGATGATTGAGAAAATCTCGCACTGAAAGACAACCTAATTAAATGGGTTGTCTTTTCGTGCGACAGGCAGTAGCTTATATGTTATGTCAACAGGGACATGACATTTTCTACTTATAAATGATTATTCAAGATAGGGCTCTATTAATTTAAAATGCGTCATGGGATGTAGAAATCCTGTAGGTGAAAGTCCTACATCGTGCGCACTAGTGCTATTCGAGAAATTTAATCTAATGCATCAACGTAAGGCGGTGTGTGAAGGAGATGCAGTATTCGAGAGTGGTCGAAACGAAGTGTGAATTGAAGGTGTGGCAGTAGAATGTGTGACGACATTGCGATAAATGTGGAAGTCTATTTACTGTGTTATCAATGAACTAGTCGATAACATAGGCCTTATATTGTGAAGTCAGTTGGCATGATATTAAGGAAATAGCGATGACCCTGTGAGACCTTATGACTACTTGGTGCATATCAAGGTACTTATCTATAAGTGTAATTCGAAGTGATAAGTACGTCATGAGTAGACAGACACTCTCATAGTAGTGAATGATATTGATGTAACATAACATAACATCAATGAGGGGAGTCATTTATTGGAATTATTATAGGAACTTATGGGATATCACAAATGGGCTTACGTTTATCGGTAGGATTATTGGAAGATTATAAAAATAAACATAAAATGATTATGCTTATAGGTGCTTTATCTTCAGGATGTGTTTCTTTATTTAGAATTATTTTCAATAATGGCATTGGTTTTTTGATTGAAAATCTTTTTCAGGACTTGCCAGGGCAATGGGCTTCTTCCAAGCGGTGTATGCTTTAGGAATGACTTTATTTCCTATGATTTGTGGAAATATTGTAAGTCATTTTTCAATGCTATATGCTTATTTGTTTTTAGCAGTGATTTGTTTAATTGCATCAAGTATTTCTTTTATATATTGTAAATCTCATTAACAAATAAAGCTCTTACAAAATTAATAATTTGTTAATGAAATTAAAAATGTATACAATACTCTTTTCGAAGAATCTAAAAAAGTATAAGCTACAGGTGTCTTAGGAAAGAGAGGAATAAATATTATGAGTATCAATGAAATCAATGCAGAAGCAAAAGAATCTTTAAGAAAGTATTTTAAAAATAGTCAAGATGTAAAACATGAAAATGAAGCAAGAAAAGAATTAACAAAAGAAGAAATCTTTGAATCCGTTGTAGGAGAAATCAAAGAATCAGAAATGAAATTAGAACAAAGAAATCAAATGAGAAACACATTACAACAAGATGCAAAAGAAGCATTTGAAAAAGTATGTGGAAAGAAATCTGAAGCAAAAGAAGTAGAACATATGACATTAGAAGGAATGAAAAAAGAATTAAAAGAAAATACAAAACATCAAATGGAATATGTCAATTCATTAAAACAAAATACAATGAATGCAAGAGCATAGAACTTCGAAAGAAGTTCTTTTTTTTTACACTTACTTGATATTTTCTTAACATAAAAAGGAGTAGTATTCTGTTAAGAGGTGATCAAGATGAATGTTAAAAGAAATCAATTAATTGAAACAATTGTTTGGGTAGGAATACCAATGCTTTTTATGATTGTTGATTGGGTCTATAAACATGTATTTAATATAGAATATTTAGAGTTATCTATTCTTTTATTTGTAGTAGCAACAATCTATAAAACATATCAAAAATAAAAACAAATCGCTAATTACGATTTGTTTCAAACATTTCAAAACTAGATAATACAAATAAGAAGAATAAACCAGTGTGTATCCAAAAAATCGTATAATCTAAAATACCATGAATTAATAATACACCTATAAATCCCATAACAAGAGCAATATAAGAATAATGCTCTTTTACTTTATAAAGACGTTTACAGTTATCATAAATATAAGGAATAAGACATGCGAGTCCAATAATTCCAAATGAAAGTAAAGGATCTAAATAAACACTATGGGCATGTTGTGTTAAATGTCCATTATATTTATCTAAAATCATCATATAAGTAAATGGTCCTTGTCCTAGTAGTGGAGAAGCTTTGATACCTTGAATAGCACAACTCCAAATTTGAATTCTAACATCTAAATTTGAAATCAAATATTCTATTCTAGGGAATTTATCAGGATTTAAAACAAAGAAACCTGCAATTCCTAAACATCCAAGAGCTATCAAAACACATAATTTATAGTTTTTATTAAAAATAAGAAATAAACAAATAGCTCCGGCAATTGCCACATAACCAGCACGGCATCCTGTCATATAAAGCATAAATAAGTTTAAAAAACCAACAATAACATAAAAAATACTTCTTTTTAGATTATTTTTAACAGTAAAGAATTTATATACAGTACATACGGCAATAAATTCAATCATCATCGCATAATAGTTGGCATTGTAGAAAACACTATTTAAGCGATTTTCACGTCTTGCATAAACTTTAAAGGTGAAATGATCAACACCTAAACGATGATAAATTTGAAATTGCTCATAAATTCCATATATTGCCCAAAGAATAGATAACACAATCAACATATCAATAATAAATTCAAAGGTCGATTGATTAATATGTTTTCGATAATAAACCATTAAAATAATAACAATAAATATTCCTAGTGTTGCAAGTGCTCCTAAAATATTTTTATGAATAATGGAGATGCTTAAAGAGATTAAAACAAACAAATAGAGAAATTTAATTTGTGGTGTTTGTTTTAAGGCAATGATTGCCTTTTTTGATACTAACAAATAAATAAATTCAATCAATAAAATAGGTCCTAATATATAAAAAGGAAAAGTAAAACTAAAACATGTAAATATTAATAACAGTTGATCAAAAGTAAACTGTTCTTTTAAGTCTTTTAAATAGTTCATAGTCGCCTCCTGGAGATAATATATCATATTTATGATTATTTCAGTAGCCAAAATGATGATGTGTTGTTAAAATAGGGCACTAGAGGTAAGAAAAATATGAAACAATACTTTTATTTATTTAATTATCCACCAGAAGAATATGATTTATGTGCATTAGAATTTAAATATCTTTTTCATGAAGAATATCAACAATGTTTTATTACAAATAAAGATATTGATGTCAATATAAGTGTTTTTATGAAGGGAAAAATAGATATTTGGGCGATAAGTTCCAATTTTGATGACTTAAAAGAGGAAGTTAAACGCCAAAATCATAATTATCAAGATTTTAAAGTTATTTATTTAAAAAATCCTATTAGCCATCCAGATTATCAAGAAACACTTGATAAATGTAAAGATATTTCATGGTTTATAGCGGGTAGTGTGAATATGTCCAAACCAAAACATACAATTGCTCTTACAAAAGTGAATGACTTATGGATTATTGGGTATTATCATCATGGTGTTCCATCATGGAAAAAATATGATGATAAACCAAATACTTTTTCAAATTCTTTAGATATTAGACTTGCAAGAACATTGATTAATATTGCTGGAGAAAATGATCAAACAAAAACAATGATAGATCCGTGTTGTGGAATGGGTACAGTTGTTTTAGAAGGACTAGCTTTAGGGTATTCTATCAAAGGATTTGATATTTCAAGGGATATTTCATGGAAAGCAAGATGTAATCTTAATCATTTTGGTTTTGATGGTATGTTGATTACAAAAGATGATATTAATAAGCATCAAGGACATTATGATATTGCTATTATTGATATTCCTTATAATCTTTATACACCGATTACTTATAAAGAACAGTGTGACATTATTAATAGTGCTAGAAAATTATGTAATAAACTTGTTTTAGTAAGTTATGAACAAATGGATCAAGAAATCAAACAAGCAGGTTTTGAAATAAGAAATCGTATCTTAAGGAAGAAAACAGAATTTGTGAAATTTGGACGTTATATTTATGTGTGTTATTAAAAAATCATTGGATTATTTTCCAATGATTTTTTTGATTGTCTTTAAATCTTTATTTTCTATAAGTGATTTAAATATATGATCATATTGTTGTAAAGTAAGATTTTCTAATAATTCGTTATCTTCTTGAGGAAATTTACTTTTAAAAAGCATTAATGTATCTTCTTTTTTACTTGCTAGTTTTCCTTCAGCTTTTCCTTCTTCATGCATTCTTTGTCCTTCATGATAATGTTGAATTTTAACAAGTTGCCTTTTTTCTGCCGCTAAAACAAGTTCTTCATCTTCATTGAATTGTTCCATCTTATCTTTCATGATTGTTACCACCTCATTATCTAAAGATATTATATCATGGGTAAGTCCATGATATAAGATGTAGATTAAGATTTCTAATCTTGAAAAGTTTTCTAGTCTTTTTTCTTTTTCAATAACTTTAATAAATGGAAGTTGGACAAAGTAGCTTGTTGCTAAGTTAAACTTTCTCACATTTCCATATTCATTTCTAGGCACATAACTGTCAATCAATACAAGATTATCTTTATCAATATCGTTAATAAAAGTAATCAAATTTACTTTATGAAGATGGTCACTATATCTTTCATCTCCACGATTGACTTGATGATCGATCATTCTAGCTTCATAAGCTTGAAGACGATGATAGAGTTCTTTAGAGAATATACTGTTTTGCATTTCAATATCGACCAGTTCACCATCTTCTGTTATTACCTGAATATCTAAGATCATATCTTTATCACTTATATGATGAGGATTAAGCTCTGAATTTAAGACATTAATTTTCTTACATTTAATATCCATAACATCTTCGATGATAAGTTTTAATAAACGCCTACATTGTTCATCTTTCATATTTGATAATAAATACTTAAATACAAGATCATTTTTAAAATCAGTAATTCTAGGTTTTATCTTTTCCATTATAAATTCTCCTTTCAGTATATATATAGACACTAAAAGTCAAAATTTCTTTTAAAAAATTAAAAAAACGAAATAATTTTCTTATTTCGTTAAATGATATAAATAGCAAGGGCAATTAAAATACTTGCAAGAATATCTGTTAAATAGTGAACACCTGTAAGCAGTCTTGTACAAGTAATTGTAATAGCAAGTGCTGAGAGTAATAATCCCATATTTGGTCCTCGAGCAATAACGGTCAAAGCAATAGAAATAGCTAAACTCGTATGAATACTTGGGAAAGAATGACCTATTCTTTTTTTATCATCAATAGGTTTAAGGTCATACTTTTGAATAGGACGAGGTCTATCAATTAATATTCTAAGTAGAACAGTAATTAATAAAACGACAAATGGTTTAATAAATAAAAGATAAAAACCAGTTTGTGATTCGATAACTATTTTTAGTAAAAAAAGTGAATAAAATATAGCGACCATCCATGGACAAAATTTTGATGCAAAATAGACACAAGATTTTATAAAAGGATGTTTATACATAAATTTATTGATACCTTCATAAAAAAACTTCATATTGACCCTCCAAAGTTTTGATATATCTATTATACTATAAAAGAGAAAAGATAGCATTAATAATCGAATTACGATATAATGGACATAATAAGAGGTGTAAAATATGAATAGAAAAATAATGCCCTTTATGTTACTTTTAATAGAAGTAATAATGTATTACTTTATATGTTTATACTTCCATATGGATTTAGATTTAATCATTGGATCAGGAATACTTTATTTCCTATTCTTATTTATATATGGACATTATTCATTAAATACATGTTTAATATGGGATGAAATTAAAGCGTTAGTTAAATCAAGTTTTTGTTTTTATATCGCATTGCTTGTGTTAGTACCAAAATCGACAGGTTATGAAAGAAGAATGCATTTAACAATCATGGTAGCTTCAATGTTTATTATTTGTTTACTAGCTGATAGATATATTAGAATTGCTTTTAGAGATCAATTTGCTAGAAAAACATTAGTTATTGGAACAGGTTACGAAGCAGCAAGACTTGGTAAAATATCAAATAATAATCGTTTTGCTTTAACACAAGTAGAAGGATATGTGGATGCGAATTGGACAGATCAGTTATTTGATTTTAAACAGGAAAATGTGATTAAAAATAGTTTTATTTATAGTTATGAAGAATTGGATGAGGCTATTAAAACTTTAAAAATTGAACAAATTATTGTGGCTTTACCAGAAGCAAGTGAAGAAGTGATTGATAAAGTAATGTCTGATATTTATGGGAAAGTAGAAACTGTTAAATATTTACCAGATGTTAATGGAACAATGACTTTCTCATCAGAAGTACAGGATTTTGATGGACAACTTTTAATCTCAACAGCGAATAATGAGATGTCTCCGTTGGCTAATACAATGAAAAGATTTGTTGATATTTGTGCAGGAATTGCTGGATGTTTAACATTAATTCCTTTGATTGCTTTTGTAAAATATAAATATGTCAAAGGCGGAGATCATGATAGTATTATTTTTAGTCAAGATAGAATTGGTAAAAATGGGAAGATGATTAAAATTTATAAATTTAGATCAATGGTACCTGATGCTGAAAGAATTTTGGATGAATTGATGGAAAAAGATCCAAAAATCAAAGAAGAATATCTGATAAATAAAAAACTAGTCAATGATCCAAGAATTACACCAGTAGGAAAGTTTTTAAGAAAAACGTCATTAGATGAATGGCCACAATTTGTCAATGTTCTTTTAGGAGAAATGTCATTAATTGGTCCAAGACCTTATTTACCTAGGGAAAAAGAAGATATGGGTCAGTATTACAATTCTATTATTAAATGTAAACCAGGAGTTACAGGAATGTGGCAAGCAAATGGTAGAAGTGATGTTGAATTTAATTATCGTTGTAAATTAGATGATTATTATTATCATAATTGGTCTATTTGGTTAGATTTTACGATTATTTATAAAACGATTAAAGGCGTTGTTTATGGTAAAGGATCGTTATAGAAGTAGTGAATGTGTATTTAAATAAATCAATATTTTTGAAAAAAGTTTAAACAAAGCTATAAAATTTAGTAAAGAAACCTTATAGCTTATTTTAATAATAAATTAATTTTGAATACTAATCTAGATGGAATAATTTACGTTTTGTTTTATGTGACAAAATAATTATCTTTTAGTACAATATTTATATAAATAAATTAAATACAAGGGAGGGGTATTGTGTTTAAAAGAACTACAAAAATATTAATAGTAATGCTATTGACAATTTCAATGACAATGCCAATAGCAAATGTAAAGGCATATGAGGAAAATTATGAAAGAAATGTCATGCCGGCAAGAGATTATGACAAATTTGATGATAATTTTAATGTGAATCAAAGTAATTCATTAGTAAGATCAAGTCAAATACCGTCAACATATAGTTCAGTAGATGAAGGTTTTGTAACAAGCATAAAAAATCAAAATCCTTATGGAAACTGTTGGGCATATGCTGCATGTAGCGTAGCAGAATCATATTTAATAAAAAATGGAATGGCAAGTAGTGATATTGATTTATCTGAAGCACATTTAAATTATTATATGTATCATAATAAAGGCGATAAATATGAAAATACAGATAGTGATCAAACCAACGTAATAGGAAAATATTCATTTACTGATGTGGGTGCAGATCCAAGAATGTTGCAATTAGCAATGAGTAATTTTGGACTTGCAAGTGAAACAAGTTATCCAATTTCTAAAATAACAACAATGCAAGGGTCAAAAGAAGATCAAAATAATACACAATATGTTATGACTAACAGTAATCTTCTTTGTCAACAGGCGAAAGGAAATGAGTCAATAATTAAACAAGCAATATTAGATAATGGGAGTGTTTTAGCATGTTATTACGATACATCTACTGCATATAAAAATAGTAATTATTATAATTCAAATGAAGTAAATAGTTTTAACCATGCAATTAGTATTGTAGGTTGGGATGATAGTTATGCCGCAAATAATTTTGATAATAAACCAACTAGAAATGGTGCTTGGTTAATAAAGAACAGCTGGGGTACAGGTTTTGGGAATCAAGGATACTTTTGGATGTCATATGATGAGTATTCATTAGGTTCAGTTTATAGCTATGAATTTAAAAATAAAGATGAAGAAAATATTTATCAGTATGATGGAACTAATAATGCATTAAGGTATACTTTATCTAGTAATACTAGTACATACGCTAATGAATTTTTAGTTAAAGAAACAAATGAAGAATTAAATGCAGTATCAGTTGGTTCTGCAACAAGTAATATTCCTTATAAATTAGAAATTTATACAAATTTAACAGATATAAATAATCCAACATCAGGAAATTGTGAAGTAAATCAAAATGGAATAATCGAAAATGATGGTATTAATTACATTAAGTTAAGTAAAGGTATTTCTCTTAAAGATAATACATATTATTCTATTGTTTTTACTTTGTTTGGAACAAATGAAAATAATGCATCTATTATGTTGGATGCAACATTAAAAGGTACAGATATTGAATTTATAGCTGATACATCTAATGAATATTGTTTTATAAAAAGTTATAATACATGGGGAAAACTATCAGACAATACATTTCGTATAAAGGGAATTACTAATAAAGAAAAGTTAAACCCTATTACATCAATAACATTAAATAAATCAAATATTACTTTATCAAAAGGAACAAGTGAAACCTTAAAAGCAACAATCAACCCAAGTGATACAACAGATGATAAGACATTAAAATGGACAAGCAGTAATCCAAATATAGCAACAGTAGATAACACAGGTAAAGTAACAGCGGTAGGTGGAGGAACAGCAACAATAACTGTTAAATCACAAAATGGAAAAGAAGCAAGTTGTGAAGTAAAAGTAACTAGTAAAATTGAATCTATTTCATTAAATAAATCAAACATTACTTTATCAAAAGGGACAAGTGAAACCTTAAAGGCAACAATCAATCCAAGCGATGCAACAGATGATAAGACATTAAAATGGACAAGCAGTAATCCAAATATAGCAACAGTAGATAACACAGGTAAAGTAACAGCGGTAGGTGGAGGAACAGCAACAATAACTGTTAAATCACAAAATGGAAAAGAAGCAAGTTGTGAAGTAAAAGTAACTAGTAAAATTGAATCTATTTCATTAAATAAATCAAACATTACTTTATCAAAAGGGACAAGTGAAACCTTAAAGGCAACAATCAATCCAAGCGATGCAACAGATGATAAGACACTAACATGGAAAAGTGAAGATGAAAACATTGCAAAAGTAGATGGAAATGGAAAAGTAACAGGAGTAGGAACAGGAACTACAAATATTACAGTAACTACAAGCAATGGAAAGAGTGCAACATGTAAGGTAACAGTAGTCAGACAAACACCAAGTGTAAACTACAGTACACATGTTCAAGATATTGGATGGCAAGGAATAAAATATGATGGAGAAGAAGCGGGAACAAGCGGACAAAGTAAAAGACTAGAAGCCATCAATATCAGTTTAAGCAATCCATTATACAGTGGATCAATCGAATATCAAACACATGTCCAAGACATTGGATGGCAAGGATGGAAAGCCAATGGACAAATGGCAGGAACAAGTGGACAAAGTAAAAGACTAGAAGCGATAAGAATCAAGCTAACAGGAGAGATGGCAAAACAATATGACATCTACTATAGAGTACATTCACAAGAATTTGGCTGGCTAGGCTGGGCAAAGAATGGAGAGAGTGCAGGAACGGAAGGATATTCATATAGACTTGAAGCAATCCAAATCCAACTTGTAAAAAAAGGAGGCAGTGCACCAGGAAGTACAAATAATTGCTTCTATAAAAGATAAATAATCAAAAGGTAAATAATAGGCAACAGTACTAAACAACAGTTTTAGATACTGAACGACCAAATATTTACCTTTTTTATTTTATAAAAGAGATGACTACATAAAACTAATTATTAACTTTCATGACAGTTCCTTTAAAAAAATGAATGATAATGTGTGAAAATATATTTTGTGATTTAAATTTTTTTTTACTGATATAATAAATGATAGGTTTTAGGGAAAGGAAGTGAAAAACTTATGAATAGAAAAATTACATCGATTTTAATGTCTTTTTCATTGATTTTTAGTATCGTATCTTTTTATAATGTTTCGGCAATAGTAGATGACAGCAATAATTTGGATGATTATACTGTTGCTAAACAAGAAGTACCAAGTGATCATGAAATTACTACTGTTGATGAAAATGGGAATGTAATCTCCTTAGAAACAGTGGAACAAAATATGCCAGATACTTCAGATGATTTGGATGAAAAAGATTTATTTGTACAACCTGAGGAACAATCTAGAGCAAGAGCATCTAATTCTAGTGTTTCAGTTGTTAACTTTAGGACAAAATCAAGTAGCAAAGAAAATACAGAGTATAAGGAAGATGGTACTAATCGTGATGGTTATACTAATGGATACTATGCAGCAGATGCAGCTTTTTTAGGCTATGATAATGAGGTGTCACCTACAAAAGTAAAATTTATGCAATCAGGTGTTATTGGTTGGGTAAATCTTAATGAGGTTGAGGTTTTAGATTATACTAGTTCTTCTGTTCAAACATTAAGTAAATATTATGTAAAAAATGGAAGACTTTATCATGGAATTAGTACAAAATTGTCAAATACGGCATATAGTAGTAATTTAGATTGTGGAGTTAAGCCATCTTATTTAAAGGATAATACAGATTATTATAGTTATGATGGTCATTATTTTTATGAGGGAAGTACATATAGTAGCTATAAAACCATGTTAGAAGATTATAAAGCTAATGTTAGAACACATTCGGTGAATAGTTCTAATCCGTATTATAATTATTATCAATATTTATCTCATAGAAGTTTAACAACATATAACGCATCACAATTGAATCAAGCTATTTCTTATTTTTCTAAAGATAATAGTAAAATGAGAAATGAAGGGAATGCATTTATTTCAAACCAAGATACATATGGAACAAATGCAATGTTGATGATAGGTGTGGCTGCTAATGAAAGTTCATGGGGTTCAAGTAATATTGCACAGAATAAGAATAACTTATTTGGTCATCATGCTTATGATAAAGATCCAAATGGAAGTGCAAATGGCTATTCTTCAGTAGATTATAGCATTTATTATCATTCGGCAATCTTTTTATCCAAAGGATATTTAGATCCTATTACAGATTATCGTTATTATGGTGCTTTCTTAGGAGATAAAGCAAGTGGAATAGGTGTAAAATATGCTTCTGATCCATATTGGGGAGAAAAAGCAGCAAGTATTTGTTGGAAAGTAGATAACTATTTAGGTGGTACAGATTCTAAAAAATATACAATTGGTATAAAGGATACATTAAGTAATTTACATAGTGTTGTAAATATAAAAAATTCGTCAAATGCAAATTCGACTACTTTGTATTCAACATATCCAACTAGCTCAAAAATTTCAAACAAGACACTTGCGCCATCAAATTTTGCATTTCTTATTTTAAAAGATGGTAAATCAAATGGGTATTATAAGATACAATCTGATGGTTCTATTGATTCAACACGCTCTAAAATAGTTGTTCAATCAGAATATAACTATGATTCAAATTATGCATATATTCCAACTAATTCAATAACGATTGTAAGTAATGGCAGTAATTCTTCTTCTCAATTGAATACTTCAAATGTAGAAGGACAACCAACTGGTAAAACAGATAGTGAACCAACTCTATATTACCAATCTAATTGTCAAAACGTAGGGTGGTTAAATCAAGTCAATGAACCAAATACAACGGGAACAACAGGTAGGTCTTTAAATTTGTATCAATTGAAGTTTGATTTAAAAAATGCAAATCCAACAGCCTATTTGTCTGGAAAGATTTATAATTCAAAAGGATGGAAAACCTATGATAAAATTAATAATGATACGGTTGTTGGAGATGAATCTTCACCAATACAAGTTATAAATTTTTCAGCTAATTGTTTAACGGGATATAAGTTACAATATAGAGTTCATAGTGCTGATATAGGTTGGCAATCTTGGATAGATGAAGGAAATAATGCAGGAGTTAGTGGAAAAAATATTCAAGCAATAGATTTTAGAATTGTAAAAGATAGCACAGTTACTAGATTACCAGGTATATATTATAGTCAACATTTGAGCAATATAGGGTGGACTAATAATTTAACAAATGGTAATGGTTATGGAAATACATCTGAAAATTTGGAAGCCTTAAAAATAGGAGTAGATAATTTAAATAACTATAATTTAACAATTAAAACATTAGATACACAAAATAAAAATAATACATATACTAATGTTACTAATTCAACAGTTATTGGCTCTACTGGACAATCGTTAGGATTAAAGATGATTAACATGTCATTATCTAATAGTAACAATTATGAACTTAAATATAGGGCATATATTGATGGAAATTGGACAAAATGGATATCACAAGGTAATGATTGTGGATCAAAAAATACTGGAGTTATAAAAGATATACAAATCAAATTAGTTTATGTTTTACATATTACATCAGTTTCATTAAATAAGAGTAGTTTGTCTTTGTCAAAAGGAAATACTGAAACATTACAAGCGACAATCAATCCAAGCGATGCAACAGATGATAAGACACTAACATGGAAAAGTGAAGATGAAAACATTGCAAAAGTAGATGGAAATGGAAAAGTAACAGGAGTAGGAACAGGAACTACAAATATTACAGTAACTACAAGCAATGGAAAGAGTGCAACATGTAAGGTAACAGTAGTCAGACAAACACCAAGTGTAAACTACAGTACACATGTCCAAGACATTGGATGGCAAGGATATGTCAAAGATGGAAGTACTGCAGGAACGACAGGACAGTCAAAAAGACTAGAAGCAATAAGAATCAAACTTTCCAATAATACATCCTATAATGGAACAATCCAATATCAGACACATATTCAAGACATTGGATGGCAAGGATGGAAAATGAACGATGACACTTCAGGAACGAGTGGACAAAGTAAAAGACTAGAAGCAATAAGAATCAAACTGACAGATGAATTAGCAGAAAACTATGATATCTACTATAGGGTGCATGCACAAGAATTTGGCTGGCTAGGCTGGGCAAAGAATGGAGAGAGTGCAGGAACGGAAGGATATTCATATAGACTTGAAGCAATCCAAATCCAACTTGTAAAAAAAGGAGGCAGTGCACCAGGAAGTACAAATAATTGCTTCTATAAAAGATAAATAATCAAAAGGTAAATAATAGGCAACAGTACTAAACAACAGTTTTAGATACTGAACGACCAAATATTTACCTTTTTATATGTTAATAAATGTTGTAAACTTAAGTTAGGGAGGTGAGAATGTGAAAAAGACATTAAGCATTATAGTTTCTTTGCTATTGATTTTCAGTACTATTTTAAATGTAAAAGCTTTTGAAACAAATCAGATAGAAAATTCTTCCAATGAAGTAGTAGAAGATAATACAAATGATTCTTCTATAAATGAAGATGATTTACAAGATGTAGATCAAAATGAGAATACTGAAATAGTAGATGATAATGAAAACAGTGAAATTAATACTACTGAAGGGAACGATGAAATAACTAATCAAGTTACAACAAATTCACCAGAGGAAGTAATTACACCAAAAATAATGTATAAAACACATGTACAAGATTACGGATGGAGTAATTATATAAGTGAAGGCGTTTCTGGAACTGTTGGCAAATCAAAGAGACTAGAAGCTATTAAAATGAAGTTGGATTTAGGAAGTTACGAAGGATCCATTGAATATGCAACTCATATTCAAGATATTGGATGGACCAGTTTTGTATCAGATGATCAATTAAGTGGAACAGAAGGAAAATCAAAAAGATTAGAAGCTATTAAGATTAAGCTAGTAGGAGATATAGCAAATTATTATGATGTGTATTATAGAGTACATATTCAAGATAATGGATGGCTTGATTGGGCTTGTAATGGAGCAAGCGCTGGTAGTGAAACTTATGGTAAACGATTAGAAGGTATAGAAATTAAATTAATAAAAAAAGGTGACCAAATACCTGAAAACACGCAAAATCCATTTATTTATCCTGGATATATTTATTACTCAACACATGTACAAGACTATGGGTGGTTATCTAATATTGGAGATGGAAAAACAAGTGGAACTTCAGGTCAATCCAAAAGAGTAGAAGCAATAAAGGTTTCATTATGTAATTTACCTTATAGTGGAAGTGTAGAATATAGTACTCATATTCAAGATATAGGATGGCAATCTTATCGAAGGAATGGTTCTATAAGTGGAACATCAGGTCAATCCAAAAGGGTAGAAGCTATAAAAATCAAACTCACTGGTGAAATAAGTAATTATTATGATGTCTATTATAGAGTACATGCACAAGATTTAGGATGGATGTCTTGGACTTGCAATGATTCTAAAGCAGGTACTGAAGGACTTGAATTAAGAGTAGAAGCAATTCAAATATGTTTAGTTGAAAAAGGTGGAAATGCGCCTGGAGATATTTCTAGACCTTTTGTTGAACAAGGAAAAGTGGAATATAGTTCACATGTACAAAATATTGGATGGCAAAATTATGTTAATAATGGTAATACAAGTGGAACTGTAGGGCAAGGGTTGAGATTAGAGGCTTTAAAAATCAGATTAGGTGATAATTCCTATGAAGGAAATATTGAATATAGTACACATGTACAAGATTATGGCTGGATGAATTATTCTAGTAATGATTCTATTTCAGGTACAATAGGACAATCAAAAAGAATAGAAGCTATTAAAATAAGACTTACAGGAGAAATTAGTAATTATTATGATGTTTTCTATAGGGTTCAATGTCAAGATTTTGGTTGGCTAGGATGGACATGTAATGATAGAATAGCTGGTACAACTGGTGGAGGCTATAGAATTGAATCAATTCAAATAAAACTATATCCTAAAAATATTACCAATCCAGGTATTTCTCATTTATCATGCATAACGTTTGAAGATAAAAATGGATTTAAAGTATGTAAAGATGCAAATGGAACATTATATGAAGATGCTCAAGGATTGTTAGGTATGAAAAGCTCATATGTACTACGAGTAAATAAATCAACAAATGTTGTAACCGTATTAGCAGCTAATGGTACAGGCGATTATAATATTGCCTATAAAAGATTTGTTTGTTCAACAGGCAATGGGACACCATATGGAACATATTATACACCTGTAAAATACAGATGGAGATATTTGGTGGGTCCAAGCTATGGGCAATACTGCACCAGAATTGTAAATGGTATATTATTTCATTCATTACCATACGGTCAACAAAATCCATATACATTACAAACGAGTGAATTTAATAAACTTGGAACAACTTGTTCGCATGGTTGCGTTAGATTGATGTGTAGAGATGCTAAATGGATTTATGATAATTGTAGTTTAGGAACAAGAGTTGATATTGTTAGTGGTGCAGATCCATTAAGTAAACCGAGTGCTCCCAAAATACCAGCAAATCAAAGATGGGATCCAACTGATCCAAATATCTAAATATAAAAGATGTAATTAATATGTATTTGAAATATATATTATTTGCATCTTTTTTTGATTATATAATATTCATAATAAATAAGAGTTTGACTATAAAGATTAGGTGACTTATAATCAACTTGGTAAAAGTAATATTAATAAGGAAGTGATAAAATGAAGTTAGCGTTAGTAGTGCCATGTTATAATGAGGAAGAAGTACTAGAAGATACAACAAAACAATTGTGCAAATTATTTGATAAATTACTTGAAAAAGGGAAAATATCTGAAGATAGTTATATTTTATTTGTAAATGACGGAAGTAAGGATCAGACATGGAATCTTATTTCAAAATTTAATGAACAAGAAAAATGGGTTGCAGGTTTAAATTTGGCTGCTAATGTAGGTCATCAAAATGCATTATATGCAGGATTAATGTCATCGTATAAAAATGTAGATGCAACTATTTCTATAGATGCTGATTTACAAGATGATATTAATGTTATAGAAAATATGATTGATGAATTTAATAAAGGAAATGATATTGTATATGGTGTTAGAAATGATAGAACATCAGATTCATTCTTTAAAAGATTCACAGCACAAAGTTTCTATAAATTAATGACAGTTATGGGTGTAAAAAGCGTATATAACCATGCGGATTTTAGATTAATGAGTGCAAGAGCAGTAGAACAATTAGGACATTATAAAGAAAGAAATTTATTTTTAAGAGGAATGGTACCATTAATTGGATATAAAACCTCTTGTGTGTATTATGCACGAAAAGAAAGAATGGCAGGGGAATCAAAATATCCATTAAAGAAAATGTTAAGTTTTGCATTTGATGGTATTACCTCATTTAGCATTAAGCCAATTACAATGATTAGTTGGGTGGGTTTTTTAGCAATAGTATTTTCTGTTTGTGCAATGATATATACATTTATAGGACATTTTGTAGGAAATACAGTTAGTGGTTGGTCATCATTAATGATTTCTATTTGGTTTTTAGGAGGAGTTCAGTTGCTTTCAATAGGAGTAATTGGACAATATATAGGTAAAACTTATGTAGAGGTAAAAGAAAGACCAAGATATAATATAGATGTTTTATTAGAATCTAAATCAGTAGGTAAAGAAAATGATTAAAAAAATTATTAATTTCGGATTGGTTGGAGTTTTTGCTACAGCTATTGAATATATATTGTTGATTGTTTTAAAAGAATTTTTTAATGTAGACGTAATAATAGCATCAGGCATTGCGTTTACAGTATCACTGTTATTTAATTATGTTTTAAGTATTAAATATGTTTTTGTTGATAAAAAAGAAATGTCAAAAACAAAAGAAATGACAGGATTCTTTATTACTGCGATTATAGGATTAGGAATTAATCAAGTTATGATGTATATTCTTGTGGATACAGTTAAAATTTATTATTTGTTTGCAAAGGTTATATCTACGGGAACTGTTATGATATGGAATTTTATATCAAGACATGTATTTTTGGAGGGATAGTTTAGATATATGAAGTCAACAAAAAAAATATATCCAATATTTTATAATTTTATAGCTATATTATTTGGTGTTATGATGGCGGGTATACTTTTTATTAATTTATTTGTAGCAAATAGGAGAGAATTTCCTTGCAAAAAGAAATTTTTGTTTTCTAATATTAAATTATTAATTATAGGAATAGTAGTATTTGCTATCTTAGTAGTAATATACAATAAATTTATAAAAAAATATGTAGACAAATTAACTAAAAAACAATGTAATATTTTGTTATTGATTTATTTTTTTGTTACATTTATTTTACAAATATATATAATTAATAAAATTTTTTTCCTATCAGGATGGGATGTTGCGCAACTAAGAGTAGCAACAGATCAATTGATGGAGGGAATCAAATTAAATCAAGGAAATAGTTTTAATACATATTTACAAATTTATCCAAATAATTTATTTTTGTTGTTCATCTTTGTTATCATTTCTAAAATAGCATATATATGTAGTATAGATTCGCATTTATTAATGTCTATAGTGAGTGCACTTTCAGTAAATCTTTCTATTATCATGATGATAAAAATTATAGGAAAAATATCCAAAAATAAGCATATGTGTGTTTTATTTGTATTTATAAGCACATTATTTTTAATGTTTTCTCCATGGATTGTAATTCCTTATTCAGATACATATGCAATGTTTTTTACCACAAGTGTTTTATATATTTTCTTTAATAAGGAAAACTTGGATCAATATGTATATATATTTGTGCTAGTATTAATATCGTTAATAGGTTATAAAATTAAACCGACAGTTATTATTTCAATTATAGCTATTGCTATTATAGAAATATGGAGCTATTTGTTTGGTAATAAAAAATTAAAATTAGATATTTTGTTTAAAAGTATAATTGCTATTGTTTTATCGGTATTATTATTTGGAATAATCAATAATTTTTCAAAGTCTTTTTTAGGTTATGAGCGAAATATTGATGTTGAGATGCCTATGACACATTTCATGATGATGGGGATGAATGAAAAAATGAAGGGTGTATTTCTTTATGAAGATGTGGAGTATACTACTTCTTTTAAAGGAATTGATAATAAAAAAACAGCGAATATTAAAGAAATAAAGAAAAGGTTAAATCAATATGGAGTCAACGGATATTTGCAATTATTGATTGATAAATCGCTTATAAATTATGATGATGGATCATTTGCATGGGGGATAGAAGGAAATTTTTATCAAAAAACTATTAGCGAAAATAAATCAATATTTTTGAAAAAGATGTATTATAATAATGGAGAATATTATAAATATTTTGAAAGTTATTTACAATCTATATGGCTCTTAATATTGTTTATGAGTATATTTTCGATATTTAAAATTAGAAATCATGAGTTATTAGTTATTAATTTAACTATAATCGGGATAACATTATTCTTGTTATTGTTTGAAGCACGTGCAAGATATCTATTTCTATATTCACCATATTATTTATTATTGTTTGTTATTGGAACGGCGAATATATATAAAAAAATAGATAGTAAGATGAAAAATATGCGTAATTGAGTAAAGGCTTATGCTAATTTATAATTATTTTGGAAGAAAATAATAAAACAATATTAGCAAATAGCCTTTTTTTATTGATAATACCTAGATAATGTGATAAGTTCTTGATGATATTATCAAGCTTTTTTATTGAAGGATGTGTAGATGAATGAAACACGCAAAACAAAAATTTGTATTTAATAAATATGATAACCAAAAAGATGAGATTTTGGAAGAAAACAATACTCTTCAACAAGATGTTGAAGAAAATAATAAGATTGATAAAATTTTTAAGATAATATGTAATGTATTGATAATATTTATACTTGTGTATTTTTTTAAAAGTTGTGTAATAACACATGGACAATCAGTATCTTCAATACAAAAGATGATTTTTTTCTTTTTTGTAGTTATTTCAATTTGTCTGTTTGTGGGAATAAATTATATCTTATCAAAAAAAGATTACAAATTAGAAAAATTATTTTTAATAGTTATGATACCGATAAGTATAATTTACTCATTAATTATGATTCCAGGTATGGTTCCTGATGAAGCAACGCACATGAGGCTTACGTATTCACTTGCAAGTCAAATTATGGGTGTTGAAAAAGATAAGACAACATTAAGAGGAGAAGAAAAATATATTTATGAGCATTTACCACAAGCTCCAAATCAAGAAAGTTATGATTATAGTTATACACATTTACTTTCAGGTGAGGATAATGGTGAATATGTAACAATAGATGAAGATTCAGCAAATTGGAAGCAAATATTTTGGTATTTTCCGGCAGTTATAGGCACTATTTTCGCAAGAATTATGCATTTTGGAGCTACACCTACTCTATATATTGCTAGGTTGTTTAATTTATTTTTTTACATCTGGCTTACATATTTTTCTATAAAGAAAATTCCTATTGGAAAACAACTATTGTTTATGATATCTATTCTTCCTATGTGTTCCCAACAAATGATGTCTTTATCTTATGATGCAATTTTAAATGCTTCAGCATTTTTTTGTTTGGCATATGGTTTATTCTTCGTTTATCATAGCGAAGATGTACGGTATGATGAATATATAAAATATTTATTTGCAGCGGTACTGTTATTAAGTATTAAAAGTGCTATTTATTCATTTTTACTTTTAGTTCCAATATTATCTAAATTTGATAATATAAATGGTAATGTTCATTTAGAAAGAAAACATAAGATTATTTTAGTATTGAGTATTTCAATTTTAATATTATTGCTTAATTTTGTTTCATTTGGAAGTACATCATCTAAAGAAGTTGTAGAGTCTACTGCTGTTTCTAAGCATATTATTTCTTGGAGTGGGACAGAAGGTTATTCAATTGGCTGGCTAATTACGCACCCAATAGAAGGAATAGCACTATTTATAAATACTATAAATCTTAAATTAGAATGGTATTATTATTCATGTTTAGGACAAGATTTAAGTTGGTTTACTGTTAAATTACCATTTGAATTATTTAAATGTTGGGGATTGTTATTATTGATTAGTGCATTAAAGAAAGAAGAAAATAAAATAGATGGTAGAATAAGAATATTGTTTATATGTATAAATTCTATAGTTTTCTTTTTAGTACTATTATCAATGTGCATTTATTGGACGCCATTAGGGTATGATCACATTGAAGGAGTTCAAGGAAGGTATTTTATACCAATTATTTATACCATTATTATAATTATTAATAATAAAAAAATTTGTTTAAAAGAAAACATTTATAAATATATAAACGTTTTTCCGTGTTTTTTAGTAGTATTAACTATTAGAAGTTTAATAAATGCTTGTTATTTATAATTATATTATCCAATTTATATGCTTTTTTGCGAATATAATAAAAAAATGGTAAAATATTAAATGTATAAATATTTTTCAATATTATAGAAAGGATAAAATATACTATGTGTTTAATAACTGTATATTTTTAAAGGATGTTTAATGGAAAAAAATCTTAAATTAAATGCAATATGGAATACTTTAGGTATTACTGTTAACTCTTTTAATTCTTTATTTTTTTTGATAATTATTAATAGGGTAAATGGGGTAGAAATAGCTGGAATTTTTAGTTTTGCATTTTCTATTGCTTGTTTATTATTTATTGTAGGAATATACGCTGGTAGGACATATCAAGTTTCAGATATAAATGAAAATTTAAATAATTATGAGTACTTAGTGCATAAATATATTACATGTACTATGATGTTTTTAATAGCAATTGTATTTATAATTGTTCAAAAGTATTCTTTAGAGAAAAATGTTATCATTATATTACTTTGTTTATATAAGTTATTTGAAGCTATGAGCGAAACTTTTTATGGTTTTTTACAAAAAAATGATGAATTATATATAGTAGGGAAATCATTGTTTTTCAAATCATTAGTTGGTATTATCATTTTTTTTGTTATTGATTTTTTAACAAAAGACATAATAGTTTCATGTGTTGCACTTAATATAAATAGCTTTTTATTTGTTTTTTTATATGATATAAAAAAATCTAAAAAGTATTTGAATAAATTTCAAAAAATTAGATGGAATAAAATATTTGGTTTATTCAAAAAAGGATTTTCAGTTTTTGCTTTTTCTTTTTTAGCTGTTTATATTGTTAATGTTCCAAAATACGTGATTGATATATTGCTAGATAATAGATTTCAAACAATATTTAGTATAATTGTTATGCCTGGCACTGTTATGAGTTTATGTGGTCAATATATAATGGCACCTTTACTTACAAATGTTGTTGAATGTTACAATCAAAAAAAATATAAAGAATTCAAGAATATTATTTTTAAGATATTGGGAATATTAGTTGTTTTAGGAATTATTGTAGAGTTAGGAGCAGCAACTGTAGGTATTCCAATTTTAGGAATTGTTTATGCTATTGATTTAAATGCTTATGTATTAGATTTAATAATAATTATATTTGGTGCAATTTTATATGCGATTGCAGGTGTTTTTTCTACAGCACTAATTACGATGCGTAGAAATGGGATGCAATTAATTATATATTTAATAGATGCAATTTTTAGCGTTATAATAAGTTATTTGTTTATTAGCACATTTGGAATACACGGTGCGACAATCGGATATACTAGTACGATGGTATTGCATGTAATATTGTATACTATTTATTTTTTATATGAATATTCAAAATTAGTAAAAAGTGAAGATTAGGAGAAATTATGGAAAAAGTAATTGTTTTATTAGCATCATACAATGGGGAAAAGTATTTAAGAGATCAATTAGATAGTTTGATAAATCAAACATATAAAAATATTGATGTATATATAAGAGATGACAATTCAACAGATAAGACAATGGATATTATTAATGAATATTGTGGGAAATCAATCAATGGAATTAATTTTATTAAGGTGGATTCTTGTGGAAAAAATTTAGGTTATCCAGATTGTTTTTGGGAAATATTAAAAAATGTTCCACGTGCAAAATATTATTGTTTTTGTGATCAAGATGACTACTGGCTACCTGAAAAAATAGAATCATCAGTTAAGTGCCTAGAAAAAGTTGATTCTACTATACCAGCGATGACATATTGTGCATTTGATTATTATAATCAAAATATGGAATATTTAAGAAGCGGTGAAAATATTTTAAACAGCTATTCTTTTGAAAGGGGGATTTATTATACATATGCTCCTGGATTTACACAAATGATAAATAGAGCCTTGGTAGATAGTTTGGATTTTGATTATATTATTGGAAAGAATTTAGCACATGATATATGGTGTCAATGGATAGCAACGTCAATAGGGGAAATTGTTCCTAATAAAACAGTTTTAGCAAAATTTAGAAGACATGAATCTGCTGTGACATCAGGAAATAAATCTAAATTAGCATCTGTAAAAAGATGGTGGACTACTGAAATATGTGGTGATGAAATGAAAAAGTGGCATCAAAGTCTATGCTATTTTAAAAAAGCATATATAAATGATTTTCATGATGAAACAGCTAGTGTATTAAGTTTATTTGCAAATGAAAATAAATCTTTTTCTAATAAAATAAAAAAATTATTTTATCCGAAAAAATTAAAGATAACATTAGGTGGGGAAATTGCTTTAAGAATTTTATTTCTATTAGGCAAATGTTAACTTTTAGGAGGTATTAAAAAGATGAATATAGTTTATACAGTTGATAACAAGTTTGTGCCCCAATTAGCTACAGGAATATGTTCTATATGTGAAAATAATAAAGAAGAGGATGTTTGTTTTTATGTTGTGTCTAAAGGAATTACTGATGATAATAAAGACGCATTAACAAGATATGTGGAAAAATACGGAAAAAAAATATGTATAATAGAATTATCGAATGTAAAAGATTATATAGATTTTGATTTTGATACAAGTAGTTGGAATGATATTGTCTTAGCTAGATTGTTTTTTGATCGTTTGTTACCTAATGATGTAGATAAGATTATCTATTTAGATGGTGATACAATGGTAAGAGGAAGTTTACATGATTTATGGTCTATAGATCTTAGTAATTATGTAATTGGTGCAGCAGTAGAGCCAACTGCAAATAGTGAAAGAAAAAAAGCGATAAGTTTAGAACTAACAAAGCCGTATTATAATGCGGGGGTTTTGCTAATAAATATGGAAAAATGGAAAGAAATGAATGCAGGTAAGATAGTTTTAAATTTCTATAAGGAACATCAAGGCAGATTATTTGCTAATGATCAATGTGCTATAAATGGTGCGTTAAAAGATTATATATTACAAATACCAATAAGCTATAATTTCTGTAATAGCTATAGATTTTATAATTATAAAGCATTGGTTAAGATGATGAAACCAACAAAATTTATTTCTAAAGTGGATTATCAAGTGCAATGTAATAATCCCATTATCATTCATTTTCTTGGAGAAGAAAGACCATGGAGGGTTGGAAATAAGCATACATATACTAATGAATATATGTTTTATTGGAATAAAACTCCTTGGGCCAATACACCATTAGAATTAGGATGGGAAAATTATTTTAAAGTATTTAACCTATTTAATACAGTTATGAAGCCTTTTCCTATGTTAAGATATAGAATAATGGATACTCTAATTCCAATTATGATTAAACATAGGAAAAAAAGCTAGTAAAGGAGATTGTTATGAATGAGAAAATATTAATCATTATTCCGGCGTATAATGAAGAAGCAAGTATTTTAAAAACTTGTAAAGAAATTTATGAATATAATTCAAAATATAAAACTAATTATGATATTTTGGTTATAAATGATTGTTCAACTGATAGCACCTTAAAAATATGTAAAGGAAATGATATACCAGTTATTTCATTGGTTCATAATTTAGGAATTGGTGGTGCAGTGCAGACAGGGTATAAATATGCATATGAATATAATTATGATATAGCTATTCAATATGATGGAGATGGTCAACATAATATTGAATATGCAAAAAATATTATTGATCCTATTATTAATGAAAAATCAGATTTTGTTATAGGATCAAGATTCGTGACAGAAAATGCTAGTGAATTTAAGTCCAGTGCTGCGAGAAGAATAGGAATAAAAATTATTTCATCCACAATACACTTAATTACCAAAAAAAGAATTTATGATGTGACTTCTGGTTTTAGAGCAGCTAATAAAAAAATAATAAAAATGTTTGCGCAAGACTATCCAGTTGAATATCCGGAACCATTAACAAATATGGATCTGATATTAAAAGGATATAATGTAAAAGAGGTCCCTGTAGCAATGAGAGAAAGAGAGGGTGGCGTATCATCGATTAGAGCTTGGAAAAATGCTTATTACATGATTAACGTTATTTTATCACTATTAGTTTTTGGATTGAGGGGGAAAAGAAAAAATGGATAACTCTAAATTAACTATTTCATTGCTTTTGGTGGCATTCCTCTTGATAATTGTCACATTAGTAACGCTTAGAAAAAATAAAATTAATGTTAAGTTTGCTATAATATGGTTTATACCAGCTATTGCTATTGCTTTATTGGCTTTATTACCAAATTTGTTTATTAAGTTTGCACAATTGTTTGGCTTTCAAACAATTTCAAATTTAATAATAGGGTTTATTTTAGTTTTAATTTTATTTTTGATTATGTCATTAACTGTAATTATAACAGGGTTAAGTAAAAAAAATGTACTTTTAATTCAGGAAATCTCATTATTGAAAAAAGAAGTTGAAGAAATGAAAGGTAATGGTAAAAAAAATAGATAAAATGGGAGGAATTTTCAAATGCATACTTATGTTGTTTTAGCATATAAGGAGTCAAAGTATTTAGAAGAGTGTATAAAATCTGTTTTAAATCAAAAGTATAAAAGTAATGTTGTAATTGCTACATCTACACCAAATGAATACATATATAGTCTTGCTAATAAATATCACTTAAAAGTAAATATAAATCCTAACCCAGGGAAAGGTATAGGCTATGATTTTGACTATGCTATTTCATGTGGAATGACCAAGCTAGTAACAATCGCACATCAAGATGATATATATGATTATGAATATTCATATCAGATAGTTAATAAGTATAAAAAATATCCTACATCATCAATTATTTTTTCTGATTATTATGAGATTAGAGAAAATAAAAATGTTTATTCAAATTTAAATTTAAAAATAAAAAGAATTTTACTAAGTCCTATAAGAATTAATTTATTATCAAAAACGAGATTTGGAAAAAGACTTGTATTAAGATTTGGAAATGCAATATGTTGTCCTGCTGTAACATTTGTAACATCAAATATACATACACAAGATATCTTTAAATGCAATTTTGTTTGTGATGTTGATTGGTTTGCTTGGGAAAAATTATCAAAAGAAAACGGAAAGTTTACTTTTGTCAAGGAATGTTTAATGGGACATCGTGTTCATGAAGAATCAACAACAACTGAAATTATAGGTGAACGTATTAGAACAAAAGAAGATATGATTATGTTTAAAAAGTTTTGGCCTGAATGTATTTCAAAATTATTAAATAGATTTTATGTAAAAGCAGAAAACAGTAATAATACTTAGTGATAAATATTTAATTTGAGGAGGTAATTAATGAAAAATATAGTAGGAAAAATAAAACGTTATAAGTATTTTTTTTGCATAATGTTATTAATAATTACACAGGTGTTTGTTTGTGTTGAATTGAACAAAAAGCAAATAGAGACAGTTTCTTCTTATAATGGCATTGATGAGGGAACATCTCAAATTTTAACATATAGTGATGGTAATGATTTGAAAAATATTATAGAAAAAAATGATGTTTTTCAAAAAATTTCGTTACAAGATGGGGATAAATTATCGCAAAAAATATGGATTAATTCTTTATCAATTAATCAATTACAAATGATAATACAAACGGTACAAGGTGATTCTTTTATAGATGTATCATTAAAAGATGAAAAAGGTAAACAAATATATAGTGATACGATTAATATAGTACCAGAAAAAATTAAGTATAATTTAAATATAGAAAGTAATCGGTATAGTAAATGTGATAGATTTTCTTTAGATATGAAAGTGCACAGTAACAATGATGACTTAAGTATTTATAGCTGTACTTATCATGATGGAAGTTTAAAAATAAATAATGAATCTAATGATAATGTTTTATCAACAGGAATTATAGGCACAAATGAAAGATATGAGAGTAAAAAAATCGCATTTTTTTCTATGATTGAAATTTTTGTAATATTATTAATATTATGCTGTAATTACAAAGATCAAGGTGTTGTGAAAAAAATAGATGGGTTATTTAAAATAAAAAAGGTAAATTTTTATATTATAGAATGGCTAGCTTTTTTAGGACTATTACTGTTGACGTTAAAGGTGTTTTGTTCTTGGTATTATGAGGTGTTAATTAATCCAATATTATTTTTGATAGATATATATTTAATTGCATTATTTATATTTGCAATTTTCATTGCTTTTATAAAATTTAAAGACAATGTTGTTTATATTTTTGGATTATTTATTATACCAATAGGTTTATGTTTTACATTTCTTATTCTTCCAGGAAGTGTACCAGATGAACCTGTTCATTTTGCTAAAGCATACCTAACGTCGCAATTTAATTTTTCGTTTATAAGAGATGTAAAAATAACTACAAAATATTTAGTAACAGAAATAAGAAATTACAATGATATATTGCCAGCTATTTTTCAATTTGATAATTATAAATCATTAACATTATATCAAAATGCGTGTTCATATCATTTTATCTTATATATTTTTTCTGCAATTCCTTTATTTATAACAAGGATCTTACATTTATCTGTATATTTTGGATTCTACTGTGGAAGAATGATGAATTTGTTGATTTTTATAATTATAGGTTATAATATTTTAAAAATTATTCCTTTTGGAAAGTGGGTATTTTTTGTGTATTTTTTCAACCCAATGCTCATTCAACAGGAAATGTCATTTTCATCTGATTCATTAATTAATACAATCTGTTTATTAGCTATTGCATATTTCCTTAAAATGAAATTTAATAGTGACAAAATAGAAACTATAGATATAATAATTGTTTTTACAATGATTGGTATTGTTTTTTTAGCTAAATATATTTATTTACCAATATTTGGAATTTACTTTTTATTATTTGATAAATTAAAGAGAATGACTATTAATCAATATGCAATATGTATTTTGATGGTATTGCTTATTTTTACATCATATTATTGTACATCATTATTAAAAGTAAATGCACAGACAATAGAGTCGTTAGATAATTATGTGAAAGTAAATAATGTAAATCAATCTGCTCAGATCAAATTTTTATTATCAAATCCTAAAAACATATTTTATATGTATGTAGAAACTTTAAATAATAAATTTGATTTTTATGTAAAATCATTTATTGGGATGTTAGGAGTTTTAGCTATACCATTGAATCGAGTTTCTTTTTATGGTTACTATGGCTTATTATTTGGGACACCGATTTTATTTGAGGAAACAAAAAATAAGAAGTTTAAGTTATCTAATAGAATATGGTTAGTATTTTTATCGCTTTTTGTGTTTATGTTAGTTATTCTAGGAATGAATTTTCAGTGGACTCCAGTTGGCAAATACGTCACTGAGGGTGTACAAGGAAGATATTTTATTCCTGTTGTTATATTATTATTGATTGCATTAATTCCACCAAAGAAGTTGTCAAAAAAACGTGCCAATTTCATCATATCGATAATAATTATTTTTATTCATTTATTTGTATTGATTAATATAGTTCGATATTTTATGTAATTGAAATTTTATATTTTTGTGTATTTTGATTGAAATAATTATTTGCATTCTATTTTGTTTGATTAGCATAAAAAGGGAGGGAAGAGAGTGAATTGTTCAATAATTGCATCTCTTATATTTTTAATAGGTGCAGGATCTTTATTTTTGAGTGTATTTTTTTGGAAAAAAAGTAAAAAACAATTATTTGCTTTACAATGGATAATAATTTTAATAATAGTTTTAAGTTGTTATCACACATTGATTTCTGGAATATTTCAGGTACTTTGCATTCCAATTAATGTTATATCTATAGGTGTTGTTGATTTAATATCTTCAATTTTTTTCTGGTATATAATTATTAAGTATAAAGATATTCAACATTATAAATTTGAGTTAGTAGATTTAATCTTTATTGTATTATTGTTGTTAGGATTAATTTATTTTACAAAAGTACATTATTCTGGTATGTCTTTGAGAATAAATTATGCTTCAATTGATGCGGGAGTTCATTTTAAAAATGCTCTTTATACTATAAATTTTCAAAAAGTTGATGGGATGTTTTATGACATGGTTTGGAATGCGTTATTTATTGAATTTTTAGGTGTTTTTGTATCTCCATCAGCTTTTTATAAATTATATGTGCTAGCTGATATTTTAAATTTAGGATTAGCAGCAGCAATGTTTTACTGTGTTATTAGACATAAAATTAGCAGTTCATTTGAAAAAATTATAGGTGTTTTACTTTCAGGAATATATGTAATAACTTATCCGTTGAATGTTACATTATTTGGGTTTACATATTTAGGAATGAGTATTACGATTATAGGTATCATTATTTTATTAATGGAGTTTTATATGAAAAATGAAATATCTATAAAATTTTGTATTTTATTATTAATGTTAACATGTTTTGGTGTCTTTGAAACATATGTATTATTTGTGCCAGTACTATATTTTGCTGTAATTTTATGTGTGTTTTTTAAACAATCAAAGGCTAAGTGTTTATTTTCTAAGGGTACAATTTTAATATCTTGTGCAATATTCCTTGTTCCCTGTATATTAGGACTATATTTTGTTTATGGAAGCATTTTTACGAATGGAGTAACCGTTGCAAATGCAATAAACAATGAAGGTGGATGCTATAGAGAATTATTTTCAAATTTTATTTTCTTTATTCCTGTTGCAATTTTAGGATATTTAATGATTATTAGAAAAAAGGAAAATGTTTTATTAGAGATTTTAACTCCATTATTAGTTGTTTTTTCTATTATCATATTTATAATGGTTTTAAAAGGCAAAGCCTCTACTTATTATTATTATAAGATGTATTATCCAATTTGGCTTGTAATTATGTTATTGAATTATGAAGGGTTTTTATATACAAAGAATGAAACTAAAATTTTATCATGTTCTGTTTGGGGAATGTGGATTTTGTTGTTTGCAATTTTTGCTAATAATATAGAAACTCGACTTCAAAATAAAAATCCAAATATTTTATCTGAAGTACGTTCGCAACATTATGTAGATATAGTGAAATTTAATAATACATATTTATTTTTACCTGCGTACGATGAACAAAGAATAGACTTATATCAATGGGTGTATAATTGTATTGATTTGGCGGATGAAACATGTATACCTGGTGCTGTTCGTTATGAAGATAATTTTTGGTTTCAAGATATTACTATGCAGGATTTTAGTGATTGGGATTTTTATAATATGAATTTTAAAAGTTTTAATGAGAAAATTAGAAAAATAAATAGTAAGTATATATTTGTTTTTTATGACAGTCCGGTATATTTAGAAAATTCAAATTATTTTGATTCTTTTGAAAAAAAATATGTTAATAACATAGGATTCATTGCTGAAATAAAATAGTCTTGTTATAAATATGTATATTTTTTATAGTTTTTAGTTTTAATTGCTGAAATTATTTTTAGAATAGTTTATAAAGATTGTGGGTAGTGTTATTATAAAGATAAGACTACCTGCTATTTTTATAAGTAGAATATTAAATTTAGCTATTAAGATAAGGATGTGGAAAGATGAATATTGAAAATAATTTAATGGTATTTGGATCAAGTCCTGATTTTGCAGATAATCCTAGAGGATTTTGGGAGTATATTAACATAAATACTAGTTATGATACATGTTAGGTCATAAAAGATAAGGTGATGTTTGAATTATTAAACCGAAAGGAAATAAAGTGTGTGTTAGAGGGATCTAGAGAGGCAAGAGAAATCATTGAGAGAGCCCATTATTTAATCACTTCATCTTTTGATTTTGCCTATAATAAAAGAATTGGACAGATTCATATTGCTGCTTGGCATGGTTTTCCTTTAAAGGTTATTGGATTTTTTGATAGTGCAGCAGCAAGTGAAACTTATGTGAAAGGATTAAAGGTTATAACAACACAAACAGATTTAATTACAGCAACTTCAAGATTTTCGCACATTACACTTAGTGGAATGTTTTCAGTAGATCCCCATAAAGTGAAAGAGACGGGATATCCTCGAAACGATATGATGTTTAATAATAATTCAAAACAAAAATTAAAAGAATTATTAGATACTGACATTTCCTAAAGCAAACTCTTTTTTTATCTTCCTACAATGAGAAAAGGTTTAAAAGATGAAGGTGAACATTTTGAAAATAATATTTTTAATTATTCAGATTATGATGTTGAAAAAATAGATGAATTTTTGGAAGAAAATAATATTTATATTGTAACTAAAGTCCATTTTGAAGATAATAAATTATATAAGCAAGAAGATTTTAAATTATCTAAAAGAATTATTTTTTTAAATACTGAAATTATGAATGAACATTTATGTACTATTTATCATATAATGGATGCTTTTGACGGGTTAATTACTGATTATTCATCTATATATGTTAATTATTTATTATTAAATAAACCAATTATTTTTTCATGTCCTGATATTGAAAAATACAAGGAAGATAGGGGATTTATAGTAGATGATCCAACTTTACTTATGCCAGGAGCAATTGTAAAAACACAAGCACAACTATTAAAAAATTTATCTTTAATTATTGAAAATCATGATACATATAAAGATAAAAGAAAAGAAATGATGCCTTTTTTTCATAATCATTTAGATGGAAATTCATCAAAACGATTGTTAGAAGAAATTCTTAAAATTGAAAATATATCTGATTCAGGAAAATTAGTAGGTCAATTATTTCAAAAAAACATATCTCCCCTTGATCAATATATCACTAATGAATTGATTGCAGAAATATTTTTTGATGAAGGTAATGGTTTTAATGAGAAAAATAAGCTTTCAAAAAAATATTTGCTAGATCAAAATAATAATAATACATTTACTTTAGAATTAGATGTAGATAAGAACATTAAAATGATACGTTTTGATCCAGATGATATAGGAAGAATAACTATTGATAGGTTTGAAATATCTTTAGGAGTTGATAAAATAAACAATTATACTATTATAGGTGGAAAAAAATATAATAATAAAATCATTTTTTCTACTATAGATCCTCAAATTTTAATTCCAATAAATGTTGAAAGCAAACAAAAATTAACCATTTATTTTAATTATGATGATTTATATGCAAATGGTGGAGAATTGTTAGAAGATACTATAAATGATAGTGAATCAAAAGATAGGGAAATTAAAAGTTTAAAGGATGAATTGCAAATGGTTTACAATTCAAAATCTTGGAAAATGACAAAATGGTATCGTAGATTAAGAGATTTAATAAAGAATTGAGTTATTTTGTTGCAAATTTGAAATAGAAATATATTATGATATAATACGAATGATATGGAGGGCTTATGGATATTAATAATGCTATTGAAGTTAGAAATATGACAAAATATTTCAAAGTTGAGTATGACAAAGCTCATACTTTAAAAGAAAGATTATTATCTTTTGGAAAAAGCAATAGAGAAGTTCATACGGTATTGAAGAATATAAATTTAGATATTAAAAAAGGTGAAACTGTTTGTTTGATTGGAACAAATGGGAGTGGTAAATCAACTTTATTGAAGTTGATGACTAAGATTATTTATCCTAATGAAGGGACAATTGAAACACATGGTAAGTTGACTTCGTTACTTGAATTAGGTGCGGGATTTCATCAGGATTTTACAGGAAGAGAAAACATTTATTTTAATGCAGCAGTTTTTGGTTTAACAAAAGCTGAAATTGAAAAAAGAGTAGATGATATCATTGAATTTTCAGAACTAGGAGAATTTATTGATAATCCAGTTAGAACTTATTCTTCTGGGATGTATATGAGACTTGCTTTTTCAATTGCTATTAATGTAGATGCAGAAATTTTATTAATTGATGAAATTTTAGCGGTTGGAGATCAACATTTCCAAGATAAATGTTTTGATAAATTAAAAGAATTAAGAGATAGTGATAAAACAATTGTTATTGTTTCACATAGTTTAGATACAGTTAAAGATTTATGTACACGTGCTGTTTGGATCTATAAAGGTGAATTTAAATTAGATGGTGATCCAACTTATGTTATTGATGAATATTTAAAACAAGTTAAATTAGATCATAAAGAAGAAGCTAAGAAAAAATATCAAAAACCATTAGATACTTACCATGGTATTGTTGTTGTTGATATTCCTCAATCATTTGCTGAAGTTAAAAAAGATACAGCTCAATTTACAATTTCTGGATGGTCATTGAGTGATTGTTTAAATGATCGTTTAAAAGTAACTTTTGATGATCAAGAGGTTACTGAAATGAGAAAAATAAATAGAAGTGATGTTTTAATGGCTTATCAAGAAAAATATGGTGGTTATGGAACAAATGATGATGAATGTGGATTTGATTATTTTGTAGATGTAAGTCAAATGGAATTAGGAGAACATTCTATTCTTGTTCAATTATTAGATGAAAAAGATAAAGTTATATCTGAAAAAGATTTAAAGATTAATATCATATAGGAGAAAAAGAAAATGAAATTATTTAAAAACTTATATGACTATCGTGAATTATTAAAAACAAATGTAAAAAAAGATATTAGAGGTAAATATAAAGGTTCATTTTTAGGAGTGTTATGGTCATTCTTAAATCCATTATTAATGGTTGCCGTTTATGCCATTGTATTTCCTTATATCATGAGAATCAAAACAGATAATTATCTTCAATATTTAATTTGTGGGGTTATTCCATGGAACTTCTTTACGACAGTTATGGGACTTGGAATGGGAAGTATTAAAAATAATGCAGGTGTTATTAAAAAAGTATATTTTCCTAGAGAAATTTTACCAATATCAGCCACATTGAGTGGACTTGTTAACTTTTTTATCGCTTGTTTGATTATTATTCTTTTCTGTGTTTTTGGTGGACTTGGATTAAGTTGGCATATTTTATTAGTACCATTTATTGCGTTGATTCAATTTGTAATTACAGCAGGAATGGTTCTTGGTTTAAGTGCAATCAATGTTTATATTCAAGATACAGAATATATTATTCAATTTGTTATTAATATGTTATTTTATGGAACACCTATTTTATATCCGGCAGAATTATTTCCAGAAGCTATTCGTTGGGTACTTTATTTAAATCCTTTCACACATATCGTAAGTGCCTACCGTGATTTCTTTATGTATCATACGTTACCAGCAATGTCTAGTGTAATCTACATGGCTGTCATGGCGCTTATTTGTTTTGTGTTAGGTATGTTTATTTTTAGAAAATTAGAAAAAGGATTCGCTGAGGAAATATAAGGGAGATATGTATGAAAACATTAGATTACATAAATATTAGAGAGGCTCATGTACATGGCATTGTTAATCCAACATTTATCATGAGAGGAAATTGTGATTTGCAAAAATATTCACTTGAAGTAGTGGTTGATGGAAAGGAAAGAAAAGCTAAATTTTTGCCAGATTTAGTTAGTGACAATTATGAATTATCACTTTCTTTAAATAAAAGTGATTCTAAAATCAAAGTTTATTTATTACATGATAATCAAAAAGAATTGATTTGTGTAAGAAAAAATAACCTACTTAAAAGAATAAAATCTAAAATAAGAACTTTTTTTCAATTAATTTTGGTTAAAGCAAACTCAAGTAAAAATAAAGTAAAAGTAAATACTTATGCTATTGGTAAAGAAGTTAAATATATAGCTAAGGAATATCATTTTGTTTTAACACCAAATAGATTAAAACAAAGTAAAAGACGTATTAAAGAAAATAAGAAAACAAAAAATAAATTTTTAGATGTTTATAATTTCTTAAATCAAAAAGAATATCTTTTATGGTTAGAAAAAAATGAAAAACCATTTGAAGAACATCCTCAATTTTCTTACAATCCACTTATTTCAATTTGTATACCAGTTTATAATGTGGAAAGAAAATACTTAGCAGAATGTTTAGATTCTATTTTAAATCAAACATATCAAAACTTTGAAATATGTTTATCTAATGATTGTTCAACTTTACAAGAAACAATTGATACTTTAAATGAATATGAAAAGAAAGATTCTAGAATCAAAGTACATCATCGTAAAGAAAATGGACATATTTCTAAAGCAACAAACGATGCTTTAAATATTGCTAGCGGTGAATTTATTGGTTTAATGGATAATGATGATTTACTTGCTAGAAATGCATTAGCTGAATGTGTAGCGGCTTTAAATAAAAATAAAGAATTAGATTTTATCTACACTGATGAAGATAAAATGGATATGGAAGGATTAAGAAGAGATCCTCACTTTAAATCAGATTATGCACCTGATTCATTACTTGGAAGTAACTATATTTGTCACTTTGAAATTATGAGAAAATCAATTGTTGATGAAATTGGTGGTTTTAGAGTAGGTTATGAAGGGGCACAAGATTACGATATTTTCTTAAGATTTTTAGAAAAAACAACACCCGAACGTGTTTATCATATTCCAAAGATTTTATATCATTGGCGAATGATTGAAGGTTCAACGGCAGCAACAATTGATAGTAAAGGTTATGCTGTTGAAAAAGGAAGAATGGCAGTAGAAGATGCTTTAAAACGTCGTGGTATTAAAGCTAAAGTAACTGTTCATCCAAGAGTACCTTATTATTTAGTAAGATATGAATATGAAACAGAACCTATGGTTTCTATTATTATTCCAACAAAAGATTATGCAGATATTACAGAACAATGTTTAAAATCATTGTTTGAAAAAACAACGTATAAAAATTATGAAGTTATTTTAATGAATAACAATAGTGAAAAGAAAGAAACTTTTGATTTATTTAAAAAATATCAAAATAAATATTCTAACTTTAGAGTTATTGATGCTAATTATGAATTTAACTATTCTAAAATCAATAATCAAGCTGTAGAAGCGGCTAAAGGTGAATATATTGTTTTATTAAATAATGATACTGAAATTATTACACCACATTGGTTACAAGTAATGGTTGGCTATGCAATGCAACCGCATATTGGGGCAGTAGGTGCTAAATTGTTATATCCTGATAATACGGTTCAACATGCCGGTATTATTTTAGGAATTGGTGGAATTGCACAACATTGTTTTATTGATAATCCAAGAGAAGATGTTGGTTTCTATGGACGATTATCAGTTCCATTTAACTACAGCGCTGTTACTGCAGCTTGTTTAATGGTTTCTAAAGAAAAATATTTAGAAGTCAATGGTTTGGAAGAAGATCTACAAGTAGCATTCAATGATGTTGATTTCAACTTAAAGTTATTGAAACAAGGATATTATAATATTTGTTTAAATCAAGTAGAACTATATCATTATGAATCTAAATCTAGAGGTGATGATACAGTTGATACAAATAGTGCTAAATATCGTCGTTTTGTACAAGAGCATGATTATATCAAAGATAAATGGGGCTATATGTTATATAGTGATCGTTTTTATAATCCTAATTTAAGTTTGAAGAAAGCATTTGTTTTAGATAAAGAATAATGGGAGGTAAATCAATGAAAGTATTAGTAACAGGCGTTAATGGTCAATTAGGCTATGACGTTATGAATGAATTAAATCAAAGAGGACATGAAGCAATTGGAAGTGATATTACTGAAAGTAATGAACATTTTCAAAAGTATGTTCAATTAGATATTACAAATAAAGAAGCTGTAGAATCAGAAATTACAAAAATCAGTCCTGATGTTGTTGTTCATTGTGCAGCATGGACTGCTGTTGATTTAGCAGAAGATGATGATAAAGTAGAAAAAGTAAGAGCAGTTAACGCTAAAGGAACAGAAAATATTGCTTTAGTATGTAAAAAGTTAGATTGTAAAATGATTTATATTTCTACAGATTATGTATTTAACGGACAAGGTGAAACACCTTGGGATCCTGATTGTAAAGATTACAAACCATTAAATGTTTATGGACAAACTAAATTAGAAGGTGAACTTGCAGTTTCTTCTAATTTAGATAAATATTTTATTGTTCGTATTGCTTGGGTATTTGGTGTTAATGGTAAAAATTTTATTAAAACGATGTTAAATGTTGGAAAGAAATATCCACAAGTTAAAGTTGTTAATGATCAAATTGGAACACCAACATATACTTATGATCTTGCTCGATTATTAGTAGATATGGCTGAAAGTGATAAATATGGTTATTATCATGCTACTAATGAAGGTGGATATATTTCATGGTATGATTTTACAGTAGAAATCTTTAAACAAGCAGGATATACAACAGAAGTTTTACCAGTAACTACTGAAGAATATGGTTTATCTAAAGCTGCTAGACCATTTAATAGTAGATTGGATAAGTCAAAACTTGTAGAAAATGGTTTTAAACCATTACCTACATGGCAAGATGCTTTAAGTAGATATTTAAAAGAAATTGAATATTAAGATTGATTCGCTCATTTTAAATGAGCGAATTTTAGTTTTAATTTTATAATTTTAAAGAAAAATATAAGATTTATGATTTGTTGTTAATATAAGTAATTGGTTTTGTAATAGTGAGAGGAAAATGATAATGGATATTAAATATATTGAGAAGAAAATGGAAAAAATAATACCTAAAGGTGTTAGTTTATTAGAATTTATGACTTTTGGTGTTATTGTAATGAGTACATATATATTTTTTTCAAATTTTAGTTTATTAAGATTGAATAGGAAAATGATTAGAGAAATTATATATATTTTTAGTTTTAAAAATATTTTTGTATTGACTATTTTTGTCCTTATATTTGTGGTGATAGACAAAATTCAATATAAGATTAAAATTAAATATGATTTTAAATATAACTTTGTACAATGGGAATTATTAACAAAAAAATTTATTGAATTATATTTTTTTGTTTTATCTTTGTATTTGTCCAGTTTTGTCTTATTAAATCAAAAACTGAATGAATATAATACATATGAAATGATATGTTTTCTTTTTTTTATTGTTTCTGTTTGGATTTATTGTATAAATGTCTTATCAAAAATTTTTAAAGAGGATAGTTATTTTGATTATGAATATAATAAATCTAAATATCTTAATAACACGTTATTAAAGTTTGAAGGAAAAAATATTGATGATATAAATAAGAGAATTGCACTTTTAGAATTATATGAGAAAACTTCAAATGCATATGATAAAGGAATAAGAATAGATAAGGAAGAATTTAAAAGAAAAGAAATAGAGAAAAGCTATTTAAAGGTCAATAAAGATTAAATTAATATTCAAAGATAAAAAATATTTAAAGTATTGGTTTATAAACATAGTAGGCTTAAAAGTAGAAAATTAATATGAAATTTGTTAAATTGAAAAATATGTTTTTAAAGGCGCATTAATTTTAAATACATTATATATTTGATAGATGGGAATTGTTTGTTTTATAAACTGTTACTACTAAAAGAAATAAGATCAGTATTTAGAATATATGTTAGAAATGATAATTAAAATGTTGCTTATATATCAATTGTAAAGTAAAGAAATAAAACTAAATGTTAATTTTTGTTATTGAGTAGTCACATTTAAACTATATGATAATTATACAAAGCTACATAGGATTATAGTATTTTTAATTACTCATTTTCAAAGACGAAGTAATTAAAATCTAGTTGATTTTATGTGCCATGACTACGCTTTATAATTTAAATTATGTTATACTGTTTCTAACAAAAGAAAGGGATAGTTATGAAAGTATCATTAGTAATGGCTGTATATAATGGCGAAAAGTATTTAATTGAACAATTAGATTCTATTAGAAAACAAACGTATCTAATTGATGAAGTAATATTAATAGATGATGTTTCTACTGATAATAGTTATGAGTTGATTCATCAGTATATCGATGGTTATAAACTTATTAATTGGAAACTTATAAAAAATGAAAATAATTTAGGATATCGTAAGAATTTTAAAAAAGGATTAGAGATAGTAGATGGGGATATCATCTTTTTAAGTGATCAAGATGATCGTTGGCATTTAAATAAAATAGAGGTGATGGTTGAAAAAATGAGTCAATCCAATATTTTATCTCTAGCATCGAGTTTTAATTTTATGGATCAAGATGGAAATTGTTTCGAAGTGAATAAAATAAAAGGACGTTCAAATAATAATTTACTTTTTAAAGAAGTAACAGAAGAATTAACGGAAATCGATTTAAAGAGTTTATTAGAAATGAATTTTTCTCAAGGTTGTTGTATGGCTATCAAAAAAGAAGTTAAAGATGAATATTTAAAAGTAACACAAGGTAAATTGCCTCATGATTGGGAATTGAATATTATTTCTGCTATTCAAAATGGATGTTATTATTTAGATATTCCTTTAATTGATTATAGAATTCATAATAATAATACAATTGGAATGGATAATATTGTTGATGGGAATATTATTAATGAAAAGAAACAAAGAGTGAATGAACGTATTGAACAGACGAAAGCACAAATAGAAAATGTGAATTTTACATTGGGATTAGAGCTAAATAGAGAACAAAAAAAATATTGTTTAAAATATAAAGATTATTTAACACAAAGAGTTTTAATGATGAAAGAAAAGAAAGCTTGTTCTTTGATTTTATACTTTTTAAAAGGAAAATATAAAGGATTTGGAAGAGTTAAAACTTTTTTAGGAGATTTAGTGAACATTATTAAATAGGTGATTGTATGGAAAAAATATTATTAATATCAAATATGTATCCATCTAAAAAATATAAACATTATGGTGTGTTTGTTCAAAATACAGCAAGTATTTTGAAAAATAATGGATATCAAGTAGATGTATCAGCTTTAAAAAAGAAAGATAGTAAGTTAGGAAAATTAGGTGGATATTTAAGTTTTTATATAAAAAGTATCTTTTTGTGTTTATTTCATCATTATGATTATCTTTATGCTCATTATATTTCACATTGTGCATTATTAATTAAAATCATTAAGAAATTAAAACCAAGTATAAAGGTTATTGTAAATGTTCATGGAAATGACGTTGTTCCAGAAGACGCACATGATGAGAAGTTTATTCCTTTAGTTAAATCAACATTACCTCTAATAGATTTATGTATTGTACCATCAAGTTATTATCAAAAGGTCATAATGGAACAATATGGATTGAATGAAGATAAAATCAAGATTTTTCCTTCAGGAGGTATTAATTTTGATGTCTTTCAAGAAATAGAAAACGCTAAAGAAAAATTGCATTTAGATCCAAATAAAAAATGTATAGGTTATATAGGAAGATATGAAAAAAGAAAAGGTTGGGAAGTCTTTTTAAAGGCTATTAGTTTATTAGAAAACGTAGAACAATATCAAATCGTGATGGTGGGTGTTGGTGAAGATGAAGAAAAAGCGAATGCACTTATTCAAGAATATCATTTAGAAAACGTGATAAAAAAATATCCAATGCAAACTCAAAAAGAATTGGCGTTATTTTATTCAGCTATTGATATCTTTTGTTTTCCAACCTATCGTAAAAGCGATAGTTTAGGATTGGTTGGATTAGAAGCTATGGCTTGTGGTTGTATAGTTATTGCATCTAATATGGCAGGACCAACAAGTTATATTAAAAATCAAGAAAATGGTTTTTTCTTTAAACCGAGAGATGGTAAAGATTTAAATCAAAAAATAGAAGATATTTTATCAATGAATGAACATCAAATAAAAGAGATTAAAGATCATGCTTATCAAACGGCCAAAGCGTATGATGTAAATGATATTTCTCAAAATCTAGTGGATATTTTTAATGGAATATAGGATGTGAAAGTATGGATGTGTCAATTATTATTCCTATTTATAAAGGAAATGGATATATAGAATCTTTATTAAATAAAATAGAGAAAAATTATCAAGAAAGTCAAAAAGAAATAGAGGTTATTTTTGTTAATGATTATCCTGATGAAGAAATTATTATAAATGGTCAATATGATTTTAAAATAGAAGTCATTAATAATAAAGTAAATCAAGGGATACATCAAACAAGAATCAACGGTTTAAAAAAAGCGTTAGGTAAATATATTTTATTTTTAGATCAAGATGATGAAATTAGTGATTTTTTTATTAAAAGTCAATTAGAACATATTGGAGATACAGATTTATGTATCGCTAATGGCATTATGGAATCAGAAAATGGGAAATGTTTGATTTATAAAAATCAAAAATCACAAGATTATTTAAAGAAACAAATTGGTTTTATTAAAGTAAGAGACTTAATTGTTTCACCAGGTCATTGTTTGATTAAAAAAACAAGTATACCAGAATATTGGACAAAGCATGTCATGTCTGTTAATTCGGCAGATGATTACTTTTTATGGCTTTTGATGATTGAAAATAAATGTCAATTTAATGTGAATTATGATGTATTATATACCCATAAGTATACTGGAGAAAATGTTTCAGGGAGTATAGACCAAGTACATAAGTCTAACATGGAAATGGTTGATTTATTAAAAGAATATTGTCATAATGTCAATGTTGATTTATTGAAAAGAACTATTACATATAAATATGATATGAAAAAACAAGGAAAATTAGTTCCATCAATAAAAAATATAGATTTATTTTTATATAATACAATCTATCAATTATTATGGAAAGGTATGTAAAATATGAAAAATGTATTTATTATAGGGAGTAAAGGAATACCTGCTAATTATGGTGGCTTTGAAACCTTTGTCGAATATTTAACAAAGTATAAGGTCAGTGATGATATTAAGTATCATGTAGCTTGTTTGTCTGATCATGAAGAAGAATTTGAACATAATCAAGCAAGATGTTTTAAAGTACAAGTGCCTAATATTGGACCAGCAAAAGCAGTTTATTATGATATTGCAGCTTTAAAAGCAGTTTATCAATATGTTGTTGATCATAACATTGAAGAGGGGATTGTTTATATTTTAGCTTGTCGTATTGGTCCATTTTTAAAGAAATATGTTAAAATGTTTCATACTAAAAATATTCAAGTTTTTGTTAATCCTGACGGTCATGAATTTAAAAGAGCTAAATGGAATTGGTTTATTAGACAATATTGGAAATTATCTGAAAGATTGATGATTAAAAATGCAGATTATGTCGTTTGTGATTCACAAAATATTGAAAAGTATATTCAAGAAGATTACAAAAAGTATCAACCCCAAACAACATTTATCGCTTATGGAGCAGATGTTGTTGATAACAGTGATGAAGAAAAATTTGAAGTATGGGCTAAGGAACATGAGGTTTCAAAAAATGAATATTATTTAATTGTTGGACGTTTTGTTCCTGAAAATAATTATGAAACAATGATTAGAGAATTCATGAGTTCAAATACAAAAAAAGATTTAGTGATTGTTACTGGATATCAGGAAAGTAAGTTGTATCATATTTTAAATAACAAGTATCATTTTGAAAATGATTCAAGAATTAAGTTTGTAGGAACGATTTATGACGATGCTTTATTAAAAAGTGTAAGAAAGAATGCTTTTGCTTATTTACATGGTCACGAAGTAGGGGGAACAAATCCATCTTTATTAGAAGCTTTAGGCTCTACTTCTTTAAATCTTTTATTAAATGTTGGTTTTAATCAAGAAGTAGGTTTAGATTCATGTATTTATTGGGGTAAAGAAAAGAATAATTTAAAACATCTTATAGAACATGTTGAAACATTTGATCAAGATTATATTGATACTTTAGGAAAAGCAGCTAAAGAAAGAATAAACAATGATTATAGTTGGGCTAAAATTATATCTGAGTATGAAAATTTGTTCTTAAGAAAAAAAGATTTGTAGATAATTGTAATTTGTTATATAGTAATAAAGAAAAGAAATGAAAATTTCGTGGAGGAACAATTATGATAAAGAAAATAATGGCTGTATTAATGACATTTGTTTTATCGATGTCATTAGTAGGATGTAGTAATGATTCGAGTGATAAAAAAACAACATCTAAAAAGACAACTACATCAAGCAGTACTAAAATCAAAGATGTAAGTGATTTTCAAGAATTTGATGGTATGATTAAATATTTTACAATGGACGATAAAAAAATTGCTATTCCTGAAACAGTTGGTGAATATGCAAATTACTTATCACAAGTAGGAACTGTTACATTAAATGATACAGGTGATAAAGTAGAAGATGTTGAATTAGAAGGTAATGGTATTTCATCAATGGCTGCCTATTTAAATGTTGAATTAGATAGTGGAGATGAAGCTCATTTCTATTTAAGATATGAAAATCCAACTAAAAAAACAATTAGTGTTGCTGAAGCATCTGTAACATTTATTGAAGTTAAATACGATGAATATGCTGAAGAAGAATATGATAAAGCAGCAAAAGGTATTGAAGTAGAAACAAGTGAAGGAACATTAGCTTTAAACAATAAAGTAAAATATGCACAAGTTAGAAAACTTTTTGGAGATCCTGAACAAGAGACAGATGGTAGATTCCATTATACAGACGATGCAGGATATAAATATATGTTTGATTGCTGTAACGAAAATAGAAATGGAATTTTTAGGGGATTTAGTATTGAATATCCAAGTAAATAATAAAAATATCTGCTTTTTATAAGCAGCTATTTTTATATAACAATAACTTATTTAAAAAAGGAACATTAATAATGGCGCAATTAAAACAAATGATAAATAAGAATAAATATTTATTATATTAAGCTTGATATTATTGATTGTTGGTATTTTTATGATTTTCAAATTTGATTTTGTTCCTGTAGCTGATCAGGCATCTATTTTAGAAGCAGCAGCTGGATTAAAGAATGGCAATTATAGTTATTTTACACCAATGGGATATGTAGGAAAGTGTTCTAATCAAGCGGGAATTGTTGTTATTCTTTACTATTTATCATTTATCTTTGGAGAAAATAATTATCAAGCATTTCAAGTACTTAATATTATAGGGTTATTAGTTAGTTATTATTGTTTATGCAAAATATCACAAATTAGTTTTCATAATGATGAGTTAAAAAACTGGACACTTATTTTATTATTTATATTTTTCCCTTTAACTTTTTATGTTGCATTTGTATATGGGAATATCTTTGGACATACTTTTTCATTACTTGCGATATTAGCGGGATACCAATATTTTGAAACAAGTAAAATAAAATATATAGTTTTATCGATTGTTTCAATTATTTTTGCAATGATGTTTAAATCTAATTATATGATTGTTTTTGTTGCAATGGTTATCTTTATTTTATTTGATATTATTTTAAATAAAAAATATACATCTATTATTTTATTGATTTTATTTGTACCTGCCTATTTTGCATCTTCAATGATTCCTAATACAATTATCAAAAATATTACAGGTATTGAACTTGGTAAAGGTATACCGATGATAGCATATGTAGAAATGGGATTACAAGATAGTGATGTAGCGCCAGGATGGTATAATGGCTACAATTGGAGCGTATATGAAAATAATAACGGAGATTATGATGTAGCAAATTCACAAGCAAAAAGCGATTTAGGTAATACTTTGTCCTATTACATAACACACCCAGGAGAATTTATTAACTTTTTATATCGAAAGACAGTTTCACAATGGTGTAATCCTGACTTTCAAGGAACTTGGGTAACGAGGCATAGTAGTTTTTATATTCAAAGTGAGTTATGGTATCAAATATATAATGTCTATGAAACAGTTATTTTATTAGGAACATTAGCTTATATTTACTTTACTGGAAGACATATGAAATTGCATAGATTATTGTTACCAACTATTTTTATTGGTGGATTTTTATTTCATTTATTTTGGGAAGCTAAATCTCAATATACTATTACATATTTTGTTTTATTGATTCCTTATTGTGCAAAAGGTTTAATGGATATGACAAATGAAATGATTGATTCATTTCGCAATATAAGAATTGTTAGAAGTATACCTAAGAAAATTGGGATGATTATTAAAATGGATACTGTTAGATTTATAGTATTTATTACAGCTCTTGTTTTCATTATAAAGATAATCGCTTAAAGAAATCATTATGTATCTTATCTTTGGAACATTAACAACAGTTGTAAATATTGTTGTCTATTATTTATTTTCAAATATTATACATATGAACTATTTATTTTCGAATGCTGTAGCATGGTTTTTATCTGTTTTATTTGCATATGTTACAAATAGAAAGTATGTTTTTGATAGTAAAAATAATCAAATTATTAAAGAAGCGATTTCTTTTTTTGGCTCTAGGTTGGCAACAGGAATCATGGATATGGTGTTAATGTGGTTCTTAGTGAATTTTAATATTGTTAATGATGTTGTTGCTAAAGTTGTTGTCAATGTGATTGTTGTTATCTTAAATTATATTTTAAGTAAGTTGGTTGTATTTAAAAAATAATGAAGGTTCTGAGTGATCAGTGCCCAATGGCGTCAACTTAAGGAATTATGCATTCTTTAAGTTGGCGCTATTTTTGTTATTATGAAAATAAATTTAAAATTATTTTATCAATATTTTTGTGCAATAAAAAAGCGCATAAAATCCCTTTTAATATTACCTATTTTTTTAAATTTTTTGTGTTAAAATATATATGTATTCTTAACTACGGGAATGTGGTCATGAGAACGGATCCGATTTTTTTAAGTTTCGGATTATTTCTTCCGTCGAGTCTAAATCGATATGACGGTGCCGACATCATAACTCTTCCCCAACGTTGATAGTGTCTGTTTGGGCGAACAGGCACTTTTATTTTGTCTATGATCTTCATGATACTATCTATTTTCTTTTTGATTTTTTCTTTCAGATTATACATCATACAATTTAAAAAATTGATTTCATGAACTATGACATGCAATTGTGTTATGTTCACGACATATTTTTTTTCGGTTTGCCTCTTTTCCAATTCATGATTTATTTCTTTTCTTAAAACTCCAACAATATTATGAAACAGAACCTTTGCATATATATCATTTCGTGCAACATCTCCATTTGAGCTTATGTGCCTTTCTATTTCCTGAGTTGTTTTCATTATCTTATATGAAACCTCAATATCCCATCTTTTTGAATATAGCTCAATGACTTCATCTGCTGAAAATTCTTCTTTACTTAGATTGGTAAAATAAATAAGGTTTTCACAATGAATATCATGGTTAATGTCTGTATATTTATAAACTCTTTTTATAACTCTTATTTTGAAAATTGGTTTTTCTTTTCTCAATTCTTTGGCTTCTAGTGAAAATCTGAATCTTTTAAGCCATTTATCATCGACTTCAACTTCAATCCATTCATCATCAGATTGCATGAGAGCAACCTGTTTTTTATAAAAATTAGATTTTCCTCTAATAACATAGTTATATTTAAGAAACTCCAAATGAGATATGATTTCAGCTGAACCATAATATCTATCTGCAAGATAAATGATTTTTTGATTTTTCAGGATCTTTTTTGTCCTATATAAATGTGCAAAAGCCAAAGGAGTCTCTGAATATGGAGCAGGCTTCAATGAAAAGTCAATAAACAAACCATTGGTAACATCATAAAGTCCACCTGCTTTGGACTGAACTTTTTTAACATCAAAAATATCATGCACATGCTGATTCATACAGAATTGGAAATCATTTATATTGTAAACATTATATGGGATTTCCATGTATGTTCCATCTTCTGCGATAAGCAAATGATCTCTATATTTTTTAGGAAGAGAAGATGCATAATAAATAGAAGCAAATTGATTGATAAGATATGTAAAAACATTAGGATTGAGCTTTTTTATAGCTTTATTGAGTGCTTGTTTACTTATTCTTTTTTCAAATTTATCTATTGAAGAGTAGAAATGAGTAAGTTCAGCATTCGTAGTAGTTTTATTTCGAAAAATAAAATAATAGATGACAGAATAGAAATTCATATTCCTATTACGAGTAAAATCCTTTTTTCGTTTACGACAAATCATGTTGACGATGTCAGATTGTATAATAGAATTGAAATCACAAAAAAGTTGAGATAATTCAGAAGACTTAACTACATTATTCATCATCATAAACAAGACGAGGCTTCTTTTTAGCAAAAGCAGCCTTCAAATAAGGAACGGCATCCTTATCAACTTGCCCAAAATTGATAAGAACACGATGTCTGGGAACACCAGATTCGTCACGATAAGATTCAACGAGTGAACAAAAGTAGGTATCTTTTTTACCTTTATTATTTTTAACAGTTCTAACAAACATATTATCGCCTTCTTTCTTAACTACATTATATATTAAATATTTATATGATTAAATATAAATAGTCTACAAATACTTAACTACAAATATATATTTAGAAATCTATATGAGTTAAAAAGGTAAAAAAAGAGCCAACTTCTTAAGTTGACTCCATTGGGTTCTGAGTGATCAGTGCCTTTTTATTTTTGCTAAAATAAGCTATTTTTTTAGAAGTGAAAATAGTATAATTTATACAATATATGAACATATATTATATATAATAAAAAGAAAGGAATAATCTTTGTGGAAAAACTATTTGATTTGAGTGAATTTGATTCATATAAAGAAGATAATCGAAGAGAAGTAAAAAGTGCTAAAAATGGTTTACCAAACTCCATTTGGGAAACGTATTCTGCTTTTTCAAATGGATATGGTGGAGTTATTATTCTAGGGGTAATAGAAAATAAAGATGGAACATGGTCTACTTCAGGATTAGATGCTGACAGTTGTCAAAAATTAATTAAACAATTTTGGAATGATATTAATAATAGACAAAAAGTAAGTATTAATTTATTAAGAGATGATGATGTAGAAGTTTATAAAAAAGAAGATGATCAAATTATTGTGATTCATGTTCCAATGGCAAGAAGGGAAGAAAAACCTGTCTATATTAATAATAATTTATTTTATGGAACATATAGAAGAAATCATGATGGTGATTATCATTGTACACGTTTGCAAGTTAAAACAATGTTACGTGACCAAGCAGAAAAAACAATGGATATGGAAGTGTTAGATGATGTTCCATTAGAAGATTTAAACTATGAAACAATCCAAGGTTATCGAAATAGACATCAAGTATTAAATGCAGGACATCCCTTTGAAAGATTAAATAATGATGAATATTTAAGAAGCATTGGTGCAGCAGCTATTTCAAAAGAAGATCATCAATTACATCCTACAGCAGCAGGAATGCTGATGTTTGGAGATGAGTATAATATTGTACGTCATTTTCCAGATTATTTTTTAGATTATCGAGAAGTTTTAGATCCATCTATTCGTTGGACTGATCGTTTACAATCAAGTTCAGGTGAGTGGTCTGGAAATATATGTGACTTTTATTTTAGAGTCTATAATAAAATCATTAAAGATGTTAAAGTTCCTTTTTCGATGAAAGGAGGGGACAGGATAGATGATACACCTGTCCATAAAGCACTTCGTGAAGCATTGGCTAATTGTTTGATTAATGCAGATTACTATGGGACAAGAGGGGTTGTTATTAAAAAAGATCAAAATCAAATTATTTTCGAAAATCCTGGATATATTAGAACTGGAAAGGAACAAATGCGAAAAGGTGGAGAATCTGATCCGCGTAATAAAACTCTTATGAAAATGTTTAATCTTGTAAACATAGGTGAACGTTCTGGAAGTGGTGTTCCTAATATCTTCAATACATGGGAAGATCAAGGATGGAAAGAACCTGTTATTGAAGAAAGATTTGATCCTGATCGAACTATCTTAACACTTGAATTTGTAGATAAAACAAACAAAGAAAAAACGGCGAAGAAAACAAGCGAAGAAAACAAGCGAAGAAAACAAGCGAAGAAAACAAGCGAAGGAAGTAAGATTAGAAATAAAACAATAGAAAACATGGTAAAAATTGAAAATTATCTTAAAGAAAATGGTGAATCCAAAACAAATGCTATTGCTGAATATCTAAATCTTAGTTCTGCTAGAACAAGAAAAATATTATCAGAAATGAAAACAATTGAAGCTATTGGTACAAACACAAATAGAAAATATAGGTTAAAAGATAATCAAAAATAGAATTGTCTTTAAAGATGAAATAAAATGTAATATATATGAAAAGAGCTATCAAATAGATTCATTGCTATGATGGTTTATTTCAAAATTTATTAAAAAGTAATCACAAACTTGTCAGCATAGGTGATTACTTTTTTGTTCATTTTTGGTTTAAATAAAAAACAACTCTCATTAAACAGAGTTGCTTTTTAAATGCCTCCTTTCTAAACACAAGTAAAATCTCTATATTAAACTGAGAACGCGAAATGTGTTTTTAAGATATGATCTCAGATTTTTTATTTTCTGTGTGTCGGTAGTGAAATATCTTTTTTTAAATTTTATTTGTATAGAGATTTCACTGTTATTTTATATAAAATAGGTTGGTTTTTGCTTGTTTAGGGAAAATTAAAGAAATAGTGGGAAAATCGTTAAGAAATATGCTAAATATTCTATTGAAAGAGATAAATATCCAGGGATAAGGGTATCATTTTAAATAATAAAATAGTATAATATCACAAAATGAGGTGGAATCATGGAAACAGTTTTGGTAGAAAAAAAGAACATAAACGAGGTTGTTGAATTATTAAAACAAGATGAGGTTGTGGCTTTTCCTACCGAGACTGTTTTTGGCTTAGGTGTGAAGTTTGGAAATCTTTCGGCACTTGAAAAAATCTATGAAATTAAACATAGAAGTCATAGTAAAGCAGTATCTTTGATGATCTATGATTCTCAAGATATAGAAAAATATGCTTATGTAAATACAAATGCTCAAAAATTGATTGATGAATTTATGCCGGGAATGATAACTCTTGTTTTAAAAAAGAAATCAATTTTATCAGATGATTTTACAGCGGGATTAGAAACGATAGGTATAAGAATACCTGATGATCCATTTGTATTAGAATTATTGAAAAGAGTAGGGCCAATGTTAGTAACAAGCGCTAATATTTCAGGTCAAGAGACACTTTTAAATGATTTAGATGTGTATCATGAATTTAATGGGAAACTAAAGATGATCGTCAAAGGAAAATGTAAAAATACTCTAGCAAGTACAGTGGTAAAAATTGATGATGATGTAACAATATTACGTCAAGGTTGTATTAGTGAAGAAAAAATCAGGGAGGTATTGAAGTGAAAATTGCAATGGCATGTGACCATGGTGGTCTCAGATTAAAAAATGTATTAAAAGAAGATTTAGAAAAAAATGATTATGAAGTTGTAGATTTTGGTACATACACAGAAGAAAGCTGTGATTACCCAGATTATGCTTCTAAAGCAGCAAAAGCTGTTGCTGATGGAACGTGCGACAAGGGGGTTGTCGTATGTGGAACTGGAATTGGTGTCAGCATTACTGCCAATAAAGTAAACGGAATTCGTTGTTCATTATGTCATGATGTATTTAGTGCAAAAGCAACACGTCAACATAATGATTCAAACATGTTAGCAATGGGGCAACGTGTTATAGGGGAAGGCTTAGCTTTAGAAATCTTACATGCATGGCTTGAAAGCGAATATGAAGGCGGAAGACATGATGCAAGAATTCAGAAAATGATGGCCTTAGAAAAGGAGTAATAAATTATGAAAGATACACAATTATTTGAAAGTGTTGAAAGAGAATTAAATAGACAAAGAAATAACATTGAATTGATTGCTTCAGAAAACTTTGTTTCTGAAGAAGTATTACAATTAGCTGGATCAGTTCTTACAAATAAATATGCTGAAGGATATCCAGCAAAAAGATATTATGGGGGATGTCAATTTGTTGATGAAGTTGAAGAACTTGCAAGACAAAGAATTTGTGAAATCTATGGGGCAGAACATGCTAATGTTCAACCACATAGTGGGGCACAAGCAAATACTGCAGTTTATTTAGCTTTATTACAACATGGAGATAAAGTGTTAGGAATGTCACTTGCTGATGGAGGACATTTAACACATGGACATCCATTGAACTTTTCAGGAATTAACTATGAATTTTATAGCTATGGTGTTTCAAAAGAAACAGAAACAATTGATTATGAAGCTTATAAAAAACAAGTAGAAGAAATTAAACCAAAACTCGTTGTTGCTGGAGCAAGTGCTTATAGTAGAATTATTGATTTTGAATTTATGGCTAAAGTTGCTCATGATAATGGCGCATTATTTATGGTAGATATGGCTCATATCGCTGGACTTGTAGCTGCTGGTGTTCATCCATCACCATTTCCATATGCTGACATTGTGACAACAACAACACATAAAACATTAAGAGGGCCTCGTGGTGGTGTCATCATGTGTAAAAAAGAATTTGCTGCAGATATTGATCGTGCAGTTTTCCCAGGTATGCAAGGTGGACCATTAATGCATATTATCGCTGCTAAAGCACAATGTTTCTATGAAGTACAACAACCAGAATTTAAAGACTATGCAAAACAAATTATCAAAAATGCTAAAGCAATGGAAAAAGTCTTTAAAGAAGAAGGGTTCAGATTGGTTGCTGGAGGAACAGATAACCACTTATTACTTGTTGATGTTAAAGCAAGTTGTGGTATTTCTGGTAAAAAAGCACAACGTTTACTTGATGAAATCAATATTACAGCTAATAAAAATGCAATTCCTTTTGATACAGAAAAACCATTCAAAGCTTCAGGAATTCGTATTGGAACACCAGCAATGACAACAAAAGGATTCAAAGAAGAAGACTTTGAAGAAGTTGCTAGAATTATTGCTTATCGTTTAAAAAATGAAGAAACAGACGAAATTAAAGAAGAATGTTTAAAACGAGTAGCAAAACTTACTGAAAAGGTCACAATGTATTCAAATATTAAATATATCTAGGAGGCAAATATGTCAGTAACAATATTAGATCATGCTTTAATTCAACATAAATTAACAATTATGCGTGATAAAAATACATCAACTTATATTTTTAAACAAAACTTAGATGAAATTGCTAAACTTATGGCATTTGAAGTAACACGCAATGTTTCATTAAAAGATAAAGAAATTGAAACACCTGTTTGTCCAATGGTGGGAAAAGAAATGGATCAACAAATTATTCTTGCACCTATTTTACGTGCAGGAATTGGTTTAGTTGATGGTTTTAGAGATATTATTCCAACAGCTAAAGTTGGACATATTGGAATGGAAAGAGATGAAGAAACTTTAATTCCACGTGAATATTATGCTAAATTTCCAAAAGGTCTAGAAGATGCTTTAGTCATTGTTTTAGATCCAATGCTAGCAACTGGTGGAAGTGCTAATATGGCAATTGAAAATATTAAACAAAGAGGAGCAAGAAAAATCAAACTTGTTTGTTTAGTAGGAGCACCAGAAGGAGTTAAAGCGATTCAAGAAGCACATCCTGATGTTGATATTACGCTTGCAGCATTAGATGAAAAATTAAATGAGCATGGTTATATTGTTCCTGGACTTGGAGATGCTGGAGATCGTTTGTTTGGAACAAATGAATAATAAAGAGAAGCTTTTTAAAGATTTGCTTTATGCATTGACGTTATCAGGTAAAATATTTGGAACTTTAATAGCTGGCGTCATATTGGGTTTATATTTGGATAGTATATTACTAACCAAACCTCTTCTGACGCTAGTATTTCTTGTTTTAGCGTTTATAGAAGTGATGAGAACATTATTAAAAGGTGGAAAATCATGAATGAAAAGTTAGTTTTTAAGAAATCATTTTTTATTTTTTTGATAGGTTTTATCGTTTTATTAATTATTGGTTTGATGATGAAATCTTTCAGTTATTCGCTAGGTTTTTTGCTTGGATATTTATTTAATCTTGCAATTTTTTATGTTATTATTATCACGTCTGATATGATATTGAACTTAAAAAGATCTACAAGTTTAATTATCTTATTAAATATAGTCAAACTTGCAATTTATGCGATTGGTTTTTTAATTGCTATTTTTATTCCAAAATGGTTTAATCTGATAGGTGTTCTTTTTGGATATATGGTTATTAAAATAACCATATATATTGTAAGTTATCAAATGAAGGGGGTGAAAGGGTGAGTAACTTCTTAGATTCTTTACAGGTAGAATTAATCTTTTCATTGATTATTATGGTGGTGATGGCTATTTTCTTTATTTATGCCGGAAAAAAATTTGCAACTGCTGATCCAACAGCAAGACCTAAAGGTGTTGTTTTAGTTGTTGAAACAGGTGTTAAAATGATTTACGACTATTTAAAAAGTATCATGCCAAAGAAATTTGAAAAGAACTATTATCCATACTTTGCAATGCTTTTTGCATATTTGGTCATTGCTAACTTAAGTGGATTATTAGGATTTGAAGCACCAACTTCAAATTATTCTATTACTCTTGCATTAACAACAATTACATTCTGTTTAATTCAGTTTAATGCAATCAAAAAACAAGGATTATTATCTTACATTTGGGGTGCTGTATGGCCACCAACAAACTTATTAAGTATTCTTTCGCCATTGATTTCGTTATCAATGCGTTTATTTGGGAATATTTTAAGTGGATCGATCCTTATGTATTTAGTTTATCAATTAACAGGTTACATTTCAGGGTTATTGATCAACTTTAACTTTTTAGGACCAGTGATTGCTCCTTGGCTACATTGTTATTTTGATGTCTTTGCAGGATGCATTCAAACATTGGTATTCGTTACATTATCATCTATCTTGATAATGATGGAAAATCCAGATTAAGTTCTTTACTAGCTTGCTAGTTAAGATATAAATGAAAAATGAACTATTTTTTAGGAGGAAAAAAATTATGGTAAAAGGTTTAATTGCTATTGCAGCAGGTCTTGCTGTATGTGCAGGTTTAGGAACAGGGATTGGTGAAGGGATTGCTGCTAGTAAAGCTGTAGAAGCTGTTGGTAGAAACCCAGAAGCTGAAGGTAAAATCCGTACTATGATGATCTTAGGGATTGCCTTATCAGAAACAGTTGCCATCTATGGTTTATTAGTTTCTTTAATCTTATTATTCGTATATTAATAATTGAAAATCTGACAAAGGAGGAATAAAGATGCCAGATATAGCAGGAAAATTATTCCCTAATCTTACAACACTGATTGTTCAATTATTATCTACAGGAGTTTTGTTACTTATTTTTAAGAAGTTTTTATGGAAAAATGTCATGGAATATTTTGCTAAAAGAGCAGATTACATAGAATCTACAATCAATGAGGCAAAAGAAATGAACGAAAAAGCTTCTACAAATTTAGAAACAGCTGAAAAAGAAGCACGTGAAGCTGCCAGCAAATATCGTGAAATTCTTGATCAAGCAAAAGATGATGGTCAAAAAGTGAAACAACAAATTATTGACCAAGCAAACGAAGAAGCAAGAGCTAAAATTGAACAAGCACAAAAAGAAATTGAAACAGAAAAGAAACAAGCTCAAGCAGATATGAAACAAGAAATTGTGGATGTTGCTATTGAGGTTGCAACTAAAGTGATGAACAAAGAAATGAATGAAGAAATCAACAAAGGATTAGTAGAAGAATTTGTTGATGATGTGGTTAACTAATGAGTGTTGTTGGCGATAGATATGCTGAATCTTTATTTGATTTAGCGAAAGAAGAAAATAAAGTCACTCAATATCTTGATGACATCAAATTAGTTGGTGAGGTTCTAGATAGTGATCCTCAAATTGTTCAATTCTTTAATCACGTTCTTATTGAAAATGATAAAAAGATTCAATTATTGGATCAATCATTTAAAGGGAATGTTGATCAATATGTTTTAAATTTCTTAAAACTATTAGTGCAATCAAGAAGAATTCGTTATATTGATGATATTGTTAAATCTTATATTAATTTATCAAATCAATATTTAGGTATAGAAGAAGGTATGATCTATACACCTTATGAATTAACTGATCAACAAATTCAAGATATAGAAAAAGCAATCAGTCAAAAAGAAAACAAAAAGGTTACTTTAAAAGTATCTATTGATCCATCATTATTAGGTGGTATTAAAGTTCAAATTGCTAACCGTATTTATGATGGAACAATTAAAAATAAAGTAGAAATGCTTAAAAAAGAACTATTAAGAAAGTAGGTGGAAATAGTGGGGCTTAGACCAAATGAAATTAGTGCTTTAATTAAAGAACAAATTAAGCATTATGACGATATCATTGAACAAAAAGATGTCGGAACAGTCGTGACTGTTGGTGATGGTGTAAGTGTTATTCATGGGTTAGATAATGCCATGTTAGGTGAATTATTACTTTTCCCAAATGATGTTTACGGAATGGTCATGAACTTAGATGAAGATAGTGTAGGAGCCGTACTACTTGGATCTGAAAGTACGATTAAAGAAGGAGACGAAGTTAAACGTACTGGAAGAATTATTGAAGTCCCTGTCGGGGATGAAATGTTAGGAAGAGTTGTTAATCCATTAGGACAAGCAATCGATGGTCAAGGTGAAATCAATACTGGTAAAACTAAACCAATCGAACGTGTTGCTAGTGGTGTAATGACAAGAAAATCAGTTGATCAACCATTACAAACTGGTATTACATCAATTGATGCTATCATTCCTATCGGTAGAGGTCAACGTGAGTTAATTATCGGTGACCGTCAAACAGGTAAAACTGCAATTGCTATTGATACAATTTTAAACCAAAAAGGACAAAACATTTATTGTGTTTATGTTGCTATTGGACAAAAGAATTCAACGGTTGCACAAGTTGTTGAAAAATTACGTCAAGGTGGAGCAATGGATTATACATGTGTTGTTTCTGCCGGAGCGAGTGAACTTGCACCAATTCAATATATTGCACCATATGCTGGATGTGCAATTGCTGAACATTGGTTAGATGAAGGAAAAGATGTTTTAATTGTTTATGATGATTTATCTAAACATGCGGTAGCTTATCGTACAATGTCGTTATTATTAAAAAGACCACCAGGACGTGAAGCTTATCCAGGGGATGTCTTCTATTTACATTCAAGATTACTTGAACGTGCTTGCCGTTTAAATGAAGAAAATGGTGGAGGATCAATTACTGCTTTACCAATCATTGAAACACAAGCTGGGGATATTTCAGCATATATTCCAACAAACGTTATTTCAATTACTGATGGACAAATCTTCTTACAACAAGAATTGTTCAACTCTGGATTTAGACCAGCTGTAGATACAGGATTATCTGTATCACGTGTAGGTTCTACTGCACAAATTAAAGCGATGAAACAAGTATCTGGTTCATTAAAACTTGAACTTGCTCAATATGCAGAAATGCAAGCTTTCGCGCAATTTGGTTCTGACTTAGATGCTGCTACTAAAGCAACATTAGATCATGGGGCAAAAGTACGTGAAGTATTAAAACAAGCACAATACTCACCACGTAGTGTGCCAACACAAGTCATTACTTTATTTGCATTAAAATATGGTTATACAAAACAAATAGCTGTAGAAAAAGTAAAAGAATTTATGGATGGTTTAGTAGAAAATATTCAAATGTCTCATCCTGAATTTATTACTGAAATAGAAACTCAAAAAGTGATTTCAAATGAATTAGAAGCGAAGATGAAAGAAGCAACAGGCGCTTATGTTGATCAATTCTTAAAAACACAAGGGGCTAACTAATGCCTGGATCAATGCAAGAAATTAAGCGTCGTATTAAATCCGTTGAATCTACTAAAAAGATTACAAAAGCAATGGAATTAGTTGCGACATCTAAACTTCGTAAAACAAGAAATCAACTTGATGAATTAAAACCTTATTATCAAGGTGTTAGACAAACATGTGCGGAAATTTTAGCTTCTAATAAAGGGTTAAAAGATTCTGCCTATCTCGCTGAAAATAAAGTAGATAAAGATGTTTATATTGTTATTTCTTCAAGTTTAGGATTATGTGGTGGATATAATGCCAATGTCTTTAAAGAAATTAGTCAACAAATTAAAGATGAAGATTATGTTTACTCAATTGGAAGTAAAGGAACAAATTATTTCCGTAGAACGCATCAAGGACCAATCAATACTGATTTTGCTTCATTAAATTCAACATTAGCTTTTGATGAAGTGACTAAATTAGTAAAAAGTGTCACAGATCTTTATATTAATAAAGAAGTGGGAAGTATAAAAATCATTTATACTGAATTTGTTAATAACTTAACATTTAAACCACGTACAGTAACACTTTTACCAATTGATACAAATGAGTTTGAAAATATTGAAATTACCAATAAATTCACTATTTTTGAACCAAGTCCTGAAGAAGTTTTAGATAGTTTAATACCAATGTATTTACAAGCTGTCGTTTATGGCTATCTTGTTGAAAGTGTGACAAGTGAAAATGCGTCACGTAGAACTTCAATGGAAAATGCTACAGATAACGCAGAAGAATTAACAGAACAATTATTATTAAAATACAATCAAGCTCGTCAAACAGCAATTACTAATGAAGTTAGTGAAATTGTTGCTGGAGCTAATGCGCAATAAGGAGGTCAATATGGCAAATATTGGGAAAATAATTAGTGCCCGTGGGCCAGTTATTGATATTGCATTTGCTAGCGAAGATAAATTACCTCGATTAAATACAGCAATTCGTATTCAAAATGGTGAAGAAGAATTAGTCGTAGAAGTTGCTCAACACATTGGAGATGATGCAGTAAGATGTATCGCCATGGGACCAACTGATGGGGTAGTAAGAGGAATGGATGCTGTTGATACAGGTCACCCAATTTCAGTTCCAGTAGGAAATGATACATTAGGACGTATGTTCAATGTTTTAGGTGAACCAATTGACGGTAAAGGTGAATTAGGAAATGATGTTCCACGTATGCCTATTCACAGATCTGCGCCAACTTATGCAGAACAAATGACAACTACAGAAATCTTTGAAACAGGAATTAAAGTTGTAGACTTAATTTGTCCTTTTATCAAAGGTGGTAAAATTGGGTTATTCGGTGGTGCCGGAGTAGGTAAAACAGTATTGATCCAAGAATTTATTAACAATATCGCAACACAACATGGTGGGTTATCAGTATTCGCCGGTGTTGGAGAACGTAGCCGTGAAGGTAACGATTTATACTATGAAATGAAAGAAAGTGGCGTTTTATCTAAAACATCACTTGTCTTTGGACAAATGAACGAACCACCAGGAGCACGTTTACGTGTTGCCTTAACTGGTTTAACAATGGCTGAACAATTCCGTGATGGACAAGGTCAAGACGTGTTATTATTCATTGATAACATCTTCCGTTTCACACAAGCAGGTTCAGAAGTTTCTGCCTTACTTGGACGTGTACCATCACAAGCAGGATATCAACCAACTCTAGCAACTGAAATGGGTGCTTTACAAGAACGTATTACATCAACTAAAAAAGGATCAATTACATCAGTACAAGCGGTCTATGTACCAGCCGATGACTTAACTGACCCTGCACCAGCAACAACATTTGCTCACTTAGATGCTAAAATCGTTTTGGATCGTTCAATCGCTGCTTTAGGTATTTACCCTGCAGTAGATCCACTTAACTCTTCATCAAGAGCCTTAGATCCATTAGTTGTAGGTAAAGATCATTATGAAGTAGCTCATGGTGTTCAACAAATCTTACAACGTTATCAAGAATTACAAGATATCATCGCAATTCTTGGGATGGATGAATTAGGTGATGAAGATAAATTAATCGTTGCACGTGCAAGACGTGTACGTAACTTCTTATCACAACCATTTACAGTAGCTAGTCAATTTACTGGTTTAGATGGAAAATATGTCCGTGTAGAAGATACTGTTCAAGGATTTAAAGAAATTCTTGAAGGTAAATGGGATCAATTACCTGAACAAGCATTCCATAATGTTGGTACTATTCAAGAAGCTGTAGAAAAGGCTAAACAAATCGAAAATGACTAAATTTAAGCTAAAAATCATTACACCTCAAGGTATTTACCAAGAAGTGGAAATTGATCAGATAAATCTTGATACAACTGCTGGACAAATAGGTATTTTAGCTCATCATATTCCACTAGCAAGTGGTGTGAAAGTGTCTCAAATGAATTATATTATTGATGGAAAAAGAACATATTTTTCTGTCGCAGGTGGTTTCATTTATGTAAATGAAACAGAAACAACTTTAATTGCTAATGCAATTGAATCACAAGAAGAAATTGATTTAGAAAGAGCACAAGAGGCAAAAAGAAGAGCTGAAGAAAGACTTAAAATACAAAACAATGAAATCGATATGTTAAGAGCACAAGCAGCTTTGCAACGTGCAATTACACGTATTCATGTCAAAGGTTTATAGAGAAGAACTTCCATTCTTCTCTTTTTTTTGTATAATAGTTTTAAGGAGAAAAAGGGAATATGAAAAAGAAGTTTATAGGAGTTATTGGGATTGTTATCGCGGTGATGGTGGGAGGTATTTATTATCTTACACGAGCAGAAAAAATGGAATTATCTTTAAAAAATAAAAAAGAGATTATTGTAGAATATGGAAATACAGTTCAATATTCATTTGATGATCTCATTCAAACAAAAGACATAGATAAAGATAAGTTGAAAGAAATAAAAAAAGAAACAAAAATAACAGACAATCTAAAAAATGAAGATCAAAAAGATTATCCAGCAATTGGAAACTATACAATAAATATTAAATATCAAGATCAAAAACTAAAAAAGAAAGTGATTGTTAAAGATACTACAGCGCCTGTTTTTAATGAAATAAATGAAGTTTCATTTGAAGAAGGAACAGAAAATTATGATTTTAATCAAGAAATCAAAACAACAGATTTAAGCAATATTGATTTACAATATGATTTATCTTCATTAGATATAAATAAAGCAGGGGATTATCAAATAAAAGTATTTGCGAAAGATAGTTCAGGAAATCAAGCAGAAAAAGAAATAACTGTACATGTAAAAGAAAAACCTAAACAAGAATTATCAGCAGCTAAGATTTATCATGGCGGAGGAAAAGTGATTTGTATTGATGCAGGACATCAAGCACGAGGAAATAGTTCATTAGAACCTAATGGACCAGGTTCATCGACAATGAAAGCAAAAGTGACAACAGGGGCAACAGGATGTGTAACGGGGAAAACAGAATCACAAATCAACTTAGAAGTGGCACTTAAATTACAAGAAGCTTTATCAAATCAAGGTTATACTGTGGTTATGTGTCGTACATCACAAAATGTCGATTTATCTAATGTTCAAAGAGCTCAAATGGCAAATGAGGCAAATGCAGATGCATTTATTCGTTTACATTGTGATTCAAGTGAATCATCTTCTCCTACAGGAACGTTGACACTTGCGCCTTCAACTTCTAATAGATATTGTGCAAGTATTGCAAGTCAATCACAATCACTTTCAAAAAGTATTGTGAATAATATTTGTAAGGCAACAGGTTCTAGAAATAGAGGAGTTTCAATTGTTGATAATATGACAGGTTTAAATTGGTCAAAAGTGCCTGTTACTATTGTAGAAATGGGATTTTTATCAAATCCAGGAGAAGATCGATTACTTTCAAGTGAGGATTATCAAAATAAAATTGTTCAAGGAATTGTAAATGGAATTGGCGAATATTTAAGTTAAGATTAGGAAAAGAGAAAAAAGGAATGGAAAAAGTTACATTAGGAAGAACAGGAATTACAGTGAATCGTAATGGTTTTGGGGCATTACCAATTCAACGAGTAACTGGAGAAGATGCAATAACAATTTTAAGAAAGGCATATGATCAAGGAATTCGTTTTTTTGATAGTGCAAGATGGTATAGTGATAGTGAAGAAAAGCTAGGAAATGCATTAAGCGATGTTAGAAAAGACATTTATATTGCAACGAAGACAGGATCTACTACAGTAGAAGGTTTTTGGAAAGACTTAGAAACAAGTTTAAATAATTTAAAAACAGATTATATTGATATTTATCAATTTCATAATCCTTCATTTTGCCCTAAACCAGGAGATGGTACAGGTTTATATGAAGCAATGTTAGAAGCAAAAGCTCAAGGAAAAATACATTTTATAGGTTTAACGAATCATCGTTTACCAGTAGCTATAGAAGCTTGTGAAAGTGGGTTATATGATACAATTCAATTCCCATTTAGTTATTTAGCAGATCAAAAAGATATTGATTTAGTAAATAGATGTAAAGAAAACAATATTGGGTTTATTTGTATGAAAGCTTTATCAGGTGGACTTATTAACCGTTCGGATGCTGCTTATGCATATTTAGCACAGTTTGATAATGTTTTACCAATTTGGGGAATTCAAAAAGAGAGTGAATTGGATGAATTTATTTCATATCAAACAAAAGCACCAGAACTTACTCAAGAAATTCAAGATTTAATTGCTCATGATCGAAAAGAATTAGCAGGAGATTTCTGTAGAGGATGTGGTTATTGTATGCCTTGTCCTAAAGGAATTCAAATCAATCAATGTGCTAGAATGTCTTTAATGTTAAGAAGAGCACCAGCAGCAAGTTGGCTTAATGATCATTGGCAAGCAGAGATGAAAAAAATTGAAGAATGCTTAAATTGTGGTAAATGTAAACAACATTGTCCATATCATTTAAATACTCCTGAATTATTAAAGAAAAATTATGAAGACTACAAAACATTTTTAAAATAAAAAAATAGGGTGTGCTACAAAATGTAGCGCATCCTATTTTAGTATAATCTACGACAATTATAAATATGACGATAGAAATAACTTCCTGGAGCAACTGATGTTACTTTAACACACTGATCAGGATATTGACCCACTGTCCCAGATCCTTTACCAGAGGCATGAACCATATTACCATTACCAATATAAATTCCAATATGAGCGACACCACTTCCATAATTGAAAGTAATGACATCACCAATTTGTAAATTACTATAAGAAACAGCTTTACCACTACCAGCATATCCAGCAGCAGTTGTTCTACCTATTTTTACGCCTGCTTGATTATGTGCCCAGTAAACAAGTCCAGAACAATCAAAATAATTTGGTCCACTTGCTCCCCAATAGTAGCGTTTACCTTGTTTAGATAAAGCATAGTTAGCAATACTTATTCCTAATGTTGTACTATCTTGAGATGGTTGAGAACCATTGTTAGTTGTATTATTATTCGAATTATTGTTTGAATTATTACCTGTATTGTTATTATTATTTGAATTTGAAGTTTGATTATTGTTGTTACTGTTAGATGGTTTTGGTGTAGGAATCTGACTGACATGACCTACATCGTCTTTTTTAGATTGTTCATAGAATTCTGTTAATGAGGCATCAATTGCTTCACTACGACTTGCAGCAACATTTGCATCAACTTCAGTTGCAGCAATTTGTTTTCTTTGTTCTTCTAATAATGTTTCATATTGTACTTGAATAGCAGCTTGTTCTTTCTTTTGTTCTTCTAAAACAACTTTTGCGTTTTCTAAAGTAATTTTTTGATTTTCAATTTCCTTTTTCTTTTCTAACATTTGAGCAATTAAATCTTGATCACTTAAAGTAAGTGTGTTGAAACTATCTATTCTAGATAACATATCAGTAAAATTATCAGCCCCAAATATATAATTGATAAAAGTATTTTCATTCATATAAGACTGCATGACATACATACGATCTTTTATTTCTTGATTATCTTTATCTATATCTGCTTGGGTATTTTGTATAGATGTTTCAACATATTGAATTTCAGCTTCTTTAGATGAAATGTCAGAATTTAAAGAATTAAGTTTCTTTTGTACACTATCTAATGTTTGAGTTGTACTTGCTGCAGCACTTTTTTGATTTTCTAAATCTTTTTTTAACTTCTTATTTTTAGCTTTGAGATAGCTGTTGAATTCTTCGCATGTTTTTTTATTACTATTTGTTAGTTTTCCACTTGCACATAGTGACATATATTTTGCTTCATCTTTTGAAAAATCAATAGCTTCTACAGGTTTTATACAATAGCATGTTGATACAAGCATTGTAGATGCAACAAATCCTACAAAATATTTTTTAATTTTCAAACAAAACACCCCCTTGTATTATTTATACATCACTTTCTAAAAAAAGTAAATAAAAGTTGTTTTTATACAAAATAAAAACCTTTAAGCTTATAAACTTAAAGGTTTTAAGTCATGACTAATAAGGTCTAACTGCACAAGTAAATCTACTTACATTAGATGCAATCTTAACAACATCACCTGTTTGTGGTGCATGAATATATTGACCATTACCAATATAAATACCTACATGTCCACTTTTCCATAAGATATCTCCTGGTTGAGCTTGACTTAATGGAATAATTGCTCCAGATTGACCTTGAGATCCAGAATAGTGATCAAGTGAAACACCCGCTTGTGCATAACACCACATAACTAAACCAGAACAGTCAAATGAATTAGGTCCACTTGCTCCCCATACATAAGGACAACCTAATTTAGAATAAGCAGCAGCTACAACTGTAGAACCATACTTATTTGTAGTAGGAACATTTGTAGATGGTCTAATAGTTGTAGAACCACTACTGCTACCTGATGAAGATTGTTGAGTAACAACGACTGATGATAAGAATGAATCTAATGAACTTTGAGTATCAGAAATTTTAGATTGTTCACTTTCAGCAGATGCTAAATCTTTTTGTTGTTTAGCTAATAGATCTTCATATTGAGTTTGTAAAGTATATTGTTCGTTTTGTTGAGAAACAATATTTGCTTTTACTGTTTCAATAGTTGCTTTTTGAGATTCAACTTGCTTCTTTTCATCAGCAATTTTTTCTACTAATTCTTTATCGAATTGAGTGATTTCATTGACACTATCAATTCTTGAAAAGAAATCAGAGAAGTTTGAAGCACCAAAAATAAATTCAATATAACTATTACTATTATTGTATGATTGCATAGCATACATACGTTCTTTAACTTCGTTTTCTTTAGCTGTGATACTTGCTTCTAATGATTTAATTGAACTTTCTAAATAGTTGATTTCTTGTTGCTTTTGTTCAATTTGGTTATTTAAATCAGCAATTTTAGAAACAACGTCATCTAATGAACTTTGAGTATCTGAAATTTTAGATTTAGATTCATCAATAGAACTTTGTAACTGATTGTTTTTCTTTTTTAAGTATGAATTAAATTGTTTACAAGTATTATAATTACTATTAGATAAACTTTTACTAGAACAAAGTTTCATATATTTATCTTCTTGTCCTTCAAAGTTTACTGCATGAACTTGACTTGTAGAACAAAAAAAGGATACTAACAAAGTAAAACAAATCATGGAGATTAAACTCTTTTTCATAACTATAATTCCTCCCGTAGCTATTATCTTATTTTTTTAACCAAAAGTAAATATAAACAACGATAATAATAACATTTTTGACATTATGACATATTTTATAATGAGGTGAAAAATTTTGGTAAAACATGGAATTGATGTTTCTAAATTTCAAGGGTTGATTGATTGGCAAGAAGTTAAAAAACATATTGATTTTGCAATCATTAGATGTGGGTATGGAAGTAATCTGGAAAGTCAAGATGATCCGTATTTTAAAAGAAATGCGGATGAATGTACACGTTTAAAAATTCCTTTTGGGGTTTATTTATATTCTTATGCAACCAATGAAAGAGAAGCTTTATCAGAGGCTGAACATGTATTAAGACTCGTAAAGGATTATCAAATGGCCTATCCTGTTTATTATGATTTAGAAGATAACAATACAACTGGAAGACAAAGCAATCAAACAATAGCGAATATTGCACAAACATTTGCTCAAAGACTTGAACAAGAAGGTTACTATGTAGGAATGTATGCATCATTGTTTTGGTTTAGAACTAAACTTACAAGTCCAATCTTTAATGAGTATACAAAATGGATTGCAAGATATAATGATGAACTTAATTATGATGGAGAATATGGTATGTGGCAATATAGCGCTACAGGAAATGTTTTAGGAATTGATACAATGGTGGATCTAAATTATGCCTATAAAGATTTTCCACAAATCATCGAAGAAGGTGGTTATAATAATTTTTCTAATACGAATTTAACAAGGTATAAGATAGGCGATGAGGTAGAATTTCACCATGTATTTTTAACAAGTGAATCTACGCAACCATTAATGCCATATCGTCATTTTGGAATTATTACGAGAATTGTTCAAGGTGCTAGAAATCCCTATCTTATAGGACAAGATGCCGGCTGGGTCAATGATCAGGTCATAGAAAGAAAGATAAGATATTTAAGTGCACCTGATTATACAGGCAATAGTTTTACAGATGCATTGCGTTCTATTCAAGAAGATGCTTCTTTTGCTAATAGAACAAAATTAGCTAAATTAAATGGAATAGATAATTATACAGGTTCACAAAGGCAAAATGATGAATTATTAAGATTACTTAAAGAAGGAAAATTAAGGACATAAAAAAGAGCTTAGATTCTTTTTTCATAAGCTCTTCTTAAAGCACCACTTTTTAAAGTGATTTCTCCACAATATTTAAAACCATATTTAGTTAAAAAACTTTGCATAGAAAGATTATCATGATGTGTATCCATTCTAACACTATGATAATCTGGATACATAGCAACTACTTGATCTAAAATCGTAGAAGCTAATCCTTTTCCTTTATATTCATTATCAACAGCAATACGATGTACACATATATAAGGACAATTTAAAATCCATTTTCCTTCAATACGGTTATAAGCAGGTTCTCCATGAATCGTTACCATACACGTTCCTAAAATAACACCGTCTTCTTCTAAAACATAAGCTTCATTATTTTCTATATCTTTTTCAATTGTTTCTTCATTAGGATATCCATCTTGCCATTGATCAATATCATTATTTTTGAAATAAGTTTTTGCTTGATTAATAATGTCAATGACACGTGAAATATCTTCGATTTTCGTTGGTCTTAAAATCATTATTTTACCTCCCAAACATACTTTCCTAAATGATATAGACTTTTAGGTTGTTTGTCAAATTGTTTTGTTTACAAATCAAAAGCATTTGTTATAATAGCTGTATACAGAAGGAGGAAATAAAATGGTACTTGATCAAATCAAAGAAATTTTAAAAGATACAATGGATATTGATGAATCAAAAATTACTTTAGATGCTAAATTAAAAGAAGATCTAGAATTAGATTCATTAGATTCAGTTGAATTAATCATGTCTGCTGAAGAAGAATTTGGAATTGAAATTCCTGATGAAGACGTTATGAATTTTAAAACAGTAAACGATATAGTAAACTATATTGAAGAACATAAATAAAAGCTATAACAAGCATTTCGCTGTTATAGCTTTTTTTACTATTCTAAAATATATTTATTCATAAGTGTTTTATTTTTTTCTAAACATTTAAATAAGAATGCTCCAATAATTAAAACAATAAATTCACCAATGAAAACATAGAATGCATTAATCATAAATGGTAATTCTAAAGCTAGATAAAGTTCTAAACCAACGATTAAACCATTGACAACCCCACCAATTAAAGCTCCAGCAAAAACATTTTTAACATAATACATACCAAGACAAGCAATCAATGTTGCAGCTGTTCCAAAACAAATGTCATATAATCCCATTGGAGATGCAAGGTTTGCAAGCAAACATCCAATAGTAAGTCCTGGAATAAATTTCTTGTTGTAACATGCAAGTAAAACAATAATTTCAGTTAAGCGCATTTGCACTGCTCCATAAGCAATAGGTGAAATCAAAATTGTTAAAACGGCATAAGCAGCCCCAATCATGGCATTCATTACAATTAATTGTACCTTTTTATTATTCATTTGTAGTCCTCCTCTTCTAAAGTACAGTTAGAAGCCAGATAAAATAAAAAAGATGATAGAGCCATCTTCATTACTTATCCTTAGTTTTTTATACTGGGTTTGGCTCTCGAACCAGTCTTTGACATTATACTAAAACGGGTAGTGAAAATCAATATATTTTATTTTATAATAAAGGTAAGGAGATGATGATTATGTTATGTCCAAAATGTCATAGTTTACTAACAAAAGGAGCCAAATATTGTGATATTTGTGGAACAAGAATATCGCAAGAGGATATCCAAGTAGAAGAAGTAGGTTCAAGGGTTAAAAATAGAGAAAAACATAAAAAAGAAGTGCGTAAAAAAACTAAAATTATTATTTTAGGAATCATAGCACTTGTCGTGGTGATTGCTATGTTAGGATTTATTTTATTTTTTAAAGGAAATAAACCATCTTATTCACCAAATAATCTTGTTAGTCAACATGTTGAAAAACCATTACATTTAGAAAAAAGTAAAGTTACATTAAATATTGGAGATGAATATACCATTCAAACTAATCTTAAATGTACTTATCAATCGAAAAATGAAAAAATATGTATCGTAGATACAAATGGTAAAATTACGGCTTTATCATCAGGTAAGACAAAAATAATTTGTACTAGTGAATCTGGTAAAGAAAAAGCCCTTCAAGTTATTGTAAATGAAAAAATAGAAACAACAGTAGAAGAAAATACAGATGAGGATGAATATATATTTGCTCATAGTGATACAGAACTTCTTACAGAAGCTGATTTAGAAAATAAAGATGATTCTCAGTTACGGTTAGGACTTAATGAAATTTATGCTAGACATCATTGTACGTTTAAAACACCTGAGATTGCAGACTATTTTAAATCTAAAAGTTGGTATAGTGCAGATGAAACTTTGACATCAGAAATGATGAATAATCATATGTCAGAGTATTTTAATGAAATTGAATTAAAAAATATTTCCTTTATTCAAGCACATCGATGAAAATAATTTGCATACACTAAATCATAAATGAAAAAATATATGAAAATAGTTATCAAAATCTATAAATTTCATTTTCAATTCATAAAAGATATGTAAAATGAAAGTGTAATCAAAGAAGATTATAAAGTCATTCTTCTCTTAGATATTTTTTTGACAACTATATTCATTGAATGACGTAGGAAAAGTAAGCGACGCCCGTTTACTTTTCCTTTTTTTGTTCTTTGAAAAACAAGATGCATTAAAATGCCTGATCAAGTTCCACCAGGTGTATCTCGTGCATTCGAAGTTTTAGTACCTGCTACTTTAACATTGATTATTACTGCTTGTATTGGATCAGCATATTATAACATAACAGGTTTATATTTAAATGATATTATTAAAAACAGTATCCAAGATCCTTTAGGAAGCTTAGGTGCAACTGTTCCTGGTTTTATTGTTTTATATTTAGTAATCATGTTATTCTGGTTAGTAGGTATTCATGGTAATAATATGGTATCAGCTGTTAAAGAATCAATCTTTACTCCATTAGCACTTGAAAACGTTGAAAAATTCAACAGAGGTGAAAAAACAACAAACATTATTAATATGTATGCTATTCGAATGTGGGGTGAAATTGGTGGTTCTGGATGTACATTAGGTTTAGTTATTGCTATCTTTATTTTCTCTAAACGTGAAGATAACAAAGCAATCGCTTCATTATCATTAATTCCAGGATTATTCGAAATCAACGAAACAGTTACATTTGGTATTCCATTTGTATTAACATCAATCGTTCTTGAAATCGTAGGTTATGTATTAACAGTTATTGGATTCTGTCCAGTTGCATGTTTAACAGTACCTTGGACATGTCCACCATTGATCTTTGGGTTCTTGGCAACAGGTGCAAATATTATGGGTGCAGTAACTCAAGCAATTTTAATTTCAATTTCTGTAGTTATTTACACACCATTCTTAATTTCTTACGAAAAATATCAAATCAAACAAGCTGTAGAAGCTTAATAGAGCTTGGGAGAAATCCCAAGTTTTTTTTATAATAAATAAAAAGTATGTTTAAAACACAACTAATCGCAAGTTGTGTTTTTGTATATAGGTAGCTATAATCTCTTCAAGGAGTGATGAAATATGGCTATTACTGCAACAAAAAGATTACAAGAAATTGTTGATTTATTAGATCAAAAAGGATATGTCAAAGCAAAAGAACTTTCCCAAAAATATCAAGTAAGTATGGAAACAATTCGTAAAGATTTAACTTTTTTAGAAGAAAAAGGAGTTGTTAAAAAAGAATATGGTGGAGCAACACTTGCAACGTTAGGAACAGAAAAAAATATCGAATTTAGAGAAAAACAAAAATATGATGAAAAAAAAGAAATTGCACGTTGTATTTCTTCAATATTAATGGCACATAATAGTATGATCATTGATTCAGGAAGTACTTGTCAAAGTTGTTGTTCATATATTAATTTAATGCCTTCAAAAGATATTTTTACGGTTTCTATAGGTGCATTTGAACAATTAGATGGAAATTTACATAATGTGTTTTTAACTCCTGGTAAAAAAAGAGAAAAAAATCAATCAATAGTAGGACATTGGAGTGAAGAATATCTAGATAAAGTTCAAGTAGATGTCTGTGTTTTAGGGACTTCTGGATTATTAAATAGTGATGGACCAACATGTCATTCCTATCAAGAATTAGGAGTTAAAAAGAAAATGATTGAAAAAAGTGATTATGTTTTTGTGGTTGCTGATAGTAGTAAGTTTCAAGAAAAAGGATTATATACAGTTTGTTCTTGGGAAGAAATCGATGGTATTATTACGGATCATCGCATCTCAACAAAAGTATATGAAGATTTAAGTCAAAAGGTTTCTGTTTATATTGGAAAAAAAGAATAAAAATTTTTCAAAATAAAAAGTGATTTTTTTAAGATATTTGAAAATAAATTATAAAGTATTCTATAACACTATTTATTGTTGTAAGAATATTTTATTTTTATATTGAGGTGATACTATGAGCTTACTTTATAAGTTAGAATATCAAGATAACTTTACAGATTTAGAAAAAAGTATAGCCAATTATATTCTTGATCATAAAGATTATATTGTTGATTTGAAAATAACAGATTTAGCTGAAATTACATATACATCACCATCAACAATTTCAAGATTTTGTAAAAAATTAGGTGAAAAAAGCTATAACGACTTTAGAATACATTTTGCCTCTTCAGTAATAGATGATTATAAATCTAAAACATATATCATCTGATCAAAATAGACAAGCAATGCTTTCTAATCAAGATAGTGTTGCTATTGTGATTTCGTATTCTGGAGAGGAACAAGAGATTAAAAGAATTGTGAATTATATTAAATAAAAAGAAGGTACAGTGATTGCTGTTAGTTCTATTAATGATAGCTATTTAAGAAAAAATGCAGATTATATAATGGATATTATATTCTCTTTATTGTTTAAAAATAACAATAATATTAACTTGATTGAAAAGCTTGAAAGAGCAAAAAATATTCAAAATATAGAATTTTTAAAAAATTAAAACAACGATTTTCTTTTAGTAAATCTTACTAGAAGGAACGTTGTTTTTTTATTCACATAAGCGTATAATAGAGGTAGTCTAAAAGAATTGGGGGAAACCAGAAATGTACAAAATAGTCAAAAAAGAAAGACTAAATGATGTTGTTGAATTAATGGAAGTTCATGCTCCAATGGTTGCTAGAAAGTGCGAACCAGGTCAATTCATTATTTTAAGAGTTGGTGATGATGGAGAAAGAATTCCTTTAACAATTGCTGAATATGATCGAGAAGCTGAAACAATTACAATTATTTATCAAATTGTAGGTTTTTCAACTCGTCAATTAGCAAAATTAAACGAAGGTGATGAAATCACTGACTTTGTTGGACCTTTAGGTGTACCAACTGATTTACATAAATCAAATCATGTTGTTGGTATTGCCGGTGGGGTTGGTAGTGCACCATTATATCCACAACTTAAAAAATTAGCTGAAATGGGTGTAGATGTGGATGTTATCATTGGTGGACGTGAAGCACAATATGTATTATGGGCAGATAAGTTTAAAGCTTTCTGTAAAAATGTATATGTGATGACAGATGATGGATCTTTAGGAGAAAAAGGATTTGGAACTGTTAAATTACAAGAATTAATTGATAGTGGTGATCCAATTGATGAAGTTATCGCTATTGGACCAGTACCTATGATGAAAGCTGTTGTTGGGGTAACAAAACCTCATAATTTAAAAACAATGGTTTCATTAAACCCTATTATGATTGATGGTACAGGTATGTGTGGATGCTGCCGTGTTACTGTTGATGGTAAAATTAAATTCGCATGTGTTGATGGACCAGACTTTGATGGTTTATCAGTAGACTTTGATGAATTAATGGCTCGCCAAAGAATGTTTAAAGAAGAAGAACATCAAGTAGATGCGAATGCAGATCGTATTTGTAATTTAATGGGAGGTGCAAAATAATGCCTAATATGTCACCAAATAAGGTTAAAATGCCTGAACAAGATCCTAATGTAAGAAATAAAAACTTTGAAGAAGTTTCTTTAGGATATACAAAAGAACAAGCTATGGAAGAAGCAACTCGTTGCTTAAACTGTAAAAAACCATTCTGTATGGACGGGTGTCCAGTAGGAGTACCAATTCCTGAATTCATTCATCATGTTGCTGAAGGTGAATTTGAAGAAGCTTATCAAACAATTACAAGAGAAAATGCATTACCTGCAATTTGTGGACGTGTTTGTCCTCAAGAAAATCAATGTGAAGGTAAATGTGTTAGAGGAATTAAAACTGAATCAGTAGGAATCGGACGATTAGAAAGATTCGTTGCTGATTATCATAGAGAACATGGAAAACCTGCAGAATTAAAAATTGAAAAAAATGGTAAAAAAGTTGCTGTTATTGGATCAGGACCTGCTGGTATTACATGTGCTGGTGAATTAGCTAAAAAAGGTTATGATGTGACTGTTTTTGAAGCATTACATAAAACAGGTGGGGTATTATCTTATGGTATTCCAGAATTCAGATTACCTAAAAAATTAGTACAAAGCGAAGTAGATGGTGTTGCTGCTTTAGGTGTAGATTTCGAAACAAATGTTGTTGTAGGACGTTCAATTACAATTGATGAATTACAAGAACAAGGATATCAAGGAATCTTCGTAGGTAGTGGTGCTGGTTTACCACGTTTCCAAGGAATTCCTGGGGAAAACTTAAACGGTGTTTATGCAGCGAACGAATTCTTAACTCGTGTTAACTTAATGAAAGGATATCAATTCCCAGATCATCCAACTCCAGTTAAAGTAACAGATACAGTATGTGTTATCGGTGCTGGTAACGTTGCTATGGATGCCGCAAGAACTGCAAAACGTTTAGGAGCTAAAAACGTATATATCGTTTATCGTCGTGGACCTGAAGAAGTTCCTGCTCGTGCTGAAGAAGTACATCACGCTAAAGAAGAAGGAATTATCTTCAAACTATTAACTAATCCAGTTAAAATTGAAGGTGAAGATGGATGGGTTAAATCTATGGAATGTGTTGAAATGGAATTAGGTGAACCTGATGCATCTGGAAGAAGAAGACCAATCGCTAAAGAAGGATCTAACTTCACAATTGAAACAGGAACAGTTATTGTTGCTATTGGACAAAGTCCAAACCCATTAATTAGACATACAACTCCTGGTTTAGATTGCCAATCTTGGGGTGGAATTATCGTTGATGAAGATTCAATGAAAACATCTAAAGATGGTGTTTATGCAGGTGGAGATGTTGTTACTGGTGCAGCAACAGTTATCTTAGCTATGGGTGCCGGTAAAAAAGCAGCTAAAGCAATGGATGAATATCTACAAAATAAATAGTATTTAAAAAGTCAATTCACATTACGAATTGACTTTTTCTTTGGCTGTCATTAAATATAAAATGATGTTTTCGCATAAAGCTAGAATAACAATCATATTTATTTTTGGAATAAGTAAACAAATAAGTTCTATACATATTGTAATTTTTGCTTTTTTATTTATAAATGGAATATATTTAAAAAATAACATAAATAGTATTCCAAGTGGAATAAATAATAATAAGAAATACGAACTTAAATATTTATAAGAAAGCATAGATAGAAAAAATATTAAATTGGAAGATACAAAACATTTAACAGGACTATCACAATGATATCCACCTAAATTCACTCTTAATCCGGAAAATGCTAACATCCAAACTAGTGTCATAAGTCCTTCATGTAAACATAATCCTAGAATAAACATAAATATATTAACGATTGAATTAAATATTAAAACTTGTTGACCATACTTATATACTTCATAATCTTGATCAAAATCATATTTATCATAAATTTTCTCTAACATCATCATCTGTTCCTTTTAATAAAAATTTCATGTAATAAATACCATCTTTATAAATGTTCTTTTTCTTAACAATTAAATCAGATTCAATTTTACATCTATCATAATCATAAAAATCATTTTCTGAATAAAGCTCAACTAACGTATAAATACCTTGACCTTTGATATGCAAAGTTATTTCATTATGTCTTTTAACATAATCTAATATTTCAGAAATAACATCAATAAAATCTAAATCATCATATTTTTCATTTTGGCTAATTTCAAAGAAAGGTTTAATACTTATATTATCATCTTGTAACCTATTGATTTTTACAGAAATCAAAATATCAAATACCGGATTTTTAGATGCAACTAATTTTTGGTAAGTGTTTTTAGATTGATATTGTTCAATAGCTTTGGATATTTTTGGATTGGTATCGTTGTTTAAATGTTTAATGTGTTCTAATATCCAATGAATACGATGTTTCTTATCATCAATATCATAACTAATGTTTTGTATGAGACGTAAGCTTTGTTTTATATATTTTTCTTTTTGTAATTGTTTTTCATATTGCATCTTTTCTGTGTATATTCGGTTTAGATAAATACCATTTATGATTATTAAAATGAAAACAGTTAATAATAAGGCGCAAACAATAAATTCACTGTAAGTAACTGATGAATTTATAACAGCATATCCCATTATACCAAATATAATTAGTACAATTATTTCAGTAATAATGACTAAAATATACTGATTATTTGGAATGGGAAAATTAAATTTTAAGTGTTCCAATAACCAGCAGGTTATAAGAATCAAAAATAATTTAGAAGTTATACCAGCACAAATAAGATATATAAATTCATATCCCATATTTTTGAGTCTTCCAAATAAACAATAAGATATGTAAGGATAAGTAAATAATAAAAATACATAACCACCTAGAATAAAGATATCTCCAAATTGTACATTCTTCTTGTTATGAATTATAAATAAATATCCTGTGATGAAGTATCCTAACATTAATACAATTCCATTTTCTTTGAAAATATCACATAATTCACATATTAAGAATAAAGAAGCAAGTAGAAGACAAAACTGTTTTCTACTTGAAAATGAGTAATAAAGGTAAACGAAAGCGGTAAGTGTAAATACTTCTACAAAATTAAGAAATATACTATAAGCTACCATTAAGTAAATAATCCTGATAAGTTAGTTTAAATTTCTTTTTATATGTTTTACCTATATTGATTTCTTTCTTATTTCTTAAGATGATGAACTTGGAATTTACATCATAGACAAAATCTAAATTAATAAGATAGGATCTATGTACTTGTATGATATTGTTATTATTGAGTTGAGTTTTAAATTCTTTTATTTTTTCTTTGAATTTGTATTCACCATCTAATGTGACAATTTTTAAGTAATGACCATCAGCTTCTATGTAGATAATATCACTGGTATTAATACGTACACGTTTTTCTCTAGCGTTAATGACTATAAAACTTGTGTTTTCTAAATGTTCTTTAAACATTTTAAAGAAGATAGACATGTCTTCATTTAAATGATCTTTTCTAATGAAATAAAATGGTTGAAGTTCCATAGATTTATGAACAAAGTTGTTGTTCATGGTCACAAAAACAATAAGTGCTTTGGGAAACCTCTTTTTAAGTTCTATAGAAAAGACAATACCATTTATTGATTTACTTAAATGAACATCTATAAAAATAACTTGGTAATCTTTTGTATCATCAATCTTTTCAAAGTGATCCCCTAGACAAAAGAAATGGGCATCAGTGAATAGATTGTTATTTTTGAGTATATCAACAAACTCCTCTACAAAAGTATTTGTATCCTCTAATATCAAAATATTCATAATGATGCCACCTTTCTTATTTGTTTAAATTCTTTAATTGTTCAGGTTTTTCGAATTCATACAAATCAAAAGCAGACATTGATGATGCACTACCGTATGCAATTCCCTTTAACAATGTAAAGTATTTTTCAATTAAATAGTTTATCATAATTACCTCCTTAAGTGTACTTTATATTTGACACGAATATAAAGTCAATAGAACGTGCATGAAAGAATAGTTATCGTTCCTGAAGGTATCTTTTATAATGCGTAAAATGCACGATTTAATTGTTAACATGAATTAAAAGGGTGACGGATAATGAATGTTAATGAGATAATTATGAATAAAAGAATAGAAAGAGGCGTTTCTAGAAAAGAGCTTGCAGAGGGCTTAGGAGTCAGTGAGAGTACTATTTATAGAATTGAAACAAATCCTAATTTAAATCCCAATAATAAATTAGTAAAAAGAATTTATGATATTTTACGTATGAATGTAACGATTATTGTGGATGATGCACCAATATATGATGAGCATGCACATGAGATAGATTTTGAATCATATAGTCCTACAAGTAAAAGTATTATTTTTAAAACGATTGCAAAAGAAGAAAAAATGAAGAAATTAAAAGAAAAATAGTTATCTGATCGATAACTATTTTTAGGCTAATGTGATTTTTGTAATTGTATTGTTTGAAAGCGTGTAGGTCATTTTAACTGTTTTATTTTCACTATAGGCAATATATTGATTGTTCGCTTCTTTGTGATTTTCGTAATCTAAATTATTTTTTTCTAAACCAACGTAGAAATTACCTTCAACTTTGTAATGATCTGTCAATAGTTCTACTTTTTTAACTTTATTCTTTTTATTTAAAGTAATTTGAATAGAATCATTATAATAAACTGTATCATTATTCTTTTTTGATTCTATATACTGATCACCAATATAATCATTTATATGATTTATCTTAGAATCCTTTGTAATTCCACGACCATCTTCAACGATAATTGTAAAACCAATATCATTATTTGTAAGAAGTTCTTCGGTTTTAGTGTCTTCCTTTTTTGAACAACCACATAATAATAAAATAAAACAACAAATAAAGAGTATTTTAGATTTCATAGAATTCCTCCTTTAAATAATTGTACTAAATATTTGATTTTTATTAAAGTAAAGATTTATAGACAAAATGTTAATCCTTAGAGCATATCTTCTTCTTATCTCATGTTATGATGAATAAAAGGATGAAAGATTATATGACACTTGGAGAACGTATTCAAAAATATCGGAAAATGAAGGGATTATCGCAAGAAGAATTAGGCAAATTACCGCATATATCAAGACAAACAATATCAAAATGGGAAAGTAATCAGTCATCACCTGATATACAAAGTTGAAAGGCTATGGCTGATGTTTTTGGCATCTCTTTAGAAGAACTTTTAGATGAAAGCAAAAAAATAAAAACGGATCAAAGTACTAATCATCGAAATATGGTTATTATCTTTGGAATTGTTATTTTTGTAGTTATTATTATGGAAAGTTATGTAGCAGTTAAGATGAGTGAGAGAATGGATGCATTGGAAGAAGAAAATTCTTCGTTGCAACAACAAATCAATGACTTTTATGGTGATCAACCAATTTCACTAGATACAAATTCTATTTGTTCTTATTTTAGTGGTTATATCAGTGATATTAAAAAGGATAGTTATAATATAAATATTGATTTGATTTTAAAAAATTATCAAGATAATACAATAGCACAAGTTATTTTTAAAACAGATAAAGATACATATACACTTTCTTTAAATAAAGAAGAAGATCATTTTAATGGAACAATAAATCTTCCTATTCAAACCCTTCAATCTACACAGCTTATTTCACAAACAAATGGTGAAACAAATTCGGAAGTATTAGATATAGATGTGAACTTTGAAAACTATTTAGATGAAGATGCTAGTGGTGGAATCATGTTAGAAAGTTATAATAAAAAAAGAACAAAGGTGATTTTACTCTTTCATTTAGTGGAAATAAGACAAAGAAAGATGAAATCTATTTGTGGGATAAAGAATATATTGAATTTGGAAAAGCATATACATGTAAAAATATAAAAAAAGAAGATACTGTGATGGTTGAATATACGTATACAAATGAAATGGGAATAAAAAGGAAACAAGAAGTAACAGCTCAACTTAAAAAGAATTGTCAAGGATATTATTTGGCATGGAAATAAAAAATTAGTATGATAATTATATTTTAATTTATTTAATTTCCAATCATTATCTTATATAATTTTTCTATAGATAGAGCGAAATTGCTTATAGGAGGCCATTATGAAAAAAGATCTACTTATGACAATTCAATATAAAGACATGGGCCCTTTTTCGCTTTTTATTTTTTAATTTGAAACATATCTTTTCTAAGATATGTTTTTTTTACAATCAAAAGGAGGATTAAAGATGCCAAAAAGAGAAGATATTAACACAGTATTAGTCATTGGTTCAGGACCAATTATTATTGGTCAAGCATGTGAATTTGATTATTCAGGAACACAAGCTTGTAAAGCATTAAGAGGATTAGGGTATAAAATTGTTTTAGTCAATTCTAACCCAGCTACAATTATGACAGATCCAGAAACTGCAGATGTGACATATATTGAACCATTGAATGTAGAAAGATTAACACAAATCATTGAAAAAGAAAGACCAGATGCTTTACTTCCTAACTTAGGTGGACAATCAGCTTTAAATCTATGTTCTGAATTAAGTAATGCCGGAGTTTTAGACGAATATAACGTTCAAGTATTAGGGGTAAAAGTAGATGCTATTGAACGTGGAGAAGACCGTTTAGAATTCAAAAAAGCCATGAATGAACTTGGTATTGAAATGGCAAGAAGTGAAATTGCAAATACGGTTGATGAAGCTTTAGCTATTGCTGATAAATTAGGATATCCAGTAGTTGTAAGACCTGCCTATACAATGGGTGGAGCAGGTGGAGGACTTGTTTACAATGTTGATGAATTAAAAACAGTTGTAAATAGAGGGTTGCAAGCAAGTTTAGTACACCAATGCTTAATTGAAGAATCTATTTTAGGATGGGAAGAATTAGAATTAGAAGTTGTAAGAGATGCTAAAAATAACATGATTACAATTTGTTTTATTGAAAATATTGATCCATTAGGAGTACATACTGGAGATTCTTTCTGTAGTGCACCAATGCTTACAATTTCAAAAGAAGTGCAAAATCGTTTACAAGAACAAGCTTATCGTATTGTTGAATCAATTGGAGTTATTGGAGGTACAAATGTTCAATTTGCTCATGATCCAGTAACAGATCGTATTGTTGTTATTGAAATCAATCCAAGAACATCACGTTCATCTGCTTTAGCTTCTAAAGCAACAGGTTTCCCTATTGCTTTAATTTCAGCAATGTTAGCGGCTGGACTTACATTAGATGAGATTCCTTGTGGTAAATATGGAACGTTAGATAAATATTATCCTGATGGGGATTATGTTGTTATTAAGTTTGCACGTTGGGCTTTTGAAAAATTCAAAGGAGCAGAAGATAAACTTGGTACACAAATGAAAGCTGTTGGGGAAGTTATGAGTATTGGTAAAACTTATAAAGAAGCTTTTCAAAAAGCAATTCGTTCTTTAGAAACAGGACGTTATGGTTTAGGATATGCAAAGAACTTTAATGATTTATCTAAAGATGAATTATTAAAATTATTAATTAATCCAACAAGTGAAAGACAATTCATTATGTATGAAGCTTTAAGAAAAGGAGCTACTGTTAATGAATTATTTGAACTTACAAAAATTAAACATTATTTCATTGAACAAATGAAAGAACTCGTTGAAGAAGAAGAAAAAATTGCTTCTTATAAAGGAAATCAATTACCAGATGACGTTTTAAAACAAGCAAAGAAAGATGGATTTGCTGATAAATATATTTCTAAGTTATTAGATGTTGAAGAAAAAGAAATTAGAAATCAAAGACTTGCTATGGGTATGCATCAAGTCTGGGAACCAGTTCATGTATCAAGTACAAAAGATAGTTCTTATTATTACTCTACATATAATGGAAAAGATCAAGATGAAGTATCAAATAATAAAAAAATCATGATCTTAGGTGGAGGACCTAACAGAATTGGTCAAGGTATTGAATTTGACTATTGCTGTGTTCATGCTGCTCTTGCCTTAAAGAAATTAGGATTTGAAACAATCATTGTTAACTGTAACCCAGAAACAGTTTCAACAGATTATGATACATCTGATAAACTTTATTTTGAACCATTAACATTAGAAGATGTTTTAAGTATTCATGAAAAAGAAAAACCATTAGGAGTCATTGCTCAATTTGGTGGACAAACACCATTAAATCTTGCAAGTCAATTAAAAGAAAATGGTGTAAATATCTTAGGAACAACACCTGAAACAATTGATATGGCAGAAGATCGTGACTTATTTAATGAAATGATGGAAAAATTAGAAATTCCAATGCCTGAATCAGGAATGGCTGTAACAATCGATGATGCTTTAGAAATCGCTCAAAGAATTGGTTATCCATTAATGGTAAGACCATCTTACGTATTAGGTGGTAGAGGTATGGAAGTTGTTTACGATGATGATTCATTAAAACAATATATGGCAGCTGCTGTTGGGGTAACACCTGATCGTCCTATCTTAATTGACCGTTTCTTAAATGATGCGATGGAATGTGAAGCGGATGCTATTTCTGATGGAGAAAATGTTTTTGTGCCTGCTGTTATGGAACATATTGAACTTGCTGGTATTCACTCAGGGGACTCAGCATGTATTTTACCATCTAAACATATTCCAGTAAGACATGTACAAACAATAAAAGAATATACTAAGAAAATTGCTAGAGAAATGAATGTACGTGGTTTAATGAATATGCAATATGCGATTGCTGATGATAAAGTTTATGTTTTAGAAGCAAATCCACGTGCTTCAAGAACAGTACCTTTAGTATCTAAAGTATGTAACATCAACATGGTAAAACTTGCAACAGATATCGTTACGCGTGAACTTACAGGTAGACCATCACCTGTTAAAGATTTAAAAGATAGAAAGATTCCTCATATTGGTGTAAAACAAGCTGTTTTCCCATTCAATATGTTCCCTGAAGTTGATCCAATTTTAGGGCCTGAAATGAGATCAACAGGAGAAGTATTAGGTTTAGCTAATTCTTATGGAGCTGCTATCTTTAAAGCTGAAGAAGCTACTCAAACAAAATTACCAACATCTGGTCGTGTTTTAATTTCTGTCTCTGATAGAGATAAAAAAGATGTTGTTGCTCTTGCTAGAAAATATTATGATGCAGGATTTGAAATTGTGGCTACAGGTAAAACATTTGAATTAATCAATAGCAATAACATTCCAGCTATCAAAATTAAAAAGATCAAAGAAGGTCGTCCAAATATTGCAGATGCTCTTACAAATGGTGAACTTGATATGGTGATCAATACGCCACATGGTAAAGAATCTGCACATGATGATAGTTATATTAGAAAAACAGCTATTAAAATGAAAATTCCATATATGACAAATATTGCTGCTGCAAATGCAGCTGTAGAAGGTATCTTAGAAGCTGAAATTCATGGAACACATGAAGTAAAATCGCTTCAAGAATATCATAAAGCAATTAAAGATTAATATGAATGATTGTTAGGAAGTCATAAGATTTCCTAACAATTTTTTTATAAAAGAAATATTTACTATTAATCACGTATACATTTTTATATAATTAAAAAAAGGAGTAAGTATTTATGAAAATAGGAATTATTGATGATGATCTTGTATTTAGTAATATATTAAAAAAACAAATAGAAAATAGTAATTATTTTTGTGAAAATGATATAGATATTTATAATGATGATTTTCAAACAATTGATATAGAAAATTATGATTTTTTATTTATTGATATTATTTTAGCGCAAGATGATGGAATTTCTTTAGCAAAAAAAGTAAACAATAAAACAACAAAAATTATATTTATTTCTAATAATGAAGCACTTGTTTATGATTGCTTTGATATACATCTTTATTTTTTTATAAGGAAAGCATTTTATGAAGATGATTTTAAAAGATTACTTACTAAAATAGAAAAAGATGAAGCAGAAAGTAATAAACAATATTTGGTGGATGAAAAAAATAATCAATATATCCGTTATGTAGATATTTGTTATATTCAATCTCATAGAAATATGTGTACTTTTTTTACAATAGATCATGAGTACCAACAGTATATAACTTTAAAAAGATGTGCAGAAACATTATGTAAGAATATTGCTTTTTATAAAATAAATTCTTATACAATTATTAATTTTAAATATGTAACGAAAATCAATAGTCAAAGTGTGACACTTTCTAATAAACAAACATTCAATGTTTCTAGACAATCAAAAGATATTGTAGAAAAATATCATGCATATAGGAGATACTTACAATGATTACTTTTTTATATTTTTGTTGTATTGAAATTGCGCTGATTTATCTTTTGGATGTTCCAAAAGAATTTTTTAAGAAATATTTAATTGTTTGTCTGTTATCAAATAGTTTAATAAACGCTATTGCATCAACCTTATTGTTACAAGATGTTTTGTTTTTAGAAGTTATATGTTTTTTTCTTTTTTATTTCCTAGATAGGAATATAACGGAAATTTTATTTTATCTTTCATTTTCATTGGTTATAAAAGATATAGTGCTTTTATTACCATTTTATGAAGCTATTTCATTTATTGTTTTCATGATTATTATTGCTTTGATGATATATATAAAACATTTTTATCCTATAGATAATCAAAATATGTATTGGGGATTATTAATGCTTATTTCGATAAGCACGTTATGTGTATATCACATCCTTTATTATGATTTTTTAGATGTGTTGGGCGTAAATCGAAATCTAATTATTCTAATAACTTTAGTACTAACAATCATTTTTTCTTATTATCTATTTTTTAGATATACAAAACTTTATCATGAACAACAGCTACTCAATCAAGCTGTAAATTATTTTAAGAACGATCAACAAAATTATGCATTTATTGAAAAGAAAAATAATGAATTAAATAAATTAAAACATGATTTAAAATATGAATATTTACAAATGAAAGAATATGTCAAAAGGAAAGAATTTGAAACAGTAAATCAAATGATTGATCAAAAGGTAGCATCTCTTAATCAAGAAGAAATGATAATTACTTCAGGAAATAAATTATTTGATGCATTTGTAAACATGAAATTAGAACAATTAAAACTAGAACATATTACGCCAACAATGATTATTTCAATTCAAGATATTTCTTTTATTAATGATGAACATTTAAATATTATCATTAGTTATCTTTTTGATATAGCAATGAATTGTATTCAAAATAATGAGTTAGAAATAAAAGCTATTCAAGATGAGTGTGTATTTGAAATTGCAATATTTATTAGTCAGGGAATTGAAAATATTGATCGTATGAAATACGATACATTAAAATTAATTCTAAAAAGATATCAGGGAAGTATAAAAATTATTCATGAAAATCAAAATATAAACATTTCACTATTAATACCTGTCAGTCGATGACAGGTATTTTTTATGTCAATTATCCTCATAAAATGGTCAAACGTCCTAAAAGCATTATCATTTTTTTAAAGCTTGTTACAATGTAATCAGAAGGAAATAATCATAGTAGAATGGAGGAAAGTTATTATGAAAAACAAAAAAGTCATTACATCAATTTAAGTTTAGCATTTGTTTTTATGTTTTCTTTAGGATGCGTAAGTGCAGCGACACAAACAAGAAATGTTGTTGTTTATACAACTAAAGACACATCAGGGTTAATTATTTGTATAAATGAGCATAAAGCAACTTGTACAAATTCTCAAGCAAAAAGTACCGTTTCGACTAAATATTTAGTGACAGGTGGAACACAAAGTATAAAAAATTTAGATTCTGGAAAAACCGCACAAATAAAAGTTATTGGAAGACTTGGAAATGCAGAACAAACAAAATATTCAACAATTAAATTTTAAATAATATAAAGAAAGAGGTGAAATACTATGATTGAAATGAAGCATTTAGACATCAAATTTGATAACCAAATAATATTTAAGAATGCCAATTTTAAAACATGTCCAGGGAAAATAACAGGTATCATAGGAAAAAGTGGATGTGGAAAAACAACATTCTTAAAAGCGTTAATCTATCAATACAGTAATCAAACACTTTCTATTGATGAACAAGTAATTACTGATGAAAACAAAGAAGATTATTTATTGAATTATGTCAGCTATATTGATCAATTTGGTACATTCTTTGAAAATATGAAAATACGTGAACATTTTGAATTTATAAGTCAATTAAAGAATCAAGGGTTTGACCAAGATAAAATGTTAGAAGTGCTTCATTTAGTAGGATTAGATAATATAGATCTATCCTACTTTCCTTCTTCTTTATCTATAGGACAAAGAAAAAGATTTTTAATAGCACTTGCAATGTTTAAAGATGCTTCAATCATTATCATTGATGAACCAACAGCATCTTTAGATCAAGAAAATAAAGAAATTATTTTAAACCTGTTACAAAATCTAAAGAAAGACAATAAATATATTATTATTACGACACATGATGATTTCCTTATTGAACATTTGGATATTGTTTATGAAATAGAAAATAAGCAGCTTTACTGTCATCAGGAAATAAAAGAAGTTCAACAGGATTTAAAAATAGAAAATATAAAACATAAAAGAATCAAAAAATATTTTTTCTATAAAAATCAAAGACAATGGTTTCAATTTATATTGGTGATGTTACTAGGATTTATTATGACAGTCTCTATTTCTATCAATATAAGTGACAGTATTTTACAGGAAAATCAGCTTGCAAACGGTATAGAAAGAGCTAATAAAGCAGAAGTCTATACAGGAAAAATGAATGATGCTTTTTTTGGAAATGATGGTTATTTTATAGGGGATCAGAAAAATAATCTTGATATTAGTGATGATGAACTCGCACAAATTAAATCAATCAAGCATGTTAAAGGTGTTTATCCTTTCGATGTTTTTGATACGATCAATCAGATGCAAAATGTATCAACGACGAGTGTTTACTTTCAAGGAAACAAGGTAAATTTTGATTATTTACAAGATGGCAGTCCACTTGTGGCTCCTTATTATTCTTTTCAAAATATCAAAACAAATGGTAAAAAGCTTAAAGGAAATGCTATCAGTCAGTCATTGGCTAATAAGCTAGGTATAGATAAGGATGAAAAGAACTTTAAGATTTCTGTAGAGGTCTATATACCTGTTCAACAATACAGTTATCAAGGAGAAATGAATGAATCAGGGCTAAAGGTAGAGATGTCGCAAGTCCTTACTAAAAAAGTAAAACTTGATTTAGAAATAAATCATATCATTTCTGTCGATGATTACTATAATGAGTTTTTGAGTGCAGGATATACTATTTTAATGCCAGAAAAATCATTTTATAGTTTATTGAATCAATACAATAATCAAACACCCGATAGTTTATTAGACGCTAAAGAATATAACGCAACAATTACACCTTATCATAGTAAGAATTATGTTATAGAAGTAGATCGTATAAATAATTTAAAAACAGTAGAGAAAGAAATAACAAGGATTTCTAAAAATCTTGCAACATATGATCAATATAATTCAGTTATTGATATGACAGATATCTATAAAGAAGAAAGAAAAGGAAGATATATCTACATGGTTATGGTGGTTCTTGTCGCCATTGTACTTTATGCAATGGTACAAATCAATGCGCTTGATGATCGTAAAAATGAAGTAAAACTATTAAAACTTTATGGACTAAATGATAAGGATATTCATTCATTAGTTAATGAAAATGGCTTTGTTCAATTATTATTGTCACTTGTATTAGGTATACCGGGCTTCTTTATCGCAAGAAAGATGGGATTTTTTGCAGTCAATGATCAAAGTTTAATCATCAGTTTATTACTTTTCTTGGGTATTCAAATAGCTGTTTCTATCATTATTTACATCTTGTATTTATTCTACAGTAAGTATTTTGTTAGGAAGGTGAAACTATGATTGAAATGAAACATATCAATTTATCTTTTAAAGATAAAGCTTTATTTGTTGATCAAGAAATTAAAATTGATTCAGGAAAAATTACATTGATTACAGGAGAGAGTGGCTCGGGTAAATCGACTCTATTATTTGAACTTGCACGACTTACAGATTATGCAGATAAGGAATATATTTATGAAAATGAAAAAATGTCTGATTTAGATGAAGAATCATTTAGAAGAAAAATCGCATTTGTTTTTCAAGACTGTCGACTTTTTAATGATCTATCAGTCATTCAAAATATTGAATTCTTTAGTCAATTAGGAGAAGTTGAATTTAAGAAAGACAAAATGATGAATTTGTTAGATGAACTTGATTTAAATATTGATTTAAATGGTGAAGTAAAAGTTTTATCAGGAGGACAAAAACAAAGATTGTTGATTTTATGCTGTATGATGAAAGATCCGGAAATCATTTTTCTAGATGAACCAACAGCATATTTAGACGATGTAAATAGAAGACGTATGAGAAAAATCATTTATGACCTATGTTATAAATATCATAAAACAGTTGTCATTGCTTCTCATGATTTAGATATGTTAGAGATTGCAGATAAACACTATCATATTGAAAGTCAAAAAATTCTATTAAAGAAAAATACCATTAAAGAAAATAAGAATTTAATTGCAAGAAAAACAATTCAAACATTTCCACTTAATTATTATTTACATGCACAAAAATCAAATAAAGTACATTATAAAAGAAATATCATCATTTCCTTTTTGATGATCATTATGACCTATATGATGTGTTTTCAAGCCTATTATCAAAAAGAAACAGAAAGAATGATTAATAAAGCAATCGATAATGAATTAAGAATTTCTTATAAGGATGGTGGAAATGCTTATGATATGGCTGGAATGCCAGTTTCTAGAACACTTGTACAAGATTTATCACAAAATAATATGATTCAAAATATTTCTCCCTTTTTTGAATGGAATGTGGCTCATATGACAGTCAATGATTCATCTTTTAAAGAAACAGTGGTCATACAACCCTATTATAAGAAAATGAAAACAGTCAAAAAAAACAGCAACCATGTATTTTTAATTGATAAACAAAAAATAAATACGGACAAGATTTATATTTCTTATTCTCTTTATCAAAAAATAAAAGGACATATTCATTTGACTGGAACAATGCAGGTGCTAAAAAACAATGAATTTGAATTTGTTGAAATTCCTTTTGAACTTTCAAATGCAGATACTGTTGATAAGGATATTGGTAATCGTTATACGAAATCAACTGAAAATATTATTTATATTTCACAAAATCTCTATCAAAAAATCATCAATCAATGTATTCCTGATGACTCGTATCAATCAAATGTCTATATCTTAAAAATAAATTCTTATAAGAACATACAGGCAGTAACAGATTTTATTAAAAAACACGATCAACAAATTAAAGTTTATAATCCAGTATCTTCTTCAATTCTAAGTCAAACAACATCATTTGGATTTGAAATGATTTACAATTTTTCAAAGATCATATTTATACTCTTTGTACTTTCATGTTTTATTATAGGAATGTTTGATGTTGTCATAAGACGTTATCAATATGCATTGTTGCTTGTCAATGGTTTCAATAAAAAGCAATGTTTAAAACTTATTTTAAAAGAAAGGATTAATTATTGTTTACTATCTATTGTTTTAGCGCAAGTTTCAGTAATTAGTATTTTCTACTTACAATACCATACATTGGCAAGTATAATTATAGAAAGAGCGTTTAGTGTTTTGACGATTGTGAATTTAATTATTCTTTTTGTACCATGTGTTACATTTATCATTTTAATGAAAATAAACAATGAAGGAAATATGTTAAAAACAAGTGAGGAGTGATTACTATGAAAAAAGTTCCAGTATTTGTTGTACTAATAGGATGTGTATTCAGTTGGCTAATAGCAAGTATGAATCCTGTTACAAAGATTATTGATCAATCAACATATTCATATTTTAATTATCAATTGATGGCGATTGGATTCGCAATTAGTTTATTAGTAGGAATTATATTGTTGTGGGTCATAAAGAGAAATAACAAGTAAAGTGAAATTTTATTATAGGCAGGTCAATAAGATCTGCCTTTTATTTATAAAGGATTGGAAGAATTTTAGAGAAGTAGTAATTCTTGCGATATACTTAAACAAAGAACATGATGAATTGTTGACACCATTGATGGTCCTTCTAAATAATGTATTAGATTATAAGGGAAAGCAAAGAATTATAGAAGAATATGGATTGAATACAAAGAAAATAGAAAGTGAGGTTAAAGATATGTGTGATTTAGGTAAAAGCATTGTCTTAGAAGCAAGAAATGAAGTCAAACAAATAGAACGTAAAGAAAAGAATATAGCGCATGTAAAAAAACTAATGATAGGATTACAAATGTCATTTAAAGAAGCAATTAACTTATTAGAAATACCTGAAAAGGAAGTAAAAGAAATAGAAAAGTATTTTCAATCATAGAAAGAGAGTAAAATCTCTTTTTTCTTATACTAAAAAAATGTTAATAAAATAAAATTACATATTAATAAAAAATTATAAATTGGTGTTGAAAAATGTTATCAAATCTACTATACTATTCAAGAACAAAAGGAGATGAGGGCTATGTTACAACAAAGTGTCAAATATGATTGCTTACAATTGAATACGAGTACCTCATTTTTATATTCTCATTGTTTCTAACATATCATTTTTAATTGATATGTTTTTTTATAACAAAAAAAGGAGGAAAATATATGAAAGCCTATTTAATCTTAGAAGATGGAAACGTATTTGAAGGTGAAAGCGTAGGAGCTGATAAAGAAGTTGTCAGTGAATTTGTATTTAATACTTCTATGACAGGATATGTAGAAGTACTGACAGATCCTTCCTATGCAGGACAATCAGTTGTTATGACATATCCATTGATTGGAAACTATGGAGTATGTTTAGAAGATCAAGAATCTACAAAACCTTATGTTGAAGGATTTGTTGTAAATGAACTTGCAAGACTTGGAAGTAACTTTAGAAAAAATGTTGATTTAAAAGATTATTTAATTGAACATGATATTCCTTGTATTCAAGGAATTGATACAAGACATTTAACTAAAATTATTAGAAATAAAGGTTGTATGAATGGAATGATTACAACAACAAAATATGATGATTTAAGTGAAGTGATGGAAAAAATACATAACTTTAAAGTAACTGGTGTTGTTGAAAGAACAACATGTGACAAACCTTATACAGTAGGTAGTGGAGATCGAAAAGTTGCTTTATTAGATTTTGGTGCTAAGAAGAATATTGCTAAATCACTTGCAAAGAGAAATATAGAAGTCACAGTTTATCCAGCATCTACTCCTGCAAGTACAATCATTGAAGGAAACTATGATGGAGTGATGTTATCAAATGGTCCTGGAGATCCAAGCGAAAATGTTGAAATAATTAAAGAAGTTAAAAAACTATCTGAAAGTGGTTTACCAATCTTTGCAATCTGTTTAGGACATCAATTGATGGCTTTAGCTCATGGTTTTAAAACAGAAAAATTAAAATATGGACACCATGGTGCAAATCATCCTGTTAAAGATTTAAATACAGGTCGTGTTTATATTTCTACACAAAATCATAACTATGTAATTTGTGATGATTCTATTGATCGAAATATCGCAAAACCTTGGTTTATTAATGTAAATGACCAAACAATTGAAGGTGTTGAATATATTGGTAAAAATATTAAAACAGTACAATTTCATCCAGAAGCATGTGCTGGTCCATTAGATACAGATGCTTTATTTGATGAATTTGAAAAAATGATGGAGGGTAAATAAGATGGCAAGAGATTTAAGTATAAAAAAAGTATTAGTTATCGGTTCAGGACCTATCATCATTGGTCAAGCAGCAGAATTCGATTATGCTGGAACACAAGCATGTCGGGCTTTAAGAGAAGAAGGGGTAGAAGTTGTTTTAATTAACTCAAACCCAGCAACTATCATGACAGATGCTGATATCGCAGATAAAGTTTATATCGAACCATTAACTGTACCTGTTGTTAAAAAATTAATCATGGAAGAAAAACCAGATAGCATTTTACCAACATTAGGTGGACAAAATGCATTAAACATCGCTATGGCTTTAGCGGATGAAGGATTCTTAGAAGAACACAATGTTCGTACAATTGGGACAAATACAGATACCATCAAACTTGCAGAAGATCGTTTAGAATTTAAAAACTTAATGGAAAGAATTAACGAACCATGTGCTGCATCCATCGTTGTTAACCATGTTAATGACGCTTTAGAATTTGCAGAAAAAATTGGTTATCCAGTTGTTGTAAGACCTGCTTATACTTTAGGTGGTACTGGTGGAGGTATTGCAAATAATGAAAAAGAACTTCATGATATTTGTTCAAATGGTTTACGTCTATCAAGAGTAAGTCAATGTTTAATTGAAAGATGTATTGCTGGATGGAAAGAAATCGAGTATGAAGTAATGAGAGATAGTGCAGGAAACTGCATTACTGTATGTAACATGGAAAACTTAGATCCTGTTGGTGTTCATACAGGAGATAGTATTGTTGTGGCACCAAGCCAAACTTTATCAGATAAAGAATATCAAATGTTACGTTCATCAGCTTTAAATATCATTACAGCATTAAATATTGAAGGTGGATGTAACGTTCAATATGCATTAAATCCAAATAGCTTTGAATATTGTGTTATCGAAGTAAACCCACGTGTTTCTCGTTCATCAGCTTTAGCTTCTAAAGCAACAGGTTATCCAATTGCTAAATTAGCGGCTAAAATTGCTTTAGGATATACCTTAGATGAAATCAAAAATGCCGTTACAGGTAAAACATACGCTTCTTATGAACCAACATTAGACTATGTTGTATGTAAAATTCCTAAATGGCCATTTGATAAATTCGTTGATGCTTCAAGAAAATTAGGAACACAAATGAAAGCAACCGGAGAAGTTATGTCAATCTGTAATAACTTTGAAGGAGCTTTAATGAAAGCTTTACGTTCTCTTGAACAAAATGTTTTCTACTTACATTTAGATGCCTTTACAAAATTAACACATGATGAATTAAAACAAAAATTAAAAGATGTTGATGATCAACGTATCTTTGCAGTAGCTGAATCCTTAAGAAAAGGAATTACTGAACAAGAAATCCATGAAATTACTAAAATTGATGTTTGGTTCATTGATAAAATCAAACATTTAGTAGAAATGGAAGAAAGAATTAAAACAGAAGAATTAACAGTTGATTTATTAAAACAAGCAAAAAGATTACAATTCCCAGATAGAGTCATTGCTGAATTAACTGGAAAAACAGAACAAGAAATTCATCAAATGCGTAAAGAAAATAATATTGTTTCAGCTTATAAAGTTGTTGATACATGTGCGGCAGAATTTGATGCACAAACACCTTATTACTATTCAATTCAAGGTGGAGTGAACGAAGTAGAACCTCAAAGAGAAAAGAAAAAAATCATGGTTTTAGGATCAGGACCAATTCGTATAGGACAAGGTATCGAATTCGATTACTGTTCGGTACATTGTGTATGGGCCTTAAAAGCAGCAGGATACGATACAATTATTGTTAATAACAACCCTGAAACAGTATCAACTGACTTTGATATTGCAGATCGTTTATATTTTGAACCATTAACTGCTGAAGATGTAGAAAGCATTGTTGATATTGAAAAACCAGATGGAGCCATCGTGCAATTTGGGGGACAAACAGCCATTAAACTTACAAAAGCTTTAACAGATATGGGTGTTAAAATCTTAGGAACAGATGCTGATGATGTAGATGCAGCTGAAGATAGAGAAAGATTTGATGAAATTCTTGAAAAATGTCATATTGACCGTCCAAGAGGTTCAACAGTCTTTACAACAGAAGAAGCCATTGAAGTTGCTAATAAATTAGGATATCCAGTTTTAGTAAGACCATCTTATGTATTAGGTGGTGCTGGTATGGAAATTGCCTTAAATGATGGCGATATTAAAAAGTTCATGAAAATCATTAATAGACAATACCAAGAACATCCAATCTTAATTGATAAATACTTATCTGGTAAAGAAGTTGAAGTTGATGCAGTTTGTGATGGACATGGTATCTTAATTCCAGGTATTATGGAACACGTTGAACGTGCGGGAGTTCACTCTGGAGATAGTATTTCTGTTTACCCACCACAAAAAATCAAACAAGAAATTAAAGATGTTATCGTTGATTATACAAAACGTCTTGCTAAAGCATTACACGTTGTGGGATTAATCAATATTCAATTCATTGTTTATGAAGATCAAGTTTATGTTATTGAAGTTAACCCAAGATCTTCAAGAACAATTCCTTATATTTCAAAAGTTACAGATATCCCAATTGTTGCCATTGCTACAAAAGCAATTATGGGACATACAATTGAAGAACAAGGATATTCTTATGGAATTGTTCCGGAAAAAGAAACAATTGCAGTTAAAATGCCAGTGTTCTCATTTGAAAAAATCAAAGGTGCAGAAATTTCTTTAGGACCTGAAATGAAATCAACAGGTGAAGTTTTAGGTATTTCTAAAAACTTAGATGAAGCTATTTATAAAGCATTCATGGGAACAGGTATTCAATTACCTAAGAGAAAGAATATCATTTGTACAATTAAAGATTCTTCTAAAGAAGAATTCTTACCAATCGCTAAACAATATTATATGTTTGGTTATGACTTATATGCAACAGAAGGAACATATAAATTCTTAAAAGAACATGACGTACCTGTACATTTTGTCAATCGTATCTGTGAAAAAACAAATACAATCTTTGACTTAATGTTTACGGATACAGTTGATTTAGTAATCGATATTCCAACAAGAAATGATAACTTAAAAGATGGCTTCTTAATTAGACGTTTTGCCGTAGAAGCAGGTATTCCAATTTATACGTCACTTGATACAGCAAAAGCACTTATTGATTCACTTGAAAAACGTAAACAAGGTGTACCATCATTAATTGATATTACAAAATTAAGATAAAACTAAAAAGAACAATGTAGTAATACTAAAGCATTGTTCTTTTTTATATGAAAAATTAGGTTATATCTTATTGGATATAACCTAATTCTTTACATGCGTAATAAATACCATCTTCATCAATAGAAGTTGTCACAAAATCACTTAATCTCTTTAAATCACTATTTCCTTGTCCCATACAAATAGAAAACGATGCATGCTTAAACATTTCAACATCATTTAAAGAATCACCAAAAGCGACATAATTATCTATATTCCATAACTTCATAAAATAAGCAATACCTGTTGCTTTAGAAATGCCTTTGATTGTAATATCTGCATAACTACTTTCACCAACCATTACATCTAATTCATCAATAGCTTTAAATTCTTGATAATCATATCCTAAAGGACCATAGGCAATCATGGCACCTACTTCTTGATTTGTATATGTACCTACAGTTGGAATAGGGTTATTGAAATAATTACATGAGCGAATAACATCTTCATTTGGTTCCATATTAATAATTCTTGGTGTACATTTAAGTGCTAAAGGAATGTTATGTTTTTTAGAAGCTTCTAGAGCTTTTAAAACCACTTCTCGAGAAAGATTTTCTTTGTGAATTAAATTTAAATCTTTATCTAATAAAGCTTGTCCACTATTACATACATAGCCATCAAAAGAAAAAGTATCATAAATATGTGTATTTTTTAAAGAATCCACACTTCTTCCTGTTGAAACTAGTAAAAGATGTCCTTTTTCTCTTAATAAGTTTAAAGCTTTGACAGTGCTTTCTGGTACTTGATGATCTGTGGTTGTTCTTAAAGTACCATCAATATCAAAACAAAACAATTTCTTCATTATTTACCTTGAGGGAAAAATCTTGCAAGTGAATTTGCGACTGCTGAAATAGGCATTGTTTGAACCACAATTTTACCAGGGCCAGTAACCACTGTATTAAATAATCCCTCTCCTCCTAAAAATTTATTTTTTAAACCAGGAACTGATTGGATATCCATTTTACAAGTAGCATCCATCATTGCAAGATAACCGGTATCAATAACCATTTGTTGACCTGGTAGTAAATTATATTCTACGGTACTTCCATCAATTTCAATAAAACATGTTCCGTGTCCTGAAATCTTTGTTAAAATAAAACCTTCACCACCAAATATACCAGAAGAAAATTTTTTATTAAAGAAAACCGATGTTTCTACATTTTCTTCACTAGCTAGAAAAGCAGATTTTTGAATGATGACTTCTTTTCCAGGTTCTACATCAATAGCGACAATTTTTCCAGGGAAACTTGAGGCAAAGGCAATCAAACCATCTTTATTTGCCGTATAACTATTTCTAAATAAAGTTTCACCAGAAAATATTCTACCGATGATTTTACCAGCACCACCACCATTTGTTTCCATTTTCATACATGGATCCATCCAAGCCATAGCACCACTATCACTAATCATTTTTTCACCTTTATTTAAATGACAAATAACAACAGGGAGAGTATCTCCAACAATTTCGTATTTCATAATTTTTCTCCTTTTATAAAGCCACACAAACAGGTTGAATAATATCTAAGGTATTTCCTGTAGGCTTAATTTCTTCTTTTTCTTCATCAAATGTATAAAGCTCCAAACGATCATCTTCTTGACTAGCAACAACAATATAACGATCATCAATAATATTAAAATCACGAGGTCCTTTTCCAGTATGCACCATATAAAGTAAAGTGATTTTTCCAGTTTCTTGATTCACACGATAAAGGACAATACTATCATGACCTCTATTAGAAACAATAATATGTTTACCACTTGATGTCATATGAATAGCAGCAGCACTTGAAAAGCCATGGAAATGACGAGGTACACAATGAATAACTTGAATCAAAGTAAAGTGTCCATCTTCATATTGATAAACCATAATACTATTTGCAATTTCGTTAACAAGATAACAATATTTACCATCATGAGAAAAAATCATATGACGAGGCCCACTACCAGGAATCACAGATTGACTTAATGATGTTTCTTGTAATTTTTCATTAATAAATTCATACATAATAATTTTATCAGCACCTAGGTCAACACTGTAAAGATATTTATGATCAGGAGTAATTCCAACATAATGAGCATGAGGACTTGTTTGTCTTTTAAGTAAATCAATTCCTGAACCATGATGGTGAACAACTGAAAGTTTATCTCCAATTTTATGATCCTTTAAAGGAAAAGCAGCTGTTGCTCCAACGTGATAATTGGCTGTAAATAAATATTTTTGATCAGGACTTAAACATAAATGAGTATAAGAACGACCATGGGAATTATAAAAAGAAAGTTGTTTTAAATCATCTTCTTCAATATGATAACTTGCGACACCTCCTCCTTCACCAACACGTGCATCTTTTAAAGATACATAAAGATAATCATCTTTTTTAATAACATAAGAAGGAAAATCTTCGGTAGGAATATGTTTATTTAAATGAAGTTCATTTTTAGTTTCATCTAGAGTACATACATAAAGACCTTTTTCTTTTCCTTTAGCGTAACTTGATACGTAAAAACGATACACAAAATCGCCTCCTTTTGAAATAATTGTACCATAAATTAATACAAAAAAGCTTTCTATATAAGAAAAATAATAAAGTAAAAAAAGTTTGATAATAAGCGAATAATAAAAAAGTGTCTATAAAACGAAAGATATAAATCTTTCGTTTTAGTTTTCAAATATTTATTTTTGTATTACAATAATTTATGGGAATAGAGAAACAATCTTATAAGAGAGGTTTATTATGGAAGAACGCTTAATTACGTTAGTAAAGGAAAATACAAGACGAGGTGATTATGAAGATAATAATGCTTCAAATCTTTCAAATATCATTGGATTATCACGTAACAGTATTTCATCGTATTTAAACGATTATTTTAATCAAGGGCGTTTTGTGAAAATTAATACACGTCCTGTTCTTTTTTTAGAAAAGAGCGAATTAGAAAAAAGATATAATATTAAAATAAATAAATTGATGTTTGCCTCACTTGATGAATTAGATGAATATGCAAAAACTTGTGGGAGGGGATCCAAGGATTTTAGAGATTTAATAGGTTATAATGGTTCTTTAAGAAAGATTATTGAATCATGTAAAGCAAGTATCTCTTATCCACCACATGGACTACCTATACTTTTAAATGGACCAACAGGCACAGGTAAAAGTTTTATTATTGAAAAAATGTTTGAGTATGGAAAAAATAATGGAATCTTTTCAGAAAAAGCAAAATTTGTACATGTGAATTGTTCAGAATACGCGAATAATCCAGAACTTATTACCGCGAATTTATTTGGATATAAAAGAGGCGCTTTTACCGGAGCAGATAATGATAATCCGGGACTAATTAAAGTTGCTGATGGAGGAATGTTGTTTCTTGATGAAGTTCATTGTTTAAAACCTGAATGCCAAGAAAAATTGTTTCTATTTATGGATAAAGGAAATTATCATGTTTTAGGAGATAGTGAAAACGAGTATCATAGTAATGTTTTTTTGGCTTTTGCGACAACAGAAAACCCTAAAGAAGTTTTATTAAAAACTTTATTAAGGCGTATTCCAATTCAAATGGAAATACCTTCTTTGTCTAAAAGAAGTAAAATGGAAAAATCAAATATTATTGTACGGTTTTTAGAAAATGAAGCGAAACATATTCATAAAGAAATTCGTATTGGTAATGTTGTATATGCAGCATTATTAAACAATGAATATGAAGGAAATATTGGAGAATTGAAAAATGTAATACAAGAAACCTGCATGAATGCCTTATATTCAAATAAGAATAAGGATTATATTGAAATAAATTCACTTTGTTTACCATCACGTGTACGCTTTAATAATCATATAGATAATAGTATTTTAGTAGGAAGAAATCAGTTATATTCCTTAAATGATTTAAAAAATAAATATGAAAATGAATTTCCTTTTAAAGAATATTCTAATAAATTATTAGAGTTATTAGAAAATTATTCAAAAGAAGAAATATCTATTCAGTCTTTTTTAGAACAAGCACTCAGTGAAACACAAACATATTCAAATGATTCTTTATTTAGAGAAAATAAAGAGAAATCTATAGATATTGCCTATTTTACAAATGTTATAAAAAAAATGGCAGAACTTATTAATGATAAATATCGTTGTGATTTTCAATCAAGTGAAATACTTACGTTATCATTACTTATTCAAGATTATTATACATATTATGTTATTGTTGAATCTTATTTCGATATTCATCAAGAAGGATTTCAATCTTTAGAAACGGTTGTTAAATCCAACTATTTTAGATCTTATGAAATCGCAAAATATTTAAATGAATTATGTGGTATTTATATTAATTTGAATTGGCACAATTATTTAACATCGATTTTTGCTTTATTTATAGAATCTTATCATGGTAATCGTGTTTTAAATCAAACCGTTGGAGTTGTTTTATCTCATGGTTATGCTACGGCATCATCTATCGCAGATGCAGTTAATCGTATGTTAGATGAATATGTTTTCGAGGCAATAGATATGCCATTAGATACATCTACGCAATTAATTATTAATAAATTGAATGTTTTTATTGAAAGTTATGGTGGAAATATTAAGAATTTAATATTGCTTGTAGATATGGGGTCTTTAGAAGAAATTTATAATGGATTAAATAATGTTTCAAAATCGAATATTGCAATCGCTAATAATGTTAATACACGATTTGCCTTATTTGTTGGAAAAGGAATTCTTGATAAAAAGTCTCTACAAGAAATATTTGATGAAAGTATAGAATATAGTCAAACAAATTATAAAATTATTAATTCTCAAAAGAAGGAAAAAGTAATTGTTTGTTCATGTGCAACAGGGTTAGGAACAGCTGAAAAACTTAAAGAAATCATCGAAGATTCTTTACCTGAACATTTACCTGTGAAAGTAATTACCTATGATTATACTTCTTTATTAGAAGTTAATTTAGAAGAAAAATTATTAAAGGATTATGATGTTATTTGTGTTATTGGAACATTGAATCCAAAATTAAAGAATCTTCATTTTATTGCTATAGAAGAATTAATAATGAATAGTTCTTTAGATTTCTTAACCTCTTATTTTGCAGATGTTATTAGTCAAGAGGATATGGATAGTTTTCAAAAGAAAATGTTAAAGAATTTTTCACTAACAAATATAATAAATAATTTAACAGTATTAAATCCAACTCAACTTTTAGAAAGAGTTGCCGATGCAATAGATTTATTACAACAAGAAATGAAGACAACATTTACAAATAATACATGCTTTGGCTTATATGTTCATATATGTTGTTTGATGGAAAGATTAGTGACAAGAGAAGGCATTGAATCTTATCAAAAAGAATTATCTGATTGTAATGAAGATTTCATTAAATTTTATATGACAGTAAAAAAAGCTTTTAAGCAGGTTGAAAAATATTATCGTGTAGAAATTCCTATTGAAGAAGTGGAATTTATTAATATTTATATTCAAAATATGATGGTAAGATCATTTGATGAATATGAAGGTATGGAGGAATAGATATGAAAGAAAGTTTAATGATAGCTGTTTTTATTATCATTGTTTTCGTAGTATTACAATATATTGGTAAAAACATTGTAATGAAAAAAATGACAACATCTTTAGAAGAAGAAAAATATGATGCCTTTTTTAAAACAAGTCAAAGTATTTTATGTTTCTTATTTGTAAAGCCTTATATAAAAGAAAGTATGAAACTTTCTGCATATATTGCCCAAGAAGAAAGTGAAGAGGTAAAAAAAGAAATAGCCCTTATAGAAAATATGCGTATAAAACCTCAACAAAAATTAATGAGTATTTCAAATGCATTTTATTTCTTTTTAGGAAAAAGAGAAGAGGCATCATGTAAACAAATGTTAGACTATGTAAAAAAATTAGGAGATGAAAGAACCTATAATAATCTTAAAATCCAATATGATATCTTTATTTTAAAAGAAAGCAAACATATTGATGAAATTAAAAAGAAATTAGAAATTGCTCAAAGGAATAATATGCCTAATAAAGACTTAATGGTAGGTTCATTAGAGTATTTGATAGGATTACAATATTCTTATTTAAATGATAAGAAGAATATGATGAAGTATTTTAAACCAGCATTAATTCACTGTAAAGGAACGACATACGAAGTTGAAATGAATCAAGTCATCGAGAAAATGAATGAAAACATTTAAATATTTAGTAAATGGTTTAGAGGTAGAGGCAAAATATGACGAAGAAGATATTGATAAAGTCTATAAGCCTCTATTAAATCATTGGTATGATCTTTATAAACAAAAACAATGTCGTATTGTTATTTTTATTGCAGGATGTCCTGGTAGTGGAAAGAGTACTTTTGTTTCTTTTTTAGAGTATTTATTTAATCAAATGGATTTTGATTGTAAGTTGCAAACGGTAGGAATGGATGGCTTTCATTATTATAATGAAGAACTAGATAAAATGAATTTAAGGAAAGAAAAGGGAAGCCCCCGTACTTTTAATGTAGAAAAGTTAAAACAAAAGATTATTCAAACAAAAAAAGAAGACTGTTATTGGCCTTATTATTCAAGAAAATTACATGATCCTATAGAAAATCAAATTTTTGTACATAGTGAAATCATTATAATTGAGGGAAATTATTTATTGTTAAAAGATGAACCATGGAATCAGTTAGAAAGGTTATGTGATGAAAGTTTATTTTATAATGTGAATGTTGAAGAATTACAAGACAGATTGATTTTACGTAAGATGAAAGGTCATTTATCTAAAGAAGAAGCAATTGATTTTTATAATGCTTCTGATAAAAAGAATGTTGAAACAGTTATAAATAGAAGTAAAAAAGCAGATATTGTCTTAAATATTGCAAAAAACAGGGTATATTGACACTACCTTGTTTTTTTCGACACTAATTGGCATGAATTTTGCTATATAGGAAGTGAAAGGAGGAGTTAAATAGTAAGCGCCAAATAAAATAGTGTATTAAAAAAAGTCGATTGAATTGATATAATAATCAATTTAGTCGGCTTTTATTTCAAATTCTTCTTTTATTTCTTCACTCCATGGTAAGAACCAATCCAATTTCTTTGGATCTTCAACCAGATCTTGTTGAGGTAAATAATCCAGAATGAATTCAATATAATCATATGGATTAAGTTTGTTGGCTTTAGCTGTTTCAATCAAGCTGAAGACTGCAGCACTTGCTTCAGCTCCTTTAGTAGAAGTTGAAAACAGCCAGTTCTTTCGACCAACTGTAAATGGTCTGATTGTACGTTCATCTAATGAATTTGTCATAGGTACAAGACCATCTTCTAAAAATGAACGCAGTCCTGCCTCGTAATTCAAGGCATATTGTATAGCCTTTCCTGTCTTAGAAGCTGTTAACACCTTGTTTTGGTTATCTTTGCACCATAAAAAGAAGTCATCAACTAACGGCTTTGATTTTTCTTGACGTATTTTTGCCTTTTTATCAGGTGATAATGTTTCGATTTGTTTTTCTATCGCAAACAGTCTGGCTATTTTTTCAACAGCTGTATTTGCGAGTGTATCTGATGCATTCTTCATATCTACAGGCAATGCATCATAGAACTTCCTTCTGGCATGCGCCCAACAGTAGGCATTGGTCACACCATCTATATGATTATATCCATAATAACCATCAGTGATAATAGTACCATCAAACCCTTTAAGAAATTCTTGAGGGTTGGTTGCTTTTCTGTCAGGTCTGTAATCAAATATCTTAACAGGTTGTTTACTTTCTTTGATACTTGAATATACCCACATGTATGATTTGGAAGTAGCCTTCTTGCCTGGCTCATTCAATACCTGAACTGGCGTTTCATCGCAATGTATATGTGACTCTTCCATCATCAGTTCGTGCATCCTGTTTACCAATGGAATGAAATATTCCTTGGCGACAATGATGATCCAGTTAGCCATGGTTGTTCTTGACAGTTCCATTCCTAATCGTTTCCATTCTGATTCCTGTCTGTATAAAGGCATATGATTTACATATTTATCGATAATCACTTGTGACAGTACACTTGGCGATGTATATGAGTGTGGAACTACTGGTTGAGGTGTTCCTGCTTTAAGCATTACTGCCTTTCCTTTTTTTCTGCAGTTTCGACATTCATATGTTTTTCGATAAATATCTTTTACATAGAGTTTGGCTGGTTCATAAATAACTTCATGTCTTACAAATTCTTCACCCACATAAGATAGTTTAGAGCCACATTCATCACATACTCTGTCTTTTTCATCAATATCATAAATTTTTTTTACATGTTTGAGATTGTCTAATTTGATATCAATTTTCCCTTTTTGTTTCTTTTTGGCTCTGGTATATGAGATATCTTCAAGCAGTTCAGGTTCACATTCATTTTCTGCTTCATCAAAAAGAGAAAGCTGATCCATAGAATGTGCTATCTTTTCACTCTTGGTACCAAACAGCTTTCTCTTTAAATAGGCATTTTCTTCACGCAAAAGTTCATTGTTGTTTTTTAAGTATTCATTTTCAGCTTTCAAACTGTCAATCGTACTGTTCAAAGATGCAATCGTAGCTTTCAATTCTTCAATAGAATGTGACAGATTAGCCATTACCAAAGCTAAATTTTCAACTGTATCAGCCATCAAAAGCACCTCCATTTCATACATCTATTATACCATAAACAGGCATATCTTCCTATGAAATCAAGGCTTTACAGTACAACTTGTGGATAACTTTTCTGAATGGTTTTGGGCTGTACGATAGAGAGTCCTTCAAGTAGCCACCTGAACTGTTGAGAAGTTATTTCGAGTGCTTCTGATTCATCTCTGGGCCATTTAAATTTACCATTTTCAAGTCTTTTATAAAGTAATACAAAACCATCACCTTCCCAATACAGAGCCTTCATGGTCCTTGTATTTCTACCACAAAACAAAAACACAGAATTAGAAAAAGGATCAAGCTTGAAATTCTGTTGAACGATAGCTGAAAGACCATCAATCTGTTTACGCATATCTGTATAGCCAACAGCTATATAAATATGTTCGGCTTTTGAAATATCACCAATCATAATAGTGATTTCAAAAGAGGCTCAATACTTTGGTAAGGTGTATTTGAATCGAGTTCAATTTTGATGCTTCCCTTGATAATGATAATCTTTTCATTATTGTGTGGTTGCTTTTCAACAGAAACAAAGGATACTTCATTCTTGTAGCTGTTTTCATTTATCTGATCACATAAAATATTTCTGATTTTTTGTTGATAATTATAATAAGTCGACGGCTTGATATTGTTTTTGTCACAGAAATCTTTGACAGATAAACCACTTTCCTTGCATTCTTTGATTTTAAAATACCAAAATTTATATTTTTCATTTTCGGTAAGTTCCTGTACTGTCATATAGTCTCTCTTCCTTTCCATATAGTTTTTGGAGAATATAAAAACTACAATATAATTTATGGAGTCTCCACATTCTATATTGTAGTTCTTAGAGTTCTATATTTTTATCCACTATTTTATTTGGCGCTTACGTTAAATAATGAGTATTACTTTAGGAAGGATTGATTTTCGTTTATTACATGGGATCGTAGCAACAATGTGGGCCCCTCAATCAGGAGCACAACGTGTTATGGTTATTGATGATAAGGTGGCTAATGACCCTATTATTAAAGAAAGTATGCGTTTGGGTAAACCAGCAGGTATGGCTTGTTCAATCATTACTTTAGAAACAGCTATCAAAAATTTTAAAGCTGGTAAATATGACAATCATAAAGTATTTGTTGTTACAGAAAATCCAGAAACATTCTTAAAACTTCAAGAAGAAGCGGGGCAAAAAATTCCTCGCATTGTTTTAGGAATTACAAGAAATAATAAAGAAGGTACAGTTGTTAGCTCAAGAGCAAGTGTCCTTGATGATCAAAAAGAAGTTTACAAAAAAATTATTGAGAATGGTACAAAAGTAGATGTTCAATTTACAACTACTGATAAGGCTGAGCCATTAGAATCAAAAGTCAGCTTATAATAGAAAATAAAGGAGAGGAAATAATATGACTACTGTTCAAATTCTTTTGATTACACTAATAGCCTATTGGAAAATGACAGATAATGTCACATTACAATTATTTGCATTTAATACAATTATTTGTGGTTGGCTTGTTGGATTAGTTATGGGTGATTCAGCAATGGGACTTACAATTGGGGCTACTTTACAATTAATGTCTATGGGTGTTGTGGCTGTTGGAGGTTCATCAATGCCTGATTACCCTGTTGCAGCAATTATCGCTACTGCTATTGCATGTTCTACTGGACGTGGAATGGAAGCTGGTTTAGCTATTGGGCTTCCAGTTGCAATGTTAGGTGTTAACTTTGATGTTATTTATAAAATCTTCAATGGTTTCTTAGAACAAAAAGAAGTTTCTTTAATTGAAGAAGGCAAATTTAACTCTTTCTTACGTTTAGTTAAAGTTTCACCTATATTCTATGGTTTATGTTCAGCAGTACCTGTATTCTTATGTGTTGCAATTGGTCCATCTATCGTTAATGCTATTTTGGATTTCATGCCAACTTGGTTTACAACTGGATTATCAATTGCCGGAGGTTTATTACCTGGTGTTGGGATGGCAATGTTATTAATGTATATGCCATTAAATAAATACTGGTCATTCTTAATTGTTGGATTTGTTTTAGCTGCTTATTTATCAGTACCTACTTTAGGTATCGGTGCTGTTGGTTTAGCTGCTGCTTATGAAGTTTATAAAAAAGGATTAGCAACTGCAACTGCACCAGCAGGAGCTAGTTTCGGAGGTGAATTAGAAGATGAGTAAGGGAAAAGTATTAACTAAAAAAGATTGTCGAACTGCTGCTAAACGTTGGTTGATCGGTATTTCAACATTTAACTATGAAACACAATTAGCACCATCTTATGCTTTTGCTGTTTATCCATTACTTAGAAAAATGTATCCTGATGATGAAGATTTTAAAGCTTCATTGTTAAATGCAATGAGATATTATAATACAATGCCATGGATTTCACCATTTGTTATGGGTGCTGCCTTAGGTATTGAAGATGATGGTGGTGTAGAATCACTAGAAGCTGTTAATAACTTTAAAATTGGTATCATGGGTCCTCTTGCAGGTATTGGTGATACTATTGGTTGGGCAATGATTCCTACAATCTTTGGTTCAATTGCTGCAAGTATGGGTATGCAAGGAAATTCTTTAGGAATTTTCTTATGGGCTGCCTTTACCTTTGCATTCTTAGCTGTCCGTATTCTAGAAGTAGAATGGGGATATAATATGGGTATCAATGTTGTTACTAAGCTTGGTAAACAAATTACTGTATTTACAGAAGCATGTTCTGTTCTAGGTTTAACTGTTGTTGGATCACTTATTTCTTCAGTGGTTAAATTACAAACAGGTATTATATATACAAATGGTGATGTTACAATGAAGGTTCAAGAATTACTTGATGGTGTTATGCCTTCACTATTACCAGTTGCAGCTGTTGCACTTATTTATTATTTTATGAATAAAAAGAAAGTTAAAATGACACACATGATTTTGATTATCATCATTCTTTCATGGATTGGTGCTGCATGTGGAATCTTTACTGCATAATCTATAAATATTTGATTAAAGGAGTGAAAGCTCCGTTAATCTCATTCGTTATATAAAACATCAATAATATTTGATATAATTGAAGAAAGGAACTGTTTTGGCATTGCTATATATAATGTTCACTCTATTCCCTCCCTTGTGGATATAATAATATTTTATTTTTAGAAATAATTTTAAATGCCAAACTTTTGAACCAATTATACTAATGAAGATTGGAGAAGATTATGAGAAGATATATTATTGCTTCACATCATAAACTTGCTTATGGATTAAAAGATACCGTAGATTTTTTAACTAATGGAATCAAAAAGATTTATGATGTAAATGCTTATGTAGAAGATGTAGAAGATGGAGAAAAACCAATTGAAGAAGTCGTAAGTGAATTATTTGCTTCTTTTGATGAAAATGATGAAGTTTTAGTTTTTGCTGATATGATGGGTGGAAGTGTTTATCAAAAATTCTATCCATATATGAGTGATAAAGTACATGTTGTTTGTGGAATAAATTTACCCTTAACATTAGCACTTGTTTTAGAAAGTGAAGATACTCCTTTAACACAAGAACTTGTTCATCAATATGTTGAGGACAGTAAAAACCAAATTGTATATGTCAATGAAGTAAATTTTGCAGTCGATCAAGATGATGAATAGATAAGAGTGCGTACTGCATCTTATCTTTTTTATTAGAAAAGAGGAAATGATATGAAAATTAGTACAATAATTGAAAATATGAAAAAATATCATAAAGGATATGGAACAATTGATGAAGAAAAAACAAGAGATAAAGTGCTCTATGGAAATGTTGATCAAGAATGTACAGGAATTGTGACTTCTTGTTGGGCTTCTGTTGATGTTATTGAATATGCCATTGAAAAAGGAGCCAACTTGATTATCAGTCATGAAGCATTATTTTGGAATCATGGAGATCATCAAGAATGGCTAGAAGAATCAAAAAATAGTGTCTATTTAGAAAAAAGAAAACTATTGGATGATCATCAAATCGTAGTCTGGAGAGATCATGATTATATTCATTCAGGTATTCCTTATAAAGGAGACTATATTGATGGTATCTTCTTAGGTCTAGCTAAGAAAATGGGATGGGAAGATAAACTTATTGTTAATCCAATCAATGAATTTGAACCATCTTTATTATGTTCTACTGCCTATAGCTTTGATCATTCAATCAAAGCCAAAGATCTAGCCAAGGAATTAATTGATACCTGTCATTTAAATGGAATCAAATTGATAGGAAATTCAAATGCGGATATTAAAAAAGCAGCAGTGTTATTCCATGTATTTGGTGATGCTAATGAAGCTATTAAAAATACTGATAAAAGTGATGTCGATTGTCTGTTATCGATGGAACTTATAGATTTTACTTATGCAGAGTATCTAAGAGATAGTGGAATGTTAGGAAGAAATAGAGTTGCTTTAGGAATGGGACATTTTAATCTAGAAGAACCTGGAATGGAATATATGTTGGAATACTTAGATGAAGCGATAGGTGAACATATACCTGCGTGGTTTAAACAATCAGGAGACAATTATGAATATATGACAAAGGATTGTTGTCATGATCACTAATCCTTCTAATTTTAGAGATTTACATGATTGTTATGATTTTATAGAGGCAGGGCATCTCTATCGTAGTGCGCTACCTCGAAATCTTACGAAACAGGATTGGGACAAACTTTATAATTTAGGTATTCGTTATATTATTGATTTTCGCAGTGAATTTGAAAGAAAAGAAGATAGTTATGAATGTGATCAACGATTTCAACACTATAATTGGAGTGCTTTAAAACCGGAAACGGGAATCGATGATTTCTATTTTCCAAGATTGATTACCAAAAAATCTACAAAAGAAGAGGTTTATAATAGTGCCGGGTTTATTCGCAAAGGCTATAAAATAATGCCTTTTGATAATTTGGCCTATAAACAATTATTTCAATTAATAAAAGAAAAAGATGGAATACTTTTTCATTGTGGTTCAGGTAAAGATAGAACAGGATTATTTGCGGCATTACTATTAAAATTATTTGATTGTGATGAAAAGACAATATATGCAGATTATCTTTATAGTAATAAAAGTGTAGAAAAAGATTTAATGCCACGTCTTGTTCAATCAGATTTTACGGATGAAATTAAAGAGATGTTATTGTATGTTTGCAGTGTTCATGAAGAATTGTTGAAATCATCATTTGATGAAATATTAAAACGTTATTCTTCATTTGATGAATACTTTGAAAAAGAATATGCAATTGATAAAGAAGTAAAGGAAAACTTAATTAAGAAATATTGTCATGAAAAATAATATGCGCATTCAACTTGTTCCTAATTTAAAGTTGGAACAAAAACAAAAATATAATTCTACTCAAGAAAAATATCTTAAAATATTATCTTCATCCTATGAAGAATTACATCAATACATATTAGATAAGGCGTCAACAAATCCTTTAATTGAATATAATTCATCATTAGACCCAGATTTATTATTAGAATTTGATGATTATTCAAAACCTCAATTAAGAGATGTTCTTTTTGAACAACTTCATTTAAGTAATGAAAAATATGATGAAGATGTTTGTGATTATCTGATTTCTTGTTTAGATAGTAATGGTTATTTCAAATATTCCAAGGATGAAGTTATTAAAGAGAGTTTATGGGGCTTAGATTCTCTTAAATATCATTTAAAGTTATTAAGAAAATTGGAACCTTATGGATTATTTTCATTTAGTTTAAAAGAATGTTTAAGTATTCAATGTTTAATGAGTGAAAAAGCAGAAAGTGAAACAGGATTGATTTTATGTGATTATTTAGAAGAACTGGCAACACAACATTATCATGCGATTATAGAAAAAACAGAATTAACCCAAGAGGAAATAGATGAAGGATTTGATTTTATTAAAACGTTGAATCCTAAACCAGCAGCAAACTACGCACAAGAATCTACTTTTCTTATACCAGAGTGTAAAGTTTCTGTTGAAGGAGAAAATCTACAAGTAGAACTATTAAAATTTGATTTATCTATTACTGTCATTGATGATGATTCTTTAAAGAAGCAAAGAAAAGAAGCTGAGACACTTCTAAGTGCTTTACAAAAAAGAAACATGACACTCTTACAAATAATGAATGAAATGTGTCATGTTCAAAAAGACTTTTTTATTCATCATGGAGAGTTAAAACATTTAACTTTAGAAATGGTTGCGGAAAAATGTGGACTTGCTATCTCAACAATTTCACGTGCAATTACACATAAATCTTTTGAATTTAATAATCAATATTATTCTATCAAAGAAATGTTTATTCACTCAGGAACTTTTATCAAAAATGATAAGGCTATAAAAAAAGAAATCACACAAATCATTGAAAAGGAAAATAAGTTAAAACCTTATAGTGATGAAAAAATAAGAAAACTTTTAGAAGAAAAAGATATTTATATTTCAAGAAGAACGGTTACAAAATATAGAGAAGAATGCTTTATTTATAATTCTAGACAAAGAAAAATTGAAAAAATATTATGGGAGGAAAAATGATGCAAGATCCAAGACCAATTAATACAAATATTAAAACAAAATTAATTAATCCTGAAAAAGAAAAACCATCAAGATGGTCTTTTTTGAAAATATTAAGAGAACATAGTGATTTAAGATTATTTTATCCAGAAATAAATCCTAATGCTGAAGTTTATAAAATGAGAGATAATCTTTATTGTATTTATTATGATGGAATTCATTGTGGAGAAATGTGGTGTTATCTTATTGATGGTCCACAAAAAGCAATGCTTATTGATACAGCATTTGGATTAGGAGATTTAAAAGGCTTAATTCATAAACTTATTGGTGATAAAGAAATTATTGTATGTAATACACATTGTCATATTGACCATGTATCAGGAAATAGTCATTTTGATAAAGTTTATTGTCACTATGCTGATCAAAAATATATTGAAGAACATCAAGGAAAAGATGTTGTAGATGAATTTGTTTATGATGAAAAAGGTGAATTAGGATATACTTGGTTTGATGCTAATGACCTACCACCATTTACTTCTTATGAAGTAGAAGGTGTCGAAAATCATCATCAATTTGATTTAGGAGATGGCTATATTGTTGAATTAATTCATTTACCAGGTCATACTCCAGGTCAATCAGGATATTTAGATCATCAAACAGGATGTTTCTTTATTGGAGATGTCACAAGTGCTTTTGGTGGCGAAGCATGGGATGTTTATCCAGAATTTTGTACAATCAATGCTTTAAGAGATGCTTTACAAGATTTTATGCCACGTTTAGAAGAAGTATCAGGAGTATTTCCAGGACATGGAACGATTGATTTACATCCAAAAACTTTAAAATATATTTTAGATACCGCAAATCGTGTTATTTATCATCCAGAATGGTATGATACAAAGGTTGATTTCTTTGGTACACCAATGTACGCTAAATTTATTTATCAACAAGGTAGTGATTTGAAATATACAAAGAGTGCTGTAATCAAAGAAGAAGATCCAGAAGAAAGAGAATTTTAAAAGAGAAATATATAAAAAGTGAGCTACATAATTTTAGCTCACTTTATCTTTTATATCTTTAAAATAATTATTTTTGCCCAACGCCTTTACAATAAGTTTGAACAACTTCATAATCTCTATCTAAAACAACAAGATCAGCATCATAACCAACGCCAATTGTTCCTTTACGATCATCAACGTGTAAACATCTAGCAGGGTTTGATGTACATGCATTGATCGCGTAATTAACAGGAACTAAAGCATCTTCAATTAAGATTTTTAATCCTTTATTCACATTTAATGTAGATCCTGCTAAGTTACCAGCCTCTACTAAGTGTGCACTACCATCTGGATAAATGACAACTTCTTGTCCACCAAAATCAAATTTAGTACCAACAGGGAATCCTTTACACATTAATGAATCAGTAATCATAATACTATAATCAGGTCCTTTAGAAGTAAAGAAATTATTTAAAGCTGCAAGAGTTGAGTGATTTCCATCACAAATAATTTCTCCATACATATTTCTAATACGCAAGGCTCCACCAACGAGACCATTTGCACGATGCGTAAATGGTGTCATTGCATTATAAACATGAGTCATACTTCTTGCTCCATGAGCGTATGCTTGAACAGCTTGTTCATAAGTTGCATTTGAATGTCCAATACTTACGACCACATTATTTTGACTACAATATTTTGTAAGAGCGTAATCTTCATCATTTTCAACAGCCATAGTAATATATTTAATTAAACCATGAGCAGCTTTTTGATATCTTTTAAATTGTTCAATATTAGGTTTTATACAATATTCTTCAGGTTGAGCTCCTTTATGTGTTTTATTTAAATAAGGACCTTCAAAATGAATACCTAAGATTTCTGCACCTTCATAACCTTCTTCTACAACTTTTGCGACATTACTTACCGCGTTTGTAAGAACTTCTTCACTTTGAGTAAGAGTTGTCGCAAGGAAAGAAGTAACTCCTTCATCAACGATTCCTTTTGCCCATTTTCTTAATCCTTCAGGATTAGCATCATTTGTATCAAAACCATAAGCTCCATGGCAATGAATATCAATAAAGCCAGGAAGAATTCTTAAATCTCCATAATCTTTCGTAACTTCTTTTTCATTGTAAGGATATATTTCTTTAATAATTCCATCTTCTAATTCTAATTGTGCTGGCGTGAATTGATCCGCAATCCAGACTTTTTTACTTTGTATAATCATAATTTCACCTCATATTTATTATAGAACACTTTACTTATCTAGACAAGAAACAACTCCTCTTATTTCTAATAAAAATTCAATTTACCTTACCTCTAAATTAGTATATAATTAGAGTCATAATAAGGAGGAAGAGGATATGGATGAAAATTTACTTTTATCATTAATTGAAAACAACGCGAAAATGGAAGTCGTTGATCTTGCGGCCGCCTTAAACGAAACAGAAGAAAATGTTGATAAGACAATTAAAGATTTAGAAAAAAATAAAACAATCTATGGTTATCATACTTTGATCAATTGGGATAAAACAAATCACGATGTGTGTACAGCAGTAATTCAAGTAAATGCGAAACCTGAAAGAGATTATGGATATGATCGTATTGCAAAAAAAATCTATAATTTTCCAGAAGTAGATACAATGTATTTATTAGCGGGAAATTATGAGTTTTTATTAATTGTTAAAGGAAAAACAATGGTGGAAGTTGCTAAATTCGTTAATAGTCGTTTAGCGGTTATTGAAGGTATTGAAAGAACAGCCACAATGTATGTTTTGAAACAATATAAAAACATGGGTAAACTTGTTGAGGATGATAATAAAGATGCAGCAGAAAGATTATTGGTAACTCCATAATGGATTTTGAAAAAATTGTAAATCCTATTGTAAAGGATATTCCACCTAGTGGAATTCGTAAATTTTTTGATTTAGCTAATCAAATGGAAGGTGTTATTTCTTTAGGGGTAGGTGAACCTGATTTTGCAACCCCTTGGACAATTAGAGAAGCTGCAATCTATTCAATTGAAAAAGGAAAAACATTCTATACTGCTAATCAAGGGTTATTAGAATTAAGAAAAGAAATTTGTAAATATCAAAAAAGAAGATTTAATTTAGATTATAAACCAGAACAATGTATTGTCACTGTTGGGGGATCTGAAGGAATCGATTTAGCCTTTAGAACAATTATTAATCCAGGTGATGAAGTCATTTTATTACAACCAAGTTATGTTGCTTATACACCAGGTGTTGCACTTGCTGGTGGAGTAGTAAGAAACATTATTTTAACTGAAGAAAATGAATTTAAATTAACACCTGAACTTTTAAAAGAAGCTATCAATGAAAAAACAAAGGCCATTCTTTTAAACTATCCAAGTAATCCAACAGGTGGATTTATGACAAAAGAAGACTATGAAAAATTGGTGCCTATCTTTAAAGAATCAGGAATTATGATCATAACTGATGAAATCTATGCAGAACTTTCTTATGAACATAAATTCTGTTCAATTGCATCTTTTGATGAAATCAAAGATCAAGTTATTTTAGTGAGTGGTTTTTCAAAAGCTTATGCGATGACAGGATGGCGTTTAGGTTATGTTCTTGCTAATGAATATCTTATTAAAATGATGAAAAAGATTCATCAATATGTCATTATGTCAGCACCAACATGTGCTCAATATGGTGCCATTGAAGCAATGAGACATTGTGACGAAGAAATTGAAAAAATGCGACAAGCTTATCTTGCAAGAAGAAATTTCTTAGTCAAAACATTTAATGAAATGGGACTTAAAACATTTACCCCACAAGGGGCTTTCTATGTTTTCCCATGCATCAAATCAACAGGTTTAACATCGGAACAATTCTGTGAAGAATTATTAAATGATCAGTTAGTAGCCTGCGTGCCAGGAAGTGCTTTTGGTGAAGCTGGAGAAGGTTATATTCGTGTTTCTTATGCCTATAGTTTAGAAGAACTTAAAGCGGCAACAAAGAAAATTAGAAAATTCTTAGAAAATAAGGGAGTTATTTAACTCCTTTTTTTTGGTTTTAAAACAGATACAAATTAATCATAAAAATCATCATTTTCCTATAATATAGATAAAGAAAAGGGGATGATTTTAATGGTAGTTAAAAGTTATGAACAAATGACAGATGTATCAATTATGGAAGTAAAAACATATTTATTAATTCATAGTGATGGAATTTATCAACAAGATATTTATGATTTAATGAATACGTGTATTGATGTTTTTCAATTAAAAAGAAAATTAAATAAAAGAAAAGATATTCAATTATGGCTTTTTTCAAATATTAAAAGATATATTGATTGTAGTTTATCTTATAATGAAATGGAATATCATTTAGTCATGATGAATTTATTAATCAATCAACATTTTAAACCATTAGTCGAATATAAATATAATTTATTTTATTATATTTTAGATCATAGTGATTTTAATATAGAAATTTATTGTCTAGTAAGGCATTTGCTTACATTTAAAATGAATCAACTCAATCAAGTCATTTTAGGTATGACACATTATAAAATGATGAGTGATGAACAAACACATTATCAAGCAAGTCTTATTCTTTTATTAGAAAAACAATATAAACAAGCTTATTTTCATTTACCATTTGTTACAATAGATGAATCATTTAAACGCTTTGAAAAATCTCTTTATAATTATTCACCATCCCGTTATGAAATGTTGTATCATAAAGATAAGACATATTCACTTAATTATGCTAGATAGGAGATCATTATGGATAGACTTTATTACACATATTTAATTATTAAAGAATCTTTAGATTATATACCTGCTGTTGAAATAAAAAAACAACTTGAAGAAAACTATCAAATTAAAGTAGATATTAAAACAGTTTATCAAGCAATTAGAAATATTAATGAATTATCTAAATATATTTATCAAAAAGAAATCATTAAAACTAAACATCGAAAAGGGTATAGTATTGATGAAGAATTCTTTAATGATGGACAATTTCAATATCTATGGGATAGTGTGCTTTTCAATAATGATTTAAATGAAGATGAAGTAAATGCTTTACTCACAAAATTACAAACTTTAAGTTCAAGTAAACAACTTTCACGTATTCAAAATCAACCAAGAAAAAATCAACCAAGAAATTATAATCTGCTTTTAAATATGACAACCGTCATTAAAGCAATTCATGAAAAGAAAAATATTTATTTTAAATATGTAAGTTATGAAATCAAAAGAAATAAGTTTGTAGAAATTGCGCATAATCATGGAAATCATAAAGAAAATAATGAATTCTATATTATTTCTCCTTATAAACTAATTCAAAGAGATTCTAAATACTATGTATTAGGTTATTTTAACCAACGACCTGATAAACTTTCTATTTATCGTCTTGATCGTATGCGTCTTGTAAGAAATCATAAAAGCCCTTTTGAAGAGGGGGAACAATTTGATTTAGAACAAGAAGTTGATCATATAAATATGTATGTTTCAGGACAAAAGGATACACTTGAAATTAGTTTTGATGAAGTGGTTTTAAGAGAAGTCATTGATCAATTTGGACAAGATCATCCTGTTAAAAAAGACTTTGAAAATCGCTATCATCTTACTATAGAAGATGTTCTTATTTCTGATGGATTGATAGGATGGCTCATGATGTTACAAGATCATGTAAAAGTTATTAAACCTTATTCTTTACAAGAAGAAATGAAAAAAAGAATTGAAAAAATGTTTATACAATATAAGTAGAGCTATCATTTCGATAGCTCTTTTGTCTTTTTCCAATCAATATCTTTGATTTGTTTAATGATAGATTTAAATAAATTTCTTTTGTCTTTTGGATAAATCGCATAATAACGAACATGGGCTTCTGGATCAGTAATCGGTATTAAAATACGATTATCTTCTGCCTCTTCTCTTTGAATCGTGATATTGCTTCTAAAATTAGGTAAAGCGGACATCTTCGTAAGTTCATTAAAAACAGAAGGATCGTCTTGAAATAAAAGATGTGATTCAGGAATCATACGTTGACAAACTTTATTCCAAAAACCAATACGTGTAAGAAGTAAAACACTTTGACCGTTTAAATCAGAAAAAGATATTTCTCTAAAAGGTGCTAAAGGATGTGCCGGAGGCACAGATAAATAAAGAGATTCATTTAAAAATTCTTGTGAAATATATTTTTTATCTTGTAAAGGATGATGTAAAACGATTAAAGAATAATCTCTTTTTTCTAGACCTTCAATTAATGTCTTTTCATCTTGAACTAGGGTACTTTCAATTTGGGCTTCTGTATTATTTAATAAAGCATATTCAACACCCCATAAAGGAGCTGGTGCACAAGAACCAAAAGAAATATGATTTTGACTAAGTTTTGTAAGTTCTTTAATCATTTCTTCTCGTCCATCAAGTAACTTTTGTGCAAATTCTACCGCAAGTTTTCCATTTTCATTCAATTCAATTTTATTTTTCTTACGATTAAATAAAGAAAGTCCTAAATCATCTTCTAATCTTTGCATAGATCTTGTAAGTCCTGGTTGAGAAATCAACAATTCCTCAGCGGCTTTTGAAATGGTTTTATTTTTCGCAATGGATACAAGATGTTCAAGTTGGTTAAATTCAATCATAGTTTCACGTCCTTTTTCGTTATTATAACACACTATGACTTTGAGTTATAGTGAGACAATTGAATGATAATGTGCTTTTTTAATGCATATATTAAAATAAAAATATTAATAATTAGTGGAAGCCCTCGTCCAAGAGAAAATACAAAGATTGCCCTCGATGAAATGGTTAAAATCTTTGATCAAGAAGATATTGAAAGTGAAATTGAGCATGTTGGAAATAAGGATATTCGTGGATGTATTGCCTGTATGTCATGTAAAGCAAGATTAGGTCATTGTGTCTTTGATGATTGTGTCAATGCGATTGATGATCAAAAGTTTGAAGAGGCAGATGGACTTGTCGTTGGAACACCTGATTATTATGGCTCTGCCAATGCGACCTTAGTTGCTTTTCTATATAATACGTCCTTTGATAAAAACGATGAAGGTTGGAATTTTATGGCAATATTTGGTAAAAAACTATCTTTGGATAGCTTTTTTTGTATAACTGACAGTTATAGTGAGATGATTTATTGATATTGTACTTTTGTTTCTTTGAAATCTACAATAAAGATGTAAGGAGGAACAAGATATGGAATATATAACTTTGGCTAATGGTTATCAACTACCGATGTTAGGATACGGTACTTTACATATACCTCCTAAACAAACAAAAGAGTGTGTTTTAAAAGCCTTTGAAGCTGGTTATCGTTTGATTGATACGGCCGCTTCTTATCAAAATGAAAAAGAAATAGGGGAAGCCATTAAAGAATCAAAACTTAAAAGAGAAGAAATCTATTTGACAACAAAGGTATGGGTTCAAGATGCCGGTTATAAAAATACGTTACAGGCATTTCATCAATCATTAGAAAACTTAGGAGTTGATTATTTAGATCTTTATTTAATTCATCAACCCTATGGTGATTATTATGGCTCATGGAAAGCTATGGAAGAACTTTATCAACAAGGCAAAATCAAAGCAATTGGTGTTTGTAACTTTTCACCAGAAAGATTCATGGATCTTTATATGAATAGTTTGATACACCCTATGATCAATCAACTTGAGTTTCATCCCTTCTATCAACAAAAAAATCAAAAATGTGTTTTAAAACAATGTGATTGTCTGTTAGAAGCATGGGGTCCTTTAAATGAAGGACAACGTGATATCTTTCATCATCCAATGTTATTAGATATTGCGAAAAAACATCAAAAATCAGTTTCACAAATTATTCTAAGATGGCATCTAGAAAATCACATTATTGCCATTCCTAAAACCACACATTTAAAGCGTATGAAAGAAAATATAGATATTTTTGATTTTCAGTTAGATAAAGAAGATAAAAAACAAATAGAACAACTTGATTTAGGTTATAGTGAAATTATTGATCATCAAAATTATATGACCGCAAAATGGCTTAATAAATATAAAATACATGATTAAAAGGAGAAAGGAATATGTTATTTTATTTTACAGGTACAGGGAATAGTTTGTATGTGGCGAGACAAATTGAAGAAAAGCCCATCAGTATCCCTCAAATCTTACATCAAGAAAACTTAAAATTTAAAGATGAAAAAATAGGAATTGTTTATCCTGTTTATGCAGGAGAAGCACCCAAAATTGTTTTAGAGTTTTTAGAAAAGGCAACATTTGAAACAGATTATTTCTATTTGATTTTAACTTATGGAAAAGATGTCACAGATGCTCCTGAATGTATAGCACGCTTATTAGAAGAAAAAGGAAGACATGTAAATTATATTCATTCTATTTTAATGGTAGATAACTACTTACCATCTTTTGATATGAATGAACAAAGAGCAATGAATAAAAATGTTGAACAACAAATCCAACAAGCACTTCAAGATATCCAAAATAAAAAAGAAGAAATTCCTGAAGCAACACAGGCAGGAAGAGATTTCCATGCTTCTGCCAAAGAAATCTTTGCGAAAAATCCAGAACTCATTAATGGTGAACAAATTACGGTAACTGATAAATGTGTTGGCTGTGGTGTTTGTACAAAGGTTTGTCCAAGAGGTCTTTTCTATATTGAAGATAAAAAGGCTAAAAGAAAACAAAATACCTGTGAATTTTGCTTAGCATGTGCACAAAACTGTCCATCAAAGGCCATCATCACAAAATTGAAAGACGCCAATCCTAATGCACGTTATAGACATGAAAAAGTAAGTCTAAAAGATATTATTGAAGCAAACCAACAAGTATAACTTCCAGTTATACTAACATGCACTATTTATATTGTACATTTATAGAATTTAAAACTAAAATAAAGATAGATATTGGAGGAGATAATAATGAAAACTTTTGAATTAAATAATAAACAAACAATCCCTGCAGTAGGATTTGGAGTCTTCATGATTCCTAATGATGGACCTACTTATGATGCAACTTTAGCTGCTTTAAAAGCAGGATATCGTCATATTGATACAGCTGCTGGTTACTGCAACGAAAGTGATGTAGGAAAAGCAATTAAAGATAGTGGTATTGATCGTTCAGAAATCTTTATTACTTCTAAATTATGGTTACAAGATTATGGTTATGAAAATGCGAAAAAAGGTATTGAAACTTCTATGAAATTATTAGGAGTAGATTATATTGATCTTTATTTATTACATCAACCTTATGGTGATTATTTAGGAGCTTGGAAAGCTTTAGAAGAAGCTTATCAAGCAGGTAAAATCAAATCTATTGGTATTTCTAATATTACTGTGAACTTATGGAATAAATTTAAAGACGGTATGACTGTAATGCCAGCAGTTAACCAAGTAGAATTTAACCCATTTGTTCAACAAAAAGAATTAAGAAAAGTAATGGCTGAAAACAATATTCGTTTAGAAGCATGGTATCCATTAGGACATGGAAATAAAGATTTATTAGAAAATGAAACAATTGTTTCATTAGCTAAAAAATATCATAAAAATGCTGGTCAAATTATCTTAAGATGGATTTATCAAGAAGGAGTTATTTCTTTACCTAAATCTACAAATGAAGAAAGAATGAAAGGAAACATTGATATCTTTGATTTTGAATTAACAGATGAAGAAATGAAAGCAATGCAAGCCTTAGATACAAACAAACCATCTCATAATCCTGAAGATCCTGCCAACGAAACACGTTTAATGGGATTAAAAATTCATGACTAATTTTATTACTTTAAACAATGGGTACCAAATCCCTCAACTTGGATTTGGTACCATTCAACAATTTGGTAAACAAATTGAAGACAATGTAGCTTTTGCCTTAAACCATGGCTATCAACTCATTGATACAGCCAACCGTTATGGAAATGAAGTTGAAGTAGGAAAAGGTTTAAAACAATCGGGATTAAAAAGAGAAGATTATTATTTAGAAACAAAATTAGGACCTACACTTTATGAAAATGATCACGCTATTGATGATACTTTAAAAAGATTAGGCGTAGACTATATTGATGTTATGATTTTACATCATCCCGTTAATAATTATATCTATGCTTATAAGATGCTAGAAAAAGCCTATAGAGAAGGAAAAATCAAAGCGATTGGACTTTCTAATTTCCAAGTTTCACAAATTCAAGAAATCGTTGATCAATGTGAAATACCACCAATGATTATGCAAGTAGAATGTCATCCTTATTATCCAGCAGAACATGTATATGATTTTTGTAAGAAAAATCATATACAGCTTCAATCATGGTATCCTTTAGGTCACGGAAATAGTGAAATGTTAAAAGAGGCAATCTTTGTAGAACTTGCAAAGAAATATCATAAATCAACGGTACAAATTATTTTAAGATGGCATCTTCAAATGGGATTTGGTCTTGTTCCGGGAAGTAAATCATTAGATCATATTGAAGCGAACGCACAAATCTTTGATTTTGAACTAACAGATGAAGACATGAAAGAAATTGAAAAAGTGAATAAACATACACCATTTTATAAAGTGACTAAAGAATCTTTACAAAGACTTGCCACAACAAAATGTAATTTTGAAGAAGGAGAGTAATTATGGAATACAAAACATTAAATAATGGAGTGAAAATGCCAGTTGTTGGTTTTGGTGTTTTCCAAGTTAAAGATGAAGAAGAATGTAAAAGAGTAGTTTTAGATGCAATCGATGCAGGATATCGTTTAATTGATACTGCACAATCTTATGGAAATGAAGAAGCTGTTGGTAAAGCAATTCAAGAAACAAATGTACCAAGAGAAGAATTATTTATTACTACTAAAGTATGGATTTCTAATTATGGTTATGAAAAGGCAAAAGCTTCTGTAGAAGAATCATTAAAGAAAATGCAATTAGATTATTTTGATTTAGTTTTATTACATCAACCATTTAAAGATTATCATGGGGCTTATCGTGCTTTAATTGATTTATATAAAGAAGGAAAAATTAAAGCTATTGGTGTATCTAACTTCTATCCAGATCGTTTAGTAGATTTAGCTTTAGATACAGAAGTTGTACCAGCTGTTAACCAAGTAGAAGTGAATCCTTTCCATCAACAAGATACAGCTTTAATTTACAATACAAAATATGGTGTACAATTAGAAGCATGGGCACCATTTGCGGAAGGTAAAAATGGTATCTTCACAAATGAAACACTTGTAGAAATTGGAAACAAATACAATAAATCAGTTGGACAAGTTATTTTAAGATGGCTTGTACAAAGAGGAATTGTTCCTTTAGCTAAAACAGTCAGAAAAGAAAGAATGCAAGAAAACTTAAATATCTTTGATTTTGAATTAAGTGAAGAAGATATGCAAACAATTACTTCACTTAATAAAGACACAAGTTCATTTTTCTCTCACTATGATCCAGCAACTGTAGAAATGATTTGTGGCTTAAAACGCTAGTAGAGAAAAGTTTATAGCGTGCTTGATAGTGTAAGTGGTTAGCTCTATATAAATAAAACAAAGTGATCTCTTAATGAAATTAGGTTTATATTTAAAATATGTAAGAAAATAGTGGGACGTAGTTCTCACTTTTTTGTATAACTGATAGTTATAGTGGTATGAGATATCAATAATGTACTTTTATGGGAGTATGGATAAAATAATATTAGATAGAAATTTGATTAAAGGAGCCAGGTTATGAATGATTCAACAAAGATAAATGATATTTAAAAAAATCCGTTATTTAGCGATATAGGACAATTTTTATTCAATTACAAATAATATGACCCTAAAAGATGTAGACTATTTACTTCCTTATCATAGTCATATTGAAGTAAGTACAACTTTAGAAGTATTAGAATATTTAGAAAAGCAAAAACAAAAAAGAAATATGAAAAAACTCTAACCCTTATGGAACCTAAAGAATGGTATAAAGCAAGTGAACTTATAAAAGATTTAGATATTAAAGAAAGAAGAACAAGAGAACTTTTAAATGAACTTGAAGAAAAAGGAGTTACTAAGGGTAAATGTTATGGGAAAAAATAATAAAAAGTGAGTTCGTGTTTATAAACATGGACTTTTTTCATTTTACATAAACTTAACATAAACCATACGTTCTTTTGATTTTTGAAAGTGTTGAAAAACACTATGATAGGAGTGTCTTAAGAAAAGGAAACAAAAATAAATAATATCTTAAGAGAAAACAAAGGAAGGTAAATAAAAAATGAAAAAGAAAGTATTAAGTGTTTTAATAGTTTTCATGATGTGTCTTGGTTTAGCCGGATGTGGCGGAGGATCAAATAGTGCATCAGATGACATTAGTGGAAAGGTAAGTTTAAACGGATCAACTTCAATGGAAAAATTCGTTAATGCCTTATCAGAAGGAATTAAAGAAAAATATCCAAACTTACAATTAGAAGCACAATTTACAGGATCTGGTGCAGGTCTAGAAGCAGTTGCTTCAAAAACAACAGATATCGGAGATTCTTCTCGTGCTTTAACAGATGAAGAAAAAGCAAAAGGATTAGAAGAAAATATTGTTGCTATCGATGGTATCGCAACAATTACAAACAAATCTAATAAAGTAACAAACTTAACTAAAGATCAATTAGCAAAAATCTATACAGGACAAATTACTAACTGGAAAGATTTAGGTGGACAAGATGAAGCAATCGTTGTTATTGGACGTGAAGCTGGTTCAGGAACTCGTGGAGCTTTTGAAGAATTATTAGGAATTGAAGATCAATGTCAATATGCTCAAGAATTAAATGAAACTGGTGCTGTTCTTGCTAAAGTTGCTAAAACTTCTGGATCAATCGGTTATGTTTCATTAGATGTATTAGATGATACAGTTTCTCCTCTTCAATTAGATGGTGTTGAACCTAGTGAAAAAACTGTTAAAGATGGAAGCTATACTTTACAAAGACCATTCGTAATGGCTACAAATGGAAAAATTAGTGAACAATCTAAACAAGTTCAAGCAGTATTTGATTTCATCAATAGTGATGCTGGACAAAAAATCATTGAAAAAGTTGGTTTAGTAACACCAAATAAATAAAAAATAAAGAGGGAAGTATTATGGAAAAAAAGTTATCAATTATTAGCCATAAGAAAGCAAAATCCCTAGTAGAAAAAACAGCCGCGATGATCTTTCGTGGCTGTGCTATTATCTCTGTTTTAGCAGTTGTTACTATTACAGGATATATGATTATTTCAGGGACACCTGCCATCTTTAAAGAAGGAATTACAGGTATTTTGTTTTCTACAACTTGGGCACCAACAGCAGCCAATCCTCAATATGGGATTGCTTATGTTATATTAACATCCATTGTTGGGGTTTTTCTAGCAATCTGTATAGGAGTACCTATTGGTTTATTTACAGCAATCAACCTTGCTGAAATTGCACCAGTAAAACTTAGAAAAATATTAAAATCAGCAATTGAATTACTTGCAGGGATTCCGTCTGTTGTCTATGGATTATTAGGTATTTTGATTGTCAATCCAATGATGTATAAATTAGAATTAATGATCTACCATGGCTCTAAAACACATCAATTTACAGGTGGGGCCAATCTTTTATCAGCTATTATCGTACTAGCAATTATGATTTTACCTACACTTATTAATATTTCAGAAACAGCCTTAAAAGCTGTACCTGATGATTATCGTAAAAGCTCACTTGCTTTAGGGGCAAGTAAAATTCAAACAATCTTTAAGGTTGTTGTACCAAGTGCTAAATCTGGAATTATGTCAGCTATTGTACTTGGTGTAGGTCGTGCTATTGGAGAAGCGATGGCTATTTTGTTAGTAGCCGGAAATGCAGTATCTCTTCCACTTCCATTTAATTCTGTTCGTTTCTTAACAACAGCCATCGTTTCAGAAATGGGATATGCTAGTGGTACACATCGTCAAGTTTTATTCACAATTGGACTTGTTCTATTTATCTTTATCATGATTATTAACTTAATCTTAACATATGTTTTAAAAAGAGGTGACTTAGATGAATAATACAATATTAGAAAAAAAGAAACGTGTTAGTGATCAAATTCTCTATGCACTTATTCAATTAAGTTCATTTCTTTCAATTTTTATCTTATTAGTTATTATTGGTTATATTCTCTATCGAGGAATACCAGCCTTTGATTTTTCTTATTTAGTAAATACAACAAGTATTATTAATGATACTGTAGGTATATTACCTAATATTATTAATACACTTTATATTGTTATTGTGACACTTTTAATTGCTTGTCCAATAGGAATTGGTGGAGCAATTTGTTTAAATGAATATACAAAAAATAAAAAATTCGTTAGTATCATTTCATTTACAACGGAAGTTTTAGCAGGTATTCCATCAATTATTTATGGATTATTTGGAATGTTGTTCTTTGGATCTGTTTGTCATTTAGGATTTTCAATTTTGACAGGTTCACTTACACTTGCCATTATGATTTTACCAATCATTTCAAGAAATACCCAAACAGCTTTAGAATGTGTTCCTAAAAGCTATCGTGAAGCTGCTTTAGGAATTGGAGCAACAAAATGGTATATGATTCGTACAGTTCTTTTACCAAGTGCAATTCCTGGTATCTTAACAGGAGTCATTCTTGCGATGGGACGTATTGTTGCTGAATCCGCTGCCTTATTATTTACGGCAGGCTCAGTTGCTATTTTACCTACTAATATTTTTAAACATTTGTTAAGTAGTGGGGGAACTCTTACTATTCAATTATATTTAGAAATGGCTAAAGGTAATTATGAAGTTTCATTTGTGATTGCTCTTGTTTTAGTAGTTATTGTTTTAGGTTTAAATATGTTAGCTAAATGGATCAGTCGCAGATTTGATGTAAATAAAGGGGATAATTAAGATGGAAAATAAAATAGAAGCAAGACATCTGAATTTGTATTATGGACAAAAACATGCTTTAAAAGATGTCAATTTAGATATTAAAGAAAATAAAATTACAGCGTTTATTGGCCCTTCAGGGTGTGGTAAATCAACATTTTTAAAAACATTGAATCGTATGAATGATTATGTTGATAACGTTAAAATTGAAGGGGATGTTATCTTAGATGGTGAAGATATTTATGATAGCCGTGTTGATACAACTTTACTTAGAAAAAAAGTTGGGATGGTTTTCCAACAACCAAATCCATTCCCTATGTCCATTTATGATAATGTCGCTTATGGACCACGTATTCATGGTATTAAAAATAAAAAACAACTTGATAAAATCGTTGAAGATAGTTTAAAAGCAGCAGCACTTTATGATGAAGTTTCAGATCGTTTACATTCAAGTGCCTTAGGTTTATCTGGTGGACAACAACAAAGATTATGTATTGCCCGTGCTTTAGCTGTACAACCAGAAGTTATCTTATTAGATGAACCAACAAGTGCCTTAGATCCGATTTCAACACTTAAAATCGAAGAACTTTTATTACAATTAAAAGATCAATATACGATTGCAATCGTTACTCACAATATGCAACAAGCCAGTCGTATTGCTGATTATACAGCCTTCTTCTTAGTAGGAGAAATGGTTGAATATGGACCAACAAAAGATGTCTTTGGTATGCCAAAAGATAAAAGAACTGAAGATTATATTACTGGTAGATTTGGATAGGGGGAAATTAGAATGCCAAGAAGTCAATTTGATCAAGAACTTAATAAGATGCATGTTGATTTAGATAGAATGTGTCATCTTGTTGTTTTAGCTATTGAAAACTGTGTTACAGCTTTTAAGGAACAAGATTATGAACTTGCCCAAGATATTATTCATGGTGATAAACAAATTAATGATGTGGAAAGATCCATTGAAGCAAAATGTTTATCATTGATTTTAAAACAACAACCCGTTGCTTCTGATTTAAGAGATGTTTCAACTGCTTTAAAAGTAGTTACTGATTTAGAAAGAATTGGAGATCAAAGTGCAGATATTGCGGAATTGATTTTAGAAATGAAAGAAATGGATAGTTTCTTAATGATTGGTCATATTCAAGATATGGCAAAAATTGCAACTAAAATGGTTAAAGAAGCTTTAGATGCTTTCCATCAACATGATTTAAACCATGCTTTAGAAGTAAAGAAGATGGATATTAAAATGGATGAATTATTTGATCAAGTTAAAAAAGATATTATTCAAATGATTAAAGAATCAAATGATAAAGGTGATTTAACAATCAATTTCTTAATGATTGCAAAGTATTTTGAAAGAATTGGTGATCATGTTGTTAATATCTGTGAATGGATTGAGTTCAACCAAACAGGAAAACTTAACAATACTCGATTAATTTAAACCTCTTTATAGAGGTTTTTTAGTTGTTCAAATATGTAAATACATTTAATTTATTTAAATATATTAAGTTTATCATGTGTTATTATTAGTATGCTTTTATTTTAAACAACTATCGAAAATAGTAGTTAAAAAAGAGCGACTATGATATAATTTTTCCGAATAGTTATACACGGCAGGTAGTTATCCTTGGTCGTTTAGATCGAAGGGCGTATTCTTCGTTTACATAGATATCCCTAGGGAAATATGAAAAGCGGAGGTGATGGAAATGACAGCTTATGAAGCTATCATGATTATGTTAGGTACACTAACATTAATGATGTCGATAATAAGTATTGTTATTAAATTACTTCTATATATAATAGAAAATAATGCAAAAAAATAACTACCTCGAAAAGTTTTGGCGAACATTGAGGTAGTTATTTTTCTCAAGAAAATCCAAGGCTAGTCGTTTATGACTATTCCTTTTTTTCATTTATATTATAATTTATGATAATTTCTAAGTCAATATCACAAAATGACAGTTTAAAAAAAGCTTTTTATGCAAATAAAGAACATCTTGTGCAATAAATATATCATTAATGCTAATCAGCATATATAATTGTATTAATTAGGGAGGATTACCATATGAACAAGAAAAGAAATATTATAATTGGGTTAATAGTTTGTGTACTGCTTATGACAGTGGTATTTTTTGTTTTTAATCATGGAAAAAGTAATGAACAAGTTGTTACAGAATATTTTGAACTTTTAAAAAAGAAAGATTATAAACAAATGTATCAAATGTTAGACCAAAAGACAGTCTATACTCCTACGCAAAAATATTTTATTGAAAAGCATAAAGAAATTTATGATGTAATAAATCCAAGTAATATACAGGTAAAAGTAATAGATGAAAAAGATAATATGGTTCAATATCAAATATCGATGGATACTGTAGCTGGAAAAGTTAAATATAAAAATAAAATTGAAATTAAAAATGAACAAATTAAATTTAATAAGCAACTTATTTTTGATGAGTTTTCTGATAAGAACAAAGTAAAAGTGATTACGACACAACCTTATAGAGGGTATATTTTAGATAGAAATGGAAAATATTTAGCTAAACAAGGAAATGCTTATTCATTTGGTCTTGTAAGAGGAAAACTTAATGGTGAAAATGATTATGCACAAATAGCTAAGTATTTAGAAACGGATGTTGAAACCATTCAAAAGAAAATGAGTGCATCTTGGATCAAAGATGATTCTTTTGTACCTATTAAAAATGTATCAGAACAAGTAAAAAATCAATTGATTCAACAAGAAATTTTAAATATTAAAGGTGTTAAAATCAATACGATTTCTATGCGTGTTTATCCTTATGATAAAATAACATCTCATATCATTGGGTATGTCCAAAATGTTAATTCAGAAGACTTAAAAAAACATAAAAATGAAGGTTATACAAGTAATTCAATAATTGGTAGAAGTGGTATTGAAGCAACATATGAAAAAGAGTTACGTGGAGAAGTAGGTGGAAAAATTGTCATTGTTGATGAAAATAATAATGTCATTAAAACAGTTGCCCAAAAAGAAGCAAAAGATGGTAAAGATATTCGTTTAACAATTGATATTGATTTACAACAAAGTCTTTATAATGAATACCAAAATGATAAAAGTGCTTCTGTTGCTTTAAATCCACAGACAGGAGAAGTTTTAGCACTTGTTTCAACGCCATCCTATTCAAATAATGATTTTGTCTTAGGACTTTCAACAGATAAATGGAATGCTTTAAATAATGATAGTAATCAACCAATGATGAGTCGTTATAAACAAACTTATACCCCTGGATCAACTATGAAACCGATCACAGCAGCTATTGGTTTAGAAACAAAAACAATTGATGCAAATAAAGATTTAGGGGCTAAAGATAAATGGCAAAAGGATTCAAGTTGGGGTAATTATTATGTGACAACTTTGCATGCCCCATCACCTAATAATTTAAAGAATGCCATCACATATTCAGATAATGTTTATTTTGCAAGAAGTGCTTTGAATATTGGAAAAGATAATTTATTTAAATATTATAAAAACTTAAAGATTGGTGAAAAGATTCCTTTTGAACTGGCTTTAAATAGAAGTCAGTATATCAATAAAAATCAAAAAGTAAATGATCAATTCATTGCTGATAGTGGTTATGGACAAGGACAAATTTTGATGAATCCTTTACAACTTGCAAGTATTTATAGTTCATTTGTCAATGAAGGATCAATTTATCAACCCCATATCGTTCAAGGAAAAACAAAAACATGGATTAAAAATGTCTTTTCTAAAGAAACATCACAAACAATAAAAGAAGATTTAATTAATGTTATTGCAGACGAAAAAGGAACAGGCCATAGTATTTATCATGATAATGTGACTCTTGCTGGAAAAACAGGAACAGCGGAAATCAAACAAAGCCAAAGTGATACCACAGGAACAGAACTTGGTTGGTTTACAGTAATGACGACAGATAGTAAACAACCTCTTTTAATAACAACATTGGTCGAAGATGTTAAAGATAGAGGTGGTAGTGGTTATGTTGTTGAACATACAAAAACACCTTTAGATTTATATCTTTCTAAGTAGGTAAAAACGATGAAGAATAAGATAGTTTTAAGTTATCGATTCATTATACTAGTTTATTATTTATTGGCTTTTTTGATTGTTATTATGAATATTAATCATTTAGAAAGGGTATTAATCTATTCTTTGATTTTAATCGTTTTGTTTGGTATTGTAGTGCATATTTATATATTGAATATTCCAAAATTATTGTTGTCAAATAAGTATATTGAAAAGAATTTATCTACAGTAAAAGAAGCGATAGATAAAATTCATAATAAGTCTATTAATGACAGTTTAATAACAATATATATTTTTCTTTTAGAAATTTCTAATTATAAAGAAGAATATCAAAACTTTGTAGAACAAAATAGTAAAAGAATTTTTGATGAAAAGCAAAATAGACATTGGTATACTATAAAATTACAATATTATTATAATTTGAATAAAAAAGATGAATATTTAAAATTATATGATCCTCAATTGGATAATAAAGTTAAAAACCCACTTTTTAAAATCATGTATCTCATTTTAAATGAAGAATATGAAGAAGCTCTTGAATTATCAAAGAAGGTTACAAGTCAACAAAAAGACATAGGATATGTTATGAGGTTATATTATAGAATTATTTGTTTAGAACATTTAGAAAAAGAAAATGAATTGAATGATTGTATTAATGAGATGGTAGAATTCAATGATCAAATACATTATGTTAAAGAAATTAAAGATAAGTATAAAAAATAATAATATGGTATACTTCTTTTCGTAACTTTATTTAGAAAGAAGTGAAATATGAATGTTAATAAAGATAGTAGATGATGATCAAGTTTTTGCTAAAAAGATAGAGAGTATGGTGTATGCTGGATTTAAAGATATCTTTCTTGATTATTCAATAGATTGTATAACAAGTCATTTTGAAGATCGTTATTTTGAAAAAGGAGATATTTTCTTTTTGGATATTGATTTAAAAGAAAAAAATGGCATCAAAATTGCTGAAAAAATTAGAGAGAACAATTCTAATGCAATTATTATATTTGTTTCAGCAATGAATGATATGATTTTTGATTCATTAATTGTACAACCTTTTTACTTTATTAGAAAAGATAATTTTGATAGAGATATGAAAATCGCATGTACTCTAATTCAAAAATATATTAATAAAAATCATAAAATTATTACTTTTGATTTAAATGGTAGAAAAACCTCTGTGCAATTATCAGATATCATTTATTTAGAATCGTTTTTACATGAAATTACGATTCATGCACCATTTAATGATTATAAATATTCGAGTACTTTTAATAAAATGATGTCACTTATTAATTCTACGAATATCATTAGAATTCAAAAATCCTATGCAGTTAATTTATTTTGGGTTAAAGAAATTTATAAAGAAGAGTTATTATTGAGAAATGGAGTTACTTTAAAGATTGGAAAGAAGTATCAACAAGATGTACTTGCATCGTATAAGGAGTATTTATTAAAATGATGTATTTATTTTTTGATTATTTAGAAGTATTATTAGGCGCAATTTTCATAGGTGTTTTTTGTGATGTTGAACAAAAAAACAGATATTGTTTGATTTCATCGATAATTAGTTTCTTTGTTATGGAAATTATGCAAACTTACGATTTGTTTGGCAATGAGATGGCATATGTACTAGCAATTACTAATTTTGTAATTGTTTCTATTGTAAAAAAGGAAGTTAAATTTTATAATTTTATTCCTTGTATATTATTTACATGGATATCTGTTTTTACTTCAACTATAGTTTTATTTTTCTTTAAAATAATAACAAACTATGATATGACCAAGATTCTAAAACTATATAGATTACCTATTATTTTTTTAGCAAGAATTATTTTCTTGGTTCTTATTGTTGTATTGAATTATTTCAAAACTAAAATAAAAGATACAATTATTGAAAAAAATAAATATTTATTAACAATTACAATGGTATTGATTTTTGGAATATACTTTATTTTGTTGAATGATATAGGACATATGCAAATAACTATTGATGATATCTATGTGGTTTTATTATTATTGCTAGTTTTATTTTTTGTGGTATGTATTTTATTTATGCATATGACACGACTATATAACGAAAAAACAGAATATGTGTTAAAAAATAAAGAATTGGAATACATAGAAAAAAATAAGTCTTTAGTTCATTATCTTCATGATAATATTTTAAAAATACAACATAGTTTAAGATATGGATTAATTTTGATAGAAAATAACATAGATGATAAAAAATATGATGATGCTAAACATCAAATAGAACAATTTTATGATTTATTAGATAATAAAATAAATATTATGACGAATAATTATATATTTGATACTTTGTTAAATGATTATATTTTTCTCATAAATTCTAAATATAATGCCAAAGTAAAATCATTGATCAATATAGGAAATGATTCCTTTTTTAAAGATTTTAATAATTGTGATAAAATAATTAATACTATTTCCAATTTTTTTGAACAATCAGATAAAACATATTTAGAAATAAAATTGATTGAACATGAAGCATATATTCAATTAGATTTATTTGTAGAAAATAAAGAAAATAACATTGATAAAATAAATCAAGATATGAATGTTGAATATTTTGAAGATTATGCACATCTAAAAGTGATTTTTGACAAATAACCGTTTGAGCTTATACATCGTATAAGTTCTTTTATTTCTAATCAACTTTTAACCTAAACTTAACATAACCTCCCCTTTGCTATGTTAAGATAATGTAAAGGATGTGGAAATAATGAAAGAATGTATATATGTAGTAGAAGATGATGAAAATATTAGAGAAATTATAGATTTAGCTTTAACAAGTGCAGGGTATAATGTTAAACAATTTTCTAATGCTTTAGATGCTTTAGAAAATATGAAAACAGATCAAGTGGATCTAGCTGTTTTTGATTTAATGTTACCTGGCATTTCAGGAATTGATGCTATCAAAAAGATACGTGAAACTGATCAAGAATTACCTATTTTGATTTTAAGTGCGAAGGACCGAGAAATTGATAAAGTCAATGGTTTAGATAGTGGTAGTGATGATTATATGACCAAACCATTTGGTGTTTTAGAGTTACAAGCTAGAGTACGTTCTTTGCTTAGAAGACATGCTCCTAAAGCAGCGCCGATTATTGAAAGTCAAACCTTAAAAATTGATAAACAAACAAGAACAGTGATGCATAATGGACAAGTCATGGAACTTACAAATAAAGAATATCAGTTACTTCTTTATTTAGTAGAAAATCATACACGTGTAGTCGAAAGAGATGAAATTTTAAATCATATTTGGGGTTATGATTTTATAGGTGAATCAAGAGTTTTAGATGTGCATATTCGTGCTTTAAGAGCTAAATTGGATGATGATGGAAGTAAGTATATTAAAACTATTAGAGGTGTAGGATACCGCTATGTTGAGGAAGTGAAATAAGATGAATAAAGCTCTATTTAAATATTTTGCAACAGTTTTAATTATTACGTTATTATTTTCTTCAAGTGTTTCAATGGTGATTCTTTCTGATCAAATGATGCAAACAACAAGAAAAGATATGTACTATACGGTAAAGCTTGTAGAAAATCAAATTGATTACCAAAAACCATTAGAAAAACAAATAGATAAATTAAATGATTTAGCTTATACAAAAGATACACGTTTAACAATTATTGATAAAGAAGGAAATGTTTTAGCGGATAGTGATGAAGAGGGGATTCAAGAAAATCATAGTGGACGTAGTGAATTTAAAGAAGCTTTAAGTGATCAGTTTGGTTATGCGACACGTTATTCTTCAACTGTTAAAAAGAATATGATGTATGTGGCTTATTATCATCGTGGTTATGTTGTTCGTATTGCGATTCCTTATAATGGTATCTTTGATAATATAGGACCACTTTTAGAACCATTATTTATTAGTGCTGCTTTATCATTATGTGTTGCTTTAGCTCTTTCTTATCGTTTTTCTAGAACACTTACTAAACCATTAGAGGAAATTAGTGAAGAGGTTTCTAAAATCAATGATAATCGTTATTTAAGTTTTGATCATTATCAATATGATGAATTTAATGTTATTGCGACAAAGCTTAAAGAACAAGCAGATACAATAAGAAAAACACTAAAAACTTTGAAAAATGAAAGATTAAAAATAAATAGTATTCTTGATAAAATGAATGAAGGGTTCATTTTATTAGATACAAATTATGAAATACTTATGGTCAATAAAAAAGCTAAACAACTTTTTAGTGATAGAATGGAAGTGAATCAACCTATCCAAGATTTTATCTTCGATCACCAAATTATAGATCAATTAGAAAATATCGGTGTAGAACCTAAAATCGTTACTCTAAAAAAAGATGAAGAAGTCTATGATTGCCATCTTGCTAAAGTAGAATATGGAGTGACTTTGCTCTTTGTAAATGTTACTGAATCTGTTAATGCTACAAAAATGAGACAAGAATTTTTTTCAAATGTTTCTCATGAACTTAAAACACCTATGACATCCATTAGAGGTTATAGTGAATTATTACAAGCAGGAATGATTGATGATCCTAAAGTAAGAAAACAAGCATTGGATAAAATACAAAAAGAAGTTGATCATATGTCACAATTGATAGGTGATATTTTAATGATTTCAAGACTTGAAAACAAAGATATTGAAGTCATTAAACATCCTGTTCATCTCCAACCAATTGTTGATGATATTTTAGAATCATTAAAAGTAGAAATAGAAAAAAGAGAAATTACAGTAGAATGTGATTTAACATCACAAACTTATCTAGCAAATCATCAACACATCCAACAATTGATGAACAACCTTATTAATAATGCTGTTAAATATAATAAACAAAAAGGAAGTTTAAATATTCATTCTTATCTTGTTGATCAAGACTACATTATTGAAGTAAGTGATACAGGTCGTGGAATTTCACTTATTGATCAAGGGCGTGTCTTTGAACGTTTCTTTAGATGTGATGCAGGGCGTGATAAGGAAACAGGTGGTACAGGTCTTGGACTTGCAATTGTAAAACACATTGTTCAATATTATAAAGGAACAATTCATTTAGAAAGTGAATTAGGTAAAGGAACAACCTTTAAGGTTGTCTTACCAATCATTAAGGACTCATTGTAGTCCTTTTTTTATGAAAAAGTATCTAACTTGATAAAATGTGTAATTTTACATATTTTATCAAGTTGAAGGGTGTTGTTACTCATTTTCAAGATATTTTGAATATGTTAAAATGTCATAAAAGAGAGGTAGAAAAAATGCTTCAACAAGAAAGACATGAACAAATACTGGCAAGATTAAATACAGAAGGAAAAGTAAAAGTTAAAGAACTCGCAAATGATTTCGAAGTCACAGAAGATTGCATTCGTAAAGATTTAACGGCTCTAGAAAAAGAGGGACTTTTAAAACGTATTCATGGAGGAGCTATGCAAGTAAGAAAGAATCTCCATGCTTACCATGTAGATGAACGTATGAGTGTACGTTTATCACAAAAGAAAATAATCGCGAAAAAAGCAGTTGAATTGATTGAAGAAAATACGGTGATTTTTTTAGGAATCTCTACAGTGAATTTAGAACTTGCCAAGTGTATTTATCAAAAAAATATATCACTTACAATTATTACAAATATGATTGATATTATGCAATTATTTAGACATGGGGAACATAAAGTAAATCTTATTTTCATTGGAGGACATTTTAATCGCGCTAAAGATGGTTTTATAGGTACTCTTGCAATTGAACAAATTCACAATTATCGTTTTGATCTTTCTTTTATCGGTACAGTAGGAATGAATATCCATGATGGAAAAGTAACCACATATGATGTCGAAGATGGTCTTACAAAAAAAGAAGTCATGGATGCAAGTAAAAAATGTTATCTTGTGGCCGAAAATGAAAAACTCAATTTAGATGGGAATTATGTTTTTGGGCATTTAAGTGAATTTACTGGATATATTGGTGAACAAGAGTTAGGAAGTCCTTTTAAGGAAAAAATAATGGAGTATGGATTAGAAATCATTTAATGATTTCTTTTTTTATGAAAAATCAATAAAACAATTATTGAAATTTATTGTTTTATTGATTTATAATAGTCTTGTAATAAGAAAAAACAATAAAAGGAGGCGTGTTATGAATTGTTTATATCAAACAAAAAGAATTTCTGATTTAAAAGAAAAGATGTTGAGCAGTAAACGTTATGCTTCTATTGAACAGGCACGAATCATTACACGTGTTTATCAAGAAAATGAGAAATTATCTCTTCCTAAAAAAGAGCTCTTTCTTTAAAAGCAGCATTAGAGGAATTAGAGATTTCTGTTGAAGATGAAGAGTTGATTGTTGGAAATCGTACAAAGGGTATACGTTATGGTGTTGTTTTTCCTGAAAGTGGTTGTTCGTGGATCAATCAAGAATTTGAAACGTTACCAACAAGACCACAAGATCAGTTTTTAGTAAAAGAAGAAGATATTAAAGAATTTAGAGAAAAGATTTATCCTTATTGGAAAGGAAAATCTTTAGAAGATGCAATTAAAGGAACTTATGGAATAGAAATTAATGGAATAAGTAAAGTGGTAAAAATTAATCAAAAAGATCATGCTCAAGGTCATATTTGTCCTGATAGTGCTTTATGGTTAAAACTTGGTCCTCAAGGTTTAATGGAAAAAGCAAAAAAAAATTAAAGAATTGTAAAGATGAACAAAAAGAATTTTATGAATGTACGATTCTTGTATTAGAAGGGGCAGTTCATTTTATGCAAAGATATCATGATTTGATTGAAAGTGAAAAAATCGAATCATTAAAAGAAGTGGGAAAGATTTGTATGAAGCTTTCTAAAAGACCTCCAGAAACTTTTCATGAAGCGGTGCAATCTTTGTGGTTTTTATTTGTGATATTACATATGGAATCCAATGCTTCTTCTTTTTCACCAGGGAGAATGGATCAATATCTTTATCCTTATTATCAAAGAGATATAGAAAAAGGAATTCTTACTAAACAAGAAGCTTTAGAAATATTAGAATGTTTGTGGTTGAAATTTAATCAAGTTGTTTATTTAAGAAATCAGAATAGTGCTAAATATTTTGCTGGATTTCCAATTGGTTTTAACATTGCTATTGGAGGTGTAGATGAAAAGGGAAATGATACATATAATGATCTTTCTTTACTTTGTTTAAAAGCACAAGAGCATTTAGGATTACCACAACCTAATTTATCTGTAAGACTTAATAAAAATTCTAGCCATGAATTAATGCAAGCTGCTATTAAAGTTGTTTCACTTGGAAGTGGTATGCCACAATTTTTCAATGATGAAGCTATTATTCAACCAATGATTGAAGATTTAGGAATTGAAGAAAAAGATGCACGTAATTATGCTATTGTTGGATGTGTTGAACTGACAACACATGGCAACAATTTAGGATGGTCTGATGCAGCCATGTTTAATTTAAATAAAGCATTAGAACTTACTTTGAATCATGGAAAATGTTTACTAACAAAGCAACAAATAGGATTAGATTTAGGAAGTTTAGAAACATATCAAACTTATCAAGATTTAGAAAATGCTTTTCAAAAACAAATTGATTATTTTATTGATAAAATGATGGCTGCAGAAAAGATTGTAGAAAAAGCACATCAAGATTATTTACCAACAGCTTTTCTATCTACTGTTATTGATGATTGTTTAGAAAAAGGATTAGATGTTACTAAAGGTGGAGCTAAATATAATCTATCAGGTATTCAAATGATTCAAGTAGCCAATCTTGTAGATTCTCTAGCAGCTATTAAACAACTTGTTTATGATGATAAAATGATAAGTCAACATGATTTATTAAATGCTTTACAAGAAGATTTTAAAGGCTATGAAATCATGCAAACAATGCTTTTAAATAAAGTGCCTAAATATGGAAACGATGTAAAGTGGGTCGATGAGCTTGGAAATCAATGGGCATGTTACTTTAGAGAAAAGATGAAACGTTATACAAATTATCGAGGAGGTCCTTATCATACAGGAATGTATACTGTTTCTGCACATGTTCCAATGGGTGAAAATGTAGGAGCATCACCAGATGGCAGAAATGCTTTAAAACCACTTGCTGATGGAGGTATGTCACCTGTCTATGGTAGAGATCTACAAGGCCCAACAGCTGTTTTAAAATCTGTTTCAAAACTTAATAATTCATGTACGACGAATGGTGGTCTTTTAAATATGAAATTCTTACCAGAATTTTTTAAAACAGAAACAGGCTGTTTGAAATTTGAAAATTTCTTACGTGCTTTTGTGGATTTAAAAGTACCTCATATACAATTTAATGTTGTTAGAAAAGAAGATTTGCTTGATGCTAAAGTTCATCCTGAAAATCATCAATCATTGACAATTCGTGTTGCTGGTTATACAGCATACTTTGTTGAACTTGCTGGCAAGCTACAAGATGAAATTATTGAAAGAACAACTTATGAAAATATCTAAAGCATTGGTTTTTGATATTAAAAGATTTGCAATACATGATGGGAGTGGTTTAAGAACAACAGTTTTTTTTAAGGGGTGTCCACTTCGTTGTCTATGGTGTCAAAATCCAGAAGGATTAAACACTCAAAGACAAGTCATCTATTTTAAAAATAAATGTATTCATTGTAGATGTTGTCAACAATTCAAAGAACAAATTAATTATCAAAACGATCGTCCATATTTTCAAAATCATCAAGACTTTGATCAAGTTATTAAAACATGTCCTAGTGGTGCTATTCAATACGATAGTCAAGAGTATACTTTAGATAAATTAATGAATAAAATTAAAGAGGATGAAGTTTTCTTTCAACATGGAGGAGGTGTTACATTTTCTGGTGGAGAACCCTTTATGCAAGGTGAATTTCTTATTAAAATTTTAAAAAGATGTCAGAAAGAAAAGATTCATACAGCTATTGAAACATCATTTTATACATCATTAGAACTTATAAAAAAGGCATTGCCTTATTTAGATTTAGTTTATATAGATTTAAAAATATTTGATGAGCAAAAACATCAGGCCTGTACAAATGTATCATCAAAACTTATTAAAGAAAATATTCGTTATGTTTTACAAAGTGAATATAAAGATAAAGTGATCATTAGAACACCACTGATTCCAACAATGAGTGCAACGGATGAAAATATTCATCAAATCGTAAAATTTTTAATTCAAATAAATCCAGAAGTAAAATATGAGATGCTGAATTATAATCCTTTAGCTTCAGCTAAATATGAACTTGTGAATTTAAAATACGGATTAGAATCATATCAAATGTTTACCAAGCAACAAATGAAACATTTTTATGATGTTGCTTTACAAGCAGGAATAAAAAACTTAATAAAAGAATAGGAGAAAAGAAAATGGAATTTATAATTGATACAGTAAACTTAGAAGATATAAAAGAAGCAGTAGAATATATGCCAATTGTAGGAGTAACAAGTAATCCTTCAATAGTGAAAAAAACAAGTCCCAAAGATTTCTTTAAACATATGAAAGAAGTCAGGAAAATCATAGGAAAAGAAAGAAGTCTTCATATTCAAGTGATTTCTAAGGAATGTAATGAAATCGTTAAAGAAGCCCATCGTATACTAGAAAAAATTGATGATCAAGTCTATATCAAAGTACCCGTATCATATGAAGGAATCAAAGCCATCAAAAAACTAAAAGCAGAAGGAGTCAATGTGACAGCAACAGCTGTTTATGATTTGATGCAAGCCTATATGGCCTTGGCAGCAGGAGCAGACTATATTGCACCTTATGTCAATAGAATAGGGAACCTAGGAAATGATCCAATGGAACTGATCAATGAATTATCTAATAGAATCGTACAAGATGGTTATGATTGTAAGATATTAGCAGCAAGCTTTAAAGGAGTACAACAAGTAAGAGATGCCTTCAATTATGGAAGTCAAGCAATCACAGCACCAGTAGAAGTCTTAAAACAAATCTTTGCGAATCCAAGTATTGAAAAAGCAGTGAATGATTTCAATAGTGATTGGTATGATGTTTATGGAGAAGGTAAAGGTATTTGTGATTTATAATAAAAGAAATGCTCATGTTCAATTGAACAGAGCATTTTTTAATATTCTTTTTTGTTTAAAAGTTTTAAACTAATGTGATAAGAAATTATATTACAGATGAATGTGAATATAACAGTTGCAAGTGTTGTAATAGATAAATGATTTTCTATAAGTGAATCAATAATTGTTTCTAAATCAAAACCAATGAATTTTGTAAGAAAATAAATTAGAGCTACAAATAAGAAGATACCACCAAAAACAATGATCATTGCAAGTTGACTTCTTTGAGCTTCAAAGTAGACTCCTACAGGAGTTATGATCGCAATCACAAAATAAGAAAACATAAGTGTTAGTAGGCAACCTTGTAGAAAATCACTATTTAGAAAATGAAATGATTGTTGAATACGATAGTAACCTATACTTGAAATACAAATCGCAAAGAATAGAAAAAGTAATCCTAATAAAATACCTAAGCTATATTTTTGTTTAAGATAATCTTCTTTTTTTATAGGCAAAGTAAATAAAGATGTAAAGCCATGATTGATACTATCATAACTAATTGTACTCATTAAAATGATACCTGGAAATACACTGAAATAACCTAAAACAAAGGTGGGTTTCTTATAGAAATAAGAAGAGCCAAAACCAAATAAAACAAGAATGAGAAAGAGTAATTTGCTTTCTTTGATATATGAAAAATCTTTAATAAATAGTCCTTTCATCTTATTCACCCCTTAACATCATAGAAAATAAAGTATCAAAATTATTCTTTTCAATAATAATTTCTGGATAGTTTTCTTGATAGAATTGTTTTTGATTCGTTAAAGCAGTATAACCATAATTTTCTTTTCTCGTCTTTATAAAGTAATTATGATCTACTTGATTAAATTGTTCTTCTGTTAATTTTAATAAACCATATTGATCTAATAAACAATCCGTTGTTTCATGGAATATAAACTTGCCATCATCAATCATATAAATATCATCACATAGACCTTCTAAATCAGAAGAAATATGAGAACTAATTAAAACTGAACGGTTTTCATCTTCCTCCATAAATTCTCGAATTAAGTCAATGATTTCTTCTCGAGCAAGAACATCTAAACCATTTGTTGGTTCGTCGAGAATAAGGAATGAGGCATGATGTGATAAGGCAATTAAAACATTGAGTTTTGTTTTCATACCGGTAGAGAATTCATTGATTTTTTTATCTAAAGGAAATTGATATTGTTTACATTTTTGTAGAAAGTAATCTAAATCAAAATCTTTATAGGTGTTATTTAAAAGATTCATTAAATCTTTCAATTTAAGATATTCACATAAAGAAATATTAGCTAGTGTACAACCAATTTTATTTTTATCAACATCTTTATAATCTTTATCTAAAAGTGTAATATCACCAGAATCGATATGAATGAGATTTAAAATGGCTTTAAAAAGTGTAGTTTTTCCTGAACCATTTTTTCCTATTATTCCAGTAATGGAACCGGGTTTTATTTCTAATGAACAATCTAAATGAAAATGTGAATAAGTTTTTTGAACATGATTAACTTTTAACATATTACTCCTCCATTAATAGTTCTAGCATTTCTTTAATTTCTTCATAACTCACACCAGCTTGTTTTCCTTTTTGAATGGCTTTTTCTAAATGAACTTCAATCTCTTTTCGTGCTTCTTCTAGAAGTGTTTCTTCATTAATAGCAAGAATAAAAGTTCCTTTACCATGAATCGTTTTAGTAAGACCTTCGTTTTCTAAAAAGTCATAGGCTTTTTTTACGGTAAGAGCACTGATTTGTAATTCTTTAGCAAGACTTCTTACAGAAGGTAAAGCATCATTTTCTTTTAAAGTGTGGTTATTGATTTGTTTCTTTATCTGATCGACAATTTGTTCATAAATTGGAATCATAGATGAGTGATTAATAATTATGCGCATATAAGTCCTCCTTCATCTATAAACAGTATATAACAGTATAAAACAGTTTGTCAACACCTCCCTTTTTTTATGTTAATATGATTAAAACAAGGTGATGTGTATGGAAAGAAAAGGAACAGGAAAATTAAGAGTTATTAATGATCAAAAAGTATTTGATTATTTTATAAATGAAGAAATAGGAACTAAAAAGGAAATAGCACAAAAAACAAATGTTTCTATTATGACAACAGGAACCATCTTAAATGATTTTTTATCAAAAGGGATTATTGTAGAAAATGAACTTATTTATGTTGAAAAAGGACGTCCTACGCATCAATATAAATTAAATCCAGATTATTATCATGAGTGTATGATGTATGTCAAAAAAAATGATTGTTGTTCTATTATTTATTGTTTAAAAAATGCTTTAGGTGAATTAATTGATTCTAAAAAAATAAAGAAAAAGGAATTGGTAGGAGAAGATATTGTTAATTGTTTAAATAAAATCATTGAAGAAGATAAATATCTTCAATATATTTCTTTAGGATTACCAGCAATTATTTCCAATAATCAAGTTATTGAATCGGATATTGATTCATTAAAAGAAATTCTTTTAATGAATGATATTAAATGTATTGCTTATGGATATAATCAAATGCATCATCAAAATGTTTGTTTTCTTACTTTTCCAAAAGATTCAGGGCATGATATTAGATAATCAATTAATTGATGGAAATAATGGAATTGCGGGAGAAGTTGCTTATTTACCCTTATTTGATTTTTTAAAGAAAAGAGAATTTGATAATTCACTTGAAAATATTATTCAAGTTGTTGCGACCACAATTGTGATGTATAATCCTCATTTACTTATCCTTACAGGAGAAAATATAAAAGAAGATGATTTAGAAGCTATTCAAAAAGGAGATTTAAATTATGTTCCTATTCATTTTATGCCTTCTTTAAAATATCAAGAGAATTGTGAAGATTATTATTTTCAAGGATTAGAAAGTCAAATTATTCAAAGAATTCAATTATAGAAGATGAAAATCTTCTTTTATATCAACTGTTTATTAAAAGATTTTTAATATATAAGCGAAGGGGATGAAAAACATGAAAAGAAGAATACTCAATAATGAACTTGCAGCACTTGTAGTACAAATAAGACATGGAGAAATGATTTTTATTGCAGATGCAGGAAGTGGTACAAGTCCTAAAGCAATCTATCCACTAGGTTCAAGTGTGCAATATATTGATTTAGAAGCAGTAACAGGATCACCAAGTTTTCATGATATTTTCACAACATTAAAAGAATGTGGTGATTTTGAAGGTGCTATTGTGACAGAAGATATGTTAGAATTAAATCAAAAGGATTATCAAACCGTTGAAAAATTATTTGGGAAAGAGAATATACATGTCATGCATTATATTCCTGAATATTATCAAATGAGAGATCGTTGTAAAGCGGTGGTACAAACGGGAGATTATGGTGTACATGCTCAAGCAATTTTAATTGCAGGATATCCAAGTGATGATATTCCTATGGAATGGTTAAAGGAAGGATTAAAACATGACTGAAAAAGAAAAGATGAAAGCTGGTTTATGGTATGATGCCAATAATGATCAAGAACTCATAGATCAAAGACTTATATGCCAAGATTTATGTTTTGCATTAAATCAACTGAAACCAAGTGATGAAAAAAGAAATGAAGTAATTGAAAATATTTTGGGATATTTTCCAGATGATTTAGTTTTATTAAGTCCTTTTACAGCGGATTATGGAAAAAATATTAAGTTAGGAAAGAATGTTTTTGTGAACATTAATAACTATTTTATGGATGGAGCAACTATTGAAATAGGTGACAATGTTTTTATTGGTCCTTCATGTGGCTTTTATACAGCAAATCATCCTTTAGATTATACAAATAGAAATCAAGGATTAGAAAAAGCCTTACCAATCAAGATAGGAGATAATTGTTGGTTTGGAGCTAATGTTTCTGTGATGCCAGGAGTTACAATTGGTGCGGGATGTGTGATTGCAGCAGGAGCAGTGGTGACCAAAGATATGCCAGCAAATAGTTTAATTGCAGGTGTTCCAGCAAAAGTCATCAAAACAATTGAACAATAAAAATGACCTCCAATGGAGGTCATTACCTTTTATTTTAATAAACCTAATTCAATCATTTTTAATCCGATGTCTACAGAGTTATAAGCAGCACCTTTCATTAATTGGTCACCTGTAATCCATAAACTTAAAGCATTATCTTTATATAAATCTTTTCTTACACGTCCAACGTGAGTTAATTCATCACCGATAAAGCTTGTTGGCATTGGATAAACTTGATTAGCTAAATCATCGCATAAATCAATACCAGTACTATTTCCTAATAATTCAAAAACTTTATCCATATCGATTGTTTTTTTAGTTTCAATATAGATTGATTCACTATGTCCACGTAAAACAGGAACACGTACACAAGTTGCATTGACTTCAATATCTTTATTGAAGATTTTTTTAGTTTCATTTACCATTTTCATTTCTTCTTTACTATATCCATTTGATAAATCAAATTTATCTACTTGAGGAATACAGTTGAAAGCAATTGGAAAATGTTTTTTATCACCAGCACAAGGTAATGTTTTAGCAACAGGTTCTTTACCATCTAAAACTTCTTGGCTTTGACGATAAAGTTCTTCCATACCAGCAACACCAGCACCAGATACAGCTTGGTAAGTAGAAACAACGATTCTTTCAATATCAAATTCATCATTTAATCTTGTAAGAGCACTGCACATCATAATTGTTGTACAGTTTGGACAAGAAATAATTCCATGATGGTCTTTTAAGGCTTCACCATTTACTTCAGGAACAACTAAAGGAACATTAGGATCCATTCTAAAATGTGAAGTATTATCAATATTGACACATCCAGCTTTTACGGCATATTTCATATATTTTTCTGAAATACTTCCACCAGCAGACCAGAAAGCAACTTCTACACCTTCAAAACTATTTTCAGTTAATTCTTCAACAACAAATTTATGTCCTTCAAATTCGATTTCTTTTCCAGCACTTCTTGCAGAAGCTAATAATTTAATACTTTCAAAAGGAAAGTTAAATTGGAAAACACATCTTAACATTTCACGACCAACGGCACCAGTAGCACCAACAATAGCAATTTTAAATTTTTTCATTTTTATAATCTCCTTATCCTCTTACTTTGAAAATAACAGCATTTTCATCATTTAATTTATTTTTTAAATCAGCTAATTCAATTTCTTCTGTTATATAAATATGATCATCTTTTTCACTATAGTATGTTTCATAAGGAATATCTACAGGTTTAGATGCTCTTACATAATAGCGTGAAGAAGAAATAGGGTAAACATGTTTACAATCTTCATAATCATGTGACCATCTTTCTACTTGGTGTGTTTTCATGATATCACTGACAACAGCTGAAGCAGTGACATAACGTCCAGCACCACGACCATAATAAATAATGTTATTAACATAATCGTTATCGATTTCAACAACGTTGTAAGAATCCATAACATTGGCTACAAGTTCATTTAGGTTTACAAGTGTTGCTGAAACATCAATTCCTAAACCATCTTTAACAGGTTTTGCTTGAGCAATCATTTTAAAACGATAACCTAATTTTTTAGCGTAATCCATATCTAATTTAGAGACATTACGGATACCACTAGCTTGAATTTGATCAAAGTCAACAAATTTTTGATAACCATTTTGTGCTAAAATACAAATTTTATGAGCAGCATCAATTCCATCTAAGTCTAAAGCTGGATTAGCTTCAACGTATCCTAAACCATCTGCAATTGATAATGCTTCATCAAAATCAAGATTTTCATTTTCCATTAAAGTTAAAATAAAGTTGGTTGTTCCATTTAAAATACCAACAATTTCTTTGGTATTATTTGCAATCAAACTTTCTTTTTGACTTGCTAGAACAGGAATACCTCCTCCTACAGAAGCTTCATAGAAAATATGTACATCATTTGCTTTAGCAGTTTGGAAAATTTCTTTTCCATAATGAGCTAATAAAGCTTTATTAGCTGTAACTACATGTTTTTTGTTATTTAATGCTTCTAAGATAATGTTTTTCGCAATTGTTGTTCCCCCAATAAGTTCAACAACGACATCAATTTCCTCATCATTAATAACATCATGATAATCTTTTGTATAAATAATTCCCTTAGGTAAGTCTACTTCTTCAAGACCACACCCGTATTTAACAACAATTTCTTGTTTCATTTCTTTTTCTAAACGTGTTTTTTCATTTGTAAGAATTTCAATGACCCCATATCCTACAGTACCAAGTCCAATAACACCTATTTTCATGATAGTCCCCCTTATAATAAAAAATAGACCAAATGATCTATTGAAAACTTAACATAAACAAACCATTATTCTTGAGCTTTATTTTTTAAATGCATCAATAATAGTTTTAATGGTTATCATAGTTAAGCCTCACTTTCTTTACTTTTTTGATATAATAGCATGATTGTATACAGTAGTCAATTTTTTCTCATAGTTTCTTTCCTTATATTATATTAATAATAAAATCTTGGATTGTTGACTTTGTATACAATATTCAATATAATAAATTCAATTATTGGAGGATATAGCGATGAATAAGACATATGTAAGTACGCGTAATCATCAAGATCAAATCAATTTCTATCAAGCAATTGTACAAGGAATTGGTGATGATGGGGGATTGTTAGTTCCTAATTTTGATTTTCAAAAATTAGATTTAAATAAATTAGTTCAATTAAATTATGTGGATTTAGCAACAGAGGTGATTTCAACTTTTGTTCCTGAAGATGGTAAAGAACTTATCCATCAAGCATGTTTAAATGCATATGGAAAAGGTTTATTTCCAGAAATTGTTGTTCCTGTAAAAAAAGCAGGAGATGTTTATGTAGCTGAATTATTCCATGGACAAACCGCTGCTTTTAAAGATATGGCATTATCTTTATTACCACATTTAATGACTTTATCTTTAAAACAATTAAAAGAAGATCGTGAAGTCATGATTTTAGCAGCAACAAGTGGTGATACTGGTAAAGCTGCTTTAGAAGGATTTAAAGATGTTGAAGGAACATGTATTAAAGTATTTTATCCATTAGATGGAGTAAGTGCGATTCAACAACAACAAATGGTTTCTCAAGAAGGAAAAAATGTTAAAGTAGTTGGAATTCATGGTAACTTTGATGATGCTCAAAGTGCTGTAAAAGTAGCGTTTGGAGATAAAATGTTAAAAGAAGTAAGTGATCAACATCATGTTTTCTTATCTTCAGCTAACTCAATTAATGTAGGACGTTTGATTCCACAAATCGTTTATTATTTCCATAGTTATTTTGAACTTGTAAGAAATAAAGAAATTGAAATGGGAGATCAAGTAAACTTCTGTGTACCTAGTGGAAACTTTGGAAACTGTTTAGCAGGATGGTTTGCAAAAAATATGGGTCTTCCTGTTAATAAATTTATTGCCGCATCTAATAAGAATAATATTTTAACTGATTTCTTTACAACAGGTAAATATGATGCTAATAGGGAATTCTTTAAAACAAATGCACCAGCAATGGATATTTTAGTATCAAGTAACTTAGAAAGACTTGTATGGTATATGTCTGGAAAAGATGGTGATAAGGTTAAAGAATACATGGAAAAATTAAAAGCAGATGGTATTTATGAAGTTGATGATGAAACATTTGCACGTATTCAAGATCAATTTAAAGCAGGATATTTAAATGAAGAAGAAGTTTTAAAAACAATTAAAGATTGTTATGAAGATAATGGTTATGTTTTAGATACACATACAGCATGTGGTTATGGTGTATTAAAACAATATCAAAAGGAAACTGGAGATCAAACTAAAACAATCTTACTTTCAACAGCTTCACCATATAAATTCCCTGAATCTGTTTATAAAGCATTATTCAATGAAGAATTAGATGTTTATGATGCAATTGAAAAATTAAATGAAAAAACAGGTGTAGCAGTACCTAAACCATTAGTTGGAATTAAGGATAGAGAAGTGCTACATAAAACACATATTGATAAAACAGAAATTATTAATTTTATTAAATCAGAAATGGAAGGACTTTAAAGAATGAAAGTCAAAGTCAAAGTACCAGCAACAAGTGCCAATTTAGGACCAGGATTTGACGTTGCTGGATTAGCGTTAACTTTATATAATACCTTTACTTTTGAATTAAATGAAGGTGGATTAAATATTACAGGTTGTCCAACACAATTTTGTAATGAAGAAAACTTAACATATCAAGCTTTTAGCCAAGCAGCTCAAAGCTGTGGTTTAGATTTTAAAGGTGTCAATATTCATTGTGAAAGTCAAGTTCCTTATACAAGAGGTCTTGGAAGTAGTTCAACATGTATTGTGGCAGGAATCGTTGGAGCTTTTGCTTTTAAAGACAAAACAGATGATCGTCAAGAAATTCTTGAACTTGCGACAAAGATTGAAGGACATCCAGACAACGTTGCACCAGCTATTTTTGGTGGTTTAACAGTTTCAGTCATGGAAGAAGAACAAGTGCTTACATTAAATATTCCTGTAAAACATGAATATCGTTTTGTAGCTTTAATTCCACCATTTACTTTATCTACTGAAGAATCACGTAAAGTGTTACCACAAACATTAGGTCGTCAAGATGCCATCAAAAATGTTTCCCATTTAGCTCTTGTCGTTGCTTCTTTGATTAATGGTTATGATGATGGTTTAAAATTAGGATTTAAAGATCGTTTACATCAACCTTATCGTGGTAAGTTGATTCATAATTATGATGAAATTATGAATGTTTTAGAAAACGATGAAAATGTTTTAGGATGTTATTTATCAGGAGCAGGACCTACTTTAATGGCAGTTATTCGTGAAGAAGATAAAATGGGTGTTGTTCGTTTAAAAGAAGAACTTGGATCATTATTAAATGATTGGGAAGTTATTAAATTAGAATTAGATCATAAAGGTTATACTTGTGATTATGAATAAGGGATAAGGAGATTTTACTCCTTATCTTTCTTTTTTTCTTCAATAATGCTTAGATAATCAATACTTTTTTCTAAAAGTTTAGAAAGTAATTTCCAAGTATCGAGGGACATTTCTCTTTCGTTATTCTCATAGTGAGAGTATGTACGCGGAGATACATGGATCAATTTGGCTATGTCTTTTTGTTTTAAATCTTTATCCTCCCTGGTATTTTTTAAATTAATATAAATATATTTCTTCTTTTTAGTCATTTTTTACCTTTCTTTATTTCTCTACTAACACGCTATAATCATAGTATCAATAGAGTATGGAATGTTCTTATTTTCATTATATGGAAAGATTAATTAGAATTGTTGTAATGGAACAATTTGGTCTTTTTTTGATAAATTCATCATTTAGACATATTATTTGTTATAATGAAAAATACATGGAGGTATTAATATGGAAGGTATTACAGAAATTGATAAAACTAAATATATAGATGAGTGTAAAGAAATTGTAAGAAATGAAATACTAGAGGAATTATCTGATGAAATGCTTACAATTGTAACAAATGAAATTATGGATACGTGTCTTTTTATAGGTGGAGATTTTAAAAAAGAAAATATTATAGATATTACAAAACAATATGTCACAATGGGTGGTATTCGAAGAATCAAGAAAGCACATGAGGGTATTTAAAATGCAACATTATTGTGAAATTCCTACACCTAAAGGAACACTTAGAGGATTTTTTCATAAACCTAATCAAGACAAACATCCTGTTTGTTTGATTTTCCATGGTTTTACAGGACAAAAAACGGGAACAAAGTTTTCTTATGTACAATTATCACGTATGTTAGAAGCTAAAGGAATTGCTTCTTTTCGCTTTGATTTTTTAGGAAGTGGGGAAAGTGATGGGAATTTTGTGGATATGACTTTTCAAGATGAACTTTCTTGTGCCAGAGTTATTTTAGAAGAATGTTTAAAAATGGAAAATTGTACTGAAATCTATGTTTTAGGACATTCGATGGGAGGAGCTATTGCTAGTGAACTTGCTAAGCTTTATCCAGATGTAATTAAAAAAATGGTTTTATGGGCGCCAGCTTTTAATTTACCAGATGCGCTTCATTATTTAACAGGACAAGTTGAAAGAGCGAAAACTTATGATCATGGTGGGTATGAAATATCAGATGATTTTGTAGAAGATATTTTAAAAAGAGATTTTTATCAAGAATTAGATACTTATCAAAATGATTTACTTGTGATTCATGGAACAAAAGATACAACAGTTCCTTATGAAATCAGTAACAAATACATGAAATTATTTCATAAGGGAACAAAATTTGTTTCGATAGAAGATGGCAATCATAACTTTGATAAACTTTCAGATATTAAACAGGTTTTAAAATTAACTTTAGATTTTTTTGAATAATGTGTTTAGCACATTATTTTTTTATCAACAAATTCGTTGTAATATAATACTATACGTTGTATAATATTATTGTAAAAAGAATAGGAGGGCAAATATGATATTTAATACAGGGGCTGCTTTGTTAGACGCCATTGTTTTAAGTGTTGTCGCTAAAAAAGAAGAGGGAACGTATGGTTATAAAATTACCCAAGATGTGAGAAAAGGAATCGATGTTTCAGAATCGACACTCTATCCTGTCCTTAGAAGATTACAAAAAGATGATTGTTTAGAGACATATGATAAACAAATTGATGGTAGAAATCGAAGATATTATAGAATTACAGATAATGGAAAGAATAAATTAGAGATGTATAGAAATGAATGGATAAGTTATACAGAAAAAATTAATTCATTATTAAAAGGAGGGGATAATAATGAATAAGGAACAATTTTTAGATGAATTGGAAAAATTATTACAAGATATAGATTCAATAGAAAGAGATGAAGCACTTAATTATTATCGTGATTACTTTGAAGATGCAGGAAGTGAACATGAACAAGAAGTTATAGATGAATTAGGAACACCTGAAAAAGTTGCACAAACAATTAAAGAGGGACTTGATATAAATGAGCAAGAAAATGAAGAAGTAATTCATCATTATAATGAAAGAAATACACGTATATTAAGAGGAATCATTGTTGTTTTATTAGTTTTACTTATTTTACCAACAATTGGTGGTGTTGGTGGTTTAGTAGTAGCAGCGTTTGGTTTATTTCTTTCAATTGTATGTATCGGTATATTTGGTACATTTGGATTGTTATGTGCTTTAGTTGCTTTAGTTGTTGTTGCTATTAAAATGTTTATGGATGGTTTAATTGCTGGTGGTCTTATTTGTTTAGGTGTTGGTTTATTATTATTTTCTTTAAGTTATTTAACTTCTTTAATGACAGTCAGTATTTTTAAATATTTACCACAAGCATTTAGAGCACTCATTGATTTAGGTAAAGATATTTATAATAAGGTGGTGGGTTAATATGAAAATTTATAAATGTATTGCACTTGTAACATTAATTCTTGGTCTTGCTTTATGCGTTGGTGGTGTTTTGATGAATGGCTTAGATCAATTACCTGGTGAAGCACAAAAAGTAACGAATTATGTTAAATTTAAATCTTTTGGTAAAGCAAAAGATGTTAATTTGGAATTAGGCGTTGATGCTCATTGTAACCTTGATTTAGAATTATCAGCATTAAATGGTAAAATCGTTTATTATGATGGAAATACAATTAAAGTAGAAGGAAGTCATGTTAATAAAGATTATGATTTTAAATATAATGGACAAGTTGCAGATATTTCTTTTACGGGTGTAACTCATAAAAAAGAAACAAGCAAACTTACTTTATATATTCCAAGAAATATTCAATTTAATCACATTGATTTAGATATTGATGCCTCAAAGGTTACAATTGAAGATTTACAATGCAATCAATTAGAAATGGAAAGTGATACAAGTAAAGTAACAATCAAACATTTACTTGTTAAAGAAAATGCGGATATTTCTAATGATATGGGTGATTTAGAAATTTCTAATTTAGATACGTATAACTTAGATTTAGAAAATGATATGGGAAATGTATCTTTAGTGATGGCAGATACAAGAGATCAATATAAAGTGACAAAAGATGGTAGTATGAGTTCTGTTCATGTAAGTGATGCAAGTCAAGTTATAGGAAATAAAAATATTGATATCGATACAGATATGGGAAATGTAACAATTCATTTTAAGGGGGAATAATAATGAATAAAAAGTTATATCGTTCAACTAAAGATAAGGTATTAGCAGGGGTATGCGGAGGACTTGGAGAATATTTTGATGTAGATCCAACACTTGTAAGACTTGCTTGTGGTTTGCTTTGTTTATATGCAGGAACAGGACTTCTTGCCTATGTTGTTGCAGCGTGTATTATACCTGTAGATCCAAGATAGTTTTAGAATAAAAAATATTCGATTTTGTCGCATTATTTTGTTGACATTGATATTGTGATTTCATATAATTAAAAAGGTTTCATAGGCAAAAACCTTTTAAAGTCCCCGGTAAGGATAAACAAAGGAGAAAAGAAAAAGATGAGACAAACAACAATGGCAAATGCTGCCACAATCGAAAGAAAATGGTATGTAGTTGACGCAGCTGGACAAACATTAGGTCGTTTAGCTTCAGAAGTTGCTACAGTGTTAAGAGGGAAAAATAAACCTACTTACACACCACATGTTGATACTGGTGATTATGTAATCATTATCAATGCTGACAAAGTAGTTATGACAGGTAAAAAATTAGAAAACACTAAATATTACCGTCACTCAGGATGGTTAGGTGGTCTTAAAGTTAAGACAGCTAAACAATTCTTAGAACAAAATCCAACAGGATTTGTTGAAGCAGCAGTTAAAGGTATGTTACCACATAACACTTTAGGTAGAAAACAAGGAATGAAATTATTTGTTTATGCTGGTGATAAACATCCTCATGCAGCACAAAATCCAGTAGAAATGAAAGTGAAAGGGTAAGGTGAAAGATAATGGCAAACGTACAATATAGAGGAACAGGTAGAAGAAAATCTTCTGTAGCACGTGTTATCTTAACACCAGGTACAGGAAACTTCGTTATTAATGGAAAAGAAGCTAGAGAATATTTAGCATCAGACGTATTAAACATGATCGTTAATCAACCATTAGAATTAACAAACACTAAAGACAAATTTGATGTAACTGTTAATGTTTATGGTGGAGGGTACTCAGGACAAGCTGGTGCAATCCGTCATGGTGTTGCTAGAGCTTTATTACAAGCTGGTGACGATTACAGACCAACATTAAAAGCTGCAGGATTCTTAACTCGTGATTCACGTGTTAAAGAACGTAAAAAATATGGTCTTAAAAAAGCACGTCGTGCTCCACAATTCTCAAAACGTTAATTTATACGTTTATTCAGAGAAATTCAAAAAACTCAAATCGATATTTCGATTTGGGTTTTTTTGTAAAATGAAAATGAGTACAATGTTTACTATGCTTTGAAATGAACTTGCATATTAAAATATGTAATGCTCTAATTTGATTGCAAATTAGAGAACAATTGCATCAAAACATTTATGAATATAATATAATTCAATACCTTTGTGCGAATTTAGTTTTATTATTTTCCAGCTACGCAACCACTATCAACAGGAAGTACAACACCGTTTATAAAAGATGATGCATCTTCACATAAGAATACTGCAGCATTAGCAATATCTTCTGGCTTTCCTAAATGACCACTTGGATTTGATTCTTCTGCTTGTTTATAAGCATCGGGAGCGATTTCTTTGAGTGAATTTACTAATTCAGTTTCGATAGTTCCTGGTGCGATAGCATTAATAGTAATATTAGATGTTGCGTAATCAAGAGCAGCTGCTTTTGTAACACCTACAACACCATGCTTAGCTGCACAATAAACTGAGTTTCCTTTGATTCCTAATAATCCAGCACCAGATGTCGTATTGACAATACGCCCAAAACCATTTTCTTTCATTATTTTTATTTCTTCAATCATACAATTTGTAACAGCAATTAAACAAATTCCAATTACTTTATTAACTTCTTCACTGGTACATTCATCAAGTGGCTTTGCTGGAATACCAAATCCTGCATTATTCATAGCATAATCTAATTTTCCAAATTGTTCTTTTATCCATACATAGGCATTTTTGATTTCATCAATATCAAATAAATTTACATGTTTATAAACAACCTTTTTTCCTTGATCACATAATTCTTTTGCTAAAGTTTCTCCTTTATCATCCTGAACATCAAAAATAATAACTTGGCAACCTCTATCAGCAAACATACGAACCATACCTTTTCCAATTCCACTTGCTCCACCAGTAACTAATACAACACGATTTTCCATTTTTCTACCTCCAAATATTTGATTATATATAAATTATAATTTATGGAGTAACTCTATAGTCAAGGATGGCTTATTTATCTAATTTAGGTACATTATCTTCTAAAAATACACAAAATTGAAGAAATAAATCTTGTATGATATAATTTTATATCAATAAAACATTGGACTAACTTTAATGTTAAGGAGATCATATTATGAAAATTAGTGAAGCTGCTAAATTGTTAGGCATATCTACAGATACAATACGTTATTATGAAAAAGAAGGAGTGATTTATCCAAAAAGAATAAGTCAAAACAACTATCGTGATTTAGATAATAAAGATGTTATTTCATTATTAGCATGTTTATATAATCGAAAGATAGGGTATTCTATGAAAGAATCAGTAGAGTATGTTGAAGGTATACCTGTTTCTAAAGTAACGGATATTTTAAATAATAAAATTTGTGAATTAGAATCAGAAGTAAAGGAAACTAAAAATCTTATAGATTATTTAACAACTTTAAAGGTTGAGTCAGAAACAGATTTTTATAATATTGGGAACTACTGGATCACTGTTGAACCTAAATGTTATTTATTACCTTATGCGAAAATTTCTCAATCAAAATTTTGTTTTACTAAAGATGATCCAAGATATTATGCAAAATTATTTGAATATCTCCCATTCATTAGTCAAGCACAAGTAACAGATGTAAAACAATATGATCCTTCACAAAGTGTAACAGAGTGGTTTTTTGTGATACCCGAAATTATTTATAATCAACTTCCTCAAGAATTTTTAAAAGATGCAAGAGTTATGCCAAGACAACATTGTTTAAATACAGTTGTTATTAATGAGAACTGGGAATATCCAAATACTGAGATTTTTAAAGATATATCTATTTATTTGAAAAAACGTAATATTAAATCTTGTGGAATTGCGACAGCAACTTATCCAAATTACTATTTTCAAGAGAACGGTAAAAAAGTACGTTATGCAAAAGTTAAAGTACCTATAGAATTGAAATAAATAGTTGAATAGAGAATATGAAAAATATGTAGACTTTATAAAAGTGTGCATATTTCTTTTTTTGTTTTATAATATGAATATATTTAGAAAAGGAGAAATTTTATGAAAAAGAAATATGAGGTTCTTTTTTATATTGATAAATTATCTACAAAAAAAGATCAAAACGATCCCTCTAAAATGGTGTTTTCAACAAAAGAATTAGCAAGTCATTTAAATATTCAACGTTCTAATTTATCAGCTATTTTGAATGAATTAGTTAGAGAAAATAAATTAGAAAAAATAGCTGGGAGACCGGTACTTTATAAAATACATAATAAATTAGATGAAGACGATTCTATATTTAATCAACTAATAGGATTTAATGGAAGCCTTGCTAAGTCTATTCAAGATATTAAATCAACACTTTTATATCCTGGTAAAAAACCGGTTATTTTATTGTCAGGGGGAAGTGGTACAGGTAAAAGTTTACTTGCTAAAAAAATATATGAATTTTCTAAAGAAAAAGGCCTAATTAATGAAAATGGTCAATTAGTGAAACTAAATTGTAAATACTTTATGAATGATGAAACTATGATTAAGAATTTATTTATTGATTATGGAAAAGCTGCTTTAGAAAAGGCGAAAAACGGAATGGTTTATTTTGATAATGTTCATTTAATACCAGAAAAATATAAATCAATTATATATGATTTAATTGAAATGAGTTCACTAAAAGAAAATAACTTTATGGTTGTTTTGTCATCGGATTGCTTTAATGAAAATGATTTAAAAAGTAATGCTCTCGATAATATATCAATAAAAATTGATTTGCCTTCTTTAGATAAAAGAGGATTGGTTGAAAGGATGGAATTAGTTCAGGGATGTTTTAAAAAAGAAGCAAGAAAAATAGATAAGTCGATTGTTATAGAACCTGAAACATTAGAATGCTTATTACTTTATCATTGTAAAAATAATATAAAACAACTTGTAAACGATATTTCTAGTGCATGTTCACATGCTTTTTTGAAAAATTTAGATAATAATTCAAATGTCTATGTCTATCTTGATGATTTTCCAATCTATGTAAAAAAAGGCTTTATTTTTTATAAAGAAAAATCGACAGAGATAAATAGACTTATTTCACATGATTTTTTATATTATTATTCAAAAGATTCTATTGAAAAAATAAAAATAAAGGAAAGTACTTCTGCTGTTTATGAACATCTTGAAAAACAAGATACATCATTAGTTGATAAATCCCTTTTGTTAAAAAATAAATACAATCAATTAATATCAAGTTATAGACAATACATTGATAAAGAGAAAATAAATGAATTGAATATTAGTAAATATATTCCACAAGAAATTATAAATATTGTAAAAGAATTCTTAGATAGTTCATCACAAAAATTAAAACGAGTTTTCCCGCAAGAAGTCTTTATTGTTTTATCTCTTCATTTAACAAAAATAATAAATAATAAGCAAAATGAACAAATTAATTTTGATTTAAATCAAATAGTAAATAAATATCAAGAAGAATATATACTAAGTTTAAAATTAATAGAACATTTAGAAAAGAAATATAAAATAGATATACCGTTAGATGAAGCAATAACTATTGTTTTGATTTTACTTTTGAATCAATTAAAAGAAAGCGAAAATAAACCTGTATTGTTAATTGCTATGCATGGAAAAAATGTAGCAAGTTCGCTTACTGGTGTTGTTAAACAAATGTCAAATAGTGATAGTGTTTATTCATATGATCTTTTATTAGAAAAGAAAATGCAAATGGCTTATGAAGAAATGAAATCATTGATTGAAAAAATTAATAGAGGTAAAGGTGTATTACTTATCTATGACATGGGTTCTGTAAAAATTATGGGTAAATTGATTTCTAAAGAAACAGGTATAGATATCCGCTTTATTGCTGCACCTTCCACAATGATTGCTTTAGAAACCGTAAAAAAGATGAGCAGCAATGATGATTTAGATGATATTATGTCTGAATTAGAACAAAGTTATCAACATTATTTTCCATCAATTGTTGAAAACTATCATCGACAAAAAAAGAAAAATGTTATTATCACTTTATGTATGAATGGCGAAGGTGGTGCTATACAAATAAAAAAATACCTAGAAGATTCATTAGAATTACAAGATATTGATATTGTTCCATTATCAATGAATAATCATAAAGAATTATTGTTTAAAATTAATGAATTGAGAAAATCGTATAATATTTTATGTACAATGGGATCATTTGATCCTCAATTATATGGCATTAAATTTATATCTGTAACTCAATTATTTAATACACCATTAGATAAATTATCACTATTAATTTCAAGTTCTAATCAAGACATTGTCATTAAAAAGAAAATAAAATATTCATTAATATTTAAAAATATTGAAAAACAAGCACCGAATATTGATATTGATATTTTGAAAAAAGTATTACCAGAATTTATTCAAGAATTAGATTGTCAATATCAATTATCCTATGATAAAAAGATAGGTCTTATTATGCATCTTAGTGGTGTTATCTGTAGCTTGGTTGATAATGCACCGATTCCTAAAAAATATAATTATAAAAATATAATTTCAACACATAAAAAAACATACGAATATTTATATGATTTAGTAGAAATGATAGAAGAACCTTTTCATATTCAATTTTCTGATTCTGATATTGCAAGTTTAATTACGATTATTAAAGAAATTTAATACTTATTTTAATAGCTTATTGTAAAGTAAGCTATTTTTTATTTATTAGTGTATAAAGTGTATAAAAAATATTTAAGAGTAATAAAAAGATAAATAATTTTATTGCTTGTAAATAAACAGTTTAACAAAGAAAATAAATGATAAAGAAGAAAAAGTGTATAAATTAAAAAAATAGTGTATAAATGAAAGGAAAAGAGATAAAATATGCTATTTGAATAAAAAGCGGTTACATTTTATACTACAGTTGCTAAGTAAAAAGGAACAAATGATCGATCAAATATTCAATTTACTTGATATTAGCAAATTTAAAGAGAGGGAAGATTTATGAAAATATTATTAATGTGTGCTAATGGTTTATCAACTGGTATTTTAATGAATAAGATGAATCAATGGGCAGAACAAAATAACGAAGATTTAGAAGTTAAAGCAATTCCAATTGATGATTATTTAAGTGTTTATAAAGATTATGATGTCTTATTAGTGGGACCACAAATGAGATATAAAATTAAAGATGTTCAAAAAGCAGTAACTGATCGACCTTCAGCTGTTATTAATCCTTCAGATTATGCTTTAGGGAATGTTGAAAATATTATAAAAGAAGTAAAAAGAATGATAAAGGAGGGAAAGTAAATGGATAAGTTTATGCACTTTGTTGAAGATAAAATGTCTCCAATCGCTGATAAGTTAGGTGAACAAAGACATTTATCTGCAATGCAAAAAGGTTTTAGGACAGTATTACCATTAATCTTTGTTGGGGCAGTATTTATGGTTATTGCTAATCCACCAGTAACTGCAGACATGGTTAAATCTGGTGGTGTTTGGTCAATTTTTTCTGGATGGTTTAATTTTGCTACTAAGTATAAAATGGCTATTTTAGTTCCATACAATATGTCAATGGGATTATTAGCATTAGCAGTTACCTTTGTTATTGCTGATAATTTAGCAACTTCATATTCAATGAAAGGTATTACTAATGGTTTAACTGCACTTGTTGTTTTTCTATTAGTTGCAGCACCAGCAAATTATTTAGCTTTAGCGGATGGAACAACTCCATTATTAATGAATTGTACATATTTAGGTGCACAAGGATTATTTACTGCTATTATTGTTGCTTTATTAACAGTAGAAATCACAAGATTTTGTGAAATACACAATATTACAATTCGTTTACCAGAAATTTGTCCTCCAGCATTAACAAATTCTTTTAGAACTATTGTACCTATGGTTATCAATGTTTCTATATTCTATATTTTAAGTTTATTAAGTAGTAATTATTTAGGAATGTCAATTCCAGCGCTTATTGAAAAAGTTTTAGCAACACCAGTTGCAGCAGTTAACTCTGTTCCTGGTTCAATATTCTTATGTGCATTTATGTTGTTATTATGGTGTTGTGGAGTGCATGGACAAATGGTTACTATGGCACTTACTGCTCCAATTACAACAGCAGCTTTTACAGCAAATGCAGCATTAGTTGCAAAAGGACAAGCACCAATTTTTCATCCTATCTTTATGACATTAGGTATTGGTTTTTTAGGAGGAACAGGAAATACTCTTGGACTATGTATTTTATCTTGTTGGAAAGCAAAATCACAACAATTAAAAGCTTTTGGGAAAGCAACAATTGTGCCTAGTATTTTTAGAATTTCAGAACCAGCATTATTTGGAGCACCAATTATGTTTAATCCTGTATTAATGCTTCCTTTCATCGCTAATGGATTAATCGTAGCCATTCTTTACTGGTTAGCATGTTCGTTTGGTTTATTGACAGCACCTTATTTATTAATTAGTGGGACTTATCCTGTTTTCCTAAGTCTATTTGTTTATTGTTTAGATTGGAGAGTATTCATTTTTATTGCTCTAATGATTCCATTAACATTAGCTATTTGGTATCCATTCTTTGTAGCTTATGATCATTCTTTATGCAAGAAAGAAGAAGCTACAAAATTAGCTGAGGAGGAAGCATAAAGTGAGAACCTTACCAAAAGATTTCTTATGGGGTGGAGCAATAGCTGCTAATCAAGTAGAAGGTGGCTATAATGAAGATGGTAGAGGTCTTGCTAACATGGATGTAGTTCCAAATGGAAAAAATCGTTTTCAATATATGTTTGGAAATGTACAAGATTTATCTTTTAAAGAAGATGAAAAATATCCGGTTTTAAATGGGATAGATTTCTATCATCGTTATAAAGAAGATATTGCATTATTTGCGGAAATGGGATTTAAGGTTTTAAGATTATCTATTTCATGGTCAAGAATATTTCCTCGAGGGGATGAAGAAAGACCGAATGAAAAAGGATTACAATTTTATGATGATGTTTTTAAAGAATTAAAAAAATATCACATTGAACCTTTAGTAACGATTTCTCATTACGATTTTCCACTTTATTTAGTAAAAGAATATGGTGGTTTTAAAAGTAGAAAAATGGTTGATTTCTATAAGAAATATGCAACAGTTTTATTTAAAAGATATAAAGGTATTGTACATTATTGGCTTACCTTTAATGAAATTAATGATACATTAATTTTGCCTTATTTATCAGCAGGTGTTGTTATTGATCCAAATGAAGATAAAGAACAACAGTTATATAATGCAGCTCATCATATTTTATTAGCAAGTGCGTGGGCAGTAAAAATTGGTCATGAAATTGATCCAACAAATAAAATTGGGAATATGTTTGCAGGAGGTACATGGTATCCATATACATGTCATCCTCAAGATGTATTTGCAACAATTACAAAAAATAGAGATGCATTCTTTTTCTGTGATGTACAGGCGAGAGGGTACTATCCATCATATAAATTAAGAGAATTAGAAAGAAAAGGAATAACTATTCCATTTGAAGATGATGATAAAGAAATTCTTAAAAATAATACGATTGATTTTCTTTCATTTTCATATTATGCAACACATGTTGTTAGTGGTGACGAAAAACTCAATGAAGAGATTAAAAATAATCCCCTTGCTACTTTAAAAAATCCGTACTTAGGTGAAATTTTATATAAAAGACAAGATGATCCAATGGGTTTACGTAATACATTGAATATGTATTATGATCGTTATCAAAAACCATTATTTATTGTTGAAAATGGTACAGGAACAAATGAAGTATATGTCGAAGGTAAAGAAATCAATGATGAAAGACATATTGAGTATTATCGAGAACATATTAAAGCATTAAAGGATGCTGTTATTATAGATGGCGTTGATTTAATGGGATATACAACATGGGGATGCATTGATTTATTAAGTGCTTCATCTTGTCAAATGTCAAAAAGATATGGATTTATTTATGTAGATTTAGATGATGAAGGCCATGGAACGATGAATAGATATCGAAAAAAATCGTTTTATTGGTATAAAAAAGTCATTGAAACAAATGGCGAAGATCTAGATTAGTTTTATAATTTTTCTTCCTTAATAATATATAAAACTGAATAATAGAGGATATCATACGAATAAGTATGATATTTTCTTTATATAAAAGCATTTAATTTACGTGATAAGTTTTAAATAGTATATTTGAGTAGCTTTTGTAACGAAACTTGTATGCAACAAAATCATCTAAATACCCTCATTTTATAAGGAATTGGAGTTCTCAAAACGTTAGTAATAACTTTTATGAGATATCTAGAGAAGTATTTGAACTTTGTAAAAAGTTTGAATACTTCTTTTTCTTTTATAATGACGTTATAATATGATTGTATAAAAGAGGTGTATTTATAATGAAAATCAAACAACAAAAACAAGTAAAATCATATTTAATCGAAGAATTTGGTCCAAATAAAGGAAATGAAATATTTGATAAACAAGAAAAAGAACTTTATAAAATTATTAAAAAAACAAAAGATAAAACAGAAAATCAAATGAAAACACTTATTCAAACAATTCTACCACGAATTACTTTATATAAAGTCTTATTGAACGAAGAATTTTCAAAAGAAGATGTCTATCAATATATGAGAAAATATATGATTGATAAAATTGCAGCCAAAAAACATGCATCTACAGCTAAAATGGAATTAGTGCCTGGGTTTTATAAAATTTATAGTTTTATTTTTTTAAAAATCATGCGTACAACAGATTTACAAGAAAACACTCAAAGCTATGGTAAAGATCATTATGATGTTACGATTACTAAATGTTTATGGCATACAGCATGCAAGGAAAATGGCTGTGAAGAGTTGTGTCATTTGTTTTGTGATGTGGATGATGTGACTTATGGTGGTTTAAAAAAGATTGGATTTACGCGTACAAAGACTTTAGGTTATGGTGGAGATTGTTGTAATTTTCATTTCTTTAAGAAATAGATGATGTGATTTTATGGATTTAAAAAATATTGAATTCATTGAAAAAAATAAACCAGCAATTGATGAAGATATTCATTTAGTAAATAATCAAATAAAGGGTATATTGCCAGATGTCTATAAAGAATTTTTAAAAATAACAAATGGTGCGGTATTAAATGGATATGTTTTTTATAGTACAAAAGAAATGATAGAAATGTACAAATGTCATGATTTTTCTAATAATATGCCAGAATATATAAGTATTGGTAATGATAATGGAGACTGGGAACTTGTTATAAAGGCAACAAAAGATGCTACATTGTGTGGCTTTTTAGATGCAGGATCAATTGGTATTTCTGATCCTGATGAATGGTTTGATTTTAGATTATGGATAAATGAGGGATGTAAGATGTTTGAAGAAGATGATAATAGTGATTTAGGGAAAGTATATATTATAAAATTACCAAAAGAAAAATTAAAATTTTTAGCTGAAACTAAAAGAATATTTTTTTTAAATATAAGTACAGATCTTCTTTATAAAAAGGTCAATACTCTACCTTATGTAATAATGGAAGATATTTATATTTCAAAAGCGGATACATATATTGAACAAACATCTTTTCCAGAATGTTATGAATTTAGAAATGATTAAAAGAAGTATTTATATAAAAATCTAAATACTTCTTTTTCTTTTATAAAAAGAAGAGAATGTTTATAATATAAACAAAAATAAGAAGTTATGGAGGATTTATGAAAGTATTATGTTTTGGATCCGCTAATTTGGATCATGTATATAAAGTCAATCATTTTACAGTACCAGGAGAAACGCAAGGATGTCTTGAATATACAGTTAAATGTGGTGGAAAAGGCGTTAATCAAGCAATTGCAATGTCTCTTGCAGGAAATGAAACGTATTTTGCAGGAATTATTGGAAATGATGGCGCTCTATTAAAAGATGCGCTTGTAGGAAAGAATGTGAATATTGATTATTTAAAAATTTCAAATAAGCCAACAGGACATGCTATTATTGAAGTTGATCAAAGTGGTCAAAATCATATTCTTTTATATGGTGGAACAAATAAAGAGATTGATTTTGAATATATTGATGAGGTTTTATCTCATTTTTCAACGGGTGATGTGGTTGTTTTACAAAATGAAATCAATAATGTACCTTATATTATTGATCGCTGTTATGAAAAAGAAATGAAGATTTTTTTCAATGCAGCTCCTTATGATGAATCAATTCAAAATTATCCAATTGAAAAAGTAACATGGCTTGTAGTCAATGAAACAGAAAGTGCTGCTTTAAGCGGTGAAGAAAATTATGAAAAGATGCTACAAGTGTTAAAACAAAAATATCCACATACAAATATTCTTTTTACAATGGGAAAAGACGGAAGCAGAGTTTTAACAAACAATGAAGATGTCAAAGTAGAAGCAATGAAAGTTAATGCAATAGATACAACAGGTGCAGGAGATACTTATATTGGTTATTTTGTAAAAGGAATTCTTGAAGGATTCTCTTTAGTTGAATCAGCAAACTTAGCAACAAAAGCAAGTGCAATTGCGGTGACAAGATTTGGTGCAGTTGACTCAATTCCAAGTTATGATGAAGTAAAATAAAGAATGTTAATATGTGTTGCTTGAAGCAACAACTACTTTTATATAAGATATGTTTATCTTAATAAAGGAGGATAGAGGAATGTTTGCTGAAAACCTAAAGAAAATAAGAAAAGATAAAGGTTATACGCAAGAAATACTCGCTGAAAAATTGAATGTTGTTAGACAGACTGTTAGTAAATGGGAAAAGGGACTTTCATTGCCTGATGTAGATATGCTTTCTAAAATAGCAAACGTATTAGAAACAGATGTGAATATTCTTCTTGATGGTCAAATTACAACAACAGATCAAAGTGAGATTGTTAAACAATTAGCTAAAATAAATGAACAACTAACAATAAAAAATAGACGTTATAAAAAAATAATGAAGACAATAGCTATCATTTTATTGATAATCGTTATTTTTGGTATTTTATTAGTCATCCTAAATATAGGAACTTTTATAAGTATTTCTAATAGTGAAACGACAACAACTGTAGAAACAATGATTAAAGAAGTAGTTAGATAAAAATTTAATACTTGTTTTTTTTTATAAATATGATATACTATATTTAACATTTAAGTTAAATGTTAAATGATAATGAGGTGATAAAGATGGCAATGCAAAATACGCTACATGCTTTAGCGGATCCAACAAGGCGAGAAATACTTAATTTATTGAAACAGTCAAGAATGTCTGCGGGTGATATTGTTAAGTATTTTTCCATTTCGGGAGCTGCTATTTCAAGACATCTATCGGTTTTAAAAGAAGCGGGTTTGATTCGAGATGAGCGAGAAGGAAAGTTTATTTATTATGAACTTAATGCAACAGTGCTTGAGGAAATTATGTTGTGGATCAGTGAGTTAAAAGGAGATACTAAAAATGATTAAACAAAATAAAAAAATGATAATATTAACATCTATTGTGACATTGCTTCCTATAGTTATTGGATTACTTTTATGGAATCAACTACCACAATTAATGGCTACACATTTTAATTTTAATGGTCAACCAAATGGTTATTCTTCTAAAACTTTTACCGTATTTGTCTTACCATTGATTTTACTGGTTATTCATCTTTTTTGTGTGATAGGAACAAGTATTGATCCAAAGTCTAAGAATATTAATAAGAAGATATTTTCAATCGTATTATGGATCAGTCCGTTGATTTCATTGCTTGTTTGTAGTTGTATATATGGTTATGCATTAGGTTATATCACAAATATTAGTTTTCTTACAGAATTGATGATAGGGGTATTGTTTATTGTTTTAGGTAATTATATACCAACAGTCAAACCAAATTATACAGTAGGAATTCGTACTTCGTGGGCATTAGATGATCCAGACAATTGGTATCATACACACCGTTTTGGTGGAAAATGCATGGTTATTGGTGGTATTCTTCTTATTGTTTTATCACCATTTATGAACTTATTTATTTTCTTTATTTTTGTTTTTATTCCGGTACTTTTGCCAATTATTTATTCGTATTTATATTTTCGAAAGAAAAGTGTTTAAAAGGAGTATTCTGGTTTTGTAAGAAGTTTAAATACTTCTTTTTCTTTTAGAGAAAGTTTATAATGTGAATAAATAAGAAATGAGGAAAGAAAATGAATTTATTTGATATGGATGAAGATATAAGACAACTGCCACTTGCCAGTAGAATGCGCCCTGTAAGTATAGATGAAATTGTAGGCCAACAACATATTATTGGAAAAGATAAATTACTCTATCGTGCTATTAAAGCAGATCGTTTAGGTTCTATTATTTTATATGGACCTCCAGGGATTGGAAAAACAACGATTGCGAGAGTTATTGCTAATACAACAAATTCACATTTTTGTAAATTAAATGCGACGAATGCAGGAATTAAAGATGTGGAAAAGATAATAGAAGAAGCTAAATTTAATCAAAATGCTTATCATAAAGGAACGATTTTATTTATCGATGAAATTCATCGTTTTAATAAAACACAACAAGATTATCTTCTTCCTTATGTAGAAGATGGTATTGTTATTCTCATTGGAGCTACTACCGAAAATCCATATTTTGAAGTCAATAATGCCTTACTTTCAAGATGCCGTATCTTTGAATTAAAACCTTTAGAAAAACAAGATTTGATCAATTTAATTGATAGAACGCTTACTGATCAAAAACGTGGTTTAGGAAATGAAAAAATCATAATTGATGAAGATGCTAAAAACTTTTTAGCTGACATGGCTAGTGGTGATGCAAGAAGTGTTTTAAATGCCTTAGAACTTGCTTATCTTACTACAGATAAAAACAAAGAAGGAAAAATTCACATCAGTCTTGAAGTCACAGAAGAATGTATTCAAAAAAAAGCAATTCGCTATGATAAAAGTGGCGATAATCATTATGATGCGATTTCTGCTTTTATTGAATCTATGAAACATACAGAACCAGATGCAACTTTATATTATCTTGCTAGAATGTTGATTGCTGGAGAAGATGTCAAATATATTGCAAGAAGAATATGTGTATGTGCAAGTGAAGATATTGGTCTTGCTAATTCACAAGCTCTAGTTGTGGCTACAAATGCCTTTTTGGCAGTAGAAAGAATAGGAATGCCCGAAGCGGCTAAGATCTTAGCTCATGCAGCACTTTATGTTTGTTGTTCTCCTAAATCAGATACGGTATCTCGAGGAATCACACAGGCAATGGCAGATGCTAAGCAAACAACCAATGTACCTATCCCTCCTTTTTTACAAGATGCAAGTTATAAAAATGCCCAAAAACTTGGTAGAGGTGTTGGTCTAGATAATATTCATGCTTTTAAAAATCATTATTCGGGTAAAAAATGTATGCCAAAAGAATTATCAAATAGACATTATTTTCAATTGACACAAATGGGAAATGAAAAGAGTATTCAAAAGTTTTTAGATTATTTACGTGAAAATATAAATAATTAAATGAAAAAAGTAAAGATGATTGGCAATCTTTACTTTTTAAATACTTTTTTTTAAAGTTTCTACCAATTGGTAGAATTGTAGAATCTTTTAAAATCAATTCTTTTGCTTTGATTTCTTTGATAAAGTTTTTATTAATAACAAATGATTTATGAATTTGAATAAAATTATTAGAATCAATTTCTTTAATAAAAGAAGATAAGTTTTTTCTTTCAATAAAGTCACCATTATCATGATGAATAATAAGTTTATGATTCATTGATTCTACATACATGATTTGAGCAAGTCTTAATTCAAAAGACATTTGTTTGTTTTTATAATGATAAGTCTTAAATCTTGAAAATATTTGTTGATGAATGGCTTCTGATTTGGAATAAAGACTATTTTCTAAATCATCATTTTCAAAATATAAATGTACCCCTAAGGTTAAACATTCATTGAGTAAATGAAAATCTTTAGGACCAATAATGTAAATCAAAGTTTCTGGATATTTATTGATTTGATGGATTTTGTCTAAATCATTAAGTGAATTTATTTCAATAAAATAGATATCATCATAAGATGCTGGATTGAATTTTTCTAAATAGTAATCTTTTGCTGCAAAATATTTTTTGATTATCTCAAAATAATAATCTTGTACATGACAGGCGATACGAATCATTTTCTATCACCAGCTATCTTTTCTAAATAATAAGCTAAAGGCTCTTTTTTATCTAATTGATCAAGAATATGATAACGATCTTTAAAGATAATTCCTTTACTTTTTAAAAATTCAATTGCATCGATAACTTCTTTTCTTTTTCTAGTAACGATTGGTTGAAAAGAAAAAGAAGAACCATCCTTCATCAATACTTTAAAAATAACATTATAACCATTGGTTCCATAAAAAAGCATTGGAACTGCTTCATAAGTAACTTGGATACACATGATTTTATCCAGCTTTATTTTCATTTGATAATCTATATTTCTTGTAAAAAGACTATGAAAAAAAGCACGAGATTTTTCTACTACATTGTCATAAAAAGTGTATTTAAGATAATGTTCATCCACTTCCCAAATATTATTACAAAATGCCATACTAGGAAGAAAGATAAAGATAATCAAAAAAATAAGCATAAATCCACAAATATTCATTCCTGAAAATGGACTATAAATGATTAAAAAAACAGCCCAAAAAATAATGATGAATGAATAAATAAAACTTAATTTATAATGGGGTTTTCCTACTTTGTACTTCATACTATCCCTCCTTTAACTGTATTGTATCATAAGTTATTTAGTTAAAGATGTTGTTTGTGTCATTTCTAGGTTGTTGGTGCCACTTTTATTGTAAGGTGTGATGGAAAGTTTATGATGGAGTTAGGAGGTGGAAGCAATGAAGGTTTTTTCACTAGCTACGTTGACATTAAAAAGAAATAAAAAACAATATATGATTTATGGACTCACACTTATTTTTGCAATTGTCATTCATTTGATCTTTTCAGAATTTATCAACAATCCCTATTTAATAGAAGCAGATAGGGCTAGAGGAATAGATGATCCTCTTGGAGCGGATATACCATTATCAATGGGATTACCCTTTTTAATTATTTTATTTTGTTGGTTTATGATTATTTATGCCAGTCAATATAATTTCAATAAAAAACATCAAGAATTTGGAATTTTATTTACTTGTGGTTTTAACTTGTTAGATTTTATTAAATATACACTTATTCAAATGGGAATCGTCTTTATCTTTGTTTTACCGATTTCATTTATTTTAGGTGTTCTTAGCTTATTTTTCATTCATTCAAAGATATATCCTTATCTACAAATCAATTATTCAATTTATACCATTATGCCAAGTACCTTTTTTACAACGATTTCAGCTTTATGTGTATTAGTTGTTATTGTGATCATCTTTTTAATAGGGCAACTTCATAAAAGTGATATTTATACTTTGGTTAATGATGAAAATAAGGTACAAGCTATTCATTTTGTAAGTTTTAAAAAAATGATGATGTATTTACTTATTTATTTGATAGGATTTTGTTCAATTATAACGGTTGAAGGAAATTTAATAAATTATATTCCGCCAACAGCTTTAGGGGTGATAGGAATGTATGGTTTGTATAAGTATTTATTACCACAACTCTTTTTAAAGAATAAAAAGAATTTAAAAGGAAAACAAATTTATATTTGTTTATCACATGTGGGATTGATGATTAAATCAACAGCTTCGTTAGTTGGCTTACTTACATTACTGATAACAGTTTTATTACCTGTTTTAGCGTCACAAAATATTGAAAGTAATGAATTTGTGACAGGAATGATTAGTTATTTGTTTATTGTAGCGATGGTAATTATTTCTATTTTATATAAGATAAATATGGAAAAGAAAAATAAAATGAGAGAGTTTTCTATTTTAAATAAAGTAGGTTATGTTTATAGTGATTTAAAGAAGATGCTTTTGAAAGAAAATATCCTTTATTTTATTTGTGTTTTAGTAATTCCAGTACCTTATTTAATCTTTATGGCGAGAGAGTTTATTTTAATGAATTCAACAATGTTATTTTTCTATAGTGGATTATTTATCTATTATGTAGTGACATTATTGATTTGTCTTTTATTAAATTATCATGCAGGGAAAATACAATTATTAAAAGGAGAGTAACAACTATGGAAACAGTTTTACAAGCAAAAAATATGACAAAGATTTATGGTATGGGAAGTAAACAACCATTTACAGCTTTAGAAAATATAGATTTAGAAATTAAAACAGGAGAGTTTATTGTTGTTATGGGACCGTCAGGTTCCGGTAAATCTACTTTAGTAAATAATATTTCAACAATAGATATTCCTACTAATGGGAGTTTGTATATTTTAAATCAAGAAGTGAAACAAATGTCTGAAAATCAATTAGGGAAATTTAGATATCAATATTTAGGTTTTATTTTTCAAAATTATAATTTATTAAATTCCTTAACAATCTATGAAAATATTATGATTCCTTTAAAACTCATTGGCGAAGATAAAAAAGTTATTGATGAAAAAGTCCATCAAATTACAAGAGAATTAGATATTGAATCACTACTCAATAAATATCCTCATGAATGTTCTGGTGGACAACAACAAAGAGTCGCTATTGCAAGAGCATTAATTGGAAATCCTAAAATCATTATTGCAGATGAACCAACAGGAAACTTAGATAGTCAAAATTCACATGAAATATTATCTATCTTTAAAAAGATGAATGAAAATCATATTACGATCATTATGGTAAGCCATGATCCATTGATTGCTTCTTATTCTTCAAGACTTCTTTATTTAAAAGATGGTAAAATTGAAAAAGAATTATTTAAAGGAGATAAGACTCAACAAGAATATTTTAAAGAAATTGTAAGCATTAATTCAAAAGAAATGCAAAAGATGTTGGACTAAGATATAATAAATAAAAGGAGATGATTTATATGGGTTTTAATATTTATATTTTTATCATTGCTGTTATTATTGTAGGTCTTTATTTTTATATGAATAAAAATAAAGAAAAGAAACATGAAGAGAAAAGATATGATTTGATTGTTATCTTTAAGGAAGAAAAATATACAGATATTAGAAATAATGAATCTCTTAACCAACTAGCAAACTGGAGTTATTATTCAAAAAAAGCATTTAGAGGTTTTTGTTTACAAACAAAAGAAGAGTTAGAAGGAACGATTATTCAAGAACTAGCTTTAGAAAAAGATGATTTTGAAGTGATTAATGGAGATCCAGAATTGTATGTACCTTCATAGAAAGGATTACTTGTTTGTATAATTTATACAAACAAGTTTTTTTTATGAAAAACTTGATTTTTATTAAAGGACAGGTGTAAGCTTTTGAAGAATGAATAATAAAGGATGAAGGAAAATGAATGTTAATGAAATAAGAGAAAAAAGTAGAAGTGTTATTGGACCTTATTGTAAGTCATGTCCAGTATGTAATGGAAAAGCTTGTTCGAATAAAATACCTGGACCAGGCTCTAAAGGAACAGGAACAGTAGCTATTAAAAATTATGAGGCTTGGCAAAAGATAGAAGTTAAAATGGATACTCTTGCTGAAAATAAAGAAATTGATACAACTTTTGAAATGTTTGGAAAAACATTTAAGTATCCTATTTTTGCTGGACCAGTAGGAGCAGTAAGTCAACATTATAGTGATTTATATAATGATAATACGTTTAATGAAATTTATGTACGTGCTTGTGCAAAAAGTGGGATTGCTGCTTTTACAGGGGATGGTTTAAATGAAGAAATCATGGTGCATGCAACACATTATATTAAAGAAAATAATGGCATTGGTGTTCCAACGATTAAACCTTGGGATAAAGAAACATGTTTTAAAAAATTAGAGTTGGCAAAGGCTTCAAAGGCTTTTGCGATAGCAATGGATGTTGATGCTGCCGGACTTCCTTTTTTACAAGGAAGAATACCTCCAGCAGGTAGAAAAAGTGTTGCTGAACTAAAAAAAATCATTAATTATGCCAAAGTTCCTTTTATTGTTAAAGGAATTATGTCAGTTGAAGGAGCGCAAAAAGCGATTAATGCAGGTGCTCAAGGGATTGTTGTTTCCAATCATGGAGGAAGAGTTTTAGATGGGACTCCTGCAACAGCTTCTGTTTTAGAAGAAATTGCTGATCAATTTAAAGGACAAGTTAAAATTATTGTTGATGGTGGTATTCGTAGTGGTTTAGATGTTTTTAAAGCCCTTGCTTTAGGTGCGGATGCAGTCATTATAGCAAGACCATTTGTTAATATGATTTATGGTAATGGTGAACAAGGTGTAGAAGCATATGTCCAACAATTAGGTCAAGAATTAGAAAATACGATGATGATGACAGGTGTTTCTTCTTTAAAAGAAATTTCTAAAAAGAATATTTATAAATAGAAGTCTTTGTGAAAACTATAGACTTCTTTTTTATTATAATAATAATTGTTGTTTATGAATTATTATCGTGATAATATATAGATATGAATTATTATCATAATAATAAGGAAATGAGGAAGAAAAAAGTATGTACAAAAGTTTAGAACCTTATGCAAAGTTAGTTTATTTTTTAAGTGCTGCATTAGGTGACAATTGTGAAATAGCTTTACATGATTTAACATCTAAAGATCAAGAAATCGTAGCTATTTCAAATAATCCAATTTCAGGAAGAGAAGTTGGTGCGAAGTTATCAAATTTATCATTACATTATCTAGAAGAAAAACAATATTTAAATCATGATTATGTTATGAACTATAAAACAGTAGGAAATGATGGTAAATTAATGAGAGCGGCAACTTATTTTATTAAAGAAGAAGGCCGTGAAATGCCAGTTGGTATGTTATGTATTAATGTTAATATTTCTGATTTAGAATATTTAACTTCTACAATTAAAAAGATTTTGGGAATTAAAGAAGAAAAAGATATCGAATTTAAAATGGATAACCCAGTTGAAATCTTATCATCACCATTAGATGAAATGATTGATATGTATATTAAAGAATGTTTAGAAAAGATGGGATTCCCAAGTTATTTCTTAGCTGAAAGATTAAATGTTGATGAAAAGATCAAGGTTGTAAAATATTTACAAGAAAAAGGGACATTTAAGGTAAAAGGTGCTATTGTATTAGTGGCTGAAAAATTAGCGGTATCTGAACCAACTGTATATCGTTATTTAAAGAAAAATGTTTAAAGGAGAAAATGAATGAGTGATTTAGTTTATGTAAGTGGACATAGAAATCCAGATACAGATAGTATTTGTTCAGCAATTGCTTATAGTTATTTATTAAATGCAACAAATAAATATAATGCAGTTCCTGTACGTTTAGGAGAAATTAATAGAGAAACTGAATATGTTTTAAAACGTTTTGGAGTAGAACATCCTGTTTTACTTAAAACTGTTAAACAAAAGGTAGAAGATTTAAATTATGATAAAGTAACTGTTTTTTCTAAAGATTTAACTTTAAAAACTGCATGGTTTTTATTAAAACAACAAAATTTAAAATCTGCTCCTATTTTAGATGAACATGGTCAATTATTAGGGCTTTTATCTACATCTAATATTATTGAAGGATACATGGATCAATGGGATAGTGAAGTTTTAAAGAAAGCTAAAACTCCTGTTGAAAATGTTATTGATACATTAGAAGCTAATGTGATTTATTTAAATGAATCTTTAAAAGTTGTTGAAGGTGATATTCACATTGCAGCAATGTCAGGTAGTGAAGCTAAAAAACGTATTCATGAAAATGATGTTGTGATTGTAGGTGGAGATAGAAGTGATGATTTAGAAGAACTTATTTCAGTTAAACCATCTTTAATTGTATTAACTGGTTCTTTAACTGCTGATGAAAATGTTGTAAAAAAATGTGAAGAACAAGGAATTTCAATTATTTCTACACCATTTAATACTTATCAAACATCTCAACAAATTGTTCAAGCAATTCCTGTTGAATATGTCATGATCAAAGGAGATATTAAAACTTTCTCTACAGATGATACTTTAGATTATATGAAAGAAGTTATGTCTGAAACAAGATATCGTGGATATCCAGTTATTGATTTAAATAATCGTTGTGTAGGAAGTATTTCTCGTTTTGCTTTATTAAAAGGATTAAGAAAAAAAGTTATTTTAGTAGACCACAATGAAAGAGGTCAATCTATTCCTGGTGTTGAAGAAGCTGATATTTTGGAAATCGTCGATCACCATAGAGTGGCTGATATTCAAACAGTAGGACCATTATTATTTAGAGGAGAACCATTAGGTTCAACAGCTACAATTGTAACTAAAATTTTTGATGAATTAGATGTTGAAATGCCAAGTCATATTGCTGGTTTATTATTAGGTGCGGTTGTTTCTGATACATTATTATTCAAATCACCAACTTGTACACCAGTTGATACTAAGATTGCTAAGAAACTAGCTGAAATTGCAGGTGTTGATATTCAAGAATTTGCAATGGAAATGTTTAAAGCAGGAACATCTTTAGTTGGTAAAACTGTAGATGAAATCTTTAACCAAGACTTCAAAAAATTCAGTTTTGATAACTTACAAGTAGGGGTTGCACAAGTAAACTCAATGGATATTGAAGGATTCTTACCATACAAAAAAGATATGTTAGATTATATGAATAAATTTGCGGAAGATAATAATTTAGAATTCACATTATTATTACTTACAGATATTATCAACGCTAACAGTGAAATCTTTGTTGGTGGACCACGTCCTGAATTAGTAGAAAAAGCATTTAATGTTCAATTAACAGAATGTCAAGGAACATTAGCTGGTGTTATTTCTCGTAAAAAACAAGTAGTTCCAGCAATTACTGCTGTTATGAGTGAATAAGATGAGATTAGATAAATTTTTAAAGGTATCTAGAATTATTAAAAGACGTACTTTATCCAAAGAAATTTCTCAAAGTGAACGTGTTAAAGTCAATGGTAAAGTAGCTAAACCTTCAACAAAGTTAAATGTTGGAGATTTGATTGAAATTGAGTTTGGAAGAACGATATTAACGGTTAAAGTTAAACTTCTTAAGGAACATGTTTTAAAAGATGAAAGTACAATGCTTTATGATATTGTTGATGAAAAAAGAAAAGAAGTAAATGAATAAGCGAATGTCATGAACATTCTCTTTTTTCATATGATGTAGAGGAGGGATATTATGGATAATCAAATACATTTTGAACAAACACCTTATCATCATGTGTATTTAAAAGATCGTAAGACATTGGAACTTACAGGCATTAAAAAAATTGAAAGTTTTGATTCTTTAGAATTTTTAATTGAAACATCTTTAGGATATTTAAATATTAAAGGTAGCGATTTAGCACTTGTGCGTTTTGATCAAGAGAAAAAAGAGGTCAGTATTAAAGGAAATATTGATGCGATTTCTTATTTATCGAATAAAAGAACAACAAAGAGTAAAGATAGTGTTTTAAATAAATTATTGAAATAATGGATTTAATTACACAAATACAAGGAATAGGGTATTCTTTTGTATACGGGATTATCTTTACCTTTGTATATCATTTTATTTATAGTCATCTCATCAAAATTAAAATCAAATTTATTTATTTTATTATGCAATGTTGTTTTGGTATTATTTTTGCTGCAATCTATTTTATAGGCTTATTAAAAATCAATGAAGGTATTTTAAGAGCGTATTTTTTAGTGAGTGTTTTGGCGGGATATGTTATTTATCAAAATTTGATGCATGAAAAAATGTATATTATGATCGTTAAAATAAACCAAAAATTAACACGACTATTTAAACCTGTGCGCTTTGTTTTTTTGAAGTTTGATGGTATAATAGGGTCTATAAAAAAGAGGGTGAAAAGATGACAAAAAAAAGACTAAAAAAAGTGTATAAACCAATGGCTTATCTTTTTATTGGATGCTTTTTAATATACATCTTATTATCTCAAGCCATGTCTGTTTTTTCAAGAACAGCAGAAATTGACAAACTCGAAAAAGAAGTCGCAATAGTAAAAAAAGAAAAGAAAGATTTACAAAATGAAGTAAGTCTTTTAAATGATGATGATTATGTGACACGTTATGCAAGAGAAAACTATGTTTTCACAAAAGATGGGGAACAAGTTGTCATCTTACCAGATATAGATCAAGAAAAATAAGCAGAGATTGCTTATTTTTGTTTTAGGAGATTTTTTATGATTATTAAAGAAGAAATGTATATTCGTTCATTGAAAAGAAAAAGACATATTGATATTTATGTACCTGATGATTATCAATCAGCTAAAAAAAGATATCCTGTGTTAATAATCAATGATGGTCAAAATGCTTTTTTTGATGAACAATCTTATATAGGAAAAAGTTGGGGATTTTTAGAAAGTGTACGGGAGCTGAAATTAGATGTGATTTTAGTAGCTATCTACTGTAATTTTGAACCTTTAAAAAGAGAAGATGAATATGGTCCTTGGGTCATGAATCAAGAATTTTCAAGAGAATATGATACTCATAGACTCGTAGGAGGAGAAGGAAATGCTTATGTTACTTTTTTGACAACGCAATTAAAACCTTATCTAGATCAAAACTTCCCTACTAAAATAGATGATTATGGTATTGTAGGAAGTTCAATGGGAGCTTTGATTTCATTTTATGCTTTTTTAAAATATCCAACGATTTTTAAAAAATGTGCTATTCTTTCAACAGCTTTTTGGATTTATGAAGAAGAGTTTGTAAGGTTATTGAAAGTTAGTTCAATAAGTCATAATATGTTGTATATGGACGTTGGTGGTCAAGAAGAAGATGAAAGATATATTCCAAGTAATCTTCATTTAAAGAAATGTATTGAAGAAAAAATTGATCATTTTCAATATCATTTCTTTCCAGAGGGAAGACATAGTGAATATGATTGGTCACAAAGAGTGCCACTTTTTTTAAAGATGTTTTATAAAGGAGAATAAGTATGTATCGTTTAATGTTTTCAGATTTAGATGAAACTTTATTAGTAAATCATCATGTACCAAAAATGAATCAAGAAGCTATTTTAAAAGCAAGAGAACAAGGTTTAAAGTTTGTTCCTTGTACAGGAAGAGCTTTTAATATGATTCCAGATATTTTAAAAGAAATAGGTACATATGATAAAGCAGGAGAATATTCACTTTGTTTTAATGGAGGCCTTATTGTTGAAAATAAAGATAATAAAGTTCTTCATTTTAAAGGATTAGATTTTAAACAAGCAAAGGAAATATTTGAAAATGCAAGAAATTTAGATGTTTGTGTTTTAGTTTTTACTTTAGATTGTTGTTATATTTTTCATGCAGATGAAGATGAAATTCAAAGAAAAATTGCACAAAAAGCAAAATTTAAAGTAATCGAAGATTATGATATTGATTTTCTAAAGGATGAAAAAATTGCAAAGATTCTATATGAAAAAAGAGATATGGATTATTTAAAACAACTTGCTAAAAAATTACCTGAAAGTATTCAAGAAACATGTAGTATTGCATTTTCTAGTGGACGTTATTTAGAAATGAATACCAAAGGTGTTGATAAAGGTTATGGGATGCGTTGGTTAGTAAATTATCTAGGATATGATATGGATGAAACGATTGGTATTGGAGATAATTATAATGATGTAGAAATGATTAAAACAGCTAAACTTGGTTGTGCAGTGGCTTGTGCAAGTGATGATATTAAAGAACTTGCTCAATATGTGACACAAAAAGATTATGATGAAGGGGCTGTTAAAGAAGTTATTGAAAAATTTGTATTAGGAGAAAATCATGAATAGATTTAAGACCATTGTTGAAATAGAATCACAAAAAGAATATTATCAAAAACTACATCAAGTTATTGAAAAAGAATATGAAACCAAAACGATTTATCCACCTAAAAAACAAATCTTTAGAGCCCTTAATTTATGTGACTTTGATGATGTAAAGGTTGTTATTTTAGGACAAGATCCTTATCATGAACCTCATCAAGCCAATGGACTTGCCTTTTCAGTTACCAAAGATGTGCGTATACCACCAAGTCTTGTGAATATTTATAAAGAAATTCATGATGATTTAGGACTTCCTATTCCTAACCATGGTGATTTAACTTATTGGGCTAAACAAGGTGTTTTGTTACTTAATAATGTTTTGACTGTTGAAAGAGGAAAAGCAAATTCTCACAAGGGATTAGGTTGGGAAACTTTTACATTGAATATTGTACGTTATTTAAATGAAAGAGAAAAACCACTCGTTTTTATTCTTTGGGGAAAGAACGCAATCGAAAAGAAAAAATACATTGATTCTAGACATTTAGTACTTACAAGTGTGCATCCTTCACCACTTTCAGCATATAGAGGTTTCTTTGGTTCAAGACCATTTTCTAAAACAAATGAGTTTTTAATTAAAAATGGAATGACACCTATTGATTGGAGTATTCCCAATGTTTAAAACAATTGATGAAGCTTTGAATTTTATTGAATCACAAAGAATGAAACGTTCTTTTAAAGAGTTTCAAGAAATTATAAAAAGGTATCATCTACCTGTTGATTTAAAAAATGTTATTCATGTAGCAGGAACAAATGGAAAAGGCTCAACAGTGACTTTTATTAAAGATTTACTAGTAAAACAAGGCTATCATGTAGGAACGTTTACATCACCTTATATTATTAAACATAATGAAAGAATTTCGGTAGATGGAAAACCTATTCCTGATGAAGAGTTGTTACGATTAGTCAATGACTTATATCCAATAATAGAAAAAGAACATCTTTCGATGTTTGAAATAGATACAATAATCATGCTTAATTATTTTCATGAATTAGATTTAGATTATCATGTGATTGAATGTGGGATTGGTGGTTTGAATGATAAGACAAATGTCATTCAAAGTCAGGTAGCTGTTATTAGTAATATTGGTTATGATCATCAATTTATGTTAGGAGACACTTTGTTAGAAATAGCCAGGCATAAAGTAGGTATTGTTAAAGAAGGGGTCCCTTTATTTACAACTGAACAAAATAAAGAAATATTAAGTTATTTTAAAGATTATTGTACAAAACATCAAAGTACTTTTTATCCTTTACAAGTAGAAAAACAATATCAGTATCCTTATCATCTACATTTTCATCAAAAAAAATATGTATTACATTTACCAACATATCAAGTAAGTAATTTAACGCTTGCTTTAAATGTTGTTGATTATCTTTGTGATTTAAATGATGAAGATATTCAAGCGGTGATCGATGATTTTAAATGGCCTTGTCGTTTTGAACAATTTGGACATCTTTATTTAGATGGTGCTCATAATATCAGTGGAATAGAGGCATTGATTCAAACAATCAAAGAAAGAAAGTTAGAAGATGTTGGAATTGTTTTTAGTGCTTTGATGGATAAAGATTGTCAAAAGATGTTAGATATGTTGAAAGAATTTGATGTTGTGATTGCTGATTTTGATGATGAAAGAAGTCAAGGAGGACATATTCCCTATCAAAAAGCTATTGAAATAATGAAGGCTAAACATCAAAATATTGTTGTAACAGGATCATTACATTTTGTATCAACAGTACGAAAATATGTAATAAGTGCGTAAGCACTTATTTTACTTTATATTGATAATCTAAAGGCTCATCAAATTCTGCCCATAATAAATAAACAAGTAATAACATTACTGTTTTACCAGTATCAGTTACGATAATAAAATGATCTCTACCAGCTTGTTGCAATGTTCCTGTATAAATCTTATCATTCCATGTTTTAGAACCGGTATAACTAAAATAGAATGTTCCTTTTTTACCAACGTTAACACGTAAGATGTTTTCAACGTATGTTTGTTCTACGGGTTGAGTAGGGGGAACAGTTTGTTGCCTGGTAAGATTTTCATTATCATCTTCTTTTACTAAGTAAGGGTTTAAATCATCAAAATAATCCATAGAGACCTCCTATAAGTCACAATTATCTTTTAACCCTGGGTTATAAAAACAATGTTTTTTATATCTTCCAGATAGTCTTCCATAAAACGTTTCTGGACAATCAACATTTGTGCCAGGATTTTTAAACCATAAGGCGTTCGTGGCGGGTTCATTTCGATAGCCATTAATACATCTTAAGGCAATGTCTTTTTCATTTTGACTCACAGGTTCATTAAATAGCGGTTGTCCTACTCCAGCAAATTGATTTGTCTGATAGACAACTTCACTAATAGTTCTGACATTTCTAAAAATGTCACAATTTGCGACAACACGATTGACAATGACATTTCCTACAAGGAGCATGCCTTCTTCGCCCTCTCCTAAAGCTTCAGATTTTATCAATCTCGCCAATAATTCGACTTCTTTTTCGGTATATGAAATTCGAGCCATGTTTTCACCTCAAAATAATTTATGATTATCCTTTAAATTTATGTCAAAAAAGGAGTACAATAATATTACCCTAAGTATTTGATCTATTATTGCTTAAAAACTTAAATAATTCCGTGAATTATAAAGTGAAATATGATAAAATAGAGATGTAGATTAAAGCGCTTACATTTTGTATAGGAGGAGTTAAAAATGGGAAAAGAAATTGTCGCTATGATTTTAGCTGGAGGGCGTGGAACACGATTAAAAGAACTTACAGCAAAAGTCGCAAAACCGGCAGTTCACTTTGGGGGGAAATATCGTATCATCGACTTTCCACTAAGTAACTGCGCAAATTCAGGTATTGATATCGTAGGTGTACTTACACAATATGAATCAGTTTTACTTGGAACTTATGTTGGAGCTGGAACTAAATGGGGATTAGATGGAGCTAATTCTTTGGCTGCTATTTTACCAGCACGTGAAAGAGACGAAGTAGGAGCCACTTGGTATGCAGGTACTGCAGATGCCATTTATCAAAACTTAGATTTCTTAGATCGTTATGATCCAGAATATGTTTTGATTTTATCAGGAGATCATATTTATAAAATGGAATACGATCAAATGTTAGAAGCTCATAAACAACGTGGTGCAGATGCTACAATTGCAGTATTAAATGTATCACTTAAAGAAGCGAGTCGTTTTGGTATTATGAATGCTCATGAAGATGGAACTATTTATGAATTCGAAGAAAAACCAGAACACCCAAAATCAACTCTTGCATCTATGGGTATTTATATCTTTACTTATAAACAATTACGTAAATATCTAGTAGCTGATGCAAAAGATAAAGATAGTAAACATGACTTTGGTATGAATATCATTCCAGCAATGTTAAATGATAATAAAAAGCTTTATGCTTGGGAATTTGATGGATATTGGAAAGATGTTGGTACTGTAGATAGTTTATGGGAAGCTAACATGGATTTACTTAAAGATAAAGATTTAGATTTATATAATATCAAAAAAGATTGGAAAATCTATACTGAAGACACTTTAGGAAAACCTCAAATTATCGGTGAAAAAGCAGAAGTTAAAAACTCTCTTGTTACTCAAGGATGTATGGTTAACGGAACTGTTGAAGGATCTGTTTTATTCAATAATGTCAATGTTGGAGAAGGCGCAAAAGTTGTTGACTCTGTATTGATGCCTGGTGTTCTTGTAGAAGAAGGGGCAGAAATCTATAAAGCCATTATTGATGAAAATGTAGTTGTTAAAGCTGGAACTGTCATTAATTCAGAAGCTAAAGAAGTTGAATTAGTGAGCGATAATAGTAGATAAGAGGGGGAAGTAAAGATGGCAAAAGTTATTGGTTTAGTAAACTTACATTCAGATATAGAATTTACGGGATTAACAGAAAGAAGACCAGTGGCCTCTGTAAGCTTCCTTGGTCGTTATGGAATTATTGACTTTGTTTTATCAAATATGTCAAATTCTAAAATAGATGCAATTGGGGTTATGATTCAAAAGAAACCACGTTCTTTATTTAAACATTTAGGAAATGGTAATTCTTGGAACTTTAACCAAAAAGCTGGTGGTGTTTCATTACTTTATAATGAAAAATACGCTAACGATCCTAAATACAATCATGATATTAACAACTTAGTTGAAAATATTCATTTCTTAGAAACAAGTAATGCAGATTATGTTGTGATTGCACCTGCTCATATCGTTACAACAATGGATTATAATGATGTGATTACAGCTCATGAAAAATCAGGAGCATCAATCACAATGACTTATCGTAAAGCAAAAGATGCAGATGTTGCTTGGGTTGGTTGTGATGTTTTAGAAATAGATAAAGATGGTTTATTAACTGGTAAAACAATTAACAAAGGTACAAGAAAAAGACAAAATATTTCATTAGAAACTTATGTAATCAATAGAAAAGAATTATTAGAAATCATGAAAAAGGCACATAAGATTTCTGCTTTCTATGATTTAAAAGATATTCTAGGATATTTATGTGATGAAAAACAAATTCATACTTATGAATATAAAGGATATGCTAGATGCTTAGATTCTACAGAAGCATACTTCAAATATTCATTGGAAATGTTAGATATTGATATTTCATCACGTGTATTTAAATCAAATTGGCCAATTTATACAAATACAAACGACACACCTCCAACAAAATATTTAGAAAACGCTAATGTTAAAAAATCGTTCGTAGCTAATGGTGCAGTAATTGATGGAACTGTTGAAAATAGTATTCTTGGACGTGAAGTTACAATTGGAAAAGGTGCAGTTATTAAAAACTGTGTTATCTTCTCTGGATCTAAGATTGCTCCTGGAGCAGTATTAGAAAACGTAATTATTGACAAACGTGCAAAAGTTGAAAAGAAATTAGAATTAAAAGGAACAGAAACAAGTCCACTTTATATTAAAGAAGGAGACCGTGTTTAATGAGAGTTATGTATGTTGCCAGTGAAGCGACTCCTTTTATCAAATCGGGTGGTTTAGCTGACGTTATTGGTTCATTACCAAAAGAAACAGCAAAAAAAGATGTTGAAAGTATTGTTGTTATTCCTAAATATCAAGATATGAAATTTGTTGATCAAATTGAATATGTAACAAATTTTGATATCTATATGGGATGGAGAAAACGCTATTGTGGTATATTTAAAGCTGAAGTAGATGGTGTAACTTTCTATTTCATTGATAATGAACAATATTTTGGTAGACCAGGATTATATGGTTATGATGATGATTATGAAAGATTTGCATTCTTTGATTTTGCGGTTCTAGAATTAATTAGTCATTTAAATATTAAACCTGATGTTTTACAATTAAATGATTGGCAAACAGCAATGATTGCAATGCTTTATAAAGAAAGATATTGTTATTATGATTATTATCAAAATATTAAAATTGTATTCACAATTCATAATATTTTGTTCCAAGGAAAAGCTGATCCAAAATTATTGGAAGAATACTTTGCGTTAGATAGTTATTTATATTATAACGGGAACTGTCGTAATGATGGATGTTTAAATATGATGAAAGCGGCAATTTTCTACAGTGATGTTATTACGACAGTGTCTCCGACTTACGCTAAAGAAATTTTAACTGATCAATATGGTGAAGGATTACAATCTATTCTTGAAATGAGAAAACATGATTTATATGGTATTTTAAATGGTGTTGATTATGATGTTATCAATCCAAGTAAAGATCAAACAATCGTTAAAAAATATTCAGCTCGTTCAGTTAAAAATGGTAAGTTGGAAAATAAATTAGCATTGCAAAGACAAGTTGGATTACCAGAAGATCCAAAAGTTGCTTTAATCGGTATCGTAACAAGATTGACTGAACAAAAAGGATTAGATTTGATTATTAATCAATTTGAAGCGATGTGCCAAAGAAGAGTTCAAATTATTATCTTAGGTTCAGGAGATCATATGTATGAAGATGCTTTAAAAGGTGCAGCATGGGCTCATCAAGATAAAGTATCATTCCAATGTAAATATGACTTTGTATTGTCAAATCGTATTTATGCAGGATGTGATATGTTCTTAATGCCATCATTATTTGAACCTTGTGGTTTGTCACAAATGATGTCATTAAAATATGGAACAATTCCTATTGTTAGAGAAACAGGTGGTTTAGCTGACAGTGTTCAACCATATAATGAATTTGAACAAACTGGTACAGGATTCAGTTTTTCTAACTATAATGCACATGAGATGATGGATACAATTGATTATGCATTGCATACTTTCTATGATTATCCAGATGCATGGGATGCAATAGTGCAACGTGCAATGGCTGAAAAATTAGATTGGGATGCAAGTGCAGAACAATACATTCGTTTATTTGCGTCATTACTTTAAAAATAGAGGAGTATCACTTGGTGGTACTTCTTTTATTATCTTTAAAAGTATTGATAATAAGGGTATTATATGAAATATAAGGGAGTTGTTGACATGAATAAAAAAGGAAACAAAAAGGGTTTACATTAGTAGAAATTATTGTTGTACTTGTCATACTTGCTATACTTGCAGCTATTGTAGCTCCATCAGTATTAGGATATGTTGAACAAGCAAAATAATCTGAACAATTATATTCTGAACAATTATATAAAGTAAGAGATGCATTGATTGCATCACAAACAACTTTGATTAGAACTTATGGGACTGATGGTGAATTTGGTAATGATAATGGCTCTAAAAATGGAAATAAAAAATTAACTAAAGAACAGGCTGCTGATTTAAAATCAAAAGCAGGATTGGAAAAAGTCCATATATATTGATTTTTGGAGCGGGACATACTTCTTATAAAGGAAGTGTAGATGAAGAAAAAATGTATCATGTTTACTGTGCTATCTATCAGGAAACAAAAGATAGTAAGCCATGGTTTTATGATGTAAAATATGGTCTCATAAATATTTATGGTCTAAAAGCGGAGAAGCAAATACTAAAGAAGAAGCGGGGCGTGCAATGTATACAAAGGCTGAAAATGGCATTAACTATAATCGTATGAAAGGTGTAAAGGATTCTACCAAACAAGATGTTAAAGTACAATTGTATTGTGCTTATATTAAAGGTGAATCTAATGCTTCTGATGATGTTCCTGGTTTTTGGAATGATATAAGAAATAAAAGCAATTAATGTCAGTTTAAACTGGCATTTTTTCTTTAAGAACAAAATGGTCTTTTCCATAGAGTTGTCAAAATCAATAAAGTCGTGTAGAATAATAAGAAGACGAGGTGATGATATGAAAAGCATAATAAAATTAATGGTGGTTTTTGTTTGTGTTGTTTCATTAGTTGCTTGTGGGAAAAAAGATACAACTGTTTCAGCAAATAAAGATGGTGTTTTATATGAGGCAGGTGTAGGTGTTTCTTTTTATTATCCTTCTGATTTTAAATTAAGTGAGGGTAATCCAAATGATGGAGTTACACGTTTTACTAAAGAAAATCAAATATTATTTTATAAAGTAGAAGAAAATGAATATGATAATGATACTGATCAATTATCTGAACTTTATAAAGGTGAATTAGAGGCTTCAGAAGTTTCATCATTAAAAGTTAAAAGGCCAGCTTTAGAAAGTGGACTTAAATGTTATGAATATAAGGGAAGTTATGTAAAAACTGGATTGAAGTTTATTCATTTAGTATATTTTGATGATAAGAATACGTATGTTTATGGTTATGAAGCAAATCGAAAAGATTTTAGAAAGAATTTAAAGAAAATGATTGTTTATTTAGAGTCTTTTGCGAAGTCTTCTGGATTGTAAAATAAATATTTTGTGATAGAATAAGGTCAATAAAAAAATTATAGGTAAGAGAAGTATATTGATGATATTTTATAGAGAGGGCATGCTGGTGGAAATTGTCTAAATGATTGAATAGAAATGCACTTACTTGAGTCTTTTGAAAAGAAAGAACGTTGATTGCGTTAAGGTCATGATAAGCATCGTCTATCTGGTGGAAGAACACGGCAGTGTCTAGATAGTGTATGCTTTTTTTATTAGAGGAGGAACATTATGAAATTATTTAATACACTTACAAACAAAAAAGAAGAATTTAAACCTTTAAAAGAAGGTGAAGTAAGTATTTATGTATGTGGACCTACAGTTTATAACTATGTTCATATTGGAAATACAAGACCAATGATTATTTTTGATGTTTTAAGAAGAACATTTGAATATTTAGGGAATAAAGTGACTTTTGTTTCAAACTTTACTGATGTAGATGATAAAATTATTAAAGCAGCTAAACAAGAAGGTATTACTGAAAAACAATTAACTGATAAATATATTAAGGCTTATGAAGATGTTAGAAGAGGATTAAACTTAGAATTTCCTACTTATGCACCTAGAGTTACAGAAACAATGGATCAAATTATTTCTTTTATTCAAAAATTAGTAGATAAAGGTTATGCATATGTTGTTGATGGAGATGTTTATTTTAGAGTTTCTAAAGTAAAGGAATATGGCGAATTATCGGGTATTAAAATTGAAGACCTTGTAGCAGGTGCAAGTGAACGTGTTGAAGATAAAGGTGTTAAAGAAGAAACAACTGATTTTGCTTTATGGAAGAAGACAGATGAAGGTATTCAATTTGATAGTCCTTGGTCAAAAGGTAGACCAGGATGGCATACAGAATGTGTTGTTATGATCAATGATATTTTTGAAAATGGGCGTATTGATATCCATGGTGGAGGTCAAGATTTAAAATTTCCACATCATGAAAATGAAATTGCTCAATCAAGAGCTTTAAATGGACATCCTATTGCAGATACATGGATGCATAATCAAATGATCAATATTAATAATGAAAAGATGTCTAAATCTTTAGGTAATGTTGTTTGGGCTAAAGATTTAATTGTAGAACTTGGATGCAATGTTTATAAATGGTTTATGTTATCAAGCCATTATAGAAATCCTTTAAATATGACAAATGAGATTATTGAAGGTGTAAAAAAAGAAGTAGCTAAAGTAGAAAACGTTTTAAAACAAACATCTCTTTATGTACAAGTAAATCATCTTGATGGTGATGACTTTAATAAAGACACTGTTGATCATATGGTAGATGCTTTAGCTGATGATTTGAATACTTCTTTAGCTTTAACTGAAATTTTAAATCAAGTTAAAGTATTAAATCAAGCAATGCGTGTTAAAGAAAAAGACAATACTTTAATTTTAAAAGAATATAATACTTTACTTAAGATGACAGATGTCATTGGATTTGTTTTTAAACCAAAACAATTAGATGAAGATGAATTAGAATTATATTCAAAATGGTTAGACGCTAAAGTTGTTAAAGATTTTGAAAAAGCTGATCAATATCGTGCAGAATTAATTCAAAAGGGGATTATTTAATGAATCCAGATTTTATCAATCCATTAGTTCTTGCTTATTTAGGAGATAGTGTTTTAGAACTTTTAGTTAGAGATTATTTAGTAAAAGAAAGTGAACTAAAAAAAGTAAATGAGTTGTGCCAAGAAGCAACTCATTTTGTTAGTAGTTTGTCCCATGAAAAATTTATTTTACATTTATTAGAAACTGATTTTTTAACTGAAGAAGAAGTTGGTATTTTTAAAAGAGGGAGAAATACAAAAACTTCTAAAAGAGATACTAAAGAACATCGTTATTCAACAGGATTTGAATGTTTAATAGGACATTTATATTTAAATGAATGTAAAGATAGAATTTATGAGATATTTGATGAATTCAAAAGATATGTAAATGAGACAAATTTGAGACAAATTTGAGACGAAAAATGGAGAAAAATATGAAACAATATATATATGGAAAGAACCCTATCATGGAGGCGTTAAAGGGTGCAAGTGTTTATAAGATTTATATGTTAAATGGGCATAAGGATCCTAAAATTTTTGATATTTGTAAAAGAAATCAAATTCCATTAGAATTTGTTGATAAAAAAGAATTTGATAAGAAGGTAGGAAAGGTTGTTCATCAAGGAGTAATGGCCTATATTGAAAATTATCGCTATTATACAATTGATGAAATTTTAAAAGATATTCCTGAAAATAAACAACCTCTATTACTTATGTTAGATGGTTTGGAAGATCCTCATAATCTAGGTGCTATTTTGAGAACATGTGATGCTGTTGGTGTTGATGGTGTTATTATTGGAAAAAATAGAAGTGTTGGATTGAATGGAACGGTTGCGAAAGTTTCAACAGGAGCTATTCATCATGTAAAAGTAGCACAGGTAACAAATTTAACAAGAACATTAGAAGATTTAAAAAAGAAGGCATTTTGGATCGTTGGTTGTGAATTAGAAAACAGTCAAGATTATAGAAGTGTTGATTACAATATGCCTACAGTATTAGTTATTGGTTCAGAGGGATTTGGAATGTCAAGATTGGTAAAGAAAAGTTGTGATATTAATGTTGTTTTACCAATGGTAGGACATGTGAATTCATTAAATGCATCAGTAGCTGCATCTGTTCTTTTATATCAAGTCTATAACTCACGTCATCCTTTATAGTAAGAAAGGAGAGACAAACTATGATAGCGTATAATGAACAAGAATTATTGTATTTATATCATTTAGGTTCTTCAATAGCGTATAAATTGTTGTTAGATGAGTATAAAAATAAAATTGAAATTTTTGTGAAACGTTATTGTAGAGAAACAGCATTAACTTCTGCAGAAGATTATAGTCAAGAGGCGTTACTTGTTTTGATTGGAATTTTTGATCGCTATCGCTATGATAAGAATGCTTCTATAAATACATATTTTTCATATGCGATTAATGATGTATTAAAATTACAAAAAAGAATACTTAATAGAGGTAATAAAATTTCTACGATTTCTTTAGATCAAGAAATCTATGGAAGTAATATGCGTATTGAAAATATTATTGCAGATCAAAAGAGTTATAATAGACCGGAATATCAATTACGGTTAAATGAAAACAAAAGTTATTATTTAAATAAAATAGAAAAAGCAAGCTCTTCACTTGAAAGAAAAATATTTGATTGTTTTATGAAAGGATATAAGAGTAAAGAAATTGCTGAATTGTTGAATATTGATATTCGTTGTGTCTATAATGCGAAATATCGCTTACAAAAAAAGATGGACAAATCTAAATAAGATTGACTATAGCTAGCTTTTATGCTAAATTATAGTGGCATAGAAATGAGTTGATAAGATGAAAGAGAAAATCATTTTAGTGTGTAGTGAATGTTTATCGAGAAACTATACAATGACTAAAAATAAACGATTAAATGTAAAAAGATTAGAATTAAATAAATATTGTAAACGTTGTGGAAAGCATACGTTACATAAAGAAACAAAATAAGGAGGCTATGTCGTGTTTGGTAAAAAGGCGGAAACAGAAGTCGTTGAAGAAGTAGAACATGAATTAAAATTTAAAGAGTGGTTCAATTTAAAAGGAATCAGAGCTGAAATTAAAAATATTCATTGGTTAACAAAAAAAGAATTATTTAATAATTCTTTAACTGTATTAGTGTTTACTTTTGTAATGGGGTTATTCTTCTTTGGTGGAGATGCCGTTGTTGCATTTATATTGAAAGCATTGGGGATGGATTAATTATGGCAGGAATGAATGATGAAGGAAGACAATGGTATGTTGTTTGTACATACAATGGTCATGAAAATAAAGTAAAAGAAAACTTAGAAAAACGTATTGAATCAATGGGATTACAAGATTGCTTATATAATATTATAATTCCAGAACATGTAGAAACAGTTATTAAAGATGGTAAAAAAATCAACAAAGTAACAAATATGTTTCCTGGATATGTTCTTGTAGAAATGGTTATGACAGATGAAGCTTGGTATGTTGTACGTAATACTTCAGGGGTTTCAGGATTCATTGGTTCTTCTGGTGGAGGAGCAAAACCTTTCCCACTTCAAAAACATGAATTAGATCCAATCTTAAAGAATATGGGTATTAGTACTTCAGCAATCGAAATTGACTATGCTGTTGGAGATGAAGTAAATGTTATTTCAGGTCCATTTGCTGGTAAAAGTGGAACTGTTGAATCGATTGATTTTGAAAAAGAAACAGCTAAAGTACTTATTGATTTCTTAGGTAATCAAACACCTATGGAAATTGATTTAGTAGCATTAGAAAAAACATTCTAGACAAATGTATTCACATTTGTCTTTTATATTATGGAGGTAAAGATGTCTAAATTATTTTTCTTTGATATAGATGGTACATTGATAGATTGTAATAAAGGGCTTTATGGTATATCAACAATAAATAGAAATTCCTTTGATCAGTTAAAACAAAAAGGTCATGATGTATTTCTAGCTACAGGTAGATGCAAATGCTTTATTACAGAAGGTGTTATGGATTATCCTTTTAGTGGATATGTCACTTGTAATGGGGGCTATGTAGAATATAAAGGAGATGCTATTTATAAAGCTGTTGTTCCAGCAAAAGCAATAGAAGAAACAATTAAATTATCTAAAGAACATCATTTTAGTTTCTATTTTGAAAGTAGCGATTATATTTATGTCTTAGATAAAAATGACCCACAACATAAAGAATTTGCTAGAGTATGGGGAATGAAAGATGAAACAATTATTGATGATTTTGATCCACAAGAAATTGAAACATATATTGGAATGATCGTTATCAATTCAAAAGAAGATATTCCTCTTTTAGTTGAAACATTATCTCCATATTTTGATATTCAAAGACATCAAACAGGATGTTCGTTTGATTTAACATTAAAAGGTGTTTCTAAAGCTGTAGGAATCCAAAAATTAGTAGATGCACTTCATAAAGATATCAAAGATACGATTGCTTTTGGAGATGGACGCAATGATTTAGAAATGTTAGAAACTGTTGGAACAGGTGTTGCAATGGATAATGCGGTTCCTGAAGCAAAAGCGGTGGCTGATGAAATATGTCCAGATGTCAATGATGATGGAATTACAACATGGTTGAAGGAACGTGACTTTATTTAAAGTGAACTTTTTTGTTATAATGACAAAGGTGATTATATGAAAGAAAAAAATTAACAATGAAAGATATAGATCATAAGCTAAGTCGTGAAATTATAAATACAGCAAAAGCACATGATGTCTCAGTAATCAAATTAGAGCGACTACAAAACATCCGCTCAACGACAAGAACAAGTCGAAAAAACAATCATAGCCTGTATACATGGTCGTTCTATAGACTTGCACAGTTTATAGAATACAAAGCAAAACTGGCAGGCATAGAAGTTGAGTATGTAGATCCAGCGTATACAAGTCAAATTTGTCCGATATGTGGAAGTGTTCATCATGCAAAAGACAGGAATTATATATGCAGATGTGGATATCATACACACAGGGATCTGTTTGGAGCTATAAATATATGCAACTCAACTGAGTATATTGGTAACAGATATACTGCCTAGAGAACTATAGGTTCTGCTCTAGGAGGGGTAATGGCATACCCCTATCTTGCACTGCGACCTATCAGAAATGAACTGGTCAGCCAACAATGTTAGCAGGTAGTAAGAATCCCCTGTCTTAGACATGGGGAGTGTCAAAACAAGAATATTTAGTGAATGTAGTATGTTAGAATGTAATAAAGATCTTGAACTTTATTATTTAGATTCTTTTAAAATAGTACATGAAAAGTAGACTCTTTATAAAAGTCTGCTTTTTAAATTACATTTTTTTGGTGTATTCTTAACAATAAAAAGAGTAAAATAGGCTTTGGAGGTGAGACTATGTTGTTGTTTGGACATAGAGGTTATAGTGATCAATATTCTGAAAATACAATGTTAGCTTTTTCAAAAGCTATTGAAAGCGGATTTGATGGTATTGAAACAGATGTGCATAAAACAAAAGATGGTGTTCTTGTTTTATGTCATGATGAAAAAATCAATCGAACAAGTGATGGAAAAGGTTATATTAAAGATATGACTTATGAAGAGCTTTGTGCATATAATTTTGGAACAAAAGAAAATCCTCAAAGAATTTCTTTGTTGAAAGAATTATTGGAATTATGTAAAGGAAAAAATGTAAAGATCAACTTAGAAATTAAAACAAATAAAATTCAATATCCAGGAATAGAACTAGAAAGCTATCAAATGATCAAAGAAATGGGGATGTTAGATCAAGTTCTCTTTTCAAGTTTTTATGTTGATTCTCTTTATAAATTAAGAGCAATCGATTCATCTTTATATTTAGGTTATCTTTTTGAAGATGATTATGAAAAAAATAAACAATTATGTTTAACACAAAAATTTCATGTACATGCACGTGAAGATTTTCTAGATGAAGATGAGATTGCACTCTTTTTAAAAGCTGGATTAGACATCAATACATGGGGTGTAAAGAACCGTTTTAGATATGCTTATTTTAAGGAAAAAGGTGTCAATATTGTTATTGCAAATAAAAATTTTAAGAAATTAAAAATGTAATCGCCTACGTTATTTTTTTACATCAAACGAGCGATAATGCTTGTTTTTTGTATGTTTTTCATGTAAGATGGTTGTGTACAAATGAAAAATTTCACAATAGTTATGGAGGAAATAAAATGGCAGAAAAAAAACCTGTACAACAAGCTGTCCCAACTGAAGCAGAAACTGATGCTCATGTTGATGACCTTGTAAACAAAGCTTTAAAAGCTTTAGAAGAATTTGAAGATTTTACACAAGAACAAGTAGACTACATCGTTGCTAAATGTTCTGTAGCTGGACTAGACCATCATGGTATTTTAGCTGAAGCTGCAGTTAAAGAAACAGGACGTGGAGTATTTGAAGATAAAGCTGTTAAAAACTTATTTGCATGTGAATATGTTACTAACAATTTACGTCATTTAAAAACAGTAGGGATCATCAATGAAGATCCATTAACTGGTATTACTGAAATTGCTGAACCAGTGGGTGTTGTTTGTGGTATCGTTCCAACAACTAACCCAACTTCAACAGTAATTTTCAAATCATTAATCGCTTTAAAAACAAGAAACCCAATCATTTTCTCGTTCCACCCAAGCGCTCATGAAAGTTCAAAACAAGCTGCTATCGTAATTAGAGATGCTGCTATTGCTGCTGGTGCACCAGAAAACTGTATCCAATGGTTATCAATTAAATCTATGTATGCTACTAATGCATTAATGAATCACCCAGGTATTGCAACTATCTTAGCAACTGGTGGTAACGCAATGGTTAAAGCTGCATATTCATGTGGAAAACCTGCTTTAGGTGTAGGTGCTGGTAACGTACCTGCATATGTTGAAAAAACATGTGTATTACCAAGAGCTGTAAATGATATCGTATTATCAAAATCTTTCGACAATGGTATGATTTGTGCTTCTGAACAAGCAGCAATCGTTGACCAAGAAATCTACAGTGATTTCATGAAAGAAATTAAAAGATTCCATGTTTACTTTGTAAATAAAGAAGAAAAAGCTAAACTTGAAAAATTCATGTTTGGTGCAGAAGCTTATTCAGAAAATGTTGCTCAAGCTAAATTAAATCCAAATGTTGTAGGTAAACCTGCTGAATGGATTGCTGAACAAGCTGGATTCAAAGTGCCTGCTGAAACACAAATTATCTGTGCTGAATGTAAAGAAGTAGGACCAAATGAACCATTAACTAGAGAAAAATTATCTCCAGTATTAGCTATCTTAAAAGCTAAAAGCACTGATGATGGTATCGCTAAAGCAGCTGCAATGGTTGAATTTAATGGTTTAGGTCACTCTGCTGCAATTCATACAGAAGATCATGAAATTTCTAAAAAATTCGGTCATGCATGTAAAGCAATCCGTATCATTGAAAACGCTCCATCAACATTCGGTGGTATTGGATCAGTATATAATGCATTCATTCCATCATTAACATTAGGTTGTGGTTCTTACGGACATAACTCAGTATCTAACAACGTAAGTGCTGTTAACTTAATCAATATTAAGAGAATAGGGAGACGTAATAACAATATGCAATGGGTTAAACTTCCTCCAAAAGTATACTTTGAAAAGAATTCAATTAGATACTTAAGAGATATGAAACATATGGAAAAAGCCATGATCGTTACTGATAGAAGTATGGTAAATCTTGGTTATGTTGAAAAAATCGAAGACGTTATTAGAAGAAGACGTAATCATGTAGATATTGAATTATTCTTTGATGTTGAACCAGATCCAAGTATTGATACTGTAAGAGAAGGGGTAGAATTGATGAGAAAATTCGAACCTGATTGTATCATTGCTTTAGGTGGAGGATCATCAATGGATGCTGCTAAAGTTATGTGGCTAATGTATGAAAACCCAGAAGTTAACTTTGATGATATCAAACAAAAATTCATGGATATCAGAAAACGTGCTTTCAAATTCCCTGAATTAGGTAAAAAAGCAAAAATGATCTGTATCCCAACTACATCAGGAACTGGATCAGAAGTTACTCCTTTCGCAGTTATCACTGATAAGAAAGAAAACAAAAAATATCCATTAACTGACTATGCTTTAACACCAACTATCGCTATCGTTGACCCTGAATTCGTAATGTCATTACCAGGAGCAATCGCTGCTGATACAGGTATCGACGTATTAACTCATGCGGTTGAAGCTTATGTTTCAATCTTAGCATCTGACTTTACTGATGGATGGGCTAAACAAGCTGTTAAATTAGTATTTGAATACTTAGAAGAATCAGTTAAGAAAGGTACTCCAATTGCTAGAGAAAAAATGCATAATGCTGCAACTATCGCAGGTATGGCATTCGCAAATGCATTCTTAGGAATGAACCACTCATTAGCTCATAAGATTGGTGGAGAATGGCATATTCCTCATGGTAGAACAAATGGTATCTTATTACCACACGTAATTAGATATAACGGAACTATTCCAACTAAATTAAATATCTGGCCAAAAATTGAAAATTATAAAGCTGATGTTAAATTCATGGAATTAGCTCAATTAATCGGATTAAATCCTAAAACTCCAGCTGAAGGTGTTGAAATGTTCGCTGATGCTTGTGAAGAATTATGTCACAAAGTAGGTGTTGTATCTAACGTAGAATCTCAAGGTATCTCAAGAGAAGCTTGGGAAGAATCAGTTCATAGAATTGCTATGAATGCTTACGAAGATCAATGTACACCAGCTAACCCTAGAATGCCTATGGTTAAAGATATGGAAGATATCTTACGTAAAATTTACGATTACAAAAATAAATTTGATAAATAATAGTTAAGGTAGGCATGTCCTACCTTTTCTTTTACCTTAAGAGAAAGTTCATAATGAATTCATATAGAATTGTTATATTAATCATGTCTGATGAAGACAATATAATAAACAAGTATAAGTGACCCCTCTCCCAAAAAATCACTTATACGCAAGGAAAGGAACGGTGTTCCTTTTTTTGTGTAAAAATAATAAATTTATTATTGCAATAAATATTTAATATTGTTAGAATAAGAAAGGGCAATACAGTGTCTTCCATAGGAAGGCACTTTTTATTTTTATAGATACTAGAGGAGGATAGAAAATGGCTAAATACATATTTGTAACAGGTGGAGTTGTGTCTGGTCTTGGTAAAGGGTTAACAGCTGCATCTTTAGGAAGAATTTTAAAACAAAGAGGACAAAAAGTCTTCATGCAAAAATTAGATCCATATATTAACGTTGATCCAGGAACAATGTCACCTTATCAACATGGGGAAGTATTTGTTACTGCAGATGGGGCAGAAACAGACTTAGACTTAGGACACTATGAAAGATTTATTGATGAACAATTAAATAAAAACTCATCAATTACAACAGGTAGAATTTATAGTAACGTTATTTCAAAAGAAAGACGTGGAGATTATTTAGGAGCTACTGTACAAGTTGTTCCTCATATTACAAATGAAATTAAAGAAAGAATTTATGCAGCGGCACGTAGTTCTAAAGCGGATATCGTCATTACTGAAATTGGTGGAACAACAGGAGATATCGAAAGTTTACCTTTCATTGAAGCTATCCGCCAAGTAAGATTAGATTTAGGATATGAAAATACTGTTTATATTCATACAACTTTACTTCCATACATTGGAGCAAGTCATGAAGTAAAAACAAAACCAACACAACATAGTGTTAAAGAATTAAGAGGTTTAGGTATTCAACCAGACTTTATTGTTTGTCGTAGTGAACATCATATTGAAAAAGAATTAAAAGATAAGATTTCATTATTCTGTAATGTACCAACACAAAATGTTATTTCAAACTATGATGTAGAAAACTTATATGAATTACCACGTATGTTATTAGATCAAAAAATGGACGATTTAGTATTACAACATTTACAAATCAATGCACCAGCGGCTCATATGGATGAATGGGATGCATTAGTTAACCGTGTTAAAAACTTAAATCAAGAATTAAATATTGCGTTAGTTGGAAAATATGTTCAATTACCGGATGCTTATTTATCAGTTAACGAAGCTTTAAGACATGCAGGATATTATGTAAACAGTGTAGTTAATATTGATTTTATTAATTCAGAAGAATTAAATAAAGAAAATGTAGCAGAAAGATTAAAAGATGCTGATGGTATTATCGTTCCAGGTGGATTTGGTGATCGTGGTATTGCTGGTATGATTGATGCCATTGAATATGCACGTACTAATAAAGTTCCACTTTTAGGTATTTGTTTAGGTATGCAATTAATTACCATTGAATATGCTAGAAATGTTTGTGGTATTAAAGATGCTAACTCATTAGAATTTGATGAATTATGTAAGAATCCAGTGATCAATTTAATGTCTGACCAATCTTTAGAAGATATGGGAGGTACACAAAGATTAGGTGATTATGAATGTCAATTAAATCCAGGGACACATGCTTATCGTCTTTATGGAAAAGAAATGATTAAAGAAAGACATCGTCATAGATATGAATTTAATAATAACTATAAAGATGTTTTAGTTGAAAATGGTTTAAAAGTTGCAGGATTTAACCCAGAAAGAAACCTTGTAGAAATTGTTGAGTTAGAAGATCATCCTTACTATGTAGGATGTCAATTCCATCCAGAATTTACTTCAAGACCAAACCGTGCACAACCTTTATTCCAAGGTTTAATTTCTGCAGCACATGATCGTAAATATAATAAATAAAAAAGCAATATCGAAAGATATTGTTTTCTTATACAAAAAAGGAGATTGTCGAGGCAATCTCCAAATTTTTATTTCTTAGGTAATTTAAATGAGCTCTTTAATGAAACGATTCTATTAAATACAAAATGATCATCTGTAGAATCTTTTGTATCAATACAGAAATATCCATTTCTTACAAATTGGAATGAATCACCAGGTTTATATTTTTCAATAGCTGGTTCAACATAACAATCTTCAATAACAGTTAATGAATTAGGATTTAAGTTTAAAGATCCATCTTCATTATAAACACCTTTTTCTTCATCAACTAAGTTTTCATATAAACGAGCTGTTACTTTTTTACAATGATGAACAGGAACCCAATGAATTGTTCCTTTTACTTTTCTACCTGTAAATCCTGTACCATTTTTAGTAATAGGATCATAAGTACAATGAACAACTGTTACTTTTCCATTTTCATCTTTTTCAAAATCAACACATTTAACGAAATAAGCATTCATTAAACGAACTTCATTTCCTGGGAACAATCTAAAATATTTTTTAGGTGGTTCTTCCATAAAGTCATCACGATCAATCCATAATTCTCTTTCAAATGGAACTTTTTCATAACCTAAATCAGGATTTTCCATGTTGACCATCGCATCTAAATATTCTACTTGTCCTTCAGGATAGTTATCGATAACTAATTTAATAGGATCTAAAACAGCCATCACACGAGGTGCTTTAGGTTTTAAATCATTACGAATACAATATTCTAACATTGCATAATCATTTGATGAGTTACTTTTTGTAACACCAACTAATTCCATAAAAGATTTAATGGATTCTGGTGTAAATCCTCTACGTCTTAATGCTGCAATTGTCACTAAGCGAGGATCATCCCAACCATCAACGATTCCTTCATCTACTAAGCGTTTAATATAACGTTTTCCTGTAATAACATTTGTTAAATAAAGTTTTGCGAATTCAATTTGTTTTGGTGGATGTTCATAACCAATTTCTTGAACGACCCAATCATATAAAGGACGATGATCTTCAAATTCAAGAGTACAAATTGAATGAGTAATTCCTTCAATGGCATCTTCAATTGGATGAGCAAAGTCATACATTGGATAAATACACCATTTATCTCCTGTATTATGGTGTGTCATTCTGGCAACACGATAAATAATAGGATCACGCATATTGATATTGGATGAAGCCATATCGATTTTAGCTCTTAATACTTTTGATCCATCTTCAAATTCACCATTTTTCATTCTTTCAAATAAATCTAAGTTTTCTTCAATAGAACGATTACGGTATGGAGAATCTTTACCGGGTTCTGTTAAAGTACCACGGTATTCTCTAATTTGTTCAGGACTTAAATCACAAACATAAGCTTTTCCTTTTTTGATTAAAAGAACAGCAGCTTCATACATTTGATCAAAATAGTTTGAAGCAAATTTGATATCACCATCATATTTAGCACCTAACCATTCTACATCTGAAACAATACTTTCGACGAATTCTGTTTTTTCTTTCATTGGATTTGTATCATCGAAACGTAAATTAAATGTTCCGTTATATTTTTTAGCTAATCCATAATTTAATAAGATTGATTTAGCATGACCAATGTGTAAATAACCATTTGGTTCAGGAGGAAAACGTGTCGCAATTTTTGTATATTTTCCTTCCGCTAAATCTTGATCTATAATTTTTTCAATAAAATTTTTACTTACTACTTCTTCTTTATCCATAGGAAGTCCTCCCATAATTTTTATATGTTTTAGTTTACCATATTTTCCTTGATTATAAAACATCCAATACTTCATAAATTAGAAAATATGTGCTAGAATGTTTGCGGAAGGTGATAACATGTTTAGAATAGGACAATCGATTGATATTCATCAATTAGTAGAAGGAAGAGATTTATATATTGGTGGTGTAAAAATTGACCATGATAAAGGTTTATTAGGACATAGCGATGCAGATGTTTTATTACATGCCATTATTGAAAGTATTATTGGGGCATTAGGTCTTGGTGATATTGGAAAACATTTTCCAGATACGGATCCTCAATATAAAGGAATTTCTTCAATGGTTTTATTGGAACATTGTTATCAACTGATGGATAAAGAAGGTTATGAAATCAATAACCTTGATAGTATTATTATGTGTGAAGCACCTAAGATGGCTCCACATATTCAAAAAATGAGAGAAAATGTCGCAAGTAAATTACATTGTGACATTAGCCAAATTAACATTAAAGCAACACGTGGAGAAAAACTTGGTTTTGTCGGCAGACAAGAAGGAATGGTAGCTCAAGCGGTTGTATTATTAAGGAAAAAAGGAGTATAGAAATGGCAAAAGTAAGAACAAGATTTGCACCTAGTCCAACTGGATATATGCATATCGGTAACTTAAGAACAGCATTATATGAATATTTAATTGCTAAACATGATCATGGAGATTTTATTTTAAGAATTGAAGATACTGATCAAGAAAGAGAAGTTGAAGGTGCTGTTGATATGATCTATAAAGTTATGGATCAAACAGGATTAGGTTATGACGAAGGACCTAATAAACCAGGAGAAGTTGGACCTTATGTTCAATCTGAAAGATTAGCTATTTATAAAGAATATGCTGATAAATTAGTTGAATTAGGGGGAGCTCATTATTGTTTCTGTGATGAAGAAACAATCAATAAGGCAAAAGAAGAATCTGATAATGAAGAATTAGGATATATTGATCCTTGTAAACATCTTTCTTTAGAAGAAGCAAAACAAAGAATCGCTAATGGTGAAAAATATGTTGTAAGACAAACAATTCCAAGTACTGGAATTACTTCTTTTGAAGATGAAGTTTATGGGCATATTGAAGTAGAAAATGCAGGACTTGCTGAAGGGGTTTTATTAAAAAGTGATGGTTATCCTACATATAACTTTGCGAATATCGTAGATGATCATTTAATGAACATCACTCATGTTGTAAGAGGAAATGAATATTTATCTTCAACACCTAAATATAATTTAATTTATCAAGCATTTGGATGGGATGTACCATCATATATTCATTGTCCACCTGTTATGAAAGATGAAAAACATAAATTATCTAAACGTAATGGAGATGCTTCTTATCAAGATTTAATTAATAAAGGTTTCTTAAATGAAGCAATCTTAAATTATATTGCTTTACTTGGGTGGTCACCTGAAGGTGAACAAGAAATCTTCTCATTAGATGAATTAATTGAAGCATTTGATGTTAAACGTATTTCTAAATCTGGGGCTATTTTTGATATGAATAAATTAAAATGGATCAATAGCCAATATATTAAGAAATTAGATACAAAACAATTAACAGAATTATGCTTACCATTTTTACAAGAAGCTTATGATTTAAGCGATAAAAGTGAAGCATGGATTGAAAAATTAGTAGAAGTGCATAGAGATCATATTTCTTGTGGTGAAGAAATCGTTGAACAAGTTAAATTATTCTTTGAAGATGAAATTCATTTAGAAGAAGAAGCTATTGAATTTATGAAAGATGAAGCTATTCCAAATACTTTAGCTGTATTTAAATCTAAAGTCGCAGAATTAGCTGAAGAAGATTTTAAACAAGATCAAATTTTTGCTTGTATTAAAGCGACTCAAAAAGAAGCAAAAGCAAGAGGAAAAATGTTATACATGCCTTTACGTATTGCAACAACTGGTATTATGCATGGTCCTGATTTAGCGGCTTCTATGGAATTATTAGGTAAAGAAAAAGTATTAAAAAGATTAGGATAGGAAATTACTCTTATCCTTTTTTATGTTTTTTTTACATAGAGTTTGATTTATGTTGCTTTTTTTGAAATGAAGGCATAATATATTGTCAAAAGTACGGTATTTTTCACAAAAAAGACATAATGAGATGGTATAATAGGTTAGAAAGAGGTGATAACAATGAAGAAGAAAATAATTGGTATTGTTTTAACATTCTTTGTTGTTGTAAGTACTCTTCTAACGATTTTTGCTTTTAGAATAACACCCGTTACTTTAAAAAGAGATACTTTTGTTTATGAATATGGAACACCAATTTCTAATAATCCGGTAGATTATGTCAATGCTAATGCAAATGTTATTAATGAGGTACAATTAAATTTTTCTAATTTAAAAAATGAGATAGGTGTTTATAAAGTATCGGCTTCTTATGCGGGAGTAGAATTTCCATTTTACATTAAAATTCAAGATACAACAAAACCAGTTGTAACTTTAAATCAAGTTGTTTTTAATGTGAATTTAAATGAAGAAATTAGTGCTTTGAATTTGATAGATAAAGTAGAAGATCAATCAGAAGTTATTGCTTATTTTTTAGAGGATGATGGAACAAAAAATACAACTCTTAAATTCACAAAAAAAGGTTCTTATATAGTTAATATTATTGTAGAAGATGTGGTGGGAAATCAAGCGGCTAAATTAAGAGCTAAGATTGTTGTGGGAAGCTTAGGAAATCATCCAACGCTTGAAGGTATTGATGATGTTGAAATTGTTCAAGGAACACATTTTGATATTATGGAAGGTGTTAAAGCTAGTGATGGTAATGGAAATGATATTACACATCAAATTAAGATTTTGAAAAATACAGTCAATACTGAAGAAGTAGGAAGCTATGAAGTTATTTACTCAATTACAAATAGTCAGGGTAATAATATTCAAAGAACAAGAAAAGTAGAAGTGATTAAAAATGAAAGTGAGAAGAAAAAATGAGTGTAACTTTAGCGATGATTGTGATATCCGTAGCCATTTATGTCATTATTAATTTTATAGATCATTCAGATGAAAAATCAGCGTTGGCTATTAAATATGGAGCTTTTTATCCTCCTAAAATAGAATATAAACAAGAGTATTGGCGCTTTTTAACAGCTAATTTTGTTCATGTTGATTTAGTTCATATTTTTATGAATTGTTATGCACTTTATTATTTGGGTGGAACTTTCTTTGAACCTTTTTTGGGAAGTTTAGAATATTTGTATTTAGTATTAATTTCTGGAATTTTTTCTTATCTTATTACTTATATGGCATCTAAAAAAGAGGGACGTTATCAAAATACGATTACTTTAGGTGCAAGTGGTATTTTTTATGGGTTTTTAGGAGCTATTGTGACTTTAGGTGTTGTTTTTCAAGGACCATTTTTAATGGTTTTAAAACAATTTATTCCTGTCATTGCTATTAATGTTGTTTTTACGTTGGCAGATAAAAATATTTCTAAGACAGGGCATTTAGGTGGCTTTGTTGGTGGCGTTATTGCTATGCTAGTGCTTATTGGAAGTGGCTTATGCGTTTATTAATTGATGGAGATGCTTGTCCTGATCGTCAAAAAGTTATTGAACTTGCTTTGCATTATGGAGTAGAAGTTTTATTGTTTATTGATTTTGCACATGTTATTGAAGATGAAAGAATTCAAATAATTATGTGTGAAGTAGGAAAAGATAGTGTTGATCAAATGATTCTTTCTTATTTACAAGAAGGTGATCTATTGATTAGTCAAGATTATGGACTTGCAAGTTTAGCTTTGCTTAAAAATGTAACGATACTTCATGTATCGGGGAAAAGAATTACAGAAGATAATATTAATAATTTGTTGACTTCTCGTTATTTAGGACATCTTTCTAGAAAACAACATAAGCATGTAAAAGGACCTAAAAAAAGGAATTATAAGACATCACAATTCTTTTTAAGAGAATTAGAAAAGATATTTATTGAAAATAAAATAAACGAAGAAAAAGCAATACTAGAATAAACATCTAGCATTGCTTTGTTTTTATTTTCCAGAATCTCCATAGTTTTTAAGCACACGAGCACTTGGATCATCAACATCACAGTTTTCCCATTCTTTATTTGGCATCCAGAAATCTTTGATCCATTTTCCTTGTTGTGGGAAGAATGATTCAAAAATATCTCTATACATTAATGATTCTTTGGTGAAAGGTGTACAATATGAATATTTATCTTTAGCATTTAAAACATCTTCATCACTGTATTTATCTTCAGCTAATTCTTTTAAATAATCTACCATTGAATGACCAACAGCATCAGAAAAAGCTGCTTTTTCTCTAAATAAAATATCGTGTGGTAAATAATCAGTTCCTTCAAAAGCATGTCTTAACAAATATTTTCCTTTATTATAAACATTCATTTTTTTAGCAGGATCAATAGACATAGAATAATCAACAAAATCAAGATCAGCAAAAGGAACACGTCCTTCGAGAGCATGTGCAGAAATACAACGATCGGCTCTTAAGACATCGTACATATAAAGTTCTTTGATTCTTTTACTTGCTTCTTCTTGGAAAGCTTTAGCGTTAGGTGCAAAATCAGTATATTTATAACCAAATAATTCATCTGAAACTTCACCAGTCATAATAACTTTAATATCGGTATTTTGGTGATTATATTTACATAAAATATACATGGCCATACTCGCACGAATTGTTGTAATATCGAAAGTTTCAAGATGATAGATGACTTCTTTTAGATGTTGATAGAGATCTTCTTTATTCATAATAACTTCTGTATGTTCTGTTCCTAAATAATCAGCAACTTGTTTAGCGTATTTTAAATCAATAGGATCACTTTCCATACCGATAGCGAAAGTACGAATAGGTTTATCTGATAATTTTTGACCAATGGCACATACTAAAGAAGAATCTAATCCACCACTTAATAAATATCCAATTGGAGCATCAGACATAAATCTTTTTTCTACGGCTTTTTCAAGTTTCGTTTTTAATTTTCCAGCAATTGTTTCTAAATCATCATCAACGATTGTTTTAGGATCACTTAAATCATTATAACAAACAAATTGACCATCTAAATAATAATGTCCTGGTGGAAAAGGCATAATATCATCACATAAATCAAATAATGCTTTGGCTTCGGAAGCAAAACATATTTGATGTTCTTTTTTACTATAACCATAAAACATAGGTCTAATTCCCATTGGGTCTCTTGCTGCCATTAACTGTTTCGTTTTGTTATCGTATAAAACAAGAGCAAATTCAGCATCTAAATATTTACATAAAATTTCAAGTCCATATTGTTCATATAATGGAATCAAAACTTCACAATCACTACCAGATTTAAAAGTATAGCTACTTTCTAATTTTGTTTTTAATGCTGGATAGTTATATATTTCACCATTACATACAAGTGTATAATCTTTATAAACAAAAGGTTGATTTCCATTTGTTGATAAATCCATAATTGATAAACGGTTAAATCCCCATGTTATTCCATGATCAATTGAGACATGTTGATAATCAGGTCCACGATACGCTGCTTTATCTAAAGCTTTTTGGAAAACCTGTAATTCAAATTCTTCACTTCCAACGACTAAAAAACCACACATTTTAATATCCCCCTTATAATTAAAAAACGCACATAGTGTGCGAGTATCGTGTAACATATAAATCCAAAGATATACATGGTACGGAAAATACTTCAAAGAGTACTCGATACCCGCTAGTTGTAACATAACTAGAGACGTTCTAGCCTACTTGCATTGCTTTCGGTAGACAGCTCGAAGGTGTTCTTCATATTTTCGTTCACTGCTAGTCTTTCACCTTCTACTAGCTCGCTGTTGCTTTGTAAAAATACTACTCTCCTTGTCTTTGCTTTTAACTTGTTTACAGTATAGTATAGTATAGGATTTATAAAAAATCAATAAGAAATAATTAATATGATAAAAAATATTTAATTTTATACAATTATAAAATGTGAATAACTTTTGAGACAAATTTGAGACAAAAAACATAAAAAAATCATGTATAATGTTAATGTCTAGAAAAATATAAATATAGGAGTTTAAAAATGCCAAAAGATATACACATGTTAGTAAGTATGATTAATATGAAATTAAGAGATGATGATATGCAATTATCACATGTTCTTTCTATTTATGATTTGAATGAAACTGAGTTTATGAAAAGATTAGATGAAAACGAATATTTTTATGATGAAAGTACAAATCAAATTAAAACAAAATAATTGTTTTATCAAAGAATAGTGATATAATTATGAATACTTAAACGGAGGGAATTTAAATGTTAAAATTAGAAGATTTTAAAGCAGCTAAAAAAAGAGTTGATGAAGTTATCTTACCAACTCATTTAATACATAGTGATGCCTTTTCTGAAGAATGTGGAAATGATGTCTACATCAAACCTGAAAACTTACAAAAAACAGGTGCTTTCAAAATTAGAGGGGCCTACAATAAAATTATGAAATTAGATGATGAAGCAAAGAAAAAAGGGTTAATTGCTTCTTCAGCTGGAAATCATGCACAAGGTGTTGCTTATGCAGCAAAAAAATTAGGGGTCAAAGCAACAATTTGTATGCCAGCACATACACCATTAATTAAAGTTGATGCTACAAAAGCACATGGAGCGGATGTTGTATTATATGGTGAAGCTTATGATGAAGCTTATGAAAAAGCTGTAGAATTACAAAAAAGTGAAGGATACACTTTTGTTCATCCTTTTGATGATGAAGATGTTATGGAAGGGCAAGGAACAATTGCTTTAGAAATTATGGAAGAACTTCCAGATGTTGATTATATTTTAGTACCAATTGGTGGTGGTGGATTAATTTCAGGTATTGCTTGTGCAGCAAAGCAAATCAATCCATCTGTTAAAATCGTTGGTGTTGAACCAGAAGGTGCAGCGAGTGCCCTTGCCGCAGTTGAAGATGATCAACTTGTTAAATTAAGTGAAGTAAGTACAATCGCTGATGGTACAGCAGTTAAACAAATTGGAGAAACTCCATTTGAATATATTAAAAAATATGTTGATGAAATCGTAACTGTAAGTGATTATGAATTGATGGAAGCCTTCTTATTACTTGTTGAAAAACATAAATTAATTGCTGAAGGATCAGGTATTTTATCATTAGCGGCTTTAAAGAAATTACATTGTAAACGTAAAAAAGTTGTTTCACTTATTTCAGGTGGAAATATGGATGTTATGACAATTTCTTCGATGATCAATAAGGGACTTATTTCAAGAGGAAGAATTTTAACATTTTCAGTACAATTACCAGATATTCCAGGACAATTAGAAGTTGTTTCTCATTTACTTAATGAATGTAATGCAAATGTTATTGGAGTTGAACATAACCAATTTAAAAACTTTGCTCGTTTTTCTGAAGTAGAATTAAGAGTGACTTGTGAAACAAATGGTGAAGCTCATATTCAAGCGATTGCTGATAAATTTAAAGAAAATGGTTATATTATTCAAAAAATTAACTAATCTTATAAACCGCTTAGGCGGTTTTTTATTTTCAATGAGGTGAAGATTATGATTTATAAATATTTTAAAGAGTGTAAAAAATTAATTGTATTGATTACTTTATTAGGCATGCTTATTGGTATGCTTTTTTTTATAACTAAAGATACACCACCAACACTGGTACTAAAAAAGAAAAAAATCAATATTGAATATGGACAAACTTATTATGCTAATTTTAAAGGCTTAGTGGATACAACAGGAATGAGTAAAAAGGAGATTTGTTATTTAAAAAAGAATGTAAGTATAACGGATAATCTTCAAAATGAAGATCAAAAAAGTTATCCAGCAGTAGGAAAATATAAGATTTTTATAAAATATAATAATAAGCTTTCAACGATTCAAATTATTTGTAAAGATACATTATCACCTGTACTAGCATTTCCTAAAAATGTAGATGTTATAAAAGAAAGTGATTTAGAAAGTATTGATTTTAAATCATTGATCATAGCTACCGATTTATCACCATTAAAAGAAATTCAAATAGATACAAGTCAAATCGATATTCATAGAATAGGTGAATATCAAGTAAAAGTATTTGTAGAAGATATTTATAAAAATAGAAGAGAAAAAGAATTTAAGGTCAATGTTACAGAAAATAAACAAGAAACAACTAATTCTCAAAATAATCAAGAAAATAATGTGAATAAGATTGAAAGTGAAAATAATAAACCGAATGAGGACATTACAATCTCTCAATCAAATGAAAAAAATAATGTAAAGGATCATTTAGATAATGATCATCAACAAACAAAGCCCCTACAAACGGTTTATTGGTATGAATGTTACCTTTGTGGATTATATGTTGATTCAAATGTTTCTTTAGAAGATGCTAAAAAGAAGTTTGATCAAACAAAGTGTACAGATGCTATTGAATTTTCAGGAATAGAGTGGAGACATAGTAGATTTCATTATGGAATTAATCATTCTTAGAAAATTGAAGGAGCTAACTATATAAAATTCAAGTGATTTTATGAAAAAGCTTGAAAATATTTAAAAATTTGAGTTTTCAGTTAGAAATGAAAGAGAACATTGAAAAGTGAATAGTGATTTGTAATTTTGGACATGCTGAAAAAGACCTCGAAAGGCCATTTTTAAAATTTTCAAGTGCTATCTTAACAGTTGAGGATCAAACTGTTGATTTGTTTTTAAAAGATGATAGATGATTCTAAGCAGCTTTCTTACACAGTGTCCTTGAGCACAACGATGACCTTTGCCTTGAGAAATCTTTAACTGATAATACTTATTGAACACAGGATTGTGTCTTATTACAGGAAGTATTATCTGATATAGGGTCTTCCTTAAATATTTGGATCCTTTCTTGGTAATAGCTGTATGTTGTGCATTGAACTGACTTGATTCATAGTGTAAAGGAGCAACTCCTGCAAATTTAATGATTTGAGAAGGCTTAGAATAGTTGCTTATATCTCCTAATTCCGCTAGAATAGAAGTACCAGAGAAGTGAGATATTCCTGGTATGGATAGGATAGGAGAGTTATTTTGGATGGAGAACTCTTCTATTTTTTTATCTATTTCAGTTAGCTGTTCTTCAATCAGTTCTATTTGAGCGGTTAAATGTTTTATTTGAATAACTTCCGCTAATGAAGAAATCCCAATAGAAGATATGGCACATTCTTTAAGTCTTTCAGGAGTTAAAGAAATACGATTGCCTCTGCCTTCGATTTCAAAGCATTTACGGATGGTTCTGATATCTGTATTGGCGATATTTTCAGCACTCCCAAACATTTTAAGAATATTCATATAAACAATGCCATATTTAGAATTGAACAGTTTATTGAATTCAGGAAACACGATATCGATACATTTTTGAAGACGATTCTTATAGACATTTTCTTCTTCTTTCAAGTTATGATGATGTCTTGTCAGCTGTTTTTGTTCATAAAGATCAAAGCTGTTGACTTTAGTGATACGATATTGTTTTTTACGCTCAGGAGTATCAAGAACATCACAGATATTGATTGTATCGAGCTTATCATTTTTAGTAATACCACCTTGCATCTTACGATTGAAATCAGTTGTTTTAGGATTAATTAAAGCAACAGTATATTGTAAGTCTAGAAGGTATTTCAACAAAGCAAAATGATAATGTCCCGTATCTTCCATACCAATAAGTACAGAATCTTTCGAGTAAGATTTAATTTTTTGTATTAGGAAATCAAAACCTTCTTTGTCATTAGAAAAAGAAACAGGCTGGGAGATGATCTCACCAGTTTGTTGATCCATGACACAAAAGAAATGTTTGTTTTTTCCAATGTCGATGCCAATTAATTTCATATGTAAAAAATCCTTTCAAAGTAAATTATGTGAAATGGTGTCCACAACACTTAAACCACAAAACCTGGTTCAAAATAGGAATTCAAAGACTCATCTAACTAATCATTGTTTAGGAATAAGGTGTGGTAAGAAACTCCTCAAAGTAGTCGAGCCACAAGGAGTAAAATACAAATCCACATTCACATATTTCAATATTACAGAATACACAAAACGTAATCAATCGCGGATAAATAAGATTGATAGAAAGGAATGTATATTGTAGATGACTACTCAGATGGGTCAATTACAATATACCAGGAGTAAAAGTGAATTGTGTTTATAAGTGGATTTTAGGTCCATAGGCAATCAGAGATTGTCTTTTTTTATTAGAAATTATTTATGATGGAGGAATATGAAATGAAACAGAAAAAAATATTTGATAAAGTTATGAAAATATTTGCAGTTATGGTGTTTATTTTATCTATGTGTTTTTCACAAAAATATGCAAATAATGTCGAAGCATGGGATAATAGTACACCTCATGAATTTACACGTATTAAACAAATTGATTATCCATGGTGGTGGTCTTCTAAAATAGCTAGTGCGAAAAAATGGTCCACTTATATGTGTAAATATGATAATAAATATGCTTATTGTTTAGAAGCAAGTAAAAAATCACCATCAGCTGGGAAATACCCAGCTCAAGTGATTGAAAATAATGAGGCTGTAAGAAAAATTCTTTATTATGGATTTGGAGGACCAGGCTATGATCAAGCAATTAAAGAAATGTATACAGTTGAATTAAATTCTTGTGTTCCTGATGATTTTGGAGAAAAGCATGGTAACTTTGATGATGGTGCTTATTTGTTTACCCATATTTGGCTTTCTTATGCTTATGGCGGAGATTTAATGGGGTTAAACTTAAAAGATTTCAATGCTAAATGGCCAAATGCAGATGGTAATAGTGGTTATGGAGATAATATTTTATGGGGCTATAACTGGTTTATGAATCAACCTGATATTGGTTATGCTTATTTTAGCCCAAGTCAAGATGGTGGAGTTACAGCCTCTTTTAAGGCTGAATTTGATAAGGTAAATAAACTTCAAAAAACAAATACTGTTAAATTAGAAGGAACAAGTCATTCTACCATTCAAGTTCCTTTACAAAATAATGTTACACTATATAACGTAACAAAAGGAACGATGCAAACAGGAGGGACGGCAACTGTAAATGGTGGAGAAAGTTTCTATTTAACAGCACCATGTAAAAATAGTCCAGAAAATTATAAGTCAGGAAATATTGCGGGAAAAGGTTGTGAAATGTTTACTGCATTAGCTATTAAAGATGGTGCAGAAGGAACACAAACAGAAGGTTCATGGAATTTAGATCCTGATGGAAATAAATTAAAATATGAAGTTGAATGGTTGGATTTTGGAGCGTTACGCCTTTCTAAGGTAGATAATACTTCTGAATTTCAAAAAAATTCTAAATTTAGATTAATTTCAACTTCTTATACAGGATATGATGAAACTTTTGAAGTCACAAAAGATGAAAATGGAGATTATGAATTATTTATTGATTATTTACCTGTAGGAACTTATTCACTTACTGAGATTGAATGTGAAGATCACTTTGCACCTGTTGTTGCTAAATGGCAAGTGACAATTGTAAAAGATAAGACAACAAAGAAAATTGTTGTAAATACATTAAGACCAACAGGAACATTAAAACTTCAAAAGAAACTTGAAGACGCACGTCAGGGAGCTGTTGATCTTGCAGATAAAGATATTAAAAAAACAAAATATAAAGTTGTAGCAATGAATGATATTGTTGATACAGTATCCTTGAAAAAATTATATTCTAAAGGGGAAATAATTACTTTAGGAAGTGGAAAATGTATTGTTGATACAAATGATGGTCAAATGATTACTTATTCAAATGGTGTACAAGTTTCAAAAGGAATAATGAATGAAGAAGGAATTATTTCTGTAGATGAAAATGGTCAATTAGAAATGACAGGAATTCCTCTTGGAAAATATCAAGTTGTTGAAGTTTCATGCCCTCAAGGTTATGTTTTAGATTCTACACCTTATGATTTTGAAATTACACAAAAAGATCATACAACAACAATTTATACAAACTCTCATGAACAAACAAATCAAATTACTAAGACAACATTTACTAAAACCGATGTTACTGGTGATCAAGAAGTTAGTGGTGCTAAAATGTCTATTACGGATTTAGAGGGAAAAGTTATTGATGAATGGATTTCATCTAATAAGGCCCATGAAATAGATGGATTAGAAAGTGGAAAAACTTATTATTTAAATGAGGATACAAGTCCAGCAGGATATGTAAAAGCAACGAAAATTGAATTTAAAGTCAATGAAGATGGAAAAATTCAAAAAGTAAATATGAAAGATAAAGTTGTAACAATTTCTAAAGTAACTTTAGGTGGTGAAGAAATTCAAGGAGCTTTATTACAAGTAATAGATGAGGAAGGGAATACAGTTGATCAATGGTATAGTGATGGAAATGAACATCCTGTAAGTGGGTTAGAAGAAGGAAAAACGTATACTTTACATGAAGATTTAGCACCTTTAGGATTTAATTTAGTAAATGATATATCTTTTACAGTTTCTTATGAAAAAGAAAATCAAAAAATAGAAATGATTGATACTTTTGTTAAAGTTTATAAACAAAAAGAAGATGGTAATTTGTTAAAAGGAGCACAGCTTACAGTTGTTTCTACAAAAACAAAAAATAGAATTGATCAATGGATTACAGGACAACATATTTTTGATATTAATGATGTTATGAAGAAAAAAATATTAAAAGGGGATATGTGTCAAGGTAAAAATGAAGAAGGTATTGAATACAAAGTTGTTCCCCAATTAAAATCAAATGATTATTTTTTAATGTTGAAAGATGGAGAAGATGTGACATATTATTGTATAGATATTCAAGGAGATGAGACAGCCCACTTAATACAAGGACTTAATAGTGGGGAAAAATATATTTTAAGAGAAACATTGACACCTTGTGGATATGCAACAGCTAAAGAACAAATTTTTGAAATAAGAGAAAAGAATATTGTTTTAAAAGTTGTTGATGAAGATATTAAAGTGGATATTTCTAAAAAAGACATAACAAATAAAAAAGAATTGTCTGGAGCTCATTTACAAGTGAAAAATGAAGATGGAGAAGTTCTTGATTCTTGGATTTCAACTGATCAAGAACACCGCATTTGTCATTTGGAAGTTGGTAAAAAATATATTTTAGAAGAAACAATGGCACCTTATGGTTATGAAAAGAGTGAAAAAGTCGAATTTGTGATTAAAGATACTGGAGAAATACAAAAAGTCATCATGTATGATCAACCAATTATTCAAGCGATTAAAACAGGTGATAGTTCAAAGTTGAATTATTTTATAATGCTTGGTGCTTTAAGTGGAATTTGTATTTTTTTATGTAGAAAAAGGGATGTTAAATCCCCTAAATCTAAATGATTTCATCAATAAGACCATATTCTAAAGCTTCTAATGGATCTAAGTAGTAATCACGATCACAATCATGAATGATTTTTTCTAATGATTGTTTAGAATTTTCGCTTAAAATAAGTGAAAGTTTTTTCTTTTGTTTGCATATTCTTTTGGCGTTTATTTCAATATCACTTGCTTGTCCTTCTAAAGAGGCAAGAGGTTGATGTATCATTATTTCACTATTTTTTAATGCACATCTTTTTCCTTTGGAACCTGCACTTAAAAGAATAGAAGCCATACTTGCTGCCATGCCACAACAAATTGTGCTGACATCACATGAAACAAAGTTCATTGTATCAAAAATTGCTAGTCCTGCAGAAACACTACCGCCAGGTGAATTGATATACATGTAAATATCATTTTTATTATCTTGTGCTTCTAAATAAAGTAATTGACCAATAATTGAACTTGCCATGGCATCGTCGATAGTTCCTGTAAGTAGAATAATTCTTTCTTCTAAAAGTTTGGAATAGATATCGTAGGCATATTGATGATTTTTATCTTTTTCTATAACGGTTGGTATTAGATGCATAAAATAACCTCCATATGTAATTATAGAAATTAATAATAAAAATTATTCTTTGCGCTGATGAAATAAGTAAAAATTTTTTTAAAAAAATAGTAGAAAATAGTGTAAGCGCTAACGATATGATGAAATGGGAATTATTAGAAAAATAAAGGAAAAATTAATGCATCTTATACAAGAAATCAACGTTGTAATAGTTGCTTTTGTGAAGTTTTTGACTTATAATAATGGCATAAAAGCTATTTACAAGGAGGAATATTAATAAAATGGCAGTAAAAGTAGCAATTAACGGATTTGGACGTATCGGACGTCTAGCATTCAGACAAATGTTTAATGCAGAAGGATATGAAGTTGTAGCAATCAACGATTTAACTAATCCTAAAATGTTAGCACACTTATTAAAATATGATTCAGCACAAGGTAAATATGCATTAGCTGATACAGTAGAAGCTGGTGAAGATTCAATCACAGTTGATGGAAAAGAAATCAAAATCTACGCTAAAGCTAACGCAGCTGAATTACCATGGGGAGAAATCGGTGTAGACGTAGTATTAGAATGTACTGGATTCTATGTATCTAAAGCTAAATCTCAAGCTCATATCGATGCTGGAGCTAAAAAAGTTGTTATCTCAGCACCTGCTGGAAATGACTTACCAACAATCGTATTCGGTGTAAACGAAGGTACTTTAAAAGCTTCTGACACTATCATCTCAGCAGCTTCATGTACAACTAACTGTTTAGCACCAATGGCTAACGCTTTAAATAATTTAGCACCAATCAAATCTGGTATCATGTTAACAGTACATGCTTACACTGGAGATCAAATGGTATTAGATGGACCTCATAGAAAAGGTGACTTAAGAAGAGCTCGTGCAGCTGCAGTTAACATCGTTCCTAACTCAACAGGTGCTGCAAAAGCAATCGGATTAGTAATCCCAGAATTAAATGGTAAATTAATTGGTTCTGCACAACGTGTACCAGTTCCAACTGGATCTACAACTATCTTAACTTCAGTTGTTGAAGGTGAAGTTACAGTTGAAGAAGTAAATGCAGCTATGAAAGCAGCAACTACTCCATCATTCGGATATACTGAAGAACCATTAGTATCTTCTGATATCGTAGGAATCACTTACGGATCATTATTCGATGCAACTCAAACTATGGTTAAACCATTAGACAACGGAACTACAGAAGTTCAAACAGTTGCTTGGTATGACAACGAAAACTCATACACTTCTAACATGGTTAGAACTATTAAATATTTTGCTGAATTAGCTTAATCTAGCGAAAAATATGCTAAATAAAAAAGGGTTTCAAGATAGAAGAAGCCCTTTTTTGTTCTTTAACTCGTAAATCAATTTTGATTTACGAGTTTTTTCTTTTATAGAGAATATTTTGTAAAACAATAAAAAACAATAATTCTAATGTATAATTAGATAAATACTATTCTTATTGAAATATATGATTTGTTAATAAGATAAGTGTATTGTTTAAAATATAAAAGAAGTAAAAGATATGTAACTAAGAAAATTTAAAGAGATTGTTATTAAATTTATGTAAATAGAGTATTTTATTGAATTATTTTACAATAAGTATTGACTGTGGAGCCACTCCATAGTGTTCAATGATGTTGAAAGGAGGAAAGGTAATATGAAAACAAATGAATTAGAAAAAGAAATAGGCCTTTCAAAGTATACAATTCGATATTATGAAAAGGAGGGGCTTATTCAACCTAAAAGGGAGGAAAATGGTTATCGTGATTATGATGATGAAACAGTCCAAAAATTGAAAATTATTAAATTTTTGAGAAATCTACAAATTTCTGTTGATGATATCAAGGCGATATTAGAAGGTGAATTGGATTTTAGGCATTGTTTAAAAATCAATCAAGTGAACATGCAAAAACAAATAGAAAGTATGAATGAAATCAAAGATACAATAGATGATTACTATGATAAAGATTTACCTTTAATAGAAGAATTAAGTGAAATTAAAAATAATAATAATAAAATGGGGTTAGGCTTTCGAAAAACTACTTCAACAGTTTCATTAGGAAGAAAACTTACACCAGAACTTGCAAGAAGACAATTAATTATTACTTTTATAGGGGCTATTGTAGTTGCTGGGTCATTTGCTAGAATGCCATATGATTTAGGCAATATGAGAATTTTAGTAGGTATATTATTTTTTATAGTGACATTTATGTTAATGATAGCATTTTCTTTCAAACAAACATCAGCAATGATGTTAGATAATACGCTTAACCAATCTGTAGAGTTTTTAAGTGATGGTATTTACTATTATCAATTTGATGGACCAATGAGCAATTTTAAATATTTCTTTGCAGTTGTTTTTAATAAAAAACATCAATTTATGCATAAATGTTTATATGAAGATATTGAAAAACTTGAAGTTGTAGCTAAGAAAAAATATATGAGCATAGGAAGTCCATTAGCTTATGAAGCTTATGTTTCTGATTTTAAGTTCACATTTAAAAATGGACAAACATTTTATTTTTATTGGCCAATGATTTTAAATGATGATGCAAGATATATTGCGATAATTGTAGAAAAGAAAGTAAAACATATTGAAGATTCCTATAATATTCTTTATGCAATGAAACAAGGTATAAATCTTAATGATTATTTAATAGGAAGATTATAATAAAAGTATGCTATAAAAGAGTCGAATTTTAAATTGACTCTTTTGCATTTTTATTAAAAAAACAAATAAAGGGTATATAAAATTTGCTATTTTTGATACTCAAAATAGTTTATAAACACCAAATTATAAAAAAGCATCAAAAAAGACCAATGGGAAAAACATTGATATAAAGGCAGAAAAAGAGGTTAATAGAGAAAAAAATAAAAAAAGGACAAGAAAAAGCTTTACAAAAGGGAGAGAGGATGGTAATATAAATGGGCACTCGACGAGAGAGACGAGTGAGAGGACATTGAAAACTGAACAGGAAAGAATAAAACACAACGTCAATGAGAGTTTAGAAATAAACAGAAAACAAAAAAAGAGCTAAACAGACCAAAGTTGTCTGAAGAGATAGAAGGACAATGGAGAGTTTGATCCTGGCTCAGGATGAACGCTGGCGGCGTGCCTAATACATGCAAGTCGAACGCTTCACTTCGGTGAAGAGTGGCGAACGGGTGAGTAATACATAAGTAACCTGGCATCTACAGGGGGATAACTGATGGAAACGTCAGCTAAGACCGCATAGGTGTAGAGATCGCATGAACTCTATATGAAAAGTGCTACGGGACTGGTAGATGATGGACTTATGGCGCATTAGCTTGTTGGTAGGGTAACGGCCTACCAAGGCGACGATGCGTAGCCGACCTGAGAGGGTGACCGGCCACACTGGGACTGAGACACGGCCCAGACTCCTACGGGAGGCAGCAGTAGGGAATTTTCGGCAATGGGGGAAACCCTGACCGAGCAACGCCGCGTGAAGGAAGAAGTAATTCGTTATGTAAACTTCTGTCATAGAGGAAGAACGGTGGATATAGGGAATGATATCCAAGTGACGGTACTCTATAAGAAAGCCACGGCTAACTACGTGCCAGCAGCCGCGGTAATACGTAGGTGGCGAGCGTTATCCGGAATTATTGGGCGTAAAGAGGGAGCAGGCGGCACTAAGGGTCTGTGGTGAAAGATCGAAGCTTAACTTCGGTAAGCCATGGAAACCGTAGAGCTAGAGTGTGTGAGAGGATCGTGGAATTCCATGTGTAGCGGTGAAATGCGTAGATATATGGAGGAACACCAGTGGCGAAGGCGACGATCTGGCGCATAACTGACGCTCAGTCCCGAAAGCGTGGGGAGCAAATAGGATTAGATACCCTAGTAGTCCACGCCGTAAACGATGAGTACTAAGTGTTGGGTGTCAAAGCTCAGTGCTGCAGTTAACGCAATAAGTACTCCGCCTGAGTAGTACGTTCGCAAGAATGAAACTCAAAGGAATTGACGGGGGCCCGCACAAGCGGTGGAGCATGTGGTTTAATTCGAAGCAACGCGAAGAACCTTACCAGGTCTTGACATCGATCTAAAGGCTCCAGAGATGGAGAGATAGCTATAGAGAAGACAGGTGGTGCATGGTTGTCGTCAGCTCGTGTCGTGAGATGTTGGGTTAAGTCCCGCAACGAGCGCAACCCCTGTTGCCAGTTGCCAGCATTAAGTTGGGGACTCTGGCGAGACTGCCGGTGACAAGCCGGAGGAAGGCGGGGATGACGTCAAATCATCATGCCCCTTATGACCTGGGCTACACACGTGCTACAATGGACAGAGCAGAGGGAAGCGAAGCCGCGAGGTGGAGCGAAACCCATAAAACTGTTCTCAGTTCGGACTGCAGTCTGCAACTCGACTGCACGAAGATGGAATCGCTAGTAATCGCGAATCAGCATGTCGCGGTGAATACGTTCTCGGGCCTTGTACACACCGCCCGTCACACCATGAGAGTCGGTAACACCCGAAGCCGGTGGCCTAACCGCAAGGAAGGAGCTGTCTAAGGTGGGACTGATGATTGGGGTGAAGTCGTAACAAGGTATCCCTACGGGAACGTGGGGATGGATCACCTCCTTTCTAGGGAGAGAAAGTTGTGCTTTCTTGTTTGGTTTTGAATGTCTTAGACATTCAAGAGGACATTGAAAACTGGATAGTAGTAAAAAAAATTGCGAAAACGATAAAGAAGAGATTAGACATTAAAGAAAAGGTCTAGTACGAAAAGTCGAAAGTAACTAAGATTTTACAGCAAGTGTAAACGAAAAAAAGTTCAAGCAAGCAAACCTAGAAGGTAAAGCAAGAAAGGGCGTATGGGGAATGCCTAGGCACACTCCGGCGAAGAAGGACGCAGCAAACAGCGAAATGCGACGGTGAGCGGTAAGCACGTGAAGAGCCGTCGATATCCGAATGGGGGAACCCACACGGAGTCATATCCGTGTATCACATGTCGAATACATAGACATGATGAGGCGAGACGCAGGGAACTGAAACATCTAAGTACCTGCAGGAAGAGAAAATAAGAATGATTTTCTGAGTAGCGGCGAGCGAAAGGGAAAGAGCCCAAACCGATCTTAGGATCGGGGTAGTAGGATCATCGATAAATCTGACAGAGGATCATAGAGGAATCACATGGGAAGGTGAGCGAGAGAGGGTGAGAGCCCCGTACTCGAAATGAGAGACTGGAGAGAGATGACACCTGAGTAGGGCGGGACACGAGAAATCCTGTCTGAATCGGCCGGGACCATCCGGCAAGGCTAAATACGAGAGAGTGACCGATAGTGAACCAGTACCGTGAGGGAAAGGTGAAAAGAACCCCGGGAGGGGAGTGAAAGAGAACCTGAAACCATATGCCTACAAGAAGTCAGAGCCCGTTAAAGGGTGATGGCGTGCCTTTTGTAGAATGAACCGGCGAGTTACTGTATGGAGCGAGGTTAAGCAGGATATGCGGAGCCGAAGCGAAAGCGAGTCTTAAGAGGGCGAGAGTTGCATGCAGTAGACCCGAAACCGGGTGATCTAGCCATGACCAGGTTGAAGTTGGGGTAAAACCCGATGGAGGACCGAACCGACCCCCGTTGAAACGTTGGCGGATGAGTTGTGGCTAGGGGTGAAATTCCAATCGAACCCGGAGATAGCTGGTTCTCCCCGAAATAGCTTTAGGGCTAGCGTCGAGGTAAGTTGCGTGAAGGTAGAGCACTGAATATGTGATGGCCCCATCTCGGGGTACTGAGCATAATCAAACTGCGAATGTCACGCCAACATGCTCGGCAGTCAGACAGCGGGTGATAAGGTCCGTTGTCAAGAGGGAAACAGCCCAGACCATCAGCTAAGGTCCCAAAATGTATGCTAAGTGGAAAAGGATGTGGAGATGTACAGACAACTAGGAGGTTGGCTCAGAAGCAGCCATCCTTTAAAGAGTGCGTAACAGCTCACTAGTCGAATGACTCTGCGCCGATAATTTACCGGGGCTAAGCATACTACCGAAGCTATGGATCCCAAGGGATGGTAGGGGAGCGTTCCATGAACGGAGAAGTACGACCGAAAGGACGTGTGGAGATCATGGAAGAGAGAATGCCGGTGTGAGTAGCGGAACGTGGGTGAGAATCCCACGCACCGAAGACCCAAGGTTTCCAGAGGAAGGTTCGTCCGCTCTGGGTAAGTCGGGACCTAAGGCGAGGCCGAAAGGCGTAGTCGATGGACAACAGGTAGAGATTCCTGTACCCGTATATATGTGAAGGAATGACGGAGAGAGGAAGCTGCAGCCAGCGGCTGGAAGAGCTGGTGCAAGCGAGATATCGGGATGGCAGGCAAATCCACCATCCGAAACGAGAAGGCGTGAAGCGTACGGAAAGCTACGGCGAGTACGGAAGGCAGTGGAGGAACTTCCAAGAAAAGTTTCTAACGTTAAGTATATATGGCCCGTACCGAAAATGGACACACATGGGTGAGGAGAGAATCCTAAGGTGAGCGAGAGAACTATAGCTAAGGAACTCTGCAAAATGACTCCGTAACTTAGGGAGAAGGAGTGCTCATAGAGATATGAGCCGCAGTGAAACGGCCCAAGCGACTGTTTACCAAAAACACAGCTCTCTGCTAAGCCGCAAGGCGAAGTATAGGGGGTGACGCCTGCCCGGTGCTGGAAGGTTAAGGGGAGGGGTTAACGCAAGTGAAGCCCTGAACTGAAGCCCCAGTAAACGGCGGCCGTAACTATAACGGTCCTAAGGTAGCGAAATTCCTTGTCAGGTAAGTTCTGACCCGCACGAAAGGCGTAACGATTTGGGCGCTGTCTCAGCTGTAGACTCGGTGAAGTCTTAGTACCTGTGAAGATGCAGGTTACCCGCGACTAGACGGAAAGACCCCATGGAGCTTCACTGCAGGTTGATATTGGGATTTGATGCAGCATGTACAGGATAGGTAGGAGGCAAAGAGATGGATACGCCAGTATTCAAGGAGCCGCTGTTGGGATACTACCCCTGTTGTATTGGATTTCTAACCGGACGACGTAGAGCCGTTGACGGGACAGTGTCAGTCGGGCAGTTTGACTGGGGCGGTCGCCTCCCAAAGAGTAACGGAGGCGCCCAAAGATACCCTCAGCTTGGATGGAAACCAAGCGCAGAGTGCAAAGGCAAAAGGGTGTTTGACTGCGAGACCCACAAGTCGAGCAGGGACGAAAGTCGGGCTTAGTGATCCGGCGGTGCTGAATGGAAAGGCCGTCGCTCAACGGATAAAAGCTACCCTGGGGATAACAGGCTGATCTCCCCCAAGAGTTCACATCGACGGGGAGGTTTGGCACCTCGATGTCGGCTCATCGCATCCTGGAGCTGAAGTCGGTTCCAAGGGTTGGGCTGTTCGCCCATTAAAGCGGTACGCGAGCTGGGTTCAGAACGTCGTGAGACAGTTCGGTCCCTATCTGTCGTGGGCGCAGGAAATTTGAGAAGAGCTGTCCTCAGTACGAGAGGACCGGGATGGACGCATCAATGGTGGACCAGTTGTCACGCCAGTGGCATAGCTGGGTAGCTAAATGCGGAAGGGATAAACGCTGAAGGCATCTAAGTGTGAAACCCACTTCAAGATGAGATTTCCCATTGCGCAAGCAAGTAAGACCCCTTAAAGACGATAAGGTAGATAGGTCAGGAGTGTAAGCATGGTGACATGTTAAGCGGACTGATACTAATAGGTCGAGGGCTTGACCGAAAAGGCAAGCGAGCTTGAAAGAAGAAAAACTACTGTCTGGTTTTGAGTGTCCTGAAGACACTTGACAAGAAGAATCTGGTAATGATAGCATGATGGACACACCTGTACCCATTCCGAACACAGAAGTTAAGCATCATCGCGGCGAAGATAGTACATTGTGCGAAAATAGCTCGTTGCCAGTTCCTTCTTTTTTTTTACGTTTTTTTATTCATCAAAAAAGGTTCTCCTGTATGAGAACCCTTATAACATATTTTCTAATTCTTTTAAATCATGGATAATATAATCAATTTTTATGGATGCTTTATCATGTTGTGGATTATACCAACATGTATCAATTTGTGCATTTATACCGCCTTGCATATCACTTGTAAGAGAATCACCGATAATAAGTGCTGTATCTTTATCAAAGTGTTCAATATGTCTAAAACAGTAATCAAAAAACTCAATTTTAGGTTTTTGGTATCCAATTTCTTCAGATATAAAAATATCTTTAAAATATTTATTTAAATCTAATAACTTTAATCGATTATATTGTGTACTAGCCACGCCATTTGTCACAACATAAAGATCATATTTTTTAGAAAGATATTCTAATATTTCAATGGCATGTTTAATCAAATACGTACCATGCCCTAAATTCCATTGATATTCATCTTCAAATGCAACACCATCTTCATTAATTCCAAGTTTATTAAATAATTTAACAAAACGCGTATAAACTACTGTTTTTTTATCAATTAATCCTAATTCAAAATCTTTCCATAATTTTGAATTTATTTCTTCATAAATTTCAAATATTTCTGATGTTAATTCTAAATGATGATCACTAAATGTTTTATGCATAGCATAGTCTTCAGCTTTTTTAAAATCAAGTAAAGTACCATCTATATCAAATAAAAGTGTTTTATATTCTTTCATAAATTCCTCCTAGGTCTTTATTATATAGAAAAGTTTAAAAAAATAAATAAAAAAGTGTATACACCATAAATAATCAGTTAAATATTATTTATAAAATAACTTATTACTTTTTTTGAATTTTTGTTATATATTTAGATAAGATATTTTACTATATTTTTATGAAAGAAAGGAGATGCAAAATGGGCATTTTTTTAGCGATAGATCTTAAATCATTTTATGCTTCTGTCGAATGTATTGAAAAAGGTTATGATCCTTTAGATACAAATCTTGTTGTTGCTGATGCTAGCAGGACAGAAAAAACAATTTGTCTAGCTGTTTCTCCTTCTTTAAAGAAATATGGTATTTCAGGTAGAGCAAGATTATTTGAAGTAATCCAAATCATTAACAGAGAAAATAATAAAAGGTTAAAAGAAAGTCATTATTTTAATGGTGAATCATGCTTAGAAAGTAAACTACAAAAAAATAAACATTTAAAAATAGCTTATGAAATAGCAACTCCAAGAATGTCCCATTATATGAAGTGGAGCCAAGAAATATATAAAATTTATCTTAAATATGTTTCTCCTGAAGACATTCATGTTTATTCAATTGATGAAGTTTTTATGGATATAACACATTATACTCACATTTATCAAAAAACACCTAAAGAGTTAGCTTCCCAAATTTTAAGTGATATTTATGAAACAACAGGCCTTATAGCGACAGCAGGAATTGGTACGAATTTATATTTATGTAAAGTCGCAATGGATATAGTTGCTAAGCATATAAACAAAGATGATAATGGGCAACGTATTGCCTTACTTAATGAAGAAAGATATCGAAAGTATTTATGGAATCATCGTCCAATCACTGATTTTTGGCGAGTAGGGAAAGGATATGCTAAAAAATTAGAAAAAGAAGGACTTTATACAATGGGAGATATCGCAAAATGTTCACAAGGTGCAGAGAATGAATATTATAATGAAAAACTTCTTTATGATTTATTTGGTGTTAATGCTGAGTTACTTATTGACCATGCATGGGGTTATGAATCGTGTACAATGAAAGATATTAAAAATTATAAACCCGAAAGAAATAGTATTGGAACAGGTCAGGTATTAAGTCGTCCTTATAATTTTGAAAAAACAAAATTGATTGTTAAAGAAATGTTAGATTTATTAGCACTTGATTTAGTAGAAAAAGGATTAGTAACCAATCAAATTGTTTTAACGATTGGTTATGATAAAGATAATGAATATCATGGAGAAATGATGATTGATCGTTATAATCGAAAGATTCCTAAACATGCACACGGAACAATCAATTTAGAGCGTTATACTTCATCATCAAAATTGATAATTAAAGAAGTAATAAAAAAATTTGATGAAATAGTAAATAGGAATTTATTGGTTAAAAGAATCAATATTTCAGCATCCAAAGTTTTATATGAAGATAAAGTAAAAGATATGATTTATCATCAACAATTGAATTTATTTATAAATCATCAAAATATAAATCAAAAATATGAAAAAGAAGCTTTAGAAAAAGAAAAGAATTTACAAAAAGCAACTCTTAAAATCAAACAAAAATATGGTAAAAATGCAATTCTTAAAGGAATGAATTTAGAAGAAGGAGCAACAACAAGAGAAAGAAATGAAATTATAGGGGGACATAAAGCGTAATGGCCACAATAAAAAATATTCATGATTATAGTGATATCATAAATCTTCCTTATAAAAAATCTAAAAAGTATAAACATATGTCTCAAAAAGATCGTGCAGCACAGTTTGCTCCTTTTGCTGCTCTTACAGGACATAAACAACTTATTCAAGAAACCCAAAGGCTAACAGAAGATAAAAAGGAGCTTGATGAAAATAAAAAAAGTATTTTAAATCAAAAATTACTTTATTTTATAGAAACTAAAGAAAAGATAAAAATTACTTACTTCAAAAAAGATCAAAAAAAATCAGGTGGAGATTATTTGACGACCATTCAAAGAATAAAAAAGATAGATTCAATTTATCAAACAATTACTCTTCAAAATGGTCAAATAATTAAAATGGAAGACATTTATGAAATCGAACAATAGGTCATATTCGTTGAATCCCTTATTTATTAGAGATATAATATTTGTAAGAAAGAAGGGGTGAATATGAAGGATATGAACGCATTAAATCATAAGTTACAAACCATGACAAGAAAGGAGTTAGGGGCAATTTGTAAATCACATAATTGTAAAATCAATGATGATAATTTATCGATTGCTTTACATTTGATGAAGAATAATCCTTCATCAATCCTAATCGAAGAATATCAAATTATATTTCTTATTGAATTAAAGAAAGAAACTTCTAAAGAAATATCAGATGAATTCGAAGATATCTTAAAACATGATTTCATTCATGAAATCGAATTACTTCATTAATAGCACATAAGTGCTATTTTTGTTTAATCAAAATGTTATTTATATGCTATAATGATGAATTGAGGAGAAATTTATGAAAAAAATTGAAAATACCGTTATAGGCCTTATTTTGATCATTATTGGAGTTATTATTGGACTAAATGCTTTTCATATTACAAATATAGATTTATTCTTTGATGGATGGTGGACATTATTTATTATTGTTCCTTGTTTTTTTGGTTTATTTAAAGATCAAGATAAAACAGGAAACATCATAGGTTTGATTGTAGGTATCTATTTATTGCTTTATTGTCAAGGATTAATAAATTTTCAATTTGCATGGAAATTAGTGGTTCCTGTTATCTTTGTATTAATAGGATTGAAAATGATTTTTAAAGATACTTTTAATAAAAAGAAACCTCGTCAAAATATTTATGATAATCAGTTATATACAGGTGGAAATTATGATGTTACTTTTAATGGATTGATATTAGATTTATCAAAGGCTTATTTAAATGAGGAAACGAACATTACGATTTCAACTTTGTTTGGTGGGGTTGATTTATATTTGCCAGATGATGTAAATATTCAAATACAATCATCTAATTTTTTAGGTGGTGTCGATCTTCATAAAAGAGAAAATAAAATAGAAAATACAAAAGTTATTTATCTTAATGCACGTTGTATTTTTGGTGGTATAAATATTAAATAAAAGGAGTCAATAGAATGGAAAGAAATTATCCAGAAATTATTATTTCAGATGAAGGTGTTACTTGGCTTGATAAAGGTCAAATGTGGATGTATAAAAATAATTTAGAACAATGTGATCCTCAAATAAAAAATGGTGAACTTGTTGATATTGTTACAAATAAAGGAAGATATTTAGGAACAGGTTTTATTTCTTTAAAAAGTCATATTACGGTACGTATTTTATCTAAAGATAGAAAAGAAATAATTGATCGTGAATTTTTTAAAAAGAGAATTCAACAAGCTTATGATTTTAGAAAAACTGTTGAAGGAGATAATTTATCTAATTGTCGTTTAATTTTTGGAGAAGCTGATTTATTACCTGGACTTGTGATAGATCGTTATAATGATATTTTAGTAAGTCAAATCAGTTCTTATGGTTTAGAACAAATTAAAGATATGATTTATGAAATTGTTTTAGATGTCTTAAAAGCAGATGGAGAAGATGTTAAAGGTATTTATGAAAGAAATGATATCCAAATTAGAACTAAAGAAGGTTTAGAACAATATAAAGGCTATTATAAAAATAAAGATTTACCTACACAAACAATTATTAATGAAAATGGTTTATTATTACATGTAGATGTTGAAAATGGACAAAAAACAGGATATTTTTTAGATCAAAAATCAAATCGTTATTTACTTAGAAAAATTGCTCATGGAAAACGTGTCGTTGACTGTTTTAGTCATACAGGTGGTTTTGCCTTAAATGCTGCTATGGGAAATGCTAGTCATGTTGTTTCTGTTGATGTTTCTAAAACAGCATTAGATCAAGGCTATCAAAATGCTAAACTTAATCATTTAGAAGAAAAAATTGATTTTGTACAAGCAGATGTCTTTGATTATTTAGATGAATTAAAAGAAAATGAATTTGATATAATTGTTTTAGATCCACCAGCATTTACGAAATCAAGAAGAACTGTTCAAAAAGCTTATAATGGTTATAAAAGAATCAATAAACAAGCAATGAAAGTTTTAAAAAATGGAGGATATCTTATTACATGTAGTTGTTCACGTTTTATGGAAACAGCTAATTTTGAAAAAATGTTAAGAGAAGCTGCAAGTGAAGCAGGCGTTGTTTTAAAACAAGTTTCTGTTACTCAACAAAATGCAGATCATCCTATTTTATGGACAATGGAAGAAACATCTTATTTAAAATTCTATATTTTCCAAATTATTTAAGAGTTAGATTTTTTCTGACTCTTTTCTAAATTATTTCCTTGGAAATAATTTATTGCAACAAAATAACAGAAAGAATATAATACATATTGGGTGAAAAAGATGGATAAAAGTACAAATGCGGTTGCTTATGCACCGGGATATTATATTCGAGATATACTTACAACTTTAAATATCTCTTATAACGATTTTGCACAAAAGATGGATATGAATCTAGATGAAGTGACACAACTTATTTTAGGGGAATGTGAACTTAATGAAGAAATTGCTAAAAAATTAGAAGCATTCTTTCATGTGGAGGCATCACGTTGGCTTACTTTAGAAAAACAATATCGTATGACAAAGAAATGATTTCATTTCTTTTTTCTTTGTCAAAATATGCTTTATAAGCATAATATTATCTACAATAAAAGTATTGGAATAATAAAAATAAAGAAGATAAAATATCACTATACATTTAAGTTATAGTAGATTGCACAATTATTATTGTACATCTTGAATTAAAAGAAATAGAATAGTAAACAGGAGGGATAATATGAAGAAAAAGAAAACATTTGATATGTTAAATGGTTCTATTTGGAACAAGCTCATACTTTTTGCTTTACCATTAGCAGCAAGTAGTATTTTACAACAATTATTTAATGCAGCGGATGTTGCTGTTGTCGGAAGTTTTGCAGGAAGTGGGGCATTAGCTGCCGTTGGAGCAAATGGTCCAATCATTAATTTACTTGTTAACTCATTTGTAGGGTTATCAATAGGTGCTAATGTTGTTATTGCATCATTTATAGGACAAAATGATGAAAAGAGAACATCACTTGCAGCACATACTTCAATTTTAATGTCGGTGATTATTGGAATTGTTTTATTGTTTGTAGGATTCTTTTTCGCAAGACCTATTTTAGAGTTGATGTCAACACCAGATGATATTATTAATCTTGCAGAAGTATATTTAAAAATTTATTTTATTGGGGTTCCTTTTGTCATGCTCTATAACTTTGCTGCAGCTGTTTTAAGAAGTAAAGGAGATACTCAAAGACCACTTATTGCATTATTTATTGGTGGAGTCATTAACGTTATTTTAAATTTATTCTTTGTTGTTGTTTTACATATGTCTGTAGAAGGAGTAGCTATTGGAACTGTTGTTTCTAATATCTTTAGTTCTATGATGTTACTTTATTGGTTAATGCATGAAACAGATGCTTTAAGAATTGATTTAAAAGAATTAAAAATTAATGGAAGAATTTTAAAAAGAATTGCGAAAATTGGGGTTCCAGCTGGTTTACAAGGTATGGTTTTCTCTATTTCAAATGTTTGCATTCAATCATCATTAAATGCTTTAGGATCAGATGCTATTGCAGCCAGTTCAGCAGCTTTAAACTATGAATATTTTGCTTATTATATATTAAGTTCATTTGCTCAAGCTGCGGTTACATTTATTGGACAAAATTATAGTGCTAAAAAATATGACCGTTGTAAAAAGATTACACTTCAATCTTTCTTATTAGGGGGAGCAACAACAATGGTTGCTTGTATGATATTTGTAATCTTTGATCATTTCTTTATTAGTTTCTTTACATCAGATGTTTCGGTAGCTAGTTTAGCTTATACAAGAATGAAAATTATTTTACCATTCCAATTCCTTAACATGTCAATTGAAGTTTTCTCAAGTGTAATGAGAGGTGTTGGTTATTCAAGTGTTCCAGCAGGTATTTGTGTTGCGGGAATTTGTGGAGTAAGACTTGCTTACTTATATACAATTTATCCATCAATTGCCTCATACGATCATTTATTAATCATTTATCCAATTAGTTGGTTTGTTACTGTATTAGCACTAGCACTTGTTTATTTCATTCATGTACGCCCAAAAGTTTATCATCATCAAGCAGCCAATTAAGGCTGCTTTTCTTATCTCTACGATACGTTTGTTTACATTTTGTATGAATATACATAAAATGCAAGTGAGGTGAAAGTTATGAATCAAGAAAAAATAGGAAGTTTTATTGCTCAAAGAAGAAAAGATAAAAAGCTTACACAAGCTAAGCTTGCAAGCTATTTAGGAATTAGTGATCGGACAATTTCTAAATGGGAAAGAGGAAAGGGTCTACCAGATCCTATGTATATGTTAGAACTCTGTCAAATATTAGATATTTCAGTCAATGAGCTGTTAACGGGAGAATTTATCGAAGAAAGAAATTATCAACAAAAAGCAGAAGATAATTTATTAATGATGGCCAATCAAGAAGTAAAACAAACAAAGAAAATGTTCTTTTATGAAAATGTTATTGGCATTGGTTCAACGAGTATCTTTTTGATTTTAATTTTTATGTCTGTTTATTTTGTTGAAAACAGTGTATTAAAAGTCATCTTGTTTATCTTAAGCTTTATCTTTTTGATTATTGGTGTATCAATTGCTTTAAAAATAGAAACAGAAGAAGGCTATTATGAATGTCAAAAGTGTCATCATAAATATATTCCAAGCTATCAACAAGTTTATTTTGCAATGCATTATGGAAGAACAAGATATATGAAATGTCCACATTGTCAAAAAAGAAGTTGGCAAAAAAAGATTTATTCAAAATAAAAATTCGTTATAATAAAGATATAAAAAGAAAAGGAATTAGAAAGATGAATAAACATATAGAAAAAGCAAAAGAATTAAGAAATGCTACACCCATGGTTCATAATTGTGCACAAACAATTATGGAAGTTTATGCCGATGATTTAGGAATCAATAAAGAACTTGCTAATCATTTGGGATGTAACTTTGGTGGTGGTATGAAATGTGGGAGCGTCTGTGGTGCTATTACCAGTGGTTTAATGATTTTAGGAGCAAAAGGAATTGATTCACCAGCAAAAGTGAACCAATTTATCAAAACAATTTCTAATAATCATCATGGACTTATTAATTGTGCAGATTTACTTAAAGAAAATGCAAAGAATGGTGGACAAAAGAAACCTCATTGTGATGGGATGATTCAAGAAGTAATCGAACTTATTGATCAAATGGAGAAAGAAAATGATTGAAGAAATTGAACAAGGCATGATTTTATATACTCAAGGAAATAAAATCAAACATGATGTTGCCCATTTTTTAAAAGTGCATCAATATGCACGTATTATTGGAAAATTAGAGCATTTAGAAAAATTGGATAATAGAAATCAAGAAAAATTTTAGTTAATTTTTTTATTAATTTGCCACACGACGAAAACCCTGAATAAAAAACTCTTTTTTTCAGGGTGATTTAGATATATAATTCAATTGGTTTTATTTGTACTGGTATAATTCACCAGTCTTGCACATGCTATAAATTATTCGTACTAATTTACTAGCGCATGCAGTCTTTGCAGCTTTCGAACACATCGGGTTTGATTGCTGCATTTTCTTTATATAAAAATCTTTAATACTATTATCATCTCTTTTTAGTCTTATTGAACACGTTACAGCTAAATACAACAAACATCTTAAGCGCTTGTTACCTTTTTTTGTAATATGCATATGTGCTCCATCTTTTTGTCCGCTTTCATAGATTCTTGGATCCAAACCAGCATAGGCTACTAACTCATTTTTCTTTTTGAATCTTGTCATATCACCTAGCTCTGCAATGATACGCGCTGCCAGATTATCTCCAATACCAGGAATAGATTTAATTATAATAAAATCCGGTAATTCTTGAACCAGTCTTATCATTTCATTGATTGTTCTTTCTGCTTCATTTAGATCCTCATTTAATTTCTTGATCAGTCTTTCAAGTATCAATACATCAATATCATCCTTGCCGCATCCTGAATAAATTGTTTTTGAATATTCTATTGCCTTGGATGCCATCTTATTGCTTACCGCTTGACGATGACGCGTTTTCTTTTGGATGATTTTTGATACTGTATTAATACTTTTCTTTTGCAGTAATTCTGGATGTGGATATTTTTCAATGACTGTCAAAGATACTGCACCATATAAATCATCAAATAAAGTATCATAGCCGGGAAATACGATATCCAATTGTGCTCTGAAAGCCACCTTATCTTTCCGTATATGTACTAATATGTCTTCATAATAGCGAGATAACTCTCTTAATTCATGATATGTTGTTTGTGGTTTATAGCTGCTATGCAAACTTTGATTATAATATGTTTTTGCGATTGATTTTGGATCTAGCTTATCTGTCTTTGGACTTCTTAATGAATCATTTTTTCTTGTTTTAGCTGATAATAGTGGGTTGATGATAAATTGTTTAATGTTGTTATCTTCAAGCACTTTCTTAAGTACACGGTGATAAACTCCTGTTGCCTCATAAACAACACATACTTCTGTTTCTAATTTTCTTTCCATATCTTTGACAAGATTTACTATCTCATCAAATCCTTCTTTGGTGTGTTTAATTGAACGTACATCTGTAAACTTCACGTTTAAATCTTTGAATGCCTGATAATCTGATTTACCCTTAGATACATCAACAGATACTATTGGACCATTCATTTTTATCCCTTCTTTCCTGAAATATTTGAAAGCATAACTTCCTGATTTATGACTATCTATTTTCGTCTTACATGCAGGTTCAATTGATAAATCAAAAGTCCTATTTGGATATAAACTGATTCATGTCATAAAAGGAAGCAGAGAATTTTTTTTAACGAAATCACAAATATGTTTCCAAGAGAACTTCTCTCTGCTTTCTAAAGTCTATTATAATGTATGCCTACAAAATAAAAGACTAGAAGTTAAATATTTGTAACCTCTAGTCAGTATGTTTATTTAGTGAAGAGAAGAACGGTACATAAATAGTCATAGCTATAAATCGTTACTTACGAGCTTACCTGTTGGATGTCTCAAATCAAAATATTTATCTTCTCTTCCATGATATTGTACCATTTCTAGATAAAATAAAAACTAGAATTATTACTACGAATAACTTCTAGTTTTATAATACGAAAAGAGAACAAGAAATACTCGAAGTAGCTGCTATTGTTCATGATATAGCTTGTCCAATGTGTCGTGAAAAATATGGAAATTCTGCAGGATATTTACAAGAACAAGAAGGACCAGCTTTAGTAAAAGATTTCTTAAAAAATTATTCTTTAGATGAAGCTTTTATTGAACGTGTGGCTTATTTAGTAGGACATCATCATACGTATAAAGATGTAGATGGTTTAGATTATCAAATTTTATTAGAAGCTGACTTTTTAGTAAATGGTGATGAATCGAATTTAACTAAAGAAGCTATCGAAAAAATGAAAAAGAATGTTTTTAAAACAAAAACAGGAATAGAACTATTAAATCATATTTTTGAATTATAAAATATGTTATAATGAAAGTCCTTGGCAGGGGCGTGAAAAAGCAATGTGAAAACATTGTTTTTTCTTTTTAAGAAATAATTTTGTTTTTTATAAAGGCTTTGTTATAATAGTCGCAAAGGTAGGTAGAAAAATGTATAAATTAATAGCATTAGATTTAGATGGAACATTAACAGATAAAAATAAAAATATTTTAGAAGAAACAAAGCAAGAACTTATTAAATTAGCACAAAAAGGTGTTATTATTGTTTTAGCTTCTGGAAGACCAACAGCTGGTATCTTTAAAGAAGCAAAAGAATTAACTTTAGATCAAGTAGGAGGATATTTATTATCTTTCAATGGAGCAAGAGTTTTAGATTATAAAACAAATGAAGTTGTTTATGAACAAACATTATCAAGTGAAGTTGCTCATGAAATGTATGATCGTGCCAAAGCATTTGGTTTATCACCACTTACATATAACGCTACTGAAATCATTACAGAAGATATTGGAGATCATTGGATTCAATTAGAAAGTTTCACAACAAAAATGAATATTAAACATGTTCAAGATTTTAAAAAAGAAGTGAACTTTGATGTCAATAAAGTATTGATTACTGGAGAACCTGCATATGTGGCTCAAATTTTAGATGAATTCAAAGCTCCATATGAAGGAAAGATGTCTATTTATAGAAGTGATCCTTATTTTATTGAATGTATGGCAAATGGAATTGATAAAGCTGCTTCTTTAGATGTTTTATGTAAGAAATTAGGAATTAAACAAGAAGAAACAATTGCTTTTGGTGATGGTTATAATGATTTATCATTAATTGAATATTGTGGATATGGTGTTGCTATGGAAAATGCTGTAGATGAAGTAAAAGAAAGAGCAAACTACATTACTTTATCTAACAACGATAATGGAATTGCTTATTGTTTAAAACAATTAGAAGAAAAAGGACTTATTTAAACTCTTAAGAAATTAAGAGTTTTTTAAAATGATAAAAAAACAAATCGCTTTTCATAGCACAGAAATAGAAGAAGTATATACCCTTTATCAACAAGCATTTCCAAAAAATGAACAAATGGATTTAACTCAATTATTTGATGAATTACATTTAGGCGCTATTTATGGTTATTATCAAGAAAATCAACTTGTAGGTTTTGCTATTTTATGTATTCAAAGTCAAATAGCGCATATTTTATATCTTGCTGTAAAAAAAGAATATCGTGATCAAGGTATAGGAAGCTATATTCTTAATGATCTAGCAAAACAATATGATTCTAAAAAGATTATTGTAGATATTGAAAAAATTAAAGATACTTCTAATAAAGAACAAAGAATAAAAAGAAAACAATTTTATTTAAAAAATGATTTTAAAGAAACAGATGTCTTTTATGCTTGGCAAGGAGAAGATTATGTTATTTTAAGTAGAAATGGAATTGTTCAAAAAAAAGAATTTTGGAATTTTTGGGATTCCTTAAAGAAGGAGAAAAAATGAAGTTAGTTGCACCTAAACTATCCTATATAGAAAAAACAAGTTTTGAAGAATGTTTAAAAAAAATGAAATTTCAAGATGTTCATATTGATCAAAATATTCAACAAAGAACAATTATTCAAGATTTAACTTTTGATGGTTGTCTTTTTGAAAATATTGATTTTACTAAAGTTTCATTAAAGCATCTTGATTTAATAGATGTTACTTTTGATAAATGTGATCTATCAAATCAAAATTTTGATCATCAAGATTTAAATCGTGTACAATTTAAAAACTGTAAATTAACAGGAACTTCTTTTATTGAAACAAATTTAAAAGATGTTTTATTTGATCATTGTCAGGGACGTTATAGTAATTTATCATCAAGTCAATTGTTCAATGTTATGTTTGATCATTGTGATTTACAAGAAGCATCATTTTATGATGCAAACTTTAAAAAAATACAATTTAATGAAACAAATTTAATACAAAGTGAACTTGCTTCATTACATCATAAAGGATTAGATTTATCTACATGTCAAATACAAGGGGCAATGTTTGATCTAGCAAGTTTAAAAGGATTGATTATTAATGATTTTCAAGCTGTAGATTTAATAGGGATCCTTGGTGTTAAAGTAAAATAAAAATGTTGTCATTTGGCAACATTTTTATGCTATATAAGCAAGTAATAATTTTAAAGTATTTTCTACAGCTTGAAGATGTGTTCTTTCCATACCATGACTAGCTGCTACACCTGGGCCAATTAAAGCGCCTTTAATATTTTGACCACCACGTAAAGCGGCTGAAACATCACTGCTGTAATAAGGATAAATATCAATAGCGTATTGTAACTGATGCGTACTTGCAAGTTCAATGAGTTTAGAAGTTAAATCATAATCATAAGGTCCACTACCATCTTTAGCACAAATACTGACATCATATTCACTACAAGCTAAATCTTCACCAATACATCCCATATCTACAGCAATCAATTCATCAATATTAGGATGAATATAACTACTTCCGTGTCCTACTTCTTCATAAGTAGAAATAATAACAATGAGATTATGTTTGGGTTTAATATGATTATTAGCTAAATGCTTAAGCATTCCAAATAAAATAGCGACAGACATTTTATCATCTAAAAAACGTGATTTAATAAAACCAGATGCTGTAATTTCAGTTTTAGGATCATAAGCAATATAATCACCATTTTGAATACCTAAAGCTTGTACATCTTCTTTATTTTTAACTACTTCATCAATTCTTACATGCATATTTTCACAATCTCTCGGTGCACTTTTAGCATCTTTATAAACATGAACAGCAGGATAATTAGAAAGAATTGTTCCTGTATAACATTTACCACTTCTTGTATGAATACGACAATATTCACCATCCAATGTAGGAATAATTGGACCACCAACATTTGTAAAAGCTAATGTGCCATCACTTTTAATACTTCTAACCATTAATCCTAAAGTATCCACATGACCACAAAATCCTACTGTATAATCATCTTGACCTTCAACATAAATTTCTAGATTTCCTTTATTTGTTTGATGCGTATGAAATCCTAAATTCTCAGCTTCTTTTTGACAATGGTGAATGACTTCTTTGGTATATCCAGAAGGACTATCAATTGCCGTGATTTCTTTTAAAAAGTTTATGATATAATCATTCATTTTACTACCTCCTAAAGATATTATATCATAATAAATTGTACTTGATTTCATACAATTTGATTGACAAGTATGTTGGACTTTGTTATTCTTGAAAAGACAAAATAGAAGAATTGGTAGAGGTGCATGAATCAAGAGTAATTGTTGATAATGTTTGGTGACAGTCAACAATGAAAGGGAAACGTGCCGAAGAAAATAACAGCACCAAATGTTATTTATCTGGGAAATTATAAAATATATAATTTCTTGTCACTTTTTAGTGGAGAGCTATCTTGTATGTAAAGTACTTTGATATTCTCAAGGTACTTTTTTTATGGAGGAAAAGAATGAATTATGTAAAGACAATATGGGCTTTATTACCGCCTGTAATCGCAATTATTTTTGCTTTAAAAACAAAAGAAGTTTATATTTCATTACTCATTGGAATTGTTTCAGGAACTTTATTACTAACAAATTTTCATCTTGTTGAAAGTTTAAATTTATTGTTTGATACAGTTGTTAATTGTTTAAGTAAACCTTCTAATATTGGAATTTTAATATTTTTAGTAATGTTAGGAATTATTGTGACTTTAATGACTAAAAGTGGAGGAAGTCAAGCTTATGGAAAATGGGCTAAAAAGAAGATGAAATCTTCTAAACAATCTTTGTTTTCTACTTTTATTTTAGGCGTTGTTATCTTTGTTGATGATTACTTTAACTGTTTAACAGTTGGAAGTGTTATGCGTGAAATCACAGATGAATTTAAAGTTTCAAGAGCAATGCTTGCCTATATTATTGATAGTACAGCAGCACCTGTTTGTATTATTGCACCTATTTCATCATGGGCTGCAGCTGTAAGTGGTTATACCTCAGGGGATGGTTTTCAATTGTTTTTAAATACAATTCCTTTTAATCTTTATGCTCTTTTAACAATTGTCATGGTTTGTTATGTTATTGGCAGTGAGTTTCATCTTGGAAAGATGAAAAAACATGAATTAGCTGCTCAAAATGGCGATGTTTGTTTTGGGGATGATTCTTATCAGACAAATGAAGAAATTTCTTATAATCAAAAGGGGAAAGTTCTAGATTTGATTTTACCTGTTATTGTTTTAATTATGAGTTGTATTATTGGGATGATTTATACTGGAGGATTCTTTGATGGAAAAGATTTAATTACTGCTTTTAGTCAATGTGATGCTTCAAGAGGGCTTGTTTATGGTACATTTGTTACTTTGATCTTTGTCTTTATTTTATATATTCCAAGAAAAATTATTTCTTATAATGAATTTGTAGAATGTATTCCTGAAGGTTTTAAAGCAATGGTTCCATCTATTTTGATTTTGGTTCTTGCATGGTCTTTAGGAGATTTAGTTTCTAATCAGTTACAAGCAGGGGCATTTGTTTATAATACGTTACAATCTGCTTCTATTTCAACAGCTATTTTACCAGCATGTTTATTTATTGTTGGGGCAGGTCTTTCTTTTTCAACAGGGACATCTTGGGGAACTTTTGGTATTTTGATTCCGATGGCAACTTCTTTATTTCCAGAAGGATCAACAATGTTGGTGATTTCCATTGCTTCCATTCTTGCAGGTGCCGTTTGTGGTGATCATATTTCACCTATTTCAGATACGACAATTATGGCTTCTACAGGGGCGCAATGTAATCATCTTTATCATGTAACCACTCAAATTCCATATGCCTTAGTTGTCGCAAGTGCTTGTTTTATAGGATATCTTGTTGCTGGATTTACACAAAATGTATTATTAACATTATTTGTTGCTTTTGTTTCATTAAGCATCATTATTTTTGTAATTCGTCTTTATCAAAAAAAGAGTTCATAAAAACATTTGAACCTCAAAATATATTGTGGTATAGTGTTGCGGGTGATAAAAATGAAAAAGAGTAAGATATCTTTAATAATGAAAATCATTGCAGTAGTCGCATCTCTTTATGGAATGTTACAATCATTAGATCATTGGATGTTTTTTACGTATTTTACGAATTTATCCAATATCTTTATAGATATTATGTTAGTGATTTTCATTATTTATGATCTAAAAAAAGCAAAATATATACCACAAGGGATGTACCTTATTAAATTTATGGCAACGATTTCCATTACATTAACGTTCTTTGTTTATATGTTGTTACTTGCACCAACGAATAGTCAGGGATTTATTGGTGCCTATTTAAATAATGGAGCAGGAAGTTTATGTGTACATTTCATTACACCAGTTCTTGCTATTATTGATTTTCTATTATTTAGTGAACACTATAGACCAGATGAAAAACATGTTTATTATTCAGTAGTACCACCACTTGTTTATGTAGGTTATGTGATTGTTTTAGGAAATGTTTTTCATATAAGATGGTACAAGGATATGTTGGCTCCTTATAATTTTTTAAATTATGGTGCACCAACAGGATGGTTTGGATTTGATTTATCTTTATTAGGTTCAAAAACATTAGGTATTGGAACTTTCTATATGATTGTTGTTTTATTAATTATTTTTATTGGTTTAGGTACTTTATTTTTAAAATTAAAGAGAACAAAGAAAGATTTATATTAATCTTTGTTAGAATAATTAAAAGATTGTAATAATTTGGGATTACCCCTTTTATTACAATTTTTTTGTTATGATACACAGGCAAAAATGATATTATTTTAGTTTTTTGAAAAAAACAAAAGAAAAAATTGAATTGTGATAAGATAGTAAGGATTTATAGAGGGGGAAATTTATGGATATCATGGTTGTCTTTCAAACAATGTTAAAATTGTTTTTATTACTTATTTTAGGATTTGTTTTATTTAAATGTCATATTTTTGATGAATATACAAATAAAAAAATATCAGCTTTAATTGTCAATGTTGCTTCACCAATGTTGATTATTAGTTCTATTGCGGGGGTTGAAGGAAGTAATAAAAGTATTGTCTTTTTAATGATAGGTGCAGGTATTTTAATGTATATCGGTTTTATTATTTTAGGGAAAATCATTAATCGAATCTTTCCATTTCCTAAAAAAGATTGGCCTGTTTATGAATGTATGGTCGTTTTTGCGAATACAGGATTTATGGGATATCCTGTTTTATTAGATGTTTTTGGACAAGAAGCTGTTTTCTATGCATCACTTATTCATATGGCTTTTAACTTTTTTGTGTATACATACGCTATTATGTGTCTAACAAAAGGAGACGATAGTGAATTCAAATTAAATTTTAAACAATTATTAACACCAGGAATTATTTTGATTTTTGTAGGAATATTTATTTACTTATTCGATATTCAACTTCCTAGTGTACTTATGGATACGATTAATAGTGTTGGTTCACTTACAGCTCCACTTTCAATGATGATGATTGGTTCATCATTAGCTGTTTATCCTATTAAAGATAGTTTTACAGATTGGCGTAGTTATGTCTTTGCTTTTGTTCGTTTAATGATTGTTCCTTTTGTAACAATGATCATGTGTCGTTTATTACACATTGATGCTTATTACGCTAATATTACAATTATTACAAATGCGATGCCAGTAGGATCAATGGTTTTAATGCTGGCAACACAATATAATGCAAATGTAAAAATCGTTACAAGAAATATTGTTGTTTCAACTTTATTATCAGTGATTACAATTCCAATTGTTGTCGCAACAATGTTATTATAGGAGAAAAATATGAATTATAAAATTTATGATCAATTGCCTCAAGAAGCAAAAGAAATTAGAATTAAAGTTTTTATGGAAGAACAAGGATTTAAAGATGAATTTGATGATTTAGATGATCTTTGTCAACATCTTGTTGTTTTTGGAAATAATCAACCGATAGGAACATGTCGTTTTTATTATGATGAATCTTTAAAGTCAAATGTGCTTGGAAGAATTGCAGTTATTAAAGAATATCGAGGAAAAAAAGTAGGACAATATATTGTTAAAACTGCCTGTTCTTTAATTCAAGGAAATGTTTGTTTACATGCGCAATTACAAGCTAAACCTTTTTATGAAAAATTAGGCTTTAAAGCTTATGGTGAAATAGATTATGATGAATATTGTCCACATACTTGGATGAAAAAAGAGATGTGAAAACATCTTTTTATTATGTCAATAATTGACAATTGAAAGAGCTTACGCTACAATTTAGACAAAGGAGACACATAGTCTCATTATTTAATGATTTAATATGGTACAATAAGTCTCAATTAAGAAAAAGAAAGGAAAAATTCAAATGAAAATCAAAAAAATATTTTTATCAATGTTGTTGATGATCGTAGCTATATGCTTTTGTCCAACAAAAGTATTTGCGACAAGTACGATAGAAAGAACAACAACATTAGACGTAAGCAAATTTATTCAAGATGAGGAAAATAAAGAAGAAGGGTGGAGTTGGAATTCAACTACAAATACATTAACATTAACAAATGTGAATTTTAATACGGGTGATAACAAGAGCATTGTTTTACCATCTGATAGAGATATACATATTGTATCAAATGGAAATAACAAGCTTATATCTAGCAAAACAGTCATTTATGGCAAAAAGGATGGTCCGGGATTTATTATATTTGGTGGCAATGGATTATTAGAATTAAACTCTAAGAAAGAATTACCAACAATAGATGCTAATGATCTTTTATTTGAAAGTGGAACAGTTAATGCTATTGGAGGCAGCATAATTACTATGCAAACTATAAAAGTTGACGGTGGATATGTCAAAGTTGATACCTCACAGGTAAGTGACGATGGTTGGACAGATGGACTCTATGCATGTGGAAGTATCGAAATATCTAGTGGGACAGTAGATATTATTTCAAACAGAGTAGGTATATTTGCTACAGGAACAGGACATCCAAATCCAACGACAGGAATAAAGATAACTGGAGGGAATATTGATGTATCAGCCAAATTATATGGAATGTGTTCAGGAAATAATACATACAAAAAAGACGTTTACATTGAAACAACAGGTACAATAGATTTTAAAGACAGTTCAATAGGTATAGCGTTGGCAAATGGAAATTTAACAATAAAAAAAGGAAACATTATTTTAAAAGAAGGCAACCAATTATATGTGAATTCTAAAAGTAACACGCAAGGAACAGTAACAATTGAAAAAGCTGATTATACAAAAGTTAATGAAGCAAAATCAAAAGTACCAGCTGATTTAAGCGTTTATACGGATGAATCGGTAAAAGCATTACAAGATACTTTAGCAGCTGTTGTAGAAGATAAGGATGTTACTGAACAAATTGCTGTTAATGGTTATGCAACATCAATTGAAAATGCTATTGTAGGTTTAAAATATAAACCTGCTGACTACACAAAAGTCAATGAAGCAAAAGCAAAAGTGCCAAGTGATTTAAGTATCTATGCAGATGAAACAGTAAAGACATTAAAAGATGCTCTTGCTTTAGTAGAAGAAGGAAAGAATATTACCGAACAAGCAACGGTAGATGGTTATGCAGATGCAATTAATAAAGCTATTGAAGGACTTGTAAAGAAACCTATCATATATAAAGTTATTGAAGGTGAAGGAGGAACTTTTGTTAAGAAAAGTGGAAAAGATATTTCAATACGAATAGATCATGAATATACAGAAAATGTAAAAGTTGAAGTAGATGGAAAAGAAGTTTCTAAGACAAATTATAAAGTGATAAAAGGATCAACAATTGTTACGTTTAATAAGGAATATTTAGAATCATTACCTGTTGGTAATCATGAGGTCAAGGTTTATTTTGAAGATGGTTATGCAACAACAACTTTAATCATTAAAGAACAAACAAAAGATAATAATGAAAAGAAAGATACCATATCAAATAATCAAGAAAATGTAAAAGCTGAAAATAAACAAGAAGTTAAAAAGGTAAATACAGGTGATAATACAAATATTATAGGTATTACTTTATTATTGGTAGGAAGTTTGATAGTTTTAATTTATTTAAATAAAAAGAAAACAGCTTAATTAAGAAGATATCGTCATAGTAGGCGATATCTTTTATTAGGTATATTAATAGATATAAAAAATCTTTGACAAATAAATGATGAAGTGGTTTAATACAAATAAATACAGTGAAAAGAAGTAGTAGATGATTAAAACATAAGTAGAGAGCTTTTGGTTGGTGAAAAAAAGTTATGTTTGATGATTGAATTCCTCTTGGAGTAGAGTATTGAAGTTAGTAAATATCTCCGGTAACACCCGTTAACGTGTATGAGTATGTAGGTACTTAGTAAGGTTATTATTGTGAAATAATAACGAAGTAAGGTGGTAACGCGATGGTCTCTTTCGTCCTTATGGGATGAAGAGACTTTTTTATTAATATATGGGGGAAATAAAAATGGAAAAGAGAATTACAGGACATACAGAATTATTAGGACTTATTGCTACACCAATTAGACATTCTAAATCACCAGTGATGCACAATGCTGCATGCCGTGCTTTAGGCTTAGATTATGCATATTTAGCTTTTGATATTCAACCAGATCAATTAGAAGATGTAGTAAAAGGTTTCAAAGCTTTAAATGTAAGAGGATGGAATGTTTCAATGCCTTATAAAACAACAATTGGTCAATATTTAGATCATATTACACCAATTGCTAAAATGTGTGGCGCTATTAATACTGTTATTAATGATCATGGTGTTTTAACTGGAACTGTTACAGATGGAACAGGTTATATGACAGCTTTAAAAGATCAAGGAATTGATATTATTGGTAAAAAGATGACAATTGTTGGTGCAGGTGGAGCAGCTACTGCAATCGTCATGCAAGCTGCATTAGATGGTGTTAAAGAAATCAGTATTTTCAATATTAAAGATGCTTCATGGGATCGTGCTTTAGAAAATGTAGAAAAAATCAATTCACAAACTCAATGTAAAGCACAATTATTTGATTTAAATGATCATGAAACATTAAGAAAAGAAATCAATGAGTCAATTATTTTTACAAATGCAACAAATGTAGGTATGGGTAAATTAGAAGGAAAAATGGTTTTACCAGATACTTCTTATTTAAGAAAAGATTTAATTGTTTCAGATGTTATTTATATGCCAGAAAAAACAAAATTATTAGAAGAAGCTGAAAAAATAGGATGTAAAACAATTAATGGTCTAGGAATGATGCTTTATCAAGGAGCTGCTTCATTTAAATTATGGACAGATCAAGATATGCCAATTGATGTTGTAAAAGAAGCTTTAGACTTTTAAAATGTTATGCAGTGCATAGCATTTTTTTATTTGACAAATAGAATATTTTATTATATTGTTGATATATCAACTAACGGAGGTATACTATGATTAAAATTGTTGCAGAAAATTATATTAAAGAAGAATATCAAGAAGAATTTTTAAAACTTACAAAAGAACTTATTATTTTAAGTAGAGAAGAAAAAGGAAATATCTCTTATCATCTTTATCAAGATATTAATGATGATAGTCATTTTACTTTTATTGAAGAATGGCAAAATCAAGAAGCAATTGATGAACATAATCAAACAAAACACTTTACAACAATTGTTCCTCAAATCAAAAGCTTTGCTTCAAAACCTTCAAGAGCAATTAAATATAAAGAGGTGCAATAATGAATACATTAGAAACAATTTTTACAAGAAAAAGTGTTCGACAATTTAAAAATCAAAAAGTAGATGAAAAAGACATCAAAACAATCTTAAAAGCAGGAATGTCAGGACCAACATGTGTTAATTCAAAAGATTGGTCATTTATCGTTGTTGACGATCCAGAAGTTCTTCATAAAATGTATCAAGCAAATGGTGTACCAGCGAAACCATTACTTGAATGTGCTTTTGCTATTTTAATTTGTGGAGATTACTCAAAAGCATTTAAATTCTCTAAAGATTATTTTGCTGTAGATGGTTCTATTGCTGGACAAAATATGATTTTAGCAGCTTGGTCTTTAGGTATTGGAAGTGTTTGGCTTGGTACATGGCCACAAATGGATCGTGTTTTTGCCCAAAGTAAATTGTTTGATTTACCAAATGATCAAATTCCTCATTCAATTATTGCTTTTGGTTATCCTCTAGATGAAATTAAAGAGAAAGAAGAATATTATGATGAATCTGTTATTCATTATAATAAGTGGTAAAAATGGTTAAAGAAATTATTAAAGATGAATTCTTTTTAAAACAAAAATCAAAGTCATGTACAAAAGAGGATTTATATATCGCCAATGAATTATTAGAAACAATTCAAGTTTACAAAGAACAATGTGTTGGTATGGCAGCGAATATGATTGGATATTTAAAAACAATGATGATTGTTTTAGATGAAAATAAATATCTTATTTTAATTAATCCTGTTATTTTAAAAACGAGTGGAAAAACGTATCAAACAGAAGAAGGTTGTCTATCATTACAAGGTGTAAGAAAGACACAAAGATGTGAAAGTATCAAAGTAAGTTATTTAGATCAAGATTTTAAAAAGAAAATTAAAACGTTTAAAGGGTATACAGCTCAAATCATTCAACATGAATTTGATCATTTTGAAGGAAAAATCATATAAAAAAATCAGCAAAAGCTGATTTTTTTAATGACATATTTCTTCAACAAGTTGATTAATTGCCTCTTGATTTTCATCTTTATAAGTAGATTTAATTGTGACCGTATTTTCACAAATAGTAATATTTTTCATTGGAGTAAGCATATCTTTCATCACTTTATTTGCAAGAGGAGCCCAAGAACCATTTTCAATAAGTCCAACAGTTTTATTTTGATATCCTTTATGTTGTAATCTATGTAAGAAATCTTCCATTGGACTAAAGACACCACCATCATAAGTAGCTCCAGCTAAAATCATTTTAGAATATCTAAAAGCATCTTCAACTGCTTCAGCCATGTCATCTCTTGTAAGATCAGTGAAGGCAACTTTAACACCTTTTTCTTTTAATAAATCAACTACTTTTAAAGCCACTTCTTTGGTATTTCCATGGATAGAAGCACTGGCCACTAAAACACCTTCATCTTCACTTTGATAACTACTCCAAATTTGGTATTTATCAATATAATATCCTAAATTATCTTTTAAAATAGGACCATGTAAAGGACAAATCATTTTAATATCTAAAGTGCTGGCTTTTTTTAATAAAGTTTGTACAGGAGCACCATATTTACCAACAATATTAAAATAATAACGTCTTGCTTCACAAGCCCAATCTTCATCATGTGATAAAGCCCCAAATTTACCAAAGCCGTCTGCTGAGAATAATATTTTTTCAGTTGTTTCATATTCAACCATTACTTCAGGCCAATGCACCATCGGTGCCATGATAAATTTCAAATGATGATTTCCTAAATCTAATTCTTCTCCTTCTTTAACCACAATACATCTTTCATCTAATCCTTCAATATTAAAAAATTGAGGAAGCATCGCTTTTGCTTTGGCACTTAAAACAAGTTTTGCTTCTTTATACTTTTCTGTAAATAATTGAATATTTGCGGAATGATCAGGTTCTAAATGAGAAACAATCAAATAATCAGGAACATGTTCCTTTAATTCCTTATCTAAATTCTCAAACCATTCTTTTGTCTTTCTTGCATCAACTGTATCCATAACTGCAATCTTTTCATCTAAAATAAGATAAGAGTTATAACTAACCCCATTAGGTACAATATATTGACTTTCAAAAAGATCTAATGTTGTATCATCAACCCCAATATATTTAATAGATTCACTTATTGTTATATTGTTCATAAAAATCCTCCTTTTTTATGTATTATATCACTAATATAAAGGAACAAGATATAAATTATTGATTATGTTAATTTTTATCATATCAATTCTTACAAATTGTAATTTGAAATTATAATGATACAATAAAAATAAATATATATTTAGATGTTTGGAGGATAAGTATGAAAAATATATTTGAAGTATCTCCTGAAAGCCATTATAAATTTGAATTGAAGAAATTAGGAAATATTAAAAAAGGAAGAGAACATTTAGGAGAAGAAATGCTTGTACTTGTTTATTGATTGTTAGAATATTGTATGAATGATGTTTTATTTAAGAATTTTGGAATTGAAAAAACAGATGAAATCTTTAAACAAGCTAGTTATCTTGCAGAATGTGAATTTGCGAAAAATGCTTTACCTCTTGACGTTGATGAAAGTACATTTATTAGTACGCTTGTGCAAACATTAGAAACATTAAAAATCGGTATTTTGAGACTGGAAAACTTAGTACTTTAGAAACACTTTTAAAAGTAAAACTAGGAAGTATATCAAGAAGTTTAGAAGAACAATTATCAAATACAAGCATTGAACAATTAGACGAGTTAACAGTTAATATTCTTAATATTAATAGTGAAGAAGATGTTATGAAATTACTTCATTAAAAGGGAAATCATGTTTCCCTTTTTTTATCTATTAAGAATTTGGATGCGTCAGAAAAAATAGTATATAAAAACTCATACCAAAATACTATGATATATTTGCGTAATCTGGTATGAATTTTTTGTCCTGTAATTAAGCAATGGCTATCTGATTCTTCTCATAGGACCATTGCATACCGGACATTCTATTTCAACTTCACCATGTTTACCGGACATTCTATCTTCTTCCGCAAATTCACCAATGATCCAGTCAGGAACATTGGCAATATGACCACAAGCAGTACATTTCATTTTGATAAGTGTATCCTTCGCAATCATTTTATCAATTTCTTCGTCTGTCCAAGGACAGTCGTCTGCATTCATTGATGCATTTTTCCCTGTAGAGTCTGTCATTAGGGGTACCTCCTTCAAAAGGATCATATGTATATTCACATTTCATAAGACTGCCACATGAACATAACAAAGGGTCCTTTTGAAATGATTCTATCATATGTGTGCGGTATTTTAGATGGTCGAGTTTGTTTTTTAAATCTTTTTTTCTTTCTTTTAGATTTCTGATACGCTTTTTCTTTTTTTTACCATAAAGTTCATATACCTTTTCAAGTAACTTTTTATTCCTGTTTGAATAGAAGCCATAGTATCTGACCATTTTAAAGTTTTCATCAGGACAGTGGAGGATGAGATTGTTTATAAAGTTTTCAACACTTTCATATACTTCGATATATTTTTCATCTTCATGACGGTTGTACCACCATCTGATCATCTTTTTGTCATCTTCATATTTGATGATGCGATTTTCAGCCATGGGAGGTCTGGAAGTGTATCTGGTAATGTAATTGACGCAATCATCAACATTATTGTCGTCATTGTCTTTTTCTTTCTTTTTAGCGTAGACATAAAAGCCGTTTACAAGTTCATCATAGAATCTCTGTTTAAGATAACGAAAATGTTTGAGCTTTTGTTTAGAAAGAAGATCAAGGACCTGATACATCCATGTCTTTCTGAGTTTTTCATAGGAAATAAAAGAAAAGTTCTTCATTTTATTTTTTTTGGTATCAAAAGCTTCTTCGCAAACAAGGCAGTGGATATGGGGATTCCATTTCAAATCTCTGCCAAAAGTATGTAAAGTCAAAACAGAACCGAAGACGATCTTGTTTCTGTCGTTTTTATAGGAGTAAGGGCATTTGTTTTTTTTAAGATAGATCTTTTTCTTTTTGATTTTTCTGTACTTTGCGTCATTAAAAATACAGGCAAGGGTATTTCTGGCAGCGATAAAAAGAAGATTCAAAAGGGACCTGTCCTTAATAAAATAACCTCTTAAAAGATCAGGGATAGTAAAGACGATATGACGATGCTTGGCATCAAGGGCAATAGAGGAAATATGGGCAGCACGTAATTTAGCCTCTTTGGTACCACAAGAAGTACAGAGTTTGGAATGACATTTGTGAGGGACGATAGATTCGTTACCGCAATGAGGGCAGACAAAAAGATCATAGCCAAGATAGATGGAACCACAAAGAATAGTTTTCTGGATGGTATCATAGGTAATGTTTCTGATCTTGCCTCTATTATAAAGAGAGCGGATATAGTTGATGTTGTCATTAAAGATATAGGAAAAAGATTCCTTGCCTTTGATTTTATCAACATGATTAAAATTGTATAAAGTAAGACAGTCAGCATAGTTAGTATCATCAATCATAAAATCACCAACTAACATTTTAAAGAAAAAGGTAATAATCTTCAAAGATTATTACCATGTGGACAAAATTTATTTTGTCCCTTTTTTATAATAAATTTTATTTTTTAGCACTTTAGTGTTGACAGTGCTAAAAATATGAATATAATAAAATTAGCACTAGGGATAAAGGAGTGCTAAAGGAGAGTGATAACATGGATATCGAAAAATTTACAGCCAAGATGCAAGAGGCAATTCAAAAAGCAAGTCAATTAGCATTAAGTTATAAGCATCAAGTAATTGACATTGAACATGTATTGTATGTTTTATTGAATGATAGTAGTGGTATTTTTCCAAGGGTGTTATCTAAGCTAAATAAAGATAAAAATCATTTCATTCAAGTATTAGAACAAAGGCTTCAACAAAAAACGACACTTGAAAATATTGATGTCAATAGCATGAGAATAAGCTATAGCTTAAATGATTTACTTGCGAAAGCAAATAGTCAAATGACATCGTTTAAAGATGAATATATGTCTGTAGAACATGTCATTATGGCTTTATTTGAAATAAATGAAAATTGGGTCAAAGATTTATTGAACCAAGAAGGTATGAATAAAAAGGATACAAAAAAGGTAATTTTAGAAATGCGGGGTGATCATATGGTAGATAATCCAAATCCAGAAAATACTTATGAAGTATTAGAAAAATATGGACGTGACTTAACAAAAGATGTGGAAAATGGAAAATTAGATCCAGTTATTGGACGTGACGATGAAATTCGTCGTGTCATTCAAATCTTGTCACGTAAAACAAAAAATAATCCAATTTTAATTGGTGAACCAGGTGTTGGTAAAACAGCCATCGTTGAAGGATTGGCATGGCGTATTTATAAAAATGATGTACCAATTTCTTTACAAAATAAAACTTTATATGAACTTGATTTAGGTTCACTTGTAGCTGGTGCTAAATACCGTGGTGAATTTGAAGAAAGATTGAAAGCAGTTTTAGGTGAAATTAAAAAAGCAAATGGAAATATCATCTTATTTATTGATGAAATCCATCAATTAGTTGGTGCTGGTAAAACAGATGGTGCGATGGATGCTGCTAACTTATTAAAACCAATGTTGGCTCGTGGTGAACTTCATTGTATTGGAGCAACGACTTTAGATGAATATAGACAATATATTGAAAAAGATGCAGCTCTTGAAAGACGTTTCCAAAAGGTACAAGTTGATGAACCAACAATTGATGATAGTATTGCTATCTTACGTGGTTTAAAAGATTCTTTTGAAAGACATCATGGGGTTAAAATCAATGATAGTGCTATTATTGGGGCTGTTAATTTATCACAAAGATATATTACGGATCGTTTCTTACCAGATAAAGCCATCGATTTAATCGATGAAGCGTGTGCTTCAATTCGTATGGAAATTGATTCTTTACCAGAAGAATTAGATGGTATTACACGTGAAAAGAATCGATTAGAAATGGAAAGAATTTCGATTGAAAAAGAAGATAGTAATGAAGATAATGTAAAACGTTTAAATGATATTAAAGAACGTATTGCTTCTTTAACTGAACAAGAAACAGCATTAAAAGCAAAATGGAAAGAAGAAAAGTCTTCATTAGATCATATTAAAGAATTAAAGAATCAAAAAAATAAACTTGTAGCTTTACAAGATAAATATATGCAAGAAGGTAATTTACAAGAAGCTTCTAAACTTCAATATGGTGATATTCCAAAAATCACCAAAGAAATTGCTGATCTTGAAGCAAAAGAATCGGATGATGCTTTACTTCAAGAAAAAGTAACTGTTGATAATGTCTCAGAAGTTATTTCAAGATGGACAGGTATTCCAATGAATAAATTAATGGCTTCTGAAAGAGAAAAACTTTTAGCCTTAGATGATACATTAAAAGTACGTGTTATTGGTCAAGATGATGCAATCACTAAAGTAACAGATGCTATCTTACGTAGCCGTGCTGGTATCAATGATGAAGAAAAACCAATTGGTTCCTTCTTATTCTTAGGTCCAACTGGGGTTGGTAAAACAGAAGTGGCTAAAGCTTTAGCAGAACAATTATTTGATACTGAAAAGAATATTGTGCGTATTGATATGTCTGAATATATGGAAAAATTCAGTGTCTCTCGTTTAGTAGGAGCTCCACCAGGATATGTTGGTTATGAAGAAGGTGGACAATTAACAGAAGCAGTAAGACGTCATCCTTATAGTATTGTATTATTGGATGAAATTGAAAAAGCCCATCCTGATGTTTTCAATATCTTACTTCAAGTCTTAGATGATGGACGTATTACAGATAGTAAAGGTAATACAGTTAGCTTTAAAAATACAATTATTATCATGACAAGCAATATTGGTTCTCAATATTTATTAGAAGGAAATAATGAAGAAAATAGAAAACTTGTCAAAGAAGAATTAAAAGCGCACTTTAAACCAGAATTCTTAAATCGTATTGATGAAATTGTTATGTTTAATTCATTAGATAGTTCAGTAGTAAGAAAAATTATTGATAAATTTATTGGTCAATTAGTTCATCGTTTACAAGATAAAAAGATTACGATTTCTTTAACTGATCAAGCTTATCAAATGATTCAAGAAGAAGGATTTGATCCAATCTATGGAGCAAGACCATTAAAGAGATTTATTCAATCTCAAATTGAAACAAAACTTGCTAAAGAAATTATTAAAGGAACAGTTCATCAAGGACAACATGTAGAAGTTGATTATCAAGATGGATTTGTTTTAAAAGCTCAATAAGGAAGTAGTATAAAAGCTACTTCTTTTTTTATAAAACTATTTTGTATTTAGAAAGAAAATAATAGCTAATTAAGTACGAAAAATCGTACTTTTCTTTTTGAAATTGTAGGAATATAAATAAAAATGTAAAATTGTTTTTTCTTGGGGAAATATTATGCTAGAATATGTTGGGGTGAAAGACGATGCAAAAATATTTTATAAATGAAAATATCGAATTAAATAAATCTTTCAAAATAGAAAGTACTGATCAACATCATATAGAAAAAGTAATGCGTAATAAAAATGGTGATCAAATTATTTGTGTAGACTTAAAACATATTCAATATTTATGTTTAATTGAAAATGTTCAAGAAGGTACAATTTTACCAATTGAAAAATTAGATATTAATAATGAATTAGATGTAGAAGTTACACTTGTTTATGCTTTACCTAAAGGAGATAAATTTGAATTTGTTTTACAAAAAGCCTGTGAGTTAGGAGTTCATCATATTATTCCATTAAGTTCTAAAAGATGTGTTGTTAAACTTACTAAAGACAAATTCAATAAAAAACTGCCCCGCTATCAAAAAATATTAAAAGAAGCAAGTGAACAATCAGGAAGAAATAGAATACCTTCAATAGAAGAAGTAAAAACAATTAAAGAATTAAAACCCTATTTAAAAGATTATAATTTAGTGGCTTATGAAGAAACTGCTAAACAACATGAACATGGTGAATTATTTCATACTTTACAACAATTAAAAGCAGGGGATCAATTATTGATTATTGTTGGTTGTGAAGGTGGCTTTGATGAAAGTGAAATTCAAGAATTAAACGAGATGGGCGTTAAATGTTGTTCATTAGGTAACCGTATTTTAAGAAGTGAAACAGCACCACTTTATTTAATGAGTGTCATTGGTTATTCAAGGGAGCTTATAAAATGATTAAATTATTAAAGAAATATGGGGTAGAGTTAAAATTAAAAAAATGTGATTTGTTTCGTCTTATTGAAGGACAAAAAGATACTTTTCTTGAAGATGGTTTTGCTTTTAAAATGACAAATGAAGAAGAAATGTTTAAATATGAAGTGATTTTAAATGGTATTTATAATAAGACAAAAATAGAAGGGGAATATAAGAGATTTGTTTATGAGACACAGGATGCTATTCAATATTTAAATTATGAAGAAAAACAAAAAATGTTTAATAGTATTATTAGTGAAACGTTAAAAAATTTAAAACTTATGAAAGCTGATCAACAAATTATTTTAATTCCTTATTTAGAACCTTTTATAAATGAAAGATATTTAAATAATTATATGTTATTAACATTAAAACAACATCAATTGTATGTTAAAGATTATCAAAGAAATATAGAAATTCCTTATCAACTTTATGGTTTAAAAGTATTACGTTCTGCTTTTTCTTCTTTAAAAGGAATAGCTGAAGATGAAAATTATGAATATTATTATTATGATGGTTTAAAGAAAATCTATATTTTTGATAAGAAAGAATATGGTTTAGTAGATAGTTTTCCAATAATTGATAAATATTTCCAAGGAAATACATCTTTAGATGATATAAGAGAAATTATGACTTATTATAAACAACCTCAACAATTTATAAATCAATTACATGAATTAAATTATTTAAGTGATAAAGTACATAAAAAAATTATGAAAAAATTAAAGTAGGTGAAAGAATGAAAGTTGCATTCCATACATTAGGATGTAAAGTTAATTCCTATGAATCTCAAGCAATGCTAAATATGTTTGAAGAATCTGGATATGAAGAAGTTGATTTTAAAGAAGTGGCAGATGTTTATGTTGTTAATACATGTACTGTCACAAATACAGGAGATAGTAAATCTCGTCAAATGATACGCAAAGCAATTCGTAAAAATCCTCAAGCAACCGTTTGTGTTGTTGGATGTTATAGTCAAGTAGCACCTCAAGATATTGAAGCAATTGAAGGTGTAAGTATCATTTTAGGGACACAATTTAGAAATGAAATTGTTGATTTAGTAGAAAAGTATCAACAAACACATGAAAGAATTGTGAAAGTTTCTGAAGTTAAACAATTAAGAAAATTTGAAGATTTAAATATTGATCGTTTTTTACATACGAGAGCTTATTTAAAGATTCAAGATGGATGTAATAATTTCTGTACATATTGTATTATTCCTTATGCTAGAGGAAGAGTACGATCTAGAAAACCAGAAAGTGTTATTAAACAAGCAAAGGAATTAGTAGCTAAAGGATATGTAGAAATTGTTTTAACAGGGATTCATACAGCAGGATATGGTGAAGATTTAGAAAATTATAGTTTTTATGATTTATTAGTAGATTTAACAAAAATAGAAGGATTAAAGAGACTTCGTATTTCTTCTATTGAAACAAGTCAAATTACTGATGATATTATTGATTTAATTTCAAAATCTAAAATTATTGTGGATCATTTACATGTACCGCTTCAAGCTGGGTGTGATGAAACACTTAAACGTATGAATAGAAAATATAATTGTGAACAATATTATGAAAAATTATCAAAAATTAGAAGATTGATTCCTGATATTGTTTTTACAACAGATGTCATTGTTGGTTTTCCTGGAGAAAGCGAAGAAGAGTTTGAAAAAACTTATGAATTTATTAAAAAAGTGGGATATACACAACTTCATGTTTTCCCTTATTCTATGCGTAAAGGAACACCAGCAGCACGTATGGTACAAGTTGATGAAAAAATTAAACATGAAAGAGTTAATCGATTGATTGCATTATCTCATGAGTTAAATGAAAATTATGCAAAATCTCAAATTGGTAAAACTTTAAGAGTTCTTTTTGAAAAAGAAGATCATGGATATTATGTGGGACATGGAGATAATTATTTACTTATAAAAGTACAAAGTGATGAACAATTGATAGGTCAATTGAAGAATGTTATAATTGATTCATATGATGAAATGTTAATTGGAAGAGTGGTATAATGAAACGATTAAATGAGTTGTTTAATATTGATAATGATATGAAAATATACTCAATTCATAGTGATTCAAGATATGTAAAACCCTATTCTATATTCTTTTGTATTGAAGGATTGAGTGTAGATGGACATCGTTATGTGGATGATGCTATTTTTCAAGGAGCAAAAGTTATTGTTCATAGCAAGGATATAGAAAAACAACCAGGCATTATTTATATTAAGGTAGCAGATGCTTTAGATGAATTAAATAGAGTTTCTAATGTATTCTATGATTATCCAAGTAAGAAAATGCGTGTTGTTGGAGTGACTGGAACAAGTGGTAAAACAGTTGTTGCTTCAATGGTTAAAAGTGTGATGGATCATTATTGTAAAGCAGCTTACATGGGAACAATTTCTTTAGAGTATGATGGGGTAGAAGAACAGTGCCCTTATACGACGCCAGAAACTTTATATGTACAAAAGAAATTGTTTGATATGGCAAGACGTGGTGTTAAGGTTGTTGCCATGGAAGCAAGTAGTCATGGTTTGGCACTTAAAAGAATTGATGCAGTCGATTTTAATATTGCTGTTTTAACAAATATTTCTGATGAACATTTAGATTTTCATGGAACTAGAAGACAATATATTGAAAGTAAGAAAAAATTATTTTCAATGTTATCTACAAATTCGATTGCTGTTTTAAATAAAGATGAAGAAGTTTTTGCTGAATTTAAAGCAGCTACGAAAGCAAGAATTATGACTTATGGTATTAAAAATGAAAGTGAAATTATGGCTAAAAATATAGAACTTTATATTGATCATAGTGAATTTGATCTTTCATTAAAAGGAAATCTATATCATATTGTTTGTCCAACAATTGCTGATTTTAATATTTATAATGTTCTAGCAACGGTAGGAGTACTTGTTGGTTTAGGATTTGATGATCGCATGATCATTGAAGCCATTAGTGATTTAAAACCAGTTAATGGAAGAATGGAGCTTATTCCTAATAAACATAAAATTACGATTATTGTCGATTATTGTTGTCATACAAAAGATTTTGAAAATGTTTTTAAATTTGCAGATCGTGTTTCTAGAGGAAATATTATTGCTGTTTTAGGAGCACCAAGTAAAAGACATATGGCAAGAAGAAAGAAAATAGGAGCATTGGCCAATAGATATTTAGATCATGTGATTTTGACTGAATTAGATGATCGAGGAGAAAATATTGAGGAAATTTGTAAAGAAATTCAAAGTGAAATTACAGATATTCCAAGCATTATTATTCCTAATCGTGCAGTAGCTGTTGAACAAGCCATTGAACAAGCAAGTCCAGGAGATGTTGTTTTATTATTAGGAAAAGGTCATGAAAAATTTATTGCCTTAGAAGTTGGTCAAAGAGAGTATGAAGGAGATAAAGCGATAGCATTAAAAGCTATTAAAAGAGTATACGAAGGAGAAGAAGAAAATGAACTACAACAAAATGATTGATCATACTGTTTTAAAAGCAGATACACCTTTAGAAACAATTAAAAGAATTTGTGATGAAGCAATGGAATATGGTTTTGCAAGTGTTTGTATTAATCCATGCCATGTTGCTTATTGTGCAGACTATCTAAAAGATAGTGATGTCAATGTATGTACAGTTATTGGTTTTCCATTAGGGGCTAATACAAGTGCAGTGAAAGCATTTGAAACAAAGGATGCGATTGCTAATGGGGCTGATGAAATTGATATGGTAATGAATATCGGAGCTTTAAAAGATAAAAATTATGATTTAGTAAGAGATGATGTTAAAGCGGTAGTTGAAGCTGCTAATGGAACATTAGTAAAAGTTATTTTAGAAACTTGTTTACTTACAGAAGATGAAATTAAAAAAGCATGTGAATTATGCGTAGAAGCAAAAGCTGATTATGTAAAAACAAGTACTGGTTTTTCAACAAGAGGGGCTACAATTGAAGATGTTAGAATCATGAAAGAAGCTGTTCATGGAAAAGCAAAAGTAAAAGCTGCAGGTGGTGTTAGAACACCTGAAGATATGGTGAAAATCGTTGCTGCTGGAGCTGATCGTATTGGAACAAGTGCAGGATGTTCTTTAGTTAAAAAATAAGTTGGATGTAATTTTAATTTTTTAATGTTATTTACAAAATACAGGTATAAAATGAAAAATATGTAAATGGTATTCGAAATGAATATCATTTACTTTTTTATTCCAAAAATAATATATAACTAAAGAAGAAATGAGGGATTATATGGGAAATACACCAAAGAAAATAAAAGTAAGAGGTGCAAAAGTACATAACTTAAAAAATATCAATGTTGATATACCATTAAATCAAATAGTTGCTATTACAGGTGTTTCAGGGTCAGGAAAATCATCACTAGCCATGGGTGTTCTTTATAGTGAGGGGTCAAGAAGATACTTAGAATCTTTATCAACTTATACAAGAAGGCGTATGACGAGTGCTACGAAGGCACAAGTAGATGAAGTTCTTTATGTTCCTGCGGCTTTAGCACTTCACCAACGACCATCTGTTCCAGGTATTCGTAGTACGTTTGGAACAGGGACAGAACTTTTAAATAGTTTAAGACTCATGTATTCACGTCTTGCTAAGCATTGTTGTAAAAATGGTCATTATATTGAACCAACTTTAAATGTGGCGGCTGAAAAAGAAATCATCTGTCCAATTTGTAAAGAAAAAATACATGCACCAAGTGCTGAAGAGTTAGCTTTTAATAGTCAAGGAGCATGTCTTAAATGTGGTGGAACAGGAATTGTTAGAATTGTTGATATTGATTCGCTTGTTCCTGATAAAACACTTACCATAGATGAAGGAGCAGTCGCTCCATGGAACTCATTAATGTGGACTTTGATGACAGATGTTTGTCGTGCTATGGGAGTAAGAACAGATGTGCCTTTTAATCAATTAACTGATGAAGAAAAAAATATTGTTTATTATGGACCGGCGGAAAAGAAACATATTTTTTATAAGGCTAAAAATACAGATCATGCAGGAGAAATGGATTTTACTTATTTTAATGCAACTTATACAGTAGAAAATGCTTTATCAAAAGTTAAAGATGATAAAGGAATGAAAAGAGTTGAAAAGTTTTTAAAAGAAGAAATTTGTCCAGAATGTCAGGGAACACGTTTATCAAAAGAAGCAAGAAAACCTTTGATTAGAGGAATTGGTTTAGATAAAGCTTGTCAAATGCCATTAAATGATTTAGTAGAATGGGTAAGAGGTATTCCAGATTCAATGCCTGATGAAATGAAGCCAATGGCTCGTGAAATCTGTGATTCGTTTTTAGATGTTTCTAAAAGGCTGTTAGATTTAGGATTGGGCTATCTTTCTTTAGATAGAGCTGCTTCTACACTTTCAACAGGAGAAAGACAACGTATGCAACTTGCTAGAGCAGTAAGAAATCGTACAACAGGTATTCTCTATGTTTTAGATGAACCTTCTATTGGATTACATCCTTCTAATATTTATGGACTTATAGGAGTCATGAATGATTTAATTCATGATGGAAATTCTATTTTATTAGTAGATCATGATACTGAAATTATTAAAGAAGCGAATTGGCTCATTGAAATGGGACCAGAAGCAGGAAAAAATGGAGGTTATGTTTTTACGGAAGGAACAATAGAACAAATTAAAAATGATAAAAAGTCAATGATTGGGCCATTCCTTACAAATCATTATGATGAAAAAATGCGTCCAATATCTCCAATTGAACAACTATTTGAATTTGGAAAAATTCATCTTTCAACAAATCAAATACATACAGTCCATCCTTTAGAAGTAGATATTCCTAAAGGAAAATTAACAGTTGTTACAGGAGTGTCAGGTTCTGGAAAAACAACGATGATTCTAGAAAGTTTGTTACCAGCGATTCAAACTAAAATCAATGACTCATCATTACCTGATCATGTTAAAGATGTTCAAATGGAAGGAATAGAACATATCAAACTGATTGATGCTTCACCTATTGGTATTAATATTCGTTCGACTGTTGCTACTTATATTAATGTTCATGATGAACTTAGAAAAAGATTTGCCAAAACAGAAAGCGCTAAGTCTAAGGGGTATAAAGCAGGAGATTTTTCTTATAATACAGGAAAGCTTAGATGTCCAACTTGTGATGGAACAGGGACATTAAGTTTGGATGTACAATTCTTGCCAGATGTTCATGTGACTTGTCCTGATTGTCATGGTTCTAGATATAATAAAGAAAGTTATTTTATTAAATATAAAACGTCAAAAGAGAAAGAGTATTCTTTACCTGAATTGATGGAAATGGATGTGAGTTTTGCTAAAGAAGCTTGTCAAGGTTTAAAAGGTGTTTATCGAAAACTGGAAGTATTAGAAAACTTAGGTTTAGGATATTTGACATTGGGTGAGGAAACACCAAGTTTATCTGGTGGAGAGGCACAACGTTTAAAACTTGCAAGTGAAATGAGTAAGTCTCAAAATGATTCAATTTTTATCTTTGATGAACCTACGATTGGATTACATCCTTTAGATGTTCAAATATTAGTTAAAGTTTTTCAATCACTTGTAGATCAAGGTGCGACAGTCGTCGTCATTGAACATGATCGTGATGTGATGAAAAATGCGGATTATATAATTGATATGGGGCCAGGTGGTGGTCAAGATGGTGGAATGATTGTAGCTACTGGTAGTGTTGAAGAAATAAAAAATAATATAAAGAGTATTACAGGTAAATATTTATAAAAAAATAGAAGTTCAATGTGAACTTCTATTTTTGTCTTGCTGAAACAATAAAGTGTAATGCAAAATAAGCCACTTCATCTTCAGTAAATCTTTTATGATAAATAGATTCAATAGCGTCATTTAAGATTTCTGCCATTGCAAATTCTTTAGGATGTCTTTCTTTAATCTTTGCAGTTAAAGGATTTTCGATTTGACTATCATCTAATAATCGATCAAGTGCAGGTGTTAAATGTAATCCTAAAGAAACAAGTAATTTTTCATTATTTCTTAAATCTATACCTTTTTGTTTAAATAAAGAATCTAAAGTGTTTTGTAGAACATCAATAATTTCATCATCTAATAAATTAACACCAGCATTAAATTCAACATCTAATACGTTATTTTTAGATAGGTACATTGAAATAAGTGCTAATTCTGATTCTGGAAATTCAATATCAAATTTTTTACTAAGAATATTACAAATTTCAACTGCTGAATCATAGTTAGTGTTTGCTTTATATGATGTGATTTGTCCTTGACTTAAAGGAATGTAATTGTTTGTTTTGATTCTAAGTATTGCAATTGCAAGATGTACAACGAGATTTTGCGTAAATTGTGGAGATAATGTTAAATGATTTTTCTCGATTACTTCATTTACTGCTTCGCGACATACTTGTTTTGATAATTCTAAATCTTTATCAGCAGCGCTTGATAAAGCTTGGTTTGTTAATGTCATAAAAAAGCCTCCTAAAATGTCTACGTAAACTATATACTAAATCAATTAGAAAAGCTAGGAAAAAATAAATATTCTTTATAAGAGCATATGATTGGATTTTAGGAATGATTCCTGTTATACTAAACTTGTAAAATAATTATGTAAGCGCTCATCATTTTCTTTAAGTTTTTGTTGTCTATGCAAAATGTAAGTGCTATAATTATGAAGGAATTTTGATTTAGGAGGAAATAAACAAAATGGCTTTAACAGATAAATTCAATGAAGAATGGAACGGATTTAAAGGAAGACTTTGGAAAGAAGAAGTAAACACTCGTCAATTCATTCAAGATAACTATAAACCTTATGATGGAGATGAATCATTTTTAGCTGGTCCTACAGAAGCTACTAATAAACTTTGGGGAAAACTTCAAAAGTTACAAAAAGAAGAAAGAGCTAAAGGTGGAGTATTAGAATGTGAAACTAAAGTAGTAAGTGGACTTACTGCTTATGGTCCTGGATATATCGATGAAGAAATGAAAGATTTAGAAAAAGTTGTTGGTTTACAAACTGACAAACCTTTAAAAAGAGCTTTCATGCCTTATGGTGGTATCAAAATGGCAGAACAAGCTGCTGCAACTTATGGATATGAACCAGATGAAAAATTACATGAAATTTTCACAAAATATCATAAAACACATAACCAAGCAGTATTCGATGTTTATACACCAGAAATTAAAAAAGCTCGTCATAATAAAGTAATTACAGGTTTACCTGATACATACGGACGTGGACGTATTGTTGGTGACTATCGTCGTGTTGCTTTATATGGTATTGATTTCTTAATTGAACAAAAAGTAAATGATTTCAATCATTGTGGTAGTGGATCAATGACTGAAGATATCATTCGTAAAAGAGAAGAAATTGCTGAACAAGTAAAAGCATTAAAAGGTATGAAAGAAATGGCTGCTATCTACGGATATGACATTTCTAAACCAGCTAAAAATGCTCATGAAGCATTCCAATGGTTATACTTTGGATACTTAGCTGCAATCAAAACTCAAAATGGTGCTGCAATGTCAGTTGGACGTATTTCTACTTTCTTAGATATCTATGTAGAAAGAGATTTAGCTAACGGAACATTAACAGAAGAAGAAGCACAAGAATTAGTAGACCATTTCGTTATGAAATGTAGAATGGTTAAATTTGCTCGTATTCCTTCTTACAACCAATTATTCTCTGGTGACCCAGTATGGGCTACACTTGAAGTTGCAGGTTTAGGAACTGATGGACGTTCAATGGTTACTAAAAACTGTTTCCGTTTCTTACACACATTAGAAAACATGGGTCCTTCACCAGAACCAAACTTAACAGTTTTATATACAAAAGCATTACCAGAAAACTTCAAACGTTTTGCTGCTAAAATCTCAGTAGATACTAGCTCAATCCAATATGAAAATGATGATGTAATGCGTCCTGTATGGGGAGATGATTACTCAATTTGTTGTTGTGTATCAGCTACTCAAACTGGTAAAGAAATGCAATTCTTTGGTGCACGTGCAAACTTAGCTAAATGTTTAACATATGCTATCAATGGTGGTATTGATGAAAAAACTAAAGATCAAGTGGCTCCAAAATATCGTCCAATTACTTCTGAATACTTAGACTATGATGAAGTTATGGAACGTTATGACCAAATGATGGAATGGTTAGCAGATCTTTATGTTAATACATTAAACTTAATTCAATATATGCATGATAAATATTATTATGAAGCTGCACAAATGTCATTAATTGATACTGATCTAAAACGTACTTTCGCAACTGGTGTTGCTGGATTCTCACATGTAGTAGATTCATTAAGCGCAATCAAATATGCTAAAGTTAAAACAATCAGAGATGAAGATGGTATCGTAGTAGATTATGAAGTTGAAGGTGACTTCCCAAGATATGGTAACGATGATGATCGTGCTGATGATATCGCTGTATGGTTATTAGGTGAATTCTTAGCTAAAATCAAAAAACATCATACTTATAGAGATTCAGAACCAACAACTTCTATCTTAACAATCACTTCAAACGTTGTTTATGGTAAAGCTACAGGTTCATTACCTGATGGACGTAAAGCAGGTGAACCATTATCACCAGGTGCTAACCCATCTTACGGTGCTGAACAAAATGGTTTATTAGCTTCATTAAACTCAGTTGCTAAATTACCATATGAATGGGCATTGGATGGTATTTCTAATACTCAAACAATCAACCCAGATGCTTTAGGACATGATGAAGGTGAAAGAGTTAATAACTTAGTACAAGTTATGGATGGATATTTTGAACAAGGTGCTCATCACTTAAATGTTAACGTATTTGGAACTGAAAAATTAATTGATGCTATGGAACATCCAGAAAAAGAAGAATATGCAAACTTCACAATTCGTGTATCTGGATATGCTGTTAAATTCATTGACTTAACTCGTGAACAACAATTAGATGTTATCGCAAGAACTTGTCATGAACATATGTAATCAATAACTTAATCAAATAATGAAAACAACCTCTTATGAGGTTGTTTTGTTACGGAGGAAAAATGGAAACAATTGGTAGAATTCATTCAATAGAAAGCTTTGGATCAGTCGATGGTCCAGGAGTACGTTATATTTATTTCTTACATGGATGTCCTTTAAGATGTCAATTTTGTCATAATCCTGATACATGGGGTTCAAAGAAATACGAAGAATATACTCCTGAAAAAGCGCTTCAACAAGCAATGAAGTACAAAACATATTGGGGTAAAAAAGGGGGCATTACGATTAGTGGTGGAGAACCTTTAGCTCAAATTGATTTTGTTTTAGAATTATTTAAACTTGCAAAAAAAGAAGGTATCAATACATGTATTGATACCAGTGGTGGATGTTTTACTAGAGAAGAACCGTTCTTTTCAAAATTTAAAGAATTGATGGAGTATACAGATTTATTACTTGTTGATATTAAAGAGATCAATAATGAAAGACATAAGACTTTAACAGGAAGAAGTAATGAAAATATTTTAGATATGGCAAAGTATTTATCTGAAATTAATAAACCAATTTGGATTAGACATGTTCTTGTTCCAGAAAGAAGTGATTATGATGAAGATTTAATTGAATTAGATCGTTTTATTTCTACCCTTTCTAATGTTTATCGTGTAGAAATACTTCCTTATCATACTTTAGGTGTCTTTAAGTGGGAAGAATTGAAGATTCCTTATCAATTAGAAGGAATAAAACCTCCAACTAAAGAACGTGTAGATAATGCTAACAGATTATTACATGTAGATCGTTATACAAGATATTTAGATAATTAATGAAAAAAGAGTTCATGAATTTAGATTTATCATCTAAATCATGTAACTCTTTTTCAATTTATAATTGCATATTTACTTTATAATCATAGTTGTTTAAAATAAGAGTAAAGGAAAAAAGGAGATATAATAATGAAATTAGGAGCAATTGAAGCAGGTGGAACTAAATTTGTAGTTTGTATTGGAAATGAAAAAGGAGAAGTTTTAGAAAGAGAATCATTTCCTACAGAAGCACCTGAAAAAACAATGGAAAATGTTTTTAAATTCTTTGATGGAAAAGAAATTGAAGCATTAGGTGTAGGAAGCTTTGGACCGATTGATCCAGATCTTACAAGTCCAACTTATGGTTATATTACAACAACACCTAAACCAGGATGGAACAATTATAATATTATGGGTGCTTTAAAAGAAAGATATGACATTCCTATGGCTTTTGATACAGATGTTAATGGGGCTGCTTTAGGTGAAGCAACATTTGGTGTGGCAAAAGGATTAGATAGTGCCCTTTATCTTACAATTGGAACAGGAATTGGTGGAGGAGCCGTTGTTGGTGGTAAACTTGTACACGGGTTACTTCATCCAGAAATGGGACATATGAAAATGATTGTTAGAGAAGATGATAAATATTCAGGAAAATGCCCATATCATGGAACATGCTTTGAAGGTTTAGCAGCTGGTCCTGCCATTGAAGCAAGATGGGGAGTAAAAGGAAGTGAACTTCCAGAAGATCATCCAGCATGGGATTTAGAAGCTTATTATATTGGACAAGCGATGGCAAATTATATTTTAACTCTTTCACCTAAGAAAATTATTCTTGGTGGTGGTGTTATGCATCAAAAACAACTATTCCCAATGATTCATAAATATACTCAAGAATTCTTAAATGGTTATATTCAAAAAGAAGAAGTGACTACTGATAAAATTAAAGATTATATCGTTTATCCAGAATTAGGGGATAATGCAGGGGTTGTTGGAGCTTTAGCTCTTGCTATGAGTGTAGTAAAATAATGAAGTAGAGAGATCTACTTCTTTTTTTGATAAAAAATGTAAGCGGATACATAATTTTGTTGACGGTGTGTAGAAAATGGGATATGGTTGAAGGAGAAGATAAAAAAGGAGAAAGGGAATATGAAAAAAATACTCTCATTATTTTTATGTTGTTTAATGGTTTTAACATTAACGGGATGTGGTGGATCAAGTGGAGATGACATAACGACTTATACGTATTCAAGTGAATTGGATATTAAAAATTTAGATTCATCAGATGCAGATGATGGATGTTCACTTAAGGCAATTCATGCAGTAATCGATGGACTTACAAAAACAGATAAAAAAGGTAATATCGTAAATGCGGTTGCTAAAAGTGAAGAATTGTCTGAAGACGGTTTAACACATACCTACAAACTTCGAAAAGATGTTAAATGGACAAATGGAGATCCTGTAACAGCTCATGATTTCGTTTATGCATGGCAACGTATTTTTAGAAAAAAAGGAAGTTATTATTATATGTTTGCAGATGGAATTGCAAGCATTGAAGGGGCTCAAGAATTATCGGATAAAATTGATGCAGGTGAAGAACTTACAGATGATGATTTAAATTCTATGGGTGTAAAAGCGATTGATGACTATACTTTAGAAGTAAAAACAACTGTACGTGTTTCTTTCTTTGATGAATTAATGGCATTTCCATGCTTTTTCCCAATTAATGAAAAGTTTTGTGAAAAACAAGGAGATAAATATGGTAAAAGCGCAAAAGCTATTTTAGGAAATGGTGCTTTTATTATGACAAATTGGGAACCAGGATCTATTGCGGAATTTAAAAAGAATGAAGATTACTATGAAGCAAAAACTGTAAAGATTGAAAAACTTGTGATGAAACTTGTTCAAGATCCAAAAGTTGCGGCTCAATCATTTATGGCAGGAGAAACAGACTATGCACCAATTACTTCTGATTTAGTAGATAAATATAAAGATGATGAATCATTTAAACAAGTACCAGATGGCTTCCTTTATTATTTATCTGTGAATTTTCAAAATGAAGATCTTGCTAATGCGAATATCAGACAAGCAGTTTCACTTTCGATTAATCGAAAAGATTTATGCGAAAAAGTCTTAAAAGATGGTTCTTCTGCAGCAACAGGATTTATTCCTAAAGGTGTGGCAACAAGCCCAGATGGAAAAGATTTTAGAGAAGAGTCAGGAACTTATATTACTTATAGTCAATCAAAAGCACAACAAGCTTTAGATCGAGGATTAAAAGAATTAGGTAAATCTGAAATTAAATTACGTATTACATATGGTACAGATGAATCTCCAATGGATGTTATTGCGACTTATTTACAAAACGCTTTATCTAAGTTAAAGGGAATTAAAGTAGAAATGGTTGCAACAACAAAACAAGACCGTATTTATAACAAACAAAAAAATGGTGATTATGATTTATCAGTAACACGTTGGGGACCTGATTATGGTGATCCTACAACATTCTTAACGATTGATATTTCTACAAATAGTAATAACTATGGTAAATATGTAAGTAGTGATTTTGATAATTATATGGGACAAGCGGCATCAGAATCAGATGTACGTGTTCGCTGGCAAGAATTATTGGAAGCGGAAAAGATATTAATGACAGATTTAGGAAGTATTCCTGTATTTGAAAAAGGATCAGCAACTTTACAAAATACAAAGGTTAAAAATTTAGTGATTAAACCATGTAATGTTTTATCTTTCCAATATGTTGAAAAAAACTGAATAATAAATAAAAAGCATAATAGTAAAAAAACTATTATGCTTTTTGTTATATACAAGTTTTATCATATTCTTTGACTTCTTGGATAAATTAGTGTATTTTAAATCATAGTAAAAAGATATGAATAAAGGGAGATGGGGATTATGAAAAAATATGTATCATTATTACTATGCTTTTTGATGATTTTTTCTTTATCTGGTTGTGGGGGCAACAGTAAAGAAGATACATCAACCTATACGTATTCAAGTGAATTGGATATCAAAAACTTAGATTCATCAGATGCTGATGATCAATGTTCATTGCGTGCTATTCATGCGGTTATTGATGGGTTAATGAAAACAGATAAAAAAGGAAATATTACGTATGGTATTGCGAAAAGTGAAGAAGTTTCAGAAGATGGATTAACCCATACGTATAAACTTAGAAAAGATGCAAAATGGGTAAATGGTGATCCTGTTACTGCTAATGATTTTGTTTATGCATGGCATCGAATCTTTAAAAATAAAGGAAATTATTATTATATGTTTGCAGATGGAATTGCAAGCATTCAAGGAGCACAAGAATTATCAGATAAAATAGATGCTGGTGAAGAACTTACAGATGATGATTTAAATTCTATGGGTGTAAAAGCATTGGATGATTATACATTAGAAGTAAAAACAACAGTACGCGTTTCGTTTTTAGATGAATTACTTGCATTTCCACCATTCTACCCAATTAATGAAAAGTTTGCTGAAAAACAAGGAAATAAATATGGTAAAAGCGCTAAAACAATTTTAGGAAATGGGGCTTTTACAATGACAAATTGGGAACCAGGATCAGTGGCTGAATTTGAAAAGAACGAAAGTTATTATGATCAAAAACATGTTAAATTAAATAAACTTGTCATGAAACTTGTTCAAGAACCTAAAGTGGCTGCACAATCTTTTGAAGCAGGAGAAACAGATTATGCACCAATCAATTCAGATTTGGTAGATAAATATAAAGATGATGAAGCTTTTAAACAAGTTTATGATGGTTTCTTGTTTTATATTTCAGTAAACTTCCAAAATAGTGATTTAGCTAACTTAAATGTAAGAAAAGCAATCTCACTAGCAATCAATAGAAAAGACTTATGTGAAAATGTCTTAAAAGATGGTTCACAAGTTGCTGGAGGATTTATTCCTTCTGGTTTAGCAACGAGTCCAGATGGCGTTGATTTTAGAAAAGATTCTGGAAACTTTACATCTTATGATAAGAAAAAAGCACAAGAATCTTTAGGTGAAGGATTAAAAGAATTAGGAAAAGATCAAATTACGTTAAGAATTACATATGGTACAGATGAATCTCCAATGGATGTATTTGCAACTTATTTACAAAACGCTTTAAGTAAATTAGATGGTATTAAAGTAGAAATGGTAGCTACTACTAAACAAGATCGTATTTACAACAAACAAAAAAATGGAGATTTCGATTTAGCTACAACTCGTTGGGGACCTGATTATGGTGATCCTACAACTTACTTAACAATGGGTATTTCTACTAATGGTAACAACTATGGAAAATGGTCTAATAGTGAATATGATCAACTTGTATGTCAAGTAGGGGTTGAATCAAATGTGACTAAACGTTGGCAAAAAATGAAAGATGCAGAAAAAATCTTACTAGATGGTTATGCATATATTCTTGTTTTTGAAAAAGGAGCGGCAACATTATAAAATCCAAAAGTAAAAAATCTAGTTATTAAACCACGTAGAACAATTTCTTTTGAATATGTAGAAAAAACTGAATAAAAAGAGAAAAGGCATAATAAGAAAATATTATGTCTTTTTTAATAAAAAACTATCACGGTAATAAATTAATATATTGCATTGTATATAAATATCCAAAATAGTATTGACTTTTAAAGACTAATCCACTATTATGAAGTTAATAAATCGATAAATTGTATACAACATGTCGATTTATTGCACAAAAGATAATTTAAGAAGGGAAGAGAGAATATGAAAAAACTATTATCAATGGTGCTTTGTGCTATGATGGCTCTAACTCTTGCTGGTTGTGGGGGATCAGGAGGAGATTCATCTACTTACACTTTCTCAAGTGAATTAGATATCAAAAACTTAGATTCATCAGATGCCGATGACGGATGCTCATTTACAGCAATGCATGCTGTTATTGATGGGCTTATGAAAACAGATAAGAAAGGTAATATCGTAAATGGTGTTGCTTCATCTTCTGAAGTTTCAGATGACGGGTTAACTCATACTTACAAAATCAGAAAAGATGCTAAATGGGCTAACGGTGATCCTGTTACTGCAAATGATTTCGTTTATGCTTGGCATAGAATCTTCCAAAAGAAAGGTCAATATTACTACATGTTCTGTGATGGTATTGCAAGTATTGTAGGGGCACAAGAAATGTCAGATAAAATTGACAATGAAGAAGATATTACAGATGCTGATTTAGCTGCAATGGGTGTTAAAGCAGTCGATGATAAAACATTAGAAGTTACTACAACTACTCGTGTTTCATTCTTTGATGAATTAATGTCATTCCCATGTTTCTATCCAATCAATGAAAAGTTCTGCGAAAAACAAGGTGATAAATATGGTAAGAGTGCTAAAACTATTTTAGGAAATGGTGCTTTCACTATGACAAACTGGGAACCAGGTTCAGTAGCTGAATTTGAAAAAAATGATAAATATTATGATGCTAAAACAGTTAAAATTGACAAATTAGTAATGAAATTAGTTCAAGATCCAAAAGTTGCTGCTCAAGCATTCGAAGCAGGTGAAACTGATTTCGCTCCAATCAACTCAGACTTAGTTGATAAATACAAAAAAGATGATTCATTCAAACAAATTAATGAAGGTTACTTATTCTATATTTCAGTAAACTTCCAAAATAGTGATTTAGCTAACTTAAATGTAAGAAAAGCAATCTCACTAGCAATCAATAGAAAAGATTTATGTGAAAACGTCTTAAAAGATGGTTCACAAGCTGCTTCAGGATTTGTTCCATCAGGATTATCAATTTCTCCAGAAGGAAAAGATTTCCGTGATGAAGCAGATACTTATACTTCATATGATAAAAAAGCTGCTCAAGCTGCTTTAGATGAAGGATTAAAAGAATTAGGAAAATCTGAAATTACTTTAAGATTAACTTATGGTACAGATGAATCTCCAATGGATGTATTTGCAACTTATTTACAAAACGCTTTAAGTAAATTAGATGGTATTAAAGTAGAAATGGTAGCTACTACTAAACAAGATCGTATTTACAACAAACAAAAAAATGGAGATTTCGATTTAGCTACAACTCGTTGGGGACCTGATTATGGTGATCCTACAACTTACTTAACAATGGGTATTTCTACTAATGGTAACAACTATGGTAAATATACAAACAGTGAATTAGATGCATTAATGGATAAAGTTGCTAATGAATCTGATGTTAATACTCGTTGGCAAGAAATGATTGATGCAGAAAAAATTATGATGGATGATTTATGTTACATCCCAGTATTTGAAAAAGGTACTGCAACTTTACAAAATAAAGATGTAAAAGGTTTAGTAATTAGACCTGTAGGGGTTCCATATACATTCCAATATGTATCAAAATAGTCGATAAAATCAACAGAAACACAATATTTCGGTATTGTGTTTCTTCTTAAAAAAGAATAAAAAAATATGTTGTCTTCCAATTAATATAAACGTCAAAAATAAATGTATAAAAAACAATTGTTCTATTTTATTCTTGAATGTAGATTGAAAAATATTTTTTTGTATAAACAATAATACAATTTTGTATACAAAGTTCGTTTTTTTTGTTGACTTCTATAACGCATTGTACTAATATTAAAGCATAAATTTTTATTGTATATGTATTAGTGTATACAAAGGCGATTTATAGAAGGGAAGAGAAAAAATGAAAAAATTATTATCTATGGTACTTTGTGCTATGATGGCTCTAACTCTTGCTGGGTGTGGGGGATCTAGTGATGATTCATCTACTTACACTTATTCAAGTGAATTAGATATCAAAAATTTAGACTCATCAGATGCCGAAGACGGATGCTCATTTACTGCATTACATGCAATTATTGATGGGCTAATGAAACCTGCTAAAGATGGTACTACTACATATGGTATTGCTAAATCTTCAGAAGTTTCAGAAGACGGTTTAACACACACTTATAAATTAAGAGATGCTAAATGGTCTAATGGTGATGCTGTGACAGCAAACGATTTCGTTTATGCATGGCAAAGAATTTTCAAAAAGAAAGGAAACTACTATTACATGTTCTGCGACGGTATTGCTAACATCGCAGGTGCTCAAGAATTATCAGATAAAATCGATGCAGAACAAGATTTAACTGATGAAGACTTAAACAAATTAGGGGTAAAAGCTGTAGACGACAAAACGTTAGAAATTACTACAACTACAAGAGTTTCATTCTTTGATGAATTAATGTCATTCCCATGTTTCTATCCAATTAACCAAAAATTCTGTGAAAAACAAGGTGATAAATATGGTAAGAGTGCTGATTCTATTTTAGGTAACGGTGCTTTCGTTATGACAAACTGGGAACCAGGTTCAGTAGCTGAATTCGAAAAAAATGATAAATTCTATGCTGCTAAAGATGTAAAAATCGACAAATTAGTGATGAAATTAGTTCAAGAGCCAAAAGTTGCTGCTCAAGCTTTTGAAGCAGGTGAAACTGATTTCGCTATTATCAACTCTGACTTAGTTGATAAATACAAAAAAGATGAATCATTCAAAAATATTTCTGAAGGATTCTTATTCTACATTCAACCAAATTTAGAAAATAGTGATTTAGCTAACTTAAATGTAAGAAAAGCTTTATCATTAGCTATCAACAGAAAAGATTTATGTGAAAACGTATTAAAAGACGGTTCACAAGCTGCTAAAGGTTTCGTACCTTCAGGATTATCAATTTCTCCAGAAGGAAAAGATTTCCGTGATGAAGCTGCAACATATACTTCATATGACAAAAAAGCTGCACAAGCTGCTTTAGATGAAGGATTAAAAGAATTAGGAAAATCTGAAATTACTTTAAGATTAACTTATGGTACAGATGAATCTCCAATGGATGTATTTGCAACTTATTTACAAAATGCTTTCTCTAGCTTAAAAGGATTAAAAATTGAAATGGTTGCTACTACTAAACAAGATCGTATCTACAACAAACAAAAAAATGGAGATTTCGATTTATCAGTAACTCGTTGGGGACCTGACTATGGTGATCCTACAACTTATTTAACATTAGCTTTAACTGACAACAATAACAACTATGGTCATTGGTCAAATGCTGAATATGATTCAATCATGGGAAAAGTTAACAGTGAAACTGATGCTAATGCTCGTTGGCAATTAATGATCGATGCAGAAAAAATCTTATGTGAAGATTTAGGATATATTCCAGTATTCGAAAAAGGAACTGCTACTTTACAAAATACAAAAGTTAAAAACTTAGGTATTAAACCAGTTGGTGTTCCATATACATTTGAATATGTATCAAAATAGTTCAATCTAAAAAAGAACATAGAGAAGACAACACAATATAGTATTCTGTATTGTGTTTCTTTTTTAAATAAATATAGGAGGAAAAAAGATGAGTAATTCAACCTTAAAATATATCGGAAAACGTTTAGTTATTTCGTTAATTACATTATTCGTTATTTTAATGGTATTATTTTTAATGGTTAAATTTTTACCAGGTTCTCCAATTAACAATGAAAAATTAAGTGCTTCAGCCAGAGCTGCTATTGAAGCACAATATGGATTGGATCAACCAATTCCGGTTCAATTCGTACGTTATATTCAAAATATGTTAACAGGGGATTTCGGGGTATCATTTAACTTATACAAAGATATGCAAGTATCTTCACTTGTAGGAAGTGCTGCAAAATTATCTATGATTTACGGTTTATGTGCAGTAGTTATTGGAACAGTTATTGGTATGTTCTTAGGAGTATTTGCTGCATTACATAAAAATACAATTTGGGATACAATTGCTACAGTTATTTCTGTAATTGGGGTTTCCATCCCATCATTCGTATTTGCAATGTTAATTTTATTATTATTTGCTTCAAAATTAAGATTGTTACCAACTTCATATAGTTCATCGAATGCAATTAAATCATCAATTATGCCAATTTTAGCTTTATCTGTTGGGGTTATTGCAAACGTTGCACGTTTTACACGTACTGAAATGGTTTCAGTTTTAACAAGTGAATATATGACTCTTGCAAAAGCAAAAGGATTAGATCGTAAAACTTTAATTTTCAAACATGCATTAAGAAATGCTTTAATTCCAGTTATTACAATTTTAGGACCTATCTTAGTTAACTTAATGACAGGTACTATGGTTGTTGAAAAGATTTGTTCTGTTCCTGGATTAGGTAAATTATTAATTAATAGTATTTTATCAAATGATTACAACATCATTTTAGCTTGTTCATTCTTATATGCTGCAATGTACATTTTCATGATGTTAATTATTGATATTTCTTATGGAATTATTGATCCAAGAATTAGATTAGGAAAGGATGATTAATAATGGATTTAGAAAAGATTGAATTTTTACCAGACGATTTTGAATTCGTTGGAGATAAACAAGACATTACTAAAGACGTTGTTGCTCCATCACTTCCTGCTTGGAAAGATTCTTTAAATCGTTTTAAAAAGAATAAAGGTGCCGTTATCGGTTTAATTTGTATTTTAGTTATCGCAGTATTTGCTATTTTTGCTCCAATGTTTTCATCATATAAATTTGATGCAATCAATACAAGAATTGCAAGTATTTCACCAGGTGCTGAACATTTCTTTGGTACAGACACTTATGGTCGTGATTTATTTGTACGTGTTTGGACAGGTACAAGATATTCATTATTCATTGCCGTTGTTGCAATCTTCATTGACGTGATTGTAGGTATGACATACGGACTGATCTCTGGTTATTTCGGAGGTAAAGTTGATTCAGTAATGCAAAGAATTCAAGAAATCATAAACTCTATCCCAACTTTAGTAATATTAACATTGTTATTAATGGTGATGAAAGCATCATTATTCACAATTATCATGGCTTTATCATTTACTGAATGGATTGGTATGTCAAGAATTACAAGAGCTCAAGTTTTAAGAGTAAAAGAAGAAGAATTCGTTTTAGCTTCACGTACTTTAGGAGCTAGTAACATGTTTATTATCTTTAAAGAAATTTTACCAAATATTTATAGTCAAATGATTATTATGATTATGATGTCTATTCCAAATGCTATCTTCTATGAAGCATACTTATCGTTCGTTGGTTTAGGTTTACCAATTCCAATGGCTTCATTAGGTACATTAATTAATGATGGATTTAACTCAATTACTATTTACCCTTACATGATGGTAATTCCAGTTATTATTTTCTCTATCTTAATGTTAAGTTTCAACTTATTTGGTGATGGACTTCGTGATGCACTTGATCCAACTATGAAGGAGATGTAATTATGGCAGAAAGAGAAAAAATATTAGAAGTCAGAGATTTAAATATCTCTTTTAGAACTGATAGTGGTATTGTTAATGCAATTCGTGGTGTTAACTTAGATTTATATAAAGGTGAAACAATCGCTATCGTTGGTGAATCTGGATCAGGTAAGTCAGTTACTACTAAAGCAATCATGGGTATCATGGCTGGAAATGGTTCAATTGATGGTGGTTCTATTAACTACACTTGGACAGATGAAAATACAGGTGAAAGAATCACAAAAGACATTTGTCAATTAAGTGAAAAAGAAATGCAAAGTGAAATTCGTGGTCGTAAAATTGCCATGGTTTTCCAAGATCCAATGACATCATTAAACCCTACAATGACAATTGGAAATCAAATTATGGAACCAATGATTCATCATTACAATACACCAAAAGAAGAAGCTTATAAAAAAGCAGTTGAATTATTACAATTAGTAGGTATTACTAATGCTGAAAAACGTATGAAAAACTATCCTCACCAATTATCTGGTGGGATGAGACAAAGAATTGTTATCGCAATTGCTTTATCTTGTGATCCTTATGTTTTAATTTGTGATGAACCTACAACTGCATTGGATGTTACTATCCAAGCTAAAATTCTTGAATTAATTCAAGATATTCAAAAGAAAAAAGATTTATCAGTTATTTATATCACACATGACTTAGGTGTTGTTGCTAAAGTAGCTGATTATGTAAATGTTATGTACGCTGGTAAAATCGTAGAGACTGGAACCATTGATGAAATTTTCTATGATCCACGTCATCCATATACTTGGGGATTATTATCATCTATGCCAGATTTAGATACTGATGATGATGAATTATACACAATCCCTGGTACACCACCAAACTTAGCACATGAAGTAAAAGGTGATGCTTTTGCTCCACGTAATAAGTATGCTTTAAATATTGACTTAAGAATTGAACCTCCAATGTTTAAAGTACCTGGTAGTACAACTCATAAAGTTGCTTCATGGTTAATGCATGAAAAAGCTCCAAAAGTTGAAATGCCAGTTGAATTAAAAAACAGATTAGAAAAAATGAAAAAGGAGGGTGTTGAATAATGGAAAATAAAGAACCTATCCTTGTCGTTAAAGATTTAAAACAACATTTTAAAATTAATCGTAACTTTACTGTAAAAGCAGTTGATGGTATTTCATTTGATATTATGCCAGGTGAAACTTATGGTTTAGTAGGTGAATCTGGTTCAGGTAAATCAACTACTGGTAGAAGTATTATTCGTTTATATAAACCAACTTCTGGATCAATTGTTTTCAACGGAAAAGAAATTGGTGGAAAATTAGATAAGGAAACATCTAAAGAATTACATACAAAGATGCAAATGATTTTCCAAGATCCAATGGCTTGTTTAAATCCAAGAAAGAAAGTTATTGATATCATTGGTCAAGGTTTAGATATTCATAAATCTTATTCTTCTATTGAAGAAAGAAATGAAAAAATCTATGAAATGCTTGAACTTGTTGGTTTATCAAGAGAACATGCTTCACGTTATCCACATCAATTCTCAGGTGGACAAAGACAACGTATTGGTATTGCAAGAGCATTAATTATGAATCCAGATTTAATTATTGCTGATGAAGCAATCTCAGCGTTAGATGTATCTATTCAAGCACAAGTTGTTAACTTAATGAAAAAGATTCAAAAAGAAACAGGAATTGCATATTTATTTATTGCACATGACTTATCAATGGTTAAATATATCAGTGATAAAATTGGGGTATTACATTTAGGACATTTAGTAGAAACAGGGACTACTGAAGAAATCTTTGATAATCCAATTCATCCATATACAAAATCATTATTAAGTGCTATTCCTCATCCTAATCCACGTGTAGAAAAAGTACGTAAATCATTTACTTACGATTATAAAGAAAGTGGAGTCGATTATACAAAAGGTACTGAACATTTAGTAGATGGAACTCATTATGTTTTAGCTACTGATGAAGAATTTGAAAAATGGACAAAAAAATAGTTTAGGAGGCACTTAAGAAGGCAACCTAAAATATTGTAAGAAAATCTTCAAAAAAAGAGAACGCATGCGAAATGTTGTTCTCTTTTTATATAAATAAAAATAATACAAAATAAAAAGGTTGTTATGAAATTATTTATTGAATTTCGTAATAACCTTTTTTGATAATTTCTTTCAATTTTTATTGTTAATAATTGTGAAATTGAAAGTTTTTTTCGATTTGATTGTAAATGCTTACAGAAGATTGACTTACAAGTTGTTGTTAATTATGATGAAGATGTCTTCTAGATAAGAAGATAATTAATTTGAATCTTTTAACCGGTGAAAAGAGGAAATATGATGATTATTGACAAAATGAAAACATTAGACCATTTAACAATTCAAGAAAAGTATTTAGTGGATTATATAATAAATAATCAAGAAGATATTTTAAAAAAGAATATTAATGAACTGGCAAAATTAAGTTATACCAGTAGTGCAACGATTTCTAGGTTGTGTAAGAAACTGGGCTTTAATGGATATAAAGAATTTAAATATCAATATGCGGCTGAATATTCTCATTTACTTGAATTGAAAAATGATTTTAAAATTGAACCTTTTTCAAGTGAGAGTTCAATTGATGATGCTTTAAATAAAATCGAACTTTTACATAAAAGAGCGATAGAGTATACAAAAAGTTTACTAGATAAACAAGTTATAGAAAGAATTTATCAACTTATTAAAAATGCTAAATATATTGAAATTTATGGAACTGGTATTAATTTTTCTTTAGCAGAAATTTATAGTTTGAATTTTGAAGAAGAAGGGGTTATTTCTAAAGCATATAACAGTTTAAATCCAATGCATCTTCAATACTTAAAGCAAAGGAAACCAAATGATACAGTTTGCATTTATTTAACACATACAGGTCAAAATATGGAAATGTTAAAAATAGCAAAGGATATTCGCAAATATCATGCTAAATCAATTGTGATTTGTGATCATAAAAAAAGAGAAATTTGTAAATATTGTGATGAAAAAATTGTAATTATGACCACTCAAAATACAACTGAACTATCTAATGCTGTTTATATTGCTTCTTTACAGTATGTTTTTAATATATTTACTTCGTTAAAATTAATAAGTAATTATTCTTATTTAGAAGAAACAACAAAAGCAGTTGATAAATTTAAAATGGGAGAATGATTATGAATAAAAGTTTTCTATGGGGTGGCGCTGTTGCTGCTAATCAATACGAAGGTGGCTATCAAGAAGGACATAAAGGATTAAGTGTAACCGATGTTATGTCAGCTGGTGACGTTGATCACCCTCGAGAAATTTCTTATGAAATATTAGATGATAAATATTATCCTAACCATTATGGAATTGATTTTTATCATCATTATAAAGAAGATATTAAATTATTTGCTGAAATGGGCTTTAAATGTTTCCGTTTAAGTATTTCATGGCCACGGATCTATCCTCAAGGTGACGAATTAGAGCCTAATGAAGAAGGGCTAGAGTATTATGATCATGTTTTTGATGAATGTTTAAAATATGGAATAGAGCCTATTGTTACTTTATCTCATTTTGAAATGCCTCTTTATTTAGCAGAAAAATATGGTGGTTGGAGAAATAGACAATTAATTACATTCTTTGAAAGATATGCGATTACATGTTTTAAAAGATATAGCAAAAAGGTCAAATATTGGATGACATTTAATGAAATTAATAATCTTATAGATACCGATAATCCTTTTAATGCTTGGACTGGAGCAGGTGTTTTATATGAAGATAATGAAAATATTGAACAAACAATGTATCAAATATCTCATTATCAGTTTGTTGCAAGTGCTAGAGCAGTTCAAAGAGCAAAAGAAATTAATGCCTCTATGCAAGTAGGTTGCATGTTGCATTTTGGCCCAATTTATCCTTCTTCTTGTAATCCACAAGATATTCTTGCAGGAATTAAAGCAATGGATAAGAGGTATTTCTTTAGTGATGTTCATGTAAGGGGATATTATCCAACCTATACTTTAAAAAAGTGGGAAAGGAGTAATATTCAATTAGATATAACTGATGAAGATTTAAAAGATTTAAAACGAGGTACTGTGGATTATATAGGGTTTAGTTATTATAAATCAACGATTGCAGAATATGATAAAATACATGACTTTATTGAAGTACAAAATCCATTGTTAAAGAAAAGTGATTGGGGTTGGGCTATTGATCCTACAGGATTAAGGATTATTTTAAATGAAGTTTATGAAAGATATCAAAAACCAATGTTTATTGTTGAAAATGGTTTTGGAGCTTATGATAAATTAGAAAATGGAATCATTAATGATGATTATCGTATTGATTACTTAAGAAACCATATTTCAGAAATGAAAAAAGCAATTGAGTTAGATGGTGTAGAAGTCATGGGATATACTCCTTGGTCAGCAATCGATATTGTAAGTGCTTCTACTGGTGAATTGGCAAAAAGATATGGATTTATCTATGTTGATTTAGATGATCAAGCTAAAGGTAGTGGAAGAAGATATCGAAAAGCTTCTTTTGAATGGTATAAAAGAGTTATTTCATCAAATGGTGAAATTTTATAGGAGATAAATAATATGAACAAATTTATAAATGAAACATTAGTTATTTATATATCGAAGTTTACAAATACAAAAGTTATAAAGGCTTTAAAGGATGGAATGATGTTTTCTTTACCGTTTTTAATGATAGGATCATTGTTCCTGTTGATTGCCAACTTACCAATTGAATCAGTAAGTAAAGTAATTAGTGAAAGTGGAATAGGAGATGTATGTTCTCAAGTATATTCTTCTACGTTTTCATTAATGGCCTTCTTTACAGTAATAGGAATTACTTATTCTTATTTGAAGAATGATCAAGTAATAACAGCTATAAATGGCGCTTTAACTGGTTTAGCAGCTTTTATTTTATTAACTCCATCTTCTAAGGTATTAGACAGTGGGGAATCAGTTACAGGAATTATTTCTAAAGATTGGACTGCTGGTCAAGGAATGATTTGTGCTATTTTAATTGGTTTTTTAGTTGGATATATTTATTCTTTATGTGTAAAAAAAGATATTAGCATTAAAATGCCAGATGGTGTGCCTAGTGGTGTTGCAGATTCATTTTCATCACTATTACCAACTGGAATTATTATTACTATTTGTGCAATTATTTATGCTATATGTCACTTTATATTTAATACAACATTTGCAGAACTTATTTATTCGGTAATTCAAATTCCTTTACAAGGAATTACAGATTCGTTCTTTGGCGTTATTATTATGACGGTTGTTATGTCTTTATTATGGTGGACAGGCGTCCATGGTGGTTCTATATGTGGAGGAATTCTTTCACCAATTTTACAAGCAAATATGGCAGCTAATCAAAAAATTATAGATTCAGGATTGCCTCTTACAATTCAAAATGGTGGACATATTTTTACACAACAATTTTGGGACAATTTCTTATGTATGTCTGGTGCTGGAATTGTGATTGGGTTAGTGATTTATATTACATTTTTTGCCAAATCAAAGTCATTACGTAGCTTAGGTAAATTATCCATTGTACCTAATATCTTTAACATTAATGAACCAATTATTTTTGGGACACCAATTGTACTTAATATATATTTATTAATTCCATTTGTTCTTGTTCCTTTAATTATAGGTATAAGTAGTTACTTATTAATGTATATGGGAATTTTACCATTATTTAGCGGGGTTATGGTTCCTTGGACAACACCACCAATTATATCAGGACTTTTGATTGGTGGATGGCGTGTTGCATTATGGCAATTTGTGATGATTGTTGTATCTTTTGTTATTTATTTACCATTTATTAAAAAAATAGATACTTTGGAATTAAATAAAGAAAATCAAAAGTAAATTATAAGAAATACAAATATTTAATTTTAATGTCAAAAAGTCGTGAAAAATCACGGCTTTTTTTGTAATGCTACTAAGTTAAGAAATTAAGTTAATACTTTTGCTTTATTTATTGTCTAAGAAATCCACACGATTTTTTGTTAATGCTTATTTAGAAGCAGTGTTTTTTAAAATATGAAGTAAGATTTGAACTTGTTTTTCCATCATTGTTAAGGAACAATATTCATAAGGGCCATGATAATTAAAACCACCTGTTCCTAGATTAGGACAAGGAAGTCCCATAAATGTTAAACGTGCACCATCTGTACCACCACGAATTGGTGAACAATAAGCATCCAAACCATTTTCTTTAATGGCAGCTAAAGCTTGTTCAACAATGAACATATGATCTTTTAGAGCTTCTTTCATGTTTAAATAACTTTCTGTAATCGTTACTTCAACAATTTGATAACCATATTTTTTATTTAAGAACTCTGCAATGTCTTTAAAGTCTTGGCATTGTTTATTTGCTTGTTGTAAGTCATGGTTACGAATAATATATTCAGCAACTGTTTCTTCACAAGTTCCTTGAATCGAGTGAAGGTGATTAAATCCTTCATAACCTTCTGTTGATTCAGGGCGCATATGCACAGGTAAAAGTGAATCAAATTCATAGGCAACACGCGTTGAATTGATCATTTTATTTTTAGCACTTCCTGGATGAATACTTCTTCCATGGACTTTCACTTCGGCACTAAATGCGTTAAAGTTTTCGTATTCAACAATGTGAATATCTCCACCATCAATGGTATAAGCATATTGTGCATTGAAGTAATCAACATTAAAGTGATCACTACCATGTCCAATTTCTTCATCAGGTGTAAAAGCAATTTGAATATCATTATGTTTAAATTCTGGATGATTATAAATATATTCCACCATTTGCATAATGATTGCAATACCAGCTTTATCATCAGCTCCTAATAAAGTTGTTCCATCTGTAGTAATTAAATCATGATGAATAAGTTGTAAGAGTTGAGGATATTGTTCAGGGTCTAGATAAAGTTCTTTATCTTCATTTAAAGTAATTTTTTGACCTTGATAATCTTTGATAATTTGTGGATGAATATCTTTACCACTTGCATCAGGAGAAGTGTCCATGTGGGCAATAAAACCTATAACATCTCCTTGATGATTATTATTACTAGGAATTGTTCCATAAACTACACCAAATTCATCTATTTTTGCGTTTTCAATTCCTAATGATTTTAATTCTTCAACTAAATAATTTCCTAATTTTAATTGTTTTGAAGTTGAAGGAACAGTATGTGAATAACTATCTGATTGTGTGTCAAAATTCACATAATTTAAAAACCTTTCTTTAATTTCCATTTGTCTTCCTCACTTTCTTTTCTATTATACAACGACTTATAAAGAACTTCTATGAAAAAAGTTTACAAATTTTAAATTGTATGTTACCATACAATTCGTAACCGAACAATATAGGAGGAATGATATGTATAGAGCTCCCATTGGACATCGTATTAAGACCATAAATAACCTAATGAGAAAAACAATGGATAAGAAAACAGGTCAGAGGCCTGATCGTGTAACTTTAATGCATTGTTGGATTATTGGGTTTGTTCAAGATAGAGAAGATAGTGGGCTTGATACATTTCCTAAAGATATAGAAAAAGAATTTTCAATCAATCGTTCTACGACATCAGAAATGTTGAAACTGATGTGTAAAAAGGGAATGATTGAACGAGAAGAAGTAGAATATGATGCAAGATTAAAGAAAATCGTTTTAACAGAATCTTCAAGAAATCATAATCGACAAATTGAAGATAAGATGAAAGAAATGCATCAAAAACTTATTAAAGATTTATCTGAAGAAGAAATAAATATGTTTATTAAAATATCCGATAAATTAATTAATAATATCAAAGAAGATTTATAAATATTCATGAAGTTCGGTAAATGAATAGGAAAGGAAGTCAATTATGGTAAAAACTTTAATGAAACAAATCAAAGAATATAAAAAAGATTCATTACTTACAATGTTATTTGCGGCATTAGAAGTTATCTTAGAAATCATTATTCCTTTATTAATGGCAAGTCTTATTGATAAAGGGATTGAGGCAGGTAATATGTCTAATGTTACAAAATATGGAACATTCATGTTTGTTATTGCAATTGGAACATTATCACTTGGTTTTTTAGCTGGTAACCATGCAGCTAAAGCTTCAACGGGTTTTGCAGCCAATTTAAGAGATGCCATGTATACAAACATTCAAACATTCTCTTTTTCAAACATTGATAAATATAGTACTGCAGGACTTGTAACACGTTTAACGACAGATGTGACAAATGTGCAAATGGCTTATCAAATGATTATTCGTATGTGCATTCGTGCGCCAATGTCACTTATTTGTGCCCTTACCATGGCAATGATGATCAACTTTAGATTAAGTATGATTTTTGTTGTTGCCATTGTTTTCTTAGTAGCGGTCCTTACAATAATTATGTATCATGCCACAAAATATTTTAATGATGTTTTTCCTAAATATGATACTTTAAATGAAAGTGTTCAAGAAAACGTTGTTGGTATTCGAGTTGTTAAATCATTTGTTAGAGAAAAATATGAAAATGAAAAATTTAAAAAAGCAGCACAAAACATTTATAAACTTTTTGTCAAAGCAGAATCCGTTTTATCTTATAATAACCCAGCTATGTTAATAGCTGTTTATGGTTCAATTTTAATGCTTTCATGGTTAGGTGCTAAAGCAATTGTAGGTGGGACTCTTACTACAGGTGAACTTACAAGTTTATTTAGCTATGTTATGAATATTATGATGTCTCTTATGATGCTTTCTATGGCATTTGTTATGATTACGATGTCACTTGCTTCAGGAAGACGTATTGCAGAAGTTATTAATGAGCAATCTGATTTAGTCTCTCCTCAAGAAGCTTTAACTGAAGTAAAAGATGGTTCAATTGATTTCAATCATGTTGTTTTTTCTTATAAACATGGTAGTGGAGAAGCGGTCTTAAAAGATGTTGATCTTCATATTAAAAGTGGTGAAACAATTGGAATTATTGGTGGTACCGGAAGTGCTAAAAGTAGTTTGGTCAACCTTATTTCTCGTTTATATGATGTTGACGAAGGTAGCGTTGTTGTTGGTGGACAAGATGTTCGTAATTATGATCTTGAAGTTTTAAGAGATGAAGTTTCTGTTGTCTTACAAAAGAATGTTTTATTTAGTGGAACAATCTTACAAAATTTACGTTGGGGTAATGAAAATGCAACAGAAGAAGAATGTAAAGAAGCTTGTCGTTTAGCGTGTGCTGATGAGTTTATTGATCGTTTTGAAGATGGTTATAATACGTATATTGAACAAGGTGGTTCAAACGTTTCAGGTGGACAAAAACAACGTTTATGTATCGCAAGAGCGTTGCTAAAAAATCCTAAAATCTTAATTCTAGATGATTCAACAAGTGCTGTTGATACAGCTACAGATGCAAGTATTCAAGAATCATTCAATGAGCGTATTCCCGATACAACAAAAATTATTATTTCACAACGTATATCATCTGTTCAAAATGCAAGCCGTATTATTGTTTTAAATGATGGTGTCGTGGATGGTTTTGACACACATGATAAATTATTAGAAACAAATGAAATTTATCGTACAATTTATGAAACACAAATGAAAGGGAAGGAGGAAGAATAATGAAAGAAGGAACAATGAAACGTTTACTTAAAATGTTATGGAGTAAATATAAAATCCATTTAATTGTTGTTTTTCTATGTATTGTAGGAAATGCTTTATTTAATGTTCAAGGAACAATGTTTATGCAAACATTAATTGATGATTATATTGTTCCCCTTTTAAAGAGTTCTTCACCTGACTTTAGTGGACTATTCCATGCTTTGATTCGTGTGGGTGCACTTTATGCTTGTGGTGTTGTTTGTGCCTTTACCTTTAACCGTATTATGGTTTATGTAACACAAGGGTTCTTAAGAGATTTAAGAATTGAAATGTTTGAACATATGGAATCTTTACCAATTCGTTATTTTGACAGAACTCCTCATGGAGATACAATGTCAGTCTATACAAATGATATTGATACATTAAGACAATTGATTTCACAATCTATTCCACAACTTATTTCAAGTTGTATGACTATTGTGACAACATTTGTATCAATGATCATTTTAAATATTCCTTTAACTGTGTTAAGTGTATGTATGCTTATGATCATGCTTGTTGTATCAAGAAAACTTGGATCGTTATCAGGTAAATTCTTCGTTCAACAACAAGGGGATTTAGGTAAAGTGAATGGTTATATTGAAGAAATGATTTCTGGTCAAAAAGTTGTTAAAGTCTTCAACCATGAAGATCAAGCAATTGCTGATTTTAGAAAATTAAACGATGAATTAAGAGAAAGTGCTTATCAAGCTCATAAATTTGCGAATATCTTAATGCCAGTTACAGTACAACTTGGAAATATCTCTTATATCATTTGTGCAATTGTTGGCGCAATCCTTGCTTTAAATGGACATTTTGCTTTAACAATTGGAACCCTTGTAGCTTTCTTAACATTGAATAAAAGTTTCAACCAACCTATTGGACAAATTTCTCAACAAATCAATGCTGTTGCCATGGCACAAGCAGGAGCTGGTCGTATCTTTGATTTATTAGATCAAGAAAGTGAAGATGATCAAGGTGTGGTTACTTTATGTCGTGTAGAAACTGTTGATGGAAAAATGGTTGAAACAGATAAAAGAACAGGACATTGGGCTTGGAAACATCCAAGAAGCGATGGTCATGTTGAACTTGTAGAAATGAAGGGTGATATTCGTTTAGAAGGTGTTGACTTTGGTTATTTTGATGACCGTATGGTTTTACACAATGTAGATGTTTATGCTAATCCTGGTGAAAAGATTGCCTTTGTTGGGGCTACTGGTGCAGGTAAAACAACAATTACAAACTTAATTAATCGTTTCTATGATATTCAAAAAGGTTCGATTACTTATGATGGAATTGATATTAAATTGATTAAAAAAGATGATTTAAGAAGATCATTAGGTGTGGTTTTACAAGATACACATTTATTTACTGGAACAGTTATGGATAATATTCGCTATGGACGCCTTGATGCTACGGATGAAGAATGTATTGAAGCAGCAAAACTTGCCAATGCCGATCTCTTTGTTAAACATTTGCCAGATGGTTATCAAACAATGCTTACAGGAGATGGGGCGAACTTATCGCAAGGACAAAGACAGTTATTAGCGATTGCGCGTGCTGCTGTTGCTAATCCTCCTGCACTTATTTTGGATGAAGCAACTTCTTCTATTGATTCTCGAACAGAAAAGCTTGTACAAGATGGAATGGATAAATTAATGCATGGTAGAACAACACTTGTTATTGCCCATCGTTTATCAACAATTAAAAATAGTGATTGTATTATGGTCTTAGAACAAGGACATATTATTGAAAGAGGAAATCATCAATCACTTATTAAAGAAAAAGGTAAATACTATCAATTATATACTGGAGCTATTGAAATGGATTAATCCATCAATAGCTTTTTATATTTTTTGGACTATCCGTCCATTGAAAGAAGGAAAAGAGAAAGATAAAATGATCTGTTGACCTTGATAGGAAATGTAGATGATCCAACAGAGATCAAAAGATATCGGGATGTCGTAAGAAAAGCAGGTATTCATGGAGATTATGTGATTATTGGAGTTGAACACCAAAGCACTTTTGATAAAAATATGATTTTTCGCATACTCAACTATGATGCGACGACTTATATCAATCAAGTTGAAAGTAAAAAAGAAGTCTATCCAGTAGGAAGCTTTGTGTTCTATACGGGAGATGAAGAATGGAAGTTGCCAGAAACATTAAAAGAAACATTGAAAAGTATACCATCAGAGATGGTATACTTTTCAATGATTGGAGACTACCTGTTGTCGACCTTAAAACAATGGATGCAAGAAAGCTTATGAATCGAAGATTAAGAAATGTCGTAGAAATTAGTCAAAGTATGTTTGTAGGAAGTTATGATGGATTAAGAGAAAATCGTAAAATTGAAACAGAAAGCTTCATGATGGCGGCAACATTTACGTGTACAAATATTAGAAGAGAAGACTTACCAGAAGGAGATGAAATCAATATGTGTAAGGCAATGGATCAATTATTTCAAAGAATGAGAGATGAAGGAAAACTCAATACTTTAAAAGAGCAACTTAAAGTAAAATTAGGAACTTTATCAAGACCTTTAGAAAAACAACTTACAAATACATCGTTAGAAAAATTAAATGTTCTTACATTAAATATCTTTAACATCAATAGTGAAGAAGACGTTTTAAGAATTATTAACTAGAACTAAAAAAGATTTCAACTGTTATCAAATATAATAGTGAAACCTTTTTTATATAATTAATTATTTTAAAGGAATTAATAATTGAATTGATTTTTGTAAAGTATGTACGTCAATTGGAAGATGTGTGCCTTCTTCACCATCTATATCCATTGTAAGATCTTGATCACAAGTAATGTGAATATGTTGTCCTTGAACATAGTGAATAAAAGGACTTTTATCATGTTTACCAAAACGATAATCTTTAATCAAAGCAATTAAATCCGTAACAGAACATCTTTTTACAATAACAAGATCGAGTTTTCCATCATTAATATCTGCAAAAGGAATAATGCCATCGAAACCACCAACACGATTAGTGTTTGTAATTGCAAACATATAAGCATCTTCTTCAAAAGATTCATTATCAACCGTTACATTAAGATGCAGATTTGTAGATAACTGTTGAGGAAGTTGGGTCATGCCTTTAAAATAATAAGCTAATGGACCAAACTTTTTCTTTTCTTCTTTTGATACCACAAAAGAAATATCTGAAAACATTCCTGCAGCAGCAACATTAATGAAATATTGATTATTAATTTTTCCTACATCACTCGAAATAACATTAAAGTTTTTAATCATTTCTACAATACCATTTACTGAATTTGGAATATTTAAATAATTAGCAAAGTCATTTACTGTGCCTGCCGCTAATATGCATAATGGTATTTTTTTATGACTATCTACCATTCCTGAAATAACCTCGTTTAAAGTACCATCACCACCAACAGACATGATAAAATCATATTGATTCTCATCACAATCTCTTGTTTTATAATAGGCATCATCTTTTTTTTCTGTATAAAATATTTCAAAATGTTCTACAATGTTTTGTAATGTTAATTGACCAATAATACGATCTAGTTTATTTTGAATAATATGTTTTCCAGATGATGGATTAATAATAATAAGACAACGTTTCATGTTACTACCTCACTTAAATATCCTATATACATTTTAAAACAATTAAAAAAGATATACAATCATTGTTTCAATGATTATAATAAAATAGAATAAGCAAAGGAGTTTATTATGGCAAAATTTTATGCAGTAAAAGAAGGGAAAAAACCAGGAATTTATCATACTTGGGATGAATGTAAAGAACAAGTTAATGGTTATTCAGGAGCAGTTTATAAATCTTTTACAAATGAAGAAGAGGCAAAAGCATTTATAAAAAAAGAAGAAAGAAAAGTGAGTGATGATTTAACTTTACTTGCTTATGTTGATGGTAGTTATAATATTAAAACAAAAGAATATGGCTATGGTTGTGTTTTAATTGAAGGGCAACAAGTTATTCAACAATTATTAGGTAAAGGGAATATTCCTGAGTATTCTTCAATGCGTAATGTTTCAGGAGAAATTCTTGGGTGTATGAAAGCTATTGCTTATGCAATTGATCATCATTATGAGTCTATTTGCATTTATTATGATTATGAAGGTATTGAAAAGTGGGCTACGGGTCTATGGAAAGCAAATAAAGAACAAACACAAAATTATGTAAAAACAATACAAGAAATGAAAAAAGAGATAGATATTTATTTTCAAAAGGTTTTAGCACACAGTGGGGATTATTATAACGAAGTTGCTGATGGGTTGGCTAAAAAAGCAGTGGGTATAAAAAAATAAAGCTTGAAAATTAAGCTTTATTTTTTTTAGCAATAATATTAATAATAATATAAACAACTAGAACAATAGCAAAAATCCATAAGAAATCGCTTTTGATATATTGAGCATCACCAGACCAACATCCAAACCATTCTCCACATTTTTTAACAAGAATAGCAAGTGCATAAGATAATGTACCACATCCAATAACACTTAATAAGACTTTCACAATTTTATTAAGAATCTCTTTAAATAAGATAAGAGAGATAAAACATACAGCTGTAACAAATACATTAATAACAAAATGCATATAATTTCCTCCTTTAGATACCTTAATAAAATAGCATAAAATCAAGGTAAATGCAATAAAACGTGAACTAATAGATAAATTATGATAAAATATTTTTGGAGGATTAAATTATGAAATTATTAACAGTATGTATACCTTGTTATAACTCAATCATGGAAATGCATAAAGCCATTAATTCATGTCTTTTAATGAAAGATGAAGTAGAAGTATTAATTGTCGATCGTCATTCACATGACGAAACATTACAAGTAGCTAAAGAATATGAAGAAGCTTATCCTGAAACTGTAAAAGTTATTACAACTAAAGAAGATGTTCCTTTTTTAAAAATAGCTCTAGAACATAGTGAGGGCCTTTATTTCAAAATACTTCAATGCTTTGATTATTTAGATCAACCTTCACTCGTAAGTGTTATTGAAACGATTCGTGACTTTATTCGAATTCAAGCTAATTTAGATTTGCTTGTTACTGATTATAAATATGTTATTCCCCAAGAAAAAGAAAAACGTGTCTCTTATAAAAATGTTTTTCCAATGGAAACAATTTTTGAATGGCATAATATTAAAGCGTTTCATAAACATTTTCAAATTGATTTAGGTTCAGTCATTATTAAAACAAGTACTTTAAAAAAGATAAATACAGATGAAGAAAATATTTTTTATAATGAATTAACAGTTTATGGAACAATTCCTTATATTAAATCAATGTATTATTTAAATGTTCCTTTCCATTGTTATGGAACACGTCGAAAAATTCATATTTCTAAATCAAATAGTTATGTTGATTTAATGAAAAGCTTATGGGATTTATATGATGTTTATTCTTTAAAGAGCCGAAGACAAAGAAGTTATGTTATTGAATATTTATCTAAGGTATATGTTATTACTGTTTATTTGTTATTAAAATCAAATCAAAAGGAACAAATTGAACTTTTAAATGTACATTTAGGATTTAATGATCCTAAATTATATAAAGCACTCACAAAGCGTGTTTATGGTTTTTTAATTAGTAGTAGTAATGAAAAGCTTTATGGTATGCTTATTAAAGTCTTTGAAAAAGTTTATCAATTAGAAATAGAAGAATAAGATGAAAAAGAAATTTTTATTTATAATTCCTCTTTGTTTATTTATCATTGATTACTTTTTGATTAAATATCAAGTCATTCAATCAATAGATTGGTTCATTTATCATTTGGTTCAAAATTTAAAATGTGATTTTATGACATCCTTTTTTAAACTTTGTTCAACCCTTGGAAGTACTTGGTTTTATGTAATTCTTGTTTTAACTTTAGTGATTCTAAAAAATAAAAAAGATATTTGGGTAGGAATTCACTTGTTAATTATTCAAGGAATGAATCGTATAATTAAAGCTTTGGTTAAAAGACCAAGACCACCTCAAATATATCATTTAGTTAAAGAAACAAACTATAGTTTCCCAAGTGGTCATAGTATGTCAGCAATGATTGGTTATGGATTATTAGTTCTTGAAGTTCAAAAAAGCTCTCTAAAATATAAAAAAGTAATAGAAATATTTTTAATGATGATGATTTTTTTAATAGGATTAAGTCGTATCTATTTAGGTGTACATTATTTTTCTGATGTTATAGGTGGCTTTTTGTTGTCTTTAAGCTATTTATTATTTATTTATTATAATACCTCACTTTATACATAGAATGTGTAAAGGAGGTTTTTTTATTGGATATTGATATCATTAGTGGTTTATATCATTATGGTTTGACCATTATAAAATATGAACAAGATTATTGTTTAGTAGATTTAAAGACTCAAGAAGTTTATGAAAAAATGAGTATTTATTATATAAGAAGATTATTAAGAAGTTGGAATAAGCATCGTAAAAATATAGAGAGTGTGATATAATGGAAAAAAGTTTGAGGTGGTTTAAAATGAGGACAGTAAAGAATTATGTAGGAATTATTTTGTGTGCGTGTGTTATTATTTTTATTTATAAAACATTTGATATTTCATTATTTTCCAATATTTTATCAGCTTTTATTCCTTTGATTGTAGGAGCAATACTTGCTTATTTTTTACAACCATTGGTTTATAAATTTGAAATGTTTTTAGACTCTTTTCAAAATAAAAAGCTTATTAAATATAGTCATACAATTTCTTCTATTCTTGTTTTTGTTGTCTTTGTTTTAATTATTGTTGTTTTAATGATTGCAATCATTCCAGCACTTGTCAATTACATTGTAAATATCGCTGATAACTTATCACTTTATATTAAAAATTTTGAAAAGACTCTAGAAGCCTATTTAGGAAGCAATCTTGCCAGTGAAGTTATTATTAAAATAGATGAAATGGTTGTTAAATATGTTAATTCAATTGAAGCTATAGATCCTATTGCAACACTTGGAACAATCTTTAAAGCAGGTAGTACGATTATTACTGCTGTTTTAGGTTTAATATTTACACCTTATGTTTTAATTGAAGCAAAAAAATTAGTAAGTATCTTTGATCGTTTATGTTCACTTTTTATGTCAAAAGAAAAAATAGAACTTATTCATGATTATGCAGTTAGATCACATCAAATCTTTGGACAATTTATTTATGGTAAATTCTTAGATTCGTTAATTATAGGAATTATCGCATTTATTGGACTCGCTATTTTAAAAGTAAAATTCTTCCCAATTCTTGCTGTCTTTATTTTGATTACGAATATGATTCCTTATTTTGGACCATTTATCGGTGGGTTTCCTGCTGTTCTTGTAGCCTTGATGACAGGAGATTTATTCCATGCTTTAGCAGTCTTAGTTTTTGTCTTTGCTTTACAACAATTTGATGGTTTATTCTTAGGACCAAAGATTTTAGGAGATGTTGTTGGTATTTCACCATTTTGGGTTTTACTTTCTATTACCGTCTTTGGACATTTCTTTGGCTTTATTGGAATGTTCCTAGGAGTACCAATGATTTGTGTCATTCGTATGCTTTTTAATGATATCATTGACTTTCGTAATAAAATGAAAGAATTAGATACATAGATTGTATTTTAAATAAATATTTGTTAGGATAATAGAGGTTTTGTCCTCGTAGCATAGCTGGATAATGCAATCGCCTCCTAAGCGTAGAGCAGTATCTAGCCTAAATGAGCTATAACGGGCAGAAAAAAGATGTGGCGCTTTAGCTCAGCTGGATAGAGCATACGCCTCCTAAGCGTAAGGTCATGGGTTCAAATCCCATAAGTGCCGCCATTTTTATTGGTTTTTCTATTAAAAATAGGATGTTTGATAAGTATTATTACTTATTAAATATCCTTTTTTCTTTCTAACAAAGTGTGGAACTTTTCTTGAATTTTTATCTAACAAAAATAGGTTTTTTCTAACAAACTAGGTAACATATTAGAAATTGAGAGGGACTAAGTAAACAATTTAATAAGCATAGGAGATTCAAAATGGATCTCCTTTTTTCATATAAAGGAGGTGATGAATTTATGAATAATGTATTGCTTTATTTTGCTTTGAAGCATGATGGTGACTTTGAAAAAATATATAATGATATAAAAGCAAAAGTTCCTGTAGATGAAAATGAATTTATTAAATTAAAAAGAGGATTGAAAACAAAGTATGTAACAATTTTAGATAACAACTATCCTACAGTTTTGAAACAAATTGCATGTCCACCCTTCGTTTTATTCTATGAGGGTAATATAAGACTTGCTAAAGATTTAGAGGTTGGAGATGCTTTTATATATTCTTCTTTTAATAGTAAAAGATATTTAAGCACAGTTGAACCATCAGCCGACAGAGGAAAATTCTGTTTTGACTATATCATTGCTTCTGAAAGTCATGATAATTTTTTTAAACTTAGAGAGCATGTAATGGATAAGAAAGTTCCATTAAAAGACTACAGTAAAAATACAAAACATAAACAACAAGAAAGATAGCATATAAAAGTCATCATAGCAGATGGCTTTTTTACATAGCCAATCATTGATTGGCAAAAAAGAAAGGAGGTCAATTTAATGCTATATATAAAGATAGGAGTGATTACAAATGAGCGAAGTAATAGCAATTGCAAATCAAAAGGGTGGTGTAGGTAAAACAATGACATCTGTTAGTTTAAGTGCGTGTCTTGCATTAAATAACAAAAAGGTATTGCTGTTAGATTTAGATCCACAAGGACATTCAACAAAAGCATTTGGATTTTATGACAGAACACAATATCCTTTATCTATGAAGGATGTTATTGTATCAGTTATTGAAGATATACCACTTGATAGAGAACAGCTAATACTTCACAGTAATGAAAATGTTGATATTGTTCCATCAAATATTTCTCTTGCAGGAATAAATTCTAAATTAGAAAGTGCTATGTGTAGAGAAACGGTATTGAAAAGATTTATTGATACCGTAAAAGATGATTATGATTATGTCATTATAGATACAAATCCATCACTGGATAATCTACCTATTAATGCTCTTACTGCTTCAGATAAAGTTGTTATAACTGTACAAGCAGAACCTTATGCAGTTGAAGGTATGGCTGACTTATTAAGATCAATTAATATGGTTAGAAGAAACCTTAACCTTGATTTAAAAATTGAAGGTGTGTTGATTACAATGACAAATGAAAGAACCAATCTATCAAAGAAAATCACACACGAAGTTAGAGAAAATTTTGGAGGTCATATCAAGGTATTTGATACAACAATTCCAAGATGTACAAAGGCAGCAGAAAGTACAGGTATAGGAGAAAGCATATTTCAATATGATCCAAAAGGTGCAGCAACTAAAGCTTATGAAGCTTTTACAAAGGAGGTCATCTTAAATGCCGAAAAAGAGCATAAACGACATAAGAGTTCCTACGTACGATGATTTATTTACCAACGAAGAACAAAGACAGGAAGCAAAACTGGAGAAGATAATGGAAGTTCCTGTTGAAGATATTCAGGAGTTTAAAAATCATCCATTTAGAGTTAGAAATGATGAACAGATGTCTGAACTTGTTAAAAGTGTTTCAGAAAATGGTATTTTAGTTCCTGTTCTTGTAAGACCACATCCAAATGGTCACGGATACGAAATGATTTCTGGTCACAGAAGAATGAATGCAGCAATGGTAAATGGTCAAGAAAAGATACAGGTTATTGTAAGAGAACTTACTGATGACCAAGCAACAATTATTATGGTAGATTCAAATATACAAAGAGAAAATATCTTGCCAACTGAAAGAGGATTTGCTTATAAGATGAAATTAGATGCAATGATTAGACAAAGTGGGAGACCTAAGGATAATGGTTCCCAAGTTGGGAACCATTTAAAAGGTAAAAAATCTATTGAGGTACTAGCTGAAGAAGAAAGAAAAAGTAAAAATCAAATTCATCGTTTTATACGTTTAACAGAATTAATTGAGCCATTACGTGATATGGTCGATGGTATAAGAAGTGATGGAAAAAAGATTGCATTTAATCCTGCTGTAGAACTTTCATATCTTTCAAAAGAAAATCAACAACTTGTTGTAAAAAATATAGAAGGACTTGATTTAACACCCTCACATGCTCAAACAATAAGAATGAAGGAGTTGTCAAGAGAAAATCGTCTAGATGAAAATGTTATTTATTCAATAATGACGGAAGAAAAAGCGAATCAGAAAGAAAAATTGTCGTTTAAAATGGAGGATATTAATGAATACTTTCCAAAAAACTATACGCCTAGAGAAAAAAGTGAAGTTATATTGAAACTTTTAAAAGGATGGGCAAAAAGAAGAAATAAAGAGCAAGAAAGATGACAGTTACATATATAACTGTATTTTTTGTACATTTTATTTCAGCAGACTTAGTGAAGGGGAGTCTGTTTTTTGTGGGGAAATGTGACTCGGTTTTCCCCTAAGAACCCCTTTCCTGTTATCTTACTGGGAAAAGTAATATTTAGTATAGAAGAGAAAAATAAACAATTTTTATTTTATATATGTGAATAATTATATAAATTGACAATGAAAAAGCTTACATAGTAAAATTTAATAAAGATAAAATGGAGGTGAATTCTTGTGAGGTCTTTGAAAAAGTATATATATCCAACACTATCAGATAGAGTGTATGAGATATTGGGCGAAAATTATTTTTTGATTTTGTACCCAGTTTTGTTGTTTTTTATCATTGCTGAAAAATATCTTAATATAATATCCTTCGATGGTTTAGTTTATTTTACATTACTTTTGTTGAGACGAAAATTAGTTTATCTCGATTTTCATTTTAAGAAGATATCTATTATTTTTTGGACGATTACTCTGCTGTTATCTGGATTAAGTTTTTCTTTCTTCAAACAAGCAAATTACTTATACATGACGAAAGCATATGTAGAGTGTAATGTTTTGGAAACAAAAGAGTATTCGCTCGTTCGTCGAAATAAGGGATATACAACTTTTATGATGAAAAATCAGAATGATATTGGAGAAGATTTTAAAGTTATTGAAGATATTATTGGAAAAATAGATTCATATGAAGTTAATCAAGAAAATAGTTATCTAATAAGATTACAAAATAAAAAGGAAAAGATTGTCCGTTTTAATAATTATAATCAGTTTACATTATTTAGTTTAGATGTTGATTAAGAGAAAAGAAAGGAGAAAACTTATGATTAAAAAAATACTTATTGGAATTGTTACGGCTGGTATGATATTAACAACTATTCCAACAGTAAATGCGGAAGATGAAATTACATTAAATGAAGTGACTGATCAAATAATCGATATTTCAGATAAGTATAATTCAGCTGGTATTACATCGGGACAATTATTGAATTTAATTACACTAACTCAAACGGATGATGAATTATTAGATACTTTATCATTAGATAAAAATAATTTATTCGATACATCTATACCAAAAAAAGTAAATATACAATCATCACGAAGTGGAGATTTGTATGATGGAAACCCACCTGCATCTAAAGGGGAACAAAAAGATCGAATGAAATATATTAGATCTGTATATGATAATGAATATAACGATGGAAATCATGATGAAAGCATATATATTTTGTATTTGTATACCTCTCATTATATTGAAAATATAAACTATGATAAGAGTTTTTCAGATGAAAAAAATTTCGGACATCCTGTATATGCAAATATTATTTCGCAAAATGATATAGATGCATATGAACAATTTTATAAAGCACAAGCAGGTGTCGCTATTTATAAAGCATTTAGAACTTATACAATCGGAATAAAGAATTTTATTGAAAATGGTGCTAATTATACACTTATGAATGAATTGCTTGGATCAATAAAAGAAAATATGGATGATGAGTATTCAAAATATATAACAGCTCTTGATGCAGCTGGAATAACAAATAGTACTGATATTTTAGCAACAAGTGCCAAAATGTATAATGCATTTACTGGTGCTTTAGATAATGGAAAAACAAAAGAAGAAGAAATAATAGATTATATGAACAGCCAATTGGAACCTGGATTACAAGGGATGGTTTCTAGTACGTATTTCGGATTTGTGAAAAATATATTAGATAAATTAAGTGGTTCAGGAGCAGCAACTGGATTATTTTCTTCAGTTTTATCTGGAGTTGTTTACTATTTTGATACACTTGCAAATGTAATACCTACTTTGTCGCTTGCAGGCTTGTATTATTCTTATCAAATGAGGAAAGCAGAAAGATTAGGTATCTACTATGGATTAAAACCAAGACCATAAAATGAAATAATTTAATAGTTAACATCAGAACTAAATATGTTAAAAGGCCTATAGCAATGACTATAGGTCTTTTTTTGAAGGAAGGTGGATATTATGAAGGAAGTAATAATTATTATTGTTTCAATGCAAATTGGTGCATTAATAGGTGTTTTCACAATGTGCTTTTTACAAATTAATAAAGGAAATAGTAAATTTGATAATAAGTAAACAGAAGTCTAAACTGTATATGAAATAAATAATGATGAATAAAAGGAGATGAAGAAAGTATGAAAAAAAGCAGTATTATAGCTATTGGATTATCTACACTGTTGGTTGTTTGTAATGCACTACCAATGAACAATCATGTAGAAAGTAAAAAAGCAGCAGCTATTTCACAAAAAGAGGTATCAAAAAAGAAAACAAAGAAAAAGGATGTATCCAAAGATGAAACCAATGAAAGTGATGAAATTGTAAATGATGCAACCAAACAAGAAATAGAAGAAAATACGATTCAGGAAGATCAAGAATCTGTAAAAAGTGATGTGCAAACTCAAGAGAAAACGAGTAATCAAAATACTAATGAAAATAAAACACAAAAGAAAGTTGAAACAAAGCAAACACCAGTACATTCCGTTGAAAGCAATCAATCTTCATCTGTAACACCAAGTCAATCAGCATCAAGTGGAAATACTACTAATGCACAACAACCTCAAAAGGAAGAACAAACAAAGATTTTAAGAGTGACATATTGGGTTAAATGTGATTGTGGAAAAGAATTGACACATTCAATAGATTATAAAGATTATGAGTCTTACTATAATAGCAACGATTACTCAGTAAAGATTTTAATTAATCAATTATTAGATGAAGGGCATTGTGCTGGAAATGAAGAAGTATGTGGTGCTTCTCATTATCGATATGGTACAAATGAAAATTGGATAAAAGGTTAAGTGAAATTTTACGAAGTATATTACGTTGAATATGACGTAAAATAATAGTATAATGACTTTAATAAAAGGAGGAGAGAATATGCCAAATATAAAACCTATCTCTGATTTAAGAAATTACAGCGCAGTACTTGAAGATGTTACTGTTGGTTCTCCTGTTTATTTAACAAAAAATGGACATGGTTGTTATACTATTATGGATATAAATGAACAAGAAGAAATGTCAAGAAAAGCGAGGAAGTATGACAAGATGGTAGCAGAACTAGAAGTAATGAAAATGTTAAATGAAGGCTTAGCTTCAGCAAATGAAGAAGGCTGGATTGATGAAGATTCAATGAGATCACACTTTAAGGAAAGATTTGAAAATGAATAAGATACACTATTCACCAAAGTCACAACGAGATCTTGATGAAATTTATGATTATATTAAATATAAATTATGTAGTCCAATAGCTGCAAAGAGTACAGTATTAGGAATTTTAGATAAGATAGAAAATCTAAAAAGTCATTCAGATATTGGAAATATATGGTATCTTGAAAATGATGTAAACAGTGGGTACAGATATGTTCATTATAAAAACTATGTTGTCTTTTACATGGTAAAGAATGATGATGTCTATATCGTAAGAATACTTCATAGACTTCAAAAATATGTAAGTCAATTATTTTCGTAGAAATTAGATTTATAAGTAAATCATTATCAAATTATGTAGAAACATGATAGAATTAAATGCGGATAAAGAATAAGTAAATAGTTTATCATAAATAATTACTGAAAATTCAAAATATTACCAACAAATTTTTATAAAAATCTCTCATTCTTTATCCATTTAATATTATAAGTAGGCAGGTCGATATGATCTGTCTTTTTTTGTTGGAGGAATATATGTATTTAAATAAATGGGTATTCAAGCCATAGGACAATCGAAAGATTGTCCTTTTTGCATTTAATAAACAAAAGAAGTAGGGCAATGTTTGAAACTTGCATTGCAAACAATAAATAACAGGAGAAAAAGTAAAATGAAAAATAAACTTTCTAAACTATATAAGATTTTTTTAGCAGTAGGAATGGTATTTTCAATGTGTTTCAATACGCTTGGAATGAGTGTCGTAAATGCTTATGATCCATCCGTTCCTAAAGAATTTACAAGAGTGAAAAATATCAAGTATCCAGAATGGTGGGGCAGAAAGATTCCATCCATTGCTTCATGGTCAACGTATTCATGTAAATACGATGGTAAATGGGCTTTCTGTTTGGAAGCAGAAAAGAAGACACCTGCAAGTGGTAAATATCCTGCACAGGTTATTGAAAATAATGAAAACGTAAGAAAGCTACTTTACTATGGCTTTGGAGGTCCTGCAGCCTATGGTGAATTTGCTGCGGATGCAGATCTAAAGACAGCTATCTGTCCAGACGATCCACTTACAAATGATGATATCAAATATCTTTTGACACATATCTTTTTAAGTGGTGCTTATTCAGGACAATGGAAAGGATTTGATGAAAACTTGTTCAACCAAACATTCGGAAGCAACTATGGTACAAATATCATGAACATCTATCGTCGAATCATTTCATTGCCAGATCCAGGTAATGGTGTTTCTTGGGAAGGCAACAAATCAGGAAACAGAGCATTGTTTAAAGCAAGCTATGATAAGACAAATAAGCAACAAGTCACAAATACTGTGAAGTTAAATGGTGCTTCATCTGCTGAAGTGAATATCCCATTGGCTTCAAATGTGACAATTCACATTGCTGGAACTTCTGCAACACAAACAGGTGGTACTGCAAAAGTCTATGGCGGACAAAGCTTTTATTTCACAGCACCATGTCAAAATTCACCATCAAATTTTGTGAGTGACAATGTATGTGGAAGCGGATGTGAACGATTCACAGCGCTAGCTATTCATGATGGAGGTGCTGGAACTCAAGCACAAGGAACTTGGAATATGGATCCTGATGATGCACGTCTATATTTAAATATTGAATGGCTTGATTTTGGTTCTTTGGAATTAACTAAAAAGAATACAAATCAAGATCTTATTGATGGTGCAAAATTCAATATCAAATCTGTTTCATATGATGGTTATAATGAAAATACCCTTGTAAAAAATGGAAAGATCAAAGTGAATGATCTATTGGTTGGAACTTATGAAGTCAAGGAAACAGAAGCCCCTCATGGATATCTTTTAAATACAGATACTTTTACAGTCAAAGTAGAAAAAGATAAGACAACAGTATTGAGTGTTACAGATGATGAACCTAAAGGAAACATTGATTTTCAAAAAGAAATCGATACTTCTAAAACAAATGGTCTAAAAGGTGATGCTACTACTGAAGGTGTAACTTTTGAATTACATGCAAGTGAAAAGATTACAAATCAGGCTGGAACAAAAACTTACTATGAAAAAGGTGCATTGGTATCAAGCAAGAAAACAGATGCCAATGGAAAGATTGCTTGGAGTGAATTGCCATTAGGAAAATATTACATTCAAGAATCAAAGACAAATGATTCATTGGTCTTCAATAATGCAAAGATCAGTGTATCAATTGATTATGAAGGACAAACAGTTTCAAAAGTATTAAGAAGTGCAAAAGGTACTAACAGAGTGAATATGCAAAAGATCCAAGTTTTCAAGTCAGGAGAAAAAGACAGTATTTCAGGTCTTGTTAAAGGATTACAAGGAGCAGAGTTCACGTTCAAATTGTACAGTGAAGTTAACCATGTTGGATGGGATAATGCTACAACTTATGCAGTCATCACAACTGATACAAATGGTAAAGCAAATACACCATATCTTCCTTACGGGAAATATATCGTCAAAGAAACAAAGACACCTAAAGATTATATTACAGCACCAGATTTCACAATTTCAGTAACAGATGATTACAGTGAATATAAAGATGTTGAACAGGTAAAACGTGTCAATGTGAATAACCGACCATTTTCATCACAACTTAAAATTATTAAATTAGATGCTGAATCAGGAAAGAAAGTCACATTAAATGGTGCATCATTTAAAATCAAAGATTCAAAAGGAAACTATGTTGTACAAAAAGTTGGCGGTAAAAAATATGACACATTTACAACTAATTCTAAAAACGTTGTTACAGTAAAGGATGCTGAAGAAGGAACAGTAACACTTCCTTTACAGTTAGAAGCAGGAGATTATTCTATCGAAGAAGTAGAAACACCTAAAGGCTTCTTGCAACTAGAACAATCTGTAAAATTTACAATTACAAATACAAGAGATTATGACAAGGATGAGGATGAAGATCCAATTCTAACTGTGAAAGTTAAAAATGCACAGCCAAAAGGAAAAATTATTTTAACAAAGACAGACAAGGCTACAAATGAAGCACTAGCTGATGTTGAATATGAATTAACTGCCAAAGAAAATATCTACAGTGCAGTTGATGGTACTTTACGCTATGCAAAAGGAGCTACTGTTGCTAAAGGAAAAACAGATGCCAATGGAAAACTTGTCATTGATTCGTTATTCATGGGCAAATATGAATTAAAGGAAACTTTAACAAATGAAGGATATGTGCTTTCAGAAAAAGTACATCAAATCAATCTTGAACAAAAAGATCTAACAACTAAAGAATATGTCATTACAAAGAATGTAACGAACATTGCACCTCATGGTGAAATCCATGTACAAAAAAGAGACAGAGATACATTAGAAGATCTTTCAGGTGTTACTTTCCAATTAACAGCAAAAGAAGACATTTATTCACTTGATGGAAGAAATACACTTCTTTATAAAAAAGGTGAAGCTGTTTCAATGGATATTTCAGAAAACGGATATTATGTGACTAATGAATTAGGTGAAATTCATATTTCAGGACTACCACTTGGAAAATATGAATTGAAAGAAGTACAAGAATTAGAAGGATATGTTAAAAACAATAAGGTCTATGACATTGACTTAAGCTATGATCACACAGATAAAATCATCTATTCAAAAGAACTTGATGTTCTTAATAAAAAGACAGCAACTGAAATTTCAAAAGTTGATGCAACTAATGAAAAAGAACTTGAAAGTGCAAAGCTTTCATTAAGAGATGAAGATGGAAATCTTGTAGAAGAATGGACATCAACAAAAGATGTTCACATTATCAGAGGTCTTGTATCAGGTAAAAAATATATCTTGCATGAAGATCTTGCACCATTAGGGATATGCAACAGCAAGTGATGTAACATTTACAGTAAATGAAGATGGAAGTGTGACTAAAGTTAAAATGAAAGATGAAATCACAAAGGTAGATATTTCAAAAGTAGATGCAACAACTGGAAAAGAAATTGAAGGAGCTAAACTTACCTTAAAAGACAAGGAAACAGGTGAAGTAGTTGAATCATGGACTTCTGGAAAAGAACCACATCGAATCGAAGGATTAACTGTTTCAAAAACTTATGTGCTTCATGAAGATTTAGCACCTGCAGGTTACAATGTTGCAAGTGATGTTGAATTTACAATCTCTGATACAGGAGAAGTTCAAAAAGTAGTTATGAAAGATGAAGCAAAACCTGTTGTTGTAAAAACAGGTGATGATAGTAATATCAGTTTCTATGTTGCAATGGGAATGTTTGCTTTAGGTTTGATCGTATGTTTCTATGCAAAAAGAAAATATGGAGAAAAGAATGACAAATAATGTCTGTTCGGTTTTAGCTTCACTTCTTATTCTTTTTGGAGTTGCTGGTTTAAAAATATATATTCAAATCAGACATCTGAAACAGATTAGACAGAAAATGAAGGGGAGAAATTTCTCCCTTTTTTCATTTGATAGAAAGGAAGATAAAAAGTGAAAGAATTACAAATAAAAGAGATTTGCCAAGAAATAATCGATAAACAGACCAAATGTAATTATTCAGTTGAGTATATCCTTAAAAATAAGGATGATATCGTTCGTGCAGTTGCTGTAAATAAACATACAAAAAGCACTATCCAACTTGATATTGTCGATGGTCGAAATCATACACAGAATCTTGATTATTTTAACTTCAATCCAGATTTGTTTTTGTTTAGTGATTTAGAAAGAGAATATGAATTGCTTTATGCACCGTTGAATGTTCATTACGATATTTGGCGCTATTCTAAAGAAAATCATGAAACTCTTATTCATAAAAAAGGAATGAATCTTTATTTTGATTTTTGTAAGCGGAAAGATATTACAGAAAATACAATGTTCTTATTGAGTCTTAATAAAATAGATATTTCAAAATTCTATCATGAAAAAAATGGCTCGTATGAAATCATTCAGGAAATGCATATCAATGATGATTCGATTGTTATAGGATACAGTCCTACATCTCCAGCTAAATTTGTTACTTGGGAAACAAATGGAAATAGAAAATATGGATTTTATACAGGACATTATTTTAATGATTATGAAGAAGCATATAAGGATATGGAGAAACGTTCAAAATATTTACTTGAGCAGAATCTGTGTAGAAAAAGGAACTTTTTAAGAAAAAATAAAATAAATCAAGAAAGGTAGGTGAGATGAAATGAATAAACTAGATACATTATATGAACTTCTTGAAAAATCATGTCATGATATTATTCAAAGTGAGGAATCATGGCTTTCATTTTTAAAAACATCCGGCTATCTTTATAATTTTAATTTTACCAACCAACTATTGATCTATCAGCAAAGACCTGATGCAAAAGCATGTACAGACTTTGAAACATGGAACAACAGGATGAACAGGTGGATCAAAAAAGGTTCAAAAGGTATAGCTCTTATAGATGATGATGGTCGATATACAAAAATAAGATATGTTTTTGATATTGCTGATACAAGGAGCCCACGTAATAGAGAACTTCATTTATGGAGTGTAAAAGAGTCGTTTCATAAACAATTGATAGATAAAATTGCAAAACAATTTGATATGACTTCAAATAACGAGGATTTAGGAAGTTTCATCAAAGAAATTGCAAAGGAACAGACAGGCTATTATGTTGATGATTATTTTAAAAGGTTGATGAAATTAAAAGACGGTTCTTTGCTAGAAAGCTATGAGGAAAATGAACTAAAGAATCTTTATAGAAATCTTTTAGAAAATTCAGTTGCCTACAGTTTAATGAGCAGATGTGATATTGAAACAAAATTTTATTTCGAAGCGGATGATTTTATATCAATAGAACTTTTTAATACACCTGAAATGTTGGGAGTAATAGGTAATTCCTTTCAGGAAGAAAGTAATTCACTTTTAAATGTGATTTCTCGTATTACAAAAGAATTGATAATTCAAAATCGCACATTTGAAAATAACAATCGTTTAGTAGATGATAAAATTGAAAAAAATGAAGGGAGTGTTATCAATGGAACAAATCACATACTCAACAGTGGGAGATTATCAAATGCCCAATTTGACAGTAGACAAGGAGATACCTTTAGGAAAATACGCAATGATGAAGAAAAAGTATCTGAAGGAACAGCAGCCAGAGATTCTCTTTTCACTTCGAGTAAGGAATCAACTGAACTCTTACTTAATGGAAACAGAGAAGAAGGCAAACGAAATGATGGAAATGTTGATGAAGGAATTGTTAACGAAAAATCCAGCACCGAACAAAGAAATACATCAGATGGAATGGGTACAGCATATGAACAACCTTCAAAAAACAGCGGAAGAAATCATTCTGAAGGAAATAATCTACAATTAGATTTAGGAATTGAAGAAGTCGATAAGGAAAAGGGTGGCGATAATGTATTACCACCCTTTGATTTAAGTGATTTACCTCAACTCTTAAGAGAAGATGTTTCATTACAACATAGCAAAGAAGAAATTATTCAGTATTTTCATGAGCACACAGATGAAATTGAAAGGGCAAATTATTTAAAAGAATGTTATGATGATACGCTTGTTCAAACATTCAGGTGTCCAGAACACTATGACTATAGTTATCTTGGCTATAAAAAAAGAAATGATGGACTGGATGTATGGAGTGGTAACTACTTGAATCGGAAAAGCGAATCGTACTTGTCTTTTTTTCAACTTCAAAGTTATCTTGCAAAAATTATTGAAAAAGATGAATATCTTACATCGCCTTATGAAAATGAATCAGGATTAAAAAGAGCATATGAAAACAAAATCATCAATGCGAATGTCTTTTATCATGTTTTTCAGTATAACGATGAACTTTTAGAATCTGCAGGAAAAATCATTGAGTTTTTTCAAACACATGACAATGATGAAGAACGTTGTGAATATGTTCAGCATATATATCCTGACAGTATAAGAGAATGGAAAGTTGATGATGTCATTCTTGGATATGACAGATTAGATGATGGGCTGCATATTTATTTAGGAACTTTTGATAATCAAGTTGTTTCTTATGATTATTCATGGAATTTTGTTGCTAAAGAAATTGATGGCATGATATTATCTCGATATTTTGCACCAGATATACAGATTCCATCACTGGAAGAACAAAAAAATGCAGTATATGAGAATATTCAAAATTTTGAAAATGGAATCTTTTTTTCACAACAGGAAATAGATAGAGTATTGACTCGTGGAAGTGGATTTGAAGAAGGCAAATACCGAATCAATCAAATGTTTTCAAAAAATACTACATTGAAAGAAAAGGTTCAGTTTCTAAAAAAAGAATATGGAGAGGGTGGAAGTTCTCCTGCAGTAGGTTTTATAAATGTCAATTATGATGCTAAAGGAATGAGTTTAAGTCGTTATCGTGAGATTGGAAAAGATGAAATCAAAATCACTTTAAAATGGGATAAGGTTGCTAAAAGGATAGATGAACTTATTCAGCTTGACAGGTATCTTAATAAAAAAGAAAAAGAATATTATCCAACATTCTTGCAAAATCAACTTCAACACCAACTCGAATATGAAAGGAAAAGTATTAATCAAAGTCTTATCCCTGAATCTTCTGATGATTTACAGAATGAAAATATTCCAAAAGAGTATCAATGGAACTTGGGAGACAGCGTATATGTTGGAGCAACAGAATACAAAATTATTGAAAGTGGTAATGAAATAACTTTACAGGATGAAAGCTTCCCATTGTTTTTAGAATATTATTCTAAAGATGATTTTCTCAAATTGTTAAAAGAAAACCCATTAAATGACCATTTGTTAAAACCAATAACACAGGAAGTTCAAGATATTAACATTGATAGTTCAAACCATACAATCATTAAGAGGTACCTTCCTGACCTTGAAGATCAAATCAAGAGTTCTATGATTTATCCCGCATTACGTGATAGTGATACAACAGATGAAGAGGCAGAAGATTATATTCGAGAAGAATTGATTTCTATTATGCCTTCTTATGAAGCGAAGGATCCAAATTTTTATAACAGATATCTTAATGATGATGATTTTAAAAATTCGCTTGTTGATTATTTGATTGATAGAACTTATGAAGATTATTCAATATCTAATGATATTTTCAACAAAGAAAATAAAGAAAATAGTCAGTTGTTTGAAAAAATGAAAAAAATAGTACCACGTATTATGAATGAAGTCTCTGGTTTTTGTAACATGATAACTACAAGTGACAATGATGATCCTTTAATGATTTTATATGATCATGATGAAAAAACAATAGACATGTTCCACTATTATGAGGTAAATGGTATAGAAGTAAGTGAGCCTTATTTGACTTTTAAAGTTAATTTTTCAAAAGAAGTGTTAGAGCCAATTTCATATAAAAATGACTCAATTGATATTGATATTTCTTCTGATACTCAAAATAAAGACGCTTTATCAACCAAAGATGATTTAGAAAATTATGCAAATCAATGGCTTGATAGACTTTTAGAAAAAAATTATATAGTTGAATCCGAGCAGGTATTTAAGAATAGCATAAGCAAAAGGGACATTTATCATATAGATTATGATGGCTCTTTTATTGTTTATACTGATATGCCTTATTCTTTAGTAAAGGAGTTCGCAGATAATTATAATTATACTGTTTCAGATAAGATCCAAAAAGAAAATATTTTAATTAATCCTGTTCAATCTGAAAAAATAAATTATCAAATCATGGATAAAGATTTAGGTAAAAGAACTCCAAAAGAGAGATACAACGATAACGTAGCAGCAATCAGACTGCTTTTTTCTTTAGAAAAACAAGGAAGAAATGCAACAAAAGATGAACAGAATATTCTATCTTGTTATGTTGGCTGGGGAGGATTAGCAGATGCTTTTGATGAAAGTAAATCGAACTGGGCAAATGAACATCTTGAACTCAAATCATTGTTGAGTGAGGAAGAATATAAAAGTGCAAGAGAGTCAACATTGACTTCTTTTTATACTTCACCTGTTGTTATTGAAAGTATCTATAAGGCATTGAACAATTTAGGATTCAGACATGGTAATATTTTAGAACCATCATGTGGTATTGGTAATTTCTTTGGTATGCTTCCAGATGAAATGAAGGATTCAAAGATGTATGGTGTGGAGTTGGATTCAATCAGTGGTCGTATTGCAAAACAGCTTTATCAAAATTCAAATATTGCAATAGAAGGTTATGAGGAAACTAAGTTACCAGATAGTTTTTTCGATGTAGCTGTTGGAAATGTACCATTTGGAAACTTTAAGGTCGTAGATAAAAAATATGACAGGTTGAATTTCAATATTCACGATTACTTTTTTGCAAAAACAATCGACAAGGTAAGACCAAATGGAATCATTGCTTTTGTAACTTCACGCTATACAATGGATAAAAGAAACAGCAATGTAAGAAGATATATCAATGAAAGATGTGAACTTTTAGGTGCTATCCGTTTGCCTAATGATGCTTTTGGTGATACAAAAGCGGTCAGTGATATTCTATTTCTTCAAAAAAGAGAGCGTCCTGTTTTAAAAGATGATGATTGGGTTTCAACAGGGATAACAGAAGAAGGATATGTCATCAATCAATATTATATTGATCACCCTGAAATGATCTTAGGAACAATTGAAAAAACACATGCAATGTATGGCAGAGAGGATATAACGGTCGTAGGATATGATGAACCTCTCAATGAATTATTGGAAAAAGCTATCTATAATATCAAAGGTCACATAGATGAAGTTGATATTGTGGAAGAAAATGAAAATGAGATTGAAAGTATACCTGCTGATCCGCAGATAAGAAATTATTCCTATACTGTTATAGGTGATAAGGTCTATTATAGAGAAAATTCTTTAATGAATAAAGTTGATGTTGGTGATACAACATTTAAAAGAATAAAAGGCATGATTAGAATACGTGATACTGTCAGAGATTTGATTACCTATCAAAGTGAAGATTATCCAGAGGAAATGATTGCTAAAAAACAAAGAGAATTGAATGATTACTATGATGTTTTTACTCAAGCATATGGTTTGCTCAACAGTCGAGGTAATACCATTGCATTTAGAGAAGACAGTTCGTTCTATCTTTTATGTTCTTTAGAAAATTTAAACGAAGATGGAACTTTAAAATCTAAAGCAGCCATGTTTACTCAAAGAACGATTCGTAAAAAGAAAGAGTTTAACAATGTTGCTACAGCTAATGAGGCATTGATGGTGTCTTTAAGTGAAAAAGCAAAAGTCGACATTAATTATATGAGTGAATTGACGGGCATAAGTAATGAAAAAATCAAAGAAGATTTAGATGGTATCATATTTAAAGTCCCTAGTGTTTTAAATGAAGAACAGGAAGAATATGTAACAGCTGATGAATACCTTAGTGGAAATATCAGAGAAAAATTAGAAGTAGCCAAAATGTCAGCAGCAATTGATCCAAAGTATCAAAAGAATGTGGATGCTTTAGAAAAGGCAATGCCTAAAGAACTTACAGCCAGTGAAATTGAGGTCAGACTTGGGGCAACTTGGATTCCAGTAGAAATCTATCAGCAGTTTCTTTATGAATTACTTGATACACCTAGCTGGGTAAGAAACTATACGAAGCTTTCTTATTCTTCTTATAATGCTAATTGGAATATCAGTGCAAAGAATATGGATAAAGAAAGCGTAAAAGCTGATAAGACTTATGGAACTTCAAGAGCAAACGCATATAGATTGATGGAAGATTGTCTTAATTTGAAACAGACAAAAATATTTGATTATGAATATGATGATGACGGTAATAAACAAGCAATTCTTAATAAAAAGGAAACGATGATTGCTCAACAAAAACAGGATACAATCAAAGAAAGCTTCAATAATTGGATTTGGAAAGATCCTCAAAGACGTGAAGAATTAACACAGATTTACAATCGATTATTCAATAGCATAAGACCCCGTGAATATAATGGTGATCATTTAGAGTTTCCAGGAATGAATCCTGAAATTACTTTACGAAAACATCAAAAAGACGCCATAGCACATATTCTTTATGGTCAAAATGTTCTTCTTGCTCACGTAGTGGGGGCAGGTAAGACTTTTGAAATGACGGCAGCATGTATGGAATTAAAAAGATTAGGTTTAGCACAAAAGCCAATGTTTGTTGTTCCCAACCATTTAGTTGAGCAATGGGGAGCAGAATTTTTGCAACTCTATCCAAGTGCCAACATTCTAGTTGCAACAAAAAGAGATTTTGAAAAGAAAAATAGAAAAAAGCTGTTTTCTAAAATGGCAACTGGTGAATATGATGCTATTATCATAGGGCATTCACAATTTGAAAAAATACCCATGTCAATTGAAAGGCAGAAGATGAATATTGAAAATGAAATTGAAGAAATTACAAATGGAATAAATTCTTTAAAAGCAAACAATGGAGAAAGATTTACAATCAAACAGTTAGAAAGAACCAAGAAAGGGTTAAAAGCAAAACTCGAAAAATTGAATAAGAATGATAGAAAAGACGATCTAATTACTTTTGAAGAAATAGGAGTGGATCGTCTTTTTGTTGATGAAGCACATTTTTATAAAAATCTTTTTCTATTTACAAAGATGAATAATGTATCAGGACTTTCTACAACAGATGCACAAAAATCTTCAGATCTTTATTTGAAGTGTAGGTACTTGGATGAAATTACAGGAGGAAAAGGGGTTGTTTTCGCAACAGGAACACCTATTTCCAACTCGATGACGGAAATGTATACGATGCAGCGTTATTTGCAGTATTCTACTCTAGTTAAGCATAATCTTCAGCATTTTGATTGTTGGGCTTCTACTTTTGGAGAAACAAGCACGAGTATCGAACTTGCCCCTGAAGGTTCTGGGTATAGGATGAAGACTCGTTTTTCTAAATTCTTCAATCTTCCTGAATTAATTAATATGTTCAAGGAAGTAGCAGATATTAAGACTGCTGATATGTTGAATCTTCCTGTTCCTAATGCTCATTACCAAAATGTGGCAGTTAAACCTTCTGATATTCAAAAAGAACTTGTTGAAAGCTTAGGTGAACGTGCCCAAAAAATTAGAGATGGAACAGTTGATCCTCATGAGGATAATATGCTTAAAATTACGAATGATGGAAGAAAATTGGCACTTGATCAAAGGCTTATCAATGAACTTTTACCAGAAAATAAAAATAGCAAGGTTAATGCCTGTATTAAAAATATATTGAAGATATATCATGCAACAGTGGTAGAAAAAAGTACACAGCTTGTCTTTTGTGATATGTCTACTCCTCGTAATGATGCATTCAATGTCTACGATGAAATTAGAAATAAACTATTAGAAGAAGGAATTCTTGAAAGTGAAATTGCATATATCCATAATGCAAAAACAGATGTTAAAAAGAAAGAACTCTTTTCTAAGGTTCGAGAAGGTAAAGTGAGAATTCTGATAGGTTCGACAGGTAAAATGGGAGCTGGAACAAATGTACAAGAACGCTTGATAGCAATACATGATCTAGATTGTCCTTGGCGACCTTCGGACTTGGAGCAACGTGCAGGAAGAATCGTAAGACAAGGAAATAGAAATAAGGATGTTTATATTTATCGTTATGTAACAGAAGGAACATTTGATGCTTATCTATATCAGTTGGTTGAAAATAAACAAAAATTCATAGGACAAATTATGACAAGCAAATCTCCTGTAAGAAGTGCTGAAGATATAGATGAAGCTTCACTTTCTTATGCAGAGATAAAGGCACTAGCGAGTGGAAATCCTAAAGTGAAAGAAAAGATGGAGCTTGATACAGAAGTATCTAAATTAAAGCTTGCCAAAGCAAACTATCTTTCTCAAAAATATGATTTAGAAGATAGAATTATTAAATATTATCCACAGAAGATTAAAGCCATTAAGACAAGGATTGAAGGGCTAGAAAATGATATAAAAGATTTGAAACCTCAAAAAGAGTTTCAACAAATAAAAATCAAGGATATGTTGATAGTAGATAAAAAACAGGCAGGAAATGCAATACTTCTTGCCTGTAAGGAATATGATGGTCAGGATAAAAAATACATTGGAGAGTATAGAGGATTTGATTTGTACATTCAGTTCAACAGTTTAAGTCAATATTACATCATGTCTTTAAAGAAAGAACTTTATTATCCTGTTGAATTAGGAAATGATGTTTATGGGAATCTTACAAGAATTGATAATGCTATTGAAAATATTCCAAAAAGTTTAAAAGTGGAAAGGGAACTTCTTCAAAATACATTGCAACAGTTGCATAATGCTGAACTTGAAGTAGAAAAGCCATTTGAAAAAGAAGATGAATTGAATAATGCCTTAAAGAAACTGTCCAAAATCAATAAAGAACTTGATTTAGATAAGAAAGAAAATATTCCAGATACTTCTGTTCAAAAAAACGATACAGGTGTTGATCGTAAATCAAAAGTAAATAGGATGCGATAAGTATGTCAAATAAGTTTTACACAGATGAGGAGGCACAAGAATTACAAAAGTTGGATGTATTCACTTATCTGTATAATTATGAACCAAGTGAACTTGTTAAATCAGGGAAAAATGAATATCGAACGGCAACGCATTCCTCTTTGGTTATCTCTAATGGTAAGTGGATATGGTTTTCTCAAGGAAAAGGTGGGGTAAGTGCAATCAGTTATTTAATGGATGTTAAAGGTATGAACTATTATGAGGCTGTAAAATATGTTGATAAATGTATAAGAGATAGTCCGCCTGTTTATCATGTAAACAAATGTTCAAAAAAGAACGATGGTATTTTCAGATTGCCAACCGTTTCAAAAGATAATAAAAAAATGATGTACTATCTAAAAAATAAAAGAAAAATTGATAAAGAAGTTATTCAATTTTATTATCAAAAGGGAATGATCTATGAATGCAGTTATGATCACTCTGTTGTCTTTGTAGGATATGATGAAAAAGGAATAGAACGTTATGCTTCAAAAAGAGCAACAGATGGTGATTGGAAGATAGACGTATTTAACAGTAATAAGGAATATAGTTTTCAATTGGTAAATAAAGAAAGTGATGTTTTAAATATCTTTGAAAGTGCAATTGACCTTATGTCTTTTCAAACTTTAGAGAAGTTGTATAAAAGAAATTGGAAAAAGAACAATTATCTTTCTTTATCAGGAGTAACAGTAATAGGTAATTCTATTGAGGAAAGTGAATTGCCTATTGCCTTAGGTAAATTTTTAGAAATCAATCCACAAATTAAAGTTTTAAATCTATATTTGGATAATGATAAGGCAGGAAAAAACAGTATTGCAAAGATCAATTATCTTTTAGGTAAAAGCTATCAAATTTATGATAAAGGACCTAAAAAAATGAAAGATGTCAATGAAGTTTTGATAAGAAAGATAAAAAAGAAAAGTGAAATAGAAATATGATTTTGAACTATTTTATTAAATAATGAGTATATCTCGAGAATGTGTTATAATATTCATTATTAAAGTAATAAATTTTCAAGGAGGTTCAATATGGCAAATAATAAATTTTATGCTGTAAAAGTTGGAAGAAATCCCGGAATATATAAAACATGGGATTCATGTAAAGAGCAGGTAAATGGATATCAAGGAGCAGATTATAAAGCTTTTACTAATTTAGATGATGCTGAAAATTATATTAATGATGAATGTATTAACGAACAAGAGGTATCTAAAAATAATTCGTCTATTGAGAATATTAATACTGATATAGAAGAAAAAATTAACAACTTATTAGATGATGAGGTTATCGCATTTGTTGATGGTAGTTATAATAAAGAAGCGGAAAAAGTAGGCTTTGGAGTTATTGTTATTGGAAAAGGAAGAGAAATATCCTCATATTATAATTCTTTTGATGGAAAAAAAGATAAGGATTTAATTCAATTAAGAAATGTTGTTGGAGAATTAAAGGGCGTAGAAGAAGCGTTAGATGTTGCAACAAATAATAATATAAAACATATTTCAATTTATTATGATTATGAAGGCATAGAAAAATGGGTTACAGGAGAATGGAAAGCTAAAAAGAAAATCACAAAAAAATATTCTGAAAAAGTACAAGAAAAAATGAAAATTATAGATATTGAATTTGTGAAGATTCCTGCTCATTCTGGAGTATATTTTAATGAGGAAGCTGATAGATTAGCAAAAAATTCTATATTAGCCAAAGGACATAAAACATATAAAGACGGATCTGTATACTTTGTTGGACACACTGTTGAAGATTGGAAGGAAATTGTTGATTATATTAATAGTGAAGCTGAATCCTTAGAAAAGGGTGTGGAATCAATTATTATTGCAGAAAATGTAATCAGTGATACAAAAACACGATTAGTAATTTCTGATAAAAAAAATAAAGTATCTATTAATATTTATCAAAATAAAAAATCTTATGTTCAAGGAAAACAGAGTGTTTTATTTCAAAAAATAATTGCAACATCAATTAGTTTTTTAACAAATGGGCAAACTGTTGTTGAAACGCTAAATTCATATTATGCATTACCTGTAAAGAAAGAAGAATTAGAGCAACAATTTGAAAAAATGTTACCAAACTATCGAGATAAATATAATGATAAAATATATTCAACGTTGCTATCTGCAATTTATAATACAATGTTGACAGGATATATGCCCGATTATACTTGTTTAGTTACTCCAATATTTAGAAGTTATGAGTATTATCTTCATAAAATTTTAAATGCTAAAATGGGATTAAAAACTACGCGCGATAATGGTACAAATAATTTTGGATATTTTGAAAAAAAAGCTATAGGTGTTTATGAATGTACCAGTTCAGCAAAGGATAAACTTTCTAAAGACCAATTAGATTTCTTAAATAAATTTTATAGTAATTATAATTCAGTAAGACATCGATATTCGCATTGGTCTGCTGATGATGTTGATACAGCAGTTATTGATAATATTGCACAAGCAAGAGAATTGATTGAAAAAGGGTTGAATTTAATTAACGAATATTATAAACTGTTCTAATCTTTTTAGTAGAAGGAGGCACATATGGAAAAGTTATTAGTAAATATGATAAATAATTCAAGATATATGGCATGTATTACTGTCCTTGATTATGAAATATTTTTAAGCAAGTGTTTAAAAGAAATAGTGTTTGAGCCTTCTTCAAATGGAGATAGATACGTGCTAGTTGATTTGGCGTTAAAAGTTGGAATTGGAAAAGATAGGTTTGCTGAGTTTAAAGTAAATGAAACAGGAAAAATTTTAACGCGTGATTATAAGTATGTGATTGTTGAACCTATGTTAGAAAATATTGCAAATAATTATTTAAAACAAAATAAAGAAATTGTTTTACATTCAATGTTAACGGATTCTCAAAAGAAAAAAATATTATATAAATAACAATTATGATAAAAAGTCGAAGTCATGAAATTTAAATTCATGACTTTTTATTATACAAGGAGAAAAAGATGAAAGAATATATTGTTGAAATTACAGAAGTATTACAGCATCAAGAAACAGTAAAAGCTCATTCTAAAAATGAGGCAATTAATAATGTAAGAGAAAAGTATAAAAATGAAGATGTAATACTTAATGATGAAAATATAACAGATTTAAGATTTGATGTTCTTGAAGTCAAGAATAAACTTTTTGATAGAGAAAGGTAGTTTTCCAGCAGGATAATAAATTCATTAAATAGAGGTATTATCCTGTTGATGACTTTTGTAGCAAGCAAGGACTTTTGTACCCAAAGTCAGCTTGTTAGGGACAATCCCTAAGACCCTACAGGAAATGGAGTAGATAAAATTGAACAAGATCAAAAGAAATAAAGAGATAAAAGTAAGATTATCTTTGATTGAATTGGAAAATTTAAATGAGTGTGTTAAGAAAACAGGACTGTCAAGAGAAGAATATATTCGTACATTGATAAGTGGATATGTTCCAGCACCAAGGATCAGTGATGACGTCAAGGAAATTATCAAGCAGTTGAGAATGATAGGTAATAACTTAAATCAGATTGCAGTTATTGGTTATAAAACTGGAACAATTGATATTTTAAAATATAAGAGAAACTGTTTAGAACTTGAAAAAAATGTTCAATTAATATTAAGCAATGTTACTGAACCTACAAGGATGGAAAAGTAAAATGGCTACAACAAGTATATGGGCAGTTAAGGATAATTTGGACAGGGTTTTAAATTATGCTTCCAATCCTCTTAAGACAAAAGAAACGGATAGTGGTTATGAATATGAAGGACTTGAAAATGTTATTGATTATGCCGTCAATGATGATAAAACTGAAAGACAACTTTATGTCAGTGGTTTAAATTGTCATCCCTCAACTGTTCTTCAGCAAATGGAACAGACAAAAAGAAATGCACACAAAGAGGATGGTGTTCTAGCTTTTCATGCATATCAATCTTTTTTACCAGGAGAGGTTACAGCTGAAACAGCACATCAAATTGGATTAGAACTTGCCCATCAGATGTGGGGAGATGATTTTGAGGTATTGGTCTGCACACATACAGACAAGAAACATTTTCATAATCACTTTGTTATAAATTCTGTTTCATGGACAACGTACAAAAGATTTTTAAATAAGCATTCTGACTATGACAAAATGAGAAGATTGTCGGATGCACTTTGTGAAAAGTATAGACTCAATGTAATTACAGATCCTAAAAAGGGAGTGCACTATTCTGAATGGCAGGATAAAAAACAGAAAAAGCCTACACGAAGAACGCTTATAGAAGATGACCTTGAACGTGCTATTGCATCATCAAGAACATTCACACAGTTTTTACAATATCTCAAGTCTATTGGATATGATGTGAAAACAAATGTAAAACATATTGCAGTCAAACCACCCGGAGCACCTTGTTTTTTTAGACTTTATAAAGTAAGAGATGATGGAACATATAGTGAAGAAAATATCAAGAAAAGAATCATTGAACAGGATCTGTATTTTGAAAAAAGAACACGAATCAAAAGTAAATATCAATATCATGGAAATATCAAAAAGGCAAAAAAGATAAAAGGAATAAAGGCATTGTATTTCCATTATATGTATCGAATGGGAATTATCCCTAAAAATGTACCTTCTAGAAGAAAGGTACATTTTATTTTTAAGGAGGATCTTAGATATATGGACAGGATTACTGAAGAAACAACTTTTCTATGCAAAAAGAAAATCAATACGATCGAGGATTTGGGAAATTATGAAAGTGAAATAAGCAACAAAATTGAAAAGTTAGTTAAGGAAAGAAGATGTCTTTATAACAAGGTCAAAAGATGTCGAAATCTTGAAAGAAAAGAAATGATTCAAAAAGATATCGAAACAATTTCAAAAGAAATAAAGGATTATCGAAAGGAGGTGAAATTATGTGAAGGTATCAAACAACGTTCCTTAAAGATTAAAGATAAATTGCAAACAGTTAAGGAACAAGAAAATAAAGTACAAGAAAGAAGTTCCAAAGAACGAAAAAGAAATTATTAAGGAAGGAGGAACTTTATGAATGCTGGCGGAGAAACAGCCGATCAAGCAGTGAGGATGACACTTCAGGGAATAGAAATGGCAGCTAATGTAGCTTTAAAGGCAGGTGGAATGGCTTCTAAATCTTTAGCAGTAACGCTTTATGCAATTTTAACAGATAAGAAAAAGGTTAAAGGGAAAACAAGACTTGCTAATATGTTGAAATCTGGAAAGGAACTTAAAGTGTTTGCTGTACATCATTCAGATTTGAAAAAGTTTTGTGAAGAAGCAAAACGTTATGGTGTTCTTTATTCTGTATTAAAAGAAAGAAATAATACGGATGGAATATGCGACATTATGGTACGAGCTGAAGATGCAGCAAAAATCAGCAGGATCGTAGATAAATATGAACTTGCAACTATTGATACTGAAGCAATGAGAAAAGCAGCACTTGCAAAACAGCCTGATGAATTCAAAGATGTCAAACCATTAACTGAAAAAGAACATGATGAGTTGGTATCTTCTTTATTGGACTCAATGAAAGAAGAACAAAACCCGTCTATGGCTCGAACGAAAACGAGAGGCGAAAATCAGTTCGAGCATATCTCAATGGAGGAAGGTATCAATAAAAGACCATCAGTAAAAAAAGAACTAGATGAGATAAAAAATAGAAATAAAAAGGCTAAACCTAAACAAACAGTTAGACAAAGAAATAGGGTACGTCATAAACAGCCTCAACGTAAGAAAAAGATAAAAAGAAAGGTAAGATAAAATATGAGTGATATATATAATTTATTAAACAATGCAGCTAATGAGAAAGTTGAAGAAAAACCTAGAATTCCTCCAGAGGAATATGCCAAACAAAAACAACAAAAAAGACAGAATCTTTATGATATGGCTGAGAAGCAAACACATGAAGTTGTTTCCTCTCCACAAAATTATCTAAACTATTTAGAAATGCAATCAAAATTTGGTTATACTGTTACCAATACACTCTTAGTCATGGCACAATGTCCACAAGCAACACTGTTAAAAGATAACAATCGTTGGGTAGAAGAAAAAAAGTATGTAAAAAAAGGAGTAAAAGGAATTGGAATATTAGAGCCTAAAGGTGAGTATCAAGGAAATGATGGCGTGATAAGAACCAACTATGATGTTAAATATGTTTTTGATATTTCTCAATTAAACAGACCATACAGAATGAAAAAACAAAATTTGTCTGTTAGAGAAATCATCAGCGGTCTAGTTTATCAATCACCTGTTAAAATGCAAATGGTTGACAATACTGAAAATGGTTCGCTAGTACAATACTCTCCAGATAATCAAATGATCTACTATGCAGATGGGATGAGTCCGACAGATTTAATGGAAGGTTTAGCAAGGGAATATTGCTATGTAGAATTTGAAAGCCAATATGGAAATGTTGACAGAACAGAGGATGCCTTTATGGTAAAAAGTGCTGCCTATATTCTTTGTAAAAAATTGAACATTCCAGTTTCAAACGTTGATTTCGCAAATGAAGTAAAAAATTATTTTGAAGGAATGGATTCTCGAGATACCAAAGAAGAATTAAGCAATATTAAAAGTATTGCAGATGAAGTGAGCAATCGAGCTGAAAGAGGAATCTATAGATTGCAACAGGAAAGAGATAGTGCAAGCAGAGGAGAAGAACGTTAATGGGGTTATTTAAGAATAAAGAACCAACGGTTTTGATTAGAGTAACGGACTTTGAAAGAAGAATAATTATTACTGCTTTAAGAAATTTAAGAGACAAGCAAATAAAAGAAAATAAGGATTATGATTATATTGAATCGATTATGGACAAGGCAGCAATAGCTGACATATCCAAATCGAAAAAATCATATGAGGAAAGATAAACAGGTTGAACTTGTTTTTTATTTTGTAGGAGCAGTATTTATAGCGTGGCTTTCAGTTCTTGTTGCTCCTTGCATCCATGAGGGACTATTTGATGCAATCATTTACTTAAATGAAGCAATGAATAGCCCTTTTTCTTTTGAATTATGTCAGGATACTCTTAAATGTATCTTGATATTTGAGTCAATCTATTCTTTTTCATACTTGGCTTATTACTATAACAGGAAGAATTACAGAAGAAATGAGGAGTATGGTTCAGCAAAATGGGCGAATAATAAAGCTGTCAATAAAAAATATACTGAAAAGGATTACTATTCTAATAAGATACTTTCGCAGAATGTTCGTATTGGTTTAGATGGCAGACGACATAGAAGAAACCTAAATACTTTAGTTATTGGTGGAAGTGGAGCAGGGAAAACTCGCTTTTTTGGTAAGCCTAATTTGATGCAATGCAATACATCTTTTGTGGTTCTTGATCCAAAAGGTGAACAGCTTAGAGATGTAGGAAATCTTTTAGAAAAAGAAGGATATGTTATCAAAGTTGTTGATCTTATCAATATGAACAGATCACATTGTTATAATCCATTTCGCTATATTAAGGATGATAAGGATGTTTTAAAGCTTATAACCAATCTTATAAGAAATACTACACCTAAAGGTAGTCAGACAAATGATCCCTTTTGGGGTGCGACACGTTCCATAGTGAAAAGCTATGGCATGAGAACGTGCTAAATTTATACTAATTAAAATTACAAGTTCTTATAGAACTGATACTTTGATAGGTGGAATGATGAGGTAACGCTCTGAAACGCCTACTCTAATACTCCGATATGCGTCTAATAATGTAACTTATTAGTGGTATAACGCTCGGTGAAGTCGGCTGTATGCACTCGCTATAACGATTACGTACGTTATGGCAAACCAAACTAGAGGTAGTTGCGGGTGATAGGTCGGGAGTCTATAAAATACTCATGGTTAGAATTTGATTTAAAGGGTCAATGACGAAATTCCGAATGTACGGGTCTATAAAGGGAATTGAGAGAAAAGCTCAATCTTACATTTGTAAGGTATGTGTGGTGGAGTAAGTTTCCCAGAGATGAAACACCATAATGTATTACAGGTACATTCAAGCATACAGGCTCATAGGAATAACCTAAAAGTATATGTAAAGATAAAAGTATCGGAACGTGGAAATATCGAAACACATGTTTAAGCCAGTTACATGGTGTGTTATCAAGGAAACATTCAATTTAGAATGATAACTTGATTTTATTCGATTGAGAGAGGTGGCACAGTACCTATGAAAACATGGAAACATGTCGGAGGGATAGCCACTAGTCCGTATATTAAACAAATAGAAAACTAAATAACAATTAAATAAGAATTCAAAGGTTCGAGTATGACTAAGAGAAGTATTCCTTATAAATAATCTTTTATGTAGAAAGGAACACTGACTTTGACAATTGAAACAACATCTAAAAAGAAAAATATACTTCGAAATAATGAGTATTATGGAATGCAAGGCACTTTTGATAATCTTTATGCAAATAGTATTAATAACGCAAAATTTAAAAGGTTGTATAATTTAATCATTGCAGAAGAAAATATCAAACTCGCATATAGAAATCTCAAAACGAATAAAGGTAGTAAAACACCTGGTACTGATGGTAAAACAATTGAGACATTATCAAATATGACATCTCAAAAATTAGTTGATACTGTAAGAACAAGGTTAAATAATTATAGACCTCAACCGATTAGACGTGTAGAAATACCTAAATCGAATGGGAAAGTAAGAGAACTCGGAATACCTACAATTATGGACAGATTAATGCAACAATGCATTAAGCAAATTCTAGAACCTATATGTGAGGCAAAGTTTCATGAAAGAAACAATGGTTTCAGACCTAATAGAAGTGTAGAAAATGCCTTAGCACAAGCATACAAGATGATGCAACAAATGCATTTGTACTATGTGGTTGACATAGATATCAAGGGTTTCTTTGACAATGTTAATCATGGAAAGCTATTGAAACAACTGTGGCACATAGGAATACAAGACAAAAAGGTACTGTGTATCATTAGTAAAATGCTTAAAGGTGAGATTGCACATATTGGTTTTCCCGAAAAGGGAACACCACAAGGTGCTTTATTATCTCCATTATTAGCTAATGTAGTTTTAAATGAATTTGACTGGTGGATAACAAGTCAATGGGAAGAATTTCCAACACGACATAAATATATCAATTCTATTTCTAAGAATGGTAAAGAGTCAAACTTTGCGAAATACAGACCTCTCAGACAAACAAGTCATTTAAAGGAATGTTATATTATTCGTTATGCCGATGATTTCAAAATCTTTTGCAGGAATTATAATGATGCAAGAAAAATCTTTATTACAACACGACAATGGCTGAAGGAAAGACTAGGATTAGAAATTTCTCCCGAAAAATCAAAAATAGTCAATCTAAAGAAAAATTACTCTGAGTTTTTAGGATTCAGACTAAAAGTCAGAGATAAAGGACAAAAGAAAGTAGTCACCTCGCATGTTAGCAAAAAAGCACTTTCCAAAATTAGAAAAGAAGCAAAAGAATTGGTAAAACAAATCCAAAAACCACATAAGGATACCGAGATAGCTACAATTAATAGATATAATGCTTATGTTTTCAGTATTCATAACTACTACCGCATAGCTACTAATATACAAAAAGATATAGATACAATCGCTTTTAATATAAGAAGAATTCTTGAAATCAGACTTCGAACCCGAATGACAAAGAAAACTCACGATAAACTACCCAAATATATTGAACAAAGATATGGAGAAAGTAAACAACTAAGATACATTGGTGGATATCCAATTATTCCATTAGGATATGTTCAACATAAAAGTCCAATGTACAAACCATCTAAAGTTAATAATTATACACGTGAGGGAAGAAAACTTATACATGATAACCTAACATGTGTAGATACTGATACTTTGAATGATTTAGTTAGAAACCCACCTCCAGAAAGCAGTAGTGAACTCAATGACAATAGAATATCATTATACGTGGGTCAATATGGTAAATGTGCAATCACAGGATACCCACTAAATATAAATGATATGATAGTCATTCATAAACAAAACAAAAAGGGTATATCAAATGATAAATATCAAAATTTATTGATAGTCAATCATATCGGATATTCGCTAATTTATGAAACGGATAAGAAAACTTGTGAGAAAACAATGAGAGTATTAGAACTTAGTGCAAAGAAAAAGCAACTTGTACGTTTATTAAGAGGTAACAATAATCTTTAAAATTGTCATCAATTGAAATTATTTATTTGTAAGTGAAATGTAATATACGGATGGAAAGCCGTGTGATTGGAAACTTTCACGCACGGTTTGGGGCGGGGGAAAATCTGGAGATAATATCAAAGGATTACCTATCGTTAAAAGTGTCTACCCTACACCTAGTTGTAGGGGTGGCACACATAAAAATCGGAAACGGCTTTATTAGAAGCTCTTTGTCTTTACCTTTTACATGAAGCACCAGAAGAAGAACAAAATTTCACGATGGTGATGGAAATGATTGCAGCTGCTGAAGTAAAAGAAGATGATGAAGAATATCAAAGTCCGCTAGATGAATTGTTTGAAAGATTGGAAATAAGAAATCCAAATTCATTAGCTCTCAAGCAATATAAGATTTATAAACAGGCGGCAGGGAAAACTGCTAAATCGATTCTTATTTCTGTAGGTGTGCGTTTATCAGCTTTTAACTTGGAAAGTATTGCTAGTTTAACTGCAACAGATGAGTTGGAACTTGATTTGGTGGGAGAAAGAAAAACAGCAATCTTTGCAGTTATTCCAGACAATGATTCAACATTTAATTTTCTTATCGGTATGCTTTATACGCAGCTTTTCCAAATGTTGTATTATCAAGCGGATATTGTTCACGGTGGTGCTTTACCAGTGCCCGTACATTTTCTTATGGATGAATTTGCGAATGTGGCTTTACCAGATGAATTTGATAAATTGCTTTCTACAATGAGATCACGACTTATTTTTGTTTCAATCATTATACAGAATCTTGCTCAGATCAAAGGACTTTATAAAGACAGTTGGGAAAGTATCGTAGGGAATTGTGATACATTATACTATCTTGGTGGAAATGAACAGAGTACACACAAATTCATGTCAGAATATTTGGGAAAAGAGACACTTGATACAAATACTTACGGTAAATCAAGTGGGAGGTCAGGAAATTATTCAACAAATTATCAACAGGCTGGAAGAGAATTACTTACACCAGATGAAGTTAGATTGTTAGATAATGATTATGGATTGCTTTTTATTAGAGGAGAACGACCTGTATTTGATAAGAAGTATGATATTTTGAAACATCCAAGAATAAATGAAACTACGGATGGAAATGCAAAACCATATCTACATGGTAAAATCAAATATTCAATTGATGACTGGCAAAATATTTTATTGAGCGATAGAGAATATGAATTATTAAGTGATGAAGATATGGACAACTACTTTAAACAATTAAATAGTAAATAGGAAAGTAGCTTTAGAAATAGAGCTGTTTTTATTTTGAAGGGAGAAAAACAGATGAGAAAATATTTAAAAAAATATAAAAAGACAATGAAGATATTTTTTGTTTATACACTCAATATCATTTTAATGAATTTCAAGGTAATTCAAGTTTATGCAGATGGAGATCCATTAACAGTTGTTAATAATCTTTCAACTTTTGTTTTTAGTTTAATTAGAGCTATTGGAATGATCATTTTAGGATTTGGAATTGTACAGTTAGGATTAAGTTTAAAAAGTCATGATCCATCACAAAGAGCAAATGGATTTTTAACTGTAGCAGGAGGCATCGTCATTACCTTCGCAAAAGAAATTTTAAATACGATTACAGGATAGGAATTTTAAATGGGCAAGGCAGGTGATAGATATTGGGTAGTATTATTGATAACTTAACAAATGCAATCAATACATGGAATGAGAAACTCGCAGAAATATGGTTGTTACTAACACAGACACCTCAAAACTTTAAAGGCGGAAATATTTGGAATGTGATTGTGAAGATACATGGAGGTTTGCAAGCCATTGGACTTGCTCTTCTTGTTCTTTTCTTTGCAGTAGGAATGGTAAAGACATGCAGTAATCTAAACGAAATAAAGCGACCCGAGCAGGCAATTCGTTTGTTTTTAAGGTTTGCAATTGCAAGAGGGTTAGTTGTTTATGGAATGGAATTGATGACAAAATTATTTGAAATCGTGCAAGGTATAACTTCTCAAATTATGACAACAGTAGGTGTTGGAACAGCAACATCTACTACTATTCCTCAAGAAATCATAGATGCAGTAGAGGATTGTGGTTTTTTGGAAAGCATACCTGTTTGGGCGGTAACACTTTTAGGTGGTATTTTCATTACGATTTTGTCCTTTGTTCTCATACTTACTGTTTATGGTCGCTTCTTTAAATTGTATATGTATACGGCCATTTCTCCTGTACCACTTTCTACTGCTGCAGGAGAAAGTACACAGTCAGTAGCGATAACGTTTATTAAGTCTTATGTGGGTGTATGTCTAGAAGGAGCAATTATAGTTCTAGCCTGTATTATTTTTTCACAATTTGCAGGATCACCACCAGTTGTAGATAGTGAAGTGAGTGCAATTTCCATGTTGTGGAGCTATATAGGAGAACTTATTTTCAATATGCTGATTTTAGTTGGCACGGTAAAAATGTCAGATCGAATAGTTAAAGAAATGATGGGATTGTAATACTTTAATCTAAAATATTGAATATATAGTATTATAAGGGTATAATATTACTAGAATATTACTATATTGGAGGTGCTTATTATGAATATTCGTCCATCTGCAGCAATTAGACAAAATTATAATGAAATTGCAGACCTTTGTAGGACAAGTCAAGAACCTGTATATCTCACAAGAAACGGTGAAGGTGATTTAGTTGTTATGGATATGGAGACATTTAGTCGTAGGGAAAAAATGTTAGATTTACGTGAACAACTTCTTTCTGTAGAAGAAGATAGAATGGCAGGAAATAAAGGGTATACAATTGATGAATTAGATAAATACCTTGATGATATTATTTCAGGAGTATAGAAAATGGAATATGAGAAATATAAAGTAATTATTTCAGAAAAGGCAAAAAACATGCTTGCATCAAATATTGCTTTTATTGCTAAGGCAAGTGCTGATGCAGCAACAAAACAAAAAAAAGCGGTTATTGATGGTATACGATCATTAGAGCAAATGCCCAAACGCTATCCTTTTTTTAACGAAGAATATATACCACCAAACAAATATAGAAAAATGTTTATAAAAAAATGGTATTTGATTTTATATCAAATTCAAGAAGATGTTGTATACGTTGATTATATACTTGATTATAGAAAAGATTATCAATGGTTAGATAAGTAAAGAGTTAATGGCAAGAGAAATTTCCTCTTGCTTTTTATTTGTGAAAAAAGAGGAAGGAGTAATATGGAAGTAAAAATTAATAAAGAGATAAGAGAATATACGGAAGGCATTTTCTTAGGATTATCCTTAAGACAATGCCTTTTTTCTTTTTTAGCGTGTGTAATGGCAGTTATATTTTATTTTTTATTTATTGATCGTTTAGGAATGGAGATAACAAGTTGGTTGTGTATGATTTCAGCTGCACCATTTGCAGCATTTGGATTCATTAGATTTCAAGGAATGAATGCTGAACAGATTGTTATATGTGCGATCCGCTCACTATTGATTAAACAGCATAATTTGATATTTAAACCACAAAATTTATATTACGAATATTTAAAAGAATTTTTAGAAATTAAAAGAAAGGAGTCTATTGATCCAAATGATAAAAAGCTACGAAAGATTAAAAAAACAAAACAAAGAAAAAATAAGCGTTCCCAAAAGCGCACAGGATCTAATTGATATTGATACCATCTATAAAGATGGTATTTTTTGTTCTAAGAACAAGTATTCTAAAACATATAGATTTAAAGATATTAATTATTCAATTGCTTCAAAGGATGAAAAGGTTGGATTGTTTTTAAATTATAGTGAATTGCTTAATTCATTAGACAGTTCAACAATGACAAAGATTACAATCAATAATAGAAAAATTAATATAAAAGAGTTCCAAGAAAAGATTTTAATTCCATTAAGAAATGATCATCTTGATAAATATCGAAAAGAATACAATGATATGTTATTAGAGAAAGTATCTGGAGCAGATGGAATTACTCAAGAAAAGTATATAACAATAACTGCCTTTAAAAAGAATGTAGAAGAAGCAAGAAATTTCTTTTCAAGGGTAACTGTAGAATTATCATCTCATTTTTCTAAATTGGGTTCTCAATTAGAAGAACTTGATGCTATTGAAAGATTGAAAATCCTTCATGATTTTTATAGAAACGGACATGAAGAACAGTTTTCATTTGATATGGATGATTCAATGAGAAAGGGGCATCATTTTAAAGATGCCATCTGTCCGCAAATGCCAAAGTTTCATGATAAATATTTTCAATTAGGAGATAAGTATGGAAGAGTTATGTATTTAAGTGAGTATGCAAGATATGTAAAGGATAGTTTTATATCAGAACTTTGTTCATTAAATAAAAATCTTATGTATTCAATGGATATTATTACAGTTCCAACAGACGAGGCAGTAAAAGAGGTCGAAAGGAAATGGCTTGGTGTTGAAACTAATATTACAAATTGGCAAAGAAGACAGAACGCAAATAACAATTTCAGTGCTGTAATTCCTTATGATATGGAACTTCAAAGAAAAGAGAGCAAAGAATTTTTAGATGATTTAACAGTAAGGGATCAACGTATGATGTTGGGCTGTATGACAATTGTTCATTTAGCTGATAGTCTAGAAGAACTTGATAACGATACAGAAGCACTTATGGCGATTGCAAGAAAGTATATGTGTGAATTGGATATATTGTTTTTTGCAAGTAGACAGTTAGATGGTCTATCAAGTGTTTTACCAATTGGAACGAATAAACTAAATATTGTAAGAACATTGCTTACAGAAAGTATGGCTGTCTTTATCCCTTTTAGAGCACAGGAAGTTGTTGATGATGGTGGCATTTGGTTTGGACAAAATGCTATTACAAATAATTTAATTATGTGCAATAAAGAAAAATTGATGAATCCTAATGCCTTTCAGTTAGGAGTACCCGGCTCTGGAAAATCCTTTTTAACAAAGGAACAAATCGTATTTTTAGCTCTTGCAACTCAAGATGATATTATTATCTGTGATCCAGAAGCAGAGTATTCACTTTTAGTTAAAGAGTTGGGAGGAGAAGTTATAACGATTGCAGCAGGAAGTGAAAATCATATTAATGCTATGGATATGCTAGAAGGCTATGGTGACAGTGGTAATCCAGTTGGAGATAAGTCACAATTTATCATGTCGTTATTTGAACAGTTGGATAGAGATGGAATTAAACCAGTAGACAGGTCGATTATTGATAGATGTGTAACTTTGGTATTTCAGGATTATTATCGAACAAGGAAAATGCCTACACTTGTTACGTTGAGAGAGAAACTGTTAGAACAACCTGAAATAGAAGCAAGAAGTTTAGCATTGAAACTTGAATTGTTTACGGACGGCTCATTAGATGCATTTGCACATCAAACAAATGTAAATACTTCAAGTAGAATTGTATCGTATGATATTTTTAAGCTTGGAAAACAGTTAAAGACAATGGGACTATTAGTAATCACAGACGCAATGATTAACCGTGTTAATGAAAATTGGCGAAAAGGTAAAAGGACACATATCATTCTTGATGAATTTCATGTGGTTTTTGAAAATGAAGAGAGTGCTTCTTTCTTTAACTCGGCATGGAGACAATTTAGAAAAAGAGATGGATATCCTATTGGAATCACACAGAATGTTGAATATCTGTTAGATAGTGTTCAGGCAAGTACGATGCTCTCTAATAGTGAATTTGTTGTTATGTTAAATCAGTCATATCAAGATAGAGAAAAGCTTGCGAAATTACTGAATATTTCTGATGAACAGTTAAGTTATATAACTAATGCACAATCAGGGTGTGGATTAATTAAGTATGGTGGAAACATTGTACCTTTTATAAATAGATTTCCAAAGAATACATTGTTATATAAATTGATGTCAACAAAACCATCAGAAAAAAATAAATAATATTAAATATAAGCGAAATGATATGGATACATATCTTTTCGCTTTTCATGAAGGGAGAAACCATTATGGATAAACAATTACCAGCAATATACAATGATCCTTATATTAGTGAATATTTTAAGATGCTTTATAAGGAACATAAAGAGGATAAAATAAATGAAACTAAAGAATTACTCGATTATATTTCAAATATGGAAAAGAAAATAGATTATATGACAAGTGAAGTCTTAGAATTAAAGAATACAATAGAACAATTACAAAATCCAACTATTCGAGAAACTATGAAAAGTATAACCGAAGATATAAAAAAGACAGTAGATAATGGAAAGAAACAATTAAGTGAAATAAAATTAAATGTTCTATCTTCAGTAAAAGAATGTGTGAATCAATTTAAACAACATGGTAAACAGGCAGTTATCAAAACAATTAAAATTTCACATTTTAAAGTGGCTCTTGGAAAATTCCATAGGTCACTTTTTAAATGTGTTAATAAAACACATCTACTTATAAATAAATGTGATGCTGTTACTAACGAATTAAGAAATACAAAGATGAATTTTAAAAATATCGGAGCAATTATTATGGGAAAACCACCAGTTAATAAAAGACCAGAAGTGAATAAAATGAATTTTATTCAAAGAACATCACGTTCAATGCTATCTAATTTAGAAAAGATGATTGTAAAAACTTCAAAGATGATTCATCGAGTGGATAATATAGATAAAAAGTCTGTAAAAAGTGAAATAAAATATTTAGAAAGCAAGACGACAGAAAAGTCAATAAAAAATAAAATGAAAAAAAATAAGATAGTGAGGGGAATATAATGAAGTATTTTAACAATGAACATAAAAAAGCATATCATTTAGCTATAGAAAAAAGTGGAATTAATGATGTTTATCATCAATCGCTATTTTATACATTAACCATTGATAAAGATTGCAGAGAGCATATTAATGATCTTTATGATTTTAATAGAAACAGTATTAAACTGTCAGGACTAGATAAATCATGGCATACTTCAGGATCAATTAATACAACGCTGATGGGTTTCAATTTGTTCAATGGTTATGTAGATGAAAAAAATGTAAAAGTTTCAACACCTTATGAACTGTTTTCATGTGAATACAGTTCTTTTTTTATGGAGTCAATAAAATTAAGATATCCTGAATATTATAAATCTAGAAAAGATAAGAGTTTTGATAACTGTTTATGATAAAGAATATTAAGACAAAAGAAACAATTAAGGATATTAAGACTCTTGATAAGAAAAAGATGCTAGATTCTTTTAATAAAAAGCAAAGTATCAATACAAAAAATAATGTACAGGATGAAAAGGAAAATAAGGAGTCAAATTATGCAATAAATAAAATCAAAGGTACAAGTAAAAAAACACTTGTTAGTGCTAGAATAAAAATAAAGAAATATCGAAATCAAAAAAGAAAAAATGAAAAGCTTATAAAGGAAAATAGTACAAAAAAGGGTAATATCAAATTAAAAAACATAAAATTATCAACAGCTAAAAATAAAATTAATCCCAGAATAAATGGTAATTTATCGAACACAAGTAATCAAATTTTGTCGAATCAGACAATAAGTCAATCAAGAATGTTGAACAAATATAGAAAATCATTAAATAAGTTCAATGGAACAATCACAATGAAATATTCAGGTAATAAAATTATAGATTTTATAAAAAAGCTGATAAGTTTTGTAAAAGAACCAATAGCAATCATGAATCATTTGATTTCTTATGGAACAGGAATGATTATTCTAATAGTGATTGTTTTATTTATTGGGGTATTTTCTGCTTTGTCAGATGATTCTAGTGTAAATACGTCTGTAGAAGGACTCAGTTCAGAAGTAATAGCTTATACACCAGTGATTGAAAAATATGCGTTGGAAAGTGGAATTGATGATTATGTTTCTTTGATACAGGCAGTAATGATGCAAGAAAGCGGAGGAAAGGGAAATGACCCTATGCAGTCATCAGAATGTGGATTTAATGAAAAATATCCAAGGGTTCATAATGGAATAACAGATGCTGATTATTCCATTAAGGTAGGAATACAACATTTAGCTAGTTGCTTAAACGATGCAAAAGTAGCTTCAAGTGGAGATACCGAGCATATATCATTAGCCCTTCAAGGGTATAATTATGGAAACGGATATATAAGTTGGGCAAATGAACATTTTGGAGGATATACTAGAGCAAATGCAAAGGTATTTTCTGATGAAATGAAGGCAAAATTAAAAACAAATGTTTATGGTGATCCTGATTATGTTGCACATGTTTTAAGGTATTATCATATTGGAAATAACAATATAGTAGAAGTTGCAAAGTCACAAGTTGGAACAACGAGTGGAAGTAAATATTGGACATGGTATGGATTTAATAAAAAAGTAAATTGGTGTGCCATTTTTGTATCATGGTGTGCAAATGAAAGTGGAATGTTAGATGATAGCTCAGTACCAAAGTTTTCTCTATGTACAGATGGAGAAAATTGGTATAAGAAAAATAATAGATGGAAAGATAAATCTTATGTGCCAATGACAGGAAATATCATATTTTTTGATTGGCAACAGGATGGTCATACAGATCATGTAGGTATTGTTGAAAAAGTTGAAAATGGAAAAGTATTCACTATAGAAGGTAATAGCAAAGATGAGGTTAAAGAAAAAAGTTATAATTTAAGTAGCAAATCAATTTATGGGTATGGAGTTTAAGAAATAATAGCCTGTTATAAATTTATTATTGTCATATTTTATCGTATTATGGATTTTATTATGATATAATCTTTAAGCACTTATGTGCCTATGGAGGATCTAGCATGTTTAAACATCATACTAGGAGACTAGCATTGATGTGACTTTAAGAGAGGATTAAATGGAATATTTAATTATTCTTTATTTAATTCTAGTTATTACCGCTTTTATATTGAAGTAGTTTTAACTGCTTAAGTCTATTGATGCTAGTATCCAAAATAGTGAAAAAGGAAGAATTGCCGTTCTTCCTTTTTCTTTAGTCTATTAATGCTAGTCCTATGACTACGCCTATAGTATATCACATTTTTTATAAAATTAAAGTTGCATATTATTTTTTATAGATTTATTTCAAAATACGATAAATTATATATGAACCCATAAATCCTATAATGATGCTTGTAATATCAAAATATCCTGTTAGTGTAAGCAATTTTACTAATTTGAATATAATTATAATTACGAATGATGATATGATAAAGATCTTGCTTGAGTTTAATTTAGAGAAAACTCTTGGAAGAAGATATCCTAATGGCATAAACTGAACAAAAGAAATAATGCATTGTTTTATTGAAATATTGTACAATGGTATTAAATTTGTTGAATGACAAATAGCTTCAAAATACGAAAGCCCGCCTATATTGTTGATACCTTGATTTATATATGAAATGAATATCATTAATATGAGATATACTGTTAAAAGGTATTTATATGTTGATTTCTTCATTTGTATTAGCTCCTGTTTTTAAAATAATATATTTAGAGTAGAGTGTTTTTTCATAATTGTCGTATGTTTCACCGTTATATTTCATTACAATATCATTGACGATTTTTAAACCTAATCCATGATTTTCACCCTTGGAAGATTTAAAGTGTGATTTGATGGGATTTTTTATCGAATAATTACAAACTTTAATGATTATGTCATGATTATAGACAATATCAACATTTATTGTATTGGCGGATGTATTTTCTAAAGCATTATCTATTAAATTCATTAGAATAATTAAAATATCAAAGCCCATATTGCTTAGTTGTGATAAGTCCGTTGAATGAATATCAAAGTTGATATTATTATTAGATTCTATGATTGAGTTAAGATAGCTATCAATATAAGAAATATTGCAGAAGCGATTCATTTTTGATGTAACGTTTGTATTTATTAATTGATCAATATATTGTAAAGAAGCTTCTGTATTTTGATATGCGATAAGTTGCTTAAGATTAAGTAAATGATTTTTATAATCATGTTTTAATTTTCTTAAATCTTCATTTTCTATTTCAAGCCCTTGATAATAAGCTTTATCAAGTTGTTGAGCTTTATACATAGATATATTTATATCTTCTTTTCTTTTAAGAATGTAACAGTAATTAAGAGAAACTACTATAATTATTGATAAAAGAAGAAATCCTAAAATGAGTAAACCCAAATAATAATTTAAGTTATTAATAAAGAAATTATAGGATAAAATGAACATGAATATAAAAAGTATGATATTAATCAGTATTATAAGAACAAGATCATAAATATTAAATTGTACTGAATTATTTAAGAATGATAATTCGTTTAAATAATAGAAAGCCATTAAACTCATAAAAATTGCAATGCAGTCAATGTTTGCTGAATAAAAAATTGAAAACCGAGTTGAATTTTCAAGCATAAAAATAAGAAAAACATAGCTTAGGAGATAAAATAATACAATAATTAAAGAATTATAATACGATTGAAAAAAATTCAATTTTCTAATCAACATAAAACATATAGTAAAATAAATAAGTTTTAGAAGAGAACTTAAAAGAAAATAATCATTAATAAAACTCATAGAGATAGCATAAATAACAGTTGTTATTAAGCAGTTTTTTATAATAATTATTTTTGATTCATTATGATTGCTGAAAGAAAATAATATTCCTATAAGAATACCAATCACATAATTATATATTTCTAGCATTGTAAATACTCCTTTCTAAAATTTTAATTTTCAAGTCTTTTTGATTTCTTCTACTTACTTGAAATTCATTGTGGTTTATTTTAACAGTTCCTTTGTTATAAATAGGTTCCATATCTAAATTAATAATAATATTACGATTGATTTGATAGAAACGATCATCTAATTCTTTTGATAAAAGAGATAAGGATTTTTCAGAAAGCTTAATTTTAGAATTGTTATTAAGATAAATAGTGGTATCACGTAAACTATATTCAATATAAGCAATCTGATTAAAATATATATCAAATTCTTTACCATCTTTTATAATTGTTAGATGTTCTTTTTTTATTATTCTACAAATGATATCGTCAATTTCTTCTAAATGGCTTTTTTCAACGAAACCAACAACATTTCTATTAAAACATTTTTTGATCATTTCATCATGACTTGAAATAAAAATGATATCAAGGTGTTTATATGATAAAGATTGGGCGATATCAATACCGCTAATATTCGGCATTTCTATATCCAAAAATAAAAGTTCAAAGGAATCTATATGATTTTTTAAATCGTTATAATTTGTGTATATTGAAATATCGAAATGATATTTAGACAAATAATTTTCTAAACTTTTACAAAATGAAATATTATCATCCAATATTGCAACTTTCATATAACCACCTCACTTTACAATTTAATTATATATGATTTAAATGAATGAAAAAATACCATCCATGAGTATTTAAGACCATTCATTCCTTAAATGTTTATTTTTTAATATTCTATACATAAAATGTAAGTAGCTGGCCAGGTAATATGAAAAAAGGAGAAAAAATTATGAAAAAAATAATAGTAATGCTTTTGAGCTTAATGGTTATGACAAGTGTAGGAACTATGAATGTTTCAGCACTAGAAAGTGTAAATAATAATATTTACTATGATGAAAAAGGAAATTATGATAATCCAGAGACGGGAGAATATTTTCATTGGGACAATTCTAATGCAAGATCGACAGCTAAGTCATTTTCATTTAAAATTAGATATTCATTAAAATCAGGAAGTTTTAAATTAAAAGGTACAAATTCAAAAATTAGAATTAGTAATGCAACTTTTGTTTATGCGAGTGGAAGTAAAGCAAGTTGTTGTTCTAAACATAGATTTACGGTTAATTTAAGAAGAGACGGTTTATCTAATAATGAAGCAACTTTCTATGCACCATTTACAAGTGCAAAAACTGTTAGTTTAGGTGGAGGTTTTTCAACATCTTCAAGCTATCTTGTAGAAATTTCAAATAATGATAATTTGCCATCTGGAATTTATCTTTCAGGTAGTGGAACGGTAGAAAATTAATATGAAAAACAAAAAAATAACACGTAGCATTATATTGCTATATATAGTGTTATTATTTGCATATCCTTATATTCTAGGAAGAAATGTAAGTGATATAAATGGTTCTTTACCATTCTTTGACAAGATAGTTCAAAATACTAACTTAATTCCATTTAATTTTAATTATGATATTAATTTAGATATTATTGTAAAAAATATTGCTTTGAAATTACTTTTATTTGTACCTTTTGGAATGATAATGAAAAAAGAAGTTACTTTTAAACAAGGTATATGTGCTTTATTATTACTTAGTATATGTAAAGAAATATTGCATTTAGTTACATTTGCAGGTTATTTTGATATAAATGATATTTTATTATATATTGTAGGATATTTAATTGGGTGGTATTTAAAAATTGGAAATTCACAAAAAAAATTATCTCATAACAAGTAGTAAAATAAGATTTTGGTGAATTTTTGCATATCTGTATGGCTAACATGATACTTTAATTGAGCAGTTTCTTTCATTCTAATAGTCTAACAGGATTGTTCAACGAGCACGAAAGTGCTCTTTTTTTTATGATTTATTTAAAGACCAATTTGTTCCTTTTTTTATTAGGTATTCATTTATATGTTATTTTTATTTTATAAAAGGGGAGGAGGTAGAAAATATGAAAAAATTAGAAAAGATTATTAATAATAAAAAAATAATAGAAAAAGGAATTAAAGATCAGTTGGAGTCTGTAACAAGTACTTTACAAATGATTCAACAAAGTGAGGAATGTCCTAATGAAATATCAAAAATATTATTTAATCAAATTGGTATGTTAGTTTTTAGTGTTGAAGAATTGGATAGTTATTTTAAATTATTTAACAATTTTAAAATAAATGTTAGTTAATTATTTATATATGAATTTTTGTGCAATATAAAAAATAGAATCGAAAAAAATCAGAAAGTATGTTAATGAACCACACAAACATACTTTTTTAATTTATAAATTAATTGTAAAATTATTATCTGTATTGTTGTGTTTTTTGCTATGATAGTAAAATATTTGAATGTTTTTATGATAATGCTTATAAAAATATATCATTTAGAGTGATAATTAAGAAAAATTAAGTCGTAATTTTTTTAATTATTTGTTTTATGTACGGAAAATTATTTCCTTTTTAATGATATACAACATGTATATTAAAAAATCAGTCATATTATTTGTGTTTTATATAATTGTTTTTTAATCATAGATTTTAATTTTTGTAATGAAATAGAGAAAATATAAAGTAATATCTTTAAATATTCGTAGAAAGAGTTTAAAATTATATTGTGGAAAAGTTAGCAAATAGGATGGATGTAAGGGGGCTAACTAAAAAAAGATAACAATCAGTTACGGCCGTCATTTCCAGACTTTATTTTATTAAAAGGAGATGATGATATGGAAGTAAATATTTGCTTTACGAAAATTACAGATATATTAGATAGAATTATTATAATTCTTGTATTGATTATATTATTACGTAAAATATAAGTATTAAAACCCTGATTGTTTTTTGTCTGCCATATAAATGATTTTATATGTAAAATTTTTTGTTGTTTTAAAAAGACATGAGAACATTAAAATAAATAGTATATAATTGTAATAAGTATAGAAACGAAATAAAATTTTTATGGTTAAGATTTCAATAGTAGTATTTATGTTGTAAAATGATAGATAATTACTTACTTTTTTGTAAAGTAAGTAAGAAAAGGGAAATGAAAAACTAACGAGTTTAGTTTAATCTATAACCTTTTTTTCTAATAATTTTGTATTTTTTTAATTCATCATTATTGATTTTTAAAATATCATTTTTAATACTTTCAATATATTTATCTCTTGAACGAATGCTACTAAAATATTGAGCACTACCTTGAATATGCTGATCATCTAAAATTTCAATTAGCATTTTTGAATGCTCAACCCGATAAATCTTATTTGGATAATTATTTTTTTCACAATTTGAAATATATAGTATTTTCCATAAATACAATTACCTCGGTTGGTTATTATATCAGTAAAAATTACTATTAATAGTTTTGACATTAATATGGTGAAAGAATTTATATAAAAGAGTAATAAATATAAAAATATTTAAAAGTGGATCTAAGATGTAATAGTCAAAAAGAAAAAGTCAAACATTAAAATACTTTAGTATTTTTAATATGCAATTCCTTTCATTTAATATTATTTTTAATAGATATATTAATGGAGGGATTTTTTGTGTTAGGTGACAGGATAAAACTTATAAGAGAAGCCAATAAGCTTACTTTTTAATAACTGAATTTTGTTTAAAATTTCTCTTTTTTCTATTATTTTTAGACATGTTTTTCCTCCTGTTTTTATTAAATATTTATTTAATATAACTGATATATATGAAAAAAGGCTACAATAAGCCTTTTTTTGATTTTGAGTTTTTGCATATTCTTTTCAAAGAATGATGCTTGCATAACATTAATTAGTAGATATGTTTTAATGATTTATTATACTGAGATTGCTTGTTTTTTTGTCCAAGATTTAGAAGTTAGGATATTTTTATACTTGAATGTAACTGTTACTGAACGTCCTGATAAATTACTTCCTGCAGATGGATTTGTTGAAAAAGATACTTCTTGTAAACCTACAATACCACTATCAAAATGTGTAGTATGTGAAACAGAATTTAAAGAATATCTATTATTATTTGTAATATGTGTTACATTTAACTTTACATCAACATGACCTTGGGAACCTAAAGATATTGTATCTGTAACAGTATATGTTTCAGTATATCTGGCATTATTCTTTTCAATATTATTTTCTGCAGCATATACTCCATTAATGTTTAATAAACTCATACCTACTATTAATGCTAATACAAATATTTTTTTAATTTTCATATAACTCCCTCCTTAACTATAGGATATATTTTTTGTTTATAAAAATACATAATTTAAGAATAAAATACATTTTTTTGTCATAAAATACATAAAATGATTTATATAGAATATTTAAATTGTTGTGGGGTCGGTGTCCCCATAAAACTTTAAAGGCTACTTTAACGAAACCCCATCAAAGTTTAGAATGCCTTTATATATTGAATAATATACATGTCAAGGAACGTATAAACCCGTAAATCCATTTATTACTTCAAAATCATCTTTGCTTAAATTTAGAGTATGACAAATAAATTTTTCTAAATCTTGTTTTGGAATTGTACAGAATCCTCTAAAACCATTACTAGAATAATAACTCCAGTTTGCAAGATTTGAAAATTCTTTTTTTTCTCGAATATCAATATATTTATCTTTATTGAAAATAATAATTAAATCATATTTATTAACTGCTTTTTTCTTTTTTATTACTCTATTTTTTCGTAAAATAATATAGATACTAATACAAATTATTGCAATAATAAATAAATAAATATTAAAAGTCATAATGTATACCCTCTTTCATTTGTTTAAATATAATAACCTAATAAATTTAAATATGTGTGATCATTGTTTACTAATGATATGAGCATTATTATAACACTTTCTTCACTAGTTAATAATGAGCTATGGTTGATAGTTTTGATTATTCTTTTATTTGAAAAATTGTAATCTAAAAATGAATTATCACAATGGTAAAATTGAATCAAAATATCTAATATGGAATTAAATGATTTTTTAAAATAATTCAATCCTGTTTCATTATAAAAAAAATTTAACGATGGCAGAATGCCAGCAAAACCATGACATACAGTAGGAGAAATAAATAATTTTTTAATATTTGAATGTTTTAAATCATTGAGAAAAATATTAAGAGCTTTTGTTTTGTATTTTTCATTATTGGTAATAATTCCTGCTTGAAATATGACAGTACATATTGAGGAAATTCCATGACACCAACTAAATGGATAAACATTATTAACACTCGAGTTATTATTTATTTTATCTACTGATATTTTTGCGGGAAAATAAATAATTTTATCTATTTCTAAAGTGTTTTTGAGTAAAAAGTTTGTGATACAATCAATACTTTCTAGGAGACCATCCCTATCTAATCCTTGATCATATGCTTTTATAAAGAAGCACAATATACCTGTTAAACCATGTGCAATACCCAAATTTATATATCCATGCTTATAGATAGATTTTTCAAATTTATTGAGTGATTCAAATTCAGTAATCCAATTGTTTAAGGAAAAATATCTGTATTTATTAATCAATAAATCTAATATTATATTTAAATAATCTTTTCTCATATAAAAATCTTTGTTTTTTAATAAGTAAAGACCAATGCCTGAAATACCTCTTATGAATTCAGCGTCTACAGTTGATAGTGGAGAGGATGATAAACTTTCTATATAACGATATATTTGTTTATCAATCCATTTGGTTGTTTTTAAGTACAAAGAATCATCTATTTTATCTTTATGAAGCTGTAAAATAATTCCAAATAGTGATATTCCGTAAAAAGATGATATACCTTTAAAAATATAATTGTAATTTAGAAATATTTTTTTTAAATTAATTGTATAATCTTTTAGATAATACTTGTTTAAAAGACCATCCATAAAACAAGATAAGGGTAATGACTCAATGTTTTTAAACTTTTCTTCATAGATGTAGTTTTGAATGATGTTATTGATTTCTGTATTTATAATAGGATTTATATTCATATAAATAATGTCTCGAAAATGCATATATTTTTTGTTCCATTTTTTTATTTGTACCAAATATTCTATTACACATCATATGAAGACAACTTAAAATGATTTCATCATCAAATTGTGAACAGTTATTTTTGAAAACTTTAATAGAATCATTTCTACGAAGATATAATTTGTAATTTTTTTTATAAATATCATTTTGTTCAATATTGTTGATGAAATGTTTTAATGAATTTCGTTTTTTTATATACTGTTTTCTGTTTGAATTCTTGTTTACAAATTCAAATAATTTTAACGATTGATCTAAGTTTAATCCAAAGTATTTTAAAGTGCTAATGACAAGAAAAATAGTATAAAATTCTTTAGTCTCTTGATCAAGATTTACAATTTCAGAAGAATATAGTGAATCATACATAAAGAATTCTTCGGCAAAGTCTATAGCATTTGAACCACCATAGCGTTCGGTTTCTCTTTCATAAGAATCAATGCTAATATTTTTAATATAATAATTTTCTAATAAAGGTAATAAATATTTTTTAAAAAAAGCAAGTGTAGTATTTTTTTTATTGGTTTTAATTCTAAATCGAATATGATCATCTGTATCTATATAACGAATGTAAAAAAATTTATCAATGTATGTTTTTTTTATAAGATTTTTCATTAACGAATTTAAAATACATTTTATAAAATAGTTTTCAAATCCTTTGTGCAAATATATTTTTAAATAAATCCAATCAGAAAAAATATTCTTATTTCTATCTGAATAATGAATATTAGAAAATTTTGTTTTTGAATGGTATTTATTAAAATCTATATTATTTATAAATGATAGTGTAAATTCATTTATAAGTCCATTATTTTGAATTGCGTAATTTATATCATCTTCAATTTCAGTAACAGTAATTTGATTGTTGCATTTCAAATATCTATAAATATATTTCATATGATAGACATCGTTAAGATTTAATAGAAGTCTATTATCACTTACTTTTAAATAAAAGTAGTTATTTTTTAGGTATTTAAAAATATAATTTTTAATTTCTGATATATTACTTAATTCGGAAGAATACAATTTTAGCATTCTAGGGTAAATGATTATATTTTTAAATTTTATTCTAGGAGAAAATCTCATCAACGCAAATTCTTTATATAGACAAGAAATCCCGTAAAGTGGAACAATTTCAGAACTAAAATCTAATAAAAAACGATATAGAAAATTATCAACTTTTGAATTCAAAGCGTTGTATGTTATGAATCGAATAATCTTATTGGTTTTAATATTTTTAAATATTAGGTCGTTATTATAAAGTGATACGGAAATATTTGATATATCTAAATCATTTTTTTCTTGGAAAGGAGAAAATTGATTTGAGTTGTGATAATCATTAATAGTGATATTAAACATTTTTTTATCCATAAATGGCAATTTTAATTCGTACAAATCTGTATTTCTTATTGCATAGTAATCATCTAATGTTTTACAAAGTTTTTCATAGTACTTTATTTGTTTATCTGAATATGCAGGGGTAAATCTCCCTGCATATTTACCTATTTGAATGCTTCCTAATGATGGAGCTATATATATTTTTTTAGATAAATTTGATGAAATAAAATCTAATTCAAATGATGCAGAACGATTGTTAACTGCTTTAGACTTTGATTTGATATTTTCGAAAAAAGAAAATATTTTGTTATTTGATATATCAATTTCATTCTTGGTTGATTCATTTAGAATGTCTAGTAATAATGCTTTTAATTGGAGTAAATTTTGATTATCATAATTTGTTTCTTGTTTGGTAAAAAAATACTTAGGCCATCCCAATCCTTTATGAGGATTTATTAAATCTACTAATAAAATTTCTCTATTCGTTCCATATTTTTCTAAAAATAAGTTTTTGTATTTCTCTACTTCTATATTTTCATAACAGTATTCTGCTATATCAGATAATAAGTTTATCATGTGAATTATATTGTTTTTTGTTTCATTTCCTATAAATAGATTACAATCAGTTTTATTTTTTATAACGCAAAGATAATCATTTGATTTGTGAAGAGATTGCATTTTATTAATGATTTTATCTATATACATATGCATTTCAGATGCATTACATTGGCATAATTTTTTTAATAGAATAGAAATATTGTATAATTTTGAATAATATGGATATGCAGCATCGATTTTTTGCAAAATATTTAATATATATTCTAAATAATATGAATCATTTGGAATCATAGATAATTCAGTTATTAAAAAAGATTTATTTATCAATTGTATTAGTTTGTTATAGATGGTTATTTGAGGAATATTATCATCAGAAATATTTTTTATATAAAGAAATAGATCTTTAAACTGAACATCCTTTTGACAAAAATTATATATAGCATCTGTTAATTTATTTTTTTTAAATATTGTACTATCATTTGGTTTGAATTTTGTTAAATTATAATAATAATTATTATTATTTATAATAAGCGGATTTATTCTAACCTTTAAATATGGTATAATCTCTGTATTTGTTTCTATAATGTTTATAAATTCGTAAAGCCATTTAAAATCTAAATAAAAATAAAAATTATCATCATGGCCAACTTCTATTTTTACACATATATCTTTCGTTATGTTGATTTTTGATAAGGCGGTTCCAGCAAACATTCCGAAAGGAGTAGGTCTAGTTATAGAACGATTATAAAATTTCATTAAGGATTCTTTAGCGCTATTATTCATGTTTTTTTTATAGGATTTATATAAATTTTGAGAAGAAATATGAATACCATTTTCAATTTGTGAAATTTCTTCTTTTGAAAAGTAGTCAGTATATTTATCAGCAGGTATATTTTCAATAATATTATATGATTTTAAAGGCAATGTGGGATACCTTATAGAGGTGTACTCTAATAATTCATATTTATTCATAGTTCTCTTGTTTTCCTTTCATTTGTGTATTCCATAAATTATAATAAAATCCTTTATTTTGAATTAATTCTTGGTGAGTACCTGTTTTTTCAATAACACCATCATTTATAGCAAGAATTTTTTCACAATTTCTTGTCAAAGTTAATCTATGAGAAACAATGATAATTGTAATATTATCAATGCTATTTATGATATTTTGAATAATAGACTCACTTGTTGCATCTAGATTTGAAGTTGCTTCATCTAAAAGTAATATTTTAGGTTTTCTAGCTAATGCAATTGCAATTGATAATTTTTGCTTTTCTCCTGAAGAAAAGTTACTACTATTTTCGTAAATCATACTATTTAGACCAAAAGGCAATTTTTCAATTAAATAATCAAGCTTAACTTTATGACAAAGAGAAAGAATTTCTTTTTCACAAATTGTCTCATTAGCAAGTTTGAAATTTTCAAATATTGTTTTATTAAATAAGAAACAATTTTGAGAAACACAAACTATGTTATTTCTAATAGTACTTTTAGAATAATTATTTAAATCGTTATTGTTTAAATAAATGGTACCTTTATCAGGTTTATAATATGCCAATAGTAGATTTAGTATAGTTGTTTTTCCAGAACCTGAATTTCCAATAATACCAATTTTTGTAGAACTATTTATTTTAAATGAAATATCTTTTAAAAAATTATTCCTATTGTTATAACTAAATGTAACATTATTAAATTCAATATCACCCGAGTCGATATGATCAATTTTACCTGCTAAGTTTTCTTCAGTTAGATCTAATAAATCATCTAGTCGTTGCTTTGATGTTTTAGCTGTTATGATTTTTGGACAAAGGGATATCAAATTAACACATGGATTAATAAAATAATACAGTAGGGAATTAAAAAGAATTAATTCTCCAATGGAAATAGTCCCTTCTAAAATAAAATTAGCGCCAACAAATAAAATTATAATATTAAATAATAAATTAATCTGTTCTTGTATTGTTAATTGAATGCTTATAACATTACCGTATTTTGACCCTTTTAGTGTATATGAATAAAATAAATTTGAAATGCTTTTAAAAAAACTATCCTGTTTGTTAAATGCTTTTATTTTTTCGTAACCATTTATTAATTCTAATTCAGAGCTTTTTACTTTACTTTTAAGTTTTAGTAGTTCCATATTATATTTTTTTAAATTGTTTTTTAAATAATATAATAATATTGAATAAAAAATGATCGGAATTATTGAAATTAGAAACATTATTTTATTTACCCTAGAAAGCATGATAATTCCTACAAATGCCAATAAACTATCTAAAAAAATTGTTAAAATTATTTGAGCGATAGCATCTCTAATAATCGAAACATCCTCAAGTCTTGAAATAATATCTCCTGTTTTTTTTGTACTATAAAAGCTAAATGGTAAATATAATATTTTTTTATAAACAATATTCATTAATTCGTTATCTATATTTTTAGATAAAACAAGAACAAAATATTGTCGAAGTATATCTATGACTCCTTTACTGATAATTAATAAAACTGTAAAAAAGGTAATTTTATTTAAGTAATTATATGCCTTATTAGGAATTACAATATCTATGATGTTTTTGTAGTAAATTGATTGAGTTATACCTAATAGCGATAATAATATTGAGCAGATAATAATTAAAATGAATTTTACATGACACTTTTTTATTATCGGCAATAAGTAATTGTTCCTATCAATATTTAAATCAAAAAAAATCTTTGTTGGCTCTAACAATAATATAATATTTGAAAACTTTTCCTGATCAAATTCGTCAATATTCATACTTTCTATGCCACTAGATGGATTACCATATATTATTATATTTTTATATATTTCAAATAGTACAACATAATGTAATTGAGATTTACCGTTTGTACAGCATATACAAGGTAACATTTCATTATTTATATCATAAATATGTTTAATTTTTTTTCCGAGTGTATTGAAACCATAATATTTTGCGGAAGTTATCATGCCTTTACCAGTAGTTCCAAAAAAATCGGTTTTCGCAATTTGAGCTATATTTGAAATAGATATATTTTTTCCATAATATTTGAATATCATTGATAAAGAAGCAGGACCACAGTCTTTTTCCTCTAATTGAATAGATTTGAATTTATCATATTTTCTTTTCTTTAATTTTACTCTCAAAGAGGTCAGAATATTTTTCATAATTTAAAAATCCTTTATTTAATACATAATTCTTTTCTTCTTTAGAGGTTAGAAAAGCTTGGTTTAAGTAAACTTCTTTTATTCTTTTATAATATTCTTCTAGTTCTATTTCATTAATGCCCTTTTTTTCTTTGAGATTAGTAATAACATATGATATTTGCTCGTTTAAATTATTTTTCTTTGATGAACGAACAAAACATACATTGCCTAATATTTTCATTCCAAGAGCAGTTAAAATCGAATCAACATATTTTGAAACGAGAAGATCACCTGAATAATCAGTAACAATTAATGGAATAACAAATTTACCACTTAACTCAAAAATATGGGTATAATAGGCAATTCTATCAAAAAATGTTTTCATATGACCGGATACATTATTTAAATAAATTGGGATACCTAAAATTATAACATCAGCAGATTTCAAATAGTTTCTTATTTTATAAAAATTATCTTCATTATCAAGGATGCATTTTCGTGAAAAAAAACAATTTCTACAACCAATGCAGTCTATAATATTATTATTTCTTTTTGTTATTTTGTCGTATTTTAAATTAGTAAATTCAACTTCGATTTTTTTTACAATCTTGTTGTTAATTTCTAGTGATAATGAATTAGGACGTGAAGATCCAATATAAGAGAATACAATCATTTAATCACCTCATTTATAAAAAGATTGATACTGTTGATTGATGGTAAATTTTCTATTTCATTTTTTATATTCTTTAAATTTTTATGAAACAGTTCGAAATTAATATTATCTATTGCCTCATCTAATAAGTCAGAACAATTTATGTTATGCCAATCTAGTTGTATACCGATATTTCTTTTTTGTATGAAAAATGCATTCAAAAATTGGTCGCTGCATATAGGAATTATAATAATAGGGACTTCATAAAATATACTTTCAAATAAGCTATTAAATCCACCGTGTGATATAAATAAACTACTGTTTTTTAATACTTCCTTTTGGTTAGAAAAAGTTTCTAAAATTACATTTGAGGGGATGTTGTTCAATTTTATAAAATTTGCATTTTTGTATTTAAAAGTTACATAAAATTTATATTCTTGATGTCTATTTGCAAAATTAAAAATTACATTATATATTTTTGCTGGAAATGTTAATGTTGATCCAGCAGATACATATATAATTTTTTCCTTACCTTCTTTAATTGGTGATGTTTCATAAAATAAAGGAGGTTTAAAATAATGATAGTTATTATTATCATTATTGATGTATGGTATACCAAAACAAAAATTAAATTTTTCTCCAGGATTCATTAAATAATTGATTGGGAAAGGACGTATACCATATTTTTTTGATAAGTTATTATAAATTGTTTTTATATCAGAATATAAATTATCAATTTCATCTAGTGTATAGTTATTTAATTTAATATTGTAAGTTAGTTCTAAAAAGTCTTTTTTGCTAATAAAATTACATGAATCAGTAATGATTGTATTTGTTGCATAGCCAAAAATTGGTAAATTCAATTCTTCTCCTATAAATCTTCCAAATAAAGAGCATGTATCTCTAATTATTAAATCTGCATTAATTTCTTTTGCTATAGAAAGTAACTCATTTTTATATATTAAAGAAGTTTTTAAAATAAATTCATACATATCTTTTATTTCTAGTTTTATATTTTCTAAAGTAGAAATATCTCTTTTTAAGCCTATACCACCTACATATTTGTCATATTGTTTTTTAACTATGTCTATTTCCTTTTTTGATTTGTTACCATAGTAATGGACAATAATATTATTGTGTAAATTAATACTACTAATATATGTCTTAAAATAGTCACCACAAAATAAATGTACTTCATAATTATAATTACTTAGAACTTTTGAAATCATAATTGCATTTGTTAGATGACTATATTGATTATGTGAAAAAACAATAATTTTCTTCATTGCAATTATATTACCTCCTATAAGAATGATTAAATAAGGATCAAAATGTTTTACATTTTGATCCTTTTAGATTAACAACAATCAACTTCTGAATATGTATTTGATGGATCAGATAAAGATACAAGAGATGATAAACTATGAATCAAACTACCTGATGTGGCACAAGTCCATGATGTGGTAGCCTGAACATTTATATCATCATCAGAACCAGCATTGACTTCTAAAAAAATATCATCTTCAAATAATTCATCGTTATTAAAATCTGATGACTTAATTATTTTTGACATATTGTTTACCTCCTTCTTTTATTTTAATTTAGATCTAAATTTATACTTCAATTATATCAAAACAATTATTTATTGATATTTTTAGCACATAGAATACAATTTTCATGAATAAAATACAATTTTATTGTTATCATGGTTAATATTTTTATAACAAAAAGAGAGGAATATATTCCGGTTCTTTCTTACTTTAGGGTAATGTTTTAATACAAGGTGGCATATATTATAGAAAATTACTATAATATAGAAATCTTGTATTTATTCATTATTGAGCAAGAACCTATATTTCTCTCCGTATTTATTTTTTTGAATAAGTAGCTGTATTAATCTTTGAAAATAAATTGTTATGATAGAAGAAAAAAAGAGGGAAAAAGTAAATAAATTGGAAAATTAAAATAAAGACTAGACGATTAAAGTATGTATAAATTATATTTTTTTATTTTTTTTAATGATGTTTAAAAAATACATAATTTCTGTGATAAACAGTGCTGAAAATAACCCTAATATTTGAGAATGGTTTTTAAAGATTAATAGAATTAGCGAAAAAAGAAAAATGAGTATATAATTGTAGTATATATTGTAATTTTTCAAATGTATTGTGTTTTCTTCGCATGGTTTTATAATAAAAAGCAAAATAATTAAAATAGGCGAAATGATTTTCAATAAATTATAATAAAATATTTCTTTGCTTAATATATTTGTTAATGAATATATAGTAATCATTAGAAAAGTACATCCAAATATTGTTTTACAATGAAAACCTCCTAATGTAATTCTTAATAAACAGAAAGTAGGTATAAAATATAATCCAAATTTATAATTTTTAAATAGGATAGATAAAATGATTAAAATTAAAATAGTAAACAAGTTGTATATTATAACCTCTAATCCGTATTTTAAAATATCTTGATCATATGCTTTTGAATCAAATTGAGAACATAATTTATTTATAAAATTTTTAAAGTTCATATCATATCTCCATTTTTTTATCTTCATTATTAATTATAGAAATTATTTTATTTTTTGAGAATTCATCAAGATCAGTGATATCCACAGTCATTCTCTGAGTTCTGCCGCATAAGAAATCTAATGTTACTTTATAATAATTGGCAAGCGATATCAAATTGCTTACACTCGGCTCTCTTTTTGCTAATTCATAAGCAGAAATTGTTGTTCTATCTATACCAGTCATTTTTTCAGCTGATATTTGTGTTACATTTTTCTTTTTTCTTAAGTATTTTAAATTTTTTCCAATTATTTCTTTGTACATATTTATCACCTAATAAAAAGATATACAAATTCGTGCGACTATAGGTCGCAATGCTACATTTTGCCACATTTTTGGCTTTTTATGATAAAATATTGCATAATATGATAGAAAAGTATTAATATTATTAAATTGTTTATAGATTATATAAAGGAGGAAATAATTATGAGAAAACATAGAAAAGAAAGATTAAAAGAAGTTACATCAAAAAAATTATGTGATATATTTAATTTATTAGCATATGCGTCCAGTACATCGTATTCCTTTGTTGGACCGTATGAACCTAAAAAGCCTGAAAAATTAAAGAAGCAAACTAAAATATAGTATGCAAATTATGGTATAATATGGAAAAGAATTAAGTTATTTAAGACTTAATTCTTTGCTTTTTTGGAGGGCTTTATATGTATATTGTTTTGGTTGATGACGATGTTGAATTTTCACATAAGTTAGAGAGAGATGTTAAGTCACATTTTAGGTTAATTGATGAAAAAATTAATTTTATTGTTATAAATGATACTTTTGAAAAAATAAAAGATATTGAACAAATTGATTTGATTTTTTTGGATATTGATTTGAATTTTGAAATGAATGGAATTAATATTGGATCGTATCTAAAATATAAATTTCCTAAGATTATTATCGTTTTTGTATCTATGCATGAGGAATTTGTTTTTCCAGCACTATCTATTGGTTTTTTTTCAATTTATAAGAAAAAAACAATATGATATTGATATTATAAAAGTATTAAATCAAATTGAGTTTTTTTTACGGGAAAATTTAAAAAAGATATGTATTAAAATGGAAGGAAGAGATTATGTTATTAGGTTAAGTGATATAAGGTACATTATGTCTATTGGACATGATCTTTATATTAATACATATAAGAAAGAATATTTGATACATTCATCTTTAAAGAAATTTATGGATAGGATATCTTTTGTTGAATTAGTTCAAATTGAAAGAAGTTTAGTAGTTAATCTTAACTTTATTAAAAGAATGAATAAGACAAATATTTTAACATTAAATGATGAAGAATATTCTGTTGGCAGAAAATATCAAGATGAGCTGGTAAGAAAATATGAGGAGTTCCTTTTAAAATGATTGCTTTTGATATTATTATGACTTTGATAGAAGATTTTATTATAGCTTATTTTGATTTTAAAATATTAGATATTGTAAATAAAAAGATAATTGTTTTTTTAACATTAATTTGTACGTTGACTACTTTTATTTTCAATAATTTATTAGTAAATAATTATTGGTTGATGATTATTTTAATCATGATTTTCACTTTTGCATCTTCGTTTTGTGATAAAAAAAGAAATTTAATGTATTTTATTGTGCCAGCAATTTTGCTAATAATTTTACTTTTTTCCAATACACTAGCTATTATTCTTGTTTCAACAGTGTTTTTGATAAATCCAATTCAAATCTCTTCTAATAATATTTATGTTATTCTTTTGTCTCTTTTTTCAAGAATTATATTTTTAGTATTATCTTATTTATTTAGCTACTATGATAATAAGTATAGATTGAATAAAAATAGATTGTTGGTAGATAAGTATTGGTGGTCATGTTGTTTATTTATTTTTGCGTTCTTAGGCGTATATACATTATTGTTTGAAATGATTTTTTATCATATGATAAGTACTATTAATATGTATGAATTGTTATGTCAAGTAATTATTATGTGCTGTTCATTTCTTGTGTTTTATTTTAATATTCAAAAAGAATATCAAAATAATCTTACTCTTAATGAAGAATTAATAAAGAGTAAATATGCGACAGAAACGTATGAAAAAATTAATAAATTATCTTATCAAATGTTACAAGAAAAACATATGATGTGTTATGTTTTAATGTCAATTAATAACTTTTTAGTTCTCAATGATTATGATGCAATTGAAAAATTGATTGAAAAGCAATTAGATAAATTTGATTTTTATAAATTATCCAATTTTACGGGTATTAGAATATTTGATGAAGAAATTGTTAAATACTTTATTTCATTAGAAAATGATGATTTTTCAGTAAAGAAAGTTTTGACAATAGATAACACAAGTATTTTAGAAAATAAAGATTTTGTTAAAGAAATAAAGTCAATTTTAGAACAAGTGATTGAGTTTTGCTTAGACACTAAGATATTTGAATTTTATCTATATGAAATTAATGAGTTTGTAGTTTTAAAAATTATAGTGTTAAATACAGGGAAAATATTTAAATTTAACGAAAATTATGATGAACATATTATAGAAAGAAGAATGACACAGATTAAAAATAATAATATAGAGATAAAAGTACTTTTTAAAATAAATTAATGAATGCTCGATTTTATTTCCTCGTATTTTATAGGGGAAAAGTTAGGCATGAAATTTAATTGTATGTTTAATTTGAAAGTGTTTTTTAGTATACATTGGATATTAAGTAATTTACTTATTGTTTTTTAACTTTAAGTAAGTTACTTTTTTTGTTTTATATTAAAATAATTATTTTTTGATTAAGGTATAAGTTTATTTTCAAGTTTTTTTTCTCCTATGAAAAAAGGAGAAAAATACATGAAAAAACAAACTATTAATTTAAGATTAATATATCCAAATCATTATAATGTTGATAAATATATTGAAATCGATGAGGACGTTTTTGAAGTTATTGACGTATATGAACATATTGATTCAGCTTATGAGAGAAAAGTAAGGTATCATAAAGCATATTATTCAATTGATAAAAATCCATATATTGAATTACATGAAAAAAATTTTACTACAAATGATACAATATACATAGATAAAATTATCCATGGAGAACTGATTGATTTAGTAACAAAAGGTATTAATGGGCTACCCCAAATACAAAGAAAAAGGATTGTAAAAAGATACATAGAAGGAAAAACATTGATTGAAATTGCTACTGAAGAAAAATGTACAGTTCAAGCAATCTATAATTCTATACACAGATCATTAAATAAGATTAAAACTATACTATTAGAAAACGGATATGATATAACAGATTAAAACGTATTGAGTAATTTTAATTGTTGATAATACAATTAGAATTACTCTTTTTTATTAGATAGTTGAGATGTAGGGTATATAAAATAAATAATAAAAAGTCGTTTTTATATGTTTACAAATGGTATTTTTTTCTCCTGATAGGTGAAAAGGAAATTTCTTTGAAAAAAGGGACTTCTTCGAGCACATTGAAAACAGAATAGTAATATCGGTAACGTTACTTATATTTAAGCCCAATCATAAATCCGCCATGACCAATGTACATTGAGAGCGAGTAATATTTGATGGTAATCATAGGTGCTGCTATGAGGCGATGACAATATAAGAATATAATGATACGCATAGTGTTCGCATGAGTAATTAAATTTGCCGCACGCAAAACACTATTGAAGGTTAGAATCCTTTGAGAACATATAACACCTTGAAGATTATGTGGGACTCGTGGAATTGCATAGCAAAGCAATCTACTGATATTACAATTAACTAAAAGCAACTTTACTGTTGCTTTTAGTCATACATAAAAAAGAAGGTGATGAAGTTGATAGAAAACATAGTAAGAGGAGAAATCTATATGGCTGATTTAGATCCTTGTATAGGCAGTGAACAAGGTGGTATTAGACCTGTTGTGACTATTCAAAATAATACTGGCAATAGATTTAGTACAACTACTATTGTTGCACCTATTACAACAAAATTAGGCAAAGCATATTTACCAACACATTTGGTTATAAATAAAAGAACAGGAATTAATAAAAAATCTATGATATTACTTGAACAAATAAGAATCATTGATAAAAGTCGGCTGTTAGAAAAACTAAGTATTTTAGAAGATCAAGAAATCGATTTAATGGATAGGTCTTTACGGATAAGTATTGGTTTAAATTAATGTACGATTAATAAATTTGCACATTTGTATGTGAATAAACATCTTAATAAACTAAAGGAGAAGTCAGAAAGTGAATAGAATAAATGATTGGGATAAACAGATATTAACAGCACAGGATATTGCAAGAATTTTTAAATGTGGCAAGAATCTAGCTTATAAAATTATTGAAAGTGATGACATGAATGCTGTTAGGATTGGTTCGACAATACGAGTATCTATGAAATCTTTTAATGAATGGATTGATAATAAAGGTTTTCTTTTAAATAACGAAGAAACATTTGATAATCAAGTTTATACATTAGAAGAAATAAAAGATATCTTAAAAATTGGAAGAAATTCTTCTTATAATCTATTAAATGAAAATTACTTTAAGATCATTAAACTAGGAAAAATTGTAAGAATATCTAAAAAATCATTTGATAACTGGCTTAATAAATAGAATTAGGAGGAACAAGTGTGGAAATAACAAAAAGAAAGTACATTACTACGATTACTTATGACAAAATATGTAATGGTGTAAAAAATTCATGTAGAGAAAGCTTTTTTGATGAGAAATATGTCGATATTAGACTAGATGAAATCAATAATTGTGAATATGATAAAGAATATAAGATAGATAAAAATACATTATTTTTAGATTTTATTGATATCTATTTAAAGAAAGTTTCTTTAAAGAAAGATACTTATAAAAAGTATGAATTTTATGTGAGTTTGACACGAAGATATATCATGGATTATTTTGAAGATATTTATATAAAGGATATAACACAAACATTTATTGAAAATTTAAGCACACAGGTAAATAACCAAGTTTCAAAGTTTGGTAATAAGGAAAAAGTAATCTCAAAAACATTAAAAAATGATATAAAGTTTTTCATAAATAAATTATTTAAATATGCTACGGATATGAATTTATATGATGTTAATCCTATGCAATATTATAAAATACAAAATGATTCTAATCGTTATTTAGTTGAATGGGATTTTGATACTTTAAATACTATTTTTGAATTATGTAAAGGAACAAGATTACATATGTTCTTGCATTGTTTTTTTGGAACTGATTTAAAGATGAATGAAATTTTGGCTTTAAAATGGGATGACCTTTATATTGGTCATAAAAACATCAAAAAAAATAATTGTTATGCTGTAGTGAATAAAAAATTAAAAAGAAAGAAGATATCCTACATTAATGAACATAGAGAAAATATTATTAAGCAATTTGATCCGAAAATAAATGATGAGGGTAGTACTAGGCTTGTCATTTATAAAATTGAAAATAGTAAGAAAATCCATATTCCTATTAATGTAGCCAAAATGCTAATAAAATGGAAAGAAGTAGAAGGTAGAAAATGTCAAATTTCCTATGAAGAATATGAAAATAATGACCTCGTTTTTTCACTGATTAATGGTAAAGCGTGTGAAGATAGGATTATCAATAAAGAATTTGATAAATTAAAATATGAAAATAATTTACCAGATGTAAAGATGAGCAAGTTGGAATTCTTTTCTAAGGAAAGAATTATATATAAGGAAGAGGTAATGACTATTAGAGATTTTTATTACAGAACGTTATTTTATGATTATTCAGAATATTTTGAAATTGGATACATCAAAGGTGGATTATCGTATAATAACAATATAATACCTATAGGTACAAATTATCGAAGTGTGAATTTAAAAGATATAAACGTACCTAAGAAAAAGGAAATAGATTTATCAAAAATGATTTCATTAATAAAAAATAATTCAAGTTTATCAAATGAATTGACAAGTATACTCAAAGAGTAGAACTTGTCTTTTTTATAATTGCACGTTGGTTAAAACATAATGTTTTCCATAGAATATGGATATAGGAGGAGATAGTAATGGCATCAATTACAAATAGAAAAGGAAAATATTATGTTGTTTATTGGTTTGATTCATTTGATGGAAAAAGAAAACAAAAGTGGGAGCAATGTGAAAACTATGAAGAAGCAATCTTTAAAAAGAAGAAGATTGAAGATGAAGTAAATAATCAAGTGTTTTTAGCTCCAAGTAATCAAACAATCAGAGAATTTTTAGAAACGTTTGTTGAGCTATATGGTACAAAGCATTGGGGATTTAATAATTATAAAGCTAATACAGGTTTATTGAATAACTATGTTTATCCACTTATAGGTGATAAAAAAATACAATCATTTTCAACGTTAAATGTTGATCAATATATTAATAAACTGACTAAAACTAAAAATGTGAATTATGGTGTAAGAAAAAATGCACCTCAATATGTATCGCCTAACACAATAAAATCAGTAGTAAAATTATTAAGATGTGCATGGCGACAAGCTCTTAGATGGGAAGTTGTAAAGAAAAATGTGTTCATTGATTGTAATTTACCTTATTGTGAATCTAAGGAAAGAGAAATATGGACAGCAACAGAAATACAGCATGCTTTAGAAATATGTGAAGATCAAATATTATATTTGTGCATAAACTTGTCTTTCTCTTGTTCACTGAGAATAGGTGAATTATTAGCACTTACTTGGGATAATGTATTTATCGAAGATGAAGATTTTGAAAAAGACAATACTAGATTAATTATAGATAAACAATTTGTTAGAATTGATAAGGAAATGATAGGTGTTTTAACAAAGGATGAAATCTATAAACAATTTGATACACAACTAAAAAGAGAATGTAAAACAGTATTGGTTTTGAAATCACTTAAGATGAATGGTAAAGCAAGAACTGTGTGGATACCTCGAACAGTTGCTTATATGTTAAAAGAGTGGAAGAAAAAACAAAATGATATAAAAAAGAAACTTGGTAGTATCTATGATGATAACAATCTTGTTATTTGTTTTGAAGATGGAAATCCAATAGAAAAAACAAATATTGAAAAAAGATTTAAAAAGTTTATAAAAGTGAATAATCTACGAGAAGTAGTATTTCATTCTTTGCGACATTCAAGTGCAACTTATAAACTTAAATTAAGCAAAGGGGACATCAAAGCAACCCAAGGGGATACTGGTCATAAATCAGCCGATATGATAACTAAAAGATATGCACATATTATTGATGAAGATAGAAAAGTTAATGCTACAAAGTTTGAAGATGAATTCTATGCTTCTAAAGAAAATGAGGAAAAAGATGATGCATCAGAATTGGTGGATATACTAAAAAATAATGATGCATTAAGAGAACAATTGAAAAAAATGTTATCTTTATAAATGGACTACAGGTCCATTTTTTTCTTTGAATTTAAGGCTAAATTACTATAAAATTATTAAAAACAAGGGTTTTCCTAACAATGGCTGTCATAAGTGAGTTCGAATCTAACCGAGGATGAATTAGAAAACATAGTAAAATCAAGGCTTTTGAAGGAATATTTCAAACGAGAAAATTTGATGTTTTCTAACAGATTTCTAACAAAGACATAAAAAAACAGCAAAAAATAGATAAAATTAGAAAAATTATAAGAGACCAAGAAATCTTCAAAAGTGTTGGTGTATATAGACTTTAAGGGATTGGATAAAAAAATTAAACTAAAAAAATTGGTGGTTGTTAGCCTCCTAAGCGATAGATCGGGTGTTCGAATCACCTCGAGGACGCCAATTATTATAGTTTTTTAGAAGTAGAAGTTTAAAATGTAATTAAACTTCTTTTTTATTATATAATTAAATTAATTTTTATACGAGGAGAAAGTATATTTCAATACGATCCAAAAGGTGCAGCAACTAAAGCTTATGAAGCTTTTACAAAGGAGGTCATCTTAAATGCCGAAAAAGAGCATAAACGACATAAGAGTTCCTACGTACGATGATTTATTTACCAACGAAGAACAAAGACAGGAAGCAAAACTGGAGAAGATAATGGAAGTTCCTGTTGAAGATATTCAGGAGTTTAAAAATCATCCATTTAGAGTTAGAAATGATGAACAGATGTCTGAACTTGTTAAAAGTGTTTCAGAAAATGGTATTTTAGTTCCTGTTCTTGTAAGACCACATCCAAATGGTCACGGATACGAAATGATTTCTGGTCATAGAAGAATGAATGCAGCAATGGTAAATGGTCAAGAAAAGATACAGGCTATTGTAAGAGAACTTACTGATGACCAAGCAACAATCATTATGGTTGATTCAAATATACAAAGGGAAAACATTTTACCAACTGAAAGAGGATTTGCTTACAAATTGAAATTAGATGCAATGAAACATCAAGGTAAAAGAAGTGATATAACTTCTACCCAAGTTGGGCAGAAGTTGAAAAATAAGTACTCAATTGAACAACTGGCAGAAGATGTTGGCAACACAAGGACACAGATTCAACGATTTATTCGTTTAACTGAATTAATTGAACCGTTGCGAGATATGGTCGATGGTTTAAGAAGTGATGGAAAAAAGATTGCATTTAATCCTGCTGTAGAACTTTCATATCTTTCAAAAGAAAATCAACAACTTGTTGTAAAAAATATAGAAGGACTTGATTTAACACCCTCACATGCTCAAACAATAAGAATGAAGGAGTTGTCAAGAGAAAATCGTCTAGATGAAAATGTTATTTATTCAATAATGACGGAAGAAAAAGCGAATCAGAAAGAAAAATTGTCGTTTAAAATGGAGGATATTAATGAATACTTTCCAAAAAACTATACGCCTAGAGAAAAAAGTGAAGTTATATTGAAACTTTTAAAAGGATGGGCAAAAAGAAGAAATAAAGAGCAAGAAAGATGACAGTTACATATATAACTGTATTTTTTGTACATTTTATTTCAGCAGACTTAGTGAAGGGGAGTCTGTTTTTTGTGGGGAAATGTGACTCGGTTTTCCCCTAAGAACCCCTTTCCTGTTATCTTACTGGGAAAAGTAATATTTAGTATAGAAGAGAAAAATAAACAATTTTTATTTTATATATGTGAATAATTATATAAATTGACAATGAAAAAGCTTACATAGTAAAATTTAATAAAGATAAAATGGAGGTGAATTCTTGTGAGGTCTTTGAAAAAGTATATATATCCAACACTATCAGATAGAGTGTATGAGATATTGGGCGAAAATTATTTTTTGATTTTGTACCCAGTTTTGTTGTTTTTTATCATTGCTGAAAAATATCTTAATATAATATCCTTCGATGGTTTAGTTTATTTTACATTACTTTTGTTGAGACGAAAATTAGTTTATCTCGATTTTCATTTTAAGAAGATATCTATTATTTTTTGGACGATTACTCTGCTGTTATCTGGATTAAGTTTTTCTTTCTTCAAACAAGCAAATTACTTATACATGACGAAAGCATATGTAGAGTGTAATGTTTTGGAAACAAAAGAGTATTCGCTCGTTCGTCGAAATAAGGGATATACAACTTTTATGATGAAAAATCAGAATGATATTGGAGAAGATTTTAAAGTTATTGAAGATATTATTGGAAAAATAGATTCATATGAAGTTAATCAAGAAAATAGTTATCTAATAAGATTACAAAATAAAAAGGAAAAGATTGTCCGTTTTAATAATTATAATCAGTTTACATTATTTAGTTTAGATGTTGATTAAAGGGAATGAAAGGATAAATATGATAATAGTAGGTATTTTATTTATTATAAAAGGTGCATTTAATATATTGAAGGGATTAAACTACTTTATTTTCAAAGATAATTTTAAAATGATTCCTATGGAATTAACATCTATATATAAATCACCTGTTAGTACTCATGAAATTACGTATATATATTGTTATCAATCGATTCATCAAGGAATGAATGTAAAATATAAAACCAAAGGACATGGTTATAAAAAAGAAGTAGGAGATATTGATTTCTTTTATTATGATGAAAGATTACATATTGTTTATGAAGATGAAGAATATATTATTTCTCATATGATTTTAGGAGCTCTTTTATTTTTATTTGGATTAAGAATAATTTTCTTGTATATATAAAAAAGATTGTAAAGACAGTATCTACAATCTTTTTTGTTTTATTATAATTTTTGAATCAATTCTGCAGCTGACCAAGTAGCTCCTAATAAGTTACTTACTTGTAGGCTATCACCAATAAGATGAATATGATCTTTATATTTATCTTTTAAAGTATCATAAAGTTGATTATCGCTTATGTAACCAATTGAAGAAATAATAGTATCGCATTCAATTACATGTTGTGTATTATCTTGAGTGTAATAAACCTTTCCTTCTTCGAAATGATCAATACTTGCAGATAAATGAACAGGGATGTGATAATATTTAATAATTTGTTGTAACATTTGTCCATTAGCTGCACATACTACATCCATACCTAAAATAGAATCTTTCATTTCAACTACTTCAACTTGTTTTCCTGAAAGTACCATATCATAAGCCATTTCAATACCTGTTAATCCACCACCAATAATTGTTACTTTTTCTCCAACAATTTCTGGATGAAGTAAAGCATCTTTAGCATTAATAACTTTTACCTTTTCAAGTCCTTTGATATTACTTAATTGACGTGCTTTTGCTCCCGTAGCAATAATCAATTCATCAAATTGTAATGAATCAATAAGGTCAGGTGTTATTTTTGTGTTCATTATAAATTGAACACCTGCTTTTTGACATTCATGGATATACCATTGAATAAGCTTTTTATCTTCTTTTTTAAATGACATTGCACTTGCTGAAATAAATGCACCACCTAATTGATTACTAGCTTCATAAACAGTAGCCAAATAGCCTTTTTTAGTTGCATCTAAAGCTGCTTCCATTCCAGCAATACCGCCACCAACAATGACAATATGTTTTTGAATATCAGATTTTTCATAATGATAACAAATTTCTGAACCACATTCTGGATTAATAGCACATCCCATTCTTTTACCTTGGAACAATCTTCCTAAACATCCAATATGACAACCAATACATGGTTTAATTTCATCTTTGATGTTTGCTTGTGCTTTATTAGCCCATTCAGGATCAGCAAGTAAAATACGAGCTAAAGCAACACCATCAATATTTCCTTTAGCGATTTCATCATTACATACTTCAGGATCAGCCATTTTTCCTGCACAATAAACAGGAATGTTAACATGTTTTTTTAAGAAAGTAACATCTTTTAAGTTACAATATTCAGGCATATAAACAGGTGGATGAGGCCAATACCAAGAATCATACGTTCCATTATCGACATCTAAAGCGGCGTAACCGATTTTTTCTAAATATTGTGCAATTTCAATACTTTCTTGATAGTCTCTACCAAATTCTTGGTATTCTTCACCAGGTAAAGCTCCATCATTCCAATTTTTCATTTTTGAAACAACAGAGTATCTCATAAGTACAGGATAATCTTCACCACATGATTCATGAATCGCATCGATGATTTCTTTACAGAAACGTAAACGATTTTCAACACTACCACCAAATTCATCATCACGCCAGTTCATAGCAGCAGTCGCAAATTGGTCTAATAAATATCCTTCATGAACAGCATGAATTTCAATGCCATCAAACCCAGCTTCTTTAGCGACAACAGCTCCTTTTTTAAATCCTTCTATGTAATATTTTCTAATTTCTTCTGGTGTGAGGGCACGATGTTTAATAGAAGGTTTCCAAACATTTGGTAAACCATCACTTGGTCCAATTGGGTCACTTGCATCAGATAACCAAATAGGGTTTTGTCTTCCTGTTCCTGCTGTTAATTGAGTGATAATTTTTGCACCATATTGATGAACACCAGCTGTCAGTTTTTTCATTCCATCAACATAACCTTGTCCCGCATTTGAAATAGTTGTTGCATGAGCATCAGCTTCAAAGTGATTTTGTACTTGCATCGCACCGGTAGTGATTAAACCAACACCACCTTTTGCTCTTTCGATAAAATATTGAATACCACGGTCTGTATAACTTCCATCAGGATTTGTTAATTCAGCATCATGGATTCCCATAGCGGCCATTTTAATTCGATTTTTAACTTCCATAGTACCAATTTTCATTGGTTGAAATAAAGCATCATAAGCCATTTTCTTTTTTCCTCCTTTTGATATTAAAATTTTAACAAGTAATTGAAAGCTCTTTCAAGTTATGCTATTGTACATTTAGTATAATAATATAATTATTTTTAGACTGGAGTATAAAAAAGATGGACACAAAGGAAAAAATTGTTAATTCAGCAATAGAGTTGTTTAAAGAAATGGGTTATGATCAAGTATCGATTCCTAAAATTTGTGAAAAAGCAGGAATTACAAAAGGAACATTTTATTACTATTTTCAAAATAAAGGAGAGGTTATTTATGAACATATTGAACAAATATTTACCGATTATTATGATATTTTACCTGAAATATTAAAATGTTCTTCTCCTAGAGAACAACTTTGGATGTTATTTAATTATGCTTTTGATAACATTATTGCTTTAACACCACAGGTTTTATATGCTTACTATCAAGTTGATATAAAAAATAATTTGCAACAACTTTCACCTCTTACAAAAGATAGTTTTGGTTATTATACAAATAAATACACAAAGCTATTGTTATCTTTAATTGAAAAAGGACAAGAATGTAACGAAATTAGAAATGAGAAAGAACCGATGGAACTTTATCAAACTTATCAATCTATTGTTGTAGGAATTGGGTTAGATTGGGCGTGTAGAAATGGTTGTTATGACGAAAAGAAAGTGTTGAAACAAATGTTTGATGTTGTTTTTTGATGTTCTAGTATTAGAACAAAACTCCTAATATTTGTATTTGTGTTCTGATATCAGAACACAAGATGCTGTTTGATGTTTTTTGTTCTGTAATGAGAACATGAAATAATATGATATTTGTTAATTTTATTTATACACAAATATGATAAAATAAAGTCACAAGGGGGATTTGTATGGAAAAAGAATTGAACTGGGCAGTCATAGGAACAGGTGTGATTGCTAATGAAATGGCACAAGCTTTACAAAAGACGGATAAAACACTTTATGGAGTTGCCAATAGAACACAAACAAAGGCTATTGATTTTGCAAAGAAGTATGGTGTTAAAAAAGTCTATGATGAAATTGATGATGTGTTTGATGATGAAAATGTTGATATTATTTATTTGGCAACATCACACAATACGCATTATCAATTTATGAAAAAGGCGTTAGAACATGGAAAGCATTTATTTGTAGAAAAATCAATTACGTTAAATAGTCGTGAATTAGATGAAATGATAGCACTTGCTAAAGAGAAAAATTTAATTCTTGCAGAAGCCATGACCATTTGGCATATGCCAATCTATAAAGAATTATGGAAAATCGTGCAAAGCGGTGAACTTGGTAAAATGCAAATCATGACAGTAAACTTTGGAAGTTTTAAAGAATATGATATGAATAATCGTTTCTTTAATATGAATCTTGCTGGTGGAGCTTTATTAGATATTGGGGTTTATGCTCTTTCTGCAGTACGTAGCTTTATGTCTAAACAGCCAAATGAAATAGTAAGTCAAGTGAGGTTTGCACCTACAGGATCTGATGAACAAGCAACGATTTTACTTAAAAATGAAGATCAACAAATGGCAACGATTGCTTTATCAATGCATTCAAAACAACCTAAAAGAATTATGATTTCATTAGAAAAAGGGTATATTGAAGTTTATGAATTTCCTCGTGGACAAAAAGCAACGATTGTGGATGCTGTAACAGGAAAACAAACAGTTATTGAAAAAGGAAATACTGAAAATGCACTTTATTATGAAATGTGTGATATGGAAGAAGCTGTTAGAAATCAAGATGCTTCACATTTAAATTTAGAGTATACAAAGGATGTCATGGATATTATGAGTCAACTTCGTAAAGAATGGAAAATGCAATATCCAGGAGAAAAATGGTAAGGACAAATTTTTTGTCCTTTTCTTTATGCAGTGATAAAATAAAGTAAATAAAAGAGGATCATTATGGATAAAGTATTAAAATTTTTAAAAGATGTAGAAACTTATTATTTAGCAACAGTAGAAGGTGATCAACCAAGAGTAAGACCCTTTGGAACAGCACATGTTTTTGAAGGAAAACTTTATATTCAAACTGGAAAAGTAAAAGATGTTTCGAAACAACTTCATCAAAATCCTAAAGCAGAAATTTGTGCTTTTAAAAATGGAGAATGGTTACGAGTAAGTGGAAAATTAATCGAAGATGATCGTAATGAAGCAAGACAATCTATGTTAGATGCTTATCCAAGTTTACAAAAGATGTATAAAGCAGATGATGGAAATACGGAAGTTTTCTATTTTGAAAATGCTACAGCTATTTTTTCATCATTTACTCACGAACCACAAATTATTAAATTTTAATCATAAGTTACCTATTAAAGAAGCTTTTAATAGGTGTTTTTTATATAAATAGACAAATAAGATAAATTGTCAATATGTGGATAGATAAAGAGGATTATGCATTGTTGTTAATATTTCATTTAATATAATAAAATTAGATAAAAGAAAGGATGAAATATCGATGTTAAAGAATGAAAAAGGACAAGCAGTTGCACCAAAAACAGTCACAATGACAAAAAAGATTTTGAAGATCAAGGAAACACCCGTGTTTATTGGTTAGGTGGCGGAGGAGCCATGATCAATGATCATGGAACAGTGATTATGATTGATCCCCTTTTAGAAGGCTTTGATATGCCCTTATTGATTGATATGCCAATTGATGTAAAAGATGTACCTCATGTGGATGCTATTTTAGTATCTCATGTAGATAATGATCATTATTCAAGACCAACGTGTAGAGATTTAAAAGATGTTTGTAAAGAATATCATTCTTCTTATTATGTTGCTTCTTTAATGAAAGAAGAATGTGGTTTGGATGGAATTGGACATGATATTGGAGATCATCTTCAAATTAATGATATTGATGTTGAACTTACACCTGCTGATCATGCTTGGCAAAACCAAGTCGCAAAATATAATTATCGTATATGGGAAGATCGTGAATATTGTGGTTTCTATGTAAAAACACCAACAAAAAAAATTTGGTATGTGGGAGATTCTAAATTGCTGAATTGTCAATTACATATGGACCCACCAGATGTAATGTTCTTTGACTTTGCGGATAATCCTGTGCACATTGGTTTAGAAAATGCTTATAAACTGGCCAATACTTATCCAAATACAAAACTTGTTTTAATTCATTGGGGAAGTGTTGATGCACCTGAAGCAAGTGCTTTTAATGGAAATCCACAAGATATTTTAGACAATGTCGTTAATCCTGAGAGAGTTGTTATTTTAGCACCTGGTGAAGAATATGTTGTTGATTAAGAAGTAGAAATCATGAGATACAGTGAAGTTAAAGATTTTAATTATAATGATTGTTTTAAACTTTGATGTTTAATTGCGAACAACATGATAAACATAAAGAACCTTTTGTGATTAGAATTTATATAGATGATTTTGTTATCTTTCAATATATCATGCAAAGATGCAGGAAATGTTTCTCGTGGTAGAACCCCTCTTTGTACAAAGCAAAGTGAGTGTTGTTTTAGGTATCAAGATAAGTTATGGTTATAAAGATTTATGTTTTAGCTTTAAAATCATCACTTCATTAACAAATGCCACTTGCTTGGAAAAAGGAACAATTCTTTTTACCAGCAACAACTGTTTTTATCAAATGTGCAAGAGAATACTTTAAGAGATGATAGAAATATATCTATTTTAATACCTAAAAGGTATCGTTATTAATAAATTATAAGTATTAGATATTTAAAATAAAGTGAATTATAATGAAGTTGTAAAGAAAGAATAATACTTATGACAATTGAAGAAGCAAGTAAAAAATATAATATTCCAATTCATATCCTTAAATAATATGAAATTTGGGGATTGTGTCAAGAAGTTAAAAAAGTAATGGGATCTTGGCAATATGATGAAACAGACTTTGAAAGATTAAGCTTGATTATGATGTTACATGATTTAGATTTTACAGTTGAAGAAATAAAAAAATATATGAAACTTTCTTTGGAAAAAAATGAAAGAGAATGTTTAAAGCTTTTAAATAAAAAAGAAAAGGAATCTTAGATGAAGTTTATCTAAAAGAAAAACAATTATCAAGAATTGATTATTTAAGATATGAGATGGATTGGGAAAATAAGGGATGAAAAAGATTTGTACATTGATGTAATCTTTAATTTTAGTTTTTACCTGTAGTGCTTGTAGTAGTAAAAAAGCAACTGCTAAAAAGGAAACAAAACACAAACAGATTTAAAAGAAGTTAATTCAAAATCATTAGTTATTTATTTCTCTTGGTTTGGAAGTACCCAAAATATTGCCAAGGAAATACAAAAACAAACCAATTCAGACATCTTTGAGATTGTTCCTGAAGTTGCTTATAGTGATGATTATGATACGGTTGTTGATGATGTGAAAAAGGAACAACAAGAAAAAGCAAGACCAAAGATTAAAAATAAAATTAAAAATATTGATGAATACGAAACCATTTACGTAGGATATCCAAACTGGTGGGGAGAGATGCCTATGATTCTTTATATATTCTTTGAAGATTATGATTTATCTAACAAAACAATTACACTATTTTGTACAAGTGGTGAAAGTGGATTGTCAGATACTGAAAAAACAATTCAAGCACTTGAACCAAGTGCTCCAATGGTAAAAGGATTGTATGTTTCAAAGTCAGCATCAAAAGAGGCTACAAGTGATGTAAAAGAATGGGTAAATGAAATTAAATAAAAGGAGAGAAGAAAGATGAATTTATATGCAACAGATAAAGAATACAAAGAAAGATTTGATTATTTTTTAGAAGAAGTTAAAAATGATGAAGGAAATAAATTAGATGAACCAACGCGTTATTTAGCTGTTTTATCCGTTTTAATGGGAAATCAAGGAATTTGTGCTTATGAAGAAGTTCTTGAAAAAGCTTTAGATGTTTTGTCGCCTGTGCAAGTAAAAGAAATGGTTTATCAAGCAACTGACTATTTAGGATATGGAAGAATGCTCGAATTCTTAAAAGTTACAAATGAAGTATTTAATAAAAAAGGAATCGAACTTCCATTAGAATCACAAACAACAACGACAATTGAAAATAGATTAGAAAAAGGAATCCAAGCACAAGTAGATATTTTTGGTGAACATATGAATGAAGCTTGGAAAAAAGCAACAGTCAATAAATGGTTAGCTTCTAACTGTTTTGGTGATTACTATACAAGAACAGGTCTAGATTTAAAACAAAGAGAAATGATTACTTTTTGTTTCTTATATGGTCAAGGTGGATGTGAACCACAAGTTATGGCCCATATTCAAGGAAACTTAAATTTAGGAAATGATAAAGCTTTCCTTACAAATGTTGTTTTACAATGTGTTCCATATATGGGATATCCTCGTAGCTTAAATGCACTTGCTTGTATTAATAAAGTAGAAGACTAAAAAATAAAAATCAAATAGTTGTGGTATTGCTTTGCAATACCACCTTTCATATGAAAGGTGGAAGGACAATGAAAATTGTTGTATTACAAGGAAGTTTACTAGTAAATGATCAATGAATATCCTCTGAAAACTTTATCAAGTGAGCAAATGAAAAGAGGTATGAAGTAAGAAGTTTTAAGGTTTCGAAAATGAATATTAAACCTTGTCTTGGTTGGGTTGCCTGGGGTTATGAAGAAATCATTATTACGTAATGATTTCTTTATGGACAAATATAGGATATTATAACAAAAAAAGGGTTTAGCTGAACCCTTATTTAATTTCTATCCAATATCTTTGAATTGTTTTTCCGTCTTTAACAATTTCATTTTCTAAAATAGCACCATTGTTTTTAATTGATTTTGCAGAACCAATATTATCCTTATCACAAACAAGAAGTACTTTATCAATATTTAAATTTTGACATTCTTTTAAAGCTAAACCGATGATTTTAGTTGCATAACCTTTTTTTCTTTCACTTGGTCTTACTCCATCACCAATATGGCCACCGTAATTTAATAAATAATCATTAAGTTTATGACGAATATTGATGGCTCCAACCATTTTATTTCTTTCTACATCTAAGGCGAAAAATGTTGAATCTTCTACCAAACCAGGCTTTGGATTTTTTAAATCAAGATTATTAATATAATAATCAAAATTATGATAATCATTTTTAAAAATAGAAGCTGGAGAAGTATTAGCTTCAGGATGATTATTATTATAATCAATCCACTCCTTCAACATATCAACAATTAAATCTTGATATTCATATGACGCTTTAATTAATTTAATTGACATAATATAATCTCCTTTTATTAAAATATTTCTATTATTATAACATGTTATAGAACATAGTAAAACCCTTTATTAAGTTGTACTTAATAGAGGGAAAGTGCATATTATCTATTTTATCAAATATTTTAATAAATCTTTAATAGTGACAATACCATAAAAACATTGGTTCTTTAAAACAATAATATCTTCATAAAAATGTGAACTTTCATTTTCAAGATAAAGTTGACAAACATTTTTAATAGGTAAATGGGAAGGAACAATTAGAGAATCTTTAAAAAGGTTTGGTTCAGCTGCATCTAAATTACAAAGCATATTTTCTCTTTTTAAATAACCTAAATAATGTCCTTCATCATTGATAACATAAATTCTTTGAGAGGTATTATTTTCTTCAAAAATTTGATAAGCATTATTTATATTTTGATAAGTTTTTAATGTACAAGGGAAATGACAAAGAGAATCTATTGTAGGAATATCTAATGTTTTCTTATATTTGTTGTATAATTTTTTGATAGTTTCTTTGATATCAGGTAAAAGATCATCAAAATTATCAACAGGTTTCTTTAAATAATAACCTTGACCATATTCAACACCTAATTGAATTAAACATTCAAGTTCTTCCTTTGTTTCAATACCTTCAACAATTAATTTATAATGCGTAGCTTTACAATAGTTGACCATGACTTCTACCATCGTACGCTTATCTTTATTTAAATGAATATCTTGAATAAGTTCTTTATCTAGTTTGATATATTCAGGTTGTGTATGATTGATTCTATTTAAATTAGAATAACCTGAACCAACATCATCAATAGCAATTTCAAAACCTTGACTACGATAATGTCTAACGGCTTGTTTAAATAAGTGTTTATCTTCAATAGATGTTGTTTCCGATAATTCAAAGACAATATTATTAGAATCTAAATGATATTTTTTTAAATATTCTTTGGTAAACCCCTGAACAAAATCTGAATCTAATAAAATATTAGCATCTACATTAATAAATAACTTTTTGCCTGATGGCATTTGTTGACTTGCCTTAATAGCACATTTACGACAAAGTTGATCTAACTTCCATGATTGTTCAATTGTATTAGCTATCTTAAATAATTCTTCAATATTAAGAGTACATGATTCTAAAGTAATACGGCTTAAGGCTTCAAAAGATACTATCTCTCCTGTTTTTAAGGAAACAATAGGTTGAAAAACACTTTTTATTTTCTTTTCATTAATTATTTTAAAAAAATCATTGATTTTCTTTTCGTTTAATTTCATTTATCTATCCTCTATTCTTTTTAAAATATATAGAAAGAAGAATGATATTTCTATCAATAAAAACTAAGGAAATTGTTAAAAATAGGTAAAAGATTTTGTTATAATAAAACAAAGGAAAAAGCATATGAAAGAAATAGAATATAAAGTACTAGGTGTAGATGATTTAGAATTATTAGTAGAGTTAAGAATAAAAGATTTAAAAATGTTTTCTAATCAAAAAATAACACATTCTACAATAGAAAACATAAGAGTTTTTTATAAAGAAAAAATGTTAAAAGATGAATGTCATACATTAGTGGGCTATCATTTAAATCAAATTATTTCAATAGCTACAATTTACTATTATGATATACTTCCAAGTAATGAAAATCCCAAAGGAAAAGTTGGACAAATAACGAATGTTTGGGTAGATGAAAATTATCGACATTTAGGGATTGGTAGATATATGGTAGAATATCTTATTGAAAATTATCAAAAAGATGTTGGAATGATTTGTTTGAATAGTTCAAAAGAGGGAATGAGCATGTATTTACATCTTGGATTTAAAAAGAAAGATAATTATTTGATTTATAAGAATGGGTAGTGTTAAATAATATTGTTTACAATAACTATTTTTCTTAATAAAATTGGACGAGAAATAAGTATACCGCTGACCAGTATGCGGGATAAAAGTGATTGGGTTGTAAGTAGTAGTCCTTCACTAGTAAGTGAGGGTTTTTATTTTATAAAAAAAGGAACATTAATTTTGTTCCTTTAAACTTTCTTTATAGCTTCTTCCAATAGGAAGATGTGTTTGTTCTTTTAAAATAACTTCTTGATTTTTTATTTCTTGAATAAATCTTTTGTTAATAATGTATGATTTATGAATTTGAATAAAATCAAGAGATTGTATTTCTTTATTAAATTGACTTAATGTTTTTCTTTCAATCATTTCTCCATTAATAGAATGAATAATAATTTGATGTCTAAGTGATTCGATATAATAGATTTGTGATAATCTTATTTTTGAAGTAATTCCATTTCTTTGATAAAGATAATATTGAAAGTTTTTTTGAATTTGTTTTTGAATAAAATCATGATAATGAATAAATTGTTTTTCTAATTCATTATTAATGAAATAAAGATGTGTTTGCATTTGTAAACAAATACTTACAAGATCAAAATCTTTAGGTCCAATAATATAGATCAGAGTACTATTTAATTTTTTAAGATGATTTAAAATATTTAAATCATTCTTTTTTTCTATTTCTACAAAATAAATATCTTGAACTGTTTGATGTGTATAATTTGTAAGTATGTATTCTATTTGTAAATCATCAAAGAATTGTTGAATAAGTGGTTCTATTTGTTGGTAATGCTTTGAAATAAGAGAAATTCTAATCATGTTTTTTCTCCTTTTCAATAGCTACAATATATTGATCAAGATTTTTATTTGAACGTATGATATCCAATAAATGATAAGAATCAACAAAACGTACACCATTTTTTTTCATGAGTTCAATGCCTTTACTAAAAGTTTCTTTATCAGAACTTACTAAATTTTCAATAATATATTGAGAACCATCCAACATATTAAATTTAAACACAATTTTATTTCCAGAACCATTTACTAAATATTTTGATGGATAAAAAGAATAACGATAATAAGAGATTTGTACAAAATCAATTTGTGAAAGTTTTAAATTGATTTGATATCTAGGATATTTATTTTTAAAAAGAAAATAATAAAGATACCTTGCTTTATCTAAATTTTTATCAAAATAAATGTATCTTAAATATTTTTGATCGACTTCCCACATGGTATTAGCGAAAACTATTCCTGGTAGTACGAAACTATAAATCAATAATAATATAATAATAAGAACACCAAAAAACATTATTCTTTCATAAAAATGTTTATACATGATAAAGAAAACACCTAACCACCAAACAACAAAAAGTAAAATAACAAAGTTTAATAAGATGATTTTTCTTTTCTTTATTTTTCCAACAGTAATTTTCATAACTTCCTCCTGTACGTGTATTATAACATAGTTTTTTTATTTGGATTTTGTTGTTGGGGACAGGTTGATGGTTGTTGGTGCCTCTTTGCTATTTATTTAAAAGAATAGGATTAAAGTATAGATAAGGAGGAAAAGAAGATGAAGAAAAAGGTAATAATGATTGGTGTTGTTTTAATTGTGTGTCTAGGAACTGTTTTTTATAATATGCAAAAAAGAAATCCTTATAAAAGTTATAATCATTTAAAAACAAGTGAAGTTTTAAAAGTAAAGGAATTTAATCAATATTGGGTTTATTTTTATTCAATGGATGATCAAGAAAGCATGGATTCTAAAAATGGGATAGCTCGTCTTAATAAGGCAGTAAGTAATGTTTATTTTGTGAAAATAAAGGATAAAGAAGTAGTTATTGAAAATCAAAAAGTTAAATCAGCTACATTACTTTATATAAAGGATCATCAAATAACAAAAGAATACAAAGGATTAAAACAATTAAAAGATCATAGTGATGAAATATTACAAATGAGTTGGTAGAAAAAAGTTTAAAGCTTTTTTCTACTTTTTTAGTATAATGATAAAAAAGAGGAAAAAGATGATGAAAGAAATAAAATTAACGGATATTAAAGGTGTAAAAGTAGGACAATATGAAAATCAAGAAGCAGCTACAGGATGTAGTGTTGTTATTGTAGAAAATGGAGCGACAGCCGGTGTAGATGTTCGTGGTGGAGGTCCTGCTACAAGAGAAACAGATTTATTAAATCCAATTAATATGGTTCAACAAATTCATGCTGTTATGTTAAGTGGTGGGAGTGCTTTTGGTTTAGACGCAGCTAGTGGTGCCATGCAATATCTTGAAGAACATGGTGTTGGTTTTGATATGTCTGTAGCAAGAGTACCAATTGTATGTGGTGCTTCATTATTTGATTTATCGGTGGGAAATCCTCATATAAGGCCAGATAAAGAAATGGGGTATAAGGCTTGTCAAGATAGTGAAAATGATTTGATTAAAGAAGGAAATTATGGCGCTGGTTGTGGTGCTAGTGTTGGTAAACTTTTAGGATTTGAACATGCCATGAAAGGTGGCATTGGAACATATGGTGTACAAGTTGGAAATGTTCAAGTAGCAGGGATCGTTGCTGTAAATGCCTGTGGAAATGTCATTGATTATCAAACGCAAGAAATATTGGCAGGTGTTAATATTGATAAAAAATGTGTTTCGGCTAGTCAAATTATTTTAGATCAAATGGATCAACTTAGAAAATTACCGGATGGTAATACAACCATTGGATGTATTGTAACGAATGTCAAACTAACTAAAGCACAATGTACAAAGATTGCTGGAATTAGTCATAATGGCTACGCTAAAAGTATTGATCCAGTTCATACAATGAGCGATGGTGATACAATTTTTGTATTAAGTACAAATGAAGTTGATGGAATGGTTGATGCTGTTGGTATTTTAGCTGTTGAAGTCATTTCTAAATGTATTCAAAGAGCGATTAAAAAAGCTAAGAGTGGATATGGTTTATTAGCTTATCAAGATTTGAAAAAATAATCGAAAAAGCATATAATTTTCTCGTTCGTATATTTTGATATTAAAAGAGATCTATAAGACTCTTATTAAGACATTTGAAATAGCGAATACCATAAAAACGTTGCATCTTTTATGAGCGACAGTAGGAGGATTATATGAAGTCGAAAAAGACACAGTACATGACTTCAATGGCTTTATTTTTAGCAATTGAAATCATTCTTGTTGTGACACCCCTTGGATATATTCCAATTGGACCATTAAATGCCACAACAATGCACATTCCTGTCATTATTGCAGGAATCGTATTAGGAAAAAAAGCAGGAGCTGAGTTGGGCTTTGTTTTTGGATTAACAAGTTTAATCAAAGCAACGATTCAACCAGGCATTACATCTTTTTGTTTTTCCCCATTTGTGACAATAGGCACAATGTCAGGAAATTACAAAAGTCTTTTGATTGCTTTTGTTCCTAGAATTTTACTTGGCTATTTAGCTGGATTCGTTTTTGAAATCATGAAAAAGAATAATCGTGAAAACTTAGGTGTTGTTGTAGGTGCTTTAACAGGAGCTATTACAAACACAGTGCTTGTTTTATCAGGAATATACATATTCTTTGGTGAAGCATATGCGAGTGCGGTAGGAGTGCAATACTCTACTTTAGTAACGGTATTATTAGGAGTTGTTTCTACAAATGGTATTTTAGAAGCTATTCTAGGGGCAATTGTTTCACTAGCTATCTACAAAGCATTAAAACCAATCTTAAAATCATAGCAGGTCGATTGACCTGCTTTTTAAAGGAGATATTTATGAAATACATATTTGTTAGACATGGAAAGACACATTTTAATGAAATACAGCTTAAACAAGGATGGTGTGATTCACCTCTTACAAAGCAAGGAATAAAAGAAATAGAAAATATGGCAGAACAGTTAAAGGATTATAAAATAGATGCTGCTTATACTTCTCCAATATTACGAGCAAAATATACAGCACAAATAATTTTAAAAAATCATTCTGTTTTATTAAATGAAGATGATCGTTTAAAAGAAGTGAATTTTGGCCTTTTAGAAGGATTACCTTGTTTATTTGTAGATAAACTTCAATTAGAATCTTCTAATTGGTTAGATGATTTACAAATGGATTATACTGGATATGAAGGTGAAAATATTGAAGATGTAATTCAAAGACATTTTGAATTATTAAATGATATAGAAAAGAAATTTCAAGATGATGATACGATTTTAATGGTAGGTCATGGATGTTCTTTATATGCATTTATTAAAACATTATTAAAAAATCAAAAACTTGATTTTCCACAAAATGCCAGTGCAATTATAGTTAATAAAGTTAATAATGAATATCAATTAGAAACAGTATTAAATCCAAAATAAAAAATCTTGAAATAATCAATAATTTTATTGACATGAGTGGCATATGATGGTAATATCTACGTGCAATAAAAAGTAGTGGAAAGAAGAAGTGCCTACTTCTCGCCTGATTGATTTTGTCGATAGGCAAATGTCACTAAGATTTAATCTTAATGTCAATGGTGGGTACTCAGTGTGCTCACTTTTTATTTCAACTATAATAATTGGAGGTGGCTTTTATTAGCAGATTTGATAACAGAAAACCAAAACAACCTGATGATTTAGTAAACGAAAGAGTTCGTTTTAAGGAAGTGTTGGTTATTGATCAAAACGGTGATCAATTAGGAGTAAAAAGTAGTAGAGAAGCGTTGGATATTGCTTATGATGCAAATTTAGACTTAGTTTGTGTTGCACCTAATGCAAAACCACCAGTTTGTCGTATTATGGACTTTGGTAAATATCGTTTTGAACAACAAAAGAAAGCAAGAGAAATGAAGAAAAACTCTAAAGTGGTAACTTTAAAGGAAACTCAATTATCAGTAACTATTGATACTCATGATAAAAATGTTAAATTAAAAAGAACATTAAAATGGTTAGAAGAAGGAAACAAAGTTAAAGTTGCAATCAGATTTAGAGGTAGACAACTTGCACACGTTGATTTGGGTAAAAAAGTTATTGATGACTTTGTTGAAGAATGTGCAGAAGTTGGTCAAATTGAAAAACCAGCAAAATTAGAAGGACGTACTTTAACAGCTATATTAGCACCAAAAAAGAAAAAATAATTAATGGAGGAAACAATTATGCCAAAAATTAAAACACATAGCGGATTAAAAAAACGTTTAAAAAGAACAGGTAGTGGAAAATTAAAACGTAGCCATGCTTACATTTCACACTTATCACACAATAAAACTCATAAACAAAAGAAACACTTAGCAAAAGCTACAGTTGTAAGTGCTTCAGATTACAAGAGAATTAAATCAAGATTACCTAAATAATTTTAGTTAAAAATAAATACAGGAGGAATACACAATGGCAAGAGTTAAAGGTGGATATACAACTAGACATAGAAGAAAAAAAGTTATTAAATTAGCCAAAGGATATTTTGGAGCTAAACATAAATTATATAAAACTGCTCATGAACAAGTAATGCACTCAATGGCATATGCTTATAGAGATAGAAGAAACTTAAAAAGAAATATGAGAAAATTATGGATTGCACGTATTAACGCTGCAGCTAGAATGAATGATATCTCATATTCTAAATTAATGCACGGTTTAAAATTAGCTAACGTTGAAATCAACAGAAAAATGTTATCTGAAATCGCAATCTGCGATCCAGAAGGTTTCACAGCTATCGTTGAAACAGCTAAAAAAGCTTTAAATGCTTAATAATTCAGGACCAACATTTGTTGGTCTTTTTTTATTATCATATTTGTTGACACTTAAAGTAAATAAATATATCCTTAAACTATAGTAAAACTATAGGAATAAGGAGAAATAAAAATATGAGCGAAATTAAAAACAGTTTTTTAGACCTAGTAGGGAATACGCCACTAGTAAGAGTAAACAACTTAATCAAGAAAGATGAATTGAAAGCAGATGTACTCGCAAAACTAGAATACTTCAATCCCGCAGGATCGGTCAAAGACAGAATTGCAAAAGAAATGATCCAAGATGCACTAGAAAAAGGATTGATCAATGAAAATACAACATTGATTGAACCAACAAGCGGAAATACAGGAATTGGACTATCAGCCGTAGCAACAGCATTGAATCTAAAGATCATTATTACAATGCCAGAAACAATGTCGGTAGAAAGAAGAAATCTTATGAAGGCATATGGAGCAGAATTAGTCTTAACACCAGGAAGTGAAGGAATGAAGGGAGCAATCGCCAAAGCAAAAGAATTGGCATCACAAATCGAAAACAGCTTCATTCCAGGACAGTTTGAAAATCCAGCGAATCCAACAGCACACTATAAAACAACAGGACCAGAAATCTATGAACAAACAGAAGGAAAAGTAGATATCTTTGTAGCCGGAGTAGGAACAGGAGGAACAATTTCAGGGATAGGGAAATACTTGAAAGAAAAGAATCCAGAAGTAAAAGTAGTGGCAGTAGAACCAGCAAGCTCACCAGTATTATCAACAGGGAAAGGTGGAGCACATAAGATCCAAGGAATCGGGGCAGGATTTGTACCAGAAACATTGGATACAAAGATTTATGATGAAATCATTACAGTAGAAAATGAAGATGCATTTGCGACAGGAAAAGAAATGGCAAAGACAGAAGGAATCTTAGTAGGGATATCATCAGGAGCAGCGTTATATGCAGCCAAAGAACTAGCCAAGAGAGAAGAAAATGCAGGGAAGACAATTGTCGTCTTATTACCAGATGGTGGAGATCGTTATTTATCAACACCTTTAATTCAAGATTAGGGAAATTATTTTTCCTTTTTTAAAAGGAAAATAGGGGATGAATCGAAAATTTGAATTTAAAGTACAACCAGAAGTACTTGATTTAAGAGTTAAAATTAAAGGTGTAAGAATACATGATATTGATAATACAGTGTATTCTTTCTCTTTAAATGATTATATAGATGTTCATGTTAAACGTCTTTTAAAAAATCTATTAAAGAAACAAGAATTTCATAAAATCAACCCCTTAGTTGATCTCTATAATTTAATTTCTATGGATACTAAATTAGCTTTAGGAGCCATGATTTAGATAAAATAGAGGGAAATATTACTTTAAGACTAACTCAAGGAAATGAAAACTATATTTCTTTAGGGAGTGAAGAGGCTAAAGAGGTTAAGGCAGGTATTTATAGTTATATAGATGATGCCAATGATATTATTTGTTATAGTGAAATAAGACAAGTAGATAAAACAAAAGTCACAAATGAAAGCAAAGATATTTTCTTTATTGTTCAAGGCAATAAAGAAACCTCTGATAAATATGTAAAAGATATAGCTAAAGAATTAATTACAGTTGTGACTTATTATTTAGGGGGAACTGATGAAATACTTTAAAGACATTTTAGAACTTATTCTAGAATGTCTTTTATTTTATGAAAAAATTAAAATTTAAGGGATAACATGTAAAAAAATATGGATCTTAACCGAGTTTTAAAAAAATGTCGAATTCGACATATTTTTATTGTGCTTGTATGTAAGCGCTATTATAATTGAAAAAGGGGGATATGTATGGACCAAGAATATCAAGCACTGGTGGTGTTAGATTTGTTGACGACACAGATGAATAAGTATGCCAATAAGAAGCTAAAACCTTATGGGCTTAAATTCAATGAATTAAATATTATTCGTTTTGTAGCTCAAACAAATGAATCGGTTTATCAAAAAACGATTTGTCAAAATTTTCAATTGCCTCATTCGACAGTTGTGGGAATTGTTTTTCGTTTAGAAGATAAAGGTTGGCTTTTAATGGGAAATAGTCATTTTGATAAACGTCATACACGTATTGTTATTACGGATAAAGGAAAAAATTTGATTCAGGAAACAGAAGATATCTATCAAGATATCATGAATAAAATGAAAATGATTTTATCTGAAGAAGAAATAGAAAGTTGTATTCATTCAATAGATAAAATTAAAGAATTATTTAAATAGGAGGTTGTTATGGGAATTTTTAAATTTTCAATGAGAATGCTTGTCAAAGACTATAAAAAGAGTTTATTTTATGGAATTACTCTGATATTTGCGGTTGCCGTATGTTTTGTGTTTTTCAATATTATTAATAATCCAGATTTAGCTGATCAAGCGATTGCTCGAAGTGGTGGGACATGGAGTGACGTACAAATGCCATTTTCATCTGTGTTATCGTTTTTGATTATTTGTTTTTGTTGTTTTATGGTCTTCTTTGCAAATGATTTCTTTTTATCAAGAAAGACGACAGAGCTGGCTATTATGGCAATGTCAGGTTCTGGCTATATTAATTCAACAATGTATGTCTTGTATCAAACATTCACTTTGTTGCTTCTAGCAACACCACTAGGTATTTTAATAGGAAGATGTGTTGTTCCCTTTTCTAATGCCTATATGTATCAAATGTTAGGTGTACATAAAGATCCTTCTTATATTCCTCAAGAAGCATATCTTTATTCATTTATTCTTGTAGCGATTGTTTTATCAATGATTTGTGTTTTAACAGCAGGATTTTTACATAAAAATGATATTCAAACGTTACTTTCGCAAGAAAAAGAAATGAAAGTAAAAAGAAATACAAAGAAAAGTAAAGCTGTTTTATTTTTTGGAATATATGTTTTTGGGATTGTGATGATGTTTATGAATCCCCATGAACCAACAGCTTATATTGCTCCAACGATTGTTGGCTTAGGTGGAGCAATAGGAGTGATTCGCTATGTTTTACCTGATTTTGTAAGAAATCTTAAAAGAGGTATTTTTCTTACTAAAAGATATGTTTTAATTTCTATTTCTAACTTAAATTATTCGATTCAAAGATCTTTGTTATTGTTTTCATTAATGACCGTTGCTGTAACTGGAATGTTAGCAGTACTTGCAGCAAACCAAAATTCTCCACGAGAATTTACCACAGGCGTTATTGGTTATATTGTAGTGGTTGTTTTATTAGTCGTTTCAATCATTTATAAGCTATCAATGGAAGCATTAACGAGAAAAACTTTATTTGTGAATTTATGGAAGATTGGATATACCAAAAAAGAACTTAGAAAAATAGTAAGACAAGAAGTTATCAGTTATTACTTTGTTTTAATACTTATACCGCTTGTTTATATTATGTTTATTTCAGGTCGGTTTATTTATTATGGAGATATGTCATTACAATTTGCTTATATTTATATTTTATCTTATATTATTCCAATTATTGTTTCAGGATTTATTACTTATGTTCAATATATAAATGCAGTTGTTAAACCAATTAAAGGAGGAAAATAAAATGGAAAGAAAAGAAATACTTGTTGCTGATAAAATTACTAAGATATATGGAATAGGGACAAAAACGTTATTTGAAGCTTTACATGAAGTTTCACTTACGATGTATGAAGGGGAATTCGTATGTATTATGGGTCCTTCTGGAGCGGGAAAATCAACTTTTATTAATAATCTTTCAACTATTGATATTCCTACAAAAGGAAAAGTCTTTATTAATGGAAAAGAAGTACGTGTGATGTCTGAAGGAGAAATTGGTAAATTTAGATATGAAAATTTAGGTTTTATTTTCCAAGAATTTAATTTATTAGATAGTTTAACGATTTTTGAAAATATTGCTGTTCCTCTAACTCTTGCAAATGTCAATAAAAAAGAAATTACGCAAAGAGTTCAGGAAGTTGCTAAAAAATTAAATGTTGAACAAACATTAGATAAATTTCCTAATGAATGTTCTGGTGGTCAAAGACAAAGAGTAGCTATTTGTCGTGCTTTAGTTACTAATCCTAAATTGATTGTTGCTGATGAACCAACAGGAAATCTAGATAGTAAAAATTCTCATGAGATTTTATCGCTTTTTAAAGAATTAAATGAAAAAGAAGGGGTTTCTATTTTAATGGTTACACATGATAGTAAGATTGCATCTTATTCATCAAAACTTCTTTATATTAAAGATGGCATTATTGATCGTACAATTGAAAGAGAAGGTTTATCTCAAAAAGAATATTTTTATAAAATAGTTGATATTAATTCAAGTGAATCACAAGAGTTGTTTGAATAATGGGTATTTTTAAGTTATCTTTGATTTCATTAAAAAAAGATATGTCAAAAAGTATTTTCTACTTTTTGACATTCTTACTTACAACTATTTTTATATTCTCTTTTTTTAATCTTACATTTAATCCTTATTCAGGTATTCATTTAGGAAAAGATGATACAACCTTTGTGACACCGATTGCAGTCTTTGTGATTGTCATTGCTATGCTTTGTGTTTTTCTCGCAAATAACTTTTATGTTTCTAATAAAGGAAAAGAAATTTCGATTATTTTGATGTCAGGAGCAAGTATTTATCAATTAGGCTTCTACTTATTCTTACAAGTCTTTACGATTATGCTTTGTGCGATTCCTTTAGGTCTTATTTTAGGTTATTTACTCATTCCAACGATCAATTCTTTGTTTATGATGACATTTAAATATAATGGACAGCTTTTCTATTTATCAAGCCAAACTTTTCCAGCAACATTTATGATTCTTGCTTTTGAAGTTATGTGGTGTTCTATGTTGAATTTGGGGTATTGTGTTAGAAGTACGATTAATTCTATGATTCATGATAAAAATAAAATAGATTTAAGTGGTTTAAAAGGTCCACAAATTAAGAGTAAAGTTTTTATTATTCTTTATTTTGTGCCAATGGTTTTATTCTTATTTGTGAAAGATTCAACTTCTTATATGTTTATAGCTTTATTTGGTTTAATAGGAATATCAGGACTTATTAAAAAAGTATTACCAGAATATATTCGAAAAAGGCAAAAGAATCAATCATTAGAAAATTCTGTAGATTTGATTGCTTATGGTTTCTTTCATAGTGATCTACAAAAGATTTTTAGCCTTTTACTTATTTCTTTATTATCTTCTGTTTTACTTACATGTATTACAGTCTATACATTAAAACAGCCACTTGTTTCAATGGTTGCTTTAATGTCTTATGTTTCCGTGATGATTTTAATGGCTTTAACGATTGTCTTTAAAATAGGAATGGAACTTTATAAAAGAAAAGGAAACTTTGAAAATCTTTGCTGTTTAGGATTTTCTATTGAATAATTAAAAAAAATCATAAAAAAAGAAATGATTTGTTTCTATGGAGTTATTCTTTTACTGCCGCTATCCTATCAAATTATTATCTTATGTAATTTACTTATTAAAGCTAAAATTACGTTCTATTTATTTTTAATTATTTTATTAATTCAAATTGTTCCATTATTAATAAGCTATTTATTAAGTATCAAACTTTATAAGAGTATTTTACCAACATCTATCATTATGGAAAAATAATTATTTAAAGAATCTTTTAAAAAAGGATTCTTTTTTCTTTACTTCAAAAGGATTACATGGCTGATTTTCTTTTAAATCATAGAATTGAACTTCGTGATTTTCCGTATCAAAAATACAATAAGTAGGATGAGGATAATTTCCTCTAGGAAAAGTTACACTTCCTGGATTAATAAAAAGAGTATTTTCTTTTTTATAACAAGTAGGATTATGACTGTGACCAAAACAAACAACATCTATTTTATGATTTAATGCATATTGTTCTAAATCATACATAGATTCATCTATATGAAAAAGATGACCATGACAAATAAAAAAATTTAAACCATCGATTGTAAGGGTTAAATCTTTGGGAATATCCGCAAAATCATTATTTCCTCTTACATTATAGAAATTATCTATTTCTAAAGGAGAATAAGGCATATAAATATCACCACAGTGAATGTAATAATCAGCTGGATGTTGGTTGATGAAGTTTAAAAGAGTTTGTTTTGTCATTGAATGGCTATCGGATAAAATCATAATTTTCATAAATGTACCTCCGTTAAATATGCTATAATTATTTTATCATAAAATAAGAAAGAGAGGTATTTTATGGATTCTTTTATTCAGTTTAAAGATGTCAAAAAGACATATAAAGTAGGAGATATTGAAATTCATGCAAGTAATGGTGTGAATTTTGAAGTTAATAAAGGAGAATTTGTAGTTATTGTAGGTCCTAGTGGGGCTGGAAAAACAACGATTTTAAATCTTCTTGGAGGAATGGATCAAGCAACAAGTGGATCTATTATGGTTGATGGTCAAGATGTGGCTTTATATGATGAAAAGAAATTAACACAATATCGAAGAGATGATATTGGTTTTGTGTTTCAATTTTATAATCTTGTGCAAAACTTAACAGCTTTAGAAAATGTTGAACTTGCTTCACAAATATCTAAAGATCCTTTAGATGAAAAAATGGTTTTAAAAAGGGTAGAACTAGAAAATCGTATGAATAACTTTCCTGCGCAATTATCAGGTGGAGAACAACAACGTGTAGCAATTGCTAGAGCGATTGCGAAAAATCCTAAATTACTTTTATGTGATGAACCAACGGGAGCTTTAGATTATTTAACAGGGAAAGCTATTTTAGCTTTGCTTAGAGAAATGTGTGATAAGTATAAAATGACAGTTATTGTGATTACTCATAATAGTGCTTTAGCTCCAATGGCAGATCGTGTGATTCATTTAAAAAATGGAAAGGTTGATCAAATGTTTTTAAATGAACATCCTCAACCTATTCAAGAAATTGAGTGGTAATAATGAAAAGAAATGCTTATGTTAAAAATCAAATAAGAATTATTAAAAAAACCAAAGCACGATTTTTATCTATTTTTTGTATTGTTTTTTTAGGAGCTTCATTTTTTGCAGGACTTCGACAAAGTCCTTTGATTATGAAAGAATCAATGCACGATTATTTACAAACATATAAATGGAATGATTTGAACTATATTGCAACATATGGTTTTGATGAATCTATTATTCAAAAAGTTGAAAAAGTAAAAGGGGTAGAAGCTGTTGATTATGGTTTTCGCTTTGATGCTTTAATGTCATATGATGAAAAAGCAAATATCGGGATGACAGTTTATAGTGATGATGATTTTTCAAAGGGGGTAGACCTACCTGAATTATTAAAGGGAAGATACCCTCAAAAAGATAATGAATGTTTGATGGATTATCAGTATATAAAAAAATCATCTTTGAAATTAAATAATCAAATTACTTTAGAAAATGATTATGGTAAAAAAGAATATAAAATTGTAGGAATCATTAATGATAGTCGTTATGTAAGTAATTTAGAAAGAGGTACAAACAGTTTAGGTGATGGGAATAATAGTGGGTTTATTCTTGTTTTAAATCAAGGAAATGAACATATGGCTGTTCCTGATGAATTGTTTGATTTACATGATCAAAAGACTTTTTATAATGATTTGCGTATTCATTTAAAAAATGAAAATCATTTATATGAATTTGATGATGATTATGATGAGTATGTAAAACCAATCAATAAAAAAATCAAAGCAATTTTAAAAGATTATAATCTTGATTTTTACAATCAAACAAAAGAAGATGCTTTGAATAAAATAGCTGATGGTGAAAAAGAGTATCAAGACGGTCTAAAACAATATCAAGAGGGAATGGATGCTTATCAAAATGGTATGAATCAATATCTTGATGGTAAAAAACAATATGATCAAGGATATCTTCAATATCAACAAGGTTTAAAAGAATACCAAAGTGGTTTAAAACAATATCAAGCTGGTTTAAGTCAATATCAAACAGGGTATCAAAAATACCAAGAAGGACTTAAACAATACCAAGCAGGTTACCAGACTTATTTAGATTATGTAGAAAAAGTTGATCAATATGATACATCTATCCAAACTGTTGAAGCTGCGTTAAGTCAATTTGGTGGTTATGAACAAGCTAAAAATATTCCAAGCGATTCACCTTATTATCAACAAGTACAAACTTTGATTGTAAGCTATGATCAATTAAAACAAAATGAATCACAAATCACTACTTTAAAAACACAATTACCTGTTATTAAACAAGAACTAGATCAAAATAAAACGGTTTTAGATCAAACAAATGCTCAACTTGTACAAAGTAAACAACAATTAGATGCCTCAAATCAAAAAATAAAGGCTTCTAAAGCTCTTTTAGATCAAACAGGAATCAAACTTGCTGATTCTAAAAAACAATTAGACGAAGCTAAAAATACTTTAGATAGTAACTTACCACAATTAGAAGAAGCTAAAGTAAAATTAGATCAAGCACAAAGTGATTTAAATGAAGCTAAACAACAAGTAGCTGATTTACAAAAAGGAAAAATCATTACCTTAACTAAAAATGAAAGCGCAGCAATCTTAAGTTATAGTGGTAACTGTGATTCAATATCAGCTTTATCAATTCTGTTTCCAGTGCTCTTTTTCTTAGTAGCAGCTCTTGTTTCAATGACAACAATGACAAGAATGGTTGAAGAACTAAGAGTACAAAATGGAACATTAAGAGCGTTGGGCTATAAGAAAAAAGATGTGATTATGCAATATTTGATCTATGCTTTTCTAGCAACATTCTTTGCTAGTAGTATTGGAATTGTTTTTGGAACATATTTCTTCCCAAGTATTATTTACTATTTATATCGTATTATGATGTTTGATATAGGAGCACCAACACGTATTATTTTTGAACTAGCAACATGTATACAAACATATATTATTTCAGTCGTGATTATTTTATTTGTCACTTTTATGGTCTGTTATAAAGAATTACAAGCTGTTCCAGCGCAAATTTTAAGACCGAAAGCGCCTAAGCTAGGGAAAAGGATATTACTTGAAAGAATTACTTTTATTTGGAAGAGATTGTCATTTAATCAAAAGGTAACAATGAGAAATATCTTTAGATATAAAAAGAGATTCTTTATGTCTGTTATTGGAATAGCAGGTTGTACAGCATTGATCGTTATTGGCTTTGGAATCAAGTATTCTGTTTCTCCACTAGCAAGCGAACAATATGGCAATATGTGGATTTATGATGGTGTTGTAAATTATAAAGATGATTTAACAGCAACGACAAAAAAACAAGCACAAGATGATTTTAAAGGGCAATCTCAAGTGAAATCGACAATGGGTATTTACAATAAAACGATCACGATTGATCAACAAATGGTAACAGTTGAAATTCCAAGTGAAACAAAAGATTTTGATCAATATATTCATATGAGTGATTATCAAACAGGCAAGACTTTAAATCTTAAAGATGATGGTGTTTACATCAATGCAAAACTTGCCGAAATATTAGATTTAAAAGTTGGTGATCAACTTACATTATCATTAGATAATAAAGATTATAAAGTAAAAATTGCAGGTATTTATAAGCTTTATTTTAGACATTATATTTATATGTCTCCAAAATACTATGAAAACTTAACCAAAGATGAAGTTCATTATAATAGCCAATATTTTAAATTAAATAAAAAAGCAAGTGAAAAGAAACTTACAAATTATTGTGATCATCATGAAAATATTACTTCTATTCAATATGTCAGTGGTATTTCAGAAGGATTCTATAGTCAAATGGAAAGTTTAGATAGTGTTGTCTTTATTTTAATTGTTTGTGCAGGTGCACTTGCATTTATTGTTTTATATAATCTAACAAATATTAATATTCAAGAAAGAAAAAGTGAAATTGCAACGATTAAGGTTTTAGGTTTCTATCCAAAAGAAGTCTATGATTATGTCTTTAGAGAAAACATTATTTTAGCCTTTATTGGTTCGATTGTTGGACTTGGTCTTGGTAAGATTATTCATACTTATTTGATTAGAACGGTTGAAGTAGATATGGCGATGTTTATTAGAACAGTTAATATCAGATGCTATATGATTGCTATTATTTTAACAATGGCATTTACATTCTTAATTAATCTTTATATGCGAAGAGTTCTTAAAAAAATAGACATGGTTGAGTCTTTGAAAAGCATAGAGTAATCATAAATATTATTTAGGATTACGTAAAATTAAGGATTTTTTCAAAAAAAATTAAAAAAAATTGAATCTTCTAAATCCTTTACTATGGTTGACATTCAAGGGATTTACTACTTGTATAGACAGGGCAAAGGGTGGATTTTTAGTTGATTTTACGTTATAATACATTTGTATTTGTTGAAAGGAGGAGACGAATGGAGAGAAATATTAAGGAAAGAGTTAGTCAATATGTAGATGAAAACAAAGTCAAAGAGAAGTTAACTCAGTTTTTCCAAGAAAAAATTGTCAATAGAAAAGCGATGTTTATACCTATTACAGGTGTTGCAACATTTATGTTAGTAGGATACGCTGCTGCTGATACAAAAGCACCAGAAATCACATCTGATCAAATTGAGGTTCCTTATGGAGAAAAATTTGATGTTGATACTGTAGATGTAACTGACAATCGTGATAGCAGAGAAGACATTCAAGTAAGTGCTGATCTTGCATCATTAAATGTTGAACAATTAGGAGATTATAAGGTTACTGTAACATCTACTGATTCATTTAATAATGAAACAACAAAAGAAGTTACAGTAAAAGTAGTGGATCAAGAAGGTCCAAAATTTGAAACTTTAGGTTCAAATGAAGGTTATGTAGTTGAAGTTCCTGTTAATGGAAGTAGTGATTTATCAAGTTATGTAAAAGCAACTGATAATGTAGATGGTGATGTGACTCCATTTATTGAAGCAGATAAAACTTTAGATACTTCTAAATTAGGAACACAAACAATTACATTAAAAGCCACAGATGTTTCAGGAAATGAAACAGAAAAAACAATTGATTTTGCTGTGACTGATGATGCTGCACCAGTGGTTACATTGAAAAATGGTGCAGATGTTACATTAAATTATGGGTCAGATTTTAACTTATCTGATTATGTAGATGTTACAGATAACTTTGATGGTGTCGTTCAACCTCAAGTAGAAGGAAGCATTGATAACCATAAAGAAGATGGTGTACAAACTTTAACAATTAAAGCAACTGATTCATCTGGTAATGAATCTTCTGCTCAATTGAATGTTGCTGTAAAAGATACAGAAGCGCCAAAAATTTCTTTATCAAAATCAGAAGTTTCTGTAAACGTAGGAGCAAGTTTAGATTTATCTAACTACTTATCAAGTTCAACTGATAATAAAGATGGAGATGTAAAAGGAAAAGTATCAATTCCTTCTGTAAGTACTTCAAAAGCTGGTTCTTATACAGCTACTTATACAGTAAGTGATGCTGCTGGAAATCAAGGTAGTGCGTCATTAACTGTAAAAGTTAATGCGGTACGTACTTCTTCTAAGAAAGGTTCTGTAGCTATTGGTACTACTTCTAGACCAAATTATTACGGAACATCAGTTATAGGTGCTGCCTATTCAAGACTTGGGTGCCCTTACGTATGGGGTGCTGAAGGACCAAATACATTTGACTGCTCTGGTCTAGTAAAATGGTGTTATGCTAAAGCTGGTAAATCTTTACCACATTCATCAAGTGCGATGAAATCATCTGGTACTGTAATCAGTATTTCGAGTGCACAACCTGGGGATATCTTATGGAGACCAGGACATGTAGCAATTTATATTGGTGGTAACCAATACATTCATGCTCCACAAACTGGAGATGTTGTAAAAGTTTCATCTGGTGTAAGTAGCTTTACATGTGCAATTAGACCTTAATATTAAAAAGTCGTGGAAAAATCACGGCTTTTTTTGTACTTTAAAAGAATATGTTTTTAATAATGAATGAAACTAATTATTGATTGTTTGGGTATAATAAAATTGAAAAAAGATTGATAAATTCTACAAATTTGCATTTTTAAATAAAATGTGTTATGATAATAGACGGTTAAAAAAATTCAAAAGGAGAACATTATGAAAACAGACATACAGACCAAGCTCAAAACATTGTTTGATGAGAAAATTAAAAATAGAAAAGCAATGTTTATTCCAATCGCTGGGGTAGCTGCATTTATGTTAGTAGGTTATGCTGGTGTGGATCATGAAAAGCCTGAGATTGTATCAAGTCATATTCAAATTCCTTACGGTGAAAAGTTTGATACGGATGCAATTGATGTTGTTGATAATCATGATAGTAGAAGTGAGCTGTTAGTAGAAGCTGATGATGATTCCTTAGATGTTAAACAATTAGGAACATATCAAGTTGAAGTGCGTGCAACAGATCAGTTTAATAATACTGATGTTAAAACAATTCAAGTAGATGTTGTTGACGAAGAAGCACCAAAATTAAAAATGTTAGGTGCAAATGATGGATATTATATTGAAGTACCAGTTTATGGTAGTCAAGATTTATCTTCATATGTTAAAGCAGTGGATAATGTAGATGGAGATGTGACACCATTTATCGAAAGTGATAAACAATTAGATACTTCAAAACAAGGAACACAAACAATTAATGTTTCAGTAAGTGATAATAGTGGTAATACAACTGAAGAAGCGTTTAAGTTCTTTATTGCTGATATGCAAACTCCAGAAATTACTTTAAAATCAGGAAGTGATATTACAGTAGATTATGGTAGTGAATTTAAATGGCAAGACTATGTATCAATTAGTGATAACTTAGATACAAATATTGAACCTAAAGTAGAAGGAACAATTGATACTAAACAATTAAATCAACAAAAAGAAATGACAATTATTGCTACTGATGGCGCTGGTAATTCATCAAAAGTAACATTGAATGCTACTGTTAGAGATATTACTGGACCAAATATCGTTTTATCAACAAATAAAGTATCTGTTGATAAAGGAAGCAATGTTGATTTAAAATCATATATTGCATCTGCCGTAGATAACTTAGATGGTGATATGAAAGATAAGATTTCATTCAATACAATTGATACTTCTACAACAGGAGTAAAGACAGTCACATATACAGGTGTGGATTCAGCAGGTAATAAATCAGAAGTACAATTACAAGTGGAAGTAACATTCTCTGGAGAAAGAATTGTTAATACAGGTCTTTCTAAAACAGGATGTCCATATGTATGGGGATCAACTGGTCCTAATTCATTCGATTGTTCAGGATTTACACAATGGGTATATAGACAAAATGGTATTTATATTCCAAGAACTTCATCAGAACAAAAAGCTGCTGCTAAAAAAGTAGTAAGTTTATCTGAACTTGAAGTTGGAGATATTTTATGGCGTTCAGGACATGTAGGAATTTATATTGGAAATGGACAATATGTTCATGCACCACATACAGGAGATGTTGTTAAAGTTTCTTCTGGTGTAGGTAAATTTACATGTGGACTTAGATATCAATAAAGGTTTCGATTTGAAACCTTTTTTTTTGCTTTTAAAAACGATATAATATATCTAAAGAGGGTGATTTTTTTGTATATTGCAACAAGTAGTCAATTAAAAAGATATGATCAAGCATTGTTGGATTATGGCTATTCAATTGAGCAATTAGTAGATAAAGCCAGTGATTGTTTATTGAAACATTTTGATGAGTATCAATGTATTATGATTGTTTGTGGGCCAGGGAATAATGGTGCTGATGGGATTTCATTAGGAATTAAATTACACCAAGAAGGTAAAGAGGTATTACTTTGCTTAACTGGAAAAGAAGAAAAACTCAGTCAAGCAAATAGATATTATCTTGACCAAGCACAATCTTTATCGATAGAGTGTTTATTTGTAAGTGAAGAAACACTTGAAGAATTTCAAAAAAGTGTTCCACATTTTGATGTGGTAGTTGATGCATTATTTGGCTTTGGACTTAATAGTGATTTAAGAGGAATTGTTAAATATGTTGTTGATCTTATAAATAATATAGAGGTAGATGTTATTGCGATAGATATTCCTACAGGTTTAAATCCTGATACAGGAAAACCTTATAATAGCTGTATTTGTGCGTATCAAACAATAACGTTAACAGCTTATAAGCTTGCTTTTTTAAATCCAGAAAGTGAAATGTATACAGGGAAAGTGATTTTAGAATTATTAGATGCTAAATCTTTTCATGAAGAAATGCTGTTTTCACAACCAATTGATTTTAAATGGGCTAAATATCATATAAAAGAACGTTTATATGATGGACACAAAGGAACTTATGGAAGAATTATGCATGTAACAGGGTGCTATCATTATCGAGGAGCTGCACTTTTAGCAGCTAAAGCAGCTGTTTATGCTGGAAGTGGATTGGTTACGGTTTGGTCTAATGAAAAAGTAATTGATTCTTTAAGTTTATTTTGTCCAGAGGCAACATCATGTCAAAGACATTATTTTGATGAACATTTATTACAAGGAAAAGATGCAATTCTTATAGGAAGTGGACTTGGTTTAAATGAAGATAGTGAACGTTTTGTCTGTGAACTTTTAAGTCATACACAAGTTCCAGTTGTGATTGATGGTGATGCCTTGACCATTCTTGCAAAACATCCAGAGTTATTAGAAAATCATCATTCCTCTTGGATTTTAACACCACATCATGGAGAATTTAAAAGATTTGTGGATTTTAAGCAAACAAGTGAAATGGTAGATCAAGCGAATGCATTTGCAAAAAAATATCATGTTACCTTAGTTTTAAAAGGTCCACATACTCTTATTAGTGATGGAAATGAAACATATCGTATTATGTCAGGAAATAAAGGAATGTCATCTGCAGGTATGGGGGATACACTTGCTGGAATTATTAGTAGCTTTTTAGGACAAGGTTATTTGCCAAAAGATGCGGCTATTTTAGGAACGTATTTACATGGTTTATGTGGTGATGAAGTCTATAAAGAAAATTATACGGTTGTTGCTTCAAAAGTAATTGACCAAATTCCTCAAATGATGAAAAAATTGAACAAAAATAGGAGCGCAATCCCCTTCCTCTAAGCGAAGCGTAGGGAGGGGTCTAGCTCCTTTTATAGTTTTTATAATAGATGTTGTTTTAGACGTGTAGCTGTGATACATTATAAGTATAAAAGACGTTCAGTCGTACTTAATTTTAGAAAGGATATTGCTATGGAACTTGATACTAATAATCATTCAGTGTTCATGCTTAATTATCATTTAATTATGTGTGTCAAATATAGGAATAATGTTATTGATGATGCTATCTCATTACGGCTTAAAGAGATATTTAAAAACATATGCCTTAATTATAATATTTCGTTGGAAGAATGGAATCACGATAAAGACCATGTTCATGTACTGTTCAGAGGACAGCCTAATAGTGAGATTTCTAAATTTATCAATGCTTATAAATCAGCAAGCAGTAGACTTATAAAAAAAGAATATCCAGAAATCAAGAAACATTTATGGAAGGATATGTTCTGGTCACAAAGCTATTGTTTGATATCTACAGGTGGGGTGACCGTAGATATCATTAAGGAATATATTCAAACGCAAGGAAGGTAAAATATATGTCAAAAGCAAACAAAAGTAACAAGGCAATTAAATATAGACTCTATCCAAATGATGAACAAAAAGTCATGTTTGCAAAAACTTTTGGTTGCTGTCGTTTTGTTTATAACCAATTACTTGCCCTGCAAAAACAAAGATACAAAGATGGAGAATCCCATCTTTCTAAGCTTAAATCAAATGAGTTCGCTACTCGTACATTAAAAAAAGATTATGATTTTCTCAAAGAAATAGATAAATTTGCTGTTTCAAATGCCGTTTTTCATTTAGCAGACGCCTATGACAGATTTTTTAAAAAACAAAATCATTTTCCCTAAATTCAAAAGCAAAAGAAAATCTAAAAAGTCGTATACAACAAATTTTACCAACAACAATATTCTTATTGGTAAAAATGTCATAAAGCTTCCTAAAGTTGGAATGGTCAAAGCTGTTATTCATAAGTTGCCTAAAGATGATTGGAAGCTTAAATCTGTTACTGTCTCTCAAGATAGTGTCGGTAACTATTTTGCTTCCGTTCTTTTCGAATATGAACAGGAAGACATTCCATCTGTTTCCAAATCAAGTACAAATGCTATTGGACTTGACTATAAATCCGATGGACTTTATATGGACAGTAATGGGAATAAAGCAGGAGTTCATAAATACTATCGAGAAAGTCATAAGAAGCTTGCTAAAGAACAAAGAAGACTTTCACGAAAAGCAGGTTCTAAAAAGAATGAAACAAAATCAAGCAACTATTTTAAACAAATGAGAAAAGTAAACAGAATCTATAGAAAAATAGCGAATCAACGTCTCGACAGTCTTCATAAGAAATCTACTGAGATAGCCAATCAGTATGATATCGTATGTATCGAAGACTTAGATATGAAAGCTATTGGAAATAAAGGTTTTGGCAATGGAAAAGCGACCTTTGACAACAGTTATGAAATGTTCCTTAATATGCTTGAGTACAAGCTTAAAGAAAGAGGTAAATATTTTGTAAAAGTTGACAAGTGATACCCTTCTAGCCAAATCTGTCATTGCTGTGGAAGTGTAAAAAAACTCGACCTAAAAGACCGAGTTTATACATGTGATTGTGGCTATACTGGAGACAGAGACCATAATGCAGCAATCAATATACTTACAGAAGGATTGAGGATTCTTCAGTCCTTATAGATAAATTATAAAAGTAGGCTTGGGACGAGCCAAACTTATACGCTTGTGGACACTGTGTAAGACCTATAATGTATTGTCATTAGAGGCTGTAGTGGTTGAAGCAAGAAGCTCCGACTTCTAAACGAAGTGTAAGTCGGAGTAGTTCACACAAGATTGATTACGAAACGAACACGTTTCGTAATTTTTTTTACCTTTTTTAAAAAATAAAAAGAAAAAGATCAAAAAATTGTCTATATAATAGTAGGAAAAATTAAATAGAAAAAGTATTAGAAATCACATCAAATGATCATATTATCATGATTGATAAACTCTGTAAAAGAATATTAGGACATCCTGAAATCTTAGGAAGAATCATTAAAGGTTTTATTAAAGAAGCTAAGGATGTATCTTTAGAAGAAATCATTGAACTTGTTAAAGGAAAGAAGGATCAGAAAGGGAATTCTTATTTCCAACAGCTAAATAATGTCATCGATATTGCTCATCATGGAAGAGTGGAATTCGATTATTTCTGCTGTATCAATCTGCCACAAACTGATGGAACAATGAAAAGAATTTATCTAGATGTAGAGATACAAAATGTAGAGAATCCCGGCTATGCCCCACTAACAAGAGGAAATGATTATCTTTCAAGAATGATTACCAGTCAAAATGGAAAGGAATATGATTATAGAAACTATGATGGGATGAAAAAGACCTATGTCATATGGATACTTCCACAAGCTGCTAAAAAGCGAGATGGACATGTCAATCGCATAAACTCTAAATTAGAAAATATCAGTGGAAGTACTATTGAAAGGTTAGAAAGTTATGATAAAAGCGAACAGATTATGATATACTTAAATAAAGATCATGATATCAAAGATAAGTATGAAGATAGTGATTGCATAAAGACACCGTTAGTCATATTTTTAAATAATACATACGATCTTTTGATAAAGAAAGAAGTTATGAAAGAATATGGATTTGAAGAAATAGAGAAGGAGGTTAAAAAGATGTGTAATTTAGGAGAAATGATAGCCAGAGAAAATATAGAAAAAGGACATTCTATTGGGCTTGAACAAGGATAAAAATTGGAAAGAATTACATTAATTAAAAATATGATGGAAAGTTTGCAATGTTCCATGCAAAGAGCTATGGATGTTTTAAAATTGACAGCTGATGAAAGAAAAGATGTTGAAGAATATTTTAAATCTTAAAATCATAGGCGATATGAATTTCATATCGCCTATTTTCTTTTAATGATTGTTACATTTCTTTGACCATCATGATTGACACGATGTGAAAAGAATAAATCATTATTTTCATTTGTACAATAAGAAGAAACTTGAATATTTTCTTCTAAAACCCCTAAATTTAATAATTGTTGTTTATTTAATCCTTTATTATCTAATAAATAATGATTTTCATCTGTTTTTTGATAAAAAGGTGAAGTATCAAAGTTCATTTTCTTAACTTGATTAATCACATCATCTTGCACTTCTAAGTGCTTTTTAGAAAGACAAGGACCTATTAAACAATACATTTCTTTTGGATTACAATTTTCTTTTTCAATAAGATAACGAATTGTATGATCAACAATTTGTCTAACTGTACCAAGCCATCCTGAATGAATAGCACAAACGATTTTTTGATCTTTGCAATAGACTAAAATTGGTGTGCAATCTGCATGAAATGACAGTAAGAATAAATCTTTATCTTTCGTATAAGTTGCATCTACTTCATAGAGGTCATCTGTTTGTTTTAACATATTGGTACCACCATCTTTCATTAAAAAGACTTGTTTTAAATTGGTAGAATGTGTTTGTCTAGGGGCTACCATATGTTCTAAATCTGTATTTAGTAATGAAGCAAGTTCTTGTCTATTTTCTAATACTTTTAAATAATTTGGATTATTTAAAGAAATATCACCTAATTTCCTAGTTGTTGTATATGCTTCTACATCTTCATGTAAATTCCATTTTATTAATTTCATTTGTTTCTCCTTTACAAAAGTCCAATTCTTTTTAATACATGACCATACCTTATATTAGGAGGTGTTATTATGAGCTGTAATTGTCAACAAAATACATGCTGTCAAGGACAATATGGAAACTTTGATAATAACGGTTATGCAAATTATTTTAATTCAAATATAGGAAATGGTTTTACTCCACAACCAATTGTCGCTCCTAAGAAAGTATGTACAACATTTCAAAATCAATATGTAGAACAACCTATTATTTGTCCAATTGAATGTCGTCGTGTCAATAACATTGTTTATGTTCCACGTTATTATCCTCGCTATGAACAAACATGTTATACACAAACAAATCGTTATTAAAAATAGGTGCTTAGCATCTATTTTTTTGTGAGTTCTTGTAAAAACTCATTATCTGGATCAATATAGATTGTTTTATAATTATCTAAAATTACTTTTCCTGGTTTACTACCCGCAGGTTTTTTGAGTGTTTTGACGAGTGTATAGTTTACCGGAACACTACTTGAATTTTTTCCTTTTGAATAGTATGCAGCAATTTTAGCAGCTAAACGAATCGTATATTCATCTAAATCTTGTGCTTTAACAATGACATGGCTTCCTGGCATATCTTTTGCATGGAACCACATATCATAACGATGCGCATATTTAAATGTTAAATAATCGTTTTGTAAGTTATTTTTACCAATATCGATTTCAATTCCATCTTTTGTAAGATATTGTTGAAATTGAGGACGTTTTTTCTTACGAATTGTATTTTTTTGTTTTTTCTTTTTTAAATATCCTTCGTTTTCTAATTCTTCTTTGATTTCTAAAGCATCATAATATGTTGCTTGTGACATAGCGGTTATTAAAGAATCGAAATATTCAATTTCTTTTTCAGTTAAATCAATTTGTTCTAAAAGAACATTGATTGAATTTTTAGCTTTTTGATATTTTTGATAATATTTTTGAGCATTGGCTTTTGGATCTAATTTAGGATCTAAAGTAATATCTAATTTTGTATTATCATAATAATTGTCAACAACAACATGAGTCATTCCTTTTTGTATTAAATGTAAAGAAGCATATAATAAATCTCCTTTAATACGATAATCATCACTATTATGTGAATCATCTAAGGTTGCTTTTAATTTCTTTAATTTTGAAGTGTTTTTTTGATATTCATTTTGTATAAATTTTAAAAGATTGCTTGTTTGTTGTTTAATTCTTTCTTTTTGATCTATTTCATTAAAGTGAGTATCTAAACCATCAAATAAAGAATATTTAGACGTTTCTCCTTGTAAATGTGTCAGTTCAATAACATGAAAATATTCTTTATCATTGACTTTTGTAATATAGAGATTTTGAGAATTTTCTATTTCTTTCATAATCTCTTTAAAAGATTCATCTTGATCAATACGATATAAGATTTCTTTAGATAAAATAGGAGACATTCCTTGATAGATTTTAGTAAGTTGGTTATCTTCTACAAATTCATTTGTAAAAGGATCGAGTTTTTCCATCATTGGTGGTAATTGATAAAGGGCTCCTGGTTGTAAAAATCTTTCACTGTTCATACTTGGTGAAATATGTTTAATACAATCAATGATTTTATCGTTTTGACCTACTAAAATAATGTTTGAATGTTTTCCCATGACTTCTACATAGAGAACATATTCAATATAATCACCTAATTCATTGTGACAACTAAAAGTGATTTTAAAAATACGATCCAAATCGATTTGTTCAATATCTTTAATATAACCACCTTCTAAAAGCTTACGATAAAGCATTGTAAGCGGATTAGGAGATTCTGGTGTTGGATAAGATAAAGATGTTAATTGAACACGTGCATACATTGGATGACTTGAAATCAATAACTGATAATTCTTTTTATTTGCACGAACTTGAAATAAAAGTTCATATTTTGATATTTGATAAATTTTATTGATACGACCGCCTTTTATTGTTTCTATCAATAAATTTTTTACTTGATGCATCATAATGCCATCATATGCCATAGTTATCACCCCAAAATACTATAACATATTTGAAATTTAATTGACATTATCTCTTTGTTATTGTAGAGTTATTTTTATAAAAAAAGGGGGTGTGGAAAAATTGAAAAGAGGAATGTTAATCATTCTTAGTGGGCCTAGTGGTGTTGGTAAAGGAACAGTAAGAGAAGAATTGTTCAAAGATGAAAGTTTAAATTTAAGTTATTCTATTTCAATGACAACAAGAAAACCTAGACCTACAGAAACAGATGGTGTAGATTATTTCTTTGTTGATGAAAAAACGTTTGTAGATAAAATTGCTCAAGGTGGATTATTAGAATGGGCAAGATTTGTAGGTAATTATTATGGTACCCCTAAAGATAATGTAGATCGTTTATTGGATGAAGGGAAAAATGTCGTTTTAGAAATCGAAGTTCAAGGAGCGTTGCAAGTCATGAAAAAGTGTCCAGATGCCCTTACGATTTTCTTGGTACCACCTTCATTAGAAGAATTAGAAAGACGTATTCGTGGTAGACGTACTGAAAGTGAAGATATCGTGAAAGAACGTCTTGATAAAGCACGTAAAGAAATTCAAACAAAAGATGAATATAAATATGTTGTAGAAAATGATGATGTTCATCTAGCAAAAGATAAAATAGCAAAAATTATTAAAGAACATCAAAAGTAACTGTTGGTTTTTATAACTGACAGTTTTTTTGATAAAGCTACAATAGATGTGGTAAAATACAAACAAAAGAGAGGTGGAAATATGTATATTGTTAAGGTTCTTGTGGAACATGCAATCTATAAATTAGATACGACCTATGACTATTTATCTAAATATCAAGTTTTGGCAGGTTGTCGAGTCCATATCCGTTTTGGTTATCAACAACTTGTAGGTTATGTCGTTGAGTGTCAAGAAGCATTTTTTACTCAAAAACAATTAGAAGAAAAAAATGGTTTTAAATATTCTTTTATCCAAGATATCATTGATCAAAAACCATTACTTAATCAAGAATTACAAGAACTTGCAAACTATCTTTCAAAACAAACGCTTTCTACAAGAATCAGTTGTTTACAATGTATGTTACCACCTCAATTAAAACCAAGTACCAATCATAGTGTTGGTATTAAATATCAAAAAGTTGTTTCCTTTGTAAAAGATATTCCCCTTAAAACAACAAAACAACAAGAAGCTTTAAATTATATAAAAGAACACGATTTATTACCCATAAAGTATTATCCTTTTTCAACAGCTCTTTTAAATAATATAGAAAAACAAGGAGCAATTATTTATAAACAAGTAGAAGTTTATCGAAATCCTTACAATGAACATCTACAACAAGAAGATTATCCCTTGACTACTAGTCAACAAAAAGTTGTTAATCAAATATTAGCATCTTTTCATCAATTTAAAACCTTTTTACTTTATGGAGTCACAGGTTCAGGAAAAACAGAAGTTTATTTACACCTTTCTAGATTTGTGATTGAACAAGGAAAAACTGTCTTGATGCTTGTCCCTGAAATTGCTTTGACTCCAATGATGGTCTCTGCTTTTAAAAGCCGTTTTGGAAAAAGCGTCGCTATCTTACATTCAAAATTATCAGCGGGAGAAAGATATGATGAATATCGTCGAATCATTGATGATGAAGTAAAAATTGTCGTTGGAGCAAGAAGTGCTGTTTTTGCACCACTGGAAAATATAGGTTTGATTATTATGGATGAAGAACATGATGCTAGTTATAAACAAGAAAGTCCACCACGTTATTTAACATCTCAAGTAGCGAGAAAAAGGGGTGCTTATCATCAATGTCCAGTTGTTTTAGGTAGTGCCACACCTTCTCTTGAAAGCTATAGTCGTGCTTTAAAGGGTGCATATGAATTATGTATACTTTCTCAAAGGGTCAATCAAAAACCTTTACCACAAATTGAATTGATTGATATGGTCGAAGAAATGAAAGCACATCATTATGAAGTATTATCAAGGAAGATGAAAGCTAAAATACAAGAAACAATTGATAAAAATGAACAAGTGATTTTATTGCTTAATAAAAGAGGTTATTCAAGTTATGTTCGTTGTTTAGATTGTGATGAGGTATTAAAATGTCCTCATTGTGATGTATCTTTAACTTATCACAAAGATACCCATACAATGCGTTGCCATTATTGTGACTTTCAAGTACCTTACCAGCAAAAATGCAGTCATTGTGGAAGTACCAATATTAAACTTATTGGCAGTGGGACACAAAAGATAGAAGAATATTTACAAAATAATTTTATAAATTCAAGAGTGATTCGCTATGATGTAGATTCTACAAGGAAGAAGCAAGGACATCATCAATTGCTTAAACAATTTGAAAACCAAGAAGCAAATATATTAATAGGAACACAGATGATTGCTAAAGGATTAGATTTTGAAAATGTGACTTTTGTAGGAGTTATTAATGCAGATCTTTCTTTAAATATTCCTGATTTTAGAGCAAATGAAAGAACATTTCAATTATTAGAACAAGTTTCTGGTAGAAGTGGTCGAGGGAAGAAACAAGGAACAGTGATGATTCAAACGTATAACCCTGATCATTTTGTTTTACAATGTGTTAAAAATCATGATTATCAAAGTTTTTATCAAAAAGAAATGGAAATGAGAAAACTTGCGAAATATCCACCTTATTGTTATTTAATAAGTATTTTAGTGCAAGGTAAAAAAGAAGATGATGTGACTTTTTGTAGTCAACAAATAAAGGAATATTTAGTAAAACAATTACCGAAGGCAATTGTTTTAGGACCTGCTAATTGTACGATTTATAAGATGAATGATATTTATCGAAAGAGAATGACACTTAAAATAACGAATACAACACATGTTTATGAGGTGTTGCATGCAATGAGTGATTATTATAATAAAAAAGGAAGAAAGGTAAATGTGATATGTGATTTTAATCCATACACAACGATATAGTTATGGCAAGAGAAAATGCATATATGATTTTAAATCAATATTTTGAAGATGAGAGTTTTTTAAATATTGCTTTAAATGAACAATTAAAGAAAAGTAATTTAAAAAGAGAAGATAAAGATTTATGTACAACCATTGTTTATGGAACAATTCAAAATCTTTTATATATTCAATATCAACTTCAACCTTATATTAAAGGAAAAAGAGTAAAGAAAAAAATAAGGACACTTCTTTATATGTCTTTATATCAATTGATATATTTAGATAAAATACCTGAATATGCCATTATTAATGAAGCGGTTAAAATAGCTAAAAAAGAAGGCTATCAAACAAGTCAATTTGTAAATGCGGTATTGAGGAATTTTACAAGAAACGAAAGAAGATCATTAGAGGAATTAGATGAATTAGAAAAAATCTCGATTATGACATCACATCCTTTATGGATGGTCAAAATGTTTAATAAACAATATGGTTTAGAAAAAACAAAAATGATTTGTGAAGAAGATAACATGCCTCCTACAAGAAGTGGGAGAGTCAATACATTAAAAACAACAAAAGAAGAGTTATTAAAAGAAAGCTGTTTTGAAGAAGGAACATTGTCTCAAGATGCTCTTTTATATAAAAGAGGAAATCTAGCCTATACTTCTTATTACAAAGAAGGTAAAGTAACGATTCAAGATGAATCAAGTCAATTAGTAGCAAGACTTTTAGATCCTCAAAAAACAGATTACGTTTTAGATATGTGTAGTGCTCCAGGAAGTAAAACAACACATCTTGCAGCATTAATGGAAAATCAAGGAAAAATAGAAGCCTATGATTTATATAAGCACAAAGTAAAATTAATAGAACATAATTTAAAACGTTTAGGTGTTAAAAATGTACATGTTCAAGCAGGTGATTCTACAAAGCTTATAGAACACTATCCTCCTGAAACGTTTGATCGTATTTTATTAGATGCACCTTGTTCAGGATTTGGAGTTTTAAAACGTAAACCAGAAATTAAATATCATGATTCGAGTGTGATGGATGGTTTAATCCCATTACAAGCACTTTTATTAGAAAATGCGTATAATTTATTGAAAAATGATGGTACAATGGTTTATAGTACATGTACAATCAATAAAAAGGAAAATGGGATGATGATTGAACATTTTATTCAAAAACATCCTGATATGAAAGTTATTGAACAACGTACAATTTTGAATTATGAATATCACACAGATGGATTTTATATGTGTAAAATGAAAAAGGGATAGAAGATGGAACATTTATATAATTATTCTTTAGAAGAATTAACTGAATATTTTAAATCAATCAATGAAAAACCTTTTAGAGCAAAGCAGGTTTTTCAATGGTTATATCAAAAAAATGCTTTTGATTTTCAAGAAATGTCTAATATATCAAAAGATTTAAGAGAAAAATTGGAAAAACAATGCATCATTGATACCTTTGAAATACAAGAAAAGCAAGTATCAAGTGATGGAACTATCAAATACTTATTTAAAATGATTGATGGTAACTTAATAGAAGCCGTTTTAATGAGACATGACTATGGTCAATCATTATGTGTAACAAGCCAAGTAGGATGCAATATGCAATGTGCATTCTGTGCTAGTGGGCTTTTAAAAAAACAACGTAACTTAACAGCTGGTGAAATGGTCAATCAAGTCATGGCAGTCGCTAAAGATACAGGTATTCGTGTTTCACATGTTGTTGTCATGGGAACAGGTGAACCTTTTGATAACTATGATGAAGTGATGAAATTCGTTAGAATTATTAATCATCCTCATGGTTTAGCTATTGGAGCAAGACATATTACGATTTCTACATGTGGACTTGTCAATATGATTGAAAGATATAGCAATGAAGGAATTCAAACAAACCTTGCTATTTCTTTACATGCCCCTAATGATGAAATTAGAGACCAATTAATGCCTGTAAATAAAGCGTTTAATATGGATGCTTTAAGAAAAGGTGTTGCAGATTATATCGAAAAAACGAATCGTAGAGTGACATTTGAATATATTTTATTAGATGATGTCAACGATTCACTTGCACATGCTAGACAGCTTGCTCATTATATGAGAGGATTGAATGCGTATGTGAATTTAATTCCTTATAATAGTGTTGATGAACATGGTTTTAAACCAAGTAGTCATGTAGAGGAATTTAAAGACGAACTATTAAGATTACATATTAACTGTACGGTTAGAAAAGAACATGGTAGAGATATAGATGGAGCATGTGGTCAGCTAAGAGCAAAACGTAGTGGGGTGATATAATGGAGTATTATGCATTGACTGATATTGGAAAAATCAGAGAAAAAAATCAAGATCAAGCAGCAACGGCCATCAATTTAAAAGATCAGGTTTTAGGTGTTGTTTGTGATGGTATGGGAGGATATAAGGCAGGAGAAATTGCATCTCATGTTGTAGAAGAACATGTACTTACATGTTTTAAAGCCAATCCACCTTTTTTGGATGATGAAGAAGTGACAAATTGGTTAATGGATACTGTTTTAGAAGCTCATCAAATTGTAAAAAGAATGGCTAATATGCAAGAAGATACGAAAGGAATGGGAACAACTGTAGCGATTGCGGTGGTTGATGGTGATGATGCTTTCTTTTGTCATGTAGGTGATAGTCGTATTTATATTTATGATGATCAAGAAATTACCCAAATGACAAGAGATCATACTTTAGTCAATGAATTGATTGAAAGAGGTGCAATTACAAAGGAAGAAGGAAAGAATCATCGTCAAAAGAATGTTTTAATGCAAGCTATTGGTGTTGAGATGAATATTGTACCAGATATTCAAAAGTATAAATTAAATGGGAAGAATATTTTGATTTGTAGTGATGGGTTATTTAATTCTTTAGAAGATGAGGAAATTTTAAATATTGTTAAAAAAAATATGAATGTTAGAGATAAAGTACATCTTTTAATTGAACAAGCAAATGAACATGGTGGGCATGATAATATTGCTGCTGTGTTAATAGAAGGAGGACGTTAAAAAATGAATAAAATCATTGCTGAACGTTATGAATTGATTGATATTATTGGTCAAGGAGGAATGGCAGATGTTTATCTAGCAAATGATACAATTTTAAATCGTACAATTGCTATTAAGATATTACGTACATCTTTAGCGAAAGATCCAATTTATATTGCAAGATTTCAAAGAGAAGCTTCAGCAGCAGCTGCGCTTTCACATAAAAATATTGTTGAAATTTATGATGTTGGTGAAGATAATGATCAATACTATATTGTCATGGAATATGTACCTGGTAGAACATTGAAAGAATTAATTGCTAAAAGAGGTGCTTTACATGTAATGGAAGCTATTGACATTATGAAACAAGTGCTTTCAGGAACAGCAAGAGCACATCAAATGGGAATTATTCATCGTGATTTAAAACCACAAAATATTTTAGTAACGGATACAGGAACAGCTAAGATTGCTGATTTTGGAATTGCTTCTATTCAATCACTTACACAGTTTACACAAACAGATGTGATTATGGGTTCTCTTCATTATTTAGCACCAGAATTAGCACGAGGAGAAAAAGCGACAGTTCAAAGTGATATTTATGCTTTAGGAATTGTTTTTTATGAATTATTAAGAGGACAAGTACCATTTAATGGTGAATCTCCAGTGAATATTGCTTTAAAACATATGCAAGAAGATTTACCATCACTTAGAGAATTTAATCCATCTATTCCTCAATCAGTAGAAAATATTATTATTAAAGCAACTGCTAAAAACTTAAATGATCGTTATAAAAGTGCTACGGAAATGTTAGAAGATTTACAAACATGTTTATCTAGAACAGATGAAGAAAAACTTGTTTTTGATCATAGTGATGAAGTGAATGATCCTACGATTGTTGTAAATCCACGACAAATCTTTGATGAAGAAGAACCAGAAGAAGTTGAAGAAAGAGCTGTTGAAAAGAAGAATAATAATGGTAAAGGAAAACAAATTTTAGAAAAATTAAAAAATCCTAAAGTTTTTGCAGGAGTCGTTGCAGGTGTTGTTTTGATTATTGGAATTATTTGTTATTTCTTACTTTTTGGTGGAAATAAACAACCAAATGTAATGCCAGATTTAGTTGGATTGAAACAAAGTGAAGCAGAAAAAATGTTAAAAGATTATGATGTTACAATTAATAAGACAGTTTTTAAAGAATTATCTGATGATTATAAAAAAGGTTTAATTACAAAAACTGATCCAGAAAAAGGTTCTTCTATTAAAGAAGGAGATGTTATCACAATTACTGTTTCAAAAGGTAAATATATTGTTTTAGATGATTATACAGGATTAAGTTATGATGAAGCTAAAAAGAAATTAAATAAGATTGGCTTTAAAGTTGATATAAAACGTGAAGTTTCTGATAAAAAGGCGGGAACAGTTTTAGAACAAAGTTTAGAAAAAGGTTATAAACAAGATCCTACAGATAAAGATCGTACAATTACACTTACGATTTCTAAAGGATCCTATGTGATTTTAGATGATTATACAGGTATGAGCTATGATGATGCCTATAATAAATTGAGTGGTTTAGGATTCAATGTTACAAAACGTGAACAAACTTCTGATCAACCGGCAGGTACCGTTATTGATCAAAATTTAGCGAAAGGCTATAAAGTAGACCCAACAGATACAAATAGAAATATTACGTTGACTGTTTCTACTGGTTATAGTCAAACAGTGCCTTCTGTTGTTGGTTTAACACCAGATAGTGCGAAATCTAATCTTGAAAACTTAGGCTTTACTGTTTCAATGGAAGGGACACAATTCCCTGAATCAGGTGGAGATGAACGTTATATCGGTGCAGTTTACAAACAAAGTATTGCTGCTGGAACAAAAGTAGATAAAAAAGGAACGACAATTACAATCTATTATTATGAAGACTAACATAGATGAAGGGCGTATTGTCAAGGCATTAGCTGGTTTTTATTACATTGATGATGGTCATGAAGTGCATCAATGTCGTGCCCGTGGAAAATTTAGAAAACAAGATATAAAACCAGTTGTTGGTGATTTTGTAGAATTTCAAAAAGGTAACCATGATGATGGTTACCTTCTCAGAATATTAGAGAGAAAAAATGTTTTAAGAAGACCACCGATTGCAAATATTGATCAAGCATTACTTGTTTTTTCAAGAAAAGAACCTGATTTTTCAACAGTATTATTAGATAAGTTCTTATTATTGATAGAACACTATCACATTAAACCAATCATTGTTATTTCTAAAATGGATATTGAAGGGGATGACTCTATTTATCAATATATTCAAGAATATAGAAATGCAGGATATACTGTGATTGAAACAAGTTCTAAACAAAATAAAGGAATAAATGAGATTAAAGAAATTTTTAAAGATCAAGTGACTGTGATTACTGGACAAAGTGGTGTTGGTAAATCAACGCTTTTAAATGCGTTAGATATTTCTTTAAATTTAGAAACAAATCAAATATCAAAAGCTCTTGGAAGAGGGAAACATACGACAAGACATGTTGAACTCATGAATTTATATGATGGTTATGTAGCGGATACTCCTGGTTTTTCATCTCTTGAATTAGAGATGGAACCAACAGAAGCAGCGAGAGCATATCATGATTTTGATGAATATGCTACTGCTTGTAAGTTTAGAGGATGTTTGCATGATAGTGAACCTCATTGTGCTGTTAAAGAGGCTGTTGATGAAGGAAAGATTTCTAAAGAACGTTATGAACATTATTTAACAATGTTAAAAGAATTAAAGGAAAAAAAGGAGAAACGATATGGTTAAAGTTGCACCTTCTCTTCTTTCAGCAAATTTTGCTTGTTTGAAAGATGATATTGAAAAAATCGAAAATGGAAAAGCTGATTGGCTTCATTATGATGTTATGGATGGACATTTTGTACCTAATATTTCTTTTGGATATAGTGTTTTAAAAGATGTTTCTAAAGTAACAAATTTATTTTTAGATGTTCATTTAATGATCAGTGAACCTCAAAAGTATGTAGATGAATTTATTAAAAGTGGAGCAAATTTAATTGTTTTTCATATTGAAACAATGGAAAATAAAGAAGATACTTTAGCACTTATTCATCATATTAAAGAAAATAATGTACAAGTAGGAATAAGTATTAAACCAAATACACCGGTTGATGCTATTCAAGATTATTTATCTTTATTAGATGTTGTTTTAGTGATGTCCGTTGAACCAGGGTTTGGTGGACAATCATTTAAGGAAATTGCTATTGATAAAATTAAAGATCTAGCTTCAAGGAGAAAAGATAATAATTACAATTATCTCATTGAAGTTGATGGTGGAATCAACGAATCAACAGGGAAACAATGTAAAGAAGCAGGTGTTGATGTTCTTGTTGCTGGAAGCTATGTATTTAATAGTGAAGATTGTTCACAAAGGATTGCTTCTTTAAAATGAAAATAGCGTTATGTGCCACACATTTAGAAAAGATGATACTTCCTCAAGACAGAGAATATATTGGGGTAGATCATGGTGTGGAAGAATTATTGAAACAAGGAATTACACCAAAGTTTGCCATCGGTGATTTTGATTCCTTACAAAATAGACAGACATTAGAAAATTTAAATATTCAAATTTTACCAGAAAGAAAAGATGTGACAGATACTCATGCTGCTATCGAATATGCAATTTCTAAAGGTTATGATGAAATTGAATTATATGGTGTTACCGGAGGACGTTTAGATCATTTTTTTGCAGTTATGTGTTTGCTTGAAAAATATCAAGATGTTTCTATAAAGGTTATTGATCAACAAAACTGTATTCAATTATTAAAACCAGGAATTCATCACATATATAATCAAGAATATTATTATTTTTCATTATTTGCTTTAAATGAAAGTATTCTATCTATTAGTCAAGCTGAATATACATTAGATCATTATTTACTTAAAAGAGATGATCCATTATGTGTATCAAATGAAGTTAAAGGTGATTATACAATTATTGAAAATAATGAAAATATTATTTTAGTTCGATCAAGAGATGCTAAATAGGCATCTTTTTCTTTTGAAAAAGAGTTATAATAATAGAAAGAGTTAAATAATGTTTCTAAAGAGATTGACAATGGAGAATTATATGTTATAATTAAGTAGTAATCATTCCTAATAAGGAATTAAAAAAAGGAGAAAAGAAATATGGCTAAATTTGTATGTAAAGTATGTGGATATGTTTATGAAGGAGATGCAGCACCAGCTGAATGTCCAGTATGTCATGTAGGAGCTGACATGTTTGAAGAAGTAAAAGGTGAAATGAAATTAGCAGCAGAACATGAATATGGAATCTATGCTAAAACTGTAAAAAATAATCCTGATATTAGTGATGAAGATAAAAAATATATCTTTGATCAATTAAAAGCTAACTTTGAAGGTGAATGTTCAGAAGTTGGTATGTATTTATGTATGGCAAGAATTGCTCATAGAGAAGGTTATCCTGAAATTGGATTATATTGGGAAAAAGCTGCTTATGAAGAAGCAGAACATGCAGCTAAATTTGCTGAAATGTTAGGAGAAGATTTAGAACCAAATATGAAAGCAACAACTAAAGATAATTTAGCTTGGCGTGTTGATTGTGAATTTGGAGCTACTGCTGGTAAAGTTGAACTTGCTACATGTGCTAAAAAGAATAACTTAGATGCAATTCATGATACTGTTCATGAAATGGCTAGAGATGAAGCTAGACATGGTAAAGCATTAAAAGGTTTATTAGATAGATATTTTGGGAAATAATAGAATTATTAAATTATAGAAGGGCTCAATTGAAATGAGCTCTTTTTATCTACAGTAGTAATTAAATTCTCAAAAATTAAAATATTATAATCAAAAAAATGTGAAAGATATTTATTGAAGTATGATAGTATTAAGTTGCTAGATATAAATATTTAGCAACGCCATTAAAAAGTATTGTAATGACAATCATATTAGTATTTCCAGCTACTATAAACAAAAGGCTTTGATTCTTGAAGAAGAAAATACTTTTCTTCCTGTCATCATTGATAAAAGTATGATGTTATTGATTTTGATATTGACCATTATCATATTTCCTGTACCAAACAAAATCTCAAGATTTTATTGGAGAACCTGCTATGATTATCAATACCGATGAAATCAAAAATATTTATGTTGCCAAGCAGTTTTGTGACATGAGAAAACAAATTGATGGTCTTGCTTTGATTGTTACATCTCAGTTCAGCATGAATGTCTTGGATCATAGCTTGTTTATTTTTACTGATTTTTCACCAAGCTACATTTGGCTTCGTAGGATCATAATGTCTGTTTAATAGATTTTTTAATTTGTCAGAGAAATCATGACTAACTGTTGTTTGAATATATGGCTTAATATATTTTGCTTTGATATTGTTTTCCTTCATGATCGAATAAACATATTTTTGACTTACTTTTTCATCCTTTTTGTTCAGTAGTTCTGTTATTTTTGGTGATCCATATATTTCATACGATTCCTTATGGATTTTCTTGATTTCTTTTATAATTCTTTCTTTTCTTAATTTGGTTTTGCTTGGAACTCTTTTCAAATAATCATAGAATCCTAATCTGCTTACATCTAATTTTTTCAGCACACTAGAAATAGAAACAGTAGAATCTTTTTGCTTTTCTTCCTTAACTGCTTTATAGATATCTGTTTTATTTATTTTTCCAGTATGCCAATAGCCTTTTTTAACACTTCTAACGCATCCTGTGTATCTTTTAATTCCTTTCTTAATCTTGCAATTTCTTTAGCCTCATCACTAGAAAAATTACCGGATCCTCGAGATTCAATTTTATTGCCATTGTTGTTTGCATCTTTTATCCATTTATGAATTGTACTGTCTGCAATACCAAATCTTTTAGCAATAGAAACTTTGGATTCTTCAGGATGTTGGTTAGCATAATCTACAACTCCTTGTTTAAATTCATCATCAAATACTGGTTTTGTCATAGTCTTTCTCCATTTCTTTTTTTACTTATGACATTGTACCAAATGATGTTTAATTCTTCTGTTTAACTTGTACAGTTTTTATACTAACATCAATATTTATATTATTATACTGTGGTTTGGAAAAATAAAAAATTGTATTTCATCAACGTTTCATAAATGGTGTGTATAATATTATTGAAAGTAGTTATAAAAGGCTTTTGTTTAAAAAATAAAGGAGGATAAAATTATGGGAAAAAAGTAGCCAGAGGTGCATTCCTATTACTTACGTTATGTTTGAGCTTAAGTACAGTTGGGTGTAAAAAAAGTAATGAAAGCAATAAAATTAAAGAAGGACAATCAATAAGTTCTGAAAAGAAGGGTACGTCAACTAACAAAAAGGATAAAAATACAACATTTAAGCCATCAGATTATACTTTAAAAACAAAAAAAGAATATGTTTATGAATATTTAGGTCTTAAATTTAAACTTTCAAATAAATTTAAAAAGTATATGAATGATAAAAAGATAGCAATGTTAGATGATCAAAGTCCTATAGATAAGGAATTAAAATATGCTTTTTTAACTTTTAATAAAATGACTAAAGAGCAAAAAAAAGCAGTTGTTAATAAAAAGGAAGGTGGTTATGAAAAATGGGAAAATGGGCTTAAAAGAATTGGAACTATTGGTATCTTTGAAAAAAATACATCAGAAGAAAAAATATCTAAAATGACAAAATGTGATACTCATACTAAAATAGGAGTTTCAAGTGATGGAAAATACGATTGCTATTTTAGTACAAACAGCGGATCTGAAATTAAACTTCTGAATGAATTTAAAAAAACTGAGATTCAAATTATAGAAAAAAAAGAACGTCCTAAAAACGGTTTTGTTCTATCAGAAAAAACTGATTTAGAAAATACAGAAGCATTTAAAAAATAATCAGTTAGGAATTTACGTAAACTATTACTAAAAGACATAAATGGTTAGGATTTTACAAGTAAATATTTTGAGAAGTATGGTAAACGTATTGACAATTTAGCGTAAAGTTTGTGTAAAAGAGATTCCAAATTTAGTTGAGGTTTAGAACAAAATAAAAATTAAATGTTTTAATATTGTTAGTGTTGTTACAGATAATGTTGATGATAACGGTGAAAACAAGTGAGTAATTGAAAAAAGAATTAACAAAAATAAAAAATAAGTAAATGTAAAGCGGTGAATGGTATATGGTTAATTAGTTTTAAAAAAGCCGTAATTTCTCTTTAGTAATTGTCTTTATTAATATGACTATGACTTACTATGGATATAGTCATGGAGCGACTAGAGTTGAATTGGAGAAGGTAATAAGAATTTGCTTGGAGTGTGTTGGAATTGGATAGAATTAAAAAAATTGAAACATTTAAGCTTGATAAGAATTTGAGAAAATTGAAATATATAATCTCGATTGTATTTGTAATAATACTTCCTCTATGTTTAGTTGATATTTTAGGACAAGGGTCTCCATATTTTTGTAAGCTTATTAGTCCAATTGGTATGCTTGGACTTTGGGGGCTATTTATTCAGTTATTAGCCCAATTTCAGTATTCAGATATAGACTAGACGAAGAAAAGTGCATAATGTGAAAAAGTTTGCCAAATGAATATAGATCCAGTTGAAAATTGTAATCATCTAGAATGTATCAGATGTGGACGATGCAAAAATGCTTGTCCTGTGGATACAATTAGTTGTGGAATAAAAAATAGAGAGGAGCTTATTAAAAAAGTGATAAAAAACGCAATAGCATACATTACAAGAAAAAAAAATAGAACATTTATTATTTTTGTTATTTTAACAATAGTTCTTTCTTGTTTGTATTCTTGTTTAACAATAATGAAATCAAGCAATGAAATAGAAAAGACTTTATACGAAAGTTCTAATTCTTCAATATCGATAATAAAAAAAGATGGTAAATATTTTAATGTTAATCAATTTAAGGATATTGAAAAATTAAAAGAAATTGAAGAAATAATAATTCAATATGATGGATTAGCAAAACTAAAAGGTGCTAAAGTAGTTAGTGGAGAGCAAAAAATAAATAGAGAAGATTTATCTGATAAATTTAAGAATGTTGTTTCACTCGAAGCTACAAATAATACTAAAAGAAACATTTTATTTAATAGTGAAGTATTTACAATTAAAGAAGGTAAAAATATAGAGAAAAATGATAAAAACTCAATTATTGTTCATGAAGAATTCGCTAAACAAAACAATCTAAAATTAGGTGATGAAGTTGATCTTGAATTACTAGATACTGAAAAAAGTGGAAAAATAAAGAGTCATAAATTTGAAATTATAGGAATATTTTCTGGTAAAAAACAGGAAACATATACAGGTCTAACTTCTGATTTTAGTGAAAATATGGTTTTTGTGGATTATTCAACAAGCCAAGAGATATTAAATAACTTAGAAAATAATAAAATTGCAAATAAAATTTTAATGTATTCTGGTAGTTTAGAATCTACAAACTTAGTCTTAAATAAATTGAAAGAGCTTAAAATTGATGAATCAAAGTATTCCATTGAAAAAGATTCTAATGTATTTGAGGAATCTTTAGAGTCAGTAAGTGGAATAAAACATATAATAAAAGTAATGACTTATTCTATTATGTTAGGAGGAATGATTGTTCTTTCATTAATCTTGGTTCTATGGTTAAGAGAAAGAATTTATGAAATAGGTATATTTTTATCTATTGGAACATCTAAGATACAAATTATAATGCAATTTATATTCGAGTTAATATTCATATCGATACCAAGTATAATATCTTCCTTATTTTTAGGAAATGTATTACTAAAAGTAATTGTAGATGGATTCGTTAACTCAGAGGACTCAATGATTTCCGGTGGAAGTTTAATAAATAATAGTAGTTTTACGTTAAATATAACAACACTTGGACAAAGTTATTTAATATTAATAAGTATTATTGTTTTATCAGTTGTATTTGCTTCTTCATTAATATTAATCAAGAAGCCTAAAGAAATATTATCAAAAATAAGTTAGGAGAAAATAATGGATATATTAGAAATAAAGAATGTGGCATATAGTTATGTAAATTCTAAAGAAAAAGTTTTGTCAGGAGTAAATCAAAAATTTGAACTTGGGAAGTTTTATGCGATCGTAGGAAAGTCAGGAACAGGAAAAACTACACTTCTTTCCTTACTTGCTGGACTTGATAAACCTAAAACAGGAAAAATATTGTTTAAGAATGAAGATATACAAAAGAAAGGATATAGTAATCATAGAAAAAATAATATATCTTTAGTATTTCAAAACTATAATTTAATAGATTATTTATCACCAATTGAAAATATTAGATTAGTAAATAAATCAGCAGATGAAAGTATCTTGTTTGAACTAGGTTTAGATAAAAAACAAATAAAAAGAAATGTTATGAAATTATCTGGTGGACAGCAACAAAGAGTAGCTATTGCTAGAGCATTGGTATCAGATGCTCCAATAATACTAGCTGATGAGCCTACTGGTAATCTAGACAGTGTTACTGCTGGAGAAATAATTAATATATTAAAGACATTAGCTAAAGATAGAAATAAATGTATAATAGTTGTAACACATAGTAAGGAAGTAGCAGATTCTGCGGATATCATTTTAGAACTAAGTGGTAAAAAGTTGAAAAAAGTAAATAAAATGAATTTGGAGGTTGAATAATGATAAAAAATGCATTTGCTTATGTAACTAGAAAAAGCTTAAAATCATTAATTATTATGTTAGTTATTTTATCTATGTCAATTTTAAGTTTTATTAGTTTATCTATTAAAGATGCTACGGACAGAGCTTCAAAAGAAACATTGGCTAATATAACAAATAGTTTTTCTATGGAGATAAATAGACAAGTAAATCCAGGAACACCTAGAGGTGGGGGAAATGTAAAAGGTGAAGATATTAAAAAGATATCTCAAACAGATAGTGTAGAATCCTATGTAAAAAGAATAAACAGTGTTGCAGATTTAGTTGATTATGATATTATTGAAACTCAAGAGACTCTTGCGAATCAATCGCCTGAAAGAGCGAAGAATTTCAAAAGAACAGTTATGTTAACTGGGGTTAATGACTCATCAAAAGAAACAAAATTTGTATCAGAAGCATATAAATTAGTAGAAGGAAAGCATTTAGAAAATGAAGATAAAAATAAAATCTTAATGCATAAAGATTTAGCTAAAAAAAATAATCTTAAAGTTGGAGATAAGATAAAATTAAAATCTAATTTATTTGACGCTGATAATGAAAAAGGTGCAGATGAAACAGTAGAAGTAGAAATTAAAGGTCTATTCGATGGGCATAATAGTGGTGGAGTAAGTGCAGCACAGGAACTATACGAAAATACATTAATCACTGATATTGATACGGCCGCTAAAGTTTATGGTAATACAGAAGATACAGCTGTATACCAAGATGCAACATTCTTTGTAAAAGGTGATAAGAATCTTGATAGTGTCATAAAAGATCTTGGGAAATTAGATATAAATTGGAGAGAATATAATTTGATTAAAAGTTCATCAAATTACCCTGCATTACAACAATCTATATCAGGTATCTACTCAATTTCAAATAAATTATTTGTAGGTTCATTAATATTTGCAGGAATTGTAGTTTCATTATTACTATTCTTATGGATGAATGCTAGAAAGAAAGAAATAGCAGTATTACTATCATTAGGTATATCAAAATTAGAAATTTTTGGTCAATTCCTAATTGAGATGGTATTTATATCAATCCCCGCATTCGTTGGTTCTTATTTCTTAGCTCAATATACAGCTGATAAGCTTGGGAATAATATATTGAATAAGGTTACTGGTGATATAGCTAAACAAATAGCTAGACAATCTGCATCTAGCCAATTAGGTGGTGGGGCAGAAGCTGAAGGATTTAATAAGACATTATCAAGTTTAGATATAAATGTAGTACCTAAGTTCATAATTTATGTAGTTATATTTATGAGTTTAATACTACTTGTATCATTGATTGTTTCTTCATTCAATATATTAAGAAGAAACCCAAAAGAATTATTAATTGACGATAATTAAAAGTTTTGGTGCTTTCTAGCACCGAAATTTTTTTGACTTTTAAATATCAAATAATATTCTGTATAATATAAGTGTATAGGCTTAAGTGGAGGTATTTATGAAAATATTAATTGTTGAAGATGATAATATGATCAGAGAGGGAATAAGTGAATATCTTTTGGAATTTGGATATACTGTTATTCAAGCTAAAGATGGAATAGAAGCTTTGTCAAAATTTAATAACGCTATAAATTTGGTTATCTTAGATATTCAGATACCTTTTATAAATGGTTTAGAAGTGTTGAAAGAAATTAGAAAGAAAAGCAATTTACCAATTCTAATCTTGACTGCATTTAGTGATGAAGAATATAAAATTGATGCATTTACTAATTTAGCAGATGGATATGTAGAAAAGCCATTTTCATTGCCAGTCTTAAAGGTTAGAATAGATTCTTTGATTAAGAAGAATTATGGACATTTAGAGAAGTTTGAATATAAGGATTTATCGGTTAACTTTAATAGCTATACAGCTAAAATAAATGATGAAGAAATAGATGTAAATGCAAAAGAACTAGATGTATTAAAGTGTCTATTGGATAATAATGGACAAGTATTAACTAGAATGCAAATTATTGATTATGTATGGAAAGATAGCGAAGAAATTCCTTACGATCGAGTAATAGACGTATACATAAAAGAACTTAGAAAAAAATTACAATTAGACTGCATAACCACTATAAGGAATGTGGGATATAAATTGGAGATAAAATGAGAAAATGAAAAAATTAAAGATATTTCCCAAAATGTTCATACAAATATTTTCTGTTCTTGGAATAATAATTATATTAGTTCATTTATTAGTTTTCTTTATTTTTCCTAAAACATATTTGGAGACCAGAAAAGAAGAGGTCTATAATAAAGCAAATGAAATTTCTAGTATTATGAATGGAAAAGAAATAAAATATATAGAACAAACCTTGGAACTTTATTCTAAAAGTAGCGAAATAAAGGCATTTATAAAAGAAAGAAATAATAATAATAATGAAATAAAAATCAAAGATAATATAGATACTAATTTAGAAAGTAATAGTAATTCTTTGATAATTGAAGAAAGAGAAATAAAGCTTAATGATGGTAAAAAAACAAATCTACAATTTGTTTCTACAGCTGATATGCAAAAAGATGCAAAAGATTTAAGTCTTAAATTTTTACCATATTCTTTGTTAATATCAATTTTATTTTCTACTATTATTTCTTTAATTTATGCAAAATTAATAAAAAACAATGTACAAGAAATACAAATTGTTACTGATAAAATGATGAAACTTGATAAAAAAATACGTTTAGAAGTTAGCTCTAATGATGAAGTTGGAGAATTAAAACAACAAATTAATGATTTGTATTCTACTTTATTAAGAACAATTGACGATTTAGAATTTAAAAATAAAGAAATTTTAAAATTAGAAAAGTTAAAATATGACTTTTTTAAAGGTGCATCCCATGAACTTAAAACTCCTCTTGCTAGTCTTAAAATAATACTGGAAAACATGAAATACAATATTGGAAAATATAAAGAAAAAGATATTTATATTAATGAATGCATTGAAATCGTTGATAGTTTAACAAAAAATATTTCTCAAATATTATCAGTTCATTCTATAGAAAATTTGAATAATGATGAAGAATATTTGAAAATAAATGATACATTAGAAGATGTATTAAAAAAGTATGAAATATTAGCACATCAAAAGAAAATAACTGTCAATAATTATATATTAGATGAGAATGTTTATATAGGAAAAACAGCTTTAAAGATTATTTTATCTAATTTGATTAGTAATGCGGTAAAATATACTGATGTAAATGGGGTAATTAATATTGGGATAGTTAATGATTGGTTATATATAGAGAATTCATACGGTAACAATAAAATTTCGAATATGGATAAAATATTTGATGTTAAATTTGATTTAAATAAGGAAAATAGTAATGGATTAGGTTTATATATTGTAAGTAATATTCTGAATAATTACAATATAGAATATAAAGCATTGCAGGATGAAGAATTTTTTATCTTTAAAATTAAAATATTATCTTAAGTAAGATATAATTTTACAATAGTTATTGAAAAATAGAGACTTATTATTAATTGTGGAAATAAAAACTTTTTTCTTATTGAAAGTGAAAAGAAAATAATTGATAAATGATTATTCCACTCTAATTGATCACTTATTCTGATTAGGTTGACCAAGTATTCCGATAGACTTGATCAACTGCTATTTTTCATTAAATTCCGATGGGGCGGATCAATCATTACGATGAACCTGGCCATCGAAAAGTTTTGGTTATTAGATATCAGCTAAAGCACTTATACAAAAGTTTACTAAGTTATCCTGTATTCATAAATTGAAAACATAGACTTGCTGAGTTGAATGTTACGCTAGAAAAGTCCTTTCAATACGTTGAATAAGTCCACTTTACCAAAATATTGAATATGTTTATAAAGTTAAAAGGATTTAATATATTCTTCTTGCAATAATTTCTATATTAAAAATTTGATAGGGACTGCTTATTTTAATATTCTCAAAAAATTAAATAGATAAATAAAAAATATGGGAAAAAACGCATAAAATTGTATGCTATCATACCATCAAGTTATAAATAGATGTGTTCAAAATATTAAAGCATTTATTGTAGCTTAGGTAAACTAAACTCAATCGGTTCAGTTTGCTATCTAAAGTAGTTAATTATTAATGAATAGGTACAAGCTCGTTTTTTAATACTTCTTTAAATTTTTATTACATATAAACCTTATTCATTAAAATATTTATAGAAGGTGATACAACACAAAATAATGAAAGCTTTTAGATTTTAATAGCAATCTAAAAAGCTACCACTCTATAAAACTTAATATTATAAATCGCTTGTTAATCTTAGATAGAGGGTAGGCTTATAAGTTAATATTCTAAAAGTTAAAAATAAGATTATTGTTAAAGATATTTAGATAAAAATTAATTTTGGTACATTGCACAATTATAGATATTATAATCCATTTAATGATCCTAACTCTTAAATTTATAGACAGGTAGCATTCTCCAATAAACATTAAGTGTTTAAATAACAATTCTTATTTAATATTGAATAGTTGTAAAAAAAGAATTTAAGTAGAATGAATAATTTATAAAAGAAACAATAGGGTGTATCTATGAGAATATGATATTAGGTATTTTCATTTTAATAATAACTTCCCAAAAAATATTAAAACCTCATAAAAAAGATAATTTTACTGTAAATCATTTCTATACATGCTTAATCATTATATTTTATGCACACATAAATACGTACTTTTATAAATTGGTAACTTAATTCTAAGTAGTTTAAAGAATTATAACTTTTGATTAAAAATAAAATTCATTCTCCCAAATGAAAAACGTAACAATTCCGAATCAAATTTTATAATTCTTTTTTCATTTATATAATAAGGAGGCATTTATGATTCATTCAGTAAAAGATTTTGTAGATAAAAAAATGAATAACAAATTAATTTGTTTTAATAATGTTTTAGATGATTATTTATTTTTTTATGATAAAACAAAAAAAGATGATTACTAAGATATACTCAGTAATCATTTTACTGTTTATATAGATAAATTGGAAGGTAGTGTATTTACGCTATTTAATATAGATTTTTGACACTACTAAAATAAAAAGGAAAGTGTTATATGAAAAACCATGTAAAAGTGAAGATTGATGGAATATTAAATAATAGTTTATTTAAGATTACAATGATTGTTCTATGTTGTTTGATATTGTCTACTTCTATTATTAGAACGGATAATTTTATAAATTGTATGTTTAATGGGTTAGTCATTTTTGCTTTATTAATAAATATCTATCATTTACCAATAGTAAATTATTATATAAAGAAGTACAAAAAGAAATGTGGATTTATAATATTATTAATAGCATGCATTGTTTTTGGCTTTTGGTATTATTTTCAAATTGGTGGATTAGTAGGTTTTACGATCATTTGTATTTCCTTTTATTTGATTATATGGGGTATATTAAATACTTATAAAATTAAAGAATTGTTTTACATGTTGTTAAATTTTATATAGATCTAACAATTTTTTTATATGTTGGTGTACATAATTTTCTATGTGCAACTCATTTATGTTTTGTTATAATAGGACAGAAGGTGGTGATTTTATGCCAGTTGGCGTTTTAACAAATGTATGTGCTGTCTTTATTGGTACATTTATCGGAGGATTTATTAAAAAAATATTACCAAAACATCTTATTGAAGAACTTCCAAAAGTATTTGGGATTTGTTCAGTTACGATTGGGATTACTTCTATTTTAAATGTAAAAACATTGCCTATGGTTATTATGGCTATTATTTTAGGTTTTGTTATTGGTGAACTATGTCATTTATATGATCATGTTCATGATATCTTTGCATTTTTATTAGATAAGCTACCTTTTCATATAGAAGGTAATCAAGAAGAATATATGCATCTTTATTTATTAGTTGTTTTGATGTTTTCAATGTCTGGAATGGGATTATTTGGAGCTCTTACAGAAGGAATGTCAGGTGATGCATCTGTTTTAATTTCTAAATCGGTTTTAGATTTTTTTACAGCTGTTTTATTTGGAGCTGCTTTAGGTTATGCACAAAGTTTAATATGTGTTCCACAATTACTTATTTTACTTGTATGTTTCTTTCTAGCAAAAGCAATCTTACCATTTGTAAATTCAACAATGATTGCTGATTTTAAGGCTTGTGGTGGTGTCATTACAATGATTACAGGGTTAACTGTTTCTAAAATATTAGATGTAAGAGCGATGAATCTTGTTCCTGCACTTATTTTAGTCATGCCTTTTGTTGGTCTTTATGCCATGATTTAGGAGAAAATCATGTTAAAACAAGTAACGATACAAGATTTAGAATTACTTTATCATATAGAAACAACCTGTTTTCCTATACAAGAGGCAGCAAGTTACCAATCATTAAAAGAAAGATTAGCAGTTTATCATGAAGGATTTGAAATTTTTTATATTGCTCATCAAGCAATCGGTTATATTGGTGGTCTAAGAAATAATGAATGTAATCTACCAGATAGTATGTACGAAAATGCTTTTTTACATCAAGAAAATGGAAAATATCAAATGATTTTTTCAGTCTGTATTTTACCTGAATATAGAGGACATGGTTATGCTAGAGAAATGGTAAAGGAATATGTAGAGAAAAGAAAAAATGATGTAGACGGATTTATTTTGACATGTAAAGATCATCTTATTCCTTTTTATGAAAGTTGCGGTTTTAAATTTGTAAAAGTTTCAGCATCTACTCATGGAAATGCTAAATGGAATGATATGGTAATTGATTGTCGTGGAGAAATATAATATTTCTCTTTTTTTGTACTATTTGTCCAATGACGAAAAGGTTATTTAGGAATAGAATAAGAATATAGAATAAAGGGGAATGAATATGGATCAAATATATAGAGAATATAGTGAAAAATATAAACATATATTGCATTATGCAGGAATCATGAAAAAAGAAAATGTTCTTTTTGAAAATCAAGAAATAATTGTTTTAAAGGATGTTAAAGATTATCAAGATTTTGATTATAGTTATTTTGAAAATTGTGAAATAGAAAAGAGTTGTATTTATCATAAAATTACATATGCTTTAGCTGTTTTAAAAAAAGTAGAAAATGGGATAATTGTTGATCAAATGAAAACTGTAGGTTGGTTAAATACGGTCTTGGATCAACATTATTCCGCATATAAAACAGACCTTTGGTATTTACATAAAGGTAATTGGGATAAGTGCTATTTAGAAGAACATTATGATTTTTTATCAGCGATAGAGGTCTATTTTTATTTATTTGGCAAAGAGGAAACATTTCGATTATTAGAAGATAAAAATCAAGAGCTGGAACATTCTTTAAAAATAATAGAAGAATTAATTAAACAATATCAAAAGGAATGTCAAGACGATCAATATGCTTTATTAAAACACTTTTTAGTATTGATTTTTAGTCAACAGTTAGAAAAAGTAGAAGTAGAACATAAGGAAATTGTTTTCCAATTATTAAAAGAAATCATCGAATTAAAATCAATTGTATTACCTTTATTATTATTGTGTGATTTTTATCAAAAAGATTTTGATGAAGAATGGGCTACTATTTCTAAAGAAGTTGATCGTAATTATTTAAAAGAACAAATAGCCTATATACCTTTTACTGAAAGTGAAGATTATTTAGATTTAAATATTACAGATGTTTTAGTTTATAAAGATAAAATAGAAAAAATACCAGTGGGGTTAATGAAATATTTCAATAATTTGAAAGAAGTATATGATGATTTAAAAGAAAAACAATCATTTAATCAATCTCTTTTAGAAGTAGAAAGAATAATTTTATTAATGGAAAAAGACTACCAACTTTATCCTTTTGAATCATTTGTTAGTGAATTAAAGATTCATTATTCAAAAGAATATTATATTTTAATGAAATTATTAGAAATAGTTATGAAGGATTGTCAAGAAGCAAAATTAGGAAGAGAAACAGTTAAATTAACTTTATCATTGATGATGAATCAAAAACTAAGATTAAAAATATTTGGTTTTTAAATAGGAAATACTTTGTGCTACAATAAAAGTAGTAGGAGGTATTTTTATGGAAAAAAGATACTATAGTGAATACAGTCAATGTTTAGATAGAAATATGGATTTTATCGTTTATGGACATAGTGGTGTGCCACTTCTTGTCTTTCCAGCACAAGATGGTCATCCTCAAGATTATGAAAATTTTGGAATGGTCGATGTGATCAAAGATAAAATAGAAAATGGTTATGTACAATTGTTTTGTGTCGGAAGCATTGATGAAGAAAGTTATTCTGATGAAATGGGAGACAAAGCACGTCGTAGTTATTTATTAGAACAATTTTATTACTATATTTGTGATGAAATAGTGCCTAGAATAAAAGAAATTAATGGTACAGGAAAGATGATTTATACGACAGGATGTTCTTTAGGAGCAACACATGCAGCAAATATGATGCTTCGAAGACCTGATTTATTTATGGGATGTATTGCTTTAAGTGGATATTATGATACTGATCTTTTCTTTGGACAATATGTTGATGAAAATATTTATAATAATAGTCCTTTAAAGTACTTAAATGGGATGTCAAGAAATCATCCTTATGTTGATTTATACAATCAAAGACATATTATTCTTTGTTGTGGACAAGGTGCATGGGAAGATGAAATGGTTAAATCAACAGGATTAATGAAAGAAACATTTGATCGTTTAGGTGTCAATGCATGGTGTGACTTTTGGGGAAGCGATGTCAACCATGATTGGCCTTGGTGGCGTAAACAATTACCCTATTTTTTAGGACATATTTTATAAAGGGGGGGAAAATCGAAATATGAATTTAGTCTTTATCTCACCAAATTTTCCAACATATTATTGGAATTTTTGTAAATCACTTAGAGAAAGAGGTGTTACAGTTTTAGGGATTGGAGATGCACCTTATGATGATTTAGTAAATGAAACAAAGGAAAGCTTAGTAGAATATTATCGTGTCAATAATCTTCAAAATTATGATGAAGTTTATCGTGCAATGGGATTTTTTATTGGGAAATATGGACGCATTGATTATATTGAATCACAAAATGAATTTTGGCTTGAATTAGAAGCTCAGTTAAGAGAAGATTTTAATATTCATCATGGGTTAAGACCAAAAGAATTAGAAGTGATGAAATTTAAATCAAAAATGAAAGATGTTTATAAGAAAGCAAACGTTCCTACAGCAAGATATAAAGTATTTAAAGATGATCAAGAACTTTTAGATTTTTGTAAAGAAGTTGGTTTTCCAATTGTTGTAAAACCAGATAATGGTGTGGGTGCTTCTTCTACATATAAATTAAAAAATAATAAACAAGTTAAGGAATTTTTAAAGAATTGGGATCGAAATATTAGCTTTATTGCAGAAGAATATATTGATGGCCTTGTAGAAACTTTTGATGGTATTACTGATAGTCAAGGAAATATTTTGATTTGTACAAGTCATGTGATGATGGAATCTATTATGGATACGGTCAATGAAGGTGGAGATACTGCTTTTTATGGACAAATTGTTGAAGGTAGTGATATTAAAGAAGTAGGAAGTCGTGTTGTTAAGGCTTTTGACGCTAAACAAAAATTCTTCCATTTTGAATTCTTTAGATTAGGTAAAGATAAAGAGGGTTTAGGAAAAAAAGGAGATCTTGTTGGTTTAGAAGTCAATATGAGAGCACCTGGAGCCTATATTCCAGATATGATGAATTATTCATATAACGCAAATGTCTATGATATTTTTGCGGACATGTTGATTTATGATCGTTGTTTTATTGAACCTAAACAACAATATTGTATTGGATATGCTGGAAGAAGAGACGTTTTAAAATATAAACATCATAGTCAACAAATACGTATGAAATTTAAAGATCAACTTATTTCTCATGAAATTGTACCTGATGCATTAGCAGCGGCAATGGGAAATCAAGTTTATTTATTAAGAGCAAAAAATGAAAAAGAAATTCAAGAAATGATTAAATATGTATTAGAAAAATAGGATTCGTTTTGAATCCTTTTTTATAGTTCATGAACAATTAATAAATATTTCATAAACTCATTATTATGTTATAATAAACATACCAAGGAGGTCATCGTCATGAAAAAAAAGTTTCTAGCATGCATGCTTATCATGATGCTTACAATAACAGGTTGTTCAAGTAAATCAATAACACAAACATTATTTGTTGAAAAAAATAATAAATATGCTTTATGTACATCAGAAGGAGATTTAAAAACAAAGTTTATTTATTCTTCTTATAAAAAGGTAGAAAATGAAGGGTACGTAGTCGTTCATGATAAAAAATATGAATATATTTCAACAACTGGTAAAAAATTAATTAAATATAAAAAAGGAACAACATTATCCGTTGTTGAAAATATGATTGTTGCTAAAGATGCTAAAGGCAAGTATACAATTTATGATCAACAAGGGAAGGAATTATATAAAGATAGTAAAAAGGTAAAAATTTATATGTATGATTTACCTGTTATCTATAAGAATAAAAAATATTCTGTTTTAAATAGTGAAGGTGAAGTTGTAACTACTTCTAAAAAAGCAATCAATTATGCTGGAATTTATCATGATTCATTTATTACAGTAGCATATAAAGATAAAACTGTACTTTTTGATACTTCTTCAAATAGTCAAAATGATGAAGAAGGCTTAACTATTAAATTAAAAGGACAATATAAGGTTGTTGCTAATGATTATAAAAAAGGTTTTGTTTTATATGATCAACAACAAATAAACTTAGCTTATGTTAATTTAAAAGGAAAAGTTAAATTTGAAAAAAATGTAGAAGTAGATTCTGTAAAATTCAAAGATTCATCACTTATTTTAGAAAATGAAGATGGTATAAGATTGTTATCTTTAGATGGTAAAAAGGATGTTGTAGCAACAAGTTATTATAAAGATGTAAATAATTATTTATCTAAAAATGCAAGTTATATTTATGGTCCACATAAATTTACTAAAGATGGTAAAGAAAAAGATGTTAAAGGTATTCAGTTAAATCCTAATGTTGCTTCGGTACACGGTCATATTTTCCCAGTATATGTTCAAAATAAAGGATATCAATATTATGATTTTAATGGTAAAGAAGCAATTAAAACAATTTATAAAGATGCTCAAGATTTTGATCAATATGGAGTGGCGGTTGTTTCTAAAGATGGTGAAAAGTATTATTTGATGAATTCTAAAGGAGCAAAACAATCTAAAAATTATGTAAAGATTGAATCTATTGGAGAAGGATATTATGCAGCCTATGAAACAAATAGTAAGTATGAAATTATTAATACTAAAGGAAAAATAGATATTCATGATTATTTCATGGGTGAAAGTCAAGTTTTTGAATTTGATGGTAAAGTTTATGCTTTATTAAATAAAAGTGGAACAACATATTTATATGATATGGAAAAAGGTGAATCTGTATTTTCTCTTGAAGGAGAATATCAATTATATAATGGTAAGTATTTAAGAAAGAAAAATCATAAAGCATATTATGATTTGGAAGGAAATTTAATTTATAAGGGGTAATCTATGGAATATTATATTGTATTATTAGTTTTCTATGCAATTACACTTATCTTTTTAAGATTAGTGTTTGCTGAAATTGAAGGTAGACAAGCAAGAAAGATGTCAAATGTACGTTATTTTTTAAGATACCATTCAAAGTTTGTTTATCGTAATCAGTTTTCAATTATTTTTGTAGCATTTCTTTGTTATATGATTGTTTCTGTGGAAAAAGCATTTTCTACAATGTGGTTTTTACAATTGTTAGGTTTTATTGCGGTAGGAGTTATTAGTGATGCTCTTTCACAAATTGTTTATTATTATTATATTAATTTTCGTTTTAAAAAGGATATTGTTGAAAGTGAAGAATTAAAAAATGAAATAGAACAAGCTGTTTTAAATCAAGGCGAAGAGCTCATGCAACAAACAATTCCTAGTTATGAACCACATAGAATAATTGAAGATTATTTAAATGAGGAAAATCATTTAGCTGTTATATCAGTAGATGGTGGAAATTTTACTTCACAATTTGAAAAATTACCACCAATTACGTATTCTGTAGAATTAAATCCAACAAAAGCAAGAGAAACCTTAGAAGAAAAAGGTGTCAAAGTAACAACTTTTACTTCACAAGGGAAAATGCCTTTTAAAGATGAAAAATTAGATGTTGTTGTTAATGAGTTATCTAATTATGATAAATTTGAAATGTATCGCATTTTAAAACCAGGTGGTTATTTAGTTGTTGATCAATTAGGAAGTGACAATTATAAAGAAATTATTAATATGTTTATTCCGTTTAAATTAAAAGGACAATGGAATAAAGAGGCTTGTCAGTCAACTCTTACAGAGATAGGATTTGATATTGTTGATAGTTATGAAGATGTAGGACATATTCGTTTTCATTCTTTATCAGCAGTTCTTGCTTTTATGAAGAGTATTTCTCCTGAAAGAGTGGAAAAATATGAGCAATTTATGAACTTCTATGCCGATGTATTAAAGAAAATCAAAAAGAACCAATTTTATGAAATTACTACTCATAAATTTATGGTAATAGCAAGAAAAAATGATATGAAACAGGAAAATTAAAAAAATTTCCTGTTTTTTTAATTTATAAATTAAAAAAATGTAGTATATATCGACTAAATTTGATTTAAATATGTAAACGCTTTATTTTTTTAGAAAATCTCTAGAAATTCTAAAAATATGATGCTATAATTGTATCATAGAAATTTTTAAGGAGGAGTCATATAATGGCAAAAGAATTATCTTTCGTAGTATCTGATCCAGTTGGATTACATGCTAGACCAGCTACTATCTTAGTAAACCAAGCTAGCAAATTCACTAGCAATATTAAATTAGTTTATAATGATAAAGAAGTAAACTTAAAATCTATCATGGGAGTTATGTCTTTAGGTGTTCCTACTAAAGCTACAGTTACTATCGTAGCTGAAGGTGATGACGAAGAAGATGTAGTTGCTTCAATTGCTAAAGTAATCAAAGAACAAAAAGTTGCTGAATAATAGCATTAATGAAAAGGGAATCAACATGATTCCCTTTTTTTATGCTATAATGAATTCAGAGGTGTAAATCATGGCTAAGAAGTTTAAAACAAATGCGCTTAGAATGTTGGATAAAGCAAAAATTGCTTATTTGATAAAGGAATATGAATATGATGAAGATCATTTAGATGGAAGACATGTAGCAAGTCAGGTAGATATGGTGCCAGAAGCTATTTTTAAAACACTTGTTTTACATGATAACCATAATGAGTATCTTGTATGTTGTGTTCCTGTTTTAGAAGAAATTGATTTAAAAAAGCTTGCTAAATTAGCAGGTAGAAAAAATGTAGAAATGATCCATCAAAAGGACTTATTACCTGTAACAGGTTATATGCGAGGAGGATGTTCCCCAGTAGGAATGAAAAAACAGTTTCCAACGTATATGGATGAAAGTATTTTAAAAGTTGATGAAGTTGCTTTTTCAGCAGGAAAGCGTGGTTTTCAAATGATTGTCAAGGTTCAAGATATTTTGACATACTTAAATGTCGAAACGGGAGATATTATACGAAAATAATTTGAAAACGGTTACATTTTTCTATAGTTTTTGACAAAGAGCTTTGATATACTTATATTAAGAGGTGGTAAAAATGAATTATAACGAAAAGTATCAAAAATGGGTTAGTAAAGAAGATTTAGATCCTGCTTTAAAAGCAGAATTATTATCAATGGATGAAACTGCAAAGGAAGATGCATTTTATACAGATGTTGAATTCGGAACAGCAGGGATGAGAGGTATCTTAGGTGCAGGTACAAATAGATTAAATATCTATGTTATTCAAAAAGCAAATGTTGGTTTTGCTAAATACATTGCGTCTTTACCAGAAGGTAAAGAAAGAGGTGTAGCTATTGGATATGATAATAGACATATGTCTTATAAATTTGCGATTGAATCAGCAAAAGTATTAGCAACATATGGTATTAAATCATATATCTTTGAATCATTACGTCCAACACCAGAATTATCATTTGCAGTGCGTTATTTAAAATGTGCTGGTGGTATCATGATTACAGCAAGTCATAATCCAAAAGAACATAATGGATATAAAGTATATGATGATACAGGATGCCAATTATTACCAGAAGCAGCTGATCAAGTTGTACAATATGTAAATGAAGTAGAAGATGAATTAAATATTAAAGTGTTCTCTGATGAAGAAGCTTATCCATATATGACATGGATTGGTGAAGAAGTAGATGAAGCTTATTATAAAGAAGTTATGGCAATTGAAGTTAATCCAGGAATGGATAAAAGTGATTTTAAAATTGTTTTCTCTCCACAACATGGAACATCAAATATTGCAGTTAGAACATGTCTAACAAGACTTGGATATGATCTTGTGCCAGTATTAGCTCAATGTGCACCAGATCCAGATTTTTCTAATACAAAATCTCCAAACCCAGAAGTTCCAGCATCTTATGAATTAGCTATCAAAAAAGCTAAAGAAGTAGATGCAGATGTTGTAGTTATTACAGATCCAGATGGTGACCGTTTAGGAGTTGTTGCTAAACATAATGGTGAATATGTTTTAATGTCAGGTAACCAATCAGCAGCTGTTTATTTGGAATATATTTTAAGCCAAATGAAAGAAAAAGGAACATTGCCTGATAATGCAGTTATGTATAATACAATCGTAACTTCTGATTTAGGTGAATTAGTAGCTAGAAGTTATGGTGTTGATGTAGAAAAAACATTAACTGGATTTAAATTTATTGGTGATAAGATTCGTAAATATGAACAAACTCATGAAAAAACATTTGTATTTGGTTATGAAGAATCTTATGGATGTGTTATTAAAGATTTCGTTAGAGATAAAGATGCAGTGCAAGCTGTTTTAACTGCTGCAGAAGCAGGTAACTTCTATAAAAAACAAGGTAAAGATTTAGTTGATGTTTTAAATGAATTATATGCTAAACATGGTACATTTAAAGAAACTCAAATTGCTTTATCTAAAGCAGGAGCTGCAGGAGCTGCACGTATTAAAGAAATCATGGATAATTTAAGAAAAGATGCACCTCAAGAAATTGGTGGTGTTAAAGTTGTAAAAGTTGAAGACTATGGAAATAGTACTTGTTCTGATGGAACAACTATTCAATTACCAAAATCTAACGTATTAAAATATTACTTAGAAGATGGCTCATGGATTGCAGCAAGACCATCAGGTACAGAACCTAAATGTAAATTCTATTTCTCAATCAAAGGCAGCGATGCTGATGATGCCGCTAGTAAAACAGAAGTATTCCATAAAGCAATGATGGAAATTATTGGTGAATAGAAAATGAAAGAAAAGCAATTCATAAAAAATGAATTGCTTTTTTTATAAAAATGCTAATTAAGTTTATAATTAATTTAGTAGAAGCACTTATTGTTTCTTATTCTTTAAGTCAATTATGTCATGTTAAAAAACAAAAACTCTATTTTGTTTTGAATACATTAATGACCTTTTCTATAGAAATAATAAGTGACTATTTTGATGCGAATTATGCACCATTAGCCATTGCTTATATTATATGTTGGAATATTTTATTATTATTTTTTACTCGAAAAGAATATATATATAATTTATTTATGTGTATATTTAATGAACTCTTAATTACCTTGAGTGCATTGTTACCCTTGATGTTTATAAGTCATTATTATCCATTATTAGCGGCTGTAGAAGCTAAAATCTATCATTTATTATTATCAGTTCTTTTTATAAGATATCAAAAGAGATATCGTTATTTTATTAATAAATATTGGATTTTAGTGATGATGAATTTGATAGCTTGTTTATTGATTTTAAATTTACAGGGTAGAATAATCATGGAAGGCAGTTATACATTTAAAACAATTATGACTATTTTCTTGTGTATATTTGTTGTTTTTTTATCATTAACATTTTTTGCTTTTTTAGAAGAATCTAATAATGAAAAAGAAAAAGTTACAAAACAGTTAGAAGAACGTAAATATCAAAATATTACATATGATATGATGAAAAGGACAAAAGAAGAACTCTATCGTTTAGAACATTCATTAACTTATTATATGTTATCTATAAAAAAATATTTAGAGACACAAAATCAAGATGAAGTATATAAAATCATTGATTCGTATATTGAACGCGTATCTAATGTGAATATTGTCATTTATACAGGAAATGATTTATTAGATTTATCACTTACAACGCATTTGAGTCAAATGTCATCTAAAGTCAATATGTGTATTATGATTAGTAAAGATGAATTTTATAATCATATTCAATTTATTGAGTTTGTTTTATCATTGTTAGATTTGATTGAATCAAAAGATGTAAGTTTATTAATAAAAGAAGATGGTTTTGTTAAACTTATACAAATAAGTGCAGGATATGATTTTATTGATGAAAATCAAGTAAAAGAGATTGTGAACCGTGATTATGAATTTGATTGTCATTATCAAATGATAACGGATCAAAATCTGCATCTATTAAAAATAAAAATAATTGAACATTTTGAATAAATAAGTGTTATAATTTTTGAGTATTAAAGAGAGGATGGAGATTATGTACGCTAAAAATACTTGGGAAAAGTATAAAGATCAATTAAATGAAGTATTTGATTATAATGAAGGTTATAAACATTATATTTCAAAAAATAAAACTGAACGTGCCTGTGTTAAAGATTCTATTAAATTAGCTGAAGAAAAAGGTTTTAAACCATTAGAATCATTTGATACATTAAAATCAGGGGACAAGGTTTATGTAACAAATAGAGGAAAAAATATTGCTTTATTTATTATTGGTAAAAAACCTCTTACTGAAGGTATGAGAATTTTAGGGGCTCATATTGATTCACCAAGAATGGATTTAAAACAAAATCCTTTATATGAATCAGAAGGTTTTGCTTTAGCTGATACACATTATTATGGTGGAATTAAAAAATACCAATGGGTAACAATTCCTTTATCTTTATATGGTGTTGTTTGTAAAAAAGATGGAACAGTTGTTGATGTTGTCATTGGTGAAGATGAAAATGATCCAGTTGTAGGAATCAGTGATTTATTAATTCATTTATCTGCAGATCAATTAGATAAAAAAGCAGCTAAAGTAATTGAAGGAGAAAACTTAGATGTTACTTTAGGAAATATGCCATTATTTGGTGAAGAAAAAGATGCTGTTAAAGCGAATGTTTTAAAATTATTAAAAGAAAAATATGATATTGAAGAAGAAGATTTCGTGTCTGCTGAAATTGAAGTTGTACCAAGTGGTAAAGCAAGAGACTATGGTTTGGATCGTTCAATGGTTGCTGGATATGGTCATGATGATCGTGTTTGTGCTTATACTTCACTTACAGCTATTTTAGATAGTGATGTCAGTGAATATACAAGTTGTGCTATTTTAGTAGATAAAGAAGAAATTGGTTCAGTAGGAGCAACTGGAGCGCATTCATTATTCTTTGAAAATACAGTTGCAGAATTATTATTAAAAATGGGAATTGATAGTTTTGTACAAACAAGACTTACAATGTCTCGTTCAAAAATGTTATCAAGTGATGTTTCAGCTGGTGTTGATCCATTATTTGTAAATGTTAATGATAAGAAAAATGCAGCATATCTTGGAAATGGTATTGTTTTTAATAAATATACTGGTTCAAGAGGTAAAAGTGGAAGTAACGATGCTTCTGCAGAATATGTAGCACAAGTGCGTGCAGTGATGGATAATGCTAATATTCACTATCAAACTGCTGAACTTGGACGTGTTGACCAAGGTGGAGGCGGAACAATCGCTTATATCTTAGGTAATTATAATATGGATGTTATTGATGCTGGAATTGCTGTTTTAAATATGCATGCACCAATGGAAATTGTAAGTAAAGTAGATGTTTATGAAACATATCAAGCTTATAAAGCTTTCTTAAAAGATGCTTAAAAAATACTTCATTTTGAAGTATTTTTTATTATCTATTTTTTCATCAATATGATATGATGATTGTGTTGTTAGAAAAGGTAGGTTTTTATGAAAGAAAGAGAACAATTTAAATCAAGAATTGGATTTATCCTGCTTTCTGCAGGATGTGCAATAGGAATAGGAAATGTTTGGAGATTTCCTTATGTAGTAGGAGAAAATGGTGGGGGAATCTTTGTATTGTTCTATTTGTTTTTCCTTCTTTTAATTGGTGTTCCAATATTGAGTATGGAATTTTCAGTTGGTAGAGCAAGTAAAAAGAGTGTTGTTAAATCTTTCCAAGCTTTAGAAAAAACAAATCAAAAATGGCATTTACATGGTTATATGTCATTGGTTGGAAATATTTGTTTAATGATTTTTTATACGACAGTTTCAGGATGGATGTTAAAATATTTTTATAATTTTTTAACAGGACAATTTAATGGTTTAACCACTGCTGATGTACAAAATGTTTTTTCACAAGTACTAGCAAGTCCTTCTACAAATGTTTTTTGGATGATTATTGTTGTAGCGATAGGAATGTTTGTTTGTTCTAAAGGATTACAAAATGGTGTTGAACGTATTACCAAGGTGATGATGACGGGATTATTAGGTTTGATTGTGCTATTAGCTATTCATGGTTTATTATTGGATGGTGGAATGGCAGGGGTCAAGTTTTATTTATATCCTGATTTTCAAAAAATTTCTGAAATTGGTTTGATGAAGGTGATTGTTTCAGCAATGAATCAAGCTTTCTTTACTTTAAGCATTGGAATTGGGTCTATGGCTATTTTTGGAAGTTATTTAAATAAAGATCAAACTTTATTAAAAGAGGCAACGAATGTTGCCATGTTAGATACATTTGTTGCTGTTGTGGCAGGATTAATTATTTTTCCAGCATGTTTTTCTTTTGGGATTAATCCAGATAGTGGACCAAGCTTAATTTTTATTACATTACCTAATGTTTTTGTTTCTATGACTGGTGGTCAAATTTGGGGTGCATTATTTTTCTTATTTATGTCTTTTGCATCACTTTCTACAGTTATTGCTGTTTTTGAAAATATTATTGCTTGTACAATGGAGTTATTAAATATTGAAAGAAAAAAGGCTGTAATCATTAATTTTGTTTTAATTACCTTACTTTCATTACCTTGTGCTTTAGGATTCAATGTTTTAAGCAATATTCAACCATTAGGTGCAGGTTCTACAATTTTAGATTTAGAAGATTTTATTGTTAGTCAGTTATTGTTGCCATTAGGCTCACTTGTTTATTTATTATTCTGTACTTCAAAATATGGTTGGGGATTTGAAAATTATCAAAAAGAAGCAAATATTGGTCAAGGAATGAAAGTTCCACATTGGATGAAATTTTACGTTACAATTATTTTGCCAATTGTTGTTATTTTTGTATTTGTAAATGGAATTATATAGGAGTTTAAAATGAAAGTAAGACGTGCAATCATTAAAGATTTAAAAAGAGTTCAGGATTTATACGGGATTGTCAGTGATGAAATGGCAGGTACTATTTATGATATTATGTGGAGAAGGGATATTTATCCTTCAAAAAAAGAAATCGTCAAAGATATTCGTCATCATGAATTGTATGTTTTAGAAAAGGATAATAAAATTATTGGGGCAATGGTATTAAATCATGAATATGATGAATGCTATAACAAGCTATCATGGCAAATATTTGCGGATGATGATGAAGTCTTAATTTTGCATCGTTTATGTATACACCCTCAATACCGGGGATGTGGAAAATTTCTTATTAAACAAGCTATTGAAATAGCAAAATTCTTAAATCAAAAAGCGATTCGTTTAGATGTATTATGTACAAATAAGCCAGCAATTTATCTTTATGAAAAATGTGGTTTTTTATTACAAGGATATCAAACAATGGATTATGGGGAACCTGTTGTTGCAGGACTTTATGAAAGACTTATATAAAAAGGTTGTCAATTGACAACCTTTTTTTTATTCGAATTCATTTTGATTAAAATCTTCAGATGTTTTTGAATACTTGAATCTCATAACTGCTTTATTATTGACAATTGTACCACTTGGTACAGATTTAATAATAAAAGTATTACCACCAATAATAGAGCCTTCACCAACAACAGTATCTCCGCCTAATACACTAGCATTAGAATAAATTGTAACATTATCTTCTATAGTAGGATGTCTTTTAACATTCTTTAAGCTTTGTCCTCCATGAGTAGAAAGAGCACCTAATGTTACTCCTTGATAAATTTGAACATGTTCACCAATCACGGTAGTTTCACCAATAACAATACCTGTTCCATGATCAATCATTAAATATTTACCGAGTGTTGCTCCTGGATGAATATCAATTCCTGTTAAACTATGCGCATGTTCTGTCATAATACGAGGAATTAGTGGAATATTCAATTTATATAATTCATGAGCAATACGATTGACCATAATTGCATAATATCCTGGATAAGAAAGTACGATTTCTGAAATAGAAATAGCGGCTGGATCGCCATCAAATGTTGCTTGTGCATCTGTAGCAAGGTATTCTCTTATTTGGGGAATTGTCTTCAAAAAAGCTAATGTTTTATCTCTTGCTTCCTCTTCTTTACAAGCATCTTTACAGTTTTCACAATAGTCAAAGGCAAGTAAGATTTGATTTTTTAAATCATTATAAGTAATTTGAATTTGATCACCTAAATAATATTTAACATAATCACTTTTAAGACCTTTTCTTCCAAAGAAGCCTGGAAAAATAATATCTTGTAAACGTTCAAGAATATCAATGATAATTGTTTTATCAGGCTGTCTAATCGTATCGACCTTAGAAATATCATTGTGTTTTTGATAACTTTCAACAATATCATCAATAACAGTATCTAACTTCATAGTTAACCTCCATTTTTATTATAAATATAGTATCAAAAAATAGGATTATGTTCAAATTATTGAATAATAAAATATAAAAATGTATACAATCTTTATTGACAAAGAAGAAATGATAGTATATAGTTAAATCATACTAAATCCATAGGAATAAGGAGAAGTAAATATGAGCAAAGTAAAAAACAGTTTTTTAGACCTAGTAGGGAATACACCACTAGTAAGAGTAAACAACTTAATCAAGAAAGATGAATTGAAAGCAGATGTACTCGCAAAACTAGAATACTTCAATCCTGCAGGATCAGTCAAAGACAGAATTGCAAAAGAAATGATCCTAGATGCACTAGAAAAAGGATTGATCAATGAAAATACAACATTGATTGAACCAACAAGTGGAAATACAGGAATTGGACTATCAGCGGTAGCGACAGCATTGAATCTAAAGATCATTATTACAATGCCAGAAACAATGTCGGTAGAAAGAAGAAATCTTATGAAGGCATATGGAGCAGAATTAGTCTTAACACCAGGAAGTGAAGGAATGAAGGGAGCAATCGCCAAAGCAAAAGAATTGGCATCACAAATCGAAAACAGCTTCATTCCAGGACAGTTTGAAAATCCAGCGAATCCAACAGCACACTATAAAACAACAGGACCAGAAATCTATGAACAAACAGAAGGAAAAGTAGATATCTTTGTAGCCGGAGTAGGAACAGGAGGAACAATTTCAGGGATAGGGAAATACTTGAAAGAAAAGAATCCAGAAGTAAAAGTAGTGGCAGTAGAACCAGCAAGCTCACCAGTATTATCAACAGGGAAAGGTGGAGCACATAAGATCCAAGGAATCGGGGCAGGATTTGTACCAGAAACATTGGATACAAAGATTTATGATGAAATCATTACAGTAGAAAATGAAGATGCATTTGCGACAGGAAAAGAAATGGCAAAGACAGAAGGAATCTTAGTAGGGATATCATCAGGAGCAGCGTTATATGCAGCCAAAGAACTAGCCAAGAGAGAAGAAAATGCAGGGAAGACAATTGTCGTCTTATTACCAGATGGTGGAGATCGTTATTTATCAACACCTTTAATTCAAGATTAGATAGGGGAATTTAAATGATTGAAGAATTAAGACATAATTTCCGTAACGGACGAATGTGTAAATAGTTTCATTTATTCATAAAACAATATATAATATTTATACAAAAGAAAGAAGAGGAAATTAAAATGGCAGTAACTAAAAGAGAAGATAGAAAATTTAAATTTGAAACATTACAATTACATGTAGGACAAGAACAACCAGATCCAGCAACAGATGCAAGAGCAGTACCTATTTATCAAACAACATCTTATGTATTTAAAAATAGTGCACATGCTGCAGCACGTTTTGAATTAGCAGATGCGGGGAACATCTATGGACGTTTAACAAACTCTACACAAGGTGTATTTGAAGATCGTATTGCCGCTTTAGAAGGTGGGGTAGCAGGTTTAGCTGTTGCTTCTGGAGCAGCTGCAATCGCTTATACTATTCAAGCTTTAGCAGGACAAGGTGAACATATCGTTGCTCAAAAAACAATTTATGGGGGAACTTCTAACTTATTAGCACATACATTTACTCAATATGGAATTACAACTACTTTCGTAGATGCTCATAATTTACAAGAAGTTGAAGATGCAATTCAAGAAAACACAAAAGCAATTTATTTAGAAACTTTAGGAAATCCTAATAGTGATATTCCTGATATCGATGCAATTAGTGCAATCGCTAAAAAACATGGATTACCAGTTGTTGTTGATAATACATTTGGTACACCATATCTATTTAGACCAATTGAACATGGTGCTGATATCGTTGTTCATAGTGCTACTAAATTTATTGGTGGTCATGGTACAAGTTTAGGTGGTGTCATTGTTGATGGTGGTACTTATGATTGGGCTAAGAGTGGACGTTATCCATGGATCAGTGAACCTAACCCAAGTTATCATGGAGTGAAATTTACTGAAGCTGCAGGACCAGCTGCTTTCGTTACTTATATTAGAGCAATCTTATTAAGAGATACAGGAGCTACAATTTCTCCATTCAATGCATTCTTATTATTACAAGGTACAGAAACATTATCTTTAAGAATTGATCGTCATAATGAAAATACTAAAAAAGTTGTTGAGTTCTTACAACAACATCCAGCAGTAGAAAAAGTAAATCATCCTTCATTACCAGATCATCCAGATCATGCTTTATATGAAAAATATTTCCCAAATGGTGGAGGATCAATCTTTACTTTTAATATTAAAGGTGGCGTAGAAGAAGCTCATAAATTTATTGATAATTTACAAGTATTCTCATTACTTGCTAATGTCGCTGATGTTAAATCATTAGTTATTCATCCAGCAACAACTACACATTCACAATTAACAGAAGAAGAATTAGCTGATGTTGGAATTCAACCTAATACAATTCGTTTATCAATTGGTACAGAACATATTGATGATATCTTATTTGATTTAAAAGAAGCTTTAGATCAAATTTAAAAACTTGGCAAATGCCAAGTTTTTTTATTCTGTTTCAGTTGTTGAATCTGAATTTGTATTTTCATTTGATGAAGAATCATCGGTTGTATTTTGTGATGAATCACTTTCATCGCTGTTTGTTGTATTATCACTTGATGTACTTTCTTCATTTTTAGATGAAGAAGATTTTTCTTGTTGGGTTTCCTTTTTTGTAGATGTTGACTTGTCTGTTTTTGTTTTATTTTGTTGATCTACTTGTTTTTCTAATTGATTAATTTGTTTTTGTTGATCTTGATAATGTTCATATGCAAAATAGCCACCAACTCCTGCACCAGCAATTAAAAGTAAAATAAGTAACGTGATAAGGAAAGTAGAAATTTTAGAACGTCCATTTTTTTTCTTTTTCACTTTCGTTTTTGTCTTCTTTCTTGTTACCTTTTTTGTTTTAGGTCTTTTTTTATTTTTTGTATAGGAATAATCAGTATTATCATAGTATTCTTTTTCTAAATCATCTTGTTGATTATCGTTTTCATCTATATTTTCTTTTTCATCGTTGAATTTAAATCTTTCAGCCATAATTATCACCTCGCTATCATTTTATATATCAATATGAATTGAATTTGAACTTTTTATGTGAATTATTCGAAAATATTTGACTTTAGATATTAATTTTGTTTTTATAAATAGAGAAAGTGAGGATAAAAGATGGATAATTTGGAGTATTTAAAAGAAGTAGAGAAGAGTATTCAAAAAAAATATAAGAAAAAATTATGGAGACCTTTTTGCAAGGCTATTAATCAATATGAATTAGTAAAACCTGGAGATAAAATTGCTGTATGTATTTCTGGTGGAAAAGATTCTATGTTGATGGCTAAGCTCTTTCAAGAATTAAAAAGACATAATAAATTTGAATTTGAACTTGTTTTTATGGTAATGGATCCTGGGTACAATAAAGTAAATAGACAAATGATCATTGATAATTCGAAAAAATTAAATATTCCAATTCAAATATTTGATTCACAAATATTTGATTCTGTTTTTAATATAGAAAAATCTCCTTGTTATTTATGTGCGAGAATGAGAAGAGGACATTTATATGCTAAGGCAAAGGAATTAGGATGTAATAAGATTGCTTTGGGACATCACTATGATGATGTTATTGAAACTATTTTAATGGGTATGCTTTATGGAGCACAAATTCAAACAATGATGCCTAAACTTCATAGTTTGAATTTTGAAGGAATGGAACTTATTAGACCGATGTATCTTATTCGTGAAGATGATATTAAGGCATGGAGAGATGAACATGAATTAACATTTTTACAATGTGCATGTAAATTTACTGAAGAAAATCAAGATGCTCATGATGAAGAAAATGCTTCTAAACGTTTAGAAATTAAACAATTAATTAAGGATTTAAAGAAAGTAAATCCTTTTGTTGAAGGAAATATTTTTAAAAGTGTAGAAAATGTCAATTTAAAAACAATTGTTGCTTATAAAGATGATGAAGGGAAACATCTGTTTTTAGAACATTATGATGATTGATCGTGTAGAAATACACGATTTTTAAATAAAAAACATATCAATGATATGTTTATTAGATAATATATTCAATTTGATATCCATGTAAATCAGCAAGATCTTCTAAAGTATAGGATTCTAAATAATCAGTAATAACTTTATTTAGTCCTTTATAAAAAGGAAGAGTTAAACATTCACTATAACGAGGACATTGATTAGGTTCAGTTTCTAAACAGGCAACACAAGCGATTGGACCTTCAACAGCAACTAAAATATCTTTTGCTGTATATTTATTCATATCTCTTGTAAGAGAATATCCACCTTGGGCACCTCTAACGCTTTTAATAAGTCCTGCACGAATTAAAGGAGTAGCTATTTGTTCAAGATATTTGATAGAAATTTCTTGTCTTTTAGCAACATCTTTAAGAGATATATTTCCTTGTTCTTTATTTTGGGCTAAATCAATCATTAATCTTAGAGCATAACGCCCTCTTGTTGATATTTTCATATGACCACCTCTTGTCTATTATAACATCTTTTTTAGATAATTCCTAGAGAGATTATATGAATTAAATAAAAAGAAAAAAGACTAAAGTCTTTATTCTTGTTCAATAAATGTATTATAGATAGCACGAATTGCGTCATTAAAGTGAATGTTTTTAACACCAACAATGATATTTAATTCTGAAGAACCTTGATCAATCATTTTAACATTGATTTTTTTATTAGCTAAAGCTGTAAATACTTTTGCTGCAACTCCACGACCATCTTTCATACCACGGCCAACGATAGCAATTAAAGCAAGGTCAGATTCAAGTTCAATTGAATCAGGTTCAACGGCACGATGTAAGTTAGCTAAAATTTCTTGTTCATGTTCAATGAATGAATTTAATTCAACAATTACGTTCATTGTATCAATACCAGAAGGTGTATGTTCATAAGATAGACCAGCTTCTTCAATAACTTGTAAAACTTTTCTACCAAAACCAATTTCATCATTCATCATATCTTTTTCAATCATGATTGTCGCAAAACCTTGTTTACCAGAAATACCAGTAATAATATGATCTGGTTTATGCACAGTACTTTCAACGATTAAAGTTCCAGCATCTTCAGGTTTATTAGTATTTTTGATTACAATAGGAATTCCTTGAGAACGAATAGGGAAAACAGCATTTTCATGTAAAACACTTGCTCCCATGTAAGAAAGTTCACGTAATTCTTTATAAGTGATTGTTCCAATCACTTCTGGATTTTTAACAATACGTGGATCAGCAACTAAGAATCCTGAAACATCTGACCAGTTTTCATAAAGTTTAACTTGTCCACATTTAGCAACGATAGAACCAGTTACATCACTTCCTCCACGAGAGAAAGTTCTAATTTTTGTGGGATCTTCACTACATGAACCATAGAATCCAGGAATAACACAATTTTCTACTTCACTTAATTTTTTAGATAAAACAGGATCTGTTTTTTTATCATCATAATTTCCATGTTCATCGATAAAGATACATGTTGCAGGATCAACAAATTCAAATCCTAAATAATTTGCAAGTAAGATACCATTTAAATATTCCCCACGACTTGCTGCATATTCTTCACTGATTTGATCTTGGAAGTTTTTCTTAATAACTTCAAATTCTTCAGTAAGATCAACTGTTAAATTAAGTTCATCGATAATACTTTGATAACGATCTTTGATTGTATCAAAAGTACATTCAAACTCTTGTTCACTTTCTGCGTTATATGCTTTGTATAATAAATCAGTAACTTTGATATCATCTTTAAAACGTTTACCAGGCGCTGAAGGTACAACAAAACGACGATCTGGATCACTTTTGATAATGTCACCGACTTTTTTAAATTGATGGGCATCTGCAAGAGATGAACCACCGAATTTGACGATTTTCACCATAATAATTCTCCCCTCATATTAATGATAATAAAATATCACTTTTTTCAAGTATATTCAATATTTTTTCAATATTGAAAAAATAAAACAATAAAAATATAATAATATTATATAGAAAAGAGGTCGACATTATGAGAGAAAATATGACATTTCTTACAAATTACTATCAAATAAGAGAAATGACAATTGATCGTATGAAAGAAATTATTGATCAAAATAAAAATGCAAAGGAAGGCGGTACTGTCTTTTTTGGAGATTCTATCACCCAATTTATGGATATAGAAAAATATTTTCCTGAAATAGATAATAAATATAATTGTGGTATTGGTGGAATTACTTCCACAATGCTGCTTCATTTTATTGATGAAGGAGTTTTAAAATTTAAACCTAAACAACTTGTTTATATGATTGGTACGAATGATTTAGGAAAAACAGTTATGCAATCACCTAAAGATATTGCTATTAATGTCAAAGAACTTGTAGAAACCGTACATTATAATTTACCTGAATGTGAAATTTATGTGGTCTCACCATTACCATGTTTACCAATGCATGATTATAAACATACACCTGGTGTATTGAGAAGTAATGATTTATTAAAAATGATTTATAAGGAATTTAAGAAGACAATTCCTTATGAATATGTAACTTTTATTAATGCTTATCCAATATTATGTAATAAAAAAGGTGAACCTGTTGAAGTTTACTATGAAGATGGACTTCATATTAATCATGAAGGATATGTGCGTTATACAAATTGTTTAAAAGAATATATTTTATAATAAGAAAATAATAACGATGAATACATTTGAAAATATAATAACAAGAAGAAGTACAAAAAAATATTTAGATAAAGAAGTTAGTCAAGAATTGTTAGAGAAAATTATAGAAACAGGAAGATATGCACCAAGTGGAGGCAATAGTCAAAGTAATCATTTTCTAGTTATTCAAAATAAACAAATAATCGCTCATTTAGTTAAAATGGTTGAAAAGGCGTTTTCTCAAATGGAAATTACCGAAAATATGTATAGAAGTTTACAAAATTCAATCAATCTTTCTAAAAAGGGTGGATATGTATTTTGTTATAATGCACCTGTTTTGATTATTGTTGCCAATAAAAAAGATTATGGAAATAATCAAGCGGATTGTGCTCTTGCTCTTGAAAATATGATGCTTGAAGCTAATGATTTAGATTTAGGAAGTTGTTATATTAATCAATTAAAATGGCTCAATGAAGATCAAAAAATTTTATCTTATTTACAAAGTTTAGGTATGAAAGATGATGAAAGAGTTTATGGTTCTTTAATTGTTGGTTATCCTGATACAAATGATGGCAAACCTTTAAGAAAACCATTACCTAGAAAAGGAAATGAAGTGACATGGCTTTAGAAAATAATGAAGATGATAACTAATGGATGTTATCATCTTTTTTAATATATCTTATTTACAAATTAAATTATGAAGATTTTGTTTATATTTATTTCCAATAGGAAGTGTTATTTTGTTTTTTAACTCAATGAACTTTTCTTTTATACAAATGACATTATTTAAATTAACTAGATAAGATTTATGGCATTGAATAAATTCATTGCCTAATTTTTTTTGAATTTTCTTTAAAGTGTATCTTAATGTATAATCAGAGATAGATGTATGAATAACAATATAATTTCTATATGACTCTATATAAAGAATGTTATTTTTGATTATATGATAATTTATTTTCCCACTCTTTAAAGAAATTGTATTTGCTTTTTTTAATAAATAGTCTTTACTTTTAAGAATTGCTTGATGTAAATCTTCGTATAATAATAAATCACGTATATAGTAATTAATATATATATTTTGATAATCGAATACATTACTGTTTTTATCTAAAACATAAATAATAATAGCATTTTTTTGGATTTCATTTAAATGAGATATGATTGCTAAATTTTCAAGTATGATAACATCATAAATTGTTTCTTTTTCAAATGAAGAAGATATTTGCACTTTTAATTCAAGTTCGTCAGAAATTTTATTTATGAAATCTGAATTTATTTTACTTTTCAATAACCATAGAATTTTAATCATCTAAAATACCTTCTTCCACTTTTTTTAAATGTTCCCATAGATTAATATTATCATTTTCTAAAACAGATAATATGTGATATTTATCTATAAAAGTAATACCTTCTTTTTTCATTATTTCTATTCCACGAAGATAATTAGATTTATCAACTCCTAATAATGAATCGAATATAATTTCATCACCTGATTTTAAACATACTTTAAAAAGGATATTATACCCCTCATTATAAATATATTGAGTTGATATTTTTTCATAAGTAATCGTAATATTTTCAATTATTGAATATTTAATTTCTTGTATACCTTTTTTTAAAATGAAATATTCCCAAGTTTCTATTAAACTTGATGGTTGTACTATTAAAATAGAATTGTTGCTTAAATACCATTTAGGTGTAAATACCATTGGTAAAATAATAAATAGGTAAATAAGAACACCAACGACAATTATAAGTTCTTTATTTATAAATGGAAAATAGGTCATGAATAATCGTATACTGATTGCATAAAAAGAAAAGTAAATCATTATAAGTAATATTTTCCAAATGATAGATCTGTTTTCTTTTTTTATTTCAAATTTATATTTCATATAAATCACTCCTCTTTCTATTTATAATATAATCTAAAAAATACATAATGCCTACATTTTAGGGACAAATAGATTTTTTTAGGGATGAAATAAAAAATGGTGCAAATTCGCACCATCATGATTTTATTTTTGTAACTCCTTGTTTTTTTCTCTTTCTAACATATCTTGATAAGAATAGATACAACCACAATAATTTTGTCGATAAAGATTATATAATGTGGCGAACTTAACGGATTTTAAATAACCATTGTTCTTTTTAAAATCACTGAAAAGAAATTGTGTTTTTTCTTGATTAAAGCTTGCTCCAATTTCATTAATCCATTGGCTATTTTTGTGTGGAGAAACACTTAAAACAGTTGTCCAATAATCAAAGTGATGTAAAGATGCATAATCATAAGCATCTTTCATTCTCTTTGAATAACAAAGATAACAACGTTTTCCACCTTCAGGTTCATCTTTATATTGAGAAATATCTTTTAGATATTCTTTTGGTTGATATTCTTTTTCAACAACTTGAATATTTTGATTGAAATCTTGATTAAAGCGTTGAATAAAATTTTCTAATTCATGAAATCGTCGAAAATACTCGGTATCTGGATAAATGTTTGAATTAGAGTAATAAATAGTTATATCGAAAAATTCAGATATTTCTTTTAAAACGTTTCCGCTACATGGCCCACAACAAACATGGAGAAGTAGGGTGGGTTTTGTACCTTTTATTTTTTCTAATTCTTCTTTGAATTTTAAGTCGTAATTGATTTTCATTATAAAATCATCATGCTATCACCAAAGCTAAAGAAACGATATTTTTCTTTGACAGCTTCTTTGTAAGCTTTGAAAATAAGTTCTTTTGAAGCAAAGGCACTAATCAACATCAATAATGTTGATTTAGGTAAATGGAAGTTTGTGATTAAACAATCAATAGCTTCAAATTTATATCCAGGGTAAATAAAGATATCTGTATTTTCACTTGTTGCTTTAAATTTACCATATTTTTTCATATTAGCTTCTAGAGTACGTGTTGATGTAGTTCCTACCGCAATAATTCTTTGACCATTAGCTTTAGCTTTATTTAGTTTATCAGCGACTTCTTCACTGATTATATAGAATTCACTATGCATGTGATGATCTAAAACATTTTCTTCTTTAACAGGTCTAAATGTTCCAAGGCCAACATGTAAACATACATCAAGAATTTCAATACCCTTATCTTTTATTTTTTGATTGATTTCTTCAGTAAAATGTAAGCCAGCTGTAGGAGCTGCTGCACTTCCTTCAATTTTAGCGTAAACTGTTTGATATCTATTTTTATCTTCAAGTTTTTCTTTAATATAAGGAGGTAAAGGCATTGTTCCTAACTGATCTAAGATTTCGTAGAAGATACCATCGTATATCATTTCAAAAACACGAATACCTTCATCTTTGATTTCAATACATTTTGCTTTTAATAAGCCTTCGCCAAAAGTAATGACTGTATTCATTTTTACAATACGTGCATTACCGCATAAACATTCCCAAGTATCTTTCTTTAATTCTTTTAATAAAAGAACTTCAACATGTCCATTTGTTTCTTCTTTAATTCCAAATAAACGAGCAGGAATAACTTTTGTATTATTTCTTACTAAAACATCACCTGGTTTTAAATAATCAAGAATATCATAAAAATGTCTGTGTTCAATATTTCCGTTTTCTCTATTTACTACCATTAATCTAGAAGTATCTCTTTTTTCAACAGGATGTTGAGCAATGAGTTCTTCAGGTAGTTCAAAATCAAATTCACTTAGTTTCATTTAAAAAGCCCTCTTATAAACATCTCTACCATATTTATCTAAAAATTCTTCTTTAAAATCTAATAAACGATCTTCTTGAATTGCTTTACGAATATCTTCTGAAAGTTGTAATAAGGATCTTACATTGTGAATCGATAACAATGTTTTTCCAAATAATTCATCTGATTTATGAAGATGTCTTAAATAAGCTCTTGTATAATTTCTACAAGTATAACAATCACATTCAGGATCAATAGGAGTAAAATCTTCTTTAAACTTTTCATTATTAATATTCATACGTCCATGATGTGTCATTAAAGCACCATGTCTAGCAACACGTGTTGGTAAAACACAATCATACATATCAATACCACGAATCGCAGCTTCAATTAAATCAATTGGATTACCAACTCCCATTAAATAACGTGGTTTATCTTCAGGTAACCATTGAACCGCATCTTCGACCATTTTATACATTACATCTTTTGGTTCACCAACGCTCGTTCCACCAATTGAATAACCAGGGAAATCCATTTCTACAAGTGCTTTGGCACATTTTTCTCTTAAATCAGGATATTCTCCACCTTGAACAATTCCAAATAACGCTTGTTTTTCATTATGATGCGCTTCTTTACCTCTTTTAGCCCAACGAATTGTTCTTTCAACACTATGTTTCATATAATCATAAGTTGCTGGATAAGGAGCACATTCATCTAAAGACATAATCATATCTGCTCCTAATTTGTTTTGAATATCGATAGCTTTTTCTGGAGATAAGAATAAAGACTTACCATCAATAATACTTTTAAAATAAACGCCTTCTTCTTTGATCTTTCTTGTTTTTCCTAAAGAAAAAACTTGGAATCCTCCACTATCTGTAAGCATAGGACCATCATAGTTCATAAACTTATGAAGACCACCTGCTTTAGCAACAATATCTTCCCCAGGTCTTAACCATAAGTGATATGTATTAGAAAGGATTACTTGTGATCCCATTTCTTTTAACATTTCAGGGGCAATCCCTTTTACTGTAGCTAGTGTACCTACAGGCATAAACATAGGTGTTTCTACATCTCCATGAGGAGTATGTAAAATCCCATATCGAGCACCACTTTGTTTACAAACATGTTTTAATTCATACCAAAAATCTTTCATTTTTCCACCTCTTTTTGCCTATTCATTATACATGAAAGTATTTATAAATAAAATAGAAAAAGAGCTAAATGCTCTTAATCAAATGTAACATATTCATTTTCTAAAGGTTTAGCACCTTCTAAATGATCAACATGTAAAATAGGAATATTACTTTGAATAGATTCATCATATTCTAAACTAATGGTTCCATCAACCACTAACCATTCATCTTTAATTAAATCTTTAGCGTATTTACTAATACATACTAAACCTAAAAGTTGCATATCATCACTACAACATACCATGGCTTGTCTACCTAAAACAAAACCATTTTCAATTAATTTATCACGGCCAATCACTTTACCTTTGATCTTAATTGTTTTATTTTCATAGATTTGAGGATTTTCCATAATATGCATACAGAAAATACCATAATCCATATCATTTACTTCAATATAATCATCATTTAAGTTATATGGTAAATCATTAACAGTTAAATCTTCAATTTGTCTATTTTTATTTTCATAAACAATTTGACACATTGGATTTAAAGATTTAATACTTCCTCTAATAGGATATTTCTTTGTATTTTCATCACAACGATTAACAATAACTAAATCACTACCAGTAACATGATAAACGAATTGTCCACGCATATTGTTGTAATAAAGATCAAATGTTTCAGCAGAAATCGTTGTAAGGATTTGAACAACTTGCCATTGATCAATACAAATTTCATCCACGAATTTTGTATTATCCCACATTCCGTTATATTCAATCATAACTTGTGTTGGTTGGTATTTTTGATGTAAATGAAGAAGAGTTTCATAATTTAAATCTTCTTCGTTTTCAATAAATTCAACAGAAGCATTTTCTTTTTCTAAAGCTGGAATATCAAAAGCGACTTCACCTTCTTCGCAGGCAATGATCAAAGTTTTTTCATCTTCACCAAAACCTTGTTCAAGAAGAGTATCTTGGATAAATGAAGATTTTCCACTTTCTAAAAATCCAGTAAACAAATAAACTCTTGTTTTATTCATACGCTTATCCTAAAAATAACTCCTTAATTGTATTTTCATCTAAGTCTTTACCAATTACACAAACTTGGCCTGTATAAATAGGTTTACCTAAACGAATTTCAAATTCACCTGGTACTAAATCAAAATACCACCAATCTTCATTTCCGCTATCTACAAAACCTTTAGCTCTTAAAACATTATCATCATTACATAATTTATTTAAGATATCACTTAATTCAACTTCGTTATATTTTTTAACAGTATCAAATCCGATACTATTGAAAACTTCATCTGCATGATGGTGATGATGTCCACAACATTCATGGTCATGATTGTGTTCATGATGATCGTGTCCACAACATTCATGGTCGTGATCGTGTTCATGGTGGTCGTGTCCACAACATTCATGGTCATGGTCGTGTTCATGATGGTCATGCCCGCAACATTCATGATCATGTTCATGCAATAATTCTTCTTGAATGTTCACTTCACAAGCATTAATGATATCTAAACCATTTAATTTATCCCAAGCAGTTGTAATGATTGGTGAATGATCGTTTAATCCTTTTAAGATGTCTAAGCATTCTTTTAATTGGAATTCAGTTAAGTCTTGGCTACGACTTAAAACAATTAATGATGCATGTTCAACTTGGTTATTATAGAATTCACCAAAGTTTTTAGTATACATACGACATTTTTTAGCATCAACAACTGTAATAAAATTATCTAATTCCATTTCATCACTATTGATTGTAGAAACAGCTTTAATAACATCAGATAATTTTCCAACACCAGAAGGTTCGATAATAACACGATCAGGATGATACGTATCTAAGACTTCTTTTAATGATGTTTCGAAATCTCCTACTAAACTACAACAAATACATCCAGAGTTCATTTCGTTGATTGTAACACCAGAATCTTTTAAGAATGTTCCATCAATTCCAATTTCTCCAAATTCATTTTCTATTAATACGATTTTTTCATTTTGATATGCTTCAGCAATTAATTTTTTAATTAATGTTGTTTTTCCAGCACCTAAAAAGCCAGAAATAATATCTATTTTACTCATATATTTCACCTCCGCTAGATTATAACACTCATAAATCATTTCATCAAATGATAATACCTATGTTATAATGATTGACAAGTAAAGGGTGATAAAAAATGAAATGTCCAATAATTAAAAAATGTGGAGGATGCTTTTATCCACAAGATCAATATCAAGAAGAATTAAAAGAAAAGACATTATTTATAGAAAAAGAAATAAAGAAAACAAAATTAAAAATAGATGTAAAACCAACAGTAGCCTCACCATTAGAAAATGGTTATCGAAATAAAGCAATTGTAGCTTTTAATCAAAAATATGAATACGGATTGTATGAGGAACATAGTCAAGATATTATTCCTTATAAACACTGTTTATTACACGAAGATATTATGGATGAAATCTTACAATATATACAATGCTATTTAAGAAAGTATCGTGTTTCTATTTATGATCGTAAAAGACATAAAGGGTTATTAAGACATGTTTTAATTCGTCGAGGTGTTAAAACGAATCAAACAATGGTTGTTTTAGTATGTAATGAAAATATGTGGCGTGGATCTAAACAATTTTGTAGCCAATTAGTTAAGAGGTTTCCAAGCGTTAAAACAATTGTCTTAAATGTCAATACACGTAAAACACCAATTGTTTTAGGTAATGAAGATAAGGTTCTTTATGGTAAAGGATTTATTGTTGATGAATTGTGTGGTTTGAAATTTAAGATTTCTCCACAATCTTTTTATCAAATCAATCATGATCAATGTGTGAACCTTTATACCAAAGCTTTGTCCTTATTGAATATTAAAGGAAATGAAACAGCAATTGATGCTTATTGTGGTATTGGAACAATCGGAATGATTCTATCACAAAAAGTAAAACAAGTTATTGGAGTGGAAAGTAATAAGGATGCAATCAAAGATGCAAAAAACAATGCACGTATGAATCAACTTTCTAATATTCAATTTGTGTGTGATGATGCGACTGAATTTATGAAAAAACTTGCGAAAGAAAAGCATAAAGTAGATGTTGTCATTATGGATCCCCCAAGAAGTGGTTCAACCAAACAATTCATGGATTCGGTTAAAATATTAAATCCTAAACAAGTTGTTTATATTTCATGTGATCCAACGACACAAATTAGAGATATACAATACTTTAAAAAGATTGGTTATCATACTCATACAATGTATCTTTATGATATGTTTCCACATACAAGACATGTTGAAAGCATCGTGCTCTTGTCCCACAAGTCACCAGATAGCCATATAGATGTGAAAGTTGAATTTGGAGAAGGTGAAGAAAAGGTACCTTTAGATAAAATTGCGGAGCGGGCAAAGCAATATCAGCCGGCTCCAAGGGTTACATATAAAATGATACAAGAATATATTGAAGAAAAATATGGCTTCAAAGTACATACGGCATATATCGCAGAGGTAAAAAGAAATTTAGGATTGCCGATGTATGATGCACCTAATATGGAAGAAGAGTTGAAACAGCTGAGAAGGCATCCGACGGCGGAGAAAGTAGAAGCGATAAAGGATGCATTAAAACATTTTGGGGTGATTTAATATGAGCGTTATTTATATGTTATTTACTGTGAGCTTTGATTATAATAACTATTGAAGAAATTATATCAGTTATTTGGAGGTCAAATGGAATGGGAAATGATATATTTAGCGCGGTAATTGAGCTCAACAAGATTAGACAGCAGGCATATGAAATATATTTACCCATAGTGGAGGAATTGTGCAACAGAGAGGTATCAGAAGAAGAATTGTCTCGTTGTCTCGATTACTTATTAGATTTCGCAGATGATGCGAGTATGCTGGAATTGTATAAAAAGTTGTGTAGAAGATTTGTATGCACATATCCTGGATGTATAAATTTTTATGTCAATGCCTATAAAGAGATGTGGGAAAAAACAGAATTCTGAAAGGGGTTTACATGAATCAACTTATAAAAATGGATGAAGAGTATAGGAAGTGGATTGAGGACATAGGAAAACGCTATAAACAGAGACAGATTAAGGCATCTGTTTCTGTTAATCAGGAAATGATTGGTTTCTATTGGTCTATAGGAAGAGATATTGTAGAAAAGTCGGCTGAAAGTAAGTGGGCAGTGGATTTTTTGTTAATTTAAGTAAAGATATGAGAACAATTTTGCCAGGGGTTCAAGGCTTATCAAGTTCGAATCTCAGATATATGAAGAAATTTTATGAATTGTACAGTGATCCAATTCTTCCACAATTTGTGGAAGAATTGAAGAGCAAAGAGGATTCAATAAATGTTCCACAACTTGTGGGAGATTTATCGGATAAAGAATTGTTTTCGATTCCGTGGGGACATCATAGAGCTATCATTGATAAATGTAAATTGGACAGGGAAAAATCAATACTTTTTGTGAAGAAAACGATTTTAAATAATTGGTCAAGGGCAGTACTTTTAAATTTTCTTGATACCGATTTATATGAGCGTCAGGGAAAAGCAATTTCAAACTTTGAATACGCATTGTCTGAACCACAAAGCGACCTTGCACAGGAAATAACAAAGGATCCATATAATTTCGACTTCGTAGCAATCAGAGAAGATTATAGTGAGAAAGAGTTAAAAGACGCATTGATGGACAACATCACAAAATTTCTTATGGAACTTGGAAAAGGGTTTGCTTTTGTTGGAAGAGAATATACAATACCGATTGAAGGAACAGAGGAAAAAATAGATCTTTTATTTTATCATCTGTATTTGCATTGTTACGTTGTTGCTGAAGTTAAAATAGTAGCTTTTACATCGAGAGACATTGGACAGATTGGTACATATGTGAATATTGTGGATGATTTGGTCAAGACAGATTTTGATGCAAAAACAATTGGTCTGATTATATGCAAAAGCAAAAATAATATCCTTGCAAAATATGCGGTAAATAGTTCAAAAGAACCGATAGGAATATCTGAGTATAAGTTGTCAAATTTATTGCCTGTGGAATATAGAGCTTCTATGCCAATGATAGAAGAAATTGAGAATGAACTCAGGTAAATATTTTAAAAGAAACTAACGGATAAGGAGCATTGAATATATGTTGAATTCAAACGAAAGAATGGGTTTCATAATTGAATATATGTCTTCATATGATGAAAAAATCAAAATGGCAAATAAAAACGGATTATTTGATGCTGCAAAAATGTTTGAGTTATTTGCGATTGAGGTATGTAATGTATGGTTCGGACAGAAGTTTAGTAATCTGAATGACGAGACGGCAACTTATCCATATGTAGATTTGATATCAGAAAACAGAGAACTTTTAGTGCAGGTAAGTACTGTACAAGATGTACCAACAAAAATAAAAACTACATTGGAAAAGATAAGGGATTCAAAAGATAAAAAATGCTCGGACTTAAAGAATATTGTATTTTTTGTACTTAGTAATAATAGTATTGATAAGGTGAGAGAGTATAGTGGGGATAATCAAATTGGGAGTATTTCATTTACTATTAAAGATAATTTGATTACTACAAATGATATTATAACTAAAGCACAAAATGATCTTAATTTTCAGAAGAAATTATACAAGGTATTAAAGGATGAGTATGAGAACTTTAATATTAATATCAGAAAATTTAAAGGTGCATTGGAACTTAGTAATTCAGGGTTGAAAAATATTGAAGGATTGATTAAAGGAGAGTATGAAATCGATAGAAATGAATTTCTTGAAAAAATAACAAAAGACAATGAGCGATATATTTCAATACAAGGTGGAGCTGGTAGCGGTAAATCTGTTTTATGCAAAAAATATGTTGAAAATGAAAAATTGGTTTTATATGCTCGTGCTGAAAGATTTTTGGAAGAAAGTCATATTGACGACATTTGGGGTTGCTGTATCCAAGACGTTTTAGAGTGTATTAATGGAAAGAAATTAATATTCTTTATTGATGCTCTCGAGTTTATTGCGGACTGTGCCGAAACAAAATTTGAATTATTACAGTATTTGTATGATATGGCGGCAGAATATCAAAATGTGTACATAGTAACATCTTGTAGAACGAGTGATAAAAATGCTTTTATTAAACTGGAAACAAATTTTTCAATAAAAATTTATGAAGTTGGCGATATAACAGAAGATGAACTTGCATTGCTTATGAAGCAATATCCGATTATTCATAAAATGTATAAAACAAATTCATATGTTGATTTATTAAAATCGCCCTTTTATATAAACTTGATAGTTAGTAATTCGATGGATATTGATAATATAGGTGATGAAAATTCTCTAAGAGAATATATTTGGAAAAACATAATATGTTTGGAGGAAAAATCTCGAATGTATGGCATACTCAGTAACAAAGTTATTGAAACTGTTGAGAAGATTGTGTTTGAAAGAGCTAGAAAATTTATGTTGGGTATTCATAAGGACGATATAGATAGAGACATAATGCATGCATTGCTTTCAGAAGGTGTAATTGCTCAACAAGGAGATTATATTAGACTGAAATATGATATTTTCGAAGATATTTGCTTTGAACATTATTTTGATAAAGCTTTTGATTTGTGCAAAGGGAAGTATAAGACCTTCTATGATGAAATAGAAAATCTTGGGCGATGTGTGTATAGACGGTATCAGATTTGGATTTCAAATAAAATGTTTATACAGGTAAATAGAGATAAGTTTTTATATAGCCTTACTTTTTCTGATGAGATTCCGCAAAGTTGGAAAAGGCAAACAGAAATTGGAATTGTTAAGTCAAGGTTTTGTGATAATTATTTCGAAGAACAAGGGTCGGAGATTCTGGAACAAGGCATGTTGTTCGACTTTGTGAAGAATATTAATTTGTTCGCATTTGAAGGTGAGTTATTACATATTAGACAAGAATCACCACAAATGAAATTGTCCCCAATTGGTAATGGAAGACCATGTATTATTCGACTTTTGAGAAACGAAGAAATATATAAGAAAAATATAATCGGAAGAGATGATATAGTTAAGTTATGCTTGGATTATGCGAAACAAGAAGATAAAGTGGCAGTTATTGCTTCAGATGCATGCGCTATGATGGAATATTATGTGGAATATTCGTTGCAGGAATCTGAGCAAGAAAACTATTATAAAATCATAGATGAAATATCGTCTTGCTTGGAAGCACTTTATCGAATGGCAGATAACTCAGAAGAGTGGTTAAAAAAGTTTTTTAATACATTGATTAATAATTATATTAATGGAAATAGAAAAAGTATGCGTAAGTCAGAAGATATTATGGAATGGACATTGAAGAATGCTTATCCTGCTTTGGTAGCTGGATTAGCAAGCGAATTGTGTTCGATAGCTGATATACTATGGTTACGTGGAAAAGTAGATGCAGAGAAATTTGATTTCTATAGAGCCGATAGATTGTCTAAGGGTTTTGAATATGGATTAAGTGAGAAAGCTGAACATTATAATTATTTATATAGAACAGTGTACGAGAATGCATTTTTATGGAATCTGTTTCGATTGAATTTTAAAGTGGGATTTCATTGGGCAATTCAATTTATAAATAGGGTAATATTAGAATATGCAACTAATAATCCTGAATATGTAATAAAAATCAAAGTAAAAATTAGTGAGAGTAATGCAATAAAGGAATATTGGGGAAATGGAAATATGTGGCTTGCAGGGATTAGAGATCACAATGTACCTACCTTAATAGGAGATGTTATTTTTTGTCTTAAAGAGGCTATAATAAGCAGTTTGGAGATTTGTAAAAAGGATCATGAATTCACTGTTGCATTTGCAAGTTATGTCAAAGAAACTATTTATTCAAAATCAAATAATATAGTATTGCTTACAATCATTGAGAGTATAGGAATGCACTTTGAAAACGAATTACCGGGTTATGCTTTGGATTTGGCTACAAGCATAGAACTTGTTCATTGGGATACCACAAGATATATGTTGTACAAAAAAAATCCGACAAAAGAGTTGCTCGAAAGGCAAATTCTTAAGACCATGGGGATACCTGAGCTTAAAGATAGATATGAGTTGGATAAAAAATGTGATTTGAGTATACAAGAATATGTATCTCATACACAGATATATTTTGATTCAATGGTTCAGGATAAATGCTATGGAATTCTTGATTATTTATATTCAATTATAAAAAATGATGCAGAAAATGCACAGGACTATTTACAGATTCAAAAAATGGATATGCGTGGTGCAAAAGCAACCAAGATAACCGACAATATAATTATGTTAGAACCCCAAATATCAGGGGAAGCAGAAAAAATTGTTCTAAGACAAGAAGAATTCAATAAACCTAAGCAGAGATTAAATGCGGCGATTAAAAAGTGTAATGATAATATGGTGTCTGGGCAGATTGACTTGCCATCAACTCTTGATGCAATTAAAGTTATTTTAGAATTGATGAAGGATACTGATATGGCATTTCAATATGAAAATCTTTTGATACTTTTAATTGCTAGTGCAATAAATCATCAAGAATTAGAAAATGAGAAAAGGGAAAAGTTTTGCACAATATGGATTAACGGAATAGAGAAATTGTTTTCTAATGGAAACTTTTTGGCAGATATTGCACTTATGCCCGTTTTATTGAATCAATTGGAAAATGACGTTGCTATTGGGATAAAAAATAAAATAAAGAAAATTGTGTTGGATTGTTTGATGTATAAGGGGCAACATGGTGTTATTGATGAAATGGCTAAATACGTGAAGAGATATTTAGCTAATCACGAGACTTTGGCACAAGCGGTATTTAATACAATTATTAAATTATCTGAAGATCAGATGGAACATCAAAAATATAATGCTAATTATTTGAAAGTGAGTAAGAAAGATAAGGAGTTTATATTTAATCCTAATATGCAACCTAAGTTGTCAGGAATAGATCGTTATATCAAAGATGATGATGGAAATTGTTATACTAGTCGCGAAGAGGAGATAATAGATAGGTATCTGCTGCAGGAAGAATCTTTAGAGATAGATGTTTTTGATATGAGTAACTATGATATATCTACAATATGCTATGTTGCAAATTGCGGCCTAAATTTTACGAATGAATCTTTTAGAATGGTTATTCATGAAATTTTGCTATGTGTGATTGATATTTGGAAATATACTAAAAGAAATTATAATGCTCACGAAATTTTTGATGTTTACCAAGAACATGAAATCATAGAGCTGTTTCAGTGGAAAATGATTCAAACCCAAGATGATGCAAAAATGGCAATCGATATATTATTTGAAGAGATTGATTTTACAAAATTTACAACAGATACAATTGAGTTCTATCAAGATATCTTTGGCAATTTTTTATGTGAATTTTTTGACTCATATGTTGACTCAAAAAGAAGAAATATATGTAAAAAGAAAATTCTATATATTGAGAAAAAAGTAAATGACATTGATGAGGAGTATGTTCGAATACAGTTATATAAATCTCTTATGCTTTCTGTAACGAGATATTGCACGGGAGACTGGAGTAAAATCAAAACAAATTATTCATACGTAGATAAGCAATTTTTGAATAAGCAATTTACAAAGTATGGAAAATATCACATAAAGGAACTGTTGAGAACGATTTACCAAATGCATATGGATGAATTGCTGCCAGAAATATTAATTTCTATTAGAAATAGCTTTCAAAATGCAAAATCTGAGGTAAATAAATTTAAAAAATCAATAAGAGAACAAGAAGCAATAGTACAGTTGATTATCCTTAAATCCTTTATTACATATAGTGATAAAATTAAACAGGATCAAGAACTTATTGAAGCATATGAAGATATACTTGAAATATTGATCAATTTAAATTATGAGCAGGCGGCTGTTATTTTGGATGAGTTTAGGATTCATTAATGGATGCAGGTTATTATTCATCTGAAATAAATATAATAAGAGATGCATGTTCGCTAAATGATATTTGTGGATGATATCGTCAAGGTTAGATTTTGTGGGAAAGTGGTAATACAGTTGAGACGGTGTGTTTGCTGTCAAGAAAAGATAAATAAAGGCTGAAAAGTAGCGCATTTCCGGATTTTTTGCTTAGTTAGCATCATTAGAGAAGCCTTGCGGAAAGCTCGACTTTCTTGTATGGAAACATATCTACTTATTAGTCTGACCGGAGAAAAAAAGTGGATGGTCAGAAAAATGTTGTAGGTTTTAGGCTGTGGATTAGATGTCATAGGTTGTGGCATTGGGATTGTTGTCAGAGACAACCGCAGTTTAAGCCACTCAATACTATTAGGCGGATTTGGCAGTGAAATATATAACAGGAAAATTATTGTGTATGTGGAGGTTAAAAGATGAGTAAAAATGCACAAATATTACTAGAAAATTTAATTGAACAAGAATTTCGAAATAATGATAACTATAGCAACATATCAGAATATTTTGAATTTTTTTCAGCAAGCCAAATATTGAAAAATCAAGGATTAAGTGACGATGAAGTAGATAATGGTATTGTGGGAAAAGGATTGGATGGAGGATGCGATTCGATTTATTTATTTTTAAATAATTTACTTATTACGCCAGATGTTGTTGAACATATATCTGCACCAAAAGATTCCATTCTGGAAATGATAATTATCCAGTCAAAGAAGACCACATCATTTGGAGAAGATGCAGTGATGAAGTGGAAAACCATCTCTGGAAATCTTCTGGATTTATCAAAAACAACAACTGATTTTACGGCAAGGTATAATGCCGATATTCTCGAAGCATTTACTACGTTTAGGGATACATATACACGTTTGATAACCAGCAGGGTAAAGTTGAAATTTAGATTTTACTATGCAACATTAGCATCAGAATTACATCCTAATGTAATTCAGCAATCCGAAGAACTGAAAGATACCATAAAAGGATTATTCCCGAATGCAGTTGTTGAGGTAACTTTTGTTGATTCTGATACTCTGTTTGAAATGTATAATGCGGTGATAGAAAATAGAGTGAATCTTAAATTTGCAGATATTCCAATTTCGCCAAATCAAAAAAATTATGTTGCGTTAGTTGATTTGAAAAGCTATTTTAACTTTATAGTAAATGATGAAGGCGATGTGAGAAAGAGTTTTTTCGATTCTAATGTGCGTGATTATCAAGGAAAAAATAATGTAAACAGTAGTATATCCGAAACATTACATAGAGCCGATGATAATGATTTTTGGTGGTTAAATAATGGAGTTACAGTACTGGCATCCGAAGCTACATTGGTAAATAATAGAGAGTTACAAATTGTTAATCCTGAAATTGTTAATGGATTACAAACTTCAATGGAAATATATAATTATTTTTCCGAAAATAGAGAAGCATTAGAGTCAGAAAAACGTTCCATATTGCTAAGGATAATTGTTCCTGATAATGAAGAATCAAGAGATCAAATTATCTTTGCTACAAATAATCAGACAAATATTCCTAAAGCAACATTGCGTGTGACTGATCCTATACATCTTCAAATTGAAATGTATTTTAAGAGTAGAGGATTATTTTACGATAGGAGAAAAAATTATTATAAAAATCAGGGACATAAGCCTGCGGAGATTGTTGGGGTATCTTTTCTTGCACAATGTCTTATTACAATTTTCCTGAAAAAGCCAGACTATGCACGAGCAAGACCATCAACATTGCTGAATGACGAAAAAACATACAACGAATTATACGAAAAGAATAATGATCTAGAGGTATTTTATAGAGTAGCTTTACTAGGTAAAAAAATCCAGAAAAATGTAAGAAGTGGTTCTGATTATTCTTCAGCAGAAAAAAGTGATATTTTATATTATGTACTGTATGCAGTTATTGCAGATGTATTGGGTAAGAGAAATATTACTCCCGCTGATATTAAGAACTTGGATATGGATTCTGTAACGGATACCTTAATTGAAGATATTCGAAATAGAGTATACGAAATATATAAACAGCATGGAGGAAATGGACGTGTAGCCAAAAGTGCAGAATTTATACAGTATATAGATAATATGTTAGATGAATAAAGTGAAGACAACCCTCCCGGCCATCATGGCCAGTAGGGTTTCGTACGTTTATGAAATTATGCATTAACATCAATACTAACACCTGATTTCAGTTGGACGGTGATGTGGTCATCTCAGATGATTATCTGTTGGATCCAGCGTCGCACCAGTGATTCGTCGAATTCGGTGAGATGGGTAGTCTGCTGTGCGATGCAATCCTACAGGTCATTGATCCAGCATTTGTACCTGCATCAAGTGTGGTGACGTTTATAGATGAAGCGCTGGTTCGAAAGTATATCGAGCAGATCAAGATATTTGAAGACCATTTCATGGTTTGCTTTAAGGCAAAGTTGGAAATAGATATTCGAAGATAGGTTTTTATAAGTGTTTGTAGCAAGGGCGAAGGCTCCTGCTTGTTTTTTGCTAAAGTTTAGGGGGATAGATTGAAAAAACAAAAGAAAATTGTTATTAATCGAGATAATGTTGAAGAATTTGTACGTTCACGTAATACTTCAAAAGATTATTCTAATAAAACAAGAATGCAAAGACAAAAATTATATATTCAAACTTATATTAATCAATTGAAAACTAAACTTACAAATGATTATTCAATAACACTTCAAAAAATGTATGATTTTTATAGTAAATTAAAACAGCTTGTATTACAATTGTTTTATGAAGAAGATAAGTAGGGGGGTGTTTTTATGTATAAGATAAATGATTTATATGATTTAACACATAGTCAAGCAAAGGATTATTTATCAAAATATGAGTATCCTTGGCAAGCTTTAAAAGGAATTAAAGATTTTATTATTGAATTAGGAGAAACTTTAGGGGATGAATATCAAGAAGTGAATGAACATGTTTGGATTCACAAAGATGCTAAAGTTTTTGATAGTGCTTATATTGGTTCACCTTGTATTATTGGTGCAGGAACAGAAGTGAGACATTGTGCTTTTATCAGAGGAAGTGCATTAGTAGGAGAAAATTGTGTTATTGGTAATTCTGTTGAGTTAAAGAATGTTATTATTTTTGATAATGTACAAGTTCCTCATTATAACTATGTAGGTGATTCTATTTTGGGGTGCGACACGTTCCATAGTGAAAAGCTATGGCATGAGAACGTGCTAAATTTATACTAATTAAAATTACAAGTTCTTATAGAACTGATACTTTGATAGGTGGAATGATGAGGTAACGCTCTGAAACGCCTACTCTAATACTCCGATATGCGTCTAATAATGTAACTTATTAGTGGTATAACGCTCGGTGAAGTCGGCTGTATGCACTCGCTATAACGATTACGTACGTTATGGCAAACCAAACTAGAGGTAGTTGCGGGTGATAGGTCGGGAGTCTATAAAATACTCATGGTTAGAATTTGATTTAAAGGGTCAATGACGAAATTCCGAATGTACGGGTCTATAAAGGGAATTGAGAGAAAAGCTCAATCTTACATTTGTAAGGTATGTGTGGTGGAGTAAGTTTCCCAGAGATGAAACACCATAATGTATTACAGGTACATTCAAGCATACAGGCTCATAGGAATAACCTAAAAGTATATGTAAAGATAAAAGTATCGGAACGTGGAAATATCGAAACACATGTTTAAGCCAGTTACATGGTGTGTTATCAAGGAAACATTCAATTTAGAATGATAACTTGATTTTATTCGATTGAGAGAGGTGGCACAGTACCTATGAAAACATGGAAACATGTCGGAGGGATAGCCACTAGTCCGTATATTAAACAAATAGAAAACTAAATAACAATTAAATAAGAATTCAAAGGTTCGAGTATGACTAAGAGAAGTATTCCTTATAAATAATCTTTTATGTAGAAAGGAACACTGACTTTGACAATTGAAACAACATCTAAAAAGAAAAATATACTTCGAAATAATGAGTATTATGGAATGCAAGGCACTTTTGATAATCTTTATGCAAATAGTATTAATAACGCAAAATTTAAAAGGTTGTATAATTTAATCATTGCAGAAGAAAATATCAAACTCGCATATAGAAATCTCAAAACGAATAAAGGTAGTAAAACACCTGGTACTGATGGTAAAACAATTGAGACATTATCAAATATGACATCTCAAAAATTAGTTGATACTGTAAGAACAAGGTTAAATAATTATAGACCTCAACCGATTAGACGTGTAGAAATACCTAAATCGAATGGGAAAGTAAGAGAACTCGGAATACCTACAATTATGGACAGATTAATGCAACAATGCATTAAGCAAATTCTAGAACCTATATGTGAGGCAAAGTTTCATGAAAGAAACAATGGTTTCAGACCTAATAGAAGTGTAGAAAATGCCTTAGCACAAGCATACAAGATGATGCAACAAATGCATTTGTACTATGTGGTTGACATAGATATCAAGGGTTTCTTTGACAATGTTAATCATGGAAAGCTATTGAAACAACTGTGGCACATAGGAATACAAGACAAAAAGGTACTGTGTATCATTAGTAAAATGCTTAAAGGTGAGATTGCACATATTGGTTTTCCCGAAAAGGGAACACCACAAGGTGCTTTATTATCTCCATTATTAGCTAATGTAGTTTTAAATGAATTTGACTGGTGGATAACAAGTCAATGGGAAGAATTTCCAACACGACATAAATATATCAATTCTATTTCTAAGAATGGTAAAGAGTCAAACTTTGCGAAATACAGACCTCTCAGACAAACAAGTCATTTAAAGGAATGTTATATTATTCGTTATGCCGATGATTTCAAAATCTTTTGCAGGAATTATAATGATGCAAGAAAAATCTTTATTACAACACGACAATGGCTGAAGGAAAGACTAGGATTAGAAATTTCTCCCGAAAAATCAAAAATAGTCAATCTAAAGAAAAATTACTCTGAGTTTTTAGGATTCAGACTAAAAGTCAGAGATAAAGGACAAAAGAAAGTAGTCACCTCGCATGTTAGCAAAAAAGCACTTTCCAAAATTAGAAAAGAAGCAAAAGAATTGGTAAAACAAATCCAAAAACCACATAAGGATACCGAGATAGCTACAATTAATAGATATAATGCTTATGTTTTCAGTATTCATAACTACTACCGCATAGCTACTAATATACAAAAAGATATAGATACAATCGCTTTTAATATAAGAAGAATTCTTGAAATCAGACTTCGAACCCGAATGACAAAGAAAACTCACGATAAACTACCCAAATATATTGAACAAAGATATGGAGAAAGTAAACAACTAAGATACATTGGTGGATATCCAATTATTCCATTAGGATATGTTCAACATAAAAGTCCAATGTACAAACCATCTAAAGTTAATAATTATACACGTGAGGGAAGAAAACTTATACATGATAACCTAACATGTGTAGATACTGATACTTTGAATGATTTAGTTAGAAACCCACCTCCAGAAAGCAGTAGTGAACTCAATGACAATAGAATATCATTATACGTGGGTCAATATGGTAAATGTGCAATCACAGGATACCCACTAAATATAAATGATATGATAGTCATTCATAAACAAAACAAAAAGGGTATATCAAATGATAAATATCAAAATTTATTGATAGTCAATCATATCGGATATTCGCTAATTTATGAAACGGATAAGAAAACTTGTGAGAAAACAATGAGAGTATTAGAACTTAGTGCAAAGAAAAAGCAACTTGTACGTTTATTAAGAGGTAACAATAATCTTTAAAATTGTCATCAATTGAAATTATTTATTTGTAAGTGAAATGTAATATACGGATGGAAAGCCGTGTGATTGGAAACTTTCACGCACGGTTTGGGGCGGGGGAAAATCTGGAGATAATATCAAAGGATTACCTATCGTTAAAAGTGTCTACCCTACACCTAGTTGTAGGGGTGGCACACATATATAAGTCTCATATGGGTGCAGGATCAATTACAAGTAATGTTAAAAGTGATAAAACACTCGTTGTTGTAAAAGATAGATTTAATCACGAAGAGATTGAAACGGGACTTAAAAAAATGGGTGCAATGCTAGGAGATTATGTAGAAGTAGGATGTAATAGTGTTTTAAACCCTGGAACTGTTATTGGAAGAAATAGTAATATTTATCCATTATCTAGAGTAAGAGGCGTTGTACCAGAAAATTCAATTTTTAAGGAACTTAATGATATCGTAGAAAAGAAATAATTATTAGAGGCAATGTGATTTAAAAACATTGCTTTTTTATTGATATTATAATCATACATGTAATTAAAATTATAAAAATTTAAATTAGATGAGTATTTAAGTAATTAAAATAGCATATTGGTTATAAAGGGTTGATAAAAATTAAAAAAATGGTATGGTTTAAGTAAATATTCTATATGAAGAAAGGATAGAAAAAATGAATAAAAAAGTAAGAAAAGCAATTATACCAGCAGCAGGATTAGGAACAAGATTTCTACCAGCAACAAAAGCAATCGCCAAAGAAATGTTACCAATCGTAGATATTCCAACAATCCAATATATCATACAAGAAGCAGTAGACAGTGGAATAGAAGAAATCCTGATTATTACAAACAGTAATAAAGCATGCAATGGAAAATCATTTTGATAAAAACTATGAACTGGAAGAAAGACTAAAAGAATCAGGGAAAACTAGAACAAGTAAAAATGATCCAAGATATAGCAGATATGGCCAATATCTACTATATCAGACAAAAGGAACCAAAAGGATTAGGACATGCAGTCCTATGTGCTAAATCGTTTCATTGGAGATGAACCATTTGCAGTACTACTAGGAGATGATGTGGTTGTCAATAAAGAAGGGAAACCAGCTTTAAAACAATTAATAGAACAATATGGAAAGACCTCAGCGTCTGTAATAGGAGTACAAACAGTTGATAAAAAAGATGTCAGCAAATATGGAATCGTAGAACCATCAAAATCACATCCAGCAAAAGGAAGATTGGTAAAACTAACAGATATGGTAGAAAAACCAGCAGTAGAGAAAGCACCAAGTCAACTAGCAGTCTTAGGAAGATATGTGTTGACACCTGAAATCTTTGAACTTTTAGAAACCCAAGGAAAGGGAACAGGAGGAGAAATCCAATTAACAGATGCCATTAAAAGATTATTAGATAGACAAGCAGTGTATGCGTATGATTTTGAAGGAAAGAGATATGATGTAGGGGATAAGTTCGGATTTATCAAAGCAACAATAGATTTTTCATTAGACAGAGAAGATTTACATGATCAAGTAAATGAATATATTCATACATTAGTTGAAAAAGAAAAAGCTAAATAAAATATTATAAAGAAGCCTTTGTTTAAGGGTTTCTTTTTTATAAAAACAAGTATAAAAGTATAATAATTTTTCTTTTTGCAATATCTAAAATACTCTATAAACACCAAATCATAAAAAAACAATAAAAAAGGACAATGAAAAAAACGTTGATATAAAGGCAGAAAAAGAGGGAAAGAGAGAAAAAAATAAAAAAAGAACAAGAAAAAGCTTTACAAAAGGGAGAGAGGATGGTAATATAAATGGGCACTCGACGAGAGAGACGAGTGAGAGGACATTGAAAACTGAACAGGAAAGAATAAAACACAACGTCAATGAGAGTTTAGAAATAAACAGAAAACAAAAAAAGAGCTAAACAGACCAAAGTTGTCTGAAGAGATAGAAGGACAATGGAGAGTTTGATCCTGGCTCAGGATGAACGCTGGCGGCGTGCCTAATACATGCAAGTCGAACGCTTCACTTCGGTGAAGAGTGGCGAACGGGTGAGTAATACATAAGTAACCTGGCATCTACAGGGGGATAACTGATGGAAACGTCAGCTAAGACCGCATAGGTGTAGAGATCGCATGAACTCTATATGAAAAGTGCTACGGGACTGGTAGATGATGGACTTATGGCGCATTAGCTTGTTGGTAGGGTAACGGCCTACCAAGGCGACGATGCGTAGCCGACCTGAGAGGGTGACCGGCCACACTGGGACTGAGACACGGCCCAGACTCCTACGGGAGGCAGCAGTAGGGAATTTTCGGCAATGGGGGAAACCCTGACCGAGCAACGCCGCGTGAAGGAAGAAGTAATTCGTTATGTAAACTTCTGTCATAGAGGAAGAACGGTGGATATAGGGAATGATATCCAAGTGACGGTACTCTATAAGAAAGCCACGGCTAACTACGTGCCAGCAGCCGCGGTAATACGTAGGTGGCGAGCGTTATCCGGAATTATTGGGCGTAAAGAGGGAGCAGGCGGCACTAAGGGTCTGTGGTGAAAGATCGAAGCTTAACTTCGGTAAGCCATGGAAACCGTAGAGCTAGAGTGTGTGAGAGGATCGTGGAATTCCATGTGTAGCGGTGAAATGCGTAGATATATGGAGGAACACCAGTGGCGAAGGCGACGATCTGGCGCATAACTGACGCTCAGTCCCGAAAGCGTGGGGAGCAAATAGGATTAGATACCCTAGTAGTCCACGCCGTAAACGATGAGTACTAAGTGTTGGGTGTCAAAGCTCAGTGCTGCAGTTAACGCAATAAGTACTCCGCCTGAGTAGTACGTTCGCAAGAATGAAACTCAAAGGAATTGACGGGGGCCCGCACAAGCGGTGGAGCATGTGGTTTAATTCGAAGCAACGCGAAGAACCTTACCAGGTCTTGACATCGATCTAAAGGCTCCAGAGATGGAGAGATAGCTATAGAGAAGACAGGTGGTGCATGGTTGTCGTCAGCTCGTGTCGTGAGATGTTGGGTTAAGTCCCGCAACGAGCGCAACCCCTGTTGCCAGTTGCCAGCATTAAGTTGGGGACTCTGGCGAGACTGCCGGTGACAAGCCGGAGGAAGGCGGGGATGACGTCAAATCATCATGCCCCTTATGACCTGGGCTACACACGTGCTACAATGGACAGAGCAGAGGGAAGCGAAGCCGCGAGGTGGAGCGAAACCCATAAAACTGTTCTCAGTTCGGACTGCAGTCTGCAACTCGACTGCACGAAGATGGAATCGCTAGTAATCGCGAATCAGCATGTCGCGGTGAATACGTTCTCGGGCCTTGTACACACCGCCCGTCACACCATGAGAGTCGGTAACACCCGAAGCCGGTGGCCTAACCGCAAGGAAGGAGCTGTCTAAGGTGGGACTGATGATTGGGGTGAAGTCGTAACAAGGTATCCCTACGGGAACGTGGGGATGGATCACCTCCTTTCTAGGGAGAGAAAGTTGTGCTTTCTTGTTTGGTTTTGAATGTCTTAGACATTCAAGAGGACATTGAAAACTGGATAGTAGTAAAAAAAATTGCGAAAACGATAAAGAAGAGATTAGACATTAAAGAAAAGGTCTAGTACGAAAAGTCGAAAGTAACTAAGATTTTACAGCAAGTGTAAACGAAAAAAAGTTCAAGCAAGCAAACCTAGAAGGTAAAGCAAGAAAGGGCGTATGGGGAATGCCTAGGCACACTCCGGCGAAGAAGGACGCAGCAAACAGCGAAATGCGACGGTGAGCGGTAAGCACGTGAAGAGCCGTCGATATCCGAATGGGGGAACCCACACGGAGTCATATCCGTGTATCACATGTCGAATACATAGACATGATGAGGCGAGACGCAGGGAACTGAAACATCTAAGTACCTGCAGGAAGAGAAAATAAGAACGATTTTCTGAGTAGCGGCGAGCGAAAGGGAAAGAGCCCAAACCGATCTTAGGATCGGGGTAGTAGGATCATCGATAAATCTGACAGAGGATCATAGAGGAATCACATGGGAAGGTGAGCGAGAGAGGGTGAGAGCCCCGTACTCGAAATGAGAGACTGGAGAGAGATGACACCTGAGTAGGGCGGGACACGAGAAATCCTGTCTGAATCAGCCGGGACCATCCGGCAAGGCTAAATACGAGAGAGTGACCGATAGTGAACCAGTACCGTGAGGGAAAGGTGAAAAGAACCCCGGGAGGGGAGTGAAAGAGAACCTGAAACCATATGCCTACAAGAAGTCAGAGCCCGTTAAAGGGTGATGGCGTGCCTTTTGTAGAATGAACCGGCGAGTTACTGTATGGAGCGAGGTTAAGCAGGATATGCGGAGCCGAAGCGAAAGCGAGTCTTAAGAGGGCGAGAGTTGCATGCAGTAGACCCGAAACCGGGTGATCTAGCCATGACCAGGTTGAAGTTGGGGTAAAACCCGATGGAGGACCGAACCGACCCCCGTTGAAACGTTGGCGGATGAGTTGTGGCTAGGGGTGAAATTCCAATCGAACCCGGAGATAGCTGGTTCTCCCCGAAATAGCTTTAGGGCTAGCGTCGAGGTAAGTTGCGTGAAGGTAGAGCACTGAATATGTGATGGCCCCATCTCGGGGTACTGAGCATAATCAAACTGCGAATGTCACGCCAACATGCTCGGCAGTCAGACAGCGGGTGATAAGGTCCGTTGTCAAGAGGGAAACAGCCCAGACCATCAGCTAAGGTCCCAAAATGTATGCTAAGTGGAAAAGGATGTGGAGATGTACAGACAACTAGGAGGTTGGCTCAGAAGCAGCCATCCTTTAAAGAGTGCGTAACAGCTCACTAGTCGAATGACTCTGCGCCGATAATTTACCGGGGCTAAGCATACTACCGAAGCTATGGATCCCAAGGGATGGTAGGGGAGCGTTCCATGAACGGAGAAGTACGACCGAAAGGACGTGTGGAGATCATGGAAGAGAGAATGCCGGTGTGAGTAGCGGAACGTGGGTGAGAATCCCACGCACCGAAGACCCAAGGTTTCCAGAGGAAGGTTCGTCCGCTCTGGGTAAGTCGGGACCTAAGGCGAGGCCGAAAGGCGTAGTCGATGGACAACAGGTAGAGATTCCTGTACCCGTATATATGTGAAGGAATGACGGAGAGAGGAAGCTGCAGCCAGCGGCTGGAAGAGCTGGTGCAAGCGAGATATCGGGATGGCAGGCAAATCCACCATCCGAAACGAGAAGGCGTGAAGCGTACGGAAAGCTACGGCGAGTACGGAAGGCAGTGGAGGAACTTCCAAGAAAAGTTTCTAACGTTAAGTATATATGGCCCGTACCGAAAATGGACACACATGGGTGAGGAGAGAATCCTAAGGTGAGCGAGAGAACTATAGCTAAGGAACTCTGCAAAATGACTCCGTAACTTAGGGAGAAGGAGTGCTCATAGAGATATGAGCCGCAGTGAAACGGCCCAAGCGACTGTTTACCAAAAACACAGCTCTCTGCTAAGCCGCAAGGCGAAGTATAGGGGGTGACGCCTGCCCGGTGCTGGAAGGTTAAGGGGAGGGGTTAACGCAAGTGAAGCCCTGAACTGAAGCCCCAGTAAACGGCGGCCGTAACTATAACGGTCCTAAGGTAGCGAAATTCCTTGTCAGGTAAGTTCTGACCCGCACGAAAGGCGTAACGATTTGGGCGCTGTCTCAGCTGTAGACTCGGTGAAGTCTTAGTACCTGTGAAGATGCAGGTTACCCGCGACTAGACGGAAAGACCCCATGGAGCTTCACTGCAGGTTGATATTGGGATTTGATGCAGCATGTACAGGATAGGTAGGAGGCAAAGAGATGGATACGCCAGTATTCAAGGAGCCGCTGTTGGGATACTACCCCTGTTGTATTGGATTTCTAACCGGACGACGTAGAGCCGTTGACGGGACAGTGTCAGTCGGGCAGTTTGACTGGGGCGGTCGCCTCCCAAAGAGTAACGGAGGCGCCCAAAGATACCCTCAGCTTGGATGGAAACCAAGCGCAGAGTGCAAAGGCAAAAGGGTGTTTGACTGCGAGACCCACAAGTCGAGCAGGGACGAAAGTCGGGCTTAGTGATCCGGCGGTGCTGAATGGAAAGGCCGTCGCTCAACGGATAAAAGCTACCCTGGGGATAACAGGCTGATCTCCCCCAAGAGTTCACATCGACGGGGAGGTTTGGCACCTCGATGTCGGCTCATCGCATCCTGGAGCTGAAGTCGGTTCCAAGGGTTGGGCTGTTCGCCCATTAAAGCGGTACGCGAGCTGGGTTCAGAACGTCGTGAGACAGTTCGGTCCCTATCTGTCGTGGGCGCAGGAAATTTGAGAAGAGCTGTCCTCAGTACGAGAGGACCGGGATGGACGCATCAATGGTGGACCAGTTGTCACGCCAGTGGCATAGCTGGGTAGCTAAATGCGGAAGGGATAAACGCTGAAGGCATCTAAGTGTGAAACCCACTTCAAGATGAGATTTCCCATTGCGCAAGCAAGTAAGACCCCTTAAAGACGATAAGGTAGATAGGTCAGGAGTGTAAGCATGGTGACATGTTAAGCGGACTGATACTAATAGGTCGAGGGCTTGACCGAAAAGGCAAGCGAGCTTGAAAGAAGAAAAACTACTGTCTGGTTTTGAGTGTCCTGAAGACACTTGACAAGAAGAATCTGGTAATGATAGCATGATGGACACACCTGTACCCATTCCGAACACAGAAGTTAAGCATCATCGCGGCGAAGATAGTACATTGTGCGAAAATAGCTCGTTGCCAGTTCCTTCTTTTTTTTATGTTTTTACATGATCCTTGACAGGTCATACCATTGCGGTATGACTTTTTTTCTGATATGCTTTATTGCATCATATAAAATAAAGATAATTTTGAGTTGCTATTATTTGATGTTTATAAACTTTCTGAAATTATTTGAATATCTTGACTTTTTGTATGAATTATTATTGGAAATTAGTAAAAAAAAGACCTCTTTTCGAGGCCTTTATTATTACATTTTTACTGTAGATTTAACTAATTCAACAACTTCTTCAGAAGTAGCACAATCTAATGCTTTTTCTACTAAAGCTTCCATATCAGCTTTTGATACGCTCTTAATTAATTTTCTTTGAGCTAAGATTGAAGTAGCTGACATAGAGAATTCATCTAATCCTAAACCAAGTAATAATGGAGCTGCAATAGCTTCACCAGCCATTTCTCCACACATACCAGCCCATTTACCTTCAGCATGTGCTGAATCGATAACATGTTTTAATAAGTTTAAGATTGATGGATTGAATGGTTGATATAAATAACTTACACCAGAAGACATTCTGTCTGCTGCAAATGTATATTGTACTAAGTCATTTGTTCCTACTGAGAAGAAATCAACTTCTTTAGCAAATTTATGAGCTAATACAGCAGCTGCAGGAATTTCAATCATGATACCAACTTGTAATGTATCACTTACTTTAACACCTTCAGCAACTAATTTTTCTTTTTCTTCCATTAAGATTCCTTTAGCTTTACGGAATTCTTGTAAAGTAGCAATCATAGGGAACATGATTCTTAAATCACCATAAACTGATGCTCTAAGTAATGCTCTTAATTGAGTTCTAAAGATATCTTCTCTTTGGAAACATAAACGGATTGCACGAACACCTAAGAATGGATTCATTTCTTTTGGTAAATCGATAGCTTCGATTTCTTTATCTCCACCGATATCTAATGTTCTAACAACAACAGGTTTACCTTCCATACCTTCTAATACTTCTTTATAAACTTCAAATTGTTGTTCTTCAGTTGGTAATTCAGCAGATTCCATATATAAGAATTCAGTTCTGAATAATCCAACACCTTCACCACCATTTTCTTTAACACCTGCTAAATCTTTTGCTGAACCAATGTTAGCAACTAATTCAACTTGATGTCCATCAGTAGTAATTGTTTTTTCATTAACTAATTTCTTTAATTCTTCTTTATAAGCGATGAATTCAGCACGTTTAGTTTCATATTCTTTAACAGTTGTTTCATCAGGATTGATCATAACTGTTCCTTCAATACCATCAAGAACAATTAAATCTCCATCTTTAACTTCTTCTGTAATTGTTTTACAAGCAACAACTGCAGGAATTTCTAAAGAACGAGCCATGATAGCTGAGTGAGAAGTTCTACCACCAATATTAGTAGCAAATCCTCTAACTAAGTTTTTATTTAATTGTGCTGTATCAGAAGGAGTTAAATCATCAGCGATAATAACAACTTCTTCATCAATTAAAGCAGGGTTTGGTAATGGTTTACCAAGTAAGTTAGCTAATAAACGACGAGAAACGTCTTTAATATCAGCAGCTCTTTCTCTAAAATAATCATCATCCATCATTTCAAACATTGCAATGAAACTATTTGCAACTGCATCTAATGCAGCTTCAGCACATAATTTTTCATTATTGATTTTGTCTAAAACTTGTGTTTTTAATTCAGGATCTTGAAGTACTAATGCATGAGCATCAAATACAGCAGCTTCTTCAGCTGATAAGTTTTTAGAAGCAGCTTCTTTAATTGCTTCTAATTGTTTAGCTGTTTCAGCCATACAATCTTCAAATTTTTTGATTTCAGCTGCAACATCTTCTACAGTGTTTTGTGTTACAGTTAAATCAGGCATAACTAGTTTGTATGCTTTAGCAATTGCAATACCACTAGAAGCCCCAATACCTTTAATCATAGTATTAAACACCTCCATATTTACATTCCAATTCTAACCTATTTTTATTGAAAAATAAAGATATTTTCATTGTACGAAAGGACTTTTTAAGAAAAAAAACAAGTATTTATTGAATTGTTTGTCTAGACATGATAAGATGTTATCGAGGAGGAGTTTGCAATGAAAGTTATTATTGTTGAAAATTATGAAGAAGCAAGCCAAGAAGCAGCAAAAATTTTTATTAATCAAGTAAAGGAAAAACCAAATAGTATTTTAGGATTAGCTACAGGATCTACACCTGTTAGAATGTATGAATTATTAAGAGAAGATCATGAAAAAAATCATACATCATATAAAGATGTTAAATCATATAACTTAGATGAATATTTTGGATTAGATGCAAGTCATCCACAAAGTTATCATTATTTTATGTATAAAAACTTATTCAATGGAATTGATATTAAAGATGAAAATGTTCATGTTCCATGTGGACAAGGAAATATTCAAGAAAACTGTGATGAATATAATAAAATGTTAGCTGAAAATCCAATTGATATTCAATTATTAGGAATTGGTTCAAATGGACATATTGGATTCAATGAACCAGGAACTGATTTTAATTCAAAAACACATTATGTTGATTTAAAAGAAAGTACTATTAAAGACAATGCAAGATTATTCTTTAATGGAGATGAAGATGCTGTTCCAAAACAAGCAATCTCTATGGGAATTCAAAATATTATGGATGCTAAAAGTGTTGTTTTAATTGCTTGTGGTAAAAATAAAGAAGATGCTGTTAAAGGAATGATTGAAGGACCTGTAACTCCAGAATTACCAGCTAGTGTATTACAAAATCATAAAGATGTAACTGTAATTATTGATAAAGCAGCTGCAGCTTTATTAGAAAAAGAATATTAAAATTAATGAGGGAGAAATCTCCCTTTTTTTTGTTTAGGTTGAAATTTTTATCATTAAACTGTAAGATTATATTACTAATATAGAAGGTGAAAATTATGAAAAAAATAAGACTTAAAGAATTATTTAATATACCTAATTGTTTATGCTATTTAAGAATAATACTTATTCCTATTTTTTTACATCGCTATTTTTTAGCTGGAAGTAAAGAAGATTATTATATATGTGCTACTATTTTAATTATTTCAGGTCTATCTGATTTTTTAGATGGCTACATTGCAAGACATTACCAGATGATTACTGATTTTGGGAAAGTTATAGATCCAATCGCTGATAAATTGACACAATTTACGGTTGCGTTTGTTTTAGTTTATACGTATTCATGGATGTGGTTATTACTTCTTATCATTGTTTTAAAAGATGGAATGCTGGCTTTAGGGGGACTTTATTTATATGAAAAAGGAGCAAAGGTCCAAGGAGCCTCATGGTGGGGGAAAATTTCTACTGCTATCTTTGATGTTGTCGCAATCGTATTAATTGGAATACATATTCCAAATTCTATTTTTGCAACTATTTCAATTTTTGTTTGTATTATGTTGATGTTATTATCACTTGTTTTATATGCTAAACAACTGTTATCAATTTATAAGGAGCTTAAGAATGAATAAAAGGCAAATAAAGTTAAGTTGTTATTTAGAACAATTAAATATAGAGGTTGTTAAAGTAGAAATGATTTTAAATCAATTAAATAGATTAAAAAATAATCAAGAGATAGCTAATTATATAATTGAAAGGGATCTTTTAAAAACAAAGTGTCAATTAGAATTATCACTTGCTTCTTTGTGTATTATTCTAAGAAAAATGTGTGAAAATCAATTTATTACTTTAAATCAAGAAAGAAGAAAAGATATTAATAGTATTATCCATTCAAATCGTTTTGATTTTTTTGAGGACGATAAAGTTTATGTTTTTTCACAAAAAGGACAAGAAGAAGTCAATATCATTCAATTACTAGATTATGCAAAAAAGATATTTAAAGAAATCGTATGATTTTTTTGGACATCTTTTTTATTTTATCCAAGATAAAATAAAACTAGGTGAATAAAATGAATATTAAAAAAAATTGTGGTATTGTTTTGATTGTTTTGGGAATCATCTTAACGTTAGATCGAACAAATGAATTCAAAGGTATTGTTTCAATTATTGTTTATTATATTCAAGAATACTGGCCTTTATTCATTACTTTTTGCGGTGTTTCATTGCTTGCTACACCACAAAAAACTAAAAAGAAATGAAATAAAAAATACTGATTTTATATAGCTAAATGAATTGAAACACGATAACAAAAATGATAATATGTATAACGTATTAATGGAGGAAACAAAAAAATGAAAAAAAGACCTATCGTATTATGTATTATGGATGGTTATGGTATTTCTGAAAGCATTAATGGTAATGCTGTAAGACTTGCTAATACACCTAACTTAGATGATTTAATGGCTATGTATCCAAACACAACTATTTCAGCTAGTGGTATGCCAGTTGGTTTACCTGATGGACAAATGGGAAATAGTGAAGTTGGGCATTTAAATATTGGAGCAGGAAGAACTGTTTATCAATCATTAACTTTAATTAATAAAGCTTTAAATGAAAAAACTTTCTTTGAAAATGAAAAATTCTTAAAAGCAATTCAACATGCTAAAGATAATGGTTCTAAATTACATATTTGGGGATTATTATCAAATGGTGGTGTTCACTCATCAAATGAACATATCTATGGTTTATTAGAATTAGCTAAACAACAAGGTTTAGATAAAGTATATGTACATGCTTTCTTAGACGGAAGAGATGTTGCTCCTGATAGTGGTGTTGATTTCGTAAAAGAATTACAAGAAAAAATTGAAGAAATCGGTGTTGGACAAATTGCATCAATTTCTGGTAGATACTATGCAATGGACAGAGATAAAAGATTTGATCGTGTTAAATTAGCTTACGATGCAATCGTATGTCAAGAAGGTGAATCTTTCGAATGTCCAGTTCAATATGTAAAAGATTCTTATGCTAAAGATGTTTTAGATGAATTCGTTATCCCTGGTTACAACAAAAACGTTGAAGGAACAATTGATGATGGAGATTCAGTAATCTTCGCTAACTTCAGACCAGATAGAGCAATCCAATTAGCTACAGTAATTACAAATCCTACATTCTATGAAGGATATGTACCTGAAAAACAAGTTAAAGATTTAGAATTCGTATGTATGATGAAATATGCTGATAGTGTTAATGGAGAAATCGCATTCGTTTCACCTGAACTTACAAATACATTAGGTGATTACTTATCAGCTCAAGGTTTAAAACAATTACGTATTGCTGAAACTGAAAAATATGCTCACGTAACTTTCTTCTTTGACGGTGGAGTTGATAAAGAAATCGAAGGAGCTACTCGTGTATTAGTTAATTCACCAAAAGTTGCTACTTATGATTTACAACCTGAAATGTCAGCTTATGAAGTAAAAGATAAATTAATTGCTGAATTAGATAAAGATATTCATGATGTTGTAATTGTTAACTTTGCAAACTGTGACATGGTAGGACATACTGGTGTTATTCCTGCAGCAATCAAAGCTGTTAGCGTTGTTGATGAATGTATCGGTGAAGTATATGAAAAAGTTCTTGAATTAGGTGGAACTATGTTAATTACTGCTGACCATGGTAATGCTGAAGAAGAATTAGATGCAGATGGAAATCCATTCACTGCTCATACAACAAATGTTGTACCTTTAATTGTTACTAATTCTCATGTAGGATTAAAAGAAGGCGGAAAATTAGGAGATTTAGCTCCAACAATGTTACAATTATTAGGTTTACCAATTCCTGAAGAAATGGATGGAGAATCTTTATTAAAATAATCAATAAGTTCATATTGATTTCATTTTTAATAGGTATATTAAGTGGGTGTAGTCATACTACATCCACTCATACTATACAGAAAGATTTATCAAAAAATCAAATCATAGAAATCAATTATGATGATGTTTTAAAGAAAATAAATCAAAAAGAAGATTTTGTTTTATATATTGGAAGACCTGATTGTAAAGATTGTCAAGAATTTGAACCTTATTTAAAAAAATATTTAAAGAAAAATAAAGGAGTTTATCTTTATTATTTCAATATTAAAGAATATCGAGATCAAGCGAATAGTCAAGAAGCAACAAAAAAAGAAAAATCTCGATATAACCAAATGAGAAAAAAACTTGATTTTTCATGGACACCTACTTTAAAATTAGTGATCAATGGGAAATTTGTAGATCAATATACTTTTTTAGATGAAGATTATTATTCATTACCAAGCAAAAAACAAAAAGAAAAGAAACAGGATTATATTGATAAACTTTCATCTTGGCTAGACCAAATATACCAAGATTAAAAGAAAGGATTGATAAAATATGAAAAAATGTCCAAAATGCCATAAAAATATACCAAGTAATGCAAAAGTATGTCCTTATTGTGGAACACCTCAATCTGGCTACCAACCAATGAAACGTACTCCTAAAAGAAAATACGCATTCATTTATCCAATTTTGATTATTGCACTTGTTTTCTTACCTATGGGAATTTCTTATTTCTTTGCATTTAATGCATTATCTGATAGTGGAATCAATCAAACAGCAACATTAAAAACATATACAAAATCAAATCAAGAAACAGTTGTATATCAATATGATTCCTTAAAAGAATTTTCAAAAAATGTTAAAAATAGTAAAAAATATGTCAATAAGATTAATAACATGGAATCGTCTTTAGAAAAAATAGTTGGAACAAAAAATATGGATTCAGAATATTTGTTTCAAATAACAGATAATAATAATCTTTATGTAGCTGTTCAATATGATATTTCTTTAGATAAACAAAATACAATGAGTATTTCTTATGATTATGATTTATCAAAAGAAAGTCAATTACAGTTTGAATATCATTTAAATGATATTCAACAATTAGATGATGGCTATCAACAATTAAATCAACAAGTTACAAAAATAAATCAAATCATTACACTATTTAATGAAAAAGATAATCAAGAATTAATTCAAAAAACATTAAATGATTTAAAAAATAATGAAGCTGAAATTTCAAAAGAAACACTTTCTCATTATGGAAAAGGAATGACACAATCAAAAGGAAACGATCAATCTTCAATAAGAATATTTAATTATAAAGATACATATCGTTTAAAATTTTCTTATGATTCAAATTTAAATTTAGAAAAATTTATATAAAGCCAAGAAATTGGCTTTTTCTTTTTATGTAAAACAAGTATAATAGGGATAATTATAGGGGAAAAGTAGGTGAATCGATGAGAAAAATTGCAGTTTTAACCTCAGGAGGAGATGCACCAGGAATGAATGGTGCTATTCGTGCTATTGTTCGTGTAGGAATAAAAAGAGGTTTTGAGGTTTATGGTGTTTATGAAGGATATAAAGGATTAGTAGCAGGGAATATCAAAAAATTAGGGTATAGTGATGTTTCTGAAATATTATCTAAAGGGGGAACTATTTTAGAATCTTCAAGATTACCTTCATTTAAGGAAGATAAAGTTCAAGAACAAGCAATTCATCAGCTTAAACAAAGAGGGATAGATGGACTTGTTGTTATTGGGGGAGATGGAAGTTATAAAGGAGCTTTAGCACTTAGTCAAAAAGGAATTGATTGTATTGCTATTCCTGGAACAATTGATAATGATATTAATGGAACAGATGAAACAATAGGCTTTCATACGGCACTTTATAACATTATCGATGCTGTTAATAAATTAAGAGATACGTCTAGTTCACATCATCGCTGCTTTGTTGTTGAAGTTATGGGAAATCATGCAGATAATCTTGCTATTTATTCTGCAATTGCATGTGGTAGTGAAATTGTTATTACAGATAAAACAGAGTATGATGAAAATAAAATTATTGAAGAACTTAAAATATGTGAAGAAGAGTATCATAAAAAACATGCGATACTTATTGTAAGTGAAAAAATATTAGATGTTGAAAAACTAGCTAATCGTATTAGCGAAGAAACTGGATATTCAGGAAGATCAATTGTTTTGGGACATATTCAAAGAGGTGGATCACCTGTTCCTGAAGATCGTATTTTAGCATCTAAAATGGCAGAAGAAGCCATTTGTTTATTAGAAAAAAGAAAAAGTGGTTTATGTATCTGCATGAAAGATAATCAAATTATATCTAAAAATATTGAAGAAGCTTTAATTGAAAAAATGAAAATCAGGATCGTTTATATCAATTATTTTTAGACTTAGCTTAAGGAGAAGATATGAAAAAAATATTATTTAGTGATATTGATGGAACAATTGCTAAGGGCAATTTACCCATTACTTATAAAGATCAAGAAGCTGTAAAAAAATTAAGAACACAAGATCATTATTTTTCATTTTGTACAGGAAGAAATATTCAAGAAACAAAACTTGTCACACCACATTTTGAATATGATTATCTTGTTTTAAATAATGGAGCAATGATTGTTGATCAAAATGATCAAGTTCTTTATCGAAAACAAATAAAAAATGAAATTGCTAAAGAAATACTTAAAGAAAGCTATCAAAAATATCCTTATCTAAATTATACATTTTTTGATGGTCAACAAACATATGGATATATAAATCAAAAAACATGTATTTTAACAGAAAATGGTTATCAAGAAATAGCAGGTGATTTTTTAGAAATATTAGATCATACTCAAGATGATATTGATATTGTATGTGCTTTTCATCCACAAGAAAAATTAGATGAAATACTTGAAATTCAAAAACAAATCCACCAAAAATATGTAGGTATTCATGCAACACTCAATGTTGTTTATTTAGATATTACAGTAGATTGTACTAAAGGAAGTGGACTTAAAAAGCTTTGTTCATTATTGGATCAAGAAGTGATTTCTTATTGTATAGGAGATTCTTATAATGATTTAGATATGTTTGAAAAAGCTGATCATGCTTATACTTTTAATCGTGTAGAAAAACAAATAAAAGAAAAGACAGAAAAACAAGTTGATTATGTTTATGAAGTCATCAACGATATGTTAGAAGGGGAATAACAATGAGTTGGCAAGATAAATTAAGACAAGTAGAACCATATGTAGCAGGTGAACAACCAAAAATCAACAATATGATTAAATTAAATACGAATGAAAATCCATACGGTCCATGTAAACAAATAAAAGATATTTTAAAAGAAATCGATATTGAAAAATTAAAACTTTATCCAAATAGTGATGGAGAAGAATTAAGACATGCTTTAGCTAAGTATCATGGTTTAAAAGATGAACAAGTTTTTTTAGGAAATGGTTCAGATGAAGTTTTAGCACTTACATTTTTAACATTTTTCAATGGAAGTGATCCAGTATTATTTCCAAATATTTCTTATTCATTTTATCCAGTTTATTGTGATCTTTACCAAATGAATTATAAAAAAATTATTTTGGATCAAGATTTTAAAATGCATGTTGAAGATTTTAAACAACCAAATTCAGGAATTATTTTTCCTAATCCAAATGCACCAACAGGATTACTCGTTTCATTAGATTTTATTGAAGAAGTTTTAAAAAGTAATCCAGAAAGTATCGTTGTTGTAGATGAAGCTTATATTGATTTTGGAGGACAATCATGTGTCCCACTTATTCATCAATATGAAAATTTAGTGGTTATCCAAACGTTTTCTAAATCAAGATCTTTTGCTGGAGCTAGATTAGGAGTAGCTTTAGGAAATAAAGAAGCTATTTCTCATCTATATGATGTGAAAAATTCTTTTAACTCGTATCCTATTGATTATATAACTCAACAAATTGGACTTGTTTCTGTTTTAAATAGTCAAGATATGAAAGAAAAATGTCAAAAAGTAATTAAAACAAGAGAATATACAAAAACGAAACTAAAAGAATTAGGATTTGTGGTTCCAGATAGTTATGCTAACTTTGTATTTGTAAAACATCCAAAGATTGATGGGGAAGAATTATTTTTAGCACTTAGAAAAGAAGGCATTATTGTGCGTCATTGGAATAAACCATTGATTAATCAGTATTTAAGAGTTACGATTGGAACTGACCAACAAATGGAAAGATTCTTTGAATTTTTAGAAAACTATTTAAATCAAAAAGGATTGTTATGATTTTTTCATAACAATCCTTTATAAAAAAGAAGCTATAGCGATTGCTATAGCCTTTATTTTTCTTCTGTATGATGTAAATCTTCTTTAATTTGAGTTGTAGAAATTTCAGGAGTTCTTGGTAAATATATAACTTCTACACCCTCATCTTTTAGATAATCAAATTTACCTTTCCAATCATCTCCAATAACAAAAGTATCAATATGATATTCTTTAATATCTTTGATTTTTTGATCCCAATTTTCTTCAGGAATAACTAAATCTACAAAACGTACAGATTCTAGTAGACCTTTTCTTTGTTCATAAGAGAAATAACATTTTTTATCTTTTTTCAAACGTGTAAATTCATCAGTTGAAACAGCAACAATTAAATAATCACCTAAAGCTTTCGCACGTTTTAATAAATTAATATGTCCGTAATGTAATAAATCAAATGTACCATAAGTAATAACTCTTTTCATACCTAACCCTCTTTTACTTTTAATAATACTATTTTCAAAATTAATATCTGCAACAGACTTTGCTAGCTCTGTTTTTCGATCACGATTCATTAATACCTTGACTGCTTCATTTGGACTAACTTTACCTTTAACAATAGCATCGACCATGGCAGTAATTGGCATTTCTACATCATATCTTTTAGCAAGTTGCATTGCAGCAGGTAAAGCGTTTAAACCTTCAACGACCATACCAACTTCTTTTGTAGCGTCATCAACATTGTAACCTTGTCCAATTAATGTTCCACATTTAAAGTTACGACTATGCACGCTTGTTGCTGTGACAATCAAATCACCAATTCCGGCAAGACCATGGAATGTTTGTTCAAGGCATCCCATTGTTGTTCCTAAACGTGTCATTTCAGAAAGACCACGCGTAATAAGGGCAGCACGAGTGTTATCACCATAATTTAACCCATGGGAAATACCAGCTGCTAAAGCAATGATATTTTTTAAAGCACCACATAATTCAACTCCGCGGACATCAATGTTTGTATAAACACGCATGCATGTATCTTGGAAAAGATTTTGTACTTTTTCAGCAACTTCTAAATCATCACAAGCTGAAACAATGGTTGAAGGCATATCTCTTACAACTTCTTCAGCATGGGTTGGACCTGATAGAGCTACGATTTTTGCTTGATTTCCTAAAACATCTCGAATAATTTCAGACATTGTATAAAGACTATCTTTTTCAACCCCTTTAGCAAGATCGATTAAGATTTGCTCTTTAATATAATCTTTAGCTGTTTCCATTGTACTTCTCATAAAAATGGAAGGAACAGCAACCACTAAATACTCGCTATTGCATACTTCTTTAATATCTGTTGTAAATTCCATATCATCAGGAATTTCTAATTCAGGTAATTTTGGATGTGTTCTGTTTTTTTGAATATATTCAATTTCTTGAGGTAAAGCCGACCAAACCATCACTGAATGATGACGATTGCATAACACTCTTGCGACAGCCATCCCCCATGTACCTGCGCCTAAAACACCAACTTTATACATGATAAATAACCTCCTATTTTTTGATGTATTTCATTTTTTCATTTTTTATAAAAACCCAATGATCATCATTTGAATCATCTTCACTAAAATGATAATCATCGATCACAATTTCTTTTATTTGTTCAATATCTTCAATATGATGTTCAATCAAATAATTGAGTATCATTCCTCTTGCTTTTTTTAAATACACGGCATTTCGTTTAAAAGTATGCCCATTTCTTATCACAAAATCAAGTTGAATGATTGGAAGATCAAATATTTTTTCATATTCTTTCGTACTTAAAGAAAGAATAACATCTTCATTTTTTAAATAATCATTTAGTTCTTTATACCAATATTGATATAAATTTATTTCATTTAATTTATGTTTCATTTCTAAACGATGATAATTTACAGCATCATTATAACGTAAAATTCCATAAAGTGGAGAATTAATTAGTAAATGCTTATCTAAATAATCCCATTCTTCTTTTTGATAATTCTTTAAATCAAGCTGTTTAAAAACAACGCCATTAAATAAATTTATGGCTGCAAAAGTTTCCTCATTATGAAAATAATCATAAATTAATGAAGATTGTTTAAAAGAAATCTTCATCAAATCATGAATTTGATCAATATCTAATTCTTTTAATTGTTTTCTTAAAGATTCTGCTTTATTAAAAAACAATGGTGTTTGTTTTTCAATAGGAAAATGCTTTTCTTTTAAACTTTTTGCATCAGCAATTATAATTTTCATAGACTTCACCACATCCATTATATATTAAAATAAAAAATTATGATATACTACATTCGGTGATAAAGATGAATACAACAATTATAGATAAGATATTAATTCATATGCTCGATATGGAACATAGTCAAATTATTTACTCTGATCAATTTATTGATTTAATAGAGGGAACAACTGAATATTATGATAAAAAAATAGAAAAATGTTTAACGAATACAACCATTAAAGAACTCGTTGTAGGAAGTGAACATCATTTATTACAAGCAGCTAGAAATATGATCATTGATGATGAACAATTTATTGCTGAATCTAAAAAGATTGCTCAAGATCTATTTGCTGTCAGCAAATATGTAGAAGAAATGCCTAATAGTAATTTAATGTTTGTTGAATGTAAAGTAGATGGAGAAAAGATGATTCTCATCATGAAGTTAAATTATAAAGTGACACCTATTTCTATTGTGGAAGAAGTAGATGGTAAAAGATTTATTAAATTTGTTAATAGACAAAGTCTTCCACCTAAAACTTCAGCTGTTGAAGAAGCAATTATTATCAATGTTGATAAAAACACAGTTTCTTTAATTGAAAAAAGATTTCAAATAGATGGAAAACCAGGCTATTATCTTAATGAACAATATATTAAAGGTGAACCTAAATTAACAGATAAACAAAAAATGAGTATTGTTAATAAAGTCGTTAAAAAAGTCGATAGTGAATATAATGTTTTTGAAGGTGATCCTACAGCTATGGTAAAAAAAGAAATGATTGATTTAGTAATGGAACATTTACCATTAAAACCAATGGAAATTGCGAAGAAGGTCATGGGTGATGATTATAACGCACAAGAAGAAGTTGAAACGATTATGAGAGATCTAGGAATTGAAGAAGATGATGAAATTGTTAATGTTCCACTTTCATTAGATCGTATGTCAAGATGTAAATTGGTTTTAGATGATGATCGTATTATTGAATTAAATGTTGAAGATTATTTAAATCATGAAAATATTACAACCGAAACAGATATGTCAGGATATTCAACAATTACTTTAAATAATATTAAGGATATTAAGATTAAATAAAGACAATAAGTTTTCTTTATGATAGAATAAACAGGCATATAATGAAAGGAAATAGATAAATGAGTAAAGTAATTAAATTAGGTAACTATAAAGGAATTGAATTTAAAGTAGAAAAAGTACCTGTATCTAATGAAGAAGTTGAACAACAAATTCAAATGATTTTAGCTCAATCAAGTCAAACAGAAGAAAAAGATGGAGATACTGTTGAAAACGGTGATATCGCTACAATCGATTTTGTTGGTTTAAAAGATGATGTTGCTTTTGAAGGTGGAACAGGAAATGATTATGATTTAGAAATTGGTTCAGGATCATTTATTCCAGGTTTTGAAGAACAAATGATTGGTATGAAAGTTAATGAAACAAGAGATTTAAACTTAACTTTCCCAGAAAATTATCAAGCAGAAGATTTAGCTGGACAAGATGTTGTTTTCAAAGTAACAGTTAAAAAATTATCTGTAAAAAAAGAAGCTGAATTAAATGATGATTTTGTTGAAGGTTTAGGTGTACCTGAAATTAAAACAGTTGAAGATTTAAAAGCTTATATTAATGAAGGTTTACAACAACAACATGATCAACAATATGAAGCACAAAAAGAAAATACAATTTTTGATGCTTTCATGGCAGATAGTGAAGTTGAATTAGATGATGATGCAATTGATGAGGCATTAGATAGACAAATGTCTTATATGGCGAATCAAATGATGGCTCAAGGAATTCAATTAGATCAATACTTACAAATGACAGGTATGGATGAAGAAAAATTAAGAGAACAAATGAAACCATCTGCTACTCAACAAGCTAAATTAGAAGCTTTAATTGATGAAATTATTGCTGTTGAAAATATTGTTGTTACTGAAGAAGTTTTAGATGAACAATTAAATATGGTTGGACAAGCTAATCAAATGACTAAAGAACAAGTATTAGAAAAAATTGATTTAGAAGGATTCAAAAGAGATTTATCTCGTATGCAAGCAAGCCGTATTATTGTAAATAATGCAGTTGAAAAATAATGAAAATTCCACGATATAGTGGAGTTTTTTTATTATACTGTATAAAAATAATTTTTTCATTGATATTTAGTTTGGTTAATGCAAAATAGGTTGAGTAATTAAAGAAAAAGGGTAAAAATATCTATCTGTATTAAGGAGTTTCATTTTTTATGAAAATCATTGTTTTGGGAGCCGGTAAAGTCGGAAAAACACTTATTAAACATATGTCAAATGAAGATCATGATATTATTGTTGTTGATCAAAATGCAACTAAAGTAGAAGAAGTTGTAAACCAATATGATGTTATAGGTGTTGTAGGTAATGGTGGTTCATATGATATATTAATGGAAGCAGGAGCAGAAGATGCTAACCTTATTATTTGTGTAACTACTTCAGATGAATTAAATATTTTAGCAGGATTAATGGCTAAAAAAATGGGAACAAGACACACTATTGCACGTGTTAGAAATCCTGATTATTCATCACAACGTGATTTTATGAGAAATCAATTAGGTTTTTCAATGATCGTTAATCCTGAACTTGAAGCAGCAAGTGAAATTTGTCGTGTTTTATCTTTTCCTTCAGCTGTTAAAGTGGATACTTTTTCAAGAGGAAAAGTTGAGCTTGCTGAATTCTTTGTGGAAGATCATAGTCGTTTAAATGGAGTTGAATTAAATCAATTACATAAAATTACAAAAACAAATATTTTAGTATGTGCTGTAAGTCATAATGAAGATGTAATTATTCCAGATGGAAATTATGCTATTAAACCAGGTGATCATTTATATATTACAGGGACACATCGAGATTTATCAAGATTTTGTTTAGATATCGGTGTTATCACAAATCGTATTAAAAATGTTATCATTGTTGTTGGTGGAAAAATTGCTTATTATTTATCTAAACAATTATCTACTCAAGGAATTAAAGTTAAAATTATTGAAAAGGATAAAAATCGTTGTCAAATTTTAGCTGAAAAATTACCATATGTCACAATTATTCATGGTGATGGTAGTGATGATGAATTATTAAATGAAGAAGGTATTGAAAATACAGATGCTGTTCTGGCACTTACAGGATTAGATGAAGAAAATATTGTTTTATCATTATCCGCAAAAAGCTTATATCATAAAAAGACAATTGCGAAAGTAACAAGAATGAATTACACAGGGTTATCAGATGTGTTAAAGGTTGATAGTATTGTTGCACCAAAGAAAATTGTTGCTAGTCAAATTATTAGATATGTACGTGCTAAAATGACTAAAGATCATGATTCAGCTGTTAAAACACTTTATAAAATTGTTGATGGTGAAGTAGAAGCTGTTGAATTTAAAGTAACAGAACATTTTAATTATTTACTTATATTATCTTGTTATAAAATAGATTTTACAAGTGCTTTTTCAGCTGTAGCAACGTGTTTAAATAACGTTGGTCCAGGAATGAATGTTGTTGGTCCAGTAGGAAATTTCTCATCATTATCGGATGTATCAAAACTTGTTTTGTCTTTTGATATGTTAGCAGAACGACTTGAAATATTCCCAATGTTATTATTATTTGCTCCATCTCAATGGAAAAAATAGACTACTTAGAAATCCCTAGTGAACTTCTTTTAAAATATTGAAAATTATTTATTAGGAGATCTCGAAAGAGGTCTTTTTGCATTTCACACCCTAAAAACGACATTTCGCGACAAATGAAAAAATAAAGTATCATAAATAGTAAAATATGAATAGACAAGGGAGGTTTTTTATTAACAAATAAATAAGTAGTTTTAAACATAATAATTTTTAATAAGGGGAGAAAAAGAAAGTTATGAAGATAAAAATTAAGAAAATAATAGCAAGCGTACTTACATTTATGATGATCTTTACACAAGTGCCTGTAAATGTATTTGCGGCAGATACTAATATTTCAAGTGATGGAAGTACGTATTATACAAGTACACCAGGAACATATAATTTACCTGGAGGCACGTATTATACTAAGAAATATTCTACATGGGAAAATGCAGGTACAAAAGTTTGTGTACAATATAATAGCTCTAAAATAGGAACGATAGCTTTAAATATATTAGGCGATGTTATTAATAATCCTGAAAAAAATGGAAGGTTCGATTTTATTAGGGCTGACAGGAATACTGATGTAACTATTAATATGAATGGTCATACATTTACTTATAGTGGAAATGATGTTTACAGTCTATGCGGATTTGTTGAAAATTCAGGAACAATGACAATCAATGGTAGTGGTGGAACGATTGTATCTGATAAAGTTGGACTTAACTCTATAGAGGGAGTTTTGAATGTTAATGATGCCACAATTAAAGCAAATCGTATTGGTATTTACAATAAAGGGACAGAACTTAAAGAGGCAGTACTTAAACTTAAAAATGTCACGTTTGAAAATTGTGGAACAGATGTTCAACTTGGTAGTAATGGTACCATTGATCTTTCAGAATATAATGGAAATGCTATTACAATTGATATTGATTATAACATAAATGATGGAAAAAAACACAGAATATCTCCAAGAGGAGTAAGTAGAGATGATTTGAATAAAATAAAATTTGTAAGAAATAGTGATAAATTATACAGAGTTGATCTTAGATATGACGAAGAAGGTCAATATATATATTTAGCAAAACATGTTCACAAATGGAACTATGTACTTGATAACAGCGATGAAAGTGGAAAAACAATAAAAGGTTATTGTAGTGAAGAAGATAGAAAGAGTGAATGTGATTATCAGGATCCAGATACTACAACAGCGAAAATAGTATTAAAAACAAAAGATGGAGGGTATAAGAAAGGAGACAATGCTTGGGTTGAAAATGCCGCTGGTAATAATACCTCTAGTTTTCCAATATCAGGAGATTCATACAAATTAACATATTATCAAAATGGACAACAATTATCACAAAGACCAACAGAACCAGGAGATTATTCAGTAACTCTAACAATGAATCAAGTTTCAGTTTCTGGAGAATTCACAATTACGAAAGCAGAATATTATACAAATAAAATATATTTCAAAGATAAGAACTGGAAAGAACAAGATAATTGTAAATATACTTATCAAGGATATCAATCAGAATTTGGTCCATATGTAAAAGTCAATGATGGGTATGGTCATCTTATGGATCCAAATTATGTAGATTCAAATGCAGTTGTTTCTTATGAATACAAGAAATGTGATGATGACGACAGTACATATAAACCAATAAGTTCAGATAAGCTATTAGCTGAGTTAAATAGTCTAAAACCTGGTACTTATTTTATTAGAGGAGTAGTTTCTGAAACAAATCATTATTTGCGTTTAACAACAAAATCACTTAAATTTACTGTATTAAAAGCAGAACCTACTCCACCTAGCATTGTTAAATACACATGGGAATATGGAGAACAACCAGAACTTGTCCCTGAAAGTATGTTAGATAATTGTCAATATTCATATAAATATTATGATCGTGATACAAATGTTAAGGTCAATAAAGAATATCCAGACGTAGGAAAATATTATTTAAGTATATATAATTCGGGATCGGATCTTTATAAGCCTGGCTGGGCTCCTCAAAAATTTATTACTATTACCCAAAGAACAGCAACTTTATCATGGAAACTAGATGGTACAAATACATTTAAAATTCCATATGATGGTAAACCACATGTTCCAACAGCAACTGTTACTAATACAGTTGGAGATGACAAATGTAACGTGACTGTTTCTGGTGAACAAACTGCAGTAGGTACATATACTGCAACTGCAACTGAATTGAGTGATTCAAATTATAAATTACCTACACAAAATACAGTTACATTCGAAATTGTCAAAGCACATAGAAAAGCACCAACATCTGTAACAGCCACAGGAACAACATATAAAGGTGGAACAGATGGTAAATTAAATAATGTTGATTCATCAATGGAATATAGAAAAGATGGTGAAAATGAATGGCATAGTATTTCTGGAGATACTGTAGAAGGATTATCTACCGGTAAGTATTATGTAAGATATAAAGATAGTAAAAACTATTATGCATCATCTGATAAAGAAGTATATGTAGCCAATGGACAAGAAATCAAAGTAAAAGTTCCAGCTAGTCAAGTTGGATATACTTTAAGTGTTAGTAATACAGTTGTTGATTATAATGAATCAAGTACTCTTACATTTGCCTTGAATAAAGGCTATTCAAAAACAAAAGATTTCGCTGTTAAGGTCAATGGTAAAACTGTTCAATTAAATAACAATAATCAATACACAATTAAAAATATTCAAAAAGATACAAATATTACAGTTGAAGGAGTAGCTGATATAACAGCACCTGATACAGAAATAAAGGTATCCAATAAAACATGGAAAAGTATTTTAAATACAATTACATTCGGTTTATTCTTTAAAGAAACACAAAAAGCAGAAATTACAGCTACTGATGAAGGTAGTGGAGTTAATAAATACTATTATTATGTTGATAAATCAGGTAGTGAAAAATCACTAACAGAGAAACAATTACAAGCAGTAGATTGGAAAGAAGGAACATCTGTTACATTTAGTGAAGATAGTAATTATGTTATTTATGCCAAGGTAACAGACAAAGCAGGAAATATTAAATATGTTTCAACAGATGGTATCGTAATTGATACGATTGCACCACAAGTATCAGGTGTAGAAAACAATCAAACATATACGAAAACACAAACATTTACAGTAACTGATAACAATTTAGATACAGTAAAAGTAGATGACAAAGTTGTAACATCTTATACATTAGTTCCTAAAAAAGGAACATATACAATCGAAGTAACAGATAAATCAGGAAATAAAACAACATTAAATAATATTACAGTTAACTGGGAAAAAGTAAAAAAACCAACAGTAGAAAGCAAAGTATATACAGGACAAACATTAACTGCAAATATTTCAGAAAATGGTTTATACACAGTTAAAGAAAATAATGGTGGTATTGATGTAAATGAATATGATGTTCAATTGACTTTAAAAGATCCTACAAATTATAAATGGGAAGACGGTACTATTGATACAACAGTAAAATTCAATATTACCCAAGCAACACCAGTTGTTACGAAACCAACAACAAAAACACTAACATATAATGGAAGTGAACAAGAATTAGTAAATGCAGCATCTACTAATGGAGGAACAGTAAAATATTCTTTAGACAATAAAAACTGGTCAACATCAATTCCAACAGGGAAAGCTGCCAAAGAATATACAGTTTACTACAAAGTAGAAGGAAATAAAAACTTTAAAGATGCAGATGTACAAGAAATCACAAATAAAATCAATCCTAGAACAATTGATTTAAAATGGAACAAAGAATTAACTTACAATGGAAAAGAACAATTACCAACAGCTACAGTTAGTAACTTAGCAGATGGTGATGAATGTGAAATTACTGTTGATGGAGCTCAACACAAAAATGCAGGTACTTATGAAGCTACAGCTACAAAAGTAAGTAATCAAAATTATAAGTTACCTGAAGATGTCACAACAAGTTATACAATTAAACCAAAAGATATAACTGTTACAATAACACCTAATGGTGGTACTTATGGTGAAAAAATTACAGGTGCTACAGCTAAGTTAAATGATGTAGAAAGTGGTGATCATCCAGAAGTAACATTAACTTACACAGGAACAGGGTATGATGGAACAGAAGTTAATGGAACAGAAGTTCCTAGTCATGCAGGTAAATATACTGTTACAGCAAGTATCGATGACAAAAACTATAATTTAACTGATACAAATACAGCTGAATTTGTAGTAAAAGGTGCAGATGCTGGATTAAAAGTAAAAGAAGTGAATGATAAAAAATATGGTGATCAAGGATTTAAATTAGAAGTATCTCATAAAGGAAATGGAAAATTATCTTATTCAAGTAGTAATGAGGATGTAGCTACAGTAGATGATCAAGGTAATGTAACAATTCATAATGCTGGTACAACAAAATTAAAAGTTACATTAGGAGTTGATCATAACTATGATAGTGATAGTAAAGAAGTAACATTAACTGTTAATAAAATCAATCATGAATTAACAGTTGATCAAAAAGATGTTGAAAAGACTTATGGTGATGAAGCATTTACAATTCATGCTCAAAGTAAAGATAATGAATCAGCTATTGAATATGCAAGTAGCGATGAAAAAGTAGCTACAGTAGATAGTGAAGGTAATGTAGTTATCAAAGGCGCAGGTAAAGTCATCATTACAGTAAGTCAAAAAGAAAGTAAGAATTATAAAAAAATATCTAAAGAAATAAATCTTACTGTTAAAGCTAAAAAGATTACAGTTACTGTAAATGATGCATCAAAGACATATGGAGATGAAGACTCTGAATTTACATATGTAAATGATAAACTTATTGGTAATGATAAATTAACAGGAATTATTCTTACAAGAGAAGAAGGAGAAGATGTAGGAACATATAAGATAAAAGTAAGTCAAAAAGAAGGATCAAATCCAAATTATGATATTACTTTTAAAGATGGAACATATACAATTAATCCATTATCGATTGATAAAGGAACAGTTGTATTAGGAAATGTCTTAAAATATACAGGAGAAAAACAAACACAAGAAGTAGAACAAGTTTTAGTCAATGGAAAAGCATTAAATAAAGAAGATTATGAAGTATTAGATAATCAAGCAACGAAAGAAGGAAAACATGTTCTAACAATCAAAGCTAAAGGAAATAACCATACAGGATCCTTTGAATATGCTTATGTTATTTTACCAAAAGATTCAGATAAGATAGGAACAGGATCATTTACTGTTAAAACAACAGGAAATATTGAAATCAATAAAAATGATTTAATTGATATCTTAGTTGAAAATAAAGAAATAACGGCTAATGAATTAAGTGAAGTAGCTAATGGAAAAGAACTAGAATTTGTATTAGATATAAAAGAATCAAGTTCTAATAAACTTATTGAATCTAGTACAAAGGGATATATCGTAGGAAAATACTTAAATATTACTTTAAATAAAATAGTTAATGGAACAAGTGAAAGTATTCATGAACTTACAAAGAAATTAAAAATAAGCATAGAATTACCAACAGAATTGATCAATAAAGATAAGACGATTACAAGAACATATTTTATTGCTAGAAGTCATAATGGAAAAGTAGATATACTAGAAACAAATTATGATGAAAAGACAAATAAACTTACATTTGAAACAGATAAGTTTAGTGATTATGCAATTATCTATAAAGATAAAAAAGAATTAAAAACAACGGTAACTACTTCAATAAATAAATCAAATACAAAACAAACAACGAAAGCTAAAACGGGAGATAATGCAAATATTATAGGATTAATGATGCTATTAGTAAGCAGTATGTTTGTGATGGTATTTGTAAGAAAAAAAGAAAATTAATAGAGAAATAGAAAAAGTCTTTAAGTTGATGCTTAAAGGCTTTTTTCTTTAAGTTGATGCTTAAAGGCTTTTTCGCTGTTTTCAATTTTAAATACCTAACGACACTATTCAAAATTGAACGACCTTTCTTAACAAATACCAAGTATACTAAAATATTTATATGCTATTAATTTAAATTTTAAATCTAATGATAAATTTAATAGTCAAATATTAGTAAAATATAGAGAGGAAATAATCTACTGTTTTTGTTACTTTTTTTGTAACAAGATGTTTTATTAAATAGATTGTTTTTTTTATTAAAGAGTCTATAATTGTATACAACATGAATGGAGGATTGCCTATGCTAGTAGATGGACATATGCATTTAGAAAACGGACCACTTACTAAAGAATATGTAATGGAATTTATTAATGAAGCTTATAAACAAGGATTTGATCGTATTCAAATTTTAGATCATACACATCGTTTTAAAGAATTTGAAGTTATTTATCAAGGTGTTAAAGAAGCAAGTGATCAACAAAGAGAATGGCTTGCTAATAAGAAAATGAAATTTAAAGATACACTTTCTAGTTATGTGCGTTTAATTAATGAGGTAAAAGCGGAAGAACTTCCAATAGAAGTTTTATTTGGATTAGAAGTATGTTATGTTCCTGAATATAAAGAAGAAATAAGACGTATTTTAGAACCCTATCAATTTGATTTTTTAGTAGGAGCTATTCATTCTATTGATGGACTTTTATATGATATGCCTTGGTCTAAAGAACTACTTTGGGAAAAATATAATGTAGATGATATTTATCATCGTTATTATGAATTGATTTTTGATTTAGTTAAAAGCGATTTATTTACGCAATTAGCTCATCCTGATACAATTAAAATGTTTGGTTATTATCCAACTTATGATTTAAAACCAACTTATCATGAACTTGCTGAATTATTAGTAGAACATCATGTTAAAGGGGAATGTAATACAGGGTGTTATTATCGTTATCATCATCCTGATAAAGGTTTGTCTAAAGAATTGTTGGATATTTTTAAAGAACATCATGTGGATATTATTACAGCGAGTGATGCACATAAACCAGCAGATGTAGGAACTTGCATCAAAGATATTTATAAGTTATGTCAATATGATTAAGTTGTTCTTGATTGAACAACTTTTTTGCTTTATGATAGACAAAAAAAGAAAGGTTGTTAGAAATGAGAATTACAGAATTATTAGATATAAATTCGATAGATTTAAATCCACAAGTTTCTAATAAAGAAGAAGCAATCAATCATCTGGTTGATTTATTAGATCAAAGTGGAAAATTAAATGATAAAGAAATTTATAAAGAAAGTGTTTTAAATAGAGAAGCGCAAAGTACAACAGGAATTGGTGATGGTGTTGCTATTCCTCATGGACAAAGTGAAGGTGTGAAAACAGCAGGATTATCTGCAATGGTTGTTAAAGAAGGATTAGATTTTAAATCTCTTGATGGACAACCTACTTATTTATTTTTTATGATTGGTGCTCCTAAAGATTCGGGAGGTGCTCATTTACAAGCTCTTGCACAGTTATCTACTTTATTAATGGAAGAAGATTTTAGAAATGCTTTAATTAATGCATCTTCTAAAGAAGAATTTTTACAATTAATAGATGCTAAGGAAAATAAAAAAGAAGAAGTGAAAGAAATTGTTCATCCTGCTGTTTTAGCAGTAACTGCGTGTCCTACAGGAATTGCTCATACTTTTATGGCGGCTAAAGCTTTAGAACAAGCGGGAGAAAAATTAAATATTTCTATTAAAGTAGAAACTAATGGGCAAGAAGGGGTTAAAAATCAATTAACACAAGATGATATTGATCATTGTACTTGTATTATAGTAGCTGCTGATAAAAAAGTAGAAATGCAAAGATTTGAAGCGAAAAAAGTAATTCAAGTTCCTGTAAGAGATGGGATTTCGAAAGCTGAAGAGCTTGTTCAAAAAGCAAATAATGGCGATGGTGAAATATATCATCATGATACTAAAAAAGAAAAACAAAATATCATACGTTTATTTTACAAACATTTAATGAATGGTATTTCACATGCTTTACCATTCCTTGTTGCAAGTGGAGTTCTATATGGTATTTTATATCTTGTTAAAGATCAGGTATTATCAAATCAATTATTGACACTTATAAATTATGTTCAACAATTAATAACAATCATGATTATTCCAATTGTATCAGCCTATATTGCTGATAGTATTGCAGATCGACCTGCAATGGTTTCAGGTTTTGCTGGTGGATTAATTGTTTGTCAAGGAATTTCAATGTCATCAATTTCTGCTAATTCAACTTCTTTGCTTGCAGGAATTGTTGCTGGTTTTTTAGCAGGATTTGTTTCATTGATTTTAAAGAAATTATTTTCTTATTTACCACAATGTTTAAAAGGAATAGAAGCATCATTATTCCATCCTGTTTTATCAACTGTTATTGTTTTACTTGTGATGATTTATTTAAATGGTTATTTGTATATAGCACATAGCTATATTTTACAATATGTTTCACTTGTTGAATCTCAAATGTCAACAAAAATCTTATTTGGATTTGTTTTAGGAATGATGATGGCTATTGATAATGGTGGTCCTATTAATAAAACAGCCTATGTTTTTGGAATAGGAATGCTTATAAGTTATGATTATTATCCAATGGCTGCAGTCATGGCTGGAGGAATGATTCCACCATTTGTAATTGCTTTAACAGCAACATTATCTAAAAATAGATTTTCTAATCGAAAAGATGCATTAATGAATTATATTAATGGTATATCTTTTATATCTGAAGGAGCTATTCCATTTATTCAACAAGAATCAACTGTCATTTTACCAGCATGTTGTTTAGCAGCAGGTCTTGCAGGAGCATTATCAATGTATTTTGAATGTTCAATTACTTCTCCCCATGGAGGATTATTCTTAATATGGATGGTCAATAATCCATTATATTATTTAGCGTTAATTGTTTTATCAACAGTTGTAGGAACATTGTTATTATTTATTTTTACAAAATTAAAAAATAACGTAAAATAGTATGCAAGTTAATATGAAATTTTTAAGAAGTCATTGTGACTTCTTTTTTTGGACAATCCGTCCATTGAAAGAAGAAAAAAAGAAAGATAAAATAATAAAAAAGTAAGTGTCAAATAAATAAGCGATTATAAATAATTAAAGAATTCAATACAATAAGGATGTACTTGATAAGGAGGTGCATCTTTTATGATAATTAGAGGAAAAGAAAAATGGAAGGAAGTTATCGAAGCACAGAAACAAAGTGATTTGACAATTTAAAAGTATTGTAACGACAATCATATTTGTATTTCCAGCTTCTATAGACAAAAGGCTTTGATCCTTGAAGAAGAAAATACTTTTCTACCTGTCATCCTTGATAAAAGTAATGACGTTATTGATTTTGATATTGATCATCATATTTCCTGTTCCAAACAAAATCTTAAGATTTTATTGGAGAACCTGCTATGATTATTAATACCGATGAAATCAAAAATATCTATGTTGCCAAACAGTTTTGTGACATGAGAAAACAGATTGATGGTTTTACTTTGAACGTTACATCTCAGTTCAATATGAATATCTCGGATCATAGCCTGTTTATTTTTACCAAAGAGCGCCGTAAAGCTCCTCGCTTTAGCTATGGGGATATAAGGAGATCCCTTTGTAGTTGTTTTTAAAATGATTGTCCAACACTTCGTGTATTGATGCATATAATATATAATAGAATTATAAATTAAAAGAAAGGAAATAAATAAAATTAAAATATAGGTGAAGCGTATGCAACTATCAGAAACAGTAAAACTATATCCAACTGAATATCAAATAGAGTTAACTAGAAATACTATGTCTGAATATATTTCTACAGTAAATAATATTGTTTCTGATTATACTAATAAAGATAATGGAAATATTGAAAGTGTTAAAGAAATTAAAAATATTAAAAGTATTTCTAAATTAACAACTGCGGATGTGAAAGCAAAACTACCTAGTGCTTTATGTAATCAATGTATTCGTGACGCAAAATCTATTGTCAAAAAATATGATAAGGCATGTAAAGAAGTTGAAAAGGCTAAAAAGAATAAGAAGAATCAAAAAAGTAAAAAGAATAAAAATTCAAAAAATGTAAAAGAAGTAGAAGAAATAAAAGAAGTAAAAAAGTTAAAGGAAATAAAAGTTCCTGTTTTAAAGAAATTATGTTGTTATATCAATAATCAAAACTTTAAAATTCAAGATAACTATATTTCATTTCCTGTAATGATAGATGGAAAATCAAAACGTATTTCTGTTAAAACTAAAATGACAGATAAACAAAAATTAATTTTATCTTCTCATAGACTAGGTACAATGCGTATTGTTATTAAAAATATAAATACATTAGTTGCACAATTTGTATATGAAATTAATGAAATTGAGAAAGTAAATGAAAGCAATAATGTCATGGGAGTAGATTTAGGCATCAAATGTCCTGCAGTAAGTTATTGTACAGATGGAAGTGTTAAATTCTATGGCAATGGTAGAAAAAATAAGTATATGAGAAGACACTATGCAAATTTAAGAAAATGGTTTCAAAAAGCAAAGAAACCAACTGTTGTCAAAAGAATTAAGAATAAAGAACAACGTATTATGAAAGACATAGATCATAAGATAAGTCGTGAAATCGTCAATACAGCAAAGAAACATAAAGCAAAAGTAATAAAATTAGAGCGATTAGAAAACATTCGCTCAACGACAAGAACAAGTCGTAAAAACAATCCTAGTCTGCATACATGGTCTTTCTATAGATTAGCACAATATATAGAATATAAAGCCAAACTTGCAGGAATAGAAGTTGAATATGTATATCCAGCTTATACAAGTCAAAAATGTCCTCAATGTGGAAATATCCACCATGCAAAAGATAGAAAGTATATTTGTAAATGTGGATATCATACACATAGAGATTTGTTAGGTGCGATAAACATTTGTAATTCAACTGAATACATTGGTAACAGATGTATTGCCTAGGGAGCTATATGCTCTGCCCTAGGAGTGGTAATGGCATACCATATCTTGCACTACGACCTACTAGAAATAGACTGGTCATTCAATATATTTTTAATAAAAGTGTAAAAAGAATGTATATTGAAAGGTAGCAAGAATCCCCTGCCTTTAGACATAGGGAGTGTCAACTATAAACAAGCAGGAAGAATTTTATTATTTTCATTGGATGATTATTCTTTAGAAGAATGGATATAAGCTGTAAATTATATCAGTCAAACAAGACAAAAATTTGAAACCAAGGAAGCAACTAGAGATTTTTTATATGTATTAATACTTACAAAAGCAAAGTTATATGACTTATAGAAGAGACTTTATGTTTCTTCTTTTTTAATAGCGAATAAGCTATAAATTTGTTATAGTATTAAGGGAAAGAGATGAAGTAAATGAAAAAAGAACAAAGAAGAAATTTAGGAGAAAAAATTGCCCAGGGAATATTACTCATTGTTTTAATTACTTTAACGATTTTTATGATGAGTGATGTTAAAAAGATTCAAGGAAATGCACGTGTTATTAATTATGCAGGAATTATTAGAGGGGCCACACAAAGAGAAATTAAATTAGAAATATCAGGAAATGAAAATGATGTTTTAATTAAATATTTAGATGATATTTTTTATGGATTGACAAATGGTGGTGGAAAGTATCAACTGACAACATTAAATGATCAACATTATCAAAAGAAATTAACGGAATTACATACTTCTTGGTTATCTTTAAAAGATGAAATTAGTTTAGTAAGAGAAAAGGGATATCAACAAACAAATATTATTAAAATGAGTGAAGAATATTTTTATTTAGCAGATGAAACAGTTACAGCTGCTGAAGATTATTCTCAAAAATGTGCGACAAGATTAGATCAAATAGAGAAAGCATTGATTTTTGTAATTGCTTTAGTTATTCTAATGATGATCAAGGAATCTGTATCAGCAGTTGTTTTAATGAAGAAAAATAGAGAACTTAATAAAAAAGCATATATTGATTTGCATACAGGTTTGCCTAATAGAAGTCGTGTAGAAGAATTGATTGCTCACTATGATCACTTTGATGAACCGACCGCAATTATTGTTTTTGATTTGAATGATTTAAAAGTAGTTAATGATTCTTTAGGACATCTTGCTGGTGATACATTAATTATGAATTTTGCACATATTATCCGTACTTCTATTCCTGAAAAATATTTTGTTGGAAGATATGGAGGAGATGAATTTATTGCTTTATTAAATGATGTTACTCAACAAGACGTAGAAGATATTATTTTACAAGTACAAAACGAAGCAAGATGTTATAATGAATTTAGTAAACAAATATTCATTGATTTTGCCTTTGGTTATGCACTTTCTACGCATAGTCGAGAAACAAATTTAAAGTTATTATTGAATCAAGCAGATAAAAATATGTATGAATGTAAGGCACGTATGAAAGCAAAGAAAAAATCACATTAGGTTGTGATTTTTTTATTTATTATTAATTACTGTGCAACACTATAAAAATTAGTTGCTTGATAATTGTAAATAATATTTGAAGTATTGAACAAAAGTCCATTAGACAAATGAATATTATCATTGATCATAATAGCAGGATCATTTTCATTAAGATTTAATAACTTTGCATCTTCTTTACTTAATTTAATAGCTGTTAAATATTTATCAGCAAAGCCAAAAGATAATTTTAAATCATCTTTTAAATATCTAAAAATAGATCCTTCAGCTATCTCTTTACCTAAATAAGGAACAATATCTTTATTATAATAAGTTCTTTCTAAAGCATAAGGAATACCATCAACAATACGTAATCTTTTTAAATAATAAACAGGCGTTCCAATCTTACAATTCATTTGTTGACTTAACTTTTCATCAGCTTCAATGACTTGAATGTCTAATAACTTATTAACAATTTTATTACCAGGATTATCCATTGTCACGCCACGTGTTGAATTTAAATAAACTGTACCCTTTTTTTTAGGCGCACGAACAAACATCCCATTCCCCTGAACTGAATAAACAATTCCTAAATTAATTAATATTTTAATTGCATTACGAATCGTATTACGACTTACTTTATATTCTTCAATTAATTTTTCTTCAGTAGGTAATTTGTGATTTTCTTCGAATTCTTCGTTCATTATTCTTTTTTGAAGATCATTAACAATCATTTCATATTTTAACATATAACCACCCAAAGTTCATTATATCATAATGTTTTTATTTCACAACACGATTATATAATTGTTGGTATGAATTCTAAAGATTCTATTCTTTTTTATATGAAAGCGCTTTACTTTGCGTAAATGTAGGCATATAATGAATTTGTACCAATGAATTTGGAGGGAATATGATGAAAAGGATATTGAAAGTAGTGTTAGTGGCTTTAATGGTTGTAGCCTCAACTATTAGAGTCGATGCAAAGTCAACAATATCACAAAGGGTTCAAAATATAATTGATAATATGAGCTCAACTGATAAAGTTGCACAAATGATTCAAGCGGATACCCGCTGGATTACACCAGAAGAAGTGGCTGAATATAAAATTGGTTCAATTTTAAGTGGTGGTGGGGCTGCACCATCAACCGGAAATCAATTGAACAATTGGGTAGATTCAGCAAATAGTTATCAACAAGCAGTTATTAATAGTGGAGGTATTCCATTGCTTTATGGAATAGATGCTGTTCATGGAAATAATAATTTATATGGTGCAACAATCTATCCTCATAATATTGGTTTAGCAGCAGCCAATGATCAACAATTAGTTGAAAATATTGGGAGTGCAACAGCCAGTGAAGTAAGAGCAATGGGAGCTAACTGGACATTTACACCAACATTAGGGGTTCCACATAATGAACGTTGGGGACGTACTTATGAAACCTTTGGTGATGATGTTGAACGTGTTACCTCTTTAGGAAATGCTTATATTAAAGGAATTGAAAAAGATGGTTCAACTCTTTCAACTGCTAAACATTATTTAGGTGAAGGTTTAACAACAAATGGAACAAACCAAGGCAATGTTGAATTGAGTGAAAGGGATTATAATGACTTAATCAATGCGAATATGGATAATAAAATTGTTAAAGAAATTCTTACTCCATATAAAAAAGCCATTGATCAAGGTGTTCAATCAATTATGGTTTCTTATAATAGTATTAATGGTAAGAAATGTCATGGGAATAAAGATGTTCTTACAACATTATTAAAAGAAAAACTTGGTTTTGAAGGTATTATTATTAGTGATTATAATGGTTTAGATCAAATTGAAAATCAATCATCTTATAAAGATAAAGCCATTGCTTGTATCAATGCCGGGGTTGATATGTTAATGGTTGCTGAACAAGATGGTGATACACCTCGTTGGAAAAATTTATATAATGCTTTAGTAGAAGCCGTTAATGAAGATAAAATTAGTGAAGAACGTTTAAATGATGCTGTTGCACGTATTTTAACAGCAAAAGAAAATATTGGACTCTTAGATGATTCTTCAAAAGCATACGCTAATAAAGATGCACAAGCATTATTTGGTGGACAAGAACACCGTACACTTGCAAGACAAGCTGTAAGTGAATCTTTAGTCTTATTAAAAAATGATACAGTAAAAGATGGACAAACAATGATGCAAGCATTAGAAAATATGGATAATTTAATGGTTGCAGGAAGTGCTGGCGATGACATTGGTAAACAATGTGGTGGTTGGACAATTACATGGCAAGGATCAACTGGAAATACGACAAAGGGTACAACGATTTTCAGTGGTTTAAAGGCAGCTATGGATAAAAAAGGTGGTACGATTAATTATAGTGCTAATGGCGTATATGCAGATTCTACTTCAAAAGTGGATGCAGCAATTGTGGTTGTCGGAGAAGATCCATATGCTGAAAGCAATGGAGATAGAAGTGCGAGTCAATTAAAATTACCAGCAAGTGATATCAGTACAATTAAACAAATTGAAAATAGTCATCCTGATACACCAATTATTTTAGTTTTAACAACAGGACGTCCAATTGCCATTGCCGATTACGTAAATGATAGTCATATTAAAGGAATTGTCAATGCTTGGCTTCCAGGTAGTGAAGGTGATGGAGTTGCCGATGTATTATTAGGCAATAAAGATTTTGTAGGAACAAATCCAATTACATGGACTTGGTATCCTCAAGATATTACAAGTAAATATACAGATACAAGTAAAGTTTTATATCCTGTAGGATATGGTTTAAAGAAATCACAAAAAACAGGTGATGTTACATCACCAGATGATCCAAATGTTGTAGATTTAGAAAAAACAAATGGAAAATTAGAAGCAGAAGACTTTATTGATGCACATAGTAGTATTCAATTAGAAAATAATGGTACAACTGTTGGATATTTACAAGATGGGCGTTATATGGCTTATAAAATAAAAGTACCTGAAAAAGCAGCATATAAGTTAACTGTTCAAGCAGCTCGTCAATATGAATCAACAATTGAAGGGGCATTTGAATTATATTTAGATGATGAATTAGTTTTAGAAAAGAAGAATACATCTATTGTTTCAACAGGTAGTTGGACAACATTTACTGCTCAAGAAATGAACGCTTTAGTAAGTTTAAAAGCAGGTGTTCATGAACTTAAACTTGTAGCACGTGATAAAGATTTCAACTTTGATTATTATACATTTGAAAAAGCTGGTGATTATGTAGGACCAGTTGTTCCAGAAGAAGTGACGAATGTTGGGACAGGTGCTATGTTACAAGAAGGTGCTGTTGAAGTAAGTATGTCCTCTTCAGAAAATTCACAAAGCATGTCATGGTATAAAGGTGAATTTGAAATTTCTAATAAAAATGCAATAAAAGATGCTTTAGATCTACGTGTAGCAGATGATTCTAAGCAAACAACAATTATTGTTAATGATCAAAAAACATATCAAAGTGTTTTAGGAATGGGAACTTCTATTGAAGAAGCAACAATTCATAATTTATTAAAGATGACTGATGAAAATCGACAAGCATTTTTAAGAAGATTATTAGATCCAGTTAATGGTATGGGAATGTCTTTAATTAGGGTTACAATTGGAACATCTGATTTTACAGCTCAAGACTTCTATACTTATTATGATGGAACTGGTAAAGAATTAGATGGAAAACCAGATTGGAATAATGTAACTGGTAAAGGATTTAGTATTCAAAAAGATCAAGATTATGGTGTTATTAAAGTTCTTAATGAAATGTTAACGATTGCTAAAGAATTAGGAGTAGAAAATAATCTTAAATTCTTTGCGTCTTCTTGGACACCACCAGGATGGATGAAAACAGCAACTTCTAGTAGTAAATCATATGAAAATAATGATTTATTATTAAAAGGTGGAAAATTAAATGATGCTTATATTAATGATTTAGCTAAATATATGGTGCGTTATGTAGAAGAGTATAAAAAACAAGGTATTCCAATTTATGCTATGACTCTCCAAAATGAACCATTACTTGAAATCAACTATCCAAGTTGTGCTATGACAGGAACACAAGAAGCTAAACTTGCTAAAGCTATTAAAGCAAAATTAGCTCAAAGTACAATTTTAAATGATCAAGAAAAAGCTGTTAAATTATGGGCTTTTGATCATAACTTTGATGGTGCCGATAATTTTATGAAAGATTTCTTTAAAGAAGCTGGAGATGATTATAATATTGATGGTATTGCCTTCCATCCATATGGAGGAAATGCTTCAACAATGGGATCTTTCTATGATAATTACAAAGACAAATTAAGTATGAACTTAACTGAAAGATCTGTTTGGGGAACAAGTGGTGCTAATGATATTATTACTTGGTTAAGAAATGGTTCTGAAAGTTATAATAGTTGGGTAACAATGTTAGATAGTAATGTTGGGACTCATCATTGGGTAGGAACACCTGATCCAACATTATTTGTACAAGATGCCAATAACCCTCAAAGATATTGGGCAACACCTGAAGTATATATCATGTCTCAATTTACTAAATATGTAAAACCAGGATATGTTCGTATTGATACAAATAATGGAAGTAGTTCAACTGTTACAAATGTCGCTTTTAAAGATCCTGAAACAGGAAAAATTGTCATGATTGTTACAAATCGTAGTGGCTCTGATCAAAAATTTAAAGTGATGATGAATGGCACACAATTTAATGCTGTTTTACCTGCTGGTAATGTAGCAACTTATATTTGGGATGGTTCTATTGCTGAAGTCAAAGGAAATGAAATTCCAGGTGTATTAAAAGCAACCGATGCAGTTAATTATGATAAATTAAAAGTTAAAGATGATGGTTCTGGATTTGGAAACGTTCAAGATGGTGCTTGGGCAGATTATCTAATTGATGTTAAAGAAGCAGGTCTTTATAATGTTTCAATTCCTCACGCTATTGGACCAACAAGTGGACCATCAGTTGATAGTAATACTGACAATAAACAAATTGTTTTAAAAGTAGATAATCAAGAAGTAGGACGTACAGTCACTAAACGTTTTGATACTTGGTCTAAAGATTGGAATGCATGGAGTACAACAAGAAATGTTCAAGTCCAAGTAAAATTAAATGCCGGCGTACAAAGACTTACATTATCCTTACCACAAGGGGATATGGATATTGGTGCTTTAACATTTACTAAAGCAAAAGATGTTTTAAATGTACCAGGGTATATTAATGCATTAGATTATAGCTATGGTGAAAATATTATTGCTGAAAATAACGAAAATGTTGGTTTCTTTGATGATAATGATAAATTAGAATATACCGTCAATGTTCAAAAAGCAGATAATTATAAGATGAAACTTGAATACGCTAAAGCTGAAAAAGATGCGGAATTTGATATTTATGTAGATGATGTTTTAACAACATCAAGTACTTTAGAAACAACCGGAAGCTTTAGTGCTTATAAAAAAGGAACAGTTGCTATTGATTTATCAGAAGGTAGTCATAAAATTATGTTTGTTCCTAAAAATAATGGTGGATTTAATTTAAAATCATTATCATTTGGATCATATATTCAATTAGAAAACGATTCATTAAAAGAAGGGAAATTAGATGGACAAAAGATTATTGTTCATTTAAAAGATGGTAAATTTAATGAACGATTAAATAAAGATAATTGGAAAATTGATTTACCTCAAGGAATTGATTTTGATTTAGATAGAGTAAGTGATACAGAAGCAACAATTACTTTAAAAGGACAAGAAGTTGTAGATTACGATAGTAATCGTACTTTAACTGTTGAAATCAATGCTAAAGAAGTAGGAGATAAAGATTACTCATTAAGCAATCAAACAATCATTGAAGCAGTTAATGATGAAGAAAGCTTAGAAGATATTGGTAATCTTGATTTTGATAGCAATACATTTGATTTAAAGATTACAGGTGGTAAATTTAATCAAGAAATAAAAGCAAGTGATTTAACATTAAGTGAAGAAATTGCACAATATGTTAAAGTAAGCAAAGTTGAAGTAAGCAAAGATGGTACAACAGCAACTGTTACATTAGAACGTACAAATACAAATTATGATGATCTTGCAGGAACAATTACTGTTAAACCTAGTGGCTATAGTGATGGTGATTTAGATTTAGTTTCAAATATTAAATTATTAAAAACAGATCGTTTACCAGATAGTATTGATGTAAAAGATGAAGCTGTTAAATTAAGTGAAAATGATGCTTATCGTAAAAAAGGTACTTTAGTAAATGGTGCTAAAGGAGATTATTTAGATTTCTTCTTAAATGTAGAAGAAGAAGGAAACTATGTTTTAACTTATAAAGTTAAAGATGATGAAGCTGTTACGAATGGTTTGAAATTAAGTGGTGGTTTAGGATTAGCAACAGATAATTTAGGTAGTGTTTCTTTTGGTAAATATTGGGGAAATACTCAAGGTTATGCACAAATGTTAAACTTAAAAGCTGGTAAACAAACTTTAAGACTTGAAGTAAATAATCCAAGCTTTGAATTAACAAATTTACAAATCAAAAAATTAACAGATGCAGTAGAAGTTAAAGATGTAAAAAATGAAGTAACAACAATTAAGGCTGATCAAGTTATTGATGGTTCTAAAGAAATTGGTTGGGCAATTGAAGGTTCTTCAACTAAAAATATTGGATTTGGTTCAGCAGGTACTTATCAAGATTATTATGTTGATGCTAAAACCGCTGGAGTATATGATTTAAAGATTAACTATAGTCATAATTGTGGTAGTGATACAAAAGCTATTATTATGAAAGTTGATGGTAATACAACTACTCCATTAGGAGAAGTTACTTTAAAAAATACTGGTGGATGGTCTAACTATCAAGACAGTGATACAATTGAAGTAAAACTAGACGCTGGTAAACAATTTATTCGTATTTATGATGACATTGATGGTTTCAATTATCGTCATGTTGAATTAACATTTAAAGGAAAACAAGATGTTACAGCTCCAGAAATTAGTGGTAATGATGCGATTATTTATGTAGATGATGATACAGACATCAAAGATTTATTAGCATTAAAAGCAATAGATGATGTTGATGGTGATTTATCAGATAAATTAACAATTAGCGGTGATTATGATTGTCATCAAGCAGGAACTTATACAATTATAGTAACTGTAAAAGACGAAGCTGGTAATGCAGCAAGTAAAACATTTACAATTACAGTTGTTGAAAAAGCAAAACTTGTAATTGATTCTAAAGAATTTAATGTTGGTGATAAATTTGATCCATTAACTGGTGTTAAAGCTTATGATGTTGATGGTACAGATATTACAGATAAACTTACAGTTGTAAGTAATGATGTTGATACAAGTAAAGCTGGAACTTACCAAATTGTTTATAAAGTAATTGATGCTCTTGGTAATGAAGTTGAATTTACAAGAGAAGTTATTGTAAAGAAAGTAAAAATAGATATTGAACCATCTAAACCTGGTGATACAACACCATCAAAACCAAATGATTCTTCATCTAATAATCAACCATCTTCTTCAAATAATGGAAAACAAACAATTACTGGTCAAGTTGTTAAATCAACAAAAACAGGAGATAGCACACCAATTATAACAATGATGGCTATGCTTCTAGTGGCTGGTTTAGGAATTATGGTTTTAAGAAAAAGAAAATATAATCGTTAAAAATAATTAGATTATAGAATTTAAGATTAGGATTGTTCATATAAACAATCCTTTTCTTTTTATTGTGGAATGAATTAAAAAAATGAAAATATTTATTAAAAATCAATAATTATGGAAAAACGGTACGCTTAACAAAAGAAGAAAGTTATTTATCTTTTCAAGAGTTGAATATTAAAGATTATGATGAAAAAAGGATTGAATAACAATCCTTTTTCATTTATCCCATTTTTTTATGAATATTATTTGTATTTTTAATAATGTAAATAGGTCTTTGTTTCGTTTCAAAGTAACATGATGAACAATATTGACCTAAGATAGAAACAAAGATAAGTTGCAAACCACTTAAAAATAAAACTAAACTTGTAAGATAGGAAACAGGATGAACAAAAACAGAGTATAAAGAAACAATACAAGAAATACCTATTAAAATACCACCAATGACTCCTGCAATCGTAATAGGTGTTGATGAAAATGAGAAAATGCCTTTAAATGCATAGGAAAATAAACTAGCAAAATTCCATTTACTTTTACCAACAGGACGTTCAACATTATGAAATTCAAGCCATTTTGTATTAAATCCTACAAAAGAAAATAATCCTTTCATGTAACGATTATATTCTTTAAGTTCTAAAATAGCATTGACCATTTGTCGAGACATCATTCTAAAATCACCAGCACCATCATCCATATCCATTTTTGTAAGTTTTTGAATCACTTTATAAAAACTATGAGATAAAAAGTTTCTTAATTTTCCTTCACCAGTACGATCAATACGTTTACCGGCACAACAATCATATTCTTCATATTTTAATGAGTTATACATTTCTTTTAATAAATAAGGAGGATGTTGTAAATCTGCATCCATAATAACAACATAATCTCCACTAGCATTTTCAAGTCCTGCATACATAGCGGCTTCTTTTCCAAAATTACGAGAAAAAGAATAATAGAAACAATGAGGATTTTTATGAGCTAGTAATTTTAAAATATCTTCACTATGATCATGACTACCATCATTGATAAAAAGTATTTCATAATCAATATTTTCAATACTTTCTAAAACATGAGTCACTTCTTTATAAAAGAGTGGTAAAACATCTTCTTCATTAAAACAAGGAACAATAACACTTATTTTATCCATGACAAACACCTTCTTCTTTAAAAATTTTAAATTTACATAAAATATAATTTGATAGAATCGTAATAAAACTGACGCATACTTTAGAGATCATTGGTTGAAGATTTAATAAATCAATTAAAAGATAAAGACATATATTTTCAATCAATAACGTCATAAATCTTAATAAGATAAAAGATATAAATTCTTTTTTTATATTATTTGTACTTTTAAACACATATCTTTTATTTGTATAATAAGCAAACAAAACTGCAAAAATCCAAGAAATACTATTAGCGATTAACCAATGACTATGTATTTTTAACAAAATGAAATAAACAACATAATTTACGAGAGTTGTCATCCCACCTACAAAAACATAACTCACTATTTCTTTTGTATCATCCTTCATTTTTTCGTCTCCTTTCAATAATATAATTTATAAAAATCACCATAAATCCAAAATAAGATAGAATAAAACCTAAACGATATCCAGTAGGGGTAAATTTTATTTGAATTTTATGTTTTCCTTGATTAATAGGACATCCTAAAAACGCTTCATTTACAATTTCGCTCTTTACAACTTTACCATCGATATAAATTGTATAACCACGATCATAAGGAATACGAGTTATAAAATAACCATCATTTTTAACATTAATTGATCCTTTTAAAACATCTTTTCCTTTTTGAATATTTAAGGAATCTACTTCTTTATTTCTATTTTCAATAACTTCTTTATTTAAAGAATAAGTTTTAATATTTTTAAGATCATAATGTCCTTTAGATAAAGAAATAGATAAAGTTTTAATATTTTCACCAGATAATAAATAAGTAAAATGTGTATGTTGATTATAATAAGGTGAATTACTTCTAGATAATTTATTTTTAATCCCATTGATTGTAATAGAGACACTTTGATGTGGTTTATAATTTTTAATATCGCCTTCAATAACAATGATTTGATTTTTAGTCTTTCTTTGAAGAGAAAGAGTGATTTTTTTATTTTTCTTTTGTTGAATTTGATATGAACTCTTTAAACCCATGTCTTCTTTGATAAATTGACTTTGATCTGTACTATTTCCATTTTTTACAATGGCATGATTATAAAGAATATCCAAGGTATAAGGATATTGCAGTTGATGAAACTGATTTTGGCTATAGAGTTTATTTGTTGCATAAGCAATAGGCATAATATCTTGACTTTGATAAAGTTTTAAATCTTTAATAGCATCAATTTCTTGATAACCTTCGATTTTCTTTTTTGAGATAATTGAATCAACGGATAACATCTTTAAATAGAAAAGATTATTTTGATCTATTTGTCCAACACGATTATTTAAAGAAATAGGAATCTTTAAAGTATCAAATAAAAATGAATTATAAAGATGATGATTTGTTGATGTATAACCTGAAAGACGGGTTACTTGATTTTGATAAGTTTGATTCATATTTTGATGAATTTCATTCATATTAACTAAAGTATTTATAAAATTTCTTTGAATCAATGTTTCTACTTCTTGATTTGCGTATTTTTTATATTGTCTATTTGGTAGAAAACTGGTTGTAGGATTATTGTAATAAACAACGAATAGTGGGACTAAAAGATAAATAAAACATCTTTTTTTATTTGTTTTTGAAAAATAAAGAATGATTAAACTAATAATTAAATCAAGAAAAACAAGTTCAGATCTTTGTATAAAAAATAATGGAAAAACAAAGAGAAATAGCATATACTTATTGATCTTAAAATGATTATTTTCTAATACAAGACCTGCTTGTAAAATAACCAAAGGTAAAAAAACAATCAGTATTTTACTTCTAGCATATAAAAACCCATTCATAATCAAACTGACGATAGGGCATAACATAGAAATCATTAAAATAATTGATAGAGTACGTGTCTTTTCTTTAAATAATCCAAAGACAATTAAAACCCAGAACATATAAGTGAGACCACAGCCATAGTTATTATAAAGAAGTCCCTTTAGTGAAAAAGTCGGAATCAATAAACTAAGATAGTTGGTTGCATTCACACTTTTATTTCCACCAGCAATTACAAATAATGTTGGAATTGTATAAATAGCTGTCAATAAAACAATAAGAAGATAAGCAGCAATTAAATGTAAAAAATGTTTTTTATAGTTTTTATAACGATAACAATGAAGCATAAAATAAATAAAACAAACAATAAAACACCCAACACAATAAAAATAACTATGTAATACAATACAACTTCCCCAGATAACAATACTTGTTATCTTTTGACTTATAAAATAACGATCAATACTACGTAACATTAAAAATAAAAAAGGCATATAATTTACAAACATGATTTGTTTATGAAATTGAAAAAATAAGGCTGAAAGTAAAGTGAATAAACTCATCAAAAAACATAGATAACGATTTTTAAGATGATTTCTTAAAAATAAATAACAAGCAATCAGTGTTAAAATTATTAAAAATACTTGATAGAAAATGATGATATTGACCATTTTTACATGAATCAATAAAGCACCTAATAAAACATCAAACCTTAAAGTACCATAATAAGAAAAATGATAAATATTAACACCTGACATTAAATTTGAAAGATAAGTAGGAAAAATTGTTCCTTCACTTCTAATTGCATGTCTTAAAGCATCAGCAAGAGTGACATGCTGGTTAAACCAATCAATTGAATTTCCAAATAAGAGATGTTGACTTTTTACTATGAAGAACATAAATAATGGTATAATAGTTAAAACCAACATATATAAATAATCTTTTTTCTTCATCTTTTTTTACCTCGCCATTCATTCTAGCAAGTCATTCTTAATAATTCCCTTAATCAATTCTTAAGAAATCATAAACAAATAAAGTCTACGTAAAAGGAGGCTTTAGAAAGTCTTAAGAATTCTTATGAATTATTATTAAGAAATAAGTGATAAGGTATAATAGGTGATAGAAATGAAGAAAAGTATTATCGTTATTTGTATAATGGTTGTTTTAGGATGTTTTTTAATAGATGATTCTAAATGTTTACATCAAAAAGAAATTAATCAAATAGATTTAAAACAATGTCAGAAATTAATGATCGTTGCACATCCAGATGATGAAACAATTTGGGGTGGAAGTCATTTATTGAAGGGACATTATTTAGTTGTTTGTTTAACAAATGGAAATAATGCAAAAAGAAAAAAAGAATTTATGAAGATTATGAAAGAGACACATAATCAAGGATTAATGTTTGACTATCCAGATAAAACAAATGGTCAAAGAGACAAGTGGTTACATGTTAAACAAAAAATAAAAAAAGACATTACATATATTTTAAATAAGAAAGCATGGGCGATGGTTGTAACTCATAATCCATTAGGAGAATATGGACATATTCATCATCGGTTAACATCACAAATAGTTAGTATAGAAGCAACAAATCAAAATTTATATTATTTTGGAAAATATTATAAAAAGAAGCATGTTCCTCATGCATTAAAGAAGATAGATCAAAAAAATTATGATGAGAAAATGCAGTTAATACAAAAATATGCATCACAAAAAAAAGTAATGGAACATCTAGATCATATGATGAACCACGAAAATTGGGTCAAGGCAAAAGATTGGAGAAGTTTATGAAAGAAAAGATAATGATCGTTGATGATCATGAAGACATTAGAGAAGTTGTTCATGTTTTACTTACAAATGAAGGCTATCAAATCATTGAAGCCAAAGATGGAAAAGAAGCGCTAGAGTTATTAGATGATGAGATAGATCTTATTATTTTAGATGTCATGATGCCTGAAATGAATGGCTATCAAGCGTGTTTATTAATGAGAGAAAAAACTAATGCTCCTATTTTATTTTTAACGGCTAAAGGTCAAGAAAGTGATAAAACATTAGGTTTTTCAAGTGGTAGGGATGATTATTTAACCAAACCTTTTTCTTATAATGAACTCAATGCAAGAGTAAAAGCTTTATTAAGGAGATATCATGTTTATCAAGGAAAGGAAAAAGAGATTTCTTCAATAAGAAAAACATCGATTATTGAAAATTTAGAAGTCAATCAAGAACATAAAGAAGTTAAGTTGAATGGAAAAAAACTTTCTTTGACAGATTTAGAATATGAAATTTTAGATTATTTGTTACTAAATAGAAAACAAGTTATTTCTGCAAGTCAACTATTTGAAGCTATTTGGCATGAAAATTATTATTATGGGGCGAATAATACGATTATGGTACATATTCGAAATTTAAGAAAGAAGATAGAAGATGATCCACAAAATCCACGTATTATTAAAACAGTATGGGGAAAGGGGTATTATATTGACTAAAAGAAATTTGAGTTTATCAATGAAAATCGTTTTATTACTTCTTTCTTCGGCTATTTTAGCCATCTTATGTTATGCCTTTTTTAGAAACAATGTAACAGATTTCTATACTTTCATTGAAACCGTTGAAAAACCTTTTAATGAAAAGACGTTTATAAAAGGTTTTAAAGAAGAAGCAAAAAATATTTCTATTTATTCAAAAGATAAAAATGATAAAAAGGAATTGAAAAAGCTTTTAAAGAAGCATGATGATTATACGAATATTCTTCTTTATAATGAAAAAGAATTATACATTGATGGTAGTCTTGGAAAAATTCTTGATGAGCCGGTAGGATTTACACCTTTGTATATTTTAAAAAGTGATTTTGAACAATATGCATTTAATAATTTTTTTACAGAAACAATAACATTTAAAGATGGTGAGGGAATTGTTTATGTTAGTTCTATGCATTTATTAAAATATATAAAGTATTATTTTTATTGTGCTTTATTTGTTAGTTTATTAGTTTTCTTTTTACCTACATTTATTTTTATTAGAAAAAAAGTGAAATATATTAATATTTTAAAAGAAGAAGTATTAAATATGTCACAAGGAGATTTAAATCATCCAATGACAATCAAGAGTCATGACGAATTATCTATATTGGCACGTGAAGTTGATATTTTAAGAACAACCTTAGATTCAAATTATCAAAATGAATCAAAAATTAAAGAAGCTCATCAAGAATTAATTACTTCTTTATCACATGATTTAAGAACACCGCTTACTACGCTAAGAGGTTATTTGGATATTTTAAGCTTACATTGTTATAAAGATGAAAAACAAATGGATCATTATTTAAAAAGATGTATTGAAAAAACAGAACAAATTAAAGATTTATCAAATAAAACATTTGAATATGCACTTGTTTTTGAACAAGATTTATTGCCTCAATTAGAAACGATTCAAAGTGAACAATTTATATATTATCTTCAAGAAAATCTTGAATATTTAGAATTAGAAGGATTTAGGATTGAAAAAGAAATTGATATATGCTCAGTTGATTTACAATTAGATTTATCAATGATGAAAAGAATGATCAATAATATTTGTTCAAATATATTGAAATATGCTAAAAAAGATAAACCTATTTATTTAGAAATTAGTATTAAACAAGGTAAAATAAAAATTGTTTTTGAAAATGAAAAGAAAAAAGATTTACAAAAAATTGAAAGTAATAAAATTGGTTTAAAAAGTGTTCAAAAAATTGTAGAAACACATCACGGACAATTGTTTATCCAAGATTTACCAGAAACATTTGTTTTAATTATTACTCTTCCATACAATTAGATGCTTTAGCGAAGGCATCTTTTTTTTGGACTATTTATCCATTGAAAGAAGGAAAAAAGAAGATAAAATGATAATAGAAATGAGACAAATGTGAAACAAATATGAGACAAATTACCTTTAAGCATATGATACAATTAAATCAGGAAGCTCCTTACATCAATATTAAAAAGGATATGAAAAAGCGATGATTACTAACTATAAAACACTCATGTAAGGAGGTAAAAAAATGAGTCAAATAAGAAATGCAAGTGATACAACCTGTAAACAGTTCTTAAGAGACGGGGAATGTTTTGCAGATCTATGCAATGCTCTCTATTTTCATGGAAGACAGGTCATCAAACCAGAAATCTGATCTCACAGGAAAATGATGTTTCAACATTGATAGGTAAAGAAGCATTACCAATGAAAACGAAAAGATATCGAGATATCGTCAGAAAAGCAAGTATCAATGGGGATTATATGATCATTGGTGTAGAGCATCAAAGTACTTTGAATAAGAATATGATTATTCGTATACTCAACTATGATGCACAGCTTTATATCAATCAGGTAGAAAGTGGAAAAGAAGTACGACCAGTAGGAAGCTTTGTCTTTTATACGGGAGATAAGGAATGGACCTATCCAAAATCTTTAAAAGAAAGCTTAAAAATACCACCTGAGATGAAAGACTATATCAATGATTGGAAACTACCAGTCTTAGAGCTTCAAAAAATAGATTCTGGAATGCTTAAAAATCAACGATTAAAAGAAGTCGTAGAGATCAGTCAGAGTATGTTTAAAGGAGACTATGAAAAGTTAAGAACAAATCGAATGATCAGTGTAGAAAGTTTTAAGATGGCAGCTATCTTTACACACACAGACATTAAAGAAGAAGACTTACCAGAAGGAGATGAAATCAATATGTGTAAGGCAATGGATCAATTATTTCAAAGATTTGAAAATCAAGGAATTGAAAAAGGAGAGGCTATAGGAATTGAAAAAACATTAAAAGAACAACTTAAAGTAAAACTAGGAACTATATCAAGTCCTTTAGAAGAAAGACTCACAACAACATCGCTAGAAAAACTCAATGAACTTACATTAAATATTTTTAATATCAATAGTGAAGAAGATGTTTTAAAAATTATTCATTAATGAAAATAGGTTATAACGAATCAAATCGCTATAACCTATTTTTTTATGCTTCTTCTATTTCTGGTTTAATCATTTTCATTTGTTTCATAATTTTACGAATATGATATAAGCTTTCAGCAATATTTAAACCATGATCACCAATTCTTTCAAAATCAGTTAAGATTTTTGTGTAAATAATACTGTTTTCAGTTGAACATTTCTTTTCTTTTAAACGAATAAGTTGATTAACTGCGAATTGATGTTGTGTTTTATCAATATTATCTTCCATAACATCGACTTTATCAACGATATATTTAAATTCATCATAATCCATAATAATAAGTTCATCTAAAATATTATTACATAAACTTTCCATAATACTTATTTCTTTTAAAGCATCTTGAGAAAAATGGGTATCATCTTCTGCTAATCTTTGAGCTCTGTTAGCAATATTGATTGCATGATCACCAATTCTTTCTAAATCAGAAGATAGTTTTAAAAATAATATAATTGTTTGAGAACCTTCTGTAGGGAACTCGTTTGAAATAGCTGCAGTTGTAAAATCAATAATTTGTTGATTTAAATAATTAATATAGTTTTCATCTTTTAGAAGACGTTCGTACTTTTCTTGATCAAAATGATTTAAAAGTTCAAATGCTCTTTTAACATTATGATTCGCTACATTTAACATATGTTGAGTTTCATTAAATAATTGAGTATTAGCGATAGCACTTGTTCCAATATGAAAATCATTTTCAAAAATACTGAAATCTAAATATTTAAGAGACATATGTTCGCTTTCTTCTTTATCTTCAGGTAAAATCTTAGTTGCTAGATCAACCAATTTAGTCCCAATTGGAAGTAATAATAAAGTTGTTGTGATATTAAATATTGTATGTACATTAGCTATTTGAGCAGCTACGTTATTTGGTGTAATACTTTCAATTAAATGAGCAAATGGGAATAATAAACTAATCGTTACAAAAATAACAGTTCCGATAATATTGAAAGATAAATGAATAATTGTTGTTCTTTTAGCATTCTTACTTGTTCCAATAGAAGCAAGAACAGAAGTAATGCAAGTTCCAATATTTTGACCAAATAATACATAAATAGATGATGATAAAGTCATAACACCACTTTTAGCTAAAGCTTGTAAAATACCGACAGATGCTGATGAACTTTGAATAAGTGCAGTAAATAAAGCCCCTACGATAATACCAATAAGTGGATTTTGGAACTTAGAAATCAATCCTACAAATTCAGGCATTGTTCTAAGTGGCACCATAGCCTTTGACATTGTTTCCATTCCAATAAATAAAATACCTAAACCACCAATAACCGTACCAATAGCATCTAATTTCTTGCTTTTAAAGAAAACAATCATGGCAACTCCAATAAAAGCAAATAATGGAGCAAGTGCAGTAATATTGATAGCAATCAATTGACCTGTAATTGTTGTTCCAATATTGGCTCCCATAATTACCCAAACAGCACTTGTTAAAGACATCAATCCAGAGTTAACAAATCCAACGACCATGACAGTTGTCGCTGAAGAAGATTGAATAACAGCTGTAACTAAAGCTCCAACTAAAACTCCTAAAATACGATTAGAAGTTAATTTTTCTAAAATAGATTTCATTTTATTTCCGGCAGCAAGCTTTAATCCATTAGACATCATATTCATTCCATAAAGGAAAAGCGCTAAACCACCTAACATTGAAAAAATATTCGATAGTTCCATATATATATATTCCTCACAATCCGTAAGTAGATTAACACTTTCTTAATGTGAAGTAAATAAACTTAACATTAACTTAACAAAAAAGCTCCTAAGAGCTTTTTACCATATTCCAAGAAGATGTTGCATGAATAAACTCATACAAGCAATACATATCCAACAAATAAAACCTAAAATAATTGGTTTACCACCATTTTTAATCAATTTAATAACATTTGTATTTAAACCAATAGCCACCATTGCTAGAACAATAAAGAATTTACTTAATTCTTTAAAGGGTGTAAAGAAATCAGCAGAGACTCCCATTTTAATAGCAACTGTTGTAATAATAGAAGCTAACACAAAATAAATGATAAAAAATGGAAAAACTTTCTTTAAATTAATTTTTTGACCATCTTTATTCTTTCTTAACTTAAAAAAAGATAAAACCAAAGTAATCGGAATGATTGCAAGTGTTCTTGTAAGTTTAACAGTTACGGCTTTATCTAAAGTAGCACTTTGTAGATGGTACATTGAATCCCACGTAGAAGCTGCTGCTGTTACAGAAGATGTATCATTAATAGCAGTACCAGCAAAGATTCCAAAAGCTTCACCGCTTTTTGTAGAAAAACCTAACAGTGTTCCAAGTGTAGGAAATAATAAAGCAGCAATCATATTAAATAAAAAGATAACAGAAATACTTTGAGCTACTTCTTCATCACTGGCTTCAATAACAGGTGCTGTAGCCGCAATGGCTGAACCACCACAAATAGAAGAACCAACACCAATTAGAGTAGAAATCTTACTTGGAATATGCATGATTTTATGTAACAGGTAAGCGACAATTAAAGATGTAGAAATAGTAGCTAGAATGATTGGTAAAGATTGTTTTCCTGTTTGTAACACGACCGATAAATTCATTCCAAATCCTAACAAGATAACCGCATACTGTAAGATTTTTTTGGATGTAAAAGTGATGCCTGATTGTAATTCATTTTTATCTTTAATAAATAAAGTAATGATCATTCCAAGAATAATTCCAAAGACAGGACCACCTACAATAGGAAACTTCTTTCCTAAAAACCAACAAGGAATGGCAATAATCAAACATAATAACATTCCTTTATAATTCTTTTTAAAATTCATAAACTTTCTCCCTTTTAAACAAAAGTAGTTTAGCATAAAAAATAGTAAATAACTAGAAACTCATAAATTAATTATTAAGAAAAATTAAGAATAATTTTTTCTCATAAGTTTGTACTTTAAAACACATTCATGTATCATAAATATGATGAGGGATGAATATGTTTAGTAAAATGGTTATTTTAATACCAGTTTATAATCCTAGGGAGAGGATTATAAACTATGTTAAAAAGTTAAAAGAAAAAAATTATGATGTTATTGTAATTAATGATGGCTCTGATGAAAATTATCATGCTGTTTTTGAAAGGATGGTCTATGATTGTAAAATCATTAATTATCCACATTTTAAAGGAAAAGGCTATGCTTTAAAAAAGGGATATCAGTATGTTAAAGAACACTTAAAGGATAAAAAAGGAATTCTTATTTTAGAAAATGAATATGATTTAAAATTAGTTGATCAAATGAGTCAATCAATTAATGAGGATGCATCTAAATTCTATTTTGTGCATCATCAAGGGAAAAAGATTTTATCTCAATTATTTTCACTTATTTATAATCAAAAATTTATCAATGTCGACAGTGAATTGTTTGGCTTTTCAACATCTTATTTAGATGAAATGCTAGAAGTTGATGAAAACTGTTATGAAGTACAAGCTCTAATAGATCAAGTACAAAATCAACATGATATAGAAGAAATCAAGGTCAAAAAATTATCACAAGAAGCTTTTCATCCAAAAAATAAAACTTCTCAAATTATTTATGTTATCTTCTTACATCTTATTCGCTTTGTATCTTCCTCTATTATTAGTTCTATAATAGATGTTTTATTAGCGTGGATTTTATTAGATGTTTTAAAAATATGGATGACAAGTGATTTTTGGCGTATTGCTCTAGCAAGTCTTATCGCTAGAGTTATTTCTACAATTGTTAATTATGTAGTTAATAAAAAATATGTTTTTAAAGGAAAAACAAACAATAGACAGACAGCTATTCGTTTTTTGATTCTAACAGTTATTATTACAATTTTATCTACTTTATTTGTTTATGTGGCATCGATTTTTAATATCATGTCAGAAAAACTTGCGAAACCAGTAGGGGATTTACTGTTATTTTTACTTAGTTATAGTGCACAAACAAAGTGGGTATTTCATAAAGAATAAGAGGATAAATCAATGATTTATCCTATTTAAAAAAAATATTTTAAATAAAAAACGTTGATAAAATCAAAGAAAATTAAAAAAATAAATAAATTTGAACTTCAAAGTATTTACATTTTATGTTCTTCGTGTATAATACAAACCGTATTCAAGGAGGAAAGTAAAATGGATTTTGAAAAAGTAAAAGAGATCATTGTTGATTCATTAAGTTGTGATGAAAGTCAAGTTACAATGGAAGCAAATTTAAAAGATGATTTAGAAGCTGATTCTTTAGATGCTGTTGAATTAATTATGCAAATTGAAGAAGAATTTGAAGTAGAAATTCCAGATGAAGTTGCTTCTAACATGAAAACTGTTAAAGATATCGTAGATTATATTGAAGCAAACAAATAGTAAAGAAGTGTCGCTGAGGCGACTATATATTTTATAATAAGCTTTGAATTTCAAAGCTTATTATTTTACTATATGCTTTGAACTTCAAACAAAGGAGAATGCTATGAAATTAGATTTCATTAAACAAATTATGAGTGAGTTTGATCAATCAAATGTCACTAAAATGAAAGTAGAAATAGATGATTTAAAAATAGAATTAGAAAAAGAAAGTGAAAAAGTTGAATATGTAAAACCATTAGAAAAAGAAAATAAAATGGTTGCAGAAGTTAACACCAAAGAGTCTACAGGTACACCTGTAAAATCACCAATTGTAGGTGTTTTCTATGGTGCAAGTTCACCTGAAAGTGATCCGTATGTTACTGTTGGAAAGACAGTTAAAAAAGGAGATATTATTTGTATTATTGAAGCAATGAAGGTGATGAATGAAATTAAGGCACCATGTGATGGAACGGTTACATCAATTCTTGTAGAAAATGAAGCGCTTGTAGAATATGATCAAGCTTTAATGGTTATTGAAGAAAATGTTTAAAAAGATATTGATTGCTAATCGCGGTGAAATAGCCGTTAGAATTATTCGTTGTTGTAAAGAAATGGGAATTGAAGCCGTTGCTGTTTATTCTTCAGCAGATGCCACTTCTTTACATGTTCAATTAGCAGATGAAGCTTACTGTATTGGACCTGCTAAAAGTAGTGAGAGTTATTTAAATATGGAAAATATTTTATCAGTAGCTACTTTATCAGGGTGTGATGCAATTCATCCTGGATTTGGTTATTTATCTGAAAATTCGACGTTTGCCAGACTTGTTGAAGAATGTGGTATGACTTTTATTGGTCCAAGTGGTGATGTGATTGATCAAATGGGGAATAAAAGCGTTGCTCGACAAATGATGATTGAAGCAGGAGTTCCAGTTGTTCCAGGAAGTGATGGCAGTATTGAATCTGTCAGTCAAGGAAAAGAAATTGCTAGAAAGATTGGTTATCCGGTTTTAATTAAAGCTTCTGCCGGTGGTGGTGGAAGAGGTATGAGAAAATGTTTTAAGGAAGAAGATTTTGAAAATGCTTATTTAACAGCTAAAGCGGAGGCAAAGGCTTGTTTTGGTGATGATGATATGTATATGGAAAAATTGATTCTAAATCCTAAACATATTGAATTTCAAATTTTAGCTGATCATTTTGGTAATGTTATTCATTTAGGAGAAAGAGATTGTTCAATTCAAAGAAGAAACCAAAAGATGATGGAAGAATCTCCAAGTAAAGCTTTAAGTCAAGAACTTCGAGAAAAGATGGGAAATGATGCTATCAAAGCAGCTAAAAAAGTAGGATATGTTAATGCAGGAACGATTGAATTTGTTTTAGCACCGGATGGAAAATATTATTTTATTGAGATGAATACGCGTATTCAAGTTGAACATCCAGTAACAGAGATGGTAACGGGGGTTGATTTGGTTCGTGAACAAATTAGAATCGCTGCACATTTAAAATTGAATTATAAACAAAGTGATATAGAATTAAAGGGACATGCCCTTGAATGTCGTATCAATGCTGAAAATCCTCAAGAAGGTTTTAGACCTTCACCAGGGATTGTTAGTAGTTTACATATTCCAGGAGGTTTTGGGGTACGTATTGATACAACTTTATATCAAGGTTATCAAGTGTCTTCTCATTATGATTCAATGATTGCTAAGGTAATCGTTCATGGAAGAAATCGTATTGAAGCAATTCGTAAAATGCGTAGGGTCTTAAGTGAATTAGTGATTGATGGTATTGATACGAATCAAGAATTACAGTATTTGATTTTACATGAAAGTGATTATGTCAAAGGAAATTTTGATACAAGTTTTATTGAAAAACATTTAGATGAGTTGGTGAATGAAAGATGATGGAACAGTTATTTAAGGAAAGAAAAGAAAAACTTCATTTATTTAAGTCATTAAGAAAAAAAAGAGAAAATGAAAGAAAAGAAGTTCCTGAAGGACTTTATACAAAATGTCCAAAGTGTAAAGAATTGATTCTTACAAGTAAACTTAAAAAAAATATGTCAGTTTGTCCTCATTGTGGAAATCATTTAAAGATCACTGCTTATGAAAGATTAGAAATGATTTATGATCAAGGAAAATATAAAGAACTCTATAAAAGTACACAAAGAGTAAATCCTTTAGAATTTCCCGGATACGATGAAAAATTAGAATTTCTACAACAAAAAACAGGTTTAAATGAAGCTGTTGTTGTAGCAAGTGGAAAAATAAATGGGACAAAGGTGATTACTTGTGTGATGGATTCACGTTTTTTAATGGGGAGTATGTCTTCTATTGTAGGTGATAAAATCACGAAAGCTATTGAACATGCAACCAAAAGAAAGTATCCACTCATTATTTTTACAGCTTCAGGAGGCGCTAGAATGCAAGAAGGAATTTATTCTTTAATGCAAATGACAAAAACCTCCGCAGCTCTTGCTAGACATCATCAAGCAGGTTTACTTTATATTTCCTATATTACCCATCCAACAACAGGAGGAGTAACAGCTTCATTTGCAAGCTTAGGAGATATTATTATTGGTGAACCTCAAGCATTGATTGGATTTGCAGGAAGACGTGTCATTGAAAGTACGCTTAAACAAAAATTACCGGAAAACTTTCAAACAACGGAATTTATGGAAGAACAAGGATTTGTTGATTTAATTGTGAAACGTCAAGAAATGCGTTCAACACTTATTAGAATTTTAAAAATGCATGGTAAGGGGGCATAAAGATGTCTTTAAGTCAAGTAGAAAAAGAAATTGAAAAGTTACAAAAAGAACTTCTTGATTGCAATCAAGAAAGAAAAAAAGAAATCGAAAGTCAAATCAAAAAACAAGAAAAATATTATCAACATCTTTCACCTTATGATCATGTTTATCTTGCTAGAAAAAGTACACGACCAAATATTAAAGATTATATCAATCATCTCTTTGATGATTTTATTGAATTACATGGAGATCGTTTAGCAAAAGATGATGGTTCAATTATTGGAGGCATTGGGTTATTTAATCAACAACCTGTAACAATTATCGGTCATTTAAAAGGAAAAACTTTAGAAGATAATTTAAAATGTAATTTTGGAATGTCTTCACCAGAAGGCTATCGAAAGGCAATGCGCTTAATGAAACAGGCAGAAAAATTTAAACGTCCTATTATTGCTTTTGTCGATACTCCAGGAGCTTATCCAGGAATGGAAGCAGAAATGCATGGAATTGGAGAAGCAATTGCTCGAAATCTTTTAGAAATGTCTCTTTTAAAAGTTCCTATTATTACTATTGTTATTGGTGAGGGAGGTTCTGGAGGAGCTTTGGCTTTAAGTGTGAGTGATCGCTTAGTCATGTTAGAAAATAGTGTTTATTCGATTTTATCTCCTGAAGGATTTGCTTCTATTTTATGGAAAGATCAAGAAGGAAAGCGTGTTGCAGAGGCTGCAAGCTTAATGAAATTAACAGCTAAGGATCTTTATGAGCGTCATATTATTGATCATATCATAGATGAAGATTTAAAAGGGGCTACTGTTGAAAGTTATGAAGTTTATCGACAAATAAAAGAATATTTAAATACAAATCTTAAAGAATTACAAAAGTTATCAACATCTCAATTGATTAATAAACGTTATGAAAAATATAGAAAGATAGGACAAGTATTTTAAAGGAGAAAAAGATGAATGGAATTGAAATTGTTTCTACAGGTTATGCCAAAATTGAAAAGACTTTAGATAATCAACAACTTGAACAAATGGTAGAAACATCTAATGAGTGGATTGTTTCACGAACGGGTATTTTAAAAAGACATCTTTCAGATAAATCAAGTGCTTTTCTAGCTATTGAAGCTGCTAAAAAAGCAACTCAAAATCAAGATTTAAGTCAACTTGCTTTAATTATTGTAGCTACGATGACACCAGAAAATAATACGCCAAGTAATGCCTGTCTTGTACAAAAAGCTTTAGGTTTAAATCATCAATCAATGATGTGTTTTGATATTAATGTTGCTTGTAGTGGTTATGTTTATGCTTTAAAAGTTGCTCAAAGCTTGTTAGAAGAAAATCAATATGGACTTGTTATTGGAAGTGAACAATTAAGCTCTATTGTAGATTATCAAGATCGTAATACGTGTATTTTATTTGGAGATGGTGCAGCCGCTACGTTGATTAAAAAAAGTCAAAAGCTTTTTTATAGTTATTTAGATAGTGATGGAAATGAAGAAGTACTATTTTCTAAAAGAAATGATTATTTAAAAATGAAAGGTCAAGATGTTTTTAAATTTGCTATTAAAGCAATTCCTTTAAGTATTGATCATGTCTTAAACCAAGCAAAAATGACATTAAATGATATTGATTACGTGATTTGTCATCAAGCAAATGAAAGAATTATTAAACATGTTTATAAAAAATATCAATGTTCAAGTGAAAAGTTTTATATGAACTTACAAGAATATGGAAACACCTCAGCAGCGAGTATTCCATTAGCTTTAGCGAAGATGAATGAACAAGGATTACTTCAAAAAGGAATGAAAATCATTCTCGTTGGCTTTGGTGGAGGACTTACTTGGGGTGCAATTTTAATGGAATGGTAAGGAGAACAAAATGAAATTAAATGAGTTATTAAATATTAAATATCCTATTATTCAAGGAGGGATGGCCAATATTGCTACCGGTGCCTTTGCTGCGAGTGTTTCTAATGCAGGAGGTTTGGGTTTGATTGGAGCTGGAGGAATGACTGCTAAAATGTTAAAAGCAGAAATTCAAGCATGTAAAAAATTAACAAATCAACCTTTTGGTGTCAATATTATGTTACTCAATCCAGATGCCAAAGAAATGGCACAAATCGTTATTGATGAACATGTCCCAGTTGTGACAACTGGTGCTGGAAATCCAGGTGTATATATAAAAATGTGGAAAGAAGCAGGAATTAAAGTTTTACCTGTTGTTCCTAGTGTGGCTCTTGCTAAAAGATTAGAACGTGCAGGTGTGGATGGTTTAATTGTTGAAGGTTGTGAAGCAGGAGGACATATTGGTGAGGCAACGACTATGGCGCTTGTTCCTCAAGTTGTAAGTAATGTTTCTATTCCTGTTATTGCTGCAGGAGGGATTGCCAGTGGCAAGCAAATGTTAGCAGCTTATGCCTTAGGTGCTTGTGGTGTACAAATTGGAACAGTTTTACTCGCAAGTAAAGAATGTCCAATTCATGAAAATTATAAACAAGCAATTTTAAAGGCAAAAGATACTTCGACAACTGTTACAGGAAGAATTAATGGAACACCAGTAAGAATCTTAAAAAATAAAATGGCAAAAGCTTATATTCAAAAAGAAAAAGCAGGAGCAGATATGATGGAACTTGAAAAATATACTTTAGGTTCATTAAAAAAAGCTGTTTTTGAGGGAAATGTTGATGAAGGTTCTTTGATGGCAGGACAAGTTGCAGGAATGATTCATGAAATTAAACCCGTTAAACAAATTTTAGAAGAAATGATGAGTGAGTTACAAGAAACTTATTCAAATTTGGAGATTTAAAATGTTAGAAATCAATCAAAAAAGCTTAACTGTTCCTTTAATTCAAGGAGGAATGGGAGTTGGTGTTTCTCTAGGAAGTTTGGCAGGGCATGTTGCTAAGTGTGGGGCGATGGGAGTTATTTCTACAGCGCATCCAGGATACAAGGAAGATGATTTTGAAAGTAATCATCGTCAAGCCAATATTCGTGCTTTAAAAAAAGAAATTTTAAAAGCACAAAAGTTTTCTCAAGGAAAAGGTTTAGTAGCCATCAATGCGATGGTTGCTTTAAAAGATTATGATGAATTGATCAATGCAGCATTAGAGAGTAAAGTTGATGCTATTATTTCAGGAGCTGGACTTCCTTTACGTTTACCAGAATTGGTAAAAGATCATGATGTTTTAATTGCTCCAATTGTTTCAAGTGGTAAAGCCTGTAAGGTAATCATAAAACATTGGCTCAAAAAATATCAACGTACACCAGATTTTATTGTTATTGAAGGAAGTCAAGCAGGTGGACATTTAGGGTTTAAAAAAGAAGATTTAGAAAATCAAACATGCCAAAGTTTAGAAGAAATTTTTAAAGATGTTGAAGAAATTGTAGAAAATAATAAATTGAACATTCCTATTTTTGTAGCAGGAGGAATCAGTCAAAGAAGTGATGTTAAGCATTTCTTTGATCTAGGTGTCGATGGTATTCAAGTAGCAACACGCTTTATTACAACTTATGAATGTGATGCTTCTATCAAATATAAAGAAGCCTTCTTAAAAGCTAGAAAGGAAGAAATTGGTTTTGTTTCTTCTCCTGTTGGAATGCCAGGAAGAGCAATGCAAAATAGTTTTGTTAAAAAAACCAAGAAAGAAAAAATACCTGTTAAAAAATGTTATCAATGTTTAATTCCTTGTGATGTTAAAAATACACCTTATTGTATTTCAAGAGCTTTAATAGAAGCAGTTAAAGGAAATTTAGAGGATGGTCTTATTTTTACAGGAGCTCATGGTTATAGGCAAGATCATTTGATGCATGTTGATGAAGTGATTCATGAATTAATGGAGGATGACAAATGAAATTAGGAATTATTTATGCTGGTCAAGGAAGTCAAGTTGTGGGAATGGGAAAATCATTTTATCCTCGTGAAATCTTTGATCAAAATGAAGATTTAAAGGAATTATGTTTTAATGGACCACTTGAAAAACTATCTTATACACCATATACCCAACCATGTATGGTGATGGTTGCAACAATCATTACAGATTTATTAAAAGAACATGGAATTGTGCCTGATTATACAGCAGGTCTTTCTTTAGGGGAATATTCAGCATTATATTGTGCAGGTGTTTTTAAAAGACAACAAGTGATTGATCTTGCGCGTTTTAGAGGAAAAGTCATGCAAGAAGCAGTATCAGAAATTGAAAGTGAAATGATTGCTGTTTTAGGAATGAAGGAAGAACTTTTACAAGATTTGTGTCATCAAGCAAGTTCGATAGGGGTTGTTTCTATTTCTAATTATAATTGTCCTGGTCAACTTGTTGTTGCTGGTGAAAAGAAGGCTGTGGAAAAAGTTAAAGAATTAGCTTTAGAAAATAAAGCGAGAAGAGTGATTGCTTTAAATACGAGTGGACCTTTTCATACGTCTTTATTAAAAGAAGCGTCACTTGCTTTAAAAGAAAGATTTAAAAAAGAAACTTTTCATGAAATGAAAATACCTGTTATTTTTAATACCTTAGGTCATGAAATCGAATATCAATCAATACCAGAAATTTTAGAAAAGCAAGTGATGTCACCTGTTTACTTTGAAAAAAGTATTCGCTATATGATAGATCAAGGTGTTGATACGATCATTGAAGTAGGACCAGGAAAGGTATTAAGTGGTTTTGTTAGAAAAATAGATCGAAGTATTCAGCTTTATCAAATAGAAGATATGGAATCATTGAAAAAAACAGTGAAAGCTTTGAAGGGAGAATAAAATGAGATTAGAAAATAAAATTGCTCTTGTTACAGGTGGAGGACAAGGTATTGGTAAAGAAATTGCTAAAACATTAGCTTTAAATGGTGCTTTTGTTTTAATTAATTATATAGATTTAGGGAATAATCAAGAAATTGCTCAAATGACAAAAAATGAAATTGAAAGTCTTGGAGGAAAATGTGAAATCTTACCTGCAAATGTAGCAAGTTATGATGAAACATTAGAGATGTTTAAAACAATTAAAAATGAATATGGAAGATTGGATATTTTAATTAATAATGCAGGAATTACAAAAGATGGCTTAATGTTACGCATGAAAGAAAATGATTTTGATGCAGTTATTGATGTCAATTTAAAAGGAACATGGAATTGTATGAAACATGCGACAAAATTAATGATGAAACAAAAATATGGACGTATTGTTTCCATGTCATCTGTTGTAGGCGTTATGGGAAATGCTGGACAAGTCAATTATGCTGCTAGTAAATCAGGAATTATTGGAATGACAATGTCTCTTGCTAGAGAGGTTGGAAGTCGTGGTATTACTGTTAATGCAGTAGCACCAGGTTTTATTCAAACAGCAATGACAGATGTTTTAAGTGATGATATTAAAGAACAAATGAAAAGTCAAATTCCTTTAGGAACATTTGGAAGTGTTCAAGATATTGCAAATGCAGTTGTTTTTCTAGCAAGTGATGAAGCAAAGTACATTACTGGACAAACATTGCATGTTGATGGTGGCATGGCTATGTAAAGGAGAAGCATATGAAAAGAAGAGTTGTCGTAACAGGAATAGGTGCTTTAACACCTATTGGAAATAATGTAAATGATACATGGAAGGGTATTTTAAATCATCAATGTGGGATTGATTTGATTCAATCATTTGATACTTCAAATATGAAGGTAAAAGTAGCAGGTGAATTAAAGAACTTTGAAGCTACTGAATATTTAGATAAAAAAGATGTTCGTAAAATGGATAAATTTATTCAATATGGACTGATTGCAGCTAAAGAAGCTATCAAAGATTCTAAATTAGAGATAGATTCTATAAATCATGATCGTTTTGGGGTAGTAGTATCAAGTGGTATTGGAGGATTAGGATCTATTGAAGAAAATCATCAACGTGGTTTAAAGAAAGGATTTGATCGTGTTTCTCCATACTTTATTCCTATGACCATTGTTAATTTAGCAGCTGGTCAAATTGCCATTGCCTTTAAAGCACAAGGACTTGCTACATGTCCTGTAACAGCTTGTGCGGGAGGAACAAATGCTATTGGTGATGCCTTTAGAAATATTCGTGATGGTTATTTAGATGTAACCATTGCTGGAGGTTGCGAAGCAAGCATTACTCCTCTTGGTATTGGTGGTTTTACATCAATGAAAGCTTTAAGTGAATCACATGATCCCAAACGTGCCTCCATTCCTTTTGACAAAGAAAGAAATGGTTTTGTCATGGGCGAAGGAGCAGGAATGCTTGTTTTAGAAGAACTTGAACATGCTAAAGCAAGAGGGGCACATATTTATTGTGAAATGGTAGGTTATGGTGTTAGTTGTGATGCTTATCATATGACAGCTCCAGCTCCTGAAGGTATTGGAGGTGCTAAAGCCATGATCAATGCACTTCAAGATGCTTCTCTTGAAGCTAATCAAATTGATTATATTAATGCTCATGGAACATCAACACCGATGAATGATAAGTTAGAAACGGCTGCAATCAAAAAAGCTTTTAAAAATCATGCTCATAAAGTAGCTGTATCTTCAACAAAAGGAAATACAGGTCATTGTTTAGGAGCTGCTGGTGGAATTGAAGGTGTTTTATGTGTTAAAGCATTAGAAGATAACTTTATTCCAGCAACTATTAATTATCAAAATTTTGATGAAGAATGCGATTTAGATATTGTCGCAAATCATGGAAGAAAACAAGTATTAAATTATGTAATGTCAAATTCATTAGGTTTTGGAGGTCATAATGCCTCAATTATTTTTAAGAAATATGGAGAAGAGTAATGGAACTTAATAGTAATCAAATACAAGAAATCAATCCTCATCGTTATCCTTTTGCTTTAGTAGATCGAATTACAGATTATAAACCAGGTGAGTATGCTAAAGGAATCAAATGTGTCAGTGTTAATGAAATGCATTTTTGTGGACATTTTCCAAGTCATCATGTCATGCCAGGAGTTTTGATTGTTGAAGCTTTGGCACAAGTAGGATGTATTGCTATTTTATCAAAAGAAGAAAATAAAGGAAAAATTGCTTTCTTTGGCGGTATTAAAAATTGTCGTTTTAAAGGACAAGTAACACCAGGGGATGTTTTAGAAATGGAATGTGTTCTTACTAAACAAAAAGGATCCGTAGGAATTGGTGAAGCTATTGCAAAAGTAAATGGTAAAGTTGTTTGCAAAGCTGAACTTACATTTGCAATTCAATAATCTTGAATTGCAATTTTTTTTATTTTATCATGATAAAGAGGTGAAACTATGAAACTGATAGAGCTAGAAGAAGTTGATTCAACAAATGATTATTTAAAAAGAGAATATCAAAATTTACCTATGCAAACATGTGTCACTGCTAAATATCAAACAAAAGGTAGAGGTAGAAATGGTCATGTTTGGGAAAGTCATGCAAATGAGAATTTGATTATGAGTTTTTTATTTAAAGATTTTCATAAAATAGAAGATGCTTGGAAAATGACACAATTAGCAACATGTAGTGTTGTTGGTTTACTTGATCGTTATCGTATTAAAGCAACTATTAAATGGCCTAATGACATTTATGTCGATGGAAAAAAGATTTGTGGTATTTTAGTAGAAACAATTTTAGATCCTGATTTAAAAGGTGTCATTGTAGGAATTGGTTTGAATGTAAATGGTAATGAATATCAATCCATGAAACAAGTTATAGGGAAAACTTATAAGATTTCTAAGTTGGCTGTAGGACTTAAAACATTTATGTTGATTTATTATAATTTATATCAAACAAATCAGTTTCATAAGGTTTTGGAATACGCTAATAGTATTTCTTATTTAAAAGATAAATGGGTAGAATATGGTGATTATGGAGAAGTTTGTTTTCAAAAGCTATTAGATGATGGTTCTGTTTTATTTGTTGATCGACAAGGAAAAACATATAAACAGGTAATTAATGAAATATCTTTACATAATAAATAAAAGTGCAGGCTTAAGCTTGCACTTTTACAATATAACAGTATTTCTTATAAAAGGATATGCCATATCCTTTTACATGAAGATATCCCTCATTGATAATTTCTTCTTCATATTTATTATCAATGATTTGTTGGGCTCCTTCACTGGAATCCTTAATTAAATCCTTAACAATCTTAGAATGTTTACATTCTAAGATTAGTGCTGTCTGAAAGATTTGTTTAGGAAAGATACATAAATCAAATCTTCCATGCACCGCTTCTCGATTTGATTTGATCTTTTTACCACTAAAGAGTCCTAATAGAAAACCATGATAAAAAGATTCTTCATTATCAAAGTAACTGATACTTCTAGATAAGATATCTCCTAGTATTTCATTTGCTTGATCAACGTCTCCTTTAACAAGACTTTGATAAAGATCTTCTTTTCTTACAAAAGTATAGTCTTCAAAATAAGACATGAATGTTTGTTTATAGATTTCATACACTTCTTTATTAGGAATAATCAGTTTATACTTATTTTCTCCTAAATCTTCTTTTATCTTTAAATATCCTGTAAGTAAAAGAAAACTATAGATATTATTAATATTATCCATTTCTCGATAAGTAAGTTCAGGTTTGATATATTTCGTTAAAGACTTTCCTTGAATGAGTTGTTCAAATTCTTCATGAAGTTCATCACTGCCATTTTGAATATAGTTGACAACAAGATCATTTCCACTGGTATTTGCCCAGAAGGAAATAGGTTTGTTATCAAAGCTATTTAATTTACAATCAACATACATAAGTGTACTCCAAGGATTATAGATTTCGATGTTTCCAAATAAATAACCATCATACCATTCTTTAACTTCATCTACATAATCTGTTAGATTATAATCTTTTAATAATTGTAAGATTTCTTTTTTTGTAAAGCCAAAATACTCATTACCCTATCTTTTTAAATAATAATTTATTTAGAAGAGATGAGATAAAGTTTGTTGAAAGAAACAATGATAATATAAGTGAACTTTATTCTCTTTCAGATTTTAAAACAGCTGGTAAGATGGGGGTTAGAAAATCAGATGATTATATGAAAAACTATTTTGTTTCACAATATGGAGCCATTAAAGATGTTGATTTTTTATAAAAATGAGCATAATAAATAAGTGTACTTAATGAGTGCACAAGTTGTTAACTAAGCTTTAGTAGTAACCTCCCGTTATAAGGGTTCAGGTGAGACTAGAGCTTTTATTTTATAAAAAGGAGAAAATTATGTCAAAAGGTAAAGAATTTGTAAAAGATACAATAGTAACAGCAATATTGGTAGATGGAGGATTTTATAGACGTAGAGCTTATGCTCGGTTAGGAGATAAATCTCCAAAAGAAAGAGCTGATGAATTAGAATCATATTGTAAAAGACATTTAAACGAAAAAATATATGGAATTCAGACATCTCATAGATTATATAGAATTTTTTATTATGATTGTTTACCAGTTTCTAAAAATATATATAATCCTTTAACAAAAAAACAAGTTGATTTATCTAAAACGGATACATATAAATGGGCAACAGAATTTTTTGATTTTCTAAAAGAAAAAAGAAAATTTGCATTGAGATATGGGCAATTGGCGGAAGGACAAGCTCATTATTCATTAACAGAAAAAACATTTAAAAAATTATGTAATGGTACTATTAAATTTGAAGATTTAGAAGAAAAAGATTGTATTCTTCAAATTGAACAATGGATAATATGATCGCATTGTTGACAATTTGATTGCTGAAAACAAAAATGATTTTTTCAAAAATTATCAAAATGTATTAATGATTCCAAGCTATCATGATTTAAATAATGAAAACAGTTATCATATGATGATGTTAGGAATGTGTTTATGTCTATCAGATAACTATAAAGTTATTTATAATCGAGAAGAAGGTAAAGGAAGATGTGATCTCATTATCCAGGCTCATGATGAAAAGAAAACATCGTTTATTATTGAATTTAAGTATTTCAAAGAAGATAAAAAAGATTTTGAAAAAGCATTGGATAAATTATCAAATGAAGCTATTCAACAAATCAAAGATAGAAGATATGATTATGATTTAAAAGGAAAAGTGATTTATATAGGCTTAGCCCATCATGGTAAAGATGTCATGATGAAATGTAAGCGCCAAATAAAATAGTGGATAAAAATATAGAACTCTAAGAACTACAATATAGAATGTGGAGACTCCATAAATTATATTGTAGTTTTTATATTCTCCAAAAACTATATGGAAAGGAAGAGAGACTATATGACAGTACAGGAACTTACCGAAAATGAAAAATATAAATTTTGGTATTTTAAAATCAAAGAATGCAAGGAAAGTGGTTTATCTGTCAAAGATTTCTGTGACAAAAACAATATCAAGCCGTCGACTTATTATAATTATCAACAAAAAATCAGAAATATTTTATGTGATCAGATAAATGAAAACAGCTACAAGAATGAAGTATCCTTTGTTTCTGTTGAAAAGCAACCACACAATAATGAAAAGATTATCATTATCAAGGGAAGCATCAAAATTGAACTCGATTCAAATACACCTTACCAAAGTATTGAGCCTCTTTTGAAATCACTATTATGATTGGTGATATTTCAAAAGCCGAACATATTTATATAGCTGTTGGCTATACAGATATGCGTAAACAGATTGATGGTCTTTCAGCTATCGTTCAACAGAATTTCAAGCTTGATCCTTTTTCTAATTCTGTGTTTTTGTTTTGTGGTAGAAATACAAGGACCATGAAGGCTCTGTATTGGGAAGGTGATGGTTTTGTATTACTTTATAAAAGACTTGAAAATGGTAAATTTAAATGGCCCAGAGATGAATCAGAAGCACTCGAAATAACTTCTCAACAGTTCAGGTGGCTACTTGAAGGACTCTCTATCGTACAGCCCAAAACCATTCAGAAAAGTTATCCACAAGTTGTACTGTAAAGCCTTGATTTCATAGGAAGATATGCCTGTTTATGGTATAATAGATGTATGAAATGGAGGTGCTTTTGATGGCTGATACAGTTGAAAATTTAGCTTTGGTAATGGCTAATCTGTCACATTCTATTGAAGAATTGAAAGCTACGATTGCATCTTTGAACAGTACGATTGACAGTTTGAAAGCTGAAAATGAATACTTAAAAAACAACAATGAACTTTTGCGTGAAGAAAATGCCTATTTAAAGAGAAAGCTGTTTGGTACCAAGAGTGAAAAGATAGCACATTCTATGGATCAGCTTTCTCTTTTTGATGAAGCAGAAAATGAATGTGAACCTGAACTGCTTGAAGATATCTCATATACCAGAGCCAAAAAGAAACAAAAAGGGAAAATTGATATCAAATTAGACAATCTCAAACATGTAAAAAAAATTTATGATATTGATGAAAAAGACAGAGTATGTGATGAATGTGGCTCTAAACTATCTTATGTGGGTGAAGAATTTGTAAGACATGAAGTTATTTATGAACCAGCCAAACTCTATGTAAAAGATATTTATCGAAAAACATATGAATGTCGAAACTGCAGAAAAAAAGGAAAGGCAGTAATGCTTAAAGCAGGAACACCTCAACCAGTAGTTCCACACTCATATACATCGCCAAGTGTACTGTCACAAGTGATTATCGATAAATATGTAAATCATATGCCTTTATACAGACAGGAATCAGAATGGAAACGATTAGGAATGGAACTGTCAAGAACAACCATGGCTAACTGGATCATCATTGTCGCCAAGGAATATTTCATTCCATTGGTAAACAGGATGCACGAACTGATGATGGAAGAGTCACATATACATTGCGATGAAACGCCAGTTCAGGTATTGAATGAGCCAGGCAAGAAGGCTACTTCCAAATCATACATGTGGGTATATTCAAGTATCAAAGAAAGTAAACAACCTGTTAAGATATTTGATTACAGACCTGACAGAAAAGCAACCAACCCTCAAGAATTTCTTAAAGGGTTTGATGGTACTATTATCACTGATGGTTATTATGGATATAATCATATAGATGGTGTGACCAATGCCTACTGTTGGGCGCATGCCAGAAGGAAGTTCTATGATGCATTGCCTGTAGATATGAAGAATGCATCAGATACACTCGCAAATACAGCTGTTGAAAAAATAGCCAGACTGTTTGCGATAGAAAAACAAATCGAAACATTATCACCTGATAAAAAGGCAAAAATACGTCAAGAAAAATCAAAGCCGTTAGTTGATGACTTCTTTTTATGGTGCAAAGATAACCAAAACAAGGTGTTAACAGCTTCTAAGACAGGAAAGGCTATACAATATGCCTTGAATTACGAGGCAGGACTGCGTTCATTTTTAGAAGATGGTCTTGTACCTATGACAAATTCATTAGATGAACGTACAATCAGACCATTTACAGTTGGTCGAAAGAACTGGCTGTTTTCAACTTCTACTAAAGGAGCTGAAGCAAGTGCTGCAGTCTTCAGCTTGATTGAAACAGCTAAAGCCAACAAACTTAATCCATATGATTATATTGAATTCATTCTGGATTATTTACCTCAACAAGATCTGGTTGAAGATCCAAAGAAATTGGATTGGTTCTTACCATGGAGTGAAGAAATAAAAGAAGAATTTGAAATAAAAGCCGACTAAATTGATTATTATATCAATTCAATCGACTTTTTTTAATACACTATTTTATTTGGCGCTTACGATGAAATGGGAAGAAAAGGTTTATATTTGATGTTTGTTATTATAATAAAAAAATCAACGACTGTTGATTTTGATAATGGTGCTGGAGATGGGATTTGAACCCACAGCCTACTGGTTACGAGTCAGTTGCTCTACCGTTGGAGCTACTCCAGCATAGAAATAGAAGCAAAGCTTCTATTTTTTTTCAACTTTTGTTTCACAATAAAGACAACGATAAATACGTTTATCTTTATTTGCTAAATAGAAAACATGATCTAATCCTTGTTCTACTGATGTAATACAACGAGGATTTTTACATTTTTCTACATTAATGATTTTTTGAGGAAGTTGCAATTTTTTCTTTTCAACAAGTTTACCATCTTTAATAATACAAACAGTAATATTAGGATCTAAATATCCTAAAACATCAAAATCTAATGCAAATTCTTCATCTATTTTTAAAATATCTTTCTTACCCATTTTATTAGATTTAACGTTTTTAATAATAGCAACGCTACAATCTAATTTATCTAATCCTAGTGCTTTATAAACTTCTAAAGATTTACCAGCAGTAATATGATCTAAAACAATCCCGTTTTTAATACTATCTATCTTCATTATCTTTCTACCTCATTTTCCAATCCTAACATTTTTAAAATAAGTGCCATACGCATAAAACGTCCGTTTTGAACTTGATCAAAATACTTAGCTCTTGGATCATCATCAACCTCAATAGCAATTTCATTAACACGAGGTAATGGGTGCATAACGATTAAATCAGATTTTGATTTTTCTAATTTCTTTAAATCTAAAATGTATGTATCTTTTAAACGAATATAGTCTTGTTCATTAAAGAATCTTTCTTTTTGAACACGCGTCATATAAAGAATATCTAAATCTTCAATAACTTCTTCAATTGTTTCTACTTCTTTGTAGTCTAAGTTTTTAGCATCTAATAAATCATGTTTTAAATATTCAGGAATTTTAAGTTCAGATGGTGCAATAAACACGAATTTAATATTTTTATAACGTGACATTGCTTTTGTAAGAGAATGAACTGTACGTCCAAATTTTAAATCCCCACAAAATCCAATTGTTAGATTATCTAATCTACCTTTTTCTCTATAAATAGTAAGTAAATCAGTTAAAGTTTGCGTTGGATGGTTATGACCACCATCTCCAGCATTGATTAAAGGTACTGTACTTTTTCTTGTAGCAACAAGAGGTGCTCCTTCTTTTGGATGACGCATTGCAATAATATCGCAATAGCTTGAAACAACACTAATAGTATCACTAACACTTTCACCTTTAGAAGCGCTTGTATTGCTTGCACTTGAAAAACCTAAAACACTTCCACCAAGTGATAACATAGCTGATTCAAAAGAAAGTCTTGTACGTGTACTTGGTTCAAAAAAGAGTGTAGCTAGAATTTTATGACGACAAACATCTTGATAGCGTGTACGATCTTTAATAATATCATTCGCAATATCAATTAGTTCATCAATTTCTTCTACACTTAAATCCATTGGGTCAATTAAATATTTCATAAGAGTCTCCTTTTTTTCCTTCAATATTATAGCACTCCTTAGAAAGCTATTAAATATATTTTAAAAAAAATACGGAAATTTTCTTTCCGTATTATTTTTTACCATTAAAACAATAAGTACAGATCTTATCACTATCAAGTCCAATAGCTTGAAGCATATCATCCAAACGATTAAAACGTAAAGAAGTAAAATTAAGTTCTTTACGGATTTCTTCTACCATTGCATTATATTCAGGAGTATCTGGATCACTATATGTTTCTAACATATTGATATCATTTTCTCCTTCACGTTTTTTAATAACACGACGTGTAATTAAATCCATATCACTTGTACTTCTTGAAAAGTTTAAGTAAGGACATCCATACATAATTGGAGGACAAGCAGGTCTGATATGGACTGCTCTTGCTCCAGAATTATATAAATATTCAGTTGTATCTCTTAGTTGTGTTCCACGAACAATTGAATCATCAATTAATAATAATGATTTTCCTTTAATCAAGCTCGCAATTGGAATTAATTTCATTTTTGCAATTAAATTACGATCCGCTTGAATTTGTGGCATAAATGAACGTGGCCACGTAGGTGTGTATTTAATAAAAGGTCTTCCATATTGAATATGTGATTCATTTGAATAACCAATCGCATGGGCAATTCCACTATCAGGAACACCTGCTACAAGATCAATATCTTTAATATCATCTCTTTGAGCCATTAAACGACCACATTCATAACGCATTTCTTCAACATTACGTCCTTCATAACAACTTGTTGGATAACCATAATATACCCATAAAAATGAACAAATTTTCATTTTGTCATTTGCCTCAACAAGTGTTTTCACTTCTTCACTTGTCATAAAACAAACTTCACCAGGACCTAATTCTTTATATAGACTATATCCAAGGTTAATATAAGCATGACTTTCAAAAGAAGCACAGAATCCATTTTCACCCTTACCAATATTTAACGGAGTTCTTCCTAATTTATCACGTACTAAATACAAACCATCTTTAGTCATCAACATAAAAGAAATAGAACCTTTGACTTTTCTTAAAACATTGATGATTCCATCAACATAAGTATCCTTTTGATTAATCATTGCAGCAATTAATTCAGTTTGATTGACTTCGCCCCCAGACATCTCTAAAAAATGAGTATGCCCATTATCAAAAGCATCTTGAATTAATTCTTCCATATTTGCAACTCTACCTACAGAAACAATTGCATAACTACCTAAACGACAATTTATTAAAAGAGGTTGAGGTTCATTGTCTGAAATACAACCAATCCCCATTTTTCCAGACATTTCTTTAATATCATTTTCAAACTTAGTTCTAAATGGTGAATTTGAAATATTATGAATTGCACGGTTAAAACCGTTTTCTCCATAAACTGCAATCCCACCTTTTTTTGTTCCTAAATGAGAATGATAATCAATACCAAAAAACAAATCAGTGACACAGTCTTTACGACTGACAACGCCAAACATACCACCCATATGTAATTTTCTCCTTTTTCATTTGTTCTCAAAATACCAAAAATATGATAACATAAAACAAAATGAAGATAAAGGACATAAAAAAATGAAATTATATATAGTAAGACATGGTCAAACAGGTTATAACATTGATAATAAAGTTTGTGGCATTTCGGATGTTGAATTAACATCTTTAGGAAAGCAACAAGCTAAAATGGCCAGTGAACAATTAAAAGATATTTCATTAGATATGATTTTTGCTTCACCACTTCAAAGAGCACATGAAACTGCAAAAATCATAAATGAAAATCATCAATTAGAAATTAAAATTGATTCAAGAGTACAAGAAATTAATTTTGGACAATTTGAAGGAGTTATTAATAATAAAGAATTTCAATATTATAAACAAAATCACGCACTTCATTATCCTCAAGGAGAATCATTATTTCAAGTAGTTCATCGTGTGTATAGTTTTTTAGAAGAACTTGAAAATAAATATCCTGATAAAAACATTTTAGTTGTTTGTCATGGAGGTATCGTGCGTGTCATTCATAGTTATTTTCATGATATGACAAATGAAGAATTAATGACATGGTTACCCGAAAATTGTTGTATTCAAAGCTATGAAAAATAGTGACTTTGTATTGACTGAAAAGTGGAAAGTGTTATACTAATTATAGGAAAAAAGGAAAAGGAGAGTTAAATATGAACGTAGATAAAGATACTTGCATCGGATGTGGAGCATGTGCTGGTGTTTGTCCAGTAGAAGCTTTAGCTTTTGATGATGATGGTAAAATGGAATGTGACAAAGATACATGCATTGGTTGTCAAGCATGTGTTGGAACTTGTCCAGTAGAAGCTATTTCACCAGCTGAATAATAATGATGAAGAAGATAGAAATATCTTCTTTTTATTTTTGCTTTATATGATAAAATAACGGTGGAGGTTTTTTATGAAGACAACAATACATACATTAAAAAATGAATATAAAGATAATCAAACTTATTTAAATGAAAAACAAAAACTTTTTCAAAATTTAACTTATCATATGATAGAAAAAGAACTAAATAATAACAATATTGATATTCGATATAAAGAAGTTCTTGATTTTTATCATCAATGTTTTAATACAGATGAAACAATTGCACATTTTGATGAAAAATACGATCAACAATTAGATCAGTTAGGCGAAAAAAATGAAGTATTTGATGATGATGCCCTTGTTTATTATATTGTTAAAGTAATTGAACATTTTGAAGATATTCATCAAGTAGCTGATAAAAACTATATAGCGAATGATTTATTAGAACTTATTCAAAAAGATCATGATTATTTAGATTTGCTTGAAAAAACAGAAAGTATCATGAAACGTCTTATTAAAATGAAACATGAAAAAAATCAAGATTTACAAAATATTTTTAGTCCTTATGGTATTGATTTGGAACAATTTTTTACACGTGTTTTCCAAGAAATTGATTATGTTGAACATCAAGCTTCTTTTCTAAAAAAAATCTATCAACTTTTAAAAGAACTTCAAAATGAATATGCACTTTCTTTAAGATATGTAGAAATTCAAATGGATGTTTTAAGTACACTTACAAAATATACTCAAGAAAATTTAGATGAAGAAATAAAAGAGCTTTGTAAGAATTATCCACAATATCGCTTTATGCTTTATTACAAAATAATGACAACTTTACAACAAATAGGAAATAATGATTTGTTGGAAAAATATTATCAAGAAATTAATACTTGTATACCAATGAATGAGGAACAAAAGGACTTGTTAGAAGTTATTAAAGAAATTTTTGGATAAGGAGTATGAATATGAAAAAAGATTTATATTTAATGAGACATGGACAAACATTATTTAATGTTAGAAGAAGAATTCAAGGATGGTGTGATTCACCATTAACTGAATTAGGAAAACAACAAGCTTTAAAAGCTAAAGAATACTTAAAAGATATTTCTTTTGACCATTATTATAGTAGTACATCAGAAAGATGTTGCGATACGATTGAACTTATTATTGGAGACCACTATTATAAAAGATTAAAGGGATTAAAAGAAAGAAATTTTGGTTTATTTGAAGGAGAAAGTGAAGATTTAAACCCTAATTTTGATGATTTTGGTTATGATGATTTATTTCCACATTATGGTGGAGAAAGAAAAGAAGATGTACAAAAAAGATTAAAAGAAACACTTACAGATGTGATGAATAAAGAAGATCATCAAACAGTTCTTGCTCTTTCACATGCTGGTGCTTGTATGTGTTTTCTATCCACTGTTATTGATCCTGAAGAAATATTAAAAAGTGGAGGCTTTACTAATTGTTGTATATTACATTTTACATTTGAAAATGATACTTTTAAGTTTGTTGAAATTATTCGACCATAATAAAAAATTTTGATAAAAAGTAGACTTTTTAAATCAAAAGAGGTAAAATGAATGTGAGGAAAATAGTAGAGGTTGGCTACTTCATATAAACTTACTTTCCACTTGTCATAATATAAAAAGAGAACCAACCAAGAAGAAACAGGGTGACCTGTTTTTTCTTTTAGGAGCTAACTATATAAAATTCAAGTGATTTTATGAAAAAGTTTGAAAATATTTAAAAATTTGAATTTTCAGTTAGAAATGAAAGAGAACATTGAAAAGTGAATAGTGATTTGTAATTTTGGACATGCTGAAAAAGACCTCGAAAGGCCATTTTTAAAATTTTCAAGTGCTATCTTAACAGTTGAGGATCAAACTGTTGATTTGTTTTTAAAAGATGATAGATGATTCTAAGCAGCTTTCTTACACAGTGTCCTTGAGCACAACGATGACCTTTGCCTTGAGAAATCTTTAACTGATAATACTTATTGAACACAGGATTGTGTCTTATTACAGGAAGTATTATCTGATATAGGGTCTTCCTTAAATATTTGGATCCTTTCTTGGTAATAGCTGTATGTTGTGCATTGAACTGACTTGATTCATAGTGTAAAGGAGCAACTCCTGCAAATTTAATGATTTGAGAAGGCTTAGAATAGTTGCTTATATCTCCTAATTCCGCTAGAATAGAAGTACCAGAGAAGTGAGATATTCCTGGTATGGATAGGATAGGAGAGTTATTTTGGATGGAGAACTCTTCTATTTTTTTATCTATTTCAGTTAGCTGTTCTTCAATCAGTTCTATTTGAGCGGTTAAATGTTTTATTTGAATAACTTCCGCTGATGAAGAAATCCCAATAGAAGATATGGCACATTCTTTAAGTCTTTCAGGTGTTAAAGAAATACGATTGCCTCTGCCTTCGATTTCAAAGCATTTACGGATGGTTCTGATATCTGTATTGGCGATATTTTCAGCACTCCCAAACATTTTAAGAATATTCATATAAACAATGCCATATTTAGAATTGAACAGTTTATTGAATTCAGGAAACACGATATCGATACATTTTTGAAGACGATTCTTATAGACATTTTCCTCTTCTTTCAAATTATGATGATGTCTTGTCAGCTGTTTTTGTTCATAAAGATCAAAGCTGTTGACTTTAGTGATACGATATTGTTTTTTACGCTCAGGAGTATCAAGAACATCACAGATATTGATTGTATCGAGCTTATCATTTTTAGTAATACCACCTTGCATCTTACGATTGAAATCAGTTGTTTTAGGATTAATTAAAGCAACAGTATATTGTAAGTCTAGAAGGTATTTCAACAAAGCAAAATGATAATGTCCCGTATCTTCCATACCAATAAGAATAGAATCTTTTGGATAAGATTTGATTTTTTGTACTAGAAAATCAAAACCTTCTTTGTCATTAGAAAAAGAAACAGGCTGAGAGATGATCTCACCAGTTTGTTGATCCATGACACAAAAGAAATGTTTGTTTTTTCCAATGTCGATGCCAATTAATTTCATATGTAAAAAATCCTTTCAAAGTAAATTATGTGAAATGGTGTCCACAACACTTAAACCACAAAACCTGGTTCAAAATAGGAATTCAAAGACTCATCTAACTAATCATTGTTTAGGAATAAGGTGTGGTAAGAAACTCCTCAAAGTAGTCGAGCCACAAGGAGTAAAATACAAATCCACATTCACATATTTCAATATTACAGAATACACAAAACGTAATCAATCGCGAATAAATAAGATTGATAGAAAGGAATGTATATTGTAGATGACTACTCAGATGGGTCAATTACAATATACCAGGAGTTATGGTTATTTATTTTGATTTAGACGATACACTTTATCGTTTATATGATCCTTTTTATAAAGCTTATCAAAAAGTATTTCATGAAGATCTTGATATATATGCTTTATGGAAACAAAGTAGAATCTATAGTAATGAAATTTACCCAAAATATTTAAATAAATTAATCACAAAAGACGAATTATCTATTTATCGTTTAAAGAATGCTTTTAAAGATTTTCATCAATTCATTACAAATCAACAAGCACTTGATTTTCAAAAAGTCTATGAAGATCAACAAGCACATTTAACATTATCTTCTACAATGAAAGAACTTTTTAACTACCTAAAAGAGAAGAATATTTCTTATGGTATTATTACTAATGGAAAAGAAAAAACACAAATGAATAAAATTAATTCATTATTTCCAATCATTGATTTTCCTATTATAATTTCAGAAAAAGTAGGTTATCAAAAACCACAAAAAGAAATCTTTGAATTAATTCAAGGAAATGATAGTTACTATGTAGGAGATGGTTATGAAATAGATATGATGGGAGCTTATCAAGCAGGAGTAAAGACGATTTGGTATAATCATCAAAAACAAGAAAAGGATACTTCTTTTATTGATTTTGTTGTTTATAGTGATGAAGAATTATTAGAGGTGGTTAAGAAGTTAAATAATGATTGACACAGGAAACAATGTCAAGTAGAATAAGCATAAATACAGTGAGTAGACATAGTAACAAATGATTAAAATATAGAGAGTCTTTGGTTGGTGGAAAAAGATTTGGCGTCATTTGTGAATACAGCTATGAGTAGAATGTTGAATTGAGTAGGCATCTCCGGTGATCACCGTTACATGATGAGAGTATGATTGTACTTGATGAGGCTTAAAGGGTGACCTTTAGGTGAAAAAAGGTGGTACCACGGGAATAGAGCTCGTCCTTTATAGGATGAGTTTTTTTGTTTATAAAGGAGGAAAAAGAAAATGATTATTGTATTAAAACAAGAAGCTATAACTGAAGATGTGACAAGAATTGAAAAAACTATTGAAGAAAAAGGACTACAAGTTCATGTTTCAAAAGGAGAAAATCAAACAATAATGGGACTCATTGGAGATACAACAAAAGTAGATCCAGAATCGATTGAAGTTGATCCAGCTGTAGAAAAGGTCATGCATGTATCAGAACCATATAAATTAGCTAATAGAGCTTTCCATCCAGAAGACTCAGTTATCGATGTCGGTGGCGTTAAAATTGGTGGAGGACATCTAGCAGTGATCGCAGGACCATGTTCAGTAGAAAGCAAGGAACAAGTGATTGAAATCGCTAAAGCAGCCAAAGCAGCAGGAGCTAATCTATTAAGAGGTGGAGCATTCAAACCAAGAACATCACCATATGCTTTCCAAGGAATGGGATCAGCAGGGTTAGATATTCTAGTAGCAGCTAAAGAAGCAACAGGATTACCAATTGTATCAGAATTGATGGATGCAGAATACTTAGATGAATTTATTGAAAAAGTAGACTTGATTCAAATTGGAGCAAGAAACATGCAAAACTTCGACTTGTTAAAGAAAGTCGGGAAAGCAACAAAGAAACCAATCTTGTTAAAAAGAGGGTTGAGTGCAACATTCCAAGAATGGATCATGTCAGCAGAATATATCATGGCAAGTGGGAATCCAAATGTCATCCTATGTGAAAGAGGAGTGAGAACATTTGAATCATACACAAGAAATACATTAGACTTACAAGCAGTACCAGTAATCAAAGAATTGACACACTTACCAATCATTATCGATCCAAGTCATGCCGGAGGAAAATGGTGGTTAGTAAATCCAATGGCAAAAGCAGCAGTCGCAGCAGGATGTGATGGGTTAATGATCGAAGTGCATAATAATCCAGAAAAAGCATTATGTGATGGACCACAATCATTAAAACCAGCCAAATTTGAACAATTGATGAAAGAACTAAAACCAATTGCTGATGCTGTTGGCAAAGAAATATAAAAGTACCACCATTGGTGGTACTAAGAAATACGATAATGACCAATAATGTCATTTCTTTTTTCTAAAATATCTTCTTCATAATAAAATTGATGAGGATAAGCATGGTGAATCACAAAAGTGATTCCCTTTTTATTTCGATAATTAGAAACAATACCAATATGTTTTTTAAAGATAACAATATCGCCACCTTGCCATTTATCTAAATCATAAATATCGAGTGTCAAAGATAGGGCGTGTCTTTTAAAATAAACATTTAAATTTCTTACTCGCCGAAAATCAATATTTTTATCAGGATGTTCAACTTGATAACTTTGAGGATTTTCTCTAATATCTTGATCTACAAGAATTTGTAAATTATAACCTGCATTCAATAAGCCAAAAGCGACAACATCACTACATACTCCATAATGGTCTGTTGGGTAACCACCTTGATAATACTTACTTTTGTATTGAGGTTTTGTTTCAATATATTTTCTAACGTTTTGTACAATATCACTTTGATCGTCAATACCATCATGATCTTGATCATTTATGCTTTTATAAGTTTGAATACCAAAATCATCATTTGTATATTTTGGATGAGGTAAAAGATTATTTTGATAAAAAATGTAAGTAAGAATCAAAATGATCGGTATAAAAATAAGAAAGAACTTCTTCATTATTTACCACAACATTTTTTATATTTTTTACCACTTCCACATGGACAAGGATCATTACGCCCCACTTTGATGACTTTTGTTGGTTTTTTCTTACCAAAATCATTTTGTTGCTTTTCAATTTGAGCATATTGTAAAGCAAGTTCTTCTTCATTTATTGCTTTAAAAAGCTCAATGACATGATGAATAATATTTTCTGTTTCAATATTATATTCGATAGATAGAGGTAAATGTTTTTGAATCATATTTTTTAATTCTTGTAAGTTATTTTGTTTATAAATACACGAAAAATAAGCATCCATAATTTCATAATCATAAGGGTAACGTTCAAGTAATTCTTGAAAATATGAAATTCCTTGATCATTATCTTGATAAAAATAAGATAAAGCTAAGTTTTTATAAAAAGGGCAAAGATACTTATCATCTTTAAAATAATTAATAAAGTCTTGATGAAATTCTATACTTTCTTGATATTTCTTTTCTTGAATAAAAAGTTGACTTAATTGATTGAATTTTTCTTGAAGATGATAATTAAATCCAAAGAGTTGACCAAGTTCCAATAAACTTGGTTGATTTTCAAGATAAGCTTTAAATTCATTCCATAATTGGTAAAGATCATTTAAATGATTTGTATTTTCTATTTCTTTTAATAATATTTCTTTTTCCATGAGAAATCCTCCTTTTTTAAATCATATCATATTATGTCATATTTGGTAAAAACAAAACTATTGTGTATAATAGTTGTGGTGAGAAAATATGGATCAAAAACATAAATCAAATTTAATTATTACATGTTTATGCCTGATAATCGTTTTTGTTTCTTTACTAACAATGTATGATAATTTTTCTTTTCATACATATAATACAAAAACGTATTATGATTATTTTTTATCATTAAATCATCAAGGCTTTACTTTACAGGATTATGAGCTTTATAAAGATCAATCAAATTATCATTGTGGAGATGGGACACTTGTTTTAGGAAAAATCGATTCTCTTGTAGACGGACAAGACATTGATGTCATAATTCAAATAAATAGAAAACAACATATTGATTATTCTTTAAAATATTTAGAGGGTGGAAGTTATTCTTTAGAAAATAAGGAAGATTTAAAAAATATAAAAGAAATTAAAAATGTTCAGTTAATCATCAAAGATGATAATCAAAAGACGGTTTATCAACATACTTTAAAATTAAAACAAGTTGAAAAATTATCATGTTCTTCAAAAACATTTAAAGTAGAAAATGCATGTATCAGTGATGATTTTATGAGGCTTGGGTATTTAACGTCTACAGATGAAGATTTATTGAAGAAATATCCAAATATTTCATTAGAATATCGTTATTTAAAAAGTAATAAATTAAATGATAAAAATGATAAGAATTATGTTGTATTTAAAAAAATAAATGGAAAGACTAAAGAAATTGTTAATCAAAAAATCTATCAAACATATAACCATGATTTAAATCAAGGATCTTTAAAAAAGAAAAAATTAAGTGTTGTTATTATTTTATCAAAAGATCAAAGTCAAAAAAGTTATGTTTTCAAATTAAACTTTTCAAAGGAAAATGGTGGTTTGTATGAATAAAGAAAGATACTTAAAATTAAAAAAAGATTTTATTGTTTTATATCTTGCAAGAAATGGAATCATGACTTTTTTAATTACACTTTTTACATTTAGTTTGGATTTATCGAATTATTATCAAATATCCTTTCCAGCAACAATACCATACATCTTTTTTAATAATATTTTTACATTAATGTATTTTTGTTTATTATGGATTTTTAATTATTTGCTTTTTGAATTGTTTAAAATCATTAATGATTGGTATGATGAAAATCATTATCAAACATTAAAATTTATGTATCATGAACATAATTATTCAATCTCATGGATGATATATGTAATCATGGCTATTTTACTTGTTATTATACAAATTGTTCAATTGCCAACATTATTTCATATAGATGCTTATTTGATGTTTGGATTTATGATTTTACGTTCACTGAAACAAATATATAAAAATAGACTCTAAGAGTCTATTTTAATAAATGACTAAGACTGTCAAGTAATTCATCTTTTGAGCTTAAAGAATTATAATAAGTTTCAAAAAGAACACCAAGCCCTGGTAAGACGGTTTCTTCTTTAGAAGCAATACCACTTTCAATAATCTCTTTAAGTTCACTACTTGAACAAGCATGTAGTCTTTGAAATATAGCTTGTCGAATATCCATTTTATCACTCCTTAAAAAGAGTGACCCAAAAAGGAGAAAAATATACATGGTAGAAACTAAAATAATTATTTTAAATCAACAAGAAATTGTTTATAAAATTCATTATAAAAGAATTAAGAATTGTTATTTAAGAGTAGAAAAAGGAGAAGTGGTAATTCGTTGTTCGCCGCTGTTTCCTCAAAGTGAAATAGAAAAATTGATTAGAAATCATCAAGAAGAAATACTTGAACAAATAAAAGGATATGTTCCTAAATATAACTATCAAGAAGATGGTTATGTTTATTTGTTTAATCAAAAATATCAAATTATTTTAAAAGATATGAATATCAAAAAATGTGCCATTCATGATCGTCAAATCTATGTTTATTCAAAAAATATCCAAGCAACCATTGAAATGTTTTTAAAACAAGAATTGATGAATTATTTAAAAGAAAGAATAGATTTTTATTTAAGTACGAGCTTTCATCATGCTTTTCCTGAAATTCAAATTAAGAAAATGAAAAGAAGATGGGGTGCTTGTTTTTATCAAAAAAATAGAGTGTGCTTTAATTTAGTATTAGCACATATTGATTATGCTTTAATTGATTATGTTATTGTTCATGAACTTTGTCATTTTCTTGAAGCAAATCATTCAAAAGCATTCTATCATGAAATAGAAAAAAGAATGCCAAATTATAAAGAAAGAGAAAGATTATTAAAGGATGTGGGTATATGATTACGTCAATGCAAAATAAAACGGTTAAAGAATTATTAAAATTAAAACAAAAGAAATATCGAAAAGATTATTATTTAGTAGAAACAAATCATTTAGTAGAGGAAGCAATCAAAGCTAAACAAACAGATTTGATTATTTCAACTGAACCGGTTGATTTAGGTGTAGAAAATTTAGTAGTATCTAAAGAAATTATGGAAAAACTTGCTTTTACTAAAACACCTCAACCTATTATGGCAAGATGTTTTATTCAAAAAGATAAGAAATTAGTTGATGGAAAAAGATATTTGATTTTAGATTATCTACAAGATCCTGGAAATATTGGAACACTTATTCGTACAGCACTTGCTTTTGGCATAGATCAAGTGATTTTATCTAATGAATGTGTGGATCTTTATAATGATAAATTACTGCGATCAATGCAAGGAGCACACTTCCATCTTTCTTGTCTTTATGGGGATTTAAAAGAAATTATTCCTGCTTTAAAAGAAAAAAGTGTCTGTGTTGTAGGCAGTGCTTTAGAAAATGGAAGACCTATTCATGAAATTAAAAAACAAGAAAAGATGGCCTATGTTTTAGGAAATGAAGGGAATGGGATGGAAAAAGAGATTATCGACATTTGTGATCAAATTGCCTATATTCCAATTACAACCATTGAATCATTAAATGTGGCTGTGGCAGGAAGTATTATGATGTATCATTTTCAAGGAGAATAGGTATGGATAAGATATTATTTTTTGACATTGACGGGACACTAGGACAACATGGTGTTATTACAGAATCAAATTTAAAAGCACTGCATTTATTAAAAGAAAAAGGATATAAGACGTTTATTTGTACGGGAAGAGCTCCATTTTATGCCAAACGTTTATTTGGTGATCTTGTTAGTGGAATTATTAGTTGTAATGGACGTTATATTCTTTATGAAGGAAAGAAGCTTTATAGTAGAGCTTTTACTAAGAAACAATTAGATTATTATGTACATAAACTTGATCAAGGAAAACTAGGGGCGATGTTTGTTAGTGATGATAAAGCTTTAAAATATCATTTAGATCAAAAACAAGAAGTTGATTTAGAAAAGGAATATGGTATTGAACATCTTGTGGATTCTTTAGAAGGAGATTTTTATACGTTTGATATGTTTTATCAAAGTCAAGAACATTACCAAACAATGGTTGAAATCTTTAAAGAAGATTTAATTATTAATGATCATGGCGGAATGGGTTCTTGTGATTGTTCAACAATTGAATTTGATAAAGGTAGTGCGATTGCCTATCTATTAGATTATTTCCATATTGATAAGGATAATGCTTATGCATTTGGCGATGGTTATAATGATCAAGCGATGTTTAGAGAAGTAGGACATGGCATTGCGATGGGTAATGCAGTAGATGTTTTAAAAGAAAAGGCAACTTATATTACCGATAATTTTGATCAAGAGGGTATTTTAAAAGCACTTTATCATGAAAAAGTGCTTAATGAAAAAGATAATTATTAATTAATAAATCCAGAAGTTTTTTTCTTCTGGATTTACTGTTTATAGGATTCTTTTGATTAAATTAACTTTTCTTTTTTCGTAAAACAATTGTTCCTGAAACAACAATAACACTTATAATAAGTAGTGAAGTATAAAGGGTAATATTTGTATTATCACCTGTTTTTACAGCCTTGGATTGTGTGTTTTTAGTAGTGACTTTTGTTTCTTTTTTTACTGTTTCAGTTGTTTTTGGCTTTTCTGTTTCTACTGGAGATGGTGTTTTTGAAATCTCTACAGGAATATATGCAGATTTAGAGGTATAGATTTCTGTTTCATCTAGACAAAAATTAAACCACATTTCAATTTGTTTGATTTTTGTCCAATCGAGTGGGTCATTAGAACCGATTAATGTTTTTACATTTTTTAAATCATCATTTTTGAAAGTAATTGTACCGTTTCCGTTTTCGTCAAGATCAATTTTGGGTTCTACATAAATTCCACCTAAAGATGCTGAATCATCCCAAACATACATTTCCGATAATTTAATTGTTGTGTTCTTTTTTGATTGAACATTTAAAACAATATCATTTTCTCCAGTCCATTTATCCATAACTAAAGTAATAGAAGGCTTATCTTTCTCTGAAATTACAGTATTTCCTTCTGGTTGATGTGTTTTTTCTGCATAAACAACTGTAGATAAAAGTGTAGTTAAGGATAATGCAAGTAATGCTTCTAAAACTAATTTTCTTTTATTCATATTCTTCTCCTTTTCAATGAAACTTATCCTCAATAACAATACTAAATGATTATTTTTTTAGATAAAATTATCTGTTTAATGTATTGTACTTTTTTATCTGAGAGTCAATATTTATTAGTGAAAAGTAAATATTAATGATAAAATTTGTAAGCGCTTTTTGAATGAAAATATCAATAAAAAGTATATTCTATGATAAATAATTATTAATTTAATAAAAAGTATTGACATATGTATATATGTATAATAAAATGTATATACAAATAAGAAAGGGGAAACGGAATGAAAAGAGATTACGGAGATATGTATCAATACATATTAGAATCAAAAAAAGCGGTTAGAAATATTATTTCTAACCATGAAGAAATCTTTCATGATGCTATTGAATACTTTTTTAATGGCAACTATGAACAAATTTATGTGATAGGATCTGGTACATCTTATCATGCTGCATTAGCTGCAAAAAATTTAATGGAAAAAGTATTACAAATGAAAGTATTTGCTTCATATCCTATTGTATTTAAAGATGAAAGAATTTTCAACAAAAATACTTTAGTTATGGGACTTTCACATGCGGGAATGTCGGCATCAACAATTGCGGGGTTGGATAAAGCAAAGGCAAATGGTTTTGGAACAATTGCGATGACTGCTGAAAAAGGAAGACCGGTTGAACATCATGGTGATGTAAAACTATATGTTGATATCGGGGAAGAAAAAGCAGGCCCAAAAACAAAAGGGTATATTGGATCAATTGTAACATTTATGATTTTTGCTTTAAAGGTTGCGTTAAGGCAAGAAAAAATCACACAAGATGAATTTGATGATTATTTAAGAAGAATGCAAGCAAGTGCGGATGCAATTCCAGATATTGCTGAAGCTACGTCAAAATGGTATTTACAAAATAGAAATGATTTAATGAAATGCCGTCGTTTATATGTCATTGGTTATGATAATTGTTTAGCGGATATGATGGAAGGAACATTAAAAATTTGTGAAGCAGTGCGATATAGTGTTCAAGGTTTTGAGTTAGAAGAGTTTATGCATGGTATTTATCATTGCATTGATGAAGATACTTATATGTTATATGTATGCTCAAAGGGTCAATATTATGATCGTATTCTAAGATTGAAAAGATATTTTGAAGAAGAAAGACATAGTCACAATTTCTTGATTACACATGAAAACACAAATAATTCAAAGGATTTAGTTTTTCCGTTTACAGATGATCAAGAATTTGCTGTATTGCAATACATTGTTCCAATGCAAGTACTAGCTAGAAAACTTTCATTAGATTTAGGGATTGATTGTAATATACCAAGTGATCCACAATTTCATTTTAAAATGAATAGTTATTTAAAAGAAGGATAGGTGAATTAAATGGCAAACATTATTTTGTTTTCGCATGGACAACTGGCAACAGGATTAGCAGATTCTTGTAAACTTATTATTGGAGAAAATCATTTTAAAGTTTTAAATATTTTATTGGATCAAAATATTCAAGAAATTAAAAATAACTTAGATGTAATGATTCAATCGTTTGATGATAATCAACCAGTTATTGTTGTTACTGATATTCCTGGAGGAAGTACAACACAAACAGCTATTCAAAGAATTTCAGATAACAAGTTGCTTTATGTTGTAACTGGCATGAATTTAGGATTAGTAATGAGTTTATCTTTTTTATCACTTTCACAAGATGATGAAGATAATAAAAATAAAATTAGAGATGCGATTGAAGAATCACAAAAGGGAATCTATTTAGTTAATGATGTTATAAGTTGTAATGATGAATTATCAGACGATGATGATTTATAAAAGGGGGATAAAAAATGATAGAAGTATTAAGAGTAGATGATAGGTTATTACATGGACAAGTTGCTGTATCTTGGACACGCCATTATAAGGTGGATGTTATTTTAGTAGCTAATAATCATTTAATTACTGATAAAGATATGCAAGTTGCATTTAGATTAGCTACACCATCAGGAGTAACACTTTCAATGAAATCTTTACAAGGAGCGGTTAATGTTATTAATAATCCAAAACATGCAATGCGTAAAATTATGGTCATTACTAAAGATTTGAATGATGCAAAATTTGTGTGTGAACAAACTAATGGAGCAATTAAAGATATTTTATTAGGTGGACTTAGAAATGGAGAGGGTAAAAAACAAATAGATATGAATTCATATATGAGTAAAAATGATATTCATGTTATGGATGAACTTGAAAAAGAAGGATATCATGTTTTTATGCAATCTGTTCCTACTTCCCAAAAATTAAGTACAGAAGAAATTAAAGATAAATTTAATAAATAGAAAGGGGAATAATAATGAGTATAGTTCATGCTTTACTACTTGGTTTGTTAGGTGGTATTGGAATATGGGATAGTAGAATTGGCGGTATGTGGATGTTAGATCGTCCATTAGTATTAGGTCCAATTGTAGGTTTGATTTTAGGTGATTTTAAAACAGGGATTATTGTTGGCGGTTCGTTAGAATTAATTATGATGGGAATTGTTGGAATTGGTTCTGCTACACCACCTGATACAGTTTCTGGTGCAATTTTGGCAACAGCATTTGCAATTGTATCTAAGTTAGATGTCTCAGCAGCGGTTGCTTTAGCTTTACCGATTGCTACATTAGGACAATTGGTGGGTATTTTTATAAGAACTGCTAATGGTTATTTTGTACATATGGCAGATAAAGCTGCTGAAAATGCGGATTTTTCTGGAATTGATAAAGCTTTATGGGGAGGCGCAATTTTATTTTTTGTAAGTTATTTCTTATTAGTATTTTTAGGCGCATTTTTAGGATCTTCAGTTATTGGTGCATTTGTTAAAATGATTCCTCAATTTGTCACAGATGGGTTAAATGCAGCAAGTGGTATGTTACCAGCTTTAGGTATTGCAATTTTAATGCAATTATTATTTGATAAGAAAAATGTGGCATTTTTCTTTATTGGATGGGCGATGACAGCATTATTCTCTGTTAATACAGTGGGAGCAGCTGTTGTTGGAACTGCAATAGCTTATACAATTTATCAATATACAATCTCTAATAAGAATCATAACAATTCTGTTGATATGATCTCTGATGATTTAGGAGGAGAATTATAATGGAAAATAAAGAACTCGAAACTCAAGATACGGTTATGACACCAGATGTATATAGAAAAACATTTTGGCGAACATTTCCTTTGCAAGCATGTTTTTGTTTTGAACGTATGCAAAATGTTGGTTTTGCTTACATGATGATTCCAGCATTAAAAAAGTTATATAAGAATAAAAAAGATATTTCAGATGCTTTAAAAAGACATTTAGCTATTTTTAATACGACTCCTGCAGTTGTCAGTTTTATTGCTGGTGCGGCAATTGCCATGGAAGAAAAATTTAAAAAAGCTAAAGATAAAGGCGAAGAAGTTGATGAGGAATCAATTAATGCTGTAAAAGCTGCTTTGATGGGTCCGCTTGCTGGAATTGGTGATTCTTTTTTCTGGGGAACATTTAGAATTATTGGTGCAGGTATTGGGACAAGTCTAGCTGCTAAAGGAAGCATTTTAGGAGCTATCTTATTCTTATTGATTTATAATGTTCCACATTTGATTGTTCGTTATTTTGGATTGAAAATTGGTTATAAAAGTGGAGTTGGATTTTTAGCAAGTATGAATGAAGGTGGTATGGTTGCAGTATTAACTGAAGTTGCTAAAATACTTGGTCTTATTGTAGTTGGATCTATGTGTGCTTCCATGGTTACAATTACAACACCATTTGTATTTAAACTAAATGGAACAAAAATTGTTTTACAAGATATTTTTGATGGTATTATTAAAGGTTTCTTACCATTAGGATTTACATTTATTATTTATGCATTATTAGAAAAAGGAATGAAAAGTACTACATTATTATGGGGAATCTTAATCCTTGGTATTGTATTATCTTTCTTTGGTATTTTATAATGAAAACAAATATGTATGATTATATATGTGAAACACCGGATGTTCTAACATATATTATTAATAATAGAAAAGAAATAGTTCAAGAATTTGTAAATGAATATAAGGATAAAAAGATTGATCAAATCTATGTGATTGGTTCTGGAACATCATATCATGCTGGATTATCTGCAAAAAATTATTTAGAAGAAATCTTAAATATAAAAGTTTTTTGTATGTATCCTACACAATTTTCTAGAAGTGAAAAAGTATTTAATAAAAATACATTAGTCATTGGTATGTCACAAGGTGGACAAAGTTTATCGACAGTTGAGGGATTAGATGCAGCTTCAAAACGAGGCTTGATGACAGCATCTGTTTCAGAAAATCCTACTGCTTTGATTTTTGAACATGCACAAACTCAAACAAGAATTGAAGTTGGAAATGAAAAATGCGGTGCAAAAACTAAAGGATATGCTGGAACAACCGTAACGTTGATGATGATGCTAAGTGAACTTGCTATTATTAAAGGAATTTTAAAAGAAGAAAAATTCAAACTCTATAAAGAAAGAATGTTTAATGTAATTCATAATATGCCATTAGTTGTAGATGCAGCTACAAAATGGTATGGAAGAATCAAAGATGAGTTCTTACCGGCAAAAAGAATTATCGTTGTAGGATATGATGGTAATTATGCAGATGTTTTAGAAGGTGCTTTAAAAGTTTTAGAAACTGTGCGCCAAGGTGTAACAGGATATGATATTGAAGAATTTTTCCATGGAATTTACAATTCTATTACAGAAAGTGCACATATCTTTTATCTTGCTTCTAAAGGTGATTATAAACCACGTACTTTGAAACTTATAGAAATATTAAAAGAATGGACACCTCATAATTATTTGATTGCATCACCAGAAGAGATTGAAAACCAAAATAAAAATGATTGCATTGTTGAATTTGTTGAAGATCCATTATTTTCTCCTTGGGAATACATTATTCCAATGCAAGTTTTAGCTTGTTTAGCACCACAAGATTTGGGAATTAATCCAGATATTCCAAAAGATCCACAATTTCATGCACGAATTGGAAGTAAAAAACTTGACGGATTAAGAGACCAATATAAGAAATAACGCGAATTAAAAGAAAAATGTATAAATAGAGGTTAAAATGAAGTTACTAGCAACAGATATGGATGGAACATTTCTAAGAGATGATAAATCCTACAGTGAAGAATTTAATGATTTATATAAACAAATGTTAAAACAAGATATACAATTTGTCATTGCATCAGGTAATCAATATGAAGCACTAGCCTGTAAATTTGATGAAGAAATCAAAAATGATCTTTATTATCTTTGTGAAAATGGTACAAAGATAGTTTATCAAGGAAAAACACTTTATAAAAAAGCTTTAGAAAAACAAGATGCTCAAGAAGTTCTAGATATTTTAAAAGAAGATCAAGAATGTATGCTTGTTGTTTCTGGAGATAAACATGCTTATATTTCTAAAAATTTTGAAAATAAAAAAGACTTTATTTCATTGTTTATGAAAAATGTTCAATTTGTAGAAAGCTATGATGATATTGAAGATGATATCTTAAAATTCTCTATTGCAAGCTTTGATGATCAAATGGAACAAAGAATTGAAAAGATTCAAAAACAACTAAAACCACATTTAAAATTAGTAACAACAGGTAATGTTTGGTTTGATATCTTTTATAAAGATGTGAATAAAGGAACAACTTTAACACATCTTTTAGAAATCTTAAAGATTAAACCAGAAGAATCAGGAGCCTTTGGCGATCAAATGAATGATTACGAAATGTTACAAACAGTAAAATATGGTTATGCGATGGCTAATGCCATGCCCCCAGTTAAAGAGGTTGCTTATCAAGTTATTGATAGTAATGAAAATGATGGTGTTATTTTAAAGATAAAAGAAATTTTAAAAGGAAAGTGTTAAAATAACTTTTGAAACATTCATAACGCACATAAAAAAGGTGTGAGAGATGATAAAAAATCATCATTGTTTAAAATATCAACGATGATATCAAAAGAAGCAACAGAGTAAGGACCATGTCTTCAATCAAGACAGCGTGGGTAGAATTACAGGAAGGATATTTGAGTCTTAATACCCTGATGGTGTGATTTCAATCAAAGATATCGATATGGCGGTCATAGTAGGCATGAATGATTAAACCATTGGAATGACAGTTTGGGCATTAAAGATGATTAAAATTCAAAAAAACGATTTTATCATATTGAATTTGAGAAATATACTTGATTTTGTTTGAAAGTTTTATTATTATCATCGTGTTCTTATGGACTGGATAAACATCTCGCCTGCCAAAGTTAGATGTTTATCCATTTTTCTTTCTATAATTTTTTTGACCTTAAGAGTATGATAAATGATTTATGGAAATAACAAAATAGACATCAAGAAAATACCCCCAAAAAATTAACAGCCAAAAGTAAAATCCAGGAGCTACCCCTGGATTATTTATAGCTTGAGAAATCCCCACAGTTTTTTAATTACACATAAAAATAATCCATTAAATGAGAATTGTTATTTAATTATCTTTAAAAATTGTTTTTAATGAATATGTGTATTGATCCCCTCGATAATAGGTAGAAATATATTCGAAAGGAGTTCCATCTGATAAAAAAGTAACATGTTGACTTTTAAAAAGAGCTATATTGTCAACCTTTAATAACTCTTTTTGTTTTTTTGTTGGCATAACAGCTGAATATTGTGCATCAATACCTTGAATTTGATAACCAAGCTTCTTTATATATTTGTAAAGAGAGTTTTCTAAGACCTGGATGTCTAGAGATGGAATGATATGCGTTGATAGATAAGTATAACTAATTGCTATTGGAATATTATCACCGGTTCTAAGACGTACAAAATAGTGGATAAAGTCTTCATCTGATAGTTTTAAAGCATCTCTTACATGAGGAACTTCTTTGCCTTTAACAAGTTTATATCCAATTAGTTTTGCTCCGGGTACTTTGCCAGTCGAAATCATATCTTCTGTAAAACTTCCAGTAGATCCAAGCTGTAAATTTTTTATTGTTCGATAATCTTTCACAAATGAGCCTTTTCCAGCAATTCTTTCAACGAGACGTTTTTCACATAACATCATAATAGCTTTATTAACAGTCATTCTAGACGCATTATACATTTCACATAGATTTTTTTCTGTTGGAATTTGATCACCAGGCTTTAATTCGTTGTTTTTGATTTGTGATTCTAAATCACTCATTATTTTTATATATTTTGGATTCTTTGACATTTTTTTACCTCTTACATATCGATTATACCATATTTATAAATGTATATACAATTATTATGTAGGCGATTTCAGAAATATGAAAAAATATGAAAATATGCTTTTAAAAGAGACTTGTTTTGTTAGGAAAATTTGATATAATAGTGGGGTATATAAATCGTTGATATGGATTAGTAAATAAAGGATGCTGTTTTAGAGAGGGAGAAGTGGTGGAAACTCCTACAGATAATTTATTGAATTCACCATGGAGAGCACCTAATCAGTGACGTGAGACTGCGTTAATGTTTAATTAAGAGCATGTTTTAAACATGAATTAGGATGGTACCGCGATCAACTCGTTCCTATTGGAATGAGTTTTTTTATGTTTAAGGAGGAAATAAAGTGGAAAATGAATTATTAAAAATTAAAGATGAAGCTTTAGAAAAAATTGAAGCTTGTACATCTTTAAAAGAATTAAATGATATTCGTGTGCTTTATTTAGGGAAAAAAGGTCCTATTCAAGAAGCAATGAAATCTATGAAGAATATGGATCCAGATCAAAGAAAAACATTTGGTCAAACAAGTAATAAAGTTAAACAAGAATTATCAAAAGCTGTTGAAGATAAAAAAGAAGTTTTAGAACATCAAGCAATTATTGATAAAATCAATAGTGAAACAATTGATTTATCATTACCTAGTTATAAATTAGATCAAGGAACAATGCATCCTTTATCAATTATTGTTTCTCAATTAGAAGAACTCTTTTTAGGAATGGGATATCAAATTGCTGAAGGTCCAGAAGTAGAAAGTGATTACTTCAACTTTGAATTAATGAACTTACCAAAAGGACATCCTGCCAGAGATATGCAAGATACTTTCTATATTGATGAAAATACTTTAATGAGAACACATACTTCTCCAGTACAAGCCCATACCTTACTTGCAGCAAAAGGTAAAGGACCTATTAAAGTTATTTGTCCTGGTAAAACATATCGTAGAGATGATGATGATGCAACTCACTCACATCAATTTATGCAATGTGAAGGTCTTGTTGTTGATAAAAATATCACGCTTGCTGATTTAAAAGGAACATTAGAAGTTTTCGCAAGAAAATTCTTTGGGGAAAAACGTGAAATTAGATTACGTCCATCTTACTTCCCATTTACTGAACCATCAGTAGAAGTGGATATTTCATGTCATCATTGCGGTGGTAAAGGATGTGCTATGTGTAAAGGAACTGGATGGATTGAAATTTTAGGTGCTGGTATGGTCAACCCTAAAGTTTTAGATATGTGTGGTTTTGATAGTAAAGTATATCAAGGTTTTGCATTTGGAATTGGAATCGAACGTGTGGCTATGTTGAAATACGGTATTGATAATATTCGTGATTTCTACAATGATGATTTAAGATTCTTAAACCAATTCCAAAGAGAGGAGTAAGAAAATGGAAGTCAGTTTAAATTTATTAAATAAATACGTTAAAATAGATGATCAAGATCCAAAAGAACTTGCTGATAAAATTACTTCAATTGGTTTAGAAGTAGAAGGAATGCATTCATTAGCTAATGGAAATAACATGACAATTGGTTATGTTAAAGAATGTATCGATCATCCTGATAGTGATCATTTACATGTATGTCAAGTAGAAGTAAGACCGGGAGAAGTGACTCAAATTGTTTGTGGAGCACCAAATGTGGCTGCTGGACAAAAAGTTATTGTGGCTAATCCTGGATGTGATTTAGGAGAAGGTTTTGTTATTAAACAAAGTACCATTCGTGGACAAGAATCAAACGGAATGATTTGTTCAATGGCTGAACTTGGTTTAGATCAACGTTTATTATCTCCTGAAGATAAAGATGGAATTCATGTCTTAGATGAAAATGCACCAGTAGGAGCAGATCCTTTAGAATATTTAGGTTTAAAAGATACGATTTTAGATATTGGTTTAACACCAAATAGAGCGGATTGTATGGCTTTAACTTCACTTGCTTATGAAGTGGCTGCTGTTTTAAAAAGAGACGTCAACTTACCAGAAATCAAGGAAAAAGGTCTTCCTGGAAGCAATATTGAAGTCAAAGTAGAAACTGAATTATGTCCATTCTTTGGGGCTAAACTTGTAAAAGGTGTCACTACAAAAGAATCACCTGCTTGGTTAAAAACAGCTTTACTTGCTTCTGGCATTAAACCAATTAATAATATTGTTGATATTTCTAACTATGTCATGTTAGAAACAGGTCAACCAATTCATATGTATGATTATGATAAATTAACAAAAAAAGAATTTGTTGTAAAAACTGGATTTGATGAAAAAGCAATCTTATTAGATGGTGAAGAATATAAACTTGAACCTAATGATATCATTGTTTCAACAGACAATGGTGTTGGATGCGTAGCTGGTGTTATGGGAGCTGATAGTACTAAGATTGATGAAAATACACAAAATATCGTCATCGAAGTGGCTACTTTTGATGGACCAAGTTTAAGAGAAACAGCAAGACGTTTAAATTTATTAACAGATGCTTCTCAACATTATATTAAAGGGGCTTTAAATACTGCTAATTCTTTAAATATTTTAGAAAGATGTGCAAATTTATTAGAAGAACTTGCTGATGCTAAAGAAATCTATGAAACTGTTTCAACAACTCTTTATATTGAAGATAAATATGTTTCAGTTTCAACTCAACAAGTTAATGGATTACTTGGAACAAGCATTCAAACAAATGAAATTGCGGAAATCTTTGATTCATTAAAATTCAAATATGAATTAAAAGAAGATACATTCAATGTTAAAATTCCAACTTATCGTAATGATATTACGATGGCAGCTGATTTGATTGAAGAAGTTGTGCGTATGTATGGTTTTGATAACATTCCATCAACTTTACCAGAAATGTCTATGACAATTGGAAAAAGAACAGAAATTCAAGAAAAGAAACATATGATGAAAGTCTTATTAAAAGACTTGGGATTACATGAAACATTAACTTATTCATTAACATCACCATCACTTGTTCATGATTTCAATATTTTCCATGATCAAGAACCAGTTAAACTTGCAATGCCATTAGGTGAAGAAAGATCAGTGACAAGACAATCAATTATCGGTTCATTGTTACAAGTCATTAATTATAACCAATCAAGAAATATGAAAGATGTTCATTTATATGAATTATCAACAACATATTCAAAAGGCGTTGAATTACAAAACCTTGCGATTGCATGTACTGGTGAATACCATGGGTTATCATTTAAACAAATTTCATACAAAGCAGATTATTATTTAGTTAAAGGATTTGTAGAAACAATCTTTGAAAGATTAGGAATCAATGAATCACGTTATCGTTTAGAACGTGTTGAAAGTGATAACCAATCATTCCACCCTGGACGTAGTGCTTATATTAAAGTACAAAATGATGTGGTTGGGGTCGTTGGACAAGTTCATCCACTAATGGAAAAGAAATATGATGTGAAAGATGTTTATGTAGTTGAATTAAACTTATCTGCATTATTAAATATCAAAACAGGTAAAGTAAAATATCAACCAATTCCACAATATCCATCAGTTTCAAGAGATATTGCTTTAGTAATGGATGAATCTGTTCCAGCAAATGATGTTTGTCAAAAAATCATTAAATCAAGTAATAAACTTGTTAAAACAACAAACATCTTTGATGTTTATGTTGGAGAACATGTAGAAGCTGGTAAAAAATCAGTAGCTATTAATTTAACTTTCCAAGATGATAAGAAAACATTAAAAGAACAAGAAATTAATGAAGCTATGGAAAAAATCTTAAAAGCTGTTGAAAAAGATTTTGGAGCAGTACTTAGAGGATAATCAAAAGAGGTGTCGAACACACACCTCTTTTTTTATGGAAAAGTTAAAAGAAAAGTTTTCTAATTTGACGATAATATTGTCTACCAACATTAAGATCACTTGGTGTTGAAGAAAATGTCATAGTATAACGTGAATCATTAAAAAAAGTAGTTGTTGGATGTTTACCTGTATGATTTAAAATAATTCCATAACGACTTAAAGTATCAATAGATTTCTTTGAAAGACCTTCATTGACTAATAAGTTAAAAATATCTGTTAAATATCTATTTCGATTACCAACAGGAGGATTTTGTTCAAGAATTGTATGAATGATTTGTTGTTGTTTTTGATTATGATTATTTTTAAGTTCTTCTTTTAAAAGATAAAGAAGAAGATCTCTTTGTTCACCTTTGTAAAATTCTTTTTCATTTCCTTTTAATATTAAAGGATAATATCCTTGTTGTTTAATATAACTTCCTAATTCTTTATTTTGATTTTCTAAAATCAATATTTGATTATTTAAATCATCAATATTTTTTTGTAAATTCTTTTTCTTATCTTCTAAAGCTAAGACTTGTTGTTCAATAGAAGAATTTTCGAGAAAATCATTTTCTTTATGATTTTCAATTATTTTTTTAATAATATGATGTTGAAAATCTTTCATATTATAAGGAAATGAATATGTACGTTGTAAAACATAACTTTGAATTTTTATTTTTACTTTCTCAATAAATTCTTGAGGAGATTCTTTTTTTAAAAAAGAAATTTTTTGAAATTCATGATTTAAATAAAGAATATAACTATTATTTCTTAAATGAAAATGTTTTTGAAATGCTTGATGAAAATTTTCATCTTCGCTTGTAAGAATATAAGCTGTTGATTGAATTTCAGTTAGAATCTCATTTTTAAAATCTTTTAAAGATATATTTAAATAAATAACAGGAAGAATTGTTTTATTTTCTATAAATTCAATGACTTGATTTAAATCATTCATATTTTTGATATTTGGTTGAATATATGAAAAATGATTATTGTTTAAAAAATGATATTTATTAAGATATGTTATTAAATCGATAAATTGATTATTACGTTTATTAATAGAAAGATATATATTTTGTTTTGCTTCGTTAAAAATATATTCATAATCATTATTTTGATATTGAATACAAAAAGCAATAGCTGATTCATCATGATAAATTGTGCAATTCTCTAAATGAATGATTAATGAATCTAATATAAATTCATCTAAATAAAATAAATCTTGAATTATTTTTGTAAATTGAATAATAGTTAGATTTTTTACAGCAATCAAAGTTGATAAATGCTTCATAGTTGATGTTTCCTTTCAATAGACTTTAAAAGATCTCTTTTACGATAAGTATCATCAGGAGATAAATTCATTAAAGTTTTATGAATGATTGAAAAAATATACTCTTGATATTCTTTATAATTATCTTGATGAATCGTAATTAATGCTTCATCATCTTGTTTTAAGAGATGATTATATTCTTGATTTATGTTTGTAAGTTTTTCAAGAATATCTTTTTTATTTTGGTATTCTTTTTGTAAATCAATGATGTCTTTTTCAATGTTCTTTATTTCATTTAAGAATAATTCTTGAACTTCTACAGATGATAATGCATCATCTTGATAAGATTGTAAGAGTTCAAATTGTTGAAGTTCTGAAAAAGAATAAAATTCATTTTCTTGTAACATATAATAACGAATGTGTTGAATGAGTGTTTGAATAAAATTTTTTTCATAAAAGAGTTTTTCTTTTTCATTGTTTGGATAATTGATTTGTACATAATTAATTTCTTTATTTGTAGGAATGACGATAATATGGCACATTCCATAGAGCTCTTGGTTTAAAATAAAGGGATTAACAAGACATTTTTTATTTTTGTATAAGATGATTATTGGTAAATGATATGATTTTTTTAATAGTTGATTGACTGTTCTTTCATTAATAAAATGAGGTGTTGATTGTATTGATAAATCATGGTCTTTTTGAATATAATTACTTTCTAAAATCATTGGAAATATTTTAGGAATTGAGATTTTAGAGATATATTTAGATTCATTTGATATTTCTTTATAGAAAGAAAGTTCAAGAATTTCTTGTTGATAATGATAGAGTATTTCTATTGTAAATTGATTTTTTTTGTAATTATGATCAGTAATAAATTGAATTCCTAAAATATTTTTAGTTTTAAAATCTTTAATTTCTAAGCTTTTATGTTTTTCTTTTAAAGAATAGTATAAAGAATGATCATAATTCAAATCTTTCATTTTATTTTTTGTATGTTGTATCCAATAAATCACTTGTTCAATTAATAAAGATGGTGTCATTAATTCATTTACTTGTACCTTTGTATAATAAAATAACATAATATTCTCCTTTAGCTACTATCTTAATTTAAGCACATATTTCAATAATAAAAGAACTATCTTTTAGATAGTTCGATAACAGGAATATTTTGAAATTCTTTTTTGATGATTTGATTGTCTATCAAAGATAATAATTTTGATGATTTGATTTCTAAATCTAAAGCAGGATGTGTATAAGAAGAAAGGGTTGTAATTAAATGATAGTCACATGTTTTTTTGATTGTTTTTAAATAGTTTTGTCCATTTTGATTCATTTTTAATATATGAAGATAATCAATGGGAAAACAATCTTTCATTTCTTCTTTTGTGTTATTCATTAAAATGTGTAAAAGCATTCTTTGAATCCTTGTTTTTGTATAACGTTTACTTGTAAGTTTATTTACCAATTCTTCATAACTACTTACATTAAAAATAACTTTTTTTAATAAGTTTTCAATGCCTTCATCAACAAGATGGATCTTTTTTAATTGTGTAGGGCTTTGAATGATAATTTGATATTTCAAATAATCAAAGAAATCATTTTGATGATAAAGCGAATCATAATAAGACATATCTAATAGATAATCATGAACATCTTGTTTTTCTTTTAAAGCTTTACGTAAAGCTGTAGCAGAAGCAATTTTTGTAAGTGTAGTATCATGATAATCATTGGATCTTTTAATACAATGTAAAGTAATAGGATAATCATTTTCAATGACTTCTTTAACATAACCTAAACCTAATAAATCATTAGGTGTCTTGATACTTTTATTTAGTAATAAACTTAAAGCTTGATTACAAGCATCAGGGTAACGTAATCCTTTTTTCATAGCAGCTTTAACATATTGATCATATTCATTAGGATGATTTTTAATAGCATAGGCGATTTCTTTAAAAGTATCGATGTCACCACATTCACTACCAAAAACAAGATCAGTAATTCCTATATGATAAAGTAAATCAATCGCTCCTTTACAAAAATAATCGGCACTTTGACAAACATATGCAAAAGGGAGTTCGATAACTAAATCAACACCATATTTAATAGCAAGTTCACTTCTTTTAAATTTATCAATAATTGCGACTTCTCCTCGTTGAACATAATTACCAGACATAATAGCAATTGTTAAATCGGGCTTTACCATTTCTTTTGCTTTTTGTAAATGATAAAGATGTCCGGTATGAAAAGGGTTATATTCAACAATGATTCCTAATATTTTCATAAATGATAGTCCTTTTGTTTAATGGTTTTAATAACTTTAAAGAAAGTTGAAACAATTAAAATTGCAGTTGCAAGTGCTAGAGCTGTTCCTACTGTTTGAAAAAGAGAATCAAGAAATAAATCTTGATCATGTGAAATCAAATAAAGCATTGTTTGATAAATCCCTTTTCCAGGGACAATGGGGAAACAACCAACAACAATAAAAATAGTTGCAGGAGCTTTACATATTCTTGCCATAATTTCACTAAATAAAGCTACCACGATCATCGCACATAAATTTGACATAATATTACTTAGATAGGGTATCATCAGTAAATAAACGATCCATCCTAGCATTCCACCAAGAGAAGCTAAAAGTGCATAAGGCAGATGACGATGTACTCTAAAAACAAAAGCAAATCCTAAACACCCTAAGAAAGCACTTAAACATTGAATTACTTGTTCCATTAAATCAATCCTTTCAATAAAATACGCATCAATCCAACTCCTAAAGCAATTGCTGTTGCAATAAAAAAAGCTTCAACAAGACGTGCTTGCCCGGAAACATAGTTTCCATCGATAATATCTCTTAAACTATTGGTAATTGCAATTCCAGGAGTTAAAATCATTAAACAACCAATAATTGTCGCATCTAGATTATAAATCAAATGAAAATGATAAAACAAAATCGCTAAGATAGTTAAAAACATACTTGTTAGTGTTGTACGCATTAAAGAATTAATTCCTAAAATCTCATTGATCCATACAAAAAAATACATTAAAAAACCTATGATTCCAGCAATAATTCCTTCATGAAGTCCGCCTCCAAAAAAAATAGCATAACCTCCAGCACCTAAACCATACCCTAAAAAAACAAGTGGCATGATAGGATGTAAGGAATTGATAGCCTTTATTTGTTGTTCAATAAAATCATTAGTAGGTGTTTCATTACAGATTTTTCTAACAAGATCATTTAAAGCACAAACAGCATCAAGGTTTGTACGATTTTGTAAAGTTCTTTTAGTAAGAGAAGTATTTGTTCCATCTTGAAAAGTAACACTCATTGTAAAATAAGTAGGAAGAGCAAAAACACCTATATCTTGAAAGCCATAGCTTTGACACATACGTTCTAGACTTTCTTCTACACGGTAAATTTCAGCACCATTTTTAAGTAATAATTTACCGATTTCAGCAATATTTTTTATTAATAATTGTTCGTTCATTTTTTTATTTCACCAAAAGTTAGTATAACAATTATTAAGTGTTTAGGAAAGAAAAAAAGTGTGTTTAAAAGGTATTTTTCAAAAAAATAAAAACAGATTGCAAAGATATAAAAATTAGGTATAATAACTTTTGATAAAGTAGGTGAAATAAATGGAAAGATTACAAAAATATATTGCTTCAAGTGGTTATACATCAAGAAGAAAAGCAGAAGATTTAATTAGAGAAGGTAGAGTTTCTGTTAATGGTCAAGTTGTAACTGAACTTGGAACTAAAGTTAAATCTGGAGATGTTGTTTTAATTGATGGAGAAGCTATTGTTGGTGAAAATAAAGTTTATTATCTTTTTTACAAACCACAAGGATGTGTTTGTACATTAGATGATGAGTTCGATAGACCAAAAGTAATTGATTACTTTGAAGAAGTTGAAGAAAGAATTTATCCTGTTGGACGTTTAGATTTCGATACAACAGGTGCTTTAATTATGTCTAATGATGGTGATTTTGCAAATATGATCATGCATCCAAGAAGCCACTTAGAAAAAATCTATGAAGTAACAATTAAAGGTCTTATTAAAGGTGAAGATTTACATCATTTAGAAAAAGGTGTTTATTTAGAAGGTAAAAAAACAATGCCTTGTAAAATCAAAGTCACTTATAAAGATATGGAACATAAAACAACTGTTTTAAAAATTAAACTTTATGAAGGAAAAAACAGACAAGTTAAAAAAATGTTTGAAAGTGTGGGACATCCAGTAAAAAGATTACATCGTATTTCTGTTGGTTGTGTCAATTTAAAAGGATTACGTCCTGGAGAATATCGTCGTTTAAAACCACAAGAAGTAAAAGATTTAAAAAAATTAGTTGGAAAATAAAATTCGACATCATTTTTATGCATGAGTGCTTATACTAATTGTTGGTGATGGAAATGAGAGTACAAATTATTGATGATAAACAATTAAAAAACTGTAGTATTTGCAAAGCAACGGATGAATGGGTAGAAAATATATGTGTTAATGGGATTGAAGGATTATATTGTGTTAAATGTGATACGCTCACATTGTATGAACCCCTTCCTTCAAAACTTGTTTATTTAGCTTTTAAGAAAAAATGTATGCAAATAAAAGAAATGAAAACCAATAATCAGTTGACAATGTAAAATATTGTATTAGAATAAAAACGTAAATAAAAAAGCAATGATTTAGGATATGTTTTATAAATGATTTGATTTAGAGAAAAGGTGGTTGGTGAAAACCTTGAGAATGTTTATAAGATACTCCCTAATAGCTACACTTGAAAAAGATTGTCGTTAACTGCGTTAAAGTTTTGAGGCTGAAAAGCAAATTAAGGTGGTACCACGAAACTCTCGTCCTTTGGATGAGAGTTTTTTATGTAAAGGAGAAGGAAAATGGTAGATTTTAAAGAAAATGAACAATTAAATACATTAAATCACTCTTGTGCCCATGTTATGGCACAAGCAATCAAACATCTTTATCCTCAAGCTAAATTTTGGGTAGGTCCTGTTGTAGCTGAAGGATTCTATTATGATGTTGATTTAGGTGATGAAGTTGTTAGTGATGAAGCAATCGCTAAAATTGAAAAAGAAATGAAAAAAATCTGTAAAGATGGTAAAAGAATTGTTCGTCGTGAAATTTCTAAAGAAGAAGCTTTAGAAATGTTTAAAGATGATGAATATAAATTAGATTTAATTTCTAATTTAAAAGATGGAACAATTACTTGTTATAGTCAAGGAGATTTTACTGATTTATGTAGAGGTCCTCATGTTGAAACAGTTAAAATGTGTAAAAACTTTAAATTAATCAAACATTCTGGTGCTTATTGGAAAGGTGATAAAAACAATAAAGTTTTACAACGTATTTATGGTGTTTGTTTCCCAACTGCTGAAGAATTAGAAGAACACTTAAATTTATTAGAAGAAGCTAAAGAAAGAGATCATCGTAAAATTGGTAAAGAAATGGAAATCTTCATGGTTGATGATTTAATTGGTAGAGGTCTTCCAATGTATTTACCAAAAGGATATGCTATCTGGCAAAAACTTGAAAGATACATCAAACAAAAAGAAAAGAAATTAGGTTACTTACATGTATTAACTCCTGCTGTAGGAACAGTAAACTTATATAAAACATCAGGACACTGGGATCATTATAAAGAAAATATGTTCCCACAAATGGAAATGGATGGAGAATCATTTGTTTTACGTCCAATGAACTGTCCTCATCATATGATGATTTATGCAAATAAATTACATTCTTATAAAAACTTACCAATTCGTATTGGTGAAATTGCTCATGACTTTAGATATGAAGCATCAGGAGCTGTTAAAGGTATTGAAAGAGGAAGACATTTCTGTCAAAACGATGCTCATTTATTTGTAACACCAGAACAAATTAAATCAGAATTTAAAGGTGTTATCGATTTAATCTTAGATGTTTATAAAGATTTCAATATTACAGATTATCGTTGTGTTTTATCTCTTAGAGATCCAGAAGATAAAGAAAAATATCATGATGATGATGAAATGTGGAATAAAGCAGAAAATGAATTACGTGAAGTAATGAATGAACTTGGTATTGAATATATTGAAGAAATTGGGGAAGCTGCTTTCTATGGTCCTAAATTAGACGTTAATGTTAAACCAGCAATTGGTAATGAAATCACTTTATCAACTTGTCAATTAGACTTCTGTTTACCAGCTAAGTTTAACTTAACTTATGTTGCGGAAGATGGAACTAAGAAAACTCCTGTTGTTTTACACAGAGCTATTTTAGGTTCATTAGATCGTTTCATGGCTTATATCTTAGAAGAAACAAAAGGAAACTTACCATTATGGTTAGCTCCTACACAAGTCAAAGTATTACCTGTTAAAAATGAATATCATTTAGATTACGCTAATGAAATTTATCAATTATTATTAGATGAAGGTTTTGAAGTAGAACTTGATTCAAGAGATGAAAAATTAGGATATCGTATCCGTGAAGCACAAATGCAAAAAGCAAACTATATTCTTGTTTTAGGTAATAATGAACGTGATGAAAGAACTGTAACTTATCGTAAACATGGTGAACAAAAAGCAACAACTGTTACTATTGATGAGTTTGTTTCAATGTTAAAACAACAAATTAAAGATAAAAAATAGTTTATATTTTTAAGATATGGTATACGTAGAAGCTCAATTTTTAAATATAGAATTGAGCTTTTTACATAAAATTGACAAAAGAAAATGCTATTTATATAATACTAATGAGATAGAGTATCTCTATAAAGTGAGGAAATTATGATAATAAAAAAGTCAGAAAAAGATGAACGCAGAGAGAAAATTATAGATGTTGCTTTTCGTCTTTTTGTAGATAAAAAAATCGAATCTGTAACAATGGGAGAAATAGCAAAAGAAGCAGGAATTGGAAGAGCAACATTGTTTCGCTATTTCCCAGGAAAATTAGAACTTGTTATTGCGGTAAATACAAAAGAATGGAAAGAATATTTTGATGAATTAGATCAAAAAAGACCAATGAGTTCAGTAGGAGATATACCAGCTATTGGTCGTTTGATTTTTACATTAGATAGTTTTATTGAAATGTATCAAACGCATAAAGCTCTTCTTCGATATAATGATAATTTCAATCATTATGTATCTCATTCAGGAAGAAAAGATTTACAAATGGATGAATTTAATCAAGCACTTTTTTCAGCAAATACACGTTTTCATATGATGTATGAAAAAGCCAAAGAAGATAAAACGTTTAAAACAGATATGGCAGAAGAAGAGTTTATGAGAGTAACAGTTCATACAATGATGACAGCTTGTGCATATTATGCAGGAGGTTTTATTTGGGGTTCTAAAGAAAATGAAGACTACACACCAGAGTTGATTCAATTAAAAGAAATGATTCTTGCATATGTCAAAGCATAAATAGATAATAAAATTTATATATTTGATAAGTGTTTATATTTTTAAGAAAATATTTATAAAAAAAGGTAAAGTTTTAAAATGTAAAAGAATATGATTGTTTACAATCAATGTTTTGCGGGTGATAAAAACGATGGATAACGCATGTAGAGGGTATCGAAAAGATACCTTTTTATAAAAAATAATAAGGAATGTTCTTATGAAAATCATCGAAGAATTATCAAAAAAAATAAAACTTACAGAAACTGAAAAAGAAATGTTTGAACAAAAATAGGAGCGCAATCCCCTTCCTCTAAGCGAAGCGTAGGGAGGGGGCTAGCTCCTTTTATAGTTTTTATAATAGATGTTGTTTTAGACATGCAGCTGTGATACATTATAAGTATAAAAGACGTTCAGTCGTACTTAATTTTAGAAAGGATATTGCTATGGAACTTGATACTAATAATCATTCAGTGTTCATGCTTAATTATCATTTAATTATGTGTGTCAAATATAGGAATAATGTTATTGATGATGCTATCTCATTACGGCTTAAAGAGATATTTAAAAACATATGCCTTAATTATAATATTTCGTTGGAAGAATGGAATCACGATAAAGACCATGTTCATGTACTGTTCAGAGGACAGCCTAATAGTGAGATTTCTAAATTTATCAATGCTTATAAATCAGCAAGCAGTAGACTTATAAAAAAAGAATATCCAGAAATCAAGAAACATTTATGGAAGGATATGTTCTGGTCACAAAGCTATTGTTTGATATCTACAGGTGGGGTGACCGTAGATATCATTAAGGAATATATTCAAACGCAAGGAAGGTAAAATATATGTCAAAAGCAAACAAAAGTAACAAGGCAATTAAATATAGACTCTATCCAAATGATGAACAAAAAGTCATGTTTGCAAAAACTTTTGGTTGCTGTCGTTTTGTTTATAACCAATTACTTGCCTTACAAAAACAAAGATACAAAGATGGAGAATCCCATCTTTCTAAGCTTAAATCAAATGAGTTCGCTACTCGTACATTAAAAAAAGATTATGATTTTCTCAAAGAAATAGATAAATTTGCTGTTTCAAATGCCGTTTTTCATTTAGCAGACGCCTATGACAGATTTTTTAAAAAACAAAATCATTTCCCTAAATTCAAAAGCAAAAGAAAATCTAAAAAGTCGTATACAACAAATTTTACCAACAACAATATTCTTATTGGTAAAAATGTCATAAAGCTTCCTAAAGTTGGAATGGTCAAAGCTGTTATTCATAAGCTGCCTAAAGATGATTGGAAGCTTAAATCTGTTACTGTCTCTCAAGATAGTGTCGGTAACTATTTTGCTTCCGTTCTTTTCGAATATGAACAGGAAGACATTCCATCTGTTTCCAAATCAAGTACAAATGCTATTGGACTTGACTATAAATCCGATGGACTTTATATGGACAGTAATGGGAATAAAGCAGGAGTTCATAAATACTATCGAGAAAGTCATAAGAAGCTTGCTAAACAACAAAGAAGACTTTCACGAAAAGCAGGTTCTAAAAAGAATGAAACAAAATCAAGCAACTATTTTAAACAAATGAGAAAAGTAAACAGAATCTATAGAAAAATAGCGAATCAACGTCTCGACAGTCTTCATAAGAAATCTACTGAGATAGCCAATCAGTATGATATCGTATGTGTCGAAGACTTAGATATGAAAGCTATTGGAAATAAAGGTTTTGGCAATGGAAAAGCGACCTTTGACAACGGTTATGGAATGTTCCTTAATATGCTTGAGTACAAGCTTAAAGAAAGAGGTAAATATTTCGTAAAAATTGATAAGTGGTACCCTTCTAGCCAAATCTGTCATTGCTGTGGAAGTGTAAAAAAACTCGACCTAAAAGACCGAGTTTATACATGTGATTGTGGCTATACTGGAGACAGAGACCATAATGCAGCAATCAATATACTTACAGAAGGATTGAGGATTCTTCAGTCCTTATAGATAAATTATAAAAGTAGGCTTGGGACGAGCCAAACTTATACGCTTGTGGACACTGTATAAGACCTATAATGTATTGTCATTAGAGGCTGTAGTGGTTGAAGCAAGAATCTCCGACTTCTAAACGAAGTGTAAGTCGGAGTAGTTCACTTATTGTCAATACCATGGAATCCATGTATTAAAAATAGATGAATAATCTTAATAAATCAATTGTATTTTGAGACAAAAATTGCTATTATAACAGTGGAGAAACTGTCTTCAAAAATCAGGAGATTCCCTGCCAAATAGTGGGAGCTAAAAAATCAGGAGATTCCCTGCCAAATAGTGGGAGCTAAAAAATCATAGATTTCTTATAAGAAATCAAATACTTATACGAAGAGATAACCTCTTCGTTTTTTTATTATCTAAAAGGAGCTATATTTATGAAATTATATGAAATTGATAGTCAATATATGGAATATTTATACAAAGCAGATTCAAAAGTTTTAATACATAATAGTGGAAATCATCAAAGAAAATTTATTGCTATAAAAGTATTAATAAATGGTTATAAGTATTTTGTTCCCTTATCTTCACCTGATAAAAGAGATTATTATAATGATCAAGATGGTCATAAAAAAGTTCAATTTACACGAGTTCCAACTATTAAAAGAATATTTAATGGGAATCCAACGGTTGAATCATATCTAGGAAGGTTATTATTTAATAATATGATTCCTGTTCCTGAAGGATGTTATCATGAGTTTAATATTTTTTTAGAAAAAGATTTAAAGTATAAGAGATTATTAATAAATCAAGTTCAGGTTTTAAGAAGTTTTAAAAATCAAGAGGATATATTGAGACGAGCACAAATTGTTTATAAACTGAAAAAAAGAAAATCTTCTTATAATTATATAAAATTAGCAACGGTTGATTTTGAATTATTGGAAAGAAATTGTGATAAATGGAATAAGGTGTTTATAAAATAAGGATGTTAATGATTTGTTCAAAAAAATATATTATAATAATGTAAGAAACGAAAGGAGAAGCTTATGAAAAAATATTTAGCGTTTGATGTTGGGGGAACATCTGTCAAATATGCTGTTGTAAATGAAGAAGGAGGAGTGTCTTCATCAAATAAATTTAAAACACCAGATACATTAGAAAAAATGTATCAAGAAATAGAAAATGTAGCTCATGAATATCAAGATGTAGAAGGAATTGCTTTATCAATGCCAGGAGCTGTTGATAGTGATGGTGGTATTATTTATGGTTCAAGTGCTATCGATTATATTCATGGTCCAAATATTAAAGAAGATTTAAAACAACGTTTAAATAAAGATGTTGAATTTGAAAATGATGCTAACTGTGCAGCCCTTGCAGAAGTATGGAAAGGTGTTGCATGTCATGAAAATGATTGCTGTTTTATTGTTAGTGGAACAGGAATTGGTGGAGCAGTTATTAAAGATCGTCATGTTCATCATGGAAATGCATTACATGGTGGAGAATTTGGTTATATGATTATGAGATATGATCAAGATGAAAAGAAATATTATACATGGTCAGATGATGGATCAACTGTTGCGGTAACTAAAAGAGTGGCTAAGGAACTAGGCGTTGATTATCATACTTTAGATGGTAAAGAAGTTTTTGATCAAGCGGATAATAATGAAGTTTATAAAAAATATGTTGATGAATATTATCGTACTCTTGCAATGGGTATTTATAATTTACAATATGCTTATGATCCAAGCATGATTATTATTGGTGGAGCTATTTCATCAAGAAGTGATTTATTAGATAAAGTCAATGAACAATTAGATATTATTTTTTCTCAATTAACGCATGCACATGTACGACCAAATATTAAAGTATGTCAATTTGGAAATGATGCGAATTTAATTGGGGCAACATATCATTATATTCAAAGACATTAAGGAGGATTTTATGAATAAAGCAATACCTAAAATCAATACCCAACTTAGAAGTCATACAATTCTTGTACCTGAAGTTTATCGTGAAGCTACAGGAGTTTTAATTAATGGAAAAAGAATTAAATCATTGGTTTTTTCAACAGATGTAGCGGTGATTGCTAATTGTAATGCGGATGCTGTTATTGCGGTTTATCCTTTTACACCAACAATTCAAATTACAGAAGCAATTATTTCAGTTGCTCAAAGACCTGTTTTTGTTGGTGTTGGTGGTGGAACAACTGCCGGTAAACGTGTTGAATCGATTGCTTTAGATGCAGAGTTACATGGAGCAACAGCTGTTGTTTTAAATGCACCAACAACAACTGAATTTGTTCAAAATCTAGCAGATGATATTGATATTCCTGTTGTTTTAACAATTGTTTCTTTAAATGAAGATTTAGAAAAAAGAATGTTACATACGAAAGCAAATATTATAAATGTATCTGGAGGAAAAGATACTGTTAAAATTGTTAAAAAATTAAGAGAAATTGATCCTAATTTCCCTATTATTGCTACTGGTGGACCAACAGAAGAAACAGTTAGAGAAGTTATTCAAGCAGGAGCAAATGCTGTAACCTTTACACCACCTACAAATGGTGAAATCTTTAAAGGAATGATGGAAGAATATCGACATAGATATGATTAAGAGGAGAAATCCTCTTTTTTTGTAGATGACAATTGAAATGATTTTCTATATAATTGACAAAGAGGTGAATGAAATGAAACAATATTTAGATATGTGTCAATATATATTAGAAAACGGTCAAGATAGAGATGATCGTACAGGAACAGGAACACGTAGTGTTTTTGGTTATCAAACACGTTATGATTTAACAGATGGTTTTCCTTTACTTACAACAAAGAAAATGTTTTTAAGACCAATTGCTGAAGAATTATTATGGTTTATTAAAGGAGATACTAATATAAAATATCTTGTTGATAGAAATGTGAAGATTTGGAATGAATGGCCTTATGAAGCTTTTAAGAAAAGTGAAGATTTTCATGGAGAAACTTTAGAAGAATTTGTTGCTAAAATCAAAGAATTACCAGCAGATGATCCATTTGTTGTTAAATATGGTGAATTAGGACCAGTTTATGGTAGACAATGGCGTAATTTTAATAATGAAGGTGTTGATCAAGTAGCAAAACTTGTTGATTCATTAAAAAATAATCCATTTTCAAGAAGACATATTATTTGTGCCTGGAATCCAGCAGAAGTTGATGAAATGGCACTTCCACCATGTCATGCTTTCTTACAATTTTATGTAAGCAATGATAAAAAATATTTAAGTTGTCAATTATATCAAAGAAGTGCAGATACATTTTTAGGAGTACCATTTAATATTGCATCTTATGCTTTATTTACAGCAATGCTTGCTCAAGTATGTGGGTACAAACCAAAAGAATTTGTGCATACTATAGGAGATGCTCATATTTATAAAGATCATTTTGATGTTGTTAAGGAACAAATTTCTAGAACTCCTTACCCTAAATGTCAACTTGTTTTAAATCCAGAAGTTAAATCTATTTTTGATTTTACAATAGATGATATTAAAATTGAAAATTATCAATCTCATGGCAGACTTGTTGGAAAGGTGAGTGTCTAATGATTTCTATTATTGTAGCAACAGACGATGATTTATTAATTGGTAAAAAAGACTCTTCTAATGGAATGCCTTGGCATAATAAAGAAGATTTACAACATTTTAAAAAAACAACACTTCATCAAACAATTTTAATGGGAAAAACAACATACATGGCAATAGGAAGACCACTTCCTCATAGAAAAACAATTGTTGTAACCCGTGGTGAATTAGATGATGAACGTGTAGAAGTAAGACATGATTTATTAGAAACGATTCAAGAATATAAAAATAAAAAGGAAGATTTATTTATTTGTGGAGGGGCTTCTATTTATAAGCAAGCACTTCCTTATGTAGATGAACTGATTATTTCTAGAATACCAGGAAAACATGAAGGCGAAACCTATCTTCCAAGTTTTGACGAATATAATTTTCAATTAGAAAAAGAAACACAAATGGAAACATTTGTCTTACAAATCTATAAAAAGGGATGATGATATGAAAAGAATTATTTTAGTTGTCTTAAGATGTATTTTTAAATTACCTTATTGGTGGTTTTATAAATTAAAACAATATCAAAATAAAGAAAAATATCCAACAATTGATGAAGGATATCAATTTATACATAATGTTGCTGATGAAATTGTTAAAAAAGCAAGAGTAGATTTAGAATGTTATGGTTTAGAAAATCTTCCTCAAGAAAATGGATATCTCATTACTCCTAATCATCAAGGGTTATTTGATATTGTGGCTGTTTTTAAAACACATGATAAAACAGCTAAATTTGTATTAAAAAAAGAATTAGCATCTACAATTTTAATTAAAGATGTTGTTAAAACATTAGACTATTATGCTTTAGATCGTAGTAATATTAGAGATGGTGCCAAAATGGTTAAAAACGTTTCTAAAGAAATAGAAGCTGGTATGAATTATGTTATTTATCCAGAAGGAACACGTTCTCAACAAGGTAATAAAATAGGTGAATTTAAAGGTGGAACCTTTAAAATTGCTTTAAAATCTCATTGTCCAATTGTTCCAGTAGCAATGATTGATTGTTATCAAGTATTTGATAACAATACAATTAAACCCGTAAAAGCACAAATTCATTATTTAAAACCAATTGAATATGATGAATATAAAGATTTAAAAACACCTGAAATTGCTGCTCTTGTTCAAAGTAGAATTCAAGCGTGTATGGATGAGTATTGTTAATGTTTATACATGTAAATGGTGTGCGCTTGTTTTATGAAAAACAAGGAACAGGGAAACCTTTAATTTTACTTCATGGAAATGAAGAAGATCATCGTATTTTTGATGAAGCTATAGAATTATTAAAAAAGCATTATACTGTTTATGCTGTTGATTCTAGAGGACATGGTCAAAGCGATAAAGTTCTAGAATATCATTATCTAGATATGGCAAAGGATATTCAAGAAATGATTGAACAACTTGAATTAAAAGATGTTTCTTTAATGGGAAGTAGTGATGGAGCAATTATTGGTTTATTAATAGGAAGTTTTTATCCAAAACTTGTAGATCATTTAATTCTTGCAGGAGTCAATGTTAAACCTAATGGTGTTATATTAGAAATTTATCAAGAAATGAAGGAACAATATCAAAAAACAAAAAATCCTTTAATTAGAATGATGTTAGAAGAACCCCATATTTCTAATCAACAACTTCATCAAATAGAAGCTAAAACATTACTGCTTGCAGGAAGTGATGATTTAATTAAATTAGATCATATTGAACGTATTTCACATCATATTAAAAACTGTGAGTTTAGAATTCTCGAAGGAGAAGATCATAGCAGTTATATTATTCATAACAAAAAGATTGCTAAAATTATATTAGAAGAATTAAAATAAAGGGGATGTTACGAAATAATTAAATTTAAATCGTAACATCCTTTTTTGTTATAAATTCTAACTAAAAAATAGAATATTGATATCTTATCAATAATATTTATTTCCTACTAATTAATTCCTCGAATGTTATAGTTGAGGAATTGTTGTAATTAGATACAATTGTTTCTTATAGTAGAATAATTGTATTATAAAGATACTTAAAATTTCCATTTTTAATGTCTTTTTATTTTACAAAAGAAAAGACTGTTGTTTTTTTATTTGTCAACAGTCTGAAATAAAGAACCATTAAGGTTCTTTATTTGTTAAGAAGTAATGATGCTTTTTCAATATATTTTTGATGATATTCATCAAAAATACAATCAGGATCATGATAATAAGTTTCTAAAACATCACACATTTTAAGTAGTTCACTATATTGATCATGAACTTTATTTTTAGTTGAATGATTTTTAATAGCTTGAACGATAATATCTATTTCTTCATTTTCAAACAATAAACTTTCTTCTAACATCTTTCTAGCAAGTTCACTTGAAAGTTGAGCGTGATTAAATGAGGTATTGTTTTTATAAACGGAATAATCATGTAAAAGTCCCATAATAGCGCATAGTTCACAGTCTAATTGTACATACTGACTATAGGCAATACATAAGGTTGAAACGCCAAATAGATGACGATAGCCTTGTCTTTTTTTGTTTCCAAAACAGTTTTTTTCAAGTTCTTGATATACGATTTTTTCAATTTCTAAATATCTTTTCATCGTCTAAGTCCTTTAGGATATAAATTTTTAACTTGATTATTACTTTCTTTATAGAAAGAAAGTGGATAACCATCTACAAAAATAACACCATATCCTTTTTGATTATTTCCTTTCAAGGTTAAACCAGAAAGATAATCTTTTACTTCTTGACTATCACATTTAAAATTATAAGATCTTTTAACATCTTCTTTATTTAAAGTAAGAGCAAGTGAAAGACTTGGTTCAAATCTTCCTTTTTTACATTCTCCTAAATAAAGACCATTTCTTAAAACTTTGATTGAAAGTTCAGGAAAATGATTTAAAATAGCATAGACATGATTATTTGATTGATAAAGATAAGGTGGTACAGGAATATTTAAGTTTTCTTGATAAAACTTTTGAACAAGTTGTAGCTGTTCTTTCTTTAAATTTGGTTTTAAGATTTTTTCTTTTGAAATAGCTGTTTCTGTTGTTTTTTGTAACATGGCTATAAATTGTCCTTCACCACGATTAATGTGAGGATACATTCTAATGGTTCCTTCAATAAAACCATCAGACATTCCTTCTTTTTTATTAATTGGAAGTAATTTCATACCTAATTCATTGATCATATATTCAACTTGTTTTTCATTTTCATCTAAAGAATAAGTACATGTAGAATAAATTAAAATGCCATCTTTTTTAAGCATCTTATATGCTTGATCAATTAAGTTTCTTTGAATATAAGCACACTCATTTATCTTTTGCATTGACCAAGTATCAATTGCTTCTTTATCTTTTCTAAACATACCTTCTCCAGAACAAGGAGCATCTAAAATGATTTTATCAAAGAAACTTTCAAATTTCATTTTTAAAGGATCACAATTCGTCACAATTGTATTTTTTAAACCAAATCTTTCAATATTACTTGATAAAATAGAAGCACGTAATTTAGAAATATCATTAGCAATCATTAATCCTTCATTAGAAAGACGGCTGGCAACATAACACGTCTTACCTCCAGGAGCACCACACATATCTAAAACATAATCATTTTCTTTAATATCTAAACAAGCTGCTACGCTCATAGCACTTGGTTCTTGAATATAATAAAGTCCACACATAAAATAAGGACTTTTCCCTAATGGATAATGAAGATAATCAAAATAATAACCACCATCTACATAAGGATGTTTTTCTATATATTGATGATTTAAATGATTTAAAACATCCTTTTTTAAAGGATTTAAATAAAATCCTTTAACTTCATTTTCATTTAAAGAATTAATAAAATCATCAAAATCATTTTTTAATAATTCTTTCATTCGTTTAATAAATAATTCATTCATTATTTTTTCCCCTCAATAAAATAAGTTGCTTCCATATCGGCAACACTTAATGCAAAAGCAATAGGAAACATTTCAAAAGCTTTTCCAACATTTCTAGCATCTTCATTTCCAGAAAAGCCCATATGATATCTAATCGCAAAGGCTTCTTCTCTTGTAAGACGCATATACCCACTAATCATATAAACACTTTTTTCACCATGACCATAAGGTAATTGATCATCATATTCATAGTTTGGTACTTGAATCCATTGACCATCTTTTTTAACATTACGTGTTCCCTTTTTATAACAATTAATTTTACATAAATCATGTAATAATGAAACAATCGCAATTGTTTCTTCACTATAATTCATTTGATATGTATCTTTCACTCTTTCTCTTTGAAGATAATCTTTCAAACAATCATATACATTTAAACTATGTTCAAGTAATCCACCATCATAGCTTCCATGAAATCGTGCACTGGCAGGTGCTTCAAAGAAATCAGAATGTGGAGATAATAAATATTCAAGAAGTTTTTCACTTCCAGGTCTTTTTATATTTGTTTTATATAATTCTATAAATCTTTCTTTATTTGTCATAAGCATTCCTCTTTTTTTTATATTTTATCGAAAACATGCTTTTTCTTCAATAAAAGTATGAAATAAAATATCAAGGACATACTAGAAATGAAAGAAGGAATAAAATGAAAAGATATATTATAACTTTGATACTTTTAATAACTTGTACTTTTACTTTAACAGGATGTAGAAATCAAACAACTGATAGTGGTTTTAAAGAAAACGTAGAAATTGCTTGGGATGATGTAAAAGATGATTTTGATCAGATAGATCAAGATGTTGAAAATGATACTTCTAAACAAGATGTTAAAGCCTTAACACAAACAATTTTAGATGGTTATGATAAAATCAAAGAAGGAATTACTCAAGATAATCAAGAAGAAGCTAAAAAAGTTTATGAAGCTGCGAGTCGATTAGAGTATATAGAAAAAAATACAGATCAAAAGTTATCAAGTGAAGAAAAAGAAATTTTAGAATTAGGAAAGAAAACGAAAACATTGATGATGCATTATTATGGAAATGGGGAAGGTGTTTTTCAAGATGCTGTAGATGATGTAGAAAATGGGATTGATCGTGTAAAAAATTTCACAGAAGAAAAATGGAATGATTTTAAAGATAAATTAGAGTAGGGAATACTCTTTTTTTATTTTTTGCTTGTTTTATAATAAAGGTCTTGTTATAATGATAAGGCACACAAGCCCGAATGGCGAAATTGGTAGACGCAGCAGACTCAAAATCTGCCGGTGTAACAGCTGTACCGGTTCGAGTCCGGTTTCGGGCACCATACTTGCGGGTGTAGTTCAATGGTAGAACTTCAGCCTTCCAAGCTGACTACGTGGGTTCGATTCCCATCACCCGCTCCAAGTGATGATAACATCTCTAATGAGATGTTTTTATTATATTTAAAACAAATGGTTGACAGATGATAACAATTTGTATACAATGTAATCACATTTGATATAAATACTGTGAAAAGAAAGAGTAGACGTTGATCTTTAGCGTAGAGATTTCCTGGTAGGTGAAAAGGAAAGTAGAGATTTTTGTTGAATTCATCTTGGAGTAGAGTGTTGAACAGTTTTAAGTAGGCATCTCCGGTTACACCCGTTAAAGTGGAAGAGTATGATTGTACTCGATGAGGTTAGTATAGTAATATACTAATAAACAAAGGTGGTATCACGAAGCGATAGCTCTCGTCCTTAGAGGATGAGAGCTTTTTTATTTATATCAAGGGAAATGAAGAAAAGGGGACAAGTAATATGATTATTGTAATGAAATCAACAGCATCTAAAGAAGATGTAGAAAAAGTATCAGGATCAGTAGAAAAATTAGGGTTAAGAGTAAATGTTGTAAATGGGGCAACACAATCAGTTATTGGAATTATTGGAGATACAACAAAAGTAGATCCAGAATCAATTGAAGTTGATCCAGCTGTAGAAAAGGTCATGCATGTATCAGAACCATATAAATTAGCTAATAGAGCTTTCCATCCAGAAGACTCAGTTATTGATGTCGGTGGTGTTAAAATTGGTGGAGGACATCTAGCAGTGATTGCTGGACCATGTTCTGTTGAAAGCAAGGAACAAGTGATTGAAATCGCTAAAGCAGCCAAAGCAGCAGGAGCTAATCTATTAAGAGGAGGAGCATTCAAACCAAGAACATCACCATATGCTTTCCAAGGAATGGGATCAGCAGGGTTAGATATTCTAGTAGCAGCTAAAGAAGCAACAGGATTACCCAATTGTATCAGAATTGATGGATGCAGAATACTTAGATGAATTTATTGAAAAAGTAGACTTGATTCAAATTGGAGCAAGAAACATGCAAAACTTCGACTTGTTAAAGAAAGTCGGGAAAGCAACAAAGAAACCAATCTTGTTAAAAAGAGGGTTGAGTGCAACATTCCAAGAATGGATCATGTCAGCAGAATATATCATGGCAAGTGGGAATCCAAATGTCATCCTATGTGAAAGAGGAGTGAGAACATTTGAATCATACACAAGAAATACATTAGACTTACAAGCAGTACCAGTAATCAAAGAATTGACACACTTACCAATCATTATCGATCCAAGTCATGCCGGAGGAAAATGGTGGTTAGTAAATCCAATGGCAAAAGCAGCAGTCGCAGCAGGATGTGATGGGATTAATGATCGAAGTGCATAATAATCCAGAAAAAGCATTATGTGATGGACCACAATCATTAAAACCAGCCAAATTTGAACAATTGATGAAAGAATTAAAACCAATTGCTGATGCTGTTGGTAAAGAAATTTAAGGTGACTGAGATGGAAATGATCGTTAATTTAAAGGAACATAGTTATCCTATTTATATAGAAAAAAATATTTTAAAACATGCAAATGAAAAAATAAAAGAAGTCTTTAAAGGAAAGAAAATTATGATCATTTCCGATGATCAAGTTTATCCTTTATATGGCGATGATTTGACTTTAAATCTTGAAAAAGATTTTAAAGTCAATCATGTCGTTGTTCCTCATGGAGAAAAATCAAAACGTTTTGATATGTTACCAACACTTTATAAAGCATGTTTAGATTTTAAACTTACAAGAACGGATTTAATCATTGCTTTAGGTGGTGGTGTGATTGGTGATATGGCAGGATTTGTCGCAAGTAGTTATTTGAGAGGGGTAAAACTTGTCCAAATTCCTACTTCTTTACTTGCACAAGTGGATAGTTCTGTTGGTGGAAAGGTAGCGGTTGATTTACCTGAAGGGAAAAACCTGGTAGGAGCTTTCTATCATCCATCCATGGTTTTGATTGATCCATGTACATTAAAGACATTAGATCCACATTTTATCAGTGATGGCATGGGAGAAGTCATTAAATATGGATGTATTAAAGATAAAAAATTATTTGATCAATTAAATTCTTATCAAAATTTTGAAGAACTCTATGAATTTATTGATGAAATCATATATAATTGTGTCAACATCAAAAGAGAAGTTGTTGAAAAAGATCAATTTGATTTTGGTGATCGTTTATTACTTAACTTTGGTCATACCTATGCGCATGCCATAGAACAATATTATCACTATGAAAAATATTCTCATGGGGAAGCCGTAGGTATTGGAATGTATCAAATTACAAAACTTGCTGAAAGTCTAGATTTGACAAAAACAGGATCTTCCACGCAAATTAAAGAAATCTTACAAAAATACAATCTACCATATGAATGTCAAGTTGAAACAAAAAATCTTATTCAAGCTATTTCTTTAGATAAAAAGAATATTAATAATTCATTATCTGTTGTTTTATTAAAAGAAATAGGAGATAGTTATGTTTATCAAACAAATCAAGAATTTTTATTAAAAAAAGAAAGGGTATAAAATGAGTCAAATTAAGTTAATTCCTACAAAACTAAAAGGAAAAGTATCTGTTCCACCTTCAAAATCATTAGCACATCGTGCGATTATTGCAGCCAGTCTTGCTAAAGGTATTTCAAGAATTGATCATATTGAATATTCTCAAGATATCAAAGCAACAATTGGTGCGATGGAAGCACTTGGAACAATTATTGAACAACATGAAGATTATCTTATTATTAATGGTAATTACACATTTACTAAAAATAATACGATGCCAGGAGTCCAAATTGATTGTGAAGAATCAGGATCAACGCTTCGCTTCATGGTTCCTATTTCTCTTGCTAAAGAAAATAAAGTACGTTTTATAGGAAGAGGACAATTAGGAAAAAGACCATTAGATACCTATTATGAAATCTTTGAAAGACAAAATATTGGTTATTTATATCGTGAAAATGTTTTAGATTTAAATGTTGTGGGTGAATTAAAACCTGATTTATATCGTATTCCAGGTAATATTTCATCACAATTTATTACCGGTTTATTATTTGCTTTACCTTTATTATCATTTGATTCAATCATTGAAATTACGACACCACTTGAAAGTAAAGGATATATTGATTTAACATTACAAGTATTAAAACTTTATGGTATTGAAATTGTGAATCATGAATATAAACAATTTATTGTAAGAGGTAGACAAGAATATAAGGCAAAAGATTATCGTGTGGAATCTGATTTTTCTCAAGCTGCTTTCTATTTAGTAGCGGGTGCTTTAGGAAATGATGTTACATTATTAGATTTAAACTTAGATTCTTTACAAGGTGATAAAGCAACAATTGATTTTTTAAAACAAATGAATTGTGAAATCGTGGAAAATGATGAAGGAATTAAAGTGGTGAGTCATGGTTTAAAAGCAACAACTGTGGATGCGAGTCAATGCCCTGATGTTATTCCAGTTGTTTCTCTTGCATTAGCACTTGCAAGTGGACATAGTGAAGTCATCAATGCCGGACGTTTACGTATTAAAGAATGTGATCGTCTTCAAGCAACAGTTGAAGAATTGAATAAACTAAAAGCACATGCAGTTGAACATGAATCTTCTATGGAATTAGATGGTGTAGAAACTTTAACTGGTGGAAATGTATCAAGTCATGATGATCATCGTATGGCGATGATGCTAGCGATTGCTTCAACAGTGTGTAAGGAACCAGTCATTATTGATAATAAAGAATGTGTTAAAAAATCTTATCCAAGTTTTTGGGAAGATTTCGAGATGTTAGGAGGAAAAATCGATGGGGGCAACTTATAAAAATAATATAGAACTTACAATTTTTGGTGAATCCCATGGAAAAGCTATTGGTATTACCATTGGCAATCTTCCTAGCGGTATTCAAATTGATTTAGATGAAGTTTCGCGTGATATGAAAAGAAGAGCACCAGGACAAAATAAAATGTCGACAGCTAGAAAAGAAGCAGATCAAGTAGAAATTTTATCAGGGTTACAAGATGGCATTACCACAGGAGCACCTCTTACAGGAGTCATCTATAATAGTGATCAACATTCTAAAGATTATTCTTTACTTAAAACAAATATGCGACCAGGACATAGTGATTATCCTGCTTATATTAAATATAAAGGATTTAATGATGTCCGTGGGGGTGGTCATTTTTCTGGAAGAATTACAGCCCCAATCGTTTTTGCGGGAAATATTGCTAAACAGATTTTAAAACAAAAAGGAATTATTATAGGAGCACATATTTTATCAATTGGAAAAATCAAAGATGAAAAGTTCCCTGTAAATGTAGATGATGAAATGCTTTTAAAATTAAGTGAAAAACAATATCCAACAATTAAAGAGGATGTTTTTGAAAAAATGGAAGAAACGATTTTAAAAGCAAAAGAAAATTTAGATAGTGTTGGTGGAAAAATTGAATGTGTTGCTTTACATGTTCCTGCTGGAGTAGGTGAACCTTTCTTTGATTCTTTAGAAAGTCATTTATCTTCATTGATGTTTTCAATTCCAGCCGTTAAAAGTGTTTCTTTTGGCGATGGAGAAAGTATTGATGAAATGTTAGGGAGTGAAGCCAATGATTGTTATTATTATGATGAAGAAGGAAATGTAAGAACTTCTACAAATCATAATGGTGGCATTACTGGTGGTATTACAAATGGTATGCCTGTAAGTTGTACGGTTACTTTTAAACCTACACCTTCGATTGCTAAAAAACAAAAGACGATTAATATTGAAACAAAAGAAAATGTAGAATTAGAAATAAAAGGAAGACATGATCCTTGTATTGTACAAAGAGCAGTTGTTGTTGTAGAAGCAATGATGGCTTTAGGAATACTTGATATGATGAGGGAATAAGTATGAAAGATTTAAAACAATGCCGAATTGAAATAGATGCAATTGATCAACAATTAATGGAACTTTTTGAAAAACGTATGGCTCTTTCAAAAAGTGTCGTTGAATATAAAATTGAAAATAATTTAGAAATTTTCCAACCTGAAAGAGAAAGAGAAGTTATTGAAAAGAACTTAAATCGTTTAAATAATGATCAATTAAAAGAATATGCAAGATGTTTTATTCAAGAAATGATGACAGTTTCTAAATCTTATCAATCAGATTTATTACCACTTGAATTAGATAAAAATATTAAAACAGACTTTAAAAAAGATCCTGTTGTAGGTTATCAAGGAATTGCAGGTGCTTTTTCACAAAGTGCTGTTGAAAATTTCTTTGGTGAAGGAACAAAGAATATTGGTTATAGAGACTTCGAAGATGTTTATGTGGCTTTAGAAAATGGTGAAATTGATTATGGTGTTTTACCAATTGAAAATAGTTTAACAGGTTCAATTAATGATAACTATGATTTAATTAGAAAATATGGTTTCTATATTGTAGGAGAAACTGCAGTTAATGTCAGTCAATGTTTAATGGCACTTCCGGGGACAAAGATTGAGGATATCAGACAAGTTTACTCACATCCACAAGGATTAGCACAATCAAGTGAATTTTTATATCAACATCGTTATATTGAACAAAGACCATTTCAAGATACAGCCATGGCTGCTAAATATGTAATGGATTCAAAAGATCCAACTAAAGCAGCCATTGCATCACCACTTGCATGTAAACTTTATGGTTTAGAAATGTTAAAAGAAAATGTACAAAATAAGAAAAACAATAGAACACGTTTTATGGTGATTTCTAAAGAATTTATTTGTCCAAAAGAAAGTGATAAAGTTTCTGTTATCTTTACATTACCTCATCAAGTTGGAACTTTAGATAACATGTTACAAACAATTAAACAAAGTCAAATTAATATGGATCGTATTGAATCAAGACCAATTGAAACACAATATTGGCAATATTATTTCTATATTGATTTTGAAGGAAATATGCATGAAGAAAGAATTCAACGTGCTATTAATAAAATGAAAGCAAATAGTACAACGTTAAAAGTATTGGGAAATTATAAAAGGGCGTAAGAATGAAAAATATTATATTAGTGGGAATCATGGGGTGTGGTAAAACAACCATTTCCAAATTATTATCAGAAAAATTAAAGATGCCAGTTATTGATATGGATAAATATATTGAAAAAAAATATCAATGTACAATACCTGATATGTTTGCCATCTCTGAGGAATATTTTAGGGACAGAGAAAGTGAAGCATGTTTAGATATGGCAAAGCTTGACGGCTATATTATTTCTACAGGTGGGGGAGTCATCAAAAGAAAAAAAAATAGAGACGTTTTAAAACAAGCGGGTACTGTTTTCTATATTGATCGACCTGTAGATAATATTGTAACAGATGTAGAAACAGCTCATCGACCATTATTAAAAGATGGACCAGAAAAACTTTATCAATTATTTGATGAAAGACATCAACTTTATTTAGATAGTTGCCACTATCATGTAAAAAATGATGGAACACTAACGGATATCGTTAATAAAATAGTAGAAGATGTTCAAGAAGACTAGATTTATGAGTTTAGTCTTTTCTTTTTTTCTAAATTCTTTATAAAAACAATTTCAGCTAAAGTGAAAAGTTAAATTCCACTTTAAAAAAATGAAAAATAAAAGTAGAATTTACTCTTTCAGAAAGCAGATTTTATAAGAATATTAGGTGATTTGCCTAATATTCTTTTTATTTTGATGGTTGAATTTAGTCTTTCATGTGATTGAAAACCAAATTTTGTTATGAAAGAGTACTATTTTGGGGCACATTAAAGCTGTGCATTTTTGTCAATTTTTTTGAGTGTAAGACTAAAATCCACTTGAATAAAGTATTGAACTGTCAATCTGTATACCCATTTTCATACATTCTCTGAATGATTTTAATCTTTTAATAAGTAAGGTTTTAAAACAATATTGTCTTTATTGATTCTTTCAATTCCAAAATCTTTGAATTTTTGATAAAGTGCAGGATTCATAAATTCCATTACTTCTAATGGTGATTTACCTTTTAAATGTTCTTTTGATTGAGAATTGATATGTGAGACTATTAGATTTGCTTTTTCCTGACTGTTAAGTCCTAAATCTTTTAAATCATTTTCTTTTGGACAAATATAGCGGATTTCTTTATGATTGTTTTCTAAACTTCCTTTTTGACCAGAAGCCATTGGATCACAATAGAAGATTCGTGTACGTCTTGATTCATTTTCTTCTTTTTCAAACCCTTCAGCATCACAAAATTCACTTCCTCTATCAGTCTTTATAATGGCAACTTCTTCACTGAAAAGGTCTTCCCCTAAGATCTTTTCTAAAAGGTCGACTCCTTCGACCATTGATTTCGCCGTTTTTTCTTCTTGATAGACGATAAACATGAAAGAATAGTCTAAAAATTTAAATGTTTGCATGAAAGGACCTGTAGAACCATTATTGTAGACCGTATCCATTTCAACAACGCTTAGATTTTTATTTTCTGCTGTATAATTAATAAAGTCATCGTATGTACGACCATTCAAATACTTTTTATCTTCTCTTTTTTTATATTTATTAGAAGCCTTTTTGGTTATTTTTCTTTTTGTTTTGATTCTAAGATCGATATCGAGAAGTCCAAATTCTCTAAAGATACCATTTTCAATATAGTTGTAGAGCGTTTTTTCAGAAATATTCAATTCAGGATGATTGGTAACGATATGATAGGGAGAATGCCCGGCTTTAATAAGCGGAACGATAATATCAGCCATAGCTTTGCATTCTTCATATGACATATTGATACCAGTTCTAGAATCAACAAGGTCTTCTCTATATTTTTTATGAGAAAAATCAGCCTTGTATCTATACTTATCATAACGACAATACGTATATTTAGAACAGCCGTTACATGCACCAGGAGAACGATCACGACGATTGCAGGTGAAAGGTTTAAAATCAGCACAATTGTCACAGACATGATTGTGAGAACAGTTTTTCATATTAGCACAATTAATTTTATAAGAAGATTTGTGAACAAGTTCTCTATGTTTTTTGATTTCTTTACCAACAGTAGACTTGTCCTTGCCGATGGTAAGAGCGATAGCAGCTTTAGTAGAGCCGTTTTCGATACCTTTTTCAATGATGATTCTTTCTTGAACAGTAAGATGTAAATTTTTATTGTTAGAAAACATGATAATCTACCTTTCATGAAAATGGAAAACAGATATCAGGTAAATTATACAGGTGAAAGAGTAAATTCCACAAAAGAAGTGTAAAAGTAAGTTCAACTGTAAGAGTAAATTCAACTGGAAGCTTGTGAAAGACTAAAATCCACTTTGTCATATCTAAAGTGGAATTTAACTTTTCACTTTAGAAAAAACAATTTCACTCCAAAATAAATTGAATTATCGGAGCAATAGTTCTAAAATAAAAGAAAGGAGGACACTGGTATGTTAGAAGATATTAAGAACCATTTAATTGTTTCATGTCAAGCGCTTGAGTATGAACCTCTTCATTCATCATTTATTATGTCTAAAATGGCATTAGCTGCTTATCAAGGAGGTGCAAAAGGAATACGTGCTAATACAATAGAAGATATTCAAGCTATAAAAAAAGAAGTTGATTTACCTATTATTGGTATTATCAAACAAGAATATGAAGGTAGCGTTGTGTTTATTACACCTACGATAAAAGAAGTAGATGCTCTTGTAAAAGAAGGTGTAGATATCATTGCAATGGATGCAACAATTAGGGAAAGGCCACATCATATTTATTTAGATGATTTTTTTAAAGAAGTAAGGAAGAAATATCCTAATCAAAAGTTTATGGCCGATTGTAGTACTATAGAAGAAGCTATTCATGCAGATGAATTGGGATTTGATTTTATAGGAACAACAATGGTAGGATATACAAAAGAAAGCAAAGGGTTAAAAATTGAAGAAAATGATTTTGAAATTATAAGAACTATCATTCAAAAAGTTAAACATCCAGTAATTGCTGAAGGAAATATTGATACTCCTCAAAAAGCTAAAAGGGTATTAGAATTAGGCTGTTATAGTGTTGTTGTGGGATCAATTATTACTAGACCACAGTTGATAACAAAGAGATTTACAGATATTATGGAGGCTTAAAATAAATAAGCCTTTTTTATTTGCTTCAAAAATGAAATAAAACTCCAAAAAATAAAAGTAAGCGTTTACAAACACTCCCAAAAATGCTATTCTATAAATGAAGAAAAAATCCAAATATAAAACATTATTTGGAGTGATAACTCCAAACGATAGGAAGGTGAAAATATGATTCATAATCTTATTCAAAAATTTAAAATTAAAATAACTTTAAAAGAAATAGTAACATGGTTTGGATTTAGTTTTATAGGTGTGTTTGCTGCATACATATCAGTATTTCATAGAGAATTAAATTCTATGATGTTTTTAGAAGTTTTTGCTTATGCAGTTGTCTTTGTCGTTATTATGATAATGACAAAATCATATAGTCATTATATTGATGGTTATTATCAATCACATATTGATAAACATACTATTAAAAGAAAAAAATAGGCTAATTATTGTATAAAGTTGGCCCTAGACTTTGTACGATTTTAGATAAATCTAAATTTTGAAAGGAGAGAGGTATATGGCAAAATTAGATTATAAAAAAATGTCAGAAGACATTCTTGCTAATGTTGGTGGCAGTGAAAACTTAGCAAATGTCAATCATTGTGCTACACGTTTACGTTTGAAATTAAAAGATCCAGAAAAAGCAAATAAAGCGGAATTAAAAAAACTTGATGGTGTATTAGGCGTTGAAGTTGCTGGTGAAGAAACTCAAATTATTGTAGGACAAATTATTGAAGATTTATTTTATGCATTTGAAGAAGTATCAGGTGTTAAAGGTGGGGTTATTGATGAAAATTTAGATCCTAACTTAGGGAAGAAAACACCACTTGCTCTATTCTTGAGTTTCTTACAATTAATGGCAGGTATTATGTCACCTATAATTCCTACATTAATTATAGCAGGGTTCTTTTCATTAATTCTTACTTTAGGAACTCAATTTTTTGGGCTAGATTCTACAACATCTACATATACAATTTTACATAACATTTCTCAAGCTCCATTTTATTTCTTACCTATTATGTGTGCTTACGCATCAGCTAAGAAATTTAATGTTGAACCTCCAATGGCTATGTTATTAGCTGGTATTTTATTATATCCTGGATGGGTTGATTTAGTAAATAATGCAAATGGCGCAACATTTACTTCATATTTTGGTATACCAGTATACTTATGTGCTTATGGTTCTTCTACTTTACCAATTGTATTATCAGTATGGATTATGAGTAAAGTTGATGGAGTCTTAAAACGAATTATTCCAACAACAATTCGTTATTTCTTAAAACCGGTATGTTTGATTTTCATCATGTCAATTATTACATTATCAGTAACTGGACCTTTGGGTTACTTAATTACTGATTATATTGCTGCGGGTATTAATTTTGTTCGTGAAACAGTACCTTGGTTAACAGTTCCTGCAATTTATTTATTCTCTGTTACATTAGGTGTGTTCTGCCCAGGATTCCATTTAGCATTGATTCCAATTGCTACTGTAAATTTTGCTACTTATGGTTATGATGATATCATCAATATGTGGTTCTTCTCTGGAACAACAGTTCCTGGATTTACAGCATTATGGTTCTCAATTAAAACAAAGAGTGTCAAAGGTAAAAATATTGGAATTCCTGCTGCTATATCATCATTATTTGGTGGAATTAGTGAACCAACACTTTATGGTATTTTATACAAAGTACCAGTTCTTTATATCGTTAATGCAATTGCTGGTACTATTTTAGCTATCTATAATGGTATTGTAGGTACAAAAGCCTATGCGTATGGTGCATATTATTTAACTAATTTACCATTATTCTATTCAGCAAATGATCCTACTAATTTATATAAAGCTTTAATAGGTATTGCTATTGTTGCAGTTGTTACATTTATTGGAGTTATGTTCACTAAATGGGAATATAGTGAAGATGATGATGCTGTCGCAGCTCCTCCAACATTAAAATTGTTCAAAAAAGATTAGAGTAGGGGCTTGAATTTTCAAGCCTTTCCTACTTAAAAAGAAAAGCTAAAAGAATTTATAGATTTAGGCAAGATTTACTTTGTGATAAACGAACGTTATAATTGAAATATATATTAAATATAGGAGGTTATTTTATGACAACAGTTATGAGCTTTGCAAATCAATTAAAAGCTGTCTATCCTCATCTTACAAAGACTGAAAAAAAATGTGCTAAATATATTCATGAACACTTAGAAACTATTAATAATCAAACACTTTCACAAATATCAAAAGATGCAGGTGTCGGTGAAGCTACAATTATGCGTTTTGTTTATAAATTGGGATATGAAAATCTTGCACAATTTAAAATTGCAATTCTAAAAGAAAATTTAGAAAATCAAAAAAAAGAAGATAATGAAAATTATGTAGATAGTTATGTAAATAAAATAACTCATTTAATGAAAGATTCAATTCTGGCTAATGATAAAAATGAATTAGAAGAAGTTGCTCGACTAATGATGAATTCTTCTCATGTGTATTTTTTTGGTAATGGGACTTCTGGATATGCTGCTGATGTAGGCGCTTATCGCTTTTTTAGAAGTGGTGTATCTTGTGAAGGTGTTACTGATGTTCATATGATGGTAATGAAAGCAGCTCTAATGAGAAAAGATGAGCTTGTTGTAGCTGTTTCTTTAAGTGGTGATAATACTGACATTGTTCAAGCTGTAAAATTGGCTAAAAAAATTAATTGCAAAATTGTTACCATTACCGGAAGCAAATTAAGTGTATTAGCACAATACGGAGATATTAATCTTGTACATGCTCCAGTCTCTTTTAATGATGAAAGTTATTATGGAGGAATTACAGGTATTATTATTCAAGAATTTATTTTAGAGACTATCTTTGGAATTTACGCACGATTAAATCCTGATAGAATTGATGAAGTACAACAAATGACGGCTATTTCAACTAATCTACATCATTTTGGGTTACATACTAAAGATGATGAATAGAGGTGTTTTAAATATATGATTGAAAAAAGAATTTTTGTTTCCTGTGATGATCACGATATTCCAATGGTTATTACTTATCCAAGTGAAGAGGGACAATTTCCATGTATGTTATTATTACATGGATATATGTCTTATAAAGAAGGCGATGGCTATTTATTTACAAAAACAGCTCAAGAATTAGCGAAAGCTAATATTGCTTCTGCAAGAATTGATTTTTGTAGTATGGGCGAAAATCGTTATTCAAGAGTTCATTATGGAACAGAAATATGTGTGAAAGAAACAAAATGTGCATTTGAAGTTTTACAAAAAGATTCACATTTTTTTCCAAAACGTATAGGAATTTTAGGACATAGCATGGGTGGAAGAATAACCTTTTTAAGTTCTAATTTACCTTCAAAATGCTTGGTGACGCTTAATGGTGCTGTTAATGTATCTGAACCTAGTGGTATGAAAATGAGTGGAGATGTCTTAAAAGATATGGATGAAAAAGGATATTCTATTATTCATACAAGTGATGGCCGCTCAGAATTATTATTTCCTAAATTTGTAGAAGATTGTCAAATTTACTCTCAAGAAATTTATAAATATAAAAATCCTATTTTAGTTTGTGTAGGTGCTGATGATCCTACATTAGATCCCAATGTAAGTTATAATTTTGTTAAAAATTGTCATATGGATAATGTAGACATGATTGTTATTGATAAAGCTAACCATACATTTAATGCTAAAACAGGTGATTATACTAAAGTTTATGAATTATTAGAAAAGCTTATTCCTTGGTTAAAAGAAAATATATAAAAAAGGAGGATTTAGATAATGCGAGAATATAATCAAAGTTTAGTAAAAAAAATTCAACAAAAAACGTATATAAAAAATATTGATGGCGAAGATATTATAATGAAGCCAGTTCCAGATGATGACCGTGAATGTGTTGTTGATCCAAGAGTTGTAGAAACAACAAAGATAAAAATGACAGTTAAATCTTTAGATAGAAATGCAAAGTTTTCTTTATATGGAAATCGAGTACGCCCAGATAAAGTAAGTTATGATATTACTACAACAAATATCCATGAAGATGAAGATTTGGTTTCAATTAAGGGTACGCATTATATTGATGTTTATACTTTTACACCAGAAAATTATATAGAAGGGAAACCTGTTCTTATTTATTTACATGGTGGTGGATATATGACAGGTGATGTTGCTGAATTTAGAATGGCTATGCGTTTTGTATGTGAACAATCAGGTTGTAAAGTTATTTTTCCTGAATATCGTTTAGCACCAGAAAATCCTTTTCCAGCTGGGATAGAAGATTGTCATGCTATTGTAGAATGGGTTTATGAAAATGCAGAAAAATTAGGTGTTGATAAAAATAAAATTATGGTAGGAGGAGATAGTGCAGGAGGAGGATTGACAAATTCTTGCCTTGTGTTAGATAAGGAGCTTCATCATATTCATTATGCATATGAATTTTATTCTGGATTTGTAACAACTTTTGCTGAATATGAAAAGAAATATTCAGATGATTTATTCCCAGTCATTCCCGAACATGAAGTATATGCTAGAAATAGAATTAATAGAATACGTTTTAGTGGTAATTCTGGTGATTTTTACATTCAAGGAAAAGTTTCAAAAACTGATCCTATTGTGTCTATCATGTCCTGTGAAGATTTATCTTGGCTTCCTGATATGACGGTTGTTTGTGGAGAATATGATTTTTTAAGGTTATGTAATGATGATTTTGTAAAACGAGTACGAAGTGAAGGAGTAAATGTAAAATCTGTAAGATATCTTGGATGTGATCATGGATTTATGGAAAAAGTTGGAGTATTACCTCAAGCTGAAGAATCATTAATTGAAATGGCCCAAACTCTTAAAAATTTATAAAAATGACATTTTTAATATGAAGGACTGTAGAAAATAATAATATTATTTTTACAGTCTTTTTTAATATTTGTGAAAGTTTTTTGATTTATAAAAGAGAATATGAATAATATCGTATTCTCTTTATAGGATGTTATATAATATTTTAATTTATTTATTAATAATTTCTCCACGAGTAACATGCTTTTTATCTATAAATTGTATACGTTCATCTTTGTTTAAAGGTTCTGTAATAATAAGCATTGTAGATAAATCATATCCTTCATCTCTGATCCATTCAGTACTGACTTTGATAAGTTTTTGACCAGCTTTTACCGTTTCTCCTTGTTTAGCGTAAAGTTTAAATCCTTTTCCATTTAGATTAACAGTATTAATTCCGACATGAACAAGCACGCCTAATCCATCTGGTCTACGAATACCGAAAGAATGTCCTGTTGGATACATTACTTCTAAAACTCCGTTACAAGGAGCTACGATTGTTTCATCTTGCAAACTAAAAGCAATAGTTTGACCCAATAGCTCTTTAGAAAATACTGGATCATTTATTTCTTCAGTAGGGATGATATCAGCATTAGCTAAAGCAATAATATCTGTGTCGTTATATTGTATTTCTTTCTTTTTAAAACTTGAAAATAGTCCCATTTGAATCTCCTCCTTTATAAATGGAATATCACGCCAAAAAAACAACAATAAATTGGTGCGTTATGTCATATATATCATAACATAAATAAAAACAATATAAAACAAAAGATTATTTAATTATACTATAAGTAAAAAATTAGTTTTTTCTAAATTTCTTAGCTATAAATTTAGGAAGTCTCAAACTTGTTTTAAGTTTGTCTCAAGTTTTTATAATAACTAGGTAAAATAATTTGATTATTGTATAATAGAAACACAAAAAGAGGAGTAAAAACTCCAACTTTTATTCATGTATAGAAGATTTAACATAAGTTTTAAATAAAGTATAGAAAATAGATGTTAAAGGAATAAATAAAAACATTCCCATGATACCCATTAAATTTCCACCTATGATTACAGCTACAAAGACCCAAATAGAAGGAAGACCTACAGAATTTCCTACAACATGAGGATAAATAAAGTTACCTTCAATTTGTTGTAGAACTAAAAATAAAACAATAAATTCAATAGCTTGGATTGGATTTACAATACCAATCATAATAATTCCTATAAAACATCCAATAAATGCTCCAAAAACAGGAATCAATGCAGTTATCGCAATAACTACTCCCATCAACATAGCGTAAGGCATTTTTAAAATACCCATTGTAACAATAAACATACTTCCAAGAATACAAGCTTCTAAGCATTGACATGTAATAAAACTTGAAAAAGTATCACTTGATAACTGAATAATCTTACAAATCTTATCGGTTTTATTTTTTCCAATAAAAGCAATTGTTGTCTTTTTGAGTTGTCTAGATAATGTTTCTTTAGAAAAAAGAAGATAAATTGAAAAGACAAGACCAATAAAGAAAGTATATAAACTACTTAATGTATTTGATAAAATAGAAAATCCAGAATGAAATAAACTTTGCCAATTATTTATAATTGTTTTATATAAAGCAGATAAGTCAAGATCTAAAGAAATAATAGAATCGATGATATTTTTAAAACTTCCATTCATTATATTTCTATTTTCTTTTAAGAAAATAAGTAGTTGATCATAAGCATTAGGTGCCAATTTAACAATTTCTTTAAGAGAATGGATTAGTTCGGGTCCAATGATAAAACAAATAAGTAATAAAAAACTAACAAATAAAATAAGAGTTAAAATAAATGAAATCATTCTTTTATTTCTTACATTTTTTAATAAACTTTTTTCTAATTGATTTGTAATAATATTTAAAATAAAAGCAATACAAAAACCAACTATAAAAGGAATAATTAATTGCCAAAGATATTGAATAAAACTAAAAACAGACGATAAATTTAAAATAATAGCTAAGATAATACCTGCATAACTTATTAAATAAAGGTATTTTTTTAATTCATTGTCATTTGAAAACATAAAATCACCTCTTAAAAAGTATATATTTTTTATATGAACAGAAAATGAAAATTTGCATAAGTTTGAGATTGTCCTTATAATAAAAAGTGGGTGACTATATAAATTTAAAAGGGAGGATTTTTATATGAAAAAAATCATTATAACAATAGGAAAGAATAGTCAGACAATTTTTTTATTGATTGTTTTAGTAATTGGTCTTGTGATTTTATTAAATATGATTGCTTTTTTTTATAAAAAACATAAAAATCCTCGCTTTTCTCAAAAAGAGTTTTTAAATAATATTTTTTATGAAGATCAAAGTCAAGTATATGTCTTAGTTAGAAAGAAAGATTACAAAGTATTATTTTTATCTTCTCACTTTGAAGAAATATTTCATATTTTACCAAAACGTATACAAGTTGATATAGAAGTTTTAAAAGAAATTGTAGAAGATGATACTTACCGACAATTTTTAAAAGAATATAAGCAATGGAATCAACAAGAACCTTTTAAATATTCTTTTAAAATGAAAGATGAAAATAAATGGTTTATTTTAACAATTACTGCAATAGAACATGGAAAATATCATCTATTTGCTTTTTATGACCATAGTGAAGATGTTTTAAAAGAATTAGATTATTTACAACAAATAGAAACAACTAAAAATGAAAGTGAATATAAAGCTTCATTTTTATCAAGAATGTCACATGAAATTAGAACGCCTATGAATGGAATTACTGGGATGCTGACATTAGCCAGACAATCAAAACAAGATGCTAAACAAGGAAGCTACTATTTACAACAAGCAGAAGATATTTCTAAGTATTTGCTTTCACTCATCAATGAAGTCTTGGATATGTCAAGAATGGAAGCAGGAAAATTAGAATTAGAGAGTAAACCATTTAATATTTATCATTTAAAAGTACAATTAAATAATATTTTTAAAGAAACAATTGAAAAGAAAAATGTTTTATTTAAAATCGATTATTTTGATTTTGATGTAAAATATTTTATGGGAGATGAATTACGTATTATGCAAATACTTGTTAATCTATTATCCAATGCTAGTAAGTTTACTGATAATGGTGAAATTACAGTAACATTTAGACAAATGTATAAAGAAGATAAGGTTGCAAATATTATGATGCGTGTTCATGATACAGGTAAAGGAATGTCAAGAGAGTTTTTAAGTCATATATTCAGACCGTTTGAACAAGAAGGAGTTGAAATTTCTAAAAAGTATGGTGGTAGTGGACTTGGAATGGCTATTACAGATCAGCTTGTTAAATTGATGGGTGGAGAAATAGTTGTTGATAGTCTTGAAGGTAAAGGAAGCGATTTTACAGTCTTTTTAAATTTACCAGTTGCTCCAAGTCAAGAATATGAAGATGAAAAAGAAGTTGTTGTTGAACAATTTAGTTTTGAGAAAAAGCGTATATTGCTTGCTGAAGATAATGAAATTAATGCAGAGATTTGTATGAGTGTATTAAATTCTAAAGGAGCGTTTGTCGATCGTGTAGAAAATGGACAAGAAGCAGTTGATACATTTAAGAAGCATGCTAAAAATTATTATGATTTGATTTTAATGGATATACAAATGCCGCAAATGGATGGCTACGAAGCAACGCAAATTATAAGAACGATGGAATCGGGTAAAGCAATTCCTATCTTTGCTTTATCTGCTGATGCATATGTAGAAAATAAACGCTATTCTAAAGAGATGGGAATGGATGGACATTTTTCAAAGCCTATTGATTTTGATGTAATGGAAAAAGAATTAAGTGAATATTTTTCAAGGAGGGATGCATAATGAAAAAGACATTTAAATTGTCAGTACCGTATTTAGGAAAAGCTGTGGTTGTGACGGTTGTTTCTTTTTCATGTGCGATTTCTGCTTATCAACTTTACCAAAATAGTTCAATCTTCTCACCACAATCACAAGCTTTAGATTTGAAAAATAATCAAGTTGTTTTTTCAAATCAAAATCAACAAACAAACACAAATCAAAATCAAGATGAAAGTCAATATCTTAATGAAAATCAACAAGCATTAGATAAAATTTCACAAACAAATCTTAATAATTCTCCTTATTTATTTAAAAATCAAGGAAGAGTGGATTCAACAAAAATTTATGGACAAACAGGTATGGGGACAAATGGTGGCAATACGATAGGTGTTAATCCAAATGGAACAACAAATAATGGAAATGTAACTGTTGTCATTCCCGGAACAGGAATGCCTATTGCTACAGGAGATGCAAGTTCAGGCATCGCTAATGATGAAGTAAATAAAAATACAAATCATGAAACAACACCGATTGTTGATCCAGATCCAGAACCAACGCTACCAGATTTATCGAATAATGAGATTTATAAAGATGCCATTTCTTTGCCAAATACAGGAATTGAACAAAAAGAAAATGCAAAATACAATATCCATTTTATGGCTGCAGAAGATTTATATCTTGACAATCTTACAATGCTCTATGATGGTTGTGTGATCACTCCATGGAAATTACTTTGTAATATGGTTGTGATGGTTTCAGAAAGGAAAGAGGGGGATAGCTATCCAACACTTTATAGAATAGAAAATTATAATGATAATTTTAAAATAGGTTCTTATCCTCAATATGCAACAGAAAACTTTAAAGTATCATTTTATTTTAGACTAAATGAATCAAGTCCATGGCAAGAATATATTTATGAATTTAAAGTTGATTATCAGGCACGTATTTCCTTACAAGACTATAATCAACAAGAAATAAAATATTTTTATTTAAAGAAAAATGAAACAGAAGATTTACGAAAATATTACAATTTAATAATTCCAACATATCAAGATTCTACACAAATGTTTATTGGCTGGAAAGAGGAAGATGGTAGTGTTATTGAAGATCAATCTGACTACACAATCACTCAAAAAGGAAGAATTACACTTGTTCCTCAAGAAATGGTAGATTTACCAGAGGAATATATTGTTCAATTACAAGATAAAACGATTTTTTCACCAATATTTGCGACAATTTATGAATATGCTTTTACCAATTATGTTGGAGATTTAAATGCTGATATTCATGTACCAGATGGTATAAAAAAAGTAGAATTAAATGATATTTTTGGAAAAAAATTTAATGGTGATTTTTATATTTCAGAGATCGTTGATGATATTTCTTTTGGTTATGGCTGGACAGGACCTGATTTATATGGAAAGTATATCGTTGATAAAAATAATCTTAATTTTAGTTCAAATGAAGATGGATTATTAATGGATAAATCTCAAACAGTGATTCTTCAAACACCAATAGCTGATGCTATTTATATTCCTGAAGGAGTTACATCAATTAGTAGTTCTATTTCGTGGTATGTTCATGATATTTATTTTGAAGGTAAGTGTTTGATAGATAGCCATTCTTTTTCTAATATTCCTACAGATTCAACAGTTCACGTACCTGATCAATATTATTTAGACTATTTTAAAAAGAGTTATGGAAGTTTTGTAACAAGTATAGTTAATGAAAATAATGAATCTTACGATTATACAGTAAGTAATAATTTGGTTTTTAGTGATGATGAAAAGATACTAGTAAGTACTTTAGATAGCGCAAGTGGGACAATTGTTATTCCTGAAACAGTAGAAAAAATAGCTGATCAAGCTTTTAGTGGAAATAGTGATATTACACAGATTATTTTAACAGGAGGAAATATTGAATTAGGTCATCAAATTTTTAAAGACAGTGGTGTTGAAAATGTGATGATTTTAACTCAAAATATGCCAAGTGTTTATAAAGATACTTTTAGTGATAGTGATAATCTTAAAGGAATTAGTATTGCTAGAAATTATTATCATTTGTATGAATCTAAATGGAGTGATTTATTAGAACCAACAGAGTTTGCTTTATTGAATGAAACCGATTCATCATTAAATGTAAAAGATGGTTTTGAATATTTAGAAATGTATTATCGAGATCGTGCACATGCAACCATTTTATTAAATGCGCCAAGTGATTTAGTTTATTTTGATGAAGATAGTATTCCAGGAGTAATAATTACTGAAATTGGTAAAAATGCTTTTTCAAATTGTAAACAATTGAAATCTGTAAAATTATCTAAACAAGTGGTACAAATTGATAGCTATGCTTTTTATGGTTGTGATGACTTAGAAGGCATTTTCTCAGCTAATACAGATACGATTACAATTCAAGAAAATGCTTTGGAAATAACGGATGGATCCTTTCCTAATCTTCGTTATATTGCCTTAAATACTAAAAATGCAAATTTTGAAAATTATTATTTACCATCAACGAATCAAAAAATGTTTGTTCCTTATGATGGCGATGGATATTATGGTGGTAATACATATAGTAGTAGTTATTTTTTAGATGAATCTTATGGTGGAGCTATCTTATATGGTTATGCTAGAGGATCAGATCAAGATGGAAATACAATTACAGTGGATAATGAATTTTATTTAATTAGTGCAACAACAGATATTAGTGGAGCTGTTGCTACGAAAGAAGGTACCTTTGAGATTTGTATGAATGCTTTCGAGAGTGTTCCTATTACATCGATTCAATTAAATATGACAGATGATATGTATTGGATTGATGATTATGCTTTTTATGAAACAAAATTAGAAGGTGAACTTACTTTGCCAGATGGCTTAGGTCCAATAGGAATGGCTGCATTTAGTGGTACGAGTCTTACAAAAGTGACATTTCCAAAAGTTTATGGGAATAATGCAGAGTATCCAGCACGGCTTTGGACAAATAATTTTGGAAGTACTCTAAAGGAAGTTGTTTTCCAAAATGCTACACCTATCTTACTTTATTATTATGGTGATGGAAATGGTTTTGAATTTGGTCAAGATTTAGCAGATGATTTTCATGTTACACTTTCAGGTGATGCGACAGGTTTAGAACAAACATACATAGATAATTGGAAATATAGTTTTGCAGGATATGAAATATCAGATGCTCAAATTCATGAAAATGAAATTAAAGAAGCAGAAAAGAAGGTTGCAGCATTATTAAATTATGTGGTACCTGAAATAAACGAAAATCAAAATTTAGATAATCAAATAGGAGAGCCTGATACTCAAACAAAAGATGATCAACAAGAAATACAGACAGAGAATAATCAAGAACAAGATGATTCAAATAACAATCAACAAGAAGCTTTAGAAAACGAGGGAGAAGAAAATGATAATTGAGCAATCACAACATATTATTGATGAAATATCAAAAGTATTCATTGGTAAGGATGAAATCATTAAAAAAGTATTAATGACAATTTATGCTGGAGGACATATTTTATTAAATGATACTCCTGGTACGGGGAAAACAACATTGGCGTTAGCTTTTTCTAAAGCTTTAGGTTTGGATTATAAAAGAATTCAGTTTACAACAGATACCTTACCTTCTGATATTGTTGGTTTTACAATGTTAAATAATGAAACTCAAAAATTTGAATTTAGACCAGGGGCTGTTTTTAGTAATTTACTTTTAGCAGATGAAATTAACCGTACATCACCAAAAACACAAGCTGCTTTATTAGAAGCTATGGAAGAACATAATGTGACAGTTGATGGTGTTACTTATGATTTACCTCATCCATTTATTTCAATAGCGACACAAAACCCCATTGGTTCAGCAGGGACACAACCTTTACCAGAATCTCAATTAGACCGTTTTATGGTATGTTTATCGATTGGATATCCTGATTTAGATAAACAAATTGAGATTATTAAATCGCGTCGATATGATAATCCAATTGATAAAATTAAAGTAGTTGCTTCAAAAGAAAATGTTATAGAAGTACAAAACTATTTATCATCTGTACGTATCAGTGATGATGTTTTAAAATATATTGTCTTATTATGTGAAAAAACAAGAGAAATGCCCCTTATTGAATTAGGAGTTTCTCCTCGTGGGGTTTTAGCACTTGTACAAATGGCTAAAGCACATGCCGTATTAGAAGATCGTATCTATGTTATTCCAGAAGATGTACAAGATGTTTTTTTAGATGTTTGTGCACATCGTTTGATTTTACGTCCACAAGCAAGGGTAGAAGGATTAGATGCCAGAGATATTTTAAAAGAAATTTTAGTGGAAGTGAAACCACCATTGGCTGATTAGATTATGAAAAATAAATATTTTGTTTATGCAGTTATCAATATTCTCATTTTTATTGCATATATTTATTCGACTTATTTCTACTTTTTAGTTATTTGGGCAATAAGTATTTTATTTCCTCTTATGCTTTTCATTTTGTTGAAATTAGAAGCACGTTATATTCAATTTGATCTTCATGGACAAAAACAAGGAGAAGTAGGAAAACGTTTATCTTTTGTATCTGAAATAACAAGTCAATATAGATTACTTGTTTCTGGAAGAATAGAGTATGATTTTGTTTATGAAAATAATACGTTACAAAGTCAAATTAGAAAAAGAATATTTATTCCTTTAGGAATGAAATATTCGAAGAAAGAACATCAATATACAGCAACATATTGTGGAGAAGTAACATTTTCTTATGAAAATATTTATTTATATGATGTATTTGGTTTTTGTCGTGTCTCTTTTCCACAAGATAAAAAACATCATGTTGTGATTTATCCTCATAAGATTTCTATGGAACTGCTTTATAATGAACTTTCAAAACCTTATGAAAATGGTCTTTTACAATATCAATATAAAAAAGGTCCTGATATGTCTGAAATCTTTGATTTAAAACAATATTATCAAGGAGATGATATTCGTCATGTTCATTGGAAATTAACAGCTAAAACTAGACAGATGCTTCTTAAAGAAGGAACACACAATAGTAGTTTTGAAACAGTTTTATTAGTTGATATTGGTTTAAATGATCAAAATGAAGAAGTTAATAAAAAGGTTTTATCAAAAGCATTATCTTTTGCAATGAGTATGTCAGAAGAATTATTACTTAAAAATATAGGTCATTATGTAGCACTTTATGATCATGGAAGTTTTTATTGGTTAGAAATGAATAATGTTCAAGATTACTATACGACATTAGAACAATGGTTTTATAAAGGTGTTTCTTTACAAAACGGAGATGCATTACATCTTTTTATGAGTGAACAGTTAGATTTGATTTTTACAAAAATGATTTATGTTACAGCAGGAAATTTCAATGAAGAAATTTCAAAATTAAATGATTTTTTAAGTGTTAGTGCAATCACTGTAAAAGATCATCTTGAAAAAGTACAAACAACAAAACATCATCAAAATCAGTTATATGAATTACCTGTTGATTTAATTGATGAAAATACATATCGTTTTGAAATATAAGGAGGTCAAAAATGGAAAAAAATAAAATTATTTCTTTAAGTACGACCCTCCTTTATTCATTTGTATTAGTGATTAGTTTTTTGTGCTTTTATCATAGTATCGTAGAAAGTTCATGGTTGTTAGAAATTATTGTCAGTTTATTTGTTTTAATAGGAGTAAATCTTTTATCTTATAAAACAAAAACAAAAGAAATTATTTTTCCTATAGTGATGACTTTTATTATTGGGATTATTTATTCATTTCAAAGCTTTTATTATGGCTTTTTGGGAATTATAAATTATTGTATTAAATGGTATAATGTTCAATTTGATGATGCTAGAAATCTGATGATGACTAAAGCTATTACAACAAGTCATATACAAGCTTTTAGTTTGGTTGTTATTCTATTTATTACTTATTTTATTTATCGTTCGATAAAAAAAGAAAAAATGATGGGTATTATTCTTATCTTTTCCATTGTTTTTGCCTTTACTTTATGGATTGATCGTTTTTCTTTTATTGGGGGATCACTTTGTATAATCACTCTTTTGATGATTTGGATGTATTACCAAAATAAAGTGATCAATTCAAAAACAGTTCAATGGCTTGTGATTATTTCAATTATTTTTGTGGCTGTAGCGTTACCTGTTTATCAAGATAATTTATCTTTACAACAAATAAAAAAAGAAGTCTTACAACAAGTAGAAGACCTTCGATATGGTAAAGATAATCTTCCACAAGGTAATTTAAAGCAAGCATCTATAATTCATGAAAATGAAGAAGAACGTCTACAATTAGCTGTTTCACAAAGAAAGAATTTGTATTTAAAGGGGTTTGTAGGGAGTACTTTACAAAATAATCAATGGCAAGATTTAAAAAGAGCAAGTTATAATGGAAAACATGAAGGAATGTTGAAATGGTTAGAAAACAAGAATTTTTCTTCATCTTATCAATATAGTCTTTATGAAAAATTATCTCAATTAGATGATACATCTCAAAAAGTAGAAATTAATAATACAGGAGCTAATAAAAAATATCTCTATACACCTTATTCTGTTTCTAAAAAAGATGTTTCATCATCATTGATTCAAAAAGATCTTAATTTAAAGTCAAATGCTCTCTTTGGAACAAAGAATTATAGTTATACAGAAACATCTTCTGTCTCACCAAGTGAATTGATGACAGGAAGTAACTGGCTTAACCAACCAAATAAATCTCAAAAGAAATATTTAGATACAGAAGCTGTTTATCGACAATTTGTTTATGAAAATTATCAGACAGTTGATCAGGGATTAGAAAAAACGATTGCTCATTTATTTGATCAAGATGAATTTGAAAATACAGGTATTTATTCAATTTCACAACATATTAGAGATACACTTACTAAATATATGAAATATGATGAAAAAACAAATACTCAAAGCGAAAATGTTCTTGAAGATTTTTTAAATCAAAAGATTTCAGGAAATGATGTTTTATTTGCTTCAGCAGCAGTAGAAGCTTTTCGCCATTATAATATTCCAGCAAGATATGTTGAAGGATATTTATTAAAAAGTGACGCTATTGATGAAGAAGGGAATGCTACTCTTACATCAAAAGATGGTCATGCTTGGGTAGAAGTTTATTTTGATGGTATGGGATGGTTGCCTATTGATGTAACACCGGGATATTATTATGATGTTTATACACTGATGAATATGGTTGCTACTCCACAAGGAGATAATAGTCAAGTAAATATTGAAAAGGGACATAAGGATTCTCAAGGTGTTAATGATGGTCAAAATGGTGGAATGATTTATAACATTGTTAGTGGTCTTGAAAGTATGGAATCACTTGTAATGGGTGTTTTTACAATTGGATGTGTTATTTTATTTATTGTTTGGATCTACTTAGAAATTAGAAGATTATTCTTAAATATTGGAATTAAACATGCTTATCATCGAGCTTCGGTTACTCGAAAAGTGAAGTATTTATATGGATTGATGGAGATGTATTTAAAATCTTATGGAATTGATTATCGTTTAGGTTTAGATTCTTTAAAAGTGGATGATACTTTAGAAAAGATGGGAATCATTTATGAAGGAGAATTTTTAAGAGTTTGTGAGTTATTTGAAAAGAGTTTTTATGGTGAAATAGAGTTAGAAGAATTTGAACTTAATATTATTACTCACTTTATTAGTTTATTATATCAAAATCAAAAGGGATTAAAGTGGTATAATAAATTAAGTAGAAGATATGCGATTTTATCTGGGAAAAATATTTATTTAAAATTAATAAGGTGTAATGAGGGTGATTAGGATGGATAAAAATGGGAAAATACTGATTGTTGATGATTCAAAATTTAATCGTGAAATATTATCAGAAATATTAAATCAATATACAGTTATAGAAGTAAAAAACGGTTATGAAGCTTTAGAGTATATGAAAGCTGATAAGAATATTGCGCTTGTTTTATTAGATCTTGTTATGCCTGAAATGGATGGTTTTGAGGTTTTAAAATATATGAATCAAAATCATTTAATTGATGAAATAGCAGTGATGATTATTTCTATCAATAAAGATGATCAAAGTATTGAAAAAGCCTATGAATTAGGGATATCAGGTTATATTACAAGACCGTTTTCATCTGCTGTTGTCTTAAAAAAAGTTAATAATATTATTTCTCATTATAAAAGACAAAAAAAACTTACAACCATCATTAATAAACAAATCTATGAAAAATATAAAAATAACGATATGATGATTATGATCTTAAGTCATATCGTTGAATCACGTAATGGAGAAAGTGGTTTACATGTATTACACATAAAAAAACTTACAAAATTGTTATTAAATATTTTAGTTAAGAAAACAAATCAATATTCCTTAACTTTAGATGATATGATTTCAATTGAAGTGGCTTCTTCTTTACATGATATAGGAAAGATTGTTAGACTTGAAGAAATGGGTGTTGAACCTTATATGGTCGCTAACAGTTTAGTAGGTGTTGTTGCTCAACGTTTAATGCGAAAGGTTTGTCCTTATTGTAAAAAGGAAGTAGCCACTTCTTTATCTGATCGATTAGCTTTACAAGAAGGAATTAAATATATTTCTAAAGGAACAGGCTGTCCTCATTGTAATCAAACAGGTTATAAGGGGAGAATTGCTATTCATGAAGTTATTGAAATAGATAGTAAAGTACGTAAAATGATTTCTAATCAAGAAGAAATAGATGATATTATGAAATATCTTGTTGAAGAACAAGGAGTAGAAACTTTAAGAGATCAAGCTTTAAAACTAGTTAAAGAAGGAAAAACAACAGTAGATGAATTCAATAAGATTATTGCTTATATTGATTAAAGGGGAATGTTATGGCAAATATTAATGATATTTTAAATGATGCAAGAATTAAAGGATGTAGTGATGTCCATATTGGTGAAAATACAGGTATAACATTGAGACAAGATGGAAAACTTATTGGATTTGAACAAGCTTTTAGTAATGAAGAAATAAAAGAAATGATTTTATCAATGTGTAAAGATCGAATTTTAAAGATTGTAGAAAAACATGAAGATGCTGACTTTGTCTATGTAAATGATTTAGGAAGACATCGTGTTAATATTTATTTTCAACAAGGTTATATGACAGCCGCAATTCGTATCATCAATGAACAAATCAAGACATTAGAAGAATTAAATTTACCTGATGTTTTACATAAATTGGCTTTACTTCCTCGAGGACTTGTTCTAGTAACCGGTCCTACAGGAAGTGGAAAATCAACAACTTTAGCAGCAATGATTGATTTTATTTCTTCAATGAGAAATTGTCATATTCTTACCATTGAAGATCCAATTGAATATGTATATCAACAAAAACAAGCTCTTATTCATCAAAGGGAAGTCTATGAAGACGTTGATTCTTTTGATACAGCTTTAAAAAGTGCCATGCGTGAAGATCCAGATGTTATTCTTGTTGGAGAAATGAGAGACTATGAAACGATTCAAGCAGTTATTACTTTAGCTGAAACAGGCCATCTTGTATTTAGTACGCTTCATACTATTGGTGCTCCTAAAACAATTGATCGTATTATTGATGTTTTCCCTCCTCATAAACAAGCTCAAATTCGTGCTCAATTAGCCTCTGTTTTACAAGCGGTTGTTACTCAACAACTTTTACCACTTGCAAGTGGTAAAGGAAGAGCAGCTGCTTTAGAAATCATGATTGCTAATGACGCTATTAAAAATTTAATTAGGGAAAATAAAGGTCATCAAATAGATACAATGATTCAAACTGGAAGAAATGAAGGAATGACAACATTAAATGCATCACTTGCTACTTTAGTAAATACTGGAAAAGTAAATCGTATGGTAGCAGAAAGATATTCTCTTGATGTTGGAGAATTAAGACAATTAATAAGATAGTTAAAAAGAATAAGCGAGTCTGCTTATTCTTTTGATTTGAGAAGGATGCAATTATTCATATATTGCATAACCTTTTATATACTCAAAAAGCAGCAGTATTAAAGATAAGTTTTAACACTGCTGTTTATTAAATACAAGTTCTTTTAGTGACACTACAAGAAATAATTACAAACTTGAATAACCTATTTTTTAGTAAGTTTTAAATGACTTACACACTTTTCTTGACAAACCCAATTTTTTAATTCTTCAAATTCTTCAAAATCATATAGATGTTTTTGAAGATTACGAATTTGTTGTTTAGAAAAAGTGCTTATAAAATCACTGATATCTTCATGAAATTGCATTTTAATATACTTAATAATACTTTCTTTTGTTTCATCAAGAATACTATCTATTTCGTTATTTACTTTTTCAGCTCTTTGGTTTGCTTCCTCCGCTTTTTTCTTCTCTTTCTCGGCTTTTTGATTCGCTTCTTCAGCTTTTTGCTTTTCTTCCTCGACTTTTTTATTCGCTTCTTTAATTTTTCTATCATGAGAACGTAAAAGTATTTGATTATCTAACCAGTCAAAGTATTCTAGATATTCTTTATATAAATTATACATATTTACCACTTCCTACTATCTATAATAGCATATTTTAAATAAATAAAGAATATGTAAAATAAATTTTTAAAGTGGAAATAAGTGGATTTAAAAGAGATTATTATATTAATTTGTTGAAAGATACATGATACAATAGGGATAGGTGATTTTATGAAATTAGAACTTTTAACATATGAAAAAGAGAATCTTCCACGTGGTTGGAAACCTTATTATATATATTTAATCATGGTCGATCATATAGAAGTAGGAAGAATTGTCTTAAGAGAAGGTAGTAATGAAGAAAGATATTATGATGGACATATTGGTTATACGATAGAAAAGGAATACCGAGGGCATCATTATAGTAAAGATGCTTGTTTATTATTGTTTGATAAAGCAAAAGAAAAAGGATTTAAACAATTAATGATTACATGTTCTCCTGATAATATAGCAAGTCGTAAGATTATTGAGTCATTGCCATTTAAGTATCTTGAAACAAAAGAAGTACCTGCATGTTTGAAGAAAGATTTTGATCAAGGTGATTATATAAAAAGAATATATTGTTTGGATTTGGAGGAATTATGAAATTTATACATTTAGCGGATTTACATTTAGGTAAAATTATTTATCAAAATAATCTATTAGATATTCAAATTGATTTATTAAATCAAGTGATGAATTATATGGTTCAAAAAAAAATAGATACTTTAGTAATTGCTGGAGATGTTTATGATCGTGCAATTGCCTCTAAAGAAAGTATAGTTGCTTTAAATCATTTTTTAGAAGCAATGATTTTACATTATCATAAAAAAGTATTGATCATTTCAGGAAATCATGATAGCAGTGAAAGACTTGATTTTGCAAGTTCTTTACTTCAAAGTCAAGGTTTGTATATTGTTTCTTATCCTGAAAAAGAAATAAGACCAATTGAAATAGAAGGTGTTTATTTTTATTTGGTTCCTTTTTTTAAACCTTCTTATATACGTTATTTATATGAAAAAGATGATTTAAAAACGTATCAGGATGCTTTTGCATATTATTTAAGTCAACAAACATTTGTTGAAGACCATCCTAAAGTTCTTGTAACACATCAATTTATTGCGGGAAATAAAGAAGTGATTAGAAGTGAAAGTGAAGTAATTCTTTCCGTGGGTGGTAGTGAAATTATTGATGTTGATTTATGTAAAGATTTTGATTATGTAGCTTTAGGTCATATTCATGCAAGTCAAAAAATTAAATATGATTATGTAAGATATGCAGGAAGTTTAATGAAGTATTCATTTGATGAAGTTCATCAAAAAAAAGGAATGGTTGAAGTAACTATTGATGAAACTGGGGTTTCTACGCAAATTATTCCTTTAAAGCCACAAAAAGATCTAGTGAAGGTCGTTGGAAAATATGAAGATGTTTTACATTATCTAAATAATGAAAATGATTTTGTAGCGGTAGAATTATTAGATAAACAAGTCATAGGTCACGCATATGATTTTTTAAAAGAAAAATACCCTTATTTATTACAAATTACTTATCAATCACTAGAAAAACTTAAAACAAATCAAACAGCTTCTTCCTTAGATGTTGAAAAACAATCTCCAATAGAAATATTTAAAGAATTCTATGAAAAAATGAAAGGTGAAGCAATGAGTCAAGAAAGTGAAGAAATTATTCAACAATTACTAGAGGAGGTAAGTGAAGATGATGCCCATTAGCCTTACATTATCAGCGTTTGGACCTTATCCAGATACAATCACAATCGATTTTGAATCATTTCAAGAAGATGGTCTCTTTTTAATTACAGGGCCTACAGGTAGTGGAAAAACGATGATTTTTGATGCCATGATCTTTGCCTTATATGGTAAAACAAGTGGTCAAATTAGACAAACAGACAGTTTAAGGTGTGATCATGCCTTAAATGAAATTTCTACTTTTGTTGAATTTTCATTTTCTTTGCATCAACAAAATTATACAATTAAAAGAAATCCTAAATATTATCTAGAAGGGAAAAAAACACCTAAACAACCTTCAGCGTTACTTACTTTACCAGATGGCAAAATGGTCGAAGGTATTAAAGAAGTCAATCAAAAAATGATTTCTTTATTAGGGGTCGATGATCAACAATTTAAACAGATTTGTATGATTGCTCAAGGAGAATTTACAAAATTGATTATGGCTTCAAGTGATGAAAGAGAAAAAGTATTAAGAGAGTTATTTCATAGTGAAACGTATCAAAAGTTAGAAGAAAAACTTAAAGTTCATTTGAAAGTATATCAAGATAAATATGATTTGTTATTGAATAAAAGGAAAGATTTGATGCAAGAATTACAAGTTGAAGATCATCAAGAATATTTATCTAAACAAACAAAACTTATCGCAAGTCAACAAAAAGAATATGATGATTTAAAAAAAGATTTAGATCAAAAGAAACAACAATTACAACTCTATCGCTTGCAAAATCAACGATTAATACAATTAAAAGATTTAAAACAACAATTTCAAGATTTAAAGAAACAAGAAAATGATTATCAAGAATTAAATAAAACTATAGATACTTTAAAAAAAGCACAAGAAACAAATTATTTATATATTTCTTATATTAAACAACAAAAGAAACTTCAAACTTTAAACTTAAATCAAGAAGATTTTTTAAAACAATTAAAAAAACTTGAAAAAGATTATCAAGAAAAAAAGGTACAAGCAAATTCTCTTGACTACAAACAACAAACAAAAGAAAAATTACAAAACCAAATTCAAGAAACGAAACAATTAATCAATCAAATCTATCAATATCAAAATGATTATCAAAACTTACAAACTCTAAAACAACAATATAGAATGTTAGATGAAGAACATAAACTCTTTTTAAAAAAGAAAGAAAAATTTGAAAATGGGTTGCAAAGAGATCAAGAAAGAATCCAAAGCGAACAACAAGTACAATCTAAATATGAACTGATCAAACAACAATATGTTCGTTTAAACGAACAAAAAGTAAAAGTTCATCAATTGTCGGATTATTATGATCAAATACTCAAACTTAATGAAAATAAAAGTGATTTACAAGAAGACTATATAGTTGTTGAAAAACAAGTTGATCATGAAAAAATGCAATATAATCAAATGGAAAAATTGTATTTTAGAAAACAAGCAGGTATTTTTGCATTACAATTAAAAGAGGATCAACCATGCCCTATTTGTGGCTCTTTACATCATCCTCATCCGGCACAAATTGAAAAAGAAGATATAACAAAAGAAAAATTAGATCAACAAGCTAAAAAAGTAAAACAACAAGAACATAGGTTACAAGATATCTTACAAAAAATACTCTTATCTAATCAAAAAAAGGAAATGCTTGTTAAACAAACAAAACAACTTTCAAGTGAACTTAATATTCAAGAAGAGTTATCTAAAGAAATCTTTATTAAAGAATTAGATCATTTATCAAAAGATGAAAAAAGAATGAAAAAAGAATATCTTGAATTACAAGATGAACTTAAATATATTCAAAAGCTTAAAAAGAGTGTGGCTCTTTCATTGAAAGATATGTCTACTTATGAAAGTAAAGAATTAAAACAAGCACAAAGTCTAGAGAATATTCAAGTACAAATTCATCAATTATCTGGTAAATTAGATGATTCAATGCGACAATATGAAATTGGAGAAGTTAATAAAAATTATCAACAAGTTCAAAAAAAATATCGTCAACTTTCATTAGAAATAGAAACTATTCAACAGGATTATGAAAAGGTCAAAAATAAATATCTTGAAATAAAAACAAAAATTTCGTCATTGAATCAACAAATTATTCAAGAACAAGAAATATATGATGAATTAGATAATAAATATCATACTGCTTTAGATGCATTTATAAATGAAGAAGAATTTTTAAATTTAAAAACACAAATCAATCAAATCAGTATCTTAGAAAAGAAATATCAAGATTATTTAATTTCTTTAAAGAGTTTAAATGAACAAATTATTTCATTAGAAAATGAAGTCAAAGATTCAACATATGTTGATTTATCTTCCTTAAGTGAAACAATTAAAGAAGTAAATCAACAATTGAGAGAAAAAAATGATGATTTAGAAAAATTAAAAATAGATTATTCATTAAAAGAAAAAATGATCAAAGATATTCAAAAAATCAATCAACAATTAAAAAAAGATGAAGATACTTATCAAAGATATTTAGATCTTTATAATCTAGCAAGTGGTAAAAATAATGCAAGAGTGTCGATTGAAAGATATGTACTAGCAACTTATTTTGAAAATATGTTGATTTATGCCAATGTGATCATGAAACAATTGAGTCAAGGAAGATATCAATTATTAAGAAAAGATGATGCAGGTAAAGGAAGAAGTCAGCAAGGGTTAGAATTAGATGTTTTTGATCAAGAAAGTGGAAATATTAGAAGTATTAAGACACTTTCTGGGGGGGAATCCTTTAAAGCAGCTTTATCTCTTGCTTTAGGACTTTCAAGAATGGTTCAAGATTATGCTGGAGGAATTGAATTAAATACGCTTTTTATTGATGAAGGGTTTGGTTCTTTAGATAGTCAATCATTAGATCAAGCAATGAATTGTTTAATGGAATTGCATCATGAAAATAAATTAATTGGAATCATCTCACATGTTAGTGATTTAAAAGATCGTATTGAACGACAACTTGTAGTTGAAAGAAAACAAAAACAAAGTGTGATTCAGATGATCTAATCTTGCTTGTTTATCATTTCTATAGTAAAATAGAGAAGCATTTTAGAGGAGGAAAAAAGATGGCAAATAACAAGAAAAATGAAGCTATTACTGCTAGAGATGTTGATTTTGCTAAATGGTATACAGATGTATGTCGTAAAGCAGAATTAATGGATTATAGCGATGTGAAAGGATTTATTATTTATCGTCCGTATGGTTATGCAATGTGGGAACAAATTAAAAAACATATGGATCAAAAATTCAAAGAATTAGGACATGAAAATGTTTATATGCCGATGTTGATCCCTCAATCTTTATTACAAAAAGAAGCTGATCACGTAGAAGGATTTGCACCAGAATGTGCTGTTGTAACAAAAGGTGGATTAGATGATTTAGATGAAAACTTAATTATTCGTCCAACATCTGAAACATTATTTTGTGAACATTATGCAAAAATTGTAAATTCTTACCGTGATTTACCAAAACTATATAATCAATGGTGTTCCGTTGTACGTTGGGAAAAGACAACAAGACCATTTTTACGTGGTTCTGAATTCTTATGGCAAGAAGGTCATACAATTCATGCTACTGAAGAAGAAGCAAGAAAAGAAACTTTACAAATGTTAGAAGTTTATCGAAGTACAGCACAAGATCTACTTGCAATTCCAATGGTCACTGGTCGTAAAACTGAAAGTGAAAAATTTGCAGGGGCTGAAGAAACTTATACAATGGAAGCTTTAATGCATGATGGAAAAGCTTTACAATCAGGAACATCACATTACTTTGGACAAGGTTTTGCGAAAGCTTTTGATGTTAAATTCTTAAATAAAGATAATAAACAAGAATATGTTTATCAAACTTCTTGGGGAGCATCAACACGTTTACTTGGAGCAATCATTATGGTTCACGGAGATGATAATGGACTTGTTTTACCACCAAGAGTGGCACCAATTCAAGTGATGATTGTTCCAGTTATGCAACATAAAGAAGGTGTTTTAGATAAGGCTTATGAAATTGAAAAACAATTAAAAGCAGCTGGACTTCGTGTTAAAGTGGATGCTAGTGATAAAACACCAGGTTATAAATTTGCAGATGCTGAAATGAGAGGAATTCCATTAAGACTTGAAATTGGACCTAAAGATATTGAAAAAGGACAATGTGTCTTAGCTAAAAGATTAGATGGTACAAAAGAAACATATGCTTTAAATGAAGAATTACCAAATACAATTCATCAATTATTAGATCAAATTCATGATGAAATGTATGCAAAAGCATTGAAATTTAGAGATGAAAACATTAGAACTGCGAAAACATATGATGAATTTAAAGAAATCTTAAATACTAAAGCAGGATACATTCGTATGATGTGGTGTGAAGATGATGCTTGTGAAGCTAAAATCAAAGAAGAAACAGGTGCTACATCAAGATGTATCAAAGAAGATGAAGAACCATTTGGAGATGTTTGTCCAATTTGTGGTAAACCAGCTAAAAAAGTTGTTTACTTTGCAAAAGCTTATTAATTTGTATAAAGGAGTAATCGTTAAGATTGCTCTTTTTTATTTTATCAAGCTTTTTATAGAGAAAATTTACATAAGTGTGTATAATGGACTCATAAGAATCATTTGAGTAGATAGGTAGAAGTAATGAATAAAGAAGAAGTTGTTCAATTAAATAAATTAAAAAGAAAAACAGGCCTATTTTTTATTATAGTGATGGGTGTCATGTTGATTTGTTTTAATTTTTTAATTCAATTTGAAGTAAATAAAGAAAAAATAAGTGCAAGTTATACTGCAGAAGATACTGTTCGAAAAATAGAAACACAGCTTGGAAGATATTTAGAAAATTCTGAAATGCTTAAAAATATTATATCTTCAAAACATACAATCAGTGATGAACAGTTTAATCAGCTTGCAAGTTATATGAAAAAAAATAAAAATGTTATTGAAGCATATGAATTAGCACCTAATGGGATTATTGAAAAGGCCTATCCATTAAAAGGAAATGAAAAAGTGATAGGTATGAATACGTTGGAACTTCCTGAACGTCAAAAAGAAGCGAATATTGCTAGAAAAAGTGGAGAATATACAATTGCTGGTCCATATGAATTAAAACAAGGTGGTACAGGGGCTTTATTGTTTGACCCTATTTATATAAATGATGGAAATGAAAAGAAATTTTGGGGATTTTCTATTCTTGTTTTAAATTGGGATGCTTTTTTAGAAGAATTAGAAGTAGATAAATTAGAAGATGCCACTTATCATTTTAAAGTTTGGAAAGAGGGCAACAATGGAAAACATGTGACAATTATGTCATGTGGTCATAGTTCTTTAAATCATACATTAAGTGTTGCTTGTGAAGTACCTAATGATACATGGTATTTTGAAATTGTTCCTTTTCAAGGTTGGATACCAATGTCTTATAAGATATTTGGAAGTATTGTAAGTGTTTTGGTAGCTATTTTGTTATCAATGGGTTATTGGCAAATTATTTTAAGACGTGAAAAAGAAGCTGTTTATGCAAAACAAATTGAAAAAGTGGCTACTGAAGCACAACATGCCAATCAGGCAAAGACAAGATTTTTATTTAATATGTCTCATGATATTCGTACACCAATGAATGCAATTATTGGCTATACACAATTATTAGAAAATAATTTAGATAATAAAAAACAGGCATTGGATTATATTTCGAAACTTAAATCATCAAGTACGATTTTACTTTCTTTGATTAATTATATTCTTGAAATGACACAAATAGAAAGTGGTAAATTAGATTTGAAAAAGGAAATAGGAGATTTAGATGATTTAGTTAAAAATATAAATGTTGTAGTTGAACCGCTAATTAAAGAGAAAAAATTGCATTATTCCTATCATTTGGAGATTAAGCATCATCATATTATTTGTGATAAAACTAAATTAAGAGAGATTGTTTTAAATATTCTTTCTAATGCGATTAAATATACACCAGAAGGTGGAAATGTTGAATTATTGATCCAAGAAATTTCATTTGAAAATAATAAAGTAAAATATCATTTTATAATTATAGATAATGGAATAGGAATGAAAGAAGATTTTTTACCACATATTTTTGAAGAATTTGCTAGAGAAAAAACAAGTACAGAAAGTAAAGTACCTGGAGTAGGATTAGGACTTCCTATTGTTAAATCTCTTATAGATATGATGAATGGAACAATTCAAGTAGAAAGTAAGTTAAATAAAGGAACAAAGTTTACTGTAGAACTTTCGTTTTTAACTTCTTTACAAGTTGAAAATGTCAATGAAAGAAATACATCAACACTTGATTTTTCAGGAAAACATATTCTTCTTGTAGAAGATAATGAATTAAATGCGGAAATTGGAATAGAACTTTTAAATACTTTTAAAGTAATTATAGATTTAGCTAAAAATGGAGAAGAATGTATAAAAATATTAGAAAAGATGCCAGAAGGATATTATGATCTTATTTTAATGGATATCCAAATGCCAATTATGGATGGTTATGAAGCAACAAAAATAATTAGAAGTTTTAATAATAAAAATGCTCAAATTCCAATTATTGCGATGACAGCAAATGCTTTTGAAGAAGATAGAAAACATGCTTTACAACTTGGAATGAATGAACATCTTGCTAAACCAGTTGATATAGAAAAATTAAAAGATGTACTTACAAAATATTTTAATCATGAAAAGAGGGAGAAATGATGAAAAAATAAACCATATTTTAAATAAATGTGGATGCATTTTTATAGGTTTTATCCTGGTTTTTTCATTATTTTCAATTCCTGTACGAGCAAATGAAGGAAAAATATGTGTAGGGTGGTAGGAAGATTCTTATCATATTACAGGGAAAAAAGGGAAGCGTAGTGGTTATGGATATGAATATGAACAAGCTGTTGCAGGAACGGGTTTAGGAATGCCGATTGTAAAAAACTCGTTGATGTGATGGATGGTACGATCGATGTAGAAAGTGAATTAGGAAAGGGAAGTAAGTTTACAGTTGTTTTAAAACATCACCTTGCTGATGAAAAATATTACGCGCAAGTAAATGAAGATTTGTCTTTGTTGAATGCAAATAAAAATATTCGGGGGAAACATATTTTACTTGCTGAGGATAATGATTTGAATGCTGAAATTACGATTACTCTTTTAGAAGATATAGGATTAATAGTTGAGCGTGTTGAAGATGGGATTCAATGTGTGGCTAAAATGGAACAAATGCCTGCTAAAAGCTATGATTTGATTTTAATGGATATTCAAATGCCTCATATGGATGGTTATAAGGCAACACAAACTATTCGTCAATTGTCAAATAGAGACAAAACCACGATTCCTATCACCGCTTTAACAGCTAATGCCTTTGAGGAAGATAGAAAAAAGGCGGTTGCTCAAGGGATGAATGGACATATATCAAAACCAATAGATGTTGATAAGATAGAAAAAGTTCTTCTTTCAATTCTTAAATAACACAATATAAAAGAAGTATATATTCGATATATATTTCTTTTTTTATTGACAATAAATATAAAATATCCTATAGTTGATGTGTCAACTATAGGAGGAAATATGAATTTATCACGCTTAATTTCTATTCTTCATAATCAAAAAAATAGTTATATGAATGTCCAACTTAAAGAGTTTGGTTTATCCCATGGACAAGCGATTACTTTAAAAATTATTTATGAAGAAAATAATATCAAACAAGAAGATTTAAATAAAAGATTACAAATTGATAAAAGCGCAGTTACGAGAATTTTAAAAACATTAGAAGATAAGGGATTTATTATTAAAAAAACTTCAAAAGAAGATAAAAGAAATCATGTTTTGTCTTTAACTTCTAAGGGAAAAGAATTATATCCTAAAATTAAAGATGTTATTAAAGAGACAACAGAGATGATGATTAAAGATATTGATCAAAATGAGCTTATTCTTTTAGAAGAACTTTTATTAAAAATGAAAATGAATTTGGAGGATACGTATGAAAAATGAGGATAAGATGGGGACTAAAAATATATTACCTTTATTAGTAGAATTTTCAATTCCAGCTATTATCGGAATGCTTGTTAATGCAATTTATAATATCGTTGATCGTATGTTTATTGGAAATGCTCCAGAATTGGGGGCAATTGGTTTAGCAGGAATTAGTATTTGTTATCCTGTAACTCTTGTTTTAATGGCCATTTCTTTAATGATTGGAATGGGTGGAGCCACTCGTTTTTCAATAGCATTAGGTCAAGGTAAAAAGGAAGAAGCTGGAAAGTATATGGGAAATGGTCTAACTTTAACAATTATTTTAGGCCTAGTCTTTATGATTTTAGGAAATGTTTTTTTAGCACCCATGTTACGTTTATTAGGTGCTTCAAAAACTGTTTTGCCTTATGCTGAAAATTATTTAAGTATTATTTTATATGGTGCTGTTTTTCAATGTATTGCAATGGCAGGAAATAATTTTTCTAGAGCTCAAGGAAATCCTAAAAATGCCATGATTTCACAATTGATCGGAGCAGGGTTTAATATTTTATTTGACTATATTTTAATTTGTATTTTCCATATGGGAATGCAAGGAGCTGCTTTTGCAACGATTGGTGGACAGTTTTTAAGTGCTTTATGGCAACTTGCATTTTTATTTGGAAAAAGAACGATTATTCCTTTAAATGCAGCTTTATTGAAATTACAGTTGAATATTTCAAAGCAAATTATTCAAACAGGAATACCTGCATTTTTAATGCAAATATCGAATAGTGTTTTAAATATTATTTTGAATGCGTCTCTTGTTAAATATGGTGGAGATTTAGCGTTAAGTGCTATTGGTATTGTTACAAGCATTCAAACACTTATTTTGATGCCAATTACTGGTTTGATGCAAGGTCAACAACCATTGATTTCATATAATTATGGTGCTTTAAAAATGGAGCGTGTTAAAGAAACATTAAAATATGCAATTATAGGTGCTACAATGATTGCTCTGATTGGTTTTATCGCAGTACAATTTTTTACAAAAAGTATTGTCTATATGTTTAATGATGAAGCAGATGTTGTAAAATTATGTAGCCATGCTTTACATATTTGGTTTATGTGTTTACCGCTTATTGGTGCACAAGTAATGTGTGCAAACTATTTTCAAGCGATTGGTAAGATAAAAATATCAAGTGTTTTAAATTTATTGAGACAAATTATTATTTTAATTCCTTGTATCATAATTTTTTCATCGATTATAGGTTTAGATGGTATTTTTATAGCTGTCCCTGTTGCGGATCTATCAGCGTTTATTATTACTGTTTTATTATTAAAAAATGCCTTAAAAAAAGAAGCCTGAGCTTCTTTTTAATTATATCTTTTTACAACGAATCGATTCAATAACAGGTTGATTTTCTTTTTTTACAGTTCCATTATTATCTTCTACTTTTACATCTTTACAAATTTGATCAACAATGTCCATGCCTTCATAAACATAACCAAAAACAGCATATTGACCATCCAAATAAGTAGAATCACTTTGAACAATAAAGAATTGTGAAGAAGCACTATCATTATCTTGACTTCTTGCCATAGAAAGAGCTCCACGTGTATGACTTAAAGGATTTTTTACCCCATTATCTGAAAATTCTCCCTTAATTGTTTCTTTACTTCCACCAGTGCCATCTCCTTTAGGATCTCCACCTTGAATCATGAAACCATCTATAATACGATGAAAAGTTAAACCATCATAAAACTTTTCTTTACTTAACTTTACAAAGTTTGTTACTGTAATTGGTGCTGTATCAGCATCAATTTCAGCATAAATTGTTCCATAATCTTTAACTTTAATTTCAACTTGATAATTTCCTGATAAAGTTTTTGTTTTTTTAGTTGCTTTTTCTGTTGTTGTTTTAGAAGAACATCCAGCAATGGAAACAACAGTCATTAAAACTAAAAGTACTTTTAGCATTTTTTTCATTCATTTCACCTCTTTCAATATTATAACAAATATGAATTATGAAAAAAAGATACTCAATAAGACTTGATTGTGCTAAAATACATGAAAGAGGTTTTAAAGATGAGAGAAAAAAGAATTGTATTAGTAAATGATGTAACAGGATTATCAAGATGTTCAGTAGCCTGTCAATTGCCAATTATTTCAGCTATGGGAATTGAAACAGCTTTTGTACCAACAGCAATTTTATCTATCAATACATATCATAAAGATTTCTTTTTTGATGACTATACATCAAAGATGAATGATTATATTGAAACATATAAAAAAATGAATATTGATTTTGATGGAATATGCAGTGGCTTTTTAGGATCTGCGAAACAAATAGAAATAGTAAAAGAATTTTTTAAAGATTTTAAAACAAAAAAAAACTTTATTTTAGTAGATCCAGTCATGGGTGATCATGGAAAACTTTATCCGACTTATACGCAAGAAATGCAAGAAAAAATGAGAGAACTTATGCCTTATGCGACAATTGTTACACCTAATTTAACAGAATTGTGTGCTTTGATTGATGAAGCTTATCATGAAACAAGTAATGAGCAAGAACTTAAGCGCATGTGTGAAAAATTAAGTCAAATGGGTCCAAAAATGATTGTAGTAACGGGTATTTCTATTGGTCATCAAATTTTAAATTTTGTTTATGATCATGGAAAAGTTGAAAAAATCTATGTGAAACGTATTGGAGAAGATCGTAGTGGTACAGGAGATGTTATTTCTGCAGTAATTGCAGGAAGCTATTTGAAAGAGCAAAATTTTTTAGAAGCTGTTAAAAAATCAACAGATTTTGCTTCTAAATGCATTCAACATTCTGTAGACATTGATGCTCATCCACATATGGGATTATGTTTTGAACCATTATTAAAAGAATTGGGGGATTAAGATGATATTATATACATTATATAAAAATAGTTATATTGATATTGCACATTTAGAAAGTACTAAAGGGATTACATGTTATGTTAATTCGACAAATCGTTGTACATGTTCATGTACATTTTGTTTAAGACAAACAAAGGAAATGATTGAAAATAATTCCTTATGGTTAAAAGAAGAACCAACGGTTGATGAAATTATTCAAGAATTTGAAAAATATAATTTAAATGATTTCAAAGAAGTTGTTTTTTGTGGTTTTGGTGAACCACTTATAAGACATGATGATTTAATGAAAGTTGCTAAGTATTTAAAAGAAAGAAGACCTGATCTACCTACAAGAGTGAATACCAATGGGTTATCTTCTTTATATAATAAAAGAGATATTACGCCTGAATTTAAAGGATTGTTAGATACTGTTTCTATTAGTTTAAATACAAGTAATAAAGAAGATTATTTAAAACTTACAAGAAGCCAATATGGAATTGATTCATTTGATGAATTATTAGATTTTGCTAAAAAATGTAAAGCCTATGTGCCTCATGTTGTTTTAACGATTGTTGATACAACAATTCCTGAAAAAGATGTAGAAATTTGTAAACAGATTGCTCAAAATATTGGGGTAACTTTAAGAATAAGACCATTTGAAGATTAGTGAGGAAAGAAAAAATGATGCAATTATCTCGTGAAGAAAGATTACTTCATATAGGAAAAATGACCAATGTAAGAGATTTAGGTGGTTATGAAACACAAGAAGGATATTATACAAAATCACATAAATATGTTAGAAGTACATGTCCAAGTGGAATCAGTGATGATTTAAAAGAACAATTTTATCAATATGGTATTCGCACTGTCATTGATTTAAGAAGTGATTATGAATTAGTTCATCAACCACATAGTTTAAAAGGGTATAAAGATATAGAGTATTATCATATTAATTTACTACAAAATGAAAATATGTCAGTATTACCAAATGATATTAAAGACTATCAAGATTTAAGTGGTTTTTATATTTTTATGATCGAAGCGAATAAAAAACAATTTAAAAAAGTATTTAATATCTTTTTAAATCATCCTTATGACTGTACATTATTTAATTGTTCTGCAGGTAAAGATCGTACAGGTGTTATTGCATGTATGTTATTAGATCTAGCGGGATGTCATGAATATGATATTGTTAAAGATTATTCAGAATCTTATGAAAATAATATGGCAATGATCAAACAATTGGAAGAAATGATGCCAAGTGAAGATGAAAAATTCTTAGGTTCTGATCCAAGAGTGATGATGAAATTTATTGCGTATTTAAGAGAAAATTATGGTAGTACTAAAGGATATTTATTAAATATTGGTTTTAGTGATGAAGAAATTGAAGAAATTAAAGAAAATTTCATAATTTAAAAGAAAAAAGGCCTCCTATTGTCATATATAAACATAGGAGGTTTTTTTATGAAGGCATTAACGTTTAAAGAAAAACAAGATGTTTTAGAAGATCTATTTAAAAAGTATCACCGTGCTGTTTTACAACTTAAATGTTTAGAAGAAAGGAATTTTTATCCAACGATTCAATTTGATACTGTTAAAGAAAAGAAGACGTATTATCAAGATAAAGGAAGTCAATTGAATGATCAATTGGTGTTAAAAGAAGAATTAGAGAAAGTTATAGCAACATTTGAATTTATTTTAGATTGTTTATCGATGGAGAGTAAAGTTATTATTGAAAAAGAATTTATAGAGAGAGTTGGTAAAGATTGGTGGATCGATTATTATTCTCGAAGTACATACTATCGTCTTAAAACAAGGGCCATGGAAGAAACTTTGTTCTATTTTAGTTGTTTATAAAAATCATAAAGTTTAAATATAAAGCAAAGAATAACCAAAGAATATAAGGAATATTTAGATAAAAACTTTTTGGATTAATTTTTTTAAAAATGATCAACATATAAATAACAGTAAGAATCAAAGCTATTAAAATCATTAATGAAAGAAAATAATTATGAAGATTAAAAAAGAAAAGTGGCCAACAAAAATTAATAAATAATTGAAAAGAGTAGACAATTAAGGCGTTTTCACGTTTAGGATCATGACTGATATAAATAAAATAACTAGAAATTCCCATCAAAATATAAAGAAGGGTCCAGACAATAGGAAATAACCATCCTGGAGGAGCCAATAAGGGGGTATTTAAATTGCTATATGTTTCCATTTGATTATTTGTGATAAAAGCGCTTATAGCACCTACTAATAAAGGAATAATCAAACTAATAATGAATGTTCTTTTTTTCATAATGTTCACCTAGTTTAGTATATCCCTATTTATTTAAAAATATACGTTCAAATCATGAATGAGATGTTATATAATAGAATATATTGGAGAAAGAGGTAATTATGAAATTAGTAAGTTGGAATGTAAATGGAATAAGAGCATGTTTACAAAAAGGTTTTTTAGATAGCTTTCATCAATTAGATGCAGATATTTTTTGTGTTCAAGAAACTAAAATGCAAAGTGGTCAAGCAGATTTAAAGATTGAAGGGTATCATTATTATTTAAACAGTGCTGTTAAAAAAGGGTATAGTGGAACACTTATTTATAGTAAAGAAAAACCATTGAATGTTTTTTATGGAATGAATAAAGAAGAACATGATCAAGAAGGTAGATTAATTACTTTGGAATTTGAAAATTATTATGTCATTACTTGTTACACTCCTAATAGTCAAAATGAACTCAAACGTCTATCTTATCGTATGAAATGGGAAAATGATTTTTTAACGTATCTTGAAAGTTTAGATAAACCAATTATTTTATGTGGTGATTTAAATGTTGCTCATCAAGAAATAGATTTGAAAAATCCTAAATCAAATCGTAAAAATGCAGGTTTTTCTGATGAAGAAAGAGAAAAAATGACTCAGTTATTAAATCACGGTTTTATCGATACGTATCGTTATCTTTATCCTTTACAAGAAGGTGTTTATTCTTGGTGGTCTTATCGTTTTAAAGCAAGAGAAAAAAATGCGGGATGGCGTATTGATTATTTTATTGTTAGTGATAGCTTAAAGGATAAGATTATTGATGCAACAATTGAAACAGAGATTATGGGAAGTGATCATTGTCCTGTAACTCTTACAATAGATCTTTAGCGGAGGTGTATTATGAATATAATACAAATGATTAACGTTTCACCACTAGTCACAATTTCTATTATTGCCTTGACTATTGATCTAACGATTTTTGGTTATTATTATATTAAAGCAAAGCATTAAAAAACTGCTACGTTTATTTGTAGCAGTTCTTTTTATTTTTCTAAATGTTTACAACTGTAATAAGAAGGAATACCATCTTTATAAGTAACATGTACTTCACCTTGAATAAGTGGATATAAATATTCATATAGTTCTTGAGTAATATCATTTCCTTCTTCATTGATCCATTCTACAGGAATTTTTTGTTCATAGTTAGCAACTTCTCTTACATCAGTAGAAATATAATCGATTTCATAAGGATGATTAGAAAGACGCTTAAATCCCATTACATGACCAGAAACGTTTTCTAAAGCTTTATCGATAGCTTTAGAACCAATAACAAATGATTCATTCAAATCTGTTTTACTAGCAATGTGCATAGCACATCTTTGTAAAACATTTAATTCAATACTTCTAACTTTACATCCAAATTCTTTAAATACAAGAGATTCAAGTAATTTTCCTGTTCCTGAATGTAAGACGTGTCCAAAAGCATCTTTTTTAGCGTATTTACTATCATCATCTAAGAAGTGACCGTTTTGATCTCTAATACCTTCTGATACAGCAATGACAACACATCTTTTTCTTTTCATGACTTCATGAATATCTGCTAAAAACTTATCTTTATCAAAAACAACTTCTGGTAAATAAATAAGATCAGGAGCTACATTATATTCATTTCTCGCAAGAGCAGCAGCGGCAGTTAACCACCCTGCATTTCTTCCCATGATTTCAATGATTGTAACGGATTGTAATTGATAAATTAAACTATCGTGTACAACTTCTAAGATAGAAGCGGCAACATATTTAGCGGCAGAACCAAATCCTGGTGTATGATCTGTTCCCATTAAGTCATTATCAATGGTTTTAGGAATACCAATAAAATGAATATCACTATTAATGTATTTAGCGTAATCATCTAATTTCATAACAGTATCCATTGAGTCATTACCACCAATATAGAAAAAATCAGTGATTTCTAATTCTTTTAAAATTCTAAACAATTTAACATAAGTATCTTCGTCATCTTGAAAAGTAGGTAATTTATAACGGCAAGAACCTAAATACATGGCAGGTGTTTGTTTTAAAGCATTGATTTTATCACCATCATCAAATTCTTCTAATAAATCCATATATCTACCTTCGAGTAGACCTTTGATACCATTGATCATCCCATAAACATTTTCAAATTCTTGAGATGCTTTAGCACGATGAATAATCCCAGCAAGACTAGCATTAATTGCGATTGTGGGTCCTCCAGATTGTCCAATAATACAGTTTCTTTTCATATTCTTCTTGTCTCCTTTAACGCCTTTATTCTATCAAATACCCGCATTAAAGAAAAGTAATCTTCTAGTCTTTTTGTCTTTTTTTGATGAAAATAAGGGTAATGATTAAAATAAGTAAAATGATGAGAGTTATAAAATAAAGTAATAAATGATTTTTTTCTTTTTTTGAAATGATATGAAAAGATAAAGCTTTTTCTTCAATAAAAAGTTCAAAGAGATTAATTGTTACTACATTTTGTTGATATTTGCCAACATTGCTGGAAATAATTGTACCTGGCATAGTAATTTTAAAAGAGCAGGTAGCATTACTGGAATTTAAAAGTTGTAAAGTATTTTTATAATGATTCAATTCTGAAGTATCGAGCATATTTTTAGGAATATCAATAGATAAAATATATTTATTATTTTGTTTTGTAAGCGTAGAAATTTCTTTAATAAAAGAAGTAGGAGATTCTATCGAAAGTGAAGAATCAGTTTGTTTTTTTATTGTCCAATCTTTAAAAAAATCATGATCCAATAATTGTTTTTTTATTTGTGAAATAGACATGTTATATTTTTCTAAAATTTGAGGCTCTATTGTAAGTTCACCATAAAGAGTAGGTTTTTTTATTTTAGAATAATTTAAAGAAACTAAACAGTCTACACAGCCAGTAAGTAAAAAAGTAAAAGATAAAATTATACAAATTTTTAGTATTTTTTTCATAGAATCCTCCAAATAAACAATAGGTTTTGTTATAATTATTAACAGTTAAATACATTTTTAGTTCATATTTCTGTATTAAAATAAATTAGGTGATAGAAATGAAAATCGATATTGTTTATACAACAAAATCTAAATATATAAAGTGTGTCGCTGATGAAATGGCAAGGTGGGTCAAAACACATGCTCAAGATTTAAATCATTATCATAGTGATCATGATGTTGATTTACTTGTTATTGGGTTTGATGATACGTTATTTAAAGATAAACAGTTGCTGGAATTTATACAATCATTAAGTCGGCAAAATGTAAAAAATCTAGCATTGATCAATTGTTTTTTTATTAATAATAAAAGATTGATGAAAGTAATTCATCTTTGTCAAAATCAACAATTACCTCTTATGAGAGAACAATATACTTTTAAAATGTCCTTTGATCAAAGAAAGGAAATCAATCCTCTTATTATTGATAATGCAAGACTTTATATAGAAGATATGGTAAATGTTATACGAGATTACTATTAGGAGCGAGGCTCCTTTTTTATTTTCTTATTGTAATAAAAAAATATTAAATTAATAAAATTATATTGACACTAATTTATCAACATGATATATTTTTGTCAAGATTTCTAAAAGGGAACGGAAATCAATAAAAAAGGGGGAAAACTTATGAAAAAGCTTGAAATCATTATCAGACCAGAAAAGTTAGAAGATTTAAAAGATATTTTAACAGTTTCTGGTGTAACAGGTATGATGATTTCCAATATTATGGGGTTTGGAAATCAAATGGGTTATACACATCAATATCGAGGTGTCACATATTCTGTTAATCTTGTTTCAAAATTAAGAGTTGAAACAGTTGTTAAAGATGAAATCGTTCAAGAAATTGTTGATAAAGTTACTGAAACTTTATCAAGTGGAAACGTAGGAGATGGAAAAATCTTTATTTATCCAGTTGAAGAAGCGATTCGTATTCGTACTGGAGAAAAAGGGGAAAACGCATTATAAAAATTGAGGGGGATTTATTATGAGTGAAACATTTAGCGTATGGTTTCTAATTGGCGCAGCGTTGGTATTTTGGATGCAAGCTGGATTCGCCATGGTAGAAGCAGGATTTACAAGATCAAAAAATACAGGGAACATTATTATGAAAAACTTAATGGATTTCTGTATTGGGACATGTACATTTATTTTAATTGGTTTTAGTTTATTATTAGGAGAAGATTTACTTGGCTTTATTGGTAAACCAGGATTTGATATATTTACAAGTTATGCAAACTTTGATTTTTCAAACTTTGTTTTTAACTTAGTGTTCTGTGCAACAACTGCTACCATTGTTTCAGGGGCAATGGCAGAAAGAACAAAATTCTTATCTTATTGTGTTTATTCAGGAGTTATTTCAGCACTTATTTATCCAATTGAAGCTCATTGGATTTGGGGTGGTGGATGGTTATCACAACTTGGTTTCCATGATTTTGCTGGATCATGTGCAATTCATATGGTTGGTGGTATCTCTGCATTAATTGGTGCTAAAATCTTAGGACCTCGTATTGGTAAATTTGATACAGATAAAAATGGAAAAGTCGTTAAAGTTAACGCGATTCCAGGACATAACATTACTGCTGGAGCTTTAGGTGTCTTTATTCTTTGGCTTGGATGGTATGGATTCAATGGGGCAGCGGCTACAACTGTTCCACAACTTGGTTCAATTTTCGTAACAACAACAGTGGCACCAGCCATTGCAACTGTTTCTTGTTTGATCTTTACTTGGATCAAATATGGTAAACCTGATGTTGGTATGTGTTTAAATGCTTCACTTGCAGGTTTAGTAGCAATCACTGCTGGATGCGACGTCACAGATGTTTTAGGATCGATTATTATTGGTGCTGTTGCTGGATTACTTGTTTGCTTTGGAGTTTGGTTCTTAGATTATAAATTACACATTGATGATCCTGTGGGTGCTGTTGCTGTACATTGTTGCAATGGTATTTGGGGAACAATTGCTGTTGGTTTATTTGCGACAACTTCTGCACCAGAAAGTACTTTAACAGGTTTATTCTACGGTGGTGGATTTGATTTATTAATTAAACAATTAACAGGTGTTTTATCAGTAGGTATTTGGACAGCGATTACTATTACAATTACTTTCTTTATTATCAAAAAAATCTTTGGATTACGTGTATCTGAAAGAGAAGAAATCATTGGTCTTGATTTAGAAGAACATGGATGTGAAGCTTATCCAGAATATATTAAAAAATAATTTTTGAAGGGTCATTAAATTGACTCTTTTTTATTGTAGAAATAAGCAAAGTAGATTATACTTTTCATGGGTGAGGGGGAGTATATGAGTAAAAGATTAGAACAATATTTTTATTTAGTTTTAGGTTCAACATTGTTGACACTAGGTATTTGGTTGTTTGTGACACCAAATAAAATCAACTTTGGGGGAATGATTGGTTTAGCTCAATTAATTGATTATTTTATACATAAGTTTTTAGTTTTACCAAAATCATTGAATACATTAGGAATGATCAACTTATTAATGAATATTCCATTATTTATTTTTGGATATAAAATAATGAATAAAGAATTTTGTTTTAAAACAATTATTTCTTTAATTATCCAAACGGTATTACTATCCATTCTTCCAGCAATCAAAGAACCGATTGTTGAAGATGCTTTATTAAATGTTGCCTTTGCGGCCATTATTTGTGGAATAGGAGTAGGGCTTGCACTTCGAAGTAGTGGATGCTGTGGGGGTATTGATATCGCAACAGTTTGTTTAGTTAAGAAAAATCCGGATTTTAAAGCAGGGCAGCTTTCTATAATATTTAATGTTGTTTTGTTTGGAATATGTTTATTTATTTATGATATTAAAATTATTATGTATTCAATTGTCTTTGTAGCAATTCTTTATACAACAGCAGATAAGTTCCATCTACAAAATATCAATGTAGCGGTCTTAATATTTACAAAGAATAAAGAAATTAAAGAAGCAATTATGAAACAAATGGGTAGAGGAGTTACCTATTGGATGGGTAAAGGCGCTTATACGGAAACAGATCAAGAAATTCTTTATGTGGCAATCAATAAATATGAAATTCAACAACTTAATAAAATTGTTTCTTCATTAGATCCCAAAGCCTTTGTTACATTAGCACAAGGTCCAATGGTTCATGGAGGGTTTGAAAAAAGATTATAAAAAAGACATCAAAATGATGCCTTTTTTTGTGTAAGTAAAATCAAATAAAAAAATGGTGGTTCCGGGCGGAATCGAACCACCGACACGAGGATTTTCAGTCCTCTGCTCTACCGACTGAGCTACGGAACCATCATTTGGCGGTCTGGACGGGACTCGAACCCGCGACCTCCGCCGTGACAGGGCGGCATTCTAACCAGCTGAACTACCAGACCATTTTGGTTGCGGGAGAAGGATTTGAACCAACGACCTTCGGGTTATGAGCCCGACGAGCTACCAGACTGCTCCATCCCGCGATATTAAGTTTTTTAATAAATGGCGGAGATTGAGGGATTCGAACCCCCGCAGGACGTTAATCCTCTGCTGGTTTTCAAGACCAGTCCCTTCAGCCAGACTTGGGTAAATCTCCGCAATATTAATGGTAGCGGGAGGGGGATTCGAACCCTCGACACTCCGGGTATGAACCGAATGCTCTAGCCAACTGAGCTATCCCGCCATAATATTGAAATTTATTAAATTAATTGGTGGAGCCAAGCGGGATCGAACCGCTGACCCCCTGCGTGCAAGGCAGGTGCTCTCCCAGCTGAGCTATGGCCCCAATTTTTATAAATGGTCGGGAAGACAGGATTTGAACCTGCGACCCCCTGGTCCCAAACCAGGTGCACTACCAAGCTGTGCTACTTCCCGTTACTGCCCTTATAATTATACATATATTTTCACTTTAATCAAGCTTTATTTTAAAAAAATATTAAAATAAATTTTACTCTATTTTAATATACTTTAAAAAAGTGTGATAGAATGAATGTAATTTAAAATTTTAAGGAGTTGAAAAAAATTGAATAATTTATGGAAAATTTATGAAAAAGAGCCTTTAGAATTTATAAATAGTCTTATACATGTTCCATCAATGCAAAGACTTAAAGATATTGGGATGAATTGCGGAGTGGAATATACTGCTTTTGACTTCTTTTCAAACATTGTACCATATTCTCGTTATCAACATAGTATAGGGGTTGCATTAATTGTTTATCATTTTTCACATGATCTTAGACAGACAGTTGCAGGTTTGCTTCATGATATAGCAACTCCTGTCTTTGCACATACGATAGATTTCTATCACCAAGATCATTTAAAACAAGAATCAACAGAATTAGATACGAAAAAGGTAATTGAACAAAAATAGGAGCGCAATCCCCTTCCTCTAAGCGAAGCGTAGGGAGGGGGCTAGCTCCTTTTATAGTTTTTATAATAGATGTTGTTTTAGATGTGCAGCTGTGATACATTATAAGTATAAAAGACGTTCAGTCGTACTTAATTTTAGAAAGGATATTGCTATGGAACTTGATACTAATAATCATTCAGTGTTCATGCTTAATTATCATTTAATTATGTGTGTCAAATATAGGAATAATGTTATTGATGATGCTATCTCATTACGGCTTAAAGAGATATTTAAAAACATATGCCTTAATTATAATATTTCGTTGGAAGAATGGAATCACGATAAAGACCATGTTCATGTACTGTTCAGAGGACAGCCTAATAGTGAGATTTCTAAATTTATCAATGCTTATAAATCAGCAAGCAGTAGACTTATAAAAAAAGAATATCCAGAAATCAAGAAACATTTATGGAAGGATATGTTCTGGTCACAAAGCTATTGTTTGATATCTACAGGCGGGGTGACCGTAGATATCATTAAGGAATATATTCAAACGCAAGGAAGGTAAAATATATGTCAAAAGCAAACAAAAGTAACAAGGCAATTAAATATAGACTCTATCCAAATGATGAACAAAAAGTCATGTTTGCAAAAACTTTTGGTTGCTGTCGTTTTGTCTATAACCAATTACTTGCCTTACAAAAACAAAGATACAAAGATGGAGAATCCCATCTTTCTAAGCTTAAATCAAATGAGTTCGCTACTCGTACATTAAAAAAAGATTATGATTTTCTCAAAGAAATAGATAAATTTGCTGTTTCAAATGCCGTTTTTCATTTAGCAGACGCCTATGACAGATTTTTTAAAAAACAAAATCATTTCCCTAAATTCAAAAGCAAAAGAAAATCTAAAAAGTCGTATACAACAAATTTTACAAACAACAATATTCTTATTGGTAAAAATGTCATAAAGCTTCCTAAAGTTGGAATGGTCAAAGCTGTTATTCATAAGCTGCCTAAAGATGATTGGAAGCTTAAATCTGTTACTGTCTCTCAAGATAGTGTCGGTAACTATTTTGCTTCCGTTCTTTTTGAATATGAACAAGAAGACATTCCATCTGTTTCCAAATCAAGTACAAATGCTATTGGACTTGACTATAAATTTGATGGACTTTATATGGACAGTAATGGGAATAAAGCAGGAGTTCATAAATACTATCGAGAAAGTCATAAGAAGCTTGCTAAACAACAAAGAAGACTTTCACGAAAAGCAGGTTCTAAAAAGAATGAAACAAAATCAAGCAACTATTTTAAACAAATGAGAAAAGTAAACAGAATCTATAGAAAAATAGCGAATCAACGTCTCGACAGTCTTCATAAGAAATCTACTGAGATAGCCAATCAGTATGATATCGTATGTATCGAAGACTTAGATATGAAAGCTATTGGAAATAAAGGTTTTGGCAATGGAAAAGCGACCTTTGACAACAGTTATGAAATGTTCCTTAATATGCTTGAGTACAAGCTTAAAGAAAGAGGTAAATATTTTGTAAAAGTTGATAAGTGGTACCCTTCTAGCCAAATCTGTCATTGTTGTGGAAGTGTAAAAAAACTCGACCTAAAAGACCGAGTTTATACATGTGATTGTGGCTATACTGGAGACAGAGACCATAATGCAGCAATCAATATACTTACAGAAGGATTGAGGATTCTTCAGTCCTTATAGATAAATTATAAAAGTAGGCTTGGGACGAGCCAAACTTATACGCTTGTGGACACTGTGTAAGACCTATAATGTATTGTCATTAGAGGCTGTAGTGGTTGAAGCAAGAAGCTCCGACTTCTAAACGAAGTGTAAGTCGGAGTAGTTCACGTGTTCACATGTTTATATTTGTGATGAAGATCGTTATGCGATGCAATATTTATCTTATGTTATTAAAAAAGCAGTTGATAGAGTTGTAGTTAAAGAAGATGATTTTTATCTTCAAGAAAAGAGTTTTATTGATTTATTAATAAAAGATAAAGAAATTAAACAGTTATGGGATGATTTTCGACAATTAAATTGTGTTTATAAAGGAAAAAATAAAGAGTTTTTTTGTAAACAAATACCGACTAAAAAAAGATATATCGATGTTTATGTAGAAAATAAAGGGAGAATTTCTAAGATAAATAAGGAAATGGCTCAAGAAATACAAATGTTTTTAGTAACAGATTTAAGTGAATATTTGTGGGGAAAGTGTGAATAAGTGCATAAAAGGTGAATAACTTGAGTTATTCACCTTATTCACATGTTTGTTCACGTTTTGATGAAGTAAATGAGGGATTATAAGCGTAGTAGTTCTTCTTGTTTAATTGACTCTTGACATATTCAAGTCCTTCAGCAAAACGTTGATAATGCACGATTTCTCTTTCTCTTAAAAAACGAATGACTTTATTGACGTCTTCATTTTTACTTAAAGCAAGAATGTTATCATAAGTGGTTCTAGCTTTTTGTTCAGCAGCCATGTCTTCTGTTAAATCAGAAATAGGATCTCCCACAGATTGGAAAGTATCGGCACTAAAAGGAATACCCGCACTATTTGTTGGATAGACACCTAATGCATGATCAGTAAAATAGGCATCTAATCCACCTTCTTTAATTTCTTGAGGTGTTAGACCATTGGTAAGTTGATAGAAAAGGGTACTAATAATTTCAACATGAGCAAGTTCTTCTGTTCCAATGTCTGTCAATAAGGCTTGAATTCTTGGATAAGGCATCGTATAGCGTTGATTTAGATAACGAAGTGCTGCTCCTAATTCACCATTAGGTCCACCAAGCTGTGAAATAACGATTTTAGCAGTTCTAGCATCAGGTTTTCTTACATTAACGGGATATTGCAAGCGCTTTTCATACAACCACATGTTGATCCTCCTTTCATCCAAGGAAATGGTTCATTAATATAGTTTTCAATATTCTTTCCGTCTCTATTTGTAAGAGCAGCACCATTTTTTAAATAAGTTTCTTTCATCTTTAAAAGATGCTTCATCCCTTCTTTATAATATTTTTTAGCTTCTTGATCATTAGGGTGGGTATCTAAAAACAAAGTAACATCTTGGATACAAAAATCCAATTTACTTATTTGTAATAATGTATCATCCACGTTGCATCACCCATGGTTTATCCAATTGTTTAAAAATAGTTCCTTTATCAAAAGCCACATTCATTTTATAGATATCTTTAAATGTTTGTATTTTGATAGAGGATATAGTTAATTCTAATTCATTCATATTTAACCTCCTCAAAATTATCTTATGAGACATTTTTTTTAATTTATAGGCAATTAACTATTGCATAATTGTTTTTTATATGATATATTAATTAGGCAAACCCAACTAGGGGTATAGTTCAATGGTAGAATACCGGTCTCCAAAACCGTTGATGTGGGTTCGACTCCTACTACCCCTGCCAGTTTGTGATAAACACATCTTAGATGTGTTTTTTATTTGCGTATTGTGAATATTGTTGTGAATAAAGTGAATAACTTAAGTTATTCACTTTTTTGCGCACAATTTGAACATTAATGTGAATAAAATGATATGATAGATAGGGTGATAAAGATGTTTAAACAAGTAATTTATTATTTTATAGCAGTAGTCGAACAAGGAAGTTTTTCAAAAGCAGCCAAAAAATTTTATCTATCACAATCAGCAATTTCTCAGCAAATCACAAAATTGGAAAATGATTTGGGATTTTCTCTTTTTGATCGTAGGACTTATTATCCAACATTAACAGAAGAAGGAAAAAGGTATTATGATCTTGCAAAGAAATTATTGAGTGATTATAAAAATGAATATAATGATATTAAAGAAAATTTACAAAAAGATGTGTTAACGATTGGGATTACAGGTCCTTTTGAAAGAAAGCATGTACCATTTATTGTTAAACAATTCAAAGAAAACGATGCTATTTCAATTGATATCAAAGCTTTTAATTTATTTACCTGTATTGAAAAATTAAACAACCGAGAAATAGATATTGCTTTTGGCTTAAGTAATAACTTTAAAAATTATCCAGATCTTATTTATCGTACAATTTATCATTCACATATTTGTGTCGTTACTTCTTTAGAACATCCTTTAAGTCATAAAGAATATGTAACAATTAAAGATATCAAAAATGAACCTCTTATTGTTTTATCGAAAAAACAAGGAAAAGAGTACTATCATGATTATATGGAAGCTTTCCGTTTAGATGGAATGATTCCTTATATAAAAAAAGAAGTAGATGATTTAAATGAATATGTGATGGCTATTTCTTTAGGGGAAGGAATAGGACTTTCGGCCACAGAGGTCATTAGTGAAAATGATCAAGTAGCAGTGATTCCTTTAAAAGAAAGTCATCATCATGCTGATTATGCTGTAGGATATCATCAAGATAATGGAAAAAAGGCGATACAACAATTTATGAAATATGTAGAAGATTATTTTAGACTATAAGAAAAACTTATAGTCTTTATTAATTTTTAAGGTCTATTTTATAAAAATATTCATGATATAATTTTCACATGTGGAGGTATGAACGATGAGTAAAATTGTTATTAATGGTGTTGATGGAAATTTTGGTTCATTAGTGGCTAAATACGCTTTAGAATTGATGAACAAAGAAGATTTAGTATTTACAGCACCTAAAGAAGAAAGTTTAAAAGAATATAAGGAACAAGGGATTCAAACAGCTATAGCTAATTTTAATGATCCTGAAGGACTTGTTAAAGTTTTTGAAAATGCGGATAAAGTTTTATTGATTTCAATGCCTTTTGTAGGTGAAAAAAGAAGACAAGCTCATAAAAATGCAGTAGATGCATGTGTGAAAGCAAATGTTAAACAAATTATTTATACATCTGTTTTATCAGCAGCACATCCATTTAACCCAAGCATTGAAAATGTAGATCATTCTTATACAGAAGCAATTATTCAAAATACATCGCTTGATTATATCTTTTTAAGAAATTCTCTTTTTGTTGAAGCATTTACAAGTGACTATTTAAGAGCAGTAGAAGCTAAAGAAACAACAATTTCTAAAAATATGGGTGATGGACGTGTGTGGTTTATTTCACGTAAGGATTGCGCTTATGCAGCAGCTTGTGCTTTAAATAATCATTTATTACATCGAGCTGTTTTAAATATTAATGGTTTAGAACCACTATCTTATGAAGATTTCTTAGCTATTGGAAACAAAGCAACAGGAAATCATATCACTTATACAAGACTTACAGATGATGAACTTTATGCTTATTTTGATTCAATTGGTGTTCCTAGAAATACGGATGGAGATTTTTCAAAAAGTCCAATTAAAGCAACATCAGAAGGAATGGTTACTTTTGGAACAACTGTCACACAAGGCTATTTAGATGTTCCTGTTAGTGATTTTAGTTCACTTACAGGAAGAAAACCATTATCTATTCAATATATCTTTGAACATGTAGATGATTATTTATTAGGTGATCGTCATCCAACAGAATAAAAAAATGAGGGAGACCTCATTTTTATTATGCACAATTGTGAATAACTTGTGATTTATGTGCATTAATTGTTTATAAGAATAATAATGATCAAAGAAACAAATAAAATCGTTACAATGGCTGCTAATGCTAAAATAATTTTATTGGTCTTCTCTTTAAAAATCTTTTTTAAAAGATAATAAAGACCAACACCGACAAGTACGCCTGTTGTATTCGTAATTAAATCTGTAATATCACTTGCTCCAAGACAAAAGATATATTGAGATAATTCTAATGAAATGCTTAATAGAAAACCAAGAAATATTGTTCGATCACTATTAATATTTAATGTTTTTAAATAGAGCCCAAAAGGAATAAAAATAATCAGATTATCAAGAACTTCTCTTATTTGATAAGTTGTCTTATTTGGATAATAGAAGGGAATTAAATTAATGCTTCTAAAATGTGGTAATTGATCAATAGAAACAGATAATTTAAAAAGTATGATCCAGATGACTAAAAATATGTAAATAGTAAATAATATATGTGTAGTTTTTTTCATAAAGACTCCTTCTATAGAAATAGGTTGAGGTAATACCCAACCTATTTGTTTTTAATGATGTCATATTTAGAAAAAATATCGAGTACAGCTGCCATATTTTCATCCTTAATAATATAATTTCTGTTTGGATTGATGGTGTTTTTAGTTGTAAAACTAATCGTTAATTCATAATAGTTTTCATAACCATGATAATCAGCGGATTTAGTAATTAAATTTTTGTTCATAATTTCGTACATACTTTTCATGAAATTTTTTTTATTTTGAATTGTAATATTTTTCGTTGTTAAATTCTCTATTTCTTGATTATCGACAGTTGATGGCTTATCTTCGTCAAAAATATAACGATCAGTAGAAAAATAGATTTCTTGGATATCCTTGTTTTTTGGTAATTCATAAATTGTATGAAGACCTTTGGTATTAGAATAAATATTAGAAAAACCAATGCAACTAATAATCAATAGAATAAAGAGAGATGGAATTTTCCAACTGAAATAAACTTTTCTTTTTGAAAAATAATACATAATTAAATAAATAATGAAAATAACAGAAAACATGAGTGTTGTCATTTTTAAATCCTCTAGATCATACACAAATAACATCATTGATAATGTACTTAAAATAATAATCAATGGATACATAAAGATAGATTTTGTGTATGTTTCACTTTTTTCGAGTGTACGTTTTAAAAATAAATGATAATTAATCAATGAAAAGATAATACTTAAAATAAACCAATAGATAATAGGTGTATTAGAAACAAATGGCGATAATAAATAGTTTCCTTGGAAAAAACCACTATAAACAATACTTATATAATTAAGTAATAATTTTAATGATTGTGAATAGTTTCCATATCCCATCATAAATGTTTGGGCTACCTTGGTTGCACAAATATTAAGAGCAAGAAAAACAACAAAGGGTATGATCATATAAGCAATCGAACAAATTAAACTATCAGTCATATTTTGAGATGAAAGTGTTACAAATGTAATGATTGTATTCATCGCAAACATATGGACGATGGTGATAATTATTGCTAGAATAAATTTGTCCAATGGAAAAGAAATCATATAGTTACTAATAAGTTGGCTTATAATTTGGTAAATAACAACAGGTAGAATAGTTGCAAAGTAAGAAAATAAACTTGTTGTTAAATAAAGTGATTCTTTTTTTATTGGTAAGGAAAAGTAAAGTATATTACTTTTCTTTTTTTGTAAAAAAGAAAACAGATAAATAGGGACAATAAAAGATAACATAAATCCATAAGCTAAAGGAATTATTTGTGCAAAACGCGTTATATTTTCATCGTTTAAAGGTGCATAATCAAATTTATTGATTAGTAGAAAAGGAATAATGATTCCAATTACATAAATAAGAATAAGATATTTCTTATTTTGTTTTATTAAATATTTAAAATAATCTTTATTAATCATAGACACCATACCCCTTTCTTTCCATTTCATAAATAAATATTTCTTCTAAATTTACAGGTAAAACTTCTAACATAATTGGATTGAACATTCTTAAATAATCCTTGATTTTCTCGATGTCTCCCTTAACGACCATATTGATCACTCTTGATTGTTTATGGAAAGAGAGAACATCTAAATGACTGAATTCTTCTTTGTTTAATTCTTCTTTAAAAGCTAATTGTATTTTATGAATATGATCTTTAATATCATAGAGATCACCCGATGTTGTCATACATCCATTGTCTAAAATCCCAAAGCTATCACAAATATCTTCTAATTCTCTTAAATTATGAGATGAAATAATGACTGTCATATTTTCATCAATGATTTGATTAATAGCTTTTTTAAAAGCTAAACGCATAACAGGGTCTAAACCATCAAAAGCTTCATCTAATAATAAATATTTTGGTGCAATTGCAAGTGCTAAAGCAAACATTGCTTGTCTTTTCATTCCTTTTGAATAGTCTTTTAAAGGTTTATTTTGTGGTAAACGGAATAAATCAACATAATGTTGATAGGTTTCTAAATTGAATTGTGGATAAAAAGTAAGATAGAAATCTTTCATTTCATCAATAGTAGCAAAGTGAAAATAGTAGGGATCATCACTAATGAATAAAATATCTTTTTTAACATCAGGATTTTCATAAACATCTTTTCCATCAAATAAAATACTTCCTTCATCACATTTAGAAATCCCATTTAATAAATAAAGTAAGGTTGATTTCCCAGCTCCATTAGGACCAATCAAACCAAAAATACTTCCTGAGGAAATTGTGACATTTAAATGATTTAAAACATTTTTATTTTCAAAAGATTTCATCACATCTTTAATTTCAATCATACAGTTTCCTCCTTATATACTTCTTCAATAATTTCTAATAATTTGTCTTTGGTAATTTGATGCTTTTTCATTTCATTGACACATCCTTTAAAATCATCTAATTTATCGTCTTTAATCAATTGATCAGTTTGATTATCAGCAATAAAACATCCTTTTCCTTTAACGGAATAAATATAACCTTGGTTCTCTAATTCTTGATAGGCCTTAGAAACAGTATTAGGATTAACGCCAATATCTGTTGCAAGAGATCTTACCGAAGGTAATTTATCATTAGGAAGTAAAATGCCAATAGAGATAAATTCTAAGATTTGTTTTTTGAGTTGTTCAAAAATAGGAACTTTATTTTGAATATCTATTATAAACATAGAGTCCTCCTAACTGTATTAGTGTCACTAGTACACTAATACAGTATAATACATTTAATGATTTGTCAATAAGGTAAAGAAAAAAAGAACTCAATCATTGAATTCTTTTTCGTGTTTTTTGAAAAAATCATAAAAATAGCGAACATTTTCTAATTTATACCAAGGGGTAACTTCGTATTCTCTTGCATCTAAATTATAAATTTTAGCGTTTAAAGTACCTAACATAAAAGGAGAGTGTGTCGCAATAATAAACTGACACCCTAAATAATGTGTTAGTTCATTAATTTCTTGAGCTAAAGCAACTTGATTTGCAGGAGATAAAGAAACTTCTGGTTCATCTAATAAATAAAGAGCATTTGGTAAAAGATATTCTTGAAAGAACTGTAAAGAGGTTTCACCATTGGAATACTTTTCTTGAGAAAAAATGATATTTTCAATACGTTGTTCTTTCTTTTTATTTAAAACACTTTGTGCTTTTTCTAAAGATAATCCTTCTTGCATATAATCATAAGTTAAACCATGTTCTAAAATAGCTTTTTGTTGTATTTTTTTAATTTCATATAAAATATCTTCACTTTTAATATAACGACTATTTTCAGGTAGTTGATAAAAAGGAATACCATCTTCATTGCTGCTTAAACTATAAGCACATTCATTTTCAAATCTTTCACAATAATTTTCATAGTAGGCATTACTTGCAGGCATTTCTTTTCCTTTTATTTTTAATTTACCAGCAATGATGTTAAGAAGTGTGGATTTTCCACACCCGTTATTTCCATAAAAAATGGTAATAGGTGCAAAAGAAAAAGGCTCTATGTACTTATCTCTAAAGATATTATAGGGATAAATATTAGGATTTTTGAGTGTTTGATTGCTTAATTTAAAACTACTTAAATAGATCATAGAATGAACCTCCTTTAATAATTTTATTTTATTGAACTTTCAATATAAAAACAATTGAGAAAGTTAATAAAAATTATTATTTTTGTTTAAACAACTAAAGAAAGAAGTTATATAATTATTGATAAATATTTTGTATAATATTTTAAAAAGAAGGGAAAGTTATGAAAAAATTATATTTAATAGGTGGAACGATGGGTGTTGGTAAAACAACAACGTGTCAGATCCTTAAAAGAAAATTAGATAGAAGTGTTTTTATAGATGGAGATTGGTGCTGGGATATGCATCCGTTCATGGTTAATGAAGAAACAAAAAAGTTAGTTTTAGAGAATATCTGCATGTTATTGAATAATGATTTAAAATGCAGTGTGTTTGATCATATTATTTTTTGTTGGGTCATGCATGAACAAAGCATTATTGATGTTCTACTTTCACATCTTGATTTAAAAGATGTAAAAGTGATATCTATTTCTTTAGTTTGTCAAAAAGAAGCTTTGGAAAAAAGAATTCAAAAAGATATCAATCAAGGAATTAGAAAACCAGATGTCCTTGCTCGTAGTGTAGAAAGATTAGAAATGTATCAAAAATTAAATACATATAAAATTGATGTTTCTAATAAAACAATTGAAGAAATTGTTAAAGAAATAATAAAAGTAGGTGATGAAAATGATTAGACATATTTTATTTTGGAATTATACAAAAGAAGTTAAAGAAAACCATTTAGAAAAAGAAACACTTCAAAAATTAAAAGAATCGGTTCAAACTTTAGAAGGAATTGAAGGCTTATTATGTGTGGAAATGGAAGAAAACTTGACTTCAGGTTATGATCTTGTTTTTTATAGTGAGTTTGAAAATTTAGAGGCATTAAAGAATTTTCAAAATCATCCATTACATGAAGCCCATAAAAAGCGTTGTAAAGATCTTGTTTGTGAGCGTTTATGTGGAGATATTGAAAGATGAAAACAGAACATATTGAAGTTGTAGATTATGATTCGAAGTGGGTAAATGATTTTAATCAAATTAAAGGGGAAATAGAAGAAGCTTTAAAAGATTTAGTGCTTGTTGTTGAACATGTGGGGAGTACATCTGTTCCTTTACTAGCAGCTAAACCAATCATTGATTTAGATGTTGTCATTGATCGTAAAGATTTAAAAGAAGTGATTTTTCTTTTAGAAAATCATGGTTATATTTATGAAGGCAATTTAGGTCTTAAAGATCGCGAAGCTTTTAGATATGAAGGAAAAGAGCATTTAAGAACACATCATCTTTATGTATGTCCACAAGATTCTAAAGAATTGAAACGACATCTTGCTTTTAGAAATTATTTAAGAAAACATCCAAATACTGTAAAAGAATACGGTAAAATTAAAAAAGAAGCAGCAAAGTTGTATCCAAATGATATTGAAAAATATTGTATGTATAAATCACAAATTATTGAAAAAATTTATAAGGAAATAGGTTTATAAAAATGAAAAAAAGTTATAAAGGATTTATGGCATGGCTGGTTTTATTTTGCGTAGGTGTGTTGGCGATTATTTTTATGGATATCAAGAATATAGATTTAGTAGGTTTGGTTTTAGGTAATTATATGTTTATAACTCTTGCCATTCTTACGGGCATGATTTATAAAAATGAGGCAATCTATTGGTATACAGGGATTTCTTATCAAGAAGCATGTGCGGTTACAAGCAAACAAAGAAAAGAGTATGCGTATAAACATTTTATAAGATTTTTAATGGTTTGTTTAGGTTATTTTGTTTATTCAATTATTGCCTATTTTTTATCATTTTCATTTGGCATGAGTATCATTATTTGTTGTCTTTTAATGACAGTTTGCGCATTAAGCACGGTGTCAATTAAGTTATAGGAGTTTTTATGAGTTTTATTACAACGTATACAAAAAGATATTTTGATCCATTAAATGTTGATGAAAGTTTATTAGATATTAAAGATATTGCACATGCACTTTCTTTAATATGTCGAGGAAATGGACATGTTCAATATTTTTATTCCGTAGCTCAACATAGTCTTGCTTGTGCTAAGGAAGCAAAGACAAGAGGATATAGTAAAGAAGTTATTTTAGGATGTTTGTTGCATGATGGAAGTGAAGTTTATTTAAGTGATGTTACAAGACCGATAAAAAAAGAACTTACTTATTATTTAGAAGTGGAAGATGTTTTACAAAATGTTATTTGGAAACATTTTATTCAAAGAGATTTAACAAAAGAAGAAACTAAATTAGTTTTTGAAATTGATGATGAAATGTTATCTTTGGAACTAAAAGAATTATTAAATGATGAAATCAATCGGAATTATTTAAAGTTGCAAAGAAAAGTTGATTTAAGTTTTGTAGCTTTTGAAACAATTGAAAATGAATTTATAGAATTTTATAAAGAGACGATGGAAATTTAAAATCGTCTTTTTCTTTACCCATTCCTTATTTCTGTGCTAAAATTTGAGTATATATTTTTAAGGGGGACTCTTATATGGAACATGTTACATTTGATGAATTTTTTGATTTTGTAAAGAATGAAGATGCTGATTGGTATATTCCTGGCCTAAAAGAATATTTTGAAGGTTTAAATCAAGATGAAATTTATATACAAGACAATTTTTTGGGAAAACTTGTTTTTCAATTTAATAAATTTGAAAATAATTTAAAGAAAGCTGTTTTTGATAAGTTTATCTGTTATAAAAAAATGATGGATGAAAAAGAAAAAAGCAAACTTAAAAACAGTGCTAATGAAATAGCCAATATTGATTTAGAAAGTGCTTATTCTTACAATGAACTTTTTGACAATGTTTCTCATAACAAATTATTAGAAGATATTAATAAATATAATAATTGTGGGGATGTTGATTCTGATTTTGGAATAAAATTAAGATTTAATGAAATACATGAAGAAGAAACTTTTAACCAAGGTTCTTTAGATATTATAGGAAGTGTTTCATTTAACTCATATAAAAGTGGAAAAGTCTTTGATTTTCCATTTACAATGACCATTGGTTTAGATTCAGACTCTTATTTTGAAAAAGAGGGGGATATCTATAAGATATATAAATTTAGGGAGTTCTATGCTTTTTCTAAAACCTATGGTACAGAAGATACAATACATTATAGATATAGAAAAAATGATTTTCCATTAGAAAAATATGGTACATATGGTGTACATGTTGATAGTGATATTCCTTTTGCCAGTGATAAGTATTCAATTTATATGTTTAGAAATGACTATGCCCCATTTAAATATGCTTTCCAATATGACTGTCTAACTCATTTAGTTAAATCTGAACTTGGGAAAGAGCTTTTAGAAAATGGTGCTAAAGAAGATTTATTAAGAATTCTATACAATAGGATAGCTTATGCTGTTGATGAAAGCCTTATGCCAGAATATGATTAAAATGTTATCTTTAAAACAATTGAAAATGAATTTATAGAGAAACGATGAGATGAATCATCGTTTTTTTACTTTTACTTAACATTTCTTTTCGTAAAAATGATAGTTGATTATCTTAAAAATAAGTATGCTTTTTCTAAACTAAAGAAAGGGAAATAAAAAAATGCCATCAACTTATGCACATTATCGATTTGGACAAGAAGTTTTAAAAGAACTACCAAACGATATTAAAAAAATAATTATAGAAAATAAAGAACTCTATGATATTGGACTACATGGTCCAGATCTCTTGTTTTATTATTTACCATTAAAAACCAATGAAATTAATTCAATAGGTTATAACATGCACGAAAAAACAGGAAAAGAAGTCTTTGATACTTTTAGAAAAATGATGACTTCTAAAAAACAAATCAATCATTACCTAGCTTATTATTATGGATTTATTTGTCATTTTGCCTTAGATGCAACGTGTCACGGTTATATTGAAAAAAGAATTCATGAAAGTGGAGTATCACATGGAGAAATAGAAGTTGAATTTGATCGTTTTTTAATGATTGAAGATGGATTAGATCCGATAAGACATAAACTTACCAATCATATTATTCCATCTATTGATTATGCAAGAATCATTGCTCCTTTTTTTAATGTAACAGCTCAACAAGTCGTTAAATCATTAGAAAGTATGAAATTCTATAATGATTTATTAATTGCACCCTCAAAATTAAAAAGAAAGTTTATTTATGCATTACTTCGTATTACAGGAAATTATCAGGAAATGCACGGTTTGCTTGTTAATTATGAGGCTAATCCTTTATGTAAAGATAGTACAGAAAAATTAAATCAATTCTATAAACAAGCCATCAAAAAAGCTGTTGAATTGATCAGTGAGTATGTGCAGCTTTCATCATTAGAAAAAACAAAAGATGATTTTTATCAATATACATTTAGTGGGAAAAAGGAGTAAAATATGAAATTTAAGATGACAACTGAAGAAAAAAACTGGGTGCTCTATGATGTAGGCAATTCAGCTTTTGTTTTATTAGTATCAATAATTATACCGATTTATTTTAATTATCTAGCTGAAAAAGCAGGCTTATCTTCGGTAGATTATTTAGCTTTTTGGGGTTATACGGCCTCGCTTGTGACAATTATTGTTGCTTTTTTAGGACCGGTATTAGGTACATTAGCTGATACAAAAGATTATAAAAAACCGCTTTTTACAATGATGTTACTTATTGGATGTATTGGTTGTTTTCTTCTAGGATTTATCAACTATTGGTTTGTCTTTTTAATTGTGTTTTTAATTGCTAAGATAGGTTTTTCAGGAAGTTTGATCTTTTATGATTCAATGTTGATTGATGTGACAACACCAAAGCGTGTCGATCATGTTTCTTCTCAAGGATATGCTTGGGGTTATATTGGTAGCTGTGTCCCTTTTGTAATTTGTCTTGGTTTAGTTTTAGGAGCAAGTAAAATAGGTCTTTCTATGGAAATGTCGATGATTATTTCATTTGCAATCATTGCTTTATGGTGGTTTTGTTTAACACTACCACTTTTAAAAACATACAAACAAAAGTATTATGTAGAAAGACAACCCAAAGCGATTTCAAATAGTTTTAAAAGATTAGGAACGACTTTAAAAAATATTAGAAAAGAAAAAAAGATTTTTTTATTCTTATTAGCGTTTTTCTTCTATATTGATGGGGTTTATACCATTATAGATATGGCAACAGCCTATGGAACAGCTTTAGGGTTTGAAAGTACAAGTTTATTACTAGCTCTTTTACTTACCCAAATTGTCGCCTTTCCCTTCGCAATTTTATTTGGAAGACTTGCAACAAAATATAATACTTCAAAATTAATCGTTATTTGTATTTTAGCGTATTTAGGTATTTCTATTTTTGCTATCTTTCTTACAAAACAATGGCAATTTTGGGTGTTAGCTGTTTTAGTAGGAATGTTTCAAGGAGGTATTCAATCTTTATCAAGATCCTATTTTACAAAAATCATTTCTTTAGAAAAATCAGGAGAATACTTTGGTTTAATGGATGTTTGTGGAAAAGGAGCTTCGTTTTTAGGAACAACAGTTGTTGGTGTTTTATCACAAACAACAGGTCAAATTAATCTTTCTCTAGGAGCTCTATCTATTTTCTTTATGTTAGGAATTGTATTTTTTAGAATGTCTGAAAAAAGAGAAGGTTAGTGAACTACAAGTTCAATGACAGCCTTCTTTTTTTATTTTAAAATAATAGTGGTGATAGAAATGAAGAAAAAATTAATAAATCCTTTAAAAATAGGAAAGGATTTAAAAAGATGTGTTGATCAAATGGGGTATAAAGTAAAAGATATTCAAGAGTATTTATGTTTAGAATGTCCTCAACCAATTTATCGTTGGTTTAAAGGAAGTACATATCCTTCAATTCATCATTTATATGCATTAAGTTGTTTATTTGGAGTAAGTATGAATGAATTAATTGAAGAAGATGAAAGAAAAGAATGGGGTTATTGTATTTATCAAATGAAAGAGGGGAAAATGACATTAGAAAATCAAGAAATTTTGTAAGCGTATTTCTTGCTTATTTTTTAGTATTCAAGTATGATATAGATACCCTATAGGGGTGGGAGGTGTTTGGATGAAAAAGAAATATGATGTCGTTGGGATGACATGTAGTGCTTGTTCAACTCATGTAGATAAAGCTGTAAGAGGGTTGGATGGTGTTGATGATGTTAATGTCAATTTATTACAAAACTCAATGACTGTTGAATTTGATGAAAATAAACTAAGTGAAAGTCAAATTTTTGAGGCCGTAGATAAAGCAGGTTATAAAGCTCAAAATATTGGTGAAAAACAGGTTTCGAATGTTCAAGAAAATGAAAATGAGCATAAAAAGAAGAATTTGATTCTATCATTTATTTTCTTGATTCCTTTATTTTATATCAGTATGGGACATATGATGAATTGGCCTTTACCAAGTATTTTCTTAGGTCATGAAAATATGATGATCTTTGTTTTAGTTCAATTGTGTTTGGTTGTTCCTATTATGTTTATTAATAGAGGATATTATATTCGAGGATTTAAAACTTTATTCAATCGTAGTCCAAATATGGATTCTTTGATTGCCTTAGGTTCTTCAGCAGCTTTTATTTATAGTTTATATGCAACATTTATGATGGCTTATTATCTAGGAAGAATGGATATGGATATGACCCATCATTATATGATGCAACTTTACTTTGAATCAGCAGGAATGATTTTAACATTAATTTCTTTAGGTAAATATTTAGAATCACGTTCTAAACAAAAAACGTCAGAAGCGATTGAAAAATTGATGAAGCTGATGCCTTCAACAGCTATTGTCTTAAAAGAAGGGAAAGAAGTTGAAGTGGCCATTGAAGATGTTCAAATTGGTGATGTTGTGATTGTTAAACCAGGTAACAATATTCCTTTGGATGGAAAAATCATTCAAGGACATGGTTCTATCAATGAAGCGATGATTACTGGAGAAAGCTTACCGGTCGATAAAACAGTTGGTGATCAAGTTATTGGTTCAACCAATAACTTAGATGGTTATATGCAAGTAGAAGTTAGTCATGCTTCAAATGATACAACGCTTTCTAAAATCATTCGTTTAGTAGAAGAAGCAGGTGCTTCTAAAGCACCAATTGCGAAACTTGCCGATAAGATCAGTGGTGTCTTTGTACCAACCGTTATTACAATTGCAATCATTACTTTCATTTTATGGTTGACCCTTGGAAATAAAGATTTCCACTTTGCCTTAAACTGTGCAATTTCAGTCCTTGTTATTTCTTGTCCATGTGCTTTAGGGCTTGCCACTCCTACAGCAATCATGGTTGGAACAGGGAAAGGGGCTAACTTAGGTATCTTAGTTAAATCAGCACAACACTTAGAAGAACTTTCTAAATGTGATACGATTGTTTTAGATAAGACGGGAACACTTACTGAAGGAAAACCTCAAGTTACAGAAGTTTATCCAATTGGTGTAAGTGAAAATGATTTATTGAAATATGCGGGTTCGATTGAACAATATTCTAAACATCCACTTGCCAAGGCAATTCATAGTTATGTTTTAGAACAAGGTTTATCTATTGATTCATTAGATCATTTTGAAATGAGACAAGGATTAGGTCTTGTGGGTAATTTAAAGGGAGAAATTCTTTTATCAGGAAATAGACGTTTGATGGAAGAAAATAATGTTGATCTTTCTTCGATTGAAGATCTCTATAAAGAATTATCATCTAAAGGAAAGACACCTTTATTTTATAGCTATGCCGGTCAACTTATTGGTTTAATCGTTGTTTCAGATGTCTTGAAACAAACAAGTAAACATGCCATTGATTGTTTAAAAGATATGAATATGAATATCTATATGTTGACAGGAGACAATCAATTGACAGCCAATGCGATTGCTGATGAATTAGGTATTGAAGCTATTGGAGAAGTCTTACCACAAGATAAAGAAAAACATGTAAGAGACTTACAAGAAAAAGGACATCGTGTCATCATGGTGGGTGATGGAATCAATGATGCACCCGCTCTTGTTAGAAGTGATGTTGGTATTGCGATGACTTCAGGTATTGATATTGCTATCGAATCTGCTGATATCGTTTTAATGAAAAATGATTTACAAGATGTTGTTGTGGCTTATGAACTTTCAAAAGCCACAATTAAAAATATTAAAGAAAACTTATTCTGGGCATTCTTCTATAATGTCATTGGTATTCCTGTTGCTGCAGGAGCATTCTATTCAATCTTTGGCTGGTTGTTAGATCCAATGTATGGAGCAGCAGCAATGTCATTAAGTTCTGTCTTTGTTGTATCGAATGCACTTAGATTAAGATTCTTTAAACCAAAACATCAAATTATTCAAATACGAGAAAATAGGAAAAAGGAAGAAAAGAAAATGAAAAAAGTATTAGTAGAAGGAATGATGTGCGAACATTGTAAAGCACATGTAGAAAAAGCATTAAATGCTATTGATGGTATTCAAGCAACAGTTGATCTAGAAAAAAACTGTGCTTTTGTAGAAGGTGAAGCCGACGAAGCAACACTAAAACAAGCCATTGAAGAAGCTGGATATACTTATAAAGGAATTGAATAAGTATGATGGCCGATAAAAAACAGGTTACAAGACTTTTAAAAACCGCAAGAGGACAAATTGATGGTATCTTAAAAATGGTAGAAGAAGATCGCTATTGTATTGATATTTCACATCAAATCATGGCCAGTGAAGCGATTTTAAAAAGAGCTAACAAAGAAGTCTTAAAAGCCCATATGACACATTGTGTACATGATGCAGTCAATAGTAAAGATTGTGATCAAAAAATAGAAGAAATGATTAAAGTATTAGATAATTTATTGAAATAAGTGAAAACGGGCAAATTGCCCGTTTTACGCGTTATAGACGTCATAACTAAAGTTATATGTTCTTTATGATTGTTTTTTACAAAAGACTAATTAAATGTAAATATAGTACAACGTTTAACGATTTATTAAATGTATAATTCTTATTTTTTTATTGATAGACTTTCATTTTTAATAGTATCAAATGGATATGATGGATCTTTGCACCAAAATTTTTCGATATTAAATCCGTGAGTTTTTAAAGCGTTAGAAAGATTTTTGTGTTGTATTAAATCATGTTTATAATTTGAATTTGATTTACTGCCGGTTAATTCTTTTATTTGTTTAATATTACAACTTCTTAATAATTCATCCTCTAAATTTTTCACTTGGGGTACACATATTACTTTTTTTACAATGGGTTGTTTTTGTAAAAAGAGGATGTTTTCTAATAATGTGTCTACTTGATTTGTATCAGTGTCAAATACCAATACAACAATTGTTCCTTGTTTCAATCTCATTATTTGATTTCTTGTAAATTTTCTTTCTATTACATTAAATACATCAACTTTTCCTGAAATGATTAGTTGCATAGAGGTTTTTAAAGTGTCAATTACTTTCTTTTCGTCATCTCCCTCTACATAATAATGATAAATATTATTAGCCATCTTTAACTCCTATATATTTCCAATTTCATCTAATAATACTAGGTTTGGGGAAACAGAAAATAAATCATTATCAACAGCATTTCTTAAGGAATCTGTATTCTTTTTTAAGTATTTAGATGCATTTATTGCTGATATTACTTGCCCGTCATCATAAATTTCTTTTTTTAAAAAAGTGAAACAATGCTTAGGTAAAGGTAAATCCAATAAATCAGTGTTATGAGATGTAAAAAACAATTGTGAATTTCGACCCAGCAAATCAATCATCAATGATAAAAATCCTTTTTCAATATCTGAGTGAATATGTGAAAACATTTCATCACAATAATAAACTGCTTCTTTTCCTACTTTAAGTGAATCGATAATAGAAGCAATTCGAATTCCTTCTTTTGTTCCAGATGATAATAAACTTTCGTTTACAATCTTACCATCTTGTAAAATTATATCCTTATCTCCAAAGCTTATAATAAAAGCATTTTTAACATTTTCTATTCTTCTAACATATTTAACAGCAGGATCTAAAACTTTTAATGTGTATTCCAATAATTTTAAATAGCGATCATCATCTAATACACTGTATTCTGATTTAAATGAATCAAATGGAAATGCAACCCCCCATGAAAGTTTTGGGATTTTTTCTAATTCGGTAATGTAATTTTCGGTGGATTTATTATTTGTTAATAAATCAAGCCTTTCACTACATAATTCATAATTATCACGCTTTTTAATTTCTACTGAATAAACATTTATTTTTACATTATCAATTGAGTAACTATCCTCATCGTTTCCTAAAAAATGTGCATTCATTCGATATAAATAATATTTATTTTCTTTTTTTTCAACAAAATCCATTGCAAAAAAAGCATTCTTTTTTTTATTTGAAATAAAAGGAGATATTAAATCTATATTTTTTTTATTTATCAAATTAAAAATAGCGAGTATCATTTTTCCAAGAGATGTTTTTCCTGTAGCGTTAGATCCCATGATAATATTTATTTTTTGATATCTAAAATTTGGATAGCCTTCTAAAAACTCATCTTCTAAATAAGAATTTACTATTTTTTTTGGATAGGAAAAATTAATATGGAAATTTTCAAATGCAAAAAAGTTATTTATTTTTAAATCCATTATTATCATTTATATCACCTCCTATTATGTATATTATATCCATTTGATAGAACTAATACACATAAATTATATCATATTATTTTTTTATTTAAAGCCATTCTTTTTAAAATATTAACAATATAATTGAATGATTTTTTGTTTTTCAATATTTTAAAAATTAATCAAATAATATTCATGAATGTATACATTTCTTTTGTGCTATTTTTATCCATTACAGGCCCTTAGCGATATTAAAAAAGATTAATTATATTTGTTTTAAAATTTCATAAAGTGAGTGCATTATAATTTTTTATTATTCAATTCATTATAGATATAAAGAAGAAAATTTATCATAGAAAACAGTTTTAAATATAATAGATGCTGTATTAAATATTTTGTTGCTGATTGAACATGGTTATAAGTAAAATTACATCTATATTTTTTAAAAAAATTCTCCAAACTATAGAAATATTACAAACGCTGATGAAGGGTAATAAGGTTGTCGAGCGTGTGAAAATACTTGCCAATTCTCACTTCTTCTTTACCATTCGCTGGAAAGAAAATATTATAAGAAGAAAGCTGTGGAACGGTCAACTGTGGTACGCCCGTTGATTCAACAACTACTTTATGATTGTTAATTGCATTTTCTAAAAAATAGCAATCATGATTAGAACAAACAGCTAAAAGCCTTACTACGGGCGTAAAATGGGTCATTCTTGCCTTAGCATATCCGACTTCACCACGCCCTGTTACAGTCACAGCCGGTGCTGTCACTCTATAATAATCATCGTAATATCCTACTATACCATCGTTTGTAAGAGCGTTTGCATAAATTGGATATTTACCGTTTTCAACAGTTTTTTCTTTGTTAATATCTCCACCTGCAAGTATTTCTATTGCTTCATCCCTCAGCTTACGCTGTTCCCAAACTTAGCAATATTTTTATATATTTTGCAAAACAAACACCACATATCTAATAATCGTTCCTATTATTTTAGTAATTTCATAAAATTATCTAACTCCGCTTTAGCTTCTGGTGTTGTGCCTTCTAATTGATCTAATAATTCAAATAATTCTTTAGATGTTTTTTCAATTTCTTGTCTTACATCATTTAATTCTTTCATTACATCAGGTAAAGGTATAACCTCTTCTTCCTCAAATGTATCCACATATCGAGGAATGTTTAAATTATAGTCATTTTCTACTATTTCATCATAAGTGGCAACATGTGCATATTTATCTACATCTACCCTATTTTTATATGTATCGATTATTTTATTAATATTTTCTGCTGTTAACTTATTTTGATTTTTTTCTTTAGTAAATTCTTTAGAAGCATCAATAAATAAAATATCTTTACTATTTCCCCTTGCATCTCTGCCTTGAAAAACCAATATACATGTTGGAATGCTTGTTCCATAAAATAAGTTTGCGGGTATCCCAATAACTGCATCTAATAAATTTTCATCGATAATATTTTTACGTATTTTACCTTCTGAACTTCCTCTAAATAGAACACCATGAGGTAAAACAATAGCCATCGTTCCTGTTTTTTCTAGATGGTATAATCCATGTAAAACAAATGCATAATCTGCTTTAGAAGCAGGTGCAACTCCAAAATTAGCAAATCTAGGATCTTTTTCTCTACTAATACTTTTAATATCCCATTTTTGAGAATATGGCGGATTTGCAACAACTGCATCAAATTTTAATGGTGTTTGTACTCCATCTTTTTCAGCAAATGGCCAATCCCCATCAAGAGTATCTGCCCTTCTAAGTTCCATATTACGATAATTAACCCCATGCATCATAAGATTCATACGCGCTAAGTTATATGTTGTTGTATTTAATTCTTGTCCATAAAACATAACACTCCCTTTTTTATCATGATTAGGTAATTCCTTTTGTACTGTTAATAATAATGATCCTGATCCCATTGTAGGGTCATATACCCTAAATTGCTCATCAGATTCTTTTATATTATAGGAAACCAATTTGGCTAATACTTGGCTTATTTCATGAGGCGTATAGAATTCCCCACCTTTTTTTCCAGCATTAGCAGCAAATTGTCCTATTAAATATTCATAAACATCCCCTAAAATATCATGTCCTGAATCATCTTTAAAATTAAAATCATCAATCATCAACACAATATCATTAAGGGCTTTAGCACGTTCATTTGTACTACTTCCTAATCTTGTATCCCCTAAATTAACATCAGAAAATACATTGGCAAAATCATTTTCAGCAATAGGATTACGTTTAGCATTTATATTAAATGAATCAAACATATCTTGGAAATCACTAGCTTTAATCTTATGGCTATCGATTTTAGATACAATTGATTCCCACCTATATTCAGGAACAATTGCATAGCCTAACCCTTTACTAATTTCTTCTAGATATTCATCTTGTTCTTCTTTATCTGTAACATCATAAAATTCTTCCAAGATATTTTCTTTTAAATAATCATCTTGATTTTTAGAAAGATATCTATAAAACATAAATGGCAATATATAATTTTTATATTCACTTGCATCCATAGTTCCACGTAATTTATTAGCCATGGACCATAATTTTGTAGTTATTTCAGTTGCATTACTCATTATTTTAATTCTCCTTTATATAAACATTCTCTTTAAACATGTTTTTTTCAAATTTTTTAAGATTTCTAGCTCACGCTGATGAAGGGTAATAAGGTTGTCGAGTTGTGAGAAATATTGACCGATTTTTGCTTGTTCTTCCTCTAATTTAGGATAAATAATATACGTATTTTGCATAGCAGATTTTGAAATTGACATAACCTTAATTCCTTGCATCAAAGGTATTAACTGATTATGATATGCACTTGAATTTAGATAATATCCCAAATATCCAGAAGCAAATTTTTCTACTGGTCTGTATGGAATAGTATGTAGCCCAGACAGTACAATTTCATCATTCAATCCTATTATTTC